>Ga0307515_10000001_pt1:0-1602500 | contig 4259510 bp, 3590 predicted proteins | sample 17_EM_MG_FD_194513 | JGI IMG/M metagenome (GOLD analysis project Ga0307515, IMG submission 194513) | Populus trichocarpa ectomycorrhiza microbial communities from riparian zone in the Pacific Northwest, United States - 17_EM | ecosystem: Host-associated > Plants > Roots >...
TATGTTTGCTTTGGTGTTTGAGAATTACAGCCAATAAGTCCTAAAGTCAAAATTGGAATTAAAAATAAAACTTTTGTCATTGTCCTGTTATGAATTTAATGCTATGTCTGTAAGGGTTGCAGGCAACTCCTAAATATGCGAAAGTTTTTCTTCCAGCCAACTTCCGGTAATATTTATCACGGGTTTATTTTAAAGGTATTAAAAAAATAAATGCGGGGCGTTTTTTATGATAGGGTGGTGCAACCGGTAGTTTCTGTTCCAGCGGGGTTTCACAGTTACGGTTTAGATAAGTGAGGGGAGTTGTGTGAAAACCCGCTGGGAAGGACGTCCTTTGTTACCAGGCTGTTTCGCCTTCTTCGCTGAAAAATTTCCCCGTCGTGCCGTCAGTGTCAAGCGTTGCATATTTTACAATTACACTTGCACCCTGTTCAACTGTTTTTGTTCCCTGGTGATTATTAAAGTCTGTAGCTGTAAACCCAGGACATACGCAATTCACTTTGAAGTTTGTGTCTTTGAGTTCAACCGCTAACATTACGGTGTATGCGTTCAAAGCGGTCTTTGATGGACCATAAGCAGCAGGTTTGAATGCTGCAAATTTCCAATTTGGGTCACTGTGATTTGTTAATGAAGACAATTCGGTGGTTACATTTACAATTCTGGGTTGGTCTGATTTTTTTAGCAATTCAATAAACTCTTGTGTTACTTGAATGGCACCGAAAAAATTAGTTTCAAAAACAAGTCGCAAAGTGTCATAAGAAACTTTTGTCGCTGGTTGTGGAAAACCACCACTAATACCTGCGTTGTTAATTAAGATGTCTAACTTTTTAGTTTTTGCTTTAAGTTCCTGTCTTGCAGATTTTATTGAACTGATGTCGGTAACATCCAATTGAATGCAGTCCACATTTGTTAAACCCGTTGCTTTTAATTTTTCAATTGCCTCAAGTCCTTTCGTTTTGTCCCGGCTGCCGATGTAAACGAAGTATCCAAGTTGTGCCAATTGTTTAGCGGTTTCAAAACCGATGCTTTTGTTTGCTCCTGTTACTAATGCTGATTTACTCACATTGTTAGCATTTTTTTTAAGGTGTTCGTGATTCTTCGAATTCATTTTTATATTTTCTGATGAACTGCAAAAGTCGGTGGAGTAAAATCAAGTGAGATGGACTATTCACTTTAATTGCCTGACAAATCCTGAATGCTGTCTATAAACTGTGTAACACTTTTTCCGGTGTTCTTTTTGAAAAGCTTTGAAAAATAATCGGGGTCGCTGAAACCTAATTCATAAGCCAATTCCTTTACCGATGTCCCGGAATAAAATAGTTTCCGCTGTGCCTCTAACATCAAACGGTTTGTGATAAATTCTTTTGGCGAAACTCCCGAAAACTCTTTTACAATGTTGTAAAGATTATTTGTAGTTACGAAAAGGTTGTCGGCAATAGTGTTTATAGAATGTTGCTCCGTCAAATGAGTTTCAACTGCAATTTTAAACTCAATGTATTTTGAAAGTTTGTTTGGTTCAGTTTTTTCTTTTGCAACGCTTTTAAAATAGGCATTGTTCAACTCTGTTAAAAGTGAATTAAGATGGGCCAGAATAATGTCAGCATCTTTTTGGTCGTTGTCTGAATGCAAAATTTTGTTGAGTATTTCAAAAAGTGTTTTTACTCTTTGTCCTGAATCACTTTCAAACGAAATTATTTGTGAATTTAAGGGATTTAGCAAAAAGAAAAATTGTTTCGGAAGTAAAGACAGGCAGTTTTGGTCAAAACTCATTTTGAAACATTCAATGTCAGCTTTCCTCTGTGCAGGTACAGCATGAATTTGATTAGGTAAAACAAAAAATAATTGCCCATTTGTAATGGTCAAATCGTTTAAGTCAACCTTGTGCGTTAGTGAACCATTTTCAATGAAAGCAAAAAAATAATTAGCTTTTCTGTGAGGTTGAATGAGCATTTTCATAACCTCTTCAGGCAAATTATTATTTGAATTGGAACTCACTCTAATCGCAAGCTTGTCGTGAAGCTTTATTTGTTCAAGTAGTCCTTTTGTTTCCAGCATTTTTGTCTGTTTGATGTTTACAGTGTCGTTCTGCAATGACCGCTAACGTACAAGGCCTGGCGATGGGCTGGTCATTTTTAATGTGCAGCTCCGGAACCGCAGCCCAATAGAATTACTAATGTTGAAGGTAACAAATAAAAGTTCAGCATAGCTTGCCGGGCACCGGACAAAAGCCAAATAGAATTACCGCTGCCGGGGCAAGACGACGTTCTGCCAGTCTATACGCCAAACCTAAGCCGTTATTACGGGCTTCCATATTTTCTTTTCAGCAAAATCAATTTAAACCTTATGTCGTCATAGATTAAACCAAAAATCAAGGTACCTGACCCAATGAATAATGTATGGATTCCTATCTGCGCGTAAGAAATTCCTCCAAGTATTCCCCCGAAAAAAAAGAAACTTATTATTATTAATCTCAGTTTGATTGAAGAAACCAATTTCTTCTTTTGTTCAGAAGTTTTATAAAAGAACAATTGTGATAATTCAATACCAAGATCAGTGAATAATCCTGTTAAATGAGTAGTTCTAACAGCCGCATTTGAAATTGATGTTACGAGAGAATTTTGTAGCCCCATTGCAAAAAGTAAGCTGAATGCGACCAAATTTGGATGCCTAAGTATCAATGATAGACTAGATAGAGCAATTATAAATAATATAGAACTTTCAAATGCAGTGGGTACAACATACATATAGCGCTCACTTTTCCTCGAAACTATTTCTACGATCAAATTGGATGTAAAGGAACCCAGGAGAAAAAATAGAATATACAAGAAGTATATAAATGCTTGTAGAAAATCTAATTTGAAAAATTCGTCTACAAAGAATGCAAAGTGTCCGGTTACATTGGTAGTAAGTCGTTGAACAGCTAAAAATCCTACAACATTTACGAGGCCAGCTACAAAAGCTAATAAAGATGCTATTTTTAAGTTATGGCTTAAAGTTCGGGTTTTACCTTGGTGTCTAAACATTTACAAAGTTAACTTTACTATTCTCAATATTCAGACAGTTTCTGAAAATGGCTTACAACGTACAGGGCTTGGCCTTGTTGGGATTTTGAAAACTGTCTGCCCGGAACTGAAGCTAAATGTATAATTAAAAGTTGATGTTAAGAGCCAAAGTTCAACAAAGAATGTCCAGTCCCAATATTGCCAGACCCCATGTTGTGTGTAGTGCCCTTAGAGAGCTACCAAAAAAAGTGAAACTTATTTGTTTGTCTTTTTAGGGTCTCCAAATAATTTGACAAATAAATTATAAAAGAATTTTGAATAGTCTTTTGGCTTGCCATAGATAAGTCTGCTAGCAAGAAAGAACAGCCCGATCCATACAATAATTTGTAAAACCTTTGGAGTGAGTAAATACCAAATTGTTAATCTTGATTCATGGGTCTCGTCAGAATAGAAAATGAATAAGCTGAAACCGATAACTAATCCTAAGATTATTTCTAAAATCCTTTTAAGCATATGAATAATTTGAATTGAAAGGTGTAATGAGTTTTAATTATTTACAAGTATAGTTAGTAAATATCTTTTGTTATACATAATCAAGTGTCGCAGCATTACACATAACGTACAGGGCTTGCTGCAGGGCTGGAATTCATTGCTGTGTCCGCCCGGAACCACTGCTGATTGAAAATATATTGTTGAAATTAAGAACTAAAGTTGAAAGTTGTTTGTCTAGCTAGCCCGAACCACAGCCTGGATTTGCAATTGGCTGAAGCTTAGTTTGTCAAGCCCAACTTGCATAAAACCCAATGTTAGCAGCAGGCCGTCATTGTGTTAGAATTTCTATTATTTCAATTGAACAAGTGCTCTATAAACTCCATCAATTACTAATGCCATTTTTGTAATATTCAACCTGTCTGATTTATCTGCCCTAGTATGGTAATTATGATTTCTGAAATAAGCCGTATTCGTAACCATTACTGCGCTATATCCAAAACTCCAATAGTTTATTTGGTCTGAATTGTCTCCTGCTACAAACCAGGGAGCCCTGACTGATTTTGTATCAATTGAATTATTTTTAAATGACAGCTCTTTAAATTCTTTGGCAAACGCTCCAGTAAAAAAACTTTGAACTATTAAAATGAAATTGCCTTTATCACCATAAAACCATTTCATCATACCGACAGGATAACTTTGAGAATTTTCATTATCAGAAAAATACCCAATCATTTCAAGGCTTATCATTCCTTTAACCGCTATATTACTGTCGTGTAATGATTTTGCATGTATATAACTTCCCATATTCTTTGTATGAAAAAACGGTGGTTCTTCTAAAGAAAATGCAACTAAATCAATTCTATATTTTGATGATTGACCTTTAAGAAGCTTTGCTAATTCTAAAATACCAGCAACGCCACTTGCATTATCATCAGCACCGTCTTGCTCGTGGGAAACATCATAATGAGCACCAACAATAATTCTTTCACCGTCTTCCGGGCCAAATGATGCAATGATGTTTTTATAACCGCTATCATCAACCTTGTAATCTTGCGTAGATACCCTATTGGTATATTGTTTAAATTCCTTTTTTATCCGCTCTGCTACGGTGTCAAGCACAGTTATATTTTTATAATTACGATAACTAGGTGTATTAATGATTGCCTCAAGGTTTTTTCTAATATTTACGGTATCAGCCAATCTTGGAAAAGTTTTAGCTGTTGATGAAATGGGATAATTTTGAATTACAATAACTATGAGTAGGGTTAGAATTATAAGAAGTGTATATTTTATTATTCGTTTCATGTTTTAATCGTGAATTTTGGCTTGCTGCTAACGTCTAGGGCTTTATGCAGGTTGGGTATTAGAATTCCGTCTGCCCGTGCCGCTGCTGATTAAAATATTTTGATGAAGTTAAAACTAATGCTCAACAATGTTTGTCAAACCCCGAAACAATGCCTGGCTTTGCAATTTGTTGAAGCTAAGTTTGTCAAGCCCAACTTGCATAAAACCCCATGTTGTGTGAAGTGCCGTCTTAGAGCTTTCGAGGCGTTAGTTTTTGAACTCACCCTGGTTAATAAATTTTTCATCAAATTCACTTTGTCCAACGGTTAAACCATAAAAATAGTTATCAATAAATTTAAAATTATTCACAATCGCATCTTTGAACATTGCGGATTCAACTAAGCAATTTTTCATCAATGCATTTGTAAGATTGGCTTTTCTTAAATCTATTTCTTTGATATTGCAGCCAATAAATTGTGCGTTTGTAAGATTGCTATTTCTAAAGTCTATATAAAGAAAACAATCTTCAAAAATAGCATCAGAAAAATCATTGTCAGAAAAGCCGTCCGCATATTCAAAATCTAGGTCTCGAAAAACCCTTTGCCCATCTTTGTAGGCCTTAAAAAAATCATCAACCGTCATACTATTATACTGTTTCATGGCATTTCACACAACTCATAAATATGCGAAAGTTTTTCTTCCAGCCAACTTCCGGTAATATTTATCACGGATTTATTTTAAAGGTATTAAAAAAATAAACGCGGGCGTTTTTTATCCTGTCCCGGCGGGGTTTTACGGAAGGCCTGTGCAAAATAGTAGCAGAATACAGTGAAAAGCCCACCGGGACGGAACTGCATCCCAATAATAGCGCGATCACCCTTACGCGGCCTGGCAAGCAACAGCAATGGTAACGGTACCACAGTTGTTATTCCCCGATCACAATGGGTATCGCTCCATGCCGGTGTTTGTACTGGTAATAAGGTACCTATCATTACAAGCTTGCTAAATTCCCCGTTTCTTTTTTCAACAGCACTGATCAATTGATCCAAAACCTCCAGTTGTTTCAGCAACACATTAATATTATACTCCCTCAATACCATCACTGCGGTGTCAAAATGCGCCAGCCTGTCTTCCAATACTAATCTCTTGCAATGCAGTTTGGCATTGCGGTGTTCCAGTTTTCTTTTGCCGGTTGCAAAGGGAAATTTTTTGATCAACTCCCGGTTCACCTGCAATATCGTGTTCACAGAATATAGCTGTGCCTGTAATTCCTGTCCTCTTGTAACCGCTGTGCGGGCTTCCAGTTGCAGGTATGCCAGCCAACCCTGCATCCGGCCCTGTCTTATAGTTAATTGGCCCAACAGTTTTTGGCAATCAGTATTCCCTTGCAGCAAATGCGTGCTGAAAGTATTGACCCGGCTCGTACCGGAAGGATAACGGGTCATCGCCCGCTGCGTGGAAATGGTTGATGCTGAACTTTGTGTGGTAACAAACCGGTTTTTAGTGCCCATATATAACCGGGCCTCGCTACGCACCCTGTTATTGGAACGCTTAGGCTGATCTCCAGTTCTTTTAACACGCCGGCCATTACCGCTATCCCCCGGGGCCCTGCGGGCGGGACCGGGTATTGTTTTAGCAATCTCCATCATTTCGCGTAAAAGGGATTGGACTGGTGCCGGCATAGGCCGGCGTCCCGTTTCAGCAAGGGCGAGGATAGAACGGGAAATACCTAAATTATTGGCCCAGCTGTAGCCGCATATAAGCGGTATTGGATAATTGAAAACCTGATTTCATATGCTATAATTTTAAAGTTGAATAGATGGGTACTGACCAGGACAAAATTACAGGGGCGCTACAACGCCAGGGACACAAACGGATACGAATGGATACAAATGGATATGAACGGACACAAACAGACACAAACAGATACGAATGGACATTTTATAAAATAATGTCATTTTCCGGTTGCAATGCGGGTGGCAGGTCTTTTTCTCCCAATACTTCTCTCAGGTCTATTTCTATGGTACGATTAATTTGAGCAAGCGGTATATCATTGGCATTTCCTTCAAAGGGATTTTCTGTACTTTCTCCCACTTGTTCAAGAGAAGTGTATACCCAGGAAATTAATATGCTGAAAGGTATCAGCAGCCAAACCATATTACCCTGCCAATAACCTGTGGTGCCTTCGTTTAATTTATCAAATTCACTCAACATACCAAAAGGCAATAACCAACAGAATAATTGTACAAAAAAACTATTTACCGTAGCATATTGCCTGGGATAAGGATAATTTTTTATTCTTTCGCTCTTGCCCTGCTGGTCTAAAAAATTGCTGATGGATTTCTGCAGTTCGAGGTATTTCCAGCTTTCTATTTTTTTATCCCCGTACAATTTTTTAATCGCTATGCTTTGCAGGCTTATCAATTGTGTGGCTTTGTTTTTAACGCTTGTGATGTATTGTAATTCAGCAGGAGAAAGGTAAGTGGCCAATGCCTCTTCCTCCGGTGTTTCCATTTCGGGGATGGTATAAAATTTTTTGAATTCATTATTATGTGACCTGGACAGCGTTTCCCATGCCCTGGTGCAACGCATTTGATAACGCAATGCCGTAACCCAGGCAAGCTGACGGTAGATCAATTCTTTTGTAGTTGTATTATCGTCTAAAAAATCCCTTATCATTATTCCCCATGCACGGCTATTGTTTAAAATAGCTCCCCATACTGCAGCTGCTTCGGCAGAACGGTTATAGGTCTGCACATTTTTAAAACCAATGGTAAATGCAGTAGCGGTACCCAGCAATGCCACTACAGTCCATGGTATGGCTACAAATTTGATATGTAGTAACTGGTATAAAACAACCGCTATAACAGCGATCAATATACTCCGGTATATGTTCCTTCTTGTCCAGAACAAAAAGCTGGATAGTTTATAAGATTTTCCTGTGTGCATATTTTGCTTATTTGATTTACAGCGCAGTTAATTTTTGTAAATGACCAGCCAGTATTAATTTATCAGCGGCTGAATGGCTTAATTGTAAAGCCGTTTCAAAATTACGGATGGCTTTTTTATTATCAATACCGGTATACAGGTTTCCTAATAAAGAATAATAAAAAGGGTTGCTGTTGAGTTGTAATTTTTCTGCTTCTATAATGGCTGCTTCTTTTCCTTTTACTTTTGCCAGTGCAAATGTACGGTTGAGTGCAGCGATGGGAGAGTATTCCAGTACCAATAATAAATTATACAATTGCAGGATATTGTCCCACTTCTCTGTTGTATCTTCTTTTTGCGTATGCCAGTAAGCAATACCCGCTTCCAGGTGGTATTTGGATGGTTCAGTACCGGTAGAAGCCTTGTTCAAAAAATATTTTCCCTGCTCTATCAAAGCAGTATTCCATAAGGATTCATCCTGGTTATCGTATAAAATATTTTCGCCGTTAGCGTTTGTCCGTGCATCAAAACGGGATGCGTGAAAACTCATTAAGGCAAATAATGCATTTACTTCCGGCTTTTCGGTACTGTTATTTTCTATCAGCAGGTAACATAAACGCATCGCTTCTGCACAAACATCTTTGCGTAATACAGTATCATTACTGGTAGAGTAGTAGCCTTCCGAAAATAATAAATATAAACTGGTGAGTACAGTTGGCAGCCGGCTGCTGATCTCAATTATAGTGGGCTGCTCAATGGGAATGTTCTTTTCTTTCAGCTTTTCCTTGGCACGGCTTATTCTTTTATATATCACTTCCTTACTGGAAAGATAAGCGTCTGCAATTTCCTGTATACCAAAACCACACAGTAAATTCAATGCCAATGCCACCTGTGCATCGCCCGAAATAATGGGATTACATATGGTAAACATCATCGCCAATTGACTATCTGTAATATTTTTTTGCGACAGGTCAATTTCTATATCCGTAATTTTTTCTGAACTGTATTTTATCTGGGGTGATAATTTTTGCTCAAATAAAGCATGGCGTTTCAATACATTTTTGGTTTTATTCTTTGCTACAGTGTACAACCATGCCGTAGGGTTTTCGGGTATGCCATTCACACTCCAGGTTTCGGTGGCGGTAAGAAAAGTATCACTTACAATATCTTCTGCTGTTTCTATATGTTCAATACCAAACAAATGACAGAGTACCGAAACTATTTTCCGGTACTCTGTTCTGAATAAATGTGGTAAAAGTATTCTTTCCTCCATGATAGACTATTGTGCCGGCGGCATGGCCATGCGTACTTCCACAGTGGCGCCCCATTGTAATATCGGGCAACCCTTTGCAATAGCCACGGCTTCATCATAATCATTTGCCCTGATAATAAATACCCCGCCGATAGACTCCTTAATTTCTGCATAAGGTCCGTTGGTTACCGTATTGTTTTGTGTGATCACCCTGCCTTCGCCATCCCAGCGTTTATATGGATGCGCCAGTTTATCCTGGGCTACCAGGTTACCGATCCATTCCTGGAAAGGTTTTATAGCTGCCTGCATTTGCTCCGGAGAAGGACTGGCGTCTTTACTTTTCAGGTCGCGGTGAATGGCCAATAAGAATTCGTTCATGAAGTTTTTTATTAAATGTAAATAAAAAATATTACACTGTTTCAATGGCCATGCGTACTTCTACAGTAGCACCCCATGGTAATATCGGGCAGCCCCTGGCGATGGCTACCGCATCGTCGTAATCGTTGGCACGGATGAGGAATAATCCACCAATGGATTCTTTTATTTCCGCATAAGGGCCGTTGATCACTGTATTGTTTTGTTTTACCACCCTGCCATCCAGGTCCCAGCGTTTGGGGGGTGCCACCAGTTTGTTTTGTGCGGCAATGCTGCCGATCCAATCCTGGAAAGGTTTTATGGCTTCTTTCATTTGCGCTGGTGATGGACTGGCATCTTTGCTGGTAATATCGCGGTGTATTGCAATTAAAAATTCTTTCATGTGCTTAATTTTAAGATGATGTAAAATTATTCTTCAGAAAAACCGGCATCCTCCGGTTCCTGCTCATCCATGCGGGTGGCATCGTCTAAAAATTCGCTGCCTTCGCTGGTATTTTTTTCATGGGGAAGAATAACTGTTTTATTATTATGCGGCGATGGATTGCTTTGTTGGTTGCTATCGCCCGGCAATATTATTGTGTTCATATTATATTATTACAGGTTAAAAAATTACAGTGTTATAGTACTACCCAAATTGTCCCACTTCATAAGTGCCCGGTGTATTGGGAAAAGCCAGGTTAAAACGGTTCCAGGTATTGATGGTAGTAACAGTCAGTGTAAGGTCGATCAGTTCTTCATCAGTAAATGCAGCTTTGGCTTCGGTATATATTTCATCCGGTACATGGCAGGCTGTAACCGCTTCGGCCCATGCAAACGCGGCTCTTTCGCGGTTGCTGTAATAAGGTGCTTCACGCCAGGCGCTCAAACCGTACAGGCGCTGTTCGGTTTCCCCTTTTGCCCGGGCGTCCTTGTAATGCATATCCAGGCAATAGGCACATTGGTTTATTTGTGATACCCGGAAATGGACCAATTCCATAAGAGATAGTTCAACAGCCGATTTTTTAAGGTAACCGCCAATACCAAATAATGTTTTTAATGCGTTTTGCCCTTTTTCGTAAAGGTTTAATCTTTGTTCCATGTTGTTTAATTTTAAGGTGTAAAAACTAATAACAACCGGATTACTGAAATTGGACAAAGAAGGAAAAATATTTTTTTTAAGAGTGGTTTTATTTGATTTGACAGGGAAAATGAGCCCTGGCAAAAACAGAAAGCCCGGCATATTACTACCGGGCCTTCATTATCTAAACTAAAACAAACGTGTTAATTACCTGCACCTACTCTTTGCTGTTCTTCCTCGGTAGATGACCTGCGGCGGTTTTGTTGTCCCTGTGGTTTACCAAAACGGTAAGTGAAATTTACGCCGTACTGCCTGTTATCAAAACGGTTTCTCACATCAATATCTACGGTACCATATTGTGTAAGACCATGATAACGCTGCCAGTTAAAAGGATCACGTGCGTTGATGCGCAGACTGGCCTTTCCTTTCAATAAATTATTTTTTGCAAGGCCGAAATTCAATTGCCCCATTGGATAGGAGAGAGACAACTGTTCCACTGTTTTATACCGGTAAAAACCACTGATCTCTGCAGACCAGCCTTTGCCAATAGTAAAACTGTTATTAATGTTAAGGGTAAATGAAGTAAACGCAAGGTCCAGCGGAACCACTTCCGGCTTACCGGTTTCATTGCTGATGTACGTACCTTCATAATGATTGCGGTATACATTTCCATACAGGTTGGCATTCCACCATTTGTATAATTTTAAAGGAGCTGAAATAGCCAAACCCATATTGCTGTATTGGGCAATATTATCCGAAGTAAGAAAACCGATGATCTCCCCGCTATTGCCTTTTTTGCGGTTGATGATCTGCGAGATCACATCGGTGGTATGGGTATAATTTAACGTAGTGGTGAGTTTACCATTATAACTGTGCGTTAATTCATAGTTATAGGAAAACTGCGGCTTAAGGTAAGGGTTACCCTGGCGGTAACTTAGTGAGTCCAGGAAGAAAGTAAAAGGATTCAGGTCCTGGTAATTGGGGCGCTGCAATCTTCTGCCTGCTGAAACCGTAAGACTGTTCTTTTCATTAATAGTATAACTTACAAAGGCAGTAGGGAAGAGGCTCACATAATTACGTTTCACTTTTGAATTATCGATAGATTGTACCCCTTCAGTATTGGTATTTTCAGCCCTTAAACCAGTTTGCACATTCCATTTTTTAAACTGTTTATTTACGTTGATGTAAGCAGCATTGATATTCTCTTTGTATACAAAATGATTATTCCTCGAATCCGCTACCCATGCGCTACCTGATTTACGCAGGTATTCCACCAGGTTGTCGGAAGTAACATAACTGCTCTTGATACCCGCTTCCAGCTTAATGCCGTTTTTATAACTGTGTACAAAGTCAGACTTAATAGAATAGATATCAATGATAGAGGGAAGGTGTCCATCCAGGTACATCGAGTCGGCAGTTTTATTATAATTGCCATCAAAGAAACCGGTGCTTAAAGATTGATCAGAAGTATTGTTGTAGTGACTATAATCCAGGTCGAGTGTTAACTCTGTACCGGTTGAATCAAAGGAATGTTTATAATTGAAATTGGCACCCACATTGTTCCAGCTTAGTTTATTTTTTACATCAGTATTCAGCCTGGAAAAAGGCACACCCGCTAAATTCGTGTAAGTGGTATTGGTAGTTGGGTGAGGTCTTCCTGCAAAAAGAAAGCCGTTCAATACTATCCCAAAAGTATTTTTTTTGTTGGGTGTATAATCCAATCCCGTCTTTAAAGTGTAGTTGTTATTTCTAAAACGGAAGAAAGTATTTACGTTGTTGATACTGTCAATCGGTTTATTGTCGCGGTAATAACGGCTCACAATATCCAATGCACCCCTGCCTTCCCGGTAGTTGTATACTGCATTGGTAAAAAAATTGATCTTGTTCTTTTTGTAATTATAGTTTACCGAAACGCTGGGTTTCCAGGTCATTTGTTCCTGTCCGTCTCTCCTGAACAAACCATTGGTAGTACCCACCGCAATGCTGCCATTGGAACCTTTCACTTTTCCTTTCTTTGTTTTGATATTGATCAAACCAGAGTTACCCGAAGCATCATATTTTGAAGACGGATTGGTCATGATCTCGATCTGGTCCAATGCAGATGCAGGCAGGTTACGCAGGATATTTGCCAGGTCGGCACCGGAAAGATAAGTAGGTTTTCCATCCATCATTACAATCACCCCTTGCTTTCCTTTCAAACTGATATTACCATCATTATCTACACTTACTCCCGGTGATTTTTCCAGCACTTCCAATGCAGTAGCACCGGCATTGGATGGAGATGCTTCTACATTTACGATGGTGCGATCTGGTTTCTGTTCTATAAATGGCCTGGAAGAAACAACAGTTACCTCACTTAATCCCTTCACTGCTGCTGTAAGTTGAATAGCGGGTACAGTAATTTTTGGATCAGCTCCGGTTACTTCAACCACCGGGGTAATTTTTTTTGCAAAGCCTACGGCGCTGATGCTGATAAGATATTTTCCTTCCGCAATTTTATCAAATGAAAAATTTCCTGCCTTATCACTGACGGCTGTTTTTACAAGCGCCCTGTCGGGGGCTTTCAATAATTGTATGGTAGCTGCATCAACAGGTTTGTTTGCTGCATCGGTAATAGTACCGGATATGGCACCAGGTTTTGTTTGGGCATGTAATGTTGCCGTTATGATAACAGCAGTTAACATACTAATGAATTGTTTCATGGCTTACTTGTTTTGGTATACTTTAATAATTATGGCAGAACGAAGATTTTACAATAAGCAGGTATAGAAAACATAAAATGGATAAAGGGTAGTAAAATATGGTGACCGGAAAATGTAAAAATCAGTCAAATTTTTAAGGTTGCCTGACCTGATGAATGGAAGATTTTAAGTGTAGCAAAAATTTTGGAAGGGGTAAAACAACAGCTGCTATCCAGCTCAGCTATAATGGCGAAGAAGTAACAACGCAGGCTGGTGTTGATATTGTAAACCTTGGCGGAAGCTTTAATACAGCCGGCGCAGCATCAGAAGGTTTTGATGAAGCATTGACAATGGCACAGGTATTAACAATTGTTGATCCCTTCATTGTATAGTTTTTTTAGAAGATAAAAAGTAAAGCATCCTGGTTTTTACAGGATGCTTTTTTATTTAACAAAGGAAATAAATAATCGTTTAGCCGCAGCTCTTAGCGGAAAATAATCCCTTATTTAAATTGCAATAGATACCATTTATGTAAGGAGAGGGAAGAAAAAATAATTCCGGTCAGCAATACTGCACTACGTACCCAGTTCATGGTATTCCATTGCGCCCAGGTTTGTTTTAAAAGCGCTATATCAGTAAGCGCTGCCGTTTTAAACATGATATCGTTACGTGGATAGAAATACATAAACGTTAATCCTTCTGCTACCAGGTACATCAGTAAAGCAATACCCAGGTTAATACGTATTGCTGCTGAAGTTTTCCAGAATAATAGCAATACAATTATTCCCAGTAACTGGTTTACAGGGGAAAATATCCGGAAAAAATTTCCAGGGTTCACCGTTTTAAAATATTCCCTGGCTGTGGCGATAGAGTGGGGGATATCACTTCCCCAGGAACGGGCATCAATTAACGAAGTGTAGATGTTGGTCAATAATAACCCGCTGGCAATTGCAATAGATGCAAATAAAATAATTGTCTTCATGATTTTTTTATGCAAAGATGGCAAGCTGCAAGGCCGAAAAATTGAATTTAACGGACATCTTTGTAGATATGTCCCTTAACCATGCTTTTATTGCGCTGGTATTCCTTAGGCGTTAATTTGGTATAAGTTTTAAATGAACGGATAAAATGTGATTGGTCTGAAAAATGACTTTGATAGGCAATGGCGGTAAGTGATAAATTACTGTTATGTATCAGGTGCACCGCATGTAAATATTTTTTGTATAATAAAAAAGCTTCGGTGTTCATGCCGGTAGCTTCCGTAATTTTCCTGGAGATATGACGTGGTGAGTAGTATACTGTATTCGCTAATTCTTTTACAGAAAGCCCGTGTTGATCCACAGCGTATAAAAAATGATTGAGTAATTGTTCCTGCGGGTCCACTTCGCCGCAATAGGTTTTAAGCCAATGAAGAAAAATAGTCACCCGTTTATCAAAACTGTCTTGCGCTGCAAGTTGCTGCCATAAGGAATGAAAAGCCGGATCTAGCAGGTTGAGGTCAACTGTACTATCAGCAAAACCGCCAGCAGGATGTTTTAAAATTTTTTTAACCGCCAATGGCTGCAACACCACACCAAAAAATACCTGTTGACCGGGTAATTGTAAGCTAACCGGGCTGCTGTTAAAACCATTAATAAAACACTGTGGTAAATTACAACTTGCCTTGCCCAGCTGTGCTTTAATGGGTTTGCCGCTGCTGAAGTTGAAAATAATTTCCACCACAGCCTTGGGTATAATATACTCTTCTGTAAATGCAGTAAACTGGTTTACCTGCCAGATGGATTGCACCAGGTTTTTAAAATGGGGTTGTTGCGGGATATAAAAATTACTGTTCAAATTTTTACTTTATTTAGCTGGTAAGCAAAGTAAACAATTAGCAAAAAAGTTACAGCATCTTAATGAATGAGCTGCGATAAAGAAGTAATGAATTGAAATTTATTTGGTAATCTTCACTTTTCTACACCTAATAAAGGAAGCTTTATGTGAGTTGAATAAGTCTTGTAAAATATAGTGTAGTCGCAATTTTATGCTGCTAACTACTTTACAAAAATAGCATTCACCTTAGCGCCAACACCAGCAGTGGTTAAAGGCATTAGTATTCCATTTTTCCAAACCCTTGCAAAATAGGCAGTCCCGATATATTCATATCCGGCAACATAAACATCAGTTCCCAAAACATACACCGCTGAAGCCGTGGAATGATTACTACCATCAGTTAAAGATGTAGCGATTCCATTCTTCCAAATCGTTGTCTTATAATCTGAACCTAATTTTTTATCATTTCCTGCAACGTAAACATCCTGACCGGATACAAAAACAGATAATGCATAGCTATCAATAGAACCATTTGTTAAAGATGTAGCGACTCCATTTTTCCATAATTTTGCCTCGTACCTTGCAGCTCCTGCTTCCGCACCCGCCACATACACATCAGAGCCGGAAACAAAAACAGAGTATGCTATACCCGAACTTAAACCACTCGTCAAATTAGTAGCGACTCCATTCTTCCAAACTTTTGCAACCGCTTGTATTCCACTCATTCCACCATCATGTTCATATCCAGCTGCATAAACATCAGTACCGGACACATACACTGAATAAGCTATAGCTACATGCGATCCATCTGTTAAATCTATTGGGACTCCGTTTTTCCAAATTTTTGCAATATTACTTGTGCCGTAAGTTTCCGCGCCTGCTACGTATACATCTGTACCAGAAACAAAAACTGATAATGCAACAGAGGGTCTCGATCCGTCAGTTAAATTAACAGGAGTACCATTTTTCCAAAGCATACCTACAGGATGAGCGGCTGAACCTGATATCTTATATGTTGAACCTGTGATATAAATATCTGAACCTGCAACAAAAATGGATGTTAAATCAGTGGCATCATGCATTTCTGTCATTCCTATTCCATTCTTCCAGACCTTTGCAAAATAACCAGGCATTTCTCCACCAACCACATATACGTCAGGAGACGATAGCGTATCATTGTTATTGTTCTCTTTTTTACAGGAAAAGGAAGTCAAAATCAAAATAGAAATTCCCAGTAGGGTAATTATTTTATTCATAAGGGAAGTATTAAAATAGCACCAAATATATGGATTTTATAATTTAGAGGCAATAGGTCGCATTGCAGGAGTATTTTTCAATTGGGCCAGGCTAATTCATAAACTTAAAAATGAAAAGTTATCCCACTATGACGTGTAGCCTAAAGTATTATTTTTTAGTCAATTTTTCTTGTTGTATCAATGATTTCTGCTGCAGGTAAATGGCTGCTGGTAGGTTTAAGAATTCTTTTATGTCTTCCGCTACCCTTGCGGTTTGAGTTTTAGAGTAGCTAAGGGTTATTTAATATAATTCGGCGATTCGCATTCCTGCCAGTATTCCACAATGATTTTTATCGTGCGCATCAGCTTTTCAACGGTATATGGTTTTATAAAAAAGCCCTGTACCGATTTGGAATAAGCATCTACCACGTGCTTTTGTTCGGCACTGGTACTAAAAAATAAATAGGGGATGCATTTTATCCTGAGGTCTTCATTGGTGTTGATCATTTCTCTTAATTCCATACCGCTTAGCTTCGGCATATTAATATCTGAAAGTATAAGAAATGGCTCGGTAGCCGTATTGGTTAAATGGTCCAATGCCGTTTCCCCATCATCAAAAAAAACGATCTCATTTTTAAAATTTAGCTCCTTGAAGATATGAGTGAGGATGGCCTGGTCATCTGAATCATCTTCTATTACTATGATCGGACCGGATTTGTTCATGAGCGGTGGTATTAGCGTTGCTTCGTGTAAGCTACAGCTTTAATACGGGACTTACCGCGTATATTATATTTAGTTAAAATGGTGTTTATATATCTAAGTAAGGTAGTTATTGGTTCTCAATGAAATGTTCCACATTTCAACATATGGACCTTACTTAGGTAAATAGATACCGTTAAAATTAAATTTATAATCGATTGAAAACATACTGTACCGGGTCCTTTATCTCATTATTCTGCCACTGGTACCGCATATTTGCCATCCAACAAACCTTAACATACCATTCATCATCGGTACTCTACCATTTGTATTAACGCAAGTCCCGTTTGTACCGTATTCGCTATCGCAGCTTCATAGCGGGATATATCTTTACGTCTCCAAATCAAAAAGGAGTAATACTCCACCAAACATGAACAATAAATTTCTGGCCAAAAGATTTACCCTTGTAAGATTAAGGGAAAATCCACCCGGGAATATCTCCAGCCTGTAAACTTCCAAACAGTAAAGATCTATCGAGTTGAAAACAGCTTAACCTTATAAAGGCAGTTGTAAATCTTTTCCAAACATTTTTATCAAAAAAAATGAAACTATTTAAACTGGTACTCACCGGTACGGCTACCCTTATGTGCATCATACTGGTGGTCATCCAAACAAAAAGTTGTGTGCAATCAACAGTAACTGTTGTGCAACAACACAACAGTTCAACAGGTGAAGGCAATGATAGTATAACAGACTATCCATTTAACATCACGGTTAACCTGGGTTACTAGAGTTTTCAGAAAGCAGGCAGGGTAAAAAAATATGGTGAAAACCATACAGGCCATGCTATGCCCAAACAACAATAAACTAAGTATTAACAATTAAAAACAACAACACTATGGCAAGCTTTGGAAAAAAAATTCTTTCCGCATTTGTGGAAGTAACAGAAGAAAAAAAATCTGTTACTGTGCCGGAAGATCTGCAACAACATTCCTCCACAGTTCCGGCAATAAAACCGGTATCAGCAGGCAGTGTCGAGAAATTTAAACAGTATTTCGATAAGCTGTTCAGCGACGCCAACCTGCCCGGTCCGGATTATTTTGAATTTGCAAAAATGACGCAGGCTATGATGGCTATTGCAGATGAAAAAGCCAGGTACAGCGCGGCTTTTGCAGGATTGAATGTACAGGGCCTGGATAAACATAAGCTGCTTGAAACAGCGAATGCTTATTTAAAAATCCTCGAAACAGATGCTGCCAGTTTCAACGCTACGGTTGATGCAACACTGGTACAAAAAGTACGGGCAAAGCAACAGGAAATACTGGATAAACAGCAACGTATGGAACAATTGGCAAGAGAGATCAGTGACCTGCAGCACCAGGTGCAATTGCTGCACACCGAAGTAAAAGAAAATGAGGAAAAGATTGAAAGTAATAGTGGAGGGTATAAAAACGCTTCGGAAAGTATGAGGCAACAAATAGTACTGGATGTTGAAAAAATTAAACAACATATAGCATAACCATTTATAAACCATAAAAACAACAACAATGATCAACACAATGATTAAACAAACAAAGAAGCCCGGCTGGTTCAGCGAACCAAAGAACGTGGCTACCACAGTTGTAGGGCTATCGCTTTTTGCAGGGTTGACCTATGCGTTTCTAACTTTCGTGTTACCGTGGCTGGTAACCGTAACCTGGAACCTGGTAAACCTTATCATCGGCGGGGCAGTACTTGGCTTTTTACTGATGATCGTTACCAACAAAAAGTTCTGGCGTGCACTCCGTTATTTTTCTGAGTTCATTGCCAACTATACCCTGGGTTTAGCGATTGAACTGAATCCTTTCAATATTCTTCAATTGAAGATTGAACAGGGTTATAAAGACAGGAACACATTATTCCAGCAATCCGCAAAACTAAAAGGTAAACAAAGTGAATTGATGGATAAGCTGGGGGATAAAGAAAAAGAACTGCAGCTGAATGTACAAAAAGTAAAGATCCTGCAGCAGGAAAAAGCTACTTCAAGACAGGTAGACCTGTATGCCAATAATGTATTGCGTTGCCGTGAGTATATCGATAATGTAACACCAATCGTTGGCGACCTGAATAAACTGATCAGGTTCTCTGATACGGCTTATGAAGAGAGTGGTATCATGCTGGAAGATGCCAAGCTTGACCTGGAGGCAAAGAAGGACCTGTATTATTCTGTCACCACCGGGTTATCGGCTGTAACCAGTGCTATGAAGGCATTTAAGGGTGATGATGAATTAAACCAGGATGCAGAAAAGGCATTGGCGATATTAAAAGTACAGATCGGCGAAAAGATCGGCCATATCAAATCGGCGATAGATGTTACATCGAGGTTTATGGATGATAAGGTACTGGAAGATAAAGCAAAATCAGCACAGGCCATTGAACTCATCAACAACTTCGATCTGAATAAAGATTTCAATTATACCAACAATGCGTTAAGCAGCAATGGCAATACCGGAAAGTTAAAAGACGTGAATATAACAGATAAGTATAGGGGATTACTTGATTAGGTTTCACGCAAAGAAGCAAACAAAACAAAGGCGCGAAGCAATTCGTGTAATTAGTAAAATTCATGTAATAAATAAAATTAAAAACAAAATAAAACATACAACTATGTCAGTTAAATTAAAACCCGCAGGTAAATTATTCATTATTGCAGCCGTAGTAGCTGCTGCAATATTCAGTGTGAGATGGTATCAAAGCCGTCCTAAAGAAGTAAGCCAGTCTGTTGACCTTGGTAAAGTAACGCTACCCGATGCGCCGGATGCATCATTAACCGGTAATGCAGTGCTATTGCCTCTACCATCCAGTGATAATGCGGTAAACGGTGGTACAAAAATCATCTGGCAGCGTATGGCATGGAACAGCCAGTTCAGCGGTATGTACGCTAACGGTGGAGTGCAAACGACTAAAAATTCTTTATTCGACAAAGCGCATCTTGACGTTACTTACGTACGCCAGGATGATTGTAACAGGCAGATGGCAGATTTTGTAAAGTTTGCGAACGAATACAAAACCAATGTTAACACACCTGCAGTATTGATCACTTTCATGGGTGACGGTATGCCGGCCTTTATGACTTCCTTATCGAAAGAACTGGAACCACTAGGCCCGGAATATCAACCCATTATTATACCGGTAACACACGGTAAATCTTATGGTGAAGACCAGGTGATGGCTCCCGCCTCATGGAAACAGGATCCGAAGAATGCTTTAGGTAAATGTGTGGCAGGTGTATTGCGTGACGGTGATATCAACATCCTGTTGAAATGGGCTGCCGACAACGGATTAAAAGTAAATCCTGATGAAACCACTTATGATGCTGATGCGATCAATATCATTGCTGCCAATGATTTCCTTGATGCGCCTAACAAGTATATCACAGGGTATAGTGAAAAAAGAAAGCTCGTAAAGAATGGCAAGACCACAGGTACCGATACAACAGTAAGTGTAGACGCAGTAGCCACATGGACTCCCGGCGACGTAAACATCGCCACTAAAAAAGGTGGACTGGTAACTATTGCCAATACCAGGCAGTATGCCTCACAAATGCCCAACCAAACCATTGCCATTAAAAAATGGGCTTATGACCACAGAACAGATGTGGAAAATATGATCATCGCTTTGGCACAGGCCGGCGACCAGGTGAGGTCTTTTAATGAAGCTAAAGCATTTGCCGCGAAAGTAAGCGCTGCTGTATACCAGGAAAAAGATGCGGACTATTGGCTGAAATATTATAACGGTATCGTGGAGAAAGATATCCAGGGACAGCAGGTAAACCTTGGCGGTAGTATGGTATTCAACCTGAATGATATGGCTAATACTTATGGCCTGGGCGACGATAAGGTAGATCGTTACAAAGCGGTGTACAATACATTCGGTAACCTGATGGTAAAAATGTACCCGTCGTTAATGCCCACTTTTATGCCTTACGAAAAGGCGGTGGACAAAAGCTTCCTGTTCAGCGTGATTTCCAATCATCCTGATTTGATGCAGGGTAAAGCCATTGAAACAAAATACGCCAGTGAGATCACTTCAGCTGTTTCGTCAAAGAGTTACAGTATCGAGTTTGAAACAGGTGCTGCCAACATCAAACCCGGTTCTTACAAATTGCTGGATGAGATCTTTGAATCTGCTGTAGTGGCTGAAGGTTTAAAGATCGGCGTGTACGGTCACACGGATAATACTGGTAGCGATGTTACCAATATCCCGCTGTCTGAAAAAAGAGCCAATGCTGTAAAAGCATATTTGCAAAAGAAAGGTTTAACGGAAAGCCGTGTGGAAGCCAAAGGTTTCGGTAGTGCTAAACCGATTGCAGATAACAATACTGTAACCGGTAAGAGTAAAAACCGACGTGTGGAAATTGTGTTGGGTGAATAACATCGGGTTGAAAGTTGAGAACGGTGTATGCTGTTTGAGACGATAAGAAAATAAGGAAACCGTTTTCAACTTTCATTTTAACCCTATACAAAACAAGTATTTCCTAAAATGGTACATAGAAATGACCTATGAACTATTAACCATGAACTAAAATGAAAAATATATTTAAGCCATTTGGCATCATCAATAAGCAAACCTTTGTTATTATAATCCTCGTACAGGTTGCTATTACTTTATTGTTATGGCATACTTCATCATCGGGATTAATCCCAAAGCCTGGTCATGTAGCTGTAGCTTTTGGTAAATTGATCACAACAAAATTATTATTGGATAATCTGCTGGTGAGCCTGGTGTTGACCTTAAAAGCGATGTTGTATTCCATCATCATCACACTATTCTTTGCCTACACTTCGGTGATACCATTCTTTAAAAGCATTGCACAGTTTATTGTAAAATGCAGGTATTTAACCCTCACTGGTTTGATCTTCATTTTTACCCTGTTAACTACAGATGGCAGTGCATTGAAATTATCTTTATTGGTATTTGGTATCGTACCCTTCTTTACCACCTCGTTCCTGGCTGTAATTATCCATATCGATAAGCAGGAATATGAATTGTGCAAAACACTTGGTTATAACAACTGGCAAACATTATATGAAGTAATTATTATTGGCAAGGCCGACCAGGTATTTGAAATACTGCGCCAGAATTTTGCTATTTCCTGGCTGATGATCACGATGGTGGAAGGACTGAGTATGAGTGAAGGAGGCATCGGTTCTTTATTGATCAAGTATAACAAGTACAACGACCTAACCAACGTAATAGCCTTGCAGCTACTGCTATTTATTATTGGTTTATGCTTCGATTTTTTATTGGGTACAATAAGGTATTGGTTATTTCCTCACAGCAAATTAAAACAGGCAACATCATGACAGACTGTAAAAAAACTATGGTATTGTTACAAGCTGAAAATATTCAACTCAGTTATGCGGATAATGTAATACTACGCGACATCAATTTTTGTATTAAAGATATCGTACGTCCCGGAATGCAGCAGGGGCAGGTTGTTTCATTGATCGGCAGGAGCGGTATTGGTAAAACACAATTGTTTAAAATATTATCCGGCTTACAACAACCGGGTGCAGGATCAGTTACCATCAATAATAATAAAAAGGTACAGCCTGGTGATATGGGCGTGATCTTTCAAAACTATTATTTATTTGAATGGAGGACCGTATTTCAATCTTTATTGCTGGCTGCCAAACAAAATATTGTATTGAAAGGGAAGGAAAAAGAGATGATCGAACAATACGCAGCCGGTTTCCAGCTAACGGATGAATTGAAAAAATACCCCCAACAATTATCCGGTGGCCAGAGACAACGTGTGAGTATTATTCAGCAATTATTAAAGGGGTCTAACTTTTTATTATTGGATGAACCTTTCTCAGGACTTGATGTATGCGTACTGGATAAGGTTACGGAATTATTATTACAGGTATCTGTTTCAGATGAATTGAAAACATTGATCATTGTATCGCACGATATTAATACAGCAGTGGCGATTTCTGATACGGTACTGATAATGGGGAATGAAACAGGTAAGCCCGGCGCTACCATAAAAAAAGAAATTGACCTCATAGAAAGGGATCTTGCCTGGCAAAAAGATATAAAAAAAGAAAAGGCTTTTATTGATACAGTGGAAGAGATTAAAGCATGTTTATAATTGTTTTTTTGAAATCGTTTTAAGTGACACTCAACGGTGTAGTGGATACATGTTGAAATACCAATCTTTCAATGAAAAATTGGAAGATTGGTATTTCAAATTACTTTAATTGATTTATTGAATCAACAGCTTCGACAATCCCACCCGTTTACCGTGCGCATCCAACATCTCTACCCAGTAAAGACCTTTACCATGTTTTCTTACATCAACATCTACTCTTTGGTAGGAGTTGATTTGATTATAAGGCCTGTTGACCAGTATTTGCCCGGTATTATCATATAGGATCAATGTGGCTGGAACTACTGTATTGGGTTTGCTGTAAAACCTTACCTGGAATTTACCACTGCTTTGATTAGGATAAACAAATATTTTACCATATAGCGAATCCCTGATACTCATCGTATCAGAAAGATTCGTACAACCGTTCACGTCAATAACCAGTAATTGGTACAATCCAATATTATCAAAGTCTACCAGAATGCTGTCGGCCGTAGCACCTGGTACGGGTAACCCGTCATGCAACCAGGTATAACTGGCTACTGCATTTGGCGTTACAGTGGAAGAGATGGTAGTAATTAATCCTGGCAATAATTTACTATACGGATGTGCATATATCGATGCCACCGGTAATGGGTTTACCGTAAGGATGGCCGTTGTTGAAGCAGCAGCGCTGCAGGATGCAGATCCGTTAATGATCACTTTGTACCGATACCCACTCATACTCAATGCTGGGGCTGTAATCGTAAGTACAGCAGTCGCCGCACCGCTATAAACACCCCCATTGCTGACATTGGAAAAAGTAGCGCCGCCATTGGTACTTACCTGCCATTGATAGGTTAATGCAGCACCTGCGGCAGTTACTGAAAAACTGGCCACTTTATCGGTACAAACAGTTTGGTTAACCGGCTGTGTGGTAACCGATACGGGGCTGCCAACATTCACTACAAAGCTTGTAGCAGGCGACGTGCAGCCAGTTGCTCCAATATTAAAATTAATCGTGTAGCCTCCGGAGATAGTGCCCTGGTCTGCGCTGCCTTCCTCATCTATTACAAAGAGTTTCCAGTTGCCATTTAAATTGCCTGTAAACGAACCGATGAGCTGGCCGGATTGTAAAATTGAGCCCGGACCGGGCGCAGGAAAGGTATGTATAACACTATTGCTGGTAGGTTTATAAGTGCCGGCAGGATTAGCTGCTGTAAGGCTCATCGACGAAGCCGCCGCATCCATAAAGCCATAAGTTGCATTGGCAGCATTGGAGCCACCAACGCCAGCCATCAATACTATATTTTGCCCTGCGGGTGATTGCAAGACTATAGCAACATCGTTTGAGCTGGTATGGTTGAAGTTATTTAACACAACTGATCTAATGCTTACACCTGTTGAAGGCAATCCGCTCACCGCTACGTTGGCTGGATAAGCTGTTGCAGCACCTCCAACAGGAATAATAATAGCCGCAGGATTAGTAAATGATATATCGGGCATCGGTAATCCCTGGGATGTTACCTGGTATGTATATACGCCGGCGGGAGTTGGTCTTACAAATACAGAGTCAATTGCTGTGCCTGCTATATACGGTATGGTTGCTGCCGGATCAGAAAATAAACCTACAGCTGGCGACCAAACGGCTGGAGTGCTATTGGAACTGATAGGGCCGCAGGAAGTATTTAATGCCAGGCACCAGGAATTTAAAATACCTGTTTCACCAGTTGCACCATCGTAAAAGGCAAGTGTCCAGATTCCGTTTGGCGATATGAATAAATTGCTCCAGTTTGCGGCTGTCGGCATAAATCCTGTTGGACCAGGTGCACCAAATAAACCAGCTATAAGCTGGGCATCTGCCCTGAAAGTACCTGTATAAGGACTTGTACCTGCATTTAAAGCTACTGTACCCGTTGAACTAATGGTAGTATTCACAAAACCAGTACTATTGTTGCTGTTACCGGTAGCGGATATACGATAATCGAGATTGATGACCTGCCCATTAGGCGCTTTTAATACAAATACCATATCACCTATGCGGGTATGCTGCATATTTATAGTAACTGCAATGTTGGTGATGGTGCAGGGAGCCGGAACGCCGGTTATAAGGAGGTTACTTGAAGCGCCTGCAATATTATTATCGGGTACAGGAATATTAACCGGCACCGAACAAAACTGGCTGGGGGTGACCTTTACTTTTACAGGAGGATCATTAAGGCACATAAAAACCGGCGATGGAGTTACTACCGGTGACAGTGCTATATAATTAACAAAAGCGCTTTCCGATTTAGAACAACCGGTAGCAGCATTCGTTCCTGTAACGGTATACCGGGTATAGAAAATTGGCGATGCATAAACTGTAGCAACATTAATCCCGGTATAAGGTATTGTTGAAGTGCAGTTGGTATATAAACCAGTTACCGGCGACCATACATAGCTATCAGCACCGCTTGCTGTAATTGGATTGCATGGACCGGTACCACCAGGCATTCCTCCACAGCTGGTAATGGGGGTAACGGTAACAGCAGGTGAGGGGTTAACAGTAATGGTAAATGTAACAGGCGTTCCGGAGCAGATACCTGTAACAGGAGTTACCAAAATTATTGCAGTTACCGGTACGGTACTATTATTTAAGGCCGTAAATGAAGCAATATTGCCTGTACCACTGGATGAAAGCCCAATAGTACTGTTATTATTTGTCCAGTTGTAACTGGTAGCTGTACCTGTAAAATCAATGGCTGTTGTTAAAAGTTTATTGCATACCACCTGGTTGGGTACAGCATTTACAACAGGTGCCGGTATGCATTGTGCATAAACGGCGCTACTGCCAGCCAATGTCCCTAGGAACACCAGGCTTACAAATAAAAATTGCTTTTTAAAATGATTGTTTGCAGTATGTAGGAGCGTGTAAAATTTAATCATGCAGTAATGGTTTGGTATATAACTATGTAAATACCCTATCAATTTACTACATATCCTTGAAAGAATAACAATTTATCCTAATAAGATTTTGCCTTTTTTTATACTCATGTGAGTAAAATTGAGGACAATGATTTCTTTAAATAAAAAAGAACCCCGTTGAGGGTTCTTTGTAATAATTTGATATCTGCCTGTTATTAATGTCTCCGGTAATCATGATCATCATAACGGTTGTTACGATCATTAAATCTGGCGTAAACATTTTTTATCTCGTACCTGCGCTGGTCTTCCAGCTGACGGATCATTTGATCTTTCCTGAAACGGGTAGTAAACCCTTTTCTTCTTACATCCTGTATCTTCCAGTCGTACTCCCGGTTGATCTTTGCGATCTGCATATCCCTTTCCCTGGCACTAAAAGAATAGTAATTGCTGTTACGCCTGTCGTCTTTTTTAAATCCGCCATCGTTATACACATTGTCTTTTCCTTTGTTATAGCCATCATTGTTTTTATACTGTGCAAATGATGATGCTACGATGACAGTACCAACTAATAGAGTAAAAATCTTTTTCATAATTGTAAATTTTAAATGTTACTAATGCATATCAGATGGAATTGATGGTGGATAGTTTACAAAGGAAATGTTAATGCGTAAAAAAATGGATAAACCTGTTCATGGGCAGTATATTTCTGGAGTTTGAAAAAATAGGTAGCAGAAATAATCTATTCAGCGCATTGGCGGGCTTTTGTTATTTTTGATTTTTATCAATATTGGCAGGATCAATCGTAAATCGGAATTTGATGAGAACCTCATCGGAAAATATTTATCGCCGGTAGGCCTTGAGGAATTTAAAATAAGAGAAATGCAATTTAAAGGAAGGCTAATTTTTAAAATATATAATTATGAATACTCAAAACGATACAGCTATTTTTCCAAAAGGAGATAAAGCTCCTGAATCCTATTTTACCGGGCAGGCCTGGATAAAACCATTGGTTGCAAAAGATGATATCTTTAATTGCGTGATCGGCAATGTAGTATTTGAAGCAGGTGCAAGAAATAACTGGCACACACACCCTGGCGGACAAATATTGATTGCTACCGAAGGCATTGGCTATTACCAGGAAAAAGGTAAACCCATCCAACTATTACATACAGGCGACGTGATTAAAATACCACCTGGTATAGTACACTGGCATGGCGCTTCAGCCGGCAGTGCGTTTACCCATATTGCCATCAGCACCAACACGCAACATGGCGTAGTGGATTGGCTGGAAAAAGTAACGGATGAAGAATATTACAATCTTTGATTTAATAAAGTATAGCATACCTATTTGCGTTGCCGCTTAATATAAAAAAGTCCACCTGCAATGGTGGCCGGCGCAAAAATAAAAATAGCGATCCATTGTGTCCAGTGACTGCCACCTGACTTAAATAAAGAAAATGCGGCAAAACCGGCAAGGATAAACGCAAGGATATAATTGAGGGTCAAGTTTTTTGTATTGGCAATAAGCTGGGTAACTAACCCGGCAATAAATGAAAATACAATGCCATACAGTATTGTGAAAATGATAAAACCGGTTGTCGCCTCCGCATGGGCTTCCTGTCCCGAAACTTTAAATAATGCAACAGAGCTCAGTACAAAAATGGCATAACCTGCTATAACACTCAAAATTTTCCTGATCATATCTTTTTATTGTTTGCAGCTTTAGTGATTTAAAAGTACAAAACAATAAAGAACCCGGGAAAGGTTCTTTATGTGTTGTGAGAAAAATGTTTATTCTGCCCAGGTTCAAAGAAATGCTACTGTTTAAAAAAGGTCCACGGTAAACTTGTTTCAAGATGTACATGATAGTTGACATACATAAAATAATTAAAAAAGTAAAAGCCCGCAAACAGCAATATTGAAATGCCTGCTATCAAAAATAATTGTTTTACAAATGCAGTTTTACGATTCATTACAGAGATTTTAATAATATTTAGTTTTCCAGTTCCCTGATCAATTGTTCAGCAGCATTGGCATTATGCTGGTACCAGCGGTATCCCCATCCTGACAATAAAAAAAGGAATAACAGCATTACAGGGATCATCCAAAACCACATGGGATTGCTTTTTTCGAAAATGTTTTTATTGTTGATGAGCTTTATACTCACCGGCAACACTGCCAGCATCAAAATAAAATTGAGGAACATGGCCAGCCGCTGAATCCACAACAGCTGTTGTTTGGCTTTTGAAAAAGCCAGTATAGTTTCCTTATAATTTTTATTGCCGATGTTTATATTTTTTATCCGGTTAATAGAAGCCAAAACCAATGGAGGCAACAATAAAAGATAGGCTGCAATAAAAATTCCGCAGGCCAGTAAGTACCAGGTATCTAACCTGCCCAGGTTAAAGAGTACTGCAAAGGCTAATATTGCGGCTACGATACTCCCGATGGTTTCATAGGTTTTTAATTTATCGAATTTATTTTTGTATCGTTCTTTGGTCATGTTTACAATCAGTTGATGGGTTAATGAATTTTGTTGATCTACTTTGGCCGATAATTCGTTCCAGAGTGTTTGCATTTCTTCCAGTTCCATAGTATTACTGTTTTATTTGTGAGCGTAACTTTTCTTTGATGCGTCCAATACGGGTACCGATATTGGTTTTTGTAAAACCTGTTATCATCGCTATTTCTTCATGACTATTTCCTTCCAGGAAAAGAAGGATAATTGCTTTTTCTATGGTACCCAGTTTTTTTATTTCGGCGTATAAAATCGCTAGTCGTTCTTCCGTTGCGTTGTCCGGTTCCGCAGCGATATTCAGTAATTCCAGGTCTACCGGCACCCGGTATCCACTTCTTTTTTCTTTATTGATATGTGTAATACAACTGTTTAATGCAATACGGTATATCCAGGTACTTATTTTGGCATCGCCTCTAAAAGAATCATAACTCTTCCAGAGTTGGTACACAATTTCCTGGTATAGATCTTCCTGGTCTGCAGCATTATTTGAATATACTATAGTGATCTTATGAATGATCCCTTCATTGGTTTTAATCAACTGTACAAACTGGTCTTTTTTATCCATCAAAAAAATGTTGCGCTTTATTAGTATGTGAATTACAAAATAAATCACACAAAAGAGGAGATATTTTAAATGAGGCGCTGATCCAGGCAGGAATTGGGGAAAGAGAAGTAATTAAATTTAAGGAGAAAATTGGATTATCCTTTCATTAAATGGCTATCAAATCCTAATGCTACCAAACGTTCATAAGCATTCCAGACAGTAACAGGAATTTCCTGGTATACCTGGAATCCTTTGGCAGGATAAAATTTGATGCGTTGCAGGTCACCCACCATGATATTGACCACCCTTTCCAAAGGAATATCATCGGTAGCATATTGGTTAAAAGCAGTCTGCGGAGAAGTAACCAGGAGGTTTTTACCCGGCCATTGCTTTTTGAAAGTAGCATACGACCGTCTTTCCATATAAGGTTTTTGCACTACGATAAAATTTTGCAGGTCAAGTCCTTTCTGTTGCAACAATTGCTGGGTAAATAAAATATTCTCCCCGGTATTGGTCGACCTGTTTTCTATAAGAATAGCATCAGCGGGTACGCCTTTCTGTACGGCAATGGCTGCAAATTTGTCGGCTTCAGTTTCTGTCCACATTTCCTGTGTAAAATTGCCCAGGCCTCCCGACATTACAACAAGCGGCGCCCAGCCCTGCAGGTATAGTTCAGCTGCCCTGTCCGCCACTCTAAGGTCGTGACTGCCTAATGCTAATATACAATCAGATTTAACCAGCTCGTGATGCATATGATGGTAATCCCATAGTTGTTGTGCCAGTGATAATACTTCGGGTGTGATCATACGCTGAATTGTTTTACAGACCAATTCAAAGATAGGAATACCTGCCGAATCTATTATTGTTGTAGCCTTAATACGGTTTTAGGCAGGTGAAAGATATTCAGGGTTAATAACAGGAGCCTGCACAAAGCGTAGCTATAAATAAAAAACACTGGTGACTTCTTTTGGAAGAACACCAGTGCCTTATAAGCTGTTTGAAAACTATTGGTATTCGTAAACTGATTGCGAAGTGCCGTCATTGCTGGTAAGCACATACCCGTTACTGTCATATGTATAGGTAGTGTTAATGGTCTCGTCATTAGCAGTGCCCGGGAAATCGAAAGTTGAAGAAAGCAATTCATTCTTAGAAGCAAAATGCAGCGAAAAACCTGCCTGGTCCAACACATAGTTGGTTACTTTTGGATAAACAGCCTTTTTAGTTCCAAAAGTAAAATCAGCTGAAATGAAATTTATTCCTTCAGTAGTAACTTTAGAAAGATTACCGGTAGCAGCATAGGTAAGCAACAGGTTTATTGTTGAATTTGCCATCAGCATGTCCAGTTTAATTTTGCTTACCTGGTTGTTGGTAACGGTATAGGTAAGTTTATCATCTTCTATTAAATCATCTGCCTGGCCGGGAATTATTTCCCAGCTTTTTAAAGTGGCAGAAACCGGTACATTATTTACATAAGTATACTCGTACAAGTTTTTGTATTCTTTTTCTCTTTGGTCCACTTTTACCAGGTTGCCTGCAGCATCATAGGAAAACAGCACATATTCTGAATTGTCTGTGCTCTTGTATGAAGTAAGCCTGTTGGCCGCATCATAGGTCAGGTTAAATACGGTTACTACGCCGGCTTCAGTTTTGGTTTCTTTCTTTAAACGTTTTGTAACTGCCGGGGCGGGTGTATCCGCATCATCTTTTTTGCAGGAAGAAAATGACAGTGCCGCTACAACAGCAATTGCCAGTAAAAATTGTTTTTTCATGACTTTGTTTTTTGGTTATATTTTTAATAATGACCGTTTATGTTTTGCAACGGTTTTAATTTTGAAATGCAATGGTACAGCCGATGCCGTTAGCGGCAGCTGATGATAGTAATGAATTGTGTAATGGGATGTATGAACTGCAATGGGGAGCAGCAGGTTAAAATGTACCGGGTTTAATGCTATGACCTTAAGCCAGGTATGCTGTTAAATGAAAGCGACAGATATTTATGCCAACACCGCGTCCTTGTTATATCTGGCCCTGTATTGTAATGGAGACATGGCGGTAACTTTTCTAAACACTTCACGAAAGGCTTTTACATCTGAATAGCCTACTTCATACATCACTTCATTAATGGTTTTACGGCTGTTCTCCAATTCCTTTTTTGCTGATTCAATTTTTACTCTTTGCGCATATTCAATAGGGGTATTGCCGGTGGCTTTGATGAACCTCCTGTCGAAGTTACGCCGTCCTACAGCCAATGCAGCAGACAATTGTTCTATGGATATTTTTTCGTGCAGGTTAGATTCAATATAAGCCTGCGCTTTTTTTACCATCTCATCTCCATGTTGTTTCTGTCCTGTAAATATGCTGAAGGCAGATTGGCTATTCCTGTCTATTTCAATCTGGAATACCTTGGAACAAAAAATAGCTGTCTCCCTGTCATAATATTTCTCTATTAAGTAGATCACCAGGTTAAGGAAAGAATAGGCTCCACCGTTAGTATAAATACCGTTCTCATCGGTGATCAGTTTATCCGGTTGTAAATGTACGTGGGGAAACATGCTCCTGAAATTATCCGCAGCAGCCCAATGTGTAGAACAATTTTTTCCATCCAGTAAGCCGGATGCTGCCAGCAGGAATGCACCGGTACATATGGTGGCGATGGCTGCGCCGTTTTTATATTGCTTTGCAATCCAGTCTACCAACGCCTGGTTTTCTTTCAAAGCATTTTCATAATCGTGATTGAGGGAAGGGATGATAATGAGATTGGTTTTTGTGATTGCAGCAATATGCGTATGCGGTTTTACGGTAAACAAACCGTCATAGAAATCCACTTTTTTTGAAATACCTGCCAGTTCTATTTTAAACAATACTGCTTTGCCTTTTTTCTTACGGTATTCATTGGCCCGGGTAAATATTTTATAAGCGCCTACAATGCTGCTTAGGTTATTACAATCACCATTGGGTACAATGATAGTTAAGTGTTGCATAATTATTCTTTTGGTAAAGATACAATTTCAACATGTCCAAATCAACCCGTTAGAAAGTCTGTTTTGCACCCTGCCGAAACCGGATTAAGCCAGTAGTTTTGATGAAAAGATAAGAAAATGAACAACGATCAAATAATGATTAAAATGGTATTGGACAGGTGGTATGCACTGGTAAAAAACTGTAATACCATCTTTGCATCAATTACTGATGAACAGTTGCAAAAAGAAATTGCACCTGGTAAGAACAGGGGCATCTATTTATTAGGACACCTTATAGCGGTGCATGATGATATGATAACACTGTTAGATTTGGGTGATAAATTATATCCCGCCCTGAATGAACCTTTTCTTAAATCGCCGGATAAAACGATTGCGGAAATTCCCGCTGCAAAAGAATTGCGGGCATGCTGGCACAAACAAAACGACCTATTAGCCCAATACTTTGAGCGTTTACAACCGGCTGAATGGTTTGAAAAACACAGTGCAGTTTATCCGGAAGATTTTATAAAAGAACCGCATCGTAATAAATTGAATATACTAATTACCAGGACAAGCCACCTGGCTTATCATAACGGGCAACTGGTATTACTTAAATAGCGTCTTATTTCAATAAAAAAAAATGAAACAGCAGGATTACAAAGCAGGCATTACAGTTAGTGTTACAGCTAAAGAAGCATTCCATAGTATCAACGATGTTGCCGCCTGGTGGACGATATGTGTGGAAGGAAATGCGCAACAGCTTAATGATATTTTTACCGTTCGTTTTGGTGAAACTTTCATCACGATAAAAATTATTGAATTTATTCCTTATCAAAAAATAAGCTGGCAGGTAATTGATGGATATAAACATTGGCTGAAAGGCAATAAGCGGGAATGGCAGGATACTGTCATGACCTGGAAAATTGCTGCTACAGGAACCCGCACGCAAATTAATTTCACGCATATCGGGCTCGTTCCTGGCATTGAGTGTTATGAAGGTTGTGAAAATGCATGGGACTTTTACATAAAGGAAATTTTGTTTAAATTATTAACCATAGGAAAGGGAATACCGGAATTGAAATAACAATTAAAAACAGATAAAATGAGTACACCTGATTTTACTACAACCATTTTGGTTGATGAAACCCCGCAACAGGTATTTGATGCCGTTACTAATGTGAGGGGGTGGTGGTCGGAAGAAATTGAAGGTTCCACCACTAGATTAAATGATGAATTTAATTATCACTATGAGGATGTGCATCGCTGCAAAATGAAATTAACAGCGGTAGAACCTGGCAAAAAAGTAGTGTGGCAGGTACTGGATAACTATTTTAAATTTACTACGGACAAAACAGAATGGACAGGCACTACAATTATTTTTGACATTACTGAACAGGATAACAAAACGCAACTTCGTTTTACTCACCAGGGTCTTGTTCCGCAATATGAATGTTTCGAAATTTGCAGGGATGCGTGGACCGGTTATATACAAAAAAGTTTGCGAAACCTTATCACTACCGGTAAAGGAGAACCGAATGGCAAGGGTAAACCACAAACGGAGAATGAAAAGAAACTCGGCTCAAAACAGGAATGAACAACAATAGCAACGTTATAATAAGAAAGCCCGTAACTGCTACGGGCCTTCTTATTAACTGTATTTAGTCTTATTTTTTCTTTGAAGTTTTTTTACCGGCCTTCTTTACTATTTTTTTAATTACTTTTTTTGCAGGTGCCGCTTTCTTAGCTGATTTCTTTACTGTTTTCTTAACTGCTTTTTTGGCTACCACAACTTTCTTAACCACTTTTTTAATTGCTTTTTTTGCAGGTGCCGCTTTCTTAGCTACTTTCTTTACCGCCTTCTTTACTACAGCTGCTTTCTTTACTGCCTTTTTAGCTACTGCCGCTTTCTTAATTACTTTCTTCACCGTTTTTTTTACTGCCGCTGCTTTTTTAGCCGCTTTCTTTACTACTTTCTTCACCACTTTTTTTACTGCAGCAGTTGCTTTTTCAACGACTGGTTTTTCTGTTGCTGTAATATTTTCTATAGATGATTTTACAGCATCTATTGCACCGGAAGCCATATCTACCAATTGATCTTTTTTAACAGCGATCTCACCCGCTATACTGCCAATGGTTTTAGCTATTGTATCAAGGGTGGATGTTTCTTCAACTGTTTTTTCGGGGGTATCTTTTTTTGTGTCCATGTTGAATAAATTTTGTTTTAGTAAATATAAGAAGTAAACAGGGAGAAAAGTGATTTGAAATAGCCCATTATTTTTTCGCTGTTGCAGCGGTACATCCATACGTTGTACATTATATTATCGTTCCCTGGATTAAAACGGAGGTTTTTATGGACGCTTCTTTTAAATACAGGATTTGTTTACGTTTTTCATCCTGTTTAACGTCTTCGAAAATTCTTTGCCTGTACTTAGATACTCAGGTCAAAAAATGTAACCTACTAGCCTAATTTCCACCGCTGCAACAATATCATTAGGGCTTTCGGCGTCGGTGGGCATTAGTATGGAATTTTTTTAAACCGCGGCAATCATACAACAAAGCACTGGTGGAAGCCCTGCCGTAGGAAAAGCAGGGCTGCATATCTTTCTTCCCATTTCTGTACTTCCTGCTACTGTTGCAGTTCAAGCACCTGCCCGGAGCGAATACAAAAAATAGTTTGGTCTGTTATGACATGAGATGTAAAGTCAATACCATGATTACCTTTTCCTTTTTTTATTGCCAGGATAAAAAAGAAATCATGCCGGTGCAACTGTTGTACCATGGAATTACCTGCAATCAATTCCTGTACATCACGTATACTGAAACTATTTGCAAGCTTCGGTTCAGACTGCGCTGTTATAATAGTTTTTAACAGTATATGTTTCATTATTGTAGTAAATGCCTTTGTCGCCTTGTAGTAATATTACGAATATCTTCAGGTAGCCCTTGTGACAGCAATACTATTACAAAACCACCGTTTCTTGGAAAATATTACCCGATGAATAATAATTTTACCCCTAAGCTTATTGTTATCACAGCTATTTTGTATTTGCTGATTCACAGCAGCCCTGGCTTTTCCCAGGTTGCCGGTTTTATAAACCGCCAGGCCACCAGCGTTGGGGGCCGGGCTATACTCGATCCTAACGGAGACGGATATACTTCTGCAACAACAGCAGGTTTTGGCAACAACGACGTTGTAAATGCCGAGTTGACGTATACCGGTATAAAAGCATATCCTGCAGAGCCTTTCGGCGACCTGGCTAGAGGAGCGAATCATAACTTTTCTGACTTTGTACCTGATACAGCCGGCAGTGGTGTATACTACCGGTTTTCTGCAGCACAACAGGTGATGTTCAGGATGCGCCTGGGATCTATTGTTCCTGGTTCCAAAGGATATAGTATTTTAATGGATACGGATGGCAAGTTTGGTGCTGCGGGTGCCAATGCCGATCCTAATTACCTGCCCGCCAGTACAGGTGTTAACGGTAATCCTGGTTTTGAAATTGAAATAGTGCTGGAAACCAATTTTCGTATTGCTATTTATAATGTGGATGGTACTGCCTCGCCTGTGTTAGTAAAGCAATATACCAACTGGCAGGATATGTCGGAGGTTTCCATCGCCTCCACTAACGATAATGGAGACCCTGATTTTTTAATTGATTTCTATATTCCCTTTTCCGACCTGCAGGCAGCACCATTTAATTTAACTATAGCCTCTCCTATAAGAATGACTGCTACCACGGTCATGTCGTCGCAGGCCGCTATTGGCGGCCCGCGCTCTGATATATATGGCGTGTCAGGTAATAGCTATGAAGATTTTATCTTAGGTCAGCCTGGATGTACGATTTTTACCACTCCTGCCAGCTGCCCGATGGCAATGTGTACTGCGGCTCCCCTGGTAAACAGTCCCCTGGCAACAGGTACGGTTAACATCAGCGGTACATGGACGAGGTCTGTATTAAGTGGTGCAGCTGCAACAGCAACTATTACCGTATACAAAAATGGGATTGCTGCAGGAACAGTAAACAATGTTGGTTCGGGTAATACCTGGACGTTGATCAATATCAGTCTTATCAGTGGCGATGTGATCAGCGCCAAAGCACAGGCTACTGCAGAAAGCATGTGCTTAACCAGTAATACTGTAACGGCGTCCAGCTGTACCGGCGCAAATATACCTGCTACGCCTGTACTACTATGTAGCAGCGGCAGTAAAGGAGTGGGAGGTACCAATATGGCTACGGGCTGGACAGTTCATGTAGATAATCTTACCAGGAATGTACTGGATAACAGTGTTACAAATACCAGTGGATTGTTTGGTGCATCAAGCGGAACCAGTCCAAATATTACCTGGGTGTACTCAGGTGGTTGCAGCTCCGGTGCCCCGCTTACCTCTGGATCCTATAAAATTTATTATACCGATAATGTGAGTGGTTGCAATTCGCAGCCCGCCTATTTCTGCGCAGCAGGTAATGGCGGTTCTGCACTGGCAGGTACATTGGCAGTACCAGCTATTACAGCTCCGGCAAATGCGATTTTTACAACGGCAACCAAAAACATCAGCGGTACAACTGATGCCAATGTAATATTGTATTTGTACATCAATGGCATTGCTGTGCAGAATACCACTGCTTTAGCAGGCGGATCATTCAGTTTCACCGGTCTAAATCTTTTGGCAGGACAACAATTATATATTGTGGCAGAACTAAATGCCGGTACGGTTACCAGCAGTAAATGTGAAAATCAAACCAGCGTGTACACGGTAGGGTGTTTTACGCAGGTGCCATTGATCAGTGCAGACAATAATAGCCAACTTACAGCGGGAGCACCTATAACAGGAACTTGCTCCGATGCTACAGGCAGCACTATCAGGATATATACGTCTGCCAATGTATTAGTGGCAACTACCACTCTTCAGGCTAATGGTACATGGTCTACAGCTAATGCAGGTACTACACCTGCAACCTATAATGCCATTGCTGCAACCTCATATTATGCCAATGCACAGAATGGCGGGTGCGGCGTAAGTACCAATTCGGCAACCTATACTGCTGCAACCGGAACAACGGCAACAAGATGCGGCAGTATTACAGGTCCCGTTACTTCAGGGGTATCCGGCATTTCGGGTACACTTACCGGTTTGTTCAGCTCTACTACAGTAAACCTGTATCTTGATGGCGAACTGATTGGCAGCACCAGTACCAATAATACCACGTGGGGCCCAATTGCAGTAAATACTTTGGTTACCAATACACTTTACCCTAATGGCGTGTTAAAGATCGGCGTACAGGAAACCGGTAAACAGGAGGCCGCCTGTCCTGCTTCTGCTATAAGTATTATATGCACGCCGTCCCCAACCATACCAACATATTCTCTCAGTAGCGGCAGCGTAAGCCAATACCAAAGCATTACAGCAACCATTACCAATGCGACTGCGGGAACATTTTATGCGTTGTCGGATTCTGCTACTGGTCAATCATATGGCCAGGGTAAGTGGGCCAGTTCCAACGGCAGCCTGCTGTTAACCACTACTGCGTTTGCTTCGGCAGGTACGTATAAAATAAAAGTGAACGCTACGTCCATGTCCGGCGTTACATTGTGTTCGGCTGTTTCGGCAACGGGTATTATTATAGTAAATCCAGTAACGTTACCACTCTACCTGCTCCAGTTCAGTGGAAAAAAGGATGGCATTGCCAATTCACTGGAATGGATAACCGAAAATGAAACGAGTGTTAACCGTTTCGATATTGAACGGAGTACTGATGGTAGCAGTTTTACTGTTATTGGTTCAAAGAATGCAACAGCGGTCAACAGCGGTAAAACCCATTACAATTACATAGATATTACAGCACCTCCCGGTACCAGTTATTACCGCCTGAAAATGATTGATAATGATGGTAAGTACAGGTATAGCAATATGGTAGTGATCAGCAGCAGCAGAAATGCTGATGTGGCTATCAGTAATATTGCTCCTAATCCTTTTACCGAAAAGATCATCCTCACAATTTCGCTTAACAAAATAACCGCACTACAATTACAACTGATGGATGGTTCGGGACGTTTATGTAATGTTAAAAATGTAGAGGGCAAAAAAGGAATAAATACTTTTGAATTAAACGGGCTGGATAAATTATCAACAGGCATGTATTATATCAGGGTTAATACACCTGATGCCGTGTTGCAGCAAAAAATAGTAAAAGTGCAATAAAGCTTCAGTTTAACCTGGTTGCATCCCTGTAAAAAAATCCGCCATCGCAGGCGGATTTTTTTACAGGGATGCACTACAACCGTTTCATAAAATAGAAGTTCATCGGGCGGGAAACAGTAAACCCCAGCCGTTGATAGAGTGCTATCGCTCTTTCATTATCTTCCCTTACATGTAAAAAGGGTTGTTTACCCTGTTGCAGGATAATTTGCAATTGCTGCTGTAGCAACGCGTAGGCATAACCTTTACCTGTGTGGCCGGGGTGTGTGCATACCGCGCTGATCTCGGTATTATTGTCTACATGCAGCCGCTGACCAGTCATGGCTACCAGCTGGTCGCCTTCAAATATGCCATGGTAATAACCAAAATTAATAGTACCTGTTCCAAAAGGGCCGGGTTTGGTTAATGCGGCCAACTTAACCATTTGTTCAATATGCGTTTCATTCAACGGTAGCACCGAAGGGAATGTATTATTGATATCAGCTGCTCCTTCATAAATAAATTGTAATCCTTTTATATCCTGCAGTATTTGCCAGCCTGGTGCTGGCGTAATGGAAGATGGAATGGCATATAAAATCTTACGCCCTATTGGTAATAGCGTGTGCAGTTCGGCAAATCCATTTGTATAGTCCTCATCAAAGCCCACAAAAGGGGAGACTGCTTCATCAAAAAATTTTACGGCATCAGTACCCAGACTTAAATGTTTGTCACCAGAGCATAACGCATTAAAAACCGGGTTGTGTAATAACTGTTTCACCATGCGAAAATACCTTTTCTTCTCTTAAAAGAAAACATATGTAGCTATCCGTTTACAATAATCAGGACCGGATACTACCCCGGTTATTTTAAAGCCGTATTATTTTTGTCTTCGTGATTCAATGAAAATTATATTTTATTGTATTTTACCATAATGCTAACAAATAATATCTCCGCAGCGGGTTACATTAATCAGCGTTGCGTATTATAAAACAGGAAACTACTTTACCAATAAAACTTCCCTTAAACCGATCTTATGCTTAAGCTTTTGAAAAAAACCGGGAAATATATCCTGTATTCAATTGTGTTTTTTGTTTCTTTTATTCTTTTTTACCTGCTAGCTGCTTTTTGTTTATCAAGGGCTACAGTGGATAAGGAGGAAGGTACTACTGCGGATGTTGCCATTTATATAAAGACCAATGGTGTGCATACCGACATCGTGGTACCGGTAAAGAATGACGCCATCGACTGGAGCAGGGAAGTGCTTTTTTCCAATACAGCTTTAACAGATACCAGCAATATACAGTGGCTGGCAATGGGCTGGGGGGATAAAGGATTTTACCTGGAAACGCCGACCTGGAATGACCTGAAATTTTCAACTGCATTTAAAGCCGCTTTTGCATTAAGTACTACAGCCATGCATACTACATTTTACAGTAACCTTGTAGAAAATAAGTCCTGTAAAAAAATACTGATCAGCAACGCACAATACAAACGGTTGGTAAACTATATCCATGAAAGTTTTAAGCAGCAGGAAAATGGGCAGCCTATACCGATAGTTACCAATGCCAACTATAACAACGCAGATGCTTTTTATGAAGGTACCGGTCACTACAGCCTGTTTAAAACCTGTAACTCCTGGGCAAATGCAGCACTTAAAAGCTGTGGACAAAGAGCCTGCTGGTGGACAGCTTTTGATACAGGAATATTTTTAAAATATGAGTAGCGGAATAAAAATATTCTTGCGATAAAATCAGCTGTTATTTATTTACTTCAAACGCACCCAGGTCCGGCGCGATGCCTTTAAAAGGAAATCCAATAACTTTTCCCTTATCCACAAACTGGCTGCCGGGTTTCAGTTTCATAAAACCAGTATCCGGCAAACTGCCATCTGCTTTGCGTGGGGCTACTAATAAAGTTTCGTCAAGATTTATAAAATCTGTTTCTGTTGCCTGCAGGTTCAAATCAAAATAATTATTGGAGAGCGTGCATGTAGCTGCATCCATTTGCAGTATTTCTTTGCCGCCTTTATACCCAAGGTTATTGTACATCACATGGCCAAACCCAGGTACATCCAGCGAAGTATCTTTTAATCGGTTGAGCATATTATAATTGCCGCCATTGCGGTAGGCGGAATTATTATACCAGTCACTACCGCCGGTATGATGATTGGAATAAAAGCCATTGGCTTTATTGCGCACGGCCAGGCAAAATTGAATGGTATTGCGGGGTATCGGATCAGGTATTTCTGTACCTACTTTTTTGAGGCCATAACCGCCGCTTTTAAAACCATTGCCATCACCCTGGCTTACGAAGTCTTTGTTGAAGCCATTGTAAAAAGCCCAGCAATGGTCGAAGGTGGTGGCTTCGGAAGCATTGATCAGGTCGAACCCATCGTCGCTGTTGAACCAGGCCCTGCAGCCCCGGAAAATATTATTTTTACTGCCTGCTCTGGGGTGGCAACCAAAACCATCGGTATTGCCGCCCCTGCCATTCTCTGAAAAATAATCCCAGTTGCGATAAGCATCACAATTGAGGACCAGGTTATCAGACCCTGCCAGTAAATAAAAACCGATAGCCATGCCGTCGTGCATACTTAACTGTTCGTAAATATTATTACTGCCGTGGTTTTCGAAACACTCCGATTGGGTATGGGTTTTTATGGTTACCTGTACCCCGGTTACTTCAAAACCTTTTAAGTGAATATAGGAACCCGTTACATAAAAAGCAGCGACACGTAAGCCTTCGGGTTTTACTGCAGCATAATCAAACACCGGTATTTCGCCCGGGTAATTGATATAACTGATATACTTAGCCGCAGTACCGCTTTTGTCTAAATAAGTAACACAGGCATAACCTCTTTCTTTTTTAGCGATCTGTGCTTCGGTAAGTTTGTAGGTACCACCGCGTAAATACACCGTATCCCCGGGCATAATAACGGTTTGTGCTTTTTGAATAGTGGCGAAGGGCTGGTTCCTGGTACCTGCATTGGCATCGCTGCCATCAACAGCTACATAATAAATGTTTGCAAATGATATTTGCGTTAGGAATATCAATAAAAAGAGGAGTATTTTTTTCATACAGCTATAATATACCGCTAATGTAGGCGATACTTACAACATACCATCCTGCTTCATACTGTAAACCATAAGACCCAACCTTTTAAAAAAAGAAAACGTTTTTATTTGTTCTAACAATGTTTGGGTGGTTGCCGAGGGCAGCTAACCATGGTGGGCTAAGAAAATGACAGCAGGAAGAGGAATAAAACTATACGTGCTACCTATTTCAAAAATATTTTAAACACATGGCCACAGCTATAACAGGCTGCATAATCATTGCCTTTACCGCCGCAATAACTGGAGGTATAACTCGTACTCACCACGGCACCTGCGCCAATGGATTCTTTTTCAAAGCCGGTCATTTCGGTGCTTACATTGGGAATGTTATAGGTAAACACCACCAGTACTTTTATTTTATTGCCGGAAACATTTTTTGTTTCCACTGTTACTTTACAACCTTTTTTAGAGGCGGATAACATGGCCCGGCATTCTATTTTTGTACCATTGGGAAATTCTCCTGTTTTCCATTCTGTCCATTTATCAAAAGTGCCATCACTGTCAAATTCACCATTTAAAGACGTGAATACCTTTTGCGCATTTACCTGCAGCATACAGCCGAAGCTAATCAGTAATATCAATAAATATTTTTTCATTTTTTTTGATTGATGGGTTGATTTTTTTTGCAAGAACTTATAGAATAAAAATATTTTTCGCTGTAGCCTTGTACTCCGGATTGTTGTCTAATGTACCTGCGGGAGCATCAAACTGTACCAGTATCATTCCTTTGGGCAAATACCCAAAGAACTTGCGTTCTGTTCTTTGTTCTCCTTTCAGTTCATAACTGACATCAAAATAACGGCCGGCAATATCACCTACAGTAAGATCATTCACTTCGGAAAAAGTAATTTTTGAAGCATTTTTATTCATCGACGTAAAGCTGCTTTTTATTTGTTCTACCAGTTGCAGCTCATTGCCTTTTTCGGTAACTGATTTTTTTGCTTTCAATGCCTCCGCATTGTATTCGGCACCATATAGCTCTTTAAGGTAAGTATCTAAAAAACTGCTTAGCGGATCCGCAGTCTTTTGCCCGTTTTTAAAAAACAGGATAAAATAACTGTAATCTTTTTTTTGCTTTTCGCAATACAAACTGGCGTAACGCACGGTACCATTATTGAATTCTGCAGTAGGACAAAGCTCGTGGATATTGCCTTCCACAATTTTAAAACCGCATTCATTATCCAGGTAAGTGGTAATGCCATCCGTTAACCTGTCATAAGGCGCATAACGGTTATCGTAATACTGCATCGATAAGGCGTCAAAATTGATTTTGTTGCCTGGTGCTGCAGCAAAATCAATGGTGGAAAAACCGCCGTAAGAATTGTCAAGATAAGTAAACAGCAGGGTATTGTTCAGGTAAAAATTCCAGGTGAGTGTTTTTTTCTCAATAGAAATTTTATTGGAGCCCGCGGCAATAAAACTTTTTACAGCTGCGGCAGTAAATAAGTTTTCTTCTGTATCATCAGGTTTTATTCTTGCCGCTATGATCTTTACATCTCCATTGCCATTGATTAAAAATGTAAAGCTGCGGTCGCGGTAATCCATTTTACCATCAATGGTTTTACCCCAGTTGGAACGCACGGTAGAAATATCCGAACGCCGGGAAGTTTGTAAACCACTGTAAGTAGTAGCATCTCCTGCAACCTGTGTAATGCTCAGGCTCAGCATACCATTGTTGTATGACCAGCATTCCTGCGCAGATTTTTTAGTGGTGGGATTGCCGATCCACAGGCGTTTATCGTTTTTAGTATTATTAACCGCCAGTCCATCTCCTGCAAGTGAAACGGAAACACCCTTTGGCCTGGTTATCCAGAAATCATATTTTTTGGCATCCTTCCATTCGTCTTTACGATCAATAAAAGCATTGTTGATGGTAGCGAGGGTTTTATACTCCTGCGCATAGCCGTTATAGGTTAACAGTATCGAAAGGGTAATCGTTGCTGCTATAAATGATAGCTTCATAAAAACTGGTTTTGGGTTAGTAATGACGCAGCAGGTATCGCCGGCCGGCAATAAAAACTACGCCTGTAATTTAACGGCCGCGGTTTTAAAAAAAAGTGTGAAAATAGTAGTAGCTGTAGTTTGGCTCCTGCGGAGAACAGTAAACAATAACGGTTACCAGTTTATAGTTGAAAAATAGTTGTACAAAAAAAACTGCGCCGGGGAATAAATAGTTTGTTACAGATTTACCAGGTTTGTCCAGGATCGTTTTTTAATGTTACTATGTCCTCTCTGTGATTACATGAACACAGGATAAAACAGCAACACTAAACGGTTGCTGCGTGCTAATGACGGCAGTAATAATATTACGGATCTATTTTATTTACCGATCAATATTTTTTGTATAATAGCAGTACTATAAATATCCGTGATACGCATTTCGTATATACCAGGATTAACTGATGCTGGCAATGGAATACTCTGCCTGCTGTTGCCGCCACCATACTGAAGTGTTGTAATAAATACAATCCGCCCCATGGCATCTGCCAGCCGCAACTCATATTTTCCTTTAGGCAGCTGAGTAAACTGCAACTGCATTTCGCTACCCGTAACCGGGGTAGGCCATACCGTTACTGCCGGTTGTTCTGTAAAGCCAGCGGTCCTTACCACTACACTATATTTTTCCAATCCTGAAATGTCAATGCTTTTAACCCTATAATAGGACAGGTTTTTTAATGGCGCTGGATCCAGCCAGGTATAGAAGCTGCTGCCGGTTGCAGGTACCTGCATTAGAGCAATAAAGTTGCGGCCATTGACAGACCGCTCCACTTCATAATGGTGAACATTTGTTTCTGTGCCTACTTTCCAGCTTACCGCTATACCATTATCTTTTTTATCTGCACTCACTGTTTCAAATCTTACAGGCAATACAACCAAACAGGTATGGCCTGTGGTCCATGTCGGAGCGCTTACGAATGTTCCGTTATAGCCATGGCCAGTAAGGTCGGCAACTGTAGTGCCGCTGCCTTCTTCAAAATTATATAATGCCAGCAGGTTGGCTTCCGATCCGTTTAAACAACTGCCCATGGCTGCATTAATTTGAGCTGCTGTTTTAGCGGCTTTCCAGATGCGTACGGCATCGAGCTTACCCGTCCAGGCTTCACTGGTCAGGTTGGCGCCAATTCTCACCGGGTTAATGCTGGCAGCAAAACTTCCCGTTATCCCGGTGCTGGTACCATCCAATATACCGTTATAATAAATTCTCATCACGCTGCCATCCCATACACCGGCAATATGCACCCATGTGTTTAGCGGTACTGTGGTGGCGCCGGTGATATTTTTAAATCCAGTACCATTATCTACCCAAAAAGAGGGCTTGTTATTATCTACCCTTAATAGAAACTGCATGGAACCTGATTGGTAGTTGCCGGTGATCGTTGGTAAAAAAACATTGGCCGTTTGAAAACACCAGCCTTCTACAGTAATGATATTGGTTCCGGCAAGCTGTGCATTCATGGTATTGCCCACCTGTACATAACTGGCCACTGCGGCATTAAAGGTTAAGGCATTTTGTGCATGGGAAAATTGCAACACGAATAAAAAACTAAGGTATAAAACAACTGATTTTTTCATAGGTGTTGGTTTTGACTGGAAATGATCATGCAAACCTATGCTATAAATAACGAAAGAGGGATTATATAGTTAACCAGCTGACTATCACCGTCGGCGCGACAGCATTTGAACAATTTTTGTGAAATTGAAATGATTGTTTTTACCGGGAGGTACAGTTAGCAACGCAGGGCTATTGTATTATTCAAACCCGTCTCTCACCATATCCCAAAATGCATCCAATGCAATGATACGGGGCTTTAAAAAACTAATAATAGTGGGCCAGTCAGATGGATTCAAAATGTTTACCTCATCCAGTTGCTGCGATATGCTGCAGATCGTTTTATGATCGGTTTGAACTATTTCATTCCACTGCCAGTGAAATGCTGTTGCGGCCAATAATTTTTTGAGTGCTGCAAATTGATTGAAGTAATGCAACCTTTCTGTTGGATCCGGGTGGGAAATTTCAATGGCAATAATAGCTTTACTGGTATCTGCTTCCATTTTAAAATGAATGTAGCGAACGCCCGTTTTATAATTGATCCAGTTAACAGGCCCGCCTGATGCTGCCGGTACCGGTTTCATATATTGCCCGAAGTTTGTCCAGAATTGCGTTTTTAATTTTGCTATGTCTTCTTTGGAATACATTAATGCAAGATAAAATAATTATAACGGGCTTTAATTTTTACCACGGAGTAAAGGGGGAGTGGTTGCACAGAGTAAGGAGTATATTTCAAAGTGTTTAATCTCTTATAGCAGTATGCTGTCAAAGAGGGAGCATTTAGTTATATTCCACGATCATTTCGATTGTAGTAGCATTTGAATAACAACTTGCAGATGAAATGTATTTTACACGGTTCCCGTTGCGGAGACTTTGTTTGATTTGCTTTTCGAATATTTTCAGGAACAGTTTCATGTCGTTACTATTTGCAAGCAGACCGCTTGTGATGGGGTCCTCCCTTGTATCATCAGAAGAGATACTGACATTCCTGTTAAATGTAGCTTTGCCATCCACGGGTTTGTAGTTGGCAAAAGTAGATAGTGTACCCGTTTTGGTATAGGTAATGGAATCTGATTTTTCCTTTTCATCAACCTGCTGGTAAGTTGTACTTAAGGAGCCTAAAGTCCCTTGTTGTTTCTCTAAAAAAATACCCAGGTTAAAAGCAGGGGCTTTTTTAAAATAATACTGGTCGTCGGCAATAGCGCACTTGAAATGCCAGATCGTATCCGGGGTTTTATTGTCCATCACCAATATTCCTTCTACGTATGATTCAGGACTTTTTTTATTTGTAGTTTCTTTTGTGGTAGTGATTGTATAGCCAGACTGGTTACACGAAACCAGGGTTACCAGTGTAATAAAAACGGTGCTGTATCTTAAGAATAAGGTCATGAAATATTTTTGAGATCAATAAATTTAAAATAAAAATACTGTTTACCAGCCAAATTCAAAAATCACTTGCCCGGCAACCAAAATGTTTTACATTTGAAATCACCAATTTCCCTAACGCAATTATATAATGACTACCTGGAACTTATTTTCAAAGCATAAGGCTATACTGTTGTACGGGATCAGCCTTGCGCTGTTGTTGTTCCTGTTACGATGGCTGGAGTTGAAGTTTATCATCTTTGATCATGCTTTTGAAATGTATATTGGTGCCATTGCCGTAATTTTTACCGGCCTGGGTGTCTGGCTGGCGCTTAAACTCACCAAACCCAAAATAGAAAGGGTAGTGGTGGAAAAAGAAATTTACATTGAAAAAGACGGTGCCTTTGTTTTTAACGATACCGAAATGGAGCGGCTGGGTGTAAGTAAACGGGAACTGGAAGTGCTGCAGTTAATGGCCGAAGGATTAAGCAATACTGAAATCGGGGCCCGCTTATTTGTATCGCTGAATACCATTAAGACCCATGCGGCTAATCTTTTTATTAAACTGGAGGTAAGCCGCAGAACACAGGCCATTGAAAAAGCAAAAAGGCTGAAGCTAATACCCTGATCACTGGTACTTTGGGATGAAAACCCCGTTTAAAATATAAAATCATCCGAAAGTATGAGGCAAAAGAGAGTGGTTATTTTCATTTTTGCAGTATCGTAAACCAACACTAAAAACATGAAAAAAATTGTAATTGTAAATGGATTGATCGCCGGGGTCATTGTAGCAGCTATGTTCTTTATAACGATGGGCCTTTATCATAAGGACGGTAATTTTGATGGCGGGATGTGGGTGGGCTATGCCAGTATGTTGCTGGCTTTTTCGCTGATCTTTGTAGCCATTAAAAATTACCGGGATAAATATAATGCCGGTATCATCAGCTTTGGTAAAGCCTTTAAAATCGGGTTGCTGATCACATTAATCGCATCCACTATTTATGTTGTGGGATGGCTGATAGACTATTATTATTTCATCCCCGACTTTGCCGAAAAATATGCGGCCAGTATGCTGGGCAAACTAAAAGCAAGTGGTGCCGGCGCAGCGGAAATTGCTACCGAAACCAAAAAGATGAACAGCTTTATATCGATGTACAAGAATCCCATTTTCGTTATTTTATTTACCTATATTGAAATTTTGCCGGTGGGATTACTGATCTCACTTATTGCTTCGCTGATCTTAAAAAGAAAGCCGAAAACAGCCTGATTGTAGATTTTAGATTGGCGATTGTAGATTTGGAACTGGCCCGCAGCAACCGGAGGGAAGCGCAACATTATGTTTTATTTTTTAGCAACTTCATTAAAATATACAATATGACATTAGGTGCATTTTCAATAAGCCTTGCGGTGAAGGATCTGCAGGCTTCCAGAACATTTTATGAAAACCTGGGCTTCAGCGTTTTTGCGGGTAACCAGAAAAGTTATCTTATTATGAAGAACGGCAATGCGCTGGTAGGTTTATTCCAGGGCATGTTCCCGGCTAATATTTTAACCTTTAACCCGGGTTGGGATGAGAATGCCGGTAAGCTTGAAAGCTTTGATGATGTAAGAGAGATTCAGCAACAATTAAAAAGCAAGGGCGTGAAGCTGGATACAGCAGCGGATGAAAATACAACAGGGCCGGCAAGTATCTTTTTAACTGACCCGGACGGGAATGTGGTGCTGATCGATCAGCATGTATAGTGAAGTTGAAGTAAATACATGATTTTGCCTAGGAATGTACTATTAACTTTTCTGTTTAATACACTATTGTCATTTCCATTAATTTTAGTGCAGCATAATTATCATGATCTATAAAGAATTCCATCCCGGTAATATTTTAAAAGACTATGTGCAATGTTATTTTATCTGCGAAACAGCAACGGCAGTGTTGTCTGAAGATAAAATTTATGCAACCGGTTTTGTGGAGATCATGTTCAACCTCGGTAGCAGTTGTATGCAGACGATCGTTAATGATGACCTGGTAAATGAACCTTATATTCAATTATGGGGACAAACAATGCAACCCATTAGCCGTATATCTTTTGGCAGGCATGCCATGTTTGGCATACGTTTCTTTGCAGCTACAGCTTCCTGTTTTTTGAAGGATAGTATCGATCAGTTCAATGACCGGTTGCTTGATCTTAAAGATGTGGCCGGAAATCAATTTGATACCTTACATGCACAATTGTTTGAAGCCGGTTCTGTAAAAGCACGCATTGAATTAACGGACCAATTTTTAATACAGCAATTATTGTGTTTTGAAAAAAGATGGACCAAAGTACAACTGGTCAACACTATTATGCAGGAATTACAGCAGCAGGATTTTTTTGATAATATAGAAAATGTAGCGACACGTTATGGTATCTCTTCCCGTTACCTGCAAAAATTATTTGTACAATATTCCGGGCTTACACCAAACCTGTTCGGTAAAATAAACCGCTTTCAAAAAAGCTTATATCTTGTAGCAAAAAAAGAATTATCACTCACGGCTATTGCTCATCAATGTGGTTATTTCGATCAGTCGCATTTTATAAAAGATTTTCGTGCATTTACCGGTGTACCACCGTCCGCATTTAAAACGGAAAGTTCTACCGAGTTACTCGCTTTACTTAATAATTAATTGTTCCGATTTTTACAATTTCAAATGGTTCCTGCAAAATAATTTTGTTGCTGTTATTCATCTATTCATTCAACTACGAAATATGAAACAGTACAAGATCGCAGCAGTCAACCCATTTTTTATAGCACTTTTATTTACCGGCTTACACTGCACCGCACAAACTACCGGCAATAAAAATTTAGCGGAAGCACGGAAAGCTATTGAAAAAGTCAATGCCATTTATTTTGAATGGTACGCAAAAAATGATGGTTCTATTCTGAACCTTTACACCAATGATGCCTGCCTTATGCCTCCCAATGCCCCGCTTATCTGCGGCCGCAATGCATTGGCAAAAGATTTTAAAGATACTTATGCAGCCGGTGTTGTAAAAGGAGGAACGTTCACCACGGTAAAGCTGTATGGTGATGGAATTAATTATGTAACCGAAGAAGGCCGCTGGCAGGTTTTTGATGTGGCGGGTAAATTAATTGATGATGGTAAATTTTTAAAATTGTGGAAGAAGACGAAGGCTGGCTGGAAAATATTGAGGGATTCCTTTAATAGTGATCACCGGCAGTAGCAGGTTGCTGTTTGCGTCGCCCTATTTATACTGTATCTTTTTTTCCAGCACCATGTACTCCGGGTTAAAAGAATCATGCCCGTTATCTATAACTATTGATGCCTTTAAAAATCCTTCGTACAACTGCAGCTGTATTTCTTTTATCGCACTGGTTTTAAACGTTTGTCTTTGTTTAAAAGGGATGATCTGAAAATGGCTCTTATTTAACTTATACTCGTCAACTATTTGAAAAGCCGGGAATTGATTTGCAAAATGCAGTTTTTCAAATTTCAGGTTAAAGTAAGGTTTGCCTGCTTCGTCATATAAAATTTTATAGGAAGCAAAATCAAAACTTGTTTTAAAAGAAACCTGTTTTGCGGGCAAGGGTTTATTTTGATCATCAACATATAGAAAGAGATTACCGGGAAGGCTGAGCGATACCCCGGCATCTTTAAAATAAAATTTTCCTTCTGGCGTAATCACATCAAAGAAATTAGACAGGGCACCGGAACTTGCTACGGTACTTAAAAAGCGATACAAATTGTCCCGTTCTTTTTTGGGATCCTTATCTTTCAAATAAATTTTATAGCATACAGTAGATGCAGATTCATTTGTCTTGCTATAGATGGCCTGCGACACAGTTTTCAGCCGCAGGTTATTATCATTTTTAAGCTCCAGTTGCTTGCCGCTCCATCGCTCCACTGCTGCAATGAATTCCGTCAGCGGCTCTTTACCGGTTATGTAATGATTAATAAAATGCGCCATCGCCTGCTCTTCAGAAATATTATAGACCAACAAAGATGTCGTAAATATTTTTTCATTGTCTGTTGGCTTGAATTCGTTGAGTTCAAAGGCCGGATCGTAAGCTGCGATCCTCCATTTGCCTTCGTATTGCACATTTTGCTGCTGGCCGGTGGAATCCATTTCAAAATAACAACCCGAATTGCCAATGGCAAAACGTTGCGCCTTCCTGCTGCTGAGTGAAAACTGCCGAAACTCTGCATCATTCTTCTGGCTTACCTTCCCGTTCCTGTACTGGAAAGGTAATTGTGAAGTAAAATTGATCAGCCAGTTTCTTACCGTTTCCAGCTCTTGCGGAAACTTACCTGCATTCTCAAAGAATATCGCGGATCTTTTAATGGGTACATCCTGGCCGTAGGAGTGGAGTGATAAGATGAGGAGGAAAAATATAATGACTTTTTTCATTTGGGATACTTCGTTTGTTATACACTTTACATTAAATACCGGAGCAAATTTATGATTTTGTTGCCGGTGAAAGTAATCTATAACGAACTTAAGTTTTTGTAAGGTTATATTGAAGGGTACTTTTATTTAATCGCAAAGTATACCACGGTTACAAACCCCTGGAACTATTAGACAGCAGTCGCCCGCTGCGCAAGAAGACTGGCGCCGGAAATGGCAAATGTATCGTGTAAACGCCTGCGAAGGGATACTTAAATTATAATAGCCTATCTTCAAAAAAGTTTGCTATTTTACTCATCAATTTTAATTCAACTATGAAAACCCTGCTGCTGTTTGTTACCTTATTCGCAACTAATGTATTAGTTGCACAGGTAGAAGTTATAAAATCCTATTATAATAACGGGAAACTAAAGAGTGAAACACCTTATGTAAATAAAAAGGTAGAAGGTGCCGTTACAGCTTATCACGAAAATGGTAAGGTATTGGGCATTCAAATGTATGTAAATGGAAAGAAAGAAGGGAAAATGGCCCTGTATTATGAAAATGGAAATATAGAAGAGATAGGAAATTATGAAAATGCTGTATTGAGCGGACCGTACAAAATGTATTATGAAACCGGGGAATTACGTTCCACTTTAACTTATGTAAATGACAAAATGGAAGGAATTGTAAAAGTATATTATACCAATGGAAAGTTGAACAGCCTTTCCATCGCAAGAGCAGGGAAATTTGAAGGCGGCTTTGAAGTGTACACTAAAAGTGAAAAATTAGAAAAAACGGGCACTTATCTAAATGACATGGTGGAAGGGATCGTAAGCATATATAATGATGCCGGTGAAATAGTGAGAAAAGATACCTATGTAAATGGAAAAAAAATTGAAGGATCCGGCCAGGCGAACATTAAAAAAGAATATTATGAAAGCGGAAAATTAAAGAAAGAAACCCCTTTTGTAAATGAAAAGATTGAAGGAAGAGTAAAGGTATATAGTGAAATCTCGGGAGGATTATTGTCTTATACCGATTATTCCAACAATGAAAAAAATGGGGTATTTGTGACTTATTATAGTGGGGGCTCAACCTTGGAAACTGGTACTTATAAAAATAATAAACCTATTGGGGTATTTAAATACTATTACTACGATGGCGAAATCCAGCAGGAATCTATGTATATAGATGGAAAATTAGAAGGTTACGTAACAAAATATAAGTTTGATGGTACAGTTGAGTCAAAAGTACTTTATAAAGACGGTAAGGATCAGAGATACGTGATATCAAATTTTTGCGCAGAACTTGGTTTTATCCTGCATGCAATGGATAAAAAAGAATTAGATCAACTAGTTGATTATAATAAACCTTTAGGTATAACCAGGTCATGGTTTGGGAGCAAAGTAAATTTAACGGGTATTTCAAATTTGAGAGGACAAAACCTTTTGGGAAATTTATCTTTTGGAGGTTATATAACGGCAAGCAATGTTGCAGCCAATGACGACCTGTATAAAGATTTGGTAGCCCAGGCATCAGCTTGTTTATCTACTAGCTATAACAAAGAAAAAGAAAGCTCCGGCACAGGCGTAAAATTTACTTATGAAAAAAACAAAAAACTTTATTTCATTATCAGCTATCATGGTACCGGGGAATATGTAGAATTAGATTTTCATACCTATTAAAACATGGCGGGCTTTTATCCCGGCGGGGTTTTCAAAAACGTTGCCTGGTGCGTTTGCCTGAAACCCCGGCGTTTGAAAAAACTACGCCCGTGTCCGCCGGAACCTTGAGATACTGATGAAAAATGAAGATTTATTATTCGACTTCAGCCATTTCCTGCACAGGTTATAAATTGGTTTCTCAAAAACCAGGTAGAGCAGGATAGACAATAACCATAGCACTACAAAATTTCTATCGGGTAATAAAAAATGTTCCCTGATCTTTATGCTCACATAAGATATGTGTACAAGATAAAAAGCAAACGATGCATTCCCCAACAATAAAAGCGGGCGTGAAGAAAAAAAACGCTGTAACCATGTCCGTTCATAGATCAATCCTGCAAGCGACAACATCACAAAGAACGGTAATGCAATTTTATACAACAGTATACCTGCAGGATGATTGCTGCCATCATCATAAATATTGGATTGAAATAAAGTGATCGCGTACATCACCACAACAATGCCCGCAAAACCCGCAATGGTTTTGAACCGCATCTTTTCCAGCCATTCCGTTCTTTTATTGTGTATGGCTGATGCCAGTACCATGCCTGCTAAAAATTCAATACAACGCCCGGGGAAAATACTTGTAGATATAAATTGCAGGGGATAAAAAAACTGTCTTGGATTGCCATTTATATTGTGCCAGATATATCCTGTAAGCCAGCTCATGCCGAACAATAGTAGCAATGCTGATAATAACCACAACCAATGTTTGCGTTGCAGTAAACAGAGCAGGGGTGCTAAAAAATAAAAGGTCATTTCTACATTTAACGACCATGCCTGTGCGATAGCATCAAGATTTTGCCTGTTTGAAAATCCATGTGCAAAAGAATAAGTAAGCCATGTATATTGTCCATGGCCAAAAGGACGGTCAAAATAATACGCTGTAAGTATGAGCCAGTATAATGGCAATATACGTGCAAGCCTCAATAATATATAACGGGTATAAGCTTTGCCCGAACGCATGGGTTCTTCGTTGTAGGTATAGCTGATCAAAAAACCACTCAATACAAAGAACAGCGACACACCAATATGTAATTCATTAAAGAAACGAAATACCTGCGGGTGCAGATCAGCGATCCAGTATTTACGGTTGTGATAAACAAATACCATGGATGCAGCAAGGAAACGGAACCCGGTGAGTGCATTAAAACGGAGCAAAGTATAGCTTTTAAGGTGGGGCGAAATTAATGAAATTAATGAAATAATTGTCCCGGCGGGGTTTCTCCCAGCTTCTATACGCCGGCGCCATTGTTGTTATCCAGCGCCTTTTTAACGCAGAGAAAAAGAGATAAGAAGTTTACGCAGAGGCGCTGCGTTTATCTCTGCGGCTTCTTTTTGCTGCGCTTTATTTTTGGCATGGCCCAAGCTAAAGTCCATCCATCTTTTTTTGTATCGCCAGTTTTTCTGTTTGCGTTTTAGCCAGGGCTAATGCTTTTTGAAAATGGTCTTTTGATTTTATAGGATCAATCGTTTTATACAATTCCCCCAATAAAATATAATAGAAATGATTGTTGGCGAGATTTAATTTTTCTGCTTCCGTTATGGCAACCACTTCGCCTTTTACTTTGGATAAGGCAAAGGTCCTGTTCAATGCAGCGACGGGCGAATATTCCAGTTGCAATAAATGATTGTACAGCTGCAGGATATTATCCCATTTTTCAATGCTGTCGGTTTTGATCGTATGCCAGTAAGCAATACTGGCTTCTAAATAATATTTAGTAAGCACATTCCAACCGGCAGCCTGTTTCAAAAAATAATTTCCCCTGCTAATTAATTCTTCATTCCAAAGCCGGTCATCCTGGTCATCGTACAAAATGATTTCTCCGCTTGCAGTAGTTCTTGCATCCAGTCGCGATGACTGGAAACACATCAATGCCATCAACGCATTGGTAAGATGCTGGTTGGTAGATTCATTTTCAATAAGCAGGTAAGTTAAACGCATGGCTTCAACACAAAGCTCTTTACGGACGATCGCATTCTGCCTTTCTGAATAATAGCCTTCGCTGAATAATAAATACAAAGTGGTTAAAACAGTTTCCAGTCTTTTATCGATTGCCGTTTTACCGGGAAACGCAATAATTATTTTTTCCTGCCTTAATTTTTCTTTAGCCCTGGATAAACGTTTGTTGATGGTGTCCTTATTGGTTAAAAATGCATCTGCAATTTCATCGATACCAAAACCGCATAAGATGCGAAGCGCCAGGCCTATTTGCGCTTCTGCAGCAATAGCAGGCTGGCAAATAGCAAACAGCATTTGCAACTGGCTGTCGCTGATATTTTTTTCGGAGAGGTCAATATCGATGTCCTGGTTTTCTGCAACCGGGTATTGTAATTGCCTGGTAATCTTTTCTGCAAATAATTTATTGCGGAAAAAATAGTTCTTCGCTTTATTTTTTGCTACGGTATATAACCAGGCGGTTGGGTTGGGAGGGAGGCCTTTATAATTCCAGGTTTCAAATGCGGATAAAAAAGTTTCACTGGCAATGTCTTCCGCAACTTCGATATGTTCGATGCCAAATAATGTACAGAGTACAGCAGTTATTTTGCTGTACTCTGTCCTGAACAAATGCGGTATCAATTCTGGTTGTTCCATTTTGTATTTCCCCTGCGGCCCCTGCTCCTCTGCGTGCCATTAGTGTTTAACGATCTGCCTCACTTCAACCGTATTGCCCTCGCCCTGTAAGATGGGCGTGCCTTTGGCAAACTCCACGGCTTCTTCCACGCTTGCTGCTTTTACCATTACATAACCACCCAATGTTTCTTTGATCTCGCCGAACGGGCCATTGGTAACGATACCATTATGTGCCACCACTTTGGCATCATCAAATAATAAGCCCGTGCCGCCAATAAATTTGTTTTGCGCCGCAATGCCGCCGATCCAATCCATTTGTTGTTTCATCCAGGTTTGCATTTGCTCCGGAGATACTTTCCCGGTTGCATTTTCATGCCTGAAGATGAGGATAAACTCTTTCATGTTGTTGATTTTTAATTGTTAGTTAATGATGATCTATACACTAATAACAAATGAGGTTGGGAGAATGGGACATGGGGCGACTATTTATTTTAGTTGTTGTTTTTGAAAAAGCTAAAATAAAAAATAATATTTAGCGGGGCATGTCAAAATATTTTATGGGAAGTAGGCTGTGGCTGGCAATAGAGATGGTGCTGTATTACTTATAGACACGAGTGAGCTTCCTTTGGAAGAACACTCGTGTCAGTTGGGGAGCGCAAATATGGGGTACCAGCTTAATAATACTCGAACGTTCTTACAGTTTTTTTATACCCAGTTGAGTTACCGGTGCCATAATCTGTTTTCTGAAACATTTCTATCCAGTTATTATTATTGTCATATTTGTATTCCAGTTTAGTTGCTGCATTTAATTCGTTATCTTTATAGTGATAACTATATTCTTTTTCCTCCACTACATTATTATTCTTATCGTAACTGTAGGTAAATCGCTGGCCTAATTTACCCGCCAGTCCGTAATTTTTCATTTCCTCTACCTGGTTATTGGTATTATAAGTATACACTTCTTTGAAATTAAAATCGGTTTTGGTGAAATAATATTTAGCATATTCTATAAGCCTGTTGGAATTATCCTGTGTAAACATAAATTTATGCTGCAGGTCGCCTTTTTTAGCTGCAGCGCCTGACTGCCAATAACAATTCTGCCAAAGTGTTGTTCCTTTTTGCTCATATACATACCTTAAAACATGAGGCCCATATCCATCATGACTCATAAAAGTAGCCTGCCCATTTTCATTATACTCATAACTTTTTGAAGAATTGTTACCCTGGTTATCTTTTAGTTCCCTCACTACAAGTAAACCTTTTTCATTAAAAGTATAAGTACTGGTCATATACGGTTCGCCATCGGGTTTACCATTTTTTTTGGCATGATAGGCTAATTCTTTAATGGACTTTACTTTACCTTTTAAATTATGGTCTTTTAAACTGAATAATTCTTTTGACTGCGCTGTTACAAGAAATGTTATAAACAGGAAAACGATTAAGACAAAATACTTTTTCATGCGGGTGATTTAGGATTTATAAAAGTTTTAGCTGGTGAATATAGCGATATATACCTGATAAAGGTTTTATTCATCTTAGTTCATGTTCTACTAACCATTCGCCAGTTCCCCGGCCGTTGATGGTATGCAGCAACGCTCAGCAGCGCCGGCGTACCAACAACGACGTTGGCTAAAAAAGATTGATTAAATTTGTCGACCCAGGAACAAGCTATGCCAACAATTTTTCAAAAGCCTCCCTGGCGCCGCCTCTGAAATATACTTCGCCACAATAAGTATATTGCAATTTTTCTAAAATTTTCAACATCGGTTGGTTATCGAAATTGGTATCTAATTTTATGCTGTATATTTTTTTATCCCTGCACAGCTGTTCAATAATTTGAAAAAGTTTTATCCCTATACTTTTTCCTTTTGCCCATTTTGATGCTGCTACACGGTGTACACAAGCATAGTTGCCGTGACTAAGCCATTTGCCTTTTATGTTTTCGTAAGCCGGCTCTTTATCAAATATGATGGCTGCGTAAGCAAGCACAGTATCATCTTCCATAACAACGTAGGCATTGCCGTTATCCAGGTCCTGTTGTAGTGTTGTTTTATTGGGATACCCGTCCTGCCATTGGTCACTGCCGTCCTGTTTTCTTTGTTCGATAGCGTATTGAATGATGGTCCATATAATGGGTAACTCAGTTTGTTTTGCCTTTTGTAGATTCATCTTATAAAAATATTGAATTCTCAGTAAAACTTTGACATCGGAAGCCGTAGTAGGTATGCACTTATCTAAGTAAAAGGGTATTTTGAAAGCTGACGATTTCTATGTCTTAAAAAATAGATTTTCAATTATTTTAAGCTCTTTTATTCACCTGGTCTTTGCTTATTCACGCAAGCTACAACCCTGGCTAACCATTTATTTTTTTGTCGCCGCTGGTATTACCTCCATCTTCGCCATCGTCTGCCTTTTTCGCCGCGGTATGGTTTTCAACCAATGGCATATGAAGCCACCGTAACCTTTTTCAGGAGGAGTCAGCCAGGGAATAATATGCAAGCATCAAACATTCCGCAGTAACTTACCCCTCTTTTCACCACTAATTAAGCGCATAAAAAGCCCCCATTTTGGTCCTTTTTCTGCACCAGCCAGCTTTTCGGTCATTGATTTTAAACGCTTTAAGCTCATTTAAAAAAAAAAAGATTGTAGCATTTTTTATGGTCCCTGCTTTTTTTGCTACAGTTTTCGGGGACTAAAAAATTTGTAGCATTTTTTTAGTGGGGTAAAAAAATGCTACAGATTTTTTTCGCTGATATGGCCCTTTTTTACCGCTTTTTTAGCCTTTTTTTGCATTTTTACGGGGAAATTGGGCAAATTATGTATTTATGAAAAGCCTCGTTTTCGCTAAAACGAGCGGAAGATCGGCTGCTTTTTATAAAGTTGAGGTGAGGGAATTTTTATTTGTCATTTGAAGAAGTAGCGGTGGGTTAATGTTTCCTGTTGGTCAAAGACCAGACAGGGGCGTGCTGAATGGGGAGTGCCTGCGACCGCGAAGTGGGCTAATCGTTCCCGTTGGTTGAAAACCATGCGAAGCTAAGTGAAGGAGTACCTGCGGCGGCGGAAAAATGTTATTAGTACATCAATTTATTTAACCGGTACCTGCCGGGCTTTATCCAGACCCGTTATGTAGGCCTTTATCAATTTTGGAGAAGGTAAATTAGGATTTGAATATTCTTTTTTAGTTTTCCTGTCCAGTATATAAAAACTGCTATGTACGGTCATCTGATGACTGGTAGGGTCGCCGGGTAGCCTTGTATTGCCGCCAGCCTGTACACTTCCGGTTCCTTCATACAATACATAGCGGCAATTTTCAACAGCATGTTTTTGAATATTGTCAGCCATCATAAAATGCCCGGTATAGTTTTTCCTGAAATGTTTTTTCATACTCATACCATAAAAAGGATTGCCGTTTGAAGCAATAATAAGTGTATCATTATCCAGGTTAAATTCTGGCGGTATTATGCCTGATTCAATAGTAATGGGTACATCCTTTTGTGCATACCCGGCAGAAGGCTTAAGTAAAACCGGGATAACAATGGACAAAAAAAGAGCGATATTACAAACAGGTTTCACATACATACGACTAAATCTTTTTTAAGGAATATATAGCTTGCGGTACTGTTAAGGTAATAAAATTATCTTTTAAAATTAAAACCACCGGTTAAATATTGTGTTGGTTATCGACGGAAGAAAATTAACCAATGTTGCCTGTCAACTCAAAACTTTACTTTCTCCATAAAAATTTCAAAGCTGGCTAACTGCTGACCGGGTTTACCCCCGCCGGCATCATATTGCCCCGCTTCGTTATGGGCAAGTCCCGCAGCCTTTTTTAATAACTTATGCCAGGGCAGGTATTTTTCGCCCTTGGGTTGTTTTGCAATTGCGGCGTGTAATGACTCAGTGAAATTTTGCGTGAACACGCTGCCATTTTTAAGATCGGTAACCGCAGCCTGTCCTGGTTTTGCAGCAGATACCACGATATCGATATAATGGTCTTCTCTATTAAATAACTTTTTATTGATGGCTTTTTCTTTTGCGCCCATCACACCTTCTACCACCCACAGATCTACTTTGCTGGCGCTGCCGCGCTTATGCTTTACCACCGTACTACAGCAATCGCCGATGGCGATATTGATGCGGCCACCCCGCAGCCGGATGAGCTGCAGGATTTCATGCAGGTTTTTGGTATGCTTTCTTATAAAGCCCATGTCGTTGTACTCTACTGAACTGGAAGGGTGCCGCATATCCAGTTGCGGAAATCTTTTGCTCCGGTCATCTGCATAACAAAAGCCATGACCGGAATAATAGAATATGGTAACATCAGTTTCCAGCGAGTCCAACGCTTTAATGGCTGCTTTCAAATTTTCGCCATGGTAGTGATCACCGGAAATTTCTATTGCGCAATAGGTATACTTACTGTGTGCCGCTATTTTTTTGAACAGTTTTTTAATATGTTGTACATCCTTTACACAACCGGCAGCCAATTCTTTATCCTCCGTACTGGCCATAATAATAAGGATGAGTTTTGGTTGATCCGCACAAGAAGCCTTACGCTGTGCTTCTTTAAAATTTTCTACTATTGCTGAAAAAGCTGGGGTGATTTTTTTAGGCATGTCATCGACATTTTTTTTATAGACATTACCAAGGTACAAAAAAATGTTGCGTTTGAATTTGTTTTGCAGTGATGCTGGCGATCCAATTAGTTGATAGTACGATTAGTAAACGCCGCCGTCTGGTCTTTGACCAACGGTGCAAATGGGCTTGAAGCCACTTTTATAAAGTTGAGGTGAGGGAGTTATTATTTCGTTGGGACATATACAAAGTAACAGCGATCGCATGGTTCCCGTTGGTCAAAGACCAGACGGGGGCTGAGTGGGGGAAGCAACTTACCTGCGGCGGCAAAAAAAATCCTTGTGATAGAATTTTTATTTTTTAGCCGAATAACATACATTGTGTTTGTATGTTTTCATTTACCGATTGCTAAACTATAAAAGAGAATACCTATGGATTTTCTACACACATTGTATGAGGAGCTGATATCATTTTTGGGTATTGGAGGGGTACTAAAAATGTTTCAATCCGGCGATTACAGTTCTTTACGAACATTAGATGGTGTACTTAATATACTCTACCCGGTGATACCACTATTGTTGATCATCGAGATCATTAGGGTAGCAATTATGAAAGAGTTCAAAATTGCACAATTCAAAATGCCCTTTATTATTTATGTGCTCAATGCATTCATCTCCCGGTTTATATCCATTGGTTTAACAGGTTTCGCCATCGGCTACTTTTCCAAATATGCAATCTTTAAAACAACCTTTACCTGGTATTGGCTTATCTATGGTTATATCATTTGGGAATTCTCCCATTTTATTTACCATTTCTTTGCTCATAAAGTACGGTTATTCTGGTGCCTGCATTCTACACATCATACGCCGGAAAACATGAACCTATCTGTATCTTTTGCTCATTTCTTTTTAGAAGCGCCTTATGCCGATATTATACGTACCACCATTTGTATTGTTATGGGCATCAATCCCCCGTTATTATTTTTCATCATGTTCATTGATGGTTTTTGGGGAAATTTTATACATGCTGGTGAAGCTATTTTAAAAGATGGAAGATTAGGTTTTTTAAACCGGTTTATTCTAACACCATCGCACCACCGTGTACACCATTCAAAAAATCCCTTGTACATGGACACCAATTTTTGCAACCTTTTAAATATATGGGACAGGGTATTTAAAACTTACCAACCAGAAAAAACGACCGTGCCGCCAGAGTATGGCATTACCAGGAAGGTAAATAAAAATAATGTACTGGATGTATATGTGGGTGAATTTGCTCTTTTATTCAGGGATATTGTAAAAGCGCCTGGTATAAAAAATAAGATCCTGTACATTTTTATGCCGCCTGGCTGGAGCCATACCGGTGATCATAAAACAGCAACGGTTGTAAAAAAAGAGTTTTTACAGCAAAGTTCATCAACATAAGCCGTATTTAAATACGCCTGTTTTAACGGATAAATAGCACGTTGGTTTTACAGCAATAATTATAAAGGCAAATATCAACTCCCATACAATGCATATTAATAGAAGGAATTTTATCAAAACCACATCATCGGCAGGTTCCCTATTACTGCTTTCGCCTTTGGCTGGTTTGCCGCAAGTTGTTGGTGAAAATAAAATACCGGCTGCCGGTGGATTCAAATTATTGTTCTTAGCTCCCTACTGGGGTTTTAGTGGCAGCTACGATCAATTTTGTGCTGCATCAAAAAAAGCTGGTTATGATGGAGTGGAAGTATTATGGCAGGATGGTGATCATTTTCAAAAGGAATTGTTTGCTGCGTTAAAGCAATACAACCTGGAAGTGGGTTTTTTATGCAGGGGGGATGAAACAGATGCAGCAGCACAATTGAAAACATTTAAAAAGCATGTTCATGATGCCATAACCAATGCATTTCAAAAACCCATTTATATCAATTGCCATTCGGGAAGAGATTTTTTTTCTTATGCCGATAATAAACCCTTTATAGATTTTACCATTATAGAAGAAAAAGAAACGGGTGTTCCCATTTATCATGAAACACATAGAGGGCGTAGCTTATATGCCGCACATGTTACCCGTTCATTTATTGAAACCATTCCTGGTTTGAAATTAACATTCGATGTATCGCACTGGTGCAATGTACATGAAAGCATGCTGGAAGACCAGGCAGAAACGGTACAACTTGCATTGCCAAGGGTGGAGCATATTCACTCCAGGATAGGGCATGAAGAAAGCCCACAAATAAGTGACCCCAGGGCACCTGAATGGGCACGTGCTGTAAATATACACCTGGCCTGGTGGGATAAGGTAATTGAAAGAAAAAAAATAAAAGGGGAGCGTATGACCATTATGACAGAATTTGGCCCACCTTCCTATATGCCCACCTTGCCCTATACCAATTTGCCCATTGCCAATCAATGGGAGATCAATGTGTATATGATGCAGCTGCTGAAAAAGCGGTACCTGTAAAATAGTTATGCGGCGGCCATTCATGTATGCGGTGGTGAGGGATGGGGGGCGAACTATAAAAAATAATTAATAGAGCTGCGTATAGGCGAAGACTTAAGCCAGTGATAAATTTAAGCTACGTACAAACGCAAAGTCGCTTTGCTACACAAGAAGACTGGTGCAAAAAAGGTAGAGACTACACTAAACAAGATCAGGCTCCGGTTTGCCCTGGTGCCGCAGGGGCTTTTTCCTTTTGTAGTTTCAGCAGCCTTAAAGGTATCCACACCGTTTTCTTTTCATTCTTTTTATTCAATCCTTCGCAAAGTGCTTCGCCCTTTACTTCATCAACCTGAACTCTTTTCTTATCATTTAATTTTTTAAATGCAACGGCATCGCCGATTTTGAACTTTCCTTCCATATTTTTTTTGATTACAATATAGTAAATTAAATATTTCTGTGACGGGCAGGTTTTGATACGGCAGAAATTAAGGGCAAAGCCCGTGCTGCCTGTTGGTACGCTTGCACTCATTGGATGGGTTGCGTACCAACAAAGACGAAGTAATTTTTGTGTTGGCAACTGTGTGCTGCGGTTATAAACCGCCAGAACTAATAGACGCCAGTGACCAACCTTCGGTTGAACACTGGCGCCAAAGAAGTGCTGATGGGGGAGTCCCTGCGGTGGCGAAGATCCATTTTGCTTCATCACTTCAACAGTATCCCGAAGCCGTTACATACTTTACATGTTTGTTTTGATGTTGTAGCCGTGGTTCTTATGCTTTTTGTTTCAATCCCGGAAAAATAGCCCCAGGGCAAATCTTTTGTTTTGGTGGTATAACGGGTTACAAGCGTACTGCCGTCACCGTCACAGGCATTGCAGGTGTGGTATTGTTTATCGGAAAGGGTACTCGATTCCCGGAATACACTTCCAAATTGGATTGAGGTTCTATAGGGATTTTCATAAATGTTCTTCGTAAGATCAGGCGGTTGAACTACAGTATACAGGTCTTTTTCGCAATCAAAACTCTGGAGGATATACCGCACGCCACTGTACATACGGGCAATGCCCTGTTTATAACCCGGTACGTTCCATCCAATTTTGCAGGGATCTTTGGCGGCTTCTGCTTTTTGTAATGCTGCAAACCGTTCATCAGATGCTTTTTTCAAAGCTTCCGCTATTGCCGCTTCATCGGTGGTACGGTTATAAAAAGGGGCTATTTTTAAAGTTGTTTTGTCTGCAGCTGCATTAAACATTGAAGCAGTATTGGCTGCTGCACCACCGGCTTCTGCTTTGTCCATCCAGATAGGATAGAATAAAAAAGATGGTCCCGGTGCAACGGCAAAATCCCATTCCTGGTTAGCCGGCAGGTTTAGTAAACTGCGCATGTCCCATGTTCTTGTTGTACGCATGGTATCGCCGGCCGGTTCGTCTTCGTACAATTTTCCTTCATCAGGATTATAAAAATATATTTTGCCCTGCGTAAAAAAGAACTTGTGTAGCTGCCCGGTGGTTGCCCAGGGATAGATCTTTTGTCCAACAAACTTGCCTGTATTCACCTCATAGCCTTTCAACTGGAAGCCCTTATCCTTATATATCCAAACATAAAAAATGCTGCTGTCGGTGGATTGCTTCTTGTTATATACTTCGTGTACTGTGATCAGCCCCGGTTTTCCGAAAGGCAGAATGTTAATTTCTGCCGCTGTTCTTTCTTTACACAAGAGGAGGTAATTTTTTTCCAGTAGCATCTCGGCTTTGGCACAGCCGTCAGACCCGTTCCAGCTTATACAAAGCGTATCAGTTCGGAGGGTTTCCAGTTCTTTGCCCGTTACCCGGTCAACACGGTAAAGGCCTATGCGCCGAACCATCTTGTGCTGGTCGGTCACCAGTTTGGTAACAACCAGGTTATTTCGCTCATCCCACCCCATCGCCACCCAGGGCATTTTAATGAGCCTTGCCGCGGTGTCGGAATAAATGCCTTTGGTAATGATCATGGGCAGCGTTTCTTTTGTTGCGGTATCTGTGTAAGTGCTGTTCCTGAAAGCATAGCGATGGTCTGGCGAAATATCGGTCATATCACCGATGGTTGTGTTGCTGCCTTTCAATGGGTCGATAACCACTAAAGTATTCCAGGCCGGTTTCATGGCTAATGTTTTTTGCGAAACAGAAAAATGTACCCCCTTGCTGGAGCGGGTATCCACCCACCTTCCATTTTCTTTCAGCACACCCGGAATGGTCTTAACAGTTTGTGCTGCTGCAGTAATACCACAACCCATAACCAGTACAACTAAAAAACTCCGCATACAATATATTTTGGCAACTAATGTAGGATTTTTTGGAGGAACAACGCATACCCATTGGCGGGTATTGTGCCTGGCAAAACAGTGATAGCGAACCAACAATACGGCGGACATAAATAGTGCATTTTGTTAAAAGCTCATTAGCCGCAGTTTCACTTCTTCATGTATATTTTTTGTGTTCCAACGGGGTTTTCACCTTATGCTGTTAATCATTTACGAAATCTTTACGTGAAACCCCACTGCTGTAAAGAGACTTCTTTTTTAAACGCCGGCGTTTGGTTTTTGACCAATGCCGCAACGGGTTTGAAGCCAGCTTTATAAAGTTGAAGAGAGCGGTTTTATTTGGCAGGTACATTTGGTAAAGTAGCAGTGGGCTACTGGTTCCCGTTAGTTGAAAACCAGACGGGGGCGTGCTGAATAGGGGAGTGCCTATAATGGCGAAAATAAAGAGTGCTAATTTCTTTGCAAAGGTTCAATTAACATTTCCCAATAGTATTCAGCAGCACCCTCAAAGGTTAGAGATTCCTTCAGTTGCCTACTAAATGATAACCCGAATGGCTTAAGAAATAGATTATATCCGTCGTCTATTACAGAAAACGACTCATTAAAACTATTATTTCTTCCGGCAGCACTATATGAATAACTTATAGTATTTAAAGATCCCATGCTAGTACCGTAAGAAATTTTGCATTCCGTTTTCGCATGACCATTAATATATAATGAAACCGAGAAATTTTGTGAATCAACTCTATTAAATCTGTAGTCAAGATGTAAATTTCTTTTTTTCATTTCACTCAAAGATTCTTCAAAATAATTAGCAATGTATTGAAAAGCTTCGTTAAGAAATTCATCCTTTTCACGATCAGAGAAAACTTTCTTAATTCGTAGATTGCTTGAACGTGGTGAAAAGTTTTGACGATTTTCGGCTGTAGTTTCTTGTAAGTTGTCATCATCTGAAGATTGTGAAATCGACTGCACAACTTTTTTAATTTCTGAAGTAATTTCTAAAAATGCTTCATCAATGCTTGCATGTTTCATAACAGGTTTGCCATCCTTCGGAGTAGCAAGTAACTTTCCAAATAAAGTTGAATGCCAGTCACAGGGACGTAATATTATAGGTATTACAACTGCTTTTCCCTTGTCATGCATTTCCATAGCCAACTTCATTTCATTCTCGTAACAATAGTCAGATGCCAAAAAATCAGAACTTACTAATAATAAAATTATGTTGGCATTTTTGATATTGTGACTTATTTCAGAATTGAATTCTGATCCAGCATTAACACATCTATCATGCCATGAGTTTATCACACCTTGACGTTTCAAAATTGATAAATGCTTATCCAACTCATTACGTAAGCCCTCATCATTGTGAGAGTATGAAAAAAATAAATTGATCATTTAGGTAATTTGAATTCTTATGTGATTGAAAAGGGTGATGTAATACTGGCAAGAAAAGCAAACCTAAAGAAAATCATCGAAAATTTCATTTGATTATAAACACATAAAAAAAGCCCCGGTCAAGAATGAGCCAGGGCTATGTATTTATTCACCTTTAAAAAAGAGATAATTAGTACCTGTACGCTTCAGGCTTAAATGGTCCTTCCTTAGGTATGCCTAAGTACGCAGACTGTGCCGGTGTAAGCTCGTCCAAAACTACACCAATTTTTGCTAAATGCAAACGGGCAACTTTTTCATCTAAAACCTTTGGTAATACGTACACTTCATTTTTGTACTGGTCGCCTTTAGTCCATAGTTCAATCTGGGCTAAAGTCTGGTTACTAAAGGAGTTACTCATTACAAAACTTGGGTGACCGGTAGCACAACCCAGGTTTACCAGGCGGCCTTCAGCCAACACAATTACATCTTTACCATCGATGGTATACATATCTACCTGTGGTTTGATGGTATTTTTGGTAGAACCATAGTTGGCGTTTAACCAGGCCATATCAATTTCAATGTCAAAGTGACCAATGTTACAAACGATCGCTTTATCTTTCATTACACGGAAGTGTGCTTCGTTGATCAAATCACGACAACCGGAAGCTGTAACGATGATATCCGCTTCTTTAACCGCATCGATCATTTTCTTTACTTCAAAACCGTCCATTGCAGCCTGTAATGCGCAGATAGGATCAATTTCGGTAACGATTACACGACATCCTGCACCTTTTAAAGAAGCAGCAGAACCTTTACCCACATCACCATAACTACCTACTACAGCAACTTTACCAGCCATCATTACATCAGTAGCACGACGGATAGCATCTACCAATGATTCTTTACAACCGTATTTGTTATCAAATTTACTTTTGGTAACAGAATCATTTACATTGAAAGCAGGAATAGGTAAAGTACCTTTTTCCATTCTTTCTACTAAACGGTGTACACCTGTTGTAGTTTCTTCTGATAAACCTTTAACGTGCTGGATCAGTTCAGGGTAAGTATCAAAAACCATATTGGTCAAATCTCCACCATCATCCAGGATCATATTCAAAGGACGGTCGGCACCACCAAACCATAAGGTTTGTTCAATACACCAGTCAGCTTCCGCCTGTGTTTGTCCTTTCCATGCAAATACACCAATACCTGCAGCGGCAATAGCAGCAGCAGCCTGGTCTTGTGTAGAGAAGATATTACAAGAGCTCCATTTTACTTCGGCTCCCAAAGCGATCAATGTTTCAATTAATACAGCAGTTTGAATGGTCATATGTAAGCATCCTGCGATCCTTGCACCTTTCAATGGCTGACTAGGTCCGTATTCTTCACGGATGGCCATTAAGCCCGGCATTTCTGCTTCGGCTAATTTAATTTCTTTACGGCCCCATTCCGCGAGGCTCATATCAGCCACCTTATTTTTAAGGCTGAAATCGATGGAGGTTTTTGTTATTGTAGACATATTTATTTTTTTAGAACACAAAAGTACCTATTCAGGATAATATTCTACAGATTTGTGTAAATTTGGTGGATTATTATTGTATTATCATTTTAACAGCACAAAACCCTGTTTAACCATGGCAAAAGCTTCCAAAACAGAAAAATCGCCTACCGACCATATTGCACTGGACCAAAAAGACCTGGCCATACTGCATTTATTACAGCAGAATGCCCGGATTACGGTAAAGGAAATTGCGGACAAGATCCACCTGAGCACTACGCCGGTGCATGAGCGGATCAAGCGCATGGAAGCCAGCGGGGTGATCAAACAATACGCCACGCTGGTAGACCATACCAAGGTGAAAAAAAGTTTGATCGCTATCTGTTATGTATCGTTAAAAGAACATAGTAAAACCGCCGGTTCAAAATTCGTAAAGTCTATTATGGCAATGCCGGATGTAGTGGAGTGCTACACCATTTCGGGTGAATTTGATTTTATGCTAAAAGTGATGACGGAGGATATGAATGCCTATCATGATTTTCATGTGAATAAGCTAAGTAGTATTGAGAATATGGGGCATGTGCAGAGTGTGTTTGTGATGGGGGTGATTAAGCAGACGCATCAGTTGGTGTATGTGTGATACTACTTTTTTCTTGTCCATTATCTTTTAATGAAGTCGTATTTTTCTACTCTTAAATTCGATGAGGCTACTTTTTTAGCAATAGTCTTAATGTTGTTTCATCTTTCTTTTTTGCTTCTCCAAAAAAGAAACAAAAAAGGAGCCCGGCAAAGGATTACATCCCCTTTGCCGGTTGGTTCCCTGATTGGGCTTTGGTACTACTGTAAACTCAGCATTTATAACTCAATGCAGTCTGCACTTATTGAATCATCTTAAAGTAAAACCACATCGAATTAAAGAGTAGGGATCAAATGTTGAAGCCACAGCCCGCAGGATGATGCGCATAGTACAGCCGTTCAACATAGCTACCTGGCCGAAAGGGGATGTAATCCTTTCTGCCTTGATTTTTTTGTTTCTTTTTTTATCAAGAAAAAAAGAAAGGAGAGAAGAACTGTTCGGTAAGATCCTTATTATAGAGTTACTATAGAGAAGAGGAGTTACTATAGAGAAGAGAAGAAAAAAATAAAAGCCGTTCGGTGAGACACCGACCATTTGTGAAACAGCAATCTCATTCTCTTTCTTTTAGCATATAGATAAATTTATATGTGGCGGTTGAACAACACAGTTGTAGGGGAAAACGACGCACTTGTAAAAAAAGCATAAATATAATAGAGCATGTAAAGCATTTACATAGTATTTTTAGGGCTCGGCTAAAAAAGTGGACCAGGTTAGGTGAAGATGAACCATGAATAAAGTATAAGCCGGAAAACAACTCCAAAAGACTAATTGTACGAAAGACCAAAACAAGAAGCTCCCACAGAGAACAGCAATTTTATATTTAATTAACATTTAAAATTTATACCCAAAACCACTTTATGAAGAAATGCTTTCTTCTGTTGAGCGTTACCCTATTTTCTCTTTTCGCTTTTACTCAACCCATGATCAGTTCATTCAGTCCCACATCGGGTGCGGTAGGAACATCGGTAACCATAACCGGCAGTAATTTTGACCCGGTTGCGGCCAACAATATTGTTTATTTTGGGGCGGTTAAGGCTGTGGTTACTGCTGCTACAGCAACTTCTTTATCCATCACTATTCCCATTGGAGCAACTTATCAACCGATCAGCGTAACAACGGGTAATTTAACGGGTTTTTCATCTTTACCTTTTTTGGTTACTTTTTCGGGAGGGGTACCCATAATGGGCGGATCGTTTAATAATGTAGTAACGATCCCCACAATTTTTGGTTCCCGAAACAGCCTCATTATGGATATGGATGGAGATGGGAAACCGGATATCAGTACTTTGAATAATAATGGCATCAGTACATTCTCAACTTTCCGCAATACAAGTACACCCTCCGCAACTTCGTTTGCTCCAAGAACTGATTATCCTACTCTTGGTTCAACTATAAATTTTGCCGCTAGTGATCTGGACGGAGATGGAAAACCTGATATCACAGTTTGTAATGGAAATGGATTTCATTCTGTATCGTTTTATAGAAATACCAGCACAATCGGAACGATTTCATTTACCCCTAAAACAGATATCCCCACGGGCATACAGCTCTTTAATTTAACTATTGCGGATATAGATGTAGATGGCAAACCGGACATTATTTTTTCTGGAAATGCCAACTCTTTTTCCATTTTAAGAAATACGAGCACCCCAGGTAATATCAGTTTTGCTTCAAAGATTGATATTCCTTTAACAAACCTGGTTAACGAAATCACTGCTGCTGACCTAGATGGGGACGGAAAAACAGATTTGGGTATATCACTATATAATGGTTCATCACCTACACAGATCAGGATATTAAAAAATACCAGTATACCAAATAATTTTTCTTTTATAACAGTTGGAGATTTCGCCTCGGCCGGGCTGGCCGCAAGCCTGATTTTTGCTGATTTTACCGGGGACAATAAACCTGACATGGCCATTGCGAACTACCAGGCAACAGGATCAATTTCTATCTTTAAAAATACTACTACGGGCGGAAATATAGGATTTACTACAAGTGTAGAGTTTAGTGCAGGTGATACCCCTACGGATATTTGTTCAAATGATTTTGATGGAGATGGATTAATTGATATTGGCCTTGTATATTACCATACCGACAGCGCTGTGGCGGTATTAAAAAACAACAGTTCGGGAGGATCTATTTCGTTTGCTTCCAAGGTAAATTATTTTGTTGGTCTTTTTAGCCAAAGTGATATTTCTGCAGGTGATATTGATGGTGATGGAAAACCTGATATGCTTGCTACAGACAAAAATGGCTACCTAAGAATATACAGGAATAAATCCAATGAGCCGATTATAACGGGTTTTACACCTACAACGGGTATTACAGGAACGGCAGTAACCATTAACGGTTTTAATTTTATTAATGTATCAGGTGTTAGATTTGGCAGTATTCCTGCAAGCAGCTTTACAGTAAATTCTGCCAACAGTATTAGCGCTACTGTCGCCTCTGGTGAAAGTGGCAATGTTTCAATTACCGCATCGTTAGGTACAGGCTTTCTTCCGGGGTTTACTTTTGGTAGTCCAACTATTATATCATTTGCACCCTTGTCGGGACTAATCGGCGATACGATCACTATTACAGGAACGAATTTTAATAGCGTACCGGCTAATAACCTTGTTTGGTTTGGAGCAGTAAAAGCTACCGTACTATCTGCAACGGCTAACAGCCTTTCGGTAGTAGTGCCTGTAGGGGCTAGCTATAAACCGATTTCTGTTACTACAAACAATTTGATTGGATTCTCCAATACTCCATTTAACGTTTTATTCCAAGGCGGGGGAATAGTTTTAGCTGCTAATTCTTTTGCACCAAAGGTTGATTTTACTACAGGTGCATCATGTGCTGACAGTTATGTCTGTGATCTTAATGAAGATGGTAAACCTGAACTGGTTACAGCAAATGTTTTAACAGACAAAGTTTCTGTTTTCAGAAATACCAGCACCAGTACTAGTATTTCATTTGCCACTAAAGTAGATATTAGTTCCGAATTTGGACCGAATCATGTTATAGCAGGCGATTTAAATGGTGATGGTAAACCAGAACTGGTTGTGTCTGCCGGGGGAAATAATAAGATACGTATTTTCAAAAATAATAGTGTTGCCGGAGGGGCGATAAATTTTAGCGGCGGGGGTAGCATTTCTTTGACCTTCCCAGGTAATCAGAGTCCATATGAATCTTCCCTGGCAGATTTTGATGGAGATGGCCGGCCTGATATCGCTGTTACAAATGTAAGTAACCCCGGTTTGATTTATATCTTTAGAAATACAAGTACAGTTACAGCGCTCTCCTTTGCGGAGCGTTCTGAGATAGCTACAGGATTATTTGCGTTTGGGATAACAACGGGAGATATTGATGGTGATGGAAAAACGGATATTGTTGTTACTAATTATGGAGTCAACAACATTTCGGTGCTGCGGAATACCACGCCAACAGGTAACGGCAATTTTAGTTTTACTAAAATTGACCTTCCTACAGGTGTATCACCATACAGCATCTCCATTGCTAACATGGATGCTGATACAAAACCTGATCTCGTGATTGCTAACAGTGGTTCCAATACGATTTCTGTTTATAAAAATCTAAGCTCGGTTGGCATTATTCAATTTCTTGCCAAGGTTGACTACAATACGGGGACAAGCCCGCAAGAAAGTTCAGTGGCCGACCTGGATGGTGATGGTAAGGTTGATATAGCTGTGGTAAATAAAAATTCCAACACAGTATCTGTTTTTAGAAACATATCCACCCTTACCAATATTGTGTTGGCACCTAAAGTTGATTATGCAACCGGTATCCAGCCAGTAGGCATTTTTTCGGCTGATCTAAACGGAGATGCGAAACCTGATATGGCAATAGCGAATGTAAGTGCAGGATCTGTTTCCATATTAAAAAATAAAATTGCCAATCCTGATACGGTAAATATCTGTCCGGGAGGAAGTACTGCATTGCTATCAAATTTATCCGGCGCTACATACCAATGGCAGGTAAATACAGGAACAGGTTTTGTTAATATCAGTGATAACGTTAATTATACCGGTACTGCTACCAATACAATTCAGCTTAATAATATTCCTTCTGCCTGGACGGGTTATCAATATAGTTGTTTGGTAAATGGGAATAACGGAAATATAACCGAAGTAAGGTTTTCTAATGTGTGGACAGGTACTATTAATTCTTCCTGGGAAAATCCAGCTAACTGGAGTTGCGGAACCATCCCGGATATCAATACAGATGTCGTTATTAATTCAGGTACCATCGTTATTAACTCCAATGTTACCATCAGGTCTTTAACACTGGCTACCGGAGTTAACCTTACAATAAACAGTGGATACACTTTAACAATAACTCATTAAGATAAAGCCATTATGAAAAGATATACAATTCTATTCTGCTTATTTGTTTTTGTCATGAATGCCGGATTGAAAGCACAATATGTCTTAAGATCGGCCAGCGGTGCTACCCTCACTGTGCAAAATGGAGCTGCTATAAACATAAATGGCGGGATTGTTTTGGATAATGGCAGCGTTCTGAGTAATGCGGGTACGATAACTATTACAAAACCCGTTGCAGATAAAGCTGATTTTATTGATAGTACAACTACAGCCTATAATTATGGCACGGGTAAATTTGTATTCAGCGGAACAGGTGCACAAAACATCAATAGCATCAATCAGTTTGATAGGATCGATGTAGATAATGCAGGACTAAATTTTACAAGCAATGTAAAAAGCAATAATTGGTATTTGAAATCCGGCAAAATAAATACCGGTGCATTTACTGCTATAGCAACGGGTACCTCTGCAAATGCCATACAGGCCGATGCGACCAATAGTAACTTTACCAGTTCCTGGTTCAATGGAAAATTACAACGCTTTATAACACCTGCTACGGTAAATACTTACCAGTTCCCGGTAGGAGATGCTGCAAAAGTTAACCTGGCAGAAATGGATAATTTATCCCTGGTTCCTTTAACCGGTGTTACTGCTGTTACAACTTCTTTTGGTCCAAAGCCAGGTACTGATTTTGGGTTGAACGTAGTGGAAAATGGTGCTGCATATACTGCTGTAAATAATGGCGGCGTTTGGTATCTAACACCCAATGCCAACCCGGTAAGCGGTCAATACGATGTGAAATTATATTTTAATGGTTTTACCGGGCTTACTGATAATAGTTTTGGTATTCTGCGCAGGGATGATGGCTCCGTTAATGCTTCAGAATGGATTGTGCCGTTGGGTAGTTCATTGCCGGCAAATGGAACACCCGGACGCACAGTAACAGGAGGGTTTGCACGAAGAAATAATATCAGTACATTCAGCCAGTTGGGTATCGGTACCAGCTTTGGCGCTTTACCTGTACAACTCCTGAGTTTTTATGCGATTAAAAAAGATAAAACTATTTTATTGCAATGGACTACAACCAGTGAGATAAACAACAGTCATTTTGAATTATATAAAGGAGCACAACCTGCATCAATGCAATATCTTGACAGAGTAGCGGCAGGCGGACCAGGAAATCATAATTATGATTTTACTGATTTCAAACCACTGAAAGGGCTAAGTTTTTACCAGCTTAAAATGGTTGATAAGAACAACAGTTTCAAATTAAGTGAAACAGTGAAAGTTAATGTTGAAACGATTAATTCGCTGGCCGTTTATCCAAACCCGGTTTCCGGCAATATGTTGCTGGTAGAATATAATGGAGGGAAATTGAACCAGGTGAAATTGATCACCGCTGATGGCAAACAGTTGTTATGCAAATTTCTCTTCCAAAACAGCGGACAGTTTAAAGTTAGCTTACCTGCAGGGCTTGCAAAAGGCTCGTATACCCTGCAACTGGCTACCGATGACGGGTTAAGAAATACTACCTTAATTATTCAGTAAAACCACATCGAATCAAAGAGTAGAGATCAAATGTTGAAGCCACAGCCCGCAGGATGCTGCGCATAGTACAGCCGTTCAACATAGCTGCCTGGCAGAAAGGGGATGTAATCCTTTCTGCCTTGATTTTTTTACGTAACCTCCTCTCTCGGTTACCTATTTTATCAAGAAAAAAGAAAGGAGAAAAGAACTGTACGGTAAAATCCTTACTATAGAATAAAGAAGAAAATGAAAAATAGAAAACTGTTCGGTGAGACACCGACCACGGATGAAACTGTTCGGTAAGACAGCAACCATGGGCGAGAGATCAAATCGCCAATTCCATAATATAATCCTTCATAAAATAACCATTACCGATATCAAAATCGGCAGATTCAATAATGGTGAAACCCAATTTCGTATAAAAATGCTGCGCAGGATTATCGCGTTTTACCTGTAACTGCAAGGCTTTCGCATGTTGTAGTTTAATTTCATCAACGATATATTCAATGATGAATTTGCCTGTACCTTTTCCCTGTTGCGAAGCGAGTACATAAATTTTATGCAGCTTCCATACCTGTGGTTTGGTTTCGCTGTAGGATGCAAAGGCAACCGGTTCACCGTTATCATAAATAATAATGAACGTACAGCCATCAACAGCAATTTGTTGATGAAGTGCCGGCTCACTGTAGATCAGTTCCAGCATATATTCTACCTGGGCAGGAGTTAACAGGTCGCGATAAGTTTGCGGCCAGATGGCAAAGGTCAACTGTCTTATTAATGGAATATCAGCGAGGGTCGCTTTTTTTACAACAGGCATTATTTAACCACTAGTTTAAGATTCGGCGCAAACATCAAACGCCCTTGCGCATCTTTGGCGATCACTTCAAAGAAGAAGATCTCTTCGCCGGATTTTAGTTGTTCATTAAGTGTTTTGCGCCATATTTCCGAAAGGGGAGTGGAGCGGAATACTTGTGCTATAACGGTGCTGGTAGGACTTACCTTACCACTTTCCTCATCTTCTGTTACGCCTTTTCTTTTGTACAGGCATTGGTAGGTATTTACGGTATAGGCCGCTTTTTTGTCGTCGGTAATGCTTAATGGCAATTCGATCAAATGAAGGGCTTCATCCACACTAACGGTAATGAGGGTATCGCTGCTATTGCCCAATTTGGTATTCAGTTTTGGCGGCTTGAATTTTTGAACCGGTACTACTTTAGGTTTAACGGGAGTAGCTGGCTTTTGCGCTACAGTAATCGTAGTAAAGGCCAGGAAACAAAGCAAGACAACGGCATATTTAAATACTGGCATTGGAGGTTTTTTGTTACAACGAATTTACGGGCTAAAAAGTATATGAAAAGATAATTTAACGTATTCTTTATAACATGAATTTTAGCCACGAATTACACGAATTGAAAGCATGTATTCTTTGCTTCTTTGCCGCTTTGCGTGAAAATTACATCCCCGCCAAACTTTCTTCAATGGCTTTTATGCGGGACAGCGCATCGGCTTTCTTTTTTTGTTCCAGCGCCAGCACTTCGGGTTTGGCATTGGCTACAAATTTTTCGTTGGATAATTTTTTTTCTACCGAATTTAAAAAACCTTTCTGGTGTTCCAGGTCTTTTAACAGGTCATCCTTTTGGCCACCAGTGTTGATCGGTTGTTCAGATTCGATATAAAATTTATCATTACCAATTACTGCGGCAATAGTATTATCCACTTTATCTCCTACAAATAAAATCGCTTTTGCATTCACCTGTTTGGCTAAAATATTTTCAATGCTTTGATAAATATTTTTTGTTGCCGTTTGAATGTGCAACTGAATTTGCTCTTTGGGTTTAATTTGATTTTTATTTCTTACATCACGAATGCCGGTAATTACTTCCTTCAACAAATTACCTTGCTGTAAAATATTTTTGTTGGCAGGGGAAAATGCAGTCATTTTTTTTATACATAGATCGTCTGTTCTTTCCTGTAATAAATGATAAATCTCTTCTGTAACAAAAGGCATATAAGGATGTAACAATTGCATTAATTCGGTAAAGAAGAAAATGGTTTTCTCATATACCGTTTTTTCAATCGGTTGTTCAAAACCAGGTTTCACCCATTCCAGGTACCAACTGCAAAAGTCATCCCATATCAAACTATAAATGGTTTTTAAAGCCTCGCTTAAACGAAACTGTCTGATCAAACCATCTACTTCTGCTTTTACTTCGTTAAGGCGGCTTTCGAACCAATCTATCGCAAAGTTGTGAGTAGTGGATGGGGAATGGTCAATGGGTTGCGTTATTGGCAATTCACCATTCACCATTGACGACTGACGAGCCTGCCACATCTTCACCAGCTTCAACGCATTCCACAATTTGTTATTGAAATTTCTGCCTTGCTCTAAAGAAGATTCATCAAATAACAAGTCATTACCTGCAGGTGAAGCGATCATGATGCCGAAGCGGGTAGCATCTGCGCCGTATTGATCAATGAGTCCTAATAAATCAGGGGAATTGCCTAATTGCTTACTCATTTTTCTTCCCTGCTTATCCCTTACCATACCGGTGAAATACACATCCTTAAACGGAATTTCTTTTTTGTATTCGTAACCCGCCATGATCATTCTTGCCACCCAGAAGAAAATAATATCCTGGCCGGTAACCAGTGTAGTGGTAGGATAATAATAATCAATTTCTTTATTGCCGGGATTGCTGATGCCTTTAAAAACTTCCATCGGCCAAAGCCAACTGCTGAACCAGGTATCTAATACATCTTCATCCTGTTTGATATCGTCAATAGTGAATGGTGAATGGTGAATAGCAGCATTAGGTTGACCATTGACCATTGACCATTCACCCTTAAATTTTTCGAATGCTTCCTCTTTGGTAGCAGCCACTACAAACCTGCCTTCCTTATCATACCATGCAGGAATCTGTTGGCCCCACCACAACTGGCGACTGATACACCAATCTTTGATATTGCTTAGCCAATGACTATAAGTATTTTTTAATTTGGCCGGGTGAAACTGTATGGTATCATCCATTACAGCCGTTAATGCTTCAGGGTTATTATCCATGAATTTTTTCATGTCGATAAACCATTGCATGGACAACCTGCTTTCAATAACTGCCCCGGTTCTTTCGCTGGTGCCTACCTGTCCTTTATACTCTTCTGTTTTTTGAATTTGTCCCAATGCCGTAATATCTTCCACAATTTGTTTGCGCAATTTAAAACGGTCAACGCCAACATAAGATAATACTAACGGTGAAGGCTGGTCGTCCATTAATTCCACGGCAGTAAACTTGCCGGTTGCATCTAAGGTATCAATGGCTTTAAGGTTATGTTTCAGGCCCAGCATATTGTCATTCTTGTCATGGGCAGGAGTAACCTTTAACGCACCGGTACCAAACTCTGCTGTAACATACTCATCTGCTATCACCGGAATGTTGCGGTTGATGATGGGAACAATAACCTTTTTTCCGATAAAATTTTTGTATCGCTCATCTTCCGGATTTACGGCAATGGCCACATCACCTAAAATTGTTTCGGGGCGGGTAGTGGCTACCGTAATACTGCCGCTGCCATCTGCAAATGGATAGCTTACATAATATAATTTAGAGTCTACTTCTTTAAAAATCACTTCTTCATCACTTAAGGCGGTCTGGCTTACGGGGTCCCAGTTCACCATTCTCTTACCACGATAGATCAATCCTTTCTCATACAGGTCTATAAAAACTTTGATCACCGCTTTGTAATACGCCTCATCCATGGTGAAGGAAGTGCGGTTCCAGTCTAAACTGCAACCCAGTTTTTTCAACTGCTGTAAAATGATGCCGCCATATTTTTCTTTCCATTCCCAGGCATAACTTAAGAACTCTTCTCTTGTTAAAGATGATTTGGTAATGCCTCTTTCACGCAGCATGGCTACCACTTTTGCTTCGGTTGCAATGGAAGCATGATCGGTGCCAGGTACCCAGCAGGCATTTTTGCCTTCAATCCGGGCACGGCGTACTAAAATATCCTGTATAGTATTATTTAAACAATGGCCCATGTGCAGCACACCGGTTACATTGGGTGGAGGAATTACAACAGTATAGGCTTCCCTGTCGTCGGGTGTGCTGTTAAAATAACCTTTATCCAGGCTATGCTGGTACCATTTTGCATCAATTGCCGTAGGTTCAAAATTTTTGGTCAGTTCCATTTGTATCGTTCCATTTTTTCAGGATGGCAAAAGTACGAAGAAGATGACAGAAAGTTGCACGGAGATACACGAAGAGAGATGACACGAAGATACACGGAGGTTGCACAGAGATACACGAAGAAATATTTTAATATTCCGGGGAATTTGGGGTGAGAAATTCTTACTGTGCTTTGTGAAACTTTGTGTTACACTTTGCGCAGCTCTGTGGTATCAATTCAGTACCCATGCAAACGTGCCCGGGAAGATATATTTGAAAACCACAAATCCGCCTATGCCAATAAAAAATAAGCGTAAGGTTGTTTTATTGAATAGGGAGTAGCCTTTGTAAAAACTGTATATAATAATGGATAATGCTACCCAGCTGATCACCGCAAAAACGGCCAGTACCAAAAAAATGGCATGGAGGATAACCAAAAAATTAATATGCAGGTCGCCGGGATCAATTCGGTTGCCATAGGCAGGAATATAGCCTAACTTAAAAGTTCCGATCGCCAGTATCGATATAAATAAAATGAACCAGGTAAAAGGAATGATGCCTGAAATGCTATGCCAGTATAATGCCTTTGATTTCTTGCCGGATAAATATTTAGATAACATGGACGTGGATATTTTTTTGCGCCTATGGCGCTTTTTTTTGAATGCTGATTTTCAAGATGATCATGATATTTTATGATCTGATCTGCGCAGATCTTAATCATCATAAGCAGCTGGGTTCTTGTTTTTATCACCACAGGTGATATCATTATTTGTAATTCTGATCCACATCACCCAATCCAAAACGCTTTCCTATTTTTAAAAAAGCAAATGAAGCATGGTTTTCTACCTCATTTATTTTATACGATACCACCAATACATGCCAAATCCCTTCTGATTCTTTTTCGGTAAAATATTTGATCACTTTATAATGCTCATCCAGGTTTACCGAGCGGATGATGCGTTTGCAAATCCCATCTGTAACGGTCTTTTCGGTTGCATTAGTATATACCATAAAATCTTTCCAGGTCCTTTTCTTATCCGGTCCGCGGTAAACAATATACGGTGCGGCCTTATAAAAACGGCCGAGACCTTTTATCGCCAGGTCGGTAGCGCTCACTTCTTTACATGCGGTAATAATTGCTTTTAATGTGCTGGCCACTGCCAGGGAATCTGTCTTTTTATTTTGTGCTTTAACAAAACTCAACAAAACAAATGAAGCAGTAAATACTATCCAAGGTTTTAAGCTCATAGTTTACGATTTCTCAAAATTACAAAAATCAGCCATTAACCGTATACCTTTGCAGCATAAATAGTTGTTTTTATGAAATGAGTTGTAACCAGGTTGATCATAACCGGATATTACAGCGAATTCCATCCTACAAAAAAATAAATACACACATGAAGGAAGTATATATCATTGCTGCAGTGCGTACCCCGATAGGAAGTTTTGGTGGTTCGTTAAAAGATTTTTCTGCCACTAAACTGGGTGCCATTGCCATTAAAGGGGCTATTGATAAAGCAGGTATCCAACCTAAACTGGTAGACGATGTATTAATGGGTTGCGTGATACAGGCCAACCTGGGGCAGGCACCTGCAAGACAGGCTGCAAAATTTGCCGATCTGCCCAACGAAGTAAATTGTACCACCGTAAATAAGGTATGCGCCAGTGGTATGAAAGCCATTGCACAGGGTGCACAAAGTATTATGCTCGGCGATGCGGATGTAGTTGTTGCAGGTGGAATGGAAAGCATGAGCAATGTACCTTATTACTCAGAAAACCTGCGGTGGGGCAATAAATACGGTAATGTAAATTTTATTGATGGCCTGGCTAAAGATGGGTTGACAGATGTGTATGATGGTAAGGCCATGGGCAATGCAGCCGAAATGTGCGCCGGCACCTGTAATATAACAAGGGCCGAACAGGATGCATTTGCGGTACAGAGTTATAAACGCAGCCAGGCTGCAGTAGATGGCGGAAAATTCAACAACGAAATTATCCCGGTGGAAATTCCGCAACGGAAAGGTAATGCGATCGTTTTTAATAAAGACGAAGAACCGTTTAATGTAAAATTTGATAAGATACCGGAATTAAAAGGCGCTTTTGTAAAAGACGGCACCGTTACTGCCGCCAATGCTTCTACCATGAATGATGGTGCAGCAGCAGTATTACTGATGAGCAAGGAAAAAGCGGACGCACTGGGATTAAAACCTATTGCAAAAATACTGGCTTATGCCGATGCTGAACAAGCTCCCGAATGGTTCACTACCACGCCGGCGATTGCAGTGCCTAAAGCTGTAGCCAAAGCTGGCTTAAAAATGGAAGACATTGAATACTGGGAACTGAATGAAGCTTTTGCCGTGGTAGGTATTGAGAACAGTAAAAGAATGAACCTTGATCCTTCCAAAGTAAATGTAAATGGCGGTGCGGTAAGTTTAGGTCATCCATTAGGTTGCAGCGGGGCAAGAATTATCGTTACGCTTATCAATGTGCTGAAACAAAATAATGCACGTTATGGCGCTGCGGGTATCTGTAATGGTGGTGGCGGTGCGAGTGCGATGGTGATAGAAAGTATATAATCTTATTACACAAATTTTAATGCACTAATTATACGAATTGTCTTTGGGGCTTTGCCCCTTTGCCTGATAGTTCTATAAACTCAGTACCAAAATGCATCTAATAATTTGATAGTGTAATGCATATGTCATGAGCATTCACTACTTATAATTCACCATTGACCATTCACCATCCCTCCATTAAACTTGAAGAGCGGTCATTATTATAATCATAATACCATTAATTTTATGCTTCAAACATACATTAATGAAAAAACTGATCTTCTTATTTTTTGTTACAGCAACCATTTCAGCAACAGCACAAACCGATACCAGCTTTACCATTACAGGTAATTTGAGTACTGTAAAGACTGGTCTTATTTATTTAACCGTGTACGGTGGCGCAACGCCAAAAAGAGACAGTAGTGTAATCACTGAGGGGAAGTTTGGTTTTAAAGGCGCTGTTGCCAAACCATCCACTGCAGTATTAACCATTAAAGACCGTAAAGGCGATTACCTGCAGTTTTATGCAGAGCCCGGCCAGATGAAAATTACAGGGGCAGGAGATAGTTTAAAAAACCTAACGATCAGCGGCAGCAGTTTAAATGACGATGATAAAAGGTATAAAGTTGCGATGAAACCGGCAGAAGATGCAGAAAAAAAGCACTACGATTTGTATGATAAAGCTTCCCAGGAAAAGAATACAGCCGTAACCGATAGCCTGGATGAAGCGGAAGAAGGATTGACCACATTAAAAAGAAAATATGCCGTGGATTTTATTAAGGCCAATAAAAAATCGTTAAAAGCTGCAATGGCCATACAGGAAAATTATAGTTATTACGCAGAGGCCTCCGATGTAGAGCCGTTGTATAATATGCTTGACGAAAAAGTAAAGAATTCTGCTGCCGGGGAGGATATTAAAAAAATGATAGCAGCTTATAAACTGGTTGCTGTGGGGCAGGTAGTACCTGATATCAAACAAAAAGATACACTGAATAATGAGGTGAGTTTATCCTCTTTAAAAGGTAAATATGTATTGGTAGATTTTTGGGCAAGCTGGTGTGGTCCCTGCCGTAAAGAAAATCCCAATATTGTAAAGGCGTACACAGCATACAAGGATAAAGGCTTCGATATTTTTGGCGTTTCCTACGACAATGAAAAACAGGCAGCGAGATGGAGGGCCGCGATCATAAAAGACGGACTGGTTTGGAAACAGGTAAGTGATCTGAAAGGCTGGCAGAATACCACTTCTGATCAATTCTATATCAAAGCCATTCCCGCTAATTTATTACTGGACAAAGAAGGGCGTATTGTGGCTAAAAATTTATTCGGTAAAAAATTACAGGCTAAGCTCGCAGAGATCATGCCGTAGAATGAAAAGAAGTCCGCAGAAGAAAAAAAAGCCCGCAGAATTCGCAGAAGAAGAAATGTAGCACACAGAAATCATAGCAATCCGCAAAGAGGCTAGATGTAACAACCCATAAAAAATATTTTCTGCGGATCTCTGCGGGACATTTTTTAAGGTAATTACGATTTGTTCGTCTGCCTCCGATGAAATAAATTTGCGCAACTTTATAGATACAGTACGAATTAACTAATAAACAAATTAACTAATAAACTAGTAACATGCGTCAAATAGCATTACGGGAAGCTTTAAGAGAAGCCATGCAGGAAGAGATGAGAAGGGATGAAAGGGTGTTTTTAATGGGAGAGGAAGTTGCTGAATACAACGGCGCCTACAAAGTAAGCCAGGGAATGCTGGAAGAATTTGGAGAAAAAAGGATCATTGATACCCCGATCGCTGAACTGGGTTTTTCTGCCATTGCGGTAGGAGCGGCTCAAAATGGCCTTCGCCCGATAGTGGAATTCATGACCTGGAACTTCGCGGTATTGCCTTTAGATCAAATATTAAATACCGCTTCTAAAATGCTGGCAATGAGCGGCGGGCAGGTGGGTTGTCCTATCGTTTTTCGCGGTGCAAACGGCAGTGCCGGCCAGTTGGGTGCACAGCACTCCACTGCTTTTGAAGCCATGTATGCTAATATCCCCGGGTTAAAAGTAATCAGTACATCTACACCATACGAAGCCAAAGGATTATTAAAAGCAGCTATCCGTGATGATGATCCTGTAATGTTCATGGAAAGTGAAGTGGCTTATGGCGATAAAGGTGATGTTCCTGAAGAAGAATATATATTACCTATCGGTAAATGTTTTGTAAAAAGACAAGGTAAAGATGTTACCATCGTTTCTTTTAATAAAATGATGAAAATAGCGATGGCTGCTGCGGAAGAACTGGCCAAAGAAGGGATTGAGGCAGAAGTTATTGATGTGGCTACCATCCGTCCACTGGATTGGTTCACCATCCTGGAAAGCGTTAAGAAAACAAACCGCCTGGTAATTGTTGAAGAACAGTGGCCATTTGCTTCTGTATCTTCTGAAATTGCTTACCGTATACAAAAAGAAGGTTTTGATTACCTGGATGCACCGATACGCAGGATCACTTCTGCAGATGCACCGATGCACTATGCACCCAACCTGGTAGCAGCTTATTTACCCGATGTACCACGTACAGTGAAGCTGGTAAAGGAAGTAATGTACCTTAAAAAATAAATCAATACTGTTTTGGTATGATATTAGTAGGGTAAACAAAAAAGTTTACCCTTTTTTATAATTAATATGAAAGCGAAATTTTTAATTATACTACTGGTAATAGCTGCATTTACTGTAAATGCACAAAAATTTCATGTTACTGTATTTGGCGGCTTTGCCAATTACCAGGGCGACCTGCAGGATAAAAGATTTACCTTAAATCAGTCGCATCCTGCATTTGGTGCAGGCCTGTTATATGAAATATCGGATAAATTTTACGGCAGGGCTAATGTAACTTTTGGAAAAGTGAGTGGGGATGATAAGAACAATTTTAAAAATGCCGCCCGTAACCTGAATTTTTCTTCTCCCGTTACTGATATTCACCTGGGGTTGCAATACCATATATTGAATCCTTACCTGCATGCCTTATCACCGTATGTATTTGCAGGCATCAGTCATTTTAGCTTTAACCCTTCTACAAAAGATACGCTGGGCCGCAAAGTGTATTTACAACCTTTAAGTACCGAGGGCCAGGGATTTTACCAGGACAGGAAGAAATATAACCTCAGCCAGTTCTCTATTCCATTTGGCGGCGGTCTTACTTTTTCATTAAGCGAAAAGATAAGGGTCGGCGTTGAAATAGGTTTAAGAAAGACCAATACCGATTACCTGGATGATGTAAGCACTACATACGTTGATCAAACATTGCTTTTCAATAACCGCGGCCAGCAGGCAGTTGACCTGGCTTTCAGGGGCGATGAATTGAAAACCGGTTCTGCATATCCTGCCGATGGTGCACAACGCGGCAGTGCCAAAAGCAAGGACTGGTATTATTTCTCTGGTTTTAACCTTAGTATAAGACTGGGTGATGGCAGCAATGGCGGTGGCGGCGGAAAATCCAAAATGGGTTGTCCTACCAATATTTATTAAGGGGGTTACACGAATTTCTTTGTGTCGTGGCTCCTTTGCTTCTTTGCGTGAAATGATTACACGAATTTTAATTCACGAATTACACGAATCTCTTTGCGTCGTAGCTTCTTTGCGTGAAAACTATAACACGGTTTTCTTTGCATCTTTGCTCCTTTATTTCTTTGCGTGAAACTTCCTTAAAACAGTTGCACTTCAGTATAACCATTTTCCTCTAAATCTGTTTTACCTTTGTACAAATACAACTGATGCGGTATAAATCCCTTGAGCAATGTTTACTGGACCTGGAAAAGAATGGACAACTGATCCGCATTAAAGAAGCTGTAGATCCCTACCTTGAAATGGCAGCTATCCATTTGCGTGTGCACGAAGCCGGTGGCCCGGCATTATTATTTGAAAATGTAAAAGGCAGCCGCTTCAGGGCAGCATCCAATATTTTTGGTACGCTGGAGCGAAGTAAATTTATATTCAGGGATAGCCTGCAACTGGTACAACAACTGATCGCATTAAAAAATGATCCTGTTACTGCTTTCAAACATCCCATAAAAAATTTTAGTGCAGGCCTGGCGGCATTAAAAGCATTGCCTTTAAAAAACCCATCAGCGAAACCTGTTTTATTCCAGGAAATAAAAATATCCGACATTCCGCAAATTCACCACTGGAAAATGGATGGGGGTGCATTCGTTACTTTACCACAGGTGTATACAGAAGATATGGATAAGCCCGGCATCATGAATGCCAACCTGGGTATGTATCGCATCCAGCTTTCGGGGAATGACTATGCGATGGATAAAGAAGTGGGATTGCATTACCAGTTGCATCGTGGTATCGGTGTACACCAAACCAAGGCCAACAAAAAAGGGCTGCCGTTAAAAGTAAGTGTATTTGCAGGCGGTCCGCCGGCGCATAGCGTGGCTGCGGTAATGCCCTTACCGGAAGGTATAAGCGAAATGACCTTTGCCGGGGTATTGGGTGGCCGCAGGTTCCGGTATATGTATAAAGATGATTTTTGTATCAGCACCGATGCTGATTTTGTAATAACGGGAGAAGTATTTCCGGGAGAGAATAAACCCGAAGGGCCGTTTGGAGATCACCTGGGCTATTATAGTTTGACGCACGATTTCCCGGTGATGAAAATTCATAAAGTTTATGCAAGGCAACATGCCATCTGGCCGTTTACTGTTGTAGGCCGGCCGCCACAGGAAGATACCAGCTTTGGCCAGTTGATACACGAAATTACCGGCAGCGCCCTGCAGGAAGAAATTCCCGGGCTGAAAGAAGTACATGCCGTGGATGCAGCAGGTGTACACCCGTTACTGCTGGCCATTGGCAGCGAAAGGTATACACCTTATACGCCGGCCAGACAACCTGCAGAAATTCTCACCATCGCCAATCATATTATGGGAACAGGACAATTAAGTCTCGCCAAATTTTTATTCATTACTGCTGATGATAGTAATAAAGTAAGTACCACTAACATTGAGCCTTACCTGCAATTTATTTTAGAACGAATCAATTTAAAAAGAGACATTCATTTTTATACCAACACTACCATAGATACACTGGATTACAGTGGTACGGGATTGAACAGCGGCAGCAAAGTAGTACTTGCAGCCTATGGAGAAAAAATAAGGGAGTTAGCAACAGCCATCCCGGGTTGCATAAAAGAATTACAACAATTTGAAAATGCCCAACTGCTGATGCCTGGCGTAATTGCATTACAAACTAAAAAATTCACTGATTATGCAATCGCAAACATTGAGCTACATAGCTTAAGTACTCAACTCACGATTCACGACTCACTACTCACAGGATTCCCGTTTATTATCATCTGCGACGACAGTAATTTTGTAAGTAAAACCTTGCATAATTTTTTATGGGTAACTTTTACCCGTTGCAATCCATCGCATGATATGTACGGCATTGACCCTTTTACCAGCAACAAACATTGGGGTTGTAATGGTCCGCTGGTATTTGATGCCAGGATAAAACCACATCATGCACCGCCGGTTGAAAAAGATGCGGCCACAGAAAAACATATTGACCGTTTATTTGAAAAGGGGGGAAGCCTTTACGGTATATAAATCATGGATATATTCAGTGCAAGAAAATCCTTACTGTATTACCTGGTAATAGAAATTGTAGTACTTACCGGGCTTTACTTATTGACTACCAATTGGACCGGTGACGGCGATTTTGTTGTGCAATTGCTGTTCCTTACTATGTTAGTTGCTGTAATTGCAGGGATATTTTTTGCAGTAGCCTTCACCATTTTGTGGATAAGAAACAGCATTGCTGCCGGTGACTATGCAAAATATTTTTTGCTGAGCCTGGCAGGAGTAGTAATCCCTTTTGTTTTTTTATTTTTATTACTGAGCCAGTTACATTGACGGGGCTATAATTTTTTGATCACAATCTTTTCATTGTACTCTGCCAGCACTTCATTAAAGAATTTTTTAGTAGCCAAAAATTTTGCAGCGGGAATTTTATACTCATTCAATTGCAGTTTTGCCGTGGTAATGATCTGCTTTTTGGCTTCATCAAACTGGTAGGTGCTGGTAAAACTGCCAAATTCAAAATTGAGTTGTTTGGATTTCGGCAATGTTTCCATTACAAAACCTTCAGGTAAGTTATAGACGCTGGTATCCGTTTTAATAAAAGGATGCTGAAAATAAAAATCCTGTGTGCGGTTTTCGGCTTTTGGTAAGGCAGAACGCCATATTTTGTACAACCGTGGATTTAAAAATTGTTTATTGCCTGCAGAGAATTCCGGAATCTTCTCCAGTTGCATATTAACCTGTACAGGAACCGCTTTGTTGTTTTTATCATACTTGATATCAAAATCATCAGGTTGTAAAAATCCGAGGTCATCAATTAGATAGCTTTTCTGGTCATCTCTTTTCTGGTCAAAAAGATTGTATAAAAAATCCTGCCTGTACTCACCGGTGCTGTTCAACTGTACGGATACTGTACCGGAACCGTCTTCTTTTAAATGAATGATGGAACTGGCTGCAAAAATATTTTCATTGGCCTTGCTTTTTGGCGTGGCTACCAGTTTACCGCCATCTTCTGTTATCAGCAAGGCATTCCTGTTTTCGGTAAAATTGCCCAGTACAGCAAAATCGGTGGTCGTACTGGTACATTCCAGCCATATGGAATCCTTATCTGCTGGAACACAAACTATAACATGGTTAAAATTATTTTGCGGAAAATCAGGATCAACCGGCGCTTTATTGTAAGAAGCATTGATCAGCGCCTGGTAACTTTTTAACCCGATAGCCTGCAGGCAGGCCTGCATATAATTACTCAACGCTTTACAATCACCATATTTTTTCTTGTCTACAAACTCTGCAGTAAACGGTTTAAAACCGCCAATGCCCAATTGAATACTTACATAACGGAAATTATCCTGGAGGTATTTATAAATTACTTTTACTTTTTCCCTTGTACCGGTAACGTCCTTAACCAGGTCATTTAAAAAAGCTTTCTTTTCGTTGGATAAAACGCCGGCATCCTTTGCCAGCAGCCCATACCATTTTCCGAAATTCTCCCAGCTGCTCATGTCGCCTTCATAGCCATCCAGTTCAAACTTATTGGGCGAGATCAACACTTTCGGGTAGCGGCTCTCGTAACTTACACTGCCTTCTTCATATTCCAATGCAGGCAGGTTGTTTGCCGACCAGTGGTACACTTTGTATTTGTCTTCGCTGGTAATAGCAGGAACGAGTGCAGTATTTTTAGATTTAAAACGCAGGTCAAGTTCAGGCGGTACCCGTACAATAAAATCAGTATGTTCTACAGATTGTTCCGGCAGCTGCACCTGGAAATCGGGATAATCGATGGTACCATTAAATTTTAATTCATAATCAATTTGTAAAGTTACCGGGTAATCTTGTACCGGTGTATTGAGGTAATATACTTTCCCGTCAGGAACCAGTCCTTCTCCTGAAGCCTGTTTATTAAAGTCGGATGCGGAATATTTTCGCTGCAATTTTCCTCCCGCATCAAAAACCTGTACACTGTAATGTTCAATCGAATGGAATTTATCCGAAAATTCATAAAACAACAGTTCGTCTTTCCCGGCTTCGCTGAGCACGGTTATTACTTTATGCACTTTGTAATACGCTTTGCCCGCCGATTTTACCTCGAATTCAATACGCTCTTCCCGTTTTACCGAGTAAGCATTTTTTTTCATGGCTTCTGTAATGCTGGCTGCCGTGTACATGCCGGATTGTGCGTGGCCACTTATCATCAGCAATGCTATTACCAGGGTGAAAAATATTCTTGTCATAGAGGAGTTTTCTTTTTGATTACGATCTGTTCGTTCAGTTTTGAAAATAGTTTTTTATAAAATTCTTTAAACTCAGGATATTGTGTAACAGGATAAAGGGAACGCTTAAACGAAACCGCTATCTTAATGTTCAGCAGGTTTTCTTCTGCCTGCAGGTAGCGGGTAAATATAATACTGGTATCCGGCATGATCATCGAAATGTTTTCAGGCAGGATATCAAAGCTATAATTTTCCGGGATGCTGTAATTGCCAAATAAGATGTAATCCTGCTCGTATCCAAAATCGATATCCGAAATGCGGTCATCGGCAATAAACGGATTTTTATCCAGCCCCGAAAGCAGGTTTATAGTAAAATATTTATAGTCGCCCGAACTATCCAGTGGGGAGCTGAATTTAATTTTCTGTTCCATCGGTAAAGAATCTGCGGTAGCATTATTTACAGTAAGGTCATCTATTTTTACCAGGGCATGCGAGGGAGAAAAATACTCGTTTTTAAATTGTTCCCTGTTTTGCTGCCAGCTTTCGCAACGTTGTTTTTTGGCATATCCTGCACAACTTACCAGGCCATTGCCATTCATCATTCCGTTGCTGTCGATAGTGGCCTGCACGGCTGCAGTGATTTTATATTTATACCTGCCCGCAATAATATCCTTCCATTCTCCTGCTTCATCATCCACTATAAAACCCTTGCTGTTCACAATTTTTTCGGGCACCATCTGGTAGTTGATCCATTTATCGGTAGCATCCAGTATAAAATATTTTTCTTTTACAGGCACATATACCATCACCGTATTGAACTGGTTGATCAGCGGATAATACGCCGATACCAGGCCATGTTCTTTTGTACTGAATAAAATAGGGAAGGCTTTTATACCGGCGGCATTCAATACATTTACCAATAATAAATTGATATCTGCAGTATTCCCTTTTTTTGCCAGCAAAGCTTTAGTGATGCCATTATCCGTATAAATATTTTCTTCTCCATTCCACTCCATCGTATTCCTGATGGCATCAAATACCGCTTTCATTTTTGCTTCGGGCTCGGCTATTTTTTTCGTCGATTCAATAAAATTGGCCAGTTCAATTATTTCTTTTTGCAGCTGTACACCAAACTGGTCATCATTCTGCAGGTCTTCAATTACATCACTCCATTTTAACCGCAGGTTGCTGATATTATTATTGCCATAGTCAATTTGTGTTAACTGGAATTCGAGGCGCTGCATATAATCTTTGGCCGCTCCCATAAATGGTTCTTCCTTTACAGCAGCCAGGTTACGCATGATATAATTGGTGGTGAGCATTTTTGTAGATACCGTTCCATTTGCCCTGGATATAATTTCACTTACCACTTTTTTATTTTCCTCCAATGGATCGATCACCGAAGGTTTTACAATGAACCGGAAGATCTGCGGGATACTGATCTGGTATTCGCTGTACTTTACCGGTATATCGCCCTGGAAGAACCAGTCGGGTAACTGCGACATGGTTTCCCTTTCCATCGTGTATTTATATTCAATGATACTGCCCACTTTTACTTCCGGGAAACTGATGATAAGCTGCGAATAATCCTTGTTGATCTTTTTGGTATAGATTGATTGGCGGCTAACCGTAGTGGTATGGATATTTCCGGCGGCATCCATATTATAGGTGCAGGCATTGAACCGGGTGATCTGTTCGCCATTATTATTGGTACAAAAGGGTATCTTAACATCTGCACAATACAGGCCGTTTTCCTTTAATATCTTGATACGGGTACGTTTTTCAAATATCGTTTTAAATTCCGCAATGCCAACAGTGCCTTTGTCGTAATAGGTGTTGCCCCAATCCAATAGTTTTACTGCAGGTGCGCCTTTATCAAAATCGCAATCCTTCATATCCATATCTGCTTTTTCTATTTTACCATATGGCGGTATCGTTTTTTGAGCGGTAACCAGTACGGTAATGTGCAGTAATAGCAATATGGTAAAACTTCTTTTCATATTTCAGCAACACGCTTATTTCTTTTTGAACACTACCTGTTCATTTAAAAAGTCAAACATTTTTTTATAAAATTCTTTAAAATAATCGTAATCCTGGTTTAAATAATAAGGTGCTTTAAATTCAAGTATCACCTGGGTAGATAAGGTATTTCCAGAGGCACTTAATTTCCTGGTGAACACGATACTGGTATCCGGCATGATCATTTTAATATTTTTGGGTAAGGTCTCAAACTGGCAATTTTCCGGAATGCTAAAATTACCAACTATCGAATACCGCTGGTTGGCACCATAAAAAATATCCGAAAAGCGCTCATCTGCAATGAACGGGTTTTTATCCAGTCCTGAAAAAAGATTTACAGAAAAATAATTAAAATCGCCCGAAGCATTGATTTTCTTTTCAAACTTCAGGTCCTGCACCAACGGCAGGGTATCGGTAGCTTCATTGGTAAATACAAGGCTATCTATTTTTATATCCTGTTTGTTTTGATTAAGCCAGGCTTCTTTAAATTTTTCGGGTCCTTCTTTTAATTTGGCCATGCGGATATACCGGCTGTAATCTTTTGAAGTAATATTGGCCACGCCACTCATCGTTCCTTTGTCATCAATATCTGCATTAATATAGGTATTGTTTTCAAATGCCTGCTCCGGGTTCCATAAGGTGCGCCATCCCCATTGAAATGTTTCTATTTTTTCAATCAATAATCCCTCGGTACTCAGTATATCGTAAGGTATAAGGTAGGAGGGCGTGTATTTATCCGTTGCATCCAGCACATACACTTTTTCATTGATGGTAACATGGGCCATCACTTTGTCAAACTGGTCGTAACCGGCCATAGAAGTATTTACCCTGCCATTGCTGCGGGTACTTACCAGTACCGGGCGCACTTCCAGCCCGGCATCTTTTAAAAGATTTACTAAAATAAGATTGATCTCACCGGAAGTACCTTTCTTATCTTTCCAGGCAGATTTTACCCCGTCCAGGGCCCAGATACCGTAACTGCCGTTCCATTCCATATTTGTTTTTACGTAATGATGAATGATCGTCATTTTTTGATACGCATCTTTTTGATTGGCCAGCAATGCATCCAGGTCGCTGGTTCTTGGGATATTCTTTTTTAATTGCAGGCCAAAATCCTCATCCTCCATAATATCTTTTATAATCGAAGGCCAGCTGCGCACCAGGTTTCTGCGGGGAATTCCCGGCAGATCCAGGGCAATCATCATCGGGGTTACCTGTTGCAGGTAATCTTCATCGCAACTGATAAATGGCTCATCTCTTAATGCAGGTACATTCTGCATGGTAAAGGTCTTGGTATAATGCTGGGGTTTTGAACCATCGGCAACATCTATACGCAAACCGCCTTTTGGTACAGCGGATATTTTTAATTCATCCGGGAAATCGAGTATATAACGACTTAAAGCCACCGGGATAGATTTTTGAAAATACCAGTTCTTTACTGCGTTAAGACCACTGGCATCATCTTTATATTTATATTCTATCACGCTGCCCGGGCTAACATTGGGAAAAGTAAAGATGAGTTCGGAATACCGTTTGTTTATTTTTTTACGGTAGATCGCATCTTTTTCAACTTTGTTGTATACGATATTGCCCGAGGCATCTAAATTTATGGTTTGAGCTGATAACCCTTTAATATCTTCAATATTTACATCCGTAAGGTAACGGATATGCACGCTGGCATGATCCATGCCTTTTTTATTTAAGATCTTTATTCTTACATGGCGCTCCAGTTGCGTGCGTAACGGACTGTAAGCACTGTTCAGATCGAGGCTGCAATACACTTCGCCTACATCAAACAGTACCAGCGCTTCGGCGGCTTTATCAAAATCACAATCTTTCATTTCAAGGTCTGATTTTTCAATTTTGCCGAATGAAGGGGTTGTTTTTTGGGCGGAAACGGATAAGGTAAATGCAAGGGTAATGCATAGTAGTAAGGGTCTCATAACGGGTTTAGGTTGGTTAATACCGTAAAATAAATACTTTTAATGTAAGTCGGGCTATCTTATGTAATTTTATTTTAAATAGGTATTTATGAAAGGGGTAATGTTTGTAATGCTGTTTTTTATAAGTTCCTGCAAAGCACAGGATAAGGTAACATTCAAAACAAGCAGCAATGCGAATACATTGTTATGGCAGATCAGTGGCAAGGGCATTGCTGCGCCGAGTTATTTATTCGGCACCTTTCATTTGATCTGCAAAGAAGATATTCCATTTGGTAAACAGTTGAAACAGGCGGTTCAGGCTACAACCGAAATTTATATGGAACTGGATATGGATGATCCGGCAACTGTACTGGGCGGATTAAAGTATATGAATATGAGGGACGACAGTACATTAAAAAAATTATACAGCGAAGCGGAATATAATAAACTGGCGGCTTTTTTTAAGGATTCTATGCAACTACCCCTGGCGATGTTTCAACATATGAAACCGTTTTTTGTATCAGCTTTATTGTATCCTAAAATGTTAGCCTGCAAAACAACCGGCGGTGTGGAAGACGAACTGGTAAAGCTGGCCAGGGAATATAAGAAACAGGTACAGGGTTTGGAAACGATGGCTTTCCAGGCTTCGGTATTCGATAGTATTCCTTATGTGCAGCAGGGAAGGGAATTATTAAAAATGGTTGACAGCATTGCAGCGTACAGGCAATATTTTGAGGGCATGGTTAAAGTATACAAAAGCCAGCAATTGAAAGAAATAGAAGACATGCTGGCAAGCGATAAATTTGCTATGGAAGAGAACCAGGATATTTTACTCAATAAAAGAAATGCCAACTGGGTATTACAACTGAATACCATTATGAAAAAACAACCGGTGTTTATTGCAGTGGGAGCGGGGCACCTAGTGGGAGAGAAAGGATTGATCAGTTTACTGAAGCAAGAAGGGTATACGGTTATTCCGATAGAGAATTGATGGGTTAATTGGTCAATTAGTTGATTAGTTGTTGTGAGTAGCACAGGTTATCATATGCAATACCAGTAAACAAATTAACCAATAAACCAGTTAACCGTTTACTTAATCACCACATCCTTTACCAGCTTTTCGCCCAGTGCTTCATTAATGCGGGTAATGATATTTTCTTTCTGGTACAGTAATTCATTTTTTAAAGGCGCTACAGAAGAAGTGATATATAAAGTATGATTGATGATCTGTATCTTATCGGTATATTTTGCAATGGTCTTGCCCATTAACTGTTCCCATATTTCTTCAATACGCAGCGACTGGATGCCTGTTTTTAAACGGCTCTTGGCTAAAAATTGCTGGATGGCATCCTGTAAAGAAATTTCTGACATGATTATTTAATATGTATGATGTAGGAACCGGAGATCTCGTTAAGCGACGTTTTTTTATCCCATACTTTAAAGGAGATGATCACGCTGTTGCTTTTATCTTTTATTTCGGAGATCACGGCTTTTAAGGTAATATATTTAGCATCAACCGGGCTAACGCCAACCGAATCGTAATCGGTATACAGGTCTTTAGATTCCAGTATTACTTCGCCAGTGCTGAACATGATCTTTTCGCTACCGCCGGGAAAAACTTTTCCGTTTATTTCTTTAAACCCTTTATCCAGTACCAATCTTAAATTAACCTGCTGGTTAAGCTCCACCATATTGTTTTCGGGTACTTTTTTTTCGTCATTAAACACCAGGAAAGCCTGTTTAACTACCAATCCTTTTACCTTCAGTTTAATACCATTGGTAATGGTATTTTGCGGCGAGGCAACCGGAACGGTTACGGTTTTCTTAATAACTGTTCCCGGCTGAGGGCTATTGGTTTGCTGCGCCTGTACGGTAACAACAGCATAAAATACCATCACACAAAACAACGAAAGCCTGTAACTGAATAATTTCATCCCTGTTGATTTTTTATTATTGCAAAAGTAAAACATAATCTACAATTCTATTACCTGGTATTGTACTTCCAGTGATTTAAATGCTTCTTCAAGCCTTTCTTTATGCGTATCTGTTATAAAAACCTGGCCGGTATTTTTATTGCACACCCAGTGCAGTAACTGCTGCATGCGGTTATCATCCAGTTTTTCAAACACATCATCTAAGAAAAGGAGCGGGGCAAAACCTTTGTGCTGTTTTAACAATTCAAACTCCGCCAGTTTTAATGCAAACAATAAACTTTTGCGTTGGCCCTGCGAAGCCGTATTTTTAAAGGATTGGCCGTTCAGCTGCATACTGATATCATCTTTATGCACACCGCCATTGCTGCGTTGCAGTATAAAATCCTTTTGCCGGAAATCATTCAATACCGATTCAAAACTGCCGGCATTCAGCTGGCTTTCATATTGTAAGGTTACCGCTTCTTTGTTAGCGGCTATCTGGTTATAAAACTGCTGCACCAGTGGTATCAGTTCAACGGTAAAATTTTTACGCTTACTATAAATATAATTACCTGGCTTTACCAGTTGTTCGTCTAATACTTCCAGTAATGGCCAATCCGTTTTGCCCTGTTCGGCAAAACGTTTTAATAAACTGTTGCGTTGCTGTAATACTTTGTTGTATTGTATCAGCTGTAATAAATATTCGGCGTCCACCTGGCTGATTACCGTATCGATATACCTCCTGCGTTCCTCGCTGCCCCCTGTTATCAATTCAATATCATCCGGCGCCACCATTACGGCGGGAAATTTGCCAATATGCTCTGATAACTTTGTATAAGGAATATTGTTTACTAAAAATTCCTTCTTTCCCACGCCGCGATGAATGCAAAGAATATCATTTTTTTTTATAGAAATCGAAGGTCTTTCTTCGCTTTGTTCTTCTCCATTTCCTCCTCCCTGGGAGGAGATAGAGGAGGCCATTTCCAGCCTGAAACCATCTTTGTCAAATTGCACATTCAGGGCATCTGTTTTGCTGAAATAACTTTTGGTAAAACAGCAGTAATAAATCGCATCCAGTAAATTAGTCTTGCCCTTGCCATTCAACCCGCAAATACCAATCACCCTTTCGGTAAAACTGAAAGAGTCAAAATCATAATTTTTATATTGGGTGATGGTTATTTTATTTACCTGGAGCATGGGGCTGCAAGATACAAAATGTGACCGCTGTTTTTGTATTAGGCATTTTTGTATTATTTTCGTGGGGAATGACTAACTGTTACCCTAATTCGTAAGCCCGCCCTACTGCATGAAAAAAATAATTCTACTGCTTTGTATCTTTTTCATTAGAAATTGTTCTACTGCACAAACTGTAAATTTTGACTGGGTTAAACCGGTTGGTTCAAATGTCTACAATTATCCGATAGCTACTGTAGCAGACATTGATGGTAATATATATTCAACCGGTTATTTTAATGGAACAGCTGATTTTGATCCTGGGCCCGGGATTTATAATTTGACAGCAGTTGGAACAAATATGTTTATATTAAAACTTGATTCTTCAGGTAATTTTTTATGGGCTAAGCTAGTTGGTGATGGCGCAGGTACGATTCACTGTACTGCCATTACTCTTGATAATTCAAGAAATGTCTATGTTACAGGCAGCTTTATCGGTGCTATAGATTTTGACCCGGGGCTGGGTGTTTACAACTTAAGTGGAAACGGTATGTATTACAATAGCTTTGTCTTAAAACTGAATGTAACAGGCAATTTCCTTTGGGCAAAGAATATGGTTACGGACGGTAGTCAGGATAATATTGGAGAGTCTATAAAAATTGACAAAAATAATAATGTTTTAGTTGGCGGTGTTTTTGGGTCGACTGTTGATTTTGACCCTGGCCCCGGCGTAATCAATCTAACTTGTCCTGGCGGTATTGATATGTATATTTTGAAATTAGATAACCAAGGTAATTTTATTTGGGTAAAACAAATTGCTGGCCCAGGCTTGGAGGTTCCGTATTCTTTGGCAATCGACAATAATAACAACATAATCAGTACCGGATATTTTACTTCTTCTCCAGATTTTGACCCGGGTTCTAATGTACATGATCTTGTATCAGTTAGCGGTAGTCAGGATGCTTTTATTTTGAAACTTGACAATAACGGGAATTTCATATGGACAAGATCTATGGGAGGCATTTCTAATGAATGTGGATTGTCCATTGTAATCGGCGCAAATAACTCAATTTATACTACTGGCTATTTTATCGGAACAACAGATTTTGATCCGGGAGCAGGTCTATTCGTTCTAACACCTTATGGAGGAACAGATATTTATATATTGAAATTAGATGCCGGAGGTAATTTTGTTTGGGCTAAACAAATAGGAGGGATTTCTGATGAGGGTGGGAGTAACTCAATAGCAATTGACGGATCGCAAAACATTTATATCGCCGGGGCTTTTCAACTAACTGCAGATTTTGATCCCGGGCCAGGTACCTTCAACTACACAGCTGATGGAAAAGGAAATACTTTTATATTAAAATTGAACGCTACTGGCAATTTTGTTTGGGCTAAGCATATTAAAGGATCACAGAGTGGAGCAGTATCTATAGCAGTTGATCCGCAACGAAACGTAATCACCACGGGCATTTTTATTAATACTGTGGATTTCGACCCGAATGTGGGGATATATAATTTGACGGCTGATGCTGTAAGGGGAAATATTTATGTTCATAAAATGAATCAAACCTGCTTTGCAAGTACATCATACAATTTAAATATTTCAAGCTGCACTGATTATATCTTGAATGGAGAAACCTTTTCCTCCACAGGAATTTATACCCAGTTGCTTACAAATACCTTAGGTTGTGATAGCACTATTACTCTTGATTTAACGATCAATAGAAAGTCAATTGAACAAACAATAAGTATCTGCCCCGGCCAAACCTTCTTTGCCGGTGGCGCCAATCAAACAACCCCCGGTATTTATAAAGATACCCTCCAAACCTCTCTTGGTTGTGATTCTATAGTTACCACCACTTTAGCCGTACACCCTAAACCAGTACCCGATCTTGGGCCGGATAGAAATTTGTGTTCTAATGGTGCAGCCTCTATAACACCCGGATCATTCAACAATTATTTATGGCAGGATAACAGTATACAACCCGCTTTTACAGTAAGCGGCATTGGTAAATATTGGGTTAAAGTAACAGATGCCAATAACTGCCCGGCAACGGATACATTAGAGGTGCTGGCCATTGATACGGTGCCTAAAAACTTTTTACCAGCCAACCAGCTCCTGTGTTATAACAGCGTATTTAATATCATTGTTCCAAATTATAAAAATTATTTGTGGAGCACAGGTGATGTATCACCATCCGTTACTTTAAATCAATTTGGTTCTTATTACCTTACCGTAACTGATTATAATAATTGCTCAGGTAAGGATACTGTTATGCTGCTGCGAAATTATAATTGCATTCCTGTAAGCATTCCCAATGCGTTCACCCCTAATAAAGATGGTAAGAATGATATGTTCAAACCCATCATTAACCAGGAGATCTCCAATTACAGTTTTGTGGTATTTAACCGCTATGGCCAAAAAATATTTGCCAGCAATGAGTACGGCAAAGGCTGGGATGGCACTTTTAAAGGCGCTGCGCAACCCCGGAATTCCTATATTTATCTCATAAGCTTTAAGAGTAATAATGGCCAGCCTGCTGAATATAAAGGCACGGTTACTTTATTGAGATAAATATTTGTACCGGGTTTGAAAACAAAACTATAAGCGCTGTAATTGACTACTAAAAGAGTGTCGGCATAAAATCTATACACACGTAATTCACTGGCTTAAAAAATCAATTTACAATTGGTAAACCTAAAACCTAAAACCCTTATCTTTGCGGCCTAAAATTATATACCTTGGCAACAAAGTTTTCTAAAGAAACTTATTTATACTGGTACGAACTGATGCTGTTATTACGCCGGTTCGAAGAAAAAACCGGTCAATTATATGGGATGCAAAAAATCAGGGGCTTTTGTCACCTGTACATTGGGCAGGAAGCCGTAGCCGCCGGATGTATGACGGCCACCAATCCTGATGATAAATTTATTACCGCTTACCGTTGCCACGCTTTGGCCATTGCAAAAGGGGTTACACCTAAAGCAAGTATGGCTGAATTGTATGGTAAAGCCACCGGTTGCAGTAAAGGTAAAGGCGGCAGTATGCACCTTTTTGGTGTGGATGTTGGCTTTTTTGGCGGTCATGGTATTGTAGGAGCGCAGATTGGTACCGGTGCAGGACTGGCTTTTGCAGAAAGATATAAGGGCACCAATAATGTAGCATTATGTTTCTTTGGTGATGGCGCTGCCCGCCAGGGTATGTTGCACGAAACCTTTAACATGGCGATGTTGTGGGACCTGCCTGTAGTGTTCATCTGCGAAAATAACCATTACGCAATGGGTACTTCAGTTGCACGTACCAGTAAAACACTGGATATTTATAAACTGGCCGACGCCTACGATATGCCTGCAGATTCTGTTGACGGGATGAGCCCGGAAGATGTGCACAATGCCGTATTAAGGGCAGCTAACCGTGCAAGGGAAAAAGGCGGACCAACCTTCCTGGAAATTAAAACCTACCGTTACAAAGGGCATAGTATGAGTGATCCTCAGAAATACCGCAGTAAGGAAGAAGTAGAAGAATATAAAGAGAAAGATCCTATCGATCATGTGTTGGGTGTGCTGCAAAAACAATATAAAGTAACGGATGCAGATATTGAAGTGATCAACGACAGGGTAAAAAAAGAAGTGGAAGAAGCAGTACAGTTTGCAGAAGAAAGCCCATGGCCATCTGACGATGAATTACTGAAAGATGTATACGTGCAGGAAGATTATCCTTTTATTGTTGATTAATGATTGCGGAACTATATTTTAAATAATAACTAATAAATACAATGGCAGAGAAAGTACTGGTTGAAACTGTGGAGACAAATGAAGCTTTACAAAGAGCAAAAGGTTTTTGGGAAAAATTCAGCAAACCTATCATTTATGTAGGTAGTGCAATTATTATATTGATCGCGGGCTGGTTTGCCTATGGCAAGTTCTTTAAAGAGCCCGCCGCATTAAAAGCAAGCGAATTGATCTTTCCGGCAGAGAAAGTATTTGGTAAGATGGCCATGGTGTCGAGCTTTAACAAAGATTCAGTTGGTATCGTATTAAATGGTGGTGTACTGGACGGGCAGAAAGTTACCGGTATGCTCAGCATCATTAAAAATAATGGAGGAACCGCAGCTGCCAACCGTGCAGAATATATTGCCGGCGCCTGTTACCTTCACCTGGGTGAATTTGATAAAGCCATCAAGCATTTAAAAGAGTTTGATGCCAATGGTGCTAAACAGATTGAAAGTGCTGCGTACAGGATGTTGGGTGATGCTTATGCAGAACAAAAGAAAAATGACGATGCATTCAGCTATTATAAAAAAGCTGTGGATGTTGCCGACGATAAAGATGAATCTACTAAGTTCCTGTCTTTATCAAGAGCAGCTTTATTTTGCGATGCTACCGGCAAAACAAAAGAAGCGATCGGTTATTTTCAACAGATCAAAGACGAGATCACTCCGGATTTTTTCAGGAATAACAACATCAATTTTGATGCGGATAAATACCTGGCTAAACTGGGTGTAACAAAATAGTCAATTGGTTTAGAAGTTTAGGGTGTAGAGGTTTAGATTTTCATTATTCACGACTCACCACTCACAACTCACGATATGTCTACTCATTCTTCAAACTTATATAACACAGCAGGCATCCGGTTACCAACGGATGCCTGTGTTGTAATTGTGCGTACCGAATGGAATGCTGCTACCATTGATAAACTGGAAGCCGGTTGCATAGCTGCGTTGGATGAAAATAAAATAGCGCACAAAACTATCCTGGTACCTGGTGCATTTGAAATTCCGTTCGCCATTAAAAATTATTGGGAAGCCCATAAATATAAAGAGGATAAACCCCATGCTTTTATTGCCCTGGGTTGTGTATTGCGTGGCGATACCCCGCATTTTGATTATGTATGCAAAGCCGTTACCGATGGCGTGGTACAATTAAATTTATCGTTACCGGTACCTACCATCTTTGGTGTACTTACGGTGGATACACAGGAGCAGATTGATGAAAGAACAGGAGGTAAGCATGGTAATAAAGGAGAAGAAGCGGCTATAACGGCTTTAAAAATGATCGCATTGAAAAATTCATTCAAATGAACCCCGTAAAAATTAAATATAAATTTGTTGTAGTGCTGGCGTTAATGATAGCGGCCTGCAATAACAGCGGTAACAATACCAATTTACCCACTGATTCTACCGGTAAAGTATTTGACAGTAATGCTATCCTGGCGCCCATACCGGTGCCTAAGCAAAATGATATTTTTGATACCCTCAATACTTTGGCTTTTGTAAAGGAAAGCAATCATTATATCGATTCCATTACCAGGCATAAACACAGTATCGCCTATATTATCGATACTACCGATGCTGAATACACGATCACTGCAGGATACAATGGCGAAGAAAGATTTGAGACCTATTATCATTTTACCATTGATAAAAAAACAAAAGTTATTAAAGTGCAGGATAATGCTTCGGGGAATATGATCACGCCGGAAGAATTTGAAAAAAAGCGGAACCACCATTAATCGAGCTACAATGAAAGTGCAATTATTTATACCGTGTTTTGTCGACCAGTTGTATCCACAAACGGCTTTTAATATGGTAAAAGTATTGGAAAAAGCCACCTGCGAAGTGGTATACAACACTAACCAGACCTGTTGCGGACAGCCGGCATTTAATGCGGGTTTTTGGGATGAGGCAAGAACGGTATGCAGTAAATTTATAAAGGATTTTGAAGGTGCCGATTATATTGTAGCCCCCAGCGCCAGCTGCGTAGGTTTTGTAAGAAATTATTACGCCAAATTATTTGAAAATTCTTCGCAGCATAACCTGGTAAAGGACTTAAGCAAACGCATATACGAATTCACTGAATTCTTAACAGATGTATTGAAGATAGAAAATTACGGCGCTGAACTAAACGCCAAAGCCACCTATCATGATAGTTGTGCGGCATTAAGGGAATGTAAAATAAAAGAAGCCCCGCGAAAATTACTGTCGCATGTTAAAGGTTTACAGCTTACCGAAATGAATGATGTGGAAACCTGCTGCGGCTTTGGAGGCACTTTCGCGGTAAAATTTGATGCGATCTCTATTGGTATGGCCGATCAAAAAGTGCGGCATGCAGGCGATACCGGCGCTGAGATCATTATCTCCACCGACCTCAGTTGCCTGATGCATATTGATGGGTATATCAAAGGCAAAAACCTGCCGCTTAAAACCATGCATATCGCTGATGTATTGGCGAGTGGCTGGGATTGATCAGGCAAAAAATACCCGTTCCACCGTCCAGTAAGCTGCAATAGCAGCAATTACTATTGATAAAGGAATTACGATCCGCTTCCTGTAATAAGGTTTATTCCCAAATAATTTTCCCAATAAAAAATAGGCGGCTACTATAATGGTTACCTGGCCTAACTCTACCCCCAGGTTAAACATTAGTAAAGAACTGAGGTAAGCATTTTTAGGCAAACCCAATTCGGTTAATGCGCTGGCGAATCCCATACCATGTATCAATCCAAACAAAAAAACAATACCAATACGGCTTGCTTTTAAACGGGGAGAAAAAATATTTTCCAGCGCCACATACATAATGGACAATGCTATAACAGGTTCTACAATATTTGCCGGCGGTTTAATTATGGCATACATGGCCAGGCCAAGGGTAATAGTATGTGCAATAGTAAATGCAGTTGCCTGCCACAGTACCGGTTTTATTTTGGGGTTGAGTAAAAATAAACTCACCACAAATAAAATATGGTCTAACCCTAAGGGGATGATATGTGTAAAACCCAATTGAAAATAAATACCTAATACTTCGGTCTTGCTTAATCTGGATAATCCTTCTACATCATGCGCAAGCAACGATTGGCATAATAAAAAGGAGAGGAGCATAAAACCAGCTACCCTGTATTTAAAATTATTGTTGTTCATGTTGTATAAAGGTTGACCTTTTAATTACGAAATCAATGAAATAGTGGTTTAGATTTATAAAAAAACAGCAATCTGTTATTGCTGCCATTTTTTTATTCTTAAAAGAATACAGCCAGTTTAATCTTTGCAAACAAAGGCGTGCCAGGAGTAAAATTTAATTCTGTTACTGCAGCGGGTTCATTCATTAACCTGCTTTCAGTTGCAAACTGTGCTTCATTCCATTTAACATTAAACATGTTCTCTACCGACAAACCTATTTCATATTTCGGTTGGGTATAGTTTACCGAAGCATCCAATAAAAAATAACCTTTTGCAACTATCGAATTATCTTCATTGGCCGGCCTGCTTTTGATATAGCGGTAATTAATGCCGCCATTAAAACCTGTTTGTTTTTTATAAAATATTCCACCAATACTGTTTGCCGTTGGTGCCAAAGGAATATAATCCTGTCCTTTTGTTGCTCCTCTTGCACGGGGCCTGGTAAAATTAATATTGGCATTAGCAAAGAGGTTCTTTGTAAACTGGTAACGGGCAATAATATCAATACCTGTTCTTTTTGTTTTACCACTTGGTTCAACAATGCCTGCGTCGCCTACATATACAAACTCCTGGTCTAAATATAAATTCCATACAGCAATATTCAGCAATAAATTTTTAGCGGGTTTAAGTAATACACCAACATCAGTACCGTAAGCTGCCGGTAAAATATCTTTACCATCATTGGCAATGACTACCCTGGTATCGTTGCTATGAAAACCCTTGCCCGCTTTGGCATACAACTGTACTGCTTTACTGATATTGTATTGCACATTTAATTTAGGACTTACAATGGATTTACCCTGTGCCGGCATTGGTGCAGCATGTAATTTATCCAGGTAGTTAAAATGAAAATAATCAAAACGCAGACCGGCTTCAATTACCCAATTGCCAAAGCTGGCCTGTTGCCTGGTAAAGGCATACGCATTTAATTCTTTAACATCGCCCAGCATGATATTGCCGAGAAATGTTCTTTTTACCTGGTAAGCTAATTGACTGTTATGGGTAGCATCATATCTTATACCAATACCATCGGTAGAAGTCAATGTCCATTTTTTAAAGAAATATTTTTCTTTGAATGTAGAAGCGTAGCCAAAAATATTCCTGTCTTCAGCCTGTACAATACCATCCCCATTTACAGGATCATTTAAAAAGAAAGTGAAATTAGAATAGAGTTTAAAAGTATACCGGCTGAAAAAAAACTGGTTCTCCCAACTGCTACCTTTTTTAAACTGCTGCGCTACAACGATATTGGCATTGTATCTTTCCGTGTTGCCGCCTTCGGTTGGATCGATACTGCCAAACCTGCTGATCAACCCGTTTTGTACAGCACGCTCAGGTATTTGACCACTGGCATCCCATTTACTTTTAAAAGCCGATATAGAAAGATCAAGGGTAGTTTTATTCCTTAATGCAATATTGTACTTTCCGAATAAATTAAAACGGTTAAAATTCTGTTTGTTTTCCGTTGGGCCATCGGTGTAATAAAATTCACCTGCTACATAAGCACTCTGTTTATCTTTATCTTTTTTCAACAGGTCAATCATAGCTAAGCTGCGGTAGCTGTTAAACCTTGCGGCTTCCACCTGCACAGTGCTTTTGGCAATGTTTTTAAAAGTAGAAAACGACACATACCCCGCCGTATTTAAATTACCGTGCCCGGCATAATAAGGTCCAGCGCCAAAGTCAATATTATTTATGGTTTCCGGGATGATAAAATGTGCATCAGCATACCCCTGGCCGTGTGCATGGCTTACCATATTTACCGGCATACCGTCTACGCTTACCTGCACATCTGTACCGTGATCGCAATCAAAGCCACGAAGAAATATTTGTTCGGCCTTACCACCACCGGCATGCTGGGCAATAAATAATCCGGGAACAATACGTAGCAATTCCTGTGTGTTCTTTACCGGTCTTAAAGCCAGGTCAATTTTTGCCAGGGAACTGAATTTAGCGGTACCCGTGGAGACTAATGTAATATCTTCCAGTTTAATAGCATCAGGCAGCAATTCAATTACCATATTGGTGGTATTGGTAACGATAAGTGTTTTGTATCCAATATGCGATACGGTTATCGTATTGCTCTGATCTGCGGTCTGTAATAAAAAATTGCCGTAGCTATCCGTTAATGTTTTATCGTTGGGCTTTTGGTTGATACTTACACAGGCGGCATCAAGCGGCTGCCTGCTTTGTGCATCCACCACCTTGCCTTTTATGATAGTTTGGGCAGTAATAGTAATGCAACACAGGAAAAAAAGTATCAAAAAACAACAAAAGAATTTTGATTGTTTCATAAACAATTTTAGATAGATGAAAAAATGAACGCATAGCATGGTAGCAGCCCTTAAGACTATACCATAAAGTGTATGCAAAAAATCTATCTACAAACGGGGAGGAGGATAATTATTTTGAATGGTACTGTTCAGCAATGAAGGGGTGGTGGCCAACGCAAGTGAAACGTCTTTAAAATCAGCAACCGGATCAGTTTCTTTGGATGGCATCAAAACATATTCATTGCTGGTATTATCCTTTTTTGAATTGCTGTTGGACGAAGTGGCAGGAGCTTCTTTAGCTTCTTTTGCAGTTTCGTAATGCACATGGTACTTGCCATTTCCATAATGCACGGTAGCCATATGTTTGGCATAAAAGAAAATGTGGTTGATGCCGTCACTTAAATAGGGTAATACCGGTTTTAGCATTAACAGCGTGTAGCTGATCAAAATAATATGTAGGCATATTTTTCTCAATTTTAAAAGCGGTTGCGGTTTACTTTACAAATGTAAACCAGTTTTTATATCACGGTTTACATTTGTGGTGAGTAATTGTTTTTTGGGGGCAGGCGATTCAGCCGCTACCCATTGTATAAAAATTATTTTGCCGTAATTGCTGCAGCTCTTTTCAATAATTCGGGATTTTTGCTGTTGGTAGCTAATGCTGCTTTCAAATATTCGCCGGCTTTTACAAAATCATTTTGATTGTAAGCGATCCAGGCCAGTTCATTATTCACATCAATATTTTTTGGACGGATCGCATATTCCATCAAAGCATATTTTTTGGCACTGTCCCATTGGTTTGTTTTTTCAAAAGCCTTCGCTAATTCCAATGAAACGGAATGATGGCCCGAGCTGGCGTCGGCACTCAATAATTTTTGTACTTCAGTATATTGATCCATTGCTTTTTTGCTATCACCCATTGCAAGGTATACATCCGCTTTTTGTTCATCAAAGGAAGATTGCGGCATGATAGCATTGGCAGAATCCAATAGTGCCAGGGCCCTGCTATAATTTTTCATTTTACTTTCTACTTTGGCCAAACCGGCCATGCTGGGTGCATAACTGGGACGCATATATAAATTCTCTTCAAAACTGGCTTTGGCTGCTTCTGATTTCCCGGTATTCAAATATAGTTCTCCCAGTATATTCCTGCTCCAGCATTGTGGTTCGCTGCCGGGCAATCCGGCCTGTACCGCTAATTTCATCGCTTCAATAGCACCATTATAATCACCATAAATTTCACGCAGGTAAGAAGCTCTTGAGTAAGATTCCAATGAAGGTTTTAAAGCCTGCATTTTATCCGACATGGCAACGGCTTCATCATAATTGCCCAGTTCTACATTGGCATCTACCAGTATACCATATACGTAAGCGTTATCAGGATTAATATTTTTTGCAGCTTCCGCAATCTTTTTGGCGTCTGCAAACTGGTGCTGGCTCATTCTTAATGAAGCTTTGTATACATTGGCTTCAAAATTTTTAGGATCAAGACTGAGGATACCATTTAATATTTTTTCAATGGCGGGATAGTAGTAATGATGTTCTCCTGTAATTCTTTGTTCCGTGATAAAGATAGTAGCCAGCTGCAAACGGGTTTTTATATCTTCCGGTTTAGTGGCCAGTTTTGTTTTTAATTCACTGGTTTTTTGTTTGGTCTTTTCCCATTCGGCAGCAGTAGCCAGTTCGCCTTTTCTTTCTAAAAGGTCAGGGATCTCCAGGGGATTTTGTTCGTTGATATAAGCTTTTAAGTTGGCTTCGCTGTTGTTACAACTGGTTAAAGCTATCGTGCTGAATAATAAAGCTGCAGCGAAAAAGGTAAGGAGGGTTAAAGTCTTTTTCATGTTCAGTAGTTTTTATTTTACATACGAAAAAAGGAGAACCACGGTTCTCCTTTTTAATATTGTTTTTTGTATGGTATTAATTGGTCTTTATGATACCTACAGTGGTAGATTTTAAACCATCCACATACATCCTGGCGTAATAGGCACCCGCAGCTAGATTGCTTTTACTCCATTGTACATAATAATCGCCTTTGATGCGGCTGCCTTCATTAATAGTAGCAATCTGCCTGCCCAAAGCGTCGGTAACGATTATCTTCACATTTGTTGCGTTGTCGCTTACTTTATAATGGAAGGTAGTAGCTGTTTTAAACGGACTTGGAAAAGCAGCCAACGCAATAGGATCAGCAGCAATACCTAAATTAAATACGTTACTTTTCGGTCCTGTGTAAGCAGCTCCGGTAAAACCTCTCCATGGCGTTTGCACAAAAGGAAATACTGCTTTAAAAGTAGTATCATTCTTACCTACACCTTCTTTAAAAGTAAGGGTGTTGATCAACTGCGGGGTAACAGGGCTTCCGCCAACTACATAATCATCATACCACAAACCAATAGCCGCCAAAGCAACACCTCCCACAGCTTGTAATTCAATGGTTGTTACATCATCTTCCAGTCTTCTGCCGTTAGGAAAACCATCCATATTTGGAATGAATTGCAGGTTAGCATTTGCATTAAACCTGGCATCTGTTAAACCTAACACCGCAGCCTGTACGATACCCAGTGAACTGAAGTCGGCACTGTTTCTTGGAGTAACAGGCACGGCCATATTCAATCTTAAGTAATCACCCAAAGTAGGTAAAAAATTATTGATAAAAGGTTTACCGGCAGCTAATGGATTACCGCCTTTGCCTGTGGCCAGTTGATAAGGGCGCAGGTTAGGCACACCGGTATAAAATATCGGTAAAATATCCACGGCTCTAGGGCTGGCATTATCAGGTAACAGGATTGTACCAAAAATGGCATCATCCAACGCAGTACCCGCAACAGCAGCTGTGCCTTTTAAAGGATACAAGCCTGGTTTGCCATTCCTGAAATCAAATGCCCCTAAAGAATTTTTCTGTATCCTTAATTTGGCAAGGCCGGGAACAGCGCCACCAAATTGAGAATCGTCCATGTACAAGGCCAGTTCAGGATTTTTAAAGAAGGGAATGAATTGACCGTCGGCAGATGGTGCTACTGCATTCCATTTATCTTTTTGTCCAATGGCAATTACAGCTTCATTGGTTAAAGGCATACCCAGTCTTGACACCTGCGTCCATGCGCCGGAAGTAGTGGGTTTATCACCCACAGCACTTAATGTAGTGATGGCAGGGCGACTTGCATTGGCATATACACCTATTACAAAATCTGCATCCAGTATGCTGGTAGCCATGGCCGTTGTTTTACCGGTTTTTTGTAAAGTAGCGATCGGTACTTCAATAGCAATGGTATGGCAATTGAATTTGGCTACACCATCTCTTGCGCCTGTTGTTCTGAATCCGCCGGCATCAAATGCACCGCCAAGGTCCACAAAAAAGGGATCATCAACAGGACCGCAAAATACTTTTTCGCCGCTTGATGCTGTTGCAATAGCTGCAGTCATTAAGCTGTTATAATCGGTTGCGCCCAAACCTACACCACCTTCGATAGAACGCGGGCCGATATTTGGCGGCGGCACTACACCGTTAGTTACAATAGCCGTAAAACTTGTACCTCCATTGATGCTTCTTTCGCAGAGATAAGTAGTTTTTACATTTTGTTTACCTAGTCGTATGTTGAAGAAGGTAGAACCATCTTCATTGGTTTGGGTAAAAGTAAAACGATAGATGATATCATCACCAGGGGTGGCCGTATTATTATCGATATGTATTTCGTAGCGGATGTTTTCTCCGAAAGTATACCAATTAGGGCCACCGGCAGGGTGTTCAAAAGGAATGTAGTTGGCAATTAAAACGATCTTGCTGCTGTCTGCAGGGCTGCGGAATGCATACAGGTCAGTATTGTCAGCCAGCGGATCGTTACTGATCAATGGAGCTTCCCTGTGGCTGGATGCTGCTGCCGGCAGGGTAAATGCCAGTGTGCAGGTAAGCAGGGCCGTTAGTATTTTAAAATATTGTTTCATATTGTGACTTATTTATAATGATTTAATTTTTTTGGTTAAAATCTTGCCTGTAATGTATAATCGTATCCTCTCCATGGCGCCTGTACATAAGGGAAAGCCGGTTTAAATGTAGTATCGTTTTTAGTTGGACCGGCTGAAAAACTCAGTACATTCACCAGGTTGGTAGTTACCGGGCTGCCATCTGGTTTGTAATCATCATACCATAAACCAATTGCTGCCAAAGCCACACCACCTACAGCCTGCAACTCAATAGTGGTTACATCATCTTCCAGTCTTCTGCCGTTAGGAAAACCATCCATGTTAGGAATGAACTGGATGGCGGTGTTGCCGTTGTAGGCAGGATCTGTTAGTCCCAATACTGCAGTATTGATAATACCCAGGCTGCTGAACTTTGGATCGTTACGTGGTGTGGGAGGAACGGCCATGTTTAGACGAAGCATATCACCCAGCGTAGGTAAAAAATTATTGATAAAAGGCTTACCTGCACTAAGCGGGCCGCCTGTTTTACCAGTAGCCAACTGGTAGGGTGCCAGGTTAGGAACACCGGTATAAAATATCGGCAACAGGTCAACTGCTCTCGGACTTTTATTATCGGGTAATAAAATGGTTCCAAAAATGGCATCATCCAGTGCCGTACCTTTTACAGCAGCTGATCCTTTTAATGCATACAAACCAGGTTTGCCATTTCTAAAATCATAGGCACCCAAAGAATGATTCTGGATCCGTAATGCATTTAAAGATGGAACAGCACCACCAAATTGAGTATCGTCCATATACAATGCCAGTTCAGGATTAGAAAAATAAGAAGCGAATTGCAGGTCATTGGCAGGAGTAGTAGCATTCCATTTATCTTTCATGCCAACAGGGATCACTGCTTCGTTGGTCAATGGCATTCCTAAACGGGATACCTGTATCCAGTTGCCGGAATAAGCTACTGTGCCGGCGCCTGCATTGATAGTTTTTATTTGTTGCCTGCTTGCACTTGCCCAAACACCAATCACAAAATCACCATCTAAAATACTGGTAGCCTGTGATACTGCTTTACCATCTTTCTGTAACAGGTTGATAGGAATTTTTAAAGCGATACTGTGTACATTATACCTTGCCAAACCGTCTTTTGTTGGATTGGTAGTATTACCCTGCGGACGGAAATTACCTGCATCAAATGCACCGGCTAAATCCACAAAGAACGGATCATCAACAGGACCACAAAAAACTCTTTCGCCACTGGTTGCAGTAGTAATGGCAGCAGTAATCAATGCATCATAACTGGCAGCGCCTAACCCTACAGGCGAACTTTGAATAGAACGGGGACCAATATTCGCAGGGGGGACAACACCGTTGCTTACAACAGTTGTAAATGCTCCACCATTCACGCTCTTTTCGCAGGTATAAGTGGTCTTGATATTCTGTGCTGCCAAACGGATGTTGAAGAATGTAGTAGGATCCTGGTTGATTTGTGAAAAAGTAAAACGATACAGGATATCATCAGTAGCCGTTGTTGTTTTATTTTTGATATGAATCTCGTAGCGGATGTTGGTGCCAAATGTATAATAGTTTGGTCCGCCTTCAGGTAACTGAAAGGGAATATAATTGGCGATGATCGTGATCGTGTTCGGATCATCAGGGCTGCGGAATGCATACAGGTCGGTATTATCGCACAGCGGATCATTACTGATCAACGGCGCTTCCCTGTGGCTTGATGCATTGGTCATTATGCTCCCGGCAAGTAAGGACAGTAGCAGTACCAGTTGCTTTGTTTTGAAAAATGTTCTTTTCATTTGTGTAAATTTTAATGGTAATTATTTAGATAAAGCGTTATTAAAATCAAATAACAGGGAAAACCGGATCGTGTTTTTTAAAGCGTTGTTGTTGGTATTATTCCCGGTAGGTACCAGGTAAGAAAAATTTAACCCGGCCACTTTATATTTTACGCCGGCACCAATAGTAAGATAGTTGCGGTTGCCTTTCATTTTATTTTCAGTAAAATATCCTGCACGTACATTGAACATTTGTTTATATATATATTCTCCGCCAAGCCCCAGTTGAAATTCTTTTATTTCTTCACTGAAGCCATCGGGCGCATCTCCAAATGAACTGAACCAACTGCCTACTACGCCTTTGTTTTCGTAATCCATAACTTTGGATGCGTCGTTGGGATCGGGTGGGGTAGGTACCAATAATTTATTGAGATCAAGTGCAAATGTCAATTCGCTTTCTTCATTGAATTTTTTATTGTAGGCAGCACCAAGTCCAAGGTTGGCTGGTATAAAACCTGCAGCGCCACCGTAATTTATCTTGCTGCCCAGGTTGGTTAGTGCAGCAGCAAAATTCCATCCTTTTTTATTTTTATAAAACGCAGCAATATCTGCTGCAACAGCGCTACCTGATTTATAATTTGCGTTTACAGCAGTGTTGGCCAGTTTACTATTGATGTAACGTAATGAAAGTCCAAGGCCTAATTTTTCTGACAATTTTCGGGAGTAGCCAGCTTCAACAGCAATATCCCTTGGTTTAAATGTACTTAGTTCCTGGCCTACATTATCAGTAAATGTAAATGTACCCAAACTGAAATTGCGAAAGCCAAAACTGATGGCTTCCTTATCATTCAATTTGTAAAATGCTGCCAGGGAAACCTGGTATAAATTTTTTACATCCAGTTCGCTTAACCATGGTGTGTAAGTAAGGCCCACGCCATATTTACTTTCATTAAAAGCAGTTTTACCGCCATTGTAAAAAATGGAATTGGCATCGGGGCTGGTGGCCAATGCAACATCACCCATTGCCGCAGTACGGGCATCAGCTGCCAGTCTTAAAAAAGGTACCGCGGTAGTAATGGGATTTTCTTTTCCCTGTTGTGCAAATGTCGTTGTAAACAGCAGCAACAGCAAACCCGTAAAGAAGGTTGTAGTTAGTTTTGAAATCATGTGTAGAGTTTATTTTTTTTTTAAAACGAAACAGGCGTTTCAGCAATTACTTACGGGGAATATTGTAAAACGGTTTTAACTTTTTTAAAATGTATGTAGTAAATATTTTTTATTATGAATAAACCCAATCATTATTATCTATACATTTGACGAACATTCGATATTAAAACATTCGATATTTAACTATGGCATATTGGCTTGTAAAATCAGAACCTTCAGTGTATAGCTGGGATCAGTTTGTAAAAGACAAACAAACTTTTTGGAGTGGTGTACGCAACTATGCGGCACGCATTAATTTAAGGGCCATGCAAAAAGGCGATGAAGTATTATATTATCACAGCAATGAAGGAGTGGAGATTGTAGGTATTGCAAAAGTGATCAAGGAAGCTTACCAGGATCCAACCACGGATGATGACCGTTGGGTAGCAGTAGACCTTAAGCCGGTACGAAAATTAAAAAAATCTGTGCCGCTCGATATCATAAAAAAAGATAAGCGCCTTGCCAATATGGATTTGGTAAGATTGGGAAGATTGAGTGTGCAAACAGTGAAGGATGAGGAGTGGAAGATGATTATGGAACTGGCGGGAGAGTAGCCCCTCCGCTCCGCTGGCTAGCGGAGAACTTTGTACCCTGCTCAATGTTGCTGTAATGTATTTCTGTTTTATTATTCTTTTGAAAAAAATCAGTTAATGCAAAAATAGCTTTTCATTTCATTTAACATTTGGCGGCGGTTACATATTTTATGCAATTCGTATCAATGAGCATCTAAATAAAAATCAAACTCATTGTTATGAAAACAAAATTAATTGCAGCCGCGGCTGTATTCCTGCTTATTTTAATATCCTGTAACAGTAACCGCAATGAAATGCTGGTTAAAGCTTCTACACTAGCAGATTTAAAGCGGCCGTCTCCTACATTAGAAAAAGCTGATAAAGACCAGCAGGTTCCTGTAGGTAATTTACAAATGAATGCTACAGATTCCGGTGGGCCGGTGCAATACACTAAACCTACGGCAAATCCTGATTGGGATAAGAAGATCATTAAAACTGCGTCCCTTAAACTGGAGGTCAAAGATTTTAAAAATTACAATGATAATATTCATAAAACAGTGAAACAGTTTAGTGGATATATCGCACAGGAAGAACAGAATTTGTCTGACGAAAAATCAGAAACGGTAATCGCTATTAAAGTCCCGGTAGAACAATTTGAGAACATGATGAATCAACTGCCTGCCGGCGATAATAAAGTACTTGAACGTAAAATAAATACAGAAGATGTAACCGGCGAAGTAGTAGATACCAAATCGAGACTTGAAGCAAAAAAACAAATGCGGTTAAAGTACCTGGAGTTTTTAAAGCAATCCAAAAATATGGAAGAAGTGTTGCAGGTGCAGGATGAGGTGAACCGGATACAGGAAGAAATTGAATCTGCTGCAGGCCGTGTTGAATTTTTGTCGCATCAGTCTGCATATAGTACGATAAACCTCACCTTCTTTCAACCATTAGCCGGGTATAAACCTGTTGATGTAACGCCTTCATTCTTTACAAGAACCAGTAATGCTTTTAAAATTGGTTTCAACTGGGTAGCTGACCTTTTTATAGGATTAATTTCCATCTGGCCATTGTTACTTATTGTTATTGCAGTTTTTATTGGCTGGAAAAAAATTAAACATTCCCGGAAAACAATGATCAATTCACCGGCGAATTAAATTTGTAGAAATATATTCACCCGTGGCAGATAATAAAAAACATATCGTGGTACTTTCCGGCGCTGGTATCAGCGCCGAAAGTGGTTTAAAAACCTTTAGGGATAGTGATGGTTTGTGGATGGGCCATAATGTGCAGGATGTTGCCACGCCACGCGGCTTTGCAAAAGACCCGCAACTGGTATTGAATTTTTATAACGAAAGAAGGAGGGATGTTGCTGCAGCAAAACCCAATGCAGCGCATATTGGCCTTGCTGAGCTGGAAAAAGATTTTAACGTTACCATCGTTACACAAAATATAGATGACCTGCACGAACGTGGTGGCAGTACCAATGTAATGCACCTGCATGGAGAGATCTTTAGTATGCGAAGCGTAGCCAATACCAAAAAGATCTATGAAATAAGAGGCGATATCAACCTTGGCGACCTGGCACCGGACGGCCATCAGCTGCGGCCAAATATTGTATGGTTTGAAGAAGCCGTACCATTGATAGAAGATGCAGCTCTATTGCTGAATGATTGTGATTATTTTGTAGTGGTAGGCACTTCATTGCAGGTGTATCCCGCTGCATCTTTATTACATTTTGCACCAACCTTTTTACCCAAATTCATTATTGATAAAAAAATACCGGAAGTAAATAATTATGCCAACCTGCATAAAATAGAACTGCCTGCAACAGAAGGGGTGAAGGAGTTGAAAAAAATATTGCTGACTAACTGATCGTTTCCGTAAACTTAATATCATGCAATTCCAGTTCCTTTAACACCGGTTCATAAATTTCTTTGGCAGTAGGTATCTGTAAACCGCTAAGTGTTATAGCGCCGTTTAAAATCAGTTTGGCTGCAATACCAAGGGGTAATCCAACCGTTTTAGCCATCGCTGTTCTTAAACTATCTGTTCCTGTTACCCGCAACCAACTTTCAACTTTCAACCTTTTACCTTCAACCTCATATTCTATCTCATGCAACATCACGATCATATCTTTATCCAGCGGCTGCATAGCCAGTTTTGTTTCGGCGGCAAATTGTAAAATGTCAGCAGAGTGTTGTGCAGCTTTAGGCAATTTGTTATTGGATGATAATCCTAAAAAATCAAATTGTTTTTTTATCTCTGTGTGATAGTCATCATGTACGTACAACTCAATATATTCTTCCAGCGGCATTTCGCGGTCTTCCACCAGGTATAATTTTCTTTCCAGCCAATCCGCATAGGTTTCGCAATCCATAATATTGTCATGGTCTTCCGTATCGGTTAGTCCCAGGTTGACAATATAATCCCAGCCACGGCAAAAGGCCGGGTGCCGTAACGTGGTACGAATAAAAGTACCTGCCTCTTCCAGTTTATAAACCGGTATATAACCCAAAGAATCACGGTTAGGATACCACGCAAAATCACCGGATCCCGGAAAGGCAACGGTTTCCGCATTTTCAAAAATGGTATGGTATTCTTTTTCAACGGTGGTATTATTTTCTTTATATAGGGCGCCGGCACTTCCTGCCATAATAATATTCTTTGGGTTCCAGCTGATCTTGTAATGCCAGGGATTATTATCGCTTTCAGGGGCTATCAACCCGCCGCAATGGCTTTTAAATGAAGTTATTTTTCCGCCTTTTGCTTTTATGCTGTCGATCATTTGCATTGCACTCATATGATCAATGCCGGGATCGAGTCCCATTTCGCACAAAAACAACAGGCCCTTGCTTTCAACAGCTGCCTGTAAGGTTTTAAGTTGTTCATCTACGTATGAAGCGGTCAATAAATTTTTACCGTAGGTTACGCAATCCTGCGCCACTAAAAAATGCAGGGCGGGAGGCATCATGGAAATTACAATATCGGCCTCTTGAACCAGTGCGGCACGTTGCTCTGCCTTTGTAATATCTACGGCTACGGCTTCTGCCAGTGGAGAATTATTGGTTTTGGCTATAATCTGTTTTTGATCTGCATCGGCAATGATCAATTTCCAGTTTTGCAGCGGAGCCTCGGCAAGCAGGTAATCAATCAAAACGGTGGCAGACTTTCCTGCACCAAATAAGAGTATATTTTTCAAGCCTGTTAAATTTTCGGCAATTTAGTTTATTTATACACTACATCATTCACTTTAACATAAGTGCGTAACAGGAGTAAAAATTGCTGGAAAAGGGGCTGAAAACAGGTCATAAAATCTTCTCCACAACAGTACAATAAATGTGTAAAACTAACCGCATAAAACAACAGTTTTACGATGGAAAAACCACTTAAAATCGTTACTTTCGCCCACCCATTACTGGGGTTAAAATTATATGGAAAATAACGAAGAATTAAAAGACGGAAACCTCAACAACCGGGGCAAGATCATCCCGGTAAATATCGAGGAGCAAATGAAGACTTCTTACATCGATTACAGTATGAGTGTGATCGTGGGGCGGGCTTTGCCGGACGTAAGGGATGGCTTTAAACCTGTTCACCGCCGCGTATTATATGGCATGAGTGAATTGGGTAATACCAGCAACAAGCCTTATAAAAAATCAGCCCGTATCGTGGGTGAAGTGATGGGTAAGTATCACCCACACGGCGATACCGCTATTTACGATACTATTGTGCGTTTGGCGCAGCCTTGGAACCTGCGCTATCCATTGGTGGATATGCAGGGAAATAAAGGAAGCCAGGGTGATGATCCGCCGGCTGCCATGCGTTATACCGAAGTACGTATGGAAAAGCTGGCCGAAGCCATGCTGGATGATATTGAAAAAGAAACAGTAGATTTTCAACTGAACTTTGATGATAGTTTAAAGGAGCCAACAGTGGTGCCTACACGTATTCCGCAGTTACTCGTTAATGGAAGCAGTGGTATTGCGGTGGGTATGGCCACTAATATGATGCCACATAACTTAAGCGAAGTTATTGATGGCTGTATTGCCTATATTGATGACAACAACATCACTATTGATGAGTTGATCAAATATGTAAAGGCACCGGATTTTCCTACCGGCGGTACCATTTTTGGTTTCCAGGGCGTAAAAGCGGGTTTCCATACAGGCAGGGGCAGGGTAGTGTTAAGAGGCAAGGTAAATATTGAAACCGCTGCCAATGGCAGGGAGAAACTGGTTTTTTATGAAGTGCCTTACCAGGTAAATATTGATAACCTGGCCATTAAAATAGGGGAGATCGTTGCAGAAAAAATCATCGACGGTATTGCAAACGTAAATGATGAAAGTAATAATAAAGAGGGTATCCGTATTGTAATTGATCTTAAAAAAGATGCCGTTGCACAGGTAGTAATAAACCAGCTGTATAAACATACTGATCTTCAAACCTCTTATGGTATAAATAATGTTGCCATTGTTAAAGGAAGGCCGCAGATATTAAATCTTAAAGATCTTATCAAGGAATTTGTAGAGTTCAGGCACGAAGTAGTGATCAGGAGAACAAGGTACGAGTTGCGCAAGGCAGAAGAAAGAGCGCATATTTTAGAAGGTTATATTATTGCGTTGGATAATCTGGATGCGGTGATCAAACTGATCCGCGAATCATCTACACCCAATATTGCACAGGAAGGATTGATGACCAGTTTTGGGATGAGTGAAATCCAATCCAAAGCCGTACTGGAACTGCGTTTGCAACGCCTTACCGGTATGGAGATCGATAAGATAAGGGAAGAACATGCCGAAATAATGAAACTGATCGAACATTTAAAATTGATCCTGGCCAATGAAGACATGCGCTTTGATATCATTAAAAAAGAACTGATAGAAGTAAAAGATAAATTTGGGGATGAGCGTAAAACAGAGATCACTTACCTGGATGATGAAATAAGCATGCTGGACCTGATAGAAGAAGAAGATGTGGTGGTAACGATCTCGCATATGGGGTATATCAAAAGAACTTCGGCTACTGAATACCGTCAGCAACGTCGCGGTGGCCGTGGTGCCAAAGGAAGCAGTACCCGCCAGGAAGATTATATCGAACATTTATTTGTGGCCAGTACGCACCATACCTTACTATTCTTTACCGAAAAAGGAAAATGTTTCTGGTTGCCGGTATACCAGATCCCCGAAGGCGACAAAACCAGCAAGGGCAGGGCGATACAGAATATGGTACAGATACCACCGGATGATAAGGTAAGGGCGATCATTGATGTGAAGGATTTTAAAGACGAAGAATACCTGAAAAAACATTATATCGTTCTATGTACCAAGAAAGGAATTATTAAAAAGACTGACCTGGCCGATTTCAGTCGTCCACGCCAGACCGGTATTAATGCGATAAATATTTTGGAAGGCGACCAGCTGCTGGCTGCAAGACTTACCGATGGTAATTGCGAAATAATGATGGCGGTTAAAAGCGGCCGTGCTATTCGTTTCCCCGAGGAGAAAGTACGTAGCACCGGCCGTGGTGGAATTGGTGTAGCGGGAATAGAAGTAGATGATGAAAATGATGAAGTGGTTGGTTTGGTTTGTGTAAACAGGGAAGATAAGAGCAAAACCATTTTGGTGGTGAGTGAAAAAGGTTATGGCAAACGAACTTCACTGGACGATGCAGAAACGGGCGAAGCCAATTACCGTATCACTAACCGTGGTGGTAAAGGCGTTAAAACCATTAATGTAACGGCTAAAACCGGCGGGCTGGTTGGCCTGTTGGATGTAACCGAAAAAGAAGACCTGATGATCACCTGTGTGAGTGGCGTAACCATACGTATGAGTGTGGCCAGTGTAAGTGAACAGGGCAGGGCAACACAAGGGGTTAAACTGATAAGGGTGGATGAAGATGATGCCATTGCAGCCATTACACAGCTGGATGAAAAAGAAGAAGAAGTGGAAGGAGCGATCAGTGAATCATCGGCAGCAGTTGCAACTGACACCGATGCTACAGGTGAAGATGCCGGTACTGAAACTCCAGGTGAGCCAGGAATTGACAACAAAGAGGATGCTGATAATGAATAGTTAATAGCATTTACTTAATATAAAAAAGCCAGTACATTGTATTGGCTTTTTTATGCCTGGTTGATCACGATATAGCTGGCCGGAGATAAATTCTTTTCGGGGAATTCAATAAAAAAACGAAGCCCAAGATTGGCTGTAGTACAAAGTGAAGCTGCAGTTGATAAGGGGTTATCATGAACAATTTTATGGCAGAAGGCTTTATATTTTTCCAAAGCCAGCACGGTTAGATCGGCTTCCCGTAATCGCATTTTTAAAATGCCGCATTTAAAAACTTCTTTATAAATATCCATTACACAATGTAGCTTTATAAAACCATTATGCGTGTAGTCTCTTTTACTGCTTGATATTATTCATTTGGATAACATGAAGTGATATTATAACTAGTTATCGATAAACAACGTATCCGTGGCAGTGGGTAGAGTATTTCCTCCTGAATTTTTATATATTACTTCTTTCAAATTATGGCGAAAATATTAGTAATAGAAGATGCTAAAGATGTAGCAAAGATGTTATCCTTTCTTCTTGCTGCATATTCGCATGAAGTTGAGTTGGCTTATACTGCTGCCGACGCCCTTACAAAAGTGATTTTGTTTGAACCGCAGCTTGTATTGCTGGATGTATTTCTTGGAGATGAAAGTGGCAGGGAGCTTTGCAAAATGATCAGGAAATTTAATCAGCAGGTACCAGTGCTGCTGATGTCGGCAAGTGCTGCAGCGCTTGATAATTACGAAGAATGCCATGCCAATGATAGTATTGAGAAGCCATTCAGCACCGACATTTTAATGGGAAAGATAAACAGGTTGCTTGGCTAAAACTAAAACTTATCGTTACTTTTCGGTGTATGATAAACCTTCATAGTCCTGGCTAATAGTTTACAGCTATTATAAAGCGGGGAAGAAATGCCACGATTTTACAAAATTAATGTTTTAACAACGTTTACATAATCCCTGCATCATTTTTGTGGTTTTAAGAACAACTGTTTTTAACCACTTATCCAATCAACAATGAATGATTACACAAGTCTTGAAACAGCAACTTTAATTGAGTTGCTGATGCAAAGTACAGCTTCGTACACCAACAAAATTGCAGAGCGAGAGAGTAGCGGGAATGACCTGGTCCAGCACGAGTATGAAATTTCTTTAATGCAGGCAGAGTTAAACTCCCGTAAAATGACTTCTGAAAACACATCGATTAGTGACCTCAATATTACATTGGCTGACTAAAAACTATGTGCGTTTTTGGTCCGTACCTTTTAAAAACATCCCGCTTTAAAGTCCGGTTCATTGCCCAATGCTCTCGTTTTGCGTATTTACTTCCGCAAATTTTAAAAGTTCAAGTATGTTTTTGGTAGTAAATCCATTGGCCCGGGATTTGCAAATTACTTAGTGGTTTTTCATAGGATATTGGATTTAAACGGGGCGCATGTCTATGCAGCCCTTTTTTATTTTCGCAGTAAATGGATTTAATTATTTTACTATTTTTGTCTACAGCTAAACCACCACCAATGCCTACGTACCAAAACCTGCTCACTACGGAGTTAACCAATTTGCTTGAAAAGCAAATTGAAAAATATAATCTAAAAGTATCCCGGGGTAAAAGTGATGAAGTACAGTTGGCCATGTACGAACATGAAATTGCACTTATCAAAAAGGAATTGGTCTCCAGGATCAAAGATATTCCAAACAGCGTTGATCAATAATAAAGTTTCTACCGGCAAGTTATGGTAGGATTCTTTCTCTATACTCTTTAGACTTCCAGGTCTTCTTATTTGTAATGCTTCCAGGATGGTGCCTACTTAACATAAAAGTTAGTTATATTGACTTTTTAAAATTCCTTGGTTGTTTCTATGTTGCGATTTTTTTTAGCCCGTAAGGATTAAGATAAAAAAAAATCGCAACATAGAAACAACCCCAACAAGATGCTTTGAAAAAGCTGGACAGAACATTTTAAACAAGTTAATATAACTCAATATTATGTATAAGTAAGCTTAGCCTGTGGGAAGGGGGAAAAGTTAAGTTTCCGAAGGAACTTTTCCCATGTGCGTTAGCGGCTAGCAGAGGTTGTTTGTAGGGGGAGCAAAAGGGGAAGGAAAATGTACTTTGTTTTTTAGCTGGCGGAGCCTCGACCGAAGGGAGAAGAACAACAAAAAATAGGTAATTAGGGTTTGCAGAATGCAAACCTTTTATATTTTAAAAACAGCTATTTCTTGTATTCTTTCTCTAATCAATGAGTATATTTTTTTCTCCCATTTCCTATTGTATGTGAGTTCATTTTGGTTGCTTGTGTCTATTACAAATAAATCAAAATGCCAGTAGTTAGATAAAAGAGGTTGGTGCCTAACTGTTATTTTATAATTATGAGTAATGTTTGTGTTTGGATTTATGTATTCATCTTCATGGTCATGTATCTTTCCTATAGGCACATAAAATATTTGCCGATTAGAAATTACTTTATAAGTATGATTTGGTGGGGTCAATCCATCTGCACCCTCTAGCCAGTCAGCATTATAAACATCTTTGAACTCTTTCTCAAAAGAAATATACAAATCTATCTTTTCAGTACCAGGTATTTTATTGCTTGAAAGTCTGGGGATTCTATGAACATCAATTGCGAATGGATTAAGCAATCCGTCTGCCTTTCTCAACTCTATATCATGCGACACCCAAATGCTCAGGTGTGTATTGGTGGGGAACGAGCTGGGGTGCAAGTTTTTGAGGTCTTTCGTTGGAACCAAACGTTTTGGATAAGGCTTTAGCTTGATGGTAAAATATATTTGCTTGATGAGGGGCGCTATAATTTTCCACTTTAATTCCATAAGTATGTAAAACGGATGGTGATAAATCTTTTACAATAGTAAATAATTGCTCGATGGAACCAAAGTAAGACTTTTGTTTTATCTTATTCTCATAGATATGCAAAATAGACTCAGTGTCTTCTGGGTCTTGGGAGTCATAGTCCGCAAATATCTCAAATCTAAACTCCCTAAATTTCTCAGTAGTAAAAAATCTAAAAACCACGCTATCTGCTGGAGTTAAATCGATAAAAAGTTTTGTCGGGTCAACTTCAGGTAATAAAGATTCACAAAAATTGTTTACAATTTCTTTAAGTTTAATCTCATTTTCAGAAGGGTGTTTAGCTAACTCACTTAAAAATACATTATACGCACCTTCAACCATAAAATCATAATGGGTGTAGAGCTTAACTATATAGTTTGAATTGTCTTTCATTATTAGCCTTTTAATATCTTATTCAATTCTGTCAAATCAAGTACTTTAGTACTAGTGAGCCGTTCGTAATCATCTACAGCCTGTTGAAGTGCTATTATAAGAGACTTTGCCGCAGGCAAAGGCATTACAATAATAGATTGTGGCGTACCATTTACGTGTGTGGTTAAATTCACATCGGTTAATGATAAACCAACCGATACGCTATTAGTATAAATTAGAGGTATTGCTTGTTTATCTTGACTGTCCGGCATAATGCAAGTTAACGATTTAAGGTATTTGATATTGTTAACAACGAGACAATATACGATTTTTTATAAATTATCATAAAAAAAGGGTAGCGAAGCTATCCTGAGGCAAAACGAACTGCTGTAAGCAGTTATCCCATCCGAATTAATCAATAGTAAAAGCTGCCGCAGGCAGGTTCAAAGTAGGGTTTTCTGCAAGCCATTGCATAGCTTTAGTGCATTGGTCGCACATCTGATCAAAAGAGGATTGGCGGTTTACCCGTACAATGATATTGCAGCAGGCACGGTATTTTTCAAACATTTCTTCTGTAAGCTGGGTCTCATCTATATGCAGCTTATCTAAGCAGTGTCTATAAACTAATAAGGCTAAGGCATCCATTAAGCGAATATAATAAAAACCGATAATTAACTATAATTACAGGCAATTTGAATTTATAAGATAGGGGTTGTATATTACCCGACTTAAACAAGCTTATGGATTATTTAACTGGCTTTTTGACTACTGCTGGGATTGTGTTTGGGTTCTTTGTAAAGGGGAAATGGAAAGAAACAAATTGGGCAGGTAAAACCATTATGATTGTTTTGCTGTTTGCTGCATTCTCGGGTGCGTATTATAATCATAAACAAGCAAATAAAAATGAATTAATAGAAAAGGTCACAGCAAAAATTGGGGAATTCAAAGATTTAGTAGGAGCAACAATACCTAAATTATGTTCAGGTAAAGGTCAAGGAATTGGTATCCCAATTAATCAGAATGGCATGTTTATTAGGCCGGGAGCAAAGCCGCTTTTTAGGATTTATGTAATAGATGGTAAATTGTTTGTAGATGCTGTTGTAAGAGATAAAGATAAAAATGTTATAGCTGTAATAGATGGGAACGTTTGGACTATGTTTCGTGACGATTACGAATATAATAATGATGAGACAGGATTTGAGATAGTTACTCGTGGGGATAGGCAAGTATACTTTCAGGTGTACTTAGAAAATGGGATTGCTCACATTTTAGGTATTATAACCGATAAGGATGGTTACGGAGTTAAATTTAGAGATGCACCACTACCAGCTAGGTTTCAAGGAACAAAAAAAAGAATTGAATATGTAGAATATGTTGCGGTAGGGCCAACAGAAGATAAAGAAAAATTTAAAGAGGCGTACGAACCTTTAGACGGAGCAATTTTTAAATATCCAAGAGGGAAATATTTAGGGCAAAGAAAGTGATTACTTTTTCCCTTTATCGAATACTCCCAATTTAAAACCTATAAACATAATCTCTATAGAGATTATTAACAGTAACAACTCTGTCATACCTTTTGTGTTTACGAAACGCAAGGACAAAGTAAAAAATCAATCTACTACATAATCCTCGCTCTAGGGTGGCGTAGGGAAAAACAAAATACTATTTTCCTTATCCTGTGAGTGAGATTGTAGCGGCTACTTAACATAATATTAATTATAGGCGTTTTTTAATTTTGTTTGTTATTCTAATTATTGATTTTTCTTCGAAAAATTTTGAGCTGTCTTATGTTGCGATTTTTGCTTAACTTTATTGTTCGTGGCAGCAAAAATCGCAACATAAGACAGCTATTGTAACAAACAAAATCAAAAAAGCCTATAATTCACGTTATAGTTAAATAGCCGCACAGTTGACCGTTAAGAAAGTATGATTAAGTGTTTTTTGCTCACGCCACGAGCGAATTAAATTAGCGAAGATTTATGGGAATGGAACGTAAATTATTAGAGCACCTTTATAATATCCCCGAAATAGACTACTGCGATTTAATAAAATACTTCAACGAGCATTACCCAGACCCTCACGTTGACAATTTTCTAAAACAGGTACGAGCTATTTTATTAGAGTTCGTTGGTAGAAAAGATTATATAACCTTAGATGGGTTGCCTTACGGTGATTTTGGAACCAAAGTAGATTATAAGGGGCAAAATGTAATGTTTGACTTTAATATAGCTAAAGATTACTGGGGTGAAATGAAGGCTAAATTAACCCTTACCGGAAGAAAATATGTAGAGGAATTGCGTAAAGAAGAACTACAAGAACGCACAAATGCTGGATTAAAGAAAAATAGTGATGCCCAAAAGCTAACAGCGATTATAGTTGGAGCGGCAACTATAGCAAATGCAATTATCGCAGGATTTAATTATAATTTGACTAAACAGAACCATAAAGAGCAAACAATACAAACCACACAATCGAGGCACATTCTAACACCGTCACAACCACGAGTACCTTACCGCTAACCCCCTCATTCGTCCACATATCTCCGAATAGATACCGCATAAACTTTCAGTTTATGCCTATTTTATTATCCACATTTGATGTTATTTGCCTTTCAGGCAAGCGTTAGCCAACGCAAAAAAAACACTTAACCATACTTTCTTAACGAACAGCTAACACACTTACTGCAAAGCTATTATAACATAACGTAGATAACATTATAAGAAACAATTCCAGATTGCAATTCAATATCAATGCATTAAAACCAGTTTCGAAAACCCGGGATATTCTTATTCATGGGTTTCGCTTTAATCAAATACAAAAGCTACATTTGCGCAAATGCAAACAGATAACTCAACGATTAAAGACATTCTTGCCAAATTAGATATTGAGGCACTTAACGAAATGCAACTGGCAGCAATGCAGGCCGGCAAAAATGAAGATGTAATATTATTGTCTAAAACCGGCTCAGGAAAAACCCTGGCTTTCCTACTCCCATTATTAGACATACTGGAAAAGGATAATAAAAACGTGCAGGCCATGATCATCGTACCCAGTCGCGAACTGGCGATGCAGATTGACGATGTGTTCCGTAAAATGCAGACCGGTTACAAGGTCACGCTTTGTTATGGCGGCCATAAACGGGAAATTGAAGAAACCAATTTGATCCAGGCCCCGGCATTGATCATTGGTACACCCGGGCGTATTGCCGATCATATCAGGAGGAATAATTTTTCCAGCGACGGCATTACCACTTTAATCCTGGATGAATTTGATAAATCCCTGGAACTCGGTTTCCAGGAAGAAATGGAATTTATTTTAGGTTCACTTAAAAATATTAACAAACGCATATTAACTTCTGCAACTGAATCAGTTATTATTCCTGATTTTATAAAATTACAGGACCCTTTACGGCTCGATTACCTTGACCTGGTTATTGAAAACGCTATCGGCCTGGAAGTTAAAACCGTGTTTTCGGAAGATAAAGACAAGGCGGAAACCCTGTTTAAACTGATTTGCTTTTTGGGTAACCGCTCCACGATCATCTTTTGTAACCACCGGGAATCGGTGGAAAGAACCAGCGATATATTGACCGACAAAGGAATTGTATCAGTATTTTATCACGGCGGAATGGAGCAACAGGAACGTGATGCTGCTTTATGTAAATTTAGAAATGGAACTTCTAATATTTTAGTAACCACTGATTTAGCTGCTCGTGGATTGGATATTCCAAACCTACGGAATATCATTCATTACCACCTGCCCAATACCCCCGATGCATTTACGCATCGTAACGGTCGTACCGCTCGTATGGAAGCCAGCGGCACAGCTTACGTAATTTATTCTGCAGAGGAACATCTCCCGGAATATATTACGACCAACGCTACCGAACAGCCATTGAATGACCACAATGAACTGCCGGAAAAGCCGAAATGGAGCACCCTATTCATTGCTGCCGGTAAAAAAGATAAAGTGAATAAGATCGATATCGTAGGATTTTTATCGCACAAAGGCGAATTGAAAAAAGAAGATATCGGTTTAATTGAAGTAAAGGATTTCTTTTCTTTTGTGGCCATCAAGAAAATTAAAGTAAGCGACACCCTGCGTTTGATAAAAGACGAAAAGATCAAGAATAAGAAAGTAAAGATTGATGTGGCAAAGTAAAGGCTTTGATTCAGACATCCATTTTTAAAATAATAAATAAAGATCGTGATAGGATCTAAACTTGTACCGTCCATTTTATTAGTATCCCTGCTCCTGGCATCCTGTAGTAAAACCAGGAATCTAAGCTCAGGAAATTTTTCAAAAACATCCAGGTATAAACTTTACAGTTATAATTCCGGCTGTTGCGGCTGTACTGCTGAATATTTTAATATCTACGATAAAGCTGGCCAGCTAAACGAACAGGTAATTTATCAATACAATTGCTATAGTCCTGGTATGCCTACTAAATTCATTTTTAATTACGATGAATACGGGACCTGGCTTATTGTAATAAACTGGTTGCTACTATCGAAGAAGATTTTGAAACTGCGCTAACTGAAGATGAAAACCACCTGTTCCTGTTGATTAATAAAGACAAAGTATTGACACTTCATAATAAAACCATCCGTTATTCAGCCATCAAAGGTTTCAGGAAAAAGAAAGACCAGGAAACGACTCATGCATTTCCGTTATTCAAGCATGGCGGCGGAAATAAAGTGATCGTTAAATAATTTTTTTATTCTTCCTTTTGTAGTGCTTCAATATCTTTCGACAGCTGTTGCGTTTCCAGTTGCAAAGTGCCGTTATAAATTCCCCTTATTCTTTTTTGTTTATCTACTAACAAAATATGTTCGGTATGCAGGAACTCCGAACTATCCTTGCTATAGCCAAAATCTTCTTCAGCAAAATAAGATGTACGGGCTAATTTATATATCGCTGCCTTATTGCCGGTGAGTAAATGCCAGTTGTTGTAATTGATATCATTATCGGCTGCATATTTTTTAAGCCTGTCTGCAGAATCTCTCCAGGGCGTTACCGAGTAAGATAAAAAAACAATAGTACTGTCTGTTTTAAACTGGTCGTAGGTTGTTTTAAGATTGGTCATCATTTTAGGACAGATACTTCCGCAGGCAGTAAAGAAAAAATTAGCCACATGGATCTTATTACTGATATTTTTTTGCGTGATATTTTTTCCCTCCTGGTTGGTAAAAGAAAAATCAGCAATATGATGACTGATCTGTTTGCCGGCTTCAGCTATATTGATAAAATGCGGCGTAAAATCGGGTGTATTATAAAAAGGTAAAGCTGCATTTTTTGTATGACTGCTGCACGAGAGTAAAACTATAATACCACTAATTAAAAATACTGTCCGATACATTGATACAATTTTTAGTTCCTAATAATCCATAACGGCGACCATCCCTGATGACATAATTACTGCGCAACTGCCCGTTATCATACCATAGTCTTTGTTCACCCTCTTCCTGCCCGTTTTTGTAGTTCATATCTCTACATAAAATACCGGAAGCGCTCCACTCCTTTAGATTTCCTTCGTATTGGTCAATCAAAAAATGATAGACAAAGCTGGGTTGCCCGTTCGGCCACCAGCCTCTTGCTTCACCTTCCTGCTTACCCTGTACAAAATTTCTTGTCTCTTTTAATTTAGTATCGTCGTACCAGTACCTGGATTGTCCTGTTGTTTTGCCGTTGATGTAGCTTACTGCAAATGCAGAGTCGCCGTTTGGATATAACCGATATAGGAAGGCCGTGGCAGGCTGGTTATTGATATAAGTTATGCCCTGCGTTGTTTGTAAGGCTATCGTTTCAGCATTTATTTTTTGCAAAATAAAAGAAGCATGCTTCTTTTCCTGGCTGCATTGCAACAGAAAAAAACCACATGCTGTGAAACTGAAACCGAGAACAAATATTTTATTGCGTAACTGTACCTGCTGTGCCATAAAATCCACTGCCATTTATATAAGGGTCTGTTTGATTGGCATGATAATGATAAATACCATTGGGATAATCGGTGGTAATTCCTGTATGCCCATGGTAGGCATCTAAACTGGTAGCCGCGCTGCCATTCAAATCATTTGGTCCATATACCGGGAAACCATCCAGCAAAAATCCCATCAATGCGGATTTTCCTTTTGCATTGGTTAAAAAAAGCGGTTCCTCGTGGTAGTGATACATGCCCTGCTGCTGCGGATGACCAAGGTATTGATCAAAACTATTGATCTCGCCTGTAAGCGGTGACCCTCCCGCTGCATATTGATTAAAGAACGGAACCCCATTTATTGAAATACCCATCACTCCCATTGGTGTGGCAGCATGCGCAGTTGCAGCTGCAGGGTTACACGGAATTTTTAGTGTTACAGTCTTTGACTGTATCACATTGGGATTTTGATTCCATGATGGATTGGTTCCACCACCGGCGGCGTAAGTTTCGTATTTTGTTGCTTCCCATGCCGTGCCTTTATAATAAGGACTCTTATGATCCGGTAAAGTGGTTGTTTTTATCACCACATAATTTCCTTCCACATACATATCCGTAGCACCATATATTTTTTTGTAAATATCCGGCACTGCTGTGGTAACTGTTGTTGATGTATCATCGGATGATTTTTTACAAGCCGTGGAAATAATGGCGGTTATACTTATTGCAACGACGATCAGTTTGATATTCATGCCGGTTGTTTTTATTTTAGACGTTGCATTTTATTAAAACCTTCGCTATTATTTTATTTTTTATCCTCCTCCTGGTGGTGGTTCGTCTGGTGGTGGTAATCTTTTGCCGTCGGGTCCTGGTCTTTCTCCACGGGGCGGCGGTGGCATACCTTCCATGCCGGGTGGTGGAGGAAGCGGCCTTCCATCAGGCCCTAACCTTGGTGGAGGCCGGCGAAAGTCCTCTTTACTTTTATCAGGTTGTTGTGTTTTGCCTGGTGCTGTTTGTTGCTGTTGCATTTGTGGTGGCGGACCTTCATGCATCCTTCCTGGTGCCATTCTTCTTAACACACCCTGTATAATACTATCAAATTTATTTTGTTGGGTTGGATTACAAATAGCCCGGAGTTGTTGAAAATGTTTAAATGTAAAAAGATCCAGTTGTTGTTCAGCCCTGGCAATAATAGCGCTGCGTAATTCAATTAAAGAATCCGGGGCGGCCTGTTGTAATAAGGCGAAGAAATTATCCTTTGCTTTTCTTATACTATCCTGCAAAGGTCGTTGCCCCGCCTGGTGTTCATCACGTAATAGTTTATACGCTTTTTGCTGTGCAGAATCAAGTTGTAATTCCTTTGTAACAAATTCAAATACCTGCCCCTGCGGCGGTGGCGGCAATTGTTGCGCAGGATCATTGAATATGGTATTATTTTTATGTGTCCATAAATAACCCAGTGTTACAACATTTGCTGTAAGCAATAGTAAGATGATAATGGCCAGCCAGCGGTTATTGTTTAAAAAGTTCATACAGCAGATTTATTCGTAAACAGATTCCGTGCCCAGGTTATACGCCTGCGCAAATGATTCAATGGTTGCCGGTTTATTAGAATCTATGGTTGCGGCTTTTTGCTCCGGCACCTTATTGAAATTGATTATAGAAAATACATTTACCAGCAGTAATACGAAAAGCGCCGCTGTAATAAATGCTGGGCGAAGCAACAACACAGTTTTTTGTGCCGGTGCCATATCTTTTTGCATCCTGCCTATTAAACGGGTATAAAAAAAATCGGGCGCTGCTGCTTTTTGCAAACCGCCCAGGCTGTTTAATATTTTATCTTCCTTATTCATTTTTTAATTTCTTAAGATTTAATAATGCTGCTATTATCATTCACCATCCGCTATTGACCATTTACCATTGACTATTAGATGCCCTTTATCTCCCAACCCTTCGCTCCTATGGCGGCAATTCATTAATTTTTTTTCTAAGGTTTTGTTTTGCCCTTTGTAACAAGGAATCTACTGCGGATTCGGAGGTATTTAAAATATCGGCGATCTCACGGTAACTTAATTCTTCTACTTTGTTCAGGATAAAAGCCGTGCGTTGATTTTCGGGTAATTGTTCCACCAGCTTAAACAGGATCGCCGCCTCTTCTTTCCGGTCGAGTTGTACCCCGGGGTGATTGAATTCTTCAGGTTCATATAAAGGCGTGTTATCCGTAGTAAATAAAGCACTGATAAAACCAAAACGTTTTTTTCTTTTTTTACTCCGTAACTGGTCCAGGCATTTACTGGTAGTAATACGGTAGATCCAGGTAGCCAATGCCGCTTCTCCTTTAAACTGCTGAATAGAACGGTAGACCTGTATAAAAACTTCCTGTGCAATATCTTCAGCGTCGGCAGGCTGTTGTAATAAACCGAGTGATAGATTAAATACCCTGTCCTGGAAAAGATGTACCAGTTCCTTAAATGCCAGTTCTTCTCCGTTGCGGAGTCCATAAAGCAGTTCCTGCTCAGTCAAAAGGGATGGGTATTTTTAAGTTAGACGTATCTATCGTGCAAAACCTTCGCAGGTTGCAATTATTTTTTATAGGAAGCAATAAAGCTGGTCACTAATTGATCAAACGAACCCGATTCATTAAACAAAAAACGATGCTCAATAGGCAACACGTAAAGAGGAAAATCCTTTAACTGCTCCTCAAATTTCACCAGGCGCACTGCATCTTTTTCTGTAGTTAAAATAATTTTATTATCCCCGGGTAGTTTGTCAAAATGTTTTTTTATAGCAGCCAGGTCTTCGCTGTGAAAAATATGATGGTCTGCATAAGTCAACATTTCGTAATTATTAAACTGCGTGGCCAGGAATTCTTTTAAGGGTTGTGGATTAGCAATACCGCAAACCAGTAAAGCTGCAGTATCCTTTATTGTAGTTATTGGTTGATTGGTAAATAAGTGGTAAGGATTGCCATAAGCGATGCTGGTAAAAAAAACAGCCTGGTTGGGTTTAGGATTGATCTCTTTGATAACAGCGGTTTTCTCCACTTCACTACAATCGCTTTTACATTTGGTAACAATGATGATGTCCGCTCTTTTCATGCTGGCTTTTACATCACGCAGGTCGCCTGCAGGTAACATCAGGTCGCGGGTAAATAAATTATTATACGCTGTTAATACAATATTCAATCCGGCATCTACCTGGCGGTGCTGAAATGCATCATCCAGTATGATGACATGGGTAGCCGGTTTATCGTGTAATAGTTGTGGTATGGCCACGATCCTTTCCTCTCCCACTGCTACGGTTATTGTGGGGAATTTTTTATGGAACTGCATCGGTTCATCACCAATTTCCAGTGCAGTGGTGGTAGCATCAGCAATGGCAAAACCTTTTGTTTTTCTTTTATAACCGCGACTTAAGGTAGCGGTATTAAAATCCTGTTGTAACAAACGCACCAGGTATTCTACCATGGGCGTTTTGCCTGTACCGCCTACCGCAATATTGCCTACACAGATGATAGGGAAATTAAAAGTGGAGGCTCTGAGCAGTTTTATATCAAACAACCAGTTGCGGAACCATATGACGGCACCATATAATAATGAAATAGGAAATAATATATACCTGAAACGTTTCAATTGATTAATTGTTAATTCATGCTAAAAATTTTCACGCAAAGCTGCAAAGCAGCAAAAACGCAAAGTAATTCGTGTAATTCCCCTGGTTAGTGTTATTCCTGGTTAATAAATATCGAAAATATGGTGGTACCATAATTCCGTTCTGTTTTATAATGTGCAAACTTTTTATAATCGTTCCTGGGTGTATGTTCCAGGATGAACCAGCCTTTAGGCTTCAATAATTTTTTTTCAAAAACCTTTATGGGCAGATCGTCGATGGTGGCGAGTGCGTAAGGCGGGCCGGCAAAAATAAAATCGTATTGTTCCGGCGCAGTATCAATAAAACGGAATACATCTCCTTTTACCACTTTAAAGTTCTCCAGTTCCAGGTCGGCCGAAGTTTTTTTTATGAAATCATACATCTGGTTGTCTTTTTCCACGATGGTAATATCCGGTGCGCCCCTGCTGGATAATTCATAGCTGATACAACCGGTTCCGCCAAAAAGGTCCAGCACTTTTAACTGCTCTATTTCAAGATTATTCTGCAATACATTAAATAAACCTTCTTTGGCAATATCTGTGGTAGGCCTGGTGTAAGGCATATTATTGGGAGGCGATATCTTTCTTCCGCCATGTATGCCGCTTATAATACGCATGATGCTGTTGCAAATAAATGACTGAAATATTGTGCAGGATAATTTTTTATTTCTTCGGTATAATTAAAATTACCCGGTAATGATGCAAAGCCTATGTGTAAAAAATATTTGTACAACTCGCCGTATAAACTGGAATCAGCATCAATCATACCACAAAGTATCACATTGGTTTGATTGATATCCGCTGCAAAACTTTCGCAGGTATTCAGCAGGTGATATACCGCATCCTGCGGCGTACTGAATTCAAAATTCTGTATTACCTGCAACTGGTTATTTTGCCGTAATAATACAGTAATATGACTGGGATAGAAAATACAATACAACAGATTGAGCTGTTCTTTATTGATATTAATCAGCAAAGATTGCTGGTGATGCTGGATAGCAAAAGGAAACCAGGAATTAAAAACATTTTTTACTGCAACCGGGATACGATATACCGTATGCAGGTCTTGCATAAGCACCATTTCGTTTTGTGCTGTTGCTGCCGATGCATCTCCATATACCAGCTCCAGCATGGCATTGTTTTTTGCCGTGTCAAAAAAACTATTGGGCACCAGTATGCTTTCATCAAAACACCAGGTAATAAATATTTTTTTAAAATGCTGTTGTAAAAGATCATCTGCGGCCAGTATGGTATTCATTTCTGCGGCAATATCCTCGTTGGATAAATGCCTGGCAAAATGATATACCTGTAAGGATATAAAAGTATTACTGTCACTATCCAGTTGAATAAGTGCAATACCCTGTTTACCGGCCTGTACCAGTAAAACAGGTTTTTCGAGCGGTGCGTTTGAGGCTGATATATTAAATGATGGATTCACTTGTTGATTTTCGGCAGGCAAAATAAGATAATTTTGCTGACTTTATGGAAAGTATAGCCACAAACAACGATTTAAAAGTAAAAGTCACCAATAAACAAATATTGTCTATTGCGATGCCTATTACGCTGGCGATCCTTATTCCCCAGTTAAATATGTTGACCAACAGTATTTTTTTGGGGCAATCAAATGATCCCAATGCTTTGGGCAATGCCGGAATCACCGGTGTATACTACCTCATATTCGCTGTTGCAGGAAATGGGTTGAATAATGCCATGCAATCCGTATTCAGCAGGCATGCCGGCAGTGGGGATACCGCTGCATTTAAAACTATCCTGGCACAGGGTATCCGTATCTGTTTGCAGTTATCCCTTATCGGTATTTTATTCACCTGGTTTATTGCGCCTTTTATTTTACAGCCGGTGGCAGCTGCCAATGCCTACCAGCAGGAGATCGATTTTTTACGCATTCGCATTTTCGGCCTGCCTTTTTTATACTTATTTCAAACAGGCAATGCTTTTTTGGTGGCCTCACTTAACAGTCGCTTTTTAATGATCGGTTTTATATGTGAAGCGCTGTTGAATATTTTACTGGATTATATATTTATCTATGGCCATTTTGGTTTTCCTGAAATGGGATTTAACGGCGCAGCACTGGCATCGGTAATTGCTGAAGCAGTGGGATTTTTAGTGGTGCTGCTGGTGTTATATCAAACCGGTTTAAAAAAGAAATACCTGTTGCTTAAAAGTTTTGCTTACGATAAAATCATCAGCAAGGCCATTATAAAAGTTTCGGCACCATTAGTAGCGCAATATGTAATCAGTGTAACCACCTGGCTGGTGTTCTTCTTTTTAATTGAGGCCCGGGGTAATGCCATGGATAAGGCGGTGAGTAATGTAATGCGCAATGTATTTGGATTGGCCGGCGTTTTTGTATGGGCTTTTGCCAGCACCAGCAATGTAATGGTGAGTAATTTAATGGGGCAGCGAAGGGAAGATAAAGTGATCACTGCCATCAATAAGATCATGTTACTGAGTATCGGATTTTGTTCGGTGATAGTATTATTGCTGAATATTTTCCCGGAGATGTTTTTCAGGTTGTTTGGAAAAGATACCGCGTTTGTAAATGCCGGCATCCCTGTAGCAAGAATGGTTTCGGTGGGCATGTTATTTATGAGCGTGGCGAATATCTGGTTGAATGGAGTAACGGGTACAGGTAAAACAAAAATGAATTTATTTATCGAGATCGTAGCAATAACCGTTTACCTGGTGTACAGTTTTGTGTTTACCAAATTCTATTTTACTTCCCTGGCCATGGCATGGAGCAATGAAGTAGTATATTGGAGCACGATATTCATCATGGCATTTGTATTTTTAAAAAGCGGCAGGTGGAAAACGAGTGCGAATATTGAATACCGAACAAGGAATGCTGAATAAAGAACTGTACATTACGATAGTCATTCGTAATTCCATGTTCCTTATTTATTGTTGGGGAATATGTTCCCCTTTACTATTGCACTTCTTACAAAAAAAAGCTTTTTTGGCATGGCATCATTATTGTTTAATGAACAATAAACCAATCATTGTTAACAATTAAAAATTACTGACATGCCCAAATGGTTAAGAGCCCTGATAGCAGGTTACGGAGCAAAAAAATTAGGTGGCGGATGCTTAAGCACGATCCTTATTTTTATAGTGATCTATTATGCATTGGGACAGTGTAACCGTCCTGCAGCAACACCGCAACGTACGCAAATAAAAACGGAACAACAGCATCGCGTAGCAGTTGTTCAACAGGAAAAATATACGCTGGCATTGAAATAGTAATCTCTGTTTTCCTGCCGGTTTATCCAGGGCAGAAAATAATACGTGTAAAGAAACTAAACACTATTATTTTCTGCTTTTGACGTAAATAAACCTCCTGTAAATTGCTTTCTCCTGGATTTTCAAGACAGCCCTGGTGTAACCTATATAGCTAACCAGTCTTTTCATTGCGGCAACAATTATGTTTATTACATTTGTTCAAACAGCCAATATGAAATATTTATTCTTGCTCCTGCTTTGTTTTTCCACTGCTGCGCATGCCCAAAAATTTGAATTTCCTGAAGCGAAATTTATTACCGGTGATAGTATTGTTTACAGCGATCCTGCATTTGATGACAGTAAATGGATCGGTTTAAAAACCAATGCGCCATGGGATGCACAGGGATTTGCTGCTTACGACGGATATGCATGGTACCGTATTCACCTGGTAATGCCGGAAGAAGCATTAAAAACCGGTAACCCTATACGATTTGATATTGGAAAAGCCGATGATGCCTGCGAAGTATATTTTAATGGTATTAAGATCGGTAAGTCCGGCTCCTTCCCTTCTGACAAAGCCGGCTATATCTCCACCTGGAACCAGCCTTTGGAATTTTTTATTGACCCAAAAAGTAGTTTTATCAACTGGAACCAGTTGAATGTGATCAGTATAAAAATTTATGATGGCAATGGCGGCGGCGGCCTTTTTGGAAGCAATCCCTTTATCAATGTAATGGAAACCATCGAAGGAATAAAGATCAGTACTGTAGATTTTGAAGCAAAAAAACCGATGATGAGCATCAGTAATGTATTTCCTGCAACTATTGAAGGTAGATACAGTATCGTGTGTATGGATGAAGACGAACAAACCGTGATCAGTAAAACAGAGAATGATATCAGCCTTGCCAAAGATGAAAAGAGATGGATCGACATCCCGGTAGTGAAGGATAAAAAACATATCAGCTATGTGTACAGTTTTACCGAAAAAAAATTACAACGATCAGTAATAGTCCGGCAGGTGCTGTCTTATATCCTTACGCCCAAACCAGGCGATAAACCATCGATCAACGGGGCAAAAGTGTATGGTGTTCGCCCCAATTCTCCTTTTATATTTAAAATTCCCGCCACCGGTAAAAAACCTATGCAATACAGTGTTGAAAATCTGCCTGCAGGTTTTAAAGTGGATCCCGTTAATGGTGTAATAACGGGAAAGCTGAGCCGCAGCGGACAATATAAACTGACATTCGTGGTGAAAAATGTGGTGGGTGTTGCCAAAAGAGCTTTTACCATTACCTGCGGCGACCTGTTGACGCTCACTCCGCCAATGGGCTGGAACAGCTGGAACTGCTGGGGTTTAAGTGTAAGCGACGAAAAATTAAAAGCCTCTGCCCGTGCCATGATCGATAAAGGGCTGATGGATCACGGCTGGGCCTACATGAATATTGACGATGGTTGGGAAGCAGCATCACGTAATGCAAAAGGAGAAATTGGAACCAACGATAAATTCCCTGATATGAAAAAGCTGGGCGACTGGCTGCATGGTAATGGATTAAAATTCGGCATCTACTCCTCTCCCGGCACTACCACCTGCGGCGGTTATTTAGGTAGTTACCGGCACGAATTGCAGGATGCCGCTACTTATGCCAGCTGGGGTATTGATTATTTAAAATATGATTGGTGTAGTTATGGAGATATTCATGATAGAAAAGATACTTCACTGGCCTCTTATAAAAAGCCCTACGAAGTAATGCAGCAGGCATTATTACAACAACCCCGTGACATTGTATACAGCCTTTGCCAGTATGGGATGAAAAACGTGTGGGAATGGGGAGAAACCGTTAACGGCAATTGCTGGAGAACCACCGGTGATATCACAGATACCTGGGAAAGCCTGAGTGATATTGGGTTTAACCAAACAAAGCAATATCCTTTTGCAAAACCGGGAAGATGGAATGATCCTGATATGATGATCGTAGGTAAAGTGGGTTGGGGTGACCAGTTACACCAGACACGGTTAAACGCAGATGAACAATACACCCACGTGAGTTTATGGAGTTTACTGAGTGCACCCTTACTGATCGGTTGTGACCTGAGTAAACTGGATGATTTTACATTGAACCTGTTAACCAATGATGAAGTGATTGCGGTTAACCAGGATGTATTGGGTAAGCAGGCGCAACAGCTGATTGTAACAAAAGAATACCAGGTATGGATGAAAGAAATGGAAGATGGCAGCAAAGCCGTTGGTATTTTCAATACTTCCAACAACAATGATGTGATCCGCTTTTACTGGAGCCAGCTGAAAGTGGGCGAAAAGCAAAAAGTAAGAGATCTGTGGCGTCAAAAAGACCTCGGTACTTTTGCCCATATGTTTTCAACAAGGGTTGCATCACATGGCGTAACTTTGATAAAAATTTCTTCGAATTAAGATGACAAAACTTTCGGTAAATATTAATAAGCTGGCCACATTGCGCAACAGCCGCGGTGGTAACAATCCTGATATTATACAATCGGCAAAAGATATTGAACGCTTTGGTGCGGACGGCATCACGGTGCATCCCCGCCCCGATGAAAGGCATATCCGTTATGCAGATGTATACAGTCTTAAAAAAATTGTGACCACCGAATTTAATATCGAAGGCAATTGTACCGAACATAGTTTTGTAGACCTGGTGCTCGCCAACCGCCCCACACAGGTTACATTGGTACCCGATAGCCAGAACCAACTGACCAGTAATCATGGATGGAATACTATTGAGCACAAGGATTATCTCAGTGATATGATTCAAACCTTTCAACTCGCAGGTATCCGTGTATCTATCTTTGTTGATCCTGTTGTTGAAATGGTGGAAGGCGCCAAAGCCACCGGTACCAACCGTATCGAATTATACACCGAAGGCTTTGCAAGCGAATACGCGAATGGCAATAAAGAAAAAGCCATTGCGCCTTATATAGCTGCTGCACAAAAAGCCAATGAACTCGGACTGGGGATTAATGCCGGTCATGATCTTGACTTAAATAATTTAAAATATTTTGCCCAGCATATCCCGGGCTTGCTGGAAGTATCTATCGGGCACGCATTGATATGTGATGCTATTTACCTGGGACTGGAGAATACAGTGCAGTTGTATAAGCGTTGTTTGAAATAAATTTTTATACGCTTGTGTAATTTGAATTATTGCGCATCCTGCAAAGGAATGTAAAAAAGCAATAATGAAATCCCTTACACTTATAAAGGCGCTTACATTGCTAAGCTTCATCACATTGATCGCACTGTTCCTGTTTTATAAAACCGGGCGTTTCGATACTTATCTTGCTGAAAATACTTCTTCTTTTAATGAAAGAATTGATATTGATACGGTAAAGGGAACACAAAAAGATACCAGCAAAGCATTACCGCGAACTTCCTCTTCACCCGCTCCTGAGCGGGTATTCACTGATACATTACCGGCAAAATTAAAGAAAGCTGAAGCCAGGGAAGTATATATGATGAGCGGATCAAAATCAGCCAGGGCCTTTACCACGCCATTGGTGCAATTAAATATTGACAGCGTAATAAAACTCAGCGTTGACAGTATGTTTAAACGTTCCGGTAAAAAATTAAAAAAGAAAATACAGCAATGATCACAACATTTATCAATTTGTTGCTGGCAACCGGTATTAGCCTGATTTTTTTGGCAGCTGTATTCATACCTATGGAAAGAATATTCCCTGCGAAAAAAGATCAAAAAATATTCAGGAAAAACTGGTTCCTGGATACCTGTTTTTTTGCCGGTCAATATTTATTATGGAGTGGATTGGTATTAACAATATTGAACTATTTTAGTTTTTGGCTCAATGGTATTGTATCTCCGGCTTTCAGAATAGTAATACAAAAACAACCCTTTTGGTTACAATCTGTAGAAGTACTTTTTTTCAGTGATTGTATTATTTACTGGGGACATCGCCTGCAACATAAAGTTGATTTTTTATGGCGTTTTCATAAAGTACATCATAGTGCGCAACATTTAGACTGGCTGGCGGCACACCGGGAACATCCGCTGGATTCTATTTATACTATTGGGTTGATCAATTTACCTGCTTTTATCATGGGCTTCCAGATGGAATCGCTTGCGGTGATCATCGGTTTCCGCGGCATATGGGCGATTTATATTCATTCCAATGTGCGGTTACCAATCGGGCCGCTTAAAATGCTGATCGGTTCACCTGAATTACATCATTGGCATCACGACATAGAAAGGGATGCAGGCAACTATGCGAATATTTCTCCTTTAATGGATAAAATATTTGGGACTTATACCTGTCCGCCGGAAGAACCCAAACAATTTGGTATTAAGGGAGAATTTCCTCAAAATTATTTGGGGCAGTTATTGTATCCGTTTATACCGGCTTCAGTGAGAAGAAAATTATCTGAACAAAAGAAAAATACAGATTGATTTTCGCTTCTTAAAAGATTCCTGGTTCAGTATAGAATTGTAAAAGCTGGTTGGCATTTGCCAACCAGGAACTGAGATTTATTACTGACCATTCTTAATTATAATTTTGCTACTTCAATTTTTTCTTCCGTCCGGCTATTAATGCTGAATGATTTATTCAAACGAAGATTTCTGCCTGACACTTCAAATATCAGTTTGCTGATATTATTCCTTTCAATTTTGTAGCGTACATTAAAGGTTGCTGTAGTAATGCGCTCTTCAAAAATTAAATTACCGGTATCATCAGTGATCTCTAATTTACTTCCTTTGGCCGGAAGGTTTTGGAGATTTAACTCAAATACCAGCATTCCATTGTCAGCACTGATACACCTGATGTCTCCCTTTCCATCAGCATATACCTGTCTTGACAATTGTGCAGTTGCCTGGGTTAAATAAATAGCATTGGATGCAAAAACAAAAGCCAGCATACAGGCGGCTTTGATAAAAATTGTTTTAACTGATTTCATAACGGTTTGGTTTTTTTTGTTTGATTTTTATACCGCAAAGATCAAATGCCAGCGTTAATCAATCATTACCTAACTGTTACAGTGATGTGAAAAAAATATTTTATTTCAATGATGTTTTACGGGCGGTATACTATAATCTGTAAATCGGAGTTACAAAAAAAGTGGTTGGTAAAACACCAACCACTTACAGAACTTATCAACTATAAATTTCTTATTTCAATATCTTCTCCAGCTTTCTTTCCAATGCGGCGCCCCTTAAATTTTTTCCTACGATCTTTCCTTCCGGGTCAATTAAAAAATTCTGTGGTATACTGAATACCTGGTTTTGTTGTGCTACGGCATTACTCCATCCCTGGAGGTCGCTTACATGCGTCCATGCTAAGCCATCCATGGCTATCGCATCAATCCAGGCTGGCTTTGCTTTATCTAATGATACCCCTAACACTGTAAAATTTTTGCTTTTGAATTTGTTATAGGCATTCACCACGTTAGGATTTTCCTGGCGGCATGGCCTGCACCAGGATGCCCAGAAATCGATCAATACAAATTTGCCTCTTAAAGAAGATAAACTAACGGGAAGGCCTGCCGTATCTGCCTGTGTAAAATCGGGCAGCAAGGTTCCGATAGCATTCTTTTTAGCATCGGCAATAAACTGCGCCACGGCATTACCCATCGGCGAAATTTTTACCTGCGGTGCCAACTGGTTGTATAAAGCTTCTGTTTGCACGATATCATCAGATACCTGGTTGTACCTGAAAATGGCCAGCGGATTAACAAATGATGTGGGGTGTTTCGTCGCAAAATCATAAGTCAATGCAGCCGCATTTGCTGAAGCTGCAGAATCAAAAGGCGCATTTTCTGTAAACACCGCCTGGTAAGGAGCCAGCAAATTATTGAAGTCTAAAAAATCCTGGTGCGAAGCCGAGCCGGTTACCATTAGTTTATCAAAACTATCTTTTGAACCGGTAATTGTAACGGTGCTGTTATCCAGGAAAATAGTAGCATAAGGTGGTTGTTTATTAAACATCAGCAATTTAAAATCGGGGTATTGCAGATTGCCCTTGATGGTAAATTTTTCTTTTACCAGTTTGGTTTCTACTTCCGAAACCCCGGTTTGCGCATTCAATAAAGAAACGATGGTACCATCGGGTAAGCCTTTTATTTCGCCATTGATCAGGTACCCCTCATGAGGTACCGGGTTTGCGGAGATCGCTGTTTTTATTTTAGGTGCGGCAACTTTTGCTTTAGTGGTTGTTTTTGATTTAGTTTGCGTTTTGGATTGCGCAAAAGCCAAGGCCGGCAGGATAGTTAATAATAAGAAAATACGCTTCATAGTTTGTATTTGAAGATGCAATTTACCTGTTTTTTCCAGAATGAATTACGCCAATATGGTATTTAGGAATTCTTTAGTGGTTTGGTTGATATCCGTCGCATTTTCAAGCGCTTTGATATAGGCGGTACCGATAATGGCGCCATTGGTATACTTACTGGCTGCTGTAAAAGTAGATTTGTCCTTAATACCAAAACCTACAAGCACGGGGTTTTTCAACTGCATATTCTGCAGTTTTTTAAAATACCCTTCCTGTGCTTCAATGGCTTTGTTTTTTCCCGTGGTGGAAGACGAGGACACCGCGTAAATAAATCCACTGCTCAGAGAATCAATTTTGCGTATTCTTTCTTCACTGGTTTCGGGGGTCACTAAAAAAATAAAATCCAACCCATTTTCTTCAAACAACGGTTTGTACATCGTTTCAAATTCGTATATCGGCAGATCGGGTAAAATGATGCCATCCACACCGGCAGCTTTTGCTGCAGCACAAAATTTTTCTATGCCGAATTGTAATACGGGATTCATGTACCCCATTAAAATGAGTGGTAACGTCTTGTCAACCTCTTCCGGCGATAAACTTTTGCGGAGAGTATGCAATTGACTAAACAAAACTTCAATCGTCATGCCGTTTTGTAAGGCTACGGTGCTGCTGGCCTGTATCACTTCGCCATCGGCCAGTGGATCGCTGTAAGGCATACCCAATTCAATAATATCTGCCCCGTTATTTTGTAATGCCTGTATTACTTCCGTGGTGGAATGTAACTGCGGATAACCTGCCGTGCAATACACATTCAGTACTTTGTTTTTTTTTGCCTCAAATACTTGTTGTAAACGGTTCATGCTTAAAATTTATCGGTGGGTACTATCGTTAAGGTTTGATCGCCCAGTTTAATATGATGATAAGGAGGCTTGGCATCTACATCCAGTATCAATTTGAACAAGGCAGTTGGCTTTGTTGGCGCAGCAAATTTTACGATTAAGCTATCGCCGTTTCTTTCGATACTATAATTTTTGCCGTCAAAATCCTCCTCCAGGCAATACTGGAATTCGTATCGCTCGCCATTAATATTGGAAAGAATTTTAATCGGTGCTTTTTGATCTGTACATACGCCTATTTTTTCTGCTTTCATTTCATGGTTGATGAAACTGTTGCTGCAGGAGCAAAGGAGGAAGATGGCGGTTGTTAGAATAAAAAATTTTTTCATGATTTTTAGTAGACCTTACCGCCCCCTAAATCCCCCTGAAGGGGGACTTTAAAGACCCTACGGTTTAGTTGTTGTTTTTATTGATTGTAATTGAATTCTCTTAATATTATTGATGGTACTTTTAATATCCATAATCACTTTATCGATTTCAAACTTAATTTTATCATTTGTAAAGCGAATTACGGTTATCCCAAAATCAATTAAATCGTTTTCTCTAATACTATCGTTTACTTTTACATCCTCTCTATTATGAATGCCTCCATCTATTTCAATAACTAATTTCAATTCATGGCAATAGAAATCTGCGATATACATCCATATGGGATGTTGTCTGCGAAATTTGTACTCCAATTGATTGTTTGATATGTATCCCCACACAATTTTTTCTTCATGAGTCATGTTTTTTCTTAAAAATTCTGCATTTTCAAATATTGGTTTAATCGCTCCAAAATGCATATCCTTTTTCATAACATCTTTTATTAGAGGACAAATTAATTAAGACGCTTCAAAGTATTATACTGGTACAAGTCCCCTTTCAGGGGGATTTAGGGGGCGCTTGGTTACAAACGCTCCATATACGTCCCCAAATCCTTATCACCTCTCCCACTCAAACAAACTACCACCACGTCGTCTTTTTTAAATGTTATTTTATTCAATGCAAATAAAGCGTGGGCAGTTTCCAATGCGGGAATAATGCCTTCGAGTTTACTCAGTTCAAAAGCTGCAGATAAGGCTTCTTCATCCGTAGCACTTAAAAATGTACCGCGACCGGTTTCGTACAGGTGTGCATGTAAGGGACCAATACCCGGATAATCCAATCCCGCCGAAATGCTGTGCGGTTCTACTACCTGGCCATCCGCGGTTTGCATTAGTAAGCTTTTACTGCCATGCAGAATACCTGGTTTGCCCAATTGCGTGGTAGCAGCACTTTTACCGCTATCAATACCACAACCCGCGGCTTCTACTGCAACAAGTTTTACCGCGGAAGCATCTAAAAAATGATAAAAGGCACCTGCGGCATTACTACCGCCACCCACACATGCAAATACATAGTTGGGGTTTTCGTTACCCGTCTTCTCCAGCAATTGTTTTTTTATCTCTTTACTGATGATACTTTGAAACCTGGCCACCATATCCGGGTAAGGATGCGGACCAACCACGCTGCCAATGATATAATGCGTATCAACAGGGTTATTGATCCAGTCGCGTATGGCTTCGTTCGTAGCGTCTTTTAATGTCTTACTGCCGCTTCGTGCAGGCACCACCGTGGCACCGAGCATTTTCATACGGGCAACATTCGGTGCCTGTCGGGCAATATCCACTTCTCCCATGTATACAATGCATTCCAAACCTTTTAAAGCACATACGGTTGCCGTGGCTACTCCATGTTGACCGGCACCGGTTTCTGCAATGATCCTTTTCTTACCCAACCGTTCGGCCAATAAAATTTGCCCAATGGTATTATTGATCTTATGCGCACCGGTATGACATAGGTCTTCCCGCTTTAAATAAATTGTAGCACCATATTTTGCACTCAGGCGTTCAGCTAAAAATAATGGCGTTGGTCTGCCCACATAATCGGTGAGTAAGGCGGCAAAATCTTTTTGAAATTGATCGTCGTAAATTATTTTCAGGTAATTTTCCTGCAACTCCTTTACATTCGGGTAGAGCATTTCCGGGATGAAAGCACCTCCGAAATTGCCATAATAACCGTGTTCATTTACTGTGTAGTTCATGTTATATTTTTATCCCGCAAAGCGGGGATATTTTTTGTGACGACAGGATTTCTTTGTTGAACAACATAGGCGTCGCACTCTTGTACTTTATATCTTTATTCAACTTTTATCTAAGCGTATCTCACTCATCCAATGGTTTCCAGTTTTCATCAAAATCATACCAGTACTTTCCAGGAAAAACTAAATTTCCCCGCATTAATTTTTTATCAATGGGTACTTTATAAAAATCTCTTTGATAAGTTCTCATCGACTCGTCATTTGCTCCACCTACATAATCCGGATCCACAGCGTCGTCCTCCCACCAACAAACATGGCAAATTTCATAGGTGCCAGGCGGCTTCTCTTTAAGCGTTTTATAACCACAACATGGACAAGTAAATAAATTTTCTTTTGACTGTATGATTTTCATGATCAATCCTCCTCCTCATTTTCTTCGTAATCATCTTCCTCTTCATCAATCTCAAACTTTGCAATAGCTTTTATAGTTTCTCCATCAATTTCCAGTACTTCCGTTGAAATGGGGTAACCGGAATTTTTATATTGATCCATCACAATTCCACCCAGGCGTTCTGCAAAAAAATCAAAATCGGCGGCTGCAAATACATAACTAAAATCCCTTACCGGTATCACTGCAGCCAACGGCCAGTCCAATTCTCCCGCTACTTTATTTTTCAGGTTTTTACTCAGTACCAATACCGATTTCATGGTCTCATCTTCCAATGAAAAGAAAGCTAATTTTTTACCTTCCACATCTTCAATTTCCAGTATGGCATTATCCAGCACCTTATCTAAATTCTGGTAAGCTGTTTTTAAAAGCGTCTGGTTATCTATTTGCCAGGTGGCTAACTGGTCTTCATCCAGCCAGCTTTTTTTGTTCCCGAAATCATACACGATCACCATGTTAAAATCATCTGTGATAGGATAATGGATATAGTCTCCAAAATCGAAAGCAGCAGGAAACAAGGATGGATAGATACCATTTTTTGCAATTTCCCATCCCGGTATTTCATTGGAAGAAGTGATGGCTTCCACAAACTCTTCAATGATATCGTCTTCCCCGGTTGCTTCGTAATCTTTTCTCAGGTTGTCTAAACTTATCTTCAATTCCTCGTCGTCTTTGGAGAGATGAATCAATTCATCTTCATCAATAGCATCTATTGTAAAACCTCTTTCTTCTACCATCCTTTTAAAAGTGATCAACACGTAATCATTTTTATCGAATTTCATAACGACTTATTTCATACTTTTTTTAAATAATAACACCTGGCCCATATCTTTTACGCCAGGTTCTTTTTCAAAACGGCTGTTCACATCAACACCAAAAAAATCCGGGTGTTTGAATTTTTTAATTTTGGCTACATCTTCCACACTGATACCGCCACTTAAGAAAAATGGTTTTTCAATTTTGGCTTTGGATAATATCTTCCAGTCAAATTGTTTGCCCGTACCGCCGGTTTCACCCTCGGCTTTGGTATCAAATAAATAATAATCACAAACGGCATCATAGTCTGCTACCAGGGCATCAATATCGGTAACGGTATCATCAATGTTAAACACTTTGATCACTTCCACTTCACTGCTCAGATCTTCGCACATTTCGGGAGTTTCATCACCATGTAATTGCACCACATCCAAACCATACTCATCAATGGCATCCAGTACATCTATCATTTCGGGGTTTTTAAACACGCCTACTTTTTTAAGGTCGAAATCCGCATTCTTTACGGCTTCTTTATCCAGGCTATCGCCTACATATCTTGGAGAATCTTTTACAAAGATCAATCCTGCAAATTCAATGTTCAATCCATCCAGCTGCTGCAATTGTTTTAATTGTGTAATGCCACAAACTTTAATGTTCATAATCTATATATTGTTTTTTCTTTTTATTGTTTAATCGCCTTCGGCGAAAATATTTCTCCCGCAGATATTCGCCAGAAAAAGCGCAGAACCAAAGCCACAATCATCTGCGCATTTCAGCGATTTCTGCGGGCTAATTTTCTATTTTAATTGTTTTGTAAAATTTTTGATCAGATCAATATTTTTTATTCCCGGTAATACTTCAAATTTTGTACTGATGTCAATAGCGAATAATGCTTTGGCTTCAGGTTGCTGAACAAAGGCATTTAGTTTTTCTGCATCTCCCGGATCAATCAGTCCACTCAAAAAATAAGGCTTACCTACGACCAGGCTATGCAGTTTTTCAAGGTTCAGTTTTTTACCGGTACCACCGTAACCTACGCCTTCGGTATCAAACATAAACATATCACAATACTCCATGTATTCCTGTATCCGGTAGCCGATATTATCCGTTTCGCTGAAACGAAAAGCTTTTACAACAGAAATATAATCAGCGATCTTTTCACAGAACTTGGGTGTTTCATCGCCGTGCAACTGTACCATATGCAGGCGGCATTCATCCACCATTTGTAATATTTCGTCGGCCGAAGCATTTACAAACACGCCCACTTTATTCAGTTTATTTTCTTTCTTTATCTGGCTGGTGGTCATATGCCGCAGCACATACCTTGGCGATTTGGGATAAAAAATAAATCCTGCAAAGGATACACCGGCGTCGGGCAATTGTACCAATTGCTCTTCCTGTGTAATTCCGCAAACTTTTACTCTCATTGTACTTTTGCTTTTAGTTGTTGTACAAAATCAGCAAAAGCAATCGTTGGTTCAGGTTCTTTCATAAAATTCTCTCCAATTAAGAAACCTTTAAAGCCGGCAGTTTTGAAGGTACAAATAGTCTCTATATTGTTGATGCCGCTTTCAGCGATTTTTATTTTATCGGCTGGTATTTTTTTCCCCAATTCTATAGATCTGTTAATATCTACGGTAAAAGTTTTCAGGTCACGGTTATTGATGCCTACAATTTCGGTAGCGTCGCAGATATGTTGTAATTCTTCTTCGGTATGTATTTCCAGCAGTACTTCCAGTTGCAATTGCTTTGCAAATATTGCCAGCTCCGCTACTCTTGCAGGCGTTAAACAGGCGGCGATCAATAATATTACATCAGCGCCCATAGCACGGGCCTCTGTAATCTGATATTCATCAATAATAAAATCCTTTCTTAAAATGGGAATATTATTGACCCTTGCTTTGCGCAGGTCTTCTGCTGTGCCGCCAAAAAAATGTTCATCTGTTAATATGGATAAACAACTGGCCCCGTTATCGGTGTAAGCCCTGGTAACTTCCACTACATCTGCGGTTGCGTTGATGATCCCTTTTGAAGGCGACCGCCTTTTGAATTCAGCAATAATACCGGTTTTATTTGCGTCCAGTAAGGATTGTTTTAAAGAAAAAGTCGGGCGTGTAAAAAAAATACTTGTTTCTAATTCGGCAACCGGTATCAATGCCTTTTGCCTTTTCACTTCTACCTTTTTGCTTTCTATTATTGTATCTAAAATATTCATGATTGCAGGCTGATTATTTTTTGTAAGGTTTCATAGGCTTTACCACTCTCTAAACTTTCCACTGCGGCTGCGTAACAATCCTGGTAACTGTTGTATTTACCGGTGCATTGCAGCGCCATGGCTGAATTGGCAAGTACAACGGCATTCTGTGCCCAGGTGCCTTCCCCTTTTATTATTTTTAAAAATATTTTTGCTGCTTCCTCAACCGTATTGCCTCCATAAATATCTTTTGCATTCACCATTCGTTTGCCCAAAGTTTCTGCTGTAAGTATTTGTTCTCCTTTATTGGTGATCACCTTGGTATCACCGGTTAAAGAAATTTCATCATAACCATCCAGCGAATGAATAATGGTGAACTGGCCGCCACCCTGTTGTAACAAATAATTATAGATCCTCGCCATTTCCAGGTTATATACGCCTACCAATTGGTATTTAGGAAAAGCGGGGTTAACCATCGGCCCAAGCATATTAAAAAAAGTACGCACGCCTAAATTTTTTCGTATGGGCCCCACCGCTTTTAATGCAGGATGAAATAGCGGTGCATGTAAAAAACAAATACTGGCTTCGTCTGTTTCCCTTTGCAATAAACTTTTATCGGCTTTAAATTTATACCCCAGCTGCTCCATTACATTACTGCTTCCGCTTACGGAGGTAGCGCCGTAATTGCCATGCTTGGCCACTTTAGTTCCGGTTCCTGCTACAATAAAACAGCTCAGTGTAGAGATATTAAATGTATTCTTTCCATCACCCCCGGTACCAACTATATCAATTACATCATGTCCGCTCAAATCAATCCTTACACAAAGTTCGAGTAAGGCATCACGAAAGCCCTGCAATTCATCAATGGTAATACTGCGCATTAAAAATACGGTGATGAAAGAAGCGATCTCGCTTTCGTTATATACATTCCCGGAGATATTGATCAATACTTCCTTCGCCTGCTCACGGGAAAGTGTTTTATGCTCGAATAAGTAGTTAAGAATTTTTTTCATATGCCCCTGTCCCCTGAAGGAGAACCTAGATTTATAGTGAATAATTATTTTTTACGCTTCAATAATTTAAAGACTTTAACGGGTTAGTATTCTCCAAAGTCCCCTTTAGGGGATTTAGGGGCGACTTAACCAATTTCTTAAAATCTTTTCTCCATCAGGCGTCAATACACTTTCCGGGTGAAATTGTACGCCCTGCACATCAAATGTTTTATGCTGCAATGCCATCACATACCCATTTTCATCTGTTGCGGTTATTTCCAAATCTTTTGGGAAATTATCATTGCTGATGATCCAGCTATGGTATCTGCCTACTTCAATGGTTGGCGGTAACCCTTTTAAAATTTGCGACGACGGGTTAATGATATTTATCGGCGTAGCTACACCATGATACACTTTACTCAAATTAGTGAGCGTTCCGCCAAATGCCTCTCCAATTGCCTGGTGCCCCAAACAAACACCTAATATAGATTTTGTAGCCGCATACTGTTTGATCAATGGCAACAATAATCCTGCTTCGGATGGAATACCCGGACCGGGAGATAAAATGATCTTATCATATTCGTTCACCTGCGCTAAACTGATTTCGTCGTTACGGAATACATCCACTTTTTCATTGGTGATCTGCTCTACCAGGTGAACAAGGTTGTAGGTAAAGGAATCGTAATTATCGAATACTAAAATCCGCCCCAAACCCCTGAAGGGGCTTACGAATACTTCATCACTTTGTGGTATCTTTTCTTCTTTCATTTCTGTTTGCTTAACTAAAAATCTTTTTAAATCATAAGAGTCTAAAGTCCCCTTCAGGGGATTTAGGGGCAAATATGTTGTGCCAGTACAATGGCTTGTTTCAATGCATTTAATTTATTGTTCACTTCCTGCAATTCACTTTCCGGTTTACTTGCTGCTACTACACCTGCGCCCGCCTGGTATACCAATGTATTATTGCGGCTCAGGAATGTCCTGATCATTATCGCATGATTCACCGTACCATTAAACCCAATGATGCCAATGGTACCACCATAATAACTTCTTGCTGTAGGTTCAAAACTATCGATGAGCTGCATAGCTTTAAATTTGGGCGCTCCGCTAAGTGTGCCTGCAGGAAAAGTGGTGGCTATTAATTTAAAAGGATTTGTTTCCGGCCCAACCGTTCCTGTTACCTCGCTTACTAAATGAATAACATGACTGTAATAATTGATCTTTTTGTATTGGGTTACTTCCACTTTATTGCACATACGACTAAGGTCATTCCTGGCCAGGTCTACCAGCATCACGTGTTCTGCGTTTTCTTTTTCATCAGCTTCCAGTGCAATGGCCAATGCCTTATCTGTTTCATCATCGCCCGTTCTTTTAAAAGTGCCGGCAATGGGATGCACTACGGCTTTACCGTTTTGTACAATCAACTGGCTTTCGGGGGAAGAACCGATGAGTTTATAATCTCCATAATCAAAATAAAATAAATACGGCGAAGGATTGATACTGCGCAACGCACGGTACACATTAAATTCATCGCCGGTAAATTGTTGCTCAAATTTCCTGCTCAATACTATCTGGAACACGTCCCCCCTATGGCAACTGGCGATTCCTTTTTTTACAATGTCAATATATTCTTCGTTGGTAAGATTAGACGTTTCTTCGGTAGTTGTTTTAAAAGGAAACGTAGGTACATCTTTACTTTTAATTAAACTTTCCACTACGGCTACTTCACTTTCAATGCCCTTGATCACATTTTCGCAAATGAATAATTCATCCTTAAAATGGTTGATCACAATAACGTATTGATACAGGCGGTAACGCATTAAAGGAATGGACGTCGTGTGCAGGGAGTCGTGAGACGTGAGTGGTGAATCGTGAGTGCCGAGTTTGATGGAATCAAAGAATTGTACGGCATCATAGGTGCTGTAACCAAATAAGCCCTGCGCAATATTTACTTGTTTTTGTTCTGTTGCCGGTATATCAAAGCGGTTCATAAAATCCCACAGGTGACCGGGTACATCAGCAGGTTTTACAATAGTGATCTTTTCCGCCTTTACTCCCGGTAATTTATATTCGATGAATGCACTGTTGGAAATCTCTATTCCTGCAATGGCATTAATGCCGATAAAAGAATAACTGTTTTCCCCGGCATGAAAATCGGTACTTTCCAAAAGTATGGTATCGCGGAAACGGTCGCGCAGGCGCAGGTATATACCAACGGGTGTGTATACATCGGCGAGTAGTTTTTTGAATTCTGTTTTGATCTCAATCTTCTTCATAATAGGCAATTAAAAAACCCGGCACTTGTGCCGGGTTCAACTATTTAAATATATCAATAGCAAATGGGCACGTCAGTTGACTATGCTCCACCACCAGCTATTGTTATTTGTTGTTGTAAATGTCATTCTGATGCAAATATGCGATTGAATTTTCAAAATAACAAAAATGTTTTATGAATTATTATCTTCACGGTAAATTGTAAAACCCATGCCCCGTATCTTTTCTCTATTGATTTGCATCATATTTATAATGAATTGCGCTTTTTGCCAGCAAAAAAAGCCCCTGCCAAAAATAATATCAAGGCCCGCGGGTTCGCCTAGTTTTAATGTAAAAGATGATCCGTCGCCTGTAAAATACATACAACTTAAACAGGATACGCCTGTTTATCGTCCCGCATATTTTTACATACAAAAAGTAGTTAACAAATCTGCCAATGCAGATAGTGTGGGCTTTTTTTTACAACCTAAAAGTGCTGCAAAACAACCTGTTGCTTTTATTAATGGTAATTCAAATGCCATTGAAAGCTACCTCAATTTTAAAGTGGCAAAAGATACTTCACTTTACCCGATGGTTTTTACGATAAATAATTTATCCATTGCTGAGGATGCCGAAAAAGATTACCGCCATGGTATATACCGGTATGATTTTAGCCTGAGTTATGAAACAAAGGACAAACCACTGGCAATCGGGCATTATGATGGAAGATATTCTTATACGGTTCATGTAACACAAAAAAGAAACCTTGATTCGATCATTGCTGTTTCGCTGGGAAGCCATATGAATGAAATTGATACCATATTAAAACAAACTATCAACACTCATCCCGCATTTTGTAAAGGGGTAAACACTGCCGTGAGTTACAAAACAGGAAACGACTATGTCAACGATACTATATTTTATGATGGACATAGGGAATTAAACTGGGATGATTTCGCCTCCACTTCGCCGGGCGGAGATAACTATTTTCTTGCCCAGATTGGATTGTTTATTAACCCCGAAATCGATTATAAAGATGCGAAAGTGGAATTGAAAATTGAAACCGGCTCCTATTTTATACGACCTTACTCGTGGGTGGGACAAAAAATAAAAACTTCGGCACTGCTTTATCATTTAAATTACCGCTTTAAATTATGCTGGCTGGCTGCCATGAAATTTAAAAAGAGGCTCGAGAACACCACTTTTTCCTGCACCGGTTACCAACAAGAGTTACGCGAACTTTTTGCAACCGCCAGCAGGCAATTGCAAAAAGTGCTTGACGAATTTAGCACTCAAACAGCAACAGGGTCTATTAAAAAAGAGCAAATTCGCTGGCAACATTTAATTGATTCACAAATTGAAGAATTTGAAAAATAAAAATGTATGAACATTATTGTATTCGGCGCAACAGGATTGGTAGGTAAACAATTGGTGCAACAGGCTTTATTGAACGGCCATACTGTAAAGGCATTCGGCAGAAATGTATTCACTGAATTTGAGACCAATACTAAAAACCTCGAACTGATCAAAGGAGCATTATTCGATGAAGGAGAAGTATTGCACGCCGTTAAAGGGAGTGATATAGTAATTTCTGCTTTGGGGGGAGCTACCGATGGAACTGATAAAACAAGAACGCTCGGTATAAAAAATATCATTGCCCAGATGCAAAAAACATCGGTAAAAAGAATTGTGGCATTAGGCGGTATTGCTGCTCTTAATGCCGATGACGATACACTTATTGTAGACAGCGAAGATTATCCCAAACAATTGATTCCTGTAGGTAAAGAATACCAGGAAGTATATGAATACTTAAAAGCCAGCACCCTCGACTGGACATTGGTTTGTGCTCCCGAAATTATTACCCACGATGCCACCGGTTCATTTATAACCAGCGCTGATTACCCACCTCAGCCAAACAATAATAAAATCTATTCCGGCGACCTGGCTTTATTCATGCTGGATGAAGGCCAAAAGAACAATTATCTTAACCACCGCGCAGGCATTTCCAACTAAACCTGCTAAAAACTCCTTTTTAGTCATTTTGCCTTGTTTAGAGCAGGGCCCCCTAGTAGTATTATTACATAACAAAACCATCTTGCACTACATGGCTGTACTACAGTCATTTTTAACTTTATGTTATAAACGACAGCCCCGTTTTTCTATCCAATATCTGTTTTTAATCTAAAAAGAAATGTTATGGAAAACACTATTAATCTAAAGGAGATCCTGCTGGTAATGAATACCAGTCTTTTTTCGAAAGATTGGATAAAAAGAAATAACGGCAATGCAGAAAAAAACTTTACCCATAAGGAAAAGTTAATAGATGCCTGCTGGGATGGTTTAATTCCCGAAATTTTGCCGGAATGTTTTACCGATCATGACCAGGCATTAACACTCTGGCAGGTAAATCATGGCAGTGCATTCATTGACCTTGAATTTTGCGCCGTGGTGCAACCCAAAGAAAAAGTACTTTCTATAAACCCTTACGAGTTTATGGAAGTGCAGGGATATAATTAATTATCGCCACGCTCCTTCACTACTACTACGCTTAATAATAAGCGCCATTATTTTGTTGACTGTTATTTTGATGTTACACCAGTAGTCAGCGCCAGTTAACACATTATTTGTCTACAACGAAAGAGTTTTGTTAATTTACAGTTCCGGTTTTACGTATACCAATAACTGTAAATAACATCATATGAAAAAAATTCTTTTGCTCCTTTCTCTTTTACCTGCATTCGTTTTTGCACAGGATGCTATCGAATACCAGGTACCACCTAAAGAAATTTATGACCTGGTAATGGCAAAACCAACACCAGGAGTAAGTTTTGACAGTAAAGGTCAATACATGCTGGTGCTAGACCGCAGTAGTATGCCTTCTGTGGAAGACCTGGCGCAACCGGAATTACGTATTGCGGGATTAAGGATCAATCCCAATAATTTTTCTCCCAGCAGGAGCGCTTATTTTACCAATATCACTATTAAGGAACTGGCTGGCGGAAAAGAATATACAGTGAGTGGTTTGCCTGCCAATCTAAAAGCGGGTAACCTGCAATGGAGCCCCAATGATGATAAAGCTGCTTTTACAAATACCACGAATAATACAGTAGATATTTATGTGATAGATGTTAAAACGCATAAGGCCGTTAAAATAAATAAAGCTCCCGTGAATTTAGTATTGGGTGCTGCATTCGACTGGGTAGATAATAACAGTTTATTGTATACGGCGGTGAGTAAACCTTTGGCAATGGCCCCAAAAAAGCCATTGGCCCCGAGGGGCCCGGTTGTACAGCAGAATTTAGGAAAGGTAGCCGCCAGCGTTACTTACCAGGATCTGATCAAAACACCTTTCGACGAGAGCCTGTTTGAATTTTATGGTACTACGCAGTTAGTCAAAAATACCAATGGTATTGAAACTAAAGTAGGTGCTCCTGCTATTTACAGCAGTGTAAATATTTCCCCTGATAAAAAATATTTGTTGGTAGAAAAAATTGATAAGCCCTTTTCTTACTTGGTTACTGCCGGTGGGTTTAATTCTACCATGCTCATTACCGATATGAATGGCGCCGTAGTAAAACAACTGGCAAAATTGCCCAGCAGTGAACTGGCGCCTACTGGTAATGATAATGTATTGAACGCACCACGCGGTTACGACTGGTTGGACAACACTACTGCAACCGTGCGCTGGATAGAACCCCTGGATAGCGGCCTGATCAAAAAGAAAATGGATTTTCACGATGTGGCCTACACGCTGGCCGCGCCTTTTACTGCTGCACCTAAAGAACTGGTAAAAACTGCGCAACGCATGTATAATGTAACCGATGTTGGGAACGATTTGTATTTTATTTCAGAAGGGTCGAGGGCAAAGCACCGCCAGAAAATGAGTAAGCTTACTGTCGACGGTAAAATGGAAGTATTGATCGACCGCAGTACAGATGATGCTTATAACGATCCCGGAACAGCACTTACAGAAAAAAACAAATACGGACGCAATACCGTGAAACTGGTTAATGGCGCACAGGTATTTATGAGAGGTATCGGCGCTTCAGCAAAAGGCGATCTGCCTTTTTTAAACAGCTTTAATATTAATACTAAAGAAACCAAACAACTCTGGCGTTGTGAAGAACCGTATTATGAAAGCGTAACCGATGTATTGGATTTTGATAAGATGATCATTGTTACCAATAAGCAAAGCCAGACTGATCCACCGAACTATTATGTGCGCAATTTAGCCAACGGTTCTACCAAAGCCATTACGGCTTTTGCCGATCCGCAACCTGGTCTGCGTGGTATTACCAAGCAAAAAATAACCTATAAACGTAAAGATGGCGTTGATCTAGCCGCCGACCTCTATCTACCTAAAGGTTATGATCCAAAAAAAGATGGTTCTTTACCGGTAGTGATGTGGGCTTACCCACGTGAATTTAAAAGTGCTGCTGATGCGGCGCAATTACGTGGCAGCAAATATACTTTTACAAGAGTGGGTTATGGCTCAATAGTTTTTTGGGCTACACAGGGTTATGCTATAATGGATAATACCGAATTTCCCATTGTAGGCGAAGGGGATAAACAACCCAATGATAATTTTGTTGATCAACTGGCCTGGAGCGCAGAGGCGGCAATTAATAAAGTAGCTGAAATGGGTGTTGGCGACAGTAGCCGTGTGGCGGTAGGCGGCCATAGTTACGGGGCTTTTATGACGGCTAACTTACTGGCCCACACGAAACTCTTTAAGGCGGGCATTGCCCGCAGCGGGGCTTATAACCGCACCCTCACTCCTTTTGGTTTTCAAAATGAGGAACGCACTTACTGGCAGGCCCCGGAAGTATATAATAGCATGAGCCCGTTTATGTTTGCCGATAAAATAAAAACACCGATGCTGATGATACACGGAGAAGCAGATAATAACCCCGGCACTTTCCCTATACAAAGCGAACGTTTGTATAATGCGATTAAAGGTCATGGTGGTACGGTACGTTTTGTACAGCTGCCTTTTGAATCGCATGGCTATGCCGCTAAAGAAAATATTTTACACATGTTGTGGGAGCAAAACCAGTGGCTGGACAAATATGTGAAACACCCGGGAGGTTATGTAAAATAAAAAAACCTTTTTTAATGCCAGGTCAATCAACTGAAATGAATTTATTTAAGATCGCTTTCACTTTACTGTTACTGTCATCTACCACTTGTTGTTTTTCCCAGGAAGCGATAGATTGTAACAGTTTTAAATCAGGTAAATTTAAATACCTCGATGTTGAAGATACTACTGCATTTATAGTGATGAATAAGGATAAGCAGGTAGAGTATTTTAATAATAAAATGTATAGTATTGAATCTACTGTAAAATGGATAGCGCCCTGTACTTATTTAATGCGGATGGAAAAATGTACGGTACCTGATTTCCCGTATAAACCCGGCGATGTAATGAAAGTGGAGATCAACAGGATTGCTGACGATATTATTTATTACACTTCATCAGTAAAAGGTACCACCTGGACGGGAAGGTTTATCAGGATAAAAAAATAGTTTTACGCCTGTATTTTTAATTGCTGCATGGGAATACGGTATATTATTTGTTGCTACAGCATTAAGTAAACTATGCCTGCAATCATCGGTCATCATATAAAAACAATTATTATCATCTGCGGTATCCTGTTAATTGCAGGATGCCGTTTGTATTTCGATACTACCAAAGACCAGTTCAGCATACCATCATCAGATACTGTTATCACAAAGGGAAAAAATCTTACCTATACTGTTTGCGGTGGCTGCCATTATGATGCCACAACAAAAAAGTTTACCGGTAAACAACTGGAAGACCTTCCTAAAATTGCCGGGAAAGTATATGCGGCTAATATCACCCAATCCCCTGCTCATGGTAAAATTGCAGATTATACAGATGCCGAACTATCCTATTTAATTAAAACGGGTATTGCAAAAAATGGAAAGTATATGCCTTATATGCTGAAACCGATGATGGCCGATGAAGATATCAATGCTGTTATTGCGTACCTCCGTTCAGGTGATGATGCGGTACAACCGGCTGATACCACTATTGGTATTACCCATATCAATGTATTGGGAAAAACGGGCTTACGTATTTCAGGTAAACCTGCGCCTTACATAAAAGGAATTCCACTGCCTGATGAAGATAACCCCGTTGAATATGGTCGTTACCTGGTTGCTGTGACAGGCTGTTACCATTGCCATTCCAAAAAATTATTGCGGGTGGATTTTATCATTCCCGAAAATTCAAAAGGTTATATGCAGGGCGGCATAAAATTAAAAGACCAGGAAGGTAAAAAAATATACGCCCCCAACCTCACACCGGATACGGCAACCGGCATTGGTGCGTACGACAAAGAAGATTTTAATGCAGCAATAAGAGCCGGTATTGTTCCAGGAGGAAGGCAATTGAAAGTGTCGATGCCAAAGTTTGAGCAGTTAACAGTTAAACAGGTGGATGCGATCTATGCATACATTCGCAACCTTGCTCCCGTGCGTCACCAGGTAAAAAAAATGCGGAATTGATTATTGACAGTAATCAGCGTATCAATATAAAGCTGCCTTTCATATCCGGGTATCCATCCCTGAACCGGATATGATAAATATATGTGCCAGCTGGTTGTAGTTCACCCTTGTATGCTCCATCCCAATCCACTACTCCCCCTTGTATATGATAAACCACCTGTCCAAAACGATTGTATACATTTACATTGGCACCAAAGGAAGGGTCAAGGAAAGGAATACGCCAGCGATCATTTTTTCCATCCCTGTTGGGCGTAAATGCATTGGGAACATAAATGCCGCCGACTACTTTCAACAACATGGTATCCTGGCTGCTACAACCATATGGAGTAGACGCAAATAAGGCATATTTTTTATCAGCCTGGGGGTTGGCCATGGGCTGCAGTAATTGGGGATCATTTAAAAAATCGGGAGGCGACCAGTAATAAGCCGGGTTTTCACCGCTTACTGCTCCTTCGATAAGCATTGGATTTCCGGCGATCATGGTTTTATCGGGTCCGGCACTTACCAATGGTTTTGCATGTACATTAATAGCAACGATATCGGAAGATATCCTGCAACCAATATTTGCAGCAGCAGCCTGTTCAATTACCGTAAGCCGGTACCAGCAAGATGAGGCGGCTGTAGGCAGGCGTTGATATGTTAATGCATTGGCACTGGTAATATCTTTCCAGTTACTACCCGAATCGGTACTCAACTGCCATTGATAAACAGGCGAAATGTATCCCGCAGTAACAGCACCCTGCAAAACATATACATTGCTGTTGCCTTCGCAGATATTTACGGTATCGTTATTATTTTGTATGTCGGCGGTAATGATAGCGGGGCTGCATGGACGAAAAGTAATATCATCCATGGCAATATCATTACCCGAACCACCAGGTGCATTGTTGGTCATTCGTAAAACAATAACCGGGTTATTGGGTGGCGTGGTAAAGAAAAAACCATATTGCTTCCAATCTGGCGTAGGCGTTTCGGGAATATCCCCTGTGGAATATTGCTGCAGTATAGTACCATCTGTAGCTTCTATTTTAAAAGTGATATTGGGACGGATACCAAATTTATTCAGCACATTCACGATCCATGCTGCAAATTCATATGTTGTATTGGGGCAAAGGCTGGTTACGTTGGCGAGAAAAAAATCACCGGGTACATTGGTAGCGTTCACCAGCAAAAAAGCGCCATTACCTGTATGATCTGAATTAAGCGTATGCCAGGAATTATTAAAGCAACCAGAAGTAGACCGAGTAATGGTATAGTAACCATCATTGGGGCAGTTAGAGGAAATATAAGTATAGGTATTCGGCGCAGTATAACCAGAAGTACTCAGGTTACCATTGCCAAAAGTCATATTTACAACAGGGTCGCCTAAACTGCCATTACAAATTTGCGCTGATGAAAAAAGATTGCAGCCAATAATGATAAGAGTAAATAACAATCTTACAAAAAACGGTCGATCCATATTTTTCACTATAGGCATAAGCAACGTTGTAATCTTCTTTCGCACAAAAATACCATATACTGCTTACAGCAACTATATTTATTTTACCGGCACTATACTAATGGCGCAGCCTCCACCGGGGGCCAGTTTCAGGTTAAGTATCGTTTTACTGTCCACTACCCTTTTAGTGATGGTATAGGCGGCTGGTTTTTTAATATAATCGGCATCATCTGCATCTGCATAAATGATGGCGTTGTATTTTTTGCCTGCATCTAAAAAACTGCAATCTACGGTAGCTGTTCTGGCATTTTCATTGGTGATGGCACCAACAAACCAGTTGGCAGTACCTTTTGCTTTTCTTGCTTCGGTAATATATTCTCCGGGTTCAGCTTCCAGGTATTTGCTATCGTCCCAATCCAGGGCCACATCTTTAATAAACTGGAAAGCATCCATTTTCTTCTCATAACTTTCCGGCAGATCAGCTGCCATTTGTAATGGGCTGCAAATAGTAACGTATAGGGCTAACTGTTTGGCCAGCGTGGTGTGGATAGTGGTTGTTCTCCCTGTTTTCCAGTTGCTTAATTCCAGTTCAAAAATACCAGGTGTATAATCCATTGGTCCGCCCATGAACCTGGTAAACGGGAAGATAGTTTCGTGCCTGGGCTTATTGCCTTCGCTCCATGCATTGAATTCCATGCCTCTTGCTGCTTCGCAGGCGAGCCAGTTGGGATAAGTGCGACTTAAGCCGGTAGGACGAACAGGTTCGTGTGCATCCAGCATGATCTTGTAAGAAGCCGTTTTTTGCGCCACCCTTACAAAATGATTCACCATCCATTGCCCGTCGTGGTGCTCACCACGTGGAATGATATGGCCTACATAACCCGTCTTTACAGCATCGTAACCATTGGCCTTCATAAAACGATAAGCGGTGTCCATCTGTCTTTCATAATTCGTTACCGAGCCGGATGTTTCGTGGTGCATAATCAGCTTTACTTTTTTACCAGCTGCATAACGGTGCAATTCTTTCACATCAAAATCCGGATACGGTGTTACAAAATCAAAAACATTTTCTTTGTATTGTCCGAACCAGTCTTCCCAACCTACATTCCAACCTTCCACCAATACGCCGTCCATGCCATTTTTGGAAGCAAAGTCAATATAACGTTTAACATTAGCCGTAGTAGCGCCGTGCTTGCCTGAAGGTTTGAGGTTTTTGGGATCGAATGTGGTCGCATTTTGTGTACCTGCATAATCCCAGGTAGATTTATCCAGGTGCATTTCCCACCATACCCCTACATACTTGGTAGGTTTTATCCAGCTGGGATCTTTAATTACAGACGGCTCATTTAAATTTAAAATAGTATGCGAGGCTAAGATATCGGTTGCTTTGTCTGACAGGATAATTGTACGCCAGGGTGTTTTGGCAGGCGTTTGCAAATAAGCTTTATTACCCAATGCATCAGGCACCAACCTAGCGGATAATGCAAAAGAAGTTTTATCTACATGCAGATTCATGGCAGGATAATTTACCAATGCCGCTTCATGAATATTAATGTACAACCCATCGGCCGATTTTAACATCAACGGTGTTTGCACCGCATCTTTATCAAAGAACTGGTGGGCAAAAATCGCTGCTGCATATTTGGGATCATCTCCATTCACTTCTGATAAATTGGTTACGTTAGGACTGAACTCATTGCTGTCGTAATCTCCCGGTATCCAGAAAGCTTTATGATTACCGGTTAAATGAAATTCCGTTTTTTCTTCTGCAACAATAAAATGTTTCAGGTTTTTCTGTTCTGCAAATTCATAACGAAAACCAACACCGTCATCAAATACTTTGAAAACAATACTGAACTCAACGGGATCAGCAGATTTTTGGGTAAGTTTAAGCGTGAGCTGGTTATATTGATCCCTTATTTCTTTTACATCGCCCCAAACCGGTTTCCAGGTTGTGTTGGCACTGGTAGTTGTTACAGCAACAAGGGAAAGGTTATTCGATAATGAAGGTAATGCTTTATCTGTCATGGTTTCTTTGATATCCATTCCTAAAGCAGAAGACAATATCGCCGGCTTATTTTTATAGGTAACCGAGTACATCGGGCTGCCATTATCGCCCAGCCAAAAATTCAATACAATATTTTTATCGGGAGAAGTAACAGTTGTGTTATCCTGGGCACTTCCTGTAATACTGATTAATACTGCAACAGCAGTAACAAGCAATTGTTTAAATAGCATCGTTAAAAATTTAGATCGTAAAAATATCAATTGCTGTGTACAATGTACACAATTAACGATGCTTATTCACCTGTTTTTAAAAACTATAACGGTTGCAGTTAATAAAAATATTGCTAAGGGTTATTTTTTACCCGTTGCTGCCCATAAAATGCCAGCAAATAAGTGATTTAAAAAAGCCGGGTCGCTGTATACCGATGGCATATGCCCCAATGCAGTATAAAAGGCACGGCCGCCATCAAAATTATGGTACCAGGATATGGGATGCATTTTTCCCATGCCGGTTGCCTTCTTTTCGCCCCATTGCACTTTGGCGTTATAGGAAGATTCATCTACTGCAAGAATATAATTTAATCCCGGCGTTTTTTCCGGGGTGAATTCGTACCATTCGTCCGTCCACAATTTACCTTCATCAAATCCCTGTAGTCCCGGAAATTTTTCATCTACAATATTGAGTTTTGCAGTTTGAATAGCGGGATGAATGACGAACATCCTGCCTACCAGTTTAGTGTACCAGTCCCAGTCATATTCGGTGTCGGATGCGCTGTGAATACCCACATAGCCTTTGCCGGCCTGTATAAAACGTTCCATTACTTTTTGTTGCGCCGAATCAAAAATATCTCCTGTAGTATTTAAAAATATCACTGCCTGGAACTGTTCCATATATTTATCAGTAAAGCCCTTGGGATCTTCCCATACCACTACATCAAACTGATTGCGTACCGCTATTTGCTGTATGGCCAATACGCCGGCGTGCTGCGATTCGTGGTGCCATCCCCTGGTAGTAGTTACCAGTAAGACTTTGAATTGTTTTTGTGCGTGAAGGGAAGACAGTACAGTTAAGGAAAGAATAAAAAATAAACTGATCCTTTTGGTGGATTTCATATCGCAATTTTTTTAGGACATGAAGATAAGGATTTCAGTTATGCATTCATGCTAACCTGGCTAAATACCCAGCACAGTTTTTAATTTAGTGTAACCGCCCTTGCTAACCGGCAATTGTGCACCCGTTGTAAGCAATGCCAGGTGACTGTCTTTTTCATACGGCGTAATACGTGTAATGAGTTGCGCATTTACAATAAAGGAACGATGAATACGGATGAATTCCTGCCCTGGCAGACTATCTTCAAAAAACTGCATGGTCTTTTTCTTTAAAAAATTACCATCAGCTGTAACAATCTTCACATAATCATCTGCAGCTTCAATGTATTGCACCTGCGCAAAAGGAATGATCTTTATTTTACCATTATCCTTTACCACGATCCGGTTGCTTTGCGTGGCAGATTGTAAGGCAGTGGTAGTAACCGCCATGGAAATATTATTTTTATGCAGCAGCATTTTTTGTATGGCTTTGTCAAAACGTTCTTTACTGAAAGGCTTTAACAGATAATCTGCTGCATGTGCATCAAAGGCTTTAATGGCATATTCTTCAAATGCCGTGGTAAAGATCACCAATGGTGGATTATCTACCAGTTCCAGCATTTCAAATCCATTGATCTTGGGCATTTGTATATCTAAAAAAATAAGGTCAGGCTGGTGTTGCTGTATAGCTTTGATACCTTCAAAACCATCGTTGCACTCGGCTGCCAATACAATATCTGTATAGGGTTGCAGGTATTCTATAATTATCGACCTTGCCAAGGGTTCATCATCAATTATAATTGCTTTCATCATTTTTACTTTCGTAGTGTTAACAGGTTTATGCCTGTTGTGGAATATGTAATGCTACAGTAAACTTTTCCGGTGATTTATTTATTTTCAACAGGTCATTGCGGCCATACAATAAAAATAAACGACGCCGTATGGATTCCAGTCCAAACCCGGTGCCTTTTAACGGCATGGCGGTAGTTTCGTCGTATGGATTTTGAACAGAGATCTCCAGCATGCCTTTTTTTGCTGTAGCGGTAAGTAATATTTCCACTTCACCGATGGTATCATACAAACCAAATTTAATAGCGTTTTCTACCAATGGCTGCAGCAGCATCGAAGGTAATGTTAAGGGCAGTGCTGCTTCATCACATTGCAGTTTGGATTGCAGCCGGTAACCAAAACGTACTTTTTCAATGTCCAGGTATAATTCTACATAACTCAATTCATCTTTTAAACTGATCCATTGCTGCGTTTCATTACGTAAAGTACCGCGTAAAAAATCAGATAGCTGTTGTATCATATGCCTGGCTTCTTCGGGTTGCCGTGCCGTTAAGGCGCTTATGGAATTAAGACTGTTGAATAAAAAATGCGGCTGCATTTGCTGGCGTAATTTATTTAACTCCGCTTCTCTTGCCAGTTTTTCAGTATCCGACCGGCGTTCCAGTTCTTCTTTCTCTTCCTTTTGTGTGTACCACAATAAGCTCAACAGGGTATTGCAGGCGATCATTAAAAAACCAACTGCATAGCGTATCACTAAACTTTTCTGCAGCAGCTGCAGGTAAACCACGTCGTTAGTGAAGACGCGTTTTAATGAGATATTGGTTGCAGCCAGCCATAAAGCACTTAATGCAAAAGACATGAACAATACATAGAGGTATTTTTCTTTTTTAGGCAGATAATACTTCATGTTATTCCTGATAAACAGGCAAAATGCTGCCAGTAACACATAACTCAGGATCACATCGGTAAGCGCCGGGGAATACGTACTGCCAAAATGTTGCAATAACCACAACTGCAGGTTGGCCCAGGCCAGCCACCATGCAATAAAGAGGATGACCCTGTTTTTTTTACCTGTACCGGTTTTTATTTTATGTGCCAATACCATTTATATTTTGAGGATCACATTCCAACAGCCCGTTCTGCAATAACAGCGTTGCTTTTTGATGTGTATTGCGAATGTACGCTTCTGCATTTGTATCTTCATTATTGCACGACCATAATTCGGCACCATCAGATAAATTATCCACCGGTAACAGCTGTGTTACATCTATGAACTTCCATTGTATTGATAAACCGGCTTTATTAATATCCAATGTTTCTCTTTCGCCGATAAGCCGTGCCTTGTAAAAAGCATGCAAGGCGTCTTCGGCAACGATCAGCCGAAGCTGTTCATTGAATTGGGCAGTATGCGTTCCGCTGCCACATATAAATTGATAGACCAGCTTTGCCATGTACCAGTTCATTGTTGGTTGTTTTGCAGTTAATAATGGAACTACTATTTAGGACTTTTAATATCTACGCCTCCAAAAACCACCGATCCTTTTAACACCAGTATCTTTTCGGGATTTAGGTCTGCCGCAGTTCTGTACCTTCTCTTATCTTCTATGCCATGAAAAATACCATCGATTTCATTATACACTGTCCAGTGCGGAGGTATAATTAATTTGGCTCCGCCGAACGCCACTTCAAAACGTATTTCGGTTTTGCCATAAATTTCAGACTGGGAAAGATCAATATCTGCGCCTCCAAATACACAGCTTAATTTTCCGCCCTGGAAATTTTTAGATACCACACTTTTTTGTATACCGCTAAACACCGAGGACACCTTTAAAAAATCACTGCTATCGGTTTCGTAGCGGGGTTGTTCAGTTTTTTCCCAGGTAGCTGATGAGATACCGGCTGCATTATCTATATGTTCTTTGTTATACTCCATTTGTTTACTACGGGGTTTCAGCAGGAACATGATGCCCACAGCAATGATGAGGATAGGCCAGAAATAAGGCTGCATGCTCATACCGGGAATAATTTTGTCGGCCAAAAAGAAACCGCCTACACCTATTAATATTAACCAGCTATGGTCTTTAAAATTATGTTTTACTCCCGTGTAGATGCCTACTAGTATCAATATCATTGGCCAGGTAAATAACCAGCGTGGCAGGGGAAATCCTGAATTGCGTAATAATAAAACGGCACCTACGACTACCAATATCAACCCGGCAAATATCCTGCCCTCGGTTTTGTTCTTGCCTTTAAAATTGTTGTCCATTGTTTTGATTTTATAACACAAATCTATACCTGGTTGCATAATGGTACAAGCTGCATTAGGCTGTTATATCAAAAACGTAGGTAAATGGGGGAATTTAATCGGTAAATTTGTTTGCTGCGCAAACGGGGGTTGCCACAGAGGTACGGAAGCACGGAGAAAAAAGGTTTGAGACTTCGTTATGTCTATTCCTGGAGGAACTATTTGTAAGTTTTTGTTTGCTACGCAAACGGGTGTTTGCCACTGAAGCACGGAAAAATACAGGGCGTACGATTACGTTGTACATATTCCTGCAAGTAAAATTTGTGAATGAATATTTTCGAAATGTAGAATAATAATCAAACTCAATTTCTGTGCTTCAGTGCCTCAGTAGTAATATTATTTTTGCCGCAGGCAAAAACTACATAAAGTAAGAGATTTAAGTGACCGGTAAGTCGGCTATTATTTTTTGTTATTCTATAAAAAATTCTGCCCCGTCGGCATTTACATAGCCCCACTTTCCGGTAGCTGTTTTTACCCATAAATAATTGCTACCCCTGACTGATCTTATTTCAGCGTATTTAGGTGCGACCAGTTTTTTATCTAAAAAATAATAGCCTTTGGTATTATCATTTGCAGTGAGGATAAATCCTGCTTTCCTGTCGTACATGATATCCGAATAGTTCCCGGTGATCACTTCATTATTGTTTAAGTCCCTTAAGTGGGCCAGGCCATCTTTTGCTTCAATAAAATAATTGCTGTTAGCTTCGGGTTGTACAAATGATAATGCAGATTTCTCAACCGGTATAAATACATTACCGTTACCGTTATACACGCCATACAAGCCATTTTTTTGCGCCTGCAGGTAATAGGTACCATTGATGTCTACTTTACTGATGGTATCATTCTCAAAAGGTACAATCACATCAAAAGTATTATTGATCACGCCATATTTATTATTCTTAACGCCGATATAATAGGTATGATCATCTCCAACCAGTTTGTAATCATCTACCAGTTTATCATACACATTGGCATTTACCAGTTCGTATACTTTTACTTCCTTTACACTCATTGCCGGCGGTGTATTAACACTGGCTTCATTAATTGCAGGGCATTTAGACATTACCATTCCCTTGGTATCAATACAAACTTCGTTGGCCTTGGCTGTAAAAGCGGCACCAGCAAACAATACGGTATCTTTATTTTTTACAGTCTTTCCCCCTGCAGTATGTTTACCATTACTATCAAAATAACCCCAGGTAAATGGTTTGGCCGAATAAAATTTAAACGGGATCACCACTTTACCCTGCCTGTTGATATAACCATATTTAGTACCTTTTTTTACAACGGCATAACCGGCAAAAAATAAATTGGCTTCATTAAAAACTGGTTTTATCACTACAGCTCTATCCGGGCTGGCATATCCCCAAAGATCGCCCTGGCGATAAGGGATCATGGAAAGATCGGGCTGCTGTGCAAAAACAGTAAGACTTAACAGAATAAAAAATGCGGAGAATATACCAATACGTTTCATATAAATAGTTTGATAGTAATTATACAAAATGTTCTCCAAATTATAGTTATCTATAATGGTATGTATAAAACACTACATGTAAAGTGGTTAAAAAATATTTTTTAACAGAATGGTTAACTCAGAGAGAAAATTATTCCCCATATAAATGCATTATTCTTCTCCAAACCAAACATTATGCTGTTCCTGCACACGGATAAAAGTGGTGCGCTTGGTGAGTTCTTTTAAATAAGATGCGCCAACATAGGTACAGGTAGAGCGTAGGCCACCCAGGATATCCATTATCGTTTCATTTACCGGCCCACGAAAAGGCATCCTGATTGTCTTGCCTTCCGAAGCCCGGTATTCTGCAACACCACCCGCATATTTATTCATCGCTGTTTCCGAACTCATCCCATAAAACAATTTAAATTGTTTACCCTGCTCATCAGTAACCAGTTCACCACCGCTTTCGGTATGACCGGCCAGCATACCACCCAGCATTACAAAATCGGCACCGCCACCAAATGCTTTGGAAATATCGCCGGGCACTTTGCAGCCACCGTCCGAAATGATCTGTCCACCTAATCCATGTGCCGCATCTGCGCATTCAATAATGGCGGATAACTGCGGGTAGCCCACACCGGTTTTAACACGTGTGGTACACACCGAACCCGGTCCGATACCAACTTTAATGATATCGGCGCCGGATAATAATAATTCTTCCACCATTTCGCCGGTAACCACGTTGCCTGCAATAATTATTTTGTCAGGATATTTATCTCTTGCCCATTTTACAAAACTTACAAAATGCTCGGAATAACCATTGGCCACATCAATACAAATAAACCGAAGTGAAGGACAGGCTTCGATGATTTTATGCAGTTTCTCTGCATCTGCTTTTGCGGTGCCTGTACTTACACAAATATAATTACTGAATTCAGCCGATGCGGTTTGCATAAAGGTTTTCCACTGTTCAACAGAATAATGTTTGTGTATGGCAGTAATAAACTGTTGCTGTGCCAATGCAGTGGCCATTTCAAAACTGCCTACAGTATCCATATTGGCGGCAATGATCGGCACACCTTCCCATTCATTATTACTGTGTTTAAAATGAAATTTTCTTGTCAGCAACACTTCGGCACGTGATTTTAAAGTGGAGCGTTTGGGCCGTATCATTACATCTTTAAACCCCAGTTTTATATCATTCTCAATATGCATGGTTCATTTTTTTAGAGAAGGAAAGTTAAGTAAATAACAGGGGATCAAAAAAGCTTTATGATTTTCAAGCATTACCAATTAATAAAACCCGGAAATTATTACGTATTAGGGAAACTACGATGGTAAAAAAACATCAGAAAAAAAGATAATGTGGCAACATATTTGCTGAATAAGAGCGTAATAAGGATCCTGAAACCAACGCTATGAAAAGAATTGCCCCAGCTAAAAAATTTTTATTTTCCATTTTCTTTTTCCTGTTAAGCCTGTTTTCTACGGGGCAGCCTGCAACATGGCTGCCCCGTGGTGTTGGTGGAGGTGGTAGTATGTTTTATCCAACCATTAACCCGGCAAACGATAACGAATTTTATGTAACCTGTGATATGAGCCAGCTTTTTCACAGTACTGATTACGGCCTGTCTTACACGCAGGTTCCTTTTACCAAATTACAAACAGGTAATATCTCTACTTACGAATTCACCAGTAACAATAATGTGGCGTATTGTACTGCCAACGACGGCAATATCAATTACGCGGTACGTACTTTAGATGGCGGCAATACCTGGAATGCAGTACCGGGAAATCCTCTTGCAGGAGAAGATGTGTATGCTTTTAAAGCCGATTATAATGTGCCTGGCCGCGTGATCATCGGGTATTATGATGCGCTGTATATTTCCAATGATTTTGGCGCAAGTTTTATACTGGTTAAAAATGCAGCGACAGGAAATGGCCTTACACTGGCCGGTGTTTTTTTTGATGGCAATAATATTTACATCGGTACCAACGATGGTATTTTATATTCTTCCAATGGCGGAACATCTTTTACTACATTGATAACTACCGGTATGGCAGCCACGCAAACCATATTTTCTTTTGCAGGTGCAAAGGCTGGTGCCACTACCCGCTTTTTTTGTGTGGCAGCCGATATTGCAGATGTATACAACGGCATTTTTCCCTGGGAATATTATGGACTGGCCAAAAGCGTGTATTCGATGGATGCAGGTACCAATGTGTGGACAGCAAAAAATACAGGTATCAATTTCAACACCGATTTTGTAATGTACGTGAGTATGGCAAAAAATGATATCAATACAGTTTACCTGGGTGGAAGTGACGATAATACCGGCGGTAACCTCGTGATGAAAACCAGTAATGCCGGTGCCAGCTGGAGCAAAGTTTTTATCACATCCAATAATCAAAATATAAAAACTGGTTGGTCGGGCCAGGGCGGCGACCGCAGCTGGGGTTATGGAGAAAGTTGTTTTGGAATTACCGTGGCACCCAATAATGTCAACAAGGTTTTATTTGGCGATTTTGGTTTTGTTCACAAAACCAGTGATGGCGGCGCCAGCTGGCAACAGGCATATGTAAACACAGCGGACGAACACCCGGCAAATGCTCCTACTCCACCCAAACAATATTATCGCAGCATCGGTTTGGAGAATACAACCTGCTGGCAGGTGCACTGGCAGGATGCGAACAATATGTTTGCTGCGTATTCTGATATCAACGGATCAAGAAGTACCAATGCTGGAGTATCCTGGAGCTTTGATTTTACAGGGCATACTGTAAACAGCATGTACCGTATTGCAAAGCATATTAACAACAACAGCATGTTTGCGGGTACATCCAACATACATGATATGTACCAGAGCACCAGGTTGCAGGATAATATTTTAGATGCCAACGATGCCGGCGGAAAAATAATTTATTCTACCAATAACGGTGCGGTATGGAGCTTACTGCACCAGTTCAACCATCCCGTATTCTGGCTGGCAACCGATCCCAATAATCAAAATCGTATGTACGCCAGTGTTATACACTATGCTGCCGGTGCAGGCCAGGGTGGTATCTGGATGACGAATGACCTGAATAATTTAGCCACGTCGCTATGGACAAAACTGCCTAATCCTCCACGTACTGAAGGACATCCTGCAGCCATTGTGGTATTGAATGATGGTAAAATGGTTTGCACCTATTCTGGAAGAAGAACTGCAGGCGGTACATTTACAGCCAGCTCTGGTGTGTTTTTATATGATCCTGTAGGCAACAACTGGACGGATGTATCGCATGCCGACATGCAATACTGGACCAAAGATATTATCATCGATCCTTCCGACCCCACACAAAATACCTGGTATGTGGCCGTGTTCAGCGGATGGGGCGGTGCACCCAATGGTACAGGCGGGTTATTTAAAACTATCAACCGTGGTGTATCCTGGACAAAACTGACCGGTACACAGTTTGACCGCGTTACTTCCATTACATTTAATCCATCGCAGTTAACACAGGCTTATCTCACTACAGAAACACAAGGACTTTGGTTGAGCAATAATATGAATGCCGCAACACCTGCCTGGTCGCTGGTAAGTGCCTACCCGTTCCGTCAACCCGAGAGAGTATTTTTTAATCCTTTTAATGGAAATGAAATATGGGTCAGCAGTTTTGGTAATGGAATGAAACTAGGTATATCAAGTGGTGTATTACCTATTAAATTGATCTCTTTCAGCGGCAGCAGGGATAAAGATATTACAGCACTGCAATGGACCATTGCCAATCATAGCACCAATGATAAATTTAAAATAGAGAGAAGTATTGATGGCAGCTCATTTGCTAAAATCGCGATGATAAACAGCAACGCCAATTTTTCATATCACTTTAATGATACCATCAGTGCGGCGCAAATTTATTATCGTATCAAGATAATCGGTGTCACCGGCGATACCAATCAAAGCAATACCATTTTGTTCCGCGATGCCAAAGCATTGGAAAAAGATATCCTGTTACTGCGTAATCCACTCGTTAATAATACCATCGAATTTAAAGTGAGCAGTGATAAGGCTTACCCCTTACAGGTAGTACTAACAGATAGAAACGGAAAAATAATACTGCAGCAACAGGTTGCTGTAGCATCGGGTATCAATCAATTGAATATTTCACTACCCCCGGGCCTGGCCGGCGGCATTTATTATGTGCAGGTACAGGGCAACGATAGTAAAAAAACTTTTACTGTGCTGCAGGCAGGCAAATAAATATCCCTGTGTTGTATTGCTGGTAATAGTAATTATCAATTTGAAAACCAATTGACCACCGGTGGCTTTACCGGATTCTCAGGGGAAAATTTACCTGCCTGCCCATAAACAGCCGCACAAAAAATTTTGACGCAAGTATCTTCACTTCGTTATTTTTACAGCCATGGAGAACATAGCTGTCATCATCTTCCTTTTATTTGGTATTGCTTTTTTAGGCCTGCTCAGTAACCGGTACAAATTTCCTTTGCCGATCGCATTGGTAATAGGTGGCGTTTGTATCAGTCTCATACCAGGTCTTCCTGTTATTGCTTTAAGTCCGGAAGTGGTGTTCATTATATTTTTACCGCCTTTACTATACGGAGCGGCGTGGAATACCAGCTGGCACGAATTTAAAGCCAATATTCGTCCTATTGGTTTGGCTGCCATCGGACTGGTGATCTTTACCACGGCACTGGTTGCCCTGGCTGCGCATTGGCTGATCGATGACCTGAGCTGGCCTGCTGCATTTTTAATTGGTGCTATTGTTTCTCCACCGGATGCCGTTGCCGCTACTTCTGTTACCAAAGGATTAGGTCTATATCCCCGCATGATCACCATCCTGGAAGGCGAAAGCCTGGTAAATGATGCCAGTGGACTGGTAGCGTATAAATATGCACTCACCGCCATATCTGCCGGTAATTTTGTGTTGTGGAAAGCAGGCTTTAATTTTTTAATGGTGGCTTCTGCAGGTATTGCCATCGGGCTTGCAGTGGGTTATATTATGTACCTGGTGCACAAAAAATTTGTATGTGATGCTGTTATAGAAGTTACGCTAACTTTTTTAACTCCTTTTGCATCCTATTTGCTGGCGGAACAATTTCATTTTTCCGGAGTACTCGCTGTAGTTACCACCGGTTTGTATCTCTCTTTTCGTTCCAGTGAAATATTCAGTCATCAAAGCCGTATCATGGCGTATTCCGTTTGGGAAGTGGTGATCTACATTTTAAACGGGCTCATATTCGTGCTTATCGGGTTGCAGCTGCGCAGCGTAATGGCAGGTATTAGCGAATATCCAACTGGTGAATTGGTTTTATACGGATTGCTCATCAGTTTTGTCGTGATCATTGTTCGGTTTATATGGGTTATTCCTGCGGCATTGCTGCCGCGTTATTTAAGTAAACGGATACGTGAAAAAGAATCATTTGATCCCCGTAACATGGTGATCTTTGGATGGGCGGGTATGCGTGGCGTGGTATCCATGGCTGCAGCCCTTGCCTTACCACTCACCTTGCCTGGCGGTGCTGCTTTTCCGCATCGCAACCTCATTATTTATCTCGCTTTTTGCGTGATACTTTCCACTTTATTGTTACTGGGTCTGACCTTGCCATGGATCGTACGCAAATTAAAGATGGAGCCTTACTCTGCCGTTGCACAGGAATATGATGTACGTACTAAAGTAGCTACCAATATTATCATGCATATCGAAGAAAACCTGTCGCAGATGCAGGATGAATTATTGCACAATATTAAAAGTAAGTACGAAGTAAAATACAACCGCCTGCAACGAACCGACCTGCCTGCCAATTATTTCGGTAAGGGACAAACGCTCACGGGCAATGTATTTAATGAATTCAGTAAATTACAGATCGACCTTATTGCACTGGAAAGGGAATCGCTGGAAAAAATGCACCGTGCCGGTGAAGCCAGTGAAGAAGTGTTGCGCAAAATTGAACGGGAACTCGACCTTGAAGAAACAAGGTTGCAGATGGAAATGTATACCGGGTAATAAAATAATTTAAACAATTAAAATGGACAGCATAACACAGGAAATACAAGATAGCTTTAACGAATCGTGGGCAGCAACGCTGGCAAGTTATGCAGATTTTATAGATAATTATCCTGATTCGGAAAGCCTGATCCCTATCTATAGTTTTATAAGGAAATTGAAAGAAGAAGGGCATAACAAATATTTTCGCCTGGGTACCACCATGCGGGAACTGATTGTTTCACGTGCGATTGAACCCGTTTTAAGACCGGATCAAAAATTTGTAAAGATCAAAGCATTCAATAATAAATTTGTGGCAACATTCAGAGATGAAAAAAAAATGTATAAAGAATATACGATTAAAGATCTGGATGATGAAAGACTGACGGAGTTATTACAAATGCTTAAAAGTAACGTGGTTGATTGATCTTATCTTTTAAAAGAAAAATTTTACTGCCGATTTATACAGCAACTGTTTTAATTTGCTTTACTGCTGTCGGCGAAATACCAAAACGTTCTTTAAACGAACGGCTGAAATGAGATGGGTTTTCAAAACCACTTTCAAAAGCGGCTTCACTTACAGTTTTATTGATGTGGCGCACGAGGTGCATGGCATGCTGTAATCTTTTTTCGAGCAACCATTTACCAGGGCTGGTTTGAAATACTTTTTCAAAATCCCTTTTAAAAGCAGACAGGCTGCGGTTGCTGAGTTCGGCATATTGTTCCAGCTTAAGGTTAAAACAATAATTGTCTTCCATTACCCTTTGTAAGGATACGGTTTGCGGTTCATGCAACAGCGAACAGAAATACGATAGCAATTGTGCATTCTGTGCATTATCTGCAAGGGTCAATATCAATTCCCTGAATTTTAGTTCCAGTAAGGAAGGATCGGGAGCCTTGGTGTTGGCAAAATAAGAAGACATGGAAAGAAAAAAAGCGGCCAGTGTTTCGCTGCTATCAAGTAGCATTACCGGGTTATATTTTTTTTCGTGCGTTTGTATAGGAATGGATTTTGTCTTTAGTGTATCGCAGATAAATTCATCCGGAATAAAAAAGAGCACGAGGCAAAAACCGATATCAAAAAACTGTTCAATAATGCTGGCCCCTTTCTGTACAAATACACAACTCCCCTTTTGCAGGTCGTAAGAACCCTGTGCCGTATGCCATACCTTTCTGCCATCGATCACGTAAAAAATATAATTGTGCTGGCTCCACAGGTCGGTGTAACGGTTTTGCATCAGCCTCGCTTCAAGCGGGCAATTAAAAGCTGTGATGAGTGAATTACCACAACTAAACTGCCGGGAATATTCCGGGTATTTCAGTACTGCTTCAACAAAATTTACCATCGATTTTTTTTAGCAGCGTAAAAATAGCGTTTTGCAGGGAGTTGAGAAATACTACTAAGAGGGAATTTACAAATAGGGAAACGGATATTACAGCAGCTTGAATCGTAAAGGGGTAGTTTATGTTTATACTCTATACATCATTTAACCCCTTTCCTTTTAAAATTTGTGGTATAGCTTTTTCAACTCTCGACCCCCTCGTTTTGGATTGTTTGGGTGCAGAAAAATGCAACAGGTATGCCCGTTGTCTTCCAGGCGTTAATGCTTTAAAAGCAGTTTTCAATGCAGGCTTCTTTTTTAACTGTTGTTGAAATTCTTCGGGAATAGTATACTCGGTGGTCTTTTTTAAGGCCACTTTCAATCCGGCTTTTTCTACTTCAATAGCTTCGTAGATATAGGCTTTCAGTGTTTTTTTAAGTTTTACTATTTCGTTAACCGTAGTGAACCGCACCTGCCTTGCAGACTGTACATTCTTTGTCTGTTGAATTAAAATACCATTGCTGTCATGTAGCAAAGCCCCTTTAAAAAATAATAAGGCACAATATTCTTTAAACACATGAATTAAAACAATATTGCTGTTCTCAAAAGAATAACAGGGACAACCCCATTTCAATTCTTCGGTAAGTCCGCAATCCAAAATGATCGTTCTCAACTGCGTTATTGCTTCCTCCCATTTTGTGGCTTTACTAAAATAAAAATCAACTTTGGGATTCGTTTCATTATTTTTCATAACCTTTTATTTATGTCTTACGTTCTGCAAAATCATACGCGTAGTGAACCACGGAATGCCCTGGCCGCATAATAAGATTCTGCACCGTTGTGATAGAGAAATACGGTATTATATCGACGGTCGCAAAAAAGAGCACCTCCCAATTTTCGGACATCCGTGGTCGTTTTTATCCAGCTGGATGTTTTGGTATCAAAATTTCCCAATTGCTGTAACTCCCGGTATTGTTCTTCCGTTAAAATTTCAATACCCATATCTGCTGCCATCCCGATAGCACTGTTAGCCGGTTTATGTTCTTTTCTCGACTCCAATGCTTCATGATCGTAACAAACACTCCTGCGGCCTTTAGGACTTTCTGACGAACAATCATAAAAAATATACTCCCCTGTTTTTTTATCATGCCCAACAACATCCGGTTCTCCTCCGGTATTTTCCATTTCATCGAGCGACCATAATTTTTCCGGGCTGGCTTCCAGTTTAGCCTGTATTGCAGTCCATTCCAAACCTTTGTGGCGGTTCATATTTTTGGCAAAGCGTGCCTTCAATATATTGAGTAGTTCTTTGGATGACTCCGGCGGAAGCTTTTTTTTAGTACTGTTAATCTTGCTCATATTTTTTAATTGAACGCGTTACTTAAATATACATCAACCCTGGAAATCATTTATTGATTTACCGGTGAAATTTTTCTATCCACAGGCCTGAAATACCAGGATATTACGGTGAGGATAATTAATAATACAGGGCCAAACAATTCTTTTGCCGTATCTCCAATGGCCAGGTGCGAAAATACAGCACCCGACATCACAAAGAAAAATCCTGCATAAGCCCATTCCTTCAGCAATGGAAATTTAGGGATAAGTACGGCAACTACACCTAAGAATTTCCAGGTAGCCAGTATGGTCAGCAAATAAAGAGGATAACCCAAATGCGTAAACATGGCTACTTCTTCTTTCATTTTTAATAGTTGTACTACCCCGGTTGATGCCATGCCCAGTGCAAGCCAGATAGTGGCAATCCAATAGATAATTTTGTTTCTCTTTGTCATGATTTGTTATTTTAATTGTTGCACAATTTCCTGTATTCGGTTATGCGCCATGTTTATGCCCTGTGCAAAAGGTAACTGCAGCATTTTGTCCCTATCTGCAACCGACCGGTATACGATCTGCATCGTTAGTTTGCTGGTAGTTTCGGTAAGCTGCTCAAATTCTAAAAACTCCAGTTGCACAGGAAAAGGAGTACTTTCCATTTCAAAAGTGCGTATGATTTTATGGTTCGGACTAAACTCGTGGATGCTACCGCTGAACGCATGTTTATTTCCTTTGGGATCGGTGGTTTCAAACTGGTAACTCCCATGCTTTTTATTTTCAAGCTTTATAACTTTCGTACCCATCCATTGCTCAACGATCTCCGGATCTTCATATGCTTTAAATAAGAATTCCAATGGCAGATCAAATTCTCTTGTGATCACAAGGTCTTGTTTACCTTCTTCTGCATTAATATTTGTTTTTCGTTCCATATAACATCTGTTTTTTTTAATGGCTTTATCTACAGTGATAATTATTTTCCTTTGCCGGTAGTGTTCTTCATTTTCTGTTTCATAATGGCTTCCAGTTTATTAAACCTGTTGTCCCACATATCACGAAAGGGCTCAATAAAATCAGCTACTTCTTTCATTTTTTTTGCATTGATAAAATAATACATTTCCCTGCCGTTTTGCTCCTGCTTCAGTAATTCGCATTCCGTTAATATCTGCAGGTGTTTAGACACAGTAGGCCTGGCGGTATCAAAGTTGCCGGCAATGGCACCTGCAGTCATGGATTGAGAAGCCACCAATAAAAGAATCGCCCTTCTAGTGGGGTCTGCTATGGCTTGAAATACATCTCGTCTTAAATTCATTATGAAGCTATTTGACTACAAATATATGTGTAGTTATTTGACTACGCAAATTTATTTTTGTTCGCCGAAATTTTATTTTGACATTTAGAGCACCGAGGGCTTATGCCAACGCACAAAGCGCCACTGCGAAGACCCAGGTAGAACAGAGAAGAAATAGCGTGCAACAATATTTTATCCGCTTCTTATTCCTTTTGAAAACAGCATATTTTCAAAAGTTGCAATACAGCCGCAAAAGGGATTGGCTATACTTGCAGTGGCTGTCTCAGAAATTACGGTTCGTTGCGGTTACCTTGTTATTTTTTTCCGGATAATAAAAATAAGGCCGGTCATTAGTGCTGAAAAAATAAGCATAGCAGCAATATGCCCATCAAAGAAATTCATAAAACCTGCGGCAAGTTTGGTTCCATTAATCCCGTCATCCATAGCAGGTACGTTGGTGTTGGGTCTTAGCGTATGCGTATCCCCGAAAATGGCGCATGTATTATGCAACAACACAGTACTGGTGGTCTCCGGATCAGGCCGGTAATTTTCAATTTGCCAGGTACCCAATACATGAATGGCATAAAAAAATACCATGATCAACAACACTGCCATTCCAATAGAACGACCAAGGTTGCGTGAGGTGGATTCGGCTTTGCTTCTCATGCATTAAAGATAAAAATATTTTGATGAGAGTAATGACAAACTTATTTCTGTAGTATCATTCAAACCGAGATCTCCCTGTTTCTTGCAATATTTTTCCAGGTGCTTACCGCATTGCCTTTTTCAATTATTATTACACTGTCGTATAAAGCAACTGTGGGACAAATATGCCAGGGAATGGCGTATAAGATATCGCCGGGTTTAAAAATATGAGTGGAAAGATTTTCCAGTAACAGGTGTTCTTCGCTATGCCCTGTTACTTTTAAATATTCCTGTTCCGGAAAAAAAACTCTTTTTGATAATTCGCTTTCAGCGGCAACAGATTTGTGCCCCAGGTCGGTACAGACCATTGTTGCAGCTGGTATGGAAACCACTCTCGTTAATAAAATAGCAGCAGGTATAAATTCCTGTTCGGTGCAATTGGCCAGATAACTTTGATCCCAATAAACAAATGTTCCCGGGCTACATTCTATTGCAGCTCTTTTACAATGCACCGGAAAAGTAGGTGATCCTCCTAAAATGATTGTTGGTACCCGAAGGTCAGTAGTCTTTATTTTTTCAACGAACGCTTCAACCTGGGAATAGACTTCATCCGCTTCTTTTTTTCTTTTGTCAAAATCGGCATTCGTTATATGCCCATCGTATGCGTGCAAACCTTGTATAAGTATTCCCGGTGCTGTATTGCAAAAATGATACAATGCTACCGCTTCTTCTCCCGGTATAATGCCAGTCCTGTTCATGCCCACATTTAAATCTATATAAACCGGTACGTTCAATCCGGCTTGAGTAAATGCAATAGACTGTTCCCGGGCACTGGTAAGATTATCCGTTAAACAGGAATACAAAGTGTCCGGGTATTTTTTTATTAACTGTATAAACCGTTGCAGCTTTGGGCCAACCGGTTGGTAAGCCAGCAGCACATCTGCAGCTTTTGCCATCCCCAGCATTTCTGCTTCGGCAATAGTGGCGCCTTTAAATTTTTGAATGCCGGCCGCCATCATCATCGCAGTAATTTCGGCGCATTTATGTGTTTTAACGTGGGGGCGTAAACGCTTTACGTCGCCAATCATTTTTATTGCCAGCTGGATATTATGCGCTACCCTTTCCGGGAACACCAGTAAGGCAGGCGAATCAATTGCTGCTGCATTGGAAAGCCGGAACCATTGGTTGTTGCTACTCATGATAGCAAATGTAGTACAAGCAAATGGTTGTTGGATGGGGAGCGTAAAGTAGTTGCGGTCTTTACTGCAATTTATTTACCGTTATATTCTTCATCTGTTACCTGTTGCAACCAAACCGGTGGTCCGTTTTGTGTGTTGGTAATGGCTACCTGTACAAATTCATCCGTTGCACTTGCGCCGTGCCAATGTGCCATATTGGGCGGACATTTTATTACGTCGCCCTTGTGAAGTATTTTTTTGGGACTACCCTTTTCCTGGTAATATCCTATGCCATCTATAACCAACAATATTTGTCCTGCAGGATGCAAATGCCAGTTGGATCTTGCACCCGGTTCAAAAGTTACATTGCCTACCTGCGTATTATTCAAACTATCAGACAGTATTAATTGTTGAAGGTACACAGTGCCCACAAAATTATTGTTGGTTATTTTTTCGCCTTTTGCAAAAATGGGGTCCGTACTTTTATTCATGGCGGTGTTGTTATTTTTTCCTTCTTTGCAGGAGAATAGAAACAGCGCAAAACAAAAAATGCATAAATTGAAAATTAGTTTCATGGTGCTATCAATTATATGAGTTATTTTTTTGCCTCCCTGAAACGGCAACCTGTTTTATAAAAATTTTGCATAGAACTGTGTTAATTTGGTTACTGCCTGGTTTACATATCCCGGTTTCCAATAGGTTTCTATATGGGTGGCACCTTCAATAAGAAATAACTCCTTATTTTTTGCATTGCCTGCTTTACCAAAAGCATCTTCTGTCATATAATAAGAGTCTGCTTTACTTCCTGCAATCATTAATAATGGCTGGTTAATTAAATCCATATTGGCACTGGCGTCAAAATTCATTAAATCCATTAAACTGCTTAATGTATATTTCCCGGTGGAGTTGGGATGAGCGTAGTTTTTTCCATAATATTCATAACCTTGCCTGTATAATTCAAATGGAAGCTTTGCAATTTCTTCTGCTGTTAATGCCGTAGTACTGTTATTTGCATACAAGACCTCAGTTCCGGCTGCTTCTTTTGCACGGGCATCCGATGCCTGTTTTAACCGCTCCTGTATAGTTGAAAGTTGTGAATTCATATAACCATTACGTCTTACCACACCTGTATTAAACATACTTAAAGTTGCAACAGTTTTAAATCGTTTGTCTGATTGGGCCGCCTTTAAGGAATATCCCCCGCCCCCACAAATACCCAGTAAACCCAGTCTTGCAGTGTCAACAGCCCCATACTGACTGATAAAATCTCCCATAGCATATATATCTTCAATCCGGTTTGCTGGTTTATCTACATTGCGGGGTAACCCTCCGCTACCGCCCTGGTATGCTGCATCTGCAGTAATAGTAATGTAACCTTGTTCGGCTAAACGTTGTGCATACAAGCCGGCCACCTGCTCCTTTACGCCACCATTAGGATGGGCAATAGCTATCGCAGGATATTTTTGCGTTGGATCATATCCGGCAGGTGTGTACACATTGGCAACTATAGTGATGTTGTTAATTTTATAGGTAACAGGGTTGATGTTTACTTTTCCCTTTACATTTTCTGTAATGGCTCCATCATATACCAGGGTATAAGGATTTTGCTGCTGTTTTGTATTGAGCCCGTTTTTAACAGGAGTAGTCTGCAAAATCTCTTTCACAGCATTACTTTCTACAGGGCCAACTGTAGCTTTTAAAATATCAACAATGTTATTTAATTGTGTTGCTGTAATGCCGTTATAAATGCCAACGTTTATGTGTGACCGCAATTGATTCTCTGCCCCACCTAAACCTGCCAATGCCGAAATAGTTATTATCTCACGTGTTTTAAAATCAAGATTGTCTCTGCCGAAGATATCTGCAAATAAATGCTCCTTTAAAAACTGGTCAATGGCAGGCACAAATTCATATATTGCGCCTTTTACAGGTTGCCCTACCAATTGCGTTTGAATTTCTGTTCCCAATTGCAGTTTGGTTGTATTGGCTGGTAATGAATTGGGGACTTTTCCCAATGCATCATTAATTCCCCTTTTCTTTCTTTCGTTCAATACTGTCATCAAAGTATTCAATGCATTAAGGCTGCGTGGAAAACCTGCATAAGCATATAGTTGCAGCAGGATCTCTTTACTTTCATTAATAGTTAAACCTGCATCTAAACCATTGTTTAAAGCAGTACGTAGTTGCTGTAAATCGCCCCTGGCGGTAAATGCAGCAATGGGAATAATGCTTTGTTGTTTGATATCTAAACTTCCAGCTCTATCAGTATTGGTTTGTGCTGCTGCATTAAAATTTATCGTACTCATTGTTATTAGTACTCCTGTAAAAAATATTGATTGTATCATTTTCATGTTCTTATTTTTTATTCAGTTGTATTTTTCAAAAAACCTGGTTTTGTACCCAATGTTAATGATCCAAACGTCAATAAAATCTTTATTGTTGTTATAAGAATATTTTTTGCTTTTAAATAATCAATCCAACCCTTTCTTCTTTAAATAATCAAATAAATGATTGGCTACTTCTAAGTTATTTAAATCAGACATGGGGAAATGTGTATTGCCTGTAATGCCTATCTCAGGAAGATGAATAAGCGTAACATCTCCACCATATTTATTTACTACATCTCTAAACTGTTTTGCTATTGAAAGAAAAACCCTCCATTGTTCCTGGCCCGGGTTTACAGAAGGTTTATCAGGAATATTGTCACCATAATAAATGATGATTGGAATTTTAGTCAGTTTCATAAACTCATTCATAGGTACACGCGGCGGCGTTATGGTGCGGCCGGAAACTTTTATCGTATCAATCGTTTCGGTTTCGGGAAAAACAAAATCACCGCCGGGCTCAAAAGCAACAACTGCTTTTATATTGTTGTTCTTAATCGCAGTACGCCAACCGGGGCCACCACTTTGCGAATGTGTCAACAGGATGCCTTGTCCTATCTTATCGAACAACGAAGAAACCGCATCAATATTTACCAGCGCATCATAGGGACCTGCATTGGGAACCATCTGCCGATAGAACTGGTTTAATGCATTAGTGTCTTTAGAAAATGATACGCCGGGATAAAAGTTTGGATAAGCACCCAAACGAAAAATGCCAAACCAAAGTTGTTCATCAGCTGATGCTGAAATTGTAATTGGTTTAGTGCTGCGTGCCGCCTCACCACGTCTCGGTTGGTCAATTAAATACACCGGAAACTGGTGCCGTAAGAAAATGTTTTGAAACCCCTCTCTTCCATCCGGTGTAGTTTGCCAGGTTTTCATCGATTGTCCATGACCATGCCAAAATACCAATGGAAGCTTACGTGAATTTGCAGGTATTTGATAAAAAACATACCCATGATCACCATGTAATGTTTGGCCTTCAGTAGATTGGTTTGCAGGATTAAATGCGCCATGCCTGATTGGGTCGAATGTGCCCGGGTTTACAATAACAGTACCTCCAACAGCAAAACTGCCTTGTTGCTGAATAACCAATGCTCCCTTGCTGGTGCTTTGTTTTGTAGCGCTGCACGCAGTAAACAGAAGAGAAACAGTAACTGGTAAAAAGACAAAAAATGCTGTTCTGATCTTTGCTGAATTGTACATAAAAAATATTTTTACATTCGTGAATGCGGTTATGGAGTAAGCAATTTTGTAAACGATAAAGACCCCAGATTCCATTTGCCATTTGTTTTTATATACACTTCCGTAACCATAAAAGGATTGGTTACTTCATTACCTCCTACTACAGCCAGCAAAGTGATCCTGTTTAAAAGGATGGCAGTATTATCAATGATGTTTACTGATACCTCGTGTATATCCGCTTTCTTATAATGAATTCCTCCACTTTTAATGACGTTGATCTCCTGTGTTTTCCCCCAACTTCCTCCCATATGAACGAAAACAGATTTATTGTTGAATAATACATTTAAAGAGTCTACATTTTTGTCTGCCATCCAAAGCCATTTTTGTTTAGACAGATTGATAATTTCCTGTTCTTCAGGAGAAGGATTTTCTTTTGATTGCTGAGCGTAAGAAAACTGCACACTTATTAGTAAGACTAACAGTCCGGGAATTAATACTTTCATACATTTTTAGTTAGAAGTTACAATCAGGAATAATTTAAATTGATGCAATAAGTTAAACGCTGAGTTTTCTTTCTCCCAGCCATTTTACCATTGCCGGATCACGATGGTCGAAAAAGCTACTCGTGTTTGTGTCCAGTGCTTTGATGGTTTCCATATCTGCTGCACTTAATTCAAAATCAAAGATGTTGAAATTCTCCTCCATTCTTTCTTTGCGCACCGATTTGGGGATGGCAACTACGCCTCTTTGTGTAAGCCATCGAAGGATTACCTGTGCAACAGACTTGTTGTATTTATTTCCGATTGAAAGCAACAATTTATTATTAAAAATATTGTTTTTCCCTTCGGCAAATGGCCCCCATGATTCTATTTGTACATTATTTTCCTGTAAGAATTCCTGTGTTTCAATTTGCTGGTGAAAGGGGTGCGTTTCAATTTGATTCACTGCCGGAACAATTTCGTGGTGAACAATTAAGTCCATAAGCCTGTCAGGATGAAAATTACTTACTCCAATAGCTTTGATTCTTCCTTCTTTATACAATTCCTGCATGGCTTTCCATTCACCATATACATCCCCGAATGGTTGGTGTATCAGATACAAATCCAGGTAGTCTAATTGTAATAGTTTTAAAGAATTTTCAAAGGCTTTTTTTGTTCCTTCATAACCATTTGACTGGATCCATAGTTTGCTGGTGATAAACAGTTCTTCTCTTGTTATACCGCAGCTTTTAATGGCGTTACCAACGGCACTCTCGTTTTTATAAGCAGCTGCGGTATCAATCAAACGATAGCCGCTGTTAATAGCATCCAGTACACTTCTTTCACATTCTGCCAAATCCGTTACCTGGAAAACCCCAAATCCAAGCACCGGCATTTCTATAGCATTATTCAGTTTTATTTTTTGCATGCTTTCTATTTGTTACACAAAGTTCCTGCTAATTACCAGGTTACCTGTTATACCAATTACTGTTTTACTTACCAATATCACTTATCGGGTTATTAAAAAGCTAAAACCTTACCTGATTCAGTAAATTTGTACCGGTTAGTTAAACTATAAGCAAATGGATAATATTTTAAAATTTAATTCCATCAGCGAATACAATGCCTTTAATAAACAGGAAACGCTGCATCCATTAGTAAGCCTCGTCCATTTGGAGAAGGCTTCGCCCCGTAAGTATCGGCGTATGCACTACAATTTTTATACGGTGTTTTTAAAGCAGGTTGTTTGTGGCGATTTGCGATATGGATTAAAAAATTACGACTACCAGGAAGGTACCCTGATATTTCTTGCTCCGGGGCAGGTAATTGGAGAAGATAAAGATGAATACTACCAGCCACAGGGCATTGCTTTGGTATTTCATCCTGATTTGATACATGGTACAGTATTGGGAAGAACTATACAGCACTACAATTTTTTTTCCTATGCATCCAATGAAGCATTGCATCTATCTGAACAGGAACGGCAAATAATCCTGGATTGTTTTTCAAAAATTGAGTATGAACTACAACATGCTATTGATAAACACAGCAAGCAACTGATCGTATCAAATATTGAACTGTTTTTAAATTATTGTGTCCGTTTTTACGACAGGCAATTCATTACAAGGGATACTGCACATAAAGGGATTTTAGAAAAATTTGAAGATTTGCTTAACGGATATTTTCAAACTGAAAAACCACAACAGGTAGGATTGCCTTCAGTAAATTACTGTGCCGATCAGCTTCATTTATCGGCAAATTATTTTGGTGACCTGATCAAGAAGGAAACAGGAAAATCCGCACAGGAATATATACAGTCAAAAGTTATTGATGTAGCCAAGGAAAGAATAGCTGATCAAAATAAATCTATCAGTGAGATAGCTTATGACCTGGGTTTTAAATATCCACAACATTTTACAAGGTTGTTTAAACAGCGTGTAGGTACTACACCAAATGAATACAGGTCAACATTGAATTAATTGTAGACACAGTACGTGAATGTATTTATGAAAAATAAGGGTTGCCAATAGATGGCAACCCTTATCAATATAAGACGGTTGCTATTTTATTTACCTAAATCCTTCCTTTATCAATGATCGCCTGGTCTACTTCCTCAATCTGGCGCTGTTCTTCTTTTAAACGTTTTACTTTTTTACCGTAAGATATCTTGGTGATGAGTACAAATAGAACCGGTACCACAAAGATGGCCAGCGTAGTTGCAGAAAGCATACCGCCAAATACCGTCCAGCCAATGGTTTTACGGGATTCTGCGGCGGCACCTGAAGCAAAAGCCAGCGGCAACACTCCTAGTATAAAGGCCAGTGAAGTCATTACGATGGGGCGTAAACGCAAACGTACTGCCTGTATGGTAGCGGCTACGATCTCTACACCATGATCCACCCTTTCTTTGGCAAATTCCACGATCAGGATGGCATTTTTGGCTGCAAGGCCGATCAGCGTGATCAAACCGATCTGTGCATATACGTTATTAGTGATCTTGGGTAATAGTAATAATGTTAATATAGAACCAAAGGCACCAATTGGTACAGCAAATAACACGGAGAACGGTATCGACCAGCTTTCGTACAAAGCAGCTAAAAATAAGAATACGAAAATGATGGACACAGCAAATATCAATACGGTAGCATTACCTGCAGCAATTTCTTCACGGCTCAATCCGGAAAATTCGTAACTGTAGCCTGTAGGCAACACTTTTGTGGCCGCTCTTTTTAACGCCTCAATGGCCTGGCCGCTGCTATACCCTGCTTTGGGTGATCCATTAATTTCAATGGAACGATAAATATTATAATGCGAGATCAATGCCGGGCTTTCTATTACTTTAGTAGTGACCAAAGTATTCAACGGTATCATATTGCCCAGGTTATTTCGTACGTAATATTTTCCCAGTTCGTTTATCGACGAGCGGTAGGTACTATCGGCCTGCGCCATTACCCTGAAATTTCTTCCATACAAGTTAAAATCGTTGATATAACTACTACCCAGCAAAGTAGACATAGTACCATATATATCAGCAACGGATACCCCCATTTTTTTTGCCTGCTCCTTATTTACATCTACCTGGTAACTCGGTGTATGCGTGGTAAAGAACGTAAAGGCGCCGCCGATCTCGGGGCTCTTATTTACTTCGGCCAAAAACATTCTTGCTACGGCTTCAAACTGCTGAATATTATCCGTGCTGGTGGTTTGCTGTAATTCAAAAGTAAAACCTGCTGTTTGTCCAAGGCCAGGGATGGCCGGTGGTGCAATAGCCATTACCCTTGCTTCCTTAATATCCGACGTAGTTTTTTGAATAGCCCCGATAATACTTTGCAGCTGCAAACTTTGTTCTTTACGTTCTTCCCATGGTTTCAGCATTACAAACAAAGTACCTACATTGGATTTATTGGAAAAGCTAAGGATATTCAATCCAGCCAATCCTCCCACGGTTCTTACACCCGGCACTTTCTGTATCCTGCCCATGATCTCCAGCAACATATTCTTACTCCTAGTAGTAGATGCCGCTTCAGGCATTTCGTAGGTTACATATAAACGGCCCTCATCTTCACTTGGAATAAAACCTGAAGGTTTGGCTTTGAACATAAAGAATAAACCCACAAAAAGACAGATCAGCATGATCAATACCACGGGTGTGAATTTTATCCATTTGGCTACACCTTTAGCATAGGAACGGTTGATCCTTCCAAATCCTTTATTAAACCAGGCAAAGAATTTATCTAATACATTCTTCTTCGCATTTTCATCCTTGGAAGGTTTAAGCATGATACTACACAATGCCGGTGTTAGTGATAAGGCTACAAAGGCAGAGATCATTACCGATACCGCGATAGTGATGGCAAACTGCTGGTATAATTTTCCTACAATGCCCGGTATGAAACCAACCGGTACAAATACTGCGGCCAATATCAATGCAATGGCGATAACCGGCCCGGAGATATCTTTCATTGCTCTTCTGGTGGCTTCTTTAGGAGATAATTTTTCATTATCAATATAATGCTGCACGGCTTCCACCACTACGATGGCATCATCCACCACAATACCAATGGCCAGTACGAATGCAAAAAGTGTAAGTGTATTGATGGTAAACCCAAATGGGATAAACAAAATGAAGGTACCAATGAGTGAAACGGGAATGGCGAGTACGGGTATCAGTGTGGCCCTCCAGTTCTGTAAAAAAAGAAATACCACCAGTACAACTAATATCAATGCTTCAATTAAAGTATGCAGCACTTCTTCAATAGATACTTTTACCACGGTAACAGTTTCCAATGGCAATACATAATCAATATCTTTTGGAAATGCTTTTTTCAATTCTCCCAATGCGGTCATTAATCCATCGTAGGTATCCAGTGCATTGGCACCTGGCGCCTGGTAGATCAACACGAATGCCGCAGGTTTACCATTTACAAAAGCATTGGAACCATAATCAAATTTTCCTAATTCTACACGGGCCACATCTTTTAAATACACTACTGTTCCGGTTGCGGGCTGTGTGCGTACAATGATATCTTCAAATTGTTCTTTGGTATTCAGCCGGCTATTGGTTAGTACACTGTATTCAAAAGTTTGCGTGTTGGGTTGCGGATTACCGCCTACTGTACCGGCAGCCACCTGCAGGTTCTGTTCGGTAAGTGCAGCAATAATATCACTGGTGGTCATTTCCAGCACGGCCAGTTTTTCGGGGTTTAACCAGATGCGCATACCAAAATCATCGGCACGACTTACAATATCCCCCACCCCTTTTACCCTTTGCAGGGCATCTTTTAAATAAATATTGGCATAGTTACCCAGGAAGGTAGCATCGTGTGTGCCGTTAGGTGAGTACAATGCCAAAGCCACCATGATACTGGGATTACGCTTACGAACGGTAAGGCCCAGCCGCTTTACGGCATCAGGTAATGCCGGTTGCGCCACGCTTACACGATTTTGTACATCCAGTGCAGCAATATTAACATCGGTACCAATATCAAAATTTACATTGATGGAACTTTGACCGCTGGCAGTACTGTTACTGCTCATATAAGTCATGCCTGGCGTACCGTTGATCTGTGTTTCAATGGCTGTGGTGGTGGTTTGCTCTACTGTTTGCGCATCGGCACCAATAAAGTTACCACTAACAGTTACGGTGGGTGGTGTAATGTTGGGATATTGTGCTACGGGTAATTGCGTCATGGCAATAAATCCCACCAGTACAATAACAATGGATATTACAATAGCCGTTACGGGCTTTTTTATAAAAGTATCTGCTATCATTATCTAATTTCTTTATGCTGTTGCAACAGCAACCATGAATAAACTATTTTTTTGCAGGATCAGCTGCGCCGGTTCCTATAGTAACTTTTATTCCTTCCCTTAAATTCTGTACGCCTTCAGTTACAATTTTATCGCCTGCCTTTAAACCATCCTTTATGATAATATTGGTACCAAGTGGTTGACCCAATACGATTTTCCGTTGAGATACTTTATTACTGTCTCCCGGTATATACACAAAATATTCGCCCAGCTGTTCTGTTACCGCTTTAAATGGAATTACAACGGCCTGGTCAGTAGCATTGTTCTTTATTCTTACTGTACCATTCATACCTGCTTTTAATAACCCGTTTTTATTTGGGAAACTCAACCTGGCTTTGATGGTTCCGGTTTGTGGGTTAACTGCCCTGTCTATTAAAATAATTTTGCCGGGAAAAGGATACACATCTTTTCCAAAAGCCAGGGTAAAAGTAGAATCTGCTGCCTTTGGTTTTTCAGTTAACAACGTCGAAAAGCGAAAGATATCTTTTTGTTCTATGTTAAAATCAACGGCAAGATCACCATCAGTAGATACGGTGTTCAATAAAGTTTGTCCTGCTGTTACTGCTGCACCTGTTTTTACACTGGATATGCCAATGGTACCATCAAAAGGTGCATATACTTTGGTGTAGCGTACACTGGTTTGTACAGCCTGTATATTCGCTCTTGCAGCAGCTGCCTGCTTCTTCGTTACTTCCAGCGCAGCATCTGCATTATCTACCAGTTGCTTGGCTACGGCGTCATTTTTATCCAGTTCATGATAGCGGTTGGCATCTTTCTGTGCCTTATTCATATTGGCTTCCTGTACCTGTAAGTTGGCTACTGCCTGCTGGTAGTTGGCGGCATACAACTGTTCGTCTACGGAGTACAGTAACTGTCCCTTTCTTACTTTGGCACCATCAGCAAAATGAACGCCGGTGATAAAGCCACTTACCTGCGGACGTAGTTCCACCTGGTTCAATGCCGTAACTGTTGCCGGGTACTCGTCGTAATACACTGCATCTGTTACAGTCACTTCCTGTACGGTAACTTTTGGTGGTGGCGGTGCAGCCGGGGCTGCAGCCTGGTTATTACATGCTGTAGTAAAAAGCACTGCAGCAATACTGGTATATGTAATGAGTTGTTTTGAAAATGTAGTGTACATATATTTCTGTTATAGTCTGGTAATAAATGGTAAAATGTTTAATAATTAATTAAGCCCAGTGCTTTTTCCACATCTACTTTTGAAGAAAGCACCTGGTACAATGCATTAAAATAATTGATCTGTGCCGTGCGGAGATCGGTTTCGGCAGTAATTACTTCCAGGTAGGTTTTAATCCCCGAACGGTATTGCAACTGTATCACGTTATATACTTCTTTAGCGATGTTTACATTTTCTTTCAGGGCGAGATAATTTTCCAAATTACTTTTATAACCCGCCAGGGCCTGTGCATATTGGGCATGTACCGTGTTTTTCAGGTTAGCAATATCCTGGTCGTTACGCTGTAACTGCAGCGTGGCTGTTTTAAGATTGGCTTTTCTTTTTCCACCCTGGAAGATGGGTACCCCCAAAGTAATACCCGCATAGGAATTGGGATAATTGGTGCCATATAATTTACCAAAATCGTTATTCTGAAAATTAAGATTATAAGCACCGTTGGCAGACACCGATGGTAAGTAACTCCACCTGTTGTATAATATATTCGACTGGAGTAAATTCCGTTGTGTTTCCAGTAATTTATATTCTATCCTGGTTTTGTAATCTGCTGCCTGGGTGGTATCCAATGCAATGGCAGCTTCCAGTTCCAGGCTGTCATACACAATATTCAATGCTGCAGAATCCGGGTAACCCATCAGTGATTTAAGGTATTCGGTTTTGGCTTTTACCAATTCTTCATTACTTCTTTTTAATGCTTTGATATTGTTGAGGCTGATGGTAGCCCTTTTGTAATCTATTTTATCGGCCACACCTGCTTTATATTGATTGGTGGCATCCTGCAGGCTTCTTTCGGTGCGAACAATATTTTCTGCAGCTACTTTTATTTGTTGCGAAGTGGCCAGTACATCATAAAATGCTTTGGATACGTTTGCTGCGAGGTCGATTTTATTATTGGAAGTGGTTTGCGTGGTCTGCAATAACACTTCTTCTTTGGTACGGCGTGCCAGTAACACATCCCTGTTAAAGATGACCTGCGAAGCGGTAAACTGTCCGGATGAAGTATTGTTTACACCCAGTTTAATGGTATTGCCGCCGATAACTGTAGACTGTAATAAAAAATTATGTTGCAGGTTATAATTAAAGTTTACCTGCGGGTACCAATCGGCCAGCCGGCTCCTGATATTGGATGACGTGATCTGTTCGTCCAGTAAAGACTGCTGTATTCTTGGTTGGTGTTTGATCGCATAATCAACAGCTGCTTTAAGTGTTACTTCCTGTAATAAAGTATCACGGGAACTGTTTTGAGCATGAGCAGCAGGTGAAAAGAAAAACACAAAAGCTATCACTGATGGCGCCAGCACCCGGTTAAAAAAAATACGCATAAAATTAAATTGTTCCATTACATAATCGCTGTTATCCTGGGGCAACAGCAGTTGGTTCATTGGCAAGCGACGTATAGCGGTAAAGGGATAAACCTGCAACTTCAGTAGCGCAAGGTTACTTTTATAAAGATAATTGCGACGATCTTTTCCTCAATCAATTCCGCTTTGCAATGTTTTGATAGCTTGATAAAAACAGTTGTACAAGACCCGTACACTCCAATGTCGGAACATTGAATTTATTTTCTACCTGTTTGATCAGCCTCTTAAAATATACATTGGTGAACGCAAAGGTATCAATTATTTAGAAAGCCCACCAAAAAAATTTAAACATTTGTTTAAATTTTCCCGGAAACGTAATACGCTCCTTTTAAATTAAAATGCAATTAAAAAGAGTAGAGTTTACTGTTTGTTTTTTCCAAGCCATAATAATGCATTCAGGAACATTTTATTTTGTGATGGCTGGCTGAAGCTGGATGACAGGCTGGCATTGGTATGCCCTTCATAGTCCATATCATTATGTCCCATATTAAAATATACCATGCGGTAATGGGTATTTGTCCATACTACAGGATAATAACCGCTATGCCATATTTCATGTTGTTTGGGGCCTGTTCCCAAGGGGAAACTGCTTTTATCAATAGCCACTAATATTTTTATAAAAGGATTTTTTGTAAGGTCATTTTTCCAGCGGTACCATTCATTAGGTGCTGCGGTAAATGTGGCGGGCAGTTTTTTTGTAACCGGGTGTTTTTTATATTCTACATGAAGCGTTGCCGTAGTGGGCCGCCAGGTATTGCTGGCATATTCGCCCGATCCCAGGAAAACATCATGATACCAATCCCAGTTTTGCGGGTAAGTGGAAGGCGTTAATGCAAATGCAGCAAAATGAAACCCGATCCATGCGCCTCCATTATACATGTATTGCTCAAAAGCCCGGCGATGCGGTAATGAATCCGGCCTGGTATCCAAAAAAATCACTACGTTATATTGAGATAAAAATGCCGCATTCATATTACTCCAGTTATTGGTAGAGTCATACATAAAATGATGCTCCGCTCCCATTTTGCTAAGCCACGAATTGGCTTCATGCACAAAACTGATATGTGCCAAATCACTTTTACCTGTATAAAAACCGATCACTTTAAATGCTGATTTTTTTTGTGCCTGTATATTGTTTACCAAAAAACAGCATACAAATGTCATACATAAAAGCAAGATGTTTTTATTGAGGCGCATAATTTATTTAACTGGTTTTGGAGACATGTAAAAAACAAACTTACCTCCATTCATTATTTCAGCATGCGTTATGTAGCGCCTGGTGAATGGCTGCCCGTTGAGCGTTATTTTTTTTACGTACACATTTTTATCAGATTGCCCGATTGCTTCTACAGAAAAAGTTTTTCCATTCTCTAAATTAATAATGGCCGTTTTAATAGCGGGACTACCCAGCCAGTATTGATCAGATGCCGGCGCTACCGGGTAAAAACCCAATGCACTGAAAATATACCAGGCACTCATTTGACCGCAATCATCATTACCGCCTAAACCTGCAGGACCATTATGGTATTGATTTTTTAAGATCATGCGCACTCTTTCCTGTGTTTTCCAGGGGGCATCCGTCCAGTTGTACAAATAAGCTACATGGTGCGCCGGTTCATTGCCATGTATATAATTGCCAATGATGCCGTCGCGGGTAATGTCTTCAGTTTCCGCAAAAAATTCATCCGGTAAATGCATGGTAAATAAGGAATCGAGGTGTGTAGTAAATTTTTTCTTCCCTCCCATTGCTTCAATCATTGCCGCTGGATCCTGTGGTACATATAAACTAAAGTTCCAGGCATTGCCTTCAATAAAACCCTGTCCATCGGTTTTCAGTACGTCAAAGGCCGTTTTAAAACTCCCATCGGTTAAGCGTGGCCGCATAAAGCCAATAGACCCATCATAAACATTTTTCCAGTTCTGCGAACGTTTATTGAACTCTTCGTAAATATTTTGTTTACCTAATTTTTTTGCGAGCTGTGCAATCGCCCAGTCATCATAAGCATATTCCAAAGTAGTGGAAACAGAAACGCCGTTCTTATCCTGCGGGATGTATCCCTTATCGATATACCAGCCAATACCTTCATAATTTCGGTTACGGGCCGTAGTTACACAGGCATTCAATGCCTCGTCTGCACCAGTAGAAAGCGTTCCTTTTAAGTAAGCTTCAGCCACAACAGAAACGCTGTGGTATCCACTCATGCACCAGTTATCATTGGCATAATGCGACCAGATAGGTAACATATGCAAAGCACTCTGGTTATAATGTGCCATCATCGATTTTACGATATCTGCATTCCTGGCCGGGTTAATAATATTGAGGTAAGGATGAAAGGCACGATAGGTGTCCCATAAAGAAAACGATGTATAATTGGTAAAACCATTTGCTTTGTGCATATTCTGATCCAGTCCCTTGTACTCTCCATTTACATCCATATATACCGTGGGCATTATTGCAGCATGGTACATGGCGGTATAAAAATTCACCAGTTCTTCTTTATTATCGCTTGTAACAACAATCTTGCTTAATTCTTTGTTCCATGCCTCCTGTGCCTGTTGTTTTGTTTTTTCAAAATCCCAGTGCGGAATTTCTGCCTGCATATTTTCTATGGCGTTTCGTGTACTAACCGGCGACAGAGCCATTTTTATTTTGATCTTTTCATTGTCTGTTGTTTTAAAATCAACATACAGCCGCAGTTGTTTACCGGCCAGGTCAGGAAAATTTTTAGTTTGATTGAACTTGCCCCAAAAACCACGGTAAGGTTGCTTTTTGGAATAATCCTTACAGCCGTAATCCAGGAATGGTTTAGAAAAGCTCATTGCAAAATAAACTGTACGGGTTCTTCCCCATCCATTGGTTTGTCGGTAGCCTGTTATCAATGTATCGTTCTCTACCCTTACAAATGTCCAGATATCTTTATCCTCATAATTATAAATGCCCGCCACCAGGTCGAGGATAATATGTGCTTCATCAGTTTTTGGAAAAGTATATTGATGAAAACCTACACGTGTAGTTGCCGTCATTTCTGCAATGATATTATTGTCATCCAGTTTTACTTTATAATAGCCCGGCTCAGCTACTTCGTTATCATGAGAAAAAGCAGAGCGGTAACCGTTTTCCGGATGATCTGCAGTACCGGGATTTAATTGCAGCGTTCCCGCAGATGCCATCACCAAAAAATCGCCAAGATCAGAATGTCCCGTACCGCTGAAATGCGTATGACTGAAACCTGTAATGGTTTTATCATCGTATTGGTAACCGGCGCAATATTTATATACATCGGGATTGTATTTGTTATTGCTTTCGTAAGGAATGGTATCTGTATCGGGACTTAACTGTACTGCGCCAAACGGAACGGTGGCACCGGGAAAAGTATGCCCCATTTTTTGTGTACCGATAATTGGTTTGGCATATTGTACCAGGTTTTGTGTTTGGCTTTTGACAGAAAAAATAAAAAGGGAAAAGAAAAAACTACAATAAAATTTTTGTACTGCTTTTAATGACATGGCTGTAATTAATGTGAGAAATGGATTATTTATTCAAAAGTACGGGCTTAAAACAGCAGTTAAAAAAAACAGGTTGATTTTTTAGTAATAAAAAAAGCTGCCCTATGCGGACAGCTTCCTGCTTGCTATATATGTGGAGGTTACTGATGCAGTTCTATGGTATGCAGATCGGTTTCTTTATTACGTGTAACGGTAATATTGGTGATCGTACTGTCTTTATACCCGTTAATACCATCAATGAATAAATTATACGTGCCTTCTTTCAATCCTCTTATTTTAAATTCACCCTGGTTCCATGGCAATGCATAAGTGGTGTCGGTAGCATTATAAGCTTTTACAATTACACCATAGGAATGAACGGGTCTGATCTTACCCTCAATGGAACCGGTACTGTGACGGCCGAATGGTTTCAACACCGGTTTTAACCAGTATTTTCCATTGGCATACCAGATGGAACGGGATAAATTAAAATCGAGATACAACTGGAAATTATTGGAAGAAAGTGAATCCAGGTGGTTACGCCTGATATCTACAAAAACAAAATTCTGGTTGTTGACCAGTTGTAACGGGTGCGATATACTATCCACCAGCACACTGTTATTGGTACCCAGTGTAAATTTTATTCGTTCAATTTTTCCGTTTAAAATAAATCCGCTTGCTAATAATGTATCTAAACCATTTCTTAATGTCAGCAGGTCGTAAACGCCTGGTCTTATGGCGAGCGTATCCCATATTTCGCAACGGCTATTCATCTGGTCATGGTCATCATCACAACCGGGATAATTGTGGTCATCATCATGATTGCGCTGGCAGGTATCCAGTTTTACAGCGATACCTTGTATATCTATCAATACTTTTTGATAATCTGTTGGTCCATCAGTAAGGAAAATAGAAAATTTAGTATTGCCAGGCGGAATAGCGCCTTCTCCTTCGGTAGAAACTTCTTTTTGACAGGCGAAAAAAAATAGTGATAATGTAAACAGGCAGGCGGTTACTGCCCACAGGGAGGTTTTTGAAAGTGATTTCATAAGTTTTCATTTTATGGTTTACAAATAAAAATTGACTGTAAGAATAAAATGTAGACTTATAAAAATAGTGTGGCTTTTGATTGTAAGAATGAAGTCAAAAAAAATGCCATTCTGTTTAAATGTGCAAAACTAGCCTGGCAACTTTGCGGCTTTTTTAAACGTTCTAAGGCTAAACAGTTAATGGTATGGCACAATGATTGATTTGTTTATTAAATGATACTGTTAACTTTAAACAACAGAACGTCAAAATTGTATAGTAATAATTAAATCACCGGCAACACATAACATGCCAGCATATATGACCCCAGATCCTTCCTTCTCATATGATATTGTAGTAATCGGCTCCGGGCCGGCTGGCGCCACTGCAGCCAGGTTTGCTGCCCAAAATGGCTTGAGTGTTTTACTGATAGATAAAAAGCAGGAACTGGGTGCGCCCATACAATGTTCGGGAGCGGTAAGTCATAATGCATTGGAGCAGGCCTGTGTAAATATTTCTGATGAATTTGTACAGGAAGCCATTTTTGGTTTTGCTGTGTATGATACCAACGGGAATAAAAAAATTATTGATTACCGAAATATAAAACCTGATGAATATGGTACAGGAGAAGGTTGTAAACCGTTGGGCTATGTGGTAGACAGGCGGCGTTTCGACCGTTACCTGGCCACGCAGGCCGAACGTGCAGGTGTTACCACCTGGTTAAAAACAGAGGCATTGGGATATACGGTGATCGATGAACATCACTGTTCAGTACAACTTAAAAAATTTAATGAGCTCATTACGGTATATGCAAAGGTTGTGGTAGCTGCAGATGGTGTTCAATCACAGGCGGGTAAATGGGCCGGCATAAAAACACATATTAAGTTAAGTGAACTGGCCAGCTGCCTGCAATTTGTTGTAGATGGTGTGGAAACAAATGGCTTGCTGGAAATTGTTACGGGTCACGAATGGGCACCGGGAGGTTATGCATGGGTATTCCCGAAAGGACATGGCTATGCAGAAATTGGTTTAGGGGTTACACGAACCATGTGTACCGATGACGCACAAACGTACCTGGATAAATTTCTTACCGCTTCTTTTTTTAAAGAACGGTTTAAAAATTGCCGTATACTGGAAGTGCAGGGCGGTGGGGTTCCGTTGGCTGCACCATTAAAAATACAGTATGCCGATAACCTGATCCTGGTGGGTGATGCTGCAAGGCATGTAAATGCGATCACCGGCGGAGGTATACATACTGCTTTAAGCAGCGGAAAAATTGCCGGGGAATTTTTAGCGTCATTAATTAAATCCGGCAAGCCTCCTGTTGCTGAAAATTTAAAAGGCTATCATGATAACTGGTTACAGGCAACAGGCAACAGCATGTGGAAATTGTATGAAGTAAAACGGGATATCTTTGATAACAAAGATATCCGGCAAAGAGATGAACAATTGTATGCAACGATGTCGAATTATTTTAGTCCCACATCAGAGTATAAAAAAATATAAATAATGAGTACAAAGGAACCTGTTGTTTTTGAAATTGGATGGAATGCCTGCATTAAATGTGGGGCATGCGTTGCCGTATGTCCACAACATGCAGGCTTTACCAGCCCTTTTGATACTATTGCCGTAAATACGCCTTGTGATATTGCCTGTATGTTTTGTGAAACCGTTTGCCCGGTAAGCACTATCTCTCATCAATTGGTAAACAGTACTACCGGATCATTAACGGCATCATTATTTCCATCCACCACCTAAGGCTTTATACAATTCTATCACTGCATTGATGGATTCTCTTTGCAGCAATGCAAGTTCCAGCTCTCCCTGCAATACATTACTTTGAGCGGTGATCACTTCCAGGTAATTGGCCATACCATTCCTGAATAATAAATCAGCATTGGAAACTGCCTGCTGCAATGTTTGTACTCTTGATCCTGCTACAGTTTGCTGTTCCTTTATCTTTTCTGTTTTAACCAGTGCATCTGATACTTCGCCTACAGCTGTTAATACAGACTGGCGGAATTGTATCACGGTACGTTCTCTTTCAATTTTGGCAATTTCGTATTGTGTTTTTAGTTGTTTGCGTTCAAACAAAGGTTGTGCAACAGATCCCGCTGCAACAGCAAATAAAGAAGCTGGGATATTAAACCAATTACTCAATTTAAAGGAATTGATTCCACCGGATGCAGTGATCCCTAACTTAGGGTACATATTGGCTTTAGTAATCCCTGTTTTTGCATTGGCGATGTTTAATGCCAGTTCGTAAGATCTTACATCGGGCCGGTTGCCAAGCAATGCTGCAGGAATACCGGTGGAGAGATCTCCGGGGAAAATGACATGATCAGTTGTTTGCTGACGTGCTATTGCCGCTGGTGCAAGGCCCGTTAAAACACTCAATGCATTTTCCTGTATGGCAATGCTTTGTTGCAATGAAGGGATTAGCTGTGCAGCAACCAGGCGTTGTGCTTCTGCCTGTTGTACAGCCAGTGCTGTTACCTGCCCGGCCTGGTATTGCAGTTTGATAATGCGTAAGGTACTATCATTAAGTAACAGGTTTTTATTGGCAATGGCTACCTGTGCATCCAGCATCAGTAAATTATAATATCCCTTAGCGATATTCGCCACCAGGTTGGTTTGTATCATTTTCCTGGCTTCAGTGGTTTGCAGGTATTCTGCCAATGCTTTTGCTTTCTGGTTTTTTATTTTTCCCCAGATGTCAGCTTCCCACGAAAGGGAAGCTGATATGCTATAATCTTCTACGTATGATTTGCCTAAAAACTGGCTTAAACTTAACCCGTTTAAACTATTATCGGATGGCCGGCTGATAGTAGCGCCAGCCTGTAACCTTGCATCGGGCCAATAACCAAGTTTACTTTGTTTTACAATTAACTGTGCTGCCTCTATATTTTTTAAGGTAACCTGCATGTCGTAATTTTTAATCACGGCAGTATCAATTATTTTCTGAAGGTTAGTATCTGTAAAAAAATCCTTCCATTGGATAGTGGCGATATTTGATGTATCAGCAGATGTGGCGTTTCTATATGTTTCAGGTACCGGAAGATTTGTTGCGCTGATGTCCTTCGTTACCTTACATGCGCCCAACTGTAACAGCATGAGCGCAAGAAGATAAGTTTTTAAATTATTGTTCATAAAAATGATTACTTGATTAGTTGTTAGAAAATATTAATTGCTGTCATTTACCTCTTTAACCAGCTTTAATTTAGGACGGATACTTTCCTGCAGGTGTTGAAATATTACAAACAGTACGGGAATGATAAATATGCCCAATAATACACCGGTTAACATACCACCCACTGCACCTGTACCAATAGAGCGGTTACCCATGGCCGATGCACCGGTTGCACTCACAAGGGGAATTAACCCGGCAATAAATGCAAAGGAGGTCATTAATATAGGACGTAAACGAAGTCTTGCGGCTTCAATAGCTGATTGTGTTATAGAGAGCCCGGCTTTTCTTCTCTGTACCGCATACTCTACTATCAGGATCGCATTCTTTGCCAGCAAACCGATCAGCATGATCAAACCCACCTGCACATAAATATTATTTTCAATACCTGCCATATTGATAAAGGCAAATACACCGAGTAAACCTGTTGGTACCGATAAGATAACGGCCAATGGAAGGATATAACTTTCATATTGTGCTGCCAGCAAAAAGTACACAAATACAATCGACATGATAAATATCAACGCTGTTTGAGAACCCGCCTGCTGCTCTTCTCTTGTTAAGCCCGACCATTCATATCCATAACCACGCGGCAGGTAATTGGCTGCCACTTCCTCCACGGCTTTCAATGCTTCGCCCGAGCTAAATCCGGGTTTGGGCACACCATTTATCGTTACGGCATTGAACAGGTTGTTTCGGGTAACCGTTTCCGGTCCATATACTTTTTCTAAAGAGATCAACGTTTTTACCGGTATCATCTGGCCCACATTATTCTTTACATTCACTGCATTTAATGTAGCAGGATCAGCACGGTATTCAATATCCGATTGCAGGATCACTTTATACTGTTTACCAAAACGGTTAAAGTCAGAAGCCTGGTAACTGCCGTAATACACCTGCAGTGTTTGCAGCAGGTCACTAACGGAAACACCTAACTGCCTGGCCTTGGCCTCGTCGATATTCACTTTGTATTGCGGGTTACCGGTATTGAATGTCGTAAAAGCATAGGCAATTTCCTTACGCTTCATCAGCTCTCCAATAAAGCCATAAGCAGTAGCACTTAAGTCTTCCAGCTTACCACCTACCCTGTCCTGCAGTAGTACTTCAAAGCCATTGGTGTTACCAAAACCCTGTACCGTTGGTAAGGTAAAAGTGAAAAGATCGGCAGCAGAAATGACGGCTAATTTCTGATTGACCTCGCCGAGTATTTTATTGATATCTTCTGTTTTGCCTCTGGTACCCGGCTTTTTTAATTTAACAAAAGCCAGGGCACTTATCGGGCTTGTTGCATTAGTAATGATATTCATACCGGCAACGCTATACGATTTTTCTACCGCTTCTACAGTGGCGATGATACTGTCTACTCTGGCGACTACTTTCTTTGTTCTTTCCAATGAAGCGCCCGCCGGCATATTGAGGGAATACAGGAAGATGCTCTGGTCTTCTGTGGGAATAAACCCGGTTGGCGTTCTTTTAACCAGGAAGATGGTGGTTGCTGTAATTAATACCAGGCCGGTTAGTGCCACCCACTTTGTGCGTATTAAAAATTTAAGACTGTTACTATAACGGTTAGTAAGAGAAGAAAAGCCCGCATTAAAAGCGGCAAAAAAACGTTTCTTAAATCCTTTTGGCTGAGTGGGAGAAGTATGATTATTTTTCAATACTAAAGCAGCCAAAGCCGGGCTTAATGTCAATGCATTTACAGCAGAGATTAATATCGCTATACCTAATGTAAATCCAAACTGTTTATAAAAAACGCCGGCAGGGCCTTGCATAAATGCAACGGGTACAAATACAGCCGCCATTACTAATGTGATAGAAATGATGGCACCCGATATCTCGCTCATGCTTTTAATAGTAGCTGCTTTTGCCGGTAAATGCTCAGTTTCCATTTTGGTATGTACTGCTTCCACTACTACAATCGCATCATCTACTACGATACCAATGGCGAGTATCAATGCAAATAAGGTTAAGAGGTTAATGGTAAAACCAAATAACTGCATAAAGAAGAATGTACCTAAAATAGCTACCGGTACTGCAATGGCGGGTATTAATGTAGAACGGAAGTCCTGCAGGAAAAGAAATACCACTATAAATACGAGGATAAACGCTTCTATCAACGTACGTTTTACCTTATCAATGGAAGCATCTAAAAATTCCTTTGATGAATAAGGTACAAAGGTATGAATGCCTTTAGGTAAAGATTTTTGTACCCTTTCCATAATGTGGTTTACTTCCGTAAGGATATCATTGGCATTCGATCCTGCCGTTTGATAGATCAATATCCCTGTTGACGGACCTTTATCCACTTTTGCGTCGGCACTATAACTGAATGAACCAAATTCTACACGGGCAATATCTTTTAATTTTATTGCAGAACCATCCAGGTTACTTTTTAAAATGATATTTTCATAATCTTCATTCCTGTTCAGTTTGCCTTTGTATTTGATCACGTATTCAAAAGATTCTTTACTGCTTTCTCCAAATTTACCGGGTGCGGCTTCCAGGTTTTGTTCCCTTATAGAAGCCAGCACTTCCTGTGCTGATAAATTATAAGCCGCAAGCCTGTCGGGTTTTAGCCAGATGCGCATCGCGTAATCCTTCGCACCAAATATGGCTGCCTGGCCCACACCATGTACCCTTTGTATTTCGGGTACAATATTTATCTTGGCATAGTTTTGTAAAAATGCTTCATCATAGGCGCTGTCTTTGCTATACAAAGCAATGGCCATGATAATACTGTTCTGTTGTTTTTGCGTGCTCAGTCCTGCTTTCAATACTTCTTCAGGAATTAAACTGTTGGCCTTGGCCACACGATTCTGTACGTTAACCGAAGCGATATCAGGATCGGTTCCTGATTTGAAATAAACACTCAGCGTCATCGTACCATCATTGTTGGAGTTAGAGGTCATGTAAGTCATGTTCTCTACACCGTTGATGGCTTCTTCCAATGGGGTTGCTACTGAGCGGGCCACTACTTCAGCACTGGCGCCGGGATAATTAGCCGTTACCTGTACACTGGGCGGAGCGATATCCGGGAACTGTGTAATTGGTAATGAGTATAATGATACGATACCGAGTAATACCAGCAGTATGGAAATAACGGTGGATAATACCGGGCGTTCTATAAATTTTTGTAACATAAGCGTAAAAGCCTGCCTGTAGCCCTCAAAAGAAGGCCTGGCTGCTGTGTTTTAAATGATGATTAATTTTTTTAGAAGACTATTTTCTTCCTGCAGTTCATGAAAATTACGGTTTGTATAAAGAAGCCTGCAACACACTATCTGCAGAAATATTCTGTGGGTTAATGACTGCGCCTTCGCGTAACCGTTGTATACCACTGAATACAATTCTTTCTCCACTGGTAAGTCCTTTACTTACCAGGTAGTTGCTGCCACTTTTGCCGCTGATATTGATCTGCCTGCTGATGACTTTGTTGCTATCTCCTACGGCAAACACAAATATTTTATCCTGCAGCTCGTAAGTAGCTTCCTGCGGCACCATCAGTTGATTTTGATGCAGCGAAGGAATGCGGATCTTACCGGTAATGCCTGAACGCAGTATTTTTTCAGCGTTGGAAAAATTTACCCTGAAGGCAATGGTCCCTGAGCTGCGGTCAAACTGTCCCTGTACCAATTCAATTTTTCCTTTGTTGCCGTAAATCGTATTGTCAGGTAGCTGCAGGTCAACGGCAGGAATGTTCTTTATTTTTTCTTCGGTGGACTTACCGGCAAAGCCAGCTATAAAAGAAAGAAAATCTGCTTCACTCATAGAAAAATAAGCATGCACATTGTTTACATCCGAAACTACAGTAAGCGGTAATGTTTCTCCTTTACCGATCAGGCTTCCCTGCTTAAAAGGGATATGACCAATGTAGCCACTAACCGGCGCCGTTATCAGAGTATAGCCAACAGTGATTTCTGCACTTCCCTTGGCAGAAACGGCCTGCGCATAGCTGGCCTTTGTAGCATCCAGGTTTGCTTTGGCGGTCTTCAATTGTACCTCAGCCACTACTTTATTGTCTACTAATGGTTTTAAACGATCGTAGTCTACCTGTGCTTTTTCTATGGCAGCTTTAGCGGCTAATACTGATGCGGAAGCACTGTTTGAAAACTCGCTGTATTCCTTGCTGTTTATCCTGAATAAAGGCTGTCCCTGTTGTACATAAGCGCCTTCCTGAACATAGATTTTTTCCAGGTAACCACTTACCTGTGGGCGTATCTCTACATTGGTGCTGCCTTCAATACTGGCAGGATATTCCAGCCAGGTAGTTGCGGCACCTTCGTTTATTTTAATTACCGGTAATGATGGTGCTGCCGGTGCAGCAGTTTGATTGTTTTCCCCGGCACATGCGGCGAGGAATAAAATGGCTCCGTATATCAGATATTTGTTCATAACGTAATTAAATTGTTTAACAGTGTTAGGTGATTGTTGTAAAAAAAGCAGTCATTTCTTTCGACCGCCATGAGTTGCTTTATGAATTGTTCATGGACTTAATGAATGATGTATTGTATTGTTGAAGTGTTTCATGGTGATTGTTTATAACGTAATTAAATGGTTTAACAGTGTTAAGTATTTGAGCAAAAAAAAATGACTATTTCATCGAGGTGATTATACCACTGATAGCATCTTTCAATACCTGCTTATTTAGTTCTTCCGAAGTAAGCTGGCGGGTCATGTTGATAGAGATCAAACCATGCACCACCGACCAAAATGTGTAATACTTGGTGTCAATATAATCATCCGTTCTTTTCTCTTCAGGAATGATCTCGGCAATTTTATCCCATAACATATTGGTAGGACCTTGTAAATCCGGGCAGGCATTCTGAAGTGCACAGCAGTTTACTTCCACCCCATACATTACCTGGTACAATTGCTTTTCTGCAAAGGCAAAATTCCAGTAAGCCAGCCACATGGCTTCCAGTTGTTCAGCAGGATCCTGGTATTTGTTCTTAGCTTCTTCCATTTGTACAGCCAGTTTTACAAATCCCTGTCTTGTCAACTCGTTCAAAATAGCATCTTTGTTGGCAAAGTATTCGTAAATGATCGGTGCAGTGTATTCAATCTTATCCGCTATCTTACGCATACTCAATGCCTGCCAGCCTTCTTCCTTTACAATATTGATAGAAGCTTCCAGGATATTGGTCCTGGTTTCTTCCTTCAATCGTAATATTCTTTCTTTACTGGCCATTTGCTTTTATAGTAGTTAAATAATTTAACACCGTTAAGCAAAGTTAACATCAGTTATCTCAAACCGCCAAATCTTTTTTAATTATTTTAGAAATTGCCCAAACCTGCGATACGAAAAACTACTTTAGCTCGTTATTTTAACGCTATGAAAGCAAATGCTTTTCCCAGGATCAAATCGATAATACAATTGTACGAGCTCTTAACTGATGAAGAACGGATTATCGTGGATGTACTGCGCCAGATCATTACCGAAACCTTACCCGGTTATTGTAAAGAAAAAATATCCTACAATGTGCCGTTTTTTTTTGGTAATAAAAGTATTTGCCTGGTATGGCCGGCATCGGTACCACGGGGTGGAATAAAAAAAGGCGTATTACTGGGCTTTTGGTATGGCAATCAATTAAAGGACGTTGACCATTACCTGATTCATGGTACTAATAAACAGATTTTTTACCAGGTCTATCATACTGCCGAAGATATCAATCAAAACGCGGTTGTAAAATTATTGAATGAGGCTGCAGCGCTGGATGCCAGCTGGCGCAAACAAAAATAATGTTTGAAGTAGATGGCCTTCTACAAATAAAAAATAATACTACGACCTGTTTTTTTACGTTTACAGTTTAGTTTAGCGCTTAGAAAACCAATCCTTATGAAACCCAAATTTTACACTGGCATTACTTTACTATTACTTTTTTTTCAAGTGAATTTATCAAAGGCCAACCCTGCAAAGTTTGTCCCTTTAACAACACCATTATCAGGAACTACCAATTTTAATAGTTTGTACAGCGGTATGTTTGTTGATCTCACTGGTATACAATCTGCGGGCGGCACGGGATTATTGGCGTCCAATGTATCGGGTTATAATTTTCGTTTATTCGCTTCTTCCGGTGTAGCGGATTGTGGTATTGGTATAGAATCTTTCACAGGAGAGACGGCTTTGGTTTATGGCTATACCAATAACGGTATGACCAATCTTACTGCATTGGAATTATCTTCCAATGATGGCAAGTTATTCGACCTGCAATCTGTAGGTATTACGATAGACGGACCGAGCACGGGTATTTCCAAAAATATTCGACTGGTAGGATATCGTAGCGGATCCCCGGTACCGGGCGCCGTTTTAATGCAAAGCATTACTGCTGCTTCATTCGGCGGATTGCTGGTAACTTTTAATGTTGCATCCAACAGCAACTTTATTGGTGTAGATAAATTTCGTATTGAAACAGACGGTACTTATACTATTTCGGGAGCGATTGGCGTAGATAATGTGAATGCCATTAACTTCAGGAGTACATTGGCGGTTAGCCTGTCTGGTTATACAGTGTCAGTACAAAATAAAAACGTGGTATTGAACTGGCAAGCACAAAACGAAAGTAATAACGATCACTTTACTGTCGAAAAAAGCAAGGATGGCATAAACTATACCGAAATTGGTGCGGTAGCCAGTTTAAATAATAATTCCGCTGTTACAGAGTATTACCGGTTCATAGATAACCGGCCATACGGTGGTAATAGTTTTTACCGCCTTAAGCAGGTGGACTTAGATGGTAAAGAAAAATACCTGGGTGTACAAAAAATATATGTTGCATTTATCAATCCTGCCATTTATCCCAATCCTGTAACAGGTAACAGTTTTGTATTACAGGGCGGCTTTATCGAAGGAGGTAAACAGGATTATACCATTACTGATCTGTCTGGTAAAACGGTGTTATCAGGAACAGTGAACAGCCAGTTGCAGCAAATTAATATCTCTGCCTTAAGCAAAGGATTATACCTGCTGCAATTAAATAATGGCAGTAGTATAAAATTTAAAAAGGAATAGTTACATCTACACATAAAAAAAGCCCGCTGTTTGCGGGCTTTTTTATTGCCGGCAATCACTGATTCAAAGAAGATATTATAATAAAAATGTTAACTTACCTTTTTAGCATTTTAAAAACTACGGGATGCTGCATGAACTTATTTTAAAAAATGTGTGCCGGCATATTGCATTGGATATAAACGAAACCGATCATTTTATTGGCCTGTTGCAACACAATGTCATTTTAAAAAAAGATTTTTTGTTAAGGGAAGGCCAGCCCTGCAAAAATATTTACTATGTGAATGCCGGTACAGTAAGGGCTTACTACCTTGATAAAGACGGTAAGGAATCTACGATCATGTTTGCCATTGCAGATTGGTGGATAACGGATATGTATTGTTTTATTAACGGGCAGCCGGCCATGTTATATATTGAAGCCATTGAAAACAGTGATGTGTTGCAGTTATCAAAAAATAATTTTGACAGTTTGTGTATTGATGTGCCAAAATTTGAACGTTTTTTCAGGATCATTATGCAAAATGCCTATATCCGCGAACAGTTAAGGGTAATAGAAAATCTATCGCTTACTGCTGAGGAACGGTATAATAATTTCATCAATAAATACCCCCAGGTTGTGCAACAGGTTACTCAAAAACAAATTGCATCTTATCTTGGCATTACGCCGGAATTTTTAAGTAATATCAGGGCCAAATCAAAAAAAACAATTTCTTAAGCTATCTTAATTTATTCCTGCGGTGGTTTTGCTTTCTTTGTAAAAAAGAAAATATGCTGATATTGATTGCAGGCCCTTACAGAAGTGGCACCAACGACGATCCGGCTTTAATGCAGGCTAACCTTGACAAACTGGAAGCCGCTGCCCTGCCCCTGTTTCGCCTGGGGCATATTCCCATGATCGGCGAATGGGTGGCATTACCTTTGCTACATTTAGCTGGCTCAATAAAACCCGGAGATGCGGCTTACGAAGAGATCCTGTATCCGGTAGCACATCGGCTGTTGTTGAAATGCGATGCAGTGTTAAGACTGGAAGGTGCTTCCAAAGGAGCGGATGAAGATGTAAGGATCGCCAAAGAAAGAGGGTTAAAAATTTATTACGATCTAAAAGAAGTACCATATGCCGAATAAGAGGGTAAAAAATCTTACAGAAAAAATATTGTCGGATAACTGGTATACACTGCGCAAAATAACCTTTGATTATTTGATGAATGATGGCAGCTGGCAAAGCCAGGAAAGAGAAGCTTATGACAGGGGAAATGCTGCTGTGATCCTCTTATACAATACTGAGTTAAGAACGGTCATTCTCACCAAACAGTTTCGTGTACCCACTTATATCAATGGCAACGAAAGTGGCATGCTGATCGAAGCCTGTGCGGGGCTTTTAGACAAAGATGATCCCGAAGCCTGCATCATTCGTGAAACCGAAGAAGAAACCGGTTACAGGATCGGCAGCGTTAAAAAAGTATTTGAAGTGTATATGTCGCCAGGATCCGTTACAGAAAAACTGTATTTCTTTATCGCGGAATATTCCAGTACAATGAAAGTAGCCGAAGGTGGCGGATTAGCCAATGAACAGGAAGATATTGAAGTGCTGGAACTTACTATTGACCAGGCGATGCAAATGGTAGAAGCCGGTGAAATAATGGACGCGAAAACGATCATCCTGTTGCAGCATGTAAAGTTGAAGCAGATTTTGTAGAGGAATGGTCAATAGTGAATGGTGAATATTGGCCATTCATAATTTCTCAAAATAACTATATCAAAAGCTCCTTAAAATTTAGATTTCACTGGTTTGAAATCTTGTAAAATTAACTTTTCACAATTGGCCATTCACAATTGACTATTGACCATTCACCAGGTCACACTTTAACAATTCCTATTGCCATTTAGTTCCCCATTGGCATAATTTTTTCAATCTTTGTATAAAAATAAACGACTTGAAAAAATTTTTACCCTTCGTGCTGGTTGCCTTTTCCCTTGCTGCAAAAGCACAACGTATCGACAGTATTTATGTTAATTTATATACTGATAGTCTTAAAAAGGGCACTTACAATTATATTAATGTAGATGGCTTGATGAGCAACGGGCATTATCTTCCATTAGACAGCAGCCATATAAAATTCTCCTGTTCTTCGGGCAAATTCATTGGTAATAGTTTAGTGCTAGACAAAGAGTGTAAAGAAGAAAAAATAGTGATCAAAGCGGTATTGAAAAATAATCCTGCATTGTTTAAAGAATTTACAATGTATATCAAAAAGAAGCCGGATGATGAACGATTGAAAACCGTGGATGAACTGATGAATGAAATGCCGTCGCCACGTTCAAAAAATAAGAAAGGATAAATATATTTCAGCTTATAGCATTAAAAAGCCCAACAAAATTGTTGGGCTTTTTTAATGAGTTCAAATCAATATCGTTATGCAAACTTTTTAGCATCTTCTAAAAACTGTGCTAAACCGCTATCCGTTAAAGGGTGTTTTAATAACCCTAAAATAGAAGTTAAAGGACAGGTACACACATCAGCACCAGCCTCAGCACATTTAATGATATGGTTAGGGTTGCGAATAGATGCCGCCAAAATTTCTGTTTTATACCCCTGTATAGAAAATATCTGGCGCAATTGATGGATCAGTTCCATCCCATCCCACCCGGTATCGTCAATTCTACCGATAAAAGGAGATACATAAGAGGCGCCTGCTTTTGCAGCCAGTATCGCCTGGCCGGCAGAAAAAATCAATGTACAGTTGGTCCTGATACCATTATCAGTAAACCATTTAATCGCTTTAATACCCTCTTTTATCATGGGCACTTTTACTACAATGTTGGGATGAATAGCGGCCAGTTTTTTTCCTTCTTCCACAATGCCGTCAAAATCGGTAGACACCACTTCGGCGCTGATATCTCCATCCACCATTTCGCAAATGGCTTTGTAATGTGCCATCACTGCTTCGGTACCTTTGATACCTTCTTTAGCCATTAAAGACGGGTTGGTAGTAACGCCATCTAAAATTCCCAGGTCATTTGCTTCTTTAATTTGAGCCAGGTTGGCTGTGTCGATAAAAAATTTCATGTCGCACTATATTTTAAGTAAGAATATAAATAAAAAATGGCAAGTTACTTACATCGCACCGCTCAACCATCTACCCTTGCTGCCTTCCGGCCCTGGGGGAGTTCAACAGGAGCTGGCCGTATAAGACTTGCCGCCGCAAAAGTAAGGGCAAATGATCAATATTCCATACTCAATTTTTAAAAATAAGAGGCGGGTAGCAAGTAATAAGTATGAAGGATCAAGTATCCGGTATCAAAAACTAATACCCGGCCTGTCTGTCCTGGAACCGATCTTTGATAAACCGATCAGCTGATCATTACGGTCGTTAAACCCTTTATAATACATTAGGATGGTATACGTGTTTTCTGTTTCCCAATAATTACCCTCCAGGTCCATTCGTTGTTGTGGATTATTTTTATCAACCGAAATATAAGTGTAACTATAGTAACCTTGTTTTAAAAATGCCGTGGTTTCGTACACGCCTTTTTCTGTATTGAAAACCATTTTGGTCTTATCATTAAAATTAAAATCGGTGAACTGTCCTGCTAAATAAATATCTTTTCCTGCATAAGGTTGTGCGGTAGGCGTGGTTAAAGTAAAATGTACCGTGGCAAAATCGCCCTGCCAGTAAGGGTTAATGGTTTCCAGTGTTTCAATTAAATACATACCATCAAGATCACGGAAATATACATAACGTTCCCCGCTCCTGTCGCGGTCGGGTTTTACAAATACTTCGGTGGCTGTTTTACCATAATGTGCGCTGTCTACCCTGTCACTCTGTAAGCGAAAACTCCTCAGGTCGAGCCAGCGCCATTCTTTTCCCCCGGGAAAAATACAGTTGTTCTCTGTATTATATTCCAATGTATTGCTGCGTACAAAGGTCGGTGGAATATCTCTTATGGCATTATCCCAGCGGTTGTTTTGCAATATCACTACCTTAACCTGCTGGGCTGCACTAAAAGTATTTACGCCAGTGATATTGGCATTGAATTGTATTTTCTGGTGCGTGGAAAAAAACTGTGGGGTTAATGGTTGTACTACTCTCGCGCTTATGGCGGCTTTATTATCCAACACTAACAGGCGCCTGGTAAAAGCCAGCTTGGAAGTATCGCCATCCAAAAATACTTTCAGCATATAATTGCCCGACATCGTGATGGTGGTATTCCTGTCGGGTATCATTGCCTGGTAGTGCGTGTATTTGGTAAAGGCAATGGAAGAATACCGGTTGGTAGAAATCCGTTGCTGCGTAAATCCCTTGATGTATAAAAAAGGATTCAGGTCAACCGGTTTCCAGTTATAATCGCATAATTGAAAACTGTAGTAATAACTTTTAATATTGCCATCCAGGTCATCAAAATTCAATTCCAGCTGATCTGTGCTGTTAAGATTAAATACCGGCATCGCGGTTTGATCGCCATACATATGAAAACGAACCGCTTGTATGTTAGGTTTATAAACGGCTTCGGGCAATTGGGCAATGCTTGAGAAAGTATAAAAAGTAAATAAAGTACAGAGTACAGCTATTTTATTGCGGCATTTAATGATATTAGTTGTCATCTTCGTTAATAGTATTGTGAATGCTGAATTGTCAATGAAGACCTTTGCAAATTTAATACCCTATTCACCATTGACCATTGACAATTCACATCGCACATGTTAATCTTTTCGTCCCTTGCCGTTGGCTTTACGTGTAAATAAAATACATTTGTAAGATACCAAAAGTATACCATTTGAATATATCGGTGTTCATAGCCAAAAGAATTGCCTTTAACCGGCAGAAAACATTCTCCCGTTTTATTATACGGCTGGCTGTTGCAGCTACTGCTATAAGTGTGGCGGTGATGATTGTTGCTATGAGCTTTGTAAATGGTTTTCAGCAGGTGATCAGCGATAAGGTGTTTAGTTTTTGGGGGCATATCCGTGTGCAGCAGGACCTGGAAAACAGGGAAAGTATTGCAGAAGAATACCCGATTTTAAGAAATGATACGGTAGAGCATAACCTGAGAAGGATACCTTCAATAAAAAGTGTGGAAAGGTATGCCAGTAAATACGCCATGCTTAAACATGGTGGTGATATTGAAAGTGTTCACCTGAAAGGCATTGATTCCAGTTTTGATTTTACAAGAATGAATGCTTTATTAAGACAGGGACGCTGGATGCATACCAGCGATAGTGCGTATAGCCTGGAAATTGTATTATCGGAATATACCAGCAAACAATTGAATTTAACATTGAATGATACTTTACTGGTAACGTTCATTAATGGAGGAGACCTTGCAGATGCAAGACTGCGGCAACGGAAATGTATATTAGTTGGAATTTATAAAACTTCCATAGAAGAATATGATAAACTATTTGGTATCTGTGATATCAACCTGATCAGAAAACTGAATAACTGGAATGCCAACCAGATCGGCGGCTATGAAATATTTTTAAAAGATTATACCCAGACCGATCAGATCAACAAAGAAATTTATGATGTGGCTGTATTACCGCAAACCTGGTATAGTAAAACAATTAAAGAAACTTATCCCAACATCTTCGACTGGCTGGCATTGCAGGAACAAAATAAAAATGTTTTGTTAATTATTATGGTGGTGATCGCTGCTGTAAATTTAATTACCTGCCTGTTGATTTTAGTTTTGGAAAGAACTAAAATGATCGGCATTTTAAAAGCCGTTGGCGCAAACGACTGGAGCCTCCAACAGGTATTTTTATTCAATACTTCTTTTATAGCGGTTACAGGAATTACTATCGGTGCAGTGCTTGGTGTAGGCATTTGTTGGCTGCAGGAAAAAACCGGTTTCATTAAACTGGATGAAGATGCGTATTACATGAGCCAGGCGCATGCAGAGGTGGTTTGGTGGCAGGTTGTACTGGTTTGCACAGGTACACTGGCCATTTGTTTTGCCACACTTATCATTCCTACACTTTTGATAAAAAAGATCAAGCCGGTTACGGCGATACAATTTCGTTGATGGGTTACTGGTTTAAAAAATTTCGGGTTAAAGGATATTTGATTGTTTGCAAACTAAAGCACTTTATTATCAAACCAACAATAAAATAACCCGTAACATATTTAACCCGCAACTTTTTTTAGTTCACCAGTGCAGCCAAAATAATCCCCGTTGCCACCGCAGCATTCAAAGATTCCGCTTCTCCAATTCTCGGGATTGTAATTTTTTCATCCACCCTGTTCATTACGGTGTCGCTTATCCCCTTTCCTTCGTTACCAATAATGACCAGAGCCTCTGTAATATTTTTTAACTGGTTAACGTTTTTGCCATTCAAAGCGGCAGCATATTTTTTTACCTGGTTATTTTTATGCAGCCATTCTTCCAGCGGAGTATATAAAATAGCCACCCTTGCCAAACTGCCCATTGTGCTTTGCACTACTTTAGGATTATACATATCCGCACATGTAGGCGAACAAATGATATTTTCAATTCCAAACCAATCAGCAGTGCGAATGATGGTGCCCAGGTTGCCGGGATCCTGTATGCCATCTAAAACAAGGCTGATCTTATTTTTACAATCTACTGTTGCAGGTGATGTTTTCTTTTTAAAAACCGCCAGCACATTATTGGCTGTAGTTAACAACGACATTTTTTCCAGCTCAAAATCTTTCGTTGCAATGACCTCCATTCCTGAATATTGCTGCAATGTTTTTTGATTGTTTCCCAGCCATTCGTTTAGGGCAAATAGTTGGGTGCAGGCAAATTCACGGCTATCCAGTAACTCCAGTACTACTTTAGGTCCTTCAGCAATAAACACGTCATTTTCATCCCTGAATTTTTTATGGTGTAAACTTTGGATATATTTGGTATGCGTTTTGTTAACCATTAGTCACTAATTAAGTTTATGCCGCCCAGCGCCCCTCTTAAAACAAGGTTTTTTCAGCACTTAAGGAATATATTGTTTCTTTCACTGGTATTATCTTCCTGTATTGTTCCAAAAAAATATCAAAAAGGTAAACCTTTTATTACTAAAAACAGTATCGAAGTTAAGGGAGGAAAGTTTACCAGGGATGAAACGATCGCTTTAAAATCGCGGTTAAATGCGCAATTGGACGACAGTGCCAAAATAAATGTGGTAGACCACTATTTTATCCGCCATGTATATAACAAACCTCCTGCATTTGATACCGTTTCAGCGGCAATATCTGCAAGGAACATGAAAGCATCAATGATGCACTTAGGTTATTACAGTGCAATAGTTACTTACCAGGCAGATACGGTGAAAGTGGGTAACCAATTAAGGGTACATGTAAAATATATTGTTGAACCAGGCAAACCAACGCTGATTGATACGATCAGTTACAAGTTACGAAAACCTGATCTGCAACGACTGGCGCTTAAAGATCCTGAAAAGCGTTTATTAAAAGAAGGACAGCCGGTTAGCAAAGCTGGAGTATTGGGAGAAATGAACCGCCTGGTAGATCTCTACCGCAACAATGGCTATTATAAATTTACTCCTGAGGAATTAAGAATGCGAGGCGATACCACGCTGGATATCTTAACCAATATCAGCGACGATCCGTTTGAACAGGTACAGGTATTTGCAGAAGCACAACAGAAAAAAGATTCTCCAAAAATTAAACTGGCTCTTGTATTGAATCCTCCGGCCGACAGCAACAGGTTACGGCCCTATTATATCAACAATATTTATATTCTCCCCGATTTTCGCCCGGGGGATACTTTAAATAATCCCACATTAACAGAACGTGTTACTACCCGAACGCATTATATCATCCGCTATCATAATAAATTATTCCGTACAGGTTTTTTAACCAGGAATATGCTGATGAAAAAAGGTGACCTGTATAACCAGGAAGATTATTACAAAACGCTTAATAATTATTCAAGGGCGGGCACCTGGCAAAGTGTGAATATAGAAATGATCGAAATAAAACAAAAAGACAGCGTGAATAAACTGGATATCATTGTGCAGTTGATACCGGGTAAACAATATAGCCTTGAAGCGGGTATTGAAGCCAGTTATTCTGCTACCAGTAATACCAATAATGTAACCGCAGCCAATGCCGGTAACCTGCTGGGTCTTTCAGGTACGGTATCTCATACCAACCGTAACTTAGGTAAAGAAGGGATTAAGATGATCAATTCTTTAAGGGCCGGTGTTGAATTCAATCTTAAACCCGATAGTGGTAATAAAAGAAATATCATTAACTCCAATGATGTGAGTTTTTCCAACAGCCTGGTATTTCCACGTTTTGTTTTTCCGCTGCGTAAAGCCAATCGCGATAAGCATGTGGTGAGCCCGGAATCGTTCATCAACACCAGTGCCTCTTATATCAACCGCATCAATTTGTTTAACCTGCAATCGGTTAACCTGGCCATTGGATATGGCTGGCGTAATCCGAAGAATGCGCAATTTATTTTCAAACCGTTGAATATAGAGTTCACGAGGTTGTACAACGAAACGGATAGCTTTACCAAAACATTAGCAGACAATCCATTCTTAAGATATTCTTTTAATACGGCATTGGTAATTGGGCCTACTATTGGTTATTCCAGCTCAAAAGTAAATGCCAAACATCCCAGCCGTTCCCGCTTTTTTAAAGTGAATATGGAAGCATCCGGTTTTCCTTTACGCTCACTGAAGATTTTTGATAAATACCTGCGCCAGTATTTAAAAACAGATATTGAATATAGTCATACCCGTTCAAGGCCTAAATCTGCATTTGTTTTTCGTACATTCGCCGGCGTTGGTATAGCTTCCCGGCAGGACACTACCCTTCCTTTTTTTAAACAATATTTTGGTGGGGGAAGTAGCAGCATGCGGGGCTGGCCGGTACGGGGTATTGGTCGTGGCTCACAACCATTGGCTCCATTCAACAACAATAAGTTCAACGACCGTACCGGAGACCTGCAATTTGAAACTAACCTGGAATACAGGTATAATATTGCGCAACTGATACCCAATACCATGGTATTGAAGGGCGCTTTATTTATTGATGCCGGTAATATCTGGAACCTGCGCAATTCAAAACCCGGCGGCGGAACAGACAGTGCCCAGTTTCAATTTAAAAATTTCTGGAGAGAATTAGGTATCAATGCGGGCACGGGTTTCCGTCTTGACTTTAATTATTTTGTATTGCGCTTCGATTTTGGATTCCGTTTCAAACGCCCCGAACTCAGTTATATCGACGATGGATGGAAAATACCCGCCTTAAGTTTTAATGATGTGCTGCCTAAAATATTCAGTAAAGGCCCTAACCAGGAATATCGTAAATGGCGGTATGAGAATTTTAATTTTACGATCGGGATCAATTATCCTTTTTAGAAAAGTTAATTGGTTTATTGGGACTGCAATTAGCTTGTCAGTATAATACATCCTGGTAGCACCCGGATAAACAGTTCGCCCGGTAAATATCATAAATAAAACAGCCCCATTAACCGGGGCTGTTTTATTTATATTAATCTGCTTTAATCTTGTATTCCTTCGGCGGTTCTGCTCCCAGCAAATTTTTTACAAAATAATCCCAGCGGCGGCGCATCATGTAATAACTTTCTGCTCCATAACCATGGCGTGCATTAGGAAAGATCAACAGGTCAAAATCCTTATTGGCTTTTTCCAAAGCATCCACTACCAGGTAAGTATTGTATGGAGGTACATTATCATCCATATTGCCATGTGCCAATAATAACTTTCCCTTAAGGTTAGCCGCAAAATTCTGGTTGGCCTGTGCCTCGTAATTATTTTTACCGTTCGCATCCTTTACCATTAACCCGATATACCTTTCTCCCCAGTCATCTTCATAATTCCTGTTCTCGTGGTTTCCGGATTCTGAAATACCCACTTTATAAAAATCAGGATAACGGAACATAGCCGCTGCAGTAGCATAACCACCACCCGAATGTCCCCATACACCTACACGATCCAGGTCCATATAAGGCCTTGTGGAAGCCAGTTCTTTTATACCGGCAATCTGGTCTTCCAAAGTATTATCGGCCATATTACCATAACACACATCATGGAAGGATTTAGAACGGCCGGGGTTACAAGTACCGTCGATGATCACTACAATAAAACCCAATTCTGCCAAAGCCTGGTGATCGCCCCTGGAAGAAGAGAATGAACGGCCACCCACTCCACCGCCCTGGGGACCAGGATAAATGTAATTGATTACAGGATATTTTTTTGTTTTATCCAGGTTGGTTGGCGTAAACATTACACCATACAGATCCCATTTGCCGTCACGTGATTTTACTTTGATCGGTTCTACTGGTTTCCATCCGGAAGCAGTTAGTTTACTGATATCTGTTTTTTCAAGTGTAGCAAGTAGTTTGCCTTTAATATCTCTCAATACTACTGTTGCCGGTACATCCGGTTTGGAATAACTGTCAGTAAAATATTTACTATCCGGAGAAAAAGTAATATTATGATTGCCATCTTCCGGTGTTAATAATTGTAAATTCTTACCGCTGAAATCTATGCGGTATAGATGACTGAAATATGGATCCTGTGCTTTTTCACGGCCATTGGCTTCGAAGAATAAAACACGGGCCTTTTCATCTACTTTTAATAATCTTGTTATTACAAAATCGCCTTTGGTGATCTGTGTATTTAATTTACCCGTGTTGGCATCATACAAATATAAATGTCCCCAGTCATCACGTTCCGAATACCAGATGATTTCGTTGGTAGCCGCTAAAAAATGCCAGTTCACACTACCCTGTCCACTTTCATATTGAGTAGCTACTTTTTCCTGGAAAATTTCTTTTACTTCTCCTGTTGCAGCGTCTGCAATGCGCATCTTTTCTTCCTTGTGATCACGCGAGGTAGATACAAAAGCCAGTTTACTGCCATCTGCATTCCATTCGTTATCATCAAAAGAACCGGTACAGGAAATATCATCACATAAAGTGCCCCTTCTTGGATCGGAAGGGATTTTTAAACGGATCACTTTCGGTTCATCTACTTCAATGATCACCCTTTCGATGCGGATAATATCCTTATCTACCGGTAACGGGTACTTCCAGGCTTCCAGCTTTGGGGTGCCTACATTGGTTGATACCAGGTACATATCACTTACATAGCGTTGATCCTGCTGAAAAGTAGCGATCTTTTTGCTGTCGGGCGACCATAATAAAATAGCCCTGTCACTATGTTTCCATCCCGCATTATCGGTTGCGTAGCCAAAATCTTTTATGCCATCTTTCGTCAGTTGTGTTTCTGCTTTAGTGGCCACATCACGCATCCACAGGTTCCAGTCGCGTATAAACGCTGTTTTTTTTCCGTCGGGGGAAGTAATTTCATTACCGCCACCTCTTCTGCCAAATGTTGCCGGTGCTTTATCACTGGCGCCTTCGGGTAATAATTTTTTCAGATCGGTATCCGTTTTTTTACTGCCATCGGCAGGATTTACCAATGCATACTGTTTGCCTGTAGCGGTGGTAGTGGCATACCAGAATTTACCATCGGCCAGCCATACCGGGCGTACATCACTGTTGTACACTAATTTATTGGTGGAAAATCCTAAAAATTTTGTTGCACGATCATAATCAGCGGCTGTTACTACTTTTTTCTCCTGTGCGTGGGATGAAAATGCCATGCAGCAAACACATAATAATGCAATGAAATGCTTTGTCATAATAGGTTGTTTCAATTTTAGTTTGTCCTTTGAGCAAATAGCTGTAGCTGCGCCACAGTGTGCCAAATGTAGAGATAAAAACTGAATGCAACAGGCTGTAAAAGCCGCATTATGATGAACGGGGCAGGCAATAAATAAAAACCAATAATGTGTGATATACTTTTCGGGCTAGTCTTTTACACCAAACAGCGATTTGGTATCCGGCCTGTAATAGGGTTTACTAAAGAATTTTTCTACTGCGGTATTAAATAATTCGGGATCGGTTTCGGGTATCATATGTGTGCCGCCCGGAAAAATGCATAACCATGCTTTTTGCAGGTTATGATAGATCTGTACCGTATGTTCTTCTTTTATCACATCTTTATCGCCGGCCATTACCAATGTGGGCGCTGTAATACTTTGCACCTGCGCCAATGTAATATGCGGTTGTTTACCCAGCAGGTCGTTCAATTTTTTAAACAGCGGGTAGTTGTAAGCGGTATCCTTTTTGGCAATCATACTATCCAGGTATTTATCGCCCTGTTGTACCATCCTTATGGCCCATTCATATACGGCACTGCTGTCAGGCTGCAGGTTGGCGCCCATTATCGCCATCATTTTAACTTTATTGGGATGTCGTATTGCCATCAGCAGGCTTTCAATGCCGCCATCACTCCAGCCAATGATATTGGCAGAATCGATACGCAATGAATCCAGCAAACCTGCCCAGTCATCCGTGATTTGTTCATAGGTAAGCCTGGCTTTACCTTCCTGTGATTTTCCCTGTGCACGGCTATCTGCAACAATGACCTTGTACCTGGTCTTAAAATATTCTATTTGGTTTGCCATAGAAGCAATACTGCCGCCATTGCCATGTATCAATACCAATGGTGCTCCGGTACCATACACTTCATAATACATTTTAATGCCATTCACGTTTACAAACTTTCCATTGGCCGGATTATTACCGTAGGGTGTTGAAAAGGTTCTTTGTACCTGGGCAAAATTATCCTGGGTACAACAGCAACTGCCGATCACCGTAAGTATGCCAACCAATGTTTTTATCATAAGCTTGTTTTAAATACCATTTAAAGATAACTAAAAGGTATGCATTTTCTATACCAAAAACCTCCTGCTGTAGCCCACTTTTTTATGGCGCTGTATATTCCACAGGTCTGCAGAACTAAAAATTTTGTGCTGGCCATTAGTAAAGCTGGTAGCCAGTTTTTCTTCCACCTGTTGTGTAAGCAGGCGACTTTCTTCTTTGCTTATTGGTATCAATAAGTCGGGGGATTCTTTTTTCATGATTATACTTTTTATTTTTTTGCAAAGGTCATATGTATTCATTTATTACTGAAGTACAACTGCAATGAATCGGTATAAACGGGCCACCAACTGTAGTTTTACGACTTTAGCACAGTAGTACTACTTTTTCAACAATTATGCTAATAACTTCTTATTAAATTAATATGCGATGTCAGTTTTTGGTATTAGATTTAGGGTGTGAAGAAAATTGCCGTCTACAATATCAAGGGAGGTGTAGGCAAAACCACTACTACTGTCAATCTTGCCTGTATGCTGGCCAAACAGGGCCTTAGTGTTTTGCTTTGGGATATGGACCCACAGGGTGGCAGCAGTTTTTTCTTCAACCGCGAAAACCAAAATGATAATACCCATAGTAAGTTATTCGACCGGTACATTACTATTTACGAAGTGATCCACTCCACCGATACTTACCAGATTGATGTGATCTCCAATGATTCCAAATTCAGCGACCAGTTTATGAATAAGGCTTCAAGGATAACCGCCCTGAATTTTATCAATAAAGACCTGATCAATATCACACTTGACGAAGTGAAAGACGATTATGATGTTTGTTTAATTGATTGCTCGCCCGGAAGATTCTTATTGCATGATAATATTTTTAATGCTGCCGACCTCTTACTGATACCGAATATCCCTGCGCCTTTATCGGTATATTGTAATGACATTTTGATAAAGGAATTACAGGCAAAAGTGGGCGAGCATAATAAAATACTGAGTTTTTATAATATGGTTCAGGCCGGAAAAAGCCTGCATAAATTTTATTTATCCAACAGGGATACCGATACCGCTTACCTGCTGCAGAGCTATATTCCTTTTTATACAGAAATTGAAAGTATCAGCTTTAAAAAAGAATCGATCTTTCACCAGTTAAAAGAATCCAGGACGAGTAATTATTACGCCAATTTATGGGCCGAGGTCTGTACCAAAAAAGAATGGCCCGCACTAAATAAAACCAAGGCCATGATCGTGGATATCAGCGATGAACCAGCTCCAAATTCTTCTACCATCATAAATATGGAAGATAATAGTACTCTTAATAAAACATCCAATGGGTAAAACCCGTTTTTGATTGTTCAGGCAATAAAATATTCCCGGTTTTCCAACGTTATAAAAAGGACCAATACTCCAAACGTGAAAAAACAGTACTGTTTACTTATTTTATTGTTTCCACTATATTTAGCTGCACAAAAAAGAGTGGACCTCGACCGGTTTAATTTTACTGTACAGCAAAGGGCATTACCCCGGATGCATCTCGATAGCACTTATCATACCTATTCCGTTGTTGTAGAAGGTACAAAACTGCTGAATCCTTATTTACAGCAAATGGATCCTGAGAAATCCGTTGTATTGGAAAGCTGGAAAAAATTACCTGAAGACGCACATATTAGCATTAAAGTGAAACTGGAAGACCTGTTACCACAATCTGTAAATATCAGGGAGCGGGCAGAAACGATAAAAGACAGGTTAGGCGTTATTTCCGGTACAAAAATTTTATACCATGAAGAAGTGGAATACAGTTTTGCTGCTACTGCTATTATCACCGACTATAAAGGAACGCATATCATGGACCTGCCATTGGCAAGCCGTAATTATAAGCAGGTGTATAATAGTCCCGAATTTGCAATAAAAGCATTGGCACAGGGCTACTTTTTATTAAATGCTGTAACCGTACAAAAAGATTTGTACAGGAGTTGTATTAACCGGGCGATGCATTATTTAAGTGAACGCATAACCGAAGATTTTGGTTTCAGGGAAATACGCACCAACGATTATATGTATATCATTGGCAGCAGGAAACATCCCGAGTATGAAGATAACCGCAAAGCCATGCAGCAGTTGCAGGATGTATTATTCAGCATGAGTGCATCTGTTTCCAACGAAGGCCTGAAAGAAAAATTAAAACCCGTGATCGATTATTTTGAAGGGGTAAAAGCAAATTATACCACTACCAGTAAGCATGACCGTAAGATACGTTATGCCAGCTATTTCAACCTTGCAGTATTGTATTATTACCTCGACGATCCACAGGCGATGATGAAAGAAGCCAATGGATTAATACTAAATGACTATGATACCCGGGATGGAAAAGGATTTGCAGAAACTGCCAGCTGGTTAAAAAATCAGTTTGAACAAAATAATATCTATACCCGCCATTTCCCTATTGATATTGACGCATTCCGCGGGCCATACGAAACCAACAGCAATGCGACCACTACTAAATAAATGCATTACCATATTCAATAGTTTGCTGGAAATGATATTGAATAATTTATAATTGTTTTAGACCATATGCTTTAAAATTTTATTCTCCTGCCAGGACCGGGTATTAACTTTATTTCCATAAGTAATCAAAATATGCTTTCTTTGCAGCCTTAAAAAGGAAAACGCACTACCTGTGTTTTCATCATTTTTCAAACAACTTTTGCCACGCTATCAATTGTTTTAAACAATGCAGTAACTGCTTGTTTAGGCCGATAATTTTATTAAACTAAACTAAAACAAATAATATGGCACTAACAGGAAAAAAAGCACCCTTGTTTACAACGGCTGCAGTAATTAACGGGGAGGAAATTGTAGAAAATTTTAGCCTTGATCAATACATTGGAAAGAAGAATGTGGTATTGTTCTTTTATCCAAAGGACTTCACTTTTGTTTGTCCTACAGAGATCCATGCCTTCCAGGAAAAACTGGCAGAATTTGAAAAAAGAGATACCGTGGTGATCGGTTGTTCTACCGATACAGAAGAAACGCACCTGGCCTGGTTGAATACTCCCAAAGATAATGGCGGTATTGAAGGTGTTACATTTCCCATCGTTGCAGATACTGCAAAAGTGATTGCATTGAATTATGGGGTATTGGGAGGAGAATATCATTTTAACAATGATACCAGGACATGGTCATTCAGCGGTACGCCTATTGCTTACAGGGGAACATTTATAATTGATAAAACCGGTATCGTACGTCACGAATCGGTAAATGATTTTCCGTTGGGCAGAAATATAGATGAGTACATCCGTATCATTGATGCGCAATTGCATGTAGAGAAATTTGGTGAGGTTTGTCCGGCCAACTGGGAAGAAGGTAAAGAAGCGATGACCGCAACCAATGAAGGTGTAGCGGAATATTTTTCAAAAAACTAAAATGACTGATGATGATAGAATTAGCGGAAGATAACCTGGCAGATATTATCGCACAACATCCAACTGTATTGGTACAATATTCTGCAGGCTGGTGCGGTAATTGCCGATTGATGAAACCCAAATTTAAAAGGCTTTCCGGTGAGCAGGCTGCTGCAACTTTTGTACTTGTAGATGCAGAAAAATTCCCCGCTTCACGTAAGCTGGCCAATGTAAATAACCTGCCTACTTTTGCAAGTTTTAAAAACGGTGTATTGTTAAGCCAGGTACAAACAAATAAAGAGGAACAATTAAAAACATTGATCGATGAAGCTACCGGTAATTAGGAAAATACAACAAACAAACAGCGCTGCTGCAATAGAAACAGCGATACAGGTATTGGAAAATATTTCAGAAGCGCCTTCATTAAAACCTGAGGAACTGGATGTGATCGGGGAACTGATCTCCAATATGTGCGGTGCATTGGAAGTACATCAGTTGATAGCGGAAGGCATGTCCGAAAAAGATGCTGCCAACAGCTTTATGAAAAAAGTAATGAGCTCAATTGACAGGTAATTTAAGTAACGGAAATAAAAAGTAAAGGGTGCAATTACTGCACCCTTTTTCTATATACATTATACAATTGGTTGTTTATTTTACAGCAGTAACATCATTGCCTGCGCCATTTTTATGCAGGAATTGCATCAGGCTGCTTTCTGTTAAGCTGGCAGATACTTTTTTAATATTAATGCTACCGGTTAATTCACCATAGGTTTTGGTACGATTGGTGGCAAATGGGCCACTCATTACAGCTTCATTATTATTGTTAGCGAGATCCAGTACATTTAACTGGTTTACATTATCCGGGTTTACAGGATAATTATTTTCTATCAGTGAAGCATCCTGTATAACGATCTTGCCATCTTTGGCAACACGAACCTTCACTTTTTTAATACCATAATATTCTTTTCCATTCACTAAAAACCAGCTATGGGATATACCGCTGTATTTTCCATTTTCTTTGGTGATATACAGCTCGTACGGTAAAGATTTTTTAGTGGAATCGTTAAACATGGTGCCTTTCCAAAGGCCGGTGATATCCTGGCAAAAAACGATTACGGGAGCGCATAACGCGACAATAGCAAGTACAAAATATTTCATACGGATTAGATTTTAGGGTCTGATGCAAAGAAAACGTAATCCGATAGAAATTATTTCAAATGAGAAGCATTTTTTTGATTCTCAGTATTAATTCATTGGATAAATTGATTGAACTCGTAGTTACACTATTTTAGTTAACGTAGTTTTACTATTTACTATCAACCATGAACTCTTCGGCTTTGACCATTCACTATACCCCTATTTTTTCATTCACAATACCTAATATTTCTGTCTCTGCTGCAATAATATCATCTTCTATCTTTTTCCCCCTGGTAATAATATCAGTCACATAAGTTTTATCGTTATACCCTGCTGCGTTGATCCGCACATTCATAAAAGCACCCATCACCGCACTGCGGATGCATAAAGCGCCTACACCTGCATCACTTACAGAGTTAGGATTGCCAATAGTAGCCATGGCTTTTACCAGTTCCATACTTGCTGCTGCTACCTGCATTACTTTAAAGGGAATTTCAATCGCAAATTTTGTAGCTGCCTGGATGGCGTCAGTTCGTTGGGCTTTTTCTTCTGCAGTTGCTTTGGGTAATGCAAAAGCTTCCATAATTTTATTAAATGCTGCAGTATCGGCATCCACTAAACGCAGTAGCTCATTTTTGTATTGCTGGCCTTTTGCTGCCCAGTTGCTGAATTCTTCCCAGCGCTCATCCCAGCCTTTTTTATGCGAAGACAGGTTAGCCACCATTGTTGCCAGCGAAGCGCCCAATGCACCTGCATAAGCTGCAATTGAGCCACCACCGGGTGCAGGACTTTCACTTGCTGTTTCATCAGCAAAATCATTCAATGGCATATTTACCAGTTTGCTATCTGCTTTACCGGCAAGTAAATATTCAATAATCCTTTCTTCAGGTTTAAAAGCGCCTAGCTCATCCAGTCCCATTGATTTGATGGCGATCTTTATCAATTCTTTTTCACTTACGCCAACGCTGCGCTGTTGTTTTTGCAAAAAATATACACCGGCATCCAGCATTGCCTTTAATGGAATTAATCCTACCAGTTCGCTGCCGGTAACACGTATCCCTCTTGCGGTAGCTTTATTGCATACTTCATCAAATGCAATATGTACAGGAGTAATATTGATATTGGTAAGGTTCATAGATATCTGTGCCACGCCATATTCTTCAATAAACCATCCAATTGCTTTTACACTCTTTAAAGTGCCCGGTTGATTTATTTTAACTCCATTCTCTTCTATATTCCTGCCGGCCTCACGCACATCAAAAGCGATGGCATTGGCCCTTCGTGTACTGGTAGTGTTAAGGTTGATGTTATAGGCCACTAAAAAATCCCTGGCACCAATCACCGTACCGCCACGTTTGGTATCAAATTCTGCAGGACCGAAATCCGGCTTCCATTCAGGTAATTTTATTTTTTTAAAGAACCCTTCATATTCACCTGCCCTTATTACAGAAAGGTTACTGCGCTCTTTTTTGGGTTGTGCGGCTTCATACAGGTAAACAGGAATGCCCACTTCTTCTCCAACCCGCTTTGCCAGTTGTTGCGCAAAGGCGGCTGTTTCTTCCATGGTAATATTGGCTATTGGTATCAGCGGACAAACATCTGTAGCACCCATGCGTGGATGTTCGCCTTTATGTTTGCTCATGTCAATCAACTCTCCTGCTTTTTTTATTGCCCGGCAGGCGGCATCAATTACCTTGGCCGGTTCACCCACAAATGTTACCACGGTTCTGTTGGTAGCTTTACCGGGATCAACATTCAATAACCGCACGCCTTCTACTTTTCCAATTTCATCAGTAATCTGTTTAATGATAGCAAGATCGTTGCCTTCGGAAAAATTAGGAACACATTCAATTAGCTGCATCATATAACCTTATAAGTTGATAATAATAATTTATTGCTGTCGCAAATTAGTTTTTCTTTGTGTTGATACAAAGAAACCAGCCTGGGATATTTTTAATCATGTACCGGTATGACGAAAGGCAGTCTTTAATATGGTTTAATACTGCAGCTTTGCCGGAATAAATATAGCACAATATGATTCATCCCTACAATTACGTGTCAGCAAAGGAAGCCCTGTCGATTATTCAAAGCGGCATGCGGGTATTTATGCACGGCGGTGTTTGCACACCATTGCATCTTTTACACGAACTCGCCAAAGAGAGCGACCATTTGAAAGATGTGGAATTGGTTTCCATCACGGTTAAAGGAGACATTGAAATCGATAAACCACAGTATCAAAACGCCTTTCATATCAATTCTCTTTTTGTATCGGCTGCGGTGAGGGATGCTGTTTATGAAGGACGGGCAGATTTTGTACCTGTTTTCTTAAGTGATATACCTGACCTGTTTAAAAATAAGATACTGGAGCTTGATGTTGCCATAGTGCAGGTATCAACACCGGATATACATGGCTACTGTTCATTAGGACTGAGCGTGGACATAGCCCGTGCTGCGGTGGATAGCGCCCGGCAAATCATTGCATTGATCAATCCACAAATGCCGCGTACCCATGGAGACGGGATGATTCATACCGATCGTTTTACGAGAATGGTTTTTCATATGGCAAATCTGCCGGAAGAGAGTTATACCAATAAGGTGGGTGAAACTGAAATGATCATTGGAAAAAACATTGCCGGCTTAATTGAAGACGGCAGCACTTTGCAGATGGGGATTGGTACCATTCCGGATGCAGTGCTACGATACCTTTCCAATCATAAAGACCTGGGCATTCATACAGAAATGCTGAGCGATGGCATTATTGACCTGGTAGAAAAAGATGTGATCAACAATAAAAAGAAAACGATTCATCCCAATAAAAGTGTTACATCATTTGCATTGGGCAGCCGCAAACTATACGATTACCTGGATGACAATCCCGCTTTTGCTTTTTTAGATATCGACTATGTAAATGACCCGCATGTAATCCGCCGTAATCCTAAAGTAATAGCCATTAACAGTGCTATTGAAGTAGATCTTACTGGCCAGGTTTGTGCAGATAGTATCGGTACTAAACAATACAGTGGTATTGGCGGACAGATGGATTTTATGCGGGGCGCTGCGTTAAGTAATGGCGGCAAACCTATTATTGCGTTAAGCAGCCGCACCAACAAGGGAATTCCGCGTATTGTACCTTATTTAAAAGAAGGTGCCGGTGTGGTTACTACAAGAGGGCATGTACATTACGTGGTTACAGAATATGGAGTGGCCTTTTTGTTTGGAAAAAATTTAAGACAACGGGCAAAAGCATTAATAGATATAGCACACCCGGATGACAGGGAACTATTGCTGAAGCATTGTTTTGACCGGTTTAAAATATTTTAACACCCGTAGATCAGAAAAGCCGGTAATATTCTTTTTTAGTAATTTTTTTCATGTAACCTTTCGCTTTGGAAGGTTCATCAGGGCATGCACAGGAATAGTCATATCCCTCAGCGCCATGAGGCGTTGAAATCATAACCGTGGATGTACTGTATTTATATTTCCTTGCCGCTTTGCTGTTGGTAAGTGTTTGCTGAATTTTATAAGCGCAAGGGCCGGTCCAGGTAATCCTGAACTGCGTTTTAACTTTTGTAACAATGTTCTTTTCGTATTGGTACCTGTTTTGCCGGTCTACCAAAACCGTTCTGCCCAAAGAATCAGTATAAGAAAAAAAGCCTTTGTGATAAACAGCACAGGCATTGCTGTCTGTTTGTGCATATAGTGTGTTACACAATAAAACGCTGATCATTACTATTAATAATCGTTGCATAGTTTATATTTTAAATGATTATTCCTTTGATCATTACTTTATCGATTAAATTATTGCCAAATGAATAAGGCAGGTAAGCCAATGAAGGAATGGGTTTGGTGAAAATAAGATTGGCTTTTTTTCCTATACTGATGCTACCCACTTCATGCTGCAATTCCATAGCATAGGCGCCGTTAATCGTGGCTGCATTGATAGCCTCCTGCGGTAACATTTTCATTTGAATACAGCTTAAGGCTACCACAAAATTCATATTTCCACTGGGCGACGAGCCCGGGTTATAATCGCTTGCCAATGCAATGGCGCAATTATTATCTATCAATATCCTGGCAGGTTGATAATTCATACGCAGGAAAAAAGCTGCGGTGGGCAGTAATGTTCCGATCATACCATTTGCACCGGCCTGCCTTAACTGTGTAATATCAGTCTCCGTCATCGTTTCCAGGTGATCGACAGAAATGGCGTTTAGTTTTACGGCCGATTCAATGCCACCAATTGAATTCAGCTGGTTGACATGCAGCTTCGGTTTTAATCCATACTGTATCCCGGCCTTGCAGATGGTTTCCATTTCTTCGGGCGAAAAGAATCCGGTTTCGCAAAACACATCAATATAATCCGCCAGTTTTTCCCGGGCAATCACCGGCAGCATTTCGTTAATGATAAGGTCAATATAACCGGTGTGATTCTCTTTATATTCCTGCGGATAAGTATGTGCCCCTAAAAAAGTAGCTTTGATAGAAAGTGCAGACCCCTCTTTCAATTTTTTAATTACCCGCAGCATTTTTAATTCTGCTTCTACCGTTAAACCATAGCCGCTTTTTATTTCTATTGCGCCCGTACCTAAACGACTAAGTTCCTCCAGTCTTTTCCATGCTGAAGAAAACAGTTCTTCTTCACTTGCAGCCTGTAATTTTTGTGCAGAGTTTAAAATACCTCCTCCTTTGGCAGCAATGGCGGCATAACTCATGCCTTTTATTTTGTCGATGAATTCTTCTTCGCGGCTTTGGGCAAAAACGATATGAGTATGGCTATCGCACCAGCAGGGTAAAATGAATTGCCCTGTAGCGTCAATAATATCTTTTGGAAGTTGAGGGACCTTTAATTCCAGTTCATACATAGGACCATAGTCAGCAATAATGTCGTCTTCAACAAGGATAAAAGCATTTTCTATAACCGGCAGCTCAGCCAATGCTGCACCACGAAGCAAGCTGGTTGTTTCTCTTGTATTAACTAACTGTTGTATATTGGTAATTAGTGTGGTCAATTTATTTATGCAGGTTATAGTTTTTCGTAAACAGATTTACTGAATGTTTCCAGGGAAGGATCCCGTGCACCCATCAATAGCAATACACTGTCGCCGGTTAAATGCGGTCTTACTGTTTCTACAAAATTATTACGGTCTTCAATAAAAAATGCATTTTTACCCAGGCCTTTTATATCATTGATCAGGTCGTTGGCACTGATATCTTTTACTGCTGTGCCTCCGGCATAAAAAATCTCGCTCATCCATATTTCATCGTTATCTCTTAATATGGCGGCCAGTTCTTTTACAAAATCATTTCGTAAAAACCTGGTAGGTCCATAACCATGAGGTTGAAACCAGGCCACTACTTTTTTTGCCAAAGGCTGACAGGAAGCAATAGCCGCAGCGCATTTCACGGGGTTGTGTGCATAATCATCAATTACCCACACGCCATTTTTATTCCCGAGTATCTGGTTACGGCGGTAAATACCTTCATAATTTTTTAACGCTTCGGCGCAAATTTTCAAATCAACGCCTAACTGGTTGGCAACGGCTGTGGCAGCCAGCGCATTTTCCATATTGTGTTTACCGATGGCGTGAATGGTGAATGGTGAATGGTGAATGGTGAATGCGATCTCAAAGCCTTCCTGTTTAAAGTTACGGACTACAAAACCGGCAGCAGAATTTTCATCAGACGAAAAATCCTGCCGAATATTTTGTGATAATTGTTTGGCCAATGCATTGGATTGATTGACGATGAATAATGCTGCGGTATTTTTTTTAAACGTACCAAAGATCTGCATCAGCTCATCAATTTCCTGGTGGTCTTTATCTACGTTTAGCAATAAACCCACTTCAGGATGATACTGTACAATACTACCATCACTTTCATCGGCTTCAATTACCAGCCACTCTCCTGCGCCAACTTTTGCATTACCAATCTTACCTTCTTTAATAATGCTGGTTAAACCTGCACCGCTGATAATGCTGGGCTGCATACCGGCAAATTGTAAAATGTCAAACAGCATGGCACTGGTGGTACTTTTACCACTGGTGCCGCCCACCGCAATTGTTTTTTTACTTTTTGCTATAATGGCCAACACTTCACTTCTTCTTAAGATCGGGATATTAAGTTGCTTTGCCTGCTGGACTTCTGCAACAGTATCTTCAATGGCAGTGGATACCACTACCAGGTCTGTACTAACCGTGATACCTTCACCATTCTGAATAAAACAGTTGATACCTTCCGCAAGTAACTTCTCTTTTGTGTCATTGTATTCACCGTCTTTAAAATAACGATCACTCCCACTCACAATTTTTCCAATACCGGCAAGATATTGTGCAATGGCACTCATACCCACGCCCGCTATGCCTATGAAAAAAACGTTTTTAAAATCATGAATATCTTTTATCATACCACTTGTACTAATTTTGAAGGATGTAAAGTTTTAAATGCAATAATGGCGCTTACTGCCATTAAAATACTACCTAAAAAAAACGGTGCCCCGGGTAAAAGTACAGGTGCTTCGCTGTGTGTAAAATAAAAGAATAAATTATTCATCACCAACGGCCCAATGATAGAGGCCAGGCTCATCAGGCTGGTGAGTGCCCCCTGTAATTCTCCCTGTGCATTAGGAGGAACCTTGCCTGCCATTATAGCCTGTATTGCAGGCTGGGCAATACCTCCAAAGCAATAAGGGATAAGAAACACAAACATCAGCCAGCTGCTGTTTGCAAGGCCAAATAACAACATCCCTGCAGCATAAAACACCAACCCTGAATAAAGGCTTTTTTCATTTCCCAGTTTAGGATTGATAAAACGTGTTAAACCTCCCTGTACGCCCGCTACCAACACGCCCACTACGGCCAATGATATACCAACCATTGTTTCAGTCCATTTAAAGCGATAGATGGTAAAGTAATTCCAGTTACTCATTACTGCATGTGCCGCGACCTGCAATAAAAAAACACTGCACATCAGGCCGGTAACAGCCGCGAATTTTCTAAGGTGCAATAAGGTACCTACCGGGTTTGCTCTTTTCCAGCTAAACTCCCTGCGGTTTTCTTTTTTTAGTGATTCGGGTAATACAAAAAATCCATAGGTCCAATTTAATAAAGCCAGTGTTGCTGCTGCGTAAAACGGTACCCGCTGGCCGAAGCTGCTGAGTAAACCACCCAGCAAAGGGCCGATAATAAAACCAAGACCGAACGCCGCACCGATCATTCCAAAATTCTTTGCCCTGTTTTCGGGCAGGCTGATATCTGCAATGTAAGCAGCGGCCGTAGTAAAACTTGCACCGGTGATACCTGCAATAATTCTTCCTGCAAAAAGCCATGCGTAGGAAGGTGCAAGGGCCATAAAAAGATAATCGATCCCAAATCCAAACAATGAAAATAAGAGTACCGGCCTGCGGCCGTATTTATCACTAAGATTGCCCAATACCGGTGCAAATAAAAATTGTGTTATTGCATAGGCAGATGTAAGGTAACTGCCATATTTGGCAGCTGTGGATACATCTACATGTTTTAGATCGGATATTAGTTTTGGCATTACCGGGATGATGATACCAAACCCTATTACATCTATCAAAAGTGTAATAAAAATAAAGCCGATTGCCGCGTTACCTTTTTTCGCCATAAAAATTGATGCTGTGAATTATTATTTTGCAATTTATAGCTAAAATCCAATACTATAATTTGTTTATTTCCCTTTGATAATCATATTGCAGGTCTTCATGTAAAGCACCTACGGCTTTAGTTATTTTTTTCAATTGATTATTGTAAATATTGGTGAGCACCGGGTTTTTGCTGATGGGAATATTCAGTGCCTTCATGCAGATACAAAAATACAACAGCACTTCAATTTCTACCTGTGCCAAACCGCTGTAACGGGCATATTTATTGGCAATACGTAATATCTTTCGCAGTGTTTTTTTTACAAAATATACATTTGTTTTATTGATCTCTGCAAAATGAATATCCATTTCATCTTTTACATTTTTAATATAGGCGGTAGTGTCATGCGCTTCAAAAAGCAGGTAAGTGAGTAGCTCTTTATTTTCTTTTTTAAAACGAGCCAGCCGCAGGCATAGTTCCATTACCTTTTGCGGAGACGTATTCAATAGTTCCTGTTTTAATTCGTTTATGGTAGCTGCTTTCATTGATCGATAGCTTCTTTAAATTTGATGGTATAATATTGCCGCACTAATTTAAGCGCATTTTTTTTGAAACCGGTAACAGGTGTAATCCTGGAAATAAAAATAACAGATAACAGCGCAGCAATTAATGGAAGACTTTAGGATAATATTTTACTGGCCCTGCCAATTAAAACACCATTGTGATATAACTGTAAGGTATAATTGCCTTTGGGGTATTTGTCGGCCGTTAAAGAAAAATTAAGTTGTTTGGGATCTTTGGATGTTTCGCAATGTAGTTTGCAGGAATATATTTTTCTGCCATCCGCCGTTTCAAAACTACCCGATTCCCAGGCCGATTTTTGTAATACCTGGCCATTGGGTTGCAATACCACCACCATAATATCGCATTTGCTGTTCATATTGCTTTTAACCGTAAATGAACCCACCAGTTTTTCCGTCTGGCTGGCTTCATTGGTTTCCTGCTGTTCGTTATTGGCCAGTGCAGATAAACTAAGGTTGGCAGCACTTAAAGAAAATAAAGCATTCACTTTTGCGGTAAGGCTCCGGTTCTCTTTTTCTACCTGTCTTGAATTATCTTCAATACCCTGTGTTTCCCTGTTCATTTGTTCAAGTAAAGCTTTCAGCTTGGCATTTTCGGCTTCTACATCACTATTTCGGTAACGCAGTTGTGTAACTTTTTGCTGTAGCTCCACGATCTTTTTTCTTGCCAGGTCAATATCATTTACATTGGGCGTTTTGCTTTGTAATAATGTAGCGATCTCATCACGTAACCTGTAAAATTCCTTTAAATTGATATCCAGGTTGCCTTTTAAAGAATCAGCATAATACCATGCGGTATCCAGGCGGTCATCAAGACTGCCCATGGTAACTTTATAAATTTTTAATAAGGAATCCCTGGTATCGTCTGTTACGGCGGGAGGCGTATTTTTAACCACGATGGCCTTTGTTTTATCTTCCTGTATCTGGTGATAATACTGGTAGCCCCAGGTGCACAATAATATAATTGACAATAAGAATAGAACCGATGATAACAATAAAAGTGATAAAGACTTTGTATCTCTCATGAATTTCCGAAATATTGTGTTGATTAAAGCCTGCTTTTACCTGTTGAACAGTTGAGAAAACAACCGTTATTTGTTTATATGCTGATCAACATAAGCAGAAATCCAGCCTACCTGGCCATTCTTTACTAAAAAGAATTGTTTCTTTTCATACACGCCTTCAAACTGGCGCATGATCTTCAATAAAAGACCGGTACCTGCCATTAAAGATTTCTGATCAAAAACCTGGTTTACTCTTTTTACTTCTTTGGCAATGGCGATTTTGTCAAAGCTTTTGTCGGTAATTGATTTTACAATGGCTTCATCGGATATAGAGGGATAATTTTTGTAGATACGTTCGCTGAATTTCAACACATCTTCATAGCTAACGGGTATTACTGAATTGCCTACCAGTTCGGGAGATATCAATGTGGCTATCGACCAGGCGATACCACCACTGAACGCAATATAATCGCTCATTGGATATGCACCGCTTTCGTTAACCATATAAATGATCTCCGAATTTTCCGCACCGGTCAATACCCTTGTCAGTTGCTTGTTATAATTGTCGAGCGTTTTATCATCTTCGCATCTTTTTTCTGTAGCATTGGCGATACTTTTTGTTCCCCAGCTTAGTTGAAATAATTTCAGCATTTTTGTATCCCCGTTAGGAAAAAAACCACCCTTGGTATTTCCGCTGCCGATATCTATTAAAAAAGTAGTGTACCTTCTTGATTCGGGAACAATACCGAGGTGAGATAATTTTGCTTCCTGCAATACATCCACTACCGCTACATCCCTTTGCGGTTCATTTATCCTTAACCTGAAAGAATCGGCCAGGTTCTGTATCCATTTTTCCTTGCTGTCTTTTTCTGCCTGGATCTTTACACCACTACTCACCACCGTAAAGATATTCTCTGTAGAAATATTGAATTCTTTTTTTGCAACTGTATATAAATTCTGGAGCGCCGTTAATGTGGCCTGGAAACTTGCAGGCGAAAAAGTTATAAAGTCAGAGTTTACAGACGTGTCTTTAAGTATATTGAAGGCTCCTGTCTTTTGTGCATTTCTCCCAATTTCAAGCAGACTCATTTTTACTCCTTTGGAACCTACTTCTATTCCTGCATAAACGGCTGAATTATCATACTTGAGTTTAAGGCTGTTTTGGGCAGTAATCAGCAGGGTAAATAATAGCAGGCATGCAGTACTAAAAAGCTGTTTTGAGTAAGGAGAACACATGTTGGGTAAAATATTTCAATAAAATTACCATAATCTGTTAATTTACTATAGCTCAAAGCCTTATTGTGAAAAAAATGTGATTAAACAATCCGGGGCGCCCATAATATTTTTTTGTACGGGAAAACTGTTTTTTTATTGTTTCAGCAGGTATTTATTATTTTTTTTGAGGGATAAAATCCTGTTGGGTGTAATTAAACATTTTGAATAGAATGCTCTGCCAGCAAGGGTTACAACAATTTTTTGGCAATTTTGGAGTAATAAAATTTACAAGAAGTGGGTTAAAACCGGTTAAAAACCCGCCGTATGTTTGCATCAGAATTAATCAGTGCTCAAATAAATCACAGGAATACGAAAATCAATTTCACCTGTCACTGTTTCTAAAAAAAGTCGCCTACGCACTTTTATCCGTTGCCTGCCATATCGAATCATCAACAACAATTTGCCTGCTACATGAATGATAAATTTGATCATTAACTGTTTTAGTTAATTATAATAAACACAAGTAACCTTTAAAAAAAGTATTTAATTAGTAACCTTTAAATTAAACAAAATGAAAAATCTAAAAAACATCATCACCGCAATTGCAGCCGTAGTTTTATTTGCAACAAGTGCATCGGCTCAAACACCAGCTCCAAAAGCAGCTGAACCATTTACAGTAAAGTACATTGGTAACGAAGACGATTATTTGTATTTCCAGGTAGAAATAAACACTGGCAGCGAAAATTTCTCTATGTTAAAGATCAATGATAAAGCTGAAGGAGAATTATATTCTCAGAGCTGGAAATCATCTTTAAAATTACAGACTTTTAAAATTGAGAAAAAAGAAGGTCAGCAATTGAACTTTAAATTGTTATCTGGTAATAAAGTATACAGCAAAACATTTTCTGCAACTACCAGTACAATAGAAAAGACTACGGTTAATGAAAATGATATGGTTATATTGTAATAGCACAACAACCATCAGTATATTGATGATACTGTATTTCCCCGGGAAAACTATAATTACTGCAGAACTTATAAGTGCTACAAGAAAGTGCTTATAAGTTTTTTTTTGCCTCCTTTTGAAGAAGGGAGTATGAGATGGGTTACCTTTTTTAACATGCGGTATTAACTGCTGTACGATTTAATATTGGCAATATATTGTTTCGCCGGTACAACCATCTCTTAACGAAGTTTTTCTGCCTGCTATAATAAATGCTTAACCAGTTGGATGCCTTTTATCTAAAGGGTAACAATTCTTATATTAACTAAAAAGAAAACAAATGATTCAAAAAACGTATTATAAGACCAAGGATTACTGCAAAGTAAAGTTTGTATTTAATGCAGAAGATGCCGAAACTGTAGAAGTACTTGGCCTGAACAGTGACTGGAAAACATCCATTATTATGAGCAGGAAAAAAGACGGCAGTTTTACCTGTGATGTTTCTTTACCAAAGAATTCCCAGCACCAGTTTAAATACAGGGTAAATGAATCCATATGGTTAAACGAACCCGAGGCAGACAGTGAACAACCTAATGAATTTGGTGGCAGCAACAGTGTAATTATTCTATAATTTTTTTAGTTAGTTATTGTTAATGATAAGGCCGGTTATTTGATAACCGGCCTGTTTCTTTATTTTACGTCAATAACTGTTGTTTTATAGTAACACTATCTTTTCTATTTTATCACCACCCCTGATATCATCAATGGTATCAATTCCTCCCGTTACTTTACCAAAGCAGGTATGTACGCCGTCCAGGTGTTTGGTGTTGCTGCGGTTATGGCAAATAAAAAATTGAGAGCCCCCGGTATTTAATCCACGATGCGCCATTGATAGTACACCGCGGTCATGTATTTGTTTTGAACCGCTGGTTTCGCATTTAATGGTATATCCCGGGCCACCCGCACCTGTTCCATTTGGGCATCCGCCCTGTATCATAAAATCGGGTATCACCCTGTGAAAACTAAGTCCATTGTAAAATCCTTCTGCAATTAATTTTTTAAAATTAGCTGTTGCAATGGGTGCATCATCGTCATATAATTCAAATTGCAACACACCTTTGCTGGTGTGTATCTCTCCTTTTGTAAGTGTTACTTCGCTCATGTGTTAGATGTTTATTTTTTATGCATAGCAACAGCAGGCCGGAACCAGCTTAGTGACTACATTAAATATTTGATTGATTACAAGGAAGGATCAATACCTGTTCCTGTCGCGGTTGAAATTGCCCCTGTCATTACTTCCACCACCACCACGGCTACCACCACCATTATATCCGCCGCCGCTGCCACCACGGTTACCGGATGGAGGTCCGCTGCGCTCTTCAGCTTCTTTTATTACCAGGGGTTTTTTACCTAATGAGATTTCATTAAGACTGTCCATCGCATCTTTTGCTTCTGTACGATCAGGCATGTCTACAAAACCGAAGCCGCGGCTTTTACCGGTTTCTTTATCAATGGCAACCTTGGCCGATGCAACTTTTCCAAATTTCTCGAATATTTCTTCCAGTTCGGCATCATCTAAATCATAAGGCAAGCCAGCTACAAAAAGCTTCATATAGATATTTTTTGTAAAAGTAAGTAACTTATAGCTTCTTTCTTTTAAATACTGTGATTTTAAAAATAATTAAAAAATAAAGCTGGTTTCTGAATTTTTGCTTTAAATTAAATATTCAAAAGAGTAATTACTTCAAATGCTTGCTGATATGAAAAAGAAAAAAAATATTGTTGCCTCTGCTACTTCACGCAGAAGTTTTCTTAAGAACGGGTTGACCCTTGCAGCCGGTTTTTATATCGTTCCCCGTCATGTTTTGGGTGGAAAGGGATTTATTGCGCCCAGCGATCGTTTAATTGTTGCGGGTATTGGTGCAGGTGGAAAAGGAGAAAGTGATATCAACGAATTTTTTAAAAGTGGTAAAGCAGATATCGCATTTTTATGTGATGTGGACGACAGGCAATCAGCCACAAGCAGGGGACGTTTTCCCAAAGCAAAATACTATAAAGATCACAGGGAAATGCTGGATAAGGAAAGTAAGTATTTTGATGCAGTTTCTGTTTCCACTCCCGATCATAACCATGCTATACAGGCAATGGCGGCTATGCAACTGGGTAAACATGTGTATGTACAAAAACCACTTACCCATGACATTTATGAAGCAAGGATGTTAACTGAAGCTGCCCTGAAATATAAAGTAGTTACGCAAATGGGTAACCAGGGCGCATCAGGTGATGGCGTAAGGCAATTGATGGAATGGTATAATGCTGATGTGATTGGTCATGTACATGACGTATATGTATGGACAGACAGGCCGGTATGGCCGCAAGGCATTGCATGGCCAAACAAAACTGCTGCTATTCCTGCAGAACTGGATTGGAACTTATGGCTGGGCACTGCGCCTCAAAAAGATTATGTGGAGAATATAGCACCATTTAACTGGCGCGGCTGGTGGGATTATGGTACCGGGGCATTAGGCGATATGGGCTGTCATTTGATAGAAGCACCCTTTCGTGTATTGGGATTGGGATATCCTACTGAAGCTACCTGTAGTGTAAGTTCTTATTATACAGGGCCGTTCAGGCGCGGTTATTTTCCTGAAAGTGCACCAGCCGCTTCACATGTAACACTTAAATTTGAAAAGAATAACGGCAAAGAACATACTATCCTGCACTGGATGGATGGTGGCATTCAACCCGAACGCCCAGACGAACTTGGCGCCAATGAAACAATGGGTGATGGTGGTAACGGGGTGATATTTGTTGGCAGCAAAGGAAAAATGATGTGCGATACCTATGGTGCCAATGCAAGATTATTACCGCTTTCCCGTAACAACGACGTAAAAACACCGGTTAGCATAGCAAGAGTACCCGGCGGTGCCAGCGGGCATTATAAACAATGGGTAGAAGCCTGTATTGCAGGTTATTCAAGTAAGGAAACCAAAAACCTGAGTTCTCCTTTTAGTATTGCAGGACCTTTAACCGAGACTGTTTTAATGGGAAACCTGGCCATAAGAAGTTATGACATAAAAAAAGCCAGGATAAATGAGCCTGATAAATTTGATTTCCCCGGCAGAGGCATTAAGTTATTATGGGATGGCGCCAATATGAAGATCACCAATTTTGATGAAGCCAACCAGTTTGTAAAACGAACATACCGGGAGGGCTGGAAACTGGGAATTTAATGTCATCATTAATGTTGAAATCTTTATTTAACGAACTGTGGCTTGGTTAAATAATTTTCAAACAAACTGCTGTTAGTACCGTAAAAACTAACAGGGTATTGCGTTTCTGTAAAAATTTCCGCAAAATAAATTTGTAAAGATCAATAAGAATGTTAGCTTTGCACTAACGATTCAATGCCTATCATTACCAACTCCCCTTAGTATATCTTTTTTTTGTAGTCTATTTCTTTTATGTACCCCCGTGGAAATCAGGTATTTAAAACCTTTTTTTAACAATTAAACCGTAAGAAATGAAAAAGATTTACGCACCGGTTGTTGCAGATACATTTGCCGCAATTGGAATTATTGCAGCCTTTTATGGATTTTTAGCCTTAGTTGCACTCGCTATCTAACTAAGACTTGCTATTAAAAAACATTGTGGTTCCGTTAATGCGGAACCTTTTTTATTTTTTATAACCGCTCAATGCTTTTTATTATGATGGGGGTATTAAATGATTGCCCTGTAAAGGATTGTTCCTGGATCTTTCGTACGACCTCCATTCCGCTTGTAACTTTTCCAAATGCAGCAAAACCTAATCCATCATCCCCCGTATCGTAACCACGCTGGTCACCTATACAAATAAAAAATTCGGTATTGGCTGTTCCGGGTGCCGATCTTGCCAATGATAACATACCTGAAGTATGCGATAGCCCCGTTTGTTTTGGCGACTCGTGAACAATACCCGGCAAAGCTGCCGCTTTTTTATTATTACTCTGCCAGATTCCACCCTGGATCAAACCGGTATTATTATTTGAACTCATCGATTCTTCAAACACTACCCTGTAAAAAGAACTGTTTGTATAAAACCCGGAATCGATATAAGAAAGAAAAGCAGCTACTGTTACAGGAGTTTTATCCGGGTATAGTTCTGCTTCAATATTTCCAAAATTGGTATTGATCTGTATGCGGGGATTTTTATTGCTATTACAGGATACAAGGAAGAACAGGCCCACTACCAGGAATAATTTATTCATAACAGCAAATTAAGAATTTATTTGATTGCCCTGGCCCGAAAAAACAAAGCCGGCAGAGCCGGCTTGTCATTACTATTATTTTAAGTATCCTTAATTCCTGGAGATATCTTTTGCACTATTATAGATCTCTGCGGTGATCACTAATTTTTTTGCTATTGCAGACACTTTATTTTTTTCATTAAAGAAGGTATAGGCCTCACTGTTATCCTTTACCATTTCGTTCATCAGTGTTTCTGAATAAGCAACTATTGGAGCATTATCACCGGATTGCAGGTAAAATTTTTCCGTAACATTATGACCATTGTAATACTTAAGCGAGTATACATTTAGTTTACCTTTTGCTATTCTTACTGCAAAACCCGGCAAGGCTTCTACCGCCACCAGGCTTGGTTTTTTATCAGTAAATTGTTTTTGCGATATGGCATAATGCGCTTTATTCTGGTAAGACTTTATCTGGTCAGCCGTAATTACAATACTGTCATTTGCCAACAGATGAGGCGTTTTAAAAACGCCGGTAACCAGTTTTAACGTAGAAAAATTCTTCACACTACCATCATTCATCTCCACAAAGCAGGCAACTGCTTCTTTGGGCTGATCAACTACGGTAACTGGTTGTTCCAGGGAATTTTTGCTTAACGCACAGGAATTGAGGATTATAGAAAGGCATATCAATGCCTTAAAAGGTACATTTGTTTTCATTTATCAGGGTTTGCGTAATAACGCTATCACTGATCTTTTATTGTTGTATGCGGGGCTAAATTATATCTTTTTGTAATAAAAAACAGGCTGCATGACTGCCTGTTGCCTGCCCTTTTTACCTTTAATTGCAACCTGTTTTTGTACGGGTATCAACCAGGTATTGAATCTTCCATTCGCCATTGATCTTTACCAACTGGAAAGAATCCACTCCGCAGTGGCTGAATGTGCCTTTATAATAAAATTTATAGGGCGCCCATACCATTGCCAAAGGGCCATTTATTTTTATTACGTCAAATACTATTTGTTCATCCGCATCTCCCTTTGGTATCCTGCTGATGTTTTTGGCAAACTCCTCTACCGTTTCATTTTCTATTACTGTTGTTCCATCTTTAATCAAAAAAGTCTGCATAATAGCATTATCTGCAAATGTACTTTTCATTGATATCGCATCGCTGTTTTTAAAAGCTGCAAATAATTTATTTATTACTGCCTTTACTGAATCTTCAGCACTTTGTGCTTTAGTTGTTGATGACAGTATGATAAAAGTTAAAAAAAATAAAATCTTCTGCATAAAGTTTTATTTAAATTTTTTTGGTAAAATAATTGCACTGTAAATATATAACCCCGATTTCATGAAAAAATATGAATTACAGCAATGGCTACCGGTACTATTGTCATTGGTAATTTTTATGAGTTGCAACAGGAAAAACTATCCGGCAAATACTGCTTCGGATAATAGTGGAAATTATAGAGGGATCAGCAATTTGAACAGTAGTAATTATATACCCGCACCTGTAATTGAAATACCTGACCAGCTGGCCCGTATAAACAAGGAAGGTGAAATGTATTATGATGATGCTAACGGGTACCGTTACTGGAGATCAGGCGATGGTAAATATTACCTGGATAATAAATATGCAGCGCCCTCCCGTCCTTCTAAAAAGTTGTCTAAAAAGAAGAGTAAAAAATTACACCGGCAAAACAATAACGGGGACTATTCCAGCCAATAGTACATAATATTTTCGCCAACCCGGCGTTAACTATGTAGGCGGACAAAAAAACCGCTTCCTAAAAATAGCCCACCTGCAGGAAATAGTCTTGTGGGCTTATTTATTTTAGTACCCCAGTATCTTCAACATACTTTGTGCGGTTTGTTCTTTAGCGTATATCCAATCTACCAGTTTACCATTTTTATCATGCCCTACAATGATATGTTTTGGGGAAGGGATAAGGCAATGTTTGATACCACCATATCCACTGATCTGGTCCTGGTAAGCGCCCGTATGAAAAAATCCAACATATAGTGGTTCTCCGTCACCCACTTTTGGCAAAAATACTTCATTGATATGCTCTTCACTGTCGTAGTAATCATGGCTATCGCAGGTTATACCGCCCAGCACTACACGATGGTATTCATTGTCCCATTTGTTAATGGGTAGCATTAAAAATTTCTCACCAATACCCCAGGTATCCGGCAACGTGGTGATAAAAGAAGAATCGATCATGTACCAGGTTTCCTTATCGTTTTGATTCTTCTCGCCAATAACACTGTAAATATGTGCCATACTCTCTCCCACTGTGTAACTGCCAAATTCAGTAAAAATATGCGGCATCGGTACCTTGCTTTTTTTACAGGCCACTTTAATATTGCGTACGATTTCGTTGATCATAAACTGGTAATCGTATTCAAAACCCAGGGAGTGTTTTATTGGAAAACCGCCACCAATATTTATAGAATCCAGTTCAGGACATATTTTTTTTAACTGGCAATACAGGTTGATCACTTTATTCAATTCGCTCCAGTAATAAATATCATCTTTAATCCCTTTGTTTAAAAAGATATGCAGCATTTTTAACTGAAAGCGATGTTCATTGCCTTCTATTTTATCTACATAAAATTCCAGGATATCTTTTGCCCTTATGCCTAAACGTGAGGTATAGAATGGAAAATTGGGCTCTTCATCTGCTGCTACACGTATTCCTAAATTGAAAGGTACTTTTACAGATTTGATATAGGCCCTTAATTCTTCTGTATTATCCAGTACCGGGATCACGTTTTTAAAGCCGGTGTTTAGTAAACCCGCAATGCGGCTGGTGTAGGGCTTTTGTTTATAGCCATTACAAATGATGAAAGTATCTTTATTGATTTTCTTCTTAGCGTACAGCTTTTTTACGATATCGATATCGTATGCATAGGAAGTTTCCAGGTGAATATCATTCTTCAACGCCTCCTCTACAATAAAAGAAAAGTGGGAGCTTTTTGTACAATAGCAATAGTTATATTTTCCCTCGTATTTATGCCTTTTAAAAGCATTGGCAAACATGGTTTTCGCCTTATTGATCTGTTTGCCGATTTTGGGAAGATAGGTCAGCTTTAACGGTGTACCATATTTATCGATCAGGGCTTTAATATCAAGATCGTTGTACTGCAGGTATTCATTCTTAACCTTGAAATCCTCCTGCGGAAAATTAAATGTTTGCTGAACAAGGTCGTTGTATGTATTATCCATTTATTGTAACGGCTTAATGGGTGAGCTAAATTTTATACAAATGTAATTGATTGAAAAATATTTATGCATAAAAAAACCGTCATGCAGTAAGCAGGACGGTTTTACTAAATTGTTACGCCAATATTATTTTACTGAAGCAACTAATTTTTTGAATGTTTCCGGTTCGTTCATAGCCAGGTCAGCTAAAACTTTACGGTTTAAATCAATATTTTTTGAAGCCAATTTGTGGATGAATTCGCTATAAGTGATCCCTTCTTCCCTTACGGCTGCATTAATACGTGCAATCCACAAGCTGCGGTAATCTCTCTTTTTAATTTTACGGCCTACATACGCGTATGTTTGGCCTTTTTCTAAAACGTTTTTGGCTACTGTGTAAACGTTTTTACGTTTACCATAAAAACCTTTAGCGGCTTTTAATATTCTTTTGCGGCGTGCCCTGCTGGCTACTGCATTTACTGAACGTGGCATATCTTAATTAGTTTAAAGTTTAACGATTGATAAATTGTCTTTCCTGGCTTATTTCAAACCTAATAATCTTTTTACAAAGTGCATGTTTGCATCGGCAACCACACCATCTTTACGCATATTACGTTTGCGTTTAGTTGATTTTTTTGTAAGAATGTGACGTTTGAAAGCTTTTTGGAAGGTAATTTTACCGGAACCGGTAACTTTAAAGCGCTTTTTAGCGCTGCTGTTGGTTTTAACCTTTGGCATTATATAACTTATTTTGAGTTACTCCCTACTGGTGCTCCAAACATTTGGAAACTTTTTGAACCTTGTGGGAAATGTTTAAAAAAGAGAACTTTCTTTTTTGGCCGGCAAAGATAAGGAGATATAATGAAATATATTAAGTTAGAGCGTAGTTTTTTGCGTTTAGACGGGCTTTTTGTAATTCTTCTCCTTCAAACAGGTGAAATTAAGGCTTTTAGGGGTATAAAAATGAGTATATTCTATTCAATGCAACGTTTGTTTACCGGCAGTTGTCAGCTTTTAAAAATCTTATGCGTCAATATATAACCTTATTAACAATCCTGCTTATTTCCACCAGTTTTTTTTCCTGCAAGAAAACAAGTACGGCAGCAACTGTAGACTGTTTTGAAGGTACGGCAACTACAAGAACAATAACAGATAAGAAAGCTACCGTAAAGTTGTCCGGCGCTGAATTTTACCTGGTAGAAGATGGATCCATCGACACTAAACTGAAACCTTGTAACCTGCAATCCGAATTCCAGGTACATGATCTGCAGGTTACCATCAGCGGTATGGTAAAATCTGCCGTTACCATTTCAGTATGTTGTACAGAAAATTTTGTGCTCACAAAAATAGAGCGTTAAAAGTCCCGCCTTTCTGGGGGTTAAAAACAGGCTCCATTACTGATGCCTGTTACCAATTGCTGCTGATTTATTATATAATTTTTTATGCGCCCAGTGAACTTACTTCAGGTAATGGCACAAATAATGAAGCTACGATCCATGCCATAATTATTATAAATGCGATGGCTTCTCCTTTACTTAATTTGATTGAGAAAAACTGTTTCATGTTGTAAATTTTTATTGTTTTAAAAAATTGTTTTTAAATTGTTTCCTTTGTAATAATAGACCCATTGTTACCCACCGGGTTTAAGAAAACAAAACAGTTTATTTGTTAAAGTTTTGTATAAGCCCAGCCGGTCTTTAATAACAATAATTTTTACAGGAAATAAATAATAACGATGCAGGAAATACAAACCAGGAAAGCCACTTTAAACGACATGGATATATTGCTGCAGTTTGAACAAGGGGTGATTACTGCCGAACGACCGTTTGACAGCACGCTGAAAAATGATCCTGTTAATTATTATGATATTCCGGGAATGATAAAAGCTGATCATGTTGAACTGTTGGTTGCAACAGAAGGCTATAACATAATCGGTTCCGGGTACGCGAGAATAGAAGACGCAAAAATATATTTACAGCATCGGCAACATGCTTATTTAGGTTTTATGTATGTATTACCACAGTATAGAGGGAAGGGAATCAACAAAAAAATCATTGATGCGCTGGCGCAATGGGCTTTATCTAAAAATATAACCGAACTTCGGCTGGATGTGTATAATAATAACGAAGCTGCAGTAAAGGCTTATGAAAAAGCCGGCTTTGTAAAGCACATGATAGAAATGAGAATGGGAGTTGAATAATTTTATAAAGAAATGTATATGAAAATGAATAGAACAAGGAAAATCATAATTTTAGCGGCTACCCTATTATTTACCAATATCCTTTTTGCACAGGAAAAAAAAGTAGCGCAAACTTCAGCTGAATTGTATAACGAGATCGCCTATATGGACAGTGTAATGTTTGCTTATTTTAATACGCAACAGTTAGCCCCGTTTAAAGCATTATTCACTACCGACCTGGAATGGTTCCAGGACAACGGAGGGCTGATCTCTTACCAAAAAGTTTTTGAAAATTTTGACAATACCTTTAAAAAACCTTACAAACTAACCCGGCAATTGGTTAAAGGCAGTCTTGAAGTACATCCCATAAAAGATTATGGTGCTATTGAAATAGGAATGCACCAGTTTAAGCATATCGAAAATGGTAAAGAAGAAATTGGGACGTTTAAATTTTTAATGATCTGGAAAAAAGAAAACAACCAGTGGAAAATATCACGGGTGGTGAGCTACGATCATTAAAAGCTATTGCATTATTTTGCCGAGATCTTCAGCAAAATGCTGGCATGCCCATTTAAAGTAGCGCTGTATTCTTTTTTAAATATTCCTGCATCTTTTTTCTGCCATAAGTCTCTTACCAACACTTTACCTTTTATGCCAAGCTGCGAAAAGTTAAGCGTTACGGGAGCTCTGTTGTTTGCAATATTAAAAAGCGCTACATAAATATCTTTGGCGCCTTTTACACCCGAAACCCAGATTGCCGCACTATCGGTTTTGTATAATTGCTTTGGATGTTCCCCGTTTTGATTTACCTGTAATACTTCTTCATTGGTAAATAATTTTAATTCCAGTTCCCTGTTTTCGGGCATATTTCCACCCAGCATTAAAGGAGATTGATAGATGCACCAAAAATTCATATGGGTATATAATTCATCTTCGGTAAAACGGCTGTAGCGTTCTTTTCCAACCGGTCCGCGTTTACTTAACTTACCAATCTGCAACATGTCGCAATCCGGCCAATGGCCCGGTCCGCCTACGCCCTGCCATTGTTTTGCAAAATCCATCATCTGTAAAATTTCTTTCCAGTTATCCCAAAAATCATCGGCCATGCGCCACATATTACTGTATTGGCTGGCATGAGCCGCCTGCGCTACAGGCGTAGCACCGGGAGATAAACTTAAAACCATTGGCCTGCCGCAATTATTGATTGCCTTTTGATAGCCTTCTATTTCAGCATTACTGTATGGTCTTGCGATGTCATCCACTTTTATGAAATCAACATCCCAGGAAGCATATAATTGCAGAATAGAATTAAGGTATTCCTGCGCACCTGGTTTACTCATGTTTAATCCATACATATGATTCATCCAGGGGCATTTTGATGCAGTATCAGCAACCATATCAGCTGTTATACCATTGGTATTCATCACCGGGCTTTTTGCCCATACGGCCTGGCGTGGAATCCCCCTCATTACATGGATGCCGAATTTTAATCCTAATGAATGTACATAATCGGAAAGAGATTTGAATCCATTTGTTTTAAAGGCAGATGGGAATTTATTTACATGCGGCACCAATCTTCCCCATTCATCCATACTAAGCCATGGAATATAGGAACCATCCTGTAAATTTTTTTGAAAAGGATTGCCGATATTACTTCCCGGCGGGTTATCAAAACTCCATAAAAAATCTACCACCACATATTGCCAGCCAAATTGTTTTAGATTTTTAGCCAGGTAATCCGCGTTGGCTTTTACTTCATCTTCGTGTACGGCCGAGCCAAAACAATTGTAACTGTTCCAGCCCATTGGCGGTGTTTGTGCCAACTGCTGCTGTGCAGATAAGTTAAAAGAAGAAAAAAATAATACAATTGCAATAGCTTTTTTCATATCGTTAGTGGTTTTGGAAAATATGCTGTTATTCTTACCAATAAATAACCCGGAATATTTATTCATCCATACCTTCATTTCCATCGGCAGTTTTACTGCTGTTGGCTACCATAGTGTTTATAATGGTCATTTCGGCAGGCGTAAAATAGCGCCATTTACCCGGCGGTAACCCTGATAAAGTGATATTCATTATCCGGACTCTTTTTAATGCCGTTACATTATATCCCAGTACTTCACACATGCGTCGTATCTGGCGGTTCAGGCCCTGCGTAAGAACGATCTTAAAACGATCCGGCCCCTCCTGTTTTACAAAACATTGTTGTGTTATAACGCCGTGCTGTATACGAACACCATTGCGCATCTTATTAATAAATTCCATAGTGATGGGTTGATCAACCGTAACTATATATTCTTTTTCGTGCTTATTACCTGCCCTTAAGATCTTATTCACTATATCTCCGTCATTGGTTAAAAAGATAAGCCCTTCACTCCTTTTATCCAGTCTGCCGATAGGAAAAATGCGGGTCTTAAAGTTTATGAATTCAATGATGTTGGTTTTATCTTTCAGGTCGGTAGTACAGGTTATACCCTTTGGTTTATTGAGTACAATATAAACGGGTGTATTTGCGGCATGCTTTTTCTTTATGGGTTCACCATCTACCAATACGATATCGCCATCGCCCACACGATTACCTTTATGCGCTTCTTTTCCATTAATGGTTACCCTCAGTTGTTCAATATATTTATCAGCTTCCCTGCGGCTGCAAAAACCTGTTTCGCTGATGTATTTATTTAAACTCGTATCCAAAGTGCAGTGTTAGATTTGTTGGCCGTATATTATTTACAAACCGTTTATGTATAAAAATGGGAAGCATTTGCCTCCCATTTTCTTTTATTTCAGAATTGATCAGTTAGAACTTTCAGGCTTTGGCACTTCCTGAACCGGGGCGGGTTTATCTTCTTTTATTAATTTACCCAATTCCGATCCGGATTTTTTCTTTTGCGCTTTGGGTGCAAACATTACCAGCATTCTTTTACCTTCCATTTTAGGTAATCCTTCCAATGCCCCTACATCTTTTAAACTATCTGCAAATTTCAATAATAACAATTCACCACGTTCCTTAAACATAATAGCACGGCCTTTAAACTGCACATGTGCTTTTACTTTATTACCATCAGATAAGAATTTTTCAGCGTGTTTTACTTTAAACTCAAAATCGTGATCATCAGTATTTGGTGTAAAACGTATTTCCTTAACCTCGCTGGTTTTGGATTTCGCTTTCATCTCTTTCTTCTTCTTCTTCTCTTCGTACAAAAATTTATTGTAATCGATTATTCTGCACACCGGCGGATTAGCGCCCGGAGAAATTTCTACAAGATCCAGTTCCTGTTCTCTTGCTATTTTAACTGCTTCTGCTGTAGGATAAACACCGGGTTCTATATTATCACCCACCAAACGTACCTCGGGTACTTTGATCATGTGATTGGTACGATGTTCCTGTTGTTGTTCTTTTTTAAATCGTGGATTAAACGCTCCCCTGGGCGGTCTTGGTGGAAATGCCATTTACAATTTTTAGTTAAAAATAATGCTAAAGGTATTTTATTATATCCTATCAGCTTTCAATGTAAAGATAAATATTTTTTAGTCAAATGATCTTCTGCTGGCCACTTCTTCCTGCACCTGGGCAATAAACTCCGGAATACTGAAAGTGCCGATATCTCCTTTCCCCTGCCTGCGCAATGATACTTTTTCATCATTTACTTCCTTTTCTCCTATCACCAGCATTAACGGAATACGGGCCAACTCTGTGTCACGTATCTTCTTACCTATTTTCTCATTTCTGTCATCTATCTCTGCCCTAACATCCGATGCTTTCAATTGTTGCAACACCTTCCCGGCATAAGGAATGAACTTATCGCTGATCGGTAAAAGTTTTACCTGCAAAGGCGCCAGCCATAATGGGAATTTACCTGCGCAATGTTCGATCAGCACTGCAATAAAGCGCTCCATACTTCCAAATGGAGCCCTGTGTATCATTACAGGACGATGCTTCGCATTATCTTCTCCAATATAGGTCAGGTCGAACCGCTCCGGCAAATTATAGTCAACCTGTATGGTTCCCAATTGCCATTTTCTTCCGATCGCATCCCTTACCATAAAATCAAGTTTGGGGCCATAAAATGCTGCTTCGCCATACTCGATCACTGTTTTCAATCCTTTTTCAGCCGCCGCTTCAATAATAGATTGTTCAGCCAGGTTCCAGTTTTCATCGCTTCCGATATACTTACTTCTATCTTCCTTGTCTCTTAAAGAAATTTGTGCAGTATAATTCTCAAATCCAAGAGAACCAAATACATAGAGGACCAGGTCAATAACCTTTTTAAACTCATCTTTTACCTGCTCAGGCATGCAGAACAAGTGAGCATCATCTTGTGTAAACCCACGAACCCTTGTTAAGCCATGCAGTTCGCCATGCTGTTCGTAGCGGTAAACCGTTCCAAACTCGGCCAGGCGAAGTGGAAGATCTTTATAACTGCGTGGCGATGTTTTATATATTTCGCAGTGATGCGGACAGTTCATCGGTTTTAAGAAGAACTCCTCACCTTCCTGTGGTGTTTTGATTGGTTGAAAACTATCAGCGCCATATTTTTCATAGTGACCTGAAGTAACATAAAGGTTCTTATGACCGATATGCGGAGTGATCACCGGTAAGTAACCGCTTTCGATCTGGGCTTTTTGCAGGAAACTTTGCAGTCTTTCCCTTAGCAAAGCACCTTTGGGCAACCACAAAGGCAAACCCATTCCTACATTCTCGGAAAATGCGAAAAGTTCCAGTTCTTTACCCAGCTTACGATGATCTCTTTTCTTAGCTTCTTCCAATAATACCAGGTATTCTTCCAATTCCTTAACAGAAGGAAAAGTAACACCATATATCCGGGTCAATTGCTTATTCTTTTCATCGCCTTTCCAGTATGCACCGGCGATATTGGTTAATTTAATGCCCTTGATAAATCCTGTCGCAGGAATATGTGGGCCACGGCACAGGTCAGTAAAGCCACCCTGCGAATACAAAGTGATATTGCCATCCTTCAGGTTGCTCAACAGGTCAAGTTTGTATTCATCCCCCTTCGTGGTGAACATTTCCACCGCATCTGCTTTGGAAATTTCTTTGCGCAGGTAAGGATTATTTTGCCTGGCCAGTTCTGCCATTTTCACTTCCAGTTTACGCAGGTCTTCTTCTTTGATAGCATTGTCGCCTAAGTCAACATCGTAATAAAAACCTTGTGGGTTTTCCAATGGCGGCCCCACCCAAAATTTTACCCCGGGAAAACTGGCTTCTATAGCTTCGGCCATCAAATGCGCTGAGGAATGCCAGAAAGTAAGTTTTCCTGCCATATCATTCCAGGTCAATAATTGTAACGTCGCATCTTCATTAATGGGACGTGTAGCATCCCATACTTCGCCATTTACATTTGCAGCCAATACTTTCCTGGCCAAACCTTCACTGATGGATTTGGCCACATCCAAAGCTGATGACCCGGGTACATATTCCCTTACAGCCCCATCCGGTAATGTAATCTTTATCATATCTTTATTTGGTGGTGAATCGTGGTAGCTCACTCACAACTGACGCCTCACGACTCACGTTAGGGTTGCAAATTTAACGAACTATTAGCTATGGAAAAATTAATCTAAAATATCTTTGTAAATAATGAAAGGATTGTTGATAGCGGTTGCTTTTTTTATGATTGCCCTAAAAGCTTTTTCGCAGGATATGGAGGGAGAATGGATCGGATCTTTTATTGATTTTACATCCGGTTCTGCTACTAGGTATAGTAAAACTAAAATCAGCTTTTTTTTTATTAAGATAAATGATTCAACTTTTCAATCGTTCAGTAAAACATTTATAAAAGAAAAGGATACTATTGATTCATCAGTTTGCGTAATGAGGGGTGGGTTTTCAAAAAGGAATATTTTATACCTTGAAGAAATAAACCCAATACAACGATTTTCAGGAGATACAGATACATCAACCGCCTGTTTACAATTTATGAAATTGTATTATTATTCAAAAAAGAACCAATTAAAATTAAGTGGAAATTGGTACACAGATGAAAATAAATGTGGCTACGGCGATATTATTTTGACTAAAAAGAAAAGTGAAAAATGAAAAAAATTATACCATTAATAGCAGCTGTTTTTTTTACAACAACAATATTTGCCCAGGAATTTAAGGGGCAGTGGAAAGGACAATTTGCAGATAACAGCACAACATTTATGGGCTGGGGTGGCGAGCGTTGCGATTATGTACTGGAACTGGAAACCAAGGGCACAGAGGTATCGGGTTACTCTTACACCTATTTCAACGATGGCGGCAAACGCTACTATACCATTTGCCGGCTTACAGGGAAGTTAAATAAAAGAAGTGGTTATATTGAAGTGACCGAGGTGGAGCGCACCAAAACCAATGTTCCTACGCATATCCGTAATTGTTTCCAGGTACATAAACTCACTTATTTTAAAAAGGATAATGTGCAGACATTGGAAGGCAGCTGGGCGCCGGCACCCAACCAGGAAGGCGACTGCGGGTATGGCACAACGGTATTATCAAGAAGGGTTCTTAAAAAAGAAATGCCTCTATATAATAATACTACGGCAAGAGCTACCAAACCAGATAAAAAAACTGTTCCCAAACCAACTACCGATTTTACGGGTAAAAATAAAACTGCAACGCCCCCTGTTGTAAAAAATACTAAACCCGGCTATAATGCTCCTTTAGTTAAAACAGCGCCTCCTGCTAAAATTGAAAGTAAGATACCCGAAACAACGGCCTTACCAAAAACGGATGCCGGTATCAGGGAACGTACTGCTGTGAACCCGGATAAACGGAACAGCAACTTTATAAAGACAATTGAGATCGAGAACGAAAGTTTTAAAGTGGACCTGTATGATAACGGGGATATTGACGGTGATAGTATTTCACTTTTTTTTAATGGGAAATTATTGCTGTCGCATAAAAGACTTACTGATAAGGCCATCAGCCTTACATTGAATACTGAAGACAACCGGGACGTAAATGAACTGGTAATGTATGCGGAGAATTTGGGAGAAATACCCCCCAATACCGCTTTAATGGTAGTTACCGACGGAGGGAAACGCTATGAAGTACGCATAACCAGCGACCTGGAAAAAAGCGGTGCCATAAGATTTATACATAAACCCAAATCTGCACAATAAAACAATAATGGTTGCGTTTGTATTTAAACCAATATTGTTAAGTAATGAAAAACCTTATTGCGGGTTCCGTACTCTGCACAGCTATAATCTGCTTATTTTCATGCGCCAAAGTTGATAACGGAGGCGTTGATAAACCCAAAGAAACTTTAATACAAGGCTCCTGGTCAATCAACAGGATACAGCTGAAGATTTATTACAACGGCGTTTTTAATAAAGACAGCATTGTAAAACAAAAGGCGCTCCCTAAAAATTATGTACAGTTTGATGGCGGAACCGATTTTTACTATTGCTTTAATTCTGCAACAATCAATAGCGGTACGTATCAATTAAAAGGTGCCGATTCCCTGATCTCAGTTACTCCTTCAAAAACATACCGTTGGAAAACGTTAACACTAACCAATAATTTGTTTACGGTAATGAGTACATCAACCACCGATCCTGGTTTTCCGGGAGCAAAAGTGGAAACCTATCAAACGTTTGTAAGATAAAAATATTCTGAACGCGTTCTTAATCCGAACTCTCACAGTAAACTGCATCCCTCCTTTGGGGTGCTTTTTTATTTAATGATGGGCCTGCAGCAATCGGAGAATAGCGCAGAAAAAAACATATACTTATCCGTGGTTGTTTTAATTTCTGCAGCTGATTTAGACTGGCAGATGCTTTTATTTAATAGGCCCGCGGCAAACACAGAATGGCGCAAAAAAAATATATACTCATCTGCGGGTCTCTGCGATTTCTGCGGGAGATTTAAAATTTAAAATTCCAGGTAACCGCAGGGATGACAGGGAATATAGATACCTGTTTGGCCTGTATGGTTAAAGTACCATTGTAAGGACTGCCGGTTTGGTCGAAATAAACAAAATAAGGATTCTGCCTGCTGTAAGCGTTATACACGCTAAATACCCATTCGCTTTTCCATTTTCTTTTATTGTTCTTTTTGGGAGTAAGAATAGCGGAAAGATCCATACGGTGATAAGCTGGCAGGCGATATTCGTTAATGCGGCTATACTCCTGCGTTAGTACGCCCCCTACAATATAAAAACGTTGTGGTAAGGTAGCTGCATTGCCGCTGCCATATACAAAAACGGCTGATACCTTCCATTTTTTACTGAGTTCGTACATCGCTACAATGCTCAGGTCATTTCGCCTGTCGTATTTGGCGGGATATTTTTCTCCAAAATTAAGTCCTGCAAATTTTCGCCATGTCCAGCTTAAGGTATAACCGATCCAGCCGGTAAATTTCCCCTTTGTTTTATTCACAAATAATTCGGCGCCATAACTCCAGCCTTTCCCGAATGCAAAAGAATTTTCTGTGTCTTCCAATGTATTGGGAGTGTAGCCCTCTTCGTATTCGATCTGGTTTTGCATGTCCTTGTAATATAGTTCCAGCGAAGTTTCGAAGGTATTATCCTTGAAATTCTTAAACAGGCCCGCTGCATATAAATAACTGATCTGTGGTTTTACTTTATAGGTACTCGGTACCCAGATATCGGTGGGCAATGTAGTGCCGGCATTGCTTACCAGGTGAATGTATTGCAGGTTTCTTGTAACCGATGCCTTAAGAGAAGTTTCATCATTCAATGCATAACGTACGGTTAGCCTTGGCTCCAGTCCGCCATATGTTTTTACTGCTTCACCCCTGCCATAAACGGTACTGTCTGTACGATTGCCGTTATCATCAGTCGTATACTTTTTATAGGCGCCTATCTGCTGAAAAAAACTGTATCGTAAGCCTGCATTGATCTTTATCTTATCATTTATTTCCCAATCATCCTGCAGGTATATTGCGGCTTCGTGTGCAAATTTTTGCTGTGCATTATTGGGTTTAAAAATCACCGAATCCTGTTTACCGCTTACAACAGAAGGTGTAAATGTATGGTAGGTATACAAGCCGCCGAATTTTACCTTATGACCGGTAAAAGGATACAGGTCAAAATCCTGTTTCAAACTCACATCTCTTATACCAGAAGCCAGGTTGATCTGGAAATTATTTTGAGCCGCCTTAAAAGAAAATTTGTAATCGTTATACACTGCTGTTGTATTACCAAACAGTCTTTTATTAAAAACATGGTTCCAGCGTAATGTGCCCGTAGCATTTCCCCACGGAATATTTACATTTAAACTTTGCCTGCCATTTACAAAATCAAAAACATCTCTCCCAAAATAACCACTCAGGTATACCCGGTCTTTTTGAGAAAAGCGGTAATTCACTTTTGCATTCAGGTCATAAAAATAATAACCTGATCCATAAAACTGGCTGCTGGATTTTACAAAGGGTTTGGTAATAGCATCGATATAAGTTCTTCTCCCGGAAACAATAAACGATGATTTATCTTTTTTTATCGGCCCCTGTACAGATAACCTCGAAGCAATTAAACCTAATCCACCTTCTACCTGGTATTTTTGATTATTACCCTCTTTCATGGAAATATCCAATACGCTGGATAAGCGCCCGCCATATTGCGCCGGCATACCACCTTTGATGATGGTCACGTTTTTTATCGCATCCGAATTGAAAATGGAAAAGAAACCAAATAAATGACCAGTATTGTAAACAGGTGCATCATCCAGTAAGATCAGGTTTTGATCAGGACCTCCACCCCTTACGTATAAACCCGCACTACCTTCTCCCGCATTGCGAATGCCTGGTAATAATTGTATCGTTTTTAAAAGATCTACTTCACCTAAAAAAGCGGGTATCGACCTGATCTGCTCAATAGGTAAATTAAACTGGCCCATCTGCGCATTCTTCACATTGGCATCACGTTTTTTGGAAGACACGATCACTTCCTGGTTTTGAATTACCCGCGGATGTACGTTGAAATTTAATTGCCTGTTGTCATGCAGGCTTACTGTAATGATCATTGGCTCGTACCCAATGTAAGAGCAAATGAAAATATATTCCCCCTCTTCTAATGTAATAGAATAAAAACCATATTGATTACTGGTAATACCTTTTGTTTTACCCTGCACAGCAATGCTGGCGCCAATCAACGTTTCTCCATTCAGAGAATCTTTTATAAAACCACTTACGGTGTATTTTGCTGCAGCCGACGGCAATTTGGTTTGCGCTCCCGCACAAAAACTACCGAAAAGAAAAAGTAAGACCAGCAATGTTGTTTTCATAAGTCAGCTATATGCAGGGGCTTATTTAGCCATGATAGAATCTTTATCCTCTCCGCAATGCAGCATACTGCTGCCATAATTCGGGTCGCTCTTGCCCAGGTATGGATTGGTTCTCGCTTCACCGGTGTTGGTATCCAGCCAGTAAGCTTCCTTATTTTCATCAAAAGCCATTGGGCAGTTTTGCCAGTATATTTTTGCGCCTTTGTAGTTAACCGCTTTCAGCAGCGAATACAATTGCTGGTTTACCTGGTTAAAATCCAGCCGCATTTCTTTAATACTGGTTTGAGCTATTAAACTTACTGCGTTGGATTTAACATCATTCAGTAAAGGTTGTATGGTGTTGATGAGCCCGGAGCTGTCATTTTTTAATTCATCCAGTTTTACACTGTCAATTGCTTTTATCATGCTGTTGCACGCCGCTTTTGCTGTGGTAGTATCTGCATTTACAAAAGCTTCTTTTAAGTTGAAATAGGCAGTCATCATATTATTGATACCTTCATCAAACGATGCAGTAGCAGATTTTAGTTCTAACTTTTTTGCCTGGTCGCCTTTAAATCCGCCTCCTTTGTTTGTACTGAATTTATACCAAACGTATCCCGCAATGCCTAAGATTAATACCAGTACAATTAAAAGAATTCTTTTTATCATATCATAAAATTTGCAGCAAATTTACAATATAACAGCATTACCTGTAAAAAGTTTGGCATTTACTATCGTTGTAATTCAATGTTTAATTATTTATTAACCTTATAGTAAACTGCTTCTCATTTTAAATTGTAAGCGGTATAACCTACTTTTGCAGCTTATTTATAAAGGATCCGTCTTCTTTAATATTATTTTATGCTTTTAGGATTACAGAATGTAACATTTGAATTTGGTGCCAGAACAATTGTGGAAGAAGCCACCTGGCATATTCAGCCCAACGAACGTATTGGACTGATTGGCTATAACGGTACAGGTAAGTCTACTTTACTTAAAGTACTTACCGGACAATACAGCCCGGCAAAAGGCACTGTAGAAAAAGGCAGGGAAACCACCATTGGTTTTTTACACCAGGACCTGTTGGGTTTTGATACTGAAGATTCTATTTTAGAAGTAGCCATGGGCGCTTTTGAAAGGGTAAAACAACTGGAAAAGGAACTGGAACTTTTGGGACACGAACTGGAAAAAACAGGCGACGAAAGTTTAGCCAATAAATATGCTGACCTGTTGCATGAAATGGATGTACTGGATGGTTATAGTATCCATCATCGCACAGAAGAGATTTTACAGGGTTTGGGATTTGCGAATGCCGACCTTGGAAAGCAATACAAAAACTTTAGCGGAGGCTGGCGAATGAGGGTGTTGCTGGCCAAAATGATATTGATGAACCCGGATGTATTGCTGATGGATGAACCTACCAATCACCTGGATCTTCCGAGTATTGAATGGCTGGAAAAATACCTGATCCATTATCCTGGTGCGGTAGTTATTGTATCGCATGACCGTTTCTTTTTAGACAGGATGGTAAATAAAATTGTAGAGCTCTATCAAAGGGAACTACATTTTTATACAGGTAACTATTCTTATTACGAACAGGAAAAAGCACTGCGTGTGGATATGCAGCAAAAGGCTTATGAAAATCAACAGGATTATATCAGGCAGAATGAAAGATTTGTAGAACGTTTTAAAGCTAAAGCCAGCAAGGCCGCCGCTGCACAAAGTATTGTAAAGCGATTGGAAAAACTGGAGCGGATTGAAAACGTAGAAATTGAACGGCCCAATATGAAGATCAATTTTGCGATTGATAAAACACCGGGAAAAATTGTGGCCACCTTAAAACACGTGAGCAAAAGTTTTGGAGAGACGAAGATTTTAGTGGATACCGGTGCTGAAATTGACCGTGGCGATAAGATCGCATTGATTGGCGCTAATGGTAAAGGGAAATCTACTTTATTAAGAATAATTGCCGGTACTGAACCATTTTTTGGCGACCGTGAGTGGGGCCATAACGTAGAAGAATCTTTTTATGCGCAGCACCAGCTGGAAGCATTGAACCAGAACAATGATATACTGGAAGAACTGAAAGATGCCCGAAGCGGAAAAAATGATTTGGAATTAAGGAGTTTACTGGGTGCATTTTTATTCAGCGGTGATACAGTAGAGAAAAAAATCAAGGTATTAAGCGGGGGAGAAAAAGCAAGGGTGGCATTGGCTAAAACCATCGCCAGCAAAGCCAATTTTTTAATGCTGGATGAACCTACGAATCACCTGGATATTCATTCGGTTGATCTATTGGTGGAAGCATTGAATAAATATGAAGGGACCATTGTACTGGTAAGTCACGACAGATATTTTATCAGCCGTATTGCCAATAAGATATGGGATATTGAAGATCATAAAATAAGGGAATTTAAAGGTACTTACGCAGAGTGGGAAGACTGGAAAGAAAGAAAAGAAAAAGCTGATGCTGCTTTATTAAAAGCCGAAGGCAATAAGCAAACCGGTAATAAGCAGGCTGCAAAAGAAGTAGTAAAAACGGAACCCACTAAAACAATCAATCAACCCGTAACCTCTAACCCGCAACCATCCGGTATTGATAAGGAACTGAAAAAGGAATTGCAAAAACATAAAAACCGTTTTCAGCAGCTGGAAGAAAAGATCGCACAATTGAATAAAAAGAAAACTGAACTGGAAGCGGCGTTGGCTACGCCGGAGATCTATAATGATAAAAATAAATTCACGCAAACTGAATCAGACTATAAAAATACTGCTACCGAATTAACTAAAATGAATGCAGAGTATGAAGTGGTGTTTGAAAAAGTAATGGAACTGGAAGAGAAGATGGGATAATTCTCCTACTGTATAAATAAAAAAACCTTTGCAAATGCAAAGGTTTTTTTATTTATCTAAAGCGTTACGATTAATAATTTCTCGCTTTCATTTCCACTCTCCTGTTCTTGGCACGACCAGCTGCAGTTTTGTTATCTGCTGCAGGGCTGTCTGAACCATGACCAGTTGCTGTCATCCTGCTTTCGTCAACACCTTTAGTAACCAGGTAAGCTTTAACAGAAGCGGCCCTGTTTTCTGATAAGGTTTGATTTTTAGCTGCATCCCCTGTATTATCGGTATGTCCATCGATATCCAGTTTTAATGAAGCATCATCTTTCATAATCTTGGCAACTTCATTAAGAGAAGCATAGGATTTAGGTAATAATTTAGCGCTACCTGTTGCATAAAAAATATTTTTAGCTGCGTAGTTGATCTTATCAATAACTGCCTGTGCAATAACAGGACATCCAAAATTTGATGCAGGACCCGCTTCATTAATACATTTATCTTCCTCGTCGTTTACACCATCTTTATCAGTATCCGGTATTGGGCAACCCTGGTAACGGGCCACACCTGGAACGGTAACGCATTTATCCAGTTCGTCATTCACACCATCTTTATCAGTATCCGGTATAGGACAACCCTGGTATTTAGCTAACCCTTTTTCATCGGGGCATTTGTCTTCTGCATCAGCAATGCCGTCGCCATCTCTGTCGGGGCATCCCTGTAAGGCAGCAACACCTTTAACATCGGGGCATTTATCATCAGCATCAATAATACCGTCGCCATCCCTGTCTTTTGGAGCTTCCACAACTGGTGGCGGTGGTGGCGGCAATACTACTGGTTTTTCTTTACTAATGTTTTGTGCAATACCCAATGAATAGAAAAGGTTATCTCCGAGTATTTTTTCAGTTAAAGTAAATTTATACTGTGCCTGTAATATTAAGTACGTAACGCTGTTCATATTTAATTGGGCTCCCACACCTGCAGGAAGGTAAGCACCAATTTTGTTGTTATACAAACCGCCACCAACACCCACTGTTAAAAAGGGCGCCAGTCTAACGTTGTCCGTCATAGGACGGATATTAATGCTTGGTTCCAGTTCAAGACCAATTTCCTGTTTACCAATCACCGACTGGTAAATAGCAGAATAATCGCGGAACATGGCATTCAGTTTAAGAGAGAAATCTATCTTTTTGGTTAAGCCACTCCAGTAAGAAAAAGACACGCCTTTATTCATGTCCCTGATACTGCTGTATACTTTCCCTGTAAGAGGATCTTTAATCCCTGTTGGACCTTTAAAATCTGCCAGGTTAAAATGAACTCCTAAAAGAGAACCTTTTTTTGCCGGCGCCATGCTCTTTTGAGCATAAGCATTGCTGCAAAGAATTGCGGCAGCCAGAAGTAACTTAAATGTTTGTTTCATCTTGTTTTAGTTTAAAATTTTTGGGCAAACCCAATAGAATAAAATAAGTTATCCCCCAATACTTTCTTGGTTAAAGTAAATCTGTATTGCGCCTGAACGAAGATATATGCAAATTTATCCAGGTTTAGCTGAAAGCCACCACCTGCGGGAATATAAGCACCGATCTCATCATTGTATAAACCTACACCAGCACCTAAAGTAAGGAATGGAGCTAATTTAGCTGCATCACTAAAAGGACGGATATTAGCAGTTGGTTCCAGTTCAACACCTATTTCCTGTTTGCCGGTTACAGATTTGTTAATAGAAGCAAAATCATAAAATACCACATTTGCCTTTACAGCAAGGTCGATCTTTGTGGTTAAACCACGCCAGTAGGAAAAAGAAAAGCCTTTGCTCATATCTTTAAAGCCTGAGTAGCCTTTACCAGTTTCAGGTGAATTAAAACTTTTAATACTTTTAAAATCTACCAGGTTAAAATGCAGACCAACCGCCTGTGGTTTTTTGTCTTGAGAAAAAGCAAATAATGTAAATAATGTGAATGCAGAAAACAGTGTTAGTTTTAGTTTCATAATTTAGTTTTTTTTGAAGATAAAGCAGTAATTGGTAAGCAAATATAATGTTAAATTTATGTAAAGGCAAAAATTGACTATAAATTTTATACCGTTAAAAAATTAAACTTTTACCAGTTTCCACCTGCCTTTTTTGAATATAATGATACTGATCACTGCCAGTATTGATTCTGAAATACCAATTGCAACGTAAACGCCTGTAGGTCCCCATTCCAGGTATTTTGCCAGGAAATATGCCAATGGTATCTGCATTAACCAGAATACAAATAAATTAATATAGGTGGGCGTTTTGGTATCACCTGCACCATTAAAAGATTGTGTGATGATCATGCCATACGCAAAGAAAATATAGCCTACAGCAAGTATATGCAGACATAAAGTACCTGATGCTACAGCTTCCTCATCTGAAGTAAAAAACCGCATCAGAGTTTCTCCGAAAAAGAAAAATACCAGCGCAACTACGGCAAAAAAGCACAGCGCTAAAAAAGCAGTGCGCCAAACAGATTTTTCAGCTCTTTCCGGCTGGCCTGCACCCAGGTTTTGTCCTACTAACGTAGCAGCGGCATTGGCTAAACCCCATGCAGGCAAAATGGTGAATATGCATATCCGAATGGCTGTTACATAGCCCGAGGTTACCGAATCACCTGATTCGGCAATGATACGTGCAAGAAATATCCAGCTGCAACTGCCAATGATAAATTGAAACATACCACCAAAAGAGGTATTTAAGATATTACGCATCATTGTCCAGTTGGCCTTGAAATGTTTTTGTACCAGTTTGATCATTTGTTTACCATTGAAAAGATGGTATAACTGGTATAACACCCCTACCGATCTACCAATGGTAGTGGCAGCGGCTGCACCCAGTACACCCATTTTTGGAAACGGCCCTACGCCGAATATCAACAGTGGATCCAGTACGATATTAATAGCATTGGCAAGTAGTAATGTTTTCATGGCAATGGAAGCATCACCCACACCCCTGAAAATGGCATTATTCACAAACAGCAGCATGATCACGATATTACCGGTAAGCATTACCTGTGTAAAACGGTAATTTTCCTGCACCAGCTTTTCACTGCCTCCCATAAAACCCAGTATTTCTTTGGGAAAAATAAAACCAACAATGCCAATGATCACTGAAAAAAATACCGCCAGCAAAATACCTTGTGCGGCAATATCGGATGCGCCTGAAAAATTCTTTTCACCGGCACGCCGTGCCACCAGCGCCATAATACCCATGGCCAATCCCCAGGCTACGGAATATAAAATCGTTAATGCCGCTTCGGTTAAGCCTACGGTTGCTGAGGCTTCTGAGCCCAGTTTGTTTACAAAAAAAATATCTACCAATGCAAATACCGATTCCAGTACCATTTCCAGTATCATGGGAACGGCCAGTAAAAAAATAGCTTTATTAATGCTGCCGGTGGTAAAATCCTTTACATCGCCACGCACGGCCTGTTTAAATAATTTAAATATAGAGTTCTTTGTAGAAGTTTGTATTGTTTCTGACATGATATAATAATTAGAAATAAAAAAATGATTGTGCCCTCTGTAAAAGCCGGGTAACACTTAAGGGAAATGAGGGAATATAAAACAGGCCACTAATTATAGTGGCGTTCATCCTTAAGTGTAATTAAAACTTCATAGTTCGTAAATTGTAGAGAACAAATATAGAAAAAAAGATTTGTTTGAGATAAGAATGCGTTTTTATTGCTGCTTTTTTTTAATTGCCTTATATTTGCAGCCCAATTGAGGTCCGGTAGCTCAGCTGGATAGAGCATCAGCCTTCTAAGCTGAGGGTCATTGGTTCGAATCCAATCCGGATCACATAAATTTTAAAAGCCGCTATTGCGGCTTTTTGCTTATGATATCTTCAATTTATTTTTAGTACTATTTCGTTATTCGCTTTAAAAAATAACCTGTTTTATTTTTTTTAAACGAGCTATTTGTCCTGCTGGTAAGAAAATATTCCTAATTTAAAAATCTATCTAGCCAGCCTTAGTAGTTATGCTACAAAAGATAGCTTCCACCTCCTACTGTACAAATTCTCCATCCGCCGCATCTTTGTACTGTTAATCCAATCCAATAAAAACCAATTATCCAATCCTGAAGAAAAACGAATCGTAACCCCGGAAAACTACTTATTTATCCAAGTTCATGAAAAACCTTCGCAAGAAGGTTTTTTCATTTTATGTGTCTATGGTATATTTTATACCGCCTGGTTGCTTACACGCCATTCCTGCGGTGTAACATTATATTCCTGTTTAAAGATCCTTGCAAAATAACCCGGATCATTATACCCGCATTCCATTGCAACGAAGGCAATACTGTTGCCAGGGTTTTTAAGTAATATTTTAGCTTTATTAAAGCGGATCATGCGGATGAATTTATTGGGCGAACAACCGGTGAGTGCATCTAATTTACGGTGCAGTTGCGAATGACTCATGAATACCAGTTTGCACAATTGCTCTACCGTAAAACTGGCATCTGTTATGTGCATCTCTATCGCTTCCCTTATTTTTTTTACAAAAGCATCTTCAATTTTGTGTTCCGTAGCTATTGCCTCTTCTTCGGGTGTGCTTGCAGTGGTATAATTATTCAGTCCGGCTTTTTTAAGATAATACTGTCGCAGGTTTTGCCTGAGCTCCAATAATTTTTTTATGCGGATCAATAATTCTTCACGGTGAAAAGGTTTTTCCAGGTATACATCTGCACCTTGTTGTAATCCTTCTATCTTACTTTCCATACCTGCTTTGGCGGTAAGCATGATAATAGGAATATGACTGGTACGTTCATCATGGCGCAGCTGCCGGCACAATTCAAATCCATCCACAAAGGGCATCATTACATCGGTGATAATAAGATCGGGTATGATCTCTGCTGCAATATCAAAACCTTCTCTCCCATCTTTGCCTACGGCAAGACGGTAATCAGGCAAACAGGAAGCCGTGTAGGCCACCACGTCAGCATTGTCTTCCACCAATAAGATCAAAGGTTTTTTATTCCCCTGTTCCGGGTTGATTTCGATAGGTTGTATTTGATCAGCAACCGCAATGTCGTTTACAGCGCCATTATTTATTTTTTGTGTGTACAGGTCTTTTAAATTGGAATGTATCATCTCCTCAGTTACCAGTATTTTTTTAAAAGGAAGTGTAACAGTAAACTCAGTTCCTTTACTGGCACCAGTTGGCGGACTTTTTACGGCTATCTCCCCTTCCATTAATTTCACCAGCTCCCGTGTTAACGCCAGCCCGATGCCGGTACCTTCTGCTTTTCTTGTGTGACTGTTATCCAGCTGGTAAAACCTGTCGAATATATGTTGCACCTGGTCTTCGGGGATACCAATGCCGGTATCTTTTACTTTAATAATGAGTGTGCCTGTAGATTCGTCATTTGTTATACTGCTTTCACTCACGCTGATATAGATATTTCCTTTTTCGGGCGTGAATTTTAAAGCATTGGATAATAAGTTGGCTACGATCTGTCTTATTTTTTCAGGATCGTATGCCATGTGTAAGGCATCCATGCCGGCTAAAAAATGTAACTGCTTATGCTGGCTTTCTGCAAGGGAATGAAAAGATTCTACAATGTAACGGAGAAAATTGATCACATCACCATTCACCAGGTGTAATTGCATTTTACCGGTCTCCAGTTTTGACAGATCGAGCATTTCATTGACGAGGTTCAATAAACTTTGCCCGTTGCGAACGATCATATCCATCCCATTTTTAAAATGCTCTTCCGGTTTATTGATCACCTGTTGGGCCATACCCAATATAACGGTGAGCGGCGTACGAAATTCATGCGTAATATTGGTATACAGTTGCGTTTTTACCGTATCCAGTTCTTTTACTCTTTTTGCTTCCAGCTGTTCAAAGTTCAGTTGTGCTTTTAATTTGGCCCGGTTAAGACTAAACTTAAAATAAGCCCTTATACATAATGCCAATATCAATGCATAACACAGGTAGGCCCACCAGCTACGCCACCAGGGCGGTAATACCGTGATCTGCAGTTCATCAATCTGATCACTCCAGATGCCCTGGCTGTTGCTACCCTGCACTTTAAACATATATTTCCCTGCAGGCAGGTGCAGGTAAGTAGCCGTACGACGGGTACCACTCTCTACCCAATCTTTATCTATGCCCACTAATTGATACCGGTATTTATTTTGAGAAGAAGCGGTAAAATCAAGGGAAGAAAATTCCAGTGTTAAAATATCCTGTAAATAATTTAAACTGATGCTTTGTGTGGCTTCTATATTGTTTTGCAAAACAGCCGTGTTATCACCTGCAGTAACCGGCGTATTATTGATAAGGATACTGGTGATAAAAACATTTGGTGTAAACCCTGTGCTGAGAATTGCTGCAGGGTTAAAAATATTTAACCCGTTAACCCCGCCAAAAGCCAGGTTGCCATTGGGTAATTTTGCAAAGGCGCAGGTATTAAATTCATCGCCCTGCAAGCCATAGGCTTTGGTAAAATTCCTGAACTCCCAACGGAGGCTATCGTGTGTAGGATTGGCGAGCAAACAAAATATCCCGTTATTACTGCTGCCCCAGATATTTTTAGCCTCATCCGGTAAAATACCATACAGTACATCATCGGGCAAGCCGTTTTTTGTGGTAAGGTGAAAAAAATCGCCGGTAATTTTATTCATCCTGTTCAACCCGCCACCCTTGGTACATATCCATAAATATTTATCGGGCTCGGATGGATCATCCAGGAAACAGGATACATGATTATAGTTAAGTGAATTGCGGGTATTCGCTGTATTATAATACCATTTTACTGTGGGCGTTGCTGTTGCATTATTAAACCGGACTTTTACAAAACCATCCTGCGTACCTATCCAGTAGGTACCCTGCCTGTCTTCATAAAGAGCGGTACAAATGGAATTGAAAGATCCCTGTTTTGCATTGTTTACAAATACTGAAAAGCTATCGATGGTTTTGGTAGCAGGCTGTATCCTTCTGAAGAGGCCGCCACGTACAGAAAACCAGATATCCCCTTTGCTGTCTTCCAGCATGGGCTGTTTATCGCCACTGGCCTCGTTGGTAAATGCAAAATGTTTTGTCAATGTAACGGTAGCGGGGTCATAATCATAATAGCCTTTATAACCTTCTACCTCCGACTTAAACCAATATTTACCTGTTTTGCTGATCAAAAAATTATCCACCTGGGATAGTTGGGGGAATTTATGGAAAGGATTTTTTTCTATCCCCTGTTCATTTATTTTTATCCAGTTGTACCCAAAATCGCTGGTATATATCATATTCGCTTTGTCTGCTTTTATCCATCTTACACTATAGCCAGCCAGCAGGTGTTGATTGAATTTGCTGCCTGCCGTATTGTATTTGCGCAAACCATAGCCCATAGAACCAGTCCATACAATACCTGAGCGATCAATCATAAACGGAAATAGTACTCTTGCACTATCCGGAAACTGCATATCCCATTGGAACGGTTTGCCTGGCTCCCGCCTGGTGATATCATAATTAAACAATTCACGATAATGGTTCCTCCACAACACTTTTCTTGGCCGCAGGAGTATATTGCCTGCAGTTATCCTGCTGGTATCAAAAAGCGGGTAGGTTGTGGTGCCATCCGATAAAAAATAATTTGTACTGGTGATTACATCGCCTTCCCTGGTAATATACCCATCGTTCAGCAGCCGGCCATTATTCAACGCAAGGAATGTATTTTTAGCAGGATCAAACCGGTACACGGATCCGTTAAAACCAGCTATCCACATATTACCCGCCTTATCTTTACCCATGCCATACACATCCGAATTACCAGGAAGCTTTACTCTTGTTATGCCGGGGGAAGAAGACTGCTCAAAAAAATCTTTAGGTATTTCAATCATATTAAAACCGGCACCATATACAGATACCAGTATCCTGCCATCCGGTAACTCCACTATACTCCTTATTGCATTTCCGGAAAGACTGGCAGCATCGGCAGCCTGGTGTTGAATGCGGAAAAAACGGCCGCTTTTTTTATCGTATACATTTATGCCGGCATCTTCTGTACCCACCCATATCCTCCCTTTTGAATCTTCAAATAATTTTATGATCGTGTTACTGCTGAGACTGTGCGCATTGTAGGGATCGTTGCTAAAAACTTTAAAACTGTAGCCATCATAACGGTTCAATCCGTTTTTGGTGGCCACCCAGATAAAGCCTTCTTTATCCTGTATAATATCAAATATCATTCCCTGCGATAAACCCTTGTCGGTGGAAATAGTTTCGTAACCGGATGTTTTTTGTGCTAATACGCAAAACCCCAGCGCTAACAACAGGGCTAACGTAAATACTTTTTTTAGAGCGATAAAGGGTTGGTGCATTTGCTTATAAAGATAAATCGAAGCGGTTCTTTTATTGCATTGAGGTAAAATAAAATCCCCCTCCGTTTTTAAATTGACGAATTAATCCTGTTACTGCACAATTTATCCGGTTGATAGCTGAAAAACTATAGTACAATGCCCGATTTGTACTCACTAAAAATTGATCCCGTGCAGAACTTTACAGTATTCCCGGCACCCCCTGCAAATCCCTTTTCTCTTTATCCTGTCAGCAATGAGAAAACAATCAACGTTTATAAAGCAGCACCATAAAAACATTACAATGAAAGCAGCCATCAGCATCCCGGTAAAACAATACAAAGTCATTCCTGCGCTATCCGACAATACTTTTTTACGATATTTCAACTTTATTGCTTTGTATGTAGCACAGGGCATTCCCGAGGGCATGTGTTTTTTTGGCATACCTGCATGGATGGCCATGAACGGAAAAACGCCCGGTGAAATAGGCAGTTTTGTAGCGATGGTGGGCCTGCCCTGGAGTTTTAAAATAATTGTTGCGCCGATGATGGACCGGTTTACTTATCTGCCGATGGGTCGCAAAAGGCCCTGGGTAATGTTTGGACAACTGGGCTTAATCGCCAGTTTTATTGCCATGGCTTTTGTACCGGATCCGTTACATAATTTAACCTTGTTTATGTGGGCCGGGTTTGCAGTTGGTTTTTTTGGTGCCTTCCAGGATGTAGCCACTGATGGTATGGCTATCGACATTGTTCCCATTGAGCAACAGGCAAGGGCCAATGGATTTATGTGGGGCGCAAAAATTACAGGCACTTCTGCTTCACTGGCATTGGGTAGCTGGTTATTGCAAAAATATAATTTCTCCACCGCTATACTTACACTCTCCATCGCGGTCGGACTTATCATGCTGGTGCCACTGCTGTTACGGGAACGGGCAGGCGAAAAATTATTGCCATGGACCAATGGAACAGCAGCTGCCGAAACAAAAAAACTACGGATAACCAGCTGGGCTGCTATTGGCAGATCTTTATACAGCGTATTTACTTTACGAAATAGTCTGCTGTTTGCCTGCATTGCATTTATTACACAAGGTTCATTTAATTATATAGATACGTTATTGCCCATTTTTACAGTGCAGGAACTGGGCTGGACAAACACCGCTTATTCACAATTTTATGCTACGGCTACTTTAATAGGTGGTGTTGGCGGAATGCTTATCGGTGGCATATTAATAGACCGGTTTGGAAAAATAACGATGCTGAATTTTTATTTTTTATTGCTGATCATTTTAACTGCCGGGTTTGCATTCTTAAAAATATACTGGAGTAATAAATGGTTCATCAGCAGCTTTATGATTGGTTACCAGTTGCTGTATGTGTTTGCTACCATTGGTGTATTTGCCACCGCCATGCAATGTTGCTGGAAAAAAGTTTCTGCTACACAATTCACTTTGTACATGACCATTTCTAATGTGGGACGTATTGTGGGGGCAAAATCCATAGGGCCAATAAAAAATCATTTCAGCTGGGAATATACCGTGCTGGCTTTTGCAGGTATGATTGCATTGGCATGGATACTTATCCGGTTTATGCATATCAGCCAGCATGTAAAAAAAGTGAGCGACCTGGAACATCGGGATACACAACATCAAATGATGGCAGTAACATAGTAACGAATTTCTATTTTATGCATTACAAATCCATTCTTCAAGTTAATTTAAACAACATGAAAAAAATTTCTTCCCTGTTATTAACCTTATTGGTGGGTGCATTATTATTGATGAGTTGTAATAATGCCGACAGTACAACAACCGCTACGAAACCAGTCAGCAGCGATACCCCTGAATATTTCCTGCTGCGCCCTAAACTGGAAAAGGAATATGGTTACTCTCATGCGGTAAAAATTGGCGACGATCTCAAGATTTCCGGAGCCGTAAGCATGAATGATTCCGGTATTATTGTAGCACCAGGTAATATGGAGCAACAAATGAAAAATTGCTATGCCGACCTGGAAAAGATATTACAACATTACGGCTATACCATTGATGATGTGGTAGCAGAAAATATCTATACCACGGACATGAAGGAATTCATCAAAGTATCTGGTCTTCGTAATTCCATCTACACAAAACAATTTCCAACAGGCACCTGGCTGGAAGTAAAGGGTCTGGCAGTAGAAGGACAATTAATAGAAATAGATATGGAAGCCCATAAAGTAAAATAAAAATGCCCTTTTCGCTGAAACACTGCTGTTATAGTTAAGTCCCGGTAAAACCGGGACTTAACTATAACAAAATACCAAAACATGCAACCACTCAAACCAAAGGTTCGTTTCGATATTTCGGGTTATTATTTTATTGGATTATTTGCATTGGTAGTATTGGGCTTCTGGCCCTCCTATTTTGCAAAGTTCTTTGATGGCACAGCTAATTTTAAATTCTATTTTCATTTTCATTCGGCCATGGTTATCCTTTGGATTGCTATGCTGATTGCCCAACCGATCTTAATAAGAAAAAAGAAACTGGCATTACACCGGCTTTTGGGTAAGACCAGTTATTTCATAATTCCATTTGTATTTATCTCCGTAATATTATTGGTGCATAGCCGCCATAATATAGATGAAGAAAATTTAGACATTCGTTTATTTGTTCCCTTTAAAGACCTGATCATTTTAGGAGCGGCTTATTTTATTGCCATCAGGTACCGTAAGGATATCAACCTACACGCAAGAGGCATGGTGGCAACAGGTATTGTATTTATTGAGCCGGCATTGGCAAGGTTTTCATTGCGTGCCATCGCTCCTTATCCTAATGGTTACTTCATTACAATCGCTATCATCTATCTTGTTTTAATCAGTTTGATGATAGTTGAAAGGCATCAAAAAAGAGGTCGGTGGGTTTTCCCTTTAATTCTTATTTTGTATGTGCTGGTGCACAGTGTAATTATTTTTAACATACATATTGGTATTTGGAAAGCATTTGCCAAATGGTTTATTGTATTGCCATTAACCTAAAAGCAAACCATAATTTATAAAAACAAGAACCAAAAATTTAAACCATTCATCATGTCAACTAAAATTCGTTCCATTATTTCCTGCATTTTGACGTGGGGCTTTGCATATGCTGCCAATAGCCAGGCAACTTATAATAATGAAATCAAACAGGCTGCAGTGTCGCTTTATAATTCGTTTAGTAAAATGCAAAATATTTCGGGCAGGTTACATTTTAACGATACCTCCCGGCTTAAATGGAATAACCTTCCTGTTGGGTTAAGGGCCAGAGTAGGAACCAGCATCGGCAATATGAATGATGAGCAAAGAATATTACTCCATCGTATTTTGTCAGTTTCGTTAAGTTCGCAAGGATATCTAAAAGCTACCAGTATCATGCACCTGGATGATTTGCTCAACCGCTATTACGATAGTCTTTTTTACAAAAAAGAAATTAACGATACCACCTATTCTTTTATACAGTCTTTATTATGGTCGCACAAAAATTATTACTTCGCTTTTTTTGGGCAGCCCACAGATAGTATTTGGGGATATAAATTAGAAGGGCATCATTTATCTGTGAATTTCACATTCGTTAATGATAAGCTTTGTGTAACGCCATTTTTTATTGGTACCGATCCGGCCGAATACCAAAGTGATGTATATGCAGGCTGGCGGGTGCTCGGGCAGGAAGAAGATTTAGGACTTAAACTCATCAACCTGTTTACAACTGCCCAGCAAAAGAAAGCTACCATGAGTACTGCAGTGCCGAAAGATATCATTACCGCGGCAGAAAGTGGTAAAAGGCTGGTTGATGACTGGGGGATTTTAGGTGCGGCCATGAATGAAAAACAAAAAGCAGTGTTGCTATATATCATCCGTGAGTTTGTATTTAACCTGGAGTATGACAAAGCTGTTATTGAATACGATAAAATTGTAAAGGCGGGCATCGACAAAATATATTTTGGATGGATCGGTGCATACGATGAAAAAAAAGCACACTACTATGTTTTAAACGGCCCCACTTTTATTATTGAGTTTGATAATAATGGCGGACCCAAGAACAGTGCCAATCATATTCATGCCATATGGCGGGAAAAGGGAAATGAGTACGGAGAAGATATCTTGAAAAAGCATTACCTGGCGGAAAAACATTAGCGCCTGCAAAAGAAACGGGAAGATTGAATTATCTTTTCCATAATATTTTTAAACCGCTAAAACTGTAGTTATGAAGAAAACAGTATTATTGTCTTACCTCCTGTTTTTCATTTGCTGCGTATGGGCATCACAGTCACTGCAGGCACAATCCTATAAAAAAATACACGCTAAAGCTATTGTGGTAGATACGCACAATGATATATTAATGAAAACTGCAGATAAAGGAATGCAATTCGATAAAGACCTAACCGGGAAAACATTAAGTGATTTGGGCCGTTGGAAAAAAGGAGGACTGGATGTGCAAATATTTTCTGTGTATTGCGATGGCGATCTTAAAAATGCCTATGCTTATGCCAACAGGGAAATGGATAGTCTTGATGCAGTAGTAGCACGCAACCCGGGTAAAATTGTAAAGGTGGCTGGTTATAAAGATCTGCTGCTGGCAGTACAACAACATAAAATAGCAGCCATGTTTGGTGTAGAAGGCGGACATATGATTGAAGACGATCTTACTAAATTAGAAGCCTTGTATAAACGTGGTGCAAGGTATTTAACACTCACTCATAACATCGCACCGTCGTGGGCTACCAGTGCGGCGGATGAAACCACCAAACCCAACCTTCCGCATAAAGGACTTAATGATTTTGGAAAGAAGGTAGTACAAAAAATGAACCAGCTTGGGATGATCATTGATGTAAGTCATGTTGGCGAACAAAGTTTTTGGGATATCATCAGTATTACTACAAAACCTATTATGGCCTCACATAGTTGCGTGTACGCTCTTGTACCGCACCGCCGCAATTTAAAAGACGAACAAATAAAAGCTATTGCCAAAAATGGCGGTGTTATTCAACTCAATTTTAATCCCGGGTTCATTGACAGCAGTTTTGGCAAAAAAGAAATCGCCTTTCTGAAAAAGCATGCTATGGAATACGATTCACTCATCAAAGCAGGTGTGGGAGATTTTTACAGTATGGATTATCTCTACCAAAAATATATTGAGGAGGCAAATGCCATACGTCCGCCTTTATCCATGCTTATCGATCATATTGATTATATCGTAAAGTTAGTGGGTGTTGATTATGTGGGCCTCGGCTCCGACTTTGATGGCATCAACATCACGCCACAACAACTGGATGATGTTACTTCTTACCCGTTAATTACAAAAGCATTGGCAGAAAAAGGCTATAGCAAAAAAGATATCAATAAAATTTTAGGCGGCAATTTTTTACGTGTTTTAAAGGCCAACGAAGCTAAATAAATTGATTTTAAAATCTACCAGAACAAAATATGACAAACGAAAAAACAGCTGAAGGATTAAAACGTGTGGTAGGTGTGCCTGGTCTTGCATTAGCCATTGTTAACGGTATAATTGGGGCAGGCATTTTTGCATTACCGGCAATTGTAGGTATTGCGTTGGGTGGTTTTGCCATATTTGGTTATATATTCTGCAGCATTATGCTGGCTGCCATTATGCTTTGTTATGCCGAGATAGGCAGTAAAGTCACCAGCAGCGGTGGTTCATATGCCTATGTGGAAGCTGCTTTCGGCAGTTTACCATCTTACATTGTTAACTGGCTATACTTTTTTGGCTGGAATGTTTTGGGCAGCGCTGCATTGATGAACATCATTGCGGATTCCCTGGCTGCGATATTTCCTTTCTTTTTAAATCCTGTTATTCGTGCTGTCTTGTTTTTTATACTGATTGGTGCCATGGTGCTCATCAATATCCGTGGTGCAAAGCAAGGGATTGGTTTGGTAAAACTGATTACGGTCATAAAATTATTACCGCTGCTGGGCATTATCATCTTCGGTTTTAGCCAGGTAAAAACAGCCCACCTGCATTGGGAACATGCGCCATCGTTAAAAACATTCGGCGATACAGCGCTGGTGTTGTTTTTTGCCTTCGCCGGGTTTGAAACTTCGTTGGGCGTGAGTGGAGAATTTAAAAATCCCAAACGTACCGTGCCGCTGGGTATTTGCCTGGGAGGCATTGTAGTGCTGATCGTATACCTGTTATTACAAACCGTAACGCAGGGAGTGCTCGGTGCAGGCATGGCATCTTTTAAAGATGCCCCACTGGCAGCCGTAGCCGAAAAAATTATTGGCCCTGCAGGAGCAACGATATTATTGTTTACTGCGGCCGTATCATGTTTTGGATGCGTGAGTGCTGATGTAATGGCTACGCCGCGGTCTTTGTTTGCAGGGTCTATTGATGGTATGTTCCCGGCATTCCTGCGTAAAGTACATCCAAAACATGCCACACCATATCTGGCAATAACAGTCTATGGTGCACTGATTTTTATTTTTTCCGTTTCAGGAGGCTTTAAACAACTGGCAGTATTGGCCAGCGCTGCCATCCTGTTGATTTACCTGGCTGTTATTTTAGCAACCATCAAACTAAGAAAGAGAAAACAACCAATGGCAGAAAAAACATTTCGTGCACCTGGTGGTTTAGTTACGCCTTTAATTGGCATTGCAGCCATTATATGGTTGCTCAGCAGTTTAAGCAAATGGGAAATTCTATCTACTATTATTTTTATAGCACTAGTGTGTGCGATCTATTTTTTAACAAAAGCATTAAAAAAGAATAGTACTGTTGAGGAAATTGCAGAAAAAATATAACCACTTTAAAAAAATAAAATTATAAACCGATGCTTCATCAAAAAGTAAAACAAATTGGTCTTTATATAATTGGTTGCTTATTTACAATATCATCAACAGCACAATCCATTCTTCCGCCGGTTATGGACTGGCATGGTAAAAGCGAATCATTAATTGCCAACGCAAATAATCCATGGATAACAGCAGCTGAAAGATCAGGCTTTTTAACCACACCGGATTATAAAGAAACCATGAGCTGGTTTAAAAAATTAACGGAGGCTTCTCCGCTGCTAACCATGATCTCTATTGGCAAAAGTGCAGAAGGCCGGGATATATTTATGATCATTGCATCCACCGAAAAAAATATAACAGCGGCAGCATTAAAAAAATCTGCTAAGCCATTATTGTTGGTACAGGCTGGTATTCACTCAGGAGAAATAGATGGAAAAGATGCCGGCATGATGTTATTGCGTGATATTGCTTTTGGTAATAAAAAGTCTTTACTGGATAAAGTTAATTTTTTATTCATCCCGATATTGAGCGTGGATGCACATGAACGTTCCTCTGCCTACAACAGGCCCAACCAGCGTGGTCCGCAAAACCAGGGCTGGAGAACCAATGCACAAAATTTAAACCTCAACAGGGATTATGCAAAACTGGATACGAGAGAAGTAAGGGCTGTTATACAAGTGATCACTGAATACGATCCTTTATTATACATGGATATTCATGTAACTGACGGTGCCGACTACCAGTACGATATTACTTTTGGCGGAAATGGCCAGCAAGGTTATTCAGCAGGTATTGCCAACTGGCTAACTACTGTATATAAAACAACTGCAGATAAAGATCTTAAAACGTACGGGCATATACCCGGCCCATTATTATTTGCAGCAAATGACCGTGATTTTTCAGCGGGGAATGTAAATTCTTTGGGTGAACCAAGATTTTCGGACGCCTACGGTAACCTGCGACATATGGCCAGCGTATTGGTAGAAAATCATTCTTTAAAACCTTTTCGTCAACGGGTGCTGGGCACTTATGTATTGCTGGAGAGTACGCTGAAACTATTGGCAACAGAAGGAGCCTCTTTAAAAAAAATTACTGCAACTGACCAATCAAAAAGACCCGCCACAATACCGATGCAATGGAAAGTACCACAATTAAAAAACGCAGCCAGTTTTGAAACACAATCCAGTGTAAAGGCAGCAGCAAATGCCATAGTGCCGGATAGCATGCAATTATTGGGTAGAGCTTCAAAACTAATAAAGTCAACTGTTACCAATAGTGATTTTATAGAATGGACAGGTGTACCCATAACCACTACCATCGCCAGTTACAAAGCATCCGAACCTATTGATTTTATTACCCGCCCCAAAGCCTATTGGGTGCCTGCTTTTAAATATGAGATAATTGAGCGGTTAAGAATGCATGGCATAAAAATGGAAATTATTAAGGAACCCCGCCAGGTAACTGTAGAAATGTACCGTATACAGGATGCGAAATTCCAGGATGCTTCCGGTAAACCGGTACCATTTGAAGGACATGTACAGGTAACAGGAACAACGAAGACTGAAATTCGCCAGCAACTATATTCCGCAGGATCGGCTATCATATCTACTGATCAGCCATTGGGAGAATTGGCCATGTTATTACTGGAACCAAATTCGATGGACTCCTATTTACAATGGGGATTTTTCAACGAGATCTTTCAACGTACGGAATATATTGAAGCATATGTAATGGAACCGATGGCAAAAAAAATGCTGGAAGATGATCCTGCATTGCGAAAAGAATTTGAGGAAAAGAAAGCTGCAGATAAAAACTTTGCCAACGATCAAAATGCTATCCTCACCTGGTTTTACAGTAAAACAAAATTTTATGATGAGCGCTATTTATTATACCCTGTAGGAAGGGTATTGTAAAAAAAAAAATCATAAATGACTAACCCTTCATCATGACTATACTTAAAAAGAACCGTATAGAATCCATCGACCTGCTTCGTGGCATCATCATGATCATTATGGCGCTGGATCATAGCCGGGATTATTTTCATAGTACCGCATTAACAGAAGATCCTTTGAATCTTGCGACTACTACCCCATTCCTGTTCTTCACCAGGTGGATCACTCATTTATGTGCACCCATTTTTTTATTCCTGTCTGGTGTTTCTGCATGGTTGCAAAGCGGCAGGAAAACAACAAAAGAACTGAGCCGCTTTTTAATTACCCGTGGGCTTTGGTTAATATTTGTTGATCTATTTATCATCACATTAGGTTCTACCGGTGATATTCATTTCAACTATTTTATTATACAAACACTCTGGGCAATTGGTATCAGCATGGCCATACTGGGGTTAATGATCTGGTTACCCTTTTATGTTATTTTAGTAACCGGCCTGGTAATAGTACTCGGGCATAATGCACTTGATTTTGCTGAGGCTAATCACCAGGGAGATTATCCCTTCTGGTGGCAACTATTGCACAGGCAGGGTGATATTCCGTTGTGGAACGGACATCATTTATTTATATTTTATCCTTTTCTTTCCTGGGCCGGATTAATGATGCTGGGCTATTGTTTTGGTAAAGTGTTTACCAGCTACGAACCAATCAAACGAAGTAAGATCCTTATTAGAACAGGAATAGGATTATGGTTATTTTTTGCAGTGTTACGTTTTACAAATATGTATGGTGATCCTTTGCATTGGTCTGTACAAAAAAATGTGGGGTATACATTTTTATCTTTTATGAATGTGCAAAAATATCCACCATCATTATTGTATATGTGCGCCACCATTGGCACGGCGCTCATCTTTCTCGGATTGATTAAAAACACCCGAAGCCGCCGTCTTTCAAAAATATTTATTGTTTATGGCAGGGTACCCATGTTCTATTATATCATTCACTTCTATGTGCTAACCAGCATCAATATTATGTTATACTTATCCCGGGGACATAGTGTTGCAGAAGGACTGAAGGGTGTGCCGGGCATGCCATGGAAATTTGTTGCTCCCGGTGAAGGCTATAGCCTGGCTGTAGCTTATGCGATATGGATATCAGTTGTAATTGCATTGTATCCCCTGTGCAAATGGTATGATAAATATAAGAGCAATCATCCCGAAAAAAAATGGCTGAGTTACCTGTAAAATTTTATTATGAAAAAAATAGCGTTGCTGTTTATTGTAGTTTTATTTTCAAGATTGTTAATGGCACAGGAACCGTTAACAACCAGTCTGCAGGAAGTACAACAAACGGTTATTAAATTGTTTGATGCATTATCCAACCGTGATTCTGTTAGCCTGAAAACCTATAGCGCCGCAGATATTACATTGTATGAATATGGCCAGGTATGGACTATAGATACACTGATACTGAAAGCCATTACACTTAACCAGTCAGCCGATTTTAAACGTACCAATAGTTTTGATTTCATCAATACCAAAGTAGATAAAACTATGGCATGGGTTACCTACCGGCTCCAGTCAGTAATAACCAGGGACGGGAAACAAGCAACCGTACAATGGTTAGAAACAGTGGTTTTAGTTAAAGCAAAAAAGCAGTGGAAGGTAAAACACCTGCATTCAACATTGATCAAAAGAAGTTAAAAAATCAACTGCTGCACATTTCACAAATACAATCAACATAACAATTATGAAAAAAATATTCCTCTCTATTATCATCTTTTGCTTTTTCGCAGCTCCTGCTTCTTCTCAAATAAAATTCAGCGATGAAACAAAAAAATATATTGAGTATGACGACTCCATTATCGTTTTCAAAAATGGGTTGTTGATTGATGGGAAAGGTAATATTGCCAAACCTCATCAAACCGTTATCATTAGTAAAGGAAAAATTGATTGGGTAGGTGATGATGCAAAAGTTACTCTTCCAAAAGGAGCTACTATCATTGACCTGGATGGGAAAACTTTAATGCCCGGCCTGGTGATGCTGCACGAACACATGTACATCTCTGCCCATGACATACCTACCCGGTATTTGCATTTAAGACAAGTGCCATTTAGTTTTCCCCGGCTTTACCTTGCTGCAGGTGCTACCACTATCCGAACCTGTGGCAGCGTTGAACCCTACTCAGATATCCGCATAAAAAAAGATATTGACCTGGGTGTATTGCCCGGCCCGAATATGGAATTGACAGCTCCTTACATTGAAGGAAAGACAACAAGGTTTCCGCAAATGAAAGAAAATAAAACTCCTGCAGATGCAGCCGCCTTTGTAAACTATTGGGCCGACCAGGGCTTCACGTCATTTAAAGCTTATATGGGTGTTGACAAACCAACCTTGAAAGCAGCGATAGATGCAGCACATAAAAGACAGTTGAAAATAACGGGCCATCTGGATATTGTTAGTTATAAAGAAGCCGCTTCATTAGGTATGGATAACCTGGAACATGGATTTATGGCCTGTACAGATTTTGCCGCTGATAAAAAAGAAAACCAGCCGCCTGCTGCCGGGGCTGCTTATAAAGGATTGAGTAACCTGGATATTCAAAGTGACAGTGTAAAACAATTCATTCAATTTTTGATTGATAAAAAATTAAGTATCACTTCATCATTAGCCGTGTTTGAAGGCATTACCACCACTCAACCGCAACCCAACCAGGAAGCACTCAATTCGATGTCGCCGGATACAAGGGATTTTTATTTACAAAGATTGGCTACAACCAAATCGGCCAAAGGCCCAACTATATATGATAAGGCATTTGCCAATGCTGCCAAAATGGAAAAAATATTTTACGATATGGGCGGCTTACTTTCCGTTGGCACCGATCCAACAGGTAATGGTGGAACATTGGCAGGTTATGGTAACTGGCGGGCAATAGAATTATTGGTAGAGGCAGACGGGTTCACCCCGCTGGAAGCTATAAAAATTGCAACACAGAATGGCAGTATTGCTTTGGGATTTGATAAAACAATTGGAACTATTGAAATGGGTAAAACTGCTGACCTGCTTATTATTGATGGCGATCCGTCTAAGAACATCAGTGATATCCGTAAAGTACAGTATGTGTTCAAAAGTGGCGTGGGTTATAATTCAAAAAAATTATTCGAATCTGTAAAAGGTAAAGCAGGATTTAATTAAAGCAGTCGATATTAAAATTATAGTAACCAAAAATATAGCAGAAGCAGCTATCTTAAAAAAGAGTATCATTTAGATTAATATCTTATGCGACATGTTCAGCAGGCAGTGAAATAAATCTGTGGGAGTATTTGTAAGCTTTTGTATTTTTACACAAACCTGTTTTGATGGATGTAAAAATTGAAGCTTCGTGGGCGGCTGTTTTAAAAAATGAATTTGAGAAATCCTATTTTGAACAAATAGTTACCTTTTTAAAGACAGAAAAAGCTGCCAATAAAATTATCTACCCTCCCGGCCCGCTTATTTTTAATGCCTTCAATCAAACGCCTTTTTCTAAATTAAAAGTAGTGATACTGGGGCAGGATCCTTATCATGGCCCCGGCCAGGCACATGGTTTAAGCTTTTCAGTTCCCAATGGTATTAAACCTCCGCCTTCACTGGTAAATATTTTTAAAGAGATCCAAAATGATATCGGTATTGCCATGCCGTTGCAATACGGTAACCTTACCCGTTGGGCAGAACAGGGTGTGCTGCTATTAAATGCGGCATTAACCGTAAGAGCGGGCGAACCCTTCAGTCATGCTAAATTTGGCTGGGCCGATTTTACGGATGCGGTAATACAGAAAATATCTGATGAAAAAGAAGGTGTGGTGTTTTTATTATGGGGCAAATTTGCACAGGAAAAACAGGTATTGATCGATGAAACAAAACACTTTGTTTTAAAAGCGGCCCATCCTTCGCCTTTTTCGGCTGACAAAGGTTTTTTTGGCTGTAAACATTTTTCTAAAACAAACGAGATGCTGGTAAAGCAGGGTCTCGCTCCTATTGACTGGAAATTATTAACCCCTTAATATGTTATTATCTTTTATGGTTGTGTTTAAAAATATTTTTGCAAGGATCTGGGCGGTATGGGGAATAATAAGTTTCGTAATTACTTTTCTCATCATTTTCATTCCTTCAATGCTGGCGTATTTAATGAAGGATCCCAAAGGCCAGTATTATTTTATAAAAGTGTCGAAGCTATGGATGAATATCTGGTTGCCATTGATCGGATGCCCTGTAACCATAAAAGGAAAAGAGCATTTCAGCAAGGGTAAAACTTACGTAATCGTATTTAACCATAATGCATTGCTTGATGTTCCCTTATCTGCACCTTATGTACCGGGGCCAAATAAAACCATTGCCAAAGCTTCTTTTGCCAAAGTGCCTTTGTTTGGATGGTTCTATCAAAAAGGGTCTGTATTGGTAGATCGCAACAAAGAAAAAAGCCGCGTAAAAAGTTATGAAGCCATGAAAAAAGTATTGCGCAGTGGTATGCATATGAGTATTTATCCTGAGGGTACCCGTAACCGCACGAAAGAACCATTAAAGCAGTTTTATGACGGGGCATTTAAATTAGCGATAGATGCTAAAAAAGAGATCATGCCCTGCGTAATTATCGGTACAAAAAAAGCAATGCCGGTAGATAAGGTATTTTATTTATTGCCAACCCGTTTGCAGTTACATTTTTTGCCTCCTGTATCTTCAGAAAATATTCCTGTAAAAGAATTAAAAGAGAATATATTCAACCTGATGAAGAACGATTACCTGAAACATAGCTGAGGTATTACAGATCATAAAAATATCTTGTGCGGTTTACTTTAAGGTCTCTTAAAATAGCCGACTTGGGACTGATACTGATATTAAAGAATCGATACCTGCCCACAGGAGAAATATTAATGGCCATCTGCCAGCAATGCATCTCCCTGGTTAAGTACATACTGATCGATCCCAGTTCTTTGGTCGTGATATTATAATACCCGCTTAATCCTATTTGCCATCTCGGACTTAAATTCAGCGTGCCCGTCCAGCTCACGTTTTGATCGATACGTCCCTTATAATTACTGTAATCATCATTAAGCACCCTGTTATACGTTAATGCATACGACAGACTAAGGCTCCAGGGGATATTGAAATTGGCAAACTCACCGGGGTTCTTGCTGATGTATTGTGCTTCCTGCTGGTATTCATCCAATGGCATACCAGATGTATTGTTGTTCATCAGGTTTGGATTAGTAGGGTCGGTTGCTAATTTTTCTTTTTTATCACCTCCTTTAAAACTTGTCTGCAGGGAAATATTGGCATTGGTTAATGTACCCAGGGAAATAGGCTTTTTTGTCCAGATCAGCTGATCCACAAAATTACCCCGGCTATCGGTAATATAGGGTTGCGTCACACCACTGGCGGTAATACTTACTTTGTCGAACAGGTTGGTACGTGCACTGATGCTGAATGGTTGCAGCCGGAATGAATCTGCGAGTAAATTATATGCACTGGTGATGCTCAATCCATCAATCAGGGTTATTTTTTTTATTGCTGCATCGCCGGTATCTTTTTTACTTTTCACTTTCATCTGTATGTTATTGTCTATACCAAAAGTGATCATCCCCGATTTCCCTTCACTGAATGCAGAAAAGATATTACCGTCATAATAAGAAGGCCGTGTATAGAATTTAGCAGTGGTATCCATCTGCAATGTATAATGGTCTTTTGCATTCATATCCGGGTGATAACTAAAACCAATACTCGGTCTTATTTCGTGACGTATCGCCTGTACCTTACTGTTCTTTCCAAACCCGATCATACCAAATATCCTGCTGGTGGCTGCAGCACCAAACGACATTTCACGTGCGGTATAAAAACCTTTGGTAATAGTAGTATCAATTTTTTTAGTGGTACCGTTCCACGTGCGTACCACGCGGTTCTGATACCAGTATTCCTGGTAACTCACGGAGGGGCCTATCTGTAGTGGCCCTAATGGCGGTAACGATAAACTGATAGGTATATTATGGCTGGCACCCCATTGCAGGTTATCTATTAATTTTTTGCCGATATTACCTGCCGTATCATAAAAATAACTCAGGCTTTTTACGTTGCTGTTTAAAGCCACACCGAGGTTTTCGTACCACTTATAATCACTGCTGGGTTCTGCCCTGCGGAAAGGATACAATGTATTTACATTAAACCCGATATCGGGCAGGTTGATATTGATCAGCTTTTGTTCGGTATTCTGGTTATGATTGGCGCTGATGGTAATATTATAAGGTTTGTCCTTCCATATTTTTGAATAGGCAATGGAAGAGTTCATCTGGTTTTGATAATTGAGCTGCGGACTGTTGGGCACAGACGAATTAAACCTGCTGCTACCCGCATTTACACTGGCATTAAAGGTTACGCCTGGCCGTGACTTGGTATCAGAATTATGCGACCAGGTAACATTAAAGTTCCTGGCACCTGCTTTATCCAGGTCGCGAAAATGCTGGAGGTTGATATTAAAATTACCCTGGTAATGGTAGCGTTTATAATAACGCGGACTTAAACTCGCCGTCCAGCCGCCATACGAATATAGAGTTCCTCTCACAACGGCATCCCAATGCGGACTTAATATCCTGTAATAGCCCATGTTTTCTAACGCAAGCCCTAACTGTTCGTTGGCAGTAAAAGAAGGTTGCAATAAACCAGAACGTCTTCCTGTTGATAAGGGAAAAATACCAAAGGGTAAAGTAATTGGTAAAGGAATACCTTCTATTTCGGGATGTACCGGGCCGGTATAAGCCATTTTTTTATTTACAAATTTGATACGCTTACTTACAAAGGCAAAATGCGGGGTATCTAAATTACAGGTAGTAAACCTTCCCCTGTATGCATAAAAAACATCGGCACTTACTTTTTTTATTTTTTCACCGTACACAAAAATGTCATCCTGTTTGGTATAAGTACCCTTGGTTAGTCCCCTGCCGGTTTTCATATCAAACCTGATAGTATCACTTACCGATTTAAATTCTCCCTGCGTAAATGTAGGATAAGAAAGCACTTCGCCCGTACTGTCTTTTACCAGGTAGGCTTTTACCATATTGCTTTGCTGATCGTATTCAATATGCGGGGCTACCAGTTGAACGTCTGTATAATTTACTTTATTCTCTTTACCGTAGAGTAGTATTTTTTTTGTAGGCACATCCAGTACCATTGAATCATCAGCATGATACGAGATCGGCGCATCAAGTGAATCTTTGGAAGTTTTAAAAGTAAGGGTATCTGTTACAATAAAAGTTGAATCCGGGAGTTTATTCTTTGCGAGCAGGGAATCCGGTTTTTTTACCGGCGGTGTATCAATGATAGCCTGTTGATTGACTTTGCATATATTGCTATCGTAAGTTAAAGTACTGTGAAAGTAATTGCTGTTAAAACTATAACTGCTGCCATACAGCGTTATCACTGTAAACAGCAGGGCCAAAGCCCATGTCAATGTCAATTTTGCCTTACCTTTGTACAGACGGTTCATAATTTGTGTGGCAAAAATAGCCATTATAACAAAATGAATTTGTGAATATTAATATAATTACTAACCCCGGATAAACCTGTTACGTATGTTGAAAAACAAAGTGCCTGTTTTAGTTTGTATTGCTGCTTTCAATTTGTTAATATTACCCGGTACTTTCGCACAAAAAAAATTAACTACCATAATTGTGGATGCCGGGCATGGCGGTTCGGATGTTGGCGCCAGCGGCCAGTATGAAAATTCTCTCCGTTCCAAAGAAAAGGATGTAACCCTTGCCATTTCAAAAAAAGTAGTAGCCCAGTTACAGAAAGAATTGCCCGATGTAAAAACCGTTCCTACCCGTACTACCGATATTTTCCAGGATGTAAGAGAAAAAGCCAGGTTTGCCAATGAAAATGGCGGACAGCTTTTTTTATGTATCCATGCTGATAGCGGACCTTTAAAGACCGGCAAACGCCAGGTGGGCACCCGTGAAGAAACCCGTTATAAATATACCTATACCGGCAAGGGTAAACGCAAAAAGAAGATCCCTCACCCTTATACCGTTACCGTTCCTGTATATGAATATTTTAAAATGCCTTTAACCAGGAGTGGTACCAGCGTATGGATATTTGCGGCACATAAAACCAGTGATAAACTGAAAGCGATTATGGAAGGCGGTGAGGATTTTGAAATTGAGACCGGCGGACCGGATTCTGCCTACGATAATTTTGATTTTAATTCACCCGAAGGCAGAACACTGGCAAATATTTATGCCAAACGTTTCCAGGAAAGAAGCGATCGCCTGGCAACTTTGGTAAATGATGAAGTAGAGAAAACCGGTCGTACTGCTTTAGGTGTAAACCAGCGCCAGGTAGGTATCCGTGTATTACAATCTACCAATATGCCGGCTATTTTAGTAGAAACCGGTTTTATCAATAATCCTGAAGACGAACGTTATTTAAATAGTGAGAAGGGACAACAGGAACTGGCTGAGGTTATAACGGCAGCCGTAAAACGATATAAAGAACAGATAGAAGCCGGGAATAAAAACAATACTCCTGTGGAAACAGTAAAACCAAAAGAGGAAAATAATTCCACAGCCGCATTTGAAACCAGGCCTACAAAAGAACAAAAAATACTACAGGTAAAAAGCGATAAAATAAAAGTAGAGATATTTGATGACGGGGATGTAGACAATGATATTGTATCGGTATATTTTAATAAAGCGATGGTGGTTGACAGCAAGTCTTTAACTGATCGTGGTTTTGCGTTTAATATTAACCTTGTACCGGGAAAAAGTAATGAATTGGTGTTGTATGCCGATAACCTGGGTAACATACCGCCCAACACTGCATTAATGGTAATAACTGATGGCTTTAATCGTTATGAAGTGAGATTATCTGCAGATCTTAAAAGCAATGCGTCCATAAAGTTTGAGTTTAAAAACGGTAACCAGTAATTTTGAGCATAGCATTTGCAGCTTTAATAATTATCTTTGAATAATTAACTTTTATAATGAAAATTTCTAACGAGACCAAAATAGGTGTTCTTACTGCTTTAGCCATTACAATAATGATTTTAGGGTTCAATTTCTTAAAAGGCAAAACCTTTTTTGGCAGCAGCCATACCCTTTTTGCAAAATATACCAATGTACAGGGCCTTGCAGCCAGCAACCCGGTAATGATTAATGGGTTACAGGTAGGCACGGTATACAGCATCAGTACCGATAAAAATATGAAGACGATCCTGGTGAATATGAACCTTACCAAGGATGTGAATATTCCGGAAAATTCCTTTGCAGTGATAAGGACCAACCCACTTGGTACAACCAATGTGGATATTAAGCTGGGCGATGCCAATGCCTATCTTGCTAAAAATGATACTATAAAAACAGAAGTAAATGGTGGTATACTGGATGCTGCTATACAGGAAGTAAAACCAGTGTTGGCACAGGTAAGAAATGCGGTAAAATCACTGGATTCTGTATTGATGTCATTGAATAACGTAGTTGATCCGCATGCAAAAAATAATATCCGTGTTATTTTGGAAAACCTGAATACCACCACCGCTGGCCTGGCGGTATCATCAGCTTCATTACAAACCTTATTGAATACACAAACCGGGGCTTTGGCCAAATCATTAAATAATATCAGTTCGTTTACGGGTAACCTGGCCAGTAATAATGAGAAGCTCACTTCTACCCTTACTAATTTAGATAAAACAACCACCAACCTGTCTAACCTGGATCTGCAAAAAACGTTGACCACCCTGGATGCTACCGTAACAGATCTCAAGGCTTCATTGGGAAAATTGAATACCACCAATGGTACTGCCGGTATGTTATTGAACGATCCTAAATTGTATAATAACCTGGCTTCAACAGCAAATAAATTAAATATACTGATCGACGATATCAAGACCAATCCTAAACGTTATCTCTCTATATCAGTGTTTGGTAAAAAGAGTAAAGGAAATGCGCTTACTGCTCCTTTCCCGGATACACTTAATGCGCCATACCTGGTTTTGCCCAATAAATAATTTTATCATTCTGTTATAAAATAATTTCAGCAACTTGCAGCCAATCTGCTTTATGCAGGATTAAAATTAAAATTGATCCCATTGCAAGTAAAATTTACATTCTTTCTTTTTTTACTCGGTATCCTGCTCATTTTTGGCGAACAGCTGCATGCACAACAGCCGGCAGCACCCATACCTGGCCAGGATACCACCAGGGTGATCCGGATCATCAAAGCCAAAAACCTCAGGGAGAAAACAATTGATTCCATCACTACTATTGAGACAGCTGCAGGTGATGCGGTGATACAGGAAGGTAAAACGATCACGTATTGCGACAGCGTGGTCATCACCAGACCTTCCAATATTGTGGAAGCATTTGGTAACATTCACATCAATGATAACGATAGTATTCACACTTATGCGCAATCGCTAAGGTACATCGGCGGAGACAGGATTGCCTATTTAAAAAAGAATGTACGGCTTACAGATAAAAAAGGAACCCTGTTTACGGATGAACTGGAATATAATTTAAGAACCGGTATTGCCAATTATAAAAATGGCGGCCGGGTAGTAAACGGTGCCACCATACTCACCAGTAAAGAAGGTACTTACTATGCCGATACCAAAGATGTATTCTTTAAAAAGAATGTACATTTCAAAGACGCCAATAATACTATTGATGCCGACAGTTTACAATACAATTTAACTACTAATACGGCTACTTTTATTGCACCTACGCATATTGTAAGCAAAGACGGTAGCGTGATCGATACCAAAAGTGGTACTTACAATTTAACTACAGGCGAAGCAATTTTTAATGACCGCACGACGTATAGGGACACCACCCACACCATATCTGGTAACCAGATGGCTTATGATAAAAAATCCGGCGTAGTGCAGATATTTGGTAATGGTAAACTGGTAGATAGCGTGAATCAGATCATTGTTTTTGGCAATGAAATATGGGGTGATACAAAGAAAAATTCTTTCCTGGCTACACGCAAACCGGTAATGATTATTTATAAAGATGGTGACAGTACTTATATAGCAGGCGATACTTTATTCAGTGGTATGCGTAAATACGATAGCCTGGAACGAAAAGTGGAGATCAGGACAGATACGCTAACTGCCGGTACAACTGTTTCCAATGATTCCACTGGTAAACCTGTGACTAAGGTAACAGCAATAAACGCCAATTCAAAAGATACCGCCATAAGATATTTTTTAGCCTTTCATCATGTACGTATTTTTAACGACAGCCTGCAGGCCGTAAGCGACAGTCTCCACTACTCTACTGTAGATTCCACTTTTAAATTATTCGGGCAGCCGTTGGTGTGGAATGGTAAAACGCAGATTGCTGGTGATACCATTCATCTCTTTACCGAAAACCAAAAGCCAAAACGTATGCATGTTTTCTTTAACGGTATCATCATTAATCAAACAGCCGATCAATTATTTAACCAGATCGGCGGAAGGGAAATAAACGGATATTTTAAAGACGGCACAATAGATTATATGCGTACCAAGGGTTCTCCTGCCGAAAGTATTTTTTACCCGCAGGATGATGATAGTGCGTATACCGGTATGAACCGCAGCAGCGGTGATGTGATCGATATCTTCTTTGTAAAAAAAGAGCTGAATAAAATAAAATTCGTCAATAATGTAGATGGCGTAATGTATCCCATCAGGCAGATCCCCTTAGATAAAAAAAAGCTAAAGAATTTTAAATGGATGGATAACAGGCGTCCAAAAAATAAACTGGAATTGTTTGAGTAAGATCCGGTATATTCTTCATTTGCCTTCAGCAAAAAGCTTTGTTAAATAAAAGTGTTTAAATAAATTTTCTGTTTTTCTTAATAAATAATCTTTATAACTTAACAAGAAAAACACATGAACAGATATTTACTCTCCCTGCTTTTATTATTTCCACTATCCGTAACAGTTGCACAGGACATTACGCTTTCCGACTCTGTAATTTATGTGGATAATAAACCTGTAGCCTTTTACTATAAAACATTGAATGAAACCATGCCGCATTACAATATGACGGTGTATGGGCTTAACCGTAAACTTTTGATTAAAGCTGAGGTATTAAAATTTGATGCCCCCGTGCATGAACTGAAACCTTTTTATTATTATGAATTGACCTTTCCACCGCTATCGGATACCCTTACTCTTTATTCGGAAGACGAAGCATTTTCCCTGGTCTTAAGTAAGATCATCAGGGATTATAAACTTATTAGCAATAATGAACTCGATAAAGCGTCGGTAACCAATTTTAACAACAATTATCCGGGACGACCTGCTTTACTGGCTAAGATAAAATATTACGAAACCTATCTTAATGATACCAGAAATTTTAAGTACCAGGTTACCAGGGACAGGACTAAACCTGTTACAATAAAAAACGACCGCCTAATCATACAGGATGGTAAAACTATTGGCAGAATTGTATCCGCAAGCAGTTCTTATACTGACCCAAACCCCACTCCAACAAACTTTTCCAATCAACAGCGGGAAAGATTCCAGGTAAATTTAATGAACGATCTGGCAGTAGATCTGAAAGTATTAGGTGGTGGTGCTAATGAATTTATGTTTACCAATAATAAACCGGAGTACGGAGAGATATTGTATAAAAACTCTCTTCCCTACAATAAATCCAAAGGATGGTTTTATGAATACCAGTTGAGACGCATTTGTTACCTCATAGAAAATTTTGCCTTGTAAAATTGACTTGCCATTAGAAATTATTGATAAAAAAACCTTTCGCCTCCAATACTCTTATTCCCTTCTCTTATAAATTCTTCTGTTCATTGCGGAGTAAAATTTATTTCGCAATGAATACCTTTTGTCATCACTACTACAGCGATTTTTAATTTACAAAATCCTTAACAGCAAAATTCCGCTTTGCTTCGTTTCAATTGCAGTAAGTAAATACACTGGCATCATTTTCGTTTAACGTTATCAAAAAAAAATCAGCCATGAAAAAAATATTGCTATTGCTTTTTGTTACCCTTAACTTTTCTCTTTTCAGCAAAGCGCAAACCGAAGAACCGGTAGCTGAGTCATCGTCGCCTTATAAAAATGCGGTGGGTATACGTTTAAGTTCAAACGTACCCAATATTAAAAATGGTATCAGCTTCAAACATTTTCTTGGTAAAAATGCTATTGAAGGTATTTTAAGTTTTGGTGATGGTGTAGGCTTTTGCGGCCTGTACGAAATTCATAAACCGATAGCATCAGTAGAAAATTTACAATGGTTTGTTGGTTTTGGTGGTTATGTAGCGCATAACAGCAATACTACCAATATAGGTGCTGCAGGTATTGTTGGACTGGATTATAAGTTTGCGCAAATACCACTTAACCTGAGTGTAGACTGGAAGCCGGAGTTGAATATCGTTCCTGCAATTGGCTTTGAAGGTTCTGGTGTTGGCCTTTCAGCAAGGTTTACTTTTTAGAAAAAATGTTCTCAAATAAATCATGATGTACTATGCCGTTTGCCGGCATATCGGCAATTATTTATTATAAAACCTTTTCGTAAAAAAATCCGTAAGTAGTTTTTGAGCGTGAAGCATTTGGGATTTGGATTTGAACCAACCAAAGCAAGGTTGCCGGAAAAGGTATTACAATAAATAATTCATTATGAGAAAATATTTACTAATCATCCTTATCTCCTTTTCTTATAATAATCTTACAGCACAGGAGGTGAATCTTTCCGACTCCATTATTTATTTTGGTACAAAACCGGTAGCTTATTTTGTAAAAGAACTGGATGAATCAACGCCTCACTACAATGTCTATATCATAAGTATGGAAAAGCAATTATTGCTTGCAGCACATATCGTAAAGTTTGATGCACCGGTAAAAGAACTCAACCCGTTTTATTATTACAACCTTATTTTAAAAGGCCAACCCACAGATGATACATTGGCCATCTATCATGAAGGGCAGGCCTTTTCATTGGAACTGGCGCAGCTCCTGAAAAAATATAAATTATTGGATAGCAACCGGATCAACGGTAATGCATGGACAACATTCAAATCTGAATACAATGGTACGAATGCTTTACAAAGCAAGATTGAGGAGTATAGAAATTATCTTAATGAAACCAGGTATTTTAATGAACAGGTAAATAGGGACAGAACCCAACCGGTAACTATTTTAAATGGTAAGACCATCATGCAGGATGGGAAAAATATCGGGTTGATAGTTACTGTAACCAATGTACAGGGTGGCGGAATAAGTACAGTTACAAACGCCGGCCAATCACCACAGGTTGCCAGGACAGCCCAACCCGGTTGGCAGGAAAAACCAATAACAACAAAAGAATATACACAGATCGTTTTACCTAATAACAGGATCGTTGATCCGTCAAAAGCTGTTTTGCCATCCAAAGACAATAAATATAAAAAGCATGATCCCCCATCATTGTACGAAATATCTTATCCATTAAATAAAGAATCCCGCAATGATGATATATTGTTCCTGGTATGCCAGTATATCGACAATTATTTACTGTAAACTGATCTACAAAAAAAATCCGGAAGTAGCTTCCGGATTTTGTAAACTTAGATATAATCTGATTATTTCAATTTCGCCAATGCTTCTTTAATTCTGCCCCATGCCCTTTCAATATTAGTCATGCTGTTGGCAAATGAAAAACGTACGCAGTTGGGTTCGCCAAATGCATCACCCATTACAGAAGATACATGCGCTGTGTTTAACAGGTACATACTAAACTCTGCAGCATTGGCAATGGTTTGTGTACCATCCGATTTGCCATAGTAATAAGATACATCAGGAAAAATATAAAATGCCCCTTCAGGTTCAAAACATTTAAATCCCGGGATATCTTTTATCAGTTCCAAAACCCTTGTTCTTCTTCTTGTAAATTCTTCAGTCATTTCTACAGAAGGTTTTAATTCTCCTGTAAGTGCCGCTACGGCAGCTTTTTGAGTGATGGAACAGGTACCGCTGGTTAATTGTCCCTGTATCTTTTCACATGCTTTTGCAATATCAACATGTGCAGCAATATAACCCAGGCGCCAGCCGGTCATGGCAAATCCTTTGCTTAACCCGTTGATCAACACCACGCGGTCTTTCAAATCGCTGAACTGGGCAATGCTTTCGTGTCCTCCAACAAAATTGATGTATTCATAGATCTCATCTGCAATGATCAATACTTCCGGGTATTTCCTGAACACTTCGGCCAACCCTTCCAGTTCGGCCTTGCTGTACACAGCACCAGATGGATTGCAGGGCGAAGAGAACATGAACAATTTTGTTTTAGGCGTAATAGCTGCTTCCAGTTGTGCAGGCGAACATTTAAAACCAGCCTCCGCGCTGGTTCTTATTTCTACTACTTTTCCGCCGGCCATTTTTACCAGCTCTGAATAAGTAACCCAGTATGGTGTAGGGATGATCACTTCGTCGCCATTATCTACAATTGCATAAATGGCATTGGCCAGGCTTTGCTTGGCACCGGTAGAAGTAACAATATTTTCAGGTTTATAGTCTAATTTATTATCGCGTTTTAATTTGGTACAAACGGCTTCACGCAGATCTAAAAAACCGGGAACCGGTGTGTAATGGCTCCAATTATCATTGATTGCTTTTATTGCAGCATCTTTAATATGTTGTGGCGTATCAAAATCGGGTTCTCCCAGGCTAAGATCGATCACATCAATTCCGCTTGCTCTTAATTCCCTTCCTAATTTGGCCATTTTAAGGGTTTCTGGCTCGTTAAATCTCGTTAAAAGTGTTGATAGTTGCATATTTTGCAAAAGTAATTATAAAAGGTTAAAAAATATTAATCAAACAATATTATTCTTTAAAAATTTTGCTACTTGTCGTAAGTAAATTTGAAAGGGGTTAGATCAGGCAGGAATTTCTTAGGCCTTTTTACTTCGTAGTTATAAATGGTTTGTCCAAGGTTTTTTAAAAAGGGTTTACCAATGGTTTTATAATCATAATGGTCATCATTAATAATGCCATCGCTGTTGCAATACATTACGGCAGATAAAAAGAACTCTACTCCTTTTTCATAATCCACTATATAAGCCACGTCCAGTATCTGGCCATAAGCATCACCTGGTTTATTAAATATTCTTATGTTGCCCGGCAAGACGGCGTCCCGTTCTCCGCCCAATAATAAAAATTTGCAATAGGCGGGAAAGTAATTTGCTGTATCTGCAGCATAAGGAGGATATAAACTTTCAGTGGGCAACTGGCTCATGTATTTCAATACAAAATTCCTGTCTTCAGCAGTAAGATCAAATCTTTGGCCGGCCGTAACCCTGTCTGGAAATACCAGGCTGATCAACATGGTATGCAGGTCTTCGAGGCCGATTCGGTTCTTTTTCGAAAAATTCATGGCACCTGGAACCAGTATCCCATTTTTGTAATGATTTTCTCCCAGGCTGTCGTGTCGCTCAGGGTATACGGCGGTATTATTTTGCAGGGGTTGCTGGTACAAAATAGTATTGGCCGCATCCAGGAATTTTACGGGATTGGTTTGCCTGTTGGCGGCTTCGGGCAAAGCTATTTCCAGGCGGTGCAATACCTGGGCATCAGCATATCCTTTTTTATGCAATTCGCTGTTGATATATTCCTGTCCTAAAAATTCGTACAACCGGTTGTAGGCATCATTATCACTCACCATCAATATTTTTTTTATGTATTGGGCGATGCTGGGTTTGCCATCAGGCGTGGTGGGATCGTTATAAACAGGGGTTTGCAAATCAGTGCCCGCTTCCGTGATCATTGTGGTATTCTTATCTATTCCCCTTGCTTTTAATTCATTGAGTTTTTGCAAGGCCAGCAGGCTTATGGGAAATTTTACTGTAGATGCCGGGTAAAAATAATCGCCGGGGTTTACATTGAAATAATAATTCTTCAATATTGGTCTGCCATTACCCGCCCGGTCAACCTGCGTATAAATAACCTGTACATTCCATTGTTTTCTATTGCTGAGAATACTGTCGAACGCAGCCGGGTTTTCACGTAATATATTTTCCAGTAAGGCATCTGTTTTGGAATGATCTACTACAGCAATCACGCTGTCTTTGGCGTGTAATACCGGGATCTCAGGATCCGCCTGCACCACCGGTGCAATTTTTTTGGGGGCCGTGCAGGCGCAAAAAAATATCAGCATAGAGAAAAAGGATCGGGTAATATTTCTTTGACCAGCCATGTGTTTAATTTGGGTGCAAAATGAGTAAAATTCTAAAATTAACCAGCAGGAATTCTCAATCGGTTTTTCCCCTATCTTTGCACACTTCTTAAAAATCGAAGAAATAGATAAAAGTTTACTATTATGAAATTGAAAGGGCTGGTTTGGTTTTTTACCATTGCATTGATTTTAATATCACTTTGGGAACTGTCGTATACCTGGGTAGTACGCAACTTTGAAAGCGGGGTAACCGCACAGGCTACCAGGATCGCAAAAAAATCTAATCCCAATCTTAAGGGAAAAGAAGAATTAGATGCTGCTATCAAGCCTGTAAAAGACAGTATTCTTTTGGCATCAAAAGACAAAGAGATCTTCCCTCTTGTTGGTACCTCTTACCAAAAATGTAAAGAGAACGAATTAAACCTCGGTCTTGATCTGCAGGGTGGTTTAAGTGTTACCCTCGACGTTAGTCTGGATGACCTGCTGAAATCTTTAAGTAATAATGCAAAGGATCCGGCTTTATTGGCTGCCATCACTACAGCTAATGCGCAAAAAGTAAATAGTAACGACGACTTTATTACACTGTTTAAAAAAGCGTTTGTAACACAGAACGGCGCAGGAAAATTAGCGCCTTTATTTGCAGGACAGGGAAAAGAAGTAAAAATTTCTGATAGCGACGACCAGGTGATCGGCAAATTATCTGCTACAGCCAAAGGTGCTATCAAGGAAACTTATAAGATATTATTAAAGCGTATTGATAAGTTTGGTGTTGCTCAACCCAATATTAACCTGGATGAGAACAGGGGTATCATTAACGTGGAACTGGCCGGCGTAGATAACCCGGACAGGGTAAAGAAATTATTATCTGCCTCTGCACATTTACAATTTTGGGAAGTATACCGTATTAACGACCTGTATACACCTATGATGACTGCCGACCAGGCATTACAGAATTACTTAAACGGTGTTACCAATATCGATAGTGCCAATAAGGTACCGGATTCCCTTAAAACAAAGCAGAACGCTAATCCCTTGCTAAGTGTGGTAAGGATAATTGGTCCTCAAAAAGATAAGGCAGGAAACGAAGTGTATTCTCCTACCCTTGCACAGGTTGCTGCAAAAGATACCGCGCTTTTCTATAAATACATCAACAATGAGGTGGTTAAAAATATCATCCCTGCCAATGCGAAATTCCTTTTGGGTATCGAAGAAAAAGACGATAAAGGCGCAAGGTATTTCCCGGTGTATGCTGTAAAACTGATTCCGGGATCAGACAAAGCTCCTATTGAAGGTGAGGCTGTAGAAACTGCCAACTTTGATTATGATCAAAACGGTGGGCCGGGTGTTAATTTAAAAATGACCTCTTACGGTAAAGGACAATGGGCGAAATTAACTACCGCCAATGTAGGTAAACCAATTGCTATTGCACTGGATGATATTATTTATTCTGCTCCCAATGTAATTAATCCAATTACTGATGGGGTGTCTATAATCTCTGGTAGCTTTTCTGTAGATGAAGCCAATGATCTTGCCAATACTTTAAAATCAGGTAGGGTTAGTGCTCCCGCTAAAATTGTAGCCGACCAGGTAGTTGGTGCTACTTTGGGAGAAGCCTCTGTTAAAGGTGGTATGTGGTCTTTTGCCATCGCATTCATTGTAATTTTTATCCTGATGCTGGTGTATTATAACACTGCAGGATGGGTAGCTAATATTGCTTTGATATTAAACTTATTATTTACCATTGGTTGTCTTACCGCTTTTGGTGCTACTTTAACCGCTGCAGGTATTGCCGGTTTGGTACTCACTATTGGTATGGCAGTGGATACGAACGTAATTATTTTTGAAAGAATCAAGGAAGAACTAACGAAAGGTAAATCTTACCAGCAGGCTGTAAATGACGGTTACCGTCGTTCACTGGCGCCGGTATTGGATGCTCACGTTACAACCTTCTTAACCGCCGCTATCTTATTCTATTTTGGTTTAGGCCCGGTACTTGGTTTTGCTACCACGCAAATGCTGGGTATCGTATTGTCTTTGTTCTGCGGAATTTTAGTATCAAGATTGGTAACTGAAGTATGGATGAACAAACAACGCCATTTTAATTATTTTACCGGCATATCTAAACGCATCTTCAAACATGCCAACTTTAAATTTATTGAATACAGGAAAATAGCTTACGGCATTTCTGTGGTAATCCTGATTTTAGGTATCGCAGCATTTTTCAATGGCTTTCACCAGGGTGTGGAATTCAAAGGAGGAAGAAGCTATACCGTTCAGTTTGACAGGGAAATAAAGAATGATGAGATAAGAGATGACCTGAAAACAGCATTTGGTAATGACTTCCCGGTTATTAAAACCGTAGGAGATAAAAAACATCTGAACATTACCACTTCTTATTTAATTGGACAGGATAATGCAGATAGCCTGGTAAGAACACAATTATACAAAGGCTTGAAAAAAGTATTGCCAGCTAATCTTTCTTATGAAGAGTTTATTACACCGGCACCGGGTAAAACTTCTATTCAGAGTTCAACTACAGTACAGCCAAGCATTTCTGATGACCTGAAAAAAGGTGCCATCAAAGCAACGATCTTTGCCATCTTCGCCATCTTCATTTATATCTTCATCCGTTTCCGCGACTGGAGGTATTCATTGGGAACTATTGTGGCGTTGCTGCATGACGTTTTGATCACATTGGCGGTATTCTCTTTCTTTAAAAATATCGTGCCATTCCCGCTGGAGATTGATCAGCATTTTATTGCTGCCGTATTAACAGTGATCGGTTTTAGTATGAATGATACCGTAATTGTATTTGACCGTATCAGGGAATACAGTAAAGGAACCAGGGCCGACCAAAAAGGCACGATTATCAACCGTGCCATCAATGATACGCTGAGCCGTACCATTATGACCTCATTAACCGTATTCTTAACCTTGCTGATCTTATTCATCTTTGGTGGAGAAGTAACAAGAGGTTTTGCATTCGCGATGTTGATCGGTGTTATCACAGGTACCTACTCTTCTATCTTTGTTGCTGCTCCTATCCTGGTTGACTTTGCAAAAGACAAACCATTGGGTGAAGCGGAAATCATCAGTACAGATAAAACAGAGAAAGCTGTTGTAGCTAAAAAAGCATAAACTTAAATCATACACATATAAAAACCCGCCGGTTATCCTGGCGGGTTTTTTATTTTGAAACTAAACTTCAGTTTGACTTATACTGCAAAGCTTGTTCCGCAGCCGCATGTTTTACTGGCATTGGGATTATTAAATGTAAAACCCCTGGAATTTAAACCACCTTGCCAGTCAACCTCCATCCCCATTAAATATATACCATGCGATTTTTCCATAATGCAGGGAATTCCTTCTATCTCGAAGGATTCATCTTTTTCTGTTTTGGCATCAAAGCCCAACACATAGGTCATACCGCTGCAGCCACCCCCTTTAACACCAATGCGTAATTGCTGGCTGTTATCAAACCCGGCTTCATTCATCAACCGTTTTATTTCGTCCACTGCCGTTTTGGATAATGTAACCGGCGCCTGTATTGTAGTTTCCATATTACTTTCAATTTAGTACAAAGGTATAAACTATTTAAAAGAGGGCAAGCCGCTGCTATTTCGAAAGCAGGAATTTATTTGTTTTTGCAGGCGAGGCCATTACGCTTCATTTGGATGAACTGTGGCCTGATTTTACCTTATTTTTGTCAACTAAAAATCAGTTATGTATTTATTGGATCTCACCGCCGCGGATCTCCAGATCGCTGGCACCTTTCTTTTTTTAATTGCCATTGCCTGGCTGCTGGCCGAATTTAAAGGCATGAAAGATGCTATAAGAGAACGCCTGGGCATCAATAACGAAACCATCAAATTGAAACTGCAGGCTTACGAACGATTAACCTTATACGCAGAAAGGGCGGGATTGAAAAACCTGGTGTCCCGGCATCATTCAGAAGATACCAGTGCCAGGCAAATGCAACTGAACTTACTGGAAACACTGAACAGTGAATACGATTTTAATGTAAGCCAGCAGATATATGTAACACCGGAATTATGGAAGGCGGTTACCAAATTAAGAGACCAGAATATTTTTATCATTAACCAGATTGCCGCCACGCTTCCGGCCCAGGCTCCTGCTATGGAACTCAGCAAATTATTACTGGAATATTCCATGACAAACAATGCGGAAATAAATAAGATCGTGCTGGAAGCTTTATCTTACGAGGCAAAAAAAATATTGAAGTAATCGGCTGTTGTAACGACCTAAACAATAATTATGGGTGAGGTAAAAAAAATATTTACGGATTCGGGTATTGAAATAAAAGAGCTGTATACGATCAACGATCAACACTCAACTATTAACGAATTACCCGGTGAATTTCCTTACACCCGTGGTGTGCAAGCGGATATGTACCGTGGTAAACTATGGACCATGCGGCAGTATGCTGGCTTTTCTACTGCAGAAGAAAGTAATAAAAGATACCATTATTTATTATCGCAGGGTGTAAACGGTTTAAGTGTGGCTTTTGACCTGCCTACACAAATCGGTTATGACAGTGATCATCCCCTGGCAGATGGAGAAGTTGGAAAAGTGGGGGTTGCCATCGATAGCCTGGAAGATATGGAAGTATTGTTCCAGGGCATAAACCTGGAAGAAGTATCCAGCTCCATGACCATTAATGCCAGCGGTTTTATTTTACTGGCCTTATACGTTGCACTGGCAAAAAAAACAGGCCGCAACCTTAAAAAAATAACGGGTACTATACAGAATGATATTTTAAAGGAATACGCGGCAAGGGGCACCTATATCTATCCGCCCAAAGCTTCCATGCGCATCATCACCGATATTTTTGAATGGTGTGCCAAAGAAGTACCCAAATGGAATACCATCTCTATCTCAGGCTATCATATACGTGAGGCGGGTAGTACAGCCGTGCAGGAAATTGCTTTTACATTAAGTAACGGTAAAGCCTATGTTAAGGCAGCATTGGAAAAAGGACTGGACATTAATGTTTTTGGAAAACGCCTCTCCTTCTTTTTTAATGCGCATAATAATTTATTTGAAGAAGTAGCTAAATTCAGGGCCGCAAGAAGAATGTGGGCAGCAATCATGAAAGAACTGGGCGCTACGGATCCCAAAGCCATGATGCTGCGCTTTCATACGCAAACTGGTGGCAGCACATTAACGGCGCAGCAACCACAGAATAATATCAGCCGCGTAACCATACAAACCATTGCAGCCGTATTGGGAGGTACACAATCTTTACATACTAACGGCTACGATGAGGCGTTAAGCCTGCCCACCGAAGAAGCGGCAAGGATTGCCTTACGTACACAGCAGGTAGTGGCTTTTGAAAGTGGCGTGGCCGATACGGTAGATCCCCTGGCAGGCAGCTATTTTATTGAATCGCTGACCAATGAAGTGGAAACAGCCGCATTGCAGCTAATAGAAAAAATAGATGCGATGGGCGGCAGTGTGGCGGCTATTGAAGAAGGATTTATGCAAAATGAAATTGCCAAAAGTGCCTATGAGTACCAGCGTAATATAGAGAGCGGCGAAAAGATCATTGTAGGGGTAAATAAATTTGTGACCAACGAACAAAATACTACGCCCGTTTTTAAAATTGATGAAAGCATACAACAGGTACAAACCGATAAACTAAAAACATTAAGGCAAAAAAGAGATAATGATAAAGCACAGGCTTGTTTAAAAATACTGCAGCAAAAAGCTATCAACGGCGACAATTTGATGCCAGCGGTTGTTGATGCAGTTGAACAGTATTGCACGCTCGGCGAAATTGCAGACGAATTAAGAAAAGTATTTGGCGAATATAAATAAGCCTAATTTCAACATATGAACAAACCAAGATTAATCGTTGCTATCCTGCTGTTGTTTTCTATCAGTGCAGGTAAGGCTCAGGACATTTCAAAAACTATTGAATCAAAAGCGGTAGCCATCCAGGCAAAATTAACTGAATGGCGCAGGCATTTTCACCAGCACCCGGAATTGGGCAACCGTGAATTTAAAACTGCAGCGTATATCGTTGAACAGTTAAAGGGGCTCGGACTTGAAATACAGACCGGTGTTGCCAAAACCGGTGTGGTAGCTATTTTAAAAGGCGGCAAACCCGGTCCGGTGATTGCTTTAAGGGCAGATATTGATGCCCTGCCGGTAAAGGAACGGGTAGACATCCCCTATGCTTCAAAAGACAGTACTATTTACAATGGCCAGGCAGTTTCGGTTATGCATGCCTGTGGCCATGATGCACATACCGCCATCTTAATAGGAACCGCACAGGTTTTATCATCCATGAAAAAAGATATCGCGGGAACGATAAAATTTATTTTTCAACCTGCTGAAGAAGGTCCGCCAACCGGTGAAGAAGGCGGTGCCGCTTTAATGGTAAAAGAAGGTGTGATGGACAATCCCAAAGTGGATGTGATCTTTGGTATGCATATAGAAAGCTGGATACCCGCGGGTGATGTGCAATATAAACCTGGTGCATTCATGGCTTCTGCCGACCAGTTTACCATAAAAGTAAAGGGAAAATCCTCGCATGGCTCGCAACCATGGCTGGGTGTGGATCCCATTGCGGTATCAGCACAGATCATTGAAGGACTACAAAATGTAGTGAGCAGGCAGATGGATATTACCAAGGCGCCTGTTGTAATTACCGTAGCAAAAATAAACAGCGGTGTACGTTTTAATATTATTCCGGAAGAAGCTTTTATGGAGGGTACTTTACGAACACTGGATAGTAAAATGCGGACTGATGTACAGGAACGCATGAAGTTTACCGCAGCAAAAATTGCCGAAGCTTCTCATGCTACAGTAGAAGTAAATTTTTATGAAAAAACACTGGTTACTTATAATACTCCTGCATTGGTGGAGAAAATGATTCCATCACTGCAGGTTGCTGCGGGCAAAGAAAATGTTCGTGCCATGGAATGGGTTACAGGCGGAGAAGATTTTAGCTATTTTGGTACCAAAGCCCCCGCATTCTTTTTTTATTTTGGAGGTATGCCAAGAGGCAATGATGCAAAAAATGCTCCACCACATCATACTCCCGACTTTATGATCGACGACAGTAAATTATATGTAGGGGTGAAAGCTTTTTGTCAGCTGGTTTTTGATTATGGAAAGATGAAGTAACTCAAAATATTGAAAGCATAACCAAACGAGCCATAAATTTTATTTTTCGGTAAGCCAGGGACACTCTATGTTAAAACACATTTTTCTTATTTTATTTTTTATATCGGGGATGTTTAATGAAAACATAATCGCACAATCCTTTGTGTCCAGATGGCAATATTCGTGGGGTGGCGGTCGTCAAGACTTTTTAAATACTATGATTCCTATACCAGGAAATAGTTATTTTTTTGCTGGTACTTCCGCATCACCTGTAAATTGTAATAAAACAAGTGTTTTATATGGTGAGGAAGATTTTGCTGTTTTTATGATGGATGATGCAGGTAATAAAATTTGGGAAAAAACGTATGGTGGAGATTCCCATGATGTATTGAAAGCTGCAATTAAAGTCTCTTCTGGGGGGTATATACTTACAGGAGAAACATCATCAGGCGTTTCTGGAATTAAAACTTCTCCAAACAATGGTGTGGCTGATTTTTGGATTATTAAGATTGACGACAATGGTAATCTTCTTTGGGAAAAAACATATGGAGGAACCGATTTTGAGATTGGGGTCAAAATTTTGGAAACACCGGAAGGCGGCTATTTAGTAGCAGGCATTTCCTCGTCAAATCAGCCGGGTTATAATCATGGAAGTAGCGACTATCAGTTATTAAAAATAGATGCCTCAGGTAATTTATTATGGTCAAAATTATACGGCGGGGTTGACGGTGATCAATTACATGATCTTGTGGCTGGCTCAGACGGTAATTATTTTCTAAGCGGAATATCCAGTAGCCAAATTAGTGGCAATAAAACAAGCCCCCCAATCGGAGGATTCGATGTCTGGGTCATTAAAGTTAGTCCAGATGGAACTAAAATCTGGGATAAAACTTATGGTACTGCCGCTAATGAAACCAGGGGAACATTATTATCATTACTCGATGGTAATATTTTAGTAATTGAATCCTCGTTAAGCACAGGTAGAATAAGAAAGATAGATATAAATGGAAACCAGATTTGGCAACAAACTTGTACTGGCAACAGCGACGATGAATTCCAACTGGCAACTCAGGATGCAAATACTGGAAATATTTATGTTGCCGGTTCGTCTAATACAAATAATTTCGGATGTAAAACATCTACTTTTAATGGTGGAGGTTGGTTTGGTGATATCTGGATAACGATCTTTGATGCTGCTGGGAATAAAATTGATGACTTGGATTTTGGAGGTAATGATGCTGATTTTGCCATTGATATTGATTTTGTTAATGATGACATTTGGGTTAGTGGTTGGTCTAATTCGCCATTAAGTGGTAATAAGACGACTAATAATTGCGGGATATCAGCAGATGGCTGGATAATAAGACTCTCCAAAAAATTCTATATCAATAACAAAACCATATCTGCAATATGTAATACACAGACTAGTTTTAAAGTCCATTTTACAACTACTGTCGACTTTATGCCTAATAATGTTTTTACAGTACAGCTATCTGATATGAATGGAAGTTTCTTATCTCCTGTTAATATTGGAAGCATTAATGCAAAAAAATCAGATTCCATAATAGTTACTTTACCTGTCGGGTTACCTTTAAGCCAGAATTATAAATTACGTATTGTCTCAACACAACAAACGGATACTTCAAGCATGTATTCATTATGGATACATGGTTTACCCCTTGTGAACCTGGGCAACGATACCAATATTTGTCAAAACACAACACTCATTCTTAATGCTGGCATTCAAGCACCTAATTCATTATACCTATGGAATACCGGAAGTACTAACAACTCTATTACAATTAATACCCCAGGAATATATTGGTGTGAGGTTAAAAATAGTTGTGGTATAAAAAGAGATAGTATTCAAGTGGAAGTTAAGGTAAAGCCCGCAATCAATATTGGGCCAGATACAAGTTTTTGTGCAGGATCAACAATTATTCTTCAATCAGGGCTACAATTACCCAACACCGATTTTTTATGGAATAATGGTTCTACCACCAGTACTACCGCCATTCAAGAAGGTGGTATATATTGGCTAAAAGTTTCGAATGCATGTGGGATCGCTTCAGATACATTATTTGCAACTAAAAATCCATTACCTGTTATCAATCTTGATAAAAATAATTTTCTTTGTCAAGGAACAAACCGTGCATTAAATGCAGGAAGTGGGTATAAAAATTATTTATGGAATGATGGCTCAACATTCTCCACTCTTTTAGTTTCAAATACAGGGGTATATTTTGTTAAAGTTACAGATAACAACTCCTGTATAGGTTCAGATACTGTAAGAATTATACGCATGACAATACCTCCTTCAAAATTTTTGTCTTCCGATACTACAATTTGCTCATATGGTTTTATATCGATAAAGCCATCAACCGATTTCAAAAGTTATTTGTGGAGCAATGGAGGAATTGAAAATTCCATTACTGCTAAACAAGCAGGATTATATTGGCTTGAGGTGAAGGATGAAGACGGCTGTACGGGTAGGGATACGCTTTTATTAATGACTACTTCATGCCCTAACGGTTTTTATGTACCTACAGCATTCACTCCAAATAATGATGGTGTTAACGATTTTTTTAAGCCCGTTATTTTCGGCGACATCAAAAGTTATAGTTTTACCATCTATAACCGTTATGGGGAAATAGTTTTTCGGTCAACAGATCCAATGAAAAGCTGGGAAGGCACTTATAAGGAAATGCGGCAAAATAGTACCGTGTTTACCTGGACATGTACTTACCAGTTAGAGGGCGATCCTGTAAGATCAGCAAAAGGCAGTGTTGTTTTAATCAGGTAAATTATTATCCGAAGTACAAACTAATGGAATTCACTTGTTTTTTACATCCCAAAAATTAAACGTTATGAAGCAATTATTGGCCTTCACTTTTACACTCCTGTGTACCGCAACCATAGCCCAAAATAAAATGACCCCCGAATTGCTTTGGCAGTTGGGAAGGGTTTCGGGCCTGGGCATTTCCAAAGATGGAAAATATATTTTGTATTCGGTATCCACTCCAAACGCAGCAGAAAATAAAAGTTCAAGAAAGACTTACATGATACCTGTAGCCGGGGGAGAACCAATTGCAGTAACCAATGAAGATAGTTTATTGAACAATGAGAAAATATCTCCTGATGGAAAATACCTGCTCGGCGAGGGGAATGTAAAAATAAAAAACGTTACAGGCGCTGATAATTATCCTGAACTAAAAAAATCAAACGTCTATATTTATGACAACCTGAATTATAGGCATTGGGATACTTACGAGGATGGAAAGTTTGACCATGTGATGCTGGTGCCTTTTTCAGACGGGAAACCATCTGGAGCTCCCCCGATCGACCTGATGAAAGGCGAACCCTATGATTGCCCACAAAAACCTTTTGGCGGTGATGAGGATTATGTGTGGAATCCCAATGGAAAAGAGATTGTGTATTGTACTAAAAAAGAATATGGTACTGCATACGCCATCAGTACCAATACCGACCTGTTTGCTTATAATATCGAAACAGGCACCACAAAAAATCTTACTGCAGTAATGCCTGGGTATGATATCAATCCATCCTTCAATCAAAAAGGAGAACTGGCCTGGTTAAGTATGAAACGTGCAGGATATGAAGCCGATAAACAGGATATCATAGTATGGAATGGGGTAACCAAAATGAACCTTACTGCGCAACGGGATGATATACACGTAGAAGGCTATAAATGGAGTACAGACGGGAAGAAATTATTTTTCTGGGCACCTGTCAATGGTACATTACAATTGTTTGAAGTAAGTTACCCGGGTGTTATGCGGATGATGCCCATCATCAGGCAGGTAACAAAAGGAGATTTTGATATTACAGGTATTGTTGGGCAAAGTGGAAATTCCCTGATCGTTTCAAGAACAGATATTAATCATGCTGCGGAGTTGTACAACGTTGACATTGCTGATGGCGTTATGCGACAACTCACTCACGTAAACGACGCAGTGTATGCCACGTTGGTTAAAAGCAAAACAGAACGCCGTATCATAAAAACAACAGATGGAAAAGATATGCTGCTCTGGGTGATCTATCCACCGGATTTTGATGCGACCAAGAAATACCCGGCATTATTGTATTGCCAGGGAGGTCCGCAATCCCCGTTAACGCAATTCTATTCTTTCCGCTGGAATTTTCAGCTGATGGCCGCCAATGGCTATATTGTTGTAGCACCAAACCGCCGCGGCATGCCAGGCCATGGCACCAAATGGAATGAGCAGATCAGTAAGGATTGGGGTGGCCAGGTGATGGATGATTATTTAAGTGCAATCGATAACGTTAGTAAGGAAAAATTTGTTGATAAAAACCGTTTGGGTTGTGTAGGTGCAAGCTATGGTGGTTACTCCGTATTTTACCTGGCAGGCATACACAACAAACGCTTTAAAAGCTTTATTGCACATGATGGCGTTTTCGATTTCAGGAGTATGTATGGTACCACGGATGAAATGTGGTTTGAAAACTGGGATAAGGGCGGCGCCTACTGGGATAAAAATAATGTAGCAGCGCAAAAGAGTTACAACAAATTCAACCCGAGCGATCTTGTTGCAAAATGGAATACACCAATATTGATTTACCAGGGCGGCAAAGATTATCGTGTACCAATTGAACAGGGGCAGCAGGCCTTCCAGGCGGCGCAGTTAAGAGGTATAAAAAGTAAATTCATCTTACTGCCCGATCAAAACCATTGGGTACTTACCGCACAGGATGCATTGGTGTGGCAACATGAATTTTATAAATGGCTGGATGAAACATTAAAATAAGATTAAAAAAAGTATTTGTATAAGCCGGGTTTACAAAAAACCGGCTTTTTTTTCACCATTCATCCAAAAAATTTTTTAACTGGTCTTGATTAGAATAAATTCGCTTGCACTAAACCTGGGATGACTAAAATATGTATTTAACAAAGCGGATTACGGCTGTAAAAAAAATTGTTCTTCTTGCTTCTGTTTCTATTTTTTCCTGTTATACGGTATGGGCGCAGGATATTATCAAAGGCAAAATATTTTCGGCAAAAGATAAAAAGCCCGCAGCTTTCGCTTCCATAAAATTATTGAACCGCAGTAATGGTTGTATATCTGATGCATCTGGTAATTTTTCATTGCCTGTACACACTATAAAATCAACTGATACTTTACTCATCTCCCTTATTGGTTTTGAGAACCTGAAAATTGCTGCACGAAAAGCTGCCGTACAATCAGAATTTGCATTACAGGAATCCCAGAATATAATGGATGCGGTAGTGATCAGGTCTTTTAATAAAGAAGAAATAGCAGGTGCCAAAAGTGAGATCGTAGGCTATTTCCGCAGCTGGGATGCAGGGAATACCGGCGGTGAGATCGGGCGTACTTTTTTAACCAGACATAAAGAATACCAGGTGGCCAAAGTACGGTTTAAAGTATTCAACACCTACGATACCTGCGTGATACGGTTACGTATACGTGAAGTAGTAAACGGTCAACCGGGCAGGGAATTATTAAGAGATTCGGTAGCACAGATTATACAGTCTTCCGATTCCATCCATAAAGCTTATGAATTTGACCTGGATAATTACAAACTTGTATTAACACAACCGGATATTTTCGTCAGCTTCCAGGTACTGGGCGGCACCGGTGCCGATCGCACTAACCGCTCAATATCTTTTATAGGCTCAGAAGAGGGTAATTATATTTATAAATCCGGCCGGGCAGATAGCTGGCATTCTTCAGACGATTATACGATCTATATGAAGTTATTATTGAAGTATGATGATTGATCAATGGGCAAAATCCACTTCAAAATTTCCTTTTATTCTTTCCATGGAAGGATTGAAATAGCCAAATTTTAAATCAGGGAATTCTTCACGGATCAATTCCATTAGTTGTTTTACGCCCATGCACTCCCCTGTTTCGGTTACGCCGATCTTTCCCAGATACCAATCGGGATCAATATTAAAATTGCGCCATTGTATCATGCAGAGGTCAGTTTCCCTGATAAGTTTACGCAATGCTTCATATTCTTCAATACTATCGGTCATACCGGGGAAAACAAAATAATTGATGCTCGTCCAGCCGCCATAACTACGCACGATCTTCAGACTTTCTATCAAATCTTCAAACACATAATTATTGGGGCGGTAATAAGGCGTATAGATCTTTTCTCTTGCCGAATTGGTACTTACACGCATGCTGTTTAATCCCGCTTCGCATAAAGCTTTTACCGCGGCGGGTTTACTGCCATTGGTGTTGATATTGATGCTGCCTTTTTGGGTATGTTTTCTTATTTCAATAATAGACTCCCTGATGGTTTCCCACATCAATAAAGGTTCGCCTTCGCAGCCCTGGCCAAAACTCACCAGGGGAAAAGGTGCTGTTTCCAAATGAGGCACCGTGAATTCGATGATCTCTTCAGCAGTAGGTTTAAAAGTTAACCTGTCCTGCGTACTTACGATAGTTTCTTCCTGTGGCTGAAAACTAATACAACCTATACAATTGGCATTACATGCAGGAGAAGTAGGCACCGGGCATTCCCACCTGCCGAGTGAAAAATTTCTTGCCGCCGGGCAGGTATAGGTCATACAGCAATTTTCCATTAAATGTTTTACCAACCTGTTATGCGGGTAGGCTTCCAGCAGGTTGGCGGCGCCGTTCTGTATCAGGTCATCATCGTAGCCTTCACATTCCTGGCGGATATCCTGCTCGATACGTACAGCGGGTACATAGAACTTTTCATCTAACCAGCCAGCAGCTGTATAACAAAATAAAGGTAATGTGGGTGCATCGGTCGCTGTTTCGTAAGCGGCCATGTATAAACCGGTGTGTGCAGGAGGAATAAATGCCGCTACGGCCCAGCCTTTTTCGCAAAGGCGCATCTCTCCTGTTTCCACATCAATACCAATTCCACGGCGGCCGGGTAATTCGTATAAATTTCCTCCCGAAGGCAATTCAATCCAGTCTTCTGTAGCAATGGGCACGGCATCCCAACCACTGCGGCCGGTTACATATAAGGAAGTGTCTTCAAAAATATTGCCTGCACCGTCTGAATAGAGTATATAAGGAGATTCCATTTAATTGATAATTGATAATTGTATAATGGATAATGTTGCAGGTGGGAAGAATTATAAATTATCCATTACCTAATTATCCATTAACCAGATGTTTTTTGCAAAAATCGTCAATTTGCTCCAACTCGTCAATTTTTAAATTGGTACGCAGGTTAAATTCAATTTTTTTATTGCGGAATGTCTCTATTAGAATACTATGGTAGCGCGGAATGATGGATTTTACTTCGCTCCAGCTGATCTCGGCGTCTTTTACAAAATTAGGTACGGTAATACCAGTCTGGCTGATATCTACCGCTTCTGAACGCAATACCCGCCATTCCCTGTAAAATAGAAATAAATAGCCTGCGGTAAGTAACAGGTGAAGACAACCAAGAGCATTATGTCCATCACTCATTAATGCCAGTGAAATACCAAAAAGCGTAAGGGTTTCTATGAGCCTGAAAAGCAGGTTCAGCTTCGGCGCTTCTATCAATAGTACACCGCCGAAGAATACCAGTATAAAAATGTCTGCAGCAATCACCATCTGGGTATAACAGAGCAGCCGGCTACCATTATGGGCCTGTAAAATATGCAGGGCATTGGTAAAAATGATTGCAGCCGCAATAAAGTGTAAAACACGGGCAGAGCGTTTTAATAACTCAAATGCCGGGTGGATGATCTGAAGGGAGTATTGGGTTGGCATAACAGTAGTTTTTTTACTGGGATGCAGGGTTTTTAAAATTCCATAAAGAAGTTTAGAAAGTTTAGAATGTTTAGGGTTTAGAGTTTAGTTGTTGGCGGCAGAACTGGTTGAAGCTGTCTTCATCAATTGCATAGCTTTCCGGAGTGATTTCAAGTTGCAGCAGGTGATTATTTTTAAAATCGATAGAAAGTAAGTGATCTTTTAAAACAATGTTTTCAATGGCTGACCAGTGGTGGTCTTTTTTAAATAAAGATTTTACAATGGTAATATGATCACGGGAAATTATGGCAATGCTTTTTTTTGTTGAAACAAACCTGGCGAAAATAATTATTGCAATCAAAATAGCTGCAGGTAGCCAGGCCAGTTGTGCTATCCAAAAACCTGTAATCAGCAGAAATAAAACCACCTGGAAAATTTGTATCCTGAATTTAAAGACAAAAAAACTAAAGGAAAACAACGTAACCAGGAAAGCAGTACCCCATGCTATATTTCTATGATAATCATCTGCAGCATTCAATATGATTATCGAAATAATAATTACATGAAACAGGAACAGGAACCAGAAAAAAGAGTTGAATGCTTTTTGCGTATTATCCTTTAATGTAAGTGTAAACTGCTGCATTAAAAAGTATAGACAATTTATTTTTAGAACCCTGATACTGATTAACCATTTGACGCCACCATCATATTGCACAATTTAAACAAACACCTTGCACCCACATTTTCATCATACTCACTATGGCTTACGCCCACTTCCACCAGGTCGAATCCAATGAGTTTTCTGCCGCTCTGCAATATTTTTTTAAAGAGGTAAAATAGTTGTTCTGTTTCAAAACCGCCTTGTACGGGGGTTCCGGTATGCGGACAAAGCTTGGGATCCAGTGCATCAATATCAAAACTAATAAAAACATGTTGTGGTAAATGCCCTACGATCTCATCCACGATGGTCTTCCAGGTCTGACCTTCGTATTGGCGTTCTTTAATGTCTTTATCAAAATAGGTGATCACCCTTTCGCCGCTGTTCACCATATAATTAAATTCCTCATCACAAAAATCACGTATGCCTAATTGTACCAGTTTTTTTATCTGCGGTATTTCTTCCAGTGTATTATACATGATGGAAGCATGTGAATATTTAAACCCTTCGTAAGCTTTACGCAGGTCACAATGAGCATCGATATGTAAAATACCAAAGGCTTCATATTGATCGGCCAGTGCTTTATAAAATCCAAAAGGGGTGCTATGGTCTCCACCCAACAGGCCTACCAGTTTGCCCTGCGCCAACAGGTCCTTGGTTTGTTCGTATACCCAGTTATTTAAAAAATTGCTGCCTTCGTTGATCTCTTTCAGTGTTTTGCACATGAATTTGTTTTCAGAAACAATTTCCCCCTGTGCAATATAGTTGATGTACAATTCAGCTTCCTTACGCAGGTAATCACTCTTCATCAACACTTTTTTATCCGAAGGCCTCAGGTAAAATCCCTGTTTCCAGGCATCCCTGTAATCGGCATCAAAAAGGTCTACCTGCAGGCTTGCATTGCAAACATGGTCGGGAGCCCTTGCTGTGCCTGCCATGTAGCTTACGGTAACTTCCCAGGGAACGGGCAATATCACCAGCCTGGCATCTTCTTCCGGAAAGGGTAAACTAAAAATATTGTTGTTGGGATTGCCAACGGAATTAGGGTCAAATTGGGAAAGATCGGTCATTTGAAATTATTAAAAAGGATGGCAAAGATATAGTAAGTAAAACAATTTGGGTATGCTGTTAAAAAACACATTGTAATAACGCAGGTACAGTGCTTTTGTTTTACCTTTGCGGCAAATTTTACGCCGTGAAAAAATCGCATATTTTTATATTGGTCGGCATAGCCGTAGCCATCGTAGCTTTGATCATTTTTGGCTTCCCGTCTTCTGATTTTTCCACTTACGATACCATTAGCTCTGCAAAAAACAAGCAGGGTAAATATGTACACCTGATCGCAAAATTAGACCGTAGCCAGCCGGTGGTATACGATCCCATCAAAGATCCTAACTATTTAAGTTTTAGCATCGTGGATAGCCTTGGCTCACAAACCAAAGTGGTATACCATAACAGCAAACCTACCGAACTGGAACAAAGTGAAAGAGTAGTATTACAGGGTAAAATGCAGGGCGATGTGTTTGAATGCCAGAGCATCACTTTAAAATGTCCCAGTAAATATAAAGACGATAAAAAGCAAATGGAAAAGAGCGTCACTTCTGGAAACTAAGCCAACATTAATTAACTCATTTTATACTTATTGAATGGAATTTGAAGGTGAACATTTACTTCCCGGTAAAATCGGGCATTTTTTTGTAATACTGGCTTTTGTTGCTTCGCTGGTAGCCACTATCGCTTATTTTACTGCTTCCCGAAAAAAAGATCTCCTGGAAAAACAATCCTGGATCCGTTTGGCAAGGATTGCTTTCTTTACCCAGTTGGCCTCTGCACTTATTATATTCTCTGTAATATTTTACATATGTTCTCATCATTATTTTGAATACATGTATGCTTACAAGCATTCCTCTAAAGAACTTGAATCAAGGTATTTATTAGCCTGTATCTGGGAAGGCCAGGAAGGCAGTTATTTATTATGGACCATCTGGCACAGCATACTCGGATTCTTCATTATCATAAAAAGTAAAAAACCTTTGTTGCAGGGCTGGGAATCACCGGTAATGACCGTGATCAGTTTTGCCCAGGTGTTTTTAGGAATGATGTTGCTGGGTATTTATGTTTTTAATATTAAGATTGGCGGAAGTCCTTTTACATTTACCAAAACAGAACTTCATCTCGAGCAGGCGCCACGCTTCCTTGATGAAAACGGTAAATTGCTTAAAGATTATATGAACCTGTTACCCGAAGGGGGCCTTAATGTGCTGTTACGCAATTACTGGATGGTGATCCACCCTCCTATTTTATTTTTAGGTTTTGCTTCCACTATAATTCCTTTTGCTTTTGCCTATGCCGGCATACAAACCAAACGCTTTGGCGATTGGGTAAAACCTGCCATTCCATTTACATTGTTCAGTGCCTGTGTATTGGGCGTTGGCATCATGATGGGTGGAAAATGGGCTTACGAATCCTTATCCTTTGGAGGTTACTGGGCATGGGATCCTGTGGAAAATGCTTCACTCGTGCCCTGGCTTATCTTAATTGCAGGACTGCATACCATGGTTATTTATAAAGCCACCGGTCAATCTTTACGGGCCAGTTATTTGTTCGCCATGCTTTGTTTTGTATTCATTCTTTACTCCACTTTTTTAACAAGAACCGGTATTTTGGCTGATACTTCTGTGCATGCATTTACCATTGATACAGAAACAAAGAAAGTAACCTACACGATGCTGTTACTTTTCCTGTCTGTATTCACTTTGCCGGCATTGATATTGTTCTTTAAAAATTATAGCAAAATCCCTTCGGTAAATAAAGAAGAACAAATAGATTCCAGGGAATTCTGGATGTTCATTGGAGCGGTTGTTTTCTTTTTGGCGGCAATATTTATCAGCGGCAAAACATCTGTTCCGGTGTATAATGCCATATTTAATAAATCAGTAGCACAGCCCGAAGATGTAGAATTTTCCTACAATAAAGTGATGGTACTGGTAGCTTTTATCATTGGTATATTGACAGCCATTACACAATATTTTAAATACAAAAGTACAGGGGCACCTTATTTTTTAAAAAAGATAGCAGTACCTACTTTGATCGCAGCATTGGTTACTGTAGCAATTGTAAGCTTCTATCCCATTATCTATCGTAAACAGGGCGCCGGTTTTTTAGTGGCTATTTATATGGCATTGTTTGCAGGGATATATGCTGTTATTGCCAATGGCGCATACATTTGGAGCGGATTGAATGGTAAAATAAAAGCGGCCGGTGGTTCGGTAGCGCATTTAGGGTTTGCCATCATGTTAGTAGGTATGCTCATCGCTTCGGGCAATAAACAAACCATCAGTGATAATACTGTTACCGGTATCAATATTCCTTTTGGCAAAGACAGTAAGGAAAATCCGTTGGAGAACCTTACGATGATCAGGGATATTCCTACCAGGATGCTGGATTATAAAGTGACCTATAGCGGCGACTCTGCCGGTGCCGAGAACGGAAGGTTATACCACAAACTTAATTTTGTAAAAAAAGATTCCAGCGAACAATTTGAATTAACGCCGGATGTGTATGTAGGCAAGGATGAATTGAAAAGCAGTAACCCAGGTACCAAACGCTATTTAACCAAGGATATCTATACTTATATTTCCAGCATCAATCCCGAAGGCAGCAGGAAGGATACCAGTCAATTCGTAATTAAAGAAATGGGTATTGGTGATACCATTTATTACAGCAAGGGTTACATGATATTGAACAATGTGATCAGCAACCCGGATAATGGTAAATTTCATTTTAAACCTACGGATGCCGCATTAATGGCAGATATTACTTTAGTGGGCAAGGATAGTATGCATTACAAGGCTTATCCTCTTGTAAAAGTGGATATCACACCAACAGATTCTGTCGCTACTGCCATTGACGATACCGTGTATGCGCAAAACCTTTATTTGAAATTTGTAGGTATCGGCAATGATAAAAAAATAAAAATAGGTGTAAAGGAATCGGATAAGATCATTGATTTCATTACGATCAAAGCCTATCTCTTTCCTTATATCAACCTGGTTTGGTTAGGACTTGTTATTATGGCCATCGGCCTGGTATTAAGTATGATTCAGCGGGCTAAGATAACAGCGTTGTATGCAGCCGGGATATTGATCTTTGTGATTGCCGGACTTTTTTACATGTTCTTTATTGCCGGGGGATAATATTTCATTTCAACAGTTACAGCACATGAAAAAAATAATTGTATCCGCATTGTTATTTTTATCAGTTAATGCTTTTGCCCAAAAAGCAGAAAACATTATTATCATTACCACCGATGGTTTTCGCTGGCAGGAATTGTTCAATGGTATGGACAGTGCCATTGCAAATGATAAAAAATTTAACCAGGATGATAGTGCGGCCATCTTTAAAAATTACTGGTCGGCAGACCCGGTAGCAAGAAGGAAAAAATTACTGCCCTTTATATGGAGCATTATTGAAAGCAAAGGACAGATTTATGGCAACCGCAATTATACCAATAAAGTAAATGTAGCCAACCGATATTGGTTCTCTTACCCGGGATACAATGAAATTTTCACGGGTTATCCTGATACATTGGTCAACAGCAACGAGTACAAACCCAATCCCAATACTACCCTGCTGGATTTTTTAAATCAGCAAGATGCTTTTAAAAATAAAGTGGCCGCTTTTGGCGCATGGAATGCTTTTGAAAGAATATTGAACAGGGGAAAATCCGGCATACCGGTGATCAATGCATTTGATACATTAAAAGATAAAAAAGCAACCCCCAGCCAGGTATTATTGAATAAAATGTTGCTGGATAGTTATAAACCTTTTGGAAACGCCGAATGCCTGGATGTATTTACGCATTATGCCGCGATGGATTACCTGCAACATAAAAAACCCAGGGTACTGTATATTTCTTATGGCGAAACTGATGAGTGGGCCCATGAAGGACGGTATAAGGATTACCTGGATGCCGCTGGTAAAGTAGATAAATGGATCAGTGATATCTGGAATTACCTGCAAAGCGATCCCTTCTACAAAAACAAAACAGCATTATTTATTACTACTGATCATGGTCGCGGAGATAGTATTAAAAAAGAATGGACCAGTCATAATAATAAAATTACCGGCGCCAACGAAATATGGTTTGCTGCAATGGGCCCCGGTATAAAAAATAAAGGAGAGATAAAACAATCAATGCAATTGTTTCAACAGCAGTTTGCACAAACAATAGCAAATTGGCTGGGGGTTTATTTTAGTTGCGAACACCCGGTGGGCAATAAAATCGAACTGAATAACTGATCAGTTTTCCTGCACCCATGCACCGGTAACTACTTCGTCAATCACTTCCACGTAAATATGTTCGTCCAGTGTAGTGGATACAGAAAATCCTACATAATCCATATCTACCGGAAAAGCTTTGTGGGTACGTTCCACCAGCGCCAATGTCTGTATTTTTTTAGGATAATGATCCAGCAAAGGTTTTAAGGCATACAGCATCGTCTTGCCGCTATTGGCAACATCATCAATCAGCACAATTGTTTTATCATTAAAATCCATTGCCTGGCTTAAAGTAACTGCGGCAGGATGTTTTTTATCAAGGCCCAGTTCCAGCACAATGATTTCGCCTTTGAAATTGGCTTTCAAAAATTCGCTTATCTTTTTAGCGATCACGGTACCATGGTCTTTTATACCAATCAATACCAGTTGCGCTTCGCTATAATTGCGTTCCACGATCTCCAATGCCATTCTACGCAATTTTTTTTCGGCCACTTCGGCTGTAAGAATATATTTTTTACTACTCATAATACACTAATTAAAATAAAATTACACGAATTACATGAATAATTACCAGTTGGCAGTTAATCAACCTGAATTCATGTAATTCAATTTCAAAATTCGTGTAATTAATGTAATTCCTGTAATTTGTGTTATAAACATTGCCTATGCTTTCGCAACTATTCTTTATAGTGATCCTGGGTTTTTCTACCTGGGTTTTTGCAAAAAATATCAGCCAGGTAAGGCGTAATATTTTATTGGGTAAAGAGGAAGATCTTTCTGATAATAAATCCCTGCGTTGGCGCAATTTATTATTGCTGGCATTCGGGCAAAAGAAAATGTTCAAAAACCCATTGGTAGCGGTAATGCATTTTGTGATCTATGCTGGTTTTATCATCATCAATGCCGAAGTACTGGAAATTATTTTAGATGGCATTTTAGGTACGCACCGTTTATTCTTTCCTTCCCTTGGAGGCTTCTATACTTTCCTTATTAATTTCTTTGAAGTATTGGCTGTTGGCGTGATCATTGTCTGCGTCGTTTTTTTAGTAAGAAGAAATATCATCAAACTAAAACGTTTTATCAGTAAAGACCTGGATGGATGGCCACGCAGCGATGCCAATTATATTTTAATTACCGAGATCATTTTAATGAGCCTGTTCTTAACCATGAATAGTACCGACAGGGCCTTGCAATTAATGGGTAGCGAACATTACCATGATACCGGCAATTTTATTTTTTCGGGAGTGATCGCACCATTGTTTAATGGTATCAGCGAAAGCAGTTTAATAATTATTGAAAGAAGTTGCTGGTGGTTACATATCATGGGCATCCTGGCTTTTTTAAATTATTTACCTTACAGCAAACACCTGCATATCATGCTGGCATTCCCTAATGCTTATTATGCAAGGTTACATGTGCAGGGTAAAATAAATAATATGCCCGATGTGCAGAACGAAGTAAAATACATGATGCAACCCGAACTGGCTCCTGCATCAGGAGGAGATGCAGCACCGCTGAAATTTGGTGCTAAAGATGTATTTGACCTGAGCTGGAAAAGTTTACTGGATGCTTACAGCTGTACCGAATGTGGCCGTTGTACTGCTGCATGTCCTGCAAACATTACCGGCAAATTATTAAGTCCGCGTAAAATTATGATGGACACGAGAGACAGGCTGGAAGCTGTCGGAAAGAATATCAGCAGTAATCGTGAATTTAAACCCGATGGTAAACAATTACTGAATGACTATATCACGGTGGAAGAACTGCGTGCCTGCACTACCTGCAATGCCTGCGTAGAAGCCTGCCCTGTTTCTATTTCTCCTTTGGATATCATTGTTGAGTTACGTCGTTCATTGATCATGGAAGATAGCAATGCCCCACAGGAATGGAACGGCATGTTCAGTAATATTGAAAATAATTTTGCACCATGGAAATTCAGTCCTGATAACAGGGATAACTGGATTGAAGAAATGAAATAATGATCTTTGCTATTGATTGATAGCCTTATGCGGTAACAAACCACTCTCCCATACCTGGTAATCGTTGTTTTTTACTTGCCTACCTGCAAAGATTTAATGTTAAAATTTTATGCCCTTACTCCATAGTGGCATGGTAGTTGTTTTTTTATAATACGATCTCCCGTATGAAAACTGAAAATGGTTTTTACCGGAGATTTACACAACTACTATTTATTAGCTTTTAAATTTATTGATGTGAAAAAGATTGTAATTATTATATGCGCTGTATTATTTGTTGGTATGAGCGCTTTTGTTTGGAATACAAAAAAAATAGCCGCCAGTGGTATACACGGCATTGTTAGTCCGGCTGATGGGGCAAAAAAAGTTTGGGCCATCAATGGTAAGGATTCCGTGGCTGCTGTGCCTTCATCCGGCAATTTCAGTATTGATGCCAAACCTGGTACCTGGAAATTGCATGTAGAAGCTGCTAATGGTTATAAGGATGCTTATATAGAAAATATAGTGGTGGAAGAAGGTAGTTATGCTGATGCAGGCGAGATAAAAATGGCGATTTCTAAATAAGAAAATCGTATCAAAATATTGTTTTGGTTATCTATAGCCGCGTCTGTTTAATGGCAAGCATTGCTGATAGGAATGCATGGTTATTATACAAGACACGGCTTTTTTACATACAATTAGATTTGATTTAACAATAGTAAGCACAGAGTAAAAAGATTTTTGGATAATTTAGTGCTTAAAAAAATATGTTCAGATTGTTGATTTTTTTCCTGTTCCTTGTTCCGTCCCTATACGCACAAAATAATATTTCATCAGTTGGAAGTGAGATAAAAAAAAAGGATGCGGAAGCAATTCTTGCACATCACAATACCGTAAGAAATGAAGTAGGTGCCCCCCCTCTAACATGGAGTGCATCGTTGTCAGCCTATGCACAAAAATGGGCCGAATACCTGGCAAAGAAAAATAATGGCGTGATCGAACATCGTCAACGTGCAGGTGAAAATGGAAAGCAATATGGCGAAAATATTTTCTGGGGCAGTTCAGCTGCAGTTTACCCTCCTGTTCAGGCATCGTACGAATGGTACAGTGAAAAAAAGATGTATAAATACCGTAAAATAAATAATAATAACTGGCATAAGACCGGCCATTACAGTCAAATGATATGGGCGGCTACACGTGAAGTAGGTGTAGGCGTTGCAGTAAGCGCTAATGGCGCTATTATAGTGGTGGCCAATTATTATCCCGCAGGTAATGTACTCAACGAATTTCCCTATTGATAAACTGGGTTATTTAATAAAAAGGTTTGTAATAATGATACAAACCTTTTTTTATGCCGTAAATCAACGCTCCGCAATACCTTTGCAACAATAAAAAAAATCTCATGAAAATTGTAATAGCAGCTGATCACGGCGGAATCGAGTATAAAAATATCCTGTTGAAAGATATTAGCGAACATGGATACGATGTAACAGACCTTGGCGCTTTTAGTCATTCCCCGGATGATTATCCTGATTATGCGGCAGCAGTGGCCAATGCCATCGGAAAAGGGGAAACGGAACGGGGCATCATTATTTGCGGAAGCGGTGTGGGCGTTTGTATTGCTGCCAATAAATTTAAATTGGTACGTGCAGGTGTTTGCCATGATACTTATTCTGCACACCAGGCGGTAGAACATGATGATGCCAATGTGCTATGCCTTGGGCAACGGGTTATTGGCATTGAACTGGCTAAAGAAATTGTGCTGGCTTTTCTTGCTGCAACATTCAGTGCTGAAGAAAGGCATCAAAGAAGACTGGATAAAGTACTGGCTATAGAAAATAAAAATTTTAAATAACCAAGTTATAAAATATTGATGTGTAATTTGGTTAACTTTATTTTTACTCTTATCATCAAAACTATTTTATGTCAATAAATTTTTTAAAGAACAATGCTGCAGCATTGGCGTCTCTTGTTTTAATGGCGGGATGTGCCGGTAATACCACTGAAAAAAAGCCGGATACTGACTCTGCTAAAACTGCTACTGATACAGTAAGAACTACAGGCAATTACGCACCCGCTTTTAAAGGGCAAACAGAAATTGACAGTGTAAAAACAACTACTGCGTATAAGGTAGAAACCATTGCCGAAAAATTGGGCAGACCATGGGCTGTAGTTGTTTTACCAGGCAATAAACTCATCATAACAGATAAATCCGGTTTCATGCAGTTGCTTGATGCCAATGGTAAAGTGCTTAAAAAAATAACCGGGCTTCCTGAAGTGGATGATAACGGGCAAGGTGGATTACTGGACGTTACACCTGATCCGGATTTTGAAAAAAACAAAACCATTTACTGGTCTTTTTCAGAAAAATATGGAGCAGGTAATTGTACTTCAGTAGCAAAGGGACAGTTGAATGATAATGATTCCGTAATAAAAAACCCTGTAGTTATTTTTCGCGCCACTCCGGCACTTAAAAGTGAATACCATTTTGGCTCCCGTTTATTATTTGATAAAAATGGTTTCCTGTTTGTTAGCGCCGGCGAACGCTCGGTACTTGAAGGAAGAAAGCAATCCCAGTATTTAAACAGCGGATTAGGTAAGATATTCAGGATAACCAAAGAAGGTAAACCTGCACCGGGTAATCCATTTATTGGTAAAGCGGATGCCATGCCGGAAATATATTCTTACGGTCACCGTAACCCGCAAAGTCTCGATATCAATCCTGTTACCGGCGATTTGTGGGAAGCTGAATTTGGCCCAAGAGGCGGCGATGAACTCAATCTCATTAAGCCCGGCAAGAATTATGGCTGGCCCATCATCACTTATGGAATTGAGTACGATGGCAATACTATTGGAGAAGGTATCCAACAAAAAGAAGGCATGGAACAACCGGTGTATTTCTGGGACCCGGTTATCTCTCCCGGCGGAATGGTTTTTTATACCGGTGATGCCATTCCCGAATGGAAAAATAATCTATTCATTAGTGGATTAAGCAGCACGCACCTGGTAAGATTAGTCATTAAAGACAATAAGGTGGTGGGAGAAGAAAGTTTACTTGCAGATAAGAAACAACGGATACGTGATGTAGCGCAGCTGAATGGTAAGTTATATGCCGTAACGGATTCAGGTATACTGTATTTGATAAGTAAAAATTAATACCAGATCTAAAAAACACAATAAGCTCTAAATGAAAGAAGCGGGTAAAATTTTACCCGCTTCTTTCATTTGTATTGTATACTTGTATTACAATTTTATTGAAAGTCCTACTTTTGCCATTGGTCCCCATGTTACTGCATTATCACTTCTAAGTTCTACGTTCAATCCAACCTTGTTATTGAAATAATATCGTCCTCCCACCTGTGCATCCAGTGCAACGCCGGAATTATAATCACCTTTATATCCATCAGGTGATGACCATGAATAGAACCCCAGGCTTAAACCTGCATAAAAATCATACTTGGTAGGAATATTCAGTAAAGTATTAAAATGGTAATTACCATTACCGGAAATGCCTAATATACCATGACGGTAATAATCATTTTTCCAGTTTTCTCTCCACGAACGATAAGATAATTCACCGCCGATTGTTACATCACGATGTATACCTACATCCACTCCCGCATAAACAGGAACACCCCATTGAGATGCTGCTACTCCGAAATTAATTTGTGCCTTACCAACAGGTAAAGGACTCTGGCTGTAAATAGCTGTACATGCAAACAGCACTACAGCCGACAAAAACATCTTTTTCATTTTAGTTTTATTAATTGGTAAATCATTAGTGCTACACAACTTGATTATTTATCTAATACGATATGTAATTGAATAATAACAACCTATAGCTGATTTGTGACATTGCGAATTCTGTGCCAAATTGTGGGGTGGAACTAAAAACCAGCAAATTGCATGATTTAACGACATGTACCAGGTAAAGCCCATGAAATGTAACCTGTATGCCGGAATAAATAAGTGGCTGCCTTTTCAGGCCGAAATACCGCGTCATCCTGCTGTGAACGTTTTTTTGTGAATTATTTTTTGTTCACAAAAAAAACGTTCACACTACAATAATCGAAGTTTAGTAGGCAGGTGAACAAGCAGATCATGACCGGGTAAAGCTACCGGTTAATGAGGATCGGGTCACATTCACTATTCACCATTGACGACCATTCACCCATTTACCAGCTGAAGGATTACCGGCGATGATTTATGGATTTACGACTGTAATTGTTTTTTTAATTCTTTTATCTACGAGATAAAATGACAGCAAACCGGCAAGGGTACTTCCAAGATAAAAAATATTGAATTCGGATGTTACTCCAACGATAAACATCCCAATAAGAAGATAAGCTGCATTTATTCCAACGATCAACATAAGGTAAGGGTTTTTATAATTGCTTTTATCAGCAGCATTTTTGGTAAACAAAAAATGGAATAGTAACATCACAATTAATGAAGGCAAAGAAAAACAAACCCCATAAAGGGCTACCAGCAGGAACATACCAAGATCATCAGGTGTTTGACTACTGGTTTGTTCATAGATAAAAAAGCACAATAAGCCCAATGCTAAAAAAATATCAGCCAATACCCATATAAAAAAAACATGCTTGTATTTCATGGTTAATTTGCTTTCCAGCTATTGTTTGAAAAATTCATATCAGGAAAAACTTTGGCAGCGTCGATATCAACTGATTTTAATTCTTCTGTTGTAGGCAATTTCACTTTCCATACTGCAGTATTGTTCCATATTTCTACCGGCAGTTTTACAGATCCTTTAGTTCCACTCTTTGTTTCGTAAGTGATGTTTACAGGCATCGCCATTTCATCCAGGTTGGCGATAGTTACAATAGCACCATTTGCTGCAATATCTTTATCATATTTTACCGAAACGATAGCCTGGTCCAAACGGTAATTCTCAATAAACCATGCTCTCCAGAACCAGGCCAGGTCCTCTCCTGCTACATTTTCCATCGTTCTGAAAAAATCCCATGGCGTGGGATGTTTGAATGCCCAGCGGTTGATATAGGTTTTAAACGCATAATCAAAACGGGCTGGCCCCAGTATTTCGTTGCGTAATAATTCCAGGCCATAACCAGGTTTTAAATAAAGTGCAATACCAATATTTGCTTCCTGCATGGCGTCGGGTGTAGTAAATATAGGTTCTGTATTTTCTCCAAACATATAGGAAGTACTGGCTGACATGGGTTGTGAACTTTTATATTCTCCATTGTTAAAATCATCATCAGCCAAAGAGTTGATGAAAGTATTAAAACCTTCGTCCATCCACCCGTAACGGCGTTCATTGCTACCTACGATCATAGGAAACCAGGTATGCCCGAATTCGTGATCCGTAACACCAAACAAGCCTGAACTGGTAGCCCTGCTACCGCAAAAAACAATACCCGGGTATTCCATACCGCCTACATTGCTGGCTACATTTACAGCCACAGGATAAGGGTATTCATACCATCTTTTACTGTAATTTTCAATACTACCTTTTATATATTCAGTTGACCGCACCCAGCCCTTTGTAGTGTTACTCTCGGCAGGGTATACACTCATTGCCAGCGAGGTTTTACCACTGGGTAAATTTATTTTAGCGGCATCCCATATAAAACTTTTTGATGAAGCCCAGGCCACATCCCTTGAATTGCTGATCCTGAATTTCCAGGTAAGTGTTGTTTTGGAAGGTCTTGAAGCAGGGTCTGTCACTTCTTTTTCTGAACGGATCAATACGGTTTGGTCAGATTTTTTAGCTTCTGCCAACCTGGAAAGCTGTGTTGCCGTCAATACTTCGCCGACATTTTGCAATTCGCCGCTGCAAACCACGATATGGCTTGCTGGTGCGGTAATGGCTATATCAAAATCGCCATACTCGAGGTAGAACTCACTTGGTCCTAAATAGGGATCCGTATTCCAGCCACGGATATCATCGTACACACACATCCGTGGATACCATTGCGCCACAGTAAAAATATCGCCGTTCTTCGTTTTTAAAATACCACAACGGTCTGCACCATATTCCGGTAACACAAATGAAAAATCAATTTTTATTTTTACCACATCACCACCGGGCTTTACGGGTTTGGGTAAACGCACCTGCATGCGGGTATCGGTAATTATATAATCGGCAATACTGTTATCACTCAGATTCTTTACACTGCTGATGGTATAGCCGCCATTGAAATTACTTTTGCTGTCTCCATAACGGCTACCTGTGTTCACAGGCATGCGTGCCTGGCCGCGACTTTCTTTATTAAATAGATTCTGGTCTAATTGAAGCCATAGAAAAGACAATGTATGAGGACTGTTGTTTTTATAACTGATGGTAACGCTGCCGCTTACCAGGTGCGTTACATCATTGAGCGAAGCCGTGATCTGGTAATCGGCTTTATTTTGCCAGTAACCAATATTGGGCTCTCCTGTTGCGGCCCTGCTGATGGTACCACCTGATGGATAAAATAACGGGGAAAATAAGGTATGGGGATTATATTTAGTTTCAACGGGAGCTGCCGGCTGTGCAACAACTGCGGTGAAAAATAAAAATGATGTAATAAAAGAGAAAAAAGACTTCAGCATGTGTTGTATTTTATTCTATGAAGATAGATAAAACAACAATACCGGTAAAGCGTATTTAATGAACGGTAGTTATTTCCATTCCTGCAGGTATTTTCTCCCGGTTTCTTTAAGCGCAATATCATCTTCGGTATGATTGGCGTATAATAACATCTGGTTGAGTAATGCGATTGCTTTATCGTCCTGGTCGTTGCGATGGTATGCTTTTGCCAGTTCCAGGCAGTTTAAAATAAAGGCTGGTGCCAATGCCCTTGATTTTTCCAATGCTTTGATACTTTCTTTTAATGATGATGGGGGGAAACTGCCATAAAAAACTTTTACTGCGGCTCTTTCCATCATATTTAAATTACTGATCTCATAATGCCAGCGCCCCAATACATGCCAGGCTAAAAAATTAGAGGGATTACCTCTTATGGCGGCATCAACATATTTTTTCAGGTCTTTTGCAGAAGCAACTTTTTCTTTACCCGATTTGGTTAGGGTACTTCTTCCCAGCATGATGGCCATGGAAGTATTGGCATCCGAATAGGTGGAATCAATCTTTAAAGCAGTTAGGGCATATATTTTTGCAGCGGTATAATAATCGTCCCTCAGTTTTGCATTCGTCTGCCGCTGGCCGATACGGCTACATAACTCACTGCTCTTGCTCAATGCATGCAGATCAGTGGGTTTAATTTTCAGTGCTTCCTTAAATTTATTGAGCGCAGCTTTTTCATCCGGTATGGCTTCTAACCTATCGGCCTCTTTGATGATTGCTGCAATATCCTGCGCAGCAGTTTTCAAAAAAGTAAGGAGTATAAGAGAACAGGTTAAAAAACATTTCATGCTAAAAGTCTTTTTTATAACTAACGCCAATATTACCGGAAAATGATGCAATGGGTGGATAAACTTTTTTTATATTGATATGGATCGATACAATCCTGTTGTCTGCATCATAGATCAATTGCGCCAAATCCTGTGCCACTGTCTCTAAAAGATTAGCAGGAATAGCCATTCGCTGCTTAATGATATCATAAATTTTCACGTAATCCACCGTTTGATGCAAAGCAGTTACCTGCTCTTTTGCAGCAATGGTAACTTCGGCATTTACTTCATATTCATTACCCAGGATGCGTTCTTCATCATACAAACCATGAAAAGAAAAGAACCGGAGATTATTAAGATGAATGGTGAACATTTTTTAAATGGATAATTCTTTCGAAAGTTAAAATGGATACTAATCAGTATTCTGTTGGTATAGTATATTTAAATGGATAATTTTTTCAACGCCGAAAGCATCCCAAAAAATGAAGAGTATAATGAATCTAAAACATTATCCATTATTAATTTATCAATTAATGTAGTCCCTTCTCACTTAAATACCGCTCTGCGTCCAGCGCTGCCATACAGCCGCTACCCGCCGCAGTTACTGCCTGCCGGTAAATTTTATCCTGCACATCGCCACTTGCAAAAACACCTTCGATATTGGTTTTGGAAGTGCCCGGTGTAGTTTTAATGTACCCGGCATCATCCATATCTATCCAGCCTTTAAAAATATCGCTGTTGGGCTGATGCCCTATTGCAACAAAAAATGCACTTACAGGAATAATGGTAGTAGCTCCTGTGAGATTACTTTTAATGCGTACTGCTTCTACTTTTTTATCGCCTAGGATCTCATCGGTTTCGCTATGCCAGTTCACTTTAATATTGGTGGTTTTCAACACCCTTTCCTGCATTACTTTACTCGCCCTCATTTCGCCCTTACGTACGATCATGTGTACCACCGAACATATTTTGGAAAGGTATAAGGCTTCTTCAGCTGCGGTATCCCCTGCACCAATTATCGCTACTTCTTTTCCTTTAAAGAAAAATCCATCACATACGGCACAGGCACTAACGCCATAACCATTTAAGCGATGTTCACTTTCCAGTCCCAGCCATTTAGCGCTGGCACCTGTTGAGATGATCACTGAATCAGCTTCGATCCATTTTTCTTCGTCAATTTCAACCTTTAAAGGTCTTACTGAAAAATCAACTTTGGTAGCCAATCCATAACGGATATCTGCACCCATACGTTTTGCCTGGTTCTCAAAATGCACCATCATATCCGGCCCCTGGATACCTTCGGGATAACCGGGATAGTTTTCTACTTCTGTAGTAATGGTTAATTGTCCGCCGGGTTGAATACCCTGGTATAACACTGGATTTAATCCTGCTCTTGATGCATAAATTGCCGCAGTATAACCTGCCGGTCCTGATCCAATAATTAAACAATGTACTTTTTCGATATCCATAATTGCTGTTTCAAAATAAAATAGTCTGCGAATTTACAGGAATATTCTTTTTCCGGGAGTATTATTGGGCAATGATTGTCTTGTACCATGCTGCATACCCATAAAAAGCGCCCAATGCGCCATTGCTGATATTTCCTATTACCTTGTTAGGCTGGGCAAAAGGATTGCCAATGCTTTGCTGGGCAAATTCCCAGGTATTCCAGAAAGTGAATGTGGCCTTATCTATATTACACAATTTAAAAGTTAAGGTATCTCCTTTTTTAAAAAAATTGCTATCAGCCTTAATAGGGTTATTCCTGTCGATACCCTGGTCAACCTGGAATTCATAAGTGGTACCATCAATGATGGCATCATCAAAAACAGAATTGGCACCAGGTAAAAAATTGCCCCTGTTCTTACGGGTAAAATAACGGATATAATTGCCCAGGCCCGGGGGATCGGTGGTTTTGGTCATGATCACCCGTTTATTGGTATCCGGATTTAAAGGCGCCTGTTTAAACCATATAGAATCTGGATACTTTGTCAATAAAGGAATATGAGTAATGGCGCTATATTCTTTTCCTTCTGCTTTTATGGTAAGGGTATATTGTTTATTGAACTCGCCCAAAAAAGCGGTCGCCAGGTTTGCAGAATCAATGCCGTAATAATAACCGGTATACCCTGGCGCAAGCGGCACTGCATATTCTTTTAGTTTATGCGTAAGCGTTCCGTTGCTCATGCTAACATCGGCATTACGGATAAATGAGGCGGCCAGTATCTGCGGACTGATGGTACTGAAATAATCAAAACTTTTAGTAAGTACCACTGTAGGCACCAGCCCATTTTCAATCTGGGCATCCACTACTACCAGGTCATCTGCATTCTTTAAATTGAAATCAATATTTTTTTCGCAGGATGAACAAATCAGTATGGCAAAAAGGAGAATAAAAAATGTTTTCATTTGCATTACAAATTTAATGGCTGCAGCACATATTTTGCTATTTATGCTGTTAATCTTTAATAACAAAAACAAAAGAACAAAGTTTATTGCTTAAACAGCCCTATTTAATATTCAATGAAATACAACTGAATTTCTTCATTGAATATTTTTTTAGCAAAAAAAATCCTCCCCACTGTAGTGGAGAGGACCTGGACGAATAACCCATCAAAATATTATCCTAAATAAGCTTTTAAAGCGCCGCTGTAACGGGCTTTTTGTAATCGCTTAATAGCTCTTTCCTTGATCTGGCGGATACGCTCTTTAGTGAGGTCGTACTTTTGACCGATTTGCTCAATGGTAACACCATTTTCGCCATCTAATCCAAAATACGCGTTTACGATCTCTGCTTCACGTGGACTCAATGATTTTAATACCCTGCGGATCTCATTTTTCAATGAATCATGCATCACATCTTCATCAGTTTCATCACCACCTTTTAACAAGTCACCCATGGCTACATCTTCTGCTTCATGCACGGGTGCATCAAGGGAAGTATGACGGGTGTTGCTTTGAAAAATGTTGTTGATTTCTGTTTCACTCATCTCCAGTAATTCTGCCAACTCTTCAGTTGATGGCTCTCTCTCATGTTCCTGTTCAAAAGCCATGTAAGCTTTGTTAGCTTTGTTGTAAGTGCCAATTTTGTTTTGAGGCAGGCGGACTAATCTGCCCTGCTCTGCCAACGCCTGTAGTATAGATTGGCGAATCCACCACACAGCGTAAGAAATGAATTTGAAACCTTTGGTTTCGTCAAAGCGTTGTGCCGCTTTAATAAGGCCGAGGTTACCCTCGTTAATTAAATCACTAAGAGAAAGGCCCTGGTGCTGGTACTGCTTAGCAACAGATACCACGAAACGAAGGTTGGCCTGCACCAATTTGTCCAATGCCCGCTGATCGCCCATCTTGATTTTTTGAGCCAGGATGGTTTCCTCTTCAGGAGTGATCATAGAGATTTTAGAAATTTCCTGCAAATATTTCTCAACTGCCTGTGAATCACGGTTGGTAATCTGCGTTGCGATCTTAAGTTGCCTCATTGTATTGTATTAATGCTGAATGTTTAACACTATAAAGACATATTTGTTGGGGAAAATGTTGCAAATGAATAGTTAATGCCTCAGATTCATCAAAAATAGTTGGCAAAATTACATTAAAATAGGCGTATTTCATAGCGTTTGGGTAAAAAAGGTATGAATGGTGGATAAGAAGCTGTAAACAATTGAAAGTTGAAGGTTGAAAATTGAAAGTTAATGTTGAAGGTTGAAAGTGGCTTCGTAACTTTCAACCTTCAACATTAACTTTCAACAATGACCGATCTTCGTTCTGATACTTTTACCAAACCTTCACCGGCAATGCTGGAAGCCATGTTTAAAGCACCTGTGGGCGACGACGTTTTTGGCGAAGATCCTTCTGTTAATAAACTGGAATCAATGGCCGCTGCCATGTTTGGTATGCCGGCTGCGCTTTTTTGCCCCAGCGGCACCATGACCAATCAAATAGGTATTAAATGTCATACCCAGCCGGGTGATGAAGTGATCTGCGATAAAGTTAGTCATGTGTACATTTATGAAGGAGGCGGAATAGCTTCAAATAGCGGAAGCCAGGTTAAGGCAATTGAAGGAAACCGGGGAAGGATCAGCGCAGAACAAGTGATCGAAAATATCAATCCTGATGATATTCATAAGGCCAGAACAAGCCTGGTAAGCCTGGAGAATACTGCAAACAGGGGCGGTGGAAGCTGTTATGATTTTACTGATTTTCAATTGATTAAAGAAATTTGCTTACAAAATAAATTAAGCCTCCACCTCGATGGTGCCAGGCTTTGGAATGCCCTGGTGGCAAAGGGTGAATCGCCTAAACAGTATGGAGAAGTATTCGACAGTATTTCTATTTGTTTAAGCAAGGGATTAGGAACGCCGGTAGGCAGTTTGTTACTGGGTCAACATGACTTCATTAAAAAAGCCAGGCGGGTAAGAAAGGTTTTTGGTGGTGGTATGCGGCAGGCCGGTTACCTGGCGGCAGCTGGTATTTATGCTTTGGAAAATAATATTGAAAGATTGGCAGAAGATCATGATCATGCCAAACAAATTGCAGCAGCGTTGGCCAAAAAGGATTTTATTGGTAAGATAATGCCCGTAGAGACCAATATTGTGATCTTTGAAGTGACCGGCTCCTATACTGCAAAGGAATTTTGTGAAAGACTTAAACTGGATGATATTCTTTGCCTGACGATTTCACCCACCCAGGTGCGCATGGTTACCCACCTGGATATTACTAAAGAAATGCTAAATCAATTGGTAGGTATAATTGCACAGCTTTAATGAAAAATAAAAAGGGTAAACAGGCGTTTTAATGTAAACCTGTTTTATGAAATGCCAACTTCCTGTATTACTTTTTGCAATAATGGCTTTCCAGTCTTGCAAAAAGAATGAAGACCAGCCCTCTAACAGCGAGGCAAAGATCAATTTCATATTTAAATTCGATTCTACCCAGGCCCGCTTAAATGCCATAGGCCAGCCTTCGGTAATTGCTTCCGGAAATGCCGGGCAAAGTCCCCGCTTTAATAAAATGAGTGCCCATTATTTAGAACTGGCACCAACCGCTTTTACCGCTTTAGGTGCCGGCGCTGTTTTGTATCATGCCCCCGAGGTTAGTACCGGTGGTGCAACAGCTATAGATTTTTCTAAAGCCAAATTTGCAGGTAACAATGAAATATTTTTAAGTATTCCGATAAAAAGTTTTGCAGCAGGCCCTTACAGCTGGATAAGGGTTTCCCTGGCTTATCAAAACTACAATGTATATGTAAACGGCATGGGACAAACCATTGATGCTACCGTGGCTTCGTTTATAGGTTACCGTACTTACCTGGGTTCCTTCAAAATCAAAGACAGTACAATAATTGTTAACGGCAACAGGGCACAAGGCTACTGGGCTACAGAAGCCAGTGCATTTGGCTTTGGTATGGTACAGAGCGGACAGGCGCCAGCCGGAGCCACCACTGTTCCCAATCCTATTTTTGCTACTTCACCCATACCGGCTGGTTCATGCGTTGTTACAGGGCAATTCGCTTCTCCTCTTGTTGTGAGTGGTAACGAAACTGCAGATATCAATATCGTGGTTTCATTAAGTACCAATAAGAGTTTTGAATGGAAAGATATGGATAGCAATGGCCGGTTTGATCCTTTAAATGGCGATAGTGTGGTAGATATGGGGATACGAGGATTGATACCCATTAAACAATAAGCATAGTAACCGGGCCGTTACCAGCCACCATAATAAATTAGTTACATCAGTTATTGGGTACTACATTTGACCGTATCTTTTATAAATCAATTCCTATTCAAAATTCTCCTACGATAATAATTTTAAGAGAAAGGCAATTATTGCTAAGAGTGTTGAAATTATATATCGTGGTCAATGATACTCATTTGTACCAATTAAAAGAACAGGAACCCCTTTTTATTGAAGAAAATCAATTACCGGTTAAGATCGTTGCTAAAAATGGTTTTCATTTTTCGAAACCCCTGCATATAAGAAAACAAACCACCGATAATATATTGCTCGGTATCGGCTGCGAAGTGGATAACGGTCGCCTCTGGGGCGGTATATTGTTAAGCCTGCTTTTATTCATTATTTTTTTTGCTACAGGTTTATACATCATATTACTGATGGCCAACCTTCCCTTATTTTTTTTAGTGTATAAATTCTTTTTAAAACCCAATGAATTTATTTACATAGAAATATTGAAGAAGTAACAACTCCGCTTTTTTTTAGATAACTTTATTCCTTAAAATTATAACTGTGAGTTTTCCAACCATCAACCCCGCTTCTACCCCGGCCTGGCATGCCTTGCAAAATCATTTCAGCCAGGTAAAAACAATCCATTTAAAAGAATTGTTTGCGGCAGATGCAAAAAGATTTGACAATTTCTCTTTATCATTCAATGATATTCTATTCGACTATTCCAAAAACATTATTACTACAGATACTATGCAGCTGTTGCTGCAACTGGCCAATGAGTGTAAATTAGCAGATGCCATTGAAGCCATGTTCAGCGGCGAAAAAATAAACGGCACAGAAAACAGGGCTGTATTACACACTGCTTTAAGGAATTTTTCGGGCCAGCCTGTTGTAACTGATAACGTTGATGTAATGCCGGAAGTAAAAAAAGTGTTGCGGCAAATGGATGACTTCTGCAAAAAGATACACAGCGGTGAATGGAAGGGATATACCGGTAAAAAAATAAAGTACATTGTAAATATTGGTATCGGTGGAAGCGACCTGGGGCCGGTAATGGTTACTGAAGCACTGAAGCCTTACTGGGTAGCAGGTATACAAACTTATTTTGTAAGTAATGTGGATGGTACCCATATTGCTGAAACATTAAAAAAAGTGACGCCTGATGAAACCTTGTTTTTAATTGCGTCAAAAACTTTTACTACCCAGGAAACCATGACCAATGCACACAGTGCACGGAACTGGTTTTTACAGTCTGCAAAAGATGATGCTTTGGTAGCCAAACATTTTGTAGCGCTATCCACCAACGAAAAAGAAGTGACGAAATTTGGTATCGCAGCAGAAAATATGTTTGTATTCTGGGATTGGGTTGGCGGCCGATACAGTTTATGGAGTGCTATTGGTTTGTCGATTGCCTTAACGATTGGCTATACTAATTTTGAACAATTACTGAAAGGCGCACACGAAACGGATAAACATTTTCGTACTGCTGCATTTAACAAAAACATCCCGGTGATCATGGCTTTGATCGGGTTGTGGTACGGTAACTTTTATGGTACTACTACCGAGGCTATTCTTCCTTACGATCAATATATGCATCGCTTTGCTGCCTATTTTCAACAGGGCAATATGGAAAGCAATGGCAAATACATCGATAGGAATGGTGAAAAAGTAACTTACAGCACCGGACCGGTAATATGGGGCGAACCTGGCACTAATGGCCAACATGCATTTTATCAACTGATCCACCAGGGCACACAGATCATTCCCTGCGATTTTATTGCGCCTGCCATCAGCCATAATGTTATTGCTGACCATCATCAGAAATTGTTGAGCAATTTTTTTGCACAGACGGAAGCATTGATGAATGGTACAGGAAATGACAATGCCTACCGGGTTTTTGAAGGCAACCGCCCTACCAATTCTTTTTTAGTGAAAGAGATCAGCCCTTTTAGTTTAGGGGAATTAATAGCGCTGTACGAACACAAAATTTTTGTGCAGGGTGTGATCTGGAATATTTACAGCTTTGATCAATGGGGAGTTGAACTGGGCAAAGTATTAGCCAATAAAATTTTACCGGAATTGTTGACCGATAATATCGTATCATCACATGATTCTTCCACCAATGGATTGATCAATGCGTATAAGAAAATGAAATGAGTGCAGAAAAATCAATACCTGTCCGGCGCAGTTAATTCTGTTTCACCAGTAACAACATAACTGAACGGGGTTTTACCCAATTTGCCTTTTATGGTGATCTTCTTAATTGTTTCGCCGGCCATATCCTGCCCGTTGGCAGGATATACATATATCTTCCAGGTATGATTACCCTTTTTTCGGTTAAGCAGTACCGGTTTACTATTGACTTTCTTTATCCCGATAGCATTTGCAGTGGTTTCTTTTTCTTCAACTTCAGCTTTAAATAATATCCCATTATATGAAATGGCACCTATTGTAGGTTTGCCATTATAGTTAGTTTCTAAAAAAATAAAGCGCTCGGTTATTCCTTTTGGATTGATGGTATTACCATTGTCATCTTTCATGGGCATGCCCGGTATTGATACCGTATAAAAAGCCTGTGCTTTTTGCAGCAGGAGTTTTTGTGCATCCGCATGATAAAATGCAATTGATAATATGATCAGGAATATTTTTTTCATCTGTGTCCAAATTTACGGTTATATAAGACCTTAAAATTGTGGCAAAGTAAAAGCCGCCTTAATTTTAAGGCGGCTTTTAACATTTCAACATTTGTTTTAGTTCACAAATACTTTACCTACGGCCAGTGGAGTGCCATTAAGTGTAGATAATTTGATAATATACATACCACTGCTGTAATTGCTGATATCAATATTAACTGGCTGGTAAGGTCCGCTTACCACAACATCTTTTTCGATAACCAACATTCCTTTGGTATCAAATATGGTTATTTTACGGGTAAGCGTGTTGTTGGTGGTACTATGAAACCTCACCTGGAATTTCCCATTATTGGGATTAGGTGAAATAAATAGTATTGCACTTACAGAATCTGCAACATTAAATAATGCAGAGGTACCCGAACAGCCTTTTTCATCGGTTACAACAACACTGTAGTTACCTATTCCGCCTGAAGTAATATTTATTTTGGCCCCGGTGGCTACCTGCTGGTTGCCTTTATACCAGGCAAATGTATTCGACAATAAACTTGGACCTGCAGTGGCAGTTAGAGAAGCTACCAGACCTGGCTTTAAACTGCTGAATGGATCTGCAGTAATAAAAACAGTTGGTAAGCGATTCACTGTTAATATACCTGGATTTGAAATGATCGATCCGCAGGACGCCACAGAAGCAATACTGCGGTATCGGTTACCATTAATCGCTTCTTTTACGTTTGACAGCGTTAAGCTGCTTGCAGTTGCTCCTGCAATATTGCTGTATACAAATCCGCCATCAGTACTTACCTGCCATTGATAGGTAGTACTATTACCGGTAGCTGTAGCCATAAATGTTGCACTGGTATTGGCACAGGCTGCTACATTAACAGGTTGCAACGTAAATGTTGCCGGGCTGTTTACGGTAAGTGTGGCTACCGCTGATGTTGTATTGGCCGGCGTACATTGTCCATTAATGATACATTTATATTTATTTCCATTCATGGCAACAGTAGTTGTAGCAATGGAAAGTATACTACTGGTTACACCTGAATAAGGAGCGGCATTGGCAAGGTTGGTATAAGTAGTACCTCCGTCAGTGCTCAGCTGCCATTGATAAGTCAGCAAGGTACCCGTAACCGTAAGTCCGATGCTGGCTGCATTGCCCACACAAACTGTAGTATTAGGTGGCTGCGAAGTAATATTTGCGGCCTGGCAGGTCTGGATATTTATACTGTAATCCTCTACCTGTCCGTAAGTAGAAGTACCGCAGGGGCTGGTATTTCCCCCGGTGGCAGCATCGTGTAACCTGATACGCATTCTTGTTATTCCGATTGTAGCAGTTGCTGGAATAGGAACAGCAAACGTATACGGTCCTGCTCCCTGCGCCGAAGTATAGATGGTTTCACCGGCATCAGTGAAAACGCCATTCTGGTTAAGATCTACAAATACAATTACCTGGTCTGTAGCCACAGCAGCAGCGCTGGGCGTTACCGTCATTGAATAAGCTGAGGAGGGTTCTACCTGTGTAATGAATTGCGCAAAATTTTCGTAACCGGCGGTTGATGTAGAAGGATTGTTGATCGTGTTGAATTGCACCCTTGCGATCTTTTCCCTGGTTATATCTGTTGCACCTGCAGTACAATAAGGCGTCCAGCGATAAACCTGTCCGGTTGCAGGTTTGGTATTGAGAGAATTGGTTTCTGTGGTGTAACTAAAGCCCGGGTTGGTACCGGTGCCGTTAAGCGAAATAAAACTGCCGCTACCCGTTCCTGTTGAAGTAAGACCAATAGATGCACCCAGGTCGCCTGCATTGGCTACAGAACCTGTTTCCCTGTTGTAAACAAATTCTATCACATTAGTAGTTTCATACAGTTTTAACTGGAAGGATATAGCACCTGTTAAGCCACTATACTGCCATTTGCTGTTAAACCATTGTATGGTAAGTACCCTGTCCGGGGCTGTTCCGGATAATAAATAAGACGTGTTACCACTGCCGTTATCCATATCATCCCATAATGGTGATATGATCGGCCGGCCGGCTCCCAACCCACCGGAAAGATCATTTGACCAGGTGTCTGTTGTACCTGTAAGTACAGTACCAAGAGAAGCAAAGCCATTGGCACAGGGACGGATCACCGTGTAGCTTGTACCGTTATATACAAAAGGAAAGCCAATGGTGATGGCTGCATAGCCGTCATCCGCATTTGCGGCAGCTCCATACAGGTAAGAAACAGCAGTACCACCGGTAATGGGTGTATAAGTGCCGCTTACTGCCGAAAAGGTATAGGCAGGCACCTGTGCTTGTGTTACAATGTTTAAAAACAGCATGGTAACCAGTATGTTGCAGAATATTTTTTTTAGCATGAAATTATTTTTGAGTTGATCGATTTAGTGAATGGAACCAAAGAAATGAATGATCACTTACCAGGGATAAGTGATCATTCATGAAAATCATTTCTTTAATTCTTTAAAACTTTTGCTGCATACTTCTGTCCATCTACAGTCACTTTCAATATATAGCCAGTTCTGCCCGGAATACTGGTTGTAGGGATCGTATAGTTATATGAAACGGCGGTTTGTACTGATTTAGACACCAGCCTTCCCGTGTTATCATACAAGGTTAAAGTAACCGGCCCTGCAGGCAACCTGCGGAACCTTACGCCCAGGGTTGTAGAGAAAGGATTAGGTAATACGATGATACCTTGTTTAATATCATCTTTCCTTAACACTACAACGTTACTGTAAATAACAGAACCATCAGTATGGATCATTTTGATGCGGAAATAATTGGCCTGTACCACTTCAGGATCAGCATAAGAATAACTGCTTGGTGTTAATTTATATCCTGCTCCTGTTACTGTTCCTCTTTTAGTGAAAACAGTACCATCGTATGATTTTTCCACTTCAAACTTCACACTGTTTAATTCAACAGAAGTGGTCCAGTTAAGATCGATATCTCTGCCATTGGCGTTGAATGCACCGGCAAGATTAAGTATCGTATTCATTTTATCAGGCACCCCAAAACCAAAGCCGGAGAATCCTTTATCAAAAATGAAAGACAATGTATAATACCCTGTTCCAAACGTACGGCGTACAGGATTTACTACTTCTACTGTTCCGGCACCATCAGGTTGTGCGTTCAATGGAGTAACATTACTGATCCTTGATGGAACTTTTATCATTTTAATACTATCCCATATTTGCCCGGTTGCGGCCTCCCATCCTTGCTTTTCTGCTGCAGTAAAATAGAATGTGATCTCGTATTTACCTGTAACACTATTGGTGGTGGGCAATACCTGGTAGGTTTTATTCATCAGGTAATTGGCCGGGTTCGTATTCCAGAATTGTGATGCACCTGTACCAGCCCTATCGATCAGTACCTGAGTACAGCCAAAGGTTTGGTTAGATAAATTCAGAATACGTGCCAGTATTTCTCCTGTAGGTGTATAATAGAACAGATCGCTATTGGCACCAAGGTATTCGCTCTTTGTACTATTTAATGCTGTAGCTACCTGGTTACCAAATGTGGCGAGGAATGTTGCAACGGCACGGTTATCATCAATAAATGCAGCGGCTAATGCACAACCCGCAGCTGGAGCTGTTGTCCAGTTACTATAAGTGGAAGCCCTTACACCGGTTCCCAGCGGAGCCGCCATACCTTCTACAATATCCGTAACACCCTCAGCAGTACCCGAAGAATTATCAAAGCAGAATTGTACCACAATATTGGATGTACCATTCCATACAAACGGTGTGCTGAATGCAAACACGTTATTACCGGCAACGGTTGAATAATCTGAAGTATAGACCTGTGATACTGCTTCCGGGGCAAAACCGGCACCCAGGTTTGTATTGGCAGTATTAGCCATTGAAATAGTAAACCCTTTAAATGGTTGCGTGGTGTTTTTTGTTTTAACCCTTAATGTTAATGAACTGATCACTGCATTACGGATGATACCAGCTGCCTGTAATTCGGCCACAGTATACAGTACCTGTACACGATGTTTTAATTTAGTAGCATCAAACGGTGTGTTTAAAGTCGTCAGGTCGGTATTAAAGGTGCCAATAGTATAACTGGCCGAACCTAACGGTACAGGTAACAAGTCATTATCACCAATGGTGAATTTATGTACCGGTACGGTTCCTGTTACAGCGTTGGTGGTACCCGAAATAGTAAAGGCAAGGTTAAAGAATTCTGCTGTTTCCACTTCCACATCATCATATACCCTTATCGTAATGGGTTTAATTCCTATTGCAGCATTACTGAATACCTGCTGTTTTGAAGGTGCAGTGAAACTTCCGTTAGTAGTAAAATCAAAATCAACACCTTCCACTGCGGTACTGCCTGCTGCAACATTAAATGTAACAGTGGCGTCACCTGTAGGCGGATTGAGGATCCCGGTATTGATCACATAATCTTTATATCCACGACAACCAGCTAAAGTAGCTGACTGTTCAACAACATTGGTTGCTGCGGTAACAAACTTAATTTCCGGAGCTGATGATGCAGATATCTGCGCAGTAAATAATCCCCTGCCGTAAGTGGCTGCAACAACAGTGTTATCGCTCTTACGCAACCTCAACATGCTTACACGTGTAGTGGGAAATCCCTGGCTGATATTCCATACTGTACTGGCTCCGTTAACAGCAGTGGTAGTAAATACACCTGTCTCTGTTCCTATAATCAATTGGTTATTATCATTAGGATCGAACATGGCCGACCATACCGGCATATCAGGCAGGTTACCGTCAATTGCTGTCCAGCTGGTACCGCCATTGCTGCTGTACCAAACATTATTAACACCATAGTTGGTAAATGTGGCCACTAAAAAATTATCAGTTGAACCCACGTTTACGCAATTTATATATCCTGCAGGAAAGCCAGCACCTGTAATATCTGTTGCTACCGGGGTAGCGCCGTCAGCACCATCCACCCTTACTACTTTACCGGATGTTCCACCTAAATACAAACGGTTAGCAGTATATGGAGATACTTTGAGCGCAGCGGCAGATCCGCCGTTTAATTGGGTAACCGTAACAGTGGTAGAAGTATTGGCGGCTGCTGTATTAGCGTTTAACCACCTGCGGTATTGGTTACCTGTGTTACAGGCATACATAATATTCTGCCCGTCATCATAATCAAATGGATTGGCAAATAAACCCTGGGTGGTATTAAGGTTTACACTCGACCAGGTTTGTCCGCCATTGGTACTACGACGATATTGGTTGTATACATAACTACCAAACTGTATGTTGGGATCCTGTTGATTAATATAAACGTACATACCATCACCACCGGTAACTTCGGTGGAATAACTTAAGCCGTCATTTTTTAACTGGTGTACACCGTTATCCTGTGCACCAGCCAGTAAATAAGGCGAACCTGCTGCAGGATGTATGGCAGCAGCGTAAAACTGTTTAAGCGACAAATTCCTGTTACGGTCTTTCCAGCTTACCCCGCCATCATTGGAATAAAATATCCCCCCATCACAACCGATATAAACACGGCTTTCAGTTCCTTTCTTCATCCATTGCATAAAGTGATGATCAGCGTGCACATAAGGAATAGTAGTTACCCAATAAGTTAACCTCGTCCAGGTAGAGCCGCTGTTGGTTGAGCGGTAGGCATCCAAACCACCGCAAAGTAGTTCGGCAGAGTTGGCGGGATTAATGGCCAATGTGTGATTGTACCACCCCTGTCCGCTTAAAACACCGGCAGGCATTACTGCAGTATTTTGTTTTATCCAGGTTGCGCCACCATCAATTGACTTATAGCAACTATCTGAGTTATAAGCTGCAGTAACTGTTACTGCATATAAAGTATCAGCAAGACAAGCTAATTCCAGTCTTACTGCTGCTACTGCAGAAGATCTTATTCCTGTACTGCTACTCCAGGTTGCACTGGTAACTGTAGCAGGATTGGAAGTATAGCGATGGTTAACTACTGTACCCAGGTATCCAAAGCTTGCATGCAATTTACCGGTACTGCTTATTTCTATATCGGTACAATGTGCATTGGTACTGGTTAAACCTGTAGGAGTAATATTGGTCCAGGTAAGGCCTTTATCATTGGAACGTAACAAACCAAATGGCTGCGCTAATGGTGTTGTGGTAATACGGGCTGCTACATATACATTACCTGTAGCATCACATAATATTTTAAAATTGCGCATGAAGTTGCTGGTAGAAGGCAATTGTGTCCAGGTTTCTCCTTTATCAAGGGATTTCCATATACCGGCACCAAAATGTGCATCAGCATTACTGGTAGCTTCCCCAGTTGAAAAATACATGACAGATGGATTGGAAGGATCCTGGCAAATGGAGGATATGGCCATGTTGGCAAAGTAGTCATTCACATTATACCAGCTGGCAACCGGAGAAAGGAAATTGGTACATTTCCATACACCGCCCGAAACACCACCTACAATAACAGTATTACCGGTTGGGTCATTTAATGTATCAACTAATACTCCGGCCATCCTGCCCGAAGTATACCCATTTCCACCGCGTGTATTACCATTGCTTGGACCTACAGAATCATAATTTGGTCCTCTTTCTACCCATAAAAGGTTACCGAGATTGGCTGGTCCGCCACCGGCGCCGCCGTTTTGCAGGAAGTGCGTATAATCAATGGCTTTTTTAAGCCTGTCGTAAGGCACATAACCCAATGCCGGGTCTTTCATTTTTTCAAAATCAAGTTCGACTAACTTATCGGGGTTATCGTACTTCTCATCTTCTTCTTCTTCCCTTTCTCTTTCTTCCTCCTCCTCGTTGCTGGCAACAAGGGCTGCACGGTTAGGGTGCCGGTCTTTGCAGGAAACAAAAAGGCATACGCATAGGGATGCACATACCAGGTAATGCAGTAAAAGTAGTGTTGTAAATTTTCTCATCATGCTTGTTGTTTAGTTATTATCAAATTTGGTGGAGGGGAAATAATTTCAGTATCGTTGTTATACAAAGAAGCTGTATAGTCAAAATATTTTGTAACGTCCTGCAAAGAAATACCGGGAAAACAATACGGGACACAGGGTTCAAACGCCCATTGCTGTATAGCCATTTTAGCAGCAGCCTGGTGCTTGCCGGGAGTATTACCAGTATTTGTTGCGTTGAGTTTTTTTAATCCTTCCAGTACCTGGTCTTCCCTTTCATCGTTTACACAGAAAATGTATTGTTTACCATTCTCCTCCTTTATTTTCACTACATCATACATTTCGCCGTTTAAACTGAATTCTTTTCCTTCTTCTTCCCATTGAATGGTATGATTACCGGTAAGGCAGACCTTAACCAGCAGGTTATCCGGCACTTGCTTTAATAATTGTTCTTTTGCGGCTTCCTTTGCGAGCTGTAATTGGATGGTATAAAAAACGTAGTAGCCAAACTGGCTTAAAAATAAAATGCTGAGGAATATTATGGGTATAAATTTTTTCAGGAAATAGTTTTGGTATAGCAATTTACCAAATTGTTGATGCAAAAATCCCCTGCGGTAACAAATAAGTTGGATTTATTTGATAGACGGTTTTTTGATTTGGAATTTAATTAAATATGTATGATAATACGCGCATATCATGCTTTATATTTATAATATTTCCAACAAAAAACCCTTTCAAAAATGAAAGGGTTCCGTAATTAGTTTTGGTCGTTTATCTTACCATTTATCTACTTCTTCAGTGCTGCCATTATCCACTGGTGTAACCGGTTCGGAAATGGTAGTTTTTTCTTCTGCCACAGCCTCAGGAGCTTCAGTGGTTGCAGCAGCTTCTGTATTATTTGCAACTGCCGGTGCACCTTCACCCTCATATGGAGTATCATGGTTAAAAGCATCAAAATCAAAATTGGGCATCAATTCTGTTTTTACATAATCAACAGCTTCCCCCAATCCTTTCAAAAATTTATTAAAATCTTCTTTGTACAAAAATATCTTATGTCTTTCATATCCGTCACTATCAAACTTTTTACGGCTTTCAGTGATGGTCAAATAAAAATCATTGCCACGGGTTTCTCTTACATCAAAAAAGTAAGTCCTGCGTTTTCCTGCACGGATGCGTTGGCTGTAAACGCTCTCCATTTTTTTGTCGTTGTTTTCGTACGCCACTGTTATTTGTTTTTAGTTTTAAACGATTTCCCTTTTTTAGGGCAGAGCAAAGATAAAATTGTTTTTGAAACCACAAAATATAACTGAAAGTATTTCGGAGCAGGATTGACTACAGACAACAGACCATTGTCCAAGGATAGACTTTTAAATAAAAAACTATTCAGTCGTCTATAGTCCGTTGTCCGTCGTCTTTTAATTCCTTTCGGCCTGCTGGCGGTTGTACATTTCCGTATAGATACCATTGTTTTGCAGCAACTGTTCGTGGGTGCCTTCTTCAACAATTTTTCCTTCATCCAGTACAATGATCCGGTCGAATTTAAAGAGCGAAAATATGCGATGGGTAATGATGAGTGCGGTTTTATTTTCCAGGTAATGGTACAGGTTTTCTATGATTTGTTTTTCGGTCCGGGCATCCACGGCACTCAGGCAATCGTCAAATATCACAATTTGCGGGTCCTTGATGAGTGCCCGGGCAATGGAAATACGTTGTTTTTGTCCACCACTTAAGGTTACACCCCGCTCCCCTATCAAAGTGCTGTAATCATGTTGAAACTGTTGAATTTCGCTATGTACACTGGCCTGTGTAGCGGCAGTGATTACCTGTTGGGTTGAAGCATGTTCTATTCCAAAACCAATATTATTTTGCACTGTTTCACTGAATAAAAAAACATCCTGCGGCACATAACTGATCTGTTTTCTCAGCGAATTAATATTTATTTTATTAATAGGAATACCATCATACAAAATAGTGCCGCGTTGGGGATTATACATATGCAACAGCAGTTGTGCCAGGGTAGATTTGCCGGCACCCGTTCGCCCGATCACCGCGATCTTTTGTCCCTTTTCCACCTGCAGGGAAAAATTCTTTATGGCGTTGATGCCGGTATGCGGGTAAGTAAAATCTACATCCGTAAATGTAATACTGCCCTGTAATAAAGGATCTACTTCATCACCGGTATTTTTTATTTCGGGTTTGGTATGTAAAAACTCATTGATCCTTTTTTGAGAGGTGGCGGCACGTTGCGTCATACTCGCCGTCCACCCGATGGCACTTACCGGGAACGTAAGCATCTGTATATACAAAACAAATTCGGCAATGATACCCACGCTGGCACCTTCCACTTTATTCACCACATCCAGGCAGCCCACCGTAATCGTGATGATCGTACTTAACCCAATAAGCAAGGCCATGCTGGGAAAATAAATGGCTTCTGTTTTGGCCAGACTTAAGGCATTATTCCGGTAAGCCTCACTGTTATTTTTAAAGAACAATAACATGGCTTTTTCCTGCACATAAGATTTTATGACGCGTATACCGGAATAGGATTCCTGTGCGTTGGTGGTAAGATCACTTAATAAGGATTGTATCCTTTCGCTCTTCTTATTGATGATGGTATTAACAAAATAAATGGTAATGGCCAGCAGGGGCAGCGGCGCCAATGCCACTAAAGTAAGTTTGGGACTGGCTTTCATCATAAAAAAAACGCTGAACCCAATTACTGCAGCCAGGTTAATAAAATACATGATGGCGGGCCCGGTATACATACGCACCCGGCTTACATCTTCCGAAATGCGGTTCATCAGGTCCCCGGTACTATGCGTTTTATAAAAATTCGTATCCAGTTCCTGGTAATGGGAAAATATGGCATTCTTCTGGTCATATTCAATATGACGGCTCATCACAATAATGGTTTGCCGCATTAAAAACATAAAGATGCCACTTATGATGGCCAGTACCAGTAAGGTAATACCGGCCAGCAAAATTTTATGGTTGCTGGATTCAAAATAACGGATCACTTCTTTCACCAAAACGTCGTAATTCTTTTCGCCGGCAGCAGCAGGAGCAATTTCATTACCGGAAGCATCATGCTTAATAGTATGAACAACAGTATTCACCACATACCCGGTGATTTGTGGCGCCAATATCCTGAAATAGTTGGTGAGTACGACAAAGAATATCCCCAACAAAAAAAGCCAGCGGTATTTCCAGAAATATTTACGGAGTGAGCGGAGGTGTTTCATTACGACCACAAATGTAGGTCAGTTAATGGATAATTATAAAATGGATAATGAATAATGTTTCCGACTCAGGAAATTTTTACGTATCAGATACTGCTTAATTATCCATTATTAAATTATCCATTATCCACTATCAGGAGTGTATATAGTTATGCAAATGCTCTATCGTTTCCTTTTGGGTAAGAATCGTTTCTTTAATGACATCATTAATAGAAATGATACCGCATAACTCGTCGTTTTCAAAAACCGGTAAATAGCGGATATTATTTTCGCTCATGATCTGCATGCAGGTATCTACCGAATTATCGGGGGTGATACGGGGTAACCCTGTACTCATGATTTCTTTAACCAATGTAGTAGTGGATGATTTGCCTTTCAGTATTACTTTACGGGCATAATCCCGTTCTGTTAAAACGCCGATATAAAACCCGTTTTCCATCACGACTATCGAGCCGATATTTTTTTCTGCCATTTGTTTCAGGGCATCCAATACAGTGATATCAGGAGAAATAGTAATTACACTACTGCCTTTACGTTTTAAAATGTTGGAGACTTTTTTCATATAAGCTGTTTTAAGTTGGTTGTAGCAAAGCGTATATGTAAGTTATTATTTTTTTGGGGACTTTTAAAATATTTACCTGATATTTTATCCCTGTCGTTTTCCCAATGGGTAAAAAATAATGGGGGCTTGCAATTTTGTAATCAATTTTAGCATTAACTTCAACACTCATAAAACGATATGTAGTTATGGGTGCTGCTTCCATGATTATTTTAATACTTGCTGCTTTGGCCTTTTCGGGCATTGCTATACTCGTTTCAAAAATTATTACCAAATCAACCACCAATAAACATAAGGCGGAACCCTACGAATGCGGCATTCCTACTACCGGTAATACCTGGACACAATTAAATGTGGGCTATTATTTATTTGCCTTGATCTTTTTAATTTTTGATGTAGAACTGGTATTCATTTATCCGTGGGCGGTAGTCGCCAAAAAAACAGGCTGGATGGCATTGGTGGAGATCGTGATCTTCTTTTTTATTTTATTCATGGGATTTTTATATGCACACAAAAAAGGGGCGTTGAAGTGGATGTAAGCCCCACCTATCCTCTCCGCCGGTTGGCGGAAGGGAAATGTAGAAGATAGAAGCGAATAGTGAAAAAGGAAATAGAAAAAGACAATTAAACCAAATCTTGTAATGATTGATGGTACAAATAATTCAGAGTCTTCAAAAGTCTCCTCTTTGGGAGGGGATTTAGGGAAGGCTGTTTTTCCGGGCCAGGTGCACGACTTACCCGGTGGCGGTATTGTATTGAGTAAACTGGATGATATTATTAACTGGGCAAGATCCAATTCTTTATGGCCTTTAACTTTTGCCACCAGTTGCTGCGGTATAGAAATGATGGCCACTGCTTCTGCCAAATATGATTTTTCAAGATTTGGGTTTGAAGTAGCAAGAGCTTCTCCCCGCCAGGCAGATGTTATTATTATTGCCGGAACCATTGTAAATAAAATGGCCCCGGTGTTAAAAAGATTGTACGACCAGATGGCCGATCCGAAATATGTAATTGCAATGGGTGCCTGTGCCATCAGCGGCGGGCCATTTTTTTATAATACCTATTCGGTAGTAAAAGGTGCTGATCATATCATTCCTGTAGATGTGTACGTGGCCGGTTGCCCGCCAAGACCGGAAGCATTGTTGCATGCACTGATCAAGCTGCAGGAAAAAATAAAAGCCGGATTAACCCGTGAACAATTGCCCCCATCCCCTGAAGGGGAGAAATAAGCAACGATAAAAAATGATTTGCATTTTATGACTATTGAAGAACTGAGAACAAAATTTACTGAATTACTTCCTACTGTTACTTTTGAAGAAGGCACAGAATGGATTACCATAAATATTGAAGCCATTGACTGGTTGTCGTTTGCAAAACAATTACGGAATGAAGAAACATTGAAATGCGATTTTTTATTTTGCATCACCTGCATCGATTGGAAAACGCATTTAACGATGACCTACCATCTTACTTCAACAATCTTCCGTCATAATATTGTAGTTAAAATAAAACTGGATTTTACTAACCCGGAAATTGAATCGGTAACAGGGATATGGAAAACGGCTGAATTTCATGAAAGGGAAGTATATGAAATGTTTGGGGTGAATTTTTTAAATCATCCTGATTTAAGATTATTGATTTTGCCGGATGGATGGGAAGGTAAAAATCCGATGTTAAAAGATTTTGAAGACCCGGTTAATATGATCAGATTGTAAAAACAATAATGAACAAGGAATGCTGAATATTGAAGTGTAGCATTCCGATCTTCGTTCTTAATTCCTTGTTCGCTATTCGATATTCATATGTTTGAAGAAATAGGCACAACAACAGATGGTGATATGATCGTGAATGTAGGACCACAACATCCTGCAACGCATGGTGTATTACACCTGGTGATCACCTTAAATGGAGAAACAATAAAAAAAGTAGAGCCGCATCTCGGTTATATTCACCGTTCTATTGAAAAAATGTGTGAGAGTTTAACTTACCGCCAGTTCATTTATGTAACCAGCCGTATGGATTATCTCTCTTCGCACATTAATAATAATGCCTGTGCTTTATGTGTGGAAAAAGGTTTACAGGTAGAGATACCTGAACGGGCCAAAGTAATTCGTGTACTCGTTGACGAATTGACAAGGATCGCCTCGCATGAATTATGGTGGGGCGCCATGGCAATGGACCTCGGCGCCTTCACTCCTTTCTTCCATGCATTCCGTGAAAGAGAAAATATCAATGATATCATGGAAGAAACCTGCGGTGCCCGGTTAACAATGAACTATATTGTTCCCGGCGGTGTAATGCAGGATATCCATCCCAACTTTATACAAAGGGTTAAAAATTTTATTGCCTTATACAAATCAAAAGTAGACGAGTATAATGAAATGCTTACCGGCAATATCATTTTTCAAAACAGGATGAAGGGCGTTGGCATTTTATCCAAGGAAGATGCGATCTCATTTGGTTGTACCGGCCCGGTTGCAAGAGGTAGTGGAGTAAGCTGTGATATCCGAAAATTATATCCATATGAGGTATATGATAAAGTACAGTTTGATGAAATTCTAGAAACCGGTTGCGATTCTTTATCCAGGTATTTAGTGCGGTTAAGAGAGATCAATGAATCCGTAAAAATCATTGAGCAGTTAATTGATAATATTCCCGAAGGAGATTTCCAGGCCAAAACAAAAGCCGTATTAAAATTACCAAAGGGAGAATTTTATCAAAGAGTAGAAACAGCAAGAGGAGAATTTGGAGTATACATTGTGAGTGAAGGAGGTACAACACCATACCGGATTAAATTCCGTTCTCCTGGATTTTCAAATCTGTCAGCATTGGATCATATGGCCAGGGGCAGTAAGTTAGGAGATTTGGTAGCAATGATGGGAACATTGGACCTGGTGATACCGGATATAGATAGATAAAATACCGGCCCCTCTATCTCCCCCAAAGGGGAGGAAATGGAGAAGACCGAAGCGCAAAACAGAGCTTAAATTTTAAACATAAATACTGACAACTCCGAGTTCCCTCTCTTTTGGAGAGGGGTTGGGGTGAGGCCATGTGGAGCTTAAATAACATAACAAACAATATTCATCAATGGCTGAACAACCAGTTCAGTGCCACATGGGCATTGGTATTGGAGATGCTGATAGCAGGCATCTGCGTGATAAGCCTGTTTGCGATTTTAGGATTAGTGTTGGTAATTATGGAAAGAAAAGTAAGCGCCTGGATGCAGATCCGTTTAGGGCCAAACCGTGTAGGGCCGAAAGGTTTGTTACAATCGTTTGCGGATACACTAAAGCTATTAACCAAAGAAGGGCTAACACCAGGAGGCGCCGATAAATTTTTATTCAACCTCGCCCCCTTTATTGCTATGATCGTAGCCATGCTTTTAATGGCGCCCATTGCGTTTGCCAAAGACTTTCAATTATGGGATCTGAACATTGGTGTGTTATATGTGTCGGCGGTATCTTCCATTTCTGTGATCAGTATTTTAATGGCGGGCTGGGCCAGTAACAATAAATATTCATTGATGGGTGCCATGCGCAGCGGCGCACAAATCGTGAGTTATGAATTATCTGCCGGACTCTCTATACTTTCCGTGGTGGTAATGACAGGCAGTTTAAATTTAAATGAGATCATTATATCACAACAAAATGGCTGGTGGTTATTTAAAGGCCATATTCCCATCATCATTGCATTTGTGATCTTTTTAATTGCTGTTACTGCAGAAACCAATAGGGCCCCTTTTGATTTAGCGGAAGCAGAAAGTGAATTGACTGCAGGTTTTCACACCGAATACAGCGGGATGAAATTTGCTTTATTCTTTTTAGCAGAATATGTGAATGTATTTATTGTTTGTGCCATTGGCGCTACTTTATTTTTAGGCGGCTGGATGCCTTTTCATATTGGTAACTGGCAAAGCTTTAATCATGTAATGGATTATATTCCATCAAGCCTTTGGTTCTTTGGAAAAACATTTTTTTTAATTTTCGTGATCATGTGGTTCCGGTGGACATTTCCCCGGTTGCGTATTGACCAGTTATTAAACCTGGAATGGAAATATCTGTTACCAATAAGTATGTTTAATATTTTATTGGTAACGGCGATGGCGATATTGGGATGGCATTTTTAAACCCGGCCTCACCTATCCTCTCCCTGGGAGAGGGAACAGCGTAGATCGGAGCGAAAGAAATGCATAGTATAAAAAAGATGAAAAAGGATGAACAGTTGAAATGCTTAATTATTAATGTTAAATAAAAAATAAAAGCCCGGCCTCCCTTTCTTTGGGAGAGGGAACGAGGGAAAGGCCTATGTTTATAATAAAATACATAAAAGAGATTTACGGGGCGGTCAAATCATTATTAGTGGGCATGCGCCGCACGGGCTATTATTTTTCGCACCATAAAGAAATTATCACCCAACAATATCCTGATAACAGGGAAACGCTCAATCTACCCGAACGTTTTAAAGGCGAAGTGGTAATGCCGCATGATGAAAAAAATGAACACCGTTGCACCGGCTGCCAGGCTTGCGAACTGGCTTGCCCCAATGGAACAATAAAAGTGATTTTTAAAAATGAAATAAATGCCGAAGGGAAAAAGAAAAAAGCAATCGATAAATTAGTGTATCACCTGGAGTTATGTACCATGTGCAATTTATGTGTGATCGCCTGTCCTTCGGATGCAATTGTAATGGCACAGACTTTTGAACATAGTGTGTTTGATAGAAGTGAATTGACTAAAGTATTAAATCAACCGGGGTCTAAAATAATGGATGGCGTGGAGTAAGGGGCAGTTGATAATGCAATAATAGATAATTATTAAATGGAAGGATCAACAATCATATTTTATTTGCTTGCAGCACTTATACTGGGAAGTGGATTACTGGCCGTTACTACCAGGCAGATCTTCCGTTCAGCCATTTATTTATTATTTTCTTTAATTGGTATTGCCGGATTGTATTTCTGGATGCACTATGAATTTATTGCAGCAGTACAAATTGTTGTATATGTTGGTGGCATTGTAGTACTGATTATCTTTTCCATTTTTTTAACACAACAGGCAGGAGAAAAAATGCCGCAACAAAAATTAAGCAGGCAGTTATTTGCTGCATTGGCTGCATTTTGCGGACTGGCTTTGATACTGCTGCAGCTGTATCAACATAAATTTACGGGAACAAATGAAGCAGCAGTTGAACCATCTGTAGCCAATATCGGCAATCAAATGTTAGGTACCGAAACAGGCGGCTATGCCTTGCCTTTTGAAGTAGTGAGTATTTTATTATTAGCCGCATTGATCGGCTGTATTGTAATTGCATTGCGCAGCAAAACCGAAACTAATAATTAATGCAACCTGGATTAAACGAAATATTATTTATCAGCACCGCACTATTCTTTATTGGAGCGTACGGCTTTTTTACCAGGCGGAATCTGGTAACCATGCTCATGAGTATAGAACTGATCCTGAATAGTGTAAACCTGAATTTTATTGCTTTCAATAAATATTTATGGCCCAACAAACTGGATGGACTATTCTTTACCATTTTTATTATTGCGATAGCTGCTGCAGAAGCTGCTGTTGCAATAGCGATCATTATTAATTTATACCGGAGCCATAGATCCATTGATGTTGAAAATACAGAAGAATTAAAATACTGATGTCAGATAATTTTTACATAGCACTGATCCCTTTACTGCCACTGGCTGCATTTGTGATGCTGGGATTATTTGGCCGTAAATATTTTAAAAACACTTCCGGAGTTATTGCCACCGCACTGATGTCAGGTGCTACAGTACTCGCCGTATATGTGGCCTGGGAATATTTTTCAAAACACAGTGCCGGCAATTATCCCCGGCTGATCGGTTTCAAATATACCTGGCTGCAGTTTTCTGAAAATCTCTCCATTGATATTGGCGCTATCATCGATCCTATCTCCATGATGATGATCGTTGTGGTAACATTTGTTTCTTTAATGGTACATATTTACAGTCTCGCCTACATGAAAGGCGATGAACGTTTCCCTACTTACTATGCATTCCTGGGACTATTTACTTTTTCCATGCTGGGATTAGTGATCAGTTCCAATATCTTCCAGATGTATATTTTCTGGGAACTGGTTGGGGTCTCCTCTTTTTTACTGATCGGTTATTATTACAGTAAACCCGCAGCTGTGGCTGCCTGTAAAAAAGCGTTTATCGTTACACGTTTTGCTGATGTGGGATTTTTGATCGGTATACTCATTCTGTCTTTTTATTCGGGAACCCTGGATTTTAATACTTTAATCTCGACCCTGACTTCACCGGAATCTGCTGCATTAAAATCAGCTGTTGCCGCTTCATTTCTTGGCATATCGGCATTAACCTGGGGACTGGTATTGGTATTTGTTGGAGGCGCCGGCAAGAGTGCCATGTTTCCCTTACATATATGGCTACCCGATGCTATGGAAGGCCCCACTCCTGTTTCGGCATTGATACACGCCGCTACCATGGTAGTGGCCGGCGTTTTTTTAGTCGCCAGGTTATTTCCTGTATTTGCAATTTCGGCTCCGGAAGCATTGCGTGTGGTAGGTTATGTGGGTGCTTTCTCTGCATTGTTTGCTGCAATCATTGCCTGCACACAAACGGATATTAAAAGAGTATTGGCATATTCCACCATGAGCCAGATCGGATTTATGATGTTTGCGCTGGGGGTTTCAAAATATGGAGGCGAAGAAGGATTGGGTTACACCGCATCGATGTTTCATTTGTTTACCCATGCCATGTTTAAAGCGCTATTATTTTTAGGAGCCGGTTCGGTAATACATTATGTACACAGCAATGAAATGAAAGATATGGGAGGATTGCGCAAACATTTACCCATCACCCATTTTACATTCTTAATTGGCTGCCTGGCTATTGCAGGCGTTCCGCCATTCGCAGGTTTCTTTAGTAAGGAAGAAATTTTACTCGCTGCCTATCAACAGAACAGCACTATTTATTATGTGGCGCTAATCACATCTGCGCTTACAGCATTTTATATGTTCCGGTTGTATTTTTCTATCTTCTGGAATAAAGAACAACTTGCTCACGGAACGCATAAAGGAGAAGGTGGATTTGCAATGGTCTTACCCTTGTTATTATTAACTGTTGGTGCAGCTGCTGCAGGATTTATTCCTTTTGGTCATTATGTGAGTACAGATGGCAAAGTGCTGGAATCTGGATTTCATTTATCCTTCTCTATTGCTCCGGTTGCATTGGGTGTAGCAGGAATATTTACTGCGATGTGGTTATACGGCAAACAAAGCAATAAACCTGATAAAATCGCTCTTGCATTAAGTGGTGTATATAAATCTGCTTACCGCAAATTTTATATTGATGAAATATATACGTTCATCACCAAAAAAATAATATTCAACCTGATCGGAAGGCCTGCAGCATGGTTTGATAAGAACGTGGTAGATGGATTAGTGAACGCTACAGGTAATACCACGCAATTTATTTCAGAAAAAATAAAGGGCATACAATCGGGTAAGGTACAGCAATACGGTATTTATTTTTTGGCAAGTGTAATTGGTTTGGCCGTATTATTTATTTATTTGTGGAAATAAAACTGAATTAAGCTACAACAGCATGAATCTATTGTTACTCCTGGTTATTCCATCTATCACCGCATTGGCGGTACTATTGTTGCGTAGCAGGCAGCAAATAAGATGGGTGGCTTTTACCGGCGCTGCCGTTCAATTGGGTGCATCGCTATTATTATATACTACATACCGGACTGCAAGACTGCATGGCGAAAAAGCCAATTTTGTTTTTGAACAACAATACAATTGGTTCCCCGACTGGAGCATCAGTTTACATTTTGGAGTAGATGGCATTGCAGTGGCTATGATATTATTAACTGCATTTGTGGTGATTGCCGGTGTGTTGGTTTCGTGGAATGTAGAAAAGATGACAAAGGAGTTTTACTTTTTACTTTTGTTACTAAGCCTGGGTGCGTATGGATTCTTTATTTCCCTCGACCTGTTCATCCTGTTTTTCTTTTTGGAAATTGCCGTAATACCAAAATATTTATTGATCGGTATTTGGGGAAGCGGGAAAAAAGAATATGCTGCCAATAAATTAGCATTGCTGTTGATGACAGGTTCTGCTTTGGTGCTGGTTGGTTTGCTGGGTTTGTACTTTGGCGGCGCCGGCAAAACTTTCGACCTGTTGCAACTCTCCCGTATTCATATCCCGGTGGCAACACAAAAGATCTGTTTCCCTTTATTATTTGTTGGCTTTGGTGTATTCACCGCTTTATTTCCCTTTCATACATGGGTACCCGATGGCCATTCTGCTGCACCTACTGCAGGGTCAATGTTCTTAGCAGGGATATCCATGAAACTCGGCGGGTATGGTTGTTTGCGTGTAGCCACTTACATTATGCCTGAAGGTGCAAAAGAATATGCCAATATCATTATTGTACTTTCTTCCATTGCTATATTATACGGCGCTTTTGCTACGATGATGCAGCGTGACCTTAAATATATCAATGCCTACTCTTCTGTAAGCCATTGTGGATTTGTGTTACTGGGCATTGGCATGCTTACCAAAATTTCTATCACCGGTGCCGTTATGCAAATGGTAAGTCATGGTTTAATGACAGCATTATTTTTTGCCGTGATCGGTATGGTCTATGAAAGAACGCATACCAGGCAGGTAAATGAAATGGGCGGTTTGTTGAAAGTGATGCCGTTTATTTCAACTGTTTTATTTATTGTAGGATTATGTTCTTTAGGATTACCCGGGCTAAGTGGTTTTGTGGCAGAGATGACCGTGTTTGTAGGTTCCTGGCAAAACGCTGATAATTTTCATCGTATTGCAACTATTGCCGCATGCCTGAGTATTGTAGTTACGGCAGTGTATATTTTGCGTGCAGTAGGCCAGACAGCAATGGGGCCTCTTAAAGAAAATTTTATTGGTTTAACAGATGCAAAATGGAATGAAAAGCTTGCTGCGGTCATTTTGATCATTGGTATTTTAGCAATAGGCCTTGCACCGTTTTGGTTAAATGATTTAATAAAACCCGGTGCAGAAATTATTATGGATAAAGTGCTAACCATAAAACAATAACAATACAAGTCTGCCGAAAAGAATTTTAGGCAGACTAAAAAAAAGAGCATGAGTGAATTTATTACCATACTGAAAAGTGAATTGCTGCTTACGGCGATCATCTTTTTATTGCTGTTGTTCAAATTGGGCAAGCCAATAAAAAATGAGGTACTGCTGCCCGTGATCCAGTTGTTATTACTGCTCAATTTCATAGCAGGATTTTTCATGAATTTTGAAGCCAGTGCATTTGACGATATGTATCAAACCAGTCCACTTATCGCTTTTCAAAAAAGTATTCTTAACCTCGGCGTTTACCTGGTATCGTTATTGTTTACAGACTGGTTAAAGAAAACCGATCATTTGGCTGAGTTCTTTATCTTGATGCTGGCGGCTTTGTTGGGCATGTTTCTTTTGATCTCCAGTGGCAATTTTTTAATGTTCTACCTCTCTTTGGAACTGGCTACAATTCCTGTTGCAGCAATGGCCAACTTCGATCTGCAAAAAAGAATTTCTTCTGAAGCTGCAATGAAAATGATCCTTTCTTCTGCCTTTTCTTCAGGAATATTATTATTTGGTATTTCTGTTATATATGGTGTAACAGGAACCATCAGCTTTACTGCGTTACCTGCATTACTCAACGGAAGTACGATACAGATAATGGCATTGGTGTTTTTGTTCAGCGCCTTTGCTTTTAAGTTATCCGTCGTACCCTTTCATTTATGGACGGCCGATGTATATGAGGGTTCACCATTTGCAGTTACTTCTTTTTTATCAGTAATATCCAAGGGTGCCATAGCATTTGTTTTTATATCCGCATTGTATAAAGTGTTTCAGCCAATGCAGGCAGTATGGTATAATATCATTATGCTGGTATCCATTGTCACGATGATCGTAGGCAATCTTTTTGCTTTACGCCAGCAAAATATCAAGCGTTTTCTTGCCTTCTCCTCTATTGCACAGGTAGGTTTTATTTTAGTGGGCATCAGCAGTAACTCTATTACCGGGTTGTCTTCAGTAATATATTTTGTCCTGGTCTATGTATTTTCCAACCTGGGAGCATTTGGCGTAGCCGCTACTATTGCTGCAGCATCGGGCAAAGAAAATATAACTGATTACAAAGGTTTATACCAGCATAATAAATTATTGAGCTGGATACTGGCATTGGCTTTATTTTCTCTCGCAGGTATTCCTCCTACCGCAGGTTTTTTCGGCAAATTATTTTTACTAACTGCGGGCGCTTCACAGGCCAACTATGCATTTATTACTATTGCGGCATTAAACATGGTGATATCTTTATATTATTATTTAAGGGTAGTGCGGGCTGTTTTTATGGATAAAAATGAAACCCCTCTTTCCACAATCAAAATCAATCCATTTACAAAATTTGGATTGATCATTTGCGGTGCAGGTATTATTTTAACAGGCTTACTGAGTTGGGTATACGATTATATTGTTTCACTGGTACAATAATAAAAACTGTTGTATTCATCATTAATAATTCCTCAAAATGGCACTCAATAAAAATCATGAATTTGAAGAACTTGATGGTATTAAATGCGGTATAGTAGAAAAAAATGTTACGCCGGCAAGAGTGCAATTTCTTATACCACTGTTGCAATACAATGGCTATACCGTTATAGTAGTGGCTTCTCCTCCACCTAAAACTGCGCCGGTTGCCAAACCGGCAGAAGGAACAGAAAATATTCCTGAACCTGTTATCGTTACACCCGAAACATTTACAGTTGGGGTAACTGATTATACCTTTAATGCCATCAACGCTATTTTTGGAAGAACCTTAAAAACAACTAAAGGAAGCGTTGTTACGCTCGCTTACTGGCAGCAGAAAGATAATGTATCGCAGGAGGACATACCTTATTTTGAAACATAACCGGTAGTACTTACATTTGATGTAGCAAACCCCGTTAAAATAATTATCCTTGAAAAAAATCCTTTCCACAATTGCATTATTGTTTTCCGCCCATTTTATTTGCCATAGCCAGGACTTCCCTGATTTTGGAATTCCTACTGCCGAAGATTTTGCCCTAACAGAATGTGCTTTTGAAAAAAATGCAGCTGCGATAGTATTAATGGATGAAGGGTTTTCTTACCCCGGAGATAATACAGAATTAATAACAACCTGCCATCGACGTTTAAAAATACTAACTGATAAAGGAATTAATGCAGCCAATATAAGCATCACGTTTTATAGGGAAGAGGGGTTTGAAAGTATTGATCAGTTGGAAGCCATGACAATTAATATGGATGCTGCCGGTAATATTGAAAAACAAAAAATAGATAAGGCGTCCTTTTATAAAACGAAGATAGATGAGCTTTCGGGAGCAATTACTTTTGTATTTCCCTCAGTAAAAAAAGGCAGTATACTGGAATATCAATACAGAAGCAGGATGAAAAATTACTGGGGGTTGAAGGATTGGTATTTCCAGGATGAGTGGCCTGTATTGGTTAGCCGCTATCATCTTAAGATGATATTTGGCAAACAGTTTACTTACAAGCTATATAAAAAACCGGAATATGAAGCAGTTATACTTCCGGAAGCCGGTAAGATTTTTTTTGAAATGAGAAATATTCCAGGTTTGCAGGAAGAACCTTATATGGATGCCAGGAGAGACAACATCCAAAGGATAGATTTCCAGGTTAGTAATCGTTTCATCACATGGAACTCCAGTATAACGCTTGACTCTGTCTCCACATGGAAACAAGCTTACTATAATATGATGATGAGAGAAAGTTTTTGGCCACAGTTAGAGAATAAAATTTCCGGCACCACTGATTTTATCAAAACCACAAGGTTACTTCCCCGTGAGGAAGAAAAGATGAAAGCGGTATATGATCATGTTAAAAAAAATATGACCTGGAATAATATTTACAGTAAAACTTCGCCGGAGGGTGTAAATAATGCGTGGAAAAATGGTATCGGTACAAGTGCGGATATCAACCTGATCCTAATTAATCTTTTACAAAAAGCCGGACTGGACGCCAATCCCATATTAGTTAGCGAAAGATTTCATGGCGTGGTGGATACGGCTTATCCCTACCTTGAACAGTTTAATACAGTTTTTGCTGCCGTTGTTATCGGTAACAAGGAATATTACCTTAATGCTGTTGATAAATATACACCTGCACATATTACACCAGCGGCCATCTTAAATACTACAGCCTTTATAATAACACAAAAAAAAGCTGGTTTACTAACTATCAGTAATGATTCCCTGCAATATAAAGAAGGGATCTACCTGGATATGAAGTTATCTGAAGCCGGTATTTTAACTGGTTCCGCTTTGATAAAAAATAAAGATTATGCAAGAATAAAAAAGACCAGTGATTTCGAAAAGGACAAAGATAAATTCAAAAAGAAATATACAGAAGCTGAGGGCACAGCCATAACCATCAACAATTATCAAATAAATAATATGGATAATGATTCGCTGCCTCTCGATGAAAAATTTGAAGTTGATATGAAATTAAATGGCAGTGGAGCATATTCTTTTATTCCCCTACATCTTTTTTCGGGCTTTGATAAAAATCCTTTTATAAGTGATACCCGTTTTTCAAATGTGAATTTTGGTTTTAACAGGGCTATTATTATCAATTCCACGATTGAGCTTCCTTCCAATTATACCGTTGATGAGTTACCCAAATCAATGAGAATGGAAACTCCTGAAAAAGATATTGTTTATTCCAGGCAGATTACTTTTAATAAGGACAACAACACGATCTATTGTAATGTAAGATTTGAAAATAATAAAAACCTTTATGAAACAGCGCTTTATCCAACATTGAAAGAAGCCTATAAAAAATTATTTCTTTATTTAAAAGAACAGGTGGTACTCAAAAAGAAATCATAGAAAAATAAGCTGTTGTAAAAAAAACACCGCAATACCTATAACAAAAGCCAGCAAGGCGAGCCAGCTTATTTTTTTAAGGTACCACATAAAATCAATTTGTTCGATGCCCATAACGGCAACGCCTGCTGCCGAACCAATGATAATGGCACTTCCCCCACTTCCGGTTGTAAAAGCTAAAAATTCCCAGAAAGAATGATCGGTTGGATAAGTGCCAATGTCATACATTCCCTGTGCAGCAGCAACAAGTGGCACATTATCTACCACGGCAGAAAATAAACCCAGTATAGCGCCGATAATATAATGATTTTCAAAAGTATGGTTCATGGCAACGGCAATTTTACCCAATATACCGCAGGATTGCAAAGCCGCCACCGCAAGCAGAATACCGAGGAAGAACAGGATACTGGGGGTATCAATTTTTTGCAAAGCCCTTGCAACGGAAAATTGTTCTTTGTAATCTCCTTTTTTATCCCGGTGAATTATAGCGGTAATGATCCACATTAAGCCCAGTGCCAGCAACATACCCATAAATGGCGGAAGGTGCGTTATAGATTTAAATAAAGGCACAAAAATCAAAAATCCCAGGCCGGTAAGTAAGATCAGCTTTCCTTCTCTTTTTTCTGCCGCGCTAATATCTGTAGCAGGTGGAGATTGAAAAAATTTTCCTTTTAATTTTTTCGACACGATCCACACCGGGATAATACCGGCCAGCAAGCATGGCAGTATCAACGTAACGATAATATTCCATGCGGTAACCTGTCCGCCTATCCAAAGCATAGTTGTGGTAACATCACCCAATGGCGACCATGCCCCGCCAAGGTTTGCTGTAATTACAATTATACCTGCAAACCAAAGCCTGTCTTGTTTATCATTTAATAATTTAGCACAAAGTGATATCATAACAATAGCTGTGGTTAAGTTATCCAGTAAGGAAGAAAGAAAAAATGTAATTATTGCAATAATGACTAATAGTTTGCCCGTGCTTTTAGTATGTATCTTTTCCCTGATCACATCAAAGCCGTTATGGGCATCAATCAATTCAACAATCGTCATGGCGCCCAGTAAGAAAAATAGTATGGCCGCAATTTCTCCCGATGCCTGCAGCAATTCTTCGCTTACGATATGCACGTTATTGCTTTGCAAAATGTACACCGTCCAACAAAGCACAGCAGTAATTAATGCTGATGCTGCTTTATTTACTTTTAACTGTTGCTCAAAAGCAATAGCAATATACCCGGCAATAAAAATGAATGAAATAAGTATACTCATATCTAAACCTAAGGTAGGTTTAAAATACAAATAATTTATGTGGCGATTTTAAGCAAAAAAATGGGGGCGCCTGCTAGCACCCCCCCGCTGTTTAAAACCAACAATGAAAAACCGCCCTTTGTTAAGATCGTTTTAGTTTATTAGAGCTTTGAAATTTTTTTATAGTCACCTGGCACTAAACTATCCAGGCTGTTTTGTATTTGTAATAATTCTTTTTTTGTTTGAATCTGCAGCATGTGTAAAGAATCATTTTTCAGTATCAATAATTCCTTGGTACGCACCAGCCTGTTATTTTTTTTCAAAGAAAAGAATAAAGAAATAGCCAGAACAAAAACTGTCGCCAGCAAAACTGTAAATGTCATATCCCTTGTCATTGATCTATTTAATTACAATTTACAGGCATGGTATTAAAGGGGCATTAAAACAGCGTTAAAAAATATTAATTCTTATAAGATATATTCGGAAGCTCTACAGTGAAAATGGTGCCTGTTTGCACTGTAGATTGCACATTTACAGTGCCGTTGTGTAAGGAAAGGATATTTTTTGCCAATGTAAGACCTAAACCAAAACCTGGTTTATCCTGTGCCGAATCAGCACGAAAAAAAGGCTGAAATATATGTTGCATATCTGCTTCGGAAATGATATTGCCCTGGTTGGATACTTTTATAGTTATTATTGCTGCATTGAATTCTGCACTAATGGTTGACTTATAATTATCTGCATATTTACAACCATTTTCAATAATATTTTTTATTGCTGTATACAACAAATTGGAGTTGCCAAAAACGGTCAATAATTTTTCTTCTTCAGGAAATACCTCAAAATTAAGTAAGGCATGATACTCTTTATTTTGCCTTTGAATATCCGATACTACTTTAAACAATAATTCATCCAGTCTTACTTCTGTTAATTCAATACTTCCCTGCGAACCCGCTTTTGCAATATCCAGTAAACTTTGTGTGATCAGTTGCAACTCCCTGATATCATCGTATACACTTGCTATCACTTCCTTATATTCTGTTTCTGTGCGGTTCTTTTGCATGGATACTTCCAGCTGGCTGGAGATAGACGTTAGAGGCGTAGATAATTCATGCGATGCGTTGGAAATAAACCTTCGCTGTATCGCAAAAGATTCCTGCAAACGGTTAAGCAGGTCATTAAATGTTTCAGCGAGTTTGGTCAATTCGTTTTTGCTGTTATCGATCTTCACTCGCTTGGAAAGATCCTGCGAGCTGATGAGATTCACTTCGCCTGTTATTCTTTCAATCGGTCTCACCAGCCGTCTTGCAAAAATCACACCCGTTAAAAAAGACAATACAATCGCCAGGAATAAAGCCAGTAAAAGAATATCCCTTAACTGTGCTACGTATTCTTTAGCATCATTATCCACAGCTGCAAAAGCTACAATATAATTTAAGTTATTACTGATGCGGTGCACTGCAAATGCAGCCCTGCCTTTATGCGTAAAATAAAATTCTCCATCTATCTTAGCTTTCTGTATCTGCTCTTTTGTAAGGTAAAGTGTTTCATTTGCAGAATCGGCATACAGGTACACATAAGAATCGTTGAGGCCGGTAATGGTAACGCTTTTGTTATAGAAAGTAACTGCAGTGGCATCCATCCTGCGCAACACTGCGAAACCGGAATCGGTTACATCTTCATAGATGTTTGCAGTATAGAGCGCACGTTTTTTTAACCTTCGTTTAAAAGACTCATTTCTTTCTTCCACACTAAAATAAAACACCGAAATACTCACCAGGGCGAGAATTATAGTTACAAGAAGAGAAAATAAAAGGGCGATTTTATATTTTATACTCATGATCTTATTTCTCTTTCATGATATAGCCCATACCCACCTGCGTATGGATCAGTTTTGGTTCGTAATCCTTGTCTATTTTTTTTCTTAAGAAATTTACATACACATCTATCACATTGGTCTTGGTATCAAAATTAAGATCCCATACTTTTTCAGCAATATCGGCTCTTGATACCAGTCTTCCCCTGTTGCGCATAAAATATTCCAGCAACTGAAATTCCTTGGCTGTGAGGTAGATCAGTTTACCATCCCGCATTACTTCCTTACTGTCGAGATTTAACTCAAGATCGGCAACTTTCAACACATTTCCGATTGGTAACTGTTGTGTCATGGTACGCTTTAACAATGCCTTTATCCGCACCAGTAATTCTTTAAATTCAAAAGGTTTGGCCAGGTAATCATCAGCACCCGCATCAAAACCTTCTATCTTATCATCAGTGCTGTTTAATGCCGTGAGCATAATGATGGGAATATGCTGGTTGCGGCTGCGTATGATCTTGGTTAATTCGTACCCGTTTATTCCCGGAAGATTGATATCTGTAATGATCAGGTTAAAACTGCCAGTTTCATAAAAACGCAGACCAATTTTTCCATCATACGCCTTTTCTACATAATAATCCAATTCAGTTAATCCCTTGGAAAGCGTATCAGCTATCTTTTTTTCATCCTCTATCAGCAATATCTTTATTTCTTCCATAGCATAAAGTTATTTTATTTAATGCAATAAAAACGACACTGCAATTTTAATTAAATCAGCAAGCCACGCATCCCTGAAGCATTAAAAAGGAATTAAAATTTGTAAAGGCGTACCCAATAGCACAAAAAAGCCCGTGCTTTCTACTGCACAGGCGTTTAAAGATGCATTAATTTATTATTTCGACCAGTTCACAGCGGCTGTCTTTACATCACGTGAATTAGCTCCGATCATGATCTTAAATTCACCGGCTTCCCAATCGTATCTGAGTTCGTTATTGTAAAACTTCAGGTCTTCGGTACTGATTGTAAATGAAACCGTTTTGCTTTCGCCTGCTTTCAAATCAATTTTCTGAAATCCTTTTAATTCTTTTACAGGCCGGGTATTACTGCCCACCACATCGCGGATATACAATTGTACCGTTTCCTTCCCATCATATTTTCCATCATTACTAACGGTAACGCTTGCCGTTAGTATTTGATTTCCTTTGGCAGTTGTGCTGCTCAGTTTTACATCACCATAAGTAAAATGCGTATAACTCAATCCATAACCAAATGGATAAACAGGATCGTTGCTTACATCCAAATAATTACTCCTGAATTTCTGGAACCATTTGCCTGAAGGTAAAGGGCGTCCCGTATTTTTGTGGTTGTAATAAAGCGGTACCTGTCCCACATTTTGCGGAAAGGTAGTACTTAGTTTCCCTGAAGGATTTACATCACCCAACAAAACATCTGCAACAGCATAACCGGCTTCACTTCCGCCAAACCATACATTTAATATCGCAGGAATATTTTCATTTTCCCATTTTAATGTCAATGGTCTGCCTGTAAATAAAAGCAGCACTACAGGCTTACCTGTTTTTAATAAGGCCTTCAATAATTCTTTCTGTGCTTCAGGAATACCGATATCGCTTCTGCTGCTGCTTTCGCCGGTCATTTCTGCGGATTCACCAACCGCGGCAACAATTACATCCGATTGATTGGCGATGCTCACTGCTTCCTGTATCATCTCTTCTGCAGTACGTTTATCTCTTCCTAAAGACTTACCAAACATGCCTGCTCTTTCTTCAAATGCCGCATCATAATCAAGATTGGATCCTTTGGCATATAATACTTTCGCTTTGTCGCCCAGTACTTCTTTTAAACCGGTGAATACTGAAGTAGCTTTGGAAAAATTAGCGGCCACACTCCAGGTGCCGGGCATATTTTCCTTGTTATCTGCCAACGGGCCCACCAACGCAATGGTGCCCGTTTTTTGTAAAGGCAAAATATTATTATTGTTCTTTAGCAATACAAAACTTTGTGCAGCAATTGACCTCGCTTCTTTACGGTTTTCATTGGTAAAAATTTCGGTTTTTGCTCTTTGCGCATTGCAGTAACGGTAAGGATCTTCAAATAATCCCAATTTATATTTTGCTTCCAGGATAGTTCTGCAGGCGGCATCAATCTGCTGTATGGTAACTTTCTTTTCGCTCAAAGATTTTTTCAACGTAGTTAAAAATCCTTCTCCCACCATATCCATACCAATACCCGCATTCATTGCTTTTGCTGATACGGTTTGCAGGTCACCCAATCCATGATCGATCATTTCGTTGATGCCGGTATAATCCGTTACCACAAGTCCTTTAAAGCCCCACATCTTTCTCAAGACATCTGTCATTAAATATTTATTGCCTGTTGCTGGTATTCCGTCCACTTCATTAAAAGATGCCATGATACTTCCGGCACCTGCATCAATAGCGGCTTTATAAGGCGGCAGGTATTCATTAAACATTCTTACACGGCTCATATCGGTAGTGTTATAATCTCTTCCTCCTTCGGCAGCACCATACATAGCATAATGTTTTACACAACTCATGATCGTATTACCCGAACTATAATCATTGCCCTGGTACCCTTTTACCATGGCTTTTGCAATTTGACCACCAAGGTATACATCTTCGCCACTGCCTTCTGCAATACGCCCCCAGCGTGGGTCGCGGGCAATATCAACCATGGGAGAAAATGTCCAGTTAATACCATCTGCGCTGGCTTCTGTTGCGGCGATCCTTGCAGTTCTTTCCACCAGTTTCATATCCCAGGTGCATGAAAGACCTAACGGTATGGGAAACACGGTTTCATAACCATGTATTACATCCATACCAAAGAGCATCGGTATTTTTAAACGGCTTTCTTCTACCGCAACTTTTTGTACGGCACGGATCTTTTCTACCGATTTAATATTAAATAAACCTCCTACTTTTCCTTCTTTTATTTTTTTACCAATATCCGAATTGGAGGCCTGGCCGGTAACAATATCGCCTGATCCCGGTAAATTCAGTTGCCCTATCTTTTCATCGAGTGTCATTTTTTTCATTAATGCATCAATGAAGGTTTTCATTTTTGCATCGCCGGCATTTTGTGCTGATACCTGTAAAACTAATACCACCAGTAAACCAGCAAGCAAGCCCTTTAACTGTTTCATGTAAGAATCGTTTTTATTTCAATAAATATGATGCCATTATTTTTTGCCAGATAGCATAGCCTTTTGCATTCATGTGCAACATGTCTTCTATAAAAATATCTGCCATCGGTTTGCCTTCTGCATCCAGCATAGCATCCCACACGTTGATGAATGACGTGTTTTTTTTCTTTTTCAGGTATTTTTTTATCAGTGCGTTACTCGCTATCATCCGGTCTTTCTTTGCCCACCGGGAAGGTGCAGGTTTTAAGGAGATAAAAGCGATATTCGCTTTTGGTAATTCTTTTCTGATATCTGTAATTAATTGTTTAACCCTGCCTAATACAATTGCAGGCGTTATGGTATCTGAAGAAGCCACATCATTTTCACCGCAATAAATAACTACCTGCTTAGGTTGATAAGGGAAGATAATATCCTTTTCATAGCGTATCACATCCGGTAATGAAGAGCCGCCAAAGCCACGGTTAATGATCAGGTGATCAGGGAAATAATTTTGCACATCTTTCCATTTGGTAAAAGAAGAACTACCTACAAATAATATGGCATTTTTCAGGGGGAAAGCAATGGAATCCTGTTTTTTAAATGCTGCAATATCATTGGCAAATGGCTGTGCTGTTACCAATTGAATAGCCATTATCAATACCAGCGAAGTAACTATTCTTTTTATCATCATATTTATTCTACTTTTTTAGTTAGATATTTTTCACTCACCCCGTTTTCATTTATAGCTTCAATAGCAAAGTAATAGGTTTTCTGGCTATCCATGGCCCTTAACCAGTATTCATTAAAATCATGGACCATGATACAGCTGTATAACTTATCGGGAGCGGTACCGTAATACAAATTATACGCAAAGGCATTGTCTACGGAAGGCCATTTTATATATGCACTTCGTTTATCCTTTTCCGTTCTTAATACAATTAAATTTTTTACTGCGGCAGGTTTTGCTCCATTGCCATTGCCAAATACCCGTAAACCACTGACGGCAAATTTGCCTGTTGGCATATGGATATTTTCCAGTTTGATATACTTAGCCTGTACAGGCTTTTCCAGTTCTACATATTCATGCGGCACATCCGTTTTGTTATTGCTTTTATCAACCAATACCGTCCACTTTTTTCCATCCAGGGAAGAATACAATTTATACTGGTGATAAATACCGGTTTGTTTGCCTATGAATTCCACATCCTGGTCGGCATAATTTATTTGTATGGCGTTCACCGTTGATACAGCACCAAGATCAGTTTGTATCCATTCGCCTTTACCGGCACTCGCAGCGCTCCAGTAAGTTTTTATACTTTCGTCCACGGCATTGTTGGCATAAAAACTACCGAGTGTAGATGAAACAGTAACCGGTTTTTTATAATTCAGCAAGTACCATTCCGGTCTATAATTTAAAGTTCTTCTTTCAGCTGTAGGTAAATACAAGGGATAATCGCCAAAAGCTGTATTGCACCACATCACATCATCTTTATCGAAACCTGCAGGCCAGATACCCATTCTTCTTTCCCAGGTATTCTTTACACAGATGATACTGGTGGAAATATGCCAGTAGTTATTAAAGTTATCGGTAAAGGTAGAACCATGCCCGGCACCTCTTGAAAATCCACCCGCTTTAAAACTCATCGGATCGGATTGTGGTTTTACTTCAATTCCGTCAAACAAAGCTTTGCTGCCTACTACTACCCCATCCGCGTAGCCGCTCATTTCTGTTCCCGGCGCTCCATATTGAAAATAATATTTACCGTTGTGTTTGGTCATCCATGCTCCTTCAATAAAAGGATCCAGGAAAGTATTATCCATGTATTCGCCAAAACGCTGCCAGCCATAACGCCAATCCTGCAACAGGTACATTGGTACACGTGTACCAATGGGTTTAAAGGTTTTCCTGTCCAGTTCCACACCATATACAGGATAGTTATTGCTGCTCCCGTTGTACATGTATAACTTTCCATCATCATCAGTAAAGAATGCAGGATCCCATCCGCCAATTTCAAATGAATCCACCAATGGTTTCCATTCATTGGCTTTAGGATTGGTGCTCATCCATAAAGTGAATTTACTGGTATAGGTACTGCCAAAAACAATCATTGTATCTCCTATAACACCTACTGCAGGTGCACATAATTCATCCTTGGTATCATTCCATGGCCGCAGGAATTTTCTTTCATTAAATGTCCAGTGCAGCATATCACTACTATACCAGTATCCCCATTGATTGGTACTGAATAAATAATAATCGTCTTTATAATTCACGATCACCGGGTCGGCAGTAGCCCGGTGCTTACCCCATTCTGTAAAACTGGGGAAGGGCGTGTACCCGTAATCGACATTGATAGGGTTGCAATATGTTTTTTGCTGGGCATTACAGTAACTGCTGAACAATATCCCCATAAACAACAATGTATATAGATACCGTTTCATATCAATCAAGCTTTAGTGTGGCTAAAATTGGGAAATGATCAGATGGATATTTTTTATCGTAAGAGTCGGTAATAGTCGCAAATTTGGCAACATGCAATTTTTTATGTGGGGCAATAAAAATATGATCGATCCGTCCATCAGGTTTTTTGTCAAACTGGAAACCATTCCAGGTATCCGGTGGCCCATAAGCAGCCTGCTGCGAAATATCTCTTGTATTCTGCAGATTACTATTGATGTATTGTGCAGGCGCTTCCCCGGGTTTTGAATTCAGGTCCCCCGAAAAAATGACAGGATATTTTTTGGTATTCAGTTCCTGTATTTTTTTTATGATCAGCTTGGCAGATTCAAGTCTTGCGGTTGTTCCCTTATGATCAAAATGTGTATTGAACACCCATACATATTGCTTTGTTTGCTTAGATTGAAATAAGCCATAGGTGCATACCCGGTTGCAAACTGCATCCCAGCCCATAGACACGCTGTCGGGAGTTGCCGATAACCAGAATGTAGATTGCTGTATTACCGTATATTTTTCTTTATTATAAAATATACAGGAGTATTCTCCTGCTTCTTTTCCATCATCCCTTCCCACGCCTATATAATTGTAGCCTGGTAAATTATTTTTCAAGAATTGTAACTGGTGATGCTGCACTTCCTGCCCACCAATAAAGTCGGCTTCGTAATAATTCATGAGTGCTGCCACCCTTTCCTTTCGAGCATCCCAACGGTTTTCTCCATCTGATGCAACATCCAGGCGGATATTAAATGACATCACTTTTATTTCCTGCTGTGCAATACCAAAAACTGGTAGCAATAACAATAATACAATCGTATAATTTCTAAAAAACTGTTGCATCATTTATTTTTTTAGCCATGGACTTTCAAAGCCTAATTTTTTTAATCCTGCCTGTATTTCAGGACAGCTCATAAATAAATTCCACAATAATCCACTCCGGTAATTTTCAATCATCGCTACAATCGGCCCCTGGTCGATAGCCAGGTGAGAAGAAGCGTACCAGTTCTTTGTTTCATTAAAGGCATCAATAAAACCATATTCACTCCATATCTTATCTCCAAGATCGTAATAAAAATGTTTTAATGCCTTCATGGAATATTCCGGGGTATAGGGAAAAGCGGACAATGCTGCTGTAGGAGTTATAGTGCCTTCGTCATTGGTGGGTGAAAAAGCGTTATACCCATTATAGGTGTCCGAAGCCGTTAATCCCCAGCAATTTTCACCATAGCCTTTAAATGCTTTGGGATTTTCTACGCAATAATCATGATTGATGAGTGTATGATTTTTATTCTGTTCCCAGTAATCAGCATAGCGGTCTTTTAATCCACGTGGATCCAGTCCCAAAAAAGAATACTGCGAAAAAAACAAGGGACCGCCATAATCAAATCCTAACGGCAATTTGTGCCCGTAAAAAGTCTTGCCGTTTTTAAAAAAATTACTTTCAGCCCATCCTCTATGGTATACACTGGCAGGCACCTGGTATTTTTCATTGGGAGAGGAAGCAGCTAAAATATACATGATCAAACATTCATTAAAACCACGCACAGGAAAATTCATTGCCCAGCCATTATTGGGGCTCCAGTGCCAGTACAGTACTTCTTCTCCCCCTTTTGTAAACCAGTTCCATTCGGTATCGGGCCACATCCAGGATAATTTATTTCTAAATTCCCTTTCAATTCTGTTGTCGTTGTTAAAATATTGCCTGGCACAAAGTAAACCCTGGAATAAATAAGAAGTTTCTACCAAATCAGCGCCGTCATCTTTACGGCTGAAAGGAATGGTTTTACCGGTAGCGCCATTCATCCAATGCGGAAATACGCCGTGATAGGCGTTGGCTTTCAATAAAAAATTTACCATCTTCAACATAAATTTTGCTGCTGTATCACGGGGGATCCATTTTCTTTCTACTGCAACAATAATGCTCATGATGCCAAAACCTGTTCCGCCCGTAGTTATCGTTTCGTTACCATATCCAAAATTCTCGTTGCTTCTTTCCCTTGCCATTCCACTTATTGGGTGTGCAAAATCCCAGAAATAACGAAAGGTTTGTTTTTGTACCAGGTCAAGCAAGGCGGAATCAGATAAATTTTTTGGCCTCGTTTTAGCATCAAATGCAACCGGCTTTACAATAGTTTGCTGCGCCGCAAGCTGTATTGTATTTAAGCAAAATAATAGTATCAGCAATCGTTTCATCCTGTTATTTTTGATATTATAAATAAGGCGCTGTAAAACCCAATACATTTTTCATCCCGTTCTTTACCTCGGGGCAACCGGTCAATAAATTCCATAGCAACTGCGAGCGATAATTTTCCAGCATTATTATTATAGGCCCCTGGTCGATAGCCAAAAATGAATTGGCATACCAAAGATCTTTTAAAGAAAAAGCATCCACAAATCCATATTCTTTAAATAGTTTATCTCCCAGTTTATAATAAAAGAATTTTAGCGCATTCATACTTTCTGTTGCTGTATAAGGAAATGAAGATAGCGCCGCTGTGGGACTGATGACTCCAATATCATTACCGGGTGAATTGGCGTTATAACCATTGGGGACATCGCTTGCCGTTAGCCCCCAGCATAAATTACTGTATCCAAAATAACCATTTGGATTGGCTTTGCAATACTCGTAATTGATCTTTGTATGATTGGTTACCTGTGTTTGATAACTGGCATAGGGATCAACCAAACTATTGGGATTAATACCTAAAAAAGAGTAATGTGCAAAAAACAAGGGGCCGCCATTGGCAGGACCCAGCGGCAAGGGGTAGCCGTAATAGGTATTATTATTTGCCATAGCGCCATTTCTTGCAAAGCCTTCTTTGTACACTACCTGCGGAATACCAAACGTAGTGGAAGATGCTGCAAGAATATAGGTGATCAAACATTCATTCCAGCCTTGTATCTTCACATTCATATCCCAGTTGTAATTAGGGCTCCAGTGCCAGTACAATACATTTTCATTGCTTTTTCTAAACCAGTTCCATTCCACTCCGTTCCACAAAATATTGATATCTGTACGCAAAGCAGTTTCAGTTGCATCAACGCCATTGAAATATTGCCGGGCTGCAAGCAGGCCCGCCATTAAATAAGAAGTTTCTACCAGGTCGGCGCCATTATCCTTTGTACTGAATGGAATCACAACTCCTGAAGTGCCATTCAACCAATGCGGAAATGCCCCATGAAATTTTTGCGCCGTATTCTTTAAAAACCCAACGATCTTTTGCATTCTTGCCAAACCTTCTGCCCGGCTGATAAAATTTCGGCTAACCGCAACAGGTATGGCCATAATACCAAAACCAGAACCACCGGAAGTTACCGTTTCAGGTGTGGCATTACTTCTTTCCCTTGCCAAACCACTTACCGGGTGACCATAATCCCAGAAATATCTAAAGGTTCTTTTTTGAATGGTATCCAGTAATGCATTATCATTTATTAGCGGAAACTTATCGGTTGAATCAATCTGAGTAATAAACTGGAAAGAAAGATCAGTATTCAGTTTTCCTTTTTTTACCGATTGTAAACCAGTGGTAGCACTCACGTTATAGCGGGTGAGATTTTTTAGTGCTGCTGAAGCGGTCATCACAATGGTACTGTCGCTGTTTTCATAACTGTAATTTACAGGAACAGTAATCGTTCCGTTTTCAGTAAGCGATACTGTCGTTCCAACACTTGTCCTGTCTACGGCATTATTAAAAGACAATTTTATTGCAGTACCTGTTCGAATATTATACGTCGTAACAGAAGCAGGCACTATTGTATTATCCAGCTTAATGGCGGTATTGTTCAATGCAGACGGCGGCGGATCTACCGGCGGAGCTGCAGCGCTATCTTTTTTACCACAACTCACTATAAAAAGTAAGCCGGTTAAAAATAAATATCGTTCCATTATATTTTTCATTTGCAATTTATTAGAATACCAATGTCGAAATAGAATGCGGTAAGGCAGTTGCTTCGGCGGCTTTACCATTGATCCATAAGAAGAAAGTTGTTTTACTATTTCCCTGGTTCATCACTATCACTGCAACAGAGCCATCGGGGTTTTTAAATGCAGTAGTGATTAGCTGGCTCCTGCTGGCAGCACTCACAATTCTTTTTGCACCCGGCTGTATGAATTTTGAAAAATGACCGATATAGTAATACTCATTGGTATAGATCAACTCACCCGTTTTCGTGTTACCATGAATGGGAGCAAAACAAAAATTGCCTACATGATTAGGACCGCCTGTTTCATCCAGTAAAATATTCCAGTCGGTAAAACCTACCGATCCGTTATTAAAATCGTGTATCATGTTAATGCCATACTTTTCGCCCAGTTTCCAGTCTTTTACTTTAGCCAGGTCAAATTGTTCTTTACAACCTTCGGTAAATAATAAGTTTTTCCCCGGGAAAGCCTCATTCACCCTTTTCAGGTTATCAAACATAGGTTCGCCACCGCTCCATGGTTCATACCAATGAAAACCGATGCCCCATAAATATTTTGCAGCAGCAGGATCATCCAGTAAGGTAGCTGCTCTTTGATATAGCAAGTCCCTGTTATGATCCCAGCCGATAATTTTTTTAGCACCCAATCCTTCTTTTTGCATCGTGGGGCCTAAATAATTCTTTAAGAAATCCCGTTCTTCTTCGCCGGAATAAATACAACTTTCCCAACGTTGTGTTGCCATGGGTTCGTTTTGAATACTAATCCCCCAGATAGGAATACCTTCTGCCTCGTAGGTCTTGATGAATTTTATATAATAATTTGCCCATGACTGGTAGAATTCTTTTTTTAATTTACCACCATGCAGGATATCATTATTGGTTTTCATAAATGCCGGCGGGCTCCATGGGCTTGCAAATAAAGGTAATTTACCGCCTGCAGCAGCAATGGCCTGTTTGATGAACGGAATCTTATATTTTTTATCGTGTGCTACATTAAAACTTTTTAACGAGGCATCACCTTCGGTGATATACGTATAGGTATCACTGCTAAAATCGCAGCTATGGATATTGGTACGGGCAAAATTATAGCCAATACCTTTTTCCTTATCGAAATAAGCCTGCATGAATTCTGCCTGCTTTTCCTTTGGCATTTTAGCAAACGTTTCTGCCGAAGCATCTGTAAGCGCTCCTCCGATTCCTAAAAATGTCTGGAAGGTTTTACCCGGATCAACAAAAATACAAACCTGTGTTTCCAGGGGTTGCAGCATATCTTTAAACACTGTAGTTCCTGTAAGGGATAAACGCAGCTCCGTGCTATCCGCCGTTGTATATTGCTTTACTGTTTTTCCACTGGTAGAAAAGGAAGGCGTTTTCATTTTACCTGCCTGTGCATTAACTGAACCGGAATGGATTAGAAATATTCCGACTGTTACCAACCCAATTACTATTTTTTTCATGTGTAGTATGTTAATTAATTCAGTTAAAAATAAGTACTCCGGGTTTACTACCTTATCCATTCTATCGTACTATATGCTATATAACACAGATTGCGTAGTTTTGTAGTACTACCAGATATAAGTACCCGCAGACCCTTCCGGCAATACCGAGGTAATAGATCTTGTAGCGGTTTTAATGGTAATGGTTTGTGCTGCTCCTTCATTCAATACCAATACAACAGTTTTGCCCGCCGGCGTTTTAAATGCTACATTCCTTACTGCAGAGGTAACGGTACTGCCGATACGTACCGAACCCGGCGGAATAAATTTAGATGCCTGGGCAATAATATAATACGCTACATTTCTTTTAATGCTGCCATCCAATGTAAGGGCTCCTTTGCACTGCGTGCAGCCACCAGGTGTATGCGGATTGAATGCACCGTCATTGGCTAAGTTCCACTCCAATGCGTTCTTGCTCCAGTTTAACATAGAGCCAATCACCACATTTTTGATATGCCATTTAAAATCGCCATCAAATGAACCGGTTGAACTGGTCCATTGTTCGGTGAAATATAAATTTTTATCCGGGTGGGCATTGTGTACAGCGCTCAATGCACTGATATCACCCCCATATAAATGAAATGCTGATCCGTTGATATAGGATTTTGCAACTGCATCATTCAATACCGTAATCGGGTAATTGGCATTATCGCAATTATGATCCCATACAATTATTTTCGTGGCCAAACCTGCTGCCTGGAATGCAGGTCCTAAACTATTTTTTACAAATGCAGCTTCCTGGGCTGCGGAAAAAACCATGCTGGGATTGTTGCCGCCATGTTGGGGTTCGTTTTGAAGGGTAACAGCATCAATGGTGATACCTTTCGCTTTCATTGCCTGGATATATTTTATAAAATAGCTGGCATACACATTATAGTATTGTGTTTGTAACCCGCCGCCAATAGAACTGCTATTGTCTTTCATCCATACCGGTGCACTCCATGGACTGGCCATGATCTTGATATTGGGATTGATGGCCAATATCATTTTTAAAACGGGGATAAGATCAACAGTATCTTTTGATAAAGTAAAGTTGGCCAATGAAATATCCGTTTGCCCCGCCGGCATATCATCGTAACTAAACACTTCCGCACTCAAGTCAGAGGCACCCAGGCTTATCCTCAAATAACTAACGCCAATACTGTTAGCACCGTTGCCAAATAATTCGTTTAACAGGTTGGTTTTTTCAGTTGCATTTAGTGCATTGATCAAACCGGCGCTACCTCCTGTTAACGTATACCCGAAACCATCCACGGTTTGAAAGAGCTGTGTACTATCCAACGTGATCATTTCCCCGGTTCCTATTGCCGTACCCAGGGAAAGTACATTCGCCTGTTGCTGCAATAAAATGCTCTGGTCAGCTTTAGTTACCCAAAAGGCTACATCAGTATTGGTTAATACCGGTGGATTAGTTCCCCCGCCACCGCCGGCATTGGATGAACCATTGGAACTTTTTGAACAATTGCTTTGAATAAATACAACTGCCGAAAATAATAGCACTATACCAATTTTATTTTTAAACGTTTTCATATTTTTTATATTGATCATTGTAAAAATTATTGTTGTAGAAAAATTAATTTTTTATTGTTCCTGGCTATCACCATCAGTTTTTTATTCCCGGAAGTAGCAAGCCATTTTGCATCCCTGACTTCCCCATCAATTGCAGGCAAAATTGCCTGGTTAGTAAAGACGTTATCTATTTTGTTCAACGAAAACAGCGAAGGAAATAACGCATCATACCTGCCTTCGTAAGGAATGACGCCGTAAAAATTCCCTCCTGCAATATAACCGGCAGTCGTGTTTGCAAAAGCCATTACCGGTGCCAGCTGCAGTTCATCCGGAAGTACATTTACTGTAAACCCTCCTTTTCCATTATTAATAAAGCAAACAGAGGACAATGTTTCCGCTTTCAATTCTGTGTATTCTTTAAAAAGATCGTAAAACATATACTGTACGGTTTTTCCAGCCACTTCACTATAAGTGAGGTAGGCTTTTTTTAATACCGGTAACGGGCGCTCCAGTTCATCCTTTGCCAGGAAAGTGTACTCATTGCCGTTAACGGTATATGCCATCACCTGCTCCACCGAACCGTTCTTATCAAAATCCTTAACATATAATTTTAGAGGCCCGGTCTTACGCTCGTACAATTTAGAATTGTGCCCCCAGTTACCGGCCAGTATATCAGTAAAGCCGTCACGGTTTACATCTGTTGTATAAATTGTTTGCCATAAACCTGCAGAGTTGGGTATATCTGTGGATTTAAATGAGCCTTTGTTATTGAGATACAATTTTACCGGCATCCATTCCCCTGCAATAATCAGGTCGTTCCAGCCATCGTTATTGATATCCATGAATGAAGCGCCTGTAACCATACCAATTTTATCGAGGTTGATGATGGATGAAGTGGCCGCTTTAAAATTCGCTTTACCATCATTGATCAGTAAATACGACGTTTGTGGTATACCGTAAGCCTTCGAATCAGCTAATGTGCCAACAAAAACATCATTGTCACCATCTTTATCTATATCGGTAAACGAAACACAGGATTTATTATTAAGTATTTTCGGCAACGCATTTAACGCTACAGAAAAATGACCTTTACCATCATTCAGGTATAACCTGTCGGCCAATAAATTATCACCTGTAAAATATTGATTACCGCCGCTTACCACGTACAGGTCTGGATAGCTATCATTGTTGGCGTCAAAAAAAACAGCGTCTACATCTTCATATCCTGCATCCTTATTAAACACAGCTGTATCTATTGCAGTAAAACTGCCATTAGATGCCTGCATCATCAGGCAACCCGGTTCATCTTTTGCACCGCAGGCATACATATCATCCAGGCCATCTTTATTTATATCTCCTACTGCAATTTTTGGTCCACGTGTTGACTCCGCATGCGGGATCAGGTATTGTATATTAAAATCTACAAAATCATTTTCTTTGTGTTGCCAGTTGATATTGATCTTATCAGTTACATCAGTTAATACAACTGCTGTTGGTTTAAAAAAACTGCTGTAAGCAAATATTCCCTGGGCATCTTTTTTATTGATCACTATTTGTTTGTTGCCGGTAATATTTTTTGACAATTGAAATTGCTGGTTCGGCCAAACGATCAGCATACTGTCAATAGCTCCATCAATACCCAAACCAAAGTGCAAACGGGTATCGGAAGAAGATTGAAAGCCACGGGTAAGCATTAATTGTGCATATTGCATTTTCCCTTTCTGAAAGATCCAGGCCTTACAACCAATACCAGAAGTATTATTGCTATCCCCTTTAAACGAAAGGGAAATATAATTTTTAACCGGGGCATTATTTTGTAATACTATTGCAGGTGCATTAAGACTGTTTATCAATAGATCAAGATCACCATCATTATCCAGGTCGGCATAGGCAGCACCGTTATAATATCCTTTCATATTGCCGGTACCCCAATCGATACTTGAATCTGCAAAAGAAAATTTCCCATCTCCTTTAAATAAAAACGGGTGTGCGCTGCCGTCAGGCATCCTGTTAATGGCGATATCATCATAAGCATCAGTTTGATTCATGCCTTTATTGGCTTCCAGGTCACTTACAAAACGCACATAGTCCATATCAACCGGTCTTTTAACAATCCCACTGGAAATAAAGAGATCCTTATTGCCGTCATTATTAAAGTCGGCAAATAAAGGGCACCAGCTCCAGTCGGTAGCAGCTACACCACTCATTAAAGCCGTTTCGCTAAAACTGGTCCCGTTGCCATTATTATGTTGCAGGCAATTTTTTGAATACTGGTTTTGATATCCGTTCTTTTCCAGCTTTAATTTATAGATATCAGGATTTTCATCACTCCCGTAAGTCTTTACCGTTTTTTCATCCGGGGGCAACATGTCAACTGTAACCAGGTCGAGCTGTCCATCATTATTGTAATCCGCGATATCATTGCCCATGCTAAACCGACTGTAATGTCCAAAATGCATAGCGCCTTCTTCTTTAAAAGACCCATTCTTTTGATTGACGTAGTAATAATCATTTTCATGAAAATCATTACCAATATAAATATCTTCCCATCCGTCGTTGTTGATGTCAGCAATAGCTAACCCTAATCCATATCCCAGGTTACTTTGGTAAATACCGCTTTCTTTTGAAACATCGGTGAACCTGCCTGTCGTCTTTATATCATTTCGATATATCCTGTCACCTGAAAGTGTATCGTAATGATGCCTTTTACTGGTATCATATATATTCGCATGGGGATTATGTGACTGGTTAAGGATATAACAATCCAGGTCGCCATCATGATCATAATCAAAGAAGGCAGATTGCGTGGTAAAGCAGGAAGTATTTAAACCGTACTGCGCAGCTTTTTCTGTAAAGCTGCCGTTACCATTGTTGATGTACAATTCATTTTGCCCTTTAAGGCCGTAGCGGTTACTTACTGTAGATACATAGATATCCAGGAATCCATCCGCATTTACATCAGTCATTGTTGACCCCGTGCACCAATCGCTATTGCCTTTTACTCCGGCCTTATCCGTAATATCTTCAAACTCCATATTGCCTTTATTGAGGTATAATTTATTATTGCCTCTACTATTGGCCGTAAAATAAATATCCGGCAATCCATCATTATTAATATCGCCGGTTGAAACGCCGCCGCCATTATAATAATACAGGTAGTATAATATGTTTAGTAATTTTTTCTTTTCCAGGTTATTGGCAAAAGTAATATGTGTTTTTTCGGATGGCAATGCAGTAAATAAAGTAGTCTTCTTATTGCTGCATGATGATATAAGCAAAGAAAGCAACAGTAACTGAATTAATCTATTTTTTGCAATAGCGATCATATTGTATTTATCCTGGTTTTAATTATGGGTTGCTTTTATAAGAGCTAATATCTTTTGGGTTTCATTGGGATAATTCTTTACAAGGTGTGTATGCATTAATGCCGGCGTAGGCAACTGCTGTCCTTGTAAAATAACTGCAATGGCCATTGAAGGCTGTTCGGGCATATGACAATTGATACAATTTTTATCCAATTGTTCCTTATTTAAAGTCGCCGTCATTTTACAAACGGTAGTGTTATCATGTTTGCTATGGCAGCTGTTACAACGTTGTGCAAACAGTGTTGTTTTTCCCTTTTCGTTTTCATGCACATTATGGCAACTGTTGCATGTTAGCGTATTACTCATAGTAAAGCATTTACTGGCTGCCATTAATCCATATTGGTTACCGTGTACATCAATGCTGTTGATATCACGTCCTGCGGTATCTATCAAAAAATGGTCGGTCAATTTATTTCCCGCATTAAAACTGAAAGACGGTTTGCTTTTTTGCAATCTACCGCCATGGCATAAAGCGCAGAGATCCAAACTTTGCTGCCGCGAAAATGAAACCGGGTTGGTAATAAATTTTCCTACCGTATCTTTTGGATGTTCCTGTTGAAAAGCCACATGCTTTGCTGCAGGTCCATGGCATTTTTCACAATCCACTCCCAATATCATTGTTGAATGATCAAACTCTTCCGGTTCCTTTGCTTCGGGTGATATTTTTTGTGCATAGGTGGTGTGGCATTCCAGGCACCGCGAAGTGATAGGTCTGTTAAAGGCCAGTTTGTTGGGATAGCCCGGACTGTTACTCCATGCATCCGCACTGGTAAAATAAGTAACCGGTAGTTGAACCAGTTTATTACCCACCCATGCGGTGTATGATTGTCCATCGTTTGCAGAACCGATCGTCATATCAAACCGTTGTGCTTTTTTTTCTACCCCATTGATATAACCCACCTGGTAAAAGCCATCACCCCTCTTTTCCATGTTAATCATTCCCCCATTATTGAAATATGTATAAGAGCTATGGGCTGCATCAAAACTTCCTTTGATCGTTTTTTCATTGGCGATTTCAGAGGTATGAAGATGCGCTGTATTCATATGCGATGCGACAATGGACTGGTGGCAGTTTTTACAGGAGGCAGAACCTGCATACCCAGTATAACCATTTACTGTAGCCGCAGCGGTTTTATCCTTTTCATTAGTGATACACCTGTTAAAAAGAAACAGGCATGCGGAAATAAAAAAAATTATAATAACTAAAGAACGGTATTTAAAAAAATCGTTCATATTTATAAGCTGGTTACCCAATGATCTCATCGTTACTTCAAAAGGATACCATTTAAAAAAGGGCTGAACAAAAGTTTTTGTCAGCCCTTGTGGATTGCTGCCTGCTATATGAAAAAAATTATAATTTACTGTTGTATAATGTTGCTACTTCAGCAGCAGTCAACACTGTACCATATAACCTGAACTGATCAATATTTCCGTCCCAGTTATTCATCCAGGTATTTTTATCGTGAGTATACTGACTTGGTCCGCCGATCGTAAAACTATCGAAGTTGCCAAAATTAACAGCACCTAAAGATCCTACAGTATTGGTCCTGAACATTACCCCGTCAATATATGCGATCAACGTAGATGAAGTACCGTTATAAGTAAATGCCAGGTGGTGCCAGTTGCCATTCAAAACATTGGGCATACCATTAGCATTGATGTATTCCGTCCATTGATCCATGATATACAATTTACAGTTACCCAGGCTGGTGGTACTCCAGTCTTCAAATTCCAGGAATAACTTTGCATTCGTCCAGCTGTAATCTTTTGCATTTAAACAAAACGCAAAGTTGGTGCCTTTACCGGCAGCCTGAGGTGTTTTCTTTATCCAGAAAGCAATGGTAAAACTGCTGGCTTTTGTAAATTCGTTAGCGCCAGCATATGATGCGATCGCTGTCTCGCTTCCTTTGTATGCTTTGCCGGAAATACCGTCAATTATTCCGCCTGTATTAACAGAAGGAAAATTTGCCCTGGTGCTGTCTACTGCATTCATTAAAGGATTGGTGGTAGCTCCATCAAAAGCAACGTAAAATTTTAATGGTCCGCCGGGCGGATTAGCATCTTTAGGGTAATCACCAAATTCGGGTTTATCCTTTTTTTGACAACCGGTAACTGCAACTAAAAATGCAGAAACAAAGAGGGCATTTTTCAATATTTTATTAAATGTGCTCATACTGTATATTTTAATGATTTATAAATCCTGCCTTTTTTTACACAGGCAGGAAATGAGTATTACCATTCAGGGTTTTGTTTTAAAACACCACCGGATATGTCAATGGCCTTTTGTGGTATTGGATAGTACCTGCAACGGTTGGTATACCCCAGGCTACCCAGTTCCGTTATAGCATCTCCCCACCTAACGAGGTCGTAGAAACGATAACCTTCCATCGCAAATTCCCAGCGCCTTTCATCCTTTATCGCCTGGCGCATCTGTGCCTGGCCGGTAAAAGCGATATAAGGCACAATCGTTCGGCCCTGTGCTAAATTGCCGCTTGCTCTTTTTCTGATCTTTTCAAGATTTACAGCAGCAGTAGCGCCATCGCCACTTTCATTTGCTGCTTCAGCCAACATTAAGATCACATCTGCAAAACGGATAATGCGATGGTTTATCCAGCTTGCACCGCCGCTACCAAAGATCTGCCCTGTAAATTGCCGCATCTGTGGATCAGAATATACTTTTTTATTCCAGAAAGGCTGATCCAGGCCAGGCCCGGGATTATATGCAGGTAACGTTGCTCCGTAGCCGCCGGCTGCTGCGCCGCCATCAAACTGGCCGGAGTAAAGTATGGTTTGTTGTTTACGTGGATCTGTAGCAGGCCATGCGGTTTCCAGTTTAGCAGTTGGTACGTTCCAGCCCCATCCTAAATTCCATACATTGGTTGCTCCACCCTGCCTCACATTCTGGCAAGTGCCCCAGTCTACACCGTTATTCTGTGTACCATTGGCACCTACATTACAGTTCATTTCAAATATCGACTCAGGCCCGTTTTTACCTGCACCATTCAGCCCATCTTTCCATATTTCGGGAAATGTTGTTGCCAGTGAATATTGACCCGAATTAATGACCTCATTACATAGTTGGATTACTTTTGCCCAGTTTTGCCTGAACAGGTAGCTTTGCGCCCATAAGGATTTAGCTGCACCACTAGTTAAACGACCCGGGTAGATATTCGTTCCACCCACGACCCAGTTAAGCGGCAGGTACTGTGCGGCCAGCGCAAGATCCTCATCTATCTGTGCATAGATAGCCGCTACAGGAGATTTTGGTTTAATCCCTTCTGCTGCAGTTTTGTAATAAAAATTGATCAAAGGCACTTCTCCGTAAGTTTTCACGAGGTTAAAGAAACAGTAAGCCCTGAAGAACCTCGCTTCACCTACGTTTCTTAGCGATGCTACGTCAGTAACTTTTAAAGAATCGGCAAAATAAATTTCCTTGTTGCAAAGATTGATCATAAAATAGTGATCATTCCAATAGGTATTGGGAGCCCAATCATCTTTGCTGTATTGAAAGGTTTCAAACTCCGTATTGACCTCTGCTCCATCTGTTGTACTGCTTCCTTTTTGTGCATCGTCATCACGTATACTGTGAAAATCCAGCCATGGTAAGGTTGAAAAACCGGCATAACGCAGGGTGGCATACAAACCAAAACTTTGTTGTTCCAGTGTTCCCTGGTTTAAATCATCCAGTGTTGCAGTCAATGGCTTTCTATCGAGGAATTTTTTACATCCCATAACGCTAACGAGTAACGGTAAGCTGACGAGTAAACTCCAGTATAAAATTTTGTTTCTTTTCATATTAATCATTTTAATCGTTTAGAATGTTACATTTAAACCAATAGTTGTTACCACGGGTATTGCACCGCCCGCATTATCATATCCAAATGCTGTTGCATCTCCGCCATATTCGGCAGTATAACCAAGGTTATTTTTGAATGTTTTCAGGTTTTGAACATTAAAATATATTCTCGCCATTTTCATTCTTGCTTTTGATATAGTCTTTTGGCTGAAAGCATAGGCTAACTGGATATTCCTGATACGGAAATAACTTCCGTCCTCGATGTTATAAGTTGAACCATTGTAATTAAAACGATCGGCCTGGCTAATGATCGGCACCCAGTTTGAAGTACCTTCTCCATGCCACCTGTTCAATTTTTCAGCAGAATAATTTACCCTCTGGAATGGCGACTCCAATGAACCCCATGTTCTGAAAACCTGGTTACCATAAACACCCACCACATCAACACCTAAACTTATATTTTTATAGGTGGCATTGATCGATCCGCCATAAGTGAATTTAGGTGTAGGATTACCAATAACGGTCCTGTCATCTGCAGTGATCTTACCGTCGCCATTGATATCTTTAAATTTAAAATCACCCGGGCGATATGCACCTAAAGCAGAAGCTACCGGCGATTTTAAAATATCCGCATAACTCTGGTATAAGCCTTCTACTACATAACCATAGAATGAACCGATTGGTAAACCTGGTTGTGTGCGGCTTTCTGCAGAGCCATTATTCTGGAAAGACCTGGAGAAATATCCCGCAACAGTGCCTTCGGCAATACTGATAACTTTGTTTTTAAGAAAAGTAATATTACCGCCTATATTAACTGAAAAGTCTTTACTTAAAGTTTGATTCCAAGATGCGGAGAACTCCTGGCCCCAGTTCCTGATACTACCGCCATTGGTCAATTCATTGGGCAGCCCAAGTGGGCCTTTATCCAGGTATGACATCAGGTTGTTGGTAGTTTTATTAAAATAGTTGAATTCAAAATGCAACCTGTTTTTAAGTGCATTTAATTCTACGCCGATTTCCTGCGCTGAAACTGTTTCCCATTGAAGATCTTCACTAGGATTATAGTCAGGTGAAGCTGCAGAATAATTGTAAGGACCGAATGGTATACCAAGCCCAGTCCTTAATCTTGGATAGAATGGATAAGGTAAAGAGTTACCAGAAGGATCTACTGCAGACTGGTTACCCAATACGCCTATTGACCCTTTTAATTTTAGATAGTCGATCATTGGTACCGACTGCATAAATGATTCTTTAGTAATGTCCCATGCTGCACCAAGCGCCCAGAATTTCTGGTGGCGGTTTTGAGTGGGGATTTGTGAAGAAGCGTCATCACGCAAAGAAGCATTTAGGTAATATTTGCCCTTATAGTTGTACAATAACCTTCCCAGAATAGAAGCGGTGCTGTATTCAGTTTGCCCGGAACTGACAATAGTAGCATTAGGGTCATTGAACTGAGTGCTCATATACCAGAAGCGCTTGTCATTTGGTATGGGTAAAGCATTACCTGATGTGTAAGGTTTTGCAACACCATATCTGCCGCGATATTCAAAATAATATGTAGTACCACCAACAGTTGCAGTAAGGTTATGGTCACCAAAACTTTTTTTATAAGTTAAAATATAATCTTGTTGAAATTTCCGATAATTTTCATCATTTTCTGACACCTGCGTTTTGTCACTTGAAAGGTATGGTGTATTGGTGATAGGATTATAAGCATAGTAAAGCGGTGTATAGCTCCTGTTATTGATATGACTCATATCCGCATATAATGTAGCCCTGAAGTTGAAATTCCTTAAAAAATTGAATTCGCCATAAATACTACCCACATTCCTGTACTCAATATTTATCTTCTTATTCCATGTATTTTCTACTCCCAGTAATGGGTTTACCACACCTGAATTCTGGAATGCTGTTGCGAGACCTGAATAGATATTGGCATTAATACTATCTCCGCCATATGGATTAGCTACTTTGAAAATTCTTGGATCTGCGGACACTCCAGGCATTACTTTTCTTGCATCATCCAGTACTGCACCGGCACCAAATGGATTATTCTGCCGGGAAGCATTGAAGTTGATACCAATTTTAATGGCTTTGTTGATCTTAAATTCATCGGCAAATGACAACTGCATTTTTTCCAGTTTTTCGTGCCTGATGATACCTTCGTCATATATATATCCCAAACCCAGGCTGAACCTGTTCTTTTCCGTACTACCGGAAATGCTAAGGTTGCTGTTACTGAACTTACCGGTTCTTGTTACAGCATCAATCCAGTCGGTGTTGGCTGTCAACTGCGAATAATCAGGTGTAGCTACACCGTTATTGGCGTTCTCTTCCGCAAACAGCATTTTAAACTGATCTGCATTTGCCAGTTTGATCTTATCCACCAGTTTTTTAGTACCATAATTAGTATTAAAATTAATGATGGTTTGACCAGCCTTGGCTTTTTTAGTGGTAATCGCAATTACACCTGTAGCCCCTTTAACACCAAAAATGGCCAGGGAAGAAGGATCTTTCAATACTTCGATGGATTCAATATCATTAGGATTCAGATAGTCGATATTATCATTGAAGATACCATCAACAACATAAAGCGGGTGTACCTGGCCGATACTAACGGTACCTCTTATCCTGATATCAGGAGCAGCACCGGGAGTACCATTATTTACCACAGAAAGGCCGGCTACTTTGCCCTGCAATGAAGCAATAGGGTTGGTATTCGGTTTATCTGCAATGTCTTTACCGGCAATTTTTACAATAGAACCGGTAAGGTCTCTTTTATTAGCGGTACCATAACCGATTACCACTACCGCATCAATGGATTTGGTAGAAGAAGTTAAGGTAACATTGAGTTCGGTACGTTTGTTTACAGCAACTTCAGATTCCTCGTAACCAATAGAGCTGAATACCAGTCTTGCGCCATCAGGCACTGAAATACTGTAAAATCCACCGGCATCAGTAGATGTACCAATGGCTGAACCTTTTATTTTTATACTTACACCCGGGATCGGCTCACCGGCAGCGTTAGTAACCTTTCCCGTAACCCTTACATCCTGCGCTTCTACCGTTCCTCTTGGAGTAATTACCACCAGGTTATTGGCTAGTATACGGTAAGTTAAAGCCGTATTGCTGAAAACATTATCCAATACATCTGTAACCAATGTATTTTTTGCATCCAGGGTTATTTTCTGGTCGGCTGATAATACATCATTATTATACAGGAAACGGAAAATGCTTTTCTTCTCTATTTGTTTTAAAGCAGCTTTTAATTCGGTGGATTGTAATTTGAGCGTAATTCTTTGCTGAGAGTATGTTTTGGCCGATAGCTGCAAACCCGCAATCAATATAAAAGCAATAGTGAGTTTCATATGCAGTAATAATTTAATATAGCTTTGACGATTCAAAGCAAACAATTGTTTGGTTTTTTCCATATTTTTATATTTTGGTAAATTAAAAAGAGGAATAGCTTAAGTCCTTTTCATACAGCGATTCAAGTTTTCCTTATTTTGCCTGCGGGAAATGCGTCAACATTTCCCGTTTTTTATTTTTTTTTAAGACGAGTTGGTGGGGGTTATTTTTTTCATTTAGCAGCGTTTGGTTTTTATTTTGAAATAATAATTACATCCTTGTCCAGTTTGTACGTAAAGGGCGTGGTAAATTGCAAAGCCTTTAAAGCTTCATAAATTGTTTCTTTTTCAAAAATCCCTGTAAGCAATTCCTTTTTAAGCTTCTCATTAGTAATCACAATATTGATGCCATACCATCTTTCCATTTTTTTGGCAAGGTCAATAAAGGTCTCTTCGCTAAACACCAGCCTGTTCTCTACCCAACCGGTTTCCACGATAGAACTATCCTTTGGAAAAATGGTCAGGTGACTCAGTTCTATAATAGGAATGGCTTTTACAGCAGCCTGTTTTGCCTGCGCTGTATTTGCTTTGGTTTGCCGTATATCATCCGTACTTAAAATGAGTTTTTCATTTGGTTTCATGATGATCTTTTCCGGGCGGTCTTTCAATGTTACTTCTATACTGCCCCTGATCAGGCTGGTTTCGGTATTTTTTTCCCCGGGATAACACTTTACATTAAATGCAGTACCCAATACTTTAATATCCATTTTGGTGGTATGGATGATAAATGGTTTTGATGGGTTCTTAACCACATCAAAATAAGCTTCACCCGTTAATGATACTTCCCTGTTACCTACGCCAAAATTTTCATTGTCGTATACCAGTTTACTGCTGCTGTTCAACCATACCGAACTACCGTCGGGCAATTGTATCCTTGTACGGGAACCGTTCTTTGTACTTACTTCGCTTTGTGCAACTCTTTCTTTAAAGGCTGGGGCGGTTGCCGATTGATAATAAAAACCGGCAAAGAATATAGCGATAACAGCAGCGAATAGCAAGCTAAAGCCCAAAACTCTTTTTCTCCGTTTATTGTTTATTGGTGAGTCAAGATTTAAAGAACCGGTTTCGTGTTTATTGATATCCAGCTCAAAACCTTTTTGTTGTAAACGTTCGCTATGCAGGTGAAAGGTAGCTTCTAAAAATTCCTGGTCTTTTTCTGCAGGTAAAGACCAGTATTCGGCAACAAATTCTACCGGCATATCCATATCAGGATGCCTGCTCACCAGGTCATTCAATTCCGTTAACTCAGCCTGTGTAGCTTCGCCTGATAATTTCCTGGACATTAAGGTCCAAATTCTTTCTTTATGCATAGTCTCTATATTGTAAGAGACAAAAAAAAGACAAATCCCCTATGACTGCAAAAAATAAATTTAGTGACGGGAAGGTTTCTTAACGGATGGATTTAAAACAGAAGCGATCTTTTTAAGCGCTGTGGAGAGTTGGTTATCGATTGTTTTTACGCTGATATTAAGCAGTTTTGCAATTTCCTTGTATTTGAGGTTGTCCTGCTTGGCCAGTTTAAAGATGATCTTGCATTGTTGCGGAAGGGAGTCTATGGCCAGGTCAATTTTTTCAGCCAGTTCATGGCTGATCAAAAATGTTTCTGCATCAGGATCGGTGCTGGCAAATTCCACCGCCAGGTCATCTAAAGACAATACACTTGTTTTTTGTGTTTGCTTCAATCTTCTTAACGAAAGATTTCTTACACTGATGTACAGGTACATTTTCAGGTCTTCAATCGCCGGTAATGTTTTTCTTTTAGCCCATATTTCTATAAATACGTCCGATACTACTTCTTCAGCAATTTCTTTGGATTTTAATATCGAAAAGGAAAAACTTTTTAAAGGCAGGAAGAAATGAAAGAATAATTTTTTATAGGCATTACTATCTTCATAATCAGCTATGCGCTGCTGAAGTTCATGAATATCACGATCGGTTAAAATAATCTTCTTTTCCATTATAGTAAGGCAATCAATATCAAAAGTAGAATTTTTTTGGAGAAAAAAAATTTTAAGTCAGAATAATCAAAAAAAGCATGATTTATTTTTATTCACAACGGTGCAAAGAAAAATACAAATATGCCATTCATTTGGTATCAGATTTTTATTTTATACAGCTATATTATAAGAACAGCAGCTTGTTTTATAAAACCAGGGAAACATTTTATTAAAAAAAAAGCCTTATAACCACAGGCTATAAGGCTTTGGTGCAGGAAAAAATCATTTATTGCTTTTCCCCTGTCCTGCTACCATTTTATTCAATAAATTTTTCTATCTCAGCTTTTATCCTGCCATCTATAGCATCATCGCTTATTTTTTTTGCATTATACTCATCCAGTAAAGTAAAAAGATATTGATGCAATACTTTATTTTCCACTTTTGCTTTAAGTTTAATTCTGTCGTGTATATTTACATAGGCCGCCCAAACATTTTCTACTTTTAACCAATATCCTTTATTCCTTTCCCAATATTGTTTTGCGGCATCGCACTGCTTATCAGTAACACGTTTATACGTATTGATCCCTTTTTCTTCTGCCAGCAATTGGTCAATACCATTTGTACGGATGATTTTCCTGTTATCCTGTTCATGAATATAACCACTATCGGTAATGTGCAACCTGTTGGTGCGGTTCAATATATTATAATCACTGCGCACGGAATATTCCCTTCTTGGTAAAGGCGCATCAGTGGTATTTTGCCATAGCAATTTTCCATCCAGCTGTATAAACTGGCTATAGCCCTGGTAACGTGGTTCATCACTTACTTCCCAAACGGTTTGTGTCCATTTTCCTTTTACCTGTTCTGGTTTCAATTGTTGCTTTACCCATGTTTTGGTATCTGCATACTTCCATATAACAGGGTTCTCATAGGTCCAGTCCTCACGCCAGTGTTTTACGATCATAGAATCCGTTACTAATAATAAATGCTGTATGGATATTTTTTTATCGCTTACTTCAACCGGGTAAGCCAGTTCAAGTCCACCACTTATTTCTTCACGGTCGTGGTATTTATATTCTTTAACCGGGCTGAAAGTTTCTGCATATTTAAATTCAACCGTAAAACAGCCGCATAGTTTTTTTACGGCTTCATTATTATTTTTCACCTGTGCTTTTACCATTATGCATAAGCATAATGCAAACCCGGAAAGTATTTTTGCTTTTATCATGGTCTTATTTTTTGTATTACAAATATGATAGTTGCTTATTCCAACCCGGCAATCAAACCGGAAAAATGCTTACGCAAACGGAAAAAGTTATACTAAAAAATCCGCCCCTCTAAATCCGGACTTTTTATTGCATAGCACGCTAACAGTTTAAAATGTTTTAGTACCGTTGGGTTGGTAAATGAACCTGAATGTATAATACCTCGCTACGCTGGCCGCTGTTGGTGTAGCAGGTGCATTTTGGTAATAACTTAGTATTTCCAGTTTTGCATATTTGCCAGTAGCAGTGCGTACCACAATCACGTTTCCAGGTATTGGTGAAATGATATTGGTAGCAGCATTATAATTATACCATCCATTACCTGATCCTGTTGGTATGGCGTAAGATGCAGCAGTACTTAAATCGGTTTTGAAAGTAGAATCATTGGGAATGGTAGCATAGGTATCAAAACTTACTGACTTATGTACAAAAGCACCACCCAATCCCGGGCCGCTGGTACCACCATTAGTAAGTATAGTAGTACTGCGTATGGCAATATCCCATTTGTTGGTTGCAGAATCGGCTAATGCTACGGCTTCATTTCTTTCGAGGCTGAAGAAAGCGTAATGATTATTGTTGATGGTGGGATCTGCTATAAAATCTGCTTTACTGGTAGCGGTAAGCGGTGCTGCTGTAGTGCTTTCTTTTTTGCACGAAGTAAAACTGATGCCTGCGATTGCCAGCATCGCCGCGAAATGGAATACATTCTTTTTCATAATTATGTTGTTATTTTTTTTGGTGAAACAATTGATAGGCCATGTTGAAATAATAATTAATGCCGGGCAGGTTAGATAAATATTTTTCGTTGCGGTAGTTGGTAATATTATCTATACCGGCTTTTAATTGTATCCCGTTGGTAAAAGATTTACCTGCGCTGATATTTACCTGTACGTTACCGTTGGCATATTCGTCATCCCTGTTTAAAATAAGATTCCCATCTATATCCTGCACACCCCAACGGCTTCGGTACAAGCCACGTATTGTTGCAAACCAGGATTTATTCTCATACAATAATTTCAGGTTGGCCATATGCTTACTGCGATCGGGCAAACCACCATAATCACTTCTTTGTAATTTATAAGAAAGTAGTGAGCCTTCTTTTTTGCCAAAGAGTTTACCTGCAGCTATCTGGTCCAATACCTCTTTATCTGCCGTTATTAAAAACTGGTATCCTGCTTCTACCTGCAATTGTTTGCTGAGTTGATATTTTACTGTTGTTTCCAACCCTTCTGTAAACGCACTATTGATATTAAAATAACTATATACAGGCGCATTGGAAGGTTTGAAGGCAATAATCTTTGTAACGATCAGGTTCTCGATATCATTCCTGAACAGGTTTATTTTGGCAGATAATTTTTTACTGACCTGGTAAGCGGCTCCAACATTGAAACCGGTAGAATATTCAGGATCCAATAATTTTAACTGGCTGCCAAAACTGGTGATGCCGGATAGTATACCCGCCTGTAATTGCTGTTGTAATTGTGCTGCTGAAATTTCGTTGGCGCCATACACTGTATACCCTCCCGCCGCATTGTTGGTAAAGTTTAAATATAGCTGCCTGTAATCAGGCGCTTTAAATCCTGCACCGTAGGATGCAGTAATATGGAGTTTGTTATTTGCTTTGATACGCAGCGCCAGTTTTGGGCTTACACGACTTGCATAAGCCGCATTGTTGTCGTAACGTATACCGGTAATAGCAGTGAGTTTTGTACCAAAGCGCTGTTCATCCTGCAGGTAAATGTAACTGATGGTATTGGTACGGATGCCGCTATACCTGTTGGTATTAAGCCTTTCATAAGTATAACCGCCTCCCACATTCATATCATTATAAGCAGACAATTTAATGTCGGTTTGATTTTCTATCCGTTGAAAACGTTGCTGAAAAAAATCGTTGTAATAAAGACTGTCGTTACGTTGTAAAAAGTCTTTTGTATCAGCCTGGTACTGAGAAAAATATCCTTTGAATGAAGTTTGCAGTTTGTTACTGAAATGAAAATTTACGAAGGGAGTAATATTATATTCATTGACCGTGGGTTTTCCTTTCACAATATCTGCACCCGTGCTGTAGAGGTCATTTTGTTTTTCGTAATAATAGCGGAATGAAACCCCTGTTTTAATGAGTTTATTTAATTGCAGGGCTGCTTTTAGCTGGCTGGTATAATTATAATAAGACATTGCAGTTTGTCCAACATCATTTTTATTAAAATCATATCCTGTGGTACTATTCCGGTTTACAAATGCGGACAGGCTGAGTTTGTTATAATGATAAGCACCACTGATATTGGCATCTGTTGTATTAAAACGTCCGTAACGGAAATTTACATTCAACGCATTTTGTTTGCTTTGTTCGGTGATAATATTGATAACGCCTCCCATAGCTTCGCTCCCGTATAAACTGCTGGAAGGGCCTTTTACAATTTCAATTTGTTTAATGTTATTCACGGTTATCCTGTTCAGGTCCAGTACTCCCGCATTTCGGCCTACAAGCGGTTCTCCATCAATTAATATCAATACGTAGTCGGGGCTTAATCCCTGTAACTGTACGCCATTACCAAAGTTGTTGCTGATAAATAAACCGGTTTGCTCCTGCAAAATATTGGTTAACCGTATTGAACCAGCCTGCTGAATGGTTCTTTGTGTTATCAAAGTAACCGGAACAGCTACATTGCTTAATTTTCGTGCTGTGCGGGTAGCTGTTACGATCACTTCATCCAGCATGTTATCTTTTGCTGTATCCTTAACCTGGTTTACCTGGGCCAGCACCGGAATAGTAAGCAATAACATGCCTGCAGCTATAGTAAACTGTAAAATTCGTGTAGCCATTATGTTTATGATTAAAAAAAGCAGTAGTAATTCTACCTGTGCACAAAAGTATTTGTTAAGCAGGTGGCCTGTTGTAGCAATCGGGAAAACATATTACGCAAAAGGAAAACTGACCGGGCTATGACAAAACAAAACGCCTGCAAAGCTGCAGGCGTTTAAAAAATTGGTGCCGGTACAATTGTACAAAGTTATTTACATTATCTGTGTTTTGTAAAATACCGCTGCAGGTTATTGCCCGGACTTAAATATTTACCGGCTGAATAAACTGATGAGTGATTGTGCTTTTGCTTCGTTATCGGCCTCTTCCAGTATTTCATTAAAGCGGGTCAGTTCTTTTTTGGTAAGTAACAAATGCATACCGTTTGATGGCGTTGGAACAACAATACATTTGGCATAACCCGAAAAAGTAAAATTCTCTTCCGCGCATTTATGTTGTACCGCTTTGCACATGATGTCAAAATCATGTTGTGAAAGCGTGATCATCATATTGCCAAAAGCCAATTGGTAATTGTTGCATTGTTTACAACGTACTACATAACCATCATCCTCAAAGTACAGCGATTGAAACTGGCACATGCTATTATTTTTTTGTATAGCAAACTTCTTTAACAAAAAATGATTGCCGCAACTGCAGCGGGAAAAACTGTTGCGCAAAAGGGAAACTGATTAGTTATTTTTTTTATATCGGGGAATAATGCCTGTATGGAAAGGGGTAATAAAAAAAGCCTGCTAAAAGCAGGCTGTACTATTTTTAAGCGGAGAGAGAGGGATTCGAACCCCCGGACCTGTAACAGTCAACGGTTTTCAAGACCGCCGCATTAGACCGCTCTGCCATCTCTCCGCTGCAAAAGTAAGGTTTGAAATAGTTCGACCCAAAAAATGAGTCAAATTATTTATTCTGTAATTTTATCTTTCACCACCACTAAATCGGTTAAGTCAACAGTGATGGGCATTACACCCACCTGGAGTATGGCTTTTTTCCCTTTAATTTCTTTTACAATACCTACCTGGCGGTTCTGTTTCATCTTAACTTTTACCCCTATTTTTATTTCTCCGCCGATCTCCTCAAATTTTTCATTGAGTTTCTTTTGTTGTTTTTCTACCGTAAATTTTTCTTTTTGATTAAATAACAGCGCACTGATCATCTGTACCACTTTGGTTTTATCTTCTGCCTTGCGCCATTCAATTACCATCGATTTCAGGCGCCGTTCCATATCTTTTAAATACACAAACTTATCTTCAGCAATTTTATTCTGGTGTTTTAATCTTTCTACCTCCTGCTGGTGCAGCTCTTTGTTCAATACCTGGTTCATTTCTTTTTTCAGGCGTTCATTTTCTTTCAGCAGTTTTTGCAGCTCCAGTTTTTCCTTATCAATTTTTTGCAGATCCTGTTCGGTACGGTTCAGCAATTTATCTAAAGTAAAATGATCTTCGTCTACCAGGGTCCTGGCTTTTTGTATCAACCCTTTTTCCAGCCCTATTCGTTCGGCAATAGAAAAAGTATAGGAGCTGCCCGGCTTACCCACGATCAGTTTATACATGGGTAATAAGTTCTTTTCGTCAAACTGCATGGCGCCGTTAATGATGCCGGGTACTTTATTGGCCATCACTTTTAAATTAAGGTAATGCGTGGTTACAATACCAAAACTATGTTTATGCGCCAGCTCTTCCATGATCACTTCTGCAAAAGCGCCGCCTAAATTAGGATCACTGCCGCTACCGAGTTCATCAATAAAGAACAGGGTTTTTCCATTGGCATTTTCCATAAAATGCTTCATGTTCTTTAAATGAGAAGAATAGGTACTCAATTCAAATTCCAGGCTTTGCGTATCTCCAATATGTATCATCAGCTGGCGAAAGATCCCCATCTCACTGTCGGGATGTACTGGCACCAGCAAACCACTTTGCATCATCAGTTGTAATAAGCCTACTGTTTTAAGCGTAACTGTTTTACCACCGGCATTCGGGCCGCTGATCACCAAAATGCGTTGCTTATCATTTAGGGTAAGGTTAACAGGTATGGTTGGTTTTTGATTGCGGGTATTGTATAAAAAAAGCAATGGATGATAAGCATTGACCAACTGTAAATGTGCTTTATCATTCACCAGGGGATAATTGCCGTGATATTCTATCCCGAATTTTGCCTTGGCTCTTATAAAATCATATTCGCCGGCAACATCATGCCATGTTTTTAACAAGGGGGCATACACGCTTAATTTTTGCGTGAGCGTTCTTAGTATGCGGTACACTTCCCTGCTCTCGTCATGCTCCAGTGAAAAGATTTCGTTATTGAGTTCTGTTGTTTCTTCGGGCTCGATGAACGTGGTTTTGCGGCTGTCACTTTCACCATGGAGCACGCCTTTTATCATGCGTTTCTGTTCGGCAAAAACGGCCAGCACCCTCCTTCCGTTCATAAAACTTTCTTCTATGTCTGCCAGGTAACCTTGTTTGTTGAGCTTGCTTACGATCTTATCAAATAACCGGCGTAGTTCATTTCGTTTGCGGTACAGACTCATTCTTATCCTGTCCAGTTCTTCACTGGCGGTATCTTTTACATGGCCGGTTTCGTCCAGTATTTCATCGATCAGTTCGTTGATCGTTTTTTCGTAATAAGTGTTATCGATTACTTTAGCCAGGCCGGCATACCCAATTCTTTTTTCATTATCAAACCAGCGGAAGATATTGGCCGTATTATCTGCCAGTTTTTTAATATGTAAAAAATGTTCGCCGGTCAATACTGCACCGGGGATGCCCAATAATTTTAATTCCTTCTGCAGGTTCATTACAAATTCATTGGGGAAATACAGTCCGGTTTGCGTGATGGCTTTAAATTCATTGCTTTGCTGCAATTCGGTTTGTATAAATTCTTTTTTGGTGTGAATGCGCAGGCTATTGGCCTTTGCCTTTGCATATTCGGTACGGCAATGCAATGCCAGTAAGTCTTTTACCTTTTCAAATTCCAGCTGCACCAAGGCGGATTCGGGAAAAAATTTCATCTGTTGATAACTCCTCTTATATTTTAATCCCGCAAAGGTAATAAAATCGACAAGCCCGCCCGCTGCTGCATAAAAAACCGAAATAATATCATTTATATGGGGATTTGGGATTAGTACTTTATTTTTAAAGAAATTTTGCCTATGCTGAAAAAAATGTACCCGGTTATACTTATTTTTTATTGTTTAAGCTGTGGTCCTTCTATTAAAACTACCGGTACCGCCGTAACAACATTATCAACACATAAAATAATTGCCATCATTCCTTTTGAAGTATTTTTTGCTTCAAAGCTGGAACATGCAAAAGAGTTTACCACGGCAGACATGGAGCAATTAAAAAAATACATGTCTTTTTCATTGCAGCGTCATTTACTTGAGCTCTTTCAAAAAAAAGAAAAAAGATTTCCGCACACCGTGGCGTTTCAGTCATTTGCTGTTACCAATAGAATACTGTCAGAAAAAAATATAGTGTTCAAGGATTTTTTTTCACTTCCTAAAAAGGACATCTGTAAAATACTTCAGGTAGATGCTATTGTATTTACCCGCACTGTTTTTGGAAAGAAAGCTCCGGGTACAGAAAATCAAAAAATGTACCACGGCGACCTTGAAACTGCCGTAGGGATTTACGACAGCCTCAATACAGCAGCGCTTTGGACGTTTACTGATAGCCGGGGCCAGGAATCTGTAACGGGTTGGCTTACCAATCCTGGCCAAACAGCATTGGATAAAAACCATGCTAATGATAAATATGAAGAAGTAATGCTTACCTGGTACCGTACTATTGAAGCCGTGTTTCAAAATCTTACTGCTGATTTTCCCTATAAAAAATAAAACTGATCATCCTTTAAGTAATTTATTCCCAATCGCACAATCCAGACACTTCTTTTTATCGCAATAGGCATTCTTCAATTGCAGCAGGGCCTGCGAATCAAATGCCGATTTGTTTTCAATACCCAACGCAGTAAAACCATTACTGACAGCATTTTTTTCGGGGCCAGTTGCAAACAAAAATTGCAATGCCTTGTCCTTGTATTTATTTTCTTTATGATACAGGCCATAGGCAAATAAAACAGGTATTACGGTATTGATCAGGATATTGTTGATCATTTGTGCACCGAGATGTTTCTTTTTGAAAGCGGTAGGCTCATCCAGCGTGTAATGATAATGCCAATAGTCGTTGGCAGTTACAGTCAGCATATTTTTTATGCTATCAATGCTGCTGCTTTCTTTTATAGCGGCAAATAAATGGGTGCTGTGTTGTATCAATATAGCCAGTTGCGCCAGGCGCACCGAAGGAAAATTGGCAGGCCGCATGCGCAGGAAAAACAACGGTGCTTCCACTTTTTGTAACTGGTATTTATTTTTAAGAAAGCGGTATTCTTTCTGCAACAGTACAGGATAATCTTCGGTAAAATCATTATCGAGTAATCCTGCCTGGCCCAGCAGCAATGCTTCCAGTTGATGGATTTGATTTTTGTGTTTGGCTAAAATAGTAACAGGCAGGGATTGCGCAATTTTTTCAAAAGCTATGCTATTCACTTTTGCACCAAAATTTTTGGCGATCATCCACCAAAAACTTTCTTCCCAGTGATTATTATTTTTTTCGAGGTACTCAAAAACGATAGCCGATTTTTTTTGTAATCTTTCTACCAGTAAGCGTTCTTTCCAGGATGCAATGGTGAGCGTATTGACGGATTCTATATTTTTTTCACAGGCTATAAATTTACCGGTGTTCATCAGTTCGTTATACTTTACCAGTAAAAATTTGGGCACCCTGTCCTGCAGCACTAATGTGGAAAAAGGTAAGGCCAGTTCCACATCATGTTGCCAAACCACATGCAGTATTACATTCTTATAATTATCATCGGCAGCATGTTTATGATTTTTCCAGTCGGAGGAATGAATATGCAACTCAATACTTCCCGTCCAGGTAATAGTACCATTTTTTATTTGTGCATTAATAAAATCGGGGCCCTGGTTGGTATTGTACAAGCCCGGATGAATGATCTGTAAGGGTTCGTCTTCTACTGTAAAAAGATGAGACGCATTAAAATGCTGGAATTGCCAGATGTACTGTAATAGTCTTTCTGTCATGGGTACGAACGGTTAATTAGTTTATTGGTTAATTAGTGAGCAGCTTTATTATCGCTATTCCGCTAACAATACCAATATACCACTTCAGCAAATGCTTTTATTGGGAAAATCCACTGAAAAAAAAGAGGATTTTCCCAATAAACTAATCAACTGATTAACCAATTAACTTCTCCAGCTCCTGCACCACCCTGCTCACGGGCAACCCCATAACATTATAAAAATCACCGTTGATGGATTTGATGCCTACCACGCCGATCCATTCCTGTATGGCATAGGCGCCGGCTTTATCGTAAGGCTGGTATTTGTCTACGTAAAATGTAATTTGTTCTGCTGTTAAAGGATGAAATGTTACTTCGGTAACATCAGCAAAACCGGTTTCTTTATCCTTGTGTAAGATAACCACGCCTGTAATTACTTTATGTTGATGTCCGGCGAGGCGGGTTAAAATACTGATCGCATCTTCCCTGTTTTTTGGTTTGCCGATAATATCGTTTTCTAAAACCACGATAGTATCTGCAGCAAGGATGGGCATCAATTTTTGTAACGGATCAGAACTGTCCAATACTTTATTGCGTATGACCATCGCTTTGTCCCTGGCAATATGCAGGGCAATTTCCCCTGGCAATAAACCGGGTGGATACGATTCCTCAGTTGCCGCTACCATAATTTCAAAATCCACTTCTGCCCATTCGAGCAATTGTTTACGACGGGGAGATTGAGAAGCGAGAATGATTTTCTGCATGCTTTGATCAGGCATAAATTTTAAAAAACAGCATCGATAAAATACCGGTGAGCATCACCAGTTTAACGGCCGTGCTTAAACGATGATAATCTTTAGGCACCTGGGCTTTGTAAAGGTTTCGTAATATCCATAACAATGGAACGATGATCGCCAATACACAATATACCACGCTCCACCACCAGCGTAAATGCAGTGCATAGAACTGCAGGATAATTAAAGCGCCGATGAGTACAATCAGCCATACTGCAGTAAACACTTTGGCGGCTGGTACACCCCAAACGATGGGCATGGTTTTGCAATGATATTTTTCATCGCCTTCCATATCTTCCATATCTTTTATTACTTCACGCACAAGGGAGATGATAAAAGCGAAACCGGAATACAATATCGCCAGTTTGAATAATTTAGATACATTGAATCCGTACGATGGTATATGCCAACCCGGTACAATACCCACAGGCAATGAAACCAGGTACACAAATAAAACCAGTATCACCCATGCCGTTAGTAAGGAGATAATAATATTACCGATCAGCAATTTTCTTTTAAAGCTCGTAGAGTAAAACCAAAGTAATATTACACAGGCTACGTTGGAAAGAAAGATCAGCCATTCTCCCTGTTTAAGTGCCATAAATAACCCAATACAAATACCTGCAAAGGATAAAGCCCAGTGCCAGATAATAGTCCATCTTCTTTTAATGATCTTTTCCACAACCAGTTTTTCGGGTTTATTGATCCGGTCGATGTTCAGGTCAAAATAATCGTTGATGATATATCCTGCAGCCGCAATAAGCACAGAAGACAAAGAAAGTAATATTAAATACACTTCGTTATGTTGTAAGGGAGAACCGATCCCGTAATCGTGTATAAGCGACAATACAATGCAGTAATAAAACAATAACTGCGTAACCACAATGAATACCAGGTTTGGCCAACGTACCAACCTAAAAAATGCAGTTACTAATTTCATGAAATGGTTTATGCGCCGAAGTTAGTACTTGAACAGGTAATTGTAAAATGTATAATAGATAATTAGGTAGACGTTAACGAAGTATCTACATCCCAATGGCCGTTTAGCTTCAATACTTTTTCAATAACGTCCCTGCCGCAGCCATAGCCGCCGTTAAAAGGTGAAATGTATTTACAGATGGATTTAATTTCGGGCACCGCATCTGCAGGGCAGCAAGGGAGCGATGTTAACTGCATGGCGACATAATCCGGGATATCATCGCCCATGTACAGCATTTCGCTGAAAGACAGGTTTTGGTCGGCGGCATATTTTTTCAGCGTTTCCTGTTTGTTATGGATGCTTAAAAAAACTTCTTTTACACCCAGTTTTACCAACCGTTGTTTTACGGCTTCCGAATTTCCACCTGATATGATCACGATATGGTAACCTTTTTTTATGGCCAGTTGCATGGCATAGCCATCCTTGCTGTTCATACTACGAACCAGTTCGCCATCAGGCATCACAATCATCGTGTCGATAGCGAGCACGCCATCCACATCGAAGACGAAGGTTTTAATGGGTTTAAAAAGTTCCAGCATATGCCCTGTCCCCGGAAAGGGAACTTAGATTTAAAGTGAATAATATTTCAAGCTGTATGTTAAACGTAAGCTGCTCCTATTTCTAAAACTGCCCGTAAGCCCCTTCAGGGGATGGGGCTGTATTATTTTTGATTATCCCTCCACTCGTACACCCAGGTGCTCTGTATCATTTCCAGGTGGCCTTCATTACTTTCTTCAGGCTTGCCTACAAAATTGGGGATCTCCAGTATCCATTTCAACAGATCGGTAAAGCGTATACGATAAATCTTTCCTTCATTAAAATCATCACCAAAGCGTTCATACAACTTCATGGCAATATCTTCATAATCGTTCCAGTGAATGGGCAGTTCAAAACTCATGGTATCGTTAATTTGTTAATTAGTTAATTCGGTTGCGGGTTAAAAGGGTTGCGGGTTAATTAGTTGGCGATATCGCATGCGCTTACCAATAAACCAGTTAACCAATCAACGGGTATTTATTCTCCTAAAAACTGCGTTTGATCCGGCAGCGTTACTATAATTTCGCCATCGCCATCCTGCAATACACATTGGCAACCCAATCTTGAATTCAATCTTGGATTAACCGCCCTGTCGATAAAATCTTCTTCCTTATCGCTCAGCTCTTCTACCAGGTCTTCGCCTTTTTCAAGGTATAAATGACAGGTACTGCAGGCACAAACGCCGCCGCAGTTATGGTGCAGGTCAATATCATTTTTCAACGCTATTTCTAAAATGGATTGGTCGGATTCAATATTATTCAACGTTACCGGCTGCAGGCCCTTCTGTTCAAACTTAAAAGTGATCGTGTACATATTTCGCAAATTTCGGATTGCAAACCTACTTTAAATTACTAAGAAGGGAAAATATTACGAAAACATATTGTAATCTTGCTTGTATCGTACGCTTAGATGTACTAATTTCCCCCTGATTTTAAATTTTCTCCATATGAACAAAACTTTTTTGGTCCTGGTTGTACTATTTCTCTGCAATGCCTGCGGTAATAATGATAAAAAAGATACCGGGCCGGCAAAGGATACGGTTAAACCGGTCAGGACCAATACGCCGGTTACCGAAAAGCCTGCTGAGGCTGCAACAACAACAAGGCCGGCGATCATCAATATGCTGGATTCGGTATCTCCCAGACGGATCGTGATCTATATGAAGGACAGTGCCAAAACATTCGACCGCATCAGTCTTAAACTCGGTATGATCTATGGTGTTAAACTGGCCGATGTACTTAAAAAGAATAATCTTAAAATGGCCAGTGCTCCCATTGCCTGGTATAGAACACAAAAAGCCCCGTACTTTTTTGAAGCAGGTGTAACTGTGGCCAAAAGACCAGCCAAACTGCCTAAAAATGTTTTGGTAAGAGAAATGGCGCCAGACAGTGTGGTGATCGCCCATTTTTATGGCCCGTACAGTTTATTGAACCAGGGCTATGATGCGGTTAAAGAAAGATTGAAAGACCAGAAACGTACTATCGGCGGAGCACCTTATGAAATTTATATTGATGACCCCGTAGATAAAAATGGCAAGGCCGTAGATCCTTATAAAGTGAGAACGGATATTATTTTCCCGATAAAGTAGGAGTCGTGAGTGGTGAGTCGTGAGTAAAATGCATAGTATAATACTTCGGGTTTACTGCTGGAAATACTCAATGTTCAACACTCAACTTTCAATATTCAATGGAAATGCATAGTATGATACTTTGATCGGTATGCAGGGTATAACGAAACTAAAGCTGTTGTATTCATTGAACATTGAGTATTGAACGTTGTATATTGAATATTTTTTTACGCTCCAACCACAATAGAGTTTTAAGATACTACTGACTATAACAAAACTAAAACTGCTGTATTCATTGAACATTGAAAGTTGAACGTTGTATATTGAATATTTTTTTACGCTCCCATCATAATACAGTTTTAAAGCATTCCAGGGAGAACAATACCAAAACTGTTGTATTACTCACGATACACTACTCACCTCTCACGTTAAGCATTCATAATACTATCCGTCAATTTGAGGTACAGGTATTTTAATTTGGGGTGGGTGCTTAAAATGCGCAGGTGCTTGTCCAATGTAAACACATCATTTCTCACTGCAGGACCGGTTTGTACATCCTTTGGCGCAAACAAAGTAATACGACGGGTGGTTTCCTGCATCAGGGGAAATAATAATTTAAAATCCAGTCCTTCCTTGCTGCAAAAATCTGCGGCTACGGTATATAAATGATTGGTAAAATTATTCACCACTACGCCGGCTACATGTAGTTTCAATCTTTCCTCGTCGGTGGTTTGTTTTACATACGGAGAAATGGTTTTTGCAAAATCTTCCAGCAGGGTAATCGTTTCGGGAGTATTGCCATCGATCATTAAAGGAATGTCGGGAATATAGTCCATCTCTTTGCGCAGGCTTTGAAAAGGATAGAGCACCCCATAATTGGTAGAGATATCCCGCAGTACTTCTTTGGAAACAGAGCCCGCGGTATGAACGATGAGCTTATTACCCAGGCTAAAGGATTTATTCAGGTCGAATAATACGCCATCCGTGATAGATACTATATATATATCTGCAGTAAGATCGGTAACCCCATCATAGTTGGAAGCGCGGCAACCCAGTTCATCAGCCAGCGTTTTGGCGTGCTCATAATGCCTGCTCATCACCTGTATCACCTGGTGCCCGTTTTTTATAAATAACCGTCCTAAAACCGTTGCCACATTCCCCGATCCTATAATTACTATCCTCATGATGTATCTTTAATATATGAAAGTAATACAAAAAGCAGGAATCGCTTATATAAGATTAAAATTTAAAGTGCTCACGCTGCTCTCGAAAAAAAAAGCGGCGGAGCAGGCATTTGTCCTGTTTTGTACACCATTTGCACATTATAAACGAAAAGTTGAACCGGATAGTGCAGAAAAGTTGACATTTCTTGTAAATAATACTACGATAAAGGGCCACCGCTGGAATTCCCCGCAACCTAAAAAGGCATTGATCTTACATGGGTTCAGCTCAGCAGCGCATAAATTCGACAGTTATGTTGCCCTGCTCATCAATAAAGGATACGAAGTATTGGCTTTTGATGCACCGGCTCATGGCGACAGTGATGGCAAAATGACCAATGCAATGGAATATATGGACCTGATCAAAAAAGCGGTGGAACTTTATGGACCGATCGACTGTTTTATTGCGCATTCCTTCGGTGGTATCGGGTTAGGACTGGCCATGGAAACCATGCCACATAATGCAAGTACGAAAATTGTTTTTATTGCACCGGCTACCGAAACCACTTCGGCCATTGATGGTGCTTTTCAGCTGCTAAAAATAAAAGACCCCAAAGTGCGGCAACTGTTTAATGATATCGTTTTGGAAAAAGGTGGGCAGTACCCGGAATGGTTTTCCATCAGGCGGGCGGCGCACCAGATCAAGGCAGACATATTATGGATACACGATGAAGATGATGATATCACTCCTGTTAAAGACGCTTTACAGGTAAAAGCCGATAACCATCCCAACATACAATTCCTCATCACCAAAAAACTGGGTCACCGTAAAATTTATCATGATGCGGCGGTAAAAAAAGCCATTGAAAATTTTGTATAAAATATTTAAAATGTTGGGGCGTTTTAGATAAAAAATTTTGATTTTTCAATTTTAAACTAATATTGCAGTTGGAAACGTTAGAAAAACGGAACGCGGATTTTTATGATAATTATGGTTTTCGCCGATGAAAATCATGATAAATCTTAACCATCATGACCATCAGCGTTCCCGAAAAAAAACATTGGAGGACGTAAAAAGCTGAACACGGGAGACCATGATTATGTAGATTTTTGTAGTAAATCATAACATATCATGACCAGCATAAAAGTCAGCGTTCCAAAAAAAATCACCGCAGGTGATCAAAGAAAGCAATCATTAATAAATAGAATTATACCGCCTTTAGGCGAAACCCCAAGTATGGCAAAAAACTTATTGATAGTAGAAAGTCCTGCGAAAGCGAAAACCATTGAAGGTATTTTAGGAAAAGACTTTGAAGTGAAGAGTTGCTTCGGGCATATCCGCGACCTGGAGAAAAATGATATGGGTATCGATATCAACAATAATTTTCAACCCAAGTATATTATATCACCCGACAAAACCAAAGTGGTAAGCGATTTAAAAGCCCTGGCTAAAAAAAGCGATGAAGTATGGCTGGCATCGGATGAGGACCGTGAAGGAGAAAGCATCAGCTGGCATCTGGCCGAAGTATTGAAACTGGATCCGAAGACCACCAAGCGTATCGTGTTTCATGAAATTACCAAGCCCGCTATTCAGAAAGCGGTACAGAATCCACGTACTATAAATATGGACCTGGTAAATGCACAACAGGCACGTCGTGTGCTGGATCGCATTGTGGGTTTTGAATTGAGCCCTGTGCTATGGCGCAAGATCGGTATGAAAGGTGGCTTAAGTGCCGGCCGTGTACAAAGTGTGGCGGTAAAATTAATTGTAGAAAAAGAACGGGAGATCAACCAGTTTACGCCGGTGGCCAGTTTTAAAATTGAAGCCTCACTTGCAGCAACGGACATGAATGACCGCTCGGTAAATTTCAAAGCCGAAGGAGCTAAATTTAACCAGGTAGCGGATGCGGAAAAATTCCTGCAAAGCTGTGTGGGTGCAAAATATACCGTAAAAGATATACAGGTACGCCCGGGCAAACGTACGCCGGCAGCGCCCTTCACCACATCCACCTTACAACAGGAAGCCAGTAGAAAATTAGGCTATGGTGTAAGCAAGACGATGTTGCTGGCGCAAAAATTATATGAAAGCGGTAAGATCACGTATATGCGTACCGATAGTGTAAACCTGGGGGAAACAGCCATGGACGCCATCAAAGACGAGATCGGCAAAAGTTTCGGCGCTAATTATTTACAGGTACGTAAGTATAAAAACAAAAACGAAAGTGCACAGGAAGCGCATGAAGCTATCCGACCGACATACATGCAAAACCGCTCGGTAGAAGATTACGATACCAACAAATTATACGAGCTGATCTGGAAGCGTACCATCGCTTCTCAAATGGCAGATGCAGAATTAGAGAATACGACAGCTAAAATAAATATCAGCACTAATAACGAAGACTTAACGGCAAGCGGGCAGGTAATAAAATTTGATGGCTTTTTAAAAGTGTACATGGAAAGCAGTGATGATGAGGATACAGAAGACAATGATGAAAGTCGCTTACCGAATTTAACTGTTGGACAGGTTTTAGCGTTTAATCAAATGCTGGCTACAGAAAGGTTTACACGCCCTTCGGCAAGGTATACCGAAGCCTCGCTGGTAAAAAAATTAGAAGAGTTGGGCATCGGCCGCCCGAGCACCTACGCTCCTACAATTTCTACCATCATCAAAAGGACTTATGTAGAGAAAAAAGAAAGAGAAGGCGTGAAAAGGGAGTTCAGGATCATGAAGCTGAAAGAGGACAAAATTTCTAAAGTAACTGAAACTGAAAATACCGGCGCCGAAAAAAATAAACTCTTCCCTACCGATTTGGGGTTGGTGGTAACTGATTTTTTAAGTCAGCACTTTACCCAGGTAATGGATTATAATTTTACCGCCGAGATAGAAAAAGAATTTGATGAGATCGCCGATGGTAAATTAGTGTGGAATACAATGGTGAGTGATTTTTATACCCCTTTCCATGAAGGCGTTGAACATACATTGGAAAATGCCGAGCGTGCCGTTGGTGAACGTGCATTAGGCACCGACCCCGAAACAGGTAAACCCGTTATTGCACGTATGGGTCGTTATGGCCCGATGGTGCAGATAGGCGTAACCGAAGGAGAAGAAAAAGCAAAATTTGCCAAGTTAAAAGCATCACAGAGTATCGAGACGATCAATCTGGAAGATGCGCTGGAATTATTTAAACTCGGTGCTCCCCTTGGTGAATACGAAGGCCAGGAGATAACGGTTAACATTGGCCGCTTTGGTCCTTACGTAAAATTTGGCGACCAGTTCATTTCTATCCCCCGTGGTGAAGAACCCGGTACGGTTGACTTAGACCGCGCCATTGCACTAATCGAAGCTAAAAGAATTGAAGACGCTCCCGTAGCGCATTACGATAGCAAACCCGTTACCAAAGGTAAAGGTCGCTTTGGTCCTTTTATTAAATGGAACGAGATGTTCATCAATGTGCCTGCCCGTTATAATTTTGATAACCTTACCCAGGCCGATATTAACCAACTGATTGAAGCCAAACTGGTAAAAGAAGCCAACCGCTTCATCCGGCAATGGCCCGAAGAAAAGATCGCCATAGAAAATGGCCGCTGGGGCCCGGAAGTAGTATACAGTAAAAAACGTATCCGCTTACCAAAAGGAAAATATACCGCTGAAGTTTTGGCTACGGTTAGTTTGGATGAAACGAAAGCAATGATTTTGGAACAGGATCCGAAGGCTTTTGATAAGAAGAAGGCACCCGCGAAGAAAGCGGCAGCAAAGAAGGCTCCTGCTAAAAAGGCGGTGACGAAGAAGAAGTAATTGTTCTCGCTGGTTGGGTTTCCGAGACCGAAATAATTATAAAAAGAACGAAATGACAATGTTAAACGCTACCCAAGTCCGGGTAGCGTTTTTTGCATCTCGCTATCAATATTAAAAATTATAGTAAATTGCAGTAGCGCAATGCACTCATTATTTCAATTTAACCGGAGAAATAAAAATGTTATGAAACTGGCTAAAAAATATTCAACATTCGAACAATTAAAATCCAGTGATGAAAAAGCTTTGGATTTAAAGACAAGTTTGAAGAAACATTCTGAATTTGAAAAATTTATTATGCTCCTGCAATCTACACACGTTCATAAAAAAAATACTCGCAAATCCTAATAGGTTCAAATGGAAGATAATTTAAAAAGTAGTTTATTGACCGTATGCAAACTACTGGAAAAATATTCGATTCCATATATGTTGGTTGGGGGAACAGCTGTTGCATTAAATGGCTACTTCAGACTTTCTGTAAATACAACAGGCGAAGTAAGTGATAAGCCTGATATAGACATTTGGTATAATCCAACGTATGAAAATTACTTCAACATTTTAAAGCTGATAGAAGAATTAGGACAAGATATCACAGATTTTAAAACCGAAAAGAGTCCTAACCCACGCTCCTCTTTTTTTAAATTAAAATTTGACCATTTTAGTATTGACATTTTGCCGGCTATTAAAGCCGATATTAGATTTAGTGAAGCAAATCAAAGAAGAGAAACAGTTGAAATAGAAAACATTCCAATACATTTTATGAACTACATTGACCTGATAAAGGACAAGACGGCCACTGCAAGAAAGAAAGATATTGAAGATATTGAACAGTTAAAAAAAATCAGGGGGAATAAATAGATTTCTCCCACTGGTCGATGTCCTAGTACATTGCATTTACCCAAAATATCAAACCATGACAATTCCCGAATTTATATCAACCCAACCGGCAGAGCGGCAGGAATTATTATCTCAACTGCATGACATTATTATTCAGAAAGACAAAACTGTTACCCCGGTAATTGCACCCATGATGGGAAAAGACATGATCATTTATAATGCACCGGGGACCTTTAAATATGGATTAGCCAGTGTGAAAAACTATATGTCCTTACATGTATTGCCCATGTATGGTTCGCCTGTTATTTACGAAAAATATAAAGCCTTGTTGAAAGATGCCAGTTTCCAGAAAGGCTGCATTAATTTCAACAACAAAAACGAAATACCGCTGAAAATTGTAAAGGAGCTCATCACTGACTGTTCAAAAATTGATCTTCGTGCTATAAGAGAAGAGCAACTGAAAGCCAGGGCTAAGAAAGCGCCTGCTAAAAAAGTGGCTACTAAAAAGAAGTAAGGTTTTATTGGGATAAACTGAACGACGTTACTCTTTTGTGTGCCAGCGGTTTCGGCAGACGAGATCTATTGCACTTTTATTCTTATCTTCAGTATAGTAATTATATTGGCTTCAGTTATAGACTGAACCTTATAAATAACGGCATAACAGCGGCCCCTACATTGTGCGTACAAGCCAAAGACTAATTGTTAACTGTAAAATATACCTAATGATGGCAAAATCAAAAACCATTATCCTCATTCACGGAAATTTTGTAAACAACAGCAGCTGGGCAGATTGGAAACGTTACTATGAACAAAAAGGGTATAAAGTGTATGCACCTGCAAACCCGGGCCATGAAGGAAACCCTGCTGAACTGCGGACAACAGTTCATCCTGACCTTGTTAAAACGGGCTTTATCGATGTGGTAAATAACATCGATGCATTAATAAATACCTTACCTGAAAAGCCGTTAATTATTGGTCACTCTATGGCAGGAATGGCAACGTTAAAACTGGTGGAAATGGGAAAAGCAGCAGCCGGGGTGAGTATTGATGGAGCACCACCGAAAAATGTTTTCCCACCGTTTCAAACACTTAAAACGGTATTGCCGGCCTTTGGATTTTTTTCTTTCAATAAATACTTTATGGGTAGCCGTAAATGGTACGATTATGCATTTTTCAATACGCTACCTGGTACTGAAAAAGAAAAGGCATTTGAAAAACTTGCAGTCCCGGAAAGTTATAAAGTCAGTCGTCAGTTGGTGCTGGATTCCTTTTCAAACATAGATTTCAAGAAGTCACATGCACCAATTTTATTTGTAGGTGGCGGGAGCGATCAAATTTTTCCACCCGTTCTTACAAAAAAAATCGCCGGCAAGTATACCGATGAAAATAGCCGGGTTAATGTAAAAATATTTGAAAACAAAAGTCACTTCATCTGCGGGGAACCCGGGTGGGAAGCGGTAGCTGATTATATTTTAGAGTGGTATGAAAATCTGTAATGCAGCGCACAACATATTTTTTGCGGTAATGAAAGGAAGACTTTACTTTATAATATTGCTAAACACGTTGTTTTTCCTTAGTTGTCAAAACTACAATACTCCTGAAGAGTTAAGAAATAGGTTTTATTTAAATAAACAGCAACTCAGCACAATCACCACAAAGCTCGATAACGATAAAAAATTCGACTCCGTATTTTATCTTACGCCTTATTCCCCATTACCAGATTTAAAAAAATCCTATCCAACAGAATTTTCCCTGCTTAAAGAATTAGGTATTGTATCGGTAACTTCTCATTACGGTAATTGTAAAATATGTCCTCGTTGGTATATTTTAAAAACCAACTGGCCCAGTAAACATCCAATATTTCTTATGTACAATGAAAATTATTATGATTCGACAGAAAATCTAAAAGGTTTTTACAAAAAAGATAAGCATAAAAACGAGACATGGGGCTTAGGCGACAATTGGAAAATGTTCCGGTTTGTAAACACTATTAGTGATGTAAAGTTTTAGCGCCAAATTGAGTTGTGGCAGGGTTTTCACGCAACTCCCTCACCCACATAAAAACGCAATAGTGAAACCCGCTGCAGAATATTGCTTTTCCTATAAGACTTCCATACTAGTTAACCAACGCTTTTAAACTTTTCAAAGGCAGTACCCTTACTTTTTTTGCTTTTGTTTTTGTTTTTGTTTTGCTGCCGGTTTCTTTTTCAGGAATATGTATTGTAGCCAAAATACCGTCTATTTCGTCTGTACATGATCCTCGAGGTGACGCTACCAATATCATGGCGGTTTTACTACCATTACTCAAAGTATAAAATGCTTCATTGTTTTTACCATCTGTTGCAGACCCGGAAAAACTTATCCAGCCCTCCTCCTCCGTTTTAACCACAGGGGTTTTCTTCTGCGTCTTAAAGTTGTTCATTGATTTTAAAGCCCATAATCCAGCGTACTTTTTTTCGCTATCAACAACAGTATTTACCTGTTGAAACAGGATAATTTTGCAACCACTGTTTTCATCGCCTTTTTTTACAAGTTCAATATCACTACCCAATTGGCGGGCATACCAGCCTTCGGGCAATGTATAATTAATTATACCAAACTGCGATTGGGCATTTGCTACATAAACAACAATGCATAAAAGAGATAACAGTATTTTTTTCATCTGAATTGATTTAAAGTTTCGGCAGTAAAAATATTTCTTCAAATGCTGTTAACCTATCCCTTAAAAACAGGAGTTTCGCCTACAATACTCCTATACTCTTTCTTTTGAAAATATGTATGACAAACCTGGCCGGCTTAGAAAAATACCGCGCAGCGGGTATGTTGTGAATACCGTTGCAGCAATAAATTTGGATATAAATATTTTAATCATGAAAAAAATAACCCTGCTAAAATCTGCAATTTTAATTATTGCCTTATCCCTGTTTAACCATTCAATAAAAGCCCAGACAGTTTATTTGTATCCTATGCAAATGAGCGATACCCTGGATGCATGGACGCAATACCCTGGCCAGAAAATAATACTCAAGGACAGGAAAGAATATTCCACCAATGTTACTATTTACAATAAATGTAAGAGCCATCGCGGTGCTACAGGTAAGTTTGTAGTTGAATTTCACAACAACGGTCCAAAGGATTTTGTGGGTTATGTGATGCTGATGCCTGATAACAATAAAAAGTATGTATGGGAACCCAACAATGGTGTAAGGGTTTCTCTTAATAAAGGGGAAAAAGTATCCTATTACATGGAACTGAGGGGTTGTTTTAGCAAAGCAAAAGGCGATCTTGAAAAATGTAAATCCTGCGAGCCGAAATTGGTTTTCTTCGATTTGAACGTTCTGTGAGATCAAGGCTGCGTAATAATATATCTTCCCTTCGTTTTGTTGTCAGTATCAGCAAAATGAAGGGAAGTACCTTTTTTCATGCCCTTTCGATCCATTTCATGCCAATTCATTCCGTTTCGTGCCTTTTCGATCCATTTCCATCCCGATCGCTTTTTTCGGATGTAGTTTACATTTTACATACAGGGATAACTACTAAGAAAAATCAACCCGTGAAAAAACACTGGCGAAAATGTCACAAAAAAAATGTCACAATGTTGTGACAAAAAAAATCCTGGAAAAAAAATGGCACAAAAATGTGACAAAAAAAAGATGTGTGAAAACCCCGTTGGGCAAGGTAAATAAAGAGACCAGGTTGTAAAAGCAAAGAGCCGGGTATCACTACACGGCTCTTACATGGCTATCTTAAATTGTTGTATTTGTTTTCCTATTGCGCTTTCAGCATTGCTTTAAAATTACTCCCATCAGCTGCTTCCAACCATAGCAATGCCCGCTTGCCATTTTCCATTTGCAATAAAAAGCAATGATACTTCACGCCGGCAGCTATATCATCTGTAATAGAACCAAAATGTACGAAAGAGTTATTGGTGATATGTCCCGTCATTCTTTTTAAGTCCTCGCTGGTAGTGCATTTTTCAAACAGCTCTTTATCCCAGCTCAATGCGGCTATACCGGTTGCAGTGCCTCTCAATTCCTCTGGTATCTTATTGTCCTTACCGGTCATGTTATACCACTCCATCACCTGCCTGTTGCCGCTTTCAGTTATTACAAGGGCAATATCCACCGCAGCTTTATTGCTTTTGGCTTCTGCAGGCGTATATACTTTTTGTTGGGCTATACTCAGGTAACTGTTCACCTTGTCTTTTGGTTGCAGGTTAACAGTAAAGGGTACCAGTTTTTGAGCTGTACCAGGCAGCACACAAAATAAAAATAATAAGGCTGTAAAAAATACTTTTGACATAATTGGAGGTTGATTAATGTATAAATTGATTTGATTACTGCAAAAGTATTCGTAGCGCAATTATTCTCTTATGCAATTCTATTCAGCGGCTTTTTTAAGCTATTGTCTGGTATTCACAAAACTGATATCCTGAAATTACCAGGATATCCTTTCGCTTATGGCCTACCTCTTCACTTGTAATTTGATCATCAACTTTTGTATCTTTATCCGACCATTAAATATGCGGTTATCAGACTTATAAAACCATATTTTATTAATAATGAGATACCAGGTTTACGTGATAGAATTATCAAAAAAAGTGTTTACCGAAAATGCCAGGTTCCGGAATGCCAATCCGCAATTTAATGGTGTGCTGCAATGCCTGTATGTAGGCATGACGAGTAAGACCCCGGCAGAACGTTTTATGCAACATAAAACCGGGTATGTAAACAAAAAAGGCCATAAGCTATCTGCCAGTATTGTACAACGCTACGGGAGCTACCTGCGCCCCAGTTTATATGATCATATCAATCTTAAACCCATGACAAGGCAACAGGCATTGATCATGGAGGAAAAACTTGCGCTGGAGCTGAGAAGAAAAGGGTATGCAGTCTGGTTCAATTGATGCCCGTAAATCCGGAATGCACCGCTACCCGAAACCGTTATGTAAAAAACGATGCTAATCCATAAAATTTAATTAGCCATCCAAATCCTTATGCACTTAGCTAGCACTGGTCCCGGGAGTAAACAGTTTCCAGTTTCCTTCGGAAATAACTTCAACAGTATCATCAATCACTTTAATCGCTGTCTGGTCGTCAATCGCATACGAAGGCAATGGTATTGTTGCCGCCAGCTTTTCGAGGTTAGCCAGTGAATTCTCCGGGAACGACTCATAATCCAGGTGTGGATGAATAGCCATATTAACCAGTCCAAGACATTTATCGGTTTCAGCTGGTAAAGTATGATTACCGTAGGTTGTTCCAAAGCGGGTCATGATCATACTACCGGCACTCAGGCCCACATACACCGTCTTGCGCAATAGCGATGGCAGGAGCGCCGCCAATCCTGACTGTTGCATCCAGTAAACTAAATACTGGCAATCGCCTCCGCCAACCAGCAAGGCATCTGTTTCTTCAAGAATGGGCAGCCAAAGCTCCTGTTTGATGCTGGGCAATGCGGTAAGCTCGAGCAATCCCAATGACTTCCAACCCATGTTACAGAAAGGATCTCCTAATGATCCGTCAATTACCTTTCTTACGATACCGCCGCCGCCGGGTATGCCGTATATCGCGGTGGGAATGAAAAGAGCATTCGATTCAGCAACCGGTTTGCCGAGGAGTTCAACCAATGCATTACGAATAGTCCTGTTGCTTATGCCTGCGGAAGTGAGCAGCAATTTCATGATTTTTTTATTTGGATTATATTGTCGCGATGACTGATATAATATTCTCTTAAATACTCAATAGCCAAATTTAATTCAAAGCCTGCAATTAAATCTTAAATCGTAAGATCATTAAAACATTGTCCAGGCAAAACAAATGGACATCGGACAGTTTTTTAGCAGCGGGCTTTCACAATTACGGCTGATTATTTTAAATTGTATTCGTGTGAAAACCCCGCTGAGACAAAATTATTCCGGCAGTAAATAGTTTGGTTTACAAAACAATTTTATCAAGTGCGCCGCAAACAATATATTTACGCACAACTATACATAAATATGTCTGATACCAACAAATGCCCACTCTGTAACCGTGAACTGGCTGAGCCGATTGTGCGCCACCATTTGATACCGCCCAGCAAGGGCGGTAAGGATACTCCCACAGTAGCCATGCATAAAATTTGCCAGGCCAAAGTGCATGCGGTGTTCACCGAAACGGAACTCAAAAATTATTATAATACTGTCGACCGGATAAAGGAACACGAAGACATCATTAAATTCATTAAATGGGTAAGTAAAAAAGAACTGGAATTTTTTGATACTACTATTAAAAAGAAATAGGAATTGTTTTTCGTTATCCAGCACGACTGACCAAAAACAAACAACATGAATAATACAAGAATATTTAAGACTGCATTTGCAAGCGTATACCCGCATTATATTACCAAGGCAGAGAAAAAAGGAAGAACAAAAGATGAAGTACATCAAATTATATCCTGGCTGACAGGATATAATGAGAAAGCCTTGCAAAAAATCCTCGACGACAGGATTGATTTTGAGACCTTTTTTGCGAAGGCAAAAATGAATCCTGACGTATCAAAGATCACCGGTGTAATCTGCGGCTATCGTGTGGAAGACATCGAGGACAAATTGATGCAACAGATCCGTTATTTAGATAAGTTAGTGGATGAACTGGCAAAAGGAAAAGCCATGGATAAGATCTTAAGGAAGTAAAAAAATATTCCTTCCTGTGAGGTTTCATATAACGCCACCGTCTCATTCACCTAAAACCATACCTGTTAAACCCGCTGCAGAAAAACATCCTGCCTGGCGTACCGCTTAACAGCAGCATTTCGGTTGATAATACATTTTCTTTATTATCTTTAAACCGCTGCTGTTTACAAACCCATTCAACCAAAATATCAGCCGGCACCATCATGAATCCACTACTCATCGTTGCTATAGGAATTACTGTTGTGCTCTTTTGCATCATTGTATTAAAGCTGCATGTGGTTATTGCATTGTTGTTTGCTGCGCTGCTTACGGGTATCTTATGTACGCAAGGTCATTTGTATCAATATGCATTGCACAGCGGTATGGCTGACGCGGAAGCTGCTAAATTTTCGTTGCAGTCTATCGGTGTAAGGTTATCCAATGCATTTGGCAATACAGCAGCTAAAATTGGGCTGGTGGTTATTTTTGCATCTATCATCGGTTCGGCCCTTATAAAAAGCGGTGCCGCTGAGCGTATCATCCGCAGCTTACTGAAAGGTGTGGGCGAAAAAAATGCGGCGGTTGCTTTTTTATCGGGCAGCTTTTCACTGGCCATTCCCATATTTATTGACATGGTATATTTCTTAATGATACCATTGGTGAAATCAATGGGCATTCACAATCCCCGTAAATTCAGCCTGTACCTGAGTTGTGGTGTGGGAGGTGCTGTAATGGCGCATGCGATGATCCCTCCAACACCGGGGCCAACATTTGTTGCTAATGAATTGAATGTTAATCACGGGCTGATGATGGGGATGGGACTTATCGTGGGCATCATCACCATCATCTGCGGCTATTTTTATGCAAGGTGGGCCAATAAAAAATGGGACCTGCCCATGCGTGACACACCGGACATTTCTATTGCTGAATTAAAACAAAAATCTGAGCTGGAGCAAGTGTCCTTACCCGGATTGGGTATTTCGCTTTTACCTGTTGTACTACCAATCGTTTTAATAGCAGGCAATACGATCATCAATCTTTTTATAGATGCAAAGGCCGTCGCCCCCGGTTCTTTCCACGCAAACCTGCTGGCCTTTTTTAAAGTAGCCGGCGACAGTAATATTGCCTTGTTCATTGCAGCAGCGGTTGCCTTATTGTTATTGTGGAAGCGGTTAAAAAATAATACGGTATTTCAAAAAGTAATTGCAGATGCCGTGAAGAGTGCCGGTACCATTGTGCTCATCATTGCTGCCGGTGGTACTTTCGGACAAATGCTGCAGCAAACGGGTATTGGTGTACAAATTGCAGAAATGGCTTCGGTCAATAAAAGCTTTATTTTACCTTTAGCATTCCTGATCACAGCCGTGATACGCACGGCACAGGGCTCGGCAACAGTGGCAATGGTAACAACGATCGGTGTAATGAAGGGGTTCAGCAGTGCAGCGATATTGGGCTTTCATCCTGTTTACCTGGCGCTGGTGATCGGTTGCGGTTCTAAAGTATTTTCGTGGATGAATGACAGTGCGTTCTGGATCATCACTGAAATGTCGGGCATGAAAGAAAAAGAAACGGTACGCTTTTTCTCTGTAATGCTTACTGTAATGGGTGTTGCAGGATTGATTACCGTGATGATCTTATCAAAAGTATTTCCATTAATTTAAAAAAACATGAGCATTATTTCACCTGCTGCCATCATAAAAACAACCGCACTGGATAATGTGGGCATTGTACCTGATCCTTTGGGTTTAAAAAAAGGAACTACCGTTTCAGCAGGGCTTGTATTGACAGAAGATATTCCAATGGGGCATAAATTGGCATTGGAAGATATGCCTGCAGGCAGCGCAGTGATCCGCTACGGACAAATAATCGGGCATACCAATAAAGATGTTTCAAAAGGCAGCTGGATCAATGAAACCAATATTGAAATGCCGCAACCTCCCCTGTTGCAGGATATCGTTTACAATAAAGCAACAGCTCCTGCCCTTGATCCATTGACGGATTATACATTCATGGGATATAAAAATGCCGACGGTAGCGTGGGCACAAAAAATATATTGGCCATTACCGAGAGCGTGCAATGTGTAGCAGGCATTGCAAATTTCGTTACCGATAAGATCAGGAAAGAACTCTTGCCTTTGTATCCAAATGTGGATGATGTGGTAGCGTTTAGTCATAGCTATGGCTGCGGTATTGCCATAGATGCACCTGCTGCACTGATACCGATACGAACGATAAAACATATTGCTCAAAACCCAAATTTTGGTGATGATACCATGATCATTGGATTGGGTTGCGAAAAATTAAGGCCGGAAAAACTACTACGTGATGGAGATAATGCAAAAGACTCTGTGCTGTATTTACAGGATGAATCATTTTCCGGCTTTATGGAAATAGTACAGGGCATTATGGAAATGGCAGAGCGGCATTTGAAAAAACTAAATCAACGGCAGCGTGAGATTTGCCCTGCATCGGATTTGGTGGTGGGTATGCAATGTGGCGGCAGTGATGCTTTTTCCGGCTTAACAGCAAACCCCGCAGCTGGTTTTGCTGCCGACCTGATCGTTCGTTCCGGCGGCACCGTTATGTTCTCGGAAGTAACAGAAGTAAGGGATGCGGTTCATTTGTTAGTACCCCGTGCTGCCAATGAAAAAGTAGCACAGGCATTGAAAAATGAAATGGCCTGGTATGATGCCTATTTAGAAAAAGGGCAAGCTGATCGCAGTGCCAACACCACTCCCGGAAATAAACGCGGTGGCTTAAGCAATATCGTGGAAAAAGCATTGGGCTCTGTAGTTAAATCTGGCAGTACGCCTATCGTGGATGTTGTTGCCCCGGGAGAGAAAATACGCACCAAAGGATTGAATTTTGTTGCCACACCGGCCAGCGATTTTGTATGCGGCACTCTGCAGCTTGCAGCAGGTATGAATGTACACGTGTTCATGACAGGAAGGGGTACACCTTATGGTTTATCCATGGTGCCGGTAATAAAAGTCAGCTCCAATTCAACATTGAGTAACCGTTGGTTCGACCTGATAGATTTTGATGCAGGGCCCATTGCCTACGGAACAAAGACCGTTGAAGAAATGGGATGGGAATTGTTTCAATTGATACTTGATGTTGCCAGCGGTACTAAAAAAGTAGCTACCGACAAACTGGGATTATACAACGACCTCGTATTATTTAACCCGGGGCCATTAACCTGATACATTCAAAACCCGCAACTCGTAACTTATAACTCATAACTTATTTTAACAATGGCATTATCATTATCAACGATCAAAGCTTCTCTCGAAAATGGTTTATTATCTTTTCCTGTTACAGATTTTGACAGTGATGGAAAATTCAATACCAATACTTATGCAGCAAGATTAGATTGGTTTGTGACGCATGATGTGTCTTCTGTTTTTGTTGCAGGCGGAACGGGCGAGTTCTTTTCTTTATCTGAATCGGAATACCAACAGATCGTAACTGTTACAGCTGAAACAGTACAAGAAAAGATCCCCATGATCTCCAGTGTTGGCAGAAGTATCCCCGATGCGATTGCCTATGCAAAGATTGCAGCAAAAGCAGGTATGAATGCATTGCTGCTGATGCCGCCTTATCTTACGGAATGCCCGGAGGAAGGCACTTACCAGTATGCCAAAACAATTATGGATAATACTAGCTTACCGGTTATTTATTACAACCGTGCCAATGGCGTATTGTCGAGTGCATGGATCCAAAAGTTAGCAGACAGTTGCCCCAATTTTATTGCATTGAAAGATGGTACGGGAAATATCGCGGAACTGAACGACACCATTAAATCTGTAGGCAACCGTTTATCCTATATCGGTGGTGTGCCTACGGCAGAAATTATTGCTGAAGCATATTTATCAATTGGCGTTAATACCTATTCTTCTGCGGTGTTTAATTTTGTACCAGAATTAGCCAATCTTTTTTATAAAAGTCTAAGAGCGGGCAACAAAGAAACCGTTGCTGCGATCATCAATAATTTCTTTATCCCTTTTGTAAGATTACGGAATAAAAAGAATGGCTATGCGGTAAGCCTTATTAAAGCAGGTGCTACTATCATCAACCGCAGTGCGGGTGACGTGAGAGCGCCATTACTGATGCCTTCGGCTGAAGAAGTTGCAGTGCTGGAGCAGCTCATAGAAAAATCTGCGTCACTTTTAAGTTAACGACGGGTACCGTTCCAACGGAAAAAATTACCGGTAAGAAAATAAGAGGCTGGCGGGCTTTACCATTGCATTTTTACAATATCAAAAATAAAATTTTACTGCAATTCACCACTTTCTGTAAGTTTAACCGCTCCGTCATTTCGGCTACAACAATCTGCAATATGGCAACAGCAGGCTTACTGTTTCAATAGACTTTTGCATTGAACAATTAAAACATCAAAAAATGCAACAGACTATTTTTATTACAGGAGCATCGTCCGGACTTGGAAAAGCCACGGCGAAATTATTTCAGTCAAAAGGCTGGCAGGTGATTGCCACTATGCGCAATCCCGAAAAAGAAACCGAATTAACGCAACTTAAAAACGTTATCCTTCTTAAACTGGATGTTACCAACCCGCAACAGATCCAGGAAACAGTAGACAAAGTAACCGCAGCATATGCTGTTGATGTGGTATTGAACAATGCAGGTTACGGACTGGTGGGTGCATTGGAAGCTGTTAGTGATGCACAAATTACCAGGCAGATCGATACCAATTTACTGGGTGTGATCAGGGTTACCAAAGCATTCATTCCATATTTCAGGGAAAAGAAAAAAGGATTGTTCTTAACTACTACTTCCATTGGTGGATTGCTGACCTTTCCTTTAGATTCTTTGTACCACGCTACCAAATGGGCTTTGGAAGGCTGGAGCGAAAGTTTATCTTTTGAATTAGGATTGCATAATATCAGTATTAAAACAATTGCACCGGGAGGTATTAAAACTGATTTCGCAGGCGCTTCGCTTGATGTAGCCAAACACCCCGCTTACGAAGAAGGAATGGAGAAATTATTTGCCTTAATGAATCCCAACAATTTTGAACCGGTGGAATGGATCGCAGATGTTGTGTATGAAGCAGCTACAGATGGTAAAAAGCAATTACGGTATGTTACAGGCGAATTTGCCAACCAGTTATACGAAAGGCGTTTGGAAATTGGAGCAGAAGCTGCAGTACAGGAAATGAATGCCATGGTGTTTGGCGAATTAGTAAATTAGCCCTATGAAAAAAGAAACGCATAGCCCTATAAAAATAAATTCGATTTCGCAACTGCACGAACTATTGGGTTTCCCCAAACCGGTTCATCCACTGATAAGTCTTAACCGCAATACTGAAATGATTGTGGACGCAGCATTATTGAACCAGCATTTCCTGTTCAATTTTTATAAGATCTCATTCAAGAAAACATTGAAAGGCAAAATGGGTTACGGACAAGGCTATTATGATTTTGATGAGGGCGGTATGATCTTTACCGCCCCCAATCAATTATTGTCAACCAGCGCTGATGATATGGAATATGAGGGGGTATCGTTACTGATACACCCGGATTTCCTCAGGAATTATTCACTGGCTGCAAAAATAAAAAATTACGGATTCTTCTCCTATTCAGCAAATGAAGCCCTGTTTTTATCGGATAAGGAAAAGCAAATGATCTTTACTGTTTTTGATCATATCCAAACGGAACTCGATGGAACAATAGATGATTTTAGCCAGGATGTAATTATTTCACACATCGAAGTATTACTGAACTACAGCAACCGTTTTTATAAACGGCAGTTCATTACCCGTAAAGCAGTGAACCACGACCTGCTTACAAAAGTGGAAGCATTGTTAAGTGATTATTTTGAAAAGGACGATGCATTGAACAAGGGACTTCCTACGGTTGATTATTTAGCCCATCAATTAAATCTTTCACCCCGTTATTTAAGTGATATGCTGCGTTCCGTTACGGGGCAAAATGCACAACAGCATATTCATGAAAAACTGATTGAAAAAGCGAAAGAATACCTGACCGCTACTAATTTATCGGTAGCAGAAATTGCTTACCAGTTAGGATTTGAGCATCCGCAATCATTCAACAAATTATTTAAAAACAAAACCAGTCAAACACCCGTGCAATTCAAACAGGCGTTTCATCATAATTAAATTTGAGCAATGGATATAAAAGCATTTGTATCAGATTGGATAGCCGCAAGCAACAGTTATGATACTGAAAAATATCTGGACAAATACCACAGCGATGCAATATTGAATGATCCTTCGGTGGGCAGAAAATTTGTTGGCCACAAAGGCATCAGGGCATATTATACCAGTTATTTTATAGGTTATAAAACGCAGACCAAACTGGTAAAGTTATCGATCAGTAATAATAAAGCTCACCTGGAGGTAGAGTTTACAGGCGAATTCCCGGAAGGAAAAATCAGCGGTATGTTTGATTTTACTTTTAAAGATGAAAAGATTGCTACCGTGAAAGCAGCTTTACTATAATTCACTCAACTACTCTCCCTATCTGAAATTGTTACTCCGAAAATTCCAGCCGGCTGTCTTAATCTACCCCTTATCTTGTCGTATCTACCCTCCTTTACTTTATCGGTGATTGGTATCTTTACCTGCGTAATACAAATAGTCAAATACTAAGTATGCAACAAGATATTTTAAATGCCATTGATGAAACTACTGATCAGCTTTTGGCACAGATCGCTTTATTCTCCCAGGAACAATTTAATAAAATTCCTTTTGAAGGGAGCTGGACTGCAGCCCAGGTGGCGGAACACATTTATAAATCAGAAGCCGGGATACCAAAACTATGGCAAGGCAATAGTATCGCAACAACAAGACCTGCAGATGAAAAAGTGGGCATATTAAAATCCATATTCCTTGACTATACTACAAAATTAAAATCCCCGGATTTTATTTTGCCTTCTGATGGCGTACAACGGGTAGAAAAGTTATACGATGCAATACAATCGAACCGGGCCATAATCAGGGATCTTGCAGCAATCATTGATCTGAACCTGACTTTTACCGGTGCTGCTTTTCCTCAATTGGGTGAATTAACAGGTATTGAATGGGCTACTTTTCTTATTTGTCATTCAAAGCGACATACACTTCAACTACAGCATATTTTTACAAAAGTAAAATGAGGTAGAAATAAATTTCTACGTCTCCAGGTATTTCTTCAGTGGTCGTTGTCTCAACGACAGAAAATGCTGCGCCTATTGCACAATAACCTTTCCCATTATCAATGCTCCTTTTGCATCACTTACCTTGATCATATACAATCCTGCCGGTAGTATATTATTTTGCGAACTCAATGATAAACGTACAGGCACACCCGAAGTAATGGCTGTTATTTGTTGCCGGGCTACTACCCGACCATTAATATCTATGGTAGTAATAGTTGCATTGTTAATGTTGGTACCAGTTTTAAACATCACAGCATTCCCGGTTATAACGGATGGATAAAACAGTAGTCCATCATTATTCCCCACACCAATACGTACGCTACGGATACCGGAGTAATAAATACTGCCATTGATATCAGTAGTCTTTAAACGGTAATACCATGTACCGGTGCTAACAGTTTTATCGGTTACGGTATACTGTAAGCTGCTGTTGCCTGCAGTGGTTATAATGCTGGTAAAATGAATACGATCAACGCTTCTTTCTATTTCAAACTGTTTGGCACTGCTGCCGGCAGCAACTGACCAGTTTAATTCCACCATATTATTTTTTGGGGTCGCATCAAAGCTGGTAAGGTCAACAGCTAAAATGGTTAATAACTGAACGGCAACGGATACCCGGTTATCGCCGCCATTCTCATAATACTCCAGTACCAGGTTATACGTTCCGTTAAGTGTAATTACGGGTGATAGCGTGCTGTTGTACGATTGTAAGTTCCATTGATTAACCAGCCAGGTAGCGCCACCGTCAATGCTTAGCCGGTACCCGTCATCCCCTCCAACTGTAAATACATAATTTCCATGGGCAAAAGTTTTGGTAAGACGGAAGCGGGCACTGAAAGTTTCTGTCTGCACATTGCAACTGCTGGTGGCGAATAATGTATTGCTGCCCCCGAAGCTTTCATCAAAATTCAGACTGCCTGCATTGCCTTCCTGTACCATGCCAGAATACAAATTAAAATTGATGCCATCATATATATACCCGTTCCAAACATTGTTGGTGCCGTAAACAACGGTATTTTCTGTACCTGTACAGGCTGGGGTAACATCAAAGGTTACCCGGTTACCGCCGCCATTCTCGTAAAATTCCAATACCATATTATAAGTACCGTTCAATGTAACTGAATAAGTGCTGGTGGTATAACTATGATCGCCCCAGTTATTAATTACCCAGGTAGCGCCTCCATCAAGGCTCAGGCGGTATCCATCATCGCCACCGGCGGTAAAGATGTAAAATGCATTGGTAAAGTTCTTTGTAAGCTTATAGCGCATACTAAATGTACTCGTAAAAACACTACAGCCATTTGTCGTATATGTAACATCATCACCCCCAAAACTTTCATCAAAATTAGCGCTGCCAATAGTACCTTCATTTACATAGCCCCTGTATCCTGTAAGATCAGCATTATCATATGCGTAGCCAATCCACACATTATTAATGCCATAGCTGGTTTCGTCGCCTGATGGCGTACAAATTTGTGTAAAGCCGGAATTCCAAAAACAGCAAAGGCAGAATAATACAAGGATAAGATTTCTCATGCTTAGGATATTAGGGGTTGACCACTCAAACGTAATTTTACTAATTATTATTGCGGGTTTTTCTACAGAGGGTCGAAAAAAAACTACACGCTTGTGGAAATTAAATAATACCAGAATTCCTGGGTACTGCCTTAGGTATTTACGTATAAGAAATTATTGCCCGGCAGTTCCTGCAAGAAAAAATAAATTTCCTGGTGCGGCGACAATAAGGCCTCCTCTAGATAATTTGTCTGAAAATCATGGTCTGCCAGGCAAAACTGAAAAAAAAAATCAGGGGAGATTTCGTCAACCATACGCACAGATGTACATTGTATATTTGCCTGCAATAAAACAACCACTTACCATGAGCTTTGCCGACAAGCTATTATTCTTTTTTAGTGCTTTGGGAGCGTTTAACGGCCTTGTTTTAAGTTGCTATTTTTTCTTTTTTACGTCTAAAAAATACTTATCCGATTATCTTTTAGGTGCGCTGCTATTGGTCCTCAGCATCAGGATAGGGAAATCGGTTGCCTATTTTTTTGATTACGGTCTGCCTAAAATATACCTGCAAATTGGATTGACAGCCTGTTTTTTTATCGGCCCTTTTTTGTATTTCTACATCAAATCAGAAATGAACCAGGTGAGGAAACTACCTACTTCCTGGATGCGGCAACTCGTTTGTTGGTTTTTGCTGGTTATAATCGTAGGTATTATTTATCCTTACCAGCGTTTTCCTCAATTATGGGGACAATACTTTATCCCACTTATTTACCTGCAATGGGGTGTTTATATTGCTTTATCGATTTTTTTATTGATCCCTCTTTTAAAAAGAATGATCCGGAAAGAAAAATTAAAGCCCTTCGAAAAATGGATCCTGGCTATCTGTGGAGGGTTGTTGATACTTTTTATCTCTTACGTGTGGGCTTATTTAAACATTACCAAAGGCAGCTACATCAATGGCGCAGTTTATTTTTCACTGATCATTTATATTGTAGTATTTGTATTGCTTTACCGGAAGAAAACAAACGACCTGTCTTCTTTTTCCACTCAAAAATACGCCGATAAAAAACTGGATGATACCGAAGCGCAGCTGATCATTGAAAAATTAAAAAAAGCGATGGCAGAGAAAGAACTTTTCAGAAATCCAAACCTTAAAGTAAATGACCTTGCCAAAGAGATCAGAATTACCGGGCACCAATTATCACAAGTGTTGAATGTTACTGCAGAGAAGAATTTCACACTTTTTGTAAATGAATACCGGATCAACGAAGCCTGCAGGATATTATCCGGAAACAACAACTTAACAATAGACGCTGTTGCTGACGAAGTAGGCTTTAACTCCAAGTCTACCTTTTTTGCAACCTTTAAAAAAATAAAAGGGGTAACGCCCAGTGTATTTCAGCAGTCAAATACTCCGGATTTATAAAACCGTACTACTACATTCCGGCTATTGCAGCAACATCATAAAAGTATAGCGCATTTTTGAGTTCCGAAATGAAATGGTTTCATTTTGTCCATCAAAAAAATACTTTTACAATGAAAAATGTACTCCTGTTCTTAACCTTATTATCCGGTTTTACTCCGGCATTTTCCCAAAACGCTGTTACCGAAAGGCAATTGATTGAACAAACCATACAATGCTATTTTGATGGCTGGGCAACCGGTGATACCAATAAACTGGGCAAGGCCATGCATGCCTCCTGTCATTTAAAAAACTATAGCAATGGAAAATTTACTGAATTTACAAGAAATCACTACCTCAGTTTATTCAAATTGCATGAGCGCCCCAAAAACTTAAGTACTACCATTGTTGCCATCGATATCACCAATAACATGGGTAGTGCAAAAGTAGAGATTAGTACAGCGAAGGATCTGTTTACCGATTATTTTAACCTGATGAAAACCGATGAAGGCTGGGTGATAGCAGATAAAGTATCTACCCGTACGCCTCATAAAATTGTTGATATAAATATGATACGGCTGCAAAAAGAAACCATCACAGAAGGATTGAAACGCCCCTGGAGTATGGCATTTATTGCAGAGGATGAAGTGTTGATCTCGGAAAAAGAAGGCGGGCTTATAAAATTCAATATCTCAAAAAAAGAAAAAACGAAGATACAGGGCTTTCCTGCCGACCTGGAAGATAGCTTGGGCGGCTTTGGAGATAATACCGGCAAATTTGAAGTGTTGTTAGATCCTGATTTTAAAAATAACAAATTCATTTACTTGTCTTATGCCGCAAAATCACCGAAAGGCAGAACGACTAAAATCATCAGGGCAGTACTCGACAATGAATATTTAAAGGATATCAAGACGCTTTTTGTAGCGGAACCTTATACCTGGGAACGGGTGCATTATGGCGGAGGAATGCTTTTTGGAAATGATGGTAAACTCTACTTCACCATTGGCGAACGCATCTTTACCGAAAAAGATGAACCAGTTCTTCCAATAGCGCAGAACATTGAAGATAAAAGAGGAAAGATTTACCGCATAAACCCCGATGGCACGATTCCAAAAGATAACCCTGATTTTGGTAATAAGGCAACACCGGGATTGTATGCTATGGGCATCAGGGCAGCACAGGGCTTGACTTTGGAAACGACTACCAACAAAATATGGTTCAGCGAACATGGTACACACCAGGGAGATGAGATCAATGTGCTGAAGGCCGGAGCTAATTACGGCTGGCCGATGCTGACAACAGGAAAATATCGCTATGCGGAATTTATGCCGCAACCCATTCCCGGAAATAACTATACGGCACCGGTCTGGTCCTGGTTACAAACCGTAGCTCCTACCGGTCTGCATTTTTATTTGGGTAACGAATTTGCTGCCTGGAACGGGAATTTACTAATTGGAGGATTGTCGAAAGGTAGTTTATGGAGAATGGTTACAGAGGGCGAAACTGTAAAAGCTGCGGAGGAATTATTTACAGACGACCGGGTAAGGATACGTAAAGTAGCACAAAGCCCTATGGGAAAATTGTATATACTCACTGATGAATTAAATGGTAAATTGATCAGGTTAAAAAATGAATGAGGAGAAATCATGCACGACATATCTTTTGTTGGTATGCTTCAGGGCATATCAACAAAAGATAAAATAGCAGCAGCATTTTATTCGTAATAAGGTATGGGCTTAATATACTTTCGCTCATTTTCTACGATGATGAATTTTATACTTGCCGCACCATGTTGTTTTACATTATCAATAATATTTTGCGCTCCTCTTTCTGCAGCTTCGTTAAACTGTATGTAATAAGCCTTATTCAGTTCACTCAGGTTCAGCTCTTTTGAAATGTTTGTTGTAATTACCGTTTGCTTTTTTTGTATGGCCAATTTTGGGTTCTTAATATAATTGTCTCTCGACAACCAGGTGGTTTCCAAAAAATGAATATTGTTTTGCGTGGTATCGTCCATAAAATAACCTAAAAAGCAATGCCCGGGCACATTTACTAAAATGGTTCTTATGCCGATCCTTTTGAGAATAGATGCCATAAAAACGGTTCCATCTACGCAGTTTGCCTGGTTGGTACTTAAACAATTTTCAAATGTTCTTACTGTTTGCGAGAACACACTGTTACAGCTGCCATCATTAAACCCTGAATTATCCGTGATACTGCTGTATTGAAAACCACGGTCATGCAATACACGCCATAACGCAGCTACCTGCAGGTCTGCATAGTTTTCTCCACGCTGGTAGCCCAGTACTTTATCAATCATTTTTGTATCCAGCATCTGCCTCAGTATTTTATCAATTTCCGGGTGTTCTTCATTTACATAACTCGCAAACATATAATTGTATTTTGTTTGCTTATGGCAAACGATGCAGTCATTGATGCTGCGCAGGTTTACATTAACCAGTTTCTCTACCTTGTTCCCGGTATTGGGATCGATGAGCCTGAAATAAACATTTAGCGGCGCACTGCTTTTATGTTTGGTTAGAGCTTTGGGATCCCAGCTGATACGCGGCATAAACGTATTATTGTATTTCATGTCGTCATACCTGATATACCCGCTATCAATATTAAAAAATGATTTATCCATGCTTTCAATTTCCCATTTAAGTACCACATTGCTTAAACCGGTATTAATGTAAAAACCAAGTGAACTGCCCATGTCTTCCGTTTTTTCTCCTTTGTAAGATGCCCAGCCGATAATAAAAGAAGGAAAAATCTGGTTGTCGAATTTTGTTACCGGTTGCCAGGAAAGATTTACAAAAGTGCCATTTTCAATGGACAGTTGTTGCTTTTTACTAATAGCAACTTCTTCACGGTTCCTGTAATCAGGCACCTGCTGGTAACGGATATTAGCGGAGGTATCCTTTTTCCAGCTTTTCTTTAATTCATTGTAAGATTTTACTGTTTGTTTTGCTTCGTTGGTGGCCCCTTTTACAGCATTTGCTGCATCTTTGATATCTTTTGCAGTCTTCTTTATTTTTTTCAGTATCTGGGCATTTGAGGGGATGTTCAATACTATCAGCCCCGTTAATAATAAGGAAATAATATGCAGCCTTTTCATGTTAGTTATATTTTAGAAATGTAGTTGTTGGGTAATTAATTTAGCTCCGGGATAATGCAGGTGCCTACAAGCTATCCGGTTTGATAGATAAATTTTTATGCTTTGCAAGTGAACAGGGAAATAATAAGGCAGGCTATCGTTTACATTATGTAGCCCACTTGTAGCAATATCAATGTTGGCTGTTGTATTTTTTTTCAATGATGTTATTCAGTTTTAGATGGGCTCTTTTTTTGTAGCCATTTATCCAAAAGCCTTATCCCTAAAACAGTTCGTTTTATAGAGGCTTCTCCTTTTACCAGGGCGTCATTTTTAGCAACAGTTTCTAATACTTCTTCATTGTTTGCATACACTGTTAATTTACCGTCATATTGGTGAGTGCTTTTAAAAATTTCATCAGGATGATAAGTTTCCATATAGGCTCGCCAGGTTGTTGTAAAATATAACACTACAGTTTTAGTGTCATAATTATAAAAAGATTTTACAGTATCAACAGCCCATGACAAACCTTCACCTGAACCCGGGGAAACATCGTCGATATAATTCCTGGAAAAAACGGCAATACGATTCTCAGCATATCTAACTCTCTCTAATTTGTCTGCTTCTCTTTTTCTTTCTGCTTCAAATCTCTCTCTCAATTCTTTCAGCTTCGATGCGTTGCATTTCAGCAATTCTTGCCTGTTCAAATCTTTCTTTTGTGATCCGGACTTCTTCTGCTTCCTTTGCTTTTCCTTCCTGATATTTATTATAAAAAAAGACACCCGCTATGATTAAAATAATCGCTATGAAACCACTGGCTTTGTTATTCATTTTTTGTAATTTATTTTATTAAGAAAAAGGGTTAATTTTTTGGGGTGGTGCAGTATGCTTGCGGCAAATGGTCGGGTATTTGCGAAGGCAACGAATCCTTAGATTGTCCAGCGGTACAAATGCCCAATTGAGAATATAAAATTGAAGTTAAAAACATAAAGCTGAACATTGAACGTCGAGCCCGAGCTGATGCTGATAGTAGTACATAGCTGATGTTACAATGTTCAGCCCTGCTTTTGCAAACACTTTTGTTGCGGTAGTTTTTGTCCGGTGGGACTAACACACTAATTCTTTAAGTCTACTGTCTGACTTTGCAACAGCTCCGTCATGGTCTCCAGTGTCTATGTCACCACAAGCCCCAGAACCTGTACAACAAGTTGCACCTGCTTCAAGAAAATATAAATACTTATTTATGTTTGTTGGAAAATTCTTTTCAAGAAGTCTTAGTGTAAAACTTGCATACGCTTCTTTCCCTTCTTCTAATTCAACATCAGTTGGGTCATGGTCAACAAAATGACCGATATATTTTTCGCAAAATACTCTGTAAAATTTGGTATTTAAAATTAAGGCATGCCAAATTGGGTCAATTTCTCTTATCATCTGTAGCTTTTGGTTTTCTTTTAATCCAGGGATTAAAGAGAACCATTGTAAGAATGCGTCAAGTAATTTATCTGCATACTCAATATTTTTTACGCCGCATTCTACCGATGTGTTTAGAATAGGGCTAAAATCATTTTCCGCTTTCATACGGAAGTATAGTTGTTGACTATCCATTTTTAAAAAATTAAATTGTTTGATTTAATGATTAACTCTCATCCATTGACCACTTTGGTCAATATAAAAAGATGAGTAACCTCTTTGATGAGGCAGTTCGTTGTGATGACTGGCATTCTGGTCATTGTGAGCAACCCGGCTATTTTGGAGTTCTCTTTTTATCCATTCATAAGCGTCCCTTGTCATATTTGCAATAGCGGCGTTACGAATTAGTTTTAAGACGATTTCAGCGTCCTTTTCATTTACTGTGAGAAATCTTTTCATTTTGATATAATTTTTCATGTGCTTACTCTAATCAGTTTTCAGCAAATCCTGTTGCATACTTTATTCTTTGGTGTCGTTTTTCTGCTTGTCCGACTTTGGATAGTAAGTCCGTGATTACTGTTTTATTTTGTCTATGAGAAGTTGTAGAGTGCTTGAATAATAATTACCGCCAACAGCTATACTGGTGCGCTTATTTGCGCAAATGAACAACTGAACAGGGAGAAGAAAAACATAGCTACTATTACCTTTTTCATATTTGTATTTTTTTATGAATTCAAATATAAAATGGTAATAAGCGACGGGCGTGGTACGTTTTGAGAGCGGATGGTTTGGACTTGAATATGAACTTACAACGGGCTGCGGAATTGTTTTAACCGCTCAATAAAATCTTTTTTCCGGCTTTTGGATACGGCCACTTTGGTCTTGTCCTTTAAGATTATCGATGCGCCGCCCGATATTTTGTTAACGATCTTTTCGCAAAAACTTAAATTAACCAGGTATTCCCTGTGTACCCTCATGATATCTGAATCTCCCAGGTAATCTTCCCATTTTTTTATACTGGTAGAAGAAGTATAAGCAGTTCTTGATTGCACAGCAGTTGCCAGGTGAAACGTAGTGTACACATTACTGGACTCCGCATAAAGAATATTGGTTCTTTCAATAGTTATCTTGCTATCTATATTGGAGATCACCACCCAACGTGGGTTTTCAATACCATGTTGAATGTTATCTGCAAGAATTTCCGTTTCATTCGACTCTCCTTTATCATTAAACCGCAGCAAGGCATCAGCCAGCTCTTCTGCTACAACAGGCTTGGCCAAAAAATCCAGTGCACAAACACGGATGGCACGCAGCATATTGCTTTTACTGGTATGCTGCGTGGTAAAGATCACTTTGAACGTTGGTTTTTTAAAACGCCGCAACAGGTCAAAACCATTTTCACCACCGTCAAGATCAATATCCAGGAACACCAGTTCCGGCTGGTATTTGCTGATACTTTCATACGCTTCAGCTACGTTTGTGCAAACGGCAATTACCTTTAAAGGATACGGCATTTTTGCCAGCTTTTCAATAAGGGAAGAAGCGTGTAACGGATCATCTTCCACAATAATTGTTTTGATCATGCAGGCGTAATTTAATCAACAATTGTATAAGGAATAGTAAAAACAACCTTTGTTCCTGCAGGTTTTTGTGCTGCATCAACAATATCTGTAATGGTAAAGTTTACTGTATTGCGATACCTGCCCGCCAGTTTGACCAGTTTTTCTGCAAGGCTTCCACCCACAGACCGGCGCACTGTTCCTTCCTGTTGTTTTTCGGCAGTCGCAGCGGCCCTGCCCATGCCATTATCTTCCACTACAAATTCCAGTACCGTATCTTTTTTATGAATACTGATCTGCAGGTAACCGCTCTTTGTTTTTTTAAATCCATGCACAATGGCATTTTCAGCCAATATTTGTAATACCATGGGTGGCACCAGCACATTTAGGGTATCAATGTTTTTATCTATCCCGATACTGTATTGTAATCCATCAGCCGGAAAACGCAATGCGGTGAGTTCGATATAATCTTTTAGTACGGCAAGATCGTCTTCCAGCGGTACCATTTTATTGGTTGAATGCTCCATCACATTCCGGATGAGCCGGCTGAAACGTTCAAGGTATTCACTTGCCTTATCCTTATCATTATCACGGATAAACTGGTTGATGGAATGCATGGTATTTCCAATAAAATGATCACTCATTTGTGCATTGATCGCCTCCTGCCGCAGCGATACGATTTGCAGGTCATACCTTCCTTTTACGATGCGGCGGTACAAAATAAATGCAAGCAAACCCAGTAAAAATATTGCGATAGCGATGATGCTATACAACTTTAGTTTATAAGCCGCCGCCGCCTTACTCAGTTCTGCTTCTTTTTCTTTTTCGGCTACCTGTTTATCAAACTGGTATTTCATTTCCAGTTTATTCAGCTGTTTGGCATTGTCAATTGAAAATATACTGTCCCTGGTAAGTATGTATTGTCCGTAAGTATCTGTTGCAGATTTGTTGTCTTGCTGGTAATGCTGCACTTCACTCAGCAGCCGGTAAGCTTCCTGCAATAAACTTTTTTTGCCCAGTCGTTTACAGATAGCAATGGCATTATTTAAATACAGCCCTGCCCTTTTCAATAAAATGCCCGAGGGCTGATTACGCAGGCTATCGGGTAATTTCGTCTTTACACTGTCGTTGGACATATCAAGATACAATCTGCCAAGGCTGATAAAGTTCCTGGCGATCATGATCTCATCTTTCCTGTACATACTGTAGGATAAGGATTGACGCAATGCAATCAATGCAGCAGGATATTCCTTTTGCATGATATGAATAATACCCAGGTTACATAGCCCGTTTGCAGCAATAGTATTATCTGAAATTTTATCAGCCAGTTTCAATGATGAATTGATTGTATTGATTGCCGGCACCAACCTGCCCTGGCTTAAATAGATGGTACCGATATTACCCAGCAAAGCAGCCATGATCATATCACTGCTTCCGTAAGTTGTTTGGGCAGCCGAAAGATATTTTAAGGCAGCATCATAATCACGGTTAGATTGTAAGGCAACGGTAATATCATTAAGGTTGAATGCAACAAGTGCGGGATCATTCAATTCTTCTCCCAATTTAAGCGACTGGAAATAATAATCCAGTCCTTTTACAAAATCGTCCTTCCGGCAAAACAATACGCCTAATCCGTTTAACGCTACTGCCACATCTGCTTTCGAATTTCTTTGCCTGCTTAATGCTAAAGAACGAGTCAAATTTTCTTCTGCTTTATCCCAGCTACCCTGGCTTGTATACACCCGGCCTGCCATCAGCTCGCCCTTTGCTTCAAAAGATTTGTTTCCTTGTTGTTTACTTATATTTATCAGTTGCCGGTAATACTCTCCCGCTTTTGCAAACTTATCGTTGTTATAATAAATGAGACCAATATTATCAAGTAGTCCAAGGTAGGTATGTCCAAAATCCTTTAGTTCTTCTTTAATCCTGGTGGAACGGATAAAGTGATCCGATGCATTGGGATAATCTTTTTTATCCAGGTAAATCTGTCCCACAAAATCCTCCGTGGCTGATATTTTCACCTTATTGCCCTGTTGTTGCCGGTATTGCAGTAACTCGAGTGCATAAGGCAGGGCCCCCTCCAATGTTTTATCTTTTTCACGGTAGTCATTACAGATATCCATCAGCAGCGATATCCTGCTGCTGTCTTTCGGCATTGCCGAAAGTTTTTTCAGCAGGGTTGTTCTGTCAGCTCCAACCTGGCCATAACTAAAAAAAACGGACAGCACCAATAATGCAACAACTACAACGCTTATTTTTCTGCTTAACATAGAAAGGCTTTATTGTCTTTTCCAACAGGAAATGAAAAAGAAGAATTCCTGTTTAGGATTACTATTTAGCAACTGCGGATAACACTGTAACATTTTGTTCCTCTTGCTCAGCAACTATAATTTTTAAAAATAGTAAGTATTGTCGGTATTGCAAATAATTAGATTGGGTGTAATAAACCTGTTTGTACTTTAAACATTTTAGCACAGCAAAAAACATTATTTACAGGTCCTCCACTCAAAAAACTGAGCTGTACTTCTTAGATAATTCCTTCATTTTTGCAGAAAAAAATATGTTTCAACTGGAAGTAATTAAGGAGATTAAAAGCGGAGCCGACTCCCCAAAATATATAGAAAACCTGATCCAATTGGGTGTAATGAAGTACGATACTTTTGTAAACGATTGCCATACTTTATATTTCGGCAATAATAGTCACGAAGTAGAATCGGAACCAAAATATGCAAGGCTTACCATTGCTTATATGAGCAATGATGAAAAATTTAAACAGTATTTAAAAAATCATCAACAGGGACAAACTGATTATCCAACTTTCTGTAATCACGCTGCCGAAACAGGCGTTGAAAAATGGACAGTAGATATGCAGCTATGGCCTGCACTTATTACGACAACCATAATAATCAAATACTGGAAGAAAAAATTCCGCCTGTTAAGTAACCCGTATCGTATCGTTCCCTTCCAGCCAGGCATAACCTGGATAATTTAAATTGCCGTTAGTTTTTATTTAGTCCTAATTTCACCAAAAAAAATCATCATGTCAACAACAAAAATAACAGTTAACAATAACGGCTCATTAAAAATAGAAGGCGATTTTGAAGTAGTAGACAGGAACGGTGCGCTGTATAATTTGCAGGGAAGAGAAATTGTTTCTTTTTGCCGTTGCGGTCTGTCAAAAAACAAACCCTTTTGCGATGGGTCGCACAATGGACATTTTGAACATGAAGCCATTGCTTTTGATTTACCACCTAAGAAAACGGTTTAATTCCAGCCGGATAATTTAAAACAAGGCAATAAAAAAGTTGGACTGTTACCAATCCAACTTTTTTATTAAATATTTGTGATGTTGTAATTAAACCAGGTCAAAACGATCGAGATTCATTACTTTACTCCATGCTGCTACAAAGTCGTGCACAAATTGTTCTTTCGCATCTTCGCATGCATATACTTCAGCAAGCGCACGCAATTCTGAGTTGGAACCAAAGATGAGATCAACCCTTGTACCCGTCCATTTCAGGTCACCTGTTTTACGGTCCCTTCCTTCAAACACATCTTTATTTTCTACAGAAGCTTTCCATGTTGTGCTGAAGTCGATCAGGTTTACAAAGAAATCATTCGTAAGTGAGCCGGGTGTTGTGGTGAATACACCGTGTGAAGATCCACCAAAGTTGGCACCAAGCACTCGCATACCACCGACAAGCACCGTCAATTCAGGAGCCGTTAAATTTAACAGCTGCGCTTTGTCGATCAGCATTTCTTCTGCAGATGCAGTATGATGTGTTTTAAGGTAATTACGGAAGCCATCTGCAGCAGGTTCCAATACAGCGAATGAGGCTACATCAGTTTGCTCCTGCGTTGCATCTGTTCTTCCTGCATTAAAAGGAACAGTAATTGAATGACCGGCATTTTTTGCAGCCTGCTCCACTCCTGCGCAACCGCCCAGAACAATAAGGTCGGCCAATGAAACTTTTTTACTAAAAGCTGATTGAATATTTTCCAACACACCCAATACTTTTGATAATTGAGCCGGGTTATTCACTTCCCAATATTTTTGCGGCGTTAAACGGATACGTGCCCCATTGGCACCCCCACGCTTATCCGAACCACGGAAGGTAGATGCTGAAGACCATGCGCTATATACCAGTTCTGAAACGGATAATCCGCCCGCCAAAATCTTCGCTTTTAAATCAGCAATATCATTATCATTGATCAATTCATGTGTAACCGCTGGTATAGGATCCTGCCAGATCAGTTCTTCTGCAGGTACTTCTTTACCAAGGTAACGAACACGCGGCCCCATATCACGATGCGTTAATTTAAACCAGGCACGTGCAAACGCATCGGCAAACTGGTCGGGGTTTTCGAAAAAACGCCTGGAAATTTTTTCGTAGGCAGGATCTACTCTTAAAGCGAGATCAGTGGTCAGCATAAAAGGTGCATGACGCTTTGCAGGATCATGGGCATCCGGCACTAAGCCAGCACCCGCATCTCCTTTAGGTTTCCATTGTTGGGCACCGGCCGGACTTTTAGTCAACTCCCATTCGTAGCCGAATAAATTCTCAAAAAAATTGTTGCTCCATTTTGTTGGAGTCGTGGTCCATGCTCCCTCAAGTCCACTCGTAATTGTATGGCCCGCATTACCGGTTCCATAAGTATTTTTCCAGCCGAGGCTTTGCTCTTCAATACCTGCAGCGGCAGGTTCTGCAGCTACGTATTTACCGGGATCGGCAGCGCCGTGGGTTTTACCAAAGCTATGGCCACCCGCAATCAATGCAACCGTTTCTTCATCATTCATGGCCATGCGACCAAAAGTTTCACGGATATCACGTGCAGCTGCCATCGGGTCAGGATTGCCGTTAGGCCCTTCCGGGTTTACATAGATCAGCCCCATTTGCACTGCAGCCAGCGGATTTTCCAGGTGACGGTCGCCGGTATAACGTTTATCTCCCAGCCACTCTTTTTCAGCACCCCAGTAAATATCTTCCGCAGGTTCCCAAACATCTGTACGCCCACCTCCAAAACCAAAGGTTTTAAAGCCCATCGATTCCAGTGCACAGTTACCCGTTAGTATCATCAGGTCGGCCCAGGAAACTTTTTTACCATATTTCTTTTTGATGGGCCATAATAATAAACGGGCCTTGTCGAGGTTCGCATTATCCGGCCAGCTGTTCAGTGGAGCAAAACGTTGTGTACCGAATCCGCCGCCGCCGCGACCATCCTGGATGCGATAAGTACCTGCACTATGCCAGGCCATACGAATAAAGAACGGTCCGTAGTGACCATAATCCGCCGGCCACCAATCCTGTGAGGTGGTCATCAATTCAAAAATATCTTTCTTTAAAGCATCAAGGTCTACGGTCTTAAATGCCGCTGCATAATCAAATGATGCATCCATCGGGTTTGATAAAGAAGAATGCTGCCGGAGAATATTTAACTTCAGTTGATTGGGCCACCAGTCGCGGTTTCTTGTACCGCTGCCGGCGCTTTGTTTCAGCGCTCCACCCGAAAACGGGCATTTGGGGGCGTCCTTGTTAACGTCTAATGCAGGCGTGTCTGGTGATGTACTATTTTCCATGTTTAAAAGATTTAAATTGTTTACCGGTCAAATGTAGGATAAAGAAAGTATAATATTGATCTATATAATTTATCTACTTATAGAAAAAACTTATGACTTCCAATATTTAGAAAGCGATTTTAAAATCACCCTCTTAAAACTATCGAAATATAAAAAATAAAATGGGGCTGTATCATTATGGCCCTTTTATTCAACTCATACATTGATCTAATCAATTCATACTACTTTTTATTTAATACTGTACACTAAATGTATTTCTTAGCCTTCTCATTAAAAATAAAAAAAATGAACAGCACCATTGAAACGCTGCAACGCCAGCTGGAGCAACAGAAAAAACAGTTAAACAGGGTAATTGCTTTTACGGCATTGCTTCTACTGGTATTTTCATCGCAGTTCCTGTTTTCCTTCACCGAAAGCAATGAGAATAAGATACTAAGGGCTAAAGGTATTGTAATTGTAGATGACCATGGCAGAGAACGGATACTTATTGGTGCTACTTTACCACAGGCGGTCAACCGTGTACGTACTGATACAGCGAGAGTAAGGGCATTATGGTCGAAACGATTTGGAAATGCCAACCAGTACATGAAATGGTACCAGGAGTACAACCACCAGGCGAATGGCATACTTATACTGGATGAACAGGGCTACGATAAAGTATGCCTGGGCGATGGCGTACCAGACGCTAATATTGGTCAGCGTATCGGCAAGCAAACCGGACTTATTTTTTGTGATAATGAAGGTTTTGAGCGGGGAGGTATTGGTGTTATCAATTTGGAGAATAAAAAAAACCGTGTGATAATGGCATTGGATGGAGAAAACGGAACAGATGCAACCGGTATCTCCGTGATGGAAGATGGTGAAACAGGTTTTTTTGCCGGAGGTAAAGGATACCGCATGTTTCTTGGCGCTGCCCCGGCCGACAGTTATACCACAGAACCACTTTTTGGAATGGTAGTAAATAAAAAAGGCAAGTCATTGTATAAATTGAATGTGTTGCCGGACACAGCTAGCAAAACTAAATAATAGTTCATAACGTGCTGCAGTACACGTTGCAGGGGAACTATCAAAAAATAAAAAAATGAAAATAAAACTCACCTGGCAATATATAGCTGCTTTTTTTGCACTGAATATGATCATGGGAGAATTGCATGAGCAGGCGCATATTACAACGGGTTATTTTATTTGTGGTTGTTACGGGCCCCGTGATTTTAATGTATGGAGTACCTGTGAACAGTGCAGTAATGCATCATGGGCATTTCTCGCTACCCTTGCCGGTCCTCTATTTTCGTGTATATTGATGTGGATGGGAGCTTTATGGTTTTGTAAAAGCAGTAATAGCAACAAACGCTCCCTTGGATTTTCACTACTTTTTGCAAATCTTCCTTTTGCAAGAGTCTTTACTGCCGTTACAGGTGGCGGAGATGAAAAAGTAGTGATCCGTTTTTTGCTCGGCGAAAATGCTCCACTTATATTGGCAAAGTTGATCGCTGTATTAATAGTTGGCCTTATCTGCATACCACCGGTAATAATGGTTTTTAAAAGGCTAGCCAATAGCAATCGTGCATGGATCCTTACAGGTTTTTTGGTAATACCCTTACTATATGGAATGCTGTACCAGCGCCTTTTGCTTAACCAGTTCTTGCATATGGGGCTTGGTACCCATATATCCATATTGGGAACACCTGACCTGGTAGTAATTCATTTTGTACTGATGTTATTGCTTTTGTTGCGCTTCTGGAAAAGAATAATACAGGCATTTTTTTTAACAGTTCACGGCCTGGCCTGATATTAATAAAAAGCAACCCCAATAGTAAAATATTGAGGTTGCATCTATACTTAACCCTTATCCTTTTTTATTATTAATGCCAAAACCTGCTTCCGGTATTATGCCGCCTGAATTTGTTAATGGCTTCAAAATTACTTTTCAGCATTTTATTTTGTCCCTGTGGTTGCGCATTTTCCCAGGCCGATGCCGATTTAAATGCCATCACCATATCATAATCCATACCTACCTGGCCAGAATCGAAAGGCACATTACCATAGATATCCCTGAACCATAAATTCCATTCGGCACTACCCGGTGTAAAAACATACAACACCGTGTCTGTCTTTTTGGGAAATGGTGCCGGTAGCAGGAACGAGTTAAAAGTATACTGTGAAGGAATATGGCAACTCATACAGGAAGACAAAGCCAGGTTATTATATTTTTTCCCGGTGTTGATATCAACTGCTGTCTGTGCAACCGCACCATCATTGGGGCCACTCAATCTCCCTCCCCACCCCAACGTTTCTTTACTGTACGCTGGAGCGTTAGGATTAATTACAGTTTCCTTTAATTTAGGGTATGGTGGTATAACCGGACTGATGATATCAGGATCGTTGCCCCACATCGCACCCAATGGTACCATCTTATCCCATATCCCTCCTTTTACATCCATATCATAAACAAAAGTGGAATATACCCAGCCGGTTTTGGGTGATGTTTTACTATCCTTAACAATCACATCCATCTGAAAAAAGCTTACGGTACGTACTTTATAAACAGTATCCTTCGGAAACGCCCGTCCTGTACCAATGGTATCATATATACTGAAGGTGGGTGCATCTTTCATTACGGGCCAGTTTGGATAATTGATATTTGAAAAAGCAAACTTTACAATAACACTGCCTTCTTTAAATTGCGCTGCATCATTTACGAGATTGATCTTTTGACCGGTGCTGCCCCAGATCTGTCCTACAGTGTATGCCGCAGTGGAATCATATAACACCAATGCATAGCCGGCTTCATCTTCCTTTAATGTTTTAAACATATTGGCCGGGTTGCCATTACCCAGGTATGCACCCAGGATGGCTTCTCTTTGTGATCCCATCCACGGTTCTTGGAACCAGCCATATTTAGCTGCTGTCCAGCTGGCGTGATTATTAAAGAAAGGCAACACATTTGGAGCAACATAACTTTTTAACGAATCCATGTAAGCAAATACATTGGCTTCGGAAATAGGCTGCCCGTTTAATGCCTGCTGCCAGGAAGGATTAACCACCGGTGCAACAGTGGTTGGATAATCATGGCTGAGTACAAACAAGGGGCCGCTGAATTGTTGCGGTGATGGTGCTGAATCACGATAGTTTTGAAACGCACCGTTTGGTACTACCGCCAGCGAAGCGGTTTTTGCTTCGTCAACTTTCGTTTCTCCGCTGCCGTTACAACTGTACCCGACAACGATGATTGCAAGCAATAAGAGCAAGACAGTGAAAAGAAGGGATAGCTTTTTCATTTGAGTTAAAGTTTGTGGTGAATGGTTGTTGTATAAATCAATTATATTAAACTATAATTTTATAAATGTAGCCGGATAAAATTTCTTTTACAATAGTGTAATCAAAAACAGGTATTTATACTTGCAGCATAAATTGCATCAACTACCTGATCTGCCAATAAAAAAAAAATTAAACTTGCCCTTCAACACCCTGTATGTATAAAATGAAATTCGGTTTTAATGATACGGTATTGCATAAGGCCAAAATCCTGGTTACAGCTACCTGTATCAATCATAGTTACGGCGAAGGTTTACTTTGGAAGCAACCGATGAATATGGAAGTATTAAGTGGCGGAGAAAAAATCTGATTGATGCTTGTCGTCTTACCATAAGCAAACAATCGCCTGACCTAATTATTTTAGATGAGCCTACCAATAACTTAGACATGCAGAATATTGAAATTCTTACGGCGCCATCAATGAATACAAGGGTACATTAATCCTGGTATCGCATGACGAATATTTTTTGGAACAGGTGAATACGGAACGGGTCATTTACCTGGAGTAACGCCTGCAACTGGATCACAATATGCTTCAATGGATATCTAATGCACAAATCCCAATGGCTTCCGTAACAATATTTCCTTTATAATAAAAACAGAACTACAGGAAGAACTCACCAGCAACTGCAGGTCATCTGCACGGCGTTGCAGGTCATTAAATTTTCTCAGGTCATTCGATGATGTTCTTCCTGCGGGGTCAGGTACATTCATAATACCATTATTGCCATCCAGGTCAACCGGTGCCACACCGCCTGTTGAAATACCGGGAGTGCCGGTTAAAAAACCCGACAAAGTTGCCTGTGTTCCAAACGGCACAGGATCAATCATTGTAAAAGCGGTTTGTGTTTCGCCACCATGACAACCACCGCAGGTATTTAAAGAAAATACCTGTCTTGCATCAGCACTCGTAATGAATGCCGGGCCGGCCGTATTTAATCCGTTCCAATGAAACGGCGCAACTCCTGATGGCATACCTACCGGTGATATAACAGGAAAGGGAGAACGGCCTGTAAAAGCGTGCGCTCCCAAAAAAGGTTGTCCACTAAAGCTCGGGGGTACACTATAATCATTATCCTCTATAGCCACCTGGTTCGTATTAACGAAGGAGACCAACAGCTGCACATCAGCATTATTGAGCTTGGCGTTATATTTCTCGGCGGGTGTTTTTGCTACTGTAGCAGGTTCCAGTAAATGCGTGGTATTATCCAGGTGAAATTCCCTTAACTCCCATGGCACAACGGCCAGTCCCAATTCGTTGGAGCGTACCTGGTTAATAGAACTCTGGTTAGGTTTTAAAGGACTGGTACCACAGACGGTAAACTGATCGGTAATAGCCTGCAATTGAATATTGTACTGTGGATCAGTAAAAGCAAGATCACTTAAATCATACCATTGTTGTGCAAAAGCTTTTACAGCCGCACATTTTTTCTTAGGAACTCCATATTCAAAAATAATATTAAAGGCGGTATTGGTACATCCGTTGTTACCCATCATACAAAACACCAGTCTTGCTTCTCCGGCATTTGAAAATCCATAACCTGAATTACCCCTAAGATCTAAACGGTTAACTATGGCCGTTAGTTTAAAGGGCACGGCTCTCATATCTAATTTTCCCAGGGGAACTCTCGGAGGTGGCAATACCTGGCTTTTCGCCTGCCATGCCTGAATGGTGCGGTTCATTTCGTTGCGTGGACTTACTGTTTCACCGTTTACTACTGTAGGCGGGCTGGTCCATCTTGTGAAAAGATGTTCAACAAAATCGGATAACTGCACATCTGTAACCACAGCGCCGGGCGAAGTAGCGGCAAGATTTTTCATCAGGGTTTTAAAAGTCCATGCGCCATCGATATTACCCGTTTGTGTACAGAAATTAAACGTCCTGGTAGCATCTTCTACTACATGCAGATCTGTAATCATTAAGCTATGATCTTTTAATGCAGCCGGCGCAGGCGGAGGAGGCAGGTCTTTGATAGAGGTAAAATCTCCGTTGTCGAATGTCCTGTTATCAAAAGAAACAGCTGCTGTATCGGTGATGATAGAACGCCCTTTAAAAGTAAATCGTTTTACACCCGTTGATTGTTTATAATAATTTTGAGCAGTTGCTTCAAATTCTTTTACGTTGGTATTCACTATAACAGAGAACAAACCATCACCTGCTTTTTCATCTCCCCTTTCGCCATCATCCCTCAAAACCAGTGTAGCGGTATCATAATTAAAAGCAAGAAAACGTTCTTTCAAAACAGCGGCAGGAAATTTTGCAGCCAGTAATAACTTACTTTCTTCCCCCTTTATTTTTTTAACCAACACATCACTGGCAATTGGAGGATGCATTTCAAAATCAGGGTTAACGGCAACAGTTGTTGCAGCGTCTTTCTTTTTAAACAGGTTGCAGGAATGAAGAAAGAAAGAAACAATCAAAATACCTGTAGCAGCAGCGAGGATCCTGGTAAAGGTCATTGTAAATTAATTTAAAAGTTAAAGGGAGCGTTCATTTAACAATATAGACTTAATTAAATACAGCGGCAATACCCTGATAGTAGTATTTTTCTGTTGCTTATAAAAAAATAGAGGGCCCGTCACCGGGCTCTCTATAAATAACCAAACCAATCCTAACCTTATTTATTTTTATACCTGCTGCTATGTATAAGCACAGTTATTAACTTTTAATATTCTGCATAACCAATATCCGGTGCAGTACCGTTAAAAAGTAATCCCACATTAATTCCTTTGTTAATTAAAGGAGAACCTGCCGGCAATGTATAATTGGTGGCGTAGGTAGGTACTGTTGTGAGGTTGTTAGTGAACGAATAACCTGCACCCGCTGATGGCCCGATAAAATACATGCCGTTATTATTACCGTTGTTATAAAAATCATTGTTTTGTATAGAGAGGTTGCTGATAACAGTTGAACCTGACTGACCAACTGCTGCAGACATACAACCGGTAATAATGTTATTCTTAATATTGATATTGCTCAATGCACCACCATTTGTAGTAGGTAAATTAATACCTAACCAGAAAGGTTTGCTGCGGTCGTTTTCCATAGTGTTGTTATACACATTGATATTGCTGAACTGGAAATTATTCCCGGTATTACCAAACGAAATATAATATCCCCCCCATACACCACTGGCTATATCCTTCATCAGGTTTTTACGGATGGTTACATCTTTAACCACACTGCCGTCTCTTGGTGTAAAGTGAATACCAAAATTCTGTTTACTGAACACGTTATTTTCGATGATCGCGCTTTCTGTACCAAATTCTAAAATGATACCATCCTGGTGAGCAGCAGTATTTACAACCGGTTGCAAAAATTGGTTATCATGAATCCATACCGAGTACGCATACGTGCCTTTAGTTTGAAAATTCATATCCAGTGCGCCGCCATTGAACACATTGTTATAGGCTTCAAAACCTGAAGTGTTGGTCAGTTCTACGCAAAAATCAAAATCACCACCTGTTGACTGCGACCTGGTTAAAGTATTGCCATATAGTTTGCAACCTTTGTTGAAACCATTGTTGATATATTTGATGCAATACCCGTTATTTCCTGCGGGGCGCTGGTTTTGTGTGATCACGTTGTTATAGATCAGCATACCATCCTGTCCGCCAAAATCAAATGAACCCCTGCCGTAGCCTTCGTAACGGCTGCAATTGGATACGGTGTTGTTATAAAATTTATTTCCGATTGCATAAATAGATGGTGCTCCATCAACATTATCTGCCCTTCCTGCGAAAATAATTCCAGTCTCTTTAAAGTTTACAATCGTTATATCATGGATACTTACATTTTTTCTTCCATTGACCATGATACCATAAAAGCTTGACAAATTTTGTCCGTCGAATTTTAATTTACTGATCTGCTGGTTACCGTCGGTTCCTTCAGGAGAATATAAGGTTAACATGGTAGACCAGTCGGCAGTTAATGTATTTCTTATTACAGAAGTAACGCCTTCGCCTTCGATACTAACACCGGGTTTTAATGCGCAGGTCGCTGTCTCTGTATATGTACCTGCATTTACGTGAATAACCGCCCCGCTGGCAGATACAGCAGAAGTGGCTTTGTACAAAGTTTTCCATGGACTGCCAATAGCGCCTGTACCTGTAGCATCGTTGCCCGAAGGACTGATGTAATAGGTATTCACTACAAGCGTACCACCGCCGCCGCCTGCTTTACGCATTGCCGCTATTGATGCTGAATCAATTGATGCAGCATTGTCTGGTTGAATAGCCACATCTTTTTTACATGCTGTAAAACCGAGTGCTGCAAGCGCAACAGCGGTAAACTGGCTTTTTAATGTTGAACATTTCATAGGTGCTTGTGTTTGTTTTTATTGATTAATAGATAATACATTGCCCTGATCGGGTTTCCCCGAAAAAAAATAATACAGTAAGATTTGATTTTAAACTGTTACCCGGCTGGAAGATTATTGCGAAGAAAAATATTGTAAGTATGGATCTGTTTGCTTACAACTGTTGCAATGTTCAACATGTACGGTTCTTCATAGTCGACCTGTGCTTTGCATTAACCAAGCCATAATTTGATAAAAGAAAGTTAAAGCGAATTACAAAAAACAGAAATAACTGACCTGCAATACTTAACAGCAAAATAAAATATCTGGCACATTATTTTTCCTGCTTTCTATTGGGGAAACGGGAAATTTTCTCTTTTATTTGTCAAATTATTTCTACGCAAGTCTTTTAAAAATCTCTTAACATCAACATGGCAATTATGTATATCCATTTATTACTCTAATCAGATAAATAAAACTTGTTGGGAATTATGTAATCAAACTAAATTAAAATCTTTATTTTGTACCGGGATCATTTCTATAGCCCCATTCAATTTTATACCATGCACGCTATCAATAATCCTTATACAAATAGTTCTATGCTGATGAGAATACTATTTTTTTGCTGTATCATTTTTCCTCTTGGCTTAAAAGCACAGGATCATACTTACCACTTTGAACATGATACCCTCTATACTTCCAGCGGGTATAAAATATTCAAAGGGCAAATCTTACACTTTGGAAAGGGAACTGTAAGAGATGGCGGATTTAATTTTCTTACTGTCAAGAATGGTTTTCTTTCCAAAACATTAACCAACCGACAAGTTGTAGTAAAAGAAATTAAAAAAGTTACCTCCACAGCGATGGGTAACGGTTATGTAGACCTGACCGGATTTATTACCCTTAAAGACAATACTGTTGAATACATTGTACTACATATGGCATTTGACAGGCTGATAGAAAATTCCCCGGTATTACCCAGCGAGCTATTAGTACCTGATGAATTCAGGAATAACAGGCCAAGAAATATCAAAAGAGAATTAACCGATGCAAAAAATTTATACGAAGATAAACTGATCAGCAAGGCTGAATACAAGGAAATGAAAGAGAAGCTGCTGGCCGCACAAACAAATCAATAAAAGAAAAATCTCTTTCACCTGCTTCAGCAAATGAAAGAGATTTTTGTTTACATTTTAAGCTTATATAAAAAAGACAATGGCTACAACATTTTTTTCAACCCTTCCCACTTCACTTTCCACTTACCATTTTTTGGAATACCGGGTTCAGTAATGGCACTGCCATCATAGCCTGCACACATCATCGCTATCGCACTAAGCACACCGCCATTGCCCGGAAGATAGATCGTTAACCTGCCGTCCTGGTAATTATGTCCATTATTTAAATAAGTATTGGTAGTGATATCCATGAGTAAGGCATCTATCGCTTTTTCGGGTAGGCCAAGTCGTGTAGCAGTCATGGCAGTCATAGGAAAATCCCATCCCCAGGTATCTTTCCAGCTCCAGTTATCCCATATCCAATTAAAGGTATTTCGCATAATAGTTTTGTTTACCATTGGTGTTTCGGGAGCCATGCCCAATGCACCTAATACTGAAGGATGATCTGTTTTAAATTCGGGATTGGTATAGGAATCTACAGCGCTTTCAGTAAATAAATACTTATCTCCCTGCACCGGCAATGGCGACAAATTTTTGATCACGTCATCCCATTTTTTATTTCTTGGTAAATGCAACCTTTCTTTCCATAATTGTGCAGTGGATAATGCCCAATGCCAGTAAGCCAGTTCATAAGTGGGGTTGAACGTGGTATCTGCTTTAAATCTTTCCTGTGCTGCAATTACACCTTTACCCAAAACATATTTATGTGTAACAGAATCGTATCGTGCGAATGATGCCATAAAATCAGCAGTAGCAAAAACCAAATCCTTATACCTGTTTAATGTTTGCGCAGTTGCTTTTTGGCGGTATACTAATTCTGTAAAATAAATATAGTGTGGTTGTTGCCATATTAAAAAGGCGCCAATACTACTGGGTACTTCTCTCCCATCATTGTCAGTCATTTTTTGCCAGCGTACACCATCATAACCCTGCCGTTGTGCAATAGCTTTTGCTGTTGTTGCCACCCTGTCGTACCAGGTTAAACTTTTTTCCAACAGGTCTACTCTTCCCCATAATGCAAAATGTACTCCATGCCACCAATGCATTTCAATATGCGGTTTACCGTACCAGCTGTTGTAGGTTAAACCTGTTTCCTGTGGAGGATTGTTATTGGCGCATTGTATTTTAGTGAGGTATTGAGACAGAATAATTCTTCTCTCCAACTCTTTTGCACGGGTATCAATGCTTCCACTGAAATCAACAGCAGCACCACGTTGCCAGAATTGCTTCCATGACTCTTCACTTTTTGTTTTGATATAATCAAAAGAAGCGTCATTGGCAGTTCCAGTTTGTGCTTCCAGGAACAAACAGGTAAATTCAAAACTATTAGACTTATCAGGGCTGAGCACAAAATAATGCGCTTGTTTTTTTGATGACGATGCCCGTCCACTCCAACGCAAACGTAAGCTATATGTTGTTGTATCCAGCTGATGTGTGATCGCAGCACTATTATGCGAACTTTCCGCTAACCGGGATGCATGTTTATCATCGTCACTAAAATTATTACCCATATCTGCCCATCCTCCTGTTGGATAAGGCAATCTGAAACGGATTTTTATTTTGCCCTGCTGCAATAATGCAGAATTTATTTTTACGCCAATCGCATCCTGTTGCTGGTGACAATAAGTAATTACTTCTACCGGCACATCATCCACTGTAAATGCAGAATGAATTTCACCCTTCCACATGTTTAAAGTTTGCCGGATATTTTTCACATCCTCTATTCTAAAAATACTCCCGTCTTTTTTGGTGATCTCCAAACCAATATTCGCCAATTGCAGACGGTGCAGGTTCTGCCTGAAATAATTGGAAGCATTTTTATTTTGTTCAGGATTGTTCCATTGCACCATGTATTGAACATCACGTCCGTTAAGATGATAAGTTTTTAATGCTTCTTCTTCTTTATATCCTTTTGTATTGGGAAAACTATGCCAGCCCCAGTCGCTCTGTGTTCCCAGTGGCACGCCTTTCGCGTAGGCATCCGGGAAAGATTGCAATCCCGTAGCATCAACAGTAAAGGCAAATTTTCCGTTACCCACAGATAAGGAAGACAAAGTATCCATTGTTTTGTTGACTATAGTATGCCTTTCCACAAGTACTTTACGATTGATGGGCTGTGCAGTTGTTTGTTGAAAACAAAGGAATATAGCAATAACAAATACCAATTGTAGTTTTTTCATTTCTTTATTAAGTTTTGCGCCTTTGCATTTTTTGCATAAGGCGTACACATTGTTAGTTTCGCCTCCACAGCCGACGCTGCTACTGGTGATCATTCGAAATTTTACTTTATTAAATTAGTTTATAACTTTATTGGCTACATCCACTCACTACCTCATCAACGTAACACTCATCAATCCCACCACCACTTCATTAGCTAAAGTTTGCAATTGCATACTCTTCAATTCTTTATTTTTTTGCAAATACATTTCCACTACTGTTGCTGCACCGCCATCAATGGCACGATTGGTTACCCCTTTTATAGAAGTGTATTTAGAAAATGTTTTAGTGAATTCTCCAGTCTTTAAGACCAGGCGATAAGGTTTGCGTGCCCCGGTAGTGAATGCAAAACCATCATCATAATAATCCTGTTCAATAGGATACCAGTTGAAAGGATTGACCAACGGTAATTCATCCGTTGTACCATCTGTATAGGTAACAATGATTTTTGCATTGGTAAACTGGCTTTGCTGATGATTAGTACTGCCTGCCATTAACAGGTAAGCCATTTCCGCTTTTCCATTCAATGGTATGGTTGCAGTTTTGGGATAGTTATCCCATTGTGACGTATAAATAATATTCTTTGCATCGATTGATGATGGCGTGGCGAAAGGAACATTAACCAGCTGAAGCATATTGGCATTGCCTGCCTTAGCCCTTGTACCACTGTCATTGATATTAGCATCTGCCAAAGGATAACACCAGTTGCCAATGCCTTGCCAGGGAATTTGCAAAGTAGGTGACTGCGGACGGGGTGATAAATATTTATTCTTAAATATCTGTGTTACTTTATCATTGAAATAGGGTTGCAGGCTGATCGTATCGTATACGCCTGGGCAATCAGGAGAACAATGAAGGCTACTGCTTTCAATAGCACTTGTTACTTCATAATGCAGCGGTTCAAACCAGGTTACATCACCTTGCTTTAATTGCACGAAAGCCGTATGATGATCCAACTTATCGCTATACCCATTTATTTCGACGTAGATCTTCTTTTTTTCAATACGTGATACTTTAAAAATATGTTGAGGATCGTCAATTGCAAGCACTGTTGCTTTTGAAAAATCAATAGTACCTTTTCCATAAGGCGGGGAATTCATGAAAATTAAATTTTCAAAATCATTTCCTGCCCAGTTAATTTTTATTACTGCCTGTTTTGTTTTTCCGGCTTCCACAGCGATCATTGGCTGGCCAACAACATTTTGCAGCCAACTCCATTTAGCAGGCTTACCATTCACCGTGACAGCAACCACTTTATCTTTTACTGCTTTCAACTGCAGTGTAAGCGTCAGTAATTTATTATAAGATTGATGGATACTATAAGTGGAAATATTCTTATCCTGTTTAAAATCAAAACTGATATCAGGTACAGTAAGCTTTGCAAACTGCCATGAAGCCGGAAAGCCCGGTGCGATTATTAATTTATCATTCAATGCATCGGGTGTAATACCAAACAATCCTTCCGTTAAACTTCTTGCTGTCATGCCGATACCATCTGCAAAATCACGGTACAATTCACCGCGTATGGCATCATAAAAAGACAGTTGCTGAAAACCACCCGGGCTTGCACTGGCATACATACTTTCCACTAAAGAGCTTTTAAATAATTTGTATGCATTATCATTTTCGCCAGATTGCCAATAAGCTAAAGCGGTGTGCAGGTTTTCGGCCAATGCCACATTGTTCATGCTCCAGGTGTAGGGCTGCCAGTTAGTAGTAGATAACAAATAATACCCGTCGTCTTTCAGGCCATTTATTTTTACAGGAATATGCGGAATATAATTATCTACATAGCGCATCATCTGGTATTGCTGTTTGCCATTAGCCACATTTTCATCTATAGCGTGATACACTGTCCAGATAGCTGCAGCAGGATGAACTAATTGCAATCCCATCAGGTCCTTATTTTCTGCAAACCAACCTTTATCCTTTAACCATAAATTGTTATTCATGGCGGTAAATATTTTATTGGCTTCTGCTTCATATATTGATCCGTCTTCTCCCAATAATTTTGCCAGCATAGCTGCTGTTTTATTGGCCCTGTAATTATAAGCAGACGAATGTGTAACGCCTCCGCCACTATATTGCAATGCATCGCTGGCCCATATAACTGCGTAGGCATCATACAATCCATCGCCGTCGGCATCAAAATTTCTTTTTTCCCATTGCAGGTGTAATTTGATCGTAGGCCACATTTTTTTTACATAGCCGATATCACCTGTATAATTAAAATGATTCAGTAATTCATCTATATACACCAGGTTCATATCGTAGTGGTGTGCACGAATATCGCCACCGGGATTACGACTGATATAACCATTGCTGAACATTGCATTACCCAATTTTTCCTGTTGGCGTGCAATATGTAATGCCGTATCAAATACCACCGGGCCTGGCGGAATATTGGTTATCTGCGATAAAGCATAACTGCTGAAATGAGTTCTTGCCCTGTCGTGCCAGCCTAATGGATCAGCAACATAAGGGCCACGCCAGGCTGGCAAACGCATACGCCAGGCAATGGCACCATGCATATATGAAGGTTCTTCCCAAACTGCATCCGCAGCAATGGCCAATGCTCCAGCCAGAGGATTAATATAAGGATCGGGGGTTTGCAAAACAATTCTGCCGGCAATCTCTTTTCTTACAGCGTCAGCGTTGGCAAACACTGCCGGCGCATCGGTATAGCTAATTGTTGCCGGGGCTTTTTGCAGCATAAAGTAAATGGTATCCTTTTTATTGAGGGTAACCTGTGCTGTAATGACAGGTAATTTTAAATTGGCAGGTGAAGCAAGTAACTCAGCAGGCGTTTGTTGCTTTTCCGCGTCTGCTATTTGCAAGGTTGCATGTTCGGGAAATATACCGATCAACTGCTTGGGTTTTTCTTTGGCTGCTGAATCCGCCTGCTTATTGCCATATTGTATCTCATAACGTTCCTCTTCTGTTTGCGCTTTGGTAACGCCATAAGATAATTGAAACGTATTCTTAAATATCTTGTACCGGTTATCTTTACAATAAGCGGGTTGCAAATAAAAAGATGATTCCGGGTCGGCACCGATATCTCCATCACGGCTAAACTTTTTTCCTGTAGCGCCGCCGTATACTATTACCAAAGATGCGCCTGCAGGGATGTTTACCGTTTCCAATTTTATGATCATCCCTTCTTCAGTTGTCATTGCCAGCACAGAAAGTTTAATAAAACCATTGCCCAAAAGACTGTCTTTTATTTCATACAACATGGTGCCTGGTCTATAGATCGTTTTAAGCTGGCTGGCATCACTTATCCATTTACTCCTGCCATTGATTGTGATACCGATCTTGCAATTACCTCCCATGCCGGGCATATACATGGCAAACTCAGGAAGATCACCTGCTTCTACTCTAAAAGCAGTATTGCTGCCATATAATGCACGATTAAATTTCCGGGTGCCTTTGTATAAAATAAAATCGTTGCCCTGGGGTTGGTAATGTATAGTGCGTTCCTTATCGTGCCATAACTTGCTTGGGGCATTTTGTGCTGTGGTATTGAGTTGTATAAAAAACAGGTAAATAAAAGTACTTCCACTTTTAACCAACCATTTACGCTTAGAAAAAAGTTGAGTAAAATTACCCGTGTACAAGAGTGCGACGCCTATGCAGCCAAATAGAATTACTATAGTCTGGTTCAAAAGATAAAATTATTATTTAAGATACTTTTTCAACTCACAATTTTTTATTTGTTGGATGCCTTTCACCACACCCGCTGCATTCAGTGCCGCACCTTCACGTGAGGTATGCGTATGCTCATTGGGAAAAAAGGGCTTTACTTTTTCGGGGCCTATTTCATCATAGGCATCAGCGGTAATACTGTTAAGATCTATAAAGTATGCGCCGGTAGATTCGGCCGTTTGTTTTGCCCATAGGCCATACCCGGTGCCGTTATACCGTACCAGTTTACCATCCTTCCAATCGTTACGTGGAATAGGCGAACAAATAAAAACGGTAGCACCCTTTGCTTTGGCATCGTTTACAAATTTTGATAAATACCAGCCATAGGTATGCACTACTTCCTGTTGTTTAGTTATCGGGTTATATATTTCCCTTGCAGAATCGCCCACTCCTTTGATCGTGCCTCTTGCTCTTGCAGTATCATCCAGCGGACTGCTGTCATTATGCCCAAACTGCATGATCACATAATCTCCTTTTTGAATTTTGCCCAGCACTTTATCCCATAAACCTTTAGTTAAAAAAGTACGACTGCTGGTGCCACCCAGTGCATGATTTTCCAAACTAATCTTAGTCGTATCGAATAAAGGTGACATCAGGTCGCCCCAGCCCCACATATTACCGCTGCCATCACCCTTGCCATTTTTCACCGTACTGTCGCCAACAAAAAACAAAGTGGGTTTTTTATCCATTGTATTTAGTATAACAAAAGATGACAATGCCGTAAACAACATCGCCAACAAAAAGTATTGCTTTTTATTAATGTACATAAATTTAATTTTTATTCAGTAAATAGGTATTCAGTCCTAACGACTTTATTAATTTAATTCCTTCTGCCACCGAAGCGGCATTAACAGCCGCCCCTGCTTCATTGGTATGGGTATGGTCACCGGGAAAAAATTCTTTTACTTTTTCTGCTCCCATTGCATCGTATTTATCTGCGGTAATATCATTCAGGTCAATAAAAGCAACTCCCTCCGCTTCTGCAATTTCCTTTGCCCATTTGCCGTAGTCATTATTGGCACGTTTTACTTTACCCTCCTTAAATTCGTTACGTGGTATCATTGAAGCTACAACAGGAATAGCCCCTTTTGATCTGGTATCTGTTATAAATTTACGGATGTACCAACCGTAAGTATGCACAATTTCTTTGCTGCTGTCAGGCCAGGTTAATTCAACTGTTTCATCTCCCGTTCCTCTTAAAACACCACGATAACCGGCCCTGCTGGTATCCGGCTTGCTGCCTTCGTTATGACCAAACTGCATAATCACATAATCTCCTGCCTTTAATGTACTCATCACTTTATCCCATCGTTTTTCTTTAATAAAAGTGCGTGTACTCCTTCCCGCCATGGCCTGGTTGGATATCCTGATCTGCGTGGTATCAAAAAAATCAGCGATCTTTTCTCCCCAGCCACATTGCGGCCGGTTGGTATTACGAACGGTAGAATCACCAATGATATAGAGTGTTGGCCTTTCGGAAAAAATAAATGAAGACAGCAGCAATAAACTGATTACTGCTATAAAAAAATGTTTTACGGTAAATATTTTCATACTTAATTTTTTATACTGATATCGAGTGATGCGCTTTGCAAGCCGTTAGCCGAAACGGTTAGTTTAATAGTGCCAGTATTGGCATTCGCTTTTATGATCGCAATACATTTTCCCTTATATGCCCAACGTTCTTTTGCCTGGTAAGGTTCGGAACTGGCCAGGTCGGCATTATCCACTGCCACTACTTCGCCGGCGCCTGCCGCAGTAAATCTTATTTTATCTGTTGCATTGAGGCAAGGTAAACCATTTTCATCTGTTACAGTAGCAGTAACATACACTACATCATCCCAACTATTTTCTATTTGTGTTTTATCTGCACGCAATACAATTTTGGTGGGATTACCTGCTGTGGTTAATTCCTGTTGCGCTACTACTTTGCCATTATTCTTTGCTACTGCTTTTAAGGTGCCTTTATGAAAAGTGATCGACCAGTTTCCTGGAGAAGCATTATCGGCGGGTCTTGCCTGCACGCCCAGCGATTCGCCATTTAAAAACAATTCCACTTCATCGCAGTTGCTGAACACCTGCAGTTTTGCTTCATCATAAGTATCAATATCTGTCGGGCTCCAGTCGCTAATCCATTCGCCGGCACCGGCATTACCCTGTTTGCGCATCACATACAATACCGGCTCGGTACTCCACCAGCTTTTTCTTTGATAGGCTACATCTCTTGCTCCCCCGGTTTTATCCAATAAACCCGAGCCATGCGCTATCTCCGGCCAATCTGCTTCGCCCAAATAATCAATACCTGTCCACAAAAATTGCCCTGACATATACGGCTTATCCCTTAGCGGTAGCCATGCCCCCTGTTCGATCCTGTTCTCAGTACCAATGACTTTCCATCCGGGATTTTTTTCGTGTGCGGCTACCAGTTCGTTCTCCCTGTAATTCTGCCCCACTACATCCATTAAGTTAGCAAAACCATTTTGATACACTTTTGATAATGCCGGGCGAAACAATGCCATGGTAACCGGTCTTGTTGGATCGATAGAGTGAACAAGGTCCTGTTGCATTTTGTATTTTCTAAACCCTGTAGAATCATTTAAATTATCATGTACTTCATTACCTACACTATAAATTACAATAGAAGGATGATTGCGGTCACGCATTACAATATCTCTTGTATCTCTTTCCCACCAGTCAGTAAAAAATAAGTTATAGCCTTTTTCAGCGTGACTTTTAGCCGCATTCCAGGTATCGAATGTTTCATCCATTACTAAAAACCCCATCTTATCGCAAAGGGTTAAAAATTCCGGAGCTACTGCATTATGGGAAGTACGGATCCCGTTTACACCCAGGTCTTTCAATGCCTGTAAACGTCTTTTCCATGCACTTAAAGGAACAGCAGCACCCAATGCACCGGCATCATGATGCAGGCAAACTCCTTTTATCTTCACCTGTTTTCCATTTAAGGAAAACCCTGTGCTGGCATCAAACTGTACATCCCGTATTCCAAAATCATCAACAGATACGTCCAATGTTTTTTTGTTACTGATAAGCTTCGTAGAAATCCTGTATAATTGAGGATTGTCAATATCCCAAAGCAGGGGTTTATTTAAAACAATATGTTGCAGCACGGTTGATTCTTTACCCGCTTCAATTTTTTGTTTGGTTTCCGTGGTGGCTATGATTTGTCCGCCGGCCGTAAAAACATTTACCTGCACAGTAAGATTTTGCGTGGAAGCAGATTGATTAAGGATATTTGACTGCACATTTACCGTTGCCTTTTCTGCAGTAACATTGGAAGATGAAATAAATGTTCCCCAATGTGCTATATGTACCGGGTTGGTAACGTTAAGCCATACATGCCGGTAAATGCCTGCCCCCGTATAATAACGTGAAGCAGGCTGAATGGTATTGTCTGCTCTTACAGCCAGCACATTTTTTTTGCCTCCAAAATTCAAATGGCCGCTGAGTTCGTATTCAAAACTCACGTAACCGTTAGGGCGTTTACCCAGGTAATGGCCATTGATCCATACATCGCTATTGGCCATTACGCCATCAAATTCAATGAATACTTTTTGATTAACATCTGCCTCATCCAGGGTAAATGTTTTGCGATACCAGCCAATGCCGCCGGGTAAGTATCCTCCTCCGCGGCCGGTGGCATTATTCCTGTCGTAAGGACCTTCTATACTCCAGTCGTGCGGCACATTTAAGGAGCGCCATGCGGCATCATTAAAATCATTTTGCTCTGCTCCTTTGGCATCATCCCGCAAAAATTTCCATTCAGTATCGAAAGATATTTTTTTCCTGTATAATTCCTGGGCATGAATTGCAGGTAATAAGAAACAACCTGTAATAAACAGGAAGGTTTTGTAAAAAAGGTATTTTATTTTTCGCATAATTATTTTATTCTGTTTCAAGATTCACCATTCACCTCTTCTTCATCACTGCAATATTCGGTTTCGGTGGTTGCGGCATATCCTGTCCCATAAAGAAACTGGTATGCGGCGGTTGGTTATACGCTACATTTTGCCATACAATACTTAAGCGGTATTGCGGATCCTGCATCAGCGTATAAATTTTTTTGTCGGTTGGAATAGTCGTCGTGAATATCCTCAATTCCTTACTGTCTTTTGTTCTGCAGATCAGTTCTTCTCTCCAGTCGCCAAACAGGTCAGCAGATAAGCACGGATTTGATTTAGTTCCGTTATTACTTACGCAATCAAAATTTCTTCCATCGAATATCGTTTGTGCTTTACTGCTATCGTATATCCATTTACTTACATTCACTCCATTCAACACTTCACTCAATACATCACCATCCCAAAAGATACCCATATTACAGGCCGGCGTCCGGTCAGCAATTTTATTACCCTTATTATCAAACATACCGGTAATGCCTGCACCGGCTACCCAACATTCAAAACCAGGGTAGCGGGGATCAACGTCCAGTGCCAATGCACGGCCCGGCCCTTCGCCATCACCACCGGCTTTTACCGAAGTTTTTTTCCAGATCACTTCACCGGTTTTAGCATCGCGAAAATTGGCTCCGGCATCATCAAAACGTTCCTGTATGCTGAAGACTTCAAGTCCCGGACGAGAAGGATCAAGATCACTCACATGTAACGCATCCGCATGCCCGATACCCGTAGTGTACAATCCTTTGCCATTATCATCAACAGTCATTTGTCCATATACAATCTCATCCCTGCCATCCCCATCCACATCAGCCACTGTTAAATTATGATTGCCCTGTCCGGCATATTTTTCATTGCCTTTATCATTGGTATCAAATACCCAGCGTTTTACCAGCTTCCCGTTTTTAAGATCCCATGCTGCCAATATAGTACGGGTGTAATATCCACGACACATCACCACACTGGGATGCACGCCATCCAGGTATGCTACGCAGGCTAAAAAACGATCCATGCGGTTACCATAACCATCGCCCCAACCCGATGCTAACTCAAAAGTAGTAGGGAATAATTTTTCACTGCGAGGAGGGTCGTAAGCGGTAGTCGTAATGATCTCACCGGTAAGACCCTTGAATACCGTTAAATATTCCGGCCCTGATAAAATGTAACCTTTATTATTACGAAAATCTTTACTGCTGTCTCCTACGATATTACCTTTGCTGTCCATGGTGCCGTCAGCAGTTTTCATCGTGATCTCTGCCTTACCATCTCCATCAAGATCGTACACCATAAACTGTGTGTAGTGTGCACCTTCACGTATATTTTTTCCAAGGTTGATCTGCCATAAAAATGTACCATTCAGTTTATAAGCCTGGAATATAGGCGGATCAGTAATTCCTGCCTGGGAATTATCCTTTGCTCTTCCTGTTAAATGTAGAATGACTTCGTATTCACCATCTCCATCCAGGTCACCTACCGAGGCATCATTGGCTGAATAGCCTTCCGGTGTACGTAATGGAATAGACAAATACATTTTTGCCAATGCAGGCACTGTAAATTTTTCGGAAGCAGCCAATTCTTTTCCTTTTAACACCGGCGTTACATAATAACTATAGGATTTTGTGCTATCGATTTTTTCATCGTTGTAGTGTGTAAATGCTTCAATTGGTTTGTTGTTTAGCCTGAGCGCCTTTTCGTTGTTGGTTGAACGGTACACATTAAAACCTGTTGCTGCATCATCGGTTACGAGTAGCCGCCAGCTCACAAAAATATTGCCTTGCGCATCAGGTACTGCTACTACACCACGGTTTAAATACTCCATTTGCCGCTGCGCAAAAGCGGTTATGCTACAAAAAATGGCGATGAATACAATACAAGATTTTCTTTTCATAATTATTTTTTTTAAACTGCTACGCAGTTTTTCTTTTGCCACAGATTACACCAATTTTCACGAATTAAATACAGCAAATCCTTGTTAATTCGTGTAATCCGTGGTCAAATTTTGCTGCGAAACAGCAATCTTTAACTACTTACCTGTTCTAAACGGTAACGCAGGCAAACCTTCCCTGTTAATAAGATTCGGCTGTGCCTTTTCATCCCATGCAAAACGAACATATTTTGGTTTTTCTATTTCATTTGATGATACAATCACTTTATTTCCTGCTATCACTGCAGCAGCATTTACAAAATGCCCGTCTTCTCCGGCAATACTAAACCAGCTTAATGCATTCCCATCATTGCTGTTTAAACCGGTGCCGGTATGCGTGAATGTTATGGTGATGGTATTCTTTTTTATCGTAGCTGACTTATAGATTGGTCCGCTCACTGCAGCCTGTTTGATATGGTAATCTTTTTCGAGTGCCCATAATGCCAGCCTTCGGCCAATCGTCCATTTATAAGAGGGATGAATATTGGCCAGGTCATCTACCAGGTCGGTAGTAACTGCCATGCCTACATGTTTTAGTGTGAGCGATTTTGTCTGTGCTTCCCAAAACTCCGGCAGCAATTGCGGGGTATGTATCTTTTTATCTTTTCTTGTAGTGTAGAGATGAGGAGCGATCTGCACATAATAGAAAGGCAGCTGATCATCTTTAAACAAATTTCGCCAGGTATTCACGAATAATTCAAATTTTGCGGGATAGGTTTGCTGGTCTTCCACCATAGCATTGCTTTCGCCCTGGTACCACAATACACCTTTAACAGCAAAGGGCACCAATGGTTCTATTAATCCGTTGTACATCTGACCGGGATGCATACCATCAATTTTAAAACCCGGTCCTGTTACAGAATCTTTAAATATTTTGGATTGTCCGTAACTCCATTCGGGTTGCCATTGTTCTATTCTTGTACCACCCCAGCTTGAAGAAATGATACCAATCGGTACTTTTGTTTTTTCATAAATGTCTTTTGCAAAAAAGTACCCGATAGCTGATACATAATTTACTATTGTATCGCTACCATCCGTCCACCCTTTGGTAGGTAATACAGGAATTTTTTTCAGGTTCTTTTCTACATATAGATACCTTATTGCTCCAGGTTTAGTTTCAGTTAATGCAGTTTCAGCTTCGTCAATACCTTTTTTGGGGGCGGTATATTTTTTTAATTTCCTGTCGAGCGGGTATTCCATATTGCTTTGACCGCTGCAGAGCCATACATCACCAACTAAAATATTTTTCAGTGTTAGTGTGGGTTGATCTCCCGATGTTACATACAGGTTTTGTGGATGGGCAGACAAGTCAAAAGGCTTAAATACCAACTTCCATTTGCCGGTACTGTCTGCAAAGGTTTGTTTTTGCTGATTTGCAAACTGCGCTATTACCTGCTTGCCTGCTGTAGCAGTTCCCCAAACCGTTACCGGTTTATCTCTTTGCAAAACCATATCATCAGAAAATACTTCGGCAATTTTCAATTGTGCCTGTACCGCAAGCATACACAGGCAGAGCAGTGCGGTAAATAACCCTTTGTTTGTAGATAAGTTCATGCAGGCCAATCGTTTTGCAAACACAATTTAGCTGATATAACAGGCATTGCATCCTGTTGCATCCTGAGTGAAAGCGGTGGATAAAAGAAGAAAATTAAGCGACGGATTTTTTATGATTCAGCGTTTGTGCATAAATAAAGTAGCATGAGCGATTCACAAATTCCTGCAGTTTATCATTGCCCCGGATCATATCCCCGAATTAAAACATCCCGGTATTACCATCATTCCTACAGATCTATTACCACTTTGGGGTATTGCTTTTTAATATTATCATCTCTACCTTGTTCATATTAACCCTTTCCTTTATAAATCATTGTTGCTCTCCTCTTCATGTTCTTATTCAATTTAATTGAATGCCCCACAAGACCAGGTATTTAAAACTTAAAGCAATTAAAAATTAAATCAACATGAAAAGAAAATTAAAAATGTCGAACCTGCTCAAAGCAGCCATCCTTATTGGCGGGTTCTTTTTTATTGGGTGTCATTTTACACAGCAGGCGTTGCCCACTGATGCCGGAAGTGGCTGCGAATCGGGGCCACAGGCACTTACTGCGGCCGAGTTCAACTCCTGGTTCGTAACAGGATCGGTATCATTGAACGGAGTAGTAAAACCTGCAAACAGTGTCACATTTCCGGACGTTCCCAATTGCAGTTTTTATAAATGGACGGAACAAATGTTTTTATGGCTTACCTCTCCGGCACCGGCGAGTTATGGCGGCGGAGGCGGATTGGTAATGAATTCCCCCATTTTTTATGACGTATCACTTCCTAATGCAAGTGGCGAAAGAGAATTTCTTCCTCATGTACCCGGAAGGATAAGGGCTTTTAATTTGCGTACCGCACAGCACGGTGCACTGGATCTGCCTGTTATTGCCGAAAAAAGATCGTTAAGAATCCTTGAAATACTTCCTCCTGTATTTGCTCCCTCAGGTAAACAACTGATCATTGATGCCGCAGGAAATGAATTGGAAATAGGCAATGCAAGGGTGACGGATAATAATCAACTTTTACTTACCGATATCAGTGGTAAGGAAATAAAAGGTGCCCGTGCGCTGCTCCAATCAAAAAGAGATACAGCCGCAGTATCATTCATCAAAAGATTAAACAAACTGGAGAATTTTGATAAAACAGAACTGGTTCAGAAAATAGTGGTAGGTAAAAAAGATTTTTTTCTTGACCTGGCTGGTAATTTTCATGAAGCAGAACAGGGACAGGCAGATGATGGTGTATTAATGGCGCAAAATGGTTCATTGGTATATTATTCGCTTTCTGTAAATAACGTATATGCATTATACAGAACCATGCAGGGCGCTACAGTACCCGCCGGAACCAGTTTTCCCACCACGGCAGCATCATTGGCCAGCATCAATGCCTTTGCAGCGGCTAATGGCAAAGCTCCTGTTATTGATGATATTGCATTAGCCATTGAAATAAAAGCAGCCTGGGTTGAAGCAGCTGGTTTACCCGATGCTGATAAATTTATCAAGATGACAGCCATAGTACCAGAGTACAATAAAGGTAACCCTAATGATTGGTCGCCTAATGGAACAAAAACCATTGAACTGGCCCTGGTAGGTCTGCATGTTGTAGGTAGTACAAAAGGGCACCCGGAATTACTCTGGGGCACATTTGAACACTTAAGCAACGATCCTGCTGCAGCCTATACTTATCATACCACCGCTAATACTAATACTACTATTCCTCAAAACACCGCCGGCAACTGGGTTTTTTGTGCCACTGGCGCTACCACGCCTTTCAATAATATGCATATGCAAATGCAAAGAGATGCTTCGTTTAACCTTACCGGTCATATTGTAAGCACAGGAGGTTTTACCATCAGCCCTACCAACGTACTCCGGTCAATGCCATGGGGTTTGCCTGGAAGCACTGCTAACGGCAATGCAGAAGTGATCAGCACCAATAACAAAGTACGCTCTATGCTTGACCCGGCAGATATCAGGAAAAATTATTTCCAGACCGGCACCACCTGGACTATTTTCGGCGCTGCGCCAAACGCAGGAAACCAGGTAGGTACAAACAAACTGGCTAATAGTACGATGGAAACATTTCAGCAAGGGAACAGCAATTGTTTCAGCTGTCATGCCACTAATAAAACAACGGTGAGCCATATTTTTGACGACACCAAGCCTTTGTTTTAAAAACCTGCTGAAGTTTTTTTTAACCTGTTAGCTACAAGAGATCCCGACAATACCTGTCGGGATCTCTTGTAGCTAACATTACTCGCTGTCGTCGTAACAAAAACAGGTATAAATACGGAAGAAAATGAATTGACTTTTTTTCACTTTTACACTAAGGTTTACTTGTTTTTCTTCATTCAAATTTTAAACTTCCGGTTATGAAAAAGTATTTTAGTTACATTATTTTCTCACCTGTGTTGCTTTTATTTTCCGGCAATTTATTTTCCCAGTTACTTCCCGATTCTGTGGCACTCAGGGTAGTCATCATCAGGCACGGAGAAAAACCTGACCAGGGGAATAATCTTAATTGCATGGGATTAAACAGGGCACTGGCCTTACCCGCCGTACTCGACACCGTTACCGGCAGGCCTGACTATACTTACGTACCTACTATCAGTACCGGCAAAAAGACCAGCAGCGTACGTATGTTTCAAACAGTAACGCCTTTTGCAATACAGGACAGTCTTACAATCAACAGTAACTATAAAGAAACAGACAGTATAGGTACAGCGAACGATGTATTGAAAAAAAGAGGCATGGTATTGATGGTTTGGGAACATAGCAATATTCCGCCACTGGCCAGGGCATTGGTAGGCAAAAAACATGCGGGCCTGATTACCGGTTGGGGCAAGACTGATTTTGACAGCATCTGGATCATTGATTTTAAATTATCAAAAGAAGGCCATTTGAAGTTTGCCAACTTTTCAACCAAACAGGAAAATATTTTTCCATCCCCGGATTGTAAATAGCCGAAACAATTTGACATTTTCGTCCGCCAACAGCTTTAACCCATACATAAAATTTGCCTTATATTTGACAAATTTTAATCCCCATCATGAAACAGATCATTTCCTCTTTTTTATCAGTATTTATTTTATGTCCTGCATTCGCACAGGAACCAGCCTATTCCTGGAGCAGCCCCATGACCAAACCTGCAAAGAATACAGAAATTCAATTATTGGGGCAACCCGGGTCAGGCTATTTTATTGTAAATAAACAGCCGCCAGAAGAAGGGCAACAATCGATTTTACGTTCAGCCTTCAATCCCATTATTACAGTAGAATATATTAACAGCAAACACGAGCATTATTTTACTAAAGACATGACAGCAGGCCGGGCTGATGATTATGTGAATACTGTTTACTTTAACAATAAACTTTTTATTATTACGGCACTGTACAATAAAGAAGCAGGCAAAAATATATTGTGGGCAAAAGGATTAAATGCCGATGGTAATATTGATAAACCATTGGAGATTGGATCAATTGAAACGGATAAGTTTTCGAGGAGAGGCAGGTTTGCAGTTGAAGCTTCGCCAGACGGATCAAAATTGTTTGTACTTGCACAACCTGAATACGAAAAAGATCAGCAGGAAAAGATTGGTACCAGTTTATTCAGCGTCGGTTTCACAAAGGTATGGAGCAGCGTACAGACTTACCCGTATGTATGGAGTAAATCAATAGATAACCGCCCTTATGTAAATAATGCAGGCACCTGTTTTATTTTAAAGAAAATGGAAGTTAAAGGAAGCAATGATCAATGGTCTATATTTTCTTTTGATGGAAAAGTTTTACAGGAACATAAGCTGGCCTTTGAAGGCGATATGAAGCTGGCCAGTGTGGTAACCGCTTTTTCACCTGAAGGTGATTTTACCGTTGGAGGTTATTATACAGATCGTGGTAAAGTTAGTATCAGGTCGGGCCTGGTACTTAACGGCAGCTTTTTATACCGCATTGACGGAAGCGGTAAGCTGGCTAAATCGGCTGCCTTTAATCCATTTGAAAAACGAAAAGATATTGTTGCACGCTATGTTCTTTTTAATAATAATACTGCTATTTTAACCGGGGAAGGTTATATGGTGAGTTATAAAGCTGCTGCAAAGGAAGCTGGTACGCCAGGCATTGCGCAAAGCATGTTTGCTTATGATTATTCGTACACCGCCACCGAAATAACGGTAGATGGGTTTGATGAGAACGGCAAATCATTGTATGCCACCAGTATTACTAAAAATAATGCTTCCCAAAATGATAACGGGTATTGGCTGTCATATTTTGCAGCTATAGTAAAAGGTAAACTGGTAGTTATTTTCAACGATGACAAATATAATTACGAACCTAAAAAGATCATTTCAATCAACAGCCCCAAAGTGGTGGCTTATGCTACAATTGATCCTTTAACGGGTGAGACTACACAAAAAATGCGCATCATGAATACCGGCCCTGTTGGCGACAGGGATGGCGACATGTATTTACGGCCGGACGTTTTTTTAAAACTTGATGCTACACATTTTATTTCGCGTGCTGATAATTACACGAATTACAGGATGGGGACTATAAGTTTTTAAACTTTTATTGATACGGAATACTGTTGCATATCAGGAGTAGTAAGTCCAGGTTTCACTCCTGCACTTACTACTCCTGATGTATTTTTACCACTGAATTTATCATAGCAACAGTAAGCACTAGACGCACTATAAAATCGCTGCTATTTTTCAATCGCAAATACATATACTTTATAACAAATATTTTGATTTCAATAAAAACTTCCGCGAGAAAACACAAAAAAATATCACTATCTTTAAGGCACTATGATCTCACTCCGTTATGCACTTACCCCTGAAGATTTTGCCAATTTCAGCATTTATGTTCAGGTAGAAGCGCCCGGGAAAAAGAAGCTGCTCTTTAAAAGTTTACGGCCGTTGATCATCATTATCTCCATTATTTTTATTGCCAATATTGCTACCTCAATAGGATCGGGGACATTAGACTTTACCAGCTTTATTGCTTTACCCATTATCATTTTTTTATTCCTCTACCCTACGCTTTCTGCAAAACCCAGGTTAAAGAAACAGGCTTTACAATTTGCTGCCAATCCTGAGAATGCTGCAGTTTTTACTATGACGGACCATGTATTTTCTGAAACGGGCGTTTTAATAAAAGACTCCAGCAAGGAAATAAAATTTCAATGGTCTGCCTTTATAAAAAAACAGGAGAATAATGACTATATCTTTCTCTTTCTCCAATCCAATAATGCATTGATCATTCCAAAAAAAGTATTGCGTTCGCAGGCAGAAAAAGAACAGCTGGAAAAATTACTGGCGCAGTATATTTCTTTTGATGCAGAACTAGGTTACCTGGTGGAAGAATGATTGGCGGCTTACCTTTTCAGGAAGATCACAATGGCACCTGCAAGCGTTAAGGCCAGTACCACTTTTCTGTAGCCATCGTCTTTTATCCTGGCAACAATTTTTAAGCCTGCAAAAAAACCTAATAAGAGGGGTAATAACAGTATGGCATCCATTTTTAAAGTAGCTACGCTAATATTTTTCCAGTAAAATACCTGGAAAGGTAATTTAAACCAGTTGATCACTAAAAATACCCATGCTGCTGTGCCGATAAAATCATTCTTACTCATGCGCATGGCCAAAAAATAAATATTGGAAAATGCACCTGCCAGGTTACCCAACATGGTAGTAAAGCCGGATGCCAAACCAAGTCCGGATGCAAAGAACATATTGTGAGGCACCACTGGATTTTTTCTCAGCTCCAGGTATAACATAATGATCACCGTTAGTACAATGATGACCGCCATTATTTTCCTAAACAACACTTCATTCATATCCTTTCCTGCGTATACGCCAATTAAAATACCGGTGATCATCCAGGGTAATAATTTCCAGAAATGCGGCCATTGCGCATGACGGTGGTAATATACTACGGCCAGTACATCCGCAATACACAACAAAGGAAGTACAACACCCGTTGAAGCTTTACCACCAAACACGATCGCCATAATGGTCACATTCATCATATCGATGCCTTTTAAACCAGCCTTGGATAAGCCAATGATAGCAGCGCCTAAAAAGATCAATACCCAGTTGAGCGGGGAATAAGCCGATAATAGTTCCATAACCAGTTGCTTTATAAACAAAATACCGCTAACCGGATATTTTATTTTACTTTGTTACTGCAATTTAAAAGTTTAAACATCATGAAACTATTTTCATTCCGGTTCCTTTTAGTTACGGTTTGCTTTTTTTTGATCAGTTCGTTTGTATATGCCAAACCCAAAAGATCGTTTTACCAGCTAACCGTCTATCAATACACTACCGTTGCACAGGAAAACATATTGAACAATTACCTTAAAAATGCTTTACTACCGGCATTGCACCGCAATGGTTTTACCAATATCGGGGTATTTAAATCGTTAGCCAACGATACGGCTGTTGTAAAAAAATTATATGTATTCCTCACAATCAAGAGCCTTGAAGCACAATCGGCCATTGCAGAAAAATTAAATGGGGATATTGAATACCAATCCGCCGGATTGGAATACATTAATGCAGCATACACAGCAGCACCTTATTCAAGAATGGAAGTAATAATATTAAAAGCATTTCCCCTGGCACCACAGGTACAGCTACCCGATCTTAAAGCGCCTAAAAATGAAAGGGTATATGAATTGCGTAGTTACGAAAGTGCAACAGAAAAAATATTTGCCAACAAGGTAAAGATGTTCAATGAGGGCGGGGAAACAGCTATTTTCAAAGAGATAAAAGCCAATGCGGTCTTTTATTCGGAAGTAATTGCCGGCGATAAAATGCCGAACCTGATGTACATGACATGTTATGAAAACAAAGCTGACCGTGATGCCCACTGGAAAAGTTTTGGCGCTCATCAGGCATGGAAAACTTTATCTGCCTTGCCGGAGTATCAACACAATGTTGCGCATATCGATATCAGTTTTTTGCAACCGTTAGATTATTCAGATTTTTGACCGGCAGCATCAATTTCCTTACTGATACAATCAGCAATCTGTGCAGGCTCTTTTTCTATGCTGATGTAAAAAGCATTTAAAGGGATTTCCAAATTATCAAACTGCGATTGTAAAAGCGAGGCAGGCATATAATGGCCCGTTCTTTTTTGCAACCGGTCGTAGATCATATCATAACTGCCCTGCAAAAAAAACCAACAGGGATTTTTAATTCCATTTTCCAATACTTTGCGGTATTTTTCTTTTAATGCTGAACAGGCAATGATGGCGCCGCCTGAGGGCTCCTGTTCAATAGCCAATTGATTGATCTGTTGCAGCCATGCGGCCCGGTCATCATCAGTTAAAGGCTCGCCGGCTTTCATTTTAGCTTTATTCTTTGCTGAATGAAAATCGTCTGCGTCAAAAAAAGGAAGCTGTATTTTTTGAGCCAGCAATTTTCCAACAGTGGTCTTTCCCGAACCAGACACCCCCATGATATAAATGATACGCTTTTGCATGTATAATTTGAAAGCACAAATGTAAGTTTAATAAACATTTTTAAGGGATAACTGTTACCTATAACTTTATATTATATTGAAATTTGTATTTATTTAAACTGCTTACAGCAATTGAACAATGTATCATTAAAGGAAAAACGGTAGATTAACGCAGCACGTGTGCATTATCATTCGCCGTTGGATATTATTGCTATAAATATGAAATGCTGCAATGAGTACTATCCCTGTATCGATTGCCACGAGGAAACTGCCGGTCATAACGCTGAAGCATGGCCCAAAAAATATTTTGATACCAACGCTATACTTTGCGATGCATATAATAATGAAATGTCGGCGAATGATTATTTAGGAAGCAACTATCAATGCCCTTTTTGTAAAGCCGTATTTAACCCCGGCTGTAAAAACCACCATCCTCTTTATTTTGAAGTATGAGTTACCGCAGCAATATGGTCGTACCCTTCCTGGTATGGATAGCGCCATCAACACCCAGGGCTTCCAGTGTCCATGCTACGGTCTGCATTTCCTGCTTGGCACCTTTAAACATACCATTCCAGCCCTGTTTACTGTTTTGTGTTTGATAAAATAATTGTCCCCAGCGGTTATACACCCTGAAATAATTTAACTGCTTAATACCATACATTACCGGTTTCAATTCATCATTGGTACCATCGCCATTAGGAGTAAATGCATTGGGTACATATATCTCGATACTTTTAACCAGTTTAACCTGCTGGGTGTCTGTGGTAACACAACCGCTTACTGTAGTGATCTCTACCAGGTACAATTGTTCGGTTGCGCCTTTAAATACGGGATTTACACTTGCCGGGTTATTTAAATTAACGGCAGGGCTCCATAATACCGATTCTCCAAATGTTCTGGCGTGCAGGTCAAGCGGGAGGTTAACCACGGCATATTCCAATGGGTATCTTGTTCCAGGTCTTGGTTTATCAATAACCAGTGTATGCGTGGTAGTATGTACCGGGAAAGGGCATTGTGCTGAACTTACAGCAAGACTGATATTATAATGTCCAGCAGCGGAGTACGACTGTACAGGTGGGTTTTGCAAAGCAGAGGTTTGTCCATTACCAAAGCTCCATAAATAACTTATCGGCGATCCTAAGGTATCTATAGTATTATTTACGATTGTAACCGGCAGATCTATGCAGGAAGGTGCAACGGTAAATGCCGCTGCAGCATTGGGATGTATCACAATATCAAAGGTGGAACTATCGGCACAAATACCAATGCTGCTTACTATCATTTTTACTGTAAACTTGCCTGCCTTTTTATAGGTATATGTAACATTCCTTGTAGAAGCTTCATTGCCATCACCAAATATCCAGCGATATTCCATTGTACCCACGGCGTTGGTACTGTTATTGGTAAAAATAAACTGGTTTCCAAAAAGGCATTGATCAGGATTATTTACCGTGAAACCGGGAACAGGGATGGATGCAATATCTATACGTTGCACCAATGTAGTTAAGGTGCAGCCAAATCCTCCATACAAAACGGCATAATAAGAACCGCTTTGTGTAACACGGTATACCGCACTGTTGGCGCCTGCAATTGGCGCATCATCTTTATACCATTGAATACTATCCGCCGGCTCTACCACCAATACCGAACTATCGCCGCTTCCGATACAATACGCCGCTTTCCCCAACAATTGAATGGTATTATTTACCAATGCTGCTTTTACAAGTACAGAGTCGGTATGCAGGCAGCCTCCGCCGTTACTCCTTACCGTTAGTATATACTTTGTAGTAACATCCGGGAGTGCTACGGGGTTGGCAATATTGGGGTTGGACAATCCCGCGGTGGGCGACCACTGGTATTTTATACCTAGTTTGGGTGGCGAACCAATCGGGACGGGATTATGATTACAGGATACGGTATCCTTGCCTGCATCTGCCACTACCACCAGGTCGTCTGTAAGATCAGTATATAAAGTATCGAGGCAACCATAACCGTTATAGGGCACCAGTACCACGGCAACCGACATGCTGCTGGAAGGAGGCGGTGTAAATGAAAGTACCTGCTGGCTACCCAATAGCTGTGTAAAATTGCTGTTATACCAGGTATAACTTTGATAGCCGTATGGCGCCACTACATTCACCGTGCTGTCATCAGGGCAAAATGAGGCCCCTTCAAACCTGCCGCTGCATTCGGAATTCACATCAATATAGGCATAACCAAAATGCCTCCTGAAAGTACAGTCAGCTGTTTTAAAAAATAACCGGATGGTTTTACCGGCATTATTATCGAGGTTGATAGAAACAGCCGACCATGTTTTATACCATACCGGCGTTGATGACCCGGGGTTTGATGAAAGTTTAAAACCAGGTAATGGTGTACCATAGGGATAAAAAGCAAAAGAAGAACAGTTGATGATCCTGTTATCGGTTACATTGGTAATCTCTGTCTGCATTCTTGGCTGTTCGTTCTGCAGGTGATTGGGATCCTGGAAAACCACTGCGTAATGATAGATGAGGTTATATTCATTCATCCCCGCGGGTATGGTAAATTCATAGGAAATGCCTTCAGCTTCTGCTCCGCCGGATGTGTTACCTAACTTTATAGAATGCCCGCTTCCATTGGGACAATTAACAGGAAAATCTCCATAGGGGTCCATGCCATCACCAGGAAAAGAGGACATCATAGTGTGCCTTCCGGGAATAGCACCTGAAGGCGTTAAGCTGATATAATTTTGTCCGCCGGCAGCCGTTACACCACCTGTATAGCAGGTCCAGCCATTGAAATCACCTGATTCAAAATCTATATTTGGAGGACAAAGCTGCGCTCTTGTAGAAATAGAAATAATAAGAATAGCCGAAACAACAAATAATTGTTTTTTGCAAGAATAAAACCAATGAGAAAGTAAGGTTTTAAAATTCAGCACATCATTAATTTATGTTACTAAAGATAAACTATAATTGTTATAAAAAAACATTCCGCCTGTACATAAATACGTAGAACTGTTGTACGGGGATGCCTGAGGATAATAATATTTTTTATTCTACCCCCTTAATAGATGCTTCTAACCCTGATTTAGATGGCTGACTGGGAAAAATGCCGGAAATCCCCAACAGAGGATCGAAGTACTGTTATTCAAACGGCTGGTTCACCAACCTCGTATTACCAAAACTGATCGTGGAATCTTTATAACGAGCAGGCAGGGTTTTGTTGAACCGGAAATAAATCCGGTATCCCTTGCCCTCCTTCCGGTAATAAATGATATTGTCTTTACTAAAACGTTTTAATGGAGGTCGTCCTTTTTTGATATCCGTTTTCTTTTCCTTATCCATATTACGGAACACAATACGAAAACTATCTGTCCTGGTAAAGCTGGCAGTGCGACTCAAAGCTTCATCAGCCAGGTAAACAGCAGCCGCATCGCCATTTACCCGTTCTATAACTTCATATACGTGCAGGATGCTGTCTTTTTCCATACTGTAATTCCAGGTATCGCTGCGATTGGTTTGTGTATTGTTAAACACAATCGCATTACTGTTCGTTACTTTTTTTCCAAACCTGAAAGTGCTGAAGTCGTAGGCATTTAAATATGCCCGAGGCAAATATTTTATTTTTTTTGCATAGTACAACAGGTATTTATCTGGTATCGTGGAAATATACACTAACTGGTTTTTAAATTCAGAAAATAAGAGGTACTCGACTTCTATTAATTGCCCTCCATTGTTAGCATTGGTATTTGCATGCTGTACCATTTTATCGCCGGCATTACTTGTATCCAAAAACACTTCGCGTATATATAGATGAAAACTGCTATCTAATTCCAATTGCTGCATATCTGCGGGTATCCCTTTACGAAATGCATTGCTGATATCAAATTTTCTTGCGCAGGAATACAACAGCAGCATGCAAAATAACAGGATAATTATCTTTTTCATTTTACAGCAATGGTTGTTTGTGACAGGTAATAAGTACCACTCAATGAAAAATGCTCTTTATAGGGCACAATATGATACGAATTGTAAATAGACCAGTGTATCAGGTGCTGCACGTCCCATTTGGTTTTGTTGTACAATTTTACATTTACCCCATAACCTTTTACAGGGTTGGCCAGGTTTAAAGTGAACAGGCTTTTATTGTAAAAACGCTGGGCTGTTTTTTTATAATTCACGTAGGCAAAATCAAATTGATTGCTGGCTTCAAAAGAATTTTGTGTGTAGCCGGTAAATCTATGATAGCTCAATTCTACAAGGTTAACGGCTGTGTATGGCTTTCCATGGTAACTGAATAATACACTGCCGGTATAATAACGGTCTCTCCTGTCGCCTAAATAAATATTGGAAAAAGGCACGCCCCCATCATTGGAATAACATAACTGGAAACGGTTGACATGAAAATTCACGAAACCTGTACGCTGAAACTGTTTTTCCTTATCGTTTGAAATGATAAAATTAGTACCTATCGAAAAAGAGTAATCATAAGGATTTTTTAATGCCGGCAAACCAAAATCAGCAAAATAATACAAGGGCACATTACGGTTTAAGAAAAGCTGCAGCCTGTTTTGTTGTAACAGGTCTTTTACCCCAGTTGTAAGGGTCAACGCAGTAACGAGATCAATATTCCATCCTGGTTTTTTCTTACCGGGTTTGCTGCTGCCCAGGCCGTTATTATAGCACTGCAATTCGCCATTAATGCTGGGATAAATATTATTATCCAGGAACGAAGATCCCAGCCCACCAGAAAGGGCTATACGTAAATGTGGTGCCTGTGTTTGCTTTACGGTACTGAATTCCAATTGTGCTTTTATTGAAAAGCCATATTGTAATCCATTACTGCTGGTTTTGGTATAGAGTTTGGCCTGCGCATTACAGGTTGCGCATGCAAAAAGAAAGAAAATAATATACGCCGGTATTTGAAACATACAAGATGCGCCAATATTAATATATTGCTGCTGTTTTTGCAATACCACTTTCAGGTAATACATGAGAGCAAGTAAGGAAATTGTTATATTGTTGCTGCTGGAACCGACGTTTTTTTTACAAGCTTTACCTCCTCAAACCTGCTGTCGTAATCTTTACGGATGGTACCCATCCACCTGTCCCACCACAAAAAATACAACCCATAATTGCCTTTAAAATACTGGTGGTGCTGGTTATGGTTTACAGAAGTATTGATCCATTTACCAATGAAACTTTTACTGAAGCCTTTAGGATATAATTCATACCCCAGGTGTCCATATACGTTGTACACGATCATGAAAAAAAAGAAAATAAGTGTATGGGAAACGTGTAAGGGCAATGTAAAAACAAATACGCCCAGTATACCGGCTTCTACCACTGCTTCAAAGGGATGAAAAGCATAGGCCGCCCATGGAGAAGGATTCGTACTTTTATGATGCACCAGGTGTAAGTACCTGAATATTTTTGGATGATGCATCAAGCGGTGTGTCCAGTAAAAATAAGCATCGTGCATGACCATCATCACTACAAAAGCCAACGCATACCAAAGCCAGCCGTAAGTCTTTATTTGAGTATATTGAAAAGTATGTTTAACTACCGGGGGATAAACAAGCACTGCATAAGCAATAAAACCAAAGATCAATATCGTTACAATAGAATAACCTATTTCACGGGCATAGTCGCTGCCCGAAGGAAAAACTTGCTGGATCTTTTTATATTGCCATTTTTTTCTGAAAAGGATATAGAACACTACTGTAGCAATCAATGCCAATATAAAATAACGGCTGCCAATGGCTTTGATGATATTGTAATATACCTGCCAGTTCATATGCTAAGTTACGGTTTTTGCGGGTTTATGCTGGTGATGTCAATGGGCAATAGGCAATGGTTAATGATTAACAGCAAATTTTTATTTTGGGGATTAAAAGCTAAGTGTTACGGTAATCGTCAGGAAATATTCCGACACGCTATTCACTATTGCCATTGACCATTCACCACTCACAATCGACGTTTAACCACTGAATTATTACCTGCGGTTATTACGGCATTGAATGAGGACATTTTCTTTCATATGTATTGTTAAGTAGAAAGCGATTTAAACAGCTGATAGTTGTTTTTCTACTTCATGGTTTAGTTATTACATTATTGTTAACATCTTAGTTTTTGTTGCAGAGATGTTTTATATTTACAATCAATAGTGTTCAGCAACAATCATCTTTAGCAACAGGTTTTCTTCTGTTTCTTTTTTTAGGGTAAACTACCGGTTAATATTAACATGGGTTTACTATACGTTTTGCTATAGCAATTATTACTGAATGCTGTTTATAAAAAATAACAGCATGACGAATTTGCTTCATACCGAATTTGACCTTACTACTTTTTTTGATCTTACACCCGACCTGTTATGTATAATGGGCAGGGATGGTTTTTTTAAAAGGGTAAATGCTGCTGTTATTAACAAATCAGGTTATAATGCAATAGAATTGCTGGAACGCCCGGCCCTATCATTTGTACACATCGAGGACAGGAAAATTTCCCAAACTAAAATGCTGGAATTGTTTAATGGTAATCCATTGGAGAATTTTGTGAACAGGTGCATAAAAAAAGATGCTGAAGTAGTATGGCTGGAATGGACGGCAATCTACTCGCCTGCGGATGAAGCCATCTTTGCCATTGGTAAAGATGTTACAGAAAGAATACAATCAGAAAGAGTTTTGGAAGAAAAATTCGCCAAGTTCAAAACCCTGACAACACACTTTAAAAGTACCATTGAGAAGGACAAGAAAAATATGGCCTATGAACTCCATGAAGAACTGGCTCAACTGGTAGCAGCAGTTAAAATGGATATCGGGTGGATAGCAGCTCACACAGTTGGTTTAACACAAACTTCTAAAGATCGCATAGAACACGCTTTAACAACGTCTAAAATGCTCGTTAAATCGATACAGCGGATCTCTTTTTCCATCAGTCCAAATTTACTGGACGAATTTGGTTTGAACTCTACCCTGGAATGGCTTTGTAATGAATTCTTCATCTTAAATAATATCCCCTGTTATTTTAGTGGCCTTCATGTAGAACAGCTGCTGACATACGAAATGAAGATCGACTTTTTCAGGATATGCCAGGAATCACTGACGAATATCTTAAATCATGCAGAAGCAAAGCATGTTACTATCAATATCAGGGAATTTGATGACCGCATTGAGCTTTCCATCACGGATGACGGAAAGGGATTTGATACCACTGTGCCTGGCGAAGGTACGGGCTTACAAAATATGCAGCGTCGTGCGGTTTCTATCAATGGCGAATTAACGGTGACCAGCCAACCGGGTAAAGGTACAGTAGTGTTGGTAAAAGTGCCTAAAGCACCGGTTTCATAACATTTTTTCTTTGCAGAATACCCCGGGAACATTAGCTACCGATGTTCCCGGAACGTTGTATTATGCAAAACGTTTCCTGCTTACACTCCTTTTTTGACGCTGTATATTCCACAGATCGGCGGCAGTAAAATGCTTATGCTGGTTAATACCTGTTGCGATAGTTTCTGTAACTATAGTGGTCAAAACTTTTGTTTCTGCTGCACTTATTGCTTTTAATAAGTTGTTGTTTGAAGTGTTCATAATTGTAAATTTTAATGGTTATACTTTGATTTGTTGTAATTTTTGTTTGAGCTACTTTGATAACACAAAGATATGCCCATTACAGTACTATGCAAAACAAAGTAGTATGCTTATTTTAGTATTATGTGCAAATTACCAAAGGGTATTCTACTAATTAATTGATTTTTAACACATAATGACCGTATAAAATATATAAACTTAAAAATAAGCCCATTTTATAAAAGGTAAATAGGCGTGTTGAAAGGAAGTAAATTAATTTCTGAAGTAAGAAAATCAGCAAGGTGAAGGTTATGCAAGGTTTGATTATGGCTATTTAGTGCATCTTAACACGTGGGTCAACCATTCCATATAAGATATCAGCAATGATATTGATTGTTATAAAAATGCAGGCACTTAAAAGCACTGCCCCCATTACCACCGGGTAATCCAGTTTTTCCAGTGCATCCACGGTTATTTTACCAATGCCTTTCCAGCCAAAAATATACTCCACAAAAAAAGCCCCGGCCAGTAATTCGGCAAACCAACCGGTAATAGCCGTGATCACGGGGTTTAATGCATTACGTAAAGCGTGTTTAAAGATTACGGTTCTTTTCGAAAGTCCTTTTGCATAAGCGGTGCGGATATAATCCTGGTTCAGCACATCCAGCATGGCGCTTCGGGTAAGCTGGGTAATGATGGCCAGCGGCCGTATACCTAAAGTAAATGCGGGTAGCACCAGGTTTTTTAAAGTGATATATTTTTCACCCGTCACTTCATCAACATCAAACCAGCTGCCGGTTAAATTCAGCCCTGTATAATCATGTAATACGATGCCAAAGAAATACGCAATGATAATGGCCATAAAAAAAGAAGGTGCCGATATACCCGCAATACTGGCGAATACGGCGGAACTATCCAGCCAGGTGCCCCGCTTAACTGCGGCTACTACTCCCAGTAAGATACCGATAATGGTGGCGAATAACATGGCCGAAAATGCCAGCAGCAATGTTCCGGGTAAAGCTTCCATCAACAACTGTCCTACTGCCTTTTTGGTTTGATAACTGCGGCGCAGGTAAGGCATTTTTACACCCAGCTTTGTTTCATTACCAACAAAAAAACCTTTCAGTTCTTTTTTATCAATATCCGCCTGCGTATGAATTGCCAATGGGGAAACATCATTGAGGTATAATATTAATTGCTTCCATTTGGGTTGATCGAGGTAAAGATCCTTACGGATATTATCCATCGTTTTTTTATCCCCCGTTTGTCCAACGATCATTCTCGCAGGATCGCCAAATCCCTGGAACATGATGAATACAAGTATCACTACTCCAAGAAGTACTAACAGGGAATAAAATATTTTTTTGAGGATGTAGGACACTATTTAATGGATAATTAATAATGGATAATTAATAATGCCTGCTGCTTTAAGTTTATTAATTGTTGTAGCTTTTTCAATACTCAATAATTAAAGCTATCATTTTAACCCCTAAGTACCCCTGATAATTTTACTTACTTCCTGTATGAGTAATGTTTTTAAAATCCGCCCAGCTTTTTTTATCCTGTATTACCGGCCCTTTCATTAAAAACAATGTCGGGTTGGCTCTTGCAGCAGTTTTAATAGCTGTTCCATCGCAGGTAAGTACCGGCACATTCATTGGTTCTCTTCCTAAATTAAATAATTGATTCATTTCTTTTGGTTGAGAAGTAATCACAAACAAAGGAATGCCTTTGTTCCTTGTTGCCATCATTGCAATTGTAGCACTCCATTCTTCATCTCCTGGCTCCTCTTTTACAAATAACAGGTAATATTCACCAGGCTGGGTTAAGATCGCTTCCGTAGTATCATTTCCACTTGATGTAGTAAATGAAAAATCATTGATCAACGGAACATTGTTTTTACCTTTTGTTACCAGTGTTTGTTTACGCTCTACAAAAGCCCAGCTGCTATCCGGTAAAGCTGCCATATCAAATTCTTTTTTTGCACCGGCTTTTTCATATACAAAGCTATAGCTGTATTTATCCTGTATGGCATCAGCCGGCATTTTACGAAGCTCTATAATATTATTACCGGGTTTATAAGGCAAACAATCTTTAACAGGCAAATGTTTCAATACATAAAACTGTAACCATACTACTGCTATTAAAGCAAGCAATATTATTATTGAACCCAGCATTTTTTTAAACAATGGCTGAATATATTTTTGTCCAAATAGAATGACAATGATCAATATCGTAAGAATAATATCTTTTGTAAAAGTTTGTATAGGGGTTAGCGGAATGCAATCTCCAAAACAGCCGCAGGCCCTTATCTTACCGCTGAATAAAACATAGGCGGTTAAAAAAGTAAAGAATAAAGTGAGTAATAACAACAGCCAGCTGGTTAATTTTTTCTGCCAGCCTATTAATAATGCTACTCCCAACACTACTTCCAGCGTGATCATAAATACCGCAAAGCCGGTAGAATAATGGTGCAACCCATCCATTAATTTTTTAAAGTAACCGGCATCTGCCCATACTTCAAAAAATTCCTGCATTTTATACGACAGTCCTAATGGATCAATGGCTTTTACCAATCCGGAGAAAATGAATAAAGCGCCAACCAATATGCGGGACAGGTTTACAAAAAGTTTCATTCTTTATTTTTATATTTTTAAGAGATTTCTAACTATGATCCATGAACCTTCTCGCCAATCAAAATCAATCCAAACACTGCGTAATTAATAATATCGTAAAAATTAGCATCAATACCTTCGCTGATGATGGTTTGCCCTTTATTGGCAATGATCTGTTTAATACGTAATATTTTTGCGAGGATCAGGTCCACAAAACTTTCCTGGCTCATCTCCCGCCATGCTTCGCCATAATCATGGTTCTTATCCAGCATTAATTTTTTAGCGATCACGATCTTTTCATTGTAGAGCTCCTGCACTGTTGCTACAGGAAGCTCTTCTTTTTCATCATCTTTAATATCCAGCTGTATCAAACCGATGATACCGTAATTCAGTATGCCTTTAAATTCGCTCACAATATCATCACCTATTTTCTGTTCGCCTTTTTCCTGTATGGTTCGTATACGCTTTGCCTTTATATAGATCTGGTCGGCAACAGAAATGATACGGTATACTCTCCATGAGGTACCATAATCTGTTGTTTTTTTAAGAAATATCTCCTTGCAGGAATTTACCGCTGCATCATATTGCTGGTTGGTAGTGCTCATTATTTACCCGTCTTTTTAATGGGAGTTTTTGGTTTGATTACTGGTTTGGATTTTTTGGGTTGTACTTTTACAGGTGCTTTTTTAACAGGTTGCTTTGGTGCTTCTGCTGCCGCTTTCATCATCGCTTCCTGTTTGCTGATCATTTCCGCTTCGGTGGAAATATCCACAATTTCCATATCAAAAACCAGTATCTCGTCAGGTTGTATGTCGGGCATCCTGCCTTCTTTACCATAAGCCAGCGAAGAAGGAATATACACAGTTGCCTTCGTTCCTTTTTTCATTTGCAGCAATGCGTCCGGCCAGCCCAACATTACGTTATCGGTCTGGTTCATATTTACATCATAAGGTTGCACGTGCTTAAAGGCAGGATCAGTATTGGAATCAAATGCTTTTGTTTTTCCTAAAGGTTTGCCGGTGTAGTTTACAGATACCACATCAGTCGAGCTAACACTTCTTCCTGTACCTTCTTTTTTAACAACAATATAAGTACCCCAGTTTGTTCTGAATGATTTGGTATTGGTTTTTGCTAAATAGTCTTCAATTGCTTTACTATCCTTGTCGATCTGAACCTTGTTATCGTTTAAAAAATGTCGTATTTGTGCCTGCTGTTTTTTATTGGCCTTTTCTCTTGCCAGCGGCATATAGATCTTTTGTACACTATCTACCTGTTCTTTGGTAGTGTAAGCATTGCTGATATGATAACGCTGGTACAGGTATTGTCCTTTTTGCATAAAATCAGCGCCGGGCGTTTTTGCCAGGATACTGTCGGTGGGTATGCGTAATACCACACTATCCCCTATCGCTATATCTTTAAACACGTCTTTAAAAGGTGCAGGGAAATTTGCGGTATCATATAAACCAAACTGCGGCATAGCATCTTCATAAGTATTGAATAGAATACTGTCTTTATAACTGGCAATGATATTCAGTTCCATAAAATTACCGGCCACAACCTTTGTCCCGTTTTTAGTATGGAATATCTTATAGTCGGATCCATCACTTGCTTTTAAATAAACAGTGGTATCAGGACCAGGCTGTGCGATACTACTTATTGACAGTATAATAAATAGTGCAAAAAAGGCTGCTTTTCTCATTTAATTTTTTGAAGTTTGTATAAATCTTATAAACATCAAAAATAATTGAATTCAACCAATGTTCACCTTAAACTGCAGGGGTAAATTATTAGTGCTGGATAAACCGGTGGTGATGGGTATTATAAATGCCACGCCGGATTCATTTTATAAAGGCCATATCAATGACAATATTATGCTACTGGCGCAACAAATGATAACTGATGGGGCTGCCATCCTGGATATCGGTGGACAAAGTACCAGGCCCGGAAGTGAAAGAATAAGTACCGATGAAGAATTAAAAAGAGTATTACCGGTAATTGAACAGCTCAGTAAACAGTTTCCGGGTACTTACATTTCAATTGATACCTACAACAGCAAAGTAGCCGCTGCTGCAGTAAATGCCGGCGCTTCAATAGTGAATGATGTAAGTGCAGGCAATATGGACGATAACATGCTGGATACCGTTGCAGGGTTACAGGCACCTTATATCTGCATGCACATGAAAGGCACACCCGGTACCATGCAACTACAGGCCAGTTATGATGATATTATAAAAGAGCTGCTGGATTTTTTTATTGCAAAACTTGCGGCCTGTGCCAGCGCCGGTATTACTGACGTGATCATTGATCCAGGTTTTGGCTTTGGCAAAACTATTGAACATAATTTTTCTGTATTGAAAAAAATGGAATTATTCCATATGCTTCGCAAACCTATACTGGCAGGCATTTCAAGAAAGAGCACGATTTACAAAACATTACATACCACTGCAGCCAATGCATTGAATGGCACCACCGTTTTAAATACCATGGCTTTATTGAACGGGGCATCAATACTAAGGGTACACGATGTTAAAGAAGCGGTGGAAACCGTAACCTTATTTAATGCCTACAAAAAAGCGCCCTGATAAACAGGGCGCCTTATATATTTTATACGTTGTACTTTCTACTTAATTGCCTTTAGGCGGATTCTGCTGTTGTTGCTGCATTTGCTTTTGTATCTGCTCCATCATTTGCTGCTGCTGCATTTGCTCCTGTTGCTTCTTCTGCATCAATACTGCAAATTGAGCCTGTGTAATAACATCAACTACTTCTATGTCAAAAATCAGGTTATCATTAGGTTTAATTTTTTCGCCATTACCATATTTACCATAACCCAGGCTTGATGGAACAAAGAAGGTTGCTTTGGCACCTTTCTTCAATAACTTTAACCCGTCTACCCAGCCCTTGATCACTTCCGGTACTTTTAGATTAACAGGATAAGGTTCTTTTCTTTGAGCCAGGGAATCAGTGTTGGAATCAAAACGTACGCCATCAAATGTTTTACCGGTATAATTCACCATCATTACCATGCTGGTATCTGCGGCCGGGCCTGCACCAGGATTTAACACCTGAACAAAAGTTCCACTTTCTCCTTTTACGGTACTGATTTTGTTTTTAGCAAGGTAGTCTTCAATGATTTTACTATCTTTTGCTATTTGTGCAATAGCTGCTATAGAATCTTTTTTCTGTGCTGCAGTTGCATATATTTTCTTCACACTATCTACTTCCTGTGCTGTTTTATATACATTAGTGATCACATAGTTCTGGTAAATGTATTGGCCTTTCTTAATAAAAGGTGCAGGTTGTTGTTGTCCTTCACTCTTTTTTAAAATGGTATCAGTAGAAGTACGTAATACAATACTGTCGCCTACATGTATATTCTTAAATATTTCTTTGAAGGTTGGAGGAAAATTAGCGGTATCATACAAACCAAATTGTGGCATTCCTTCCTCGTAAGAACTATATAATACGCTGTCTTTATACCTGGTAACCACGTTAATTTCCATAAAATTACCGGTCATTAATTTAGCACCTTTTTTGATGCTGATTATTTTATACTCCGAGCCATCTTTAGCTTTTTTAAAAGGCTTGGTGCAGGCCGCCAAAGCAAAAATGCAGATAACAGCAATGCTTAAAACTTGTTTCATTGTTATTGTATTATGTTTTTAAAATTGATAACTGCTTAATTCGGCTACGTTCTCTTTCATAGCCTGTTTAAATTTCAATACCACTTCTTCCAGGGGTTCTTTATTAAAACCGCCGGCTGCATTAAAATGACCGCCCCCGTTAAAATATTTTCTTGCAAAGGTATTCACATCAAATCCGCCTTTACTTCTGAACGAACTTTTGCGCTCTTCTCCCCTGTCGATGATAACAGCCGCCAGCTTAATGCCCTTGATACTTAAAGGAAAATTTACAATGCCTTCCGTATCACCGGTACGCATATCATATTTCACCAGGTCTGATTGCGGAATAGCGATGAGTGCGGTATTGTATTCATAAAATATTTCCATCCTGTTCAGCAATACATTACCTATAAAACGGAAACGGTTCTCTAAAAAATTATCAAACAGGTCTTCGTGTACCTGGCTGTGCTGCAATCCTCTTTCTTTAAGGTTGGCTACCATTTTATGTACACTTGCTGTGGTGGAAGGAAAACGGAAAGATCCGGTATCCGTCATTGCTCCTGCATACAGGCATTCTGCAATTTCAGGTGTTATTCTGTCTTCATTACCCGATGCCATGATAAAATCATAGATCATTTCGCAGGTAGAACTTTTACCGGTATCGCTGATCCCGTAGGCAAAAACTTCAGTCTGTGGTTCACGGTGATGATCGATCAGGATCCTTTGCCCTTTTGCCGCCATTAACTTTTCCTCCATTCTTTTAGTACGGCTGAGGGTATTAAAGTCCAGGCAGAATATCCATTCGGCTTCTGCAATGGCTATATTGGATTTATCGTTGGGCGATTCAAAATCCAGCACCGTTTTAGATCCCGGCATCCAGTTTAAAAAAGCAGCCCAGTTGGTAGGTGATATTACCGTTACCTGGTGACCGTACTGCAGCAAAAAATGATAAAGCGCCAGGGAAGAACCCATCGCATCGGCATCAGGTTTCTGGTGCGTGGTGATCACCACTTTTCGTGGCTGGGCAAGCAAAGGAAATATCTCTTGAATCGGTTGCATAAATGAGGCGCAAAAGTAGGGGAAAAGAGGCGATTTTAGATTTTAGATTGCCGATTTTAGATTTTTTTACGCATAATAGCTAAAAATATCCTTCATAAATCTGAAATATGAAATCTAAAATCTAAAATCCATTCCTATCTTTGCGGCCTAAAAAAAAGGAACAAATGAGCAAAAGAACTTTTACAATGATCAAGCCTGATGCTACGGCCAAAGGACATACCGGGGCAATCTTACAAATGATAAATGCTGCGGGCTTCAGGATTGTAGCTATGAAAATGATACACCTGAGCACGGAAAAAGCAGGCGAATTTTATGCCGTACACGCTGAAAGGCCTTTTTATGGCGAACTGGTGGAATTCATGAGCCGCGGACCAATAACTGCTGCTATTTTAGAAAAAGACAATGCAGTGGAAGACTTTCGTAAACTGATCGGTGCAACCAACCCGGCCAATGCCGAAGCTGGAACCATCCGTAAATTATATGCCGCTTCTATAGGCGAAAACGCGGTTCATGGTAGTGATAGTGATGAAAATGCCGCTATTGAAGGAGACTTCTTTTTCAGCAAACTGGAGCAATATTAAATAAAGACCTCTTTATAAACAGGCCGTTGAACCATCAACGGCTTTTTTTATGCCCTGGCCCAACAGAAAAGCCCCCTGAAAAATCAAGGGGCTGTTTCTTAACTAAAAGCACAAACAAACTAAGGTTAGTAAAAACATGTTTCTATGAATCAATAACGAAAAACTTTATACTATATTGCGTATATATGACTGCATCCATTACTATTATAAGGTACCCCAAACGATTTGTATTCTTTGCATTCCTGGCAATGGTTTGCTTTCGTTTCCCGCTTTGGTTCAATAAACGGTCAAGATTCTGGAAACTGATGGGTAGTGGTAAGAACGGCAGTTTTGATAAACGCCCCGACCTGCAGCAATGGGCCATTGTATCGGTATCTAACTTAAGATTTAAACAGGTACAGATCAAAAATTATAAAGGGGCCTTATTACTGCAAAAACTGTATGGAAAATTCATCAGCCGCTGGTTAACCTATTTTAATTGCGAAACCATTACTTACCTGTTGGAATCGATAGAAGGACATGGGCTGTGGGATGGCAAACAGGTGTTTGGAGAGTTACCTGCAAAATCTGATTATGACGGCCAGATCGCTATACTAACCAGGGCCACTATACGCTTATCCAAATTAAAACAATTTTGGAAATACGTAGATGGTACTGCAGCAAAAATGTCGGAAGCAGAAGGTTATATTACCTCTTATGGTATTGGTGAAATACCCTGGATAAAACAGGCCACCTTCAGTATATGGGAAAATAAAAATGCGATGAAATCTTTTGCTTACCAAACCAAAGAACACCAGGAAGTGATACAAAGAACCAGGGCCGAACACTGGTATAAAGAAGATATGTTTGTACGGTTTAAAATAACGGCCTGTATCGGCTCTGTTAAAGGAAAAAATCCCTTAAAAGAAAGCGCCCTGGCTTATATTGCCTGATCAAACTATTTCACGCCTAACTTTACCTGATGAAAAAACAATTTTCTATAGTTGTTATATTGATATACTGTGTATTTACTGCAGGAGCACAAAAGAAAAGAACCTATGAAGATGCTATTACTGTCTATCAGAAAAATTATATTATTACGCACGAAGTAGTAAAAGGAAACAACAGGAAATTTTTCAGGTTCTATCCCCCCAACGCTGCTTTTAAACTGCAATGCCGTTTTGAACTATCCACAGATACTGCTGTAATAACCATGCGTACTTCGGGTAAAACCATTCCTCAAAAAGATTTTACCTGGTACGGCAGCATTTCGTTTACCATACATGATACGTTGTGCCGGTTAAAGCTGTTCCGCTCCCTACCGACAAAGCCTCCTTATCAGAATTACCTGTTTATTCCATTCACAGATCTCACTACGGCTGACGAAACTTATGGCAGCGGACGATATATTGATATTTTGACCACGGATATCAAAAATGATACTGTTGAAATAGATTTTAATAAAGCGTATAACCCTTACTGTGCCTATACCACTGGTTACAACTGCCCCATTCCGCCAAAAGAAAATTATGTACCGGTAGCGGTTAAAGCCGGCGAAAAAACATTTGCAAAATCTCTCGTGCATTAAAAAGCCACCGTTGGTTAACGATGGCTGCTGTCATATTTTTATTGTCCGTTACAATCCGCCCGGCATCGATTGTTGTTTTTTTAATTTACCCAGTGAAGGATCCAGCTCAATAGCTTTATCACACATGGCCTGCCCTTTATCTTTTTGTCCTTTTTTAATAAAACATTGTCCTGCCTGGTATAATGCCTTTCCATCCTTGGGATTGATCTCCATTAATTTCTGGCAAAACTCCAGCGATTTATCATACAGTTTGGTATCATAATAAGCCTGCGCAATGTCTCTTAAAATATCAGTATTACCCGGCTTTTTTGCCATGATATCCAGTAATATCTTTTCTCCTTTTTCAAAATCACCGGAATAAATATAAGAATAGCCAAGATTCTCACTAAAATCGTTGCTTGGTGGAAAGCCATTGGCAGCAGCTTTATTAAAAGCTACTACAGCAGCTTTAAAATTGTTATTATTATAGTACACTAATCCAAGTTCGTGTTGCCATGCTGCTTTCGCGGTATCCAGCTGAATGGCTTTTTCATAATAGGGAATGGCTTTTCTTTCCTGCTCCATTTCCAGGTAACTGCGGCCCAATGCATAATTGGTTTCTGCATCATTTGGATTTTTTGCGATATAGGATAACAGTGCTTTTTCTGCTTTACCATAATCCTCCTGCTGGTAATAACTTAAGGCAGTTATTTTGTCTGCATTGGGACAGCCGCTACATTTTTGCGCCATCTCCACCGCTTTGGCATATTGCCTGTAACTGAAATATAAATTCATCAATTCCCTGATAGGCGCATTGTTTGCAGGTTCCAGTTCATTAGCTTTTGTAAAATGACCAATAGCGGCATCTGTTTTACGCATTTCAAGATTGCTATACCCATTCTCGATATAAGCAGCGGTATAGGCGGGGTTGAATTTGATGGCTTTATCAAAATGCCTGGAGGCGGCCAGGTAACGCCTGGCGATCTTTTCTTCTATTCCTTTCTGATAAAAATAAGTAGCGCTATCAGTTTGCGCAAATGAGTGTATTGATAGTAAGATGGTTAGTGCTGTTAAGAAGTTTTTCATATTAAGGTTTGGGACAAAAATTATTCCACTATTTAAGTACTATCGCCCCTAACGGGGGAAGCTGCACATTTATTTCGTACAGGGCAGTCTTTTTATCCACCAGGTGTAAACCAATTTCAGGATTGAACACATCCCCGCTACCCCAGTATTTTTTACTGTCGCTGTTAAAGATCTCTTTCCAGGTTGATTTACCGGATACATTGATCTTCCAGTTATTACGTACCACGGGAGTCATATTCAAAATGATCAATACATCGTCTTTTTTCTTTTTACCTTTTCTCCGGAATACGATCACGGATTCCTGGCGGTGATTCAAATCGATCCATTCAAAACCAGCTGAATCAAACTGCAGTTCATGCAAAGCCGGTTCATTTCTATATAAATGGCAAAGATCCCTTACGCAGTCCTTCATCATACTATGACTGTCAAACTGCAACAGTTCCCAGCTTAGTTCACTTTTGTAATTCCATTCTGTAGTTTGTGCAAACTCATTACCCATAAAAAGTAATTTGGCACCCGGGTGTGTAAACATATAGGTGTAGAGTAGACGCAGGTTGGCAAATTTCTGCCAGTCGTCTCCCGGCATTTTATAGATCATCGGGCTTTTGCCATGCACAACTTCATCATGACTTAAAGGAAGCATAAAATTCTCATCATAAAAATACATCATACTGAATGTAAATTTATTCTGGTGATGCGGGCGAAACAACGGATCGAACTTAAAATAATCCAGCGTATCGTGCATCCATCCCATCATCCATTTCATTCCAAAACCAAGTCCGCCTTCGGTGGTGGGCCTGCTGATATTGGGCCAGTCGGTAGCTTCTTCTGCAATGGTTTGTACATCAGGAAAATCCCTGTAAATAGTTTCATTAAGATGTTTGATAAATTCTATTGCTTCCAGGTTACCGTTACTGCCAAAGGCATTGGGTTCCCATTCGCCTTCTTTTCTTGAATAATCCAGGCGCAGAATAGAACTCACTGCATCCACCCTGATACCATCAATATGAAATTTATCAAACCAATACCTGGCACCACTGATCAAAAAAGATTTTACTTCTCCCCTGCTGTAATTAAAAATATAACTGTTCCAATCGGGATGAAAACCTTTGCGCATATCAGCATACTCGTAAGTATGTGTACCATCAAACATGAACAACCCATGTGCATCATAAGGAAAATGCGAGGGCACCCAGTCCAGTATCACACCAATATCATTCTGGTGAAAGGCATCCACCATGGCCATAAAATCTTCGGGTATACCAAAACGTGATGTAGGTGCAAAATAACCGGTGCCCTGGTAGCCCCAGCTGCCATCAAAGGGATGTTCCATCACTGGCATCAGTTCTACATGCGTAAAACCCATTCCCTTTACATAAGGTACCAGGCGTTCGGTGATCTGCGTATAACTGTTCAGGCTTTCTTCATCATCTTTTACCGGCCGCATCCAGCTGGCGAGATTTACTTCATATACGCTCCAGGCCGAATCGAGGGCATTATTCTTCTTTCTTTTTTTCATCCATGCCGCATCATTCCAGTTATCGTGCAGTTGCCATGCAATGGAAGCGGTATTGGGCCGCACTTCCCAGTAATTCGCGTATGGATCGCCTTTATCCAGCACAATACCTTTATAACCAATGATACGGTATTTATAGGCCTGTCCTTTTAAAAAGCCCGGTAAAAAACCTTCCCAGATACCGGAATTATCCAATCGTACATATAAATTATGGGCTACTGGATTCCAGCCATTAAAATCCCCGATAACACTTACTGCTGTTGCATTGGGTGCCCACACTGAAAAATAAAATCCATCTGTATCCAATACATTACAATGATGGCTGCCGAATTTGGTATAGGCATTATAAAGGGTTCCGTTTTGATAATTGCGTATATCCTCGTCGGTAAATAAAGAATAATTCCATACGGCCTTGCTGCTGTCAACAAAATGCTGTTCCTCATATTTAGTTGCTTTCGCCATTTTGTTTTTCAATTTTGTTTTTGCCGTTGATGATTGTGAAGTTGCCATTTATGGAAATGAGTTAAAGTTGAATCGTTAAGTAGCTGATTTTTGCTTTAACGTAAATTTAAGATTTGTAATTAAGGAAGTTACAAATATTATTACGACTTTTAACTAAGAATTTAGTTATCGCCATAAAAAACAAAACCAAACCCCTACTTATGTACAAACTATCTGCACTGCTCATAGGCATTTTTTGCCTGTCTGCATCAGCCTTTAGTCAAACCATTACCGTATCCGGAACCATTAAAGACACCAGTGAAAAAAAGCCCATCCGCAATGCCGTGGTAGCGCTGCTTAGCGTTAAGGATTCCATTCTATACAAATTTACCCGCACTGCTGCCGATGGCAGTTTTACCATTAAGAATGTGGTGCCCGGCAATTATATTGCCATGATCACTCACCCGTTTTATGCCGACCTTTTGGATAATATGGAGGCGAAAGATGCCGATACAAAAATTGGTACGCTTTCTCTCACCAGTAAAAGTAAATTGCTGCAGGAAGTAATTGTAAAAAGCGGTAACCCCATCCGCATTAAAGGTGACACTACTATTTATACAGCAGATAGTTTTAAAGTAGGCCCCAATGCCAACGTGGAAGAATTATTAAAAAAATTACCCGGTATACAGGTAGATAAAGATGGTAAGATAAAAGCCATGGGCGAAACGGTAGAGAAAGTATTGGTGGACGGTGAGGAATTTTTTGGAGATGACCCGGGAATGGCAGTGAAGAACTTACGTGCAGATGCGGTAAAAGAAGTACAGGTATTTGATAAAAAAAGCGACCAGGCCGAATTTACGGGTATTGATGACGGTAATACCAAAAAAACGATCAACCTTAAATTAAAAGATGATAAAAAGAAAGGCTATTTTGGAAAGATAGAAGCTGCCGGTGGTCAACCAGAACAGGATATTGATCCACGATACAATACCAACGTACTATTAAGTTCATTTAAAGGCAAAAGAAAAATTACCGGCTTTGTATTAAATGGTAATACCGGCCAGGATGGACTAAGCTGGCAGGACCAGGAAAAATTTGGCGGTGAAAATGAAAATTTCAGTATGAACATGGACGATGATGGCAACGTTATGTTTATGTGGAATGGCGGCGGCAGTGATGGAGAACCGTATGTAAATACGGAAAATGGATTTATAAGAAACACGAATGCCGGTTTGCAATACAGTAATAAGTGGAATGACAAACAGACTTTTAATATTTCTCCCAAATACAATAGCCAGATATACAATAACAATAACACTGAGTTCATACAAAATCAATATGATTCCGTATTAAATACCAATGCTTCAACAGCGACGAATGTTAACCGGAAGAATTTTAAAACAAATGCCAGTTATGAGATTAAGCTGGATTCCAATAATACAGTAAAATTCACGGCAAGGGCAAATTTTTACCATACTGAAAGTAGTGAGCAAATCAAGTCTTTTACAACCGGACCAAAAGGAGGATTGGTAAACAGTTCTGAAACCAACCAGCAATACAATACGGACAAGGCCGCCTACTATGGCAGCATCTTATATAAACACCGCTTTAAAAAACCACGTCGTACCCTTTCTTTAAATGCAGACTGGAATTTACTAAATACCGATGGCGACAATTATTTAAAATCCAATAACCAGATTTATGGCCCTAATGCTTCTTCACAGATCATAGATCAATATAAACCAACAGATAAAAGCACGCAGAATATTTCTGCAAGTTTGATATATACTGAACCGCTTAGTAAAAAATATTCTTTGGAGATTTCTCACCAGTTAACTACCAATAGTGGTACGAATAATCAACTGACTTATAATTATTCTAATCTCACAGGGCGTTATGACCTGGTCGTAGACTCCTTATCCAATCAATTTGAACAGATGATCACGGTAAACCGGCCGGGATTAAAGATCAACTATAATAATAAAAAAATAAAGTACAATTTTGGAAGTGCGTTCGGTTTTACACATTTTAACTTACTGGATAAATCCTATGACAAAGATTACATTCGAAATTATACTAACTTTTTTCCTTCGGCAAGTTTTACCTATAGTTACAAAAGCAACCACAGTTTGCGTTTTAACTACAATGGCAATACCAGTCAGCCCAGCATTAACCAGTTACAACCATTAAGGAACAATACCGATTTTTTCAATCAGTATTTGGGTAATCCCGATCTGAAACCTTCGTTCACCAATAATTTCAGGCTATCGCACAATAGCTATAATTTTATCAAGGAATTGAACACCTATCAATCTGTAAACATAAGAATGGTGAGTAATGCCATATCCAATAGCAGGACATTAAATCGCTCAACCGGTGCATCAATTATTAAACCGGTAAATACCAATGGTAATATCAGTGCAAACTTTTATGGTGGAGCATGGTTTAAATTAAAAAAACTGAAGTTACAAATGGGCATCAACCCCAATGTTAACTTTAGCAAGTTTAATTCCATTCTTAGGTATACTACCAGCCCGGAAGACATCAAGGTTGTTTCAAAAACCTTAAACACCGGTATCTCTGTTTATCTATCAAAAAACAAGGACAAAAAATATGATATTTCCCTCGGCAACCAATTTAACTATAACAGGAATACTACCACGCAAACCAATACCATCGTAAGGCAGTTCAATACCAACAATATTCGTTTAGACGCAACCGTATACTATAAAAAAGTATGGTCATTATCAACCGATTATAATTTCTTCATGCGCCAAAAAACACCTGACTTCCAATCCAATCTTACCAACCAGTTATGGAATGTAAGAATACAACGCACGTTTAAAAACGACGTATTTACAGCTTACATAATAGTGAGGGATGTTTTGAACCAGAATATAGGCATAGAAAGAAGTTTTTCTGAATATACCTTATCTGAAGAAAGGAACGACAGGCTTAAACGTTATGGCATGATCGGTTTTGCTTGGAACTTTAAAAACAAAGGCGCGGCTGTAAAAAAATAATTAATCGCTTAAAAAATATTTATGAAACGTACACTTATTTTATGCATCCTGCTGGTAACAATTGTTGCAGCCAATGCGCAACAATTTATTGATAAGGCAGTGATTGAATACGAAGTAAAGACCAGTATCAAAAAAACATTGAGTAATGATAGCTGGGCCGATATGCTGAAAGATAATATGTCGGAATTTAAAACCGCTTATTACACCTACACTTTTGCCGATAATAAAAGCATTTATAAATTTGATCGCTGGGATACCAAAACAAAAATCCCTGTATGGTTTAAAGAAGGTGACGAAGAAAATGTATGGTATTTTGATTTTAATACCGGTAAACTAAACATGAAAAAACAAATACAGGGCACTGATTTTATTATTGCCGACAGTATAATACCGATACAATGGAAGCTGGCCAATGAGAACAGGGAAATTGCAGGTTTCAATTGCAGGAAAGCTATTGGTAAAATTATGGACAGCGTGTATGTATTTGCATTTTATACAGAGGAGATCACGATACCCGGCGGACCTTGTACAGTAAACGGTTTGCCAGGGATGATATTAGGACTTTCTATTCCTAGATTATACACCTCTTATATTGCTACAAAAGTTATGGTAAACAATGTAAGTGAAGCAGCCATAAAACCAACTGCTGCAAAAAAACCTTACACCTACGCCAGTTTACAATCATTAATTGAAGAAAAAACAAAAGAATGGTTTACCTGGGGCGATGATAAAGCAGAGAACCAACGAAGAAAAAATCTCTTTTTATGGAACGCTTATCTATAAATTATTTTGCCAGTTCCAATATATTGGTTTGATAAGATCCTAAAGAAATAGTGCCTGTTTCACCGGTGGCTTTACTGATTACATCTTTGTACCTGGTAAAGCCATTTGTTCTTTCCGCAAATTTATTAAACGATATTTTCTTTTCGGTCTTACTGGTATTCATCACAATCATTATCGTTTGTTTATTATCGTAACGGAAATAAACATATACGCCATCTTCCGGAACATACTGCATCATTTTGCCGGTGGTTAATGCAGAAGATGTTTTACGAAAATTGGCTAAAGTAGCCAGGTGTTGAAAAATAGCCTGGTCTTTCTGCGTTCTTCCCGCAATCGTAAATTTATTTACCGCATCATTTTTCCAGCCACCGGGAAAGTCTAAACGCACATAACCATCATTGGGACTAGTAGTACCGGTAGTGGCAATTTCATCGCCATAATAAATTTCAGGAATGCCCCTGCAGGTCAATAACCAGGATAAAGCCGACCGGTATTTATCAATATCCTCTCCCACTACAGAAAAGAATCTTGCCATATCATGGTTATCTAAAAAGATCACATTCCGGGTAGGATCTTTGTACACAAAATCCTGCGCCAGCGTGGTGTAGAGGTTATTCACGCCATCCGTCCAGCCAAAATCTTTTGTCATAGCATCTGTAATACCCCATAAAGTCTGAAAATCTGTAGCAGCCTGTAAATTACTTTTGAAAGGAATATTGTAATTATTCTGCACAAAATAACTTTGATTAGGTACGCCGTGTACCCATGTTTCGCCAAACAAGGTTAATTGTGGATATTCATCCATTAAGACTTTATTACAACGGTTCATAAATTCTAAATCGTTGTAAGCATAGGTATCAATACGCCATCCGTCAATACCAAAATTTTCCACTGTCCATACCGCATGTTGAATTAAGAAATTAGCAACATAAGGATTGTTTTGATTCAGGTCCGGCATTTGCCGTGTAAACCAACCATCTGCCATTTGCCTTACATCTCTAGTGCTGGCATAAGGATCAAACAACACCTGGTCTTTATAAGTCGTATTCGTGTAGTCGTTCCATTGGTGCAACCAATCCTTCATCGGTTTATCCTGAACGGTAATATGATAAAGTCCTACGTGATTGTACACGGCATCCTGTATGATCTTCATTCCTTTTGCGTGTGTTGCATCAATCAATTCTTGGTAGGCTTTATCCCCACCCAACCTCGCATCAATTTTATAATGATCCGTAAATGCATAACCATGTTCGGTACGGTTGGGCATATCATTTTCCAAAACAGGGTTTAACCAGATAGCGGTTACCCCTAACTGTTCAAGGTAATCCAGGTGATTTTGAATGCCTTTCAGATCTCCGCCATGGCGGTTAAACACCGTATCCCTTCTTAAAGACTGATCACGCATACCCGGCACCTGGTCGTTACTTTCATCTCCGTTACTAAACCTGTCGGGCAGGATGAGGTACATAAAATCTTTTGATGTTACACCCTGCGCATAATCCTTGCCCAAATTTTTCCTCCTGGCTTTTAATTCGTACTCCAGTGTAATATCTTTTACAAATGGAAATTTGAATTTAACCGGCTTTGCTGTAGCTGCAATGCTGATATCTAAAAAAATATAATTAGGATTTTCTACCCTGTTGATGGCCATTAAATTTACACCCGCTGCCAGCTGTACGCCTTTCGGGCCCATTTTGATCATAGGAAAATGATCTGCAATTTTATCGCCGTGTACCATTACCTGGATTTTGTTCAGTTTCATTCCTGTCCACCAGTTGCTGGGATAGCAGGTATACGTACCGGTGATTTGAGCAGTTGAAGCAATTACAAAAGCCAGGCAAACTATCGTGTTAATGATCCTTTTCATGAATTTATTTTTTTCTCATCCTTTATGAAAAAGTAGCAGATCGCGGCAGCAATGATAAAGAGCACGCCTCCAATCTGTACCGCCAAAACCCTGTCGTTGTGCAATACATTTTTCATGATACTGCCAAAGCCAAATGATGCAATGATCTCGGGAAGTACAATAAAAAAATTGAAGATACCCATATAGATCCCCACTTTATCTCTTGGCAAACTGCCGCTGATCATTGCGTAAGGCATACTTAGTATACTCGTCCACGCTATACCTACACCCACCATGCTCAGGTAAAGCATTTTGGGATCTTTAACCCAGCCTACGCTGATCAGGCCCAATGCACCAAAAAGTAAACATATCGCATGGGTGGTTTTTCTGCCCAGCTTATTGGCAATTGCCGGCAATAAAAAAGCAAAGGCAAATGTTACTACATTATAAAATGCCAGGGTAAGACCGGCAAAATCGGCACCTTTTGCATATACCGGGTCGGCATTATCCACACCGCCATAAATATTTGTTGCCACCGCAGTAGTATAATAAAACCACATTAAAAATAATCCCGGCCAGGTAAAAAACTGCACCAGCGAAACGATCTGCATGCGTTTAGGCATATTGGTTAGCGCTGCAAAAACTTCTGTTACCCCACCACCAAAACCTTTATTACTTTCTTTTACTTTTTCTTTAAAGTTTACATCTGCAGGCGGGTATTCCTTTGTGGTGAGTACCGTATACAACACGGCACCTAAAAAGAAAAAAGCACCGGTATAAAAACTCCACCTTACATTTTCGGTAATACCTCCCTGAGCAGCAGTATTGGAAAAATTAAATACGTTTTTAAATACCCAGGGCAAAGAAGAAGCCACACATCCTCCCAATCCAATCATAAGACTTTGCATAATAAAACCTTTGTTTACCTGGCTATCGGGTAATTTATCCGTAACAAATGCCCTGAAGGGTTCCATGCTCACATTTCCAAAAACGTCCAGTACCCATAACAAACCTGCCGCCATCCACAAAGCGCTGCTGTGCGGCATAAAGATCAATGCAATGGAACTTAATAATGCCCCTATAAAAAAGTAAGGTCTTCTTCTGCCGAATTTAGGATGCCAGGTACGATCGCTCAGGTAGCCGATTACAGGTTGTACCAACAGTCCTGTCAATGGAGCAGCTAAAAATAATAATGGAATCTGGTCGGGATTGGCACCAAGGTTTTCATAAATGCGGCCCATGTTTGCCCTTTGCAGGTCCCAGCCAAACTGTATTCCAAAAAAACCAACACTCATATTGATAATCTCACTCAATGGTAAGCGGGGTTTGGTTTCTTTATTCAGCTCATCAAATGCAGGAGGCGTAATTATAGACATAGCAAAATTTAATTTAACCGTTAATTGCGTACAAAGTACACATTATTTGAAATATCACAAAAAAAACATCCGCCGAATGGCGGATGTTAAAATACAGTAATAATATTATTGCAGTGATAATTAAATTACAAACCCGTCGGGTAAAACAGCTCCTTTCTTCAATACCACGATGCCATCTTTTACCACGTATAAAGCATGATCAGTATCCGCCAGGTGTGGCCCGCCATTGATGCGCACATCATTCCCGATGCGGCAGTTTTTATCAATGATCACATTCTTGATATAGCAGCGATCGCCGATACCTAATTTAGGCAGGCTTCTTTCAACATTGTGCGACAGTTCTTCCAGTGTTTCGTAATAGTCGCTACCCATCATATAACAGCTTACCATAGTGCTGCCCTGGCCAATACGGCTCCGGATACCCACCACGCTATTCTCTACACGGCTGGCATTAATGATACAACCTTCGGCAATGAGTGTACGCTCCAGCGTAGTACCACTTATTTTTGCAGGAGGTAACATACGTGCCCTGCTATACACTACATTCTTATTGTCGAATAAATTAAACAATGGTATTTCAAGTGTTAAAGCCAGGTTGGCTTCAAAGAAGGAATAGATATTCCCGATATCTGTCCAGTATCCTTCATACTGGTAACTGATCACTTTATGATCTGCAATCGAAGAAGGAATAATCTCTTTACCAAAATCAGTAGCGTCTTTCTTATCTTTCTCCAGCTGATCGAATAATAATTTACGGTTAAATATATAGATCCCCATTGAAGCCAGGTAATTCCTGCCCTGGCGCTGCATATCAGCTCCGGTATCACTTACCCATTCAGGCAGCAATTCTTTTTTAGGTTTTTCTACAAAAGAAGTGATTAAATTTTCATCATTGGCTTTTAAAATGCCAAATTCCGGTGCTTCCCTTTCTCCTACCGGTATGGTGGCAATGGTAATATCTGCACCCTGTGCGGCATGGTTATCTATCATGGCTCCAAAATCCATCTGGTATAACTGGTCGCCGCTTAAAATAAGCACGTATTCAAAATCGTTATTGCCGATATGTTTTAAAGATTGCCTAACGGCATCGGCTGTACCCTGGAACCAACCTAAACTATCAGGCGTTTGCTCCGCTGCAAGTATATCCACAAAACCTTTGCTGAATGCACTGAACTGGTAAGTATTCTTAATATGCTTATTTAACGAGGCCGAATTGTACTGCGTTAATACAAACATCCTGTTGATACTGGAGTTGATACAATTGGAAATGGGAATATCCACCAAACGGTATTTACCGGCAATAGGCACCGCAGGTTTACTGCGTGTGGAAGTTAAAGGATAAAGACGGGAGCCGGCGCCTCCGCCCAATATTACTGCTACTACAGATTTTGTGTCCATATGATCATCTATTAATAATTAGGTAATGAATAATTAATAAGGCTGCAACAATCGATTTTTAAATCAGCCCAATACTTTTTTAGCAATTATATGCAATCGTTATTAAGCTTATTGAAATTAAGGATTAAGCACTAATGATTATGCATAACCCGTTAATTTATTTTTACAAAGTTGATTGATATAAAGCTATATACCGTCCTGCACTAACTTCCCATCCATTATCGATCTGCATCATTTTTTTTCTTAATGCGGTCATTTTCTTTTTATCATTGTATAATTCTGTAGCCCGGTAAACAGAATAGGTGATATCTCCCACAGTAGCTTCATTAAAACGGATACCAAACCCACCCGGATCACCAAAATCTATCACGGTATCTTTTAACCCTCCTGTACTTCTTACCACCGGCATAGTACCATAACGTAAGGCATACATCTGGTTCAGTCCGCAGGGTTCTACCCTGCTGGGCATTAATAAAAAGTCGGCACCAGCGTACATTTGGTGCGCCAGCTTTTCATTATACCCTATCTGCGAATTATAAAAACCCATTAAACTGCTGCGCATGTTTTCCAGGTGGTATTCCACCACAGGGTCACCGCTTCCCAAAATCAAAAAGTTCATTTTACCATTGATATGATAAATAGAATCTGTAATGGCCTGGGGTAATAATTCCGCTGCTTTTTCTCCCACCAGCCTGCCGATAAAAATAAACAGGGGCTTTTCTATGTCCAGTCCAAAATCATCACAGAGCTTTTTCTTGTTTAATTTTTTCCCAGCTTCTACATCTTTTACCGAATAGTTATCTAGGATATAAGTATCAGTTGCCGCATCCCAAACGGCATTATCTATACCATTTAAAATACCGGAGCACTTCCCTTTTTCGTATTCAAATAAAGGTTCCAGTCCATTGGCATTATATTTTAACTCATCCATGTAACTCGGACTAACCGTGGTTACCCGCATAGCACATTTGATACCAGATGCCAGGGGATTGATCATATTATTCCAATCCAGTTTACCCCATTGCCAACTATCATAAGCAGGAATATAATTATTCTTGCTCCAGTCCATCCAGCCCTGGTATTGTGCATTATGAATAGTAAGTACGGCAGGAATGGTGGCCAGGTGGTGGCGGTAGGCAATACAGTTTTGCATCATAAAAGGCACCAATCCTGAATGATGATCGTGCACATGCACTACATCGGGCCGGTGCTGCCAGCGACTTAACCAATCCACCACTGCTATCTGGAAAGCGGTATACCTTTCCGTATCATCATCATAACCATAGATCTTTTCGCGGTTGAACAAACCAAAGATGTCTACACAATACAGGTCAAAGCCCAGTTTGTTGCTGGTTTCTTTAATGATGGTATAATCAAAATAGTATTGTCCCATATTAAAGGAACCTTTATGCACGGTCTCCCATTCATTATCCAGCAAAAATTTAGTGCGGTGCATCGGCATCACTACTTTGGCAATATGGCCCAGGTCATTTTGATATTTAGGTAAAGCACCTGCAACATCTGCAAGGCCGCCGGCTTTGGCATAGGGGTAACATTCTGCTGTTACGTGAAGTATTTCCATCATTAGCAATTGAGTAATCTTATTACAATTTAGGAAGTTTGATTGATTAACCGAAATTATAAAAATAATAATCCACTATTGGTTTTGTAAAATGTTATCCAGATACATTACACAAAAAGGAGATGACGTAGATTAATAGTAAGTGAAAATTTTTCTCCATCAGTAAATTATTCTATTTTCATCCATACAAAACAAAACAACGATGGCCACTATACAAACAAACCAACCTGTGCTAACCAATTCCGAGTCTTTAAAAGAAACCAATTATGGCGCTTTGGGTACTTTGGTAACGGTATTTTTTTTCTGGGGTTTTATTGCAGCAGGAAACAGTGTTTTTATTCCTTTTTGCAAACATTACTTTCATTTAGACCAGTTTCAAAGCCAGTTAATTGATTTTGCATTTTATACGGCTTATTATATTGGTGCGTTAATACTTTTTGCTTACGGTGCTTTTGGAGGTAAAGATTTGGTGGGAAAATGGGGCTACAAAAAAAGTATTGTGTATGGCTTATTATTTTCTGCCTTAGGTGCTGCTGCCATGATCATTGCCGTTAATGCCAACACTTTTGCGGGCATGCTGGCCGGGTTATTCATCGTAGCCTTAGGATTTTCATTGCAGCAAACCGCAGCTCAACCCTTTGCTATAACATTGGGCGATCCCAAAACCGGTACTACCCGTGTAAACCTGGGCGGTGGCGTAAATTCATTTGGTACCACCATTGGTCCAATTGTGGTGGCCATTGCTTTGTTTGGAACTACAGCTGCCATCACCGATGAAAAAATTGCAGCGTTAAGCCTGGGTAAAGTAATTACATTATATACCTGTGTTGGCGCTTTATTCATAGCAGCAGCCGCGTTATTCTTTTTTTCCAAAAAAGTACCTTCCGGTATCCTGGAAGAGAAAACCGAAAAAGCAGGCAAAGCATTATACACATTATTAATAATGACAGGATTGTTGATCATCATGTTTGTTCCTGTTTTTAATAGTTATAAAACAGACTTAACCAATGCAACAGATGTTGAAAAACATGCACTGGAAGCCTACCGGATGAAATGGTTACTGGGCGCATTTGCCGTGGTAGTGGTAGGGTTATTATTTGCCAATTTAAGTGCCAGAAAGAAAGCAGAAGGATGGGGCGCCATGCAATATCCCCAATTGGTACTCGGTATGCTGGGCATATTTTTTTATGTAGGTGTGGAAGTTACTATCGGGAGCAACCTCGGTGAATTATTAAGACATAAAGATTTTGGCGGCTTGCAGGCATCTGAAGCAACTCCATATATTGCGATGTATTGGGGAAGTTTAATGATCGGCCGCTGGGCTGGCGCTGTAGGTGCATTTAAGTTATCTAAAAAAACAAAGGACCTTCTCTTATTTATTGTTCCCTTAATAGCTTTCCTGATCATTTTAGGCGTGAACACTATTGCAGGCTATAATATGAAACCCTTGTATTATTATATAGTATGTGTAATAGTGCAGATCATTGCAGCTTATTTAAGTAAAAATAAACCGGCTAAAACATTATTGTATTTCAGTTTGCTTGGTGTTATAGCAATGGTGATTGGAACATTATCCACAGGTGACATTGCGATATATGCTTTCTTAAGCGGTGGATTATTTTGTTCTATTATGTGGCCTTGTATCTTTAGTTTATCCATTGCAGGTTTAGGAAAATATACCACCCAGGGTTCTGCATTTCTAATTATGATGATATTAGGTGGAGGTATCGTTCCTCCCATACAAGGAAAGGTGGCCGATTACCTGCAGGCTAATTCCACAGTGGAAGGATTTGGTATACATAACTCTTACTGGATCGCTGTGATATGTTTCGCCTACCTTGCTTTTTTTGCATTTGCCGCCAAAGGAATTTTAAAAAGACAGGGCATTGATTATGATGCAACACCCGGCAATACCCCGGAAGAAACTATTTAATGTATAACTTTACAGCGTCGCGGAATATTACGCGACTACTTTTAAAACTGCTATATGGCTAAAGCATTGGAACAATTGGTGATTGGAATTGATATTGGCGGTACCGGTACCAAGTTTGGTATTGTTGACCGTGATGGAAATGTTTTATTCAGCAGTGATATATCTACCAAAAAACATTTGACCATTGAAAGTTTCATTGATGACTTGTATGCTGCCCTTTCGGAATTGATCGAAAGAGCGGGTGGCCGTGGCCGTATTAAAGGTATTGGTGTGGGCGCTCCTAACGGTAACTTTTACACAGGCACTATTGAATACGCTCCTAACCTTCCCTGGAAAGGGATTATTCCCCTGGCAGAACTGATACAGGCCAAATTTAAACTACCAGTTACACTCACCAATGATGCCAATGCTGCTGCTATTGGCGAAATGATGTATGGCGCTGCAAAAGGCATGAAGGATTTTATCATGATCACTTTGGGTACCGGTGTGGGTAGTGGTATTGTGGCCAATGGTCAATTGATCTATGGGCATGATGGATTTGCCGGCGAACTCGGTCATACTATTGTGATTCCTGATGGCCGTTATCATGCAGGCACAGGCAAAAAAGGTCCGCTGGAAGCCTATGCCTCGGCTACGGGTGTACGCTTGACTGCAATTGAATTGCTGGAGAAATCCAGTGAACCAAGTTTGCTCAGGGATGTTGATACAGATCAATTAGATTCCAAATCAGTATACGATGCCGCTATACAGGGGGATAAAATCGCATTGGAAATATTTGAATACACCGGCAAGATACTGGGGTTATCATTGGCTAATGCCATCATGTTCAGCAGCCCGGAAGCCATCGTTTTATTTGGCGGTTTAACCAAGGCAGGCGACCTGATATTAAAACCCACCAAGCAACATATGGAAGAAAACCTGATACAGGTATTCCAAAACAAAGTAAAGATATTGGTGAGTCATTTAAAAGAATCTGATGCGGCGATTTTGGGTGCCAGTGCATTGGCATGGGAAAAATAATTTTTCCTGGTTTTGTTTAGCAGGTTGCTTTACAATTTTATACTCTAATTACGCTAGTATATTATTAGCTTCAACTCCCCTCCTGTGTACATTTAAATAGTACTACTGGTCATTTCCATTTATCATTTTTCTTTTCTATTTTGTTTACTAAACCAAAATTGATAACATGAAAAAAACGATCATTGCTGCTATTGTGGGTGGTATTATTATTTTCGCCTGGCAATTTTTAACCTGGGGTGCATTAAACCTGCATAATGCCCAACTGGGCTATACGCCTAAGCAAGACAGTATAATTAATTTTCTGAATACACAGTTTGATAAAGAGGGCGGTTATGTAATACCGAATTTTGCACCGGGTGCTTCTGAAGAAGAAGTGAAAAAACAAATGGTTGATATGGAAGGGAAACCATGGGCACAGGTAACCTATTACAAAAGCAGACCCGGCATGAAACAGATGTTGATCAATATGCCGCATAGCCTTTTTATTGATATGCTTATTGTATGGTTACTTTGCTGGATCCTTACTAAAATACCCAACCCTTCATTCGGCACTATTTTCATGGGGAGTATTGGTACAGGACTGATCGTCTTCTTTAACACAGCCTATATCATGAATATCTGGTACGGCATTTTTGACCTGATGCCTCATTTTGTAGATGCCCTGGTTTCATGGGGAGCCGTTGGATTATGGCTGGGTTGGTGGCTAAGGCGGCAAAAAAAATAACAGCGTTGTAAAAAATAAATTTAAAAAGGGGGTTTGATGTATTCAACCCTCTTTTTTTTACCTCGTAAACAAACTATGCTGACTGGCTGTATGTAAATTTCTCCAAACCCGGTTGATCTCCGTTTCGGGATTGGCAGCAACCATTCCACAATACGGGTACAATTCATCCACTACCCTTCTTGAGGTAAATGCCAGTTGCTTACTTATGCTGCTTATTCCCTTCAGCATGGTTTCACCAACCTGTTGATGCGTATTGAATACATTCCATGATTCAGTTACCTTATGATAAAACTCATTTCTTACTGCTTCCAGTTGTTGTACTGCGTCGTCCTGCATTATTTTGATAAGGGTTTTCTCCCTGATCAGTTCTTTACTCAATTCTAAAAAACGTATAGCCATACCACTGCTGTTTACAGCCAGGGTGGTTTCGGCAAATTGTAAAAAGGGATATTGGTACAGCGGTTCTTTTAATACTGCTTTGGATTGATCAATGATGAAAGAGCGGTTTTTATTTACAGCCAGGTTGCTTATTTCAAAACTATTACTGGCTGTAGCGATCATTCCTATCCGTTTCCAGTTTTTACGCACCATCACTTCCCCAGGCAGAAATAAAAAAGAGCAGATCAGGGGATTGCCGGCACGGTCTTTTACCAACTCCCCATTTTCTTCAATCAAACAATTAGCTGTAAACGCAGTGGCCGCATTGGCACCTGTTGCGTAATCCCAGCTGCCGGTAACCTGGTAACCATCATTTATTTTTCTGGCAATACCGGTAGCTTTTCCGCTTCCTGCAAGACAAACTTTCTCATTATCAAAAATTGCCGGTACAATTCCCGGGTCTAAAAAACCAATGAACCAACCTGCGCCTGAACAAAGTGTAACGGTCCATCCAACGGATCCATCCGTCCAGGCCAATGCTTCTTCCAGTTGTAATGCCTGCAGCAGGTCCAATTCCAGTCCTCCATACTTTTTTGGAACAAATAACTTAAACCATTTTTGCACATAGATGATATCCAATTGCGCCGGGTGCAATTGCTGCAGTTGTTCTGCTTCCATAGCCGTTTTACGAATAGCGTCTACCAGTTCTGGTGAAATATATTCAGCAGGAGGAGCAGTGATCATCATGTGGTAATTATTTTTTGAGTGCGTATAATTTTCTTCCAGTCATAATACCCGAATACTGCAACGATAAATAAAAACAAAGTGAGTGCTGCAAAAAGTGGCAATTCTTTATAGATCAATAAGGGAATGGCAAAGGCATTGGAGATATTCAATACAATCCAGTTCTCTATTTTACGTTTGGAGAGTAACCACATGCCTGCCCATGCTGTAGCGCTTACCCAGGCGTCCCAAAAGGGTACATTGGAATCGGTGAAATATTTAAGTGCTATGAAAAGTAACACAAAACTAACCGTAGTAATACCCACTACAATTTTCCAGTCGTTGGTATTACAATAGCTTATGGCAACAGCAGGTTTCCCCTTTTTTTTAACCCAGTACCACCAGCCGTACACACTCATTACGATATAATAGCCATTCAACAAGCTTTCTGCGTATAAGCCTGCCTGGAGTAATATATACACCGACAATATTGTAGCTGCGATGCCTGCAGGATACAATAATATTTTATTGGCTTTTGCCAGTAACACTTCTGCAATACCTAAAATAACTGCCGTCCATTGTAAAGCATCGGTTTCCCTGATCTGTTGCCAGCATAACTGCGCCCATTCGGATACACTCATAATGTCAATCTTAAAATGTAGTACTCAAAGTGAAGTGCTGCACATACATGCTGCTATTGGTTGTCCCTCCGCCGGCATTACCCGGATCAGGTGTATGAAAATGCATTGCATTTTCACTGGGTATAATCTCAGCCTGTTTTTAAACGAATGGATTATATGATAATAACCCGCTTCGTAAGGCACCCCTTGAGTATATGTAAAGATAGGATTATAACGGCAGTATTTTTTATTAGTTGTTCCTTTTATATCGCATGATGATGTCTTCCTGTTTATATACGGACCACACTTTTGTAAAAGCGGCGCCAAAATATAATATCATGCCTGAGTAAAATACAAACAGCAACAACAATACTACGGAAGCAGAAGCGCCATAAATATTGGTAATGTTATTGTAGGTTAATAACACATGCAACAGCATTTTTCCAATGGAAAACAATACGCTGGTGAATAAGGCACCCACCCATGCAATACGCCACTTAGGCCGTCCATCAGCGAGATAACGAAATAGGATGAGGAACCATAAAGAAGTAATTAATGTAGTAATAATAAAAGAAAGCAACTGGTTCACTATCGATGAAGCTGCAGGAAAAAATTTAATAAAGAAATTGCCAATGAATACCTGTACTGTTTCCACAAAAACCCCTATTGCAAATAAAGCGCCCATACTCAATATCACCAACAGTGATTGCCCTCTTGACCGTAATGTGATCAATACTTTTTTTCCTTCGGGCCTTTGCATCCCCCATATCTGGTTAATGGAAGCCTTGATAACCCTGAACAAAGTAGTAGCAATAAATAATAAAAAAATAAACCCGATAATAGCAGCCAGCCAGTTATAGGTTAGTTCACGAAAAGCACGGATCACTTCTATTACCTGGCGTACGGCTTCGGGCCCCAGTACATCCGAAAGACTTAGAAATACTTCGTGCCTTACCGTTTGCGGATCAACAATAAAACTAAATATCCTTACCAAGATGATAAGGATGGGCGGCAAAGCAAATAAAGTAAAAAAAGCGGTGGCTCCCGACATGCGTAAAGGATCGTTTTGTACAAACAACTTTACCGAATCATTTACAATGGTTACCCCTGTTTTAACTTTGTTGATCATATTGATTAACCGCTTATTTCTTTTTTACCAGGATCGCATAAATTACGTATAGCCATCCCAGTATGCCATGGATAATAGCCCACAAGATAGATTTATTCCTGCTCCACGATACTACCACCGCAATGATAGTACCCAGCCCAACACCGGGGAATAAATATACCGGCCTGCTGTAATAAGGATCATTAACATGGGTAACACAGGATACGAGTAGTAATAAACAGGGAACAATAACGTACAATATTTTTTTAGACATCTGTATTGATTTAGTGTTAACAGGTATTCTTTCAAAAGCCAGCCCAAAGATCATGACTGGTATTAATATTTATTCATCATACACCACAAAGGTAATCGGTTGCCTTCTATAAGCTCTTACCGGCTGATTATATTGTATCGCAGGCTCCCATCGTGGACTTTTAGCAATGATATTTTCAGCTATCCTGTCCAGTTTTTCTACATTGGGTACTTCAACTGCAGCGTCGGTAACATTACCTTCCCCGTCCACTACAAATTTTACTACGGTTGTGTATTGCTCCCCTCTTTTCATGTATTTGGTATACTTTGATTTTGTAATCGTTTTAATCAGGTATTGTACCCATTCAGGATGACCACCAACAAACCTGGCTTCTTTTTCATAAGCACAATCTTTTTGCACTTTACCTTCCCTATCAAAACAGCCACTGCTGAGCAGCGAATCTTTTTCAAATGTAGCTGTCATACTTTGCTTATTGCCGGGCATGTCATAATAATATTTCCATTCCCCTTTTTTTCTACCATCAGCAAACATTCCTTCATACTTTTTTTGTCCATCTTCGTAAAGGCCTAATCCGTGGCCATTGCCATTTTTATCAAGATCAAAAGAATCCCTGATGTTGCCATTCTCGTACCATTCCAGGTTCAGTCCTGATTTTTTTCCATTGCTATAATTAAACACACGTCTTTTTTTTCCTGAAGTAAAATAAGCTATCCATTCGCCATTCTTTTTATCGTTTTCAAAATAGCCGGTTTCATCAAGATTGCCTTTATAATCGAAATATTTACAGGCCCCCTGTTGTATCAATCCCAGAGAATCTTTACAATAGCCTATTGACAATTTTTTGTGATCTACCTTGGTAAAATAGTCTCTTTTCCAAAGCTGGTCGCCCGGATTTTCTTTATACACGATCAAAACAAAGGAAGCATTTGATTTTTCTGATAGTTTATTGTCAGAATTATAATAATACTCAAATACACCGGGTTGCTGTGCCCGTATTGAATTACCATTTATAAACAGCAGGATTAAGAATACTATCTTTTGTAAAGACATATAAGGGTAGTTTTATACAATAAATATAAAGCCTTTCTGCAAAAAGAAATTATTTTGATGCTATAGTAATATAATTTATTGCAGGATATAAATCTGGCCCGCTTTTTAATAGGTTAAGTGGTATTATACTGTACTCATGAAAAAAGATACCACTGAAAAAGGAATTGTTTACGTTGGCACCAGCAATATCGTTGTGCCTGGTAATAAAGCCTCCTTTCCCATAGCCTTCCGCAATAAAAGCAGGCTGAATTATTACAGTCATCTTTTTAATAGCCTGGAAGTAAACAGTAGCTTTTATAAAGTACCGCTGCGTAAAACCTTTGAAAAATGGTCGCTTGATGTGCCCACCGATTTTCGTTTCACTATAAAACTATCAAAGGAGATCACTCATGTCAAAAACCTGGATGCTGATCTTAATAAGATCGATCATTTTTTAAACGCTGCTGAAGGAACAGGAAATAAAAAAGCTTGTTTGTTGGTACAGTTTCCGGGGAAGATCACACCGGGTTACTTTAATGAAGTAGCAACTATTATCGAACATATTGCAAAACATGACCCGGCCAATGAATGGAAAAAAGCCATTGAGTTCCGGCACCCGGATTGGTATATTGGAGAAACTTATGAAATGCTGGATGAAAATGATGCTTCAATGGTAGTGCACGATATTCCAAAATCTGCAAATTTTGTTACCAATAAAAAATCCGGTTTCGTATACCTTCGGTTTCACGGCCCAAAAGGCGATTACAGGGATAGTTATTCTACTGGTTTTTTAAAAGAAAAAGCAGACCAGATTAAAGCCTGGAGCAGAGAAGGAAAAAAAGTGTATGCTTATTTTAACAATACCATCGGCAGTGCTTTTGAGAATGCGCAAACATTAAAAGAAATGCTGGAATAGATTTTCTGCACAGCATTTCATAAAGTACTTTGTCATATAAAAGTCTGTTTCCTTTTTCCGTAAATGCTTTTCCTGATTGCTACGCGTATTTGTTTTTTTGATGTGCAGTTTTGCAACTCAACCAAAAACAGATGAGCAATATGAGACAGCAAGTAAAAAAAATCCTGGTAACCATCAGCCTTTATATATTTTTAATCTCCACAACAACCGCACAGGTAAATACCGGTATCATTAAAGGAAGAATCACCACTTCGGATAACCAGTCTGCCGAAGGAGTTACCATATTAATTAAAAACAGTAATAAAAATGCTGTAGCCGATAATAATGGAGATTTCATTATTAAAAACGTAGCTCCCGGTAACCAGGTATTGGTGGTAAGTTTGGTTGGCTATAACGATGCAGAACAAACAGTGCTGGTTGAAAATGGAAAGACTTCCGCAATAGCTATTCAACTGGGACTATCCAATAAAGAATTGAACCAGGTAGTAGTATTGGCGAATAAAAATGCATTTAAAACCAACCGTCTTTCTTCTACATTGCGCTTGCAGAGCCCTATTTTAGAAACACCGCAAAATATACAGGTGATCACCGGTAAATTAATAAACGACCAGCAGATTTTTGATATGCTGGAAGGGGTAACCCGTAACGTTAGTGGTGCCACCAGGGTGGAACATTGGGATAATTACGCCAACATCACCATGCGGGGCAGCCAGGTAGCGGCTTTTCGTAATGGTATGAATGTAAGCACGGACTGGGGACCACTTACCGAAGATATGAGTATGGTGGAACGTATTGAATTTGTAAAAGGTCCTGCAGGTTTTATGCTGGCCAATGGCAACCCCAGTGGTTTTTATAATGTGGTTACCAAAAAACCAAGCGGCCGTAACAAAGGCGAAATAAATATTACTTCGGGCAGCTTTGACCTGTACCGGGCCGCAGCAGACCTGGATGGAAAATTATCCAAAGATGGTAAATTACTGTATCGTTTTAATATCATGGGCCAGTTAAAGGGCAGTCACCGCGATTATGATTACAACAACCGTTACACGATTGCTCCTGTAATAAAATACTTGCCTGATGATAAAAGTTCATTCACGGTGGAATATACGCAGCAATTTTCGCAGGTAAATATCATTGGATCCAATTATGTTTTTTCTAAAAGAAAATATGCCGACTTACCGAAAAGTTTTACCACCGGTGAACCCAATTTTGATCCTACCAATATGGTTGATAAAAGCATATTGGCCATCTTTGAACATAAAATAAATAAGGACTGGAAATTTACTGCACAAACCGCTTATTTTAATTACCAGCAACAGGGTGCTTCTATGTGGCCTGCATGGCCGGATGGATTCTCGCCAACAAATGACAGCATATTAAACCGCACTGTTTCCAACTGGGATGTACTGGGACTTACCAAAACCGGCCAGTTTTTCATTAATGGCGAAACCAAAACCGGCAACATTACACATAAAATTTTAGGGGGCTTTGATATAAGTGATAAACTGTATTACCACGATTGGAATCAAAGCGCCGCTTTACAGGGATATGGATATGATGCAAACTTTAACCTGGTACCTGTTGATTTTAATATTTACGTCCCTGTTCATGCCAATGTACCGGTGGATAAGCTACCGGTTTTTGACAGGAGTAAAAATATAAAGGAAAGAGGCGTTCAATATAAGAATGCTTATAATGCATTCTACGTACAGGATGAACTGGGTTTGCTGAACAACAAACTTCGTGTAACATTAGCTGGTAGATATACCACGCTCAAAACTTCCAATGCCTATTCCGGTGCCTGGAAGCAAAGTAAGTTTACTCCTCGTGTAGGCCTTAGTTATTCCATCAATAAAAACACGGTTGGATATTTCGTATCCGACCAGTCGTTCAACGAAAATTATGGAGCAGACTGGCAGGGTAAAAGTTTTGATCCGCAAACAGGCAGTAACCTGGAACTGGGATTAAAAAGAGACTGGTTGAATGGCAAATGGAATTCCGTAATTGCAGCATACCAGGTCACCAAAAATAATGTGCTTACGCTGGATGCCGAACATTCTACCGGTACACACCAGTTTAGCAAACAAAGCGGTCAGCAAAAAGTTAAAGGTGTTGAACTGGACATCAGAGGCCAATTAATAAAAAATGTAGATGTGGTATTGAACTATGCTTTTACAGAAGCAAAAGTAACCAAAGACACAGATCCTGCCGTGGTGGGCAACCAGGTTGCGGGTACCTCCAAACATGTACAGAATGCATGGATCAATTACAGGGCCGACAAAGGAAAACTAACCGGGCTGGGTATTTCTCTGGGGTATCAATACCAGGTAAAAAGATCGCCCTGGTATGTATTTGATAATTCCGAAAAAAGTCTGCCGGATTATTTTCGCCTTGATGGCAGCCTCTCTTACCAGAAAGAAAAATTATCCTTTAATCTTATAGTGAATAATATTTTGAACAAATACCTGTACTCGGGTGGCATCTACAGTGATTTTTATTACTGGCAAACCGAGGCAGGAACCAATGCAAGGTTTACTGTAGGATACCGGTTTTAAATAAGTTTGAACATAGTTAGCAGGTTGTGGAATATTCCGCAACCTGTTGACTTTTATATTATATTTCAACTACACAACATATGGCTGGTAACAGGAAATGGAATTTAAAATTTATTATAGGCCGGCTGCATCTTTGGCTGGGGCTTGGCTCTGGCGTCATCATTGTATTTTTAGGTATTACCGGTTGCTTCCTGGCTTTTGAAAGAGAAATAGAAAACCTGCAACCCTTCAGGTATGTAACGGCACAGGATACCCCGTTTTTATCGCCCTCGGTACTAAAAAATTCGGCGACTGCTTTTTTACCCGGCAAACAGCCGCATAGTGTTACTTATGGAAAACCCGGGGAGGCAGCACGTTTGGTCTATTATAATGCCAACCCGGAGTATTACTATATTATTTTCATCAATCCTTATACCGCTGAAGTGCTCAAAGTAAAGAACATGGATGATGATTTTTTCAGGATCGTGATCACCGGGCATTATTATTTATGGTTACCTCCGCAGATCGGCCAACCCATTCTAGCCTCTGCAACGTTGATCTTTTTAGTGATGTTGATCAGTGGTATTATATTGTGGTGGCCGAGGAATAAAGCTGCCCGGAAACAGCGCTTCCGTATAAAATGGAATGCCAGTTTTAAAAGAAAAAATTACGACCTGCACAATGTGCTGGGATTTTATATGAGCTGGATCGCTATTTTCCTTGCGATCACCGGTTTGGTGATGGGCTTTCAATGGTTTTCAAAATCGGTATACTGGATCAGCTCGGGAGGTAAAAAAGCAGTAGAGTATTATGAAACGTCATCGGCAAAAGGATTAAAAGACAGTAGCGTTATTGCCGAAGATAAAGCCTGGCTATTATCGAAGCAAAATTTACAGCAGAATGAAACGGTAGAAGTACATTATGCAGAAAATGACAGCGCCGCCATTGCGGTTAGCAGCAATCCCGATGCCGGCACTTACTGGAAGGTAGATACGAAATACTTCAACCAGTATACTATGGAAGAAATGCCGGTAACACATATCTATGGCCGTTTTAATAATTTAACTACCGCTGATAAAATAGCCAGGATGAATTATGATATTCATGTAGGGGCCGTACTGGGCCTGCCTGGTAAAATACTGATGTTCTTCGCAAGCCTGATCGCTGCCAGCCTACCCATTACCGGTTTTTTGATCTGGCGTGGCAGAAGAAAAAGAAACAAGGCCACTGCAGCACCCGGGGCTGCCGCAGTGATATAAAATATCTATATCGGGAAATCAAAATCAAACACAAATTTTTCTGCTTTAGGCAAAGGTTTGCGGGGTATTTTTTCGCTGCGCATGGCAGTATTATATACAAACGCAGCAACAATAACAGCGGCCTGCTGCAGGTCGGGTATACTCAGGTGATCGTAGGTATCCATGTTGCTGTGGTGTGTACGGGTTTCATATTCCAACGGGTCCTGTATGAACTGGAATCCCGGAATGCCTACCGCATCAAACGATACATGATCGGTACTACCGGTATTGCTATTGGTTACACCGCCATTGGCGCCCATATCTGCAAATGGTGCCAGCCAGGCTTTAAAGATGTCGCGTACCGCAGGATTGTTTTGTGTATAGATGCCGCGGATCTTCCCGCTGCCGTTATCTAAATTATAATATGCGGATATTTTTTCCTGTTCAGGTTTCAATATCATATTCGCCGCATCTCCAAAATGTTTTTTTACATAACCATAAGATCCATACAAGCCCTGTTCCTCGCCACCCCATAGCGCAATGCGTATGGTACGTTTGGGCTGTATGCCCAACGCTTTTAAAATGCGTATAGCTTCCAGCATTACAATACAACCGGCTGCATTATCAGTAGCACCGGTACCTCCAGCCCAGCTATCCAGGTGTCCGCCCAGTATTACCACTTCGCTTTTTAAAGTAGGATCAGTGCCTGGGATTTCGGCTACTACATTATAACCGGTAAGGTCTTTATCATAAAAAGTATTCTGCACATTCATTTCCAGCTGCACTTTTTTATGATCCTGTACCAAACGTGTCAGTTTTAAATATTCTTCCCTGCTGGTTTTCATTTCGGGTAAGGTTGGCTGGTAGCCTTTGGCATAACCGGCGCCACCATCAACAAATACAGTACCGTCAATAGAGCCCCTGCCGGAACGGAGTAATCCAACCGCGCCTTTTTTCTCTAAGTAAAGTGTAGTATAGTAAGCCGATTTGATCAATGGCAGGTAACCCTCCATATCTTTACGCGAAACCATGTATTCGTCGGGCAGGTTATCCAGGCTGCTGTCGCCATATCTTGTCGCAAATGCTTTAAAGGCATCCGGTATCGATGTTCCTCCGGGCTTTATCATTACGATCTTTCCTTTAAGCGTTGCTCCTGCTTTATCAATTGTTGCTGAATCAAAGGCATCCACCATAACCAGTTCCGCCTTAACAGTTTTTACCGTACTCTTGCACCAAGGCACAGGATACGCAATGATGTTTTCGTAATAAGGCAGTTTTAATGCCAGCGTGTTTTGCTCATTACTCCAGCCTTTTCCAAACTGTCCCCAGGCTTCGCGGCCTGCATTTTGCAAGCCCCATTTTTTACAGGTCTCCGTAACCCAGTCCAGCGCACGGTTATAGCCCGGCGAGTTGGTTAAACGTGGCCCACAAACATCTGTTAACTGGTGTGCGATCATTGCGATCTGTGAATTATTTTTTTCTTCGTCTCTTATTTTTTGCATCATAGCCATATCCACCGTTTCCTGCGCCATTGCAATAGCGGTAACGAATGAGAGGAGGAGAATAGAAAGAAGTTTGTTCATGTGCTATAGTTTAGTTGTACAAAATAAGGTAATATGGAACAAGAATAAAAACCGTTGCTGCATTTATTATGACCGGCAGATAATTTTAAGAAAGCGTTAGCATGCAGGGAAGACTTAAAGAGAAAATATCTTCGGTAGAAAACATTATTAATTATCCACTATTCATTTATTTCTTAAACCCTACCATCTTTCTCAATACTGCCGGGTTATATTGTTGACCTTCTTTGATCACCATAAACACTTTTCTTATATTACGCATCTCCGTTAGTGGATCAGCATCAAGTATTAAAAGGTCGGCCTGTTTACCAATATCAATACTACCAGATGCTTTATCCATTTGCATAACCTGCGCCGGTACAATTGTCGCGCTTTGTATCGCCTGCAATGGCGTGAGGCCTGCCTGTACATACAGCTCCAGTTCACGAGCCACGCTATATCCCGGGAAACCCATATCTGTTCCGGCAACAATTGTAATGCCTTTATCATGCAATATTTTTACTAATCTCATCAGGCTCTGCAACCGAGGTGCAGCCAGCTTTGCCTGGTCGGCAGGCATTCCCATACTGGTAAATAAGGATTGTAAGGGAAGTGGTAAATTGTAATAATCCGGTTCCATCAGCAATATATTTTCCGCAGTAGAACGGAAAATCATTTCATATACGCCTACTGTAGCATCCACTATCGTATGATGGGATTGTAAAAATTCCAGCGCTGCTACACTTTGAGAATCAGCAAGGTTAATTGATTTGTCCGTATTCTTTTTCATCATGGTATATACGAATTGAATATGATTGATCATATCCATTCCCGAATCAATACCTGCCTGCGTGCTCATACCCTGCGGCACATGGCCGGTAACGGTAAGGCCCAACCGGTGGGCTTCATCGGCAATTACTTTTACAATAGCAGGTTGCACCGAGCTATATAATTTTATTTGTGCAAAGCCATTGTCTTTATACATGCGCACCACTTTAACAGCTTCGTCTGCTGTGGTGGCCCTTACAATACCTAAGGCCATCGGCCCCGGGCCATCAACAATGCCCGCTTTTATAATGAAAGGCCCTACGCCTTTATGGGAATCTATCGCTTCTTTAATAGCATTGATATACGCAAACTCGTTACCGCAATCCCTTACCGTGGTAGCACCCGAAGCCAGGTAAGCCGGCCCCCACTCGGCCTGTTGAAAATGCGCATGCATATCCCAAAGGCCGGGCACAATGGTTTTTCCGGCAGCGTTAATGATAGTTGCATTAGGGGGTATAGTTATATTAGTTGCCTGGCCTAATTGTTTTATAATACCATTTTCAATAATAATAACCGCATTATTAATGTAAGTACCGTTGGTTACATTTAATACATGGCCGCCTATAATAGCCAGCAGTTTATTTTTTGTAATATCCATTTTCATGGAATTGCTGAATAGCTGCATGCCATAAGTAGCAGCTTTACTGATGAGTTCGGGCAATAACGCTTCATAAGGTTCACTCATCATTTCCAGTTTATCCCCTTCAGCATCATTGGTGATAAGGCAAATAAGTTGCCCTTTTTTATCTGTCCATATTATTTCATTACCCCATATTAAACCACTGAGTACATATCTTTCCAGTATCAATGATTTATTATTGAAAGCAAGGGTATCGGTGCCTGCTCTTTTAATCAATACATTACCATTGGGCAACATGGAAATGCTTTTCGGTTCTTTATTTTTTTTCCAGTATTGCAATAGCAGCATCTGCACGGTGCCGGGAGAATAACCGGCTACTGGAAATGCAACGGCTTTCATTATTTCACCATGCACGGAATCCCCCACCCTGATCATTACTTTCTTATCCTGTATACGAATCGTATCATCAATTGTAGAAAAACGGGATGTACTGCCTTTAATAAAGAGACTAACCGGGTCAGCATTCTTTGTAACAGTGAGTTGTGCTTTTAACGGTACCGGTGAGCCCCGGTCAATGAATTTAAAATCTACATCGTACACTGTATTGTTACCGGATTTGCTGATGTAATAAGTTTCCTTACCAATATTTTGTGCAAACTTGTGCAGTAGAAAACTACCACTGTCCGTTATATTTTGTTGCGCAAAAACAGCAAAAAAAAACGCAAGAAAAATAAACAGCGATAATATTTTTTTCATGAAGTATATTTTAGAGCAATGTTCAATGAGCAATAACTGCAATCTATTAAAACTTAAGCATTTTCTATTATTACCAATACTGTTTCTTTATAAAACTTTATCATTATCCATTCCCTGTAAACGCTTCCATCAGCCGCATTACCTCCACCCCTTCTTCTCCTGTACATGGATTAGGTCCCTCATCTAAAAAGTATTTTACTACTTCCTCAATCATAGGTTGCTGTACATGTTGTAAAGTTTCGAAAGAATAAATACTGGTGACGCCTTTTGCAATAACGGTAATGGTATTGCCTCCAAATACGCTGAAATAAATAGACCCCTTGCTGCCTACTATCTCACAGTTATCGGTAGTTGCCGCAGCATTAAAACACCAGCTGCCGCTGAATACGATCTTATTTTTAAACAATATATTTCCCGCTACCATGTCATCCGCCAGGTAATCACCCGCCTGGTTGATACCGAAACCGGTTATTTTTTCTACGGGGCCAAAAAAATGATACATAAGGTCGAGCTGGTGCGGTGCCAGGTCGTGAAATAATCCGCCACCTGCTATTGCAGGATCTACCCGCCAGCCATGATGCGAAGTAGAGAGTTGCTCTTTGGTGAGCGGTGTTTTATACAACTCAAGGTGTATTACCCTGATATCTCCAATAGTACCCTCGTCAATTAACTGTTTTAATTTTTTAAAAAGCGGTTGTGCCCTGCGGTAATGTGCTACGGATAATTTTATTTTTTTTACTGTTGCGGCGGCGGCAATATTTTTTGCAGCCGTATAATTCAGGGCCATCGGTTTTTCTACATACACCGGTTTGCCGGCGTTGATAGCAGCGATGGCGCAGGCTTCGTGTGCGCCCGGGGGCGTGGCGATATAAACTGCGTTTACTTCGGGATCATTGATCAGTTGATCGGCATTACTGTACCATCGGGGTACATCATGTCGTTTGGCATAATCTTCTGCCAGGCCAGCATCCCTGCGCATTACTGCCACTAATGAAGAATGAGGAACTTTATTAAATGCCGGCCCGCTTTTTATTTCAGTAACATCGCCGCAGCCGATGATACCCCAGTTGATCTTTTGCATTGCAGTTAGTTTTATTGGTAAACGAAGCCGATATCTATCTTTTTTACCCTGCAAAATCTGTGCTACGATCCCACTTGATCCTCCCTTCCTTACTTTAAGTTACATCAATTTAAATATTTTTCGCGGTATTCGTTCGGACTAATGCCTACTTCTTTTTTAAATAACCGTGAAAAATAAGGCGGATTTTCAAAACCCAGTTTATACGCAGTTTCGGCAATCGTATGATCAGAGCCTACCAATAAATGTTTGGCTTCATTCACCAAAAAGATATGGATATGATCCAATGCTGTTTTACCCGTTTCCTGTTTCAGCAGGTCGCTTAAATATCTTGAGGAAATATTCAGTTGTGAAGCCATTTGTTTTACAGTAGGCAACCCATTTTTAAATAACAGGTCTTTTTCTGCATAACCACTCAATGCTTCATTAAATTTAGATACCATATTGCCGGATACGGTAGTGCGGTTAATAAATTGTCTTTTATAAAACCGTTGCGAATATTTTAATATAGAATCCAGGTGACCGAGGATAATACCTTTGCTGTATTCGTCCTGGTTATTATAATATTCCGTTTCCATTTTATCGTATAGTTCCCAGATGATCTGCTCCTCCCTTGGCGATAAATGCAAAGCTTCATTCACTTCATAATCGAAGTAGCCATATTTTTTGATCTCATTATGTAATGGATGCCCATTTAAAAAGTCAGGATGAAAATAAATAATGAACCCCTTTTCTTCCAGCTCTAAATGCCGCATGCCTACTGCCTGTCCGGGTTTTATAAATGACATCGTACCACGATCATGATCATAATGTGTTTTACCATACAACATACTACCCGATTTAAATTTTTTAAACCCGATCATATAAAAATCGCTGGTATGTTCAACGCCCGGGTTGGTGCAGGTGCCATTACATTTGATCAGGCTGAACAACGGATTTTCCGGTGGAGGGAAGCTATGTTCCTGGTGCAGTTCACCTAAAGTTTTAAGATGTTGCATATGCAATAGTTGAAATACAAAACTACGGGTTAAAGTTACGGGTTATGGTTATTTTTGTTTTTGATTGTTTGTGAAGGACCGCTAACGATCAAAAACGCCTAACTCTACCAACCTGTAACTTTAACTATATAGCTTTGTTGTTAAAAATTGAATTATTTTTTATCCATGTGCCGCTGTAGCTACTGCCGACCAGCTTTCCCATTCCGCCAGTCTTTCTGTATATACCTGTTTGGCCCAGGGCAGCGCTACTTTACCCAGGAATAAACGCAAAGGAGGATTGGGAGCATCTACCAGTTTTAAAATTGCTGCGACTGTTGCTTCCGGTTTGCCAAAAGTATTTTCATCTTTCAATCCTTCCTGGAAAGCTGCTTTTACTTTATCATAGGCTGCTATCGGTTGGGCATGTATGGCAGAAGCACCTGCCCATTCAGTAGCAAAACCATTCGGCTCTACCAGTGTAATATTGATACCAAATTCCTTTACTTCACTGGCCAGTGTTTCGCTCAATCCTTCTACTGCAAATTTGGACGCATTATAAATACCCAGTGTAGGCAATGTAGTTATACCCAATACGCTTGACACCTGTATGATATGTCCATGCCCCTGTTTACGCATGATGGGTAATGCTGCCTGGGTAACCCATAACAAACCAAATACATTAGCTTCTACCTGGCTGCGGGCTTCTGCCTCGGTGGTTTCTTCAATAGTACCAAATAACCCATAGCCGGCATTATTGATCACTACATCCAGTGTACCAAAATGCTGTGCTGCTTTTTGTACTACTGTAAAAGCCGCTTCACGGTTGGTAACATCCAGTTGTAACGGTAAAATATTTTCACCATATTTTTTTACCAGTTCATCCAGTGCACTGGTATTTCTTGCAGTGGCAATTACTTTATCGCCACGTTTTAAAAAAGCTTCAGCCCAAAGCTTACCGAATCCCCGGGAAGCTCCTGTAATTAAAATTGTCTTTGTCATTATTATTTGTTTTTAATAACACAAAGTTGATCCAATAATTACAGCGGGTTGTTATACAGAAGTGGGAAATGATGATACATTTTGACGAAATTACACAACGCTGTTAACCTGTTGCACCTGCACTTCTCAATATTTTTTCTATATGAGTATGGCCTTTTTTTATTGCCCAGGCCAATGGAGTTGACCATGCAGCACCGGACAGGTGCAGGTTTGCGCCCTGTTGTAATAGATACTCAACCATTTCCGTATTGCCCCATCTTACAGCCAGCCCCAGTGGCGTAGATTGATATTCTTCTTCAAGCGCATTAATATTTGTGCCATATTGCAGTAATAATGCTGCTTTGGCAATATTTCCTTTCTGTGCCATATCATGGAGTATGGTTACATGATGCCAGCTCATCGTATCCGGGTACATACCATTTTCCATCATAAATACGGCCCCTTCATTGTGCTCAAAATAATAATACTGGGCCCATTTCAGTACCAAAGGAACTTTTGCACCATAACTCAATAACAGGCTGATCAATTCACGGTCATTTTCCTTGGCCGGCATAGTTAAAATACCTTCTCCCCAAAAATAAGTCTGGTCCAATGCCAGTCCGGGGTCGGTTTTTAAAAACGCTGCAGTCTTTTTAATATCAGCCTTATCCACTGCATCTTCAAATTGCTGTTGTAATAAAGTCCTTTGAAAATCTATCGCTCCGTTATCTCCGCTATATTGTTGTTTTGAGCTATTGGTATATTCATCCAGCAAGGAGGCAATTTCGTCGTGCCCTCTATCGACTGCAATAATTTGCAGGGTATCCTGGAAAGGATAAGTTTTATAAGATGGAGCGTACGCACCATTACCGAGTAAGTATTTCACCAATTCAATATGCCCTTCCCTTACGGCAAAATGAATGGGCGGAGTATAATTGTATTGGGCATAAATTAATTCCGGCAATTCATCCATCATTTTTTTTACAAGCTGCAGATCGCCTTTATAACTAGCCGATAATATATCCCACACTTTTGTTGTATTGGAAACAATGCCATTGGAAAGCTGCATTGGTAATGATCGTTTAAGTTCATTGGGTTGTAACACAAATTGTTTTTGTTAATGTAAAAAAATTACAACAATGTTTTTACAATCGTTTCCCACTCTTCCTGCAAAGCAATAGCCGGCATTTTTTTATTGGCCCTGCGATACCAATAACCTGCATTACCCGCATCCCCTTCCTTACGATGTAAATACGCATGCACCCAGCTAGCCGTAGTATCATCAAGATGATCCACCAGTTGATGTGCTTTATCCCAATCTCCATGAGCATCATACCACATCGATTGTAAATACACAGAAAGCTGTGGCGGAGGGGCTGTATCGTGTATGCTTTGTTGAAATGTTTCAAACTGCATTGTTACTGACTTTACCTAAAGTTAAAAAATCCTTCGTATAACTCCGTGAAAGAACTTCGTGCAACTTTGTGGTAATAAAATTTGCACGCAAAGATTATTTCGTCAATGCCTTACGCACTGCGGGTGCAATGGTAGTTCCATACAACTCTATCGATTTCATCATCGCTTTATGAGAAGGCCCGCCCACATCCATATGCGCAGAAAACCGTGTTAACCCAAACATTTCCTTCATCTGCAGTATTTTGTCAATGGCTTCATTGGCATCGCCGATAATTAAAGCGCCGTTTTTTGTTCTTCCTGAATCATATTGCTGCTTTTGATAAGGCGGCCAGCCACGGCTGCGGCCAATACGATCCATTTGAGAAGAATAAACCGGGTAATAATCATCCGCCACCTGTTTACTGTCGGCTCCAAAAAAAGCATGCATATGTACACCTACCTGCAGCTTATTGCTATCATAACCGAAATGTTGGTACACTTCTTTATAGTATTCAAACAGAGGTTTAAACTGTGCCGGGTTGCCGCCAATGATGGCGAATATCACGGGCAGACCTGCTTTCCCGGCACGCAATACCGATTCGGGTGTACCACCAACGGCTACCCATATACTCAGTTGATCATTTACTGCACGGGGTAATATTTCCTGGTTGTTCAATGCCGGGCGGAATTTACCTTTCCAGGTAATGGGATTGCTGGTATTTATTTTCAGCAACAGGTCCAGTTTCTCTTCAAACAGTGCATCATAATCCTTGAGATCGTAACCAAACAAAGGAAAAGATTCAATGAAACTACCACGGCCGGCTACCAGTTCTGCCCTGCCGTTACTGATCAGGTCGATTGTAGCAAAGCTCTGGTATAATTTTACCGGGTCGGCAGAACTTAATACCGAAACAGCGCTACCCAGTTTTATTTTTTTTGTTACGGTAGCTGCCGCCGCTAAAATAATTTCCGGTGTGGATACGGCATAATCCGGGCGATGGTGTTCGCCAATACCATAAAAATCAAGGCCCACTTCATCCATCAATTTTATTTCCTCTATCAGCTCCTGCAGTCTTTGTGCTGCCGGTTGTATTGTTCCGTCTTTATTAATGTGCACATCACCAAACATGCCTATGCCTAATTCCATATGTTTTATTTTTTGCAAAGATAGGTGGCAGTTGCGGAGGAGAAATTAATGTAGGTTAAGAGGAACACCGCGCAGGATACGCAGGAAAAAGCTTTACATTTTTTTAACTACTTTAATTGTAAACAATAACTCTGTCCAAAACATTATCAATTATCGATTATTAACTATTCATGCTGCATCATCTTCTTCTCATACGCTTTTTGCAGTTCATCTATCGCTGCGTCGTAACCAGCCTGGTCAATAAAAACAGCGGGATTATATTTATCGCCGGGCTGATGTTTAGTATGCATTTTAAACTGGCTGGCATGAGAGGCCAGCCATATGTCAAAAGAAATTGCTTTCATATTTTTTAACGTGTAGGCATAGTCGTCAGCTATTGCAGGATAACCAGGGATACGGGTAAAAGAACTATCCGTAACAATGGTAGGCATATTGGCAATAAGTACTTTCCAGGAGCGTTGCACATCCGTTACTGTAAATAAATAACTACAGGATCCTTTGGTATGGCCGGGATGATGGAGCAGCAAGAGTTGCATATTACCAAGGGTAATCGTATCGCCATCATGCAACAAGCGATCCGGGTTTACCGGTGCATAGCTGGGTGCATTTCCACCGAGCGCATAATCCGAATGGCCTCCATCTTTCAATACACCGGCTTCTTTTTCATGCACCATCAATTGGGCGTGGGTTTGCTTTTTTATTGCAGCCATTGCCCCCATATGATCGTAGTGCGCCTGGGTGGTCAGCAATATTTTAGTGTCCCCATACTTAAAGCCAAGCGTTTCAATATTCTTCTTTATTTGCGCAGCAGAAGCGGCCAGGCCTGTATTGATCAATATATTTCCTTTATTGGTAGTGATAAGATAACAGGCCAGGTCGTAAGTACCTACATAATACAGGTTGCCTGCTATGCGAAATGGCTGGCAGGATTTTGCCCATTCTTCTGACCATGGTTTCGGTTCCTGTACTTTTTGGGCAGTGGTATTTACTGTTATTAATGATACTATAACAGCAAGCGCTATATTTTTTATTGAAATATTGAACATATATGATGAGGGAATAAAATTGAATTTCAAAGATATTCGCTTTTGGCAAATGATTGCACGGATAAAGGAAAACTTTATATAGATTTTTGAGACGTGAATCGTGAATAAACTGCCAACGAGTAGTAACCAGCTTTCTTATTTAGATCTATTACTCACCACTCACGACAAAAAAATTCCCGGCAACAGCACTTGTTACAGTCGTCGCCGGGAATGGTTTTTACAGTGCCAGTAAAAAAATGCCGTTTATTATTCTATCATGATCTTTCTTGTTTCTACAGTCTCACCGGTATAAATCTTCAACAGGTAAATGCCTTTGGCAACAGCAACAGGTAAATGGATGCTATAACTGCCGGTGATATTGTTTTTAACTGTCCACAATTGCTGCCCCGAAACAGTGCTGAGTGTTAGCCTGCCGGCAACGATATTGTGCAGGTTTATTTTTATATCAGTCCCTGTTTTAACGGGGTTGGGATAGACCGTAATTTCCTGATTGGTACTTCCTGCCCTTACAAAAATAATATCGCTGTAAGTGACTTTACCGTTTCTATCGGTCATCTGTAACCGATAATACCATTTGCCCGCTATGGGCAACGGATCGGTATAATTAAACTGCGTTTTTGCAGCGTCCCCTGTTTGTGTATGGATTGTAGTAAAACTGGTAGCATCACTGCTGCGCTGCAACGCATAGCTGCCGCCATCTTCCGGTTGAGCAATAGTCCATTGTACGGTTGCTGCGTTATTGTTATACTGTGCAGTAAACGATAGTAACTTAATGGGTAAAGGCACTACGGCTGTCTGAATTACAAAACCGCTAAAGCCTGTAACGTCTACCGTTACTTCCCACCTGCTGAAGGAAGCATTCCAGACAATGTTGGCATCCGGCGGATTAATTACCAGCACCGTAGATACATAGGAAGCGGGAAGCCCGGTACCATTATTACTGCTGCCTGAATATTTACCTACACGCAGGTTGGCCTTGCCTGTCGCATCACCCGATGCTGTAGGAAGATTTGCAGAACTGCCGGGGTGAGCATTGAAATTATCAAATTCTGCCTGCGAAAAATATAAAGTTACGCTGGCAGTAGCTGTACCCGGCGATACTGCAGGTGTTACCTGGTAATGGCGTTGCACAAAAGGCTGGCCTGATACAGCCGGTACTGTTCCTTCTACCCAAACCTGGCTGGTAACATTACCTGTAACCGGGCTGGCACCTGAAGGAACTACTTTACAAAGTATTGCACATGAAGCGGCATAGTAATTATTGTTGGCAGTATTTACCGCCTGCGTTACCGTATTATTTGCCGATAAAACAGGACTGGTTGCCGTTAGCAATGCACCTGTACTGGTAGCATTGGCGCAACCATTGGCATTGGATGCGATCAGCCGGTAATATTTTCCATTCACTGTAGTATTATCCGAGATGGTTAAACTGGCTGAAGTAGCCCCGCTATATATACCAGTATTGGTAAGTGTTGTAGGTGATGAAAAACCTGCAGTGGCACTTTCCTGCCATATTATCCCCGTTTGATTACTTACTGTTGCACTAAATGAAACCGACAAACCTGCGCAACTGGTACTGGCAGATGGATTAACACTAATAGCAGGACCCGCCAATGCAGTGATAGATGCTTTGGCTACTGCATCGTTACCGGGTACATTGTCCACTACCCCATTTACGCTACCTGCACCGCCCGTAGTTCCTGCTGTATAGGTAACGGTAGCCGTACCCGAAGCCTGTATAGTGGCCTGCGCACCGGAGAGTGTGCCCAGCACCGGGTTGACAAAACTTATAGGTAAACCTATTAACCGGCTGATATTGCCTGTGGTTACAGCTTCTCCGGCCGAGTTAGATAAAAAACTTCCGGTAACGGTATTGGTAACACCGGAACAGGTACTTCCTGATGCTGCGGACAATTTCAATTGCAGCCACTTGGTGCAGGTAATGGTACCTCCGGCGGCCAATACCACGTTATCATTTGCAACAGGTGCATTAAGGCCCCACCAGTTATTGTTTGAATTAACGGTTTGTACAGTTGCACCACCCGCCTGCGCAATGGTATTGCCATTGGTAGCGACCGCGGCGGTATTTCCGGTAAACCGGCAGAAGGTTGCCGTTAATGCGCCATTGGTATTTATAATAGCGCCACCCTGTGAAGTAGCAAAATTATTAACGAAAGTACAATTGGTTACCGTATACACACCACCATTACCCGTACCCGAAACATTCAGTGCACCACCCGAGCCGCCGGTATTGGCGCCTACCGGGGCAGTTTGATTATTGGTGAAAGTGCAATTGGTAATCGTGCAGCCGGTATTTCCTGTAAAGCTTACCGCACCACCACCTCCTCCACATTTGTTATTGGTAAAATCACAATTGGTTAAGGTCATCGTCTGGGCGCCTGATATGGAACAGGAAAGCGCTCCGCCATTAGCAACCTGCACATTAAAATTAGTAATGGCTACATTGGTGAGAGAGGTTACGGCATTTACACCACCGGCCTGGATGGCTCCGCCGCCGCCGGAAAAACTGCCAACCGGGCCCGCATAATTCAGTGTAAGATCATTTAAAGAAAAATTAATGGCGCCCGTGCCGGTAAAGAATATCCTGGTTAAAGTAGTTTGATTAACGGTAAGCACTGCTTTACCAGGCCCGTTAACTGTAATATTGATACCTTTTGTAGGATCCCCTACTGTTATTTGGCCTAATGTAATGTTGATCACTGTGATACTCCCCGGTATAGTAATGGTATGCGAACCTACAATTTGTGTGGCGGCCTCCAGTGCAGAACGCAATGTTATTTGTCCGCCGGCATCCAGCGCCGAAGAGGCGGGAGTTACGGCATGTGTATCTCCATTGGAAGTTAAAACAAAAGTGTTTGCGCAAAGGGAAAGGGAGAGCATTGTAAAAAATAATAAAAGCAGCGCATGATTTTTTAAACGGCCTGGAAAACGGGATACGTTTTTGCGGCCCAGGTATGTTGTATTCATAATGAAAGGCTTAATCATTTTTGAATTATTTTTCGTGTAATCTAAATCGTTATTTCAGCAAAACAAGTAAAAAATTACGGCGGTTAGTTTCACTACCGCCGTAATAAAAAATTAAGGCCTTGCAGGAAAAACGCCCTGCAATGCAATACAATAATTCACTACCTGGTAAGGCGACATATTGTTATGCGGATTGTTATTTCCTGAAAATCCTATCTGCGCAGGGTTCATCGGCACTATTGATCCCGTTGTACCATCACTATACATCGCTGCAGCACGGTCAGCCCCCGCAGCAAGCACATCATTTGCAGGTGAAGGATTTGCTGCCGGATCGGTAGAACAATTCACCCCATGCGAATGTATCGCCAGTTCGCCCTGTATCAGGCTTACTGTTGGGGTGCCCACTATTTCCCCTATAACATAGGGAGATAAACCAGGCGCCGAGCCCTGGCCCAATGCGGCCCGGCCCTGCAGGTTAGGCAGGCCAAAAGTGGTTATCCCATCACCACCATAATTCACCCCTATCAATGAAAATAAAGCCGTGTTACTTCTTATCGCAAGTAACTGTCCGCTACATAGCGCCCAGCCGTTGGGTGCATAGTTGCATCCAAACATTCTTATTTCAGCTACAAATTGATCCATAAAATAATTTTTAATAATTAATTGATTTAGTTTCTTGACGGGTATATTCCCGCAAGGCAGATACAATAATTCAGTGCCAGGTAAGGTTGAATATTAGGATGCCCCTGCCCGCCACCAGCCTGCGCTATAAAATTGTTTGCTGCCGCCGTATTGTTTTGTGTTGAAATGTACAAACCGGCAGAAGCCCCACTGCCCAGCAGGTTACCGTCGGGGTTAGGTAGCGCAACCGTTGCGGAACTGGCCATCATCTGGTGATTATGTGCCGGCATTTCTGCAAGGGTTAAAGTATGATTTTCCTCCCCGCCAAACTGGCCCATGGAAACAGCACCACCCGGCCCGTTGCCCTGGCTGATGCTGGTTCTGCTGCGCAGATCGGGCAGGTTAAAAGTAGTAGTACCATTACCACCAAACGAGGTGCCTAATAAGGAAAATAAAGCCTGGTTGGTATTGATGGCCAGGGTTTGCCCATTGCATTGCGCCCAGTTTTTAGGCGCATAGGGGAAAGCGAAAATTTGTATCTCAGATAAATAACAATCTACTGCCATAATAATATTTTTTTATTGTGAATTAAGGTTGTGGTGGATAAATGCCATCGAGGGCAATGATATAATTGAGGGCCAGCGAAGGCATGATGTTATTATGTGGCTGCCCACCCGGCGAATTGCTGATGGCATTTGATTTCATCACACTGCCAGCTGTTGGTGTAGGATTATAGGCCAGCAGGTTTGCCTGCGCTCCCAGGAAATTATTCTGGGGATTGGTTGAATCGGCAGTGCCTGAATTACACAGCTCTGTATGAGAATGCGGAGGCAATTGTGTAGACTGTAAGGTTACTGTTTCTGTACCAGCCATCTGCCCGATTATATAATTAGAAAGTCCATTACCCTGTCCCTGGTTTACAGGAATCCGTCCACGAAGATCCGGTAACGCAAAAGTAGATTGTCCATCACCACCATAAGTGGTGCCAATAAGATTGAACAGCGCCGTGTTCTCCGAGATCGATTGTAACGAACCATCACAGAAAGCCCAGCCTACAGGCGCAAAAATGCCCCCGAAAATGATAATATTACCTATAAAAGGTGTTTGCATAAATGAAGGTTTATAAATGAAAAATAAGTTGATGATTTTGATATAGCCTGCAATACAAATAAAGTCCCGTTATTAAATAATTTCATGGTGCTGAAATATTAACCTTTAAAAAATTGGTCCTGGAGTTTTATAGATAAGCTGCGATAAAACTATATCATTCTATCATGGAAAAAACGAGTATTGCTACGGATATGAGGACAGGTATTTATACGGGTATGCTGGTAAAAAGATGGCCTGGTTGTACGCCAAAAGCCAATAAACGATCGGGAGTTAAAAAACCTTCATTGCAATAGACCATACGCACCAGGATACCACCTGATACAGTACTAATAGTCATGCCTCCGGCATTAATGCTGCAGATAGTCCCTGGCAGAACATCGCCTGTGGCGTCATTATTCTCTACGCTAACTTCTAAAAGACGTATAATATGTTGGTTGAGGCCGGTAACGGCACCTTTATTCCATGGATTGCAGGCATTCACCAATGCAACAATCATAGCTGCATCCATCGTTTGCCAGTTGATGCTGATATCTGTTGCCAGTTGCTTTGGATAAAACACAGCCTTCGTATCATCTTGTTGCTTTAAAGGAATGTTCACGCCAAATGCGGCGATCTTCATTAGCGTACTTACTGCCTGGGAAGCCAGTTCTCCCAGTTTTTTGCTCAGCATGCCATAGGTATCGGTAAGGGATAGGGGCAGTTTATTAACGATCGCAACAGGACCGGTATCCCACCCGTCATCCAGTTGGTGAATGCTGATGACCGCATAAGGTTCCCTGTTCTTTATTTGCCGGAAGATGGGATCGGGACCGCGGTAAGCCGGTAAAGGCCCGGGATGAATATTAAAAAAACCCTTTTGCGGGAGCGTATAAATTCCGGCCGGTATTTTATAGGAACAGGTAAAAACAAATCCTATTGCCGGTTGGTATTGTTGTATCGCCTGTTGTACACTGGCTACAAAATTATGTGCTGTTACCAATATAACCGGGATATTACTTCCGGCAAGCAATTGCTGTACTTCTTCCACAAACGCCTTTCTTCGTTTCGGTATAACCAATACAGCGAGTTGCTGGTGAAATGCCAGGTCGCGCAATACCGGGATAGCGATGGGATTTCCACAAATAAGTATGACCTTTTGTTCGCTCATGGTTCAATAACAGAGATAAGTATTCGTCCAGCCTGTAACTGCGCCTTCGGTAGGCAGTGCAGTGAAAGTATGCCATTCCTTTTCCAGGTCATTGATCCATTCTACCTGCGGTGCTGATGCACCAGGCGATAAATTATATTTTGCTGCAGGGGCCAGGTAATGTTGTGTAGCAGGATCTAATTGTAATGTACCCCGCGGACTTTGCAGTATAGTTTCTTTTAAATGTGTTACTGCTCCTTCCCCATCTGCAAGGTCACCATATTGCAATACTGCCTGTAATACGAGTGCAGTTTCCCATCCCAGTAAAGAAAACATACTGACCGGCCTGCTGCAGGCTTTCAGAAAGTTTTCATTTGCGGGAGTATCCATTCCCGGGTACCATGACAGGTAACCGGTAACGTCATACGAAGCAGTTGGCGCAATGGCGGCTATTGCTTTTTCTTGCAGCATCATGGGTGATACAAAAAAATGTAAAGGCCGGGAATATTGATCGAGTAATTTATAAAATAAGGAAGCCGGTAAGATATCGAACACACACAATAAATTATTGCAGTCGGCTTGTGTACTTAAAAAATCCTTCAGCGCATTGATCTCAAAGCTGGCATCATAGGCTTGCTTGTTGATATAATTATACCGGATACTACCCTGCTTTTCCAAAAAATGATTTACCATGGCCGCCGAATGCAGGTAACCGCAATCGTAATAGGTAGTCGCCAGGGCCGCTTTACCATTTCCACAGGCCGCTGCAAGTGCGCCGGTAAGATGGCATAAAAAAGCATGCTGTAAGTTTAAGTGTACTACCCCTGGTTGCGCTACCCAGTTCAACGGGTAATTGGCGCCGGGATTTACTACCAGCAATAATTTTCCGGTAGCCATTACAAGCGGGTACAATACAGGCAACACTTTTTCATCTACGTAAGCTACCAATACATCCACATCATCGCTGATCAATAATTTTTCTGCTTTCAGGTACACTTCTTTTTCTACCCCGCCAAATGCAATGCCTTCTTTTAAAACAGTTAGCTCATGAATACCTTGCTGTTTCAAAAAGCTATTCCATCCATCCATAAAATCCTGGCCAATGCCGGGATACGCATTCGACATGGGGAAAAGTAATCCTACTTTCATGTAAGTGGGTTAGTTAAGGTGATCATTTAAAAAGTAAATGTAAAATATTAAATATAAAATGAAAATTTAAATTGAAAGAAGTGGATGAAGCTCTTCCAGTGTTTAATATGGAACGCGGATTTTTATTATGATGATGATTCTTTATGATCTTATCTGCGTAAATTTAACGATCATAAAGATCAGTTTTCAAAACTAAATCGCCGCAGGCGATAAAAGAAAGGTCATCTTCATAGAAGATGACCTTGAAAATGCAGCATCAATAATCCATTCTACCTATTATCGTATAACCGTTACCTTTAAAAAAGTAGCGGGGATTGAAGTGATATTGTTATCCGTACTTTTATTCTGACTTGTAAATAACGCTTCCAGTTCATGTTGTAATTCAGCTGCCTTACCATTTTTTTCTGCTGCTTCAAAGGCATTCATGGTAGGGCCATAGAAGTTTTTAAATTTACCTACGAATTCGGCAGGCGAATAAGGCGCATTGAATGTAAAAGTTTCTTTGGTACAGGTAATATTTTCTTTTGGTATACCTGCATTTACAAAACGTTCGGTAACATGCTCGGGTACGCCCCATAACATCGGGCTGATAAAACCTTCCGGCGGTGGCGGCGTGTACGAAGAACTGATCTTTAATATCTGCGCTACCAATGTGGGATCTCCGGGAATCCAGTTACCCATCACTATTCTTCCACCAGGTTTGGTAACACGTACCATTTCTTTGGCTACTTCCAATGGTTTGGGCGCAAACATGGCACCGAAGATCGTTACCACAAGGTCGAAACTGTTATCTTTAAGATCATCCAATGCTATGGCATCGCCTTCCTGGAAACTGATATTGGTCAATCCTTCGTCTTTTGCTCTTTTATTCCCAGCCTCCACTAAGTTCCGAGCTATGTCAACTCCTAAAACAGTAGCGCCCAGCTTTGCTTCCGGTATTGCGGTGGTACCATCCCCACAACCCAGGTCAAGTACAGTGAATTCTTTTTTGATGCCTAAAGTGGCTACCAGTGATTCGCCACTCTCCCGCATAGTTTGAGCCAATTGGGTAAAGTCACCCTTTTCCCAAAGCATTTTGTTTGCATTCATAATGTTATATTTTTTGATGATTAATTGTATACAAAATTAGTTCAACGCAAATGACAGCACTGTGCTGTAAAGTCCATTCCCTTGACTAATCAGTTCAAAAACACCTGGTCTGTTTGTCTTTCTTCAGAAGAAGACAGAAACGGGAAAGCGGATTTGATATGATAGTTATGAATTTTTATGATCTGATCAGCGCAAATCCTAATCATCATAAAAATCCGTGTTCCAAACCAAATCGCTACAGGCGAGCTCATTTAAAACAGTACCTACCTCAAATACTATCTCCCGCCAAAAATATTATCCATTATCAATTATACATTATCCATTACCAACTCTTCCCCTTCATCCCTGTCAATAAATACCTCGAACACGGCTTTTTGTTTTCCCGCTTTTCCACTGCCGATATCATAACCCTGGCTATCTTTAAATGATTGATTGGCCGTTTTTTTTAACAGCTTTAACCAGGGCAGGTAAGGTTTTCCTTTTGGTTCTTTGGAAATGGTATCGGCCAACACACGGGTAAAATGGTGGGTGAATATACTCCCGATCTCCGGGTCAGTTACCGCAGGCTGGCCATGCTGTGATGAGGAAACCAATATAGATACCGCATTATTTGGATCAGTAAATAATTTTTTGTTCAGGCGTTTGGTTAAGCCAGGCATGATTTCTTTTACGATGTTCATGTCTTTCTCACTTTTCTTTGGGCGTTTGAAAGGGATATTGGTATTGCAGCAATCGCCGATGGCAATATTTATACGGGCACCCTTAAAACGAATGATGTTCAATATCACCGCCAGGTTTTCGGTATGCTCTTCGATAAAGCTGATCTTATTGTAATGCGGCTGATCGTTATGCGCACGCATGTCTACCTGCGGGTACTTACGGCGACTGTCCTTTTCATAACTGAAACCATGACCCGAATAATAAAATATGGTCACGTCATTTTCATTGTGCAATATGATGCTGTCGACAGCCTGCTCTAAATTATACCGGTTATAATTGCTACCTGTGATCTCTATTACACACAGATCAAAATGGATGTGCCTGCAGATATCGCTGAATACTTTTTTAACAGCTTTGGCATCTTTTACACAACCTTCATTTAATGTTTTATCATGGGTATTGGCCATGATGATAAGTACAAGCCTCGGTTGTTTGACCGCTCTTTCTGCCATACTTTCTTTAAAGTCTTTCAGTAACTGCGAAAAAGGTTTTTGTTTACTTGCCGGCATAATTCAAAACAATTTAATTTATTGGCAGGGGCCGGAGTTCTTTGAGTTACCAGCACCATAATGCGACTCCCTGGTAATTCTTCCACAAAGATTCACGGAGAAGCAAAGCACACAAAGCTACTCAGCGTTCTCTACAACTTTGTGCTTCTTTGTGACAGCTCTCCCCTTAAATATAATTGAAAATTGCAAGAATGAATAATAACTTGCAATAATAAACCTTAACCGCCCAGCTTATGCGCCGGAATTGTTGGCTGATCTTTTTTATTGTGTATTGCAATGCTGCTATAGGGCAAACTGCTAAAATAGACAGCCTGCAACAGGTATTACAACAAGAAAAGCAGGACAGCAACCGTGTAACCCTACTATGGAAACTGGCCGAGCAATACCAGTTCTTTAAACCTGATACCACTTTACAACTGGCGCAAAAAGCTTTTTTGCTGGCGCAACATATCAAATATAAGGAAGGAGAAAGCCGTTCGCTGGCAGTAATGGCTACGGGGCAATACCTGCTGGGTAACTATTCTGCAGCGCTGAATAATTATATGCTGAAACTACAGCTGGAAGAAAAAAGGAACAGCAGCCGTAACTATGCCAGTGCATTGAATAATATCGGCCTGATGTATATTTTGCTGGCAGACTATCCTAACGCACTCGGCTACCTGCACCGGGCCGATTCTACTGTAGCAGTTGCAGGCAGCACGGTAAAAAAAGAATTGCAAAACAGGATACTGGTAAACCTGGGCGAAACTTTTTTCCGCATGAAACAAATGGATTCGGCCAATTATTATTTTTCAGCAGCATTTCAAACAGGCGTAAACAACCAGGATGTTTTTTACCAGGGTGCAGCATCGCTTGGTCTGGGCAATGTACAGTCCGGCGAAGGGAAAGATAGTATTGCCAAAACTAATTATCATACCGCCTTATTTTTTTTGAACGATGGTACCAATAATGATATGCTTTGCGAAACAGCGCTGGGACTGGCCCATATTTTTCAAAAGACCGGGCAGCCGGATTCTGCATTATACTATGCACGGCTGGCTTTTGAAACCGGCAGAAAAGATGGTTTCCTGAGCAGGGAACTGGATGCCGCCGGCTTTCTCAGTCATTTTTACAAGGACAAAAAAAATTATGACAGCGCTTTTAATTATATGGAACTAACGGTAGCCCTGCAGGACTCTTTAAAAGGCCAGGCTAAAACAAGGGAAGCCATGATCATCAGCAGTAATGAACAACTGCGCCAGGCCGAACTGGCTGAACAAAAGCAACGCGAAAAAGAAGCCCGCCTGCAACAGCTGCAGATACTGGCCATCTGTATTTTTATACCGATGTTCTTTATCATAACACTCGCCGTAAGCAGGATACGCATACACCGTAACGTGGTGCGTTTTATGGGCGTGGTATCTTTATTATTATTCTTCGAATTTTTGGTATTGTTGCTACATCCTTTAATAGAACAACTGGTGCACCATAATAAAGTATTAGAGCTGCTGGTATTGGTAGTGATTGGAGCCGGATTGGTACCACTGCATCACCGGCTGGAGCATTTGGTAATAGCCAGACTAACAAAACCGCGGGAACCAAGGTATACCATACCCGGAGCTGTAGACGCAGAAGAGAATATAACATCTACAGAAGCTACCCTCACAACAGACCTGTCTTTCATTGCAGAAAATATACCTTTGCCGGAAGATACCCCGCAAAAAAAATCTGCTTCCGCAGCAGATGCTACAGAAGCAGACGAAAAATAATGTACGGGTTTTAAGAACTTGGGATCACGGGTTTTAAAACGCCTTTTTTTAAAGGGGGCTTTTTGGCAGCTTTCTTAGCCACTTTTTTTACTGCCTTTTTTGCGGGGGCTGCTTTCTTAGCCGCTTTTTTAGCCGGCGCTTTTTTTGCTGCTGCTTTTTTAGCAGCTGGTTTAGATTTTTTTTTGGTAGCCATAATGAGTTATTTAGTACTTCTAATGTAAACATTTATTTTCTATTGCTCCAATAGTTTTTTGCATAATCACTTTCGCGGAATGCATTGTACAGTATTTCGCAATCACAATAACCGCCTTCATCCATCAGCATATGAAATATATCGAACTGCTCTTGCTTCCCGGCAGCAGCTATGGCTGTCAATAAATACAATTTTCTACTTGAATCATTTGGGAACCGTTTTTCAATTTAAAAAATAGGTGTTTATACGGTTGCAAAAGCTAAGCCTGCTTTGTATTTTAATACTTTCTTTTTTTTAACGTAAGCACTAATAACATTTACCCTCACTTAAAATAAAACTTTATGGCAAAAAAAACAATGTCCGGTTACCAGGAAACCGGCAAAAACAGCGCAGCGCTTTTTTCTTTAAAAGTACACCGCGGCGATGGTATGGCGCTTTTAGGCATGAACTGGAAGCAAGGCAAACCACCACTTGATTTTGTTGGTTTTTCCATCGAATACCGCGAGCCCAAAGGCGTGAAATTTTTTCCTTTAAGAAACCGGATCACTTTCCCGGATGCTAAAAAAGATGATCCCAATGTACGGTATACGCTACGTAGCCCGCTACAAAAATTCCGTTGGGTACATTTTCCACGAAATGCGGAGATGAAAGGGTTGTTTACCTACAAAGTAAAACCGGTATTCATGAATGCAGCAGGCGAATTGAGTTATGGCGAATCGCAGCAATGTTCTATTGCCCTTGCAAGAGAAACTTATCCTAAAGAACTGAACGTAACTTTTACAAGAGGTTTTGTTTCTTCGCAGGCTTTTGTTGATCGTTATGAAGAACACGGCGATATTAAAACCCTGATTCCCGGTAAGGCAAAAGACGGACTGGATTTTAAACCCACCCACCCGGATGCAAAGGAGGCATTGGCATGGATGGGATTTGAAGCCTATAACGCGATACTGGAAGTACTGGATGATGCGATCAAAAACAAGAAGGCCAAAGTGTGTATGATTGCCTACGACCTGAACCAGCCGGAAATTGTAAGTCGTTTAAAGAAATTAAAGAAACGCCTCCGTATCATTATTGATGATTCGAAGGATCATGGTGAAGAAGGTTCGGCTGAAAACGAAGCAGCAGAACTATTGAAAGCTACTGCCGGGGCCAGCCAGGTACTGCGACAAAAAATGGGAAGCCTGCAGCACAACAAAACCATTGTTGTACAGGGTGGCGGGTTAAATAAAGTGGTATGCGGATCAACGAATATATCCTGGCGGGGACTTTTTATACAAAACAATAATGCGATCGTACTCACAGGAGCCAAATCTGCAGACCTGTTCAATGAAGCCTTTGAAAATTTCTGGACAGTGGGAACTACCAATAAAGTATCGTTGTTTAATGATACCAACTCCCCCACCTGGCAATCACTTGGCCTGGCCAATATTGATGCCGATGTAACGTTCTCCCCGCACAGTGATACCAATTCCGTACTGCAATCTATCGGTGATGATATTGCTACGGTTGAATCCAGCCTGTTATACTCTATGGCTTTTCTCGCACAAACAGGTGGTCCTATAAGAGAAGCGTTGACAAAGATCACTGAAAGCAAAAAAATATTTGTGTATGGCATTGCGGATAAGCCTGTAGGTGGTATCAGTTTAAAAAGTACTGACGGTAACCCGCAACCGGTTTCTCCTGCCATCATCAGTAAAAATATTCCTGAACCGTTTAAAAAAGAACCTTCCGGTGGTGGTGGCATCCGTATGCACCATAAGTTTTTGGTAATGGATTTTAATACCGACAATGCAAGGGTATACATGGGCTCCTATAATTTTTCCGGCGTAGCCGATGCAAAAAACGGGGAAAATTTATTACTGGTCAAAGACCGGAAAGTAGCTACTTCCTATATGATTGAAGCGGTGCGGATATTTGATCATTATGAATTCCGCCTCGCAAAATCAAAGGCGGATGGGATCAATAAAAAACTGGAATTGAAATTACCACCGGCCAATACAAAACAAAAACCCTGGTGGGATAAATATTATTCCAATAAAAGATATGCGAGAGACAGGGAATTATTTTCTTAAATACAAGGAAAGGGAGCGCTGATTTTTATGATGCTGATGATAGGTTATGATCTATCTGCGTTAATCTTAATCATCATAAAAATCAGCGTTCCTCTTTATCCCCGCAGGCAATTGTATTCTTTATCAGTTATCCGGAATTTCCGGCTCTACTAATTTTATCAATTTTTCCAGCGACTCCTGCCAGCCCAGGTAACACATTTCAACCGGGATAATTTCGGGTATCCCTTCCTGTGTAACTTTCAGTTCAGTACCTCCCATAACTTTTTTCAACCATACCGAAGTGATCATCTCTCCCGGTAAATGGGGATTGTCAAATACGTCGGTATATTTTAAAAAACTGTTGGGCTCAATTTCTAAATACTTGCCGCCAAAAGAATGGCTATTACCGGTGCTGAAATTGGTGAAAGACATTTTGTAAGTTCCTCCCACTTTCACGTCCATTTGCTGTACCGTACATAAAAATCCATAAGGGGGCAACCAGGAAGCCATTGCAGCGGCTGTTGTAAAGGCACGATAAACTTTTTCCGGGCTTGCCTTAATGACCCGGTGTAATGAAACACTGTTTCCTGCCATAATAATTGTTTTTAGTTGTTGTTATAATGTAGTTTATAAATCGTTTGGCGTCCTGCCATCCACAGGTAGCTTCAACTGTTAATTGGTTCTTGTCCAGATTTTATTTTCCGTAAAAATCATGCCATCAATAGCCCCAATCCGTAAGTTGCTATGTATTAAAGTAAGGGAATTTTTTAATACCTGTAAAGTAAAGCCAGGATTATTTGCTAACCGGGTAAAGTTTTTTAGGACGGTACATTCCATTTCGATCCATTTCATGCCAATTCATACCATTTCATGCCTTTTCGATCCATTTCGATCCCGCCCGCTTTTTGCCGGATGTAGTTTCGTTTTACATACTTGGATGATCACTACCAAAAATTAAACCGTGAAAAAAAATACTGTCCGAAAATGTCACAAAAAAAATGTCACAACCTTGTGACAAAAAAATGGAGAAAAAAAATGACGCCATGATACGGATTAAGACATTACTTATAATCGCATTCGCATTTTTTTTAAAGAAATTATTCTACCAGCTAACATGACCATATATAGGCATCCTATAAATTTATATAAACATGGCTGTTGCTGTCCTGGTGTAATTTCCACACAACTTACTACCCTTCTGTAAAAAGTAGTTTGCATTAAAGTCCCCAACAGCTATCTTTATTTTATATTCACCGCTAAAGTCTTGACAACTGTCCGGACTTTAGCGGTACGTCATTTGAAATATAACATCGTTAAAAAATAAATCATGAAAATTTTAATTATTATTTTTTGTGCATGCTTTTCTGTCGCTGTTATGGCGCAGGATCATTCGCTGGAAAAAATATGGGAAACAGATGCTGTGATCGCTGTTCCTGAATCTGTATTGCCGGTAAAAAACCTGCTCTATATTTCTTTAATTGATGGCGGCAGCTGGGAAGCAGATGGTAAAGGAGGCGTGGGGAAATTAAGCGCTGATGGAAAAAAATATGATGCCAGCTGGATCACCGGTTTAAATGCACCAAAAGGAATGGGCATTGTTGGAGAACATCTATACGTTGCTGATATGAACGAGGTAATAGTGATCAATATTAAAAAAAATGCCATTGAAAAAAAGATTGCTATCGACAGCGCAAAGGGATTGAACGATATCACTGTAACTGCTAAAGGGATCGTGTATATTTCTGATTCAAAGACAGCAAGGATATGGAGAATAGAAAATGATAAAGCGGAACTTTATCTTGATAATATGAAAGGCGTGAATGGATTAAAGGCGATCGGTGAAGACCTGTATATCGGCTCAGGTAAATTGTTCCTGAAAGCCGACGCTAAAAAACAGCTTACTAGAATAGCCGAAGTACCACAGGGTATTGATGGTATTGAGCCTATAGGGAATGGCGATTTTATATTGACTGCATGGGCAGGTTATATTTGGTATGTATCTGCCAATGGCAAAGTTGAAACCTTATTAGAGACCTATCAACAAAATAAGAATACCGCTGATATTGGTTACGATCAACAGCAACGTATTTTGTACGTGCCAACATTTAATGCAAAGCAGGTAGTAGCTTATAAGCTGAAATAAATCACTATACTAACCACGCCTTGACTCTTTAATCGGGAAAGAAAATCATCTTAATTAAACTAAATTATAAATGCTTCACCAGGTTAAAAATAGTATAAGAAACAGCCAGGAAATCTGCATAAGAATTATCCTGGAAAGTCCTCCAACAGGTGTTGACTTTGGAATTCAAAAAGGTAGTGGAAATCATTATGAAATAATTCAAAAGCAAAGATCAAATAATAATGATCTATGCTTTGAATGTAGGATTTCAGTAAAGGAAGGCAAAACCCTTTTGCCAAATTTTACCGGGCCATATGTTCAAGGACCTTTAAACGAACGCTTCATTTATATTGGCATTGGAACTTATGCTGGCCAGGTAGATTCGGCCTGGAGTCGTCGGTTGAAAATCCCATTGAGAGATATTTCATCTGAAACCGTCAAAATTTTATTGACCGGTTCGCCGGCTGTGCTGGAAACAAAAGTTCCGGGAACAGGTAAAGACGGCGGGCCAAACTGCGCCACAGTAAAACCTTTCCCTGGCTGGCATTTAGCTGTACTATAACTGAACAGGCATGGATGAATGCAGTAAGCAACACTTACTCCGGGCAAATTACCATTGGAAAAGACCTGCTTCAATTTACTTTGTAAACCTTTGTACTTATCTTGCCAACAGTAAAGATTATGAGTTGACTGAAATTGCATGGATCTCAAATGGTTTAAAATAAAGCAGATGTTTTTTGTAAAATTTGGTATAGCCACGAGCCCGATCGGTATTGGTGAGTATATGGTTAAATGTCCTTCCTGCGAAAGCGATCAATGGGCCGATATAGTGGTATTAAGTAATTATGCTTATTTTTTTGTGATACCGGTTTTCCCGGTGGGAAAAGAAGCGAATATATTTTGCAAAAAATGTGGATTGAAAAGATACGGTTCCGCTTTTGATCCCAGATTGATCAGCGATTATGAACAGGTTAAAAAGCAATACCGCCATCCCTGGTTTACTTATATAGGCGCAGGAGTAATTGCACTACCATTTGTAGTTTGGTTACTTGCTTCCATTTTTTCATAAATAAAAAAATAAGAATCAGTGATCCAAAAACATGAATTACCTGGTTTTACTCATATTAATTCTTGCAGTAGTCCTAGCTGTATTTAATAGATTGGCGTTTGAGACAAAACGTAAACATCGTCGCAACTATTACAGGAACGAATATCTTAAATCGGATGCATGGAGGCGCAAGCGTTATGTAGTGTTAAAGCGAGATAACTGGCGCTGCGTATATTGTGGTGCACGTGCTACTCAAGTCCACCACAAGAAATATGCAAGAAAAAACATTGGAAAGGAGCCGGTCAAATGGCTTGTTTCTGTTTGTAAGATTTGTCACGACTCACAGCATCCTGTAACCAAATAAAAACTGCAATCAATATAGATTTAGCGATCATTCATGGACAACAGTCCAATAACCCAATTCCTTTACTGAAAGAAAATATAAACCACTTGATAAAAAATAATTCTCTTTAACTTTAACAGTAAAAAAAGGCCATGAGCAATATACCCACATTGTACGAATGGGCGGGAGATATGAAAACCTTTGAAGCACTGTTTACAAAATTTTATGGCAAAGTGTTGAAAGATGACCTGTTGGGAGAAGTATTTAAAAATATGTCGCCGGAACATATCACACAGGTATCACATTTTGTAGCTGAAGTATTTGGTGGTGATAAATTGTATACCCGCAAAGACAAAGGCAGCCATTCCATCATGATCGGAAAGCATATCGGGAAAATGCTGACTGAAGAAAAACGCCAGCGCTGGGTACAATTATTATTGCAAACCGCAGATGAAGTAGGTTTAAAAAGCGACCCGGAATTTCGCTCGGCATTTGTTGGTTACATTGAATGGGGAACACGCCTGGCAGTAATTAACTCACAACTTACCGAAAACCCAATGGCAACCAATGAGCCCATGCCTAAATGGGGCTGGGGTGAAACTGGTGGGCCTTATCTTCCAAACGATAATTAAAATTTACCAATGAAAAAAAGACTATTGATCACGCTCGCTTTTTTTGGCAGCTTTGCATTGGGATTCGCATTCAATTCGCTGCTCTCAAATATTACTAACGAACAACCCTTAAAAAAAGTAACAGGCATTGGCGGTATTTTTTTTAAATGCAAGGATCCTAAAAAAGTGAGGGCATGGTATCAAACTCATCTGGGTTTAAATACCAATCAATATGGGGCAGTTTTTGAATGGCGCCAGGGAGCGGATACCACGAAAAAAGGTTTTACCCAATGGAGCCCGTTCAATGAAAAAACAAAATACTTTGAACCTTCAGCAAAAGACTTTATGATCAATTACAGGGTGGAAAACCTGGAAGCACTTATTGATCAGCTTAGGAAGGACAGTGTAACGATCGTGGACAAAGTTGAAACAGCTGAGTATGGAAAGTTTATTCATATCATGGATATAGAAGGCAATAAAATTGAATTATGGGAGCCCAATGATATAGAATTTGAAAAGCTGGGTAAAAAAATTGGTGCAACAACAACAAAATAGCAACTCCCTTTTTTAATATCGATGCTGAAACTCTTATCTCAGCGCGGTTTTCACACAACTTCCATTGCTTCCTAAAAATTGTAACTGTGAAATCCCGATGCGGAAAGCCGGTTTGTGTATAAAGGCTGCAAGCGCTATCTTTATTGCAAGGCCGCAGTATATCAGATTGATTTTAAAAGTTGCTCCTTTATGCTGTTTTGTATCTTCTCTTCACTACAACAATCATTAACAAAAATAAATCTAACACTACAACATGAAAAAAGTAACAGGAATTGGTGGTATTTTCTTCAAATGCAAAGATCCGAAAGTAGTTAACGAATGGTATAAAACGCATCTTGGTTTAGACACCAGCCCATATGGAACAAGCTTTGAATGGCGTGACCTGGAGGACCCTTCCAAAAAAGGGCTTACGCAATGGAATCCTTTTGCAGAAAACACTAAATATTTTGAGCCTTCCGGCAAAGAGTTTATGATAAATTACAGGGTGGAGAATTTAGAAACCCTGGTAGCAGAACTTAAAAACGGAGGCGTAACCTTCGTTGACAATATCGAAGATTCTGAATATGGCAAATTTGTTCATATTATTGATACGGAAGGCAACAAGGTAGAACTTTGGGAACCGAAGGATGAGAAGTAGAATGTCTAATTGCCTTCATCAAGTATTAATAGCATTAATTTAATTCATATCATGCAGTTTCCAGATAAAATTCCTATTGAGAGAATGGAAGAATATCATACTCATTATCTGGGTAAGACATTAAATGGACAACAATTTTGGGGATATGTAGCTTTTATATATACTGTCTTCCCAAAAGATGTTAAGGGTGATTGGAGAGATTACAGGAATGAGTATGCTATTCTGCATCTGTTTGACAAAGAAGGAAATCATTTAAATACGAAACATTGGTTAGGAGGAACGACAAATGAAGTTAGCGACATACAATTGTATTCCAGACTTGAAGAAATGATAGCGGAGCTTGGCGAAATTGGATTTTGTGACATTGAAGTAAAATTATTTACTACAGTGATTGATGACGTAACATTCGGAATTGTTCCGGATAGCGCATGTGGATTTATCAATCTTGAGCCATATGCCACAATTGCTTTTGGAGCACCATGGGACGGAAGTTATTCAACGTGATAACCCTGTTCCATGACCGATATAAATTAAAAACGCCAATACTCACGTATTGGCGTAAACTAAAAACAAAATAATAAAATCTTAATTGGTCACTATACGCACCGGCCCGTTGCCATCTCCCATTAATTCTTTTCTTGCTTTGGCAAATTCTGCAGGCGTTACTTTTTTTCCTTTTACAGGCGCTTTAATATCCGTTTTTTTAACGGTGGTTTTTATTTCTTTCGCTACATAAACAATTTCTCCCTGGTTTACATCCAGTGCCAATATCAAACCCGGTAAACCACTGAATTGTGCAGGGCCGGCTGGTATACTCATATCCTCTGCATACCAGGCCTGCAGGTCCAGCCCCATTAGTGATTTGCCCGTAGCTTTTTTACAGGCATGTCCTGCTACCGTTTTTGTTTCGCCCTCTACCAGTTTCCAGCTTACATTACGAATAGAGTCTTCCACTAAAAATTCTTTTTCCATCAGGCTTCTTTTTTCAACGGCCAACTGCGTGGTAAAATCTTTATAAAAAATATTGTCATTACCACCAAACCGCATTACTACCCCACCCTGTGGCTGCTCACTCAAATCGGGCTCCTCCTCTATTATTTTGTACAGGGATTTATTGTCAGCAAATAAAAGGTCGAACTGCGTAGTGCGGAACTGCGGCACCATGGAGCGCATTTGTTCATTTTCTTTCGGTATGCGCCGGTGCAGGTCTATTTTTTCTTCATATACGATGGTTCCTTCTTTTACCTGTGCAGTAGCCAGCTGTACCAGCATAGCGGCAGCGGCCAGGGCAATAATTTTTTTCATGTTGTTTATTTTTATCCCAAAGCTATTTTGCAACTGCTGATATGCAGGTTAACCATCCTTTCATTAAGGTTAATTAAGGTTAATGCCCGTAAAAAACGATAGGCTAAAGCAGTACATTTGCAGGGATAGTTTTTATGAAAAAGAAAATTGCAGACCCTTTATTAATGATAGCCACGATACTACTCATCGTGGGCTTCCAGGTATACTGGATAAAAAATAATTACGACAGGGAGAAAAGATTACTCAGCAGCAAAGCAGGCATCATTTTTCGTACCGCTGTATTTGAATTGCAGGCTAAAAAACTAAACCTGTCGATGGGAAATAAAGGAAATGTACATTCTGATATCAAACTAATATTTAAAGATAACGATCAGGACCCGCCGCTGTTAATAAAGAACAGCAGTACCGAACAGGTGGTGGGTATGTCTGATGCTATTCGCAGGCAGCTGGCCGATTCCAGTTTACAACATCCGAAAAAAAAGTCGCAGGTATTGATATCCATCAATAATACATCAGTATTATATAAAGACAGCGGCGAAAAAGATATACTACCCCAGGATATCAAAGGCGATAATCCCATCATAAAAATGTTTTATGGTATTGATTCATTAAAAGCGCCCATAAAAAAAACAGATATTATTGCCGCTGTACAACAAGCATTCATAAAAGAAAAATTACCGGTAGCCTTTTCTGTGGATTCTCTTACCGCAAAAAAAGAGAACCCTGTTTCGGATGATATTAGAAACGCCATTGAAAACCTGGATGAGGTTACCGTGGGCTTTACCAATCCTGTTACTTACAAATTACAATTGACGGATACATTGGGTTACCTGTTTAAAAAATTATGGCTTCCCCTGCTATTCAGTGTCTTCCTGGTAGCGATCACTATTTTTACATTCCTGTTGCTGTACCGTAACCTGAACCGGCAAAAAAGATTGACGGAAATTAAGAATGAGTTCATCGGTAATATCACCCATGAATTAAAAACCCCAATCAGTACCGTAAGTGTAGCAATAGAAGCCATGCAGCATTTCAATGCCCTGCAAAATCCCGAACGTACAAAAGAATACCTGGTAATTGCCAATAACGAATTACACCGGTTGGGCCTGCTCGTAGATAAAGTATTGCGCTTATCCCTGTTTGAGAAACAGGAAGTGGAACTGCAGTTACAGCAATTCGACAGCAAACAGCTGGTTAATGAAGTGCTGGATACCATGAAACTGCAGTTTGAAAAACAACAGGCATCGGTAACACTTCATACAACAGGCGATAATTTTATGCTCACCGCCGACCGGATGCATATTACCAGCGTGATCTATAACCTGCTGGATAATGCGCTTAAATACAGTACCGGTTCGCCGGTAATAACAATTGACCTTACGGCAACGGCTACCATGATCAGTTTACAGGTTAGCGACAAAGGCATTGGTATTCCCGCAGCTTATGCCAATAAAATATTTGAAAAATTCTTCCGGGTACCTTCCGGCAACCAGCATAACGTAAAAGGCTATGGGCTGGGATTGAGTTATGTAGCGCATATTATTGCACAGCATAAAGGTACTATCGATGTAAAAACAGAAGAAGGCAAGGGAACTACTTTTACCATTCAATTACCAATACAGCATGAAAGCAATTAAGATACTCTACGCCGAAGACGAAGTGTTTTTAGGAAAGATCGTAAAGGAAAGCCTGGAAACAAGGGGTTACGAAGTATTGATGGAAACCGATGGTGATAAAGTGATGCCGCTGTTTAAAAGCACTAAGCCAGATGTGTGTATACTGGATGTGATGTTACCCAATAAAGATGGGTTTGCTATTGCGGAAGCGATAAGACAAACCGATCTTGAAGTGCCGATCTTATTCCTTACCGCCAAAACGCAAACCAACGACCTGGTAAAGGGATTTCAGCTGGGTGGCAATGATTATATCCGCAAACCCTTTAGTATGGAAGAACTGATCGTAAGGGTGGAGAATGCCCTGCGTGTACGCAACGGCGAAAGGCCTGCCGAAGAAAAAAGAGAAGCGGTAAAAATGGGTAAATACAGTTTTAATATGGGCCGGCAGTTATTAAAAGACGATAGTGAAGAAAAAAAACTATCTTTCCGCGAAAGCGAATTATTAAAATTATTGTACGAAAATAAAGACCGCGTGATCGACCGCAGGGATATTTTGAATTTACTCTGGGGCAATGATAGTTTTTTCAACTCCCGCAATCTTGACGTATATATTACCAAACTCCGTGGTTATTTAAAAAGCGACCCTTCACTGGAGATCATCACTATTAAAGGCATTGGTTACCGGTTTGTGATGGAATGATCTCCCATTTTTATAAGACTTATCGGAATTCATAAATCAAAGTACTCTTTCATCCCGTAATTTTGCGGCTTCTTAATTTATTAATCAACGGGTATGAGTTTACTTTTTTCTCCTTTACAACTAAAGAGCGTAACACTTAAAAACAGGATCGTTGTTTCGCCCATGTGCCAATACTCCTGTACAGATGGCTTTGCAACTGATTGGCACCTGGTGCATTTAGGCAGCCGTGCCGTGGGTGGTGCAGCATTGATCATCCAGGAAGCTACTGCAGTACATGCAGCCGGAAGGATCAGCTATGGCGACCTGGGCATATGGAAAGATGAACATGTTGAAAAACTGCAACAGATCGTTTCCTTCATTCATAATAATGGAGCGGTAGCTGGTATACAATTGGCGCATGCCGGCAGAAAAGCCAGTTGCGAATTACCCTGGAATGGCGGCAAACAAATTCATTCCGGCGAAAACCATTGGCAAACAGTGGCGCCTTCTCCCCTTCCTTTTTATGAAGATGATATGGTACCACATGCATTAACTAAAGACGAGATTGTTGCTGCGGTAAATGATTTTAAAAATGCGGCAGTTCGTGCCCTGAAAGCCGGTTATAAAATAATTGAACTTCACGCTGCACACGGTTACCTCATCAATGAATTTTTATCGCCATTGAGTAACCAGCGTACTGATGAATACGGCGGTAGCTTTGAGAACAGGATCCGTTTTTTACTGGAAATAATTGCAGCAGTACAAACAGTTTGGCCTGCAGACCAACCCTTATTTGTACGCATCTCTGCGTCCGACTGGATGGAAGGCGGCTGGACCATTGCCGATTCCGTACAACTGGCCATGGTATTAAAACATAAAGGGATTGACCTCGTAGATACGTCATCAGGTGGTAATTCGCCAAAGGCAGTGATACCCGCAGGACCGGGTTACCAGGTACCGTTTGCCGAAGCTGTAAAAAAACAATCAGGAATGCTAACCGGTGCTGTAGGCATTATCACCAATGCAAGGCAGGCAGAAGACATATTGCAACAGCAACAGGCCGATCTCATTGTAATGGCAAGGGAATTATTGCGTGATCCTTATTTTCCATTGCACGCTGCAAAGGAATTGAATGAGGATATTGCATGGCCGCAACAATACCTGAGGGCAAAAAGATAAATTGGAATGAGTTAAGGGTTCGAAGAGTCGCGGGTTATTGATCGTTAGCGAGTCATTTCGCAAACGGTCAATAATTAAATAACCCGCAACCCGTAATGAAACAGCGTTGTTTTTTATCATTAATCACCACACATCATGCCCGTAACACATCCTTATATTAAATTACTCTTGCAGTGTATCGAACTGGAAGAAAAAGAACAGGTAAAAAGATACAGTTTAGACCAGCAACATACGCTTAAATCATTAAAGGCCGAAGGGCTGGCCTTACACCCGGTTACGGTTACCCGTAAAAATTTTGGTTATGCCGATTACCCCGAGATCAGTTTCCGCCTGAATTTTCCCGCAGAAACCAACCTGTTTAAAGATGGTGCTGCTATTGAATGTTTTTGCACTGGCGAAGAACCCGTAAAAGGCATATTGATGAACCTGGATGGCAAGACAGGTGAGTTCCGTTTATTTGCACCAGATTTCCCTGATTGGATAGAAGATGATGGCGTAGGTATAAAGCTGGCTCCCGATCAACGCACTACTACCATCATGAAAACGGTGCTGAATAATATTGAGTATAACAAGGACCGGTATCGCTTATTCGAACAGTTGCATAGTGATATACCTGCTATAAAAAATGATACGGACAGATCAGCGGTTGCTTTAGTATTTCATAATAAAAATTTAAACACCAGTCAGCAGCAGGCCGTAACGGCCATTACACAAAACGAAGAAATCACGATCGTACATGGACCGCCGGGCACAGGTAAGACCACTACGCTGGTGGAAGCTATTGCACAATTGGTAAAGGCAGGAGAAAAAGTATTGGTATCCGCTCCCAGCAATACCGCGGTAGATAATATTGCCAAAGGATTGATCGCCAGGAACCTGGTTGTATTGCGTATTGGCAATACCAGCAAAGTGGATGAAGATATTTTTCAACATACGCCCGAAGGAAAATTATCCAGCAGTAAACAATTAAAAGAGATCAAACAATTAAAGATCCGTGCGGAAGAATTCCGGAAGATGGCATTGAAGTATAAACGAAGTTTTGGCAAGGCAGAAAGAGAGCAACGCAATTTATTATTTAAAGAAGTAAAGAACATCCGCACCGAAATAAAACAGCTGCAGGCCTACAACGAAGAGAAATTATATGCCGAAGCCAATGTAATAATGGGTACGCCAGTGGGATTGTATGATGCAAAGATCAATGACATCAAATTTCAAACGCTGGTGATTGATGAGGCCGGGCAATGCATTGAACCATTGGCCTGGTGCATTTTTCCATTGGCTCAAAAATATGTATTGGCAGGAGATCATTTGCAATTACCGCCCACCGTGTTGAGCAATGAAGCGGCCCGGCTGGGTTTGAACAAATCTATTTTAGAAATAGCGATCAACACAGTTGCAACTGTTTTTTTATTGAATACCCAGTATCGCATGAGGGAAGCTATTGCCGGTTTTTCGGGCAACTATTTTTACAATGGATTATTATTAACCGCACCCCATCTTACCAATAATGGCTCACACATAACTTTTATAGATACTGCAGGCTCGGGCTACAATGAAAAGCATGGCAGTGATGGCAGCAGCCTTCAAAACGAAGGTGAGTTACAGATCGTACAAAAATTACTGGAAACAGAAAATATTGATCCGTTACATACCGCATTTATTTCTCCCTATGCGGGTCAGGTGGCCGCAGCAAAAGAAATATTGCCCAGGCAAATGCGTATCAGCACTATCGATAGTTTCCAGGGGCAGGAAAAAGAGATCATCATTTTATCGCTGGTAAGAAGTAATGATGATGGAGATATTGGTTTTTTAAAAGATTACCGCCGGATGAATGTAGCTATCACCAGGGCGAAGGAACAGTTATTTGTTATTGGAGACAGTGCAACCATTGGCGCAGATTCTTTTTACAATTCTTTTTTAAGTTATATAGAACATTCCGGCATTTACAGAACTGTATGGGAATTTGATATGGGATAATTGCTCATAAGCTGATCACGAAAGAATCATTAGGACTATTCACTTCAATTTTTTTAGTGATGGTACCGCTGTCATGCTGTACCTGTAATATATACCATCCGGGTATTACGATATTACTCACATAAAATTCTCCCTGTTCATTCGATATGGCGGCCATATCATTAAATTCATGTGAGCCCTGGGTTATCATAATAATAGCGTCGGCAACAGGCTGGCCGCTGGTTGTTTGCACTCTACCTTTTACGGATGCCCGCTTTTCCATTGTTTTGTTATTGTTGTTGAAACATGCTGTGATAATAAGCGGCAATAAAAAGCAGGAGGATAAAACCAATATGACTGTTTTTATCCTCCCTGCTCTTTTTCTTACATACCCTGGTTTTTCCATGACTGAATGTTATTGAATACCGGCGTTACGATCCTGGTAGCCGAATTGCCCGACAAATCGCCGTTGGTATGAATACCTACGCAAGTGCGTGTATCCCCTACCTTTACCCAAACGGGAGCGCCGCTTTGTCCGCCATAAGTATCAATATCATACTTAATTACCCTGCTGGTAACTGATTTGGGTTTAAGAGCCATAAACCATTGCTGGTTGCCGCCCTTATCACCAGGATAGCCGGACAGGTTAAGTACTGAAGACATCAGGTAAGCATCGGTTTTTACACCAAAGCCAAAATAACCGGTTAAGTCGCCCGGACGTGAGTTGGCAGGTAATATGATTGCTCCATAATCATAGTCCCTGTTCTTACTGTTTGTCCACCCGGCAACACTTCTCAGGTTACTGCTGATGCCGGAGCCATATGGCCTCGAAGCATCATTCAGCCCTGGTATTACTTCAATACTTTTAGCCCATCCGCCATGATCGTGCATGAAAACACAATGGCCTGCGGTAATTACAGTGCGTGGCGATACCAGCCAGCCTGTTCCGATCCATTTTGACCCATCTTTGGCCGTGATCTTTAATGCGCAGATGGCCCGCCATGGATAAGAAGTGGTGGCAAAAACCCTCACACGGTTATCTGCCCCAATCACTACCTCCTGCAATTGTGCTTTAAGTTTAGGAATCAATTCTGTGTAACTGGCATATAAGGCATCCATGGGCTGGCTTTCCTGCAGCGGTATATCCATTCCACTTTCTTCATAACTGGTTTCTGTAGCCGCAGCTTCTGTTTCCAGTTTGTTGAATACTTCTTTGTCGCCCTCGCCAGGTCTTATCACAGCAACGCCTTCCACATCTTCTACTTCCGTTTCGGATAATTCCGGGAAAACAGTTTCTCTAGAAGGCATCACTGTATTTAAATTTCCTGTGGTGGTTTGTGCGTAGGGTGGTTCATCCAGTAATCCTTCAACACTGGAATGCCCATTGCCATTTCTTTCTGAAATAATTTTTGATTTCATACAAAATAATTTTACTGTAAATAATTTGATTCAAAAAAGGGCGGTGTTGCCAGGCGAACAACGAATGCATGCAACAGCCTGCATGGCGATGCACAGCGGTATACTTCCCGGGGGTTTTATATATCAATTGCTGGTGATGGTATACTCTTGCTTACTTATAGCAACAATCAATAACCGAAGCCTTGTTATAGTGTTCCCGGTCCCGTTATAGGTGTGAGATAAATTGAAACCCGGAACATTTGGTAGATCCCTGCTGTTAGTTTAAAACGTTTCCCGCTAATGGAGCTTTAACTGAAACGTACTTTTTAAAGCGCTATAATTTTGTTCCTGCAACTGTTCTTACAACAACTGCCGGAATAAAAGTAAATCATATTATATATAATTGCAAGATAAAAAGCAAATATTTTTTAGCACAAATGATAAGCTCCTCCCTGCGAATAAAAGCAGGAATTATGTAAATAAAAAAGGGTTGCAGTTTTATCGCTGCAACCCTGGGATTAAATGCCTTCCTTATTGATTATTGAACCAATAATTTTTGTGTAGTTATTGTTCCTTCACTATCGGTAATTTTTACCAGGTAAGTTCCTGCCGGCCATGCTGCAGTACTGATTTCCTTTTTAACATCAGTAAACCTAAATGCTGTAAACAAACTACCATTACTGGCGTAAATATTTACCGTTTTAATACCTGCTGCATAAGTGGTAATACTGAAGTGATCATTTTTTACAGGATTAGGGTAAATAGTAACCAGGTTATTTGTATTCAGCATATTTATCAACCTGGTATCAGACAGGTATTCATTACCCGTAATTTCCTTCGCTTTAATACGGTAATACAATTTATTACCAGGTATATTTTTATCAGTAAAAGTATAAGCGCTTAAGCCCTGCGCAGCAGTTACAGTTGCAACAGGTATAAAATCAATGGCATTGTTAGAGCGTAATATCTCAAAGGAGCTTACATTATCAAAATTCCCTGTTTTCCATCTTAATAGAGCGTCATTATTTTGCCGGCCTGCAGTAAAATATTCAAACTGCACCGGTAATACTGCACCCGGGGATACAATAAGATCAGAACGGAATTTTTTAAAATTATCCTGCGACAGGTCTTTGGCAGCAATACCATCACCATAATAAATATTATCGCCATCATCGCTGATGAACTGTAATTTATTCAACGCCAATTGCCCGCTTTCATTTACCTGCATTACGCCTTCGATATTTAAACCGGCAACATTAAAAGAAGATAAGGCCACGGGTGCATCAACTGCATTACCCGTCCAGCGATACACAGCAGGGTTCAATGCTTCATCGTAACTACCTGCTAGAATGATGTATGTGCCATTAGACAACCGGATCATATCACGAATACCCCTGGTACCAAGATCAAGTTCAATAGGTGCTCCAATGGAAGGATTACCCGAGGGTGCGCCATTGTTAAACCAGGTTTCAAAGTTCAATACAGGTGCAATTACTGCTTTTGTTCTGCTTGCAACAGGTACCAGCGGTGCCCTGAACCCGATATACATTGTGCTGTTATCGGGGCCGAAAACCATTCCTTCCACGTTAAACCCATCAATTAGTTTGGGGTCGTGACCATTGGCAGCACTAGCTGTAAAACCATATCCATTGGCATCTCCCCAGGTAATTAACTGCTGGCGCAGATTACTGTAATGGCCTGCATTGCTGAAAGTAGTTCCACTTCCTGTACCTGTTATGTTTATTGCAAACAGGCGGTTGCGGCTTGGACGATCGGCAAAACTTGTGCTGCTGTTACTCATAGAACCCAGCCAGTAAGTGCGTCCGGTAACTGTGTTGCTTTGCACTGCAGCTTCCACATCTACTTCCCTGCCATCAGGAAGTCCCAATACATTGGCCTGGTTGAAATCGAAAGATTTTACAGGTAAACCCGGGTTGTTCCTGTCAAATACAAAGAAAATATTCTTCTCGTCATCAGAAATAGTCATGAAGTTATCATCAAGTGCAATAGCTGCAGAAGCATCTGAATTACCTGTATGCCAACGTATACTTGTTGCCGAAGACGCAGCCATTGACGCAGCCATATTGATCACCAGGGTTTTTGTATCCAGCCCTTTGGTAAGTGTAAGTGTGATATCAGCATAACCAACAGCCGCAGCTGTGATTTTTATGGTAGCCTGCCCGTCAGCTTTGGTAATATTAATATTGGCATTGGGCACAACTGTTGTGTTACTGCTGGCGCCGCTAAGTGTATAATTGGCCAAGGGAATGTTTACCCCATTTTCCTTTATATCTGTGATAATACCTTGTTGTTGTACCGGATCGGCCGCATCATTTATTGTAGTGGTTACGTATGGAGGATGCAGCGTAGTTATTGTGTTATTGAAAGTAAGTGATAAAGCATTATCTCCCGTACCACTGACCGCCACATTTACTGCTGTGGGCACCCCCCCTCCGGTAATACTTACATTTCCTGATTGTACCCCTGAAGCCTGTGGAGAAAAACGCACCTGGAAATTGCCAATAACTGTACCGTTACTGCTGTAAGCAACTGTTGTTGCATTACTCCAGCTATTGCCATCATTAGAAACCTGGAAATTACTATTAGGTGCAGTTATATTTAGTGTACCCGTTGCTGGTGTAAGATTGGATGCTGTAAGTGTAATTGTTTGCCCGGCCGTATTTGCGCCTACCAGTGTATTGGCAAAACTTATATTATTTGTAGAAGGATTAACGGTTGGAGATACTGCTGCAATTGGTGCAAATGCAATACCCTTTATAATTTTTCCCGCAGCTGCAGTATATAAAATAACATTGCTGGCAGTATTAATATTAAGTGTTGTATTAAAACCTGCGGCGTCCTCCAGTTTAATTACACTGTTGGCGGTTAATGCACCTTGCCCGGTGGTTACATACAGGTAAGCCCCTGCTCCTCCTGTTTGTGCAGCAAGCCCAAAACCTCCAAAAGTAGTGGTATAGCTTCCATTGGTAACCCATGAACCGCTCACCAGCGAGTATTTGTTGATCGTTCCCGCTGTATTGGATGTAGCAGAAAGCACATACAATATATCATATGCGGTACCGTTAGTACCGGAGGATACCATGTAAAAATCCTGCAGACTGGCATTATTGGCTAATCCAGGTAAACCGGTTACTGTGCCGCCGGTAGCAGCAGAAATAGTGCTCACCTGTATCACCGTTACCGTTCCGCTTGCCGAAGATATATATACCGTTCCCCCAAAGGATTTTACTGAACGGAAATTTCCGGCAGGACTTGCAGTAGTAGTGCCGTTGGCATAGGCACCATTCTGGTCTGCAATAAACCACACTGTGTTGTTGAGCGATGTAGCCGCTCTTGTTTGCTGACCAGATGCACCTGTATAAGTAGTGGCCAGGGTAAAATTACCCGCAGCATTATAAGTTCCTACAGCACGGGGAAGAATAGTATTGGCATTTACCGCCGTTAAAATACTGTTATGCCCGGTAAAAGTAATCAAACTGCCATCGTTGCTATTGGCAACATAACCGGTGGAAGTTGCACTTCCTGAAAACCGTAAAGCTATCCCCGCTGTAACACCATCAATTAAATGTGTGGTTATGGCAGCCTGACCAGCCGAGCTGGTATTGATCTCTACCATAGCGCAGGTAGTATTATTGGCTGACGCATCAGCTTGTAAAAAAGCCAGGTTGCCTGCTGTAAATGCCTGGCAAAATACTGTTGAACAAGAAAGTAAAAAGAGAAAAGTGTAGATTATTTTTTTCATGAAGTGAGTTTCGGCAAAGTTGTGCCCACAACATGAGTATAATGTTACTGCAATATTAATTTTATGTTACACCAATATTAAATGACTGCCTGGAAGCATTATTGCCAGATGGAGAAAGTGATGCCGTTAATCTTTTGGATCATATTGCCGGTTTTCATTGCACCCTGGTATTCTTTACGGTCCATTTCATTATACCAGCTAAAAGCGTTGGCCCCGATGCTTTTGATCTTTCCTTTATTGAATTTATCGTCGAATATGGAATAATAAGTTAATGCCGTATTACCCACCGATTTTAATTTGCCCCTGAAGCTTTCATTATCAAAAGAACCGTAGTATACCAATTGAACAGGGCCGGCTGCTTTTAATTTTCCCCTATAGCTTTCATTATCATAACTCATATAATAATCCAGCTGCGCCGAACCGATTGATTTTATTTTTCCTTTTTGTTCCTGCGGCTGCGAAGCAGCATAATAAGTAATTACGGTAGCCCCGATACTTCTTACCTTACCCCTGAACGCTTCATCCGCTTCGGGGCCATAATAATCTACCCTGCCCATATAAGGTTGCAGTTTACCCTGGTAATAGCCCATACGCCCGGGATCAGATGCAGTTCCCCATTCTATAATGTTGCCGTCAGGTGAAATTTTTATAATGGCCTGGTCACTGGTAGTAAATGAAAAGGAAGACAATGTACTGGCTGCCGATAAGCCTACATGAGTTAAGGATTGGGCGAAACCTGTAATGCAAATAATAAAAAACCAGAGTAACAGTAAAAACTTTTTCATAGCACATTATTGTAGCATGAAATTATAGCATTTCCGTTAAAAAAACATAGCCTGGTTAAAGGAAAAAGAATTACAGTTATTACCATTTACGGTCAATAATATTAGCTAAAGCCCTGGTAAGATCGTCGAAGCGATTAGGTTTTTGTAAAAAAAAGGCAGCGCCCAGTTGTATGCTTTCTTCCTGTTCTTTTTTGTCGGAGGAGGTGGAATAAATGATCACGGGGATATTTGTAAACCGGTCATCTTTTTTAATAGTAGCCAGGCATTCTTTACCATTAGTACGCGGCATATTGAGGTCGAGAAAAATAAAATCGGGCAAGGATTCCAATTCATAAAGCAATTTATCCAACGCCTCTTCCCCATCCAAAGCTGTTATGCATTGGCAGGAAGTATCTATTTGTTTCAAGGCTTCGGTAAACAATTCCCTGTCATCGGGATCATCATCCGCAATAAAAAAAAGCTTCGCTAGGTTCACTTAGTTATTCTTATGCAGCAATATTAAAGTATATTTTTAATTGTCAAAAATATAATTTTTAAGGCTCTTTACAGCCTATATCGCTCCATAAAACCATTTACACCACCGCCGTTTCGGGTGCTTTATCAAAAAACAGCTTAAAAACCGTTCCCGTATTCAGTTTTGACTGTACATCAAATGAAGCGTTATGCGATTTAAGGATATTCAGTGCCGACGATAACCCCAGCCCCATACCATTTTGTTTGGATGTAAAATAAGGTTCAAAAAGATGCGACAGGTTTTCCTCGCTGATACCACAACCATTGTCCTGGATAGAGACCACATACTGCCCCTGTTGATTTTCTACGCCTACCAGCAATTCGCCTTCTTCTTCGGGCATGGCTTCCACCGCGTTGATGATGATATTTAAAAAAGCAATTTTCAACTTTTCATTATCGGCCATTATCCAGGCAGGACTATTAATATAATCACGTTTTAAACTGATCCGCCTTAAGGTGATGCGGTCAACTGCAGATTCCAGGCTTTCGTCGATAATAGCCTGTAATGATTTTTTTTCCACCGACACCTGGCTCGGTCTTGAAGAATTGAGCAATTCTGCAATGATGTGTTCAATTCTTTTACTGTTGCGGTTAATGATATCCAGGCACATTTTAGATTCCTCATTGGTATCTGTAAGCTCCAGTTGTTCGGCCGACAGCATGATATTATTAAGCGGGTTACGTACCTCGTGCGCCATCATGCGCACCAGGCGGCTGGTAACATTTATTTTTTCCAGCATCAGCGTGGTACGCTCTGCCCTTTTTAATAAAGTAATATCATAAATGATTCCCTGTACGTAAGGCTCGCCCTTACTATTTTTTTCTATGGAAAGCGATAACATACAGTTTTTTTGTTCCTTGTTTCTGGTAAGCAACAGCACTTCTTTATCAGTCACTTCTCCCTTACTTGCGAGCAGGTCCTTTATAATAGCAATATCTTCTTTATTAGACAACAGTTCCAGCAGGTTTTTAGCAATCAATTCATCACGCTTATACCCGAGCAGGCTATAGGAAGCATCATTTACTTCTGTAAAGAACAATAATTCCGTAGCAGTAAATACGGTATCCTTCGACCGCTCAAAAATGCTCCGGAACTTGCTTTCGCTGGATCTAAGTGCTTTTATGTAAGCACTTCTTTCCATTGAATAACGGATGCATCTTTCCAGTTTTTCTACACTTAACTCTCCTTTTACCAGGTAATCTACTGCGCCGGATTCCATCGCCTGCATATCAATAGCACGGCTACCATTACCCGTAAGTAAGATAAAGGGTTCTTCGCAACCGGTTTTAACCGATTGCTGAATCAATTCCAAACCTGTATGCGCATTCAGTAAATAATCGATAAAATACAGGTCATATTTACCCTCGCAGATCAAGCTGGCGGCCTCATCATATCGATTGCACCATTCTATCACAAATTCCCTGCCTTCAATTTTTTTAATGTATCCCCGTATGATGAAGAAGTCATCTTCATCGTCATCAACGATCAGGATACGTATGGGCGGTTTTTTCATATACAACTTTTATGGGGTTAATTCTCTGGTAATGAAATAATAAAACTGCTGCCTTCATTTTCTTTACTCAATACTGATATATAGCCCTTATGTTTTTCAACGATCTGTTTACATAAAGCCAAACCAATGCCGGTTCCTTCATATTCGCTATTGCCATGTAATCTTACAAACATATCAAAAACCTGGTCGGCATATTTTTGATTAAACCCAATGCCATTATCATCCACAAATATTCTCCAGAACTTTTTAAGCGGTTGCTTTTTACCAGCTATTGCAGGCGGGTTTAATACTACCGGTTCCGCAGAGATATTAATTACAGGAGGAATATTTTTACGGGAATATTTTAATGCATTACCGATGAGGTTGGAAAACAGCGGGCGCATTAATCCCGGGTTAACTTCAATACTGGGTAAAGACTGCACGGTAACTTTTGCTTTTTTTTCTGATACTGTTGTGCCCATATCAGTAACAATATCTTCCACCAGCATGTTGAGATCGGTATTTTCAAAACGGTCTTTGTTATTATCCACTTTTGATATCTCCAGGATATCTTTTATCAATGTCTGCATCCGTTCTGCTGCTTTTTGAATACGGCTGATGTAATGCACTGCTTCATCATCCAATGAATCTTTGTACTTGGAGTATAACAGGTCATTGAAAGTGCGGATCTTGCGAAGCGGTTCCTGCAGGTCATGTGATGACATAAATGCAAAACGATCCAGGTCTTTATTGGCAGCTTCGAGGCGATCGATATTTTCCAGTAACTGGCGGTTCAATTCCTTCACCTGTTCTTCCGAAGCTTTTCTTTCCTTCACTTCGTTTTCGAGGTTACGGTTGATGGCGATCAATTTTTGTTCGTGGTTAATCAGCTGGTGATTCTTTGTATAGAGATCGACAAATACCGCCACTTTTGCCCTTAACAGATCGGGATTGATGGGTTTATAAATATAATCTACCGCACCGGTGCGGTAACCTTTATACATTTGTTCTTCGCCATAATTAAAAGCAGTGATAAAGACGATGGGTATATGTTTAAGTTTCTCCCGCTCATAGATCAATGCTGCTGTTTCAAAGCCATTCAGGTTAGGCATTTTTACATCCATTAATATCAATGCAAAATCAATATCTGTCAATAAGATTTTTAATGCATCCCTGCCCGAACCCGCTTTGATCAGGTCATACCCGCCCTTTTCCAGTATGGTTTCCATGGAAAGCAAATTATCAGGCCTGTCGTCTACCAAAAGTATCTTCTTCTTCATATTGCTTATTTATAAAACCATATACGCATTAACGATAGTAACTGGTCGATCTTTAAAGGTTTGGTGATGTAATCGGAAGCCCCTGCCTCGATACATTTCTGACGGTCACCCTTCATCGCTTTTGCCGTAACAGCGATTATCGGCAACGTACTGTTCTTATGTTCCCTTCTTATTTTCTGTATCGTTTCATAACCATCCATTTCCGGCATCATGATATCCATCAGCACCATTTCAATTTTCAGTTCATTATCATTGATCATATCAATGGCTTCCCGGCCACTTTCTGCAGTAATACTGTTGATATTCATTCTTTCAAATACTGTAGTCAATGCAAACAGGTTACGTACATCATCATCTACTATAAGGATATTCTTACCCGTGAGTATGTCATTCTTAACATGTATGCCCTCAATGATACGTTGCTTTTCGGGTGGCAGCTGGCGATGGTTGAAATGCAGGTGAACGATCGTTTCTTCCAGCAGGTTTTCCAAAGAATTTACGCCTTTTAATAATACCGTGTTGGAAGTACGGTTGATATGACTCAACTCTGTTTTACTGAAATCCTTTGCAGAATAAATAATTACAGGTGTTGATTTTTTCTTCACCTCTTCTACTTTGGTAAGTAGTTCTGCTCCCGACATATCAGGTAAAGTATAATCGAGTATTACACAATCAAAATCCCTGTTGGCTAATTGATCCAGGGCATTCTTACCGGTAGGCGCAATCGTGAGGTTGAAATCATCGAAGTTGATCATCTTGGCTATTTGCGAAGAGTCGAGTTCATTATCTTCCACCACCAGTATCTTTTTGGGCGATTTATTGCTGATGTACACAATATCCTTAAAGAGTTCGTTCAGTACATCGTTGTCAAGAGGTTTCAATAAAAAATCCCTTGCACCACGTTTCATTGCCAATGCCTTGTTCTCTTCACCCGATACAAGATAGATAGGTAAATGACGGTAGTTAAGATCATTCTTCAGCATATCCAATACTTTCCAGCCGCTGGTATCCGGTAATTTTACATCCAGCGTTACGGCAATGGGTGCAAAACGATTGATAAAATCAAATACTTCAATATAACTCACCGCTACCACTGCTTTCATACTATTCTGGTGCGCTTTTTCTATCATGATCTTTCCAAAACGCAGGTCATCTTCCACTATCAGCAGTACATCATCGGTAGGTAAAATATTCGTACGGTCGTCACCGGTATCGTTAATCATTTCATTTACGATACCTAATCCTTTTGCATCACCCGGCATGGTAGTAGCCCGGATAGAATTGAGTAACGTATCGATCTCCGATTTATCATCGCCTAGTTTAAACTGTTGCAATGCATTCAGGTTATCCGATGTTTCTTTTGAAATGATGCCGGATACACTTTCTACCGGCAGGAACAAAGTGAACGTACTTCCTTTGGATGGATTACTTTCCAGTTCTATACTTCCGCCTAATAATTCGGCCAAACCACGACTGATGGATAATCCCAGGCCGGTACCGCCATATTTACGACTGGTGGAACCTTCCGCTTGTTGAAAGGCTTCGAAAATGATATTTTGTTTTTCCTGCGGGATACCAATACCTGTATCGCTGATGGCAAAGGCCACCACTTTTTCTGCATTATCAAGATTACTATTCCCTTGTTTCCAGTTGCTTTTTTTAGCCTGGTATATTTTTAATTTCACTTCGCCTTTCTCTGTAAACTTAAACGAGTTGGAGAGCAGGTTCTTTAAGATCTGGTTCAAACGTTGTAAATCCGTTTCCATGGTAACCGGTAATTCAATATCGGTTTCAATGGTGAAACGTAAATGTTTCGCTTCGGAGATTGGTTTGAAAGTAGTTTCCACAAAAGAAGCAATTTCTGCAAAACGTACCGGCGAAATATTGGCAGAGATAAACCCGGATTCAATTTTAGACAGATCAAGGATATCATTGATCAATTGAATCAAATCATCACCACAGGAGTGGATCGTTTTTGCATAACGGATCTGTTTATCATTCAGGTTACCTTCTGCATTTTCGTACAACTGCTGTGCAAGGATCAATAAACTGTTCAACGGCGTTCTTAACTCATGCGACATGTTGGCCAAAAATTCTGATTTGTATTTGGAAGTCAGCTGCAGCTGTTCTGCTTTTTCTTCCAATGAACGCCTTGCTTCTTCCACCTCTTTATTCTTATCTTCCACTTCATTTTTTTGTTTCACCAGCAACAATGCTTTATCCTGCAATTCGTCGTTCGTACGGCTCAACTCTTCCTGTTGTATTTTCAATTCTCCCGCCAATGATTGCGATTGCGCCAACAGTTCTTCCGTACGTGAGTTCGCTTCAATGGTATTCAACACGATACCGATACTTTCCGTTAACTGGCTTAAGAAGTCTAAATGCGTTTGACTGAAAATATCCAGTGAAGCCAGTTCAATAACCGCTTTTACTTTATTCTCAAACAATACCGGTAAGATGATCAGGTTGGAAGGATGTGCTTTTCCTAATCCCGAATTGATCTTGATATAATTGCCGGGCACTTTGGATAAGATGATCCTTTCTTTTTCAAAAGCCACCTGCCCTACCAAACCTTCGCCGATGGCAAATTCTGTAGGAATATTTTTTTCTGATTTATACCCATAGGCGGAGAATAAACGCAGCTTCACATTTTGTGATTCATCATCCTGTTTTAAAATGTAAAACGCACCCCAGTGCGCTACCACCACCTGTGCCAGCTCCGAAAGGATACGTTGCGTAACCGTTTTAAGATCACGCTGCCCCTGCAGCATCTGTGTAAACTTGGCCAGGTTGGATTTTAACCAATCCTGCTCCTGGTTCAACAAGGTTGTTTCTTTAAGGTTGGCGATCATCTGGTTGATGGTATCCTTCAATGCTTCCACCTCTCCTTTTGCGTCTACGCGTATGGTTCGGGTAAGATCACCCTTGGTTACCGCAGAGGCCACTTCAGAAATAGAACGTACCTGCGTAGTTAAATTCTGCGCCAGCTGGTTCACATTCTCTGTAAGATTCTTCCATATACCTGATGCACCGGGTACACTGGCCTGTCCGCCCAGCTGCCCATCCACACCTACTTCACGTGCCACCGTTGTTACCTGGTCGGCAAACAAGGCCAGCGTATCGATCATTTCATTGATCGTATCAATCAGCTGTGCTACTTCACCTCTTGATACAATGGCTAATTTCTGTTTTAAATTTCCGGTAGCCACCGCCGTTACTACTTTTGCAATACCACGTACCTGGTTGGTAAGGTTGGATGCCATCATGTTCACGGAATCCGTCAGATCTTTCCATGTACCACCCACACCTCTTACTTCCGCCTGTCCGCCGAGTTTACCTTCCGTACCTACTTCCCTTGCCACACGGGTAACCTCAAACGCAAATGAGTTCAGCTGTTCCACCATCGTGTTGATGGTATTTTTCAGATCCAGGATTTCTCCCTTCACATCAATGGCCACAGTTTTTGAAAGGTCACCCGATGCCACCGCCTTGGTTACTTCTGCAATATTTCTTACCTGCGCCGTTAGGTTACCGGTCATCTGGTTTACCGAATCCGTCAAATCTTTCCATGTACCCGCAACACCAGGCACGAATGCCTGTCCACCCAGTTTACCATCCGTACCTACTTCCCTCGCCACACGGGTTACTTCCGATGCAAAGGCACGCAACTGATCCACCATCGTGTTCAGTGTTTCTTTTAACTGTAAGATCTCTCCCCGTACATCCACCGTAATCTTTTTACTCATATCGCCATTCGCCACGGCGATCGCTACTTCCGCAATATTTCTTACCTGTGCGGTAAGATTACCAGCCATCTGGTTTACCGAATCCGTCAAATCTTTCCATGTACCCGCAACACCCGGTACGTTGGCCTGTCCACCCAGTTTTCCTTCCGTACCTACTTCTCTCGCCACACGGGTTACTTCCGATGCAAAACCACGGAGCTGATCCACCATCGTATTGATCGTATTCTTTAATTCAAGGATCTCACCTTTTACATCCACACCAATTTTACGTGACAAGTCACCGTTAGCCACAGCCGTAGTTACCTCGGCAATATTACGTACCTGGCTGGTAAGGTTACTTGCCATTTTATTTACCGAATCCGTCAGATCTTTCCATGTTCCCGCAACTCCCGGTACATCCGCCTGTCCGCCAAGTTTCCCTTCCGATCCAACCTCTCTAGCCACACGGGTTACTTCCGATCCAAATGAATTCAGCTGATCCACCATCGTGTTGATCGTGTTCTTCAATTCCAAAATTTCACCCTTCACATCCACGGTAATTTTTCTCGACAAATCACCTTTTGCTACCGCTGTTGTTACCTCGGCAATATTACGCACCTGGCCGGTAAGGTTACTCGCCATACCATTTACAGAATCTGTAAGATCCTTCCATACACCACCCACATCTTTTACCGCTGCCTGTCCACCCAGTTTTCCTTCCGATCCTACTTCTCTCGCCACACGGGTTACTTCCGATGCAAAACTTCTTAACTGTTCCACCATCGTATTGATGGTGTTTTTTAATTCCAGGATCTCCCCTTTTACATCCACATCAATCTTTCTTGATAAGTCACCTGTTGCCACCGCCGTTGTTACCTCGGCAATATTACGCACCTGACTGGTAAGGTTACCCGCCATGATATTTACTGAATCCGTTAAATCTTTCCATGTTCCTGCAACGCCCGGCACCTGCGCCTGTCCGCCCAGTTTTCCTTCCGATCCTACCTCTCTCGCCACACGGGTTACTTCCGATCCAAATGAATTCAACTGATCCACCATTGTGTTGATCGTGTTCTTCAATTCCAAAATTTCTCCCTTCACATCCACGGTAATTTTCCTAGACAGATCACCTTTTGCTACCGCCGTTGTTACCTCGGCGATATTACGTACCTGACCGGTTAAGTTACTCGCCATACCATTTACAGAATCCGTCAGATCTTTCCATGTACCTGCCACTCCTTTTACCTGCGCCTGTCCACCAAGTTTTCCTTCGGTACCTACTTCAAGCGCCACACGGGTTACCTCACTCGAAAACGAGTTGAGCTGATCCACCATCGTGTTGATCGTATTTTTTAATTCCAGGATCTCTCCTCTTACGTCTACCGTAATTTTTCTTGATAAATCGCCCTTCGCCACAGCCGTTGTTACTTCCGCAATATTTCGCACCTGGCCGGTAAGGTTACTCGCCATCTGGTTTACCGAATCTGTCAGATCTTTCCAAACACCACCCACACCTTTTACCTTGGCCTGGCCCCCCAGTTTTCCTTCCGATCCCACTTCTCTCGCCACACGGGTTACCTCGGCGGAGAAGGAGTTCAGCTGATCCACCATGGTGTTGATCGTATCTTTCAATTCTAAAATCTCTCCTTTTACATCCACGGTAATCTGCCTCGACAGATCACCCTTTGCCACGGCAGTTGTTACCTCGGCGATATTACGTACCTGGCCGGTTAAGTTACTTGCCATCTGGTTTACCGAATCCGTAAGATCCTTCCATGTTCCGGCCACCCCTTTTACCTGCGCCTGCCCACCCAGTTTTCCTTCAGTACCTACTTCAAGTGCCACACGGGTTACCTCACTCGAAAATGAGTTGAGCTGATCCACCATCGTGTTGATCGTATTTTTTAATTCCAGGATCTCTCCTTTTACATCCACCGTAATTTTTTTGGACAGATCGCCCTTGGCCACGGCTGTTGTTACGTCTGCAATATTTCTTACCTGTGCCGTAAGGTTACTACCCATCTGGTTTACCGAATCCGTCAGATCTTTCCATACACCGGCCACCCCTTTTACCTTGGCCTGCCCTCCCAGTTTTCCTTCCGATCCCACCTCTCTCGCCACACGGGTTACCTCCATCGAAAACAGGTTTAACTGTTTCACCATGTCATTTACTTCTTTGGCAATACGGGAGAATTCTCCTTTTAATGAGTGACCGCCAATTTCCAATGGCATTTCCTGCGACAAATTTCCTTTTGCCACAGAGCTGATCACATGCGCAATCTCGATAGTAGGATGCACCAGGTCGGAAATGAGGTTATTCAATGCATCCACACCCGTTCCCCAGGAGCCTTTTGCATTGGGTACTTCAATACGTTGCGTAAGTTTTCCCTGTTTACCAATAATACTTCCGGCCTTGGTAAACTCAAACATCATCCTTTCATTCAATTCAATGATGTCATTCATCGTATCACATATCTTTCCCCGCAGGTCAACTTCATCGATAGGCATACGCACAGCAAAGTTTCCCGACTTTACTTCCATCAAAACTTTTAGTAATTGTTTTTCAAAACTGTCGCTGGTATTACTTCCGAGCGTTATCTCGGGTTTTTTACGGACAGAAGTAGTGGTTTTTTCTTTTGATTGCTTGACTAATGCACTATTATATCCGACCATTTTGGATTTGGTTCCATTGGCCGAGCCATTAGACTTTACTTTTAGATTACTCATATAAAAGCTATGGGTTTTATTTATAGTTTTTAATAATAATGGATATTGTTACTCGCTTTTTACAGTAAATTCCTGATGACCTGATAAAAAAAGTCTACATACTGTGGAATATTTTTCCCAGATCACATGACTGCAATTTCAAAAATTTAGTAAAAACGCTTAATGATATTAGGTTTCAACAAATAGCTGCAATAATTATTCCTTTTTCCATATCTACACATTAAAAAAATCAGCTCTTTAAGAGCTGATTCCAGGATAGATTTTATGTTAGATCATTTTTTTGATGAGCTTGCCTAGTACCATTAAACCATAATCGGCATCATCACTCCAGGGTTTGCCAAAACTGAGCCGGATATAATTGGAATAATCAATGCTGGCCGAAAAGATCTTTCCCGGCACAATGGAAATTTTATGCTTCATTGCCTCCGTTCTTAATTTAAAGGAATCCACTTTCTCATTCAATTCTATCCAGAAAGTAAAGCCACCTGTAGGGCGGGATATCTTTGTATCTACAGGGAAATATTGTATGATGGCCTGCATGTACCTGAGGCTTTGGGTATGCAGGGCTTTGCGCAGGTTTTTTAAATGGTATTCATAACGGCCATTCTTTAAATAATGAGCCATGGCCGCCTGGGTTAACGATGGGCTGCTGATGTTCTGTATACGTTTGATCTGTTTTACCTGTTCAAAAAACTTACCTGGTATCGCCCAGCCGATACGATACCCCGGCGCCAGTGATTTGGATAAGGAAGTACAATACATCACCAGGCCTTTGGTATCGTATACCTTGCATGATTTGGGTCGTTGCCTGCCAAAATGCAATTCGCCATAAGTATCATCTTCAATCAATGGAATATTATGCTGTGTGATGATCTGCACCAGTTTCTTTTTATTATCATCACTCATGCAGGTACCTAAGGGATTATTAAAATTGGGTACGGCAACACAGGCTTTGATCGGGTATTTTTTTATGGCTTCCTGTAAACTATCCAGGTCCAGGCCATAGATGGGATCAGCCGGTATCTCCACTACTTTTAATCCCAGGTTTTCTATGGATTGATAGATACCAAAATAAGTAGGACATTCCACTGCAACGGTATCACCGTGACTGGTGACTGCCTTAAGACACATCATCACAGCTTCCAGGCAACCGCTGGTGATGATCACTTCATCGGGTTTTACTTTGCCGCCCCAGTTGAATGATAGTTTGGCCACCTGCTGACGTAATTCAACATTCCCCTGCGTGTGTTCGTAACTGATACAATGATCTTTCGCATTCCTTAAAGCATACACAACCGATTTATTAATTTTTGCTGCAGGTAATAAAGAAGGATCCGGCACACCCAATGCAAAATTGATCACATCCTTTGCTGCAATATCTGCATAAATGGAAGCGATCATTTCCTTTACACTTACTTCATGCGATAAGGTATCGGGTTTTACCTGGTCGGGCAATTGTGGAAAGCGCTGGTGATTGAAACGTACATAGTAACCTGACTTCGGTCTTGATTCGATCAATCCCCTTCCTTCCAAATGATAATAGGCCTGGAATGCAGTGCCCATACTAATCCCGTATTCATCACTCAACATTCTTACGGAAGGCAATTTGTCTCCAATGCGCAATACTTCTCCTGCAATCATTTTTTCCAGGCCGTCGGCTACCTGCAGGTATAAATGTTCGTCGGAGTTAAAACTATTTTTCTTCATAAAAAATCTGATATAGTCAAAATTAACAAATCTGCATCTGTTTTAAATGAAAAAAATATACAATTTTTGTATTGTCAAAAAATAATCATGATCAGTATTGTACCATACGAAGCGAAGTACCAGCCATGGTTTGAACGGTTTAACCGACAGTGGATCGAAGCCTGGTTTACCATGGAACCACTGGATGAATATGTGCTTACCAACCCCGACGAGGCTATATTAAAAGATGGTGGTGCTATCCTGATGGCTTTATATGATGGCGTTCCTGCCGGAACAGTGGGTTTAAGAAAAGTGGCCGACCGGGTATATGAATTTACCAAGATGGCGGTGGATGAAAATTTTAGAAGAAGAGGTATTGCTGAAGCCATCAGTTATGCCAGCCTGGAAAAAGCAAAGGAATTAGGCGCTGTAAAAGTGATCTTATACAGTAATACTAAAAATGCAGGGGCTATAAAGCTGTACGAAAAAATTGGTTTTACACATTTGCCCGTTGAACCGGGGGTATATGAAAGAGCGAATGTAAAGATGGAGATCAGCATAGGTGAGTGGGCAATGGTCAATGGTGAATGAATACATGTTGTCTATTGACAATTCACCATTGACCATTCACACTCACCATTCACAAAAAACACTTAAAAAGAATAATTATATGGAACTAACAGTAGACATTTCCGTACGTAAAACCAACCATTCAAAATTGAGTGATGTTGATTTTAAAAACCTTGAATTTGGAAAATATGTAGCCGATCATATGCTGGTATGCGATTATGCCAATGGCGAATGGCGTACGCCGCAGGTAGTGCCTTTTGCCAATTTATCATTGAGTCCTACCGCGCTGGCATTGCATTATGGCCAAACTGTTTTTGAAGGGATGAAAGCATTTACGATGACAGATGGCCGCATCAATATCTTCAGGATGGATAAACACTACGATCGTTTTTTAAGATCACTGGACAGGATGTGTATGGCACCCATACCAAAAGATATTTTTACCGAAGGATTAATACGTTTGATTGAAACCGATAAAGGCTGGGTACCAAAAGAAACCGGCAGCGCTTTATACATCAGGCCGTTCATGTATGCCAGCGAAGCAAAATTTGGGGTAAAGATCGCTGACGAATACCGCTTCGTGATCTTTACAGGTCCAGTACCTTCCCTGTTTTCTCAATCTATAAAATTAAAAGTAGAGACTAATTTTATCCGTGCCGCAAAAGGTGGAACGGGTTCGGCAAAATGTGGCGGCAATTATGGCGGCGCATTTTATCCTACACAGCTGGCCAAACAACAGGGTTACGACCAGGTATTATGGACTGGTGGAAAAGACAACCAGTTCATCGAGGAATCGGGTATGATGAATGCGATGTTTGTAATTAATGATGTATTGGTTACTCCTCCACTCTCCGATTCTATTTTAGATGGCGTTACCCGGGATTCTTTACTGACGATTGCCAGGGACCTTGGTTATGCAACTGAAGAAAGACCGGTAAGCATCAGTGAGCTGGAAAAAGCCTTTAAAGAAAAAACCATCAGTGCAGCTTTTGGTGCAGGTACTGCAGCAGTGGTAGCGCCGGTGGCCATTATCCATATCAATGGTATCGACTATTCATTACCGGCATATGATAAAAACAGCCTGCACAATAAATTAAAAGACCAATTGGAATTGATACGTACCGGCCAGGTTGAAGATGTGCATGAGTGGAATTGTATCATTGGATAGTAAATTACTTTTTTAGTTAGGGTTATTAAGTTAAAGTGTCTCGCTGCGGTGAGACACTTTTTTTATACTTTTTATGTAAAAGGGCAACAATTATTATCTTCACTTTAAGCAAACCCTGCTCCATTATGAAAATGCCTTTTTACTTACTGCTATTTATTTTTACAATTATTCCTGCTGTGCATGCTTTTTCCCAAACCGATGTACTTATTGTAAGTTATAAACCCCAACCTGCAAAAAAAGGAAAAGACGGCGACAATCGCTTTGGGATGCGGTTATTCCGTATGGCTAAATCAGGCAAGGATGCAAAAGATGGAGAAAATGGTGTTGACCTGAAAATAAAAATATATGCTTTACCGGAAGGCAATGCTACCCGCTTAAAATTATTTTGCTTTGTTAACAATACGCTTCGGGATAGTTTTTTAATACATCCCGCCACCCAGCAAATAAAATTTTTAGCCGATGGCGGCGATGGCGGAAAAGGTGGTTCGGGTGAGAGCGGTTTACCACAGGAAGGAAACAAAGGTCCCACCGGTGGAGGCGACGGTGGCAGAGGCGGCAAAGGTGGTAGCGGAGGCTCTATTGAAGTCTATTTTGATTCCTCGGCAATTGCTTTTACCAAATGTAAATGCCTGTTATATTCCAATGAGGGAGGAGAAGGTGGCGATGGAGGTAATGGCGGCTATGCAGGAACTAATTATTCATCGGATCCGCAAACCGGCAAAGGCAGTGAGGGAGAACAGGGCCGTCATGGCCCCATCGGGCCGCCTGTGGTAATAAAATCCCTGCAAACCAACCAGGTGATACTGGTTAAAACACTTTATTGAGAAAGAAACAATGAACCGTTCATTCAATACTTTCAATATCATACACCGTATTATTCATTATAGCGGTATCCCCTACCCGCAATCCGGTTAATTTTGCACCCAGCGGCGATGCCGGTGAAACCGCGATTACAGCAATCTCATTAACGATTGCTTTGCCCAGCGCAGTACTTACAAAAAAATAACCTTTGTTTGTTTTAACCAGGCTGCCGTTCACTATAATTGTTGCCACAATAGCAGGATCTATTTTTTCAAGGGCAGTTTTTTGCAGCTGCATTCCCTTCAACTGATCTCTTTTGTTAGCTTGCTCAATCTGGAGCATTGCCAATGCCGTTTCATGTTTATCACCCGCCGTGCTTTTGGTTTCATTGGCCCCGGCTTCTTTAAGATCAGCCAGGTTTTGTTGCAGCAGGTTTACCTTATCATTGATCAGGTGCAGGTAATGTGTATAGATTTGTTGCTTCAATGTCATAAGAAAGAATACGCAAAAATAGCGCTTAATAAGTTGCGGGTTACGGGTTGGTGAGTTACGGGTTCTTGAGCGTTTGCGTATAAGACCCGCTAACGGTCAACAATCCCTAACCCGCAACTATCATAACATTGTTAATTGGCTTCGGTATATTTTTTAAAATTATCCAGTATGGCCTGCCAGCCGCCTTTTTGCATTTCAACCGGGTTGGTACTTTCTGCTTCGAAGCTTTCTATTATTTTAGTACTGTCTCCTTTATCTATAAAAGACAGTGTTGCTTTTCTGCCATCTCCCATGGTATATTCGATGGCATCGTTGGTAGTTACCACATCATATATTCCCCAGAAATCGAAGCCCATACTACCATCTTTTGCTTCCATACGGGAACTAAATTTGCCGCCTACACGCAGATCATTTTCCGCTGTTGGTGTATGCCAGTCATCTGAGGCAGCACACCATTTTGTAATGTGTTCAGGTTTTGTCCAGTAAGCCCAAACTTTTGCTACCGGTGCATTAATCGTACTTTCTACCGTGATCATTGTGGTGGTTGGTGTTTCCATGATGTTTATTTTTTAGTGTTTTAATTGTTTTATGAATACAAATATCTATCAGGTTTTTTACAAGATTACTGTGCAAAAACGAAATTTAAGGGGGCCGATTACGACAAGTCCGCTGATTATCATTCTTTTTACAATTCCTGTTATTGTAATGATTGGCATAGCATTTGACTTTTAACTGTTGTGAATCGATGGTTATTGATAAAAAGACATTAGATAACCGACCTTATTGTACAAACTAAAACAACAAAAAATGAAAAATGTATTCAATAAACTTCTCCTGGCTACAGGTATTGTTTTTTCAACAATAATATTCTTAGGGAGTTGCAGCAAAAACGATGACGATACCAGCATGGGATCCTCAGACAATAAAAATTATTTCGTAAATAATGTACTGGCACGCGACTTAACGGTTACCTTGGCGAAGGATAATAATACTGATATCACTGCAGATTTTGTTTCCTATACTTTTCGCTTGAATGACAGTACAGGAACTTATGGCAGCATCTCTGCAGCCAATATACAAAAAACTATTATCGGCACCTGGACTGCGGATGCGAACTTTGAAAACCTGACTTTTAATTTTGCGGCTACGCCGGTACCGGCACTGGCATTTATAAGTAAGCAATGGAATATTACTTCCAGAGCAGGGGTTACAACAACTTTTGCAGCCACCAACGGCGAAGCTGATATGTTCCAGTTCACAAAAAAATAATGCGCTATAATTAAGTAAAAATGCTTTCACGTTTTGTGGAAGCATTTTTATTTTACAAGGAAAGCTGAATGGGTTTTCCTTCGGCCCCGCTTTTAAACAGGGCTTCTATTACCCGCATATTACTCAAGGCATCGGTTAATCCTGTTGGCACCGCAGCATCATCCAGTATGGCTTTTGAAAAAAGATCTCCCTGCAAGGTATATTGATCCACTGCTTCAAAAACAATTGTTTCACTTCCTCCTTTTGTATGCAGCCAGATGCGTGTATCCATATCCGGTGGTGCATTAAAAGGGATTTCTATTTCTATCCTGCCGGTGCTGCCCAAAATATTTACCCGCTGGTAAGGCACCAACTGGGTTGAACAGGTAAATGAAGCTGTTCCCCCTGCAAAATGTAATACACCTGATGCCATGGTATCTGTTTTCAAAACAGGGTCGATAGTTATATTGGCAAAAACACTAACAGGCTCTTCATTAAAAATAAACCGCGATAAAGAGACGCAATAGCAACCGATATCCATTATTCCTCCCCCACCTGCGGCCGGCTGATTACGGATATTACTGGCATCATCATTATAATAGGAAAAGAAGGACTGGATATGTTTTACCTCTCCAATGGCGCCATCCTGTATTAATTTTTGGGTATGGATCCATTGCGGATGAAAGCGGTACATAAATGCTTCCATAATTTTCAACTGCGGTTTTTGTACTGCGGCCTCCTGCAATTCAATTGCCTGTGCTGCAGATAATGCAATAGGTTTTTCGCATAATACATGCTTGTTGGCCGCCAATGCTTTTATGGCCCATGGTACGTGCATATGATTGGGCAAGGGAATATATACGGCATCAATGGCGTCGTCCGCCAGCAACGCTTCATAAGATCCATATGATTTGGGAATGTTCAATGCGGCTGCAGTTTTTTGGGCTTGTTTGATATCCCTGGATGCGATGGCATCTACACTACAATATTTGCCCGCCTGTAAAGCAGGAATAACTTTTTCACGGCCGATCTTAGCTGTACTTAAAATACCCCACCTGATTTTATCCATACCTATAGTTTTACAATTGCTGTTCTTATAAAGATATTGGTTTTAATCATTTCTATATATTGCCAGTTATTTTTTAAACCCGAATGGCATACATTCGTGATATAAAAATTGCAGATTCCGGGTTAAAATAGTTGCGGGTTAATGTAGTTATATTATTCATTAAACATTCAAAAAACAACATTAACCCGTAACCCGCAACTTTTATAACCCGCAAACAACCACACTATGCCGCCATTACAAAAAAGACAAGATTATATTTCCTGGGATGAATATTTTATGGGTGTGGCATTGCTGTCGGCAAAACGCAGTAAAGATCCCAGCACACAGGTAGGCGCCTGTATTGTGAATGAAAAAAATAAAATAGTGGGGGCCGGTTATAATGGTTTACCCATCGGTTGCGATGATGATAATTTTCCATGGGATAAGCAGGGAGATTTTTTAAATACCAAGTATCCCTATATCTGCCATGCGGAATTAAACGCCATTTTAAATAATATTGGTATGGACCTGCATGGCTGTAAAATTTATACCGCATTATTCCCTTGTAATGAATGCGCCAAAGCCATAATACAATCCGGCATTACCGAAGTGGTTTACCTCTCTGATAAATATGCAGGCACAGATACGGCCATTGCCTCCAGGCTGATGTTTGAACAATCAGGCGTTAGCTGCAGAAAAGTAACTACCGGTATTACAAATTTATCCCTGTCATTTAAAGAAGAAGATGTGTAGGCATAAAAAGCCATTGCTGTATTAGCAGCAATGGCCATTAGAAACTATACAAACCTTACATTGTATACTATTTATAGCGGGTTGAAAGTAAATTTCTGACCCCCGATCGATGCTTCATACATCAGCCCGCTTTTCTCTTCCGTAAAAACCAATACGCCTTCGGTATATTTTACATTGGAAGATGCCCCCGACTTTGCTGCAACGGCAGATGTTTGTCCTGCAAATTCCAGTCTGCCCTGCTTAAATCTTTCCAGTGCAGCCTTATCTTCAAAGAAGATCACTTCGCGGTAAGCCTGGCCGCCCAACTGCAAACCAACACTTACCTGTATCATTTTTGCAGCCCCTATTATTTTGGCTTTTTCATATACCGTTCCATTACCTGCAGCACCTCCCACTCCCACCGCTCCTTTCCCCACATTGGGGAAAATTACGTACGCATAAGACTTCTCAAAAAGCCCCTGCATTTGCGGGTCAGATTTAACAAATAAAATCTTTGCGTCTTTACTATCAGCTGCTACACGCTCCCCTGTATCCTGCGCATGTACAACTACCGGAGCAACAATAAATAGTAGCATTGTTGTCCATAATACCCTTTTTATTATACTATACTTTTTCATACGATTGCTGTTTATATTAAAAACCCGGTTATTTTTTAACTGGCTGTACTTAGGGTCACAAATTATTTGCCAGTGTGGTCATTTTCGTTTGCATAAATCATTCTATTCTTTGGCATGGTTTTAATAAAATATCTAAACATGAATTTTATAAATTACGGAACTGCTGTTTTTAAAAAATTCATTTTGTGATAATTATATTTAGTATAAAGTATTATTCTTATGGCTACAACCAGCAAAAAAAATAATGAGCTTTCCGGTAAATCATTACAAAAAGCTGCTACGGGCATTTCCGGTTTTGACGAGATTACTTTTGGGGGATTACCCAAAGGGCGCCCTTCTTTGGTATGTGGAGAAGCGGGCTGCGGTAAAACGCTGTTTGCAACTGAATTTTTAGTCAAGGGCGCTACATTATATAATGAACCGGGGGTTTTTATTGCTTTTGAAGAAAAGGCAACAGAACTGACCGAGAATGTGGCCTCTCTGGGTTTTGACCTGGATAAACTTTGCAAACAGAATAAACTCAGGATTGACCATGTGCATATTGAAAGAAGTGAAATTGAAGAGACTGGTGAATACGACCTGGATGGTTTATTTATCCGGCTAAACTATGCGATCGATTCTATTGGGGCCAAACGTATTGTACTGGATACGATTGAAAATCTTTTTTCGGGACTGGATAATGAAGCTATTTTAAGGGCAGAACTGCGACGACTTTTTCAATGGCTGAAAGAGAAAAAGGTTACTGCTGTTATTACTGCCGAAAAAGGTACGGGCATGCTTACCCGTGAAGGACTGGAAGAATATGTTTCGGATTGCGTGATCGTATTGGACAACCGGGTGGTAAACCAGGTGTCTACCAGACGATTAAGGGTGATCAAGTATCGTGGCTCACTGCATGGCACAAACGAATATCCTTTTTTAATTGATATTGACGGGATATCGGTTTTACCGGTAACCTCTTTAAAATTAGATGCCAGGATCTCGGCCACACGCATTTCAAGTGGTATCACTACATTGGATGCCATGCTGGATAAAGGCGGTTTTTATAAAGGTTCCAGCATCCTGGTTTCCGGAACAGCGGGTACAGGAAAAACCAGTGTGGCGGCATCCTTTGCCAATGCCACCTGTAGCAGGAATGAACGCTGTATTTATTTCGCTTTTGAAGAATCGCCGGAACAGATCATGCGTAACATGCATTCCATTGGTTTAAAGCTGGAAACTCATGTAAAGAAAGGGTTACTTAAATTCCAGGCCTCAAGGCCTACTATGTACGGCCTGGAGATGCACCTGGTATTGATACATAAACTGATCAAAGAATTTAAACCGCAAACAGTGGTGATCGATCCTATTACTAACCTTACCGGTATTGGTTCAACCAGCGAAGTGCAGTCGGTAGTTACAAGGCTGATCGATTTTTTACAGTCGCAGCAGATCACCGCGATACTTACCGGTTTAAATTATACCACTATTGCCAAAGAACAAACGGATGAAACCATTTCTTCATTGGTAGATGCATGGATACAGTTGCGTGATATTGAAATGAACGGGGAACGTAACCGTGGATTATATATTATGAAATCGAGAGGCATGAAACATTCTAACCAGATAAGGGAAGTGATCATTTCTGAAAAAGGATTGTACCTGGAAGATATTTACCTGGGCACAGATGGTATTTTAACAGGTTCGGCCAGGGAAGCAGACAAACTATACAAACAAACGGAGTATGTTTTACGTGAGCATATACTGGATAGAAAAAGAAAGGAGATCGATCGCAAAGGAAAAGAACTGGAAACAAAGATACTGTCGCTTAAAACTGAATTTGAATACCTGAAGGAAGAACTTAACAATGACTTTGTAGAGGAGACCTTAAAGACTGAACTGATGGAAAATAAACGTGTAGAAATAAAACGTTTAAGGGAATCCACCACAAATGAGATTACCAATAATATCAGGAAGAAAAAATAACCAGTCAACGATGGAGAAAAAAATAACATGGGAGTTAAGATTATATGTAGCAGGGCAAACAGCCAGGTCGGTTACTGCATTAAAGAATCTTAAAAAATATTGCGAAACACATTTAAAAGGGCAATACTCCATTGAAGTAATTGATCTTTTAGTAAAGCCGCAACTGGCAGAAGGCGACCAGATATTTGCGATCCCTACTCTTGTACGAAAAGTTCCCGAACCCATAAGAAAAATAATCGGGGATTTGTCGGATGAAGAGAAAGTATTAGTTGGCTTGAATATTGTTCCTATAGTAAACAGCATATAATCATTAAAATAAAATACATGGAAGATACTGACGCGGATAAAAATCTTGTTTTTGTTTTGCGATTATATATTACCGGCGCCTCTCCGAATTCTATCAAAGCGGTTAGTAATATCAAATTGTTTTGCGAGAAGCATCTTAAAAACAAATATGAACTCCAGGTAGTAGATGTATACCAGCAACCGGCTATTGCAAAAGAAGAACAGATCGTTGCCCTTCCATTACTGGTACGTTCTTTTCCTTTACCTGTTAAAAGATTGATCGGTAATCTTTCAGATACCGGCAAGATTATTAAAGGTCTCGACCTTATTGAAAATATTTAATTAACTGAGATGGCAGTTGTTCAAAAATATGATGAGTTAGTTACTCAGATTGAGGAATTACAGGCACGCCTCAACGAAGCTGAGGATACCCTGGAAGCAATACGCCGGGGTGAAGTAGATGCATTTATTGTGAAAAATGGTAATGATCATGAATTATATACCCTAAAAAGTGCAGACCATACCTACCGCGTGTTTATTGAACAAATGACCGAAGGTGCAGTTACTTTAAATAAAGAAGGCATCGTTTTATATTCCAATTCCAGTTTTGCTGATATGATCAATATTCCATTGATCAAAGTATTGGGTTTCCCGTTTGAGAATTTCATTCCTGGCGAGTTCAAAGATTCCATTAATGAATTGATCAGTTCCGGGTGGTTGCAGGAAAGTAAAGCAGAGATCAGTTTATGCGGAATAGATAATAAAAAGATCCCCGTACTATTATCGATGAATACACTCGAGATCGATGGTGGAGAAGCTTTAAGTATATTGATTACAGATCTTTCTTTTCAAAAAGAAACCATGGAACAAAAAAAGGCTATGGAGAAAAAAGACGAATTTATTTCCATTGCCAGTCATGAATTAAAAACACCGGTTACCAGTATCAAAGGTTATGTACAGTTACTACGTTCTACTTTTCATGCAGAAGGAAACAGCAACGCTGTTGAATTACTAACCAAGGCAGATACACAGATCAATAAATTGTCTACACTGGTAAATGATTTACTGGATGTAAAAAGAATGGAGAATGGGCAACTGCAATATCGCGAAGAATATTTTGATTTTAATGAACTGGTTAAAGAAGTGATAGAAGAGACCGGCAGAACCATGACCAAGCATACTATACATTGTGAAGCCAACAGCTCCTGTAAAATTTATGGCGACCGGAATAAACTGGGCCAGGTGATCATTAATTTTATCGATAATGCGGGCAAATATTCTCCTCCCCATACAGACATTAATGTGAAAGTTTATGATAAAAAGAATAAAGTGAGACTATGCGTACAGGATTTCGGAATGGGAATTCCCAAAGACCAGCAGCCGCGCATTTTTGAACGCTTTTTCAGGGTATACAGTGAAAAGGTAAATACCTATGCCGGGCTCGGATTAGGCTTATATATTTCTGCAGAAATTATTAAAAGGCATAAGGGAAGTATTGGAGTAGAAAGTGAAAAAGATAAAGGGGCTACCTTTTATTTTGAAGTGCCCTGTTTGCAAGTTGCAGGTTAAATAAAAGGGTTAGAAACTAAAAAATAAAGGCATAATAAAAACCCCGGAATTAACCGGGGTTTTTCGGGCGCTTAGTTTTTCATTGAAATCAGGTTACCACCCCATTTACAATGAATTTTATCTGTACCTGGCTGCCGCTGTTGGCCGAACCTGGTTTTCCCATTAATAGAATACTGTAAATTTTATTTTTTTCTACGCTGATAGTGCGTGTAGCCGAAATAGTTGTTCCGTTGGAAACAGTGATCGTGACATCCCCTGTAGCAACAGCTGTAAATGCAGATACTGTTGCAAAGGATTCATTTTTATTGATCACTTCAGTTCCGTTGGCCACCACCGTAACTGCAGGTTTTGAAGAATCAGGAATGGCATTGATATAACGGATATATCCTTTATCGGTTGTAACAGGCAAACTGTCCAGCATATCATTTACAATTACATTCCGATACGTTCCGCTATCTCCTACAGTAAATACAGAATAGTAATTATTGATATTAAAGGCTGCTGAAGCTGTTGCAAAGGCAGTATTGGAACCATTATCATAAGCCGATATATTAAACTGCCCCGAGTAAATATTCAGGTAACCTCCAGTATAACTTCCATAAGTAAGTGGAGCAGCCGTGATCCTGGAATTACCGGCGGCTATATCGATAGCGCCCTTATCTGTAGCAAGATTGAATGCCATGAGTTTTGTTACCGGGTTATCATCTGTCTCACTTATTTTTTTACAGGAAGACACTATTAAAATTATGGCCGCTATAGCACTCATGCCTAACCATTTTACGTACGGATTGAAACCTCTTGTATTCATCATTCAAATATGTTTTTATTGAAAAATATATTATAGTAAAAGAAAAAATAATGCCATTGCACAAGTTTGTACGTTAAAATTCATGAACGAAAAAACTATTAACATTTTATTTGGATAATGGGAAATTAAAATGAGGAATAATATCTACGCTAATTATTTGCTACGGTTAATTTACGTGTACTGGCAACAGTTAACTTCTGTGGCATGGCATTTGAAAATACTGTTGTAAAAATATATACGTATGAAAAAGTTAATGGCATTTGGATTAATAGCAACTATCGTTAGTTCATCCTTTGCACAAACAACAGTAGAAACCCCGGAAGTAACTACAAAAAATTCCTGGTTAAAAGCAGGTGTTAGTACAAGTGTTCCTGTTGGAGATGTTTCAAACTACAGTTCATTTTCATTAGGTGCAGAATTAAGCGGTCAGTTAATGGCCACACGTAATTTTGGTATTGGTATCGCCAGTGGATACACGCATTTCTTTCCTAAAAACGAATACAAGGATTTTGGTGTGATCCCTGCCGGTTTATTATTACGTTATTATCCACAGGAAAAAGGTTTTTTTGCCGGAACCGACCTTGGATATTCATTCATTACCAATACTACTAACAGTAACGGCGGCTTTTATATAAAACCCCAGCTGGGTTACCACAATTACAACTGGAACCTGTTTGGATTTTATAACCAGGTATTCAGGCAAACAGGTTATATTGATATCCAGAATATCGGTATAGCAGCCACATATAATATCCGGTTTAAAAAATAAGCAGTTTATTAAATAACCATAAAGGCCATAGTTAAACTATGGCCTTATTTATTTTATAAAGTGAATCATTTTTCAATTATCTATCTTCCTGTACTGAATTGCTTAATAAAAAAGCAGGACTTCTGCCCTGCTTCTGATGATTACCTGCAATAGAATATTCTGTAACATTGTTATCAGGTATGAAAACTTTTTAAATTATCGAGCACGCCAAAAATATTCAATAGCCAAACTACCACCACAATCACTACTACAGCATTGAGTATATTTTTGATAGTAGCCTGCATGGGTATATACCTGTTAACAAGCCATAAGATAACGCCAACGGCTATCAGGATAAGAACAACTGTGTAAATGGGCATATCTGTTAATTTTAAAGGTTAATCGAATACCTATAAAATGCATTAATCATACCAACGAATTATATGCTGTATATTGCCAAAAAACCGGCAAACCTGTGGAAACTATTGCAACAGCAGCTTATTTTTAAACAAGCGGATTGAAAAAGAGAAAATATTTACCCAAATCACCGGTAATTAAGACTGCGACAAATAAAATAAATTTCATTCCTGTAGCACCCCAAACTGGGGAATTAATGCCATGATTAGAACGGTTATTTCTACGTTTTTCCCCTAACCAACTGTAAATAAGGTTTTTTATACGTGTAAAAAAATTGGCATAGTATATGGACATATTTAACAAGTTTTTCATAGGATATTGGATTAAAAGGGGTTTTATTTCTATATAACCCTTTTTTTATGCCCTTACCTGAAGGGGCCTGTAAATTGCTATTTGTAATTATAAAAATCATCATGAAAGCACTTGGTATCATCTTAATCGTAGCGGGCATTATCATGTTCGTCTTCAGGGGATTTAATTTTACGCAGGAAAAAAAAGTAGTTGATCTCGGTCCGCTGGAGATCAATAAAAAAGAAACCAAAACTATTGGATGGCCAGTTTATGCCGGCGGTTTTGCTGTTCTTGCCGGAGTAATAGTATTGGTGGCTTCCAATAAAAAGGCTGCAGCGTAATGCAGTTCTTATGTATCTTATAAAAATAAAAGAAGCTGTTTATTGAAACAGCTTCTTTCATTTTTAATATTATTCTTTGTTAAGTTATATAAATTGTGGTGCCCTTACTTTATCGCTTACCATCCCGATATTATTGTCATACTCATCGCTTAAAAAATTGACCAGGTCAGCATTTAATCTTTCCTTTTCTGTATAAAACAATCCATGTGGCGCCCGGTCGTAAATAATAAAATTGCTACCGCTTATCATGTCTGCAGCCTGTTTACCGGTAGCATCAATGGGTACTGTTTTATCGGCATCACCATGTATGATCAAGGTAGGAACCTTAACCGCCTGCATCTCCTGCCTGAAATCGGTGCTGGCGAAAGCTTTGGCACATTCGGTTGTAGCCCTTGGCGATGCCATTGAGCCAATCATATGAAAATAGCCCAACAGTTCGTTACTGATTGGTTTATGCAACATATTTACCCCAAAAAATGTTTTACCAAAATCATCCAGGAAGCTGATCCTGTCGTCCTGCATATGGCTGGCCATATCATTAAATACTTCCTGTGGTACACCATCGGGATTACTGTCTGTTTGCAACATATATGGCGTAATAGAAGCAATCAACACCACTTTGGAAACATGCGCTCCCGCATGCCGGCTAAAATAACGAACCACTTCTCCTCCACCCATTGAAAAGCCAACCAGCGTAATGTTCTCTAATTTCAACTGGTCAATGATTGCTTTCAGATCGTCGGTCATGGTATCATAATCATACCCATCCCATGGCTGTGATGATTTACCAAAGCCACGCCTGTCGTAAGCAATTACGCGATGACCGCTGTTCACCAGGTCGGGAACCTGGTACTCCCACATAACACTGCTCAGGGGCCAGCCATGGATGAGTATTACCGGGTTTCCTTTTCCGTAATCATTATAATATAATTTTACTGCATTGCCGTTGGTATCGGCAGTTGTTTCTATATAATTCATAACAGTGTTTTTAAAATGAAAAAATATTTATTAAAAGTTGCAATGTGTAATAAACAGGCGCTAATCCTGTACCATTTTTTTTAGCAGTCAGATAAAACTGGAATGAAGAAAAATTTCCCCTCTATGGTATATTTATGACCGCTGCAACTGATACCTGTTCTCCTTATAACACATTCAGTATCTTTACCGGCAACGAATACCAACGCATATGGCTTTTACCGAACTCAACCTCAATAATCCTTTACTGAATGCATTGCAGGATATGGGCTACCAAACCCCTACTACAATACAATATAAAACGTTTGCCAAAGCCATGTCGGGTACGGATGTATGTGGTATTGCACAAACGGGTACGGGCAAAACCGTGGCTTACCTGTTGCCACTACTTCGTCAATGGAAATTCACCAAAGATGTATCTCCTTCAATGTTGATTTTAGTTCCAACAAGAGAACTGGTACAACAGGTAGTGGAAACCATCCATCAATTGACTGCTTATATGAATGTAGTAGCAGTAGGTGTGTATGGCGGTGTAAATATCAACACACAAAAATTATCCGTACAGCAAAAAGTGGATATTGTTGTAGCCACACCGGGAAGGCTGTTCGACCTTGCCATGAACGGATCTCTTAAATTAAAACTGGTAAAGAAACTGGTGATTGATGAAGTGGATGAAATGCTGAACCTGGGTTTCCGCACACAGTTAAAAAATATTTTAGACCTGCTGCCAGAAAAAAGACAGAACCTGATGTTTTCTGCGACCATTACTGAAGAAGTGGAACAACTGATGGAAATATATTTTACCAACCCGGAAAGAATAGAAGCGGCACCTACCGGAACACCATTAAAAAATATACAGCAATTCGCTTATGCGGTGCCTAATTTTTATACCAAGGTAAACCTCCTGCAATTATTACTGGCAGAAGATGTGAGTATGAATAAGGTATTAATTTTTGTTGACAGTAAAGCGCTGGCCGATCAGCTTTTTGAACAACTACTACCGACTTATGATGGCGTAGCCAATGTGATACATAGTAACAAAGAACAAAACCACCGTTTCAATACAGTAAAACAATTTAAAGCAGGTGTATATCGCTTTATCATTGCTACAGATATCGTAGCCCGTGGTATCGACGTTGCGGAAGTAACCCATGTGATTAATTTTGATATGCCTGCAGTACCGGAAAATTATATGCATCGTATAGGCCGAACCGGCAGGGCAGATAAACCTGGTATAGCCATAAGTTTTATCACTCCCGCTGAAAAAACAGAACAGGAAAGTATTGAAGCATTAATGAACTACAATATTCCCATGCTTGAATTACCGGCGCACCTGGAAATTTCTACACAGCTTACCGCTGATGAACAACCTAAAGTTTACATGAAGGAGATACAATTAAAGATTCCCAAAAAAGAAGAACGGGGCGCTTCCTTTCATGAAAAATCGGCGAAGAACAGTAAAGTGAATGTTGTGGTACGGCGTAAAGACAGGATGATGAAAAAATATGGTAAGCCTAAAACCAGGGGACAGAAAAAAAAATAATCATCCCATTTCTTAATATTTAGTTGCTGGCCAACTGTGCACTACCGATAAATTTTTTACTGGCAATACCATTAACCGGTGGTTTTACCGTTACCATCATAGTATCTCTTGACGAAAGACCTTTAGCATTGGTTACTTTTAATTCAAACTGGTACACCCCCACCGTTAAGTTGGTTACGCTGGTATGTGCCGAGTGGGGTGATACAATTTTGTATTGACCTGGACCGGAAATCTTTCTCCAGTTGTAGTTTAATTTTTGTGATTGGGCATTAACCAAAGCTGGCAACAGGAGTAATATTAATGTTTTCATTACAGGTTGTGTATAGCTTTTATAACATGATGTCATTACTATACTTTCAACAACTGAAGTAAATCATTTATCGTACCAATACTAAAAACAGGATTCCTCTTAACAACGCGTTTGGACTAAATGCCGGATAAAGCCAGGTAAAGATTAAAAATGATGAAATTATTCCCCCGTATTAAAAAGATTTATGCTGCATGGCCATTCAATTTATAAAATTCATCATGCAAACAAAATTAATAAAGCGGCATACTTTTACTTATAATGATGAAAACATTCCTCAATACTGCACAGTAATCGAAACAGCCAGGGATTTACTGGTATTGTATGTACACAGGACGGGGAGCAAATTTTAATAACTCAGCAGGACTAAATATACCACCTGCGGACGGTGCATTATCATTTTTATAAAATAATTTAAAGCCGGTAAACTGCACCGGTTCTTTATAGATATAACGTTGATAAGTACCTGTTTTTAATATCTTACTGCCGAAGCCATCCATATCTATCACCACCTGTACTTCCGGCACTTTCTTTATTTTATCGTAGCCGGTAAGCATGCCTTGTGTAAAACGGTGCACTATCAATACCTTAGGCGTCAGGTTATTTTTGCGTACTACGGTGGCTAAAAAGTCAATAGCATCGTTCACATCGTCAGATGTAAACGTACCGATTTTTGAACCCGGTCTTTCGCCGTTCTTCATCGAAAATTCGGGATCAATACCCAAATGTACATTCGGTAACTTAAGGTATTCTTCCAGTGGTGGCACTTCTTCTTTAACGGTGCTATGACCTACCTGTATATCCACAAAAACAAGTGCATTAATCTCTTTTGCCCAGCTTACAATCGTATCGATCTGGTGAAAGGGCATGCGTAACCGGTGTTTATTGCCCTTGCCTGGTGCAGCCTGTGCTGTAACCGCTATGTAATGCAATGCAGGAATTGTATGCGTAGTTGGATCAGCCTCCTGCCATGCCGTTACCTCCTGCTGCAATTTGTTTAACATACTGTCTTTGGGAATTTCGCCCAATATGCCCATTCTTTTGGAAAATAAATTGCCATAATAAGCAATGATCCTGTTATAAGGTAATACTGCTCCGGCTAAAGGATAAGGCCCTTTTACAGGCCATTTGCCCGAACTGTCGTGGTTGGCCAATGCCAGCATTCTTTGATTATAATCTGCAGTATCCAGTAATGCATTTACCGCCGTTTCGGGAGTATTGACTACCGCTGTTGCAGGTGAATCTGCATTAGTCTTTGTTGCCGCCAACATAACTGTAGAGTCAGCAGCTTTTACATTTGCCCTGCTATCGGCATTACAGCCGGAAACAATAGATGATGATACTATTGCAATAAATACCAGTAATACAATGGGGGTAGTTGTTCTTTTCATAAATGGATCATATCAGTTTATAATAGGCAAAGCTAATGCCGTAAACCGGAAAAGGATGAGAAGGGTGATTATTAAACGTATTATTCGCTCCGGCATTGTTTAAGACCTGCTGTTTTTATTCACATTTGCCAGGTCATTTATTCTCCCCCACTTATCTACCCGGTTATTTACAGGTTATTACTGGCACAAGCTTTGCAAAATTGTAGGCAAACAAACTCCGTACTAATGTATAAATTAAGATTTGTATGCGTGCTTATTACAGGCATCACAGTTATTAACAGCTGTAATAACAATGATAAGAATTCTGCTGCCTCCACCTCTACTACTAACGATACCAGCACCACAAAAAAAATAAAACCGCCGAAGCAAAGAAATAAACCGGCTGATATCAGCTATCATTTTGAGAAAAGCAAACTATGGCGTAAGAAAAACAATACGCAACAACAATATAATATTGTGTTGGCACTGAACCGTACTGATAGCGCTCACCTGGCAAAAATGGATTCTATTATAGTTCCCAATGATGCCGGTGGCGATATTGAGTTTTATTTGCCTTTCCCTTTACATGTTGCAAAACTGGAGGCTGTAGATAAAATTCTTTTCTTCTCTTACCCCACACAAAGTTTTGCCGCTTACGAAAACGGTGAACTGGTATATGCCGGTCAAACCAATATGGGTCGTAAAAACGATACCACCCCTACAGGTTTATTTTTCACCAACTGGAAAGCAGAAAAAACCACCAGCACTTTTAACGATGAGTGGGACCTGCGCTGGAACTTTAATATCGAAAATAAACTGGGTGTAGGTTTTCACCAGTATGAATTGCCAGGTTACCCCGCTTCCCATTCCTGCCTGCGCCTTACGGAAAAGGATGCCCGCTATTTGTATGATTGGGCAGAACAATGGATAATGGACAAACAGGAAAAATTATTAGCCAAAGGAACACCGGTAATTGTATTTGGAACGTACAACTTTAAAGCGGCAAAACCCTGGTTGCAACTGGTAAATGATCCACATGCACTGGATATTAGTGAAGCTATTATTGATGAGCAGGCCACTGCATTTTTAACTGAGATCATAAAAGAACAGGACAACAGGATAAAGGTAGAAGTTCAAAGAAAATAACTGAAGTTGGTCAAAATAAAAAAGCACTCCATAAATAAATGGAATGCTTTTTTTATGCCTGAACAAATTTTATTTGATCTTTAAAACCGGTTTTAATTTATACTCGCCGTTGCCTTGTTTAAATACAGATAAAGCCGCATCAAAATCAACGATCAATGTTTCAACAGTTGCATTTAATGCTTTATTCACTTTGATCTTTAAACCTGATTCTGAACCACTCGGTATCGTTAAAGGATAACTAACTCCATTGGTATCTACAATACTGTTATTAGGTCCTAAAACAAAACGTATTTCTTTTACAGTATTTTGCGGAAATGGTGCAGAAGCCAACACCGTATCTACACCATTTTGAAAACCGAGCAAATTATATATACCGGCGTGAGTAGGCATACTTACCCAGCCATTGGTACCACTGGTATCATCACTGAATTTCACGTTCACTTCCCTGATGTCTACATTTACTTCATCGTAAGGGATAGGATTATCGGTTAAACGGACCACTAATGTACTTTCGCCATCATTATTGTTCTTGGAGCAGGACACAATAGTAATAATTGTAATAACAGCTGCTGCCGCTAACAATTTAATGCTTGTTTTTTTCATAAAGGTTGATTTTTATTCAACCACTAAGAGTAAAAACCATGCCAGAAGGCAGTAAAACCTTATCCTTTTTTTGCACAACTAACGGATAATAAACACTGCCGGCACCGGCCGCTGGCCTTCTTTATCACAAGGTTTGATGGTTTCTTTTCCATTAATGAGCATACAACTACTACCACCGCCATCTAAATTCAATGCTTCCCTGCAGCCCAGGCCGGCTAATAATTTTGCCTGCTGTGGAAGCGTGGCCCCCTCGGCAAGACCGGGAAATCTTCCCTGTATCACCATGATGATGAGACGACCATCGTTAGTATAGCCCATGCAGGTGCGTGGATGTTTATCACTGATGGCTTTGCCGTTAAATCTTAATTCTTCTTCATTGGTGATCTTTACTTCATTGTTCTGAACCAATACCGGCCCGCCTCCTACTGCAGTTTTCATTTTCCATTTTTTAAAATTCAATTTCCTCTCTTCATGCCCGATAATTGAATTACTTGTAAAAAAATAAGTGCTGTTACTTTTTAAATAATCAAATGAAGGAGTTGAAACGGAATCCTTAAATGCTTTTTGCGCCGGAACCTGGCTGGCAAAAGCGTCTTCTTTTGATGAATCAGATAATATCCAGGCCACATCCGCATTTCTTTTTTTATCTATCCCGATCGCACTTCCCAACGGGTGCCTGTATTGAAAAGTATCCTTCCCCTTCATAGGAATAGTATGTGTATTGTAAAAAACCATATCGCCATCCTTGATCACCACATTAATACTTTTATTGGTTTGATAGCTGAAGAACGTGCTGTTGACTACCAATAACGGATGCTCATTTTTTTCATAAAATGCAATCGGCGTTAAGCGTCTGCCCTTTGAAGTATCCACTGTAAAATCCAGATGCCTGTCTTTTAGTTTTGCTTCGGCATAATAGGCAATAAATGGTTTACCATCCAGGCTATCAGTTGTTTTATACACATGAAAATTTTCGGGCAATGGCTGAAATTCACTATCTACATTTACCCATTTTAACTGGGCAGTTAAGCTGCTGTTTACCAGCAACAGCACTACCCCTGCGATCCATCTTTTCATGTTGTATAACTATTTTTTACGATTCAATCCTTTCTTTCTGCAGTTCACTCCTTTTCAATATGCCTGCATGATGCAATATGCTACACTTGCAGTATAAAAATAACATTAAACCTTTTTCATAAACATTAAATTTTTAAGCCATGACATTAAAAACTGCTGTATGCAGCCTGTTGCTCAGTTTTGCCATAGTATCGGCAAAAGCACAAACTCCCATCCCTGCCGGTTATGTAAAGGGCAGCATTACCTTACCCAACAACACGGTGGTAAACGGGTATGTAAAAGACAATATTAAAAAATCGGCTGCGGTAATCTTTATAGATGATGCCGGTACAAAAAAAACATTTGAAGGCAATGCCATCAATGCAGTAACTGTAGATGCAGAAAATTTCCTTTGCATCAATGGTGATTTTTTCAGAACGATCTGTGTAGGTAAATTAAATTTTTTACAAAAAGCAAGTAATGCTGCGGCAGTTGCTTCTTTCAATGGTACAGAAGCAGTATTTAACAACGGTACCGAAGGAAAGATCGGTGATTATTTTTCTTATGCCAATAACAGCCTTAAAGTGTTGAATAAAAAAAGTATCGAATCTTTTATCAGTAACGAGCTGAATGGTTGTGTGGCTGCCATTGAAAAGGCAAAAACAGTAAATGGTGATATCGCTAAGCTAAAAGAAGCCGTTGATATTTACAACAGCAGCAAATAAACGGTTTATCACCAGGCTTGATACGGTTTTTAATTTTTATATCTTTACAATATGAGGCGAACCAATTGTAAAATAGCTTTTAACGATAAGCTGCTGATGCTGTTCGCTATTCCCGCATTAAGCTTCATTATTCCTATAGTATTTTTTGGTTGCCGGTTTAACCGGCAACCTTATTTTAACTGGGAAAGATTTTCTTCCTCTTTTATCATCATTGTATTACTGTGGTTGGTTAACCGTCTTATTCTTATCTGGTGCCGCAGTAAATACCCTGATTTTGCCGACGTACGCAAACGGCTTTTTATACAATCTTCAATAATGGTATCCGTTACTTTAATTGGTAACAATCTCCTGCATTATATTCTTTCTGAAACATTGTTTACCACAAACAAAGTAAGTGTTTTTGATACCGATCACCTGATCGTAAGCAATGCCGCCGCTTTGTTCTGTATCATCATGATCATTGGTATTTACGAGAGCATTTATTTTATGCATGAACTCCGGGGTTCTGTTGAAGAAAAGGAAATGCTGAAAAGGGAAAACCTGCAGGCACAGCTGAATGCGTTGCGTACACAGGTAAATCCGCATTTTTTATTCAACAATCTCAATACCTTAAGTTCGTTGATTCCCGAAGATCCCAAACACGCCATTGATTTTGTGCAGCAATTGTCAAAAGTATACCGCCATATTTTAGAAGTAAAAGATGAGCCCAGTATCTCTTTAAAAGATGAACTGGAAGTATTGCATGCCTATACTTTTTTATTGCAGACCAGGTTTGAAAAAAATCTTGAAGTGAATATTGATATCCCCGCTGAAAAAATGCAGCAACAGGTGGTACCATTATCCTTACAGATATTGATGGAGAATGCCATTAAGCATAATATCGTATCATCGGGTAAGCCTTTGCGTATTGATGTGTTTACGGAGAATGGCAGCCTGGTGATCAGCAATAACCTGCAGGTAAAAAAACAAGTGAATGAATCTACCGGTATTGGCCTGGATAATATCCGCAACCGGTACCGCTTATTAACTGATAAAGCCGTTAAAGTAACGGCAAACGAAACTAATTTCACCGTTTCCATCCCATTGATAGATAAATAAAAATGAAAGTACTGATCATAGAAGATGAGATACCAGCAGCTAACCGGCTGGCTAAATTATTATGTGATTATGATAGCGAAATAGAAATTGTACATAAACTTGATAGTGTGGAATCGAGTGTGACCTATCTTTCAGCGCCGCAGCATATTGATCTTATTTTTATGGACATTCAACTGGCCGACGGATTGAGTTTTGATATTTTTAACCAGGTGAATATAACAACGCCTGTTATTTTTACCACTGCTTTTGATCAATATACGCTGAAGGCCTTTAAAGTAAACAGTATCGATTATTTATTAAAACCGGTTGATGAAAAAGAACTCCACCAGTCTTTGGAAAAATACCTGCAGTTATATCCCAAAACCAATACCAGTTTTTCTGACAAGGTATTGCAATTGGTAAGAGATATGAATGCGGTAAAGTATAAAGAACGTTTACTGATAAAACGTGGGCAGCAGCTAAGCTATTTAAAAACCGCCAGCACCGCCTATTGTTTTGCAGATGGAAAATTATGTTACGCCGTTGATTTTAATGGCAGCAAATATTTACTGGAAAGTAATTTATCGCAACTGGAAGAACAATTGCAGCCCGATCATTTTTACCGCATCAACCGGCATTTACTGGTAAATATTGAAGCCGTAAAAAAAGTACATACCTGGCTGGGTGGAAGACTAAAAGTGGAGGTATCTCCTGTCACTACAGCCGAAACGATCGTAAGCAGGGAAAGGGTGAATGGGTTTAAAGAGTGGCTGGGGAGGTAATGCCTGAATGACGATAGTTGCCTGTATCTTCTGAAAAGCTGTTATGACGAAATGTCCAATCCTCAACACTCAATGTTCAATAATCAATAAAAATACATAGAAGCATTTCAATTACCTTGTTCTTCATTGAACATTATATATTGAACATTGAATATTTGCTTTTGAATAATCAACCATTTAGCTTCTCGCTCTCCCACTTATTTCTTCCCCATCCTTTTATCACATGTTTTTCGCTATGGTAAGAAGAGCGCACCAACGGGCCGCTTTCTACATAATCAAATCCTAAGTTGTAGCCTATTTCCCTGTACTCCGCAAATTCATCAGGATGTACAAAACGTGCAACAGGCAAATGCTTTTTGGTGGGTTGCAGGTATTGGCCAATGGTAACCACATCCACGTTACTGGCATAGAGGTCTTTTAATGTTTGTATCACTTCTTCTTTTTCTTCACCCAGGCCAAGCATGATACCGCTCTTGGTACGCATGCCGCCTTCCTTAAGGATTTTCAACGTTTCCATACTCTGCCAGTATTTGGCCTGTATACGTACCTGTTTGGTTAAACGTTCGGTGGTTTCAATATTATGACTTACCACTTCCGGCGCCGCGTCAATAACGCGTTGTATATTCTCTTTTTCTGCTTTAAAATCGGGGATCAGTGTTTCCAGGGTAGTTTGTGGATTTAATGCCTTCACCGCTTTAATGGTATTGTACCAGATGATACTACCGCCATCTTTCAGCTCATCACGATCTACCGATGTGATCACCGCATGCTTTACCTTCATCAGGTTAATGGCCTCGGCTACACGTTGCGGTTCGTCCCAATCCACTTCCAGCGGCCGGCCTGTAGCCACATTACAAAAACCGCAACTACGGGTGCAGATATTGCCAAGGATCATAAAAGTCGCCGTGCCTTCGCCCCAGCATTCACCCATATTGGGACAATTGCCACTTTCGCAAATGGTGTGCAGTTTATGTTTGTCTACTAAATTACGTACGTGTTTATATTCTTCTCCAATAGGTAATTTTACCCTTAACCAATCTGGTTTTTTAGGTTTCTGTTCTATCATCCCGTCTATCACCGGTAACTCTATCATTGTTGCAAATATTTTTATTGTAGCTAATAGTAATGGTTTATTTTCTTCTTCCAAACATGATGGCAAAATAAGCAGAGAAGAAAAATTGTTTCTCTTTGTTATACAGCATCTGGGGAATTTTTTTGGCATAAAACTCGGCACTCAATCCTACTTCAATGGCTTTTATCGTCTCGTTCAACCGGTCATAGTCAAACCGCACTGCCGGCTTGATATAAATGCCGGGAGTAACTTTAAGGCCATTCCAGCCGGTACCAATATTGGGACCGGACGTAGTAGGATCATTGTAGGAATTCACAAACAGCAGGCTATCGGGTGAATCGTATTTTACAAAAGTTCTTTCGCCGTTTTTATCTACTTCCACTTCATAAGGCCTTAATAACCCGATCACCAACCCTCCGCCTACATTACCGGTAACACTAACGCCATTTTTATTGCTTTTATTACCCAGTAAATATTGCAGTTGTGCACCCAGTTTAACAGGGTAAAAATAATTGAGTTTACCATAAATAAACGGTGTACTGAAATTGGTAAGACTGCTGATCTTATCTTCCTTCTGGTGTTTACGTTCGCTGATCTCAAACTGGTACAACATGGTCTTCCGGATTGACTTGGCCCTGCCTATTTCAAAAAAAGCACCATATCCATCGGTGGTCAATTTTACGCCATAGGCAGTTTGCTTTTTATAAGCGATCACCCCTTCCTCTTCCTGCTTTATCAAAGCATCAATACGTTTACGCTTTTCTTCTTTCTTTTCTTTTTTAGAACTGCGTTTGTCCTGCGCCAAAACAGCTGTAGAAAAAGAAATGGCCAGGAGTATAAATAGTAATTTCTTCATGTCTATTGTTTACTTACGTAAATTTATGCAAAAATAGGTTGTAGTTGGTAAAGATGATACTTTTGATAAAATTACCGCTGCATTTAACAAAAACTAAATAAACACATTATGACTGCTTCCGTTGTATATAAAGGCGACCTGCGCTGCGAGTGTACCCACCTGCAAAGCGGTACCATTATTGAAACTGACGCCCCTACCGATAATAAAGGAAAAGGACAGCGCTTTTCTCCCACCGATACGGTTTGCGTGGCCCTGGCTACCTGCGTAATAACCACCATGGGTATAAAAGCCAATGATATGAATATCGACCTGGCAGGCACTTCCATTGAAGTGACCAAACACATGCTCCAGGACCCACGCCGGATCGGCAAGATTGATGTGATATTACATTTTCCGGCCACGTTACAACTGGACGAAAAGGACAGGATCATTTTACAACGCGTTGGTGATACCTGCCCGGTTACAAGAAGTTTGCACCCGGAGCTGGAATTGAATATCCAGTATCATTGGTAAGATAAACTTCCGTTCCGGCAGCCAGCGGAGAACCTCGGGCCTCAGATTTTGTGAATTTCTTTTATTTTTTCATTATCAATCTTATACTTGTATATAAGATGAATAATGCTTGCATCAACACAAAAACTAAAGCGGTTATAGCAAAATAGCTATTGCTGGGATCAAGCGGGTAAACATGCTGCAGGGACTGCCCATCATAATATCGACGGGGTTGCCCGGCTAAACCAGTTGCTGCAGGCGTAAAAAAAATAGTTCCGAAGAAATACAGTAGCAATAACACCGTTAAGGTGACATGGCCGACCAGTATTTTTTTATTGCGTCTTTGTTTAATCCTTAATAAAAGATGACAGCCGCAAAGAAATCCGCCTAATAGCAGTACGCCTAATAAAAAGTGAAAACTGGCAATGATATAGAAGGTATCATAAAAGATAAAGGCAATGCCGGAATGAGGGAACGAAATTCGTTGACCCAATAACAACACAAGCGGCACGATCAATAACCAATTCTCTATTCTTAAAAAGAAGCGTTTCATTACTTGTTATCTTTTTTGATCTCTTCTACCTGCAATTCTTCCCATGGCGTGGTACCATCTTTTTCTCTTTTAAATAACAGGGCATCGCTGGTGGTAATTACTATTTCGGCAGTAGTGTATACGATACAATTATCCATTAAATGCCCGCCGATGGTTTTTCCGGTACTGTCGCTGATGCTGATATGCAAATGAGACCCGTTTACGGAAACGGTTCCGGTTAAACTCACAATCTCAAAATGCCCGGTATCACTGCTGCCTTCGGGCTGGTTGGCAAAGCGGATATTGTACTGTGTAAGGCTACCCACGCAGGTGCTTATCCAGCCGGCTTTGACCTGTTTTTCAGTGACCAGGTTTTGTATTTCTTTTTTAAGGTCCTGCCCCGGTTTAAGCCGGAAGGCATAGACTTTGTTTTCTGCCATTATTGCCTGTTTTTTATACTGGCATGAAGATAGCGTATACAATACAAAGCTGAAAGCGATAAGCCGAAAGGTAAAAGCAATCAATTGAAAGTTGAAGATTGAAAGTTGAAAATTGTATAGTCTGCGTAAAGATAGTGTTGATGACTTAGGGGATAGTAACATAAACGGGCTTTTGTTAAACTTATCTAAAGTAAAATTGTTTTGCAAACTAAGTAAAATAACTTTGCGTATATCATTCCAAATATAATTCAATGCTTAAAGCCATTCTCATATCGATCATCAGTTTTGCAGGTTTACAATCCTGCGCACAAAAAAATAATAAAATAAAAAAGGAGAACAAAACAATGACGACTACAAATGCCAAACTGGATACCGCTACTTTTGGTACCGGTTGTTTCTGGTGTACAGAAGCTATTTTTCAACAACTGGAAGGCGTAGAAAAAGTAACCAGTGGATACAGTGGTGGTGATGTGCCCAACCCAACTTACGAACAGGTATGCAGTAAAACAACAGGCCATGCCGAATGCCTGAATGTATTGTACGATCCGGCAAAAATCACTTACGATGAATTGCTGGAAGTATTCTGGCAGGTACATGATCCTACCACATTAAACAGGCAGGGCGCCGACGCCGGTCCGCAATACCGCAGCGTGATCTTTTATCATAACGAAGAACAGAAATCGAAAGCCGAAAAATATAAAACCGAGCTGGATAAAAGTGGTGCCTGGGATAATCCTATTGTAACCACGCTGGAAAAGTTTGATGTTTTTTATCCGGCAGAATCGTATCACCAGAATTATTACAACAACAATACCGGGCAAGGGTACTGCCAGTTTGTAATACGTCCCAAGCTGGAAAAATTTGAGAAAGTGTTTAAGAATAAACTGAAAAAACATTAAATATTATCCTTCTGAAGAAATGATCAATATTCAATGAAATGCATTCTACAAGACTTTGCAGCTTATGCCGAAAATTCAAATTATAAAGGGCCTGAATTTTCATTGCGATTTGAACATTGAATGTTGAGCATTGAACATTTTGTATTTAGGATCGATTACCATTCACGAAATTTATTCTATTCGGGTTCTCCTCAATTCCAGCAAATTCAAACTATTGGGCGGAAAATTTTTAATATTGGTATGTACCAGGTGAATGGCCATATCATACCATAACGGTACTACCGGCGCATCCGCAATGATCAATTTATCCATTTGCTGGTAGAGTTTATAGCGCAGGCTGTCATTCTTCTCTGACAATGATCTTTCATACAATACATCGTAAGCCGGATTTTTATAACGGGTATAGTTGGGCGGCGCAGGATTTTTACTGTAGAAAACACTTAAATAATTTTCTGCATCGGGATAATCCGCGATCCAGCTGCCTCTAAAGAATAATGCCTGTGATTTGGAGGTCTGCTCCAGCAATAAACTTTTTTGTATCACTTCCACTTCAATATTGATCCCGATCTGTCTTAATTCATTAGCAATATAACTACCCAGGTCGCCGTAAATAGGAATGGTCAATAATTTTATAACGGGCAGATTTTTTCCTTCTGCATAACCTGCTTCTTCCAGTAATTGTTTGGCTTTGGCAACATTGTATTGATAGCCTTTTACCTTTACCGAATCAAAAGAAGGCAAACCACAGGGCACGAAACCACTTTCGGCAGCAATACCAATGGAATTGCGTAAATACAACATCATCTTTCTCCTGTCGAAACCATAATTGATCGCCTGTCTTATTTTTTGTAACCGCAAAGGCGAGTTTTTCAGCAATGGATTTTGCCCGTCTACCAATATGCCCAAATACTCAATGTTGAGGTAAGGTTGTTTCTGCAATACGATCTTTCCGTCCCAAACTTTTTTCAGGTTGCCCGTTTTAGTGAGTACCTCATCTTTAAAAGAGGGATCAATATCATCAATAAAATCCAGCCGGTTTTGCTGGAACTCTAAAAACTCAGTAGCCTTACTATCGTAAAACGAAACTTTAATACCATCCAGGTAAGGCAATGATTTTCCTACGCTATCTTTTTCAAAATAACGGTCGTTCTTTTTTAAGAGTAAGGCCTGCCCTTCTTCCCAGGCTACAAAACTAAACGGACCAGTACCCACAGGATGACGGCGAAAATCATTTTTATATTTTTCCACCGCTTCTTTAGCAACAATGGAACAATATTGCATACTCAAAATACCGAGTATGGATTGAAAAGGACGAATAAGTTTTAGCTGAAAAGTGCTGTCATTAATGGCTTTAAATCCATTGGCTGAATCCACCCGGTTATTGAAAATCCATGCGCCCGGACTTGCGGTGTTCTTATCCACGATCCTGTTGAAACTATATTCCACATCATGGGCGGTTAACCGTCGTCCTTTACCATTTTCAAAACAATCATCATCGGCAAAAAAAACATCATTTCTTAAATGAAAAGTAAACAGCAGGTTATCGGCGGAGATCGTCCAGCTTTTGGCCAGTGATGGCGCCATTTGCATGTTGCTGTCAATTTCAATTAAAGTATTATACAACTGATGTACGCTCCACATCACCTGTTTGTTCTTTGCAAAAGCCGGATCTAAAGAAGCCAGTCCGCTGCTTTCGTTATAATGAAATATTTTTTTATCGGGATGTTTGTGGGCGTTGCAGGAGCAAAGCCAAAAGCTAAAAGCTAAAAGCATAAAGCATATAGCGTTCCGCCTGTTGCTTTTTGCCATATTCATTGCGCTTCCAGTATTGAGCTTTCTATTTTTATTTGATGAAAGGTGCATGTAGATAAATAAAGAAAACTAAATTAGCACTTAATAAACAAATCAACATGAAGCAAATCATAAAAGCTTTCTTCTTTATTAATTATTCTTTATTAATTATTAATTATTCATCAGCACAGCCTTTAAAAAAAATGGCCGCTTTTACCCATGCAGATACTTTGCGTGGTACTTATGGCCCCTCGAGAGATTGGTGGGATGTACAGAAATATGATCTGCATGTAAAATTTAATATCATTGATAGTACGATCAGTGGGTATAACATTATCTATTACAATCACGTTAAAAAGAAAAGTGGTACAATAATGCAGATTGATCTGCAGGAGCCAATGATTTTGGATAGTATTAAGATAGGTGCTAGCTGGGATTTAAACGGAGATAGTTATAAAGTAAATTTTACTAAAGACGGTAACGCATATTTTTTCGATGTCTCTTCTATGGCAGTTAGGGGAACTCTTGCAGAACCCCAAGACAAAAATTATCTATTTATTTACTACCACGGCAAACCCCGCATTGCCCGCCGCCCGCCATGGGATGGAGGATTGATCTGGAAAAAAAGCAAGGATGGCAGTCCATGGGTTAGTGTGGCCTGCCAGGGTTTGGGTGCAAGTGTATGGTATCCCTGCAAAGATCATCAAACGGATGAACCCGATAGTGCCGAAATGCATATCACCGTACCCGATAGTTTGATGTGCGTAGGCAATGGCCGCTACCGTGGAAAAATATCCAACGGTGATGGTACGGCTACTTACGATTGGGCCGTTACCGAACCGATCAACAATTATAATCTTGTTCCTTACATCGGCAAGTACACACATTTTAGTGAAGTGTATAAAGGTGAGAAAGGAGATTTAGATATGGACTATTGGGTATTAACCGAAAACCTGGAAAAAGCAAAGGTTCATTTTGCAGACGCACCACGCATGATGAAAGCCTTTGAACATTGGTTTGGCCCCTATCCCTTTTACCCCGATGGGTATAAACTGGTAGATGCGCCTCATTTGGGAATGGAACACCAGAGCGCTACTGCTTATGGCAACGGTTACCAGAATGGGTATTTGGGCAGAGACCAGAGCGGTACCGGCTGGGGATTGAAATGGGATTTTATTATCGTACACGAAAGCGGCCACGAATGGTTTGCCAATAATATTACCAGCAAGGATATCGCCGATATGTGGGTGCATGAAGGCTTTACCAATTACAGCGAAACCTTATTCACCGATTTCTGGTATGGCAAAGAAGCCGGTAATGCCTATTGCATTGGTACAAGAAGAGGAATAAGAAATGATATTCCTATCATTGGTCCGTACAATGTAAACCAGGAAGGTAGCGGTGATATGTACCCTAAAAGCGGTAATATGTTGCACAGCATCCGCCAGGTGATTGATAATGATGAAAAATTCAGGGCGATATTGAGGGGATTGAATAAAACATTCTTTCATCAAACCGTAACCACGCAACAGGTAGAAGGCTATATCAGTAAACAAAGCAAGATCGATTTCAGTAAAGTATTTGATCAGTATTTACGTACTACCATGATACCGGTATTACAATATAAAATAGAGGGTAGTACTGTTTCTTTCCGTTATGATAGTGCAGTTGCCGGTTTTAATCTTCCTGTAAAAGTTTCTTTTGGTAAGCCCGATAAAAGCGAACAATGGATCAAACCAACAGCTACATGGCAAAGCCTTAGCCTGGCCGACTGGTATGATAAAAAAACCTTTATAGTGAATCCGAATTTTTATGTGAAGTCCAGAAAGGTAGAGTAGAGCAATTACACAGAGATGCACGGAGGTTGCACAAAGCTACACAAAGTATACTCCGTGTAGCTCTGTGCTGTCTTTCCTTTGTATATCTCTGTGGTAAAAAAACGAAAATCTTAACCATCATAAAAATCAGCGTTCCATATTTATCCGCTGAAGGCGGTTACAAAGATGCACAAAGTATTCTCAGTGTATCTCTGTGCTGTCTTTCCTTTGTGGTATCTCTGGGTAAAAGGTAAAAAATTGAAAAAGGGAGCCTCGCGGCTCCCTTCTAATTTTCATAGCAAATAATTTACTGCTGGTTCACTCTTCCTCCGCCAATATATTTTCTGTTGTAATAATCATCATCTAAACTGCTGATGGTAACACCTCCGTGTACACTGCTGTGTGCAAAATAACCGTTGTTGAGGTAAACGCCTACATGACTTACCCCTCCTCTCGTATTAAAGAATACCAGGTCTCCTTCCAGCAATTCATCACGTTCTATCTTATCGCATTGTGCATACTGGTCTTTAGCCGTACGTGGCAATACTATGCCATAGGCTTCATTGAATACAGTGCCGGTAAACCCGCTGCAGTCAATACCTTTTTTTGTGGTGCCACCATAACGATACCGGGTAGCCCACCAGTCTTCAATAACGGAATATAATTTTGTATCGGTGATCTGCTCCACATCCACATCCATTAATTGCGCATATTTAAACTGCAATGCAGTACAGCTTTCAATAAGTGTGGTGGAATTTGATCCTTTTGGATAAGTAACTTTTGTTACAGGTTTAGCCACAGGTTTAACTACAGGCTTTGTTGCCCACAGGTCGGCTTCAGTGGTTGAAGTGGCATCACGCCTGATCTCAATGCCTTCAATAAATTGTACGGATTTTTTCTGCGGCGCGGTAAATTTTACCGAATTAACGCCGGTTTGTGCTTTAACGGATATTGATGTTCCTGAAAAGATGCCAGCGGCAACAGAAACAAAAAATAAATTTTTCATACGTAAACTTTTGGTTTAAGCGTATGTACAACTTAATCTTGTGTTCTTTGGTCGTCTGATTGTTCTTAAGTTACGCTGCTTATCTACTCCTGTCTTTTAACCTTGTCCTACAAACTGATGATAAAAATAATATGTCTAATGCGGCAAAGTTACGGTTCCATGCCGGTAAATGCAAGTATTTGGCAATCTTTTACCACTTGCTGTTCTTTTAACGCATTGATTGGCAATATAATTGTGCAGCGTTTGTAGGTTAGGGCATTTTTTTTGACTCCTTTCCCACACTTACTTTAAGTAAAGCGGTTTCCTCTGTATTAAAAAGAAAATACAAATAAATGCCCTGGTAAGCCAGGCGAAAATTGTGCGGCATATAACTTTCTGATTCTACGTAATCTTTCAGCTGATCTTTCAAAGCGGCCGGGGTTATGGAAGAACTGATGCTGGCCTTTTCAATTTGCATTGTTCCCACAAACAAACCCGTTGGTCTTACAGCATTACTATCTACAGTGCCAAAATAAAACTGCAGTTCCGATAGTATGCCGGCAGGCAAATTCCCTGTATCGTTTTTTTCAAATAGTACGATGCCGTAATTATCATAGGTATGTGTAGTGTTATAGCCGCCCCGTATTCGCTCCGCCTTACCCAGTTTCTTTGTAACGGGATCCAGCATCCAGTTGCCGGAGATATTGATTTTACCCATGCTGCATACACCCCCTTTAACGGTTACAGCTATTTTTTTAGCTGCCGGTTGTGCATGGCTTGCTATCGCTGCAAAAAGAAACAGTATTATACTAAAATGATATTTCATTTAATAAAGTTTATTTCAAAACTACTCCAACGCCAGAGAGATAAAATACCCGGCAGCTGGTATATTAAGCTTTCCTGGTTTGTGGAAAAAACAACGGGTTTTCACCCTTATTATGAACGATATTTGCACCAGGTGTTGAATGGCGAATATAAAATGTCGAATGTGGTACGAGCTTTTATACATTAAGTGTACCACTGATTTGAAAATATTCGACATTCGATATTAAAATATTCGACATACGCATGAAATTTTCTCATTTACACGTACACACACAGTTTTCTTTACTGGATGGCGCTGCTTCCATAAAGAATCTCTATAAAAAAGCCATCGCCGATGGTATGCCTGCGCTGGCCATCAGTGATCATGGTAATATGTTTGGGGCTTTTGAATTTGTAAAAGAAGCGCACAACCATAAAAATGCAGATGGCTCACTTAAGGTAAAACCGGTAGTAGGTTGCGAATTTTATATTACTACCGACAGGCACCGCAAAACCTTCAGCAAGGAGGAAAAAGATCCGCGCCATCACCAGATATTATTAGCCAAAAATGAGCAGGGCTATAAAAATTTAGTCAAGCTGACTTCATTGGGTTATATCGAAGGCATGTATTCCAAGTACCCCCGTATTGATAAAGAACTCATTCATAAATATCATGAAGGATTAATTGCTACCACCTGTTGCCTGGGTGCATTGGTACCGCAAACCATTTTAAAACAGGGCGAAGAAGAAGGCGAAAATGAATTCAAATGGTGGTTGAATATTTTTCAGCAGGATTATTATATTGAGCTGCAACGCCATGGCATACCCGACCAGGAAAAAGTAAATGCGGTACTCTTAAAATTCGCTAAAAAATATAATGTAAAAGTTATTGCCAGCAATGATTCACATTACGTGGACCAGTCGGATTTTAATGCGCACGATATTTTACTCTGCATCAACACCGGCGAAAAGCAGGCCACTCCTGCCAATCGCGAATTCAGTGATGATGATGTTTCGATAAAGAACAAACGCTTTGGATTTCCCAACGACCAGTTTTACCTGAAGAATACTGCCGAGATGATAAAAGTGTTTGATGATCTGCCGGAGGCGATTGACAACACTAATGAAGTGGTAGATAAAATCGATGTGTTAAATTTAAAGAAAGAAATTTTATTGCCCTTCTTTGAAGTACCTGCCAATTATAAATCCCAGGATGATTATTTAGAACATTTAACCTGGAGCGGTGCAAAGGAACGCTATAAGATACTCACACCCGAAAGCGAAGAACGCCTGCAGTTTGAATTGGGAGTAATACGTAAAATGGGATTTGCCGGTTATTTTTTAATCGTAAGCGATTTCATCAGGCATGGAAGAGACATTGGTGTTTTTATCGGCCCCGGCCGTGGCTCTGCAGCAGGAAGTGCAGTAGCTTATTGTATTGGCATTACTAACATTGACCCGATAAAATACAATTTGCTGTTCGAAAGATTTTTGAACCCCGAACGTAAGAGCATGCCCGATATTGATACGGATTTTGATGATGATGGCAGACAGAAAGTAATTGATTATGTGGTACAGAAATATGGTAAGAACCAGGTAGCGCAAATTATTACTTATGGTACCATGGCTGCTAAAAGCAGTATAGCCGATGTGTCGAGAGTTATGGACCTGCCGCTTGCCGAAAGCCGTACCTTATCCAAATTAGTTCCGGAAAGACCGGGTATCAATTTAAAAAGGTTATTGCATGCGCCATTCACGATAAAGGAAGCTAAAGCCGGTGAAAAATCGCTGGAAGAAAAAGAAGCATTACAACCGGATGACCTGGATAATGTAAAGCAGTTAAGGGCTATTTACGCAGGCAACGACCTGCGCAGCACCATACTTCATGAAGCAGAAATCTTGGAAGGTTCGGTGCGAAATACCGGCATACATGCATCCGCTATCATCATTGCGCCAAGGGATCTTACTGAATTGTTGCCGGTAGCCACTTCTAAGGAATCTGATCTGTGGTTAACCCAGATAGAAGGAAATTCCATCGAGGAAGCCGGTGTAATTAAAATGGATTTTTTAGGATTAAGAACTTTAAGCATTCTTAAAACAGGATTATCGCTTATCAAGCAGAATCATGGCGTGTCCATTGATATCGATTATATCCCCCTGGATGATGAAAAAGCATACGCCCTATATCAACGTGGTGATACCAATGGTACCTTCCAGTTTGAAAGTGCGGGTATGCAGAAATACCTGCGTGAATTAAAGCCGGATAAATTTGATGACCTTATTGCGATGAACGCCTTGTATCGCCCCGGCCCGATGAGTTATATCCCCGATTACATTGATCGGAAACATGGCAAAAAACAGGTGGAGTATGATCTGCCGGATATGGAAGAACACCTGAAAGAAACCTATGGTATCACGGTGTACCAGGAACAGGTAATGTTATTGAGTCAAAAACTGGCGGGCTTTAGTAAAGGTGATGCGGATGTGTTGCGTAAAGCGATGGGTAAGAAACAAATTGCGGTACTGGATAAAATGAAGGCGCAGTTTATTGCCGGTGCTACCGCCAAGGGACACCCTGAAGATAAATTAGAAAAGATATGGACGGATTGGGAAGCCTTTGCCCAATACGCTTTCAATAAATCGCATAGTACCTGTTACGCATTTGTAGCCTATCAAACAGCCTATCTAAAAGCCCACTACCCCAGTGAATATATGGCGGCGGTGCTCAATCATGCAGGCAGCATTGAAAAGATCACTTTCTTTATGGAAGAGTGCAAACGCATGGGATTAAAAGTGCTGGGCCCCGATATCAATGAAAGCCAGAATGGCTTTGCTGTAAATAAAAAAGGCGAGATTCGTTTTGGTTTCAGCGGGTTAAAAGGTGTGGGTGAAAAAGCCATTGAAGATATCATTATTGAAAGAGATAAACATGGTGCTTTTAAAAACATTTTCGACCTGGCAAAAAGATGCAATACCAAATCGGTGAATAAAAAATCAATGGAGAGCCTTGCCTACAGCGGCGCTTTTGATTGCTTTACAGAAGTGATCCGTGCACAATATTTTTATGCCGCCCCCGGCGACGTAACCGGGCTGGAAAAGATCATCAAATTTGGTAACGTATTTCAATCGCAGGCCGCCAATACCAGCAATACATTATTCGGCGACCTGGCCATGCCCGAAATATTGCCTCCCAAATTATCCATCTGCGAACCCTGGCCCCTGGTACAGCAACTGGATTATGAAAAAGAAGTAACGGGTATGTACATCAGCGGACATCCTTTGGATAATTATAAGTTTGAACTGAAGCATTATAATATTACTTCGCTGGCAGAATTTGTGGAATTTAAAAATAATGTGAACAGCAACCCCAATCCCGCCAAGCAGTTTCGTGTAGCAGGTCTCGTTATTGACGCTGCACACCGGCTCACTAAAACAGGAAAGAATTTTGGTATCCTCACCATTGAAGATTTTTCAGGCAAAGGCGAATTTATGATGTGGAGCGAAGACTATGTGAAATACCAGAACTACCTGGAAAAAGGCATGATCGTATTGGTGGAAGGTGGATTTAAACAGCGGTACAACAGTACGGAATACCAGTTTGCTTTGAGTAAGATCCACCTGCTGGAAACGGTAAAAACAGCCCTTACAAAACAAGTGGTGATTGATGTGGAACCCCAGTTCATCAATGCCGATTTTGTGAATTTCATCGACAGGAATATTAAAGCCAATCCCGGCAAAACCTCTATCAAGTTCAACGTAAAAGATGTACGGAATAACTTTAAAGTAGGCATGTATACCCTGGAAAAAGGCTTTACCATGAATGACGAAATGGCCTTGTTCTTAAATGATAATGTGGATGTGGAAGTAAGCGTGGTTACAGCATAACCCCTTGATAGTTGCGAAATTGGAAATTAATTCCGGCTTTCGGTGCCGCTGTGGCATATTTACAGTTGCAATATTGACATAGTAACATCGTGTGGATATGTCATTACAGCGCATTAAAAAGATTGGGCTTAAATTTGTCCTCTTTCTATAAAATTAAAATAAAAAAATATTATGGCACACGAATTCACAGACGCAAACTTTAAAACAAATGTTTTAGATTCTGATAAATTAACCGTTATTGATTTTTGGGCAGAATGGTGCGGTCCATGCCGTGCAATAGGACCAGTAATTGAAGAGTTGAGCAAAGAATATGAAGGCAAGGTAAATATTGGTAAAGTAAATGTTGACCACAACCCACAGGTTTCTATGAACTATGGTATTACCAGCATTCCTGCCATCCTTTTTGTAAAAGGCGGACAGGTGGTTGATAAATTAGTAGGTGCACAACCAAAAGCAAACTTTGTAAAAAAGATAGAAGCGTTGAAGTAATTTCATCTGCTTTTTAAATAATGAATCCCTGGTTTATGACCGGGGATTTTTTGTTGCCTGTTGCCGAAGGAAGTCTGGCCTATTATGGGGCAAAAAAAAGCCGCCTCACTTTAAGTAAGGCGGCTCATAATTATTAAATTGAATTAAGCTTGTTGCTCTCCCTGTTGCGGCTTAGGCTGCATTTCGGGTTTTGGTATTAATGCTTTACGGCTTAATTTAAACTTACCGGTCTTTTGATCGATGTCCAGCAATTTCACTTTCACTTTATCACCTTCTTTAAAAATGCCGTCCATACTTTCCAGGCGTTTCCAGCTTATTTCACTGATGTGTAATAAACCTTCTTTCTTAGGCAGGAACTCTACAAAAGCACCGAATTCCTTAATGCTCTTAACAGTACCTTCATAAGTATCACCCACCACTGCAGTAGCTACCAATCCTTTGATCCATGCCAATGCTTTATCCAATCCTTCTTTTTGCGCTGAGAAGATACTTACTTCACCCTGGTTATTTACTTCTTCAATATTAACGGTAGCACCGGTTTCTCTCTGGATTTCCTGTATCACTTTACCACCGGGCCCTATCACTGCACCAATATATTCTTTATCGATAGTGATCTTAACCATTCTTGGAGCGTGTGGTTTCACATCTTCCCTGGCTGCAGGTATGCAGGCATACATCGCATCCAGTATATGTAAACGTCCTGCACGGGCCTGTGCCAATGCCTGGCGCATGATATCCATACTTAAACCATCTACTTTAATATCCATCTGCACGCCACAAATACCATCACGTGTACCGGTTACTTTAAAATCCATATCACCTAAATGATCTTCGTCTCCTAAAATATCAGTTAACACAGCGAATTTGTCATCTTTTTTGATCAATCCCATCGCTACACCGCTTACGTGCTTTGGAATAGGAACACCCGCATCCATTAAAGCCAGTGAACCTGCACAAACCGTAGCCATTGAAGAAGAACCATTACTTTCCAGGATATCGCTCACCACCCTTACCGTGTAAGGATATTCACTGCCCGGCATCATTTTCTTTAATGAACGCATCGCCAGGTTACCATGACCTACTTCTCTACGACCAACACCTCTCATCATTTTTACTTCACCGGTAGAGAATGGAGGGAAATTATAATGCAAAATGAATTTGGTATAATCAGATTTGAAAGCACTTTCCACCAGCAGTTCATCTAAAGGCGTACCGAAAGTAACCGTGGTAAGTGACTGGGTTTCTCCCCTTGTAAATAAAGAAGAACCGTGCGGAGTAGGTAAAATATCTGTTTCCATAGCCAGCGGACGAATGTCTTCTGTTCCTCTGCCGTCTAATCTTTTACGGTCGTTCAGGATCATGTCCCTTACTACGTAATATTGTAATTCGCCAAAGTAATGCCCGATCAGCGCTTTATCTTCTGATGGTAATTCTTCGCCTAAAAATTCTTTTACTTCTTTTTTCAATGCATCAAACGCATCACTTCTTTCGTGCTTTGCAGAAGCAGCTGCAGCAATAGCATGCATTTTATCTTTTGCAAAAGCAGTTATTTTTTCATTCAGTTCTTCGTTGCGGTAAGGTTTGGTATATGCTCTTTTTGAAGTAATACCCAGTTGTGTTCTAAGATCTGCCTGTGCCTTGATCTGCACTTTTACGGCTTCGTGCGCCAGTTCCAAAGCTTTCACCAGGTCTTCTTCCTGGCATTCGTTGGCTTCACCTTCCACCATCATAATATTCTTATCGGTAGCAGCAATGATGAATTCCAGGTCGCAGGAAGCTAATTCTGTACGGCTTGGGTTGATGATGAACTGCCCGTCTTTTCTTGCGATACGCACTTCGGAAATAATTTCCTGGATGGGAATATCAGACACTGCCAGTGCAGCTGAAGCAGCTAAACAAGCCAATGCATCAGGCAATACTTCCGGATCGCTCGATACCAGGCTGATCAAAACCTGAACATCACATAAATAATCTTCGGGAAACAAAGGCCTTAAAGCCCTGTCAATTAAACGGGAAGTCAGGATCTCGTAATCATTCAATCTCGCTTCTCTTTTAAAGAATGAACCGGGGATACGACCTGCGGAAGAAAATTTTTCCTGGTAATCTACTGAAAGGGGGAAGAAATTCTGTCCCTCTTTTGGCTCTTTGTTGGCTACCACGGTAGCAAGTAAAATACAATTGCCCTGGCGAACGGTAACTGCACCATCAGCCTGGCGGGCCATTTTGCCCGTTTCGATGGTTACCATACGGCCGCCACCAATATCAAACGTAACAGATTTGGGTTGTAGTAAAGACATAAATATTATTTATGATTTGGGATTGCCGGTTTAAGATTTATTAAAAATGCAAGCCCCGTGAGTTAATGACGTAAAAAAGAATAATTCCCAACCGAATAAAAACAGTTGGGAATTATCAATATTACATAGTTGGAAATAATTTATTTACGCAGACCTAATTTTTCAATCAAAGCCCTGTAACCGGTAAGGTCGTGCTTGCTGAGGTAGGTTAATAAACGTTTGCGTTGACCAACCATTTTCATCAACCCTCTTTGAGAAGAGAAATCTTTTTTGTTAGATCTCAGGTGTTCGGAAATGGAATTGATACGCTCTGTTAATAAGGCGATCTGGCCCTCAATAGAACCGGTGTTAGTGGCTTTACCACCATAAGTTGAAAAAATTGTTGCTCTTTTTTCGATTGTTAAATAAGGCATCTCTTTGTTTTTTAAATAACGTCTTTGTTATAGTTTCTTTTTATATTCGGCGCAAAAGTACATAAAAAATTGGGTTTTACGAGGTGGATTGCCGATTTTTTTTGAATATTGCCAATATATGAAACCAAGGTTTGCCATAATAGGTTGCGGAAGGATCGCCAAAAGGCATGCAGAACAAATAGTGAAGCAGGGATTTTTAGCCGCCGTTTGTGATATTATCCCCGAAAAAGCCGATGAAATGGCCGAATTATATAATACCCGGGCTTATTACAGTATAGAAGAAATGCTGGCGGCAACGGGCCGTCCCGATGTGGTAAGTATCTGTACGCCAAACGGTTTGCACGCTATTCATTCAATAAAAGCGCTGGAAGCCGGTTGCCATGTGCTGTGCGAAAAACCACTTTGCATCAGTGTGGAAGATGGCAAAAAAATGATCACCGCTGCCGGCAAAGCCGGTAAAAAACTCTTTGTAGTAAAACAGAACCGCTACAACCCGCCCGTTATTTTTTTAAAGGAATTGATCGTTTCCGGAAAACTGGGGAAGGTCTACAGCTTCCAGGTAAATTGTTTCTGGAACAGGCCGAATGAATATTATACCGGGTGGAAAGGCACAAAGGATCTCGATGGAGGCACAGCATTTACCCAGTTCAGTCATTTTATCGACCTGTTGTACTGGTTGCTGGGTGATGTGACCACTGTAAAAACCATGACTAAAAATTTTGCCCATCCCTCCATTGCTTTTGAAGACACGGGCGTAGTATTGTTTGAAATGCAGAGTGGCGCTATAGGTTCCCTCAATTATACCGTGAACAGTTTTAATAAAAATATGGAAGGTTCCATTACGGTGTTTGCCGAAAATGGTACCGTTAAAGTAGGCGGGCAATACCTTAATGAACTGGAATATTGTTCTGTTGCCGGCGTTGAAAACCCGGAATTGCCAAAGGGTAATCCCGCCAATGGGTATGGCTTTTACCAGGGCAGTATGAGTAACCATGATAAAGTATATGAAAATCTGATCAAGGCATTACAGGATGATCAACATGAATTTGCCAGTGCAGCAGAAGGGTTGAAAACAGTGGAGATCATTGAGCGGATATATACCCCCTCCGCCCCCTGAAGGGGACCGGCACTCTGAATTTTTTAAGTACTATTTAATTTTCCTGGCATACTTTATAAATGGATAATACAAGCACAAAGTTGAATACTGGTACAGAACCCCCTTCAAGGGGCAGGGGGCGACTCATTTTCACCGTTACCACCGATCTCACTTATGACCAGCGCATGATACGCATCTGTACATCGCTTGCCAACGCAGGGTATACCGTTACGTTAGTAGGAAGAAAAATGACAACTTCTCTCCCACTTACAAAACAACCATTTGTACAAAGACGTTTGTTTTGTTTTTTTGAAAAAGGAAAACTGTTCTATGCCGAATACAATACCCGGTTATTCTTTTACCTGTTATTTAAAAAGATGGATTGTATTGGCGCTATCGACCTGGATAGTATCCTGCCTGTTTATTTCATTTCCAGGATAAAAAAAGTAAAACGGGTATATGATGCACATGAATTGTTTTGCGAAATGAAAGAGATCGCTACAAGGCCTGCCATTTATAAAATATGGAAAAAGATAGAACGATATACCGTTCCTGGATTCCCCGATGGCTATACCGTTAATCAGCCCATTGCCGCTGAGTTTAAAAAAATGTACGGAGTACAGTACGAAGTGATAAGGAATATAGCTTTGTTAAGAGACATCACTGTTCCTGAAAAAAGAGAAAAATTCATTTTATACCAGGGCGCAGTAAATGAAGGCCGGAGTTTTGAAACACTGATCCCTGCCATGAAAGAGGTGCACTGCCAATTGATCATTTGCGGCGATGGTAATTTTATGCAGCAGGCCAAACAGCTGGTGCAGGACAACCAGTTGCAGGATAAAGTAGTCTTTAAAGGCAAGGTAAAACCCGACGAATTAAGGGCTATCACGCAACAGGCTTATATTGGTGTTACGCTATTTGACGATACCGGTTTAAGTAACTATTATTCCCTGGCCAACCGCTTTTTTGATTACCTCCATGCCGGCATTCCACAATTATGTGTAAACTACCCGGTGTATAAAGAGATCAATGACCAATACCATATTGCTGTACTGGCAGAAGATACCAGTTCAAAAAATTTAGTCGCTTTACTGAACAATTTACTGGTAAACGAGGTTGAGTACAATACATTGCAACAAAATTGTTTAAAAGCGAGGCTGCAGCTGAACTGGCAGGAGGAAGAAAAAAAATTGATCCGATTTTATAAAGAACTATTTAAGCGCTGAGAAAAGAAGAAAAGGAGTTGACGCAGAGCTGATTGCTGCGAAATCGCTGCTTCTCTTTTTCTCTACGTTAAAAAAATCATGAGTGATAAGCACCTGCATATTGTTGCGCTGGATGTTCCCTGGCCTGCCGATTATGGCGGCGTGGTAGATCTTTTTTATAAACTGAAAGCACTGCATCAAATGGGTGTGCAGATCCATTTACATTGTTTTACACAGGGCCGGGCTCCGCAGGAAGAATTAAATAAATACTGTGTTTCGGTAAATTATTACGAACGCAAAAAAAATATCACCAGCTTTTCTTTACAATTACCCTTTATAGTAAAAAGCAGGAAGCATGATGAACTGATCGCCAATCTTAAAAAAGATAATTATCCTGTTTTACTGGAAGGTATTCATTGCACTTATTATTTGCATAGCAGTGAACTGAACAACCGTAAAGTGGTAGTACGCCTGCACAATGTGGAATTTGAATATTATAAACAACTGGCAAAAAATGAACCCCGGTTTTTAAAAAAATTATACTTCTATAACGAAAGCCGGTTATTGTTTAAATATGAAAAAAGCATTGCGAATAAAGCCGGATTTATTGCCGTAAGCGACCAGGATGTAAAACTGTACCGGCAATTATTTAATGCAAAAAATATTTATTATTTACCGGTTTTTATACCGCATACATTAGCGGTGGGCAAGGAAGGCAAGGGTTGTTTTTGTTTGTACCATGGTAATTTATCGATCAATGAAAATGAAACTGCAGTAACCTGGCTGCTGGAAAATGTATTTAATACACTCGATATTCCTTTTGTAATTGCTGGCAAAGATCCTTCTAAAAAATTACTCGACCTGGCGCATCAGCATAAACATACCTGTATCGTTGCCAATCCTACCGAAAAAGAAATGCAGGACATGATTGCCAAAGCACAACTGCACGTATTGCCTTCTTTCAATAATACCGGGGTAAAATTAAAATTACTGAATGCGTTATTCAACGGGAGGCATTGTATTGTAAACCCTGCAGGTGTGGAAGGCAGCGGACTGGAGGAAGCCTGTATCATTGCACCCGATGCGGTTATGTTCAAAAAGGCAGTAGAAACCATGTACCAGTTGGGATTTACCGAACCGGAAAAAGAAAAAAGACAGGGAATTTTGCAAAGGCTTTTTAATAACGAGGGGAATGGTAAAAAACTTGCTGACAGCTTTGGTTGGTGAATGGTCAATAAGGGATGCAATACACGAGGTAGAATATACTCTAAAAGCACCCGTAAACTAAAGAATAGCCGAGCAAAATACGATCATTCACCATTGACCATTGACAACTCACGATCACATTTCTATCGTGGCATTATCCCAAACCTTTCCTCTTTCTGTTTTCAGCATTCTTGCAGGAAATTTATTGATCACCATATAATCATGTGTAGCCATGATGATGGTAGTGTTATAATCTTTGCAGATATGGAACAACAGCTGCATGATCTCATCACTTGTTTCAGGGTCAAGGTTACCGGTAGGTTCATCTGCCAATATCAATTTGGGAGAATTCAATAATGCTCTTGCTACATCCACCCTTTGTTGTTCACCACCACTCAGTTCAAAAGGCATTTTAAAACCCTTGGTCTTTAATCCCACTTTATCCAGTACGTCGGCAATTTTCTCATCCATTAATTTATCATCCTTCCATCCTGTTGCCCGCAACACAAATTTTAAATTCTCATTTACATTCCTGTCTGTCAGCAATTGAAAATCCTGGAATACCACACCAAGGTTACGTCTTAAAAATGGCACTGTTTTCCAGGTCACTTCCCGCAGGTTATGCCCTACTACCCAACCTTCGCCTTCGGTTAACTGCAGGTCACCATACATGGTTTTAAGCAAACTGCTTTTACCGGTACCGGTTTTACCTACCAGGTAAACAAACTCCCCCTTATCAATGGAGATATTCACATCGCTTAAGATCAGGTTACTGCCCTGGTATATTTTTACGTTCTTTAATTCAACAATTGATTGAGACATGTTCAGGCTGTTTGTGCTTTTAGTTGTAACAGGTTCAGGTTATTTCCCTTATATGCAGCAGCTGTCTTTACAACAACTCATTTTGCATCATTGCAAATTTAGCTTTTACAGCAGCTATAGTAAAATATATTTTTCGCCCCATTTGTTAAAATCTGTGGATAACTAAAAAAATAGTTGTTTAACTAAAAAAATAGTTTTAAGTTTACTCCAGCGTTTAAAACTATCTATTGCAATGAAAAATTTAACTAAAGCAGAAGAGCAGATCATGCAGGTGATCTGGAAGCTGGACAAAGCATTTTTACGGGAGATACTGGATGAATTGCCTGTACCGAAGCCACACAGTAATACCGTAGCTACCATTATAAAAATATTGGTAGATAAAGAATTTGTTGGCATTACCCTTTTTGGCCGAACACACCAATACTTTCCGTTGGTAAGCAAAGAGGCGTACAGCAAAACCACCATGAAGAGTTTGGTGAAAGGTTATTTTGAAGGCAGTTTCAGCAATGCCGTTTCCTTTATGGTAAAGGAAAATAACATCAGCCTGGACGAGCTGGAGTTGCTGCTGAAACAACTGAAGAAGAAATAAAACAGCGTTAAAAGTTGAAAGTTCAAAGTGGAAAGTTGTGCTGGCTGTAACAGTCTTCTTTCTGCTTATAACTTTTAACTATCAACCATCAACTATCAACTATTAACTAATTATTGTATGCTACCGATCGCTTATTATCTTTTAAAAGTTATCATTTGCTCCGGCATTTTGTATGCGTATTACTGGCTGCTGTTACGCAATAAGGTTTTTCATAAATACAATCGTTTTTATTTAATGCTGTCGGTGATACTTTCTTTATCGCTGCCATTGATAAAGATTACTTTCTGGCAATCCCGTGCCGAACAGCCTGCTGCCGTAAAAGTGTTGCAGGTAGTGAGTTATGGCGATGACTATATGGATAATATCACGATATCTTCCTCTTCTGTCAATAGTTTTGATGTCACACAATTATACCCGTTTGTCTACTTGCTGGTATCTTTTATTTTACTGATCGTTTTCGTACATACGTTGCTGGTAATATTCCGGTTATTAAAAAAATATCCCGTTCAAAGCATCGATCGTATTTCCTTTATTAACACCGATGCCAAAAGCACGCCGTTTTCCTTTTTGAATTATATTTTCTGGAACCACCATATTGATATGGAGACCACCACCGGCAACCAGATTTTCAAACATGAGCTGGCGCATGTACAGGAAGGTCATACTTACGATAAATTATTCATCAATATCATTTTGATATTTTTCTGGTGCAATCCTTTTTATTGGTTGTACCGTAAAGAGCTGAACATGATACACGAGTTTATTGCGGATAAAAAAGCTGTGGAAGACAGCGACACCGAAGCTTTTGCCGCCATGATATTACAGGCCACTTACCCGCAGCATCGCTTTCAGCTGACCAATAATTTTTTCTACTCCCCTATAAAAAGAAGATTGCTTATGTTAACAAAAAATAATCATCCCAAGGTAAATTACCTGGGCAGGATCATGGTATTGCCATTGTTGATTTTAGTTTTTGCAGCCTTTACTTTTAAAGCAAAAAATAAGAGCCATTTGTACCACGGTAAAAAAATCGTTGTGGTAATTGATGCTGGTCATGGCGGAAAAGATGTAGGTGCAAAAAGCGCTGATGGATTTTTGGAAAAAGACCTCACGCTTGCCATAGCGAAAAAAATAAAAGAACTGAATACCAATAACGCGATCGAAATCATATTAACAAAGGAGACGGATATTTTTCTTTCCAAGGAACAGAAGGCTGAAGTTGCAGCAAACCAGAATGCAGCTATTTATATCAGCGTGCATGCAGGTGCCACTGCAACAGCTATACAAAAAGAATATGGGCTTGGCGACCCGATGGATAATAAACGCGGGCTGAAATTATTAATAGGAGATAATAATTTCCCTTATGTTACTCAAAGCAGGGTATTGGGTAGCGTTATCCTCAACGAATTCAGCAACAATTATCAATTGCCGGTAAAGCAGGAGTTGGTGCAAAGGTCATTATACACTTTACAAAACAATCCCTGCCCATCTGTATACATCGAAACTGGTTTATTGAATAATAAAACAGACCTGGCCTTTTTAAAATCTGCAAAAGGACAGGAAAATATTGCGACCAATATTTTAAATGCGATTGAAAAATTTGCTGCTGCCAACCTGCAAAACAATAAGACAAATGAAGCGATTGTATCAACCACTAATTATTTTGCCAGCAATGTTCTTACCCAGTCTAACAACGTTACCCCGGCCTGTGTAAATCTTTTTGTAAATGTAACCAACGCCGATACCAATTATTTTAAAACGGATGCCTACAAAACAAAAGCACTAATTATAATTGATGATAAGGAAATCGGGTATTACGGTTATAATTATGTAGAACAACACAATTTAAAGTACAGCAGTATTGTGGTGTACGCTCCTGTAAAAGCACAAAAAAATTATGGCGATAAAGGTAAATACGGCGTGATCAAATTAACGGTAGAAGACGCCATTTTTATAACCGCAGACAGCATACGGTATGATGATAAAATACAATCGATAAAGCTTTCAGGCAACAACACCGCTATTAAAGGAAACCTGGAAAACACATTGATTTACCTGGATGGAAAAGTTATAACGCCGCAGCAATTGAATGAGATCAACCCCGAAAAAATCAGTGCAGTTAATATTTTAAAGGGAGATAAACTGGATGATATTGCGGAAGAGAAAGGAAAAACCTCCATTATAAATATAAGCCTGAAACCGGAGCCGCTACAGGAAGTGATGGTTACGGGAAGACAAAAAGATCCATTGTATGTAATTGATACCAAAGTGCAGGAAAATAATTTTAATTTAAACAGCATTGCTCCTGATAATATAGAACGCATTGATGTTTTAAAAGATAAATCAGCAACAGAAAAATATGGCGAAAAGGGTAAGCAGGGTGTTATTGAGATCACTACAAAAAACCAGCAGCCTATTTTACAGGAAGTAAAAATTGCGCCATTGGATAAAACAAAACAGGTCTCCGGCATTCAGTTAATGACCACAGACGAGCCATGGGCGAATGCTGCCAAACAAAAAAATACGATTGGCTTACAGGAAGTAACAATAGCCGATAATCCTTTAAAATTAACCAGCCCATCCCTGGAGGAAGTAACAGTAATTGGTTACCAGGTACGTAAAGATGCTGAGTTAGCCTACCTGCAAAAAGAAGATAAAGTTTTTACCAGGGTTGAGGTCGATCCCTCTTATCCCGGCGGTAATGAAAGCTGGAAAAATTATTTACGCAAAAAACTGGACCCTACCATACCTGTAAATGAAGGATGGAAACCCGGTATTTATACCGTGATCGTTAGTTTTATTGTAGACGTCAATGGCAATGTAACAGATGTTACCACCAGCAATTATAAAGGCAGTAAAACCGCACAGCATTGTATTGACCTTATTAAAAATGCCGGTAAATGGTTACCTGCTCTCCAAAATGGTAAAAAAGTAAATGCTTACCGTAAGCAACCTATCACTTTCTTAATAGAAGGACCAAACAAACCAATAACAGAACTGTACAAAGTACCACTCAAAGTACATTTAATGAAAGAGGGAAAAATAAATGATTACCATATGCTGGGTAACGGCACATTTAAAGTACAACCCGATGCACTCTATTTTATTGATGGAAGGGTGACTCATAATCCTGCGGCCATTAAAAAAGAAAAAGTGAGGTCAATGGAATCCTATGATGCCGCATCAGGAAAACTTGTTTTTGGAGAGAAAGGGGAATATGGGGTTACGCTGATCACTACAAAAAGTTAACTATGTTTTGAGATATTGAATAGCCATTAAAAACCACTGTTACAAGAGGAGAATTTTGTTCTCCTCTTTTTATTTTCTATATTTATGATGCAGCAATCAAATAAATGACCAGTTCCACAACTTCCATATTATTTTCAATACTCTTCCTTTTTGTACTGCCAGGCAAAGTAAAATCCCAAACTATTCAAAATAAAAAAGCAGCGGTAAAAACATTCCCATGGGCAATTGAGTTTACTATTGGTAATCTTAAAGGCCCAAGGATTAATGTTGATTCTTTCAAAGCTCAAAAAATGATAAAGATGAACGACGACCGCTTTTCATTTCATAGCGCCACCGTTTATTTTTCAGGTGGGTATTCCAGTGATGTTGTTCCTGCTACTCTAAATGGTAATTCCTTAATTGGTTTAACGGCGTTAATTAACCGCTGTGAGGCAGGATCTGTTATAACCTTCGACAATGTAAAAGTATCCGGGCCGGATGGAGTAAGAGTAATCGAGGGCAAATCATTTACTTTGTATAGTGGTACTGATGATACTTCCCGGATTCAGGTATCGCTGGTAAATAAAGAATTATTTCAATTAATGAAAAAAGAATTTGTTTACGGCACGATTTATTTTTCTGGGGCAAATTTTCCTAACGTAGTTATACATACCGTAAAAAAGAATGAACCGGTAAATTTATTTATGAGGTGTGCCTCCGGCAGTATTATTGCTTTTGAAAATTGTATTTATAAAAATGATGATGGCACTTTATCTAAACCATTCACCAAAACCATAAAACAGGATTAATACACAATCTCCTCTCCCTCCAGCTTTATCACCAGTTCTTTTTTAACATTCGCTTCTACCCTTCCTATGATCTGTGCATCAATACCAAATTGTGTTGCCGCAGCAATCATGGTATCCGCATCGGCTGCATCGCAGTAAATCTCCAGGCGGCAACCCATATTAAACACTTCATACATTTCCCTGTTATTGCTACCGCTGTTCTGCTGGATAATATTGAATATTTCCGGCGCCTCAAATAAATTGTCTTTTATAATTTTAAAATTACCCGGTAAGTATTTCATGCACTTCGTTTGTCCGCCACCGCTGCAATGGATCAGTCCATGTATCTTATCAAAATGATTTTGGAGGAGTTGTTTGAGCACCGGGGCGTAGGTTCGGGTAGGGCTTAGAATGAGTTTGCCGATCGTCGTGAGACGTGAATCGTGAGAGGTGAGTGTGGTGCTATCGGTTAATTTGTGTTTACCAATGTACACCACTTCGTTATCTAATCCTGTATTATAACTTTCTTTAAAATTTTCTGCATAAAACTTACTCAATACATCATGCCGGGCGCTGGTGAGGCCATTGCTGCCGATGCCGCTATTGTATTCTGTTTCGTAGGTAGACTGTCCATAACTTGCCAAACCAACGATCACATCTCCTGCTTTAATTTTATCATTGCTGATGATCTTGTCTTTTGGCCAGCGGCAGGTCATGGTGCCATTTACGGCCACCGTGCGTACCACATCACCTACATCAGCCGTTTCTCCTCCGAGGTAATGAATATTTACACCAAATGTTTTTAAGGTATCAAATAATTCCTGGGTACCGGTAATTACCTGTTCCAGTACTTCACCCGTAATTAAATTTTTATTGCGGTCGATAGTAGAATTAAAAACAATATTATCATAAATGCCCACACATAATAAATCATCTAAATTCATCACCACCGCATCCTGCGCAATCCCTTTCCAGGTGGAAATATCGCCGGTCTCTTTCCAGTATAAATAAGCTAAGATACTTTTGGTGCCGGCACCATCCGCATGCATGATGTTTACAAATGATTCGTCGTTACCTAAAAAATCAGGATACACTTTACAAAATGCATTGGGAAATAAACCCTGGTCGAGGTTTTTAACGGCAGCGTGTACTTCTTCTTTTTGTGCAGAAACCCCTCTTTTGGAATATAAAGACATAGTGAATGGTGAATAGTCAATGGTCAATAATGAATGAGGCTGCAAATTACTAATGAATTATCCATTATCCATTAATTAATTATCCATTATCATTAACAAATTATCCATTATCCTTTAGATTTGCAGCAATTTTACAATGAAAGTACACTACGCTATCGATCAGCTGCCCGCTTTTACCAATGCCGTTATTACCATCGGTACATTCGACGGTGTGCATTGCGGCCACCAGCAGATCATCAATACCCTTAAAGAGGCCGCGGTAAATGCCGGCGGCGAATCCATTATCATTACTTTTCACCCGCATCCCCGTAAGATAGTAGCATCTGCGGTTACGGGTATCAGGTTGATCAATACCTTAACCGAAAGAATTGAACTGATCGAACAAACCGGTATCGATCACCTGGTGGTGGTTCCGTTTACCGAGTATTTTGCCAATCAAACCGCCGAAGAATATATCAGCGATTTTTTAGTAGATAAATTTCACCCACATACTATTATCATCGGGTATGATCATCGTTTTGGGAAGGAACGCAGCGGCGATTATAAATTAATGGAAGATAAAGCCGCCGTGTATAATTACCAGTTAATGGAAATACCGGTGCATTTGCTGGATACCATCAAAGTAAGCAGCAGCAATATCCGCGAAGCCATTTTGCACAGCCATATTGAAGATGCCAACAAACTACTCGGTTACGATTTCTTTTTTGAAGGCGAGGTAGTACATGGCGATAAGATCGGCCGCACACTCGGCTACCCTACCGCTAATTTAAAAAGCACCGACGAAGAAAAAATTGTTTTAGGCGATGGCATTTACGCTGTGTATGTAGCGGTTGACGGCACCCGTTATAAAGCCATGATGAGCATCGGGTTTCGCCCCACAGTAAATGGAAAAAAACGTGTGGTGGAAGTGAACCTCTTCGATTTTGAAAAAGAAATTTATGGCAAGGTCATTCGTGTGTACGTGGTAAAATATTTACGCAGCGAAGTAAAGTTTGACGGGCTGGAAGCACTGAAAGTACAATTGCATAAGGATAAACTGGATAGCTTGGCGGTGTTATGAAAAATTTTCACGCAAAGTTAAAATAAGGTGCTAAGACCTTTGCGGCTTTGCGTGAAACCTCTGCTTACAGCATCATCTTCACTACCATCTCTTTCATCAATGCCGCGTCCGATGTACCCGTATCACCTACCCCCACTCCTTTTAAATTGTAATGGTGGAGCAATAATAAAATCCTTTCAATGCCTTCGTAGCCGTAATTGCGAACGGTTTCCAGTGCATTTTTTACTGCCGTTGTATTAAAATAAAAATGTGGTTTCAGGGCAGCTTCGCTTTTATCATTCATACCAAATATCGTGTACACCTTACTGAAACTGGCATACAATGCCGGCAATACCATTTGTATCGGCGCTGCCTTAGGATTACCTTCAAAATACTGTATGATCTTTATCGCTTTGGCCAGGTCTTTTTTTGCAATAGCCGCCTGCAGTTCAAATACATTGTATTCTTTACTGATACCAATGAATTTTTCAATATCATCTTCAGTAATTTGTTTGCTGCCTTTTAAATTAACAGAGAGTTTATCAATTTCATTGGCCATACGGCTGAGGTCGTTGCCGATATGTTCTTCCAGCAACACTACCGCTTTTGCACTGATGGTATAGCCCTTGCCTGTTACCATTTCCTTTATCCATTCATTGACCTTAAAATCCTTTAATTTCTCTGAAACCAATACTTCGGCATGCTGTTTTAGTAATTTGGATAATTTGGTACGCTTATCCAGGGTTTTGGTTTTATAAGCCACCACAAAAATGGTGGAAGACAAAGGATGTTCAATATAACTTTCCAGCTTTTCAATATCCTTCATCTGCTGCGCTTCTTTGAGTAATACCACCTGCCGTTCAGCAAACATCGGGTATCGTTTGCAGGCGTTAACTACGCTGGCCCAATCGGCATCCCGGCCATAAAATACGGTCAGGTTAAAGCCGGCCTCTGCCTCATCCAGTATTTTATGTTCGGCATAGTCCACTACCATATCAATGTAATAATCCTCTTCCCCCTCCAGCCAGTACAGGGTTTTAAAGCTTTTTTTCGTCCAGTCGCTGATGATTTTTTCGGCACTCATGGGCCCAAAGATAATTTTTTTTGCTTCAGTTCGTTTTAAATAGCATGCAATAAAGCTTGGCATAATTTTAGCGCTTACCGGTTCAGTAAAACCCGGTTTTTATCAATATATTCACGCTATATTCTTATTAAATTTTTATATTCTTTTTAACCCGGCGAATGAATACATTTGTCACAACTAAAAAAACCAAATATGGCATATGAGAATTTTCCAGCAAGTGATGCCCAAAAGCAGCCTGCTCCGCAAAAAAATAACATGCGTAATATTTTAACCGGTGGCTTATTACTGGCCCTGTTAGGCACCTGGGGGTATATCATTTATGATAAAAATAAAACCAAGGAAACCATACAGCAAAAAGATACCCAGCTGGCTACCGCTTCCACCGAAAAAGATGAATTAAGAAAAGAACTGGATGACGCTACTATGCGTTATGATATGATCAAGACCAGCAGTGCGGATATGGCACACAGTAAGGATAGCGTGATCACCCAACGCGACCGCGATATTGCAGAAAAAAAGACTAAGATACAGCAATTGCTGACCAAGGTAAATGCCAGCAAGGAAGAGCTGGCCCAGGCAAAATCACTGATCGCTTCATTGAATGAGGATATTACCGGTTACAAAACCACCATTGAAAAACTGGAAGGCGAAAAAATTGTATTAACGCAGGAAAAAGAAGCCGTAACCAAAGAACGGGATATAGCCAGGAAGGAAACCGAAGATGCTAAAACTGTAATTAAAGAAAGAGAAGATGTGATTGATATCGGTTCTACTTTACATGCCAGTAATTTTTCTATTACGGGTATCAATGAAAGAAAAAGTGGTAAGGAAAAAAGTACCACCACCGCTAAAAAAGTAGATAAATTACGGATCTCTTTCGACCTGGATGAGAACCGTATCACGCAATCAGGTAATAAAGTGATCTACATCTGCATTACTGATCCAAAAGGCAACCCGGTTACAGTAGAAGCATTGGGTTCAGGTAGTTTTACCACCAGGGATGGCGCAGATAAATTCTTCACCGAAAAAGTGGAAGTGAATTATACACAGGGACAAAAGCAAACCATAAATGTAGACTGGAAACAGAACAGCAGTTTTGAAACCGGCGATTACAAAATTGAAGTGTATAACAACGGGTTTAAAATTGGCGAAGGTGTAAGAAGCTTTAAGAAGGGTGGATTGTTTGGGTAGAAGGGTTGCACACTAAGGCGCAGAGAGCGCTGAGAAAAAATATTTTATAAATCACATCTTAAACGGTGTGATTTTTTTTTAATAATACGCTTTGCTATTTTTTGTATTTTCTTTGCGGCTTTACGTGAAACCTTATTGTAGGAATAGAGGGAAATGGCATGCAGAGGCGCAGAAGTCGCTGAGATTTTTCTTATTAAAAAACTTATTCTCTTTTGTATTTTCTTTGCGGCTTTGCGTAAAACTTGCCTTTGCATGAAACTTACAATATCGCCCTCACCGATGCCCTACCCACATGCACTGTTTTTGCTTCACCGGGTTTACGACCTTCGTATTGAATGCTCACTTCAAAATTACCGGCCAGCCTGCGGGTATATTCAATATTCCACAGGTAATTTTTACCGGGAAGCAACCCATCCAGTAATACATAGCCTACCGTTGTATTGGCTGCACCGGGATAGGCTGCAAAATTGATCCGGTTCAAAGTGAGCTTGGCATTAAGCGTACTGTTGTTGAGAATATTATACCGCAGCTCTGCAATCAGGGCATTGGTAGTAGCTTTCTCCATCGAATCAATGGTATTTTTTTTCACTCCATAACTATAGGTAAGGCCTAACCTGAAATTAGAGCGGTAGATATATGCAATCGTAGGCTCAACACTGTTTTGCATGATGAGGTAATTGCGGTTATTGAATTTTGTACCGCTGGTATTTAACTCATTCTTCGTTTGACGGAATGCAATATTCGTAGAAATATTCTTATTTAAATTCCACCTGATCTTACCGGAAAGGTTGCGCAGTTTCCTGCTTTCAAAACCATAGGATAACAGGGTTTTTGCATTGGTTAAACCATGTGTTACATCAAAACCCCACTTCACACTGCTGCGGTTGAAAAAATAACTGTTTCCCAAGAATGAATTGAGGGATATCAAAGTAGTATCCACTAATTTATTGGTAAAAGGATTAAACTGGAAATTACCGGTTGACAAATCTTTCTTACTGATCTGTAGTGAAGAACTGGTGTTGGACCGGTATAATAGTTTTTTTAGTCCCCTTGCGCCGGGCTTCATAATCAGTTTGGGAACGATATCAAGGTTGTAGTTAAACTGTATATAGTTTGCCTTGACATATACATTACTTGGCGTAAACAATTTTACATACTTACGTTGATCCTGGAACAAGGCAATTTCAAATTCATTCAATTCCTTTATGCCATTGCCGTTATAATCTATCCAGGTATATTCTCCCTGTCCGGCGGGTACTTCAAAAAAACTAAACTCCCTTTTTTGCTCCTGCCCTGCACCCAGTTCGTATAAAATATTACCATTGAGTAATCCTTTAAACTCCCTGAACGCATATTCAGTACGGCCCAATAAACTCTCATCCGCTTTTTGCCTGCTCACATTACTGTTGAGGATATGCAGTTTACGGCAAGTGATATTTAATTTCAATTGCCTGTTCTCATTCTTTAACAGCTCGGTAAAGAAATTAAAGTTATCGCTCCTGTCGGCAGCCTGTAATGTGGTTTGTACCGGCAGCATATCTTTTCTTGTAAAATAAGATATTCCCCATCTGTTAGGTAATTGAGGATTGGATCGCAGGTATACCTGCCAGATATCAAAGGCAAAACTTAAAGCGGTTAAGCTGTCTGTAGTTTTATCCCGTTGCTTATTATACTCCCCGTTATAACTACCCCCCAACTGCATTTTTTTAAACTTCGTTAATTCTTTGCTCACATCAAAACTGGGCCGCAGGTAAATTCCTTCCTGTAGGATATTGTTGGTTGTAGTTAAACTGATCATATCAGTGAACTTCCAGTTTTTGATGGCCGTGTAATTACTCAATTGCTGCCTGATACCATTGTACTTATCGCTGCGCCTGTAATTGGTGATCTCGTAAGCATAAAAATTACTTTTATTATCCGCTATCTTAATTGCAGCATTAGCCAGTTGTTCATCAGCCGGCATTATTTCGTAAGGCAAACTCCAGTCGCGCAGGTATTCTACATTGCGCAGGCGTTCCAAAGGTTTAAAACGGCTTTGCACGTATTCGTAACCGAGGTTGGTTTGTAATAATAATGCTTTTTGAAAAAGCCTGATCTTTCGGTCGCTGCTCTCAAACTGTATTTTTGTGGCATAGCCTTTATCGTTAGCCTTATCTTTTGACGAAAATAAATTCACATCATTCACACTCATGGCTGCCTCTACCCGCAGTTTTGTTTTGGGGTTAAATAAATATTCTCCTGCAATACTTACCAGCTGTTTCTTTTTTGGAGATACCAGCAATATCACCGGCGCCCAGTCTCCCTGCCTTGTATTGCCCGCATCCGGCGATATCCAGTAATATACTTTCCCATTTACGGCATTCTGCAAAGGCATATAATTACCCTTGCCTGCACCAACATAGGTAAACGACAAACTGTACAATACATCATTGGGGTTGGTAGAAAAAACATAGATGGAATCATGGATACCATTGTATATCGTATCTATTTTTTTATACAGGATCTTATCTATGGCAAATGTATCCCGTTGTGCATTTTCATAAAAGGCGGTATCCACACCATCACCGATATTTGCTAAAAACTGTTTTTGTTTGGTATCCAGCACCTGGTTAATAGAAGAATTTTTTGCATCCGAATTGCTGAAAGCGCCCACGCTTAAAAAAAACTTATTATTAAAATTCACTTCGTCACTACCATATACCTGTGCATTTAAAAAATTCCGATCGGCATATTCAAATTCCACCTGTATCCTGGAATCTTTGGTGATCAGGTGCTTTTGTGTAAAAGTGATCTCGGCGGTATTATAATTCATGATATAATCCTGGTCTTCGCCGCGCTGCAATAATTTACCATCGATAAAAACGCGTTCTGTTCCTGCCAGTATCACAAAATACACTTCGTAATTGGCGCCCTGCAGGCGATATGGTCCCTGGTTACCTTCTACAGGAGTTAGAATATTACGGATAAATTTGCCCTTGGCAACGGCACCGCTTACCAGCAAAGAGTTGGAAATATTTTTAGTGATCTTATTTTCGGTAATAAAAGATACTCCTTGTAATCGCTTATAAAAATTGAGAAAATAATTCTTGCTTTGCCTGATATCAATATCTCCGAAATTGGCCTGCCAGGTTTTCTTTTTTACCTGCAAATACACTTTATCAAAATCCCGCAGATCCTGAGTATTGCCATCGGGCTGAATAGGGATATTGTTATCTGTAATAGCAGCAGTAACTTCCAGGCTGTCACCGATAAAGCCGCTCAGTTGCAGGTTAAGACTGGAGCTTACCACGGCATCCTGGCTGTTGCCAAAAGATATGCCGCGGCCAAAACTACCTTCTGATTTTACATTGCCAAAATCGAAGAGCGGGTTATTGCCCTGCCGGTTCATATTAAATGTTACCGGGTTATTGTTGATAAAATTATACCTGATGCTGTCGTAATTATAATGCTTTACCACCGCATTTAATTTAAAGGGAAATACCCGGTAACTGATAAATACGGTTTCCTGTGCCGGTTTACTGATCCAGGTAAGTGTTCCGTTTACCGCATCAATAGTATAGGTAGAGGATGGCACATTGGCAATTTGTACAGAATTGGGAACAATACTTAAAGAATCCAGTTTAATGCTATTCTCTTTGGTGGAGACGAGTTTTTTACGCAGGTTGGATATTGACGGCTGTTGTGCAAAGCTGTTCTGCAACAGCAAGGTTAATAAACAAAACAGGTATATCCGGGGGTGTTTCAATAATCGTTTGCTTAGTAATGTTTAAAATTACCATTTATTGTGTAAGACGGGCAAAATGATCTTTTTGCTGCAAATAAAAAAACCTTCATTAAGAAGGTTGTAATAATGTAATGAGGGGTATCTTAATCCTGCGATCTTAAACCGGCACCTAAAAATTCCCTGTTCATGCGGGCAATATTGCTCACCGAAATACCTTTAGGACATTCCGCTTCGCAGGCATAGGTATTGGTACAGTTCCCAAATCCTTCCTTATCCATTTGTGCTACCATGTTCAATACACGCTCCTGCTTTTCGGGCTGGCCTTGTGGTAATAATGCCAGTTGAGAAACCTTTGCACTTACAAACAACATAGCGCTACTGTTTTTGCAGGCTGCTACACAGGCACCGCAACCAATACAGGCTGCAGCTGCAAACGCAGCGTCAGCATCCTTTTTATCAATAGGAATGGCGTTGGCATCAACAGCGTTACCCGTGTTCACGGAAATATAACCTCCAGCCTGTATAACACGGTCAAATGCCGTACGATCTACCATCAGGTCTTTAATTACAGGAAAAGCACCGGCACGCCATGGTTCCACCACAATGGTATCTCCATCTTTAAAAGCCCGCATATGCAATTGACAGGTGGTATTCTGCGACCATGGGCCATGCGCCTTACCATTGATATGCATGCTGCACATTCCACAAATACCTTCGCGGCAATCGTGGTCAAATGCGATGGCATCCTTGCCTTCAGTAATCAATTGTTCATTCAATACATCAAACATTTCCAAAAAAGACATTTCGGAAGAAATATCCTTTACCTGGTAAGTTTCAAAGTGTCCTTTATCACGGCTGTTCTTTTGTTTCCACACTTTTAAAGTGATGTTCATGTTGTAATGTTCCATACGTAAATGACTTTAATGCTAAATTTTATTGTAGTTGCTGTATTCAAAAGGCCGCCAGCCAAAATTCTGCCAGATGAAATACAATAACCGGTGTTTTAAATTTTTAAAATTCTTCTTTTTAATATCTATTTCAAAATTCCAGTCTTCCTTTGCTATCAGCGATTGCATTACTGCAGGATGTGTACCCTTAAATAAAGTAACCGAATCAATATTGGAATAATCAAAACTGGCATTTTGTTTTTCTGCTTCTTCATTGCGTTGCCTTCCTGCTTCTCCTGCCCATAATTTTCCAAAGCCCTGTGTTTTTTTATACATTGCCAAAGGATTGCGCACCCAGCCATAATGATAAATATAAGCATCGATCAGTTTCACATTCAGTTTGCGGTCGTTGTCCCACCTGAAGCCCTGTGCATCACGATAACTTTTTATTTTTTTATCATTCCTGATCACCCTGATCTCTTTACTGTACCAGCTCCTTCCATCACCAATGTATTTATAACTGCCATAAAAATGATGGTAGTTGAATAATAAGCCTTCTACTTTTTTATTGGCCGTATATTTCTCCATCGCATCAACAATGGTTTTATGGTATTGTTCATGCACTACTTCATCTGCCTGTATGTAAAAGAGCCAGTCGCTGTCTGCTGCAGTAGCGGCTATAGCTTTATTGGTTTCTACTGCCAATACTTTCCCTCCTTCCCTCAAACTATCATCCCAAACGGAATGGATCATTTTTATTTTATCCGAACCAATGGAAGCGATCAGGTTATTGGTATCATCAACAGAATCTCCTAAACAAACGATCATTTCATCCACCATGGGCAAAACAGAATTGATAGATTCCACCACGGGATAACCATATTTAATGGCATTCTTTACAAAAGTGAACCCTGATACTTTCATGCCCCTGTCCCCTAAAGGGGAACTTAGATTGTTACTTTAAAAAATATATTCCAGCTCTTATTAATTTCTATCTCAAAAACAAAAAAATCAACGTTTATTAAACTGCCGCGAAGCCCCTTTAGGGGGTTAGGGGCGGTATTTTATTTATAAGAACGTTGCGATGGCTTCACGATCTCAAAATTCAATACTTCTTTGGTCAGCTCCCAGTTACTTTCGCCTTTGTATTCCCATGCGGCTACATAACTGTAATTTTCGTCATCACGTTTAGCTTCACCATCCTGGTCCTGGCTTTCCTCTCTAAAATGACCACCACAACTTTCATTACGGTTCAATGCATCTTTACACATCAGTTCGCCGAGTTCAATAAAATCTGCTACACGACCCGCTTTATCCAGTTCGGGATTCATGCTGTTGATCTCTCCCGGTATACGTACATCACTCCAGAATTCTTTTTTCAATTGCTGAATTTCGGTTATGGCTTCCTGTAAGCCCTGTGCATTTCGGGCCATACCGCATTTATCCCACATGATCTTTCCCAAACGTTTATGAAAACTTTCCACCGATTGTGATCCTTTAATATTCATCAGGGTATTGATCCTGTCGCTCACCGCTTTTTCTGCCTGTTCAAATGCAGGATGCGTGGTAGGCAATGATGGGTTCCTGATCTCATCTGCCAAATAATTACCAATGGTGTAAGGAATTACAAAATAACCATCGGCCAGGCCCTGCATCAATGCAGATGCACCCAGGCGATTAGCACCATGATCACTGAAATTGGCTTCGCCCAATGCATATAAACCCTGCACCGTGGTTTGCAATTCGTAATCCACCCAAAGTCCACCCATTACATAATGCACCGCAGGATAGATCCTCATCGGCATTTCGTATGGATTTTCGCCGGTGATCTTTTCGTACATATCAAACAGGTTACCATATTTTTCTTTCACTACATCTTTACCTAATGCAATCACTGCAGCTTCATCCAGATTGGTCAATCCCTGTTTACCCACTTCAATTTTACCATAACGTTTTATCGCGTCGGCAAAATCAAGGTATACAGCAAGTTTTGTTGTACCCACACCATATCCTTCATCACATCTTTCTTTGGCCGCCCTTGAAGCCACGTCCCTTGGTACCAGGTTTCCGAAAGCAGGGTATCTTCTCTCTAAATAATAATCTCTTTCCTCTTCAGGAATATCTACTGCCTTGCGGCTGTCGTTCTTTGTTTTGGGTACCCATATCCTGCCATCATTACGTAAGCTTTCGCTCATCAACGTGAGCTTACTTTGATAATCGCCACTCACCGGGATACAGGTAGGGTGAATTTGTGTAAAACAGGGATTACCGAAGAAGGCCCCATGCTTATGTGCTTTCCATGCCGCAGTAACATTACTGCCCATGGCGTTGGTACTTAAATAAAATACATTACCATAACCACCGGTACATAACAATACTGCATGGCCGAAATGTCTTTCCAGTTCCCCGGTGATCAAATCTCTTGCGATAATGCCTCTTGCCTTGCCGTCGATCATTACCACGTCCAGCATTTCATGACGGCTGTATTGTGTTACATTACCCAATGCGATCTGTCTTTCCAAAGCGCTGTAAGCACCTAGCAGTAACTGCTGCCCGGTTTGACCTGCAGCATAAAATGTACGTTGTACCTGCGTACCGCCAAAACTCCTGTTGCTTAACAAACCACCATATTCCCTTGCAAAAGGAACGCCCTGTGCCACGCACTGATCAATGATATTGGCGCTCACTTCGGCTAAGCGGTGTACGTTAGCTTCCCTTGCACGGTAATCGCCGCCTTTAACGGTATCATAAAATAAGCGGAAAACTGAATCACCATCGTTCTGGTAATTCTTTGCGGCATTGATACCGCCCTGCGCTGCGATACTGTGTGCACGGCGCGGACTATCCTGGAAACAAAATGTTTTTACCTTATATCCCAATTCACCCAATGCAGCAGCGGCAGAAGCACCTGCAAGGCCGGTTCCTACAATGATGATCTCGATCTTTCTTTTATTGGCAGGGTTTACCAGCTTTACATGTCCTTTATAATCTTCCCACTTTTCGCTCATTTCACCCGCAGGTATTTTTGAATTTAAAGCCATGATATCAGTTAATAATTATTAGTTAATTGGTTTTAATTCGATTTAATAAATACAGAATCCGATTTATAATTCCCATGTCCTCCCCTGGCCGTTGCCAGTATTTTATACCTCGTATTCGATTCGCAAACAAAACTTTCGTTTAAGATATACTTCCTGAATAAAAAATCATACTGCTTATGATTGACAACTGTATCCAGGCTGCTGTTTTGTTTTACTACAACTAAATTTTCAGTAGTAAGTGCATCGCCGTCATCATGCATCTCTACAGCAATAGCCACTACCACACCCGCAGTAAAAACCTGCTCATTTGCCGGCGTCGTAATTTTACAGCCGGGATATTTATTTTTATAACAAGAACTACAACAGGCAACCAACAATAAAAGGTACAAACAATGAAGCGTAATTCTTTTTATCATGTTGCTTTGCATTTACAAGAACCCAGCACCTGCAATAAAGCGGCGGCTGCACTAACATTATATCCACCCCAGGTAAAAAGCAAGCGGCATTAAAGCAAACAGCACACAAACAAGTATCGAAAATCCTGTACCCGCAGCCCTGATCAGCGGTGTATATTTTTTATGATTGATCCCTAAGGTTTGAAAAGCGCTGGGAAACCCATGCAATAAATGCCAGAACAAAGAGATCACACCAGCCAGGTAAGCAATTACCACCCAAAGCTGCTGAAAATATTCTTTCATTTCCTCAAACAAATTATGTGAGGCATCATTTTCGCCGCCATTGGCATACAAAGCGATCTTGGTATCTACAAAGAATTTGGAAACGTGCAAAATCAAAAAGAATAATAATAAGGTGCCGAGTAAACCCATGCTGCGGCTATACCATTTACTGTTGGTGGATGCCGCATTTACCGTATACTTTACCGGTCTTGCGGCATTGTTTTGTTTCCAGAGTATAAAACCCTGTATGATATGGATAAAAAGGCCCACGAATAAGCCGATCTCCAGCACTCTTACAATATAATTGTGGCTCATGAAGTGAGCATAGTAATTAAACATCTCACCCCCATCATTGAAGAAGATCATCGAATTAATGGTGCAATGGATAACAAGAAAGGAAATTAAAAATAATCCGGTAAGCCCCATGGTTATTTTCTTACCTATGGAAGAAGAGAAAAGCTGTTTAAACGTCATTGCGCAAAGGTTAATTGTTAAATTTTGGAAAGCAAATTTAAGCTACTATCACTCAAAACAATGCATTGTCCAATGTTTTTATGCAAACGATACCATTTTTTAGTCCAGTAGCTTTAACATCCAGTTATCTACTTGCTGAAAAACCATTTCCGGTTTCAATGTCCTCCATTGGGGAAACTCAATTAAACTGGTATAATTGGTCAGTCTTGCCCTTTTAAAATCATACTGGCTTTGCGGCGGCATATTGATGATAGCTACCCATCCCCCGTCATCCTGCAACTGTTCCCGCCATTCCTCGTAATAACTATCATCGCTGCTATGAAAGTTGAGTACATTCTCTGCAATGATCAAATATTTGGTAATGCCACTTGCATATAAAATATCTGTAACATCCCGGCGTAAGGTCATGATGTCGTTTTCAATGGCGTCATTCCATTCGCCGATCAATTCTATTATGGCATATTCCTGCTCGTAATCTACAAACAAAATTTTCATGTATAATGTTCTGCTGCCAAAATCATCCCATTGCGGGTGGATATAATAATTGTAAACAGTTTGACTGAATTCGAATTCGCTATAAGTCCGCCCATAAAAGGGAGAACGCTCGTCTTCTTCCGCGGCGTATAGATGACGCCAGTTATAATATGGTTCTATGTTCTGCACTGATTTATTTTTCTTTTTTGTGGTCACAAAGTTCTATGAAAAGGCAGTATGATGCGTAGCAAAAGGCATTTATTTTTAAGGGCTGGAAGCAGGAGCTTCCAGGTACAAAAAAAGGTTGCCTATGGCAACCTTGTACTTAAAAACCATAATATTATTATTGTACTACTATACGCTCTGTAAATACCATTTGATTGGCGGCATCGGTAACTTTTACCAGGTACATGCCTTTTGCAATTGAACTGCCTATACGCACCATTTCTGTTTGTAATTTAGAAGATACCGTAATCTTTTTGGTCATGATCGCCCTGCCGGAAAGATCAGTTAATGCTACTGTATACTGCCCTGCTTTTTGACCATCAAACAATACCCTGAATTCATTTGCGGTTACCGGGTTAGGAAAAATCCTTGCATCTGTATTGATGGCTGCCGGTTGAGCTGGTGCTATACCATAACTTCTTTTGGCATCTGCTTCTTTCTGAAATAATAAATTACCATTGGCCAGGTCAGATGCGCTGTAAGCTTTTTCAGCACTGGCAATTTTTACTGCGGCAAGATCAGCCAGTTTGAATTTATAAAACCCTTCAAAGCTGTTGGCGCTGCTTACCACGATATTATCTTCTTCGTCTACCGCTGCACCGTTGGTGGTGTAAGTGGCAGGCAAGCCGGTAATGGTTCCAATATGTGTAGCGATCTTGCTATCGATATCCACTTTAAATACCTGGTGATTGGCAGAGATCACGTACAATTTGCCATAAGCATCGGCAATCATATCTCCTCCCCAGCTGGTGCATTTATTATGAATAGAAATGCCGCCTTTATTACTTTCGGCATCTATTAAATTACCCAGGTCGGTGATCACTGTTTTTTTGCCTGTTGTAAAACGGATGATATGATTGGCATCGTTGGTGATGGCATAACCATTACCGTCAGCCGCAATATCCATACGGGTAATATGATTGGCTTCGTCTGAAAGATCAGCCGGATTTAACAACTGACTTTTTTCTGCATAAAATTTTGCTGTTTCTCCTTTGGCGCTAACATCCAGCCAACGCAATTCCCCTACCCGCATTGGCGTAAAGAATAATTTATCATGTCTTTTATCGTAGGCTGCTGCTGCTACCATAGTTACGGTTGGAGCATCGGCTACCTGTGCAAATGAAGTAACCCCGTTATTCTCAAATTTTATTGTTTGTACGGTTGCTGCAGCTTTTGTACCAGCATTGGTTAACACATAAGCTGTTTTCTCCCTCTGGAATACATCAGCAGTTACTTTGCCGGATGACAGATCAACCTGGCGTATGCTCATCCACCTGAAATCGCCGGTACCATCGCCGGTAATTGCAAAGGTTTTGGCATCCTGTGCCAGTGTTGTAAGAGAGGTGATAATAAATGAAGTGGAAAGTAAAATTTTTAAATTCATATGAGTAGTTTTAGAATTAGATACCTAAGTTAATAAAAATACATAAGAGATTCCGTATTTTTTTATGAACGGAGGCTATCGATCGCTTTTTTAACACTTCCCTTTTCCAACAACAATATTTTGGCCTGTTCATAATCTACCAGGCCTTGTTTTTCCATGAGTATCCTTACACCGCGGTCAACAATTTTTTCGTTGGTCAACTGCATGTTCACCATTTTATTATCTTCTACCCTGCCCAATTGAATCATCACTGATGTAGAGATCATGTTGAGCACCAGTTTTTGTGCGGTACCGCTTTTCATCCTGGTGCTGCCGGTTACAAATTCCGGCCCCACCACTACTTCTATCGGGTGATCTGCCGCATCGCTGATAGGCGCACCGGGATTGCAACAGATACTTCCGGTTACAATATTATTTGCCTTGCATTTTTCCAGTGCACTTATCACATAAGGTGTAGTGCCACTGGCTGCAATGCCAATCACCACATCATTGCTGTTCACATTATGGGCCATTAAATCCTGCCAGCCCTGCCGGGTATCATCTTCTGCATTTTCCACGGCTTCGGTAATGGCTTTATAGCCGCCGGCAATAATACCGATAACCAGGTCTCTCGGTACACCATAAGTAGGCGGGCATTCACTGGCATCCAGTATACCTAACCTGCCGCTGGTGCCGGCACCAATATAAAAAAGCCTGCCGCCGGTAAGCATTTTATCCACCACGGCATTGATCAGTGCCTCTATCTGCGGTATCACTTTGGCTACAGCAGCCGGTACGTTGGCGTCTTCCTTATTAATATTATACAATAGATCCAGCACACTCATTTGTTCCAGGTGCCTGTATGCCGATGTAGATTCTGTTATCTTTTCAAAGCCCATAACATTCTGATTCTATATTTAACTATGATATTTTATTAAACCATCCATTGGCTTTTGTAATACTTTGCCCAACTGCAATTCGTAACTATTACACATCTCTTTCAATACATCCCTGAAACCATACGCCACACTACCTATAAAATTAACCGGCATCGTCCAGCTTTCCCGGTATTTGTACACATGGTTAAAGAAGAAATCATTAAAACTGTCTTCAATGATATTCTCGATCATATAATGTCCGCGGTTCTCGGCTAAAAAAACGGCAAAGCCCGCCAGGTAACGGTTAGGCAAGGGCTTTTTATATACCGCTTCCAGTATCTCGTTATTACTGGTATTGAATTTGGCGTTGAAACGGTCCATCAGGTCGGCATCAAATGTATTATAGAGGTAATATTGAATCACTTTTTTACCGAGGTAAGCACCACTGCCTTCATCTCCCAATACATAACCCAGGCCCGGACTGTTTTTTACTATTTTTTTACCATTGTAAAAGCAGGAATTGGAGCCTGTACCTAATATGCAGGCAATGCCTTTTTCCCTGCCGCATAAGGCTTTGGCAGCGCCCATCAGGTCGTGATCCACAGCAATGATTGATTGTGGAAATACTTTTTTCAATGCGGTCTTTACCAGTTTGGAATTGACAGGATTGCTGCAACCGGTACCGTAAAAAAATATTTCATCTGGTATAGTTTTAATTTTACTTTTTAATTCTGCTTCCAGTATCTGTTGTATCTCTATGGCGGTAAAAAAATAAGGGCTTAAACCCTGTGTAAAAAAAGTTTTCTTTTTTTTTCCGTCTATCAAACACCATTCTGCTTTTGTTGACCCGCTATCTGCAATTAATTTCACCGGCATTGTATCATTTTAAATTGTAAAATGAAGGTAGTACATTTTGGTATACAGCATACCTAAAAATACCGGTTAACGAACAAATAACCAGCATCACTTCATTTGCTGATCTACCATTTTTACCGGAGGTCATCAGCTTTTAACTCCTTCTGTAAAACTTGCCCGTTACAGCAGGTTTACCCTTGCATCTTCTCCTTATCTTCGCAAAATGAACAATAAAAAAGTACAGGTTTGGCTACCCCTTCTTTTCAGCCTTACCTTAATTGCAGGCATGTATTTAGGTTTTAAGATGAGAGATGATTTTCCTAAAAAAAGTTTCTTCTTCATGGAGAAAAAAAGGCCGCTCCAGGAAATAATGGACCTTATTCAAAATAAATATGTGGATGATGTACCAATGGAAGCGTTGGCAGATACTGCCATACAGGCCGTGCTGAATAAACTGGACCCGCATTCTGTTTTTATACCTACCGAACAATTGCAGGCGGTTAATGAAGACCTGGCCGGGAAATTTTATGGTATTGGTGTAGAGTTCAACATTTTTGATGATACCATTAATGTGATCAATGTATTGAAGAACGGGCCCAGTGATAAAGCCGGTATGCAAACCGGGGATAAATTTTTAAAAGTATCCGACAGTACTGTTGCAGGCAACAAAATTGATGGCGAAAGGATACGAAAATTACTAAGGGGCGACAGGGGAACTACCGTAGATATTGTTTTCTTAAGAGGAAGCCAGCAAAAAAAAGTAACGGTTACAAGAGATGCCATTCCTTTAAGCAGTCTTGATGCCAGTTATATGATAGACAGTGCAACAGGGTACATTAAACTCAATAAATTTTCGCAGCAGACCTACCGTGAATTTATGGATGCGTTGATCGCATTAAAAAAGCAGGGCCTGCAAAAGCTGATCCTCGACCTGAGAGGCAATGGTGGTGGTGTACTGGATGAAGCGGTTGAAATTGCGGATGAATTTTTAGCGGGCGACAAATTGATCACTTATACAGAAGGGAAGCATGTCCCTAAAAAAGAATACCGTTGCCGCCGCGAAGGGCAATTTGAAAAAGGTGCATTGGTGGTAATGTGCGATGAAGGTACCGCAAGCGCCAGTGAAATACTGATTGGTGCTTTACAGGACTGGGACAGGGCAACAGTTATCGGCAGACGAAGTTTTGGCAAAGGCCTGGTACAGGAACAATTTGACCTAAGCGATAACAGTGCCTTGCGTTTAACCATTGCCCGCTATTATACGCCTGTTGGCCGCAGCATTCAACGCTCTTATGTGAATGGTAAAAAAGCTTACCATGATGAGATCAGCAAACGCCTTCATGAAGGACAAACACAAAGTGCCGACTCTATAAAGAATAACACCTATAAAGCTTTTAAAACTCCCGGCGGAAAAACCGTGTACGACGGAGGTGGCATAACACCTGATTATTTTGTAGCGCTGGACACGTCGGATTTTAGTATGGCAGCGGCCAAAGTATATGCCGATGGCGTGATCGCTGATTTTGCCTACCGCTTCTATTTACAAAATGCAGCAGCACTAAAAAATTATACCACGCCTGCCGACTTTATTCATCGTTTTTCATTTACTGAAGATCACTGGCAACAGTTTGTACACTTAGCCGCTAAAGATTCAATCGCTATCGGTACTATTTCTGCAAAAGAAAAAACGGAAATGGTCAATCGTATCAATTCATCCATAGCAAGGCAGTTGTGGCGTACAGAAGGAATGGTAGAAGTGTTGAACACGGATGACAGTACTATAAAAAAAGCATTAGAGATCATCGCCAAATAAAAAACCCCCGCAAGCGGGGGTTCACTGTGGGTCGCAACGCAGGCTTTTCAGCCCTTGTTGGGTACAGCTCAGAGATTGATCTTTGTAAGGATATTTGGAAAAGCGAAGTTGCACCTAAATGTCCATGCAAAAAGTAGTTAGTGCTGGGATTGTATTGTAGTAAACTTTCGAGGAGGAAAAGTTACGGGTTACGAGTTAATTATGTTTTTGATTGTTTGCGGTTACCCCTCTTCGCTAACGATCATCTACACGCAACCCGTAACCCATAACCCTCAACCCCCAACTTTCCCTACCTTCGCAAAAAAAATAACGATTCATGTGGCTCAATAATATTTTAGAAACAATTGGCAATACGCCATTGATCAAACTGAATAAAATTACCAAACAACTCCCCTGTACCGTTTTGGCAAAAGTGGAATACTTTAATCCGGGTAACAGTATTAAAGACCGCATGGCATTAAAAATGCTGGAAGTGGCCGAGCAGGAAGGAAAGATAAAACCAGGCGGTACCATTATAGAAGGCACCAGCGGTAACACCGGTATGGGCCTGGCCCTGGCCGCCTGTGTAAAAGGATACAAATGCATTTTTACCACTACCGATAAACAATCCAAAGAAAAAGCGGATATTTTAAAGGCGGTAGGCGCAGAAGTAATTGTTTGCCCTACCAATGTAGAACCTGAAGATCCGCGCAGTTATTATTCAGTAAGTAAACGACTGGCTACCGAAGTACCCAATAGCTGGTACGTGAATCAATATGATAACCTGGCCAACCGCCAGGCGCATTACGAACAAACCGGTCCGGAGATATGGAAACAGACCGAAGGAAAAGTGACTCACCTGGTAGTGGCTACCGGCACCGGTGGTACCATTGTGGGTACAGCAAAATATTTAAAAGAACAAAATCCCAATATCAAAGTGTGGGCCATTGACAGTTATGGTTCTTTATTAAAAAAATATTTTGAAACCGGCGAGCTGGATCAGAAAGAAGTATATCCTTATATCAGTGAAGGTTTTGGAGAAGATTTTGTACCCGAGAATTATGATATGAGTGTGATAGACGCTTTTACAAAAGTTACCGATAAGGATGGTGCTATAATGGCCAGGCGTATTGCCAAAGAAGAAGGGTTGTTTTGCGGCTATAGCGCAGGCAGTTGTTTACAGGGTGTTTTCCAGCTTAAAGAGCAGTTGAAAAAAGATGATGTAGTGGTAGTGATCTTTCACGATCATGGCAGTCGTTATGTAGGTAAGATATACAATGACCAGTGGATGATGGAAAGGGGATTTTTAGAAGTAAAAACATTTAAAGAACTCATTAGCGGAAGGGGTACACAAAGACTGGTCACTATCAATAGCAATCAAACGGTACTGCAGGCTATTGAACTGATGAAGAAATATGATATTGAGAATATACCGGTGATTGAAGGTGACAATAATATAGGCTCTATATCAGAAAGCGGTTTATTCAATAAGATCCTCAATAATGCCGAGATAAAAAGCGATATTATTTCCACAGTTATGGAAAAACCTTACCCGGAAGTGGCATTTGATACCCCGGTAGAGCGCTTAAGTTCCTTTATCACCAAAGAAAATGGAGCGGTTTTAAGCAAAGACGACAGCGGCTCATATCATATTGTTACTAAATACGACATTATTCAAAGCCTGGCTAAGTAAAAAGGCAACGGATATTTACTACAGGCTGAAAAGCGCGACTATGCTGCATCTTACCGGTGCAGCATTTTTCATATTATAACTGAATTAATACCAAAATCGTAAAACTACGTGTCAAAAAAGCGTAGCTCTCCTATCCGGATTCAGGCATATCTACGGGTGGCTGCGTAAATACAATATTGTTAAAAAAGGGCAATAACGCTATTGTACAGCAGTTGTTTCTGCTGCATCTTTGTGTCAGAAGTTGATTGATAGGAATTAAATATCAATCATTATCCAAACATCCTGAAGAAGCCGAAGAAATTATCCAATATTGTGAAAAAACCGAAATAATCCAATATCAGTCAACTTCTAATTTTTAAAACAAAGAAAATAAATATAAATCTCGAATCCTTAGAAAACCAACATATCAGAGCAATCTGATCCCAAAAGAAAACAAGAAAACCAATATCCAATGCCTATGCTGTAAAAAGCGATAATGGCGCGAAAAGACCAGGTAACCAATATCCAATGCCTATGCCTTAAAAAGCGATGACGGCGCGAAAAGACCAAAGAAAACCAATATCCAATGCCTATGCTGTAAAAAGCGATGATGGCGAGAAAGACCGAAAAAAACCAATATCCTGAGCCTATGCCCTAACAAGCGATGATGGCCAAACTGAAAAGACCACTGAAACCGGATTACATTATTAAGAGTTCCGCTGAAACCGTAACTTCTTTTGAAAAATCCACAGTCCCTGTTCGAAACCGACTAAGTGCTTGGTTGGGTTCTAAAAAATTTACTTCCATAAGTATTTGATTCTTCAAATATTTATGGAAGTTTTTTCTTTTATGTAAGTCCTTCTCTTTAAAACCAAATTCGTAAAACTACGTTTTTTAAATACGTAGCTCTCCTACTCATTTTACTGAATAACTACTATCTGTATAGTAAATATAATACTGTTAAAAAAGGGCAATAACGCTATTGTGCAGCAATGCAATCTGTTGCATCTTTGTGTCAGAAGTTGATTGATAGGAATTAAATATCAATCATTATTATCCAACAATCCTGAAGAAGCCAAAGAAATCTATCCAATGTTTGTGAAAAACCTAAAAACAATCCAATATCAGTCAACTTCTACTTTTAAAAATTGAAATAACTAATAATAAATCTGAATCCTTAGACAAACAAAGACCTAAAGAAACACCGAAGAGAACAGCACCCGTATTCGAATCCAATATCCAATGCCTATGCTGAAAAGCGATAATGGCGAACAAAGACCGAAAGAAACCAATATCCCGTGCTTATGCCCTCAAAAGCGATGATAGCACAAAAACCAAGAGAAGACCCAATATCCTAAGCCTATGCCCTTAAAGCGATGATGGCCCAATTGAAAAGACCACTGAAACCGGATTACATTATTTAAAGAGTATCCCTAAACCGGAAATCTCTTTTAAAACAGATCCAGACAATCCTGTTAAAAACTGACCAGTGCTTGGTTGGTTATCAAAAAGTTGACTTCCATAAGTATTTGATTCGTCAAATGTTTGTGGAAGTTTTTTTCTTTTATACCCTTGACCGCACATAATTTTACAACATGATACTGCAACCTGGTCAATCATTGAGTGCTATTCCCCAACGTATTGTTTCACTGGTACCTTCACAAACCGAATTGTTACATTATTTAGGACTGGAGCAGCAAACCCTGGGCATTACAAAATTCTGTATTCATCCTGTTGAATGGCTCAGCAGTAAAACAATCATTGGCGGTACAAAGAATATACACCCGGAAATAATTAAAGCGCTGCAGCCCGATCTTATCATTGCCAATAAAGAAGAAAATGTACAGGAACAGGTAGAAGCACTTGCTGCGGATTATCCCGTGTTACTAACCGATGTAGATACAATAGCGGCTGCATTGGAAATGATAAGCGATATCGGACAATTAACCGGCACCGTTATTGCGGCTGACCAGCTCGTTTCCAACATCAAAAAAGCATTTGAAAAAATTGTTCCTGCTGCGCCTCCTGTAAAAACCGCTTATCTTATCTGGAACAAACCTTATATGACCATTGGGGGCGATACCTTTATCAATGACATATTAAAAAAAGCCGGTCTGCAAAATGTATTCGAACAACAACAACGCTATCCCCAAATAAGCATTGCCGACCTGGAAAAAGAAAATTGCCAACTGGTACTTTTATCCTCGGAGCCCTACCCTTTTAAACAAAAACATATTGATGAACTGCAACAACATTTACCCCATGTAAAAATAATGCTGGTTGATGGAGAAATGTTCAGCTGGTATGGCAGCCGTATGTTGCTGCTGCCTGGTTATTTGAACAGCATGCAGCGTGAATGGTCAATGGTCAATGGTGAATAGTATCCAGGGGAAGTTACCGTTTTTCTTAGCCGTAACTTTATCCCTGATTATTCTCCCCTACTCATTGACCATTGACCGTTGCCCATTCACCATTCACGATACTTCCTTACATTTGCAAAAAACAATTCACTTATGAGTAAATATGGTTCAGGTGTTTTACACGGCGCAGCATTGGAAGCTTTATACAATGATGCTAAAGACAATCAGTTTGCATTACCTGCAGTTAACGTAATTGGTACCAATTCTATCAATGCTACATTGGAAACTGCCGCTAAGGTGAACTCTCCGGTTATTATCCAGTTCAGCAATGGCGGGGCACAGTTTATGGCGGGCAAAGGAATGCCCAATGATAAATTACAGGCCAATATTGCCGGTGGTATTTCCGGTGCTTTGCATATTCATAATGTAGCTAAATATTATGGTGTGCCTGTTGTAATCCATACGGACCATGCAGCAAAAAAATGGTTACCCTGGATCAGTGGTTTACTGGATGCCGGCGAACAATTCTTTAAAGAAAAAGGGCAACCGCTGTTTAGTTCTCATATGCTGGATCTGTCTGAAGAACCCATTGAAGAAAACATTGCTACTTCAGTAGAATATTTTAAACGCATGCAGCCATTGGGCATGAGCATTGAAATTGAGTTAGGCGTAACCGGTGGTGAAGAAGATGGTGTAGACAACAGTGATGTAGACAATGAAAAATTATACACGCAACCCGCTCACGTAGCGTATTCCTATACCGAATTAAGTAAAGTAGGCAACTTATTTACCGTTGCTGCTGCATTTGGTAATGTACACGGGGTATACAAATCCGGCAATGTACAATTAACGCCGATCATTTTGCATAACAGCCAGGTATACATTGAAACCGAATTGAAAACAGGACCGAAACCGGTTTACTTTGTATTCCACGGTGGCAGCGGTTCTCCGCAACACCAGATACGTGAAGCCATTGGTTACGGTGCTATCAAAATGAATATTGATACCGATATGCAATGGGCTTTCTGGGAAGGTGTATTGAATAATTATAAAAAGAATGAAGGCTATTTACAGGGACAGTTAGGCAATCCTGATGGACCAGATTCTCCCAATAAAAAACACTACGATCCAAGAGTATGGTTACGTAAAGGCGAAGAGACTTTTATTAAAAGATTGGAAGTAGCTTTTGAAGATTTGAATTGTATTAATAGAAATAGTTAAAATATTGCGGGTTGCGGGTTATTGATTGTTAGCGAGATAAATAGCCGCAAACGATCAATAACAAATTAACCCGCAACCCGTAACTTTAAACCTTCAACTTTGAATTTTTACTATGAGCCAAGTTAAAGACGAAGATTTTGAACTCAATTTAGCCGGTGAAGATGGCGAAACGGATGAAACAAAATCGAGCTGGTTTAAACGTATCAAAAAAGGGATCCTCACTTCTACCAAAGATAAAAAGGATGCGCCCGAAGGATTATGGAGCAAATGTCCCAATTGCAAATACACCTGCACCATTTCGGAATTGAGTGAGAATAAATTTGTTTGTCCCAAGTGCGAATTCCATCACCGCATCGGCAGCGAAGAATATTTTGAAATTATTTTTGACGATAACCATTACACAGAGTTATTCGCCAATATCAGGTCGAAGGATATGCTGGGCTTTACCGACCTGAAGCCCTATCATGTACGACTGGAAGAAACGCATGCCAAAACAGATATTCATGATTCCATTACTGTAGCGCATGGTAAGGTAAATGACAACGACCTGGTGATCGCCTGTATGGATTTTGAATTTATCGGCGGTAGTTTAGGTAGTGTGATGGGAGAAAAGATCAGTCGTGCCTGTGATTATTGCATGCAGCATAAAGTACCTTTTATGATCATCAATAAAAGTGGAGGCGCAAGAATGATGGAAAGCGCTTTCTCCTTAATGCAACTGGCCAAAACCTCCGGCAAATTATCGCAGCTAAGCGATGCCGGTATACCCTATATTTCTTTGTGTACCGATCCTACTTTTGGTGGTACTACCGCTTCTTTCGCCATGTTAGGTGATATCATCTGCGGCGAACCCGGTGCCCTCATTGGTTTTGCCGGTCCAAGGGTAATTAAGGAAACGATCAAGAGAGACCTGCCCGAAGGTTTTCAACGCAGTGAATTTTTATTAGAGCATGGATTTTTGGATTTTATTATTCCAAGAAAAGAATTGAAGGAAAAGTTGAGTGCGTTACTGGTACTGTTTAAGAGTTGATTATTATTTGAAGATATTTTGATCCCATCTGCTGGAAGGCGATGGGATTTTTTTATTTGCATTTATCTTCATGCCTTGGTTCGTGTCCTTTTTTAGGGAGGAACTTTCATATATATTTGAGTTGGTAGCAATACACATTTACCTTAGCATAAACTCCCTTAAACCATGAATAGAATCTTGACAACTCTTTTTCTATTATTGACCATTTCTTGTTTTGGTCAAGAACAAAAACTATTAGACATTCTTCCACTGAAAGATGGTAAAGTAACATACACAGATATTATTCAAATTGATAGCACTGATAAATCCAAACTTTATACTAAGGTAAAAAAGTGGTTTATTGAACAGTATCGGTCTGCTAAAGATGTAATACAACTCGATGATAAGGAAAATGGAGAAGTAATTGGTAAAGGCTTTTTTGAAACTACATGGCAAACTTCATTTATCTCTGTACAAAGTGTAAGCGTTTGGCACACAGTAAAGATCTATATTAAGGATAATAAATTCAAATATGAAATAACAAACTTCAACTTGAAATATTACGTTGAGCCCTCTCAGTATTCGAGAGGTTCTAACATTGAAATAGCAATTGAAGACTTTGGAAAGGACCGAGAAAACAATACAAAAAAATATTTTACTCAAGTAGACAAGGAAGTAAATTCAATTATTTCATCCTTAATAAAATTTATGAATGCTCCTACCAAAGAAGATTGGTGAAGTATTGCCACCAACATTGGGTTTGGCGTTATTGCGGCAGGATGTTGTTAGCGTCAACATTTTATCGCTATCAGCTTCCCGTCCCAGCGGGGTTTTCACACAAATCCCCTCCCCCACCTAAAACCGTAACTGTGAAACCCCGCTGCCGAATGCGGCTTGCATTTAAGCGTGTCGACCGCTATCTTTATTGCATGTCCGTAAAATATGCCCACTCCGATATATACAGCATGTATTATTGCACGTTTACGTGTTATAATTGGTTGCCCTTAATAGAGATCACTAAAAGTTATGATATTGTTTATACCTGGTTTAATATCTTAACAGTGGGTAACATGCATATTACAGCTTATGTTATCATGCCCAATCATATCCATTGTATCATCTATTTTCCTGAACCCGGCTTTAAACTGAATACCATCATTGGCAATGGCAAAAGATTTATGGCTTATAAGATCATCAATCGACTGGAGAAAAATAACCAGTATGATCTATTGCATAAATTAAGCGGTGCGGTTAGACCCAATGAAAAAAAGAAAGGACAATTGCACCGGGTATTTAAAAATTCTTTTGATGCTAAAGCTATCTTTTCAGAAAAATTTTTATCACAAAAAATAAATTATATCCATCATAATCCTGTGAGTGGTAAATGGATGCTGGCAAAAGATTTTGTAGCCTATGAACATAGCAGTGCTTCGTTTTACGAAACCGGGCAAGCGATACATTTTAAACCGAAGCATTTCAGGGATATGTAGAGTGGTCGTATGCTGGTGGAGCATTCTTCCGGCAGCGGGGTTTCACAGTTACATACTGTAACCTTAAAGTGTAGTTGTGTGAAAACCCCGCTGGGACAGAAAATTTTAAAGACTCATTAAAGACTAAAGGGTTTGACAAATCTGAAAGCCATGAAATGTTTCCTGACATTCAAAATATGAGTGATTATAGAGAACGGTATGTAATAGGTAATTTAGAATTAGAACTTTCCACGACAAACGTTGGTGGAAACAGAAGGGCATTGTTACTTTATAAAAGAAGAAATTTTAAGAAAGCTAACAGTCAGAATTAAGTGCGGTGTTCTGTCCCGGCGGAGTTTTCACACCAACCCCTCTTTTCTTCAAAAACTGTAACGTTTAAACCCCGCTGCAGAAAGCTGGCTCGTCTGCAAATCCCTCAAGCGCTTTTTTAATTTACCTATTAATACCCGTCGTATTCACCCCCTAAGTTGTCGTTTTTACACAGTATAAGATACTCAAATAAATTCCATCTTTGTATGGTCAATCGATCAAAATAATTTAAATAACATTTTATGAAAAGAGTATTTAAAGTAGCTGATATGCTCAAACCGGTACTAATAATGGCTATGCTTTTTATTACGGCATTGCAGGCTGAAGGGCAACAACATAAACCGGCCCAAAGTGGCTATGCACCTGTTAACGGTACAAAAATTTATTACGAAGTATATGGTGCGGGTAAGCCTATTGTTTTACTGCATGGTGCTTTTTGGAACATTGACATGAACTGGGGACAATTAATACCCGAATTATCGAAAACAAGAAAAGTAATTGCCCTCGAATTCCAGGGACATGGGCATTCCCCTTTCTCAGAAAGAAAATTATCGATTACTACTTTTGCAAGTGATGTGGATGCTGTGATGGACTACCTGAAAATTGACAGTGCTGATATAACCGGATTTAGTATGGGTGGCTCAGTGGCTTACCAGTTTGCGCTGCAAAGTCCTAAACGGGTAAAAAAATTAGTGATCATTTCGTCCACGTATAAAAGCAGTGGCTGGCTACCCGTAGTCAACAGTGGGTTTAAAGATTTTAAGCCTGATTTTTTTGATAATACCCCCCTAAAACCCGCGTATGATGCAGTGGCACCTGATAAATCGAAATGGAGAAATTTTATAGCGCAAATGATTGCTTTCGCCGGGGTACCATTTGACTGTGGGGATTCCAATATTGCAAAAATTGCTGCACCGGTATTACTCATTTCCGGCGACAATGACGGCCTGGATAAAATTGAGCTGATGAAAACATACCAGTTATTGGGAGGTGGTATTGCCGCCGACCTGGCACCAATGCCAAAATCGCAACTTGCTATTGTTCCTTCACAGGGGCATGTAAGCCTGATGATGCAGACGAAAACAATACTGGGTTACCTTAACGGCTTTCTGAAGTAAACATTTACATGGGTCGTGTCTCCTGAACCAGGGAGTTGTATTTGCACAACGCTTATTCAATAAACATAATCCTGTGATTGGCTAATGGATGCCGGCAAAAGATTTTGTAGCATATGAACACCGCTTGCCTGGTTTTACGAAACCGGGCAAGCAGTGCATTTTACAGCGAAGTATTTCAGGGAAATATAGAGCGGCTGTATGCTGGCGGAGCAGTCTTCCAGCAGCGGGGTTTCGCAGTTACTTCTTTTTATTTTAAAGTGCATTCTTATGAAAACCCCGCTGGGATAGCATATTTTATAGCGGCCTAACTTTTGCAAGCTGAAATCTTCCGCAATTTTATTGTAAACATTATTTTTGTGAATATTTTTTTGTTCACACTTAAAACGTTTACATGAAAAAGCAACCGGGTTCTCTTCCCATAAGCCAGGCTGCACTGGCTGCATACATTGGCGTGTCCGGCAGCCTATTGAGTATGGCCAATACGGGGCGACATGGTACACGACGCTTAGGCGTTGCGCAATCAAAAAAAATGACCGACCTGGAACTGGCACACCTGCAGTCCCAAAAGTCTGGTGCACCCGGTTCCTCCTTTAAAAAGATACAGCAAGCTGCTGCTGATGGTGCCCGGCTGGTTAAGAAAATGTTGACCGATGCCAACCATGCAGCCGCTCATGTAACCGTACTCGAACGCCGGCTGGCTGAAATGAAGAGGAAGCAACAACAGGACATGGAATGGATGAACACGGTGGATCTATTATTGACCAGCCTTCCCAAATCCAGGGAATCGGCCAACGATCGCATATGGCTGCAAAACCAGCAGGTAATATTTTTAAAAAGGGTACAGAAAAATGGCTTGCCGGAGCAGGTAAAACTGGAAGTACAAATTGAAACGGAAAAAACAAAAGCCCGGATATATAGAGAGGCAATAAAAAAGTTGCCGAAAAAATAGCGTATCGACAGGAGGGCTTTTTGTCCTGTCGGTGTTTTCACTGCAACCGCTACTAATTTGCAAACCCAATCAAAAAGTAAAAACAACAATTAGTAATGAACATCATTGAAATTACATTTGACAACTTTACCATTACGACAGATAAAACCAAAATGGATATTGTTGCCATCCATGATTTTTTATCAAACTATTCAGGCTGGAGTGATCATATTCCTTTTGAGAGGGTAAAAACATCAATCAACAATTCCTTAAATTTCGGGCTTTTTCACCACGACAAACAGATCGGGTTTGCAAGAGTGATCTCCGACTTTTCCACTATTGCCTACTTAGGTGATATTTATGTTTTAGACGATTACCGCGGACAGGGACTTTCAAAAAGATTAATGGATACTGTGATTACACATCCTAATTTACAGGGCCTGAGAAGATGGATTTTATTGACTTCAACTGCTGACTGGTTATATGAGAAATATGGTTTTACCAAACTACCAAAACCGGAAATCTATATGGAGTTATTTAATCCTGATGTTTACAAACAATAACATTACTATGCGCCTTAAACGCAGAGAAAAGAAGATAAAGAGACTACGCAGCGGCTCTGCGAAAACTCAGCAACTCATTTTCTCAGCGTTTAGAACTGGGAAGACTTCCGAGTAACAGGTAGTTTATGCTTACGTAAACAATGCTCTCACACTACTCCTTAAATATTTTATCTATCGCTGCATGTTTATCAATACCAGCAACTGCTTTCAATTCCGCAATCAAATCCAGCGATACAACAGGCGGTAAAGGAAATTTGTGTTCGAAAGAATATTTTTGGAAGATGGATTTAATTGAAGTTATGGACGGCGGTAACGATCATTTTCACCTTATAATTAATTTAGACAAATTGATATTTTATAACGTAATAATTAATGCTTACGGTTAAAATACTGCTGCCAACATGGGGTTTGGTAATATTGGGGCTGGACGTTGTTAGCTTCAACATTTTATCGCTATCGGCTTTTGTTCGGGCTAGACATTCTTTGTTGAGCTTTAGTTCTTAACATCAACTTTTAATTATAAATTTAACTTCAGTTCCGGGCAGACGTTTTTCAAAACCCCTACATCGCCAAGCCCTGAACGTTAGTGGCAAGCTTATGAAGAACTCACTATTCCTAATATTAATTTTTCTGTTTTCTTGTGGAAACAATCAGTTTTATGAATATAAACCTCTCCATATGAAAAATAACGGGCTCGTAAAATTGAGTACTAGTTACTCAGAAAAGCACAAACAAAATATAATCCAAGTTTTATTGTTTTATGGCGTAGAAGTAAAAGAGAGCAAAGGCCATGTTTTTTATAAAGGAAAAATAGATGATGAATTGTTATGGACTTACACCACAAAAGCCAACGACAGTTTGTGGTTATCGACACATCATAAATGAATCACCTCGGACAGAATTCGTCTCTAATAAAGCCTGCATACAACATGGAATTTGGCAATATTGGGGCTGGACGTTTTTTATTGAGTTTTGGTTTTTAACATCAACTTTTAATTATAAATTTAACTTCAGTTCCGGGCAGACGTTTTTCAAAACCCCAACATCGCCAAGCCATGAACGTTAATTAACTAATTCTTTACCAAATGAGCCCTGTAAAATATATCGTCACAGTATTTGTACTATTCCATTTTAGTTTTACTGCCACTGGCCAAAGTAAGACCAAACCATTTATTGGCACATGGAAGGCTACACAAGTAGATCAGCGTGCACATTCAGTAAGTGAAGAAACCTGGATATTTCAAAATGCCAGATCGGGAGTATGGGATAGGAAATTGATGCTCTCAGGCAATGCGGTAATTTGTTTTTTAAAAAATCCTTTTACATGGCAAATCATTCCATCAAATAAAATAAAAATTATACTTGGTAAAACTGAATGCAAATGCTCAGCCAGTGAAAAGAAATTTGAAGAGGGCTTAGGCGAGTTTGTCAAAAACTTAAAAGGAACTTATAACAATGATTTTTTTGAGTACCACTATAAAATTTCTGATAGCACGATCATTTATTTTGATGAGATCAAGCTTACCAGGCATTAAAAATTCAGCTAAGATGGTGGATGGTAATTTCCAAAAACTATTCATTTATGAATAAAGCCCGTATAAAATATTTTTTAGACTTCGTACCTCTTTTTATTATTTTGGTATTATCCGTTGTTTCAATTGGACGATGGTTAACTCAGACATTAATATTGTATGGCAACATTGTCTTGGAATAATGTTTATCCTGCTGGCTATTATCATCTTTTTCAAAAATCACCAGCTTGGTGTAATTTTTTTTGGGCTTCACTTTATTTTTGAGCTTAACCACCCTGATTTCCTTTAATGTAGGAATTGTGACAAACTCTTTATACATAACAGCCGCCAGGATACCTGTTTTTTATGGCAATGCACTTTCACTGGTTTGGTTAATCCTGCATCTGGTTATATCTTGGCGCTATTATGTGGGTATCCTTACTCAAAATTATTGGCGGGAATTATTTAAGCGAATAAATAGTACAACAACATAGGCCTATACACTTACTTTGCGCGGGATTTTTAGTAAATTTTAAAACATTGTATCTCTCCAATACACAATCGACTCTCATTAAAAAATTCGAACGGGGAAATATCACCGTTGGTGAGGATTGAGCATAGATTTTGCTTTATAATAAGGGATGGGATGCTGCTGCGGCCTGAACCCTGTTTTACAATAATAGTGTTATAAATCAGGGATACAGCTAACGGCAGCCATTTTATAGGGTTCAGGTCGTTACTTTGCTTTGCAAAGTTTAGCGCCCCGACCCTTACCTTTGCAAAAAACAGCAGATTGGAACTGAGTAACCGGAAAGCCTACCACGAATATTTTTTTGAAGCAACTTATATTGCCGGTTTGGTGCTGCAGGGAACTGAAATAAAAAGTTTACGTGCGGGCAAAGCCAGCTTTAATGACAGTTATTGTTTTTTCAGTAATGGTGAGTTGTTTGTAAAAAGCCTGCACATTTCTGAATATTCTTTTGGTACCTATACCAACCATCAACCCATGCAGGAAAGAAAATTATTGCTGAACAAAAGGGAATTGAAGAAACTGGAAGGTAAAATAAAAGAGAAAGGCTATTCCATTATTCCTACTAAAATATTTTTAACCGATAAAGGATTATTTAAAATGGAGATCGGTTTAGGCAAAGGAAAAAAGAATTACGATAAAAGAGAAACGATCAAAGAGAGGGAAACCGACAGGGACATCAAACGTAAATATGGTATTTAATTACACTACTGCATATATCACTACAGTATAGTTTACCCAGCTGCCACACCTGCTTTACAACACAGCCTGCATTCTGAAAGCCTTAAGTGCAATATTATTTTTTAAACAACTACAATGGATAAGCGAAATAAGAGGATTGAGGTAATGCGTTTCCTGGCTCAAAAAATTGACCATATCATAGACGATTTTTTAAAACCGATCGATACCAACTGGCAACCTGCCGATTTTTTACCCGACAGTACCACAGAAGATTTTGAAAAAGAACTGAAAGAACTCCGTTACCAGAGTAAGGAATTGCCCTACGATTACCTGGCCGTATTGATTGGTGATGTAATTACGGAAGAAGCGCTGCCTACTTACCAGGGATGGTTACTGGATGTGGATGGTGTTGACCAGATGGAACCCAATGGCTGGAGCAAATGGGTGCGCATGTGGACGGCCGAAGAAAACCGGCATGGCGACCTGCTGAATAAATACCTATACCTGAGCGGAAGAGTGAATATGCGGCAAATGGAGATCAGCACCCAATACTTAATTGCTGATGGTTTTGATATTGGCACGGGCAAAGATCCTTATAAGAATTTCGTGTATACCTCCTTCCAGGAACTGGCTACTAATGTATCGCACCGCAGAACTGCTACACTGTCCAAGAATTTTGGCAGTGAGAAGCTGGCTAAAATATGTGGTGTGATATCGGCAGATGAAGCCCGTCACGCCTCAGCCTACAAAAGTTTTGTATCTAAAATTTTTGAAGTAGATGCCAGCGAAATGATGCTTGCTTTTGAAGACATGATGCGCAAAAAGATTGTAATGCCGGCACATTTTTTACGCCAGGCGGGAGAAAAGATCGGTGCTGCCTATTCACATTTCAGCGATGCTGCACAACGCCTGGGCATTTATACCAGCCACGATTACACGAATATACTGGAATCACTGATAAAAGAATGGCAGATCGCCAATATTACAGGGCTAAATGAAGCCGGTGAAAAAGCCAGGGACTATCTGATGTTATTACCGGAAAGATTCAGAAAGATCGCCGGGAGAGGCGCCAAAGCTCCGCTGGAATATCAATTTAACTGGATCAATTAATTTCCCAATACAGAAACGCTCAATACTCAATGTCCAATTCTCAATAAAGATGCACAGTATTATTCTTTCAATTAACTGCTGAGTATAAAAAAATCACATTGTTGTGTTTTATTGAGCATTGATTGTTGAAAGTTGAATATTTTTGATCCGGGATGTGCTAACATTCGCTAAGGCTGATTGGTATGTTCACGGCCAGGCCGCCATCTGCAGTTTCTTTGTACTTACTGTTCATGTCCAGTGCAGTATCCCACATGGTTTTTATTACGCCATCTAAACTTACTTTAGCATAGTCGGGCGTACTTTGTAAAGCCAGCTGGCTTGCAGTTATCGCTTTTATTGCACCCATGGTATTTCTTTCAATGCAGGGAATTTGCACCAGTCCGCCAATAGGATCGCAGGTTAACCCCAGGTGATGCTCCATGGCAATTTCTGCCGCCATTAAAGTTTGCCGTTGTGTACCACCCATACATTCTGTTAGCGCAGCAGCGGCCATGGCGCTGCTCACTCCAATCTCGGCCTGGCAGCCTCCCATGGCTGCAGAGATAGTAGCGCCTTTTTTAAATATGCTGCCGATCTCTGATGCCGTTAGTAAAAACTGGATTATTTTTTCATCATAATTGCCGTTACAGAACGTAACATAATATTGCAGCACTGCAGGAATCACCCCCGCGGCACCGTTAGTAGGTGCAGTTACCACCCTGCCGAAACTGGCATTCTCTTCATTAACTGCCAGTGCAAAACAACTTACCCAATCTAAAATATATTTAAAATCGTTTCCCCCTTGCCGTATGGTAGCCAGCCAGCTGTTGTAATCGCTATAGCTTTTCCCATTCAGCAATTTTTTATTCAATCCTCCCCCTCGTCTTTTTACATTAAGTCCGCCCGGTAACATGCCCCCGGTATGGCAGCCACGATAGATACAGGCCGTCATCACATTCCATATATTCAATACGCCAGCCTTTGTTTCTGCTTCCTTTCGCCAGCTGCTTTCATTCTCCAGTACCACATCACTTACATTATGGCCGGTCTTCATACACCAGTGCAGCAGGTCATCTGCGGTATTAATGGGAAATGGAAGCAGTACTTCACTTTTTGCATTCCCTTCCTCTCCTTCCTTTTTTACAAAGCCACCGCCCACTGAATAATAGGTTTCTGCAAAACTGGTATCATCATGCAGTTTCACTAAAAAAGTCAATGCATTGGGATGGTATGGTAAACTTTCGCTGTATAAAAACTCGATATCTTCTGCAGGATCAAAATCAATTTCATGTTTACCCGCCAGCAATAATTTTTTCATGGCTTTAATATCCGTCATCTTTGCCTGGATATTATCTACATCAAAAGTTACAGGATCATCGCCGCTTAAACCTAATTGAACCGCCACATCTGTACCATGACCAATACCGGTTTTTGCCAACGAGCCATACAACAATACTTCAATGCTTTTTACGGCATTCAACAACTCCTGTTGCTCCAAAGAATGAGTGAAACGTTGTGCAGCACGCCAGGGCCCTAAGGTATGGCTGCTGGATGGCCCCACACCAATTTTGAACATATCAAATACAGAGATGGCTTCGTGACTCAAGTCATAATTTTTATACGCTATGTCAAATATTATTGCACATTCACCAATTGTATGGTAAATACCAGGTTGGAATTTGCAGGAATAACAACTGCGCCGCTGGCATTTTTTACATCCTGTGAACCATACCCCAGTGAAGGAGGAATATATAAAGTTATAGATCCGCCACTTTTAACCAGTGGAATTCCTTTTTGCCAGCCTATGATCAATTGGCTCAATGAAAAAGAAACGCCGGTAAGATTTTCGTCAAACTTTGAACCATTGGTCAATGTTCCTGTATATTTTACAGTAACAGTAGAACAAAGCCCTGGTGTAACGCTGCCTGTACCCGCATTGGTTATTTTATAAAAAAAACCACTTGGGTGCTGAACCGCAGTAGGGTCATTAGCAGAAACATAGCTTTGTAAAGACATTACTTCCGAAGTAGGAGCTACTTTAGGCGATTCCGGATAGGGACAATCGTTAGATTCCTTTTTACAGGAAACAAATACTACTGCAAGAGCCATAACAGCAAAAAAATTCTTTATCATAGTTTTTAAAAATTGAAAGGTTAAAGTTAAGAGTTAAAAAAAGGTTAGCCCGCTGCATCAGTCATTTTTTTTGCCTTGTTTTTTAATTCTTTATATAATTGTTCATTCATCTCCCATTTATACTGCATACGGAAATAGGAAAAACAAAGTACTACCAGTATGATCGCCACTACGATCATTACTACATTGCCAGTGGAAAGCTGCATAAATTTTTCCGTCATGCCCGGTACTACTATTTCCGTTTCCTGGTGCGTAGCTGTAGTAAACCAGCCGGGGAAAAAAATTTTTACTACCGCAAAAAATACGAGCACCGGCAAGCCGAACAGTAAGGCTACAGGCAAACCGGATAACAACTTATGCCGGAACGTACTTTCCCGCTCCCTTACTTTCTCCCATTGAATAATAAACAGCCTGTCCTTTTCGTTCATCATATTGCAAAACTATAGCAATTGCGGCTACAGTTTGCCATATTTTAAATATCTTGTAGGTTATATATCATTAACCAATTAATATGAAAATAGAACAATTGCTGGTGCAGCATTTTTACATTACCAAAAAAGTTACTTTACAAGGCATTGGCACGTTTACCCTTTCCCCCGATTTTGTATTACCTCCCGATAATGATAAAGAGATCGTACTTCCCGAAAATGCAGTGTCTTTTGAGTTTAATCCCAAAGCCACCGAAGATGATGCCCTTATTGATTATATCGTTCAGCAAACAAGAAAAATAAAACCTTTAGCCAGTGCCGACCTGGAAAGTTACCTGATGCTGGCCAGCCAATTTTTAAATATTGGCAAGCCATTAAAAATAGAAGGTATTGGCATGCTGGAAAAAAGGCAGAACGGCCAATATTTCTTTTCGCAAGGCGAATTTATTAATACCAAAGTGGAAGAGGCTGAAGTGAAATTAAAGGAAAAAACACAGGACGATATTTCCTTTGCCAATGAAAGTACAACACCGGTAAACTCAAAAAAGATACTGACCGTCATCGGGAGTATTGTTGCGCTCGGACTTATCGTGTGGGCAGCCTGGTATTTCTTAAACAGGAAAAAAACTGCTGATACCGTAACCGAAAATACCACTGAACAAACAACGGTACCTCCTGTAGCCGTTGATACTACTAAAAAAGACACTTCAGCATTACTACAACAAAACCCAGGTAGTAATAACATGATTGCAGCTCCTGTAAATAGCGGCTATACTTTTAAAGTGGTTATAAAAAATTACCCGGCACTGGCAATTGCACAAAAGGCATACGACAGGCTGAGTAGTTATGGGCATAAATTACTATTATATACCACAGATTCTGTTACCTATAAAGTAGCCATGCCATTTACCAGGCCGCTTACAGATACGACCTATGCCAAAGATTCTGTACGTGCAAGACTGTTTGGCGGCAATCCTTACATTGAAATTAAATAATACCGCTTCGCCGGCTATTGCATGAAATACCCCATTCAAATAGCATTTGCAATAGCCTTTTGGCTGGCTGCGGCAATAGACATTATTGGTATTGCAGCAAATTTTCCGTTGCTACATACCATTGCAAAGCCTTTTTTGATGCCCCTGCTTTTTTCGCTTTTGTTGGTATCAGTCAGCACTACCCCAGGAAAGCATTTATTGCTGGCAGGATTGTTTTTTTCGTGGTGCGGAGATGTATTGTTGTTATTTGATTATAAGAACACGCTATTTTTTATTTTTGGCCTGGTTTGTTTTTTGATCACACATATTTTTTACATCGTTTATTTTTTAAAGATAAACAACCCCAATATTTCGCTCTTAAAAAAACAACCTTTATTGATTATTGCAGTTTTGGGCTACGGGATAACGTTAGTAGCTGTTTTATTCCCTTATTTGAGCGAACTTACCATCCCGGTGATCGTATATGCTGCAGTCATTTGCAGTATGTTGTTGTGCAGCCTGCATGTATTTTTAAAAGTAAACAACCCCGCCAACAATTATTTTTTATGGGGCGCTACCCTCTTTGTACTTTCTGATTCCCTGTTGGCAATTAATAAATTCTATCAGCCTTTTGCCTATGCGGCAGTATGGATCATGCTCTCGTATTGTATAGCCCAATATTTTATTGTAACCGGTTTTATTAAACAACTCCGTCATGACTAAAAAAGAATTATTAGCCGAGCTCAGCAACAATACTTATGTAATGCTTAAACCTTCTCCTATTGAGGGAATCGGTGTTTTTGCTATACAGGACATTCCGCAGGGTTGCAGGGACATGTTTAGTAAACCGGATGCCGCAGATCAATGGATTGCTGTTTCCAAAGAAGAAGTAGATGCACTACCTCCGCATGCCCAATTTGTGGTAGGCAATTATTGTTTATACGATGATGATAATTATTTCATCCCGGACCATGGATTTAAAAAAATAGACCTGGCTCTTTTTTTAAACCACGCAGAAATACCAAATATTATCTCCATCAATGATGGCGATTATTTTGAAGCCGTAAGAGATATTAAAACCGGGGAAGAATTGCTGATTGATTATGGCGAAATAGTGGATTAACACACTTACTTTTCCGCCAACAGGTATTGTTTTCTTTGGTTTAACCAATCCAATAATTGTTGTGGATCAATATTGTATTCTCCTTTTTTGTAAGGATATTCTTTAAGCATTACAGTAATAGCCCCGCCCAAAACCTGTGCAGGATGAAAACCGGTATCTCCGTCGCGGTAACTATATTTGATATCTATTTTTTTATAATCGCTTACCAGGCAGCCCAGCACATGCCGATCCATTGCAAAAGCCATTTGCTTTGCAGCAAAAATACTCCAATAGCCTTTTTCTTTCCTTACACTGTCATAATAATTACACAGCAACAACGCGGCTTTCTTTTCACCCATTCGTGCCAGTGAAGCCCATATATCAAGCTTTGTTTGCATGCCTATGTTGTTGCCGCCTTCACCTACCTGTTTCCATAAAAAGGGAATACTTTTTTTTATTTGCGCCAACCCCAATACTGTATAGGCTGCCCTATCATTACAAACGCCGGGGTTATTAATTATTGAGGTCACATATTGCTTTGCTTTTTCATTAAAATCTTTTTGGGTAAGCGTGAGTAAAATAGTATGCACTTTATAAAATTCATTTTCATTCAAATAATTTTTGCATAGTATTTCTACAATAGTTTCCTTTTGTAACTGGCTCTCTGTCTTCATCAGCAGTGCACGGGCTAACAGGTTTTCACAAACCGTTTTTGCATTAGTTACACTGCTGCTCATATAAGGAGCGGTTATTTTAATTATTTGCAAGGCAGTAGCACTATCCATTAAGCGAACGGCCTCCCTGCCCGACATATCTACCAGTCCAGGCGTATGATCATTCAGTTCAACCAGTTTGCTAATATCTTTTTCTAAAACATTAATAGGAATAGTAATTTTTACCTGTGCGGGCACAATAAAAAAATGGCCCAATAACAGCAGCAAAACCGGTAGTTTTCTCATATCCCATTTTTTATTATTACTGAATACATCGATGCTCCATAAACAGATGGTTGTCTTCCCAGCAATTCCACGTCTCCAAACCCCTGTTCCCGGAAAAGCCTGGCTAATTTACTATAATTAACCGGGTATGGCACCCAGGGATTTGCTTTGTCAGTATCATATTCTACAATAATAACAAGTCCTTCTTTTTTTAAAAGTGTTTTTAAATATCCTGTAAAAATTTCCTGCTCTGGTACATAATGCAGGGCATTGGCCATCAGTATTCCATCAAGAAGATCCGGGAATATTGCTTTCGTAAAATCTTCCTGTAATGTTTTAACGGTTACGCCATTATATACGCCCGCTGATTTCTTTAAGCTTTCCCCGTTCTTATCAATGGCGGTGATAAGACTTCCGGCTTTTAATTTTGTTGTCAGTGCCCTGGTAAATAAGCCTGAGCCGCAACCGAGGTCTGCCCAATGCTCCACTTCGGTATGCAACAACCCTGTATCAATTAATGTAATGGCATCGGTTAATAGCATCATTAAAAATACAGCATTATTATTTTCAACGACAATACAGGTAAAGGATAAAATAAAAATTCCCTCTTACTTTTCAGCAAGAGGGAACCTGTATTTTTAAGTCGTCTGTTGTCTATTAATATCCCATTCCACCCATATCCGGAGCACCATGACTATGCGGCGCTTCTTCCTTAGGTTTATCAGCAATTACTGCTTCGGTGGTTAATAACATACCGGCAATTGAAGCGGCATTTTCCAATGCTACACGGCTTACTTTGGTTGGATCAATAACACCGGCTTTGAACAGGTTTTCGTAGGTTTCTGTTCTTGCATTAAACCCAAAATCGCCTTTGCCTTCTTTTATTTTCTGTACCACGATAGAACCGTCGATACCTGCATTTGATGTTAAGGTGCGGATAGGTTCTTCCAAAGCACGGCGAACGATAGCCATACCGGTTTGTTCGTCAGCGATCTGTCCTTTTACTTTTGGTTCCAATGACTCAATAGCACGGATATACGCTACACCACCACCAGGTACAATACCTTCTTCAACAGCAGCACGTGTTGCATGTAATGCATCATCTACCCTGTCTTTCTTTTCTTTCATTTCCACTTCGGTAGCAGCACCTACATATAATACAGCAACACCACCAGCTAATTTAGCTAAACGCTCCTGTAATTTTTCTTTATCATAATCAGATGTGGTAGATTCAATCTGCGCTTTGATCTGGTTAACCCTTCCAACGATCTCAGATTTTTTACCTTTACCACCAACGATAACGGTGTTGTCTTTATCAATTGTAATTGAAGAAGCCTGCCCCAGGAAGGTTAGATCAGCCGCTTCCAGTTTATGGCCCATTTCCTCACTGATAACAGTACCCGCAGTTAATACCGCAATATCCTGTAACATTTCTTTTCTCCTGTCGCCAAAGCCCGGTGCTTTTACTGCAGCCACTTTAATAGTACCGCGTAATTTATTTACCACTAAGGTTGATAAAGCTTCGCCATCCAGGTCTTCTGCAATGATCACCAACGGGCGACCGCTTTGCGCTACTTTTTCCAGGATAGGTAAAATATCTTTCATGGTAGATATTTTTTTATCGTAGATCAGTAAATATGGATTCTGCAGTTCAGCTTCCATCTTTTCTGTATTGGTAACAAAATAAGCAGAGATATAACCCCTGTCAAACTGCATACCTTCTACAATTTCAACTGTAGTATCCGTACCTTTTGCTTCTTCTACAGTGATCACTCCTTCTTTACCAACTTTTAAAAACGCTTCTGCAATTAATTTACCAATGGTTTCATCGTTATTGGCAGAGATCGTTGCTACCTGTTGAATTTTTTTAGCATCACTGCCTACAGTTTGAGATTGTGCTTTTAAACTGGCTACCACAATGCTCACCGCTTTGTCGATACCACGTTTAAGGTCCATAGGGTTTGCACCCGCAGCCACCATTTTCAATCCTTCGCTGATAATAGATTGCGCCAATACAGTTGCAGTAGTGGTACCGTCACCTGCAATATCTGCAGTTTTGCTGGCCACTTCTTTCACCATTTGTGCACCCATATTTTCAATCGGGTCTTCCAGTTCAATTTCTTTTGCAACAGTTACACCATCTTTGGTTACCTGTGGTGCACCAAATTTCTTTTCAATTACCACGTTGCGGCCTTTAGGACCAAGGGTTACTTTAACTGCGTTGGCCAAAGTGTCAACGCCCTTCTTCATTTTATTTCTTGCTTCAATATCGAAGTATATCATTTTTGCCATAAAACTCGATTTTAGATTTTTGATTTACGATTTTAGATTTGTGTACAACCAGCCATTCCCTGCTACTTTGTTGTATTATGTACTTGCTTCTACTTATACAATTGCCAGAATATCACTCTCTCTCATGATCAGGTATTCCAATCCTTCGATAGTGATTTCGGTTCCTGCATATTTACCATACAAAACCGTATCGCCTGCTTTAACAGAAACAGGTTCGTCTTTTTTACCGGGACCGGCAGCCAATACAACCCCACGTTGTGGTTTTTCTTTAGCTGTATCTGGAATAATAATACCACCTGCAGATTTTTCTTCAGCAGCGGCTGGTTTCACAATTACCCTGTCGTGCAAAGGGGTAATGCTTAACTTTTTTGTTGCCATAACTCTATTGTTTTTTGATTTAGTTAACTAATTTGGTCGGCAAATGTATGCTAATTTTATGCCACACAAAATTTTACACAAGTTGGCAGGCGAAAGGTTGAAGGTTGGAGCCTGAAGGTTGAAACTTGGGCAAATACGGCAGTTTATGCCAGGTTCAGGCAGGAATTTTTGGCAGGACCACAATTTAAAGAGCAGCAATTCTATAATCAATTTCATAATTCATCCCTCATAATTCATAATTGATAGTTACCTTTGCCGCCACATTATTATGATCAGCAGAAGAAATATAAGGGTAAAAGTGATGCAGACGCTTTATACCGTAGACAGTATGAGTGGTGAGGTTAAACCCGGAGAACCACTTAGTATACTCAATAAAAAACTCGACCTCTCCCGCAACCTTTTTACCTACCTGGTATATTTTATTACTGAAGTGGCCCGCTTTTCGGAAACGGCTGCCAGGCAAAGGGCTTCAAAGAATTTACCGAGTGCTGCGGATCTTTCCGTTAATACCAAGATCGCCGGTAATGAAATATTGTGGAAGATACTGGAACAGCCAGGTTTTAATGCCGCAGTAACCGAGTTTAAACATAAGCATATTATTGATTCAGAGTTATTAAAAAAGATCTACCTGCAACTGGCAGATTCGGCCGAATACAAGGAATATATTGAAGTACAGGCAAGGGATAAAAAAGCAGAGAAAGATATTTTAGAATATATTTTCGGTACGCTCCTTTTACCCAATGAAGATTTTATCAGCCATATTGAAGAATTCTTTATCAACTGGGATGATGATGCCGAGATGATGGAGCAACTGGTATTGAATTATTTACAGAAACCTGCCAGCTACGATTTTGGATTGATACTCAGTAAAGAAAAACTGGAATTTGCCAAAAGCTTATTGCAGACTACCATCGAAAAAAACGAGGTCACGCTGGAACTGATAAAACCTAAATTAAAGAATTGGGATGCCGATCGTATTGCAGCACTCGACCTGATCATATTACAAATGGGGGTTTGTGAATTTCTATTTTTCGAAACCATCCCTACCAAGGTTACCATTAATGAATATATCGACCTGGCCAAAGAATACAGCACCGTACAAAGCGGTCAGTTTGTAAATGGACTTTTGGATAATATTCATAAGGAACTGACTGCAGAAAACAAGATCCATAAAAAAAGCCATAAGAGCAGCTTATAATACTTTAAAAAATCGCAGATAATGAAAAAATATTTTTTGTTTGCTTTATTACCCTTTACCATTATTTCCTGTGATGTAAAAAGAAAGGACAGGATTGCCGATGATTCCAAACTGGATTCTTTACAACTGGTACAAAAAAGAAAGGACGATGCTGCAAAACTGGACCAACAAAAAAAGGAACAGGAAGAAGCCTTGAAGAATACCACTACCGTACAGATCATCGACAGTGTGCATAATTTTGGAACTATCACCGAAGGAGAAAAAGTGGAATTCAATTATAGTTTTAAAAATACGGGCACCAATCCCCTGGTAATTTTCAATGCCACGGCTACCTGCGGTTGTACCATTCCTGAAAAACCCGAAAAACCGATCCTTGCAGGGGAAACCGGTTTTTTGAAAGTGGTTTTTAACAGTGCAGGTAAACATGGCCATACTGAAAAAGATATCACGGTAACTTCCAATGCCAACCCTGCATTTCCCCTTTTAAAACTGGTGGGTGAAATAAACGATAAGAAATAATTCCTTTAATACACTAATTCACAAAAAACAATAATAAACATGCAACTACTAAGTATTTTTTTAATGATGGATCCATCAGGGAAAGGAAGCAGTACCAGTACATTATTTTTAATGGGTGGTATGATCCTTGTTTTTTATTTTTTCATGATCCGTCCGCAGGCAAAAAAAGCCAAGCAACAAAAACAATTCATTAATAACCTGCAAAAGGGAGATAAGATCGTTACTATTGCCGGTATACATGGTAAAGTAAATAAAGTTAATGAAGACAATACTTTGGAAATGGAAGTGAGCCCTGGCAGTTATATTAAAATTGAACGCAGTGCTATCAGCATGGAATGGACAACCAATATTAACAAGCCTGCTGCGGAAGTAAAAAAATAATTGATTTCAGATTTTATATTTGCGATTTTAGATTTATTGTAGATTACGGAGTATTTTAAATCCGAAATCTGGAATCTAAAATCGCAAATCTGTTTTAAGCTATGATCAGGATAGGACTTACAGGTGGAATCGGCAGTGGAAAAAGCACCGTTGCCAAAGTATTTGAAGTACTGGGCGTGCCTGTGTATTATGCGGATGATGCCGGAAAACGGTTGATGAACACCAATAAGCAATTACAGGAAAAAATAATTACCCATTTCGGAGCGGCAGCTTATCCCGGTAATCAGTTAGACCGGAAATACCTGGCAGATATTGTTTTTAAATCTCCTGAAAAATTAGCTTTACTCAACAGCATTGTTCATCCTGCAACCATTGCAGATGCAGAAGAGTGGATGCAACAGCAAACATCGCCTTATGCCATTAAGGAAGCGGCTATTATATTTGAAAGTGGTGCACAGGAATTTTTAGATTACGTGATTGGCGTGTACGCTCCTGTCGCTTTACGCATTCAACGCAGTATGCAGCGCGATAATATCAGCCGCGACCAGGTGCTTGGCCGAATGAATAAACAGATTGATGAAACCATAAAAATGCGGCTCTGCGATTTTGTAATTACAAACGATGAACAGCAATTGGTAATTCCACAGGTGATGGCTTTGCATCAACAATTATTATTAGCCACTAAAAAATAAGCTATGCAAAAAGTAAATATTGCGCAAAAACTTAGTCTTTTCAATGATTATTATAATCCCCGTATCATTGGGGAATTGAATGGGCAGCATGTTAAAGCCGCAAAACTGAATGGCGAATTCATCTGGCATAAACATGATAAGGAAGATGAATTGTTTCTCGTTATTAAAGGCACGTTATTTATGGAATTAAGGAACGAAAGCATTGAAATAAACGAGGGCGAATTCTTTATTGTACCAAGAGGTATAGAACACAAACCGGTTGCAAAAGAAGAAGTACATATCCTTTTATTTGAACCCGCTTCTACAGTAAACACAGGCGAAGTACATAACGAAATGACCAAAACCATTCTTGAAAAATTGTAACCCTTAACCTACCCGATGTTTTGTAATTTTAGGTATGAAAATTTTTTCTGCCGCACAAATAAAACAATGGGACGCATTTACCATAGCTAACGAACCTGTTGCTCCCATTGAGCTGATGGAAAGAGCCGCTACAAAATGTTACCAATGGATAGCGGAACAACATTATACGCAACAACATTTTTGTATTTTTTGCGGCAAGGGAAATAATGGCGGCGATGGTTTGGCAATTGCCCGTATGTTATTGCAAAATGATTATACGGTAACTATCTACATTTTGGAATTTGGTAAACTGGGGTCGCCTGATTTTCAAACCAACCTGGCGGCTTTGCATGAATATACCAGCGATATTCATTTTATCCAGTCTCCCGATTTTTTTCCTGCGCTTAATACCAACGACATTATTATTGATGCCCTCTTTGGCACAGGCCTAAATAAACCATTGGAAGGCATCAGTGCTGCATTGGTGCAGCACCTTAATGGATCCGGAAACAAAATCATTGCCATCGACTTGCCCAGCGGTTTATTTGCAGATACTTCTTCGAAAGATAATACCGTTATAAAAGCTACACATACCCTGTCTTTTCAACAATATAAACTGGCTTTTTTATTACCGGAGAATGAATCTCATTGTGGCAGGGTTTATTTACTGGATATCGGTCTGGATAAACAATTTGAAAACCTTACTAAAACTGATTTTGAATTAACAGACGCAGCGCTTATCCGTTCCATTTATAAACCCCGGAATGAGTTTGCGCATAAAGGTAATTTTGGTCATGCGGCTTTATTTTGCGGCAGCTATGGCATGATGGGCGCTGCAGTATTAAGTGCCAAAGCCTGCTTAAGAAGCGGTGCAGGAAAGTTAACCTGTTATATTCCTAAAGCCGGTTATGAAATTATACAGGCATCCGTACCGGAAGCTATGTGTATGGTTTCCGGTGAGGAATACATTGTAGCTGCAGAAAATATAACGCCATTTGATGCTGTAGGGATTGGCCCCGGCCTGGGTAATCATATTCCACATGCTGACCTGTTGAAAAATATTTTTATTAATAGCAAAAAGCCTTTATTAATAGATGCGGATGCACTGAATACTATTGGTCTTGATAAAAGCTTACTCGCTTTCATTCCAAAAAATTCCATCCTCAGCCCCCATCCAAAAGAATTTGAGCGTGTATTTGGCCCAACCGCCAATGATGTTGAACGCCTGCAACTGGCCTTGCAAAAATCAAAAGAGTATAACATTTATATTATTTTAAAGGGCCATCACTCTTTTATAAGCACTCCAATGGGCAAAGGATTTTTTAACTCCACCGGTAATGCAGGAATGGCCACCGCCGGTAGTGGTGATGTGCTCAGTGGCATTCTTACAGGATTACTTGCACAGGGTTACACTTCCCTTGAAGCTAGTTTACTGGGTACCTACCTGCACGGACTTGCAGGCGACCGGGCCGCAGCAGCATTATCACAGGAAGCCATGATTGCGGGTGATATCATAAATTACCTGGGCGAGGCTTTTAAAACCTTGCTATAACGCAATACTGGTACGGGATCGCCGGTAAAAAAGACTGTTATTACACATCCTGCAATTACTCTCCCTAATATGCCTGTTTTTAAACCAATTCCCCTATTTTTGCCGTCCAAATTTCAGAACAACTACTATGGATAATTTGATCTACGCCGTTCCGGCAATGGGTGTTTTAGGACTGCTTTACACCTTATGGAAATTTAACTGGGTAAGTAAACAGGATGCAGGCAACGACCGCATGAAAGAAATCAGTACCTACATTGCTGAGGGTGCTATGGCTTTTCTAAAAGCTGAATGGAAAGTATTAGGCTATTTTGTTGTTATTGTTGGCATCTTGCTGGCAGTAATGGCAGGCGCCAATCCGCATAGCCACTGGAGTATTGCGATCGCTTTTGTTTTGGGTGCTGTATTGAGCGCCACTGCAGGTTATATTGGTATGAAAGCGGCTACCAAGGCTAATGTACGTACTGCACAGGCTGCACGTACCAGTTTGGCCAAAGCATTAAATGTATCTTTTACAGGTGGTGCCGTAATGGGTGTTGGCGTAGCCGGACTTGCTGTATTAGGCCTGGGTGGCTTGTATATCGCCTTAAAAGCATACTTCGCTCCCGGCGCAGCTATTGATTCAGAAGAAATGGTTCGTACCATTGAAGTATTGACCGGTTTTTCTTTAGGTGCAGAATCTATTGCCTTATTTGCCCGTGTGGGTGGAGGTATTTATACAAAAGCTGCCGATGTGGGCGCTGATCTTGTGGGTAAAGTAGAAGCAGGTATTCCTGAAGATGATCCACGTAACCCTGCAACCATTGCGGATAATGTGGGTGATAACGTAGGTGACGTTGCCGGTATGGGCGCCGATCTTTTCGGTTCTTATGTAGCTACTGTTTTGGCAACGATCGTATTAGGCCAGCAGACCACTATCGTTGGCGGCACAGATTCACTGGGCGGTTTTTCTCCTATCATTTTGCCGATGCTGATTGCAGGTGTTGGTATTTTATTTTCTATCATCGGTACTTTGTTTGTACGCATCAGCGAAACCGCTGGCATTAATACTGCTACGGTACAAAAAGCATTGAACATGGGTAACTGGGGTTCAATGATACTGACCGCTATCGCTGCAGCATTTTTAGTAAACTGGTTATTACCGGAAGAAATGATCTTACGTGGTGTGCCATTCACCAAATGGGGTGTTATGGGAGCTATCGCTGTGGGATTGGCTGTGGGTGCATTAATGAGTATCATTACTGAATATTATACGGCAATGGGTAAACGCCCGGTATTGTCCATCATACGTCAATCATCTACCGGTCATGCAACCAACGTAATTGGCGGTTTGGCTGTTGGTATGGAATCTACGTTCTTACCAATATTGGTTTTGGCAGGTGGCATCTGGGGCAGTTACGAATGTGCAGGCTTATATGGTGTAGCTATTGCAGCCGCAGGTATGATGGCTACTACAGCTATGCAGTTGGCGATCGATGCTTTTGGTCCTATTGCAGATAACGCCGGTGGTATTGCTGAAATGAGTGAATTACCGAGCGATGTTCGTGAAAAAACTGACGTATTGGATGCAGTGGGTAATACTACTGCTGCAAGTGGTAAAGGTTTTGCCATTGCTTCTGCTGCATTAACAGCACTGGCACTGTTTGCAGCATTTGTTGGTGTTGCAGGAATCAGTGGTATTGATATTTATAAAGCCAATGTACTGGCCTGCTTATTTGTAGGTGCTATGATCCCTTTTATATTTTCGTCACTGGCTATCCGTGCGGTAGGTGAAGCGGCGATGGCAATGGTGGAAGAAGTGCGCAGGCAGTTCCGTACCATTCCTGGTATTATGGAAGGTACAGGTAAACCTGAGTACGATAAATGTGTAGCTATCTCTACGCAGGCTTCACTTAAAAAAATGATGCTGCCAGGTGCAATCGCTATCATCTCTCCATTGATCATTGGTTTTATGCCTGGCCTTGGTGCTGAAGCACTGGGTGGATTTTTAGCCGGTGCAACTGTAAGTGGTGTATTGATGGGTATGTTCCAGAACAATGCTGGTGGTGCATGGGATAATGCTAAAAAATCTTTCGAAAAAGGTGTAGAAATAAACGGGGAAATGTTCTATAAAAAATCAGAACCGCATAAAGCTTCTGTAACGGGTGATACTGTAGGCGATCCTTTTAAAGATACTTCAGGTCCGTCGATGAACATCCTAATTAAACTGATGAGTATTGTTTCTTTGGTAATTGCTCCTACCCTTGCCTCTATTCATGGTACCGCAGCAGCTAAGCCAAAAGAAATGATCAAAGAAGTATTGATCAGCAAGAATAGCAATACTTCATCTGTAAACGTTACTGTTACTGCTGATAAAGAAGTAGTGGATGCCGCCACTGAAAACCTGGTAGGCGCCTTATCTGCTGATCATTTATTGAAAAAAGACAATTATACGCTATCTGTAAAAAAAGGCATTGTTACCGTAAATGGTGCTGCACTTAAAGAAACCGAAGCGGCAAAATATAAGTCTTTGGTTGACGCTTTGAATGGCGCGGATATTGAATTAAAAAATACACAGCAATAAGTTAAGCTGTTTTAATATTAGGCCGGGAGCTTTGCTCCCGGCTTTTTTTTGCCACGAATTACACAAAAGTTAATTGTTAATAAAAATTATATGAACGGCCTTGTCATTTACGACTAAAATCGTATTTTGCGTACGAAAATAATCGTATTATGACTTTAATCAAGAATACAAAGCCTACCGAAAGCGAGCTGGAAATATTGCAGGTACTGTGGAATGAAAAAGCGGCTACGGTACGTACAGTACACGAGGAATTGAGTAAAACCAAGGATAGCGGCTATACCACTACCCTTAAGTTGATGCAGATCATGTTTGAAAAAGGCCTGGTTACCCGCAACGACAGCAGCAAAACACATATTTACCAGCCGGCAGTAAGCAGGGAAAAAACACAGAAGCAGTTTTTAAATAAAATGATTGATACTTTATTTGCAGGCTCTTCTGCCAACCTGGTGCTACAGGCACTGGGCGGTCATGATGCCAGTGAAGAAGAATTACAGAAGATACAGGAGCTCCTCACCCAGCTTAAAAAAGATAAATAACAGGTTTATTGGTTAATAGTAAGACGGATACCAAGATGACGAATACCAATTAACACATAAACCAGTTAACGAATAAACCAATTAACTAATCAACAAATGGCTCAACTCTCTTACAGTTTTTGCATGAGTATGTTGCACAGCTTCTGGCAGGCAGGGTTGTTGCTGTTGGTTTACCTGTTGGTAGAAAAAATTTTTCAAACCAAACTCTCTCCTCTTCAAAAGAGAAACTGGTTATTTGTTTTATTGGGCGCACAATTATCTTTTTCTGTTATTACATTTTTACTCTACTATTTTAAAATTGACAATGTAATAGAAGGCACTGTAGTGAGCAGGCAAATTGCAGCGGTTTTATCAGCAGATACCCTTTCTGTTATTACTCCCTGGTTATTTAGTGCTTACCTTATTGCGATCAGTTATAAAATGGTACAATCCGTTTACGAATGGATTCATTTTAAAAAACGCTTTCATAATGGTTTGCAAAAACCTTCCATCGACCTGAAATTATTTACTTCGGCAAAGGCCTATCATTTTGGTATCAAAAGAAAAGTGCAGTTATGGTATAGCAATACTATCAATGTGCCGCTTACTTTTGGTTTCTTTAAACCGGTGATTGTATTACCCGTAGCCCTGGTGAATGGTTTAAACATGCAGCAGGCAGAAACATTGATCCTTCATGAATTGACGCATATCAAAGCCAACGATTACTTATTGAACTGGGCCTTGATCCTTACCCAGAATATTTTCTTCTTTAATCCTTTCATTATTTCCATTTGTAAAAAAATACAGCTGGAAAGAGAGAAGTACTGCGACAGCAGCATAATTGCTTTTGAGTATTCGCCACTGTTATATGCAGAAACTTTATTGCAGGCCCAGCATATACGTCAATATATTCCACAATACCAATTGGCGGCTGTAACTGGTAAGGCGCAGTTGTTGCAACGCATCCAGTATTTTACCAATGGAAAAAACTTTGCTCATAAAAAGAACAACCGTTTTTTTCCGCTATTTAGTTTGTTGTTTATTTTACTGTTTGCAGCCACTGTTTTTTTTCAATGCAAAATTGCAGGGGTTGAAAAACCAGCAGCAATAAATATTACTGCACCGGTTTATCCTGCTACTGAAAATGAAATTGAAATGCCGGCAATGGTAAATACTGTTGTTGAAAGCCTTACAGAGGATAAATTAAAAGAAATAGTGACCACTGCTACAAAGCAACAACCGATAATTGAAAAACAATTAAAACAACTGGAACCCGTCATCAAATCCATCCAGGAACAGGCAGCATCTTTTGCCAATGAATTTGATTACAATACCATTATACCCGTAGCGTTAAAAGAAAATGTACCTACACGCCAGGTGATTGTAAAAGAAGAACAATCAGGTTCCAGGGATGCTGTATTAAAAGTATACACGGTATCGCTAATCAATGGCCAATGGGTAATTGTACCTGAATGGATGTTGGCTGCAAAAGAAATACCTGATTCTTTACAGTTAAAACTGGATAGTACCACTGTAATTGATCAGGAATAAATTATTCCTGTAAATAGCTTCCTTCTCCCCTATTATTTTAACACGGCTATTACCTGATCAACGTTACATAACCTGTAACCGGCGCCCTTCCATTACCTGGTTCAATAATGTAATAGTAGGTATCAAAGGGTAACGCCTTTCCATTTAGTTTACCATTCCATGGTATTTTATACCCTTTGGATTCAAACACCAACTGCCCGTTCCTCGTAAACACCTGTACCCTGTTATCGGGATAAGTATCCAAATACTGGATCTGCCATAATTCATTAATACCGTCTCCATTGGGAGTAAATGTATTCGGAATTTTTGGAGCCTTCAATACTTTTACAAACATGTCGTCCGAACGTACACATCCGCCCCTGGCGGTAACCGTTAGTTTATAGGTAATATCATCCTGCATATTTCCGGCAACAGGCATTGCAGATTTAACATTATCCAGGTAGGTAGCAGGTGACCATAAATACTGCAGGTCGTTACCCGTTACAATGGGTTGAATAGTAATTGAACCTCCTTGTAATACCCACCTGTCGGGTCCTGCATCCACTACCGGGTAAGGATGAACAGTGAATGGTTTAGTTAAGGTATCGCTGTTACAACCCTGGCTGTTTACAATAAATAATGATACATTATAAGTGGTGGCGGCATTATATAAATGTGGTTGTTGTTTTGCAGCCCCTAAACCCCCATCTCCAAAATTCCAGTTCCATTGTACTACTGTTCCATCCAGCCCATTGGTAAGGTCTCTTGCAGTAACGATATCTCCAATACACACTTCCGGTTTACTAAAATCAAATGCCGCTTTTGGCTGGGGGTGGATAAAATCAACTATATGACTTATAGAATTAATACAGTTGCCGTTACTCCTTACCGTAAGTTGTACCGTATATGGTCCTGTGCCGGAGTATATATGCGGCGGCGGAATTTTTGCAACTGAAGTATTTAAGGCTCCACTTGCCGGATCACCAAAATTCCATGCATAGGTAATTGCGGAATTGTCGGCAATAGAAGAATTATTAGTAACTGCAACTGATGCACCGGGCAGACAAACGCTGGATTGTACAAAAGAGAATACAGGCTGAGGCACCGGGCTGATATATACTTGCTGTGTTGTGGCTGCACTTTTACAACCATATACAGAAGTATTGTACATAGTAACGGTATAATACCCCCAGCCTGGAAAACTATGGGTTAAAGTACTTCCTGCAGTATGCATTTCTATTGGAGAACCATCTCCAAAATTCCAGTACGTATTATTTAATACTATTCCTGCAGGAGCAGTAGACTGATCTTTAAATGTTGCCGGACTCCCCTCGCATACCGGACCAATAAAAACAAATCTCGCACTTGCAGTATCCAGCACTTTAATATTTTGCCTGATTGAATCTACACAACCTGCTGCACTGGAGGTAAAAGTATACTTGACAGAATGTGTACCCACGCCCGCCACAGCCGGGTTGAATAAGCCCGCCGCATTAACTCCCGGCCCCGAATATACGCCGCTTCCGGGTACAGCGCCAATTTCACTGGCCTGGGTTAACTGGTATAGTGCTGCATCATAACATATATCCGGTATTGCATTGAATTGTACCTTAGGTGCTGCATTAACAGTAATGCTGGATAATTTATCATTTACACAAACGCCTCCCGAGTAAGCCCTGTAACGTATCTCGTATGTTTTTGTAACCTGCGAATTAGGCAGGTATAAATGTTTATATACTTTACCAGTAAAGGGAAAATCGTCGACCTGCGGCGGACCGGCAGGAAAATTAATATTATCCCAATAGATTTCTACTTTGGTGATGTTACCCGGAAATACCGTCGATGCTTCAACAATAGCAACGGAATCATTGGCACAAAGCATGGCTGAATTTGTTACTGTAAAATTTGCAGTAGGAAAACTTCCATTTACGGTAAGCAGTTGTGTGATGGTATCTTTGCAACCAAAATTGCTTGTAGCAACCAACCTTACATTATAATTCCCCACAGCGGTATAACTATGCTGCGGATTTTGCAGGTTGCTCAATGGGGAACCATCTCCAAAATTCCACTCCCAGCCAATGAGCATTCCGGGTAAAGCAACTTTACTGGTATCTAAAAACTGGGCATAGGTATCACTTAAACAAACTTCAGGGATAATAAAACCTGCCCGTGGTCGTGCATTTACAACAACGGTTTTAGTAATAGTATTTACACAACCCTTGCTGCTGGTTACAGTTAATTTTACCTGGTAAGTGCCTGCATTGATAAAATTATGCGATGGATTTTGTATAGCCTCTAACGGGGAGCTGTCACCGAAATCCCATTGCCAGTTGGTTAAGCTTCCGGCATTGGGTATTGACGCATCTGTAAAACTTATCATTCCTGTTGCACAGCCGGGCGTGGTATAGTTATAATTTGCTGTAGGCAGTGGATTTATTGTGATGGTTATAACAGCAGTATCGCTATAACAACTTACGTTTGTTTTTACCCAGTGTTTAATAGTCTTTACACCGGCTGTTGCATATATATGAGTAGGATTTTGCGTGCTGTTGACCGGTGAGCCGTCACCAAAATCCCAATACCATTCCGTTACCGTGTTACCGCTGCCGTTACTGTTATCTGTAAAACTAGTTAAATCATTTAAACAGTTTTCAGTGTTTACTGTAAAGGCTGCTATTGCCTGTGGGTAGATATTGGATAATATCTTCGTTATACTATCCACACAACCTGCAGCACTGGTGGTAATCAATTTAATACTGAATGGCCCGACGTTATTATAGTAATGTGCAGGATTGGGTAATACAGAACTGTTATTGGGTACACTTGGCGGATCACCAAAATTCCATAAATAACCAAAACCACCTGTTCCATCGGCAATGGTTGGGGTACTTATGAAATGTGCAGAATCCCAGGGCAGGCAAACTCCGGCCGGTAATGTAAAGTTGGCAACCGGGTTGGGATGTACTTTAAATGTTTTTACAAAAGGAAGACTCTTACAACCTGTATTGGTTTCTACGGTTAAAGTGTCCGTTACTGCCGGGTTCCATGGCGAATAAATATGAGTGGTATCGCTGTTGTTGTTTCGTATCACGGTAAAACCATCGCCAAAATTCCAATACCATTTTACTATACTGCCGGGAGCCACCAGGGAAGATGTATCACTGAAAGTGACCGGCTTTCCATCGCAGATGGGATTTGATATACCGAATTTTGCAAGTGGTACATTGGTTATTGATATCGTTCTGGTAACCGTATCACTTAAGCAACCTACATTACTCACTACTGCATATCGTATCGTATAGGTGCCTGCCGCTGTATATAAATGTTTAGGACTTTTTAGTGTACTGAAATTTCCATCCCCAAAATCCCACCACCATTTATAGGAATAGGTCCCTGCCGGATAGCTGGTAGTATCAGTAACAGCAATACTATCATTTACACAACCGTTATTGAGTGCTTTAAACCCGAGTACAGGAGGATCATATACATACAACTCCCTGTCAATAATAAGTGAATTTCCGCAACCCTCACTGGTAACAGTACCCGCAGTAATGGTTATGGGGTAAACGCCTGCAGGGCTGTAGCTATGTGTATGATTTAATTTATATCTCCACACCTGTGTAGAACCGATAAGATAGGTATCATCAGCAATGAGCGGTGCATTTAATGTATCATTATGCGTTCCAAAAAAACCGTGATAATCCCATATCAGTGAAGTTAAAGAATCTGGATGTTTCGGTAAGGTTACAGAAAAATAAAAAGGCGTTCCGGTGCAGGCGGTGACGTTAGTACTTATACTTAACGGGTTGATAGGCGTAATAAAAGTAAGCAGGTCCTTTACATTGGTACCGGCAGAATAACCATAGGATTCTACATTACCTACCCCATAACAAATTGCATTGAACCCGCTATCGGATGAAATGGTGTGTGATGCATCTGCAACTGGAACAAATGAATGTTTTAAATAGGAATACCCTGGATTAGTGGGCATGGGCGTAAATCCCCCTACTGAAACCCCATCAATTTTAAATGAGCTCACTCCCGCCGTGGGAATTAGCACATTCATGTATTGATTGGTAATGGCCTGGTGGATGGAAGTAAAGATGGTGATATTGCTGATACTTTGTTCTACAGGATTTAGAATGATCATATCGGGATCCCCCGTTCCGCCTGCACAGTTCTGGCTCAGTAAATATTGCGTAACTGCTATTGGTTTGTCTGCATTAATAAAAATAGGTTGCGTTTGCGGGACTACATGCAACGCGTTGGCAGGATAGATCTGCCCGGCGTTTAAAACAATATTTGTTCCGTTAAAATTTACGGTGGTGTTATCAACACTGGCCATCACTCTCACCTGGTAGCCGGTAGTATTGCCCTGTATTGGCACTACACCAAAATTTTTGCCCCAGCTGGTAATGGGATAACATTGTTGTATCAATGGATCATACGATCCGCCATTACAGGTGGTACCGGAGATCGCTAAAGAAGAACTTCCCGAAAAAACCGCGATCTTTTTACAACCACTACCACCATTGGAAATAGATTCGATCAATGTACCCGTGAGATCATCTGACAAACCCGGCGCCTGCACCTGGTACACATCTCCCACTTTAGGTAATGTAATCGTTTGAACAGGCCCAGAAAGAATGCCATTTATCCTTAACTGGTATTGCACCACGGTATTGGTATCTACGGCCACTACCTGGAATTGAGAGCGCATTACGCCATTACCTGTCTGGTAATAACTAATGGCACGATAAGATTTTCCCAATACGCTTACCGGTAATACCAGGGTAGCTTCCGTTCTTGCACTGGCATAGATTTCTGTATACACCACTACGGCAGGCTGCCCGTTATCTACTTTTACCCTTATCCCCTTATTAACGGGCATAGGTTCTGTTTCCGCTATATAAGCAGCCGTTCTGTTAATGGCAACTGTAGTAATTGAATTGGCTGTAACAACAAAGGTTTGCGTTTGCCCATTATAAGTTATTACGCCACTGGAATTTTGATCAGATGTGATATAAATATACATCTCGGCGACGTTGGGAAGATTAGGCACATGACTGGGGAAGCATAGAAAAAAATCCTTTCCCTTATTACTAAAATCCTGGGCAATACCCTGTAGGGTTAATAGCAGAACAGCAGGTAACAATACAAATTTTCTCATCTGTTTGGTATAACAAGCGGTATAAAATTAAGCAGGTAAACCTATAGGAAATAGAAAACAGTCCCGGGCGGGGGACTTCTTCTGGGGAGATTTTGCTGTAGGTTATATCATTAGACCTTACTTTTAAATAAAGGTTTAAAAGCAGGCCGGTATTTTTTATTTTTCGCAGTTCACCTGCAGGTCATTAATAACACCTGGGACATTTCTGGCTGTATTTATTGCCAATGATAAAACCCAGCATGATCTCGTTGGTATTATTGGTATATGTTCTTAACCGGGATGTAGTGGCCACTTCGTAAGAATAACTTACATTAAATGTATTGGAAATATGCAACCCGGCCATGGCAGAATAGCCCGAGATCAGGTCAGAAAAACGATATCCTCCTCCAAGCCATACTTTATCCTGGTATTGAAATTTTACATTTGCATGCAGCCCGCCTAACTGTGGTTGCCAGTATTGAAACATTACAGAAGGCATCATCATCACATCATCTGTAAGTGAAAAACGATAACCTGCCGTTACAAAATAATTAGGACTATAACTGCTGCCATACTTATCTGTTTCCACAAACTTTGCTTTTCCAGGGATAATATTTAATACAGATACGCCTAAGAAATATTGCGCAGAATATAACCATAGCCCCGCTCCCAGTTCAGGTTTTATCTTTTTTAATTCCCCGGAACTAATACCGATGGCAGGATCGTTGGGATCGAGGTTAGCCCATTCAATTTTTGAACGGTCAAGGTTCACACTGGTAACACCTGCACTAAACCCTGCAGATAAAGTTGTTTTTACATTTAATGGTTTATGGTAAGCATAAGTAGCGTTAAACGACCAGCGGTTGATATAACCCGCCTTATCGTTCATAGCCACCACTCCAATACCATGATGCGCTTCCGGTGCTGTATATTCTTCCCATAAACGCTGGCCCCTCGGATCTTCACCCGGTACCTGGAAGGAAGTAGCGCTGGTTCTGAGATCCTGTTTTCCCAGCGGCGCATGTGCACTGATATAAGAAGTTACCGGTGCGCCATTGATCCCTGTCCACTGGTTACGGTTACTTAATTTTATTTCTGCATAATTCTCTATCCCGGTTACTGCAGGGTTAAGAATATAGTTGTTTAGAATGTATTGCGTATAAAAAGGCTTTGCCTGGGCTATTGCCATTATGCTGTACAAGCAACCACCCGCTATCATTATAATTCTTTTCATGGTTCAGTTTTCGTTTTCATTTTTATTTTAAAGGCGCCATCACACCCTACTCTAAAAAACAGGTACTTTATTTTATAATGGTTACATAACCGGTAATTGGCGCACGGCCATTACCTGGTTCAATGATATAATAGTAAGTATCAAAAGGCAAAGGTTTACCATTCAACTTACCATCCCATGGTGTTTTATATCCTTTGGATTCAAATACCAGCTGGCCGGTTCTTGTAAACACCTGTACCCTATTATTAGGATAAGTATCCAGGTAATCGATCAGCCATTTTTCATTGATACCATCACCATTAGGTGTAAACGTATTTGGCACTTTTGGCGCCTTCAACACTTTTACAAACACTTTATCAGATGGACCAACACATCCCCCTGTACCAATAACGGTTAAGGTATAGGTAATATCGGCAAGGATAACATTGGCGGTAGGTGTTGCATCAGTAGTACTGTTCAGGTATGTAGCTGGTGACCATAAATATTGATAGCTGCTGCTGTTGCTTACCACCGGTTTCAATGTATACGATCCTCCTTCCAGTACAATACCATCCGGTCCCGCATCAACTACCGGGTAAGGATGCACGGTAAATGGTTTTACCAATGTATCACTGTTACAACCCTGGCTGTTTACAATATACAATGACACGTCATAGGTTTTGGCGGTGGTATACAAATGTGGTACCGGGTTGATGGTTGATTTGGTACCATCCCCAAAGTCCCAGAACCATTGTTGTACCGTTCCATCCAGTCCATTGGTTTTGTCTGTAACCAAAACATCGCCGCCAATACAAACTTCCGCTTTATTAAATGTAAAATCTGCTTTTGGTTGTGGGTGAATAAAATCAACCAGGCGTGTGGTGGTTTTAATACAACCTCCACCAGGAGCGCCGTTCCTTGCAGTTAATGTTACGGTATAAGGACCTGTGCCGACATATACGTGCGCCGGAGGTGTTTGTGCAGTAGAAGTACCGGTACCATCTCCAAAATCCCACAGGTAAGTCAATCCTGATGCATCAGCAATAGTAGAATTATTCACCATTGATATTGCTGCATTAGGCAAACAGATACCAGCTGTTGATACAAAATTAAACGCCGGTACCGGGTTAGGGTTAATGTATACCTGCTGTGAATGAGTGGTACTCTTACAACCCGCAGCAGAACTATTGAACATGGTAACGGTATAGTTACCCCATCCCGGTAAAAAATTATGCGTAAACGATGTTCCCGGAGCATGTTGTTCTATTGCAGAACCATCCCCAAAATTCCAGGTGGTATTGTTTAATGTAACGCCGGCAGGTGCAGTAGATTCCTCTTTAAAGGTAACGGCATTGCCTTCGCAAAGCGGGTTAACATAGCTATATATTGCATGCGCCGTATCCAGTACCCTAATGGTATTGCTCATCGTATCCACACAACCGGCAGCAGATGAAGTGAAAGTATATTTAATTGTATGTACTCCAATACCCGCAGTTAAAGGACTAAATATACCAGTCGGACTCACTCCCGGCCCGGTATACACGCCGTTACCCGGCACCCCTCCTACTTCACTTGCCTGTGTTATCTGGAATGGTGCTGCATCATAGCAGGCATCCGGCATGGTGTTGAACTGTACTTTTGGCACCGCATTTAAAGTAATGATGATTGTTTTTTCATCTACACATGAACCTGCAGTAAAGGCGCGGTAACGTATAGAATACTGTTTGGTTAATGGTGCCTGGAAATTGGGATATTTATGTTTATAGATATCATTCAATACCGGTGCATTGAATACATCAAATGTACCCGGTGCACCAATGAAATCCCAATACACTTCTACTTTATCAATAGTTCCTGTAACAATGGTAGCCTTGTTTACAATAGATACGGTATCGTTTACGCATAATGCAGTAGCATTATTTACGGTAAAGTCTGCAACAGGGCTACTGCTGATGAATATGTTGTGCGAAGTAGTATCGGTACAGCCTGCAGCAGTGGTTACAATATGGGTAACAGTAAAGTTACCTGCGGCGCTAAATAGGTGTGTTCCATCTTTTGCAATTTGTATATTGGCGGCACCACTTGCAGGGTCGCCGAAATCCCATTTATAATCAGCCGCATTTGCGGTACCGCCCGTACTTGCATCAGTAAATAAAACATTGGTGGTAATACAGGCTACAGGAAAAGTAAACTCTGCATGCGGACGTTCATTTACAAACACAACCCTTGTGAATGCTATATTACTACAATTATTCGGCGACGTAGTAACAATAAGACTTACTGTATGGTTACCCGGCGTAGAGAATGTGTGTGTAGGATTAACGGCTGTAGAAGTATTGTTCGCTCCGCTACCCGGATCACCGAAATTCCATGCATAACTGGTAATGGTACCCGCATTTGGCGTGGAGTTATCTGTAAAGCTGATTACCCTCGTATCGCATGTTGGTACGGTATAATTAAAATTGGCTGTAGGTGTAGGGATCACAGTTATCAGTCCTGTAGCAGTAGCTTTTAAGCAGCCATTACCTGCTGTTGATACAATATAGGTACCACCTGCAGTGGGTGTTCCCGATACAGTAATGGTTGCCGGGCTACCAGAAGTTAATGTAGCGATCATTCCAGGAGGCATACTGATAACGGTCATTCCGGTAGCACCTCCACCAAGTGTGAAAACGATAGGCGTTATAGCACTATTGGCACAAACTGTCTGGTCGCGGTTTACCGGTGAAGAAACCGTATGATCAGGATTAACTGTAATGGTACCGGTAGAAATTGGCGGCGTTGCACAAGGGCCTTGTACGGTTATAGTATAATTATATGTCTGTGGTGTAGCAGCCACTATTGTTGGCGTTCCCTGGATGGTAATTGTATTACCTGTAACGGTACCGGTTACACCCAAAGGCAAGCCGGTAATCAGCGCACCGGTTGCAGTACCGCCGATAGTATAGGTAATAGAGGCTATTGTATTATTAACACAAACCGTTTGAATATTAGGACCAGTTGGAGCGGAAATACTGGCATCACCGGTTACGGTGATGGCACCCGATTGTACAGGTGGTAATTGGCAAGGTCCTGTAAGTGCAATGGAATAATTAAATGGACTGCCCACATTGCTGGTAGGCGTACCTGATATTGTAATGCTTCCCGGGTTACCAGGTACATAGTTGAAAGTTACACCCGGCGGTAAAGTACCGGTTAAATTAGCTGCAGTAACACTGCCGGTTACCTGGTAAATAATATTGACAAGATTATTTACACACACAGCAGGACTTGCTGTTGCAGATTGTAAAGTAATGCCTGCATTAGGATTAACAGTGAGGGTACCCGTTTGAGCTGCAGGAATTGCACATGGCCCGGTAATATTAACGGTATAATTAAACGGACTACCCACACTCGATGTTGGCGTACCTGAAATAGTTAAAACTCCCGGTGTACCCGGCGTATAAACAAAATTAACACCCGGGGGGAGGCCGGTAACAGTAACTGCTGTTACACTTCCCGCAATATCATATTTAATATCAGTGATACTGTTATTTACGCAGCGGGTTTGCGTAGTACTGCCGCTTGTTGCCTGTAAGGCAATGGTTGCATCAGGATTTACTGTTATAGTACCTGTAAATGGTGGAGGATTTAAACAAGTACTTACAGTAGATACTGAGTAGTTATATGTAAATGGAAATACCGTTGTTGTCGGAATACCCGTTATAGTGAACTGTTGTGTTGCAGAATTATATGTGCCTGTAATACCTGCTGGAAGACCGGTAATAGTTGCATTTGTTGCTCCCCCACCCACACCGAAAACAATAGGGTTCGTTACTAAACCATTTGAATTTATGCAAAGTGCTGGATTGGCATTACCTGAAACTAATGCGAGTGTTGCAGTAGCATTTACAGTTAAATTAACCGTAGTGCTCACCAAAGGATCCACGCATGGGCCGGTTGGTTTTACGGTTATAATATAAGTACCTGCAGCTGTTGGTGCACCCTGCAGGGTGTAGATATTAGTAGTAGCGTTATAAGAGCCTGTTAATCCTGTTAATGCCGGTGCGATGGTAAACGTAGCTCCTGTTCCTCCACTACCGATCAGGTAATCTATTGCGGTAATAGGAGCATTGATACAAACAGTTTGTGTAGTTGCTCCGGAACCTGCCTGGTAAGCAATGGTAGCATTAGGATTAATAGTAACAGCTGCTGTTTGTCCGTTAATAATCGTTTTACACAATGTGGAACCCTGGTTTTTTACACTATCCAGCACATACGTGTAGGTCATTGCTACATTGGTAGGAACATTGATAGTATAAGTGTTGGTTGCACTGATAACTGAAGGTTGTGCAACATTATTCAGCTTATAATCAATTACGTAAGGCGCAACGCCACCCGTAACAGTAAAAGTAACCTGTGGTTGAAGGGCAGCATTAAGACAAGCAGTTGTTGTTGTAGCGCTAATTGCAGCGTTAGGAACATCAGCCACAGTAATGGTTTGTTGACCTGTAGCTATACAACCAGTTGTTGTTGTACCGGTATACATTACGGTGTAAGTACCGGGTGCGCTAAAAATGTGGGTTGGATTCCTTAACGTCGAGACATTTAAAGCGCCGCTTGCCGGATCACCAAAATTCCAATCCCATTTGTAGGTAGGTTTGGGTAATTGAGAGGTAGTTTCTGTAAAACTCACCGGCTCCAGGTAGCAGCTGGAAGCACCTGCAGTAAAGCTACCGGTTGGAGGAGGATTTATTACTATGGTAAAGGGATATTCTGTTTCATTACCACAACCCCCACTTGAAGTACGATAGGCTGTTAACATAATTTGGTAAGTACCGGGAGCTGTAAATGAGTATAGACCGGGAATCGAATACCAGGCAACATCCTTACCATTACGAATATTTATTGAATCGGGTGTAATTGTCGGCGTACCATATATAACAACGGGAAAATTATTAGGGTTCATTAAATTTGGATCGCTGCAGGTCCATCGCATAGAATCATATCGAATCGGCACCGGCGTAGGGCCTGTTGATTTATCTGGTAAATATATTTTGAAATTGAACTGATTTCCAATGCAGGTAATAGCAGAACTTTCAATATTCCCAAAACCTACCTCTAATCCCGTGTTTAGATCTTTAACATTAGTTCCTGCAGAATAGGCATAGGATTCAGTACTACCTAAACCATAGGCTATAGCATTAAACCCACTATCAGCAACCAATCGATAAGAATCAGATAAACCTGCAGGAAACGGTAATAACTCTCTCAGGTACGAGTAGCCGGGTAAAGCGGTAAAAGGCTGCCAGGCTCCGGTTGGAAGAATGAGCGGTCCTCCATTCCTGGATATTTTAAAACTAGGCACTGCAATTGTTTTTATTAATACATTTATCCACTGGGATGTTATGTTTTGTTGGCGTGTGGAAAATATTGTAATATCTGATATGCTTTGCTCAATAGGATTTAGAATCACCATATCCGGATCTCCCTGGTTACTTCCGCCGGTATTCGTACAGGAAGTGCTTACCGCATACTCAGCAACACATATCGGTTTATCTGCAGTAATACTTGTAGGTGTTGTTAGTACCGGAGCAGCTGTGGTAAATGTACCAGGATAAATCTGTCCTGCATTCAATGTTGCTACTACAGCACCATTAAAAGAAACGGTGGTATTATCCTCTGCAGCCATTACCCTGTATGGCACTCCCCAATTATTATTAGCCAATGGAATAAAGCCATAACTTTTTCCCCAGGTAGTTACGGGGTATAATTGCTGTAATAAAGGATCATAAGAACTACCTCCCGTACAATTGTTTGTTTGCGTACCAATTTTTACACAGGAGCTCCCGGAAAATACAGCAATAGGTAAACATCCTCCCGATCCCGACGCAATAGATTCAATAAGTGTTCCTGTTATATCCTGCGTTCCCGCCGCGGCATCCGGTGATTGATATTGTATCATATCTCCGGCAAGAGGAAGTGTAACTGAAAAAGTAACTCCTTTTGATCCATTTTTTATAAGTGTTATTGATACTACGGTATTATCTTTTGTTGCAATTATTTGAAATTGAGACCTGGCCAGGTTACTTCCAGAGGATGCTCCATCCTGATTGGCGCTGATAGCAAAATATTTTTTACCCAAAACTGTTACTGGTAGCAACAAACTTGCTGCACTTCTATTATTTCCCCATTGTTGTACATAAGCCACTACAGCAGGTTTTCCCGGATCTACCTGGATCCGGATTGATTTTTTTAATATCTGTGTAGCAAATTCTGTAGTTGATTCTCCGTTGCTTAAAGCTGCAGCTGAATAAGGCACCAATACTTCAGCCAAACCATTAGCCAGAATATTAAAAGTAGCAGAAAATGCCCCATTAGCCGTCGTAATTGTACCAGAGCTTGGCAAATCCGACGTAATCCATATACTTAAATTAGCATTGGCTCCACTAGGTACATGTTGTGGAAAGCACAAATAAAAATCCTTCCCTTTATTAGTAAAATCCTGGCTAAAACCGGTAACTGAAATAAATGCAATAAGAGTCAGCAGTAGAAATTTTCTCATGTGTTTGGTATATAGTATTGCTCAAATAATAAAAAAGTCCGGTTATCGGATGCTTAATTAGGGGAGTTGGTTGCCTGCAAAGGATATAGAGAAATCAACAAGTTTTACACAAGGAAAGAGGATGGGTAAATGTACAGAAAAAAAATAAAAAAGCCCCGGTTGAGAGGGCTTTTTTATACGATTTTCAAGATTTGGTTTAATTAAAGAGCTTTTTTATAGTTTTTGATGTTTTGTTGTTATAGTAAATTCTAATAAAGTATAAACCTTTTAATGTGCCATTGCCAGTTGGTGATTGTAAAATTTGAATGGCTCTTTTTTCGTCATTTATCTTTTTTACCAATTGCCCTGATGTGTTATATATTTCAATAGCATTAATGCTGGCAAGTTTTGGAATGGCCGTCTCATTTTCCTTGATAATCATATTTTGAGCCTGGAACTGCAAAGCATTTCTACAATTGGGACTATTGCAGTTTATTGAATATTTCCATACATCATTATAATTACCGGCCCCACTGAATAACCACAGATCAGTACCATCTAACCAGGAGCAGGCCCTTGACCGGCCACCCGGGTTAGTGGTTGGGCTGCTTATGCCCAATACACCATAAGTAGGTTGAATTGTTGCAGTATTGGAACCATTTACCCACATCCATTGTTGGGTACCTGTATTAAATTGCCATAAATCATTTAACACAGCACCACCAATTGCGTTTGACCCAAAGCCACCAAATAGCCAGAAATTACCATCAGCTGTTGTCCAGGCTACAGAAGTTGTTCTGGAGCCAGGCTTGTTATTAACCGATGCCTGTCCAGGAGTGCCATAAATCCCAAGTTGATCTGCAACATTATCCCCACTTATCCATGTCCAGTTACCCGAGCTTTTATTAAATTTCCATAAATCATTCAGGTTTCCTGTAGTAGTGAGGGCTTGCCCAAATCCTCCAAAAAGCCATAAATTATTTGAATTATCAGTCCACGTAACTGCTCCCGCTCTTGAACCCGGTCTGTTGGCAGAACTTTTAATTCCCTGCGTTCCATATACACCTCTATAAGTAGCCGGATCATTTGTATTATCTTCTCCTTTCATCCAGGTCCATAAATTTGTACTGATGTTATATTTCCATAAATCATTTTGTAATCCCGCATAGGCAGAGCTTAATCCATCTCCGCCGAACATCCAAAGATTGCCATCAACATCCTTCCATGAAACTGCGCCACCTTTTGCTCCTGTTGTATTGCTTGCAGACGGAATACCCTGCGTGCCATAAACCGCATATTGATTTATAGTATTGCTTCCATTTACCCAGGTCCACTCGTTGGTGGATATATTATATTTCCAAAGGTCATTTAACTTATTCTGAAAAGAAAAAGGTTGTGAAGGTGCCCAGCCTCCATAGAGCCAAAGAAAATTTCCGGAGGCTTCTACCCATGTTATCGGAGCTTCTCGTCCACCAGGTTGATTTAGACTTGACGGCACTCCCTGGGTACCATAAACGCCCGCCTGATTTAATCCATTACTTCCATTTACCCATGTCCAGTTACCCGAAGTTTTGTCGTATTTCCAAAGGTCATTATACATCATATTTGGTGCATTTGCACCACCAAACATCCAAAATATACCATTGTTATCGGTCCAGGTTATTGCATCATACCTGGCAGGCGGTCTATTGGTTGATGAAGCCACTCCTTTAATACCATAATCGCCCGGCTGGTTTTGTAAATTATCTTCTTTCATCCAGGTCCAGCGGCCTGAAAGTGGCGGTGCCCCGCAGGGATTACCAGGGACAAATATTGTTTTATGCACCCATTGTGGCAACCCCCTTTCATGGGTTGTTCCTGCAGCCAGTTGTAATCCATTAGTAATAAAAAGACTATTTGGACCGGGTGTATTGGGTGATTGAACTACTCCCAGGTAAGTGTATGCCGGAGTACCTGCATGATCAGAGCAAACATAGATCTTATTGTCAATTGCCAATTGTAAATTCCCCAGGTCATGTGCTGTAGGTGGCGGCTTCATTGAATCTGTTGCCGGTAATGCATACTCTCCTATCACCACAGATCCCCTGGTAAGTACATTTGCCTGCCTTACCCTCATCACTTTACTTGTATCGTCTTCATTACCGTTACCTTTTGAAGTCTGGTAAAGTATATTTTCGTAAGTTGAAAAATATATTAATGAACTGTTTGGAGAAAATTCAACTCCGTATCCCGCATTGGCAACATCCTGCACAAAAGTATATTTTGTTGCCAAAAAAGCCAGCGTACCAGTAGTGTTGTTAAAAGTATATACGTTAACGGCGCAACTATTGGCATCACATAAATAATTACCATCCGGCGAAAACTTAATACAGCCGAATGCGAACCAGTTAGGTGGATAATTAGGGAATTCCGCTGCAGTTATTGTATATTTTGTTGTGGCATTAGGAGATGTACCATCCATAACGCTGTTAATACCATTTTCGCTAATCAAATAATTGTAAGCAAACCGGTCATTCGTAGTTCCAGTCGCAAATCTGGTAAAGAACGATACCCATATTTTTGTTTTATCATTATTAGGGGTAGAAGTTAAGCGACTTTCTGTAACATTATTATTGCCGTCATATTGAAGCGGTATTCCATCATAGTTTTTTAAAACAATATTTTTTTGATTTGGAACAACATCGCCTTTCCCATTATTCAAACACATATCTACTACAGAATAATAAAAACCCCTTATGCCATTGGCTACTACATTCAAGTTAACAGTAAATACATAATAAATATTTGAATGGTTAGGTTTTGGAACAATTAAAGTAGTTTGATCTGTTGAACTGATTTGAGAACTATAGATATTACTGCCATTTGGCATAGGATTGCTAAACTTATCCCAGATAATATTACCATTGGTATAAAATAGCAGGTTACCATTGGCATCACTTACTGATGCCGGAGCGCCTACAGTATTAACTGGTCCGCCATTTACAGACGTAGCAGTTGCGAGAGGATTAAAATTTACACGGGCATAATCTTTAAAGCACCAGTTGGCATTTTCTAATTGGCCAAAGGAAAAATACGAAACCAATAATAAGGCAAGGATAGTGAGGGTCCTCTTCATAACAGGTTTTTTTTGGGGTTAAAGTGAAAATAATATGACTATCTTTAAATATACTTGTTTTTTTGAATAATAAAAAAACGCTGCATAAGAGGTAATAATTAATTAAGATAAAAACCGGGAAGGAAGCAAGAGTAGCGGGATATATACGCACAAAAAAAGCCACATAGAAATGCGGCCTTTGTTAAGAATCTTTCGATTCTGTAACCCCCAAAGAAAACTTCGTAAACCAAGCACTAACAACGTTTACAGTCTTTTGGGGTAATTAGTAAACGGTTATTGTTAGCTTTTATTTTGTAAGCGTTAAAATATCACTAAATATTTTCTGCTTTTTTTTAAATACGGAAGGATAGCAAGCAATCGTTATACTTATTAATTTTTGCCGCAATGGGTAACTCCTTCCCTGCCGGCCGGGCTCATTTGCCAATAAGCGGGCAATGGCTGAAAACTGTATTGATGGCTGGCGGTATAATTTCCTGAAAGCAATTGTAAGGTTGCTTTTAATGTGGAGCAAAGCTGTAAGATCGTTTTCATAAAGGTTAAAATTTATTAATAAGTAACAAAATGTTGAATACGGTTTGGTTAAAGGAGATTGCCGGTCGGGTAAAAAAACCAGCAACTCCTGTAAACCTTCTCTGTGCTTGGTCGAATTATTTAGAGCAGTTAGTTCAGGTAAGAGGAAATTGCCGGCCGGGTAAAACCGGCAATCCCTGTAAACCTTTTGTGCCTGGTTATAATTAGTTCTTGATGATCTTTTGAGTTGCGTTTACATTACCGTCCATGATCAGACGTGCTACATAGATGCCTGGTGCCAGTTTAGTAAGACCGTTCAACTGGATATTATTAAATCCTTTGCTCACGGTTACCAGTTTGCTCATCACCTGCTGGCCGTTGCCATTAATGATACTGATCTGTGCAGTGGCGTTAGTAGTGGTAGTAAACTGAACATTTAAATTTTCTGTAAAAGGATTAGGGCTTGTCTGCATCACTACACCTTCGGTAGCTTTTAATTTTACAGCAATTTTATTGGTATAAGTAAATGTACCGTTATTGTCAAACTGTTTCAGGCGGTAGTAAACTACAGTAGTAGATTGTAACAGGTTATCGTTGTCTTTAAACTGGTAGTTTTTCCTTGTACCTGATGCAAAACCATCCAACGCCACTCCTATTGATGTAAAGTGTGTGCCATCAAATGAACGTTCTACTTCAAAATAGTTATTATCTATTTCCAGTTCAGTGATCCATTTTAATACAACAACTTTATCAACTACTACTGCATCAAATGAAGAATATTTAACAGGCAAGGTAGAAATAGGTGCTACATAATTGAAGCCTTTAAAGTAAATACCTTTTGCCCTCGTGGTGGTTCCACTTAAATTAATAGCTCCTGCTTTATAAGTAAAGCTGCTGATATTTGTTTTAGCAAGGGTAAACATTACCTGCTTGGCTGTTGTATCCACACCAGTATATTCAACACTGCCGATATTTGTAGCTAAATATTGAGTAAGCGTAGGCACAACATTGATTTGCAATGTATTAATTAAAAACGACAGTAAACTACCACTGCCCATATCCAGCATATCCATTTCGTGTAAAGTTGCATTACCGTCAATATCATATGCAGTAGCGCTAAGGGTATCAATAACCCTTGGACTTCCACTACCGTTTACAAATTCGATCTTAAATTCCACCAAACCGGTACTGAAAGCAGGTATGCGGATCGTTGGAGAAAAAGCTTCAGGCTTGGTAGTACCGTTATCGTCTAACATATCAACAGTTGCACCGCCGGTAGCGCTTACAATAGTTACAATAGCATTAGTACCTGACGCTACGTTGTTAAATTTGAATTTGTTACCTACTATATAGGCTGTTGAAGCCTGCATAGCTACCGGAGTCTGGTTAAAGTTCAGGCCAAATACGTTATCGGCTTTAGACTGCAAAGAGAGAGAAAGTACGACAATACATAATACAGCATACTTAAAAAAAGTAGAATTAGTTTTCATTTTTTCTTGTTTATATGTTTCAGAATTTTCCAGGCTTATAACATAACAGGAGGTAATCTGTTTTTTTAAACCTGGTGGTTCTAAAAGGAAATTCGGGTTTCGGAGTGAAATAGTAAATAACCGAGGTAATGGTCATTTATAATTTCATCACAAACATAATAACAGATTTCGTAAAACGCAAATTTACGACACCGTAATTTTACTGCACTTCGAGGAAAAATACGAATTTTTATATTTTGTTAAAATTTATCTAAGCAAGTAATCTAAAATGATTAGATATAATCTAACGTTTCAAGGTAATAATTTTAGTAAAACTTTATTTATGGGCATTTTGTTGCAAGAATCGACTAAAAAAGAGTCCAAAACCTTGGCATTTTTCATGCTGGGGTTTTACTATCTAATAAGTAGTAATTTCTGCAGGTTATACTATCCTGGTCAGTAATTTCTCCCGGCAGCTTTTTTAAAGGAAGATTAATTTTAATATACAAAGGATACAGTGAGCTAAGCAAAAAGCGCCATAATGGCGCTTTTTGCTTAGCAGAATTAATGGGGGATCATCCAGTGATAAAAATTTTAAAATCAACTTCCCAACCAGGTGATCTTCTTAAAATCGCGTTTTGAACTAACAACACATAAAATTCTTTATAAATATTTCAAATTTGATAAAATAAAATATTTATAAAAAACTATAAATAACTAATAATCAATTTTTTATCAATAAATACTTGTATCTTAGACACAACTCTCTGCTTATCCATAAATATGTCCAAAATTGAGATAAATTATCTAATTAAAATAATTTACTGATCTTCCTAGTAAATTATTAATTAGTTTATTACTTAGTATTTTACATACTAAAAAATTTGACTAGAATTTTAAGCTTGCCGATTGGCAATTTTAACAATAAGTACTAATCATTTTAGCGCAATTAAAATACCGTACAATTCGCATTATTTGGCTAATTTGTGCTTTCTTAGATAAACTCATCGGAAAATGACTACCGCTTTTAAATACGCTCCTATTCTGTTTGCCTTTTTTGCCATAAGCCTTTTTGTGACAGGATGTCGTGAACCAAAAGACCTGGAATACCGTGATTTCAAAAACCTGAGTACAGATAAGTTGGGGTTTTCCACTTCTACTTTTAAAGTGGATTTGATTTATTATAACCCTAATAATTTTGGGTTGCAGCTAAAAAGAACCGACCTGGATGTGTACATTGACAGTAATTACCTGGGACATACCGCACAGGATTTCCAGATAAATATTCCAAAAAGAGCGGAATTTACGCTCCCCTTAAGCATAGAGGTTGATATGAAAAATGCGTATAAAAACGCTATCCCGGCACTTTTTGGTAAAGAAGTAACGGTAAGAGTGGTAGGAAAAGTGAAATTAGGGAAGGCTAATGTGTACAAAAGTTTTAATGTGAACTACGAGGGAAGGCAGAAATTTTCATTTTGACACAAAAAAATGTCACAGTTTTTTGAGGTTTTAAATTTCTCAAAAAACTGTGACAGCTTTTTTTATGTGACAATTTTTGTGTCAGGCAATATTTGCTTATGACAAAACCATGGTAATTTTTATCCTTTTGGAGGCGTTGTTTTTGGTGTTTCCGTTGGTTTTTTACAGCAGGGAGGCAGCCTCTTATACGCAAATTCATCTGCTTCTATATCATCTGCATCAAAGCCCAAATTAGCGATCGCGGTTTTAAGATATTCCTTATTGGTGCGATCGGTTAGCCAGGCAATAGTGGCGGTTTTTCTTTTCAGGTCTACTTTTATTGAGAGCACACCATCTGTTTTCCCAATAAAGAATTCAATCTGGTCCTTGCATTTATCGCAGTTTTGCAGGTTAGGCAGGCTGATTATCGCCTTATCTTTTACTTTTATCTGGGCGCTGGCGGTTATAGCAAACAGCCCCATCAGCATTCCGAGTACTATTTTTTTCATATGATCTGTTTAATTTCAAAAATATTAATTCCCGCTCCAATTTGCCGGATCGGCGCTCCAATTTAACAAGGTTTTTTGCTGATCGGGCGAAATGATCCCTTTTTCTATCGCTAATTCAATCAAAGTTGGATAATTGGTCAGGGATTGGTACCGTATTCCTGCATTTTCAAAAGCGGTTTCTGCGACTTTAAAACCATAAGTAAAAATGGATACCATCCCTATCACTTCAACTTCGGCTGCTTTAAGTACATCACAAACCTGCAAACTGCTTTTCCCTGTAGAAATAAGGTCTTCCACCACCACCACTTTAAGTCCTTTTTCCAGGTTTCCCTCTATCTGGTTGCCTAAACCATGCTCTTTCGGCTTGGGACGCACATATACATAGGGCAGTTTCAGTTGATCTGCAGCCATGGCACCCCAGGCAATACCTGCAGTAGCCACACCGGCTAAAATATCTGCTTCTGGAAATTTTTCGAATATGATACTGCACATTTCACTTTTAATAAAATCGCGGGCGTAGGGAAAGGATAATACTTTGCGGTTATCGCAATAAATAGGACTTTTCCAACCGCTTGCCCAGGTAAATGGTTGTTGCGGACTTAATTTAATTGCATTAATTTGTAAGAGCTTTTCAGCAACAGCTTTTTCGTTTGTCATGTTGCAAATTTGACGGTTGAAATTTATAATTTGAAATATTATTATGCACATCAAAATTTATTTTGGCGATAAACCGGTCTTTCTTTGTGATGCCATTAACCCCGAATTGAACGAGATACTGCATCACCCGGACGCAGTTTTTATTGACGAGATCACCAACCCGGCTATAAAATCATTACTACACGAGATAAAAAAAGAAGAATTTCATGCCGGGGTAATGCTGGATAAAGACCTTGATAAATTAAAAAAAGAATTCTTTAAGCACTTCACTTTAATTGAAGCGGCAGGAGGTATTGTACAAAATAATAAAAAGGAATTATTATTTATTTACCGCCTGGGCAAATGGGACCTGCCGAAAGGCAAAATGGAAAAAAATGAAAAGCCCGATGACTGTGCAGTAAGAGAAGTGGAAGAAGAAACGGGTGTTTCGCAATTGACCATCAAAAAGAAACTGGGAGAAACCTATCATACTTATGATGCTTACGGTAAACATTTTTTAAAGACCACTCATTGGTATCATATGACCTGCACCGGTGAACAAAAACTGGTACCACAAACTGAAGAGGATATCACAGCAATACAATGGGTGGATAAAAAAAATATACGTGAGCCGTTAGCCAATACTTATCCTTCTATAAAAGACATCCTGGAGAAGTTTAAATAGTTTAGGAGATTAGAGGGTTCAGGGGCTTTTTTAAGATGGCTACTGTGAGCCTGCTGATACAGATCAATTTTTCTCTTTCGTCTGCAATTTTTATATCCCATACGTGAGTGGAAGCGCCTATATGTAATGGCGTACAGGTGGCGGTAACAAATCCTCCTCTCGCACTGCGTACATGGTTGGCATTTATCTCCAGTCCTACACAGATAAACTTATCCGGATCTATCACAAAATGCGAGGCAACACTGCCCACGGTTTCTGCCAATGCACAACTGGCACCTCCATGCAACAGGCCATAAGGTTGTTTGGTGCGGTTGTCTACAGGCATTTTCATTTTGAGAAAATCATCACCCAAGGCCACCCATTCCATACCTAAATGTTCACCCATTGTATCAGGGCCTAATGGCAATATATCCGGAAGAGATAAAGACTTATTGAACCAGATGCTCATTACTTGCTGCCGTTTTTAATGGAGAGGTTGACAGGATCCGGTAAAAAACGTGATACATCTCCGCCATTGCGTAATACATCACGTACTAATGTAGACGCTACAGAAGTAAATTGAGGCAGGCAGGTTAAAAATATGGTTTCCACATGATCATCCAGGCTCCTGTTCATATCGGCAATGGCTTTTTCATATTCAAAATCATTTACGTAACGAATCCCTCTTAAAATAAAATTGGCGCCTACAGCTTTGCAGCATTCTACTGTTAAGCCATCATATACCACTGCTTCTACATTGGGATTATCCTTATAGATCTCTCTTAACCAGGTCAGCCTTTGTTCTTCGCTGAACATGGGTGCTTTATTTACATTGCGTCCAATACCAATGATTAATTTATCAAATAGCGGCAAGGCACGATCGATGATATCAATATGTCCCAACGTAACGGGATCGAATGTTCCGGGAAAAAGACAAATGCGAGGCATCAATTTTAGATTTATGATTGGCGATTTTAGATTTATGAGAAATTTGCAGTCATGTAAATCTGCAATCTAAAATCTAAAATCTAAAATATTTAAGCTTTTGCTCCCGCTAGCAGGTACAGCACCGCCATCCTTACAGCCACACCATTTTCCACCTGTTGTAAAATAATCGATTGCTCACTGTCGGCTACATCGCTATCAATTTCAACGCCCCTGTTAATTGGGCCAGGATGCATAATTACAATTTCTTTTTTTAATCCGTCGAGTAATTTCCTGCTTACGCCATACGCTAAATTGTATTCCCGCAGCGAAGAAAACAGTACCTGGTTTTGTCTTTCCAGTTGTATACGTAATACATTCGCCACATCACACCATTCCAGCGCTTTCTTTAGATTATATTCCACTTTTACCTGTAAGGCTTCATGGATATATTTAGGGATCAGTGTTGGCGGACCGGCCACCATTACTTCGGCACCCATCTTTTTTAATAAATAAATATTACTGAGCGCAACCCGGGAATGCATAATATCTCCAATCAACACCACTTTCTTCCCTTCCAGTGTGCCTAGTTTTTCCTGTATAGAAAATGCATCCAGTAATGCCTGCGTGGGATGTTCGTTGATGCCGTCGCCTGCATTTACAATGGCTGCAGGAATATGTTTGGCTAAAAAGTGTGGCGCTCCGCTTGCACTGTGCCGCATCACTACCATATCTACTTTCATGCTGAGGATATTGTTCACCGTATCCAGCAATGTTTCGCCTTTAGCTGCAGAAGAACCTGATGCCGTAAAATTGATCGTATCAGCACTTAATCTTTTTTCAGCCAGTTCAAAAGAAATCCTTGTACGGGTACTGTTTTCGTAAAATAAATTTACAATAGTGATGTCACGTAAGGAAGGTACTTTTTTAATTGGTCGTTGTAAAACCCCTTTAAATTCTGTGGCAGTAGATAAAATAGTTGAAATATCCAGGGGAGTAAGTTCTTTAATGCCTAATAAGTGTTTAGTAGATAGTTGCATTAAGCAGCGAAGTTAAAGCAATAATGGATAATTGAATAATTAATAATGGATAATTTTTTCATTGGAAAAAGTATCCATACCAGCTAACTGTATCAAGTTAAAAACACTATCCATTATATCATTATCCGTTATCAATTAATACAAAACCACTTCTTCCCTGTCCCACTCTACTTTTACTTTTTGAGAGATTACCGTATCAATGGCTTTGCCGCAATAATCGGGTTGAATCGGCAGTTCCCTATTGAATCTCCTGTCTACCAATACACACAGTTCTATCTTTTTTGGCCTGCCAAAATCCTGCAAGGCATCCAAAGCCGCCCTTATTGTTCGGCCTGTATATAGTACATCATCAATTAATATTACTTTTTTTCCTTCAATGGAAAACGGGATATCTGTTTTGTTGGCCACATGTAATTCTTCACGTATATCATCGCGGTAGAAAGTAATATCCAGGATTCCATACTGTATTTTTTCACCGGCACATAATTCCCTGATGGATTCAATGATCTTATGACTCACTTTTACGCCGCGGGGCTGCAGACCTATAAATACTACTTCATTTAAATCGGACTGGTTTTCCAGCAATTGATGCGATAACCTTAAAATAGTAAGATGCAGCTGTTGTTTATCTAAAATAATTTTCAAAGTAAATATTTTACAAAGCGAATTTATCTGTTATTGGTTAATAAATAAAGTCCCCGTAAGAGGACTTTATATTTATTTCTCCTGTAAAAACGGATACCTGTAATCAACCGGTGGATTAAATGTTTCCTTGATCGTTCTTGCACTTAACCAGCGGTATAGATTTAATATTGATCCGGCTTTATCATTGGTACCACTTGCCCTTGCACCACCGAATGGTTGCTGCCCTACCACCGCACCTGTTGGTTTATCGTTGATATAAAAATTACCGGCACTATTGCGCAGTTTATTGGTGGCCAGTTCCACTGCAAATCTATCCTGCGCCAATACGGCACCGGTAAGTGCATAAGGAGAAGTGCTATCTACCAGCTTCAATACGTCTTCAAATTTATTTTCGTCATACACGTATAATGTCAATACCGGCCCAAACAATTCTTCGCACATGGTTACATATTGCGGATCGGTTGTTTCAATAACGGTAGGTTCAATAAAAAATCCTTCAGTTTTATCGCATTTACCGCCTACAATTATTTTTGCTTTGCTGTCTCTTTTTCTTGCGCCTTTGATATATGCTTCCAGTTTATCAAAACTTTTTTCATCAATAACGGCATTGATGAAATTGGTAAAATCTTCCACTGTTCCCATTTTCATGGTCTTGATCTCGGCCACTAATTTCTTTTTTACTTCTGCAGCTATATTGGAAGGAATATACGCTCTTGATGCGGCACTGCATTTCTGTCCCTGGTATTCAAAAGCACCGCGGGCCAAAGCAGCTACTACTGCATCAGGGTTGGCAGATTTATGCGCTACAACAAAATCCTTTCCGCCTGTTTCGCCCACGATACGTGGATAAGATTTATAGAGGCTCATATTGGCCCCAATCGTTTTCCACATATAATTAAATACCCCGGTGCTACCGGTGAAGTGCAATCCTGCAAAATCAGGATGATTGAAAACAATATCCCCAATTGTTGGGCCATCAATAAAAACAAGGTTTATAACGCCGTCGGGTAGACCGGATTCTTTTAAGATGCGTATGAACATCTGTGCACTGTATACCTGCGTGTTGGCACATTTCCAGATCACTACATTACCGCACATAGCTGCTGATGTAGGTAAGTTTCCGCCTATAGCTGTAAAATTAAAAGGTGTTAATGCAAAAACAAATCCTTCCAGCGGACGATACTCCATCCTGTTGTAAATACCCGGACTGCTGATCGGTTGCTGGCGATAAATATCACTTAAAAAATGAACATTGAAGCGTAAGAAATCGATTAACTCACATGCGGCATCTATCTCTGCCTGGAAGGCGTTTTTACTCTGCCCGAGCATGGTAGTTCCGTTGATATAGGGACGATATTTTGTAGCCAGCAAATCGGCTGCTTTTAGAAATATATTCGCCCTGTTCTCCCAACTCATGTTGGCCCATTTATCTTTTACTTTTAATGCCGCCGCAATAGCTTTTTTTACATGACTGGCATCGCCTTCATTAAAATGACCGAGCACATGTTTACGTTCATGCGGCGGGTGCATTTCTACTTTTTTATTGGTGCGTACTTCATCGCCACCGATATACATGGGTACATCGATCTTCGTGCTTTTTAATTCTTTCAACACTTCTTTTAATCTTTTCTTTTCTGCCGAACCCGGGGCATAAGAAAGTACTGGTTCGTTTGCCGGCAAGGGATAATAAAAATCTCCGTATTGCATAAAATAATTTTTAATTAATTATTGTTCGATGTTAGTATTTACAAAGGTATGAAGTTGGCCTGTTGAAGCGTCAGAAAATTAACTGCTTGCTTCTTCTTTTTCGCTCATCAGGTAGGCTTTTATAAAGCCATCCAGTTCTCCATCCATCACGGGACCAATATTACCTACTTCATAATCGGTACGATGGTCCTTGATCATTTTATAAGGATGAAAAACATAACTGCGGATCTGGCTGCCCCATTCTATTTTTTTCTTCTTACTGTTGGCGGCATCTTTTATTTCGTTGCGTCTTTGCAATTCCATTTCGTACAAGCGGCTCTTCAACATTTGCATGGCTAGTTCACGGTTGCCGAGCTGACTTCTATCTTGCTGGCAAACCACCACGATACCCGTTGGAATATGCGTTAACTGTACCTTGGTTTCTACTTTGTTTACGTTTTGTCCGCCGGCACCACCACTTCGTGAGGTTTCCATTTTTACATCAGCGGGATTGATCTCGATTTTGATCGTATCATCCACCAATGGATATACGTTTACCGATACAAAAGAAGTATGTCTCCTGGCATTACTATCAAACGGCGAAATACGCACCAGGCGATGCACGCCACTTTCTGATTTTAAAAAACCATATGCAAACGGTCCTTCAAATTTGTAGGTACAGGTTTTTATACCTGCACCATCGCCCCATTGCCAGTCCATTTCGGTAACGGACCAGCCCTGTTTTTCGCCGTACATTCTAAACATACGGGCGAGCATTTCTGCCCAGTCCTGGCTTTCTGTTCCACCGGCACCACTGTTGATCTGCAACATGGCGGGCAGTTCATCTTCAGGTTCGTTAAGCGTACTTTTAAATTCTGCTTCTTCAATTTTATTGATGGCATCATCAAAAGCAGTCTTGGTTTCTTCTTCGGTAGCATCGCCGGCTTTCCAGAATTCAAACAATACGGCAAAATCTTCCACGGCGGTGCTTACCGCATAGTAGAGATTGATCCAGTATTCATTAACCTTTATTTCTTTAAGGATTGCTGTGGCACGAACATTATCGTCCCAAAAACCTGGAGAAAGTGATAGTTGCTTATCGTTTGCTGTTTTAGCTTCCCTGTTGTCTACATCAAAGAAATCTCTTCAAAACCGTTGTGCGATCTCTCAGAGCCTTTATTTGTTCTATTGTCATGCGGCAAAAATACGAAAGGTTTTTTTATTTGAGTGGGGAGTTTGGAAAGTTTAAATAGTTTAGAGCGTTAGGGGTTAGAAGGTTTAGAGAGTTTAGGGGTTTAGATGTTGTAAAAATAAGAAAGCCGTCCACAATATTGTTGGGACGGCTTGTATAATGAAATATTTCTATTCGGATTATTTGAAATCAGCGGCAACAGTGATCTTTGGATCAGTTGCTACTTTACCTGCAGCAATAGCGCCACCTTTTACATCGTAATCAGCCAGTTTAATACTGAAATCTGATGTAGTAGAAACCGTAGCTCCGTTAACAGTAATAGTTGCAGTAGTAGTAACAGGTTTTGTTACGCCGTGCAATGTAAGATCACCGGTTACGGTAGCTTTGTAAGTACCATTGGTAGTAAATTTTACATCAGCCAGGTTAGTGATCTTTCCTTTAAAAGTGGCAGTAGGAAATTTATCAGAATCCATCCATTGTGTACCATTAAAATGTTCCTGTATTTTTGGATTAGAGAAGGAGAAGTTTTTAATCACCGATTCAAAAGCTACGGCTCCTGTTTTTGCATCCAGGCTCGCTACTACAGTTTTATTTTCAGCTTTTGGTAATGCATCCAGAGAAGTGGTAGCATCAAAATTAACAGTGGCCGAAGTGGTTACTTTTTTCTGTGCAAAAGAAGCGCCTGTTGTAATGGCTAAGGCAAATAATAAAATTGTTTTTTTCATGTTGTTGTTTTTATGTTTTTAATTTTTATGTGTAGAGAATTATTTATTGACTGCGCAACGTTTGAAACTAATAAACTCTGTTTCCAGTATAGCACTATACACTCCCCCGCTGCACGAACCTTTTATCGACACGCTATCGCCTACCTTTAGTTGTTTAGCTTCTTTTAAATGTTGCTCCTGGAAGGCAAAAATGGCATATGACCCTGTTAAGGTGTCTATCATTTTTACATTGATAGTGGTATCTGCAGACTCCAGTTCAGATACCCTGCCATTAACCGTAATGATCTGTTCCCTGTATTTACTATTGGCAGCTCCGTCATTTTGTTTAAACTCGTTAATAAAATCTATTGCATTCACTGTAAAAGCCGCTTTACGTTCCGTGGTGTCAGAAAATTTTTCAGTAAAAATGTACCATGCGGCCACTCCCCCGATTACCAACAGTATTAAACCGATGATCAATAATTTTTTCAACCAGGGTTTCATTTTACGTTCAGCGCCTGTCATATGATTTTATTTAAGGTTCGGCAAATATACAATGTTTAAACATCATTTATCCAAATTGTTGTCTCATTTTCGCAGCGCTTTAACTAAATACTCTGCAAATTTAATAGACTATTGCCATGATCTACTCAGCATCCTGCAAATATTAAACCAAATTTAAATCAATACTTCAGGTGATTTATTGCGAATTACGGAACTTGCAGCAATATTGTCTATGTCGGCACAACCACAGCGTTATTTTGTTTTGCATAAGCCATTTAATATGGTATCGCAGTTTATCAGCACCCATAAAGTGGGTTTACTGGGCGACCTGGATTTTGATTTCCCTCCCGGAACGCATGCCATCGGCAGGCTGGATAATGACTCGGAAGGACTATTATTGTTAACTACCAATAAGAAAGTGACCCGCTTATTGTTTTTAAGTGATACCCCTCATAAAAGAACCTATCTCGTACAACTTAACAATACCATTACACCGGCAAACCTGGAACGCTTGAGAACGGGGGTGCAGTTTAAAATAAAGGATGGAATCACTTATACAACAGCGCCTTGCACTGTTATAGAAGTTGACAATCCTGCGGTTTACTGCAAAATGGCAGACCGGCTTACTGCCTATTTGCCTTATACCTGGTTATTAATTACAATTACTGAAGGCAAATACCACCAGGTAAGAAAAATGATCGGGGCCATCCGGCATAAATGTAAAAGACTGATCAGGATAAGTATTGAAGACCTCACTCTTAACGATTTAGAAAGTGGCCAGGTTAGAGAAATGCCCGAAACTGATTTTTTTAAACTGCTTAACATTACTCAATAAATGCTTTTTTTTTGCTTTGTTAATTTTTTGCACATTTTCATTCGAAAACATTTTTTTAACAGAAGTGGCATCTAAATTGCGAATGTAATTGGTACCTGAATCACCTAAATAATTGAATTATGAAAATAGAGTTTTTTAAAAATGTGCAGTTCACCAAACTGATAAAGGCAGAAGGACGCCTGAGAGAATTTAACTTCAGGAACCACCTGAGCCCGATGATGAAAGATGTTTGCTCTGTAAATGTGACTGACGACAGAGGGAACCGCATTATTTTTGAAATGTTGAAAGAAGAGAATGGCGGATGGAAAATTGCGGAAAAACAATTGCCGGTTTGGATCATTGAAAATGAAAATAATTTTCAAAAAGCCCTGGAAGAAGAATTGCAATAAGTAACAATATAATATATCAATATATAACAACGGGTTCAGTTTGCACTGAACCCGTTTATTTTAATTTTAAGTACCTTTTGATCAGAAGATCTTTCCAAAGAATTCTTTCATGGCAACCCAGGAAGCTGAATCTGCCGCAGCATTATAAGCAATGGGTATTTTAAATTTTTGCCCCATCTCAGTTGCCCTGGGATTTGAAAAAGCATGTGTAGCGCCTTCATATTGTTTGAAAGTATAATTTGCCCCGATTGAATCCATTTGTTTTTTGAATAAAGCCACTTCTTCCGGTTTTACAAACTGGTCATCTGCTCCATGACAAACCAGTACCTGGGCCTTCAATAAATTTTTATCTGCAGGTACGCCAGCCAGGTTTCCGTGAAAACTTACCACGCCATTTAAGGGCTCCCCCAGTTTGGCCATATTCAATACCATTGAACCACCAAAGCAATACCCCATTGCAGCAATCTTTGTAGTATCAGCCTGGCTATAGGTTTTCACTTTTGCCAGGGCAGCTTCAAAACGGCTTTTTGCCAATGCTGTATTGGTATAAAATGGCATGGCCAGTTTACCCGCTTCTTCGGGATTATTACCCATCTTTCCATCTCCATACATATCTACAGCCATGGCAAGGTATCCCAGTTCGGCTAATTGTTTCGCACGCCCCTTTATATAATCATTCAATCCCCACCATTCGTGAATGATCAATACAACTGGTCTTTTACCGGTTAATGAAGTATCGTAAGCGATATAGCCGTTAAGTTTTATACTATCCGTTCCATAATCAGCCGCCGCTGTAAATATTACATGCGGTTTAACTGCATCTTTTTCTGCGGCAGTTGAATTATTATCATTGCAGGCCGTTGCTAAAAAAACGGTTGCGCAAAGAATCCATGGAGTAAGTTTCATTGTAATTATTTTTAAAAAGTAAAACCGGGAACTTTTAATAAAGTTCGCCAAAAATAAAAGAAAAATGATCGTATTGAAATTTACCTGTCCGACAATTTATTTATCTCCCTCATTTTAGCCGGATCGAGAATGATGGTTTGTACAAAAAGAATTCTTTCTTCCAGTATGGCTTCATCAGAATTCATGACCGTTTTTTTATAAAAGGCCGGGTCGGTACAATTCATGCAACCCAGTATGATACTTTCTGTTTTAAAATTCAGTTTACCGGTACTGTCAGCCGCAATCATCCCGGTAGAAGAAGAATTACCGCCGTTAAAATTAAATGCGGCGTCATTCAATCTTCTCAACTGGTATAAACTCATCCCCGGGCGAACACCGCTTTTTAAACGCCATAAATTTTCGGGAATATTACTCTCATATTCCATATTGGTTTCTGCCATGAGTTGCCCGCCTACATAAATTTTTGACAGGTTGCAATTATTACCCCCATCTGCCCACAAAAAAACCACCTGGCGATTGGTATTTGGAAATAACACGGTGCATTTACCCACCCTTTTGTCTGATAAATAATAGACATCCCTTTTTACATTTTGCTCGCCAAAATAATACCGCAGGTATTCGTGCGAATTAAATGCGAGCAGGTCATCGGCATATACAATCTCTTTGGGTTTTGGTAATGCCTGTTTTCTTACCAGGAAAGAATATTCCGTAAGCGTATCCATCGTTTTGGAAGAGATGGCTACTGTAATATCATTATGCTGGAATAATAATGCCGGTGCTGTTGCAGAATCTTTTTCCCGGTTACAATAAAACCCTTCTTTTTTGATATCTGCTTTTATTTTTTGGTATTCTGCCTGCGAACTGGTGCGGTAGGTCAAACAAAAATCTTCCTTAGTGCTAAAACTTGTTACAGTGCGTTGTACAAAAAAAGAATCCGTAGGTTTTCGCTGGTAATCAAAATCCCTGGCAACGGTATCGGCTAAGTACGAGGTACCGGTAAAGGCAAAACCTTTTTTGGAAATATAGCTATCAAATTTTTGTTTGGATACGGTAGATAATTCCGTAAGACTAACGGCAGTAGCTACCTGCGCTTTAGTGGTACATAATAAACCCAATAAACAAACGAATAGTAAAAGTCTTTTCAAAATAAAAACATTTTAAATTACGATCAAGGTTATATAACCTGTAACCGGTAAAAATTACCGTGTGTTTTTGGGGAAAGCGATCTTCAATGAGGGGACAGAACCGTTTAAGCAGTTAAAGCAAGTAGGCTAAATTAGGGATTTTGCTGAAAACAACCAGCAATTAGTTTAAAATTTGCCGATTTAATATTGAAAGTAGATCTCCGTTGCCCCATAACCATATAATGGATTGTACTGGTTCACAAAAGATTTTACTTCTCTTTTTAACCGTAAGAGGGCATGCACTTCATCTTTTAATTTGCCCGTGCCCACACCATGAATAATGGTTAATATAGGCTGACGGTGTGCAATGGCCAGGTCGTAATATTTTTCAAAAGCCCTTAACTGGATCGTTAGTATTTCAAAATTGCTGAGGTGCTTCCAGCTATCGGTTAATTTTTCTATATGCAGATCAACCACGCTGCGGGCCGATTCCAGGTTTTCTCTTACCCTTGAGGCATCGTACACCCGGTAACCGGCATTACCCAGTTTACTCAAGTCCACTTTTTCTTCTTCTACTTTATTGGGATAATGATCAAATAACAGGTACCCGAATGTAGCTTCATTCTTTACCTGTATCTCTTCTATTTTTTTAAACAGCTGTTTACCTTTTAGTTTTAGCGACACTTCATAAAAAGGCGCTTTTCTTTTATCGGGTTCCTTTAAACCGAATTCGAAATCAAAACGCGGACTGTCACTCAGTTCTTCAAAATCCACATCATGTAAATAAAAATCGGCTAAGGGTTCAATGGTATTTTTCAATTGAAAAACACTTTCCCCGCCGATCATGAGGTTATAAGTAAAAGTATAGGCTGTTTCTGTTTGATTTAATAAATGGATCTTGAATCTTTCCACCACATCATCATCAAACACATCTTTGCTGAATACAGGAAGAAAGGATAACACGATACCATCGCCTTCTTTGCTTTTAACCACCGCTTTTTCTTTACGTACCTGGTCGATGAAAACCTTTTTCTTTTCCGGTGCTTTTTTTTGCGTAAACATTTTAAAGTAAGGAAAATCAATCTGGTCCATATAGGCCGGAAAGCGTACGCCTTTTACTTCAATCATTACCATTTTTTCGTTCATGATCTCCACCACTTTACCATCTTCATTAGTGAGCAGCACGGTAATTGTATCTCCAACTTCGTATTTCATACCAATCCTCTTTATAAATATTACACAAAAATACGGAAGCTTTGGGCTTCCGTATTTAAAAGATTTTACCTGGTCTTTACATCCTTTGTAAAAAATTACCTTGTAGCCAGTTTACTTTTTTTATACCCATATAAAAAATAAACGATCAATCCTATTGCCAGCCAGCCTCCAAACCAAAGCCAGTTCGCTTTAGTCATGCCGGTAAGTAAATATAAACAGGTGCTTACCCCCATTAATGGTATGAGTGAATAATTTTTAAGCAAGGTGATAATTGCCAGCCCTATCATTAAAAGCCAAAAAATTACAGTAGATATTTTTTGTGTGCGGCTTTGTTCAGTATTTGCAGAGGAGATAAACTTATTTGCCACAGCCAGTTTTTCGGTAGTAGTAACTTTTACTTTCATCGAATCCAACACCCCTGTAAACGCAGGCTCATTTAAATTGGATCCGGCTAAATACTGTTCTAATTGCTGTACCACCATTGCGGAGTCAAATTTACCCTGGGGTATTGCAGTAGCAAAAAGATCAATTTTTTGCTCTTCGCTGAAATCAACTTTACCGGAAAAATATTTAGGAGCAAACCAGGCAATCACTACTATTGTACCTGCAATTAATACCGGGAAAATAATCTTCCCGTTTATATATGGTATATTGAATTTACCTGGTTGTTTTTCTTTCCTTGGAATTAATAACACGCCACCGCAAACTAAAACAAATGCAAATAATGTTGCAATGCTGGTAAAGTCCAATACAAAAGTTTTATCTGTAAACAAAATGGGAATACCTACGACCAATCCTGTAACAATGGTAGCAAAAGAGGGTGTTTGAAACTTCGGATGGATTTTTTGAAATACAGGAGGTAATAATCCATCCCGGCTCATGCTCATCCAGATACGTGGTTGCCCCATTTGAAAAACCAGTAACACACTCGTCATTGCAATTACCGCACATACAGCTACGAGTAACTGCATCCATCCTACATTGAGGTTTTGTTTTTCAAAAATAAATGCCAGCGGGTCGCCTACGCCATCAAAGTTCCTGTAATTAACCGCACCGGTTAAAACCAATGTAAGTAATATATATACTACGGTGCAAATAACCAATGAATAGATCATACCCCTTGGCAGATCTTTTTGCGGATTTTTACTTTCCTCTGCCAATACACTTACTGCATCAAAACCAATATATGCAAAAAATACGCCGGCTACTGCAGCCATCACTCCGCTGAATCCATTGGGCATAAATGATTTTACACCGGCATCATTTGGCGGTGTCCAGTTAGCAGTAAGGTTGTTTGAAAAAACCAGGTAACCGCCTACTAAAATTACCAGTAACACTACTGCCAGTTTTAAGATCACCATTATATTGCTGAAGTTTCGGCTTTCCTTTATACCTCGATATACCAGGTAAGTAATCAACAGATTAATCACAAGAGCAGGCAGATCTAAAATAATTTTTAAACTCCCTATCAACGGCGCTGTATTCCATGCTGTAAACTGTTCTCCATCCAAAGCACCGCCAGCCACGGCACTTTGCGCTTCTTTATAACTTGTAGTAAGCCACGCAGGAATATCCATTCCGCACCTTGATAAGAAAGAAGTAAAATAATCACTCCAGCTAAAAGCAACATAGATATTACCAATGCTGTATTCCATAATTAAAGCCCAGCCAATGATCCAGGCAAACAACTCGCCAAAACTTGCGTAGGCATAGGTATAGGCGCTGCCGGCTACGGGTATACGACTGGCAAATTCGCTGTAACAAAATGCGGTAAAGGCACAGGCAATGGCCGTAATAATAAACAATACCACCACCCCTGGTCCGCCATTAAAAACAGCGCCGCCCAAACTGCTGAAACTTCCTGCCCCCAATATTGCAGCGATTCCAAAAAAGGTAAGGTCTTTTACTGTTAGTACTCTCTTTAATCCGCCGCCACCATGTGGATCGTCGCTGCCTTCAGCTAAAATATTTTCAATCTTCTTTGTGCGGAATAAAGAATTACTCATGTTAGTTTTGTTTAAGAAAAAGTAAATTAAGAAAATATTTTTACTTGTAACAATCCGGAGAAGAAATACCAATTGATATGCAGTATCCGCCTGGGCCTTTGAAGAGATTTTGGCAGTTCTAAATTTTCAAACACACAAACTCATCAACTCTCCCTCACCATTAAATACTCCGCCAATTCCATTAAAGGTTTTTTACGAACAGCTGTCACCGCCGTATCTTCCAAATGCTGCAGCGCCGTTTTAAAATAATTTTCTTTTAATTCTTTAGCCCATTCATCCACCTTACATTTTTTAAAAATGGCCAGAACTTTTTCTACTTTATTAGCAGGATTTGTAGTCATCAGTTGCAGTAATGCTTCTTTGTCAGATACGGAAGCCGCTTCCATGGCCTGTATCATCAGGAAAGTTTTTTTATTGGCGAGGATATCTCCGCCTACCTGTTTGCCAAATTTTGCAGGATCACCAAAAGCATCCAGGTAATCATCCTGCACCTGGAAGGCAATACCGAGATTTTTTCCAAACTCATATAAATGTCCCTGGCTGCCCAAACCGGCACCCCCTAAAATAGCACCCAGTTGTAAACTTGCTGCTACCAGCACAGAAGTTTTGAGTGTGATCATTTTTACATAATCATCAAAACTTACGATATCCATTTTTTCAAAATCCATATCCAGCTGCTGGCCTTCGCAAACCTGGCTGGCAGTTACATTAAATAAGTGCAATACTTTCTGCAGGTTGGATGGATGTATCTTATTTAAATTTTCATACGCTTTTACAAACATTACATCTCCTGCCAGTAATGCAGTTGATTCGCCATACTTAGTATGTACCGTTTGCATACCGCGGCGTACCGGCGCCTTGTCCATAATATCATCATGTATTAAACTGAAATTATGAAACAGTTCAATTGCAGTTGCAGCGTGATAGGCATCTTCGTTGATATCATCAAAGAGCTCGTTCGCCAGTAGCACACAAACCGGGCGGATGCGTTTACCACCAATACCTAAGATATATTGTGCAGGATCGTATAATGTTGCAGTGTGGTCCGGAAAATGGCGCACATTAAATCTTTCTTCAAATAGCTTCGACAATTCTAAAAAACTATGCATGCGCTATTGCTTCTTTTTTGGTTTTGCTTTTTCTTTTACGGCAGGTTTTACAATTTCTTTAGCAGGGCCTTTTGCAGCTTTACTTACCGTGGGCACCCATTGATAATCCAGCTGGCGTCTTCCTAAATTGGCAGACACTACTTTTATCATCACCTTATCTCCCATCCTGAATTTACGTTTGGTACGTAATCCCACCAATGCATAATCCGTTTCATCCAGCCTGAAATCATCATGCTCACTCAGGTCCCTTACGGTAACCATGCCTTCACATTTATGTAATACCGTTTCTACAAAAAAACCAAATGAAGCTACACCACTGATGATACCTTCAAATTCTTCGCCCAGGTATTGCTGCATAAATTCCACCTGTTTGTATTTATTGCCCGCACGTTCTGCTTCCATCGCTTTACGTTCCCTTTCGCTGCAATGCTTACACTTCTCCTCCATCTTCTTATCCAGCTTCAGGTTCTTATCCAGGCATTCCTGTAAAATGCGGTGCACCATTACATCGGGATAGCGGCGAATGGGTGAAGTAAAATGACAGTAATGTTCAAACCCCAACCCATAGTGCCCGATATTGGCCGATGTATAAATGGCTTTGGCCATGGTGCGTATGCCCAGTTGTTCCAGTACATGCTGCTCAGGTTTCCCTTGTACTTCTTTCAGCATTTTATTGAAAGAGGCTGCTACGGCAGCTTCATCATGCATATTAAATGTGTACCCGAATTTTTTCGCAAACGCAACAAACGGTTTCAGTTTTTCATCATCGGGTGTATCGTGTATGCGGTACGGGAATGGTATCGGTTGCTTATTGATCTTGATCTTGGCAATATATTCTGCTACCGTTCTGTTGGCCAGCAGCATGAATTCTTCGATCAGTTTATGCGCTTCCTTACTTTCTTTAATTACAATGCCCAGGGGTTTACCTTTTTCGTCTAACTTAAACCGTACTTCCTGCGAAGAAAAATTAATAGCGCCGTTTCTAAATCTTTCCCTGCGGAATTTTTGCGCCAGGTCGTTCAGTAATAAAATGGGTTTGTGATGCAGTCCGTCTTTATTTTCAATGATCTCCTGCACTTCTTCATAAGTAAAACGGTGGTTACTGTGAATGATCGTTCTGCCGATCCAGCTGTGTTTTATTTCTGCCCGGTTATTGATCTGGAAAATAGCAGAGAAAGTATACTTATCCTCGTTAGGACGAAGGGAACACAATTCATTGGAGATCCTTTCCGGCAACATCGGGTTCACCCTGTCGGGTAAATATACACTAGTGGCTCTTTCGTAAGCCGATTTATCCAATACAGAGCCGGGTTGTACAAAATGACTTACATCAGCAATATGCACCCCGATCTCGTAATTACCGTTGTCTAAATTCCTTATGGAGATCGCATCATCAAAGTCCTTTGCATCTGCAGGGTCAATCGTAAACGTTAGTATATCGCGGCAGTCTTTTCGCTTTTTTAATTCCTCCCTGGTGATGTTTTCCGAAAGACTGTGCGCAGCCTTCATCACTTCATCATCAAAGCCAATGGGAAAACCACTATCGATCAATAATTCCTTCATGGCAAAATCATTCATATCCTCTGCCTTTATCACATTCACCACTTCCCCTTCAGGTTTTTTATCGTCCTTATTCCATTGGGTTAATTTTACCACTACCCTGTCGCCATCAGTTGCGCCATTCAATTTTTCCAATGGCACAAAAAAATCGGGCATGGGTTTTTCGGTATCCGCAGAAAAGAAAGCAAATGTTTTACTTACCTGTAAATTACCGATAAATTCTGCCTGTTTTCTTTCCACCACTTCTGTGATCCTTCCTTCGATGCGTTTACCCGGCATGGTATGTTTATCGATCTGCACTTTAACGGTATCGCCATGAAACGCCCGGTTAAAATCGTTGGGCCTTACCAATACATCTTTTTCCATACCCTCTACTGCTACAAAGCCAATACCACTTCTTGAAATATCCAATGTTCCTTTTACCGTTTTCACCTGTGATGAACTTTTGGATGACTTATTACTTTTACTCATAATTTTTTCTTTATACCTGCCAAACATTCTCCTGTTTCCTTATGCACCGGATCATATCCAATCCTTTTTTAACAGCAAACCATTGGGAAACGTTTATCGAAGCCTGGCAAAACTTTATTTTCTGTGCTTCTATGCCTTATTGGCAATCTTGCAAAATATCCTGCAATGTACCAACAAATTGCTACATTCGAAAAAAAGCATCCTGTTGTCACTCACTAAAAAATCGTCCAAACGCATTATTACCAAAACGATATGGATCTTATCGCTCGTAAGTTTGTTTACTGATGTTGCCAGCGAAATGCTTTACCCGATCATGCCGCTCTTCTTAAAACAAATTGGTTTTGGTGTAATTTTTATCGGCATCCTGGAAGGTATTGCAGAAGCAGTGGCTGGTTTAAGCAAACCCTATTTTGGAAAATTAAGTGATGTTAAAGGAAAACGTTTGCCCTTTGTACAACTGGGTTATGGGTTAAGTGCCCTCAGTAAACCGATGATGGCTTTATTCGTTTTTCCGTTATGGATCTTTTTTGCAAGAACACTTGACCGCCTGGGCAAAGGCATAAGAACCGGGGCCAGGGATGCTTTATTAAGTGATGAAGCAACGCCTGCAACAAAAGCCACCGTTTTTGGTTTTCACCGCAGCCTGGATACATTGGGCGCCGTTATCGGGCCGGCCATTGCTTTGTTATATTTATATTTTCATCCGGGCAATTATAAAGCACTTTTTCTGATCGCATTTGCTCCCGGGCTGTTAGCCATCGTTTGTACTTTACTAATTAAAGAAAAACCTAAACCCCTAAACCCTAAACCCCTAAACTCAAACCCTCCTGGTCTTTTCAGCTTTATCAGTTACTGGAAAAACAGTTCTCCCCAATACAAAAAACTCGTTTTGGGTTTATTGGTTTTTGCTTTATTCAACAGCAGCGATGTTTTTTTATTATTAAAAATGAAAGAAAGCGGCCTGGATGATATTGCGGTGATAGGGATATACATTTTTTACAATTTTATATATGCCTTACTGGCTTATCCTGCAGGTATACTTGCAGATAAACTGGGATTAAAAAAAGTTTTTCTTTTTGGTCTCTTCATCTTTGCAGTGGTATACATTGGTTTTGCATTCAATCATAACATTATCATTTTTATTATCCTGTTTGCATTATATGGTTTGTATGCAGCAGCTACAGAAGGTATTTCAAAAGCATGGATCAGTAACCTGGTAGATAAAAGCGAAACAGCCACCGCTATCGGCACCTATAGCGGTTTTCAAAGTATTGCTGCTTTATTGGCGAGCAGTATCTGCGGTTTGCTCTGGTATAATTTTGGAGGATTAACTACCTTTTTAATTACCGCAGCAATAACGATCATTGTTATTTTATATTTATCAAGCCACCGGAATTTTAATCCGGCATCTTCTTCTTAACGTTTAAATAGATTCCCTAACTTTATTAAAAAAAATACATGTATTCATACGATACCGTAACAGCCGCACTTAAAGATTTAAAAGCAAGGGGATTTACCGTAGATTTTAATATTGCCTTTGATAAGATCATTTGTACTGATAATAAGATCTGTTTAAATCCTTCGGAATTTGAAATCACTGAAGTGTACCGCTTTGAGGGTGATACCAATCCCAGCGATGAAGATGTGGTATATGCCATCGAGTCCAAAGATGGAAAAGTAAAGGGCAGCATGAGCAGTGCTTTTGGTACTTACGCCGAAACCATTTCCAACGACATGATACAGAAACTGTCGATGCACAAATAATTTATTCATTTACCATAGATAAAGATTGCTATGCCAGCTGCATTCAACAGGAGAAATTTTATTAAGACCACCGCTCTTACCGGTGCGGCATTAACCTTCAATCATTCTATCAAAGCATTTTCCACTGTAAAAAAAGATACCGTGCGTATCGGCATTATCGGTACCGGTCTGCGTTCGCACGAACATATGGGTAATTTTTTACAACGCGATGATGTGCAGATCACGGCCATTGCCGATCCGCAGCAACGCAGTATTGATGAAGCGTTGAAAATATTCAAACAATATAACCGTCCCCAACCTGCCATTTACAAAAACGGCGATCATGATTATAAAAATTTATTGAAACGGGATGACGTAGATGCCGTGATGATCTGCAGCCCATGGGAATGGCATAGCATACAGGCCATTGATGCCATGCATGCCGGAAAGATACCCGGCGTGGAAGTGTGTGGTGCCATTACCGTGCAGGAATGCTGGGATGTGGTAAACGCTTCTGAAAAAACAACCATCCCGGTAATGATGATGGAGAACGTTTGTTACCGCCGTGATATTATGGCCGTATTGAACATGGTGCGCAAGGGGATGTTTGGAGAATTATTACATGGCCAGGGTGGTTACGAGCATGACTTACGTGGCGTTTTATTCAATGATGGCATTACCCCTTACAACAGTGGTGTGGAGTTTGGCAAAAATGCCTATAGCGAAGCACAGTGGCGCACCGAACATAACAAGAACCGTAACGGTGAACTGTATCCCACACATGGATTAGGCCCGGTTGCGGTAATGATGGATATCAATAAAGGTAACCGGTTAACCAGGCTCTCTTCTATTGCCAGCAAGGCAAGAGGTTTACATAAATATATTGTGGCGCATCCTAAAGGCGGTGCCAGTCATCCCAATGCTAAAGTAAATTTTAAGTGTGGTGATATTGTGAATACACAACTACAATGTGCCAATGGCGAAACTATTTTATTAACGCATGATGTATCTTCCCCCCGTCCTTATAATTTAGGTTTTCGGGTACAAGGCACCGAAGGACTTTGGCAGGATTTCGGAAGTGGCGGTAATACACAGGGCCATATTTATTTTCAGAAAGAGATGAACCATAGTCATAAATGGGATGACACCCAAAAATGGCTGGCCGAACATGATCACCCCTTATGGAAAAAATATGGCACACAGGCCGAAGGCGCCGGGCATGGCGGGATGGATTTTTTTGTAGACCATGCTTTTATTGAATGCATTAAACGTGGTACGCCGTTCCCGATGGATGTATATGATTATGCCACCTGGTATGCCATTACACCCCTCAGCGAAAAATCGATAATAGAAGGTGGTGCATTACAAAACATCCCGGATTTTACCAGGGGAAAATGGAAAACAACAAAGCAGATTTTTGCATTGAATGACGACTATTAGACCACTTTGCCCACTGGAGAAGATGTTAGCCAGGATGATGTTGTAGTTTAGCCCCGTCGGGGTGATATGTTGGTAGAACGAAAATATAAAATGTATTAAGTCCCCCAGGGACGACAGGCATATCACAAAATAATTATAGCCACAGAAAAAACATTACATGATCAACAGAAGAAAATTCCTGCAGCTTTCCGCATTAACCGCCCCATTGATCGCTGCCAAAAAATCAATGGCTAACGATTTCGAGGGTACGACAAAGCCCATTGTTGTTTCTACCTGGGATAGCGGCATGCCGGTAAATGCAGCCGCATGGAAGGTATTATCTGCCAAAGGCGGCCGTGCACTGGATGCTGTGGAAGCCGGAGCTATGCATATTGAGAACGAGATCAATTGCTGCGTGGGTTTGGGAGGTTACCCCGACAGGGATGGTATTGTAACATTGGATAGTTGTATTATGGATGAACACGCCAATTGCGGTGCTGTTGCCGGAATTGAAAGAATTAAACATCCTGTTTCGGTAGCAAGAAAAGTAATGGAACTAACGCCGCATGTTATCCTGGTAGGTGCAGGCGCGCAACAGTTTGCCCTGCAAAATGGCTTTACTTTAGAAAGTACTGAATTATCTGACGATGCAAAAAAAGCATATGCAGAATGGTTGAAGAAAAGTGAATATAAACCTGTCATCAATATCGAACAAAAACAAGGTAACGGTCCTTTTGCGCCTAATTTTTTTGAAGATGGAACAGCCAATCACGATACGATGGGACTGGTAGCTATGGATGCCAGCAGCAATCTAAGCGGTGCCGTTACCACAAGCGGTATGGCATTTAAATTACATGGCCGCGTAGGCGACTCTCCCATTATTGGTGCCGGGTTATTTGTAGACAATGAAATTGGAGCCGCCACCAGCAGTGGCACTGGCGAAGAAGTGATCCGGATCTGCGGAACACATTTGGTGGTGGAATTCATGCGCCAGGGGTTATCTCCCGAAATGGCCTGTAAAAAAGCCGTGGAAAGAATTGTAAAACGTGACCCGGGAAAAGCAAAAACATTACAGGTTGGGTTTTTAGCATTGAATAAAAAAGGACAATATGGTTGTTACGCTATTCAAAAAGGATTTATGATAAGTGTAAAAAGCGGTTATGAAAACCAGGTACACCAATCAAAATTTCTTATTTAAAAATTCACCGTTTAGCTAATGCGAATCGGGGTTCTCATTGAAAATTGGACATTGAATATTGATTATTGAACATTTGCTTATGGATTTCAAACTGGAAATAATCGCCTTCAATATAGAAAGCTGCGTAATTGCACAAGCTTCCGGTGCCAACCGCATTGAGCTTTGCGTAAATCCCGGCGATGGGGGTACTACTCCTTCATATGGTTTTATTAAAGCTGCCCGGGAAATATTACAGGTAGAATTGTATTGCATGATCCGGCCCCGCGGTGGCGATTTTTTTTACAGCGATGCCGAATTTGAAATTATGAAAGCGGATGTTATAACCGCAAAAAAACTGGGTTGTGATGGCGTGGTAATTGGCATGTTGAACAAAGATGGTTCGGTAGATACCGCACGTTGTAAAAAACTGGTGGAACTGGCCTATCCCATGGGCGTAACTTTTCAGCGGGCATTCGATAGGGTAAACGATCCGTTTAAAGCGCTGGAAGCTGTAATTGAAACGGGTTGTGAAAGACTATTAACCAGCGGACTGGTACCCAGTTGCCTGGATGGCGCTCCGTTAATTGCCCAATTGATACAACAAGCCAATGAAAGGATCGTTATTATGCCGGGCAGCGGACTACGTTCGTCCAATGTAATTGATGTGGCCCGTATCACCGGCGCAGGAGAATTCCATACTTCTGCAAGGATATTTATTGATACCAATATGGATTTTGTGGTGCCAGGCATGGAAGAAGACCTGAAAAACGTGATTGTGGATGGAGAAGAAGTAAAAAAACTGGCCGGTTTACTTAAAAATTACCAGCAGGTATAGGCTCATGCAACTTTTTTCAACAAAAAAATGCCTTACCGGTAAACTTTATGGTTACTTTAAGCATCTATCGGTATTAAAATAAAATAGCTGTAGTAATTTTATCGGGAATGCAATTAGCAAAAAAAATCATACCATTTAAATTCCTTACCCTATTACTTTTTGTACTGTTCAGTACAAAAAGTAATACTTTACTGGCGCAAACAGGTACGGGTACGGGAGTTAACGATACTATCCTGGTAGCATTTGTGATATACAACGGCGATACCATGGAAGCTAAAAACCTGGATGCAGTGGCTGTTTACAGTCGCCTTACCCGGGCACAAATGAATGCCAATGCCAAGTGGACAAGATTAAGAAATGCAGTATATGTTACTTATCCCTATGCCAAACGTGCGGGGATGGTCTTAAATGATATTAACCAAAATTTAGCCGGCGTTACCGACAAGGAAAAACGTAAAGAATACATCAAATCCCGGGAAAAAGAACTGAAAAAAGAATTCACCGATCCGCTTACCAATCTATCGGTTTACCAGGGCAAGGTATTGATGAAACTCATCAACCGCGAAACGGGCAATAACTGTTACGACATCATTAAAGAATATAAAGGCGGGCTTACTGCAAGGGTATATCAAACGGTAGCCTTCTTTTTCAGTACCAGCTTAAAACAGGCCTACGATGCTTCAGGCGATGATGCTGAAATAGAAAAAATTGTGTTGGAAGTACAGCGCATGTACCACTTCCCAAGTTAATCTATTCAGGTCCTTCAATGGTCACTACTTATTCGGCATTGACCATTCACTATCAACTTTCGCCATTCCTCTTTCCTTCCAGTTGAAATTATGACACTACTACAACAGTTTAACACATCTTACTACTTCAAAACTGCTTAAAATAGACTACCTTGCAGCCAGAAATTTTGATTTAAGAATGAAGTTAGACCTACTTGCCTTTGGTGTTCATCCTGATGATGTTGAATTGAGTTGTGCAGGGGTGTTACTGGTAGAGAAATTAAATGGCAAAAAGACTGGTATTATAGATCTTACTCAAGGCGAACTGGGCACCAGGGGTTCGGCTGAAACCAGGAAACTGGAAGCAGCAGCAGCAGCAAAAATTTTAGGCGTGGAAGTCAGGGAAAATTTAGGTATGGCAGATGGCTTTTTTAAAAATGATGAAGCTCATCAGCGCCAGGTGATTACGGCATTACGAACCTATCAACCCGAAATTATTTTATGCAATGCTCCCTCCGATCGCCATCCCGATCATGGTCGTTCTGCAAAACTGGTAGCTGATGCGGCGTTTTTATCCGGCTTAAAAAAAATTGAAACTGTGGCTGATGGGGTAATTCAACACCAATGGCGCCCCAAATACGTATTCAATTATGTGCAGGATAAATTTTTGCAACCCGATTTTGTGATAGATATAACAAATGTGTTTGAGCAAAAGATTGCGGCAATAAAAGCATACGGTACACAGTTTTATAATACCGAAAGTAATGAACCGCAGACCTATATCTCCACACCGGATTTTTTAGACAGTGTGGTATACCGGCATAAGTGGTTTGGCAAAATGATTGGTGTAAAATTTGCGGAAGGGTTTATCACAGAAAAGATGATCGGCTTTGATAATTTTGACGCCCTCATAAAAAATAATACTTAAAATAATTTATAAATATCTCATCATGGCAACTCCCAAATTTTTAAATGTAGCAGGCTCCACTTTTCATAAGGAACTAAAGAAAAGGGTGAATGACTATTTTACCAACGCACAAAAACCTGCTACCGGTAATTTTGGCCTGCATTTTAAAGCTATTCTTTTCTGGAGTTGTTATGTATTTCTTTATTTCCATGTGGTATTCTTTACACCTCCAACATGGGTAGCCATCATAGAATGTGTTTTAATGGGAGGCTTAACAGCAGCCATTGGTTTTAACGTAATGCATGATGGCGGTCATGGTAGTTTCAGCAACAGTAAATTCTGGAATAAGATCGCGGCATTTTCTGTAAATGCATTAGGTGCAAGTGCCATTATGTGGAATAATAAACATAATATTATTCACCATACGTATACCAATATTGATGGTATAGATGATGATATCGAGATCAAGCCGATGCTGAGGATGTGTGAAACACAAAAAAAATACAAGATCCATCGCTACCAGCATATTTATGTTTGGTTCCTGTATACTTTTTTATTGATCATCTGGGTTTTTGCAACTGACTATACCAAGTATTTTAAAAAGAAAGTGGGTACTGTTGCTATCAAAAAAATGAGCACTTTTGAACATTTTGCTTTCTGGATAGCCAAAGCAGGTTATGCATTTATGATGATCGCCCTGCCGATTTACCTGTTAGGCTTTGTACAATGGTTGCTGGGCTTTTTGATCATCGCTATGTTTGCAGGCTTTATTCTCAGCGTAGTATTTCAACTGGCACATACGGTAGAGGAAACAGCTTTTCCTGTTGCTGTCTCAGATATGGCCAAAGTAGATACTGAATGGATCGAGAACGAATGGGCGATTCACCAGATTGAAACCACTGCCAATTTTGCTACAAGAAACAAATTGATCTCATGGCTGGTGGGAGGTTTAAATTTCCAGATAGAACATCATCTTTTTCCAAAGATCTCTCACGTACACTACCCTGCTATCAGTAAGATCATTAAACAAACCTGTATGGAATACGGGGTTAAATATATTGAATTCAGAAAAATGAGACATGCAGTAGTATCGCACACCCTACACCTGAAAAGAATGGGAAGAGCATAATTATTGCTGTTATCATCGTAAGGCCTTTTTATTCTCAATAATTGTTGACAATAAAAAGGCTTTTTCATAACCGGTATTATTACCACAAAAATATTTTTATGGCGCAAACATGGCATGATAAACATGAACAAACACTTGGTTTCGGAGATAAAGTAGCCGATGCTGTTGCCAATGGAATGGGTTGCTGGAAATTTATTATCTGGCAAACCATTTTTGTAATATTATGGATGGCGCTTAATATTACAGCTTACGTTAAACATTGGGATGTGTATCCTTTTATTTTATTGAACCTTATCTTTTCTACACAGGCGGCATATGCTGCTCCCATAATCATGATGGCACAGAACCGCCAGTCGGACAGGGACAGGATACAGGCACAAAACGATTATCAAACCAATATCGACGCCAAGCAGGAAATAGAAGCATTACAGTTGCACCTTAGTAAAATAGAGACTGAAAAACTAGATAAGATTATTATAATCCTTCAGGAAATGAGGAATAAACAACAATAGTGTGGTAGAAGCATCGTTTATTGATTTCAAATTATTTATATAATTCCTGTTTCCTTAAATTTGCCTAACAAACAAAAAAGATGAGTGAAGAAAAGAGTTTAAATTTCATTGAAGAAATTATTGAATCCGACCTGGAAGCTGGTAAACATACCACTATCCTTACCCGTTTTCCTCCCGAGCCCAATGGTTATTTACATATCGGCCACGCCAAATCTATTTGCCTCAACTTTGGTTTGGGTTTAAAGTATGGTGGTAAAACCAACCTTCGATTTGATGATACCAACCCGGTTACCGAAGAAACAGAATATGTAGACAGTATAAAAGCTGATATCCGCTGGCTGGGTTTTAGCTGGGCCAATGAATTTTATGCTTCCGATTATTTTGACCAGTTATATGCATTTGCCGTAGACCTGATACAGAAGAACCTTGCTTACGTAGATGATCTTTCTGCCGAAGAGATTGCCACTTTAAAAGGCACTCCAACAGAAGCAGGTAAAGACAGTCCCTTCCGCAACAGGAGCACCGAAGAAAACCTGTTACTCTTCACGCAAATGAAGGAAGGCAAATTTAAAGATGGTGAAAAAGTGCTGCGTGCAAAAATAGACATGGCGCATGTAAATATGCTGATGCGAGACCCGATCATTTACCGTATCAAGCATGCCCATCATCATCGCACCGGCGATACCTGGTGTATTTACCCGATGTATGATTTTGCACACGGGCAAAGCGATAGTATTGAAAACATCACCCATAGTATCTGTACACTGGAGTTTATACCTCACCGTGATTTGTATGACTGGTGTATAGAAAAGCTTGGCATCTTCCCTTCTCACCAATATGAATTTGCAAGATTGAATATGACCTATACGGTAATGAGCAAGAGAAAATTATTGCAACTGGTGAATGAAGGTTATGTAACGGGATGGGATGACCCAAGAATGCCCACACTAAGCGGTTTTAGAAGAAAAGGATATACGCCTGAAAGTATACGCAGTTTTTGTGAAAAGATCGGTGTAGCTAAAAGAGAGAATTTAATTGATATCAGTTTACTGGAATTCTGTTTACGAGAAGAGTTAAACAAAACAGCGTTAAGGGTAATGGCTGTACTGGATCCTGTAAAACTGATCCTCACCAATTATGAAGATAATAAAACTGAAGAATTGCTGAGCGAGAACGGCCCCGAAGAAAGTATGGGAACACGCATGGTTCCTTTCAGCAAAGAATTGTGGGTAGAAAGAGAAGACTTTATGGAAGTTCCTGCAAAAAAATGGTTCAGGCTGGCACCCGGCGCCATAGTAAGATTGAAAAGCGCTTACGTGGTACAATGTGATAGTTTTACCAAAGATGATAACGGAAATGTTACGGCCATCTATTGTACTTATTTACCCGAAAGTAAAAGCGGGGGCGAGAACAGCGGCATGAGTGTAAAAGGAACCATTCATTGGGTAAGTGCGGCACATGCATTGCCCGCCGAAGTAAGATTATATGACCGTTTATTTAAAGCAGAAAACCCTGCAGCAGAGGAAGGTGATTTTAAAGATAATATCAATCCTGATTCTTTACAGGTGATCAATACAGCTTATATAGAGCCTTCTTTGAGCAATGCCACAGCGGCAACACGCTACCAGTTTTTACGCAAGGGATATTTTTGTCTCGACAAGGATAGTACCAGCAAAAATCTGGTATTCAACCGTACGGTTACACTAAAAGATGCCTGGGGTAAAGAAGTGAAGAAAAACTAAGGTGTTGATTTTTTTTCGGTTGGTTCTATCTTCATATTAGGGAACACAGCAGCCAGTAATATCAATACGGTAGAGAATAACATAATAAATATCCCCGCCCTTTTTTCGGGGCAGTAAGCATTGTAGCAGGAAGTAAAAAGTATATAGGTCCTGATAGCATAAGCAAATGTAAAGGCACTTAAAAAAAGATTGGTACGCTTGGCCCATATCCTGGGTAACAGCATCAATATCAAAATAAGTACTCCAAAAAAAACTAAAAATTTCCCGGGCCTTCCATACCTGTATTCATAAGAAAAGAAACCCGTAAATGTTCGCTGGGTCTCACTGGCAATATGGTTATCGGCATAATAAGCCCAGGGTAAAAAGCAGGAAATAATTAAACTAATGCAGGCTGCAATTCCAATCCAGGATAACATCTTTGCGTTCATATACCGGTTAATTGAAAGCGCCCCGGTAATTTACGGGGCGATTTTTTGAAACGTAAAGATAAGTATTTTTTAAGTGGTCAGTAACAACCCCAATATCGCATTTTTAAAATTCCTCGGTTTTCATATTTTCCTTTTAAAGCAAATTATAAAAAATTTATTCGGGCACCCCATTACAGCCATTACCCATGTTTAAAATATAAGTGTTTTTAAAACGTCTACCTGCTAAATAAAGAAAACCGATGGGAAGAAAACAGTGCCTGCTGATTTAATGCTCCGGCATAAGGGCAAAGGTTTACTTTTTCCGGAATAATTTGGAAAAAGCCCGCTATGCTTAAGTATAGTGATGCCCTTGAACAAATTGTGTTTGTATCTTTAATACCGAAAAGCTACCTGGCTAAAAACAGCTGTATTACAATGAAGGCAACCAACATAATACCTGCACTCACCATTGCCGATGTTATTGCAGATACCGGCCGGAAAAAAGCGGTGAATAATTTTCATGTTTTTAAGTTTGATGAATTTACAAAAGAAAAAAAAAGGCTTCATCCCATCCGGTTAGATCATTTTATGATCCTGCTTACACTTGACGGATCATCCAAACTGCGCATGAACCTGGAGGAACATACCACGCAAAAAAACAGCCTGCTGGTATTTACCCCTAATGTAATCGTTGAATTTTTAGAACATCATACACTTTCCTTCATTGGCATTGGTTTTACTCCGGAATTCCTCGCCATGTCGGGGCTGCATAAAAAATATATCGATGCCTTTACTTTCTTTTCTTCCAACAGCGAACCTCATTTTAATTTAACTGACGAAGAGGCTGACAATCTTGCCCAGCTATTATATTTATTGCATAAAAAAGATCATTCCGAAACCGAGCATCCTTTCAGGGAAGAAGTGATCTATCATGGCTTCAATCTCTTTCTTTTTGAACTGGCTGCCATAGCAGGAAGGCAACGGGATAATAATACGCTTAAACTTACCCGTAAGGAAGATATCCTGTTGCGTTTTATGCGGGCACTGGCCGATCATTTTAAAGAAGAAAGAAGTGTACAGTTTTATGCTGACCTGCTGTATATTACACCCAAACATCTTACAAAAAATATTAAAGAGCTTACCCGTAAAACCTGCAGCGAACTGATTGATGATATGGTAATTATGGAAGCTAAAGTATTGTTACACGATCCGGCCCTATCCATTGCTAACGTTGCCGACCACCTTCACTTCAGCGACCAGTTTTTTTTCAGCAAATTCTTCAAAAAGCACACTGGCTTTTCCCCTTCAGAATATAAAAAAAATATGTAGCTTGCTGCCTGTTCTACTGCATTATTTTAATTTCGCTTGCTAAAAGCTGTATTTTTAATACCTGCAGACATATTTATACTACTTTTAAACATTTACTTGCGCCGTTTTTTTTACGAATTTTATGGTTGATTTTAAAAAATGAATTCATGGAGAAATTTAGCAAATTGATGGAGCATAAAACCGTACTGATTGCTGGTGGCAGTAGCTGCCAGGGTGCAGGGATCATACGATTTTTTTTAAAACAATCTGCTACGGTAATAGCTCCTGTTAAAAGTTTGAATGAGATCAATAAATTAAAAGCCTGCGCCGATTCTATTAAACAAGGCAGCCTGATTACACAACTTACCGATATGCCGGATTATGATGAGGCATTTGATATAGCAGAAGCCATCACCGAAAAATACGGCAAAATAGATATTGGTATTTCCATCTTTAATAGTATCCCTTGCAATAAAAGTCTTACCAACATTCATATCAACGACTGGCAGAAAATGCTGGACTACGAATTAACGCCTTTCTTTTTATGTGCACGGATTATATTGCAGAGTATGAAGCTGTGCAGGGATGGTTTGTATATAAGTGTATGCGATAGTAACTTTTTTGAACAGCAGTCAACTGCACCTTTATCAAAAGTAGCTTCCTGTTTAAAAATGGAAATGTCTAAAACATTTGCTGAAGAAACCAGGAATTACAATGTAAGGTACCATCATTTGTGGATCGAATCTCCTTTTAAAAACAATCTGTTTCCTGCTGACGATAGTTGTACGCCCGACCCAGAAACTATCGGTAGCCAGATCATGAATATCTATTTCAAAAAAGATATCCCTGACAATGTATTCCAGTTGATACCTGATGTATCTACGATAGAATGATCAACTGATCTTGCTGAGAAAATTGCTATATAATAAATTGATTTGTTTGTTGCGCAGTAAAATTTTCTCCAGTAACACAATTCCTGTAACAGCACATACTATTCCTGCTATCACATCCAGCACATAATGGTGACTGGTATATATTGCGGCAAACCAGATGCCGAGCATCACCAACACAAAAAAGATATTGATGGCACCCAGCTTATTTTTTATTCCATAATACAAAACAATAACAGGGTAGGCAGAATGAAGCGAAGGCATAGCCGCAAATACGTTGGAGCTTTTAGCATACAGTGATTTAAAAATACGCACATTAAAAAGTTGATCAAAACGATCAAGGCCTGCCGTATTACCTTTTGTATTTCCAATAAAGTCAAACCCATGCTGCTGTACATACCATGGTGGTGCAGCAGGATAAACATAATAAATAACAAAGCCCATCATATTCACGAGAAAAAAACACAGGGCAAAAAGCAGGAATTGTGATTTGTTTTTATAAAATAAATACCCGGCAAATAATAATGGAACCGGTACCCAGCATAAATAAAAAAAACCGGCGAGTGCATCCAGTAATGTACTGGTATGTTGCAACCAGAATTCATTAGGTGTAAGTACTACTTCATTAGTTTGTATGCCAAACAGGTATTGCTCTGCCTTATATAAACTTCCAATGTGCACCTGGCTAAAATTATAATTGGGAAAAGCCTTCATGCTGTCGAAAATGATCCAGTATATAATGAAGATGGAAAAACCGGTAATAAATTTTCTTGTAACAACAGATGAATAATACATTACATTAAACAGTATGGCTAAAAAAAGCTGGTCCGTTTTATAACCAATCAACAAATACGATAATAGCAGGTAGACTATTGTTATAGCAGATGTGACAACAATAGTCCTTGGTAAAAAGAAATCATTTTTTTTAACTGCTGCTTCGCTCATATTTTTCTTTTGTATTAAAGCCGGATCGTAAAATAATATCCCATAAAGATGAACTTACACCATAGCCTTTGCTGGCATCGCCATAATGATGCAACATATGGTGTTGCTTTACTTTTTTCATCAGGCTGCTTTTAAAATTATAATGATGCATGGCATAGTGCAACATATCGTAGATTAAATAGCCGGTAATAAATCCCGCAAAAAATGCAAACAGGTTGGCCTTTATGGAGAAGAACAATGTAAACAGGAAATAAAAACCTGTAGCCAAAGGTATACTTGCCGACGGTGGCATTACCAGTCTTTTTGCATCACGCGGATAATCGTGGTGCACACCGTGAAAAATAAAATGCAACCGCTTCCCCCAACCTGATGAAGGCACAAAGTGAAAAACATAACGATGCAACAGGTATTCAGTGGCTGTCCATACCAACAATCCCACTGCGAAATACAACACAAAATAAATAATGCTGATATTTTGAGCAAACGCCTTCACTGAAAATACCAGTACTACGGGAATATAAACAAATAATGGCACACTGAAATGTACCTTAGAGAAAAATTCCAGCAACCTGTTATTGAACATTTTAACAGATGCCTCGCTGTTGGATACATAATTCTTTTTCATGACTGCATGATTGAAAATTATTTCACTTTTATTTGTTCGGTCGTTTCCTTACCGGTAGCAAGATCGACTCCCTTAAATTCAACATACTCCACGTTTGGCGACCAGAATGTGCCGCCATTGATCTGGATAAAGATCCGCTTTACCAATACGGTTTTATTATTAACAACAGTAAATACATAGTAGGCATTGTTGGATGCTTTTTTTAAATACAATACCTTTTTCTTGTACGCAACGATATGCATTTCATAATAATCCTTACCTAATGATTTTGTTTTTATGCCATACGCAAAATGACGTTGTATATAACTTAATTCTGCCTTTTGCCCCTGCTCGGTATACCGCAACCAGTATACATGAATGGGTTCTTCGCTATTGAGTACACCATTCTCGTAATTCAATTCATATACAATCGTATTGGTATTAGGCGTACGTTGCAGGTAGAACATCATTTTACCATCTTCTGGTGGTACAGGAAATATTTTCGTTTCCTGCGCAATTGCGCCAGTCGCAATTAATAACAATATTACTGCCAGTGTATTTTGCATACTCAATATCTTTCTCATCTTACTATTTCACTTAAACAACTACGAAGCTGGTAAATAATAATCATGTTCCGCCTCCAGCTTTTTATGTAACGATAACATTTGTTGTATTCTTTCTTCCTCTGCTTTTTTCTCCAGTGCTTTTTTGGCGTCCATCAATCTTTTAATGGCCGTAAAGTTGGTCAACACTGCCATTACGGTAAGCGGAATGGTGAATACCGACATGGTTTCAAAAACATGAAAGGGTATTCCCGGGATAAACAACTTATAATTATTGCCAATTATGGTTGACGTAATATAAGCTGCAATAGCCGACACAGCAATCAATACAATCCTTTCCGGTCTTTGCATGAGGCCGCCTTTATTTTCAATACCTAAACCTTCGCTACGTGCCCTAGTATAGCTCACCATCATAGAACCGATTAATGCTATAAATGCAAAAAGAGAACTGAAAAAATAATGATGGGCTACCAGGTAATAACAAATACCCAGGAAAAGTACCAGCTCACTGTACCTGTCCAGTACAGAATCGAATAAAGCGCCAAAAGTGCTACTCATATTTCCCAAACGGGCTACCTGGCCATCCAGCATATCAAACAATCCGGCAAATAATACCAGCCCTCCTGCCCAACCGATATAACTAAAATCGCCACGGTTACCTTCTTCTGCGCCTAATATAAAAATAACAGCCACCCCAATATTTAAGACCAGGCCGGTAAGTGTGATCCCATTGGGTGTAAAACCAATCTTAATTAATCCTCTTACCAATGGATTGATAATTTTATAAATCCATTGTTGCAGCTGATCTCGTATTAATTTCTTTTCCATAAAATTGTTTTATACTAAAAATCAAATTTAAATCGTCCCCTTATCCCCCAGTCTGTTACCCCGGGATTATTGAGATAGGTCAGGCGTTTTACAAAATCCACCCTCAGCAATTTAAAAATATTGGCAATACCCACGCTTACTTCTACATAAGGGTCTTTATTTAAAGAAAAAGTGGTAGGCATCCCTGTTATGCCATCTTCGGGGAACTTAAATACCGATGCCGTTTTTGCAGGATTGTTTTCGTCCCTTATGCCACCATACAAAATTTTAGCGCTGGCTACTTCCCTCAATTTTAATTTTTTAAGTAATGGAATTTTATTAAAAATAAATCCATTCAAATAATAGTCGGTGCTAACGGATGCATAATGATCGCTCACAAATTCCATAAAGTTCATCAGGTTGTAAGAATTTAGCTGGTACGCATAAGTTTGATTGGCCCGGTGAATATTTAATAACGGATAAGGTACCTGGCCAAAGGTATTACCACCCTCTAAAACAATATCGGCATAACCAAATTGAGACAGGTAAACCCTTTTAAATATATTAAGATTAATGGCATGGTAATTATATTCTCCGTTCATTACTCCTTTTACTCCTGCTGTATAGCGTATTTTAAAGATGGGGTATTTATTAAAGATCGGGATACGGTACACTTTTCCCTGGTAAAATTGTTCATGTGGTGCCCAGCGCAATTCAGCCGACAATTCAGTTGTAGTAAGATCAGGCACCACATTGTATCCCATTATTCCCGGCTTTTGATACACGATACTTCCGGCAGTAGTTTGTTTCCAGTTTTTAAAGCCCAGCGTATAAGATACATTCTTACCAAACTCTTTTATGTACTCTACCTTAAAAATATTATTGTACAACCATTTATTGTTATCTCCCCTTTTAAAAGACAATAAAAAATTGTCTTCCTGTACAAACTGCAATTCCTGGCCCGGTATTTTGGTATCGTATTGATAGCTTACGCGTAAATAATTAAGCGGGTAAGAATAAATAGATTTATGGTTGAAGGAATAAGTAGCAGACAAATAATATTTTAATTTTTCATCCTTGAATCCATAAGCCACATAATTTTCCAGGTAGATATTTTTATTGAATTTTGGGGTCGTTCTACCACCCACACGTAGGCGAAAACCTTCCACGGGGTTAAAACTATAAAAAGCATTTACAGGACCTATTTCAAATTTTCCAAAAGATTTATACCCTGCCAGTAATAAGGTAGCGTAATCCATAAACCTTTTATACGACTTCATGTTCTGTAAACTATCGATATTGCTATACACTTTACTTTCTGATACAGAAAGTGGTTTATGCCGGTTACTCAGCCAAAAGCTGTCTGATATACTGGCAGGATCATTCACTACCACTTCTGATTTTCCTTCGTAAGTACTATCGGCTGCTGCCTGGTTAATAATGAAATTTTTATACGACACGGTTCTTTCGCCTACAACGCCACCTGAGTTTTTAGACAAGGCAAATTCTGCCAGCATATTACTTAAGGTTACGTGATACTTGCCGTCAGCGCCCTTTTCAAACTCCTGGTTTATTTTTAACTCTCTTGTCCAGTTTATGTTGGCTCTTTTACTGATAGACATATTGATCTTTTGAACAGCATAATTTCCATCCAGTGTAATAAACATGGTGCCTCTAAAAATCAGGTCGTTGGGATTGCGTGGGGTAAAATATAATCGTACCATTTTAATACCATCCACTTCTGTTGTATCACGTATATAAAAACGATAAAATGCTGGTGCTGCATCTGCGATGGGACTTAAGAACTGGTTACTTAAAATAGTGATATTATTGTCATACACATCAATATCAGCATACATCCTGTTCAGGTAAGTGCTGATACCGTCGTTATCTATAAATTCGCCATAGTTCACTTTTTTCTCACCCAGGATATAGATTTTTTCTTTCTCCGGATTTTTCCTGAAATATTTTTGCAATAATTTTTCCTGCAGGTAAACCGGCAGCAATGCCTTTCCTTCTACCTTACCGGTATCTTCATTTTCAAAAACGAAGCTGTAATTTTTCATGAATTTTTTCTTCAGCAATTTTTCAGGCTTTTGTGTTAAAGACAATTCCATCTTTTCGTATTGCTGGTACTGCACATAAGGATAAGCTGTAATGCGGTTACTGCTTTTATGATCGATCACCTGCCGTATCAGTTCCACTGCAGGATTATCCTTGTTTTTATATTTGCCTCTTTTATTTGATTTTACCACTACTTCCTGTAGTGCATTTAATTCCATATCCACATTTATTTCCTGCAGCTTACCTGCTACTACAGTTTTAGTAACGACCTTGTATCCTGCATAGGAATATTCAATAGTGGTTAATGCGGCATTGGTGGTAGATAAAGTATAGCTGCCGTCTTCATCACTTACCGCACCTTTATGATTTTTAAAGTACACACTTACAAATGCCATCGGTTTTAATGTAGCAGCATCCCGCACAATTCCTTTTATCACCGTTTGTGCATTTGCATATTGGGTAAACAGTGATAGAATACCAATGATCAATGCCTGTTGTATCGTTTTATAAATCGTCATGTTAGCTTTAATTTTTCCTGAACACATAATTCTTCTGTAGTGGATAATTATAGGCAACAGCTACCACCAACGCTGTTATCATTTTTGCAAAGGCGTAATGCATCAACCCGTAACTGTTTAGAAAATATAAGCCCAGTGCATTTAGTATTAAATTACCTGTCCATACTGCAGCATACTTATAGCCCTGGCTTATAGTGCTGTTTTGGGTTGCAGCAAAAGCCCAATACCGGGCAATCATAAAATTCAATATTCCGCCACAAACATTCCCCGTTACCCCTGCCAAAACAATATTGGTATCGAAAAAATATACCAGTGCTATTGTAACAGCATAATCAAAAAGGCTGGCAATTACGGAGGCGATATTGGCTTTAAAAAAAATATACATGTTAAAGTACTTTAGCCGCAACGATTACCTGTAGTAACAGCCAGGCATAGGCGCCCGCCAATACATCGTCTGCCATTACGCCCCAGCCGCCAGGCAACGATTCCGCTTTCCTGATACCGAATGGTTTTACAATATCAAAAAAGCGGAACAGCAGCAGCCCGGTGAGGATATATTTGATTGTAAGCGGAACAAATAACAGCGTGATCATCATTCCAGCCACTTCATCTATCACTATTTTATTATTATCATGCCCCCACTCCTTTTCCAAAACGTTTGCACTCCATACACCTGCAACCAAAATAACGGCGAGTAACAACAATTGCCATAATGCCGTATAGTATGCAGCTGCAAAAAATACAATAGTGCAATAAACTACTGCAGCAGCAGTGCCTGCTCCCCTGCCAATATACCCGATGCCGGCTGCAGTAGCTATTGACTTTTTCATACAGACGCGATAAGTTCCTCGTAATAATCCTGTCCTAGATGAGTGATCAAATCTTCGCCCATTATATACCGTAAGGTGTTTTGTAATTTTATCTGTTGTTTAAAAATATCATGCTCTGGCCTCAGTCCCTGTAATGTTTGCGGCGATTTAAAATAGAAGGATAACCATTCCTGCGTACCACTCATGCCCGAACGCATAGCCAGGTCGAGGAACAAGGCTAGATCCAATACCACCGGCGCTGCCAGGATAGAATCTTTACAAAGGAAATTGATCTTGATCTGCATGGCATAACCCAACCAGCCGAAGATGTCAATATTATCCCAGCTTTCTTTATTATCGCCATGCGGTGGGTAATATTCAATTCTTATTTTATGAAACACATCTCCGTATAATTCGGGGTTCACATCCGGTTGCAGGATATCTTCCAGCACGCCCATTTTAGAAACTTCTTTGGTTCTAAAATTCTCTGGGTTATTCAATACATAACCATCGCGGTTACCCAGTATATTGGTAGAGAACCAGCCACGTACTCCTAATGCCCTTGCCTGTAAACCTGGAGCCAGGATGGTTTTCATCAACGTCTGCCCGGTTTTAAAATCTTTGCCTGCAATGGGTGTTCCTGTTTCCAATGCCAGCTCTACCAACGCGGGAATATCACAGGTAAGGTTAGGTGCACCATTGGCAAAAGGTACCCCCAAACGAATGGCGGCATAAGCGTAGATCATGCTGGGAGAAATAAACGGATCATTATTTTTTAATCCCTGTTCAAAACTTTCGATGGTAGCATGTACACTGGTTTCTTCAATATATTTTTCTGTAGATCCACACCACACCATTACCACGCGGCTGCAGTCATGCTGTTCTTTAAAATTTTCAATATCATTCATTACTGCCTGGGCCAGGTCGAACTTGGTAGCGGCATTTTTAATATTTTTACCGCTTAAATTAGCCACGTAATTTTTATCAAATACCGCCGTCATAGGTTTGATCTTTTCCAGCTCCGGTTTGATGGCATTTAATAAACCTGGTTCCAGTACTTTTGCATTGACTGCTGCTTCATACACGTTGTCTTCGTAAATATCCCATCCTCCAAAAACAATATCCTGCAATGCAGCCAATGGCACAAAGTCTTTTATTTTTGGCTGACGGTTTTCTGTTCTCTTACCAAGGCGGATAGTACCCATCTGGGTAACAGAACCAAATGGCTGTGCAATTTCTTTTTTTACTGCTTCTACACCAGCAATAAATGTGGTGGCTACAGCGCCAAGGCCCGGTATAAGAATACCTAGTTTACCTTCGGCGGGTGATACATATGCTTTCATACTTTTTTATTTTTGCTTTTAAAATTTATTTAATCCAATTATTATTTTTATACCAATCCAGTGTTTCCCTTATACCGGACTCTAAATTGTAAGCTGGTTTAAAACCAAGTTCAGCAGCTACTTTTTCGATACTGCAATTCCAGTTGGCTGCTGTTAATTCATTTATTTTGCCCCTGTTTAATGCCGGCACTTTATGCGCAAGACCATATAGTTTTTCCAGTACAAATGCCATTGCCTTTATAATGCCCAATGGCAAATGCATGATGGTGGTTTTTTTTTGCAACACTCTTTTCGCATAGTTGGCCAGCTGGTACCTGTTGTACACCGCTCCGTCAGAAACATTGTAGGTAGTATGATCGTATTTGCTGAACAACGCATTAATGATCACTTCCGCCACATCTTTTGCATATACAAAACTCAATTGCTGCGGCGCCCTTCCGATATAAGGCTCCCATCCTTTGTTAATGGATTTAAAGAGGATCAGGATATCTTTTTCCCGGGGGCCGTATATTGCCGTTGGGCGTATAATGGTCAACGGTAGCGGCAACTCATTCAATTGCTCTTCTGCCAGTAATTTACTTTTACCATAAGCAGTTACCGGCATGGGAGGAACGCTTTCCGTAAGTATACCGCTTGCATTTTGTAAGGGTCCCACTGCAGCAAGGCTGCTTACAAACACAAATTTTTTCAACTCCACCGCTGCCATGGCTGCAGCCTTACCTATATTGTATGTAAGCTTTGCATTTACTTTGTTATAGGCTTCCTGTGAGCTGGCTTTTGTGATACCTGCAGCATGAATAATATAGCGGTAATTATTTTTTTCGATCTCGTTTTTCAAATTACTGATACTATTCAAATCAGGATAAGTATATTTTATATCGAATTGTTTTAAATGACTGGTGTCACTACTTTTTCTCACAGCGACATACACTTCCAGCCCCATAGCCAATGCGGCTTCAATAATATGGAAGCCTAAAAAACCACTGGCCCCTGTTATCATTACCCGGTCACGCATGTACTTCTTTTTTATAGATGCGGTATTTTTTATAAAGCTTACCATTCATGCTTTCGATACCACGGTTCATCAGGTCGTTATGTTCCAGCATCCACGAAGCTTCACCACCCCGCATTTTTCTTTCTTTGGCTCTTTTAATCATGCCGGCGTAAAAGCAGGCTTCAATGCCTTGTTTTTTATAGCCTTCGGTAACACCTAACGCCAACACACGAACATTATTAATTTTTTTTAATCCAAATAATAATTTAAAAATTCCTGCAGGTAATAACCTTCCTTTTTTTACTTTGATCAATACCTGGTTGATATCAGGAATAGCCAGGGCAAAACCTACCACTTTACCGTTGTGTTCGGCCAGCAAACAAAGTTTTGGATCCACAATCATCTTCAGGTCTTTTGCCAGGTAGTTGAATTCATTATCGGTAAAAGGAACAAAGCCTAAATTTTTATCCCACGCACTGTTGTATACTTCCTTAACCTTTGCTACTTCATTTTTAAAATCTTTCAAATTGAGGTGGCGTATCACAATACCTTTTTGTTGCAACCGCTGCAGCAATGCCGCTTCCAGTCGTACCGGGCGGTCATCAATGCCATCAATCGAAATATCATAAGCCAGCAGATCTACTTTCTTCGTAAAACCCGCCTGTTCTATTAATTCACCATAATAAGGTTTGTTATACACCATCATGGCAACAGCGGGTTTATCAAATCCATCAATCAACAAACCGCAGGGTTCATTGGTAGAAGGATTTACCGGTCCGATAATATTTTCTATGCCATGTTTATGCAACCAGTCTTTGGCGGCTTTAAAAAGCACGGCAGCCATTGCTGCATCATGCACACATTCAAAAAAACCAAAGAAGCCTTCCTTTACATTATTAAAGCTGTTGTGATTATTATTCAGTATCGCGGCGATCCTTCCTTTTATCGTACGGTTTTCGTACAATAAAAAAAGCTGTATGCTGGAATGTTCGTGAAACGGATGTTTACCCGGTGTAAGCAAATCCTTTTGTGCAATAAATAATTCAGGCACATAATTAGGATCGTTCTTATACAGCTCGTGCGGAAAATCAATAAATGATTTCAGTTGTTCTTTGGTATGTACTTCCTGCGCCCAGATCATAGTTCCTGTTTTTGAAAAGTATGTTTGATGTCGAGTTGTACAGCTGCTTTATTAATCTTTTCAATCGCTTCTTCTATCTGGCTGGCGGTATGCGTTGCCATTAGTGAAAACCTGATCAAAGAATTATTGGAAGCTACCGCAGGCGATACCACGGGATTTACAAATACGCCTTCTTCCTGCAGTATTTTTGTAAACAGGAAAGTTTTATAATTGTCCCGCACATATACCGGGATGATCGGGCTTTCCGATTCGCCACTGTCAAATCCGTAATAGTCGAATAACTGTTTGGCATAGCCGGTATTTTCCCAGAGTTTATTAATGCGTTCCGGTTCGTTCTGTATAATTTCCAGTGCAGCAATTACACTGGCCACTGCAGCAGGCGTCATGCTTGCACTAAATATCAGCGACCTGGATTTATGTTTTAAATAATCGATCACTTCTGCATCTCCTGCAATAAAACCACCCAGAGATGCCAATGATTTACTAAAAGTACCCATGATAAGATCTACCTGATTAGTAAGATTGAAATGTGAAGCGGTACCGGCGCCTTTATCGCCAATTACACCCAGGCTATGCGCATCATCCACCATGATATTGGCGCCATAGGTATCGGCCAGTGTAACGATCTCCGGTAGTTTTACAATATCGCCTTCCATGCTGAAAATGCCATCTACTGCAATTAATTTCATGGCATCTGCAGGAAGGTTAGCCAGTTTTGCCTCCAGGTCGGTCATATCATTATGCCGGTATTTAACCACTTTTGAAAAAGACAACCTGCTGCCGTCAATGATAGACGCATGATCGTATTCATCAAGTACCAGGTAATCGTTGCGACCGGTTAAACTGGATAACACGCCGAGATTTGCCTGGAAACCCGTGCTGAACAATATAGCCGCCTGCTTGCCGGAGTAAGCCGCCAGTTTTTGTTCCAGCTCAATATGAATATCAAGTGTACCATTTAAAAAACGGGAACCGGCGCAACCGGTACCATATTTATCGGTAGCCCTTTTGGCCGCTGCAATTATTTTGGGATGATTGGTTAAACCCAAATAAGAATTGGATCCAAACATCAACACTTTTTTATTATTTAATATTACCTCCGTACCCTGCCCGGATTGTATAGTCCGGAAATAGGGATAGATACCCATTTCCCTGATAATAGAAGGTTCTTTGAATGATGCGACCCGTTGGAGTAGTTTCTTTTGCATAAGTTTTCTTCGCTTGTAATTGCGGTCAACACTATTGTTTAAACACTGGTAGTATTGATCAGCAAATTTTCACGAACAAAATTGAGTGCTGCCTGGCGATTGAAAAATGTCTGGATGGAGTGGTAATATGTCAGAAAGTCTTTTAATAAAATGCTAACTGAGTTTCAACAACAATAAATTAAAAAGGGTTAACAGGTATAGACGAACGGGTTGCAGGTATGTTTTAAAAACAAAAAATAAATAGATGCGTAGTTGCATTGTGGCTTTATTGCAGTTGTTATACAGCGTAAAGAATCCAGTAATATTACCGGGAGAAATAATCGCAAATAACGCTGATGGAAACTGAGTACAGCAAATAAAAAGGGAGTTATAGAACCTCCCTTTTTGAGGCTGCTAAAGTAGCATTATTTTTGCTTTTTTGATGCCGCTATCCTGAATACACTCATGGCATCGTTATTGACTGCGGCGAGCAGTATTTTCTGGCCGTTTAATAATTGGATAAGCGACATATCTTTTACATCGCCATTTAAAATAAAGCCGCTGCTGGCAGGTGGAACTGGCACGAAAGATCCATTACTGTTGCCGCGGAGAAAACAACCATAGGATGCATCATACCTGCCGGTCATTACTTCTGCCTGGTATTCATTGCCTGCCAGCAACAGGTCTTTAAACCCATCGTTATCCAGGTCATCGCAGATAATGGCATTTACCGGTGAAAACTGTGCTTCTACCGGCAACGCATGCCTGGTGAATTTCCCATTACCTATATTTTCAAAATATAAAGTCCTGGTTTCATTACAGGTTAACCGCAGCATTTTTTCGGTTGCCTTCCCTTTAAAAATGTCATCGTATGTTGCACGTGCATAGTCTTCATTTAAAAGAAATTGTTTTTTAATAGCAGGTACCTGGTCGGCAAAACGGCTTCTGCTAATAGCCGGGAAAGAACGTCTCCTGCCGTCTTCAGCTTTCAAATAATAGAAGAAAAAAGGGTCAACGCTTCCATTGCCGTCAAGATCTGTAGCAAATAATTGCATGGGTTCTGCCAGGCTTGCTTTGTACTCGCAATTTAAACCAAGGTTGCCGGCCACCAGGTCAATATCTCCGTCGTTATCAATATCGCTTGCAATTAAGCTTCGCCACATACCGTTTATTTGGGTAAGCCCGGTCGCCATTGTTACATCAATAAGATGGCCACGATCATTTTTAAAAAATTGTACGGGCATCCACTCTCCTGCAATAATAAGGTCGGTTTGCTGATCGTTGTCAAAATCTGTCCATACAGCGGCAGTAACCATACCTGGTGTTTGCAGCGCAGCACATACGTTCAGGGTAACATCAGTAAAAGTGCCGTGGTTATTGTGCAATAAAAAGCTTTTGGGCGCTAAGGGATATTTTTTTGAAACCCTGCCTCCAATAAATAAATCAGGGTACCCGTCGCCGTCGTAATCACCGGCCGTCACACAACCCGCAATAGTTTTTACAGCATCTGGAATGGCATTGGGCTGCAACGCAAAATTGCCTTTGCCGTTATTGATATACAAACGGGGTTTATAATAAATAGAATTTTCTTCATATTGTATATCACCGCATGTAATCAGCAAGTCGCTATCGCCATCTTTATCGGCGTCAAACAGTACACAATCCATGTCTTCTTCAAACTTCAGGCTGTCGGTAAGGTTTTTTGAAATAAATGATTGCCCGGGTTGTTGCGTAAATAATTTTCCTGGAAAATTAAATCCACCGCCGATAAAAAAATCAGTTGCCCCATCATTGTTGATATCTCCCGTAGTAATAAATGGCCCCAATTGAGAATACTTTTGGGGCAATAACCTTTGAACGATATAATCATTGAAGGGATTCTCCTGGTGCTTATACAAAAGTCCTAAAGTGCCGGTAATATCTAAAAACAGGCGCGACTTCTCTGGAGTGGCAAACCGGGGAGCAAGGCCGGCATCAGCCCATAGAAGCGTAAGAGAAGTGTCCGCTACGATATCTCTTAGTAACTGTTTTTTACCATCAGGCCATACGATTAATAGAGAGTCTACACGTTCATTCTTTCCTAAACCAAAAACCAATTGCTGATCAACAGAGGAGAAATATCCTCTTACCGGGTTCTCTTCCTGCAGCTGTGCCTTGCCGTTATTGTATACCAATACCTTAGTACCAAATCCTTTTTTGTTCAGGCTGTCACCCTTCAGCACCACACTCAAAAAATGAGCAGTAGCAGGTTTGTTCTTTTGATTAGTATTGTTGATAAAAACAAATGCTGCCTTATTAATATTATTCACTACCAGGTCCAGGTCACCATCATTATCAAGATCAGCATAGGCAGCTCCATTTGACATAGAGGGCTCGTTGATACCTCCATTTTCCGATTCATCTGAAAAGGTAAGGTCATGATTATTGAGGTATAAATAATTGGGCAGGTTAACATTTTTTAACGAGGCCAGTTTATTCCTGATGGCTTTTTGCTGGTCTTCCCTGCTAACGGCGCTGTTGAAAATATTGTTGCTGAATTCCAGGAAATCTGCATTAATAAAATCTCTTCCAATACCATTGGTGATATGCATGTCTTTCCATCCATCATTATTAAAATCAGCTAGCAATACACTCCAGCTCCAGTCGGTTGCCTGGATGCCGCTTAACTGGCCTATTTCACTAAAAAAAGGAACGCTGGTATCAGCGCTGTACCTGTTGCCATTATTTAACTGCAGCATATTCCGCATAAACTCGGGTTCATATCCCATCGCCCGTTCAGACTCATACCGTTCATAATTCATAAATGAGAAAGAAGTTTTTTTTCGCTCATTAATTTCCGGCAGCATATCCAGCGTAACAATATCAGTAAGCGTATCGTTATTAATATCTGCAGCATCCATACCCATGGATGAATAAGACTGGTGTTGAATGGCTTTATTGATACGGTTGGTAAAAGTGCCGTTATGGTTATTCTGAAATAGTTCATCATTAGATATAAAATCATTGGCTACATAAATATCCGGCCATCCATCATTATTAAAATCACTAACGGTTACGCCAAGCCCATAACCATCTTCCTTAATACCGGCCTCCATAGAAACATCCGAAAAAACAGGATGTCCAACATGTGCACTATCTCCATCATTGCGATATAGTTTATCATTAGCAGGAGAATGACCACTTCGGTCGCGGGGAACAATACTGTTGGAATTTTTTGCTGTTAATAAATAGTTGGCCAGGTACATGTCCAGGTCGCCATCTTTATCATAGTCGAAAAATACTGCCTGCGTGGAAAATCCGTTGTCTGCAAGGCCATATGCAGCTGCCTCTTCTTTGAAATCAAGATTATGCCGGTTAATAAATAAAAGATTTTTTGAACGGTGTACCAGGTCTTTACCAAATACACAAACATAGATATCATCGTAGCCATCCTGGTTGATATCCACTATACTAACACCCGTACACCAAACATCGGTACCAATACCGGCTTTTTGAGTGATGTCATCAAATTGATTATTGCCTTTGTTGATATAAAGACGGCAACTCACCTGGTTGCCGGTAAAAAAAATATCTTTCAGCCCATCGTTATTAAAATCCCCAATACCCACACCACCTCCCATATAGCCAAACTCATTAATAAAAGAGTAAGACGAGTCATTGTCATGAATATCGTTACTAAAATCAATACCAGATTCAGTTACAGGCAGCGGGCTGAATAAGCTGTTCTTTTGTTGACGGTTACACGATAGCAACAAATTGATACTTATTAAAAAAATAACAATGCTGCAATAAGTAAAAATTTTATTCATCCTGTAGTAGTAATTCTTTAAGCTGGTAAAAAAATGCAAAAAAATAGAGGCTAAATCAATAGCCTCTATTTTTAAATCAGTCTAATTTATTTTATGAACGGGTTGGTTGAAGTTTCTATTGAAGGAATAGGGAACATATCAACCTGCCCTGGAACTCTTTCCGGGATAATAGAAGGGAAATATCCTTTCTTTCTCCAACGCAAAATATCCGTGCTGGCTACTTCTTCGGCCCCTAATTCAACTGCTCTTTCATGCATCACTGCTTTTAGAGCGTCGTTTTTAGTTACCGTAACAACCGGTGGCATAGCAACACCGGGACGGCTACGTACTTCATTGATATAACCGGCTGCCAGTGCAGGCGTCCCTGCTTCTGCTTCGCATTCGGCCAGCATCAGCAATACATCCGCATAACGGATTACGCGCTGGTTAATGCCACCAGGGTGGAAACCAGAGTTGACATATTCATAAATACCATACTTGCGGAAGAAGCGCTTCATGGTTACGCCATTTCTTATGCTTGTTGCTATATTCATTGCAGCAGCCGTGAGTTTTAACGGCGGTACTGCAGGTGGATTATTAACATTATCAACAGCGCCCGGAGCTGTAAGAATATTATCACCCTCTTCGTAAATGGTAAATTTATACCTGGGATCGTTGGTTTCAAATTCGTTTAAAAACTTATCGGATGGAATCACATTTCCCCAGGTAATACCATACTCCTGGTTGCGTACGGTACTTAGCGGGCTGGTAGAACCTTCGCCGTTATATCCCCAGTTAAAATTATTATCCCCTTTATCTACAAATACCACTTCAAAGATTGATTCTACATTGAATTCGTGGCCATTTGTAATTGTAACACCGCCATCACTCTTTATATCACCATCAAAATTCCATAGGTAATTAGGGGCCAATGAATATTTACCATATACTTTTAACAACGCTGTTTTAGCAGCAGCATAATCGCCTTTTTGCATCAGTGCCCTGCCTAATAAAGCATTAGCGGCGCCGCTCGTGGCCCTTCCGTTATCAGATGAGCCATAGCTGGGAGGCAATGCTGCAGCGGCTTCATTCAGGTCTTTTACGATAACCGCATAAATATCAGCAACAGGAGATTTGCCTTTGAATCCCGTGGCAGAAGTAACGGTTTCAGTGTAAAGCGGCACTTCGCCCCATTGTGATACCAGTTCAAAATAAGCCCAGCCTCTTAAAAATTTGGCTTCTCCCACCAAACGATCCCTTAGTGTAGTGTTATCCGTTATTGCCGGTGCTTTGCCCAATACCAGGTTAGCCCTGTTGATCATTTGGTAGCAGCCTGACCATACATTTGACATAACTGCATTAGATGGAGCCGGAGAGGGTTGCTTTAATAATTCGGCTCTTGGAGCTTCCAGCTGAGAGCCGCCCGATGCGCATTCACCGCCCCGCATATCATGAGTAAAAAACCATTCCCTCCCAACCAGCTCAGCGGAACGTAAAGTTGAATAAATAGAATTAACGCCATTCTGCAATTCGATTGCTGTTTTAAAATAGCTCTCCGTGGTGGGATTATTTTCATCCAGCACATCCAGCTTTTTGTTACAACCCAGCATCGTAGTAGTCACCAGTGCAACGGCTATAATCGATTTTTTTATATTTTGTTTCATAATACTGTTATTGTTTTATAAAATTTACTTTTAATTCTTATACTAAAAATTTGCCTGTATACCTATCTGGTACGACTTAGGTTGCGGATAAACTGCAAAGTCGATACCGTTGGTTAACGAAGCCCCTGGTGTTCTGTTTCCCACTTCAGGATCATAACCACTGTATTTGGTAAACGTAAGAATGTTTTGTGCCGACACATAAATGCGGAAACTTTTAACAGTACCCTTTGTGTAAATGCCAAGGGATTTTGCGGGAATAGTGTATCCTACCATTACATTTTTCAAACGCATGAATGAACCATTCTCCAAAAACCTGGTAGAAGGACGGGCATTTCTATTCGGGTCTGCAGAAATTGCACGGGGGATATCAGTATTGGTATTGGTGGGTGTCCACGCATTTAATACTTCTGTGCCTGCATTAAAGAAACGAACCATACCCTCGGTGATTACCCGGGTAGCGTTGTACACTTTATTACCCTGAACTCCCTGGAAGAACAATGAAGCATCAAAGTTTTTATAACTACCGCCCAGATTGAATGCATAAGTAACTTTAGGAATAAAACTTCCTAAAAACTGGCGATCGTCGTTATTGATCACACCATCATTATTGAGGTCTTTAAACATAAGATCTCCGGGAGCCGCACCTGATTGTGTAGCATGTTTAGCGATATCTGCATTATTTTGAAAAATACCTTCGACTACCCAACCGTAAAAACTCTGTATAGAATGACCTACTGCGGTGTTGGTTATATTTTCACCACCAAAATCCGCATCGCCACCACGTTCAATATTAGTAACACCCGGCGCCAGCCTGGTTACTTCATTGGTTACAAAACTGAGGTTGGTACTGGCAAACCATTTAAGAGCACCTTCCCTGTCATTATATCCCAATTGGATTTCAAAGCCATTGTTTTTCATTGAAGCCACGTTTTGATTTACGCTACTGTTGATATAACCAAAAGATGGAGGCAATGGTACATTTAAAATCAAATTATCTGTTTTTCTTTGATAATATTCGGCAGTTAACGTGATTTTGTTTTTCAGTATTCCCAGGTCGAGGCCGATATTTACCTGATTGGTTTTTTCCCATTCCAGATCGGTGTTACCCAAACCTGGTATAGAAGAGGCGGCTCCGCCGGTAACGTTATTATTGAACGGATAATAGGCACTGTTAGAGGCAACGCTTACCAACCAGGGTGTGTTACCCAATACCTGGCCGTTAAGACCTGTAACTCCGTAACCTGCTCTCAATTTCATTTCCGAAACCAAAGGTAAATCCGCCATAAATTTTTCCTGGTCAATTCTCCAGCCTACAGAAGCCGAAGGAAAAGTAGCCCATTTTTTACCCGGCGCCCATACAGAAAGGCCATCCCGCCTTACAGCTACGCTTAATAAGTATTTGCTTTTAAAATCGTAGTTAACACGTCCAAGATATGACAGTAATGTATTTTCTCCTACCAGTGTTTGTGCAAAAATATTGGTAGCATTGTTTAATGTCCTCAGGTCATTTGAGGGCTGGTTGCCATTTGCATTTTCCTGTTTGGTTTTTTGGCTTTGCTGTTCATAAACACCCACCACATTCACATGATGGTCGCCAAAGGTTTTATCAACACTGAGTTGCTGAGTATATAACTGTACAGTAGAGACATTTCTGTTGTTGGTAATGGTGGCCTGTGTTGCGCTCGAACCGGCAACCGCGCCATTATCATTAAAAATAGGAGAAAAGCGATAATTTAAGCCATTGGCGTAATCAATACCAAAAGTAGACCTGAATTTTAACCAGCTGGTGAAGTTAACTTCCAGGTAGGCAGTTCCAAAAATTTTGGCCGTTGTTCTCTTGCCAGGATTTTTCAATTCTGCATCCTCAATTGGATTTGTGGGGTCTCCGCCGTCTTTAGTAGCATCAACACCTCTGTAACCTCCGTTTGAAGTTGGATCATGAACGGGAATATGCGGCATCATTCTGATCACATTTACCAAATTTGTCCTTGACCCGGTTTCATTGTTATCATAAGCCTGGTCTCCTGAAGCGGCATACAGATTTTCTCCGAAGCTGAACACTTTACTGATAACATGTTCTGAGTTGATCCGGAAATTATAACGGCGGTATGCTACACCCGGAGCCGTACCCTGCTGATCGGTATAACCGGCAGATGCGTGAAAACGGGATACAGTATTGCCCCCGCTTAAACCAATATTGTGCTGGGTCATTACGCCTTTTCTAAAATAAGCGTCCTGCCAGTCTGTATTGGTTTGACCATAGGTTTGTGTTGTACCAGCATAAATGGGCTGATTAATGGATGGTGCTGTAAGACGGGGTACCTGGGCTCCATTATAAGCAATGGCATATTGCATAAATTGCTGGGTATTCAATAATGACAGCCGTTCGGTTACTTCCTGTGTACCCAAATAAGAATCAAGACTTATGGCTATTTTGCCATCCCTTCTACCCTTTTTAGTAGTAATCATTATTACACCATTGGTAGCCCTCGATCCGTAAATAGCGGCAGCAGAAGCATCTTTCAATACATCCACCGATTCAATATCTTTTACATCAATAGCTGCAAGATCGCCGGTGGGAAATCCGTCTACCACATACAACGGATCAGAAGCATAACTTATGGAACTAATACCCCTGATACGTACAATAGGTTCTGTACCCGGACTACCGTTATTGGTTACCTGTAAACCTGCAACGCGGCCCTGCAATGCCTGCGAAATACTTAATGCCGGCAATTCATTTAATGTTTTACTGTTTACACTCGAAACAGCCCCTGTTACCAGTATTCTTTTTTGCGTACCATATCCTACCACTACTACTTCATTCAACGCTTTATTTAATAAAGACATTACTACAGTGATGCTGGATTTTCCCTCGATATTAACCTCCTGTGTAATCATCCCTACAAATGAAAATTCCAGCGCTTTAACATTATTATCCACATCAATTGTAAAAAAACCATTGCCATCTGTTGTGGTTTTTGCAGCGCCCTTTACCTGTACCGAAACACCCACCAGCGGTTCACCGGTTTCCCTGATAACGGTTCCGGTAACAGTGCGGATATTGGCAGGAGCAGCACTATTTAAATCAATACCATTTTTCTGTGAAATAATAAAAATGCCTGATGTTTCATCAAAACGGTATTTGAGTTTGGTCTGCAACATTACAGCATCCATTACCTGCGATAACGGCGTTTCCTTTGCATTGACCGTAACGATTTTTCCGGCGGGGATAATGTCATTACAAAACGTAAACCGGTATTTGGTTTCTTTTTCTACCGCTTTAAAAAACGTCGTCATTTTAACCCCGTTTAATGAAAGCGTTACTTTCACATCCTGTGAGAACCCACCTGCCTGCACCATCATGGCGCACGCAAATAATAGAATTGAAGTTAGTTTCATAATTTTAAGCAGCTTCGCTAAAGATGGAGGTGCAAAACTCCACCGATAAGCATGATTTTTTTTCATACCTTTATTTTGGTTTTAAATTTAAAAATAGAAACCGCCTTTATTTTATAAAAGCTGTTTCAGCATTTTTGGTACAGGGGGAATGTTGTCGCATTCTTCCCTGTATTTTATTTTGACAGATTTATTGTTACTATTTCACCACGCTCAATTGTATAATTAAAACTCCTGGATTCTTTTAAAAAGTCAAGCACAGTATTCAATTCTTCCTTTTCAAAGATTCCTGTAAAACGATAGCTTCGGATAAAGTCGTCCTTAAAATTAATTTTTGCACCATACCATCTTTCCAGCAGGGTGGCAATGTTATCGAACCCTTCATTTTCAAATATTAATTTATTTTCTTTCCATGCTATTTCTTTTATATCTCCACTATTGGTTGGTACCAGTTTTTTGGTAAGACTGTCGGTTATATTTGAACTGTTTGCTTTTTTTGCAACAGGTGAATGGGTTTTAACAGTATTGGAATTAAGGTGCTCCCATTCTATTTTTTGATTAGGATAAAGCAACATCTTAAGATTATTATCCTCTTTAAGTGTCACTTCCACAAGGCCTTTTATTAAAGAAGTTTCAGTAATTTTTTCATCCACGTAGGCTTTTACATTAAATGCAGTGCCTAATGCCTTTACATCCATTGCAGTCGTATGCACAATGAAAGGCAAACTGGCATCATGTTTTACCTCAAAAAATGCTTCCCCTTCCAGGAACACATCCCGTGTAACCAGGCCAAACTTTTCGTTCACCTTGATATTACTTCCGGCATTCAGTGTAACAATTGATCCATCAGGTAACTGGATAGTCTTTCTTTCGCCGTAAATTGCTACATAGGTTTTAACCTTGTTATCTTTTCCGGTAACCACATATTTTATTGTAAAAAACAGGCCTGCAAGCAATACGACAGCAGCAGCATATTTAAGCAGTAATGGCAGGATCCGGCCCCGCTTTCTTTTTTCCTGCTGCTCCATTTGAATAACAGGGGCGTGATTATCTATCTGTTCGATGCTGTCTTTTAAGCGGCTGGCCTGCTCTTCCAGGTCAGCATAGGCCAACACATTGAACAATTCAGTAAATTTCTCTTTAGCTTGTTCTACCACGGCAGCCCTGCCGGGATTTACCTTGATATAATTCTCCCAAAATGCGATATCCACAGCGGAAGAACCTTTGCAATAATTAATAAAAGACTCATCAGACAATAGATCCTCAATATTCATTTTATCTGTATTCATAATGTAGTAATAATATATCCGTAATAAAGCAGAGTATCCTGCAGGTATTTTTTACCCGTTATTTGAAAAGAATTTTTTAAACCAGGAGAAGTAATAGTAAAAATGCAATTAAACAGCAGCCCCGGAAATTAATTGGCGCCGGTAATGGAGGCAGAAGATAGTAAAAAAGCAGTCAGCAATATAAACGAGGCACTACGTGAATATTGGCTGGTGGCCATGTCCAGTTTAAGTTTCTTTAATCCTTCATGAATTTTATTATATACGGTTCGATGAGATAAACCGGTTCTTTGTACAATTTCATCAAAGCTAAGTCCTTCATAAAACCTAAGCACTATCAGCTCTTTTTGACGATGGGGCAGTTCATTAATCCGATCCATCAACAGCTTGAATAAATGACCCTGTTCGTCTTTTTTAATGAGTTTTTCCTCGGGGTTAGGTTGAGGATCTTCCGGATAACTGTTCCATACTACCTGCAACACATCTGTTTGTTTGGATTTTTTCCAATCGGCAGTAAGCTTTCTTAAAAATGACGTGATCAGGTAACTTTTGATATTTCTTGCTTCATGTATGGTTTCTCTTTTTTCCCACAGGTATAAGAATAATTGCTGAATGGTATCTTTTACCAGCTGGGCGTCTTTCATTTCCTTAAGCCCAATAAATAAAAGTGTGTGGTAGTATTTTTTGTATAAGGCTAAAAACATTTCTTTATTGCCTTGCATCAACCCCAACCACAAGTTGTCGTCATTATTCATAAGCAATCGTGTTATATTTTGAAACCGCAGGACAAAGTAAGGAATTTAATTCATGTTGTCTTTATGCAACTTTAAATAACTTGTTGCATAAAACAATTCTTCGGTCGCCATCTTTCGCATGTGGTCGATGGTGCGGTTGGCCGCCATGCGGTAGAGATAAGCGTTGGGGTTCTCGATGGTGGTTAAGGTTTCTTTCACCTGCCATAGTTTGGTGAAGACATCCTGCACGATTTCTTCAGCCCAGTCGTCGGCGTCAAGGAGCTTCGCTACATGGGGATATAATTTTTCGGTATAACGCAGGTAGATTTCGGCAAAGGCGGCTTCATCGCCGGTGGCGATGAGGGTAAAAAGTTCGGGGTCGGTATGGGAGCCGTATTGGTTCAAGCAGTGGAGTTTTGTTAAACAGAGAGTAAAAGTAGGGAAAAAGAATGTAGATGATTTTCTACCTTGTAATAAATATTTATTAATTGTTTACAGTTCACCCTCTTATGATGGGCTATCCGACAATTATCATTTGATATGGAACAACAATTATTTACCAGGGAGGCATTGTATGATTTAGTCTGGTCAACGTCACTGCTTAGTTTATCTAAGCGATATGACCTTTCCAATACCGGTTTTCGGAAGCTTTGCAACCGGATGAAGATACCGCTGCCTAAAAACGGCCACTGGCAGCAGGTGAAATTTGGGAAAGCGGATAAGCAACCAGCGTTGCCACAGCCCTATCGTGGCGATGGTGAAGTAACTCTGCGGCTGCGAACGGAGGAGGTTACTGAAAAACGTGTACCCCGCCCAGTTATCAAAGCACAGCCCCTGGCTTCTAAATAACTGTCCAATCCCCACCCGCTGGTACTTCGCTCCAAAGCTGCGCTCGAAAGAGCCGAGCCCGACAGGACCCGCTTTCTGGGCATGCTGAGTTGCGGCGACAGCGGTCTTGATATCAGGGTCACCAAAACAAATGTCGGGCGAGCATTGCGCTTCATGGACAGCCTGCTTAAAGGACTGGAAGCTGCCGGGCATTCGGTGGCATTGCAAAACGGCAGAACTTACGTGACGCTGGGCACAGATACTTTTCATATGCAGCTGCGGGAGCAAACGACAAAAGCGCATTCTGCCTCAGGACGTGTTGGCTTTACCCAGTACCAGACCACCGGTAAACTTGCATTCAGTGTTGGTATCGGGCATATGCGTGAATTCCGTGACGGCATGAGGACGCTGGAGGAACAACTGCCTGTCATAATGGAGCATTTTGAAGTAGTGAACCAGGAATGGCTGGCCCTCAGAAGATCGCAGCGCATCAGGGAAGATGCCAAAAAAGAACAGGAAAGAATAGTGCAGGAAGCAGAAGACCGCAGGAAAAAAGAGGCCAGTGATTTCAAGGCTTTACTGGAAAAAGCGGAGCGCTGGCATAAATCGGATACCCTGCGGCGTTATATTGATGAAGTGGAGCGGCGGGGTTCGGGTTCAGGTGGTGAAGATCTGCAGCCATGGCTTGAATGGGCGAGAAAGTTGGCGGACTGTATGATCCGTTTACAGGGAAGGATGATGAATTGCCGGGGGAATCAGGTGCCTTCTCTATTCCTTAATCTGTTTACATGCCAGACTCATCATTTCCATGATCAATTCCAATTCAGCCGGACTAAAAGATCCGCGGCCTTCATGTATATAGCCATTGCGCCACCTTGATATATCACTGAGGCTGACTAAATGCGGGTGGGGGTCCTTTGAAACACTAAAATAATCAGCGAATAAAGCTGCCATCGTATTAAACCAGCTTGATTTACGCTCACCAGGTTCCAGCATAAATTCGCCGTTCTCCCGGACCCTTCCTGTATTCCAGTTTACTGAATATCGTTTCATCACTTTTCTATCGTAACCTAAATAAAACCTGAAGTCATTATTTCCCTGGTACTCATAATGACTTTTGAAGAATTCCAGAAAAGTATAGGCAGAAAGAAAAGCAATATCAATCGTAGCGGGCCTATTTAAATTGATCAGCATAACAGCTGATCTGAAAATTTCGAGTTGTCCATTCAGATCTTTTAAAAAGTCGTTATACTCTGGATTTTCATCGACCTCCTGTGCCCGGAGATATCGGCTGATTTTATTGCAGCCATCAAAGATCCGTTTCTGGAACCTGTACTGCATCTGATCTTCCATAGTCGCAACAAATTTTTCAACGGTATTCTTTGTTCCGCCGTAGTTCACAGCCATTTCAGGAGATTCCTTCAAAACAAAGCCATCAGCACCTGCATTCTGCAGCTCTATGAGATTCCAGACTTTATTGGATGCGGTGAAGATGATCACCCGGATTCCCGGGTTGATACCTTTGATATGCTTTAATAATTTATACCCTGTAAAGTTTTCAACAATTTTATTTGATTCAAAGTCGCTGTTGGAAAGCCGAAGGTCAAGTATCACAACATCTGGTTTTGCCGCTTTTATTTCTGCTTCACAATCAGCCATTATCCGTTCATCAGGTGTGTCCCGAAAATCATGTTCAAATATCCTCAACCTTTCATCGAGTGCACCGGCAACTGCAAACAAATGTCTGAAGATTTCTGCCCAACCTTTGTTCCACTCGTCATCAATATAAAGTACTTTACCAATACCCTTAACCGTCAGGTTCGCTGTTTCCGGATCTTTGTCGACGGGATATTTGGCTGATAGAAATTTATAATAGAGCAGTCCTTCAATATTTCTCTTTACGTTCCTGAGCAAAATACCATCGAGCGATAACCCAAGTACTTTAGCCCACCTTAAAATGCTCCATTCATTGGCGATGGCATGATGTGACAGGTAGTTTGCCGGTGGATGAATGATCACCTTATCAATGAAAGCCTGCCTTTCCTGAAGCGGCCTTATGATACCCTGTTCAAACCAATCGGAGACCCTGTTATAATCTTCCAGACTTTCGCGTATGACATATATTCCTCCGGTGAATAAAATTTGCGGTTCAATACTGGTGAGACCGAGAAACTGGATTGTTTCTTCTGCGATAAAAACAATGGGAATGTCGGCAGCGGCGCCCAATGCTTTAGTGAGCCTTACATGATACGCCAACCTTATACCGAGGTATTCCATGTAATTTTGCGAAAGCGATACTTTGATAAAAAGGACATCTGACTGCTTCAGCTTCTTTTTCAGGTCTTCGCCACTTAGAATATCATCCATATAAAAATCGGCGTCCTTATCTGAATCAATATCAAACACAAACTGTTCTTTCAATGCAAAGAGTTCTTTGGTGTTGAAGGAAGTGTTGTTGTGATGTATCAAAAGCTTTTTCATAACATTTCATTAATGCGGTATGTAATCGCATATTTTATTTCGCTCACCTGCCCGGGAGTTACAGGCGCAAATGGATTGCCGGATAAGATCTCCCTGGTATTTTCGTTCATAAGGTCCTGCCTGATCAATTCATTTATTTTAAGATCGGATAATCTTTTGATCAGTTCTGCTTCTGTTATTTCAGCTGCAGGCCTTGCTTTCTTGAGCGCCTCCTTATTTTGACTCACTGCTATCTGATTGCGCAGGTTAAGTAACAAAGACAATTTCCAATTCTTACCGAACTGCAGCATCAACAAATTGGATTCGTTCTCTTGCTCCATATTGCTAATGTATAACTGCAAATTAGCTGAATAAAAATCCCTGGAATTTATACTCAGGTAAGGAAAGCTAAGATCTTTGAAAACACCTGAACTAATCCCACCTGAAAAAAGAACAAGATGCTTTTTCTTCTGACGGCAATATTCTTTTAACGTATCGCGCATTTCATTGGTTAAAGCGGAACGATGGGCAGCTATGCAGCCGAAGCTCTCCAATCCACTGGTACTCCCAGCGGTCAGTGAAGAAGCCAACGTTTCAAAATCAGCTCCTGTTACCAGCTTTATCGCCGGACATACCTTAATATCAAAGATGGTGAATTGTTCGAGACGCTTTATCCTGTCCTCTATGAGCAATAGTTTCATTTGTCTATTTATAAAAGGTTAATACGTGTTTAAAACCCGGAGCTGATTTCAGCTCTTCATAAGTTGAAACATCTTTGTTTGATGAAAGATAATTGATCCTGTAGCATCCTTCCATAAACTGCGATTCAATACTCCAGTCACAGAGGTTTTCCAGATAGCGGCCGATCTCTCCAAAATTACCTCTGCCAATCTGCAATTTTTCGTCATAGATTGATTTTCCCCGGTTAAAAGAATCAATATGCAAAATCTCCAGCACGTATAGGTCTGCCCTATCATCGATCACCTTGTAGGACATACGCTTATTTGCTGTCCTGCTTTGTATACCCTCAAAGATCATATCCAGGGCCTTGCTTAACCATTGCACATCGGTATAAAAAGTCTTATTGTCCAGGTTTACCGCTTCATCTATATCAAATTCGGACAGGTACTTGTTGTGCTTCCCTATGATCAACTGCTGGAGCACAGTATTCTCATCCCTTATTTCAATCTGATTTTTAAAAACATCAATGATGTGCCTGAATTTGTGCAATGTGATCCCATCTTTTTTTCGCTGGTATTTTACTGGGAGTATAAAGTCTTCCGGATTCAGGGAAGGGTTAGTAGCGCAGGCCTCCAGAAGTTCCGGAGAACTCCAGCCGAAATATAAGCGGTCCTCCCAAGTCATCCCCCCCCACCCGGTTTTTCCTATATCCTCCCTGAACAGGAAGCTATAGATCTTTCCATTCAAATTGTTGCTGAGCTTTTTCAAGTCGAAACTAAATTTATCAAAATGCTTCAAAGCTATTCCCAGGAATTCCGGGAGTGTGCTGAACATAACAGCATCACGGCCGGCATCCCAGCTATGGGTGGCATATTTTAGGGCGCCTCCATTCAGCGAGAAATTTTTCAATAATCCCACGAGTTCAGCAGGTTTGTGAAAGATTGTAACCACTCCATCAGACTTTTTCACTTCCCCCTTCTCTTGTTCTGTCGAAACTTCGTCTATTTGTTTCAGTGAATCAACCGGGTTCTCCTCAGGCTCATCACTAACTCTTATATCTTTATATTCCTGCAGCACTTCAGCCCTGCTCTTAAGCAGTTCAAAGCGTTCTTTCAGCTTCAGGTAGGCTTTATTTTCTGCACCCCTTACCATTTTCAAAAAATCCAGCTTGCCTGCGACCACTGCCTTCATATCTGGCTTATCCCTTTTTGGCTCTGAAGCTTCCGAAACATACTGGTCCCTGAAAAAAAACCAGGCTTTGGAATAACCATATCTTTCCCAGTGGTATAACCACATCCGCAACTGTTTAATATAGCGGTGCTGTACATTAGGGGCCCTGTTTACCAGCAGGCCTGTAACCTCCTGGCGATATCCCTCCTTTTGAAGGCGTGTTTTGCTTTCCTTGATATGGAAACCCTGCTGAGCAATGATACGCTGCACCTCGCTTAAAAAATCACTGCCCGTCTGGTAAACATTATGCATTGAACTGAAAGTGATGTCATCCGCATAACGGCTGTACCTCAGCCCAAAGCGGTTAGCCACTGATGTTAGTAAGAAATCCAGGCGCTGGCACACCATGTTTGTGATCACCGGTGAAGTAGGTGCACCCTGCGGCAGAACATTTCTTTTTTCTTTTACCCATTTCCCATCTACCATTCTTTCCACTTCAATCTTTGTGCAGCAAATGGATGCCATCATATTGGCAATTGTCAGCCGGGAAGGAAGCAGCCGGCCCAATGTGGTTTCATTTTCTTCTGTATGGATATATTTCCCGGCATCCTCAGATAACTTTTCACGAACCCGCTTCCAGTGATCGAGCATTTTCATCAGCCCTATCTTCTGCCCCTCATATTCACTGGGAACCGTGGCAGCAATACGTTTTTCGTACTTTTTTAAATTGCCTCTTTTATCATTTACCAGATAAATTTCCCGGTTTTTCATTCTGTAAAAAATCGTTTCGCCATGAGAGGTCCTGAATCTCCTGATATTTGTTTTCAGGTTTTTGGGATCAGGTTTGGTTTCATCAAATAAATCAAAGGGCTTTAATTGCAGGCATGCCCACACCCTGGCCTGATCTATACTGGGAAAGAAATCCTTCAGATCGATATTATACACATAATTACTTCCCGCATGCAGCTTTGCATTATCAACGATGGACTTACCCCATACAAAACCGGTTGCGGCCTGGTGAGGCGTGAACACGCATTGCAGGATAAAGGCGAGCGTTTTTTGCAATGCCTTCAACCCTTCGACAGGCGCATGTATTTGCCTGTCAGACCCGGACTTCTTTTTTATGGTAAACAGTTTATATCTTTTCCGGCCCAGTTCCGGATTGGCGTACCATGTCAGCTGCTTAAGCTCAAAGGGCACCGCCTGCTCACCATACACAAATGGTTTTGCTTCATTCAACAGCGTCAGCAAGTCTTCCTTTGACTGCATATTATCAAAAGCTGCTCTTATTTTACTGATATGGGCGGGTGTTAGCTGCATAAAAAAAATGTTCCCTGCAGCCTGCTGTTTTATTCTTTGTGTATGTATCCATGTTCAATGCAATGCAAAGCAATTCAATGCAACCGAACAGGTTTATAATGTGATACTAATAAGAGTATTTCAGCGTATCGTTTCCGGATATACACAGGCGAATACCGAATTTCGTCATTCCGGACACGACCAATAACGATGAAACCTTCATCCCGGATCACTCCGGAATACCAACCGGTCTGAGGCCCCTTACAGGGTCTCCAGTTGGCACAATCAATAAATTACAGCAGGCTGTCAAAGAACCGGCACAAACTAAGTTTATTATTGTGCACTGGAAGTGCACAATAATAATTATTTTTAAGCAGAATACAGATAATGGGAACCAATAAAAATGCTTTGATTCGTTATAAGGTGCTGGACAGCTGCTTCCGCAATCCAGGCAAGCGTTACTTTATTGCTGACTTAATTGATGCGTGTGAACAAGCGCTCCACGATGTCAGTATAAGCCGAAGGCAGCTCTTTGACGATATCTCTTTTATGGAAAGTAAAGCCGGATGGCAGATCGACCTCGAAAAGTTCCGCGATGGTAAAAAAGTTTATTACCGATACGCAGATCCTGCTTTTTCCATCAATAACATGCCCCTCAATGAAGTGGAAATATCCCAGCTTCAAAATGCAGTGGATATACTCTCCCAGTTCAAAGGCATGCCGCAGTTCGAGTGGGTCAATGAACTTGTTCCAAAACTCAGGCAGGGCCTTACTACCGGTCACGAGGAAACGACAGTTATTGAATTTGACGGCAACAAGTACCTGAAAGGAATTGAGCACCTCGGCTCTTTATACAATGCCATTATTTATAAAAAAGTACTTTCCGTCAGCTACCAGCCCTTCGGAGATGAAAACCCCTCAGTGATCACCATGCATCCTTATTTTTTGAAGCAATACAATAACCGGTGGTTCCTGCTGGGTTACAATCCTCAAAATGAACGTTATGACTGGAACCTGGCGCTGGACAGGATAATTATATTCACTGAAACCGGCGGTCGTTATAAGGCTAATAACAGGATCAACTGGAACGAGTATTTTGAAGACATCATCGGAGTTACCAAACCGGTGGATCGATCGGTTGAAAATATCAGGCTGCATTTTATCCCAAAAACCGGCCGGTATATTGAATCCAAACCTTTGCACGGTTCACAGAAATCAAGGTGGCTGGATAATAAAATGCTGGAGGTAGATCTTGAGCTGATGATCAATTATGAGCTGGAGCGGCTGCTTTTATCCTATGCAGACAGCGTAAAAGTAATTGCTCCGCTAAAGCTCAGACAGATCATGGCACAAAAGTTACAACAGGCATTGGAATTAAATGAATAGCGTGTTGTAAAAAAGTGCCTATAACCCTTTTTCTGTTGTAAGGAAAGTCAGCGCTTGACTGGTCTAATTTCCATACGGTATATTATCCAACCCGGCTTTATCTTTCCGCATCAGGTCCTTTATATAAAGAACGTCTTTGTAATTCGCCGACTGCACCGGAGTTAAAGACTGAAGACTGAGATAGTATAGCTGGGCCGACTCACAGTAAGGTATACACTGATCGGTCATCCTGATGAATTTAGCAGCGAGGACATTTATTTTCTCTCTTTCCTCCGGCTCATTATTTTTAAGCTTTAACAATTCATCGTGATAGTCATAAGCTACCATAAAAAAATGCCGGATCAACAGAACAGTTGCCCTCACACTGCCCTGTTCCAGTTCTATGGCCCGTGTTAATACCATTTTTAATTTAACCCCCAATTCCGGCGCCTGAGGTGGACGGCGGCTCAGGTATTCTCCGGTATATAGATAATTGTACAGCTCCACCGCAAAATAATATAACGAATCAAAATCATTTCCCTGCTGCCGCATGATCGATTCTGAACGGCTTACATAAAGCAAAGCCGGTGTCTCTGCCGTAATCGAAAAAGTGTTGGGAGCCTTTGTTGCCGTATCATAAGCAATTACAGCAGGTGATTCCTGCTTTACCGTGCTATTTTGGGGTGCCGTGGCGACGGTCTTATCATTTTCGGAATAAACCGGCGGGTTGGCCTGACTGGTAACAGTAGTCACAGGATCAGGGGTCCGGTGCCTGGCATAAAAGATCGCACAGCCGATAACCAGTCCTGCCAATAATACTACCATCCACGCCCCCGAAGACGAGGAGTCAGCAGAAACAGTTTGTGAGGCTGTGTCACTGTCACGATTATACGATGATGGCGGCGAGGGGTCATATGCACCCGAATTATCCCAGTCATCATCGTCGTCATCATCATCATTCTCTTCCTCTTCGTTATCCTCATCCGATTCATCATCACGTGTGTATCTTTTTTCTCTCGCCTGAGGTTCCGGTTCCTCATCTACCGTTCCGGTCCCCCCGCATTTGTTACAGGGTACATGAAAGCTGTCATCACAGCGGTCGCAAGGATCATCTGGCGGCTGAAAAATGAACTGGTTGACAGAATTTTTTATGCCTTTCGCAAATGCATCACCCCCGCATTTCGGGCACTTCACCTCTCCTTTTCCTTTGCATTTGGGACAATCGACTTGGGACATATGTATTGGTTGACGGTTGGGTTAAACACCAGGGAATTTGTATTGCACTACAATCTACAAAAAAATAAACCGTATTCAAACCGGGCAACTTTACTTTCATCTCTGTGCCGCTGCCTGGAAAATCTGTTTAAGCGGGTAAAAATAAAGTGAAACCCGAAATAATAACCCGTAGAAACACCTGTTGCATCAATAGTAAATTTTGCCTACTTTACCTTCAATAGTTTCACCCTGATAATAACTCATCTATGACCAACTCAATGCCGTTCCTGATAGCGATGCAGGGCTACGCCGACTTTAGTACCAATAAAGAATATATTTCAGATAGCCTACTAACGGTAAAGAACAATTGCAATTTCCTGTATCCTTCCTTTGAATTTTCAAATTCGATTCTCTAAATTAAAATCAATGAAAAATAAAATATTTTTTGTCTTATCACTTTTTTTCCTGGCAGGCTTCCTTGGAAATAAACTTGCAGCGCAGGGTATTGATAGTTCAGCCCGGAAAGATATCCTGAATATGCAGGCTATTATAGCTGATCTAAAAAATAATACAACAACAAAAATTGCTGACAGCCAGACCCGGAAGGATATCCAAAATTTACAGGCCAGTCTTGAAAACTCGAAAAACTTATCCCAGATCTCTGATAAGCTAATCTCCTGGACTACGCTGATCATCACACTGTTTTCCATTTTCCTGGTGGGCGCAGGCTTTTTCACCGGAATCCGGGTCAAGGAAATAAAAAAAATAAAAGTTGAATTAGAAAATTTACTGCTGAGATCAGAAAACACTTTGAATGAAAACCGGAAATCGGTTGAGGCACTTAATGCTGTTTTTGAGAAGGAGAAAAACCTGCAGATGAGACTGATTTTTCCGCTGATAAAGGGTGAGAATAGTTTTCTGCAGGGGGACTATTTCAATGCATTCTATCATTACAATGAAGCAAAGGTGATCTCACCTAACCATCCTTGGCTTATAAATTTTATCTGGTTATTAATAAATTCCGGCAGGTTTGAAGAAGCGAAACGTTACCTGACCCACCAACTTGAAACGGATCCGGATAACAATGATGTAAAATATTACCTGGCCCATGTTTACCGAAGACAAAATGAGCTTGATAAAGCTGAAAAGCTGATTGAACCAGTTGCCACTGATTGTAAACATGCCCTTTCACTGTATGAATATGCAACCATCCTGTTTATTAAAGGGCAGTATAAACGGGCTGAAAATATTTACAAAGAAGCCAGTGAACAACATCTTTTGCCTGACCTGTTTACCTATCTAAACCTTGCAATAACACAAATCATAAACAATAACAGCACCGAAGCAATTGTTAATGCTAAAAAGGCTAAAGAATTAATAGAAAAAGAATTGCTTAAAAACCCCAATAATCCTCATTTACTTTTGCAGCAGGGTATTGCCAAATTGATAACTATGGAAAATGGTGCTATCAATAAAATTAAATTATCCATAAAGAAGGAACTTCAAAGTCAAAATGCAAAATCAGCAATTGACAAGATCGGTAAAGTACCCCGTCCGACAGAAGATATGTCAGAAGCTATTGAAATACTTCAGGAATATTATGATGGAATTTCAGACTAGAAATGAAAATGGAATATAACATACCTTTAAATTATTGTAATAATTAAACAATGAAAAAAACATTTGAGACAATTTTATTGACAGGAATCGCAGCTGTCGGGAAAAGCACGCTTTCAAGAACCATCGGCAAGACTTCAGGATTTAAATCATTTGAATATGGCGCCGAACTATTTAACCAGGCTCATCAGGAGCATCCGGAAATAACTTATGCCCAGACGAGAAGCCACGCTGAAACCTATATCAGTGATGAGCATGTCCGTCACACTGATGAGGCTTTGCAACTGTTCATACAACAATACAGAAATGAGTGTCATGTTGTAATAGATTCCCATGCCATTTCAAGAGAGCGCTATGGCTTCAGGAGCGAACCATTTGGCCCAGGCGGCCTGCAGAGAGCTAGCTTTTCCCGGATTGTATGCCTCTATTGTGAGCCGGCTGTCATCGCAGAAAGAATAAAGGCCAATGCAGATGGAAGGCAAACATTAACGATACCAGAACTTGAACTTTACCAGCAGTTACAAAGTTCAGTAGCGATAACCTACTCGACAATAGCCGGTATCCCGCTGCATTTTATTAACAGCAATGCCAGCCCGGAAGATGTAGTAAAAATGTTCCTTGAAATAGTAGGTAGTAAATCCCATTAAGCTAACAAGAAATATTTACAAATGGATTTTGAACCAGGCCAAATGAATAACGAGTACAATGCTGTGCGTCAGTTGAATTCAAAATTCGAATCCATCGCTTTTGATTTCGGGGACGGCGACGACGGCGATTTTCTATCGGGATGGCAATGTGAAAATCCGTTTGTGGAGGATCTTATTTCCCGGATAAAAAAGAATTCAGAAAATTTTGATGCAACCCGGTATTCTTATTATGATGCACACGGGGACCTGCTGAAAAATATTCATTTACATCACGAGAACCTGGACACGAAATCCCCTGAATCAATCGTTTGCGGGTGCGGCTCAACCTCATTACTGTCAACAATTGCAGCATACCTGGCCAGTGCCGGCATAAAACAGGTGTATTATATTGGACCGCTGTATATCACCCTGCATACTGCCCTGCACAGGTATCAAATTGAAACCATCCCTGTTTCAGATAAACATCCTTATGAAAAGGATTTTTGCCTTAACCTTCCAAAGATCAAAAATACTTTCCTTCTTTTAACTGACCCTATCTGGATTGCCGGTGTTCCTATACATAAACAACACATTGATGAAATCAGCAGGTGGCAGGAAGAATTTGATGCTACTATCTTTGTTGACGGCAGCTTGCAGTATATGCCCTGGAATAACCACAGGTATGAGTCAACTTCGGCGCTCAATCCCGCTAAAACAATCAGGTTAATCTGCCCTTCCAAACAGTTAGGGATACACGGGTACAGGTTCTCTTATATGCTTGCTCCTTCAAACATCTCAAGAAAGCTGAACTGGACCTATACCAGTTTATTCGGACCCGCTCCTGTTGATTCCATATCCTTTGGGCAAAAAGCAATCGAGGCTGTTATGCAGGGAGATATCTCCAGGCAGCTCACCGGCTATGCAAGTGACAGATTTGAATTGCTTGTAACAGAACAGGCAATAACACCGTTTGTTACACCCAGTTGCGGATACTTCATTTTTGCAAAAATCCTAAAAGCGCTGCCCGACAATTATTTACTTATTGACGGATCTTTTTTTGCAAAAAAGGATCTGTACCAATACTGCAAGCTGAACCTGCTTTCGCCGTCAATCAAACTTTTAATTTCCAAAATCAACTGATTTATGACAGCACTAACCATCGTTGTGATAGCTCCAGATTTCGGATTTACCGACGACTGGCGTGATTCCATCAGAGAAACTGTACCCGGTGCTGAGTTATATGATGAACAGGAAGTTAAAGACACCGGCAGCATTGACATAGCGCTCGTTTATAACCCTCCAGCCGGAAAACTATCGCAATACCCGAATCTTAAAGCTATAGTAACGCTGAGCGCAGGGGCAGACCAGCTGCTGTCTGACCCTTCACTCCCTGATGTTCCCATCGTTCGGCTGGCCGACACCGGCATATCGGATTTGATGAAGGAATACATAGCTTATCATACGCTGAGACTGCATAGAAATTTTAAACAGTATGAACTGCTGCAGCAAAAAAGCATTTGGCAATGGATGCCTCCCACCCTTCCTGCAAATAAATGTAAAGTCACGGTAATGGGTATGGGCAGAATCGGCTATCCCTGTGCAATGGCTTTACGGAATTTAGGTTTTGATGTTACAGGCTGGTGCAGAACCCCACAAGTACTTAAAGAAATTCCCTGTTTTTCAGGACCTGGCGCACTTGATGAATTGCTTGCACATACCCATATCCTGGTTTGCATTTTACCACTTACTACTGAGACAAAAGGAATTCTATCTGCGCCCCTTTTCAGGAAACTTCCGGGGGGAGCAAGCATAATAAATGTCAGCCGGGGTGGTTGTCTTAATGAGACTGACCTGTTAGGCGCACTCAATAACGGCCAGGTCGCCAATGCAGTATTAGATGTATTTGAAACAGAACCGCTTCCCGTTTCAAATCCACTATGGCAACATCCGAATGTTACCGTAACACCGCATATTGCAGGTGACGCAAGAGCTTTAGCAACAGCCATGGAAATCCTGCAGGTAGCCAGCTCACTCAGGAACAATCAACCTTTGGCAAATACGATCAATGTTAAGCTCGGCTATTAAACTATAAAATATTTGCGGCTTATATAATGGAGAAAATATTTGACATAAAGAACAAAGGCTTCAGTAATGATCCTACTGATGAAGAAATCAGTTTTATTACTTCATACATTGAAAAAGAATTTTCAGTAACGGAAAAAATAGATCTTACCAAAAAGAAAGATGAAGAAATAAAGACAGCATTTGATATAATTATTTCAATTAAAAATGCGATAGCAGATCTATTGTCCCCCGATGGCGGAAATTATCACAAGCTCTTAACCGCATTAAATACCGGGGTGGATTTTGAAAACCGCCTGGCGGGTATCATCGGAAAGTTTTCAAATTATATCCCCGGTGAAAAAAAAGCAGCAGCCAGTCCTATCACCCACCGTCCGGGGCACGGTTACAAAACATATGAACTGAATGAATACCTGGATCAACTCTTACTGATCACGCCGTTAACAGATGAGGATATCAAAACACAATTACAAGTAAATACCACGCAGCTTCAAACCCTGGGTTTGTTATCTGATTATATACTCCATTTGACTGCGAAATATGCCGGATCTTCTTCCCTCGTTTTTTTCCTGAGAGATACGCTCCTACTTTACCTTGGCGCAAAACGGTTACAGAACAAAGGTGTAAGCATCGATGCAAGAGCAATATTAATCAACCGAAAACTGATCCAAAGCTTTACACCGGGTGATCACAATCCTATCTATAAGAAATCATACAATTTAGTATTCCGGACGCTGAATGTTTGCTCCGGAAAATTTTCAAGAGAATTTACCGAGCAATACAAAGAGTTGTTTACAGCCGATATGACCGCATCTGAAATTCACCTGCTGAAATTCCTTGATACATACATCAAAGAGACTGTGAGCAACAATAATAATTTCATTGCAGTTGATACAGCGGCGCACGGGACAATGCCACTGTTAACCCATGTGGCAACAGGCAGCCTGAAGTCGCTGGAGATGTTTACTTCAACCCCCTGGCTCTATGAATTTTATTGCTCCAATATATTCAGGAATAATTTTCCCGATATGCGTGCTCTTGAATCATTTGTATGCCAGGAAGAACTATTCCAGTTTGCTTATATTTCAGCGGGGAAGATCTATGTCAATGTAACCTGCGACCCTATTATACTTTCAAAAGCAAAAATGGAGATTGGTATTTTCTTAAACATTGCAGAAAAGCGCTTTCCTTTAACTTAAGTAATATGTGGGATAAAAATCAACAGCATACAAGGATTAAACTCTGCCTTTTTGAATACCTGGAAGCAGCATACGAAGCGAGCTACTGCGGGGCGGATGCACTTGGATTCCATATTCTAAAATCCAACGGGGAAAACTGGAAAGACAAGCTGCAGAAATTCAAAAGTATTATCAGTCATCTCCCTGAAACAATAGAAAAAGTTTTACTGATTGATTATGATCTTACAATTGTAGCTGAATGTATGAATACCGCAGCCTTTGACTCTATACAACTTTATCCCGACTGCAGCACCGAAGAAATAGTTGAGCTCCGAGGCAGGATAAACAGGCCTGTAAAGATCCTGAAAGTGTTGTCGGCACAAGCCTGGGAAAATTCCCCGCCCGATTTTGAGGATTTCATTTTAAAATACAGCGATTGTGTCGATGCTTTTTTACTCGACAGCTGCAGGGAGGGCGGAAGCGGAAAAACTGCTGACTTCACGCTTAGCGCGGCAATCGTAAAGGAATCACCTTTACCTGTTTTTTTAGCCGGCGGTTTAAATGCTGCAAACATCACTGAAGCAATTTCAACAGTTCATCCTTTTGGTGTCGATGTAGAAACGGGCGTGAGCAGTTTTGTCGAAGGAGTTGGATTAATAAAGAATTTAGCGAAGTGTTATGAGTTTGTAGCTGCCGTTAAAAATACTGACGGGATTTTATACAATGACCCTAAATAATTTTTTCTGATGTTATACGACTTTACAAATATTGAAGAAGTTGAAAAGGAAAATCATTCTTCCGGTAACAATAAGCTGCTCATCCCTTTTGTTGTAAGAGGAGGAGTAAAAAACTGGAAGGCAATAGCATCCTGGTCTGCAGACTATCTTATAAAAATTGCGGGCAATTTGCCTGTAAAAATCAAACCGAAGGCCGATCACGTGAACGGCAAATCAACCAGAGAGACCGAAGAGCAAAAAGTTATCCTTTTAAAAGATGCTATCGAATTAATATTTAATGAAAATTCCCCTGCCTTAAGTTATGTCAGGGAATCGGACCTGCTGAGCAGGTGTCGACAACTGGCAGCAGATATAACAGCTCCAGTTTATTTAGCGAATTCCAGGCCTCATGCAGTACCGAGGACAGGTTCACCTGACCCTAAAATATGGATCGGCCCCTCCGGTACGGTGGCCCAACTCCACTGGGACCCTGAACATAATTTTTATGCGCAGGTAAAAGGCAGGAAAAGAGTAATCCTTGCAGCCCCGAATGAATATCTGCGTACCTATCCCAATTCATTTTCTATAGGTGAGCTTTCACACAGAACGTTCTTTCACAGGAATGAAGATCTCCTGCACAAGCTGCAAAAGTGTTCTACAAGTTTTTTAGCGACAACTCACAAAGAACCGTCCAGTGAATTTAAAGCATACCTAAAACAGGAATTATCGGGGCCCGAAGTATCACTGCTGTGCGACTTCCTGGCCGAAGTAAACAATTGTAACGTTAACGCCGAAACGCCTGATTTAATATCGCACCCGGCGTTCAGTGAAGCCAAACGCTATGAAGTGATTCTTGAACCGGGCGACCTGCTGTTCATCCCCTACTTCTGGTTTCACTACCTGCGTTCACTGGAACCCAGCATATCAGTCAACTGGTTTTTTCTTCCCGAAAATCTGGCACCAACGATTGCTGAAGACCAACCTCTGGATATATTGTTGAGTCATTTAACTTTATAGCTGGCTGCATTGCCACGCAGTTTATTTTTTTTCTTCTTTTTAAATGAGAACCATTTTCTTTTAGGTTTTACTTCCTTTTTCTTTTCCTGTTCCACCTGGTAGTCTTCCCAGGAAGAAGCATGCCTGACCTGGCTTTCCGTGATCCAGTAATGAGATCTGCATTCGAATTTCCAGTTGCCGATGGACGGCCTTAAGGAAACAGTTTTGCCATTAAAGGAAAGCTGCCAGTCATCAGGTGAGATAGGTGTTACCACTTCATTGCCGCAGCCACACACGCATTTGTGTATGGCTGAGCAATGCAGTACCGATATGTACAGCACACCATCTTCAAGGACATCGGGAACAAATTCGATAAATTTATGCTGTAGTGTCTTCATTGATTATTTTGGATTTGTCGATGATAAAACAACTATCGTGTTCAAGGGTGGTATCATGGTACAAACCATACATCTTTTTCCATTTTAGAACGGCCTGAACAGCATTGTACATATTCAGCTCTGCAATCTGAATATTGGTACTGTATTCATTATTATCCTCATCATCTAAAAGTATCCTTTTATTTAAATGATCATTTTTTGCAGCTGTCGCGGCTGTTGTCCTTACCATCCCGGTAAGGGCACCATCAATAACATTCACACCCAGACCGACGTCAATGAATGAAATACCTTTTTCCAGCAGGTATTTCATTATCATCTGGCGAACACTACCCTTATCCACACAAATAAATACAAAAGTAAAAATTGCAAGTTCATCCTGGTTATCTTCTGTCAGGTAGTATGCATGCCTGACAATACCCTTGTGCATCCGCGAGTAGATATCAGCAAAATAATCCACCTTTTTGGTTTTCTCTTCTTTAAAACACGCTGCGTCCGCAGCACCCGGAGCCCTGAAGGAATTGTGCTGTAAAAAATCATCGCCGTCAAAGAGATGAATTTCACTGACAGGAGTTTTGTTCAGCAGGTCAAGCAGGTACCCGCCTGTTCCTCCCAGGCCAATGATCGCAATCTTCTGCCCTTTCAATTTATTGTTGATCAGTTCAATATTTGACCGGCTGGCGTTGGTGTCATAATATTTAAACACACTTTGCTCATCTTCGTAAGCTATCAGTGCATAGGTACATGCCGTAACGGATCTGTCGAGCGATTTAGCGGGCGCCGCAAGTATTTCAACATACGTAGTGACCTTGTGATAATAGTCCGCATAACCCTCTTCCGGTCTGCAGGAAAACGTATGATTAACGGTTATCCCTTCCAGTAAGCTGAGGTCAGCTGTCTGATTAACAAGAGCCGGCATCGGCGTACCATTTTGAAAACATGGCACTTCACCAATGAAGTACAATACATGCGTGCGGGGCTTTGCTGTTTTTTCACCCGACATATCAAGCATGGTCACTAAAGTGCCATACTTAATTTCTTTTTCGCCGTTGACATAAGGTATGTGGTGGATAAGTAAATATCCACCTTTTTTTTGCATCTCATACCCTTCGTTCCTGAGCTTTTGAAGATCAGGACTATGATTTATTAGCTGCTGTAACATGAAAAGTTGTTTTATTTTTTACATAAACGGTATCCCCTTCAGACATAGAACCTTCCGGATTTTGTTTGGGGCCTTCGGTATATTTAACTGTATAGCTTTTCTTTTCCGGATCGTAATCAGGATAGGCCAGCTTTACTACTTCGGCATAGGATATTTTTTTAGCGAACCATTTTTTTTCCTTCAGGTTTACGATGATGCAGACCTCAAACTTCCGGGATTCAAAATGCTCTTTGCCCGGACGCGCAAGATCCACCCATTCCTCATCTTCTATTAGTTCATCCTGCCATCCTTTGGGTACTTTAAGATATATTTCTTCATTTGCAGCAATATTGCCCTGGTGCCTGATAAAAGCCCCTTTAATAAACTGCTTATTCGAGGAGAACTCCATTCCGTTTATAGAATAGGGCAGTTTCTTTTTCACAAAGAACTGCTCCATACCAGGCCTCGCCAGGTCAATCCTGTCGTCATCATTGACCGGCTCATCTTTCCATGGGTCTGCAATTAACAGGTAAAGCTCAGCGTCGCCCGCCAATCCTCCCATTTGTTTGATCTCCCTGCCAGTCTTATACTGTTCAGCAGAACTGTATTGTTTTCCTTCGATGAAGAAAGGGATTTCGTTGTGGCCACCGTTGTGACCATTGTTTTTTGATTCGTGTAACATTGTTATAATATTTTATAATGAACCCCGAAGAGATACTGGCATATTTCCGGAGCTTACGATATGCCAGTCTAGAAGAGATTTCGGCCGCATTTGTTTAGTTCATTATAAACTACTACTTTGTGAGACGAATATAAAGGGGCTTAAGATGATAAGTCTTAAGTACAGAGTCGCAAACTTTTCCCTTAATAGCCCAATCAACTGCTAGAACAGAAGGTTGGGCTTTGTTTTTATCTTTTTATCCTTTTTTATTTTTTAAGTGTTAATTAATAAAGTTTATTTCCGCTAATATATTACATCAGGACAGGTCTTCGGTGGGCGCATAAGGAGCGTCTCTCTTAACAGCGGCAATCCCGTTTTCCCTGGCATACGCCGAAGTATATGATTCGCTTCTGCCGATGATCTCGCCGTTAGCTGCTTTGAGGTTAAACGTATAAGAGGATCCGTTATCTTTTCGTTCATACCCTGCATCGAGAGAGGCGTTCACTTTTACCGAAGCAATTGCATTTATGCATGACTGCTTTACAGTGTAACCTTCGCCGTTTAATATTATTTCACCATTTGCCGATCTTAATCTGAAGTAGTACTGGCTATTGATACTGCTTTTGAAGATGGAAAATTTTGGATTTTGCATGTTCGTTTATTTTAGCTTTTTAAGTTTATTCTTACCTCTTCATTTATTTTTATATCACTCTGCACAAAATTGAAACTGTTCAAAGTCTGGGAGACCTCGTTATATACCGTTCCTTTTTCTTTTGGATCCCGGATAGTAACCAGCAGGCAAAATTTCTGGTGTGGCGTCTTTCCATCTTTGGCGTATTTCTTTTCAGTATGATCCCTGTAAACACCTTTTAAATTCAAATACCATTGTTTGGGTGCCTTTAAACACTTATCCCTGTTTGTATCGGTTAACTCAGCCAGGTTGATCACCCATTTTTTGACTGGATGATACTTTTTTTCATAAGCAAGCAACAGGCGCTCATTACTGAATGAACCGGTGTTGCCTTTCATTATGGTTTTACTGTAATATTTACTGTTCAATAAATTTTTGCCGCCTTCGGGGCCAATTTCATTTTTGATGTTTGATTTACTGGTATCCCTGTTTTTCTTGTTGTTATAGGTTCCGAGGATCAGTTCAATATTGGATTGGCAATATTCACCTCCCTGCTGCTTGGGTTCCAGTACCGGATCAATGATAAGCGTTACGGTAATCTCACCATAGAAATAACCTTTTTCATCGATCATACCCTGCGGGTAAGGAAAGTCCAGCATATTAATGAAATAGCCCTTATCGAGGCGGTCTCTCAGTATTACCGTACTTTCATTTACATCATTGTACAGGATCTCGCTTATAGCCGCCGGCATTCCATATCCTGCCAGTCTTATTTTTTCCACAATATCCATCTGCATGGCCGCAGGATATTTTGCACTGTGTATCAAAAGCCCTTTAAGCAAAAGCGGATCAAAAGGAATATCCAAAGAATGAAACACACCTGCAGTCAATGCCGTTACTCTTGGAGTAGAAAAAGAAGTCCCCGGCTTACGCAATAATTTTCCGTCAGCACCCAGGCATTTCACTCCAGTGTAGGTAGCCAAACCGGCGTGCATACCCGCATTGCCACCCATATGCACCAGGTCAGGCTTATGGACAAAACAGGGACCGGGACCTGTCCTGGAAAAACATGCCGGTTTATTTACCTCATCAAGGTCATAAGGTCCCTTCTCATGTGTAAGGGCACCTACTACCAAACTCAATAAGGAATCGCCGCTCTTTGAAACCCTGGCTGTCGGTTTACCAGCTTTAAAATTGTCACAGTTACCAACAGATTTAATAATTAAGACGTCACACTCCTTCTGCAGGCCATCGAGCGCCTTACCGAAATCAGAAAAATCCTCCAGTGAAGATTCATTGGATGTCCCCAGGCTCAGGTTCCATATCTTTATTTTTGCCGCATGCTTACGGATACAATTTTCAATCTGCATGATCAATTCATCTTCGCGTATACCCGTTTTAGTAATATCAGGAAACACGCATGCTTCCATTACATTGCACCCGCCCGTTCCTGTATAAGGTTTTCCTTCCAGTTCATCCCCATGTACCAAAATACTTGTAACAGCAGTGCCGTGGTTCCTGTTGGTATATTCAGGGGGATAGTTTGTCTCACTTTCGGCAACGATCCATTCATCCAGCTGGGGTATCCTTTCAATACCGGTATCCAACACACCCACCAGCGGATAGGATTTGCCATTAACCGGTTTTTTAAAAACAATCTGTTCTGCGTCTTCAATACTATCTTCCGCCAGGCTGTAGGCAGGCATATCTTCGATAGAAAATAAGCCTTCAAACTCCAGCACTTCGTTCATACCATCCATTGAAGCGGCTTCAAGCCTGTAAATACTTTTATCGTGTATGTAGTTACAACTGGCGAGCTTCATTTGCTGCTGTTTGCATATTTCTTCAAACAGTTCAGCAGCTTTTGCATTGATCTCTTCATCCTGATAATCGACCAGTTTCACTTTAAAAACAGTCTCCCCTTTAACCATAAGATTAGAAGCAGGTGTTACATCACTCAACTCCTTAATCGCAGAAATACCTTTGGCTACGGATCTGGTGACGCCTGCTGCCCTGGCCCTCCCGATATTATATTCAATATCGCGCAGGTCTTTTTCATTTTCAATTTTCACCAGCACCTCCTGGTAACCTGAAAATCCGATGATATTGTTTTTATTGTTGACGTTAAAAAGGCTCACCACATCATCCCTGTGCGATTTGGCCGTTGCTTTCTTATCGAGCCTTGCTATAACCAGTATTGGCAGAGCATTATTCTGACCTGTCTTTTTTGTAATGCGGCCTTCCAGTTTTCCGAGGTACCCCTGCAACTCCCTGCTTCTTTTTGACAAAGCTCCGCCTGACAAGACCCATTTGGGATCTTTACCACCACCACCTTCTGTGTTCTGTTCATCCTTCTCCCTTTTAAGAAAGAACTTGATCGGTAAATTCTTTTCGGCCATCATCTTAAAGTTTTATTTTTCTTTATAAATAACATTGCGTACCTGCCTGAGTGAAATATCCAGGTGCGCAGCAATCATCGAATGTCCTATGCCGTTAGCATTTAAAAATGTGATCAGCTGGTCTATACCTGTAGCACCATGATGATCAAAGTCATAAATCTCTATAAGCAGGTCTTCATACGTTAAAGCACCGGATTTTTTTATAATTGATTTTGCGATAACATTATTAATAATCGATTTAATATCCGAGGGTGTTTTACCATTGAGCAGCTTCACCACCCTGTCAGTTTTCTTTTTATCATCAAGTAAACCGGTCTTATGGTTTTTAAGGTAAGTGTGCAGCAACGCATTGATCTCTTCATCTAGAGGCTTTCCAATTTCTATTACTGTATTGAATCTTCTCCAGATTGCCTTATCCAATAAGTCAGGATGATTGGTGGCCGCGATGAGAATATTATTCTTTGAAAACCTGTCAATATTCTGTAAAAGACTGTTGATTACGCGTTTTAATTCCCCCAGTTCATATTGATCATCCCGCGCCTTGGCGATGGCATCAAATTCATCCAGGAATAAAATGCAGGGCTTATTATCGGCGAATTCAAAAATCTTCCTGATATTTTTTGCGGTATTCCCCAACAGCGAAGAAACAATGGCGTCGAACCTTGCGATCACCAGGGGAAGACCGGTTTGCTGCGCTATATATTTGGCAACAGATGTTTTTCCCCCTCCCGGCGTTCCGTAAAGCAATAAGGTGTTTTGTGAATCCACTCCGGCCTTTAATAATGCACTGCTGTGTTTTACGCCGTCTACAAAATTTTTTATTTTGTTTTCCAGAAGCTTATCAAAAACCAATGTCTGGAAATTTTTCTCCGGCATATATAAATCCACTATATCCATCCTGCTTTCCTGGTCAACAGGAGAAGTTACCAGCTCATCCAGCGTTACATTGGAGAGCGTTTCACTTTTCTGAATGAGTTCCATGATCATTTTAGCCATTTTATCATCGCCGTCTTTTTTTAATTTTTCTGCCAGCAGCACTGCAAAACTTTTTATTTTTTTTAAATCTTTTCCTAATCCTCCTTCAATAATCTTCAGGATTTCAGTGTACATATATTTCTTAGTTTTTAGGTTGATGGTATAAAAATATAGTATTTCGTTATAAAAATGCACAAAACCGTTACAAATACATATAAAATCGTTACGATTTATGTTAATAACGTTATATTCATAACACTATTCTTCTATAAATCAATGTTTTACTAAGGAAATAAATGTTATTAAAGTTTATCAGCAGATAAATCCCGGCAGCCGGCAATTACTACAGACTTAAGTCCGATTTAATTATCGACATAAATCTATTATCTTACGTGAGACCCAAACTCTATTCATTTCGCTACAACCTAATTACCCACTCAGTAATGTGTAACTACAAATATGAATTCAAAAGACACCAGCTGACAGGAGCAGCCTGTATCTACCCGGCATTTTATGCGGCTCATGCAACGGAATTCTCGGAAACAAAAATACTTCCCGTTGACACAGACGGTTACTGTATATTTCACAGCAGCAACAGGGACTGGAAGATCGAAAACGGGGTCAATGAAAAATTTATTGAACTGTTGCATGCAACGGAAAAAATCTGCAGGAATGACATATCTGAAAAATGGCCCTATAATTTTTCCGGTTTTGATTTTTGCCAGGAAGCGGACCTGTTCCAGCTCACCGGTTGCCCGGAAGGAGCAGCACTGGATTTCCGGTTCTGCAAATTCCAGAACGGACTAACTATCAGTAAGGCTCAACTGAAGTCTATTGATATTGCCGGCGCCAGTTTTGATGAAATACTTTCAATTGCTGATGTACAACTCAGTTCGGGTATCAATGCTACCGGTGCTGTATTTAATAATGGCATTGCTGTATACAATGGCAGACTGGAAGGCCATAACTATTTTGATGGATGCAGTTTTAAAAATAGTAATAACAAGCCGGTTAATAATTTCAGATTTAAAGATATCAGCGCCGGATACCTGAACTTTGATAATTCAACTTTTGAAACAAGTGTGACATTTGAAAAGATGATTTTCAATGATGAAGCAGTGTTTGACAGCGCATTATTCAAAGATGAATTCTATTTTCATTATAACGAAGTAAACGCAGTAATCAGTTTTAAAGAAACCGTTTTCCAGTTAGCAAAAAATGCCAATCCAACCTACAGCACGGTTGATTTTAAAAGACTGCAGCTCACAGCAATCGGGAGCATGTTATTTAAAGGTAAAGTTCCTTTTGATAACATGGTACACGGTGAAATGGAAATCAATTTTGCAGCAGCACCTGAAGGCCGTATCAGCTTTGAAAATTTCAACCTTAACAAAATTGCTATTGAATCCAAATTAAAATTATTTGTACTGGAGAAGACCGGCCAGGTGGAAATCGGCCAGGGATGCCGGAAATATTATTGCCAGACTGATATTTTTGAAGCAAGCGCTACAAGGCCTGACCAGGCGCTGATCCTGGACCTCGTGCATGTATTCTGCAATTATTTTGAGATCCATAATCATTACAATCTTGGTATCGAAATTGTCGAACGGAAGCCCGACATCATCAGGTATTTCTTTTTTACCGATGAGGTCATTTCAAAGGAAGATTTTGAAAAAAGAATCAAACAAAATGAGCATGACCTGTGGAAGACCTTTTCCAATCTCTCCGAATATGCCGGTGACCAGCTAAGCACAAACCTCGTGGTAGAAATAAATGAGCTGATCAATATAGCCGCCATCTTCCTGAAGATCCGCAACCGGGTGCAGGCGATGGACTACAATGAAAAACAGCTGGATCAACTGGTCGCTTCCATTGCAGTGGACGGCATGAGTGTTGTTGACAAGAAAGACTTATTTACCGCCATTGGAAAAGCCAATGCATCCTTTTATAAAGAACTGCCGCCGATACATGTGGCCCCAGTTGTTTATAACGATCACTCCGTAACGGTTAAGGGTAAGGGACATGTCGTCGTTTCCGGCCAGGGCAGCTATTCGGTTCAAACCGCGGCAGAAGATCCCGAAATGAAAGTGCTTGCAAAACAATCGATGCGCTGGACAAAAAAGCAAACGATCTGGACGATAGTGGGTGTAATTATAGCTACAGTGATTTCAATAGTTGGTTTATACCTGGCAGGTTACCTCTAAGGTATTCAGACTGCATGTTGCTGCACAAGTACGTCCAGGGTCGGCTACAGCCTGGGGTTTTGCACACGCGAGTAAATAATCAGAGTATGTAATGAAAGGTATGCTGACCGATTTCGCATTGTCAATATTTTTTTGTACTATTTATTAAAATCAAATTGCATGGCCTTCAATGGCGTTAAAGAATTAAGATGAAAAATATACTGATCGACACCTGCAGCTGGATTGACCTGCTCACTGAAGATGATAATAAACTCCTGCCCCACCTGGAATTCTGGCATTCCAATAAATGTCTGAAATTCATTACCCATGAAATTATAATAGCGGAATGGAATAAACATAAGGAATTACAAAGAAACCGATTCCGGGATTCTCTCAACACCAAATACAGGCATTTTACCGAGATCAATAAAAGAGAAAATCTGCATGTACCCCGTACTGTTGTACCCCGGATTGAGCACATTGATGAGCAGATCCGTACTATTGACAAAATTCTTAGTGAATGTGAGGTCCTGTCCACTCCCGCTGCTGTCAAAGCCTATAGCAGTGACAGGGTCATTCCCCCACGTAAGGCACCTTTCCATAATAAAGTAGACAGTACCAAGGACGCCTATATCATATTCAGCGCGCTGGACTTTTTCCGTTTACAAAAACAGGGCTTTATATTTATTTCTGCAAATACCGATGAATTCGGGGCGGTAGAAAATAAAGAAACCATCCTGTATCCCGAACTCTTGGAAGATTATGGAGATGTTGATGTGACCTATTTTGCTAAGATCGGGTGGGCCATCAGTGAATTAAAAAAAGAGCTGCCTGTTTCACTGGAGATCACCAGTGATACCGGGAAACAATCCGCAGGTAAACAGGATACGATCATCATTGAAAGAAAAGGACATATTTTAGACCAGCTGTACGGGTATGTTATTACCAGGAAAAACCAATTGCTCTTTACCCCGCATAACATCTTTATAAGGAATTACCCATTTCGTGACCATCCTAATTTTAACCCTTATTATTCGATTTTTACAGTTACCACCGACAACCCACTGCTGATGCAGCTTTTCAATTCCATTAAGATAGAAAATGAAAGAGTGCTCTTCATAACAGATCATGATTTTTTCAAGGGAGTGGAAAATTATGAAACAAAACTAAAGGAAATACTTACGCAACTTACCCGCAACCTTATCTTCAATATCGCTGAATATAAGACGAGGGAAAAAATAGCGATCAGGTATGTGGAGGACGTGACCTGCAACTGCATCAACTGTATTTTTAACCGTTACCTGTTTGAGCCGGCCATTGAGGAACTGGCGCATTCACCTGAACCCCTGTACGAACAGCAAAAGCAAGCTTATGTATGTTACAAATTCGGCAGGTTTGCAGAAGCCGCAACTCTTCTTAACAAAGCTTACCTCCAAGCCAAAACCTTTCTCCCGGTCCAGGCTTTTGTTATCCAGTTCAACCTCTCGAAGCTATATCTTTTTACAAGGCATCAGTACCGGACAGAACCAGGCATGGATGAACTGATAAGCAGCCTCAAGGCCATTGATGTAAGCGGCTCTCTGCGCCTACTCGGTACTGCCGAAAATTCAAAGCTATTGTCCTTTATCAGTGACAATGATTTTTATAACGACGCCCGCGAAGAGATGCAAGCCACGGTCAATAAAATTACAGACCACTATTACAGCCAGTTAAATGGTGGGTGGAGCAATAACAATCACCTGTGGGATCTTATTAACCAGTTTGCATCGCTGATCAGCTTCATTGAAGATAATCACATCATGTATGATGCGTTCAAGGAATTCCGCAACCTGGCAAACCTGCTGACCGAAGGTCTTTTTGCTTCTCACGCTGTCGAGGAAACGCAGCCAAGCAGGCTAGATTATTTTGACGACTGGATGCTGTTCCAAATAATTAACTACGGCGATGCTGAACTTATCAACAAATACTTCCGGCGTTATAAACTCAAAACGCTGCAATACCGCGATTTTCGTGATAACCCTGATTCAATATTCAAACTGCTGGATAACTTCCTGCTTAAAAACGAACAGTTACCGGCCCATTTCCGGGGACAAACGTATTCCCAGAACCGCTTTTTCCTGAACTATTATAACCGTGTCTTTGCTAACCTGATCACAGTTGTATCCCTTCTTGATCTTACTGCTGAGCAGTCCAATGACATTGCGGTTAAGTTAGCTGACTTTATTAATGGTGAGAGTTTAATTCATGCCTCCAATGTAAAATGTATTGCCCTTTTCATCGACCGTGCCGGAACAAGACTTAATACAGAGGTTTTAGGTAAACTGCTGGACCTGGGATTAAAAAAATCCATGCTACACGAGGATGATTATTTCCAGGCGCTGGTGGATGCATTGACGCAAGGGAAAGCTGCACCCGATATCACTGAAGAGCAGTATCAAATGATCACTGATATCAGTTTCGGACAATGCCCCGTCTGCGGACAAGCTCACAGCACAACGCTAGCCATACCGCTATACCAGTTACTAAAAAGCGCAGTCCACAGAAAAGGTATTTCGTTTCATATTAATCAAAGACTGGAGGCTAACTTTGATTTCCCTCTTTACTACCTGTCATCTATACTCGATATTATCCCTTTCAGCGAAACACTATTTGAAAAGGCCCTTGCCGTGGCTTATCCTTCCGGCAACAGGATATCTTTTAAAAGTATATTTTCAGAAGAGCCGGAAACCCGTTTTGACTGGGTCAACCATCTTATAAACCTTTGCTTTAAATACAAGATCGATACTACTGCTACCCGGTTTGAACAATTTGCTGAACTGAATGATTATTATAACTGGCTGTTAAATATGGAAAGCTTCGACTATGGCAAGTTTGTTGCACAATGGCCGGGAGAATATGCGACGCGTTTTTATTACCAGCAGATTGCGGCATCTGATGCAACTAAAACCTGGCTGGATCTATACCTCAAGACCAATCATGACGACAAGGTTGAGCAATCCTATTTTAATATTTATATCCGCAAGACCTGGGACAAGGAATAATGTTCATAACAGAAAACATACTAATTACCATAAAATCCAGTTCAATCTCAATTCTTCCTGCCGTACAAATTTTTTGATCAGCTCAAAAATTGATTTTCTGCGGCCTGAACCGATAAATAACAAAGCCTGGTCACAAGGATTTCCGCTTGCGGAAGGCGCAGGAGTAAAATTGTTTTACCTCCGAGTTCCAGTCTCATTTAGATCAAAATTTTTCAAGGGTAACCAATACTACATTGCGAAGGGTGTTCAACTGCATCTGTACTATATCAAGCCGGTGATTTTTAGGACCTTTTACTGTAACTCTTAACGCACACTGGTTTTCGGGTAACTGCACCTCACCCATGAATGCAACGGTAAGACCATTAGCTTCAATAATTTTTACCACCTCATCCACCGTTCCTTCGGCCTGGTAATATTTAATGAGCAGTTCGTGCTCTTCTGTATTAACTGCAGAAAAGCCGGAACCGGGAGCACAACCAAAGGCATTTAGTAAAAGCAGGACCAGGATAACTATTTTTAGTTTTCGCATACACAATGGTGTTACATTTTTAACCTTATCACACTGAAGCTTCGTGGCGGAAGATTCAGCACCAGCTTACGGTTGCTAATGTTGACAGGAATGATCTCCGGCTTAACCAGGTCCGGTTGCGACAAACTGTTAATGTCGGTATTGTTTCCTTTCAGCAAAGTTTGTGTGCCGTTTGTGGTAGTTTTTTTAAGGCCAGGTATATCGAGGGTTTTGGTGCGCAGATCCGGGGAAGAATTTACCAGCTTTACTATAAGTTCATTAGTCTTTTCATCAATCACAGCGGATGCCCAGATACTATCCTGCCCCTGTAGTGCTTTACCCTCAAGGGTAAGCGGTACAACAGCAGTTCCCCTGTTAAGTGAGAAAAGCTGTTGTACATAATAATTAGGGGTTTTATAGGAGTTGCTGTTATCAAACCAGATGAGATTGGGTGTCCACTGCCAGCCGGTAACATGGGCGAAGAGCGGTGCGTAAGAAGCCATCGATACCACGTCCGCATTACGCTCGATGCCGGTCATGAAGGCGGCTTCGGAAAGGGCGGTCAAGAGATTGTTCTTATTGTCCTGGCTGCCGATACGGTCTGACTGCGCCGCATACTCGCCGACAAATATCTTCGGGCCACGGCGGTCATAACTGTCATAGCGGTTGGAATTGGCGAAGAACCAGGAAGGTGAGGAATAAAAATGTTCATCGATGATATCAGCATGACGGGCACGGAGGACAGAATCCATATATCTGAAAACGGGCTCATTGCGGCTGTAGCCGGTGGCATTGATTAGTTGTATGTTTGGATATTTTGCTTTGATAGCTTTTGTAAAGACATCCAGCCTTTCTGAATACTGCGGCCCCCAGTTCTCGTTGCCGACACCCAGCATTTTCATGTTGAAGGGAGCCGGATGTCCAAGCGATGCACGGATCGCTCCCCATTTCGTGTCGGCGGCGCCGTTGGCAAATTCAATCAGGTCGAGCGCATCCTGAACATAGGGATCAAGTTCGGAAAGCGGGACCACTTCTGCCGCATCGAACTGGCAGGACATCCCGCAATTGAGTATGGGCATTGGCGCTGCGCCGATATCCTCACAAAGCTGGAAATATTCATAGAAACCAAGGCCATTGGATTCAAAATAATCGGGTGTCTGACGAGCAGGCACATCATCATTCCAGATGCTCTGCACGAGGCGGCGCTGATCAACGGGGCCGATAGTGTTCTTCCACTGGTAACGATAATTCAGATCCTTACCTTCCACGATGCAGCCGCCGGGAAAACGCAGGAAAGCAGGTTTCAGGTCAGCAATGGACTGCACAAGATCTGCACGCAGGCCACCGGGGCGGTTCTTCCAGGTATCAGAAGGGAATACAGAAACACGGTCGAGTTCGAGTTTACCTGCACCCTCGAAGATCACGAGCAACTTACCACGCGAAGTGGAATCCTTTGGAACGATATTTACTGATTGTTCCTGCCAGCCGGAAGCGGTTAATGGCGAAACGGAAGTACTGGCAATAAATTTATTTCGGTTATTAAAAATAAAAACGCGGATATGAATACCGGGAGCCAGTTGTTTATAACGAAGCGTTAGCTGATAAGGAATATCCTTTTAAAACGACATCCCTTCATCGAACCCAAGGTTCATCAGGCCAACGGTATCGGTTGCCTGTAAAGTTACTGACATGAATTTAGGATTGGCTACATTCTCAGCAGCCTGCTTGGTCACCACAAAAATACCATCACGCAAACGTGCATTCGGCCAGGTCTCCCAGCCCATCATGGGTTTTGGAAAATCGAAGCTGCGGTTTTTGACCATTTCAGCATACATGCCACCATCGGCGCCACGGTTGATGTCTTCGAAGAAGAGACCCCAAAGGGCTGAAGGAACCTGGGCAGTAATTGATTTTGTATTTACAAGATAAGTTCCCTGCGCAAAGTTTTTAAAACTGCAGCCTAGAATAAATAAGCAGGCAAATATTTTTTTGTGTATCATTTTAATAGATGACATGAGTTTACAAGCGCAAACCAAGCTGACTTACCGAGGATTGGTTTACGGGGATTGAAATGGCCCTTTAACTTTTATTGTTTATCGTAGTATAAATTCAGTGTGTAGGTGAACCCGTTATTTAATTGCTTCACTTCCCGCTTAATGCTAAGGGTTTTTCCTCCGTCTGTTAGTTGCCATGTTTCGGTGATATCATTCCACGGCTCACCTTCAGCGGTGGTCGTATGCATAGTTAACTGCATGGAAGTTTTGTCTTCAAGCCATTTCAAAGTAATATCTCTTTTTTTACCAGTATACAATACCTGTGAGATTGTGCTGCCATCAAATTTAAAAATCCCTGCAACAGGATGTTCCTGGTTTTGTTCGTCTAACCAAACTTCGTTTACGGTAATTTTATCTTTGTCCTGCGTAATCTTGTATGATTGCGTAGCTGCCCACTGAGGAAGCTGCCCGAAATCTATTTTGACTTTATTGATCCTCCATACCCCGTTGAAATTAGTTTTTTGTGCAAGCGATGCAGATGCATATAATACGAGAATACAAAATGTTAAATTTTTCATGTTGCTATTTTTATTTAGTAAGTTTTTTAGTTATTTGAATTTTTCGTTTGCCCGGCACCGCTTACTGATGAATAATAGGCTTTGTAGTCTTTCTTTTTACAGACTGGGCATGTATCGCTGCAATTTCCTTCAGGATCGAGTTCAAAAAGGCTGCGGGAGAAAGACCGGGAGGGTATAGAAGCAGGCGGAGAATGAGGTAGCTAGTGCTTAAGAATAAAGGATTGCATTTTTAAAGTTAAGTTTACAGCCTGGGTGCCGTATATTTATTTGTATTTCTTTTACCCAATAACCAAACCTACCATTTTATATTTATGGCCGTTTCGGACTTATATAAACATTACAGCAAACTCAAAAGATCTTTAACGCCTTTGTTTTTTGCAGACTACTCAGCAGATAATATCTATCAATGTCACCTGGTAGCTGCATTTTCCAAATCGTTTGAATTTAATTTACTGGTCAATAAAGATACAGACCTAAAAAACGCATTCTTTTATACCCCTTCGCTGCGGGGCATCTGCGAAGACCTGATCACTTTACAATTTATAAAAAAACATAAAACCCTTGACAAGGACAAACTATTGCAGGCCCACATGCTGCTGCAGATGATCGAAACCGTTGAGACACAAAAAACATTCTTTTCAAAAAACCATCCGCAGCAAATTGTTTTTACCTTTCCAGAAACCGAAAAAGCAAAAGCAGAACAGCTGGGCCTACTTAAAAAAGAATGGGCAAAGATCGGCCTGAATAAGGATAAACTTTTTCCTTCGACATCACATATGGCAACTGATGCCGGCCTCTTTGAACTGTACGATTACCTTTACAGTGCTACATCAGACATGGTGCATTTCAGTCCGCATAATTTATTGCGCAGTGGATGGAGTAAAAAGGAAACACCGCTAAGGCACCATTTCAGCCCTCTAAATTTTTACAAATATTATAGTTTGTTCAACAGATTTTATGGGAGTTATCTTTTTATAAAATTCTGTACTCTTTTTAAAAAAGAACTGCAGTTATCTAAAACAATACTGGCTATCATTAAAGAACTCGAAAATGACCTGTTCCTGAATTCCAGGTGGCCGGAACTGGTAACCTTTGAGGAGATGAATGTCGCGGGTGCAAATGAGATCCGTTTTGTAAACCTCATGCGAAAATTAGAGCTAACCCTAAAAAACAAAGATGGCTCTCTTGAAGATCTTAAAAAGATAGTTGGGGAGATAATGGAAAAAGGTAAAAAAGCAAAAAAATAAATAATTTAAAAGATGAAAACAAAGCTGACCCTTATTTTATTTTTGTTATGCTTAAATATTTTTGCTCAAAGGCACAAAAGTGATACCAAGCCAAAACAAAAAGACAGTGTACCGAAAGTAACCGCTAAAAATCCGCAAGTTGACATTAAAAAAACAGACACAGTTCTGGTTATAAAACACGATTCGCCTTCACTCGCAGCGCCCAATAAAGAAACTGCTGCACCAGCTGTGGTACATAGCGACACTGAGAAAGACGGCTGGTTTGTCAAATATATTTACCCTATAATATTGCTTTTAGCCGGTGCAGCCATACCACTTTTTTGGGAAGCCTGGTCAGAAAGGAAAAGAATTAAAAAAGTTGGTGAAAGGTGGACATCTGAGATCCGGTTCCTTGAGACACCAATAAAAAACCAGGTGGATGCTATTCAAAAGTATTTGTCGGTCCACAATCAGCAAAATTTAACTATGCCGGATTTTCAAATCTTTGAAGGTTTAGATTGTGAAATATTCATGTCTTTAGATAAAAGCCAATTGCTCAAGTTTCTTGAACGCCATAAAACCAAAAATTACCAAATGGCCGTAAAGCAATCCAATTATATAAACGGTTTCATAAGTGTAGTCAAAAGCTCCAATACAAACCTGAAATTTAAATTCAAAGAGTATTTAGACGCTGTCTCGAATTATACAACGGAGGTAACAAAAAATCTAACTGCTTTATCAAGAGCCGTTGGTAATTACTCCGTTTTACTTGAGCTGGAATTGGGAGGAGACCCTGGCAATGATCCAAGGCTTATCGCTATTCTGAAGTTGTTTGATGCAGAAATTGAGCCTTTCAGACAGACGGGTAATTTTGAATTGTACAAGCTTCGTGACAATTTCCTTATGCCCTTTCTTGACATTCTTGGTCAACTGAGACTTGAACTGCGTACCGATAAGATGCAGGAATATGTTGGAAATTGTATTGATGCCATCAAAGGGATAAAGATGGAAAAACAATACCTGAAAGAAAATTTTGAAACGATAGGTGCACGCTACATGGAAAATTTAGAGGAACTGCCTGAAGTGGTGAAGCTGGTTGAAAGGAGAAAGTGAGTACCGTATCATTGTTAGCCCCAGATAATGTGCAGGTAGTTAAAACACTTGGTGAACCTCAGGTTTTGGCTGAGTTTAAATAAATATACTCAGCCAAAACTATATTTTTTTCATACCTCTTTTGGATGAGTATACCTGCATTATATTCCACCAAATCCCGCTTTTTAAACACACTTTTGGCGTTTAATAATAATTTTATTACCCGCCAAATTATACATTTTTACTGTCCAGGGCTTTCAACAAAGGACAAAGTTATATTAAGTAGCTGTTGTAAAGATTTTCTGAATTTTGTACATTGTCATACCTAATCAAAACCAAACCAGTGAAATATATTCCTTCCATAACCATCCGCATTTTAGGATTATTACTGATGGTGGCCTGTACTACCCGGATTCATGCACAGCTGTTCCAGTTTCCAGAAAAAAAAATGGGAAATTCAATCAGGAGAAACGTGCAGGTTGGTTCATTGGCTGTTTGGTATAAAGGTATAACCTGCACTATACCGGATGAGGATGATTTTTTGCCGATAACGTTACTGGGATGGAAAGAGAGTAAAAAATATTTTACCCGCTGCAGCTTTGATTTCAAGGGTAGGATATTATTTGATTCCTGCAGTTTCGAGGAAGACAATGCAGTTATGCCAGGGCTCGGCCTCATTATCTGTCCAACGTTATCTTATTCCTTCGAGCGGCTTAGATTTATACGTTCAGTCTTCAATGTGCCAGTCAGGTTCAATAATATCCACCGCAAAAAAGTTGAAAACGGTATCGCCTTTGACAACGACTTCAACGGTAGTATAGATTTCAAAGAGGACAGTTTTTACCAACGACTAAGATTCGATCACCTGGCAGAAACCCAAATCCAGTTATCCGATTGCTTTATTGGTTCTTTTCTTGCCATAGACAGCAGCAGAAATGTGGATCTCAAATTAGACAGCGTCACTGCAAGGAACAATGGATTGTTTATTTCTTCGCAGAATTCGCAGCTTAGCCTTTCGCTGGGGAACAACGACCAGCTTAAGCGGATAATCCTGAGTTCAACATCAGACAGTATATACGATCTCACATATAAATCTCACCGGCCTGTTGTGTTTGATGGAATTTTCGAAAAAAGTGTGATTGCCGGGAACATAGAGTTCATGGACTCCGTTACTAAAAATCGCTTATCGTTTACCCGGTGTCGTTTTGTGAACAGCGAAATAACCACCTATAATATCGACACGCTCGAACTGTCAGACTGTGAATTTCAGTCATTGACCATAACCCGGCCATTGTGGGACCAGCAAAAAAGATTGTTTTATCTGTATATCAAAAGCACTGCATTCGATAATCTCAATTTTGAATTTGACGAACGGATGTCACTTTTTTTCCAGGACGAAGATTCTCCTGATGCCATCAACGCCGTTTTCCAAGCATTGCTGGAAAAGTTTAAAAAAGAAGGCAAATCAGAAAGCTATAAAAATGTCGATATCCAGTTCCAGAAATATACCTATAACAGGAAGGGGTGGCCCGGGAAACTGTGGAGTGGGCTTAACAGCTGGTGGTGGAACTATAGCTATAACAAAAACGCCATACTAAGGCATATCCTGCTGTTTGTTACCTTTTTCTTCTTCATTAATCTATTGCTTGGTAAAAAACTCATGAGTTTTTATCCGATCATGGTGTTTGAGAAACCGGCAGTGAAAAAGTTCAGAAGCTGGCTGCAGCAGGTGATCAGGATTTTTATACTTACGCTTTTCATTTTCTTTTCATTGAAAATAGATTTCGACAAGATCGATGCGAACCGGACCCGTATGATGCTCTATTTCTTCCTGCAGTATTTTGTGGGCCTCATCTGCCTGTTCTTTTTATTCAATGCTGTATTCAAACTATAATGGACCTGCAAGAACATAAGTCAGCTCTCCATTGTAGAGAGTTGGATAAAATACTTCTTTTACCATAGCTCACTTTTATTGTTAAGTCTGAGATTTGCGGACATTTACGGACATTTAGTACAGGTGATATTCGGTAATTATTGCGAATATATTCCGTTTTTTGCATAATTACGTTTAACTTATGATATTGATAATATTGTATTTATATACTTATTTTGCATGAATTTTCAATAAATATTCATGCAGTCTCAGTAAATACCTATCTTTGCATTATGTCACAGGTAAACACTTTAAAAAAGCATCTCCGGCCCGGGCAGGTTTATCGCCGTGCAGAGCTGGCTCAATGGTCAAACGCCGTTGACCGCCACCTCGCCACGCTGGTAGCCGAAGGCAGCCTGCAAAAGGTATCGCCCGGTGTTTACTTTTATCCCAAACTATCAGTATTCGGAAAAATGCCGCCGGAGGAATCCAGGCTGATACAGTCTTTTTTAAAGGATGACGAGTTCTTGGTGACCACTCCCAATGCGTATAACGCTTTAGGTGTAGGTACTACACAGCTGTACAATAAAACAACAGTATATAATCACAAGCGCCATGGCGAGTTTAAACTGGGTAACCGGACTTATGAATTCCAGGTAAAACGCCGTTTTCCTGCCATGCTTTCCAAAGAATTTTTGCTGGTGGACCTGGTAAACAACCTTGATGATCTTGCAGAAAATCCTGTGGAGGTTTTAAAAAATGTTGGTGCAAAAGTTCCGGTGATGGACCATAAAAAATTATCGGTTGCAGTTAAACGTTATGGCAATATAAAAACGAAGAAGATACTCTCACCGATGTTAAATGACAACTAATAATGCCTAAAGATTATCTTCATAATCATTCGCAATTCAGGACGCTGCTGAACATTGTAGCAGAAGACATGGGCATTCTGCCGGCACTGGTGGAAAAGGATTACTGGATCATGCACGTACTGTACGGCCTGACTAAACAAAAATATAAATTTGAATTAAAAGGCGGTACGTCCCTTTCCAAAGGCTACCGCCTTATTGAAAGATTCTCTGAAGACATCGATATTCATATTACGCCCCCAGAGGAATTTAAAATCAACGAGAATCCAAAAAATACCAAACCGGCGAATGTCGCAGCAAGAAAAGCATTTTATGACTGGCTGGCCACAAATATCAAAATAAATGGTATTACCAATGTAGAAAGAGATACTGCTTTTGATGAACCCGATTACTACCGCAGCGGCGGTATCAGGCTGCTTTATCAAACTGCTTTCGGAAAAATTGATGGCGTAAAGGAAGGTATCCTGCTGGAAGCCGGATTTGATACCATCACTCCCAACCAGAAGATCACCATGAGTTCCTGGGCGCTTGACAGGGCCTTGACAACGCAGGGTATTGATATCATTGATAACCGTGCAATCGACATCACCTGTTATGACCGGGTTACACTTTTGTCGAAAAACTGCAGACTATCGCCACCAAGTACCGAAAGGAGCAGGAAGGCCAAAAGGAAGGTCCTAACTTCATGCGGCAATATTATGATGTCTACTGCTTACTGGGAGATGCCACGGTACAGCAATTTATAGGAACCGATGCTTATAAGGCGCATAAAGAACAAAGATTTCCAACAGCAGATAAGGCAATTCCTATTTCCGGTAATGAAGCTTTCCTGCTGAGTGACCCCGCAATAAGGGTGGACTTCACCAAAAGATATAAGGAAACAACTGCCCTTTATTACAAAGGACAGATTGATTTCGATGTATTGCTCAAACGGATATACGAAAACATAGACAGGCTTTAACTGTTTTTTATCTCCTGCCCTTTTCTAAGTCCCCCTGCCCAAATATCCAAATCCTTTTGCTAAAACCCCGCCGGAGGCAGGCTTTAAATGTTTTGAAAGTTGTACGCCCAGAGCTTTTTTATTCTATTTTATTCATGCCCACACGTATGGTGATCTTGATTTCATGAACTTAAAATGAAATTAGGTTGTTCTTCAGCTATTTTAGCTTTAAGCTCTTCTGAATGCGCGTCAGCTTATTCTTAATGTAATCATCGATCTGTGAAAAGAAAAACGATTGTTCAACTATCCGCGCTTCACCATTTTCTTTTTCAGCAGCAGTTATTATATCATCAATTGCTTCTGGTTTAATAAACGGTTTATAATTTTGTTTAAGAAAATTCAACTGGTCGATCACTTTTCGTTTTAGAAGTATATCAACTATATCCTCTGCATTTCTTAGCTGCCTTTTAATGCTGTCATTAAGTTCTTTTGCCGTTCCATACTTCTCCGGCAGATCTTCCATAATAACAGATCTTCTCTTGTTCCAGCATTTCAATGGAATTACAATGTCTGTTTCCAGTAATATTCGCTTATCGCTGTTAAGACAATATTGCAGGTATAGTTTTACCGTACTGTCTTTTCTTACTTTCTGCGCTCTGCAGATTGGTTTAATTGCTGACATAACACTCTATTTAAGGTTAAAAAAATCGACCGGAAAATGAATTCCAGATAGACCTTTTTCCTAAATGAAAAAAAGGTCTATCAAATGGTCTATCAAGTCTGAATAAAGTGGTGTATGAAGATAATTGCTGTTATAACACAAAACTGTTATAACACTATGAAAACAAAGGTGAAAGAGTAAGAATAGACGAGACCAGATAAAAATAGAACGGGGATTATCAGATTGATAATCCCCGTATCCGAGGTCCCTAGCGGATGGCGGACAAAGGATCAATAAAAAAAGGATCAACAATATGATCCTTTTTCGAGGTCCTGCCATGTGTTGAACCGAATACACCGTGAAAATTATTTAAGGCAGGTTGTTTTTCATGGTTGAATACTACAATATTTAACGTTACGAGGCTCGCCATTCAGAATATTTTGGCCTTTATATCAGCGGTAAAGAGAATAATCTTTGAGGTTTTCTCTGAAGATTGACAATGCCTTACTAATATGTTTTTCTACTGTGCTCACAGAAATTTGTAATTGACTGGAAATATCCTTCATGGTAAGATTTCCATTACGGCTCATAGTAAAAACCAAGCGGCATTTATCTGGAAGCTGCTGATATACTTTTTCGATTGTCCGTTTTAATTCAGTAGTTTCCAAGGTATTTGCAAAATCGTTTTTGCAAATAGTATGAAAAAATGCTTTCTGGTATTCCATCCTAACAGTTTTCGATCGGTATTCGTTACAGATTTTAAACTTAACTGCCTGATTAAGATAGGCTTGTAAAGACACCTGCAAATTGATGGCATGCCTGTTTTTATACAACGCGGTAAATACTTCCTGAACTACATCCTCAGCCTTATAATTGCAATCAATCTTTCTATTCGCCAGGTTTAGAAGATCGATATAAAATCTTTTATAAATCTCATTAAAAGCGGGAAGATATTCGTTTTGAACCAGTACAAACAATTCCTTATCGGAATATTGGGCTAATGAGTTTGGGTGCATGCAAAATCGTTTTTGTAAACTAAAAATAAAGAAACATTTCTTTCTAAAAAAATTTGGGGCTAAAAAATTGAAACTTGTATTATTTATTTTTTTGTCACTAGTTGTGGCCAGTCACAGCCGTTTATTTACTTGTAATTATGTTGATTCCCGTTCAATAAGTACAGGTGGGGTTACCTGTATTTTTTTGCTCTCTTTATTTCCATGATCCATATTTTCCAGTTGATTTACCAATAGCCTTACTGCTGACTTTGCAATTTCTTCTATTGGTTGGCTGATAACAGTTATTGAAGGTGTATAAAACTGGAATATTTCATGATCATCAAAACAAATAACTGCAATTTTAGCTGGTATCGCAACCTTTAATTGCCGAAGTGCCTGTAACCCGTAAGTACCAAGATAGTTTGTTGCAAAAAAAAGTGCATCCAGCTGCGGATTATCGAGTATAAATATTTTAATAGCTTCAACAAATTCTGCAGGCTTTGATTTGTAGAAAATCTGCAAAATGCATGGTTTAGCTTTGGGTGCAAATTCTTTCAATCCTGTTACATAACCTAATTCACGTTGTTGCATTTGTACCTGGTCAAGGTCCACATTCACAAAGCCAATATTTTTATAGCCTTTTTTACAAAGATGTTCCATACCCATTTTTACACCATTCATATTATCCACAACAGTATGGTGTAAATCAAGTTCAGGAAAATATCTATCCATCAATACCAAAGGTTTTTTCTGAGTAAGTAATTTTTTAATTTCAGATCTCATCCCGGATGAAGGCGTAATCAAAAAACCATCTACCTGTTGCCTCGAAAGCATTTTTATTAATTCGTTTCCCTTATCATCATCATTTTCAGTACTGCAATACACAATCTTATACCCTATTGCGTATGCTTCATCCTCAATAGTTTTTGCAAGTGTAGAAAAAAAAACATTGGAAATATCCTCAACGATCAATCCTATAATTTTCGTTTTACCGGTACGCAAACTAACTGCAGTATGATTAGGATAATATCCTGTCTCTTCTGCTATAGCTTTGATCTTATCCGTCAGGGTCTGACTAATCCTCATTTCCTTATCTCTGCCATTAAGCACGAATGATACTGTTGACGGAACCACCCCGGCTTTGATCGCAATATCTTTTATGGAAATTTTTTTCATACTCTAAATTACGCAAACGCTTTATAGCCGAACATTTTACTATTGCTGCAATTACTTGCAGCTCCAATCAGTGCCGCAGATTCTCCTAAAACATTCTTCTCAATTTTAACCCCAGGTACCAGGGTCGATAAACATGTTTTTAATTGTTTGGAAAAATAATCAAACCCATTGGAAATATTACCGCCCATTACTACCATTTCTATTTCTTCAACCTGAATTAAAGGTGCCAGAAATAAAGATAAGTTATTAGCAAACTCATCAAGTATAAATTGAACGTTAGTATCCTGATTGATCATATCCATCAACTCTTTTACATTATTTACCTGCTTGCCGCAAAGTTCAAGGTATCTTTTTACAAACCACCTCGAAGAAAAATAATCCTCTGCTATCCCTTCTAAAAAAGGTGAACACCAAAGATCTGCATCAGTAGTTTTATTATTGACCTGCTTAGCTGAGCCAAACCCAGTGCCTAATGTAATACCCATTACATTGTTGTAATACTTTGCCGCCCCGTTAAATATCTCTCCTTGTAAAAAAGATAACGCATCATTTACAATAATGATGTTATTTCTTTCAATACCCAGGTGCATCGCCAACAAGTCTTTTATATTCAATTTATAAAGTGCATCATACTTGTTCTGGTTCTTCATCAAGCTTATACCTTCTGCATAATCAAAAGGCCCGGGCATGGCGATACCAATAACTGTAGGTTTAATTCCGCAAGCGCTAAAACTATCTTTTATTGTTTTGCACCAACATTCCATAATAGTAGCTGTTCCGGCCTGGGCATCTACAGCTGATCTTCTCCAGGTATGCTGCAATACCTGACGGCTATTCATATTTACCAATGCCGCTGTAATGTGCGAACCTCCAATATCTACTCCGCATATTAATAATTCATTCATACTATTATTCATTTCTTCAGATGATAAATGTGTTCTGCGGCTATTAACCAACTGTATTATACAGCCCCCATTTACAAATGTCTATTTAAATACTGTCTGTATCTGACCTTTTCTTCTCATTCTATGATATTTTTTTAACGCTTGACTAGTATCCAGGAAAAGGTATGCTTTTATAATAAGACAAGGTTTCCTTTGGAATGCTGTAGCCTGAAGGCAGCGGTTTGTGAGAAAATGTTTGAAAATACAATACACATGCATCCCGCCACCAATCTGCTTCTTTAGATTGTTGCCCCAAAAGCTGCTTTACCTGCTGAAACCTCGTATCGTCTATCTTCCCTTTTATTTTATCCCAGTTTATTTTCATATTCATTACATCGGCTGCACCTTTGTAATAATGTGATACTAATTCAACCCAAAGTGTGTTACCAGATGGCATAATATAATCCCATGCTACATGATGAAACCATAAAAGTAAGTTTTCAGGTACAGTTTTTATATTATTAAAAGTATCAATTAAAGGCTGGTGGTATTGGCTTACTGCATTGCTACCGCCTATAGTTCTATCCACACCAATTCCTGCTGAATCTGCATGATGATAATCCCATGCATCCCAGTTTGGATCTTTGTACCAGGGGCCGGGCCCATAATGTGTAGCAAAGTTCATGATATGATTTAAACCCAATGGAGTCATATAATTAACTGCTGCTTCTCTCGATTGCATCATCATTTTTTTCACAGGCTCAATAAAAGAAGGATCATTCGAAAATGTCATCCGTATCCAGTCATCAGCAACCGATTCATCATTACTGTAAGGATTCCATGCGAATTTTCCAAAAGCATACCAATTGGATTGTGCAAAAGGATGTCCTGTCCAGTTTACATCGCTGCCAATATTTGCAACTCCTGCAATACCTGTTAAATTATGACCATCAGTTTTGCCTGCAACAATATTTGCAATTGATGTTCCCTTACCTTTTACATAAGTATCCTGCTGCAAGTATTCCCTTAACAAAGTGCCTAAATAAACAAGGTGGGTTGCAAAACCAAAATACTCCTGGGTCAGTTGAAACTCCATCATTAAAGGCGTTTGAGGCATCGCACCAAATAATGGATGATAAGCTTCACGGGGCTGAAAGTCTATTGGTCCATATTTAGGCTGTACCACAACGTTAGTATCAAATTTTCCATCCAGTGGCTTAAATTCATTATAAGCCTGCATGGCTCTGTCCTGTCCTTTTTTATTTTCATACACAAATGCTCTCCACATTACAATGCCTCCATGAGGAGCTAAAGCTCTTGCGATCATATTAGCGCCATCCGCATGGGTACATTTATAATCGCCAGGGCCAGGCTGACCTTCGGAGTTAGCTTTTACCAAAAAACCGCCAAAGTCGGGAATATATCGGTAAATTTCATTTACTTTATTTTTCCACCATGCTATCACCGCAGTATCAAATGGGTCTGCAGTTTTTAAACCTCCTATTTCTTTGGGAGCGCTAAACCTTGCACTGAGATAAACCTTAATGCCATAAGGTCTGAATACATTTGCCAGAGCTGCTGTTTTAATAAGATATTCTTTGGTTAAACTGGCAGCTTTTGCATTTACATTATTCAGCACCGTTCCATTAATACCAACCGATGCATTGGCCCTTGCGTAATCAATATACCTGGGATCGATATAACCAGGTAAACGTTGCCAATCCCAAATTGAACTTCCGGCATAACCTCTTTCAATGATGCCGTTAAGGTTGTCCCAATGATCCAGTACCCTCAGTTTAATTTGCGGTACTTCTTTAATACTGATATTGTTTATTGACTTATTAGTTTGTAATAATTCAAGGAATTTAAATACCCCATACAACAGCCCTATATCTTTATTTGCTGCAATTACTATAGCTGATTTATTCTTATTCTTTTTTGTTTGAATTAAATATCCTTCATCGCCTAAAGCAAGCAACTCGTTTTGAGTAAAGATGCCTGCGGTTAATGGATCATTTGAAGTGCCGATAATCAAGGCGTTTTCAATTGTTTGCGTTTTGTTTTCTGGTAATTGCAGCTGCAACATTTTTTGCATTGCCGTTTTAAGTTCTGTTACGGCAATATCAATTGTGGCAGAATGCCGGATAAATACCAACTGCTTTAACTGTGCTGCATATTGCACCTTAAGTTTTGCATTATCAATTTTTTCATACCGAAGCCAAAGGTCATAGCCATTATCTGCATATACACTATACGATAAGATAAAAGTTATAACAAAGAAAAAAAAGGTTTTTCTTTTCATTTTTATATAAGGTCCTGATTATAATTTTTGAAGTCTTGCAACGTATCCACCCCCGGTTGTCATTTTTATAGTGATTGATGTTGCATTATCAACAGTAATAGTTTCCATTTTAAAATCCTTTGCATTTCTATCTGCATTAATACCATCCTTCCATAAATGCATTGTATATTTTCCTTCAGGTAAAAATTTAAGATCAATAATAAGATCTCTCGCATTCCAATTAGTCATCGCTCCAATATACCAGTCATTATTTTTGGCTTGCCTTGCAATTGCAACATACTCTCCCACTTTTGCATCCAAAGGAATTGTTGCTTTCCATTCCGTCGGCACTGCCTTTAAAAACTCCATACATTCGGGTTCCCTGTAATAATGGGTTGGAATATCACAGAGCATTTGAAGCGGGCTTTCAAATACCACATACATTGCCATTTGATTACAACGTGTGCCCAGCGTCATGGGTTCGCCGCCAACTGGCGCAAAGGCATTTTTTTGCACATTCAACATACCACCAGGAGTAAAATCCATCGGCCCTGCAGCCATACGGGTAAAAGGTAAAATTGTTGTGTGATTGGGTGTAATAGCGCCAGCAAATTTACTTATCTCGTTACCTAATACGCCTTCTGAACTAAGCACGTTTGGATAAGTACGTATCCAACCTGTAGGCTTATACGCACCGTGAAAATCAACCAACATTTTATGAGCTGCCGCAGCCTTAGAAACTTTTTCATAATAATTAACCATGTCCTGGTCATCACGTTGCATAAAATCTACTTTTATTCCCTTGATACCCCATTTTGCAAATTGATCAAGCGCTACATCCATCTGTTTATCCAGCACCAACCAGCTCGTCCAGAGCAGCAAGCTTACATTTTTACTTCGGGCATACTCCGCAAGTTCCTGTACATTAATATCAGGTTTTTGTTTCATCAGGTCACGGGTGTCGCACCATCCCTCATCAAGCAGAACATATTCAATGTTATATTTTGAAGCAAAGTCGATATAATATTTATACGTGTCATTGTTTATACCAGCCCTGAAATCAACATTATAAACATTGTTATAATGCCACCAATCCCATTGGACCTTTCCTGGTTTTACCCAACTAAAATCTCCTTCAGCAGGTTTTGCCAATTGGTATACCAGTTGATTAGTAAGAATATCTTTATCACTTCTCGCAATCATTAGTATGCGCCATGGAAAAGATTGCGGACCCGCAATTTTCGCTATAAAATCTTCTCTTGCAATTACTTTTTCATCTCTATCACTGGTGATCTTTTTTTCTTTGGGATAGCCGGGGAAAACTGCCTGCAGCTGTTCGCCCTTTTTGCCCCGTAGCCACATACCTGCATAATTGAAAAGTGCAGATTCTGTCAATAATACTTTAATACCATTTACATCGAATAAAGCAGGTAAACTGGCTAATTTATTATCAATACTATCCACTGAATAATTTTTATACTCCCTTTCGTTGTGCGAATAAAAATTATCTTCCTGTGGATACCATGTTCTTCCGCTCTTATCAAACCCAAATGATGCCTCTTCATTAAGTATTTTATAAGTCGCTGTGTTACTGGTGATCCAATGCCAGGCTACTCCGTTATCATAAGTTCTCCATTCTAATGCAAGCCCATTAGTAAAATCAAGATGCAATTGATTAAAAATATCTGCAACAGTAGCTGATTTTTGCGCAACAACTTCTGTCAGTACTTCATTGCCTGAAGTTTGTTTTGTCTTCTTTACTTTCCACCCGTCATTTTTTTCTGCATCAGTTTTAAAAGAGATAACAGAATTCCCAATCAACTGTTTTTTATCAATTGAAACATTATAAGTAATATCCTTATCCACTGTAATTACAACCTCTATTGTTTTATCAGGTGATAAAAGAGCATATTTTTTTTGTGCAGACAGACCACTTACACCCAATATAAATGCCAATAAAACAATCCATTTTTTTAATTTCATAAAATTGATTAACTATTTTAATTATTAAGTTTTCTTTTAACCAAGCAAAGCTGGTTTTTCCTTATATGTTTTCCATATCAATTCTCCAAAAAGTGTATTGGCCCATGCAAACCATTTCCTGGTAAAATGCTTAGGGTCATCTTTATGAAATGACTCGTGCATAAAACCTGTATCAGCATGAGTTCTTTGCAAAGTAGAAATACAAGCTTTTATCTCTGCATCATTATTACTGGTAAGGGCTTTCATAATAATACTCATTGGCCAAACCATATCTTTTCCTACATGCGGTCCTCCAATTCCTTCTGCGGCTGTCCCTTTGAAAAAAAATGGATTATATTCCGACAAAACAAATTTTCTTGTATTGATATAAACAGGATCAGTTACTGAAACTGCACCCAAATAGGGTAATGACAATAAGCCCGGGTTATTAGCATCATCCATCAGGTTATAGCTTCCCATTCCATTTACTTCATAAGCATATATTTTTCCAAACTCCTTATGAGTTACAATAGCATGTTCTTTTAATGCATTTTGTACTTCTGCGGCAAGTGCTGTAAGGTTTGCAGCAAGTCCGCTATCCTTTGCTATTTTTTGTACCATTTCTGCAGCCTGCTTTAAGCTTATTACTGCAAAAAAATTAGAAGGCACTAAAAATGAGAATACTGTTGCATCATCACTTGGTCTGAAAGCAGAACAAATTAAACCAACAGGCTTAACAGGATAACCATAGCCATTCATAGGCACTCCGTCTGTTGCCCATGATGTTTTTCTTTGAAACGAGTAAGGCCCATCGTTCTTTTTTCGTTGCTGTTGCTTAAATGTTTTTAAAGTTAGTTTTACCGCTTCCAGCCATTGCGAATCAAAGGGTTTTTCATCGCCGGTTGTTTTCCAGTATTTATAAGAAAGGCGTATGGGATAACAAAGAGAATCTATTTCCCATTTACGTTCATGAAGGCCAGGCTTCATTTCAGTAAGATCATTTTTCCACTCCCCGGTTTTTGTATCGTCATTATAAAATGCATTGGCATAAGGGTCTTTGAGCACACAATTTACCTGCCGGTTTATTACGCCGGCGATCAACTGCTGTAAAGCCGCATCTTCCTTAACAAACTGCAGGTAAGCCCATACCTGTGCACTACTGTCGCGTAACCACATCGCATCTATATCACCCGTTATAACATAAGTATCGGGTTTATCATTTTTAATCCCGTGAAAAACGGTAGTATCGAGCGTATTTGGAAAACAATTATTAAACAACCAGCACAGCTCTTTATTTTTTACGTTTGTTGAAAATGTGTTTATCGCTGCTTCCACAGCTTTGCTGTTGAAATTTCTTGCAGCAGCTGCCGTACGTACCATTGGAAAATCCGTCCGTTGTGCAAATAACAAGTTTTTGTTGATCAAAACACCTGCCGTTAATAATCCTGAATTTTGTAAAAACATTCTTCTTTTCATACAATTGTCTTTTACTTTAGCAATGCATAGGCACACCATAAAACCGGTGCCTGTCCGTGCAGATCGCCGGTTAATCTTTTTCTATCCAGGTAAAACTGGCGACTGTTTGTTTTATTGGTACCCTCGCAAACATTTTGAATATCTCCATTGGCATTTATATTTGCTACTAACGCAAGCCAGCCTTTTTTTGCTATCGGCGCATATGCTTTAGTGTTAAGCCAGCCATTTTTTACGCCTTCAATCATGGCATAAGTGAACATCCCGCTACAGGAAGATTCTTCCCATGAAGTACTGTCATCAATAAGCTGACGCCACATACCGTTTACAGCCTGGTATGTTTTTAAAGTTTTCATCATTGTTTGATAGCCTTGTAAAATACGTGGCCTGTCTGGATTATCTTTTGGCAAACAACTCAACAGTTGCGTCATTCCTGCCGCCATCCAGCCATTCCCTCTTCCCCAAAAAAAAGGAATATCAGGTGCGTGATAAAATAAGCCATTAGGCTGTTGTATACTGTCCAGGTATAAGACCATTTCTTTAGCGGCACGGTCAATATATTTTTTATCTCCGGTAGCTTTGTATGCTTGCGCCTGCACGGCCGTGATCATAAACATATCATCTATCCACATCCGGGTTTGCCAGGTAAATCCCTTGTTCAGCAATGTCTGATACGTAGTTTTTGCATTTGCCGGAAGCTCCCATTGCTTATCCGCAAAAACTGCTGCCAATTCCAGGTATTCAGATTTTGAAGTTTGCTGATATAATTCAAATGGCACGGTACCAAATACATTATTATCCACATGATCAGGCGCAGGGATCATTCTTCTTTCCTCTCCCATCAACTTAATCAGTCGCTGCTCCAGTTGTAGCTGTGCCTCCAGGTTCTTATTTACTTTTGAAAATAACAACGCGCCATACCAGGTACAAACTTCCGGGTACGTAATTGAACCTGGCGGCTTGGAGGACCCGAAGTTAGTATGAGGCATTTCAATAAAATGCTTTGTAAGCTTAGTCCCTATTTCCTTTGGGGAAGTTCCTTCCGGCCATTTTTTTAATAATGATTTTTGTGCACAGGCTACTCCGCAATAAAGCAGGAGAAAATGTACAGCCAGCAAACAAATGACAAGTTTTATTTTTTTCAACATTATTCCTCCCGTACTATTTTCATCGTTACTTAAAGCAGGTGAACAATTTATCTGCAATTAATGTATTTCCTTTTCGTTATCACATTCTCTTTATAGCAATCCTTGTTTTTTAAGATCTGCCAATAATTCAAACAACATTAAACCACTTAAATGAACTGAGCAATCTGAAACATTGGTCGCGGGCCTTGTTACCCAATCGTGACCAAAAATATATTCGGGCCAGCGGGTTGCCTTACTGTGCAAGCTTATGCCATTGTTTTTAAGATATTTTAAGCATGCTGCTTTTGTGCCGTTATCAATAGTACCTTTTAATACGAGTTGCGTTAAATAGCGTATAAAAATCCCTTTAAACAAACCTCCGTCTCCTGTATTTTCACCTTTAAGAATGCCATTAGGAGAAAATTTAAGCTGGTTGTTCATAATATATACTGCATTACGTTTGGCTTCTGTAATGTAAGATGTATCGTTGGTAATGCGGTACATTTCAATACCGGCCCCAATGTAAGTGCCCTGGTTATAGGTATAAATATTCCCTTCATTGGTATTGCCATAACCATCCCATGCTAACCCTCTTGCCGGATCCACCACGTACTGTTTGCACCAGTCATATATCTTTTTTGCCCAGGTAGAATCATCAGGATTTTTATTGAGCTGGAATAATCTTGCAGCCAATATTGATGCGGGCGCATTGGAACAGAAATTTTTTGAGTTAGGCGTTCCCGTCGACCAGGCAATACCACCATTATTTACGGTGCTCCACCCAGGTTTTATCCATTCCCACAATTGTAGGGCATGATTCTTATAAAAAATGTCTCCGGTAGCAGCAAATGCCCTTAAACAGGCCAACCCCATCCATTCCATATCATCATAAAAAGTATTGCGCATGGTATTGCCGTTTTTGGCATACACACCATCAACAAGCGTATGCATTTGTGCAAGGTATTGTGCATTGCTTGTACGGATATACGCATCTACCAGGACATCGAGAGCATGCGCATGCCACCAATAATTAAATCCGCTATGGCCGTTATTATTCTGATTATAATATTTACCAGAGGCTGACCAAAACTGCGTCGTTAATGCGGTTTGTGCCGAATCGGCATACAGGCTCCAGTCTTCACCTGTAGCTGGTGGTACCACCGGCGGTGGTATTACTGTTGCAGTATTTTCTTTTTTACTGCATGATATTGTAAAAGAAAAAATAAAAAAACAGAGTAGTATGTAATGAGCTTTCATAATAATTTAAAAACCATGGTAGCATTTTAAAATACTACCATGCGGTGAGCAATTTATTTACCATCCTGGGTTCTCTACGAGGTTTTTATCTTTATTCAATTCGCTTTGCAAAATATTCCACAGGTAATATTTATTTTGGAATACACGTGTTTCAAAAATAGTCCTGTTGCTGAAAGCTGTAGTAGTAGTGGCATTTACATCCATACCATAAAATGGCCCGCCATCTGTTTGACCGGCGATCTTCCAGCGCCTGGTATCAAAATAACGATGGTATTCAAATGCCAGTTCCACCTGTCTTTCTTTTCTTATTGCTGTTCTCCAGGCATCCTGGTTGGCGGGTTCAGGTAGTTGCCCTGCTCCTGCGCCATATTGAGGGATCCCTGCTCTTTCTCTTATCAGATTGATATATTTTTTTATGTCAGGATTTCCAGAACTGTACTCATTCAATGCTTCGGCATAATTTAAATACACTTCTCCTAAACGAAAAAGCATTTCTGTACGGGCCGCAATTTTATCAGGGCCAACTATACTGTTAGGATTAACCATTTTTCTTACGCAATAACCTGTCCTCGACCAGTTACGGCCAGTATATTGACCGCTATTGCCTCCTTTAAACATGGTTATAGTAATTGGCGATGCCCCGGTACCGTTATTATTATTACTGGCATTATTAATCCACTTACTTAAATTAAAAGTAATGGCAACATAAAAACGTGGCTCCCTGTTTACATACATATTGGATACGCCTGCAGCATAATAATTATTGGCAGTTGCAGCAAAACCTGTTTCAGTATATCCCGAAGTCGGATCATCAATGGATTTGCCATTTGCCATAAAATAAGCATCTACGGATCTTTGTGTAGGGCCCCATGAAGACCAACCTCCCAAAACATAGGGGGACCCGTTTTTATCTATAGAATAATTACCATCGCTGTTAACCCTTGCCATGATGATCTCGCTGTTCCAGTCTTTTAAGAACACATTTTTTAACGATTCGTAAGGTTTGATATTACCACTGCCATCCAATTCTTTGTACAACTGGTAAATACCGAGGTCAATAATTTCTTTAGATGCATCTGCAGCCTGCTTCCATTTGTTTACATCATTCTGCTGACTGACCAATACTGTACCATCGAGATTTTTAAATCCTGAGTAATCGGTATTTCCATTAAACAAAGGACTGGCTGCATACAACAACATTCTTGCTTTCATCGCCAGCGCCATCCCCTTTTTAATACGGCCGTATTCCTGTGTATTGGACTGGTTAACCGGTAGACTAGGAATTGCTGCATCAATTTCCTTTACCACGTAAGACACGCAACTGTCATAAGGACTTCTTGCAAAATCAAAGTCGTCAATCGTTGCATCAGGTGCAATTACTTCATTAGGTAAAATGATTACCGGACCATATTGCTGCATGATTGCTGAATAAAAATAAGCACGTAATACTTTTGCTTCTGCCTTGTATTGCTTTTTTAAATCAGGTTCAATCTCCGGGCATTCGTCTACACGTTGCATGAAGTATGATGCTCTCCTTATTCCCTGGTAGTAATGTGTCCAGAAATTATAATCAGCCCTGCTCCTGTCCCACTGGCCCAGGTTCATTGAATAAGTGGGATAATCGTTATACGTAACATCAATTTCATCAGAAAGCCCTTCCCAGGGACTGTTGCTGCTATTCCAATCGGTATTGGTACGGATGTAGCCGTATACACCAGCTAAATACTGTTCAGTGGTGGCTTTCTTTTTAAATACGTCATCAATGGTTTGTTTATCATCAGGTACCTGGTCTAAATACTTTTTACAAGCAGACATTGAACAACACAACATGAGCACTGCCAATATCCTTAAAAAATTATTATTTTTCATATCCTAAATTATTATTGTTATTAAAATGTAACGCTTAAGCCAGCGCTGTATGTTCTGATATTCGGGTACCTGGTTCCTGCGCCACCGCCCAATTCCGGATCCCAGAATTTAAATGAGCTAAAGGTTAATAAATTATAGCCTACAAAATATACCCGCATTTTTTGAACGCCATATTTGCTAAAATGCCCCTTAGGAATTGTGTAACCAAAGTCAAGTGTTTTAAGGCGAAGGAAGCTGCCGTTCATTACGAAATGACTGTTGGTAACTGAGTAATTCTGGTTGATATCAGCGCCATAGGAAAGGCGTGGATAGAAAGCATCCTGGCGGGGATTATCTATAGTCCACCTGTCCGTAATATTAGAATATAAACTTCCTTTTGCCGAACCATTTCTGAAAGGCATAAAGTCATTCGCAAAATAAAAATCCACACTTCCAGTTCCCTGGAAAAATGCATTCAATGAAAATCCTTTATATCCTACAGAAGTACCAAAGCCATAAACAATTTGCGGTACCTGGTCTTTACCAATAGGTTGCACATCATTGTTGGCATCAATTACACCATCACCGTTAAGATCTTTAAATTTAATGTCCCCAGCCTGTACCACACCTGCTGTTCTGGGCACTTTAGGATCATTTATTTCTTCCTGTGTGTAAAATCCTTCTGCCACATAACCAAAACGGGTATACACTGATTGTCCTCTTGTCTCCAGCCATGGATAAGCTTTTGCAGGGGAATCATCTTCTACCATTTCATTTTTATTGTAGGTAAATGTTCCCTGCAAAGAAAAATCTACCTTACCAATTCTTTTATCGTAGTTACCGGTGATATCTATACCTTTCGCTTTAGTGATACCAAGGTTACCGGTTAGATTATTTCTAACACCAAGAAAATCGGGAACAACACCTCTTCCCAGGAATATATTTTCTCTACGCCTGCTAAACACATCAACCTGTAAACTGGCAGCATTGTGCAGGAATTTTAATTCCAAACCAATGTTGAGATCCTTTTCTGTTTCCCACGATACATCAACAGGATAATCATTGATATCGATACCGGTGATCAGGTTACCCCTGTCCTGCCCATACGCATAACTACCAGAGTTAGCTACCGTACCTACATACCCAAAACGACGGGCATTTAAAAGATTACTGCTACCCACCAGGCCATAAGACGCTCTTAATTTCAGCAACTGAAATATATTGTCCATATTGCCATAGAATTTTTCGTTTGACACTACCCAGCCAATCGCTGCAGAAGGAAAGAAACCAAACCTGTTTTTTGGAGTAAACGCCTCGGAGCCATTATACCCAAAAGTACCTTCGGCAAGATAGCGGTCATCATAAGAATAAGTAAGGCGACCCACACTTCCCAAACTGCGTGCAGGGATGGAATTGATTAGGTCTGATGCAGTTGCACTTAACTTATCACTCTGATTATATAGTAGCATCGCACCTACTTTGTGTTTTCCAAAACTGTTATTATAATTGATGGCGGCTTCCAGGTAAAATTGCCTGTTGCCTCCATTGCTCCTTGAAAAATTCAGGTAGTCTGTGCCCGGACTAACGATGGTGTACACGAGATTTCCTGCAATATCCCTTTGTGTGGCATAATAAGTGGAGGGGGATTTTAAGCGGGACAATGAATTACTATTCGTAGCATCAAAAGAGTATAATGCTCTTGCTGATAAACCTTTTAATATTGAACCTAGATCCTGTTTTATAGAAAGATCAGACATGATCTGGTTTTCATATGTGGTAGAATACCCGCGGTTGACCAATAATGCATAAGCGCTGTTTAATCCACCGCCAGTAGAAATGAAAGGTTCTTTATTATCAGGATACATTTTAGGATATAATGTGGGATAGGTTTTTAAAGCCATATAAAAAATATCGGAAGTAGCTGTACCTGGATAGTTACCATTGGAAATCCAGCCCTTGATATTCAGATCAACAGTTGTGGATCTGGTTGCTTTGATACTAACTGCAGAACTGATATTGATTTTACTGAATTTAATAGTAGAATTATATTTCTGCAAACCATCAACTTTAAATAAACCGGTCTCGTCGTAGTATCCTGCAGATACATAGAAAGTAGATTTTTCGTTACCACCTCGTACACTGAGGTTTGCTTTACGGTTATGTCCGAATTTATTAAACAATTCATCCAGCCAGTTTACATTGGGATACAAATAAGGATCTTCCTGTGAAGCCGTTTTTTTGATGATATCGTCTGAGTAAATAGGGCTGCCTCCTCTTGTGACAGAAGCTTCATTGGCCATTTGTAAATAAGTAACACCATCTGCAGTATTGGGCAATCGGGTAAAATTAGTAATACCCGAATAAAAATCAAGCCCGATATCGGTACGACCCTTTCTTCCTTTTTTTGTATTGATGAGCATAACACCGTTGGCGCCCCTTACACCATATACAGCTGTTGAAGAAGCATCTTTTAATATGGTTACACTTTCTATATCATTAGGATCTAAATTACCGAAGGGCCGCTCTACTCCGTCCACTAATATCAATGGTGTATTATTACCTTTGGTAATTACACCTCTTATCCAGAGATCAGCGCCGTCTCTGCCCGGCTCGCCGGAACGTTGTATACCAACAAGACCGGATATACGCCCCGATAAAACGGTGGAAATATTAGCTACCGGCTGTTTCAGGTCATTTACATTTAAGCTTGCTTGTGCGCCCAGTGTTTCAATTTTACGTTGCTTTTGCCCATATGCCACCACTACCACATCATCCAGGTCACTATTTTTGAGAAGCAGCGTGATACTGAATTCCCTAGAATCACGAATAGCCAGGTGCTGTGTTGCATAACCTATAAAACTGATCGAAATACTATCTTTTGTACTCGATGCACGAAGAGAAAAACGGCCTTCCTTATTGGTAAATGTACCATTACCACCGATGCCAATAACACTAATAGTGGCATTTTCAACCGGTAATCCTTTTTCATTTACCACCAGTCCGCTTAAAAGAATGTCACCAGTTGTATTTTGTGCTTTTACAACATGGCAGCAAAAGCTGAGCAGAAAAAAAAGATAAAATTTTTGCAGGCCTACCTGATGATAAACCTGTAGCAGTAGTTTTTTGTTCATACACAAAATTTAATCGTTAACAAATTTTGCAAAATCGTTTTTGCAATTGGAGCAAATTATAATATTCTCATAACCTAAATAAATAGTACCGCTAAAGATTATTATCCCCCATTCGGTTTTAAAATAAAGTTGAAATTATTTTAAAAGCCGGGGGATTGCAAAACTGTAATGGCTTTACAATTGACAGTATCAGTAATATGCATTTCCTGTAAGGTTAATGCCGGATAGGTTTTTCCAGGCATTTTTATATTTTCAAACTTAACATTATTGATGCCTCCAGTTACTGCGCCTTTTATTTTGCCAGGAGATATACCGGCATCTCTTATCAATACATTTTTTATGGAGATATTATTAATTGTACTAGTAGGGCTGTATTCTTTTTTCTGCACAAGTAAAACACACCAGGTTCGGTGATCATCATTTTGATAATGCAATTGTTCTATGTCTATGTCATCGAAAATTACATCACTTACAAAAGAGGTGCCCCACTTATGATGTATACCTATACCTACTGCAGCATCGTACACTACACAGTTTTTAAACTGGATATTTGTTTGGGGTTGCGCTATACCCTGCCCTATTTTATAACCGTAGCAATAAGTCCATGAAATAAGATCCTTAAAAAGAATATTGTTTTGTGGCTCAGGTTTACCGGGCCAGTTAACTGCTATATCAGTTGTAGCAGTCCAGGTTTTGGCAGAAAACGGATCGTCTAATGCAATGCCTATAGCATGCTCCACTATTACATTTTGAGATTCGATAACATCAATACCATCATTTTCTCCCATATCAAACCGGTTAAACAATTTAAGGTTCTTTAAGATGACATTATCGGAGCGCACCGGAAGTACTGCCCATGCTCCGGAATTTTTAATAATTATACCATCAACAATAACATCGCTGTTGTTCATGAATAAAAGTATATTATTACCGAGATTATTTTGCTCCGTTGAATATTTTCCATTGCCATCCAATGTTCCCCGTCCGTAAATTTTGCAATGTTGTGTACCAGAAGGTGTAGAGAGCCACCAGGTAATGTCCCGTTTCTGGGATTTTTTATATGCATTAACAGCATAATCTTTTCTTTTGCCAGTAAACAGCAGTACGGCTCCTCCTTCAAGATACAGCGATACATTGCTTTTAAGAATAAGATTCCCGATTGGATAAACTCCCGCAGGAATATATACAATAGCACTATTACCGACATATACCGCAGCATCGTCTATTGCTTTTTGAACTGCAGTTGTAACAGTTGCTGAATTATTTGTTTTTACATTGTAGGGAGGTTCGCTGATATTAAAAACTCCTTGTCCATACGATGAAGGTTTATCTTTTTCTTCTTCATCAGCCGCTATAACAAGCTCTTTTAAGCTATCTATTTTTATAATAAAATACCCATGTTTTTTTATTGCAAAAGTTGCAGTATTATTTTTTAGTGCTGCTTGAATATTTTCTTTAAGCGGACTGATACTGCATATTTTTATTTGTGTCTTACCCAGAACTGTGATTACTATTTCTGCCAGACCTTCTGTAACAGAGAAATGTACATAATCATACTTATCAGTATAGGAAACAACAGGAATATTTTTTCCGCAAACGCGTAAGGAGAACAAACCTGATTCGTTATAAATACCGGGTAATGGATAGGTAATAACCGTAGCCGTTTGTTGTGCTGTAACATTTGTAAAATAAATACAAATTGCAATAAGTAAAATGATCCGCTGCATTGTTTTGTCTTAAATATCTATTGCTGACATTGCCAGGAATGTTAAATAATTATCAGTTAAAAAAAATCTGCGGTCTTGAATCATTTAATATCTTCTTTTACCAGTAATTGTTTACCTTTTATCAGGGCAGCTTTAAGTTTATCGTAAGGAACATTCTGCACCGTTACATTTTCATCCACGGCAATAGCAGCCGCTGTTCCCGCCGATTGGCCCATTATCATAAACACTGGTTCCATTCTTATAGAGCTATAGGCAGAATGAGAAGAAGACAAACAACCTGGTACCAATAAGTTTGTACACTCCTTTGCTTTTGGCCTTATAGATAAATAACTTACTGCATAAGGATTAGCAGGAATTTTTACCGGCAGCCCTTCGCTCCGTACTTTTCCATCCTGGCCAACATAATAAGTAACCGTATGCGTATCCAACCTGTAAGTAGCAAGACCAATTGGTTCGGGTGCTGTTTTTTTTCCAAAATAATCGTGTTCAGTCATCACATAATCACTTATCATCCTGCGTGCTTCCCGCACATAAATAGAATAAGGAAAATTGTCATTATCAATAAATTCATCCTTTGCAAAGCCATATTTATTCATTTGCTTTCTTATGCGCTCAGGCACACGGGAGTCATTGGCACAAAACCATACCAGGCCAATGGTATAACTTTTATGAAGTGCTGCAATTTTTTCTCTTTCAGCATAGTTGCCATCGGGCCAGCCAAAGTTTGCTCCCGGAAGATCGCCATGATTAGTATCTGTTTTTTTATTGGGAATAGGCGTCAGCGTTAGTATATTGCTAATTTGCATCGTAGAATCAAGTTGTAATTTTCTTGCAAGCATTTCATATAGGTTGGGATTATAATCTTTTGGCTTTGCTATTGGTAATTGCTTTGCACTGTCAGTTGACAATGTAAAGCGATAGCAATAAGCTTGTGTACGTTTATCAGCTTCGCCATTTTTACCAGGCACTGTTGACTCAATAAAAGGCAGCAAACCGGAAGATGAATCGCCAGGAATAATAAATGGATCTATCGATATTTCTCCTTTACCCACCACACCGTTTAGCAAAATCCCATTCCTGCTTTCCCCATATGTATCATTTGATTCTCTGCCCACAATGTAAGAAACGCCGGCAGTAGCCATCAGGTCGCCTTCGTAAGTAGCATCAATAAATATCTTCCCATAAAACTGCTTACCGCTTTCCATTTTGATACTCCTGATCTTTTTTTTCTTTTTTATAACTCCTTTTTTTAAAAGTAGCCGTTCATTATATACGACTGTTACGCCTTCTCTAGTAAGCATTGAAGTAAATACCTGTTCAGCAATTTTTGGTTCAAACATCCAATGCATTTTAGCTGCATCATTTTTACCGCCATAAATCAAACCATCCATTTTAAAATATTGGTCCCGGGTCATATTTGTCCAGGCCTGCGGCTTGCTATACCAATCATACATTTCCTGGTAAAATTCTTTAGAAATACCGCCGATAGCTTTGTAATTATTAATATCACTGGCACCAAGGCCACTACTGCTAAGGCCTCCAACATGTTTGGTATTACTTATCAGCAATACCTTTTTATTCATTCTTGCAGCCTGAACTGCAGCAGTAACTCCTGCAGAAGTACCACCATATACTACCACATCAAAAAGGCCATTTGCATTAATAACCGTCGAAGAGATTTTTTTTTGTTGTTGTAACAAAACAAAACGTGCCAATATCTCCAGCATACCTGCCTGGGCAACAAGATTCTGTTCTTTTCTTTTACCCATTAAGCCCGAAACATTCTTATCCTTATCCAATACATTATCAACGGCTGTTTTAAACTGGTCAATATACTTAGTATCCTTATTGTATTTAAGCAAATGCTGATAAGCACGCAACAATACCGCTTCAAACCAGTAATTATCTGTAAATCTATCGTTGTCAAAAAAGTAATTAAGTGAACTATCCGCAATAGCCGTGGCTTCCAGCAAAAATTTACGTTCATTGGTACATTCATATAAATACACCGCCGATTGCAGCATGGTACCGGTATTATAAGAATATATTCTTTCGCTAATTTCCTTAGATGGGAGCTTGATATTATCGTAATACAACCCCGATGGTGCTTTGAGGAATTTATTTACCCAGTTGTAGATCAATAATGCAGTATCCAGGTAATTTTTATTACCGGTTGCTTTATATAATTGCAGTGCCAATATTATCCCCGGTCCATTACTACAGGTATTCTTTGTTTCTTTCTTTCCTTCTTCCCAATACAAACCGCCTCCCGCACTGGTATCGTATGCCGTCATCATAAACCTGTACATCTCTTTCCCTGTATTAAGCGCCCGTATATTCTGTGTTCTTGCATAAAGATCCATTGACGTAATCCCTATCCATTGATTGTCGTCATAAAATCTTGCACCACCACCATATGGCATGGCATAGGATGCAAAACCCGGTGCAGGTGCCAATTGATTATGGTAATGCTGAATAATACGAAAGGTTGAATCAGTGAAAGCCGAATCTTTGAATACGGTTTCCATTTCATTGTGTGCCTGGTACAATGCACACAGCGGCCATAAATAAGAAACAGGCCGAGCATCTTTTTTCTGCGTAGCAGTTTCCTTATAATATCCCAAAGCCGGGGTGTAAAAACGGTTCAGTATTTTTTCATGTAATGCCGATAACTCGCCCCTGTAATCTTTTGTTTGGGCGTAACTGCCAAATCCGGATGTAACTAGTGCCAATAAAAACAAAACCAGCCGCCTGTTTATAATCATCAGTTGGGAATATAAAAACTACATGAATAATATTGTCTAAGTAACTTAAAATCCCTTTCACCACAATTGACTGAGTAGTTTTTTTTTAAAATCTGCAGATCGCTTTATTTATAACCTGAGGTTATTGCCCAGTTAAGTTACTTTGTAAAGTGAGCGTTGTTAATGTTCCACTTTACAAATTAAATCAGGCTGGCACAATGAAAAGACAATATAAATTACTATTAATTCTTGTAGGCTTCTCCAATACTTTATTATCACAAAATTCAGATAAACTAAGCAAGCCCTCTTCCCCGTCATCTTTTTTCCTACGCTCCAAAAAGGGATATGATGGCTCCTATGATTGGAAAATAAAAAAAGTATCCGAAGTAAAAGAAAGTGGAGGCGTAGTAACCAGCAGCACTTTTAAGGATACCGGATGGTATAATGCCATTGTTCCCGGAACCGTTTTAAATTCACTGGTTAGCAACGGTATTTATCCAGAACCTTACTTTGGCGATAACAATCGAAAATCGAGACAACTTATTCCTGATCTTGCTGAAGCAGGAAATGCCTATTATCATTACTGGTTTAAAACATCATTTAATGTTCCCTCAACATTTACTGGCAAACGCACCTGGCTAAAACTACATGGTATTAATTATCGTTGCGAAATCTGGTTGAATGGAAATAAATTGGGTACGATGGCCGGCATGTTCAATAGCCAGGCATTTGACATTACCGGTATTATAAAATCCAAAACACAAAATATATTAGCTGTTAGTGTACAGCCGGTAGATATACCCGGAAGCAATAGTAAACCTAAACAAGACCGACCTGGCGCATTTGGAGAAAACAGAAATGGAGGCGATGGAGAGATAGGCAAAAATGTAAGTATGCTGATGAGCGTTGGCTGGGATTTTACTGCTCCGGATGGCATCAGGGACAGGAACACTGGCATTTGGAAGGATGTTGAAATTTATACTACCGGTGACGTGATACTGGAACATCCTTTTGTAAAAACCAAACTTGCTTTGCCGGATACCAGCCATTCAACAGAAACAATTTCAGTTGAAGTTTATAATGCAACCAACAAAGTACAGTCAGGAATTTTATCAGGATTTATAAAGCAAAACAACACCCGTTTTTCTCAACACATCGTTCTTGAACCTAATGAAAGGAAGACTGTTGTTTTTGATACTGCAATTTATAAACAACTACATTTTAAAAATCCCAGGTTATGGTGGCCTTTAAATAAAGGTGACCAATATTTATATGACCTTGAATTAAAATTCACCACCGGCACCGGGCAGCTATCACATAGCATTGCCGAAAAATTTGGTGTACGAGAAATTAGCTCCGATCAAAAAAGCCCTGACAGCTCCCGACGATTTTATGTGAATGGATTTCCCATATTTATTCGTGGTACCAACTGGGTGCCCGAAGCTATGCTTAGAAATTCTGAAACAAGAACCGCAGCAGAATTACGATATACCAAACAGGCGGGTATTAATTTTATCCGCTTATGGGGAGGTGGTATTGCAGAGTCAGATTATTTTTACGAGCTCTGTGACCGGTACGGCATCCTGGTATGGACAGAGTTCTGGATCACTGGTGATACCCGTTTTCCAAAAGACACAGCATTATATTTTAAAAACATGACGGCTACGGTAAAACGCCTGCGGAATCATGCATCGCAGGCTTACTATGTTTCTGCCAATGAATCTACAGAAATGCCGGGCGCAGGAAAATTAATTGCAGCTCTTGCTGCAAACACCGGTTACCAGGTACAATCAGAATGTTGCGGCGTACATGATGGCAGCCCATATAAATATGAAAACCCTATGCAATATTTTGAGAATACGGCGTCGCCAAGAGGGAGCCGTATTGACGGTTTTAATCCTGAGTATGGAACACCCTGCTTACCCACTGTGGAAGCGTTGCGTGAAATGATACCCGAAAAAGATCTTTGGCCAATCAATGACAGTGTATGGAAATACCTTGATGGCGGTGGCTTTCATCAAATGATTACTAAATATAAACAGGCAGTAGATGAATTTGGCACTTCTTCCTCTATTGAAGAATTTGCAAAGAAAGCACAATTTGTAGGTGCTTTAAATTTCAGGGCTATCTGGGAAGTATGGAACTACAATAAATTTAATTTTGGAGACAGGTTTGCATCTGGATTTTTATTCTGGTATCACAATAGCCCGGTACGTCAAACTTCCGGCCGCATGTATGATTGGTCGCTGGAACCAACTGCAGCTTTATATTATTCGCAAAATGGCTTACAGCCCTTGCATCCACAATTTGATTACCTGAAAAATACCGTATCGGTATATAACGATTACAGGAAAGTATTTACTGATTATACAATTGAAGCCGAAGTGTATAATATGGATTCCAAAAAAATATTCGGTCAATCAGCCAAAATAAATATCCCTTATGATGGCGCAGTAAAAGATGCCATTAAAATAAATTTCCCCGCAACTACTTCATCCGTTCATTTTATAAAACTATTGTTAAAAGATAAAGAGGGGAAGCTCGTTTCCAATGCATTTTACTGGCGTTCAAACGACGTGTATAAAGGCGCCTGGACAATGACTGGCCCTGCCGTATCCGGTTTTAATGATATCAACAAAATGCGGGCAGCATCAATTAAAACAACAGCTACACTTCAAAGCAATAGTCAAAAAAATATTATCACAGTAAACATCACTAACAATGCCGGATCCATTTCCTTTTTTACGCAACTTAAATTACAAAAAGAAGATGGCAGCATGATAAAACCAGCTTTCTACTCTGACAACTTTTTTTGCCTGCTGCCCGGAGAAACAAAAAAAATAAATATTGAATTTGCTGACGAACAATATAGCGGCAAAAAAATAAAATTGATCACTGAGGCTTTCAATGCAGCACCCGTAACAAGTATGCTTATCAAAAAGTAATAACCGTTTGAATTATATTATCACATGAAATATTTTATTTCACTACTGTACCTTATATTCTTTAATAGCAAAAGCATTAATGCAAATCCTCAAAGCGACACCAGTTTTAAAGCAACTGTACCACCTGAGATTGAAGACGTACAATTATTAGGTATTAATAAAGAACCGGCCCATGCAACGTTGATGCCTTATGCGAATATTAAAGAAGCACTGTCTGCTAATCGTCATGCATCTTCATTGTGTAAAAGTCTCAACGGAAAATGGAAATTCAACTGGGTACCGTGGCCGCAACAAAGGCCTGAATATTTTTATCAACCAACATTTGATGTTTCCGCCTGGAAAGAAATAACTGTACCCTCCAATTGGCAGGTGCAAGGATATGGTACACCATTTTACCGCAACATGGGCTATACATTCAAAACCAATTTCCCCTTGGTAATGAATGAACCGCCAAAAAATTTCACTTCGTATAAAGAACGTAATCCTGTTGGCAGTTACCGCCGCAATTTTAAAGTGCCTTCTGCATGGAATGGTAATCGCATCTTTATTACATTTGACGGTGTTGATGCAGGTTTCTTTTTATGGATCAATGGCAACAAAGTTTAAATGCTGGCATTTGTTGCGCAAAACTATCAACCAAATGAATTAAAACATATCTTAGGAAAGCAAGCTGTTTTTTTACTCACCAGGGAAAACAAAGAAGGTTATCCAAGCGGATACCTGGACGAAAAGTTCATAGTACAGAACATTGCTGACTTTGATAAACATTTTTATGTATGTGGCCCGGATAAAATAGTCGCCGAAATAAATGGTATACTGTAAAAAACGGATGTGAATACTGATTCGCTTATATTTGAAAAATAAATCCTGCTATACAATTTATACCAAAGAACGATCTGTTTCTTCAATTCAAGCATTTGAAGAAACCGGTCGCTTTTGTGCACTGTCATTTTCTATTCGCCCAACATTAAAATTGAGAATAAAGAAACACACCGCTATTCTTTTAATCCCCTTTTTGTAAAGCAGTTTGCCCTATAACCGATTCAACCATTTTAGTTAGCAATAATTACTTTGGCTGTTCCAACCTGCTTATTTTCCTGGTTAAGTATTTCTACAAGATAAGTTCCGTTGGCAAATCCTGCAGTTACATTAACATCAATTATAGTATAGGCCAGCGTTGTTATTTGTTGTTTAGTAAATACTTTTGCCCCCTTTTCATCATACATATTCAACGTTATACTTTCACCCGGTCTATTATAAAATCTTACAAAGAATTTATTTTTTGCAGGGTTTGGATATAAGTATATCCTGTTAGAAGCTGTCGAAGACAATATAACCTCTGTTGATGAATTCATGCAACGATTGAGATCAGTGTATACAAGCTTAAAATTGCCCTGGTTACTAACTGTAAGGTTTGATAATTGCGGTACTCCATTGGCAAACACAACACCGTTATTATACCAAAGGTAACTGCCGCCAGCAGGGTTAACCGAAGAACTAATAGTAGTTGTCTGCCCTGGTAACAGGTTAGAATAAGGCGATACCAAAATGTTTACCTGTGGCAAAGAGTTAACGGTTAAAGATACCTGGTTTGAAATAACAGTGCATACGTTTGTAATAGCTACCCTGTACAAATTTGAATTCATATTAGCTGCCGGATTTGTTATTGTGTAACCTGAACTTATTGCATTGTTAATATTATTCCAGCCTGCGCCATCCCATAATTGCCATTGATAACTTACTGCATTTGAGGCTATAGCAGTAAAGGTTACACTATTTTCTGAACATGTAGTTAAGCTCACCGGTTGAGTTATAATTGCCGGAACCGGATTTTGCGTAACTGCTACAGGTTTTATAATTGAACAAGAGCCGTTCGTTGCCATTATATAATAAGTACCGGGCATAGTAACCGCATTGGGATTAGTTAAAGGAATTGTTGCAGCAGCATCCATAAAATAAGTGAACATGAGGCCACTGCCCGAACCTGCTGTTATAGAAGGTGCGGTGAGATCAACAACAACACCGGGACAAACCGCAGCCGGATTATTGGTTATAAAACCAGCAGGGTCAAATTCATCTGCCCCAATATCCGGTGGATTATTTCTTACTGTATTGTCAATATCTCCCGGAATTGTGTTTAAGAGATTCAATCCTTTTCCATCGAGGCACCAGTTAGCTCCTGGTGTATTTGCCAGGTGAAGATCATCAGCAGAAACAAATGTTGGTTGATAAATTATGGAAGCCGCATTTCCCTGGAATTGGGCTTGTAAAGAAGCAAGCGTGGCACAATTTGCGGCTAATGCCCTGGCTATATTAGCCCCTGTGCTATAATAAGCATTGTTATTAATTACCCCAAAATACGCGGTTGCAGTTTGATGCATGATGGCATACCTGTTGGTACCCACTGTCTGTGTATTAACGAAAATGTTATTGCGGATATTGATCACTCCCCCGGAGACCACGCCATTTGTTATATTCATTGCAGCAGGTAATCCATTGGTTGCAGTCTGGTTGGTATTTAGCCAAACTGTATTGTGGTCAATATTATATCCGTTGCCGGAAATTATAATAATCCCATAACCATTATTGCTGGCCAGGAAGCCATTAGATCCAACTGCAGTCACGTCCGAAATAAAATTATTATAAACATTAACATTGGCCGGTGCAAGAGAAGATGAAAGTGAAATACCGTTAGCACCTCCATTAGAGGCAATATTCTTTATATTGCTGATCTTATTTCGAAGGATAGTAACGCCATTGGTGGCACTAAATACAAAAATGCCTGCTGTAACATTACCATTGTTGCTAATTAAACCTGAAATAGTGTTATCTCTTATTATGATATTACTGTTAAGCATACCCGTAGAGATAGCTATACCCCGTGGTGCAGGGCCACCAGTCATATTGCTGATAGTGTTATTAGCAATAACCGTGTTGGTAGCACCCGTTGCAAGCCAGATACCGGTGAAATTAAAGGGGTCTGAGAAATTATCAAAATTCGACATCATATTATCCGTTACCGTTGCACCTTCCACACCTTGCAAATAGAGTCCCACCAGGCGAATACTGTTTACGCCTGCGGCAGTAAGGTCATTTCCTGCAACAACAAGACCATTACCATTGCCCGTTGCGGTAACTGCATTTACATAACAACCAATATAAGCACGCTGAATGCTGTTGTTCTGAATGGTGATATGATTAAAATAACCGGGCGATGCAATAGCATTTCCATCTGAAGCAATTACTGCAGATGCTTCGTTTGTGCCGTTAATTACAATACAATTTTTTAAACCACTGTTTGCAACAGGTATAACCCCCGAAGAACCGAATAGTACAACAGTAGGACCAGCAGTGCTGGTATTAGCCAAAGTAAGATCGCGGCTATTACTGCCATTATTGGAGCCATCAATAATTACATTATCAGAAAAGATTTTTAATAAAGCTCCGTTGTCGAGTGACCCCGAAAGTATAACATTGCTTCCGCTTGCAGGTTTAATTGTCAATACGAATGGCCCGCCGCATCCGTCCGCAACCTGGTTTAGTGCAATCGCACCGGTTTCATTTACTGCTACATCTGCAATACGCGCCGTAAGGTTTCCGGATAAGCCGCTGTTGTTAAGTGTTTCAAATAAGCCACCCGTTCCTGTTAGTGAAGGATAATTCCCTGTTGCGCCAATAGTTACTGTGCCAGAGATGCCAGGTGCATTAATCATATAGCTATTAACAATACCCCCAAGAGGAAAACTATTTGCCTGCAATGCGACATTTGAAGGATTATTGGCGAAACTTCCGCTGCTTATAGCTACATTCGGTACAGAGGCAAGATCTTGTGCTACGATAAAATACTGGATGATATCCCCTGTAACAACACCTCCAAAAATTAAGGCTGGATTGATACTTACACTAAACGGATTGCTTGCTGAACCGGATTCAACATACTTCCATCCATTTGATGTATTATCATTTGTTACAGGCAACACATTGGCATTCGTCAATTTCTTAAACCAGATACGTGGCCTGGTACCAGGATTGATATTTAAACCACTGTGAGAATCGAAGATAGTAGCAACAAAGTTTCTTGGTGCCGAAGTGCAACTGCTGTTGGTTAGTGGAATAAAATTGATCACTGGCGGTATTGGGTCAATATAAGTGCCGTTAAATTCATCGGCACCAATATCTGGTGTAGTAGTGTTTCTGTTTTGCCTATCAATATCTGTGGTTACACCTGCCGGTGCTCCGGTAGATTCCAATAAAGTAGCAGTCCCATTCGGAATATGCAGATCAGATGAAGACATAAAGGGCGCAAGCATTAGAGAACTATAAGAAGCATTATCGTTGCTTCCTGCATTATTGAGTGTGGCTGATACAGACCTGAAATTTGCCATTGGTAAAATAGAAGAAGGATCAAAAGCAGTATAAGGATATTCCCCTGTCCCAAAAGTAGCTCCTACTTGTGCCAGTCTGTTAGTAACATCCGCACTGCCGAAATAAGCATTATTATTCCAGTCAATATTCATATTGCTTGTGCCTGACACCGGGAGGTAAACCGAAACATTACGGCTACCCGAAGAGTTACCTCCGCTGAGTATGTTTGAAAAAATATTATTCTTTACTTTAAGTCCGGTTTGTGTTGTTGATGTAATTATAAATGCCGCTGTAAGGCTTAATCCGGTAGAAGCAGGAAGTGCGCCATACAAATGCACTGAATTATGCAGAATGAAATGATCCGTACCTCCGGCTATCCTGATGCCGTACACGCCAATACTCGAACTGAAAGAACCTGTGCCTGTTGACTGCTTATTCATTAGGTTAAAAATAAAGTTATTCCTGATGATGTGCCCTGTACCACCATTAATATTGACGCCGCAGGCTGCCCATCCTTGCGGATGATTATTCCAGGCACGTGCAATGATATTGTTTTCTATAATGACTCCACTGCCACTTGCTGTAACGGATAGGGTTCCTATATCAATTGCTTTATTTACGTTTGTATTGTTAATATACCCTTCGAGGTATATGGTGTTGCCAGAAATCATTGCACTGTTTGCACCCTGAACAGTGATACCCATGGCCCAAACCTGGTCGGCATTGCCTGCAACCGAATTGCCAATAACATTATTTGATATTAATAACCCGAGCGCCATGGTTGGTGTGGCACCACTTATTGAAACACCTCTTGCAACAGTGTTGATATTGTTATTACTAATACTCAAATTGGTTGCAGTTGCTCCTTGTCCTATCGTTGTACCAGCACTGGTAAGTGGAGCAGGCGCACTGGTGGTTCCTGTAGCACCCCCGGTTACCACTACACCCCACGTCGTGATTTCAGATACGGAAGCTGCGGTATTCATACCATAGCCACTTCCTGACAGGTTGCAGTTACGGATTGTATCATTATCACATGTGAGTACCAAACTATTTGATAAAGCAAAACGGATTACCGAAGTGAATGTGATAGCATTGGTTGCTATATTGCTGATCGAAAGATTTCTATTGATACCAGGAGTATTAGGATTATCACCATCGATAGTAATATTGTCTGCGCCATTTAATTCGATAACTCCCCTGCCTGTTGATGAAGCAAATGATATCGTAACAGTATCAGCGGTTGGCCTGATGAGAATTGATGAATACAATGCAGATCCTGCGCCACTGCTGTTTAAAACCGATATAGCCACATCCGTAAAACTTGAAGTTACGTCAACAACAATTGCACCCTGGTGCGTTCCCGCATTTATTGCAGCAAAGGCTGTGCTTAATGTTGAATAACTTGCAGGCCCTATTGTGCCAGCAGTTGCCGTTACATTTACCTGCGCATTAACGGATGTAGTAATAAGAAGGATGATTAAGAAAATGTAAAATTTCCACATAATAATAGCAGTTTGGGGATTATGAACTTATTTAATTGTAACGGTCATCAAAGTAATTAGCGATCAAGAGTATTATTATTATTTTAAACACTCAGAGGCGGTTTGTAATATATTATTTACGTCTACACATTCAAGTTATACTGCAGTGGACAGCGTAATCTTCCCTTTTTTAAAATCTGTAAAATTTAACCCGGCAACACTTTTAAAGAATTTACTAAAATGTGCACTATCCGAAAAATCAAGGCTGTATGCAATTTCCTTCATACATAAATTGGAGTAATGCGCCAGTCTTTTAGCTTCAAGAGCTACTCTCTGCCTTATATGATGGCCCGCTGTATATCCTGTGCTTTTTTTTACTACTTCGTTAAGGTAATTAGGTGTTACATATAATTGGTTGGCATATTCAAGTACCATTTTATTTTTTTTAAAATTCTTTTCAATCAATTCGAAAAACTTTTCTACCAATTCAGTATTCCTTGATTGTTTATCCGGATTTATATTTCCCTCAATTTGCCTTGTAAAATAGATCATCAAAATTTTAAGATAGCGCCTTAGTACCTGTAATTTAAATTGATAAGAATTGTTGAATTCTTTGATCATTTTAATAAAAAGTCCATCTATCTCCTCCGTATCATCATCTTTTAATAAAACAACTTTTGTATTCGTAAAGAATTCAAAAAACCTTGCCTGGCCTGCAATATCAAATTCGTATTCATCATTATTTAAAAACGACTTTGTAAACGAAACAATAAATCCTTCAGTAGTTTCACTTGTTTGAAGTTGATGAACCTGTCCAGGTTTTACACAAAACAATTGGTTACCAGTAATATCAAATTTTTGCAGGTCAACCCAAAAGCTGCCACTACCCCTGGCTATCCAGATTATCTCAAAATAACTATGCCGGTGGGGCAGGTCATATACATCACTATGCGTATTTTGAATCTCCAGTAAATTTTGAATCTCAAAATGCAGGTTAGATTTACATTCTGTAAATTCGACAACAGGGATAATTTCATTTGGGTTCATAATAAAAGTATTTGGCTGTTATATTTCCAAATACGTGCCTAATAATATCTTATTGAAAACCAACAGTATAGAAAGGAAATTACAAAACAGGCACGACGATATTTCGTCTTTTGACTAAGCAAAAGTTCAGATTTCGTATATTTAATAAATTTTTCCTGTTATATGATAAGCAACTTCCGATCAACCAAAACAAAATGCTTAACACATGAAAAACGATACCATTGAAGTGCTCGAGGAATATGATAAGTCACTTTTAATCTCACTTAGTAAAGACATAACTTCCTGTATTACCAGGCAGGATCTTCAACGTGTTGTTACCAATAACTTACACAAATATTTTCATTTTAATGATGCCATGATATGCTTAAATAACCAGGATGCACTTACGCATGAAGGTTATGTAGCTATTGTAAGTAAAGAAACAACAAACCATCCCGATTTTACCCGTGGTGCCTCAATGAAGTATTTTATTAACGATGGCATATTTAATATTATTGAAGATGCTGAAGAGCCTGTAACCTTTGATATGGACGAACTGATCATGCGTAGCAACAGACCATGGTATGTTAGTTTCTGGAATGACATAAATGTTAAAGAAATCATTGGTTTTCCCGTAAGCATCAATAATGAGTGTATTGGTGGACTTACATTATATCCAAAATCAAAAAACAGTTTTAGTGATAATGAGCTTAACCTGGTATTTGCGCTGTGTCAGTATATAGGTATTGCATTAACTAACATCGTAGCATACGAAAGGATAGTCAATCAACTTAAAGAAACAAACAGTTATAAAGCTAAACTGGAAGAAGAAAATTTGTATTTACAGGAACAAATAAAAATTACTTACAACTATGATGAAGTTATTGGATCAAAAAACGGACTGCGAGAAACATTTCAATTGATAACGAACGTAGCCCCATCTGATAGTACTGTTTTAATTTTGGGAGAAACGGGAACCGGCAAAGAATTAATTGCGAGTGCCATACATAATGCTTCTACAAGAAAAGGCAGGCCCCTTATAAAAGTAAATTGCGCTGCCTTGCCCGTTCATCTTATAGAAAGTGAACTATTCGGCCATGAGAAAGGGAGCTTTACCGGGGCAACGGATCGCCGCATTGGTAAATTTGAACTGGCCAATAATGGTACAATCTTTCTTGATGAAATTGGTGAAATGCCACTTGAATTACAGGTAAAATTGCTGAGAGTTATTCAGGAAAGAGAATTTGAACGTGTAGGCGGTAAAGCAGTTATTAAATCAAACGTACGGATCATTGCAGCTACTAACAGGAACCTGCAAATAGAAGCTGATGCCGGAAGGTTCAGGGCAGATCTTTTTTACCGGTTGAATGTATTCCCAATAACACTTCCACCCCTGCGGAAACGAAAAGAAGATATTCCGATGCTTGTTTCTCACTTCATTGACAAGGTTAACAAGAAGTCTGGAAAAAAAGTTACCAATGTTTCTGCAAAAGTTGTAAAAGAAATGACGCTTTATAACTGGCCAGGAAATGTTAGGGAGCTTGAACATGTAATTGAAAGAAGCGTTCTAATGACAACTGGTAATATTATCTCAGAAGTTTATTTACCGCTAAGCGACAAAAAAATTGGGGCCGCTATAAATGAAGACCTTATTTTAAAAACATTAGAAGAAAATGAGCGGAGTTACATACTTGAAATACTTAAAAAAAGTAATGGAAAAGTAAGAGGCACAGGAGGTGCCGCTGAAATATTAAATATTCCCCCCACCACATTACATTCCAAGATGAAAAAACTGGGCATTAAGAAAACAGTTACTTAGTTCCGGTTCTATTTGATATTAAGACAAAGGATTTCGTTGTACTTTTTATCGATTTACTTATACGTTTATCATTAATTATGGATATTGTTATATAAAAGGCAGGGATAACAAAACATCAAAGAATGTTTTTAAATCGCCTCCAACCTCTAATATGACAGTAGCGAACCAAAAAATTGCAGTGCGTCAAAATAACTACCGGGCACTCAGTTTTCTGTGTTATCTGGTATTACTGACCAGTTATCTAAAAGCTCAGCATTATATACCAATGCCTCCTTCAATACTTAATAAGAATTTTGCAGGATACAAACCCGACAGCGGAAAAGTACAATTGCTTTTAGGAGTTAGCTTGTTTTACCTCTATAAAAATGGTGAGGCAAAAAAAAACATGGATAGTTCTTTAGTATTGGCACAAGAAGCCTTAACAATTAGTAAAAATCTGCATTATACTAATGGACAAGATGAAGCTGAATTTATGACTGGCATGGTTTACATAAAAAATAATGAGATTGATAAACTGGTCAGATTATTTGCAGAATGCTCCCCAGGCATTAGAATACGCATTATGCTGGAAAAAGTTAAATATAATGCTTACTTCAAAACAGCGACAAAAAAAGAACTGGACACAGCATTATCATATACACAGCAATCGCTTATACTTTGCGATTCTATTCATTCAAATAAACTAAGATCTCAGGCTTTGTTGCAATTTGCTAATGTTTATTACCGGCTCGGCGAAATTTCCAAAGGAAGGGAGTATTATTTGCAAGCCGCCGCAGAAGCCAAAAAATCCGGATACCTGGAAAGTGAGGCAGAAATGTTCTGTCAGATGAGTACTTATGTAAAGTTAAGTAAGGATCAAGCTTTGATAAAAGAAATGGAGCAATATGGCGAAAAGCTACTTTCAGCATATCATCTTTTAAAAGACAGCAACGATATTTTCACCATCCAAAATCTGTTGGTAACTGGTTATGATCAACTTTCCTATTTCCATTTTTATAAAGGACAACTGAACACAGCACTTGGTTATAGTTTAGATATTGCAAAGATCTTGGAAAAAGAAGGCAACCCATACAATGTTGAGTTGCCATACCAAACCATCGCCAAAATTTATTATGAGCTTGGAGATATGCAGCATTCTATCGACTACGCGAAAATGGCGTATGTCATAGTAAGCAGAAAAGGAGATATACTTAACGCCACGGCCTTAAAAACATTAACAAGGGCACATATTGCATTGCAACAGCCGGAGAAAGCCTTGGCCTTTTTAAATGAAGTAACAAGATCTGGAGAATATAATGATTTTTGGAGCAGAAGGATTATTGCCGAGAGCTATGGCAATTGTTATTTTGCAATGGGACAGTACAGCAAAGCTGAAAAATATTATTTGTATGGGCTTAACGAAAGAGCAGAAACAGATATGGAAACGCTATTTGTTATGTGTACCCCATTGGCAAAATTGTATATTCAAACCAGGCAATACGACAAGGCCCGGTTTTACCTGAACACATTGTTAGGCAAAGGGACTGAAACAGTTCCGTTGTTTATTAAACGTGATGCACATTTCATGCTTTTTAAAGCTGATTCCGCTACCGGCAATTTTATAACATCCATAAAACATTTACACCAATATAAAGCACTCAATGATTCTATATTCAATGAAAAAAGAAATGCACAGTTTGACGAGTTAATGCTGCAGTATGAAACAGATAAAAAAGACAAAGACCTTAAAATGAAGGAGCAGGAATTGCAGTTACTCACAAAAAAAAGTGAATTGCAGGAGGCAGATTTGAAAAGTGCCCGTTTTTCCAGAAATGTTTTTATTGGTGCAATATTTATACTTTTTGTAATGCTCGGTATGGTATATAACCGCTATAGGTTTAAACAAAAAACTAACCTGCTCCTTCAGCAAAAACAGGAAGAAATAAACAGCAATAACCAGCACCTGCAGCATTTAAACGAACAGCAACAAAAATTATTAACTGAAAAAGAGTGGTTGGTAAAAGAAATTCACCACAGGGTGAAAAATAATCTGCAGATGATCATTAGTTTGCTCAATGCACAATCGGAATTCCTTGATAACCCCACTGCCGTGCATGCCATTCAGGAAAGCCGGGAACGCATGCAGGCTATTGCACTAATTCATAAAAAATTATATGAACCTGATAGCAGTGCTTTAATTAACATGGAATCCTACATTCACGAAATGGTTGGATACATTGAAACCAGTTTCAAAGATTCTCAGAAAATATCTTTTACATCTGTCATTGATGATATCAGCCTGGATGTTTCGCAAGCTGTGCCCGTAGGCTTAATACTAAATGAAGCAATTACTAATGCCGTTAAATATGCCTTTCAACCATCTCAGCAGGGAAAAGTATCCATTCTGATGAAAAGGCTTAATCGGCAAGACATAGTATTAAAAATATCAGACACAGGAAAGGGGTTGCCCGCAAATTTCAACTCCTCTGAAAGTAATTCGCTCGGAATTCAATTAATGCAATTATTTGCCGAGCAGTTAGATGGTGATATAAGTTTTAACAATAAAGATGGTGTAGAAATCGTAGTGACATTTAAGCAATCAGATACCGGTGATAAACTCAATTCATTATTAAAAATGCAAACAGCAGATGGAGAAAATATTAATAGTTGAAGACGAATTGATTGTAGCCCGGGATATTCGCAAAACATTAGAACGCAATGGTTACAAAGTAATAGGCGTTGCACGTACTGCTGAAAAAGCTATTGTATTTATTGACGAAGAGAATCCCTCGCTTATATTAATAGACATATTTCTTAAAGGCCATTTAACAGGTATTGACCTTGCAAAAGTACTTAACAAAAAAAAGATACCATTCATTTATATTTCTGCAAATTCCAATCAACAAGTTCTTGAAGCAGCAAAAATTACTAACCCGTTTGGCTTTATTGTTAAACCTTTTCGTGAAAAAGATCTGTTGGTAAATTTAGATATTGCACGGTACCGTTATGAAACGGGGAAAAAGATGGAAACAAAAAATGTACTCGCTCTACAGGATCAAAATATTATTCAAAAAGCTGAAACTGTTAAAAATTTAATCAACACAAAAAAAACAAATAGTGAAGGTTTAATCGGAATAAGCGCTGGGATGCTTCACATTTTTAACCTTATTCAACAAGTTGCATCTTTTGATACTACTGTACTTATCCTTGGCGAAAGTGGAACTGGCAAAGAAGGGGTAGCACATAATATATTCACACAATCAAAACGTAACAACAAACCATTTATAAAAATTAATTGCGCCGCAATACCTGCAGACCTAATGGAGGCTGAATTTTTTGGTTATGAAAAAGGTGCGTTTACTGGTGCTACTGAAAGAAAAGCAGGGAAATTTGAATTGGCTTCTGGTGGTGCTATGCTGTTGGATGAAATTGGCGAAATGCCAATAGATATGCAGGTTAAATTATTGAGGGTATTACAGGAAAATGAGATTCAGCGAATTGGAGGCAGCACAGTGATAAAGATTGATGTAAGAATAATTGCGGCCACCAGCCTCAACCTTGAAAAAGAGGTGGCAGAAGGAAGGTTCAGGCTGGACCTCTACTATCGCCTGAATGTTTTTCCAATAGTTTTACCTCCGCTACGTCAACGTAAGGAAGATATCCCTTTACTGATAAATCATTTTATTAAACACTACGCAAAAAAAGCAGGTAAAGTAATTGAAAATATAGAAACCAGTGCAATAGAAGAGTTACTTACCTATTACTGGCCGGGAAATGTTAGGGAATTACAGCATCTTGTAGAAAGAGCAGTATTGCTTGCAAATGGAGATAAAATAAATATTGTTGTCCCAACGAAAAGTAACGAAGCATTGTTAATGAATCAATATACTAATCTAAATAAGGAAGAAGAAACGGAAAAAGCATTCCTCCTCTCTGTACTACATCGATGCAGCTTTAAAATTGCTGGTAAAGGAGGAGCAGCCGAAATTTTAAATATGCCACCAACTACTCTTCATTCCAAAATAAAAAAATTCGGCCTTACTAAAATTCACAGCTACATAGAATAGCAAAAAAAATAGTAACGCACTATTTTATGCCCAGGACATTCCCCCATCTGCTATTAACTCTGCACCTAATAAAAAGCTTGAATCATCAGATGCAAAGAACGCAGCCACTCTTGCCAATTCCAATGCTGATGCAAACCTCCCCAGTGGAATCTGGTCTTTTATGTTCTGCGTAGCTTTATCAATATAGTTTTCCGGTATGCCCAGTTTTCCATAAAAAGGAGTTTCAACTGGCCCAGGGCTAATAGCATTTACGCGGATTTTTCTGTGTACTAATTCCGCTGACAAATTTTTAGCAAAAGCTAAGAGCGCAGCTTTAGTAGCAGCATATACAGATGCATTGGGCCTACCTATATGCGCATTGATGGAAGTATTTAAAATAATTGAACTTCCTGCGGGCATTAGTGGTAATAATTGTTGTATCGTAAAATATGCGCCCTTAACATTAATATTAAATTGTTCATCAAAACTTGCTTCGTCAATATCTTCAATTGGTGCAAATTTAGCAATGCCGGCATTGATAAAGAGTATGTCAATCGTTGCCATCTTATCGGATACTTTCCTGCAAAGCTCACGAATTTCAAAAAGATCTGAGGTATCGGAAATAAAGCCGGTTGCATTAGCACCTAACTCTTTTAATGCAGTTTTTAATGACTCTTCATTACGACCCGTAATAATCACTTTTGCACCCTCAGAAATAAATTCTCTTGCAGTCGCAAGGCCAATACCACTTGTTCCGCCGGTAACCAGTGCAGTTTTATTAAGTAGTCTGTTCATAAATTGAAATTTTGTTGTTTAGATTTTTTTAGAATTCAAAATTGCATAATTCTGATCTTCAGTTCAATGACTAAATAATGGATTTTATCGTATTGATCAGCGATTACACTTTTGGTTGAAATTTTTAAATATGCTCACCCCGACGTATAGCATATTTTTTTCGGGGAATATTGAGCTTTGAGAAATAATTAAGACCCTCAATTTAGCCTTTTCGAACCAACTGAAACAAAATGGAGTGTTTAAGATATTGAATTACAGTGGTATAAAAATATATTAGAATCCTAACTCCCATTTCATCCCATTGTCTCCTATTTTTGTTCTGCTAAATTTGTAAAATGTCGTACTCAATAAAATCCCTTCTTAAAAGTTATACAGATAAAAATGGTCTATCTAAAGTAGAAATCCTCATCGTCCATCAGAGAATGAAGATATATGCGCCAACAAAGGTTAAAATTTTACCCAATCAATTTGAATCTGGCAAAGTAATTAATCATAACCATAAAGTTCAGCTTAATGCCATGTTGCAAAAACAAATTACAGACATCGAAACAAAGCTTTTAGATGCATTCAGAGAAGGCGAGGTAAACAAAGAGCAACTAAGCATATTAGTTAAAAAAGAAAAAATAATAAAATCAACTGAAACAATCAGTGATTTTATAGCTGATTTGGTTATACAATTAAAGGGTAAAATAAGCGATGGTCGTTTAAAGCACTACGATGTAATGTCCAATAAATTAGATACCTATGACCCCAAGTTAAAGTTTAAGGATATCTCTCTACAATGGTTAAATGAATTCGAAGCCCACTTGCGTAGCACTGGAGTAGATATAAATACCTTGAACAGTAATATGTCAATACTTAGAGCAATCCTCAATCGTGCCGACGATGCAAAACTGATAGATAAGACACAATTCGAAAAATACAGAGTTCCAAAATATGAACAAAAACTGATTGAATACCTGACTGAAGAGGAAATTACAGAATTTTAAAAAATAGTAGATACTATAAAGAGGGAAAGCTATAAGCTTGCAGGAAATTATTTCTTACTATCATGCTATACAGGCTATAGGATCAGTGATGCCAAACGTTTTGACTACGAGCAAATGGTACAGAATGATATGGTCATCTTACAAGCAAAGAAAAACAAAAAAATAGTTTCAATTCCTATTCACACACGGCTTAAGAATGTGCTCGAATTTGTGAAGGACAATCCCTTTTCTTTGAGTGAAGAAAAAACAAGGGAATTTGCAAAAGAGATCAGCAAGCTTGCCGGAATAAAAAAGCATGTCAAATTTCATACCTCGAGGCATTCATTTGCAATGTTGCTTATGAAAAAAGGCTTTTCCATTGATGAAACTTCACACTTGTTAGGCGACACTGTGGCAGTAGCCCGCATCTATGCCAGGATACACAATGAGAGCTTAAATAAGAAGGTCTTAGAGTGGTTGAGGTGAAACTTTTAATTGGTGGATATACCAAAGGAACATGGATTAAGCATTATGTTATTGGCTATTTATAGTAAAAGGACTTACATGCTCCGAGGAAATAACTACCATATTTAATAATGCAGGGAACTCGTTCTGATGGTGTAAATAATCAGCTGCCATTGTTTTATTTTTCATTGAGCATTGACGAGAGTATTTTTTTTGCTTTTATGCATGCATACTCTTTCACAGAATGCGATAACTTTTTATGATCCATCAGCGGCACTTTGGTTGCTACATTTTTTAATACTTCTTTAAGGTCTTCAGCCAACTGATTGAGATTATTTACCGGGTCTGGTTGAATGAATTAGTGACAAAAAATTGTCCGTTGTAAGTTGTCGACAAGGTAAATGATGTAGTGCGACTTTATCAGACGTGGTGAAAGTGAATAAAGTAAGTTGGGGGAAATGACTGAAATACGAGTCTATTAGATAAGAAAATCGGCTATTGTTTGTACATTTAAGTATTAAAAATACAAGTTAAACAATATAGAAGATACGTAATTGAAAAGGTAATTAAAGAAAGAATTTGAACCAAAGAAAATAACCCGAAAATAATTATGGACTTTAATAGAACCTGCAAGGATATTTTACAACTTTATATTATTTTTTAAAATGAAGCCCACACTAACACAAGCTACTGTTGAATCATTGCTGAGTTATTTTGACAACTTTATGCCGCTGAATAAAGAAGAAAAGGAACTGGTTGTCGCAAAATTTCACCCACGCCTCTTTCGTAAGCGCCAATACGTACTACAGGAAGGGAATGTATGTACTCACTTTAATTTTGTTGTTCGGGGTTGTCTGCGATCCTATAAAATTGATGAAAAAGGCAGTATTCATGTGCTTCAGTTTGCCATTGAAAATAATTGGATTAATGATCTCGGAAGTTTTCATGGTTTAAAGCCTTCAGCCCTAAACATTGATGCGTTGGAAGATACAGTTGTTTTGCAGATAAATCTGGACGACCTCATTTCTCTCTACAAACAGGCACCTAAGTTTGATCGCATATTCAGGGTGTTAATAGAAAAAGGATTTATCCGCTTACAGGAAAGATTGCTGCAAAACATTAGCTCTACCGCCGAAGAACGTTACCAATCATTTTTAGAACTTTACCCCTACTTCATTAATCGCCTCTCACAAGTACAAATAGCAGCTTTCTTAGGTATAACACCGGAGTTTTTGAGCCGGCTGCGCAACACGAGAAGCAAACCAAAGTCTCCAAAATCTTAAACTACATCAAGACTATTTCTTAAACAAAGTCATTGGAGTACCCTCCTTCAATGAGCGAGCTTTGCATTACAAATTAATCATGTAATTAAAAAAAGAAATAGTTATGACACAGAAATCAAAAGTTGCAGTTGTCGGGCTTGGTAATATTGGAAACTATGATTGCTACTATTTTGTAATTGATTTCACCAAAGAACAAGTACCGACAAAAGACTTCGATCACTAAACGCATCAACGTGCGCAAATAACGGTATATCTGGTTTGGTTGGTATAAAACTGCCAGAGGAGAAATTATTTTGATTTGAAAAATGTCGCCTCTAACAAAGCAATCGTTTCATTTTTAGTAAAATTATTTACGAAAACAAAAACTTAAAAAAACGATGATGAAAAATATCATCGACTTTAAAATTATTTCTTAATTTTTAAATTAATATTATGAACACATCAAAAAACAAAAATTTTATACGGGCTATACTTTCGGCCGCCATCATTGGCGGACTATTTAGCCCTGCTAATGCACAAACAGCACAATCTGGCGATTGGTCTTCTTATAATCGTACGTTAGCTGGTGATCGCTACTCACCGCTCAATCAATTTAATGCCAAAAATGTAGCAAACCTAAAATTGGTTGGTTCTTTTGATCTGCAAACAGACATAAATAGCTTCCAGACCGGTCCGCTGGTTATTGATGGAATTATGTATTTCACATCAAACACATTTACGTATGCCGTTAATGCTGCTTCAGGAAAACTGGTTTGGAAAAAAGAACGCACTAATGCGGCAACTGCAGGGTATGGTGCGAATAGAGGTGTTGCTTACCTTGATGGTAAACTATTTCGTGGTACTTCGGACTCTCACGTTTTATCGATGAACGCCAAAGATGGCTCACTGCTTTGGGATGTAAAATTAGACGTTTCTGAACAACCAGGTGTAGCTATCCCGATGGCTCCTATTGCATGGAAAGGGATGATTTTCATAGGAACGGCAGGTGGCGATTTAGTAGGCGTTACTGGTCATGTTTACGCATTGGACACGAAAGATGGTCACGTAATTTGGAAATTTAATACCATTTCTAATTATGCTGATAAACCTAAAACCTCTACAGGTATACCAGTTTCTGGTGGTGGCTATTGGACTTCTTTCGGTTTGGATGAAGCAACCGGAATCCTGTATGTTCCTGCCGGAAATCCAGCACCGGATTTTGATATTGAAGCAAGAGGTGAAGATTTAAAATACTTCAATCATTTAATTGCTTTGGATACCAAAACCGGAAAAATGTTGGCATCTAAACAATTAGTGAAAAATGACATCCACGATTGGGATGTATCTGCTCCGCCGGTAATTTTCACTTCCAAAGAAGGTAGAAAATTCGTAGCATCTGCTAACAAAAACGGACTGTTATCTGTACTGGATATTGCCGGACTTCAGGCAACTGATAACGGCACGGAAAAAGAACTTCCATTGATTTACGAAGTTCCAACCACAACACGTTTAAATACCGACGTACAATTATCACGTGAGGTTTGGACTTATTTTAAACCGGGTTATTTAGGTGGAAACGAATGGAATGGCCCGGCTTACGACCCACAAACTAACATCATCTATACAGGTGCTGATGACTGGGGATTGAGTGCCAAGCTAATGAGCCTTGATTCTGTGAAAAATCAAATTCCTGCCGCAGGTGCAAACTGGTTTGGTACTGGTAATTTGAAAACCGACGCCCCAAAGTTGGCTACTGGTTGGTTAACCGCTTTCGATGCTAAAGACGGTGCTGAGAAATGGAAATACCATACTACTGGACCAATCCTGGCAGGTGTTACGCCAACCGCAGGTGGCTTGGTTTTCACCGCTTCAATGAATGGTGAAGTGTATGCATTCAATGCTGCTACCGGAAAAATTCTTTGGAAAGGTAATACCAACCTCATTAATGGTGGTGGTGTAATTACGTATTCCGTTAACGGTAAACAATATCTGGCAGTAGCTGCCGGTATGAAATCAAACCTTTGGTTCGGTACACCTAAAAACAGTAAAATATTTATTTACAGTTTGTGATATTAAATTAATAAAATTCCCCCGGGATACATTTTTTTCCAGGGGGATTTTATTTAACAATCAATAATCAACTGGAATTGAATTATAAATTACTTCAATAATGAAATTACTGTTACAATCAATCGCTATTTTACTGTGCCTTTTGAGCATTGAACAGGTTGCTGCTCAGAGTAAAAAAGATAGTGTTTCTGATTCAACAACAATATTGCCTGAAGTAAAAATAACGGGTTATTTACACGAGCAAAGGCTTTGGCAAACCCCTGCTTCTGTTGCTTCATTAAGTAAAAAAAATATTGAACTACTAAATAATTCCTCATTAGTTCCGGCGATGAACAGCGTTCCCGGTGTTCGAATGGAGGAACGTTCTCCTGGCAGTTATCGATTATCTATCCGAGGCAGTTTGGTGCGTTCGCCTTACGGTGTGCGGAATGTAAAGATTTATTACAATGATTTTGCGTTGACAGATGCAGGCGGCAACACCTATCTCAATGCGCTTAATGTTAATGATATTAACGGTATAGAAATACTGAAAGGTCCTGATGGAAGTCTTTTTGGCGCCAATTCCGGTGGAGTTGTATTGCTGAAATCAAATACAGATACCCAGACATCTGCTGGTGTCAAACTGTATGGCGGTTCTTTTGGCTTGTTTGGCGAAGCTGCTCAATTGAACAAAAGTAGTGGGAAACATTTTTTTAGCTTGAGACAATCTTATCAACAATCTGATGGATATCGGCAAAATACCAAAACCCACAGATTATTTTTACAGGCTTCCGATGTTTGGAATTACGCAGCAAATAAATCGTTGGAGATATATGCTTTTTATTCTGATTTGGCTTATAGTACGCCAGGTGCACTTACCCTTGCCCAGTATGATACTGCAGCTAAAATGGCAAGATTGCGAACGGCTACTTTACCGGGTGCTTTGGAGCAAAACGCCGGTATCAAATCCAAAATGTTGTTTGTCGGTATCAGACATAAAATGAAATTATCTTCATATTTGTCGCACAGCATTTCTGTTTGGGGCAGTCATGTAGATTTTGAGAACCCCGCTATTGCCAATTTTGAAAATCGAAATGAAAATAATTCAGGCGTTCGAACATTTTTTACCTTGCAAAATACAAGTTCGGCAAATACAGCTTTGCAGGTTTCAATGGATGTTGGTTTTGAGGGACAAAGGCTGGTTTCTGATATTCATAATTATGATAACAACCACGGTGTTGCAGGCAGACTGCAGGCTTATAGCAACATACTGAGTTATCAGTATTTTGAGTTTGTGCGTGGCAAACTCAATTGGGGTAACCGTTTAATCATAGAGGCCGCTGTTTCCCGCAACAACAGCGGCTACCATTTCAGGGATACAACGAGGATTAGAAACGACTTCCACACCGTTTGGATGCCGCATTTTGGCTTGAACTATAAAATATCTAAACCAATCTCTTTTCGTGTTACAGTTAGTAAAGGTTATTCAACACCTACTACTGCCGAAGTACGCCCTGCAAATAATATTGTTTATACGGACTTACAGTCCGAACAGGGTTGGAATACAGAAGCTGGCTTCCGCATCAGTTTATTACATGGAAAGCTTACGGTAGATGCTTCCGGTTATCAATATTATTTACAGAACGGTATTGTATCGCAGGTGGATAATGCAGGCAATCCGTTTTTTGTAAATTCGGGAAAAATAAAGCAGAAAGGTTTAGAAGCATCTGTATCGTGGGTGTTGCAGCCCCGAAATGATAATGGCATCTTATTCAAAAGAATAGAGTGGAACAGCAGTTATACTTATGCTTATTACCATTACGACCAGTACATGGTCAACAATTCAGATTATTCTGGAAACCGGGTAGCAGGTGTACCACGATGTGTATTGGTCAACAACGTACATATTGATTTTTCGAAAGCAGTTTATTTATTTGTGCAGCACAATTACACCTCACGCATTGCACTTAATGATGCCAATAGCGTCTATGCAAGATCCTATCATTTGCTTTCGGCAAAAGTAGGTACAAGATTTTTTTTAAAACATCATTTTTTGCCTGAAATATATGTGGTGGCTGATAATCTTTTAAATCAAAAATACAGCCTTGGCAATGACCTTAATGCCTTAGGTGGACGTTATTACAACGCTGCGCCACCTATTAACTTTTCAGCCGGGGCTGTGTGGAAGTGGTAACTGGTTTAAACCAGTTACAGAAATTGATAAGGAAAAACCAACTAATTTCTGCACTATTAAATACAAAAAAAACAAACGATTATCAGTTGAACGGCGGAAGAGCATTATGTACCTTCCCTTGAGATCTACAAAATGTGATTCGCCGTTTTTTAAAGGTTCAAATTGCCTCCTTTCTGGGCGAAACATAAGAAGCAAAAGCGCCAAAATCTTAATCTACATCAAGACTATTTCTTAAACAACGTCATTGGACGGCCTACCTCTGATTTCGGACATTTGCATTATCAAATTATTTATTCATTTATAAAAATAGTTTATGACACAGAAATTAAAAGTAGCAGTTATCGGTCTCGGAAATATCGGAACTGCAATTACAACTAATCTTGTAAAAGGCAATCGTTCAGTAGTTATTGCTGACAGAACCTTAGAAAAAGCAAATGAGCTTGCTCAAAAATTAGGAAACCTTGTACAGCCTGCAACAATTGGGGCGGCTGTTAAAGAAGCAGAAATCATTGTACTAACAATTTGGTTTGATGGAATAAAAGAGTTCTTCAAATTGTATGCCGCAGAATTGCAGGGAAAAATTATTGTTGATCCTTCTAACCCAATTGCACCTGACGAAAAAGGCGGGTTTAAAAAAATTATTGATAAAGACCAATCTTCAGGTCAGATACTCTCTGAATTGTTACCCAAAGGCGCAAAGCTGGCAAAAGCATTAGGCACGTTAGGTGCTGCTTCACTTGAAAAAGCAGCCTTTCGGCAACCTGATAAAGCGGTTGAATTTTATGCTACCGATGATACAAGCATCAATAACCAAATCGAAGATCTGATTCGTGACAATGGTTTTGAACCTGTACGTATTGGTGGTCTTGATCAATCCATCCGTATTGAGGTATTTGGAGATCTTCACGAATTTGGTGCTTTAGGCAAACCGGTTACGCTCAGTGATGCAAAGCAAACCCTTTAATAAAATATTTTATACACATTAAAATTAATAAATGGAACAGACAGACACTGCCGGACAACAAGAGACCGGTTACGTAATATCAGAAGATGGACTTAAAATCGGATATACCAAATTTGGTAGTGGTCCGGCAGTCGTAATCGTTCATGGCAGCTACTCAGTAAAAGAACATTGGTTTCAGTTTGCCGGCCTTTTGGCAGAAACAAACACCGTGTATGTTTACGACCGCCGTGGCCGGGGACAAAGCGCAGATAATGACAAATCGTTTTCCTTTCAAAAGGAAATTGATGATCTTGAAGCAATGTTAATCCTGGCAGGTGCCGGCGTATCAATCATTGGTCATAGTTATGGAGGTGGTATCACTTTAAACTACATTATACAAACTGGTTTCAAAGGTCGTGTTATCTTCTATGAACCCATGAATGGTATACTCAGGCAGGTAAGCCAGGGTTTGCTCCCGCAGTTAAAAGTACTTGTAGCTGAAGAGAAATTAGATAAAGCCACGGAATTAACACAAACAAAAATTGTAGGGTTTGAACCAGCCGAAGTAGAAGCAACCAAGGCAAGCCCTTCATGGAATGCTTTCACGCAAATGACAGCGATTTTTATCCGTGAAGTTGAAGCGCTTGATAATCTGAGGCCAGCCGAAGCTGAAACCGATAAAATTAAAGCAAAAGCATTTTTGTTGTTGGGAACCGAAACTCCACATATACTACGCACAACAACTGTTGCAGTAGCCGCCAGAGTTCGTGGCATAACGATGTATCCTATCAGCAATCAGGGTCATCTTGCTCATTTGTTTGACCCCGAACAGCTAAAGGCTTTAGTACTGCAAAGCCTAAATCAAAACTAAGTTTTCATTTTTCAAATTAACTCCAGTAGAATCAAAATATTATTCAATCATAAAACATAAAAAATTGAAAAATTCAACTGCAACGCCGATAGCTGTAATAGAAAAGTTTTTGACTAATACAACCAATCCGGAAGTTGTAACCCAACTGGTAGCACCTGACGCTACATACATCTCTCTTAACTATGAAAACAAAGATCTGAAACGCATCCTTCCCTGGACAGGGACAAGCAAAGGTCCACAGACTTTCGTAGACACCTTTACACATGTGTTCCAATATTGGCAGGCGCTCAATTTTGAACCAAAAGAAATTTTTGGTGGTGGCGAAAATGTTGCGGTGTTCGGGAGTTTTACTTATAAGTCAAATACAGTTGGTATAACAGCTACTTCTCCTTTTTCAATTCATGCAAAAGTGAAAGACGGAATGATTACTTATTTCCAGTTCATTGAAGACACGTTTGCAACTGCAGGTACATTTAAAGTAAGTGGTGCAGTAAAATACCATAGCGATCCTAATGGAAGTGAAGTTGAAATCTGATGAACATTTCGTCACTAAACTTTCTTGAAATTTTATTCAACTAAATATCAATTAACAGGCAGAGGGGATTTAATCACAGCTTCTCTGTCAAAAATGTAAAACAAAAATGAAAAAATTATTAGCAACAAATGCAGAAAACACTACAGCCTTATTAGCAAGGATTGCATTAGGTGTTGTAATATTTCCATATGGCGCACAGAAATTACTGGGCTGGTTTGGTGGATATGGATTTAACGGTTCAATGGGTTTTCTTACCGGTACAGCAGGCTTACCATACATTGTAGCATTGCTTGTTATCTTGATTGAGTTTTTCGGTGCATTATTTCTTATTGCAGGCTTTGCAACAAGATTAGCAGTAATAGGAATTATTGGCAACTTCATTGGAGTGGTTGTAACATCAAATCTGCATAATGGTTTCTTTATGAATTGGTATGCACAGCCAAACAAAGGAGAAGGCCTTGAGTACTTTATTTTGCTTTTGGATTAGCAATTATATCTCTTATTGCAGGTGGTGGCAGAGCAAGTGTGGATGCTGTAATTACAAAAGGCTTGCAAATTCGTCAAAGACCATCTAAAACAATCATTGCATAAACACACAAAAAATTAAATAACAATAAAAACAGAAACATGAAAAAATTATCAATCATTGCCGTAGGTTTAATCATTTCATTAGACCTTTTTCAAAGCTGTCAACCATCAACTTCTACAGCTACAGGATCAACTGAAAATATCGATAGCCTGAAAAAGATAGCCATGGAATGGGTCACTTCTAACGACACCATTGCAAGTCATCTTAAAACTTTTGATGAACTGGACTTTGATGTATTCAGCAATCAAAAATGGGACAGGTTAAAAGAAAGCCATGCAAAAGATATCAAAGTGTTCTGGCCCGACGGTCATGTAGCAGTTGGTATTGATACGCACATTGAAGACTTAAAGAAACTTTTTGTACATGCGCCAGATACAAGGATCAAAGAACATCCTATTAAATTTGGTTCTGGTAACTATACCCTTGTTACAGGAGTATTCGAAGGTACATTCACTCAACCTATGCCAATTGGAAATGGCAAGTTCATTCAACCTACAGGTAAAGCTTTCAAAATGCCAATGGCAACAGTTGGTATATGGAAAGATGGTGTGATGATAGAAGAACATCTTTTTTGGGATAATCAAACCTATGCAAAGCAAATAGGATTACAATAAACAGATATAACAGGGAAGAGAAAATAATTCCTTCCCTGTTATATTTCATAAATGTATTTTATCATTTAAATCGAAAATATTTTTATACAAAGAGTACTCACATGGAAAGGAAACAATTTTTAAAGACAATCGTAACAGGAGCAGCGGGTATGACAACACTCTCGGCATTTAAAAATTTTACTGATAATTTACAACAGGAAGAACAGCTGATGCCTGTTTTGTTTGTAGGGCACGGTTCGCCAATGAATGGAATAGAAGACACTGAGTTCAGTCGCAGATGGACACAAATGGCAAAAGAAATCCCAACGCCCAAAGCAGTATTGGTTGTATCTGCACATTGGTTTACCAAGGGTACAAAAATTACGGCTATGGATTTCCCAAAGACGATTCATGACTTTGGCGGTTTTCCAAAAGAACTTTTTGATGTGCAGTACCCTGCACCCGGCAACCCGGTATTAGCGAAAGAAACTACAGCATTGCTTCATTCGGCTAATGTTGAGTTAGACCATGACTGGGGGTTGGATCACGGAACATGGACAATTGTAAGACACATGTATCCCAATGCCAATATTCCGGTATTACAGCTAAGCATAGACTACTCTAATGGAGCTCAATACCATTATGATCTGGCGAAAGAGCTGTACAATTTAAGAAAGAAAGGAGTATTGATAATAGGCAGTGGTAATATGGTACATAATCTTAGAATGGTAGCCTGGGATAAATTGAACGATAAGGAATATGCTTATGATTGGGCAACTAATATGAATAACAAATTCAAAGAATTGATACAAAAAGGTGACCATAAGCCATTGATCAATTATAGTACTCTCGGCAAAGAAGCACTGCTCGCTATTCCCACACCCGAACATTACTTGCCATTGATGTACAGCCTGGGGTTAAAGGGTGCTAAGGATGATATTTCATTTTTCAATGATAAAGCAGTTGGTGGTTCGCTTACAATGACATCAGTAAAATTTGGATAAATGAAAAACAGTATAACCTATCTATCGTTATTACTTATCCCGGTTAATTTTTACTTAATCAACAATAGCAAAATGACAAACACAAATATAAAAGAAACAAACAGCGTAAGTTCTGATAGCATGGTACTACAATACCTTGTTCGTGAACCAAAGATAAAATCAACAAAGAAAAAAGCGATTATATTACTGCACGGGGTAGGCAGTAACGAAAGTGATCTATTCAATCTTGCAGATCAATTACCGAGAGACTTTTATGTAATTGCTCCCCGGGGACAGTTTACTTTAGGTGCAGGCAGATATGGCTGGTACAATGTTGATTTTTCAACAGGTAAACCAGTTTTCGACAAAGCCCAGGAAATATCCAGCAGAGAAGTTATCAGGGAATTTATAACTCAGGTAAAACAACAATACCAGATTGATGAAGTGTATCTCGGTGGCTTTAGCCAGGGAGCTATCATGAGTTTTAGTGTAGGGCTAACTAACCCTACAGCCGTAAAGGGAATGATATCCCTTAGTGGCAGGTTACTGGTCGAAATCAGGCCAATGATAATTACGAATGCCGATGTTCAGCAGTTAAAAGTATTTGTTGCACATGGGGTTAATGATAACACACTGCCTGTGCAATATGCAAGAGAAGCAAAATTGTATCTCGACAATTTGGGTGTTCAATTAAGCTACCACGAATATAATATGGGTCACCAGATAAACGGAGTGGAGTTAAAAGACCTGAATGACTGGCTTGATGCACAGTAAAAACTTATAAAAAAATTCAAAAGATAAAAATGAGATCGATACCATTTACGCTACTAATGCTTTTGTGCTGCTGCGCCTACAGTCAACAACAATCGCCGAAACATTTAAGATATTTTATGCAAATGTCAGCTTCCTCACCGAAAGAAATTCCATATGGGGCAAATGTAAAAGCAGGTCATTATGTGCGGGCCGGTGATGCAAAGATTTATTATGAAGTATATGGAAAAGGAAAACCTATTGTTATACTGCACGGCGGTATTTTTGGTTCAACCTATGAAATGTTTCAGTTTATTGACAGCCTGAAGAAAAACTATCAGGTCATTGCTGTCTCTACACGTGGGCATGGAAAATCAGCACTTGGAAGCGAACCAATAACTTATGAGCAAAAAGCAAATGATGTGATGTCTGCAATTAATGAAGTTACCAAAGACAGTGTAACTATCCTTGGTTTTAGTGATGGAGCTTATGCCGGTTACAAGATTGCAAGTATGTATCCGGATAGAGTAAAGAAATTAATTGCCATTGGCGCAACTGAACTGTATCCTGGTCTACGTGATTTTACATTCGACGCCAAACAAGGCTTTGCCCTCGATAGTGCTTACTGGAAGCAGCAATTCACAATTATGCCGGAGCCAAAAAGATTACAGGAAATGTTTACCCTGTTGGGAAATATGTACAATCATCTTACATTAAATAAAGAGTTTTTTCAAACCATCCAATGTCCGGTTTTGGTAATGGCCGGAGATAAGGATCAGGGCAATCCGCCAACACGTGTTATTAGTACCGTACAGATGATACCCCATCACCAAATCAGTATCATCCCTAATAGTTCACATGGAGTTTTTCTGGAGAACTTTCCTGCAGTATGGGATTGTGTAGTTCCTTTTTTAAATCAGTAAATCATAATAGTCATGACGAAAATAATTGGCATCATTGCAGGAAGCCTGCGTAAAAATTCCTACTCAAAAAAAATAGGTAACGCTGTATTGTCCATGTCACCACAAGACTTTGTCTTCAAAATTATTTCTTTGGATGATCTGCCCGTTTATAACCAGGATTTCGATGATGATGGAGCTGTTCCGGAATCATACGTGGAATTTAGAAATACTGTTAGTAAGCTCGATGGTGTAATTTTTATTACACCGGAATATAACAGGTCGGTTCCAGCGGTGTTAAAAAACGCTTTGGATGTTGGATCCCGGCCTTATGGTAAAAGTGTCTGGAATGGCAAGCCTGCAGCAATTTTCAGTAACTCACCGGGTGTTTTATCAGCCTTTGGCGCTAATCACCATTTAAGGCAAAGCCTTGTTTTTCTGAACATGCCCACTATGCAACAGCCGGAAGTTTACCTTTCTAAAGTGCACGAACTTTTTGAAGAGAACGGGGATATAAAACAAGGTTGCTCCAGGGAATTTATTCAAAAAGCAGTTGACGCATATATTAGTTGGTTTAAAAGAAATGCAGATTAATACATGATTTAAAATTGATTATTCTTAAACTAAATCAAGCCTATTTATTATCCTACATCATTGGTTCAGGGTAGATTTTTAAGTCAACTTTGAAAAAGAAAGATGTTACATAAATCAACAAATAAATAGGAAAAAGCCTTCACTGATTTTTAATATTAAACAACTTTCATTATGAAACTTCATTTTAAACCAACAGCTACCTTGGCGCTCACTATGTTTTTGTTTTCTGCTTTGCAGGCGCAGGAATATGCCGATCCCACAAAAACGCTGGAAAATGGGAAAGCACCAGGGTTGAAAGTAAAATTGTTGAGCACTGCAAGTAAAACGAAAACGTATATCCTCATTTTTACTAAAGGGGATGAAGTGGTAGCCGGACTTACAGAGTTTGCAAAAACAAACAACATTAAAAGCGGTCATTATACCGGCATAGGAGATGCACTTTCTGCCAAAGCAGGATGGTTCGATTACAACCGGAAAAAATTTAAGATCATTCCTATTGATACAGCTGAAGTCACTTCTTTTACCGGTGATATTGCATGGTATAAAGGGAGTCCCGTAGCTCATACCCATATGAGTGCAGCACTAAAAGACGGATCTGTAAAGGGAGGGCATTTGCTTGAACTGTTTTCTGGACCCACCATGGAAATTATCCTGGTAGAAGAGCCAACAGCTCTCTACAAAAAACTCGATCCAGAATTTGAAGCCGCCCTGATAGACCCCGAATCAGGAGGAGGTAATTAAATTTTTTATTCTTCACTTTAAAAACTAAATATTATGGAAATTACAGCCGCTATCGTAAAAGAAAAAGGCAGCACATTTGAATTAGAGAAAGTTACTCTGGATGCGCCAGGCGCAGAAGAGGTACTGGTGAAAATTGTAGCTACTGGTATTTGTCATACGGATATGGTTGCCCGTGACTTCATTATGGGCTCGCCCAATTTTCCTGTAATTCTGGGCCACGAAGGTTCAGGTATTATTGAAAAGGTTGGAGAAGATGTTCACCACCTGAAAGAAGGAGATCACGTTGTATTAACCTATGGTTTTTGTGGCGAATGTGAAATTTGCCGGACGGGTAATCCTGCCTATTGTTATGAATTTTTTCAACGCAACTTTTCTGGTGCTAACATGAAAGGCCACCATCATCATCACGACCATGAAGGTAAGGACATCAACGACAATTTCTTTTCCCAGTCATCCTTTGCAACTTACGCCATTGCACATAAGAACAATGTAATAGCTGTACCCAAAGATGCACCTTTAGAAATATTGGGGCCATTAGGTTGTGGTATACAAACAGGTGCTGGTGCTATCATTAATACCCTGAAAATAAAAGTGGGCAGTTCTGTGGTAATTTCGGGAACTGGTGCAGTTGGCTTATCTGCTGTAATGGCTGCAAAAGCATCATCTGCCACTACTATTATTGCAGTGGATATAAATGAAGAGCGTTTAGCATTCTCTAAGGAATTGGGTGCAACACATACCATTAATTCATTAAAAGAAAACGTGCAGCAACGCCTCAGGGAAATCTTACCCAACGGCGTACAGTATGGCGTGGATACTACGGGCAGAAACGAAGTAATTAATAATACACTTGCGAGCCTGGCCCCTGTTGGTGAATTGGCTATTATTGGTGTTGCTACCAAACCGTTGGAGTTGGAGACGAATATTTTCCTTACCAAAGGTTATAAAATCAAGTTTGTAAACCAGGGCGATAGTGTGTCTGAAGAGTTCATTCCGAAATTGATTAAAATGTATCAACAGGGACAGTTTCCTTTTGACAAACTGGTGAAGAAATATGCTTTTGAAGATATTAACCAGGCTGTGGAAGATTCTGAGAAAGGAAGAACAATCAAATCAGTATTAATGATTGGTGAATACAAAAATTAATTCACTGTAAAAGTTACCTGCTCATTGCGTGTGATGGGCATCTGCTTAAATTATAATGCAGGTTCAACAGTATAATTTTTGTTACTGTTGAACCTGCATTACCGCATAAAAAAATGATAAAAGATATAATGCACAAGTCATAGATCTTTCGTTAAAGAAATAAATATTAAAAAAATCATTGTGAAAAATATTTTCTTATCTCTAAATTAATACTGTAGAAATATATCGCAAAAGCCTTTTATCAAAACTTAATGCCCTCAATACTGCCGACCTTATTCGCCTCGCCTTTTTAGATAACCTGATTTTACTGGAAAATTAGGGAATACAATATTTCAGGTACATTTTTTATAACAGTTTAGCCATTCAAAATTAAGATAGTCTCTGCATTTTTATTTGCTTTATAATCAAAAATCAATCACTCGTCAGTATTGGCTTTTAACGATTAAAGCCGGTAATTGAAGATGGGGAATGATGATAACGCTCCTGATAGCTTTCTTTGCATCAAAATTCCTTACAAGAAGATTTTCTTTCTTCTTCGAAATTAAATAGTAGTAGCCCGAATCCGGTTTGTATAAAAATGAGCGGTGTTTGTATAATAAGAAAAACGGCGATTACGATAACTGCTACTTTCGGCCCATCAAAAAACAACCTTGCTTCAAAAATTATAAAACTAATACAGGGAAGAATTTAGTATGAGCAAAAAGAACATTCTGTTAATCCTATTCAGCTTTTGTTTAAAGGTAAATGCACAGGAGAATTGGGCGTTAAAAAAGTGCATTGATTATGGGCTGAAGAATAACCGCAATAACGTTATTTACGTCAATGAAAAAAAGGCTGCTGATGCCAGGGCAAAAGAGACGCTGGCCGATTACCTGCCCCATGTTAGTCATACATCAACCCTTGATAACAATCTCAAGTTACAGCAAACCGTAATACCAGCGGGCCTTTTAAGCCCAAATGATATCAAGGTATCTCTATCCAAGCAATATAGTTCAAATTCCAGCGCACAACTTGACCAGGTTTTATTTGATCAGACCCTGCTTATAGGCCTGAAAGCAAATAAATATAATCTGCAACAGGCGGAATTTAACATCCAGCAAAGCCAGGAAGCAATCATTTATAACATATGTACAGCCTACTTCCAGATTTTTGTCTATCATCAACAACAAGAACTGCTACAGTCTAATAAAGGAACGTATGAAAAGCAGATGGGAATATACCGTTTACAGGTAAGTAAAGGAATCACACTGCAAAAAGATCTGGATAAAATTACTGTAGACTATAACAATACCATTTCGCAGGTACGTGTAGCGGAGAGTAACCTGCAACTTGCCCAAAATGAACTGAAATATGAAATGGGCTACCCGATCGATGAAAACCTTGCAATAAATACCTCAACAGATGAAGCGGCATTTACATCTCCCGCCGGAGATAGTACCCGCAATTTTTCGCTTTCATCAAGGGTTGATTACAAGTTATCTCAACTTAATATAAAAGTACTGGAAATACAACAAGCCAGCATAAAGGCAGGGGGACTGCCCAAGCTGACCGCTTATTTTCGTTATGGTGCAGTCGGTTTCGGAGATAATCTGAAACAGTCTTACAGCAGTCTTTCGCCTTTTTCAACGGTAGGGCTGAAGCTAACCATTCCCATACTCGACTTCTATAAACGTAATGCGCAGTACAAGCAGGCGGAAATCAAACGTGTGAATGCAGAAGAAAAATTAAAATTGACAGAAGGACGATATAAAGTGGATTACCAGAATGCCCGGACAAAACTACTGCAGGCGCAAACCAATGTAGAAAACGATCAGAGGAATGTAGCCCTGGCAGAATCTGTGTTAAAGGTTACTGACCTTCAGTTCCAAAAAGGGATTACCAATCTGAGCGACTGGCTGAATACACAGAACTCGTTGAAAGAGGCTCAAAACAGTTACCTGAATTCGCTATATAACTATTATCAGGCCAGGATCGACCTGGAGAAGGCATCGGGCACATTAAAAACATTTTATAATTCACTCTAACAGCGATGAAAAAAATACTTGTAATAACCTTAGTAGGTATTGGTATAACCGGAATGGTAGTATTTAAACTGGTTTTCAATAAAAGAAAGATCAACGAACAGAACAAGCCGGTAAAGGTTGAAAATATCAGGATACCCGTAACTGTTACAGTAGCTAAAGAGGAAATACAACAGGTAAGTATGATCAAAACTGGTATGCTTGCTCCTTTCAAGGAGGCGAAGGTTTTATCAATAAGCAGCGGAAATATCCAGCGCCTGCTTTGCAACCTGGGTGACAATGTACATCAGGGCCAGACGCTGGCAGTTATTGACTCACGATTGCTGGAGCTTGAGCTTCAGAAATCAACATCCAATGTATCAAAGCTTCGCCGCGATCTTCAGACTTATACGGATTTACTGGCTGGTAATGCCGCTACCCGGGAAAAAGTTGATGCAATCCGCCAGGATTATAATGATGCAGTAAACCAGGTACAGCAATTACAAAGGCAAATAGCCGATGCCAGTATAAAGGCTCCCACCAGTGGTATCATTGGTGCTAAACCTGTTGAAGAAGGAATGTTTGTAACGGCGGGTACAGAAATAGCCAGCATAGTAAATCTTTCCCAACTAAAAGTACAGGTAAATCTTACCCAGGCCGAGGTATACCAGGTTACTCTTGGTCAAAAGGTAAAACTGACAACAGATGTATACCCGGACAAATCATTTCAGGGTACGATCACTTTTATCAGTCCGCAGGCCAACCAGGCATACAATTACCGGGTAGAGATTACAGCAAACAATGATAAGAGCGCTCCTCTACGCTCCGGTACTTTTGTTTATGCTGACTTTTCAAAATCCACTAAACAGAATGTCCTGTTGATTCCCCGAGAAGCATTAATTGAAAGTACCAAGGATGCTTCTGTGTACGTGGTAAAAGATGGAAAAGCCTCCTTAACCAATATTAGTGTGGGTGGTGAATATGGCAACGGTATTCAGGTCATCAGCGGCCTGCAACCGGGTGACCAGGTAATCACATCGGGACAAATCAATTTAAAAAATGGTTCATTAATTAATGTTTCAAAATAAACATCAGGAATATGTCATTAACTGAAATTGCTATTAAAAGACCATTACTGATCATCGTTATTTTTACAATCCTGATTCTCTTTGGTGTACAGTCTTATTTTAACCTGAATTACAATTTACTTCCCAAAATAGAAGTGCCCAGGGTTACTGTGAGTACCATTTACCCGGGTGCCTCAGCAGCAGAAGTACAGGCAAATGTTACAAAAAAACTAGAGGATGCATTTTCTTCTGTGGAAAAACTTGACCAGATCAGTTCCACTTCCCAGGAGAGTGTTTCCATCATTAACATAGCTTTTAAAAGCGGCACTGACCTTGACAAGGCGGAACGGGACGTACAGCGTAAGGCTGACCAGGCGCTTAAAGACCTGCCGGATGATGCCAAAAGGCCACAGGTGAACAAGGTGAACCTGGAAGAAGCACCTGTGATCAAAGCAGGTATAACAGCTAACATGGCCCCACGGGAGCTTTACGATTTTGTCGATAAGCAATTGAAGCCTGAGCTGCAGAATGTAGCCGGCGTTGGTCAGGTCAACATAATTGGTGGTGATCAACGTGAGATCCGGATTAACATCAACCAGGAAAAGTTAATTTCTTATCATCTTTCTATTGCCCAAATAACCCAGGTAATAAATAATGCAAATCTTTCGTTTCCTGCTGGCAGCATTGAAACACAGAGTCAGCAGCTTACCATTCGCTATGATGCTAATGTTGGCTCCCTTGATGAGCTACGAAGCCTCATTATTCAACAAATTCCCGAACACGGCGCTGTTTATTTGAAGGATATTGCCGAAATAGTGGATACTAAGGCCAGAACAACAGCCATCAATTATATCGACGGCATCCCTTCGATCGGTGTGCAGATTATCAAACAATCGGATGCCAATGCTGTTGACGTTAGCAAGCTGATTAAAAAGACTTTCACAAGGATAGAGAATCAATATACATCCCGGAACCTGAAATTCGATATCTCTTCCGATCAGAGCGTTTACACGCTCCATGCTGCAGATGCAGTAATGTATGATCTGATGCTGTCAATTCTAATTGTTGGGATTGTAATGCTGGCGTTTCTGCATAGTGTTAGAAGTTCGATGTTCGTATTGCTGGCGCTACCGTCATCCATCATCCCAACATTTATTGCAATGTATATTTTAGGGTTTTCGCTAAACCTGATGACATTGATGGCTATGTCTTTGGTGGTGGGCATTCTGGTTGATGATTCGATCGTGGTATTGGAAAATATCTACCGGCATATGGAAATGGGGCTGGATAGGCGAAAGGCAGCCCTTGAAGGCCGTAATGAAATAGGCTTCACAGCCCTCTCAATAACACTTGTTGATGTAGTTGTATTTTTGCCGCTTGCCCTTGCCGGGGGAATGATCGGCTCCATACTACGTGAATTTGCGCTGGTGGTAGTGTTCTCTACCCTTATGAGCCTTTTTGTTTCCTTTACTATCACGCCTTTGCTGGCCAGCCGTTTTGGCAAACTTGAAGTGTTGAAGAAAGGCACGTTTTTGGGAAATATTAATTTGGGTTTTGAACATTTTCTGGACACGCTGAAAGCATATTACGGAAACCTGTTGCAAAAAGTATTAAATAAAAAAAGATGGATCTTGCTGGCTACTTTACTTATGCTTATCGGGTCAATAGCACTGGTTCCTGCAGGTTTTATAGGTGCAGCATTCAGCCCGAAAACAGACCAGAGTGACCTGGTCATCAATATGGAACTGGAACCTGCTGCAAATATCTACAAAACCAATATGCTCACCCAGCAAGCTGAAAAAATAATCATGGCCCAGCCGGAAGTTGAAAAGGTATTTTCCAGCATAGGGTTTGTGAACGGAAGCATCGCTGGCACAACCAGCAATGCTAACCTTGCTGAACTTACTTTAACCCTGACAGATAAGGAAAAACGGAGTTTATCAGCGGATGAACTTGGTGTAATTATACAACAAAAGCTAAGCAGCAGCCTGCCAGGGGTAAAGATTACAACATCATCAAAATCCATAACGGGAAGTGTTAACAGTGCTCCTATACAAATTGCAGTAAAGAGCGTGAATATAAATGATGTACGCCAGGTTGCAGAAGCATATCAAAAAATGATAGCAGATATACCCGGCACACAGTTCGTGAAACTATCAGTTAAAGACAGAAAACCTGAAGTGAACATCAAACTGAATCGTGAAAAAATGAGCCTGCAGGGACTGAATGCCAGCCAGGTTGGAATTGTTCTTCAAAATGCTTTTAGCGGAAACAGTGAAAGCCAGTATAAACAGGAAGGGAATGAGTACGACATCCTTGTTGGCCTGGATAAATTTGACCGTTCCGATATTAAGAACGTCCGCAGTTTTCCTTTTGTTAACGATAAGGGGCAAACGATATTACTGAACCAGTTTGCAGCCGTGACTGAAACAGTAGGGGAAACTACCTTGCAACGCAAAGACCGCCTGAGTTCCATTACAGTAGAGGCCAATGTTGCAGGAAGACCAAGTGGCACGGTTACCAATGAGATAAAGGCGAAAGCAAAGGCTATCAAAATACCAGAGGGTGTTAGTATAGAATATCTCGGTGATTCCAAAAATCAGGGAGATGCCTTCGGCAGTTTAGGCCTGGCACTAATTACGGGTATCGTTTTGGTTTATCTTATTATGGTGGCACTATACGAAAATGCAGTTTATCCTTTTGTTGTGCTGTTTTCAATACCCGTTGCTTTAATCGGAGCGTTATTGGCCCTGGCGCTGACCATGGAGACCTTGAATATTTTTACCATTATCGGGATCATTATGTTATTGGGCCTTGTTTCAAAAAATGCGATCCTGATAGTGGACTTTACTAATAAACTGAAAATGGAAGGCCGCACAGTAAAAGAGGCCCTGGTAGAAGCAGGAAAGGAAAGGCTGCGCCCTATCTTAATGACGACTCTCGCCATGATCTTTGGCATGTTGCCAATAGCTATGGCAAGTGGTGCAGCAGCTGAGATAAAGAATGGTATGGCCTGGGTAATCATTGGCGGGCTCACCAGTTCAATGATCCTTACACTTTTTGTAGTGCCGAGTATATACGTTTTAGTAGAAAGCCTTGTTACCCGCTTTTCCGGAAAAACCAAAACGCACAATTAATTCTGTTAGATGTAAACATCATGCTTAAATTAATTGGATTACAAAGTGCCAGCAGTTAAAAGCTGACTTCAGCATTAACAGGAAAGCGGGTTATTATGTCCCTGAACTTTTATATTCTTGAAGAATAGGCCCTTAATGTGTAGGGAACTCTTTTATTCCTCCGGGTTGAGTGAGCCACCTGAATATATCGAAAAGAAATCCTTTTTATATACTTCCCCTAATGGAATTTCAGTACCATCAAGGTAGATAGAATGATGATCAAAAGATTCGATATAATTTTTATTAACCACATAGGATTTACTCACCCGCAGAAAAATATTCTGGGGCATCTTTTGATGAATCGTTTTTAAATTCATGGCTGTAATTAACTTCTGATTACCCGTGTATATCACCACATAATCCTTTAGCCCCTCAATATATTTGATATCCTTAAAGTTGATCTTGTAAAACCTGCGATCTGCCTTAATAAGCAAAGAATCGGTTGTGTTAGCTTCCACAGTATTTTTTTCAGTATCATCTGATAGCAACTTTCTGAATGCTTCTGCCTTGCTGATCGCTTTTTCCAGGCGGGCTTTTTCTATGGGTTTAAGCAGATAATCTATGGCATCAAGTTCGTAGCTTTTTAAAGCATACTGCGGATAAGCTGTAGTGAAAATAATCAGGGTTTGCTTAGACAATTGTGCAGCAAAGTCTAGTCCTGTCACCATTGGCATCTCGATATCCAGGAAAATGAGATCAACCTCATTTAATTTCAAAAAGTCAAGTGCCATTGGAGCATTAGAGAATTTTCCCAATATTTCAATCTGGGATATGTCTTTTATCAATGCCTGCATTTCTTCTCTTGCAAGAGGTTCGTCGTCTATGATAATACAGTTCATAATGGTATTACTAGGTTAATATTATACTGGTGATCTGAGGATACAATATCAAGAGCATAATTGTTATCGTATAAAAGTTTAAGCCGTCTTTTTATGTTAGCCAGTCCTAAGCCGCTATTTTTTTTGTCTGAAGGAATATAATTAGCATCTTTTGAGTTGATACAACTGAAATAAAGTCTTTCTTCTTTTATTTCTATTGTAACTCTGATAAAAGATTCCGCTCCGCTGATATTCACGCTATGCTTTACTGCATTTTCTATAAAGATGGTAAACAGATTGGGGGGTAAAAAAATACTGTTCATTATCCCAGGTTCAGTAGGGCTGCTGATGCTAATCAGAAGATTATCCCTCCTGATCATTTCGAGGTTAAGGAAGTTCGACAGAAAATTAATTTCAGATCTCAACAATGTTTTCTCTTCAGTATTTTCATAAAGCTGGTAACGCAGAAACTCCGAAAGTTTCATAATAACAGTTGTGGCTTTCTCCGGGTTGCTGCGAACGAGTGCCTTTATGCCGTTAAGCATGTTAAAAAGAAAGTGAGGATTAATCTGGCTCCGCAATTCGTTCAACTCCATTTTCAAGGTAATGTCTTTCAATTCAGCAATTCTTTCGTTATCCAATGTCCACCTTTGGAACAGCTTTATCATGGTTGTAACCAGCAAAATCGCTATCAGTGTAATGGAGCCTTCGTAGTGTGTTCCGGTACCCTCAGATTTAAATTCGTTGGTAGTAATTTTCAACGGATTTAAATAACTATTCAATAGCCAGGACATTATTATGAGGCCAGCCAGCACAAGCAAAAAAAGTAGCGACAAGTAAAGGATATATTTCCCCTTAAAGAAATACCCCGGAACCAAAACATACATATTGATATACAGCATGCTTATCAAAGTACTGTACACGCATAATAATCTAAAGTACTTGTAAGTACCTGAGAATGGTGATAGCCAATCTGAATAGAAAATAACAAGCAGGATACTTATCAATAATACAGCATGACGTAGAAACTTATACCGGTCGTTAACGATAAGCTGTATAATCTTTGTGTCTTTAAGTACCGGAGGTTCATATTCCATCATATCAAATTGTGCTCAAAAATAAAATAATAAATCCCTGTGTACCGATAAATTATACTAAACCACAGTTCCGTTATACGAAAACTTCACATCGGGCAGCTTTAGTATAAAATGTAACAGGTTTGGTATAAAAACGAAAACCTGCCCTGGTATTATACTTTTCTTTGTTCTGCATTATTCAATTTCTATGAGTTTAATAAAAATGCTTCAGCAACTTACCGGGCAAATAATGGACGACTCCTTCCTGACGGAAAAGCAGCAGGAAGAACGAATAATACAGGTTTTTGATTTGTGCTATTTTATTAACCGTTATAAACGTTCCCTGAAGATCATTAATTGCAGTCAGCATAAGATCAATATTGTGGATGATAATGGAATTAAAAAGGGTATTTATTTCTGTGATTTGATTTATAACAGCAGGTATTTTTTGGATGAATCATTATTCAACTCATTCAATTTAAATTCATTTAAGAACCAGTCAAATGTTGAAGAATTGTGGTTTGTAGTAGTAGAAGAAGGCCTTCACAGCAATCTTAAAGAAAGTAACGAGTTTATAGAAAAAAATAATGTCAATCACTTGTACGACAGAATATTTTATTTCAATTTTTCGCAATCAAAAATTAAACATTTAAAATAAAAAGGAATGAACATAACAAAAAAAACAGTGCTATTATTATTAGGTATGCAAGTTCTATCAGTGGTATGCTTTTCGCAAATCAGGGATAGTATATCAAAACGAACACAAGACAGTATTCCCAAACGTGCAATTGCTTATGCCGCAGACAAGTTCGCAATCGCTCGTCCTTTGAATATGGAGTTTACCACTACCACTCCATACTACTATACCTCAAAAAAAGGAGGAAATTCGTTGCCTGAAAGTAAAGTTGCAGGTTTTTCGCAGGCAAAAGTAAGCGCTAATTTCAATTTTATAAAAAGAAAAAAATGGCTTTTGGGCACTACATTAGGTTATCGTTTTACGTCTGCCGAGGCAGATATAACCGAACCTGGTACTGGCAATATCAAAATTACTGATCATGATTTTCACTACCTTTTTTCATCCCTCAACTTTACTTATTTTTCTAAATTGTTTAATAAACGAACGATCTATTCATCAAGCATTTTTGTGGATGGCAGCGATAAACATTTTGAAAGAGTTAAAGGGATATTCACGGCAACAATGATTCTTAAGGCTAACCAATACACGAAGATGACTGCTGGTGTACTCATTAATATTGACCCCAGTGCACAGAGTCCCTTCATACCGACTTTCTCTTATGAACATAAATTCAAAAATGGTCTGATTGCAGATATTACTTTCCCAAGAAGCCTTTATCTTAGAAAACACGTCTTCACTAACGGGAGGATATCATTGGGGACAGAAATGGATAGAACATCTTTTTACCTTTATAATATAGATGGCACCTCTCAAAAGTATGAGTACAGACAGTTGGATATCAATTCCGGATTGGTGTACGAGCACCTGATAGCAAAGTATTTTGTGATTACTGCGAAAACCGGGATTAAATTAACTCCATCAGGCAGGATCTTTAAAAAAGAAGATTCATTTGGGTCTCCGGTCTTTCAAACTAGCCCGGATCCAACCTATTATTTTAACATAGGACTATCGTTTAATCCTTTTGCTCTTATTGGGAAGAAAAAATAAATTATATCTAATCTGTTGTAATGATAAAAACTTTGTGGGCAGATTCATGACGTGTTGCAAACGGGAAAATAATGATTAATGGTTTATTAAACGAATATCCGGATTTCGAGATCTGTTTTAGCTTAAATGATTATGATAACAGTTTGGAAAACATATTTTAAGTTTAAGACAAAAAACATGGGTCTATAATTTTTGTAAACCTGCTCATTGATTCAATTAAATGATTCGGAAAACACTATCGACTTTTACAAATTCAAATAATGTTTTAGACTCTTCATTTGGGAACAGCCAGGTATCTGGATTCTTTGCGGTGCTAACTGATTGGTTGATGCAAATTTCCTGTACAAAGACGTGGTGAACGAATGCATTGATTTAGGGAATAGTCTTATTGTCATTTAAGCTTTTGAAGGCTTTTACAATTTGGTGCGATTATTTTATTGGCGACTTAGAAATTCGGGAGTGATATCTGGAAAGCCGGCAATTCTTACCTATGAAAACCTGTAATCTGTACCCGTGAAAACTGATTGGTCAGGAGCGGATAAGCTTTCAAAAATGAGTTAAAACGGCTTCCGTGAGATAAAACAAGTATTTCGCAAACTCATTGGTCAATGATACAAATAATTATCAGCTACAAATTGAAGGATATAAGCGCCGCCTTTCTCATCAATTTTATTCGTTCTCAAACAGATTCGAACAACAAAATAAAATTGTGCATATACGTATTCTTTAAACCCTGCTTAAAACACGATATTAATATTGGAGGTTTATTAAATATTGATAAAAATTTTAGCCTTCTGTTTCTAAACGTCCCAATAATTTATCTACCACTTAGGAATACACTAAAAGAGTGTACTGATCTGTTTGGGTTGATATTACTAAATTCATAACTGACCAGGATAAATCGGCGATCTGTTCAACTGTGTTGAACGGAGACCTGCTGATAAACTGAATGAAATTTGGACTTCATTCACCTTTTGAACCTTAAGACAATTTTTTTTTGGTCCACTTGTTAAACGTAAATTCATGGATGATTGATACAGGAGATAGATTTTTGTAATATAGATAAAGCTATTTTAAGGAACAGTCTCTACTTAACGATGACGCTTTTGGATTGTATAGTATTAGCACTAAAATACCCTAATGCGTTATTGCTTATATTAGTAACTGGGTTTGCCGGCGCAGCGGATTGGAAGTTGCTTGCATCAAGAATACTGGCAAATTCATTGAAGTAATTATACGTATTTTTATCTACACACCTCATTTCCAATTGCAGGTTGTCGCCGGTTTTTAAATATGCACTATCCATAGAAAGCGGACTGGTAACATACCTTCCATCGGAAAGGCGGTCCTCGAAGACGAATATCGCCTTGTTAAATAGCTTATTGTTAATATATTCCGTAAAGCTGTAATAGTTAGCAACGCCAGGTGGGTCCTGAAAATTAGGAATTGCATTGATAGTGGTTCCACCCAAATCAGTTTTATGTTCGAATGTCACGGAATCTAATGAAACGATCTGGGGCATTGTAGAAATGGCTGTATAGGTTTGCCCTCCAACAGATATAAACAACTGGTAGGTATGACCTGGTGTGCCTTGCGGTAATAACTGTGTTGTATAGACGCCAGAAGATGTTTCTGTCAATAAATCCGTTTGTCCACTTGTACTGTCTGTAATTTTCACTGTTGCTCCTGAAACAGGAGGGAATGTATTACTGACGCTGAAGTTTACCGTTTTGGTTATCCTTACCAGGTAAGGCCCGGCGGCATTATTCACTTCCCCTGTGATCACAATTTGCGGCGCCGCATCATTCAGATTGACATGGATATCCTTAGTGCAGGAAACAATAGACAGAATAAAGAACGGTATTAAGTATTTTATATTCGTTGATTTCATCTTATTAAAATTTAAAATTGTAAGTAATGGAAGGTACCCAGCGGAATAAAGAAGTTTGAACAGCTTTTGTCATTGCTGGATCGTTGGGATCTGTTTTGAATTGAATACTGTATGCATTTTCCTTTCCATATACATTGTAGAGCGAAAACGTCCAGCTGCTTTCAAATTTTTTCGTCTTTTTCCCTTCCATCGTAGCAGAAAAATCCAACCGGTGATTGGCTGGCATCCTGTACCCATTTCGTTCAGTATAATAAAAACTAATTATGCCGTTAACTTCATATTTTCCACTCGGAAACGTTACTGCATTACCGGTATTATATACCCAATTAGCAGCGAGCGTCCACTTTTTGTTCAGTTTGTAAATACCAACGACAGCAATATTATGTGTCTGATCCTGTTTTGCAGGGTAATATTTTCCCTGATTAATGCTATCAATCTTTAATTCAGTCCTCGAAAGCGTGTAGCTGACCCACCCGATAAGCTTTCCACTTTTCTTTTTTAAGAACAGTTCCCAACCGTAAGCCCTTCCTTTGCCATATAACAATTGGGATTCCACATTGACATTGGCCACTAACACGGCCCCGTTTTTATAATCAATCTGGTTCTGCAGGCTTTTATAATAGATCTCTGATGAAAATTCATACTTATTATCCTTAAAATTCCTGTAATAACCAAGCGATACCTGGTCGGAAATTTCGGGCTTTATATTGTTGCTGCTGGGCAGCCAAAGATCTGTTGGATTGGCAGAAGTGGAGTTGGACAACAAATGCATATTCTGTATGTTCCGGGTATATGCTGCTTTAACAGAACTAACTTCGTTCAATTGGAAGCTGGCTGAGAAACGTGGTTCCAGGTTCAAATAGTTTTTAACGGTCTTTTCACCGGCGTATAAGGCAGAATCTATGATTTTGCCCTCCTTATTGTAGCTGTAAAAAGTGCCAGGTCCTAAAACGCTGAAGGCTGAAAGACGCAAGCCATAATTCAACTTCAACTTGTCAATGGGCGATACATCATGAGAAATATATACTGCGCCTTCTTCAGAATATTTTTTGGCCAGATCTAGAGAATTATAGCTGGAGGATGGAGAAGCGGTAGCGACTCCTGGTGACACTGTATGATGAATGACATTAAAACCGAAATTCAATTTATTACCCGAACTGATAAAATACTGCAGATCCTGCTTTAACGATAAATCCTCGATATTGGATGCGAAAGTAATATCGTTGGAGCCTGCATTGGCTTTTATATTATAATGGTACTTACTGTATATAAATGAAGTGTTGGAAAACAACCTGCTGTTAAAGATGTGGTTCCACCTCGCAGTTGCAGTTATATTGCCATAATCAATGCCAAATGTGCTACCTAACCCGAGATTATCTTTTCCAAAGTACCCCGACAGATAAACCCTGTTTTTATCGTTTATCTTATAATTCGCTTTGGCATTAATATCGTAAAAGTATAGCGTGTTATTATTGATGGTGGAATCTTTTGAAAGCTTCAGGAATAGATCGGCATAGGTCCTTCTGGCACTGATGGAGAAGGATCCTCTTTCTTTTACAATGGGGCCTTCCAAATTTAAGCGGGAGGATATTAATCCAAGACCACCACTGGCGTGATAATCCTTATTATTTCCATCATTCATTTTTATGTCCACAACAGAAGAAAGGCGCCCTCCATATTCTGCAGGCATGGCTCCCTTGTAGAGTGTCGCATCTTTAATAGCGTCTGAATTAAATACAGAAAAGAACCCCAACAGATGAGAAGCATTGTAAACTGTAGCTTCATCCAGCAAGATGAGATTCTGGTCTGCGCCTCCGCCACGCACATAAAAGCCGCTGTTCCCTTCTCCGGCTGACTTAACACCTGGCAGCAACTGAATTGTTTTTAGTACGTCTTTTTCCCCGAATATCACGGGGACGTTCTTTATTTCATTCATGGACAATTTCTGAACGCCCATCAGGGGGCGGGTAATATTGTCGTTTTTCTTAGTAGAACTTACTATCACTCCCTGCAGTTCCCCTGCATCCTGTACCAGCTCAATCGGCTGTAGGACATTATTATTCAACACGATTTTCGTACTGCTTTGTTGGTAGCCTGCGAAACTTACTATCATCGTATAAGTACCATTAGGGGCAGTGATCGAATAGAAGCCGTATGAATTGGTTATGGCTCCGGCTTTAGGTAGTTCAAGCAAATAGACAGATGCCCCGATTAGCACTTCCCCTGATTTTTTTTCCTTGATTGTCCCACTCACAGTGTGTTTTTCCTGTGAATAAGACCAGTTAGCGGATAGCAGTAATAACATGCAAAAGAAAACTTTTACCATTTGCCATTTTTTTGATTATTACAAAGCTATCTGGGTTGATAACATGAAAAGAGTAAATTATACCAAATGCCCCAACTTTTATAGGAAAACGCTTGTAGTAGCTATAAACAAATCATAAACGGAAAGATCGTTTTGGATTTACGTACGAACATAGCAGCTTGCTTAGTTTTTGCAGCTGCTTGCTATGGGCATTATTTGCCTATTTTTTTTCAAGGACCTGATATGGCTAGCGCATTTTTTGTTTCTTATATATTTCATTTTGATGCTACATTGATAAAGTAAATAACCAGCTGCCACTGTTTTATTTTTTGTAGAGCATTGGTGAGAGTATTTTTTTTGCTTTTATGTTTGCATACTCTTTCACTGAATGCGATAATTTTTTATGATCCATCTGTGGTACTTCGGTTGCTACATTTTTTAAGGTAATTATCCCCTTGAGGCATGGAAATTTTTTGTTGACTTTAAATAGTCAACAACATAACACTTAATCCATGTCCCTTTGGTATATCCACCATAAAGATTAATGAAAAACTACAGCCAACATCGGTGGCTGTGCTTGTTTGTCATTCTGTTTACTATTTTAATCCAAGCATACTTTTAATTTTTGTTGAAATTTCGTCTGTGTAAAATGTTGGTCCACAAATATGACATTTTTTATTTCATAAAATTCTTTTGGCATATTGGCATTGTCAAATATTTTTTTGCCCATATAAAATGGTACTTCTTTGTCTTCTGTACTATGGATTACTAATAATGGATTATGAAAGTTTTTTATTGATTTTGTTGCAGTCTACTATAATAGTCATATAGAGTAAGTCTTTACTATTTCATTAACAAGAGGCCCTGCTTTTGCAAGAGGGCCTCTTTTCGATAGCTGCACTTTCTAATTACAACTATTCAAACTAAAACTACGCATGAGAAATCATTATTCGCCTTTTACATTTAATGCGTTCGTAATTCTATCTAACACATCCTGCAAATGAGCCCTTGTCATTTCGTCTTTGATAAATGGAAGAGCGGAACGAATTTTTATTTTAAGGTTTGCTAAAGTAGATTTTACCACAGAGCTGACATCTGATGCGCCAGCAGTAGAACCACTGCTACCAGTTGATGCTGCAGCAGACTTTACAATTGCAGTCATTTTTTCAACATACATTTTTTGCAGGTTACGACGGTAAATGCTGATGGGCTGCCTTGTTTCCAATTCACTCCATATTCCTTTTTGCACATCTTTTATCAATGCGGTTATGGTATATGCATTGGGATCAATAGCTTCAGCGGCTAATAATTTATTTAATGTGCCCTCTGCAAACAACTTATTCAGTATAACATTTTGCATACCACTTATGATATTGAAGGGTGAAGTGCCGGTTATAGCAAGTATGTCCTTATCCAACAACCATACTGGAGTAGTAAATAATTGAGTATTTAAAAACTCAACGGCATCTTTTTGCAAACTGGCCGGAACTAATTCGTACACCGGGCCAGTTTGTTCAACAGCTTTGAGTGTTTCATACCGGCCACCGATATTTTTACTTACATGGCCCATATACCTGTAAAACTGATTTTGTAATTCAACATACATATCATTCAGGTTTTCGTAACCTTCATTATCCACTTTGGTCCATTTTATTAAATTGGGTATAATACGCTTCAGATTTTTTATTCCATATGCACCTGCCTTCATGGCATTGTCGCCAATATCTTCGTTTTGGCTGCGGGGATCATCGCTGCTTCTTTCGCTTCCAAACCATAAACGCCTGTTCTGCAATTTTTCAATTATCCATTTGTTTAAATATGGCAGTTCTGCATCCGGGGTTTTATATTCGGGCAACCATTTGTATCCCCATTCTATAGCCCATTTATCATAGTCTCCAATACGGGGAAATAAATCCGTTTCAGGAATATTGTCTTCGGGCTGTGCCACATAATTAAACCGGGCATAATCCATAATAGAAGCCGTATGCCCATTTATATCCAGCCATTTTTTATCCCGCAATTTTTCTACCGGCGTTGCCGAACTTGAACCAAAATTGTGCAACAGTCCCAGCGTGTGTCCCACCTCGTGAGAGGAAACAAAACGTATCAACTGCCCCATCAGTTCGTCATCAAACTGCATATTTCTTGCCTTAGGATCAACTGCTGCAGTTTGAATAAAATACCAATCATGAACCAACTTCATAAGGTTATGGTACCAGTTAATATGCGTTTCAATTATTTCGCCACTGCGTGGATCGGATACATGCGGACCGCTGGCATTTGGTACAGAAGATGGTTTATATACCAATACAGAATGCCTTGCATCTTCAAGCGACCAGGTTGGGTCTTCTTGTGGAGTGGGCGCTTTTTTTCCAACGATCGCATTTTTAAATCCCGCTTTTTCAAAAGCATTATTCCAATCGTTAATACCCTGAATTAAATAAGGTACCCATTTAGCAGGTGTTGCCGGATCAATATAAATTACAATTTGCTTTTGGGGTTCCACCAATTCACCACGTTTATATTTTTCTATATCTGCATCTTTAGGTTCTATTCTCCAGCGTGCAATCATCGACACTTCTTTTACACCCTGGGGATTAATATCAAAATCTGTATATCCGGTAGTAAAGTAGCCAACCCTGTCATCTGCATAACGGGCCTGCATAGGAACTTTTGGCAGTAACACCAACGATGTATTTATTTCCACAGTAAAGTTTCCGGTAGGGCCAATAGGAGTTTGTACACCATTATTGCTTATCATGCCCTGCCCTCCTTTGGTGTACGTTTTTATAGTTTTTATTTCAGTATTTATCGGAAACGTTTTTACCTCAAGCAGATAAGATTTGTCAGGTTGAAAACCTCCGATCTTAAATGCTATTTTAGCACGGGGTGCAAAAAAGAAAATATCGTTGTCGCTGTTGAGCAGATCTGTTATTTCGATTACGGTATTGCTTAGTGCCGAAACAGAATCTTTATTGTAGGTTTTAATATCAAAGGCCGATACAATAGGTTGAATATTTGAATTAACCACAGCCCTGTACATTGGTTGTGTTGAATCGGCTGAGTGTTCGCTGTAAGAAATATCCCTCATAAATAATTTATTATTGGGGCCTTTTTCAAACCGTATTACGTTTTCATTAATTTGGTCGCCGGCATAACCTGCCATAGAACCACCACTACGCATATCCGCACCTGCCTTTGCCAAACGGCTTACTACTAATATATCTCTGCCTAAAATACTATCTGGTATTTCAAAATAATACTTGTCATCAATTTTGTGCACTGTAAAAAGCCCGGTACTTGTTTTGGCATTTTTTGTTATTACGAAATTATAGGGTTTAATTCCTGCACTGGGCTTAGGTGGCGCCGGCAATGAATCTTTGGTTTGCGCCAACATTGATGTTGCGTAAGTTAAACTAACAGCGATAGCAATAATTCTTTTTAACATTATACTTTTTTAAAAATGAAACAATTAATTTTTCTCTAGTAAATACTTTCCGAAATAATGCCATAGCTTATTTTCAAAAAAAGTTTGATAAATCCCTTCGTAATGATGACTTTGACCGGGTAGCACCAGCATATCAAAATCTTTTCCTGCTTTTATTAATGCATCAACCATACGATAAGTATTTCCCGGATGTACATTAGCATCCACTTCGCCGGTTACTAATAATAAATGTCCCTTTAAGTTTTTAGCTAAAGATTGATTGACATCTGTTTTAAATTTGAATGAAGATTTGCCGGTAGCAGTGTCGATAATTTCCTTGATACCCTGGTAACCTTCGCCATAATTACGGTTGTAGATATTGTTATCATGATCCCCCGAAGAAGCAACAGCAACTTTATAAAAATCGGGATAAGTGCAAATTGCAGCAGTTGCCATAGCAGCACCACCGGAATGACCGAAGATGCCCAGCCGGTTGATATCTATAAAATTAAATCGTTGCGCCAATTGCTCTAATCCATATTTATCATCTTCCAAAGCGTAATCCCTTAAATTGCCATAACCATAACTATAATATTTTTTATTACGAAGCGGTGAGCCGCCACGATGTCCCATTACCACAACAATAAACCCCACCTGCGCCAGCGATGTATTGTTATATTTTTCAACCACTGTAAAATCGGGCCATACAGTTTCTATTTGCGGCCCGGGGTACACTTGCGAAATAACAGGATATTTTTTGGTGGAATCAAAATTGTAAGGCTTCCACATAATGCCGTATAAATCAGTAACCCCATCTTTTGCTTTTACTGTAAATGGTTCAGGCATACGCCAGCCGTAATCATACAAATCTTTCAAATCTGGTTTTGCAATTTCTTTTATCAATTCGCCTTTGTAATTTCTCAATACAGTTTCAGGTTGCACATCAATCCTTGAAAAATTATCCATAAAATAATTTCCTGTTGGCGAAAAAAATATTTTATGCGTAGCATTCTCTGGCGTTAACAATGTTTGCATTCCGCCATCAAACGAAACTTTATACAAATGCGCCAGGTAAGGGTTTTGTTGCGGCTCTTTGCCGTATCCATAATAATAAATAATGCGGTTTGTTTTATCAGTAAATAAAATTTTACCAGCCGTGTATGCCCCATTTGTTACAGCGCCTTTTAATTTACCCACCGAATCATAGAGATAATATTGCCCCCACCCGGTTCTGTCGCTCCACCAGATAATTTCTTTGCCGTTGTTTATTATTGAAATATTAAACAGATCGTTATTAATATAAGGCTTACTTACTTCGCTAATGATAACTCTTACATTACCTGTAGCGGTATTGACAGCACAAAGTTCTATTTCATCATTGGTGCGTTTTTGCCTGGTAAAATAAATTTCGTTTGCAGTAGCTGCCACAAAACTTAGCTCCTGGTCGGGCCATTTAGCAGTATTAATTTTCATCAGCTTCCTGCTTTCAACATCTCCAATAAATAATTCGTACTGTGTAACATATTTATCACCGGGCAACTGGTATTTATACGTTTCAATACGGGGCCTTGCAGATAAGGTATGTACAACTGATAATGTACCCACTTTCCGGTTATCTTTTCTTATTACATAAAATATTTTAGACTCAGACAACCAATTGGCAGATGATGGTCCGTTGCGTGACGAAGTATCAAATTCATTCAATCCGAATGAATAGTATAATTCAGCATCAGCAGACAATGTGGTTGCAGTATCTGCTCCGATTTTTTTAAGATAGAGGTTATGATCCTTTGCAAACAGCACCCATTTTCTATCAGGAGAAAGACTACCAACTGTTTGATTGTATAATGAATCTGTTTTTACCTTAGCTGCTGATGTGGCTAAAACATATTGCTCAATATCGTACTCATATTTGCCATTCTTATATGTAAGGAATACTTTCTTTCCATCCTCAGAAAAAGAAGGCATAAAATTTAAAACTGCAGTATCTATTTTTTCATTACGAAGTACACTCAATTTTTGTGCGATCAGCTTTTTATCATACAAAGGGCGCTTTACTTTTTTTTCCGGATCAACGAAGTAATAGTTGCGGCTACCATCTTTTTCTTCAAATGAGAACCAAAACCTTTCGGTTTTATTAATAAAAAATGGGATTATTTCAAGCGTACCTGTTTTCTTTAAAAGATTGGGGGCATTAAATTTTTCCGCAGCTTTGTAATCGGCTGTTTGGGCAAACGAATGAACCTGTGCTATTAAAAGCACAACGATACCAAAAACCTTTTTCACAATTATATTTTTATTATTGCTCAGTAAAACGCACCTGGTAACTTTTCGCAGTTCGTACCAGGCCTTCGTTAGAAGATGTTTGAATAATTTTATCAAATATTTCTTTGCAGCGCATATTTTTTGTAAAAACAGGGTCTCTACTATTGAACATCACTACAAATCCAAATAATATCCTTTTATTCTCTTGAGAAAAATCAGCAATATTATCTGCCAGCATATTTACAATCGCTGTAGTATCTTTCTCACCGGCGGCTTGTGCAACATTCATCATTGTTATCAACTGATCTTTATCTGCCAGTTCAGTTTTTGCCAGTTGCTTACGGTATCTTTCAAAATCGTTTTTGTTGTAAGGCTCTTTTTTAAAATACCAGCCACGTAAACAATATTCTGCAATTTGTCTGTACGACATTGCCAATTTTGTTTCAACAGTTTCCTTACCATTAGCGCTTGCAAAATCTTTCCAATGATCAGCCAGGTAATTAAAATTGCTGCTGTAAATATTGGATAAGTATAACGAATACCTGTTCTCCCCAAACAAATACCAGTTCTCTGGTTTAGCCCTTTCTTTGGGCGTAAGCAATGTAAAATAATCGTTGGCTATCTTTTGCCCAGATTCAATTTCTTTCATTTCAATTTTCAATTTCACATATTCTCTTAAGAAAGCTTTGGAGCGATTTCCTTTTTTGTATTCACTGTTCATCCTGGCCACCCGGTTTTGCGGATCCATCCCTTGCTTAATTGTAGTAAGAAACGTATCCGCAGTCATACCACCTACAAACTTATACACCACATTGCCGCTTGCGTCCAGCAACAGATAAGTTGGAAATGCTCCCACTTTGTATTTATTTACCATCGCAACGCCCTCTCCTTTTTCCATATCCATCTTTACATTGATGAAATGGGAATTAAAAAAGTCGGCAACAGTATCATTTGTAAATACGTACGCTGCCATGCCTTTGCAAGGGCCACACCACTCCGTATAACAATCAACAAATACCAGGCGTTTCGAACTGTCTGCTTTTGCAAACGCATTGGCCATACTTCCATGCTCAAAACTGATGTTGCTGTTTTGGGCAACTGAGATTATTGGATTAAAAAACGGGATCATCAATACAAGAAAAACATATTTCATTTTCATTAGTTAGATTAGTTAGCAAGATTGCCGACAGCCTGCAGGTCAACATTGTAATTGGTGATGTAATAATTACGAACGAGATTATACCGGCTCCTGATTTTTCCATTCACATCTTTAGTTGCATTCAGTATGCCTTTAAAAGTTGCATCAGTATTAGCGGTACTTACATTTAAATTGGTTTCGGAAGTGCTTACCATTGCGAGTATGTAAGCGCCCCAATCACCATCAGGCGTTGAGGTGGTATGATTAATTATCCCCTGGGCATAACGAAGGGCTGTTGTGTTGATTGTTGTGGTATAGTTAGCAATATTTGCAAATGTTGTATTTGCTTTAACGAGGTTTCTGCCTATTATACTTTGCGCAAAAATGAGATTTGCCTTAGCCAGGTAAACTTTTTTATCCGCTGCCGTCATACTGTCAATAACCGATCTTCCATTGTTTACACAAATATTATCATAGTTATACCATGCCGCAACAGCTTTTACACCCTTATTGTAAGTGATGGGAGTTGTAAAAACAAAAATGGGATATACCGAATCTACCTTGGAACAAAGCATAATTTTTACTGGTAAAAATTCATTTAAAAATTTATCAGAATAAAAACGGAACCAGTTGCTATCTAAAAGATTCAATTGTTTTTTTATATACAACGGATCGGCTTTAGTTACTTCATAACCGGCACTCCAAAGTCCTGCAGTAGTTGTGGAGGGTGTTGCATTTTTCCAGCCATTGGGAGTCCAGTAAGTATCCTTATCTGTAAAATTATACAGCAGGTAAGTGCCATACTTGTTGTAAAAGTTTACAATGGTGGTATCGTAATCGTTGCTTCCCTGTGGCACAGTATAGCCCTGGTTCCCTTCTGATGCAGTTAATGCTGCTTCTTTTTTTGTACAGGAAAACAGTGCAACTGTAAGCAAAATGTATAAAGAGAAATATAATTTATTTTTCATTGTGTAGTTTTTTGTCGTTTAAAAATTATCCTCCGCTTTTTTATCTTGGGTTTTGTGCCAGGTTATAATTATTTTCCATTGCAGTATAAGGAATAGGCAATGCATAAATAAGACTATTGGCATTTAAAGTGTAAGTAGTTGATACTGCATTGGCATCAATAAATGTATGTGTTACCGGCACAGCCCAACGCCTGATATCAAACCAGCGATGCCCCTCTTCCAAACACAGTTCCCTTCTGCGTTCATCCTGGTAAAAAGCGTACAACGCATCTGCATTGGTAATATTTACAGGCGTATAAGCAACATTTCTGGTATCGTAGCGGCTAAGTCTTAGCGTATTTATATCGCTTAATGCCTGTGTAAGATCTGCAGCATTACCTGAAAGTTTATATCTCTTTATTAATGCTTCTGCCCTGTTTAAATACACTTCTGCTGCTCTTATACCCCTGTCGCCGTAGTTTTGTGTAGTGCCGATTTTTGCACTTCTCAGCGGGTACTGCACACTGTTATTAGTGTATTTGGCAAAGTAAGCAACATAGCGCAAGTCACCCTGGTTAGTGGTACCGGTTCCTTTATCATACAGGTTGCTTAATTCATTAGAAACGGAGAATGGCGGATTTAGATTGATAAAATTATTAGGCGTAAGATATGATGCTTGAGTGGTTGGGTTTAGCCCATATCCCCATATTATTTCCTGGCTTGCATTAATGTCATAAATGCCTGCGTTGCTAAATGCAGTGGCTGAAGTAAAGTAAGACTTTAGTATGGTGAGCGTAGGCCTTTCGGCAATCACTGAATTGGCGTATTGAATAGCTTTATCTAAGTCTTCATTACGTCCCATATACAAATACATCCTCGACAATAATGCATAAGCAGCAATATGACCCACCCGGAAAGAATTTGGCAGGGTATAATTGTTCTTTAACAAGTCTGCTGCTGCTAATAAATCCTGCTCAATTTGCGCATATACTTCTGCTACGGAATTTCTTTTTTTTCTTTCATCTGATACAACAGAAGAAAGTATTAATGGTACACCCGGTGCTGTAGCGGGGTTTACGCCGCTTCCATTGTAAGGCTGTGCATAAATATTTACCAATTTTAAATAATAAAATGCCCGTAAAAACAATACCTGCCCAAGCATGGCATTTTTTTCTTTTTCAGTTCCGGTTACTTTTTCTACATAATCCTTTATAAGGTTACAGCCATTAATGAGTTTATAATAAATCTGCCATGAGTCCTGATCCAATAAAAGACCGGTGGCGCCTCTGTCAAACATAGCAGGGTTCCAGCTAAACAAATAGGTGCCATTGGTTAAATAGCTTGAATAAGTTGTATTAGGCTGCCCATTGGCTAAAAGCGGCAGTCCATTGCATTTGATATCATCTGTAAGCAGGTCCTGGTACAAATCCATCGGTGTTTGATAAGGATAAGCCGTACCAATCATTAATGAATTGAGGTCTTGTGTGGAGGTGGGCCTTATTTCATCAGGGCTCGACTCTGCTAAAAACTTTTTGCAGGAGCCCAGCAGTATTACTGCAAAAAATAAAGTGGCGATATATTTTAATGATTGTTTCATAATTATTTTATTTTTCTGTTTAGAAACTAACACTTACTCTTAATGAATAACTTCTTGTTCTTGGTTGTGACCCTGTAGCCACTTCGGCATCTTTTCCTTTAAAATCTTTACTTACCCATGAAAAAACATTTGATACACCCAGGCCTGCATTGATTGCTTTTGCTTTAAGCTTACCGGTAATTTTTTGAGGAAGTGTATAATTCAAATTGATATTATTAACCCGTAAGGTAGAAGCATTTACTACCCTTGCAGAACTGTAATTGTACATTTCATACACATTCGTGGTAGTTTTTCCATCAGGCAATGTAAAGTTGCTGATGCTTGAAGTTGGTAATCCCGGGAATTGAGCCGTTGTATTTTGTGGCGTCCATCTGCCCAGCAATTCTTTTGAAAGATTTTCATATTCCGTTGGCAGCCCTACAGCCGATTGCGATACTACTGTATAAGCTGGTGTAAGGAATCTTTTACCTCCTAATTGTAAATAAAGGCCGGTGGAAAGAGAGAACATTTTATAGCGGAAATTGATATTCATACCTGCAGTAAGGTCTGGGTTTAATTTTCCCATGTATTTCATATAAGCAGTAGGGTCTTTAATAGAATCTTTCCCATTTTGCACACCAAGGTTAAAAGTTGGCAATCCATTTGCAGGATTGATCCCTGTAAAATCAAATGCCCAAAAACCAGATACAGGAAATTGATTTACATACAAACTACCGGAATTGGCTACCCGCCATGTTGGATTTTGTATTCCTGTATTCTTGAGTGTATTGTATGTTTTTGATGTATTGAACCCGATGCTGAGTGTGTAATCTTTAGTTTGCACCGGTATAAAACCAAGATTAACTTCAAGACCACGGTTAGTAAGATCACCGCCATTTACCGGCATTGATAATACACCATACTCAACAGGAACCGGCAGTGTGGTAATTAAATCCTTACTGTTTTTTACATAATATTCTACCGAGCCATTTATTCTGTTTCTTAAAAACCCAAAATCAACGCCGAAGTTAACAGTTGCAGTTTTCTCCCAACGTAAATCGCCATAAGGTAAAGAACTGATAAGCAATCTTGGTTCGCCGGTGAATAAATCTACCACCTGCGATGAGGGAGATGTAGGTATCCGTGCAATTAAATCGGGGCTTACAGTAGATACTATATTTCTTTGGTAACCGAATGAAGTTCTTAAACTGAAAGTAGAAAGCCACTTTAATTGCTGCACCCATTTTTCATACATCATATTCCATCTTACACCACCAGCATATACAGGGTTAAATTTTTCACCTGTATACTGGCCAAACCTGTTTGATGCATCTGAACGAACACTAAAATTTAATACATAACGGTTATCGTAACTGTAATTAACTGTTCCGTATAAACCGACATTGTTAGTAGTGCGGTCAGTTAAAGTTTTCTGCATATTCAATAATGGATTGGGAGTATTGAAAGTTGTATAGGTAAGTGGCAAGGCAACAAATGCTTTTCCCCTCTCTGGCAAATAGCCATAGTTGGTTGATGAAAACCCTTCGTAATGGGAGCTATTGGCTTCCTGCCCCAGCATTACAGACAATGCATGTTTCAAACTAAACACATGAGAATAAGACAAACTGTTGCGCCAGTTCCAGGAAGTATTTTTTGTATCATCCTGATTGTATTCCCCTCCAATTGGCATTCTGCTGTTTTTATAGGCAAGGTCAGTTGGAATGGCAGTGCCATAATCAAACCATCTGATGGTGGAAATATATTCAGTTCGCTCAGTAGCAGACGTATAACCTGAAACCGAAGATTGATTGATACTGAATAAACTGCTGAACCGTAAGCCCTTCATTATATCATAATTGATATTGAAATTGGTATTAACAGTAAAATTTTTATTAGATGAAGTTGAGTTGTCTAATTCGTTTTCAATATTAAATAAGTACCCTGACCTGTTTTTGTAAAATAACTGTTTACCTGTAGAATCATAACCGGGTATAGCCCTGTTTATAGTTGATGAATACGTATATGGGTCTATCTTGTAAAAACCATTGGTACTGCTTTGCGAAGCTGAAAGACGAACGGATGCTGTTAATTTACTACTCAGCCTTGTATTAAGGCCAATATTTGCGGTGTAAGATTTTATATCATTGCCAATGGCGGTACCTTTGGTATCGGTATATCCAAAAGAGCTGTAATAACGGGTATTGGCATTGCCACCTGATAAACTTAATGATTGATTTACGCTAACCGGGGTACGAAACAATTTATCAAACCAGTTTACATTTACGGTTTCTAAGTATTTTACTTTGGCATTAAATTGCTCGTATGTAATTCTTCCAAATAAATAATCATCTAACGCACCTGCATAACCTATATTATTTACTGTAAAAGCTGAGGTAAGTCCGCGGTCAAATATTTCTTTTGAAACGGCCACTCTTTCTTTAGAGTTCATCAATTCCAATTTATCATAAGTAACTTTTTCGCCAATGTTTACGCTATTGGTATATGTAACAGTTGGTGGCCCCTCTTTTCCCTTTTTTGTATTAATAACAATTACACCATTAGCAGCCCTTACGCCATAAATAGCAGTTGCAGAAGCATCTTTTAATACAGTTATATCTTCAATATCATTGGGGTTGAGCCATGAAATAGAATTGCCCACAAAATTTCTTACAAAATCAAAGTTATCTGGTGTAATAGCACCAAAAGAATTTAATGTAGTTGCTTTAAAAGGAAGTGGGTCGCTTTGGATAATACCATCCACCACCCATACCGGATCTTGTGTTCCGGTTAATGTAGATACACCTCTTACAATTGTTTTTTGTCTTGTACCCACCAACCCATCATTATTAATTATCACTACCCCCGGCAACCTTCCTTGTAAAGCCTGTTCTAATGTATTAACACCATTTAAATTTAACTCGGATGCTTTAATGGTGGCTACAGATCCGGCAACATCTGTCTTTCTTAAGTTTTGATACCCTGTGCTTATAATAACCGTTGCCGCTATCTCATTTTGCTTTGCATTAAGAGTTATGTTATAAGTACCGCTTTGACTAACATTTAATTCTTTCGGCTCATGCCCTACAATGGTAAAAATCAACACTGCATTTTTATCCAGGTTAGTTAAAGAAAAGTTTCCATTAGCATCAGTAATAGTTCCTTTTTTTGTGCCTTTAACAACAATAGATACAGCTTCAAGCGGCTCTCCTTTTTCATTTCTCACCGTACCCTTTACATCAACAGGTGGCGCCTGCAGTTGATCGGTTGCTGCTTTCGGCACAACAGGTAAATTTTGTTTTACCACAACAGTTGTGCCCACTATGGAAAATGTTAGTGACTGATCTTTAAAACAGAGATTAAGCACTTCCTCCAATGGAGAATTTACTACATTAATGCTTACTTTTTTTGCCTCCTGCAACCAGGCTTCATCGTAAAAGAAAACAAAACCTGTTTGTTTCTTTATCTCTTTAAAAACCTTTTCCAGCGGTACATCTTTTTCAGAAAGGGTAACCTTCTGACTGTAACCATTGGCACTTGCAGTGATGCAGGCTGCCAATAAAAAAAATGTGATTAATTTCATAACTCTCAGCAGTTTGATTATCCCCTCTTTTTGAGGGACAAAATGAATCTTTAAAAACATAACTTTGTTTTTAGTTTTGGGTTAAACAATAAAGCAGTCCGTAGAACGATTTGTTATAATTGGGTGACCCAAACTATTTGCCGGGGGGTGTTCGCTGCACAACCCGGTTTTTATTTGGATCAACCTTTTGAACACATTTGTTATTGCGATAAAATCAATTACCGTTTATTCTATAATCAGTTTATTTTCTTCAAGCCTGCACTTTACTTTACTTTCATTAAGAATTTTAAGTACCTGCAATAAATTGGCTTCTCTTGAAATTTCGCCGCCAAACTCCCTGTTAGGCACTTTTGCTTCGTAAATAATTTCTACATCATACCACCTGGCTAATTGCTTCATTAAATCCTGGATATTGGTATTGCCGAAATGAAAATAGCCGTTTTTCCATGCCATCACTGCATCTACATCGGCATCATTGATCACTTTTATAGCTGAAGTAATTTGTGCTTGTTGACCGGGTTTTAATAAACCAGATGCTTCTCCTTTAGTTACTTTCACAGCACCTTCCAGCAAGGTTACTTTTACACTGGCTTCGTCGGTGTAGGTGTTTACATTAAAATGCGTGCCCAATACTTCAGTGTTTACACCATTACCCGTAACAATGAATTTTTTTGCTGCATCTTTTGCTACTTCAAAATAAGCTTCACCGGTTATTTCAACATGGCGTTCGTTACCAGCAAACGCTACAGGATATTTTATGGAGCTCTCAGCATTTAACCAAACTTTACTTCCATCACTTAATGACAGTGATACTACTTTACTGCCACGGGGATTAAATAAGGTATTGTAAACCATTTCAGTTGAAGATCCATTATAAACAATTTGCCCGTCAGCAGTTTTTATTACACTAACACCGCTTTGTTTTGCCAGTGTGCCAGTGGTTATACTATCTAAAGCAACCTTTGTTCCATCAACAAGGGTAAGCATGGCTTTTGTTTTTTTAGGTGCCGCTATATCATGGGGTACCGTATTGCTGTTTTTTGCAATGCCGGCTTCACCGCCTTTATTAAAGAATACAAAATAAGAGCCCATACTAATTACAAGAAATATTACTGCAGCCGCAACTACCCTGTACCAGCGATATTTTTTGATTGGTACAATACTGGTTAGTTCTTCCTGGTTTGGCGTGATCTGTTCTTTTAGTTTATTTAATATCCTTTGCCGTATTATATCTTCTGTATCATTTTCTTCAGGGGTATTTACCGTTTCTTCATCATCCTGCCACGCATCATACCATTGATGCAACTCCTGTATTTCCTGTTCGGTAGCCTGTCCACTAATGTACTTTTGGGCAAGGGTTGTTATATTATCATTAAGCATACAATAAATTAAGATTGGGTTAACCTCTTTTTAGTATAGTGCCTTAAAAGATGGGTTTACCCTTAGTGTAAAAAAATATTTTTTAAAAGAAAGTAAAATACCTGAAGAATTACAGGAATAAAAAAACAGATAACCCATCTCCCAGGTTACCACGGATGGTTTTTAATGCTTTGGTAAGATGTGCCTCGGCAGTTTTAACGGATATATTCATTTCATCGGCAACCTGCTGCAGCGGCTGATCGAGCAGTTTGTTGTGAATAAATACAAGGCGGCATTTCTCAGGTAGTTGATTGGTCAGTTTTTCAACGATCTCTATCAGCAGCCTGTTTTCTAAAAAAGCTTCCTGATCGGGTATTCGTAACTGTTGCTTATCCGCATCAATTTCTGTCTGAATAAACTTCTTTTGTTTTGCAATATACCGGTAAGTAATATACCTCGTCATTGCAGCAAGATAAAAAGGTAATGATTGTATTTGTATTGTTGCTCTTTTATTCCATAAGGCAAAAAAAATATCCTGTACAATTTCTTCTGCTGCCTGTGAAGATTTCAGATGTTTGTGTGCCAAAAAATATAATTGCTTCCAGTAAGTGTTATAAATTATTGTAAAAGCCTCTTCATTTCCCTGGGATAATCCAAGCAAAAGCTCCTGCTCATTATAGTTGTCGGTTCCGTTCATTAAGGCTTGCTGATGATGAAATTTATTTTACTAAATTAATAAAAATGAGCCAAATGAACAGATAATGAAAAGGTTATATGCACAACCACTTAATAATTGGAGCCATAACACAATTCTTCTTTTTCCAATCTGATTTTTAATTTTACAAACAAAGTGTGCGGTCTAAGCAATTGCAATACTGTGTAGCTGCAATGTGAGTAGCTTATTAAGCCTTTAAAAGTGATAGTAAAACTTCGGGGTTGCCTGGAAATTAGAAGATAATAAAGTCTTTAGCTTAATATATATATAATAAAAATAAAACATACTGCTTGCCAGACAGTGTTTGTTGACCTAAAGGAAGATAAAATTCGAAACGGAGGAAACTTAATACAACCCGCTCTTATTTTTGTCAATAAGTTTTAACATATTAGAATTGAAGGATGAAAGTTTTGTTTCTAATGCAGAAAAAAAATCAAGGTCAGCATTTTCTACATTTTTAATGGCTTTTTGCAAAACTGCTTCACCCTTAGTCGTCAATCTAATGGTTTTTGCTCTTGTATCAGTTTCGTGTTCTTGTCGTGTTATAAAACCTTTTTCTTCTAACGTTCGCAATACTTTTGATACCATCATCCTATCGGCATTACTTTGATTAGCAATGTCAACTTGTGTAACAGCATTGTTCTTTTTTGAAAGCCACCCTAATGCCGCCAACAATACAAATTGTGTATGTGTCAGATCTAATGGGTCTAAAACCTTTTTTTGCTTACGTTGCCAAAACATTGTTAGTTGTCCAAGTAGATGGCCAGGGCTATCATTGGGGCTTTTAAAATGAAATTCAATTTCTTTAGGCATAATTAGATTGAAGCATTTTTGAGGAAATTAAATTAAAATCATGTTGGTTAATTTCAAAGAAACCAAAACGAAATGGATAACCCCAACATTTTTTGTTTTGAATGAAGTCTAAATCATTTATTAAAGGAAGAATGGAAATATCTTCACTTTGAGAAAATTCAATGTTTCGTCTCGAAGAGCAGAAGTCTTCTGATACCTGAAACTGGTATATTTCGTCATCGATTACCTTTCCTTATGCTGTAAACTCCTGGTATTTGTCGGGTTTGCCTAATGTTTGCTTTCCGGAATAATAAATAACAAAATCTCCTTTTTTCATTCTTCTTAATGGAGATGCTTTTCCGTGGCAGGCCTGATCAATTCCTTCTGCAATGCCTGTTTTTACGTGGTCTTTTGATGCCACGATTACCCAGTATTTTGTTGCTCTTTTAATCATTGTTGATAATTTCAATTCGCCGCCGAAAACGTAATGATATATCCGTCCGGGTCTTTTGCCATCAAAGTTTTTCCAAAGGGCGTATTGTTGATCGGTCCTAAAAGAGTTACTTCTTTTTGGGCCAGCCGGGTTTGTAGTTCCTCAATTTTTTCATCAATAGCAAACCAAAGTGAAGCACCAATACCAAGCTCTTTGCCATCTAAATTTCCAATAGGTTTTCTTATTGCAAAACTTGCCTCGCCTTTATTGTATTTAAAAATACAGGCTTCCGAATTTGTCATTTCAGACATTTCAAATCCTAACTTGTCAATGTAAAAGGCTTTTGATGCTTCTAAATCTCTTACCTGAAGAGATGCAAAATCTAATTTTCTCATTGTTATGTATATATTTGTTGTCGCAAATATAATATACACGACAACAATAGGCAATTATTTCTTTACCTTTTTTTTAGCTCAAATCCTATGGGTTTTCAACCTATAGGTTGAATTTAGGACTGAAAGTCCATTTGGTGCAGTTTTGGTCTAAAAAAAGGATTAATAGCTGCAATAAGATCTTTTGATCTTTTCTGATTAGTTATACCCCAAAATTAATTTACAGTAAAAACTGTATTAAATAACTATTTTACTGTAGCATTTAATCGTTTTACTGTCTTCTCAGAAGTCCTATATAATTATTTTACAGTATTATTTAAATAAAATAACTATTTTACAGTAGCAAATAATCGTTTTACAGTAAAACTCAGGTTTATGGCCACAAAAGCAGCAGGGAGCCTTTGGTTGAAGGAGCGGTATAATTTAGATGGGTTTTCAATAACTCATAGCTCCTACATAGGGAATAATGAATCTATCGAAATTACTGCAAGAGGGGATATTGAACAAGTATATGGGACAAAATATGCCCCCGCTGGTGATACCGCTTTATCGCACCTGGAATTCTCATTAAAATATGATCATCTGAACCTTGATTTTTTAAAAACTCTTTTTCAAAAAATTCCTGTTGCTGAAATTGTGGCATTTATCGAAGCATCCCCATCAGGAAAATATGCCCGTAAAATAGGCTTCCTGTATGAATTCCTGACGGGCCAGGAATTGGAATTAAATAAAACCATTACAGGTAACTATGCAGATCTTTTAGAAGAGGACAAATACATTACAGGAAATACAGTTAAGAATCCCCCCTGGCGTATCAATAATAATTTGTTGGGCACTGTTTCTTTTTGCCCTGTTGTAAGAAAAACAAAAGTCTTAAATGAACTTCTTGGTCAAAATATAGTTGAGAAAATTGAGCAGCTAAAAAAAGGATTCCCACCAGATATTTTTCGCAGGGCTACCAACTACCTGTATAACAAAGAGACCCGCTCTTCTTATGAAATTGAGAAAGAGCAACCATCGCCAGACAGGATGGAAAAATTTGTGGCACTCCTGGTAAAAGCGGGAACAGAGCAAACAGCAGAATTACTGGATGAGCCCCGTTTAGTACAATTACAAAATGCGATTGTGGATCCAAGATTTGCGGCGGCGGCATTCAGGAATTTCCAAAACTATATTGGACAGACATTACCAGGCTACAAAGAAATGGTCCACTATATCTGTCCGCCGCCGGAAATATTAGACACATTGATGGGAGGCTTAAAAGAATCGGCTGAAAAAACTGCCGGTATTTACCCCGAAATAAGAGCTGCGGTTATTGCATTTGGTTTTGTGTTTATTCATCCCTTTGAAGATGGAAATGGCAGGTTGCACAGGTTTCTTATACATGATATTTTAGTACATGACGGAGTAGTACCACAGGGGTTGATCATCCCTGTATCGGCACACATGCTCAATAATATCAAGGACTATAATAATATCCTGGAAAATTATTCGAAGCCATTGATGCTGCGAATAAAATACACCCAGAAAGATAATGGCGAAATTGAAGTAACCAATGGAAACGAAGTAGAAAGTTATTTTCGTTACCCCGATTTGACAGATCATTGCATTTACCTGGCTGAAACCATTCATGCCACGCTTAAAGAAGACATGCCCAATGAATTATTATTTATACAAAGGTATGATGAAGTTAAAAAGGCTTTACAGCGTATAGTGGATATGCCTGACAAGGATATCAATCTGATGATTACATTTCTGCACCAAAACAAGGGCGTATTTCCAAAAAGAAGACGTGAGCATTTTATTAAACTGACTGATGAAGAAATACTGCAAATGCAAACTTCTTTTAGAAAAATATTTGAGATGGAAGAATTGAAATAATTGAATTTGATTTTATATGCAGTCAAAAGATTGATGTTGATTCGGTTATCTCCCATCCTATTTCATATCATAATATGTCAGTTTTAATAGTAAAAAGAAAATAGTTAAACCACTACGATTTGTTTGTCAATTTGTTAACTCATTGACAAAATTTTCTAAATACTGGTGGCTGCATTTTAAGTAATTGTATGCGAAAGGGGTCACATTTAAACCCCTTTTGTAGCAATAAACTTAGCTTAATTACCGTCGTTCGTTAAAGAGCTGAAATTCCGAGATTGATGCGGCTTTTTCAGAAGAAGAAATATGGATCCTTACCTTGCCGGCCCAAACCCTTTCGAACCGGTGAATTTTAATGGCATGCTTATTTACCCCATCAAAAAGTTGTATCCATGCTACACCATTCCAATACTCCAATGTATAGGATTCGATATTGGGTTTTGCTTCAGCTATCACCACCATGTTGATAGCAGTTTCTGATGGAAATGATATTTGATACCAGGACTGCTTGACAGAAGCATTCGACACCCATGAAGTTTTAAAGTCATCGTCGTTGGCAAAGTCCATAATATCCATATCATCACTCCAACTGGAATTGGAAATTTTTCCTTTTGCAAGGTTGGATGAAATCACGGGCAAGTCAGTTACAGGAAGTGGCGCAGTAGGTCCTGTATTATGCCATAGTTTACCAATCTCCGTTAGTGCGGCCACTGCATTATCATCAATTAAGCCGTCACGGTTGGGTGCAACATTCAAAATAAAATTACAACTGGCATCATTCAGTGGTTGTATCAATTCTTCTACTGTTTTTTTGGGATCCCTTACCGGCACTGCAGGAAAATCGGTCTTCCAAAACCAAGACGTATTGATTGGTAAACAAGCTAATGCCGGCATCCTTTTTTCATGAGCTGCCAAACGTTGTCCGGCACCCATCTCGTAGGTTTTAATATCGGTATAATACAAACCTGCACCGGGATATTTTGCGCTATTCAGGTCCATCAGGAGGCACTCGGGCTGCAATTTTTTAACCAGCAAATAAATATCTTCAAATGGTATCTGGTCATAACTAATCCTTGACCAGGGTGCATCCCAGTCATCTATAATCAGTGCTTCTATCTTTCCATATTTTGTAAGCAATTCAGTAATCTGTTGTTTTACCATAGCCACATGAGCAGTTGTAATTTGATTAGGCCGAAGGCCATGATGGGTGTCGAGAATGGAATAATACAACATTACTTTCAAACCGTTTGCCCGGAACGCATCTACAAACTGTTGCACAACATCTTTTTCGTAAGGGCTTTTCATTACATTGTAATCGGTTGTTTTGGTATCCCAGATACAAAAGCCACTATGGTGTTTGGTAGTAAGGCAGCCATAGCTCATGTTGGCCGCTTTGGCAGCTTTAGCCCATTGATTGGCATCCAATTTCTTCGGATTAAACAATGCAGGATCTGCGTCAGGGTCAGGCCAGTCTGCATTGGCATACGTAGGAATATTGTAGTGAATAAACATGCCGAATCTCAGGTCAACAAACCGTTGCTGCAACCGTGTAAGTTTACTAGCAGCGCCTGAATCTGGTGTTTGTGCATAACAGCTGTAAACATCAAGAAAGAGCAATAGAAAAACTAATCGATAAATCCTTTTATATTGGTTCATAAGTTGTCCTGTTTTGTGTTATAAGAAATTTACTTAGTAACATTTTATTTTTATTGATGGCATTTCTGTGATTAAAACTCGCCACTCTCTACGAAGCTGATATCGTTCATCGGTATTCCCAAGTGATTGAATCAGGATACATGCATTTGTGAGAGCCTTTTGATATTGGTTTGTTGAGTAATAAATAAACGCTTATGCCATCTGGTGAAAAAATAAGTGCTACTGATATAGCAATTTTTCTTATCGAACAATTGTCTGATGACACATATGTTAAGAAGTCTCCTTTTATGGCAAATGTCTAATTTGTCAACAGTGGGTCTGAAAATGGCTCACTGTTTTTTTGTTTCGTCGTAACATTACCGCCTCTTATATACCGTTTTTCTTTTCGTCAATGTATTTTTCATTAAATAAATGATTCGGTTTCAGGTAAACAAAATTGTTTTGAAAATCAAGAAATATATTAAACCTTTTCAAAACTTCGTTTCCTAAAATATGAATATCTTTCTCTTTAAATGGCTTATTTGCATTTGTTACTTGTACAGGAATATTTTTTAGATTGTACTTTCCAATTTTTAAAGTTTTTAAAATTGAAGTAACTACCGGAATTTCATTTCCCTGAGCTCCGTGCATCATTATTTTTTTTAGAACCTCCATTTTTTCGGCAGGAAATTTTCCTTGTTTTAATAAATCGCTATTCAACATTGCAGTTCTTTGATAGCCAATGTCAAATAGAAAAAGGTCTTTATTGGCAACACCATTTTGTTTAATTTCACTTTCAACTAAAAAGATGTCTTTATAAAATTCCATTTTAAGTTTTGTGAATTTATGGTCTGATGTTACGTCATTGGGCAACACCGAATGAATTATCATTAGGCTTTTGTCATAATTCAGCTCAACAATTTTGCCTTTAAAAAAGTCCCAGCCAAAATGTCCGTCGGTTCCGTGCCCTGATAATTCTGCATTGTAAACTTTGGTTTTATAGGTTGTGCTCCCAATTTTTAGATTGTAAAAAGTATTATAGAGTTGAGGTGCAGATTTTAGTCTATTTTTTAGAACATCATTTGTTAACACTAACTCTGATGTTCCCGTATCAAAATTTAGATTTAACGTGTCCTTCTCATTAAAAACTGCTTTTACAAAAATTGTATTTTGCTCGTTAATTGTCAAAGGAATGCTATCACTCAATGTTATGTTTTGAGCAAAAACATTAATCGACATAAGTACAAAAGCAATAAATAAATTTCGTTTCATATTGTAGGTTGGTCTGGTTTTAAAATGTATATAACGTTCACGGCTTGGCGATGTGGTGGAATTTGAAAATCGTCCGTCTAGAACCGAAGCCCAATAAAAATACGGTCAGCTTAGTTTTCAGTTGGTTTTTTTTCTTGTGGGTTCATTTCGTAAAAAGCATCGTTACAGTCTTTTAAATATTCCTTTATAGGTTTTAGCCCTACTGATTTCCTTCGTTTGTCCAAATTATCAATGTCAATACAAGGTTTAATTGTCGTGTTGCCACTCATTATTATCTGTGTTCCATAAATTTGCGGTTTGCCTTCATTTATATTTATTCTGTCAATTAAGTAAGCATAGCTTTGTCCTGAAGCATTTTTCTTTTCGACTTGTCGTTTCATAAGTTTCAAAGCTCTCTTTTGAAATGCGACATCAAAGTCACTATGTTGAACAAGCAGCCAATAATTATTAGAACTTTCCTTTCCAACCAAGTCATAGCCTGGGAAACCATATTTGTCAGCAATATTTTTTATAAGTGGAAAGTTAGAGCGAATAATTCTTTGAAACTCTTTTGCTGCACTGTCCGCATTTTTTATTGACAAAGGACTTTGGTCTTCTTGTCGTAAACTGTCAATTTGTTTTGAAAGAGTTGCGTTGAATACTTTACTTTGTCCAAAGATTTCAAATGCTGTAAGTACAAAACAAAAGAATAAAATCAAAATCTTCAAGTGTCTCATAATTTAAGAGGGGCTTTTAAAATGGCAATGTTACACGCCGTTTTTTGTAACTATTTTGTTTTAAATTTTATTGAATATTCTTTTATAAGAGGATAACCATCTGTCGAAGCAAAACTTCTGTCAGTTACCGTAAATTCATATTCATGATTAGATTGTAAATTAATTTGAAGAGTAAATCTTTTCTTGTCGTCTGAAAATCCAACAACTCCTTTTATAGGAAAAAAATCTTTCCCTCTTTCACCAAAACTGATTGAGTAACCTTTGCTCATTGGTTTAGAAAATACCAGTATCATTTGTTTTATTGATGTGTCCACTATTGTATCTCCATTGTCAAACGGCTCTAACTTTATGAGCATTGGTTGCTGTTCGTGAACTGACTGTAATAACTGTGCCTTATTTATGGGTTCTACGTAATACTTCGATTTTTTTAGAAAAGTTTCTACACCTGTTGCATCCGAATATTTCAACTCTATAATATCTTTTACTGCTTGCTTTTTATCTTTTGCATTATTATAATAAGATTTACAAATTTCATAACCCATAAAATATCCCAAATCAGCAACTGAATCAGCTTTTGCGCCATTATAAAGCCAACGGCTGTAAGCTGTTGAAAACATACCTTGTTTAAATTTTCCTTTTAATTCGTTTTCATGCTGCTTTCCATATTTTATATAATCTCTTTGTAAAGGTTTGCCTGTAACTAATTCTGAAATAAAATCGCATGAACCTTCTTTTATAGCCTGCGCCAATAAATTTTCGCTTTCGCCATTTTGTTGGGTGTGTATGTATTCATGAACATTCAAGGTAACAATGTTATCAATTGAGGTTTCTTTAAAGACACCAGCAAGCCATTTGTCAGGAAGTTGAGAAACATCTGTTGAGGCGTTTCCCGTAGCAATTTCTGTCCCGATAAGCACCATATCATCAGTAGTTGTTCCTCCAGAGCGAAGACCACCTATCGTAAAATAAATATTAGCATTTTTTAACTCAGGATAAATTGATCTAAGTTTTTGAATACTATTTTCAATTTCTTTAGCTTTTGATTTTACAGTTAAAGTATTCGGTCGGATTGAGTTCCAAAATTTAGGATACTTGTTTATGAGTTCAACATACAATTGTGCAGAGTAGTCTCTTGCATCTATAAATGCTTTTAATCCAGGTGTACCTTTGTCAATGTAGAGTGTTTGAATAAAATGAATTTGCTTTAAACTGTCTTTAGTAGTTCTAATACTATCGTATGCTGTCCAAAAGTTATCAATATCCTTTGTAAACACCTTCTGCTGTGCAGATGATTGTTCAAGTGAAATGGCAGTAATTATAAAACAAAGAAAAATTGTGCAAATAAATTTGTTCATCCTATTTTGATGTGTCACTTTAAAATGTCGTTCAACGTGTGTATTTACGCTAAAATACGCAATATCTTCAGTACGGCAATTTTCGTAATTATTATATTTTTAACTCATTATACAAAAAGTACGGTACGGTTAATCCGGGCGGAATAGATTTTTCATCAGGATATGCCAATGTCAGCACTGGTGGATTCTCGTCCGTGATGCTGCAACAATTATCGGGAAATAATCCTTTGATTTAGTTAAATGATTGTCTAAATTCCAATGGCGATAAATTTGTTTTTCGTTTAAATATTTTATTGAATGATTGCGGATGTTCAAATCCTAATCGATAAGCCACTTCTGCAACAGATAAATTGCTGGTTGATAATATTTCCTTTGCTTTTTCGATGAGTTTATTGTGTATGTGCTGTTGTGCATTTTGTCCTGTCAGGGAACGAAGCATATCACTTAAATAACTTGCTGAAAGGTTTAATTGCTCTGCAAGATATTGAACGGTTGGTAAGCTCATCATCATTGAAGTCTCATTGTCAAAGTAATTAGCCAAAATTGTTTGCATCTTTTCCAGTAAATCATTGCTGACTGCTTTTCGTGTTATGAATTGTCGTTTGTAAAACCGGTTACTGTAATTGAGCAAAACTTCAATATGGGAAATCATTACCTCCTGGCTGAAATCATCTATCGTTCCTGTTAATTCCTGTTCAATGTTTTCAAAAATGGAAATGATAGTTTGTTTCTCTTTTTCTGAAAGATGCAAGGCTTCATTGGCTGAATAAGAAAAGAATCCAAATTTATCTATTCCTTTCCCCAACGGATAATTTCTGATAAAATCGGGATGAACCAACAAAGAATAACCAGCGTACTCTTTATTGTCATCGTCACTTGCAATTAACTGGTTGGGGGAAATGAAAAATAAACCGCCTTCATCAAAGTCATAATAATTTTGCCCGTATTTCATTTTCCCCCTGATATTTTCTTGTAAGAAATTTTATAGAAATTAAGTATAAAAGATTTTGACAAAATATCGCTGTCAATCTTAATTTTACCGTAGTCAACCAAACATACCAATGGGTGCAAAGGTTTTGGCAAACCCATTGCACGGTGCAATTCAGAAATGGAATTGAAAATTACAGGTGTGTTTTTAATTTCTCGTTTCATATTCTTACAAGATATTTTGTTATTCAAACTTGTGATGAACAGGATACATATTCCACGAAACAGTTGAGCATTTGTTTTACACTGGTATTTATTAATTCCATAAAATTACTAAAGGTAAAGATTGAGGATAAGTAACTTTGTGATTGTTTATTACCGTTTTCAATAAATAAAAAGACATGTCGAAAGTTACTATAAAGGATAGATTCTCTGCTTTAAAAAATCTTCCCGGTTTTTTTAAGTTGGTATGGCAAACAAGCCCAGGCTAACCATTACCACTGCACTATTGCGCCTGGTGCGATCTGCAATACCTGTAGTTATTTTATTTGTGGGTAAATTAATTATTGACCAGGTTGTACAATTAAGCCATAGTTCGGCAAACGTTTCACATAAATATCTTTGGCAGCTGATAGCTATTGAGTTTTGCCTTGCTATTCTTTCGGATGGCTTGAGCCGCTTAACGCTGCTGGTGGATAGTTTATTAAGTGATCTATTTTCTAATTACACTTCTGTAAGGATCATGGAACATGCGGCCATATTAGATCTGGACCAGTTTGAAGATTCTGAATTTTATGATAAGCTGGAAAGGGCACGCCAGCAAACAGTAGGCCGTACCATTTTACTTTCGCAGGTGCTGAGCCATAAAGCATTCATTTAATTATTTTAAGTCGGCTTTTTGGGACTATATTTAATACATCAAAAATGGTTGATTGTACAATTAAAACGAGTCGTAAAAAAGCAGAGGTATTTTACCTTTGTATTTCAAAATTTAAAACTAAGCTGATGTTACAAAAAGGAGATACAGCACCTGATTTTGAATTGTATGCTACTCCCGATCAAAAGTTTGCATTACATCAATTAAAAGGCAAGAATATCATCCTGGCATTTTATCCTGCCGACTGGAGCCCCGTATGTAGCGACCAAATGGCGTTATACAATGAAGTGCTGAAATATTTCTCGAAATACGATGCTACACTCATAGGTATTTCTGTAGATAGCAAGTGGTGTCACATGGCCTTTTCTAATTCCCGTAATTTACATTTTCCGTTACTTGCTGATTTTGAGCCCAAGGGGGATGTTTCTAAAAAGTACGGTGTGTATGATGAAACTGAAGGTGAGTGTGAGAGAGCCTTATTTGTGATTGATAAAAAAGGAATCATTGCATGGAGTTATTTATCTCCTGCAGCGATAAATCCCGGGGCTGATGGTATTTTGGACGCATTGGAATTGCTAAACAATAAAAAATAAATATGGCTTCTCATTTAAGACCGCCGGTTAATGATAAAGATCATGTTGCGGGTAGTGATCTTGCAAGTATTGAATTGGTAGAGTATGGAGACTATCAATGTCCTCATTGTGGCGCTGCATATCCTGTAATTAAGAACATTCAAAGTAAGATGGGAAATGAAATCAGGTTTATATTTAGGAATTTTCCATTGTCAGATGCTCATCCATTTGCATTTGCAGCAGCAGTTGCTACTGAGGCGGCAGCAATACAAAATAAATTTTGGCAAATGCATGATATTATTTTTGAAAATCAACACTTATTAAGTGAGGCAGGTTTATTAAGAATGGCAGCTAATGCAGGCCTGGATGTAGAACAATTCAGTAACGATATAGAGAGACAAGAGTTGCTGCTTAAAGTGGAGCAGGATTTTGAAAGTGGCATACACAGCGGCGTAAATGGAACACCTTCCTTCTTTATCAATGGAATAAAATTTAATGGCAGTACTGAAGAGTTATATAGTGCTCTCAGGTAAAATACTTTATTTCGTTAGCGCTTTGAAATGTTATTACTAATATGCACCTTACAATGCATTATCATTCAAGGCTGCAATTATTTCATTACTTAACAATCCGCTTCCCCCACCGTAATGCTGTATAATTTTTATGGAAGGTTTTTTGTCTCTGAAATACCGGCACAATATATCTTCTGCGCTTTTAGAAATACCATTACACAATAACACTAAATCAAAATCAGATTCATCAAATAGCTGAATTGCGTTTGAATCCTGCATAGCACCTGCTCCTTTCCATTGTTCGTTTGAATTAATTAAACGTATTACCGTCTGAAGTATTTCATCATTTCTTCCTATCGCTAATATTTTGGTTTTCATTGTTGCTAATTTAATTCGGAGCTGAGCAAAATTTCATTTAACCCTTTCCTGGTTCGTGGAGAAAGTTCACGGGCTTTAAAAGGCTCGTCTAATTTTTCTGCAACATCAGGATAACCTAGTGCAATCATTACTACAGGCTCTATGCCCTTAGGCAAATGCAGTAAGGCTTTTATATTTTCTTTTGAATATCCTTCCAGCACATGCGTATAAATTCCCATACTGTTGGCTTGCAGGGATAACAAGATATTTGCAGCACCAACATCATGCAGAGCATTGGTGTTGATATTCCCACTGCCACTATAATTTATTTTTTGTAAACTCAGTACCAATACTGCAGCATTTTTATTCCATTGTTTGTTACCAGAATTGAGCAATTCAATAAAAGCATTAAATAAAGCTGTTCCTTTATACGCAACCACATATCGCCAGGGTTGTTCATTCATCGCACTAAAGCTCCAACTGGCCGCTTCAATTATCGTGCTCATGTCTTCATTGCTGACGGCTTTATCAGCAAAGCTTCTCGGACTCCACCTGTTTTTAATAATATCCAGTACAGGATATTTTGCGGCCGCTCTTTTTATACTGTTCATTTTAATTTATTGTTTTATTAATTGTATTTCCGCGATTATCTTTACTTCTTCGCTCACTAATACCCCACCGGTCTCTAACGCAGCGTTCCAGGTGAGACCAAAATCTTTACGGTTTATTTTTCCAGTTACGCTAAAGGCGGCTTTAATATTTCCCCATGGATCTTTCATAAGTCCACCAAATTCTGCGTCAAAATTTATAAGCTTTGTAACACCATGAATAGTGAGGTTACCCTTCAATTCAAAATCTCCTTCATCTACTTTTGTAAGTGAAACTCCGGCAAATTTTAAATCAGGATATTGCAGGGCATCAAAAAAGTCGGGGCTAAGCAGATGTTTATCACGATCTGCATTGCCTGTTGTAAGCGAATCAATTGCTGCTGTAAAATCAATTGCTGTATTTGTAAATTCATCGCCATCAGTTTCAATTGTGGCGTTATACTTTGTTATTTTACCTGTTACATTGGTAATCATCATGTGCTTTACTTTAAAGCCAATTTCTGTGTGTGCCGGGTCTATTGTCCATTTAGTTTTTTGTGACATTGTTGTTAGTTTATTTTTAATTATTTTTTATTTGTTATTTAAGGGTACGGATGTAACGTGCCTTTATATAAGCTGAGTTTATTTTGTTATACCATCATTGGAACTTCCATTAGTAATACTTCTGCATCTGCGGAATTTGCAGTAATAGAAATTTTATTGGTATCCCATATTCCCAGTCCATCTCTTTCGTTTAGTGCAGTACCGGCTATGGTTACATCTCCCTTTAGCACAAAGGCATAAACACCATTTGCAGACATTTTTAGATCATATGTTGTGGTAAAATTTTTGTCGAATTGCCCGATATGAAACCATGCATCCTGGTTTATCCAAACACCTGCATCGTTTTGATTGGGCGATAATATTTGCTGCAATGTATTATGCCGGTCATTTACATTTAATGTCAACTGATCGTACCGGGGTTTTACATTTTTTGTTTTTGGATAGAGCCAGATTTGTAAAAATTTCACAGCCTTGTCGGTATTCTTATTGTATTCACTATGAAATATTCCTGTGCCTGCGCTCAATACCTGTATATCACCACGCTTAATTACCGCCACATTCCCAATGCTGTCTTTATGTTCCAGGTCACCTTCCAGAGGTATGGATATAATTTCCATATTATCATGTGGATGCCTTCCAAAACCCATTCCCGGATCAACTTTGTCATCATTTAATACACGCAGTACGCCAAAATGCATTCTTTCCGGATTGTAGTAGTTGGCAAAACTGAAACTATGATAACTATCCAGCCAGCCATGGTTAGCATGGCCCCGGGTATCTGCCTTATGTAATACAGTTTTAGGTTCAACAGTTGAATCGGAGTTCTTGCCTGTTGCTTCCTGTTCAACAACATCTAACTCTTTTATTTCATCCACATCGTTTTTAACCAGGTCTCCAGAATTGTTACCAGAAGCAACTATTGTTGTTCCGGTGATCTCTTTTTCAGAATACTTTTTATTTTCCATTATTGTAAATTTTTAATTTTGTTAACACAAAGCTGAATCATTAAAACGGGTAAAACATTGAACCAGGACAAGAAATTAATTAAGTTGGCTATCCTTATATGCTTCCCAGATTCTTTAGTTTTACAACACAAAGATGCGTTTGCATGTAGTGCAAAACATTGAACTGGGACAAGAAATAAAAAAACGATAGCTTATTTTTTGGATAACCTGGTTCTCACTTTACTGAGAAATTCCGGAGATATGCCGATATAAGAAGCGATATAATGTTGCGCCACACGTTGAGGTATTGTGGGGTAACGCTCTATAAAATTCAGGTACTTTTCCTGTGCTGAAGCAGTGATGGTCTTTAAAAATCTGTTTTGCAAAACAGAGAGGTTCTTTTGAACCATTAACCGGAACATCCTTTCTAACTTTGGAACTTTTTCTAAAAGTTGTTCTTTGGTTTGAGGGGATAAAATCAGCAATTCACAATCTTCCAATGTTTCAATAAATATATTACTTGGCGTATGAAAATGAAAGCTGCTGATATCACTAACCCACCAATCTTCAATTGCAAACTGCAATATTACTTCAAAGCCATTTTCGTCGATGTAATAATTTCTTATGCAGCCTTTGTTAATGAATGCTTCAAAATTACAAATATCCCCCTCGTGTAAAAGAACAGTTTTCTTAGGCACCTTTTTAATTTCCAACAATGAATTGAAGAACGATAATTCCGCTTCACTCAGATCCACATACCTTAATACATGCTTATTTATACTATCGAACATAAGGCAAATATATAAATAAAGTTTGCCCCGGATTTTCTATTTTTTACATTTCCTTATACATCTGTTTCATTTGGTTATTAAATATTTTTATTAAAATTTAAATTGCGCAGTAAGCCCGGTAAATAATATATCATTCCCTGCACCTGCCGCTTCCAAAAAATCACCCGCCTTAAACCAGGTAAACTCTCCTCTGAAATAAAGGAAATTACCGGGCTCATAAATAAAGAATACAGAACACTGGTTGCCAATAAATTTGTGATCATTGCTTTTACCGGAAAAAATCAAAGCGGTACTTGGCCCATAAATGCCATCGTTACTACTGTATCTCCAAAAAGCATCATAATCAACAGAAACATTTAATTTTTTTGAAACTGCTGCCGATATGGAAGGATGAATGTCTTGCAGGTTAGCCGGCCCGATTATGGCAGCATAACCAAAATAAGCTCCTCTTGGAAATAAAGGGTTAAAAGTATTTAGTTTGTTATCATCGTATTTTTTATCCCCGCTTATGAATTCAGTTTTTAAATTAAATTGTGGTTTGTATTTTAAAGAGGCAAAAGTATAAGTGGTGTTAGATGACAAAGTCCAGGCTGTAATATTTCCAGTTCCAAATTTGCCCCATTGATACAACGCTTCAAAATCATACTGCCAATAGTTATTTCTTTTCCAAACCCTTGTGCCAACAGAATGACGCAGTTCTCTTGCAGTCCCTGCATCATAAGCAACTGATTGTTTCCATAGACCAAGGTAATAAAGATCAGCATTTGCAACAATGGGAATTCTATTAATTACAGCATAGCCTCCCCAGAATTTAGTATTCTTATTAAACCCATCATCAAAAATATTTCTTTTAGAAAGTACGTAATGTGAAAAGAACGCATCCGCTCTAAAATTTCTACTGGTATAAAATAACTTTGCAGCATCAAATGCATTTCTATTATTTGGCCCCTCACGAACCGAAATAATTCTTTGTGTTCCATATAAAAATTCCTGCCGGCCAATTCTGATCGTTAAGTTTTTCTTTTCAGCAACTGGTAATACCACATCAAAAAATGCCTGGTGAAGATCCAGTTGATTTTCATCTACCGGACTGGAATTGATCTTGCCATTTGCCAAACTGCTTTGGAGTTGAACATAAGTACGGAAGTATTTACCCGCATGAAAATCTGCATGGATTAAGTAGCGGCTAAAGATATATCCATCGTTATCTTTTGGTTGCGTCCCCCATCCTTCATTTTTAAAATAGAAATACTGGTACCTCACATCACCGCCAAAGCTGACATAAGCATCCCGGTTTTTTGATAGTGGTTGAAATTTTGTTTTCTTATACCAATCATTCTTACTGGTATCCTTTTTAAGAAAACTATAATCATCATCGTATCGTACTAATTTAAATGCTGGCATTTGTTGCGCAAAACTATCAACCACAAAAAATATTAAAAGCAGTAACAGAAGAATGTTTTTCATATCATTTCTTTTTACAGATATAGTTGTCAATGGAATATTTACCCGGCCCGAAAGCCAGTATCAAAAGAAAAATAACGCTGTAGATAAAAGGCGTATCTTTTTCCAGCAACGAATCATGCCAGTGTACCACAAAATAACCTGTGAGTGTTACAGCCAGTGTGGGTAATGTGGATAATCTTGTACAAAACCCTATCAGCACAAAAAACGGGAAAAAGATATTTGCTGAAATTGCGAAAGTTGTGTTGAACATTTCTGGCAGATGCAATGGATTAGGTACATGTTCTGCTGCCGCCACACCAATACCTAATTTTTTAAACCCATGTGCCACTATCATTTCCAATGCAATACAAATCCTGAACAATAGCATCGTAACATTAAATAAATTGCACGACGGAAATGGATATAACGAACGGATGAATAGTTTTTTCATACTTGTTTAGTTTTGGTAGCCTCCAAAATATTTTATTGGGCTCCAGGCAGGAATAACCTGAGGTATTGATGGATTGAGCTTTCGAAAATCGCCTTCTCCATAAACTATTTTCCCGTTTACAATAGTTAGTAAGGCGTGAATATTTCTTACATCATCAACTGGTATCGAAAAATAGTCGTCGTTTAATATCACCATGTCAGCATATTGTCCTTTTGCTATCTTACCTTTTAACTTTTCTTCTCCACTAAACCATGCACTACCGGAAGTATATAATTGCATTGCTTCATATCTTGACAATACTTCTTCCACTGGCCAAAACTGGTAACCCCCAATTGTTTTTCCTGTAATTGCCCAATGCAAACTCATCCATGGATTAAAGGTGGAAATCCTTGTTGCATCCGTTCCTAATCCAACCGGTATTTTCATCCGCAGCATTTTACGAATAGGCGGAATTTGATGATCGGGAGAACCATACATTTTTTTATACAACTCCCCCTGGAAATACATCCTGAATTGAACAGCAATGCCGCCGCCTAATTTTTTCACTCTTTGTAACTCACTATCTGTAATAGTTTCGGCATGGTCAAACATCCAGCGTAACCCGTTAAACGGAATTTCTTTGTTCACTTTTTCAAATACATTCAGCATCCGCTCTATTGACTCCGCATAAGTAGCATGAATGCGAAACGGCCAATGATTTTTTACCAGCAAACGAATAATGGGCTCCAGTTCGATTTCCATATTTTCACTTAATACAATCCTGGGTTCAAGAAAATTTTCAAAATCTGCTGCCGATGCAACAAGGTTCTCCCCCGCACCTTCAGCGATATATCCGTTAGGAACAAGCATATTATCATTCTTATGCAGTTGCGTTGTTTGTACCCATTTTTCATAATCATGATATTCTCTTCCCTTTACTTGCGCAAATAAATAATAAGAAGTGCGTAAACTTAATTTTCCCAGCTTTGCTAACTCCAGTGCAACTCCATAATCGTCAGGAAAATTTTGTCCGCCACCTCCAGCATCGATAGCGCTGGTCAGGCCAAACCTGTTTAATTCGTGATAGTATTGTATTGTGGAGTTTAATCTTTCCTCGTGATTTAAAACTGTAGTAAGCGCTAATGTAGAATAGATTGCCCTGGGTGTTGTCTTTGCATATAGCATACCTGTTGGATTTTCGTTTTCATCCAGTTCAACAAGACTGCCATCATACTTTGTATCTTTAGTATATTTTAAAACCTCTACCCCTTTTTTGTTTACAAATGCTTTTCCATAGAGATAGGTTATAAACACTGGCTTATCGGGTACGGCTTCATTTATTTCTTCAAGAGTAGGCTGTCTCTTTTCTTCAAACTGGTATTCATTCCACCCACCAACAACCTTTATCCAAACACCTTCGGGTGTACGCTGAGCCTGTTCTTTTAACATTTCCATCGCACGCTTTAATGTTTTTACTCCATCCCATCTCAATTCCGCATTATAATTCAGTCCCTCCCGTATAATGTGAATGTGACTATCATTCAAACCAGGTACAACAGTTTTACCTTCAGCATCAATTAAAAGCGTGGATGCATCTTTATATGCCGCCAAAATTTCACTGGATTTGCCAACTGCCAGGATAATTCCATCCTTAGAAGCAACGGCTTGTTTAAACCCATTAGGTTTTTCCATAGTTGCAATCTTGCCATCATAAATAATCAGGTCGGCTTTTTGAGCAGGCAATTTTATTACGAAAGAAAAGGTGGCTGATAACAACAGTATCTTTTTCATTGCAAATATTTTAATGTTAATGATGCCTTGAATTATTGGCCGGGGAAACAGGCGGCATTGTTTCCGTATAATTATTTTGTGTGAACAATAATAGCAATGCGATGCCTGTTGCTAATGGTACCTTCATTTGCATGACCTTATTTTTTTAATACTTATTGTTAAATGCAGGACTGAAAAATAAATAGTTTCATTTCCCGTTGGCTGAGCGCAACGCAGGCTCTGTTAATAATTATTCTTAAAGAGTATAGATTACCAGGTGTTAATTATGATCTATTTAGAGGTAGCCTTAGCAGCAGCTTCAATTACATCAGCCACTTCTTTTGCTTTTGTAATAAAAAGCGTATGGCTGCCTTTCAACTCGGTTACTTTCGAACCAGCTCTTTTATACATCGTGCGTTCAATATCAGGATTGATGCTTTTATCTTCGGTAGCTACAATAGCAAAAGATGGTTTTGTTTGCCACGCAGCTATAGTAAGCGGCGTTATAAATGCTTTTACTGAAACCGGCCCCTGTGATGCATACATAAACATTGCTTTTTCATTGCTTACTTCTGCACAAAAACCTGCATGAAATTTAGCCTTGTCATAATAAATAAATCCTTTTTCATCCGGGGGAAGAATACCATTTTCCGGGGCAGGTGGCGCTGTTTTAATAAGATCAACTGTTGTTTCGCCAACTGCGGGTGCAAAAGCAGCAACATATACCAGGCTTGCAACTTTTGCATGATTGCCAGCTTGTGTGATTACACTACCACCCCAGGAATGTCCAACCAAAACTACCGGACCATCCTGTTTGTCTAATATTCTTTCTGTTGCCGCCACATCATCTTCTAAAGAACTTAAAGGGTTTTGCACAATGGTTACATGGTAGCCCCGTGCAGTTAATATTTTGTACACATTTTCCCAGCAGGAACCGTCGGCGAAAGCGCCATGCACCAAAACAATATTTTTTACTTGTGCATTTATCATAGCATTAAAATTTAAGGTGAAAAAAATGGATAAAAAAAACGATAATAATTTTTTCATGATGTTGCTTTTAAAGGTTAAAAATCAGTTTGTCACTATTTGGATTTATTTGCATCGATATCTTTGTATGCATTGGTAAGATTGAAATTGTAATGCAGCCAGTTAAAAATGGTATATCCCTTATCAAATTCTTTCATGGTTACTGATTGTTTCGCCTGTTCCAGTGTTAATCCCTTGCTCACGGCTTCTTCAACTTTCGCTTTAAGCGTTTCCACATAATCAATGGTATATTTTATACCTGCTTTAGTTGTAACGCGGCCATGACCTGGAATTACGATGGCATCATCAGGTAAAAAATCATACATTTTTTTAAGATTAGCGGCAGGCTCTAAAAAATAACCATCAAACAACCAGGGTATAGTTGGACTTTCGCCGATGAACGGGTTGCCACCCCAAAATGCTTTTACAGAAGGTACCCATACAAAAAGATCAGCTGGAGATTGTGCCGTACCGGCATTTATAAATTCAACTACTTTATTATCTCCCAGGTCCAATTTAAGATTGTTATTTTTTGCGACGGTAATATCTGCCGGCCTGAATTTAGCTTCTTCAATTCCTCTGCCTTTACCAAAAAGCATCATCATAAATTGCTTGATGTTTTCAAAATTTTTAGTAAGGTTCTCTTTGCAAAATTCATTTTGAATAATTACTGTTGATGAAGGCAATAAATAATTGCTGAAGCAATGATCACCATGATCGCTTGTGTTAACCGCAAATAAGACAGGTTTGCCGGTTATGGCTTTAACCAGTTTTATTTCCTGTTCATACAATCTTTTATTCAGCATCACTTCTATCAACAAAACTCCTTTGGATCCAACAATAAATCCGCCACAAGTTCCTTGGGGAATTCCCTTTGTTGTTTCTGCATCAGCAGTAGTTGGAATAACTGCATAAACACCGTCCGCTATTTTCTGGCTTTTTAAATTCACTTTATTACCATCCCAAATTGGCACCATAGGCGGTAAGGGGTATTGGGCTTTTACTGCATTGCTGACAATAACAGTAAAAAATAATAACGCACTTGAAATAATTTTCTTTTTCATAATTTTTTTAGTTTATGTCGCATGATCATTTATCAATAAAGAAATCGAGTAATCCTTTTTTTACCTGCTCTGTTTGTTCCTGTACCAGCCAGTGACCTGCACCAGAAATCTTTACTTCTTTTACATTATTTGCTACCAGCTTACAATGTGTCGCCAGGAATGACGCAGATTGAAATTCTCCACCCATCGCCAGTAAAGGCATTTGCAGTTTGTGCTTCATAAATTCAAGGTTGTCTTTTGCATCTTGCGGAAAGGCGCCAAACCAATGAAAACTTCCAGTAGTTGCACCGGTAACAGAATATGCCCTGACAAACTCATTTATTTCATCTGTTGTAAAAGGATCTTTTACATGACCAACAACCGGCCAGAAATCTGTAAGAAATAATTTGGCTTGCCCGGCAACTAACTCTCCTGCAACCGGTCTTGCAAAAAAACCGAACCACCATAATTTATTATACAGATCAGACCAAATAGGATCAACGCCAGGTAATAGTGCGTCCATCAATGCAACCTTCTTTACTTCATTTCCAAATTGTGCTGCATAGGCATAAGCCACCATTAAACCTATATCATGGCCTGCCAGTTTAATACTTTTATAACCAAGCTGATTTACGAGTTCGTGAATATCCTTCGCCATGTTTTTTTTATCGTATCCACCTTCGGGTTTGTCTGATTCACCAACCCCTCTCAAATCAGGGGCTATCACAGTAAATTGTTTGGAAAGCTCTGGCAACAGCCGGTTCCACATAAACCAATTTTGTCCAAAGCCATGCAACAGTACCAAAGGCTCGCCTGTGCCCCCAATTACATAGTGAATATTTACGCCGTTTACATTTGCAGTTTGATGTTTAAAATTTGCCGGTGGTGCTGCAAGCTGTATCACCACATCTTCTTTTATTGTTGTTACTTTCGCATCGCCCCGCGCCTTTGCATCACCGGCTGGTGTGTTACATGCCTGTTGTATGGATACAAATGCTATCAACAGGGCTAATAGTAAATACGTTTTTATTTTTACTGATCTTATTTTTTGATTATTGTTGTTCATAATTTTTATTCTTTTGGGTTTTTAAAGATTTTTATTTTATCCAACCGGGTGCATGTTTAAACTCACACCAATCCTGTTCCATGCATTTATGGTGATAATAAGCATTATGATCTGCGCAGTTTTTTCTTCTCCAAAAAATTCAATTGCCTTTGTGTATAAATTGTCGTTAAGACCATGCCGGTGTATCAACGTTACTTCTTCGGTAATAGCCAGCAGTAGTTGTTCTTCTTCTGTAAAAATGTTGGGCGCCTCCCGCCAAACACTGATCAGGTAAATACGTTGTTCTGTTTCCCCCAGTTTACGTGCATCTTTGGTGTGATGGTTTACACAATAGGCGCACCCATTTATTTGCGAAGCCCTTATTCTGATCATTTCCTTTTGGAGTTTATCGATACCGGAAATAGCGATAAATTTATCCAGTGCACTCATTGCTTTGTATGCTTCCGGCTGTACAATCGCCATGTTTAGCCTTGCTGACATAATTATTTTATTTAGTAATTAATTTTATACAAGTTGCAGTACCCGGGAGGAATTCCGCTTTGTCTTATTTTTTAATACTGCATCAACACTCCATCTATAGCCAGGTATTGCTGCCAGTAAAAATGCAGCCCCAGCCGCTGTAAATACCGAATAACTTAGTGGAGCATGAATTCCCCAAGCTACAGCCATGCTTATGCCAAAACCAATTAGTAACAGCCCACTCCCAATACTTGTCCACCTTGTGAATAAACCAATGATCAGTAATATTCCCAAAAGCAACTCCGCTACTGAAGCCAGTACAGCAAAAATTTCTGCCCATGCAGACGGTAAAAAGAACATCATTTTATGGGCATAAATGGAAAAATGATTCCAGTCGCCCCAACTAACACCGGCAGAACCAGGTGCACCCGAAAGGCCAAAACGATCCATGCAGGCTGCCACAAAACTCACCCCAAGGGCTATCCTAAGAAAAAATTGTGCTATCTCCGTTGCTTTTTTCATAACTGTAATTGATTTTCTTCTGTTACTGATTGCTTTTTAACTAAAGAGGTTTCCGGCCTGATGATCATCCTGAGAGATTGATCCCTGGTAAAATATGCCACTACCCAATTATAAAGTGTACGTAACTTATTCCGGTAGTTTATTAAGGATGTAAGGTGAACAAATAACCACATCAGCAGCGCCACAAATCCCCCAATATGTAGTTTCGTTTTAAAAAGATCGCACACTGCCCTGTTCCTGCCAATAATGGCCATATTGCCCTTATCCCGATAACTGAAACTTTGCAATTTTTTTCCATTCTGCATTGAAGAAAAATTTCTGGCGAGGTTGATACCATGTTGTATTGCAACCTGCGCCAACTGTGGATGGCCATTGGGAAAATAGGGATCCGTTTTTTGAATACAGATATCTCCTATGGCAAAGACATCATCCATATCATAAACTTTATTATACTGATCTACGACTATCCTGTTATTTTGGCCAATACTTCGTTTATGAATACCATCAAAAGTTTTTGCGATAACGCCTGCCGCCCAAATGAGATTCTTAGTTTCAATTATTTCATCGTTAGACAAAACCACCTGGTCGTTGAAAAAATCATTGACAAACGTTTTCAGTTTTATTTTTACACCAAGTTTCGTTAGCGCCTTATATGCATCCGCATGAGAAGATTCGCTCATTTGTGCAAGCAACCTTGGCGCACCATCTACCAGGTAAATATCTCCGCTTTCATCTTTTAACTCCGGGTAATCTTTTGCAACAACATATTTCCTCAGTTCGGCCAGCATACCTGCTACTTCAACTCCGGTAGGGCCACCACCTGCAACAACTATCGTTAACATTTTTTTTCGCTGAACAATATCACTGGTTTTGCAAGCTTGTTCCAGCGTTTGCAATAAAACATTACGCATCCGTAAAGCATCGTTCACAGTTTTCATCGGTATTGCGTTTTCCTTTATAATATCATTCCCAAAGTAATTAGTTGTTGCACCACATGCAATTACCAGGAAATCATAAAACAATGTACCGTTGTTCAGATAACAACAATGTGCTGCTGCATCAATCTTAACTAACGTACCAAGCACAAACCGAACGCCGGTTTTATTTCTCAATAATTTTCTAAAAGGATAACAGATACTTGATACCTCTAAAAAGCCTGTAGCTACCTGGTATATGAGGGGAGGAAAAAAGTTGTAATTATTTTTATCTACAAGCGTAATTTTATAATCCCCGGTTTTTACAAGGTTGAGCACAAGATTAATACCTGCAAAACCGCCGCCGATTATAACAATATGTTTGGGGTCATTATTTTTGTTGGTATTCTTCATTGCAAGGTTATTCATTGTTTCATCATGTATTACTCTAAAGTATTTTTTGGCGATAATTTTAATGATGTAAAATTCCTAAATGATCATGGCTCTATCAATGGCAGTTGTCTCGCTTTTAATGTATAAAACATCGCAATTAATAAAAGCTATTCAACTTCATCTTCAAAACGCTGTATCTGTATGATCTCACTTTATGACTGCAATAAATTTTAAAACGAGTGCACACAGCTCTTGGATTATTTTTTTATTTTCTCCAATAATTATTAGCTGCTGCAATTGTTGCAAATTCAAGTGCAACAGTTTGCGCTATTGCAATTAATGCAGATGCATCATTAACATAAACAGGGCGTAGTTTTTCCCTTGCAGCAGGATCAGGCTGCGTAATCTTGATTATCAGCCTTGCCATTTTAACAGCTAAATGCCTCCCCTCTTCGGGTGTATTTGTCAACAAAGTATTTCCCGGAATTAATTCAATTATATCAGACATAAACTAAATTTTTATGGTTAAATTTTAAAAAGCTATTTCAACAAGCGATCTATTTTATAATGTCAAGAAAGATGCCCACCAGTTCGTCAGGCTTTGTTAAAAATGGGCAATGGCCGGTGCTTATAGTGTACACCTTACTGATATTTGCTGCAGCCAGCATTTGATTTTGCAGATTAACCCCTATTGCATGATCAAGCAATGTGCTTATGTAACATTTATCAACACTGCCAAAATTAGTTGCAGTAAGTACTGCTTTATTAGTAAAAGGAATTGCGGGCTCTACCCTGAATTTTGATAAAACCAAATTCTTTATAGTATCAGAGCCATCCTGGCAAAAAATTGAAACAATGTTTTGATGGACAATATCGAGTGTAAGCTGATCTGATGAAGGAATTAGAGAAGCACCCAATTGTGATTGTGTATCCTGATACGCAAGATCTATTAAAGATTGGCCATTCGCTGGTAAAAAGGCTCCTACATAAACCAGCTTTTTAATCCGTTCGGGAATTTTTTCTGCAACTGCTGATATTACAACACCGCCCATGCTATGGCCGACAAGTACAACTTTTCCTTGTAGGTTATTAATAGCTGCTATTACCTTATCGCGGTAAACATCAATTGAAACACTTACCGGGGCTGTCATGTCATCTCCATGCGCCGGTAATTCTACTACAACAACTTTTTGACCCTTTGCTTCAAGTTGTGCTTTTACTGTTGCCCATACGTAAGGCCCTTGCCAGGCACCATGTACTAAAACAAAAGTATTAACAGTTGTGGTGTTGTGATCCTTTGAACAACCGTTGAATACAAAAAAAATAACAGTAAATAATAACAAGCCTGACAAAAACTTTTTCATGAGTAAATTTTAAATGGTTAATCAATTTTACAGCAGCAAAGTTCATACTTCATGTGGCTGACATCAATGGCGAAATAATCAGATTGCGTGTATTAATTATCGGTTATAAATAAATCAGATCTGATGTTACTGTAAAAGATGCAACGTTCACGATAACGGTTACATTAAAACAAGCCTTAAAAGAGAGCGGGCACAAAGGTTTTATATACAGGGAACCTTATGGAGTCAGCTTATCCAATCCAAGAAACATATTATTTTCTGATGCTGATACAACTATTAATTTCATTCATCCGCCTTATAATGAAGAGAAACTCCCTATACTAAAAAGTTTGTTTGCTTAAATCAATAATCGATACTATGCAATCCATCATTGATACATTGACCTGCAAAATATTATAAAAGAACTTTGTGGTATCAAATCGCTTTCACTTTAACGCAACAAAGAAATCTCAAATTTTTATGAAATATATTTTTCTTTTACTGTACTTTTTTTCTCTGCAGCAAACATCAGGTGCGCAACAAAAAAACAACCTTCAAATCTTAAAAATATCAGAAGACGACGACTACTTTAATCTTCGGGGTGAAGGAACTGACAGGGGTTATTCAAGCGGTTTTAAAATAGAATTATATTATACCAAAACTAAAGCGGTTAAATTCCCGTCAAACCTGCTGATGAAAATTACCGGCAATGCAGAAAATTTATATGGGTGGGGCATTTCTCAGAACTTGTTCACGCCGAACGATATTTCCAAAACAGAAATTCAGTGGGACGACCGGCCTTATGCTGCTACGCTTTACATTGTGCACACACTTATTTCTTCGGATAAATTTAAGCAACAAAAACTTACTACCAGCATTAGCCTTGGCACAATTGGCAAATATGCTTTTGGCAAAGAAATTCAATCCTGGGCTCATGGTATCATTGACTATCAAAAACCACAAGGCTGGAACAACCAAATTAAAACAGACGTTATCTTAAATTACTTTATTAACTACGAGAAAATGATTTTCAGTCCAACTGAAAATCTTGAAATCATTGGAAATGTTAACGGTAATGTTGGAACATTATACAACAATGTTGGTATTGGTCTTCAATTTAGGGCGGGCATTTTCAATAACTACTTTTCAAATTACGAACGGCCAGCTTTCAGTAATAATACAGTTGGAAGCGGAAACAAAAAATCACAATTTTATTTTTATATGAAGACTGATGTTACAGCCGTAATGGACAATGCAGTTTTACAGGGCGGCTTCTTTACGCACGATTCCTCTCCTTATGTGATACGCAAAGACAGCATCAACCGGGTATTTATGCAATACGAGTATGGAATTGTATTTGCTCACAAGCGTTTTGGAATTGGTTTTTATGAAAAATTGCGAACTCCCGAATACAAGAATTTCTATACCCAGCAAATTGGGAACTTAACCTTGTATTTCGGGTTATAATTTTTCACCATGCTGACTAAACGATTGAAGTATTCATCAAGAGATAAAAGGAAATTATGAATAATTATTTCACCTATCGCCAGGCTATTATTGACTTGCATGAAAGAGGTTTTTGCCAGGACTTTGTACTATTTGGAAATGATCTGCTTTGGATACAGAAAAAGGATTTTATAAAAAGCTGCGATTTTTCCATCGTGGAATGCCATCAATTTGGTCACCCTGCCGGAAGAGACGAAGACCTTATGGTGTTTGCAATAACCATAATCGTCAATAACGTAAAAGGAATATTGATGAATCCTTACAGTTATACTCCACAGATGCCGACAATAATAACAAAGAAACTGGTAGAGATGAATTTTCATTCATTAAAAAGGGCGGCATTGTGAGTATAAAAACTGCTTTAACAGCATAGCAAAGATTGCAAGCTAAAATTGTATCATCTCAAGAATTTTAAACCTGCAAATAACATTAGATGCTTTTCCTGAAAAACAGTAATAAACAAAATAAATTATAAACCAATAAATTATAAAAAATGCAAACAGTTAAAAAACAAATTCAGGGATTAGGCATGCCCTGGGAAGATGAGTACGGTTATGCCCAGGCAGTTAAGTCCGGAAAAACAGTATGGATCGCAGGACAAGTGGGGCACGATGACAAGGGTGTGTTGGCAGAAGGGATGGAAGCCCAGGTTGTACAAGCTTATGCCAATATAAAAAAATTGCTGGAAGGGTTTGATATGACCATGGCCGATGTTGTGGAAGAAGTATTGTATGTACTGGATATTGGCGCAGCTTTTGAAGCCCGGAAAAAATTTAAGAATGAATTCTATCCTGAACCAAAAAGTGTTGCCAGTACATTGATTGCTGTAAATGGATTGGTGTTACCCAATCAATTAATCGAAATAAAAATTGTAGCTAAGCAATGACGCTATAATTCTCACAACAAAATTTTGAAAAATATTTCCTGAAATAAAATAACACACCAGGATTGAAACAGCTGACCCTATGTTAAATTTCAGGTCAAAGACCTATCCTCTTTCGGTCAAAGAAAGATAATGACTTAACTTTGGACTTAAAGAAATAGCATGAACTATTAAATGAAAAACATTGTAAGCATATCACTAGTGTCCCGTAAAACTATATAAAAGTTCTTTGAAATTCTTAATAGACGTGCATTTTAGCCGAAAAACAAACGGTGACGATTTGAATTGAATTCAGCTTATTTCCGTTAAAATCCGGGATGAATAATGGGAAATATGTATTTGTACAAATCGCTTCTTTTTTGCCCTCCGGATTTTTGACAAATGTGTTTCAAAACATGAAGGGAATAAATGGGTAAAACATTTTAGTTGCTGGAATCAACTCATGTGTATGATGTTTGGTCAATTAAGCGGCCGCGAAAGCTTAAGAGATTTACTTATTACGGTTAGTGCTCATTCCAATAAATATTATCATTTGGGTTTTGGCAAAAACGTATCTCGTACCAACTTAGCAATAGCTAATGAGCAACGGGATTGTTGCATTTATGAATCTTTTGCTTATGAAATGATAGCGATAGCAAGATGTTGTGTAATTGATGAAACTGATTTTACCCTTTTGATTACAGGAAATGTATATGCTTTTGATTCTACTACAATTGATCTTTGCTTAAACGTATTTTGGTGGGCAAGCTTTAGAAAGGCAAAAGGCGCAATAAAAATCCACACACTTTATGATATAAAAACCTCCATTCCGGCTTTTGTACACATAACCGAGGGGAATGTTCATGATGTAAACACATTGGATGTTTTGACCTACGAAGCTGATGGGTTCTATATTATGGACAAAGCTTATGTAGATTTTAAACGCTTATTTACCATTACTCTGTCAAAAGCATTTTATGTTACAAGGGCTAAAGAAAATTTTAATTTTAAGCGTATCGGTTCTGTAAAACCAGACAAACCAAAGGGTATTATTTGTGACCAGATCGTAAAACTAAAAGGAGTTAAATCATCAACATACTATCCGGTTGTTTTAAGAAGAATTAAATATTTTGATAAAGAGCAACAAAGAACGTTGGTATTCTTAACTAATAATTTTACCCAATCTGCTGTCGATATTGCGATGCTGTACAAGTACAGATGGAAAGTAGAATTATTTTTTAAATGGATAAAGCAACATCTGAAAATAAAATCTTTCTGGGGTACATCAATAAATGCTGTAAAGGCGCAAGTCTACATAGCAATCATTACCTACACCTTGGTTACAATAATTAAAAGTAAACTCAAAACAAACCTGTCAACCTACGAAATGCTACAAATAATGAGTGCTTCACTTTTTGACAAAACACCTTTAAATGAGTTGTTGAAAAGCACTGTCTATAAAAATGTCAAAGAACAAAAATGCGAACAATTAAAAATTGAACTAATTTAACGGGACACTAGTGATTATAAATATATTTATTTAAATAAACGCTATAACAGATGTAGTTGGAGCTGGATATTAGTATTACAAAAAACAAAAGGAGGAAGCAAATGAAGGCAACACTGCTACTCCGGCAACCTAAGGAACAATAATTTTATTGTAATCATACCTGTCGTATGTATCAATTCTTAAATAAGGGAAATAATTACAACAAAACGGGAAATACACTCAATAACCACCTCTACTTTTCATTGCAACTTTGTACTGTTGATTCAAACAAAAACTTCAACAACAATTAAAATGGAAAAGCAAATAGTAAAAAGCAGTTCAACAAACACAAATGCACAAACAGTTAAAAACGTAGTATTGGTTCACGGTGCCTTTGCTGATGGTTCCGGGTATCCATCTTTTGCTCAACAAAATCAATGATCCCAAGTTTGCAATACCTAATTCCACGGTGTTAAAAACTACTCTTATTGAACGATGTTCCTCGAGGAAAACTCTATAAAAAATAAGCCCGAAATTTCTATTGCATCCTAAGGGTATTTTCTTAATAGGGGTGTTAAGTTTTTGCTTTTAAGATTAAAAAATATCACAAAACTGTTTGATGGCAGCAATAGTTGTGCCTAATCATTTACGATCCTGTGCAGAATCTAAAGTAAAGGATAATATTTCCGAAGATAGCCCATAATTCGGCATGAAATTTAATTCATGATGAAAATGAGACTTCATTTTGATATTAAAGGGTGTACCCGTTGAGAATTCATATCGATTGTATCAATTGGGCCTTTCCTTTTTCAGTCTTAAAAAAGGTATAACCAATTATTGATGATATCGCTTTATAATTAAGCAATCGTAATTCAACAGGCTGATTAGTTCTTATAACATAATTACCAACGTTTTTAGCCTAAATTTTTGCAGCAGTAATTTTCCCATCATTCCATTTGATATCAACTTCAAAATTTCTTCTTGCTGCAAAACCATTACATCGCCGCTTTTCCGATAACCGGCATATGTTTCTAAATCAGCAAATACCTGTTAAATATCATTCCTTACAGATACTTCTTTTACCATAACACGCACTTTCTTTTACCATAACACGCACTTTCTTTTACCCTGTATATTTGATTCTCCGGGGGATTATCTGTTAACTCTCATTGTTGTAATTAAATCAACGAGAATTATTCAGGATGCTTTTATTGTCGATAAAAGGATAATAATTTTATTATAAAGAATATAAAGATGGATAAGTAAAGAGTGAAAAGCAGCTGATGCCACTGCTGATACCATATGAGGCTGAAGAATTCTGGCAGCGCATATGAGAAATAATGCGCGAAGAAATCAGCCGGATAAACAAAGCCACAACCCCAACAGACTATTCCGTTCCGGGACTTACATACAAACCTCTTTTTAAAATTGAAGAGGTTTGTACCATTTTCATGATTACCAAGCCTACTGTATATGAATTGATCAAGGCAGATATATTAAGACCTTTTAAAGTACAAAGCGGAGTATTTTTTTTATGGGAGGATATCAGCCAACTAATGAAATCAGGAAAATAAAAAATCAAACAGGTTTGCTATTTTACGTCGTTGCGTTTTCTCTTCCCTTCCATATCTCCAATATTTTATTTGCCGCTTCTTCCGGACTGATACGAATATATTTGTAAAAATCCTTCAGGCTTTTATGCCCACTGATCTTCATGATTAGTTCCACCGGCGTCCCTGCTAAAAACTCATTGGTGCAAAAAGAACGTCTGCAGGTGTGTGATGTTATCCAGGCATATTTAGGTTTTGTTTCTTCAATCATTTTTCCCTGTTTTTTATACGAGTGACATACAGGATTTATTATACCTGCGATTCTTCCCAAATTTTTTATGTGCCGGTTAAATTCGGCATTTGTTGGTGATGGGAGATTTTTTTCAAACCTTTCTCTTAATATTTGTTGTGCCTGCCTTAGCAGAGGGATCACTACCCAGTGATGGGACTTTTTTTGCTTTTTATGTAACATATTGCCCCTGACATCCCCTTCAGATAATTTCGTAAGGTCAGAAAACCTTAATGCAGTCAAACAACCAAGCAAAAAATCATTGCGGTATTCTTCCAGGTGCGGAAATTCTTTCAAGTCGGCATTATATATCTTTTTAATTTCAGCATTGTTCAAATATATTGCGTCCACTTCCTCTTCCAGGATTTTCCATCCGCTAGTACTTACGGGGGCTATTATTTTTTTCTCTACCCGGTCATTTAAAAATGTTAACAATTGTTTGATCGTTTTTCCAACAGAATTAACCTTCAGTCCTGTTTTCTTTCTTCTCCTGTTCTTCAACACATAGTCAAAACTTAGAAATTCGACAAGTTCGTTATAGAAATTAATATCAAGTGTTTCAAAAGTTATCAATTTGTTCCTGAAATGCTCAAACTCCAACAAGTGTGATTTCATATTCCGGTAAATGCGGCTCATGTCTTTGGACACTTTGCGTAGTTTAGTTTTGATATAATCATCGATCTGCGAAAAGAAAAAGGATTGTTTAACGACCCGTGCATCACTATTTTCTTTTTCAGCAGCAGCTATTATCTCACCAATTGCTTCTGGTTTAATTAGAGGTTTATAATGTTGTTTCAGAAAAACCAACTTGTCGGTCACTTTACGTTTTAAAAGTATATCAACTACATCTTCCGCATTCCTTAACTGCCTTTTGATGCCGTCGTTAAGTTCCGAAGCGTTTCCGTACTTTTCCGGCAGATCTTCCATAATAACAGATCTTTTCTTATTCCAGTATCTCAATGGAATTACAATATCTGTTTCCAATAATGTTCTCTTATCGCTGGTAAGACAGTATTGTAAGTATACTTTTATCGTACCATCTTTTCTTACTTTCTGCGCTTTGCAGACAGGTTTAATTGCTGACATAACACTTTATTTAATGGTTAAAAAATCGACTAGAAAATCATTTCCAGATAGACCTTTTTCTTAAATGAAAAAAAGGTCTATCAAATGGTCTATCAAGTCTGAATAAAGTGATGTATGAAGATAATCGCTGTTATAACATTAAACTGTTATAAGACTTTGAAAACAAGCGTGTAAGAGTAAAAACAGAGAAGGATAGATAAAAATAGAACGGGGATTATCAATTTGATAATCCCCGTAGAAGAGGTCCCTAGCGGATTCGAACCGCTGTACAAGCTTTTGCAGAGCTTTGCCTAGCCACTCGGCCAAAGGACCTTTTTTTAGTGTTGCAAAAATAGGGTATTTTTAGGCAAAATTATTCTTCCTTTTATATCTATTGTCAAAAAATATTTATGACCACTATTGCTGCTTCTGAATTGATTATCAATAACCGTGGGGCGGTATATCATTTGGATACCACACCCGCTGAGCTCGCCACTACCATTATTACCGTGGGCGACCCCGACAGGGTGAGCGAAGTAAGCAAACATTTTGATTCGGTGGAAGTAAAAAATCAACACCGGGAGTTTGTTACCCATACCGGTTACCTCAATAAAAAAAGGATCTCCGTGGTAAGTACCGGCATCGGCACCGATAATATTGATATTGTACTGAACGAACTGGATGCATTGGTAAATATTGATTTTAATACCCGTACCATCAAAGAGCAACTTACGTCTTTAAATATCATCCGTGTGGGTACCTCTGGCTCTTTACAGGCCGATATACCCGTGGATAGTTTTGTAGTAAGCACACATGGTATCGGTATCGATAACCTGCTGAATTTTTACCGTAAGGAAAATAATGAAGAAGAAAAACAACTGGTGCAATCTTTTGTAACACAAACCCAATTAAATAATAATTTTGCACAACCTTATATCAGTAGTGCCAGTGCCCATTTATTAAAAAATTTTGTGGAAGGATTTCATCATGGCATTACCGTTACCTGTCCGGGGTTTTATGGCCCGCAGGGAAGGGTATTGCGGCTGGGTTTAGCCAACCCGGCATTGATCGATCATTTAACCTCCTTTACATTCGGGCAACACCGCATCAGTAATTTTGAAATGGAAACCGCGGGCATTTATGGATTGGGTAATTTACTGGGGCATCATTGTTTGTCTATCAGTGCAATTGTGGCCAACCGTATCAGTAAGGAGTTCAGTAAGGATGGCGCAGCAGCAGTAGAAAATTTGATTCAAAAAACATTAAGCATTATCGCAACAAATTTATAAAACCAGCAGTACAGATGAAAATTGATTTTTTCAAATACCAGGGAACAGGCAATGACTTTGTTATACTCGATAACAGGGATAACAGGTATGACAGCTTATCAGTTAAACAGGTGAAACATATTTGCGACCGCCGTTTTGGAATTGGTGCGGATGGGCTGATGTTATTGACCAAAAAAGAGGGCTATGATTTTGAAATGATCTACTTTAATGCCGATGGCAATGAAAGTAGCATGTGCGGCAATGGCGGCAGGTGCCTGGTTAAGTTTGCACATCATATGGGCATACATAAAAGTACTTATCATTTTATCGCAACCGACGGAGAACATATCGCAGATATCAATACCGATCAAACGGTAAAACTTAAAATGAAAGATGTATCAAAAGTAGAAGAGCATTCTTCCTATGCGGTGTTAAATACCGGTTCACCACATTTTGTAAAGTTTGCCAACAATGTAAAAGATATTGATGTGGTGCAAACCGGCCGCGAGATACGGTTCAGCAAAGAATTCAAAGAAGAAGGCATCAATGTAAATTTTGTAGAATCGGTAGACGAAGATGAGATCTATGTACGCACTTACGAACGGGGTGTAGAAGATGAAACGATGAGCTGCGGCACCGGCGTTACCGCTTCAGCATTAATGAGTGCCCACAACGATAAAGGTTTTAACCGTGTAGAAGTACAAACACCAGGCGGGCATTTAAGCGTGGAATTTGAAAAATGTGATGATGAACATTTTGAAAATATATGGCTTTGTGGCCCGGCCGATTTTGTTTATAAAGGAGAAATAGAAGTGTAGTTTTTTAAACCGGGCTTAGTACCAACAACCAGCGAATTGTATGATCCAGTATTTTAAAATTATAGAGCACCAGACCATTGCCATTGATAAGCCCGAAATAGGCAGCTGGGTAAATGTGTTGCCGCCTTTAAAACAGGAAGAATTTTCTGAATTGAGCGAAACGCTGGATATTCCCATCGATTTTTTAAAGGATTCCCTGGATATTGATGAGCGCAGCCGTTACGAGATAGACGATAATGTAAAACTGATCGTAATAAAAACGCCTACGGAAAACAATTCCTTTAATTACAGTGATGCTTTTTATATTACCATTCCCATTTGTATCATTTTAACGCATAACCAGATCGTAACCGTTAACTCTTTTGAGAACGAAGCCATAAAAAAATTCCTGAATAGTTTTCAAAACCGCCATCCCGATAAAAAAAGCATGATGGTACTGAAGATATTTGAAAAGATAACGGCCAATTTCCAGGAGTACCTGAAAGAGATCAATCAACGCAGGAATGTTTTAGAACAAAAATTATATGATGCTAACCGTAACGAAGAGTTGCTGCAGCTGATGCGTATTCAAAAAAGCCTGGTGTATTTTATCACGGCCTTGCGCAGTAATGAATTATTGATGATGAAACTGGCAAGAACCAATATCATGCAATTGACCGATGAGGAAAAGGATTTCCTGGATGATCTGGTGGTAGAAACTTCACAGGCCCTGGAAACAGCCAATACTTACACTAATATTTTAAGTTCTTCTCTTGATGCTTTTGCAAGTATCATCAGCAATAATCAAAACGAAGTATTGAAAAGACTGACCACCTTAACGATATTTTTAAGTGTGCCGGTTTTAATTGCCAGTATATATGGCATGAATGTGCCCATACCTTATAAAGACACCCACTATGCATTTTGGGTACCCGTAATACTGGCATTAGGTATTTTAGGTGTGGTAATGTGGAATTATTTAAAGCGCTTTAAAAAATAATTATGTTCTCCATCAGGGTTTACGGCATTTTGATCAATGAAAATAAACAGGTATTGGTAAGTGATGAATTTATCAGGGGCATGTACATTACCAAATTCCCCGGCGGTGGTTTGGAATTGGGTGAAGGTACCAGGGATTGCCTGAAAAGAGAATTCATGGAAGAGATGAATTTACAGGTGGAAATCGGCGACCATATTTATACTACCGATTTTTATCAAATGAGTGCCTTTGACAACAGCAAACAGATCGTTTCTATTTATTACTTCTCCAAAGCACTGGAACCAATCCAGGCACCATTAAGAACAACCGAATTTGATTTTGATGAACAGCAAATGAGGGTCTACAACGAAATGGGAGAAATTGAAACCTTCCGTTTTATAGACTGGGAAAAATTTTCTGAAGCGTCGGTAACCTTGCCCATTGATAAAATTGTTGCTACATTATTAAAAGACAAATACTAGCCAATAATTCGTATAATTCGTGTAATAAAAAATAACTAATGAATTACGATAATTTTTTTGATCAGCAAATCATTTTGGAAGATGAGCTGGTAAGACTGGAACCATTGGAAGAAAAGCATTACGAAAAACTATTGCCCATTGCGATGCATAAGGAATTATGGTTGTTCACCGGGGCTAAAGTAAATTCGGAAGCTGATTTCAGGAGGTATTTTGATACCGCATTACTGGAAAAGCAACACAAAAAATCGTACCCTTTCGCATACTATAATAAACAAACGCAGCAATATGCAGGTTGCACCCGTTATGCCAATATTTATTTTGCTGATAAACGCGTAGAGATCGGCTGGACATGGCTGGATCCTGCTTTACATGGAACAGGTTTTAACAAGCATTGTAAATTCCTGCTTCTCTCCTACGGCTTTGAACAATTGCACCTGAACCGCATTGAATTAAAAACAAGCCACCTGAATTTAAAATCACAGAAAGCCATGCGCAAGATCGGTGCGGTGCAGGAAGGGCTGTTACGCCGTCATAGCATCAATGAAGATGGACTGGTAAGGGACACCATGTATTTTAGCTTTATTGCAGAAGAATGGCCGGAGATAAAACAAACTGTTTTTAAAAGCTTCGTGTAAGCCTTGCAGACAATACCACAAAGATACACAAAGCGCTACAAAGACTTTAGGCATTCTTTGTAAAAAAACTCCATGTAACCCTGTGTTATAAAAAGCCAATAATTTTGTTTACTTTGTCCATTCAACTTTCATTATGAAAAATGTATTTTTTATCGCAGTAACCACGATCTTTTTACTCTCCTGCCATCATTTCGACAAAGCGAATGCAATTGCAAGCGACAATGTAGCTACTGATAGTTTATTTAAAGAAGTACAAACCGGTGGCGTAAAAATTATCTCCATTGAAACGCCGAAAGGAAAATTTAATACCTGGACAAAACGCATAGGTAACAATCCAACAATAAAAGTGTTGTTATTGAACGGAGGGCCAGGTGCAACGCATGAATATTTTGAATGCTTTGAGAGTTTTTTCCCGCAGGAAAATATTGAATTCATTTATTATGATCAACTGGGTTGCGGACTTTCCGATAATCCAAAAGATACCAGTATGTGGAACCTGTCAAGATTTGTGGAGGAAGTGGAACAGGTTCGCAAGGCATTGGGTCTTAACAAAGATAATTTTTACCTGTTGGGCCATAGCTGGGGAGGCATATTGGCTATGCAATATGCATTAAAATACCAGGATAATTTAAAAGGGCTTGTTATCAGCAATATGATGAGCAGCTGTCCTGACTATGGTAAATATGCACAGGAAGTTTTAGCACCGCAGTTTGATCCTAAAATTTTAGACAGCCTACGCCAGATAGAAGAGAAAGGAGATTTTACCAACCCAAAATACATGGAACTGCTGATGCCAAATTTTTATGCGAAACATATCTGCCGCATCCCTCTGGATCAATGGCCCGAGCCCATGACAAGATCCTTTTCGAAAATGAATCAATCATTGTACGTTACCATGCAGGGGCCAAGCGAATTTGGTATTGCTGGCAACCTGGTAAACTGGGATGTTAAAAAACAATTGCCGCAAATAAAAGTGCCCACTTTAACCATTGGCGGTACGCACGACACGATGGATCCTGAACATATGAAGTGGATGAGTACACAGGTGCAGCATGGAAGATTTTTGCTTTGTCCAAATGGCAGCCACATGTCCATGTACGACGATCAGCCACATTATTTCCCCGGCCTTATGAGTTTTATAAAAGACGTGAATGAGGGGAAATAGCCTGTTAAAAAATACCTCGGGATTGCGGAATTAAAATCTGCCAGATAGTTTAAAAACCCAACAGATTTAAGAGTAAAGAACTCATGTTGAAGCTACTGTAGTACAACTGCATTACATAGCTACTCCCCGGAATCGCAATGTAATCGATTTCTGGGCTCCTTTTTTGGTTCTTTTTTGGAGAAGCAAAAAAGAACATAACCATTAGAGTGTTAAAATAACCGGAAATCTCCTTGCACAAATATTTTTCTATTCATTTACACTATTGAGTAATTCCAATATTTCGTAACATTTTTTTATTTCATTTTATTATCATCAAGCAATTAATAAAATATTAAAAAGCCCTGCAAATAGCAGGGCAAAATAATTTAAAAAATCTATCAGCCTGTAAGCCGGATCCTGTATCCCGGTAAACCGGAACGGTTATCATTTATCTGGCTGCAACATTACTGTTACAATCTTGCTGCCTACCCTTCAATGCTGCTACTTGCGTAACGATCGGACGAGCCGCCCTCAAACATCGATATACGTGGCATTACAGCACACAAGGTTTACCCCGTTAATGCATTACTGCAAAAACCCGTGAGCTCTTACCTCACGTTTTCACCCTTACCCTTCATTGCTGCAGGGCGGTAATTTTCTGTGGCACTTTCTTTTCGCATGGTTAGTGTTTCCACCAACCATAACGAAAGCGGCCATTAACCGCTGTGTTGCCCTTTGCTGTCCGGACTTTCCTCCTCACGATAAATCGTAAAGCGATAACCCGGCTGATAGAAAACAAAGGTAGATTTTTTATTGACGACGATAAGTATAATTAATATAAAGCTTACTATTCTTTTTCCTGATACCGAAAATTGATTTTTCTTCTATCCTGTAATAACCAACTAACGGGATTGTACATTTGCAAAAACATATTATGATTACTCCCCGGGATTTTAATGCTCTCGTAAGAAACAGGCGCTCCGTATTTCCTGCCCAATTTGTAGCCGGTAAAGCAATAGATGATACTATTATAAAAGAAATATTAGTGAATGCTACATGGGCGCCCAATCATGCGCAGACAGAGCCCTGGCAATTTACCGTATTTACAGGAAAAGGATTGCAAACATTTGCCCGGTTCCAGGCAGAACTGTATAAAAAAACTTCAGGTGAAAGTTTTAATGAAGGTAAATATATTAAGCTCCAACAACAACCTTTACTTGCTTCACATATCATTGCACTCGGCATGAAAAGAAACAGCGCCAGGCGTATTCCTGAAATAGAAGAAATAGAAGCTGTGGCTTGTGCGGTACAAAATATTTATTTATCTGTATCCGCATACGGACTGGGTGGTTACTGGACAACAGGCGGCATTACCTACCAGGAAGAAGCCAAATCTTTTTTTGGCCTAATCCCGGAAGATAAATTACTTGGCTTCTTTTATATTGGTCATATAGCTATTCCTTCTACCGCCGGCAAAAGAGTACCGCTGGAAGAAAAACTCAGCTGGATTGACCAGTAATAAATTATACAGTAATTGAGCCCTCTACTCCATCGTCATCATTGGCATTGCCAGTCACCATTGCAGATGCAATCTTTAATAATGAAACAAACTTGTTGTGTTTAGTATCCCAGTAATAAGAATCCAGCGGAGTTACTTTTATGATGGATAACTCAGGATCGTCTACGCCTCCCGGAAACCATGCTTTCGCCAATGACGTCCATAGTTCTACTGCTTTTGATCTGTTGACGATAATAGTTGCATCTCCATATACGCTCAGGTATTCTGCATTGCCTTTACTGGCGTAAAACAGTTGCACTTTTTCGTCTGCTTCGATCTCGTGGTTTTTATCGCTCGATCTTTTACTTAAAAACCAAAGATTTCCCTGGTCATCTACCTGTGAAGTACTCATTGGCCTCGAAGATAAAGGCAACCGATGCAATGATGTGGTAAACATGCACACATCTGCATCATACACTAATTTTTTAATTTTCTCTACCGCTTCAAAATTTGTCAGGTCTTTTACTACTCCCATAGTTTTACATTTTACAAGTAATAAGACAATACCTGTGCCCGAAAATTGTATGTCCTAATGTGGAGTCAATTGTTAATTATATACTGGTATCCTTAACAAGATTCTTATACCGGGGAAAAAATATCCGCAGCCTGGTCTAATAATTCTACAGCAGTTATTTTAACAGGTAGGATTTTTCAGGTAGAGGAATAGCATCCGGTAGCTTGGGAGCATCAATTGCAGCGGCGGCGTCAAGTCCCTTTCCTGTTACATTATGAATACTTATTAAAGAACCATTAAAACCTGTTACGCTAATATTTTTCAATTTTGCTTTTTTGATATTGGCTAACACTATTCCTTTGCTACAGGTGCCGCTTATATTCATCAATGTAAATCCTTCCAATGGTTTTACCGGATGAATAGCAGTACCTTCTATCAATACCGGTATATATCCTGGAATTTTTCATACGCTTTATTTTACCGGGAAGATAAAAGAATGATCCTTTACCGGTTTTACAATCGTTACAAACACTAACCTAAGATAAGATTATAAAATAAACTGTATTGTAAAGCTTACGGAAACGATGCCGAAGCCAATCTGTCTGTTAGTTTTTACGGGGAAAATGATAGCTCAATGTTATACTGCCGTATTGTTGTTTTGCATATTTGGAATTTTTAACCTGCCGGCTGGAGATCATGGCAAAACAATTAACAGATAAACGATTTTTTGAAAGAAACAGTCCCGGTTCAACAGAAGCAATAAAAGGCTCTTTGTCAAAATACTCCTGCTCTCCTTTATGAAATAATCGGCCTTGTATCGTGGCATCATATAAAATATATTGCCCTTTTATTTTCAGGTATAAAAAACATTCTCCATTGTTTGCTTTACCGGTTATAACAGGATTAAAAAACCGGGTATTCAACAAACCTTTATCAAATTTGCCTGCCCGGAATACTACTGCAGTGCCTGCATTGCTGAATACATTGGAAAGATTGGCGGTATGCTCCAGGGCGATATCTGCATTTTCGTTTTCCTTTAACAGCCAGGTATAAACGCCGCCTGAACCAATAGCCACTTCGTTTGGAATTTGATGTTGCCAGCCATCGGGTTTATAAAGATTAAATACGCGGTGTATCAATGTCACCGTTTCTTTTGCATATGAGGACGGCCCCAGTACGCCAGCCGTTAATGAAACACCAAGCATTTTTTTAGTAGTGAAAAAATAGGTATTGGTTTTCTTTATAAATAAGTACCCTGCAAAAGGACGATCCTGTTTTATAAGTAAGGGCACTGCTCCCGAAAAAGCTGTAAAGATCATTTGTCCTAATTCCCAGCGGGTAGCTTTGTGGAATGACTTCTTTGAATCTACTTTCGTATCAAATTGAAAAAAAAGGCCATTGGTATAATAGCGGTCCTGCTTACCCAATAAGTAAGCATCATTCTGGCTACTGATACTTATTGCTTTTTTATACTGCTGGCCCTTCACAACCAGTACTATAAAATTCATCAGTAATACAGCTATTATGGTTTTGAGACAATTCAACATTCTTCCATTTATAGCGTTCATATAATAAACAGGCACATCGTTCAATTACCAAAATTAATGCTAATTGTTCCATAAGGCGTTTTATAGTAATTATTTTGAAAAAAATATACGGGCATTATCCCGGCTGGTTTATCTTTAGTATAAACCATTTTGTTTTGGAACAACTGCTACAGCATTTAAACAATTATTACCGGCTTAGTGAAGAAGCACAGCAGGCACTGCATGATTGTTTTGAAAAGATCACACTTGCAAAAAATGATTTTTTATTAACTGAAGGCAAGAGCTGCCGGCATTTATATTTTTTAGAAAAAGGCGTGTTGAGGGGATTTTATAATCTGGAAGAAAAAGAGATCACCCATTGGTTCGGCTTTGAAAATGATTTTGTTACTTCCTTTCATAGTTTTATTACCGGCGAAGCATCGGTAGAAAATATACAATTGCTGGAAGGTAGCATCCTCTGGCGTATTGCAAAGGAAAAACTGACAGATTTATTTGACCGTTACCATGAAATTGAAAGACTGGTACGCATCATCAACGAAAAGTATTATATCCGCCTCGAAGAACGGTATGTGAACGCACAATTTAAAACAGCCGCTGAACGCTATGAAAATTTACTCCTCCAGTCTCCGCATATCATCGAAAGAGTATCATTGGGCCATATTGCCTCTTATCTCGGCATCAGCCAGGAAACACTAAGCCGCATCAGAAGCAGGTTTTAACATTTGGTTTTTTAGTTTTTGACTAATGTCAAAAATTCACCCACTCCCGCAGTATAGTTTTGTTGTATAAAAATTATTTATGGAACAAAAACAAATTCAACAACCTTCCGCTGCTTTTATTGCGGCATCATGGCTGGCACTTTTAATTGGTATCACTGCATTCCTCATCGGGTTATGGAATGTGGATATGGAGTTAAACGAAAAAGGATATTATTTTACTGTATTGATGTTTGGTTTATTCGCATCGGTATCTGTACAAAAAGCAGTGCGTGACCAGCTGGAAGGTATTCCCGTTACCAATTTATACTATGGTATTGCGTGGTTCTGTACCTTATTATCCATTGTACTGCTTACAGTGGGATTATGGAATGCCGAACTACCAAAAGCTGAAAAAGGTTTTTATGCGATGGCATTTGTATTAAGTTTATTTGCTGCCATTGCGGTACAAAAAAACACAAGGGATATGAAACTTGCGGAAACAAAAGAAACAGAATAAAATTCAATACACGGGAATAATAATTACTTTATTCCCGTGTATTTTCCTTAACTGAATAAAAATTCAATATCGTTTTCTGTTAGGCCTTTTACAAAACTTTCCTCTTCGCTTATTAGTTCATCAGCCAGCTTCTTTTTGCGCTGTTGCAACTGCATGATCTTTTCTTCAATGGTATTTTTACATACCATACTGTAGGCAAATACGGTTTTCGTTTGCCCGATACGGTGGGTACGGTCAATAGCCTGTTGCTGCACTGCAGTATTCCACCAGGGATCAAATAAGAATACATAATCGGCAGCAGTAAGGTTAAGCCCGGCGTTACCTGCTTTAAGACTGATCAAAAAAATCTTTTCCACGCTATCGGCTTCCTGGAAATTATTAACCAATACCTGTCGTTTATCGATCGGGGTACTACCATCCAGCCTGCAAAACGGGATATTATTTTTTACCAGGTCTTTTTCCAGCAGGTTGAGCATGCCCGTGAATTGGGAGAATACCAATGCTTTGTGATTGGGAATGATATTTTGCAGTTCTTCGATCAACACATCAGTCTTAACAGAATCAGTCGTAAAAATATCTTCATCCTTTACCAGTGCGCAACTGTTACAGGCCTGCCTCAGTTTCAATAATCCATTGATCACGCTCAGCTTTCCACCCGACAAACCTTTTTGTTTGATCTCGATGAATATGCTGCTCTTAATATTTTCTTTGATGCTTTCGTAAGCCATTTTTTGATCCACGCCCATTTCGCACCACAAAATTGTTTCTACTTTTTCGGGCAGGTCTTTAGCCACCTGCTCTTTAGTGCGGCGTAAAACAAATGGAGCAGTCAGCTTTCTCAAACCCTCAATTTTCTCAGGGTCATGATCACGATCAATAGCATCCGCATATTCCCTTTTAAAAAATTCCCTGCTGCCAAACATTCCCGGTAATAAAAAACTTAACTGCGCGTACAGGTCAAATGTATTGTTCATTACCGGTGTACCACTCAGGGCTACACGATATGCGGCATTCACCTGGTTGACGGCTTTGGTGATTAATGCGGCAGGGTTTTTTATATTATGGCTTTCATCGATCACTGCAGCACCAAAAGCAATGGCGGCCATTTCATCAATATCAATGCGCAGGGTGCTGTAGGTGGTCAATATAACAGTACAATTACTTTCTGTTATGTTTTGTACAGCACGATTGGCACCATGATGAATAAAAACGCCAAGATGCGGTGCAAATTTCTGCAATTCCTGTTGCCAGTTATACAGGAGACTGGATGGGCACACGATCAAATGTTGGCGGCTTTTATCCAGTTGATAATGCCAGGCTAAAAAGCAGATCGTCTGCAATGTTTTACCCAATCCCATATCGTCGGCGAGGCAGGTGCCGGCACCTGCTTCAGACAGCAGCACCATCCATTCATATCCTTTTTGCTGGTAAGGACGCAATGTAGCTGCAATGACATTGGGCAATGGGTATAGGATATCGTCCGTTTGCTGCCATTGTTTCCATTTTTGCCACCAGCTGCTTTTTAAATTTGTTTTCAAGCCGGTATCGCCGGTTTCCCCTTCTGTAATGGTCATCCATTTGGCCACTACAATTTCCTTTTTATTCAGGATCGTACCATGTTTGATGATAGTACTGTACTGCTGTATCCAATCGGCACCCAAAACACCCAGGCTACCATCACGCAACATGATGGCTTTTTGGGTGGCCAGTAATGTTTTTTGCAGATCGTGTAAGCCTACCAGTTCTTCGCCAAATTTCAACTGGAAAGCAATGGTAAGTTTATTATCCTGGCTGTGCACAATTTCAAATGTTGTTACAGGTTTATGCACACTATACCTGAAATGCTGCAGCATGTCCATGCCGATCAATGTAATATCCTGTTCCAGCAAATGATGATAAGCTTTTAAGAACCACTGTTTTTTTTGGGCCTCTGCAAAAGAGAGATAATAGTATCCGTTTATCTGCTTTACAAAATTGGGATGCATCCCCTGTAGCTGTTTCGAAAATTCCTGCTCAGCAGTTTTATTCCGCTGTATACAATAAGCCACACCGGATTTGGTAATATTTACGGTTTGCTGCCACGGTCCTTCCACAATAAAACCATCATAATCCCATTGTGGTGTGAGTACTAAAAAAGAACCGCTGATCTCACTCAATAATATCCTGTTGATGGGTGGTACATCAATGATATTTTCGTCAAATAAATTATTCCGCTGTACGGTGTAGTCTTCCTCCAGTTTAGCTAATATATGTTGCGCCAATGCCTCTGCATCATGGGCATACTGCAATGGATTACTTTGCTGCAGCCATTCCAGCGTTTTAAAATCTTTATGTGAGAGTAAAAAATATTCATTGGCAGATTCCAATAAAAAATGATAACGGGTAAACTCATCCAGCTGGTAGACATTGCCGTTTAGCATTACAATGGTCTTTAGCAACAGGTTGTCATTTTCTTTTACCACTTCAAATTGCAATACCGGTTTGTAGGTACTAAAAATACAGGGCGCTGTTTTGGTATTGGCCTTATTCACCAGTATACGATGTTGCCATTTTAACAATGCTGCAAAAGGTTTTAACTGTTCGAATAACAATTGTAATTCACGCAGCAATGCATTTTGATAAAAACTATTAAAGGCTACACCACTCTTGCCTGCTTTAAATTTATTTACAATGACGGTGTGCCTTTTATCTGCATTATTTTTATTGAAAGCCAGCAGTATCTCCTTTGCCGGTTTGGGTAAATGCGGGAAAGAAAAGTTTAATTCCGCAATACTGAGGTCGTTGATAACAGAATCGAAAGAATGGCTGGTTTTTACCAGCTGTTGCGATTGTAAAATTTCCTTATTGAGCAGTAACTGTTGTGGTGCCAGCAACACACTGATTTTCTTATCCATCAGGTACAAATTGGCGGCAAACTTAGGGTTAAGATCTTATATTTCAAAAAGGAACTGTTTGTCATGTGTATTTATTTCCTCATTTATATTTTAGTATTCCCGGTATCCCTTGTTTTGTAACCAATAAGCTGCACAAACAAGTGCAAAAAATTAAACAATAAACCGTTGTTATCAATGGGGCAAAGTGGACCAGTATTTGAAATACTATTTAAAAATATAATTATGGATAGTATCAATACAAACCAGGAAGAAGAAAATCACAAAGACCTTTCCGGCAATGAAGGCATTGAAAAATTAAAAGCATTGGTCAAGAAGGCCGCTGTATGTTTCTTTTGTACTGATTTGCATTCTCCGGAAGGTTTTGCAACACGTCCCATGTCGGTACAAAAAATTGATGCCAGTGGTAATTTATGGTTCTTAAGTGCAGTAGACAGCAACAAGAACGAACAATTGAAAATTAACAATACGGTGCAATTGCTTTTCCAGGGATCAGATTATTCCGATTTTTTAAATGTTTATGGTACCGCTACAGTAAGCAGCGATAAACAAAAAATAAAACAGTTATGGCAACCCATTGTTAAAACCTGGTTTACGGAAGGTGAAAATGATCCCCGCATCACTGTAATAAAAGTAACGCCCGACCAGGGCTATTACTGGGATACCAAACACGGCGCCATGGTAGCTTTATTTAAGAGACTGGTTGGAGCTGCAATTGGAAAAACGATGGATGATTCTATTGAAGGTAATATTAGCCTGTAATTTTAAAACTTATACAATGAATACTAAAAAGACAAGCCCGATGAAAGAGCATGAAGTCCAATCCAGTCCTGATAAACATATTGACCAGGATTTTGAAGGCTTTCCTCATGCCCCTGCCAATAAAAAAACGATTGCTCCAAAAACAGTAACAGAAAAAATTGCTGCAGGCATAAAGAAGAAGCCAAATAAAAAAACTTATGGAGGATAATTTTATTTCCACGGATTAATAAAGATTACGTCATAAAATATTGAGAAAGCAAAAATAAAAGCAGCTAAAGTACAGCTGCTTTTATTTATTCCGTGTTGATTCGTATACGGAGCCTGTCGAAGTATCCGCCGCTGATCAGGCATTTTCCAATGCAGCAATATTTATTTTGTTCATCTGCATCATCGCCTGCATGGCACGTTGCTCTTTGCCGGGAGCAGATAACAATTGCCCCATATTGGCAGGGACAATTTGCCAGGAAACACCAAACTGGTCTTTTAACCAGCCACACCTGCTTTCCTTTCCTCCCGCTGCAATTAACTTTTCCCAGTAGTCGTCTATCTCATCCTGGTTAGCGCAACTCACTACAAAGGATACGGCTTCATTAAATGTAAACATCGGGCCACCATTAAGCCCCATGAATTTTTTACCATTCAGTTCAAATATTACTACCATTGGATTTTCCTCCCTGATAGCGGAATTTTTAAATACACTGCAGTAAAATGTGGCAGCTGCCTTTGCATTGCCATCAAACCATAGGCAGGGATAAATAGATTCAGTCATTGTATAAAAATTAAAGTGTTTATAAAAAATAATATACTGCAAGTGTAGCACTTATTATTAAGTGTTACAAGGGTGTAAAGCGACTTGTTAAGGGGGAATTGCGACATTATTTTTTTGAACATTCATTCGTTATAGTATTTCTCCTAAGTGGAAACACTATAAAAATCGAGTAGTTTTTGGATATTCATTTAACTTAATTTTAGGTTTATAATAAAGAGTTTTAAGTAAACCCAATATCCCTAGCTATGCTGTATAAAATGAAAACCTATGAAAAGACCTCTACCCCTACTTATCATTTGTATCGTTTTCGTTAATTCATTAGCTGCCCAGATAACCACTCCTGTTATTAAAGCCAATTTTGGAGTGGATGCCGACCTGAGAGCCAATTTTTTCAACAACGGTATTGTACCCGCCAGTGATGATTGGTTCAAACGGGAAAATTTACACGCCGGGCAATTCATGATAGATACTACAGGCGCCGCTGCAATTGTGGCCAATTATTTCAGTAACCCGGCAAGCCGCATGCAATCTTTTTCCAGGTTAATGCATCCCGAATTTTACAGTGTATTACAAAATAACCTGGTGATCGATGCCGTTTTTCATCGCGATTATCATGGTGATGATTCAACCGTATTCGCATCAGGAAGCAGTAAAAACGGCATGAGTCCTTCTATGTGGTCATGCCCGGTTTCCCAGGGCATTCCCGATAAAAATGAAATACTGGATGCATTTACACATATCAGGAGAGATGGCCCAGCTGTTACTGATTCCTTATGGATGTTTGGTGGGCTCTCTATAGAAAACACTAACGGTAACCGTTACTTTGATTTTGAATTATACCAAACCAATATTTTTTATGATCGCAGCACTCAGACCTTTGGAGGTTATGGCCCTGATGCAGGGCATACGTCATGGGAATTTGATCCTGCAGGCAATGTGCTAAAAGCCGGCGATATTATTTTTAGCGCAGAGTTCAGCAGCGCCACCTTATCGCTGGTTGAAGCACGTATATGGGTTAATAAAGCTGCTCTTTCAACAAACCCGGTTAATTTCGACTGGGGAGGAGAATTTGACGGCGATGGAAATGGTGCTTTATTTGGATATGCCAGCATACTTCCCAAAACCACCGGCGATTTTTATACCGGCCTGCAGTCTCCTGTTAGCACCTGGGCGGGACCGTTTGAGCTGGTACGCACCAATAATGCTGTAGTTACAGATTACCTGCCGGGCCAATTAATGGAATTTTCTGTAAACCTTACCAAACTGGGTATAGATCCCGGAAGCTACAGTGATAATCCCTGTGGCACGCCTTTCAGGAGGGTATTGATCAAAACAAGGTCCTCTACTTCTTTTACCTCGGAGCTGAAAGATTTTATTGCCCCTTTCAATATGTTCGACTATCCCAAAGTGGACGCCTTTACCAACCTGCTGTATTTTTGCAGGGTTTTTCCGCTCACACCTATCACTGTATTAAATCCCAACGCTGCCTCAGTGTACACGTGGACGACAGCTACAGGCCATATTGTAGGTAGTAATATAGGTCCTACTATAATGGTTGACAGACCAGGAACATACGTGGTATCACAACAATTGAATACCGATTGCCCTTTTTATTCGAAAGATTCTGTGACCATACTGTTTGATAGTATTTGCAGGATACTGGATGTGACTATAATTAATTTCGCTGCAACAAAAACAAATGATGCTGCTATTTTACAATGGCAGGCCAGCAATAACAAAGAAGCGGCACAATACGAAGTAGAGTTCAGCTTAAACGGCAACAGCTATTCCGGCGCCGGGCTGCTATACGCTAATGCAACACCAACACTTGCTGATTACAGCTTTTCTTATCTCCTGGATAAACTACATGCACCTGTAATTTATTTCCGTATTAAAATAACGGGAAAGGATGGCCGCATAAAATACAGTGATGTGATTGTACTGCGCAATGGCAATGCAGGTAAAGAAGCGACAACCATCTTCCCAAATCCTACAGCCGGGGAATTATGGCTGTCTGTAAATGCTACCGTTACAGAACGGGCAGTAATTACCCTTTTTAATGCACAGGGAAAATTGCTGCAACAATCAAGGGTTAACATCAGGGTGGGAGAAAATATGATCCCGTTGCCTGTGTTGCTTAATCATTCGGCAGGCATATACATGGTAACAGTGCAGGCACAAAATAAAATTATAACACAGAAAGTTATAAAACTCCGCTAACAACAGTTAGCAAACCGGTTGAGTACTTAACTTTCAGGGCCCGTTTTAAGGCCAGTATACTTCCCGTATGCAGGCCTTCGTGAAAAGGCATAAACTGGATAGCATCATCAATATTATTTATAGCTATACCCGAACGGGTTGTCCAGCTGCTGTAATTGCAAAACAGGTTATTGGTATAATCAATTTCAAACTGACGGATAGTGCTGGTCAGTAATCTCTTTATTTCTTCTATTGCTGCAGAGTTAATAAAATGCACGGGTTTACTGTCGGGTTTATAATGGATAAAATAATGTTCGTCGATAAACATTTTTTGCCCTGCCCTTAAATAAGAAAATGCCTGTTGTGTGGCCAGCAGGTGCGCTACATTCCAGATGATATTATTATTAAACCCTTCAGGAATAGTATTGAATTCCTCTTCAGTCACATCACTGATGATATCCAGTAAATAAGCACGCGTTTTTTGTAAATTGGATAGTCCTTTGTTCATAGATTCTTCACATTGTTTTAAATACTTGTCTTTGATGTTTTATTAAAGCGACTTCAAATATAAAACATTTCCTATGTTTAACTATTGGCTGGTGCTTTTTATTTAAATGAGCAAAATCTTCCTCATATTAATGTAATAAATGTATTTACCACGCTGAGTTTATAGTGACAACAATATCTGGCAGCATAATTGACCTATAGCAGTGTACCCGAATTTATTTTATAACAACAAATTTAATTTATGAAAAAGTTATTATCGATGTTCCTGTTATTGGTAGCAGTGATGGCAACATATGCGCAGCCCCCGCTTCCGCCTCACCCACCTTTACCACCACATCATCCGCCATTACCGCCGCGCCCGCCTTTGCCGCCACACCCGGTACCGCCGCATCCTGTGCCACCGCATCGTATACATCCAGCTCATCCGCCGCATCCTGGTCACCCGGTGCAATCACGTAAATATAAAAAAGGATATAAAAAACCTAAGAAACATGCAGTGCTGATATATAATAGCAATGCTGAACTGACTATAGTAAATCGCAGGAATACAGTTGCTTTTTTTTCTTAGTATACAACTATAAAGTATTAGTTTAAATGGCATGAAATATTTCATGCCATTTAAATTTTAAGAGAGCAGCTACTCATTACCTATTTTGCTTCTTTATATTTGTTGATCTCGGCTGCTATTATTGAATTAATGGGAATTTTGGCATGTTCCAATAAATAAATAGCCGCTCCTCTTTCCAATGCATTGGGATTTTCTATCTTTCCTTTTAATGATACTTTTTCAAATGCGGGTCTTTCTCTTTGCCGTTCAGGATCTTTATCTGTATGAAATTTCACCAGGATTATATTGTTAATGGTTTTATCCAGCGGTATCCAGTTTATATAATCCGCGTTCATCGATACAGCATTGATATCTTTAAAGGAAGAGTAATAGTTAATAGCACCGGCCTGGCCATAATTATCGCAGAGTACCAATGTATTTTCCTTGTCTGGCAGTGCTGCATACACGCTGTCTGTTTTGGCAGCCAGCTCCTTCCACCCGATCATATCAGCAAAATCCTGCGGCAATGCATGGTCTTTTCCATCTTCCCATCTTAGCAATCCCAGTTTTTTATACCATGTACTGTCAGTCATAATCTGTTCCGGACTTTTGTACGGCAGGGCAATTAATAATAAAGGAATGCCCAGCCCTGCGATCAATACTATCAATACCGGTTGCAAATATTTCTTCCGGCCTTCCTGCAAAACGTTACCAAGATACACCGAACCAAATGCGATCAATACAGGATAGAGTCCGATAGCATAATAACCTTTTGCCCGTAAATAAATATACACGGCAATGGTAATGGCATAAGCCAGAACCAAAAACCGGTAGGGCTTAAACGGTTTATACAACAACAGCGCTGCAAACCCTGCAATGATTACTATCAAAGCGCTGATAAAAAAAAGGAATTGTTCTTTTACAAAATCAATCCGGTTCACATTATCCAGTTGTGTACGTGCCAGTTCGTTCAACTGCCGCAACGTGGGAAAATGATGTTGGTACTGCCAGGTAATATTAGGTAGTACAATGATGAACGCAATACCAATAGCGAAATAAAATTCTTTTTTAAGAAATAATTTCCGCTGTGCCGAAAGCAATAAGGCAGGCAATATACCAATGAGCAAAAACGCGAAATTGTATTTACTCAATAGTCCAATACCCGTTACCACACCCACCGCATACAACCATTTTATATTGTTGCTGCTGATGTACTTGATGATTACGTAATAAAACAATGTCCAGAATAAAATATCGGAAGAATTGGGTTGAAACAAGGTATTGATCCTTATCAATACCGAAAAAACGATCGCTGTTGCGCCCAGGCATAAAGCAAAAGTAGTGGCTTGTAAAGTTTCCATTATTTTCCATACCAGTACCAGGGTAAGCACGCCAAATAAAGCCGGAAAAAATTTTACCCAGAACACGCCATTACCTAATGCTTTAATAAGCAATGCCACCCAGGAACTAAATGGCGGTAATGAGATATACCCCCAGGCTAAATGGCTGGCCTGGTCGAGGTGCAGGTATTCATCCCTTTGTAATTCATATACCGGGTTAATGGCGATCCATTGCAGGATAAATTTGAGGATGATAAAACCGGCCAGTATAACAGTGCGTTTATTCAAGATTTTTTTTACTAAAATAGGAAGTTTTTTTAATTGAGCTTATAGAATATCCTTTAATTTAACCGGATGAATTATATCGGGTGTGAAAGATAAGCGTGCCGTTAATAAATCCAATTTTTCCGAAGTTGATGCCGCACAGATTACAGAAATATCCCATTATGGAAAACGTTACTTGCAGCATCTCATAACACAATATGAAATCAGCAATTTCCCTGTTATTCATTTGTCTTTTAAGTTGTAATACACAGCCGGAAAAATTCACCTTAAATTTTCCTGAAGGTGGTTATGATTTTGCCGAACAAATCAACCACAAGGACAGTAGTTTTCCCTTTCATCCCGTGAGAAGCCTGGAAAGCATCCGCGACTCCACTTTTGATGCATTTTATACCAAAAAATTACTGGAAGTTTTTGATGAACCCAATATCAGTCTCAGGCCGGCAGCCAAACCGGTTTTTAGAATATTATTTTCATGCGGAACCTGTATCACCTATTTTATACGAATTGACGAAGACCGGATTATAATTAAAAAAGGATTGCGTGTTGATTATTTACACAAGGCTGACAAAAGTTTATCGGAACAGGAACAACAACATTTGGAGATTCTGGAATCAGGAGTTCCCCTATCAAAAAGAATGGCAAAGGCTCGTGGCCCGCTACAAAAAAAATACTTCGACTCTTTAACAAAACACTATCCTGAATTGTTTACAGAAGCCTACTATAATTATCTGATGGAAAAATCTTTTATTCCATTGGACAAGCCTTTTACCTACAGTACTAACATTGTCTCTATCAGGAGATCTCATTTTGCTAACATCATAAAAGAATTAACAAATGCCGGTTATTGGAAAATGCCCCTTAGATTAGATTGCAATAATCCAGTAAATGATGGTTACCAGTTTTTACTTGAAAGCAATAGCGGGCGCAAATACAATATTGTGGAATTTGGTTTTTGTGGCGATGAATCCACTCACTTTAAAATGGTTTGTAAAGCATTAATAAAACTTGCCGGATTATCAAATGAGATTCATTTATAACGATCGGATAAAAGTTACTGCATAGTTGCTACCCGGTATTGCTTCAACCTCCGACTTGCGGTACGGTTATTGGATCATTACGGATAAATAAAACAATATGAACAATCAAAAACAGTTTGGCGTGTGGATGGATAACCATAATGCCGCAGTAGTAGGAAGTGATAACACCGAAAGCGATACACTAACCGTATTGGCCCATGTAAAAGGAGAAATTATTTCCCCAAACTCCAGCGAAAAAAATACCAATAATCATGAAAAAACAATCCAGGCTAAATTTTTTAAAGAAATTGCATCACACATGACCAATGCTACGCATGTACATATAACAGGTACCGGGCAGGCGCAGGAACAGTTTATGCATTATCTTGCTGCAACCCCACAATTTAAAAACAGTAAAACAGCAGAATCTACTTCCAATAAAATGAGTGATGAAAAATTGGTTGAATATATTACCACCAAATTTTAATGGCATCGTTTATTTTCCTGGCCGGTATGGCACCTGCCAGGAAAATAAATATTTTATGCTTCAAGTTGTTATTGCTGTATAGCAGGTATACTGTCCGCTAATATTTTTACATTTATTGCAGCACGCATAATTTCAAGTTCTTCCAAACGCTGTTGCTTTTTCCTGATATCCAGTTTATACTTCGTGATCTTATTTTCCTGGTCGCTGACTTTATTTTTTGCAGCCCTGGAATCCTTTGCTTCATTATAAGCTTTATTGGCTTTCTTTTTTGCAGCTTTCGCATCTTTCACAGTTCCGTTTTCGGCTTTATCCGCCTGGTTACTGCTTGAAGCTGCCGCACTTGCAGCATCATTGTCCGCAGTTTTTGCTTTTGAAACATAGCCGGGCAAATCGTTTTGTGCAATAGTCAGCTTAGCATTAAGATCAGCTATATCATTGCTTAGCTTTACCTGTTCCTTATTAAGCCGGGTAGTGTCCTCAATGGTTTTATACTTTTGGGCAGCAGCTGATACAGTTAACAATACAAGCGCTACTAAATAAAATAAGGGGATATTTTTTTTCATGATGGTGTTTTTGATAATGAATAAATAAAAATATCTGAAAAGGTACTTTGTAAAAATCTCATGGGAGTTATATTGCAGATAACCATTTAACAGAAAACTAATGCAGGGTCATAATTCAAATTACCTCAAGGTAGGCTTATTACCAGGGAACGAGCCTGCATTATTGTTAAAGTCTTGCTTCCTGTATAAAGGAAAATTTTCACATCGCTATTTTTAAAGCTATTGCAATCATGACCAGGTAAAAAATAAAATTCCTTCTTAGCTTTGTAGTTAATCAACTACGGTATGACCACTATCACCAGGGCTACTAAAAAAGACGCAGCATTACTTTGTGAAATTGCCACTCAAACTTTCATAGCATCACATGGCCACAGTGCTTCAGAAGCAGATATTAATAATTACATCGCAGAAAAATACAGTATGGCCGCTATTACTGAAGAATTGGATGATACGAAGAATATTTACCATATCATTTACTATAATGATATCCCTGCCGGGTATTCCAAAATAATTTTTGATGCTCCCTATGCCGGAAGTGAAAAACAACATATTACCAAGCTCGATCGTATTTATTTATTACCCCGCTTTTATGATCTATCATTAGGCAAAATACTTTTACAATTTAATATCGATCTGGCTAAAAAAAACCAGCAAGCGGGTATTTGGTTATTTGTGTGGACAGCAAATGAAAGAGCAGTAAATTTTTACAGCAAAAATGGTTTTGTGATCATTGGAAGTCATAATTTTAAAATTTCAGCAAATCACTCCAATCCCAATCACCAGATGTTGCTGGAGTTTTAAAGGCCATAAATTACCATAACAATAAATCAAGTTCATAAAATAATATTTATAGCTATCAGCCTGGTTTTGCCTGTTGCTTTTTGTTGTTCCATACAATCTGGTATTTTATCCTGAAGATGAAGGACAAAAAAATGAAGGCCGGAGAGTGGCATATATTTTTTACGACATTGTCCTGCTGTTCATTTATATGCCATTTATCATACTTTGACCTGTTTACCAATTGCTAAAAAAAGGGATGTTAAACGCATCATACGACTCCTGTTCCTGGTTTTATCGGCTATCTATTTTTATATATCATTTTTAAGTCTGGTGATGGTTGCCCGGGATCTGCTACCTCACTACGGCACCTACATTTCGATATTGCTGCCACCCTTGATTATAATCTATTTAATAACCGAATACAAGTAAAAAAAAGAATTTATCAGCCGTAGGTACACATGATACTAGCATTGATAAAGAAAATTTTGGATTTACCGTATTGAAGAAAAATATAGACTAAAATTCCACCTGCCGAACAAGTCATTAATTACCGGTTAGCAGCACAATTCGCCCTTTATCGGTAAATTAGGTTATATTCACCTGAATTCATTCCACAGTTTTTAGTCTTGCTTAATCTTCTATTTTAAAACAAAATTATTTTGTGAAAGCAGGGTATATACAAAAACCAGATAAGTTAATCGTTATTAGCAAAAAACTTGCTTTGGAGTACAAATCGAAAGAAAAACAGGCAGAAAAGCTAATCATTTCCAGTACTATTGATAATACTGAACGCAAAAAAGACGAGGAGCGTGTTGAATACCTGGCGGCTACCATTGTAAAATACTCCGATGATGCCATTATCAGTAAATCCCTGGATGGGACTATAAAAAGCTGGAATAAAGGCGGCGAAAAAATGTTTGGATATACTGCAAAACAAGCTATAGGTAAACATATTTCCCTGATCATTCCACAGGAATATATCAAAGAGGAAAAAAGCATTGTGGAGCGAATACTCAATAATGAAATTATTGATCATTACGAAACTGTACGAAAGAAAAAAAATGGTGAACAATTTTATGTTTCTCTTACAGTATCTTCCCTGAAAGACAGGTTAGGAAACATTATAGGTATTTCCAAAATTGCACGTGATATTACTTCCGGCAAAAAATCTGAAGCGGAACTGATTCACGCCAATAAAGAACTGGTCTTTCAAAATGAAGAAAAAGAGAAACGGGCTGCAGAATTAAGTATAGCTAATATAGAACTGGCTTACCAAAACCAGGAAAAAGAAAACCGCGCTGCAGAACTGATTATTGCAAACAAAGAACTGGTCTTTCAAAATAAAGAAAAAGAGAACCGGGCTGCAGAGCTGGTTATTGCAAACGAAGAACTGGCTTATCAAAATATAGAAAAAGAAAAAAGAGCAGCTGAATTAAGTGTCGCTAATATAGAACTGGCTTATCAAAACCAGGAAAAAGAAAAAAGAGCAGCTGAATTAATTATTGCCAACAAAGAACTCATCTTTCAAAACGACGAGAAAGGAAGGCGGGCAACAGAGTTGATCGTTGCTAATAAAGAACTTGTCATTCAAAATGGGGAAAAAGAAAAAAGAGCAGCTGAGTTAATTATTGCTAATAAAGAACTGGCCTTTCAAAATATAGAAAAAGAAAAAAGAGCAGCTGAGTTAATCATCGCTAATAAAGAGCTTGAACAGCTTACTTATATAGCTTCGCATGATCTTCAGGAACCGCTTCGTACTATTTCTAATTATATGCAGGTTTTTGAAGAAGATTACCTGGATCGGTTAGACGACGAAGCATACAATTATATCCGTTCTGTAAAGAATGCTGCAAAAAGAATGAGTATACTGGTTCGGGCACTTTTGGATTTTTCCCGGTTGGGACGTAATAAAAAGCTGGCGCAAGTAGACTGTGGAGATTTAATCAGCAATGTGATTGCAGATCTTCAAACAAAGATAAAAGAATCAAATACGACTATTGATGTTACAGCAATGCCTGTACTGAACATATATGAAGTAGAGATTGGCCAGCTGTTTCAAAATCTTATTACGAATGCTATCAAATTTCAAAAAAAAGGTACTCCCGCTAAAATTAAAATAAGTTCCAAAAAAGTGGAAGATAAATGGAAGTTTTCAGTAAGCGACAATGGAATTGGAATTGCTCCGGTTCATTATGAGCGGATATTTGATATTTTTCAACGACTGCACAGTGATAACGAATACCAGGGAAATGGTATCGGACTTGCCAATTGTAAAAAAATTGTTGAACTTCACCAAGGCAATATCTGGATAGAATCAACACCAGGAAAAGGAACAACATTTAATTTTACCATACCTTATTTATCTTTATGACGACAAAAATAAACTGTATTATGCTGGTTGATGATGACGATGATGATAATTTTTATCACGAAAGGGTTATCATGAAAAACGATTTTGCCAATATAGTTATAGCAAAGCAAACAGGAATGGAGGCACTTGACTATTTAAAATCAAAAAAAGATAATAGCAATACTCACCCTGACCTAATCTTCCTTGACATCAACATGCCCCGTATGAATGGATGGGAGTTTTTGGAAGAATACAATAAACTAGATAAACAATTTCAAAGTCATGCAATTATGATAATGCTTACCACATCTGCCAATCCCGATGATAAAATGAAAGCTAAACTGTTAGATAATATTTCCGATTTTAAAACAAAGCCATTAACTAAAGAAATGCTGGAAGAGATCATTGAGAAATATTTCAACTAATACATATGTTGTAGCTGAAACAGTAATGATATGAAAAAACTGATCCCATTGGTACAAATTTCCCTTGATGGTTTTGTTGCAGATGTTAACGGAACATTTGATCTCTTTATTGGCGGCGAAGAAAACCTTTCTTTCGTTTGCGGTATAACGGATACTGCAGACGCTGCATTATTTGGCCGCGTATCTTACCAGCTGTTAAACGGCGACTGGCCAACAGCGGCAAATAAACCAGGCGCTACAAAAGGCATGATCAAATATTCCAACTGGTACAACCGGGTTGATAAATTTGTTTTGTCTGGCACGTTACAGCAGGCTGATATTGTAAATGCAACAGTGATCAATAACAATATTGCAGAAGAGGTGAATGCCATAAAAAATTCAGGCAACAGCAATAAGGATATGTTGATCTTTGGAAGTCCTTCGACAGTTCATACTTTATTGGAGCTGCATTTAATTGATGGCTTCTGGTTAATCGTGCACCCCGTACTTTTTGGAACAGGTATTCCTTTGTTTAGAGATAGTGCCTCAGTTACCAGTGTCAACCTTTTACATACCACAACGTTAACCAATGGAACAATAATAATGAAATACGAGGTAGCTAAATTATAATAGTTCAAAAAACTACTACTCTACCCTGCATAATTTTATGGAATAGTTTTTTTTTGCATCCGGTAATGCTAAGGGTAATCACTTAATATCCTTATCATCATGAAAATTTCATTTACCTTAAAAATATTACTGTTGTACATGATACCGTATGCACAAACGGATAATATCGCTCATGAGACCCCGATTGCTTCTTTCAACATACAGCGCAAAAAAATTATACCCCACAAATCAAAACATATAATACTTCTTACAATTATTCCGGCATATGGATTTTGATGGAGATTAAAAGGCGGATACCGCATTTTAATTAGTAACGGAGGCGCACATACTATTTTGCACTTAATCATGAAAAAATTTTTCATTAAAAAGACCGGTGCAACACCAGTCTTTTTAATGAAATTGAATCCATTGGTTTATTGCGGCTGTACAACAGTATTCATTTGAAGAGTTACAGCTGTTTGTGCAAGCAACCTTCCGTTAATCGATGCACCTGTCTGCAGATTAATACCGGTTTTTCCTAATATAATTCCTTCAAAATGACTTGTAGTCCCTAAAGTAACAGCACCGGCAATTTGCCAGAAAATATTCTTTGCCTGTGCCCCACCACTCAGTGTGATTCTAACAGCGGAACTCATTGTCAGAGTTCCTGCAACCTGGAATATCCATACATCATTGGGGCTACCCGAAATAGTTATATCCGTTGGAATAATAAGTGCACTTGTCCATTTATATAAACCTGGGGTGAGTGTTTTTCCTCCAATATCTCCGGCGCCTAAATTTAAAAAATCCGGGTTTGATCGTCCTGCTGCATCTGTGAATGCAGTTTGCATATCTCCAACAGCAGCAGTTAACCTACTTGCATCAATTACAGTGCAGGGCAAAGGGCCGGCTGCATTAACCGAGTATATCGTACCTGTTACTTCGGCACAGGTAAGATGAATAGCGGCGCCTGTAATAGGGCTTGTTCCGATATCACCGGTAACGGCAGATTGAAAAACATTGGTAATTCCTGATTTTGACAGAATTACAAAATTGCCTGCAACACCCAGTGCTACTACAGCCTGTGGTTGAAAACCAAGGGAAGAATGTATTGAAACTGTTTTTAAAGAAGTTGCGGGAGAAGAATTACTATCCACATTTTTTTTGCAACCCCCTGACAATACAGCCAGTAATGATGCAATGGCTGGTAGTAACAATAGTTTTGTACGCATGATTTTTAATTTAATTGGTGATGACTAATTTTAATTTTATATTATCTACAAATTCGGTTACACGAATAACTGATTAAATACGCCCGCATTTAATCTTATTAATTCATATGCCTTTGATAGTGTAAATCACGGCAGCAATAGCCGCAGGCATTCAGGAATGGCAGACATTCCGAGAAGAGACAGGTTTTGCAGAAATGATTACGGGATATTTAAAAACTGAGCTTAAAAGCTTCGCATATGCCCTATATTACTTTGTATTATTACAAAGAAAAACACTGCAGCATTTCAGTACTTAAAGTGATTTGATTTTATTTAGCCCGTTACCGGTAAATTTCCTGTTCTGTAGTTTTACAAAACTTTACTGACTATGAAGATTATTTTAAAGAAGTGATATTCGTCTAGTATCAGCTACATTGCCATAACCGTGCCACGGTTGCATGATCCAGTTTATATTTATTTTCGTAATTGTGGCATCTTTTAATTAAATAATCCGGAAGATTACAGTTATTAATAATGATCTGTCACATTCCGTTTTCATCGGGCCCGGTATGGCTCTTACTCCAACTTACCCATCTAGCAAAGGGTCACCTATTATTAATGTTGATCATGGTAATAATATGAAAAATTTTTATGTTTTCACTTATTGTCCTTTAGGTTTTAAATAATTCAAATCCTTTATTTCTACATTTCTAAAATCCACCGGTTGACCTTCGCTTTGCAATGCAATAAAACCACTGCTGAGTAATTTACCATCCTGTTTAATGGCAGGATCATAACGGTTAACCACACCTCCACCGATCTGCGGTTTGGAATATTGCAATACCGTATCACCATTGATGATATGTGTGATCAGTGAATCGCCGAGTACGATCAGTTCTGCCCTCACCCACTGGTCTCCGTCGTAAGTTTTGGCAGAAGAAGTGATGCAATGGGTAACATCCAGTTTTCCTTTGTATACTACATTGGTGCCCGGCGAGCACATGCTACCGGTTGGCCGTGGTTTGCCATCGCCCAATCCTCCCAAAAACTGCATTTCTATAGAAATAGGCCAATCCTGTTCTTTAGGCATGGTCCGCGGATCCTGTGAATGAAACATTATACCGCTGTTGCGTAAAGTATAAGATGGTGCGCCTTTCTGTAATTCTCCTACAAAACGGTACTCGACCCGCAAATGAAACCAGGAAAAAGGCGTTTTATAATACAGGTGCCCAAACTGGTCGTTAAAATCTCCGTATTGATCATACCGCACTTTAATGATGCCTTCTTCCACACGAAAAGTATTGCCTGCATTTTCATTTACCTCGTGGTGTTGTATCTTAACCATCCAGTCGTTAATGTCTTTGCCATTAAAAAGCGGCATCCATTCATTTTCGGCAATAATTTTTTTAGCATTGTTGCAACTTAATACCATGCTTATTAGTACAACTGAAGGAAGAAAATATCTTTTCATACATCGTTATTTTTAAAAATAAAGTTAGGTATTATTTTCAGCCTGTGCTTCGTAATATAGAAACGGTATTTATCCATCCCGGGATCAAAAAAAATAAATTACTTTTAAGCATTATGGCAAACCTTCAACTACCGCATTTCGGACAATTGGATGCTTCTTCACTGGAAGAGTATTATGCAGTTACGATTGAGTTTAACGGCAGGTCAATTCAAATTGACCTGAATTTTGAACATATCAGCATAGAACCGAAAAAACTAGCCACTGTAAAACACTTCATCGAAAATATCCGTATATACGATCTGAATAATAAAAAATATATTGATACCGATTATACTGACGAAGAAGCTGACACGGTAAAAACTTACGTGCAATATCACCTTGAAGAATTAGGCAAGGATGAATTAGCCGGCCTGATCGACCCTCGCAGTAAAGCTGCCACTCATGAAAAACAATTATTGAAACAATTGCACCTGGTACGTGTAGGGTTATATCCCGATACCAACAACCAGTTTGCAACTTTTGATTATTCTATAGGAGCGGATATCACCGATCAACTGGTAGTGATCTTTACCGATGAAAACGGCAACCTCGATTACATGACAATAGAAAGTTGATATCGGGTGTAATGTCTTCCTCCCATTTCACAAAATTGCAGTTTATATAATTGATAGTACCCTAACACATATTACTTTTCGGCATTATACTTGTGCAGTGATAGTAAATAACTATTTATGAAAAAAAATCTACTGCTCCTCTTACTTTTATTTTTTTCAACACATATATTCAGCCAGCCGGTACTTACCTATTCGACTCTCATCAATTCTGGTCTTACCAACCCCGTAGATGTGGTTCCTGTAAATGATGGCACCGGTCGTATTTTTATCGTGGAGCAGGGTGGTATCATTAAATTATACAGTAACACTTATACTTTGCTCAACAGTGATTTTTTAACCATCAGTACCAATATTGCTATTGGGGGCGAGCAGGGTTTATTAAGTCTCGCCTTTCACCCCAACTATGCAACCAACCGGTATTTTTTTGTGTACTATACCAATGCTGCCGGGGGAGTAAATATTGATCGTTTTCAAACATTACTGGCCGACCCAAACCAGGCTGATGCCAGTACCCGGACCAATATTATGACGATTGATAAACCTATTCCATTCACCAACCATAATGGTGGCAAATTAAATTTTGGGGCCGGTGGACATTTATTTTTTGGTTTGGGAGATTGCGGCAGTAGCGGCGATCCCCGAAATTTTGCGCAACGCGGAGATAGTTTATGGGGCAAGATGGTACGCATCAATGTTGATAATTTTACAACACCGCCTTATTATACCGTTCCGGCAGATAATCCTTATGTGGGTAGCGGAACAATATTGAATGAGATCTTTTCATTTGGTTTACGTAACCCGTTTCGCTGGAGTTTTGACAGGCTCAATGGGGATCTGTGGCTCGCAGACGTAGGGCAGAATGCAAAAGAAGAAGTGAATACCTTAACAGCGGCTGCATTTAATGGAGCCAATTTTGGCTGGAGATGTTATGAAGGACTAAGCCCCTATAATACTACAGGTTGTTTGGCGCCAACAAATTATATAAGTCCTGTTTTTGAATATGGTCATAATAGCAGTACAGGCGGTTTTTCCATTACCGGTGGTTATGTATATCGTGGCAGCGTTTACCCGGCAATGTACGGTTACTATATCTGCGCCGATTATATAAGTGGTAATGTTTGGGTGATCAACGCTACATCTTATGCAGCTACCCAGCAAAGTACCCAGCTGGCTAATATTGCCGGCTTTGGCGAGCTGCCGAATGGAGAATTGTTGGCCTTATCCCGTAATGGCATTTTGTACGCCGTTAGCTCCAGCACGGTATTGCCGTTAAAATTAGTGCAGTGGGATGGATATGCTTATAACAGTTATAATATGCTCAACTGGCAAACTGCCGATGAAACCAATGTAAAACAGTTTGAAGTAGAGTATAGCACTGATGGGGTAACATTTAAAAATGCAGGTAATATTGTTGCTAAAAACACCACTTATGCTGTATATACTTTCCGGCACGACATACAGGCAGGTTTACACTACTACCGGCTAAAAATGATCAATACTGATGGTAGTTTAAAATACTCCAATATCATTACGTTAAAGAGTAGCCGCCCGGAAAATGACCGTTTCATTTACCAGTACAATGGCAATTCAAGATTGATCTGGATGAACACGCCGGCGAATGAAAAAGTGAATTTTCAATTGTTTAACGTAAATGGCCAGCCTGTTTTACAAAAAGAAAATTATTTAAACAACAGTATTATTGATCTGCAGCAATTGCCTGCCGGTGTATACATTGGCAAAATAATTATGACCAATAAAACCGTGAGCGAAAAGATCATAGTAAATTAATTACTACCGGCTCTTCGTTACAGTAAGCCATGCAGTATTGCATGGCTTTTTTATGCAGATTCATCGCTATCAGGTACTTTGTCGTATTTTTATTTTACTTCAACCAAATTTTATTATGCAAAAGCCCGTAACCTTTTTATTGTTTGATGGCAGGGCCGAAGAAGCCATTAACTACTACATGTCCGTATTCAGTAATTCATATATTCTGCAAATTGCCCACCACGAAAAAACTGCGGCTTTTGCCCTGCCCAATATTCAACTGGCCACAGTGGTTTTAGGCGGGCAACCCTTTATGTTTATCGACAGTGTGGTAAAACATGATTTTTCTTTTACTCCTGCGATGTCTATCTACATCAACTGCGATACAGAAGAAGAGATCAATGCCATTTATACCAAACTCTCGGCCGGGGGGAATATTTTTATGCCACTGGAAGCCTATCCTTTCAGTAAAAGATTTTGCTGGTTATCAGACAAATTCGGGGTTTCCTGGCAATTGAATTTATTTGAGCCGGTAGGTTAATCGTTTACCACCAACACTTATAATGACTAAAATCAGGCAAATTTTCACATAAATAATACAACCGGCTGTTTATGTTCGTATCTTTGCAAAGTAACAATGAAGAAAATAATTGCCATATTTTTATTTACCATTTATTCCCTCACTACAATGGGAATTGGTATCAGGCAATTTTATTGTTGCGGTAAATTAAAATCCACACAGCTTACTTTAGTACAGGAGTCTAAAGAAAAATGCAGCAATTCCGATGCGATGCAAGGTTGCTGCAAAACCAAATTTAAAAGCCTGAAAGTAAAAGCCATTCATGTTACCACAGACAATGTAACCAGCCTGAATAAATCTTTTACAACGCTTTACTTACCTACTCCTCTTTTTGAAGTCAGCAATGCTGTTCGTCAGCCGGTAGCAATGATGTCCTATGCAAGTCATGCGCCACCGCCGCGGCAAAATATCCCCGTTTATATTTTACATTGTACTTACCTGGTCTGATCCATTTCTTTTGAATAGGCTATTACAAAGCCTTGTATACTGCTATCGCAGTAACCTGTTATTTTTCAACTTATTTTTCGGAGCATATTTTACCGGAAGGAATTATTTCTTCGTCAACAGTAATCTTTTTCTGTGAACCATAATTCAAATTATTCTCTCATCATAAAATCTACATTACAATGAAACAATTAATGATTATTGCCATTGCTGTTATCACTTCTTTTACAGCAACTGCACAGCATGAAAAGCATTTACCTTCTGCAGATACAACAGTTAAGCAGAAAGTAAAATACAGCTGTTCAATGCATCCTGAAATAACCAGTGACAAACCGGGCAAATGTTCCAAATGCGGTATGGATCTTACCAAATCCAAAAAGGAGAAAATGAAAATGGAAGTGATGAAAATGTACACCTGTCCGATGCATCCTGAAGTTACCAGCGAAAAACCGGGCAAATGTTCTAAATGTGGTATGGATCTTACTAAAGTAAAAACAAAAACGAAAGTAACCAAAGATTAGTGCACTATAGTTGTCTCAACAGTATTGTTGGGACAACTATTTACCATTTAAATTTTTATAATGATGAGAATAATAAAAATTTGTATGCTGTTGTTATTGGTCTGTTCAGTAACCCGTATTAGGGCACAACAAAATAAAACCGATAGCTGTACCAGCTTCACTGTTTCGGGCGCCTGTGAGCAATGTAAGCACCGTATTGAAGGCGTTTTAAAAACCAGGGGTGTAAAAAAAGCCGTTTGGAATGTAGATAGTAAAATACTAACGCTTACGTATAACCCTTCGCAAATAACATTGGACAGGATACAGCAGCGTATTGTTGCTGCAGGACATGATGTGGGAAATAAAAAAGCAGGCGACAAAGCGTACGAACAACTGCCGGCCTGTTGTCACTACCGGGAAGGAAATACTATGGATCACGCTGCCAATATGGATTCCATACAGCTGCGCCAGGTAGATTCGGTAGTTGAAAAAATTGACAGCGCAGTGATTGAACCAGTCTCCAAAACAAACAGCCCCGTTATTAAAGGTGTAGTATTGGAAACGGATAATAAAGGTGTTTTTAATCCTTTAAAGGGTGCCAATGTAATATGGCTGCATTCCGGCCAGGCAGTAACAACTGATAGTAACGGCATTTTCATTATCCCCGCGGATATGAAGCATGACCGGTTGATCATTAGTTACTCCGGTTACCAGGCCGATACAATAGATGTATTGGATACCCATGAACTGAAGATTATTTTAGCCGCCAATAAACAGTTGAAAGAAGTAACGGTGATGTCTAAGCAACGTTCCACTTATTTATCAGCCTTAAATCCTATCCGTACGCAGATCATGACAGATAAGGAATTATTTAAGGCCGCCTGTTGCAACCTGAGTGAAAGTTTTGAAACGAATCCTTCTGTAGATGTATCGTATAACGATGCCGTAACAGGATCAAAACAAATTCAGTTATTGGGATTGAGTGGTAACTATACCCAGTTGACCGTAGAAAATTTACCTGGACCAAGAGGTATTGCAACGCCACTGGGATTAAATTCCATTGCAGGCCCATGGGTAGAATCGATACAACTAACAAAAGGTATCGGATCGGTTGCCAATGGTTATGAAAGTATTGCCGGGCAGATCAATGTAGAATTAAAAAAACCGGAGAACAGCGAAAAACTCTTCGCCAATATATATGTAAATGATTTTGGGAAAACAGATCTTAACCTTAACCTTGCTCAAAAGATCGGCAAAAAATGGTCGGCAGGATTATTATTGCACGATGATTTTTTAAATACTAAAACACTGGATTTTAATAAGGATGGATTCAGGGATCTGCCTACCGGGAACCAGTTTAGTTTGATCAACCGCTGGAAGTATGAAGATGGCAAAGGTTTTCTTACCCAGTTTGGTGTAAAAATTCTGAATGATCATAAAACCGGCGGTGAAACCGGCTTTGATGCGGACAAAGATAAAAACACGACCCACAAATATGGATTAGCGATCAATACCGAACGTTATGAAGCTTTTGCAAAAATCGGTTATGTGTTTGCGGAAAAAAAATATAAAAGTATCGGGCTACAATTATCCGCAACCGATCACCAGCAGGATGCTTATTTTGGTTTAACCACTTATAATGCTGCACAACAGAATTTTTATGCCAATTTAATTTATCAATCCATTATCAATAATACGCAACATAAATTCCGTACCGGTATCAGCTTTTTGTATGACCGTTATGATGAAGCATTTAAAGGGGTAAATTACAAACGTACAGAAAAAGTGCCTGGCATTTTTTACGAATACACGTATACGCCCAATGATAAAATCAGTGTAATTGCCGGCATCAGGGCTGATCATAATAACCTTTTTGGATTTTTTGCAACGCCTCGTTTGCACCTGCGCTACGAACCTGTAAAAGGAACTACTATCCGGGTTAGTGCAGGCCGCGGGCAACGTACAGCTAATATTTTTGCTGAGAATACCAGTGTGTTTGTGAGTGCCAGGCAGGTAAATATTACCGGCGCTGAACCCGGTAAAGCCTACGGTTTAAACGCAGAAACCGCCTGGAATAAAGGCATCAGTATCGATCAGAAATTCAAACTCTTTCAACGGGATGGTTTGTTTAGTGCAGACTTTTTCAGGAATGATTTCAATAACCAGGTAGTGGTTGACCTGGAAGATCCTTCCAAAGTGAATTTTTATAATTTACAGGGAAGGTCTTATTCCAACAGCCTGCAGGCTGAAGTAAATATCGAACCTCTTTCTAAACTGGAATTAAGATTGGCCTACCGTTATTTTGATGTTAAAACAACTTATAGCGGGAAACTGTTACAACGGCCACTGGTAGCCGCTAACCGTGCATTTGCCAATGCGGCTTATGCTATAAAAGGTTTTAAGCTGGATTACACGCTTAGTATAAATGGCAAAAAAAGAATACCGAATACCGCTTCAAATCCATTACCGTATCAACGAGCTGACTATTCTCTTTCTTTTGTTTTAATGAATGCACAGGTAAGTAAAACTGTGGGTAAAAAACATCCGATGGATTTTTATATTGGTGCAGAAAACCTCACCAATTATTTTCAACAGGAGGTAATCATTGGAGCCAATCAACCTTTTGGACCAAACTTCGATGCCTCCATGGTTTGGGCCCCCATTACAGGAAGGATGTTTTATGCAGGCTGGAGATTTAAAATAAAATAGATCGTCATAACACACAAATAAAAAACTTGTGTTCTTACGGGAACACAAGTTTTTCTTTTGATGTGGCCGGTGTAGTAATGTTTAAAGAAATCATCTTCTCTTTTCTTCTTTAAACATTTTATCGTAAGACCATGGGCCGTTGCCCATAATTAAAAAGAACACCAGCAAAGCTAACACCACACTGGAAAGTATAAATTCCTGTGATGCCAGACTACCGTTACCTGAAAAACGCAATAAAACAATTGCTCCGATTAAAATAGGTATTTGAGAAAGGCAGGCCCATCTTGTATGCAGGCCAATGCCAATAAAAAAACCGCCCAGTAAATGAAATACCACAATAACCTGGCCCAGCAATACCAACGCAAACGAACTGGTACTCATATTAGTACTGTTGAGGTATCCAATAAGTACACTCATGTTAGCAAGAAAACTGATCCCTTTGTAGCATAGGAAGAGCCCTAATGCCACACGTATAATATCAAGCCATTTGGAGTGATGACTTTCACCCCAAAGCTCCAGGCGATGAAGGTAACTCATATACATATTTTAAGTGAGAAGAATTAAGATCTACTATAAATTTAAAATTTAAAACCGGGCTTTGCAACAGTAAGTTATGCACCGCAAAATTGTCGCAAAAAAATATCCGGAGCTTACTCCGGATATTTCTATTCTAAATATTTGATTGAAAAATGATTAGCTTATTTGCCAAAAACTTTCTTCAGCAATGAGGTTACCTGTGCGGCAGGATCTTTTCTTATTTTTTGTTCCTCCTGTCCTATCGAATAAAATATACCTCCCATCGACCGTTCCGTAACATAAGCTGTAAGATCAGTATTCACCGGTGTTTTGGTAAAGGGTAATTTGTTATAGGCACTGAACGCTTCTTTCCAATAAGTTGTGGCATTCACTTTATTTAATGAGGCTTCAATTACAGGACGCATTTTTTCAGTGAGCTTTGAAGTGGTTTGCGCTTTTAAATAATCCGTAGCAGCAAAATCACCGCCCTGCAGGATCTTTAAGCCATCGGTAACAGTCATTCCTTTTACAGCATCAATAAAAATAGTGGACACCCCGCCAGCAGCATCTTCAGCTGCCCGGTTCATAGATAAAATTAATTTATCCGCCAATGAACCCAGCCCCGCATTGCGCAAAGTAGATTCTACCTTTTTAGCTTCTTCGGGCATTAATATCTTTAATGCGGCATTGGCAAAAAAGCCGTCTGTTTTATGCAGCCTTTTTGCAGCACTATCTGTACCCACAGTAAGCGCTTCTTTTAATCCATTGATAATTTCGTCATTGCTTAATCCTTTACCTGAAGCGGCGGATTTAGTGATACCAGAGAATACATTGCCACTGCTGTCTTTGGAAGTTGCTTTTTTTATCTTGCCTAAAATGCCTTGTGCATGAGCAAACGAAATAGCCGTACAGGCCAGTAAAAGGAAAGTAAATTTTTTCATGATCAGATTTTAAAGTTATGACTTCAAAAGTATCAACTATAACGCTAATGTTAGGTTAAAACTATATTAAAACTTCATTAACGTTTAAGTGGAAATATTATTATTTCAGCTACTTTTATGAGCTATCTTACTATAAAAATCATACCAGGATCATTTATATGGAAAACAGGAAAAAAATATTGGCCATTTCGGGAAGTACGAGGCAAAACAGCAGTAATTTAACTGTATTAAAAGCGATTGGCGGTTTATTCCCCGACAGTATCGAAATGATTTTTTTTGAAGGGGTCGGAAGTTTACCGCAGTTTAATCCCGATGATACTGATGCTGCTAGTCCTGTAGTGGCAAAATTCAGAAAGCAGGTACGCCTTGCCGATGGTGTGATCATCTGTACACCTGAATACGCACATGGAGTGCCGGGTGCTTTAAAGAATGTGATTGACTGGACGGTGACTACCAACGAATTCAATCAAAAGCCAACAGCACTTATCACCGCTGCATCCGATGGAAGGTTTGCCCATGCAGCCTTGCTTGAAACCCTGCGCACCATCGAAGTCAAAAATATTGATCAACATCAGTTGATCATCCCGTTTATAAAAACCAAGATTGGAGCTGATACGATTACAGATATCACAACACTGGCTGCTGTTAAGGAACTGGTAGAAAAATTATTGCTTACTATCAGCAACGCTGCACTTGCATAATTCTTAACCCGCAGGATGATCCTGTATCCGAAGCGCACCTGTTGGACATTTGTTTACCTGGTCAATGATCGTTTGTGTATCGGCACCTTTGGCATTGATCCAGGGATGTGCTTTAAGATCGAATACAGATGGCAGTTGGGTAACACAGCGCCCGGAATGTTTACACAACTCGGGCTTCCACAGCACCGTGATATCATCATTGCTGTATTTTATTTTTTTATCTACTTCTTCTTCATGAAAAACAAAGGTTCTTACTTTCGTTTTACCTTCCAGTATTTTTGATACCGGGCAGTTTTGTGCAATTTCTGCCAAACGGTTTTTTTGTTGCGGATCCAGTGTTGCTCCCGGAAAATCAATATCCCGGTCCATTATCGTAATCAGCTCTTCGCCCTGTTTGGTTTGAAACATATTGGTATTAACGGTGATGTTGGGTACCTCCCAGCCTTTACGTTCAATATACATCCGCAACGTGACCAAGGTACAGGAAGCCAGCGAAGACAATAATAAAGTGTAAGGATCAGGCCCTGTATCTTCTCCCCCGCTTTTTACGGGCTCGTCTGCAATAAATTTTCCATTGCGCCACTCAATGCTACAGGCATATTTTTTTATACCGATACTACCATGTACCGGCTTTTCCAGTTTATACTGCATAACTATTTTTTAACTGAATAATTAATTACTATCAGAATTTATCCCTGACACTTTCGTCGAGCAGCATTTTCCATTCAGGATGTCTTTTAATATACACTACCACCATCGGGCAAAGCGGGATGAGCCTGAAATGATTTTTTTCAATATAGGCCAGTGTTTTTTCAATGATAGCGGTGGCTATTCCTTTTCCTTCCAGTTGCTCGGGCACTTCTGTATGAAGCAATGTGATTTTAAAATGTGCTTCTTCGTAAGCGATGATTGCCAGCTGGCCCTCTACTTCCATTTCAAACTGGTGAGCGGTTTCATTTTTTACCAATGGTAAATGAACATATTCTTCTTTCATAACTGTTTTTTAATAACTCAATGTACCAAATTTTCCGTTCGCATAATCAGCCATGGCCTGTTCAATTTCTGCGGCAGTATTCATTACAAAATTATCTTTTGCCGCAACAGGTTCATCTATGGGGGCTGCAGAAAGAAATAATAGTTGCGTCCCCGCTTCTGCACAAATGATGATCTCGTCATTTTCTTTTTCAAATACGATTAAATTACGTTCGGCTACTGTTTCCATATTTACGTTTACCTGGCCATGCACCACGTATAACAAAGTCCAGTAACCAGCTGTTGCATTAAACTGTACCCGTTTCCCTTTTTCCATTTCACCAATGATAGAAATTATAGGGGTATAAGTTTTTAATGGCCCCGTCTTACCATCATAGTTACCACTTGCCAGGCGGAAGTTTACGCCATCCTGTTCCAATACATTGGGTAATTGTTGTTTGCTTACTGCCTGGTAAGTAGGATCGTTAAATTTATGTTTTGCCGGAACATTGATCCACAATTGTATGAATTCATTCGTGCCCCCATGATCTAAAAAATGTTGTGAAGGTCCTTCGCTGTGTAATAATCCTTTGCCGGCAAACATCCACTGTACATCGCCGGCTTTAACTACCTCATCATGGCCCGCACTGTCTTTATGATATCCTTCGCCCTGTAACATAAAGGTTACCGGTGCAAAACCACGGTGCGGATGAGGATTGATACGCATGGTGGAACCTGCTTCAATATGTTCCGGTAATAAATGGTGCAATACAATAAAGGGATTGGCAAAACGGAAATCTTTATGCGGCAATGGCTGCAATACTTTCTCTTCTTTGGTGATCTGCTTTTCCCGTCCCAATAAAATATGTTCAATTGCTTTTTTCATTGTTGTTGTTTTTGTTTGGTTAATGGTTTGGGTGTTACGGGTTAGTCCGGTCGCGATTAACTTAGCCTAATACCTGGTCGCAAACGAACTACTCTATAACTAATTTAACCCATAACCCGCAACCATGAATTATGGACTGCCTTACTCCAGCACTCCAAATTTACCATTTTGAAATTCTTCTATCGCTTCGTATATCTCTGCCTGTGTGTTCATCACAAACGGACCATAGCTGGCAATCGGTTCGTTGATGGGTTCGCCACTTAACAATAACACTACTGCATCATCACTGGCTTTGATATGTATTTCTTCACCTTCATTCTTAAATAATATAAAACTATGTTCCGCCGCAGCTTCACCATTTACTTCTATACTGCCATTAACCATTAACAATGCCGTATTATGTGTTGCCGGCACGGCAACATCCATTTCAGCACCGGCATTTAATTTTATGTCGAACAAATTTACAGGAGTATAAGTAGTTGCCGGACCTTTTGTGCCATTAAAATCCCCCGCTATCACATTTACTGTTCCGCTGTTACCCGGCAATTCCACTTTACTCATTTGTGTTGCAGTGATGGATTGATAATGCGGCGCAGTGGCTTTATCTTTTTTAGGTAGGTTAACCCATAACTGTACCATTTCAAACGGGCCTCCTTTTTTTGAATATTCTTTTTCATGGTATTCTTTATGCAATATACCGGAGCCAGCCGTCATCCATTGCACTTCACCGGGATTAATGATGCCGCTATTGCCTGCACTATCATGGTGGGCCACGCTGCCTTTATAGGCAATGGTAACAGTCTCAAAGCCTTTATGCGGGTGTACATCCACACCCCTAACAGTATCGCTTGGGCCAAAATCAAACTCCGCCCCAAAGTCAAGCATTAAAAAAGGACTCATCCGTCTTTGTGAGATATTGCCGCGGGGTATAAAATTAAATACCCGGAAGCCATCTCCCACCATGCCAGGTTGTTCCGGCCTTTTTACTATTCGTTCAATTATTTTTTTCATGATTTCTATTTTAATTTTTTTATTGTATACTGATTGGTAACATCGCATTCTTCAATCCATCATCCACAAATGAATAAGTTGTAGTAGTCGTTTTATTCCTGTTTTGTAATGCCGCTGTTATTTCAGCAGCTACCAGGTCGATATTACTGTTCTTTATCACGATAGCATCCGGCTGCTGCAATGACAAAATGCGTTGTAATTTTTTTTCTTCCGTAGCCACAGCAGTTGTCAATACCACGATATCAAAATCAGTTTGCTGTATCTTTTCAATCGCTGCTTCAGCAGTTAAAACTGTAGTGATGCTCCGGTTGTCTTGCCGTGGTATCGTATGGTTTGTACCTACCACTAAAATTGCTGTCCTGTTCATATCATTCCTTTTTTTGAAAACCAAAAATACAATGACCGGCAGCAGAAAAAAATAATGCAGGTTAAGACAAAAGCTTAATCCAGGTTAAGTTATTTTTTTGAAGGGATCTTATTCAGCATTTTGCTGAGGAATTCAGGTGTTACGCCGATATAAGCTGCCACCTGCTTTTGAGGAAGCTGTTCTATCAATGATGGATAGCGGCTGCAGAAATTAGTATACCGCTCTGCAGCAGAAAGACTAAGGTTATCTATTAACCGGTGCTGGTAGGTAGCCAGCGCATTTTCGGCCAGTATGCGAAAAAAACGTTCCAGTTTGGGAATAGCTACATACAGGTTATCAAGGTCTGTTTTTTGTATCAGTATTATCTCGCTGTCATCAACTGCATCAATATATAAAGTGCCTGGTTGCTGCGTTACCATACTGCGCATATCGCCAATCCACCAACCTACAGGCGCAAACTGTAAAATATGTTCAAAGCCATTCTTATCAATAGAATAACTGCGCAGGCAGCCACTGGTAACAAAAATGGCCTGTTTGCTGGTATCCCCTTCCTGCAATAAAAATTGTTTCTTCTTTACTTTTTTATAGGATAATACAGCGGTCAGCTGTTGCTGTTCGGTTTCAGAAAGACTAACATGCTTTGCGATTGCAGATAATAAGAGTTCGTAATCCATGATGGTAATATCTCTTTCAAATGTATGAAACAATAGTCCCAAAAAATCAGTGCCCCCACAATTAAAAAGTACTTACATTTAACCCTCTATTCTTTAACACTTTCAAAGCTCGTCAATGAAATTTTTTATCTCCTTTATTTCCCTGTTTATCATGTCCGGTATGTTACAGGCACAGGTCTCCGTTTTAAACCTGTTGACAGAGAATCTAAGCAATCCCATCAGCATTGATGTTACCTCGCCTCGTTTTAGCTGGCAACTGCAAAGCGATAAAAGAAAGGTATTACAAACAGCTTACGAATGTAAAGTATTGCAGGGATCAACAGTGGTATGGAACAGCGGCAAGATATCGTCCGCACAATCCGTTATGATCCCTTATGCAGGCACTGCATTGCAATCCGGTAAAAAATACAGCTGGCAGGTAAAGGTCTGGGATAATTATGGCAATGCCTCGGCATGGAGCGGCGCAGCCAGTTTTAAAATGGGGCTATTGGCTGCCGGCGACTGGAAAGCCAAATGGATAGAAATTGCTTTTAAGGAAGATAAGGACCGGCCTGCCCAATATTTCAGGAAGCCTTTTGAAATCACTAAAAAAATTCAACAGGCTACTGCTTACATTACAGCACACGGCATGTACGAAGCGCAGATCAACGGCAAGCGTGTGGGTGATTATTATTTAACCCCTGGCTGGACCAGTTATAACAATCGCCTGCAATACCAGTCGTACGATGTTACGGCCATGCTGAACAATGGGAACAATGCCGTAGGTATTATTGCAGGTATGGGTTGGTACCGTGGTTACCTGGCCTGGGATGGTAATAAAAACCTCTATGGTAAAAAAACAGGCATTTTATTTCAACTGGAAATAACCTATACTGATGGCAGCACACACACGCTCATTTCTGATGAAAGCTGGAAAGCATCGTATGGGGCTATCCGCTATTCAGAAATTTATAATGGAGAAACCTATGATGCCAATGAAGAAAAAACGGGCTGGTCTGCTGCCGGTTTCAACGATGCTGGCTGGACGCCGGTAAGTATTGGTGAAGCGGATAAAGCCATACTAACCGCTACCACTAACGAACCCATTAAAAAACAGGAACAGGTAAAACCACTTAAAATTTTCAAAACACCAAAAGGAGAACTGGTGGCAGATTTTGGACAGAACCTCGTTGGCTGGGTGGAACTGAAAGTAAAAGGTAATAAAGGCAATACCATAAATATTTTTCATGCAGAAGTATTAACGAAGGAAGGTAATTTTTATACCGATAATCTTCGCGTGGCCAAACAACAAGCCACATATATTTTAAAAGGCGGTGCCGAAGAATCCTTTGAACCACATTTTACGTTCCAGGGTTTCCGTTATATTAAAGTAGAAGGTTTTCCCGGCGAATTGAAGCCGGAAAATATTACCGCCGTGGCTTTATATAGCGATATGAAGCCTTCGGGAACATTCACGTCTTCCAATGCATTGATCAATCAACTGCAGCATAATATTCAGTGGGGACAAAAAGGTAATTTTTTAGATGTTCCTACCGATTGCCCGCAACGGGATGAACGTTTGGGCTGGACCGGTGATGCACAGGTTTTTTCACGCACTGCGGCATTCAACTTTAATGTAAATAATTTTTTTGCCAAGTGGATGAAAGATGTAGCACTGGATCAGCAACCCGACGGAAGTGTACCGCATGTTATTCCAAATGTTTTGGGGCCTAAAGCAGGCGCTTCAACAGGATGGGCAGATGTGGCTACTGTAATTCCATGGAATGTTTACCTGGCCTATGGCGACAAACAAATATTGACCGATCAATACAAGAGCATGAAAAACTGGGTGGGGTATATGGAAAAAGCCAGTAAGAATTATTTATGGAACAAGGGGTCTCATTTTGGAGACTGGTTATTTTTTAGTCCTGCTGATGATAATGGTGGTAATGCTGCAGTTACGGATAAATCGTTTATTGCGCAATGCTTCTTTGCCCATTCCACACAACTGGTTTTAAATACAGCTACTGTTTTAGGCAAAGCGGATGATATAACTTATTACAGCAACCTGTTGCAAAAAGTAAAAGAGGCTTTTGTAAAAGAATATGTAACGCCAAATGGCAGGTTATTATCCAGTACACAAACTGCACATGTACTCGCTTTGCAATTTGATATGTTACCTGAAAGCATGCGACAAGCTGCAGCAGAAAAATTAGTAGCCAATATCAGGGCTTATGGCAATCACTTAACCACAGGTTTTTTAGGAACGCCTTATCTCTGTCATGTACTAAGCAGGTATGGTTATACCGATGTGGCCTACACGTTATTGCTGCAGGAAACCTATCCTTCCTGGCTATACCCGGTTAAAATGGGTGCAACAACTATTTGGGAAAGATGGGATGGTATAAGAACAGATGGCAGCTTCCAGGTAACGTCTATGAATTCTTTTAACCATTATGCTTATGGCGCTATCGGCGACTGGATGTACCGGGTTATGGCCGGACTGGATACTTATGAAGATGGTGTGGGGTATAAGCATATCAAAATACAGCCGCATTTAGGCGGTGGATTCACTACTGTTGCTGCCAGCCTGCAAACTTATTACGGAACAGTAAGCGATAGCTGGAAAATCGAAGGCGGTAAAATAATCATGGATGTGGTAATACCATGTAATACCACTGCTACAGTATATATTCCAACCAGCAAAGCGGAATCTGTTACTGAAAATGGCGTAGCGCTTTCTGCTGCAAAAGATATTACAGCAGGCGAAACAGCAAATGGCTATGTCACCGTGCAACTGGGTTCGGGAAAATATCATTTTGAAGCGGCGCAATAAAATTTAAAAATATTTTTTTTATTTGTCCGGTATTGCAAATGCTGTTCGTTGTATTGATATCATTAACTATTTAAAAAAAATACTCATGAACGAATTCTTATTGATCTTCAGAAGAGAAAACACCGGACCGGAAAGCGTATTATCGCCCGAACAGCTACAGGCTATGATGAAACCATGGCAGGACTGGATAGGCAGTATTGCTGCACAAAATAAATTAGTAACAGCCGGCAACCGGCTTGCTCCACAGGGCAAAGTAATAAAACCCGGGCAGGTAATTACCGACGGACCGTATGTTGAAATTAAAGAAGCGATTGGTGGCTATACTATCGTGAAAACCGATACGCTGGAAGAAGCTGCTGAATTGGCAAAAGGTTGCCCCATTTTAATGGCTGGCGGCAACGTGGAAGTCAGGCCGATCATAGCCATGTAAAAAATTGGCGGCATTAAAAAAACTAATGCCCCTGTAATTTTGCAGGGGCATTTATCATTATGAAGGAAACGGCACTCATACCTAATTTATTCAGAACAGAATACAGTAAAATTGTTGCCGTGTTGTGCAAAAGCTTTGGTATTGAACATATGCCCATGGCAGAAGATATTACCAGCGATACTTTTTTACAGGCTGCAGAAACATGGGGACTGAAAGGGTTACCCGAAAACCCAACAGCGTGGTTATACAGGGTAGCAAAAAATAAAGCCATTGATTTTTTACGCCGTAATAAAATCTATACTGATAAAGTTATCCCTGCCATCAACGGTGAAAAAGATGATACAGAAGAACAGGTTGACCTTTCTGCACAAAACATTACTGACAGCCAGTTGCAGATGATGTTTGCCATTTGTGATCCCTGTATTTCTGCAGAGGCCCAGATTGGTTTATCCTTGAATATCCTTTGTGGTTTTGGTGCAGAAGAAATTGCAGATGCCTTCTTAACCAATAAAGAAACGATCTATAAAAGATTGAACAGGGCAAAAGAAAAATTACGTGCGCAAAAAGTAGCTATCGCATTACCGTCTTCTGCTGGTATCAACGATCGTTTACAAAACGTGTTAACTACATTGTATTTATTATTCAGCGAAGGGTATTATTCAGCTTCACAAAATACAGGTTTACGCAAAGAACTGTGTATAGAAGCCATGCGACTGAACCTGATGCTTATCGAAAACAACGCTACCAATACCCCCGCCGCCAACGCCTTACTGTCGCTCATGTGTTTTCATTCCTCCAGGTTTGATGCCAGGACAAATCCCCACGGAGAAATTATTTTGTACGACAACCAGGATGAACAATTATGGAATACCATATTGATAGAAAAAGGCGAACACTATTTAAACCTGGCGGCTACCGGTAATCAATTAACAAAATACCATCTCGAAGCGGCTATCGCTTACTGGCACACGCAAAAAAAAGATACCACAGAAAAATGGGAACAGATCTTACAACTGTACAACAAATTATTACAACTGGAATACTCCCCTATTGCTGCGTTAAACAGAACTTATGCATTATCTAAAGCCAACGGAAAACCAGCAGCAATTATTGAAGCCGAAAAATTGCAGCTTACAGATAATCATTTGTACCATTCGCTACTAGGCAATTTATACAGTGATATTGATAACGACAAAGCAGTAAAACATTTTAACACAGCGCTTTCACTGGCAAAGACCTGGGCACAGCGGTCTACCATCGCAAGAAACATAGACCGTCTTGTAAAATAATTACTATCCATTTTCTGGCACCATTTTTTCATCATATTATCTTGACTAAAGTAAATTATGATGAAAAAAATAATAAGTGGGATTGTAATGACAATTGTCTTTACCATGTTTTTGTTATCCTGTAAAAAAGATGACGATAATAACTCCGCTACAGGTTTTAATACAAGTGCTATCATCACCCAGGGAGTATGGAAGGTGAGTTTATTCAAAGATAATAATGTAGATGAAACATCGAATTATACCGGTTACCAGTTTACATTTACCGGTGCTGGTTCTGCAGCTGCCATATCTGGAAGCCTTGTAACCAACGGTACATGGAATACATTTAATGACGACAGCCGCAACAAACTGGAGTTAAAGTTTGGCAGTACTTCCCCGCTTGATGAATTGAGTGAAGACTGGCATATTGTTGCCGCCAGCAATACTACCATACAACTGGAACATGTTAGTGGCGGCAATGGCGGAACAGATTATCTTACCTTACAAAAGATGTGATTCGGGACTTAAAGCAAATTTAACGGCTGCGGCAGTATGTATCAATGCAGTATCAAAAACCGGGACGCTGCAATCTTCAGGCTTAATTAAAATTGGAATTTCGGTGCAGCCTAAAATAATTCCTTCCGCACCTTCTTTTATTAACCCGTCAATTATTCTCAGTATCTCTTTTTTGGTTTCTGGTAAAAAAATCCCTGCGCCAAATTCATTATAGATGGCGTTATTTATATACAGGATATCTTTTTCAGCAGGTATAATCGTTTCAATATGATATGCGGCCAACTTGTCTTTATAAAAAGCCATTTGCATAGTATACTTTGTACCCAGCAATGCTACTTTTTTTATTTTTTTATGCTGTATGGCTTCGGCTGTAACTGTACCAATATGAATAAGCGGAATTGTTATAGCTGCCTGTACTTCATCAGCAATATGATGCATGGTGTTGGCGCCAATCAATATACATTCTGCACCGGCTCCCTGTAATGATACAGCTGCTCTAGTTACTATATCGGCAAGTGCCTTCCAGTCACCGGCTTCAGTTAAGGTTTTGATCTCCGAAAATTCTGCTGAGTATAATACAATTTTTGCCGAATGTACTCCACCGAGTTTTGCATTCACCATTTCATTTAACTGCCGGTAATAATCTACCGTAGAATGCCAGGTGATACCGCCAATAATACCAATTGTTTTCATGTAATTTTTATTATACAACAATGTTACACTATTTTATAAATTAAAATTGGCGCACTAAAAATTTCAACGTTGTAGTACTATATGGATTCTTTTTATTTATTATTTAAACCAGTTGGGTATAATGAAAAAAAATAGCTACAATCCTTTACAGCAAAGGCTTTCATCGAATACAATATGGGTTAGACATGATACAGCTACCCTATAATTGCACTTATAAAAATCATAATACGGTGTATCTTTGCGTCGCAATTCAGAAAATACTGCGCAGTTTATTGGTTATTATACCACCTCGTGCTACTGAAGATCCGCCCAACCAGACCTTTACGCCTGATTTTGAGACGGTAATAAATGTAATTTAAAACTAGAGATATGAAAGCTGATGTCATGGGCATAGGTGCCCCAATCAACAAGAAAGAACTGAAAGAATTAACGAAAGAAACAAAAGAAACGCTTGCAGTTGATGCAAAAACCGACGGAAACATCCGTTCATTTGGTGCGATTGATTTGTGGAATGTTCAAAAAAGACAAAGAACCTCTGCTTCTATGAGAAGGTGGTTAAACTAATCTTACTATTGAGTTAAAATAATTCTTTTAGTTTTAATGTGCATGGCTGAGTCCATGCATTTTTTTTGCCACGAATGCTTGAGGTTACGGGTTGCGGGTTAGTTTTGTTGTTGATCATTTGCGAAAGTTACCCGCTAACAATCAATAACCCGCAACTCTTCTAACCCGTAACTTATTACCTGTTTCATTTTTGTTAAATCTTTAACAATCCCTATTCACTTTGGTACGGTTTTGCATCGTTATAGAAAATTGAATATCTTTACTATGCACTATACAGCCACTATGTCGCCAAATTTTGAATTTGAAAAAAACCAGAAAGCTTTTTTTTATACCTCTGCAGTAGTTATTGCATTGTTATTGATCGCTATCTTTTGGAAATGGTCACTCCCCTTTCCTCCTGCTCCTATTGCAGAAGATAAGATCGAAATTAACTTAGGTAATTTTGATGAAGGTATGGGGGCTGTGCAACCTCTTATTAAAGGAGAAAAAACACCTGGTGATGAGCCGGCAGAACAACAGAAACAACCTGCTGCCGCTGCGAGCAATGCCACTACCGATAACGTACAACCGGAAGAAGATAATAAAGATGAAGATGCAGCACCCGTAGTAAAACCGGAAAAAATAGTACCTAAAGCAACCAATACGGTGAAGACACCGGTAACACAACCGGTTAAAACTACCACACCAGTTGTAGTGCCCGAACCAAAACCTCAAAAGCCAAAGATTGCAGGATATAACGGTCCGAAGAATGGTACCGGTAATGGCGCCACTGAAGATAATGGCTATACTTACCAGGGCAATAAGCCCGGCGGTAAAGGTGATGCAGGGGATCCGAATGGTAAACCCGATAGTTATGGTAACAGTCCCGGTGGAAGAACGGGTGGCAGTGGTTTAAGGGTATCCAAAGGTGACAGGACCATTGTAAATAATTATATTTTTATGGGAGAATTGCCCAAGGCTACTATTAATGCCGTTATAAAAGTTTCGCCGGAAGGAAGAGGTTCTTTTGTAACTTTTGATAAAGGATCTACCAGTAACGATTCAAGGTATGCTACAGCGATAAGAGGTTATTTACCCAATATACAATTCAGCAAGGCTGATCATGAATCTATTGTAACCGTACCATTTAATTTTAAAGTACAGTAATTTTTGTAACGGACATTTATCCCCTTGTTGATCTTTTGTGGCGACGCTCCATTCAACATTTGCACTACTATATAGCTTTGCCTACATTTGTGTTGGATTACTGTTCATAAAACAGTTTTGTATAGCCAGATGAATTACCAGCAAACGATTGAGTATCTCTACCAGCACCTGCCCATGTTCAGCCGCATTGGTGCTGCAGCCTATAAAAAAGACCTGCACAATACCATTGCATTATGTGAAGCACTCGATAATCCCCAACATAAATTTAAGAGTATTCATATTGCCGGCACCAATGGTAAAGGCAGCACCAGTCATATGCTGGCCGCTATTTTACAACAGGCCGGTTATAAAACGGGATTATATACTTCCCCGCATTTAAAGGACTTCCGTGAAAGAATAAAGATCAACGGTGCAATGATCAGTGAAGATTTTGTAGTTGAATTTGTAGAGCGTACCAAACAACTATCCGACAAAGTTGAACCTTCTTTCTTTGAACTGACCGTCGCCATGGCTTTTGATTATTTTGCAACCGAACAGGTAGACATCGCCGTTATTGAGACCGGTTTGGGTGGACGGTTAGACAGTACCAACATCATTAATCCTGTACTTTCGGTGATCACCAATATTGGCTACGATCATATGAATATCCTGGGCAATACACTTGAAGCTATAGCTACAGAAAAAGCAGGTATCATTAAACCCAATGTTCCGGTAGTGATTGGAGAATATTTACCGGAAACAAAAAACATTTTCATTGACAAGGCAGCAGCCTGCAACGCACCCATTCATTTTGCACAGGAAGAATATGCAGTTGCTGGTATCACTTCCACTACTCATGTATTACAATGTGCGGTAACCAATACCACACATCATATCACGGAAAATTTTACGCTTGACCTGAATGGATTTTATCAAACCAAAAATTTATGTGCCGTTTTGTGTGCTGAAGGCATTTTGATGCAACAGGGTTTTACCATATCCAATGAAGCTGAAAAAACAGCGCTGGCCAATACCAAAAAACTAACCGGACTGCATGGCCGCTGGGATGTAATTGCAGAAAACCCCACCGTGGTTTTAGACGTAGCACATAACGAAGATGGTATTAAACAAATTATCAATCAATTGACGGCTTCAAAAACGGCTCCTGAAAATGTTCATTTTGTAACTGGTATGGTTAAAGATAAAGAAGTGGATAAAGTATTGTCGCTGTTACCAACTGCAGCACATTATTATTTTACTCATGCCCACATACCCAGGGCATTGCCGGCCGCGGAATTACAAGCCAAAGCCGTCGCATTTAACTTAAGAGGTGATTTTTTTGAGCATGTAAATCAAGCTATTGCAGCCGCTAAAAAACAGGCATTAACCAGCGACCTCGTTATTGTTTGTGGCAGCGTATTCCTGGTAGGCGAAGTAGAGGAGTAATTATTTTTCGCTATCCAGTTTATTAAAAGCATAAAACATACAACCCGCATGCAGCGCCTGTTTTATCTCATTCTGCAACAACATCCTTCTGGCTTCTTCCAATGGCACCAGTATAATTTCAATATCTTCATTATGATCAAGTTGCTGTTCTTTTATTTTCTTACCCCCTCTTGCCAAAAAAAATCCGGTATAATTGTTTAGTACGCCGGGATTTGCTGCAAGCCGTCCTACATAATCTATCGAAGAAAATGAATAACCGGTTTCTTCAAGCAACTCCCTGGCTACAGCTTCCTTCTCATCTTCTCCTTCATCAATAAATCCTCCGGGAATTTCAAGTATGGTTTCATTAATGGGGTGACGGAATTGTTTCACCAGCACCACTTCATTATTTTCTGTAATGCCCATAGCACAAACACTGGTAGGTAGTTCCACTACAAAATAAGGATCTACAATCTGCCCGTCAGGTCTTTCACAACGGTCTTGCCTGGCCGTAAAGTAAATATGCCGGCTGATATATTTTGATTCAAGTGTTTTCCAGTTCATCTTCTTGTTTATTGGTTTACTTGTTAATTTGTTTATTGGTTTGCAGTAGCCGATGGCTCTCCCTGATTAACCAATTAACTATTTAACTAATTAACTTACGACCATTTCATTCTTTCCCTTAAACTTGTAATATGCGCCACATGATGCCTTCCGTGCCATGCATACATGCCCAGCAAATACCATAGCGTCATTTGTTTGTTGTGTTCCGGGTGAACGACTGTTTTTTGTAACAGGTCTGCTTCGCTGATACTTGTAATAAAATAATGCATACGATGATGTAAGGCATGCAATAAAGTCAATGAAATATTAACCGGCAATTCCAATGAATCATTCATTTTCGCCCATTGTACTTCGTCATAAGGTTTTATAGTGGGGTTGTCTTCCGACATACCGAGTTTAAATCTCGTGTATGCATTTACGTGACTGTCTGCCACATGATGTACTACCTGTTTTACCATCCACCCTCCTTCCCTGTACACGGTATTCAACTGCGCTTCGTCTAAATTCAATACGGCATTTTCCAGGTGCTGTGGTAAATTTTTAATATCGATCAGCCATTCCTGCAATTGTTGTTGAGAAAATGGCTGCGGTTCGTATTTCCCGATGGGATACCTTAAATCCTGTTCCATATTAATTTTGTGCTGGTTTTATGCCCTCTAATGAAATTTCAAATACCAATGCAGCACCTGGCGGTATACGGTTAGGATCCCTCGGATTTAAATAATAAGCCATTTCCGTAGGTATATATACTTTCCATTTATCTCCCGGGCTCATTAATTGCAATACTTCTGTCCAACCTTTTATTACTTCTGTTACTTTAAAAACAGCAGGCTGCCCTCCCTTGTAAGAATTTTCAAATTCCCTGCCGTCAATAAATGTGCCTATATAATTTACTACAACCGTATCCTGTGGACCTGGTTTTACTGTAGATGTTGACTTTGTAAGCACTTCGTATTGCAGGCCATCGGGTAACGTAGTCACTTCCTTACGTTTTTTATTTGCTTCTAAAAAAGCCACGCCTTTTGCTATTTCTGCTGCAGACGATTCTTTCGAAAAAGCGTCCACCTGCTTTTGCATACAGGCGTTCATTTGTTCCTGCGTTAAAACAGGAGGCTTCCCTTTATACACGTCATCAATAGCTTTTTGCATGATCTCTGCATTAATACGGTTTATCTTCTGGGCCTTCATATTCATCGCTACATTATAGCCCGCTGCATAACTAAAACTATCCACCAGGTTTTTAAAGGATGGTTTTGTCGCCACCGGCTTTGCGGCCACTTTTGGTTTTGTTTGTGCTGATGCATAAAAAAATGCGCCAATAGTAAAAACAGATACTACGATCTTCTTCATGTACTTTATTTTTTTTATTTTTAAATTAAAATGGTAACTGCCAATGGTTACTCTTCCCGCATTTCTTTGCCGGTTAAATATATAAATACATCTTCCAGGTTGGCAGATTTTACGGGTTTAGGTTTTTCAAAACCTGTAGCTACCAGGTCGTCGATCATTTTATCAGGAGAGTTCAATGAAATTATTCTGCCTTCATCCATTATCGCAATACGATCGCACAATTGTTCTGCTTCATCCATGTAATGGGTAGTAATGATCACCGTAGTACCTTTGGCCCTGATATCCGTGATCAGTTCCCATAAATTCCTTCTTGCCTGCGGGTCAAGACCGGTAGTAGGTTCATCCAAAAAAATAATCTTAGGTTTATTGATGAGCGTGGTAGCAATAGAGAACCGTTGCTTTTGCCCGCCGCTCATATCCTTGAATTTACTTTTTGCTTTATCTTCCAGGTTGACCAGCTTCAATAAGTCCATGGCATTTACCGGTTGATTATATAAGCCGCTGAACAGGTTTATGAGGTCTATCAAACTCAGTCCGGGATAAAAACCGGATGCCTGCAACTGTACTCCAATGATCTTTTTGATCTCTCCCGCATCTTTATCTAAATTAAATCCATCCACCGTTACTTCGCCGCTTGTTTTATCTCTTAGTGTTTCAATTATTTCCAGGGTGGTAGACTTACCGGCACCGTTAGGGCCCAATAAACCAAATATCTCTCCTTCATATACATCAAAGGAAATGCCTTTTACGGCTTCAAAATTACCGTAATTCTTTTTTAAGTTTTTAACAGAGATGATCGTTTTCATACCGGTGAAATTTTATAACAGCATGGCCATTTTTACATCTGCTGTTTCAAATGGAGAGTTGGTTACCTCAATATCTTCAAACCCATATTTTTTATACAGGGCCAATGCAGTTGTCAGCTGGTGATTGGAAAACAATTCCAGCTTATCTGCACCTATTTCCTTTGCTTTATTGATACAGGTCTCGATCAGTAAATTACTTATGCCACGCCTTTTATAGTCATCGTCTACTGCCATTTTCGCCAGTTCATATACGGTATCGCTTTCTTTAATCAAAGCTGCCGAACCAACAATACTATCATTGATCTTTGCCAGCCATATAAAGCCACCCGCATTGGTAATAGTACCTTCGGGATCATTTAATATTTCCAGGTCGTGACTTTCTTTCAGGTCATATTTATCCAGCCACGCCTCGTTCAACCGGTAAAAATCCGGCTGGTATTTATTTTCATACGGAATAATTTCTATCATCGTTACTACTATTTACTATTCATGAATGTTTCCAGTTCTTCCATCATGGCTTTACTGCCGGCAAAAAAAGGAGTGCGCTGGTGCAGGCCTGTAGGTTGCACTTCCAGCATTCTTTGTTTACCATTGGTGGCCTTACCTCCTGCTACTTCAATGATAAATGCACATGGATTACATTCATACATGATCCTTAATTTCCCTTTGGGTTTATCCAGCACCGCTGGGTACATAAAAATACCGCCTTTAATTAAATTACGGTGAATATCTGCTACCATACTGCCAATATAACGCTGGGTGTATGGGCCACCGTTAGCCGTTGTTTTACGTTGGCATTCGTTGATGTATTTCCTTACATTTTCTTCGTACTGGAAAAAATTACCATGATTTACCGAATAGAATTTACCTGTTTCGGGGCATTTGATATCGGGATGACTTAAGGTAAATTCGCCGATAGACTGATCCAGTGTAAAACCATTTACGCCCCTTCTTGTAGCGTATACCATCATGGTGGAAGAACCATAGATAATATAACCTGCGGCCACCTGTTTGGTACCGGGTTGTAAAAAATCTGCTTCGGTAGCAGGTTTACCCAGCTCACTCACGCGGCGATATACACTAAATATGGTTCCGATAGAAACATTCACATCAATATTGCTGCTGCCATCCAATGGATCGAACAGGCAAACATATTTACTGTTATTACTTACTTCATCATCAAATATCACCACATCATCCAACTCCTCGCTTCCTATGCCTGCGCAACTGATCCCATGGCGCAATACCCCCACAAACTGGTTATTGGCGAAAATATCCAGCTTCTTCACTTCTTCGCCCTGTACATTCATAGAACCGGCATCACCCAAAATATCTACCAGGCCGGCCTTATTCACTTCTACATTCACCCTTTTAGCTGCCAAGCCAATATCCCTTAATAAATTTGATAATTCACCAGTAGCTTTAGGAAAATCACGCAGCTGTTGAATGGTGAATTCATCCAATGTTTGTACCCGGCGGTTAATACTCATAATTACAGTAATTAGTTAAATGCAATTGGGTTTATTTGGGAAGGATTCACGATTTTTGCAAATCCGTTTAACAGGGCTAAATTACAGAATTAACTTAATCAACTACCATAAATGAAGGTTTTTAAATTTGGAGGCGCCAGCATCAATAGCGTGGAAAGAATACAGAATGTGGCGGCTATTTTACAACAGTACAAAGGCGAAAAAATTTTTGTGATCATTTCGGCAATGGGTAAAACCACCAATGCACTCGAAAAGGTAGTGGACGCTTTTTTTGAAGGTAAAAAAGAAGAAGCCCTGGCATTATTTGCCCAGGTAAAAGAGCAGCATTTAAACACCCTTAAATACCTCACCACTTTGTACTGGCAAGAGTCAGAAGATCATTTAAAAGATTTTTTTACAGAGATTGAATGGCTGCTGCACGATAAACCGGTAAGGGAATATGATTATTACTACGACCAGGTAGTGTGCAGCGGTGAATTACTGAGTACTGCGATGATGAGTGATTACCTGAACGAAGCAGGCATAAAAAATAAATGGGTAGATGTAAGGGATATTGTCAGAACGGACGATAATTTCAGGGATGCTGCTATCGATTGGTCGTACACGAAGCAAAAAGTTACCAATATCATTGAGCCGCTTTTTGCAACATATGATATTATCATCACGCAGGGCTTTATTGGCGCTACTGATGAAAATGAAAGCACTACTTTGGGGAGAGAAGGCAGTGATTACAGCGCGGCGATCTTCGCTAACCTGTTAAATGCCGAAAACCAAACCATCTGGAAAGATGTGGAAGGTGTAATGAATGCCGATCCAAAGGCTTTTGCTGATGCCGTTTTTTTAGATGCCTTAAGTTATAATGAAGTAATTGAAATGGCGTATTACGGCGCACAGGTGATTCACCCCAAAACAATAAAACCTTTACAGAATAAAAATATTCCCCTGCACGTGCGTTGTTTTTTACAACCGGAATTAAAAGGCACAATCATTAGTAGTAAACCCGTGCACAACCTGCCTCCCGTTATAGTGGTAAAAGATAAACAGGTATTACTGGAATTAAGTTCCAAGGATTTTTCTTTTGTAGGAGAAGCATATGTAAGTCGCTTGTATGAATTATTTTCTGAAATAAAAATACGCCCCAACCTGATGCAGAATGGCGCCATCAGTATATTATGCTGCCTGGATGATAAGCCGGAAAAAATTGAAAAACTGGCATTGGCTGCTTCGGAAATTTTTGATGTGCAGGTAAAAAAAGGGTTGAGTTTATTGACCATACGCCATTATACCAGGGAAAAATTTGATGCATTAACAAAAGGCAAAACGATATTGCTTACGCAGCGTACAACCGAAACCGTACAGGCATTAATGCAGGATTAATCCATCACGTACTCGCCCTTTTTATTTACCATAATGATCGGCAATTGTTTTTTCTCTTCAAAGAAATTGAATGCCTGTTTCAACTCTGCAGTAAATGTAGCCAGGGATGGCTTTGTTTTTATGGTTTCGGCTAAATAATCCGCCGATCTTTTTACATTGTATTTTACAGGAAAAACATGCACAGGAATAAAATCCTGGCCACTGGCTTTAACGTGTGTGGCTATTACGTATAACTCTTCAATTGGTCCATCGCTGATAGGGATACAACCGGTAGACACACAATTACCATGAATATAGATGGCGTTACCGGGATGAAGAGAGTCGCTTAATATCCTGTCTGACGCATTGGGGTAATTTAAACCCAGGGCCAGGTGATAATTACTGTTGGGATTAAATTCATTGATATAATAAAAACCTTCCGGCACCTGGTAATCGCCCTGCATGCGTTTTGGGCCCATGGTGCCACTTTGCATACATACTTTATAGGTCTTAAATAATTTATAGGGTTCTTTTGCGCTTGCTTTTACCCATACTTCCAGTTGCCTGTCGTATTTAAAAGAACGGATATACATGCCCTGGGGCGGCCAGGCCAGTTTTTTCTGTTCAAATTGCTTGATAACAGAATCCTCGGTGTTACTGAATACACCGGCCATTTTAACGGAACTTTTCTGAATATCAACGAAAGATGTCTGGGCATAAACCCTGCCTGTCAGAATAAAAACAGGTAACGCTATCAGTAGTAGGATATTAACAAAAAAATACTTCATCCAATAAATTAGAATTAATAGTTAGATAACGTAAAAATAAAAAAAAACTGAAGTTTTAATTGTTAAAAAAATCCACAATTCGGAAAATCCGGGAAACTAAGGGGTAAATACCCTTTTTTACAGGTTGCCGCGTGCATCCTGCTCTCTTTCCAATGCTTCAAACAAAGCTTTAAAATTGCCTTTACCAAAGCTTTTGGCGCCCTTGCGCTGGATGATCTCGAAGAATAAAGTAGGCCGGTCTTCCAGCGGTTTACTGAATATCTGCAATAAATAACCTTCATCGTCCCGGTCGATCAATATCCCCAGTTGTTGTAATGGCGCAAGGTCTTCATCAATTTTGCCCACCCTGTCCAATACGGTTTTATAATAACTGTCGGGTATACTTAAAAATTCTACCCCACGGCTTTGCAGATCCGTAACAGTAGCAACAATATCGTTGGTGGCGATGGCCACATGCTGTACCCCTTCGCCATTATAAAATTCTAAATATTCTTCCACCTGGCTTTTCTTTTTTCCTTCTGCCGGTTCATTAATCGGGAATTTCACATATCCATTTCCGTTACTCATTACCTTACTCATCAATGCAGAGTACTCAGTAGAGATATCATTATCATCAAAGCTTAAAATATTTTTAAACCCCATCACCTCTTCGTAAAATCTTACCCAGGGATTCATCTGGTTCCAACCTACATTTCCTACACAATGATCTACATACAGCAAGCCCGTTGACGTAGGATTGTAATTACTTTTCCATGCTCTAAAGCCGGGCATGAATACACCGTCATAATTTTTGCGCTCAACAAAAAGATGCACCGTTTCTCCATAGGTATGAATGCCGCTAAGTACCACTTCTCCATTATCATCTTTTAAAGTAGTAGGCTTTAGGTAAGATTTGCCGCCACGTTGGGTAGTTTCCCGCCAGGCACTGCTGGCATCGTCCACTTTTAAAGCCAATACTTTTACACCATCGCCATGCAAATAAATATGATTGGCAATATCGTTACCGGTTTTTAAAGGTGTGGTCAATACAAAAGTTAATTTATTCTGACGGATTACATAACTCACTTTATCTTTCATTCCCGTTTCCGGACCGGCATAAGCCAGGCTTTGAAAACCGAAAGCCGTTTTATAAAAATGTGCCGCCTGCTTGGCATTACCCACATAAAATTCTACATAATCTGTTCCCTGTAAGGGCAAAAAATCGGTGGTTAAACCGGTAATGGGTTGATCTTTTATGGTAGCTGTTTGCATTGTATTTAATTTGAGATGAGAAATTGTTGCCCGCTGCTTTGCGGAAATCACTAATGAGTCTACTGTTTCTAATACCAACAGTTGCTGCAGGTATTAGTTCAAATTAAATGCCGGATCCATGGCAAGCGCAAGCATTAACAAAGAATAGTTATTGCGCCTGTCGTAAAAGATTTTATGTGGATAATCAGGGATCATTTCTTAAAACAAAGATAGTGAAACTTATTCCACTTCGCCGCTTAGATTCTATATTTGCGCTATGCTCAAAATTGGAATATTAGGCGGTGGCCAATTAGGAAGAATGCTGCTGCAGGCGGCAGCAAATTATCCCGTTGAAACTTTTGTAATGGAAAATGACCCGGAATGCCCGGCAGCACATTTATGTAAGCATTTTATCAAAGGCGATATCAAAAACTTTGATGACGTATACAATTTCGGTAAAGGGCTGGATGCCCTTACCATCGAGATTGAAAGTGTGAATGAAGAAGCACTGGAAAAACTGGAAACCGAAGGCGTAAGAGTATATCCAAAACCTGCTGCATTAAAGATCATCAAGAACAAGATCTTACAAAAGCAATTTTATAAAGACAGTGAAATTCCTACCAGCGATTTTGTAATTACGCAACGTAAAAGCGATTTGCAGCAACATAGCAGTTTCTTACCTGCTGCGCATAAATTAGGTGTAGGCGGTTACGACGGCAGGGGTGTGGAACTGTTACGCACAACCGCTGACCTGGAAAAAGGCTTTGATGCACCTGCGGTATTGGAAAAACTGGTGACCATAAAAAAAGAGATCGCCATTATTATTGCCGTAAATGATAAAGGAGAAAATAGTTTGTATCCCCCGGTCGATATGGTATTTGATACCAGGTTAAATTTGCTGGACTACCAGATCAGCCCGGCCGACTTACCAGAAAGAGTATTATGGAAAGCAGAGGCCATTGCACTAAAAGTGGTAAAAGATCTAAAAAGCCCCGGCATTTTTGCAGTGGAATTATTTGTGGATGACAAGGATAACGTATTGGTAAATGAAACTGCACCACGGGTACACAACAGCGGTCACCATAGTATTGAAGCCAATTACAGCAGCCAGTTTGATATGCTGTGGCGTATCATGTTGCAATATCCATTAGGCAACCCGGATCATATTTTACCAGCCGCTATTGTGAATGTAATTGGTGCCGAAGGTTTTTCAGGCGAAGCCTACTATGAAGGCCTGAATGAAATCTTACAGATTGACAATGTATTTGTACATATCTATGGCAAAAAAGAAACCAAGCCCGGAAGAAAGATGGGGCATGTAACCATTTTAAGTAAAGAGAAACAGGAATTGATACACCAGGCGAACAGGATAAAGAGTATTTTGAAAGTGATATCGAAGTAATCCCACCAAGACTCAATAAGTTTTCACAAAGTGGCGCAAAGTTTTTTTATCTCTTTGTGCTAGCCTCTGTTTCTTTGAGCAACTTTGTGCCAGTTTCTTATAAACTTAACTGGTTGGCTAAGCGCTTTAATTCTATCTCTGCAGATTTAGCAGCATAATTTAAATTGACTAATCGATAACCCGAAGCCTCAAAACTTTGTTGCGCATTTTTCAGATCAACTATCGTAGCTACTTTTAATTGAAAACGTTTTAATACCACATCCAGCAATTTTGAAGAGATATCATAGTTTTCTTTTTCCGTTTGTAATTGCTTTAAGGTAGAAGCATAGGCCTGGTAAGATTTTACTACCTGCGCACTATAATCTCTTATTAATACCTGTTTATCCAGTTCTGCATTTTTCACATTGATCTGTGCAACCTGTTGCTGTCTTCTAAAAGCAGTACCATTATAAATTGGAATGCCAATACTAAAACCTACCGAAGGGCCATAGCTCTGGTTTAATAATACCTGCCCGGCTGCAGCCTGGTTACGACTGAAATTAAATCCTGTATTTGCCCTAACGGAAGGGTAACGTAATGCAGCCGTTTCACGCACAATAAACGCATTGATCTTTACCTGGTCTTCGGCAGCCAGTATATCCGCATTTTTATTTAAATTATTTAAGATGGCGTCCAGGTTGATCGTGCTATCTACAATAATAGTATCTGCAATATTAATTATGCTGTCAGGTTTTGCTCCCATCAACCGTAACAATTCTGTTTTGGCCTGTTCAATGATCAGTTCCTGCGATTGGCGGGATTGCAGCAGCGTGTTCAGATCCGTTTGGGCCTGGAACAGGTCGGCATTGTTAGCCAAACCTACAGATTGCTGCGTTTTAACAATGGTTAGTTTTTGCTCCGATACTTCTATGGAACGATCAATAGTTTTTACATAACTCTGTTGCCGCACAATATCATAATACCCTGTCATTACACTCGCCATCAGGTTTTGTATCCTGGAGTTTAATTGCTGCTTGCTTTGTTGTTCCAGTTGCGCCAGCCTGGCTTTTGCAGCCACTACCCTATGACCGTTATACAACAAAATACTTCCGGTAACGCCCACCGTTAGTGCATTGGTGGAAGCACCATTTCTTTTGATTACAGTTCCGGTATTTAATTTTTGATTGATATCTGACAACTGTTCATTATCATTTACGTTGGCGGAAACCAGTGGCAATCCACCTGCCACGCCATAATGATTAAGAATGGCATTAGATTCAATCGTATTTTTTGATAACTGAACTTCGAGGCTATTTTTTAAAGAGATATTGATTGCATCAGGTAAATGCAATGTATCCTGTGCCTTAATGAAATAAGGAACTGTGATCAAAAGAATATATACTATTACAGCTTTCATGTTATACTTACGATTCATTATTTTTTTCAGTGTCTGCTGCGGGTTGATGATCTGTTGTTACCTGCACCGCAGGTTCTTCCTGTTGTGCCTTATGTTTTCCTGCCAGGAACATATACATCGCAGGAATAACAAATAAAGTGAGTATCAAAGAAAATAAAATACCGCCTACCACCACAATACCTAATGGCACACGGCTTGATGAGGAGGCTCCAAGACTTAATGCAATGGGTAATGCACCTAAAGATGTAGCAAGGCTGGTCATTAAAATAGGGCGCAGCCTTTGTTCTGCCGCTATTAAAATGGCTTCTGCCTTGGTATGCCCTTCTTCTCTTTTTTTATTCGCAAATTCTACAATTAGAATACCATTCTTGGTAACCAAACCTATTAACATGATCATTCCAATTTCAGAGAAGATATTTAATGTTTGTCCGAATATCCAGAGACTTAATACTGCACCGGCAAATGCCAGCGGCACAGTAAGAATGATGATTAAAGGATCAATAAAACTTTCAAACTGTGCGGCCAGTATCAAATAGATCAGGATCAGAGCGAGCATAAAGGCAAATGCAATATTGGAAGAGCTCTCGGCATAATCCCTTGAAGGACCGGTTAAAGAAGTTTGAAAACTTTCATCCAGTAATTTTTTATTGATGGCATCCATTGCTTTTACACCATCTCCAATAGTATACCCATCTGCCAATGCAGCTGAAATGGTTGCGGCTTTATACCTGTTGTAATGATATAATGTAGCAGGGCTGCTGCCTTCTTCTATATGAATTACAGCGCTTACCGGTATTTGTTGCCCTTTATCATTTCGTACATACAACTTCGTTATATCATCAGGGGCAGACCGGTCACTTCGTTCTACCTGGGCAATCACAGAATACTGAAATCCATTTTGTACATAATAGGCTAACCGGCCCCCGCTAAAAGCTGATTGCAATGCACCCACTACATCCTGTGATGATAAGCCAAGGTCTTTTATTTTCATCCTGTCAAGCGTAAGTTCCACCTGCGGCTTATTAAATTTAAGGTTTACATCTACTGTAGAGAATGTTTTATCCTTCCTGGCTTCCTCCAGAAATTTAGGTACCATTTCTTTTAACTTATCAAAGTCCTGGTTCTGTAATACATATTGTACAGGCAAACTACCTCTTGATCCGGCACCTACTGCAATGGTTTGTTCCTGGATAGCAGATATACGTGCTTCATTAAATCTTATCAATTTTTTTTGCAGGTCACTTGCTATGTCCGCCTGGTCCCTGTCTCTTTCATTTGGATTTACCAGTCCGAGCCTTGGCTGCGTACTGTTAATGGCCTGAGCTGGTGTACGTGCAAATACGAATGCTCTTTCCGGTACAGAATCATATAGATAATTACTTATATTATCAGCGATCTGCTGCATTTTGCTATAGCTGGTTCCTTCAGCAGCGGTTACGCTAAAACGAATACTACTCCTGTCTTCCAAAGGCGCAATCTCACTTTTTAAATCGGAGCCTATAAAAAATATCATCGCAAGACATACTGCAAGAATGACCAATGCCGCCCATTTTACTTTCAAAAATCCGCCTAACCAGCGTTTGTACCCATTTTCCATCCCGGTGAAGAATGGCTCTGTCTTCGTATAAAATTTACCATGACCGGCAGTTTTTCGGCTAAGCACCACGTTTAGTACAGGTGTAATAGTTAAGGATACCAATGCCGAAATTAATACTGCCGCTGCCAGCGTAATACCAAATTCACGGAATAAACGTCCAATAAAACCTTCTAAAAATATTACCGGCAAAAAAACCACCGCCAGTGTAATCGAAGTTGAAATAACAGCAAAGAAAATTTCCTTACTGCCTTCCACGGCTGCCTGGCGTATGGGCATACCTTTTTCAAACTTGCTGAATATATTTTCTGTTACTACAATACCGTCATCCACCACGAGCCCGGTTGCCAGCACAATACCCAGCAGCGTTAATATATTGATAGAGAATCCTGAAATGTACATGATAAAAAAAGTAGCCACCAGGGAAATAGGAATATCAATCAGCGGGCGTATGGCTATCAGCCAATCCCTGAAAAAGAAGAATATTACCAGTACCACCAAACCAAAAGAGATCATCAGGGTTTCTTCCACTTCCTGTATAGATTTACGGATGTTGGTGGTATTATCCAGCAACACATTCATTTCTATATCCGATTTGTTGGTCTTTTTTATTGCTTCCAGCTTCTTATTAAAATCATTGGCGATCTGAATATTATTGGCGCCCGGCTGCGGTATCAATACAATACCCACGGCATTCACCCCGTTGTATTTCCATGCCTGCTCCAGTGTTTCAGGACCGATCTCCACCCTTGCTACATCACTTAATCTTACAATACCGCTGCTGTCTTCTTTAATGATGAGGCTTTGAAAATCCTTTTCTGTACTTAACCTTCCCAGTGTTTTGATCACCAGTTCGGTATTATTGCCATAGATCTTACCCGGTGGCAGGTCGATATTTTCATTATTCAGTGAAGTGCGTATATCCGAAAACGTGATTCCCCGCCCGTTCATTTTATCAGGGTCAATCCAGATGCGCATGGCATACCGTTTTTGCCCGAAAATATTTACAGAGCTTACGTCTTTGATCGTTTGAAATTGTTGCTGCAATACGTTTTCTGCATAATCACTCAGTTCCAGTAAACCCTTAGTACGACTTTGTACGGCCAGTATCAAAATAAAATCGCTATTGGCGTCTGATTTTGTAACTACAGGTGGCGCATCAATATCCTGTGGTAAACTCCGGCTGGCCTGTCCTACTTTATCACGTACATCACTCGCTGCCGCTTCAAGATCAACGCCCAGTTCAAACTCTACCGAAATATTACTGTTACCCAAACTACTGGAAGAAGTAATGGTTTTGATCCCCGGGATACCGTTCACCTGTTTTTCCAATGGCTCTGTGATCTGGCTTTCTATCAGGTCGGGGTTGGCACCAGTATATGACGTACTGATATTGATGATCGCAGGATCAATGGCCGGGTAATCCCTGATAGCCAAAAAAGTATAGCCTACCACACCAAAAAGTATGATCATCAGGTTCATTACCGTAGCAAAGACCGGGCGCTTGAGAGAAAATTCTGAAATATTCATGCAGGAACGCTATTCATTTTTTTAATTGTCATTACGGGAAAATATATACGCAGTGATGACCCAAATTTTACTCAGGTATTATTGATTACCATCAGCTATTTTCACCAGTTCTTCCAGTTTTTTTACAGACCGCACTTTCAATGCCGCCTTTGGCCTGGCAAATAATACGCCGGTAACAACAATGGAATCTCCCACCTCAATACCTTTTGTTATCTCCACGGTATTGGCTTCCCTCACCCCCGTTTCTACATTTACAAAACTGGCTTTGCCATTTTTTACCAATACTACCTGGTTATTTTTATCATCGGGAATCATGCAGTTGGTGGGCACTTTCACAGATGCCCTGCTCTTGCCGGCATCAATATATACTTTTACAAATGCACCCGGGTTGGAATTTCCACCCTGTAATACTGATCTTACTTTTAAATTTCGTGTATCCGTGTTGGCTCCAGGCTCTACAGCAACGATCAAAGCCTTTGCCCTTTCTTTTGTTGTAGCATCCAGTTCTACATCTACCAATGCACCCGTTTTGATGATATTGCCATACATATCCGGTAAGGTAAAATCCACTTTCACCTGGTTGGTTTGTTGTAAAGTAGCGATCACCGTTGAAGGTGTAACAAACGCCCCCGGACTTACCTGCCTCAATCCGCCTACACCACTGAAAGGCGCCCTGATCACCGTTTTATCGATTAACGTTTGCGTATAAGCGATATCTGCTTTATAACTGTTTACCTGGTTTACCACCGCATCATAATCTGCCTGGTTAATACCGTTGATGGCCAGCAAGGGTTCGTAACGTTCAATTGTTTTTTGCGCCAGTTGTAACTGCACTCTTGTTTTAGCAATTTGTGCCCTCAGATCTGCATCATTAACTCTTGCAATGACAGTGCCCTGGGCAATAGGTTTTCCTTCTGCAAAATTTAAATAGGTTAACCGTCCACTCACTTCGGGATGCAGTTCCACAAATTCTTTTGCTATTACAGTGCCATTGGCTTCAACGATATTGGTAATAGGTTGCGTTTGTGCAATAATCACATCCACTATCACCGGTGGCGTAGCTTTTGGAGCGACTTTACTGTCGTCCTTTTTTCCCTTACAGGCAACAAACAGGATGGAAATAAAAATTACCTTAAAAAAAATGGTAGCTGGTTTATTAATACATTGCATTATAAAACTTTAAAGAATAAAAGTGGCTTCAAATATAAGTAGTTTTCCGGCTAATGGATGATGCCATTTGTACAAGCGGCAGTTATCCAATAGTTAATTATTATTTAGCAATTGATATGCCGTTAAACAATAACTGTCCTTATTAAAATCATATTAAAAGCCGCTTAAACAGGTATTAAAATAAACCGTTTATGATTTTTCCTTTTCTTTGCTTAAATTTTAAACAATGACACCACTTGTAGGAATAATAATGGGCAGCGAAAGTGACCTGGATATTATGAAAGGCGCCGCAGAAATGTTACGCCAGTTTGAAGTAGAACCAGAGTTGACCATCGTATCGGCGCATCGCACGCCCGAACGTTTACGTGAATATGCCAGCAAAGCAAAAGAACGCGGCATTAAAGTAATTATTTGCGGAGCCGGTGGTGCAGCACATTTACCGGGTATGGTAGCAGCCAATACTATTTTACCGGTGATTGGTGTTCCGGTAAAATCGAGCAACAGCATTGATGGATGGGATTCTGTATTATCTATTTTACAAATGCCTTATGGTGTACCGGTAGCTACCGTTGCACTGAATGGTGCAAAAAATGCGGGCATTTTAGCTGCGCAGATATTAGCTTTGCATGATACTTCTATCGCCGGAAAATTAGCCGCCTATAAAGAATACCAGGATGATATCGTAATGGAAAGCGTGAAGAATGTAAAGAACATGGGATTCAGAAATGAATTTGACAGGTAGAGAAGAAGGTTTAGGAGTGTAGAAATGTTTGGTGTTTAAGCTGTTTAAAATTAGATCATAGTCATCTTTTAATGTATGTATTTTAACCGGTATAATAGCCGGAATATACCCTTCTGCTCTTACTCTTGCCAACAGTACAGTTAAAAACTGAATTCATTTGAAAAGGATCAGGCAAATTTATGCTTCTATCACCAGCTTGCTGCGCACCAGGCTAAGCAGGATACAATATATAATGCTGGTAGCAACACTGGTAGGATTTGTTTCAGGACTAATCGCAGTATTATTAAAATCGCTCGTGCATTTTCTACAGCACCTGGCAGCGCATATCCCTCTATCAAAGTTTGCTTATTTATTATTCCCGGTTGCAGGTTTATTATTAACTGTATTCATTGTAAATTATTTTTTAGGCGGGCAAATTGAAAAAGGCATTGCCATGGTATTAAAGGCCATTGCACGCAAAGCCTCGTTCATTCCATTAAAACATACCTACGTTCATGTGCTTACCAGTTCTATAACGGTGGGCCTTGGGGGCTCTGTTGGACTGGAAGCCCCCATTGTAGCTACCGGCTCGGCAGTTGGATCCAACCTCTCCCGCATCAGTGATCTTAATTACCAGGAAAGAACTTTACTGATAGCCTGTGGTGCAGCAGCCGGCATTGCGGCCGTTTTTAATGCACCCATTGCAGGGGTGATTTTTGCTATCGAAATATTATTGGCAGAAACCATTGTAAGTTATTTTATTCCACTGATTATTTCTTCTGTTGCCGGTGTGTTGTGTTCTAAAATTATACTGGCCGAAGATTCCTTATTCAATTTTGTATTACAGCAAAGCTTCGATTATAAAAATGTTCCTTTTTATATTTTATTGGGTGTACTTACCGGAATTGTTTCATTGTATTATGCCTATATGTTTAAAAAAACAGAACATAAAATTCACCAATGGAAGGCTAACAGCTATATCAAAGCCATCGTTGGCGGGTTATGTTTACTGGCTATTTATTTTGTATTGCCCCCTTTATTTGGAGAAGGGTACAACAGTGTAAAAAATGTTGCCGATGGTACGCTTAACAGTTTTGCCGATAATACCACTTTATTGTCCAGGCTGGGTAATCATTGGGGCATTATTGTTTTTACTGCATTGATCTTTTTATTAAAGCCGGTTGCAGCGGGCATTACCATCGGCAGCGGCGGTAACGGCGGAAATTTTGCGCCCTCCTTATTCAGCGGTGCCTACTTGGGTTTCTTCTTTTCCAGGCTGATCAATAGTTTACCCTGGTTTAAAATTCCCGAAGGAAATTTTAGCCTTGTAGGCATGGCTGGTATGTTAAGCGGGGTAATGTATTGCCCTTTAACTGCCATATTTTTAATTGCAGAGATTACCAATGGTTATGAATTATTCATCCCATTAATGATCGTGTCTTCCATTTCTTTTTTCATGGTAAAAAGTTACCAGCCCTTTTCCATGGATACCAAACAACTGGCACTGGACAACCAGATCTTCACACAAAAAAAAGAAAAGAACATTCTTACTTCTATAAAGCTGGAAGATATATTACAGGATACTTATGAAAGTATTGGCATGGATAAAAAATTAGGTACCCTTGTGGAAATGATCAAAAAAAGTGAAAAAAATATTTTTGCTGTTACTGATAAAAAAGAACGATTTGCCGGTATCATCGAACTGAATGACATTAAACAAAAACTTTTTCAACCGGAACTGTTTGATGTAGTAAGCGTGAAAACAATCATGAAAAAACCTGCGGCTATTTTAACGCAGGACCAGGATATGCATTCAGTAATGGAAAAATTTGATATTACCCAAAGCTGGTATTTACCGGTACTGAATGATCAGAGAAAATTCATTGGTTTCATTTCCAAGACCAAACTCTTCAATAAGTACCGCGAGATTTTAGCATCGCAGGGCGACCTGTATGAAACAGAATAAGGGTCTCCTCTTCTACAGCTTTTTTTTAAAATCCTGTTTGCGCTTTTACCTACTTTAACTCATCGGTATGAAAAAACGTAAAGCAACAATAATGGAGAGAAAATATTATGCTTGTTCCAGCACAACAAATTCCTGCTCCAGGGCCAGTGAGTTTTCGTAAATGGATTGTATAAATCCATCGCCCCATTTGGCATAAAACAACAGCAGGTTTTCTACACGTTCCTGTAAATTATTATTGGGGAATAAAACTGTTCTTAGTTTATGCAACTGTCGTTGTTCCGCTTCAAATTTTTTCTTTTCTGCCCGCAGCATTTTCTTTTCCAGCGCAGCAATCTTTTGCAGGGCTTTTGCCTGTAATGCTTCAGTATGATTGGCTAATGTTACATCTACCGCACCTGAGATCGTTTTTAATTTTTGATAAATCTCTTTCAATGCCTGCTGTTCTTTTTCCAATCCCAGTTGCAACTGGCTTTCCCTTTTTACCAATCCATTAATCAGATCTTGTTCTGTTTTAAAAAGATCCGCAATGGAAAATTTTAATTTGCTGATCTTTTTCGCTTCTTCCCTTTCAGTGATCATAAAAGAATTACGCACTACCAATACAGGATAAGGAACATGCACTGCTTCAAACACTTTTTTTAATTCCAGCCAATAGGCAATCTCGCCGCCGCCGCCAATGAAAGCAATGTTGGGCAATATCGTTTCCTGGAAAACAGGACGCAAGATCACGTTGGCACTGAATCTTTCAGGATGCTGATGCAATTCTTCAATGATTTCTTCCTTTGTAAAAACAAGTGTAGTATCATGTACTTTGTACTTTGTACTCTCCATCTCTATCCTGTCTCTCCGGTTATCCTTCAAATAAAATAAATTCAATTCCCTTCCGCTCGCCTGCACTTTATATTCACCGGGAAAGGAACTAACAGTAAGCCCTACCTGTTCGTGAGAAAATGCTTCATGCAATTCTTTTTCCACCACAGGGATAAATAATCTTTTAAGATCTGCGTTATCAGGCAAGATTACTAATACACCGTATTCCCCAAAAAGATGGTTGACCATTTTAAACGTAGCCTGTTCGATGGTAATGTCGTCCTGGTAACAATCCTTCATCAATTGAATAATAGCATCGCCAAAAGGATGCACCAATACCTGGCCTGCAATGGTATCAATTAATTGTATCAATGCTTTATCCACTTTCATCCTTCCCACTGCGCCGGTTTGGTCTGTTTGCCATTGCTGTTTTTGGCCATTGATAAAAATATGTCCCAGCTCATCCAGATCAGCATCTTCGCTACCCATATAATAAACAGGTACAAAATTATTTTCAGGCGATACATTTTTACATGCAGCAGCCAGTTTTACGGCATGCAAAATCTTGTAGATAAAATACAAGGGTCCGGTAAAAATATTGGGTTGATGCGCCGTGGTTATGGTAAATGTATTTGGAGAAAGTAGTGCGTTGATATTATTTTTTACTGCTTCGGTAGTGTCAACGGCGGCGTATTGTTTTGTCAATACCTCTACCAACGCTTGCCTGTTGCTATTATATTTTTTTCTTGATGCAATGGCTTTTTTTATTCCCTCTGTTGTTGGTGCAAAAGAATAAAATGGTTGCAGTTGTTGCGCCTGGCTGATATAATCTGTAACGAGCCTGCTATAAAACCCGGTTGACTGGTAAGGCAGTTTCAGGGAAGAAAAATTCATTTCAATATTAAATTATTTTGTTAATGCCATTCTATTCAACCACCTCAGCTTCTATATCATAATCGTAAGCCTTTGTTATTTTCGCGTTTACGAATTCGCCAATAACCAATTTCTTTTTACTTTCGATGATCACTTCGTTATCCACTTCCACGCTGTCAAATTCGGTACGGCCCAAATATCTCCCTGCTTCTTTTTTATCAATGATCACTTTTAATACCTGTCCTACTTTTTCCTGGTTTTTCTCCAGTGAAATTTCCTGCTGCACTTCCATTATTTCCTGCGCCCTTTCTTCTTTTTCTTCTGCCGGTACATCATCTGCTAAATCATGTGCACTGGTGCCTTCTTCATGGCTGTAAGTAAATATTCCCACACGATCGAAACGCATTTTCTGCAAAAAGGTTTTCAATTCTTCCACATCATCCCTTGTTTCGCCGGGAAAGCCGGCTATCAATGTGGTGCGCAAACAAATACCGGGTATCTTATTTCTGATTTGCCCCACAAGGTCTTCCATTTCTTCCCTTGTGATCTGCCGCTTCATGGCTTTTAACATATTATTGGCAGCGTGTTGCAATGGCATGTCGATATAATTACAAATATTTTCCCGCTCCTTTATCGCATCAATTATTTCCATTGGAAATTTTGAAGGATAAGCATAATGCAAACGGATCCATTCCAAACCTTTTACGTCTGCCAATGCATGTAGTAACTTAGGCAGTTCTCTTTTTTTATAAATATCCAGGCCATAATAAGTCAGTTCCTGTGCGATCAGCATCACTTCTTTCACACCGCGATCTACCAAACGTTTGGCTTCATCTACCAATGATTCAATAGGGCGGCTCACATGTTGTCCTCTCATTAAAGGTATGGCGCAAAAAGAACAAGTACGATTACAGCCTTCACTTATCTTCATGTAGGCGTAATGTTGAGGTGTGTACAGCAAACGTTCACCTATCAGGTCTGCTTTATAATCTGCATTGAATGTTTTAAGCATGCCCTGCAGTTCCATCGTTCCAAAATAAGCATCTACTTCCGGTATCTCTTCTTCAAGGTTATTTTTATAGCGTTCGCTCAAGCATCCGGTAACATATACTTTATCCAGTTTACCCCTTCTTTTCAATTCCACCTGGTCTAAAATGGTATTGATGCTTTCTTCCTTTGCTTTTTCAATAAAGCCACAGGTATTTACTATTACAATATTGTGATCTCTCTTCGCATTTTCATGTACCACGTCAATATCATTGGCAATCAGTTGACCGCTAAGCACTTCGCTATCCACCATGTTCTTACTGCAGCCCAGTGTAATAATGTTTACTTTATCCTTTTTTAATGTTTTTGTCTTCATAATAATAAGGCGCAAAGGTAAGCCTTTAATAAAACAGTTTTTATACCTAAATTTAAAAAAAGCGCTTCAAACTGTGATTTTAACAGCATTGCTACGAATAATAAATAAAGAAATTATTCAAAAAAATTAATGGCACCCAACAACCAGGCGGAAACATTTTTATTACTAATAGAAGATAACCGGGGAATTATATTCAAGGTCTGCAACGTGTATTGCAAAAATAAACATGACCGGGAGGATCTTCAGCAGGAGATCATCTACCAGCTTTGGCGATCATACCCCAACTATAAAACGGAATATAAGTTTACTACCTGGATGTACAGGGTAGCATTAAATATTGCTATTTCATTTTACAGGAAGCACAAAAGCTCCGGTGATATCATATTGCTTTCTGATGAACATGAAGCAGCAGTGGAAGAGGATAATAGTATAATGGAAAGGGAAAGAAACATCAACCTGCTTTACCGGTTTATTGATGCCTTAAAGGAACTGGATAAAGCCCTGATGCTACTTTACCTGGAAGAAAAAAGTTACAGTGAAATTGCTGAAGTATTGGGTATTTCAGAAACAAATGTAGCTACCAAAATAAGTCGTATCAAAGAGAAATTAAAACAACAATCTACCACACTACAATAATTAATTATGGAAGACATTACTTTAAAAGAATTGTGGAAAGCACAGGATATAAAACTGGAAAAATCACTGCAACTAAATTTGCACTTACTGAATACTTTACAAAAAGATAAGGCAAAATCAAAATTAAACAAGCTGGCAAATTTTAAATTGTTTGCTGTTGCTTTGGGAATTATATGGTGCGCTTTTTTAGGCCTGCTGATTTATGGCAATTATTTCAAAAACATGTATTTTGAAATATCCCTCGTTATTATCCTGCTGTTTAATATTTATGCCTGCATTTCCAATATCAAACAGATTATTTTTATTAAAAAACTTGACTATAGTGATACCATTATTGGTACGCAGAAAAAGCTCGCCGCGTTGCAGGTATCCACAATAAATATCACCCGGATTTTACTATTGCAATTGCCATTTTACAGTACCTGGTTTTATACGCACCAACTGGTAATGCATGATACCCGTTTTCAACTCATTGCATTTAGCTGCACATTGGTGCTGGTACTGGTAGCCATTTGGTTGTACAGGAATGTGAGTTTTAAGAACATGCATAAAAAATGGTTACGTGTGTTTATGAACATGGGGCCAGAGTATAAATCGATTACCGAAGCGAGGGATTTTTTATCCGAAATAGAAGCGTTCCAGGCAGCCTGATTGCCTGGAAATTCCGCAAAAAAGCTGCTCATTACAATTGCTGTTACCATTCATCCTCTAAAAAGTCTAACTCATGAAGTATTGTTAAACTTTTTAACCGTTTATAAGGTAAATTTGCGCCGAAATATTAAAGTATATCACCATGAAACAAAAATTACTGCTTTTAGCAGCCGTAGCGCTGCTATTTGCCTTCCAGGTAAAGGCTCAAACTCCTTCAAAGATCACCGGCCAGGTAAAAGATGCAACGGGTAAAGCTGTTGTTGCTGCTACCGTAATGCTGCACAATGCCAAAGACTCATCTTTGGCAAAAACTGCCATTACCAATACTGCCGGTGTTTTTGAGATCCCTGCTGCAAAGCCGGGTTCCTATTTTATAACCGTTACCGCAACCGGGATGACCAAAAAGGCTTCTGCCCTGATCGAGGTTAAGGAAAATGAAACCGCAACCGTAGCTCCCATTACTTTAAGCCCGGCAACCCAAAGTTTGCAGGAAGTAACCGTAACCAGCAAAAAACCAATGGTGGAAGTTCGTGCGGATAAAACGATTTTAAATGTAGAAGGCACCATTAATGCTGTGGGCAATGATGCATTGGAATTGTTGCGCAAATCCCCGGGTGTAATGGTAGACAAGGACGATAACTTAAGCCTTGCCGGTAAAAATGGTGTGCAGGTATACATTGATGGTAAACCCAGCCCCCTTACCGGTGCTGACCTGGCCAACTATTTAAAGTCGATGCAATCTTCACAGATAGAATCGATCGAATTAATTACCAATCCTTCTGCAAAATATGAAGCTGCAGGTAATGCCGGTATCATCAATATCAAGCTGAAGAAAAACAAAAGCTTTGGTACCAACGGATCCGTAAATGCGGGATATGCCATCGGTACTTATGCAAAATACAATGGCGGTTTATCATTGAACAACCGTAATAAAAGGGCAAACGTTTTTGGTAATTACAATTACAACCAGGGACTTAACGAAAATAATTTCAATTTACACCGTGTGCTGAACCTGGCAACAGGTGATACTATTTTTGATCAGAATAACCGTATGCTGATGCGCAATAAATTCAGCCACAATTATAAAGTAGGCGCTGATTTTTTCATCAATGCAAAAAGTACTATTGGTGTGGTAATTAACGGTAATTCTTCAAAGAGCGCCATGCAAACCAGCGGACCAATGAAGATCATCTATGCACCAACAATGACTACCAACAGGATATTATACGCTAACAATGACAATGATATGAAGCGTGATAATGTGAATGCCAATCTTAACTATCGTTATGTAGGCACAAAGGGTAAAGAACTGAATATAGATGCCGATTATGGTTTCTTTAATTTACGTAGCAATCAATACCAGCCTAACCGTTACTACGATGGTACCGGTACAATAAACCTCAATAATAATATTTACCGGATGATTGCTCCTACTGACATTGATATTTATTCAGTTAAAGCAGATTACGAACAGGAATTTAAAAAAGGCAAATTGGGTTTTGGCGGTAAGATAGGATATGTAACCACTGATAATAATTTTAACCGTTTTGATGTAAATGATGTAACCGGTGTAGAAACAAAAGATAAGGACAAGAGCAACCGTTTTGAATACAGGGAAAATATCAATGCCGGTTACGTAAATTATAACAGGGCCTTCAAAGGCTTTATGGTACAGGCCGGGTTAAGGGTAGAGAACACCCATTCAAAAGGGCAATCTACCGGGTTGAAATATAATTCAGTAACTCACGTGTATGATAATTACGACTCTACCATCGATCGTAACTATACAGATCTTTTTCCAAGTGCTGCCATTACGTTCAACAAGAACCCAATGAGCCAGTTTGGTATTACTTATAGCCGCAGGATAGACAGGCCGGCTTACCAGGATCTGAATCCGTTTGAATTTAAATTAAACGATTACTCTTACATGAAAGGTAACACCAAGCTAAAACCTCAATATACCAACAGCTTTGGATTAACGCATACCTACAAATACAAACTCAATACGCAGTTAAATTACAGCCATGTAAAAGATATTTTTACACAGCTGCCGGATACTACCGAAAAATCAAAAGCCTTTCTGTCTAAAACAAACCTGGCTACACAGGATATCGTTAGCTTAAATATCAGTTATCCTTTCCAGTACAAATGGTATAGTTTTTTTGCGAATGTAAATTCTTATTACTCTAAGTATAAAGCAAACTATGGCGAAGCCAGCCGTAATATCGATATTGATGTAGTGGCAGTAAGTTATTTTATGCAGAACAGTTTTAAATTAGGTAAAGGATATACTGCAGAATTAAGTGGATTTTACAATTCTCCTACAGTATGGCAGGGTGCATTTAAAAGCAAGGCCATGTATAGTATAGATGGAGGTGTTCAAAAAACACTTTTCAAAGGAAAAGGCACTGTAAAAGCTTCGGTAAGTGATATTTTCAGGACCATGCGTTTTAAAGGAACCGCAGATTTTGCCGGGCAGCAAACTACCGCAAGCGGACGCTGGGAAAGCCGACAGTTTAAATTGAACTTCAATTACCGTTTTGGTAACAGCCAGGTAAAAGCAGCACGCCAGCGTAAAGCAGCTATTGAAGAAGAAAATAAACGTACGCAAAGCAGCGGCGGTATTGGAGGAAATTAATCCCTGTCGTTTTAGCAATAAAAGAAGCCGCTTTGTATAAAGCGGCTTCTTTTATTATGCTGTTTATTTTTATTACACCACAACAATTTCATTAAGGTTAAAAAAGAAAGTGGCATTCTCTACCAATACGGCTTCTTTTTCCCTTCGGGTAACCAGCCCTTTTGTTGCGGCGGTTGTCCATAACCGTTTCATCGATCGTATTTCTGCAGCTATGCCAAGTAAATCGCAGTTGGCTACCAGGGGTACAATATTTTTCATTTCTCTTCTTCTTTCGCCGGTTAAACCTGCGCCACGATTATATACAATGGATAATAAAGCTGCCTGCGCGTCGGGTGGCAATAATGCAATGCCGGGATAAATAGATTTGGTTGATTTTGCATAGGCCGGCATAGAGTGTACAAAAAATACTTCTTTTGCAGCATCAAATGGAACAGAAACCGATTTGACCCCTCCAACATTATTGGCCAATGCATCTTTTGCTGCCAGCCCTTTTAATCCGGCCACCGATTGTAATTTTGCAACAGCTGTAGCAGGTAAAAATGCCGACCAGTCAGCCGCAATGCCTGCTGCCGTTTCGTATCCCAGGTCGTACCCAATACCAATAGTAACGCCACTTTCGCTTTGTGGCCAGATAGGATTTTTATATTTTAGGTTATATGCAGCTTCGCCGGATACTTCGCTTTGCACAATAAGATCCAGTCCTTTTTTAGAAACGATCATGGAAGCGCCGGGTGGTAGTGCGGGCAGAGAATTACTTACAAAAAATTCCAGTCTTGTAGTGGTATTGATACCAAAGATGCCGTCTACCTGTTTGCCGGTAAATCCTAACTTTTTTTGAATGGCTTCCTTTTTTGTTTGCTGGCTGTTATCTGCCGGTAACAATTCCATTACAGTAACCAGTTTGTCGATTGTGATCACATCATATTCGCCACTGGCCGTTACTTTAATTGCTTTTTGGATGGCTTTAATACGTGGACTGAGATCTGTTGGCATAATATGTTATTTATTTCGTTATAAATTTAACTTTCTGATTTTTCCAATTTTGCCAATTCGGATTTTATTTCTTCGTAGGTGTACAGAGTACCTATGTATTTATATTTGCCATAATCACCAGGTAGTGTATTAAGGTTAATTTCCAGTTTCGTTTTTCCTTCGTTTAATGCAACACCAACAGTAAATGCTTCGTAAGAGCTAAAACTATATTCTACTTTATTATTTACAGATGGAACTCTTACTATTATATTGGGGTAATATGAATCATGCATAAAGAAGTAAACATCCCCATTGATTGTATCTGCTGATCCGGCAACTGGTTCTACGGTTAATGTTACATCATAATAATCAGGTTCATCAGGCTTTTGAATTATAGCTGCTTTTACTTCGTATCCTCCAGCCACAGCATTCCCACCCCAACGATTTTGCTGGCAATCATCCAGTATAGTTACAGGGGCTGGTTGAGCAGTTGCCAGCACTCTTTTTATTTCTTCAGTTGCATTTGTAGTTTCAGCATTTTGAATTCTGGTTTTTTGTTTTTTAAATTCACTATCCCTTTCTTGCCATAATTTTAATAGCGCTGCTTTTTCCTGGGCGGCAAATTTATCATCTACCTGAGTTTTCACCTGGTTCTTTACTTCGCTTTTTACTTCGTTTTTTAGTATGTCGCCAATCACTTTGTCCAAGCGAATTAATATTTCATAAAAATATATTCTTGACCATAAGTATACAGCAAAAAAACCGCATATTGTAAAAAACAGCATTAGTGCGCCCGCATAAGGGTAAGATAAATTTGTACTGAAATAATCAGCAAAGCCACGAGAGGCCTGCCGGGTAAGCGTGTCAAACCGTTTTTCAATTTCAGGCAGTTGAGTTAAGCTAACGCCCACTATTATTTTTGTAAGCCAATCTGATATTTCTTCAAGGTTGGTATTATTTCCATAACTTCTTTCAGTTGTTGTAGTTGTTGTAGTTCCGGCTACGGCTGCTGCTGATACAGCTTCTGTGGTTGCAGCAGGAGGGGTTACTATAGTTGTAGAAGGCGCGGCATTTTTACTTTGAAGACTACGAGGTATACCAAATAAAAAGCCGAGAAAGCCACCACAAACAGCGGCCGCCAGCGCAATTATTAACGAAAACCCAAGCACCGGCCAAAAGGAACTTAACATTGTTTTTTTTGCAAAACAGGAGAAAATACTTATGGTAAGTATACCCAAAACGCCAACCATCATCATAACAAGAAGTATCTGAAAACCGCCATTTTTTGGGTAACTATCTGTTTTATTTTCGGTATGGGCGTTTGAAGTAGCTTCTTTTTTATAGACTACAAATCCAAATAAAGTAATTTTTTTCATACCTTTTATTTATGTTAAGAAAAATGATTGGTCCGATTGATTATTAAACCTCATCTAATCTCTAAAAAAGGGCCGGCGGATACAACCGTAAAAACACCCTTATACATAAACGTATTTTCACCTACCGTGTGGCAACTGTTTAATAGTTGAAAAAAAATAAAGGGAAAAAATCAAGACATTCTGCATATGAATAATCATACCACAAACGCAATACGTTAGGGATAATAGCAGAAGTCTAAAATATATGTAAACTATATTTTTATACCAGGGGATTGAACAATCCGTCAACGAATAATTGTTTGTCGAAAACCAACAAGTCTTCTGCCTTTTCACCCACCCCAATAAATTTCACGGGTATTTTAAACTGGCTGGCAATTGCTAATACAACGCCGCCTTTTGCGGTGCCATCTAATTTGGTAATGGTTAATGCGGTTACATCTGTAGCGGCTGTAAAATGTTTGGCCTGTTCTAATGCATTTTGCCCGGTGCTGCCGTCTAATACAAGCATTACTTCGTGCGGTGCTTCCGGTATTACTTTCTGGATCACTTTTTTAATCTTGGATAATTCGTCCATCAAATGGATCTTATTATGCAAACGCCCGGCAGTATCAATGATGATCACGTCTACATTTTTAGCTACACCACTTTTCACCGTATCAAAAGCTACAGATGCCGGATCGCTGCCCATTTCTTTTTTTACGATATCTACTTTGGTCCTTTCGCTCCAGATGGTGAGCTGGTCCACTGCTGCCGCCCTGAACGTATCCGCAGCGCCCAGTAATACTGATTTGCCTGCTTTGGAAAAATTATGGGCCAGTTTACCGATTGTAGTGGTTTTGCCTACGCCATTTACACCAACTACCAAAATTACATGAGGTTTATGGCTGGGAGGTAATTCATAGTCTTCGTAATTGGTATCCTGTGGTGCAGTAACTAAAATATTCTGTATCTCCTGTTTAAGTATGCCGTTCAACTCGGAGGTATTAAGGTACTTATCTTTAGCTACCCTTTTTTCTATCTGTTCAATGATCTTTACCGTAGTTTCAATACCCACATCTGCACTTACGAGTGCATCTTCCAGGTTATCCAGCACTTCTGTATCTACGGTGCTTTTTCCTGCAATGGCCTTGGTGATCTTACTGAAAAATCCTTCACGGGTTTTTTGTAATCCCTGTTCTAAACTTTCCTGCTGTTGTTTTTTTCCAAAGAGTTTATCAAAAAGTCCCATACTGTAAAAGATTAGTTGTTATTCGTTGTAAATTTAAAGCTTTTAAATTAAGCCTTTGGCTTAATTGGGTTTAGCCACAGATTGCGCAGATTACGCAAATTGTTTTCTCTTTTTTTTGTGCAATCTGTGTAATCTGTGGCCGGGTTTCATAAATAAAGAAAGCCTCCCGGTAATGGGGAAGCTTTATATAATATTTTTTACACAGGAAAATCTTAGTTAGCTAAGAATTCCTTGATCTTATCTTTATGAACAATCTGCTCTTTAAAAGTATAAGCACCGGTTTTAGGACTGCGAACTGTACGGATCACTTTGGTCCAGTTTTTCGCATCTGCTGCGGCCTTGGTATCTTTAATTTTCGAGTTCTTTGAAGCTGCTTTTGCCATTGTAGTATGTTTATTGGTTAACTGGTTAACTCGTATAAAACTAATTAACTAATTAACGGATTAACTAATTAACTTTTTATTATTTAATTTCTTTATGAACAGTCACTTTCTTTAAGATAGGATTGAATTTTTTCAATTCCATTCTTTCAGGTGTGTTCTTTTTGTTTTTGGTGGTAATGTAACGGCTTGTACCCGGTTGACCACTTGTTTTATGCTCGGTACATTCTAAAATAACCTGTACCCTGTTGCCTTTCTTTGCCATTGCTTTATTGTTTATTGGTTAACTGGTTAATTCGTTTATTGATATTAACCCATTAACAGGTTGATGTTTTTAGATTTTTTCTCCTGCCGCACGCAATCCTTTCACTACACTCATCAAACCATTTTTATTGATGGTTCTGATCGCTTCGGAAGATACTTTTAAAACAACCCATTTATCTTCTTCTGCAAGAAAATAACGCTTGGTTTGCAGGTTAGGTAAAAACCTGCGTTTTGTTTTAATATTCGAGTGAGAAACCTTATTTCCGGTGATCGGCTTCTTTCCTGTAACCTGACATACTCTGGCCATTGTACTAATTTTTTGGACGGCGAAGGTAAGACTAAAAATGGATTTCTGACACTTAAATTGGATTAATTTTTCATTTTTACCCGAAAAATACCCACATCAACGTCAAAACTGTTAATAATCTAACCTAAAGCCATGCCGGCAAAGATAGGTTTTACTTCATTCCGGACCGTAACGCTATTGATTTTCAACACAGTTAGACGTTATTACCAGCATTACGCGGTCGCCGCAGGCACAGTCTTACAAAAAAGCAGCTTCCAACCCTCTCCCACTATTGTATTAAACATTTGCCCCGGTAGCAAAAGGTTTCATTTTTTTACTTTGATAGTATACCCTGCACATTTGTAAAATAACGGCCAGTAATATCAATCCAACGCCAATATAAAACTGGTTATTCAGCGATTCGTTTTCTTTAAAAAATATAAAGGCCATAATGATACCATACACCGGTTCTAAATTATAGGTAAGGTTGGCAGTAAAGGCGGATATCTTTTTAAGCGCATTCAATTGCAGGTCGAAGCTGAGCACGGTACAAAACCAGGCCAGCACCAGCAGCCATACCCAATCGGTAGCCGTGGGCAAATAATAAACCGCAGGAAATTGTACCAGGTACAATGGGACTAAAAAGGTTAGGGCGATAAATCCGCCGCCCAATTCATATACGGTTACGGTTTCGGGGGTAAATCTTTTAAGGAATTCTTTATTGAAGATCGGGAACAGGGCACTGCCCAGTGCGCATATGATTCCAAATGCAATACCCAGTTTATATTGAGGGTGAAAATCGAAAATGATATAGATACCGAGTATGGCCAGCAATCCTAATAATACTTCTACCAAAACAAATCGTTTTCTCAGGATCAGCGGTTCCAGCAAGGAAGTAAAAAAACCGGTTGCACTAAAGCAAACCAACGCTACGGATACATTGGCATATTTTACACTGCCGTAAAAACTTACCCAATGTATGGCCACAATGGTACCCACGCCTAAAAATTTCAACGCATCTTTTATATTGATCTTTACCAGTTTCTTTTTAAAATAAAGTAAGCTGATCAATGTAACCACCGTTATTAAAAGACGGTACCAAACCAGCAGGCCTTCGTTAAGGGTAATTAATTTACCGAGTATAGCAGTAAAGCCGGCTAAAAAAACAGCGATATGTAATTGAACCAGGGCTTTTTTCATTTGCAGCAAAGATAATAGTAAGAAGTAGCAAGTATCAGGAACAAGTACCAGGTAGCAGGTATTAAGTATCAGCGCAAAAAAAACCATAAATAATGCTTAACGGCAAAACTCTAACCTTTAAACATATTATATTTGCCAACTTATAACCAATAACTATATGAGTTTTAAACGTATTAACAACATTACCGGGTGGCTGATCTGCATCATTGCATGTTCTGTGTATATCATGACGATGGAAGCAACCGGGAGTCTTTGGGATTGTGGTGAGTTTGCATCCAGTGCCTATAAGTTACAGATCCCGCATCCGCCAGGAGCGCCTTTATTTGCATTGATCGGCCGTTTATTTATGGCTCCTTTTGATCCGCAGCACGCTGCCACAGGTATTAACCTGATGAGCGCATTAGCCAGCGGTTTCACTATCTTATTCTTATTCTGGAGTATTACCCATTTTGCCCGTAAAATAGTTACCAAAAACGGGGCTGAGCTCAGCAATGAAAAAATATTTGGCGTAATGGCTGCAGGTGTGGTGGGCGCTTTGGCGTATACCTTCTCTGATTCATTCTGGTACAGCGCTGTGGAAGGTGAAGTGTATGCCATGTCTTCTTTCTTTACGGCCATCGTTTTCTGGGCCATGTTGAAATGGGAACAAAACGTGGATGATGAAGAATTGCAGGGTATCCGTGGCCATTTTACCAGGGCTGACCGCTGGATCATCCTTATATTCTTCCTGATAGGATTATCTATTGGTGTGCATTTATTAAATATCCTTACCATTCCTTCTGTTGTAATGATCTATTATTACAAACGTTATAAAGTAACCAACTGGGGGGTATTCGCTGCTTTTGCTATTGGCTGTATCGTTACCGGTCTTGTACAAAAAGCGGTGATCCAATGGACCATTAAAGGAGCGGGTAATTTTGATATTCTTTTTGTGAACAGTTTTGGAATGCCTTATTTCTCTGGCTTCTCTTTCTTCTTTATCCTGATTGGATTTTTAATATTTATTGGTTTACGCATTGCCGGCAAAAAGAACTGGAATTTCTTAAAACTGGGATTGTGGAGTTTTGCGTTTACCGTATTAGGCTGTTTTTCTTCTTACTTTACAACGATGGTACGCAGCAGTGCCGATCCATCGGTAGATATGTATAATGTAGATAACCCTGTAACCCTGGTAGGTTATTTAAGCCGTGAGCAATATGGCGACTGGCCTATTTTATATGGACAGGATTTTACCGCACAGCCTGTTGATACCAAAATAACAGAGACCTACATTAAAAGCAATGGCAAATATGAAAAGAATGGCCGCAAAGTAGAATATGTATATGCACCTGAAGACATGCATTTTTTACCACGCATGTGGGATCAAAGCAACGACCAGTTCCATGCTGATTATTATGCCAACTGGATTGGCCTCGACAGGGATCCTAAAACAGGCGGCTTTGCAAAAGACAATTCCGGGAATTATTTAAGAGATGGTGCTCCCGCCAAACCTACCATGGGAGAAAATATAAGCTATGCATTCGGCTACCAGCTGGGCTGGATGTACTTCCGTTATTTTATGTGGAATTTTTCGGGAAAACAAAATGATCTGCAGGGCGTGTATACCGGGAATGTGCGTGATGGTAACTGGAAAACAGGTATTGGATTTTTAGATACCCCAAGATTAGGCGACCAAAGCACTTTACCCGACAGTTTAAAAAACAATAAAGCCAATAACAGCCTTTTTATGCTGCCGCTGATACTGGGCATATTAGGATTGGTGTACCAGGTTAAAAAAGATAAACGTGATGGTTTTGTGGTGGGACTGCTTTTCTTATTAACCGGTGCCGCTATTGTATTTTACCTTAACCAGGCGGGTAACCAGCCCCGCGAAAGGGATTATGCATTTGTAGGTTCCTTTTATGCATTTGCAATCTGGATCGGCCTGGGTGTATTGTATGTAAAAGAGTTGTTTGGCAAATTTATAAAGAACACTGCCGTGGCAGGTTATGTGGCAGGCGGACTTTGCCTCTTAGCTGTACCAGTATTAATGGCCAACCAGGAATGGGACGACCATGACCGCAGCCATAAAACCATGGCAAGAGACCTGGCCATTGATTACCTGGAAAGTTGTGCCCCTAATGCTATTGTGGTCTCTTTTGGTGATAACGACACCTACCCTTTATGGTATGCGCAGGAAGTGGAAGGCATCAGGAAAGACATCCGTGTGATCAATAACAGCCTTTTAGGTACTGATTGGTATATTAATGAATTACGGTATAAAGTAAACGCAAGCGATCCGATTGATCCGATATGGACGGCTGCACAGATAGAAGGTTCCAACAGGGATATTATATACTATGCGCCTAAACCTGGTATCGATCCCAACAAGCCAATGGACCTGTACACGATGATGAAAGATTATGCAGGAAGTGATGATCCTTCAAAAATGGAACAGGGCAGAGATGGCACTTTATTGAATGTGTACCCGTCGAAGAAAGTAACGATACCTGTTGACATTAACCTGGTAAAACAAAATGGTACCGTAAATACAACAGATAGTGTACTATCGGAAGTGAATTTTGAGATCCCTAAAAATGCCATCTTTAAAAACGATGCCGCTATTCTGAATATCATTGCCGCCAACAAATGGAAAAGACCAATCTATTTCACCTCCCCGCAAGCCGGAGATATTGGTATAGATAATTATATCCGCCAGGATGGTCTTACCTATCGTTTTGTACCGGTGTTGAACAGCCCGGTAAATAACGATTGGGCCTATGATAAGATGATGAACAAATTTAAATTCGGCAATGCCAATGTGATGGGCGTATATTTTGACGAAGAGAACCGCAGGCATTTAAATAGCATCCGCCTGGCTTATGCGCAAACCGCGATGAGCCTTGCAGAAGCAGGTAAAAAAGAAGAAGCTAAAAAAATGCTGAATAAATGCGACCAGATGATGCTGCAGGAAAATTTCCCTTATGGCATGGTGAGCAGGGGCCAGCAACACAACCAGTTTTCAATTATCATGTTGCAGGCTGCTTACAGGGCCGGTGATACTGCCCTGGCAGATAAAATAAACAAGAGCGTGAAAAAAGACCTGGAGCAGCAGATGAATTACTTCAATAATTTATCCGACAGCAAACAGGATATCATGGGCTCGGAAATACAGACGGTACAACGTTGGTTAATGGCATTGCAACAACTGGAAGGACAGTTTAAAAATCCAGTGCCGCCGGTACCTTCAGAAATTCCCGGTACTTCGCTTAAAGTAGCACCCCCTGTTAATTCAGGAACTACAAAACCTGATACACAAAAAAACAAAACACCGTAACTAAATAAAAGGTCCCCCGCACAACGGGGGATTTTTATTTAACAAATGAACAAAACAGTTCACTCAATTGTTTCGTAATTTAGTATACAGTTCTTTCCATGAACCATGAACCATGAACCATGAACCATGAACCATGAACCATGAACCATGAACCATGAACCATGAACCATGAACCATGAACCATGAACCATGAACCATGAACCATGAACCATTGAACTTTCAACCTTCAACTTTTAATTTTAACCTATGTTAGGCTACAACTTTTCCAAATACGATCCCAACGAAGAAGGCAAATCTCCCTTTGATAAATTGCTGGATCTTTTTTTACAATTGCTCACTTTCACCAACGGGGATTTTAATGAGGCCATGCAATGGATGAATGAGCTGGATAAAGAATATAAATTAACCAATAACGAATATGGTATCGGCGATTTTGTAGATGACCTTAAGGAGAAAGGATACATTGATGAGCAAAAAGAAAATGGTGAAATAAAGATCACGTCAAAAACGGAGCAGGGTATACGCAAAAAGAGCCTGGAAGAAATTTTCGGCAAACTCAAGAAAACAAAGCAAGGCAATCACAATACTTTTAAACCCGGTGGTGGTGATGAAATAAACCCGGAGACCAGGCCTTTCCAGTTTGGAGATACGATGGAGCAAATCGACTTTACCAGTTCTATACGCAATGCACAGATCAATCATGGTATCGATAGTTTTAAAATGCATGAAGATGACCTGGAAATAAGAGAGACGGATTTTAAATCGCAGACCTCTACTGTATTGATGATCGACATCTCCCACTCTATGATCCTATACGGCGAAGACAGGATCACTCCGGCAAAAAAAGTAGCGATGGCATTGAGCGAACTGATCAAAACAAAATATCCTAAAGATACTTTGGACATTGTAGTATTTGGTAATGATGCCTGGCCTATTGAAATAAAAGACCTGCCTTATTTACAGGTTGGTCCTTACCATACCAATACCGTTGCTGGTTTGGAATTGGCGATGGATATCTTACGCAGGCGGAGAAATCCCAACAAACAGATCTTTATGATCACCGATGGTAAGCCTACCTGTTTAAAAGTAGGTGCCCGGTATTATAAAAACAGCTGGGGTGTTGACCGTAAGATTTTAAACCGTTGTATGAGCCTGGCTACGCAATGCAAAAAATTAAAGATCCCCATCACCACATTTATGATAGCCACCGATCCTTACCTGCAAAAATTCGTACAGGAATTTACTGAGTGCAATAATGGTAAGGCCTTCTTTGCAGGATTGGATAAACTGGGTTCATTTATATTTAAAGATTTTGAAAGCGGGAAGAGAAAAACAGTGTATTAAAGTTTCATTGAAGATTATTTTTTTGCCTTCAACACAAACAGTAGTCATAAAGATTATTTCTCAAAAATATTTTAAAGATTATTAAAATGAGTAAAAAAACAATTCTATTATTATCCTTTACCCTTGCTTTAGCGGCAATTTTGATTGTGAAAGAAATTGTATACTCAACAACAATATCAAAAGAAAAAGCAAACAAAATAATATTACCGGAAAGTTCAACTTTTTCTGAACCGAAACCTGAAAAAGCTGCAGAAATAAAAGTAAAACAGGAAGCGTTGGTTACTTTTATTTTATCGGCAAACGACATAGTTTATTATTACCCAGGCGAATTTAAAGGCCAGCTGAACAAAACTGATATTAGTAAAGTAGGTAGTGTGATAAGAAAATATCATGCCCAAATCAATGAGCAGGATTTAATGTTCCTGATCAAAGTTGAGCAAAGCTCTTCATTCAAAAATGCAATTGATATATTGGATCAAATGCAATTGAATAAAATTCCGGCAGGTCATTATGCAGAAGTAGACTTAAATGATCGGGAAATAGATAGTATAAATAATTTTAAAGAATAATAAATGAATAGTAAAGCAACAACACTCGGCGAATTAAAGAAAAGCGGCTATGTTTCAAGAAGTATTAAACAAGAGATCCGTGACAACCTTATTGTAAAGATCAAAGCCAAAGAAAATCCTTTCCCCGGTATTTTAGGATACGAAGATTCTGTGATACCTGATACCGAAAGAGCATTATTATCAAAACATAATATTTTGTTTTTAGGTTTACGTGGTCAGGCCAAAACACGTATGGCCAGGCAGATGATCGACCTGCTGGATGAGTATATTCCCATAGTGGCGGGCAGCGAGATCAATGATGATCCGTTAAACCCCATGAGCCGGTACGCTATAGATCTGATTGAAGAAAAAGGAGATAATACGCCCATCGCATGGCTGCACAAAACATTGCGCTATGGCGAAAAATTAGCTACACCTGATGTAAGTGTGGCCGATCTTATTGGCGATATCGATCCTATAAAAGCAGCCAATTTGAAATTGAGTTTTGCTGATGAACGGGTATTACATTATGGCATTATCCCAAGAAGTAACAGGAGCATTTTTGTAATTAATGAATTGCCCGATCTGCAGGCGAGGATACAGGTATCGCTGTTTAACATTTTAGAAGAAGGTGATCTGCAGATACGTGGTTTTAAACTGCGTTTACCCCTGGATGTGTTATTTGTATTTACTGCCAACCCGGAAGATTATACCAACAGGGGAAGTATTGTAACGCCATTAAAAGACCGTATCGAAAGCCAGATACTCACCCACTATCCAAAAAGTATTGAAACCTCTCTGGCCATTACCGAACAGGAAGCTGCCATCAGTGAAGAACAAAGTGCAAGGGTAAAAGTAAGCGACCTGGTGAAACGATTGATAGAACAGGTGGCGTTTGAAGCAAGGGGCAGTGAACTGGTAGATAAAAAAAGTGGCGTGAGTGCACGCTTAACTATAAGCGCATACGAAAATGCAGTGAGTGCAGCCGAAAGAAGGGCCATTATCAATAATGAAAAAGAAACACAGGTGTGGCTAAGTGACCTTGTTGGTATCATTCCTTCTATCACCGGTAAAATAGAACTGGTGTATGAAGGCGAGCAGGAAGGCCCGTACCAGGTAGCTTTTAATTTACTGGAAAGATCTATACGCACTCAATTTGGTTTATACTTTCCTAATCCTGATGCTTTAAAGAAGAAAAGAGGAAAGGAAGCTACTCCGGAAGATAATCCTTACAAAGCCATCACGCGGTGGTTTGACGCGGGCAACAGCCTCAATAATTTTTTTGAAACAAAAGATGAGGACAAAGTGCAGCTGTTGTATAAAGTTGATGGACTGCATGCATTGGTAAAAAAATATTTTAAAGCGGCCAATGATAAAGAAAATGCGCTACTGATGGAATTTGTATTGCATGGTCTTGCTGCGCATTCTCTCATCAGCAAAAAAGTACTGGAAGGTAAAATTGAATTTAAAGACCTCATGGGCAGCATGCTCAATATTGGCAGCCAGCATTTTAGTGAAGATGATTTTAATGAAGATGATTTTAATTAATTGCGGCAGCTGCAATTAATTATTCCCCATTATTGATTTATTGGTAAAAATTCCTAATTTAAAGCATGAAAAAAATTTACTTCCTGCTTACAGGAATTTTTATTGTCTTTACTGTTGATGCACAATTACAGGTGGTGGATTCTTTTAAGGCACAACTGGCAAGGGCCAGTACTCCTCAGCAAAAGTTAGAAGTGCTGGGTTATTTAAGCCGTACTTTAATGAATACCGATCTTACAGAGTCGGATAAATACGGCATGCAAATGATTGCTGTTGCTGAACAATCGAGAGACCGCAAACTGATGGTAAAAGCGCTGCTTACTAACGGTGAGCGGTATTCTTACCTGGCAGGAAGAAAAGATAATATTGACAAAGCTATCGGCTATTATAACCAGGCATTGGAACTGGCCCGTAAAAATAAACTGGACGAACAGATGGTAAGTGCTTACCTCTGTTTATCAGAAGTGACGCGGTTTATACCAGATGCAGATAAATCCCTTAATTATTGTAACCAGGCTTTTTCTTATACAGGCCTAATTAAAAACGATAGTTTATCGGCAAGGGTTAACCTGGAATATGGTTCCATTTATTTATTGAGGAACGAAAAAATATTGGCCCTTAAAAATTTCATGGCCGCTATCAGGATCGCTGAAGACCTAAAGAACAACTCTTTGCTGCGGCAGGGATATACCAAACTGTCTTCTTTTTACGCATTGATAGAAGACCACGATAAGGCAATTGATTACCAGGTAATGGGATTACAGAGACTGGAGTTCATAAAAAGCGGGCAAACCCCTTACGCCAAAATACAGGATTTAACACGTATCGGCGATTTATATGCGGCAAAGAAAAGTTATGATATGGCCAATTCGTATTATGAACGTGCCCTGGCACTTGCCGACTCATTAAAATACGAACCCATAAAAGCAATGGTTTACCGCAGCATGGTAAATAATTATATTGCCGCTGATCAACCGCAAAAAGCCTTGAATTATTTTAATGAGCATCCCCAGTTAAAACAATTTTTACAAACGGTAAACTTTGGTCACTTCGTGGATCAGTCCTATGGCTATATCCATATCAAATTAGGCAATTACGATTCCGCAAAATATTATTACAATAAAGTGGCTACCTTTTTTGAACAGGGCGGTGTAAGCAGTGGCAACCAGTTCGGGTACACTTACCAGCTGGGTTTGCTGTATAAAAAGACCGGGGAATACGATAAGTCGCTGGAGTATTTACTTAAGGCAAAACAAATGGCAGATGGTATTGGTGAATTGGAAACTATGCGTTTTGTTGCAAGAGAGCTGGACAGTTTATATCAAATAAAAAATGATTACAAGCAGGCTTCTTTTTATGCCAGTCTCGATTATAAATATAAAGACAGCCTTGATAAACTAGGAAAGGAAAAAGACCTGTTGCAAATTGAAGTAGCGGATGAACAACAACGCCAGGAAAGAATTGCCAAAGAAGCACTGGAAAAAAAACGTAAGCGGGATAACATACAATATATGCTGATCATTATTGGTATTACCAGTCTTTTTATCGTAATGGTAATGATGGGTATGTTTAAAGTATCTGCCACCACTATTAAGATGATCGGCTTCTTTACCTTCCTGATGTTTTTTGAATTTATATTCCTGGTATTTAAAAAGAATATTTACAGTTTTACCAATGGCGAACCATGGAAAGACCTTGCTTTTATGATTGTGCTGGCAGCCATACTGTTGCCATTGCATCATTGGCTGGAACACAAAGTGATCCATTACCTTACTTCACATAACCGGCTAACGGCTTCGGGTAAGGGATTAAAGGACCGGTTACTAAGAAGGAAACCCGTAATTGTAAATGAAGAAGCAGAACACAGTTAGATCAAAACACTTAAGAAAACATAAATGCCGCAACCACATTGCGGCATTTATAATTAAAAGACCTGTTATCAAATAATATTCACTTCCCTTTCCATTTGCACTCCAAATTTTTCTTTCACGCTGACGATGATCTTTTCGCTCAATGAATAAATTTCATCGCCTTTTGCATTACCATAATTTACCAATACCAGCGCTTGTTTTGTATGACAGCCCGCATCACCATCACGGTATCCTTTCCACCCGCATTGCTCAATTAACCAGCCTGCTGCCAATTTTACTTTTTCATTCGGTAATTCATAACCAACCATACCCGGATACACATGTTTTAAATCAGAAAAATGTGCTGCTCCAATCTCCGGGTTTTTAAAAAAACTGCCAGCATTACCAATTACATCTGGATCGGGTAATTTAGAAGAACGGATATTGATCACTGCATCCGAAATGGCTTTAATACTGAGTTGCTGTACGCCCATTTTTTCCAGTTCCTGCTCTATAGCTCCGTAAGAAGTATTGAAGACCGGCTTTTTATGCAGTTTAAAAACCACCTCAGTAATTACAAACTGGTTTTTGAACTGTTTTTTAAATACACTTTCGCGGTAACCAAAAGCGCAGTCATCAAGGCTGAAACTGACCATTCTTTTTTCTTCCAGGTGAAAGGCCTGTAAAGAATGAAAGACATCTTTTATCTCTACCCCGTAAGCACCAATGTTCTGCATCGGGCTGGCGCCAACGTTACCAGGTATCAATGACAGATTTTCTACTCCGGCAAAATTATTTTTTATGCAATGTAATACAAACTGGTGCCAGTTCTCCCCTGCTCCTGTTTTTATATATACGTGATCGTCATCTTCATTAACTATTGTAATCCCTTTAATCTCGTTCTTTAAAACGATACCGTCAACATCTTTTGTAAACAACATATTGCTTCCTCCGCCCAATATTAAAACAGGACTTTGTTTTTTTTGTGCTGCAGCCATCACCTCATCGTATTGCAAGAACTGCTCCAATGTATCAACAGCATTAAATGAAGCAAAATATTTAGCGGTTACATCTATACCGAATGTATTGTATTTTTTAAGTGATATGTTGGATTGTATGTGCATTATCAATTATCCATTATAAAATTATCCATTATTAATTGCTATCCACATCAACAGTTACTGTAACTGCCTTATAATTTTTCTCCCCGCTCAACAGGTTAATATGGTTACGGATCACTTTTTTATATGTCATGCTCATACCATATTCTTTCGGTAACTTAATTAATATTTCCATCAGGTACTGGTTGCGGATGCGGTTAATCACTGGCGCTGCAGGCCCTACGATATAATTTTTAAGATCCTGCCGCAGCGATACCGCCAGTTTATCTGCCGCATTGTCAACAACAGTTTTATCCTTATGTTTTAAAGTTAATAAAACAATACGACTGTAAGGCGGGTAAAAAAATGCCGCCCGGTTTACGATCTCATTTTCATATAATCCTTTATAATCGTGTAGTTGTACCAGTTGTAAAACGGGGTGTTTAACATTGCTTGCCTGGATGATCACTTTGCCCTGCGCATTTTTTCGTCCGGCCCTTCCACTCACCTGTTCCATCAATTGAAAAGCCCGTTCATTCACCCTGAAATCGGCGAAGCTTAATAAACCGTCTGCATCTAAAATGCCCACCAGGCTTACTTTATCAAAGTCCAGGCCTTTAACCACCATTTGTGTACCCACTAAAATATCAAAACGGTGCTGTTCAAATAATTGTATTAAGGTATCATGTGCTTTTTTCCCTCGTACACTATCCACATCCATTCTTGCAATCTTATGTTTGGGAAAATCTTCTTCCAGTTGCTCTTCAATTTTTTCTGTACCAAAGTTTTTTTCCAGCCAATTAGTATTTCCGCAGGCCGGACAGGTTATTAATTTTGGATACTGGCTGGCGCAATAATGACAATGTAATTTATTGCTGTACTTGTGTAGCGTTAACGATACCGCACAATGTTCGCACTGCGGGATAAATCCACAGCTGCCACAAATCAAATAAGGATTATATCCCCTGCGGTTTTGAAATAAGATCACCTGCCCGTCTGCATCCAATGCCTGCTGCATGGCTTCTTTTAATTGCGGACTGATCATCACCTTACCTTTCTGTGCTACCTGCCTGGTATTAACAATTTCAATAGCCGGTAAATTAATACCACCGAATCTTTCATTCAATTCTACCAATGCATATTTATCATTCGTAGCGTTATAATAACTTTCTATAGATGGTGTAGCACTACCGAGTAAAACCTGTGCATTAAAAAGACCGGCATAATAAATAGCCGCATCTCTTGCATTATACCGTGGAGAGGGATCCTGCTGTTTATAAGACGCATCATGTTCTTCATCTACAATAATCAATCCCAGTTCTTTAAAAGGTAAGAACAAGGCACTTCTTGCACCTAATACCATTTTCACTTCGCCGGTCCTTATCTTATTCCACAATTCTATTCGTTCGTTATCATTAAATTTAGAATGATAGATTGCGATATTGCCACCAAAATGTATTTGCAGGCGGCGGATGATCTGTGCCGTTAATGCGATCTCGGGTAATAAATACAATACCTGTTTGCCGGCTTTAAAATATTGTTCCATTAATTTTACATACACCTGCGTTTTACCGCTGCCGGTAACGCCATGCAGTAAGCAAACATTTTTTGTAGCAAAACTTTTTATCACTGCATCACTGGCCTCCTGCTGTGCCGCACTGAATTCGAAATCCACTTCCACATTTTTAGGCAATGTTTTTATCCGGTCCACTGCCCGGCGCTCTATCCATAAAATATTTTTATCTACCAGGCCTTTTAATTGAGCGGAGCTGGCACCGGATTTTTTCAACAATGCTGTTTGCAAAACATCTCCGTCCTGCTTTTCCAGGTGCAGGTAAGCCAGCAACAATTCCATTTGTTTGGGTGCCCCCTTCCAGTCGTTGAGCTTTTTACTTAATTCTTCCTCGTTATTGAAAGCGGGGTTCAGCAAGACGTAATTTTCTTTTTTGGCTTTGTATTTTTCATCCAGGCTTTCCCAAACGATGCATACTTTTTTTTCAATCAATCTTTTAATTACCGGATATACATGATTGATATCAAGTATCTGCTGTACTTCAGAGAGGCGCAATTCTTTTTTGAGTAACAAGGCTTCAGCCACTACAAACTCTTCGTCGTCCAGGTGAGAAAAATCATCACCAGCTTCTTCATTGAATAACAAAATGGTTTCACTGCTTAATTTAAAATGAGCGGGCAATGCTGCAGCCATTACTTCTCCTTCGCTGCACATATAATATTGTGCCATCCATTGCCATAGTTGTAATTGCTGGGGATATAAAATGGCTTCGTCATCCAATACATTGAGCAGCGGCTTGGTTTGATAGGCCGGTTCCTTATCAATAATAGTTTTAACAACCCCGGCGTATTTTTTATTTTTCAATTCCGCTTCTGCCCTGCAGCCTGGTTTTACTTTATCTACCAATTCTACCGGTATGGCATAGGTATAGGTTTGTGGTAATGCCAATGGCAGGATCACTTCGGCCCAAAGCCCGGAAGAGGGTTGATTAAATAATATGTTATCGCTTCCTGCCAATTTCAATTACTAATATAAATATAACTTGTACGCCTTTAAAATCCATGAACCATGAACTATGAACTTTCAACCTTCTTAATCCAACTCGCCTTATACGTCACTAACCTTTCTTCCATTATTTTATACACTTTCTCTTTTAACCATTTAACATCGCTGGTAGTTAACCCTTCAACGGGTATTGGCTCCAGGTAAACAATTCTTGATCTGCCGGGAGTAAAGGAAAACAATGAATTATAATTATTACGGTCGTAGGCATCTAAAAACAAAATAGGTTTGATAGGTGTTTGTGTTTCAATAGCCACCCTGAAAGCGCCATCATAAAATTCTTTCAGTGGTTGATGGGTCATATTAAAAGTACCTTCAGGAAAAAGTATGATCGAGATCCCTTTCCTGATCACACTTTTTAACTGCAATACACTTTTAGCCCGGGCATTGGCATTACTCCTGTCTACCAATACCACGGCATTCCGATACAAAAAACCAAAGATGGGTACTTTAGCCAGTTCTGCCTTTCCCAGCACCCGGAATGGCTGTTTACGTACCGCTTTAAACAATAGGGGAATATCGATGTAAGAAATATGATTAAAAACAAATACGTATTGTTTTTTGCGATCGATATTGCTTTCATATATATATTGCTGCCGGATGCCGAGCATGAACAGGAATACATCTGCCCATATATGACAAAGGCCATAGATAAAATTTCCCCCTTTAGTTTTGCCAAACAATGAGGCAATGATCACGATCGGGAAGATGAGCAATAAAAAGGCCGTAAATACAAGGATGGCATAAATACTGAAAATGAACCTGGCCAGCTGCAAAAATAGCTTCATATAACAAGCGAAGATAGGCAGTTTACAGGGGTATTAAGATCCTTTGCCACTGGTTTTCAGCTGATAAGCATAGGTTATGCCCATAAATATGGTAAAAGTGGATATATTTTCCCCTTTACCTGTAAAATTTCCAGTTAAAACCCTTACCTTTGCCGTCCTAAATTTGGGATATTTATGTTAGCAGTAGTAAAAATAGCAGGTCAGCAATTTAAAGTTAAAGCAGGCGACAGCTTATATGTGCCTCATATTGCAGGTAAAACCGGAGACCAGGTTGAATTTGCAGATGTATTAATGACTGAAAGCGATGGTAATGTTGCTTCAGGTACATCAGTAAAAGCTGTAGTTAAAGCTGAAATTATCAGCGATCTTATTAAAGGTGATAAAGTGATCGCTTTTAAAATGAAAAGAAGAAAAGGTTTCCGTAAAAAGCACGGTCACCGTACACAGTACACGCATATTAAAGTAACAGCAATAGCTTAATTAAAAAGTTGCAGGTACAAAGTTATTGGTACACAGTAAAACTGTGCTACACTAAACTTAAAACTTAAAACTTAAAACTCAAAACTTATCAAACATGGCACATAAAAAAGGTGAAGGTTCCGTAAAGAACGGAAGAGATTCACACAGCAAAAGATTAGGAGTAAAAATTTACGGTGGTCAACCTGTATTGTCAGGAAATATCATCATCCGTCAACGCGGTACAGTTTATCATCCGGGTAAAAATGTTGGTGTTGGAAGAGACTTTACCATCTTCGCATTAACTGATGGATTAGTTGAATTCAGAAAAAGTAAAGGTGATAAAAATATAGTTTCTGTTAATGCCGTTGAGCCAACCGCTTAAAAAATTTTTAATTTTTTTTGTTAGTTAAAGAAATATTTCTATTTTTAAGTATTATTTACTAACCAATTAAATTTAAAAAAATGGCAACAAAGAAAAAAGCTGCAAAAAAAGCTGCTCCTAAAAAAGCTGCAAAAAAAGCTGCTCCTAAAAAAGCTGCAAAGAAAGCCGCTCCTAAAAAAGCTGCAAAAAAAGCTGCTAAGAAAAAGTAAGCTTTGCTTTTTAAAGCAAAAAAATACGGAAGCCCTGGTAATTTTACCGGGGCTTTTCTTTTGTAACCCTTGCTGGTAGCGGGTTACAGCCGATACTATTTTACGCCGGTTTTGAGTTTGTCTTAAGCAGTGCATTTTTTATTTGTTGATCTTTCTAAAAAATATTTTTTCCCACTCATTACCTTACTACTGATTTTTATTTTTATTTTATCGCACGCATTCAAAAAAATGTATTGATTTTTTATACAAAAAACACTTTCATTTTCATCATTTTTGAAAAAACTACCGCTCCCCTATTTTTGATTTTATTACTTTTGAAACATGGATAATTACCAAATAGCCGAAAATTTTTCTCTTTTAAGCAAATTAATGGACATTCATGGAGAAAATAGTTTTAAGGCAAAAACCTATGCAATTGCAGCTTATCATGTTGAAAATTTACCCGAACAATTAAGCAGCACGCCACTTGAAAAAATAAATACATTAAAGGGCATCGGTGACTCCACTGCAAAAAAAATTATAGAATTATTGCAGACCGGTGAATTAAAAGTATTGCAGGAAATAATCGCCAAAACACCCACCGGTGTAATTGAATTACTGAATATAAAAGGCATCGGGCCAAAAAAAATTCATACGATATGGAAAGAAATGGAAATAGAAAGTATTGGTGAATTATTATACGCCTGCCAGGAAAACCGTTTAAAATTATATAAAGGCTTTGGTGAAAAAACACAACAGAATATCATCGACACCATTGAATATTATTTACACAACCAGGGCAGTTATTTATATCCCCAGGTAGAAGCAGTAGCTCCACAGATCATTGCTTACCTGGAAAAATTATTTTCCCCCGAAAATGTGGCTATAACCGGTGCCTTTAAAAGGCAGGTAGAAATAATTGACGAACTTGAATTTGTTGTGAACAGTACCAATGAATTGATCAAACCTAAATTCATCAGCGCCAACCCGCCCGAATTACTGGAAGAAACCCCGGATAGCCTGCAATATAAATTGTTAAACGGACTTCGATTGAGGCTATATACCGGTACCGGTAATTTTCAACAGCGGGTATTTGCCAAAACCGGCAGTGCCGACTTTACTGCGGCTTTTGATCAGCAATTTCCTTCACTTGACTATAGTTCAATTACAGGCACAGACGATAGTGTATTGTTTACCGAAGCAAAGCTCAGCTACATTCCTGCTTATTTAAGAGAAACCGCAGCTATAATTGAAAAAGCAAAAGCAGCAAAAATACCCGATGTAATACAACCGGGCGATATTAAAGGTATCATCCATAGCCATAGCAACTGGAGTGATGGCAGTTATACCGTTGAAGAAATGGCTAAGGCGGCAAAAGAAAAAGGTTTTGACTATTTAGTGATCAGTGACCATAGTAAAAGTGCGTTTTATGCACAGGGCTTAACAGAAGAAAGAATTGCTGCACAACAACAATATGTAAACGAATTAAATGACAAGATCAGCGGCTTCAAAATTTTTAAAAGTATTGAATGTGATATTTTAAATGATGGCAACCTGGATTATACCAATACCATATTATCCACTTTCGACCTGGTGATCATTTCGGTGCACAGCAATTTAAAGATGAGTGAAGAAAAAGCCATGCTGCGTTTATTGAAAGCGATTGAAAATCCTTACACAACCATTCTGGGGCATATGACCGGCAGGTTATTGTTAAGCCGCAAAGGGTATCCTGTAGATCATAAGAAGATCATTGATGCCTGCGCTGCCAATCATGTAGCCATTGAACTGAATGCACATCCAAGCAGGCTGGATATCGACTGGCGGCATATTGACTATGCGCTGGAGAAGAATGTATTGATCTCCATTGATCCGGATGCACATACCATTGAAGGCTTTGATGATATACGTTATGGTGTACTCGCAGCACAAAAAGCCATGGTTACCAAAGAACAGAATTTAAGTAGTTTTGGGTTGACTGCATTTGAAAACTACCTTGAAAAAGTGAGACAGCTAAAAGGTATCCATTAATCATTCTAACTAAAGCAACTGTATTACATGAAATTCAGAGACGCCCAACAAAAGGACCTGCCTGTAATTGTAGCCATATACAATTCCACCATAGAGGGCCGCATGGTAACGGCAGACGTTACACCGGTTTCTGTAGAAAGCAAACAACAATGGTTTAACGAGCACTCTTCTGATAAACATCCTTTATGGATAGTAGAAGATGAGAATGAGACCATCGTAGGTTGGGTAAGCTTCCAGGCATTTTATGGCAGGCCGGCTTATGATGCCACAGCAGAGATCAGTATTTACCTGGAACCATTGGAAAGAGGAAAAGGATATGGCAAAAAAATATTACAGTACGCCATGCAGGAAGCACCTTCTTTTGGGATCACTACTTTACTCGGTTTTATTTTTGCCCATAATGAACCCAGCCTGGAATTATTTTATAAACTCGGTTTTGAAGAATGGGGACATCTTAAAAATATTGCCAACCTCGATGGTGTAGCAAGAAGTTTAAAGATATTAGGCGTACGTTTATAAATATCTATCTGCAATTTATTGCTGATCATCATAAGAAAGATTAAACCGGTAACCAATAGAGTTACTCTCACTTCTCGTAACTGTTAAGTGAAAATAGATCAGCCTTGTAGTCGTAGGTATTTTTGCGTGCCTGGTTAATACATTTGTAATAAGATTAAAATACTGATCTCCCCAGCTTGTCAGTCTTTTAAAGTTAACGGGTGTACCAGCGTCATTCACCGTAAATGAAATTTTAAAAAAATTATCCCCCGGTTGGTAATCCCTGTAATTTCCGTTTCTTACGTCGTTATCTATCACCCTGCTAATAGCGTCATTAACATAAGACCGGAAATGATCTAAATTTAATTCTGTATTTACTTTAGGCCGCTCTATTTCCCTGCTGGTATCAACAATTTTAGAAAAAGGACATTCCGTTACCCGGAATTGCTCCAGGCTCTCAATATACGAATCTATAAAAATGTTTTTCAGGTAAGAGCGGTTAGTATATTTTTTACTTTTTTCTACCAGGCTAGTGTACTGACCATGTAAAAAAACACCTTTATCAAACGTTTCGGTACAATAGGGAACAGTGCGTATATAGGATTTCCATTCGCCATCGGCCTTTCCATTTACAATCTTTCCGGATGCTATAATTCTCGTGTTGAAAAACCTGTCGCTAGCAGCAACCAGGCCGTTAAACTTACCATTGCCATCTATAACTGTATGGCCCCCCTGTTCATCGTAAAACTGTATCAAAAAAGTATCCACACTGCTGATCAACAATTCACGTTCAGGCTTCCCATCTTCATAAAAATAATTCCAGGTGCCAACAGGCAGATGATCTTTAAAATTGCCTTTGCTTTTAAGGCGCCCGTTGGAGTGAAATGTTTCAAAATATCCATTTTTTACCCCATCATAATAATACCCCTTTGCCATTATTGTATTATTGGCGTCAATGTCGATGAAAGATTTATAAAAATCACCCAGGCTATCAATTTTGGTGTACCGCCTGTTTTCCGCACAGTTTTTCCAGGTGAAATTATAGCTATCGCTAAAATACATTACTACGCTATCCTGGTCGATCACATCGTAAAATTTTACACCAGCATCCTGGCTTTTAGCAGTAAAAAAAGAAAAAATCGTAAAGCATACAATAATGCTGCGGATAAAACACAATATTTTCATGCAGGTAGCATTTATAAGGGTAAAAGGGATTCAAATATAAGGATAAGTAATCTCATATGATTATGCGAGGCTATTTTTTATCAGTTATAAAACTTCTGCGACCTATTTATTTTCTGTATTTTTATGCAGTGACAAGCAAAAAAACATACGCACATTTCTACAGGCACTCTGCCTATATTTCCATCATCATGAATGGAATGTCGCAATACTTTAAGGCGGTTTTATAAAACTGTAAACTCAGGTTTCATTAATTAAAGTATTTTTTACTCACTAAAAAATTCCCGAACAACCAGGGACTCAAGTCCTTCAGGCGTTTGGGGTACTTCATCTTATGCAAATAGCAATATTAGGTGCCGGTATGGTAGGACGTGCCATGGCAATAGATTTAGCCAGCAATTATTCAGTTACTTCTTTCGATATCAGTGAATCATCCTTGCAACTACTGCATCAAAAAGATGTAAATATCCGTACCCAACAAATGGATCTTGCTGATCATGCGAACTATAATAATCTATTACAGGATTTTGATTTTGTGATCAGTGCTGTACCAGGTTTTATGGGATACAAAACACTGGAAGCGATCATCCTTGCCAAAAAAAATGTAGTGGATATTTCATTTTTCCCCGAAGATGCCCTGCAGTTGGATGCATTGGCCAAACAACATAACGTAACCGCCATTGTGGATTGCGGCGTAGCACCAGGTATGAGTAATTTAATTTTAGGCTATCATAACCAACGCATGAAAATTGAAAGTTTTGAATGTATGGTGGGTGGATTACCGAAAAAAAGAATTACTCCTTTTGAATATAAAGCCCCCTTCTCTCCTATTGATGTATTGGAAGAATATACCAGGCCTGCACGATATGTTGAAAATGGACATATTGTTACCAAACCTGCATTGAGTGATGCGGAACTGATCGACTTTGAAAAAGCAGGTACACTCGAATCTTTTAATACGGATGGTTTGAGAAGTATTTTATTTACGATGCCGCATATTCCGAATATGAAAGAAAAAACATTGCGTTATCCCGGGCATATTCAACTGATGCAATCCCTTATCAAAGCGGGCTTTTTAAACAAAGCCCCTGTTCATTATAAAGGACAATATATCTCCCCGCTTGAATTTACTTCAGCATTATTATTTGATCAATGGAAACTGGGCGCTACGGAAGAAGAATTTACATTGATGACCATTGAAATTAAAGGCGAAGGCAAAACCATACGATATGAATTATACGATGAGTATGACAACAGCACTCAAACCAGCAGCATGAGCCGTACCACAGGCTATACCTGCACTGCCGCATTGAATATGCTTATTAAGGGCTTATTTGCTGGTAAAGGTGTTTTTCCTCCCGAACTGATAGGCAAAGAGGATAACTGCTTTAATTTTATACTCGATTATTTAAAGGACCGTCATATCCATTACAATAAAACAGTGTATTGATAACAGCTTATTTACAATCTTTTACCATTAAAAATAACTTACATCTGGTACAGTTCATTACTTTTGCGGATACTCATTTGTATAAATATGAAATATAGTTTAGCGCTGGCAGCAGTTATTTTTTTGGCCTCCTGTAATGGTGGCGATACCAAACCGGATGTTGTTGATACCAGTTTGTTACCCAACCCGGCCCCGGCGATTAGTTATAGTATTGTCAATATATTTCCCCATGATGTTACATCATACACACAGGGACTCCAGATCTATAATGGAAAATTATATGAAGGCACAGGCGATTATACCAATTCTGCTTTACAGGTAGTGGATCTTAAAACAGGCAGGATCGAAAAAAAACATAAGATAGGAAAGACAAGTACCGACAGTACTTTTGGAGAAGGGATCAATATTTTTAAAGATAAATTGTACCAGTTAACCTGGCAGGAACATATCGTTTATGTGTATGACATAAAAAATATTGATGCACCGATTAAAACTTTCAACTGGCCATACCAGGGTTGGGGCATTACCAATAACGGTACCGACCTGATCATCAGCGATGGCAGCGCTAATTTATATTTTGTAGATCCTGAGACTTTTAAAGTAAAGACCACGATTGCTGTTACAGAAGATACCAACCCCGTGCAATATTTAAATGAACTGGAGTATATTGATGGTTTCGTGTATGCCAATGTGTATCAATCCAGTTTTATTGTAAAAATTGATCCGGTAAGCGGTCATGTGACAGGTAAGATGGATTTGCAGGGGGCCATAGAAAAACATGCGCCGGGTTATACTCCCAAACCGGAAGACGAAGTACTCAATGGCATTGCTTATGATTCTGCTACAAAAAAATTATACATTACAGGTAAACGCTGGCCCAAAATGTTTGAAGTAAAACTGAATTAGCTTTTGGAGATAATATAGATCACCGAACTGCATTTATTCTTATCAGTCATGGTTTTTAGGTTAGAACGCAATCCATTCCAGAAAGCTTTTACCATATTTCCTTTACCATTCCGGTATTGTTCACTCAGCATGCTTACATAAAAGCTATCGTACCACATGGGTTTGATAGCAGTAAGTTGTAAGTTATGCATACTTAATAGCTTTTTTATTGATGCAGGAGAAAAATGGTACAAATGCCTCGGCACATCATAAGCCGCCCAGTTTTCCTGGTAAATAGTTGCATCTGTTGAAGTATAATTGGGCACCGCAATAAATATCTTTCCCTGCGGCGTAATTAAGTTAGCCAGTTGTTTAATATAGGCATGTAATTCATGTACATGTTCCAGTACATGCCACATCGTTATGGCATGATAACTGGCGGGTTTCAGTTGAAATAACTGCTCCGGCGTTTGCGGATGGATTTGATATAATTCCGCCGCTTTTGCCCTTGCAGTATCATCCGGCTCCAAACCGGTAATGCCCCAGCCTGCTGTTTTCATCGTATGCAAAAATGCACCGGTACCGCAACCAATATCAAGTAATTCGCCCTTGGTCATGCCTACCTGTTCAATGATCAGTGCTTTCTTTTTGTCCAGTGTACGCTTCCGAACCGTATGATATAAAGTGTTTACCAATCCTTTCTTTGTATCACTATGAGAAATATAATTATCAGATTGGTAATAGGGTCCTATCGCATCCTGCTCAGGCACATCCTGTGTAAACCTTACTGTACAATCGGCGCAATGCCATATCGCAAATTCCTGTTGGGAAACAGTATGATCTTTTGCAGTTAATTGCAATGCAATTTTTTGAGACGAACAAACGGGACAGTTAGAATAATGGATCATGTATGCAGTCTTTAAACAGTAACATCAGCACTATGAATGCCGGGTTTATTTTTTTTATCATTATAAAATAACAGGAGGCCAATTACCCCGGCGCTAACACAAATATCAGCTACATTAAAAATACCGGTACGGATATTACCGATCCCCAAATTCAAAAAATCAGTAACGTGACGGTCGTATAAGATCCTGTCAATAATATTTCCGATTCCTCCCGAAAATATCAATGCAATGGAAAATATTTTCATCCTGCGCAGCTGCTCAATATTTTTTACCGTATAAATAAATACGCCCATCAAAATGGCCAATGGCAACATGCTCAATAACCAAAAACTCGCCGCCTTTGGCAGGTCATCGCCCAAACTTAAAGCAGCACCGGTATTCTCCACATACAGTAACCGCACGGAATCATTTAAATAGCTGATGCCAGGTTTATCTTTCAGGTGTTGTTTAGCCAGATCTTTTGTATACCTGTCGCAGCCGATAAATGCCAGGCAGCATATACAAAACAATAGTATTTTGGTTGATCGCTTCATTTATTGAATAGGCATTGCATTGCCGCCCATAGAAAGCCGTATATCGTTATTTAAATAAAATAAAATAGTCACTAAAGCAATGACCGCAATCACAATGGCCCATATCCACCAGCGATCTTTTTTTACAGGCGTTTCTGTAAAATATTCCGTCATTATTGTATTGGTAGTTTCTTTATCCCCTACGAGTATCTGGTGTTCTGCTTCGGGATGAATGACCCTTGCCGCTTTTACAGCAGGTAAAAAAGCTGCAGGTAAAATATCCGGCCTTAAACTAATCCTTCCTTTTTCATCAGTAAAGAAATTACCTACGCCGTTCAATGCAGCCGGCTTATTGGTAATAGCCGCTGCTTTTAAACTGTTGACCAGTTGCCCTAATGCATCAATGGCCTGCAATACGGTAGCATTGGTTTTGGCTGCAATAAAATCAATCAACACCGTAGCATCTGTTTCGGTTGCATCAAAAACTACTGCAGGTGCAGGTGCTTTAATAAGACTGTTTACAAAATCTCCATCTGCATTACCGTTAATAACAGATAAAGTACCAAGGCCCGGTAAAGGACAGGTTTTGTTTTGAAAAAGATATGAAGCAATTAAATGATGCATGTAGTAATATTATACCGGTTGCAAAGGTAAGTTTTGTGGCGGAGAAGTAAAACTATGATTTGGCTGAAAAAAGCTAAAAAAAAACAGGGATGAATGATTCATCCCTGTTCGATATAATTTAAAAAAAATTAAAAACTGATCTTCAGTCCACCCAGTACATTTAAACCATACACTTCGTAATTATGCCAGCGCTGGTATTTATTATTAAAAATATTATTCACATCCAGCCATGCGCTGAAGGTTTTATTTATCTTAAATTCCATTCCTGCGCTCAGGTCGGTGCCGGCACCGAACGTCCTGGATACATTACCTTTTTCCAAATAATTTCCACCACCAAACATATAAAAATCTGCTTTCAGCAATACCTGTTTAAAGGCCCACCAGCGTAAAGAACTGTTGATTTCCATCGGTACGGTATTCCATGCTTTACCATTGGTATTAAAACCGGTGTAGCCGTTTAATGTTACCCCGGTAGTCAAGGTAAATTTATCCTGGCTGATATAACTCAGATCACCATGAATGCGCAGGTTATTGGCTTTACCTTCATATACCACTTTAAAAGCTTTACCATCTGTAGCCGTATCATTGATGAATAAAGGGAAATTGGTATAACTTAACCAACCTGCTTTGGCGCTGAAACTAAAATGTTTGCCGACCGCAGCTTTGATACCGCCATAATATTCTATCTCTTTGGTATTGGTTTGTGATGCAATAGTTTGCAAATAAGGATTGATGGCAGTAAGATTCCGGAACGTATTTTTTGTATAGTTACCGATCCAGCCAGCCTGTATTATAAATATTTTTTCTTTCAGGTGTGCTTCTGCATATACGTTGGGCAGCCATACAAATTCACCATTATTCCAGGTGGGTGTAATACCTGCATTAACAGTAAATACTTCAGAAGCATATTTTAACGAAGGTGCTACCTGGAAAACATTGTTGTTGATCTTTACATTGGCGACTAAATTTTTAGACGTATAAGAAGTGATATCCGCCTTCCCTTCTACTTTTAATGATACCGATTCGCCAAATTGTTTTACCACCGGTGCGTTTACAATGATAGAACTTTCACTTACTTTATCCTTATTGGAAAATACATTTACCTGTACGTTAGGATCGTAGCTGATCCCATATTCTCCTACACTGGTATTTCTAAAGCCGGCTTTTAAATTCACATCCATGAACTGGTTGCGGATACTGTCTTTTTTATAATTGTGCAAAGTATGATCGTAACCGTATAAATAAGTATCATATTGTTTCATACTGGCGCTTGCATAGGCTTCATTTTTCGCGGTAAAATAACTACCGGTTGCTTTAAGGTTCAGCTGCGTATAATCCTGATACTGTATCTTTCCCTTGGAAGAAATATAATCCGCATATAAATTCAACAAACTTTTTTTCCCGTCTCCAAAACTAAACCCTGCACTCACATACGGTGTTGAATAATTGCCGAAGCCCAGTTTTAAAAAATTCCGCTGGCCCAGGTAAAGGTTGGTATCCTGTTGTAAAGCCAAAGGTTTTAATGAAATGGGTTGATAAGAATAAAATAAATTCTGTGCCGGCACGGTATAATTTAATTTAGGTTTACTGGTATCTGCATTTAATTGTGATGCCGCTAAATTTATTTTTACTGCATTGCGCAATACCGGTTTGTAAGAAGACGTGATATCGATAGTAGTTCCTTTTTTAGTGGTATCCTTTTGGGCAAGGCCCGTCAAAGACAACAGGCTGCAGGCGACAAATAAAGAACTAACTTTTATATTATGCATGGAATATTTTTTATTAATGGATAGCATGGTTTGATTTTTATAAGGTGCTTTCTAAAAATTCGCGTAATTCTTGCTTTTAAATTCTTGTTATAAAATAAAATTTAATTACTGCTTACTTTACTGGATGCTTTTTCTTCTTCGGTGGCTTTGTCCAGCTTTTGCTGTGCCTCAGTTTTTAATTCCGGTATCACCGAATTTTTAGCCACACTTTCATAAGTAGCTTTTGCATTGAAATAATCTTTCTGCTCCATAAAAATATCACCCAGTAAAATATACGACCTGGTTACCCAAAAATCGTAAGAGCCGGTTTCTTTGATCACCGCCATCGCTGATTTTTCTGATGCGGCCAAATTGTTTGTAGTAAACTGGCAATGGGCGATCTCGTACCTTGCTTCTGCACCCCATGCTGATTTATTGATCGCTGCGCATGACTTAAATGACCCGATTGCCGAAACGCAATCATTGGCCAGTTGCTGCGATTTACCCAACACTAAAAATGCAATGGACCTGTCATCTGTGCTAATGCCTTTTTTAGTGAGCAATGTTTTAGCGGTTTCATTGGCGGTAGCATAATCTTTCAATAAATACTGGCATCTTACCAAACCTCTCAGTGCTTCCAGTATATTATCCTGGTTGGCTGAACCCGTTAATAAAGATTCAAAATATTTTTTTGCTTCTGCATAATTCTTCAATTCAAAATAATTAATGCGTGCAGCTTCCAGCGTTGCCTTTTCAAAATAACGGTTTAGGCCTTTTGCATTTACGTAGTTGTAACCGGTTAAGGCATTCTTAAAATCTTTGTTCTTATTGTAACATTCGCTGCGGAAATAATTTGCTTCCAGTGCAAATGATCCTTCGGGATACTGCGATAAATAATTATTGAAGCCATTGATAGCGGCATTGCAATCATTAGCATTGTATTTTAACTCTGCGGCAGTAAATGTGAGCGAATCCGCTTCGTTAACAGAAATATTCTTACCATTCCTGCGCATCAACTCCACGTACTCGTTAGGTTTGCCATCTTCTACATAAATGCTTTTGATATTACCCAGTGCATCATCCGCTTCAGGTGATTGAGGGTATTTCTGGATCAACAACTGGTAATTATCCAGCGCCTCTTTATTTTTATCGATATTATAATAACTCAATCCTAATTTCAGGTAGGCAACGGGTTTCAATCCCCCTGCATCCGGCAGTTCAAGAATTTTATTAAGATAAGGAATGGCATCGCTGAATTTTTCATCGGCCATATAAGTATTGGCAATTTCCATATTTACATCCGGTACCAGGTTGCTTTTCGGGTATTGGCGGGTAAGTGTATTTAAGGTTTTGATCTTATCTGATGAACTTTTTACTCCTGCGATCATTGCTTTTTGAAAATAGGCATAGTCACTTTGAGGTAAAGCATTATTGATCACGTTATCATACATCGCATTTGCTTTTGCAAAATCCCGGTTCATAAAATAACAATCTGCACTGCGTACATAAGCATCCTGTTCTATTGCGGGTGAAGTAACACCTGCAGTTTTGGTTACCTGTTCAAAATAAGTCAACGCCTGTTTATAATTTTCTTTTTTCATCCAGCTATACCCCAGGTTATACCGTGCAGCCTGTGGCGTAGCCTCGCCCTGCGATGGCGCACTGCTTTGCAGGTAAGCCGTGAAATATTTTATCGCCTCATCAAATTTTTCATTGCGTAAAGCAATCTCTCCCTTCCAGAAATTGGCATAAGGTAAAATGGAACCGGCATTTTGATCGGCCAGCACTTTCGTCAATAATTCATCTGCCCTTACTATTTGCTGATCATTTACATATTCTACCGACTTACCAAATAGGATACGTGGATATACTTTCTGCATGGCTGCAGTAGGTTTACCCATCGATTCATATAAGGATAAGGCATCAGAGAAATTATTGGTATTGGCCAGCAGGCCTACCAGTAATTCCTTGGCTTCTGTTTCATATTCGGAAGTCGGATAATCAGCAAGGAATTTTTTCATTTCATTTAAAGCAATATCCTGGTAGCCTAATTCATAAGAAAGTTTGGCATAGATAAAACGGGATACCTCCTGCTGTTTGGCGTTACTATTGTTGTAAGCACAATACTGAAAAGCATTTCTTGCATTGGCTTTTTGATTGGTCCTTAAATAACAATCGCCCAACAGGTACATACTGTTTTGCCCCATCGAATCTTTTTGATTACTCAATTGTTTAAACCCTGTGATGGCTTTTTGTAATTGGTTATCCTGGTAATAACAATAACTCACTTCATATATCACTTCCTTATCCACCTTTTCGCTGTTGTTCACATAATATTCCAGCAGCGGCAAGGCTTTTGCAAATTCTTTTCTTTCAAAATGCAATTGGCCCATCAGTAATTTCATTTCCTTTTCATAAAATAAATTACCACCTCTTGCCAGTACACTTTCTCCATAACGTAAGGATTCATCTTTTTTACCCTGGAAATAATAGATCTCCGCGATATAATAAGGCACTACGCCTTTGTATTCTTCTTTTGTCTCTACCAGTTTAAAAGCTTTTAATGCCTCGGCATATTGCCTGTCGTAATAACTTATAAAACCATAGTAATAGTTGGCCGGAAAATAATATTTGTTTTTAGGCAGCTGGTGAATTTCATCAAACAAAGGTTTGGCTTCTTCAAATTGTTTTAAATTAAAATAACAGTAGGCTTTTTCAAATTTTGCATCCGCAATTTCATCATTGCTTAAATTATCCAGCCCGGCCTTTTCGTAATATGTTATAGCATTGCTAAAATCATCTTTTATAAAATAAAATTTTGCCAAATGATAGCTCATCAGCTGCCTGCGGGGTTCATTGGTCACCACATCAATATATTTTTTGGCTTCCTGCTCTGCTATAGGCTGCTGTAATTTTAATTCGCAAACGGTATAAAAATAATCCACATCATCATTAAGATAAGTATGGTTGCTTGTAGTGTTTTCGGGATACTGTTGCCTGATCTCTTTCAGTAAAGGATAAGCCAGCGCAAACTGTTCCTGTACGAAGAGATCTTTTGCTTCTCTATACTTTTTTTCGGGGTTAATAATAGCATTGGTTGGTTGCGCCGTAGCGGCAAGATAAAGCCCGGCAAAAAGTACCAGGGCTGTAAGTTTTTTTTGTATCATGTTGGTTTGATTCGGGGATTTTGCCAATTGTAAAATTAACTATAATGCCAGTTATGCAAACACCGTTCCAGTTTTAGTGTGAATAAGTGGATAACTGTTGTAATCTAAACGAATGTATTTTTGTTTGGCTGTTAAGGATTTTGTAAAATTGAAAAATAAAAACCGATAACCTTTTTAAAACAAGATTAAATGAAAAAATTATTGTCTACCAAATATTCTGCGGGTGCATTCAGTACCGCAATGTTTGTATTACGTTTAGGCCTGGGAGTATTAATGCTAATGCATGGTTATGATAAGCTCATTCACTTTGGTACGTTACAGCATAAGTTTATAAACTTCATGGGTATTGGTCAAACGATGAGCCTGGCCCTTACGGTATTTGCAGAATTTTTCTGCTCGCTATTTTTGATACTGGGATTGTTTACCCGGTTAGCTACAATTCCTTTGATCATCGCTACCTGTGTAATGGTATTTAAGGTACATAAGGCTGATATGTTTGGAGAAGCCGAACACGCTGCATTATACCTGGTTGGTTATATTGTGCTGTTATTGGTTGGTCCTGGCAGGGCAAGTATTGATAGTATGACAGGGAAATAAATGGATAATGGAATAATGGATAATTTTTTAACCGTGTTATAGCCTTTTTATACCGTAAAAGTCATCCCTGCAAAACATTATCCATTATAGGAAATAAGTTTGATGATAAAACAATCCAATAATGTTTGTAACTGAAACGCAGGTACGCATTCACTACGCCCTTACCGACCAGATGGGAATGGTATACTATGGCCACTATGCCCAGTTTTACGAAATTGGCCGCACCGAAGCGATCCGGCAACTAGGCTATACCTACAAGGAAATTGAAGCATTAGGCATTATCATGCCGGTGGTAGAGATACACAGCAAATTTTTACGGCCGGCGAAATATGATGACCTTATCACCATTAAAACTACTTTGAAGGAAATGCCGCCGGCACCACACCACAAAATAGTTTTTCATGCAGAAATTTTTAATGCACAGGATAAATTATTAAATACCGGCGAAGTAACCTTGTTTTTCATTGATGCCAAAACGATGAAAAGAACAGAAATGCCGGAAGCGTTGAAGGAAAAGCTGGTACACTATTTCTGAATGGATAATTTTTTCAACCCATAATCGAATTCCTAAACCGAAAAAGCTATTATCCAAAAACATTATCCATTACAGAATTATCAATTATCCATTACTACACCCTGTGATGATCCGCTTTCCAATGCTGTATCGCCTGCTTGATTTGTTTGGAAGATAAATTTTCTGTTACCGCACGATGCGCCAGGTCGACAAATTCATTATTGGGTGCAAAACGCAGGGCAATGATCTGCGACAGCCGTAATTTACTATCCATCAGGTTACCGGTTATAGCAAAATAGCGCAGGTTTTCTTCGGCACGTATCGCCCTGTCCTGTGCCCTTAATGCAAAAAAACGGGCGTACCAAAGTACTATGCCTACCGCAATAACCAGGGAAAGCATTGCTGCAGCCTGTGTTCTGCCGCTGCCGGCAATAAGTGCTTTAATAAAATAATTTACCTGTACCACCAATGCAAAAGCAAACGCAGGGTAAGCTATAAAATGAAACAGTGGAACATACCGGGAATGATTGTTGGAATTTTGTTCTGTCATAATAAATTATTTAGAACACGAATTAAAGCTAATTACATGAATTAGCAGCAGTAACCTGCGGATTTGCTGCCTTTACTTTAGAATATCCAATACCTTCCACATTTTTTCTCTTACGGTGCCGGCGCTGCCATCAAAATTATTCACGATAAAAGAAAAAGTATATTCTTCGCCGGTTTTACTTTTTATATACCCGGTATAACTTCTTACACCGGTGATATACCCGTCTTTCATTTTAACACCATTCATCTCGGGCAGGGCATTATAAAAAGACGCAAACCATTTTTGTTGTTTTGCATATTGCATTACTGTTACCAAGGCATTGGTGGTAACGCGGTTGGCGGGAGAAAGTCCACTCCCGTCAATGATGTTTATGGAAGATGGTTCAATCCCTTTATTGCTCCAGAAATTTTTGATGATCGCAACACCTGTATCCGTGGATCCAAAATTTGTTTTCTCGTAGGCTATTGTTTTTACAAATGCTTCGCCATAGAGGTTAATACTTTTTTTGAGAAACCAATAATTGATACTGTCCAGTGGCGGAGAAAGATATTGATCCAGGATATAGTTATGTAAAGTATCTACCCGTGCTGTTGAATACCCTGCTAATTTATCTTTTGGAACAAGGTATTTTTCTTCGGTTTTTTTATAGGTTATTCCTGCCGCATCCAGGTTTCGCCGGAATTCTTTCCATAAAAAAAACGATGGATTAATGATCGCCCCGGAGATTTTAAAATTCTTTTCGCCTAATGGTATTGTTCCTTTTACCAAAGCATATTCTCCATCAGAAGGTAAATAAATATAGGCATTATCTCCACTGCCTTTTTTGCCTGTTGTTAATTCGGTGCTGAATGGCATCGCGTAATTATCGAGTTTTATACCTGTTATTTCTACATTTTTTCCAACTTCATCGCCGGCTTTTAATATTAAATCAAATTGATTTTCTCTCCAGTTCAACGCGCCTGCACCCGCTCCATAGTAATTCCCTATATCTTCCCACGACCATCCCCCAGGAATAAACTGGGCAGAAAATCTCCGGGTATCTACAATTAAATTTCCTATTGAATGTATATTTTTTTGTTGTAACACATTTAGCCATCGTTTCATCAACACTTGTTCTCCTGTATTGGAATAGCGCCAGCTTCCTAAAGTAGGATCACCATATCCAGCCAGGTATAAGTTGCCGGTTAGGCCGGAATCTTTAAGTGATCCGAAATACCGTAACTCTGTTTTATAACGGTATTCTTTTCCCAGCATTTCAAATGCACTTGCACTCGTAATCACTTTCTGGCAACTGGCCGGAGCCAAACCAATTTGTGCATTTTTATCAACAATCACCTTACCCGTTTTGCTATCTACCACGTACAAACTTAGTATCGCATGTTTGAATTGGGCATCAGTTTCAATATTTTTTATAGCTGCTTCCAGGCGGGAACTTACTGTTTGTCCAAAAGAAACAGAGGCCGCCAATAAACTAATTAACAAATAAAATGTTTTCATGTGTTGACTTATCTTGCAATAAAATTAATCTTTTTAAACAGTATAATGATACAGGCTACCATCATCACCATTGGCGATGAACTTTTAATAGGACAGGTTATTGATACCAACAGCGCCTGGATGGCGCAGGAACTCAATAAAGCCGGAATACCGGTCAAACGTCGTGTGGCCGTTGGCGATGTATGGGACGAAATATGGAATGCACTGAATGAAGAAAGTAAACAGGCCGATATTATTCTCATCACCGGCGGCCTTGGCCCCACTGCAGATGATATTACCAAACCATTGTTGTGTAAATATTTCGGCGGAAAGTTGATCGTGGATGAAGGCGCCAGGCAAAATGTGGTCAATATTTTTAGCCGCCTCAACCGCCCGATGATAGAAAGAAATTTATTACAGGCAGAAGTGCCGGATGTATGCACCGTTATTCAAAATAAACGGGGTACTGCCCCGGGAATGTGGTTTGAAAGACCTCACCCGTCCTCTCCTGAAGGAGAGGAAAAAAAAACCGTTTTTGTAAGCATGCCGGGCGTACCGCACGAAATGAAGGGCATGATGGAAGATGAGGTGATCCCTCAATTGGCTAAACAATTTAAACTGGCCAGCATTGTGCACCGCACTCTACTAACGGCCGGTGTAGGCGAAAGTTTTTTAGCTGATTTGATTCAACATTTTGAAACAGCATTACCAACTCATATCAAACTGGCCTATTTACCTAATTATGGAATGGTGCGATTACGTTTATCCAGTGCCGGTTTTGATAAAGCAGCCATTGAAAAAGAAGTGAATGAACAGTTTGAGCAGCTGCAATCGCTGGTAAAAGAATACCTGGTAACCAATATGGACGAACCAATGGAACAGGTGGTGGGTAAATTATTATTACAACAAAATAAAACCATGTGTACTGCAGAAAGCTGTACCGGTGGTTATATTGCTCACCTGCTCACTTCCATCACCGGCTCCTCTGCATTTTATGATGGCAGTGTGGTGAGTTATTCTTATGGCGCCAAAGAAGACCTGCTGGGCGTAAATCATCAAACCCTGTTAACCCACGGTGCGGTAAGTGAAGAAGTGGTAACCGAAATGGCGAAGGGTGCTTTGCGGAATATTAAATCGGATTATACCATTGCAGTAAGTGGTATCATGGGGCCTGGTGGTGGTATGCCCGAAAAACCTGTAGGAACGGTATGGGTAGCCGTAGGGAATGCCGATAAAATTGTTGCCCAAAAACTATTTTTCCGCTTCGACAGAACAAGAAATATCCAGCTCACCGCAGTAACGGCGTTGAATTTGTTGAGGAAGTTTATTGTAGAACAGGTGCATAGTTAATAGTTGCGGGTTAGCGGGTTTCGGGTTAATTTGATCGTTGTTTTAATAAAAAGAGTACAATTCACCAACGATCAAATTAACCCGCAACCCGTAACCGATTTAACCGTAACCCGCAACCATGAAAATTTTACTTACTTTTGCCTTGCCAGAACAACGATTGTTTAACACTTAAACCATTTTATGAGTGTAGTAGATTTAGTTATGCCAAAGCTTGGCGAAAGCATTATGGAAGCCACCATTTTAAAGTGGCATAAAAAACCCGGAGATAGCATCAAACAGGATGAAACAGTATTGGATATTGCTACCGATAAAGTAGATAGTGAAGTGCCTTCCACCGCCGAAGGTGTAATAGAAAGCATTTTATTCAACGAAAATGATGTGGTTCCGATAGGAACAGTGATTGCGACTATACGTGTGGGTGCCAATGCCGCTGTTGGAGCCAGCCAGCCTGCAGCGCCGGTAAGCCAGCCGCAATATGAAGAAGCCAAACTGGTGGAAGAAATTCCTTACCAGCCAACCAATAGCTTTACCCCTGCAGTAAGCAGTAACGGGCAAAGCAATGCTATAAAATTTTATTCTCCCCTGGTATTAAATATTGCACAGCAGGAAGGCATCAGTATGGCCGAGCTTGAAACCATACCGGGCACCGGCCAGGAAGGAAGGGTAAGTAAAAAAGATATTTTGGCTTATGTGGCAGCAAAAGCATCGGGCGGTACAGCAGCAGGTCAGTCTACACAAGCTGTGACTGTTTTACCTTCCAATGAGCAACGGCCAACGACCAACGAAACGCCTGCAACTATACCAGCACAACAGGCGACTCAGTTACCCTCTCAACCGGTTAACTACCCCGGCAATGTAGAGGTAATAGAAATGGACCGTATGCGTAAACTGATCGCCAAACATATGGTGGACAGTAAACATACCAGTCCGCATGTGACCAGTTTTGCAGAATGTGATGTAACCGGTTTGGTAATGTGGAGAGAAAAAGTAAAAAAGGATTTTGAAAAAAGAGAAGGAGAAAAGATCACTTTCACCCCTTTATTTATTGAAGCCATTGTAAAATGTATTAAAAAATACCCCATGCTCAGCAGCAGTGTGGATGGCGATAAAATAATTATTAAAAAAGACCTGAACATCGGCATGGCAACGGCATTACCTACCGGCAATTTAATTGTACCTGTAATTAAAAATGCAGACCAATTGAACTTAACCGGGTTGACCAAACAGGTAAATGGTTTGGCCAATGCAGCCCGTACCGGGAAATTAAAACCCGATGATACTACAGGCGGCACTTTTACTTTAACCAATGTTGGTACATTTGGCAGTATCATGGGTACACCGATCATCAACCAGCCGCAGGTAGCTATAATGGCAGTGGGTGCCATTAAAAAAAGACCGATGGTTATCGAAACGCCGCAGGGTGACAGTATCGCTATTCGTCACATGATGTATATTTCACTCAGTTACGATCATCGCATTATTGACGGGGCATTGGGCAGTACGTTTTTAAATGCGGTAAGTAAAGAGCTGGAGAATTTTGATGTGAACAGAACAATATAAAAAATAAGACTACTAAAAAAGGTTAGATGTTTCATCTAACCTTTTTTCATGTGCATACCCTATCCTCTATTTATTTTCTTCCCCTTCTGCTTTTTTAATATTGCGTCCCAATGTACCTTTCAGTCTTTTAAAAAATCCTTCTCTTTTTTTCAATGAAATAAAATCTTCATTGAATGCTTCCTGGCTTGGAATTACCGGGTCTGTCATTATGGGTTCCAGCACTTTCATGGTATCGATCAGCATAGGGATCATCGCAATATCTTTGCTCAATCTTCTATGACTGAAGCCACGTAAATTTCTTGTTTGAAAAGGATCGGATGCCAGGGCAATTGTTTTGAACCCCATTTTTTTGGCAAGGTGATAAGAGTAATAAATATTTTCCGTACTGTGTTCGGCTCTTGTTTCGTAATAGATATTTTCTTTCGGAATACCGATCGCTTCTGCATACATCGCCATGATCTTACCCTCATAATAAGGAGAATACACTGATGAACCGGAGAACATGATATTCTTTACTATGCCTTTATCATATAAAAATTTAGCCCAGTATACCCTTCCCCGCATGATCCTTCCCCATTTGCCATTTTCAAAAGGCAGGCCGGGAACTACAACAAGATCATATACCTTATCACTGGATTTGTCCAGTAATTTTTGCGCCGATTTATTGGAATAGGCGCAGGAAAAAAACAGCACGACAATCAATAAAAAAGCGGGAACAATGAAAATATTCTTTATGGAACAATACATACGTGTCATAACATTCATCCAGGTTTTATATAAATAAATCGGGGCTTTTTATAAATATTACATAATGCATGCCAATATCACTACAGCAATAACCGTCTTTTTTGAAAATTGTTTATACAGTTTTTATTTTTTCCGGGGAGAACGGCTGTTCATTTTTGTTTCCTGCCCCATTTTTCTATGCCTATAACCAGCATGATTCCTAAAGTGTAAGCCAGCAGGTCACCCCAGGCAAAAGCACTGCCAATGATGATTTTTACCCACCGGTATTGCTGCAATCCCAGTACATGTACGATATTAAAATACTGGGCGGTTTCGATGGCAAAAGAAAAAAGTAGTACCCCGATAGCAGTAGGTAAAACGGGGGTATTTAAAAAACTGCGTATAAAACAATAGATGAGTATCACCACCAGCAGATCGCCCACATAAGGACGTATGATAGCATCATCAACAAACAGGGCGATAATTATTTCCGTGATAAATAGTAAAATGCAGAGGATAAAGTAGCGGAGATTAAACCTAAGTAAAGCATGCATGATTAGTTCAGGACTAAAGTTTTATTATAAAAAATAGCTGGCTGACACAAAACAGGTATTGCAATTACCCAGAACGCAATTCGTGTAATTTAATTCGTGTTATGTTGTGAGCCAGCTATTTCAAAAAGATCAGTTACGTTTTTCGTAACCCGGTTGTTTCGGTGCCGTGTACCCTTTATTTTGTAGTGCGGCTTTTATTTCTGTAATAGCACGTTCCAATTGGGGATCAACACCCTTGCTCATTGAGCCCAGGTTTTCATCCACTGCAATATCAGGTTCTACACCATGCCCTTCTTTAAACCAGCTGCCATCAGGGTTATACATCCTGAAAGAAGGTGCAGTAATGCTTCCTCCATCCATCAGTGCAGGCATACCGCTGATACCGATCAATCCTCCCCATGTTCTTGCACCGATCAACGGCCCCAATCCCTTCTTTTTAAAATAATCCGGGAAGGCATCGCCGCCCGAACCACTCCAGCCATTGATGAGCATTACTTTCGGACCAAAATGTGCAAAAGGAGGCCATGGCCATGCAGCACCATCACGGGTAGCCCAGTACGCTAATGGGGTGCGGTTCAGCATTTCAATAAAACGATCCGGGATCTGTCCGCCGCTGTTAAAACGCTCATCTATCACCAATGCTTTTTTATCCCATTGTGCATTGAACTGGCGGGTTAACTCTTCCTGTCCATCCTGCCCGGTACTTGGTACATAAATATACCCGGCTTCGCCATTGGTGGCTTCGCTTACTCTTTTACGGTTGGCTTCTACCCACGCTAAATAACGGAGATCATATTCGTTGTCCATCGTTTGTACAATTACTGTTTTTGCACCGGTAAATGAGGGCGTAGAATTATACGTTAGCTCCACCGTTTTTTTAGCCAGCCCCTGGAAAAACGCATAGGGTTCCTGGTTAGTGCTGATAGCATTGCCATTTACAGCTAAAATATAACTACCTTCTTTAACGTCTACACCGGGTTCGTCTAATGACGACCGTGCTTTAACATCCCATGACGCACCGCGGATAATATTTTTTACTTTATAAAAATCTCCTGCGGCTTCCCAGTCAATACCAAGGTAGCCGACATTTTTATTTTTACCTCTTTCTTCATCACCGCCTCCTTTGTAAGTATGTGAGGCATTCAGTTCGCCGATCATTTCACCAATGATAAAATTCACTTCTTCTCTTGTTAAAGCGCCTTCTACCATCGCCAGGTAACGTTCCTTTACTTCTTTCCAGTTTACACCATGCATATTGGGATCATAAAAATAATCCCGTTCCATACGCCAGGCATCAGTAAAAATTTCTTTCCACTCTGCCATCGGGTCTACCTGCATTTCCATTTCATTCAGGCGGATCATCTTATCCATTTTCTGTCCTTCGTTCGGACTGATGACGCTGTAATTATTACCGCGCTGCGCCAGCAGTTTATTGGTATTGGCGCAGATGCTGTAATAATCGATATTTTCCGAAATGGTTTTTTCTTCACGTTTTTCTATATCAAAATATTTAAGCGCCGGTTTGCTGTCTTCTCCACTACCCAGGTTAGGATATTTTTGATACAGTATCTTTCCTTTCACCGAACCCAGGTTAAAATAATTTCCGGCCGGCACAGGCAGCAATACCATTCTTGATTGAATACCATCAAAATCTATTTCAACAGCATTGGAAGCCGGCTTTTTAGCTACCGTATCTTTCTTTTTTTCTGCAGGTAATTCATCCGCTTTAAAAGCTACGGTATCGTTTTTGGGATACAATAACGAACGTGTTTTTTTCTGTAAAGAGATCACGCCTATTTGTGTAGAATTGCCATAGATAAAAGAGTTATCAATATCACTGTAGTAAGGCGAGAAAGATTGATTAGTGGTAAGGTATAAATATTTCCCCTCGGTATCAAACACAACATTGCCGCTGTTATAAAAACCATCTGTAACCTGTTTCACCTTTTTATCCTGGCTGTCGTATATAAATGCTGCGTTGTGGTAATTATCCAGGTCGCGGGCATAGGCAAACCAGCGGCTATCCGGCGACCAGCTACCGGTAAATCCTTCGCAACCGCCATGCATGAAACGCAGGGCCTGGTCAATTTGCGTAGTATTACCTGTTGCTACATCATAGATTTTTATTTTCATGGCCTGGTCGATAAAAATTAATTTTTTACTGTTGGGCGACCAATACAAATTATACCCGAAGCCCGCATTAAAACCGGTTAATTTTTTAGGGGCTTCGTCTTTACCCGGCTTCGCCAGCCACAATTCATTTTCACCACTTTGATCGCTCCAGTAAGCAATACTGTTACCATCGGGTGACCATGACGGGTAGCGTTCGTTGGAACCCGGTGTATGGGTTAAATTTTTCACGTACCCATCTTCGGCTGGCAAAGAAAATATTTCACCTCTTGCTTCTACGAGTACGCGGTTTCCATCCGGACTGATGGAAGCATGTTGCACAAAATTGGCTACCGAAACAGATCTTGATTTTAAGGCAGCCTTATCCGTTATAACATTTACCGGTACCATTTTAGCCTGTTGTGTAGCAAAAGAGAACAGGTATAATTTACCCGCTTCTTCAAAAACAATATCATCGGGGCCCGCAGATGGAAAATGAATATCATACTCTTTAAAAGTAGTGAGCTGTTCATACTTTTTTGTGCTCACGGAGTAGCGCCATAAATTCATGCGTTGTTCTGCACCACGATCGGATAAAAAATAAATATGGTCGCCGTTCCACATCGGGAATTCGCTGCCGGCCATTTCGGTACCCGAAATATTCTGCGAGGTATTGGTTGCAAAATCATATAGGTGAATAGTAGCTTTCCATCCGCCACGATATCTTTTCCAGTTACGGTTGGATTGCGTGATAAAAGTTAACGCCATCTGTTTGCCATCAGGGGAATAAGTCCCCATTTCTGCGTAGGCAAAAGGTAATTTTTGTGCAGGTCCACCGGTTGCAGGTACCGTAAAGAATTGGTTGAAGCGATCCCGGCCGCTTTCCCTGCCAGAAGCAAATACCACCCGTTTGCCATCCGGCGTCCAGTCTACCACCCGGTCAGGAAAGCCATGTGCGGTTAGCCGTACCGGTATGCCGCCTTTGGCAGGAATAGCATACACATCCGCATTGCCATCATAATTGCCGGTAAATGCAATGGTATTACCATCGGGAGAAAATTTAGGAAAGATCTCCACCCCTGCCGGCGAACTTATTTTTTCGGCTGTTCCTCCCTGTTTAGGCATGATCCAGATATCATTGCCATAGGAAAAAACAATCTGTGTTTTGGATACGTCCGGGTAGCGGAACAGTCCTGCGTCGATCTGCGCTGTTGCAGTCAACGCCAAAAAAAGGGCCATGCTACAGCAACCAATTGCTTTCTTCATATCAGTTTGTTTAATAGTTTTATTTTTTGGGGGATACATAAAGGGCTGGTAAGATAGATAAAAAAGAAGATTATTCCAGTTAAAAAGAAACTAATATTTAAAGTTAACAGTCACTTCTCCATTATACCATTTACAGGGGTAGCGTCCTGCAACAACAGATAAAGTATCTTTGTAAACAACGATGGATTACATCAAGGAATATAAGAGTTTTATCAACAGCCACTACCTCAGTGAAGGCATACGCATCACTGCAGGTATTGTATTGCCGGCCCTGGTATTCAACTATTTTAATTTGATCTCCATTGGCGTAGTGGTATCTCTTGGCGCCATGAGTGTAAGCATTACCGACACCCCCGGCCCTATCCATCACCGTAAAAACGGGATGCTGGCCTGTATCATCATCAACACGGTGATGGCGTTGCTTACGGGCCTGGTAGCGTTCAACCCTTTTTTATTGGGATTGCTTATTGTGCTGGCCTGTTTTGTTTTTTCCATGATCGCTGTATTTGGCAGCCGGGCCAATTCGGTTGGCGTATCCGCCTTACTGGTAATGGTATTGAATATGAACGGGCACGAACAGGGATGGGATTTACTGTTGAATGCAGGATACATTTTTGCAGGTGCCGTTTGGTATATGTTGCTGAGTTTATTGCTCTATAGTTTCCGGCCTTATAAGTTAGCGCAGCAGGCACTGGGGGAATGCATCATGGCTACAGCGGGTTATTTACGGGTACGTGCGTCTTTTTATAGTAAAGACGTAGACTACCAAAAAACCTACCAGCAGATGATGGAGTTACAGATAACAGTACACGCAGAACAAAACCTGGTAAGGGAATTATTATTCAAAAGTCAGCATATCATCAAAGAATCCACCACTACGGGCAGAACATTACTGATGCTGTTCACCGATATTGTTGACCTGTTTGAAAGATCGATGACCAGCTACCACGATTACAAAACATTGCATGATGCTTTTGATGATGACGATATCCTGGAACAGTACCGTACCCTGATACTCGAACTGGCCAATGAACTGGACGAGATCGGCATCGCGGTAAAAAGCGGCGATCCTTCGGAAGAAACCGGTTTGCTGGCCGCACATATCAATACTACCAAAGCCTATTTCAATACGTTCAGGGATAATAAACGTACTGCAGATAATGTAGATCAGTTCATCAGCATGCGACATATACTGGACAGCATCACTGATATTGCCAGCCGTATTCATACCCTGCATTTGTATACTGCTTATGATAAAGAGCTCACGAAAAAGATTGTGCGCCCTGTTGATTACGACCAGTTCATTACACACCAGGCCATCGATTGGAAATTATTGCAGGACAACCTGTCTTTCAAATCTAATAATTTCAGGCATGCGATACGAATCAGCATTGCTACTTTATTGGGTTACATCACTTCCCTGTTTTTTCCGCTGGGGCACGGATACTGGATATTACTTACGATCATTGTTATTTTAAAACCGGCTTACAGTCTCACCAAAAAAAGAAATTATGAACGGCTTACCGGTACTATATTGGGTGCTGCTGTTGGTTTGCTGCTATTGTATTTTATAAAAGACAACCAGGTGCTTTTTGTAATCATGCTGTTTTTGATGATCGGCACTTATAGTTTGTTAAGAACAAATTATATGATCAGCGTGATCTTTATGACGCCGTATATTTTGTTGCTCTTTCATTTACTGAACCATGCCAGTTTTAAAATTATTATCATCGACAGGGTAACAGATACCGCGATAGGATCCGTGATCGCTTTTATGGCCAACCTTATTTTACTGCCCGCATGGGAACAGGAACAGGTAAGCCAGTATATGCTTGAAGCCATACAGAGCAATAAAAATTATTTTAAAGTGATCGCCAATGCCTTTACCGGTAATCCTGCTGGCAATACGGTTTTTAAACTGAGTCGCAAAAATGCTTTTGTTTCGCTGGCCAACCTATCTGATGCGTTTACACGAATGCTGGCAGAACCGAAGAGTAAACAGAAGAACAGTAAATCCCTGCACCAGTTTGTAGTATTAAATCATATGCTGACCTCGCATATTGCTACACTATCCTATTATGTACAGCCGCTCGCACAAAAACTTTCTTCACATGATTTTATCCCGCTGATCAATAACAGCATGGCGAAACTGGAAGATGCGGAAAAGATCATTAGTGACAAGAGCGGCGAACGGGTAGCCGTAGAAACCTTGTCGCATAACCCTGTTCAGCAACGGCTGCAGCAATTATTGCAAACCCGGCGGAAAGAATTACAGCAAGGCATACCCGTAAGTGAAACCCAGCAACAGCTCAGCGAATTTAAACCTGTTGCCGACCAGTTTAATTTTATAGATAATATTGCAACGGATATTAAAAAGACGGGCTTGCAGTGGATGGAAGAATAAATCAAAAAATTATCGTCTTTTCAAACAGTAACCGTGGTCGGTGAAGACACCGACCACGGTGGATAACAATTTATTGCAGTGTAGTGATTTCAACAGCACCATTACCGCCCCTGCGTCCGTATTTTTTTTCTGCTGCTGATTTACTTAAAGTAAGCAGGCTATACATTCCGGTCAGCTTGGCTTTATTCGCCGCCAATTCCTTTCCATCCAGCAAAATTAATTTTTTACTATCCCTGATGTCGACATCAGGAGCATATACTGTTACAGTACTCCTGTTGGGTATAATGGTTGCAGAAGAAGTAACCATCACCTCACCGGTGGTAGTGGTAGTAATAAGCAGCGCACCATTATTTCCTTTTGCTCCATATAAGGCGGTAGCAGCATCCGGCTTTAAAGTACGTATAACATGTACTTTTTCCTGGCCAAGGTTTTCTATTGCTGTTTTAGTGCTGATGGCACCATCGAGTACATATAGCATATTTTCCGGCAAAGGTTTTGAGGGGGCTAAAGCTCCCAGCGGTACAATTTTATTTTTCAAGAGCATACTCACAGGTTCATCATCAAACTGGCCCGGCAGGTTACCTGGTGCTGTAGGAGGTTCCGGAATTTTACCATATTTCTTTTCAAATTTTTCTTTTTCTTCAGCATTATTCAGATCATAGTTTTCCTGTTGTCCATTCTTCAACCAGATACTCGCCTTGTTATTATTAATACTTAAGCGTTTAACATTGGCCGGTAGTTTGGGAGGAGCTGGCGGCGCCGGTGGTGCTGGTGGAACTGGCGGTGCCGGCATATCTGGCATACCAGGCGCAGCCGGTGCTGCTGGAGGCAATGGCGCTACCGGTGTACCGGGTGCTGCAGGAGGAGCCGGTGGCATTGGAGGTGCCGGTGGCGGAGGTGGCGGAGGCAATTCGCCATAAGTATTTTCATACTTTTCTTCATTGGACTCCCATTCTTCCAATGATACTGTTTTAACTACTTTACCAGACCTGTTCTTTATCACTACGTTATTGCCTTTCACTATAAGCTGGTAACCCTTACTGTTAATTTTTGGAAAAGTGTCCCGTGGCGGCGTACTATCATACTCCTGCGAAGCGGGGTTAACAATGTTGGCTTCTGCAATGGGCTGTAGGGTTTGATCACCCGTTACCAACCCGGTAACTGAAACGCTGTTGTCTTTTGTAATGGTTTTGTCGTGGGTAACTGTCTTGTTGCCTGCATCCCATTTACTACGGAAGGCAAGCAGCAAAACAGCTGTAGCGGGTAATAAAAACAACAGTCGTATCAACTGCCGTTTGGCACTTTTTGTTTTGTTCATCATGGCTATTCTTTTTTTAAGTGAAGAAAAATTGAATTGGTTGGCTATACTATATTGATTATTCCCTATTACTTTCAGCAACAGGTATTGATATTCTTTTTTATTGATACCATTTTCCAGTACCTTATTATCAGCGATGAATTCGAGGTTTTGCCGGATCGATCTTTTTATTAACCAGGCAAAGGGATTGTACCAGTTGAGGATACATAATATTTCGCCCCAGATAATATCCAGGCTATGATATTGTTTTACATGTACAAATTCATGTCGTATGATTTCCTGTAATTCACTTTCGCTGTGCAGATCCCGGTTGATGAAAATAGCATTGCCAAAAGAGAAGGGAATGATATTTTCATTTACCTGGTATAGATTCATATTACCTGTTGTAACCGGTTCAGCCTTGCGCAACATTTTTTTAAAAGAAAAGACCTGCAATAATAACCTGGCCAGCATAACCAGTATACCCAAAATAACTGTGGCCATGATCCATTCCTTTATACTCCAAACTGTGGGTAATGCTGCCGGCACAACAGTTACCGTAGCGGGATTTATAACGGGTACCCAGTTAATAATATCATGTTGCTGCCAGTTATTTTTTTGTAATACCGATGATACATTAATGAACGGAATTAAAAAAGACAGCAAGGTATACCCTGCCAGGTACCAGCGGTTATGGTTATAAAAAGTAAGCTTACGCAGGATGCCATAATAAAACAGGTATACCACTGCAAGGCTAACAGAAAGTTTTACGATATAATCCGGTAGAAAATGCATAATACAATTTTACAGTTACTTATTCCCTTTTTCAATCATGTTGATGATTTCTTTCAGTTCTTTAGCTGACAATTTCTTTTGTTCTACAAAAAAATTCACCATCTCTTTATAAGAGTTATCGAAATATTCTTTTACCACACTACCCATGAATTTATTTTTATACGCTGCTTCTGTTACAGCCGGCTTGTACAGGTAGGCATTACCCAACAGCCTGCTGCTGATATAGCCTTTGCGTTCCAGGTTTTTTACAATGGATGCTACCGTGGTATAAGGAGCAGGTTCGTCGAGGTTTTCCATAAAGGATTTTACATTTCCTTCCCCGGTGCGCCAGATCGACTGCATTACTTCTTCTTCAACATGAGTTAATTTTTCCATTTCTACGAAATTTTCGTAAATCTACGAATATTTCGTAATTGGCCAAATTTATTTTTTCTCATTTGGGGTACGAGCAGTTTTTTCCCCAATACAGGAAGGTTTTATGCTGCTTTACAGCAGGAATAGTTTGGCAGGGAATTTTCTGTTGTTATAAGTAGTCATTAATATTCCTAATCATTAAATGAAATAATATGGAAAAAATAGTAGTGGATAACTTTACGGGTAAATACCAGGGTGATCCTTATCCCAACGTGCCGCTCAGGTACCTTACTGCCACTTCGATAATCGGCGATAAAGTGCATGACGACAATGATGAACCAATGGGTGAGATCCAGGATATTATGCTGGACATCAATTCGGGCAAAATTGATTATGTGGTGATTGAATTGGGGGGCTTTTTGGGCATGGGTATGAAATGGTTCGCTATTCCCTTCCACCTGTTACAGGTTGATGCAGAAAAGAAATTATTTGTATTCAAAGGCAAAAAAGAAATGCTAAAAGATGCCCCGGGTTTTGATGCGGATCACTGGCCGGATACCAATTTTCACAAAGAGGAGAGCTATTGGCATTTTGTAGATTAAGCAAGAAAACAAGACCGGAAAATAATAAGATTCCCGGTCTTGTTGTTTTAAGCTATGCGCTGCAATAATAATGTTGCTCAACTGCTCATTTCCCTTCATTCTTCTTCCGTTCCTCTTCCAGTTTCTGAATATAACTTTCCATTAATTTTTTATAGCCGCCGCCAAAAAAAGACAATTTATATTCTGTAAATGTTTTCATATCCCTTACACTATAAGAAAAATTATCGGTAGGTGAAATGCGCTCCCCTCCACGAAAACTGCCGGCCACATGATCGGTAATGGTTTGAAACAAATAGTAATGTACATCCGCTTTCTTTTTCATACTGGCCATATCTTCCATATCCATTATTTCGTAGGCACCGGTATAATATTTTTCAAAGGCTTTTTCCAGTGCTTTATCCACCTGGCCATTGCCGCTTTTTAAAGCGATCAGTACAGTTTTTTCTTTCCCGAAACCAGGAGGAATGGCCTGTGTTTCTTTATCTAAATTTTGGGCCGATAAATTTGTTGCCAACAGGCATAATGCAGCTTGCAAAACGATCGTGAATAGTTTTTTCATGTTGCAGGAATTTTAAATAAAGGTAAAAAAGATAGTGATAATTTCTTTCTTGATCTATAGAAGCTGGTATTGAATTAAGCGGATGTTTACCCACCCTGCCTGTTTTTTGTCAATGTAGGTTAGCGACTGGTATTTGAGCTACAAAAATTTAAAATTTTATTGCGCTGAAATAGGTCCATACAATAAAAAGAACCTGTAAAGGAACCCTGAACCACAAATAGTTTACTCCAGGTCCGTCTACAGTTCCTTTTTGATAGTCTATATGCCTGGTAGCCGCATTAATATTCGCAGGTAACAGTACTAAAAAGAAAAGTATTAATAACCAGGCCGTCCAAACCCTGAGGCCCGGAACCTGTAAACCAATTGCAGCTGCAATTTCAATTACCCCGGTTAGGTAAACCATTTCTTTTTTGAAAGGAATAAAACCGGGTATCATTAATGTCATACCTTTTGTATAGACAAAATGGCCTATAGCTGTAAACACTAACATTAAAGACATTGCAATTCGTGCAGCGCATGCCATATCGTAATTATGCGAGCTGATTTTTATTGCAAATAAAGCAATAACAAAGCTGGTAAGTAAAATGATTAAAGGTTTCATTTAATGTATTTTTCCAAAATCAGGATGAAAACTGCTGATGAAGATAATAAATATTCAAAATAATTTCGCCTGCCGGGTATTAGCGGGTAGTAGTGCCAGTTGCTGATATCAGCTATCGCTCAATGCAGGCTTGTTTCTCCCCGCTTGTTTAAAAGCCGCCAGAATATTTTTTATTCTTGTTTTATTAAATACCAGCCTGGCCCTACCCGTTGCAGTGAGTCCGTTAATTCCGGCAAGGCACTGGATCATCCATTTACGGTTCTGCCTGTTCCTGGTATTCCATTTTTCAGTGCTGATGTTTGTAGCCGGGAAAATATACCAGTGCGACTGGCGGATACAATGATAGCTATGAGGTAGCAAGGTGATGTCAGCTGCCCATGCTTCAACAGCTTGCAAAGCATTACCGGTAGATGGATCAAGTACGTAATATACCAGCTGTCCATTCTCTTCCACAGGAAGCACCGGCGCCACATGGTAATTCCAGTTTTGTTTTAATTCCCCTACATGATTTTTTTTAAAATAGGACCCGCCGAATACCCAGGCCTTATAATTAGGGATCCCCCATTCTTCCAGCAATACACATACGGCATCGGCCCTTCCTTCGCAACCATTATTGGAAGCTTTCCAATTGAACAAGGTATGCGCTGCAAAAAAAGTAAACAGCTGTTGGGCTTGTGTTTTGGATATGGTATGAGTAGGAGAACCTATATCGGAAAGACGGGCATCGAAAAGCGTAGGAACGATTGTGATCATCCAAGTGAAGATAATCTTATTATTCTATGGTTCAAAACCGGTGGATTTTTTATGCTTACTGCTGATGATAAGTAAAAAAACAAAAATATTTTATAGTATTAACCAGTCCCATCGGGACGACATGTGGGTAGAAAAAATGTTAAGTTTTTATCCGTTCCATAGCAGTGGTTTGTGATGGGAAGAAGTTTTTAATTGGTTAGCTGTATTATATCCCCAGGCCTTATGCCGCGGTCACAGACCGACAAAACTTATAAACACCAGTTGCCCGCTGAGGCGGAAGACTGGCGCCAATGTGAGTTTTATTTCCACTTCCAATCTAAGTCCGTTACATACATTACGTTAACCTTGTTTGCCAGATTTTGCAATTCCGTTCTTGTGGTATTTACTTCTTCAATTCTTTTAGGAATTATTAAACTTCCCCCGGTTTTCATTCTCAGGAAAAAGTAACCGCCAATCTCAATAATCTTTTCTACCTGGGTATAGTTAATTTTTGACTCGCCGGTTTTATCAAAAGCTTCTACATAATCTTCCCTAAAAATAACTGTAGACTCCTCACCAAAACAATTTTTATAAGTATCGGCAACAAATTTCTGGTAGTGCTTTTTATAATATGACTTCAAATAAAGAGGATAAAAAAATAAGGCTGTAATTCCTAAGCCGATAAAGTAATAAGTAAAAAATTTATTCCCACTTTGATAAAATAAAAAACCCAAACAAAGCAATACCAGAGTGGTCATTATCCAGGTATTTCGTCTTTTCTTTTTAACTGTCTCCGATGTTGAAGATATAAAAAGTTGGTGTTGCAAAAAATCATTCTCTGACAAACTATATTTTAAAGTCATAGCAGTTTCAATTACTGTAAAGCTTGAACTTTACCTATACTTCATTAAAAATTTCAACCAGCATTAATCCTGACATTATTTTGCGTTGTTTAAACCTCTCTTACAAAGGACAAAGCTGTATACTTCAGCTTCGAACAATGTTAGCGGTACTTTACTCCACCCCCAACCCCCAATCAATTCCCTTCTGCGTGGCGGGTACACCTTCTGTTAACCATACCGCGGGTTTCTCCCCTTTCAATTTCCAGTCGAAGAATTGTTGTTCGCGGATCTGGATGTCTTTACGGTTCTTTCTTTCCACTAAATTATGTGCTTCGTTGTTGTATACGAGTAACCATACCGGTTTGTTAAGGCGTCGCATAGCGGTAAAGAATTCAATACCCTGGTACCAGGGAACAGCATCATCGGCATCATTGCTCATAATTACCAATGGCGTGGTAACCTTGGGCAAATGAAAGAGTGGTGAATTTTCGATATAGAGATTGGGTTTTTCCCATAGCGAAGCACCTATACGGCTCTGTGTTTTTTCATACTGGAACTGGCGGTTGAGGCCACTACCCCAGCGGATACCACCGTATGCACTCGTCATATTTACTACAGGTGCACCGGCCCATGCCGCCGCAAATAATTTTGTTTTGGTAATGATATAAGCGGTTTGGTAACCGCCCCAGCTTTGTCCCTGTAAACCAAGTTTGGTACTGTCTACATAACCGAGCTTTACCACGGCCCTTACACCGCTTACGATATAGTTATACGCATCATTGCCCGGGTGACCGGTGGTATAGGAAATATCCGGTACAAATACGATGTAGCCCCTGCTTACAAAAAACGGAATGTTTAAGCGGCTAGGCGTTGGCGATGGTGGCTGGTAACTATATAATCCGTCGCTCAGCTTTTCATAAAAATAACTGATCATCGGGTATTTCTTTTTGGGATCGAAATTTTCGGGCTTGTATATAATACCTTCACTTTCCTTACCGTTGTAGGTTTTCCATTTAAATAATTCCGTAGTGCCCCAGTTAAACTCTTTTTGCTGTGGATTGATATCACTCAACAACAATTCATCATCGGCTGTCGGACTGGTATAATACAGGTTAGGAGCTGTTGTATAATTCTCCTTGGTATAAATAAAAGCCGTAGCGTTCTTTGCTTTTACAGGAAAACCATAAGTAAATTTCTGCAGGCTATTCTTAAACGTCAGGAAAGCATGCTGCGCTACGCTGATATCCAGCGTGGAGGTTTTAAGTATATTATCAAACACACGGAACACCAATGGATTGGTAGTATTGATAAAACGTTCTTCCCTGTCGGTATTAAAATAACGATAAGTAATTTTATTTTTTCTTGGTGCTTTTGATGGATCAATGATGGTAGTGGGTGCAGTAGCTGCAGCAGGATCTACATTCCATATTTCATACTTATCATAAACGTACAGATTTTTATCCCCTGCGCTCCAGCCCATTACACCATGTGCACCGGCATAATCCGGTACATCATTATCTTCATCATACAAAGGCACTTTAATTTTTTCAGTTACATTTTTTTTAATGCCAGTGCTTACATCGTAAGTAAAATAATTTTTCTGCACCGCATCGTACCAGTACACATATTTGCCGGCAGGCGATACATCAAAGTTGGCGAGTGAATTATCCAGCACCAGTTTTCGGCTGCCGTCGTTGGTATTGATCACCTGGGCTACAACTTTTGTTCGTCCCGCCCATTGCGCTTCCACCCTGTTGCCTTTATTGCTTTCGGCCAATACCCAATCGGCATTGCCTTCATTCACCAACGTAATCCTTTCTGCGTCTTCGGCTCCCAGTTGTACTACTTTATTATCGCCGGGTTTTATCACGGCTATATAACTACGTTTCAGGTCTGCATCCAGTTGTTTCAATTGCTGTGGTTGCAGGTAGTCATCTTTATAATGCCATACATCCAGGCGGGCCAGCTCAAAATCTACCAATGTCGTATCCTTTGGTGCTTTAATTGCTGCAGAGCCAAAGAATAATTTTTTCCCGTCTTTACTAAACAGCAAATTGGCATTTTCACTAATAGTGGTGCCAAGCGTCATGCCAATCGTATTCTTTTCAGCGATCATCGTTGCGGTATCCAGCCCTGGCTTAAAATAATAGAGTTTATAAAATTTCGTCAATGCTTTGCTGGTGCTGTCACGTTCCGCTACAAATGCCAGTTGATCGCCTTCTTCATTCAACACATAATTTTTAGCGTCGTTGAATTTTTTAAGAATGGTATCCGTTTTTCCATTGGTTAAGTTTACCCATAACACAGCAGGTTTGGTAATACTGTCATTATTTTTTGCAGAAGTTTCTATAATTAAAGTATTGGCTTTTTTGCTGAAGAAGTATTCGGTAACCAGTTTGAATTTCTTATCAGTACCATCATTTAAGTTTTTCAATACCAGTTCAGTTCCTTCTTCTATTTTTTCAGCATCGGCTTTTGGCGTCGCAGGTTTATTTTCCTTTTTAGCAGGGGTTAATACCATCAATCCTTTTTGCTGTGCTTCTTTGGTTTTATTACGGATGCTGTCGGCTAACCTTACCAGGCTATCTGCTACCTGCAATAAATTTTTTATTTGCGTGGCAGAGTCCGGTAATGCTTTTACTTTAGGATTAACCGGTTCTGCTTTTTCCAATAGATAAGCCATCCAGCCACTGCCTTTTTCCGGCGCTTTATACGATTTTATTTTAGCAATTTTCAGCATACTGTCCTTACCCAGTTCAATAATGCCCAATGAATCTTTAGGTGTTTCATCAGCTGTCTTCTTTTTAATTTTTGCCTGCCGGGTATCCTGGAATAAAGGCTTTATTTTAAAGAGCAGGAATTTACTGTCTTCGGTAATGGTAGCATTGTATCCTCTTGGAATTACTTTTTTATATTTTGTTATGGGATTTTGTATCACCAATTCTCCATCGCCTTCCTGTGGATTAACGGTATATACTACAAATTTACCGTCGTTGCTGATCATGCGTTCGGCAATGGATTTCCAGTTATCGTATACCGTATGATCGAGTGGTTTTTTGTTTTGTGCGGTTACGGAACAGGCAATAAATAATAATACAACGAAAAAGAATTTTTGCATACATGAGTTTTTGGGAACTTAAAGTTATTGGAAAATGTCTGAACGGGGATTTGAAATGATTAAAAGGATTTGAGGGATTAATAAATGCTATCTTTTTAATCCAGCCCATCCAATATAATTCCCGTTCAGGCAAAGTATAGATTTACCTGCGGGAAATAAGTTTGTCACAGAAGCACGGAAACGCAGAAATCATCCTTTTAATCCCAGCCATCCACCCAAATCTCCGTTCAGATTACTACTCTTCTATAAACCCCCATTCGTTCCTTAAACCTTCCAGCCTTTCTCCCTGTAATTTTATGGCATCATAATGTCCGGCATTCTTTTTCTGGCGATAGGCTTCGTATAAGGTAACGGCACAGGCTACAGAAATGTTTAATGACTTAATAATGCCTACCTGCGGAATAATAAAATTTCCATCGGCCATGGCAATGATCTCTTCGCTTACGCCACTATGTTCGTTGCCAAATACCAGGGCTACGGGTTCGGTTAAATCTAATTCGTGCAGTCCAACAGCGTCGCTGCTTAAATGCGTGGTATAGATTTTTTTGTAGCATTTCCTTAATGCTGCAAAACATGCTTCTGCATCGGTATATTGATGCACCGTTAACCATTTGGCAGCGCTGGAACTGCTTTTGGCGCCCCATTTGCGATGCGGAGGTATCTTATTATTCAAAATAAAAATATCCTGTATGCCCACGGCATCGGCAGTACGCATTACCGCGCTGATATTATGCGGATCAAATACATTTTCCAATACTACGGTAAGGTCGGGTTGACGTTTATTTAATACGGAAGTCAATCTATCGTTGCGTTCGGGGGTCATATAAACTTTATAAGCTGCAAAATTAAGCAATACCACAGTAGTGTATCCACTTATAAAAAACTTTATTATGACAGGTAATCATTGTTTATATTTATTGATAAAACCAGGTGCTGATAGTTTGAGGGTGAGTATCTGATAATGGTGAGTGGAGAATGGTCAATAGTGAATAGAGACTAACAAATTGTTATTGCTTTGAACTATTGATCAGGTTGATAATACCATCTAAAAAACTTTTCTAAACAGTTAACTATAAAAAAACTCAATGAGAACACAATTAAAAAAAGACGAAAAATTGCTGCTTATTACCAGGAAGCACTGGATCAAACTGGTACTGCCTTTTTTTGCGTGGCTGTTGCTCAGCATTTGTTTATTATGGTGGCTGGCCAGTGATCGGCCCGGCCTGGTATTCATCATTATTTTGATCACGGCTATTTACCCGGCCATAGAATACATCAACTGGAAATACAACCTGTGGGCAGTAACCAATATCAGGGTGGTGGATGAAAGTGGTTTCTTTTCCCGTTACTCCAAGGAAAGTCCGCTGGATAAGATTAATAATGTACAATATGATCAATCGGTATGGGGGCGGCTTTTTGGCTATGGCGATGTGGATATACAAACAGCTGCCGAATTAGGCGAAACCAGGTATGAACTGATCCATCATCCCAAATTATTGAAAGATACCATCACCCATGCACAGGAAGAATACAAGCGCACGCAGATCAGTAACCAGGCTACACAGCTGGCAGATGCCATTGCAAAAAGAAGCGGCTTCACCGGCGCTCCCTCGCAACAGATGATCGCTGATGAGCTACATAAATTATTTGAACTCATGCAAAAAGGCGCTATCACCAACGAAGAATACCTGTTGCAAAAAAATAAGTTACTGGGCAGTTGAACAATTGTCAATAGAAAAAATGTAAAACATTCAGGTTAAACGGTAATGTTCAATTAATGTAAAAATGATAAATTGCATTTCACTTAAAATTTTATATATGAAAAAGATAGCAACATTTGCCTTGCTGTTAACTGGTTTAGTGATCAGCAGCAGCACTAAAGCACAGGATGATAAAAGTAAACGCCCGAGCCCACCGGCATCGGTAAAACAGGAATTGCATTCCGGGGCAGTGATCAGTATCGATTACAGCCAGCCTTCTGTAAAAGGGAGAACCATTGGTAAAGACCTGGAACCGAAAGATGGTGCCGTATGGCGTACGGGTGCCAATGAAGCCACTGTTTTTGAAACCAGTAAAGATGTAAAAGTAGAAGGCAAAGCATTGCCTGCAGGCAAATATGGTTTGTTTACTTTATCCGGTAAAGACAGCTGGACCATCATCTTTAATAAAACATGGAAGCAATGGGGCGCTTACGATTATAAAGAGGCAGACGATGCGTTGCGTGTAACGGTGAAACCACAAAAGTCAGGCAGTTTTGCAGAAAAAATGAGCTTTACCATGAATGAAAGCGGTGTGGTAACCTTATGGTGGGGCGATATTAAAGTACCGTTTACAGTACAATAATTTTTATATACTTTATTAAAGAGCCGTACAAACTGTATGGCTCTTTTTATTTTTATACAGCAATAAAAAATTTACATTAACAAGCAACAGTTTTTATATAGCCCGTGTCTTCACTGTACATATGAAAAAAATAGTTACCCTTACCCTTCTTGGGCTGGCAACAAAATATTGTGCTGCACAGGTCTACCTCAGCCCTGTTGTGGGCTACCAGGTTGATCTGACCAATAGCCATTTTCAACAGTTCAATACAGGCTTGCAATTCAGTAATAAATTCAATAGTATTTATGAATTGATATTTAGTGTGCAGAACAGTAATGCCATTCCTTATCATTCTTCGGATTCCGCTTTTAGTGCTAACCCGCAGGTACCTTTATATAACGACGCAAAAAAAACGATCCGTCCGCAGCTGTTTTCTGTGCAGGTTGGTCATCGTCTTACTATCGCCGGGAGAAAAACCAAGAATGTTTTTGCTATTGCTTTTTATACCGGCGTGGCAGCGCAAAAAATAAAGGTGAGTTATGATTATGACAAAACAAATTATACTGTTTTAAACCCTGATGCTACACAAAAAAGAACCGGTTTATTTTTAAGCGGCGGTTTTGAGTATACGAGGATATTGACTAACGGGCGTATTTTATTACAATTGAATTATGCCGCTCCTACTATCGGCGAAAAAATAAATTATCCTTCATCATTTGATTTTATGGCCCCGCTTGCTTTTAATGTGGGCTATTCCATACTTCTTAAACATAACCGTCATGAAAAAAAATAATCATTTCATCATATTGCTGCTGATCGCTGCAGGTAGTTTTATGGGCTGTGAAAAGAATGATACCAGAGGTTATCCTGATCCTGAAGATCCGGCCATCGCTATTTTTTCCAATACAGGTAATAATATTCTTTCCTGTTATATGGATAATAAACCATGGCGTACTATTGATCGCACAACACCTATTCTTAGCGGAGGACCACTTTATGAAGTACTTATCCATAAAAAGACGGGGACAGCTATAAGTGATACGTTGGAATTTTTATGGCAGGGTTATTTTACACCCAATACCGGTAACCCGGGAACTTTACTTTTACGGTTTGCTGTACCAACCAATTTTTCCTATAAAAATTTCTCCGGGTTCAATGCACAAAGAATTGTGGTTAATGGCAGTAACGGTTATTTTACTACTGATATTAATTTGGCCAATAACAGCAAAGGTACCGGCACAATCTATTTTCATACAGCACAGCTCGATTCAGTTGGCCCGAACAGCTATGCTGGTAAAATGTCGGGGTTGTTTGAAGCCAATTTGCCTGCCTTCAAAATAACCAAAGGCAGGTTTGATCATACCCTTCAACCTGGTCAGATAAATTTTTAAAAAGCAGGATAATTATTGTTTTGTCGCTGTATCTTTTACTTTTTTCTTCAATAAATTATTCATCAACCCTTTTAAAGATTCCTGTACTTTAGGTTTAGGTGCAGCAGTGGAGTCTGTTGCCGCATTTTTATTACCGCCCAGTTGCTTTGCCAATTCATCTTTGGCAACATTCAATGCCTGGTTCTTTAATGACCTCACTGTATCTTTTACCGCACTGGTCACCGCTTTTTTGGTACTATCGATCTTAGCTTTTGCAAAATCTGTTGCCTGTTGTTTTAGCTGGTCGGCAAGATTGGCCGCGCCCTGTTTCAAATCAGTCTTCACTGTTGGCGAACTAATAAACCCGCCCAGTTTCAGGTTTAAATTCACGGTTTCGCCTACCTGCACCGGCACGCCTTTATTATTGACCTGCGTTACAAGGTTATTCAGCAATTGATTACCTTTTTCACCCATTAAAGAACGGGGTAGTTTCATATTGATTAAAAAATCCAGCGACTGATCAAAGCCCTGCAATCCGCCAATCTCCATATCCACATTGGCTACTTTTAGTTTAAAAGGTTTTACCAGTAATTTCCCATTGGAAAAATCAAACCAGGTCTTTACATCTTTTAAGGAGATCTGTTCCAGTGCCTTTACATTTAACGTACCGGCAATCTTATCCAGTGGTGCAAATTTACTCAGGAAGCCTTCTATCAGTAACAGGTTACCGTTACCCGTTAACGTACTCATATCCGGCATCATATTTTCCCCCAGCTTTCCTTTTAAAGATAACTGCGAGGTAATCTTACCTGCCATGAATTTACCAATAGGCATTAGTTTTTGTACGGTATTAAAAGCATAAAATGTTTTCTGTACATCTACGCCGCTCACGTTATAATCCAGTGCAATATCAGGCTTACTTTTACTTTGTAATGTAGAATACAATCCATTAACCGTTATAGCACCATCCAGTGCATTGCCTTTGACGTCTTTTAAATAAACCGTTTCATTTTTAATATTCAGTGTTCCTGCCAGGTTATCAATATCGGTCTTATCGTATTTCACTTTATCTACCTTGGCTATTATCGCGATATCAAGATTGGCGGGTACCGCAAAGGGTGCAGCAGCAGCGCCTGTGCCGGCGGTATCAGCTGAAGTCCCCATCCAGTCGTTCAGGTTCATTTTATCTGCAGTAACGGCCAGGCTTGCACTTAAAGGTTTATCCTGCAACATATAGTTCAGCAGGTTATTGATTTCGCCGGCGCCTGAGAAATTGGTACCCATGTATTGACCGTTGATTTCGCTGATATTAATTTGCTTTGGTGTAAAGGAGGTAAGCAAAGAATTTATTTTTACCCCGGCAGGATAATCTTTGGCAACATATAAAAAATCGGCCAGGTTAATATTACCGGCTGCGCTGAATTTATCATACTGCTGCTTTTCTATATCGCTTACATTGCCTTTTACACTTACATCAGCATGTAACAGGCCGGCGATCCTCGTATCTTTTTCCAGTTTTACCAATTGTGTAATTTTCCCCAGGTCGAGCTTACCCTTTGCAGCCGCATCAATAAACATATTGCTTACCGGGTTCTTCACCAGCAACCTGAAATCAAATGGATCGTTATCCATTTCAATATGCCCGTTCTCTACATTTACAATCGTATTATCTGTTTGCCCATCTTTATTATCGACCTGTACTTTAAAATTGATATTTTTTACAGGTTTCGGCAGATCAGGATACTGGAAGAATCCATTGGTTACCTGCATATCGGCATGGTAAGCCGGCATTTGTGTCGCATTGTAGATCCCTTTTACAAAACCACTGAAGATGGCACTGCCACTGGTTTTAATTTTTGAAAAATCATTTTTATATACGGCAGGCACCAGCGATAAAATGTTTTTAAAGTCAGTGGAAGGCGCTTTAAAACTGATATCCATATCATAGCTGCTATCGTTCACCGTTTTAATAGTACCATTGCTGCTGATCTTAAGATCATTCACTGCAATATTATCCGTAGTGTAAGTATAACTGTTCTGTTTGTTATCAATTTTTATATCCGCGTCAATAACGGCTTTTACTTTTGATAAAAAAGGAACGGCATTATAAATGAATGTAACCGCATCAGCCGTAGTAGCTGTTTGTAAAGTAAACAGGTCGGAAGTAAAATCACCGGTTCCTTTATGATCCAGGTTAATGATCTCGCTGCTCATATTGCCTGGTATATCTTCGTAACTGATATAGGCATTCCTGATCTCGTATTGATCCAGTTTTAATGAGAATGGTTTTTCTTCACTATCTTTTTTTGTTGTTGCAGTATCCGGCTTTACAATATCCCAGTTAGCTGCCCCTTCCCTGTTCACGATAGCATGTATACGTGGTGATTCAGCAGCGATGGAATAGATTGTCATATCTTTTCCCCTGATGATACTCATGATATTTACCGCTGCATCAATGCGTTTTGCAGACAACAACGTATCAGCCGCAAATGCATCGGTACCCACTACCTGCAATTCATCCAGGGCTATCGCTACTTTTGGAAAATGCCGGAAGAAAGAAATATCCACGTCTTTAAAATCTACTTTGGCAGTCAGGTTTTTATTGATGGAAGCTTTTACATAAGCCACTATTTTCCCTTTGAAGAGATAAGGAATGGCGAAGGCAATGCCAATAAGAACGATCAAACTGATAAAAAAAATTTTGAGGATTTTTTTGAGTTTTTTCATAAGAGTAATTTAAGATATGGAAAGATAGTTATTATTTTATTTATAAGAAAGCTTTCGCTGGTTCTTACAATTGCAGCAAGCCGCTTCTATTACCTGGTCGTCATTCACTTTTTATGCCTTTCTTTCAGCACATCAATCACATCATCCATTTTAAAACCCTTTGCCTGCAATAAGATCATGTAATGAAATAATAGATCGGCAGCTTCGCCCAAAAATAATTCCCGGCTATCGTCTTTGGATTCTATCACCAGTTCCACGGCTTCTTCCCCTACTTTCTGTGCGATTTTATTAATTCCTTTTTCAAACAATGAACTGGTATAGGATTTTTCCGAAGGATTGTTTTTCCGGTCGGTAATGATCTGTTCCAGTACCCCTAAAAAATTATCGCTTTCATTTACTTCACTCCAGCAGGTATCCGCTCCCGTATGGCAGGTTGGGCCTTGCGGAATGGCTTTGATCAGCAGGGTATCATTATCACAATCTGCAGCAATATCTTTCAGTAATAAATAGTTACCACTCTCTTCCCCCTTGGTCCATAACCTATTTTTACTACGACTGAAAAAAGTAACTTTCTTCAGCTCCATTGTTGTATTCACTGCAGCTTCATTCATAAAGCCCAGCATTAATACTTTACGGGTTGCATCATCCTGGATAATGGCAGGCACTAACCCGTCGGCGAATTTATTAAACTGCAATGTTTTGATATCTATCATAAACGTATGGCAATATTTTGTTGTTGTAAGTATTTTTTCAATTCCGGTATGCTTATTTCTTTATAATGAAAAATACTGGCTGCCAGGGCGGCATCGGCATTGGCATCCTGAAAAACGCTTTTAAAATGTTCCATTGTTCCTGCACCACCACTTGCAATAACAGGAACGGGTAAGCTGTTTGATAAGGTTGCCGTAATATCATTGGCAAAACCATTTTTTGTACCGTCATTATTCATACTGGTAAGTAAAATTTCGCCGGCGCCCAACTGCACAGCCCGTTTTGCCCAGTCAATGGTTCGGGTTTCCGTTTTTGTTCTACCCCCATTCAGGTATACATACCATTCTTCATCGGCTTCTTTTTTAGTATCAATGGCCAACACCACGCACTGACTGCCAAAAGCATTGGCGAGGTCGGCAATTAACTGCGGATTTTTAAATGCCGCTGTATTTACAGATATTTTGTCTGCCCCATTTTGCAATAATAAGGCTACATCTTCTACCATACTGATACCACCACCAACGGTAAATGGTATATTGATATTCGCTGCAATTCTTTTCACCAGTTCCACCAGTGTTTTTCTTTTTTCCACTGTAGCAGTAATATCCAAAAACACCAACTCATCTGCACCCTGTTCAGAATATACAATGGCCAGCTCCACAGGATCGCCTGCATCGCGGATGCTTTCAAAATTGATTCCCTTTACGGTTCTGCCATCTTTGATATCGAGGCAAGGGATAATGCGTTTTGTTAACAAGGTTTAGGAGTTTAGCTTTAACAAGTCTTCGATACTGATATTGCCTTCGTAAATGGCTTTGCCAATGATGGCTCCCGAGCAGCCGATTGTTTTTAACTGTCGCACGTCTTCCAAATTACTTACACCACCACTGGCAATTAAATTAATTTCGGGATGCTCGGTCATGATTTTTTTATACAGTTCAATCGACGGTCCCTGCATGGCGCCATCTTTGGAAATGTCTGTACAAAAAATATTATTGGCACCCAGCGAAATCATTTTGCCAATGAAATCAAAAATATTTATTCCCCCATCTTCCAGCCAGCCGCTGATCTTTATTTTTTCATCCAGCACATCTGCACCGATCATAAATTTTTCTGCACTGAATTCCATCAGCCATTCTTCCAGTATTGCCGGATGTTTTACCGCCAGGCTGCCAATGGTTACCATTGCCGCGCCTGCATTAAAAATATTGCTGACATCATCAATAGTTTTTACGCCGCCGCCGAAATCTATTTGCAGGGTTGTAGCGCCCGCAATTTTTTCCAGTACGGCCAGGTTAATGAGCTTACCGGCTTTGGCACCATCCAGGTCAACTACGTGTAACCGTTGTATGCCGGCTGCTTCAAATTGCCTGGCTACTGCTACCGGGTCATCGTTATATATTTTTTTCTGGTTGAAATCACCTTTGGTCAACCGCACGCATTTTCCATCAATGATATCTATGGCAGGTATGATTGTCATGGCAGGTCTATAAAATTTTTTAAAATTGTTTCGCCAACTTTCCCGGATTTTTCCGGGTGAAACTGCACTGCATAAAAATTATCTTTCTGCAATGCCGCGCTGTAAGGTAGGATATAATCTGTTTTTGCTACCGTATTGCTACTCACCGCTGCATAATAACTATGCACCGTGTACACAAAGGCTTCATTGGGTAAATCATTGAATAATACAGACTGGTAATCGTAAATAGTATTCCACCCGATCTGCGGTACTTTTAGTTGCGGTGAATTAAATAACTTTACCGGGGTATCAAAAATACCCATACAGGTAGTATTTCCTTCTTCTGAATAATTGCACATTAATTGTAAGCCCAGGCAAATGCCCAATACCGGTTGCTGTAAAGAAAGGATCACTTTATCAAGTCCCCGTTCTCTTAAATATTCCATAGCTGCATTGGCATGTCCCACACCTGGAAAAATTACTTTTGATGCATTGCGAATGGTTGTTTCATCATCCGTTACAACAGAGGTTATGCCTAAACGTTGTAAAGCATATTGCACGCTTTGTACATTACCGGCGTTGTATTTTATGATAGCTATATCACTCATGGTTATAATTATGGGCTAAAGCCCGAGATCAATTTTATTCTATCCCTGGCATAAATGCCAGGGCAATTTAAATTCAATACTTATTACAATCAATCTATTATTAAAAGTAGCTGCAGAAACTACAATGTCCCTTTTGTGGATGGCAGTGCATTGTTATTGATATCCCTTTTTGCTGCCATCTTTATCGCTTTTGCAAATGCTTTAAAGATCGATTCAATTTTATGGTGCTCATTCTCTCCTTCCGCTTTAATATTCAAATTACTTTTTGATGCATCGCTGAATGATTTAAAAAAGTGAAAGAACATTTCTGTTGGCATCTCTCCTATTCTTTCTCTTTTGAATTCGGCTTCCCAAACGATCCAGTTCCTGCCGCCAAAATCAATGGCTACCTGTGCCAGGCAATCATCCATTGGCAATAAAAATCCATAGCGTTCAATGCCCCGCTTATCTCCCAATGCTTTTGCAATGGCTTCTCCCAACGCTATACCCGTATCTTCAATACTGTGGTGCTCATCAATATGCAGGTCGCCGTTACATTCTATAGTCAAATCTATATTACCATGCCTGGCTATTTGTTCCAGCATATGATCAAAGAATGCCAATCCTGTTTTGATGGTGGACTGCCCGGTTCCATCTAAATTCACTTCCACCGTTATTTTTGTTTCGTTAGTATTGCGCTGGTGCACAATTTTACGCGGCGGCAATTTTAAAAACTGGTAAATATCCAGCCAATGCGGTGTTTCTAAAACGATCACTTCCTTTTTCAATTCAGTAATGGTATCTTTTATTTCTGCCGCACCCAGGCTGGCGTCAATATTCAGCCAGATGCCTTTACAGCCTAAATTTTTTGCCAGCTGCATATCGGTTATCCTGTCGCCGATAACAAATGAATTAGCGATATCATAGTTACTGTTATCTAAAAATTTTGTCAGCATGCCGGTGCCCGGTTTTCGGGTAGGTGCATGCTCATCAGGAAAAGTTCGGTCGATATGCACTTCACTAAAATTGATCGCTTCATTCTGCAGGCTCGTCATTACCAAAGTATGTACCGGCCAAAAAGTTTCTTCCGGAAAACTTACTGTACCCAGGCCATCCTGGTTGGTTACCATCACCAGTTCATAATCCAGCTCTGCAGCAATCTTACGCATGTATAAAAACATGTCGGGATAAAACTCCAGTTTACTGAAATCATCCAGTTGATAAGTTGGAGGGGCTTCTTTTATCAATGTACCATCTCGGTCGATGAATAAAACTTTTTTCGCCCCCTGCCCCCCTGAAGGGGGATTTAGTAAACTACTTTTTTCTGCCGGATTATTATTGCTCATATCTTTTAAAAATATTTATTAATTTTTTATTTTCCTCAGGTGTGCCGATGGTAATGCGCAGGCAATTTTTACAACCGGTTTCCTTATTGCGGTTGCGTACCACAATTTCGTTTCCGGCCAGGTATTGATACACTGCATCCGCATCCTTTACCTTTATCAAAATAAAATTGGCATCAGTGGGATATACTTTTTTTACAAAAGGAAATTTTACCAACGCGCTGGCCAGTATTTCTTTTTCCTGCACGGTTTCTTTTATCCACTTATTCACCAGCTGCGTTTCCTGCAACGCATCCAATGCAATTTGCTGCGATGCTTCATTTATATTATACGGTGGTTTTACCTTGTTAAACACATCAATGATATCCATAGAGGCAAAACACAGGCCCAATCGTAACGCGGCCAATCCCCATGCTTTGGACAAGGTTTGCATTACAATTAAATTAGGATACTCGGTTAACTCCTGGATAAATGTTTTTTGTTTGGAGAAATTAATATAAGCTTCGTCGATAATTACAATACCCGGAAAATTATTCAGAATCGTTTCCACATCCGTGCGGTTCATATTATTACCGGTGGGATTATTAGGCGAACAGATGAATAATAATTTGGTATTACTATCCACTGCATTTAAAATGCTTTCTACATCCAGTTCAAAGTTTGCTGTGAGGGGTATTTTTTTTATCGCCACATCATTAATATTGGCGCTCACCTGGTACATACCATAAGTGGGCGGACAAATGATCACATTATCTTTTTTAGGCTCACAAAAAATACGGTAGGCCAGGTCGATCACTTCGTCACTACCGTTGCCAATAAAAATATTTTCTGCAGGTACGCCTTTTATCCTGGCCAGCTGAAACTTTAGTTGCCATTGCAATGGATCGGGGTAACGGTTGTATTTTTCTGCTACCGGTGAGCCGTAAGCGTTTTCGTTGGCATCTAAAAAAACAGAAGCCTTACCTGTAAATTCATGCCTTGCTGAAGAATATGGTTTCAGTTCTTTTATATTTTCCCGTATCAATTTTTGACAATCAAACTGCATGGTTATTTATTTATTTCATTTAATCTTACTGTCACCGCATTTTTATGTGCTTCCAGTCCTTCCGCTGCCGCCATTTGTTCTACGGCATTGCCGATATTTTGTAATCCCTCTTTATCCAGTTGCTGAAAAGTGATCTTCTTTACAAAACTATCCAGTGATACGCCGCTATAAGCCTTAGCGTAACCGTTAGTAGGCAGCGTATGATTGGTGCCGGACGCATAATCACCAGCACTCTCCGGTGAATAGTGCCCCAGAAAAACACTGCCCGCATTGGTTACTTTTTCTGCCAGCAGCATTGCATCGTCCGTTGCAATGATCAAATGTTCCGGCGCATATTCATTCAGCATTGCAAAAGCTTCGTCTACATTTTTAATCACGATCATGCGACTGTTGTGTAATGCTTTGGCAACGATCTTTTTTCTTGGAAGAAGTTCGTATTGCTTTTTTATTTCCGCGGTTACCTTTTCAATTACAGCAGTTGAATCCGCCATCAACAATACCTGGCTGTCTTCTCCATGTTCTGCCTGGCTTAACAGGTCGGCTGCAACAAATGCTGCATTGGCTGTATCATTGGCATATACCGCTACTTCGCTTGGGCCGGCCGGCATATCAATAGCTACAGCTTCTTTATTAATGAGTTGCTTGGCACAGGTTACATATTGATTCCCCGGTCCAAATATTTTATACACTTTATCGACCGTTACAGTGCCATATGCCATCGCCGCAATAGCCTGTACACCGCCGATCTTATAAATATTTTTTATACCAATCAACTGTGCTGTGTACAATACCACGTCATTCACTTTCCCGTTTTTATCGCAGGGCGTGCACACCACTATTTCTTTACAACCGGCAATCATTGCAGGAATACCCAGCATTAATAAAGTAGAAAATAATGGCGCAGTGCCGCCAGGGATGTATAAACCCACTTTATCAATCGCTACAGATTTTCGCCAGCAGCTTACGCCTGTTGTGGTTTCAATTTTATTAACCGGTTCTTTTTGTGTTTCATGAAACCGGCTGATATTATTTGTTGCAATGGCTATAGCTGCTTTTAAATTTTCATCTACAGCCGCAACAGCCGTTGCTATTTCCTGTTCACTCACTTTTAACTGATCCAATTGCACCTGGTCAAACTGCGCGGCATATCTCTTCACTGCTGCATCGCCATTTAACTGCACGTCTTTTAAAATGGCAGATACTGTTTCCTCCAGCGCGCCGGTATCCAACACCGGGCGTTGTAACAACTGCGGCCATTCTTCTCTTTTTGGTTCGATAAAAATTTTCATATCCAATCTTTCGTTCCTATGGAACTTTGAGATACATAATAAATTTTATTTTTTTACCAGCTTTTGTTCCTATGGAACTATACGATCATCTTCTCTATGGGTAACACTAAAATCCCCTGTGCTTCGCATTGTTTTAATTTTTCAATCACTTCCCAAAAATCATTTTCATTCACCACACTTTGCACACTGCTCCAGCCTTCTTCTGCCAAAGGCGTTACCGTAGGACTTTTCATACCCGGCAATACGGCCGATATATTTTTCAACTGGCTGTTGGGGGCATTTAAAATAATGTACTTATTATTCTTGGCTGTTTTTACTGCGTTGATGCGTAACAGCAATTTCTCCAGGATTACTTTATTCTCTGCAGACAAATCTTTATTGGCTGTTAATACCGCTTCGGATTTTAATATCACTTCCACTTCTTTCAATCCATTGGTAAATAAAGTACTGCCGCTGCTTACCAAATCGCAAATGGCATCTGCCAATCCAATACCTGGCGCTATTTCTACCGAACCGCTGATCTCGTGTATCTCTGCATTGCTGTTCTTTTGGGTTAAGTATTTTTGCAGGATATGCGCATAGGTCGTAGCGATCTTCAATCCTTTCAGATCATTGATGGTTTGATAAGGCATACCCTTTGGAACGGCGATGCTTAACCGGCATTTGCCAAAGCCAAGGCGGTATACTAAATCAATATCTTTATTTTTTTCCAGCAACACATTTTCACCAACGATACCGATATCGGCAACCCCATCAAATACGTATTGCGGGATATCATCGTCTCTTAAAAAAAATACTTCCAGCGGAAAATTTTCAGCTACTGTTTTCAGTTGTTTATTACCGTTGTTTAACTGGATGCCGCATTCTTTTAACAGCTTAATAGAATCCTCGTACAACCTACCCGATTTTTGAATGGCGATCTTTAACATAAATTATTTTATTACACTAATTTTAAAATTCTTATTACATGAATTATTTATTGCCGGCCTGCTCCCGTTACTCCACGATTAAAATCACACGATAACGAAAATGAATTCTTCTTTTCATCAGTGTAAATCCGTGTAATCCGTGGCCTATTTCCCCAAATACAAAAAGGGCTCACTTTTCAGTAAGCCCTTTTGAAATTATGTATAGTTACATACGTCAGCACGCTTACCCGTTGAGTAATGTATGATGATGGTGTATGTGAACGATTTGTTTCATTTGTTGCACAAAGTAAAGACGGAATGTTTATATCTCCAAATAAAATTTTTACAGGTACCCTTTAAACAGCAGCCACTGTAATACAGGTGCAATAAGGGCTGCAACCCATACCAGGCTGAATACAATTTTATGGGTTACGGTCAGGTCATCCTCATAGCCGGGCACCAATATACTTTCCACGTATTTTATAATGGGCTGCTCATTATCTGCCGGCAAATCAGGATCGTATTTTTTACTGAGTGACCGATGCTCATTGATGATCAGCGCCCGCAGGTGCCAATATTCTTCATCGGTAAGATCATCGTAAGAACAGGCATAATCAAATCCTTCTTCATCCAGCTTTTTCCGCACTTTATGAATGAAATTCACCTGCCCTATCCGCAACAATACCAGCAATGCGATCAATAATAATATCCAGGCATAGTCCAGCTTAAAGAACAGGTAGATCAAGGTCGCCAGTGAAAGACCTAAAAAAAGCAATTGTATGATCCTGCTCCCGTTAAAGAAAAGGGTTTGAAAAAACTGTCCCCCATCCAAAGGGTAAACCGGCAACAGGTTAAACACATTCAATAATAAAAAAGGCAGCGCGATCTGCCTGTAAAGCGGATCAAAATTATTTTGGTAGCTATAAAGCATACAGCAGCCGATAATGATACCCGGCACCGGGCCAGCCAGCAACACGATCAGTTTATTTTTCCTGGAGAGATTGCTGGCCTTACCCGAAACATACGCGCCTACAAAGGGAACAAACGTCATGTTGACCGATTTGTAACCAAATACTTTCATCGCAATAAAATGTCCCAGCTCATGAATGAATACTACGGTTACCAATAGCAGCACTGCAAACCAGCTTTTGAAGATCCAGTAATCGACTGCAATGAATAGCGCAAGACTAAATAAAGTACGGGACAAAGATGTTTTTCTAAATTCCGTTTCTTCGGGTTTTACCAGTAATTCCGACGGCTCATTTGCATCGATCATGTAATGCTTTTTCAGTGTTATTGTATCGTTATACCCAGGCCAGCTTTATCGGTGTAGATTATTTTACCAAACTCAAACCCCACTCCGGCGGCAATATCCTCGCTTAACAACAATGGGCCATCCATATCCACTTTATCCAGCAAGGGCGCCAGTTGTGCAATAGCAGCTGCGCCTACGCTACTTTCATTCATACAACCGACCATTACTTCCATTTGCAATTCCTTTGCCCTGCTTATCATTCTCCTGGCCGGCGTAATACCGCTGCACTTGGTGAGTTTAATATTAATGCCATGAAAATGCCGGTAGCATTTTTCTACATCGGCTTCAAACACGCAGGCTTCATCTGCGTATAGTGGTAATGGTGATTGTTCAAACAATACCTGCATGCCCTCCCAATTATCTTTTGCCAGCGGTTGTTCCACCATTTCCACACCCAGCTCTTTCATTACAGGAATTTTTTGCAGTGCCTGTTCTGTTGTCCAGCCGGCATTGGCGTCCACCCTGAAAATAGCATCAGTATGTTGGCGCAACGCGGTTACCATTTCAATATCGTTGTCTACTCCTACTTTTATTTTATAAATCGGCCATGGTTTTTCTTTCATTTTCTCCAGCATTTTTTCAATGCTGTCGATGCCAATAGTAAAATCTGTTACGGGACTTTTTGCAATATCTAAATTCCATAGTTGGTATAACGGTTTGCGTTTCATTTTGCCAAACATATCCCAACCGGCCATGTCCAGGGCGCAGACTAAAAAGCTATTGCCGGGGAAAAGATGGTGCAGGTAATGCCAGTATCTTTCAGGGTCGATGAAAGTATATTTTTCTAAAAAGATTCTTTTGCTTTCCAGGTCGGCTACCATTTTCTCTACCGGTATATTGTAATAACTAATGGCCGGCGCTTCACCATAGCCTTTAAAACCCATAAATTCCAGTTCCACTACTAATGTAGGCTGGTGCGTTTTGGTACCTTTTGAAATGGTGAAGGGATGTTTGAAGGGAAGGTTGTATGTTTTGTAACTGACTTTCATAATACTATTTAAAAAGAAAGTGAAGTTAGGAAAATATTAAGCGCAATAGCCTACCGGCTGGTACACTACTAATAAAATACTCTAGTAAAAAATCCAAATATGGTCTTTTCCTTATCAACAACCGGTTGCGTTGCGTAAGGCTGAATAGTACCGGGATTAACTTTTTAATTGCTTTTAGCCAGTTGCTTAATATCGGTGATCTCCAGTATTTTTTTCGGGTATCCTTTACTGGCAGCATTGATCATTGCCCTGCCCAATTCCTGCATGGCAATGATACTTTTGGGTGAAAAGACTTTAATGATGCCCGCAATATATTTGTAAAGCGTTTTCCAGTTTTGTTGCCCTGGGAAAGGTTGCATTACTCCGGGGCGGAAATTATATTCAGCTTTGAAGGGCAATTTCATCAGGTCGTTCTCTGTTCTGCCTTTTACACGGGCCCACATCAGCCGGCCTTTTTCCGAGCTGTCGGTATGACTCCCGGAGACATAGACAAAACTCAAGTTGTCATTTACTGCCAGTAGTGCTTTTGCAAAGGCCAGTGTGGTATCATAAGTGATATAAGTGAATTTGTCCTCCTTCATCCCTACCGAACTGATGCCGGCGCAGAAAAAACAGGCATCATATCCTTTTATATCATTCGCAAAATTGTTCAGCTGAAAAAAATCGGGTACGATCAATTCCTTCAGTTTAGGATGCTGCATATCGTAGTGCTTCCTGGAAATAATGAGCACCTGTGATATGGCCGCATTTTGCAAACATTCCATCAATACACCTTCGCCTACCATGCCGGTAGCGCCTGTTATGATTACTTTCATTTTGTATAGGTTTAAATTTTAAGTGCCTTATCCCAACCGCCAACAGGTATTCCGGTAGACGTATCAGCCGTATATTTATTTTAGTTTGAAATAATATACCTGTTGATATGCTGCACCATTTCCAAAGATCAATATGTTCCCTTCCGAAACGTATTTATTTTCCACTACCAGGTTACCGGTTACATCGATCCCGATCCTTAACCTGTCGATAAACCTGTAACTATAAATAAATGAAATCAAAGGCGGAACCTGGATGATTTTTCTCTTTACAAAATATTGAAAATATCCTTTTGTTGACAATTTCCCGTTAACTATTATAATTTTATCAGTAACACTATCACGATATTTAATTTCAAGATGCCTGGAGTCAATTACTTTAAGCGCTATTGTGTCTGAGATAAATGCCGACCGGATACCAAAAAGACTTTGCAAGGTTACTTCATTAAGATCTACTTTGGAATTGATCTGTTTATGATATACGCTATCGTAATTATGCAGGTGGGTAATAAATGTTCCCTGGAACCGGCCATTATTTTGCAGGGATGCTTTAAATATTTTTTTATTGCTGTTGCAGGAAAATATGCAGCATATAAGAATGAAGAAAAATAATTTTACAGTGATACTACATATACATTTCACCATAACTAAAATTACGGAATTTAAAGCTGTACAAAGATTGAGGCTTGAAGAAATAAATTTCCAGGCCAGGAATCTATCAACCTTCTGCAATGTAATTTATTGACCCGTCACGGCAATAACCAACGCCTCCATTGGGATCGCTTATCAAAATACTCCTGAAGATGTTGCTTAAAATCATAGAATCCCTTTTTCATGGGTAAGCCTTTTGCTGTTGCGTATGCTGTATAATCGGCTTCAGGCATAAACGTAATATTCGTCCTGGCCTTTAAATCACAAACAATAAAATCATATGGAGGACTATCACTGGATTGGTGCGATACTTCGGCACAAAGATTCCCGTTTTGCACTATAAAATTTTTTATCTCCAGTTCGTCTTTATTCAGTTCAGTTTTGTCAAGATCAGGATAAAAACTCGTCCATGCAAAATCAGGACTGTAGATCAATTGCCCATAGCCGATAGGTAATTGCGGATTGTCTCCGAAACCGGTATTTTGCCAATAAGAAACCGGGAACAGGTAAAGGGATATCGAAATAAAAACATGCAGTAATAACCAAGTCCACCATTTTCGCTCCATTACATTTTGGACCCAGTGATTTTTTTTCTTTCTTAAGCATAGAAAAAGAATACCCACAATTGCTGTACTGTATAGAGCGGCCAGCAGTACAATTTTCAGGATCAGTGCAATAAAATCAAATAATTGTAAAAACATGCCATTTCCGTTGTAGTAACATTAGGAGACTTTATTTATGCCGGCCGTTTTATTGCAGCTCATTCTTTGTTATCCAGAGTGCACTGCCAACAGTATCCGCCAGGTTTTTATACCGCAGCAAATCAAAATGCTTATCATCGGTATAATATTTTGAAGGCTTTACCACTGCAAATGTATAATATTCGTTTTCACCCCTTCCAAATACGATATGTTCAAAATAGATCGTGTCGTTGCTGATCCTGTATTGGCCTTTAATTTCTGTAGCTCCAAAGCAAAAGCTCCTTTCTGTAAAGCTACGATCGTCTTTAAGTGTAAAGGTAGTATTGCAATTAGCCGCCCCCTCTCTGCCTGCAATTAAAATATCCCTACCTTCAAATTTTTCAAAGTTTACCAAACCGGAAGGTTTTAGAAATGTAAGTACTATCACGGTGCTCAATATTGCAGTAACCATTATTCGTTGCCGGTTCCTGCCTTTTTCTTTAATCAGCAGGAAAAATTGCTGTAGCAATGCGATCAATAAAACAATATACGCTATTACTAAAAATAACATTACCGGCATGGCCCAAAAACCCAGCCTTATTTCCCAATAGTAAGTGGTATTTACTACAAGAAAAAAAATGATCGTGGTGATGAGTAATGCTTTGTTCTTCACTGTTGTGTTGGTTACTAACAAATTGTTTCCCGATAATGAACTTTATTTATTGAATCCTTTAAGCATACCAGGAAAATATTTCCCTCCTCATTGTTCCAATAACTTTTTTTTCTGAGCTTCAAATTCCTCCAGTGTAATTGCGCCTTTTTTATACAGTTTATCCAACTTTTCTATTTCATCAGCAACACTGGGTCGTTTTTTATTACGGTATTCGTCGGGTACGATCAGTTCGCTGGGTACCAGCAGGTCATCTTCAATGGCTCTATCGAAAGCCATATGAATATCCACCGACCCTTTGGAACCGTCTTTATATACAATATAACCAACGATCTCTATATAACCATTCCCTAATACAGAAATACCATAGTTCTTTAATTTCTTTACTACAATGGAATTATTAGCCAGCGAAGCGGTAGCTGTTTCACTTTTAATATTAATGTACTTAAATTTTCCACCGCGACCGGTACCTTTTCCAAAATATAATGTCTGGCCTTTATAAATTTTAAATCCACTGGTCGTGTACAAGGTATCATTTACAAAACGGGGATGCGGTGGTTGTGCGATAGCTGCTGCGGGAATAAACAACAGCAAAAGGAGTATATATTTCATAGCCGGGTGCGAGAATTTTGATGGGTAAAGTTAGGAGGATTTTATTTGCCTGGAGCAAATAGTAGTTACCCTTTTTGCAAAACAAATCGCTTATTGGGTTTATATTGTTTACGGTGATTTCTCTTATAAAAGAAACTGGGCTATACCGGCCAATAACAATTAGGTGCTGCTATTTGTGGTGTTCCATTTCAAGTGACTGGCGATAACGCACACAACCTTTCATAAAATCAGGCCATGCAGGTATGCCGATAGCCGGATCCGTTTTCTCTGGTAAGAGCGACCATAAATCAGGATGATGCCAGCAGAGTTCCTGCCCCGTACTATCCCTGTGTTTACGTATACCTGCCCGTAATTTTTTTACTTCTTCTATAAGCTGCTCTTTGCTCATTTCCTGTAGTGCTTCGTCCATGATGATGATAATATGTGTTTACAATCATTAGTACAAACAGTATGCCGTACGCCTATCGCATATTAATTTTCTACCCAGACCACCCTTCGCATCATTTTTACGATAGAAAAAGTAGCTTTTAAAATTGCCTATGCCGCACAAAGTCATTCTCTACAATCCCAAATCGGTTTTTTATACCATGCCGCTGGCCCTGCTGGCATTGGCATCTTATTTAAAAAAAGAGGCGTATGAAGTGATTATTTTGGATGGAAGACTGGATAGCGAGGCGCATATTGTTGAAGCCTGTAGCGGCGCCATTTGTTTTGGCGTTACCGTGCTCACCGGGGCACCTATCAATGATGCCTTGCACATCACACGTAAAATAAAAGCGCAGTACCCGCAACTGGTTACGGTTTGGGGCGGCTGGCACCCTTCACTTTTTCCCGCCGAAACACTGGAAGAACCTGCAGTGGATGTAGTAGTGAACGGACAGGGTGAAATCCCTTTTTCGGCATTGCTGGATGCCATTACCAGCGGTAAAAGTTTTCATCATATCAACGGCTTGTATTTTAAAGAAGAGCAACACATTACTGCTACAGCCCCGCAGCATATGGCGAATATCAACGAATTCCCGGCGTTGGATTACAGCTTTTTACCTGTAGAAAAATATTTTACGTTAAAAGGCCGGAGGCAACTGGATTTTATTTCTTCGCAGGGTTGCCGTTTCCGTTGTAGTTTTTGTGCCGACCCGTTTATGTACAAACGAGGCTGGTATGGCTTCACACCCGAACGCATGGGCGAAGAACTGGAAGCCTTATGGCATCAATATCATTTTGATGATATCAATTTCCAGGATGAAACATTTTTTACCAACCGCAACCGTGTGGAAGGCATTGCAAAAGAGATCATCAATCGTAAATTAAAATTTACCTGGTTTGGTACCATGCGTGCCGACCAGGGTGCAAAGATGGACGATGATTTGTTTGCCTTATGCAAACGATCCGGACTGCGTAAAGTAATGATTGGTGTGGAAGCGGGTTCGCAGGAAATGATGGACTGGATGCAAAAAGATATTAAGATCGAACAGGTGTATGAAAGTGCTGCCAAATGTCTGCGGCATGACATCGCCATCATCTTCAATATTATTCTTGGGTTTCCGCACGAAACAGCAGCGAGTATCAACGAATCTTTACGGGTGGCCAATGAACTGCGAAAGATGAGCCCTTCCTTTGAACTGGGTGTTTTTTATTTTAAACCCTATCCCGGTAATGCTATTGCAGACGAATTGTTGAAAGAAGGCTACCGTTTTCCAAAAGGTTTGGAAGAATGGGCCCGTTTTGATTATGTAGGTTCTTCCAACGACTGGATCAATGATGAACAATACAAACAAATAGAAGCCTTTAAATTCTATCAACATATTGCCTGGAAAAAATCCAATCCATTGTTGTTGCCGGTAAAAAAGATCGCTCAATGGCGTTGTGATAAAAAACAATACCAGTTTCCTTTGGAGCAAATGGTTTATAATTGGGTGAGGCCGGTGGAACGATTATCGTAGCGGGCATATGTTTCACACGAAGCAGGTAAGAAAGCAAAGCTGCAAAGAAGATTTCCTTTGCAGCTTTTGTATTTAAACTTTGCGCCTTTGCGTGAAAAATTCCAGTTTTATTATATCGCTATACTAAAAGATGGTGGCTTTATATTTTAAATGGCTACATTACGTTAAAGAAACCACAGGACTGGCCCGTCACCATTGCCCTTAATTGCGAAACCCCGCCGGGATAGCCTACTAATGAAGGCTATAAACAACCGGAGATTATTTGCAGGCAATAATGCTTGCTTTTTTTGCCCTGTCGCAAATTTCATCCAGTTGTATTTTATCTATCCAATAGGCCCCGCCCCAGGGCGCAGCTGCATTACAAAAATGATCTACTGCTATATGTATGGAGATGGCTTTATAACAGGCGGGTGTAGGTTTTAAATATTTATTGTATAAGTAAGCACTGAAATCCTGGTAGGCTTTTTTATTTTTTGCTGCTTTGCGCAATAATCTATCAACGTAAGTTTGTAGTGCAGCCAGGTCTTTGGCTAAACCAAGATAGTTATTCAAAGTTTTTATGTTTACACTATCATAAAAATAGCCCCGGTCAAAATCAATACGGGAAAAAACCTGCTCCACTGCTGCATTGTATTCGGCATCCAGGCTGCTAAAGTAATCTCCTGGTGGCACTACCGTAACAGCATTGCCCAGTGTATCAAATTTAAATGCTTTTCCATTTTCATCTACTGCGGTAAATATGCCGGAGTTTAAACTGATAGAACTATATATTGCTTTGATGATCTCATTACCTTTTTTATTTATCACACCCTTTGTTCCATAGTAACAATGATCAACTATGGCAAAGCCATCATTAAAATCTTCGGAGCGTGAACTATAATACAGTTTGTCCGTGATAAAATCGCCCTTGCTGTTAATATAACTATACCTAAACCCGGTTTTGCAAATAACATCCGTTTTTATTTCTACCCTGGCAAATCCTTCACTAAAATCAATGACGTTTACATACAGTGGTTCAAGGATCGTTTTACCATTTTTATCGATAAACCCATAACGGCCATGTAATTTAACCCTGGCAAAACCTTCCTTAAAATCGTCGATATAATTATATACCGGCTCAATGATTTGTTTTCCTGTTCTGTTGATAAATGAATATTTGCCATCCAGCTTTACTATTGCCAGGCCTTCGCTAAAATTGTTCATATAGTCATACAGGGGGGCGATTATTTCTTTCCCTGATTTATTAATGAATGTATACTTGTCCTCTACGCTTACCACAGCTAATCCTTCAGAAAAATCTCTTCCTGAAGCATACTTTATAGCGCATATTTCTTTTCCTGTTCTGTCAATAAAGCCCCAGCTATCATTGGCTTTTATGGCGGCCATACCTTCCTTAAAAGAAAAGGCTAATTCATACCGGGCCGCAATAACAGTATTCCCTTTCCTGTCAATATAACCAAAATTGTCACCCATCTTTACCGGTGCCCAGCCTTCGCGAAAAAACCTGGCAGCGCTATATTTAAATGGTATAACTTCCTTTCCTGTTTTATCAATATAGCCATATTCCCCTTCGTTTATGGCAGCTACGGCAAGCCCTTCATTAAAGAAGGCTAAACTGGAATACTTTAATGGGATAACCATATTTCCTTTAAGATCACAATACCCCCATTTATTATTTTTTTCAACCAGGAGCATCCCTTCTGAGATGCCATTCCATTTTTGAAATTGGGCTTCAATGAGTATTGCTCCATTGGCATTTTTAAACCCGATAAAACCGGTCGTTTGATCTTTGAAAGATTCGATTGATTGGCAAAAACTAAAAAAATTACATACACAAATCAATAAGCTGGTAAGCAAGGTTCTCATGGTTCAGGTTGAGGTGAGCAGGTAATTTAGGCTTAATTTATGAGAGCAGGGTTTATTGTTTTGTAGGCAGCGCTATTGATTAATATCAAACAAAAAAGTTCTGTTGGGTATTCTTTCAAAAGCGCCCAGTGCCTCACTTTGAAATACGAATTGATTATTCTGGCCATAGATCAGTTTCATTACTTCCCCATTTTGCGGATAAGCTACCCTTTTGTATATATTGGTAACAGGGTCCCATTCCAGGCAAACATTTTGCAAAGCCATGTAATAAAAGCAGCAGCCCAAACTATTCTTCTGGGTGGTTATAAAGTAGGCCTTACCGTTATACACCACAACCTGGTATTTTTCGCCTTGTGGCGGACCGCCGGAAACCGGCAATGCTATTTTTTTCCAGCTATTGGATGAAGGATCGTATTCCCATAATTCTTGTAGAAAATTAATGGCAGTTACAGGATCACCGATAGGAATACCCCCATAAAAAGCATAGCCTTTGGCCCCTATAGAAAAACAGGTAGGAAATACCTGGTGTGCACCAGGAAAATCAGCCAGCCTGTTCCATTGATTTGTAGAGGGGTTATATTTAAAAAACTTTTTAGAAGGAAGGGGAACTCCACAACATACACTTAAATTAGCCGAATCGGATCCCATGCCGATATACCATTCATTCCCCAGTTCGAAACTCGTAGTATAGTAGTTGCCATACACAGGCATACTATCCAGTTCGGACCAGGCAAGACTTGTCAAATCAAGGCGCAACATTTTTTTTATCATTCTATACCTGTCGTTTCCGGACGCATCCCATACCCTTTGCCGTCCGCCTATAATGTAAATACCGTTGTTGTAATAATAGCAAACAGGATCCTCAAAGAAACGGCTCACTGGCGGATTCCTTCTTGTCCATTGCCGGTTGACAGGATTAAATTCAAGCAGGAATCCCATATTCATAGTTTCTGGTCCGCTACCAAGGCCATTAAAGAAGGCGCCACCAAGCATATATCCTTTCTGTGCAGATTGACAGGTTCCGAAAGAAAAAAGCCCACTGGTAGCCGCAGCAGGATTAAGAGGTAATACAGGCGGTGTAAGATTTGTCCACCGGCCGCTTAGGATTGACATCGAATCGGGCGAAAAAGCAGTTGCTCCCTTTCTTCTTAATTCCAGCAAATATTTTCCCGAAGGCATAGTTGCAGGAATATGAAAAAATATATTTGTGCCTTCATCTCTTACAAAAATACATTCATAGGGCCCGATAAATATCCTGGTATTAATACTTGTTGTAGGTAAATTAGAAGGCAGGTTGGTTCGCACCACGATAAAGCTATCCCCTTTATTGAATGCCCACGGCGGGGTACCATAACCGATATTCACAATTTTTAGTGTATCCGTAAGCCATTCCTTTATAGCAGAAAAAATTCTTTTCCCATTGTATAAGGCACTTACCCGGCCATAATATTTTGTGGCCTGTTTAAGTCCTTTTAATGAGAACGTTTGAGCACCACTACCCGTTACCGTGACAGCAGCACTATCTTTATCCTGCGAAAAATCAACACTGGTACTCCAATTCAGGGAAATTTCAGAAAAATTTTGACTGGCAGGAGGTTTGGCCAAATATTTTATATCTACTTCATTTAAATCTGTTTTGATTACCGAGGAAATAGTAAACGTAGAATCGGCAACTTCCGGGGGTAATGGCTCAGCAGCTACATCGTCCTTTTTTTTGCAGGAGGCGAGAAAAACGAGGCAACAAAATATACTGGCAATTCTTTTCATAGCGGCGCTGTTTAAGTAAGGGTATTTGTAAAAATACTACAATTTTACAAATATTACCTGGCAGGGTAAACTACCATTGTTTAGCGCAATACTTATCCCTACTAAAAACAGTATTAACATGCAAACGATATCGCCGGTTGTCCCGGAAATAAGCCCCTGCAACCTCCGATGCAGCTTTACCTACCGATGAGACGTTAGCTGCTATTCCTTTCAGTGGATAGCGTCTGCTGCAACTCCTTCATCCGTTTCGTAGCGCTATCCATTGAACGATCCAATTTCAGAATATATTTTTCTGCAATACAAATCCTGCGTTCTCTTTGCAACTGTGCAACGGCATTGCAGGTATCCAGTTTTTTTTCGAGCAATAGTTTTTTATACTGCTGCCTGGCATTGCGGAGCGCCCATTTTTTTTGTTTGGTTTCGTGGGTTATTGTTTAATGATCTGCTGTCCGGTTACCAGTTGTGCTGTAAGAGCTAGCCTTTACAGCGTATAAGTGACAAGCCATAGTTCATAATTCCAGCTAAAATGCACCAAGACAAAGCATTCCCAAAAATTCTATGTTTTGAAATAGATTTTGCATATAATGATTGTTTGTTTAAAATTAGAGTTGTTACCTGGTTGCTGTAGCAGGTTATTAATATTGGCAGTATTTGAAAAAAGCCTCCTTTTCTCAGCGGGGTTTCACGGAAGGTTTTCGCAATACAAACGCTGCGTGCAGTGCCCCACGCTGGGACGGAAATGGCCAATCTCATTTAATACTAAATATCAAACTAAACCCTTGTCCTGGTAATATCACGCTTTTGAATTGCCATTCATTTCCAGATGCATTTTTTTCAAATTTATGATTAGGAGAATTAAACCATGTTTCAATTGACATTTCAATCCCCTTTTTTATTTCGTTTTCTAAAATAATATTAACTGTCGGCTTTTTATGACTTGCAATATCATTAGACATCGGAATCACCATTTCTGGCATCACCATTGTATATAAGCCAGGAACATTAACGATTTCATATCTCTCAATACAAATAACTGTAGGGTTAGTTTGATTTAGGTATGATGTCTTAACGTTATTTTTTCCAGATAAACTTAAACATCCAGTCCTTGAATCCACCAGGGCCGCAAGTTCGTCACCTATATAAATTTTACTCTCATTTTCACCTCCCTTAATGGTAGCGGAAGTAAAACAGGGTAGTCTCATATCATTATTTCGCATGTGTTGATCAAGATGATGCTTTACATCTACGTTACTATTTCCTGTACTGATACCATATAAATTATAAGATAAGATTGTTTTTAAAACAATCTTATCTTCTGGAATTTTGATAGAATCTGCTTTGTCATCAAATTTAAATTCACCTTCTAAAACTTTAAGCCTGAGTTCCATATTGGAGCGAAATACCTTTCTTAATAAGACTTCCGTTTTTACTTCGTTCCAAACAACATTTGGGATAAAAGTAGAAAGGGATTCATCCAAAATTGATTTCATTTCAATTTTTTTCTCTGTTGTCCTTGTACTCCATTCATAAATAATAGAAATTATCCCCGCAACTATAAACGCAATTCCAACATCTCTTGATACTTCACCCCAAGGAAAGCTATTTTCCGTATGAGGCATAAACTTAGATAACAATATAATAATGATTCCGAATACAGTTGCCAGGCCAGCGCTTACCCATATTCTTTTTGGAATTTTTTTCATGTTTCTTTTAATATTAAATGAATAAAATAATTTGTACCAGTAAATAAACACTTTAAACGGCTACTGAGATACTTTCTATTTTTTTCCCTTTTTTGTATTGGACCACCAGGTGGCTTACTATTATTACTAGTTCAGTATTTCCAAGAAACCTTTTTCATCAGCACCATTTTACGGAAAATTGCTATGTAGTAACGGCATACAGTGACCCCCCCCCGGGGACACATAAACCGTATATTATCTGCAGTCCTTTGAATTGACGTTATGTCTTTTGCCTAGAGCCAAAATCTTTTGTCAATTGATTCACCTCTCTTGTCATTGAAATAAGGGTCTTGCCAGGAAGGTTTGGTATTAAGTCCAGTAAATTTATGTCCCCCGGTATTTTTACTTAAATAATATCTCCATCTATAATGGTCATAAATATCCAGTATGTGAGTAGCATAACTTGTTGCAAGTTCCTTGTCACCTCTGATGATTAATAGATTTTCGTCATTATTGTATGAAGCTCTATACCCTAGATTATGACTCCCTGTTATTACAACACAGTTGTCTGTGAAAGCATCAATAACCATTACCTTGTCATGAATAATTGCATGAGCCATAGGAGAGGATTTAAGCAATTCTGCCATCCAAAAAGCAAAATCGTCTTTTAACTCCTGTGCTCCGACTATAACAGGATCATTAATGCCACGATGAAAAAGTGTAACGCTTGAAGATTCAACTGCATTTAGATCAGTCGCTGCACCTCTTATAAAAAGGTCTGGGTTTGCAATCTGAATATTTGATGCTTCTTCAATTATACTTGGTGTTCCAGGTTGAAACGCGAGAAATAGTATTGATTTGGTTGCTGCATTCATTGCTTGAAAAACCTGTGCGATATCATCCGGCATTGGTGAATTTGTCGTTTTATTTTTTGCTTTTGTATTTGGAGAAAACCAAAGCGAAATTTTCGTACTTCCAATTTTTGCAGTTAATTCCTGATTGTTGTCTTTACGGAATTTGGAGCCTTGTTCAGCATCATCAGTTTTCATTCTGTTCCAATAATCCATATAGTGATCAGCAAGTTCTTTAGATTCTATGACAATTGCGTTATTGGATTGAGAACATAAGCCTGTATATGTCCAGTTCGTGCTTCCTGTCATTACAGATGATGGCTTGCCTTGAGAATTCACATAAATTACAAACTTGTTATGGCCAATATGTTCGCTCGATACCATTCGGTCAATAATATCCATCCCTGAATCATGTAGTGACGCTCTCGCAACTTCATTTGTTGCATCATCTGCACCCGTATTAGAAAGTATTAGATGAACTCTGTCTTTTGCTTCTAAGAGTTTTCCAACTAATTCATTGTCGTTTAATTCATATAAAGAACAATAGCATTCTCCTTGCTCTTTTATGGCTTTGTCAAGCAAACTCAAAACTGCATCCTTTAATTCATCAGCTAATTTATTTCTTAACTTATCGCCTGTTTGTTTAATTCTATCCAGCAAAATTTTGTAGTTAGGTATTCCAGAATTAGATTTAGGAATTTGGCTTGAAACATATTGAGTAGATAAAATTCCTCTGTTGAAATATGCTTTGATTTTACCAGTTCCAGGCGAAAGTGTAACTTGATTGGTAACAACTTTCGCCTGTGCTTTTGCCTTAAGGTTTGTAGAAGTTCCTGTCATAGGAATAATGCTGTATTCATAAGTTGCACCACTATCAGCAGAGAAATCACGCCAATTAAATTTCTGAATAGGCCAAACCGTTGTTGGTTTAAATTGTCGGGTTTCAACGCTTTCCTTTTTAAAACCCACCATACTTTCAAGAGTAACTTCTTTGGTGGTGCTGATATCCTTTCGCTTTATACAAAATCCTAAACAGTCATCAATAGGATTTTCATAGTTCCAAACAAGTAGGACTACATCGTTGTTTGCAAATGCTTTCGCTTGATTCATGATAGTAAGGGTCTAATTTTTTATGATAGAAATGAAAATTTTTATTCCCTGTTGTCTTTAGTTACCTATCCACTTAATTCGAACACTACAATTCGGAATACCTTACTCTGATAGCATTGTACATAATTTAAAAAATGCGAAAGTGTTTAAAATTCGCTGAGTTAATCCAATATTCCAGTGATGTTTTAGTTCTAAGGATATCAAAAATAAGCGCAGAATTTACTCCATTATTCTGGTTTCGGATATACAACCAATTTTATTTTCAAAATGAAGAAAGTCGTTTTTAAACCGGCTTTCCCCTCACATATACAGTTTAGCAGGGCAAATTTTATCAGCTCAATCCAAAATAAAATTTAATTACGAAAATCGCAATACCCTCACTAATAAAAACAAAAAATCCCGTGTTTCCACGGGATCTCTAATACGTTTATTCACCTGCTCACCGCCCACTCCCACTCACATATCCCTTCACTTCTTCATTAAAGGCATCGGCTTTCAATAATTCTTCCAGGGTAATATGCATACGGTATCTCCAGTAATGATTGGGGTTGGCGGGAATGTTGATGCGTTCTTCGTCCGGGTTTTCGCGGCGGATGGTTTCGTTGATGCCAAGCCAGTCCTGCAACTGAAAGATGCTCCACATGGCGGGACTGAATAAATGTTCCACTACAATTTCTTTATTTACCCAGGGCTCGCAGAAGTACGGCGCTTCGCCATAGCGGCCCATGATGCTATTGTAAAAACGTTGGGTTTTGATGCGGTCTTCCTGCCACCAGCCGCGGATGGTACTCATATCGTGGGTGCTGGGCGTAACCACGCTCAGGTACGGGGCATCGTTAGGGTGAAAGAATTCGGAAGTCGCCTTCTTGGGCATGCGCTGGATCTCCAGGCTTAAGATGCCAAGGCGTTCCATTACATCGGGTACGCAATGAGGCACCATGCCCAGGTCTTCGCCGCAGATGAGCATATTGGTGCTGCGTTTAAGGCCGGGTAGTTTATACATGGCTTCCTTTTCCCAGAATTCATCCTGCCGGCGGAAGAAATAATTTACCGCCAGCTCTTTTAACTGCTGCTGTGAATGCTGATCCAGCGCCTGGAAGGACAGTGTATCTTCCATACCGATACGGAAATGGAATTGCTGGTTCTGCGATCCTTCCTGTTCGAATAAGATCACGTTACTGATCAGGTTGAACAGGCCATATTTTACAGGAGACTCGCTGTCATCAATAGCCGCAAAATGATTTTCTACTTTGCGCTGGGTATTGAAGGCAGGGCGTAATTGGTTATCCTGTAAATAATGTTCCTTTACTTCGTTCACGTATTCGCCAAACAATTCCTGCAACACGCTTTCGGTGATATAGGGTTTGCAATAGCGGTACCAGTCGTAGGAAATATTTCTTTCAAACAATTCGTTGATATGAATGGGAATGGCAGGTTCAAAGCGGCCCATAATGCCTTCCACTGCATGCAATGGAATACTCCAGATGCGGAAGAAACCGAGTATATGATCAATGCGGAATGCATCAAAATAATTGCTCATCTGCTCAAAGCGCTGGCGCCACCAGGTAAAATCATCTTCCTGCATGGTTTTCCAGTTATAGGTAGGGAACCCCCAGTTCTGCCCCTTCACGGCAAAATCATCGGGCGGTGCACCAGCCTGTGCATCCATATTATATAATTTCGGCGCCATCCATGCGTCTACACTGTTACGGTAGATACCGATGGGAATATCGCCTTTTACCACGATGCCATTTTTATGCGCATAAGCTGTAGCTTCTTTCAGCTGCATGTGCAGGTGGTACTGCGTAAAGTAATGCACGGCGATATCATCATAATGTTTTTGCGAAGGACTTACCAAACGCTGTATCGCATTTTCATCATACACGGCATTGGTTTTCCAGGCACTGAAATCCGAGGTTTTATATTTATCCCTTAAAAAACAAAACGCGGCATAAGGTACCAGCCAGTGCCGGTTTAGTTCAAAGAATTCAAAGTAATCAGTATCGTTTTTAAAAGCTGTTTTTTTAGCGGTATAAATCTCTTTTATAGCAGAGAGTTTGAATTTGATCACGCTGTCGTAATCCATATCTGCCAGGGCATTCAGCTGCTGTTGCTTTTTCTTTAATGGTTTTATCAATGCGGCATGGGCAGTGCCTGCTGTTTTTTCGATATTTAAAAACAGCGGATGTAAAGCAAATGCAGAAATAGCCGCATAGGGATAAGAATCCTTCCAGGTATGCGTAGCCGTAGTATCATTCAGGGGCAATACCTGTATCAGTTTTAAACCGGTTTGCTTTGCCCAGTCAACCAGTAATTTGATATCGGTAAATTCTCCTGTACCAAAACTATTTTTACTGCGCAGGCTAAACACAGGTATGGCTACACCGGCACCTTTCCAGGGCTTGTAGGTATGGTTGATAAATCCATCATGGCAGATGGTGATCTTCTTCTTTGCCGCATCGCCGGACAAAGTGCGGTTGGCGCCGGCTTCAAAAGCTACAAATTGTTTGGTTTGTATATTGTACACGCCATACTTGTACGCTATGGGAAAAGTTTCGCCGCTTAAATTAAAGCGGGCCTTCCACCAGGTCTTATTTTTGATGAGCAATACCGGTTTTTCGGTGTTCCAGTCTTTTAATGCCGGGGCCGAACCGGTAATGCACAACACTTCATTTTCTTTTAATATGGGTGCTTTTACCCTGAACTCGTGCGTATAGTTTTTTAATACTTTCGGCGCTTTAGTTACAGCTGCTGCATTTTTTAATAATACTTCCTGGAAGGGCTGCGTAAAATATACATTCTCTGTTTGACCGGAATAATTCCAGGTATCAAAAAATATCATTTCATTAGCGTTGCTATTGTCCAGGTCAGCAATCCTGTCGTCGCCAAATTCCACGGTCTCGTCTTTTCCTTCTTCCCTTAAAATGTATTTATAGCGGATATTGCTGATGTCTTTTACCGTATCAATATGAATGGTTCCATGCCATAATTGTTCATTCAGGTATTGTATGGGGAAGGCTTTATCCAGGTCATCGTTTCCCAAAATATCATTATTGCCGCTGATATAGATCGTTTGGCCAAAATGGGTAGAAAAACGCAAGTAAAAATGTATAGTCATCAGCAAACAAATTCTTTAGAAGGAGCAATATAAAACCTTTCTATCAAAATGTAAAAAATACACATTATAAATAGCTTCAAGTGAATAATATATTTAACGGACTGCGCAAAATTTGTTGTACAAAAGTAATGGCATCAAATTGTTCTGCCTTATATTTGCAAAAAAAAATTACAATGGAAACAACCAAAAAGAACACCGGCCTTTTCTGGATTTTATTTATACTTTCTGTAGTGGGATTTTTTGCCGTACTGTATTCTCCAATCGGCGCATATTGTTCTATGGTACTTCCTTTTAATGTAACTTTTTTTGCCAAGGCCCTTGACCTGATGTAATTTTTATCTTTTTATATTGGAAACACCTGCTACTGCGGGTGTTTTTTTATGTCTACAGGTTGGCATTGGCAAAGGCCGGGCGCTTGATAAAGGTACTGTTGTATTTAAAGCGGATATTGGTACTGAGGTCAATTTTCCAGCTGCGCATATCACCATTGGTGCGGGGAAACCAGTAGCCTTTTAATTCTATGGTACCAAAAACCAGGTTTTCATTTCTTGCCCGTACACCTCCTCCTACTGAACCAAAAATATCGCTTTTATGCAGCAGTTCGTTGGAAGGTTTCAGCATCACAATATCTGTAAAAGCAAAGGGTGCCAGCCTGAAACCTAATACCTTGCTGGTGTTGTAATACACGGTCTCTACCTTTACGGTAGTACGAAAATCCGAACTGATATCCTTAGGATTAAAATAAGGCAGGCCATAATAACTGTTGATGAACAAAGGTGATGTAAACACCGGGTTGATTTGAGCGGCCACGCCCGTATTGAGAAACGTTCGGTGAAACCATTTACTGTTGATCTTTTTTAACCGGCTGAAATGCTCTACGTTCAGTAAAATATTCATATCCTGGTAGCCGTTGCGGTAAAAAAAGCCGCCGATCCGGAAAGTGATATTCCGATAAGAGCCCCTGCTCCTGAAATTAGACAGGCCAAAATCCAGCCCGGCATAAGGACTGCGGATCTTTTGTTTTTGCACATAGCCCTGGTTTTGCCTCACCCCATAGCCACCGGTAATGGAAAGAGAAAATCCTTCGGGCACATCTTCATTGCGGCCAAAACCATAAATAAAATTGGTTTTATAAAAACTTTGTTTAAAAATATTGATGGACCCCAGCACGCCGGTGGTATTGGTATAGCGGTAATCAAAAGTATCCTTGGATTTGGCGGGCACATCAATAAAATGCTGGTACATACCTCTTATGGCTACAAACTTATGGAGCTTTATTTCCTTATTGGCGTATATCCTGCGCTTGCTATCTAAACTGTAACCCAGCCAGCCATCGAAATTATAATACTTATAGCGAAAATCAGATTTGTACAGCGAATCCCTATCAGTAAAATAGGCATTGCTGGTTTGATAGAAACCCGCTTCCAGCGAACCAGTACTGGGTACATAAGGTGTTACCAGGGGTTTTTCAATCCGGCTGTACAGGCTTGTCTCGTCTCTTTTACCGGCACTGAAAGATTCTCCAAAACTATTATAGCCTACCGTCCAGTCGATAAACGAACCGGCAATATTTCGGGTGGTGATTTCCGCATTATAAGCTTTCCGGGGCGCTCTTTCCTCATCATACAGTCCACTTACAAATACCCGGGTAGCACTGCCGCCCAGGTTTTCTTCCTGTATTTCCAGCCGGCCCCTTGTTCGGGTAGCGATTTTTATTTTGGCTCCCAACGAAAAAATGTCTTTACTCAGCACCACTACATCCACCGAATCTTTACTGCTTTCAGCATAATCCACCACTATCCGGGCATCCTGGATATACGGCAGCGTACGGATATACCTTTCGTTATCTGCTACCAGGTAGGGCGACAAATGGGCACCTTCAGTAAAAAAAAGATTATTACGCATGATCCTTTCCCTGGTGTTTTTATGAAAGGCATTGGCCATACGGATGCCAAAATTATTGGTGATCTCGCAGGTATCGTAGATACTGCACTCAAATCCAAGGCTGATAACACTAACGGAGCGGATGATCTTGCCTTTGTATTTCAGGAACTGGTTCTCCAGTTTTTCAGGCGGCTCTTCGGGAGTAAAGGAGGAAATGCTTTTGCCAATCTTACCCAGCAGCCCTTTTTTCTTGGCAAGAAAAAAAGTATCATGTGCATTGACGGGAAGATCTTGTGCGGAAGCCCTGCAATGCATTACGACAATGCCCAAAAAAATGTAAAGCAACCGCTTCAACATATTGTTTAAATAATTATCTATCCTGATAAAGATATTGATTTGAACCGATACAGGTATCAATCCAAATGTTAAGCCACTTTATCGGGAAGAAAATTATTGGGCCGAATCTGTATGGTCAATGGTCAATGGTGAATAACGAACAGAATAATGGTATGTGTGACATCTATAAACCACAGCCACCAGATTATTGACTATTCACCATTGACCATTCACCTTACCGATCTTGAACTACGATAACTGCGGTTGGCAGCCTGTTGCATGGTTACCGATTGAGAACAGGATACCAGGAAAGTAAGAATAACAAGTAGTGTAATAATGTATTTCATAACAGGGATTTTGGATTATTTAATACTGTAAAACTAATACGCCTGTCAATGATAATGCAGCGTGAAACTAGCCGATTTTTTTAGTAAATGTACTTGGGCCTACTACGGCTTTGGCAGTGCAAGTGATTGCTACTGAACAAACAAGAACATTGTGTATGGAATGTGGATTATTTTTTGACGATGCGCCAGATGGTCTTCCCGGCATCATCAGCTACCAGCAAGGCTCCGTCCTGTGTAAAAGCTACACCTACCGGGCGGCCATACACGTTGTTTTTATTGGCATCGGCAATAAAGCCCGTTAAAAAATCCTGCGGTTTGCCGGAAGGTTTGCCATTGGCAAAGGGCACAAACACTACTTTATAACCCGAGAGCAAACTCCTGTTCCACGAGCCATGCTGCCCAACGAACATCCCACCTGCATAGGCCGGGGTCAAATAATTTTTATCATTAAATACCAATCCCAATGATGCCGTGTGGGCACCCATTGAAATATCGGGAGTAATGGTACTGTTCACCAGGTCCATTCTTTCGCCGTTTAATCTTGGGTCAGGATTTTTACCGTAATAAGCATAGGGCCAGCCATAGAATCCATTTTCCTTTACGCTGGTGGCGTAATCGGGCACCAGGTCGTCGCCCAGTCCGTCTCTTTCATTCACTGCCGTCCATAGTGTATTGGTACCTGTTGCCCAATCCATGCCCACCGGGTTACGCAGTCCGGATGCATAAATGCGTTCGCTGCTGCCATCGGGATTCATTTCTAAAATATTGGCCCTTCTTATCTCGTTGCCGATACCATGCTCCGCCACATTGCTTCCAGAGCCCACCGTTACATAGATCTTTGTTCCATCCTTACTGGCGATCACATTTCTTGTCCAGTGATTATTATACCCACCTGCTGGCAGTGATGCTATTTTTGTACCTGCAACGCTGATGCTGGTTTGACCGGTTTCGTAAGGATAGGTCCATAAACCATCGGTGTTGCCTACATAAAATTTATTGTTGAGTACCAGCATACCCAGGGGACGGTTGAGGCCGGTTAAAAAAACAGTTTTCAATTCGGGTACGCCATCGCCATCTTTATCCCGCAACAATAAAATGGTATTGCTACTCTTACCTAATTTTTCGCCATTGGCTGTTTTTGTAAATCCATCGCTGATGGTATTGGCCATGGCAATAAAAATATCGCCATTGGGTGCTACATAGATCCACCTGGGGTTATCCAGGTCGCTGATAAATTTTGTAACGGTAAAACCTTCCGGTGCAACAGGCTGCTGCCCTTCGGGCCATGCAATCCTTTTGGAATTATTTCTTACTGATGGCGTAGCAAAAGCTGCCGGCAGTTGTACCGTATCCATTATTTGGCCTGTAGTGCTTTCATTAACTGCAGCTGACTTACTGTTTTTAGTATTGGAGCATGCAGTAAGCATCGCCATTAATACGACTGAAAAATATAGTGGTTTCATCATCATTTATTTTCTGCAATCAAATTAACATTTTATAACCAGAAAAGTTGATGAAAGATTTATTTAATTACGAGGGTTGGAGGAGTTGGATGAGTTGCGGGTTGGGGAGTTGCGGGTTGAAGAGTTGCGGGTTACGGGTTATGGGTTATGGGTTAGTTGATAAGGGTTAGGAATTTATTGTTGCCGGGAAATGTTTTTTTCTATTGAGGAATAGCAAGAGAAAAGGATATTTGTCAAAATAAAAAATGCTTACAGTGTGAAATGATCCAACTGTAAGCATGCTATGTTTTAAATTATTTTCGGTTAGTGATGCCCGTGGCCCCTGCCGTTTCCTCTTCCATTACCCCTGCCATTGCCACGTCCGTTTCCCCAGCCATTATGATTACCATTGTCGTGCCTGTAATAATCATTATTACGTCTGTAATTATTATTATACCTGTCACGGATCACTACCTGTCCTCTCCTGCCCGAGTAAGGTGCATACCTGCTGCGGTAAAAATCATGACGCAGGTAAGGCCTTGGTTCATTGATCACCACTTTGTAACAATTGTACATATCGTAGTTATGATACCTTGAAGGTAATGAGGCGCCAAAGAACCAGCGTCCATTGGTCATGTATACGTACTGCCTTTGCGGCACATCGTAATACACATCCATATCAGGAAAATAATAGTAATCAGCACGGTCGTAGCCTGCCGGTCCCCAATCTGGCTGTCCGCCAATATTAACACCAACGTTTACGCTTACCTGTGCTTGTGATGATAAGGCAATACCGCTGATGAGGGCAAAAAGGATTAAAAGCTTTTTCATGAATTATAAGTTTATTTCAAACATATAATTTCAAATAGAATGCCATAACTATGTAAAACTGTTAAGGTTAATTTAAAGCGTAATGTCCAACAAATGTTAATGGTTTCTAATGCTTTCTATATGTATCATCTTTTTAAAAGGCGGTACACAGAAACAAGTGAAGTCTTTATCTGTGCGGCTAAAGCATACGTCCACCCATTTACCATCCACTTTAAATGCTTCAGGTAAGTTTTCCGGTGCCTCATAGGCATGTGTGCTGGTATCTGTTACCAATATCCAGCCCAGGCCATCAGCAGCGGGATTACCTCCGTATTGCACTTTGGCCGTGATGCAGGTATTGTTATTGTTATGCTCTTTTTTACAGGAAGCAAACATGCTTGTTGCTACGATTAGTATAATGAGTATCTTCTTCATATCGTTCTGACAAGTGTTTTTTATATACCGTTGCACGAATAGGAATATTTCACGCAAAGTCGCAAAGGAAAACAAGGCGCAAAGTTTCTGCACGCACAAACTTTTCCCGCAAAGGCGCTAAGAAATAAAGACGCAAGGTTTTCTTTTGTATTTCTTTGCCTACTTTCCTGCTTTGCGTGAAACCTCACGGCGCTATTTTGTTCTGTTAATAATAAAACTGTTATCAAGTTTTGTAAATCCTACTTTAGGATAATATTCCATAGCTGTTGGTACAGAAAGTAACAGTACCATCGATTGTTCTCCCAGTTTTTCTTTGGTAAGATCGATCAGCTTTTTTCCAATCCCCGATTTTTTATAGCCCGGCGCTACCGCCAGGTCGGCCAGGTAACAACTCCATACCCAATCGGTGATACAACGGGAAACACCTACCAGCAATTCGCCATCCCATGCCGTTACAACCAGATCCGAATTGTCGTACATCTTTTGTATGCGTTCTTTATCGTTGACAGGCCTGGGTAAACCGGCATTATTGTACAGGCTGATCACCTCATCTGCAGTGGGTATTTTATCAAAGCTGTATTGTATATCCATAACTGTTGATTTATTTTTTAGGGACTACTGCGGTAGCTTCCACTTCTATCAATATATCTTCCCTGAATAATTTGCTTACCTGTACCAGGGTGCTGGCAGGTGGTTGTTGCACATTGATGAATGTATTACGTATATCTCGTACTATTTGTACCTGCGCCACGTCAAGCATAAAATAATTCAGCTTAACAATATGATCCATGCTGCCGCCACATTGCATAACGGCAGTTTGAATATTTTTAAATACCTGCTCCGTTTGCAGCGCCAGGTTATCCTTACCTACAAGCATACCCGAACTGTCTAATGCCACCTGTCCCGAAATGATCAGCATCCAGCTATTCCCCATATCTATCTTTGCTATATGAGAATAGCCCTTCGGTACATGCAGTCCCGCAGGATTGATCAATGCCGCAACAGAGTCGCGTTGTGCATATGCACTGCATAACATTAATAACAATGGAATGACAAGCAATTTTTTCATACCGGATCTGTTGCTGTTGCAAAAATAAATTAACGCATGACTACTGTGCCTGGTTTAAAAACAAAGGCAGGCCACTCTTCCAATCTCCATCAATATATAACTCAAATGAATAACGACCGGGTTTGGCAAACTGCAGCTGGTTAAAATTAACCACCAGGTTGATGCTGATCACCTGCCCATTGGGTGCCTGTGGAATATTGATATTTCCCTGTATCGGCTGAATGCTCTCTGTCCCTGTGCTGTCGATCATCCGCAATTTAAAATCATGCTCACCTGCTTCCTTGTCGGCAAAACGCAAACGGCAGGCCACTGCACATGCGGGGTGTTGTACCGGGAATTGTTTGGCATTAATACTATCAAATGTACCTACAATGGTAAGTTTGGAATTATTATCCTGCGCAAAATCACATAGGGTGAAGATCTCTATTTCCATATTTTATTTTTTGTAGCACAAAATTACAATTTCATTGATGTACCACTACTTTTATTTTGATTTAATTGTTGCTGCGCAATAGTGGGAATTGCCACAGAGGCACTGAAGCACAGAAGGGATTTGCTGACGCAAATATTCATTGTACTCAAAAATAGCATTTTGATTGCAGCAGTTAAAATCAGTATTGTAAACCCTGGAATTACCTATATAAATCATAAAGCCCGATCTGGAAAAAAACGATAATTTTAATGCTGTCAAAATATACACTGTGAACAGAATAGACCGGTTAATGGGAATCATGACGATGCTGCAATCCAAAAAGTATTGTAGTGCAGAACAATTATCTGCGAAATTTGATATCAGTATAAGGACAGTTTACCGGGATATCAAAGCACTCAGTGAGATTGGCATCCCCGTGGACTTTGAAGTGGGTAAAGGTTATTGTATTGCCCATGGTTATTTTCTTCCCCCGCTTTCGCTCACTATTGAAGAAGCCAATGCATTGGTATTATTGAATACATTGGCGGGTAAATTTACCGATAATTCCATTATCAAACACAGCAACAATGCCCTTAACAAAATTAAAGCTGTACTGCGTTATGCCGATAAAGATATCGCTGAGGAGTTGTCTGCACAGATCAATGTATACCAGCCTGAGAACGAAAAAAATGAAGCGGGCTGGTTAGCTGCCATTCAAAAAGCCATTGTTGCAAAAACCATTTTAAAAATTTCCTACACCGATAACGCCGGTAAAAAAAGCGACCGGGAAATAGAGCCTACCGGTCTTATCTTTTATACCAACCAATGGCATGTATATGCCTGGTGCTGCACAAAGAAAAGTTACCGGGATTTTAAGCTTCAAAAGATCAGCCAGCTGCATGATACTGAAAAACCACACTCCATAGCCAAACACCAGTCCATAGCAGACTACATCAAAATATTTTAAAAAATCCAAAACGCACTGCCATAGGGTTGTCAGTAGGTGCTTTTAGCTTTGTACCAGTTTAATCTAATTCATTAAAACAAACAACATGGTACAAGGGTATAAAAGTATCTGCTCATTTATCTTTTTTTTAACTGTATTGCTTTGTGCATGCAGGCAAAACGTAAAAACAACTACAATGGAACAAACAAGTATCGCAACAACAAAAACGGACATTAAACCATCGTCCACTTCTTCGGCAAATGATTTTGATTTTTTAGCAGGCAAATGGAAAGTACACAACCGCAAACTGAAAGCCAGGCTGGCCGGTAGTACGGCATGGGATGAATTTGAATCGGAATTGCACATGCGTAAAACGCTGAATGGCATTGGTAATGTAGAAAATTATTATGCTACACTTAAAGGAAAGCCTTTTGAAGGAATGGCAGTACGGTTGTTTAACCCGCAAACCAGATTATGGACTATACATTGGATGGACAGCAACGGAGGCACCATGGATGAACATCCCGTAACCGGCTCTTTTGAAAACCGGTTGGGTAAGTTTTATGCCAATGATATGTTTGATAACAAACCGATCGTTGTATTGTATCAATGGGATGCTACCAACGGGCAACATCCCAAATGGTCGCAGGCATTTTCGGCAGATAACGGTAAAACATGGGAATGGAACTGGGAAATGGTATTAACAAAAATGGAATAAGCAGCAACCAGTTTAAACCGGATCAATAGACTATTGAATTATAAAGACGGATCGTAAACAGTTATATATGCCATTTTTTGAATGGTACAAGCGTAAGATTGGAATTATAGTATTTTTCTTCGCCTGTAACCTCCCTATCAATCCATCCCGGTATATCAAATTGTTCACCTTCTGTCTTTAATTCAATTTCTGCAACAACAAGCCCATCATTTTCCCCTGTAAATTCATCCACCTCCCATACTTTACTATTATGATTCAATTTATACCTTGTTTTAGATAATTCCGTAACAGCAAAATTATCCAGCAGCTCTTTTGCATCTGTTAACGGTATTTCATATTCAAACTCCAGCCTTGTTGCGCCGACAGACAATCCTTTGATGGTAAGATAGCCTGCTGTATCCGTTAGCCTTACCCTGATTGTTTTATGGGGATCAGTTAATAAATAACCCTGTCGGTATAATAGTCCCACCGGTTTTTGTACCTGAGCTCATTTTATATGATCAACCAAAAATTTTCGTTCTATTTCCTGCGCCATATTTAAAAGTAATACAAATTACAGGTTCTGTACAAAAAACGCTGCTTTATCAATCCGTCAACATTCTAAATAATATATATTAACTTCATTTTTCTTAAAAGCTGTACTTCATGCCCATTTATATGGATGTACATATTATTTCCGGGGTAAAAGCCAGGGATGTGGCGCAGGCGCACCAGCTCGACCTGATGCATCAAAACGATCACCAATGCAAATGCATGACCTATTGGATTGATGAAGAACGGGAAAGTGTATTCTGTTTAATTGAAGCGCCCGATAAAGAATCGGTGGAACAAATGCATAATAAAGCACATGGCCTTATTCCCAATCGTATTATAGAAGTAAAAACCGACCTGGTACAATCCTTCCTGGGCCGCATATACGATCCTGCCAACGCAACGGTAACCGATGATGGCCTGAAAGTTTTTGCAGATCCCTCATTCCGTATTTTACTGGTCACTAAAATAACTGATCCCGTATTGCTGAAATATAAACTGGGTGCAGAAAAAGCGGAAGAATTACTACAGCAACATCATACCATCATCCGTAAGAACGGGCAACATTTTGGCGGTACCGAAGTGGAACATAGCGGCAGCGGCTTTATTATTTCCTTCACTTCGGCAGCTGACGCTGTTGCGGCTGGATTAGCCATGCTGGATGCCATAAAAAATATGGGCGCCGGGGAACTCGACTTTAGGATCGGTATCAATGCAGGCGAACCTGTTGAAAAAAGTCAGCGGCTTTTTGGAGATACTTTGCAACTGGCAGAAAATATTTGTTCCATCGCCGGCAATTTACAGGTAGCCGTTACCGGTTCGGTAAAAGAACTGGTAACGAAAGATCATTTTCAAAAAAAGAATACGCATCTTTTTTCCATACCCGCGCCCGATGAAAACCTCTTGCAATTATTATACGGTAAACTGGAAGACAACTGGCAGGACCCAGCGTTTGACATCAGCAATTACTGTAAAGAAATGGCAATGAGTACCTCTCAATTATACCGCAAAACCGTTTCGCTTACGGGAGTATCGCCCAATATATTGCTGAAAGATTTCCGCCTGGAAAAGGCAAAGGCACTGATGCAGCAAAAGCGCTACAATATTGCGCAGATCACTTTTGAAACGGGCTTCTCCAGTCCCTCTTATTTTACCAAATGTTTTAAAAAGAAATTCGGCCTGTTGCCGATGGCCTATCTCGACCTGACCCATTGATCGGTTACTGGTTGAATTTTACCATTTATTGAACGATTTGTTGCAGCTTCAGTACCATTTATTGAATGATTTGTTACAGCCCTCTGCCTGTTACTGAAACTATCTTTGGTATATCTTTTTAACTAAAACAAATTTTTTATGAAACAGCTTATTAAACACTTCACAGTAATGATTGCCATTCTTTTCAGTACTACAGCTGTAATGGCACAAAACAACAACACAACAAATTCCACTAACACAAACAAAACAATCATGAAAACGTATTTAATTGAAAGGGAGATCCCCAATGCAGGCCAGTTAACACCTGAACAATTAAAAGGTATCTCCCAAAAATCATGCGGCGTACTTAAAGAAATGGGCCCAAAGATCGAATGGGTACAGAGCTATGTAGCCGGCAACAAAATTTACTGCATCTATAAAGCGGAAAATGAAGAGCTAATAAGGGAACATGCAAAGAAAGGCGGTTTTCCTGCCAATGTAATTACTGAAGTAGCTACAGTGATCAGTCCGGCTACGGCTAACTGATAGCAGGTTAAAACAATGTGAGTAAAGCCCGTTGATACAACGGGCTTTCTCGTTTGTATACTATCCTGTCCCCTGAAACAGCAGCCAACAGCAATTTTAAGTTTTCTTTAAAAAATGATGTATTATCTATGTAATCGCAATACCTGTTACATCTACCTTCAAATAAACTGTCGTTATGAAAAAGATCATGGTCTTTCTTCCTGCTGTTTTATTTTCAATAACATTATTTGCCTATCCCATTACACCCAGACCGCTACGTAAACTGGTGATGGAAAGCCAGTACATTGTATGGGGTAAAGTGCTTTCTACCGGCACCGAAAAAGAAACCGGCAAAAAGCCTGCAGACTTTTGGGAAAGAGAGTTTGCGGTGGTACAGGTGCAGGAAAAATTACAGGGTAAATTATTATCCGATACCATAAAAGTATATTTCACTTCAGGTATGATTTGCCCGGCCCCCGGTGTATTGTACGATGACGAAGCCGCACTCATTTTCCTCGATAAAAAAGAAAAAGGAAATGGCTTCGGGATACATGCGTTGTCTTATGGTGTTAAACATGGATTGAATACAAAAGAATACCAGCTATATAAAGATCGTATTGTGGAAATGCAGGCCATGATCGCAAAAGATAAAGAAATGAATTGCAGCCCGGAGTTTGTAGAATGGCTGATCAAATGCGCCGCAGAAAGCTGCACCCGCTGGGAAGGCCTGTACGAATTATCGCCCTACAGCGATTTTATGTCGCACTACGACAATGGTAAGCTGTCCTGCAAAGACACTTATCTTACTGCCGATAAACGGAAAAAATTATTTTATGTGCTGCTCAGTATTGATACACTGGCTTACAGCGATATGGCATTGGTTGATCTCACTACCGGCATCAATGACTCTTTATTGCTGGAATTTCTTAAGTCCAGTTTATTGAAAGCAGATACCTCTTATTACTGGCATGCCTACGAGATCATAAAGCGTATTGTAATTTTAACCGGGTCAGTTGAACTGGAAGAACTGGAAAAACAATTGCACGAAGTCTATTTTGGGTACGAAGAGAAACAAAAGGCAGCCGCCAGGGATATCTTCCAGAAATTTCTTTTGAAAATGCCCGGCATTCCTTTAAAAAAATCAATCGCTGTTACGGGGAGTAATCATGTTTTTTTGCCAGCGATCCTACATTCCCGTTATGATAGTTAGTGTTGTGCCTTTTTGTATGCTGCTACTCACCTGTTAGCTTCGCCCGGAAGGTTTTTACAACCCGGTGCCCCCAATATTTATTTATACCTGCAATCCTGGGTTTTGGATTAAAAAACCTACCCTTTCGTGGCCGACGTCCAAACTGTGCGACTAAATCGCTATATCCTGCGACGTAAAGGCATTCCCTGTTTTAAACATTGCACTCCATAATTCATCTTATATACATTGAATCACTTTTAAAAAATACAATTATGAAAAAGATTTTTACAATGCTATTAGCTGCAGCCGGTACAATAAGTTTCGCTACTGCACAATCTCACAACGGTAAAGACATTGCCTGGAACGACAATAAAAAAATAAGCAATGACCGTGATGACCATAATGCTTTTGACAACAACAAAAATGTTGGATACAACGACAGCTATTTTTCTTACAAAGAAAAAATGGCCAGGTTGGAAAAGATCGACAGGGAATTTGATAAAAAAATGACTGCTGTAAAATACAACAGGCGTTTAAGCAGCAGGGAAAAAACAAAGCAATTACAGTTGCTACAAATGCAAAAACAAAAAGAGATCAACCAGGTTGAATACGAATATGCAAAAAGCAACCAGAAAAGCAAAAACAACGGACGCAATTCCCATTAATCAACCATTTTTAAACCATTAAAATTAAAACAATGAAAAAGTTAATGATAATAGCAATAGCGGTTCTTTCCGTTTCTGCTGCGTCGGCGCAAAGCAGGCACGACAACGACAGGATGCAGGATCGCAACCAGGCCATCCAAACTAGAGATGACTGGCATAATAAGGATCAACGGCAGTCAAATGATTATGGCTACAAAAACAACAACCGTGATGATGATCGTAAACGCCAGGCGGACTATGATCGTATGAACCAGCAATACGACCGGAGAATAAATGATTATAGAAATGATCGTTCACTGAACAGGTATGAAAGGGACCGCAGGATACGTGAAGTGGAACAGGAAAGACAGCAGCAATCCAAATCATTCGGTAAAGGGCTGATAGTTGGTGGAGCAGTAGCTGTTTTGTTAGGTGTATTGATTGGACATTAAAATAAATTTTCGTGATAAGTAAAGGCCGTTAGATGCGGCTTTTATTTTTTACGAAAATACTTACATGGCTTCCTGTTAGTTATATAACCTGCACTTTTTCTTCGCCAGGTTGGTACCATTGAAAAACTATTAATATATTTAAGGACCAAAACAAGCTTTATGACAGATACTTTACAGCAACCTTATAAGTCATGGACATTTCTGCAAAAAATATTATTCCGGTTCTTTTTTATTTATTTCATTTTATATACCAGCCCCTGGAATTCGCTGCAAATTATTCCGGGGATCAGTTACCTTATCGGGCTTTATGACCAGGCTTTTGAATGGTTTGTCATTACAAGCAATGAACATTTTTTCCAGGTGTTTGGCATAAAGCATGTACAACAGGTGTTTAACGGAAGTGGCGATACTTCATTTGCATGGGCGGCCAATTATTTTATGCTGGCCGTTGCAGGCATCGGCGCTGCCGTATGGTCGCTGGTTGACTGGAAAAGAAAAAGCTACCGGCAGCTGAATTATTTATTATGCCTCTTCATCCGGTATTCACTTGCACTTATTGCTTTTGGTTATGGTGTCAACAAAGTATTTGCCCTGCAAATGCCTTTTCCCATGCTGAGCCAGCTGGCTACTCCTTTGGGAGATTTTTTGCCGATGCGTTTTTCGTGGTTGTTCATAGGGTACTCTACTCCTTACGAAATATTTTCCGGCATCATGGAGGTATTGGTAGCCTTATTGTTACTATATAGGCGTACTGCTACATTGGGTGTGCTGATTGCCACTGCAGTTTTCATCAATGTAATGATGCTGAACCTGTGTTATGATATACCGGTGAAACTGTATTCAATTAACCTGGTGATGTTGTGCGGCTACCTGCTGGCGAACGAGTACAAAAGGATGTCCTGCTTTTTTATTTTAAATAAACCGGCCGCCTGCTGTTCTGTGTATGACCAGCCGCTGACCAAAAAATGGATGCGTATAAGCAGGGCCGTTATAAAGCTGGCCATCGTGTTGCTGATGTGTAAATCATTGTATGAAATGATACAATATTCCAAAGGATCTGCTGTTGTTAAAACTTTTAAAGATCTGGATCCCGGTGTATATGATGTTACCAGGTATGCAGTAAATGGCGATACGCTGCCGCCTTTATTAACCGATAGCATCCGCTGGAAAGATCTTATTGTCGAAAAAAATGGTATGGGCAGTATCAATACTACTGATCCGTTGCTGAGGCGACGATATGGCCGCGGTTATTTTAGTTTGCTGGCAGATACCATGCCATCCCTGCTTCATTTTAAAAAGGGTTTGCAGGACAGTACTGACCTGTATACATTCCATTACCAGCGTACCGACAGTAATACGATACAACTTTGGGGTAAGCGGCAAAACGATTCGCTGTTTATAGAAGTAAAAAGATCAGCCCGGCATTTTCAACTGGCGGAAAAACAATTTCACTGGTTGAGTGAAGCGAACAGGTAAGGGGAAGTATTAATGTGAAATGAAAAGTTAATATTGTTGGGGTGATCTTTTTGTATGACTGAATCTAATTATACGAACTTCATTTTTCCAAAACCTGTAAGCAATCCTGTAATGATATAATTCAAAAGCTTTAAAACTGCCATCGTTATTTAACTTGTATTTATCAGGAGCAAATTTTTCCGGATGAGTTTGGAGACTGGTTATAGAATCAAGCATTTCATTTTTAACCTTCTCCGCACTTTGTGGGGATTCTTCTTCAATGTAGGCAATTGCTTTTATTAGTTGGTTTAAGGCACGCCTATTCCACTTAATAACAAATGGCATTACTTATTTTTTTTGCTGAAATATTTTATCACATCTTCATGTAATACGAAATCCCCGGCTTCTATTTCTGCATCAGCCCGTTCCAGCTCTTTAGTGTACTCTTCTAAAGACTCTGGATGCAATCCTTCTTTGCGATTACTCAGGAAAGCCTGCAACAACTGCAAAACTGTTTTTTGTTCATCGTTATTTAACTGGTTAAAATAATCCAGCATTTGTTGTGCAGCTACCGACATAAAGTAGTAAATTTTACTACATAAATTTAGCAAGTTTTTTTCAATGAGGACATAATTGTTTGGATTCAACTAGTCATTACATCGTTCATTTCTAATGCCCTTCAAAAAATTCCAGCATCGTATGCAATGCAGTTGCCGAGTGCATCCGTTCACCATTTTCAAGTGATTCCTGTGCTGCGATGGCCGCTCTTTTGCGCATATTTTCTTCATACACAGCAATAGCTTCCTGCAAACTATGGTATTGATCATCCGTTATACATTCACTCAATTCCAATGCATCCAGCATGGCCATATTAGCGCCTTCTCCTGCAAAAGGTGGCATTACATGGGCTGCGTCTCCCAACAGGGTTACATTGGACAGCGCTTTCCACTGTTGATCTAAAGGCATACAATAGATGGGGCGTGGTATAAAAGGCAGGGCTGCATTTTCAAACAGTTCGTACCAGGCAGGGCTCCATTCCGGGTAAGTTGTTTTAAACCATTGCAGCATTTGTGCTTTGTCGGTATAATCCAACCCGTTAGTTTTTGCCCAGTTCTCTGCTGTTTTAAAGCTTGCATAAAACCCGAGGTCTCCGTTGCCTTTTTGCCCGAGCAATAAATTTTTTGTATTCCCGAAAGCCATTATTTTTCCGCCATTCGTCAGTGCCTGAATATGAGGCGCTTTTGTTTCTGCATCGTTAACATTGCCTTCAAGCATTGTAATACCAGAATAAAAAGCTTTGATACCGGTTACGTATGGTCGAATTTTAGAATTGGCGCCATCAGCAGCGATCACGATGTCGGCATAAGCAAATGATCCGTTTTTAAATTGCAGCAACCAGCCTTTAGCTTGCGCTGCCATTGAAATAAAATGACTGTCCCATACTACGGTTTCGGGCTGTAAGGATTCCAGCAACATTTGTCGTAACGGGCCACGGTCTATTTCCGGGCGAAACCAGGCATTGCCAAAATCTTCAACAGGTTTGTTGTCGTGGTCGCTGAAAAATATGGCGGCTTGTTCATTTACGATCAGCATCCTGTCTGCACCGGGACGGAAATACTGTTTGAAGGCGTCGAGTAAATCAGCTTTACGTAAGGCCGCCATTCCTGAGTCTTCGTGCATATCCAGGGGTGAGCCTACTAAACGGGCACTGGCATTAAAATCCCTTTCGTATACTTTTACATTGGCCCCTTTTAGTTGTAATAATCTTGCCAGGGTTAATCCGCCGGGACCGCCGCCCACTATGGCGATGGATTTATTGTTGATCAGCATCTTGAAATCTGGTTTTATACTGCAAAACTATTTTTCTTTCAACACTGATAATAGTACAAATCGGCCGTTTTTATTTTTGAATAATTCTTTCGGCACTACACCCGAAAATTTTTTGATCTCTTTTATGAAATGATTCTGGTCGGTGAAGTTGAGTTCGGGAAAAAGTTGTCCAGTTGCAATATGTTCTAACGATACCCTGAAGCGAAGGATATTACAATATGCTTTTAATGACAATCCGAATTGCTGGTTGAAATAGCGGTTGATCTGCCTGCTGCTCCAGAATACTTTTTCGGACAGTTCTTTTACACTCATTTCACCATTGGAGGTGTAAATCAATTCGAAAAGCCGGCGCTTTCTTTCATCAATGTTTACAGGTAAAAGGCTGGTAATTTTTTGGGTTGCTTTTGTACAAAATGTATCGAAATTGCTCAGGTCATCCATATCGAAATCCCAGAAATCATGGGGAAGTGCTGTAGCCCTGTTTAAAATATTTGCAATAGAAGTATGCAAAATATATTCCACGCCGAGTGGTTTGAAATTAATATCAAAAAAGATAGTGCCCGGTGGAATGACCCTTTGTTTGGGTGCTGTTTCCAAACCGGTCAATGTAACATGAAAAGACCGGGCTGCTGTTTGCAAAAAAAACAGGTCCACTCTTCCATCCGGTATCACCACCACTTCTTTTGCTTCACCTGATGGAATATGAAACATCCCAAAACTTTCTACAAAGTCGGTAAGCGCCTCTGCCGGTTTGATGAATTTGTAATTGAAGTCATTGTTCATTGTGCCAACTGAAAATATCAATTGAAGTTAGCAACAAAAAGTTAATATATGTTTTGAAGGAGGTGAATCAATAAAAGCGAAAGCAATTAATAATACGTATAAAATATTTCTTCCCACAGGATATTTAAGCAATTATATCAACTTACCGGCAGCCATTTAAAATTTTACAGTCTGTCTGCCGCTGAACCTGTATTTTTTCCAACCTATACTGCATATCAAAAAATATTTTATCTTTCCTAAAACAAACCCATGAACACGATTAAACATATTTTCCTGCTGATTTCATTATGTAGTTTCAATATTGTTTTTGCGCAAACGATACCTCCACCCCCACCTTATGATACAAGTAATGACATCAAAATTTTTACCCGGGTTGAAGTGGAAGCGAAGTTTCCCGGTGGTACAGACGGCTGGAGAAAATTTCTTACCCATACTTTAAATCCTGACGTACCTCAAAACAATGGCGCACCTTCAGGAAGGTATAACACCGTTGCAAAATTTATCGTAAATAAAGATGGCAGTATCAGCAATATTGCTGTTGAAACCAACGAAGGCTATGGCATGGAAGAAGAAGTAATACGTACGCTTAAAAAATCCGGCTCCTGGATTCCGGCTGAACAAAACGGCAGAAAAGTGAATGCTTACAGGAGACAGCCCATCACATTTATAGTAATGGGCGATGATTTTGATGTTACTAGCAGGACGCCTTACACGCTTTTTGCAGGCGCGGATAACGAGGTAACCATTACGGTTGCTAAAGTAAAAATGGAAGATGTGGCGGTTACTATTTCTAAAGGAACAATAAAGGCGGCCGGGGAAGGAAAGTATATAGTGCGTGTAGCAGGAAAAGAACGGGTGATCATAACATTAATCAATACCAAAAAAAACAAGCCCATCGGGGCGGCAGGTTTTGAGGTAAAGTAAAAAAACAACACTATAATACGGGTATTCGCGGGCGAAGGCTTACTCTTTCTCATAATAGTACCTGGTAACATTCCCTTCATGTTGCCAGGTAATGGTAAGTAAGGTTGCCGTTAAGGTATTGATATAGCCTGCATCTTTTCCATTAAGAGTGGTGAGTTTATTTTTGGTAATGGTAAAATCATCCAATGCAGACGTCGCACTTCTTTTTATTTGGTTTCCACTGATCTCAATTACAAACGGCGTGGTAAGATTCATGGAGTTAACCATTGTACCAAACCTGAAGAGCCCATTGTAAGCTTTCCAAACCCCTTGCAGGGATGCTGGCTTAATGCTGTCAATTGTTACAGCAGACCGGCTATCAAATGCTAACCAATCAAAGCCTGGGCCTTGTTTTTCTACCAGCTTGCGATCTGCCTTAACGTCTTTTTTAGCGCTGGGCTGTGCAACAGCAAAAGAAGCGGATAACAATAATGCGCATAAAAGTATACTAGTTGTTTTCATTTATTTTCAATTTAGGTGTAAGGAGTTTAACAATAATTAAATGTAAAGCATTGACGGATTATTGCTGTATGCACTAAACTATTCTAAATACCAACAGCCGATGAGCATTGCTGTGAAGCACCAGCGGTCATGTTACTTATTAAATACCCCTTCAAGTTGTCTTAGATTTTGTAGTTCCGCTTTTGTTTAAAATAATGCTGCAGCCGGGAACCTATAAAAGCAAACAGTACACCATTCAGTACTGAAGCAATTACTACAACTCCAGGCGCCAGTTCATCTGCCGGTGCAATATTATCAAGGAAGATCACTTTAAACAGCAAAAGGAAAACAGTTACACCAAAAACAAACCCGGTAATGAGCCCCGTTTTATTTTTCATAATTGACAATAATTAAAAGTTTATAAATCATTCGAAATATAAATATACTCAAAGCACTTTGAAAAACAAAGTATTTTTCAAAAAAATATATTCTTTCCGGGAAATGAGCGGATACGCTGTAGGTAAAAAATCGGATGGCGGCGAGAATGAAGCGATATCTTGCCTTTATTGGTAGCCGCTGCTACAGCATCAAAGGCCGTTGTTGGGTATCGAAGCAAGCTAATGAGCGTAGTGGTACCAACAACATGCGCAACAAAGGTTGTAACAAGTCTAAAACGGCATTTGGTTTGGGTGTAGTGGGCTTCGGGCAATGTGTTGGTACGCTAACACACATGGCTTAGCGGCATACCAACAAAAACGAAACAGTAGAAAATTTATCTGGAACTGTATTTTATTTGTCTCTCAATATTCTTCCAGATTTCTAAAAGATTGTTTGTTTTTAAAGAAGCGAAATTATAAATTATTAACCCCTGTTTTGTTAACCTATATTTTGAACCCATCTTTTCAATTTGTTCATTTTGAAGTAACCAAGAAACTGATATCCTGATTTCTTTTTCCGTTGGTACTGCATGATTTATTCCATCTGCAATTGTTGAAATCTCTTTAAGACTTGCTGGTTCATTTTGAGCAGCCATGCCTATTGCTAAAAATATCCAGGAAACTATTTCACTTTCTTTCATAACATGTTTCATAAAGGTAATTAAAAATCATCCTTTGCTTTTGTTGGTAGCGGCTGCTAAGCATCAGCGGCCGTTCTTGGTATCGAAGCAAAGCTAATGAGCGTGGTGGTTCCAACAACAGGCGCAACAAAGGTTGTAACAACTGTAAAACGGCATTTGGTTTGGGTGCAGTGAGCTTCGGGCTATTTGTTGGTACGCTAACACAAATGGCTTAGCGGCATACCAACCTTTAGATTTGTCTTCTATTGTTTTTCTAAAATAGTATTACTATTATTATTTTCTTTTTTTGGTTCTTTTTTTCTTTGTTGATAAATCAAATTTGTTAATAACAACAATCATAAACAATCTGTGAACTAACATACCAAATGTACATAAAGGTACAGCCGTTGATGCAGACAAATTGTTTTGATATAAGATGCTTCGTATAGAAATTCAGGCAAGCAGGCCTATTATTAAGGTTACAAAGAAGCTTGTATCGCTGATTGTTTTAAAGTTAAAAATTATGAAACAGTACAATTATTTTTTTGGAGTAGATATATCCAAAAAGACAGTAGACATTTCTTTACTGCATCTGCAAAGCATCACACACAAACAATTTAGTAATGACCGTAACGGTATGCAAGAACTATCGCATTGGTTAAAAGAGTTGCAGGCAGTCTCTGGTGAAACACTCTTTTGTATGGAGGCCACAGGACTGTATTGCTTTACTCTAACTCATTTTTTAGCTAAAAATGCAATTGACATTTGGATTGAACATGCAGCCCAGATAAAAAAATCTACGGCATTAGACAGAGGGAAAAATGACAAGGTTGATTCTAAACGTATTGCTATCTATTGCTCCAAAAACCTGGACCGGTTGCGTTTGTGGAGGCCTATGGATGCTACAATTGATAAGATCAAGCACCTGGCAAGTCTGAGAGAAAGATTAGTAGAAACACAAAAAAAAATACTTACTCCAATCAATGAATTCGAAGAATCTGGAAATACAGAAATGGCGAAATTACTTCGTAAAACAATAAAGAAATCAATTGAAGCTATTGATATCGATCTGAAATCTGTGGAAGTAAAAATCATTGATATCGTTAATGCTGACGAAAACATCAAACAGCTTTACAAGATAATAACATCAATTGTTGGGATAGGTTTTGTAACTGCCATTAACCTAATTATTCATACCAATGGGTTTACTATTTTAAAAGACACCAGGAAGCTGGCTTGTTATTGTGGTGTAGCCCCTTTTGAATATTCCTCTGGAACAAGTGTGAGAGGGAAAACAAAAGTGCACTACATGGCTAACAAAAAACTTAAATGTAATTTACACATGGCATCTCTTACTGCCGTTAAATTAGATGATGACCTAAAGATCTATTATGAAAGAAAAGTTGCAGAAGGAAAAAATAAAATGAGTGTACTCAACGCTGTAAAAAATAAATTGTTAGCCAGGGTTGTAGCTTGTGTGAATAAGCAAAAAGAATATGTGAATAAGAGGGCTTAAAATAATGAAAATTTATTTTTTTAAGTTATAGAAATCAACGGCGAAAAAATAAATTGTTAGCCAGGGTTGTAGCTTGTGTGAATAAGCAAAAAGAATATGTGAATAAGAGGGCTTAAAATAGTTTTGTTTTTGTCATAGAAATCGGCGGCGAAGATTGGAGCGGATATCTGCGGCAGCGAAAACTGCGAAAACGAAAAAAAATTATTTCCTTTGTAAGAAAATATTAAATTCTCTCAAAGCCTGCAAAAATTTTGAATACTCTACAGAGTGAAAATAATAAAAATCCTCATTTACAACACTAAAGGAATTAGCCATCAAATCACCGGATGTTATATTCTTCCAATACTCTAAATAAGCAATTTTAAAATCTTGAAATTGAACATTACACCTATTGCCAAATGCCACCGTTATACTTTTCTCAAATATTTCTATCAAGTTGTCTAGTTGCGAAAAAGTCATATTAATACTTTTTTTATCAGCCGAATCGATAAATCCATTTTTAAAACACTCTTGAAAAATTTTATTTATTTTTTTTACTTCATCAGAAATATCATTTGCCTCTTCTTTTAAAAGCGATTTCACCACTCTACTATCGTCAATCCACCTTTTGATAAAAAACGGAATCACTAAGGCTATAAATAATGTAGTTAATACTTGAAATGCTTCGTATATTTTTATTTCTTTGTTCCATTGAATAACAGGGAAATTTTTTACTGTAAACCCTAGCAAGATACCAAAAGCAAAAACTGCAACTATAACAACTATTCTAATTATCTTCATTTGTTTGAAGGTTTTAAAATTTCTTGCATTATTTTTTCTTTTCTAATATTATTATCGGATACTAAAGAAATGATTGCGATCACTTTTTCATGACCAAACTCCATCGAAAGTTTTCCAAAAGACCCTGATACGAAAGAAGATGGATAACCTAATACACCCCCATCAAGGTAAATCAATAATTTACATTTATTTTCTTGAGCTTCGACAAATCTTGGTCTAAGCAAATCCTCTAAGAATTTCTGCCCAGAAAATTCCCCTTCATATATATATCTTGCGCCAGGAGTTTTACCAAACTCTGTAGCGATATGTATTTCTAAATTAGACATTGTTGTAATTTTTAAATTCAATATAATAAAATGTTCCCATCAAGTTAGATGAAAGTTTCTCTGCATGATTAGTTTTCAGATCAATTTTGACATCATTGGTAATTAAAAAAAACTTATCAAAACAATCAAGTTTTGAATACTCAACAATCTGCGGAATTCCTTTTCCTCTCATTTCATTGTCAATGTCAATCCTTGACTGAACTTTGCCTGATAAGAGATCAGATACTAATGAAGTGTTATTTAAAAGTTTGATACTCCGCCCTATTCTTTTTAAATATGTTCTAACAACCATACTTTTGAAAATTCCCACTCCTAAATCTAAAAAACTTAACGAAACTTTCTTTGTATTTTCATCCGCAAAAACATAGAGCCACCACCTAGACGAACCATATTGACTTAAATTAGCATGATGGTGGGTATTGGACATCAATTCAATAAAAATATTATAAATTGGTTCGACGTATTCATCCCCACAATTACAATTTTTTACAATTAGTTCTACAGATCTAGCAGCAATCTCAGGCTTAACTTTAAAATTAGCCTCTTTATGCATAATATTATTGTCAGAAACCTTAAACTTTTGCTTGCACCTGACATGATCATAAAAGCCAGATTCAGTAAAAATTTGCCTTAATCTTACGTTTTCGGGTGCGTTTCCGTGAATAGGCACTTTAGTCTTTAGTCCTACTTCTCTAATATGAGAAATTAATAAGGGAATAACATCTGGAGTAAAACTCTCAATTTTGGAAATGTCAAAACATATTGAGTTGTGATTTTTTAAATTTTCATTCCCAACTTTTAAATAATCCAACACCTCATTTGTATTTTCAATAAGACTAAAATCTTTTGGAGCTTTTAAATTAACAATATTATGAACGTAATTATTAGGAGCTACAAAGAAAGTTTTACCTTCTTTCCATTTTTTAAGACGCCGCTGCCTATCCTTTTTATATCGTTTTCCGGCCCTTTTGTTTTGATATTTTTGCCTTATCTCCCCTAAATTGTAATCTCCAGTTAGTGTCACAATAGTGATTAATAATTTTAAAATTATGTCTTATACAAACAAACCGCAGTGTATTGCTGCGGTTTGTTAATTTCTTTCTTACTTCACTTCCTCAAACGGTACATCTTCCACTTTACTATCACTGCTTTGCTGCTGCCCGTCATGTCCTGCATCAGCGCCTGGTTGCTGGCCACCGGAAGCATTAGGATCACCCTGCGTTGCCTTATACATATCTTCGCTTGCCGCGGTCCATGCAGTATTCATTTCTGCAGTAGCCGCATCGATCTGTGTAAGGTCGGCAGATTTGTGCGCTTCTTTTAATTTAGCCAAAGAAGTTTCGATAGCGCCTTTTTTATCAGCCGGTATTTTGTCGCCGTATTCTTTCAGTTGTTTTTCCGTTTGGAAAATCAAACTGTCGGCGCCGTTTACTTTTTCTACTTTTTCTTTTTCTAATTTATCAGTGGCTTCATTGGCTTTGGCTTCGTTCTTCATTTTTTCCACTTCTTCTTTGCTTAAACCGCTACCGCCCTGTATGGTGATGCGTTGTTCTTTACCGGTGCCTTTATCCTTGGCCGTTACGTGCAGGATACCATTGGCATCAATATCAAATATTACTTCAATCTGCGGTACACCGCGTGGCGCCGGCGGAATATCAGCCAGGTTAAAACGCCCCAGGCTCTTGTTCTGGTTAGCCATTGGCCTTTCGCCCTGCAATACATGTATTTCCACACCAGGCTGGTTATCGCTGGCGGTACTGAAGGTTTCTGATTTTTTTGTTGGAATCGTAGTATTGCTGTCGATCAACCTGGTCATTACACCACCCATGGTTTCGATACCCAGGCTTAAAGGCGTAACGTCTAACAACAATACATCTTTTACTTCACCGGTCATTACACCACCCTGTATCGCGGCACCTACGGCTACCACTTCATCGGGGTTAACACCACGGTTAGGTTTTTTACCAAAGAATTTTTCTACTATTTCCAATACTTTAGGGATACGGCTGCTACCTCCTACCATGATCACTTCATCGATCTCACTGGTATTCATACCCGCATCTTTTAAAGCGGCTTCGCATGGTTTTAAACAACGTTCGAATAATTTATCGGCCAGTGCTTCAAATTTTGCACGGGTTAATTTTTTTACCAAATGCTTAGGTACACCATCTACTGCAGTTACATATGGCAGGTTGATCTCTGTTTCGGTAGAAGAAGATAATTCTACCTTGGCTTTTTCAGACGCTTCTTTTAAACGTTGTAAAGCCATTGGATCTTTGCGCAGGTCGATCGCTTCGTCATTTTTAAATTCATCGGCCAACCAGTCCATGATCACTTTATCAAAATCATCACCACCTAAGTGGGTATCACCATTGGTTGATTTTACTTCGAATACGCCATCACCCAATTCCAGCACGCTGATATCGAAAGTACCACCACCAAGATCAAATACTGCGATCTTCTGGTCTTTACCACCTTTATCCAAACCGTAAGCCAATGCAGCTGCGGTAGGTTCGTTTACGATCCTTTTTACGGTAAGGCCTGCAATTTCACCGGCTTCTTTGGTTGCCTGGCGCTGTGCATCGTTAAAGTATGCCGGAACAGTAATTACCGCTTCGGTTACTTCATGGCCCAGGTAATCTTCGGCAGTTTTTTTCATTTTCTGCAATACCATGGCACTGATCTCCTGTGGCGTATATAACCTGCCATCTATGTCGATACGAACTGTATTATTGTCGCCTTTTACTACTTTATAGCTCCAGTGGCTGATCTCTTCTGTTACTTCGTCAAAACGGCGGCCCATAAAACGCTTTACAGAGCTGATGGTGTTTTGAGAGTTGGTTATGGCCTGGCGCTTAGCAGGATCACCTACTTTACGTTCGCCATTTTTAAGGAAAGCCACTACCGACGGGGTAGTTCTGCGTCCTTCTTCGTTGGCAATTACTACCGGCTCGTTACCTTCCATTACAGATACGCAACTATTGGTAGTTCCTAAGTCAATTCCTATTATTTTTCCCATGTTGTAAAAATTTATTGATTTTAACAGGGAATAGTCAATGATTGTGCCGAACGGAAAAAAGTGCAAAAATGGCAGTGGGGGGCCCGCAGAATACGCAGATATCGCAGAAAGAGAGTTTTAAGGTAGGAATTATAAGAAAAATGGCACGCAGAGGCACAGAGATCACCGAGAAAATGAAAGGATATCTGTGGGAAGTGTAGGAAAGGCCCGCAGCATACGCAAATATCGCAGGAAGAAAGGTTTAAGATGGGGATTATGAGGAGATATGGCACGCGGAGACGCAGATATCGCAGGGAAAATACATGATCGAAAATCTACGAGAGAACCCGCAGACCATGCACCATGAACCATCAACCATTAGCCATGAACTCCACTCACGATTCACTACTCACCACTCACGACCTAACTCCGCTTCTTACTTTCCCTATACTTTTCCTGTAATATCTCCCCCATGGTTTTACGCTGCACCTTACTTTCCACCCAGGAAATGATATCAAGGTAGGCGAAGGCCCGGGTTTCGAAACGGTTCTTTTCCAGTCCTCTTATTTTGTCTAAAAACTGTTCCAGCTCATGTTGCAATTTATTCCGTGATACGTGGAAAGATTTACGCAGGAATTTGAACATCTCCTCTTCCACCACGGTGAGGTTTTCTTTTTTAGACATGAAACGATACACCGATTTGGTAAGGTATTCCATCAGTTCGTAATTGCCCATTTCATAGTGGGCCAGCAGGTGCAGCAGGCGGGAATAACTTTGCAGGTCGTTCCGCACTTCTACATTTTCGTTGATGATCTTTTGCAGGTAATCGATACAGCTGGCATAATCGCCGCTGCCAAAATACATGCTGGCTATTTTATAATTGAACACCATGATGCGGTGTTCATCAATAAACAATTCGTATTCTTTAATGCGTTCAATCAATTCGGGCACCAGCTTTACGCCTTCTTTAAAAGTACCCAGCATATTGTGCTGGTTTATTTTGGCGCTGTAGATGTACACAAAGGCCTGGGTGCGGAAGTTATCGTGCAGGCGTACCCGGTCGGTCTGTGCAAATTTTTCAAATTTCTTAAGAGTGGTATCAAATTTTTCGTAATTGCGCAGGTCGAAATGCGCATTCAGTAAAGTGTGCAGTCCTTTGATATAGTGACCGGTCTCTACCCGTATCATCAATGGTTTTTCATCAAAAATATCCACCCATTTTTGGGCATACCGGTAGTACATCAAAAAATCCTGCCGTATAAAAGCATACCAGGTATAACTTTGGTAGAGGTATAATTTCTCGTAAAAGCCGGTTTGCGACCAGGCATCTGCCGGCAGGTGCAGTTTTAAATATTGCTTTACGCCTTCTTCGTCTTTTTCATTGCGGGCATGACCGTTTTTAATGAACCAGCTGTATAACAACATGGCTAAATTGGACAACCGGGCCAGTGTATCGATACGGTGGTTGACCTCATTGATCTCGGCCGATAATTGCTCGGCCCTGGTTTGCATGGTACGTGTGATATGCAGGGTCTCGATCCTTTTTTCCAGTGCAATGGCCTGTAAGAGGAAATTGACCTTATGATTGGCCTTGGCGGTTTCCTTTGCCTTATCTAAAATGCGCAGGCTTTGGGAGAACAGGCCTTTTTTATAGAGAATATGGGCATAGTCAAACTGCTCGTTCAGCTGCAGGTCGATACTATCCGTACTTTTTAATAAACGTAAGCTGGCCAGTAACTGCTTGTATAAATGCACTTTTACATTGGAGAGCTGCGGTTTTTTGATAGAGGTTAATTTCTTCAGCAATACCGCCTCGTCATACTCATGTAATTTGTCGAGGGCATCAAATAATTCTATGATCTTAAGGTCCTCATTTCCCGAACTTCGCTTGATATAAAGCTTAAAATGTCGCTTTTCTGCTTTTTCAAGGGACCGGACCAGTTGAAATAATGTATCTGTAAATCGGTTGGGCATCATGTCTAATTTATAATAAAACTCAATACTGGCAAAGGTTCCATATTACAAAAATATGTTTTACCATAATAAAAACAGCATTAAGTTGATTTTAATAAAAAAATAACTCATCTTACTTTTATAAAAGAAGATGAGTTATTGATAGCAGACAATCGTTAAAGGGACAATCAATCGTTAGAAACTGCACTTTTAAGCAGCAAGAATGAAAAAAACTTTAGCAAACAGGATAAAAAAGATAAATTAAAATTTTTTCATATAGCAAGCAATCGTTAAAGCCGCTCTATTTCTATAGAGGGGCTCTTTTTTTATATTGCAATTTATAGCTTTTAAGTTAAAAAAGTACAACTCCCTTAACATTTTTTTCACAATTACTGCTGCTTGCTAATATTTAAAGGATTACTCCGCAGACTGTTTCACTTTAAAAGTAAAGTACTTCTGGCTGATATAACTTATGGTGATGACAATTACCGTAGTGATCAATTGGGCTATTTTGGGATCAATATGCCAGTGCTCTACAAAAACATTCATTAAAAAATACATGATCACCAGGTTTACCAGGTAGGCCAGCAGGTAACGGAATAACTGTATCCGCCCTCTTAAATTGGAATCAACAAATACTACGAATTTCAATAACAGGAAGCCTACAAAAAAACTTATTACAAATGAAATAAGCAGGGCGGCGTTGTAGGGTTTGATCACTAAAAACCCCAGCTCAACATTTTGTTCCTTAAATATATGTTTGAAGAAAAGGTTGAACACAACGATCGATAACAGGGTATTACTGCCGCCGCATACGGCGTAACGGTAAGTCTGCTCCGGCATAAACCTGCGGAATAACGGATAAAAAAAATCAATGAATGCTATGATCTTATCTTTCGGCATCAAAAACGTTGATGGTTCATGGTTGATGGTTCATAGCTAAACGCTGCTATACCACCGTACCATATATACTTTATATACTTTGTACTCTACCCTCTGTACCCTTAGCTATACAATTCTTCCCTGCTTGCTTTCACCCTATCGTCGGCGAGGTATTCATCGTAGGTCATTAATTTATCAATGATCCCTTTGGGTGTTAACTCAATAATACGGTTGGCCACGGTTTGCATAAACTGGTGATCATGGGTGGTTACCAAAACAATACCACTATAAGCCACCATATTATCATTGAAAGAGATGATGCTTTCCAAATCAAGATGGTTGGTAGGTTCATCCAGTATTAAAACATTCGGGTTTTGCAGCATCATTTTACTTACCATACAACGCACTTTTTCTCCCCCGCTCAATACGTTTGTTTTTTTCATGATCTCATCACCGGTAAAGAGCATTTTGCCAAGGAAACCCCTCAAAAAATCTTCATCTACGTCCTTGGTGCCCGGTGGTACATACTGGCGCAACCAATCCATTAAATTATAATTGCTGCTGGTAAAGTATTCACTGTTATCATTGGGCAAATAAGCCGTGGTAACGGTAGTACCCCATTCGTAAGTACCGCTGTCCGCTTTCATTTTACCATTAATGATCTCGAAGAAAGAAGTTAAGGCAATTGGATCGCGGCTGATAAAAGCAATTTTATCCCCTTTCTGTACATCAAAACGTACTTTGCTGAAGATGGTCTTGCCTTCGATAGTTTTTGCAAGATTCTCCACTTTTAAAATTTCATTGCCTACTTCCCTGTCCTGCTTAAAAATGATGCCAGGGTATTTCCTGCTGCTCGGCGTAATATCTTCAAACACCAGTTTATCCAATGCCTTTTTACGTGAGGTAGCCTGCTTGCTTTTAGAAGCGTTGGCGCTAAAACGGGCAATAAATTCAAGCAGGTCTTTCTTCTTTTCCTCCGCCTTTTTATTTTTATCACTTGCCTGCCTTGCTGCCAGTTGCGAACTCTCGTACCAGAAGGAATAGTTACCGGTGTATACTTTAATCTTATTTTTATCAACGTCGGCTACATGCGTACATACGGCATCTAAAAAGTGACGGTCATGGCTCACTACCAACACGATATTCTGGTAATCCGCTAAAAAATTTTCCAGCCAGGCAATCGTTTCCACATCCAGGTTATTGGTAGGCTCATCCAGCAATAAAATATCCGGATTACCAAAAATAGCCTGCGCCAGCAATACCCTTACTTTGATATTGGCTGCCACATCTTTCATCAGTACCTGGTGCAATTCATCTTTTACCCCCAGCTCGCTCAACATGGTGGCAGCATCGCTTTCAGCAGTGTACCCTCCCATTTCGCCAAACTGCTCTTCCAGTTCGCCGGCCTTGATACCATCTGCTTCAGAAAAATCTTCTTTGGCATATAATGCATCTTTTTCATGCATCACTTTCCACATTTTGCTGTGGCCCATCAGTACCGTATTCAAAACGGTTTGCTCATCAAAAGCAAACTGGTTCTGGTTTAAAAACGCCATGCGTTCGCCGGGCGTAATATCCACGGTGCCTTTGTTAGGCTCAATTTCACCACTTAATATTTTCATAAAGGTCGACTTACCTGCACCATTGGCACCAATAACCCCATAACAATTCCCCTTTGTAAAATTGATGTTTACCTCATCAAACAAAACCCTTTTGCCGTAAGCCAGCGTTATATTATTTGCACTTATCATAATTGTAAAAAAGTGTGCAAAGATACGTATGGATTTTGGATTTTCCCGCAACAACAAATAGTTACAGGTTAAATGTTGCGGGGTAATGACCGTTAGCGAAGTAAAATACAATCAACAAACTAATATAACCCGTAATCCCGTACCCGTAACTCCTATAGTTTTATATTTTATTTGGGCATTTAAAATCATATTATTTGAGTTATTATGTAGATTTTTATGCAAACGACTATTATGAAATCCCTCTTTTTCTCCGGACTGCTGTTTTTATGCTTCAATATATACGCTCAAAACGATAACAGCTTCAGCGTCACTTTTAATTTCAACCGCTACGAACTCAGCCCCGCAGCAACATCAAGCCTGGATAGTTTTATCACCAGTACACAAACCATCAAAATGAATTACGGTATCCGGTTAACAGGTCATTGCGATGCGGTAGGCAATAATGCCTATAACGATGCATTGAGTGTAAAAAGAGTAAATGCGGTAAAAAAATATTTTATATCAAAAGGCCTGGACCCTGCTATCATCACTATGGCAAAAGGGTTTGGCAAAAGAAAACCACTCAATGATAATGCAACTGACGAAGAGCGCCGGTTGAACCGCAGGGTGGAAGTTACAATGGTTAACAATACCGAAACAAGCATTGGGGAGCAACTGGAAGATACTGCAGTTAAGGCAGGTACTAACCTGGTATTAAACAATATCAATTTTGTTGGTGGAAGGCACCAGGTGCTACCCGAAAGTTTCCCGGTATTACAGGACCTGCTAAAGGCGATGCAGAAAAATAAAAACCTGGTGATACAGGTGCAGGGACATATTTGCTGCCTGCCCGGCAATGTAGATGGGGTTGACCTGGAGACAGGCGCCGGTAACCTGTCGGAAATAAGGGCCAAAACAGTAGTCGATTTTTTAGTGCAGCATGGTATTGCGGCTTCGCGGCTTTCCTATATGGGCTTTGGTCATAACCAGCCCCTGTTCCCTTACCCCGAAAAAAATGAGGAAGAAAAAATACAGAACCGGAGGGTGGAATTACTGATCATCAGTAAATAAAATTTTCTTGCTTACCTTATACTTGTCTCTTGATACCTGATACTGGTTTCTTGATACTTGTTGCTTGTTCGTTATCTTTGCGGCATGTCAGTAGTAAAAAAATTGCAGCAGGCTGCCATTGAAAGTTTAAGCGCATTATTTGCACAGTCGTTTACCGAAAAGGATTTCCAGGTTAACCAAACCAAACCAGAGTTTGAAGGAGATTATACCATTGTATTGTTTTCACTGGTAAAATCATTGAAATTATCCCCCGATGCCATTGGCAAACAACTGGGCGATCATTTGATACAAAACAATCCATCGTTATTTACCCAATACAATATCATCAAAGGTTTTTTAAACCTAACGGTTTCGGATACCTACTGGATGGAAATGGTATCCAGCCATTATAACGATACCAGCTTTGGCAGAACCAAAAGCAATGGTAAGAAAGTAATGGTGGAATATTCTTCTCCCAATACGAACAAACCCATCCATTTGGGTCATTTAAGAAATAATTTTTTGGGCTGGAGCGTAGCCGAAATATTTAAAGCCAATGGCTATGATGTAGTGAAAACCTGTATTGTAAACGACCGGGGCATTCATATCTGTAAAAGTATGATCGCCTGGCAGCTGTTTGCCAATGGCGCTACACCCGAAAGCACCAACACCAAGGGTGATCATTTTGTAGGAGAATACTATGTTAAATTCAATGACGAATATAAAAAACAGGTAGAAGAATTAAAGACACAGGGGGTAAACAAAGAAGAGGCAGAAAAAGAAGCGCCGATCATGAAAGCTACTCAACAGATGTTGCTGGACTGGGAAGCCGGCAAACCGGATGTAATAGCACTCTGGAGAACAATGAACAACTGGGTGTACGCAGGTTTTGATGTAACCTATAAAAAAATAGGCAGTGATTTTGATAAGACCTATTACGAAAGTAACACGTATTTGCTGGGCAAAAAAACAGTGGAAGAAGGATTGCAAAAAAATGTGTTTGTACAGGAAGACGATAATAGTGTGTGGATAGATTTAACCGCCGATGGACTGGATAAAAAAATTGTACAGCGTAAAGATGGTACTTCTGTATATATGACGCAGGATATTGGACTGGCCATGCAGAAGTATGAGGAATATAAAATGGACAAAAGCATTTATGTAATTGGTGATGAACAGAATTACCATATGAAGGTGCTGAAACTGATCGCTGAAAAATTACAACTGCCCAATGCGCAAAATATTTACCATTTAAGTTATGGCATGGTGGAATTACCCAGCGGTAAAATGAAAAGTCGTGAAGGCACCGTAGTAGATGCTGATGAAATCGTAGATGAAATGGAAACCGTAGCCAAAGAAAAAACAGAAGAGCTGGGTAAGGTAAAGGATTTTACTGCAATAGAACTCTTAGACCTTTATCATACCATTGGCTTAGGTGCGTTAAAGTTTTTTCTATTGCGGGTGGATCCTAAAAAGAGAATGATCTTTAATCCTGAAGAGAGTATCGATTTTCATGGATTTACCGGTCCTTTCATTCAATTCAATCATGCAAGGATAAAGTCGATTTTAAGGAAAGCTGCTGAAGGTAAGGCTGAATCGTCAATGGTGAATGGAGCGTCGTTGGTGGGGAGTGGTTTTTTGCCTTTGGAGAAAGAATTGATCGTAACGCTGGAGCAATATCCCACCATTATACAACAGGCAGCGGATGAAATGAATCCTTCGGCAATTGCCATTTATGTATACCAGGTTGCCAAAACGTTCAGTTCGTTTTACACCGAACACTCCATTGCCAATGCAGAAACAGCCCAAAAGAAACAGCTGCGTTTACAGTTAGCTGAGATGACGGCAAATGTAATAAAAAGCGGGATGAATTTATTGGGAATTGCGGTTCCGGAAAGAATGTAAAATGTAGCTTTTTATTCCACACGCATCGGTGTTGCGCTGGTCATCCAGGTGGCAAAGGTTTCTGATATCTTCCAGTGGTTACCGGCATATTTTTGCGGCCTCGCCACAACATAACCCAAAAATTTTTTAACCTGGCTTGCGGTTACAGTTTGCATCGCAACAAATAATTTTTTGCCATCAAAAATTCCGCCCGTTATGTTATGATCCTGCCCGTTACTTTGTTCCAGCATGGCTTTACCTGTATAGCGGATATCTGCCAGCAGTGAATCTATTAAACTGTTTTCTTTTTGTTCATCCAGTTGCATGGCGGTATTAAAATCATAAAAAGGTTCATCCGTAACATGATCGAAGTACACCGCATTTTGTATCATTTTATAGATAAAGCCTTTATAATTTGCCGGGTAATTTATCCTGGTATAGATCAAATCCTTTACTACAGGTTTATTTTTTTTTTCGTTCAGGTGTATCCCAAAATAATAATAGTCTCCTTTGATCAACTGGCATTTTCCCCAGCCCGTCATTGCGGTATCTTCTTTTATATTGGTATAGTTATGTCTTAAAACTCCCACCTGGTCCGCAGCGATCAGGCTATTGGTATTGGGTAAATGTACCTGCACAAGGGTTGTGCTGTCGTTTAAGGCAATGATGTAGTTTGTAATATTGAAGACAAAAACATCTTTTTTACCAGCTTCCTGTGCAAACAATAATAACGAACCAGCACAAAATAAAAAAAACAACAGCAGTTTTTTCATCGTCATCAAAGTTTATGTAAAAATAATATAACTATACCAGTTCATATACCGGCGCCTGGGTATATTTAATTTAAATATGCCCAGGCAAAAGCAGGAAAAGAAGTGACTGCGTTTACAGCTGGCTGGTATAATGGCGAATGTAATTAACAGGGTGATAAATCGATTGGGCATTCGGTATTGTGAAGTATAATTTCTTTTAAATTTTATTGAACACATGCACTGCTACTGTTTATAATTGAGTCCGTCCTCACACTATTTATGATATATCATTATATATCATCCTACCCAAATAATATACTGTATCTGGTATAACTTTCTACTTATTTTTATTTTTTATCAAAAAAATATTATTTATTCTAAATAACTGCATTTTTTTAATGTGTATCTAACACACAAAAAAAATGAAGTCTTTACATTATCTTTGGCTCATGGAAAAAAAAGTTACAAAAATTGGTGTACTTACTTCCGGTGGTGACAGTCCTGGTATGAATGCTGCCATTCGTGCAGTAGTGCGTACCGGTATTTATAAAGGATTGGAAGTATTTGGCATTATGAGAGGCTATAGCGGAATGGTGGAAAACGATATCTTTCGCATGGAGAGTAAAAGTGTGGCCAATATTATTCAAAGAGGTGGTACTATTTTAAAGACTTCACGCTGTAAAGAATTTTTTACTCCCGAAGGACGGCAGGTTGCTTATGATAACCTGAAGAAACTCGGCATCAATGGCCTGGTGATCATTGGTGGTGATGGTAGTTTCCGTGGTGCACAAACCTTCAGCAACGAATTTGATATTCCCTGTATCGGTTTACCCGGTACTATTGATAAAGATATTGCCGGTACTGATTCTACTATTGGATTTGATACTGCGGTAAACACTGCGGTAGAAGCCATTGATAAGATCCGCGATACTGCAGATGCACACGACCGTTTATTTATTATTGAAGTAATGGGCCGTGATGCCGGTTATATTGCATTACACAGTGGTATTGCTACCGGTGCCGAAAATATCCTGATTCCCGAAAGGAAAACCATTATAAAAGATATCATTAAAGCACTGGAAGAAAAAGAACGCCGCCATAAATTAGTGAACCTGATTGTTGTGGCCGAAGGAGAAGAATTTGGTGGTGCCGACCAGGTAGCTAAAGTGATCAAGGAACGTTTACCCCAGCAGGAAGTGAGGGTTTGTATCCTCGGTCATATACAAAGAGGCGGCAGTCCCAGTTGCTCCGATCGTTTAATTGCCAGCCGTATGGGCTATCATGCAGTAGAATGCCTGATGGAAGGAAGGCATAATGTATTTGTTGGTATTGTAAACAATAAAATGCACTATATACCATTGAATGAAGCAGTAAAGAAAAAACAACGGATCAGTGAAGAATGGATGACAGTGGTTAAAATTTTATCAAGCTAAAAGATTACGGGTTACGGGTTAAGCATGTTACGGGTTAATTATGGTTGTAGATCGTATCAAAACAAAACAACTATAAAAAACTTTATCCACCCACAACCCGCAACTCTTTAACCCGCAACCGTTAAACCAATACACTCGAAACCTAAAATTAATTATGAGTAAAAATTTAAGCCAATACCTGCACAAGCAAATGAATAACCAGGCAGGATTGGAGCATTCGCAAAAAAGAACCAAGATCGTTGCAACAGTAGGCCCGGCCTGCAGCACCTACGACAAACTCCTCGAATTGGTAAAGGCCGGTGTTAATGTGTTCCGGTTAAACTTCTCCCACGGTGCTTATGACAGTAAAAAAGAGATCATCGGCTTTATCCGCGAAATCAATAAAAAAGAACCTTATAATATTGCCATACTTGGCGACCTGCAGGGTCCAAAACTGCGTGTAGGCGAACTGGAAGGCGGCAGTATCGAATTAAAAGAAGGTGATGAAATTATACTCACCACCGAAAAAGTAGTGGGTACCAAAGAAAAGATCTACGTAAGTTATCAAAACCTGGCTACCGATGTTAAACCAGGCGAACGCATTTTTTTTGATGACGGTAAAATGGAAGTGCAGCTGGTAAAAGTATTGAACGAAAAAGAAGTATTGATAAGGGTAAGCCTGGGTGGCACTTTATTACCTAAAAAGGGGGTAAACCTTCCCGATAGTGAACTGACCATGCCTTCACTTACCCCAAAGGATATTGAAGACCTTGAATTCATCATTGACAATGACCTGGATTGGGTGGCGCTTTCTTTTGTAAGAAAAGCCGTTGATATTACCGATCTCAAAAAAAGGATCAAGGCAAAGAACAGCAAGATAAAAGTGATCGCAAAGATTGAAATGCCTGAAGCCTTGAAGAATATCAGGGATATCATTATAGAAAGCGATGGCATCATGGTAGCACGTGGCGATTTGGGTGTTGAAGTTCCGGTAGAACAGGTACCCATTATACAGAAAGAGATCATCCGCAAATGTATGCACCGTGCCAAGCCCGTAATAGTAGCTACACAAATGATGGAGAGCATGATGGAACGCACCAAACCCAACCGTAGTGAAGTAACTGACGTTGCCAATGCCGTGCTGGAAGGTGCTGATGCAGTAATGTTAAGCGGCGAAACTGCCATGGGCGATTACCCGACATTGGTAGTGCAGATGATGAGCAAAATTATCCTGGAAGTAGAAAGAACAGTATATGATTACAACCGGGATGATATTTTAAAACCGCAGCCCCACTCCCCTTCTTTTTTAAGTGATGCATTAATTTACAGTGCCTGTAAAATAGCACATGATACCAGTGCTACGGCATTGATAGGAATGACGCAAAGCGGGTATACCGGCTTTATGTTAAGCAGTTACCGCCCTAAATCGTTATTGTATATTTTCAGTAAGGAAAGAACGCTGATCAACCAGCTTAGTCTAAGCTGGGGGGTTAGGGCCATGTATTATGCCGAAGAAGAAAGCCTTGATGATATTATTTCGGACGAAATTGAAATATTAAAACAAAGAGGATTTTTAAAAAAGGGAGACGTGGTGGTAAATACCGGAAGTACACCGGTTGCCTTGCACCTGCCCACCAATATGGTAAAGATCACTACTGTGGAATAGGAATATAAGTAGAAGAAGTATAAAAAGTATATAAAGGAAAGCCGGTACAGTTTTGAATTGTACCGGCTTTCCTTTCTGTAATGATTTCTTATTTCCAGCAACAGATAATAATCGCCGCAATAATATTTCCGCAAATGGCATAACCGGCATTAATCAAAAACAAACTCAGCGGCTTTTTTTCATATAAATAATTTATGCCTATTGTTGCCGAGGAAAAACAGCAACCGGTAAGTGCGCCCAGTTTAAGTCCGCTCATCCAGCCATCGCCAACAATGCTGATCCGTTCGGCCAATATGGCAATGGCGAGGCATTGTATGAACATCAGTACAAACGATCCCCCAAACATCAATCCCATCCCCTTTTTGGCATTGGGATCATTAATATCAATCTTATTATCTGCGATCCACCGCGTAGCAAATAAAACTTTGGAGTACCATAATGCGCCCAGTAAAAAGTAGGCTAATGTGGCTACAAGAATTGCCACCCAGTTTAAATAATCAAAAAGCGTTGACATGTGAGTTGTTTTGGTTAAAAATTATTTTAAGTAAAATAGAAATAATTTTTACAAAATGCAAGCATGCACAACAATAAAAAGAATTGTTCAGGGTTGTTTAATGGTTGTTGGATTGCATGAATTGTAAGAGGTTTTTCCGGGCGCTATTCTTTATCTTATTCTGAAAAAATTTATTCCAACCCAATAACCAGCCGCTAAATCCCAATGCCTGTGCGCTCCATTTATGCAGGCTGAATGCATCACTGTGTTCAATGATCTTTCCATCAGCAAATTTCATATTCGCCCTTATTTTATTCACTACTTTTTTACCGGTTTTACTAAAAGTATAAGTGGCCACCCAATCACAGGTGCTGTATTCATCATCCAGTTTGATGATATTACCATAAGTCAGTGAAAAATCCTTAGCATTTTTACACAGCATTTCCCACATCGCTTTTACTTCTGCAGCTTTTAATAACCCAAATACCGGATCAAAAAAAACAATATCCTCACTATAGCAACTGTTCATCGTTACATGATCCCGTTTACTAAACGCTGTATAAAATTTATTGATCAGTTCATCATTATTTACCATCAGAAACAATTTAGAATCGTTAAATTTAACATTCAAATAAATATAAAATGAAAAAATATTTCTTGCTGCTGTTGTTTTCCTATAGCAGCCTGTTAACGCTTACTGCCCAAAATACAGATTCTTTGTGGGTAAGAGAAAATTATTATAAAATAGAACGTATGATCCCCATGCGTGACGGCATCAAATTATTTACCGCATTTTATATTCCTAAAGACAGCAGCAGCAAACATCCCATTTTATTCAATCGTACCCCTTATACCTGTTCGCCCTATGGAGAAGATAAATTCAATCCACGTATATATGAAAGTTACTGGATCAATTATTTAAAGGAAGGCTATATCATCGCCATACAGGATGTACGCGGCAGGTGGATGAGCGAAGGCGATTATGTTGATATAAGACCATTCAATCCCAATAAAAAAGGAAAAGAAATTGATGAAGCCAGTGATACCTATGATGGTATCGACTGGATGATCAATAATATACCAGGCAATAATAAACGTGTGGGTGTATTTGGTATTTCTTACCCGGGCTTTTATAGTACGATGGCGGCTTTGAGCAATCACCCGGCATTAAAAGCAGTTAGTCCGCAGGCTCCCGTTACCGATTGGTTCATTGGCGATGATTTTCATCATAACGGGGCTTTTATGATGATGGATGCATTTAATTTTTACAGCGGCTTTGGTAAACCCAGGCCAAAACCTACAACCGCAGGCAGCCCGGGTTTTACTATTCCCACGCCAGATAATTATGATTTCTTTTTACGCACCGGCGCGTTGAAAAATTTTAGTGCACTCATGGGCGATAGTATCGCCTTCTGGAACGACCTGATGCAACATCCCAATTATGATGCGTGGTGGAAAGCAAGAGACCCCAGGAATTTTGTGACCAATATTCGTCCGGCGATGCTGGTAGTAGGTGGATTATTTGATGCGGAAGATTGCTTTGGAGCATGGGCCTTATACAAAGCCATTGAAGAAAAAAGTAAGAATACCGATAACCGTTTGGTAATGGGTCCATGGTTTCATGGTGGCTGGGGCGGCAGAAGCGATGGTACCTATATGGGCAATGTACGATTTGGCAGCAGAACAAGTGAATATTACCAGAGAAATATGGAGATCCCCTTCTTTAATTTTTATTTGAAATTAAAAGGCACGGTGCATGATATTGCCGAAGCGAATATTTTTTTCAGTGGAGAAAATGAATGGAAAAGATTTACTCAATGGCCGCCTGCGAATATTGAACATAAAAACTTCTTCCTTAAATGGGATGGCAGTTTAACAGGTAATGATGATGCCGCAGCTTTTAAGGCTCATGATAAACCGAATCATATTACATCATCCTTCAGTGAATACATCAGCGATCCCGCACATCCTGTTCCTTATACCGAAGATGTACATTTAGATAGAACCAGGGAATATATGACCGATGACCAGCGTTTTGCCAGCCGCCGGCCGGATGTGCTAAGTTTTTCATCTGGAATTTTAAATGAAGATATAACCCTTGCCGGCCCATTAGTAGCCGACCTGATGGTAAGTCTTTCTACAACCGATGCCGATTTTGTAGTTAAACTCATCGATGTTTTTCCTGATGATTTTAAATACGATAATAAAGAAATGGGCAAAGGTAACGGCAACAACTATCCCATGGGTGGTTACCAGATGCTGGTACGCGGCGAAATCATGAGAGGTAAATTCCGTAACAGTTTTGAAAAGCCTGAACCATTTGTTCCGGGTAAAATCACCGAAGTAAAGTACACTTTACCGGATGTAGCGCATACCTTTAAAAAAGGGCACAAAATAATGATACAAATACAAAGCAGCTGGTTCCCTATTGCCGACAGGAATCCACAGACCTTTACCGATATTTATCATTGCAGTGACAGTGATTTTCAAAAATCAACCATACGCATTTATCATGATGCGGTGAATCAAACTAAATTTATCCTGCCCATATTAAATAAATAAAAATTATGAAGAAAATTGCATTGCTATTAATGATCGCATCCAGTTGTTCTGTACTGGCACAAAACAAGCTCAATATTGTACCGGCACCGGCAGAAATAAAAATGGGTACGGGTAATATCACGATCAACAGCAACACACAAATTGTATTGGAAGGCAGTGGTCTTGAAAAAACTGCCGCTTTATTAAATGATTACCTGCAGCACAGTTATGGTATTACATTAAAAATTGTAACTGCTCACAGCAATGCCAACTCGATAAGACTGAATTTTGAAAGACTCGATAATGCATTGCCGGGTGCTTACAATTTGACCGTAGATAAAAAAGGCGTATACATTGCCGGGGATAATGCCGAAGGCGTTTTCTATGGCATACAGACTTTGTTTCAGCTGCTGCCTTTGCAAAAGGAAAAATCAACTCAAAAGAATTATGCATTATCCATTCCCCAATTATCCATTACCGATTACCCACGCTTTGGCTACCGGGGCATGCACCTGGATGTGAGCCGTCACTTCTTCCCGGTGGATTATGTAAAAAAATATATTGATTATTTAGCGGCTTATAAATACAATACCTTTCATTTTCATTTAACCGATGACCAGGGTTGGCGCATTGAAATAAAAAAATATCCCTTGCTCACTTCTGTTGGTGGATACAGGAATGGCACTATCATTGGACGTTATCCCGGCAAAGGAAATGACAGTATACCTTACGGTGGCTTTTACACGCAGGAACAAATAAAAGACATTGTACAATATGCATCGGAAAGGTATATCCAGGTGATACCGGAAATTGAAATGCCGGGTCATGCTTCTGCAGCGATTGCTGCATACCCGGAGCTGAGTTGTTTCCCCAACGAAAGCACCAAGATTGGTAAAACTCCCTGGGCCGGAACCAAAGAAGGCAAGCAGGTACAACAAACCTGGGGCGTTTTTGAAGATGTATTTACACCTACTGATTATACTTTCAACTTTTTGCAGGATGTGCTGGATGAAGTAATGCCTTTATTCCCCGCAAAATATATTCATATTGGCGGAGATGAATGCCCGAAGGAATCCTGGAAAAGATCCCCGTTTTGCCAGCAGTTAATTAAAGATAAAAACCTAAAAGATGAACATGGCCTGCAGAGTTATTTTATTCAGCGTATAGAAAAATACATTAACAGCAAAGGAAAAAAGATCATTGGCTGGGATGAGATTTTAGAAGGTGGCCTTGCTCCCAACGCTACCGTAATGAGCTGGCGTGGTGAAGAAGGCGGCATTGAAGCAGCCAAACAAAATCATGATGTGATCATGACGCCGGGTGCGTATTGCTACCTGGATCATAGCCAGTCGAAAAATGAAGACAGTGTAACCATTGGAGGATATTTGCCATTGGAAAAAGTGTATGGTTATGAACCCGTTCCTGCTGTATTGAATGCCGAACAGGGTAACCATATATTGGGTGCACAGGGTAATGTGTGGACGGAATATATAGGATACCCTTCCAAAGTGGAATACATGATCTTTCCGCGTATGATCGCACTGAGCGAAGTGTTATGGAGCCCGAAAACAAAAAGAAACTGGAAAGATTTCGAGAGAAGATTGCCCGCCATTTTGGAAAGACTTGATAAAAAAAAAGTAAATTATAGTAAGGCGTATTATGATTTGCAGGCAACGGTAATGCCTTCTAACAATTATGATGGAATTTATTTAGAAGTGAAATCAAAAAATAGCATCCAGAAACTATTTTATAATAAAAATTGTTCAGATGAGATTGGTGGAGTTCCAATAGATGAGTCAGGGAAATTAAAAATTAATTCGTCAGGAAAATATTGCATTTTTTCAGCACAAGATGTATCAAAAATAAAATCGAAAACTGAAAAGTCTAAAATATTCAGACAAACATATCAGGAATATAGTTTTATTTTCTCTTTTAATAAAGCCACCGGCAAAAAAATAACTCTTATAAACGAGCCGAGTAAAAACTATCCCGGTGATGGCGCATTTACCTTAGTCAACGGCGTACAAAATGATAAAGGGCTGTCAAAAGGAAACGAGTTCCTCGGTTTCTTAGGCAAAGATTGTGAGGGCACAATTGATCTCGGCAAAACAGAAAAAATAAAAAAGATACGATTTCATTCTTTAAACCAAAACGGCAGCTGGATATACCCACCTAAATTTATTGAAGTGAGTTTTGGAGATGCAGCAGACAAAAAAATTATTACAGTAGAAAAACCAGTTGAAGACAAACAGGGCAATATCATTTACGAGATCAACCTGGAAAATGAAACGGCAGTAAGGCTGCTTAATTTTAAAGTAGTGAATTATGGTATCATCCCTTCCGGTAATCCCGGTGCAGGAACCGCTGCATGGTTGTTTGTGGATGAGATTGAAGTGGAGTAGGTTTCACGCAAAGCAGGTAAGAAAGCAAAGACGCAAAGAATATTACCTTTGTGCCTTATGTATTTACACTTTGCGCCTTTGCGTGAAAATAAATAAAAATGAAAAAAAACTTACTATACATTTTATTGTTTTCTTTTTGCAGTGCTGCTGCACAGCAACATTATATTGCGCCAACTGATTCACTGGTGGTAAAAAAACTATCACAATGGCAGGATTGGAAATTTGGTTTACTAATGCATTGGGGCACTTACAGCCAATGGGGTGTGGTAGAAAGCTGGAGTATTTGCCCCGAAGATGAAGGCTGGACGCAAAGAGATTCCATCCATGGCAAAACTTATAATGACTACAAAAAAAATTACGAAGCATTACAAACCACTTTCAATCCAAAAAATTTTGATCCTGCTAAATGGGCAGCTGCTGCAAAGGATGCCGGGATGAAATATGTAGTGTTCACTACCAAACATCATGACGGCTTTTGTATGTTTGATACGAAAGAAACAGATTATAAAGTCACGTCTCCAAAAACACCGTTTTCTAAAAACCCAAAAAGCAATATTGCCAAAGAAGTGTTTGATGCTTTTCGTAAACAGGGCCTGGCAACCGGCGCTTACTTCAGCAAACCCGACTGGCATATCAATAATTACTGGTGGCCTTATTTTCCTCCCAAAGACAGGAATGTAAATTATGATCCCAAAAAACACCCGCAGCGCTGGAGCGCCTTTAAAGATTTTACTTATAACCAGATCAAAGAGTTGATGAGTGAATATGGCAGGATGGATATTTTATGGCTGGATGGAGGTTGGGTAAGACCAAAACATACGATCGATACCGCTATCGATTGGCAACGCAGTATTACCTACGAACAGGATGTTGACATGCCTAAAATTGCGGCTATGGCAAGGCGTTACCAACCCGGGTTATTGGTGGTAGACCGCAGCGTGGGTTATGAGTACGAAAACTATATCACACCGGAACAACAGATTCCTCCATACGTTTTACCTGTGCCATGGGAAAGCTGTATTACCATGGCGGGGAGCTGGAGCCATGTGCCCAACGACAAATACAAATCCACCAACGAACTGATCCATATGCTGGTAAAAGTGGTTACTGCAGGTGGCAACTTATTGCTGAATGTTGGCCCGGATGCCAATGGTTCGTGGGACAGTACTGCCTATACCCGTTTAAAAGAAATGGGCAACTGGTTAAAAATAAATGGAGAAGCTATTTATAATACGAAACCATATGGGGCTTATGCTATAAAAGAACCTTATTCGCAAAATGAATACTATACCCAATCCGCCAAAGCAGTATACCTATTTAAAATGATGGGCGAAGATGGGGCTGAAGTATATACTCAAAAATCGTTTACCAGCAATGATAGTAAGTTGGCTGGCTTTACTAAATTCCAGGTATTGGGCATAGATAAAGTATATCCAATAATACAAAATGAACAGGGTATCACAATCAATTTCCCGGAAGCTATTAAAACGGCCCGCTTAAAGCATGCCGTTGTTTTTAAACTGATCAAATAGCGCCATTGAACAAAATAAAAATGTAATTTTATTGCTCCACTTTATGCTCCATTATGAATAAGATAGACCTCACCGATTCTTTAGAAAAAATTCCGGTAAAAATATTTCCTGATCCTATTGATGGTTCTGCTTATGTTGCTGAACAGATCGCAGCACTTATCAAACAAAAAGAAGCGGAAGGAAAAAAGACGGTGATCGGTTTGGCTACCGGTTCTTCTCCCAAAACATTATATGCGCATTTAGTACGCATGCATAAAGAGGAAGGATTGAGTTTTAAAAATGTAGTTACGTTTAACCTAGATCAATATTACCCCATGGATAAAGATGCTTTACAAAGCTATCATTATTTTATGCGGAAGAATTTGTTTGAACACACGGATATCAATCCTCAAAATTATCACCTGCCCGATGGCATGATAGCAAAGGATAAAGTAAAGGAACACTGCCTGGCTTACGAAAAACAAATTGATGATGCCGGCGGCTTAGACCTGCAGATATTAGGCATTGGTGTAAACGGGCATATCGGTTTTAACGAACCTGGCAGCGGCATTTACAGTAAAACACGTTTGGTTACATTGGATAACAGTACCCGCATGGCCAATGCTTATGATTTTGGCAATATGGCTGATGTTCCAAGAATGGCGATCACGATGGGTATCAGTACCATTCTAAAATCTAAAAAAATAATTTTAATGGCCTGGGGACAAACCAAGGCACCCGTGATACAAAAAGCCGTAGAGCTGGATGATACCGAAGATGTGCCGGCATCTTTACTACAAAATCATGATGACTGCACTTTTGTAATGGATACTGCAGCGGCATCTGAACTGACCCGCTTTAAACGGCCATGGCTTACCGGCGAATGCGAGTGGACACCAACCATGGTACGCCGTGCCGTGATTAACCTGGCATTAAAAATAAAAAAACCGGTATTGAGTTTAACCAATGAAGATTACAACGAAAATGGATTGAACGATTTATTGACAGAAAAAGGTAATGCATACGAAACCAACCTGGAAGTGTATTACATGCTGCGGGATTCCATAACGGGATGGCCTGGGGGAAAACCCAATACCGAAATTCCAAGACATCCTGAACGCAGTACGCCTTTTCCGAAAAAAGTGATCCTCTTCTCTCCTCACCCCGATGATGACATCATTAGTATGGGCGGCACTTTTATGCGCCTGCACGACCAGGGACATGAGGTGCATGTGGCCTATCAAACCAGCGGCAATATTGCTGTAACAGATGAATTTGTTACCCGCTTTATTGATTTTGCCGTAGGCTTTGAAAGTATGTTTGATATTGACGAGACCAAAAGCAAAAATATTTTAGACAATGCGATTGCATTTTTAAAAAATAAAAGATCGAGTGAAAAAGATACTGATGAGATACGTGCCATTAAAGGATTGATCAGGAGATGCGAAGCAAAAGCTACCTGTAAATATGTTGGATTGAAAGATAAACAGATCCATTTTCAGAACTTACCTTTTTATGAAACCGGTACCATTGAAAAAAATCCGATGGGTGAAGCTGATGTGGAATTAACGATGAACCTGTTAAAAGAAATTAAACCTCAACAGATCTATTGCGCCGGTGATTTTGCCGATCCGCATGGCACTCATAAAGTTTGTTTTGATGTGGTGATGGAAGCGTTAAGGAGGCTGAAAGCTGAAAGCGAAAAGCTTAAAGCAGAAGACAAATGGATTGATAATTGCTGGTTGTGGTTATACAAAGGTGCCTGGCAGGAATGGGATATTACCGAAATAGAAATGGCCATACCCATGAGCCCCGACCAGGTAGTAAAAAAACGTCATGGTATTTTTATACACCAGTCGCAAAAAGATAGTGTACCCTTCCAGGGTAGTGATGACCGGGAATTCTGGCAACGGGCTGAAGAGCGTAATGCCAATACCGCCGCCTTGTATGCCAGGCTGGGTTTAACACAATACGCTGCTATGGAAGCCTTTGTGAGATGGAAATACTAAGGAACAGTACTTTCACAGTTTTTTTTTATCTTCATTGCTATTTCCAACACTACATACGCAATGAGAATAATTTCACCCTGTTTTTTTACAGCCTTTTTTTTCTTTTTTATAAGTGGTGCTTCAGCACAATCCTGCTTTAATGTAAATGCCGGAAAAGACACTACCATCTCCTGCCTGAACTCCTGTTTTAATCTAAAAGCAAAAGTTCCCGATGTAAGAAGTTCGGAGGATTACCAGGTCATACCTATTGCCTACGAACCCTTTCCATATACCAATAGTACAGGGGTAGAGTTTAATTCCACGTATTTAGATGACCGCTATTCGGATGAGATCATATTACCTTTTACCTTTTGTTTTTATGGCAGAAGATACAGCAGCTGCGTGGTAGGTACCAATGGCCTGGTTACTTTTGACGTGGCTACCAATAAAAATACTTATAACGCTTACCTGTTAAACAACCCTATTCCTTTTGCAGGAGGTGTACCAAATGATGGCGGTGTGGCTTATTATCCAAGGGCATCTATTATGGGGCCCTTTCATGACATTGATCCGGATCCCGCTACTACAGCTCAACAGCCTAAAAGGAAAATGGAATATATTATTGTAGGAACAGCACCCTGCAGGAAATTTGTGCTTAACTTTTACAGGATCCCTTATTTCTTTTGTCCCAAAGAGATCGTTTCGCAACAAATGGTTTTATATGAAGGCACAGGCATAATAGATATTTTTATTGAAAGCAAACCCATTTCCTGTGCTGCCAGCAGTAATAACGGAAGAGCAATTTTAGGTGTTCAAAACTGGGAAAGAACGGAAGCCGTAGCAGTACCCGGAAGAAACAATACTGTATGGGCTGCTAATAAAGAAGGCTGGCGTTTTGTACCCAATGGATTTACCTCTTTGCTTAACCGGGTGGAACTGTATAAGAATAACGTGAAGATCGCTACCGGTACAACAGTAAACCTCGGTAATGGAGAATTAGAAGCTACATTTCCCAACACCTGCCAGCCGGAAGATAGTATGAGCTACCTGATAAAAGCCATTTACAATAAATGCGATAACTCTCTTGTGGAAACAGAAGGTTCTGATACAATGATCGTGTATAAAACACCGGTAGCTTTAACTCCAAGCGCTATCCATCCTGCATGCGCCGGTGATAATGGTACTATAACGATCACTTCACCTGTTGGTCCCGACATACAATACAGTATTGATGGCGGAATTACCTGGCAGGCTTCTACTGTCTTTATTAAACCCGCAGGTAATTATACCATTACTGCAAGAGGTTCAGGTGCTATTACCTGTACACCTTCTGCAAATGTAGTACTTACTGCGCCGGCAACGTTGACTGCCGCTGCCAATAATGCTGTCTCCACCTGCTCGGGTAACGATGGGCAAATTACGGTTAGTGCTACTGGTGGTACCACCGCTTATGCCTTTTCTATTGATAACGGCATTAGCTACCAAAACAGCAATGTTTTTTTAACTAACCCGGGCACTTATTTCATTAAAGTAAAAGATGCGCATGGCTGTATGTCCACTACTACAGCTACCACTACACTAAACGACCAGATGTTTTTAAACCTGGGTGCAGACACTACGGTTTGTGCCGGTAGCGCTGTAATTTTACAACCAAATACCAATGCGGAGACCAGTATTTTTCAATGGACGCCCGCAACAGGATTAAGCTCCGACATCACAAAAAACCCGGCAGCAACACCGGTAGATACCATACGTTATGTATTAAATGCGCAATGGGGCGTTTGCAGCCGCACGGATGACATACAGGTAAACGTATTACGCAAACCAGTGGCGTTTGCCGGTAACGACAGCATTATCTGTTACCGCAACAAAGCATTTTTAAATGGCATTGCTACTAATTTATCCGGGCCGGTAAGTTATAGATGGTCGCCTGTTGCATCCGTGCTAAAACCTACTTCAGCCATTACAACTGCTACTGCTGCTAACACACAGCTGTACACGCTAACCGTTAAAGACGACTATGGTTGTAATTTTACGGTAAGCGACCAGGTGTTGATTACTGTGCGCCCGGCCATTAATGCCGATGCTGGTAATGATACCAACGCCATGTATGGTATGCCTCACCTGTTGTTGGGTAAGGGTACAGGTAACTCTTTTACCTGGTCGCCTCCTACTGGTTTAAATAATCCTTTTACACAAAAGCCGTTGGCAACCTTATACAATGATACCCGTTTTTCATTACGGGTAAGCAACGATATCGGGTGTAGTGAAACAGATGATGTATTCATTAAAGTATATAAAGGGCCTACTTATTATTTGCCTAATGCGTTTACACCTAATGCTGACGGACTGAATGATATATTTACTCCCACGCCAGTAGGTATAGCCGCAACCGATTATTTTAGTGTGTTCGACCGGTTTGGCAACCTGGTTTTTAAAACCAATAGATGGATGCAGGGATGGGATGGGATGTATAAAGGAAAAAAAGCTGATGCCGGCACTTATACCTGGATGATAAAAGGCACTGATTATTCGGGCCGGCCGGTTGCAATGAACGGTACGGTGATCCTGATCAGGTAATTAATTTTATTAAGTAAAAATAAATGGGCTTGTAAATTACAAGCCCATTTTTATTATTTGTCTGCTTTGATCACCGGGTCGGGCAATATTTCATCGTCTTCTTTTTTATCATACACATATATACTTACCTGCCAGCCGGTCATTATATAATGCAGGGCCACTTCAATCTTTACATCTTTGTATATTGCATCATCGCTGTCAAAACGAAAAATGCTGCCGGCAAATTTCTTCTCCTCTTTCGGTTCATCGTATACGGCTTTTGCAGTTACATGTTTATCGTAACCGGGTAAACGCAGGTTCATATGCTTCACCTGTAAAAACAAATCATGGTATTGCTTTTTTGCCGCTGCAAAATTCTCTACTTCGGGTAATACGGCCTGCCAGCTACGTTTTTTATCATTTTTTGATTTGTACTGCGTAATGGTGCAGCTCTCGTTACCCGGAAAATTTACTTTGCTGGCATAATCCGAACTCTCTACATTTTCCTGTATTAAAGTACCGGTAATATTTTGCAGGCGATGGCCGAAATCATCAATTACCTGCCGCAAGGCCTGTTGCACACCTGCATTGGGCCTGAATAATAGTTGGGCAGTTGCATGGTTAAAGCAAAAAGAAAAGATCATTACTAAAAGTGCAGTTGTTGTTTTTCTCATAGTTAATTAAATTAATGTTTTAAGGTTGTTGAACGGAAAAAATAAGACTGTAGTATTTCATTTTTAAAAACCGGTATCCTTTAACAGCACTTTATCTTTCCACATATGTGGATTACTCGAAAACATTAAAGGTTGAAAGTTAAAAGTTGAAGGTTATGTAACTTGAAATAACCTACAAGGCTTTGAAACCTTCAACATTCAACTATCAACTTTCACCTTGCCCTTTTGAGGTTGTTCTTTAAAAAATGTTTAAATTTGCAGCATGAACTGGACCGATAAAAAAGCAGTGCGTATCGCCATCCTGGATATGAATGAAGGCAAGGCCAACCAGGGCATGCGCTGTATACGTGAAATATTAAACCAGTTTAGCGATATCAACAATATTGACCTGGAATGGGATGAATTTGAAGTGCGGGTAGCCCGGCAGGTGCCGGATCTTAGTTATGATATCTACATCAGCAGCGGTGGCCCCGGAAGCCCTTTGGAAAGTGAGGGCAGCGATTGGGAAAAAATATATTTTAACTGGCTCGACACTGCCATGGCATTTAATGCCAATGATGCCCATATTCAAAAGAAAAAAATATTCTTCATTTGCCATTCGTACCAATTAGCCTGCAGGCATTTTAAAGTGGCCACGGTATGTAAAAGAAAAAGTACTGCTTTTGGTGTGTTCCCGGTGCATTTATTACCGACTGGTACAGCAGAGATTGTTTTTACGGGTTTAAAGAATCCTTTTTATTCGGTAGACAGCCGGGATTTCCAGGTGATAGAACCCAATCATAACAAATTGCATCAAATGGGTGCAAGCATCCTGGCCATTGAAAAAGAAAGGCCGCATATACCATTGGAAAGAGCCATTATGGCCATCCGTTTTAATGAGCATATGATCGGAACTCAATTTCATCCGGAAGCGGATGCATTAGGTATGAGCATGCACCTGCAAACAGAAGACAAGAAAAAGACCGTGATCGAAAACTATGGCCGCGATAAATGGGAATCGATGATCGACCAGTTGAACGACCCTGATAAGATCATGTGGACCTACGCACATATACTACCTAACTTTTTACACCTGGCGCTTGAAAGCATGCAGGCGGTAGAAGTATAACACCATTGAAAGTTGAATGTTGAAAACTGAATGCGCCAATCTTTAACCTTCAATTTTCAACCTTCAACCCTTCTTTCAGTTTAATTCTTTACTTTTAATGTACCTGTTCAACTTCAAACTTATTGTACATGATAAAAGAATTAAGGCAACAGTTCAATAAAAATTTTACCAAAGAAAAATACGCCGTTTACGAAAAAAAGATTGAGGACATCCACCCCGGTGCGCTCGATTTCAGGAATGCAGAAACGCCGATCTTTGTACCTAAGGATTTTACACAAAAAATGCTGGCCGCCTGCGAAGATATCATTGATGTGATAGTGGACGAGAAATTTATGGCCCTTACCGAAAGAGGTATACCGGCCAATGCCAAAGTTCCGCATCAAAACGGGCATTCGCATTTTATAGCTTTTGATTTTGGCGTATGCCTGGATGATAACGGTAACCTGGAGCCGCAGTTAATAGAAATGCAGGGCTTCCCTACCCTTTTTGCTTTCCAGGCCTTTCATAGCGAAATCACTGCTGCCTATGCCAATGTGCCGGCAAATTTCTCTCCTTATCTAAATGGTTATGACAAGACCTCTTACCTGCAATTATTTAAAGAGATTATTGTAGGCGACCTGGCACCGGAAAATGTGATCTTACTGGAAATTTACCCGGAACAGCAAAAAACAAGGATCGATTTTTATTGCACCGAAGATGTGCTGGGTATAAAAACGGTTTGTCTCACTAAATTAATTGCAGAAGGCAATAAATTATTTTATGATAACGGTGGCGTAAAAACGCCCATCAAAAGAATTTACAACCGCCTGATATTTGATGACCTGCAAAAACAGGAAGACCTTGGACCGGTGATTGACCTTACCAAAGATTATGATGTGGAATGGGTACCGCATCCCAATTGGTTTTACCGCATCAGTAAATTCACCTTGCCTTTTATACATAATCCTTATGTGCCTAAAACCTATTTCTTAAATGAATTGAAACAGGTGCCCACCGACCTGGAAAATTATGTATTGAAGCCCTTATTCTCCTTTGCAGGAATGGGTGTGGTGATTGATGTAACGCAGGCAGATATTGATAAAGTAAAAGACCCGGAGAACTGGATATTGCAACGCAAAGTAAAATATGCCGACGTAATTGAAACACCTGATATACCGGCTAAAACAGAGATCCGTTTATTTTATTTCTGGAAAGATGGTTGGGCAAGACCTAAAGCGGTACACAACCTGGCAAGATTAAGTAAGGGCAAGATGATTGGCACTAGGTATAATAAAGATAAAGAATGGGTTGGCGGGTCTGTAGCGTTCTTTGAACGTTGAGTTTGTGAAGACAAATATTCAATAATAAAAATACAGTCATGAAAAATGGTTTAGCAAGATTTGAATTTTACCTGGCGCAGTTGCAAACTTTACTGGATAAAGCTGCCAAACAAAAAAATCCTGCATTATGGTTGTATCGCAATAATGCCCGCACCCCTTTATTTATGCTGGAAGCGCTGGCTAAACTTTATAAAGACCTTCACAACGAAAAAAAGTTTACCAAATTAAAAGAGCATTTTAAATTGCTGGAAGATAGTCTTGGTGCAATTGATTATTATGACAGCTTTGCCGGTTCCTTTGCAAAGAATAAAAAAATACCTGTAGAAGTAACCCGTTACCTGCAGGCGCAATCAAGGGAAAAGATCCAGCACCTGAATGAAGTATTGACGGAAGAAAAATGGTTGGGCGCCAGTGAAGGCAGGATTAAAAAGATTCAGCAAAAAGTGGCTAAAGCCGATTGGTTAAAAGAGGAAAATGAAGTAAAAGAAATCAATAAATTTTATGGTACGGCTATTTATGAAATTGTGGAGTTTGTGAGTGAAAGCAAATTTCATTTCGATAATGTAGAATCGGATGTACACGAATTGAGAAGGAAATTAAGATGGCTGAGTATTTACCCGCAGGCATTGCAGGGTTGTATTCAATTGACCAAACCAAAAAATTCTCCCAAACACTTAACCAAATACCTGACTAAAGAAATCACCAGTTCAGCTTTTAATAAAATGCCCGATGCCGGTGACTGCAATTATTTTTTATTGCTCCATCAAAATTATTTTTATGCCTTAAGCTGGATGATTGCAGAACTGGGCAAACAAAAAGACAACGGGCTTGCAGTGATTGCCATTAAAGAAGCATTGCAACAAACAGGAGCTGTTAGTGAAGCTGCTGCCTATAAAAAAGCTTACCAGGTATTAGGCAATAAACAAACAAAACTACCACAGCTTTTAAAAAATGCTGAAAAGACCTGCAGAACTTTTTTCGCAGAAAATAACCTGGAGCATTTGGTAATAGGGACTGCGGCTACAGCATAATTTACTTCAGATTAAAAGTAAGTGGATATCCCAAAGATAAAACCGCCTGTTTTGGCAGGAGGATTACCCAGTATATCTTTCTGTTGCAGGTAGCGATAGTTTAACCGGAATACCGTTTGTGCGCCCGGCCTGAAACTTACGGCAGGCATAATACTCCATAGATCTTCGCCTATATTATCACCAGTGCTGGTAAATTTCCCAACGTTCCAATCTACATATTCCAACCTGCAGGCAAGATTTAGTGAAGCTTTATCCCAACCCAGCATTTTTTTCTTTATCAGAGGTTGTACAATATCAATAAAACCGCCCTGTTGCCGGTTGCCATATTGTTGTGTAAAACTTGCGGGCACATTTACTTTTATCCATGTCCACTCACCGGTAAGTGTGGTATGCAATTTTGTAATAGTGGTATTAAAATCAATGGCAAAAACATCCAGCCTTCTTTTCTCATCTAATTGTATCCCATCGTCCTGAAACTTATTGTACACTCCTCCCATATAGGATAAACCAATTTCTCCAACTTTATTATTTCTTACTGCCAGTTTACCGGTAAACAATGGAAGCCCGCTGTTGATCTCTTCAAACCGTTCAGAATTATTTTTTGCTGCGGACAGAAAGGTTTTATTTTCTGCATTGTCTATTATCGTATTATCAAAATTACCGGTCAGGTAAGCTTCGTAACCAAACATCCAGTCTTTATCATAGTGTTTTCCATACAAACCAAAGCCTGCATTGCTCCATGTGCCTGGTAGTAATTGGGTAGCGGAATACGGCCTGTCGGTAAATTCCCATTTAGGTCCGTCGTGGTTTTGATTAAATGCACCAATAGGGTTTAATATCATCCCGCCGCGTAAATTCAGCAATGGGTGTAATTCAACATCCAGGGCTGCAAACTCTACACCTATTTCTTTACCTCCATCTTCAAATTCTATTTCGCTCAAAAATTTTAATCGTTTGCCGATGGTAGAAGAGACAAATAATGATACCCTTCTGAATTGAAACTGGTGCCCTTCTGAAACACCATCTGTACCCAGGTGTTGCCAGTTGGCTTCCATATAACCTCCTACAGAAACGGGTAGTTTACCCACCGATGCAAATGGACGGTTGTATACTGCATCCATATTCATCGTTTGTGTAATGGTATCTTTCGGAATGCGTTTTAGTAATACCGGATCTATTTGCGCCTTTGCAATGTTGCAACAAAAAAGTATGCCCGCTACCAATGTAAAAAATTTTATCATATTGCTTTCAATGAAATTTTAAGTTGATCTTTTTCTATCACTACCGGGAATGTACGCAGGGTTATATCAGCAGGACCATTTTGTACAGCACCTTTATTACTGAACTCGCTGCCATGCGCAGGGCATTGCAATTTGTCGCCAAATACCTGTAACTCTGCGCCCTGGTGACTACAGCGCATCCACAGCGCCGTGTATTCGTGCTCGTTGATACGGTATACACAAATAGGATATTGTAACAGATCATTTTGAACAACAAGGTATTTCTTGAAATGCTTTTCTGCACCTGCCTTTGTTTCAAAACCGGTGAGCGGCACTACCAGGTCGTCGCCAGCAATTTTGCTGCTCAGTATTTTTGATCCCGTACAGCTTTGCAAAATGCTCACCATTGCTGTACCACCCAAACAGGCAAAACCACAGCTTTTTAAAAAATGTTTCCTGTCCATCACTTATAAAGATTTTAAGAATTTGATCAACGCATTTTTATCTGCCGGAGAGAGCAGGTTGAATTTACTTTTGCTGGCTGTTGCTTCGCCACCGTGCAATTGAATGGCTTCTTCAATACTTTTCGCTCTTCCGTCATGCATCAGAAAGAATGAACCACCCTGTGAGTTGGGCGATAAACCCAAACCCCACAATGGAGGCGTTCTCCATTCAGCAGTGGTAGCATTGCCTTCGGTATAACCATCATTCAAAGCTGGCCCCATATCATGCAATAAAAGATCTGTGTAAGGATGAAATGTTTTATTGGAAAGAGGTGCAACAGAAGAAAAGCCTGTTTGTAATGTTTGCTTATGACAATTTTCGCAACCTGTTTGCAGGAATAAACTTTTGCCAAGCACAACTTCCGCATCATTGGGCGTACGTTGTACAGGGGCTTTTAATGTTTGCAGGTAAAACACTACGTTTTGTACTGTTTGATTCGAAACTTCAGGATCAATATCCAATCCTGAATACACATCTTTGGGTTCAAAGGATGAAGTAATACCCATATCCTGGTTATAGGCATTTACAGTTTGGTGCAATAAGCTATAAGCTGCTGCTTTTTTCCCAAAGCGATGAATGTATTTCCCATTCTGCGAAATAGCATTTGCAACAGGATTAATAAAAGAAGGCAACTGTATCCAGTTAGGCACTCCTGATATTCCATCTCCATTAACATCGTTAGGATCGGCCATTGCAATAATATCAGCGTCACTAACCAATTCTAAAAAACCTAACCCTGTATTAGCCGGTGGTGTAAACTTAGAAAACGTTGCCCCGGCAGGAACCAGTTCGGGAGTATAACCCGGCAAAGCCCTGTTTTGCAACTGCGGGCCGCCCATATGTAGAAACTGGTTACCGGTGCTATCTATTTGCCCAAACCTGGTAAGTGTTGTAAACGGATGCCCCTTACCATCGCCCGCATGGCAACTGCCGCAGCTGGTGGCAACGAATATAGAACCCAGCCCTTTTTCTTTTGTAAAAATTTCATCGTTAAAAGCAATGTCTCCTGATAAGAACCTGCTTTTCTGGTCGTAACTCAATCCTTCCACCGGGCCATCCAATAACGAATCGTCAGCAGGTGCAGCAGGCTCCAGTTTTGAACAGGCCTGTATCACAATAACCGATAAAATGAGCACACTTATAACAAGGTATATCTTCTTCATTATGTAAAATAAATGATGAGGCGTAAAATTTCTTTAAACAAAAATAGTAAATTAGGCTGACCTAATTTTATTTTTCATAAAAAAGTTTCACATTTGCCTAAATATTTCAGTCATGACCTCTTTAGCAGAAGAAAATTACCTTAAAGCCATTTATAAGCTCCACGAAAAAAACGGGACCATGGTAAGCACTTCTGCACTTGCAGAAAGCCTGCAGATCAATGCGGCTTCAGTTACAGATTTTATAAAGAAAATGGCGGCAAAAAAACTGATCAGCTATCAAAAGTCAAAAGGGGTAAGCCTTACAGAGCAGGGACGATTGATCGCACTCACTACTATCCGTAAACACCGGTTATGGGAAGTATGGCTGGTGAATAACCTTGGTTTTAAATGGGATGAAGTGCACGAAATAGCAGAACAGCTGGAGCACGTGATCAGTGATGAGCTGATTGAAAACCTGGACAAACATTTAGGCTACCCTAAAGCCGACCCGCATGGCGACCTTATCCCTGATGCCAAAGGACGATTTATAAAGAACAGCAGCAAACCATTGCTGGATTGTGTAAAAGGAGATAAAGTAAAATTTACGGGTGTTGCCGAACACAGCAACAGCTTTTTGCAATACCTTACCAAAAGTAATATCAGGCTGGGAGATGAATTGCTGGTGGAAGCCATTGAAGAGTATGATCATTCCTTCCAGGTTAAAATAAACAGGAAGGACCGGAAACTCCTCAGCAAGGAAGTAGTTAAAAATTTATTGGTGGTGCAATTATAATCAGCAGGTTGTTACAGTAAAGAATTCACGAGTTTATCCAGCGCTTTACCTTCTGCATCAATGGCCACAACGTTACCATTTTTATCCAGTAAAAAACTGGTAGGTATCTGGTCGATACCATAAAGTTCTACAACTCCGGCCCTCCATCCGCCATTGTCGATCACCTGTGTATATTTTATTTTATCCTGCCTTACAGCCTTAAGCCAGTCATTTTTTTTACTGTCGATAGAAACGCCGAATACTTCAAAACCACGGTCCTTATATTTATTATACAGCCGCACTACTGATGGGTTGGTTTGCCTGCAGGGACCACACCAGCTGGCCCAGAAATCGATCAGCACCACTTTGCCTTTGAAGGAAGATAAATTGATCACACTATCCTTTGCATTAGGTAAACTGATCTCGGGCACAGCAGTGCCAATTTTTATCTGCGCCACTGCACTTAAAGAAATCACGGTTACAAGGATTGAAAAGAAAATTTTTTTCATCGGCAACAATTTTTTTTCCTGAATAAAGATAATATGAATCGTACTATTCTTATCACTGCAAACTACTTTTTAAAAACGTTATAACCTTGTTTCTATTGCAAGTTAGCCAGAAATTATTGCAATGAACAACCGTAAAACCTATGCTGTTGTTAAAAAAAAGGGCAGCACTAAAGCTGCCCTCCAAGCGGGATGGATATGGCAACTTACTAACTTACTTTGTAAAGAAATACCGCAGTGACAATTCATGCGCACCATTACCATTATCAAAAATGCTTATGGGATGAATGTAGGCATCATAAGCATAGCCGATGGTAAATTTGTGATCGATCTTAATACCGGCAAACAGGGTGTAATCCTGCCTGTAGTGTGCACTAACACCAAAGTGTAGAAAATCTTTATGCACCAGCATGATACCTCCTTCATAATCGATGGGTGCATTAGGCAGGTAACGCACTTCCACATGTGGTACCAGCACATTGGATTCATCAGTGCGGATATTATAATTGGCCACTAAAAAATAGTGCCGGTATAATTTACCGTCTTCATTGGTGGCGGTTTTTACAAAATTCAATTTAGGTTGCAACAGTTGTTTTGCAGAAATACCCACATTGAATTTAGGGCTATGCAGGTAAACACCTACATTGGCATCTCCCTTAATAGTTGATCCTGAAGAAGCGAGTAATGGATCGTTGGGAATATATTCGGAGATCTTGTCCTTATCTACTTTAAACTGTAATACCTGTCCACCCAAACCCAACATTAATTTCGTTCCCTTCTCATCCAGTTTTACACTGTACGACAAATTGAGTTCTCCACCAGAACGGCTTGTAGGCCCGGTTTTATCTGTATACAATACAATCCCTACGCCTGTATTTTGAGCATCAAAATATTTATCTGCAAAAAGTAAAGCGGTTCTCGGACTTCCATCGATACCAGCCCACTGGCTGCGGAACGCACCACCAACAGTGCCAAAACCATTGGCACCTACCGCCGCAGGATTATGTATAAAACTATTTTCCATATACTGGCTGATCTTAAAGATCTGCTGTGCATCTGCCTTTATAATAAGTGCAGCTATAATAAAAAAAGCCGCAGTGAATTTTATTTTGATTGAACGCATTGTAATGTTTTTAACTGTTTAGAAAAATTATCTTAGTATAGTTACGTTTCCTTTCCTGTCTACTGCAGTATTGGTCACTAGCTCGTAATGGACTACAAAATAATAAGTACCATCCGCCACCGGTTTACCTTTGTATTTTCCGTCCCAGTCATTTTTATAATCATTCGATTCAAACACTTTACCGCCCCAGCGGTTGTACACTATTGCGGTAACTCTTTTAACACAGTTGCCGGTGGTAACAAACCAGGTATCATTAAAGCCATCACCGTTAGGAGTAAAGGCCTGCATGGGTTTTACACAATCGTTTACTACAGTAACCATCACATTCGCCGAAGCGGAACAACCTTGTGCTGTGGTAACTTTTAAAGTATAATTGGTGGTAACTGTTGGTTTTGCTACAGGTTGCAATATGTTTGTTGCACTAAGGCCTGTTGCCGGCGTCCATAAGTATGTACCGGCTGTACCACTACCTTGTAACTGGAAGCTTTGCCCCGAGAAAATAGTAATATCACTTCCTGCGCTGATGCTTGCTCCGGGAGTAACTGTAACCACAAAAGATTTGGTATTGCTACAGCTTCCAGCCGTTGCCGTTAGGCTGTACTGCGTGGTGAAAGTGGGTGACAATACCGGGTTGGCAATTGCAGGGTTGCTAACACCTGTTGTTGGCGTCCATGCAAAACTGGTACCATTGCTGATAGTATTAGCATTAAAAGAGGCGCCCGAGCAAATACTGGTATCTGCATGTACAGTAAGATTGGCTGCCGTATTTACAGTTACGTTAAATGATTTGGTAGTGGTACAACTACCCGTTGATGCCGTAACGGTATATAATGTTGTAATAGCAGGAGATAATATCGGACTGGCCACAGCAGGATTATTTACACCTGTAGTTGGTGACCATGCAAAACTGCCGGCATTACTAACCGTATTGGCGTTGAATGCCGCACCTGCACAAATCGCTGTATCTGCATGCAACGTTAATGTAGGAGGTGTTGGCGCAACCATTACTACGGGGTAAAGCGTAACGCATGAAGTGGCATCGGTAATGGTAGCCTGGTAGGTTCCTGTACCAAGGTTAGTAGCTGTAGCACCATTTTGTACTGGATTGGTATTCCATACAATGCTGTACGGCGATCCCGAACCTGTAACTGTAAGTGTAGCGCTTCCGGCATTGGTGCAGGTTACATTGTTTGTAACGGCACTGATACTTTGCGTGTAGTCGATACCGGAAACTGCGAAGAAAACAGCATTGGGATATGGGGCATTGGTTCCTGCAGTGGTAACATTGGTAAGGTTTACTTTTTGCAGTGTCTTTTGCCTGTCAGTACAAGATAATGCGATTTCTATATAATATAACCTTGGATTGGTGGAATATGCATCTGCACCAGAAGCCGGTGTGGCTCTTGTACAACGGCCAAAACCAGACAATACCAGGTTAGCTGTATTATTGAACCAGTCGCCAAGTGTATAATTCGTAAGGGCATTGGTAGTGCTGCCATCACTAAAAGTAAGTTTGGCATTTATCAGGCTCGATCCTTCTGTGGAAAGCGCCAGCACTCTTATACGGGTATATTTAGCAGGTGTAGTTAAAGTAAGATCGCCGGTCTGTGTACGTTGTAATAATAGGGCATTGTTCCCGTTAAAAGCTGCCATCTGGTAATTTCCCGCTGTAGCATTGTTAATGGTACCATTGTCGGGTAATCCACCTCCGCCAAAACCATTTAATGTTCTGAACGTATTGGTATAAATTACTTTATTGGAAACAGTAGTTCCATCTATACTTATACTGGTAGTGGTTAAAGAACTGGTACCAGCTTCCGCCACTACATCATGATTAAACCCGGTAACAGTAACCGGTGTAAATGTTTGCGAATAAATAATACCGGGCAACAACAGAAATGGCAGCTGGATACAAAGCTTCCTCAGCTTTAACAGGTTGATTCTAATAAGCATAAATTAGTTTGGTTTTAAAAAACAGTCCAACCAGGAATAAGGGCATTATTCCACAGTAAGGCAATTAAAAAATGATTGAGTAGAGGATCGCTGTATTCAATTAGCAAGTACAATCAGGTAAATAACAGTTGGTAATTTTTGGTTCGCTAAGATAGTATTTTATTTATTAAACAAAAAAGTAAAGGTAGATTATTATAAACTGATCCTGTTTTTTAAAGCAATACCCGGAAATTTCTTAATTAATAAAATTCCATAATATCCCAAAACGTATGATCAATCCCTGGGTAGGATAATGCAGTGCGGCAAAATTATTGTTGGTAAATCCAAATCCGTCGGTGAAGTTCACGGTATTTAAATTTTCAGCGCGGATATAAGCGGTGAAAGATTTGATGCGGAAGTTTAAAAATGCGCTGATATCGGGCAGGTTTTTTATAGTAACAGAATCCTGCGGCATAAACTGGCCCATCACCGGGGAATAATTATATCCCTTATATGGCGTAAAGTATCTTACTTCCAGGCCGGTACTTAAATTGAGGTTCTTATAATACAACCCTTCAAAAGCAAAACGATTGCGGGTAAACAGCAACGGCACTTTTACCGGTGCAGTGGCATCAGTTTGCTGCAACACTACTTCTGCATACCAGTTTAAGGCTTTTGTTAATTTTATTTTTTTAGAAGCAAAAACCTGTAACAAATTAATAATCTTACTATACTGAGCAGTTTGTCGATAATTATAAAAGTAACTAAGATTGGTAATTAAATGATTTTTGAAACCAAGGTTAAAATATTGGTTATTCGCATCAGCTCCAAACGAGATAATATTTTCTTTTTTACTGATCGTAGCATTCTTAAAATTAAATACCGACTGATCGTTATAAATGTATGAAGGACTGCGGTTAGTGTTACTAAAAAATATTCTCACATCACCGAGTTTTTTATTCAGGTACCGGTTGATAGTACCGTAGGCATTATAGTCGCCGCTGTTAAGTCCGTTAAGATAAAACTCGCCTTTCAGCAATACATCCCATAATTTATTCCTGGTTTTATTACGGTACTCGCCATGCAATACAATATTGTAAAAGTTCTTTGTTTCTGCAGTGGTGGGTCTAAAAAATTGCGCTTTTATATTTTCCAATCTTGCTCCGGCTAAAAAAAACTGAGCGGTATTTTTGGTATCGGGGAACTGGATAAGGGAAAAATCGTTTCTTATTACTGACCATTTTTCCTGTACCATCAGGGTATCTATCGAACCAGTGCTCACCAGTAAGGTATCATACCAATGCCGGTAAACCCCGGCCGCCGAAGTATCCGCCGCCACATCTTTGTATAAGTAATTATAATTACTGTAACTGAAACTGTATTGTATCCTCAGCTTTGGATAAAACAAATATTCCGTGGTAGAATCGTTAACGGCTATAGAATCATTTTTTCCAATATCGTAGGTCTGCCTTAAAAAGAAAGTAAGGTCTTTATCGATATTACCCGTGTTTACCGTAGCATTAAAAGGATTGGGTGTATAAGCTGCTGCATTACCCAGGTTAACCGACACAGCATAACGTTTCTTTTTATTGGGATCGCTCAGTGAAGAATCGTTTACAATTCCTCCATTCTCTGAATTTTTTATGGTATTGCCCACCAATACCATATAAGCCGCATATCTTTTCCGCTTGCCCTGGTAGGTTGAGAATAACCGGTAATTTTTATGATTGGTATTTTGGGTTACAAAAAACCCGGGAGCGCTGATCAGCCGGTAATCAAAACCAAAGTTCCAGTTGGGACGGGGATTTTGGGTATGCAATGCCTTTATCATTTGCTCTTTACCAGACGCCAGCTGGTAGCCTAATTGCGTAAAAGGTTTGGTGGTTTTATAGAATTTTGTTTCCTCCAGTTTATAGCGGTACACATCAAAGGCATGAAAGCCGGCATCCCAGCCGGGTTTTAAATTAGGTTGATAGATCAGGGGAAAGGCCGCTGCGCCGTTATTACCCAAATACTGCCAGCTAGCCGGTACCGGGAAATATTTATCAAAATCATTGATGGAAGAATCCAGCCGGTTGATCCTTACCGAATCGATAAATTTATAACTGATGCTGATGGAATCTTTTTTATCATCCCTGTGCTCAAAGCCCATGGCATTTTCTTTACCAGACTTCTTGCTGGTATCGCTTTTATTGTTGTTACCGGTAGTACCCGTGTTTCTTCCGGGCAGTCTTCGCAGGATCGGTTCCTGCGCATATAACGATACCGTAATCACCAGCAATAAAATTGTACAACAATACTTCATGGTTACAGTTGAGCTACCAGTTCTTTAAAAATATAAGTGAGCTTGGGTTCGGCGTCTTTTGCAGCCTGCAATACTTCTTCGTGGGTAATGGTATTCTCTTCTTCGCGTATACCAATATCCGTTATTACGCTCATGGCAAATACCGGTAAGCCCATATGCACGGCGGCAATCACTTCCTGCACGGTGCTCATCCCTACCGCATGGCCGCCAATGATGGCCAGTAAATTATATTCTGCCCTGGTTTCAAAAGTTGGACCGGTAACACCGCAATACACCCCTTCCTGCAGGGGAATATTTTTTGTGGCAGCAATGGCCTTTACTTTTTCGATCAGATCTTTTTTATAAGGTTCACTCATATCCGGGAAGCGTGGTCCGAGTTCATCATGATTCTTCCCTACCAATGGATTGGGCGTAAACAAACTGATATGGTCTTTAATGATCATCAGGTCGCCCACCTTAAAACCCTTACCCATTCCTCCTGCAGCATTGCTTACTAATAAGGTCTGAATACCTAAAAATTTCATTACCCGGATAGGAAAAACCACTTCTTTGGTATCATAGCCTTCGTAATAGTGAAAACGGCCGGCCATTGCCACCACGTTCTTTCCTCCCAATTGCCCAAAGATCAGTTTACCACTATGCCCTTCCACGGTACTTACGGGGAAATGCGGGATATCGCTATAGACAATCTCCTTTTCTACATTAATTTCTGCAATAAAACTACCCAGTCCGCTACCCAAAACAATGCCTACCATCGGTTGCTTACTATATTGTTGCTGGATAAAGTGTACTGCTTCATTAATTTTTTTCATCATAAACCTTCAGTTTTTTTGTGCGCCAAAGGTAAGGCAAGATGTGTTAAAGAAAGGTTTAGGAAACATAGTTTAAAATTGAAAGTTGAAGGATAAAAGTTTTAAAACCCGCAAGCCGTTTCAAATACAATGCTCCCCTTCAACTTTTAACCTTCAACTTTCAACGTTTTTCACCCATTCTTCTATTAACTTTTTAATTATCTTCGCCAAAACTTTTAAAACATGAATCTTCACGAGTACCAGGCTAAAGAATTATTGAAAAAATATAATGTTCCCGTGCAGGAAGGCATTCCCTGCAACACTCCTACCGAAGCGGAAGAAGCATACCGCCAGATACATACCCAATACGGCAGCAAATTCGCAGTGGTAAAAGCACAGATACATGCCGGCGGACGTGGTAAGGGAAAGATTGCCGGTACCGAACAACGTGGTGTTGCAGTAGGTAAAAGCGCTGAAGATGTAAAACAGATTGCACAGAATATTTTAGGCGGTACCCTGGTAACCATTCAAACAGGTGAAGCCGGTAAACTGGTGAACAAAGTATTGGTGGCACAGGATGTATATTATGATGGTGCCAATCCCGTTAAAGAATTTTACTTATCTATATTGATGGATCGTGCCAAAGGCATGAACGTGGTAATGTACAGCACCGAAGGCGGTATGAACATTGAAGATGTGGCGCATGATACTCCTGAAAAAATATTTAAAGAATGGGTACACCCCAGTGGCGGCTTACAAGGTTTCCAGGCACGCAAAATTGCGTTTAACCTTGGCCTTAGTGGTGACGCTTTTAAAAACTGCGTGAAATTCGTGACCAATTTATATAACGCTTATGTTGGATTGGATTGCGGTATGCTGGAAATAAATCCTTTGTTTAAAACCAGCGACGAAAAGATCATTGCCGTGGATTGTAAAATGAACGTGGATGATAATGCATTAATGCGTCATCCTGACCTGGCTGCCATGAGAGATATCAGTGAAGAAGATCCTACCGAAGTAGAAGCCGGTAAATTCAATCTGAACTTTGTAAAATTAGATGGTAATGTAGGTTGTATGGTAAACGGTGCCGGTTTAGCCATGGCTACTATGGACATGATCAAATTAAGCGGTGGCGAACCTGCCAACTTTTTGGATGTAGGTGGTACGGCCAATGCACAAACAGTAGAAGCCGGTTTCCGTATTATTTTAAAAGACCCGAAAGTAAAAGCTATTCTGATCAATATCTTTGGTGGTATCGTACGTTGCGATCGTGTAGCACAAGGTGTTATTGATGCCTACCAGAGCATTGGCAATATCAGCATTCCTATCATTGTACGTTTACAGGGTACCAATGCCGATGTAGCTAAAAAATTAATTGATGAAAGTGGTCTTAAAGTACAAAGCGCTATTTTATTAAGTGAAGCGGCTGCCCTGGTAAACAAAGCAGTAGCTTAATACAATTATATTTTTAGATTTTTGTAACCAAACAAAAGAAGAGAATCCTGTCTTTATTGACGGGATTTTTTTGTGCATCATGAATTAATTTGGTTTGCTGATCAGCTAAGCCAGATGAAAATGATAATTTTAAGTTGCAAAATTTACCATTAACTTTTATGAAAGAAATCTGCATCATTGAATTCCCTTCCAACCTTGGTTTAAGGGAACCAAAACCGCTACACGAACCCGGAGTAAAATTTTTACCCGATTGGTTCAGGCAACATCAATTGCATAATAAGCTGCATCCCAAAAATATCATACGGCTTGATGCCCCTCAATACAATTCCGTAAAAGATGCAGCAAGCGGCGTTTTAAATATTGATGCCATTGCAGGCTATTCGGTACAACAGGCAAATATTATTAAGCCTCTTCTTGAAGCCAATCAATTGCCCTTTGTATTAGGTGGTGATTGCAGCATTTTAACGGGTGCAGCACTTGCATTAAAACAATTGGGTAACTACGCTTTATTTTACCTGGATGGGCATACCGATTTTATGGATGTGCGTTTCTCCACATCAGGAGGCATTGGAGGCATGGCTGCATCAATAGTAACAGGCAACGGCGATAAAAAAATAACAGATATCCTCGGCCTTTGTCCTTATATTAAAGAAGACAATTGCTGGTGCGTAGGCAACAGGGAATATGATGATGAATACGAAGATGAAATACGTAATTCAACAGCAACTTATTTCAGTTTGGAAAAATTACAACAGACCGGTATTGAAAAAACAGTACAGCAATTTTTGTTGATGGTGGAACAAAAAAAACTGGATGGCTTCTGGCTGCATATTGATGTGGATGTGCTTGATGATGCCGTTATGCCTTGCGTGGATAGCCCAACACCTGGCGGATTGAGTTACGCCGAATTTGACCAATTAACCGGTTTATTATTTGCCCATGAAAAATTTTCCGGCGTGGAGATCACTATTCTTGACCCTGAACTGGATACAACAGGAAAATATACCGAAGCATTTGTGCAACATATCACTGCCTGTTTTAATAATGCATTAAAAAAAGATTAGTATCATGTTATAATTGTCAAATAACCCTTCCCGCTATAGTATTCATCAATTTAAATCAATAAATTTGAAGCAGTTGATAATGAAACGTAGCCAACATGACCCCCTTTTGGAAGAACATAGTGATCAGGACCATTCTTAAACCTACTGCATTGGAGATCAGTGAAGGTAAGCAGTATTCTAATTTTGAGCTGGCCAAGGGTATGTGGGAATTAAAATTGCTTTTCATACGGCATGTAAAAGATTGTTTATTGATCATCGCAGGTATCTTTTCTGCAGCCTTTGGTTTTAAAGGTTTCTTGCTCACCAATCATTTTATCGATGGTGGTGCAACAGGTATTTCATTACTGATCTCTGCATTAACCAAAATACCGTTATATGCTTTACTACTGATTGTAAATATTCCTTTTATATTAATGGGGTATAAAACCGTAGGCAAGGCCTTTGCCATTAAAACAGCATTAGCCATTTCGGGCCTTGCATTGGTAGTAGCTACCGTTCATTTTCCTGATGTAACAAGGGATAATTTGCTGGTAGCTTTATTTGGCGGGTTTTTCCTGGGCGCCGGTATAGGCCTCTCCGTTAGAGGTGGTGCGGTGATTGACGGTACCGAAGTACTGGCTATATACCTCAGCCGTAAACTGGGTACTACTATCGGTGATATCATCATACTCATTAACATTATTATTTTTAGTGCCGCGGCTTATTTTTTAACGGTGGAGGTCGCTTTATATTCAATGGTTACTTACCTGGCAGCATCCCGAACATTGGATTTTGTTATTGAGGGTATTGAAGAATATACCGGAGTAACCATCATCTCGCCCAGCAGTGAAGAGATAAGAGCAATGATCGTAAATACCATTGGACGTGGTGTAACCGTTTATAATGGCAAACGAGGTTTTGGAAAAAATGGTGAGTCAAAAGATATTGATATCGTGTACACAGTAGTTACAAGACTGGAATTAAACAAACTCAATACAGAAATTGAAAAGATAGACCCGCATGCATTTGTAGTAATGAGCAGTATCAAAGATACCAAGGGCGGCATGATAAAGAAGCGGCCGCTTAAACATTAATCCTTTTCTATGTCCGTAACATTGCCATTAACTTTTTACCAGCAGGAAGTCAACCGGATAAAAGCCAATTTTTTCAGCAAGGAATATTTGTATGCCCATGCAAAAGCAGCAAAAAAATATATTGATGAAAATTATGGGTCCAAAATAGACCTCGATGCGATTGCCGCCAAAGCTTTTTGTTCCAAATTTCACTTTATCCGTTTGTTCAGCAATTTATATGGGCAAACGCCTTATCAATATTTAACGGCAGTAAGAATAAAAAAAGCAAAACAGTTTTTATTATCCGGTAATTCCGTTGCTCAAACCAGTTTACTGGTAGGTTTTGAAAGCGCTACCTCATTCACCGGATCATTTAAAAAATATACCGGCTACGCTCCTGCTGCTTTTGTGAAATATCATTCCCGCAAATTAGCCACTGCATAAAAAGCGCAATTCTCAAGAGGTATTTTTCAATTCAAAACTGCAATTTTGAGTTACCATTATTCATTACTCAATTTTTAAGTATGCAGATCAAATTAACCAGTGTTATGGTAGATGACCAGGAAAAAGCCTTGCAGTTTTATACCAATATCCTGGGCTTTGTAAAGAAAACAGAAGTTCCCCTGGGCGAACATAAATGGCTTACCGTAGTATCTCCTGACAGTGACGAAGTGGAATTGTTATTGGAACCCGTGGGTTTTCCGCCAGCAAAAATTTATCAAAAGGCATTATTTGATGCAGGTATTCCTTTAACGGCTTTTCATGTAAATGATGTGCAGAAGGAATATGAACGCTTACAGCAACTAGGCGTTGTATTTAGTATGCCACCTACCAATATGGGTGTAGTCACATTAGCCGTGTTCAACGATACCTGTGGAAATAATATTCAATTGTTCCAGGTATAAGTTGTTGCATCGTTGCAAAAGAAAAGTCCCTGCTTTTGGCGGGGACTTTTTCTTTAATTATTACTGGCTTAAACAAGGTGGTTACCAGAACTTAACATACAATGCGGTAAGTATTAATAATGTGGCCACTATCATGGCGATGATAGAAGGTTTCAATTTAAACATTTCCGGATCATGTACAAATGCTTTAGGATTTACTTTCGGTCCTCCAAGACTGATACTGATCATCACGATCATGGTAAATACAAATGCCCATCCCATATTGATCAGGAATGGAATCTGGTAAACCAGTTCCCCCGCATCGTTAGGTGTCTGGAATGCGGTATACAATATCGTTTCATGCCCTAATAAAGGCACAGCGAAATTTTTGAAGAAGATGGATGCTGCCAAACCAGTGATCAAACCCGCCACTGCTGCTGCGCCGGTTGTTCTTTTCCAGAACATACCCAGTATGAACATGGCAAATACACCCGGACTGATGAAGCCGGTATATTCCTGTATAAATGTGAATCCACCTTTAGCACTGATACCTAAAAGATCTTTCCATTCAAATACAACAGCAATTACAATGGCTACCAATGCAGCCATCCTACCTACCCACACCATATTTTTTTCTTCCCCTTCTTTATGCGCATCTCTTTCTATTGAACCCAATGCATCTGCTTTTGCTGCAGCTGGTATTGCTTTTTTACGGAAGTATTTCATATAAATATCCAGTGTAAAAATGGTACCAATACTGTTTAATTTACCTGCGAGAGATGCAACAATTGCAGCTGTTAATGCAGCAATGGCCAACCCTTTTAATCCCGATGGTAAAAAGCCCAGGATAGCAGAGTATGCGTCATCCATTCCTCTCAATCCTTCCAGGTGACCGTTTTTATGTAACACGTATGCCGCAATACCCGGCAACATTACAATAATCGGCATCAACAGTTTTAAAAATCCTGCAAATAAAATTCCTTTACGTGCGGTTTGCAGATCAGCGCCCAATGCACGTTGGGTGATATATTGGTTACAACCCCAGTAATTTAAATTCACGATCCACTGCCCGGCAAAATACATGGCAATACCAGGTAAGATCAAATATTTATTCACGTCTTCCTGTGAAGTAACGCCGGCTACAGGTTTCTCCAGTATCATATGAAAATGGTCGGGAGCCTGGTTCATTAATGTTTTAAAGCCTGCCAAAGCATCGCTGCCCAAACCAAATTTTTCACTCACGATAGTCAATGCAAAATAAATGGTTGCAAATCCGCCAATGATTAATACGGCTACCTGTATCACATCCGTGTACCCGATAACTTTCATACCTCCCAAAGTGATCACCAATGAAAAAACGGCTAAAGCGATCAATACTGTATGTAAATATTCCGGGCCTATCAAACCACTGATGGCAATAGCACCGAGGTATAAAATAGACGTAAGGTTTACAAATACATATAAGAATAACCAAAAAATGGCCATGATCAACGACACCGTTTCATTATACCTTGTTTTTAAAAACTGCGGCATGGTGTAGATCTTATTTTTAAGATATACCGGCATGAACCATATGGCAATAATGATAAGGGCCAGTGCGGCGATCCATTCGTAAGCGGCTACTGCCACACCTACAAAATAACCGTTACCACTCATGCCTATAAATTGTTCTGCAGAAATATTGGACGCAATAAGTGATGCACCGATGGCCCACCAGGTAAGTGAACCTTCTGCTAAAAAATAATCATGTGATGCGCTGACTGCTGCTTTTTTCTTTTTACTGTACACCCAGTAGCCATACCCGGCCACCAGTATAAAGTAAATCACAAAGATCAACATGTCTAAAGATGATAAACCATTCATAAGCAACTTGCTGTTTTAATTATTAAAAATTATTTCCCGTTTATTTTGTAAAATACATCATTCCATCTTAATTCATTCTTTAAATTGTAAATGTTTGTTTCTTTATTGATACAAACAAATTCAATTCCTGCCATGGCTGCAAAATCTTCCATATTTTCTGCCGTTAAATTCTGGCTGTACCCTGTGTGATGCGCACCACCGGCGTGTATCCATGCGGCGCAACCCGTTTGCATATTGGGATGTGGTTTCCACAGTACCCTTGCTACAGGTAGTTTTGGTAATTCGTTGGTACCTTTTACTGCATCTACTGTATTTACCAATAACCTGAAGCGGTTACCCATATCCATTATTGATGCATTGAGTGCCGGGCCTGCACCAACGTTGAACACTAAACGCACCGGGTCGGCCTTACCACCAATACCTAACGGATGTATTTCGCAGCTTGGTTTGGCATTGGCAATACTCGGACAAATTTCCAGCATATGACTGCCCAATACCATTTCATTACCGGGTTCAAAATGATAAGTATAATCTTCCATAAAAGAATTGCCCCCGGGTAATCCTGCACCCATTACTTTCATCGCTCTTACCAACGCAGCCGTTTTCCAGTCTCCTTCACCACCAAAACCATAACCATCGGCCATTAAACGTTGCGAGGCAATACCTGGTAACTGCGGTAACCCATGCAAATCTTCAAAGGTGTCGGTAAAGCCTTTGTAATTACCTTCCTCTAAAAATTTACGGATACCCAATTCTATTTTCGCAGCATCACGCAAACTCTGGTGTTGATTATTTCCTTTTTTAAGTGAAGGCATCAATTTATACGATGCTGCATATTCATCACATAATTTTGTAACGGCAGTTTCTTTTATACCATTGATCACACCTGCTAAATCTCCAATGCCGTAAGTATTTACACTGTATCCGAATTTCAATTCCGCTTCCACTTTATCGCCATCAGTTACGGCTACATAGCGCATGTTATCGCCAAAGCGTACAAATTTTGCACCCTGCCAGTCGTTCCATCCCAATGCCGAACGTGTCCATCCCGCAATTTGTGCTATCACGTTTTTATCCTGCCAATGCCCTACCACTACTTTTCTTTCCATACGCATACGACTCATGATAAAGCCCGACTCACGGTCACCATGAGCCGATTGGTTGAGGTTCATGAAATCCATATCAATATCCCCCCATGGAATATCACGGTTGAATTGTGTATGTAAATGCAATAATGGTTTTTGTAAGATCTTCAGTCCATTGATCCACATTTTTGAAGGAGAAAAAGTATGCATCCAGGTAATGATACCGATACAGTTCTTATTGCTGTTGGCATCAATAACCAGGTTATAAATTTCTTCTGTTGATTTTAACACGGGTTTAAAAACCACTTTTATAGGGATGGCTTCTGCATCATTAAATGTTTTGGCAATAAGGGTAGAATGTTTTGCTACCTGCTTTAATGTTTCTTCACCATACAAATTCTGGCTACCGGTTGCAAACCAAACTTCCAGTCCCCTGGTGCTGATACTACTTTTCATGTTACATTTTTTTTCAGCGCAGTTTTTTTTTTGAGAAGAAGAATGCGCTATGTTATTTAGTTAAGAGTTCTATATCCTTTACTTGTGTAGGAAACCATACTGTCATTTCACCTTTACCCCTATTGGCCCAGCTATAATAAGGTATCGCAATAAAGTGTTGTTTTTGTGTGGCAATACTTTCATTACCTTTTATCACTACTGCAGGCACTTCTGCTTTTAACGTCATGATACCATTTAACACAGCGGGTTTAAATTCGCTGGTAAAACTGGTATTGGCGGGAATGATGATATTACTTGTCTTACCATTATTATCTGCCCATTCGGCGCAATACATAATGGGTCCGCGTTGCAATGCTACTTTACCAATATCATTTGTTATTTTTTCATTGGCGACAACCCTTTTTACTTCCATGGGTAAATTAAATTCCACAAGGTCATTCTTTTTCCATGATCTGTTGATCACGGCGTAACCATTCTGTATCGTATAGTCGATCTTTTGGCCGTTCACTTTTATGTCAACTGTTGCCAGTGAACTACCCACAAATTTATACAGGTCAGAAGGAATGGCATCTTCACCAGCCCATCCCGGGATGCGCAATAATAATTTAAAGCTGTTTGCTTTAGCCGTATTTATTTTAAACTGCAGGTTGCCATTCCATGGATAGTCATTTTGTTGAACGATTTGCACCGGTTTTTTATTGATCGTCAGATCAACTGTGCTATTAATGAATAAATTCACAAACAGGTTATCTTCTTTTTGCGCATACATATAACCGGGGATGGAAGGAATTAAACGGGTAAGGTTGGTTGGGCAGCAACTGCACTCAAACCAGCCGGAACGTTCCCTTTCAATATCTTTATGCGTAAAACTATTCCTTACTTCCATGGCATTGGTATAAAAAAATGATTTGCCATCCAGGCCAATGCCGGAGATCAAACCGTTGTACAACATTTTTTCCAGCACATCGATATATTTGGCATCACCGTGCAACAGGAACATCCTGTAATTAAAATATACACCTGCAATATCCGCACAGGTTTCGTTGTACGCATCACTGTTAGGCAATTCATAATTTTCGCCAAAGCGTTCGCCATCTCCTTTTGCACCCAGCCCTCCCTGAACGTATATTTTTTTACTCACCATATTTTCCCAGATCTTATCAATAGCCCTGGTTAAACTATCATCGCCTGTTAATGCGGCCACATCTGCAACGGCTGAATATAAATAACCTGCTCTTACCGCATGTCCTACTGCTTCATCCTGTAACACTACGGGTTTACTATCCTGCCAGTAAGAACCATTTTTCCAGGAGTCTTTACTTTTAGGATCATAACCTGGATAATGGCCTCTTGCCTCAATAAAAAATTTGGCCGTACTTAGATATTCTGGTTTTTTAGTGATCCGGTATAATTTTACCAATCCCATTTCCACAATTTCATGCCCGGGTGCTACAGATCTTTTACCAGGACCGAAAACACTGCATACCAAATCAGCATTCTTTAATGCGATGTCTAAAAAATTTCTTTTTTTAGTTGCCAGAAAATGCGCTGCAGCTGCTTCATACATATGCCCTGCATTATACAATTCGTGGCTTAGTTCCCTTTCTTTTTCCCATCTTTCTTTACCTACCCAGCTACCTACATGTAATGGATCGATCGTTCTTGCCGTGTACAGGTAGCCGTCAGGCTCCTGTGCAGCTTTAATAATCGTGATCAATGAATCTACATACGCTTCCAGTTTCTTATCCGGATGCACGGCCAGTGAAAAAGAAGCGCCTTCAATGGTTTTATAAATATCTGTATCATCAAAGGGATAAGTCGTGCAGAACTTACCCTGTTTTTGTGCCGCCATTACAAAATTCTTTACGCGGCCGGTATTTTCGCAACGCTCAAAAGAAGCCGGTATGGTAACGGTTCTGTTGGTCTCGATACGGGGCAGCCAGAATTTATCTGATAATTTCACCTGTGTAAAATCCACTTCTTTGATCGCATAATCTTTTTGCTGCGCCAATGAAGCAACAGAAAAAAACAACCCCGCAAAAAGCATATTCTTTTTCATACTGAAAATTTAAGCAGGTTATTTCACTGAAAATTTATATAATGAAGTATGCGTATATTTTTCTCCCGGTTTTAAGATGGTATTGGGGAATGTTGGTTGATTGGGACTATCAGGAAAATGTTGTGTTTCCAGGCACAAGGCAGCATGTTGTACATATTTTTGTCCCCCTTTGGTATTCGTCAATGTCCCATCTAAAAAATTACCACTGTAAAACTGGATACCCGGTTCTGTGGTATACACTTCCATTAAACGGCCACTTGCAGGATGATATAATGTAGCTACCAGGTCGAGCGAGTTGGCATTTTTATTCAATACCCAGTTATGATCAAAACCACCTTTTACGGCAGCAATATCTTTTCCTATTTTTTTAGCCGTGGTAAAATCCATCGGCGTTCCTTTTACATCGGGTAATTTGCCGGTAGGGATTAATACCGTATCCACTTCTGTATACTTATCCGCCTTCAACATTAATTCGTGATCCAGGATGGTAGAATCTTTTCCTGCCGACAAATTAAAGTAAGCATGATTAGTGAGGTTAACCGGAGTAGCTTTGTCTGTCGTGGCCGCATAATCGATCTTCAATCCGTTGTCTGCTGTTAAAGTATAGATCACTTCAATAGATAAATTGCCGGGATATCCTTCTTCACCATCTTTACTTAAATAAGTTAATTTCAGGCTGCTGTCGCCGGCTTGTTTTTCTGCTTTCCACATTACTTTATCATAACCTTTTATTCCACCGTGTAAAGACTGTCCATTATTATTTTGTGCTAAATTGTAAGTAGTACCATCCAGGGTAAAATGCCCTTTTGCAATGCGGTTGCCGTAACGCCCGATCAATGCCCCAAAGAATGGATTACCTTTTTGAGTGAATCCTGAAATGGAATCAAATCCTAATACAACATCACCAGCTTTGCCATCTTTATCCTTTGTAATAATTTTTGTAATCGTACCTCCATAATTTAAAATGCCTACTTCCATTCCATTGGCATTGGTTAAAGTATATTCTGTTACTGCTTCGTCATTAAAGCTGCCGAATGGTTTTTCTGTAATACCCATTTTAGTGGTGGTTGTAGTGGTGGTGGTAGTGGTTTTTTCAGTACTGTTGTTACAGGAAAACAGTGTTAACAGCGATACCGTTAGTAAAAGCGATGACAGTTTTTTCATGATGAAGCTTTCGTTTTATTTTTATAAATAGTTAATTCCGTTTATTGCCCGTAGTAAGAATCAGGACCATGTTTGCGCTCGAAATGTTTTTGTACCAGTGCATCCTTTAATCTTGGCGCATTAAAATTGATCTGTTCGGTAAGTAATGCCATTTGTGCGATACATTCCAGCACAGCGCTGTTGTGTACAGCTTTGGCTGCGGTTTTGCCCCAGGTAAACGGAGCATGGTTGCCTACCAGTACCATTTCCACTTCTTCGTATTTTAAATAATTATTTTTAAAACAATTCATGATCTGGAAGCCCGTTTCATATTCATAGTTGCCCTTGATCATCTCATCATCCATTGGCGGGGCGCAGGGAATATCAACCGTATTGTAATCGGCATGCGTGGTACCAAAGATGGGAATATCGCGTTGCGATTGCGCCCATGCGGTAGCGTAAGTAGAGTGTGTATGTACGATACCGCCAATTTTTTCCCAGTGTTTGTACAATACGGCGTGGGTTAAAGTATCGGATGAAGGGCGCAAATTGCCTTCTACCGTTTTACCCTCAAAATCCACGATCACCATTTTTTCCGGTGTCAGGTCATCGTAAGCAACACCACTCGGTTTAATAGCAAACACACCCAAACTTCTGTCGGCTGCACTTACATTACCAAAAGTAAAAAGTACTAAACCCAGTTTAGGCAACTGCATGTTGGCTTCATAAGCCTCCTGCTGTATATGTTGATACTTACTCATCCCTGGTGATTTTTTTATTGTTAATTATTTTCGATCTTCTTTCCTAAATCGCGATACATTTTATATCGCTTTGCATAATAGTCCACTTTACCTGTTTGTGGCTTGTATGTTTTTTCAAAGCCCTGCCCCATGGCATTCATCGCATCTTCCACTGTGGCATACAAACCGGCCGCGGTTGCGGCAAACATGGCGGCACCATTGGCGCAGGTTTGTTCGCTGCTGTGAATGCGTATCGGCATATTCAATACATTGGCCATCGTCTGCATCACGTAATTTGATTTTTTGGCTACGCCACCCAATGCTATAATTCCTTTTACGGGTATGCCTTCCTGTATAAAACGTTCTACGATGGCTTTGCTGCCAAAACAGGTTGCTTCTACCAGCGATTTAAAAATGCGTGGTGCATCAGTAGCCAGGTTGATATTGGTAATGGCTCCTTTTAATAATTGGTTGGCATCCGGCGTACGACGGCCATTCATCCAATCCAGCGTTAATTCATCTTTATCGTTCAATTCAATTTTTCCTGCTTCGGTAGCCAGTGTCGCAATGATTCTATCGCTGATGGCTGCTCTTTCTTTTTCGTTGGTTACAAACTGGTTGATTGGCCAGCTCAGCAGGTTTTTAAACCAGGCATAAGCATCGCCAAATGCAGACTGGCCTGCCTCCATACCAATCATATTGGGAATCACAGAACCATTTACCTGTCCGCAAATACCTTTCACCAAAGTATCTTTTACTTCATCAATGGGTGCCACTAAAATATCACAGGTAGACGTGCCCATTACTTTACTTAAATAGTAAGGTTCTATCTGTCCGCCTACAGCACCCATATGACAATCGAATGCGCCAATACCAATCACCACATCATTGGGTAAGCCCAGTTTCTGCGCCCATTCGGTACTGATAGTTCCGGCTGCAGCTGCAGAAGTATAGGTCTCTGTAAATAATTTATTGGTAATACCGTCTAATAGCGGATCGAGTGATTTAAAAAAATCATTGGGTGGCAGGCCTCCAAATTCGGCGGCCCACAAAGCTTTATGTCCCGCACTGCAAACACCACGTTTCAGTTTCGCGGCGTCATTACCGCCGGTTAATAAAAATGGTATCCAGTCGCAATGCTCCACAAATGAGTGAATGTTCTTTTGTATCGCATCATCTTCTCTTAATATATGCAAGAGCTTCGCCCAAAACCATTCGCTGCTGTAAATACCGCCAACGAATTGTAAATAATTGACCGGGAATTTTGTGGCGTGCAGGTTGATCTCTTCTGCTTCTTTAGTAGCGGTATGGTCTTTCCATAATACAAACATGGCATTGGGATTTTCTTCCAGTCCGGGCAGCATTGCTAAAGGTGTTCCCGTTACGTCTACTGCTACGGGTGACGAACCAGTTGTATCTACCGAAATGCCTTTTACATTTCCGGCAATAGCAGGCCCAGCTTTTTGCAAACATTCTTTTATGGTGGTTTGCAATCCTTCTACATAATCCAGCGGATGCTGTCGAAACAGGTTGGCCGCAGCATTGCAGTATTTGCCTGCCCCCCATCTTGGATAATAAAAAACGGATGAAGCGATCTCTTTACCATTGGCCGCATCCAATAAAACTGAACGGACAGAATCCGTTCCATAATCCACTCCAATTACGTACTTATTTTCCACAGCCATCGTTATAATTTTAATTCAGCAACTGTTTCAGCTGCCCGTCATGATAATTTTCTATAAAGCAAATAATATTATCGTTCGTAAATTCTTCTTTCGTGTGCATGGTAGTGATCACTACCGCTTTCATTCCCGCCCTCGCCGCGGCTTCCACACCCTTGGGTGAATCTTCAAAAACAATACAATCGCCGGGGGCCACCTGCAATTTTTCGGCACATTGCAAAAATGTTTCGGGGTGCGGTTTACTTTCCACTACATCATAAGCACTTACCACAACCGGGAAATATTGATGCAATTGCAATCCATCCAACACATAATTGATATTGAATGGAATTGCTGCAGAACCGATCGCCATTTTTATTCCTTTCCTATATGCTGTTTCCAAAAAATCACCAAGCCCTTCTATCAATTTTAAATGCGGCCTGAAATTTTCCTGGTACCGCGTTTCTTTTTCAATGATCATTTGTTCTATTTCTTCCGGTTTAAACCTGCCGGGAAAAACTCTTTCCAGTAACTCTTCATTCTTTCCATAACACTGCAACTTTGTTTCTTCGTAAGAAATTGTTGCGCCCAAACCGTTCAGGATTTCGTACCATGATTGAATATGAAAGTGCATATCATCTATTACCGTACCGTTCAGATCAAATAAAAAAGACCATTGTTTTTCTGCCATACTAAATAAACCTGTTGATTATGTTTTCCAGATATTCCTGTCTTCCGCTTTTAACCGCCGGTTCGCCATTGGCCACTGCATAATTTCTAAGGTCTTCCAAAGTTAACTTACCGTTTTCAAAATCCTTACCTGCACCGTTATTAAAGCTGGCATACCGCTCCGTACGGAAGCTTTTATAATCTGATTTATTGATAATATTATCTGCCACTATCAATGCCCTTGCAAAAGTATCCATACCGCCAATATGCGCATAGAACAGGTCTTCGGGATCGGTAGAATTGCGACGGATCTTGGCATCAAAATTAATTCCCCCTCCTGCAAAACCACCGGCTTCTACAATTACCAGCATCGCTTCTACCAATTCATTGATACTATTAGGGAACTGGTCAGTATCCCATCCATTCTGGTAATCGCCACGGTTAGCGTCAATGCTGCCTAACATGCCTGCATCTGCAGCCACCTGCAATTCATGCTGAAAGGTATGACCTGCCAGCGTTGCATGGTTCACTTCAATATTTAATTTAAAATCATTTAACAGATCGAACTGGCGTAAAAAACCAATTACGGTTTCGCTGTCATAATCATATTGGTGTTTGCTTGGCTCACATGGTTTAGGCTCAATAAAAAATGTACCTGTAAAACCATTGCGCCTTGCATAATCTTTTGCTGTATGTAAAAACCTCGCGAAATGTTCTTTTTCCTTTTGCATGTTGGTATTGAGCAGGCTCATATAACCCTCACGGCCACCCCAGAAAACATAGTTCTCTCCTTTTAAAGAAATTGTAGCATCCAGTGCTGCTTTCACCTGGGCCGCCCCATGACTTAAAACATGGAAGTCTGGGTTAGTGGCCGCCCCATTCATATATCTTGGATTAGAAAATAAATTGGCCGTTCCCCATAATAATTTTACGCCGCTTGCTTTTTGTTTTTGCTGCAGGTAATCCGCAATAGCCTGTAATCTTTTTTCATTATCGGCTACATCGTTTGTATAATCCACCACATCTACATCATGAAAACAATAATAAGGTAATCCTAATTTAGTGATGAACTCAAATGCAGCGTCTGCTTTATCTTTTGCTCTTTCTACCGCTTCTGGTTTTACATCCCAGGGATGCGGGTGCGTTGGTGCACCAAAAGGATCGCCACCATTACCGCAGAAGCTATGCCAGTAAGCACAGGCAAAACGTAAATATTCCTTCAATGATTTTCCGCCAACAATTTTATTTTCATCATACCAGCGGTAAGCCAGTGGATTATCTGATTGCGGGCCTTCGTATTTTACCTGGCCAATGCCTTTAAAAAACTCCTTGTCGCCTGTAATAAATGACATGATTGATTTGTTTATTGGTTAATTATTTTGTGAATAGTGAGTGGTCAATGGTGAATGGTTGATTAGTTAATTCGTTTATTGGTATGTATTAAATTCGTGTAATTCGTTTCATTAATTCGTGTTATTGTTTAACCCTTGTTTCCACCTGCCATACAATTCGTTATATAATGTTGCTTTTGTGGGTTCGATCAATTTTACAGGCTTAAAATTCTGGAATGCTTCTTTTGCGGAAGCATATACTCCTGCGCCAATACCAGCACCGGTTGCGGCCCCCACACTGCCATCGCAATTGTACAATTCAACCGGTACATCGGTGGCATTTACAAAGCTCTGTGTAAACACGTCACTTAAAAACATGTTGGCTTTTCCTGCCCTTATTATTTTAGGTTGAATGCCATTCTCTTTCATAATATCAAAACCATAACGGAATGCAAATGCAATGCCTTCCTGCGCCGCTCTTACCAGGTGCGCCGTACTGTGTATATTAAAATCTATATTCTGTATATCGCTGTTGAGAATTTTATTTTCAAACATTCTTTCTGCCCCATTGCCAAAAGGTAAAATGACCAAACCATTACTACCGGGTTCTACTTTAGCGGCTGCGTCGTTCAGTTGTTGATAGCTTAAATTATTACCGCTGATATTTTTTATCCAGCGGTTAAGGATACCCGTACCGTTGATGCATAATAAAACCCCCAATCTTTTTTGCGTTGCTGTATGGTTCACATGCGCAAAACTGTTTACCCTCGATTTTTTATCGTATGCCAGCTGATCAATTACGCCGTAAATAACGCCAGACGTGCCTGCAGTTGCGGCTACTTCGCCAGGTTCCAGTACATTCAACGATAAAGCATTGTTGGGCTGATCGCCGGCCTTATACGTTACGGTTACAGTAGCAGCCAAAGACAATTGTGTGGCGATATCCTTTTTTATTGTACCGTGGTTTGAAAACACATCCTGTATTGCAGGGATCACTGATCTGTCAAAACCGAAATAATTAAATACTTCTTCAGATAATTGCTCTTTTTTAAAATCCCAGAAAATCCCTTCGGATAATGCAGAAATGGATGTCGTGATAGCTCCTGTCAATTTCATCGCAATAAAATCGCCGGGCAACATAATTTTATCAATATGTTCATAAACGTCCGGTTCATTTTCTTTTACCCACGCCAATTTACTGGCAGTAAAATTGCCGGGAGAATTCAATAAATTCGACAAACATTTTTCGTGACCGATGCTATCAAAAGCCTTGTTGCCAATTTCAACGGCGCGGCTATCACACCAGATGATACTGTTGCGTAATACCTGCTGTTGTTTATCTACCAACACTAACCCATGCATCTGGTAACTGATACCGATGGATTGTATATCTGAAGGCGCATATTTTTTCTGCTGATTTACTTTGATGATGGCCTGCTGTGTGTTATGCCACCATTCTTCCGGGGATTGTTCGGCCCAGCCCGGCTGTTCTGCAATAATACCCATTTCAATTTCGGGGTATTGAGCCGATGCCAATATATTACCACTTGCGGCATCAATTACAGATACCTTAACTGAAGATGTTCCTAAATCAATTCCTAATAAAAGCATACAGCAATTTTAATCCAGCGTTCAACCGTTTTTTGAAGCTCAAATTTGTATTTTTTACCCTGTTCCTGCAACCGCTATTTTAGAATAAAAGTATGCTATCTTATCAAAATATGCTAATTTGCTGTCAATAAACTGATAATATAACGGCTTTTGGTTTAAACTACCGGCTACATAAGTCTGGTCTTTCAGACTTGAGTTCCGTTGCAAAAGATTTGGGCACAATGAAGACTTTAATTCAAAAGATACATGTAGAGGAACAAAATTCTTTCGCCTGCCGCCGGTACCGTACCCCCGACTTTGAAACCAACTGGCATAAACATGAAGAATGTGAATTGATCCTGATCACCGAGGGTAATGGCACTGCAATGATCGGCGATTTTGTAGGGGAATATAAGACCGGTGATATTTATTTTATTGCCAGTGATATTCCACATTCTTTCCGCAAGCGGCACCACAAAATGATTGGCGATGCTGTTGTGGCACATTTTAAAAAAGATGTATTTGGTGAACCCTTCTTTTTATTACCCGAAATAAAAAACATCTTTACTTTTTTAAATAAAAGTGATGCCATACAATTGAATACTAAACTAAAAAAAGAGATCGCTGCAATTTTGGTTGAAATGGAACATGCCAAGGGATACCAACGCATCCATTTATTATTACAGGCCTTACAAAACATGAGCACTTCGACCAATATCATTCGGTTAACACAGGATTTTTCTTCGCCGGATAATAATATTAATCCCGCCATTGAAAAGATCATTGAATATTCCTTTAAACACTACCTTGAACCAGTCACTTTGCAGCAGGTAGCCGATATTGCAGGGATGAGCATCCCAACGTTCTGCCGCTTTTTTAAAAAGAATATCAAGAAAACCTATTTTAATTTTTTACAGGACCTGCGTATCAGTCATGCCTGTAAACTACTGACCAATACCAATAAACCGGTTATGGATTGCTGTTATGAGAGTGGTTATAATAGCTGGGCGCATTTCAGCAAACAGTTTAAACAGATCAAACAGATCACACCTTCGATGTACAGGAAGGAATTTGTGGATAAAAGCAAATAATAAATTATCCCGCAGAGATTCGCAGAGAAATACAAATTCAGGATCACCCATTCACCATTCACCATTTACTACTTACTTCTCCACTCTAAACCAATCCACATCTGCAAAGCCGGCATCATTTATTTTTTGCGTTCGGGTACAGAATAAACCCATTGTGGCACCAATCCATTTACCGGGTGTGGCTTTAAATGTCTCCGGAATATCGGTGAATGTTTTACCATCACTGCTATAACTGAATATACACACCGCATCTTTTTTCACTGTAACCCTTAAGTAACAATCGCCTTCCGGTATTTTTATGATTTCCTGTTCCATTTCTTTTTTACCGTGTTCGGCATCTATGCATTTAGCGTAGTTAATATACATACCATCTGCTTTTTTGGTAACCGCAATATCAGCATAACTCATTCCCAGTACCAGCAACCCAAACTTTTCGCCATTGGTTTTTGCACTGAATAAAAATTTAACTGTAGCGGTAAATTCATCAGCAGGAAATTTTTGGGTGAGGATATTGGGAATATCCCATAAATTTTTTGCGGTATCACTGGATAATATGCAATTCAAACGCAACGCCCCTTTTTCGGGGTAACAATAAGCCCAGTTTAATTTGGGATTGGCATGCCATTGCCATTGCAACCCGATCTTATTGCCGCCAAATTCATCAGATTCTGCCGGCGTTACAACAGGGTACTTTTTTCCCACATTTGGTTTTTTATAAACCATTACCGGCTCACCGATACCGTTATGATCATTATCCACTCCCATCACCGGCCAGTCATTCAGCCATTTCATGGGCTGTAAATGCACTACCCTTCCATAAGCATCTTTATCCTGGAAATGCAGGAACCAATCTTCCCCCGTTTGTGTTTGTACCCATGCGCCCTGGTGCGGACCGTTAGTCGTTGTTTTACCTTGTTCCAACACCACTTTCCTTTCATAAGGGCCATAAATATTCTTACTACGCAGGATCACCTGCCAACCTGTACTTACGCCACCGGCCGGTGCAAATATGTAATAATAATTATTCCGCTTGTATAATTTCGGTCCCTCAATAGTGCCATCCAGTTGGTGCCCATCATATACCAATACGCCATCACTGATCACTTTATCACCGGCAGTATTTAATTCTTTCATTAATATTATGGATTTAAAACCGGCACGGCTACCCGCCAATGCATGTACTAAATATACTTTTCCATCCGCATCCCAAAACGGGCAGGGGTCGATCAGCCCTTTTCCTTCCTGTACCAATATGGGTGCTGACCAGGGGCCAGTGATATTTTTTGCCCTGGTTAAGTAAATACCAAAATCAGGATCGGGGTAGTAAATATAAAATTCGTTATTATGATATCTTATTGACGGTGCCCATACCCCATTACCATGTTGTACTTTGCTAAAATGATCGAAAGGCGGTTGTTGCGATAACGCATGACCGATGACAGACCAGTTGACCAGGTCTTTACTATGCAGAATGGGTAAACCCGGCACCTGGTTGAAACTGCTGCTGACCAGGTAATAATCATCTCCTACCCTTATGGCATCGGGATCGCTGTAATCGGCATTGATGACGGGATTTTTATAAGTACCGTCGCCATTATCGGCTACCCATGTTTTGGAAATGGATTGCGCAGTGAGCGTTGTCGAAATAATTAAAGAGATCAGGATAGTGAAAACCGGGTTTATTTTCATGAATTTATTTTTGCCTGGCATGATTGTAATAATCTTTTAATTCAATGCAGAATTTATTTATAAAGATAAAACTATCATCAATACAACGATTAATCGTTATGCTACCGGCGTAAACAGCATAAAATAAAAACGCTGTGAAAATTCACAGCGTTTTACAGGGCTTTACTTATTTATTGTAATTGCAATTTTCTTTCCTTTATCACCAGTCCCCATTTTTCCAGCATATTCACCAATTCTCCCAACTCTACCGGTTTGCTGATATAATCATCCATACCGGCTTTCATACAGGCAGTGCGATCGCCCTGCATCACATTTGCCGTCATCGCAATCACCACGGGTTGTTTATCCAGGCATACACGGATCATTTTAGTAGCTTCCATACCATCCATTTTGGGCATCTGTACATCCATCAATACCAGGTCATAAACAGTTTGGTCCACCATATCCAGCACTACATGGCCATTCTCGGCTATGTCTGGCTGGTAGCCCATTTTATTTAATATTTTAGTTGCCCATTTCTGGTTAACCGGGTTATCTTCTGCGATCAATATGCGTAGCGGATATTGTTTGGAAAAATCTGCAGACAAAGTCTTTACCGAGATTTCCTGTGCCACAGCCCCTGTTTTTTTATGCCGGAGTGCGGTAAGCATATTATCAAATAATACATGCTGCTTTACCGGTTTGCTGATCACTGATACCTCGCCGAAAATTTCCTCGTGTTGTTTATATCGTTCGTCATTTAACGGGTTTAATAACACTACAGGTATATCTGGATAAGTTTCTTTTATGGCTTTGGCCAGGTCGATACCATTACTCTCTTCCATTTCCAGGTCCGTTATCACCAGGTCATACTGCTCCTTTTCCATCATCTCCAGGGCACGCTTACCCGAAAACGCAACTGCTGGTTTCAGTTTCCATTGTGCCAGCCTGTTCTTTAAAATACCTGATGCGGTGATATTATTATTTACAATAAGTACCCTGCGCCCTTCAAAGCCTTTCATAGTATGCACCGTATTTACTATGCTGATATCTGTTGCTGTTACAAATGGTATGCTGAAAACAAAATTCTCATTCAAAGGGCCTGTAGTTCGTATCTGGCCTCCCAGTTCGTCTACCAGTTTTGTAGCAATAGCCAGTTCGAGGGCTTTATTATTACTATCGTCACCTTTATATTCAGGTACAATATTGGCATTGTTTAATTGTTCTTTCAATGTAACCACATCATCAAGGCGCTTATCCCCTACTTCAAATACCACCGCAACATTTTTCTGCGCATCATTCTTTAAGGTATGTACTCCAATGAATACCTGTTGCTGAGAAGTAGTATCAATGATATTCTCTACCAGGTTGATCAAAACCTGTCTTAACCTTTTATCATCTGCATTGATCTGCCTTGGCGCTTCAGTAGTTAACTCATACAATAATTCCATTTTATTCTCTGCTGCCTTTACCGCAAAAATATCCAGTACCTCTTCGATGCAATTGCGGAGATCGATCGTTTTTAATTCCGGTGCGGCACTCATTACGTTAATCTTGGAGTGGTCAAGTACATCATTCACCATCACTTCATTAACCCTGTTAAGTAAAATTTTACCGGAATTGGTAATCGTATCAATATAGTCCCTTTGTTCGTGGCTTAATGTAGTTTCTTCAAGCAGTAAAGTCATCCCCAATATCCCGTTCATGGGTGTACGAATTTCATGACTCAGCGAAGACAATAATTTATCCCTTGCTGCAGTAGCTTTTTCTGCTTCGGCACGGGCTTTAATTTCCTGGCGGCTGGCATAGTCGATCTGTTGCAGCAACAAAGCCACCTGGCGGGTTAAGGCATCATTTTTATTTTCGCTGCTGGTAAGACCGGATTTAAAAAACCAGTATATAATTGATACCATCGCTACTATTACCAGCCCCAAAAGACAGGCGCTGAATGTAGAAATTACAAAAAGCAAGGTGGTATGGTCGGGAAAAATATTTTTGATTAGTTCCATAAACAGGTTGTGTTTTTTATATAGCCTTATAATTTTATCCGGGTGTAATAGTCGTTATTTTACTTGCCGGCTTTATGTTGTTTTAACTGTTGGTTATTATGATCCCAGCTCATCGTCGGTATAAATTATTGGTGCTTCCGTAATTTTTTTGATCGTGTTAAGTTCTTTCAAAAAACTATTCCAGTGAAAGATCAGATTATCGATCGGTTGCCACATCATTACCCAGCTGAAAATATCAAAGCCGCTTAGTATGGCGGTTTCCAATCCATTTGACCCTTTTAAAAAATAAGGTATCAACAGGTGTGATAATAAAATAATTGTAAGGCCGATGAGCAATGATATATAATTGCGCTTTTTAAATCGTCCGAATTCTGCCTGTTTTGTTAATTCTATTGCAGAAAAATGGCGTTTGATGGCATATATCAATGGTTCAGTATACTGCTGGTCGGCGGCGGTTCTGCAGGTTATTTTGTATTGTATACTGGTATGTCGCCGGGCAGTTGCAGTAGCCAGTTTTATGTATTGTTCAAACTCCTGGCTTAGCTGGCGTTTATATAATGGTGAAGGGTCATTTTTATTAAAATGTTCATCAATTGCCAGCGGGCTCACAGTAAGAAAAATATTTACCTCATCAGGTAAAGCGCTTTTCATGATTATCAGGATTGTATTGTTGCTTTAACGCAGTATAGGTTAAAATTATTTCACCCAGGTTTTAACCCTCTTCAAAACTATTTAATTTTTGTTTTTGCTAAAACTCAATGCTGTATTAGCTTCCAGGCCATATTAACGTGCCGCATTGATCTGCCTGTAGTCATTTTCCTACACAAAATCACCATACAAAGCCACAAAACTGAAATATCAAAAATATCTTTTACTGCGTTTAGGTACTATGTCATTTTAAATGATGTGAATCCTATATGCGATAGTTATTATCCATTTTCGTGGGGTTGCAATATTACCTGATACATACTTTTGTCGTATGCGGGATGCAGTAAAAAAAGCAATTGTCGTATATAGTTAAACACAAAAAATAAACGTTCAATAAAAGCACTAATGAAAAAAATATTCGCCATCGGTTTTCTTTTATGCATATTCTCCGCCATTGGGGGATTATTCTGGTATACCGAATGGAGATATAATTTGCCTACACCATTGCCGGGAAAATACCAGGCTGTAAAAGCGATGGAACATATCGAGCTGGCTAACCGTTTTACACCGGCAAAACAAGGGGCGGTATTCTTACATTTCTTTAATCCTGATTGTCCCTGCTCTAAATTTAATATTCCCCATTTTAAATCTCTGGTAACCGAATATGAAAGCAAGGTAAATTTTGCAGTGGTGGTATTAACCAATGACAAGAAATATACAGCAGAAAAAATACAGCAAAAATTCGGGTTAACGGTACCGGTATTATTCGACAGTTCGCTGGCAGCATCCTGCGGTGTGTATTCTACCCCACAGGCAGTATTGCTTGATGATAACCGTTCGCTATACTATCGCGGTAATTATAACCGTAGCCGGTATTGTACCGATAAAAAAAGCAATTACGCACAACAGGCGCTCGATTCGCTGCTGGCAAATAAACAACAACCCCGCTTTAATGGTTTTGCCTTAAAAGCTTATGGTTGCACATTACCCATATGCTCTAAATAAAACACAAATAACAAAAGCAATACGATTCACATGAAAACCACAACAATTGGCCACACGTTACAGCCGGATAATTTTAAATTACAGGTAAGGAAAAGATCAGATAAGCTAATGAATTATTTTCTGGCCTGCTTTTTCGTGGGAGGCCTTTGCGTTGCTCCATTTTATGATACCTGGACCATCGCATTAGGCGTTGGCGGAGGCTGCCTGGTGGCTTACTATTTTACCAAACTGGCTTTTCCCAAATCTGAATTGTATCAATACGTATTAAGTTTGGTAATGGGCATCTTTATGGCCCAGTACATTTATCAAATGCACGGTATGTTTGAAACTCACTTCTTTGCATTCATTGCCAGCACCATCCTTATCACTTATCAAAATTGGAAACTGCAGATACCACTGGTATTATTTGTAATTATACATCATGCCGGAATGGCCTACCTGCAGGACAGCGGCGTAGCAGGTATTTATTTTAGCCAGCTCGACAAAATAGAAATGGTATCATTTGTAATCCACATCATCCTGGCCGGCATCATATTCTTCACCTGCGGTTTATGGGCTTACCTGCTAAAAAAATACAGCAAGATACAGATAGAGCAAACCCGGGAGATGGGCAGGATGGAAAGAGAATCATTGATCAATAAAGAAAGACTGATCAATGAAGAAGCATTACAGCAGGCTTACCAGAACGCAGAAAAAGCAAGACTGGAAGCAGAGAAAGCAAAGCTGGAAGCAGATGAAGCCAGTAAAGCAAAAAGTGTATTCCTTGCTACCATGAGCCATGAGATTCGTACTCCTATGAATGGTGTTATTGGGATGGCTTCATTATTATCAGAAACAGAATTGTCGCCCGAACAAAGAGAATATGCCAAAACGATCAGCACCTGCGGTGAGGCTTTATTGACTGTGATCAACGACATTTTAGATTTTTCTAAAATAGAATCCGGCAATATGGAACTGGAATACCGCGATTTTGATCTGCGTACATGCATTGAGGAAGTGCTGGATGTATTTGCAGGTAAGGCAGGGCAATTAGGACTAGACCTGGTGTACGAGATCGATCACAATGTGCCGGCACAGATATTAGGCGATAGTATACGTATCCGCCAGGTACTGATGAACCTGGTAAGCAACGCTATTAAATTTACAGAAGAAGGGGAAATATTCATTGGTGTTCACCTCAATACCAAGAAAACTAATGGACAGATCGAATTACGTTTTGACGTTCGCGATTCCGGTATTGGTATCCCTGAAGATAAAATGGAAAGATTATTCAAAGCCTTTTCACAGGTAGATGCGTCGACTACCCGAAAATATGGTGGTACGGGTCTTGGCCTGGTGATCTGCGAAAAACTGGTAGGCCTGATGAATGGAAAGATCAAAGTGGAAAGTGAAGTGAACAGTGGTACTACTTTCTCTTTTACCATGCTTACTGCTGCAAGTTCACAATCGCTGCGTACTTATGTAACCAATTATATTACCGGCATGGAAGGAAAGCAGGTATTGGTGGTAGATGATAATTTAACCAACCGTTGTATTCTTAAAAATCAACTGGAAATATGGAAAGTGGTACCAACATTAGCTAACTCCGGTGACGCAGCTTTGCAAATTCTTTCACAGGGAACACATTTTGACTTAGTCCTTACTGACATGCAGATGCCTGATATGGATGGTTGCCAGCTGGCGGCCAGTATCCAGGTACTATACCCGCATTTACCTATTATACTACTAAGTTCTGTAGGTGATGAGCGTAATAAAAAATACGAAGGTTTATTTAAATCGATATTAACCAAACCTATCAAGCAGGAAATGCTGTGCAAACTGATGATCAACGAACTGAGAGGAAAAGGAAAGTTATCCGCAGAACCGCAACCGGCAGTTCCAAAACTGTCTGCAGAATTTGCCAAAGAACATCCATTAAGAATATTAGTTGCAGAAGACAACCTCGTCAACCAAAAGCTTACACTTAAAATATTAAGCAAACTGGGCTTTGAAGCCAAGCTGGCTCAAAACGGAAGAGAAGTAATTGAAATGGCTAACCTACGTGAATACGATTTAATATTTATGGATGTTCAGATGCCTGAAATGGATGGTATAACGGCGACTAAAATGATACGAAAATATATGGAAGTGCAGCCATTGATTATTGCCATGACAGCAAACGCCATGAAAGAAGATAAAGACGAATGCCTGGCTGCAGGGATGGATGATTTTTTAAGTAAGCCTGTTAAACTGGAGGAAGTGGTAAACATGCTGGCCAAATGGTCAATCATTTTACAAGACAGGAAAACAGATAAAAAAACTATTGCCCGTGCCTGATTGAATTAACCTAACAAATCAATATATAATGAAACAAAACGAAACCACCCTTCAAGAAACCCTTTATGATTTAAGTATGCTGGAAGAATTGGAAGACAATGAATACCTGGCAGAAGTAATTACCATTTTCCTGGAAGAAGCGCCTGCAGATCTGAAAGAAATGAGACAGGCCGCAACCGGGGGCAATCATGATGTGATTGCGAAAAGAGCACATAAATTAAAAGGTAGTGCCGGCGTGATACAGGCCGAAAAACTTATCGATCTTTTGATGAGGATAGAAACCAGGGCTAAAAATGGTGCAACTGTAACCGAGTTACAGCAGCTTGTTGATAATACCAAACAATTGTACGGCAATATCGAACTAGCCTTACAGAAATATTTAAAAACATTGGTCATATAATTCATCGATCTGGTAAAAATTTACTCACGAAAAAAAATATACCAATACCAGTATGATAACGCTGGTTACTGATAAGCCTACCCTATCTTATCATTGTTACAAACCGAAATAAAAACCCATGAAAACCCTACGCTACATCTTGCTATTTTCCCTGCAAATGATTACAGTTTTTTCATTGGCACAAAAACAAAATCTCCATTTCGAACACCTGGATATCAATGCCGGCATGTCTCAAAACCATATCATGTGCATCCTCCAGGACAGCCGTGGATTTATGTGGTTTGGTACCAGCGATGGTTTAAATAAGTATGATGGTTATAAATTCACTATTTATAAAAATGATCCAAAGGATAATAACAGTATCAGTAATAACTACATCTCAGGTATAGTGGAGGATGCGAATGGGATCATCTGGATCGTTGCAAGAGGTGGAGGACTGAATAGATACGACAGGGAAAAGGATCAGTTCACTCATTTCATAAACGATCCCAAAAACACGAATAGTCTATCCAATAACCTGGCCACCAGCATCAGTAAAGATGGTGGCGGACATTTATGGATCAGCACCGAAGACCAGCTGAATCAGTATGATCCCGTACGCAATACTTTTTTGCAGTATAATATCAACGCAAGATTTGCTTTTGAAGATAAACAACAACAATTATGGGTAGGCACTTATCATGATGGATTAGGCAAGTACAATAAAAAAAACAACTCGTTTACTTATTTCCGCTATAATGAAAAAGACATCAGTTCCATCAGCAATGATAATGTAGCTGTAATTTTTGAAGACAGTAAAGAACGACTCTGGATAGGTACAGTTGGAGGAGGCTTAAATTTATTTGACAGGAACACTGGAAAATTCCGGCGCTTTGTACCGGATATACATAATCCAAACAGCCTGCCGGCAACTACAGTATTTGCCATCGGGGAAGATGCCGCCGGTAATTTATGGATAGGTACGGAAAATGGCGGCCTGGCTATTTTCCATCCTGCTACAGAAAAATTTGATATTTACCAGCACGATGAAATAGATAATAAAAGTCTTAGTCATAATTCTATTTATTGTATTTATAAAGATACCGACGCCAATATGTGGACGGGAACTTTTTCAGGTGGATTAAATCTCACTACTACCAAAAGTAAAAAATTCGGTCACTTTAATCATACTGCAGATAAAAACAGTTTGAGCAATAACAATGTATTGTACATTGAAGAAAATACGGATGGTAAAATATGGGTGGCCACGGATGGTGGTGGATTGAATCTTTTTGATCCGGTTACAAAAAACAATGTTCATTACAAAAACGAACCAGGAAATAAAAACAGTATTTGTGGTAATTATGTATTGCATGTTACCAATGATAGCGAGGGCAATACCTGGATCGGCACATGGGGTGATGGCCTTACAGTTTTTAACCGAAAAAAAAATACGTACCAACATTTTAAAAACGATCCTGCAGACAATACCAGTCTCAGCAGCAGCAATGCGTGGGTAATTTTTGAAGACAAGGAAAAAAAAATATGGGTAAGTGCGCTTTTTGGTGGCTTGAATTTATATAATCCCGCTACCAATTCTTTTATCCGGTATAATGATGGCACTACCAACTCCAGTACCAGGAAAATAAAATCTATTTCTGAAGATGATAATGGCAACCTGCTTTTAGGAACTGATGGCGCAGGAGTACAGGTATTCAATAAAAGAACAAAAACCTTTTCCGGCCTCACTCATATTGATAATAAAAACAGCCTTAGTGATAACCGTATCACTTTTACCCGAAGTGACAAGTTGGGCAATTTATGGATCGGTACCATGGCAGGATTGAATTATTATGATACCAGGAAAAAATGGTTTACGGTTTATACCACGGCGGATGGGCTACCCAATAACGTTATATTTGGTTTACTGGAAGATGAAAAAGGAATGTTATGGATCAGTACCAACAGGGGACTTTGCCGCTTTGATCAACGCACGAAGAAGTTTAAAAATTTCGGCGTGCAGGATGGTTTACAGTCTTACGAATTTAAGATCGGTTCTTTTTGTAAAGCACGCTCAGGCATGTTTTATTTCGGGGGGATTAATGGCTTTAACGAATTTGATCCTTTAAAAATAAAAGACGATCCGTTTGAGCCACCATTAGTACTCACCAATTTTGAACTGTTCAATAAAGCGGTATCCATTGCACGAACCGAAGATGATCCTTCTCCATTGAAAAAAAATATTTCTTCTACAAAAGAGATCACGCTGCCCTACAGCAGTTCGGTTATTTCATTTGAATTCGCTTCTTTGAATTATGCCGAAGCAGATAAAAAGCAATATGCTTACATGCTGGAAGGTTTTGATAAAACCTGGAATGAGATCGGGACCAAAAGAACGGCGACCTATACCAACCTGAATCCGGGCAAATACGTGTTTAAGGTAAAGGGAAAGAATAATGAAGGCGCCTGGAGTACCCGTACCATCGCGGTAACGCTTACCATCACGCCGCCTTACTGGTTAACATGGTGGTTTATAACAGCGGTATTGTTAACTATCATTGGTGCGGCAATAGCGTTTTACCGTTATCGTATGAACAGTATTCATACTCAAAAAGAAAAGCTGGAGAAAAAAGTATTGGAACAAACACAGCAGCTATTATTATCTGCAGAAGAGGAAAAGAAAGCCAGGCTGGAAGCGGATGAAGCCAATAAAGCCAAAAGTGTATTCCTCGCCACTATGAGTCATGAGATACGTACACCTATGAACGGGGTGATCGGTATGGCATCGCTTTTATCCGAAACCAGTTTAACACCTGAACAGCAGGAATACACAAAAACGATAAGCACCTGTGGTGATGCATTATTAACTGTAATCAACGATATCCTTGATTTTTCTAAAATAGAATCGGGTAATATGGAACTGGAACACCGCGATTTTGACCTGCATACCTGCATTGAAGAAGTGCTGGATGTATTTGCAGGTAAGGCCGGCAAACAGGGACTTGACCTGGTGTATGAAATAGATCCTGCTATACCTGTGCAAATAAAAGGCGATAGTTTAAGGCTGCGCCAGGTATTGGTGAACCTGGTGAGCAATGCTATAAAATTTACTGAAAAAGGAGAAATATTTGTACGGGTAAGTTTGGCCAATAAACAAAAAAACGGCAAGCTGGAATTACGTTTTGAAGTAAAGGATACAGGCATTGGGATACCTGCTGATAAAATGGAAAGATTGTTCAAGGCATTTTCACAGGTAGATGCATCGACTACAAGAAAATATGGCGGAACCGGTTTGGGCCTCATCATATCTGAAAAATTAATCCAGTTAATGGGTGGTGCCATTGAAGTGGAAAGTAAAGTAAACGAAGGCACTACTTTCATTTTCAGTATGCAATCTGCCGCCGGTACGCAACAGGAACGAGCATACGCTGCTAATTATATTATTGGCATGGAAGATAAAAGAATACTGGTAGTGGATGACAACTCCACCAACCGGCTAATCCTTAAAAAGCAATTACAAATGTGGAAGCTTGCTCCTACTCTTGCCAGTTCTGCCGAAGAAGCCTTACATATTTTAGCCACCGAGCCTGCTTTTGACCTGTTGCTGACAGACATGCAGATGCCCAATATGGATGGTTGCGAATTTGCAGCTATTGTAAATAAAGCTTACCCGGGATTGCCCATGATATTACTAAGCTCTGTAGGTGATGAACGCAATAAAAAATATTCAGGTTTATTTAAATCGATATTGACCAAACCAATCAAACAGGAAATGTTGTGCAAACAAGTGATGAATGAACTAAGAGGTAAAGCCAACAGTATAGAAGAAGAACAAACCGTAAAACAAAAATTGTCGCTGGATTTTGCAAAAGACCATCCATTAACCATACTTGTTGCAGAAGATAACCTGGTGAACCAGAAGCTTGCCCTTAAAATACTAAGTAAGCTGGGTTATGAGGCAGACCTTGCAGAGAATGGAAAGATTGCCACAGAAATGGTAAATGCTAAAAACTATGACCTGGTATTTATGGATGTGCAAATGCCTGAACTGGATGGATTGGAAGCTACAAGAAAAATAAGAACCACCACATTGGAGCAGCCTGTGATTGTAGCAATGACGGCAAATGCGATGAAGGAAGACAGGGATGATTGTTTACAGGCAGGAATGGATGATTTTTTAAGCAAGCCGGTCAAGCTGGAAGAAGTGGTGAGTATGTTGGCTAAATGGTCTATCATTATAAAATCCAATAATACAAACACAGGAAAAGCAGATATCCGTGCCTGATAGATAGTAATTTTGTAAGCCTCATTCATAAAAAAACTCCGGCATTAACCCGGAGTTTTTTATTTCCTATTCAGGAAAATTATTTATTGGTAAAAAATATTTGCTGCTATATAAATTATAAAAAAAAATCAATTGGTATATAATGAGGTATACTTTCTACGCCACTGCGATGTTTTGTACACGCTCATACTGACGTTGGTAACGACCCATCATTTCAGTTTTTGCAATGATATGTCCCATCATTGATTGCAACAAAGTTTCTTTACCGGTAGTATCATTCGCTTCCAGCACAGCATCCAGAACATATAACTTAAAAGAGTAACGATGAATACCAAATGTTGTACATGGATTGATATAGGCGTTACTATTATAATTGTTTTTAAGACAGTCTCCTTTTATTCTTTTTTCTTCAATAGTGCTGCGGGTATTGAGATTCCATATTATCCAGTGATCAAAAATATTGTTCGGCGCATCAATGTCTTCCATTACCAATACTATTGTTTCCGCTTCTGCAGGAATGCCATCTATTTTAAATGGAGGATTGGTATGTTCTCCTTCGCAACTATATTGCTCGGGTATAAGGCCGCCGTGTTTAAAAACAGGGCTGCTGATCGTTAAATTCTCTGGTAAATATGTATGCATGGCAATTTATTTTCTTAATTACCTGAAAAAGGTATGCCATTTAGCGCTCGTCTTAAATTGCCAATTATCAAAAGGGTATTTTCAATTATTAAATGGTAAAAATCCATCAACTAAGTATCTAAAAGAACAGCATTATTGAAAATACCGGCTACTTATGCGTTATTATATATTTTTATAACAGGTTCACGCAATGCGGTAGCGGCCGGGGTACAATAGAAGTGTACCAGGTCTGCAATAGCTGCTGGTTTTACCCATGTGGTAAAATCAGCAGCAGGCATTCCTTTTCGATTTTGCGGGGTATCAATAGTACTGGGCACTATTACATTGGTAACTACATTGGTTCCTTTGGCTTCGGCATTCATTAATTCGGCCAGGCGGAAAATTAAGGATTTGCTTAACCCATAAGCCACCATGCCCTTGCTGTTTGCCGAAGCCAATCCCGGTTTGGATCCAATCAAAAATATCCTGCCCTGCTTTTGCTGCAACATCTGGATAAAAACCGGCCGGGCAATATTGTATGCGGTTTCAAAATTCAACTGGTATTGCTTATATATATCCGATGTCTTTGTATCAGCAATAGATCCCATTGCAAAACCGCCAACCGTTAGTACGGCAGCGTCAATATGACCATACTTTGAAACGGCATTTTGCACCAATCTCTCCGCATCGTCTTCATTCGACAGGTCAACCACCACTTTCTCCAGTTTATCATCTGCACCGTCAGAAGCAGTTTTATCGTTTGGAGTTATTGTTCCGGTAACATGGTATCCTTCTGCCAACAATTTTTTTATCACTGCCTGCCCCATATTACCTGAAGCGCCTGTAACAATAGCTGTTTTTTGTTCCATAACTTTTAATTTAAAATTCCCGGGATAGCATTAACCCGTAAAACAAAATAACAACAATTGTAACAAAAAAAACGGCAGATCTTTTACATGAAAGTATAAGTATAGGAAACAGTATCATTATTTATATATCCCGATCTTATGTGTCCGTAGTAAATAAGCGATACCTTTTTTTGCTATGCCCCCATTGGAGTAAATGTCTTTTGACGATTGTAAGGGCATATGGCAATCGATACAGTTTTTATTGAACACACCAGTATTCTTTGCCCGGCTATTTTCTTCCAGTTGCTGTCTTGCATGTGTTGAGTTTTGATGACATTGCATACATTTTGCAACGAACATTTCGGTATTAGTTTCCGGCATGTGCGTATTATGACAACTGCCGCAGGTTAATTCAGTATTTTGATAGCATTGGCTCATTTGCAGTAATTGCACCTGTTTGCCATGCACATCCGGTTCTGCCCTGCGGGAGTCAAAATCAGGAAAATAAAAATGAGATAAGGTATCCCCCGGAACAAAGGCAAAAAGAGACGCTCGTGCAGACCGGTCATTTCCCGAATGGCATACCCCACATACATCCAGTTGCTGCTGCCGGCTTAACGATTTCATTGAAGTAATGAACATGCCTTTTTTAACCCCTGGATTTTCCTGTTGAAATTGCACATGCTTTGCAGCGGGTCCATGGCATCTTTCGCAGTCTATTCCATAAATGATCGAATTACTGTCGAGCTTTTCACTTACGGCCAGGGCAGCCGATTGTGTATACTCCTTATTGATATATGAAGCATGGCATTCAAAACAACGACTTTGAATGATCCTGTTAAAATTGGCATGTGCTGCGGTAAACCCCGGGCTATTGGCCCAGCTATGTGTACCGGTAAAATATGTAAGCGGTAATTGAAATAAGGTATTTTCTTTCCAGTATCCATAGGTCTGTGCTTTTTCTCCCGAACCAAAAGCGATGTCAAATTTTTCAGTTACTGCTTTTTGCCCATTCACAAAATAGGATTGAAAAAATATTTTATTCTTTTCTTCAACTCTAAGCTGGCTGGAATCGAGAAAATAAAAATCTGTACCAGTTCCGGTAAATTTTGTAAGACTGTCTTTATGTATTGGAGAAGAAGTTTTGTAATGATTATTGTATGCATAGGCATCCGTGATATCCTTATGGCAGTTTTTACAGGCAGTTGCGCCTGCATAAGCGGTTCCTCTTTTGTCATTACCTGCAACCGTGTTATTATACAAACATTTTGTAAATAATATAACCAGCAAGGTTAATGCAACTGTTATAAAAAGAAATTTGCTGTACTTCATGGGCTATTATTAAAAAAAGAAAGCTGCCACGTAGAAACATGGCAACTGAGTTGTTAAACGACTGCTATTGCTAAAAAAATGTATGCAATTAAACCAGTAAGCTTTGATAGCTTACCGGTTTAATAATTATGGCTGTACTATTCGAATTACCAGTTAGGATTTTGTTTAAGCCTGGTATTATTCAATTCGTTTTGCGGTATAGGAAACAATTCATGTTTACCAGCTACAAAACCTTTTGAACCCAAAACTGCAGCTGCCCTGCCCCAACGCACCAGGTCGGGCCAGCGGAATCCTTCACCTGCCAGTTCCAGTCTTCTTTCCGTTTCAATATTAGCCTGTGTTACAGCAGTTGCGGGTAACCCTACACGTGCTCTTACAGCATTAAATAATTGATAGGCCCTGCTGCCTGCTGCAACCGGTGCATTGGCATTCATCAATGCTTCTGCTTCCATCAGGTAAGTATCTGCCAGGCGGATCTCGTATTCATCCTGCCCGAAATTTAATTCAGGCGTAGTAGCCGCTTTATTGGATACACGGCCGATGAACTTACCCAAAAAATATCCTGTATTGTTATATCCCGGTGTATAATTGGCCACGCCTGCAGTTTTCAAACTATCCAGGTTAGCCACGGTGGCTGTGAACCTTGGATCAAAATGAATGAAATCAAAGAATGGTTTGGTGAATACCAGGAAACTGTATCCTGAAAAATAATCCGGGGCTGTTGGACTTAATTGCGAGTAACCCCTTGGCCCTGTAGTGATGCATAATAAATTGCCTTCGCTGGCGCCTGCATCGCCCCAGCCACCATTGGATATTGAACTGTGTACAAATTCTATAACCGATTCGGTATTGAATTTATTGGTCGCTTTCCACAGGTCGGCATAATTGGCCAGTAATTTATAGCCATACACCGAAGGGGCAACACCCGGGTTAGTACCATTCACCACTGCAAACTGGTCGGCTGCTGCCTGCCATTTCTTTTGGTACAATAATACTTTACCCAATAAAGCCTGTGCCGCACCTTTGGTCAATCGTCCGCCTTCAGTATTTGCGGGTACGGTAGCTGGTAAGGCAGGCATAGCGTCATTCAGATCTTTCTCTACATAAGTATATATTTTATCCGGCGTGGTCTGTTCAATATTATACAGGTCCTTCGGTTCTACGGTTCCCTCAATTAAAGGAATGCTTTTGAAAAAAGTAACCAGGTCAAAATAAAATGCAGCACGCATGGTTTTTACTTCTGCAATAAACCTTGCCTTTTTAGCGGCATCCATCGGGATGGCATCAATTTTAGATAATAATGTATTGGCGCGGAAGATGCCCGAATACCCCCTGTTCCATAAATACCCTTGCGGACCTGTACTTGCATTTAGCGTGTAGGTTTGCATTACCTGCAGGTCGTTGATATCTGTTGGACCACCGCCACCAGCCAGTTGATCATCTCCGGCAACATCCATAATGGCGGCTTTATCATATAAACCACCACTTTGAAAACCAAATCTATCGTAAACGGCTACCAGTGCTGCAAAAGCATCAGCTTCTGTTTTATAATAATTATCAAGCGTGATACGGTTTTGAGGATTTACATCCAGTTCCTTTTTACAGGCATCAAGAAATTGAGTGCCGGCAATAAGTATTGCTGCGTATATTAATTTCTTTTTCATATTGATTATAATTTATTGTGTTATTTAATTTAGAATCCAACATTTAATCCTATTAAAAATGAACGGGGCTGCACATATACACCACGATCGATACCAAACTGGGCACCACCACCTGAATCAGGACTTACACCCACTTCAGGATCGTAGCCACTGTATTTTGTAATGGTAAACAGGTTTTCTGCAAGTACATACACACGCAGTTTCTGCATACCCCATTTGCTTACCATGGCTTTAGGTAAAGAATAACCCAGCTGCATTGTTCTTAGTTTGAAAAAATTGCCGTTCTCTAAATACAGGTCGGTGAACTTTGAATAATTACCATTGGGATCGCCATTCACAATCCTTGGCAATGTTGCCGAAGTATTGGTAGTTGTCCATGCATCCAGGTATTTGGTCTGATAATTTGAAGCGGCTATATCCAACCTTCTTAAACCCTGGAAGATCTGGTTACCGGCAGATCCACTTCCAAATACAACGAAATCAAAATTTTTGTACCCAACGTTAACGGTCAGCCCATAACTTACTGTCGGGTTTGGATTACCGATATAAGTACGGTCATCAGGGTTAATTACATTGTCATTTTTTAAGTTGGCAAATTTGGTATCGCCTGGTTTTGCATTAGGTTGTAATTTGGTAACACCATCAGCACCTACATAACTATCTACTTCGGCCTGGTTTTGAAAAATGCCTGCTGATTTATACCCAAAATAACGTTGGTAAGCCGCATTCAAATCTGTACGGGTAATATTGCCCATGTTTTGAAAAGTAGCACTGTTATCTTCTAAAAAAGTACTGCCGGGAATTAATTTGGTAACCTTATTCTTATAAAAAGAAGTATTACCATTTATACCCAGGTTAAACTGGCCGATAGTTGTTTTATACCCCAATTCAATTTCCAAACCTTTATTTTCTATATCAGCAATATTTTGTGCAAAGCTTCCGTAACCTGCATAACCGGGTATCGGTGGATTTTGTAAAATCCCTTTGGTTACTTTTTTGTACACGTCCATTGTTAAGCTCAGTTTATTAAAGAAAAGCGCATCGAATCCAATATCAGCCTGGCTGGTTTCTTCCCATTTTAAATCGGGATTAGCTGGTGCTGCAGGGCTGTAGCCGATATATACTGTTTCGGTTGAACCAAAAGTATAGTTACGCTGGCCACCTGCATCCACCAGTGGAACGAATGCAAAATCACCAATACCATCATTACCGGTAACACCATAGCTGCCGCGTAATTTCAAACTTGTCAATACATTTGTTTTGGGGAAGAAAGATTCCAAAGTCGGTACCCATCCAACAGATACAGAAGGGAAATAACCAAATTTATTATTGGCACCAAACCTGGAAGAACCATCACGCCTGATCAACGCGGTTAACAAATATTTTTCATCATAGTTATATTGTAAGCGGGAGAAAATAGAATTGATGCGGTGATCAGTTCCATCAGAACCACTGCTGTTTTGCCTGTTGGCAGGCAAGGCATTAAATCTAAAAGAAGCTTCCTCAAAGGTCGTGGCAGGAATATTGAGGTACACTGCTGTAGAGCCTCTTGGGTTATTGTCTTTATATTCTCCCATACCTACCAGTAATGTGGCGTTATGTTTATTGATAATGCGGTTATATGACACCGTATTTTCAATATTCCAGTTCACCAGGTAATTCTGGCTACGGGTTAAGTTTGATTGATTGATCGCTGTTGCAGTATTATAAAATGCCACAGGTGTAAAACTTTCGCTGCCGTAAAAAGATAATTTAGTACCTAATGAAGAATGGATCAGTAAGCCTTTAACAGGCGTAATGTCGGCATATACATTACCAACAAAGTTGTGGTCCCAGCCATAATTACCCAGCCTGTTCTGTATAACAGCCAATGGATTTTTCATTTCCTGCAATACATAAGGAGATATACCATACAATTGACCGGTATTACGGTCCCTGGTAGCCGCAGCAAGATTTGTTGCACTTCCAGGCACATAAGCCGCCTGTGCAACAGGATCGGTGATCCTTGCCGGTGTAGTAGGATCGAGATTTAAAGCGGAGCTTACAATACCACCAAACTCACGGTTTACTTCACCTATACCACTGTTCTTTGCATGGCTATACCCCAGGTTTTCGCCGAAGCTGATCCATTTGGCAGGTTTAAAATTTGTATTCATCCTGATGTTGGTCCTCCTCCATTTTGAAACCGGTGAAGCCACCACCCCTTCAATATCATTGTAGCCAAATGAAGTAAAATAGTTCATCTTATCATTACCCCCGCTAACACTTAATTCATGATTTTGTTTTTTAGCACTGCGGTTAAATACCTGTTCCTGCCAGTCGGTACCTTTACCAAATGCTGCAGGATCTGCAAATGCCGGGGCCTGCCCCGCTGCCACCAATGCCTGGTTTCTTAATGTAGCATATTGCGTAGCATCCAGCAGGTCTAATTTTTTACTGGGTGCCTGCGTACCATAAAAACCGGAATAATTAATTCTCAATCCACCGGCTTTACCTTTTTTAGTGCTGATAAGGATCACTCCTGCAGCAGCACGTGTACCATAAATAGCGGCAGAAGCGGCATCTTTCAACACTTCGATGGATTCAATATCATCCTGGTTTAAATAACCGATACCTCCGTTATCGATCACCACGCCATCGATAACCCATAAAGGTTCGTTCTTTCCATTACCAAAAGAGGTAAATCCCCTTAACCTAACGGTGGCGGATGCACCGGGCTGGCCTGAAGTGGTGGAAATAGTCAGGCCCGAAGTACGGCCCTGTAAAGCCTGTTCTACCCTTATGACTGGTTGGTTTTCCAAATCGGAAGCCCGGATGCTGGAGATAGCACCGGTAACTACTCTTTTTTTCTGGCTGCCATATCCTACCACCACTACTTCTTCCAGTTTGGAAGCAGTAGCAGCATCCAGTTCTATTGATACCACACCTGATAAAGGAATACTGATCTCCTGCGTGGCCAGGCCAACAAAAGATACCGTTAAGGTTTTTGCCGATGAAGGCACCGCAATAGAAAAATTACCGGATCTGTCGGTAACAACCGAAGTACCCGAACCTTTTACCGTAACCGTAGCTCCCACCAGGGGCTGGTTGCTGGCTTTTGAAGTGACCGTACCCGTTATGGTGCGGTTTTGAGCGAAACTGTGTTGAAAAATAATTTGAAATAGCAGTAATACACAAAGCCGGAGCAAGAATTTCTTTCTCATATACAAGCATTTGAATTTTGGGTTAAAAAAATTGATTAGCAATCAAAGCAGGTATAAAAGTAGATGGTTGACAAAGGGCCGTCAAATAAAGGGCTACTGCATTACTACGCAAAAGGCTACTACAATAGTACGTCAGGCGGAAAGTGCAAAAGAAAAGAATGGAGAATAACGCAAACAAAAATACCGCAATGGTTTGCGGAAATTAAATTCCAGCGTGTTCAGCAAGAACCTATCGCCGGATCTTTATTAAGAATAGGAGTTGATGTTAACCCTGATTCAATAATTGCTCAAAGAAACCACCAATATTATTTACCCTGTCTACAAACTGAATTTCCAGGATCCAGTACCGTTGGTTTCCTTGTTTATCTACATTCAATATATCACAATGATTATCTGGGTGGATATCTAAACACAAATCGTTGGGATCATCAGGTTGTTCATGCGGGAAAGGCCCCACTATATGACCAGCGATCTCATTTCCAAATTCGTAGCCATAACGTTTTGCAAGGTCAATTACATAATTAAAGAATGCCGCGCCTGTAAGACTGCTTTGATTAAAATACCAATCCTTCGCTTCATACCATGCTGCTTCCACATCTCTTTTCAATTGCAGTTTTAAGGGATCGTTTCCCATAACATAAGTTCTGCCAAGATCGGCCTCAAAACCTTCAAAAATGGGACCGAAATCCAATACTACGATGTCGTCTTTTTGTATAACCCTGCCAGGTGGATTTCCATTAAAAGGTTGTAGTGTATTCATACCAGCTCTCACAATTTTTTTATGCCAGTACTTGTCTATTCCAAAATCTTCCCGGGCTATTTGTACCACTTCTTCAATTAATTGCGACTCCGCTTTTCCCGGAACTATTAATCCCCGTTCTTCTACCTTATTAAATAGTGCTTTAGCTTTTTGCTCTGCCAAAAGCATTTGTCTTGCTAATTCAGTCATGATTTTGTTTATGTATTTTGAATGCTTCTTTTATAAAATCCGTTGTTATAATCGTTGCAAATTCTCCGTTCAAACTGGCAAGAGCTGTTTCATGGATCAATTCCGCAGGATAATTTTTCCCATCGGGTCCTTTTTTATTAAACGTTGCGGTAGCATCGGCAACCAAAAAAGTTTCAAAACCCAGGTTGCCAGCCATTCTAACGGTAGTTGAAATACAGTGGTCGGTGGTTAAACCAGCAACTACCAATGTCGTTATGCCAGCCTGTTCAAGCCGTGTTTGTAAATCGGTTCCGATGAAAGCACTGTTTACATTTTTTGTAATGACTACCTCATGTTGCAGTGGTATCACCAATTCATTAAACCCATTACCTGCATTGGATGCATGCAGCGGCGACAGCGGATTGGATGAACTATGTTGAATATGAAAAACAGGCAATTGGTTAGCCCTCCATAATCTTAAAATTTCGCTTGCGCAGCTTTCAGCGCCAGGATTATTGCGTTGTCCTCCCCAATAATTAATATCGGCAAATCCTTTTTGAATATCAACCAGCACTAATGCAGGCCGGTTTGATCTGTTTAAACTCATTGTTGTAGAGAATTTGTTTCTTCAGCAGCAAAGCAAGCTTGTTTTACTGATACCATAAAATACTTAATTTTGATCGATTGATCATTTATTTTGATTACAATGGATATACAGCAGCTTAAAAATTTCCTGGTGCTCTGTGATACGCTTAATTTTAGAAAAGCGGCTGAGCAGATCAATATTGTGCAGCCGGCATTGAGCAGGCAGGTACAATTACTGGAAACCGAAGTGGGTGCTTTGCTTTTTAACAGGAGCAAACGAACGGTTACATTAACTGCAGCAGGGATCTTTTTTAAAAAAGAAGCCAACAGGATTGTACAGGACCTTGATAAAACAATTGTACGAACCGCTCAATTGCATAACGGTGAAGCGGGAGAAATAAAGCTGGCCCATTCCAGCTCTGCTATGAACGCTGTAGTACCTTCTTTTTTAATTAAGGTGAAAGAAAAATGGCCGCAGTTGAAAACTATTGTACAGGAAAGTTCCAACTTCCGGCAAATTGAAATGATGCTGCTAAGAAAAACAGATATTGGCATTGCCCCCAACATTGTATTGCCTCCCGAAATGAATTCAAAAATTTTGTACAAGGAAAATTTTGTGCTGATCCTGCCCAATAATCATCCTTTGTCAAAAAAGCGATTGACCAATTTGTCTGTTTTAAAAAATGAGACCTTTATTTTACCGCAGCTTGCTACAGGCACGGGTTATGTAGAAACCATTTTGCAGATCTGCCAGGCCCATGGCTTTAAACCAAAAGTAGCACATGAATCGGCACATGCTGCAGGTGTGCTGCGTTTGGTAGAAGCAGGTTTGGGTATTTCCATTGAACCAGTATCTTCAGTTCGTGGTACAAATATGGATATCAGGTTAATTGAATTGAAAAACCTTCCTCAAAAAGCGGCGATGACATTATTTTGGTTACAGGAACGGGAAGAAGAATTGAGTAAGTTTATAAAAATGTTTTAATAACGAAATGTCGTTATCGTTAAACAATGGAGGCTAAAGTGAAACTGCAATTTATCAATCATTCCTTTTATCTATACTCAGCAGGATTTCTTTCAAAACAGGTTTGATCTTTTACTGAAATCGCCCGTTAACAACTCTACTTTGTTTTTATCACCTGTAAACTGTCATTATTTTTTGCAATAAAAATTAATTGTTCCTGCTTTGCTGTTTGTATTGATAATACATCTCTCACATCTCCTCCAGCATCAATACCCATATTTTGTGCCATTGTAATAAGCTTGTGTGATGATTGATCCCATTGCAGCAACACGCCTTTTCCGGCATCTTCCCTGCCTAATTGCACACGAAAAGGATAGAAGTTACCTGCTGCAAAAATTTGTTTTACGCCATTGTTGCCTGCGGCTATGGATACAGCACCTTGTATGGCCGAAAATTGCGCAGCCAATGGTAACTGGTGCAACATAAACTTACCGGTTCCGGTATTTTCCAGCCAGCAGTTTTTTAATTGTGTTGCTTTTAGTGTTGTTATGCCCTGCATTTGTTCTGGTGTAAAAATATCAGTGAGCTGTGCTATGGCATACTCTTTATAATAAAGGAATTTCTTCTTCAATGCAGGCATATCTTCTGCGATCTCATTTTTTGAAACATAAGGATAGCTTTTCCCTTGTATGTAATAACAGAGAACCGGCTCTGTTTTATTGGTGTGAAAGAAATCATTTATGCACAAGGTCATGGGTTCTTTTTCTGAAGCGGTAAACTGCGTGTTGGGTGCCAGGTTACCTAACAAATAATCTTCATCACCATCGCTATCTATATCATTAGGTATCATGCAGGTCCATAAACCATTACTGTTTTGTAAGCCATAGTCGGCTGTCTTATTGTGCAGCTTGTTTTTTTGATTGATAAAAACAGTAACCGGCATCCATTCACCTGCAAGTAAAAGATCGGGATGATTGTCTTTATTGATATCATTCCAAACGGCGGATGTAACCATGCCAATATGCGATAAAGCAGCAGCAAAATTTTCTGTTACATCACTGAATTTTATTTTGCCATTCACGGTTTCATTCTGTAATAAATAAGACCTTGGAGCAATACCATATTTACCAGGTACTACACGGCCGCCAACAAAAACATCTGCTCTCCCATCCCCATTAAAATCAGCTATAGCAACACAACTTTTTGATGTATTCATAACAGGCAAAGCATCTGTTGCCTTGCTAAAATTTCCTTTGCTATCGTTAATAAACAACCTGTCCAGAAATGCAGGTCCTTCGGGTATTTCATTGCCACCCCCAACTATATACAAATCCATGTCTTTGTCATTATCCGCATCAAAAAACACAGACTGCACATCATCACAGGGATGATTATCCGCAGCCCAGGGCTGAGTGCTTGCTTTTAAAAAATGGCCCCCTATTTGTTGCAGGTATAAACATGCTTTGCCACCTTTTGGTGCACCAATGAAAATATCTTCCAGCCCGTCTTTATTGACATCGGCTTTACACATTTTGGGGCCTTGTTTTGATAGTTGCCAGGGCAACAGGCTTTCCTGTTTAAAATCTACAAATTCATTTTCCCGCTGGTAAAAATCAATACCTGATTGTTTGGAGATATCAGCGAATATTGGTATTGAAGATGGTATAGCTGCTATACTATCTTTTGTTGCTGTTGCCTCATCGATGGTAATGGTTTGATTGGCTTTTACATTTTTCAACACAGTGTAGTTTCCGTTTGGCCAGCGCAGGGTAACTGCGGCAATCATCGAATCTTTACCCACACCAAAATGCAACACAGGTTCCATGGCAGAAAGGTAACCACGTATGGGTTGTTGTTCCAGTGTCTGATGTTTTCCATTGTTATACACAATGTCGGCACGGCTGCCAATTGCATTGGTATTGCCTTTCAAACCTTTTAATTTTATATTGAGGTAATTATTTTTTGCAATGTTGTTATTGCGGTACACAGATGCCCGTTCACCCATATTGTTTACCACGAGGTCAAGATCACCGTCATTGTCCAGGTCAGCATACGCAGCACCGTTAGATACATTGGTTGTTTTCAATCCCCAGTTATCAGTTATGTTATTAAAGTGAAGATCGCCACTGTTATGAAATGCATAATTGCTCAACCTGGTTTGCGGCATACTGTCAATCAGACGATAGAGAGGTGCATTGTTGCCGTTTGCACTGAGATAATCAGCCACCTTGAAAGACTGAAAATCCATATTGGAATAATCCCGCCAAAAGCCATTCGTAATATAAAGGTCTTTGTTGCCATCATTATCCAGGTCAGCTAATAAAGAAGACCAACTCCAATCTGTATTGGATATTTCCGCCAGTTGACCGATCTCTGAAAACTGCGGTATGCCATCCTTACTAAAGCCGTTGTTTAATTGCAATGTGTTCCGCATGTTCTGGTGCATGTAGCCGCTATCAACAAGAATATTGTACTTGTCGTACTCATCAGGACCACGCAATACTTTCTGCCGGTAATTATCTTCGGGCCACATATCCGGAACAATGATATCCGGCAGACCATCATTATTATAATCAGCCACATCGCAGCCCATACCATATTTGGAGATATGCTGTAATGCCTGTTTGGTTACTTCTTTAAAAGTTCCATCTTGATTATTCAATAGCAGAAAATCCTGCTCTTCGTAATCATTGGTCATGTAAAGATCCAGCCAGCCATCAATATTAATATCTGCAGCCACTACACCTAACCCAAAATTATTACCTCCACCTGCAATGCCCACTTGTGCAGAAACATCGGTAAAATGCCCGCCATCATTCCTGAAAAAATAATTGCTGTAATAAGGATGGCGCTTATGCCGTAGTTTATAAGTATTTACAATAGGCGAATAAAATATCACTGCATGATTGAGTAAAAACATATCCAGGTCACCATCATGATCATAATCAAAAAAAACTGATTGGTTACTATTGGTTCCTGGTGCATCAAGACCATATTGTACTGCTTCATCTTCAAAATATGGGTTGCCATTTTTAATGCCTTTATTAATGAACAACTGGTTGGTACGGCTTTGCTCATCGCCATTGCCGGAATAACAAACGTAAATATCCAACAGTCCATCAGCATTTACATCTGCCATTGAAACACCGGTTTTCCAGCCGGGCTTGCCGGCAACATTAGCTGCATCGGTGATGTCTTCAAAGTTTAAATTCCCTTTGTTTAAATACAATTGATCGGGCAACTGATTAGCAGTAAAAAACACATCGGGTAAGCCATCATTGTTAACATCGCCAACAGCAACACCGGCGCCATTGTACATGTATTCGTAAGTAAAGATATTTTGTGTTTCGCTTTCGGTAATATTGTTGGCGAAAATAATACCACTGCTTTCAGACACATCGGTAAATTGTTGCAAAGCAGGTTGTTTGCATGCACTGAAGCTGATACCTAACAGATAGTAGTAAACGACAGATTTCATTCGCATATCTCAAAGCAATTTATCAATTCAGGCAGTCTTCACTATTTTACAGAGGGAGGCGATGATTATATCAACGCCGGTTTTTCATACTTTTATTTTTGTTTTGATATCTTATAAAGAACAGCACCATGTGGGTTTACCACAACAGCAAGTTGTTGATCTGTTCTCTTTTCTTTTTTACCTGTCCACAGATCTTTAATGATATAGTTACCTTTTATGCCAAGCTCTTTTATAACAGACATGCTTATTGTTTGTACAGTATCAGCAGCATTAAAGAAAGCTATATATTTATCACCGGTAGCAGGATCATCCGCCGTCCACGCAATTTTATTATCTGCATTAAATACCTGCCTGTTATTGGTGCTGCGATTGAGGATATACAATACTTCTTTATTGGTGAGTAAAGACAAGGTAAAAGCATCGTTACCGGGGAGATCGCCACCAAACATTAATGGTGATTTAAAGATACACCACAAAGTCATTACAGTATACTGTTCGTCTTTGGTGAATAAGGACATACGGTCAACTCCGCGCTCTGCCTTTATACCGAGATGCCCCAACGGCAACATGTCTCCGTCTGGATAAGCGCCATAACTTCTGTACAGGTTCCAGCGGGCAAATATGTCAAAATGAGCTTTCAGTTCCCGCCAATTATCCCAGAAATCATCGATGGTCCGCCACATGTTGGCGTGTGCCTGTACATGCTTTCCTTCAGCAATAGGTGTTTCACCCGGAGAAGTACTAAGCACAATTTTTCTGCCGCATTTGTCAATGGCTTTACGCAGCATTTCTATTTCTGCCTTATGGTAAGGGCGGGACAGATCATCGCATTTGATAAAATCAACTCCCCACGCTGCATATAAACTAACGATTGAATTATAATATTCCTGTGCTCCTTTTTTCGTAGCCAATACCGTGTACATATCATGCAGCCATGGGCATTGAATGCTGTCGCTGTAAATATCTACAGCCGTCATATCAGTGCCGTATATACGCATTTTATTTTTAACGGCAATAACCGGTACGCCACGCATGATATGAATACCGAGCTTTAAACCTTTATTGTGCAGGTAATCTGCCAGTGGTTTAAACCCTTTGCCACCTGCCGATGAAGGGAAGCGGTTAACAGCCGGTATAAACCGTCCGAAACTATCGATGCTGTATTGCGGATCCTTTTCATTATAACCGTGCGATTTATCATTGGCTACATACCAGCGGATATCAACCACAATATAATTCCAGCCGTATTGCTTCAGATTTTTCGCCATGTAATCAGCATTGGCCTTTACTTCGGTCTCTGTTACATTGGGGCCGTAACAATCCCAGCTATTCCACCCCATAGGTGGTGTTGGCGACCAGCTATGAAAATCCTTTTTTACAGTTGCTTGGGCATGTATCAACTGCCCAAACAACAATACAAAAAATAAAACTAATCCCCCTTATTATTACCTGTTGATTTCATGGTTTACCTTATTTATAAATTACTATTGCGCAGCTTCCAGTTTGTCTAATACCGGCCGCTCTAAACTATGCAATTTATTCACACCTGGTTTAATCAATTCAAATATTATTATTTCATTCTTCCCTTTTTGCAGCCATTCCGCAGGAACATATATTGTTTGTTGCGGCCCTTTTTCCCAATACCTGCCAAGGTTATGGCCGTTTATCCAAACTGCTCCTTTTCCCCAGCTACGCATATCAAGGTAGGTGTCGCCAACATTTTGCAGAGCAAAACCAGCTTTCTTTAAAACAGCTGCTCCTGGTACTGGTTTATTGTTGAATACTATTTTACCCGGGGTCGTCATAGGGAGTGAAAACATTTGCCAGCCTTTTAATTCGGTACCATTCAATGATACCATTTCTGTGATGCCTTTGTTGTTCTTTAATAAGTTAGGGCCAAAGTTTATGCGTCCGCCATTTTCAACAAGGATATCAATGGTATTTTCGCCCGCTGCAACGTTAATATAAAGACTATCTTTTTTCAGCATCCGATCAACCACGCCTTGTTTTTTTCCATTTACATATACAATACCATAATCCCTCAATTCTTTTATTTTTAAAATACCCGGTTGTGCATTTTTTACTTTGGTGCGATACAATACATAACCATAAGCCTGGTTTAATTTTTCGAATGTAAGTGGTTTCGCTGAAGTAACAGGCTTTGGTAAAATGGAAAATATATCAGCTGAATATTGGAATGTTACCGGTGGAATAACAATTGTTTTTTTGGGTGCAGGTACGGCAGGTAGTGGTTGTGCAGTATGCTTTTGAATAACTGCACGGAACTTCATGAACTTATCGGTTGCATTACCGGCTTCATCTAACGGAGCATCATAATCGTAACTGCTAATCTGTGGCTCAAAATAAGAGGTATCATAACAATTAGCACCAGTCATAAAGCCACGTGTAGTGCCGCCATGAAACATGTACATATTGATAGAAATACCAGCGCCAAGCATGGCATCCAGTTCTCCAACGTATTTTTCTGCAGGAACAGTGTGGTGTTTTTCGCCCCACCAGTCAAACCAGGCCGGGTACCATTCAGCCACAAGGAACGGGCCTTTACCCCCATTATTTTCTCTTACGATCGTTTTTAGTTTTACAGGATCGCTTACCCCGTTTACCGCTGTCATCAGTCCCGGCAAATTTCCTTTAGTTACATCTTTTACAGGATCGCAGGTGTACAGTACTGTATTAAAGCCTGCATCCTCAAACATTTTACGGTTGATGTCAAGATATTCTTTATCGCTGCCGTAAGAACCATATTCATTTTCCAACTGCGTCATAATAATATTGCCGCCGTTAGTAATTAAATAAGGCGATAACTGTTTGCCCATTTCGTTAATATATTTTTTATATTCAACCAGGTATTGTGTTTCTTTACTGCGAACGATGAGGCCTTTTTCGTTTTGCAACCAATACGGATAACCGCCAAATTCCCACTCGGCGCATACATACGGCGATGGCCTTACAATCACCCAAAGTCCTTCTTCCTGCGCGGTTTTTACAAAAGCTGCAATATCATTATTGCCCGAAAAATCAAACTTATCTTTTTCCGGTTCATTTACATTCCAGAAAATATAGGTACCAATTGTATTGATGCCCATAGCTTTTGCCATTTGCATCCGTTGCCGCCAGGCTTCTCTTGGTACACGGGGATAATGCAACTCCCCCGAAATAATCTGAAAGGGTTTACTATCCAATAAAAAAGCACTATCGCCTAAACTGAATGTATGTTTTGCCTGCTGAGCAAACAGGTTGCATTGTAATAATAGTAGTAATGGAAAAAGGCACTTCTTCATCAGTTTAGTATTTATATTTTTTGATTTATTTTTATTGATGATGTATTTACACTTTATGCAATCAATTCACTACAATAGTAACAACGCTCTTTGCCGGAATAACCAACTCATTAAATGTTGTATTGCTCTTTGCAAGGCTAGCTGTTGCATCTGTTGTGTACGTAATTATTTTTTTGTTGGAGAAGTTACTGGCTTGATCAGCTGTCAACAGTTTTTCTTCCGCAGATTCATTTACAACAACCAATACTACTGTACCTTTTCGCATATCTTTATACCCTGATACCAATACTTCTTTTGAAGTAATAGCCACATTAATCCTTTTCATACCAGGTCTCACAAAACGACTGTAATTACCCATGGCCCAAAGCATTTTACTGTCTGAAAAATCACCGCTGGTTTCGTTTTTACTGATGTAGATCAACCCGTCTTTATAATTGTATGCTGAAATGGCTGTCCACCATTGCCAGGCCGATGCATCAGCGATGGCAAGATCTTCATACATCACTTTGGCTATATACAAAGCGGCATTCATTCCTGTGTCTTTCCTGGCACCATTAATCTCCCCGTTATTGTCGCCTAAAATGCAATACTCGGATTGCCAATATTCAAGATTTTTTATTTTGGCAATGCTGTCTTTAACTTGTGTTCGTAGTGTTGCGGCTGCAGCAAAAGGTGAAGTAGTAAAGTAGCTGTGAGAAGCGATTACCCTGCTAAGATTGGGCAGGTTGCCGATATAATACGGCGATGAGGAACTGAAGAAATCATGTACCTGTTCATCCCTGCCTTTTTTTCCGTTAACAGCCAGTAAATATTTAAGATCGCCAGACTCGGCAATTAATAATTTTGTAAGGAGTTTATTTTGCTGAAAGCTTTTACTGAATATTTTTACTATTGAACTAATTTCTTCATTACTATATGGACAACCTTCCTGTCCGCCATCGCTCCAATCCCATTGCGGTTCATTAACCGGGCTTATGTAATTGAATGTGATACCTGTAGATTTTTTAATTTCCCTGATGGCTTTTACTGTGTAGTCTGCAAAATCTTGGAAATTATTACTATCGATGTTGCATTGACCTTTATTGGAAAATGCCTTCCCGTTTTTTGTAAGCTGCACTGGTGGGCTGTTAAAGAAACCAAGAAATTGTAATACGCCTCTTTTTCCGGCTGCGGATAAAAACCAGTTTTGTGCAACTACCTTTTTGCTTACCGGGTTTAGTTCACTAACGGTTAAGGAAGCCCGACGCCACTCGTCTTTAATACCGCTTTCATTGTTTTGTTCTGCACTGCCTGCACCAAGGTTATACCGCCATAAACTTAAACCAATGCCTTTGGGATTGCCATTTGATAAAGTATCCATGCTAAAAAGCCAGTCTGCTATTGCATTTCTTTTTTCATCAGGCCAATTACCAACAAACTGGCAACTCCATGCATCTGATGCTCCAAAATTCCGGATGGTTTGATAGGTTTTATTTTCATCAATATGCAGCACTATTTTTCGCTGTGCAGTGGCAGTAAAAAAAGTGAAACAAGCTGTTATGAAAAGAGTAAAGCGTATGGGTTGAAACATTATTACATCCTGGTTTTATATTGTGGCCTGACTAATTTCCATTGTATTTAAAAATATTAAGACTATACCACTTCGGCAGATATTATTTTATTAAAGTTAAAAAGCGGTCATTCATTCACCGGTATCGTAAATAAAGGAGAAAATAAAATCCCGGCCTTGCATAAATGCAAGACCAGGATTGAGGATAAACCAAACGACTGCTGCTTAAAAAATGTATTATAATGTTACTATTTGCCATTGCTGATTGTTGCCATTGTTCCAGTACCACTGAATAAGGTTACCACCGTTCCAGGTTGCACCACTATTAACATCCAGTGACTGGTTGCTATTCCGGTTGATTATTTTGTAATAACCAAACCCAATATCCGTAATCTGCCACTGCTGATTATTGCCTCCGGAATAATCCCACTGAATGATACCTGTACCCGCATTAGTTGAACCGCCGTTTACATCTAACGCCTTGCCGCTGTTTCTATTTTTGATAGAAAAATATCCGCTGCCCAATGCTGTACAACTCCACTGCTGATTATTGCCACCGGAATAATCCCATTGAATAATATTTCCTCCATTGCTGGTAGATCCCCCGTTTACATCTACTGATTTACCACTATTTCTGTTTATGATCTTATAATAATTACCGGCTGTAAATGTGGCATAAAACGGATCCATTGTTCCGGTGCCCCAGCCATACTTTATCCTGGCCAGGCCTGATGTGCTGTTAACCGTTACACTGCTGCCATCAAAACTGAACAGGCTATATGTGTCGTTGGTACGAATCCCTGGCCAGTACATACTGCCAATTCCTAAATCGTGCAACTGGCTCGTTATTCCCTGTATATAAGTAATGTCTCCATCAGCACCAGGTCTGCCTGTAAAGTTTTTACCTGTATTCATAGTTGTACCAAATTCCGTCATTATTGTTCTTTTAGGATAACCCAGGTTTTTTAAAGGTAGTTCCCAATCTGCAGTAGTTTGATAATTACCATTGAACCATGTATAAAAATGGAAGGATAAAAGACAGCCATCAAAACGGCTATCAGCACCTATACCGTTTACATCAGTTGCATATCCTCCTCCATCCAATAATATCCTCCGCTTAGGCACTGTAGGATAACTGGTAAGCCAATCATTGTAAACAGTCTTCAGATCAACCAGGTTATAACCATGTGGTTCGTTAAACAGTTCGAAATATACATTCTGATTATTAATGTACTTCGCTACAACTTTATCCCACATCAATTTAAAAGCAGTGGCATTATCTATCTTTCCATCTTTGGAAGCTGCGCCTTCCCAATAAGCCAGGATAACTTTCATACCCTTTGAAGTTGCTTTGCTTATTACAGACGAATACCTTGGCCACCAGGCTTGAAGTACTGTAGATGGATTTACAGGAAGCCGAACTGTATTGGCACCCTGGGTTTGTAAACCTGACAAAATCTTGTCTGCTTTAATCAACACTTGATCACTGTTATCCGTAACCGAAAGGCCCGAAAGCATCAACCAGTCATCTACAAAATTATCCCTTGGATCGGCCCAGTTCACTCCTTTAAAATTAGCGGTTGAAGTAGTTACTGTATCGAATGCAGCCATCGGAGCATCAGGTGTATCTGCGTCGTTGCTGCTACCTGCAGTATCTTTTTTACAGCTTAATAATATATAGCTTACAAAGAAAAGCGCAAAAATTTTTTTCATAAAGAATTTAAGTTGATAATTAATAACTGATCTCTGATCAGCGCTTTCTTTTGTTTTTAATTAAGCATATGTTTTTCGCCGGAATAATTCCGGCGAAAAACATATGCTATACAATCATACCACTTTTAATAACCAGGATTTTGTTGGATTTTATTTCCGGAAGATTGTATTTCAGCTCTTGGAATTGGCAACCAGTAATGCTGCGTATAAAATGCACGGCCATCAAGTGCTACTTTAGATGTATAAATTAAATTGCCACCGCCATCTTTTGTAATTGTTATACCGCCAGCGGGTTTATTTTCCGTTACATCAGCAATCTTCCATCTTCTAACATCATAAAATCTATGCTCTTCAAAAGCCAGTTCAACTCTTCTTTCATAACGCACAGCGGTTCTCATCTCAGCCTGTGATAAGCCAACGGCCAGTGCAGGCATATTAACACTGCTTCTGCTACGGATCAAATTAATGGCGGTTCTTGCAGACAATGTTGAGCCGGCCGGAATAACATCTGCTCCATTAGCTTCATTTGCTGCTTCTGCAAAATTGAGCAGTATTTCAGCGTAGCGGAAATAATACCAGGGTTGAAAACCGGCATTGCCCCAGGGGTTTTGCAATGGGTAGGCATCGTTCATGTACTTCTTAAGATAATATCCTGTTTTAGAAGTGTTCCAGTTATCAGGACCATCTTTACTGTCTTTACCGCCAGGTACAAATGTTTCTATTGTACTACCCCTGTAAGAAGCACCATTATATAAAATGGTAGCGTAAAAACGATTGTCCCTGTTAACATAAGGAGCACTGGCACTATAACCGGAAGTAACATCTGTGATAGGTTTACCATTATTCATTTGATAATCATCTACCAGGTTCTGCAAAGGCAAATTGCCACCCCAGCCACCATAACTGTTAGGGCCATTCGCAATTTCCATATGTGTATGACCGGCATTTTTAGTATAGTACCTTGCAAAGATTGTTTCGGTATTATCCGCATTCAGGAACAGGTTACCGTAACCGCCCTGGTAAAGACTGTATTGATTAAGGTCGATAACGGCCTGGGCTGCTTTAACCGCATCTGGCCAGGTACCTGCATTGTATAAAGGACTGGCGGCATATAATGCCAGTCTTGATTTCAGTGCCAGGGCAGCTCCTTTGGTAGCACGGCCGGTTTTCCAGCTGTCGCTATTCTTAAGCGGAAGTGCTGCAGCAGCTGCATCAAGTTCGGCCATTGCATAATCCATAGATTGTTTGACCGTACTGCGGGCGAACAACGCAGGGTCCTGCAGGTTATCGCTCAGGTTATATACTTTATCACCCATTAAAACCACGCCTCCGTAATTACGGATCAGATCCTGGTAACGGAAAGCACGGATGAAGCGAAGTTCAGCTGCCAGCAAGGCTTTATGACTGGCACTCATTGGTACGTTTGCCAGGTTAGCCAATGCAAAATTGCATTCACGGATGCTGCGGTAACTTCTGCCCCATAATACGCCGGCATTGCCCAAATTTTCCGGCGCCAGTAAACCACGTTGTATAAGCCAGGTAGCATCGTCGTTATTGTAAATAGATTCATCAGTAAGTGAACTCCACATGGCATATTCAAAACCACGTCCAAAACCCGGGTTAGTACCATCTCCTTCCTTATCCTGCAGTTTGGTGCCGATATAACGGGCCACCACAAAATCTTCAAATAAAGAAGAGTCATTTAATAAGGCCGTTTCAGATACACGGTCTGTTGGTGCTATGGTAAGAAAATCTTTCTTACAGGACGTCATCAGCAAAAGCACTGATAAAGCCAGGTAACTTATAATAATATACTTTTTCATTTTCTAATGATTTTTTTAATTAAAAACGGATGTTGGCGCCTATGTTGATAATACGTTGCTGAGGATAAAACTGACCGCTTCCGCTATTGCCTTCGGGATCATAATCTTTAACCTTGGTAATAGTAAACACGTTGAATGCATTTACATAAATCCTGGCAGATTGTAGTTTTAGTCCCGACATCCAGTTGCTAGACAAATTATACCCCACTTCAATATTTTTTAACCTGATAAATGAGGCATCGTTTAGCCAGAAAGTATTATTATACTGGCCTCCATTTACTGAAGCGGAAGTTCTTGTATCTACACGTGGATAACTGCCATTTGTATTGGTTGGGCTCCACCTGTTATCTGCCCAGCTGCTATAAAAATTACCAACAGTACCGCTTTCGGGTAATACGTACTGGCTTACCTGTGCCTGGCCTGCAAAAACAATGGCGATATCAACTTTGTTTTTGTAAGCTCCGTTTAATACAAGACCATAAGTGATCTGTGGAATATTGCCATATTTGGAACGAACCTGGTCATCGGCTGTTATTTTTCCATCTCCGTTATAATCCTGGTAGATCAGGTCGCCCGGTTGAGCCACACTAAGGTGCGGTGTTTTGGCAATTTCTGCATCACTACGAAATATTCCGGTAGCGGTATAAAGCAAGTACGTGTTTAAAGGATGACCTGTCTGGCTTTGATAAGGTAAGATACCAGAGGCCTCATCAATAAATACCACTTTGTTTTTAGCAAAGGTGAAATTGCCCGACGCTCCATAGGTAAATGTTCTTTGTCTTTTTGTATAACCTAATGTTGCTTCTATACCACTGCTGTTCACTTTACCGATATTTTCCGAAGGCACAAGCGGGCTTGAACCATAACCATTAACAATACCCGATACATTAGGTATGGAAGCATTTCTTACAGCAAGGATGTTGGAACGTTTTTGCTGGAAGTAAATAAATTCAAGATTAAAATTCTTCAGGAAAGTTGCTTCCAGGCCGATATCCAGTTTCTTTGCGCTTTCCCAGTGTATCTTACTGTTGGCCAGTTTTGTTAAATCAATACCCGGAACAATTGAACCACCCAATACCAACTGGCTGTTGAAAGAATAATTATTCAGGTATTGAAATAGTCCGACATTGTCATTACCTAAAAGGCCGTAAGAAGCCCTCAATTTAAGGTTATCGATCGCATGTACATGAAAGAAAGATTCTTTTGAAATGCGCCAGCCTGCAGATACGGATGGAAAGTATCCATAACGGTTATCACTGGGGAATGTAGAAGAACCATCTATACGCATTTGTACATCAGCAAGGTATTTTTCAGCATAGTTATAGCTGGCTTTACCAATAAAACTTCTACGGGTAAAATGATAGCTGCTGCCATAATTGGTTTGATCGGTTGCAGCTGTACCACCCTGTGAAAGTTCAGGTGTTTGAATGGTAGGAAAATTCTGGCGGAATGCACCGAATGTCTCACTTTTTGTTTCGCTTTGTTCGTAGCCCGCAAACACACTCATGTTATGGGAGCCCAAACTTTTTTGGTAATTTAATTTAATGTTGGAAGTAACCTGTGTTTGTGTATACTGACCCTCGCTTAAAGTGGCCAAATTATTTGAACCGCCTACGATACTTGAGTTGTAAGAATTATTGTTTTTGTCGTACGTATATAACAGGTAAGGTGTGGAAAAAGTTTTACCAAAATTCCATGATTTATCTATGGCTACAAAACCATCCAGGAACAATCCTTTTACAGCGGGAATATTATAACTGCCTTTTAGAATACCATTGAATACTGAAATAGGATTTTTGTTCAACCCGCCAATATCAGTACTCATTACAGCAGGATTAGCCCCTTCAATACCCCTGGAAGGAAGGCCATTTGGATAAAAAGCGGGAAGTGTGGAATATGCCCTGTAAATAGAGCGAAAAATACTACCTGCACTGGAAGTAGGATACTGCCTGTCTTCTTCGCGACCAGAAATGTATAAGCCTATTTTCAGGTCTTTTGTAACATTGGCATCAATATTAGAACGGAAACTGTATTGCTTATAATTTGTGGCGCCGTTTTTATAAAGTCCATCCTGGTATAATGAACCAAGGGATACAAAATATTTTACATTTTCAGAACCGCCGCTTACAGATAGATTCGCCTGGTTTTGTAAGGCATTTTTTTTCAATGAAACTTTTCCCCAATCGGTGTTCGGGTAATTCAGTGGATCGCTTCCGTTGCTGAATTTTTCAATTTCTGCCGCACTGTATTGCTGGTTTAAACCGCCTGCCCGGTTATTGTAATAAGCAATTTCGTTGGCTATCTGTGCATATGTAGGAGCATCTGCCATTTTAGGTAAACGGGTTGGAGAAGAAAAACCCTGGTTAAAGCTGGCGGAAATGGTAGGCTTGCCCGACTGTCCACGTTTTGTAGTAATGAGGATAACCCCGTTGGCTGCACGGCTTCCATAAATTGCTGCGGAAGCATCTTTTAAAATAGAAATACTTTCAATGTCATTTGGATTCAATCTTTCCAATCCCCCGATCTGACCCGGAACCCCATCTACAACAATCAATACATCATTGTTTCCGGTAGTGGCCAACCCCCGGATATAGATACTTGATCCATCATAACCTGGTTCTCCCGCCCGGTTATTTAAAATAATACCTGATGCCCGCCCCGCCAGGGAATTGGATAAGTTGGCTTGCGGGCTCTTGGCAATGTCGCTTCCTTTTACAACAGAAATAGACCCTGTTACGGTTGCTTTCCTTTGTGAACCATAGCCAACTACTACTACATCAGTAAGCTGACCAACCTTATTAACCAGGTTTACATTAATTACTTTTTGTTTGCCTACCGTCACTTCCTGGTCAATATGCCCCAGGTAACTGAATACCAGTATAGCACCGGGCGAAACATTTATGCTGTAAGCGCCGGAAGCATCCGTAAGTGTACCTGCGGTGGAGTTTTTTACCGTTACAGATGCACCGCTTATTGCACTATCTCCGGCAACAACTTTTCCTTTAACCGTTTGCTGTGCATACGTGAAAAAGGATAATAAACTAAAAAAGAGAACCAGGTAAAAAGGACGTTTTAAAGAGCGGCATTTAAATTTTTTCAACATGGCAGCTCTTGCATTTTGCAAGTCGTTCATTTTGCAGATAGTTTTAATGTGAATAATAGAAAGTTGAGGTAAAAACGTGTTGGTCATTAGCAATCGTTTTAATGATAAATTATAGCAGCGAAGTGTAAAAGTAGGCAAGGATGATATGGAGGGTAAGGGTCAGATTAACCAAAAAGAAGGTAATTTTTCGATTTTGACCCCCTGATTTGACTCTTAATGACAAAAACCACCCCTACCAATTTCAAAAATTCAATTAATTGCTTTTGTGAGGTAGCTATGGATAAACCGAAGGGATAATAATTTGTGAGTAAGCAGGCTTAATGTTTCCTCAACTGGCCATCAACAGTATGGGTATTACTGAAAGGTTTCCTGAATTTCTTTATGTAGTCCGATGGGTTTAGGCCAAATAATTTGGAAAATTGTACCCGGAAATACTTGGTATCGCTGAAACCGACAAGGCTGGCAGTTTCATTTACATTCTTATCTGTATGGATAAGTATTTCTGCGGCCTTTTTAAGCCGGATAAATCTTACAAACCCGGTAATGGTTTGCCCGGAAACCGATTTTACCTTTCTGTATAAATTGGAATGGCTCATTCCGATTTCATTGGCCAGTACTTTTATAGAGAACTGGTCGTCGTCAAGGTGATCTTCAACGATCTTCATACACTTATTTAAAAACTCCCTGTATTCCGCAGACACTTTAAATTTTGCCGTACCCAGCGTTACCTCGTTTAAGAAATAATTCTGTAAAATATTACGGCGATTTAAAAGGGACTTCACTCTTGCCATAAGTAAAGCTTTATCGAAAGGCTTTTTGACATAATCATCTGCCCCCAGCTCCATACTTTTAAGTTGCGTTTCTTCTGATGAGGTGCCGGTTAATAATATAATAGGAATATGACTTACCGTCTCATCTTCTTTTAAGGTTTTGCAAAGGTCTAACCCGTTTAGTCCCTTCATAACAATGTCGCTGATGATCAGATCGGGTAATTCCGCATGAGCCAGTTTAATACCGTCTTCTGCACAATCAGCCTTAAATATTTTATACTCCGCCGAAAAGGCGCCGATTAAATAGTTCAAGATCTCAGCATCATCATCAATGATCAATAATGTTTGTTTATCTGAAACCAATTCATCCTGCAGCACATCCATTTGCGGTGTAACAGTTTCTTCTCCAGGCATTTCATCATTAAGTTCGCTTAAAATTGAAGAGGAAGGTTCCTGGATTAATACAGGATCATCTGTTGAATTAATATTTTCTCCCTTTGTGTGATCAATAATACCAGTACCGGTTTCCTGTTCCTGTATTACTGTATTTTTTTCTGCAGCAATTATATGACTGTTCCTGGTAGCAACTCCTCCATTGATCTTATTCAGCAAAATAGTAAACGAAGTGCCTTTGCCCAATATACTTTGGTAAGACACTACTCCTTTGTGGGCCTCTATAAATTTTTTTACCAGGTACAAACCAATACCAAAACCAGACTTACCGTCTGTATTTTTTACCTGGTAAAAGCGATCAAATAGTTTTTCTCCTTCTTCAGCAGGGATACCACTGCCGGTATCACTGATGGTTAATTTAACCTGGCTATTTTCTTCCCTTATTGAAAACGTAACTGCACCGGCAGCAGAAGTATATTTAAACGCATTGGAAAGAATATTGAACAGGGCAATTTCAATTTTTTCCCTGTCCCCGTTGATAATAATGTCGGGCACATCGCAATCAAAGCTGTAGTGTATATTTTTCGAACGTGCCTGTTCTGTAAAGCAGGCAAATACATTTTTTGCCAGGCTAACCAGGTTAAGTTTTAATAAGGTTATCGTGTCTTCAGAATCCGCCTTTTTAAACAACAGCAGTTCGTCTACCAGTCTTAAAAGCCGTTGTGCATTCCGGTAAACCACTTTTAATTCCGGATTTTCTGAACGGCTCTCCGGTTTTTTTAACAGATCTTTTATTGGATTTATGATAAGTGATAACGGTGCCCTGAACTCATGAGATACATTGGTGAAAAAGGCAATCTTTTTTTCATTCAGTTCTTTCTCCGTTTGTGTTTCCAGGTGAGCCAGTTGTACTTCGTACTTTAATTTTGTTTGCCTGTTTTTGTAATATATATATATGTACACCACTGCAGCAATTAACAAAATATACAAACCATAAGCCCACCAGGTACGATACCAGGGTGGAAGAACGGTTATGTGCAACAATTCCACCGCGTTGCTCCATTCTCCATCTCCATGACTCACTTTTACTTTAAAGATATAACTCCCCTCCATTAATCTTGAGAAATTGGCAGTACGTGCAGCTTTAACATAATTCCAGCCTTTATCCCATCCCTCCAGGTAATACGCGTAATTAAGATCTGCCGCATCTGCATAGTCAAGCCCCAGGAAATTCAGGGATAAAGTAGCTTCATTAAATGGAACAACTACTTTTTTAATAACGTTAAGATCTCTTTCTTTTACATAAGACAGGTTATTTTGAACTGGTGCATTATTGATATTGAGACCGGACAGGAATAGTTGCGGTATTCTTTTCTTTTCATCAATATTTTGCGGATAAAAAACATTGAATCCTTTAATACCACCAAACAGTAGTTCCCCGTTGCTAAGCCCCAATGCACCATTAAAACTAAACTGGTTGCTTTGCAAGCCATCTGCCTGGGAAAAATTTTTAAATATTTTTTTTCCAGGATCAAACCTTGATAACCCATTATAAGTACTTAACCATAGATTCCCATCTTTGCCTTCCACAATACGAAGGATGGTATTTTGTGGTAACCCATCGGCCGTAGTAAATCTTTTAAATGTACCATCGGTACGGTTAAAAAGCACCAGGCCACCTTCCTGAGTTCCTATCCAGAAATTTTTCTTTTTATCCTCATATATACTTCTAACGGCATAGCCAATATTATAAAATGTATGTTTTCTTGCTATGGTATCTATTTTGATCAGGGAAGTATAATCGCCAGCCCAGATATTTCCTCCTGTATCTTCTGTCAGGCATTGCAGGTCCGGAAGGCGACTGTCATAAATAGTAAAGCTGTTTGCATTTGCATCGAATAAGTACAAACCGCCATTTCGTACTGCAGACGCCCAAAGTCTTTTCCGGCTATCCTGTAACAATGTCCATACGTTATTATTAACCGTATTGCTAACAGGGTTAAAGCAGGTATACTGTTTAAAAGAATGCGTTCGGAAATCATAACGGTTTATACCACCAAACCAGGTTGATATCCAAAGTCCTGTACTGCCATCTTTTATAATCCCCGTTACAAAATTACTGCTGATGGTATTAGGCTTGCTACTATCATGACTAAAATTTGTAAATGTGTTATTGGAGCGGTTCCAATAGCGAAGGCCCGCGCCATCGGTACCTATCCATACATTATGATTATCGTCCTCACAAAATGAAAGGATAAAATTATCTACTGCAGGAGCATTGCCTGAAGCACGATAAACAACTGTTTTAAACGGATTCACCTGCGGCTCAATAATATTAATCCCGCCACGAAGTGTACCAATCCATTTTCTTTCCTGGTTATCTTCATATATGGCATATATCGAGTTGCTGTTAATAAGCGGTTTCTTTTCTGCAATTGTTGCAGATAATGCAACCGCCTTGTTTTCTCCGGCTTTCAACAACCAGATGCCACCGCCATCTGAAGCAATCCAGAGTGTCCCTTTTTTATCTTCACAAAGATCTTCAACCGAAATTTTATTAGGGATTACACTTGGCGAAAGCGTATTGGTTAAGTTATTAAACAGGTACAAACCTGAATTATCTCCTATCCAGATGTTGCCATTACTACTGATGTTGATGCAATTGGCCTGCTGGGGTAAATTATTTTTTAAATGCAGCGCATGCTGTTGGGCATCATAGATAAATAAGCCTTCATTTTGCACTAACACATACGTGATATTTTTAGCCGCATCGTATTTAATAGCGGTTACATAATAATTTACTGAAGTACTGTTTTTTGTTTTTAACGCAACCTGCCTCCCGTTGCCAGCTGAATTATCAAAATAGAAAAGGCCGTTGTGTTGGGTACCTGCCAGCATACAATTGTTTTTTATCAATTGTAGTTTAACCACATTATCTTCCAATGCAGGCCGGGTACTGTTATTGGCAAAAGTGTATGAAGGAATGGAAAAATGCTGTACTAATGGATTATAAATGCTGATTTCCTTTTGGCCGCCAACCCAGATATTATAGTCAGCATCTTCACTTATACTATTAATGGCGTTCGAATGAATTGAATTGCTGTCTCCGATCACATTACGGAAAACGGTACAGTCATAACCGTCAAAGCGATTCAGACCATCATAAGTTCCAAACCACATAAAACCGTTATGGTCCTGGAAAATAGAAGTGACGGCATTGTTTGACAACCCATTCTCTATCCCGAGGTATTTCACCTGGATATCCTGGCTGTTTACACGTACAGTTGCGAAAAGTAGCAATAGCAGGAAAACCTTCTTCATTTTAAAGCATAAGCAAATCATTGGTATAAATCATTTCAAATGTAATGACATATACGAAGATAACCCTAGTGTGGACCACTTTTTATTTTTTTACTACCAAATAACATAAGATACAACAATTACCACCTGCCATGCTACCGGTTATTTTATAATAACAAACCAATACAAGCGTTGCGACAGTTAACTGATAAGCTGTCAAAAAAAGAAACGAATTAAACGCTCAATTCAATTTAGGTAATTTATACCCGTTATAATACTCCGGTTTCAGCAGCGCATTCACTTTTGAAGACGTGAATTTATTTTTTTCCGCTTCCCAGAAAATTTTTTCACCTGTGCGTTGTGCAATATTACCCATATGCGCATTGATGGCTACTTTGGCTCCCGCTTCGATAGGACAGTTCAGATCCGCCATTTTTCTTGATTGCACTACGGCAATAAAATTAGCGGTATGTTTATCCAATCCAATATCTGTTTTAGGCTGCCATGCCACGGCTTCCATTTTCAACAGCTCTTTATTTTTTTCGGGCCTTACATCCCAGCCGTTGCGGTTAAGTACCAGGGTACCATTTTCTCCCAAAAAAGCAATGCCATGCTGCAATCCATAATTGCCATTACCTAGTCCCATCGTATGTTCCCATGTCATCTGAAAATCGCCATAATCATACACCACCATTTGTGTATCCGGAGTTTCCCTCGCGTCTTGTGGAAAAACAAATTTACCTCCGGATGCTACTACCGATTTGGGCGCATCCACGTTCATGCCCAATAAAACCATATCAATCAAATGAACACCCCAGTCAGTCATTAAGCCTCCCGCATAATCCCAAAACCAGCGAAATTCATAATGAAAACGGTTTTTATTGAAAGGCCTGGCAGGCGCAGGGCCTAACCAGCTTTCATAATCAACCCCTGCCGGTACCGGTTCATCGGGTACGGGTAACAGTGGCGTACTCCCGGCGCGATACATCCATGTTTTTGCCATGGTTATTTTTCCCAGCTTGCCTGATTGTACAAAGGCGATCGCATTTTTAAAATGATCCTGGCTGCGTTGCCATTGCGCCACCTGCACCACCCGGTTGTACTTATGTGCCGCTTGTACCATTAACTGTGCTTCAATAATTGAATTGGCCAATGGTTTTTCTGTAAATACATCTTTGCCTGCTGCACAGGCATCCACCATTTGCAGGCAGTGCCAGTGATCGGGTGTAGCAATGATCACTACATGAACATCTTTATTCTCCAGTAATTTTTTATAGTCTTTATATAAAACCGGGCGAATATTAATTTTTTCCAGGTCAGCTTTCCGGCTGTTTAAAATAGCATCGTCAATATCACATAAGGCAACACAGTTTACCTCGGGCAGCCGGAGCATAGAAGTAAGGTTACTCCAGCCCTGCCCTTTACAACCGATCAGGCCAACATTGATTTTATTCGCAGGCGGAATATTTTTTCTTAGTGCTGCCAGCACTTCCATGGGTACTGCTGCACAAATACCGGCGCCGATCGTTGTAATGGCTGCGTTGCGTAAAAATAATCTTCTGGAAAGCTGCATACTATAATTTTAAATGTATAACAAACAAACTTGCATTTGTAATTTAGAAAATATTTCAATACCACAATCATAATAGAAACATTTATAAATAAACTTTAAAAACAAATTGCTTTTGCCTGTTACCGCAATCCCTTCAAAATTTATAATACTCCTTCATTTTACTTATAAATAATTCCTTTTTGCGTCTCGATACTTCCAGTTCATAATCGTTGGATAATATAATAGTGCCGCCCTCACCCCGGTTATACTCCTTCACATGTTCAAGATTTACCAAAAAGGTTTTATGAATACGTACAAAACCGCTGTCTTCCAGTAACTGCTCGTAGTCGTGTATCGTCCTGGAGGCGCATACCGGCTTTTCATTTTCAAGATGAAAAATAGTGTAATTACTGCTGGCCTCGCAATAGATGATCTCAGGAAGTTTCAACACCTGGAAACCTTTTTGTGATGCGACACAAATTTTGGGTTTTTGACCTTTCTCACCAGCCTTTAAATTATACAGCAAGGTTTCTATATTTCCAGGCGACATTTTTTCTTCTATTCTTTTGCCAGCACGTGTAACCGCTTCCGAAAGCTGCTTATCTACTACCGGCTTTAACAGGTAATCTACGCAGCTGAATTGAAAAGCCCGCAACATAAAGTCGTTATGAGCAGTTACAAATATGATTTCGAAGTTGCGGGAACCTATCTCTTCTAACAGATCAAATCCCGTTTTTTCCGGCATTGCAATATCCAGGAATACAAGTTGCGGCTGAACTGCTGCAATGGCTTTTTTCGCTTCGTCGGCACTGTTACACAACGCAGCTATTTCTACCTGGGGAGAATTATAAGCTAATAATTTTTGCAGGGCTGACAGCCCCCGGGGTTCATCATCTACCAATACGGCTTTTAATGTATTCATAATTCGGTTGTTTGATAAGGAAGTAATATTGTTACCAGTGTGCCGGGTTCTTTTAATTCCGGCTTTTCCCTTTTATCGATAACGGTTATACTGCAACGCAGATCATATTTATCGTTCAATAAATTGACGCGGTCTTCTACATTAACGATACCGTGTGAACGGGTATATTTGCCTTTAGACTGTTTTTGCGAACGGGATTGAGTAATGCCTACACCATTATCATCAATAGTACAACTTAACAGGCCTCCGGCTTTTTTAAATACAATCTTTACAAAAATATCCTTGCGTACAGCAGACACTCCATGCCATATGGCATTCTCTACAAAGGGCTGAATGATCATAGGTGATACCAGGGTTTCATCAGGATCCACAGAAGGGTCTACCTGTATTTCATACTTCAGTAACCCATTACGAATGGTTTCCATTTCAATATAAAGATGCAGGTAATCTATTGTTGAGCTAAGCAATACGGTTTCCCGGGTGGACTGTTCCAATGTTATCCGTATAAGTTGGGCAAACTGGCTCAGGTAATGTGATGCCTCATTGTTTGCTTCGCTTAATATCATTTCCCGGATACTGTTAAGACTGTTAAAAATAAAATGCGGGTTCATCTGCGCCTGCAGCGCTTTCATTTGTGTTTGCATAAGCTGCTTATCGATGACAGTTTTTTGCCGTAACCGTTTCATCCTGGCAAAAAATAAACCGAAAAGTAAAGCCAAAAGACAACCTATTGATAAGCAGATGAACCATGTAGTTGCCCAGAAAGGCGGCTTTATTATGATAACAACAGACTTTGTTTTCCGGCTCCCTGTTTTACCAATGGCAGACAGCTCTACAAGGTATTCGCCAGGCGAAAGGTTGTTGAATGAAACGTTGTGCTGGTTGCCGATACTGTTCCAGTCCGTATCATTTCCAATCCTGAAAGCATATTGATAATTATTTCTTTCAAAGTCAACAACAGCAAATTGTAAACTGAAGCTATTATGAGGATAATTCAATTCAATCTTATCCAGTGGTTGAAATAAAGTAGCATCATTGTTGATCGTGAGTTCTTCTATTTGCAATGTACCTCCATTACCTATTTTTGGAACCGCAGATGAAGAAAAGCGCACAAGGTAATCTTCCATGCATAAATACATCACCCTGTCGATACTGTCGAAAAAGATATGATGATTTGAAGGGATCCGGTCAGGCAGTCCGTCATTTTCATCATACACTGTAAATTGCTTCAACTTTGTATCCATCATGCAAAGTTTGCTCACATTACAAATCCAGAGGTTTCCTCCAACTACATCACTAAGCGAATGAAACAATGCAAAAGGCAATCCGTCCCTCATAGTATAAGGAACAAAACGTTTTTCGCGGATCTTATATTCCAGTAAACCGTTGTCGGCATTGTGCAACCATAGCGAACCGTTATCATCAGCACTTATTGTAACAATGTCGTTATTGAATTTATTATTACCGGCGTACACTTTTATCAATGTATCAAAACGTTGCAACTGGTTATTAAAGCGGGTAAGCGAGTGCCCGCTGATCCATACATCACCGTACGAATCGTACACAATATTTTTTACTTTTTCAAAAGGTAAAGCTTGCTTTGACTGTGGCGAAAATACTATAAATGAACGTGTCGGGATATGATACCTTACTACCCGTCCGCCCATAAAAGCGCAGAGCCATGCGTAACCGTCACTCCGTGGAGGTGCCAGGATTGCGGAAAAATTTGCGGCCCAGGGATACCTTCCTTCATCCAGGAGTTTACCATAATGTTCCGTTTTGATATCGTACCATAACAGTCCTGCCCATGTACCTATCCACAGCGTATCAGGGTGATACATTTCAATACTAATTACCTCATTCCATGGTACATCACTACCATAAAATTGAATTTCCTTAATCCGTTTCATGGTAATGGCATCAATGATACAAAGCCCATGATGACGGGAATAGCGACCGGCATAAATAATATTTTTATACCTGTAAAGCGAGGAAATATAATCGGCAGGTGCCGGCAATGCGGTAGGATACTGAAATGCCGTAAGCGGAGCAGCAACAAGCTCCTGTTTTAGTAATCCTTTTGTAGTGCCCAGCCATAACCGGCCCTCCCTGTCTGTTAAAAAACATTTAATGTGGAATTCGGGAAGAAATTTTTGATCACCAGCGTTTATACTACCGCTTTGCATATTGATACGTAAACGAAAAAAACCTGTATACCCGCTGTTAAGTAATAATACACTATCTCCAACTATTTCAAACTCACTTTCCCAATTGAGCTGTTTTGCAAATGATGCAGGTAGTGGTGAAGCAACTCTTTGTTTTCTTTCACTGTTATAGAAAATAATACTGTCTGATTTTTGTGAAATGAATATAAAGCTATGCTTATTCAACTGGCGTTTTACCACCCACCTGTCTCCGGGAAAATTACGTGGGTTGCTAAGCTGCCCCCAGGATACGTTATCGTTACTTAAAGGTACAAGCGTTTTTGTTTTCCCATTGTATAACAATTGTTCATCCTCGTTAGTGTATACGACGAGGTTACCATTACCCACGTTAAAGATATCACGGCCATATAATACCTGTTTTCTGCCGATGTCTTCAATATTGAATGCATCATGCCGATAGGTGACTTCTTTCTCATTCAATATATAAAAGCCGGCAGCAGTGGTTATTGCAAATGAACCGTCATCAAGTTTTGATGCATCCCATACAGCATTGAGCGGAGTGGTGAATGCAGTGCTGTCGGCAATGATGTACCGGCTGACTTTATAAGTATCGGTATGCAATACCTGTAACCCACCGCGGCTGAATATGCCGAGCGCATGCGGGCCAATTTTTTTTAAGCGTGTGATAATATCAGATGGAAGATTGATGGGCTCGCTCCCCTGGTAGAATTTTTTAAACCCCATACCATCAAAACGGTTTAAACCGCCCTTTGTTCCGATCCATAAATACCCATTATCATCCTGCTGCAGGCAATTTACCTGGTTATCACTCAAACCATTTTTTACCGAGTACAACTTAAAATCCTTTGTTGCATACTGCGCCTTTGATTGCCCTGCTGTAAAGCAAGCAATAAGCAATGGCAGTATGTAAAATAGTAAGCTTTTCAATGTTTTGTTTTGTTAAGTAAAGATAAACTGTCAAATCAGAAAAATATAGCCTGCCACTGGTAGCCTGCAAGCCCAATGCATTTACACTGCTAAAAACAACCGTTGCTTATGAAAGGCCTGCCGTTGACTCAAAACAGCGGGTAAAATATTTTTCTTTCTTGTTTTCCGCATACTCAAATTCTACCGCCGCTTTGTCAATGGTGCTGAAAACCGGCATGGTGCCGTACTATTTTTGACCTCGAATTAAACAATTACAACAATACACAGCAATATTTTTTAAACACATAAAACAAAAAAAATGAAACAAAAAAAACTATTCATCAGTTACTCCAGCCTCAGGCATACAATTATCGCCGGCTGCGTTGCCCTGCTATTTACGGCATGTAAAAAAACAGATACTCCCGCTCCCGTACAGGATGCGATAGACCGCTGCAGTACGGGTCTTAGTGAAGAAACCATTGCGCAATTAAAAACCGCAAGAACAGCCACCGAAAAATACCGGTCAATTGATAAAGCGCTTGCCGATGGCTATGCCGACATCAATGTAATACAACAGAACATGGGTTTTCACCTGTTAAAAGCATCGTTGCTGGACACTGTATTCAACCCGGCTACACCGGAAATACTGGTGTATAACAAACAACACGATGGCAGCATTCAGTTAGTAGCGGTAGAATATGCGGTACCGATTCCGCTTACACCAAACAAAGCCCCCGAAGGCTTTGCAGGCTCATCAGATAGCTGGAGTTATAGCACTGTCTTTAATCTCTGGTTATTGCATTCCTGGGTATGGGAGTACAATCCCCAGGGCATTTTCAATCCTACCAATCCATTGGTACACCTTCATTAATTAAATCAACAATTAAACAATCATAAAACAACAATCATGAAAAGAGTAACAGCATTTTTAACCGCATTTTTTTTATTGGCCGGATTACAACAGTTACAGGCGCAAACATCAAAACCCAATCAACTGTTTATTGATGTACACCTTTTACATGCCGGCAGTGTAACAGCAGCAGACGTTGCGGCGGCACACGCCAAAGACCTTTCTGTACAGGCAAAATATGGTGTACAGTTTTTAAAATACTGGGTAGACGAAAAAGCTGGCACGGTATACTGTCTTTCTTCAGCAGCAGATTCAGCACATATCGCCGATGCGCACAAAGAAGCACATGGTTTATTACCCCAACAGGTATACGCAGTAACAGATGGCGGAGCAGCTGCTTCATTAAACACGCAGCCCTTCTTCTTTGACATCCACAATTTTGGACCAGGAAAGGTAACCGCTGCAGCCGTAGCAAATGCTCATAAAAAAGACCTGGCAGTACAGAAAAAACATGGCGTAAACTGTATCAACTATTGGGTATGCGAAGAAAAAGGAATAGTATTTTGTCTTTCACAAACCAAAAGTGCCGACAGATTATTAGCTACCCATAAAGAAGCTCATGGACTGATGCCATCAATAGTGGTTCCGGTAATACAAGGTCAGTAGGATTACAAACGCTTGTATTAACCAGGTCGCGGGTAGTCATAAATAACCAGGCAACCGGCTGCCCGCTTCCTTTATAAAAACAGTTGCCATAATTATCATTGTCCTACTGAAGTATAGCAAATAATAAATTAAAAAATAGTAATTGAAACATGAAAACAGCAACTGACTTAATGTTTATCAAATTGAACAAAGAAGAGATCTGCGAATTGATAGAACCGGTACTGCAGAAAACAGATGCCATTTTGAAACAGCCTAAAAAATTTACCGTTTCGGACCTATGGTACATCCATCGACAGCGAAAATTTTTTGAGCGGAGAAGAAATATTTTTTCGAAATAGTGCAGGCATTATAAATATGTGTAGCAACAATTAGTACAAATTAATAAGCTCATTCATTTACCGATTTACTAAAATATAAAAAGACGATTTATGAAAAAAACAATTTCCCTTCTGTATGGTGTCATCTCTTATTTATTATTTTTTGGCACTTTTTTATATTCTTTTGGCTTTGTGGGCAATTTATTTGTCCCGAAATCCATTGACGGAGCCACCAGGGTACCGTTATGGAATGCCCTATTGATCAATGCCGGGCTGTTGCTGCTATTCGCATTGCAGCATAGCATCATGGCAAGGCCTGTTTTTAAAAGATGGTGGACCAGCATTGTTCCAGAACCATTGGAGCGCAGCACCTATGTTTTATTATCCAGTCTTTGCCTGCTGCTGCTGGAATGGCAATGGCAACCTATGGGTGGTATTATCTGGTCGATGAAAAGTATGGCTGGCAAAAATATCATGACCGGTATTTTTATTTTGGGATGGTTGATCGTACTGCTGAGTACATTTATGATCAATCATTTCGACTTGTTTGGATTAAGGCAGGTATGGTTTTATTTTTTAGGCAAATCCTATCAACCATTGCGTTTCCGTATTCCATTCTTTTATAAATATGTACGGCATCCTTTATACCTGGGTTGGCTGCTGGCTTTTTGGAGCACACCAGTAATGACAGTGGCTCATTTATTATTTGCATTGTTAACCACGGGCTACATTTTAACGGCAATATATTTTGAGGAACGGGACCTTGTTACAACTTTTGGCAACAAATACAGCGATTATAAAAGTAAAGTACCTATGATCTTTCCTACCGGCAGGAAAAAGACCCCTGTATTTTTTGAAAATGATCAAAATAAAAAATAACAAGGAGTTTACTATAAAAAATTCAGCTCGTTTAGGTTACTACTTGTGCCTTCAAATATAAACTCTTTTATATTGCCGCCTGGTTAAAACCGGGCGGTAAAAGAAGTAGAATAACTGCTTCTTTGCACACGGCTATTTTAATCTATACCAGTGCCTTCATACCAGACATTGGACTGTAACAATTCAGTGAGTGTCATATTTATTTATTTTAGAAGGAGGCCTGGGACCAGTCTTACAAAAATGGTAAAACGCAATAGGAATTGGTATAGTGAAAGGCAATATTATCTTGTCATAATTTTATGACAGGCTGTTGCAATATATAAGGGCGGGCTACAGAAAACCTGCCATCAAAGGGATCAATACCCAAATACATTTTTTCGTATTTCCATGTAATGATCCGCCTTACCGGCCTGCTTTGTATCCTTGTAAATGGAGATGAGGCCGTCGAGCACCTGGGGGTTATTGCCGTTCCGGCTAAGGTAATTTTCCAGCAGTTTTGTTGCATCTGCAGGTTTTCCCGTTGAAAATAAACTTATCGCATACCCGTACACAATAGATGCTCCCGACGGGTTTAAGTCTGCAGCTTTTTTCAGTTCAGCTACTCCATTGCTTACCTCTTTCTGCCGCACGTACCATAGGCCCGCGGCATAATGCAGGTCGGCATTAGCGGGCTGTATACTTAATCCTTTGTCGATGTATTGTTTTGATAATGCCGCATTGTTTTGTGCCCTGTAAACATCGGCAAGGTTAACGTAAAAAGGAATAAATTCCGGAAACAGCTTCAGGCCTTTAAGGTACAGTAGTGCAGCTTCGTCTATCCTTCCTGTTTGGGCAAGTATGATACCGCGATTTAAAAAACCTTCGGGGCGGTGGCTCAAACTTTCCTGCACCTCCAGGTATTCTTTAAGCACGGTTTCAAAACGGGGTTTTGCATCATCGCTTAATTGAGATGTATAAGGTGATAAAATATGTACTGCTTCCAAACGAATGGCTTTTACAGGATCTTCCAGCATCGGGCTAACCACCGGAACCAATCTTGCGGGAGGAAGGTTGCCGATTGCCCGCAACGCATTTAACCTGCTGTTGGCATCGCTGCTGCCGGATAAGGAGAATAGCTGTTCCGTGATCCTGCCGGAAGAAAATATATTGTAGCGTTCAATTGCGGCGGCCTTGATAATTGCAGGATATTTTTTTGATACCAGTAATTCATATAATGAAGGCTCACTTTCATTGCTGAATGTTGATATTTTATATAATAACGTTGCATAAGTTTCTTCTTGTGGCAATTGTTTTGCATACCAGTTCGTAAAATTTTCAGCGGCCCAGTTCACTGATCTGTCTGAATGGCATTTGTTACAGGCATTAGGACTGCCTGATACCAAAGAAAGATCGGGTCTTGGGATCCTGATGCTGTGGTCGCGCCTGTTGTCTACCGACATGTAATTGGTTTCGGGCATGTGGCAATTAACGCATTGTGCGCCCGTACTGTTTTCACTGTGATGTGTATGCGCAGTATTATCGAATGTTGCTGTAGCATGGCAGGATGCACAAAGACTGTTTCCTCTAGCTTTTAATTGCATGCTGTGCGGCTCGTGACAGTTGATACAGGTTACACCGTTTGCATACATCTTGCTTTGCAGGAAAGAACCGTACTCGTAATCTTCATCTTTTATTTGTCCGTCGATATAGTAATTATCAGTGTTCACATTTGCCGGTAAGTGTGATTGCAGAAAGCTTTCTCCATGATGGTACACATCTGTAAAACGCGTAGCCCTTGCATGACAGCGGGCACAGGTTTCAATCAACGTATCATTATACATTACCTGTTCCGGTATGGTGGTTGCTTTGGTATTATCCATTTTCCATAGCATGGATTTGCCAGCAAGACTGATCAAAAATCCTTTAAAAGTTGTTTCGTCATTCTTGTTTTCTGTCCATTGCAAATGCCCCGAAGCCGGGCCATGACAGGATTCGCAGGACACCTTGCTTTCGCTCCAGGTACTGTGAAAGGTATTTTCGGTGGCATTAAAATTTTTTGAAAAACCGGTCGTGTGGCAATCAGCACACATGTAGTTCCAGTTCTGGTTATATCCCATCCAGAATAATTCATCCCCGGGTGCAATATGCTCTTTGTTATAAATGTGAAACCATCGCTGTCCGCCTTTTTCCTTTGGCCGTGTGTCCCAGCAAAATGGCAATGCCTGCGTTCTTCCGTCATCAAACTGAACCAGGTATTGCTGCAAAGGTTTCCATCCGAATGTAAAGCTTATCCTGAATTCTTTTTTTATACCGGTGGAATCTTTTGTATGTATAAAATAATGCGTTCCCTTTTTGTAAAAAAAACTGGTATCGCCATAATAAACAAAAAAACTATTATTGAAATCGCCCAATACTGTTTGGGCTGATACCGTATCCATAGCATGAAAATGATCTGAAGAACGATACAAATCAAATTCTTTTTTATGACAGGCCTGGCATTTTTGAGCACCTACATTGGTAAGGGTTATTCGTTTTTTGCCTATGTCTCCTGTACAGCAATAAAATGCTGTTACCAATAAAATCAATGAAAATGTAACGGCAATTATTTTCATAACCAGGTTGCTGCAGTGGTTTAAACAAACAGTACTGCAAATTTATCTATTAATCCGTTTTAATCATTCAACATAAAGCCATCGTTTGTTTTTTTAACCAGGCTACCAGTTTGGCCTTAGCAGTTTTACCTGTCTTTAGTCTCATCAATTTTCTTTTTAAGCGCCAATAATAATTCAATATCTTTTTGCCTCATTTTACCTTCCGTATTTGGCGGACAATTCAGTATCAGGACATTATTTTGTGCAGTGGCTTTTTTATGTAAATCATACAAAGCATCCACTGATTTATAAGTCGTGTCCTTTGTATTAAAAAACCATCTCTGACTCATACACACAGTCGATTCCCATGGCAGGTAATATTCTTTCCCGTTATGTGTAAATATTTTGGGATCATTTTCTTTAGGCAAATAGGGATCACCCAATCTAAAATCGCCCGGGAAATAACGAAAAGGATACCCTTCTTTTTGATCTTTAGGTTCTACCACGTGATAGTCAGGATTTCCAGGTAAACCAATGGTCCAGTTGATCCCTACCTGGCAATCAGGCACGCGGGATTTTATCGTATTGTAAATATCCTGTGTTGGCCACCTGTAATTGGGTTTTTCCCATCCGCCGTCAAACCAGAATTCAACAATTCTGGTATACTTTTTTGTGATGCTGATCAGTTCATCCAATTGATTAATCATGTACTGGTTATACCCTGCATCTAAATTACTGTCTTTTACTTTCGCGTTTTTATTTCTATCCCAAAGCGAATAATACAAACCCAACCCGATATTGTATTTTTTACAGGCTTTGGCAACAGCTTCCACTACATTGGTTTTATTACCAGAGTTAGCCACATCATATTCGGTGTACTTACTATCCCATAAACAAAAACCATCATGATGTTTTGTAATTAAGATCACGTACTTCATTCCTGCGTTTTTCGCCGTTTGTACCCATTGCTCAGCATCGATCATTGGTGGATTATAAGACGATGCTGCCTTTGAACCATCTGTCCATTCCTGGTCGTGAAAAGTATTGATGCCAAAATGAATGAACATGCCATACTTACGGTCAATCATTTTTTGCTGTGCCTTACTGGGCATTCTTGACGGAACAGGAACAATGTGCTGCTTTTGGGAAAAAGCTTTTGTTGAGCAGCCGATAAGAAGTATAAGAATTATTTTTTTCATACTGGTTGATTCGTTGATGAATAATACTGGCATATTTAAAGTGATTACTACTGCTAAACCCATGATCATACATCCCGCAGGTTTCCCATCAATAGAGTTTTATTTCCATTCCCTTAATAACAGCTCCATTCATAGTTTGACACAGTCCAAGCGTAATAACATTTTTTTCATGCGGCCCATAACGCAACCAGCATTCCGGCAAATAAAATTCCCGCTGTGGTCCCTGTTCCCAATGGCGGCCAATATTGTGCCCGTTCAGGTAAATATACCCGTTACCGGATGCATTGATCAGCAACCGCCATATACTTGCTTTATCAGCATTTCCCGGCAACTCAAAGGTTGTCCTGTACCAGGTAAATAAAGCATCCTGTTTGCCTTTTGGCTGTATATTATTTCCTTTTCGCAAAATGGTAAAACTGGTATCTAATTGTACTACCGTCCATTTACCGGTTGCCGGTCCGGGGTTTGTATATCCATTACGGATACCCGCCAAATCCGTTGCCAGCTGCCATTGTATTTGTTTTTGAAGAACCGAATCATTGTTTGATAATCCTGCTTTTTTAATACCGCACAATTCTTCCATGGGAAAATAACCATGCTCATGCCCGATGTTTTCATATACCACTATAATTTCGTTATTGCCCTTTTGTAACAAACCGCTTATATCAAACCGGTTATCATAATTACTGTCAGTGATCTGTTTAAATGATTTGTTTACATCCCGCCAAACCTGTGAGGCCCATTTTTCGGCAGGATAAGTGCGTACCGCTATTTTACCATTCACCTGTACATTCAGAATATCCCGTGAAAAAGTGTTGAATAATAATTTCGAAAACTGCTGTACGTCGTTTCCGGATAATGAAAACCGGGATCGGTAAAGTGTATAACGGCAATCATTAACTCCCAGTTCGGGTAATGATACCGAAGATGAAAGTGTTTTCCAATCAGATTTATAATCTTCGTCATGCCGTAGTACTGTACTAATACGAACGTGTTGTGCTGCTTTATCTTCGCCTTTCTTTGGTGCAGGCTCACCAGGCAATTCCCACCATATACCCTTATCAGGAGAATTCTTTGGAGCAATGATCAATACTTTTGTTTCTAAAGAATCCAATGCATAATTTATTTCAAACGATGGTTGTGCAGCCAGTTCATTTTTTGCGGTGGCATCAGCCGTTATCAATACTTTTTTTTCATTTTGATCTACGTTGTACATTGGTTTTTGCGAAGTGGCATCTACTCCCGGTTTTACAAGCACTGTACCCGACAGTTTCTTTTTTGCGGAACTGTTATGCAAAAACAAAAACTTCGTTCCATCGGCTGCAACGCGAATGCCACCCACTACTTCATTGGGAGCATTCTCCAACATACAGATACCACCCTTTGAATGAATTAACTGTTGCTGATATGTTTTAATAAAATCGCCCAGTTTTTTTGCGGCATAATATTTTTTTGATAGCGACCCATTTTCCCTGATAGCAGCATTATAATCGTAAGAAGTGGTTTGCCCTCTTGCGGCCCACCCGGCAAAATGAGTACCACCATAGATCATATAATAGTTCAATCCTGTTGCACCACCCAAAACAGACATCATACCAACTGCATAAAAATGTTTGGCATCAGAATAATGGTCTTCACTTAAACGCCCTGCCACCGTAGAAAACCATCCGCCCTGCAGTTCAGTAACAAATCCGGGTGCCTTGGGTTGCTGATGTTTTAAATCGCTCATACGTTTAGCGCAGCTGATGGCATCCTTCAAATCCACGTAATAATTATCGCAGTCAAAAACATTTTTCAGGATGCTGTCACTGCTGTTCCTGCATTGCGAAGTAAGGCAGGTAAACACAGGAATATTCACACCTGCTTTTCTTACGGCATTATATAAAGTTTGTAAATAAGGGATCTTGTTTGGGTTATCGTGAGAATCGTATTCATTTTCTATCTGCACCATAATGATCCCTTTCTCACCCAGGTTTTTGTTGGTCACCTGTTCGCCCGCTATAAATTTACATACAGCATCATACCAGTGTTCACTCCATTTTAAATACTCAGGATCGCTGCTTCTCAGCCAAAAATTTTTTATGTTTTCCGGCCTGAATTTTGCCAACCACCTCGGGTAACCGCCACCGGCCCATTCTGCACAAATAAAGGGCCCCGGGCGGACAATGGTATATAACCCAAATTCGTTTTGGGCCATGTGCAACCATTCTTTCAGATCAGCAAAATCAATTTGCGAATAATCATTACTATTCTTTGGCATATTCCGTTCATGCCAGTTCCAGGGAATATAAGTTTCAACGGTGTTAAAACCGGCATCTTTTATTTTTTGAAACCTGTCGCGCCATAATTCTTTCGGGCAGCGGAAATAGTGAAATGCTGCACTATAAATGAATTGCTCCTTTCCTCCTATTTTTAAACAGTTACTGTTATACGAAATATCATTGTGTATGACATAGTTATTTTCGCCTTTAAAATGAAACCAGTTAAAATCTGCGGCACCACCGGCTCCTTCTTTTGTGGTACTATAGTTCAATAATGCAAAACGGTTCGCCGTCCAATTGAGGCCCAGGCCCATGGTTAATTTATTTCCAAACAATAAAAAATTTTTACCATCAGTACTGTAAGAAAACGTTGCTGTAAAATTTTCATGTGTTACGGCTGCTTTTATCCATATCTTACCAGGTATAAAATTATCGATGCTATCAATCACGTTCCCGTTGTTCACCATCAGCAAAGTTTTTCCTTTTGCATCTTTGCGTACAGCAATGTAAGCGTAGGGTGATTCAAAAATACCAAAACCCGCAACGTTTCCAGCTTTCAAACCCGATACATCCAATTCAACGGTTCCTTCTGAAACCGGCCCCTGTACCCTTTGTGTAAGTGTGTTGCGGGCATTTTTAAAATCACTTGCATAGGAGGCATGCAAACGCATATAACCTTTCCGTTCTGTCAGCGACCATTTTTCATTATCAGGATTATGATTCCATTGCCATTGTAAACTGAGTGATGGTGCATTAAACTCATCAGAGGTTACCGGAATTTTTACAGGATAATTATTACCAACGATTGGTTTTTCATAAGTTGTAACCCCTTTGCCTTCGGCTCCCAGCATCGGCCATCCGTCCACCCATGTAACAGGTTCCAGGTTAGGTACCCGGCCAATTGGCCCACGATCCTGCATAATCATAAACCACCATGAACTGTCTTTAAGTTGAACCATGCCTCCCTGGTGCAAAAAATTTCCGGGGTAGCCATTGTCGTCATGTATCACTACTTTCGATTCATAAGGCCCGTAAATACTATCTGAACGCAAACAAACCTCCCTGCCTTTTGTACCGCCGGAAGATCCTAAAATATAATATTTCCCATTGATCTTGTATAAATGAGAACCTTCCAAATAAGGATAGTCACGATTATTATAAATTTCTTTTTGAGCTGTTTTTACCGATAAGGCATCCGAGTTTAATTCTGTGATGAATAATTTTTGTTGGCCATGCGCCACATACACTTTTCCATCATCATCAAAAAACAAACCGGGGTCGTATAAATATTCTGGAAAGATCGTTCTTGTCCAGGGCCCCTTAATATCTTTTGCGGTGCAAATAGAAAAATTGCCTTTTTCTTTATCCCAGTTGGGTGTACAAAATCCTACATAGAATACACCCTTATGATGACGTATGGTTGCTGCCCATGAACCTCTTAAATACATTTCCCCTCCCTGCAAATTGTAACGGGGATCTTCCTTGTATTCATCAACAGCATAACCAGCCATTTCCCAATTCACCATGTCTTTTGATTTTAAAATTGGACAGCCGGGTACATAATGCATGCTGGTGGAAACAAAATAAAATTCATCGTCTACACTTATAAAATCAGGATCGGGCCAATCGCCCCATAGTAATGGATTTTTAAAAGTACCATTGCCATTATCTGCAGTCCAGCCGTTTACGCTAGTTTGTTTTTGTGCTGTAACCAGTGCTGGTTGTGTACAAAAAAAGAGGACTAATAAAACAAGTATTCTTTTTGTCATGGTGGTTTTCAAATGAAAAAATAATTATAACGGCTGATACCAAAGAACGATAGCCACAGCGGGAAGAAAATAAATTTTATTTAGATACTACTAACACCAACCACTCCATTACGCCCAGGTTGCAATCAAATTTAATGACCGGGTTCATATCATTCTTATCCCGATCGATATTGAAACTTACCCGTTTCCAGCTGCCGTCTCTCATAAGCATTTTAATATTTTTGAAACTGTACGCTTCTTTCCAATGCAACTTAAATACGGTGAGTACATCTGTTCCCAGGTTACAAAAACTATACATAAAGGCCTTGTCATTTTCTTTTTTCAATAATGAGATACCGTGATGTGGTAATATGGGAAGCGCCTGGAATGCCCCGTCGCTTAACCAGTTTAGTACACCATGCAACCAACGTAAACGAGCATGGCTTCCAAATAAACCTCCCTGCATATCCGAGTTCTGTGCATAGATTACAATTCGTCCGCCTGCATTATTCTTATACACTACGGTTCCAATATGTTTTTGCCCGGGGAAATCTAAAAAATAACTCGCTACCCTTGCAGTGTTATTGGCAAGTTGTATTTCATCCCAGTCTGCTCCTCTGTGTGGCACACGGATCTTAGTCACATTCGGCAGTATATTATCTTCATATGCTTCGGATTGAATGGTATTGTTATGATGCTCGCCGATGGTAACGCCTAACCAATCACCGAACCCCCGGTTAATAATAATTCGTGCAGCCCCGCTGGTCACAAGGGCTGATCCTGATAATATCTTTTTCAATTCTTCGTCATTGGCATACCATACAGTTGACGCTTCTAACAGTACAGGATAACCTGATTTTGCGGCGTTGCTTGCGGTCATATAGTTAAATGGAACACCCATATCAAATATTGGGTTCTCCAATTTTCCCGAAGCTGCCATATCTCCATAACTGGCTTTACTAGCAAGCTGCGTCATCCGGGCAGCATCTTTATCACTCAAAGAAACAAGGCCTTGTATTGGCCATGATTTCAATGCCAGGCTGGCGATGGCTTCCATACGTGGGCGGGCATTTCTGAAAAGAGGTACTAAGCTTGGTTCTTCTGAAAGTGGCGAACCATCCAGGTCATTCACTGCAACTGTAATCATTGGTAAACCCATCAACTGACCCATGAGTAATGAGTGTGTAGAATGCGCCGATGATTTTGACCAGGTTGTATACCTTGTATTCTCCAGCTCGGGGGCAAAATCACAATTGTTTTCGCCTAAGGATTGTTCAACAACCTATACCTGGGAAATAATATCTTTTAGCCCGGAAGATAAAGCTTTTGGCGCAGCGCCTGTTCCTGTATATAATCCAAATGTTGGGCGAATTAAAGGTTTATGTTTCCCTGCAAAATTGCCCAATACTTTTTTCCAGTCACGCCCTTCCAGTGAATGAATATTTGTTCCTGAAGTCATCAACGCAACCCGCGTTTCAGGCGACACGGCATGTATTTCATCCGCTATCCATTTTGCAAAGTCTGCCATATAATCGCCCAAAAAATCCAGCCATTGATTACGCAATTGAGATGGCTTACCTGGCTGCAATACTTCTTTTAAAAGACTTTCACGGGTATAACTGGTGCCGGTTAAAGCTGCAAATTTATCCAGGTGTAATGGACAATAACAGAACATACCACCGGTGCTATGATTGTGCAGGCGAAAATCATCATCTATCCAAAGGATATCTGGTTTCAGGCTTGCCCAAGCACGTAACATTTTGCTGATGTCTTCGCGATACAATTTATCCTCGGGACAAGGTGTTCCTTTTGAAATGGCGCCGTTGTAATCCAGCATGTATTGCTTCCACCGGTATAATGATGTGAGATCAGTATTTCCTGCATTAGCACCCAACAGTTCCTGGAAATTTAACTCCAGGCTAAACCCTTCTTTACGAATGCGTGGGGCAACCTGTTCATGCATCCATTTGATCCATATTGCCTGGCTTTCTGCATCAGGTGGCAGGATATAGTAACTTGATTTAGGCGTATTGATATAAAATTGAAAACTATCCACCCCGGCTTCGTGGCCAAAAGCTATCAATTCTTCCAGCCGGGTATTGGCCATTTTTTGGTCGCCCCATTCCGGAGCCCATGGCAGGAAATACCTGTACGAGATGAATGTTTTCTTTTTTGCCGGTAGTGGCAACAGGGCATTATTATTTTTTTCAGTTCCGGAATTTGTTAATCCAACAGCAGGCAATATTGATAACCCTGCGCCCGTACCTAGTAAGCTGATAAATTTTTTTCTTGAAACCGGCATTTTATTAATAGTTTTTTATTCCTTTAACAACACACTAAGATGCTGATTATTTTCAATAAAAAACCGGGGGAGAAAGCAGTTACTGCAATAAAGTCCTACGCAAACGTTTGATTGGTTGTAAACAAACGTTTGCGTAAGTTTTAAAAACTTATCGCTTCATTCTGCATCACCAATTAATTAAATACTTAAATCCTACAATGGTATCACTGTATCTGCAGTTTTTTATTAATATTGATACTGCTTATTGTAAAATCACAGTGTAACTAATACGGTCGCAGCAAATACTTCTCAAACTCAATATCTATAGCTCTTTCAAAGAACTCATTGGTTGCAAGGTACAATGCAACATTATTAATAACATATAGCAACCGATTGCAAAAACTTACGCAATCGTTTGTCATGTTTTGTCCGAAATTTTAAAACTATTTTGTTCAGGATTTCGAGTCTATGCCCTTTGTGAATTAACAAAAATAATTCTGTACAACAGCTTCATCAAGCTGTGTAAAAAAGAGCTTATAGGAATTCTGTATCAACATAAACCAAACTGATTCAAATGAAACCGACAATTATTGTCTTTATGACGATTGCTGCTGTACTATTTTACCCGCCAATGCAGGTTACAGCACAAAAAGTAAAAACGATCCCGCAAGTAGTAAGCGCTTTTGAAGAACCTCCGTTAAATGCTTCAGCCCCGATGTTTTTTAAACTGATCAAAAAAGGAGAACCCAGCATTAAGAAAATTGATCACGAATACGAGGAATTCAATGAAGCAAGGGAGAAAAAAGAAAAATCAATATTAAAGGTAGGCGAAGAAGAAGAAGAGTTTGAAGACGGTGATCCCTATGCCAGTTTTTATAAAAGATGGAGAAGGAGTATTGAAGATTTTATACAGCCCAATGGCATGATCAAAACATTTTCGCAGGATGAGATGAAAACGTTTTACGAGCGAATTGCGCAAAAAGTTTCTACTCCAGCCAGTAACCTGGGTCCGCAGGGACCGGCTTCAACAAATTGGTCGCTGGTAGGGCCTGTAAATACCTATTGGAAGAATAGTGATAATGCTGCGCAGCCCGCCGCACCCTGGCAGGCAAACGTGTATGCGCTGGCGGTAGCACCCAGCAATCCCAGTATTTTATATTGCGGCACAGAAACTGGTGGTCTGTTTAAATCTATTGATAAAGGATTGAACTGGACTTCCGTAAGCAATAATTATAATTTTGTGGCCTCGCCCGTTTCATTGGTAGTTGACCCTACTAATCCGGATATCGTGTACACAAGTATTGCCCGTAATATTTTTAAAACTACGGATGGAGGTACAACATGGACATCGGTGTATTATAACGCCTCAGCTAACGTAGATGCGGTGACGATGCTCATCAACCCCATTACCCCCACAATAGTTTGGGCCGCTTCAGCAAATGGTTTATTAAAATCCACTGATGGCGGCACTACCTGGATCACTGTATTTGCCAATAAAACTTTTGATATTGAATTTAAGCCCGGTGATGCAAATACCATGTATGCCGTAAGGCTTAACGGAAGTATTGTTGAATTTGTAAAATCAGCAGATGCTGGTGCCAGCTTTGTTGTTTCCAATACAGGCTGGCCTACTGGTGTTACCAATGCTTCCGGTGCTTTGCTGGCGGTAACTCCGGCTAATCCGGATATTATTTATGCAGCATGGCTTGTGAATGAAGCGGCCCCTGCTGCCAATGGAGGAATGAAACCCCGCTTTATGAAAAGTACCGATGGAGGAGTTACCTGGAGAACTTACTTCATAAAGACTTTAATTAACCCATTTGATCCGACCAACGGACAAGGTTTTTATGATTTCACACTGGCTGCTTCACCAAATGATGCTAATAAAGTATTATTAGGTATATGCAGCCTTTATCGTACCGATAATGGAGACTCTACATTTACCCCAATTGGTGGGTATGGCGGCGCCTTTGGAACACATCCTGATAACCAATGTGCTGTTGCTATTGGCAATGATACCTGGGTAGCAACTGATGGAGGTGTAAACTATTCCAGCGATTTTTTTACTACCAATTCGGAAAGCCGTACCAGTGGTATTTATGCCACGGAGTTCTGGGGTTTTAACCAGGGCTGGAATGAAGACATTATGGTAGGTGGCCGTTACCATAATGGTAATACCGTTATCAGTGAAGATTATACCTATAGCAAGGCATTGCGCCTTGGCGGTGGAGAAGCGCCAACTGGTATCTTGTATCCCGGCCAGCCAAGAAGAGCTTCTTTTAGTGATTTGTCTACTTTTATTCTACCCAGTACTTTTTCCGGCGCTAACATTTCGCAGAGCAATCTTAATAAATACCCAACCATGGATGGTTACGGGTACGATTATTCGGAGTTATTGATACATCCCAATTATTTTAAAACGCTTTATATCGGGCAGGGAAATACTTTATGGAAATCCGAAGACAATGGCGGTAGTTTTACTGCTGTTAAAACCTTTCCGCTTAAAGTGAGGCGTTTCGTGATCAGCCGTTCCAACCCGAATTATATTTACCTGGCTACAGAATCTTACCTGTATAAAAGTACTGATGCCGGGGCAAGTTTTATACAGATAGCCTCATCACTCGGTAGTGGCGACTGGATGATAGCCCTCAGTTCTTTTAACGAGAATACCGTATGGTTTGCAAAACGCAATGGCGCAAACGGCAGTAAAGTATATAAGACTACCGATGGCGCTGCAACAACGCCGGCTAATATCAGCTCTTTGGTATTGGATAACCGAAAAGTAAGGGCCATCGCATTTGATGGCGGTAATCCCGGCTCTGTTTACATTGCCGCATCTCCCGATTTTGCAGCAACAGCGTCTGGTGTAATGGCCGGCGGAAAAGTTTTTTATTATAATACTGCTACTTCTATATGGGATGATTATTCTTCCGGTTTGCCTGCCAACCAAAAAGTGTTACGTATGTTTCCTTTTTACCGTGATGGTAAATTGAGAGTAGCAGGAAATATGGGCGTTTGGGAAGTAGATTTATTGAATCCATCTGTTCCACAAATTCAACCCATAGCCAGTACTAAGCTGGTGAATTGCATAAGGGATACCGTTCAGTTTGATGATTACTCTATTCTAAACAAATCAGGTGCCAGCTGGCAATGGAGCTTTAGCCCTGCACCGGCCTGGATCGATAACGCCAATACCCGTAATCCCCGTGCGGCATTTACAACGCCGGGTACTTACGACGTAACCCTAACCGTTACCACACCCGGCGGTCCCGTAAGTAAAACGGTAACTTCCATGATCACCGTAACTGCTGTATCAGTTTGCAGCAGTTACGATACCATACCAGGTAATGGATTGGACCCACAGGGCAATTCGATAAAAGCATATGCCCGTACAAACAAGAGTCTGGGAATTACCACCAATACATTCACCATCAGTGCATGGGTACGTCCAAAAGGAACACAGGCAAGTTATACCGGTATTGTGCAGAGCAGCCCTACAGCCGGCGGCCTGGCACTTAATTTCCGTGACAATAATGAATTGGGTTATCATTGGCCCAGGACAGGTTCTCCATCCAACTGGAGCCTTTCTTCCGGTTTGTTTGTACCGGCTAATAAATGGTCGCATGTAGCTGTAGTGGTTGAGCCAACAAGAGTTACTTACTATCTTAATGGGAAATCAGTGGTGAGAACTACAGTAAATGATGCGGTATTATTTGATAATGTATTCAGCATCGGCACTATGAGTGGATTTGAAGGATCGAGGACCATGAACGGCTCTATTGATGAAGTTTGTATGTGGAATCGTGCCCTAACGCAAACGGAGATACGCCAGTTAAGACATTTAACAAAGAGCGCTGTCAATACAACCAACCTCGTGGCGTATTACCAGTTTAATGAAACCAGTGGTGCTACCGTGTTTGATAAAATAGCAGGCAATGATGCCGTAATTTCGGGCAATGGCAGGATTGTTTCTACTGCCCCTGTTGGCGGAGGCATTTCTGCATCACAAAATATAACAGCTGCAGGTACTTATGCTTTTGGTGCCACCGGCACATCAATAACTACTCCTGATGCCGGGCCTAACGGCGAAGTATGGGCAACCCGTATTAACCAGAACCCGGATGCACAACCGGATATTAATGGTTCGGGAAACCAGTACTGGATTTTTAATAATTACGGTACTGCCGCAAGCTTTACAGCTTTAACTGATCTTAGCCTGGATAATGTAAGCCAGGTGAATGCAACCACAGTAAGCGATTTGAGCAAATTCAATTTATATCAACGTGCACAGAATGCTGATAGCTTATCCTGGGGTGGAGTAAAAGGCCATCCTGCAACGGCTAATGCAAGCAGCAAGACATTAAGTTTTACCAATAGTACAGCAATAGATTCTGTATCACAGTTTGCCATTACTTACGGTACACCGACACCTGTACCACCTGTTTCCTTAGTGGATACTATTCCCGGTAAAGCACTTGTATGCAATGGCAACACCGATCCTAAATTTGCAATTGCCGATCCGTTAAATATAAATACCAATACCATTTCCATGAGTGCGTGGATAAAGCCAAGCGGTTTACAATCTGCAGACGCTGGTGTAATCCTAACTCCTAGTGGCGGCAATACAGGTTTATTTCTCAATCAAACGACTGGTATAAATTATTTAAGGGTTACCTGGAATGATGCTTCCTGGAATGTAGCCACCGGGTTAGTAGTTCCACAAAATGAATGGTCGCATGTGGCCATGACGGTTAGCCCTACAGCAATTACAGTTTATGTAAATGGAAAATCTTTTGTTATTACCGGTACTTTTAATGCAATTAATTTTGACCAGGCGATTTCCTTTGGATCCGATTCCAGGTCTTCGTACAATAATAGCCGTAAGTTTTTGGGGTTAATAGATGAAGTGTGTTTCTGGAACAAAACACTTACTGCCGATGAAGTAAGGGCTACACGGCACTTAACAAAAGAAGTATCTACCCCTAACCTGGTTGGCTATTACCAATTCAATGAATTAAATGGAGATGCCATTGATGATAAAGTAAGCAGCAGCAATGCATACGTCATCAACGGGGCACAAATAAATACCTCCACTGCTCCTGTTGGCCGTGGTTTTTCTGCAAAGCAAAATGTTATTGCAGCAGGAACTTACAGCTATGCATTACCCGGAGCAGATATCAACTTTGGTGCAACAACACCCAACGGCGATGTTTGGGTAACCCGTATCAATCAAAGTCCGGATCAAAAACCAACCAGCTTCAATGATGGCCGTCATTACTGGATCGTTAATAATTACGGTACCAACAGCAGTTTCGATCCTCTTGCCAGCATCAAGTTTTACAGTACGTCTTTGGTTACTGCTGCCGGCGAATCTTCTCCGGCACAATTCAGTCTCTTTAAAAGAGCTGATAATGCAGAAGGCGCTACATGGGGAAGCAGTGTGAGTACAGCCAGCAGCGCAAGCGTGGCCGACAATAATTCTATTACATTCCCTGGTACTGCCATCAGTTCATTCTCGCAGTTCTCCATATCGAACCAAAGCGTTGCCCTCCCTATTACACTGCTTTATTTCAAGGCTGACGCAGACGCTAATTATGTCAACAACCTTGAATGGAAGATCAGCGGTACGCTGGATGCCAGCAAAATAAAAGTTGAGCGCAGCATAGACGGTCGTAGCTTCTCAGAAATAGCAGAAGTACCGCTTTATGACCTGCAACAACTGTACAGGTATACTGACCAGGTAAGACTGGATGGTATTATTTATTACAGGCTGAAATGGACTACGATCAGCGGTGCGGAACGTTATTCAAATATTGCAAAATTAACCAGGCTGGTCAATTATAACGTAGACGTATACCCCAACCCTGTCCAGGTAAAAGGAACGGTTGTTGTTTTGCTGCCGCAGGATGGCAAAATAGCAATAGATATTATCAGCAGTAACGGGCAAACAGTACAACGTATTGCAAAATCCGGGTTAAGTTCACGTACCACAACTGTTGAATTCAATACAAACAATCTTGCATCAGGTTATTACTTCATCCGTGTAAAGGTGGATGGAAAGGACATGATGTTAAAGCGCATTCTTATACAGCACTAAATTCAATTCCTATGATTACAAAAAAAGGTTGCCTCTTCCGGGCAGCCCTTTTTTTTGTAAATGGTTGTTCTGGCTTCGTGAGTTGTTCAACATCTCATTGGCGCATGTTTCAACTTCAATATTAATTACTCACTATTTATCTATACAATGAAATACACAAAACTATTTACTTTTTGCCTCTTTTCCCTTTGCAGTATATATAATTCATCTGCGCAACGAATAGATAGCATCTTAAATGTGTATCCTGATAAGTATTTACCTGAGCGCTTACATTTTCATTTAGACAGGGATAAATATGCTACAGGAGAGACCATTTGGTTTAAGGCATATATGCTATCGGGCTTCGAAAGTTCGGGTCTCAGTAAAAACCTTTATGTAGATTGGATAGATGATAATGCCAAAATATTGGCACATCAAATATGCCCGATCAGTTCAACCGGGGTAACCTGCGGTCAATTTGAAATACCCCAGGATTTTACCGGCACTGTGCTTCATTTACATGCTTACACTCAATGGATGCTTAATTTCGATGCTGCATTTTTATATAACCGGGAAATCCAGGTATTGAACCACAAAAAAAATTTGGTTTCCACATCCAATATTGTACCTGCTGCACCAGTGCGGCAATCCATAACTCCTGCACCTGGTTTGCAGGCAGATCTATCCAATCCAACCCTGCAGTTTTTCCCCGAAGGCGGTAATGCCGTTGCAGGGATCAGCAGCCGGATCGCTTTCCTTTGTTGTGACAGGTGGGGAAGACCGGTTAAAGCAACAGGTATAATAAAAGACAGTAAAGGTAATACGATAACTGAGTTACAATCACAGCATGATGGCATGGGCTATTTCTGGCTTTTAGCAGCAAAGGAAGAAAGCTATAGTGCGGAATGGGAAGACGGGAGTGGCAACGTTCATCACACAAAATTACCCGCTATACAACCGGAAGGCATTGTAATAAATATTAGCAATGCAGGAGACAAAAAGAGACTGGTGATTCAGCGTTCGGAACATGCAGATGATAAATTAAAGCAATTGCATGTTATTGCCACAATGCAACAAACAGTGCTGTATACGGCAACGGCTAACCTGGACAGCGATAAGTCTACCACAGGAATGATACCGGAAACAAACCTCCCCACAGGAGGGGTAGTGGTAACCGTTTTCAATAGTGCCTGGGAACCGGTAGCAGAGCGTTTATGTTTTATAAACCATCCGTCGCAAAGTACATTTTCACCTACATTAACATGGGAGGAGAAAAGTGTAGACAAAAGAGGATATAACCAGCTATTAATAACAATACCCGACAGTATTGCGGCCAATATGTCGATAGCTGTAACTGATGCCGGGCTTCCATCAGATGCTATTAATAACAATAATATCCTTTCACAATTATTGCTTACCGGGGACATACGGGGAAGGCTGTATAATCCGGATTATTATTTTACAGACACCACAGCAGAGATAAAACAGCGCTTAGACCTGGTAATGCTTACACATGGCTGGCGCAGGTACGACTGGAATAAGATAATAAAAGGAGACTACCCCAAATTTTCCTATCCAAAAGATACCGCCTATTACACGCTGGCCGGAAAGGTTTCAGGAATCTCTCAAAAAAAACTTGCTGAATCAGCCTATTTGTTTCTTATTGCAAAAGGGAAAGATTCTTCTCAACAAACCCATTTAGTTCCGCTGCAAAAAAATGGCAGCTTTGCAAAACCTGGTTTACTGTTATTTGATTCTACCTACATTTATTATAAGTTGAATGGCATTAAAGGTCCGGACAGTAGAATTCGTCTAACCTTAAACGATATGCATACATCCCCTGCCATTGCAGGCTACAGTATTTCAAGAAATACAACTGCCTATGCACCGGAAAATATGGATACAGCCGGCAGCCGGAGACAGTTGCATTTTATAAGCAAAGCAGCTGCAATGCAGGCACGAGAACTGGCTTCAGTAACAGTTATTGGCCATAGGAAAACGCAGTTGGAGAAGATGGATGATTTATACGTTAGCAGCGGTTTATTCAAGACTAGTGCAATGCGCTCTTATGCATTTGATGTAGCACATGATAATCTTGCGGTGGGAGGATATCTTAGCATAGAGCAATACCTGACGGGTAGAGTTCCCGGTTATCCAGATGGTCTGTCATGGCGTAATGTAACGTATTTTGTAAATGAAATGCCGGGAGCAGAAATTCCTCCTTTATATGACATCGCTTATGTTAAAGCATTTCCTCCCCCTTTTGTGGGAGCCCCGCTAAATGGTGCTGCTATTGTTATCTATACCAAAAAAGGGAAAGATTCAGACGACAATATTGTAAACGTACCCTCTGTTATTACTAAAGGTTATACGCCTTTAAAAGAATTTTATCAGCCTGATTATAGAGGAAAAGATTCGGTTAGCCACCAGGAAGATATACGGCCAACAATATACTGGAACCCTATTTTATTAACTGGTAAAAATGCCAATAAAATCAGGATCGCATTTTATAATAACGATGTATCCAATGGTTTTAAAGTGACCCTTGAGGGTATTAATGAGGAAGGCAAGCTTACTCACATAGCAGAGATCGTGAAATAGAATTGATTTTAACAGGTATAGCCCCATTGAAACATTTTATCATTGTTGAATGCGGCAGAAATTTTTCTCTTCACATAGCAATTTAATCCCTTTCTTAAACAGCAACGAATTCTATTGCTCCGCATCAGTTATTGCATGAATGTATTTTTTATACAAGGCAATGGATGCATTTACGGTGTTACCGGATACTGTTTGCGGATAGTCTTTTCGTTGATTAACCCATTTCCACTCCCATTCCTTTATTCCATTTGCAAAATCTTTTTGATTGAGTGCCCTGTTTTGTTTCAGGCTTTCTTCCAGCTGGTAAAAAAATTGTTGCCACCTGGGTTTATAAAAGTCGTTAAGCAACCCACTCCATTGCCTGCAGGCATATTCGTTCAGGGGGCAATTCTTATCTCCCCACAAAGTGACCAGGTTTTTTGCATTCATCTCGTAGAGTGCTTTTTCTTTTGCTGTTTTACCCCAGCTTCTTGCTGCTGACACCCAGGGGCCCAATAAAAAATCTTTTCGTGTAGCCAACAAGGTATCCATGTCTTCAATGAGTTCAATAAATGCCTTGCTGTATTTTTCAAATGCAGCAATATCCTTGTTTTTATAGGCTGCTACCACTTTTTGTTGTAAGGGTAAAGCATAATCGGCGAGCACCTGCCTGCTAACATCAACCAGGTCAAATTGAAACCCATCGCTGTTATAACAGGCATTGGCTGCTTTTATCATGGCATCCCATGCAGGAAGCAGATCCTTTGCATTATAATTAAGTGCTGTGTTTGCCCAATTCGTTCTTAATTCAAGTGTTGGCCTTGCCTGGATAATTGACTCGGCCCCATCCCGTTTATATTTTTCTGGCTTTACCGTATACACAGTTTTACGAAGTATCATCCATGCATCCAGTGCATCTTTGTTTGTTACGCCATAGCGGTTGCGGATATAGCCAGGCAACCAGTCATCTATTGCTATAGCTGTTCTTCTCCAGGTATGAGCAGTCATCAATTCATACATCACGGGATTTTGTTCAATGCCTTCCATTGTTAAACCAATCCCCTTCATGTTCCCGCTTTTTTCATCCTGTAATGCAAGCGCGGGATCTTTTGCTACTTCCTCCATTCTTCCAAATAAATTCGTGTTGCCGCCAAAGTTATGCAGCATATTCCATATCCAGGCTTTACCATAAAATGCATCAGTTCTTTTCCATACCGGTTCTATTTCTGTTGCAAGATCAAGGATGATCATTTTATCATTTGGTACGGCTGATAATAATGCCCTGGTTTGTGGTTCGCCCCAGAATTTACGGTCGCTGTAAAACAACCAGCCCTGCATTACCCAAACGGCAGCGGTATCTGCCTGGTGCATTCCTCCATATACATTTGCAGCAAGCTTGCTTAAAAAAGCCGGTTCGCCAGATGGAGGTTCATTTTCATTAAATGTATCTGCGGAGTATAAGTGATCGGTTCCCAGTAATGCTGTTTGCTTGTCTAAAAAACGTTTGCCGATTTCTGCAAACAGCGGATCTTCCGCATCAAGAATATAAGTATCAGCAAATCCGTTGTTCCAATTGGTTGCTTTCAATTTTGCATTGGGAAATTTCTGTTTAAAAGATGCAGGTACATGGCCGGTAAAAGCCGGCAGCACCGGCTTCATCCCCAATGCCCGCTCACGCAACAGTATTTTTTTCTGTAGTTCAAAATGTGACTGCATCCAATGGAGAGACAGCGGGCCTCCCCACCCGTCGAGATTACCCATCCAGAGCCATGAAAAATAAGATGGCCCGCAAAAAAAAGATTTTAAGTCATCATCAGTAAAACCCATTTCCTTATAAACAAGATACCAGGTGTATTCTTCACCGGTAATTGCCAGGGGCATGTTGATGCCATGTAATGCCATCCAGTCAATTTCTTTTTCCCAACGCTGCCAGTCCCACCAACTCATACTGTAGTTAAACGTACAGTAATTTAAATAATACCGGTAGTCATAAGGAGAAGCCTTTTTTATTTTTTCTTTTAGTAATGGCAAAACAGCAGGCAACTTCAAATTAGTTCCATTCCAGGTTACCTGTGCATGGCAGTATTCATTAAGGTAATAATACAATGCTGATGCTACTGCCACTGCAGTATTACCACGCAGTACAATTTTTTGATTTTTCGTTTCCAGTTCAAAACTGTCTTTTCCATTTATTTCTTTTAAAGGCTCAATCAGAAACCGGGAAGCATGCGCAGGAATAACCCGCTTCAGAAGTTCTAGAGACTCCTCTTTATTTAACTGTGCTTCCAGGCCGTTAACCAAAACGAGTACACTAAAAACAGTGAAGAGCTTTTTCATAACATTTACTTTAATTGAATAACTAAGTTATTATAAATCCTGCAGGTGAAAGTTACTGCAGTGAAAAAGCACATTGGTTATTCACAATTTCTAAAACCGCTCATAACACTACCCATCGTGTTTTAGCAGGCAGCAGGCGGTGTCTACAACAAATAGATTACCTTATTCATCTTTTACTATTGATCGTATATTTCCCCACCTCTGTTCCATCATCTTTTAACATACTCAATTGCAAAACTTTTTTATCTGCCTTTACTTTGATAAGGGTACGGGTCCCATCCTGCGGACCGCCACCAATGATAATAGGATAACTGTGTTGTCCTGCTACCGGGTGAAACACTCCGTAGGTATGCGTATGGCCGGCCATAAAAAGATCAATTTTATATTTATCAAATAGCGGGGCGAATAATTCACGGCAATGTAAAGTGCCATGCCAATCCCCGGAATAATAATGCGGAATATGCATCATCACTACACGGAACTTTGCTTTTTTAAAAGCTGCCGATTGCATTTGTTTTTCCAGCCAGAGGGTTTGCTGCCGCCGGTAATTGTCAAAGTCTACAATACCTGCATACACGGGGTGAGTATCTGGTTTGTCTTCGCCGGTATCCAGCACAATATTAAAGACAGGGCCTGCCTGGAAAGTAAAATAGTTTTGTCCGTCAATATTGGTGAAATAAGATTGTAATTCCCTTGCAAACTTTCCTCTTGTTTCATGATTGCCACGTACAAATAAGAATGGCAGCTTGCTGGCAAAACTTTCTATACATGGTGTAAGCATATGGTCAATGATCTGTTGTTCGTCGTGTTGATCATCAAACATATCCCCATTGAAGAAAACATAATCAAAAGGATCAATGCCATTTAATTTCATCAGGTGCGTAAAAGATTTTGGCCGGTCATGAATGTCATTCATTACCAACCAGCTTACGGTATTTGCTTTAGGATCAGGTGTTGTAAAACTAAATACTTCACTACTGATGGTTTCGCCATAAGTAAGTTTATAGGGTTGAAAATCTTTTATCTCTCTAGACATTACCCTATAACTATATCGGGTAGCCGGTTTCAGTGCTTCAAGCTTTACACAGTTTACCCGGTTGTAGGCATTCACCAAACCATCTTTTGTTTCATGTGCTTTCTGATCCAGGTTATCTCCTGTTCCATACTCCACCCAGCTGTAACAGAGTTTGTTAGTGATCCACATGATACTCATGCTCTCCGGCGCCGGGTTTTGCAAATAAGGTTTTGCCAGGAAAACATGACCTTCTGAAAGGTTGGGCGCCAGTTGTTGTATCTGTTTGGCCATGGATGCTGCAGGCGTTGCAGCCAATGCACCCAGCAAGCCTGCTTTGGAAACATTTACAAGAAATTTCCGTCGTTCCATGTTTAATTCTTTTTCTGACATTTCATTTATATTGTAGTGAATTGTTTTAAAATCAGGGCAGGCACCAGGCATTTTTTCAGGCCCTGTACAAGATATTATAAGCAACCGGTCTTCGCTGTAATTTACCCATTAAACAACCAAATTTGCTAAGCAAACGATTGCGTATTTTTTATTGATCAATAGCAGCTATTTTTATAGGCACCAACTATCACCGGTAAATAAGAAAAAATGACCAATACCCGATACGCAGCAGCGCTGGGGCTCCTTTTTTTAACCTTAGCTGTAAATGCCCAATCTTCCCTGGGTAAAGCGGATTCAGTTGATATCCTGCAACAGCTTGTATTCACAACGTTCATTTCAACAGGTAGTACAAAATATAAGTTGCCGAAAAATCCTTCCGGGTATCATATTAAATTGGTCGGGTCAGACAATCTTTCTGTGATAACAAAATCAGGAAAGATATTCAAGCCATTAAATAATGTTACTGTTAATTTATTATTTAAAGTTACAAAAGACAGGGACAGTGCCGGTATGGAAATTCCATCTTTGGTAAAAGTGGAAGGCCAATATAGTAACATTGGTGTAAACAGCAAACCCTTTGTAATACCATCGTTAAGGGAATGGCATGGCGATAAAGGCAATATGTTGTTAACGAAGAAATCGAGAATTGTAATAGATAAAAAAAACTTCGTTACGTTAATGAAGGCTGCACAACTATTTCAAAACGAGATCAGCGATCTTTGTAAAATAAAGCCGGCTATTGTTACCGGCACGCCCCTGCCTGGTGATATTTTTATTGCTCTTACAGGAAACAAAGAAGAACTGGGTGAAGAAGGGTATTTACTTTCCATAAAAGATATCGTTACCGTTAAAGCGGCTGCGTACCGCGGTGCTTTTTGGGGAACAAGAACGATCCTGCAGTTATTGGAACAGTCTGCAGGTCACCTCAGTTTAGCAAAAGGTGTTTCAAGAGATTATCCAAAATATGAAGTGCGGGGCTTTATGCTGGATGTGGGCAGAAAATATTTTACAATAGAGGTACTGAGAGATTATGTAAAGATGATGGCTTATTATAAGATGTGCGACTTTCAATTGCATCTTAGCGACAATGCTTTTTCCCGGCATTATAATTTTAACTGGGATAGTACTTATTCAGGCTTCAGGTTACAGAACGGCAGGTATCCCCAACTGCCTACCAAAGGAGAATTTTATACAAAGAAAGAATTTATCGATTTACAAATACTTGCCGAAGAATATGGCATACGTATCATTCCTGAAATTGATGTACCTGCGCATTCATTAGCTATTTCAAAAGCCTTTCCGCAAATTGCCAGTAAGCAGTATGGCAGTGATCACCTGGATTTAAATAATCCTGAAACATACAGCATTGTTGAAAATATATTTAAAGAATACCTGCAAGGCAAATCACCTGTTTTCCGGGGTAAAGAAGTACATATAGGCACGGATGAATACAATAAGAAAGAATCAGAGTCTTTTAGAAAATTTACTAACCATTTTATAAAATATGTGCAGGGTTTTGGTAAAGAAGTAAGGGTATGGGGCGCATTAACCCATGCAAAAGGCAATACACCTGTTACTGCAAAAGGTGTAACCATGAATGCCTGGTATAACGGTTATGCAGAACCTGTAGAGATGAAAAGATTAGGTTACCCGCTGATCAGTACCCCCGATGGATTATTGTACATTGTACCGGCTGCGGGTTATTACTATGACTATTTAAACCTGGAATATTTATACAACAACTGGGAACCGGTAACCATTGGCAATATTACTTTCAAAATGGGAGATCCATTCATAAGGGGTGGTATGTTTGCTGTTTGGAATGATGTTGCCAAAAATGGCATTACTGCCCAGGATGTTACAGACCGGGTATTCCCAGCTATCCAGGTGCTCGGTCAAAAAATGTGGACTGGAACCAATACAATACTGTCATACGCTGAATTTGCATTGAAGGCAGCTTTCCTTAATGAAGCACCGGGATTGAATTTAAGAGGGAAGATCGCTGGTAAAGATTCTTTAGTTATTAATTATGCAATGAACGGGGCGGATACCATGATCAGCCTTCATAATGCATCCTACATAACAGAAGGCAACAGCAGTTCATTATATTTTAAAAACAGGAATAGTTATGCAGAACTGCCGGTAAACGAAATTGGTTATAATTATACTGTAAGCTTCTCTTTGTTTCCTGCTGCAAACAATACTGCGGATGCGATACTTTTTCAATCCAACCATGCCGTGGTTAAACTGCAACAAGGCAATACTTCATACATTGGGTTTTCGAGAGAAGGAAAGCATTACGACTTTGGCATTGAAATACCAAAGAACGAATGGAGTAGTGTTGCCATTACAGGCGACAACAATTCAACCAGCCTTTACCTCAATGGGAAACTTGTAAAAAAACTCAGCCGGGAAAAGATACGAATTAATGACAAAAACGATTCCATCTGGATAATGAAAACATTGTTCTTCCCTTTAAAAATTATCGGAGACAAGAACAATTCCTTTACAGGTAAAATCAAAAATTTAAAAGTATTCAACCAAATGCTTACACCGGCACAGATTGAAGCTATAAAGAAGGAATTGTAGATACTACGGATGATGGATAACAAACGTAACGTGCTTTCATAAAAGTAATTTCCCACTCAGATGGAAATTTCCATCAGCAGACTCCGATCTTTTTATTGTCCGGTTTTTATTTAATAAAAAAAAGCTGGCGGTATTGCTACCACCAACTTAAACCATACTTGCTCTATGAGAATCTTTATTATAACAATAATGAACAGGCAGAATTATTACCTGTGTGTAACACCTAATATTTTCACCTGCAAATAATACGCCCCGGGCACCTGTATGCGCATGGGAGTTCTGAATGCAAAATCAAACTTACCTAGCTCATACACACCCCTGTAATGCGAATCTGCAGTACCCTGGTAAAAATTACCAGCTGTATTTGTCGACCATAAAGTGGTACTGTCAATTGCAACAAATTGCGTAGGAATACGGTAGTACATGTTGAAGCCATTACCTAATGTAACAATGGGGAATGGCACTAATGGATACTTTAATGTCATCGCTGTATCAGTAGCTGTATATGTATCAGGTGCATAATCCTGTAAATTTTGAAGAAATGGAGGATTTGGATTTAAACCGGTATTGGGCCTTTTGGCAATTTCTCCGGCCTTAGGATTAAAGACTACGCCATTCCTGTCCATCACTTTATATATAAAAATATTCGGCGTGTCGGCAAACCTGGTAAGCGTATACTGAACAAAAGGATTATTAGCACCGTTAAACATCACGCCAGCATTATTACCACCCAGGGCCCCTGCGCCGTTAGCAGTGTTGGCAATTAAAAACGACAAGCTGAATGCGCCTTGTTCAGGATCTATTTCAACTGTTTTACCATCCACTAATTTAATCTGGATAATATTCTTTAGAATCTGGCTACCCGCACCATTACTTACTTCAAGATCCATACTATAAGTACCGGTGGGTAAATAGATGGTACCGCTGTTCGCTTCAATAGTACCATTGCTTTCATTCACCACTAATGGCGGCATTTGTGCAGTGCTGCGTTTAGCAATGATCTTTGCATAATTGGTATCTGTTAAGGGGTTATAGGCTGCAGTCCATACCGGCACCGTGTATTTTTTTGAAAACATACTATCTACGATTTTTCCGGTAGCATCATAAACATGCACCCACCTAACGTGCATGGGCACACTGGAGCCATCTGTTGTTAGTGAATAAGAAGTGGCCACCCTCCCTTTTGTGATGGTAAACTGATTTACTGCATATACTACGTTGGGGCTTAAAAAACCATCCCCATATTTTGTACAGGATACAAAAATTCCTGAACATGTGCTTAAGAGCAAAAACGAGGCTATTATTATTTTTCTACTTTTTTTCATGCTTAATATTTTTATTTTTTTGTACCGTAAAAGAATAACATATGAGAATTTTCCAACGCATTCATTACGCCATTTTGTGTGGTAATACAGGAAGTTTTAACCATCGTATGTACCCCAACCGTGTTGGGAACAAGCCCGGCCGGAGTAGCTGTACTTAAAGTATAGGAGCGCCATAGATGGGTATAATAAACTACACGCGGAATGTTAGAAACAATCGTATTGTACCCCAATGTATTATCCCTGACATATTCGTAAGAAACAATAGCAGTATCACCCGCAAGCTGGGTAGGATATTTGGCGCCCATATCCGTTAAATCGCCATATTGCAGTGGCTTATTAATTAAGTACATCAAAAGCGAATCTTTTGTGCCTTTGATATTGTTCCTTAAATAATAACACAAAGAATCCAGCCCGAATTTGGCATTGGCGTTTATGGTTGCCTGTACAACTAATGTTCTGGCATTTAAATAACTAAAAATTGAATAGTCGGAAGGAGCAAAAAAAGTATTGCCCTTTGCATTTATGATATCCTTTAAACCTGCAGTATCTATCAATTTTACCAATGTATCGTACAAGGAGCTGCTTTTTAATACATCATAAGTACTGGTATTACTATACTGGTTAGTATCTTCCGGCACACCTCCTGTTATATAATCTTTTTTACAGGCTATAAAGACTATTGCTAACGAAGCAACAGCTAAAAACCTGTTCAATATGTTTTTTTTCATACAATTACTTATTTAAATATTACTATTCAATTACTGTTTTTCGGTATTGTTATCTATGGTTAACCCAATATGGATTTTGGGTTAACAAATTATCATACGGGAATAATTTACCCATATCCAAAGGCCAATAATACCCCTTCATTGCTTCCGTCAGCCTTCCGTCGGTAGTTAGATAGCCTGCAGTTTCCAAACCTTTTTGTGTTTGCTCTGTTCTTATAAGGTCATAGTACCATGAACCTTCACCAAAAAATTCTCGCCCTCTTTCCCTCAACACTTCTTTTACCATGTCGAAGGAAGTGTTTGGTGCCGTGTAGGTTGTTATCCCTGCCCTGTCTTCTGTTTTAGCAAGAGCAGCCCTCGCATTGGCAAGGTCACCAGTAGATGCCAATGCTTCTGCATCTAGTAAAACAATATCGCTCAGGCGAAATAATACAAGGTTATTATTAAAATATGGAGATGACTTGGTATCTGGTTTTTGGTAGAGAAAATTGGTATACTTCAGCAGCATGTAGCCGGCTATGTCACCACCTGAAGCCGGAAGCTTTGTCCATACCCTTTTGAAACGGGTATCTACAGAAGTATCGTAATAGGAAGTAACGGATCCTGTCCCTGTCAAAGGTGAAAGCCAGCATTGGCTACGTAAATTGTTCACCGGGACACCTTTTAAGAAGGTAGCGAAAAACCCAAACTGTGCCTCTGCCCAACTACCCTGGTTTGAAAAATTTGGATCGCTGGCGTTATATTGCATCGGCAATTCAAAAATGTTTTCGTTAGATTGCTGCCCTTTCCAGATATTGGTATAGGTAGCCATCGGTTCCATCGTGTACCCGCCATTGTTAATTACGTCCTGGCAGGCAATATGAGCATTGGCATAATCGTGTTTCCAGGCATAGATATGTGCCATTAAAGCAGATACAGTACCCTTATTTGCCCTGATGCTACCCGCCGTGTTACCTCCTGCATAGGAAAGGCTTGCAGCGGCAATCTTCAGGTCACTGATACAACTGTCTAAAACTTTACCTTCTTCAGTACGTGGAATAGGTGGAATATTACCATAATCCACATCATCATAAGTTTTGTTTACATAAACAGGATCGCCCCATATACGGATCATATAAAAATAAGTGTAAGCCCTCATGAACAATGCCTCCGCTATATACTTATTACGATCAGCCTCAGTTTTAAAAAGTGAAGCAGGCATTTCGGGTACATTCTTCAGGATAAGATTGGCCTGGGCAATAATCCTGTAAAATCGTGACCAGTTTTGGAGATCATCTGCAAGGTAGGGTACGTAACTAAAGAAAAACGGGCCCTTATCTGCCGGAGAGTACCCTGATGCTTTAATGGCTTGATAATTCCATTGGCCTTGCATGGGTACAAATATTCCTGAACAAAGGTCGCCGTTGATAAAATGTGAACTGTTACTTCTTACAGAGGCCCTTAATTGGCCATACATAGCCAGTGAAGCCTGCTCTACTCCTGTTTGCGATGTCCAGAACGCAGTACTATAAGTTGAAGTGATAGGCGCTTCGTACAAATACTTTTTGCACGACGTTCCTGCCAGGATCAAGGCGGTTAAAGACAAGGCACCTATTTTAAAGAAAGAAAATTGCTTTTTCATTTTACTGTTTTTAATGAATTAAAATGTTAGATCAATACCGAATGTGTACCTGGTTGGAGTGGCATACAGACCGCCTGTATACTGACCCAACTGATCTACCAGTTCCGGGTTAGGCATGGTAGAGTTTTTTATAGTAGCTACATTATCCATTATACAATACAGTTTTGCCCTTCCTATTCTTGCCTTTTTAAGCAATGTACCTGGTACCTGGTAGCTCAATACTATATTCTTGATCTTGAAATAACTTCCATCTTCATTGAACATGTCTGAGATAGGAATAAACTGGTAATAGCTTGGCCCGAAAGGATTGATGGAGGGAAAATCCGCTTTATAATTCGGATCCTTTGCCTTTTCAGGTGTCCAGTAATTAACCCCGCTCAAATCAGGCAGCCTGTTGTTGGCAAAAGCATAAATACTGCTGGAATACCCGCCAACGATATTGCTGATCTGGGTCTGGTAGGAAGTATTGATCACATCCCTTTTCCATGTAAATACACTCAACACACTCAGGGAAAAATTCTTGTAGCTAAAATCATTTACCCATCCGCCGGTAAATTTAGGGTTGGGGTCGCCGGTAGTAGTACGGTCGCCATACTGGTTACCATTATCCTGGTCCGTCCATACATCTCCGATATTATTCACATCTGCCCAGATAGGGTCGCCGGGTACCACTTTATGGTTGCCTTTAAAATAAGTGATCACATTCCCTGTTAAAGGATTAAATGGAATTTCACTTTGGCGATTATACACCCCCATATATTTCATCTGGAACATTTGATAAATAGGCTGACCCACTGCATATATCCTGCTGGTACCATAATAATCACCCACTACAAATGTGCGGTTGTTATTGGGTAATTTGGCAATCGCATTTTTATTATGCGAGAGCGTTATCTGCATATTCCACTGGAATTTACTTTGTCTTGAAAGATTTTTAGTTGTAAATGTAACGTCCACACCACGGTTACTTACCCACAGGTCATGTGCATTAAACTCGATATTCTGGTAACCTGTATAAAAAGGAAGATTAAAATTATAGTAATCATCTTTTGATACCTTATCATACACATCTACTGATAACCCGATCCTGTTATTAAAGAATTGTCCGTCTATCCCGATATTCTTTTGTTCAGTCTTTGTCCAGGTGAGGTTATTTTTTGTTAAGCCGTTGGTGTAACTGGGTTGAATAGCCGTAGCTCCATTGTAAGTACCCGAGATAACATAGGAATTATAAGGTGCGTAAAGATCACCCGACTGCGTACCGGAAATACCATAGCTGGCCCTTATCTTTAAAAAGTTTACAACACGTTTTGCTCCGGTGCTACTCATAAACTTTTCATCCGATACTATCCAGCCGGCGCCAACTGATGGAAAATATCCCCACTTGGTGTTATCACCGAATCGTGATGAAGCATCGCCCCTATATGATCCGTACAACAGGTATTTACTATCATAGTCATATTGTACCTGGCCCAATAAAGAAAACATCGCATCGGCTCCATAACTTGAACGGGCACCCAGGTCTGCCTGCGGTACACCACTAACTACCTGTATATTATTACTGGGCACATTGTAACCGGAAGCAGCGCTGCTGTTGGATACATCCCTGTTAAATTGTTGAGAACCTGTGAGCGCAACGTTATGCGCATGGCCGTTATTTGCAGCTATCTTTTTAGCATAGCTTAAAGTGTTAGACAAAAAATAAGTAGTATAAGTTCCTTTGTTGGATTCTGCGTAAGAAGACTGACCAGATCCAAAAGATGCAGCTACCTGGTCCAAATCAGAAGGTAAAAAATAATCCCTGTTTGAACTGGATACGTTTGCAGAACCCTGGAATGTATACCGTAGATTACGCAGCACATTATAATTTAAAGTTAATGATGCGGTATAATAATCATTGATGTTCTTATTCCTGAGCCTGCCTGATTGTCCGCTATAATTTGCAGAATCAAAGGCTGTCACCCGGTACAACGAGGAAGGTTGGCCTGCGCCACTTACAGGGGTATTATCCTCACCATTGCTATATTTTTTTCCACGCTGCCTGTCAGCTTTTGAAAGTGCTACAAGGAACTGCGCACTTAATTTTGGACTAATTTTAAAATCAAAATTTCCTCTTGCGCTATACCTTTTTAATCCAAAGTTTTTTATGATTCCTTTTTCATCATAATAGTTCATGCTGATACGATAGCTTACCGCTTCTGTTCCTGATGATATAGTAGCATCAACATTTTTAACGGATCCGTTATTGTAAAACAGGCCCTGCCAGTCTTCGGCGTTATTAAAATAAGGATTGTTATAATCAGTTAGTATTTGCGGCAGGTTAGCCAGCTGAGCTGGTGTTGCATACTGTTTAATAATATCCATTTTCAGTTTTCTTTCCGCAGCACCGGTTACCGTATTTAATAACTGCGGCTGTACGGTAACACCACCGTAAGTGTTTACCCGAAATTCAGGTTTGTTGGCACGGCCTTTTTTTGTTCTGATATATATTACCCCGTTAGCACCTCTTGATCCCCAGGCTGCAGTAGCCGCAGCATCTTTTTGTACATCCACACTTTCGATATCATTAATATTGATACCCGCCAGGTAGTTGGTACCGGTAGCATCAATACTGCTGGCAATATCTTCGGGATTGGTAGGTATACCATCAATAACATATAACGGCCCGCTTAAAGCTTGTGCCTGTCCAACTTCGGGATTATCGCCGATATTTGTATTAACCCTGCTGTTACCCCTAACAACAACTGTAGGTGCAACACCAGGTTCACCAGAACCTACCTGCACATTCAATCCTGCAACTCTTCCCTGTAACAAATTATCGACACTGGGAGAAGGTAAATTTTCAATGTCTTTACTTAATACAGAAGAGATGGCCATGGTGGCAGTTCTTTTCGTCTGTCGCTGCACACCCACCACTACCACTTCATCCATACTTTTTTTGGCTGCAGCCTCCGCCATTTTTACTGAAACAGTGGTTTGGTTTTCGCCAATAGTAGCCGTAAACCTGTCGTAACCCACAAAGGAAATAACAAGCGTTACTTTTCCGGCAGGTAATTTGATTTGGAATTTACCGTCCGCCTTAGTGACAGTATTGGTAGTGCCGTTTTTAACGGACACTGTAGCGCCCTCAAGCGGCAAGTTTTTTTCATCCGTTACAGTACCTGTCACCTGGCGCTCCTGTGCAAAACAGGCAACCGAGAAGATGAGGAAGGCTATTGTTCCGAAGATTTTTTTTAGCAGAAGATCTTTTTTCATTCGGCAGTTTTTGGTTTGTGATGTTTATTAATGCCGTACTAAGATGCTACTAATTTTTAACAAAAAATTCTCTCCTAAAGTGCGGTATTGTCCTATTCGTCTACGCAAACGTTTGACTTGGAGTAGACAAACGTTTGCGTAATTTTTCAACAAGGGACTGTTATTCCTTCCTTTTTAGTAAAAAAGCAGACGGGCAGGCACTTTTAATAAAAAAAACAGGCGCCCATACAAACCAATTCGTGTACACGGTTAAAACTTACGCAAACGTTTCCGCAGTTTTATTTCGTTGGTCCGCTGTAGTTTTATCACAGATAGAAACCAGGCATTAGCGTAGCAATGCTATAAATGAAGAAAGGCTGAACTGATTAAAATAGCAGGAAGCAGAACAGAAAGGAGTACAATAACCAGGCATATTCAATCTTTTTTTTTATAAAAGCAGGCAGTTTTGGGATGATAAAGAACCATCAGTTTAAAAACTGGTGGTTTCTTTTTTTGTATACTAACAACGACTTGTATACGACAAATAAGTTATTTCAAAAAAATGGTTACTTCCTATAAGAAGAAGTAACCATTTTAAATTTATATCACCGGGTTGAATACTGTTTTTACAGATCGTTAGTTTACTTTCATTTGCTTCTCTCCTGCAACTGCAGCTCTTACTTCGGTATTTCCACCGCCATCCAGCGTAAGATTTACAGGTTGGTTAGTTTTCCATGCACCCCTGGTAAAATCGGGGATGTTCATACTGCGTGAGCGGTTGGCAACAGATTTTTCACTTAAAGGCGCAATAGCACTCCACAATGCAGCATCGTAAACATCCTGGTCAATGGGCAACCCATTACGAAGATTATCGATCAGGCGCCAATCCATAATAAAATCCATGCCTCCATGCCCGCCAACTTTTTTTGCCATTGCACCAATATGTTTTACAATTGGCAATGTATATTTTTCTTCCAATACTTTATACTCTTCTTCTTTAATCCAATCTTCGCCAAATGCCATTCGCTGGGGAGCGGGCCATTTACTGGCCATTCCTTTGGTACCACTGATCAAATGAATTCTGGAATAAGGCCTTGGGGAAGTAACATCATGCTGCAGCATGATTGTTTTTCCTTTTATCGTTTTTATCACGGTGCTGTTCATATTACCACGAAATTGTTTATCCCTGAACTCAGTGTAAAAACTATCGGTAGCAGCCTTTTCTTTAGCAGTAACTCCCATCATAAAATCGCTGGAAGAGGTAGATACAAGATAATCCATCTGGTCTCCCCTGTTAATGTTGAGGCATTGCGCCACCGGTCCTAAACCATGGGTTGGATACAAATTTCCATTACGGTTGGCATTTTCCTTTAACCGCCACATTTCTGCATATCCTTTTTTATCGAAATTTAATCCCAGTAAATTGTGCAGGTAGGCTCCCTCGGCATGAATCAATTCTCCAAACATTCCATTGCGTGTCATGTTCAACGTGAGTAGTTCAAAAAAATCATAGCAACAGTTTTCAAGCATCATGCAATGTTTCTTTGTCTTTTCAGAAGTTTCCACCAGTTGCCAGCATTCGTCAATAGTTACTGCAGCAGGAACTTCAGTTGCTGCATGTTTACCATGGTTCATCGCATACACAGCCATGGGTGTATGCCAGCTCCAGGGCGTTGTAATGTACACAAGATCGATATCAGGGCGGTTACACAATTCTTTCCAGGCATCCTTGTTACCGCTGTATTCTGTTGCCTTTGGCAAACCTTTACGTTCTAATATTTTTTGTGCCCTCGCTACCCTGTCCGGGTACTGATCACATAAGGCAATAATTTCCACTCCTTCTATAAACGACATTCTATCCACAGCACCGGGACCACGCATCCCCAATCCGATAATTCCAATACGAACTTTATCCATTTTAGGAGCCGCATAACCACACATGTTAAATGATCCGTTCTTGCTTTGTCGGAATTCAGCATGATCTGCTTCGTCAGTAACTACTTTGGCAAATACCGGGGTACCGGCAACCAGTGCACCGGTTCCCAATGTAATATTCTTTAAAAAATTTCTGCGATTTGATGACATGGATGAAAATATTTTAAGTTAGTGAAGTTGTATTTCCAGGAGGAAATTATCGCATTTAGCAATTGAAATCTTAAGCAAACGATTGCGTGAATTTGAATTGCAACAAAAAGTTTTTTAGGTTAAGTCAGCCTAAATATAATTCAAGGCGCCAAAAAAATCCGGCAAATGAAAGTTAGGCACTTCCGATTTAATATTTGCCCATGCAATAAAATGTGGTGTAGGCAAATTATCCCCACACTTATAAAAATTTGCCTTGCAATTAAGCCCTTTAAAATTGTTTATCTCATTAAAACAAAATAAGTTTTTCGGAATACTCACAGTTATTTCCCAATTAATACCGTTTTCAGCATGATTATCAATCATACTTTGATATTTGACCTTGCTGATCAAAGTTGCAGGTAATAATTTTCGGTTTTGCTTCCCTGTTCCGTATCCCACAAGTATAGCCCCTATACAATTGAATTCAAAATTGTAATAAGAGGCACCTTCATCAAAGCTTATAAAAAACTCTACGCAACTATCTTCCCACACAGCACTGTTAATTTCATTGTTTATTGCCCTGATTGATTTTTCATTCACATAATACTTTAAAAAAACAGCATCATCAGCATAAGCTATCGCAAATTCCACTATTGGAACATATGCATATTCTTTCCACGGTGCATGGGCCAGTTCATTTCTTTTAATCTTGTCCATCAAAAAAGACAGCAGTTTTATTTCGGTTCCGGAATTGGTATTTTCCAGTTGTTCAACATTTAATTGTTTCATTGTTATTCAAACCCATTTTTTATAATTATTGATTCGCCTTTTTTCATCATCAGCTTAAGTATCTCCCCATCTACTTTGTACAACTTTTTACTGCCGGCAATAAAAAAGGTTTTAAAAGGCAATTTCAATTTCATCTCGCCGGCTACTGTCGCCCTCACCATCACTTCTTCGATAATACCATTTTCTTTTTTTGCAGAAACTAAAAATGCCCCCTCTGTTCTTAATGTGTTGAATGCAATATTTTGCCAGCTTGCCGGAACGGCAGGAAATATTTCTATGTAACCATTATTACTTTGCAGGAGCATTTCATGTATACCTTGTGCAAATGCAAAATTTCCTTCCAATGTAAATGGACGGTAAGTAAAGTTGGAGTATTGCCCGCCACGTTGATCGCCATTTAAATGAAAACTATTTACGGCAACAAAATTTGTTGCGAATTTGATGAGCATATTTGCCGCATTATCGCCTTCCTTCGCCCTTGCATATAAGCAGGCCGCCCAGCTAAAAGAATACCCACACCAGCCCTTTGTTCCTTTTTTTTCTAACCAGCGCAAACTTTTGTCGATGATCTTTTTATCCCCTTCATCAGCAGCATTTAATATGTTCAGCGGATAGATAGCCATCAGGTGTGCGTGGTGGCGGTGAGACGCATCCAGGTTTTGTCCGTGGGCGATCGTAAGGCCTGTTTGATTGGTATCCAAAGCTGGATATGATTTGCCGGCGGCAATTATTGCAGCCGATTTTTTTCCCGTTGCCTTTTCCCATACTTCGGCCTGATCTTTATTCAAATTTTTTACCAAAGCAAGATCGTAGTTAGTAAAGCCAGGGAACCATGCTTTAATATCATTGTCGTTATACTCTGGTGTGGAACTCAACGGCAAGCGGAATTTATTTGTACCGGTATCCCGTACACGTATTTTAGAAATGTAATTTTCAACGTCAGTCAGATAAGGCTGGCATCTTTCTTTTAAGAACTTTTCATCCATACTGTATTTCCATTGCCAGTAAAAATGTTGTGCCATCCATGCAGCTGTTGTTGGACTCATGGAATATTGTATCCAGCCTCCCATTGGTTTACCGCTGATCGTTGTAACACCAGGCACATTCAATCCATCCACAGCAAAATATTCTTTGGTCCATCTTTTATTTTCAGGTCTTACTTTCCATAACCAATTGGTAAAAGATGCGGTAAGATCGAGGTGGTTACCGGTGTAACCCGGCCAATAACTTAATTCTGTATTCAGGTCGTGGTGAAAATCTCCTTTCCATGGCGGCAGGTTTCCATTATCGGCTGTCCAGATGGCCTGCAATGAAATGGGTGGCGTATTTGCCCTTGCCACACAACCGAACTTATACATTTCGAGGTAATATTGTTTTTCAAGAACGGTATCAGGAATTGAAACAGAAGACCGGCTCCAGTAATCTTTCCACCATGCCGTATGTGTATCCCATCCTGTTGGTTCTTTCAATGCAAAATTGATCGTTGGAAGTTGCGCTTTTTTATTTTGAGTGATCGTCCATTGGCCAATAATTTTATTGGAGCTCTTTGTCCATTCCACCAGCACTTCATAATAATTGCTGTTCCAGGTGGGTTGATGATAACGAATAAAATTCTCTCCTTCTTCAACGGTACCCTCTGCATAGCCAAGCCTTGCAAGCCCCTGCCCTTCCACACTATTACCGGTAGTTTTTTTAGCAGCATGATAAGCCGGTATTTTTATACCCGGTACAATGTCTTCGGTACAATTTTCAATACTAAAGTAACCGACCTGTTCAGTAGCGTGAATATAATTGTGAACTATCACGCCGTTTTCAAATTGTATTGTGTTCAACGCTGTTGTAATATCCAGCGTATTGCTCACTACTTTTCCTAATTTACCAAGATCAAATTCTAATGCAGCACCGGGGATCTTTGTTGGTGCAGGATAAGTTTCATACGGCTCATCTCCTATTTTTTGCACCGTATCATATTGTCCTTTCTTTACCTGTTCAACCACCCATTTAAAACGTAGCTTATCTATTCCGGGCATTGGCCGGTCATCCCACAGGTCTACCCTGTCTAATGATAACCTCAGCTTATTTTCTTTTTTCCATACCAAAGCACCTAGCCATCCATTCCCCAATGGAATGCCATCATCCCAACGTTTAGCCAACGAATCAAAATGAAGATCATAATGCGCTATTGATTGCGCAAATGCAGGAACAGCAAAAAAAATAACAATGATATAGTACAGGCAATACTTCATCCATTAGTTGATTGTATAAATAGAAATGAAATTCAGTTATCTTTTTTTGAAAGGCACTTTCACAATTACCGTTTCTCCCCTCCCTTTTGTATTAGCCCGGCTTTGTATGGTCCACAGGTCAAGCAGGTTATCGCCATCAATAATGCTTCCGCTATAATCCCCCCACGAAACACCATCTGTTGCGCCTTCTCCTTCGCCTGCACTAACTATTTCCCTTATTGTTCCTGGTTTATCTTTCGCTTTTCTGTAAGCAAATCTTGGACTGATAAAAGAATTGCCATTTACTTCCTGGAATCCTACCAGCACATCATTTTTTTTATTTACAGCAATGGTGGTTTGAATATAATTGGAGGTGTCACTTTTGATAAGGCCGGTTTGAATAATTTTTCCATCAGCTGCATTTATTTGATGCCATTGTACGGCTGCATGCCCTTCGCAATTTATTGCCTGGGAAAACCAGATACTTCCGCTTTGATACACCAGGTTCTTAGGGTTACGATCACCGCTTGAAACTTTTTGTGCTGTTCCTTTTTGTGGTGACTGTGGCGGATAGTCGATATACTTTAAATTATGGGGCTGCCTTGAAACCACTTCGCAATAAGGTTTTCCATCTGCGTCTTCTGAAACTTTACGAATCACAAACTCTCCCCTTTTAATTTCAAAAAAATAAAGGTCATCAATTGCATCCTGCATAAATACGGGATGCCCAAGGCTTCCTTTAAAATGATAGATGGTAGCGGGTTTACCGGCTTTTGCATCAGCCACGCGCATGATAAAAGTATTCTCTTCTCCGCCAGGATAAGAATAGCCGATCCATTTTTTACTGTATCCAATTCCTCCTCCATCTACTTCTGCAGTTCTCGACACAGGATAAATATTCCATGCGCCTGTAGGATCGCTGGTTTCAGATACACTGACATTTACCGGCTTTGTTTTTTCTTTATCATAATACCACCACAGATCAAATACAAATACTTTATTATGAATATCGAAAAAGAATTTGGGATCTATCCCGTTATTAAAACATTTCTGGGAAACCCCCTGTACAAATTCACCTTTCTTATTGTAGATGAGTATGCCGCTGTTAGTTCCTTCCATTACAAAACCACCACCTACCGCAATCTGCGGATCTACCTGTCGGTTGCCATCCATGGAACCATTAAACACCTGGTAGCCGTTTATTTTTTGCGGGTTACCGTCCTGCTTTCTTTCCGGGCATTCGTTACCGTTATTAAAACTGCTTTTGTGGATAGGCGTAACGATTTCGGTGTTGGAAGGATACATCTTTTCATTGGCAGGTTGCGCATAAAGCTGTGCCGTTAAAGTAATTGATAGCAATGTTACAAGTAGATTTTTCATTATTCCTTTTTAATTATTAAGTTGTTCAATTATTCTCACTTCTGTGACTTCCCGTCACCAGTTAAACGGCATTATTTATTGATTGTTGATGTAGCAATCAGTCATTGTTTTCGTCCTCATCTTCCTGATCTTCCGTTTCCAGTTTTTTCTCCCTTAAATTCCAGGGGTAATTATTTTTTACCTCGATATAATCCTTCAAACTATACTCGCTGCTTCTTCCTTTGGCATCAGTCACTTTTAAAGTCACCGTATAACGTCCCGGTTTACATGCAGAATAATTTACAATAGGATTTTCTTCTTCGGATGTTGCAGGAATAGCGCCAGTGAATTGCCAACTGAATGTTGCGCCTTTCCCTTTTACAACAGAATTGTCATAAAAATATATTTTCATCTGGTTCGCATCTTCTTCATCCGCATCCGAACCGTCCACACTCAGTATATTTTTCGAAAGCGCAATATTGGCTTTGGGTGCAGTTGTTTCATACAGCTCATTTTCCCAAACACCACGGTATGTACCCAGCCGTATTTTTTCTTTGTCATAATTCAAATAAATAAAATTGATAGGTGTATGTGGTAAATGAGTGCCTACTGTTTTCCAGGTTCCTGTTGTATTGCTTTTATAAAACAACCCCGGATAGCAACCAAGGTAAACACCTTCGTTTGTTCCCCGCTGAAAGGCCATGGTTTGAATTTCATTTTTAGGCAGGTCTGCAGAATGATCATCTGTCCAGCTTTTACCTGCATCATGTGATACCAATACTTTTACTTCATTTTGAAAACCGCCCACACCTAAATATATTTTTGTTGGGTCTTCGTCATTTATAGCAATATCAGGAAAGCCGTATTTTTTTGCACTGGTATTGGCCGGCGTAATATTACTCCAGTGCTGCCCACCATCTGCTGTCATCCACACTTCCTTAGGATTCATGTTTCTTCCTTTGCTGGTTAATACATACATATAATCAGGATTGGAAAAACTTACCCTCAAGCGCCTGATATAAAATGTATCAGGAAAAGTTTTCAGCGTATCTATCATTCTAAAATTATTGCTGGTCTTTATCACTGCGCAATTCATAATGCGCCAGTGATTACTATTTTCATCAATAGAATAACTTGTATAAATAAGATGGGGATGAAATTCAATATTCCTGTTGGGGATATAACCAAAGCTTACGGGTGATTTTTTAGAAATGGGTTCATCCCTTAAAGTGGCAGGCAACTTAATGATAAAATGCGAATAAGGTGTGGCATACAGATAACGATCGTCAAAAGGATTCATCGTTGCACTCATGGCATCACCACCGCCATAGTGAAACCAATCTTTCCCATATAGTTTTTCGTTATAAACCATCGTGCCGCTATGATCAACACCTACGGCCATTACATCAGATTTAAAAGAAGTGCTAAAACCCCAAAGGTCCTGCCCGCTAAAGCCTTCTATACGGTGATGCAATCTTGTTTTCATATTTACATATTGCAGTCCGCCATCATTAGCCAGCCAAATATCATCTCCAATTATCTTTGCACATTGTATATCACCATGAATACCATAAGTACCCTGTTTACGCAAGATATTCCATGAACGTCCTGTATTGGTACTGATGATATTACTTGAAGCAGCCATTACCATTACATTGGCATTGGTAGGCGAGATAGCGAATGATGTAGCCCAGCCCACCTGCTGAAATGATGCCGACCAGAATGAACTATCCTTCATATCAAAAGCATAGTTATTTTTATCTTCGTCTGCACTATAAGGATGAAACAGGGAGTAGTAATCATCTATATAGCGATAGTTATTGGCCTGCGGCACCAGGTGAAAATTTTTACCTTCATCCGTACTTTCGATAAAGGTACCTACCATTTGGTTTTTCAATTCCTGTTTAACAGTAGTTTTAACTGATGCCTCGCCAAAAATGGTAATATATAATTTATCCGGGGCTGCAGGTGAAACCGCTGCTGTAATATCGTGCAGGCGTACCAGTTTATTCTTGTCTGGCATGCCGGTGGTAATTTCTTCAAAGTTAACCCCTGCATCGGTGGAGCGATAAATAAAAAAAAGGTTTCGCTTTTTCTTATAGGCTCCGCCAATATATATGATGTTTTCTTTTGCAGGATGAAATTCTATGAACTGCGTGCTGAAGCCTGCCAGTATAGGTTTCCAGCTGGTACCGGCATCGGTCGTTTTATACAACGTATCATTAGCTGATGCGATCACTACATTAGGATTTGTAGGTGATACCGAAAGCAACGTATTATCATCACTCCAGCGCGGGCCTCCTTTCTCAGCCAATTGTGCCAGCATACTTAAATTGGTAAATTTCCATGACACGCCATTATCGGTGGATTTTAAAATTCCTACTGTAGTAGCTGCGTACACCAGTTTATTACTGGAAGGCGCAATTTGAATTTTCTTTACATTTTCTACCGGCAGATCCAGTGTTACATTTTTCCAGGTCTTCCCTTTATCTGTAGAACGCCAGATACCACTACTCATGCCGCCCATTAAAATCATGTTGGGATCTTTTACTGATACATCAAGGCTACGCATCACGCCCAGTCCCGGAGCTTCCACTGATCCAACTGTTTTATGTACACTAAATGGGCCAAGCGCTTTCCACGCTATTCCCTTGTTTTGTGCATTTGCAAAAAAAGCAAAAAAAACAAACCCAGCTAATAAATATAGTTTCATCTTATTGGTAACAATTATCATTATTTCTTCAATATGTATACACGGCAGTCGTGCTTATCCAGCGTGGCAGTTATTTTTTTAAAATTATTTTCTGTTCTCAAATCAAAAACATTTCGCACAGTGCTAAAAGGCGCCCAGATATTGAGGTCCTTTTTCAGGTCAAGTGAAACAACCGTAGCAGTATCCGAACGGTTAAATATGCATATTGCAATATTGCCGCCTGACAATTCTTTTTTTAGCACCTGGATATTTCCACGTTTTAAAATAGTAGCTGCCTGCCTGCCCAATTTATCCTGGTTAATTTGCAGCAGTTCACTATTGGTAACAAGGGTTAAAGTATTTTTATCAATGGTACGCAGGTCTGAATTTAAAATAAGTGGCGCGGCTATCATACACCATAATGCAAAATGTGTACGGTACTCAGTAAAGCTGCAACCCTTAAAGCGCCCATTAACGCTGGATGATTTCCCTTTGCCATTCAGGCCCACCATCAGCAGATCGGGATCGTTCCAACCACCCGGGCCTGCATACTGTTCAAGACCTTCCTGCTGATCAAAAATCTCCATGATTCCTGTCAGGTTATTATCAGCAGATTGCCAGACATCCCTTGAATCCCAGGTGGTACGCCATAAATTTCCGCCTGCAGCCTTTGCCCAAAGCCAGGGCTTCCGTTGTCCCCATTCACAAATAGCATAGATAATTGGGCGACCTGTCTTTTTTAGCGCATCACCCATTTTTTTATATCGTGTAAACGCTGTAGTTACATCTTCCGGCGCATTGCAATAATCATATTTCAGGTAATCAATCCCCCAACTGGCAAAAGTTTTCGCATCCAGTTCTTCAAAATTATAACTGGCGGTCACGCCTCCGCAGGTATACTCCGCCGCGTCAGAATAAATACCCAGCTTCATTCCTTTTGAATGAACATAATCAGCCAGTTTTTTCATCCCGTTGGGAAATCTTTTTTTATCAGGAAACAATCTATTATGTTCATCCCGGCCGCCCACCCAATGGTCATCGATTATGATATATTGATAACCCAGTTGTTCCATCCCATCGGCTACCATTGCATCGGTAATTTCCATTAGGATTTTTTCGCTAACGGTTTCTTCAAAAAAGTTCCAGCTGTTCCAGCCCATTGGCGGTGTTTGTGCAAGCAGGGAATCTTTTTTTTGGCCAACTGTTTTTACCGCAACAAAAAACAATACGATAACAATGATCTTTTTCATACCAAACCGTTTTATAATTTCATTATTACTTAATAATCAGCAACCATCCTTTCCCTTTTTCAACAGGTATTGCATCGTTTGCAGAAAAGGTTCTTGCAGGTTGAAAGTTTTTTACTGCAGGCGCAGTGATCGTTACTTTGGATGGATCAATACCCGATTTATTCCAGTCGATATTTAATTTAACTGTTGTATCCGCTGCAGCCCAGCTTGCAATAGCAACCAGGGCTGATCCATTCTTTTTATATACTGTTGCCAATACTTTTGCATTGTCCGTTTTAACAGGACAATTCTCACTCCAGTAACCGATCATCTCAGATCCTTTAATACCAAAGTCGTCCCATAATTTCCAGATAGCACTTGGATCTGCATTATCACTCCATGGCATCCTGTTGGTCATGCCATAGATCATCCCACGCCATGCATTACCACCGTCCTGTAACATTTCGCCCATCAACCCAAATGGAATGCCGCTTACTTCTGTCAGAAAAAAATCAGGATTATTTTTTTCATAATCAAAATACTCACCGAACCATAATTTATTTAAGTAAGGAAAATGCTCCATGTACAGGTTGGCACTGTTATTAAATCCATCACTCTTGTTATATTGATTGGCACTATGCAGGTCCAGTATTCCGGGATGCCCTTCCCTGGTCAGGACTCTTTTAATACGCTTCATCGTTATCCTGTCAAAAGCTACATCATCTAAATAAATGCCATCGATGCCCACGTTTTGTACCAACCAGTTCATTCCCTCTACATAATAGTTATGCCAGCGGTTCATGCCACTGTTTACAATGGCGGCATCTTTTATTTCAGGTACAAACCAGGCAGCAATATAATCGTCGCCAATATGTTCCTGCAGCCAGCTGAAACCTCCTCCTTTACCAGGAGAAAATATTTCATGGCCCAGGCTACGCAATGCTGGTAGCTCGTAAGCTTTATTACTTAATTCGCGGATGGTATTATATATTTTTACTTTTTCTCCTTTGCTGTGCGCCTCATCAATATACTCCTTCATTTTCTTAAACTCAATGAAAGGATAGTTGATATATGGATTGATAGGCGTAGCATGATGTATATTAATAATGGTCGCTCCGGTTTTACGGATGGTATCAATTTGATTGTACTTGTGGTAGAACTTTGCATTCCATTGAAAATCGGTATTGATGGGATGGAATGGCGTAATAAGCAAATTGAAATTATAATATAGTACTTCTCCTTTTTTCATCTTCCGGCTACCACTATACGCATTTACTAAAATTGATTTGCCTTTTTGAAAAATATCGATACCACCTTTATTATCGTTACCCCATGAGGCTGGCAATACCAATGGCTGTTGCAGGTAGAAATTGGTGTTCAGCGGGCGACTGTATTTCTCATCTCTTAAAGAAAACTGCAACCCTGCATTTACACTACCGATCCAGGCACCATCCTGGTTCTTGTGTGCCACATCCCATTTCCATTGTACTGTATCCGGCCTGTTGCCTCCTTTTAAACCAAGCCCCATTAAGTATTGGGTATATTCGGGCTGCATCGGCAAATGAAAATTGATGTCATTAAACGTAACATCTTCCAGGGCAGTGAACTTAACAGTGTAAGATAAAAACCCATCAAATTCCAACGCACCAGTTACATCCATTTGTAAGGAAGCGCAACTGTTACTGCATTGCCATGCCACGGTACCCGGTTCTTTTTTAATAAACTTAATGCCGTTGGTTTTCCATTTCAGGGGTTGTTTCCCTGCGGTATCATAAAAATGAAAATGCAAAGGTTCGGTAAAAAGATCGTTGGCCTTTGTTCCGATGGATGTCATTTCAGGAGTAAAAAAAGTGGCTATTTGCGCCGGGAAGCCGTCTTTGTTCAATAGTACTTTTCTGCCCAACAGCGAAATAACGGTATCGGTTACAGTCAATGCGGTGTAAGGTGCAATAACAGTATTCTCCTGGGCCAGCGTTGAATTCAACCATTTTAACCGGGTCATATTTTGCGGCTGATCAATTCCCCCGTTTTTAGTTATGCCTTCGGCTACTTTAATGGAAAGTAAAATTTCTTTTACAGCAGCCCCTGCGTTCACCATTGCTTTACCTGTATAAACTCCCGGCAAGGTAGTTGGTGGCACCTCAATACCACACCACATAGGCTGTATCTTTCCTTTCGGTACACTTACTTTGCCCGAGAAAACTGAGCCATCATATTTTGTACCGTCTGTATTGATACAGGAGATATTTTTTGCTGAAATTATTTTACCATTTTTATTGACCAGGTCAGAAAAAACAACTGTTACATCCTGCAGATCCTGTAAAGCAAATACGCCCAATTGAAAAGCCAGGTACTCTCCACGCAATGCGGTATCGGTAAATGACTGTTGAAGGCCTTTTATGATCCAGCGTTGCGGCAGATCATTTTTCATACGTATAGCATATTCTCTCGCTTCAGGAAAAAGTAAAAAAGATTTGTCGCCATTCTTTTCAACAAGCTTGTTGGTTTCAGCAGCAGTTGCAATCACTTCCATCGGATAAAAGCTATTGAACGGATTAATGCTTTGTATTTCTTTTACCAAACAATTTGGCTGCACATTAGTTGCATCAGCAATTGTTAACCATGCTGTAGTGGCGATGTTTTCCGGTTTTCGGTATACCCCTCTTGGATAGTTGGAAGCGCCTTCATTTACATAAGGCATGTAATAAATATAGTAAGTACCTTTTCCGGAAAGTGGTTCAAAAAAAACTGTACCGGATTCCCTCGTGATATCGCCCGTTTTTACATTGGTTATTTTTTTTCCGGTTGTGGCATCCTGTACAATGATCCTTTTTAGTTCGGGGTTAGTATCTCTTCTGCGCCAGCCGATCGTTGCTTTAGCTACCTGTCCACTGCCGGTGAATTGTATTACAGCACGGTGATTGCCAAGTGAATCCGGGTTCCAGCTACCGTTACCGCTGGTATATTTAATTTGCTGCGCTTGTAGAGAATTGCTAACCAACACTAGGCAAAAAGAAATGCTTAGGCTATAGTTGATTATTTTTTTAACATCTAACATACTTTTCTTTTGGATTTTTAATAGCTCAAAGAAATAAATTGATCTCCGCCGGGTACGCAGAAAACAGCATTTTAAAGTTTGTGCCAAGATAAACCCAAAATGGCCAAAAACACTTGCGCAACAGTTTGCATTTATCTACGCAAACGTTTGATTAGTCTGCGCAAACGTTTGCGCATTTTTTCACTTTTACACAATAAGGCTTTAACTTGTGTTAATGGATAATAAAATAGTGACCATAAAAGAGATTGCCAGGCGGTTGCGCATCTCCCCTTCAACTGTCTCCCGTGCATTGCATGATCATAAAAGTATTGGCCTGAGAACAAAAACAAATGTGCAGCAATTAGCCAAAGAATTAAACTACGAACCTAATCAAACCGCTATTTTTTTTCAGCAACGAAAAACTTTTACCATCGGGGTTATACTTCCGGAATTGTCTGAATCATTTTTTTCAACTGCAATAAGTGGCATTGAAGACTGCGCCAATAAAAATAAATATTCCGTGTTGATGGGACAATCACATGATGATGAAGAAAGAGAAAAGCAATTGATAGATACGATGAAGAATCATCGTGTAGACGGGTTGATAGTGTCCATTGCAAAAAACACTTCCAATTACGACCATTTTACCAGCTTAAAAAATTACGATATTCCTATTGTTTTCTTCGATTGTATACCAAGTATCGACAATATCCATTATGTTGCCTGCAATATGACATCAGGTACCACACAGGCATTTCTTTTCCTGAGAAAACAGGGACACAAAACTATTGGTATGATTAACGGCCCTATGAATTTACTGGCCAGCAAAGAGAGAGTGGAAGGCTACAGGAATGCACTTACCAAATCAAGACTTAAATATGATCCTTCGCTGATAGTATCCTGTGATCTGAAGAAAGACAGCGTGTGTAAAGCGACAGAAAAATTACTGGCCTTAAAAAATAAACCTACAGCCATTATTGCCTTTAACGATTACGTATTGCTGGATGCCATACAGGCGGCTAAGAAAATGAAACTGAAAATAAATAAAGACATCAGTTTTGTCAGTTATGCTAACCTGCCCATCAGCTATCACTCTGCACATCCGCCATTAGCCTCTGTTGAACAATACTCTTACCAGCAGGGACAAAAGGCCATGGAGATATTGTTAGACCTGCTGGCAAAAGGCAAAGCAGAAAATGAAAATGCTACTTTTTATAAAATTATTTTAGAACCGCAACTTATTATTCATTCCAGGCAATAAACCCCTGTTGCTAAATTACACAAACGTTTGCTTAACGCTTAAATAACCTGATCCCTTAACTTCGGAATTAAATTAAATTTTTATCATTCCGATTCATGCTTAATTCTATCATTCAAAAATATGGTTTGCCCGAAAACGAATGCACCATTACGCCATTCGGCAATGGGCTTATCAATACAACCTGGTTAATCACCTGCCACAAAGAACAGTACATTCTACAAAAAGTAAATGATACTGTTTTTACTTATCCAGCCAAAATCGCAGAAAACCTGTATTACCTCAAACAGTATTTTGCAGCACATTTTCCGGAGTATCTTTTTGTTAACCCCATTGCTACATTGACAAATGAAGAAATGGTGTCCCTGCCGGGAGAAGGTCATTTCAGGATGTTTAAATTTATAAAAGGATCGGTGACCTTTGATACAGTAAATAATCCGGTTATCGCTTATGAAGCAGCCAGGCAATTTGGAAAATTCACCAGGCTGCTTTCCCAATTTAACATCAAACACTTGCTTGATACACTTCCTGATTTCCATAACCTTCACTTACGCTATCAGCAATTTGAAACAGCACTGCTGCACGGTAACCGCAAGCGCATTGAAGCATGCCAGCCGGCCATTGCATATATAATAAGCCAGAAAGAAATTGTAGCTATCTTCAGTAAAATAAAACAGAGCAAGCACTTCAAAAAAAGAGTTACCCACCACGATACCAAGATCAGCAATGTATTATTTGATAAAAGTGGAACCGGGCTTTGTGTGATTGACCTTGATACAGTAATGCCGGGTTATTTCATTAGTGATGTTGGAGACATGATGCGGACCTATCTTTCACCGGTAAGCGAAGAAGAAAATGATCTTTCCAAAATAGAGGTACGTGAAGAATATTTCCAGGCCATTGTGGATGGTTACCTGAGTGAAATGAAAAATGAATTAACCGAGGAAGAAAAAACATATTTTGTATATGCCGGTAAATTCATGATCTACATGCAGGCGATCCGCTTCTTAACCGATCATTTAAACAACGACATCTATTATGGTGCAAAATATGAAGGACATAACCTGGTACGATGCAATAACCAGCTGGAATTGTTAAAACAATTAATCGCCAAAGAAGCATCCCTGCAAACAAGGATTACTGTCTACATGGAAAATACAGTAGCATAACCATTAGTTATCTTTTATTACTTATGAACAAAATTGATTTGACAGATTCTTTAGAAAAAATTCCTGTGAAAATATTCGCCAGTTCCAGCGATGGCTCTGCCTTTGTTGCACAACAGATCGCTGCATTGATCAAACAAAAAGAAAAAGAAGGAAAAAGACCGGTGATCGGTTTGGCTACCGGTTCTTCTCCCAAAACATTATATGCAGCACTCGTGCGGATGCATAAGGAAGAGAGCCTGAGTTTTAAGAATGTAATCACTTTCAATTTAGACCAATATTATCCCATGGATAAAGATGCTTTACAGAGCTATCATTATTTTATGCGGAAGAATTTATTTGAGCAAACAGATATCGATCCCAATAATTATCACCTGCCCGATGGCATGATCGCAAAAGATGATGTAAAAGCACATTGCCTGGATTATGAAAAACAGATTGAGGCAGCCGGTGGACTTGATCTGCAGATACTCGGTATTGGTGTAAATGGCCATATTGGTTTTAATGAACCAGGCAGTGGTATTTATAGTAAAACAAGACTTGTTACTTTAGATAACAGCACCCGCATGGCCAATGCCTATGAATTTGGCAATATGAACGAAGTGCCACGCATGGCCATCACCATGGGTATCAGCACCATATTAAAATCCAAAAAAATTATTTTAATGGCCTGGGGACAAACTAAGGCACCCGTAATACAAAAAGCCGTAGAGCTGGATGATACAGAAGATATCCCTGCTTCGCTTTTACAAAATCATGATGATTGTGTTTTTGTGGTGGATGAAGCAGCAGCATCTGAGCTCACCCGTTTCAAAAGTCCCTGGCTGGCCGGTGAGTGCGAATGGACAGCATCGCTGGTACGCCGTGCCGTTACCAACCTGGCGCTCAAATTAAAGAAGCCAGTATTGAGTCTGACCAATGAAGATTATAACGAGAATGGTTTGAATGATCTCTTAACCGAAAAAGGTAATGCTTACGAGACCAACCTCGAAGTATTTTATATGCTCAGGGATTCTATTACAGGATGGCCGGGTGGAAAACAAAATTCTTCCAATCATAAACACCCCGAAAGAAGCGAGCCTTTTCCCAAAAAAGTAGTTTTATTTTCTCCTCATCCCGATGATGATATCATCAGCATGGGGGGCACATTTATGCGCCTGCACGACCAGGGACACGAAGTACATGTAGCGTATCAAACCAGTGGTAATATTGCTGTAACGGATGAATTTGTTACCCGCTTTATTGACTTTGCAGTTGGTTTTGAAAAAATGTTCGACATTGATCAAACGAAAAGTAAGAAAATACTGGATGAGGCCATTGCATTTTTAAAAACGAAAAAGAGTAGCGAAAAAGATACCGGGGCCATACGTGCCATTAAAGGTTTAATAAGAAGGTGCGAAGCAAAAGCCACCTGTAAATATGTGGGTCTGAAAGAGGAGCAGATCCATTTTCAGAATTTACCTTTTTATGAAACCGGTACCATTGAAAAAAATCCGATGGGCGAAGCGGATGTGGTATTAACGATGGACTTATTAAAAGAAATAAAACCGCAACAGATCTATTGCGCAGGCGATTTTGCCGATCCGCATGGTACACATAAAGTTTGTTTTGATGTGGTGATTGAAGCGCTGAAGAGGTTAAAGGTGGAAAGTTTAAAGTTGAAGGTTGAAGAGCGCTGGATTGATAATTGCTGGTTGTGGTTATACAAAGGCGCATGGCAGGAATGGGATATTACTGAAATAGAAATGGCTATACCCATGAGCCCCGACCAGGTGGTTAAAAAACGCCATGGTATTTTTATTCACCAGTCGCAAAAAGATAGTGTACCCTTCCAGGGTAGTGATGACAGAGAGTTTTGGCAACGGGCTGAGGAACGCAATGCCAACACCGCTAAATTATATGCACACCTGGGATTAACCCAATATGCAGCAATGGAAGCCTTTGTGCGATATTATTATTAAGCAATATAACCGTTTTAACATCCAATATATTCTAATGGTAACTTATCTTTTTTTATTTTTAAAACGAAACACATGCAAACACCCAATAACCCGAAGAATGCGATAGTGATCATTGGAATGCTGTTTTTTATTTTCGGGTTTGTAACCTGGTTGAATGGAACGCTGATCCCATTCTTAAAATTAGCCTGTGAGTTAGAAACTGATATAGAAGCCTTCTTTGTAACCTTTGCATTTTATATGGCCTATTTCTTTTTGGCCATCCCGTCTTCAATGATATTAAAAAGAACGGGGTTTAAAAACGGCATGGCGCTTGGCTTATTTGTAATGGCATTGGGCTCGCTGGTTTTTATACCGGCGGCAAATACACGAACTTTTGGCTTATTTCTTACCGGTTTATTTATTCAGGGTATGGGCCTTGCGCTGTTGCAAACTGCCAGCAACCCTTATATCAGCATTGTAGGGCCAATTGAAAGCGCTGCGCAACGCATCAGCATTATGGGCATTTGCAACAAAGTAGCGGGTATGCTGAGCCCGGTGATACTGGGGGCATTGGTATTAAAGAATGCAGGTGAATTACAGGAAAAAATAACAGCGGCTACAGATGCAACAACCAAAGAAAATTTATTGAATGAATTAGCCGGCAGGGCGATCACACCTTATATCATTATGGCAGTAATTCTTGTGCTGCTGGCGATCATGATCAAGCGTTCTTCTTTGCCGGAAATTGAAATGGGTAAAGAAGAAGTTTCCAGCACAAGCGTAGAGAAGAAAAGTGTTTTTCAATTCCCGCATTTACTGTTGGGTGTATTGTGTCTTTTTTTATACGTTGGAGTGGAGGTTATGGCAGGCGATGCAATTGGCGCCTATGGCCGCCAGTTAGGTATGCCGCTGGATGAAACCAAATATTTTACCACTTTTACTTTAGCGGCTATGCTGGTTGGGTATATTATCGGGATATTCACCATCCCAAAATATGTAACGCAACAAAAAGCATTGGCCATCTCTGCAGTACTAGGAATTATTTTTAGCATAGCGGTATTTGTAACCAATGGCTATGTTGCTATTTCTTTTATTGCATTACTTGGTTTAGCCAACGCACTGATGTGGCCGGCAATATTCCCTTTAGCCATTGATGGCCTCGGTAAATTCACCAAGACCGGCGCCGCCCTCCTCATCATGGGTATTGCTGGAGGAGCAATATTCCCACTCCTTTACAGTACTCTAAAAGATAAAGGCATCCTGAGTAACCAGGTTTCCTTCCTGGTTTGCATGTTACCTGCTTACCTGTATATTTTGTTTTATGCAGTAAAAGGTTTTGCTGCCGGAAAAAAGTAACGGCGTTCAAATACAGGCCCGTTTTAATAGCAAGCATGATTAGAGAAGCCTGTGATCTTACAGGCTTCTCTTTATGAAAGATTTCCGAGCATGTCAGCAGTCATAGTTGCCAAATCATACTCATGCTCCCAGCCCCACTCCAGCCTGGCTTCTTTATCATCAATACTTTGCGGCCAGCTGTTGGCTATCTCTTGTCTTGAATCAGGCTTATAAGTAATTTCAAAACCGGGAATATGTTTTGTTATTGCAGCGGCGATCTCTTCCGGTGAAAAACTAATTGCAGCAATATTGTAGGCTGTACGTGTTTGTACTTTCTCTGCCGGTGCTTCCATCAATTCAATCGTGCTGCGAATGGCATCAGGCATGTACATCATCGGCAGGTAAGTATCCTTGCTTAAAAAACATTCGTATTTCTGTTGCGTCAATGCGTCATGAAAAATTTCTATCGCATAATCAGTAGTACCGCCGCCCGGTGCAGATTTATAAGAAATTAAGCCCGGGTATCTTAAACTGCGAACGTCTACACCATATTTATTAAAGTAATAGTTACACCAGAATTCGCCGGCATATTTTGAGATACCATAAACAGTGGAAGGTTCTATAACTGTTTTTTGAGGGCACTGTTGTTTTGGTGATGTGGGACCAAATACTGCAATTGATGATGGCCAATACACTTTATGCAATTTTTCTTCTTTTGCAATGTCCAATACGTTCAACAGGCTTTGCATATTGAGGTGCCAGGCCAGTGAAGGATTTTTTTCGCCGGTAGCAGAAAGAATCGCTGCCAGTAAATAGATCTGCGTGATGCCCTGTCGGATTACCTGCACATGCAGCATTTCTTTATTCATTACATCCAGCGACACATAAGGCCCCGTGCCATGCAATAAAGGATTTTCTTCCCTGAGATCAGAAGCGATCACGTTCGCATTTCCATAAATATTTCTTAAAGCCAATGTAAGTTCTACACCTATCTGGCCCGAAGCACCAATAACTAAAATTTTTTCTTTGATCATTTTTTTCAGACAATTTGAATCCACTAATACTGTAGCTCTGCAACTTTTTTTCAATTGAAAAATAAATTACGGTTACGCTTTATTTAAATTATTTTATTTCAATTTGTACGTTTTGTTTCACTTCCCATTGGCCGCAATTAATGGTAATAACTCCATGCCTGTCTGCCGCATCATAACTCCATGTAGAAATTACTCCCCCATTTACTTTTACAGTAGCTGGTTTTTGTGCACTATGCACATATAATTGATACAAACGTTTTGCAAGCATTCCTTTATAAGTTCCCTTTACTGCATTAATACTTACGATGGTAGCGCCCGGGTTTTGTGTTGCTGTAATATCAGTGGTAGCAAATATACCTTTACGATGTTCTCTTGTCAAACCATCATCTTCATATAATTTATACGCAGCATTTTCATTGGGATAAATATCGAGAAATAATGTGTCCAATGATTTCTCTCCATCATAATTCATTTGAGGGTACATTGGAATAATCGCCCCTGACTTTACAAACAAAGGCAATTTTTCTAACGGCGCAGTATAGGCGTTGATCCATTGCTTACCGGTATATAGTTTTCCATCCCAATAATCTATCCAATTACCTTCGGGTAAATAAATGCTGTCTCTCTTTTCTTCGTCTTTATAAACTGGTGCCACCAAAAAAGATTTGCCCAGCAGGTATTCGTATTGTGTAGCCTTTCCCCAGGTTACCCGATCTTTGGGATATTCCAGCAATAAACCCCTTATTGCGGGCACACCGGTTTCGTTGGCTTCGTGCATGAGCGTGTACATATAAGGTGTAAGCTGCATCTTCAATTGCAGATATTTGCGGTTGATCGTTGTGTAAGGTTCGCCATACACCCAGGGTTGTTTATTATTTTTTGCCCATCCGCTCATGGTCATAAACACTGGTGTAAAACATTTCCATTGCAGATCACGAACATAAGTTTTAGCACTGCCGCCAAAAATTCCATCCACATCCCCGGTTGCACAATTTTGTGCAGACAATCCCGAGCCAATCATTGTTGGAATGTGAAAACGGATGTATTCCCAATTGCCTTTCTGATCACCGGTCCACATCACACTGTACCGTTGTGTTCCCGCCCATCCCATTACACTCCATACAAAACCACGTGCATTGCTGTTTTTTTCAATGCCTTCATAAGCCGCCCTGCAGCCATCCAATGCATATTTATACCCTGGGCCTACCCATGCCACATCCAGTTTGCAAAGCCGGGTTCCGTAAGTGCCCACTTCGGTAGCGATTTTGTCTACCCCGTTCTCTGTCCATAACCCGGTATAAAAACCTCTTTTCTTTAATTCAATAATTGTGGAATCTAATTTCGTGTACCCGCAACCATAACCATCGTTAGGCAATATCCAGCCACGGGGCATATTGTTTTTAATATATTCATCGGCCACCAATTTTATTACATCAGGCGTAATGCCTTTTTTATTATAGCAATTGGCATCTCCCATACTCAGTTGCCATCTTGCAGGCATAAAGGGCCGGCCTGAAGTTGCCGTATACAAATTCAATATATTTTTTAATGAAGGCGCAACAAAATAGTAACAATCAAACCTGTTTTCATTGTGTGATAAAGACAGGTGCTGCGTAAAATCATATACGCCTGCGTCGAAGGTATTACGCAAAGCTCCATAGCCACGGCTGCTCATGTAAAATGGTGATGGATTTGGTCTTCCGCCATTATCCCATCCGCCGCCTTTCTCTATCAGTAGTACAGAATCTTTATGGGAGAAATAACCATTCTGCATACCACCACCATAGAAATATTCATCGTTATTATACCGGAGTTGCTGGATTGTTTTTTCACCAAAAGTCAAAGGTTTGCTTTCTGCCCAGATATTATTTCCCGCCTTATCAAATAATGAAAAAAGTACCGGTTTTTTTTGCACCTGTAATTTGCAGGAAGCAGACGTTATATAAATAGTACTGGCATCTTCAGTGATCTTCAAAGCCGGATGCTGTACTTTATCGTTGATAACAATATCGTTTCCTGCAGGATTGGTATAGTTACCATCAGGGCTAAGCAGGATGCGGAACACATCATTTGTATAAAATAATACTTTTAATTTAGTGATGCCACTCTGTAGCCCGATGCCATTGGATAATCGCTGCCATTTGGTAAGATTGCCCAGCACAGCAACTTTTGTACTAATGGTTTGCTGTAAAGTATTATTGCTGACTGTTTCATCACCCGGCAATTGTATCGTAAATATTAATTTATGTACGGGTGATTTCGAAAGATCTATATTCGAAAAAACGACCTCTCTTTCTTCTTCGCTTTTTAAAGGTACTGCCGCAGCATCAATAGCCTGGGCAGCAATAGGCTTTCCATCTATTGATGCAGTAACTAGAACCTTATCGCTGATCGTTTGTGCCCCATTGTTACGGATCCGCAACCGCAGGTCATCAGCTGTTGAAAATGTATTACCAGTTTCTGATTGTGATACCAACCGAACGACACCTGCATCTTTGTTATCTGCCTCATACAATTCAATATCGTCTACCATCCAGTACCAGGCCTGCATGCCTTTCCAGTAAAATCTCAAAAATACTTTTGGCTGATTAGCTGCCCATTTGGAAATATTGATCTCTTCTTTAAAAGGCAACAGCATATCGGTATTAGCTTTTGCTTCCCGGCGCATATCCCATTGTTGCCAATGAATACTATCTGTACTAACACCCACAAACAACCCTGCGGTATCCTGTGCATGGTAATCCCACCAGCGAAAACTGTGTTGAAATTTAAGGATCACCGATTGCTTTCCTGAACAATTAACAGGTGCCGAAACAATATAACCATCCGGATATTTTTTTTTCTTTAACCAGCCCTCCACATCTTCATCCGTAAAATAGCCCGCCTGGAATTGTAAATGATAGCCACGACTTTTAGATGCAATAGGTGGCGCCTGCTGCTGGTATTGGTATGACCCGGGATAAGGCTGGTTGGTAATAATCCACTGCGGATCCCAGTTACCTACTTTTGGGATGAACCAGCCGGCTGGTAATTTCCCCCCGCTAAAATCCTCTTTATAAAAAGGCTTTTTTTGAGCGAAGCTGCAACTGATGCTGCAAATAAAACTTATCACAACAAAGTATTTTTTCATATCTCGCAAAACAACTGACTTAGGTTAAAAATATTTCCAATCAACTAAATTACCTAAACAGCACTACTAAAATCTATGCAATCGATTGTTTGATTTTCGCAGAACAGATGTACGGATATAAAAAATACCGGGCGGCCCAAAGTGCATATTAGTACAGCTATGCGCTGTATTGTGAAAGTAAAATCTATTGGGTTTTTAATGGGTAATTTGCCAAAAGCAGCCGGCTAACACATAAGGTTGACATAGATGAAATACTCTTTATAGAAAAAGAAGAAAATTATCTCACCTTTCAAACCAGGGACAAAAAAATTTTAGTAAGAGCCAACATGACAGAAATTTTTGATTATGTATCTGAAGCGCTATTCGGAAAACATTACTTAAGAGCAGATGACAATAACGCTCAAAATTTTGCCAATAAGATGTTGCAAATATTTAAGAAGGTCTATCATTTTTACATCTTCGTGCCTGGGCTTACTTCAATTTATAGATACTAATTTTTTTTAGAAAATATTTTATCACAGGCTACCAGTCATCTGTACGAAAAGGTGCCAATGGCAAACCTTCCGTATTATATACATCACCAATAACCCAATCTTTAAAAGCATAACGAACAGCCACCGGTATTTTTACGCTTTCGCTTTGCACCACAATTCCATCTGCTGTAATCCTTGCTTTTGCAGCATAAAATATTTTATCTTCTCCCGCAATTTCAAATGCCGCAATCGTTTTTCCGAATGAGCTCAATCCATTGGATGCATTTTCAAAACTTATCTTAACAACATCCTTTGCCACTTTCATGGATTGATAAACCGGGCTTGCATAAGCAAGGCCTTTTATGCCATAGTCGTTGGCGAGCGCCCAATAGGCCAGCCTGTTACTGATGGTTGTTTTATCGGCCGGGTGAATTAATTTTTCTTCGCCCACATCCATGGTAACCACCATGCCTGAATTGGAGATTTGTTTAAAGGCTTTTTGTTGCGCTTCCCGTAATGGCGCAGCAGGACCGGCTTTGTCGTTGTAAGCAAATGGTGAAATCTGTACATAATAAAACGACCATTCCCCGCTATGCCAAATCTGTCGCCATTCATTAACCATTGCCGCCATCAGTTTATCATAAACCTGGGGATTATGCCGGTTTGCTTCGCCCTGGTACCAGAGCACTCCTTTTATTCCAAAACCAACAAAGGGATGAATCATTGCTTTGAACAAAACGGTTGGTTCATTCTTGATGATCTTTGCCGTATCAGTTGGTTGGAGGATTTTTATTTGCGGAAATTGTTTTAAACTGCTTTCATTCATCCAGGCTTCGATGTTAGTACCACCCCATGTTGACATAATCACACCTACGGGTACTTTCAATTTCTGCTGTAAGATTTTTGCATACTGGTAACCAATTGCACTGAATTCATTAACACTTTGCGCAGTTGCATTTTCCCAGCCTGTTGCTTTGCAATCATCTTGTAGTGTTCTTGAAAGAGCTCTCTCCAAACGAAAAAGACGGATCTGTGGATTTTCAGCATCCATCAACAGTTCGTTAGAATGCAGGATAGGCTGGTTCTTAAATCCTTTCACCGGCATCTCCATATTCGACTGCCCCGAACATAGCCATACTTCACCTATTAAAATATCTTTCAGCACAAGCTTTTCCCCATCACTGAAACTTATCAAATAAGGACCGCCTGCCGAAGGTGTTTTTACATACAGCCTCCAGTTTCCATCGGCGCCTGATTTAACCGAATAGGTTTTATTATTCCAGGATGCAGTAACAGTTACGTTAGAAAGATTTTTTGCTCTCCCCCATAAAGCCACTGCTGTTTTTTGCTGAAGCACCATGTTGCTGGCTATAACAGCTGGCAGCGTTATTTTTCCAAATGCCCAGGTTGAGGATAGAAAGACAAAAACTAAAACATACATGATACGAGTATTCATTGGCTTGATTTTTTTGAATATAATTTTTATTGATTTTTCATTTACTGATAACTGAATTTGAATGCTTCAATTATTAAAACCTTGTTGTTCCTTCATTTGAAAAGATTATTTTTTTCAGGTTATAAAAGACGAAGAATCCATTAACAGCTCACTTAAAATCTGCCAATGAAATTTCCTCAAAAACAATTCCTTCGTAAGGCCGCTGTAAGCCAGCTTCGTAAAAGAACCCAATATTCCCATTTGGAAGTACTGTTAAACATGAATAGGCTGAAGGCCCTTCGTACACCAGCTTTTTCAATAGCCAGGTTTTTCCATTATCGTAACTTATCCTGATGGTCATTTGTGTGCGGGAATTTGTACTGGCAGGATTTGAAAACAGGAGACATTCTTTTTTGCCGGGAAATTTATAGCGTAAGAGATTGGCTTCGCATACAGGCTCCATCAATGTTGTATCCGGATGAATGTCTGACCAGCTTTCGCCACCATCTTTGCTGATAGCTACCTGGCGATGCCTTTTTTTACTGGCATTACGCATATTCAGCATCAGCTTTCCATTTGAAAGGTCAGCTACCGTAGATTCATTAACACTATCCTGCGGCGTTATGCCGCCCAGTTTCCATGTACTGCCACGGTCATCGGAATAAATGATATGAGAATAATTCGTTTTTATTTCTGCCACTACATGATTAGAAGGAATGACAAGACGGCCTTTATGTTTTCCTTTGGAGAGTTGAATGCCTCTTCCCGGCCCGGTTGCATACCAGGTCCAGTTTTCTTTCTTTACATCAGTTGTAATTTCTTTTGCGCCTGTCCACGTGTTTCCATCATCGGCTGATGATAAAACAAAAATGCGGCGGGTGTTTTTGCTTGTACTATTAATGATATCTTTTTCATGATCGCTTCCTAAATTCCAGGTGCTGAGTAATACAATCTTCCCTGTTTTTTTTTCAACAACAGGTGCAGGGTTGCCGCAGGTATTTGTTGTATCATCCCAAACAATTTGCAGTTTGCTCCATGTTTTGCCAGCATCTTCAGAACGTTTCAATACCAGGTCAATATCACCGGCATCACCACAATTATTTTTTCTGCCTTCGGCAAAGGCCAGTAATGTGCCTTTTGGAGTGGTGATCAATGATGGGATCCGAAAACATGTATAACCATCCTCCCCATTTTTAAAGAGATAGTTTAATTGCTGCGCAAATAATTTATGGCTTCGTGTTACTGAACACAGCAACAATATAAATGGTAAAAACAGTTTGAATTTAAAAGACATCTTCACTATATTTTTCAGGTGTATGCTGTATATCCGCTGCATTATGATCAATTTTTTAAAGTATCAAAATCATTCACTTTTGGACGAAGAAAAAATAATTGAATAAGCAATGCTGCCAAAACAATAACCGCCAGCATCGCAAAGCTTTTTCCTAAATTTCCGGCATCAGTTGATCTGCCTAAAAAATCGGTGATAAAGGCTCCGGCCAATACGCCTGTCATATTCATCAACCCATAGGCCGTGGCCCTGTATTTACTTGAAACAAACTGGCAAAGAATAGGCATATTGTTAGCATCAAACATACCAAAGCCAAAGCCAAAACAAAAAGCTGCTGCGATAATATGAAAAAGCGAATGACCAAAACCAAGCAGCAATAATGCGGGTACCGTTAATGATAATCCAATAGCGCTGGTATAAATTCTACCTCTTAAATTTTTCTGCGCCCAACGGTCGGATAAGAGGCCGCCAAAAATGACGCCCAAAAATGATGAAGCAGCAATAGTAATGGTGGATAAAGGGCCAGCCTTATTCATATCAATATTTAAATTCTCTGCAAACAAAGTAGGCAGCCAATTTTTTATTCCCCATCCCGGTATACTGGGCACAGCAAAATAAAAAAGGATGATCCAGAATGCGATATTGCTGAACAGCAATCCCAGTCCTTTAAACACAGATGGTTTATTGATGATTATTTTACCTGTTGCTTCTATTTCCTTCGGGCCTTTCTTCTCTCTCAAAAAAAGAATTAATACTATTGAATAAACAATGCCAATGATACCAAAAGAATGAAAAGCCGACTGCCATGAAAAATTTGAAGCGATGGTGGCGCCAAATCCACCAAGAGCCTGGCCCATATACAAACCTGTCATGTGAATACCTATAGCCAGCGATCTTGTTTTGCTTTGGTGATAATCGGCAATCAATGATAACCCTGCAGGAATATACAAAGCTTCGCTAACCCCCATCAATGCACGCAGCCAGTATAACTGATCAAACGTTTGAGCATAACCCATTGCAAGTGTAACAGCACTCCACACAAACAAACTTCCAACGATGAGCCATTTCCTGTTTAACCTGTCTGCGATCATTCCTGCGAGGGGACTCATGAAAGCGTATATCCAAAGAAAGATGGCCATTAACCTGCCGAAATTGGTAGCGGTTTGCAATTCAGCAATATCAATCATCATGGAAGGCTTCATAGTGCTGAGCATTTGCCTGTCCATATAATTAAGGAGCGCTACCACCCACAGCAGACCCACTAAAATCCAGGGGTAATATTTTGATTGTATCATTGGCAAATGCAAAGTTTACCGGGAGTTAATTATTTTTCCAATTAATATCCCCGGTGTACGTACCCCGGCTTTTATTTCTCCACTGGGTATAATAATATCTTCGCCCCATTTAATAGCCGTTGTCGTTACAGGGGTGCCCGGTGGCAAAGGATTTATTTTTCCCCAGGTATCCGTAATAGTATTATACAACAGCACATCACTGGTAAAACCGGGATGCGCTTCCAGTAATGCAATTTTTTCTTTTACCCGGATTTTATTTTTTTGTTCATCTGTTTCATTCTTAATAGATGAACTGAGCTTTTCTTCCTTACTGAATGTTTCGCCTTTATCGCCACCGAATAATAAGATATGATTTGACCCATTCGCAATACCGGTTCCTGCTGATACAGCATAAGGAAGTGATTGTTTTTGCCTCCAGTGCTTATCTTTTATATCAAACTGGTAAACGGTATTAAAAATATCACTGAGGCCATTGCTGTTTTTCCTTCTTCCCCCGATTAGATAAATGCAATCATGATCTCCATCTGATTGTACGATCATTACAGCAAAAGAAATCTTTACCGGTATATCGGGCAATGATTGCCAGCTTGCGCCTGGCTTTGATACATCCAGCGAGAAAAACTTATTGGAGTTGCCATCTTTTGAATTGCCTCCGGCTACATAAATAATATGATCGTTGTAAGCAGCAGCAAGATTAGTAAGCGGTAATGGTAAAGGAGAAAGCTCAGAAAACCCAAATTCATTTGATGGGCTGTTATAGGTTACGTAAACAACCTTATCCGAAATCCCCTGTGCGTTTTCTCCGCCGGCATAAACCATTCCATCAGGCATCATCACATTTGCACAATACGCGACAGGCTCAGGTAATTTTTGTGGGCTTACAACCGGATCAATGATCCGTTCCATGAATTTTTCAAACACATAAATAGCATCATGATAAATTTTTTTTGCACCATGCCAGGGCAATCCATCCGGAAAGTTGGCGCCACCTGCCACTATCAACCGGTTATGAATAATTCCTGCAGCAGGGCCTGCCAGTCCGGGTTGTTCCTTTAGCCCATCTTCGGATGGAAGAGTTGCAGCCACTGACCACTCAATTTTTTCAATCGCCTCTTGTCTGTGAAGCACTTTATTACCGATACAATTAATTTCTACCATCGCTATAAATATTATGAGAAAACTTCTTTTCACTTTTTAGATGTAAGTTCGGAATAAGATTTTATTTTAACCTTAATAGAAAACAACTGTTCGTTTATTATTACCTTATTCAGTTATTTTTTGCCGATAATAAGTTGCATCGTCCTCTTGTACTACATTCCATTCGGGACTTTTATTGGTTTCAAACCAGATGAACGTCAGCCGCGGCTTATTACCAGCGAAGCAGATGGAACTTTTTCAAAAAAAGAAATGGCATCCAATTCCTGATGAAATTTATCGTATTGCTGCCGGGTTAAGGTAGTTAATGGAAGTCTGCAAGGACCTAAATCCCAACCAAGCATTTTCATGATGGCCTTTTGTCCCGGGATAGGTGGATATTTCACCAACTGGCGGATCATCTCTACTGCATACGAATGCATATGCTGCGCTTCTTTTAAATTATTTTCTTTGAAAATTTTTATGACCTCGAGATAAAGAGGAGCAGCAAATGTATAAGTGCTGCCAATGGCTCCTTTGGCCCCTACTGCTAAAGCAGGCAGTAGCATTTCATCAAGACCATATAATATATCATATCGTTCGTTCTCAAAATTTAAACAAGCCTGGTATTCATGTAAGGTAGTGGCTGTGTATTTGATACCGGCAAGGTTGGGAATTTTGGGGCCTGCATATTTTAAAAACTCAATCATATCCATACCAACACCGGTTAAATGCGGAATGTGGTAATAGTAGAATGGAAGCTCAGGGGCTGCACCGGCAATTTCGGCCATACAATCACCCAGGTTTTCAACAGAGACAGGCTTAAAATAAAATGCTGCCACAGAAGAAATTGCATCTGCCCCTGCTTCCGCTGCGTGTGCTGCCAAAGCCTTCGCTTCCGCAATGCTGCTATGCCCCACATGTACAATAATGAGCAGGCGGTGGTTGGCGGCTTTTACAAAAGCTTCTGTTACTTTCATTCTTTCTTCAGTGGTCATATTCGGACCTTCACCGTTACTTCCGCAAACAAAAATCCCTTTTACTCCTTCGCCGTATAATTTATCTACCAATGCAGGAACCATCTCAAGGTTCAATGAACCATCTTCATGGAACGGGGTAAACACTGCTGCGATCAAACCCTCGATTTTTTTCATCATAATCAGATTTTAAGTGTATTGTATAGAATACGTTTTTGTTGGTTCAAAAAATTCAGGTAACAATTGCTGACAAGTGGCTCTTATGCTTTCAACTTCTTTTCCATCAATCCAGTTATACGGCCACCGTAATCTTGTTGTAATTGGCATCCATCCGCCAACTGCAGCTAAAAATTTATCTACTGCCTGATTGGAATATTTTCTTTCCTGTATATAAGGAACAATATGCTTATTCATGAAAAGCTGAATGCGGTTCTCCAACTCCATAGCAGCTTTCATATCCACGCTCATTTGTTCATACCATTGTTGTGCAGCTCCCGGATGCAGGCAAGCCACATTGGAATAAGCCCCATGAGCGCCATGGCTAATGCCGGTGGCCAAATGATGGCCGGGAATAAATAAAGAGAGATGCGGAGCCGATTTTTTCATTGTTTTATACCATGCTTCATCACCGCCAGGCAGTTTACATCCCACTAAAGGAATACCTGCCCTTTTGATGATGGCAAAATCCTGCGGACGCAATTTTATTTTGGAATGAGGCGGGTTGTATAGCACCAATCCAATTGGATTTGCTACTGCAGCCATGCGCTCTAAAAATTGAATGACCTCATTCATTGAAGGTGGAAACCAATCCGGCAGAATTATCTGTATAGCGCCGGGCTGCAAAGCCACTGCCCTTCTTAATCGTTCCAAAGAAATTTGCGGGCTCATGTGACTGCACCCAATCTGAAACGGCATGCCTGCAGCATTGCATTTTGCAGCCAGCAATTCACTGATCCGGTCAAATTCTTCTTCAGTTTGATTATAGAACTCTCCGGCTGTTCCATTGGAATAAATGCCGTTCACTCCAAAAGCAATCATCAGGTCAATTTCTTCAGCCAACAAAGAATAGTCGATGGACTCATCCTCATTTAGCGGAAGCAATAAAGTGGCCCAATTACCTATGATCTCCGTGGCATTCAATGGTTGCATATTTAATACCCTGCAGTTTGAATCAACAAATTATTATTGGCAAGCACCGTTGTATTTAATGGCCAGAACAATGGTGTTGTTTTACCTGCAAGATTTGGCACGTAGGCATATACGTTAATTGTTCCCCCTTTGTGAAAACGTACCAGGTCAAACCAGCGTTTATTTTCAAAAAACAATTCACGGCCTCTTTCATCAAGAATTTCTTTTTCAACAGTGGCTTTATCGGTTGCTCCGGAATAATTGCCGTTGCCAGCACGAACCCTCACTTTATTTAAATTATCAATTGCTAAAGTAGTGTTGTTCAAAGCTGCATAAGCTTCAGCCTTCATTAAAAAAATATCTGCAAGGCGGTACATGATAAGATCGTTATCGGAAACTCTGTCATCAGCATATTTAGTACCCGGATATTTTGTGATCCATGAAATTTTTGGTCCTGAGCTTTGCCTTTCAGTTATCCATGTATAAGGTCTTCGTTTATCGTTGGGATAAGCATCAAACAATGCTCTTGACTTCGAGCTGATCTGGTAAGCTCCCTGCCCGTTTCCGGATGACCGCGCATAGGGGATACTATCAATATTTAACGCTCCCTGTACAATAGAAAGAAATGGCAATGCATTGAGACCATAGTTAGCGCCTGTTTCATCTCTCTGAAAATAAGCAGCCAGCACCACTTCGGGATTAGTAGCTGCGCGGATGCCTGATACGTCTTTAAAATTGGCATTGAGTGTTCTTCCCGATGCTTCAACTTCATTAATTGCAGTGATTGCATCATTAAGATCGGCAACACCTCCCGTCAACACTTTTGCACTCCACAGTTTTGCATCGGCCTTCAACGCCTGTGCAGCGCCATACGAAAAGCGGTACCTTGAAGGATAGCTTGTTACAGCAAATGTGCTCATGGATTTTAAACCGGCAATGGCAGCATCAAGGTCTGCTTGTATTTGTTTCATTACGTCTGCTGCTGAAGAACGGGGCAGCAAAGGAACATTTTCATCCGTAACTGCCTGCAACATCAACGGGGTGTCGCCAATGATCCTGGTAAGATGAAAATATATATAAGCACGAAGACAAAGCGCTTCGGCAATAATTCTTTTTTTATTGTCTTCTGAAGAAAAAGGAAAATCCTTGATCTTGGCCAGCAACAAATTGCAATGTCCTATTGCTTTGTACCAGTCATTGTAATTTAATGCTCCTGTAGTGGGTGAAAGTATCTGCGACCAGGCTGTAGTGAACCTTGAGTTGGAACCTGCTATCAATTCTTCGCTTCGTTCCGTACCATAAGTTATACTATTTGCAAAAGCTCGCATGAATGTATAAATGCCGGTAACATACGGTTCAAAATCACCTTCATTTTTAAAATAATTTTCTTCGGTGATATTTGATTCAGATTTTACTTCCAGAATTTTCTTGCAGCCCGGTAATACAGAAAGAACAAGAGCTGCTATGGTTAAAAATGCTATTATCTTTTTCATACTTTAAATATTTTATATTTTTTGTACTAAAATTTCAAGGTTGCTCCTAAAGAAAATTGTCTTGGACGTGGATAACCACCCGGATCAAACCCACTGTAGATTTCAGGATTAAGGCCTTTGTATTTTGTGAGGTAACCAACATTATAAACACTGGCAAACACATTCAAACCCGTAGCATGAATTTTGTGCAGCATATTTTTCGGAAGATCATACGAAATGGATATCTCACGAAAAGCAAGAAAATCGCCTTTCTCAAACATGGTAGATACATCTGAAGAATATCCGCCATTATTACCCAGGATAGAACCACGCAAATAATTACGCTGTCCAAAATCAAAGTCGGCAAAAGAGAAACGGGCATATTTTTTATTGACATCACCTTCTTTTTGCCAGATATCAGCACCCAAAGCTTCTGTTGGAGCTCCTTCATTGAAAGCCCTTCCCTGTCCCAGTGATCTCGCCAAAGCGCCGTTGCTGATAACATGACCCAGTGCAAAGTCCATGTTTACCCTCAGTGAAATGCCTTTGTAGCTAAATGTATTTTGCATACCACCGGTCTTATCGGGACTTCTATAACCAATAAACACCTGGTCTTTGGTATCAATAACGCCATCATTATTAACATCATCAAAAATGAAATCGCCGGCATGCTTTTTAGCAATGATACCCTGTGGTGAGGCGAGGTTATCTTTTTTAATTGCGTTCCATGCCGCCGCTTCTGCTTCCGTAGAAAATACCCCTAGCACGTTGAAAGCCCATAATCCATAAGGGCGCTCACCTTCGGCAAACCCACCTACTTCAACCAATTCTTTTTTGGAAGGATCATAAACAACGTCGCCACCCTGACGGTTATTTAAACGACCATTTTCAGGCAGTTCGGTGATGACAGTACGATTAAGCGCAAAAGAGAAATTGGTTTTCCATATAAAATCTTTGAATTGTAAAACGGTGGCGCTTAATTCAACTTCTATACCCCTGTTACGCAACGTGCCATTATTGTAAGTGATAGAAGGAAAAGGAGATTCTGATGGTAATGGCTTTGACGAATGCCTGTCTTTTGTCAGCTTATTATAATATTCAACTGTCAGGTTGATACGATTATTAAAAAAAGAAGCATCAAACGCAACATCTGTTTGTTCGGTTGATTCCCATTTTAAAAAAGGATTTGAAAGATTAGCTCTGAGAACACCGGTTCCCTGGGCATAAGTAGTAGAGCTATTAGATGTGTAACTACCATAAGTATCTGCCTGGCTTATACCATCAAGGCCAACCGTTCCCCAACTAGCCCGCAACTTCAGTGCGTTGATGAATTTTACATTCCAGAATTTTTCTTTTTCTATATTCCAGCCGGCGGAAAGCGATGGAAACAATGCATACTTTCTTTCCGGGGCAAACCTGGAGCTGCCGTCGTTGCTGATACTGGCGCCAAATAAATATTTATTATCATAATCATAATAGAATTGTCCAAAAACCCTGGCCAACCTGTTTTCACTAAATGCAGTGGTGAAATTGGTCACGTTGGTGGTAACTACGCCATTGATAATAGTAGTGGTAGGCTCTGAGATAGTATAGACATAATCGTTAGTAGCCCTTTGTGATCCTACACTGACAACATTCCCCGTTTCCCGGGTAAAATTCACTCCCCCCAGAGCTGAAAAATGATGATCGCTGCGCAGGGTAAAATCATATTGCAATACCTGGTCTATCATTAATTGCCTCAAATTACTGGTGTAATCATTTTTTTGCCGTTGGGTAGCAGGCTGTATCTCATTGGCTGGCGTTCCTTTTCTCATAAAGGTTTCGCGGTAATCCTGCATCACATAAGAAAAAGAAGGCTTAAAATGCAACCCTTTTGTAATCGTCAGATCTCCGGCAACTCTTGAGGTCAGCCGCTCTGTAGAGGTTCTCATATCATCATACTTTAGTGTATGAAACCTATTGCGAACGGTATATATTTCCCCCGGTGTAGGATCTCCGTCATCTTTAAAAATGCGGATCAAAGGAGTAATGCGTACACCTCTTACTAATTCATTCTGGTAGCCATCCACATAGTTTGGTTTTACATTCCGGTAGTTGAGCATTACATCGATCTTAAAATTTTCAGTTGCTTTGAAACTGAAATTTGTCAGCGCATCATATCGTTTGTATTTTGTACCAACAAAAATTCCTTTCTGATCGGTATAACCTAAAGCAATATTATAACTTGCCCTGTCACTACCGCCATTGATAGCAATATTTTCATTCTGACTTAGACCGGTATTCCAAAGCAAATCCTGGTAATGATTGTCTGTAAAAAGTAATTTGGTGCCTGGGTTTGCAGGATCATCCATCGTTTGCCAGCCTTTTGCAATCAGGTTGTCAACATAAGCCTGTCCTTCAATGGCCACGATATTATCATACAAAGCTGTCAGGTTTATATTATTTCCATACTGACCTTTTGCAGTATATATTCTTGTACCGGCAGAGAAGCCTCCATTGTTCAATAAATTATTTTTATCAATAAGATCAAATGTACTTTTAACAGTAGCTCTTGCCAGTCGCAGGTATTGTTCAGCATTCAGATAATTATAATCTCTTGCCTGTGTTTCCCAGGTGCTGCGATGATTCAACGTAATGTTCATTTTACTGTTGAACTTGCCACCTTTTGTTTTTATAACAATAACACCATTGGCGCCCCGGGCACCCCATATAGCAGTAGAAGCAGCATCTTTCATCACCTGCAATGATTCTATATTATCGGGATTGATATCATTCATGGACTGAACGAATACTCCATCCACAACAATGAGGGGGCTGCTGGCATCAGATGCGCCTACTGCGCTACCACCATTGTTGCCAAGGCCCGAACCGTAAACATTAAGTTTGGTACCGCCGCGGATAATAATATTAGTAGCTCCACCGCCCGGTTGACCAGCTGTAATAGGAATGGAAACTCCTGCTATCTTTCCCTGCAATGCCTGTACAGGATTGGGATTGGAAGTGTTCTTCAGTTCATCGGGATTCAATTTTGAAATAGCAGCCGATGTTTTTGTTCTCGACTGCTGCGTGTATCCAATAACAACTACATCTCCCAATGTTTCATTGACACGCAGCAAAGAAACGTTGACTGTGGTTTGTGAACCTGCACGAACTTCTTTCGGTGCATAGCCAACCCTGGAAAAAACAAGTACAGTATTACCGGAAGAAACAGCAATGGCATAACTACCATCAGCCTCAGTAGTGGTGCCCGTTGATTTTCCTTTGATACTCACACTTACTTTTCCAATTCCGGCACCGGTACTATCTGTTACTTTTCCATTAACGGTATAAGCTTGTGTAAATGCCACTACAGGCAAGAGAAACACAAGAACAGCAACCGACAGCAGTTGCAGTTTCCGCAAAGAGATCATCTTTTTCATAAGCAATAATCATTTTTAAAAAACATAAACAAATAACAATGAATAGTAAAAAAATTAATTCTCGGTAGCACCATTAAGTATCCATGCAAGATTGAATTTGTGAAACTCTATGGATTTATTACTGGAGCTATTATTATGAACATCTTCATTGATCTCGATTAAAGCGCCAACTGCATAGTCAGCGGTTTTTATCATACTGGAGTATCCGCCTTTCGCTATTGTAATTGGTGCATAGTCGCAGGTATTCCAATCATAAATAGCTCTGCTGCGTGACCAACTGTTGCCATCATCATAACTGATCCTGGCCGTCATGTTGCACCGCTTACCTATGTCATTCGGGTTCAGAAAAATAATTCGCGCCGGATAAGGTGTATTGTACCTGACGATGGAACCTTCACATTTTGGATCATTCAATGAAAGATCCGGTGTCCAGGTTCCAAATCCGCCTTCAATCGACCCTACTGATTTTATGCGTTTTTTTGCTGTGGCCCATTCGGTATCATTTGGCCGGTCATTTCTTAGTAATGTGCCATTCAATAACTCCACAATCGTACTTTCATGCTTACCACCCGGCAGCGGTTGGTATTGCCAGGTTGTTCCGTTATTATCACTGTAAATATTTCTTCCGTAAGCGGGGATGATTAACCTGCCCGGATGATCAGCTACAGTCTGAATGCCGATACCGGGACCTACTGCATCCCACTTATAATCCAATGGTGTAAGCGTAGCTGTCATGTCAACAGGCGTTGACCAGCTAGCACCATGATCATCGCTATAAGCCGAAAAAACTTTTCTATCGCCCCAACTGGTAAAATCAGAGATCTGTGTTTTGAATTCATCATTCCAGTTCATAAAAAGCCAGACCCGGCCATTGACGCCCTTGTTCCAATCATACACTGCTGTAGGATTTCCCCAGGTACCATTTCCCGAAGCAGCTACTTCACCTAAAGCGGACCATATAGCGCCATTGTCTGTTGACCTTTTATATACTAAATTGATATCGCCATAATCACTGGGGCTCCATCTTCTTCCTTCTGCAAATGCGATCAGTGTTCCATTATTTGTTTTAATGATAGAGGGAATGCGGAACGAATGATAGATGCTTTCATTGCCGCCATTAAAAAGTACGGTACTGGTGTGTATCTGTGCTGCTGCCAGCGTCACATCCACGTTTACATTATTGTCGGCGGAAGGAATCTCCGCTTTTTTTGCACAGCCATTGCTTAAAATAAATAAAGGAATTGCAAGAAGGGTAATGCAAAAGCGCTTGTATTGTTTTTGGGAAATCAGGTAAATCATATAGCGTCGTTTTTGTTGTTTTGTCGTTTTGTCCTTTTGTAGGACATATCAAATATAGCTATAAATTTATTCCCGCCAAATTTTTTGAAAAAAAATTGGCTCCCTACTAATTTTTTACGGTCTGGGGAAATTATTTCTTCAACTTGTCGAAGTGATGCTGCAGGTGTTGGATCATGCCCTGCCTGAATTCTTCCTTTGTACCTTTTTTCAAAATATTTACAAGGTCAAGGTGGGTTACTTTACCCACAATGGGTACCTTTTCAAGATCAACAAGGTATCCGAAGATAGGAAGCAGCATATTTTGAAATCGCTTGAGTGTTTCATTCCCTGTCATCTGGTAAATTTTGCCATGAAAAGCAATTTCATTTTTTATCCGAAAGGTTTGCCGGCCGCTATCTACTTTTTGATTTTTTGCGATCTGTTCCAGTTCATCCACATCCTTTTTTGTCTTTCTCATATACAAAATATCCGCCAGGCCTATTTCAAGCGTTAATCTTAATTCAAAAATATCCTGCAGGGTGTTATCATCAATGATCAAAGGATCCAGTACTCTTTCCAATGATCCTAAAATATCAGGACGTGCGAGCACCATACCTCTTTTCTTTTTTGTTTCTACCATGCCCAGCATCCGCAACCGGCTCAATGCTTCCCGCAGCACGTTCCTGCTTACACCCAGGGCTTCCGCCAATTCAAGTTCTTTTGGAAGAGGGTCGCCTGGTTTAAAGGATTTCTTTTTTAAATATTCCCTTAATTTCAATTCAACCACGTCTGTCATTGTTGCTGTTGTAACCGGAAGCAGATCCAGTCTTAAATTATTTGTACCCATTTTTTCTATTTGCTAACAAAAGTATTGTTTATATGTAGAACATAATATAAAATATTAAAATCGAAAAGATATTCTTACTAAGTTTTTGGATATTTAATGCAGCACATTGTTTTCGCAAATCAAAGCAGGAAATAAAGCCATTGCCGTTTTCGTGATAAAATTCCTGCGTGAATTATCCTGTACCGACATCTTTGTTTATTGTTTTTTAAAATTAAATAACAGTGTTCCCATTACCGGTGCAGCAACAATTGCATTTAACTGACTTTGCGGTCCCATTACCTTTGCTTCCTGAAATTTTGTACCAATAGCGCTGATGCCGGTAAAGAAACCAATTGTATTTCCGGGAAATGCAGGAAGTGTATTATTGTTTTTGATACCTGCCTGCTTTGCCGGCTCCAGCATTTGAAAAAAAATCTGTGGCTCTTTTGTATATATTGTAAAATCACTTTCGTTATTCTGAACCGTAACCCAATATACATCCGAATGCCAGCCTTTAAATTCTGGATAACTGTAAGACTCCCCTGTAATGCTGTTGTTATATTTCTTCTCCCAAACATTGAGTTGATTTCCTTTCAACCGGTTTTTCCATACATGATAAGGGCCACGGCCAAGCCATCTCATACCGGTAATTTTTTCTTCGGGATAATTGAACGTAATACCCAGATACGGGGTTTCTTTCCTGATGCTGTATTGATAATCTAATTGCGGCAGTTTCCCTTTTTTAAATATCCACTTTACTTTAAACTGATCATCTGTTTCATAAACAGGTTCAATAATATACCCGTCATCCTGCTGATAGGTTTTAAATTCAGTTAATGATAAACCTGCTCCAGCCAATGATGGGCCACTACTCAATGAAATTTCTTTTTTCCCATTAAGTACCTGTTGCAAAAAACCGGTTTGCTTATTAAAACTGTACGCAATGCCATCACAGGCAATAGAAAAAACAGTGGCATTATCCTCTGTAATAGTTATCCCTGATGACAGAACAGTATTTGCCTTCTCTGCAATTTGTTTCGGAGAATGTATTGCCCAACTCCATGTATAAATTTCTTTCCCGTTTACACCTGTTGCGGTAAGGTATAAGGCATCTGCTTTACTGAAATTCTTATCTATGTTCAGGTTCAGTATTCCTTTGTTGCCGGGTAATAAAGCAATTGCTGCAGTTCCTTTTGAAAGCACAGTTATTGCTGCAGCTTGCGGGAAAGCGGGAAATTGTATTAACTGCCATTGAAAACGGCACTGATTTAAATTAGTAAAACTGTACAGATTTTCAACAGGCATTCTGCCATCAAAATTTTCCGGTAATTTATCCAGAGCGATTTGCACAGGGCTCCAGATTTCTTTAATGGTATAATAACTGCCTTCTTTTTCACGGTGTGGCCCCACAATTCCATCAGGTGCCTGGTTGCCTGCCACATCCATTTCGTTGTTTTTATCTTTACGCATAATGCCTTCATCATGCAATGCCCATAAAAAACCACCGGCAAAATAAGGATGCTTTTTCATTTCATTCCAGAAATCATCTAACGCTGCACCATGGCCGCCATCAAACAGACCATGCATAAATTCTGTTGGAAAAAAAATTTCTTTCGGGTTCAGCACTTCATGCTGCACATACTTGTAATCGGGATAATGTTTGGTATTGGTTCCATTAAACCGTTCCCATGGATGAATGACCAACCTGTTCTGCGGATCATAAAGTTTATAATCATTATCCAGCCCCCTGTTCCATCCACCTTCATTTCCATTATCCCATATCACTATCGATGGATGATTTACATCCCGAAGCACCAGTTCTTTTACTAATTTCCTTCCCACCAATGTATCATAAGCCTCCTGCCATCCGGTTAATTCATCCAGTACATATAAGCCAAGTGAATCACATAAATCTAAAAACTCTTTATCAGGGGGATAATGGCTCATGCGTACAGCATTCATGTTCATATCCCTGATCAAAGCAATATCCATTAAGTGAATATTTCGGCTTAATGTTCTTCCTGTTTCGGGCCATTCACTATGCCGGTTCACTCCTTTAAAAATTATTTTTACTCCATTTACATAAAAGCCATCCTTCTCTCTTAGTTCAGCCGTTCTAAAACCAAATCTTTGCTGAATAGTATGGATGATTTTTCCGTTTTGTTTGATGGAGATAACAACCTTATATAAATTAGGTTGTTCTGCATTCCATGTTTTGATATTACTGAATTGTTTTTGCAAAATAGTTTCAGTATTGGCAGTTATTGCAAAAGGTTTACTAACTGGTTTTCCATTTAATTCCTGGATTTGTGCTTCAATGGCCTGCTTTTGTTTGATATTATTTGCAAAAACATTTACTGAAAAATGTCCGGTGGCTGTAGCATTAATGGCTACCCTTTCAATATATGTTACTGGCAATATCTCTAAGTATACCGGGCGAAAGATGCCGCCAAACAACCAGAAGTCGGCTTTACGTTCGGCACGGTTAACAGATTCATTGGACGATTTCTTACTCACCATTACTTCCAGCAAATTTTCACCGGCTGGTTTCAACAGGTTTGTAATATCATACTTAAATTCATAAAAACCACCCTGGTGAATTGCTCCTGCAGACTTGCCGTTTATTTTCACTTCAGTATCCGTCATGGATGCTTCAAATACAATCACTACTTTTTTATTTTTCCATGATGCCGATGTATTGAATCTGTATTTGTAAAATCCCTGTTCATCGGGATTAACGGCATCTTTATAATAATTATAAGTACCAAAGCCCTGTTGTTCCCAGTTGGATGGCACCTGTATCGTTGTCCATTTACCACTGTTCATTCCTTTGCTGCACATAAAATCCCAGGTTACTGTATGGTCTTTATCAGTTCCTGATAAATAGTGAATAACAGTTTGCTGTGCATCCAAAAAACTCCGGCTAAAAATAAACATCAGAAGCAAGCCAATTTCTTTCATACCTGTTAAATTTGAAATTATTTTTTTATACATCCAACTATACAAAACAATTAGTCGGCAGCAGTTCATAATTCACAAATGTAAAACTTTGGATGCTAATATAATATTATACAATAACAGGCGACAAACCGCTATCCCCGGTATTTTTGCCGTTTCACCGAATCAACCTGTAACAGGTCCCGTATTGAAAAAATCTTTCATTGCTGAAAGGTTTTGCTAAACAACATCGCGTTGTTTAGCAAAATGATATCCATAATATTTTTTGAAATTGTAAAATAAATGAAAAAATTATTTCAATAAGTATCATTCATAATGGAGCGCTTCAATTGGATCAAGTTTTGATGCCTTTAAAGCAGGATAATAGCCGAAGAAAACCCCCGTAATAAAACAAACCAGGAAAGAAATAACAACAGAAAACTGTGTTACCAAAGTAGGCCAGTGAATAAATGCCGTCACTAATTTTGTAGTCGCAATGCCCAATACCACTCCTATTATCCCTCCTGTAATACTTATTAAAACTGCTTCAATCAGGAACTGCAATAAAATATCCATCCCTCTTGCACCAATTGACATGCGCAAGCCAATTTCTTTGGTGCGCTCTGTTACTGATACGTACATGATGTTCATGATGCCTATACCTCCTACCAAAAGCGATATACCTGCAATAACAGTTAGCAGTATGGTCAAAATCTGGCTGGTTGAACTCAAGGAATTTATTAATTCTGCCTGCGTTCTCACCGTGAAATCATCATCTGTACTTTTTTGCAGTTTATGACTCGCCCTCATTATATTTTCTATTTCATTGGACGCTTTATCGGTGGAATGTTCATCAATAGCAGAGGCAAAAATGGTTTGATAATAAGTAGTTGCCATCAGCCGTTTCATCACGGTGGTAACAGGAGTAAGAATGACATCATCCTGGTCTTGTCCAAATGTATTTTCTCCTTTTGCAGCCAGCACACCAATTATTTTGAAAGGGATATTTTTAAACCGGATGGTCTTCCCCAACGCATACTCTCCATTGGGAAAAAGATTATTGATTACTGTTTGTCCAACCAGGCAAACTTTATTGGCTGCGTTTACATCAAGGTCAGTAAAGGACACACCATCTGTTAGAGACCAGACACGAATCTGAAGATAATCTGGCGAAACGCCCTGCATATTCGTTGTCCAGTTATTGGGGCCATTAATGGCCTGCCCTCTTGCCGATACAGAACCCGATACGCCGTTTAAAAAATGTGCGTCCTTTTTTAAGGCTGTTACATCAGGCTCTGTAAGTGACTGTACGGTTGTGTTATCTAGTCTTGCACCTGCAGTAACATTACTACTGGGTCTTATCACAATCATATTACTTCCCATACCGGATATCTGGCTTTGAATACTTTGCCTGGAGCCTTCGCCAATGGCTGTCATGGCAATTACCGCAGCCACACCAATTATAATACCCAGCATGGTGAGAAAGGTTCTCATTTTATTGCGGTTAATGGCTCTCCAGGCAATGCGTAATAAATTGGTTAGTTTCATGGCGATACAATTGAAAGATCATTAATAGCCGGAAGGCTTTCCAACATTTGTTTGGCATTTTGCACATTGGTATTGACATAATCTTTAAGCAGTTTGCCATCTTTTAAGGTGATGGTACGTTTGCTGAATAAGGCTATATCCGGTTCATGTGTTACAAATACTATTGTTTTGCCCTGCTCATTATTTAACTCCTGCATTAGCATCATGATCTCATAAGATGTCCTGGAATCCAGGTTACCCGTGGCTTCATCTGCCAATATCATTACAGGATCATTTACTAATGCTCTTGCAATAGCTACTCTTTGCTGCTGGCCGCCTGATAATTGATTGGGAAGATGATTGATACGGGCGGATAGTTTAACCGCTTCCAATGCCTGTATCGCTTTCTCCCTTCTTTCTTTTGCAGAAAATTTATTGTTATACAAAAGAGGAAGCTCTACATTTTCAACTGCTGATGTACGGGCCAGTAAATTATAAGACTGAAAAACGAACCCTAATTTTTGATTCCTCAATCTGGCCAGTTCACTCTTTGCCATTTCACCAACGTTAATACCATCCAGCAGGTATTGTCCACCGGTAGGTTTATCAAGGCAACCCAGTATATTGAGCATGGTTGTTTTACCAGAACCACTGCTGCCCATGATGGTGACAAATTCGCCGGCATTGATACTAAAGCTTACATCGTTCAATGCCCTGACGGTTTCCACACCCATGTGAAATTCCCTTTTCAGGTTTTTTATATCTACAATTACTGAACTCATGATTGACGGTTTAATTTTTTTTACCTGATGATGGCCTTTGCTGCTGTGGCATAAACGGGCTGTGCGGTGTTTTATCCGAACTGCTGTTATTATTTCCTGCAGACACTATATTGGTAACGATTTCATCTCCCTGGACTAACCCATGCAATACTTTTACGCTTACATCATCTGCCAGCCCCGTTATAATTCTTTTTTCGGTGAGCGTATCACCCGATTTTATCCATACAAATGATGGATGAATTTCCCCATTGGCTACGCCTGATATTTTTGCTGCATCTTTTTGAAAGTTTCTTTTTGCGCTATCGCTTTGTGCCGGGTTATGGATAGGACTTTCAGCCCTGATAATTTTATACTGTTTCAATGTAGTTGAATCTGGTTTTAAATTAATAGCACGGGCAGGGATAAGAAGTGCATTACTATCTTCTTCCGTATATATATTTATGCTGGCTGTCATACCTGGCTTTAATTTCATGGATTGATTATCAACATTCATCAATGTTGTATAAGTAACCACATTAGCAGATACAGAAGGGTGCAATAAAATTTCCTGCACTGTTCCTTTAAAAATATCATTTGGGAAAGCGTCCACAGTAAAGGATACATTTTGTCCTGATACCACGCCACCAATATCAGCTTCATCCACTGCTGCATTTACCTGCATTTTGGTAAGGTCTTTGGCAATTACAAATAAAACGGGCGCACTAAAACTGGAAGCAATGGTTTGCCCTTCGCTTATATTCCTGTTAAGAACTACTCCGTTTACGGGAGAATAAATATTGGTATAAGACAATGTTTTATTAGCAGCATTCAATTGTGCGTTTGAATTTTCTACGGCATCTTTTGCACTGTTATAAGCGTTTAATGCTACCTGGTAATCTGCCTTGCTGATAGCTCCTAGTTTAAATAATTCGCGCTGCCTGTTAAAAGTACTTTCCTGTAACTGCAAATTGCTTTTTGCATTTAAAAGGTTAGCTTTTGATTCCTGATCCTGTGCCGACAAAATGGAAGCGTCTACCTGTGCCAGCAACTGACCTTTCTTCACCACACTATTGTAATCAACAAACACTTTTTTAACAACACCTGAAACCTGTGCTCCCACCGAAACGGTGTCCACCGGTTCAATAGTGCCGGTAGCAGTTATACTTTTTCCTATATATCCGTATTGAGCTTTAGCGGTTGCAAAAGTTACGGGCTGCACTTTTTCTTTAGACCGGTAAAAATAAAATGCAACAGCGGCTGCAACCACAAAAACTACGGGAAGTAAAATTGTTTTCTTTTTCATTGTAATAATTTTATAGTGTTACGGGCTTGCCCATGTAGAACTCATATATTTTTTGTTGCAGCAACGCAGTGTACTTGGCCTGCGTAAATGCCTGCACCGCCTGTACATACTGGTTACGTTGCTGTAATAAATCGTAAGAATTTATAGCGCCCAACTTTAGTTCTGCATTTACAACACGATAGCTTTCTGTTGCGGCAATCAATTGTTGGTTGGCCGCATCAAACGCCTGTCCGGCGTTGACAGTATTCAGGTAAGCCTGTTCCACCGCCTGCGTTAATACCAGTTGATTATTTTGCAGATCAAGGTTAGCCTGCCTGTAAGCGATAGTAGTTTTTTCAAGATTAGTTTTGTTAACCCGCTGTGAAAAAACTGGTATAGATAAAGTAATTCCAAGGTTCTGGTAAAAATTATTACCGGTTTGCGTAAAGTATCCTGTTTTTGGAGATTCATTATTGGTAATAACATCGTAGTACCCTGAGCCGAATGCAGCATTCGCTTTAAGTAATGGTTTAAAATTTGCTTTTGCTTTGGCAATATCTAATGCCGCTATATCTATCGCCAGCTTTCCAATTCTTATTTCAGGAAAATTATTTAATGCACTTTGCTGTGCGCTTGAAAGCGGATCTATTGTTGATGCGGTTTCAATTGAGGCCGGTTTAGTAATATCAAACGGTATTTCTGAAGGCAACTGAAGCAGTTGCTTTAACACAAGTATATTTTGCCTGATAGTATTTTGCACCTGCACCAATAAATATTTATCACTTGCTAATTGGGCCTGCAATTGCAGCAAATTTGTTTTGGCGATACTTCCTGCATCGAACAATAGCTGGCCTTGTTTTACACTTGCTGCTGTAGTGCTATCGAGGTCAGCAATGTATTGTTCATTTTCTTTTGCCAGTAAAATATTCAGGTAGGCCTGGGTGATAGACAAGGTGAGATTATTCTGTGTTTGTTGTACTGAAAGACCGGCGGATTGCATAAGCAGATGCTGTTGTTGAATATTATTGTTGATGTAATGGTCATTCCATAAAACAATGGACGAGTTAATTGAGTAAGTACCACTGTTTGTCAATTGATTTGTAAGGGTGCCATTTCCTGCGGCATTGTTATTGGCATTATTAAATGTGCTGCCTACAGCAGCAGAAAGTGATGGGATTTTACTTCCTTTTGCGGCTATCAAATCCTGCTCTGCAGATTGTTTGTTTAACTGCAAGCTGTTTACCTGTATATTGTGCTGTTTTGCATAATCAATACATTGCTCTATTGTCCACAAAGATGGCAAAGGTTTATTTTCAATATCCTGCGCATTAACCTGAGTGTACTGAAAAGCAGCAAGAAAAAACAAAACCGTTAAGTATAAATATGCTTTCATCATCAGTAATTTTATTACACTGTAAAGTTGTAAAAACATACAGGTTTGTTTAAGCCGAAGTCGTTGAAAAGGCAAATGCAATCGGTAAGTAACAGGCATGTCTATTTACATTAATAATAAGCGCAACAGCACTCAAATAAAAAAGCCCCGCATTAACTGCGGAGCTTTAATCATTAACCTATGAAAACAGCCTTTTAAATTTTATCCTTTCATTTTTTTTTGTATTTTTTTTCCAACCGATCTAATAAATCCTTAAAATCGTTTGCAGCCTGATAATTTTTTATTGCTATATTTTGACCGGAATTATCAGGATAAACCGGAGCTTTAATATTCGAACTGCCAGGTATTTCTTTTGTCACCGTATTGTTTTTCAAATTGCTACTATTTGATTTTGTTTCCATTTTTATTACGTTTAACTATACTCAGATCCCTAATTTAATGCTGTATTCATTTCAGGGCATTGCACCAACCGGGCCCTACTTATTTTTACAAAGACTGAACTGGTATCCCAGGCTAAATACGGCCGCACCTGTTTTATTTTTTCCATTGGCACCATCTTTCTGTATATCAACCAGCCCGTAATTACCTCCGCCTTCAACAAATATGCTGCCTTTTGGAAGTTTATAATTAATACCCAAATTGCCGCTAATCCCAGTATTAAAGGAATGCAAATCGCTTTTTATATTTTCTGTATTATCAAATGACTGCGCATCTGAGGTTACCGGTTGGGTTTGTTGGTCATCCAGGTAAATATTACTTGAGCCACTTGATACATTTTTCGCAGATAATACCATACTTACGAAAGGCCCTGCTGCTACATAAGCGCCCCAATGTTTATTGATATCAAAACGATATTTTGCGAGAACAGGCAGCATCAGGTAATTTATCTTTGCCACACTGTTATAGTTTGCATACAAATACTGTGGAACTTCACCGGCTGGGAATTGCGACACCATATTATCCGGAACAGTAAATGCCTGGATGCCATTCTTCTTTCCACCCTGTTCTGAGTATTCAAGTTCAGGCTGAATGGAAAAGTGCTTTGTTAAATGAAATTCTGCCTGTACAGCGGCATCAACTCCCAGCCGGGAACTAAACCCGCTGTTTATAGGGGTTGCAGAACTGCCGGAAGTTAAATTGGGCACACTTAAACCTCCTTTAATTCCTACATCAATTGATTGAGCAAAAGAATTGCTCACGCTTAATAGCATAATTGTTACTGCGGGTAAAATAAGATACTTTTTCATCTTGATTTTTTTAATTGTTTAGTAAATAATTTTGATTGTTTATTAGCGTACACAAAACTAAAGTTGGAGTATATCTCTTTTTAATACCAGTCGTTCAGCAGGCAAATGCTGTCGGTGAAGAATACCAGCTAATAATTTCGTTACAAAAATTCTTTGCATTAAAAGGTTAATACCTGCATGATATTTAAAAGTGAAGTGTTTTAATTGGCAATTCTATTCACTTGTTTTAAATTGCTCGCCTGCTCATTAATACGTGATGAATAAAAAAAATAATCTGGCAGCTTAGTACATTTTTTACCTGATATATACATTACCGGCTACCTATGAATTATACAATGAACCCGCTTTCCCGCCGATAACTTTTGTCTGTTCGGCGACTTGAATCTCACCACACCATTATACAACGATAGCTTTACAATTAACAAATTGTTTTATTGTTGAGAATAATTTGATACATTGGATTCATCACCTCTTACAAATGAAAGATGATTTAAACTATGTCACTATTAACACTCATTCGTCACGGGCAATCAAGCTATAACCTGGAGAACAGATTTACCGGAACTTTCAATGTGCCGCTTACTCCATTCGGAGAAGAAGAAGACAGGCAGGCGGCAGCTAAACTAAAAAGTTTCAAATATGACATTGCTTATACTTCCATGCTTCAAAGAGCACAGCAGTCATTAAGCATTCTTCTGCAGGTAATCAAACAAAGCGGAATACCTGTTATCAGGAATGCGGCCCTTAATGAACGAATGTATGGCAACCTGCAGGGGCTTAATAAAGCAGCAGCAGCAGCCAGGTACGGAACTGAACAGGTTGAGATTTGGAGAAGGAGTTACCGTGTTCATCCGCCGGGTGGTGAAAGCCTGGAGGATACTTTTAACAGGGTTATACCTTATTACAAAACAGAGATCGAGCCGAAGCTAAAAGAAAGAAAAAATATACTGATAGTGGCACATGGTAATAGTTTAAGGGCATTGATGATGTACCTGGAAAATATAAGTGCTGAAGAAATTGCTGCAATAAATATACCTACGGGTATGCCACGAAATTATGTTTTTGACAATAACCTGGAAATAACCAGTGCAGCCTACCTGTAAAAATAAATTGATAATCATCAAAGAAATTGCAATGTTTAACAGGACGTTTTCATTTATTTATTGTACACAAAAAATGCCCCTCATTGCTGAGGGGCAGAACCCTGTATCCTACTGAAACTTTTGTGTATTCTGAATCACTTTTACCAGTGAGTTTACCTGTAATTTAAACAGTGTTTCAGGTTTGCAGCGTTTAATTAATTTTTTATACTTTTTAAATATACTGATGCATATCAACCTGCTTTGCAATTTTATCCATATCCTGTTTGTCTGTTGGCACTATCAATAAGGGTATCGCAGAATGTTTTAAAACTTTTGCCACTACATCCCCCATGATTAACTTTTCAAAACTGTTATGGCTTTGAGCACCCATTACTAACAGGTCGGCTCCATACTCTTTAGCATACTGCAAAATCGCTTCGGATGTTTTACCATCCACTACTTTAATTTGAATGGTTTCGTCACCCAGGTGTTTAACCACTGTATCTAAAAAACGTTTCGCCTCATTCGTTTGTTCTTCCACATTTTCGAATGAAGAACCCGGGCCAAACCCTTCAAAACCCATTATCGGTGAATACTCCATTGCGTAGTAGGCAACATCATTAATAGCATGTACAATGCATATTTCAGCGTTCGTTTCTTTGGCATATTTAAAGCCTGTTTCTGCAATTTTTTGTGCGCAGGGATTATAGTCAATAGCAATCAGTACTTTTTTCATAAAATCAATTTTGTTTGTTATAAATAATCAATTACCATGAGGGTATACATCGCCGGTAGGTACAGTAAGTACCGGTATTCTCGATTCTGCAAAAACACGCCGGGATACGTGGGTCATAAACAATTTGTCTAAGCCATGGTGCCTGTGCGCTCCCATTACGATCAGGTCTGCCTGCCAGTTATCACAGAATTTTAAAATTTCAGCAGTAGCAACTCCTTCCAGCACCGTTGTTGTAATACTATTATCGCCGAGATGCTGGGCCGAAGCAATCAAAAAATTTTGAGCTTCTTTCCTTATGTCTCTTACAACAGCGGCTATTCCTGTAGTATGACCATGGTGAAGCCCCATAAAAGGCAAGTGTTCTGTATTATATCCAGGTGCAGTAATTACATGTATAATTGCAACTTCAGCATTCATGGCAACCGCAATGGCATATCCGGCTTCTGCAACTTTTTCAGCTGAAGGTTCATAATCCAATGCTATCAGTATTTTTTTCATAACTTTTATTTAAACAACTATCTAAACTCTATTGTTATATATCAACTGTAGGTATAATAAAGAGTGGTATTTCTGAATGCTTTAAAATGTGCGCTGTTACATCTGTTACCAATAACCGCACTAATCCCTTATGCCTGTGAGAGCCAATTACAATAAGATCTACCTGGTGGCTTCTGGAATATTTTAAAATTGCCTCGTCAATTTTTCCTGCAAGAGCTTTTGTTTTTATATCAGGATCACCGAGGTGTTTAACAGCAGCAGCCAAAAAATCTTTTGCTTCTTTTTTTATACCTGTACACACCGCAATCGTTCCTTCTGTATAAAAACCATTGTATCCCATGATAGGTGAATATTGCTCCGCATAATATGCAGCATCAGCTATAACATGTACCAATGTAATTTCAGCGTTCATAACTTTTGCTAATTCGTATCCTGCTGCAGCTACTTTTTCAGCTGATAAGTTATAATCTATTGCGATCAATATTTTTTTCATGGCTGGGATATTTAACTGTTTGAGAATTTATCCTGCTTCATTACTTTATAAAATTACGACAGCAGTAAACCGGGGTAAAGCGCCAATCGTTGAGCAGGCATATATAATAGCTGAAACAATTAAAAATGAGCCTATTTTTTGGGGTTGTTTAGCAACTGATAATAAACTATAAAAGCCCCTGCAAATTTCTTTGAGGGGCTAATCATTACACCTAAAGCCATACTCTCCTAATTATTCCTACGGTTTCTTCTTCCGCTGTTACCTCCATTTCCAAAAGAAGATGGTGGCGCTTTATGAACAGGTAAACGATCTACATTCTGCCTTTGCCATTTTTCTTCATTATTATCCTTATCCCCGTCACTACGAACCGGGGCAGTATTGTTATTATCAACCCTTCGGAATTCTCTTGGTTGCGGATGACTAACCGTAGGCCTGAACACTTGTATTTCGTTACCCTCACGCCTTGCCGCACCACCTGTGTTTGTTTCCCTGATTGCAGCCGGCGTTATAGAACGGTTAGTATATCTCTCCACCTCCTTTAAATCGGGGCCTTTTGAATAGAATTGGTTGTGTACGTTGGTATTGCTGAAGTTATTGATAACAGTAATACGGCTTGCATAATTTGCTGCTAACCCACGTCTTTCAACATGATTGAAAATATCCCTGTCATAAATATGATCCCTTGCCACAAAGTTCCAATATGATGCTGCAGGCCTCCACAAGCCAAATGCAATACCTACATTTACTTCTGGCATCAAAGGAGCCCATCCATAAAAATCATCCACCATTCCCCAGGTTACCCATGCCGGAGACCATTCATATCCTGGTATCCACAACCAACCATACATATCATCATATACCCAGCGGCCATAGTGAAAGGGTGCCCAGCCCCAATTATAATTCGATTGCCACATCCAGCCCTCGGTAGAGTAATCCCAATATCCATTTGTTAAATAGGGCCTAAAGTCACCGGTAATTGCAGGATGCCAAACGTGTCCGTAAGATGGATAATCAATCCAGGTACCATAAGGAGACAGTTCGTCATAAAAATTCTGGTAACTAACAGAAACGCCTATACCTGTTTGTGCCACTACTTTATTACCCGTAACATTCAGCGACATGACAACAACAGTCATCATAACAGCCAGTAGTTTAAAAGTCTTTTTCATTTTCTGATTTTTAAATGTTTATAATATGGTTTATAATTTTTTAAGTGCTGCTTTTAACTCTTCTTTGTTCTCCAGTTCATCTAATGAACGGGTGGTGTAATGAATCTGCAGGCTGGGTTGTTTATCCCTCGTATTGATGAGTAAGATTTTTATAACCGACCTGTCCGTATTCCATACTGTATTTAAAGTAAGATTTCCATCGGCTATTGCCTGGCCGTAATTGTGTTTTTCAGTAACTGAAGTAGTAGTACTCCAGTTCTCCTTTTCGGTAGCGGGTTTGCCATACTTTTCTATAAGCAGTGTTTTGAATTTGCTATAGTCCTGCAAATAAAGTTGGGGGTTGCTGTATTTTTTTGAGAATACATATATACCGCTGGCCAATTTATTATTATCATTGAATATATAGATCACATCACAATCAGAACCTCCTAACATATCCTTATAGGCCAGTTCATCGTTACTTACTTTGGCAACGAGTGCTGCTTTTTCGCCGGATTGTACATTGTCAATCGAGTTACCCCAGGCAAATCCCCTGAAGTCTGTAGTCTGAGCGTAAGAGAAACCAATGTTTCCTACTATCACCAATAATGCAATTAATATTTTTTTCATCTTTTTATTTTTAAGGTTATACAGCTTTTATTTGACAGCCTAAAGTTATTGGTGGTTTAAGTGCTACTGTTATGCTAATGGGCAAACAGGCAAAAGTTATCGTTGAAAAAGGAATGCGGAAAATTAATTCGCCCGGCCTGCAGGTGGTGGAGTAAATATTTGTTCCGGTATATCATACAATGACAGGTGCTTTTGTTGCATCAGGTGCAGTTGCGTCATTACATTTTGCATTTGCTTTTATACCCTGTTAACCTTAGCATTGCTGATCTTAATAACATACTGAGCATTACTCCCGGCATCATCAAGATTAAAATCGGCTGCACTGAACTGTATAGCCATGTAAATATTAAAATTTCCGTTTTCTTCTGTACCTGATGCTATGGGCATGTATACAACTGTTACTGCTTTTGTAACATTATTTAAAGTTAGAAAGCCGTGAGAATTGAAAGTTTTTCCGGAAGTGAGTACTTCCTGTATCTGAATCGGGTCAATATTCAACTTAAGGCTAAACAACATCGCAGGAGCTGCAAACCCGGAATCAACACAGGGTTTATTATCAACCTCGCAATAAGGAATATTAATTGAAACATTCAATTCGTTAGAGCCATTAGGGAATATTATAGTTGCACCCTTTATAGTATGGTCAATTTGGGTAACTCCTTTTACAGTCAATAAGTCAGCATTTACCGCCTGATAAAAATTATCATAATGCTGCTGGGCATTTACCGCCATACTTGTTGAGATCAGCAGCAAAATATAGACTGTTAATTGTAGTAAGGATTTCATAGCTTTTGTTTTTAGAGTATAAAGCTACTATAGTGATTAGGAGGATTAGAGCATAGTCGTTTAAATGGCAAAAGCAATCGTTCAATTCCCGGCAGGTACAAAAAAAATGCTTAAAATAATTCACCGCCGCTGTAGCCCGGATGATTAATATAGGTTTGGGGTAATCCATGGCAATCTTTAAATTTTTCTTTCCACAGTTGCTGCTGAATTAACTGGATTGCTTTGCTGACATGTTCCTTTAAAATACTTTCGTCGGCATTTTCAAATACATCTTCAATAACCTGGTTCAATGCGGGAATTTTACTTAAGAGGTGAGCAGAAATAATAGTAAAAATATAATTGGCATCTTCTACATTAATACCTTTTTCGTTTGCGATTTTTTCTATTAGCTGGCACATTTTTTAAGTATAAATTTTATTAATGGAATATAAAATGCTAAAACGTAGACCACTTTAAAAGGGCACTGTATTGCTACAGCGCCCTTTTTCCTTTAACCCGTATGAAACCATGCCTGAAAATTAATTTTGTTCCGGATGTTTGAACTTCTTAAAAATTTATTTCACCTCTTGTGTCACTTCTTTAGTAGTGAGTGTTTTGCTGTTTAACTCACACTGCACCCAACCTTGCCAGATCAATTCCTACCCACATGTTCTATTTCTCGTCGGTAAAAAAAGCCACATCTCCATCCATATTCACCTGCAGGATATTTTTTTTACCGTCTTTTTGTACCACTACAAAATAGTTATCGGCATCATCAAACTGTGTATCGTACAAAGACATGTCGGTTGAGTTCAGTTCATTATCATCAAAGAAAATTACTGAACCAATGCTATAGTCTGCATATTTTTCGTTGATATACTTCTGTGCGGCGGCAGGTAAATCCGTGAAGGTTTTATCTGTTACCGTTCCAACCAGTTCCGCTTCATCATCATAAAAAGCTTTCCCCTCCTGGCCGTCTTTATTAAAAATGGCTACATCATAATAAGCTCTGCGTTCCCATTTTGTAACTGGAATGTTTCCAAAATCTCCAGAGAATGCCCTTTTTGAAAGATTGCTAACTTCGGTGCCCTCAAGTTTTTTCAACTCTTTCTTTTCTTCCCTTTTCTCTTTTTTCACTGCCGCTTTCTGAATCTTTTCCGCCTTAATTTCATTTTCAACGATTGATTCACTCGTTTGAGCGTATATTGATGCAGTTAGTATAACTGCTACTGTTGATAGTATTATTAACTTTTTCATTTGTTTAGATTTAAATTGTTATAAAATAATTTAATTACGGGTTTTGTTTCAATTCATTATCCTTATAACGCATGAATTATTATCTAAGGCGTGCATAGTAGCCCACTTCACCATCAGTTGTTACCTGTAACACAATTTTTTTATTGCCTTTTGTCAATTCCACGAAATAACTGTCTTTGTCAGCAAACTGATTGCCATACAAAATCATATCGGTTTCATTTGCTTCATTATCATCATAAAACAATACGTCGCCAATAGCATAATCCTTGTACTCGTTGCTGACGCTTTTCTGTGCAGAGGCTGGTAAATCTGCAAATGTTTTATTCTGGGTTGTACCTACCAACTTTCCCTCCCAGTCATAAAAAGCAGACATGGCCTGTCCATCTTTTACAAAGCTGGCCTCGTCAAAATTATCGAGCCTCTCCCATTGTGCAATTACACCAGGAAAATCCGTTGCGAAAGACTGTTTGGACACAGGATCGACTTCACTGCCTTTTAGTTTTCTCAATACCGTACGGTCTTCCTTTTTTTCTTTCCTGATATTGCTTACCACTTTTTTGTCGATTTTGATGTCGCTTTTAAGAGAAGCCGGAGTAATTTGTGCATTAACTGTTGCAGTGAGTATAATCGCCGCTGTTGATAATAATAATAACTTTTTCATGCTGTTTGAATTTTATATGTTCTAAATAATTTTATGTTAGTATTTTTTTTCTGACACAAATCTACTTCCGTAAAATGCCTGTGTAAATCGCCAGTAGCCGAACAGGCAAATGCTGTCGCCAGGCAGGTTTAATTAATAATCCATACCTTCAAACAGGTTAAATTCAACATTACCTAAACAATGAATGAAGGCAATTCGTATAGCTTTTAAAAACCAAGCCCCATACCAATAAGTACAGGGCTTTTGTGGAGTATATAAAAAGGGGATAGTATTTTACAGCTCGTGATCTCTCAAATAATTATCCATAGAAATTTCGCCTGGACCTTTGAAAAGGAAATAGAAAAGCATGGATAAAATAACCAGTGATAAAACAAACTCTCCATTAATTGCAAATGAGTGTTCGCCCGGGTTTATAAAAAGCACTGCGCCTATCAATATGGGCATCTGAAAAATAATTGCTGCTCTGGTAAACAAGCCTGTCACGATGAATATACCGCAGAGCAAACTGGCTAAAGCAATATACCATACCCAAAAGGATTCAGCAAAACGATAAAGCGAACTATGCCTAAGTAAGGCATCGAGGAAGGTAAGGTTACTAAGAAAAGTAATGCCCTTGAAGGTAATAATTATACCAAGTATTACACGGAAAACCAAAGTCAATGTATCATGCTTTGGCTGTTCCCAGTTGTGTATTTTATGTACTAAGTTCATCGTTGTATATTTTAATGTGATAAAATGATATTTATGTTTTACCAGTGCCCGGGATTAATTAAATTTTGAATTTAGTCCAGGTATATAAACCGGAAGTTTGAATTTTATTTCAGCGTCATCAAACACTATATCGTAAATGTAAAAACTGATATTCCATTGACTGCTTAAAAGGCCGTTATTTGCCCGAACATTATCCACTATCAGCAAGCCTGTGCATTCGTTAATACAACTACCGTCTTTAATGCTGCCCTGCAGCGGGCACATGAGCCCGTCAGTTTCCTCATCATTCATATTTATAGCATCAGCCGGGTAGAGGGACATTTCAATTTTCACCCTTTCCCTATAATACCTGAACCAGCTTGTTTCATTGTGCCTGTTCGCTGCCATCATAAACTGCCAGTCGCCTTCCACTACCATTGTTCCATTCTCAAAGTCAATATTTGCTTTCATTAGCGGAAGATGTTCTGCAAAAACATGCTTTCCTTTTAAACCTGCTACAACTAAAGCTGATGCAGGAATTGCATATTCAAATTGTTTGAGAAGTAATTGTTTTTTCATGGTATGTTTATTTAATTGCTGATATAAACCTACAAACCAAAAAAATCTTTATTATCAGCCAGTCGCTGAACGGGCATAAGTTATCGCCACAGTGGGTAAAGCAATATGCATAATTTTATTTGCGGGCTTAGCATTCAGGTATTAATATAAAAAAAGCCCTGTAAATTAATACAAGGCCTCTCTGAAATTAAAAAAGGTAAATTTAAAATGCTGCTTTAGCAATTCTGTGATGATGTTTTTTGTGATGGTGCTTACCAAATATGCCACCCGTTTTTACCATACCGGAAGTAGAAGTACTTACTGTTGATTTAGTTACTGCGGGCACACTTGCCGCAAAGCTACCAGCGCTTAAGACCATTAGGGCAAGCACTGCAATGATTACTTTTTTCATTTTTTTGATTTTTAATTTTGAGGAAATGTTTTTAATTATTGTTTGTGTCATTTGTTTGCAGGTGTAAAGTACAACCATAAAATATCCACAAAAATGTTAGTCGGTGAGTGGGCGAATGCAGTCGGCGAAAAGGATTATGTGTAATTGCTGAATGTAAAGGTGAAAAAACGAATTGAATATGGTATCGACAGCAGCTTACAAATATAATATGGAGCAAATTCCAAAACGTTAATGATACCGCACTGTGATCGTACAATTGTCTGTTGTATCAAAACAAAGAGGCAATCAAATATGCCCCTTAAAATAATAGTTACTTAACCAAGTGATTCTTCATCTTTTATCAATCCGACACTAAAGTTTAATATCTGTTCCAGTTCCGCCAATTCAGTTTTCATTTTACAACAGTTTTCTTTATTAAGTTCCTGGTTAATTATTTTAATCCGGGTCTGTGTGATCTCCATCACTTTTAAAGTATGTCCTATTTTTGACTTCAACTTTTGTTCGTCTTTTGAATGAGTTTCTAAAGAAGTAAGATTGTTTACCCCGATTCCTATAAAAACAGAAGCTATACCGGATATGGCGATCTCCAGTGCATTATCATCTGTAAGAAATGTAAGGAACATTACCGCAGCACCAATAAGCATAAATACAATCACACGGGGATGAAAAAAAGAGTTTTTAAAATAGAGAAAATAATTTTTGAATTTCATACCGGGTATAATTTATGTTTTATTGTTAACAGTAACATTGCATACAAATACATAATTCTGATTCCTTTTTTAAAATGAATTCAAAATTAGAAGGACTCAGCGCTATTTAAGCAGCATAATAGCCGAAAAGGCAAAAGCAATAGGTAAGGGAGGAAGCTAAAATGTTGCCAGCAATTGCCCGGCCTCCTGCAGGGCATTATTGCAAATCAATTTTACAGACTGAAAATTTTTAGAGAAGGATGCTTCATGCTGTTCCTCATATTCTATAGCATCCAAATAAGGTTGCAGGGATTCATTTAACCCCATTACCGACACTGTAGTTTTCATATTGTGGGCCAGTTGACGCAGGTTACTGATATGCTTATCCTGCCATGCTTTTTCTATAGCCATCAGGTCTTGGGGTATGGCTTCAATAAATTGTTCGGTAACGGTTTTTTCATACTCCATATTTCCACCACTTATCTCTTTCATATATTGCAGGTTGATGTATTTATAATTACCTGCTATAATAACCGGCCCGCCTGGTAAAACATCCGGTATGGGCATATTGATATACTGGGTTATCAATTTGTGTAATAGCACTTCCCTTATAGGTTTAGAGATATAGTCATTCATACCATAACTGAGGCATTTTTCCCGTTCGCCAGCTAAAGCATGAGCTGTCATGGCAATAATAGGTGTAGTCAATTCCAGCGTTTCCCTTATCTTCCGCGTAGCGGTATAACCATCCATTTCCGGCATTTGTATATCCATCAATATAAGGCTGTATTTTTGCTTTTGCAGTTTTTCAAGAGCTTCCCTGCCATTTTTTGCCAAATCATAATCCAACCCCCAGCTTTTGAATAAGTGTTTAACCAGGCTTTGGTTTATTTCATTATCCTCTGCTACAAGGATCCGCACATCCATAAAATCGTGAATGAGGTTTAATTCTGCATCGCTTGAAAACGTATAATTGGATTGTTCATCTGCAATTTTATAAGGTATAGTTACTATAAATGTTGTACCCATACCAGGTTCGCTTTCCACTTTGATGGTTCCGTTTTGAAGCAATACCAGGTCTTTTACTATTGAAAGACCAAGGCCTGTTCCTCCATAACTTCGTGTAACCGTGTCATCGGCCTGCTGAAAGCGATCAAAGATATACTCTTGTTTATCGTTTTCAATTCCAATACCTGTATCGGAAATTGTAATTCCTGTTTTCATTACAGTATCAGTTTTTCCTTCATTAGATATTTTTATTGAAATACTTCCGTCTTTTGTAAACTTCAGTGCATTCCCAATTAAGTTTATTAATATTTGTGTAAGCCTTGTGGCATCGCCTTCCAGGGTATCCGGTACTGTATCATCAATATCTGTATGAATCTTAATACCTTTTTCGTCAGCTTTTGTTTTAAACATTACTTCGATTGAATGCAGCAAACCACGGATACTAAAAGGGGCAGACTCAATCCGCATCATACCGGCTTCTATTTTTGACAAATCAAGTACATCATTGATAATTGTAAGTAAGTTTTCTCCTGACCGCTGGATGGTTTCCACATATTCTTTTGATTCTGCATCCAGGTTTTTGCGATGCAATAAATTGGTAAAGCCAAGGATGGCATTCATGGGAGTACGTATTTCATGGCTCATATTGGCCATAAAATGTTCTTTTATCCTGGCGGTTTGCCTTATCATTTTTTCCGATTCATGTAATTGCTCAATCAAGGAGTCTCTTCTACGGGCTGAATTGATGATGTACCAGAACAGACCGGCCCCACAAACAAGTACCAAAGCCATTAAAGCAGTATTAAAACGCAGCGCCTTTTCACCACTTTTATCATTTACAATTGTAAGCTTTGTCAGGATACCATGCCTCGTATTTTCAATATTTTGTGCAATCAGGTAAATCGAATCCCTCAGCCGCTTACCTTCTAAAGTGCCAATTAGTTTTTCGGCTGCTGCTTTACCCTTTGTATAAAAGGAATCTGCTACCGCTTTATTAAAATGGATGATTTTCTGAACAGCAGTATCTAATTCATCTATTTCTTTAGCAGTGCTGTCGTCATCCGATACTTTTTGAAGTTGATTAAGGTCATCCTGCACCTTAGAAATTTCACTATCTATGTCTTTTATATATTCGGAATCATTCGTTGAAACAACATTGCTGATATTACTTTCAATCTTAACAACGTCTTTCTCTAATCCTTTCAATTGAGAATTAATATTGTATTCGTTTAAAAATTTAGTATTTCCATCAATAAGGATATTGATATTCTTGGCAGAATTGAACTGGATATAAATAAGTAAAATAGTGCCTGTAATAAAACCCACCAGTACGTAAAGTATAAATTTTTTACTCTTCATATCAACATATTGAACTCAAGGTATAGAAAAATCAGTTGTCTTGATGTGACTGTGTTTCCCCTAAATATCGAAGCAGAAAAAACACCAAAAAAACGATACAAACAGCCATTCCAATTATTATGATGAGGATGGCCCAACAGCCAGCCTGCTTATCTATCATTTTGAATAAATCAGAAGAAAGAACTGCCAGTAAAGCCACATCAAGAAAAAATAATATAGTATAAAATATTTTCATAGTAAAAAATTAAATGAGGCCCCGGTAGAAACCAGGGCCGTTTACCAAAACTAACTGCTTATGAGAAAATTTATAATCAGGTTTTTAAAATCTGTTTCATTTGCATCACAAAGATATTTACTGCATAGCTTGATCAATATTGAAAGTCGGCCAACGGGCATTTATAATCGTTGATTCTGATCTGTCGCCTGATATTAAATCCTTAACTTGTACAAACCGATTTTTATTTCGTTAACGAATCAGCAATATATGAAAGCATTAGTAATTTCGGGAAGAGGAAGTAAGGAAGTTTTTGCCGGAGGACTTGCAGAATATCTAATAATGGAGCGAAGAGGATTACAAGGTATTTATCGGTAGCTCAACCGGAAATCTTGTGGTGCCTTTGCTTTCCTGGGCTACCAATGCAGCAAAGAAAATAATCCACATTGCAAAGTAATGGAAGTGCCTTAAAAAAAATTAAAGAATATTCATCTTTTTATTTAAGGCAGCCCTGTAGGCATCAGCGACAGGCACAGGCTTTCCGTTTATCACCAGGGCTCCATCCTGTATGGTGTCTATTTTTGTAATTGCCGCAATGTAGGAACGATGCACACGGATAAATTTTGAGACCGGCAATCTTTCTTCAACAGCCTTTAATGTAGTATGAATGGCATAAAATTTTTGAGGGGTATGCAGTTTTACATAATCCCCCATTGCTTCAGCAAAAAGTATATCATCCAATTTAAGACGACGTACAATATTAGAATCTCTTATGAAAATAAATTCATCATCATTCAGTTTAAACTCTTCTGAGTTACTTTGTAAAACCTCTCTTGCTTTATCGACCGCCTGTATAAAACGGGAAGGGGTTACAGGCTTTACAATATAATCGGCTACGTTTAACTCAAACGCTTCGGCGGCATATTCCTTTTTTGAAGTAGTAAAAATGATAATCGGCTTTTTATTACCAAGGTTCTTTGTTAATTCCAAACCCGTCATGCCAGGCATTTCAATGTCAAGCAAAATTAAGTCTACAGCTTGCTCCTGTAAAAAATTATATGCATCCATTGCATTGATACATTCTCCTATAACAACAATATCGTTTACCTGGCTGGCCAGTTGCTTCATGGTGGTACGGGCTATTTTGTTATCATCAACTATTAGAACCTTCATAAGTATTTTATTATTTCTTAAAATTTTAGATACTCTTAGTGAAGGCGCCAATTTAGTGACTTAATTTAGTGTTTCCTAATAATTTACTGGCTGAAGTCTGTAAAATGGAGTTAATACTGCAGTAAAAATATTTATAGTTTGTTCAATAGCGCAATCGTGATTCCAGCCTGGTATGAATATGGCAAATAAGTACCATCTTTTATATATTAATTAAAGGAAACAAAATTTATGGCAATATTTAATGATAAAGGAAATTACGCCTTAGAAATCGGCACTTAATACTGCTAAGGGTTTCAGCGGAAATAAAAAAGGACAACTCTTCAAAATTGTAGAGTTGTCCCGTAATGTGGAGCGTGGGGGAACCAAATTGAACCTTTAATACGCCTGATAAAATTTATAAAGAGCTGTAAATCTGCTTAATTTATTATTTTAAAAACTATTTCCGAAAGTCAATTGGCTATTCCATAGCCGGGTGTGAAAGCTAAAAGGATTAGTTAATGTTCAAGAAATAAATCTGGCGCTAAAAAAAATAATTGAAGCGAAACAAACTCAAAATTCCATATAGGAAGTTACCCCCTATGTTTTTTACTTTGCTACGGTAAATTAATGGACAATTATTATTTAAAGTGCATTTTCTGCAGGATTGTGAACATTTGCACTCAATCTGCTAATTGTCAATATTTTGGAAAGGGTTCGTTTTTTCTACTTAATAGAATTTATTTGAACTAAATGAAGCTAATGAAAAAATATCTAAAAATGTTTCACCAATTTTTATTTTGAAGAAAAAAGGGCAGAGAGCCAGGATTCCGCTTAATATTGTAAAATTCCCAATAAAATTCCACCTGTCAATTCAGATAATTTCAAAGTGCTCTGGTGATTATTTAGTAATAAAAAAAAAATGTTCTGTTGGTTCAGCGGACTGAATCTTTCCGGCAATTCCATATTGCCAGGCTATAACAGTAACCTTAACAGGAAACTTTGCACGGGGAGGAATTGTTGTAAAGCGAAGGTTATTTTTATCAACATAAGCAGGGCCATCTTTTACATAAAAAGAGACCGGAACACCTGCTGATGAAGATGCTGCAAGTGCAATTGATTTTACACCCAGCTTTTTATCTTTTATTTGACCGAAAGTAATTTTCTGTTCTGAACCGTCTTTATTGACTAAAGGGAAATGCATATTGATTTGCTGCACTATACTTTTAAATTTATCATCTCCCTTATTATGTGCCAGCAACCAAATATCATTACTTCGCTTTAAGTTATTGAATCCCATTCTGTAAAAGCTGATTTGAAAAGTACTATCATTACTTTTTTTAACTGGTCCGCAGATACGGTCAATTAGTAAAAGTGTTTTTGAAAAATCAGTTGCAGGTCTTATTCTTGTAGTATCCGAAAAAAAAGCGCTAAGCCTGAAACTTATGCCATCATTCAATGGGATAAATTTCAACTGGTAATTGGCATGTGTTTTATCCGGTTGTAAAATTTCTCCATTTTGCTTAAACCCGATATGTTGATTCAGCTTACCCCTTGCAGTGCTATAAAATTGTTCAGTTGCATTTGCCATGTCTTTGTCAAAAACCCATGAAGCATTTTTTTTATTCCCCTGGTATTTTTCATAGGGAGCAGCAACAGCATTGGGTAAACTATCTTTATGCCACCTGTCCATCAACCAACCGTCGTTTGGTTTTATAACATTCAAAGTATTGGGTTTAAAAATTGACATTGTTTTGGACAATCTTTTTTTTGCTGCTTTTTTAATAAACATACACACATAGGCAATTATCTCATCACTGTAATCAAAATGCCCGTGACCTGCATCCGCAAATAAAGAAATAACACTATTAGGATGTTGGGCTATGTAATTGAATGCAGGCGTTATCCTGTCTTCCCACCATTCATACTCGCCCATTATAAACAAAGCAGGCACACCATCAATATTTCGATTGCCCCAATTTACATTGGCACCTCCATAACCTGTCAGGTTTGTTTGCGGCGCATCACCATGTACCGAAATCAATGCCAAAGTTCTTTCCGGGTTCCAGGCTGCAAAATTCCAGGGAAAGCTGGCATAAGCTGAATGACCTAATGGTATAACAGGAGCATACAGCAGTTCTTTATATCCGGAAGCTTTTGCCAACAATTGCATCATATCACTAAAACCCTCGCCGGCATCTTTTGTAAAATCGAAAGACATATTGATACCAGGCGTAACCCATATTTCTGCAAAGCCGAGTGCTGTCATAGTTTTACGAAACAACGAATGTTCCAGCATTCCTTCTTCTATCATGTTGTGTTGTGCAAAAACGACGCCCCTTACCCGTTTACAATTTTCCGGTATCCATAAAAATGCCTGCGGATGATCCTTTGTTTCACCGGATATTACGCTATCCACTTTTACGCTCCATTGCCATACCTGGGCCTTTGCAAAATTCGCTGCGTAAATAATCAATATTGTTATTAAAATTTTTTGTTTCATTGCTTTGTTATTTCAAATCCCAGTATACTACATACCGTTCTCTGTGTATATCATATAGTGGCCTTAGCATTATTCCTTCTTTTACAGTTTTAAATGTTAACAATTGTCCCGCAACAGGTTTGATGGCATCATTCAATTTATTTTTATCTAACTGAAGTGAGGTGCTTATTCCTGCCGGCACATTATAATTATACGTGTAATAATCATTATGCTGCAAAGGATCTGAATAAGGTTCTCTTCCTTTGAATCCTTCTGTACCCATTTCGCCTGCTAACACAATGGAGCCATAAGCAATGGCTGCTTTGCCTGGATTATCATTGGTGGGTATGATATGAAGCCTCATTGGAAAATCAACTTCAATCATATCTCCATTATTCCATTTACGGTTGATAACAATATAACTGCCAGGTATATTGTTAACAGCTATTTTTTTACCATTCACTTTAACTGTTGCTCCTGCTGTTGCCCATGAAGGGAAACGCACATTCAAACTGAGATTAAGAGTACCGGCCATTTCAATTTTGAATTGCATGTTTCCTGATCCGGGAAAATTGGTTTGTTGAATCAATTTTATTCCCTTTTCTTTCCAGTTTAATTCAGAGGGAATAAAAAGATTTACATACAACTCATTTTGAGTATGATAGTAAATTGCTTCGCCATACTTAGCCTGGTTTTCAAAACCGCTTCCCACACAACACCAAAATGAACTATCAGGAGTACTGTAAACCTTATGTGCACCGGGCTGCATTGGCAAAAAATAAGCAATCATTCCTGTGGCTGGATCCTGCTGGCCAAGGATATGATTGTACAAAGCTTTTTCATAATAATCCGCATATTTAATATCACCAGTATGTGAAAATAAATGACGTGTAAGCTTAAGCATATTGTACACATTGCAACTTTCACCTGTAAAACCTGTTAAATGTTCTGACTGATCATCTGGTTTAAAAAAGTGTTCCTTATCGCTGTTGCTACCTGTTGCAAAAGAATGATGATCAATAACGGTATTCCAAAAAAATGCAGCGATGGAATCTCCGTTACCTTTTCCTTCTATTTCATACTCCCTGCTTAAACCAATCAGTTTAGGTATATAAGTGTTAGCGTGCTTCTTCTCCAAGACATCTTTTTCTTCTTTTAAAGGATCCAACGTTTCATTTTGATAAAAGAAATCTCCCAGCCATTTGTATTGCTGCTTTCCTGTAATAGCATATAAGTTGTAAAATGATTCATTAATGCCTCCAAATTCATTTCTGAGCATGACGGTTCTTTGTTGTGCATTTAATGGTTGTAATTTTTTATATGCCCAGTTGGCCATTTTAGTGACAATATCCAGTGCCTGTTGGTTATTGCAATACAGGTATTGATCGATTAGCCCGGAAAATATTTTATGCATTGTGTACCATGGCGCCCATACTGCTTTGCCGGCGATATTCCTGTCAATTAACCCTTGCGCATAAGCGCTGAGATATCCATCCTGTTTCAACGCATCCTGTACAACGGCCAACCCTGCTACAATGCTATCGCCACGAAGTTTATATTTTGTATCACCGGTAGAAGCATACATTAATGCAAGGCCTGATAAAATATGACCGGTGGTATGTCCTCTTAATTCACAATCTAATGATTCCCAGCCTGCCAGTTTAAGCCCAGCATCATAGCCGCCTTCGTTAGCACTGAATACGCCTGCATTTGTTCTGAAGCTATGCAGCAACCTGTTTACATCGATGGACATCAGCCACTGTTGCTCTCTTTCCATATTTTGTTTAAAGCGGCTATCCTGCAGCTTTACATCCTGCAGATCGAAACTGTATAGCTTAGGTTCCAGCTTATCTTTTAGAATAAACTTGCCTGCATGTTGCCCGGGGTAATGTGATTGAGCAGGCACTTTTAGAACAACCAGCAAAACCATTGCATTCATAAATAAATAAAACAGAAGCTTATTCATTTTTTTGCTTTTTGATCTTTGAAAATTTTACACCATCCGGTATTTACCCTTTTCCTGATAATGCTTTTCTTATTTTTTATACGAACCGGCTTAATCCGTTCAAATATGTTTACGGGCAAAATATTTCCCGCAGCATCAAAGGGGCTGGATTTTTTCTGCTGACTAGTAAAGTTTTGCAGGTGGATAGCATCTCTTACCATGATTGGTATTACTGGGCTTGTAAAAAAAGAAGAAAACCCATTTTTAAATTGTGATATATGCGTCAAGAAAAATCCATACAGCTTATTCTTCTTATCAATCCACGGATAAGCACCTGCCCACGAAGGGCTGCTGATTAATGTTGCCTGGCCTTTGGCATTTACTTCTTCTCTCCATTCTCCCAGGCCATAAATATCTTTTCGTAAACTGCCTCTTGCATGTTCTACAAATTCATTGGGGTTTACTCTTGCATTCATCACATGATCTGCCTGCATTGCATTAATTGCATTGACAGATAAAACCCTCTTTCCATTAAACATTCCTTCATTATTAATCATGGAAAGAAAATTAGCATAATCCTGTAACGTTGTTCTTGCACCGCCTCCTAAAATGGGCGCATGGCCGCCTGAAGAATCAACCGGAGTAAAATGAGTTGATCTCATTTGTAATGGGATGGCAATCTTTTGCTGAAACAATGTTTCCCAATCTATACCAGTTGCCAATTCCGCCATTCGTCCTGCAACCTGCATGGCTAAACCGCCGTATTTAAATTTAGTACCCGGTAAAGTGTCAGCAGAAAGATTTACAATATGCGCAACTGATTCTTTTAATGTTTGATAAATATCTATTGGATTTTCTTTAGGTTGATAATCCGGATAGCCTGCAGTATGTGATAATAATTGCGTTAAAGTTGCTTCTCCCTTTACATCTGTAAATTCAGGCAGCCATTTTTTTACGTTATCATTCCAGTTTAGTTTACCTTCATCAACAACAGCAGCAATGGTTGCAGCAGCCAACCATTTACCTGCGGATGCAATAAACGCAACCGTTTCCTGTTTGTAATTACCAAAGTATTTTTTATAAATGATTTTATTATCCTTTGCAAGGATAATGGACGCGCCATTGTAATAACCACTATCCACCCACAATTGAATTTTATTTTGCAGTGGAGAAAAATCATACCCACTTGATATTCGTTTAACCTTTTGAGCATAACCAGCTGATACCAGCATCAAAACCAATACTAATTGCAAGAAAAGCCTTGAACTGATATTATTTTTCGGTAAGTAAATCATTTTTTAAATTCGATTCCTTTCACATGTTCACCAACAAAAATTCTTGCTATATCGGAAGTTTTGTACCACTTAGGTTTACCAGGCATATCATCCGTAATAAGTACTCCATTGATCAACAGGTTTTCAAATACTACATTCTTAACCTGCCTGCTATCATCATAGCCAGCTATCACCGACATTTCTGCATGAGTTCCGTTGTAAGTAATATTTTTGAAAAGAACATTTTCAATATTCCGCCCCGGCGCTGTACAATATTTTTCGTTGTAAAAAACCCGGATATTGATCAACTGCCCCTGGCGAAAATCTTCCACACGGATATTTTCAAAACGAACATTACGAACGAGGTTGTTATCCCCCGCATTAATACTCATGCATCCCTGGTAATCAACCTGCACTTCTTTGTGATCGAGAATATCAATATTTATGTAATTCAGGTTTTCAAGTATATCCGGGGCATTGCTATTTCCATGAGTACCTATAAGAATGGGATGTGCTACATCGGCCCACAATGTTGAGTTTTGCATAGTTATATTTTTACAACCCCCTGTAAAACCTTTTCGGGTACCATAAACCGTAGTACAGTCGTCTGAGTTACGGCAAAATACAGCATCAAACAGTACATTATTGCTTGAAAAAACATTCATGCCATCACCCCATCCATAGTAACTGATACTTTTCACATTGCGGATAGTTACGTTATCAGATCCCCCGGTTGCGCATTGTGTTAAACAGATTCCCTCAACAATAATGTTCTTTGAATGAGTGATAAATACTCCCATTTTTACAGAAGGATCAATCACACCTCTGCCTAAAACTTTTACATCATGCACACTATCTATTAACAGCTGTCCCATCAGAACAGCGCCGCCGGCCAGGTAGATCGTTTTACCCGAGGGAACTCTAATTTTACCTCCTTCTATTTTATGAACACCCGGCCCGAAATAAACCAGGTTGGTATCTTTTTTATTGGGAACAAAACTGTCAATTGGATTGGCAAAAAGATGAAGATTATGAAACATATCACCATTGATTTCAACAGAGAGGTTTTGTGGTTTAAATAAATTAAAATGCAGCACATTCCCTTTTACTTCATGTTTTATCCCATACGACAAGGGCCGGATACGTGCGTTCTGAATGGCTCCTTTGTTGTTTGTAACAGCAACCTCCACTTCTCCTGAAAAATCGAAACTACACATGGAGGCATTTTCAACATGGTGACTGGTGCCTTTAACCTGGTCTACCTTTACATTATATTCATACAAGTTCTGCCATGTACCGCCTGGTTTTCTTACCCTTACAGTATAATCATCATTATGCATAGAATAGCCCAGTGTTTGCGGCCCGGGATAAGTGATCAATTGCTGGGCGTTCGCATTAAATGCATTGCTTATAAAAAACAGAAGCAACAAAACAATTGTGTAACATTTTGCCAACTTCGCTCTTCTTTCTGCCGTATAAACATCTGCAATTATAATACGTAACATATTTTATCAATTTTTATCTGGTGCTACAGTATAAAAAGCTGCAGTACATATTTTTTATTTTTGTTTTAATAAGGCACCTCTATCAACATCCTGCAGCCATTGCCGGGGGAGCTGATAATTTTTATTACCCCGTTAAATGATTCTACACGGTTAATTATATTACGGATACCTATACCCACTCTTTTTTTATTCGCATCAAAACCGACACCATCATCAGATATGGTAACATTAATAGCATGATTATAGGCTTTTATTGCAATATTTATACTAGTTGCGTTGGCATATTTTATTATATTATTGCTTTGCTCCTGGATAATGCGGTAAATATTCAACTTAAGATCGTCATCATCAATTTCTTTAACTACGTTATAAGTAAAACACGTTTTACTACCGGTGCTTTTAAACATAGTTTCCAGTAACACCTGTACCAGTTCTTTTAAATTAATATTTTGTTTTGGTGTAACACTTCTCCTGGTCAACAGCCGTATCTCCTTCATGGTTTCGTCTATCAGCTCTATGGGATATTTAAGGGATTCCTGTAGCTGTTTATTTCCATTGGCAGCTATGGAGAGATATAATTTTGTTCCGGCCAGCATCTGGTTGATATTGTCGTGCAATTCTTCACCCATATGCCTCCTTTCCTTTTCCTGTGCATTTAATATCGCCCTGATATTTTTTTTCTGCTCCTCTACTTTCTTGTCCATCATTTCCTTCTTCATGGCAATGAATGTTTTCTCTGCTATTTTTCTTTCAGAAATATCCTGCATGGCACCGATCATACGAACAGGTTGTCCATTTTCATCAAAGATCACAAAGGCCCTGTCATAAATATATTTGTATGAGCCATCATCGCAACGGAAACGATATTCCATATGAAGATTTTCTGCTTTACTTTTAAACACTTTACCCAGGGCCATTGAAACAGCGGGCATGTCTTCGGGATGGATATTCTGTTTCCACCATTCCAGGATGTTTTTTATTTCTGAAGTTTTATACCCAAACATTTTTGTAATCACATCGTTGTATTTCATTTTATTGTTGCTGATATCCCAATCCCAGATGGTATCACTGGTAGCTTTGGCGAGGATATCATAACGTTCCAGGGTTTTATTGGTAGTAGCAGTTGCTTTTACCCTTTCGGTAATATCAATATGCATCACCACCACCTTAGGAGAGTCATCCGAAAACTTGGTGATACGTAATAAAAACCACTGCTGTTCTTTTTGGGAATAACAAGAATACTCCATTTCAAAAATGGGTAATTCTTTGTTTAAGACCTGGTAAAAACCTTCCAGTGCTTTAACTGCCAGCTCCTCTCCCATGGCGATACTCAATGTACAGGCATCAATGTAATTTGTGCCTACAGCAATACGCTGCAACAGGCATTTCCGGTTCTCCAGGGAAAAATCACTCCATGCCTTGTTTACTGAAATGATAGTACCATTATCTTCCACCACGGCAATATGAGAAGTAATGGAGGTTAAAATACTTTTATTGAATATTTCGCTTTCCCTTAATGCCTGCTCAGCTTTTTTACGCTTAGAAAGGTCCCGTGCAAAACAGATGAGTTTTCCATCTTCAAGCAACTTTGCAGTAATTTCCACTTCCAGTATAGCACCATTTTTACATTTCAAATGCCGGTAAACGGTTTTAGCTTCTCCCTGCATTATGGCTGCATAATTGTCTTTATCCATCACTATATCTTCCACTAAAATATCCTGGAGTCTGAGTTTTGCATACTCGGTTTCGGTGTAACCTAAATAAGTACAGCAGCTTATATTGAACTCGTATATCGTTCCATCAAAAGAACAAATAATTATAGCATCACTTGCCTGGTCAAAGATGGTCTTATATTTTTCCTGGTTTTCCCGTTCTTTACTATCCTCATCAGAAATTTCCATCAACATACTTACCACGCCTGTCAGTTGCCCGTTGGTATCAACTAACGGAGAAGAATAAGGGCTGATACGCCGGTAGCTTCCATCGGGCCTCTGCACAATCAATTCATCTCCATATACCAATCTTCCTTCTTTTAAAGCAATAGCCATCGGATGCTTTTCCATTGATAAATCAGCACCGTTCTTATCATATATTTTCCATGAGCCACACCACAGGTCTTTTCCTACATCTGGTTCCCTGCCCCAAAGGATTGCCGCAGCTTTGTTATAAGTTTTAATAAAGCCCCTGGAGTCGCAGGTATAAATAGCGTCATGAGAATTCTCAATTGTTGTGCGGTTATTCATTTAAGATATTTTTAATTATTGCATCTGCAATCACTTTTTCACGCTATATAATTTAAACCCAAATAGAAAGATGATGAAGTAACAAACTATAGGTAAATAATATGCATGTGCCACATCTTTATTGGCAATCATTCCCATTAATGGCGGAAATACTGCCCCGCCAACAACACCCATTACAATAAATGACGATGCCTGTTGTGTGTGGTTGCCCAAATTTTTTAATCCTAAACTAAAAATGGTAGGAAACATGATACTGAAAAAGAAATTTAGCATGATCAATGCAATGAATGAAGGCCATCCAAAACTTTGCGCAATGATCACGCACATTAAAATACTTCCTACTGCAAAAGCTGCCAATAATTTGTTTGGCGCAATAAATTTCATCAGATAAGTACCGATAAAACGACCTAGCATCATCATTACCATACTTAAGGAAAAATAGTAGGCTGCCGAGTCCTGTGGCAGTCCCATTTTTTCCACACCGTAATTTATAAAAAATGCCCAGGTTCCACCTTGAGCGGCAACATTAAAAAACTGGGCGATTACAGCCCATACAAAATGTTTATGCTGATATAATTTTTTAGCAGGGGCTAAATCTACATTTACTGCATCAGTATCAGCTTCCGATACAGCTACATGCGGATCGATCAGTGCCGGAATTTTTACAAACGAAAATGCAACCGCGATCAAAGCAACTACAGTACCAATAACGATATATAAAGTTTTTACGGAAGTAAGATCTGTGGAAGATTGATCGGTTCCTTTCAAAATAAAATACCCGCCAATTAATGGTCCAATTACTGCACCCAGCCCATTAAAAGATTGCGCAAAATTAATACGCTGATCACTGGTACGCTGATCGCCTAAAGCCGCTACAAAAGGATGTGCCACTGTTTCCAGTGTTGCTAATCCACAAGCCAAAATAAATAATGCTATGCGAAAAAAAGTAAATGATTCTGCATTTGAAGCCGGTACAAATAAAAATGTACCGATCGCATACAAGGACAGGCCTAACAGTACGCCATTTTTATATCCAAACTTTTTCATAAATAACCCTGCCGGAATGCCCATAATAAAATAAGCGCCAAAAATGGAGAACTGTACCAGGCCCGACTGGGCTTTTGTAACACCCAGCACATTTTGAAAATGCCTGTTTAACACATCACCCATCGTAATAGCAATACCCCATAACATAAATAGCGAGGTTACAAATACAATAGTTACAATAAATTTTTTTTCAGTGAACTTTACCTTAATGCTCATGTAGGTTATATTTTATTTATCGTTACTACGAGGGTTTATAATTTTGAACAGATACAAATTTACAGGCACCTCCTATCACTGCAGCATTTTCTCCTAGCTTTGTTTTAACTATTTTTGGCATCGGGCTACCGTTTATGGAAAGACGCTTTTCTAATTCACCGATGAATAAGTTATAAGAATTCGCAATGTTTCCGCCGATCACCAATACTTCCGGTGATTCCTGGATAATGAATTTTTGCAAACACCAGGAAAGGCGATGCGTAAATAGTATAAACGCAGCTTTTGCATTAGCATCATCGTGATATAATTCTGCAATGGTTAATGCATCATTCAGCTTTTTACCTGTTATATCCTGGTAAATCCTGATGAGTCCTCTTGTAGAAACCCATTCTTCAATTTTTTCTCCATAGTAGTCCATCACGCTCAGTTCAGCATCCCTTGTAATTCCGTTATGACTTACGGCAGAACCTAATCCTGTACCTAGTGTAATGCCTATCGCATGATTGCAGTTTGCAGCAGCGCCGCAAAAAATCTCTCCTTCTAAAAAAGCTTCTGCGTCATTCCTGAAAAGAATATCACCCGGCAAAAGGTTTAAGCGTTCAGCTAAAGCTGTACGAATATTTATCCCGTAAAGTGATTCGTATTTATCAAAGCCTTTGATCAGACAAATAGCAGTATCGTAATCAAAAGGGCCTGGCATTGCAAAGCCAATCTTAATATTCTTTTTTTTACATCTTTGCTGAAAAGGTTTTATCGTATCGCACCAGGTCTCTAAAATTTCATTTGTTGTTCCATGCCTGTTAACTCTATTCCGGATCACAGAATCGTCAATTACTTTCCTGGCATCCATATCAACCAGGCCAGCCGTAATATGAGAGCCGCCGATATCTATCCCCAGTATTAAATCATTAATCATTGTTATTTAATTTTAGTACTAATCTCATCTTTTACCCATGGTCTTATCCAGACAGCCAGTCCGCCCGATGCTTTTAATCTTATATCAAGTATCGTAGCTGTGGTTATAATTTTTTGCTCCACTTTTACTTTTGTACTTGTTTGAACTGTATCATTGTCACTATAAATATTGGCAACATACTTTTTATCTGCAGGCAAAAAATCAAACCTTAGTTGTAAAACCCTTGCATCATTATTAGTGATCATACCAACGAACCATTCATCTCTTTTTCTTCTTGCTGTTGTAATGAATTCGCCGGGTTTGCCATCCAGCATTTTTGTTTCGTCCCATGTAGTGGGTATCTTATCCCAGAATTCCAATTCAGGCTCTTTGTTGCAGGCAGCAGGCTTATCATACCAGAACAATGTTTGAATGGGGCTGTAGTAAATTGCAGCTAATGCTAACTGGTGTGCATGGGTGGTTTTAATTCTTTTATCATAATAACAAATGGTGTAGTCGGCAGCACCGGCAATATATCTTGTAAAAGGAAGAACAGTATTGTGTGTTGCATCAGGCATTTCTTCATTACCGCGAATGCCTTCTGCTGTCATGAGATTGGGCCATGTTCTTTGTTCACCTGTGGGACGCCAATCGTCATGGATATTAACCATGATCTTATTTTCTGCTGCCTTCTTAATCATTTCCTCCACCCATGTTGTCCATCGGTGAGAGCCCGCTTGTACAAAACCAAACTTTACTCCTTTCACTCCCCATTCATGATATACCCTGAACAATGAATCTGATTGCGAATACAAACCCTGCATGTTGCAATACAACCAAACACCCACTCTCTTTTCATTACCGTATTTTATTATAGCAGGCAGGTCAAAATCGGGAATAGCAACTTTAGTAGCATCAGAATTAAAACTAAATGCAGGGCCATACCATTTCCAGTCGAATAAAATGTATTGCAGGTTATGCTTTGCAGCAAAGTCAATATTTTCATACGCATCCTTTGTTGTCTGCGTCATTACCCTCATTATCTTACCTGGTTTTATCCAGCTGACATCTTCAATTTTTGAAACTGCATTGAGGTTAAGGATAATGTTGTTGTGTTCAATTAAATCACCGGGCTTTTCTGCCACCATTACCACCCGCCATGGCGTGCCAAACGGAGAAATTAAATCAGCCGGCGTGTACATGCTTGTAACAATACTATTGGGTTTTTTATTATTCAATTTAAATTTGGTACGTGCATAATCCACCATCTGTGCTTCTGCCAGGCAAACAAATAAACCATTTTCCAACTGTAGTGTCAGTGGTCTTTCACTTTCATCGGGCCAGTTATTTAATGGTAATAATTTATAAGGTGCCTGTGCCCATGAAGCATGCCATGCTTTTGTGCCTTCAGGAAAATTAAATACTGTGTTTTCATTTATGATCCTGTAATAAGTTCCCTTCTCATTTTCAGGAAAGAAATAACGGATAGCAGCTCCTTCGTTATAAACTCTTATCTCTACATGTATTTTATAAATGGGATTATCATCTTTTACCAATGCAATAGTAACTGCCTGGTATTTTTCTGCTATCACATTACGTTCTCCATAAACAGGTATCCACGAAGTATCTTTTGAAGTATAACTGATTCCTGTTATTCTTAAATTCTCACACCATTTTACATGCCTATCAACTTTTAAGGCCATCGCTCTTTCAGAGAGATTGTTATCCAACTGAATGTCCAAAACAGATTCATTAATTACCGGTTTGCTTTTATAATCAATTGTATAAAACATTGTTCTTGTACCATCAGCATTTTCTTTTTGATAAAAGTTTACTGTATACTTTTTATCCGGCGATTGCAGGTTTGCTTTTGAAGAATCAATGATTACCTGGCCGGCAACATTAGTCATCACTAACGAACAAAACAATATGCCATATATTTTTTTCAAGAGTTTCTTTTATAGATTTTGATAAATAGTTTTTCCTTCCTGCAATTTCTTCAGGCGTAACAATGCTTCTATATAATAATAGTCTGCATAAATAATGGAAGCATCAATTTCACCACCGTTCGGTTTATGCCCTGTGCTATGTAAAAGAAATGCATTGTTTTTATTGTCGCTTTGGTATTTACCTGAAGAAAGAGAAGCCAGCATTTTTTTCGCTTTTCTTTTATATTCATCAGCTTTCACTTTATCAGTCGCGAATGTTGACAATTCCAATAACGCTGATGCCACCACACATGCTGCTGAAGCATCTTTAGGTTCGTTGGAAATATCGGGCACATTAAAATCCCAATAAGGAATTAAATCTTCCGGAAGATTTTTTAAATACACATCAGTAACTTTTTGCGCAAAGTCTAAAAATATTTTATTCTTTGTTTCCCTATACACCATCGTAAAACCATAAATAGACCAGCTTTGCCCCCTTGCCCACATTGACGAATCAGAATAGCCCTGGTGAGTAATCCCTTTTATTTTTTTTCCTGTTGCTGTATCATACACTACAACGTGATAAGAAGAGTAATCGCCGCGGAAATGATTTTGCATAGTCGTTGCTGCATGTTTAACAGCTATATCATATAAATTTTTATTGCCGCCATTTTTAGAAGCCCAGAATAATAATTCAAGATTGATCATATTATCCATGATGGTATTGTGCCGTAAAGGCCAATCAACACCCGGCACTGTACGCGGCCAGGAAAGAATGGTACCCACTTTTGGATTGAATAACTTTGCCAGTGTATCTGCAGCTCTTAGTAAAATAGTTTTGTAAACAGTATCATGGGTAAGTCGGTACCCATTTCCAATACTGGTAAAAACCTGGAAACCTAAATCGTGATCAATGGCCGCAGAATCAACCAAAGGAAATAATGCTTTTGAAAAACGTGCGGCTTCCTTCCTCCATTTTTCATTTTTGCTGTATTCATAATTATACCATAAAATACCAGGATAAAACCCGCATGTCCAGTCACGGTAATTTACAAACCGCCATGTTGTTTTATCATTGGCAATACTGCGTGGAATCAGTGATGAATCTGTTAAACCATTATCTGATTTAGTGGCCTGTGCCACGCAGTAGTCAAGTGCTTTATTTACATCAATAGTATGTTTCGATGTACAACCTGTAAACAAAATTGTTGCAGCAAATACTGTAATGAATGATGCTCTCATTTAAATTCAATTTTTGAATAGGTTATTGCAGGCAATTCAAACGCTACCAAAGAGCTTGTTCCCCGTATTATTTTCTTTCCTATATAAAGAATATTGTTCATCGATATTTTGTACAATGATTTTCCTTTAAATACTTCAGCGGGAATAGTAATGATAACCGGTGCTGAACCGGTAAAGAACCATTCATTATTTTTTAGCTCAAGTGCCGCAGATGCATTTGATATTCCTGAAGTAATACTAAAACCTGCTTTAGCTATTTTACTGCCGCTGCCCAGGAATAAATAATTCAGCTTATTATTCACTTCATTGATAACAGCATAAGTTCCTTTGAATGATCTATCGCCATAAAGTATTTCGCTTTTATTTTCTGTGGTAGAAAAGACAAACTGCTTATCTTCTGTTTTGCCTGCAATTTCCAATCCCACAAAATTGACTGTTGCATTAGCCGGTTTAAATGATTGAATAGATGTAATTGATTTTGGCTGAGCATTTGTTGATGGTTCAAAAACTACGATAAAAGGTTTTGTCCATGCCTCGCCGGTTTGCCTGGCTATTATAGCTGGCATGGGTAATTCAGCAATTTCTTTTGTTAAACCCATTCTGTCTATAGCTGTTGATTTGGGCGCTTTTACAGAAAATATTTCCCTGTCTTTCTCCCCTTTCATCCACATATTCATCTGCACTTCTTCTTTTCCGGGAATAGTTAGTTTGAAAATGGCATTAATATCTTTATCAGTTGTGACTGATCTTTTATCGTAGAAATAATCATAAGCGAATAAATGGCCACCGCCGAACGATAATTTTTCTGTTGGTTGCAATGGTAATGTATTGCCTGCATCATCACTCAGCAATAATTGCTGTCCTATATTGTGATAAAAATAATCGTGCATTTTATCCTTCCCATCTTTTCTTTTCGACCGGAATATATCTACATAATATCCTGTTGAATCACTGGTGCGGATGATGCTGGTTAACCTTGTTTGATCTGAATTGGTTTCAGGTTCAAGAAAATATAAATTGCCAAAACTCACTGACGAAAAATAATTTGTCGTAACACCTGATGCCGGGTAAGAACTTATTACTTCAAATCCATGATTACTTTTCATTACCGGGTAAGCCGATATACCATCAACTGCAACCGTATTATGTGCAGGAAACTGCGAATAAAACTCCGCATAATCCGGTTGAAAATAATTGGTACCGATACCAGCCTCAGGAGCAAGTACATAACCTTTGCCATACATTTCCATAGCAATTCCTCCTGCATGCATATGATTGCCTTTTGAGCCCGACATAGCTACCATTAATCCCTGTCCGTTCAACAGGCGGGCATCTTGCTTATCAAAACCATTGCGTAAAGCAAAATAACTTACATTAGGAGAAGACAATACCGGTGTTACAAATTCTCTGATTCTTCCGGCGGAAATCTGTTCATCCAAAACAATATTATTTTCCGGGTTTAATAATGAAATAATATTTTTTCCTCCATTAGCTTCACCCCTTTCCTGGCTATTATCTCCCAATTGTTTATAAAATTCCTGCACTGTTTTTATATACCGGGTAAATAATTTTTCTTGTTCCCGTTTACCATTTTTTCTTGCATTAGCCACCAGTTGATACGCTGCATTTAAATTTAGTTTTCCATAATGGGCATCTCCAAATGAAGCACAATAACCATTTGGAAAAAGATATTGTGCCATTCCCACAACAGATTTTTTCAGGACTGGCATTTGTTCCAGCAGATCATAATTATAATACCGGTCGAAGAAAGTTACATAGCCAATAAAATCATTCAACACCCCTGCCGAGTATCCAGGAGATTCATACCACAACCCTGTTGTTGTATCATAACCTTCATTCACTATTTTTTTAATTGACCATTGCCTTTCTGCATTGGTATTTAAAATAAAATTGGTATAATATTGGTTACCTTTTTTATCAGCATAATTATTATCATCATCCAGCACCAATGCAATGTTCAGCGTATTTTTTGCTTCCATCAGGTTCCAGTTATTAAAAGCCACACCATGATTAATTTGCAGATCGGCCCATTTTTTAAACACCTCCTGGTACACTTTATTTTTTCCAGGTGCATGTTGCTGAATGTATTGATACAAAAAATCGTACATACCGGTAAGGCTGTTTAATATGGCTACTTCCTGTATCACTTCAAATGAAGAAAGTCCTGCTAATGTTTGGTGATGCCCAAAAGAAAGATCGAAAGGTTCTTTCCTGTATTGCATACCGGTCATATAGGTATCAAATAAGTCAAAAGAAAATTTCGCATATTGTTCCTGTGCGGTTAAATAATAAAGTGCTGCTGCCGTATAGCCGATCCTCATAATATTATTATTAATACCTTCAATAATATTCCCGGTTTTAGAGATATCAACCCATTCCATCTGGTTGGTTGCTTTATTAAGCAGGTATAAGCCTTTGGGGTCATCCATATAAGGCATAATATTTTCCAGCCTGGGGGCAACAGCTGCCGAAATGCCACCCCTCATACCAGGAAATTTTACAGTGGGTACAGGTGCTGTTCCTTCAGCATGATCATAAGTTCCGCCCTTAATATATATATCTGTTGATCTTGTTTTCCAAAACATTTGCAAACGGCTTAACAACCACGCCGAATCTGTTTTACAATAATCCAGGTACACATCAACCGATTTTTTCGATTGCTCAAAAACAGCTTTTGCTGTGGTATCATTTTGTATTGTGGCAAGAATAACGTTTTTATTTGTGCCTCCTGTTAAGAATATTGGATGACTGTTTGATACCGGCAACCCAATTTTTACCTGGGAAAAAATAAGTGTATTAAAAAACAAAAGCAATATGGTGACTACGTTTTTTTTCATCAAATTGAGAAAGTGTTGATTAATAAATAAGCAAACCAATAATCAAAAAAATACGGACAGGCAAAAAACAACGGCTATTATAATTGATTACCTGCTATATGAAAAATAGCCCGCCCGTATTAATCTTACTACTATGTTTTATTACCAACCTGGATTCTGTGTTAATTTTGGATTAAGTTGTATTTGTGTTGTTGGAATTGGTAATAGATAATTCTTTTCAGAAAACGACCTTGCACCATCAGCAATCAATGCACCATCAAGGTAAATATTAAGGCTACTGTATTTAGGAGTAGCAGATTGGGAAGGCCAGGTGGTTTGAAATTCGGTGCCAGCCCATTTTATACCTAATACCGGTTGAAGCATTACATTGGCACCAATAAGCGGGTCTTCATTATCACCACCAAGGTTCGGGCCTCCAACCGCATTATGCCAGCGTTTCAAATCATCTGTTCTAAATCCTTCTCCAATAAGTTCAATGGTTCTTTCTCTCCTGATTTCCCGTCTCATATCGAGGCCATTAGTTGTAACAAAAGCATTGGAAAGTTTTGGCATTGTTTTATTTACACGATTACGCACCAGGTTTAAAGATTTATCCAGGTCGGCATCATTGATACTTCCGTTCCGTTCAAATACAGCTTCGGCATAGTTCAATAAAATTTCTGCATAACGGATAACCGGGTAGTCATATCCCTCTTCGTTATCGGGCACCTGTCTTTCTGCAACCAATTTTTGGCCACCATATCCACTGGTACTATTGGCATATGGCTTCCAGGGAGATTCAAATGCATTAGCAAGATCTGGTGCACTCCAATCCCAGTTAATATGCCAGTTATTATTACCTTTCCAATAATATCCTCCTGCGTATTTCATGGTATAACGCATACGGTTGTCCCTGTTTTTAAATTCAGATGCCATCGTTGCATAACCCTGGAATAAAAGGGATTTTTCAATGGGCAACCCGTCATTACAGAGATACAAATTAACTTGCCGGCGGGTACCAACTCCCAGGCCGGTATGTGAAACGTTAAATCTTATTTGCCTGATCGCCTGGTCGTACCTGTTAGCCTGTATATATTCTTTGTTGGCTGATTTTTGTATTCCTGCAGGGTTTGACTTTTGGTTCTCCAGGATAAACATGTATTTCATTGCCGAATCGCCGAGAACAGCCGGAGCAAACAGCGCATATTCATTACTGGTGATAACTGCGTTAGCGGAAGCAATAGCCACATCCAGCAAGGCATTATACCTTGTTGCATTACCAGCTCTGAATTTTTGCCAGGTTCCTTCATACAATGCTACTCTTGAAATAAAGGCCAGTGCCGATCCTTTCGTTATTCTGCCTTTATCGGTAGCAGCATTCGCACTTTCCAAAGGCAAATCCGGTGTGGCTGCATTCAAATCCGCAATAATGAAATCTACTATTGAATCACGACCCGTTCTTGGAGCATATAATTCCGGTGAATTTGTTGTCAGCGATTCTGTAACTAATGGTACGGCACCGTATAACTGCAGCAGGTCAAAATAAATATAGGCCCTGAAGAATTTTGCTTCAGCAACATATTTTTTAATTTCTGCCGGTGCAGGATAAGTTGCAGCCTTACCCAATAAATAATTCACTTCCCTTAACCTTGTGTAAGCTGTATTATATGATCCATCAGACGTTGGAGCGGTATTGGTACCACGGCTGAAGGCATTGATGCCTCCATAATCCGACCTTCCGTCGGAATGTGGGTTGTCCTGTTGTATATCAGTGAAAGTACGCTGGTAGGTATAAAATTTGTTGGCCGCCAGCATAAAATCATTGGCCGATTTCCAGTAGGATACATCAGAAAGCTGATCAAGTGGCTGGAGGTCGAGTGCTTTATTACAGCTGAATAACGATAGTAATACTCCAACCAGCAACGCATATATTATAGATACTTTTTTCATCGTGTTTTAATTTAAAATTTTAGAATGTCAGGTTTATGCCGGCAGTCAGGTAACGGTAAAATGGATATCTTGAAAATGTTGATTCATTATTTGCCCTGCCAACACTTCTTGTTGCTTCTGGATCCCATCCATCACGTATATGTGTTTTTTCCCAAAGATCATTACCTGATAAATAAACTCTGAACTTCTGAATTTTTGCTCTGCGTATTATGTTTTGAGGAAGTGTGTAACCTAGTACTAAATTTTTAAGCCGGATATATGCACCATTTTCTACAGACCAGGTTGATACCTGGTAATTATAGTTGTTATAGGATGTCCCATTTTGACCGGCAGATAAATTCGGGTAATAAGCACCGGTATTTTGTGGCGTCCAGGTTTTTCCTACCCAAAAATCTGTTTGTCCCTGGAAGATGGATCCAAAAGGAACTCTCCAGTTTCCTTCCCTGAAAATGGTTCTTTTTCCAACACCCTGGAATGTAGCAGAAAAATCAAATCCATTCCAGTCGGCACCGAGGTTTATCGCATAGGTATATCTTGGATCATCCCTCCCCAGGTAAACCAGGTCACCCGGGACTGTTAATTTACCATCTCCATTTATGTCGGTAAACATATTGTCGCCCAATCTAACACCAGGCAATGTACCTGTAGTAAGCGGCATGCTGATATTATTTCCCGGAGCTAAAAGCCTGTATGCATCCAATGTTTTTTGATCCTGCGCTCTTCCTGCATATTGCAATCCAAAATAAGAGCCTATAGCATAACCTTGTACCGCTCCGTTGTAGCCTGCGCCGATTACAGAGTTAGCAGCATAACTTATCAGTTCATTAGTATTGTCAGTTATTGATCCGCTGATCCTGTACCCAACTTTCCCAATTCTGTCATTCCATCCTAATACAGCCTCCCATCCTTTTGTTCTAAGATGACCTACATTTAAAGCCGGGGCAGTTGCACCAAGCACTGCCGGGTAGGCCTGTCCTAAAAGCATATTGATATTATCTTTTATAAAATAATCAAAGCTTCCAAATAAACGGCTCCTTAAAAAAGAGAAGTCGAGACCAAGATTTTTTGTTTGTACTTTTTCCCATGTTCTTTCTAAACTTACTAAATTATTTGTTGGAGCTACATAAACCACGGGGCCGGTACCAATAATAGGGAATCCACTATTTGTTGGACCCGTAGTATTAGAAGATGCATTCAAAAGCTGGAGATAATCATATAATCCAATGCCGCTCTGATTACCAACTGAGCCAAAAGTAGCCCTTAATTTAAGATCGCTGATAAAATTCAGGTTATCCATGAATTTTTCCTGCTTGATTCTCCAGGCAGCTAAGAACCCATAAAATAATTTCCACCTGTCCTTCGCTGCAAATTTGGAAGACCCATCATAACGTGCATTTGCTTCAAACAGGTATTTTCCTTTATAGGCATAATTCAGCCTTCCAAAATATGAACCAATAGCATAATGGCTCTGGCTTTCATTTACAGATTTTGTAGATGGGTCGCCAATACCCAGGTTTAGCGAAGGAACACCATTATTAGCAAGATAATTTGTTCTCGCAGTAAATGAATTGGCTTCATCTCTTTCATAGTTAGTTCCTATTGTTACGCCTACTTCATGATCTTTTTTAAAAGTGTTTTGATACTCCATGTATGCGTTAAGGTTATAATAAGGATCTTTGATCAATTGTCGCTGATAAAAAGAATTTACCTGCGTTGGATTATCAGGAGAACCTTTCATATATCCTGCATAATTGTACCAGTTGGTTATAGAACTTTGCTGTGTTTTTATATCAGTTCCATTCCAGTTATAACTTGCCTGTCCTGTCAATCTAAGGTGATTGGTAATAGAATAGTTTAATTTAAAACTGGAGAAGATCCTTGTGTTATATTCTTTTTGCTCACCACCTAATTCTGCCAGCCAGTTCGGGCTATATTGTGTACCCCATCCGTAAGGTTGGCCATTTACCGTGGCTATAGGAAATCCCGGCTGTTGGTATTGTCCTAACACACCTCCTACCTGCGTTGGTTGAATAATATCATTCTTCTCTAATGAAATAATGCTCTCCAGTTTTAATTTTTCAGAAAAATTGTAATCATGCGATAATCTTATATTATATCTCTTGTTTGAATTCTTTCCCCATTTCAGCAAACTTCCATCATCCATATACCCAAACGATAACCGGTAACCTGATTTATCGCTTTTGCCTGAAACACTGATATTATGCTGTGTTGAAGTAGCTCTGCCCCATAATGCATCCACCCAATTAGTATTAAAAAAAGTAAAATCTTTAACGTCTCCAAAACCTGGATTTGCCGGGTTTGAAGAAGGTGTTGTTGGTGTACCTATATAGGTTAACTTCCCGGTTACCCAGTCCATATTGTAAGTATAATTCATGTCCAGATAACCACTATCAGGTGCATTTAATTGAAGCTGTCCGAATTTGTACCAGATAAAGCTGGTTGGCGGAATACCATAATAATCATTGGTAGTGGCATCTACTAACCCCTGGCCAAATTGTTTTACATTAATTAAATGTGGTTGCAATCCAACTGTTTTAGAAGTAACGGATCCGTCGTATTGTATTACAGGCTTGCCACTTTTTGCTTTTTTAGTTGTTATTAATACAACTCCCCCGGCAGCCCTTGCACCATAGATTGCAGCAGAAGCATCCTTAAGAAAAACCATATTTTCTATATCATTGGGGTTGATAGAGTTTAATGCATTTAAGCTAACCAATGGAATACCATCCACAAGAACCAGCGGTTCTGTTCCGTTTGTTGAAGTAGCACCCCTTATTTGAAAATTCCAACCTTCTCTTCCAGGAGCCGCAGAGCTACGTGTAACAACAACACCAGGCACTTGCCCCTGCAATGCTGCCAGTGGGTTTGCTGTTGGTCCCCTGTCTTGAAATACCTTTGCATCAACTGTAGCAATAGAACCTGTTAATGAAGCTTTCTTTTTAGAACCATAGCCTATGACAACTATCTCTCCTAAACTTGCAGCCGATGAAGTAAATGAAATATTTACAATGTTGATATTCCCAACTGTGCGTTCAATGGGTGTTAATCCCACATAAGAAAAAATCAATACCGATGATTTATTGGCAGGAATATTTATTTTAAAGCTACCCCTTTCATCGGAGACAGTTGACGTGGAACTGCCTTTGACGGCTATTGTTGCTCCCGCTAATAGCTGACCGGCTTCATTTTTTACTACGCCGGTTACAGTTTTTGTTTGAGCAAATACAGCAATACAACATGTCATTAAAATAAAGGACATGAAAAATATTACAAGCACTTTTTTTTGAGGAACAAAATGTTCCTGAAGCACCTGCAACACATTCATATTGGGTTTAGCAGTCGTTGGTTTCATTTCTTGATTTTTAATTGTTACTAAAATATTTATTGATTTTTACAGGATTATAATGATATCGAAGTCATCCTACACGTTTTAATTTTTTATCGCTGGTAAAATTTATTGATGATTGCCTGATCATTAATTTTGTTTTTAAAACAACAGTTTCAATTTTGGGAACGGCTTTGCCTTCAACAGATAGTCTTTTCATTAACAGCCTGATCACTTCTTCTGAAATTTGCTGAACCGGTTGTGCCACGGCAGTAACAGTGGGGTGCAGCAGTTGAAAAACCGGATCGTCATCAAACCCAATAACAGCTAGCTCTTCGGGCACTTTTATCCCAAGTTTTTTAATGGCATCAATACCGCCCAATGCCAGGTAGTTGGTAGCAAGTAAAACGGCATCAAGCTGTTTATTTTTTTGTAAGAACCCTTTTACACGTTCACTAATTTCCGTTTGGGGAAGATTGTACGGAAGCTTTAAAATTTTCGAAACCGATCCCGCTTCCTGTATTGCTTTTTGATACCCCTTTAGCCTATCCTTCATTTGAGACTGGTTAGATTCAAGTGTTACGAAGCCAATTTTTTTAAACCCATTTTCAAAAAAATGTTTTGTTGCATGATAAGAGCCATCAAAATTGTCGATTAAAACATTGGTGGTAGAAATTTTTGGCAGGTTCCTGTCGAATAAGATCACCGGGCAATTTTCGGCGAGCAGTGCCATAATTTCTTTTTCAATAGCAGGGGGAGGAACAACAATAAAACCATCTACCTGCCTGTCTCTGAATAACTGTATTAATTGTTTTGTTTTTTCAGTTTCATTTTCTGTACTGGCAAAAAACACCTTGTATCCAAGTTTATAAGCGGCAATCTCTACAAATTTGGCAATGCTTGAAAAGAAAGAATCATCAATACTTTCCACCAGCATGGCAATTATTTTAGATTTTCCTGTACGCAGGCTTTGGGCAACGATATTGGGTTTGTAACCAATCTTTTTAATGTAAGCAAGTATCTTTGATTCAAGATCCGGACTAATCCGTTTCTCTTTTGCTATTCCATTTAACACAAAAGAGATAGTAGTTGCAGATACCTTAAGATCTTTCGCAATATCATGTATGGAGATCCTTTTTTTCATTTAACATTATAATTTTTACTGCTTACCTGAAGCCCAATAGATTTATTGTATGAACCTGCAATAGCTCCGCGAAAACAAAAATTAATTGAACCCGGGGTGAAGATCATTATTAATCGATTTAGCAAAAGAGTTGATATTAATCGATTTAGCAATAAAAGCGATAAATAAATGCTTATTACAAGCAATAAAAAAAATGATGGCCGGGACAATAATAATACTATGAGAGAAACTATGATAGCGCCTGACAAAATCAAACTATTCTGTAATCGTTTATTGGTATTGAGGAGAAATAATTTCATGCAGCAATGCGCTTTTTTTCATCAGCACTGTAAAAGTAATCTCCTCTTTTTCAGAAAGCATGGGGTGCAATCAGCAATTATCGGGGGTAAAACAGTCAATTTTAATTTATTTCAGTATAAAAAGATATTTTTTTCTGTCCTCATTACTTTTTCGTTTTTTTCCGAATCTTAATTATCTGAATTTAATATTATAGAAAATTATTCTTTAACGGTGATACCGGTTACCGTTGGCAATACTGTCATATAAAATATGTCATGCAAAAAATTATCACTTTTTTACAGTATTATATATAGTATAGTCTTTAAGAAGGTTGACGACCTTCTATAGTGCTTAAGTTTCCGGGTTGCTATTCCCTTCCAGGCCTTCTTTTAAAACATTAAATTTGTCCGAAAACGATTTGCGGTATTTTTTAATGTATTCCGATGGATTCATTCCAAAAACTTTATTAAAACTTTCTCTAAAGTATTTTGAATCATAAATACCTACTTCTGTTGCCACTTCATTTACATTTTGGTTTGTATCAATAAATAACCTTGCGGCTTTGCGCAAACGTATAAAGCGGATAAAACCATTTAATGACTGGCCTGAAATGGCTTTTATCTTTCTGTAAACAACAGAATGGCTCATGCCCATTTCAGATGCCAGTATTTTGATATTGAAATCATCATTATCAAGATGCTGTTCCACTATGTTTATACATTTCTCTATAAATTCTTTATGCTGAGCCGAGATCTTAAAGGTCTGTTTATTCAGCGTGATCTCATTATAAAAATACTGTTGTAAATTGTTCCGGTTCTTCAATAGATTGGCTACTCTTGCGGTGAGTATTTCCCTATCGAAAGGTTTGGTGATATAATCATCTGCCCCGCCTTTAATGCCTTCCAGTTTTAGTTCTTCAGAAGAAGTGCCCGTTAACAAAATAACCGGAATGTGATTTAATACGGGGTCACTCTTGATATCTTTACACAAATCAATTCCGCTTAATCCCTGCATCTTTATATCACTTATAATAATGTCAGGTTGAAATTCATGGGCATATTTAATGCCGTCTTCCCCGGTAGCTGTTTCATATACAATAAACTTATCCGTAAAAATCTGAACTATGTAAGCTCTCATTTCGGGATCATCATCAACAATTAAAACTGATTGCTTTTCAGAAACTAAACTCTCTATGCTTTTAGTTTCTGTTGGAATATTTTCCTGTTTCTTTACCGGGTTGTTATCAACAGCAATCTCTTGTAACAAAGTATAATTGTCTAAAGTATGCTCCACAATTATCGCCGGGTCGAAATGAGCGCTCCCCTTTTTTAATTCCAGTAAGAAAACAGCCCCATCTCCCGGAATGCTTTCATATTTGATGCTGCCCTTGTGTGCATCTGTAAATTGTTTTACAAGAAATAAACCGATACCGAACCCGGGTTTCGATAATATGCCCGCCCCCTCTGCTTTATAAAATTTTTCGAACAACTTTGATCCAATTTCCATTGGTATACCGCTTCCTGTATCACTAACCTTTACTTCAACAGTTTCATTATGTTCCTCAATACTTAGGATGGTACTGCCATTATCCGGAGTATACTTTATAGCATTGGATAAGAGGTTGAATAATATGATCTCCATCTTTTCCCTGTCAACATACAATTCCAGTTGCTGGTTAGTGCAAATAAATTCATACTTTATGTTTCTTGCTTTTGCCTGTTGCACAAAACACAAAAAGACCTCATTGCATAACTGGTAAAAATTTAATTTTGACGGTTTCAATGCATCCATACTAACGTCAGCCTTTCTAAACAGCAAAAGCTGATCAACAAGACTTAACATCCTGCGGGCATTCCTGTAAACTATCCCCAATTGTTCATTTCCCGATTTTTCTTCAGGATTTTTTTGAATCAGGTCTTTTACAGGGTTTATGATGAGTGTCAACGGTGTCCTGAACTCATGAGTAATATTGGTAAAGAAATTGATCCTTTTCTCATTGGCTTCTTTTTCTTTTTCATTTACAATACGCTCTGTTTCATGTTCCGCCCTTTCTTTTTCAATATTTAATCTGGCAATTTTTATTTCATATTTTAAACGGGTTTGCCTGGTACGGTACAACCAAAATAAATATATCAGTAACATTGTTGCCGCAACATAGCCGGTATAGGCCCACCAGGTACGATACAAAGGAGGCAATACTCTTATATCTAATTTTATTTCCTTATCATTCCATACACCATCAGCATCTGTACTTTTTACCCTAAAGGTGTAATTGCCCTCTTTAAGATGGGCATAATTTACAGTTCTTATATTTCCCGTATTAGTCCATCCCCTGTCCCAACCATCCATATAATAGGAGTATGATATTTTGCCCGGAACTGAGTACTCCAGTGCTGCGAAGTCAAACGAAAATTCCGCGTTGTTATAAGGAATACTTATAGCTAAAATATCTTCTTTATCCGATTTAATGTCGTACAAATTATTATCCCCGTAAGGCTGGTTACTAATACGAATGCCGGTGAATGTTAATGTTGGTGTTCTGTTGGCTGGTTTAATGTTTGAGGGATTAAAAATATTAAAGCCTTTAATGCCGCCGAAGGCCAATTCGCCGGTCTGTAATTTTACTGCAGCGTTATATAAAAATTGATTGCTTTGCAAGCCATCGGACTGATAATAATTCTTTATTTTTTTAGTCTCCACATTAAAAACAGTTATGCCATTTGGAGTGCTTATCCATAAATTACTCTCTTCATCTTCAATTATATTAAGTGCACTATTGCTGCTAAGTCCATCATCAGTTGTATATCTTGCAATTATCTTAAATTGTTTTCTGTCGAATAATAGTAAGCCGCCGCCTTCTGTGCCCACCCAAAAATTCCCTGATCTATCCTCTGTTAATGCTCTTACAGGATAATTGATATTATAAAATCTATGCCGGTTATTAACCTTATCAATTTGTATAAGATGTTCCAGGTCCCCTCCCCACATTACTCCCTGTGCATCTTCTTTTAACACGAAAAGGTCTGACAAGCTTGCATCAATAAGATCAAATTTATTTGCTGCCTGGTTAAACTTATATAATGCGCCATATGCATTCCCGATTCTTAATGTGGAAACCCACAATTTTTTATCTCTGTCTTCAAGCATTGCATAAGCAACCCGGTTTTCAATTCCTGTTACTGGGTTAATGCACTTATATTGTTCAAATTGCTGTGTAACTTTATTAAATTTACTAACCCCGTTTGAAAAAGAAATTACCCATATATTGTTCTTATAATCGCCTTTTACATTTGTAATTATATTCCCCCCATTATCTTTTGGTATAATATTCTTATACCTTTTAAAAATATTATCTTTTCTATCCCAAAAATTCAAACCAAATCCATCTGTTCCTACCCACAAATTATTTTCCGCATCTTCGTAAAAGCAAGTAATAAGATTGCCAGACAGGCTATTGATATTTAAAGGGTCGTGAGCAATTAATTGAAATTTATTTTTTTCGGGGTCAAGAATATCTACACCACCTCCTAAAGTACCTATCCATTTTCTTGAATCCTTATCTTCATATACTGTTGCAACAACATTACTTGATAAAGCATATTTATTATCTCCGGCGGTAAGATATTCCATTGAATGCGTCCGTATATCCCAAATATTTATGCCGCCCCCATAAGTGCCGATCCATAATTTATGATCTTTATCAAGAAACACACCGATCGGGTTACCGGTTAGCACATTTTTCTGTTCAACTCCTACTATTTTCAGGTTACTGTTTGATGCAATATCATACTGGTAAAGACCGGCTTTACCAACAATCCAGATGCTATTACTGTCACAAACAATTGACGTTACCGATTGAAGTGTTGTATCAACAAGTTGTAGTTTCATTGATTTATAATCGAAGTAGCACAGCCCTTTATTTTGAACAAATACCCATGTTTTTTTATCTTTATCTACCGCTATCGCCTGAACGCTGAAATCATAAGTATCGTCATTTTTACCTGCAAATGCAATTCGTGTTCCGGTAGTTTGACTATTCTTAAAAAAAAGCAGGCCCGTACTTTCATAACCTATCAACATGTTATTGAATGCATCGGTGTTCATGCCCCTTGTTACATCTTTTACTGCAATTCTGGAAGAAGGCGCATTTACCGGGCTATAGGTCACTGCAGTAAATTTCCCTGTCAATTTATTATAAACACAGGAGCCCTGCCTTGTACCAACCCACAGGTTATGCATATAATCTTCGTTTATAAACATTACCCAATTATGTACCAGTGAATTGGAATCCTGTATTTTATTCCTGAAAACTTTAAATTCATAACCATCATACCGGCACAAACCATCATAAGTGCCAAACCACATAAAACCTTTAGAATCCTTGAAAATTGTGCGGACAGAGTTATTCGGAAGCCCTTGATCAAGTCCCAGGTAAGAAATGGGGGACTGAGCAGTTGCGAAAACAAACGACAATAAAAAACAACCTATCAAAAGTAAGGTTGCCCAATATCCTTTACACATAGTTTTTGTTTTGAAACTCATTAAATTTGGGCAGTCCACAAAAATACTATTATATCTGCTAAGTTCTAGAGACTGCATACATTATTCATTCTCAGAATATTTCCCGCCAAGCAACGATATAAGGTCTTAATTGAAAACGTAAACCAAAGTGAACTTAAGTTTTTAATTGGTGAAATTTTAGAAGGAGATAATTTAATAGCAATAACGAAATTGTTATTCGTTTTAACTTGATTCGAATTTTACTTAAACCCATTAAAGAAGCCCGAGTAGAAACCCTGGCTTGATAAGTTAAAACTCCGACTTGCGGCTTTTACAAAACTAATCAATTCTTAGGCAAATTACCTTCCCGGTTTGCTACCAGTCAATGCTCTAAATGACAAAACCCAATACTGTATTGGGTTTTAAAAATTTATCAGTGGAGCTGCAGGGAATCGAACCCTGCGTATAATCTATTATTACTCAGGTATGTTTTTAAGTCTGAAGGCCAGTACTCACCGAATCACTCATTCTACTTTCAACTATCTATAAAGAACTAACATTTTAAGTAAAGGTAGATAAGATTTATTATTCAAATAAAAATATTGAAGAAAATATTTCAGATAAATTTTAAATGAATTATTTTAGTGCGTAGTTAATGATGCCCCCTTGGAAACCGAGTAGTGAACAGGTGAAGATGATATTTCCACCGCCATTCTCCATCATATGTTTCCCAAACTCACGCCCCAAAATAAACTGTGCATCAAGATAACAGATATCACTTTGTCCCAATATTCATCAGGATATTCAGCAGTTAGTTTACGCATTATGTTACCTGCATTATTACAAGGATATCAATTTTATTTTTATGATCCAAAACATTTTTTTATGAAATGTCTTATAAAAATTAAAGATGATTTTCAATATTTATTGTTGTAATTTATATTATCCTCACTTATGCATTATTATTCTTTCTGTAACCTAGCTGTTTTAGCGATGTGACTTAGCTGAATTATATATATTCCGGCGGGAAGGTCACTAATATCCAAGTCTACTTTTTGATAACCTTGAACTGCAAAAACTTTGTCAATTACTTTTACCAATTGGCCAAGATTGTTATACATTTTTATTGTTACTTTTTTATCAGTTCCGATATTAAATTCGATCCTGACCTGCGAAGAAGCTGGATTGGGAATAATCCTAAATGTATCTGCAGGCAAAAATGGAACCCCTATATTAATATTAAATATTTTTTGAACTCGCGTAGTGGCGGTGAAATAACTTCCAGGTATAAAACTGCCAGGCGATAAAAAAGGACTCCGCTAAAACATAAATATTGCTGTTTGCTGCATTCGAATGCTGGGTTCGTGGGTACCTGTTGAAAAACGCGCATAAGACCGAAATTATTGAAGCCATTAAAACTGTACACAATCATGAAATGTATTACTGCAAGCAGACCTCCAACAAACTGATCCAGTTACTCGCCCGCAGTAATGCCGGCCCCATGCGCCAGTCCCTACGCCCTAAATTTACCGACAGGGAAACGGAAGTCATTCACCTGATTTGTAAAGAATATTCCAATACAGAAATCTCCGATGAGTTATGTCTTAGTATCCGTACCATAGAAGGCTACCGAAAAAAAATACAGGAAAAAATGATGGTGCGGAATACGGCCGGTATTGTCGTGTATGCGATAAAGAATGGGATTTACAAATTGTAACCTGCTATCTATTACCGGTTGCTACATTATGCTCGACATGAGTTAAAATTTAAACCCAAAATTCCCTCCTGGTTTTGCTGTACTATGAATTTATCCTACTTATAAAGTTGTATTTCCTAATCCTATGTCCAAGTTCAACCGATTTCACTTGGCAACGCGGCAACAAAGTAGTATTTCCATTTTCTTCTTTAGCTATTTTTGAAATCAATATCTTTAAAATAAAACTATTATTATGGAAAATGCACCAGGTCAAATTTTAATGCTACCGGAATTTCAAAAATTTATTGCCGCCTCCACTACCGGGCGAAGGTTGATGACATCAGGAAAAAAAGTCCGGCCGGGGACCGTTCAGCAATACCATTGTGTATTACTCTTGTTGCAGGAATTTGAAGCATCTCAACCAGACCTGATCAGAGTTCAGTTGTTGCATAAGAAATCTCTCCGCATGTTACAAAAGGAAAAAAATTACTGGGCGCGTTTTTTTAAGCAATTCACCCTTTTTTTATACAAAAAGAAAAATTGTTATGACCAATATGTTGGCTCAGTGTTTAAAGTCCTCAAAACTTTTTTTCGCTATCTCACTATCGATAAAGCTTACCCGGTTGGAGAATTCTACAAAAAATTCCGCGTCCCCCCGGAAAAATTCAACCCCGTTATTTTATCGCCTGCCCAATTAAAGTTTTTGATCACTAATAAGGAATTCGAAAATTCTCTTTCACCATCCGCAAGAAGGGTAAAAGATATTTTTGTATTTGGTTGCACCGTCGCACTGCGTTTCCAGGACCTGATGGGTTTACAAAAAACAAATATCCAGGAGACTGCGGAAGGAACTATTGTTGTTTTACATACTCAAAAAACCGGCACAGCAATAAGAATTCCATTACCTGATTACGCAACTGCAATCATTCATAAGTACAAAAGAAAAGCCGGCCGCTATGTATTGCCCAGGTTATCCAGTACAAATTTAAATCTCGGGATAAAAAGGTTAATTAAAAAAGCCGGATGGGATTATAGCTTGCCTAAGTTCAGGCAGCGCATGGGAGAAGCACAGGAAATAAAAAATTCCGGCGGGGATTCTTTAAAATTCTACGAACATATCACGGCCCATACCATGAGGAGGACCGCAATAACCACGTTATTATTAATGGGAGTGGATGAAAATTCAGTGCGAAAAATCTCTGCTCATGCACCTGGCAGTAAGGAATTTTACCGGTACGTCGTAGTAGTACAGGAATACCTTAATGCAAAGGTAAAAGCAGCGCACGTAAGATTATTAAATGAAGAAGAAATAACATCAAAAAAAGTAGCATAAACTGCCCCTGAAACTCGTCAAATTAAGCTTTTTATGCTATATTTAACCAGTTGATAAACTTATGAAATGCAGGTTGCTATTTATTCCCGGCCAAACCCATTATTATCCATTTGGGTTAACAATGACCGGTATTAGTTCCAGGGCTGCAGGAGGAATCGGAAACAAACGAAAATGGAACAAAGGGTCAGAGTTACAATCAGGTGAATTCAGCGATGGTAGTGGGTTAGAACTATACGCAACATTCTATAGAAGCCTGGACCCACAATTGGGACGCTTTTGGCAAATCGATCCCCGGCCAGATTACAACGGCAGTTTGTATTCTTCAATGAATAATAATCCGGTTAATTTTAACGACCCTTTGGGGGATACCGTCCGCGTTGATAAATCAATAACAGAAAACAGCCTTTTAAATTCTGCATTTAATCTTTTTGCTGCTACCAAGGCGGGAAGGAAATTTCTATCTAAATATGCGGCAAAAGGACAGACTATTGGCGGGTACACTTTTAAAAAAGACGGCAAATACAGTAAACAGGGAGTCGATGTAAATTACAATGCAAAATCTTTTGACAAAAATAAAGGGGGTGAGACTACAAAATCGGTTGATGAATCAGGAAGGGCACAAATCAATGTTTCTGTCAACGCAAATTTTTATGAAAAGACAACGAGTGGATTAGTTAACGAAGCGTTTGGAAAAATTGGAACACTGTTTCATGAGTCATTTATACACGTTGACCTGAATACAAAAGATTTTCTTGACAACAAGAAATTTGACTATAGTAATATAGGCGCAGACGTTAAAAAAGCATCCGGAATTCCTGCGCATTACCAGCATTACCAGGTATTAATGGATTTTATGAAAAACGGGTATAATACGGGCAACCTATGGCCCGGTGCGGCATTTGAAGGCATGAAGCAATTGAATGATATTTTAAAAGTCTTTCCGACGGACCAAAAAATGCTTAATGATATGTGGGACTATAGCGGAGGCGTTAAATTAGACGAACCAAAAAAATAAAAAATGAAAAATCTACTTGCAGTGGCAATATTGCTTTTTAGTTGCAACCATGTTTCTGAGGATAAAATTGTTTTTAAAACGGTCAGCGCAATTGATTACACTTTTGACAGCGGTTGGAAAGAGGCTTATTCGATAAAAATAAACAGCGATGGAAGTTGTATCGTTGGCGAGGGTAGACAGCAAATACAGTATTATGTCGGGCAGTTGTCGGAAATAAATATCCGACGCCTTGACAGTGCAATAAAAAGTATTCCCTTTAAGCAGTATGACAGCAGCTATGTTGAAGACGTAGTAGATCAATCTTCGTATAAATTTTTTATTACCGGTGTTAACCAGGATACCACGATAAAATTTGTTTATGGCAACAAAGCACCCCGACTTTTAAACGATTTATCCAATACGCTAAGAGGAATAAAGGAAGCACTACTTCTTACAAAAAAAGACACGGTGATAAATTTCAATAGCAGAATAAATTTCTTTCCGCCGGCAATAAAAATCCCTTAACAAAATATTCTGCCGCTTGTTTACAAACCATATTTAAAATAGCAAGATCCATTAGTTATGAATTTACTGGATCTTGCTATTAATATCAAAAGCGCAAAAGGGGGTAACTATTTTATCGTATCCATATTATCTCTTTTTGGCCGCGGCAATCACCCAGGCAGGGATATTTTTTTGGATCGACTTCGCCCGATTGCAGTCCCTGGTATATGCATTCAAAATCGACCTGCCCTGCAGCATAGTCTTTAAAGAAGGTCTTTGTTTTCAATTGCTTTTTATAGCGCTGGTAAAAGCCCTGCCTGACATCCCTTAATAAATTTAAAAAGTCATTACCGGTAAAGCCCTGTAAACGATAACTAAGGCCCGTAGATTTATTTACACATAAAACATAACGGTTACAGAGAGCGGGCACTCCTATATAATTCAGGAATTTTGTCTTTCTGTCATAGCGCAATGAGCTATCCGTGCCCTTGCTTCTTTCCTCCGGGGATTTGAAATTGATGGCCAAAAAAATGTAGCTATCCGGAAACCCATTGGTTTTTAATGTGTCTAACTTTAAGCTGATGTTATCCATGAATAAAGAAAAAACCGCTGCATCTTTTACAGGAAAATCAGTACTGTAAACACTGCTATCATTTTCATGTTCTATGTAGAGCCAGGTCTTAAACAGGAAATTACCATCGACATTCCTTTGGGCAAAAATCAATAGTGGACAGTAAAAAGTAAAAAGCAGAATTATTTTTTTGATAGTGTACTTCATATTGCATTTTTAAAATTAACCTTAATATTATTGCTGCAAGCTAAAAAAATGGTCCCACTGTCGTTCTTGCAAACTCTTTCCATGCTTTTACATTGGCGTCGTAACGATGTTGCATATCCAATGCTGGTTTAGCCAGCGAATTATTACTATTTTGCGGGTCCTGACAGTTAAATTTTTCACCGGCAGCAAGTTGTAAACCCTGGTAGCCGACAGGATCAGCTGCCAGTCCAAAAGCATGCCCAATTTCATGCGCAAAAATATTTGAGGTAGTGGACGTTTTAGGATCAATTGTGGTATAAATTTTATTGTTTGGAATAATTCCTGTTGCCACATCCGTTATTCTTCCAATGCCTGTTTGTGCGCCATCATTATCATCTTTTAAGGACCCCGTTGACACTACAATATCGACATTGTGTTCTGTGCCATTTTTATCTGTGTACTTCAGTTCGTTGGCCTCTTTAAACTTCCACGGGTCAACCAGTTTAAAATTATCAATTGCCGCCTGTGTATGATTAAAGGCTGCGGTAGCATTTTTAACTTCATTTCGTGAATTTCTAAAGTCTCTCCATTGTTTTCCTGAATGGCTGGCTTTAAATTCCTTCCTTTTCTCCTTTCCTGTAGCATGATACTTCTCCTTCTTTTCATCAAATTTATCATTTGCCTTTTCCAATCGCTTTTCATCGGCATTTATTACTTCCATTCCATCAGGATCTATATAGCGCATTGGATTATTATACGCATATTGATAGGGGCTCCATCTCCTTGCCCTGTTTGCCAACGGGTCAACTGCGTGCCAACGACCGATCTGTGGGTCATAAAATCTTGCTCCAAAGTCATATTCCTCTAACCCTCCACCGTCAGTAAATTCCCGGGATTGCAATTCCTTCCCACTATACTTGTTCCTGTTGCCTATTCCTCCTGCAGCCCTGGAACTAATACCGGTCATTGTTAACCCAAATGGATAATAATGGGTTTCTTCCAATATTGCGCCTCTTGTCTGCACAACCTGCAGGTTATCAAAAAAAACATCAATGCTGCTTTCATTGCTACAGTAGACATAAATGTAACCGTTTTTAGGAACTGCAATATCCTGGAGTTGGGCATCATTGTGATGGGGTTTCAAATCACCCTGCGCTCCTACCATACTGGTTCCGCCTCCTGCATATTTAAATTGTTCGTCAAATAAAATATAATTTATAAAAGCCCTAGGACGATTGGTATAGGTGGCAGCCTGGTTGTTTTGCATTCCCTGGAATATATTTGTTATGCCATACCCTGCTGTTGAGTTGACCAATGCAGGCGTAATGGCGCCATGGGCAGCAGTACTAACGCCCGCACCGGGTGCTCCTAAAAATATTGTTGCAAGATTTAAAGCCGATAATCCGCAGCCGCTACAGTCACCATTATTAGTCACCGCCTGATTATAAAAGCTATTACCAAAGATATTCACTTTATCCCCTGCCATTACTTTTAAGGTAATGCCAAGTCCCGTCTTATTTTCCATACCATTGATCCGGTAAAGATTTTTGCTGGCCCCCGCCTCAAAAGAAGGATCTGAAGGATTGTTACCGATTCCATTATTGTTGTTGATATATGCAGGCAGGCCTGGTAATGGATTTTGGTCCGTTTTCCTGATGTAGCTATCTGTTATATCATAGTAGTTTTTTTCAATAACCAGCTTTGAATCTTCCATGCTTGCTATGGGATATTTGTCCTGCTGCTGTTCTTCGGTCAACAACATTCTTACATTACCAAGATGGTCCTTGATCATATAATCAAACTCCATGCTTGCAGGGATTATAACCGTGTTACCCGCGTCCAGCACTGCAGGTTTAAAACGCACTCTTCCTTCCTCATGCGGCATCAGCGTCAGCAGGTCAACATAGTCCGGATGGGATGGATCAGCTGGGCTTATGCTTTTACTTTCATAGATAAACCCGCTCATATAGGTCGTTGTTGTTGTAATGGTTTTGTTGCTGTTGGCAGCCGTAGGCGTTTCAATCACTTCTTTTTTTATTTTATTTCCTTTGGCATCATAGGTATAATTAATTTCTCCTTTCCCGCTTACAGCGATGTGAGCAGGCAGGTTCAGGTAGTTATAGTCTATGGCGCTTATTCCTTTATTATTATCAAGAACCAGGTTACCATTCAAATCATAGCTGTAATCTGTTATATTGTTAAACGCTGATGGGCTGCTGGATGCATTCAATGTTGTTTTGACAGCCGATTGCGGATGCGAGATATTGGTTTTAAAATCAGCCATTGTAGTAGCTATATCATTATCGAAATCTGTAACACTTTTTAATTTGTTACTGCCCGGCATATAAGTATAGCGCATGTTATCAATACTGCTGCTACTGTTGATTTTTAAACCCATTTGCTGCATTTGCAATATATTTCCATTGTCGTCATAGGCAGTTGCACCATTTATGCCATTTCCCATTTTCACGCTAAAATCCACTGCTGCCAATTTGTTGAATCCCCCGCCATTATACTGGTTAAAATCCGCAAGTATCAACCTGTTGGCGGCATCATAGGAAAAATCATACCTTCTTTTCTCTTTATCTCCTTTACTTTTCCAAACCGTCCCTTCGATATTACCGTTAAACTGAGGATAAGAATACGTCTGGTTTCCCATAATATGATTATCGGCTTTATCGTAGCCCAGATCAAAACCAAAATAATTGTTTTCATTTCCGTCTTTTGCATAATCCCTGTTCATTCCCAATAACCAGCCCCGGATATTGTATTCATACGCGAGTGTCTCCAGCCCTGATGAACCATAGGCTGGGGCAAGTTTTTTTTCCGTGAGCTGGCCTATCACATTATATTTCTGTTCGCTGATTATCCGGTAAGCCGACATCGTATTTGCGTTAACCAGGGTATTGCTCAGTTTTTTTTCCGTTTTAGTCATTCGTCCAAGATCATCATAGGTATACCGGGTAGCAATTACTGTTGCCTGAGCCGGTGAACCAGCCTTTTCCTGTTTCATGATATTTATAAGCGGTTGACCGGACCATGTATACTGCGTGGTCATAATATCCAACCCGCCGGTAATATTACTGCTCTGGCTTTGGACCAGGCGCCCCTTGTCATCGTAATAAATTACAGCATACTGGTAGGTACCCGTGCCGAGAATTTTTGCCTGCGTCCACGTTGTCATGCCCTTAACCGCATTGTCGCCGGAAGGCATTTGTGGGTAGGGATACTGGCTGTTATTAGTCGCAGAAAAATGACTGTTCCAGTCTGACCTGTATGCACCAAGGGCCGATGGCAAGTTAGTGTAGTCGTCATAGTGAGCATAGGTCAGTAGTTCGTAGTTACCTGTTGTTGAAGGATACGCCACGCTATTGTAGGCTGCAGCCAGATGATTTGTAAATGACAGGTTGCTTTCCCATACTCCCGTTTCTATGACACGGTTCATATCATCATATTTAGTGATCATCCATTTTACAGAAGTTGTATTCCTCAAGCCTGCGTCCTGCATCATTACCTGGCGCCCCCTGGTATCATAAATAAGGTATACTTCACCGGCACCGGGAACTTTTTTTAATACCACGCGGTTCCTTTGATCATACTCATACCTGAAGCACTGTTCATCCAGCAACGAAGAATTTAATGTCCAGGTGGAAGTGATCGCTTTCACCCCTTCGGGTTGAATAACGCAACGCAGATTGCCGTAGTCATCATAAATATAATAGGTGCTCAACCAGCCCGTATAATCTGTCCCGGCCCCGTTATCATCAGCAGCGGTTAACTGCAATTTTTTTAAGATCAGGTTACCTTGTTTATCTTTAAACTCGATTACCTGCTTTTTCTGTTCATCAGTGGTAATTGTCTTATACAATTGCCCAGGAGGATAAATCTCGTTTACCCCACTGGTGTATGTACCCAGTAAACCAGTGACAGGATTATCATTTACTGTCCAGATATGCACCAAATCCAATGCAGTATTGGCATCATATTTTAATTGTACATTCCTCCTGGTACCCTGATTTGAATTGTTTTCACTTCCCACCCAGCTATTTCCTGCTGCATAAGTATCAGTTATCCGACCTAAAGGTGACGCCTCAAAATTAGCTTTGCTATAAAAATAAGTTTCGCCCTGCCCTGCGATCGGAGAGGAAGGATTTGAACTGGTCTTATAGAAATCCTGCTGTGCCTGAAAAGGATTTAATTTAAGACTGCCATTTGTTGCCGAAGGATCAGGGTAAGGCAGGTATTTATATTGCTCTCTTCCCAACTCATCGTATTCAACCGGGCTCACCATATCAGTTGCTGCTGTACCCGTCTTCAATGCGCCCTGTTTAACTACTGTTTGCAAAGGTCTGCCCAGACCATCCATATATAGGGTGGTTTGCTTTACATCACTTAATGGTCTCAGCAGAAATGTATTTACATCTTGTTCTGGTGCTGTTGCATCCCATGTACGTATAAAATTTATTGGCGTTCCCCCTATATAACCACTGGGCAGATGTTGTGCAAAAATATCTCCTCCCTGTATACAGGCTATGCAAACCGGTACCCATTTTGCTATATTGCTTATTTCTCTTCTCATTGAAAAATATTTTGAATTTTATAATGGTTATTCATTTATGGTTCTCACCATCCTTGTATCAACTCATTCATGGTAAGCCCGCCCAATTTGGTTTCTGCAGATAACACCCCTGTTAGTTCTCCATCAGTCCAAATAAAAAATTTATTTCTTGTACCGGTCACATCAAGGTCAAAGTGGCCGTTCTTTTCCTTATCGGTAAGCCATTTAAATAAAGGATGCTGCTGCGTACCGGAGGTCTTCCTGGTATACAATCCGTCGGTAATAACTATATTACTATTGAGTATACTTCTATACCAGGTTGTCAGCGCACTTTTATTAGCCGGCGTATACCCGTCTTCGTAAGAAGGGGTTGCGATTATTATTAATGAATCAGCATTTGCCAGGCCCAGGGAATCCAGATCGTGTAATAATAAATCGTTGGAGCTATTTTGCACGGTGGGAAGTGTTATGATTAATAGTTTTTTACCGCTATAGGTACCCATTGCCCTGGTGTTCCCCTCTATTGTCACTACGGACAAGGTATATATGCTTTCCATGCAGGTTGTTCCACTCAGCAAAAACAGGCTGGAAATTAAAATTGCTTTAAACATAATGTTGTTTTTATACTTTTTACAGATCAGTACTTGATATAATTGAAATAGTGTTACAACTTATCGCAGACACGGAAATATTATAGAAAATAGCCGAGGTGCCGGTAATAGTCTGGGATTTACAACCCGATTTAAAGGACGTAAGCGAAGACACTGTCACCGTCGAATAGATACTCAGGTTATAGTTACCAGCCGGAACACTGCCAAAGGTCTGCAGGTTTCCCAAAGGAATATTAAATGAGTAAGTTATTCCTGTACCGGTATTGTAATAACTAGCTACATAAGTGGTACGGGTGGTTCCGTTATTGGAAGTAAGTGAAATATTACCATTACATACAGCTACCGGACAAACGGCGGGATTAAATCCGACACTAATCCACCGGGTTTGGTTGTAAGTGGCGCTGCAGGTATTAATATCTATTTGTTCCTGTTCCTGATAACCGGTGTTACCGCATGGCCCCTGCTGACACCTCAGCGGTGTAGTTGTATTCTGCCAGTTTGGACTTGTACTTGGTATGACACAGGCGGATGGGTTATACCCGGCATTGATCCATTGCGTCTGATTGTAGGTAGGGCTACATGGGTTAATGTCCTTTTGCTCCTGTTCCTGGTAACCCGTGTTCCCGCAAGATCCCTGCTGGCACCGCAAGGCCGTATTGGTACTTTTCCAGACAGGGTTGAAATTTGTACAGGGAGGTGCGCAGTTCTCCGCCTGACCGGCATAATTGTAGCAGATCTTCTTGACAATATTGTTATCCTTATCTCTTACCAGTGTTAACCGGCCGAAAGAATCATACTCATAAAATGTGGTTTTATTATTTGCGTCTGTCTCGCTTGTTACACCTACCAGCATTTTATAAGTAAAACTGGTAATAAAGCAGCCTGCCAATGCACGAAGTTTATTGAGTTCAGTTCTCATCGCGACATCAGTAATTGAGCCATTATTGATTAAGGTAAGACTAAGGCCACTCTGGCTGACAGCATCTGCATAAGACTTGCCAACAATTTTCGCAACAGGATACTGGCCACCATACCCCCATATAATACTGGTCACTATTCCTTTTCTATCATGATACTGTAATAATTTATACTGTTCTGGAGTGTTGTAACTTCCATACAGATCATAGGTGATTTCAGTCTCAAGACTATTATTAGCTTTTGATGTAGCCACCGACGACAGGTCCCAGACCAATGTACCACTCGCACTTGTAGTACCCGTATAATCGTTTCTTATTTTTGAGATTGGTTTGGTACCGGCTGTAGTTATCAGTTCCTCTGTTTTTTCAATAACGGGAACATAGTTACTAAAAGCCATGGTCGCATATTGCGCAAAATCATAGGGGTATTTGTTTGTTGATTTAACGGTGTTGCCCTTACTATCCGTCGTTGTGGAATAACTTAACTGGTTGTGGCTATCATAAAAATATTCCTGGGTGGTAACTATAGTGTTAGGTCCGGAAAAAACCTTTTTCTCAGTGGCTTGCAACAATGTCTTAGTCGAAACCAGCGGGTAAAATCCAATGTTATAAATGTACCGAATTGTGTTTGCCGTGTTCGGTATAATACTTGAGCGACTACCCAGAGTGGAAACCCTGCTGTACACTGGATCTGCTTCTGTTACATAATTCCAGTTATTGACAGTTCGTTCCAACAATACCTGGTTAGCATCGAAGACACTATTGGTTATACTCAGTCCGTTTTCTAACTTGAATTTCTGCAGCGGAGCGATATAATTTAAATAAGCCCGTCCATCTACCATTGGTAAATACATCTGTGTACCGTCAAACTGGCCCGGATCTAACGACAGTATGGAATTTAATGCGCCTTTATCAGGGTTATTGGTATAAAAATCTTCAATCTTTCCGTTGAGTTGAAGGAGCGATTGATTGGCAGGATTGACAGACGAACTCATTTCTGAAACCCAGTCATACCCAACATACTTTCCTGACGCATTTGTAGAAGGCGGGAGGAAACTGGCCGAACCAATATCTGTTACCCAAATGGGTACTACAGTCGGCGTGCCGGCAACAGCATAATCCACTGTATGATTGGTTAGATAAAGTAATGGACTCATTAATTTACCTCCATTATACTCATAGCTTTTTATAAGTGGCGGCGACAATGGATCCGTCGTCCTGATGGATTTTATCCTGAGACCCGCGCCATAGGAAACAGCATGGTTCATGTTTTTAAGAAAGGTAATATCTACCGAGGCATTCGCCCCCTGTGAACCGTTTGTCTGCGGGCCGAAACTATTATCAAGGTAAGCCTGTACGATGTAGATTTTGTCCGGGTCTATCATTATAACCTGGTCCTGCGCCAGTTTAAATGTTTCATATTGCTGCGTACTGCTGTTGAACTCAAACTGAAGAATCCTGCTGTCCTGTAATACCCCATTCACCTGTCCTGACAGTTGCCCCATTGGAGTGGTATAATACATTGGCCAGAAAGTAGCGGGTGTATTCGTCAACGTTATATTCTGCGCAGTTTTTTGCAAAACCGTCAACCTGATATAGGCGCTCATTCCATTTGTCCCAGAACTCATTGGCCCGACCGTGCTTATATTAAAAGTGCCTGCGTACATAATCGAAGCGATATCCGCACTAAATATCTGTGCAGGATTATCACCCGGGTTGTTACGATCGTTCAGCGAAACTGAAGTTACTGTAGAGTGTTGATCGTCTGGCACGCGGAAGTTATCCATGGTATTCAACTCATATTCAAAACTTGAAGTTCCCCCAGTAGGATATGTAATTTTATTTAGCACTGCTGCTTTGGATCCTGGTAAAGAAGAGTTTTTGTTATTGGACAACCCTATCAGGCTAACATCACGAAGCCCCATCATCGAAATATTGGGCATCAGACTGCTGTTATTAATCTTTTCATTATATAGTCCCCAATTATCCGTCGCCATCGAAGTTTTCTTCGGTAATAATCCCGGATCATACTCAAAAACATAGGCTGGTTTATCAGATTCCTTTACGCTGAGCAGTTTTAGCCGGTGCGTCAACTCCGAAGCGATTTTCCCGGTATGATACACCGGACTGGAGGCATCCAGAAAAGCGTCCGTATTATTTCCCAGGGAATGGCCAATAAAATAATCATAGGTAAAGCTGAACGATTTAACCACTGTATTATTTACATCTTTCAATTCGATACTGTTAAGTTTTCGCATCCCTACATAATCAATCCTGTCATCGCTGCTGTTAAATAATAATTTACCTGTCGGAAATTCTATGGCTGATAAATAGGATAGTGACTGCCTGGAGTAATTTACTGTGGTGCTGATAGGATTGTTGGTGAACGGAATTGGCGTTACGCCCTGCGCACCTTCCTGAAAGGTAAAAGACAAAGATACAGCAGGCAAATTTTCCAGTACAGCTGTTTGAATATAGTTAAAGGATACCAGGTCTCCTCCTTTTGTATATATACTGGTAAGTTGATAACTGCGCGAGGATTTTGACCCGATTAAATGATCCATATAGGGGACAGTCTCTGCTGAATAGCGGGCTACTCCACTGGTGATGGATTCTTCTTTTAGGGTAAAAAGAAACTGGTTCCCATCCGGCATGATTATTTTAAAATTGTTAGGGGGTACTTCACCTCCACTGCCATTGCTATAATTAGGTGCTTCTATTTTAATATTCCTGTCACTGATACATTTGAAATTTTCATGTACCCAGTCCAATACAAATTCACCTGAATACCCCAGCATATTGAATTTAAACACATCCGGTTTTATATCCAGCAAACCTTCTGTTAAGCGATTATCACACGGTAATACATATTGTGGCGGAACATTATTAAATACAATGAAATTTTCAATGTTCTCGATTTTGAAATCTACAGCAGCGGCATTAAAAAATGCACTAGGTGGTACATTGCAGGCATTTACCATTGCCTGTAATTCATTGTTCCTGTTTCGATACCAGCCAAAATCATCAAACCCGTTCACGACCTGGGTAATACTGCCTCCTCCACTTAAAGACCAGCCAAGGCCTGTCCACCCCGCTTCTTCAGTTACTTTGTTACCATTGGAGTGGTAGCTTAGGGTGACTGGAATATTCAAACCATTGGTAGCGATATTGTATATCGGAATATCAACATTGGGAACACCTGTATATTTACCCACGGGTACTTCGGTATATTTTAAAAACTCAGCTGCTTTGGGGTTAACCGGGAAAATATTGGGTAGCTGCGTTTGCAAGTTTGTTGTTGCCTGCGGGTATGCTGCTATTAAAATGCAGTTTAATAATACAACGAATATTCCTTTTTTTACCATTTCCCGGTAATGCGGTACTGTATGAGCCTCGTGACTAAAATTCCTGTTCCTTTTCATTTTTGATAAAGTTTTTAAATCTAAAAATTATACCCTGTTCTGAAAATAATTGGCTGACTCACCGGTGCATGCTGCCTAGCCAGCATATCATAAAGCAACTGGATCTTCGTTTGCTTAACCAGTTTACTTTTCACATTGATCTTTTTACTGATGCCGATCAAACCCGATTGCTGCCAGCCATTATAACTTTGCAATTGCTGTATGTTTTTAAACTGTGCATTGTAATTCATTTCAAACCCCCCGCTTACAAAAAATTGTTTTTTTAGTTTCCAGTCGATAAAGCTTCTTGCACTTATGCCCTGGTGCGTGATTTGGATATGTTCAATACTGCCCATGCCCATTTTATAACTGGCACCAATACCGATGATTGATTTATCATTGAGTTTGTAGCCAAGGCTTAATCCGATATCTGCGGTAGTGGGCACCAGGCTATTGTTTTTGGCAAATTGAAAATCGCTGCCGAACTGTATGCGCTGTTTGAATGTTTTTGTTTTGGTTTCATTGGGTTTAAAGTCTGGCGTTTCTCCATTACCACCTCCCGCTTTTAATACTTTATCTTTTAACTGGTTTAATTCTGATTGTGCAGCCTGTATATTTTGCATGATCTGGTCTCTTGCATTGGGGCCACCGGCTGCAATTTGATTTTGTATCAGCGCATTTACGCTGGCCCTTGTTTGTAAGCCGGCAAGATTAGCAGTTTGTCCGCCACCGGATGATGGCGAGCCAAATAATTTTGCCAGCATACTGTTCTCCTGTACAAATTGTTTAAAGGCGGGAATTTTATTTAAGAGTGTGAGTGCAGTTTCTTCGGCTTTCTTTTTATCCTGGAAGATTTCCTTATAATTCTTTATGGTTTCTACATAGTAATAACTCTCTTTATTAATCTTCGTTAGGTATTTACTTTTGCCGATACATTTTACCGCTTCATCTATCAATTGTTTTTTTCTTTCTTTAATAAAGGCTTCTACGGCTTCCTGTTGTTTTACTTCATCATCCAGTGCCTGCAATTTTTTATTGGCAGTGGTCACCGGCTGTATTAATTTGTTATCGATATTTTGTTTTTGATTGTCTAAATACTGCAGGCTGGTAGTGAGCTTATCTCTATACGCATCGTATTTTGCCTTATACCCTGCTGTGATGGTTTGGCCCTGTTGATATTGTTGTAATAATGTAGTGAAAGTGGGTTTACCTGCGCCAAATAATTTTTCCGCAATAGCAGGGTTGGCTTTCTGTATTAATGGTTTTAATTTATTTTCCCAGCGACTTAGTTTGGTAAGTGTTTTTTCTGTTTTATTGGTAATGCGGTTACTGTATTTATCTATCTTATCATCTACCTGTTTGATATAATGCTTAGGTACCTGTTGCAGTTTCTGCAATACAGAATCGGTTTGCGCTTTCCCGTAAAACGAAAGCGACACGAGTAGCAGCAAAAGTGAGAACCGGGCAGGGTTCATAAAGGATTTAGTTCGGGTTATATACTGGTATAAGATGCTTTATACCACCAGTTGCATAATTTATTTTTCAAAACCTTGTTGTTTTTCCCGGTTTAAATGGGAAAAACAACGGCGCTGATTCAGTCATCCTTTACACAAAAAATCCGCATGAAAACCTTCCACTAAAGTAATGATATTAAATTCAGATTATCTATTTTAATTTTATAAGTGTGTGATTTTTACCCATAAGTGCGTAAATTATCATTGCTATTGTAAACGGCTGAGTATTATTTTTTGGCATCAAAGAAAAAGGGGTAAGCACGGAACTGATACGAAGTCCGGGTTGATCGAACTGCTCTATGCGCTGTACGCCACCGGTGTCATTAACCATGGCAAGGCTACCGTAAAAGATATCGCGATTCTTCTTGAGCAGGCGCTGAATGTCAACCTGAGTAATTATTACCGGGCTATTCAGAATATGCGTATCCGTAAGATCAACCGCACGAAGTTTTTAGACCTGCTGAAAAGTAACCTGGAGAAATATATGGATGGGGTGGATGAATGGGGGAAGGGTTGTGGGCCGGAACTAAAAAAATGTCACTAAAATTACATTGTCCAATTGCTTTTTTAAAACCAACATAGTAATTTTATTGCCCTTTAACAGCTAACGCACAAAGCTAAACCCATGGCAAAGATATTGGCTGTCGATAGTTCCGAACAACTACTGGATCTTTTTTCATTACTCCTGAAATCAAAAGGACATGAAGTGAAGTCTGCCCTATCAAGGCAGGAGTTATATCAAACCCTTCAGGACTTTACTCCAGACCTAATGTTGTTAGAGACCTGGCTTAGTGGTGATGACGGCCGGGAAATATGTTATTTTTTAAAACAACATGGTTTCCATGCCCCCATTATTTTGATGTCTACAGATTTTGTTTTATTAGACAATTTCAAAAAATACGAGGCAGACGATATCATAGAAAAACCTTTTGATATTGCCGTTCTTTACGAAAAAGTAAGTATGCTGCTTTCCTTCCCCGTTGCCTGCCATATTAAGCAGTTCAATTTTGTTAGTGACTCCTTTATCAAGCCCAGCACATGATACTCCTTCTCTTACAGCGAACTAGTTGTTGACGGCTGATTAAGCAACAACCAATAAAATCCAATACTTTTAATTGATTCCGCAAAATTCGCAAAATTTACTGGCTTTACTATATAACTATTGGCCCCCAGGGCGTAGCTCTTTTCTATGTCGGGATTTTCTTTTGATGACGTAAGAATAACTATGGGAATATGCGCAGTTTCAGGGAGTGATTTGATTTTTTCCAACACTTCAATACCATTCACTTTCGGCATATGTATATCCAGGAGAATTAATTTTGGTACTACATTTATATTCCTGGCAGCAAAAAGTCCTGTACCAAAAATAAACTCCAGCGCTTCTGCACCATCTTTTACATGAACAAGGTTATTGGCTAAGTTACTTTTTCTTAATGCCCGGATAGTCAATTCTGCATCACCGGCATTATCTTCCACAAGCAGGATATCCACCGTATCATAATTCATAGTTTACAGTTTAAGTAAGGCTAGTGAACGATAGTAAGTTTACTAAAGCGCCTAATAGTAAGTTACAATAGTTATCTGGGTTTCCCGGTTATATATTTTTTTATCTCTACACCATGCTGCAACAATTAGCAATGTCTCAAGTAAGGAATTTTCCTGCAAGAATCACTGTCGATCGTATTCTCCTAAATTTCAAGGTCAAGAAAAAACTTCATCTCCTGACTAAGTTGATAACAACAGGTCCATATTAACATACTATAAATAATAAAGCAGGCCACTGCGGCCCGCTTTGTCCTACCTGAACAAAAAAATATTTTTAAGGGCAATTAGCCGGGGCCGGTTAATTAGCAATTAACCATTGATAGGTTTGGCCGAAATCCTCCCCGTATATTTCATTATGGCAACGGCATCGAAGGAACCAATGTTTTTAAATAATGTTTCAAGACTTTTCCTGTTGGAAATATCTGCCTGGTAGTCGCCCGATTTTCGAGAAACACTTACTACGTTGTGTCCGACCTCCTGCAATCTTTTTACGACCTTTTTCCCAATAGTGCCGCTTGCTCCGATTACGATAATTCTCTTTTGCATACTTCAGTGTTTTTGTTGATACAAAAGTCCGCAGCAATTACCAGGCAGATGTAACCGAATCCACTTTTATTGTAACCGAAAATGAAGTGGGGATTTGTCAGGGTGTTGAGTGTATGTCAAAAAGCCCGGTCCGCCGGACGGCGGAAGCGGCATGACTGAATGAACATTGAAGTAAATTTTTCCTGGTGTGATACTTTGAGCTTATTGCTCAGCATCGTCAATACAGCTATTTCAAACAATAAAATAAATAACACTCATTTTCTACCTGCTTGTTTTGGATCTTTGGCCAATGTCTTTTTAAAAAAAAGAGTGTTTTCGCCAACGCTTTATTCGCTTCATAACAAGTTCGCCTGCAACCTGAAAGTCCCTGAGCCAAAAAAACAAAGACAAAAACAAATGACAAACAGCCCCGAAAACGGGGCTGTTTGTCTCTCTCTGCATCTTCAAGACATATCATTCCTCGTTTTGACTACAACAATCCTCAATTCGGCTACTTCTATAAAATAGCAATTGGTCACTTTTGTACTTAATTATTAAACATAGAAAATAAGAAAAATGAAGACAATCTTTATGACAGGTGCTTCGGCCGGATTAGGCAAAGCAACGGCAAAATTATTTGCTGCAAATGGCTGGAAGGTTATTGCAACAATGCGTAAACCCGAAAACGAAACAGAATTAAATCTGATAGACAACATCACATTGTTGCCATTAGATGTAACAAACCCTGAGCAAATTAAATCAACAGCACAAAAAGCAATTGCTTTAGGAAACATTGATGTAGTGTTGAATAATGCAGGTTATGGCTTGGTTGGACCTTTGGAAACCGCTACGAGCGAGCAATTGACAAGACAATTCGATACTAATGTTTTAGGTGTAATTCGTGTTATGCAAGCATTTATCCCACATTTCAGAGAAAAGAAAAACGGATTATTTGTTACCACAACATCCATTGCGGGATTAATTGGATTTCCTCTCTATTCTCTTTACAATTCCACCAAATGGGCATTAGAAGGTTTAAGTGAAGGCTTATCATTTGAGTTGAAAGAATTAGGAATTAGGATAAAAACAGTTGCACCCGGCGCAATGAGAACCGATTTTGCGGGACGCTCCCTTGAAACAACCTCTCATGAAGCATATGCCGAATTAACAGCGAAAGTATTCAACGGATTTGACCCCGGTACTTCCAGTTCGGCTGAACAAATCGCAGCAGTAATTTACCAGGCTACAACCGATGATAAAGACATCTTACGTTATGTGGCAGGTGCAGACGCACAGGCAACATACGAAAGGAGATTGCAATTAGGTAGTGAAGAATTTAGAAAAGAAATTCATCAATTCTATTTTGGCGGTAAAGGCAAAATTTAATTTTATTAGATTTGTTGCAACGATGAACAAAGAGAAAAATAATCCATTGAAACTTAATTCCATTACGGAACTGCATAAGTTATTGGATTTTCCAAAACCATTGCACCCATTAATAAGTCTTGTGGCTTACGATGGAATTAAGATAGGTGCTAATGTTACTTCAACATGGGTAACATTCAACTTTTACAAAATAGCATTTAAAAAAAACCTTTCTGGCAAAATGAGGTACGGACAACATCATTATGATTTTGATGAGGGTGGGATGATTTTTGTTTCGCCCAATCAATTAATAAGAACCGATTACGAAGAAAACGATTATTCTGGATTCAGTCTACTATTTCACCCCGATTTCATTCGCAATTATCCGTTAACTAAAAACATCAAAAGATTTGGATTCTTCTCGTATTCTGCAAATGAAGCATTGCACCTTTCGCAAAAAGAAAAAGAAATAATGATTTCCATTTTTGAAAATATAGAACGTGAATTGAATAACAATATTGACGATTTTAGTCAGGATGTAATTGTGTCGCAAATTGAAACACTGCTTAATTACAGCAATCGTTTTTACAAGCGGCAATTCATTACACGAAAAGCAGCTAATAGTGACCTGCTATCACAAATGGAACAACTATTGAGCGCCTATTTTGACAAAGAAGAAACGCTAAACAAAGGACTTCCAACCGTTGAATACCTGGCAGAGCAATTGCATGTTTCACCAAGCTATTTAAGCGATATGCTTCGTTCACTCACAGGACAAAATGCACAGCAGCACATTCACGAAAAGTTGATTGAAAAAGCAAAGGAATATTTGACAGCAACAAATTTGTCGGTTTCCGAAATTGCTTATCAATTGGGGTTTGAGCATCCGCAATCATTCAACAAATTGTTTAAGAAGAAAACCAACTTTACACCAATAGAATTTAAGCAATCATTTAATTAAAACGAAAGTGGACATTAGAGTATTCATACAAGATTTTATTGCTTCATTGATAATGGTTTTTTTTGAACAAACCCTAAAAAGAAGCAATGACGAGTATTTACTTAGCTACCTCGCCCGATAAAACATCAGATAGTATAATGAATAATCTTTTAACGAAAATAATTCCGTTTATCTTTCTTGGGTTAGTTGTCTTAACGATATTTTATATCAGTAGCCGATTACGTACACATTTTAACCTGCAATCAAAATGGACAGTAACGATTAGCTTAGTGTTGGTCATAACAGGTTCGGTAGCTACAATTATTGGAGCAGTAAAAGGTACCAATGGTTTCATTGGAGGACTCAGCACTGTAGGTGGCTACATTCTTGTCTACGGGTTCTATTTATTGATATTTCTTTTGATAGCCCAACTGTTGCAACCAATAATCAAACTCCCAAATGTATTGAGCGGTTGGACTGCAATAATACTAGCTCTGATACCAACAGTTGTAGGTGCTGTAAAAGCATCATATTTCAAAGTAAACGAGGTAACGATACAAATGCCTAAGCTCAATAAAAATCTTGATGTAATGCTGATTTCAGATGTACATCTAGGACATCATCGAGGTAAAAGCTACTTCACAAAGATTGTGGAAGAAACCAATAAAAAAAATCCTGATATTATACTTTTAGCAGGCGATTTAATGGATTCCGAAGTGGCTTTGTTTCCCGATATTCTTAGTCCTCTTTCCAACTTTAAAGCACCCACTTACTACGTTAGCGGTAATCATGAAAAGGGAATTGACGAGCAGAAAGCCATAAAACTGATTTCTGAAAATGGCGTAAAAGTATTACATAATCAGGTTGTAGAAACATTCGGCATTCAGCTCGTAGGACTTGACTATATGAAGGCCGACGAAAACAGCTTTGATTTGCACCCCTCCGAAAACAAACAAACCATTAAAGCAGTGTTGAGTCAAATGAGTTGGATGAAAGAGAAGCCTGTTATTTTAATGCACCATAGTCCGGTGGGTGTAAAATATGCGACAGAAGCAGGAGTTAATTTAATGGTAGCAGGCCATACCCACGCAGGGCAGATTTTTCCGTTTACCTATCTCGCTAACTTAATATTTGACTTCAATAAAGGGTTATATAAACAAGACAATACTACTGTTTTTGTTTCGCAAGGTGCAGGTACTTTCCTTAGCAGATTAAGGTTGGGTTCAGAAAACGAAATCAATCTTTTGCATTTAATACCTGAAAGGTAATCCCAAGTTTGAGCGATGACTTTGAGCGACAGGATTTGTAAATGCAGTCGCAGCATCCGATGTTTCAAAGCAATTGATTGATGATGTAAAAACTATTGCAAGAAAAGATATATTATTCCCGTTTTGGCTACAACAATCCTTAATTCGGCTACTTCTATAAAATAGCAACGGCTCACTTTTGTACTTCATTATTAAACATAAAAAATAAAAAAAATCAAGGCAATCTTTATGCTAGATGCCTCAACCGGATCAGGCAAAGCAACAGCAAAATTATTTGCTGCAAATGGTTGGAAGGTTATTGCAACATTGAAATAAAACATTAAATATTATGAGCGATCAAATTGAAAAAAACAGTAACAGAAAAATTAGTTTTAAGGACGATTTTTCAATGACAATTAATGGAAAAGCAGTCTATGGTAGTACTACCTTTCCCGTAATTAATCCTGCTACCGAAGAAATATTCGCATACGCCCAGGAGTGTTCTTCTGAACAACTCAATGAAGCTGTTCAGGCTGCCCAAAAAGCATTTACCGGTTGGTCTGCCACACCGGTTGAAGTGCGCCGGGAAAAAATGTTTGCCGTGGCCGATGCAATCGATGCAAACATTGAACCTCTTTCAAAGCTTCTTACGCTGGAGCAAGGAAAATCAGTTGCCGCTTCGAGAATGGAAATCCAGGGTGCCATGTCCTGGTTGCGTGGTACAGCAAAACTGGAGATACCTGAAGAAAGAAAAGAAGTTGGTGACAGTATTGCAACAGTAAGGCACATTCCTTTAGGAGTTGTTGCAGCTATCCCTGCATGGAACTTCCCTGTAAATCTCTCATTCCTCAAGATTGCGCCAGCACTTTTAACCGGTAATACGCTTATCTTAAAACAATCTCAATTCACCACATTGGCAATGTTGAAAATTGCCGAAATCTGTCGTGACATTTTACCGGCGGGTGTGTTCAGTGTCATTTCAAGTTCAGGAGGTCTCGGTGCCGAAATGTCTTCTCATCCGGGGGTTGCAAAGGTGAGTTATACTGGTTCAACTCCTACAGGCCGCAAGATCATGGAAGGTGCAGCAAAAACTTTAAAGCACCTCACATTGGAGTTAGGTGGTAATGACGCAGCGATCGTTTTGCCGGATGTTGATGTAACAACTGTAGCACAGACACTCTTTTGGTGCTCTTTCACCAATTCAGGGCAGATCTGTTTGGCAACAAAAAGGATCTATGTACACGAAGATATTTATGACGAATTCGTAAAAAAGTTTGTCACTATGATTGGTACCGTGAAGGTAGGAAATGGCCTGGATGAAGATACTGTTTTTGGTCCTGTCTCCAACAAGCCGCAATATGACCGTGTGATAGACCTGATCCGTGATAGTATAGCCAACCGTTATGAAATTCTTGCGGGTGGCTTACCATCAGGAACCAAGGGTTTTTTTATTCCACTTACCGTAATTGGCAATCCTCCTAAAGATGCCCGGATCGTAAAAGAGGAACAGTTTGGACCGGTTATCCCAATCGTGAAGTTTAAGGATGTTGAGGAAGCAATCGAGGAAGCAAACGCTGTAGAATTTGGATTGGGCGGAACCGTATGGACAGGTAATACAGAAGAGGGAATCAGGATTGCACAACGTATAGAATCTGGAACCGTTTGGGTGAACCAATTTATACAAATTGCACCGGAAGTGCCGTTTGGCGGAAGAAAACAATCGGGGTTTGGCTCTGAAGGTGGTTTGGAAGGACTATTGGCATACACAACGCCACAAACTATATGGGCAAAAACAAGTAAATGACTTTAAAAATTTAAATCATCGACAAGAAGTTGTGAAAAACCAAAATGAGATATCAGATATGTACAAAATCGGCCAAATGGCCGATTTTGTACATATCCTATAATAATTTCTGTTCATTTATATATCGGGCTCTCACTGAACTTAAATTTGAAAGTTCAGTCATCTAAAATTTTATAGCGATTTTGCCAATTGTCTTTCCCGATTCTATTAGCTGGTGCGCTTCTTTAAAGTTATCAGCAGTTAAGCCAGTAAGTATAGTATTTACGGTTGGTTTAATAGTTCCATTATCAAATAAATCAGCCAACCTGTTTAAAATATTGTGTTGTTCAATCATGTCATCAGTCTGAAACATTGACCGGGTATACATCAACTCCCATGAAAATGAAACACTTTTACTTTTCAATTTATTTAATGCTACAGTTCCACTATTTCCTGTTATGGACGCTATATGTCCCTGCGGTTTTATCAATTCAACCAAAGCATCCCAATAAGAATTAACATCCACGAAATCTACAATGAAATCTACTTGCTGAAAACCTGCATTGCGAACCTCGTTAATCAGATCCTTATGATTCACAACCACGTCCGCACCCAGTTGCTTACACCATTCAGTGCTTTCAGGTCTGGAAGCCGTAGCGATCACCTGCAAGCCTGCGATCTTTTTTGCAAGTTGAATGGCGATAGAGCCCACACCGCCTGCACCACCAATGATTAAGATGGATTTTCCTTTATCTCTTTCAGCGCTGATGCGAATTCTGTCAAATAGAATTTCCCAGGCCGTTAAGCCTGTTAATGGCATTGCAGCTGCTGCTTCATAGCTTAATGAAGAAGGTTTTTTTCCAACAATGCGTTCATCAATATTTTGATATTCTGCATAACAACCTTGTTTGGTAATATCACCCGCATAAAAGACTTTATCACCTGGTTTAAATAGCTGAACCTTATCACCGATAGCTTCCACAATGCCTGCGGCATCCCAACCAATAATTTTGGGTGTTTCCAAAACGATATTTTTAGCACTATTTTGACGTATTTTATAATCTACAGGGTTTATAGAAACAGCCATTATTTTTACTAAAAGTTCATTTGGTCCCGGTGTTGGTTTTGTGGTTTCAAACTCAATGAAACTGTCTGCTTCGTTTATCGGTAATGATGTTTTAAATCCTACTGCTTTCATAAATTGTTTGTTGAAAATTAAATGTACGAAAAATGCTAATGTACTGGGATCACGCAGCCCGGTAGAATTAAAAAAGTTGAAACACGGCTTCCGTCAACCTGTATTATCTATTTATTTTGAAGGAGTATATCTATCGACAATGCACCGCTCCCTTTTATAATAATGGCAAGAAGAATCGCAAGCAGTAAAATAAAATACTCAATACCTTCACCTTTCTTCTTCCCCAGCCAGTTTATAGACCACCCATCTTTTGCATGGTAAAATAAAGCACCAAAGAAAATGATAAAATTCCCTGCTGCTGCAATGCGTCCTAAAAATCCCAGGATCAATGCAACGCTTCCGAAGGATTGGCCAATGATGACGAGCCATGCAATACCTGCAGGCAATTTCTTCTGCTTCATTTGCAAAAGAATTGCTTTAACTCCTTTGCCGCCACCCAGGTCATCAAACCATCCAAAGAGTTTTTGCATTCCATATGGAAAAATGATAATGCCGGCAACGACCCTGAGTAAAGAGTATATTAGATCAGCTTCTGTGTGTAGTAATGAATAGATCATACGATAGTTGTATAATTGAATTGTTCGAACGAATCTGTATTTATTTGTACTTACTTAATTGTTTCAGGCTTTGAATTTCTTAACCGGATGACCGATAACAATGTTAGCTGTGGTTTTTCTTCGCTTGGGATGGGTTGTGTCTGAATTCGCTTTTATATGCCTTTGAAAAATGTGAAAAGTTCACAAATCCAACATCAAAGTAAACATCCGTTGGCTTTTGTTGTTTTTTTGAAATTAAAAAATGTGCTAATTCCAGCCTTTTTTTAATCAACCATTTACTGGGAGTGTCATTAAATATGCTCTGAAAATCTCGTTTAAATGTGGAAATACTACGTCCTGTCAGTTTAGCAAATTGCTCCAACGGAATGTTGTGCATATAGTTTTTATTCATGTAGGCTTCTAAATCAATTTTGAAATTATCTTCAAAATTGAACAGAATATTCAACATTGATTTTCTTTTAATTAACAGCTCTATTACTTCCCTTGTTTTGATTGCTGATAAATTTTCTGTGAAGGCTTCAGGGTTTTCAAAATAGGGAATCATGGAATCAAAGAAACCTTTTAAAAAAGGGTCATGAGGGAAGATAAAATTTGGCTTCCCTGTATAATTTCCTTTTGGCGTAATAGTATTTTCCTTTGAGTAACTATAAAGCGACTCCCTAGGCAACAAGATGCTAATACCCATAAATGGTTTATTATCCTGCGGAATTTTTTGAGTTTTGACAAGTTGATTCTTAGAGACAAAACCTATTTCGCCTGCGTCGTATTCCGTTACTTCCGTTCCGTCATTGATTATCATTTTTCCGTTTAACACGAATGATATTGCATGATCCTGAACAAAGGGCTCATAGTCTTTTTTTTCCTGCCCTGTGCAGGAAAATAGAATGTTTATAAGTGTTCGGTCTTGTATCATTTTATTGGACTATATGATTTTAGCTGTTCAAAATAAATGTTAGATCTCTCTTTTGAAAAGTAGTCAATCACGGCAAAGGCCATCCCAAATAAAATCAATGCGATGGCGACTGCCTGTAAATAACTATTTTTAGAAAAGTAGAGAAAACTTAGTGCAAGAACAAATGATATAGCACTGATGGCAATTGAAAGAGGGTATAAGTATTGAAATCCTTCAACCCGTTTAATTTCAGAAGCAACAAATTCATCACTGTTTTGGCTGCTTATATTTTGCAATTCAATTAATTTGTTTCCGTTTGAATGCATTATGCTTGCGCCTGTTGCAAAAAAGAAGATACCAATGACTGCGAGTGGAATTAATAATGCCTTAGCATTAGGGGAATTACCTAAAAAGAAAAGTAACAGGCCGGAAACAAGAATAATTACGCCGAAACCTAAGATAAACTTTGCTTCAAATATTTCTCCGTTGTACCAGTTTATTGTGTGCTGAATCATGTGTTGATTTGTTGAGTAAAAGGTCAAAGATTTACTTTTTAGATAAATCTTTGACCTGAAGTTATGAATTTACCTTGCGTTGTAACCACCATCAACTGTCAAAATAGTTCCGGTTATGAACTTATTTTCTTCAGCGGCCAGGAAGAAGATACCGTTTGCGATATCTTCTACTTCGCCGAGCTTATTCATAGGATGAATAGCTTCAATGCTTGAAACATCATACGTGCCAGACACAATAGCGTTTTTCAAAATATCTGTTTTAATTGCACCAGGAGCGACTGCATTGATGCGGATTCCTTTTTGTGCATAGTCAATTGCTGCTCCTTTTGTTAAACCCACTACTGCATGTTTTGATGCATTGTATTGAGCAGTTGCATACAATCCGTTAATACCGGCAATAGAAGCTAAATTAACGATTGCTCCACCACCTGTTTTCAACATTTCCTTGATGGCGTATTTCATTCCGTAATAAACACCCATTACGTTTGTTTCCAACATTTGCTTTAATTCGTCGGACACTGTGTCTGCCAATACTGCATTGCCCAATGAAATGCCGGAATTGTTTACGATAACATCCAGTTTGCCAAATTGAGCAACCGTTTTTTCAATTACTTCTTTCACCTGCATTTCGTTTGTAACATCCAGCACTTTAAAATAAACTTCAAGACCCTGTTGCTTGAATTCGTCAATCAACTCAGTCTCTTTAGCTGCGTTACGGCTTGTAACGACAACATTGAAATTGTTTTGAGCAAATTTGATTGCTGTTGCTTTACCGATCCCGGTAGTTCCGCCTGTGATAATTACTGTCTTTTTCATTTTTGTATTGTTTTAATTACAACACAAAAGTAGAATGCTATAAGGTCGGCTATTTTGCTGTACGGTTCAAGTTATTGTTCTGTGAGGTTCGTTGGATGTCACAATAAAATCACAGCTAACAGCTGGTTCAATAGAAGTGGCTTTAAATACCCAACGGCGGTATTAAAATAAAAGACAGTACTATACCTATTCCAAAAAAAATCTCTTATAATGTTTCATGGGTTAATTGAATGAAGCCCGGAACTCCAAAGGCGATAAATTGGTTTTGTCTTTAAACAATCTGTTGAACGACTGCGAATATTCAAAGCCTAATTCATAAGCAATTTCGCTTACGGATAACTCAGTAGTAGATAGTTTTTCCTTTGCCTTTTCAATCAGCTTATCGTGAATATGTTGTTGAGTGCTTTGTCCTGTCAGGACCTTGAGCAAACTGCCTAAATAGCCTGTTGAAACATTTAATGTATCAGCTACAAACTGAACAGTAGGTAAGCCTTTTGTTGCCAGATCATCGCTGTTGAAATAGCCAGTTAGCATATCTTCCAAACGGTCAAGGACCTGGTGATTGGATATTTTCCGGGTAATGAATTGCCGTTGATAAAACCTTTCTGCATAATTAAGCAAGGTCTCCAGTTGAGAGATAATAATATTCTGACTGTGCTTGTCTATATTGGAATGATATTCCTGTCTGATGTTATCAATGATGTTGTTGATGATCGCTTCTTCCTTTTGGGAAAGAAACAGGGCTTCATTCACCGAATAACCAAAGTATTCATATTGCTGAATTTTCTTTGCCAATACTGTATTCCAGAGAAAGTCAGGGTGAATAAGTAATATCCACCCGGAAGGTTTGGCTGTCTTCTCATCGGCGTTGACCTCTACTCTGAAAAGCTGGTTGGGTGCAGTAAAATACATAATGCCTTCATCAAAATCATATTCCTGTTGGCCGTATTTTAATTTGCCGGGTACTCCTCTTTTGATAGAAACCGAATAAAAACCAAAAATCCCTGTTAATGAATTTTCACCCGGTGAATATTTGATCGCTTCGTGTTCTATTACACTAATTAACGGATGTTCGGGCTGCGGCAATCCCCTTAAACGATGAAACTCGCTGATTGTTTTTACTCTGACAGGTTTATTGCTTGCCATAATACAAAGTTACTTTTTTATAGAGCCTGGCCGCCCGAAATTTCAATGCCATCAAAGGAACCAACAACATATCTTTTCCTGTTCCAAGGCTAACACCTAACCAATGCAATTTTATTTTTTGTTTTAATTTTTTAAAGGATGCTTCAACCATATCATTACTAATGGCATTATCAAAAAAGGGATTTCAATTATTGCTATTTTGGGATTACCGGATTTAAGTGATAAAGCCATAATAGTCAGGATTAAAAAGGCGTTGACCAGGCTTCCAATTAAAAATGTTTTAGGAAGCAGCACCATTAAGCCTCCTGCTATTGAAACGATACCAACTAAAAGAACATATGTATTATTAATTCCCAGATCAGACATCATTTTTGCTTGTTTGGGATAACTGTTGATGTGCAATGCTTCCCAACCGTGTTTGCAATTAAGATAAACGGTGATGCCTATCAATATGCCGTTGATTATTTTCGCTATCATTATTTATTGATTTTTTTCCGGTTCTACTGGCTTCCACCACCATTTACCAGTAAGTGTTGTCCACTTACAAATGATGATAAATCCGAAGCAAAAAATACTGCTGCATTTGCAACGTCTTCAACGGTTGCCATTCGTTTCATAGGGTTCATATCCGAAAGCCATTTCAATGATGGCGTGTTAGTATCCATACCGGTAAATATTCCGGCATTGGCAACAGCATAAGGTACAACGGAATTTACCGTCACACCACGATGCCCGATTTCTTTTGCCAATACTTCTACCAGGTAATTTGCGGCTTTTTTACTGCCACCATATACTGCAAAACCCGGAAATGGAAAGGCGGCAGAACTGGAAGAAATATTGATGATTCTTCCGTTGTCTTCTACATTTTTTGCGGCGTATTGCATCGTAAAATATGTTCCCCTGGTATTTATAGAAAAAAGCCTGTCAAATTGTTCTTCGGTAAAATCAGTCACTGGTACGTCTGCTAATTCAACACCGGCATTTGCCACTACAATATCAATTTTACCAAATACCTCTTTTGCTTCGCTGAATAACTTCTCTATATCTGTCAGCTTACTTACGTCTGCCTGTACTGCTATTGCCCGAACACCCAATGATTTGATATTTGAAACAACTTCGTTGGCAGAAGCAATGTCTTTAGAATAGTTAACTACGATATCCGCTCCTAAACCTGCAAAACGCTCTGCTATTGCTTTTCCCAAACCCCTGGCAGAGCCAGTTATCAAGGCTGTTTTATTCTCTAAGTTTGTCATGTGCTTTAAATTATTTTGTGTGAGGTTATTAGGATTTTAAATAAAAATTTGCTCCGACCTTACTCATTTGTTTTAAAATAAATTTAGGTGCTAACCTGCTCATGAACCTGAGTATGCTGCCAAGTCCCGGTGCTATCTCGAACCTGTCATTTTTTAACCCTTTAATGGTATCATTGATGATTTTTTCAGGCGATGCCAACAGTTTTGGATTAAAACCATCCACATTAAAAAATTGGTCATTTAAAGGAGTGCTTGCGGCAGGTGCTACTAATTCAAAAACTTTTATTTTCGTTTTTTGCAGTTGTACTCTTAACGAAACCGTATAGAAATGCAAACCTGATTTTGAAGCACTATAAATTGGAGATACAGGTGATGGCACATAGGCTATCCCGGAAGACACATTTAAGATAGCAGCGTTTTGTTGCTTTTTTAAATGTGGTAAAAACTGTTGTACCATCCGTATCGGGCCGGACAGGTTAATGGCAATTTCCCTGTTAATATCATCTAATCCTATGGAAGGATCGTGTAAGCTCAATTTGCGCATTTCTCCAGCATTGTTTATCAGAAAATTGAGTTTGGGAAATTGGCTGGTAACCTTTTCGTATAGTTCTTTTATAGCAACAGGGTCGCTCACGTCGCTTTGAAATGTATGTACTTTCGGAAATTGTTTTTTTATCTCTTCTAACTTCGTTTGGTTTCTCCCTGTTATCAATACTTCGTTTCCCAGGTCAAGAAACCGTTTAGTAAGCTCCAGGCCAAATCCGCTTGTTCCACCTGTAATCAGTACCGTGTTATCCTTTAAATTCATCTTGCTTATTTTTAATGATTATACTTTTATGATCCGTCCAGTAATAACTCCTGAAATTGCTCTTTCATAAGCCCTGGCTACTTTCCATCCGTCAACTGGAATAAACCCTGGGAAAAATGGATGAAATGCTTCCGATTCTGTTAAGACGGTAGGACTGATGCAATTAATACGAATGCCTCCTGGTAATTCATGTGAAGCGGCTTTTACAAAACCTTCCACTCCGCCATTTATCAGCGTACCAATAGTTCCGCCTAAAATTGGTTCATCAGTTAATACACCCGAAACCAATGTGAAAGAGCCGCCTACATTGATAAAAGGTAATGCGATACGAACAACGTTAATTTGTCCCATTAACTTGCTGCCAATAGAAAACGAGTAGTTTTCATCTGTCAGGCTTTCAAATGGTGCTGCAGCTACTTCGCCTGCTGTAATGGCAACAGCATCAAATGAGCTAATTTTTTTAAATAATGTTTCAAGACTTTTCTTGTCTGAAATATCTGTTTGAAAGTCGCCCGATTTTCGGGAAACGCTTATTACTTCATGTCCAACTTCCTGCAATCTTTTTACGACTTCTTTGCCAATAGTGCCGCTTGCTCCGATTACGATAATTTTCTTTTGCATACTTCAGTATTTTGTTGATACAAAAGTCCGCAGCAATTACCAGGCGGATGTAACCGAATCCACTTTTGTTGTAACCGAAAAAATGAAGAGAGGGATTTGTCAGGGTATGGGCTGTATGTCTAAATGATTGTCCGTCCGTGATAATTATTTGAAAGCCGGCAAAGGACTGTCTTACGAAAGTTGTTGAGTAATATTTTACGATCTTAGCCTTGCGGCCAGTGATCAGGGCCCTGGCGTTGTTGGGATATTTAAAAAACGTCAACCGGAACTGCTGCGTAAACTGATCAAATGTTCATTTTTCCAAAGTCCCAATCCAACCTTAGCAATGCGATGTTAGGAGTAGTTGTTTACCTACAGCCTTTGAATAGATGCTATTATCTTATATCAACTCCTTCAGCTTTTAAAATTAAGATTTGATTGTCAGGACCGCCTGGCATATGCCGGCTGGGCTTTCCATCTTTCAGAACACGCCACCATGGAATATCATATCTGGAGTTTTTTGTCAAGGCTTCTTGACTTAGACTTGCCATCCATTTCCAATATTTAATTGTTTTAGCAGGGCAGGCAGTGTCTGCCTTAGCGATTTTAGCCAAATGGCTGCGCAACTCTTCAATCGTTTTAGTTTCACCTTTTGGTATTGCTTTTATTGCTTGAGCGACGTCGTCTACTGAAGGAATATAAAGTGTCTTTACTCCGCCCATTCTTTTACTTTTCTTATTATCCAATACTTCAAATATCGCTTTAGGTGCCGTTTCTAATTTTTCTAAAAATGATAACTTGGCCATATAAATGTTTTAAATACCATATAGTATCCCAAATAGATATCCGTCTGCCGAAGCTGAATAGAATTAGCAATAGTTGTTGTTATTTCTTTGTCAATTTGTATCTCAAGTGTGTTGTTAAATTTGCTGGTATTACTTCCGCAATTTGAATATCATATTTCTCTTTGTCAATACCGTCAAACAGCCGGATACCACTACCTAAAAAAACAGGTGCAATGTGAATAAAAAATTCGTCAATAAGACCGGCATTGAGAAATTGTTGAATGGTATTTGCTCCACCTTGTATTCTTATGTCCTTCCCTTTAGCTGATCGTCTTGCTTTTTCTAATGCACTTTGTATTCCGTCATTGATGAAATAAAAAGTTGTTGTTCCTTTTTGAACCCACGGTTCCCGTTTTTCGTGTGTCAGAACATAAACATCCGCTTCGTATAAATCTTCCGGCCAACTGACCTCACCTTCTTCAAACATTCGTTTCCCCATAATGTATGCACCTGTTCTTGCAATTGTTTCTCTAATAAATTTCCCATCAGGTCCGTCTTCATTACCGCCATCCATTCCTAAATATTCCCAGAATGCTTTTTGATTAAGCATCCACATATGAATTTTCCCTGAAACACCACCCATTGGATTGCCTGGGCCTCTGTTGTCCCCTGCGAAAAAGCCATCAAGCGATATTCCGCTGTCAAAGATAATTCTGCTCATAACTTTTATTTATTTCGAAGTTAATTTTTATCAGTTGGTTTAATTGTTGGCACTGTCGCCCTACGATTACCGCTAACGACCAGGGCCTTGCTGCTGTGCTGATATTCTTTGTTATGTTCAGCCGGAACAGAAGCCGATTGAAAAATTGAAGATGAAGTTATATTCTTTTGTTGAGATTTATTGGTTCAGCCCAGACTGCAGTTGATAAGCGATATTTCGATGAGTTTATATTCTTCATCCAGCATAGCAGAAAACCACCTGTTGTGGGCAGCTTTAATCTCTTTCCGATAAGATCGGTATCTTATGATTGAACTCCGTTTTGTCCAAGTTGTCAATCATAAACTTTGCTAATTGTTTTCGGCTCATTTTAAATGGCGAAGGTGTTTTGTCATAACTGACAACTAATTTCCCCAACATCTCATTGTTGTTAAGCCCTACAGGTCTTGCGATAGTCCAATCAAGGTTTGAGTTTATGAGTAGTTGCTCTTGTTGGTTGTGGTCGGCAAAAACGATTTTAAAATTGGAAATTTTGATAAACAATTTCATAAACCAAGGTGCATATCTGTATGAATTGCCCACGCCAATGGAAGAAAGCGAAATAATGCGTTTTATGCCACATTCACGCATACATTCAATAGCGTTGCGAACACTTGTTTCCAATGTATGAGGCGGAACTATCTTTTTGAAAGACATACTTTCCTTTTCTGATAAGGCGCTCAATACATTGATTACATAATCGCAGCCCTGTATTGCTTGTCGCATATTGTCAATGCTAGTCGGTAGTCCTTTCACTATGGTTAGTCTGTCAGACTTAGTTGTAATTTTACCAGGATTTCGGACAAGTGCTGTAACAGCATATCCTTTGTCCAAAGCATATTCCAACGCTAATTTCCCTGTTCTTCCTGTTGCTCCTAAAATTAAAATTCTGTTCCCCATTTTAATTTTTAATAAAATTTAAAATATGCTTTACGGTTTCTTTTGGATTGTCCTCAGCTAAGCTGTGTCCACAGTTTTCTACAATAGCGGTAGTGTAATTTTTTGCAATTTGTTTTACACTATTGACTGTGATGAATTGCGGTATCCCTTTGTCGCCATTCAAAACTAAAACTGGCATATCCAAATTTCTTTTAGGATTCTTAGCGTTAAATTCGGCATCTTCAAGTAGCGATGCGTAATGATTAAAGCCGCCTCTTGAATATTCTACGTTGTTATAGTATTGTAGAAATTTGGATATAAATTCTTCGTTGCTGCCATTGTCTGGTGACATTATTTTCCAAAAACTGGAATAGTATTCCTTTTCATTACCCCCAATAACCGTTGCAGCAAATTCCGACTGCATTTGAAATCCAAAATGCCAACTTCCACCTTGTGCTGGGTTCATTAAATCTTCTAACCCAAATCCGGGCAAAGCACCTTCTCCCAATATTACCTTTTCAATCTTTTGTGGAAAATTGGCAGCCAAAGAATAAGCAACCATCATACCTATATCAGTTCCTAATACCGTAACATTTTCTAAATTGATTGTATCAATCAATTGGGCAAGAATTTTTGCTATATCATACTTTGTATATTTTTTTAGCGGAATATCAGATTTCCCACAGCCAACCAAATCTGGCGTGATTACTGTGTATCCCAAACTTGCCAAAACAGGCATTACTTTTTTCCATTCCAACCAGGTAAAAGGCCAACCGTGAATCAACATAATAGCTGGTCCGTTTCCACCAATTTGATAATGAATTTTAATTTCATCAATAGTCAAATAGCACTCTTTAAAACCATCAAGCTCTTGTGAATCATTTGTTTCCATATTTTTTACTTCTTTTAAGTTTTAACACGAAATTATCTATATTCGCTAAACAATCGTAAGCACTATACTTTTTGTTAGCACTTACGTTTTTGTTAGCATAAAATAAAGATGAAACAGGATACTCATAATAACGAATGTTCCAAGGCTGATTTAATGGCTGTCAGAGATGCTTTGGAAGTGCTTAATGGTCGGTGGAAATTGCAGATATTGATTGCTCTGTTAAATGGCACAAAGCGATTTAAACAAATTACCAGGGAAATAGACGGAATAAGCGACAGAATGTTGTCAAAAGAATTGAAAGACCTGGAAGAAAACCAACTGATTACCCGTAAAGTTTATGATGCCTTTCCTCCGATAGTTGAATATTCTGCTACCGAACATACAGGAACATTACATAGTGTTATCTATGCTCTTAGAGAATGGGGGTATCTTCATAGAAAGAAAATTGTAGGCAAATAGATGTTTTTCTGTTTGGCGGTTGTCGTCCTTAAAGTTGCCCATTTGTTATGTGCATACCCATTTTGCTTTTCGCAGGCAAGTTAAAACTCTTTCCGTCCTTCATTAACCTGTAATATGTCGTCAACACTTATATATTGTTTTACTTCGTTCTGTCCTTTAACAGCGAGGTAAGTTGCTTTGAAATGCGTTTCCCTTCGCTGATTAATAGTACAATCCCATACTATCCATCCGCCGCCAGAAATTATTACTTTTCCTTCTTGAAATTCCGGTGAAGGCTGCAGGTCTCCGTTCATTTTTATTTGCATCCTTGCAAGTACAGAACCTCTTTCATCCTTATAAACTGAATCGATAACAAAATCATATTTTGCAATACCATGGCCCATTGGAATTTTAACCTGCGCTTCAGGTTTCCAATATTCGCCGGGCTTTACAGCATGCCCCGGATACAAAGGAATCAGGTCAACGGGATCACCTGGCTCGCCATCAAATATCCCCAATTCGTCAAACTTTATTGTGTCATTAAATTTGTTTAGTTTGTATTGTTCTTTTCCCAGTTCATATATTGTCTCTAAACCTGTACCCACACAATGAATTATACGAAATGTCCCCTGCTTTTCTACAAAGCGTTGAAAATACAGTTCATGTGTTTCAGTAGTTTTATTACTGAACCCCACAATATTTCCTTTTACGATTGTTTCCTTTTTTATATTAGCCTGTACAACAAAATAAACTGTATCGGGATAAACCGGTGCAATAATCAATGAATCCGGTAACTCAATTATGGATTGTTCATTTTTTTCTGTCGACATAATTCTATTGTTATTGTGCTGACAACTGTAAAAAAAGATAATCAAAAAACAGGAGAATATCCGTTTCATTTATTGAATTTTTTATATTTTCCAGTAGTTTGTTTACAGAAAAAACACTGGCTTTTCCAACACTTCAAAATGAAGCACCAATGGCTCAACCTCAAGTAAGTAATTTCTTCCGGGATAATACCTTGCCTTGTTACAATCTTCGTCTCCAAATTTTTTGGTTGACTCAATATTTTCCAATAACGAAATTGTATAAAAGTGAATGCTAATTTTTAATTGGTCTTTTTTCGTTAGGGTTCATTTGATAAAAAGTATCGTTGCACTTTTCAATATATTCTTCTATTGTTGAAAGTCCTACTGATTTTCTTCTTTGATTAAGATTTAAAGTATCAATACAGGGCTTAATTTTTGTATTGCCACTCATAAAAATTTGGGTACCGTAAATTTGAGGTCTGCCGCTATTTAGTTCAATTCTGTCAGTTAGATATGCAAAACTTTGCCCTGAAGCATTTTGCTTGTCCACTTGATTCTTCATTTCCTTCAGTACATTCTGTTGAAATTGTACATCAAAGTCACTGTGTTGAACGAGTAAGAAATACTTGTTCGAAACTTCTTTTCCCACTAAATCATATCCGGGGTAGCCAAATTCTTTGAATATGCTTGATACAATGGGATAATTAGATCTAATAACCCTTTGATACGTCGCTGCTGCACTGTCTGCAGGTTTTATTGTTGCAGTTGATTGGTCAGCCTGGTATAAACTGTCGATTATTTGAGTAAGGTTTTGTTTGTTTAATGTTTGGCTTGTCGCATTATAGGAACCTATTACACTAACTACGACAAGAAATAAAGTTTGTTTAAGCATAGAGTTTGTTTAAATGGCATATAACGGGCAGGTATTGCCGATGGTGGGGAATTTTATATTCGTCCGCCCGGAACCGCTGCCTGGCTTTTTGATAAAGTTAAATATTAAGAACAAAAGCTGGACTTTATTCGTCCCCGAACCACATCACAGCAAAATTACCGCTGCTGATTGTTCCAATGTCCAGCCCCACTATTGGCAATACCAATGTTAGCAGCAGGTTTTTAATACCATTTAGTCAATTCCAAGGTCTCTATGCATTTCTCTCATCTCTTTTCCAAATTCAATACTTTCTAACACAGTTTTACGCCTTTCTTCTGGTAAACATTGAATGCAGGTTGGATATTGAATGCCTTTGTAATGCTCTTTGCATTGAGGACATAATTCCAGCCTGTGTAAATCATAACTTGAAGCACATCTTTTGCAAGCTGTTATCGTGTCTTCGAATGATAGATATTTGATATCATCATTTAGATAAAGTAAAAATGCCTCTTTCTCAATCGTTGCAGCGTCCTTAGTTACTGCCCGCTCTCTTTGCAACCAATACTTGACACTCGACAGGTTATGTTCATTTTTCCATTTTTTTGATATAAAGCACTTGTCTCTAACTTCAATTGCGTCTTCATTCTCAAGAAAGATTGAAATAAGTTCATCAACTGATTTATAAACTGGCTCATCAAATTCGTGCTTACATTCTGTGCAACGATATTGTGGTGTTTTTCTTACTCTTCTATTAGGATTACTACTCTTACAATTTGGACACAAACGAGTAGGTGCATATTCATAATCTTTTAGTATGTGATTTCTAAATTCAGATTTATCAATTTCGGGATTAGTGTTGATGTAATTTTTAGCATATGCTCTTCTTATTTCTGTTAGATACTCGGAGTATTTCCTGGGGTGAGAAAGATGCTGTAGCGTTAATGTCTCCTTGCTATCACATATTTGACATTTGTCTTTAACCAATTTAGCCCTTCTTTCTTTCCAGTCCTTTGTATACCAAGATTTTTTTCCTTCTTCGAAATCCTTCCAATATTGTTCTTGTGCGAATTCTATTCCAATTTCGCCACTCGCCAGCTTGTCCCTTAGTTCTATGCGTTCGTTATATGTCAACATATCGATTCTTGGCTTATTCGCTTTTAAAGGTAGTGTCTATTCAGCTTGCTGCAATACCCTTGTTGTGTGCAGTCTTTTATCATCTAACAAATGTCAGAATCGCTTTGGCAAATTCGGCAGGTGACTCTTGAGGCAGATTATGTCCTGCTCCTTTAACAACTGTTCTTTTATAACCGCCTTCAAAGTAACTAGAGTCCTTACCCGTTCCTGTAAATGGCTCTACTCCATCGGCTTCTGCGTCTAATATAATAGCAGGTACTTTTATTGTTGGTTGCTTTTGTAGAGCTTGTTCTATAGTTTCAAATTTAGGGTCGCCTTTTGCTAGCCCATAACGATGTCTGTAAGAATGTACTACTACTTCAACAAAATCAGGGTTGTTGAATGAGACTGCTGATGCTTCATAAGTTTGGTCATCAAATTTCCAAGTAGGAGACCAGTTGCACCATAGTAATTTACAAAGTTCTTTCCGATATTTTGTTAAACCAATACGACCTCGTTCGCTATGAAAATAAAATTGATACCAATTTAGCATTTCAATTTCAGGGATTTCTGGCTCTAAATATTTTGCTATGTTTTGAATGTTATAACCAGCCATTGAAACAAGTCCCATAATACGTTCGGGATAAAGTGCAGAAACAATACAACAAGCCCGTCCACCCCAGTCATACCCACCGACAATTGCTTTTTGTATAGATAGGGCATTCATTAATGCAATTAAGTCATTGGCTAATGCAGCCTGTTGACCAGAACGTATAGTGTCAGCAGATAAAAATTTTGTCGGTCCATATCCACGCAAATAAGGAACTATAATTCGGCAGTTTTCAGTTAGCAAATATTTTGTTACTTCGTCATAAGTTCTAATGTCGTAAGGAAATCCGTGCATAAGTATAATGGTCGTTCCATCAACATCACCACTTTCTTCATAAGCAATGCAAAGGTCTCCTGCATTAATATATTTCAATGTTCCCATTTCAATTTATCTATTTACGGAATGTCAGTCTTAAGATTGCACACAACGTTCGAGGCTTTGTGCAGTTGGGGAATTAACCAACTGTCTGCCCGGAACTGACCCTGAATTTATAACTAAAAGCCGAAGTTTAGAACTACTGCCCAACAGAATTACGTCCACCGAATATAAAGCCTGGATATGCACTGCCGATGATTGTTTCAACGTCATGCCCCAATTACACAAAACCTTTTAGCCACAGTTTATGTTCGTCATGGTGTAATTAAAATAAGGTCTAAACCCAACTGCTTCACAGACAATATTTGATTCAAGTTTGTCTCTGTCAGTCATAACATAAACAGTATCATTTTTTTGTTGTAGCAACTGTGAGCAGTAAGATAAAATTATTTTGCCGTAACCGTTTTTTCGATGTTCGCTGTTTGTAAATATGATTCCGATATCTGGGTCAATTATGGTGCAAAAGCTCAGAAGCGTTTCATTCTTGTCGAGCAAAACGTAAATCTTTTTTGTCTGTATAATTGAAATTATGCGTTGTCGCATTTCTTCAATTGTCTTATCATTTTTCCCGTCGTATTCCTCGTGATAGTATTGTTGAAGCATTGCTGCTAATTCATTTAATTCTGCAAATGAACCAAGCCTGATTTTAAACCCTTCTTTTTCAAAGTTCTTTATTTTATTTGCCTGATATAGAAGTCGTCTTTTTTCTACCTCGAAATTTTTCGGTTTGTAGAAGTTAATGAGTTTGTCAATTATTTCATCGTCACCAGCGAGTGCATAATTTGTATATTTATTTAAATCGAAAACTTCACTAATCTCTTTGATTTGAGTTTCATTCCAATTCTCTCCATACACTAGCAGCATTTCACCATGAAGAATCAATATCCAACCATTGTCTTCTATGGCCACCAAACTGCAGTGACACTTCAGTGAAAAGGCATTTATATAAAGGCCACTCTTCCAGAGGTTGCCCACCCTTGTCAAATACACTTATCCTCCTTGCACGCAGATACTCCACCGTAAACTTCTGTCCCCGTTTGATATCCATATAAATATTGTCCATTTCAATAGCCGAAAGCCTTGGACCTTTAGGGGTAAGGCTATAGGTATCGAGTTCATCCCAATGACTGTAGTCAAGCAGGTGTACAAGCGGGGATCTTGTATTAAGGTGATCGCATAGTTTATCATTCAAAAAACTGATCAGCTTTTTGTCAGACACTTTACTTATAGCAGTCAATTCTTTATATGCCGGATCATTCGCAGTAACTGCATAATCCTTAATCAAACCGGAGCATAACTCTTTTATATGCTTTAGCGAGAGTGGTGCGGGTATAGAAAAGAACTGTTTGCCTTTAATCTGCACGCGGCCTTCGAGTGATTGGTATTTGCCACTCAACTCTGTAATGGTTTCGAGATACGCATCCATATTGAATGTGCCCTGCGAAGATGGTATAGCTGCACTCCTGTTGTTGGTAATCGGAATCTCCGATAATGTAAAGGTTTCGATCTCCTTATAATTCGTTTTTGGTATCCGGTTATAAGCCACAGCCAGGCCAAAATCACCAATAATATTATTCTTGTTTATATTACCTACCGAGCTTCCGAAACAACAGGCAACGATCCTTTTATTTATTTTAACCAGCAGTATAGCACCCGATGAGGCAGTCATTGTTTTTGCTGCGTCAAGATGCGAGAACCCTTTAAGGATTTCTACCCATTCGGGGGTTGTATCATTACTACTCTTTAAAAAAAGAGCTGCATTATCATCCAGGTTGTGAAGCGCCACTTTTTCCAATGGCTGGCCTACCATTATCTGGGACACGTCGAAGCTGTCTACAATATCTTCAAATAAACAAATAGCTATGCGGGATGGCATGGTGTGCGATTTTATTTTATTGAAAGGGAGTGGCCGGCGACCGGGCGTGAACAAAGGTATCATTTCCGAAGGTTTCAGAATTGCGGGTTTTACCTGATTAAAACACCGTGTTTAAACACTATGCATTAAGCCAAATATTTTATACTTTAGGCCACCTTAATAACATTAACCCTGCAGGATTATGGCTTTCACTGAAAAAAAACTCGGGCTTTCCCTTTCGGGCGGTGGCTACCGCGCAGCAGCCTTTCACCTGGGCACACTTAAAAAACTCCATGAGATGGGATTACTGGAAAGCATAGACGTAATTTCCACTATTTCTGGCGGCTCGATTATCGGCGCTTACTACTGCCTGCACAAGGACGACTTTGCCCGCTTTGAAAAAGATGCGTATGAGAAGCTGCAGCGGGACAATATAATTAACAGGGTAGTTTTCTCGGCCACATCACTTGGCCTTTTGGTTATGGTAATGGCGTTAATTTTTCCAGCCTTCTATTTCCTGTTTACCGGCCGGCCTTGGTTTTTCTTAGGACTGCTTACCCTTTTTGTCGTGCTGTTACTGAAATTCCAGTTCTATATATTCCCAGTAAGCAAAGGCATTGAGAAAGCTTATGATGCTTTTTTTTATAACAATAAGACACTTGGCGATCTGTGTGCATTTCCTGAGATCGTCATCGGCTCCACCAATATCCAGACAGCGCGCCCCTTTTCGTTTTCGAAAAATTATATGGGTGACAGCGACTATGACCACCGAAGCGAGCCGGTGACATTTTACCCGACTGCTTTTCCCCTATCCCGAGCTGTTATGGCGTCAAGCTGCGTACCCTTTGCCTTCACCCCTGTCAGTATCAGCCAGGTATTCTTTACGGACCCCTGTCAGGCAGCAAAGGTGCATCCCTTACTGGTAGACGGCGGTGTATATGATAACCAGGGCATCCATAAACTGACACAGAGAGGCCGCTTTGACTGTTCACATATCATTACCAGTGATGCCGGCGGTGGCTCAAAAGGAGAACTGAGTTTCCGTAACACGATCACCCTGCTGGTGGCAACCGTGGATGTATTTATGGCAAGGATCAAAAAAGCACAAATGGTCAGCGATATTTATGAAAATGCAGCTACTGCCAACCGTGAGATCGCCTACCTCCCGCTGGCCTGGGATATCGAGAACTGCATACCGGGTTTTATAAGAAACCTAGGTAAGGGGTATATCATTGCTTCAGTGATAGAGGCACTGGAGCTGCGGCCCGAATGGGTGCGCCAACCGAAAGAATATGCAGCTGAAATTACAGCCTGGCTGGAAGAGCGTACAGGCTACCAGAAGATACTGGCCGCAGCCCCTACACCTGCTGAAAAGACCATTGCAAGGAATACCGGCACCAACCTGACTTCCTTAAGTAAAAAAAAGGTCGACTGCCTTATGAAACAAGCCGCCTGCCTGACCGAACTGCAGGTTAAATTATACTGCCCTTCATTATTAAAACAAGCACCATGACAAAAAAGCCACCGTTCAGAAAATTAAGAGGCTACGCTTTTGACCCGAGTCTTTCACTAAAGATGGACACTGCCCTGATCAATGAGATCACCTACAAAGTTCCATGGGAAGACAAACCCGATCTTAGGCCCGGTCCGGTTGGAGAGTATATAGAGGTTGTGGATTTTGATCCGACGGTCAATAAATTATATGCGCCGGTCAATCTTGATGATCGTTATATACTTGCACAGGACGGCCTTGCCCCATCTGCAAGCAACCCGCAGTTTCACCAGCAGATGGTTTATGCAGTAGCAATGACCACGATAAAGAATTTCGAAACAGGACTTGGCCGGCGGGTTCTCTGGAGCCCGCATTCTGTACTGGTTGAAAGACCTGAGCCGCAAGGCAAAGCAAAAAAGCAAGCTGCAGCTGGAACAGCATCTTCGAAAAAACTGCAAAATGATTATGTACCAAGGTTACGGATCTATCCCCATGCATTCCGGGACGCCAATGCTTTTTACAGCCCGCAAAAAATAGCGTTGCTGTTTGGCTATTTTGCAGCGAGGCCCGCTGACGTCACACTGCAGATGCCAGATAACCTCACTTTTGCCTGCCTGAGCCATGACATTATCGCGCACGAAACTACCCATGCAATACTGGATGGGCTGCAGCGGAAATACACAGAAGATACTAATCCTGATGTACTTGCTTTTCATGAAGCCTTTGCCGATATCGTCGCCCTGTTCCAGCATTTCACTTTTCCTGAAGTGCTCAAAAACCAGATCGCCGCGACAAGAGGTGACCTTACCTCACAAAACCAACTGGGCAAACTGGCCCAGGAATTCGGGATTGCAATAGGTAATTACGGGGCACTCAGGGATGCCATCGGAACCCTTGATAAAAAAACAAAAAAATGGGAACCGAAGGAACCTACCGGTGACGAGTACCGTACGATCATGGAACCCCACGACCGGGGTTCGATACTGGTTTCAGCAGTTTTCGAAGCCTTTTTAAATATCTATAAAGATCGTGTAGCCGACCTGTTAAGAATAGCTTCAGGGGGTACAGGCATCCTGCAGCAGGGAGAACTTCACCCCGATCTTGTTAACCGCCTGGCGGATGAAGCCGCAAAAGCTTCCCGCCATGTACTCAATATGTGCATCCGGGCACTGGATTACTGCCCTCCTGTTGACATCAATTTCGGAGATTACCTCAGGGCAATTATCACCGCTGATATAGACCTAGTACCGGATGACCGGCTGAATTACCGGCTTGCTTTCATTGATGCCTTCCGCCGGAGAGGCATTTATCCCTCCGGCATCAAGCATCTCTCTGTTGAAAGCCTCAGTTATGCGGTACCGCAGACTGAGGAACTGCAGAAATTGTTTGATATCCTAGTTGGCTACCTTAAGAAATACAGTACAGAGATCATTTATGCAAAGAATAGGGAAAACATCTTTGACATTAATAAAAATTATATCGCAGGTTCATATGGGGAAGAGCAAAATATTTACGGTATGCATCGCAGGATCAATGGCAAATTTGAAAATTCAAAGGATTTTGAAAAACTCACCGGACTGATGTTCAGTGAAGGTTGGGAAGCTTTATCCATTCCGACTTCCTTCGCCTATAACAGTATCAGCCCTTCTTTCGCCATTCAATCCATGCACCTGGCTTCAAGGACAGGCCCTGACGGTAAACAAAGCAACCAGGTGATCATGTCACTGATCCAAAAGGCGGTCATTTCGGTTATCAAAACCGAAAACGGTGACCTGGCTATTGACCACAACGGAAACAATAAAGATTTTGAGATCTCCGGTGGCTGCACACTCATCTTTGACCTACATACGCAAAGGTTAAGATATGCCATCAGTAAGCCGCTGATCAATACCGACAGTCTTGAGAGCGGTTATAAACTCAATGAAGCAAGATGCTTTGCCCTTCACAGGTACAGGAAAGGTGATGCAGGCAATCAAACCCAGTTCCAGCAATATTTCGGTATGGGCAAACAGAACGGGGTAAACGAACCATTCAGTTTTTTACACACACACTAATTTTTATGGCAACAAAGAACAACGTAACAAAAATAAAAATACGGATGTACCGGGGAGGCACAGGCGATTTTTTCATCCTCCAGTTCAATAAAGGGGCAGGGTCAAAACCAAGTTACCAGATGATGATAGACTGCGGCTGCATCACCGGCAGCAAAGCCTATTTCGCCGAAAGGGTAACCGACCTTATTGGTTTTACCGGAGGTAAAATAGACCTGCTTGTTGTAACCCACGAACATGCAGACCATATCAATGGTTTCGAACTGGCTGCAGACATTTTTAAGAAGATCGAAATAAAAAAAGTATGGTTTGCATGGACCGAAGATGACAGTGATCCCTTTGCAAATGACCTGAGAAAAAATTACAGTGAACTGGACAAAGCCATCCGGATGGCTGTCACAAAACTGCAGGGACTGGTTAGCACCAACTATTTTGACAAATTATATGCGTGCGAGAATGAAGGTGTACTGATGGCAAAGGGCAAAAATCATTTTATCAATTCAATGGCCGCTTTGAATGCCCTAAATGTTGCGGGCCTCGCAGCATCAAAAACAGGGAAGGTCAAACCCACTATGGTGGAACTCTTAAAAAGTTATAACGTGATCAAAGCCGGAACTGAGGTGCAGTTTATGGAACCCGGTGATGTGGTAACCAACCTGAAGGGCGCAGAGGGTATCCGTTTTTATGTTTTGGGACCACCAAAGAACACCGATTACCTGGACCTTGAATTTAATGCAAAGGGTTCTTTTGAAAAAAGAGAAAAGAAAAGCAAGATCGATTTTGCACTGATCTCCGCCCTGGCAGCTGCAGGCAGTTCCGGTACGACAACTGACCAACTTCCCTTTGAAGCGGAATACGAAGAACCGGCTTCCCCAAGCACTATAGCGATGAAGAACTATTATGACAAGAGCGGTGACTGGAGAAAAATTGATTATGACTGGCTGATGAGTGCAGGAAGCCTGGCGATGCGTTACGAAGCCAGCATTAATAATACCAGTCTTGCTCTTGCCATACAATTCGAGCAAAGCGAAAAAGTACTGCTCTTTCCCGGTGACGCAGAACTGGGCAACTGGGAAAGCTGGCACGACGCGCTTCAATGGCCGGTTAAAATCGAAGGCAAAACCGTTAAAAAAACTGCCGAATATTTTTTGAACAAAACTGTGTTCTATAAGACAGGACACCATTTAAGCCAGAACGGTACTGCAAAAGGAAAAGGCGTTGAGATGATGACCAGCGATGACCTAACAGTAATGGCAACCCTGGATTTCAGAAAAATCCACAGTGTATGGCTCAATACCATGCCCAATGATCTCCTTGGGGCAGAGCTAATCCGTAAAAGTAAGGGTAAATTCTATTTCGAAGGAGATTATAAAAAGATCCTTGAGAATATCAAAACCGACAGGGTCACCATCAAAAAGGTACATGAGACAACTGTTGGAAAAATTAACAAATCTTTTGACGGTAAGAATTTTATTGAGTGCGAGATTGAAGGATAGCCTCCCAACTGACAGTACAAACTATACAGGATAAACGTAAATTTATGACAACCCAATATTAATGTGTTAAAGGGGATGGAATTCGTTGGGAGTTGGCAGAAGAAAAGACAATTATGACGATTCAGGCATAATATCCCCTTTTGTAATGAATGCTCTGCCTCTTATCCTTAATTATTACCCGCCGTAATCCACTTTCACAGCACACTTACGGCGGATAATAAATTCATTGCCTTTCAAAAGAAATACTTTACCATTTATCCCTATTATTATCCGCCGTAAATAGCTAAAAAAACATAGTTACGGCGTATAATAAAATTATAACCCGCCGTAACACATTTATTTTTCCTACTTTTGGCCAGTAATATTATGATCATGGAGCAAAAAAATATTATCGGGAGAGTATCCGAAATTAAAATATTGGAAAAACTATTAAAGTCCACAGATCCGGAACTTCTTGCGATTTACGGCAGACGCAGGGTTGGTAAAACATTCCTGATAAGAAATTTCTACATGCCCAATATGGTATTCAGTGTGAGCGGGCAACATCACGGTAAAACAGCGGAACAATTACTAAATTTTACTGAAGAACTAAACACCTGGTTCCCCCAGAAAAAGCAACTATCCGCGGCGATAAATTGGTCAGAGGCTTTCAGCAGATTGAAAGACTGCATTAATTCCATCAGGCATAAAAATAAAAAGGTCATATTCTTGGATGAACTTCCCTGGCTGGACAGTCATAAATCAGGATTTCTCTCATCATTCAGTCACTTCTGGAACACCTATGCTTCCACCAGAAATGACCTATTGGTCATCATCTGCGGCTCAGCAGCATCATGGATCATTGAGAAAGTAATCAACAATAAGGGAGGATTACACAACCGGGTGACGCAAAAGATACGGTTACTTCCCTTTACGCTGCAGGAAACGGCCGCTTATCTCCATCACCGAAAAATAAACATTGAGCAATACCAGTTACTGCAGCTTTACATGGTAATGGGAGGAATACCTGCTTACCTCAACGGCATAGAAAAAGGTAAAAGCGCCGCACAGAATATTGAACGCATCTGTTTTTCAAAAGACGGCATACTTGCCGGCGAATTCAATAACCTGTATGCATCATTATTCAATAATCCCGACAAGCATGTACAGGTTATACAGGCCCTTGCCAAAAAAAATAAAGGATTAACAAGGCTTGAGTTACTTGATGCTGCAAAACTTTTAACTGGTGGTCATATCTCCACTGTGCTCAACGAACTGGCAGAAAGCGGCTTTATAGAAAAAGTATACCCATTTGAAAAAACAGAACGGGATACACTCTATCACCTCACCGACGAGTTCTCCCTGTTTTATTTTAAATTCATGCATAACCAGAAAGGCAACGAAAAAGGCAATTGGCTCGCTAAACAATCTACCCCCTCTTATGTAAGCTGGTGCGGTTACGCGTTTGAAAATATATGCCTCAAACACGTAACCCAAATAAAGATGGCATTGCAGATAGGCGGACTCCAGACCTCGGCATCCTCCTGGTTAAAAACGGGAAATACCAAAACAAAAGGTGCGCAGATTGATCTTCTCATTGACAGAGCTGACCATTCCATAAATATCTGCGAAATGAAATTCAGCACACAAGCCTATACTATCGACAAAAAATATGCAGAGGAACTACGCAATAAAATAATGGCCTTCAGGCAGGATACCAAAACCAGGAAGCAGTTGATTCTTACCTTTATCACTACTTATGGCCTGCTGGATAACGTATACAGGGAACAGTTAGCCGAGCAGGAGTTGACAATGGATGCGTTGTTTATGTAATTTACCTTTCTGACTCATTCATATCACAAATATTACAACAGCTGAAATCTATATTCAGCCAAAACTTGCTTTTTTAGACCCAGCCAATTACGGCGGATATAATTTCCATCCTCATCATAAAAAAACCAAATACCTATATCCAAATCCATTTGCTAAAACCCCGCCGGAGGCATTGAAAATAAAAAACTTCCGCAGTTCCTGCGAAAGTCCAAACTTCTTGATTGTGATATCATTTTTAATTGGGATATTGAAAAAAGGCAATTGACAGATACAATGCTGTTTTATTTCGCGACGAAATGAGTTGCACTGGGCTATTCAGTGACTATTTGCCCAAAAAACCTTATTAAAATACTATAATTAATAAAAGCAGGCCCTCTAGCCTGCTTTTATTAATTTGCCTGAACATAACTATTTTTAAGGGCAATGGGATTCACCCAGCAATACGCCATAAGCGTTATCAGCCTTGGGATCTTTCATCGAGCCCACCTTCACAACTTTAACCCATTTGCAGGAAGCCTGGTTCTCTTTCAAGACACCGCAAAGGTACTGCGCGTAACCATCACGAGGAGTACCGTCATCGGCTACACTAACATATAATACATTGGCATCGCTGAGAAATGCCTCGGTGATCTTAGGTTCCTTTTTGATTTCTTCCAGCGCCTTTTTATTGCCAGCATTATCTGCGGCTTTTTCTGCCGGGGCACTGTCACCGCAGGAACAGCAACAAGCCATAAACAAGGTGAATGCTGCAAGAGCCGTTAATTTGATTCTCATCTGATTGGAGGTTTTTAGGTTAGTAATTGATAATAGCAAGTCAGTGCAAGCCATTTTTTGCAAGCAATTTACTTTTTATCAATTGCTCCAAATAACGATGCGGCAAATTTCTTTATTGCGCATTAATAGGATTTAATGCGGGTGGTTATGCTGGTAGTAATTGTCGACGTGCTGAAACTTATTGCCTGAATTGCTACCTTAAGCATCCTGAAGTTCCTCTATTATGGTTATTATCTTTTACTTATTAAATCAATGGATTTAATAAGGTCATCAACGTTTTTTAATTTCAACTCTATGCTTGTTCCAGAAATTGGTACCCCTGAATATTTATAACTTTTACCTAACATGATAGACCAACCATTCCCGCCCAAAACCAAATTGTAAAATGCAGCAATATAACACCCGTTTGTTGTTCTGTAATTGAACGAAGTTTCTATTGGAGGTTTTCCCAGATCGACCTGCTTTTTTATATACTTTAAAGCATCAGCAAAGCTCTTTATTTCATCCCAATCAATAGAAATCTCTGCAATTGGAACTTTCCCAAAAAAGGATGAGGAGTTTTTTGTAATTAATAGTGATTTGATAGAGTAGGCTGTCTCAATATTAGTGCATGTATTTATTGAAAGTCCTATGTCTTTCACACTTTCTATTTGCTCGACTTCTGTTTTAAGTAATACTCCTGTTTGACTCGAAAAAGTCTCGTATTTATTTTTTACTATACTACTATCCTGCGAGTGTGCCACCTGTATAAAAAATACAAAAAGTAGCAGGACAATTTTAAGGCATCGGGTAATTTTATTCGTCAACATGTTTTTTATTTTGAATGTCTGGAAATATAAAAACTATATTTTAAGCTCAGCATGAAATACTTATTTTTAATTTTATGCCGGTTAGGATGGGAGTATAAGGTATAAATTTTATTATAAACCTCTCCTTAAAGACTGCGGCTTCTTTTAGTCAGCGTGTATCGGTTTATTAGTTTTTACTGCGGAACTATCAAATCTGGCCTGGCGCAAACGTCAGTGAAGAAAATCCTCTCTTTATTTAGCTTAATTGTTGCAGCCGTTCTGCTTTTACCAATCCGAATAATTGCGATGTAAGCAAAAATTCATACGTCTTCGCTATTAGAATCTTTAAATCAAGAAACTTGTTCTAACAAAAAGTTACTTTTGCTTTTTCGACGTACATTCAGCAAACAAAAAATACATCTACAATCATTTTTTTACTTTATTGATGATATTGAAATATAACCTTTCCAACAGCCGCATGTTTTGAGTGATAATTTCCCCTTGTGCTGTTAACCCATCTCTGAATTGAACCTGCTTATTGTAACTGGTATTTAATCCTTGTTGTAAAATTACTTTTGCCAGATAGCCGCTGTCGGTGCTGATGTTGGAAATGAAATCAATTTTCCCTGCCACGCTACCATATTCCTGAAAAGGATAAGCCTGAAATTTTAATAGCACTTGCTGCCCGTTTTTTACTTTCCCAAAGTTAGCCTGAGGGATATATACTTCTGCATAGTATTGCGAATTCTCAGGATTTACAAAACAGACTACCTGGTTATTTTGTAATTGCTGGTTTTCCTGTAAAAATGTAGCAAAGCTTACCTTTCCTTCTACAGGTGCTGTCAATAAATACTTATTCTTCCATTCATTTAATTGCGCTTTAAAAGTATTCAGGGTTTGCGAAAAAATACTTTTCTGTTGTGCAATGTCATTTTCCAATTCCAGGATCTCCTTTTGTTTTTCATGCCGGCTACTTTCGTTGGCTATGATGCTACTATTTATCTGAGGAATAGACATTGCTTTATTTAAAAACCTGCTGCGCTCATTTCTGTATTCCAACCGGGCTATGACATTATCTTCCAGTAATCGTTTATTCATTTTTAAAGTGGTATCAGCCAAACCTACATCTTCCTGCTGCATATTTTTTTGCTGAACCAAGTTTCCATGGAGTTTTTGCAGGTAATTCACATCCCCTTGTAGCATAGTTTTCTTCTTTAAATAATAACCCGAGGAAAGATATTGGTTAAACAAAATATACGCCTGCATAAAATTTTGATAAGCCTGTTGCACTTCCCCTAAATCCTGAAACGGATACAATAAATATTGCGGAATTTTTTCAGCCTGGTTGCTTTGAAGCAGATTTTGCAAGGTGTCGGTTATTGCTGAAAGCATGATTACTTCATTATGTCTTGCCCTACTTTCTACAAACCCCAATATTTCATCCTGGCGTACAAATTGTCCTTCTTTAACTATTAACTTAACCAGTTTGCCAGACGTCCTGGTAACAACTTCCTTCGGGGCATTGATAGACGTTAATTTTGCTTTTGCAGTAACTATATCAGGGTATTGGATAACCCAGCAGATTACACCTAAGAGTACAAGAACAAAGAGAAAAAAAAGTATCCCATAACGGATTATAAACCCTGGTTTGTTGGATATAATTTCCTGAACAAATTCCGAGCGCTGGAAGCGCCGTTGGTTTTGCCCGACAACCAATGTTTCTTTATTTAAATTTTCTGCTGTCATTTAATTCCCTAATTCTAATTGATTTTTTACTAATTCATAATACTTACCCCTTTTCGCTGCAAGTTCTTCGTGATTGCCTTCTTCAATAATCTCCCCATCCTCCAGTACCACTATTTTATCTGCATTTTTAACTGTACTCAACCTGTGGGCAACAACAATAACCGTCTTCCCTTTAAAAAACTCTTCCAGATTTTCCATGATGGCCTTTTCATTATTGGCATCCAGTGCATTGGTTGCTTCATCAAAAAAAAGAAAATCAGGATTTTTATAAACAGCTCTTGCAATTAATATCCGCTGCTTTTGCCCGGCACTTATTCCGTTACCTTCCATGCCAATTTTTGTATTAAAACCTAAAGGCATAGATTCCACAAAACTTAAAATATTGGCAACTTTACTAGCGTGAATTAGTTTGTTACGATCCGGGTTTTCGTCTCCCACTGCAATATTCTTTTCTATACTGTCGCTGAAAATAAAGCCATCCTGCATTACACTACCAGTAATACTACGCCAGTAATAGGGACTTAAATATCCCAGGCCTGTATCGCCAATTTTTATTTCTCCATTATAGTTTTCATAAAATTTTTGAATAAGTTTAATGATTGTCGTTTTACCACTACCACTCATGCCAACTATGGCAGTAACCTTACCTGAAGGAAATGTAAGAGTTACGTTTTTTAAAACGGGTAAATTGCCTGCACCCGGATAACTGAAATTCAGGTTGTTTAAAACTATACTGTGGTTGTCGGATAAATGATTATTGAACAATGCGTCGTTTGGTTCTTCGTCTTCCAGCTGATGTATCTCATTTAAACGTTCTAAAGATATTTTTGCATCCTGTGCCTGTTGGGTAAATTGTATTAACTGCTCTACAGGGCTGTTCAACTGGCCGATCATATATTGAATTGCCAGCATTTCCCCAAGCGTTAAACTGCCTTTTAAAACTAAAGTCGCAACAATATAGGTTATGAAAATATTTTTCCCCTCGTTGATAAAAAAAGCTCCTGCCTGCTGGTATTGGCTTAAAGAAAGGGACTTAAAGTTGAGTTTAAATAACGACGCCTGAATACCTTCCCATTCCCAACGCTTTAGATGTTCAGCATTGTTTAATTTGATCTCCTGCATACCCTGTATTAACTGCATGGTAGCTGAGTTTTCTTTGCTTGCAGCAGCAAATTTTTTATAGTCTAACTGGCGACGGTATTTTAAAAAAATACGTATCCAAAAAAAATACAAAAAACTACCCACAGCAAAAATGGCAAATATGGATACATTAAAATAAAGCAGCACCAGCGAAAACGTAACTAAATTAAATACAGAAAAAATGGTTTGCAATGCTGTACCGGTGATAAAATTTTCTATCCGGTGATGATCGTTGATACGTTGTAGTATATCACCTGTTTGTTTTGTATCAAAAAAGTTTAACGGCAGTTTCATCAGTTTTATCCAAAAGTCACTTAGAATAGAAAGATTGATATGCGTGCTTACAAATAGCAAAATCCTGCTGCGGATAAACTCAACTATAGTACGAGAGAAAAATAAAGTGAACTGTGCAATTAAGATCAGTTGTATAAAGTTCAGGTTATGAGTATTGATGCCGGTATCTACAATGCTCTGCGTAAGAAACGGGAAAATAAGTTGCAACAGGCTGCCCAGCAGCATACCGAGCATCAGTTGAAAAATCTGTGCCTTGTATTTTAATGTATAGCGGGTAAGCAAGCCCCAGCCAATACCTTTATTTTTTTGATCCGCCTGTTCGTAAAATGCAGGGGTGGGTTCCAGTAGCAGGGCAATACCTTTTTGCTCATCACCTTCATTGTTGCTAATCCAATTTTGTAAAAATTCCTGTTTTGATAATTTGATGATGCCCTTCGCCGGATCCGCAATAGTAAAAGTTGTTTTTGTGGCTTTGTATAAAACAACAAAGTGGTTCTGATTCCAATGCAGTATACATGGGAAGTAATCTTCGGTTTTTAAATCTTCTATATTAATATTTACTGCCAAAGTTTTAAAGCCAATATCCTCTGCAGCCCTGCTTATACCAAGCATATTTACACCATCCTTACTATACTGGCTTTGTTTTCGCAGGTTATTAATACCTATACTTTTACCATAATACTTGGCTATCATTCGTAAGCAGGTAGGACCGCAGTCCATTACATCCAGTTGTGTATAGTGGGGGAAATTAGGCATCAGGAAATTTTACTTTTTTGAATAGCAACCTGCGAGGTATAATATCTCTCTAAAAAATAATAAACGACCAATTCATATTTCCTTTGCTGTGCTATATAAAGACGGTTGACAAACATGTGTATATAACTTGCAAGAAGTCCTACCAGTTGCCCGTGATTATTATTGATTTTTTCTAAAATTGCCATGATAACCGCTTCATTCATTTCACTTCGTATTTTAAACACGGAAACGGCATCTTCTATTTCATTTATCGCATCCTTTTGGATATCCAAATGACTAAAGATATCGCTTTGATGATTCCTGTATTTTTCATTTAATTGCTTTTTTAATAGTGCGCTATCTCCAAATTCCTTTAAATAGCCGGTTTGTAATTGTATCATTATGGCTTTCTTTTGCATTAAGTTTAACCTGAAATCCGAAAGCAGCATGTCGATACCCCGTAAAGCAAAAAGTAACCTGTACTTATCTCCTTCATTACCCTCCAATAATTTTACAAATCTTAAGACCGCTAAACTGTCATAGAAAAACAAGGTTTCTGATTCTTCAATTATGTATGGTCCATATCGCTCTAATTCCCGGTTATAGGTATCCACCATCACTTTCGATACCGTATCGTTATCCAACAAGGGTTGCAATGACTCCATGAATCTCTTATATAAATCCTGTTGTTTTTCTACACTTAAATTAAAAAACCGTATCCTGATATGAGACGCATCATCACGATAGCGCAGAAAGAAAAATTTTTCAAAAAATTTCTCTTCGATCCCTGTTTCAACAAACTCCCGAATCGTATCCCGAAGTACAATTTCAGCCGTTTTACTTCCGCAGTAAATTTTAAAATATAGCCACTGGCTCATTGGCGAAAATTTTCGTTGCACTAGTTTTTCACCATGGCCTATTGTCATCAGTTCTTCCTTAGCGGCTTCCTTTTCCTGATAGACTGGTATTATTAACTCATTACAAAAAGGTGCATTATCCATATTTGATACCGGACAATTGTTACGGTCAAATAAAAATTCTTCCAAAACAACGGATTTTTTTTTATTGATAAAATGAACCAGTAAATCCAGACATTTCTCTTCTTTAAAATCAATTAATAATTCATTGTCCCCTTCTTTGAAAACAACGGTACAAGGTATTCGAAGTTGATTAATTAATGTATCGAAATAAGCCCCATATTCGTTTTTGTCCGTTGGCAAATCAGCAATGTCTTTTTCTTCAACAATCCATCTTGCTTTTTGTAAAACAATATTTTTATAAATGACCCTTGGCAAATGCTTTTGAGAGATCAGTAGCCCCCAATCCCACTGATTAGGGTAAGCAATACCCTGCGCTTGTAAGTCACATAAAAATTTATAAGCAGGAAGGCTCTTAAAATTATAATTGTGTGCAGTTGTTAGGCGGGGAATTACTCTTTTATTGTGTTTTTTGCTTCGCAAAACGACCTGGCTGTTTTTAACCCCTATCATTAAATCGTCTAAGGGAATCTGGTATTGATCATCCGCTCCCGATTTGCCAACATAGGGTATTTCATATTTTCTCAAAACAGGTCGCAGCAATATGTTGCCAATCCTTGCTTCGGGTAAATGTGCCACTTCTGCAAAAAGGGCATCAGGATTTCCTTCTTCTTCTTTTTGCAAAATTTGATACACAAAATCACGAACCTCCTCATTGCCTGAAGTAAATCTGCCTAATAGATTTGCACCTGATGGCCCACTGTAAGATGATAAATCAAAGACAAAATTCTCTTTGTCAATTTTTTCCTGATTCTTTAACAGACTTCCCATTATATACATACTTGAAGGGAAATTGATATTTGTCAGCTGCTCTTTAAACCAGTTTAATTCTGATTCGGTTATTTCAATATTATCCTTACCCTCCCTGAGGTATTCATAATATTTTCTCGACACAAAAGGCTGGACATAATTGTAGTCTGTTGTTGTTGTTCCCGATGACGAACCTACGGCTAAATTATCTATCAGTGCACTCCCGCCTGCTAATTGATCCTGGATATTGGCATAGCCAAGCCCCAGGTCCGCATCAAGCACTATGGAGAAAGGTTGTTCCGCATCTTCATATTTTTCAATAAATTTTTTCTTAAAATTATCCAAATCAAGATTTTTATCTACCCTTGACAGTGACTTTAAATCTTCTACCTGGTTTACAATTGTTCTAACCAAATCCTCATTAATTAAAGATTGTCCTACGCTTAAAAACAAATCGCATTGCAATGTGTTTTTTGGTGTATCTATTTCCGGAAACGATTTTTTTAACAGTTCTTCTGTCTGTTGATAAAACAAAACTCCCTCCTGCGGATTGTTTATTCGAAATTGAATATTTGTCAATTTCTCCAAAATCGAATCTGTCCCGTTGAACTTTGTCAGTTGCCCAATTAAACCAGCTAATGGCTCTATACCGGTAACCGGAGGTTCCAATTCGGAGATTAAGAGTTGGGAACTGATTACTTCATCAATAAAGGATACAGCATCTTCGTTATTTACCCCAGTTGAATTTTCGACAAGCGCTACCAGTGTACCAATTGTGCATCCCTGTTTTGCTATATCTAAAATTGAAGAAAGTATTTCTTCTTTATTGACAGATGTTAGTTCATACTTTCTGGTATTGTTTTCAATAATATATTCTGCATAACGAAAACTGTCCGATAATTGATACAAGCTGTTGTTTGGGTAAAATTTCAGCTGTTTTTGTATAGCGGGTAATTGTGCAATAGATTGAATTATCTGGGTAAGATAATTCATATCGATTCTTAATTTTCTCGTATGGTTTTGACTATAATCAAGGGTAATATTCGTTGCTGCTTGTGTAATACTCAAAAGTTTACTCCCAGCAAATGTTCCGAATGGCGTGCTACGCATACAACTACGTATCCAATATTTTGCAAAAGACCTTGTCATTTTTTCCTTGTCTTTTCCTAAAAGATGTTCCCGCTTTAAAAATTCTTTCCAAAAATCGCCGGATGATAGGTATAGCCCTTCTTCAAAAACCGGATCAAGCCCGTTCTCAAATGAAAATACTTCTGAAAGACTTTGTAAGGGGGTACGTAGTAATATAGATGAGAATATTTTTTGCATAGCTTTTTCAGGAAAATCTTATAGGTGAATGGGATTCAAGCAATGTTTTTGCGTCACTAAGACAATAAGAAAAACCTGTCCCAAAATGGCTCACTATCAGACACCAGGGATGTCAGTACCAGCGAAGTTCCCGCAATCCCATTAAGCATGTCACATCTTTCCGTACCCTTTTTCACCTGTTCTGTATAGTGTTCACTTTCCATAAGCGTGTATAATTCTTTTGTCCAGGTAACTGCTGCTGTTTTTAATAGTTCGCAACGGGTATAATAGTATCCCCTGTTAAAAAGATGCACAATGCCAGCCCTTCCATGACAAAAGTATGGATCTTTTACCGGGGTTACTTCTGTTTTGGGATTTCGATTTGAAGTCACAATTAAAATATCAGTAGCAATTTGTAAGATATCTGCCCTGTCAAATGTTTTTGCAAATTGAAGTAAGGTAAGACAGATGCCAAGATCGCCATAACACCAGGCTAAACGGCTGTCACGGTCCGGACGGGGCGGGTAATCTGAAACCTTGTTTGGAAATACAGATGTTGCCCCTGCACCATCATTGCGATGGGTTAAAATGAAATCAATAAATTCTTTGGCGAGCAATTTGGTTTCATTTTTCAAAATATCGTTTTCATAACATTTACATAGGAATAGTATTATTGCGGGAAGACCATGAGCCAGACCTAAATTGCAACCAATAGACTGAGGATCCGAAATGTCTTCCTGATGTTCAAGCCTCCGTCCATAGTCGTCCACTTTTGAATGGCGATAAATTTGTTCAATAATGTTTTCCAGGTATTCATTATTTGCACCCCTGTCGTTGGTTTCTACCAGGTAGATACCTAAACCAATGGCACCATATAAAAAATCAAAAAAACTTTTTTGTAAGCAGGTGTTTAAACCAGAAACGATATGCGGATCGATTTCCTGTAAAATACTTCTGCAGTCTATATCAAGTATTTTTTTTTCGCTTAAATAATGCAATACCAATCCCACACCTGCCAAGCCGCTACAATAAGATGTATCATTAAAATCTTCGCTTTCAATTAGATCAAAAATCCTGTTTAAAACTGTTTCACATTCCTGGTAATATTTATCCTCCTTAAAATGCTGCCACAAAAACACTTTATGCAATAATATTCCAGAAAGTCCTGTAAAAAGTCCAAAATCATTTAGTGATTCATACCGGGTATTGATTAAATCGTCACAAAATTTAATTCTTTCTTCAATACCGGCTATTTCTGTTTTCCCAGTTATCGATACATTCCATTGTTGATTCATGCCATTTTTATTTTCTTTTGATATAATTCAATGCGGCCTCAAGCAAGGCATCCTTTCCTGCTTTCACCATCTCTATATCTTCTGTCACATATATATCAGGGCGTATTCCTATGCCCTGTGTTTTGGTACCATCCGGAAATTCTATAACATCTCTTGTAAAATAAGCCAGTACATTATCTTGTAAAAGCACCGAAGCTGCAGCACCATCTGCACCAGCAGTGTTCCTTCCAATTATTGTCAAACCAGGTATTGCAGCCTTTAATGCCATAATATCAAACTCTCTATAACTCAAATCTGATTCATCCGCCAAGACTATTACGTTTTTTTTATACTTTTTATATAAGAAGGAAAAAAAGCCTCTTCTAAACATTTTTGATTTTTTGAAATACCCTGGAAATTGCATTGAGCAGGTATAATAGGTTGCCATTTCCACTCTTGAATTTTTAAATTTCCTAAGCAGGTTATTAAGTTTTACATGTGTTTCCCCAAAATCCCTGAAATCCAGAACCATACAATCAGCGTTTGCCTGAGCAAGATTTATAGCCTTGTTGAACGATTTCACGGTCATTCCGGAAAGCGGTATATACATAGTCTTCTGCTCTTGAAAATTCTTTACCGGCTTTACTATAATTTTATCTTTTGCCTGTAAAGCCAGTTCTTGGGTAAGCATAAAATGAGCTGTATGCCGCTGAGCATTTTTGTCCACATAATCAATACTATAATTCTGTCCTAAATTGCCTCTTAGGATATTCCCCGCTATTAGAAAGTTTAAACGGCCTGTATTACTTGCTCCCCAGTAATTTTGCATCTTCAGCCTCCTTTCATTGACATCAACACCGTTAATTTTTTCAATTGTAACGCCCACTTTCAAGCCTGTTATTTTACTCAATGTGTCAGATACCTTAACTACTTTCAGATACTTGTTGTCAAATACATTAACAAGCATAGCAGGAAGGCGCTTCCCCATAAGTGAATCAAATTCATAATTGAGGTAAAAGCTGTGGCTATCATTAATGCGGGTTGTTAGTGAAGCGTAGGTTAAAAAAATTTCTTTAGTCCCCGCAGTATTTAAAATTTGTGGAATAAACCTCATTAGAGTACTATCCCAGGATTCGGATAAATTATGCTTATGTGGATCTAAATAATTAATAACATTCCAATACCGGGCCAACGCCAAAAGCCCGCTTGCCTTATCGGGAATACCTGGGCTGGGGTAATAAAATTCTTTTAGCGGCGTATGTACATAATATTTATTTACCTCATTTTTGATATATTTATTTTTCCGGGGTATATAATTTACTACCATGCCCTGTAAATAGTCCCTGTCAGTTGTCGCTATGGTTAAAAGGTCTTTAAACAGCCAGTCAAAAGAAAGATTATTGTAGGGCGTTTTGCTATACTTTTCAAATAAGCTTTTATTCCTTTTTTTTATTTCGGGCCTACCCGTTGTTTCCAGCATTTCACCCATGCCTGCAGAAAAGCCGGCATTATCTTTCAGTAATTTATTTACCTGCAAAAGAAAAGCAGCATCCCAATCAATTTTACCTTTCTGAATTTCGGGATGATAGTATTTTAGCACCCCCCATATTTTTATAAGATTGTAAATCTCCTCATTTTTGTTTTGAGCACCCACCGGTTTAATAAATATGAAAAAGCAGTAAAAAGAAAATAAAATTGATTTCATGTAACGATTTTAAACAGACGATAATAACGACATCCTGCGTTTTGAGCCCGTATTATTTATATAGTAATATCTTTTCAGCTAGTGTATTTCAGCCGTATTAAATGCAGATTTTGCCTTGTTTGGCATCCATACCTAACCTGGCAAAACCTGCACTTGGTATTAATACGGGTATTAAATCTGGAAAATTACGAAGGACAGGTTGTAATCACTTCCACGCTTTCAACCGGCTTTGTACAACAATTTTCGCCACAGGTCCTTTCATTACTTTTACAACTAACAATGCTCAGGAATACCAGGTCATCACCGCCTTTAATATTGGCCATTTCGCCAGGTTGCAACGTAGAAATCTTCTCTTTTTTCAGCGTCAGTTTTCTTTCAAATGTTATTTTCTTCATTATATTTTGCTCATTTATGAATCAAAATGTAGCCAAAACTTTAGTTATATAATAATGCGTCCCATTTCGGCCTCCGCCGTTGAATTGCCTATCTATATTTTTTTAGTTGTTGATATAGCAAAATACAACTCCTTTTTTGCGTTTTTCTTAGGGTGCAATTCAGGTATTAATGTCCCGCAATTCTTGCAAGAAATATTTTATTATACTAATATGTAAATGCGAAATAATATTAAATTTAGGAGCAAGGTATTTCGGCTTTGGTTTTATTAAGTTGAAAATCGGGTAATAGAAGACATAGACATTCCAAATATATATTATTTATCAGTACAACATAAAATACATACAATTAATTTGCAACAATTTATATTTTTTAACAAAGCTTCCAATGTCTCCCAGTTACTACTCATAAATCTGCGCATCTTTAAAAGCCCTCCGTGTCCCAAATGACCGTTTCTCCCAACGGATCAATATACAAATCTGGTTTGGCGGACAGTTGTCACCACAAAGAATTTCCTTTCATCGACTTGATATTGCTAAGGCACGTACGCAACGCAACGATGTAGATATGCCCTCGAATGAAAATGTTTTTTTAAGAAATTAAGTAACCCGGTGCCTTAGTTACACACGGCTTGTATTGCGGCATACATAAATGAGAGGCATGATACCGCTGCCTGTACAAAACAAGCTGTCCCCCCCTTCCCTTACTTTTTAAAATAAATTTCTGGTAGCTACCAGCATAGTGTCAAAAAAGGCTTTCGCCGTGGATCATCTTTGTCCTGCAAAATGATCATTCACGAAAAGCACTCTTTATGTTGCATACAATTTCCTGGCGCACTTATTTTACCGGCATTGCGTGTATACTTACGGTTTACTATGTAGTAGTTGTATACCTGTACTATAGAGATGACCTGCTGAAACAAATCAAGCGGCTATTGTCCGGCCAGTCATTATCAACACAATCCTATTCAACATCTTTCACAGCATCTACTGATCCAGCTTTATTGGTAGCGGATTTTTCTGACGAACTGACTGGCGCGGACTTGAACGCACTTATTTGGATTGAATTGGCAAAATGCATATTGATGTTTTGGGTAAAGTTGGGAAAAACTGGTAAAGAAAAATTGCGGCAGATGAGATTAAGGGGGCAAAGACTGGCGGCTACTTATATAAGGGTCATTAAAAAAGTGCAGGTTTATTTAATTAAATTTCTGCTTTCATTTTATCGATCGTCTCGCCGCAAAGTTGCCAGATCTTTCCAAACTCAGTAGTACTTATAATCTCGTTCATTTTAATTTGTTTTGATTGTAAGTTTAAAAACATTGTATTAAATTCCCTACATGCTTTTGTTAGCTCCTTAACTGAACCTGAGACCCGATCTGAAGCGATTAATTGCCAATTAGAAATACTGTAAAGCTGATTCACAAATTCATTTGTAATTTTTGGGAGTGTTATAAGTTTCTTAGTAATACCCTCGTCAAACTTTGAGATATTATCGGTTAAATGGTTTTTTATTTTATTTACCTCTGCTATTTTTGTCTCCTTAATTATTCTATTGTTTTCAATCTCTTGGACGTAGTCTTCAATTTCTTGAACTTTTAATTTCAACTCCTTTTGCTTCTCTCTTTTCAATTCTGGGTCTACGATGTCGGCAAATTCAGCTTTTAATCTAGCCACAGATTCTATTAAATCGGTTGACCTCTTCGTAGTTTCTTTTGAATTTAACTCTGTTATTTCTGCAATTATTTTATTAGCCTCATCAACACGCTGATCAACACCAAATTGTAAATCAACAATATCATTTTCCAATAGAATAATTTCTAAGCAGCTTACTTGAAATTCATTAATTTTTGAAGTAAGCTCTAAGTAGGCAACTTTCAGGTCTTTTTTCTTTTCGGTTTTATTAGACTTCACATGCAAATAAATATTCCAAATTGCTAGGACTCCAGCACTTGAATGAGCCCAGTAATCAGATAGAAAAGTCTTTATTGTCATTTGTTGAAAATTCTGGATTTGTAAAATTATAGATTGCCAACTATTAATAACTTGCTTTTAATAACTACTTGCTCCCTCCCATTTCGTACCATCAACAAACGCCACTTCGTAGGCCCAGGCTTTTACAATCTTCTTTAAATCTTTACTAAGTATACTCCATTCGCTTGTACGTGATTTACCAATGCCTAACCGGTCATCAGTGAAGCCACTACCTACGCCGTCTAAAATACCCATGTCTGCAGCCTCGTTGAATGCATTAACACCATACCATTTAAACCGGATAGCTGAAATTACTTTACCTGAAACATTTTTATAGGTAATGGAAACATCTTTATAGTTCGAATACTCTTGTTTAACTGGCCGGGCCGCTAATATTTTTACAGGGGAAGCTTCGAAATTTGCGGTATCTTTTAACACGGCATCCCGAATGGAATTTTTTACCATGCTATCAACTTTCTTTTTAGTTTCGAACTCAGACACTAATTCATTAAAATCAGATTTGGTTCTTGCCTTCTTTTCATTACAGCCGGCAACAAATAGGATTATCATTATTAAAATAAAATACTTTTTCATTTTATAGCTGGTTTTGGCGACTTGGCTATAAATGTATTAATGTTATTTTGCATTAATAAATAAATTTATCTATGACGCCGGAAGAATTACAAGAGATAAAGAAGTTTAACCGCAATGTAGAGTGGTTAAAAAACCAAAGCCTGAAACCGGGTAATTGGATTACTGCGAATGAGTACAATAAAAAGCATGGCACCAACAGGGATACATTAAGGCAAAGAAGATTGAAAGGCCAGGTAGAATTTAAGCGCAGCAAAACAGGCGGTTTTTTATACCGAGACCATTAAAAAAGCCCGGGTAGAAACCCAGGCTTGATAAGTTAAAACGCCGACATTCGGCTTTTACAAAAATAATCTATTCTTAGTTATATTACCTTTCTGATTTGCTACCCTTTTTGCTACCAGCAAATGCTACAAATAACAAAACCCAATACAGTATTGGGTTTTAAAAATTTACCAGTGGAGCTGCAGGGAATCGAACCCTGGTCCAAACATATTCGCCGTAAGCCTTCTACATGTTTATTTAGTTATTAATTGTCGGGACAAAGCAGGAACCTAACCAACCAACTGAATCCGTAGAAGAATAGTCTTAAGCAGTGGTCACTTCATTCCACTACAGCATTCCGTTTTGTTTTTGAGTCGGCGGCGGAACATGGTAACAGAACTGACCTGTTCGGCGGCCCTAATGGATGTTAATCTATCGATTAAGCAGCCATGGCATACTGAGTATTGCCATTTGAGTTGTTGAATATTCAGATTAAAGTGCTAATTATCCAACGCACTACATGCTTATACTTACAAAGATCTATGCTGTCAAAACCGGTCAGCCCCGTTATTAATTAATTAATGATATAATTAATACCGCAAATTTACGAAAAGTATTTAGTTATACTTATAAAAGTACATTTGCAGTAATTAAATTAACAAAGTCTACCAATGGAACCAGGCATTTTTTACCAGGCACGTATCAAATCTTTAGAAGAAGAAAATCAACTGTTGTTGAACAGGAAGTCTTTACTGGCATGGCTGCGACTGGCATCCGTGCTGGCCATTGCGGCAGCTATTTACTGGTTGGGACCAATCAGCACAGCATATATGCTGCTGACTGTTGTGATTTTATTGGCTGTATTTGCCAGGCTGATCTTTATCGATTTAAAAAATAAGAATGCCATTAAAAACCAGCAACACCTGGTAAAAATAAACCTGGATGAGTTAAAGGCACTACAACACGAGTATTATGGTTTTGAAGATGGCGTTCATTTTTTACCTCCTGATCATCCTTATGCCAATGACCTGGATATTTTTGGCAGGGCTTCTTTATTCCAATATTGCAACCGTACCACTTCGGATATGGGCAGCAGCACTTTGGCGCAGTGGTTATTACAACCCGCCTCCCCTGCTGTTATCCTGGAAAGACAACAGGCCGTTAAAGAATTACATGCGATCACCGGATGGCGGCAGCAGCTGGAAGCTTATGGAAAAGAACAAAAGATTACTGCGGCTACCCAGCAACGTTTGCACGACTGGCTAAAGGCTGAACCACATTTTATCAATAACCTTTTCTGGAAAATATTGCAATATGCCGTTCCTGCAATTATCATTACCGTTATAGTATTGAATATCCAAAATATCATCGCAGATACCACAAGAAATCTTTTTTTACTCGGTGCCGGCGTCATTGCTTTTACGATGGCAAAAAAAATTGCGCCCCTCCATGAGCAGGTAAGTAAAATGGCAAATGAATTATCGGTATTGGCCAACAGCATTAAATTAATTGAAGACAGTTCTTTTAACAGTCCGCTGTTGCAATCTTTACAATCGTCATTTACCGTAAAAAATACCAATGCATCCACCCAATTAAAGCAATTGAAAAAAATTGTGGAAAGACTTGACCTGCGGTTAAATCCCGTAGTGTTTATTCCATTGGCCCTAATTCTTCAATGGGATATACAACAGGCTATGGCGCTGGAAAAATGGAAGCAACGCAATCAACAAAATATCAACCACTGGTTTGATGCCATCGGGCAATTTGAAGCCCTGCACAGTTTTGCCGGACTGCAATTCAATCACCCGCAATGGTGTTTCCCTTCCTTTAAGGCTGAACACTTTTTTATGCAAGGTGAAAACATTGGGCATCCATTGATCAATGCGGCAAAAAGAGTAAATAATGCCATCCACATCAATAGCCGGGAACAGTTAATGTTGATCACAGGAAGTAATATGGCGGGCAAGAGCACTTATCTCCGCAGCATTGGCGTGAATACGGTGTTGGCTATGGCCGGAGCTCCTGTTTGTGCGGATGCATTTACATTATCACCGGTACAAATTATCAGCAGCATGCGCATTGCAGATAATTTAGAAGAAAGCACCAGTACTTTTTATGCAGAATTAAAAAAATTAAAAGCGGTTATCGACAGGGTAAATGCGGGAGAGAAAATATTTATTTTACTGGATGAGATCTTAAGAGGCACCAACTCCCTCGACCGCCATACCGGTTCGGTGGCATTGGTAAAACAACTGATCAGGCACAGAGCGGCCTGTATTATTGCTACGCATGATGTGGAACTGGCAAAATTAAAAGACCAGTATCCCGCCAATATTTTAAATTATCATTTTGATGTGCAGGTGGCCAATGATGAACTGTACTTTGATTACAAATTAAAAGAAGGCATCTGTACCAGTTTGAATGCTTCGATATTGATGAAGAAAATCGGAATTGAATTGTGAGTGGTGAGTCGTAAATCGTGAGTCGTCAATATTTTTTGCGCAAACACTTCTATAAAGTAAAAAGAGAAAGCCAGTGGTTTTCTCTTTTTACTTTATAAACTTTATATACTTGATACTCTGTACTGTACTGTCCTCCTACTTATTCCTCCCCCATCCAAACCAGTCGTTACCGTTAGCATATAACATCAGGGCCAGCAACAATACCATACCTGCGATCTGGGCATATTCCAAAAACTTTTCGTTGGGTTTACGCCCGGTGATCATTTCCACCAATGTAAATAATACATGGCCGCCATCCAAACCCGGTATCGGCAACAGGTTCATAAATGCCAGTGCAATGGAAAAGAAAGCAGTGATTCTCCAGAACGATTCCCAATCCCAGCCATCACTGGCAAAGATGCCGCCCATTGATTTAAATCCCCCTACTCCTTTATATGCACCTGTTGATGGTTTAAAGATCAAACGGAACTGGTCTACATAATCTTTTAACGAGGTAACGGCCAGGCCTACACCCGCAGGAAAGGATTCAAAGAAACCGTATTTATGATGTTCAATAGTATACACGCCCATACTATCATATTGTTTACCGGTCAATGGTGTCGGACTAATCCTGCCGTTCTCATTTACAGCCGCGGTTAAAGTAATCATCGTTCCTTTCCGATCTACCAGGAGTGTAACTTTTTGATTTTTTTTCTTATCAATATAAGCTGCCATATCATCCATAAAATTAACCGGCATGCTATCTACTTTTACAATTTTATCCCAATATTGCAAACCGGCTTTTTTAGCATTGGAGCTGTCATTTGCTTCGAACTCTCCCATTATAGCAGGTAATCTTTTTGTAAACAAAGGTACTTTTGCTTTTTTCTTTTCTACAAACTGGCCAATTAAACTAACGGGAAGGGAGATGGTGGTATCTTTTCCATTCCTGTTTATCTGGATATTCTTACCATCGGCAAACAATATTTTTTTAGGAATGTCTTCAAAATATTTAATGGGTTCGTTACCCACTGCTAAAATTTTATCGCCACTTCTGAAACCTACCTGGTACATTAAGGAATCGGTTACCCAGATACCATTTTTTACAGAATTATTAGGTGTTTTATCTTCTCCCCAAACAAATAATATCATGGCATAAATTATAAAAGCCAGTAAGATATTTACCGTAACACCGCCTAACATAATGATCAGCCTTTGCCAGGCCGGTTTGCTGCGGAATTCCCAGGGCTGTGGCGGTAGTTTCAATTGCTCTTTATCCATACTTTCGTCTACCATCCCCGAAATTTTTACATAACCGCCCAATGGTAACCAACCGATACCATATACGGTTTCGCCTATTTTCTTTTTAAATAAAGAAAACCAGGGATCAAAGAACAGGTAAAATTTTTCTACCCGGCATTTAAACCATTTGGCAGGAATATAATGGCCAAACTCGTGGAGAATAACCAATATGGATAGGGATAAAAGTAACTGGGCAGCCTGCAAGCCAACACTACCCCAATTTATAGCTAAGAATGTCATCTACAATTTGTATTTGTTTGTTTATTATGGCTGAAAAAGTTGAAGAGTGCGACGCCAATGAAGCTGATAGTAGTTCTAAGGCCCGGCTCAAAATACTTTTAAAGGTTTATTAGTGAAGCGGCAAAATTACGGGCTTCGCCGTCGCTTTCAAAATATTCCTGCATGTTGGGTTTTGCTATGAATTTAATGTTTTCCATTGTTTTTTCCACCATCGCCGTCATATCTAAAAAGCCAATGCGGTTACGCAAAAACGCCCATACTGCAATTTCATTGGCCGCATTCAATATACAAGGCATATTTCCGCCTTTAAACAACGCTTCTGTTGCCAAAGCCAGGTTCCTGAATGTTTTAATATCCGGTTCTTCAAAACTCAGGCTCGGGTATTTTCTAAAATCAAGGCGGGGAAAATCATTTTTTATGCGTTGGGGAAATGCCATCGCATACTGTATCGGCAGTTTCATATCGGGCAGTCCCATCTGCGCTTTAATACTGCCATCCTCAAATTGTACCATGCTGTGGATGATGCTTTGCTGGTGCACCACCACCTGTATCTGTTCGGGTTGTAAATTAAATAACCATTTGGCTTCTATCATTTCCAGCCCCTTGTTCATTAATGTAGCCGAATCAATTGTGATCTTGGCGCCCATAGCCCAGTTGGGATGTTGCAGGGCATGATCACGTTTTACATTAACGAGGTAATTGGGCTTCTTTCCTAAAAAAGGGCCGCCGCTTGCGGTAAGTATGATCTTTTCAATGCGGTTACGGCTTTCGCCCACCAGGCATTGAAATATGGCAGAATGTTCACTGTCAACAGGAATAATAGGCACTCTTTTCTCAATGGCTTTCTGCATCACCAGGTCGCCGGCTACCACCAGGGTTTCTTTATTGGCCAACCCAACGGCTTTACCTTTTTCCACAGCTTTCATGGTAGGTTTAAGTCCGGCAAAGCCCACAATGCCAGCCAGCATCATGTCGTAACTGTCAAAATCGGCCACTTCTTCCAGTGCCTTTTCTCCTGCAAAAACTTTAGTAAGGGATTTATCCAGGGCTTGCTTTACTTTTTGATAGCGGCCTTCGTCGCCGATCACCACTGCATTGGGTTTAAATTCCAGGGCTTGTTTTACCAATAATTCATCATTGGTTTGAGCGGTAAGAATTTCCACTTCGAACAAATCGGGATTGGCACGGATAACTTCGAGGGCCTGGGTACCAATAGAACCGGTGGAGCCAAAGATTGCAATACGTTTTTTAGGAGCCTGTTCAGCCATTTGCTTTTAAAAGTTGTGTCGCAAATCTAACTTAATAATTGTTGCAACGCAATTTTCACCTTATCAAAATCAAATTTTTGGATAATATTTTGCATCGCCTGCTGCACCTGGCTATTACAAAGGTTACCGATAGAACCTTCGTGTGTGTGGTTCACAGATGTTGACCAGGTAAAACTGCCGTTCTCAATATCCATCCCCACTTTCTTATAGGCGTCCCTGAAAGCCATACCCTGAAGCACCAGTTTATTCACTTCCTCTACACTAAACAAGAATTTATATTTTTCATCCTGTAACAGATCCTTTTTTATTTCAATATTGCTTAGCATCAACCCGGCCATCTGCAGGCAATGGTTTAAATTTTCAAAAGCAGGAATGATATGTTCTTTTAATAACTGCAGGTCTCTTTGATAACCCGATGGCAGGTTATTCGTCATCATGATGATCTCATTCGGTAACGCCTGTATGCGGTTGCAATGAGAACGGATGAGTTCAAATACATCCGGATTTTTTTTATGAGGCATGATGCTGCTGCCGGTGGTCAATTCATCGGGGAAACTGATGAAAGAAAAATTCTGGTTGATGAACAGGCAGGCATCCATGCTCAATTTAGATAATGTGGCTGCAATATTACCAATGGCTGATGCTACAATACGTTCCGTTTTTCCACGTCCCATCTGCGCATACACGACATTGTAATTGAGGTCATCAAAACCTAATAACTGCGTGGTCATAGTTCTGTTGATAGGAAAAGAACTGCCATAACCTGCTGCAGAACCCAATGGATTTTTATTAACGATGGTATAGGCTGCCTGTAAAGTGGTGAGATCATCTACCAGGCTTTCGGCGTAGGCGCCAAACCACAAACCAAATGAAGACGGCATGGCGAGTTGCAAATGCGTATAGCCGGGCAATAAATCGCCCTTATATTTTTCACTTTGCCGGATAAGGAGATCAAAAAGATCTTTTGTATTACCGACCAGTTTTTCAATTTCATGCCGCAAAAATAATTTAAGATCAACCAACACCTGGTCGTTACGGCTGCGGGCGCTGTGAATTTTTTTGCCTACATCTCCTAATTTTTCCGTCAACATTAATTCCACCTGCGAATGAATATCTTCAACGCCTTCGTTTAATTTGAAGCCACCTTTTTGTATCTGGTTGTAAATATTTTTCAATTCAATTTCCAATACCGTCAGTTCTTCTTTAGATAATAATCCCACCGACTGCAACATTTTAGTATGTGCCAGTGAGCCCAATACATCAAACTGCGCTAAATGAATATCCAGCTCATTATCTTTACCGACCGTAAATTTTTCTACTTCCTGTAATGATGCTTTATCTTTTTGCCAGAGTTTCATACCCCCAGCCCCTAAAGGGGAGTTTGATTGATTGCTCATTGGATTATACTATTTGTTGTACCATTTTAATATATGTTTCAATACCATCTTTTATTTCATCCAAATAAATAAACTCATCGGCAGTATGGCTTCTTGCACTATCGCCTGGCCCCATTTTTAAGGTAGGGAAAGGCATCAATGCTTTATCGCTTGTAGTAGGTGAACCGTAATAGCCTTTACCTAAATGAATACCCGCTTTTACCAACGGATGATCCAATGCAATGGAAGTGGATTTCATCCTGGTGGTACGTGGCTTGAAGGTACTTTTTAAATTGGCTTTTAACGCATCCAGTATTTCTTCAAAAGAATACAATTCATTTACCCTTACATCAATTACAAATTTGCATTGAGCAGGCACTACATTATGCTGTTTGTTTTCTGTTTCAATTACGGTTACGGTTAGCCTCGATTCTCCCAGTAACGGGCTTATTTTTTCAAACTGGTAATTTCTAATCCAGCTGATATCATCTACGGCATTGTATAAAGCATTCTCGCCTTCTTTTCTTGCGGCGTGCCCTGCCCGACCCGGCGCAGTACAATCTATAACCATTAGACCTCTTTCGGCAACTGCCATTTCCAGTTGGGTAGGTTCGCCTACAATACCAAAATCAATATTACCCAGGTAAGGCAATACCAGTTCAATTCCATTTACGCCGCTGATCTCTTCTTCGGCGCTTGCTGCAAATACCACGTTGTATTTGGTATTTGCTGCATCGTAAAAATGAAGGAATGTAGCGATAAGGCTTACCAGGCAACCACCGGCATCATTACTACCCAGTCCAAATAATTTCCCGTCTTTTTCAATGGGAGCAAACGGATCCAGTGTATATCCTTTATTGGGCTTTACGGTATCATGATGGGAGTTTAATAAAACAGAAGGTTTACTGCTGTCATAAAATTTATTGGTCGCATAAATATTATTGCCCACTCTTGAAAAAGGTACCTGGTGCCTTGCAAAAAAAGCCATCAGTATTTCTGCAGTATCATTCTCTTCTTTTGAAAATGATGGCGTGGCGATCAGTTCTTTTAACAAAGTCAAAGCCTCAGTGTACAGTTGATTGGTAGTCATTATTATTTTATTAAAGTACCCGTTGTTTGTTCCGTTATATTCTGCAGCAGGTCATCCGCATGACCAATCAATACTTCTTTTACGCCGTTATCAATAGCGGTAAAAGCGTTATCTATTTTAGGCAGAATACCATCAAATAATTTATTGCCTTCTTTTAACTGGCTGTAAATATCTTTTGTAATTAAGCGGATGGCAGAATTGTCATCGGCCACATTTTCCAGCACGCCTTTCTTTTCAAAACAATAGATCAATCTCACATCGAATGATGCAGACAATGCTACCGCAATTGATGAAGCAATCGTATCTGCATTGGTATTCAGCATTTGTCCTTTGCCATCATGCGTTAATGGCGCTATTGCCAATGAAAGACCGGCATTCAGCAATAGTTTTAAACTTTCAACATTCAACTTTGAACTATCTACATCTCCCACAAAACCAAAATCAATTCCTTCTTTCGTTACCGGTCTTTTGTTTGCAGGAATAATGTTGGCATCTGCCCCGGTTAGTCCAATAGCATCGCATTGCAGGGATTGTAATTGTGCTACAATTTTTTTATTGATCAAACCGCCATATACCATAGTAACTAAATCAATTGTTTCGGCATCAGTGATCCTCCTACCGTTAATATATTTTGATTCGATACCCAGTTTATCCCCGAGTTTAGTAGCGATCTTTCCTCCACCATGTATTAATATCTTCTTTGCATTAATGGCAGCAAAATCTTTAAGGAATGCCAAAAGCTTTTCTTCCTCATCAATTACATTACCGCCGATCTTAATTACAAATAATTGTTCCATTACCTGGCTTTTAAAATTTCGCTTAACACTACCTGTGCCGCCCATACCCTGTTTCCTGCCTGCGTAGTTACCAAACTGCTGCTGCTGTCCAATATCTCATCACTTAATTCTACGTTTCTGCGTACCGGTAAGCAATGCATCACTTTGGCATTATTGGTGAGTTTTAATTTATCTTCTGTCAACATCCACGAAGGATCATTACAATATATCTTCCCGTAATCAGTAAACGTGCTCCAGTTCTTTACATACACAAAATCTGCATCCTTCAATGCTTCATCCTGGTTATGGGTAATGGTAGCGCCTTTAGTGAATTGTTCATCCAGTTCATAATCTTCGGGATGAGTAATTACAAAATCTGCTTCGCCCCAGGCATTCACCCATTGGGCAAATGAATTGGCTACACATTGTGGTAAAGGTTTGATATGCGGCGCCCAGGTCAATACAATTTTAGGTTTACGATTTCCGATTGCAGATTTTTTTTGTTGCTCCACTATCGTAATGATATCTGTAAAAGATTGCAAGGGATGCAGTATCGCACTTTCCAAACTTACCACAGGCACACCGGCAAACTGTATAAAAGAATTGATCACCAGGTCGCTGTAATCTTCCGCCTTATTGGTTAAGGAAGGGAATGCACGGATGCACAACATATCGAAGTATTGCCCTAAAATTGGCGCAGCATCCTTAACATGTTCTACCGTGGTACCACTCATAATGGCACCCTCTTCAAATTCCAGTGCCCATCCTTCCTTATCTACATTGAACACAATCGCTTCCATACCTAAATTCTTTGCCGCCACCTGTGTACTTAAGCGGGTACGTAAGCTTGGATTTAAAAACAGCAACCCGATACGTTTGTTTTCTCCCAGTGTTTTATCCACTAACGGGTTCGCTTTATAAGCCAATGCTTTTTCTACCAAAGCATTAATGTCAGCAACATCATTAACAGAAATAAAATTTTTCAAGTTTTAAATTTTTATTTTTTGTTACAATAATTATTTATGCCACAACATGCACTGCTGATAATTCACCACTCAATGCCTTCAGAAATATATCCGCATCTTCTTTGGTAATATTTAACGCTGGTAACAACCTGATCACATTTGGTTTTGCTTCGCCGGTAAATATTTTGTGTTTGAATAATAAATTCTTTTTTACGTCTTTTAATTCTTCCGGCAGTACAATCCCGATCATTAAACCTCTTCCTCTTACTTCTTTTATTTTTGGCAGTTTTTTTAATTCTTCAATTAAATAATTACCCACTACTGCAGCATTATGCATCAATGCGTCTTCCTCAATGATTTCCAATACCGATAAGGCAGCTGCACAAGCGAGATGATTACCCCCGAAAGTAGTGCCCAGCATAAAATGTTTCGCTTTCAATTTTGGAGCGATTGAAATACCGGCAACAGGAAAACCATTACCCATACCTTTTGCCATCGTATATATATCTGCATCAACAGCACTAAAATCCTGCGAATAAAATTTACCTGTTCTGCCATAACCACATTGCACGGAATCAGCAATGTACACGGCATTGTATTGATCGCACAAACTTCTTATCAATTGTAAAAAAGAATCAGTGGCTACATTGATTCCACCAACACCCTGTATGCCTTCAATAATTACCGTGGATACCTCATTACCGTGTTTATCAAAATATTGCTGCAAGGCTGCCTCATCATTAAAGGGAAGAAACACTACATTTTCCGTTTGGTTAACCGGGGCAACAATATTCGGATTATCAGTAACTGCTACCGCCAAAGATGTTCTGCCATGAAATGCTTTTGAAAAAGCAATCACTTTTTTACGGCCATTATAAAAAGAAGCCAGCTTTAATGCATTCTCATTGGCTTCGGCACCGGAGTTGCATAAAAATAAATGATAGTCTTCCTTACCGGAAACCTCTCCCAGTTTTTTTGCCAGTTGCACCTGTAGGGGAATTTTTACCGAGTTGGAATAAAAGCCCACTTTATGTAACTGGTCTTCCAGGCGTTTTACATAATGCGGGTGTGTATGACCGATAGATATTACCGCATGGCCGCCATACATATCCAGGTAGATCTGTCCCTTATCATCCCATACATAAGAGCCTTGTGCCTTGTCGATCACAATATCGTTGAGTGGGTAAACGTCGAATAGATTCATAATGCCCCTGTCCCCTGTAGGGGAACTTAGTTTTAAAGTGAATAATTATTTTTCAACAATTTTAATTTCATTACCTATATAAATGACAATGCTGCTTACTAATAAATCCTGCTACAATTATAAGAATCCAAAGTCCCCTTCAGGGGATTTAGGGGCATCCTTTCGTTAAAAATAATTTGCTTTTAGTTTCAATCCAGTTGTTTCTTCCAATCCAAATATGAGATTCATATTCTGAATGGCTTGCCCACTGGCGCCTTTGGTTAAATTATCAATTACAGAATGTACTACCAGTTTACTGCCTAACTTTTCCAATTGAATAATACACTTATTGGTATTAACCACCTGTTTTAGAAAAACCGATTCGGTTGTTACAGTAGTAAACGGATGGTCTTTATAAAAATCTTTATACAATACATATAATTCTTCAATACTCAAATCACATTTCAATTGAGAACTGATAAAAATACCTCTTGTGAAATCACCACGCCATGGAACAAAATTAAAATCCTCTTCTCTCAAAGAAGACTTTGATTGCAGTGAATTGATGGATTGCAATATTTCAGCATTGTGCTGGTGCGTTAGTGTTTTGTAGGCCTGTATATTATTTGCCCGCCAGCTAAAATGCGAAGTAGCCGCTAAACTTTGCCCGGCGCCGGTACTACCCGTAATGCCGGTTGTATATACTTCATTTAATAACCCTGCTTTTGCCAAAGGCAATAATCCTAATTGAATAGCGGTTGCAAAACAACCGGGATTGGCGATATTTTTTGCCGACTTTATTTTTTCTCTTTGCAATTCGGGCAAACCATAAATGAATTCTCGTCCATTAATAATGGCATCAGCGTTCAAACGAAAATCATTACCAATGTCGATCAATTTTATATGGGCAGGGATATCATTGGCAGCAACAAATTTCTTTGCCTCGCCATGGCCCGCGCAAAAGAAAATAACATCCACATCAAAATGATGCGTAGCAGAAAATTTCAAATCCGTTTCACCAACCAGGTCGGCATGAACTTTACTTACTACATTATCCGCATTACTACCACTTTGTGCAAATTCAATACTGGCATGAGGATGATTGATCAGCAGCCGCATCAATTCGCCACCGGTATAACCTGCAGCCCCAATAATGCCCACTTTTATTTTATTTGCCATCACCTGCCGCATTTACTTTGTGATAAATCGAAGTCTGGTTGCCAAATATTTTGCTGAAACCTCTTACATCATCACCAGTGTAACCGGTATTCATTTCGCCATACTTACCAAATTTGGCATTCATCAGATCATATTCAGATTCGATACCCACCACCTGGAAATGATAAGGCTGTAATTGTACAAATACACTACCCGTTACCGTTTGCTGGCTATTGGTAAAATACGCTTCAATATCCCTCATCACCGGATCCATGATCTGTCCTTCGTGCAACCAGTTGCCGTAAAACAATGCCAGCTGATCTTTCCAGTTCAACTGCCATTTGGTGAGTACATGTTTTTCCAATGCATGGTGTGCTTTTAAAATTACCATTGGTGCAGCAGCTTCAAAACCTACACGACCTTTAATACCAATGATGGTATCACCCACATGTATATCTCTTCCTACGCCATACGTACCGGCAATGGTTTGCAAATATTGTATCGCTTCCGAAGGATGATCAAATTTCTTATCATTCACCTCAAATAATTCTCCTTTTACAAAACCCAGTTTCACTTCCTCCGTACCGGTTTTGCTCACCTGTGTTGGCCATGCCGACTCAGGCAAAAGCCCTTTACTGTTTAATGTTTCTTTACCGCCAACACTTGTTCCCCACAAACCTTTATTGATAGAGTAGGCACTTTTTTCAAAGTTCATTTCCACACCCTTGCTTTTCAAATACGTGATCTCTTCCTCGCGGCTTAATTTCATATCACGTATAGGCGTAATAATTTCTACGCCAGGTATCATGATGTTGAAGATCATATCAAATCGTACCTGGTCGTTACCGGCACCGGTACTGCCATGTGCTACCGCATCTGCATGCAGTTTTTTGGTATGCTCCGCAATACTTAATGCCTGGCTCAATCTTTCTGCACTTACGCTTAACGGGTAGGTATTGTTTTTTAAGCAGTTGCCAAAAATTAAATATTTAATGATGTTATCGTAATAACTTTTCACCGCATCAATAGTAGTGTGCGTTTTTACACCCAGTTTATAAGCATGTGCTTCAACCTTTTTTAATTCATCTTCACTAAAGCCGCCTGTATTTACAATTACAGAATGTACTTCGTATCCTTTTTCGTCGGTAAAATATTTTGCACAGTAGGTGGTATCCAGTCCGCCACTGAAGCCTAAAACAACTTTTTTCATTTTATGCTACAATTTGTTTTAAATGATGAAGATGATGGGTGATATAATCTGTTGCCAAAAATTCAATGGTATGCAACTCCCGCTGCTCTTTACCGGTGTTGCATTGCAACAGGTATTTTCCTTCAGGCATATTTTTTAAAATAACCACAATATGTTGATTCAATAATTGCCACAGCGTTATTAAATCTTTACTATTATACGACTGGTAGTTTTGTATAGCTACCCAATCATTTTGGGCATATACTACATGTGGATTGCTTTCGTATTGGGTAACAATAAAGCGCCTCGCATTATTTTGTGCCGAATCGATCAAATGCCCGATGATCTCTTTTTTACTCCATTTACCGGGCGCAGGTTTGAACGACAGTTCCGCTTCAGTAAAATTTAAAAACTGTACTGAATAACTGTTAATGATATTTTCCAATGCTGCTGCTACCGCTTTCATCTTTTTAAAAATTAAAAAAATGCCTGAATATTGATCTTGGGCTGCTGCTTCCACCTCCGGCGTTACCGGATGATGTCTTTTCAAAGAATGGCCTTAATAATTTCCATTGTTTAAAACGGATGAGCCTTTCAAAAATATTTTTGTTCTCTTCAAAAAACTGTTTGGTTTCTTCCGGTTCGTAATGGTCTTTAGGATCGTATAACATGGCCGTACACATACAGTTCTTCCTGTCTTTGCTCATCAGTATCTCGTAATTGACGCAACTTTTACAGCCGGCCCAAAATTCTTCGTCGTCGGTGAGCTCGCTGTAGGTAACCGGTTCGTAACCCAGGTCAGAATTGATCTTCATCACAGCCAGTCCTGTGGTCAACCCGAATAATTTTGCTTCAGGATATTTTTCCCGGCTCAGGTCAAACACTCTTTTTTTGATCTGTTTGGCCACACCGCTTTTTCGGTATTCGGGCGCTACTATAAGGCCGCTGTTGGCCACATACTCTCCCTTCCATACTTCTATGTAACAAAAGCCTACCCAATCGCCCTCTTTGGTATGGGCGACCACGGCCTTGCCTTCTTCCATTTTCGTTTCGATGTATTCGGGAGAACGTTTGGCAATGCCTGTACCTCTTGCCTTTGCAGACGATTCCATTTCGTCTGTGATGGTCTTTGCATAATGTTTATCTGCTGCCGTTGCTACCCTGATGATAATGTTACTGTTTTCCAATCGTTAAAATTGAAATAGTGATAAAAATAATTTAGAAAACTTTCGGAGATTTTTTCACTGACAGGGGCAGGTTCTAATTGCTCGTCCTATCAGCAACCACGTCGGGGTCGCGGGAGCGACTCGATCACATTTGCCTTGGCAAACATCACCCTAACCGGGCTATTGTTTACAGCGATGATATGTGGTTGATTATGTTTCAATTGTTGTGAATATAATTTCGATGCAAATGTATGTGATTATTTAAATAAAAGCTGTAAAAAAACGGTAAAGTTTCATTTAGTTTGAAATATCTTTAAGCAGCCTTCTTTTTTATTAAAATACCATTAAACAATTCTTGCAATTATGGAAAACAATTTCTCCCGTCGCAAATTCCTTACTACAAGCGGTACCGTATTAGCTGGCAGCGTGTTGCTAAATGATGCTGTTGCCGAAACCGCCGCCTTATTTAAAGGCCCTAAAAAACGTTATGCCATGGTAGGCACCGGCCACCGTGGTACCAGCATGTGGGGAACCGATGTGCTGAAAGAATATAGCGATTACGTGGAATTTGTGGGGCTTTGTGATAAAAACATCGGCCGGGCCGAATATGCAAAGAAACTCTTCAATGTGAACTGCCCTGTTTTTACAGATTTTGAAGCCATGATGAAGCAGACCAAACCGGAAGTATTGATCGTTACCACCATGTGCTCTACCCACAATGAATTCATCATAAAAGGGATGGAAATGGGCGCCGATATCATTACCGAAAAACCCATGACAACCGATGAAACCAAGTGCCAGGCTATAATTGATGCTGAAAAAAGGACGGGCAAAAAAGTTACCGTAACCTTCAATTACCGCTATTCTCCCCACCGGGCAAAATTGTGGGAAATGCTGCGGGCAGGCACTATCGGAAAGATCACTTCGGTAGATTTTCATTGGTACCTGGATGTTAAGCATGGGGCTGATTATTTTCGCAGGTGGCACCGCAAGCGTGAATTCGGCGGTAGTCTTTGGGTACATAAAGCCACGCATCATTTTGATTTATTGAACTGGTGGATCGATAGCGACCCTACAGAAGTATATGCCAACGGCAGCCTGGATCATTATGGAAAAAACAACAGTTTCCGTAGCACCAACTGCAGGCCCTGCGAACACAAAGACAAATGCAGATTTTATTTTGACATGACCAAAAATCAACGGCTTATGGACCTGTATGCCGCCAACGAAAAATATGATGGCTATTTAAGAGATGGTTGTGTATGGAAGGAGGACATTGATATTTTTGATAAGATGGCCGCCACTATAAAATATGCCAATGGCACCCAGGTTAGTTATAGCTGTACCACTTATTCGCCTTATGAAGGTTACCGCATCGCTTTTAATGGTACTGAAGGAAGGCTGGAAGCCTGGATACAGGAAAGTAACCCGCCGGTTAAACTGGATTATGATGAACTGATGCTGACCAAAAATTTTGGCAAACCGGAATTTATCAAGGTACCGCTGGCAGAAAGCGGTCATGGTGGTGGAGATAAACTTTTAAAAGATAGAATTTTTGTTCCGGGAACAGGGGATGCATTAAGACAATCGGCAGGTGTAAGAGATGGTGCACTATCCTGCCTGGTGGGCATTGCTGCAAGAAAAAGCTGTGATACGGGTAAACCAGTTAAGATCGCTGATTTGACGACGATTAAGCCGGGGGTGCAAAAGGTTTAAATACTACAAATAAAGAAGTCAGGCTTTTAAAAGGTACTAACTAATATATAGGTACAGGGATAAAGCCTCGGTAATGAATACCGAGGCTTATTTTTTATTTAAGATCATAGTAAATCTACTACATATTCGTAATTTGCTTTTTTTTATAACTTATTGTAAATCAAATTTTATTATTGTGGTTTTTACTGTTTTATGGCACTGTAAGTAGGTTTGTTTTGGCATATTGCAAAATAATTTTTCTATTCTACTTTAACCTACTTACCTTTGTATTCTACAAATACCAAGTATGAAGAAGATAGATATTCCAGAAACACAAGTGCAAGTATTAAAAGAGTTCTATACTAATAAGGCAAAGCCTATTTGGGAAAAATTTCAATCATTCAAAAAGCAATGGGAAGAAATTGAGCCTATTCTAAGACAATTGGGCATATCTAATGAATTTGCAAACAACCCTCAAGAACAAACAATATTTCCTGAAAAAATAGCAGAAAAAAGCGGCTATGATATAAAATGGTCATGGTTAAAGAAGTCGGAATTTGTTTTAGGTATTAAAGGCAACCTAACATCACTAGAAATAATTGATATTATCATAAGTGATTTTGAAACTACGATGGAAAAGAAAAAGGCTATAAATAGTTTACCTGCAACGTTAAGTGTTGCAGCTAAAGAAGGGAAAATATTACGTCACAAAAAAGAAAATGGGGAATACGTATATGAACTAAAAAAATAGCTACTTGTGCAACCAAGTAGCTTGTGAATTTTATTACTATAAGGACAAAAAGTATTGTAAAGCTGTAGGGGTCGGTGACTATTGGTTACTTATGAACTAAGCCAATATGGGCAGTATCAAACTGCTCTCCCTACTCTTTTTGTCTTGTACAAAGATAAGGTATCTATATTTTATACTGAAAAATTATATGAATTAGGATAGTATAAAAAATAAACACCCACCTTGCGGTGGGCGTTGGTCTAAGGAGACTATCCTTAGAGATGTAATACAAATATAAAATATTTTTACGTAATACAAAATATATTTTACTTTTTAAGATTAAAATTAACAATAATGACAGCCGAGAAAAAGCAAAGAGTTATGGTATACGTGGACGGGTTTAACCTATATTTCGGTATGGTAGAATCGTCTTTAGATACTAAATGGTTAGATATAAGTAAGTTGGCTTTATCAAGGCTGAAGTCAAATCAAGAGTTAGTAGGTATAAAATATTTTACTTCAAACATAACTAACGACCCACCAAAAGAGGCACGTCAAAGAACCTATATAGATGCTTTGGAAACAACCGGTGCAATTATAATACGTGGCAAGTATGAAAGTAAGGCTGTTAATTGTGAGGGGTGTGGTAAAGTTTGGTACAGGTCAAACGAGAAAAAAACAGACGTAAATATAGCAACATCTTTAATTTTTGATGCTTTAAAAGATAAATATGATGTAGCTATTTTAATATCAGGAGATAGTGATTTGATCCCAGCCATTAATATGGTGCATGATGAGTTTAATCCTAAAATTGTAACAGTTTTTTTCCCTCCAAATAGATATACTGCTTCAGTTGCAGCCGCTGCAACTGGTTCAATGATTTTAGGAAGGTCTCTCTTAGTAAAATCCCAATTTGATAACGAAGTAAAAAAAGCGGATGGTTTTACATTACGAAAACCGCCAAGTTGGACGTAACATTTTATTTTTTTATCTTCTTTATTGGAGTATTTAAAGCCAGCTTTAATAATTGATCCGCAGTTAATGAGGTTTTAACTGTTATGTTAGGTACTGCTTTCTTTTTAGTTTTTGATGCTTTAGCCATGATAGCTAAGTTAAGCATAAATCCAGTCAAATCCACCTGCGCTCTTACGCATACCCTTGCAAACTTTAGCGATATTGGTTTTATTAAATCCTGTTGCTTGTGCTGCTGCTTCAACACTTTTGTATTGTCCTACTATTTGATCCCCTGAAAGCTGTATAATGCCTTTCTTTCTATTTTCAGGCTTTTTAGTTAATACTATCTGCTTTGGTGAAACAGCGGCAATTAGAGCCTTATAAGTAAGCCTACCTTCAATCCTTCCCAATGATAATACAAACCTATCAGCATCTTTAATTTTACGGCTGTTATAACGGTATGCAAATTCATCACAATAGCGTTGTGTGTGCTTGCTGCTTATTTGGTAGTACGTTCCTATTACCATGCGTTTTAAATGGCTAAAAGCGCCTTCAATTGTGTTGGTATGCACATTCTCTCTTACATATTCCTGCATGGAATGATTAACAGCGTGGTAATTGTAGCTATGAGCAATTCTATTGTATAGGTTGGAACTGTCAGTAATAAGGGTAGCTTTACTCTTTACTGTTTCAGCTATTGTTTGCGGTATGGCTATAGCATTATTAACCATAACCTTTGTTACCAAATTACCATCTCTTTCAATCATTCCCAATACTGTGGTCTTATTGGTAAGGTTGCCAGCGTCAAGTAATGTTTTTCTTTTGCTGTTGTGCATATTGGCATATTTGCCACCAATGAACGTTTCATCTGCTTCCACAATCTTATTTTCACCTAATACAACTGCTTCTTTCATGCGTAACATTTCCCTAATTCTATGAAGCATAAACCAACTGGATTTTTGACTAATACCTAAATCACGTCCTAACTGATAAGAACTAATGCCACGTTTATGAGCAGTAACTAAATAGATTGCTGTAAGCCATTTGCACAATGGTATTTTAGATGCTTCCATTATAGTACCAACAGTAACACTAAAGTTCTTTCTGCAATCCTTATGGTTACATTTAAAACGTTTTCCTCCTTCAATAACAGTAACACGTTCACAAGAGCAATAAGGGCAGCTAATAACACCATTCCAGCGTTCTTTAATTAAATACGTTCTACAGGTATTTTCATCCGGCATACTGGTAATTAGTTCTCTTAAGTTCTTAAACATGTGGATAAATTTTAATTGTTAATTTAGTAATCTCAAAACAACTTATATGGAAAATAAATGGACAAATGAGCAAATAGAAAAACAAGTAAAAATAATTGTTGATGGCTTAGAGGGTAATTGGTATTTAAATGAAATATCCGATAATACACAAAAGATAAGGTTTGATAAGCCTGCCAGCAGTGACAAGCAAGGCAACTTAACAATATGGCAATTGCCTGTTAAAGAAGTAAACAGGATATTACAGTATGAAATATTAATGGATGAATTTGGTATTGTGTACATGGATATGTTTGTCAAAACTTCCGGTGAGAAAATACAATATCGCTTACAGATAGATTATTTAAACTCTTACATTGGTAATCTATATTTGATAGATAGCGATAATACTAAGATGTACTATGTGAGGGAAGAACCTCGGACAGCGGAGAGCGTTCAACAATAATATTATTCTCTTTCATAAGCAATGCAATTCTTTCATTTATTGCTATTGCAGTTGTTCTCATTAATTCATTAAGCCTTAGTATTTCAGCATCCTGTTTTATTTCATTAATTGTAAGCATAAAAAAAGGTCATAAACATTTTTAATGTAGTTTATGACCTTCAACAACTAAGAGTAAATCATGTACCTCATTAGTGATTAATGCCCTTTTAAAACCTGACTTCTTTATAAAAAAATTCAATTGGAAACATAAGGCTCCAGTGCTTCTGCGATCTTTCTATCATTGCTCAGTCGTGGTAATTTATTTTGTCCGCCAAGCTTCCCTATGCTTTTCATATAATCGATAAAGCCATTTTTCTTCACTGCAGATATTTTTAATTGCTGCAGAATATTACCGGCGATAAGATCATCATAATATACATTTTTTGTACGCAGGTTTTCATTTAATTTTTTGGCAAAGTGGTTCATGTCTTCAGGCGTATTCTCAAATTCAATAAACCACTCGTGGTAACTTTTACCGGCATCCTGTGCGATCATTGGCGCCACGGTAAATTCAGTCACTTTTACATGTTCTTCTTCGGCTGCTTTTAATAAGGCCGCTTCTACTTCTTCGCCAATCACATGTTCGCCAAAGGCGCTGATAAAATGTTTGGTTCTGCCGCTAACGATTAAACGATGAGGACTGGTGGATAAAAATTTTACCGTATCGCCGATATTGTATCCCCACAAACCGGCGTTGTTGTTAATGATGAGGGCATAGTTCTCTCCCACTTTTACATCTTTTAAAGAAAGCCTTGTAGGATTTTCATTGAATATCTCTCCTGCAGGAACAAATTCAAAAAATATCCCGCTGTTGGTGTTCAACAATAACCCTTCGGCCTGTTGCGAATCCTGGAACGCAAAAAATCCTTCGCTCGCGGGAAACAATTCTATACAATCAATTTTTTTTCCAATGCTTTCAAACAGTTTGGCTTTATAAGGTTCAAAATTTACACCGCCTTGTACCATCACACTAAAATCGGGGAACAGTTCTGATATCTTCTTCCCGCTTTTTTCTGTCAGGCGATCAAAATACATTTGCATCCATGGCGGAATACCACTGATGAGTGTCATATCCTGGTTGATAGTTTCTTCAACGATCTTATCTAATTTTTCTTCCCACTCTTCAATACAATTGGTGGTATAGGAAGGCATTTGATTTGATCTTAAATATTTAGGCACATGATGATTTACAATGCCGCTAAGCCTTCCCGTTGGTATGCCGCCCACTCTTTCCAGTTCGGGCGAACCGCTTAAAAAGATCAGTTTACCATCAGCAAATTTTGTATTGCCTGTTTCGGCCATATAACACAACAACGCATTGCGTGCGGTATTGATATGATTGGGAATAGAATCTTTAGTGATAGGAATATATTTTACACCGCTGGTGGTACCGCTGGTTTTTGCCAGGTAAATCGGTTGCCCTTTCCACAACACATTATGTTTGCCTTCCTTGATTCGCTCTATATATTTTTTATAGGCTTCGTAATCTCTCAGTGGAACCTGCTTTACAAAGTCTTCATAGGTTTTAATATTTTCAAAACCATGTTCTTTTCCAAACTCAGTTTTTGCAGCTGCTTTTATTAATTGGGTAAATACACCCTGTTGGTCTTCTACTGCAGTTTCCATTCCTTTTTTGATCTGCTTGTATATGTAGGAGGCAAAAGGTTTAGCCAGGAAAGATTTTATTTTCATACCGCTTTTCTTTTATAACACGAATTCTTAAAAACCGAATTACACGAATTTCTCAATAAAATTAATACAATAATTCGTGCAATTCGTGCCTTTAATTCGTGTTATTGTTAAATTATTTACAATCGCAATACCAATCTTTGTCGAGGTCAATTACAGTAACCACCACCAGGTTTTCTTTTTTAGGCGCAAACACGATCCTTACATGTTGTTTATCATGTGTTACTCCTTCCAGCGGATAACTTTTGCCTTTTTCACTGTCTTCTATTTTATTCGTATTCAGTGTGCCGTTACCTAATATTTCCATCACTTCGCTTTCATCAATATGCCGGCAGTCCATACGGCAGCGGGCATGTTTGGTATAAGTTAAATGAGCGGGCTTGCGATCAAAAGGAAGCGTATTGTCTTCGGCGACTGTTGTGGGAGGAACGGGAATACTGGTACGTTCTTCTACAGTAACCCTTTCGGGAATTTTACCGCGCTGGTGTGTTTTAATATACCAGAGTAAAGCGGCGGCCACTATTAAAACGACAAAAGGAAAAAACTTTTTAAACATAAACTGTATTTGCGTATGCAAAGTAAGTGCTTACCGAATGAAAACCCCGGATGTATTATTTAAAGCATCTGTTAACCAGTGTGGATTGATCAATGCCATATCTTTTGGAATGTTATCGACCGGAAAGAATTGTAACTCCTGCGTTTCATTATTGCAAAATCCTGCGGCAATACTGTCTTGTAGTTTCGCTTCAAAATAAGACGTTACATACTGCACTTTTTTATCTTTATACGTATAGGTTTGTGAAGCAGGTGAAGAATAGACGCCTACAAAACGGGTGATGCTGGCTTTTACATTGGTCTCCTCTTTGATCTCCCGTAAAATAGCTTCTTCAATGGTTTCGCCAAACTCCACATGCCCCGAAATGATGCACCATTGATTGACATCCTTTCTTTTTTGTAATAAAATTTCGCCCTGGTCATTAAAGATGGCGGCGGCAACGGCAGGTAAAATCTGTTTCGGTTGATCCATAGTTGTAGAGTTGTAATTATTGTAACTACTGTAAAGATAAAACCACTCAAATCATTTTTACTACCATTTATCATCTCTGTTTTATCTTTGCAGCTCATGAGTAAATCTGTTGCACTACATACCCTGGGCTGCAAGCTTAACTTCTCCGAAACCTCCTCCATTGGAAGGTTGCTGGAGCAGGATGGCTTTATCAAGAAAAATTTTGACGAAGTGGCTGACGTTTATGTAATTAACACCTGCAGCGTTACCGATAATGCCGATAAGGAATGCCGTATGCTGGTGCGCCGCATACAACGCAAAGCTCCGGAAGCCATGGTGGTGATCACCGGATGTTATGCCCAGTTGAAACCCCAGGAAATTGCTTCCATCCCGGGTGTTGACCTGGTTTTAGGCGCCGCAGAAAAATTTAATATTATCCATCATTTATCGGCCATTACCAAGGGGGATAGCGCCAAAATATGCAGCTGCGATATTGAAGATGTAAATACTTTCACTGCTTCTTATTCTAAAAACGACCGCACCCGCACTTTTTTAAAAGTACAGGATGGCTGTGATTATAATTGTTCTTTTTGTACCATCCCGATGGCTAGGGGAAAAAGCAGGAGCGATACCGTAAATAACGTGGTGGCCAATGTAAAAGAACTGGCAATATCAGGTATTAAAGAAGTGGTATTGACAGGGGTTAACCTCGGCGATTTTGGCAAAGGGTATACCGGTGGTAAAGTAAAAGAAGAGAATTTTTTCGACCTGTTACAGGAACTGGATACGATTGAAGGCATTGAGCGCTACCGCATTTCTTCTATTGAACCCAACCTGCTCACCAACGAGATCATTGAGTTTGTAAGCAACAGCAAAAGGATCATGCCGCACTTTCATATTCCCTTGCAAAGTGGCAGCAATAAAATATTGAGCCTGATGCGCAGGAGGTATAAAAGAGAATTGTATACCGAAAGAGTGGGATTGATAAAAACATTGATGCCGCATTGCTGTATCGGTGTAGATGTGATCGTTGGTTTTCCCGGTGAAACAGACGAAGATTTTAAAGATACTTTTGATTTTTTACATGGGCTCGATATCAGTTACCTGCATGTATTTACGTATTCGGAAAGAGATAATACACATGCCCTTACTTTAAACCCTGTTGTACCCATTGCAGTACGTAATGAAAGGAATAAACAATTACGTAACCTCAGTTACCAGAAAATGCAATATTTTACACAACAGCATATTGGCCAGGCAAGAAAAGTTTTATTTGAGAAACAGCACAAAGGCAACTTGATGGAAGGCTATACCGATAACTATATTAAAATAACCGCCCCATACCAGCCAGATTGGGCTAATACCATTACCACATGGACTATTTAAACGAAAAGGAATTAAATAAGTACCAGGTTACGATTCATTTTGAAATGGATGAAGCCTTTATGGGTTTTGTGCCACCACACCGTGTTTATATCAATGCATTGATCGAAAAAAATGTAATTGATTATTATGCCGTAAGCATGGAAACACAACGCAGCTGGTGGATCATTAATGCAGCAGATAAAAAGGAAGTGGAGACGATCCTTAAAAAATCTCCTTTACACAAATACTGGACGATTGAAATTGATGAATTGTTTGTGTATGACGGGCAAACCTACAGGATGCCGGCGTTACAGTTTAATTAAGCTTAAAAGTACCATTTACCTCTTGTTCCAGTAAAATAACAAAGCAGTAATATCTTTAAGCTAATCATCGTTTTCCCTTCATTTTCACCACTTTATTAAATATTCCTGATAAAATTTTTTCAAATAAAAGGCCTTATTTAATATTTTTCTAAAAATTTTATACTTATTCATCAAATACTGTATAATATTTTAGTCATAGAACCTCACATTATCTAAAAAAACATTTGTTTACGTACTTTTCCGTTAATCACAGTAAAACTACGTATCGTAAAACTTGCAATTCTTAAAAATGCATACTAAGTTTGTTACGAAATCTTAAATGATCATAACCTCCCTCATTCATTTTTTCTAATTCGAACCCAATCTTCTCTAAGGACCATCACCTCAGGTTCATTGCTTGTTACCTCTTACCTGGCCTGGGATTTTTTGAAACCTTATAAAACAAGAAAAAATGAAAACGAAATTTACTTTCACGCTTGCATTGCTATTATGCACTTTTGCAACTTTTGCCCAGTCTTCATGTCCTAGCTTTTTTAGAAGAAACAACGGAAACGGCACTTGTCCCGATGGGCAATTGAAATTGTATTTTGCTACCTGTCCGGCAGTAGTACCGGTTATCGATTCGGTTTATACAGATGGAGTAAAGCAAAATGTATCCTTTTATTTACCCGATGTTTCCAAATGTGCCAGCCAGGGATACTTCAGCTATTGTGTAGCGGGGGGAAATTTACCTCCATCCTCTACCTGGGTGATTTATTTTCACAGTACTTCTTTTACAAACGGCTATGGCTGTACTATTAGTGAAGGAGGCCCTTTACCGGTGAAATATGCGTCTTTTGATGCATTAACGGTAGATAAAAAAGTAACCTTAAGCTGGGTTACCGATGCGGAAACCAATAACCATCATTTTGAGGTGGAGCGCTCTTTTGACGGTACTTCATTCACCAACATCGGTCTTGTGCTGGATGGCTTTGCCAACGGCAGTCAAAAAAAATACCAGTTTAAGGATAATGCACGGGAATTACAGTCGGCCGATGTTGCTTATTATCGTTTGAAGCAAATAGATAACGATTACAAGGCTTCTTACTCCAATACACTATTGGTAAGATTGAATTCTAAAAATGCGATGACTGTACAAACCACACCTAACCCTTTTACAGAAAGTGTGAACATAAACTTTAGCAGTACAGAAAGCGGCAATGTTCTGGTAAATATTATCAGTCTTACCGGTCAAAAGCTATTTACTAAAATAGCTACAGTTAATAAAGGAAATAACAGCATCCAGGTTGCTGGCCTTGGTAAACTAACACCGGGTATGTATTTAGTGCAATTAAACATGAACGGTACAGTAACCGGCAGTCAAAAAATTATTAAATACTAAATTTAACTGCAAATCTGTAATGTTGCCGGACTATAATAAAAATCCGGCAACATTTTTTGCTTGTACTAGAGAAAACTAAATTATTTGACTCATGTAAGACGCAACTGGGTTTATGAATCCGCTCAACAGATCATTACAGGTATAACAGAAAAAAAATGACACTCCTGGAATTGACAAAATAATTTCCCATTATTCTTTAAAAAATTTTGTCAAAAGTTATTAAACCTTATCTTTGCCCTCCGAAATTCAAAAAGGGAGTTTAGCTCAGTTGGTTTAGAGCATCTGCCTTACAAGCAGAGGGTCGGCGGTTCGACCCCGTCAACTCCCACAAAACCTCGTCATATTGATGAGGTTTTTTTATTTCAATTCACTCACTATTCTTGATGGCGGGGCCTTTACAAAATCACGGGGATATTTTTTAAAATAGCGCCAGATGATGCCTATGAATTCGGGATAATTTCTCAAATGTATACCGCGGCTTTTTACGGCTACAATAAAAGCCAGGCTGAAGCTCACCGCAAAATTTAAGAACCCGATCATGAATACACCCGAAAGCGTATACCATAATTCCTTTGTAGTAATCATATGATTGAGGCCAAAGAAGCCAATAGCCGTATTGGCTGCCGAAATAGTGATATGCCGGATATCGAAAGGAATACCAAAGGTATGCCCCAGAAAAGCCGCCATTCCCAAAAAGAAACCCAGTGAAATATTACCGATCAATGCGCCTAAATTATTTTCTATATAATGAATGATCTTATAGCGACGTTTTTCTTTAAAACTTTTTTTAAAGGAGGATAAAGCCCTGAGCCGGTCCCCTACTTTTCCATATACCATGTAATTCTCTACATAACCTGCTATTAAACCGCTGGCAAATAAAAAGAAACCGGTAAAGCAGGCATATAATAAAGAAAGGCTGTGGAAAGGTTGCTGATCGACCAGTAATTTATGCGCTGCATTCAATTGTTCGGGCGTGGTACCTCCCACGATTTTAGTTCCCGTGATTTCAAAAAAGAGAAACGCCAGTAAATACGTGAGCGGAAACACCACCATTAAATTTCCGGCAAAAGAAGCCAGTTGTGTACGGCTCACCCTTGCTACGGTAATCGCCAGGTTGCGCAGGTCGGGGCGGTCGCCTGTTTTTTGTGCATCAAAAGAACTGGCCACGTTATTGGCCGTGTAGGCGGGCTGCTTGGTAGCCAACGTAGAGCCGGTATCCTGTATTAGAATAAATCCTAAAGAATAATTACTGCTGTATAAAAAGCCTTGCCAGAATGGCGCCAGCTTCATTTTGCTCAACAGGTTTTTAATAACGCCAATAAATGAAATGATGATACCGCCACCGGCAGCACTCCAGAACATGCGCCAGAATTCCTTTCTGGTGGTAGTGATATATTTTTCGCCGGTGCGCCCGCCATGCTCGGCGATCTGGTAGGCCAGGTAACCGGTATTCTCACTCAAAAACTCTTTTACAGAATTTTTCCGATTCTCGTTGTGTACTACAGTTTTAAAATAATCGGCAAAACGTTCGGTATCCAGGTCATTATCGCTGTCCAGCACATCAATAATAATGAACAGGCGGTTGATCTGTTGCTGCAACCTGGTGATGATATAGGTTTGCGCCAAACTGGTACCATGAATCTTTCGCTGTTCTTTTATCCATTGAATACTCTGGTTGCAATTATGCAATGCCTCCGTAGTATTGTTCAATAAGATGCGGAGGAATTGTGCATCTTTTCCCAGGCTGGCTGCCTGTATATATTCATTGACCAGGCGGTTCTGCTCTACAAAAGGATAAGTGGCATCTTCGGCATCATCATACCGCTGCGTCATTTCTTTTTCCAGCCCCAGTGTAGTAACCCTGTAACTGAGCATTTGCAGGGATTGCTGCAATTGTTTGATTAATGCGGGTTCGGTCAGATTGATCTGTATACCCAGCATTTCAAAAAACTGTATCCATAATGTTGGGTCCATGCCTTCTACCCAGATATGATCCGTTTTTTTATAAAAAATGCTGTTGATCACGTATAAAAAATTATCCGGACTTTGCAGCGCCGGTAAAATTTTATGCTTGAGTTTACTTTGCAGTTCCTGTACAAAACCCCGGCTGCTAACGATTCCGCTTTCGGTAAGTGCCGTTACAATATTGGTCTTTAAAAACTGGTTGAGTAATGCTTTACGTAAGGAAAATAAAGAAGTACGCTCCTGTCCTACCTGGTATAATACGGCTTTGAATTTTAGCTCTGCTTCTTCAATATGCCGTGGATTATCGGGGCGGATCTTTTTGATGAGTTCTACCAAAAACTCCAGGCTGCGGTTGCCGGTATGTAAAGGCAGCACAATGGCCTGTTGTGGTTTTGCAGCAGGTAGTTTGCCTTCTTTTTTTCGTTTGGTAATACGCAGCATTGTGTTGATTTGGGATACTGTTTCAAGAGTTGTATTAACTAAGCTGGTTCAGAGGTCTGTTACACAACTGCTGTCCATCAAATAATAACATATAATAATGACAATTATTGTGCCTTAAATGTTGCAGCAGTAGTGATTTATAAAAAAACATATTATTTTTGCATTACTATATGAATGCCGTAAAACAACATACTGAAACCAGGAGCCTGGAAGCCTCCGACACCATTACCACAGCAGACGAAACCAGTTCACTTATTGTATGGAATGATGAGGTAAATACTTTTGAATGGGTGATCACCACCCTGATGGAAGTTTGCGGACATAGTGAACAGCAGGCAGAACAATGTAGTATGATCATCCACACCAAGGGTAAATACGCTGTTAAAGAAGGTAGCTACGAAAGCCTGAAACCGCAATGTGATGCCATTACCGAAAGAGGCATCAATGCTACCATCGAGGTTTTTGAAAGTTGATTTTTTCTTCCCGCTGATTTCGCAACTGTCGTAGATAAAATGCTTTGCATTCACTCTTGCACAGCTAAACCTTACTGAATTTTTTGTTCCCTGTATCCTATCTTTACTTACACCAGTAAATAAGAATCATGGACGAACAAGCTTACCAACAAATGGCTGCACAACTGCGCCGTCCATACGGCGACCAGGGCATTGCAACCGGCGAATGGATGAATCGTGGCAACATGCATATCAACAGGGATACCTTGCAAATAGTACATGCTGCTGCCAATGATGCCATTTTAGAAATAGGAATGGGCAATGGCTTTTTTGTAAACGAGATTGTACAACAGGATACCAGCATTCTTTATACAGGCGTAGATTTTTCTGAAGTAATGATTGATGAAGCAAAAAAGATCAATGCACAATGGATAAGGAATGGCCAGGTAAGATTTGTATTGGCGGATGTATCGGCCCTACCCTTTGACAATGCTGCATTCAATAAAATATTTACTATAAACACGATCTATTTTTGGGACCATGCTGTACAGGTTCTTTCGGAAATAAAACGGGTACTCGCTCCCGGGGGAAAATTCATTTGTACACTAAGACCTAAACGCTTAATGGAACATTACCCTTTTACCAAATACGGCTTCGTTATGTTCAGCAGGGAAGAAGCCGAACTGCTATTACAACAAAATGGTTTCCACATTCTGCAATCCATCGAAAAACAGGAGCCCGATTTTGAACTCAATGGGCAATTGATAAAAATAGAAAGCCTCATCATTGAAGCTGTTATATAATTAATGGTGTAATTAGCTGCAGCGCTACAGCGTATTTTTTATCGATGGCCCATCATAAAAAGTCATTTAATCAACCAAAATAAATTTTACCTGTAAATTGCAGCTAATTATTATTTATGCAGTATTATATTATAGCCGGCGAAGCAAGTGGCGATTTACATGGCAGTAACCTGATAAAAGAACTACGTAAGCTGGACAATGATGCATCGGTACGCTGTTGGGGTGGGGATAAAATGCAGCAGGCCGGGGCTACCCTGGTAAAGCATTACAGGGATCTTGCTTTTATGGGCTTTATTGAAGTACTTAAAAACCTCCGCACCATATTTCGTAATATCGATTTTTGCAAGGCAGATATTACCAGTCACCGGCCGGATGTTTTGATCCTTATCGATTACCCCGGTTTTAATTTGCGCATCGCCAAATGGGCAAAGCAACAGGGTATCAGAATCATTTATTATATTTCTCCGCAGGTATGGGCATGGAAGGAAAACAGGGTAAAAGGCATTAAGGAAAATGTAGATAAAATGCTGGTGATATTGCCCTTTGAAAAAGATTTTTATAAAAAATGGCATTACGAGGTAGAATATGTAGGGCATCCGTTGGTGGAAGTAATTGATGACTGGTTGGTAAATGCCGATCAAAATAAACCATTTACCAGCAGCAATAATCAACCCGCAACCCATATCATTGCTTTACTTCCCGGCAGCAGGCAACAGGAAATTTTAAAAAAATTACCGGTCATGCTGGAAGTGGCCAAACATTTCCCGGCCTATCAATTTGTGGTAGCTAAAGCCCCCGGCCTGGAAGAAAGTTTTTATAATGAATTACTGGCCCCTTATACCAATGTATCGTGGGTAGTAAATAAAACCTACGAATTGTTGTACCGGTCAAAAGCAGCATTGGTAACCAGCGGTACGGCTACTTTGGAAACAGCTCTATTTGCAGTACCGGAAGTAATTTGTTATAAAGGAAGTGCTATTTCTTACCAGATCGCAAAGCGGTTGATAAAAATAAAGTATATCGGCCTGGTAAATTTAATAATGGATAAGGAAGTAGTAAAGGAACTGATACAAGATGAACTCACCGTTAAAAATCTTATTACAGAACTGGATCAATTACTCGGTAATAAAGAAAAACAACAACAACTGGCCACTGATTATACAGCTTTAAAAAACCTGTTAAGCCAGGGCGGGCATGCCTCAGCCAATGCGGCAAAAAGTATTTATCATTTTCTTACTTCACCTGTGGCGCAGTAATTTTATAGCCAGTATGATCATGGCTACAATAAAAAGTAAAATAGAAAGGCGGTTGATGCCATGCATGTATTTGATGAACCCTGTTTTGCGCCTGTCAGGGTCTTTTTTTCTTAGATACAAGTACTCCGCCAGCTGCTTTAGTATACCCATCGTTGTAAAGGTTACAATTGAACCACTAATTTAAACCGTAAATTTGTAAACAACCGGTTTTGTTAAAAGTTCAATGGGTGAAAACCAAAATTGTGCTGCTTGCGTAATTAACGACAAATAAAAAATTATGAAACATGTTGTAATGGCTGCTGTATTATTTTTTTCAGCAGCGGGCTGCACTTCAGCACAAACAAAAACTTATGCCGTAAAAAAAACGGATGCCGAATGGCGTAAACAATTAACAGCAGAACAATTCCAGGTTACCCGTAAAAAAGGTACAGAAGCGGCATATACGGGCAAATACTGGGATAATCATAAAGCAGGCACCTATAAATGTATTTGTTGCGACCAGGAATTATTTAGTTCAGATACCAAATTCGAAAGTGGCACCGGCTGGCCCAGCTTTTGGAAACCTTCGGTAAAAGCCAATGTGGAAGAAATTGAAGATAACAGTTTTGGCATGGAACGCACAGAAGTAAACTGCAGCAGGTGTGGCGCTCATTTAGGGCATGTATTTAATGATGGGCCCAAACCTACAGGATTAAGGTATTGTATGAATTCGGCAAGCCTGTTATTTTATCCAAAAAAATAATTATCTGCATTTGGTATGCACTGCATTTAAATGGCCCATAGTGCGCAGGTTATTGTAATTTTATAGTTAAAATAAAACAGTGCCTGAACAACAGTTTAACGATAACCAGCGGTTTGAAGCGCTTTTTCAATATGCTTCGGTGGGCATCCTGGTAGCGAACGACAAGGCTGATATTATACTCGCCAATAATTACCTGCTGGCACAATTTGGTTACAATAGTGCGGAAGAATTGATAGGCAAAAAGATAGAAACACTTATCCCGCAACGTTATCACCGTGCGCATACACATCACCGCGATAATTATAACAAACACCCCGAAAGCAGGCCAATGGGTATTGGCCGCGATCTTTTTGGTATAAAAAAAGACGGCAGCGAATTTCCGGTAGAGATCAGTTTAAGTCATTATACCAACACCGAAGGCAAATTTACCATTGCGTTTATCATTGATATCAGCAAGAGAAAAGAAATTGAGTATTCAGTGCTGATGCAAAAAGAACAATTGGCCGTCATCAATTTAAAAATTGAAGAACTGAATAACGATCTCGAACAAAAAGTGGAGTTAAGAACCAGGCAATTGCAGGACACTTTGATAGCCTTGCAAAATTCAAAAGAAGAATTGACCAAAGCGTTGAGTAAAGAAAAAGAACTGAGTGATCTGAAAAGCCGTTTTGTTTCGATGGCTTCGCATGAATTCCGTACCCCATTAAGCACCATACTTTCCTCTGCTTCTTTAGTGGCAAAATATACCGAAACAGAACAGCAGGAAAACCGGGATAAACATATCAGGCGTATCAAAACTTCTGTTAACAATCTAACCGATCTTCTCAACGAATTTTTATCGATCGGCAAAATAGAAGATGGAAAAATAGTGGCACATTTCAGTCATTTTAATATAAAAGAATTGCTGGAAACTGTTTGTAACGAAATGCAAAACCTGGTAAGACCTGGTCAACAAATACAATACCATCATCATGGTAGCGACGAGGCTTATCTCGATGCTGCTCTTTTAAGAAATATCATTCTTAATCTCTTATCAAACGCCATTAAATTTTCTCCCGAAAATGGCGTTATCGAAATAAACAGCTATAACAATAAAAAGGAAACTACCATTGCGGTAAAAGATAGCGGTATTGGTATTTCAAAAGAGGACCAGGTGCATTTATTTGAACGTTTTTTCCGTGGCACCAATGTTACCAATATCCAGGGAACCGGCCTTGGGCTTCATATTGTAGGAAAATATATTGAACTGATGAACGGGCAGATTTCCTACAGCAGTGAATTGGAAAAAGGCAGTGAATTTATTATTACATTTACGAACAGCTAACCCTTACTCAACCTGTTTTATGAAACACCTGTTACTGATTGAAGATAACAACGAGATAAGAGAAAACACTACGGAGATCCTGCTGTTAGCCGGCTATACTGTTAGCACTGCAGAGAACGGCAAAAAAGGTATTGAGGCCGCTTTGGATAAAAAACCTGACCTGATTATTTGTGATGTGATGATGCCTGTACTGGATGGTTACGGGGTATTGCATCTTATCCAAAAAAATCCGCAACTCGCTTCCATACCTTTTATTTTTTTAACAGCAAAGGCAGAACGTAATGATTTTAGAAAAGGAATGGAAATGGGAGCTGACGACTACATCAGCAAACCATTTGATGATATAGAATTATTAAATGCCGTGGAAAGCAGGTTGCGTAAAACGGAAGTATTAAAGAAAGACTTTGAATCCGGCACGAACGGTGTACAACAACTGATGCATGAATTTGGTAACAACCCGGTAAAAAGACTCACAGAAAGCGGCAGTACCAACACTTACAAAAAGAAGCAACTCATATACACGCAGGGTAATCATCCCCTACGTTTATTTTATATTGAAAAAGGTAAAGTAAAAACTTTTAAAACCAATGATGACGGAAAAGAGTTGACCATCGGGCTTTTTAATGAAGGTGATTTTTTTGGTTATACAGCCTTACTGGAAGCCTCCGTATATAAGGAAAATGCAGAAGCTATTGAAGATGCCGAAATTACCCTGGTTGCAAAAGAAGATTTTGAAAAACTAATGTACGCTGACAGCGCCGTGCAAAAAAAGTTTATTCAATTACTGGCAAAAAATGTATCTGAGAAAGAGGCCCAGCTTTTAGGCATCGCCTATAATTCACTGCGAAAAAGAGTAGCGGATGCATTGCTTACCCTCCAAAGTAAATACAGGAAAGGCACAGACAGCATATTTTCCATGCATATTTCCAGGGAAGACCTGGCAAATATTGCAGGCACTGCTACAGAATCTTTAATCCGTACACTCAGCGATTTTAAAAGTGAAAAACTCATTGAGATAAAAGAAGGTAGTATTCATATCATCAATGAAACAAAACTGGCTGCCTTATTAAATTAGTGTTTATAAAATTGAAACCACATATCGGTTAAATTCATTTTTTAATTGTATAAAGCTTTTTTCCAGGTATTCCATTTCGTTACGCAGTTTATTATGCCTGGTTTCTATTTTTGTCCCAAGGTTGTTTTTATTGGTTATTGAAATCTCCTGTAATAATTTCTCCAGCTGCTCCACATCAGTATACAGATCATTAATAAATTCATCTTTTACAATAAACTCGTTTTGAAAATGTTCTGCCAGTGCCAAAAAATCCTTGCCTGTTTTATTGTCCAGTACTTCGGATAACCGTGTTTTTAAAAACGAGTTTTCCCTCTTGAAAAATTCAAGTATACGCTTCCATGTTAAATATTCGTAGTGATATTGATCTGCTATAGAGGTATAACTGTTGGTCACTTTTTTGGGTTATCTAATTTGATGCGTTATAGAATATTTTTTTATGGTGCTGTTGCGGGTATAGCTGTTCCACTGCAGCTGTTTACTTCATGCTGTACTATATTTAACCGGGGACTTACATAAGGGATCCCCAATCCCATACCTCGTAATATCAACAGGCACCCCATCAACAGCATGATATAGGGATAGCATTTTTTTATGTTTCTTCTCACACCTATACTAATATAATTCCCAAAAAATGCAACACTCCACATTACCGGTAATGTACCCATGCCAAAAAAGATCATGAATAATATGCTATGAGTAATATCACCAGTTGCAACTGCACCGGCAATAGCCATATATACCAATCCGCAAGGCAATAAACCATTTAATAATCCTATTGTAAACAATGAACTGTAATTCTTTTTTGAAAAAAGTTGCCCTAAGAAATTTCTTATCGCTTCAAAAAAATGCCTGATATAATTATTCCCTTTCACCAAAACAGTTTTTTTTGGAAGCAACATTATAACAATGATCAAAATACCCATTAGTACCGACAGCCATTGCTGAATGCCAAACAGGGCCGCAGTTTTACCAATCATTCCAAACAGCAATCCAAACAAAGCATAAGTTATAACCCGGCCGATATTATATAAAAATGAACCGGAAAATTTTGACCAGTAGCTATCATTCTTCAATGGTAATGATAATGCCAAAGGCCCGCACATCCCTATACAGTGAAAACTTCCCAGCAATCCCATTGCAAATGCCGCCAGTATTAATTGTATTAGCATGATTAAATGAATATTCTTTTCTCAAAGTAATAGTTCTGTCCTTCCACCTGGCAGTTGATATGCAATTCATTTTGCCCCTTATTTTGATTGGTAATAACAAGTACCACCGTTTCATCCTGTATCGAAAAATCAGTTGCTCTATCTTTACTTTCGTCAGCAGGACAGTACAATTCGGCCCTGCCCGTTATTTTTTTTCCGGAAAAATCTTTGGGAAAATACAGGATGATCTGGTTTTCTTTTATCTCTACCCTGATATCCCCCGATAATGCTGCAGTTCTTTTATGCTCGTCAATCTTTTCCTGGTATTTTAATTCTTTGGCATAATAATCTGTGGTTACCAGGTCCATTTTTTGGCCGGATGACATAACTACCATAAAAGAAATACCAGCTACAAAAATGCCGTACACTATAATTATTTTATATCCCCAGTTCATAATGAAAATTTTATCAGTTATAAATTTCAGGGCCAATAAATTTAGCCGTGATCGTTTTTATTTTTTTCCCGTTTTGATACATCGCTATCTGCAACGGCGTTTTCCATCCTTTAATATCGTTGCGGTTTAGTTTTACAAAAAATTGCAGGTGGGCATAGTCTTCTTTTTTCACGATCCTTTCGCTGCTCCCTACGTATTCAATTTGCCCATTGATATTTTCCAGTTGCAGTGTATAAGAAATATCAGCATGCGTTTTATTGGCCAGTTTTAAATTATACAGGTTACTCACACTCCCGTCTGGTAAAGAAGTATAGGTCATCCCTGCTGTACGCATCAATCTTGCATCAAGGTCGGTGCGACTTACCAACAAAAAAATCAATAATGACAATAGTAACGCCAACACCGCAGTATAGCCTTTTATCCGGGTGGTAAATTTGAGCCGTACCCCTTTTACAATGCTGTTTTCTGAAGCGTAGCGTATCAATCCTGCCGGCTGATGAACGCTTGCCATGATCGCATCACAGGCATCAATACATGCAGTACAGTTTATACATTCCAGCTGAGTACCATTACGGATATCAATTCCTGTAGGACAAACTTTTACACAGGCCAAACAATCAATACAGTCACCTTTCGGTTGCACGAGCTCAAATTTTGCAGCTATACTTTTGCACGCTCCCTCTTCTTTGCAATCCACGCATTTACAATCGTGATCAGCTTTCTTTTTCAACTTCCCTCTCGGCTCTCCCCTTTTATGATCGTAGGCCACCACTATAGAATTCTTATCCAGCAATACACCCTGTAACCGGCCGTAAGGACAAACAACAATACAGGCCTGCTCGCGGAACCACCAGTACACGAAGAAAAAAATGCTGGTAAAAATAAGTAAGGATACCAATGTGCCTATATGCTCACCGGGTGTTTTTAAATACCCCAGCAATGCATCCATGCTGATAAGATAAGCCAGGAAAAAATTAGCAATAATAAACGAAATGAAAAAAAACAGTATAAATTTCAATCCCCGTTTACGTATCTTTTCACCTTTCCACGGCATTGCTTTTAATAGCTTTTGTTTGGTACTATCACCTTCGATCCAGTACTCAATTTTGCGAAAAACCATTTCCATAAAGATGGTTTGCGGACACGCCCAACCACAAAAAACTCTACCAAAGACCACGGTAAATAAAATAACAAATACCACGAATGTCAGCATCGCTATTCCAAATATGAAAAAATCCTGCGGCCAGAAGATCATACCAAAAATGATGAATTTCCGTTCGAGCACATTCAGCATCAGCAAGGGTTCATCATGCACTCTTATAAAAGGTAATGTAAAGAAAACGACCAGGTAAAACACACTGAACCAGGTACGTAAATTGTACAATCGCCCTTTGGGCTTTTTGGGATTAATAAAATTTCTTTTGCCTTCACTGCTAATGGTAGCAACCGAATCCCTGTAACTTCCTTTTTTATCCTGTATAATGGTTGCTTCCATGCTGGTTTATTTTTTTACTATTGTAGTATCAGCTGCTATTTTATTTGTTGAATCAATGGCAACTGCTGTAAACAATTCTCCCTGCGGTGCTTTAGCCCCGGCAGGATTGGTACCCTGCAATGTTTTTACATAACTGGCTAAATAGCTGATCTCTTTTGGGGTAAAATCCTTAGCCCACGACTGCATACCTTTATCCGGGTAACCGTTCTTGATAGTATAGTAAACATCATTCAGTGATCCTTTGTGTAACCAGTAGGCATCAGTAAGATTAGGACCTGCTCCACCCTCTCCCAGTTTGCCATGACAGGCCCAGCATTTACTCAAAAAGATCTCTTTTGCCTGTGCAATTCCCGCTGCATCCGCCATGGGCACATTATGCTCATCTATTTTATCTTTGTTTCCGGCTTCAAAAATTTCTTTTTGTATCCTTGCCTCTTCCATTTCGGCCACATATTCTTGTGTTGGATTTTTACCGTTGTCAAACACATGAAAATTGAGCATATAAATAAAAGCTACTGCGATGGTAATATAAAAACCATACTTCCACCAGGGTGGTAAAGCATTATCCAGTTCCTGTATACCATCGTAATCATGATCCAATAAAAAATCCGCTTCGCGTTCTACCGGGATGGCTTTGGTGAATATTTTTTTATCCAATTGAGACCACCAGTTTTTTACTACAGCTTTCTTTGCGACGACGGATTCCTTCACAGGTAACAATTCACTATAAATTCTCCGGATAGAAAATGCTAAAAACAGAATGGCTACAATTTCTGTAATGATAACCGTAACAAACATGTAAAAGCTGGTTGCGGAAAGACCTCCATAATTTGGTGCCACTGTTACCACATCGGCAACCGCATCTTTAGCAGCAGCAGTTTGGCTGGTAAATGCCAGTAACAGCACCATAGTACCGGTAATTACTTTAGTTGTTGTCTTACTTTTTTCCAGCAGTTGCCTACCTAATACTACCAGCACCTGGCCTAATCCCCACAATACAAAAGCCAATACTATAGTCATAATTACCAGCAGCGTTGCCAGTTGATTATATCCAGCTGTAACTGTTTTAGGGGCGACATCCTGTGCCATGGTTCTTGTTATCACAAACAGGGCGCTCAACGACAACAATAATTTTTTATTTATAAAATGAATCAAACGCATACCGGTGTAATTTATAAGGTTGAATGAGCTGGTTCTTCGTTATCAAAAGGAAGGTTGGACAATTGGATGACTTTTTCCTTGCGCATTTTTTTTACCATTACCAAAAGCACCACAAAAAAAACGAGGAAAATAAACAACGATATCATGGGATATATGTTGGCGTTAGTCATTGTTTCGGCATATTGCTTAATAAATTTGTACATAGCTTATTTATTTGAGGTGGTGGTTTTATTATTGCTGATATCTACTCCCAGGCGTTGGATATAAGCGATCAAAGCGATCACTTCTTTCTTTGGAGATATGCGTATGCTGTCTCCCAGCAGGTTGGCAGCTATCTGCCCGGACTGCAATTGAAGATCGGCCACGGCATTTTTTTCATAACCTTTTGCATAAGGTACGCCGAGTGTACGCATGGCATTTATCTTGGCTTCGGTAGTGGATACATCAAGGTCATTTTCCAGCAGGAAGGAATAAGCCGGCATCACAGAACCTTCACTCATGGAAGAGGGTTCACGAAAATGACGAAAATGCCAGCCGTTTGTTTTTTTAAGGTTACCCGTTCCTTCCCGTGCCAGGTCGGGTCCCGTTCGTTTACTTCCCCACTGGAACGGGTGATCATAAACAAATTCTCCTGCTTTGGAATACTCTCCATAACGTTCTGTTTCACTCCTGAACGGCCTTATCATTTGAGAATGACAAGTGTAGCATCCTTCCCTTACATAAATATCACGTCCTTCAAGTTCCAGTGGCGTATAAGGCTGTACGCTGCTGATGGTAGGTACATTTGATTTTATTAAAAAAGCAGGTACAAGTTCTATCAGGCCCCCGATCAATATCACCACCATACTTAAAACCATCAATTGCACGGGCCTTCTTTCAATCCACCTATGCCAGTGCTCTCCTTTGTGTGCTACATATTCTTTTGCCAAAGGGGCCGCTTCCGCTTCTTCATTAGCAACCAGCTTTCCGATCTTTACTGTTTTGTATAAATTCACGATCATAAAGATTACCCCCGCCAGGTACAGCGTGCCCCCTAACGAACGCATGGCATAAAATGGACGCATGTAGGTAACCGTTTCCAGGAAAGTATACTTTATTTGACCTGCCTCTGTAAATTGTTTCCACATGGCACTTTGTTGAAAGCCTGCCCAATACATGGGGATGGCATAAAACAGGATGCCGAGTGTTCCTAACCAGAAATGACGGTTGGCCATTTTTTTAGAATACAAACTGGTTTTATAAATGCGTGGAATAATCCAGTACAACACACCAAAAGTCAACATGCCGTTCCATCCCAGGGCACCTACGTGAACATGCGCAACGATCCAATCGGTATAATGTGCAATGGCACTTACGGATTTTAATGAAAGCATCGGCCCTTCAAAAGTAGCCATACCATAACAGGTGATGGCTACCACCATAAATTTTAAAATAACATCGTCGCGTACCCTGTCCCAGGCTCCGCGGAGCGTAAGCAATCCATTGATCATGCCGCCCCAGCTGGGGAAAATAAGCATCACGGAAAACACCACACCCAGGGATTGTGCCCAATTGGGTAAAGCGGTATATAGTAAATGGTGAGGACCAGCCCAGATATATAAAAAGATCAGGGCCCAGAAGTGAATGATAGATAAACGATAAGAATAAACGGGACGGTTAGCCGCTTTTGGCATAAAATAATACATCAACCCCAAATAAGGCGTAGTTAAAAAGAAAGCCACCGCATTATGACCATACCACCATTGTACCAATGCATCCTGTACCCCTGAGTACCAGCTGTAACTTTTTAACCAGGTATAAGGTAGTTCGCCCGAACGAACGAGATGCAGTACCGCTACGGTAACAAATGTGGCAATGTAAAACCAGATAGCTACATACAAATGCTTTTCCCTTCTTTTAATGATGGTACCAAACATGTTCCAGCCAAATAATACCCAAATAACAGTAATGGCTAAATCAATTGGCCAGATCAGTTCTGCATACTCGGCACCCTGTGTTAGTCCGATAGGTAGTGTAATAGCTGCTGCTACAATAATCAATTGCCATCCCCAAAAATGGATATAACTTAATTTATCGCTGAACATTCTTGCTTTACATAAACGTTGCAGCGAATAATACACGCCCATAAATAATCCGTTACCAACAAATGCAAAAATTACCGCATTGGTGTGTAGCGGTCGCAGGCGGCCAAATGAAAAGTACTGTGTAATATTTAAAGAAGGAAATACCAATTGCAAGGCCACCCATAATCCTACCAGCATGCCTACAGCTCCCCAGATAACGGTGGCATAGGCAAAATTCCGGACGATCTTGTTATCATAAGAAAATTTTTCTACCTGCATAGTTTATTTTTTGAGTTGAGTTAGGTTTGTCTTATTTGCGTCGGCTGATTTTTGTTTTGTATCGTCAAAAAGCATTCTTACCGACGGCGTGTAGTCATCGTCATATTGACCAGATCGTACGCTCCATAAGAATGCAGCTAAAAATCCGCCTGCCACCAATATGCTGACCCCGATAAGGATAAATAATACGCTCACTGATTTGTTTTGAATGAAGCTCAAAAATAGCGGCAGTAATTTTTTTTTTTGCTGATGAATGTCAAACAGGAATATGATTTTGATCAGGTTTGATCACAATCCTTTGGAACGGGCACTTAAAGAAGAGAGTGCTGTTACCAATAATATAATACTGATACTGCTTGTCGGCATTAATATTGCCGCTACCATGGGTGACAAAATCCCCTGTACCGCAAAAGATAAACCAACAATATTGTATAGTATGGAAAGAATAAAACTTATGGTTACAATAGTCTTTCCTGATTTTGCATAAGCTATAAACTTATCCAATAGCTGAGTAGTTGTGCCGTCTAAAATAGCATCGCAAGCAGGAGAAAATTGTGCCGTGTTGTCACTCACGGCTATACCTACATCACTTTGCATTAGTGCCCCGGCATCATTAAGGCCATCTCCCAGCATCAGTACGATAGCTTTGTTTTGCACCTGTTTATTTTTGATGTAGTCTAATTTTTGTTGTGGCGATTGATTAAAATGAAGAGGTACATCTTTACCGAATAGATCACGGAGATTTATTTTTTCCAAATCGTTATCGCCTGATAAAACAGCGAGAGTGAATTTATTTTTTTTAATGTTATTGATCAGTGTAGTCATTCCAGGCCGGTATTCATTACTTATATTAAAGCGACCCATGTGTACATTATTCATCATCACATGTACATGTGTACCGGTATCGTATGTAATAAAGCCCTTATCAAACTCGTTGATAAATGCAGCAGATCCCATCTTTACATTGATATTGCCGGCCCTGGCCTCAAGGCCTTTTCCTGTATATTCTTTAAACTGTTCTACAGGCAGTTTTCGTTCTGCCTTTACCTGTAACCAGGCCGAAATAATTTTACTTAGCGGGTGCGAGGATTGTGCAGCTATGGCTTTTACAGCCGCCATTTCTCTTTCCATCAATGGCGTACCTTCATAATTAACAGTTGAAGAATGTTGTTGCGTGATAGTACCGGTTTTATCAAAAACAATGGTATCAATTTTTGCCAACGATTCAATTACCCCGGCATTTTTCAGGTACATTTTATTCCTGCCAAAAATGCGCAGCATATTGCCGTAAGTAAATGTTGCAGCGAGTAGTAATGAACAGGGACAGGCAACGATAAGTACAGATGATACCGCAGGCAATATTTTTTCGGGATCATTTATCCACCAGTAAAAAAGCGTAGCTGCAGCTACTGTAAATAATGCCACTGTAAAATACCTGCTCCAGGGATGAATGAAAGATTTTTTCTCATCCTTTTTATTATGAAAAACAGCATTGTTCCAGAGTTGTGTGATATAATTCTGCGATACCGCCACAGCCACCTGCAATTCAATAGCACTGCCCATCTGCTTTCCGCCGGCATAGATCAAATCGCCCTGTTGCTTTTGTACTGGTGTATTTTCTCCGCTTACAAAACTATAATCAATACGGGCTTCGCCGTGCAGTAAGAGGGCATCAGCGGGTATCATTTCTTCATTTCTTATAATGATATGATCACCCTTTTGGAGTTGTGTGGCCGGAATATTTTTTTCGATGCCATTTTTAATAATACTTACTCCAAGAGGAAAATAAGACAAATAATCCCTGTCGAAGGAAAAAGAATCATAAGTTTTATCCTGGAACCATCGGCCTGCAAGCATAAAAAATACAATGCCTGTGCCGGAATCTAAATAGCCTGCACCATGGCCGCTGATGATCTCATAATAACTCCTGCAATAAGTTACCATAATGGCCAATGCGATAGGTGCATCTATATTTAGTATGCGTTGTCTTAGTCCTTTCCAGGCCGAAATAAAAAATCCAGATGCACTGTACAGCAAAACCGGTAAAGATAAAAAAAGATTGAGCCAGGTAAAAGTGAGTTTTAAACCTGCTTCATCAATCTTGCCGGAAGAAAAATATTCCGGAAAACTCAGCATCATGATATTGGCAAAACAAAAACCCGCTATGCCAATTTTGTAGACCTGTTTCCGGTTGAATGCGGTGTTTTTTTTTGCAGTCACATCTTTTAAACTGATGGCTGGCTCGTAGCCGATAAACGCCAATAGTTCTACCACTTTACGCAGGCTAATCTTTGCAGGGTCAAATACAATAAAAACCTCTTTGCGCTGAAAATTGGTTTGCGATTGTGTAATTGCCGGATTGATCCGATGTAAATTCTCCAACAAAAAAATACAGGAAGAACAATGCATTTGCGGTAATGAAAAAGTAATATTGGTTTGTGCAGCACTGCTAAACTGCACCAACTTTGCCTGGATGCCGGCATCATCAAGGTAAGCAAAACGCTCACTTACAAATTTCCCTTTAGCCTTTATACCCGGGTTGTCATCCAGGTTATAATATCCGCAAAGATCATTTTCGTTCAGTAATAAATATACCTGCCTGCAGCCTTCGCAGCAGAAGTTTTTACTATCAATACTAATACTGCTATCATCGCAACTTTCGCCGCAATGATAGCAGGTAATTTCTATGGTTGATATTGTTTTAATAAAAGTTTTTTTAGTTAAATAGTGCCGCATGGCAAGAATACCCGCAGCTTTTTAAGACAAAAACTATTGAACACTCTTCTACGTTATATTGGATACGTAATTCAAAAAATTACATTTTAGTTCGATATAGGTTTTTTCAATTTCTTTTATCCGTTCACGCAGCACATCCTGCATGCAAAATGATTCAATATCATCTTCGTGCTGTAAAGTGCCATTTTTTTCCAGGCGTCGTTGTTGCTGCACAAGCTCTTCTTCCATCTCGTTCATTTTTACCTGCTGTCTAAACAACTGGCTGTACAATACACCTTCGTTTTTACGGGTATCAATCCCGCCAGTGATCAGTTTGCTTTTCCATTTTGGTATCTCATTTACCTGTGCCCGGAGGGTATTTTGCCAACCGGAATTTTCTTCCTGTAGCATCCTGCATTTTATGTCGTCTGCCAATACACCTGTTTTCATTGCAAATAATTTAGAAAACAAAGATGCAGGTATGATGTGCCATTAAAAATGATCTCCATCAAAACAAAACATGATATTGATCAGGAAACTATAAAATCCGCATGGTTAGTGGGGAAACAGGAGCGCCGTCAGAACTGGTACCCTTTCCTAAACAGGCTGGAACCAATTAAATAAAAAGATAGCCGGCAAACCTTTTTGCCGGCTATTGAAAGATTAATTTATCAGAACGATTATTTAACGACTGCTTTATCATAAGCCGCCTGCACTGCATCCAGTTTAGCAATAAAAATGCTCCTGCCATGTGTGCCGGCCAGTAATTCGTTATCCCGTTGCTGTATGGCAATATCATGCACGGGTACCCTTGGCAGATCGCCCATGGTCATAAAGGTTTTACCCATGTCAAAGGAGGCATATAAACCATTATCGCTGCCTACATAAATAATGTTTTCTTTTTTGGGATCTTCTTTCACCACGTTCAAAGGTTCTGCAGGCAAGTCGCTGCCCAGCTGCGTCCACGTAACACCGTAATCTTCGCTTACAAACAAATAAGCGATAAAGTTATCATTGCGGTATCCATTCAATGTAACATATACTTTCGACTCTTTGTATTGAGATGGCATTACACGGCTTACATACATACCCTGCGGTATATTTTTTAGGGTTACATTTATTTTTGTCCAGTTGTACCCACCGTCTTTGGTTATATGAATATTACCATCATCACTTCCTGTATAGATCAACCCAAATTTCATAGGCGATTCCACCAGTGTGGTCAACGTTCCAAAAGGTACTTTGCCTTCGTGTTTGCCACTGGTCAGGTCTCCGCTTAATGCTTCCGGCTTTTCTCCCTTATTTAAACTGCGGTGAAATTTGTTAGTGCCATAATAAAAAACATCCTGGCTATGTTTGCTTAACCAGATAGGTGTTTGCCAGTTGTACCGCAATTTCGCTTCACCCAGTTCGTGCATGGGATGAATACTTACCCCTCTTCCGCCATCGGTAACCCTTCTGCCATAATAACCAAATTGAGAACCGGCATATACCGTTTTATTATCCCTGGTATCTACCTGCACCTGCATGCCGTCGCCGCCGCCGATACTTTTCCAGGAATAAGCATCAGGACCGTCTTCTCTTTCCCCCTCATCATCATCACCGGAAGAAGAACCATTGTTTAATTTACTGCTGCCAAACCAGGTACCATTATCCTGCAATCCACCATATACATTGTAAGGTTTTGCATCATCGGTAGTGATATTATAAAACTGTCCTACGGGTATTGTGGCCACCTTAAACCAGTGTTTGCCATAATCATAAGTGATGTTACAGCCTCCGTCGTTACCCGCAATCCAGTGACCATCACGGTTAGGGTTAACCCAACAGGCATGCCAGTCGGGGTGCGTGGCATTTTTATCAGTGGATTTAAATGTTTTACCGCCGTCGCTGCTATAGATACAGTTAAAGCCCAGTATGATCACTTTATTCTCATCTGTTGCCGATAAACTGAGTTTGGCAAAATAATAACCGTAAGTACTGAAAGTAGTGATTTCTTTGCTATTGGCTTTCTTCCAGGTAATACCGGCATCATCGCTGCGGTACAGCTCACAGCCAATGATACCCGCATTTTGAAATCCATCATCAGCCACCAGCCATTCGTACACGGCTGTTGGTTTTACCTTATCATTTTTCACCAGTTCCTTTACGGATGCCGCACGATACTTGGTATCAAAATTATTCCTGATCAAAAAACTGTCTAATTTCTTATTGTCCAGTGCAGCAAAGTTTTCCTTACTGATATTTTTAAAATCATCCAGGTTATATCTTGTACTGTCTAGCTTCTTTTTTGCTGTGTCAGGCTTTAAACTGTTGTTATCAATCACCGCGTACACGATATTGGGATTTTTTTGAAACACCGCCACTCCTATCCGGCCTAATTTTTCGCCGGTGGCAAATCCGCTGCCGGGTAATGTAATGGGTTTCCAGGTATTGCCGCCGTCGGTACTTTTATAAATGGCAGATGTTTTACCGCTTTCTATCCAGTCATAAGCCCTTCTTTCCCTATACCAGGTGCAGGCATACAATTCGTTGGGATTTTGGTTATTGATATCCATTTCCACAGCGCCGGTATTTTCATCTACAAACAAGGTTTGTTTCCATGTTTTACCACCATCAATGGTTTTATATACGCCACGTTCTTTATTGGCAGAATATAAATGCCCCAATACTGCTACCCACGCAATATTATCATTGGAAGGATGTAATACGATCTTACCGATATGATGGCTTTCGGGCAAACCCAGGTATTGCCAGCTTTTGCCATTATCCGTGCTTTTATACATGCCAATTCCGCTGTAAGAAGAGCGGCTGCTGTTTACTTCGCCAGTGCCTATCCAGATTTCATTATTGCTCTGCATATTTTCTGCGGTAGCAAGTACTCCCTTCTCTACTTTTTTTCGCCATTTAACTGCGATATCCCCAATGGTAAAAGCATCCTCCTTATCAAAAATGGGGGTAAGACTGAGGCCATTGGTATTGGTATACCACAATCCCCCGCTGGCATAAGCCACATAAAATTCTGTTGGGTCAGCGGGATTTACTTCTACATCTACCACGCGGCCATTCATTTGTACAGGTCCGATATTGCGGAAAGCGATGTTTTTAAGCACCGATCTCTGGTCAAGCAATTTTCTTTTTTGTAAACCGTTTAATCTTTCAGAAGCCGCTGTTGGCTTGATTTGTGCGTATACAGAATTAACATTTACCAGAAAAACTAAAATTGTAAATTTGCTGAAGGCGGATCTTAACAAAACAGAGAGTAGATGTGGCATAAAATAAATATTATACAAATAAGCAATTAAAACTATTTAAATGAAGGCATTAAAAATACAGCAATTGTTTATATTGATCGCTATCCAGTTTTTGTTTTTGATGAATGGTGTGGCGCAATATAAATCTTATAAGATATCAGAAAAAGGTGATACCATTAATGCTATTGATAAAAGCGGCCTTAAGCAAGGCAAATGGATGATACATGTAGATGAATTACGTGGAGAACCCGGTTATGAAGAAGAAGGACTTTTTAAAGACGATAAAAAGGAAGGCGTATGGCGGTTATATAATTTAACCAGCGACCTTATTGGCGTAGAGAATTATAAACTGGGTGGAAAAGATGGTATACAGCAATATTATACTTATTTAGGCGACCTTTATCGGGAAGAAAGCTGGCGTGGTTATAATCCCGATGCACCTTATGATACCATTGCCGTATATGGTACCGGCAGTGATGAGATCATCAGCCAGAAAATTGTAAAGGCAGAACAATACAGTGTAAAGCATGGCGAATGGAAATATTTTGATCCTTCTACCGGTCGCTTAATTAAAAGCGAAAAATACGACCGTGGTGCATTGGCTAAACCCAACCAGTCATCCACTGCATCCGCACCTGTTGCTGATAAAGCTAAAAAAGTAGAAAAGACACCTGAAATGATCGAATGGGAAAAGAAAAATAAAGGGAAGAAAAAAGCCTTGCGGGAAGGGAAGACGGGAATGTAAATCAAGACATTTGTCATTAGATCATTGCGGGCAATATGAATTTGCCTTGCATTTTTATTAACTCATCTATTACAATAAATGCAAAAAATCCTTTGCGTTTTTTTCTCCCTGCTGGCATTTGTTTATGTTGAAGGACAGGAAAGTATTAATGCTACCAGTATTTGCTACGAACCTTTACAAAAGACAACTTCTATAAACTGGCTGAATTATAATATTAAATGTAGCGGCTCAGATTTAATTTCTGTTTCCTGCCAGGACTCATCGCTTATCTATCACGTAAAAGAGAAAAAAATCAGCGTTGAGGATATAACAATTACTTTAAAGGATGATTTGATAGAACTGCATAGTTTAAAAAATGATACCACAGTATTGTTAAGTATTTCCGGCATTGTAAATGAACAAAATAATATAAACGGCTTTATTCAACTGGGCCATCCTGTAATTGTAACGGCTTACAACATGGGCACCCTTTTTATGCTTTCATATTACTTTGCACAAAATGCTAATCATGGAACCATTTACGTAATGCCCTACTATGGCAATCCCAAAAATGGATTATCATGGGATATTGTTTTAGAAATACAAGCCGCCAATAACAAAAATCACCAGCTTAAATTACTATCTAATTCATTAAGACAGATATCATCAATCAATTTTTGTACTGATAACGGCTTGTCAATTGACTACAAAAAAAAAGAAAATACAGGCACGGCTATATTTTTTAGTGAAGGAAAAACAGGGTATGAAATATCGAAAATGGTAAAAGTTAAAGCAACTGCATCCGATAAAGTATTTGCTTACGAAGATATCATTCAATACCACAAAAACGGGAGGATAAAAAAATCCGCCTTTCCTATTCCGGCATGCAAATAAATATTTAAGCTTTAATTGACTGATTAAAAAACTGCCTGAAATAATACAGCTGAAACCCTACCGCATTACTCCAGTACTCCCAGTTATGTTCACCGGGTCGCTCAATATAATCGTGCCGTATTTTTAAGTCCATCATTTTATTATGCAGCAGGCGGTTGCCATTGATGAAAAAATCATTTACCCCACAGTCTACAATGATTTTTAAAGGAGTACTGCTATAATTTTCAATTACATTAACCACTGAATAGTCGTGCCAGTTTTTTGCATTAATAGTAGTATCACCGATGCGTTTAATAATTTCAAAACGGCTCCTGCTTTCGTTAAGGTCTACTCCGCCACTCATGGCACCGGCTGCACCAAAAATATCAGCATGACGCAACCCTAAAAACAGTCCTCCATGCCCGCCCATACTTAAACCGGTAATAGCACGGTGCGCTTTGTCTGCGATCGTTCTGTAATTTTTATCAATAAAGTTTACCAGTTCTGTTGCGATATAGGTTTCGTATTTATAGGTACTGTCTACCGGGCTATCAAAATACCAGCTACTGAAACCGCCGTCCGGGCAAACAATAATCATGTTGTTTTCATCTGCCAGGTTCTTCAATGCCGGCACCTTAACGATCCAGTCGCTGTATTTACCGCTATAGCCATGCAATAAATATACTACGGGGAAACGGTTGCTTTTCTTTTTATATCCTGCAGGTTTTATCAGCACGCAGTTAATGGATTTATGCATGGCATGGCTTGGCACCACAATAGTATCCACTGTAGCGGCTATACCTGCCAGTGAGCCTATGCAGATCAATACAACAATCGTTATTCTTTTCATGATAGAAAATTATTCCCTAAGATACGATACCACAAATAAAAAAAGCTGCCTTTACAGGCAGCTTTTGCAATACGACTATTTTTATTTTTTATTTGATCTCTTTCTGCATTGGGTTGCCAGTACCTGCAGATGCACCTCTTGCAGCACCGCTTCTTGATTTATACAACTGGAAACTGCTTGGTGCAGTAAACGCAGGCCAAACATTATTGCTGGTATTGATATCAGCCGTTTCCCTCAATGGATCTAGTTTGATAGATACCACTTCTTTATCTTTTAAAAATGTTTTAACTACCTTATTTTCATTCTTACGCCATACCTGTACGGGTATCCTTTCAATTTCTGTAGTACCATCTTTATAGGTCCACTCAATGATGATCGGCATTACCAAACCGCCTTTATTGCTGAACGTTAGCTCGTACATATTCTTTTTACCAGCTAATGCAAAACGTTCTGCTTCTGTAAAAGTATCCGCCACGGCTACAGGCATGGTCATTTCAAAAGGCGTACTGTCAACTTTAACCAGGCCCCTGTCGTAGTTCCAGTAAAAGTCGCGTAAGGATTTGTCTTTATCGGTTTCAAACACGATGTTTTTATCTTCCCTGTTCCTTATTTTAGAAATATCATCAAAGGTATTCAGGATCGGTTTGGCTACCGGCATTTTGGTAGCACCACCACCACCTCTTCTGCCAAACTCGGGAGCTGCTGATGAGCTGTTGTTAAGTGTAGCCCATCTAACGGTGTCCAGTGAAATATCGCAGGGATCAGTACCATAGAACCATCCTCTCCAGTACCAATCCAAATCCTCACCACTGGCATCTTCCATTGTTCTGAACAGATCGGCAGGTGTAGGATGTTTAAATGCCCAGCGACGTGCATACTCTTTAAAGGAATAATCAAACAGGTCTCTGCCCATGATCGTTTCCCTTAAAATATTTAAACCCGTTGCCGGTTTGCTGTAGGCATTCGGGCCAAACTGGATAATATTTTCGCTATTGGTCATGATCGGCTCTAACTGATCTTTCGGCAATTTCATATAATCAACGATCTTATAAGCCGGACCTTTGCTTACAGGATATTTATTATCCCATAATTCTTCTGATAAATATTCTACAAAAGAATTCAATCCTTCATCCATCCATGTCCATTGTCTTTCGTCACTGTTGATGATCATTGGAAAAAAGTTATGGCCCACTTCATGTATTACCACGCCCAACATACCATTCTTTGTGCCTTCACTGTAAGTACCATCTTTTTCACAACGGCCATAGTTGAAACAGATCATGGGATATTCCATGCCGTTAGCAGCTTCCAAACTTTGCGCCACCGGGTATGGATAAGGAATGGTGAATTTAGAATAGGTTTTGATTGTATGCGCTACAGCTTTAGTGCTGTATTTCCGGTATAAATTATACGCTTCTTTTCCGTAAGCACTCATGCACATTACTTTTTTGCCTTCTACTACGGCAGGCATGGCATCCCAAACAAATTTGCGTGAAGAGCCCCAGGCAAAATCACGTACCATATCCGCTTTGAACACCCATGTTTTTTTAGCAGTGGATTTTGTTTTTTCTTTTGCGGTAGCTTCTGCAAGGTTTACGATCTCTGTAACATCGCCGGCGGTTTGTGCTGCTGTCCATCTTTTTAATTCTGCAGCAGAAAGTATTGCCGGATAATTCTGGCATTGCCCTGTTCCCATTACCACGTGATCTGCAGGAACGGTCATCGCTACTTTAAAATTGCCGAAGGTCAATGCAAATTCGCCGCTGCCCACAAACTGGTGGTTCTGCCATCCCTGGAAATCGCTGTACACACAAAGGCGTGGGTACCACTGCGTCATGGTATACAAGTCATTACCATCTTCAGGAAAATATTCAAACCCACCGCGGCCGCCATATTTCGTACGCTCGATGATGTTATAGTTCCAGTCTATTTTAAAAATGAACTGCTGACCAGGTTTTAATGCTGCAGGCAATTCAATTCTCATCATGGTTTTATTGATGGTGTACTTTAATAATTTACCGGCAGCATCGGCCACACGTGTAATGTTATCGCCATACTCCCTGTCTTTATCTGCCTTGCCGGTATAACGTTGCATATCTGCTTCGCTGATCCTTGAAGGCATCATATTACTACCCTGGTAGCCGGAGTTATTTACAGAACTGTGTTCGTTCTCATCCAGCTGTAGCCATAGATAAGTCAATACATCCGGAGAATTGTTGTAATAGGTAAGTGTTTCTTTACCAGTTAAGCGACGGTTGGGTTCATCCAGTTCGCAGGTAATATCGTAATCGCAACGTTGCTGCCAGTACTTTGATCCTGGTGCACCACTGGCCGTACGATATTCGTTAGGCGTGGGAAGAATGGTTCCCAATTGTTCGAAACGATTACCGTGATTACTGCCCGGGTTATTTTTAATATCCTGCGCATTTACGGTAAACGCCAATGAACATACAATTGCTAAGATTGTTAATTGTTTCATGCTTTTGTTTATGTTAGAGTTTAGTTTGAATATTTAAAAAATCCATCTTTCAATCGCCATTTTTAAAGCGATACCCAAAACAATACCGGATAATACCCATACCCACCATTTTCTTTTCGCATGTAATTTATCCACTATTAAAAAGCTCAATAATAAAATACCGGTCACCACTATAACCTGTCCTACTTCAAGTCCTACATTAAATGCAAATAAGCTCCAGCCAATGCTTTGATCACTTGCCAGCATAAAACGGATGGTATTGGCAAACCCCAGTCCATGTATCAATCCAAAGAACAAAGCCAGGAAATAATTCAGCCTTAATGACCTGGGCTCAAAATCTTTCTGCAAAAAATTAAACAATGCCGTGGCAATGATGGTGCAGGGGATCAAAAATTCTACCAGTTTTTCATTGACAGTAATGATCTCATACACACTCAAAGCCAGTGTTAGTGAGTGACCGATAGTAAATGCCGTTACCAACACCAATACCTGTTTCCAGTTCCCCAGCAAATAGATCGCCGCCAGGGCCAGCACAAATAAGATATGATCCAGTGCATCCCAACTAATGATATGCTCCCAACCCAATTTAAAATAAAATGCAAAATCCTGCATGAATGGCTTGTTGCTTGTGCGTTTGTGTTAGTTTTGCTGTTCAAATATCTTTAAACTGGCTTTTATTACCTAATATCTTTGCTAAATGGTATCAATATTATATAAATGGCTGATGATTTTTTCGGTATTTAGTTTTTCCGGAAATACAATACCCGTAAAAAAGGGCGTTGCTGCACATCCTATTTTTATGAGCGTGATTGAAATTGAACACAATGCCAAAGACAAAACACTGGAAATAAGCTGCAAGATATTTACTGACGACCTGGAAAAAACGTTGCGCCAGACTTATAAAGGCAGCGTTGACCTGATCAATCCAAAAGATAAGGCAGCGATGAATTCCGCGGTGAATGAGTATATACAAAAACATTTTTCGTTAATGGTAAATGGGAAGAAAGTCAGCCTGCAATTTATTGGCTACGAACAAAAAGAAGAAGCGATCATGAGTTACCTGCAGGTGGATAATATCAATAGTGTAAATAAAATTGATATCACCGATAACATTTTATACGAATATAAAAAAGAACAACTACAGATTATCCATGCCATGGTTGATGGCAACAGGAAAAGTACCCGCCTGAATAATCCTGATGATAAATGCAGTTTTGAGTTTTAAATATCTTGTATACCCTTCCACTTTTCATTAAAAAAGAATTAAAAAATAAGCAGGCTGCATAATTATTCTATACAACTGTATTTATAGCATGGGTTTTGTTTTTTCTACTGGAGATTAAACCTACCACTATGCAGGATTATAGAAATATTGAAACGCCGGTTTTAATAGAAATACTTTCCCGGCAAACCTCAACTTATACCGCTAAAGTTGCTGAAAGAAATAACAGCGTGGAATTATGCCAGCTGGAATACGAAATCGCCTTGATACAGAGTGAATTAAATTCGCGAAAGCAGCTGATGCAAAACAGCGTCAGCAATTTTAGCCAGGCAAGGTATTAAATGTTACTCCCTATTATATCAGATTATTAAAATAACTACTAGGGGTAACGGCTTTTAATTAATGTACATATAATTGGGGAGACATGGGGATTTATGCATCTCAATTTATACCAACCTGTTGATTTGATTCCGCACTATTGTTTATGTTGATCATTTTCTTCCTTAAAGACCTGTTGGCATGATATTGGAAACTATCATCTTGGTTTTTCATAGGATATTGGATTTAAAACGGGCCGGATTTCTATCCAGCCCTCTTTTTTTTTATTCCATTCAATAATTGTGTAAATCTCTTTTAATCTCAACATAATTTACTCATCCATTTCTTCTTTTATCTCTTCCGATACCTTTACCAGTAATTTATCTATTCTTTGTCCGTCCATATCAATGATCTCAATTTCAAAACCACGCCACTCAAATCTTTCGCCTGCAACAGGAATATGTTCCAGTTCGTGCAGCACAAAACCGGCAAGGGTATCAAAATCATGTTCCGCCTCATTCATCCAGTCGGTTTTTTCAAAGCGGGTTAAAAAATCATAAAAAGGTATTTGAGCATCCACCAGGTAGGTACCATCAGCTCTTTCGGTGATCTCGTATTCGTCCTGCCCGGTTTGCGGTACGTCTCCTACTATCGCTTCCATTATATCATTGAGGGTGATCATGCCTTCCAGTGTGCCGTATTCATTTACAATAAAACAACTATGTATCTGGGTATCCCTGAATTTTTCGAGCAACTGGTAGGCTGTATTATTTTCGGGCACAAACATGGCGGGTTTTGCAATATCTTTTAATAAAGTACCCGGCGCCGCTTTCAGCAGGTCTTTAATATTGATCGTGCCTTTGATATTGTCTACCGTTTCATCACAAACCGGGTAGCTGGAATAAATCACTTTATCCATTTTATTTTTTACCTGTTGCACGGTTTCGTTGCTATCAAACCAGGCAATATCGGTGCGGTGCGTCATTAAGGAAGTAATATTCCTGTCGCCCAGGTGAAATACCCTTTCAATAATTTCTTTTTCTTCTTCCTCAATGGTACCGTGTTCACTGCCTTCGGTGATCATTGCTTTAATTTCCTCTTCTGTAACAGCGTTATCACTGGATGTTTTTACATTGATCAGCTTAAAGAATAAATAGGATATTTTTGAAAGCAACCATACGATCGGCAACGTAATGGTAGATAGGAAATTCATTGGCGCCGCAACAACACGGGCAATTTTTTCTGCCTGCAACATGCCTAGTCTTTTGGGTATGAGTTCCCCAAAAATGATAGATAAAAAAGTTACGATCACCACGATGAATACTGTTGCGATGGTTTCGGCATAAGGCTTAAATAATTCTATATTGGCGATATAGGGTTCCACATAGGGGCCTAATTTTCTTTCGGCATACACACCCGATAAAATGGCAATAAGTGTGATGAAGATTTGTGCTGTAGCCAGGAATTTTTCGGGATTCTCAGAAAGGGCCAGTGCTACTTTGGCTTTGCTGTCTCCCTTATTGGCCAGGCTTTCCAACCTCGACTTCCTGGCGCTTACCAAAGCAATTTCACTCATTACCAAAAGGCCATTCAGAATAATCAGTAGGAGCAAAATAATTAATGGAGCCATAATTTTATACTAAACTGTAAGTTTTGTTAAACGATTTTCCCGACAAATATCCGATAAGTATTCCAATTAGTGCCCCACCCATTATATCAAGGGGATAATGCACGCCCACATATACCTGCGCAAACCCAATGGAAAAGGCCCATAAAAAGAACAGCAAGGGCCATTTGCGATGGTGATCCCTTAAGGTTAGGTACAAAAAGGTTGCCATAGCAAAATGATTGGCCGCATGCGAGGAGGTAAAGCTGCTGCTCTGTGGCCGGTAACCTACCAAAACCCTTACCCAGCCTGCAATATCGGGGTCGTTGCAGGGTCGTATTCTTATTATATTAGGTTTAATGAGTGCACTGCTCACAAAGTCGGTTAATATAGCGGTGCATACGGCAAATATTACCCACCACCACCCGGTTTTACGGTAATTGATGGTACCAAAGAGCAATAAAAAAAGATATAAGGGTACCCAGAAATTAGAATTGCGTAACCAGGGCATGAGCCAATCAAAAAAATCGTTGTGCCATTTGTAGTTGATCAGCCTGAAGAGTGCTTTATCGTATGTGAACAATTGGTTCATTACATGTAAGGTGCTTGTTAAATTACAACCATCCAAAAATAATTAAACTAATTTAGCGGCCACAAAATAAAGAGCATGCTTTTTTTACAAAGAATACCCAAATTATTGCGTTGGATATTTTCGGTGGTAATTATACTATTGATCACCATGACCATTTTCCGTTTCATTTTTTATTTTGCTTATAATCCGCCGTCAAAGGCTTTTTCCGGATCTGCGTTTATCATGGGACTTCGTTTTGATGCCCGTATTGCCTGTATTGTGGGATTAAGTATACTGCTGCTTACATTAATTCCCTTTTTAAATCCTTTTAAAAATATTGGCGCAAAAAAGTTCTGGAATTTTTTATTGCCTTTACTATTTGTGTTACTCCTTCTTTTTTATGTGATCGATTTTTATCATTTCGATTACCTGCACCAGCGGCTTAATGCCACGGTATTGAATTATTTACAGGATGCCGGCATTTCTTTTACCATGATGAGCCAGACCTATCCCCTGTTTTCCGTTAGTATTTTATTGCTTGTTTTTATTTTTATTTCCTGGTTTATTTTTAAAAAACTACTCTCTTCCTATTTGCAAAAAGATAGTTTTTATAAACGGAGAGGTGTACTATATTATTTTATTACATTTTTTTTATTTGGTATATTGATCTTTGGTAAGATCGGGCAGTTTCCTTTACGCTGGAGTGATGCCTTTACCTTAAGTGACGATTTTAAAGCCAACCTGGCGTTAAATCCCTTCCAGAGTTTTTTCAGCACTTTGAGTTTTAGAAATTCCACCTACGATATAAAAAAAGTAAAGGAAGGGTACGGATTAATGACGAAATATTTAGGTGTACAACAACCCGATAGTGTACAATTGAATTATGAAAGAAAAATTGTGGCCAGTGATACCACTATCAATAAACCCAACGTGGTGTTGGTGATCTGCGAAAGTTTTAGTGCCTATAAAAGCAGCATGTACGGCAACCCGTTAAATACCACGCCATATTTTAATGAACTGTGTAATAAAGGTATTTTCTTCGATCGGTGTTTTACACCAGCATATGGTACTGCACGTGGGGTGTGGGCCACTATTACAGGGATACCCGATGTAGAAAGTCCGAGTACAGCCAGCCGTAATCCCAACGCTGTAAACCAACATACCATCATTAATGATTTTAAAGGCTATAATAATTATTATTTTTTAGGCGGCAGCGCTACCTGGGCCAATATCCGCGGCTTGCTTACCAATAATATCAACGGACTGCATTTGTACGAGCAGCAGGATTACAAAGCCGCCGCTATAGATGTTTGGGGCATCAGTGATAAAAACCTGTTCCTGGAAGCGAATAAAGTATTGAAGGCACAAAGCAAACCTTTTTTTGCGGTGATACAAACCGCAGATAACCACCGCCCCTACACGATACCAAAAGAAGATGAAGCGGCGTTTAAAAAATTGTCTTCCCCAACGGATAGCTTGAAAAAATATGGTTTTGAAAGCAATGAAGAAATGAATGCGTTTCGTTTTACCGATTATTGCTACCAGCAATTTATTGAAGCGGCTAAAAAAGAACCTTATTTTGATAATACCATTTTCGTTTTCGTGGGTGATCATGGTATAAGAGGCAATGCAGGTGATATGTTTCCTAAAAGCTGGACGCAGCAGGGACTTACCTGCGAACATGTACCCTTGCTTTTTTATGCACCCAAGCTATTACAACCAAAAAGGATCAATGAAGTGTGTAGCCAGGTTGATATTCTTCCTACAGTTGCAGCATTGGCAAAAACGCCTTACCGCAATAATACATTAGGCAGGAATTTATTTGATACGATCAATCCTTTATGGCAATACGGAACTATTACCCCACAGGAAAAATATGCCTTCATTATTGATCATGATGTAAAAACGGTAGGACTTATTTCCAGCCAGTATTATTTTCTAAAGAACTTTAAGACGGGAACAAGCGATATGGTATCGATGCAAAATAACCTGCCGGTTGAAAGCAATGCAGCAACCGATACTATAAAAAAGCGTTTGAGCCAGCTCACCGATGCGTATTACGAAACTTCCAAATACCTGCTGCTGAATAATAAGAAAAAGTAAACAGGTAATTCCTGTTGGGCTACCGGTGATAATTATAAAGGTAAATATCTGCTTATTGAGTATTATATTCGCAGCGGTTAAATCAAGAAAGTAAAGCATGAAAAAATGGAAGATCTCCAAAACCATTCAGTGGATGATAAATTTATTTATTATCTACCTGTGCATATTTACGGCCTTTCGCATTGTAACAGCATTTTTATTTAAGCCCAATGCTACCGGCGTCTTCGAATTGATCCCTTCTTTTTGGCTGGGCCTTAAATATGACCTGCGCTGGATTGCGATCGTACTCTCCCCAATCATTGTATTATCTATTTTTAAACGGTTCTCTCCTTTTCATTCGGCTCGTACCAAAAAAATATGGACCATTTATTTAGCAGTGATCACCCTGGTAATCATGTTTTTCTTTGGAGCCGATTTTGGCAATTTCAGTTATAACCACACCCGCATTGGTGCCAGTGCTTTAAATTTTAAAGATGATCCTTACGAAATGTTCCGCATGGTTTGGGAAACTTATCCCATTATATGGATACTGATCGGACTGGGTATTGCCGTTTTTTTTGTAGCCAAATTATTCCGCAGTACCCACGGCGCTGTAGATGCCAATAATTACTGGCATAAATTTGAGTATAAGCGCCGCTGGTATGCGTTGGCTTTAGTATTGATGTTCTGGTTTATTTTTGGTTTTTTAAGATTTACTCCTTTAACCAGGCAGGAAGCCTACAAACTGAATGACAATTTTAAAAGTTACCTGGCATTAAACCCTTTCCAGAACTTTATTACTTCTTTAAAACAACGCAAACCCGATTTTAATACCAGTGGTGCCGCAACCTGGTATGGCACCATTGCGCCTTTTTTACAACTCGATTCCATTACCCAATCAAGATACAATTACGACAGGATCGTTTTACCCAACAGCCACGGACTGGAGAGTAAACCCAATGTTGTACTGGTATTGTGCGAAAGTTTCAGCATGTACAAAAGCAGCATGAGTGGTAACAAATTAAACAGCACGCCTTACTTTAATGAGCTTTGTAAAAACGGTATTTTTTTCGATCGTTGTTTTACACCCAGCTTTGGTACGGCAAGAGGAATTTTCGCCACCGTTACCGGTATCCCTGATGTTCAGCTGGCTAAATTTTCTACCCAAAATCCCGAAGCGGTAAATCAGCAAACCATCATCAATAATTTTGAAGGGTACAATAAATTTTATTTTATCGGGGGTAGAAGCCAGTTCAATAATTTTAAGGGCCTGATGAACAATGTAGACAGCATTGATATTTATGAAAGAGGAAGATACAAGGCTGCAGATATCAACGTATGGGGCATTAGCGACAGGGATCTTTTTATGGAAACCAATAATGTATTGAAAGATCAAACCAAACCTTTTTTTGCAGTGATCCAAACGGCACATAATCACCGACCCTTTATGATACCTCCAGGCGAAAAAGAATTTACCTGCGATAAACCGGATAAAGAAACGCTGGCCAGGAATGGTTTTGATTCGCAGGAAGAATACCAGGCATTTTGTTATACTGATTTTTGCTTTAAGAAATTTATAGAAGCTGCCAAACAGCAGGCTTATTTTGAAAATACCATTTTTGTTTTTGTAGGCGATCACGGGGTGGAAGGAGAATCGAGTGCGGTATACCCGCGTGCATGGAACTCTCACCGTTTAAGTGATGAGCATGTGCCTTTATTATATTATGCGCCCGCTTTACTGCAACCTGCAAGATATCCTTATACCGTATCCCAGATCGATGTGTTGCCTACATTGGCAGGCATGATACACCAACCTTATACCAACAGTACTTTAGGCAGGGATGTGATCAACCAGCCGGATATTTTTCATGCGGCATTTATCATTCATCATGATGAGGGAAATATTGGTGTGGTAACGGATGATTATTATTTTGTAAAGAACATCAACATTACCCAACAGGAACTGGTACCCGTAAAAGACAACCTGCCTGCATTGACTACTGCACAATCGGATTCTATTAAGAAAAAACTATCGGGACTAACCTCAGCTATTTTTGAAACCAGTAAATGGATGTTAGTGAATAACCGGAAAAAATAGTGAGTGGTGAATGGTGAATAGTCAATAAATAACAGAATGGCTATTTTATCAGTATTCCGGCATCAGGCCTCAGATTTTAAAATATTTTTTTTGCCCACATCCAATGGAAAAAAAATTCCAACTTCATACTGCCATTCACTATTGACCATTCACGCCTTCTTCGCTATCATGATCAGCCTTGGTGTTTTCCGCACATCGTAATTGGAAAAATTATAGTCGCCAAACACTTCCTGTATCTGCAATCCCTGGTAGGCAAACATTTCTGTAAAGTCTCCCAAAGAAAATTTAGCCACTTTTTCGGTATAGGTCATTGGTTCCTGTAATGATTCATCTTCCACCACTATCTTTTTATAAAAATGTGTTTCGTCAAACCATTTGGTGATAATAAAATTAATGCCGTCAATCTCTTTTTCCGATTGATGGATCAAATGATCCTCTGCATAATGTACATTCAGGTAATCCATCACAAAATAACCACCCGGTTTTACGGATTGCGCAATTGTTCTTATCGCATTATCATGCTCCCGCCTGGTTTTAAAATAACCAAAGCTGGTAAAAAAATTAAATACGTATTCAAAATAATTTATCCAGAAAGGAAGGCGCATGTCGTGCCGGTAAAAATGCAGTTTTTCCGATTCATTGAGGAGCGCTTCATTAATACTGTCTTCACTCAGGTCAATACCGGTAACATCAAAACCTTTACCAGCCAGCTGAACGGAATGCCTGCCCTTGCCGCAAGCCACATCAAGCATGGTGCTGCCATGGGGAGGTTTCAGGTAATCAATTAATTTATCAATAAATGCAGCCGCTTCCCTTTCGTCCCTGTTAAAATACAGCTGATGGTAGTAGGGAGAGTTAAACCAATCTTTAAACCAGGGTTGTTGCATGGGTACAAAGTTACGGGTTAAAAAGTTACGGGTTAATCTGTTGCGGGTTAATTATTGTTTGCAAAATAAACCCCGGCACCAATAACTAACCAAAATAACAAGTAACGCGTAGCTCATAACTTTTTAACCCGTAACCCGTCACTTCCAAAACCCCAAAACTTCAAATTCCCTATCTTTGCTCTCCCTAAAACAGAAGCGTATGGCACTGATAAAAAGTATTTCCGGGATAAGAGGCACTATCGGAGGAAAGACCAATGATAATCTTACACCACTTGATGTAGTAAAATTTTCCGCAGCATATGGCAGCTGGCTGATGCAACAGGACAGCAATCATAAAATAATCATCGGCAGGGATGGCAGGATCAGCGGCGAAATGGTGAGTAGCCTGGTGGCCAATACGCTGATTGGTTTAGGATTTGACGTAGTTGACCTCGGTCACAGCACTACACCCACTGTGGAAATGGCGGTAAAATTTGAACAGGCTGCCGGCGGCATCATACTAACAGCAAGCCATAACCCAAAAGAATGGAATGCTTTAAAACTACTGAATCATAAAGGAGAATTCATCAGCGGTGATGAAGGAAAACTGATCCTTGATCTTGCAGCAAGCGAAGAGTTTAATTTTGCTTCTGTAGATAAATTAGGCAGTTACAGTAAAAACGAAGATGCTTTGCAAAAACACATTGACGCTGTGATCAATTACGAACTGGTAGATGTGGCAGCGATTAAGAAAGCCAAATTTAATATCGTTGTTGATGCGGTAAACAGTACCGGCGCTATTGCTGTTCCTGCTTTGCTAAAAGCATTGGGCGTAAAAGATTTTACCGTGATCAATGAAGAAGTGAACGGAAAATTTGCACACAATCCCGAACCATTACCAGAACATCTAACAGGCTTAAGTACCGAAGTGGTAAAACAAAATGCCTCATTGGGTATTGCAGTGGATCCTGATGTGGACCGGCTTTGTTTTGTTTGTGAAGACGGTAGCATGTTTGGTGAGGAATATACCCTGGTAGCAGTGTCTGATTATGTACTAAGTAAAAAGAAAGGCAACACGGTAAGTAATATGTCGAGCACCCGTGCACTAAAAGATATTACATTAAAACATGGCGGCGAATATTTTCCCAGCGCAGTGGGCGAAGTAAATGTGGTGAATAAAATGAAAGCCGTAAATGCAGTGATTGGAGGAGAGGGTAATGGCGGTATCATTGTTCCCGACCTGCATTATGGAAGGGATGCATTGATCGGTATCGCCCTGTTTTTAACGCACCTTGCCAACAGTAAAAAAACGATTAAACAATTGCGCAACAGTTACCCGGATTATTTCATGAGCAAAAATAAAATTGCCCTGGAAAACGGTACTGATGTGAAAGATATTTTTGAAAAGATAAAGGACAAATATAAAAATCAACCGATCAATACCGAAGATGGTTTAAAGATCGAATTTGATACCGATTGGGTACACCTGCGCACCAGCAATACCGAGCCCATCGTTCGTATTTATGCCGAAAGTAATTTTGAAACCACCGCCGATAATATTGCCAAAAGATTAATGCAGGATATCGGGCAGATGATGTAGCCCCCTCCGGCCCCCTGAAGGGGGAACTGGGAGGAATAAAATTTAATACTCTTTTATTTTTCATACAGTTAAAATAAAATACTGTTTGAAATAATTATAAACTTTAAAACTAAGTTCCCCTTTAGGGGACAAGGGCCAATGAACCGTATTTATTTCGACAACGCCGCTACCACCGCAATGGATCCAGCAGTACTGGAAACCATGATGCCTTATCTCACTGAAAAATTCGGGAATCCTTCTTCTATTTATTCTTATGGAAGAGAAACAAGAATGGCTATTGAAGCAGCAAGAAAATCGGTGGCCAAAATATTAAATGCGCATCCTGCGGAAATATTTTTTACCAGTGGCGGAACAGAAAGCAGTAATACGGCTATCACTGCGGCTATAAGAGACCTGGGTTGCAGGCATATCATTACTTCTCCTATTGAACATCATGCGGTATCACATTCGGTAGAACATATCGATAACATGGATGCCGCCAAAGTAAGTTTTGTAAAACTATTACCCAACGGGCATGTTGATATTGATGATTTGGAAAAATTATTAGCGGCCAGCGAAGAAAAAACACTGGTTACTTTAATGCATGCCAATAACGAGATCGGTAATATTTTAGATATACATGCTGTAGGCAATTTATGCAAATTGTACAACGCTATTTTTCACAGTGATACGGTACAAACAGTTGGCCATTTTCCATTTGATTTAAGGAATACCCCCGTACATTTTATTACCGGTGCAGCACATAAATTTCACGGGCCAAAAGGCGTAGGCATTTTATACATCAATGAAAATGTAAAAATAAAGCCATTGGTACATGGTGGCGCACAGGAACGTAATATGCGTGCCGGTACCGAAAATATTTATGGCATTGTGGGCTTTGCCAAGGCATTGGAAATGGCTACTACAGGTTTTGAAGAAGACAGTGCCTTTGTAGGTACGCTTAAATATTACATGATGGATGAGCTGAAAAAGCATATCCCGGGAGTAGCTTTCAATGGTGATGTATTGGGAAGAAGTTTATATACTGTACTGAGTGTAAGTTTTCCCAAAACCGAAAAATCAGAAATGATCTTATTCAATCTCGACATTAATAATATCTGCGCCAGCGGCGGCAGCGCCTGCACCAGCGGCGCCGACCAGGGCAGTCATGTGATCCGTGCCATCAACAATAATCCCAACCAGGTAACCGTACGGTTTAGTTTCAGTAAACACAATACCAAAGCTGAAGTGGATGCAGTAGTGGAAAAGCTGAAAAGCCTGGTCTAACATTACTTTATTTATTTCGTAATTCTTTTGGCAAATACCCAAAGAATACGCAACAGCTGTGTTGCTACAATTTCTTGTATAACTACAACAAAACACATTTCTGCCTGCCCGTCCGTTTTTAAAATCGAAAATAAAACCTTAGCTTACATCTTCAAGCTTCCCTCCTCCCACAATACAAACCAACCTGATAAAACTCATGATCGCAACAACTGTAAAGCAGCTGTTAAAGCAGATATTACCCGCTCCTGTAACCAGGGCTATTATTGCCTATCGTTTGCCCAAAACAAGGCAGAAAAACATTCAACGCTGGGTCGATTCCGGTAGCCCTGTTCCTCCGCCACACCAATACAAACAAACAGTGGTTGAAGCGTATCAATCAAAATACCATTATAATGTGCTGGTAGAAACCGGTACTTATTTGGGAGATATGGTAGAAGCACAAAAGAATAATTTCAGCAAGATCATCTCGATAGAATTAGGAGAAACCTTATGGAAAAATGCAGTGGCCCGTTTTAAAAAACATGATCATATCAGCATTTTGCAAGGTGATAGCGGTAATGTATTGAAAGATGTTACCCGGTTATTGAAAGAACCCGCTATATTCTGGCTGGATGGCCATTACTCCGAAGGTATAACTGCCCGTGGAGAAAAAGATTGCCCGATATTTAAAGAAATAGATGCCATTTTTCTGAAAGAAAAACTGGACCATGTATTACTGGTAGACGATGCCAGGGATTTTAATGGCAAAGGCGATTATCCAACCATTGATGAGTTAACACAGTACATAAAAAGCAAAGACAATCGCTATACTGTTGAGGTAAAAGATGATATCATGCGGTTTACTGTGTAGGAACACATAACATAAAAATCATTAGTATTTGTAGACTATTCGCTGTAGATTTATCCTCTTATTACTTTATTTACTTAAACATTTTTTATGAAAAAAATATTTTCGTTTGTTGTATTATTATTGTTTGCTGCAACAGGTTTTAGCCAGTTAACCAATGAAGAAAAGAAAATGGTGGCTAAAAATTTAGACGCCACTTTAAAGGTTTTAGAAAAATCCATCAAGGGATTAAGCGATGCCCAGTTAAATTTTAAAGCTGCACCCGACAGGTGGTCTATTAAAGAATGTGTGTACCATTTAGCCATTTCCGAAACCAATATATGGAACTGGGCACAAGGGACATTGGCTGCACCTGCCAACGCTGATAAAAGAAAAGACATAAAAATTACTGATGAACAATTACTTGCAGGAGTTGAGGACAGGACCAATAAAATAAAGACCTCTGAAAATTTTGAACCTAAAAATGCCAAATGGGAAACAGCAGCAGAAGCGCTTAAATTTTTACAGGACGAAAGACAAAAGCATATTGATGCACTTAAAGCTTCAACGGAAGATTACAGGAACCACGTAACAGAACAATCTCCGGTAGGACCAATGGATGCGTACCAGATCGTTTTATTAATGTCGGCACATACTGTAAGGCACAGCAAGCAGATAGATGAAGTAAAAACAGCAACAGGTTACCCGGCGAATTAATTTTTGCGACTTTACTTATTTTGATAATTCAAAAGCCTTCGTTAAAACAATAACGAAGGCTTTTAATTTTATATTATGTTGTTATAAATATCCCAGTCGCTCCACCAGTTCCTTCGGCAACGCAGGCAATTTTCTCCTGTCAATTAAAAAACTATTCAGCTGCACCAGTTCTTTAAAAATATAATGTTTGTCCATCGCTGCTTTTAAATAGCCTGCCCCACTGCTTCCCCCGGTTCCAATACGTGTACCGATCATTCGCTGTACCATGTTGATGTGGCGGTTGCGCCAGTTGGCCAGTTGGTTATCAATTTCCAGTAAAGTATCCAGTAACTGAAAAGGTAATTCCAGCATGGGATAACCGCGGTACAGCATAATAAACAATGCCGCACGGCAGGCTTTGGGCGTTAAACTTCTTTCTGCACTGGCATTGGCATCATCAAAAATAGTAGCAAAGAATGCGGCATTATTTTTTTCTGCTTCGGCCAAACTGTCCACATACACTTCCTGGTAATTATTCCAGAATGCGTCAGTAATAAAGGGCATTCTTTCCAGCCAGTCATTGATCAATTGTAACACCGAGGGACCTTTTTCTGCATCCTTAATCACCGTAATATCTTTTTCTTTCAATTGTGAGGTATAATAATTTTGAGCATGACGATGTTCAAATTTTAACCCCAGCTTCGCTTCAATGATCTTAAACTGGTAACTCTGGAAACCCGATGCCGGGCGTAACATATCCCTGAAATCTAAAAAATCCATGGGTGTCATCGTTTCCATGATATCGATCTGTTGCACCAATACTTTTAATATGGTAGTCACCCTTTTCAAACGATGCACCACCGTTTGCATTTCGGGAGAATTATCATTCAATGCAGGTTTATTCATGATGCCGATAACAGAATTCACTTCAAATAAAATTTGTTTGAACCATAATTCGTAAGCCTGGTGAATGATGATAAAGAGCATTTCATCATGCGCAGGATTGCTACCGTCTTTAAAACTTTCCGGTTCCTGGGCACCGATAATTTTTTCCAGTTTCAAATAATCGCTGTAATACACTGCCTTATTTTCCATAACAATAATTTCGATGGCAAACTTACACAATGTAATTCCCTAAAAAATCTTTTTTTCTCCCGCTGTTTTTGTTAATGACTGGTGAAGAGGATTTTCCTTTAACGTTTTCTTATCTAAACCATTAGACCTTGGTACGGTATTGTAATTAAGAGTATTGTTCTCATGGTTTTGGTTATATGGCTATACTTTAGGTTTCAGGCGGCGCTGTTAAAGGCGCCGCTTTTGTTTGCATCTTTCAGCAATGATTTTCCTTAAATTTGCATCCCTGTTAACCAATCAACCTAATTTATGGGAAGAATATTTGAAGTAAGAAAAGGAGCCATGTTTGCCCGCTGGGATAAAATGGCAAAAGACTTTACCCGTATTGGGAAAGAAATTAATATTGCTGTGAAAGCTGGCGGTCCGGATCCGGATAGTAATCCTGCATTGCGCAGATGCTACCTGAATGCCAAAGCCTGTAATATGCCAAAAGACAGAGTAGAGGCTGCTATAAAAAGGGCAATGGGTAAAGACACCAGTAGTTATGATGAGGTTGTTTATGAAGGATATGCGCCGCATGGTGTTGCTTTATTAGTAGAAACGGCAACAGATAACCCTACAAGAACGGTGGCAAATGTTAGAATGCATTTTACTAAAAGCGGTGGTGCGTTAGGAACAAGTGGTAGTGTGGCTTTTACTTTTAACCGAATGGGAGAATTTAAAGTAAAAAATGCGGGACTGAATATTGAAGACCTGGAATTGGAATTGATCGATTATGGGTTAGAAGAAATAGGAGAAGATAGCGCCGGGAATATTATCATCCGCACAGCTTTTGCTGAGTTTGGGCACATGGCAAAGGCATTGGAAGAAAAAAAGATCGAGGTTATTACAGCCGAACTTACACGTATACCAATGAATTTAACAGAACTGGATGAAGAAGCGGCTAATGATGTATTGAAATTAGTAGATAAATTAGAACAGGATGAAGATGTGCAGAAAGTATATCATAATTTGAAATAACTTTTTAGAATATTACTATACACGAAAGCTGTCTTTATGGACAGCTTTTTTATTACACGCATATCATCCTCCCTAAAAAACACAAAAGCCCTGAAAATCAATACTATCAAGGCTTTTGTCGTTTAATCTGTACTCGGGATGGGAGTTGAACCCACACTCACATTGCTGTGAACAGGATTTTAAGTCCTGCGTGTCTACCAGTTCCACCACCCGAGTAACTATTCTCTGTTAAGAGAATCTGGTAAAGAAAAAAAATCCCGACAAAACTGTCAGGATGATTTTGGAGCGGAAGACCGGGCTCGAACCGGCCACCCCGACCTTGGCAAGGTCGTGCTCTACCAAATGAGCTACTTCCGCTTGTATTTTGGAAGCTCCAGCTTCCAATTTAAAAAGAACTTTTATTTATTCCTGAGGCTGGAGATTCAGGTCACCGTTTTTTCGGACGGCAAAAATAAGGTTTGTAATGTTCTACAACAAAAAAAATTATTTATATTTTGGATTGTACAGGGTATTTTCCGGTACGTTCACCTCTGGTTTGCCTTTATAACGGTGGGTATATAAATTATAACACATACCAATAACAAAAGCAACCGCTAAAAAAACCTGGCAAAACCAGATAAAACGGGATGATGAAACCCAGTTATGAGTAAAATCCTTATGTGAAGTGTCGATTATTTCCTGCGCCATGTTTTAAAATTTGCCCTGCAAAAATAAGCCCTGTCGACCAAAAAAACTTATTTATTATCAACAATTTCTGAAAAGTTTTTTTTCTTTTTTATAAAATGCTGCCATACTACTGATCCATGGTACAGGCCATGCAATACCCCATTTGTTCTTATTGGAAATACAGATCGCTTTTTTTGAAACAATAGCCAACCCACAAAGTGAATATGTGCTTTTAATATAGCCATAAAATAACCGCTGTTGCCCGATAACAGGCTTTTCCATGCGGCGATACCATCCAATCCCAAACGAAAAGGAATTTTCCACAATGCGGACAAGAACGGTAAGTTCTTCGCCAGCATCACCAGGTTATTCCTGAAGTTGAGGTAGGTTTTTTTATTACTGCCTTTGGCCAAAGTACCTGCGCCTACATGATATACCACCGATGCAGGTTGTACAAATATTTTATATCCCGCCAGCTGCATGCGCCAGCACAAATCAATCTCTTCCTGGTGTGCAAAAAAGTATTCATCCAGCCCACCCATTTCATGATACACAGCGGCTTTAACAAATAAAGCAGCACCGCTTGCCCAAAAACATTGTTGCACGGTATCATATTGCCCTTCGTCTGTTTCACAACTATCAAACAGCCTTCCTCTCATGAACGGGTACCCTAAATCATCCAGCCATCCACCACTTGCACCGGCATATTCAAATACATGTTTACTGGCCCAGGTTAATAGTTTGGGTTGGCAGGCTGCAATAGCAGTATCGCCTTCCATTAAATCAATAACAGGGGTGATCCAGTTGGGCGTTACTTCCACATCGCTGTTCAGTAATACATAATAATCTGCCTGCACCTGTTGTAATGCCGTATTATACCCTTTGGCAAAACCTTCGTTCTGTTTATTTTGGATGATCTCCACTGCGGGATATTGCTGTTGCACAAATACCACCGAATCATCCGTAGAAGCATTATCTGCGAGTATGATCCTTTTATTATCATACACCGATGCCAGTACAGAGGGAAGAAATTGTGCTAAAAAATTTCTTCCATTCCAGTTTAAAATAACAATGGCGACTGATGGAGCTGGCTTCATTTATATGCAAACATAAAAGATTTTAGTTTTCAGAATTAAGATTTTAGTTTTACAGCACATGATACGTCAATTTTTTAACTGGAGATCAGCACTGGCTATAGTGGCCATTGCTATTGTAAGCGGCACCATTTTTTATTCCAATTACCTGGCAAAAAAAATCGCTGCTGATGAAAGAAAAAAAGTAAACGTTTGGGTGCAATCATTAAAAACAAGAGCAAACACTACCGAACCTTCTGCCATTGAATTGACGAATATCATCACTTCCGAAAATAAAGAGATCCCTATCATTGGTACCAATGAAAAAGATGAGCCATTGGGGCCGAATGATTATTCCAACCTCGATTCTGCTAAAGTAAAATCAGATAGTAATTATTTAAAAAATAAGATCGCCCAATTTAAAAGCCAGCACGATCCCATCACACTGGAGATCAGTAAAGATCCTTTATACATCAATAAATATTATTATGGCGATTCGGCTTTACTGCAGGAAGTACGCTACTACCCTATCATTCAACTGGTGATCGTGGCATTGTTCATCATTATTACACTCATCACCGTTTCTACCCGCAATAAATCTACACAAAACCAGGTGTGGGCGGGTATGGCAAAAGAAACGGCGCATCAACTGGGCACACCCTTATCTTCCCTGCAGGGTTGGGTAGAAATGATGAAGGATGACCCGGCAAATGAAAAGATCGCTACTGAAATGGCCAAAGATGTGGACCGCCTAAAATTAGTGAGCGATCGTTTTGGAAAGATTGGCAGCACGCCGCAACTGGAAGAAAAAAATATAGTGGAACTGGTAGAAAACATGGTAACCTATATTAAACGCCGTGCACCCGAAAAAGTAAATTTCAGTATCAACAGCTTTGGAGAGCAGGAGATCATTGGCATGGTGAATGCGCCCTTGTTTGACTGGGTGATAGAAAATTTACTAAAGAATGCGTTGGATGCTATGGAAGGCAAGGGTAATATCGGCATCAGCATAAAAAATGAGACCGCCAATATTATCATAGATGTAACAGATACCGGTAAGGGCATCAGCAAACAAAATATACCCAATGTTTTTAAACCGGGTTTTACCACCAAAAAACGCGGCTGGGGTTTGGGCTTAAGTTTATCCAAGAGAATTATAGTGCAATACCATAAAGGCGAATTATTTGTAAAACATTCCGAACCGGGCAAAGGCACTACTTTTCGAATTGTACTGAAGAAATAGATTGGCCACGGATTACACGAATTTTCACTGATGAAAACAAAACCTTTGTATAACTGCCTGTTACTTGTAAAATATTCAATATGAAAGAAAAAAAAATCCGTGTTAACCTGTGTAATCCGTGGTCAAATGTATTTTATCTATTAGATTTGCATTCCCAAAATATGGCCGGGTGGCGAAATTGGTAGACGCACCACCTTGAGGTGGTGGCGCTGGAAACGGCGTGCTGGTTCGAATCCAGTCTCGGTCACCAGATAGAGTTTAGGTAATCTTTATTGAGGTTACCTTTCTTTTTTTGGGCAAAAACTTTTACCAGTCGCGGGATGGCATTAAAGAAGCTATTTGTTCTTTCGGTTCGAAGGATGCCTTTTTCCTTACCATATAGGACTCCATCAGGGAATAGCAAACTTGTGGTCCTTTCTTACTTTCAAAGCCAGCTGCAGCCCATGTCCGGCTTAGGTTTTGAGTTATATCCAGGCATTTTTCAACGGCTTTTTCAAGGTTCAACCTATGAATACTAGTTTTTCTTAATTATACCTGCTTTTAAAAAGACTGTATCGGTCTGTAATTTTTGTAATGAATACCCCCCTGTGTCCAACATTGTATGAGGAAACATTTTTTCTAAGCCAGGCCAGTCCGCAGCTACTACTTTAGATTGATACAAATACACCGATTGTAAAGACTTTAGTTTTTGTAATGCCTGCATCCCTTTTGCCGAAACAGCAGTTCCCACAATATTCAGTGAACGGAGATGCTGTAACGAATTTAAGAATGACATACCGTTATCAGTGATCTTTGTATTGTTTAGCTGAAGAAATAGTAAATGTGAACATTTACCAATAACCACCAAAGCACTGTCAGTGATATTTGTATTCCCGATTTTCAATGACAACAATTGTTTTTGCAAAGCAGCTAAAAAATTTAAATCTTCATTTGTTACTTGCGGCGATGATAGAAAACTAACAGCGAGGTAATTGCTATTAGCGGCAACCGGCAATACAATAACTCCCTTGTCTTTTAATGCTTGTATTATTTTTGGGTCTGCCTGTTCCACCGGTGTTGAAGGAAGAAGCACCGTATCTTTTACAGGCGACTTATTACCTGTCTGCATCGCTAAAAGCACCGACTTTATTTTATCCGTTTGTGGAATCTCTTTTGCCTTTTTATTAAAATCGGCTCCCTGTGCCACCCACCAATGCAGCAGCATAGTTTCTTTTTCGGTGAGCTGCGATTTTTGTTTGGGCGGCATATGTTTTTTATCATCCTCCGGTAATAATACCCGCTTTATCATTTCACTTTCATCTGCTTTTCCTGGTAAAATAATTTCACCGTTCTTTCCTCCCGTTAAAAGAAACTGGGGATTATCCATTCTTAGTTTACCCTTCTGTTTTTGCGGCCCGTGGCAACTATAGCATTTGGTTTGCAATAATGGCTGTACAATATCTTCATAAAGTTTTGCCTCCTGCACATCCGTAATATTTTTAGTTGCCACTACAGGAGCAATTGCTTTATCATCCCCCCCGGTTAAATATCCTTCGCCATGCGTAAGTGTTCCACCGAGATGTCCGGTAATAGTTATCAATACCGCCAGCAGTATAGATAATCCATACGTCATTTTTTTTCTGTAAACAATGGGATTTAAAAAAAGGAGAAAAGAAATAATAGTAACACTAATTCCCATCCACATATGCCAGTTGATCGTGTCTGTATCATACTCAGCGCTTAATGAAAGTAAATAACCACTTACAGATGAGGCAAACGCCGACAAACTACCCAGCAACCAAATTGTTTTCAGCATAATAGCCGGCATCGCAAAGCGACTGTTTCGGGAAAGCCACAACAGGATAATGCCCATTAATAAAAACCCAATGGGCAAATGCACCAGCAGGGGATGAAAGCGACCGGCAAAATCAATGATGGAAATAAACAACGGCAATAAATTTTCAGCGTTACAAATATCTTTTTCTTAAGAGCTGCATCATGTACACATTAATAGCCCACTGATCAGCTAAAGGCTGCCGTGTGTATGCCATAGTGGGCATATAATCTGGCGGGCCAAATTCAGTAAGTATGGTCAGCAATTCTCCTTTTTGTTTTTTTCGCTCCACTATTTTATCCCACCATGCAAAATGTGCTTTTACTGCAGCTTCCCATTCCGGTGCCCGGGGATCATTTACCTGCGGTCCTTCAGCATGCCCGATACGGGCATGAATATGTTCTGCCCTTTCAATTGCCAATGCAACATTGGCCGGCTGGTCTTGCAATAACGATTCACTTACATTACACCAATGAGAAACATCGAATGTAATTTTCAACGCCGTATTTTCCTGTATAAACTTTTTGGCAACAGGCGCAGCAAACAACATTCTGGAACGGTGGGTCTCATGATAAATAGGAATACCTGTTTGTGCAGCAACCTGGGTAGTAAAATTGATGAACTGCTTATTCTCGTCGTAACTGAAAAAATCCCTGCCCGAATGACAATTAATGTAAAGCGGCGGCAATACTTTATTGGCCGTTGCATCCAATACATATTGCTTAAACGCATCAAAGTGCTTTTCAAAATCGGCACCATTATCACCACAAAGGTAACCTGCCGACAGATCATGTTCTTTTAATGCCTGTAATAATTCTTCCTGGTCTTTTTTTATTTTCGGCCACCATACTTCTATACCATCATAGCCTTCCGTTTTTACTTTTTTGCAAAAATCATTAATGGTTTGAGCATTGCCCCATTTGGTGGCCATTATCTTTAATGCGAATTTATTTTGTGCAGGCATAGCCATTTTATTTGGAGAAGCAAATATATCAAACGAAGAAAGCCACATCGCTGTAGCCGCAGCTGTGGAATTTTTTATAAATGTTCGCCGTTTATAGTTCATACTGTAATTAATAAGTGGATAAAATTATTTAGGTTATAATTTCCTGGATCACTTTTCCGTGCACATCCGTTAACCGGAAAGGTCGTCCCTGGAACTGGTAGGTAAATTTTTCATGATCAAATCCCAGTTGATTCAGGATGGTAGCCTGTATATCAAACGGGGTAACTTTTCCGCTGATAGCACTGTAGCCAATATCATCTGTTTCACCATGTGTATATCCTTTTTTTATTCCACCGCCTGCCATCCAGATAGTAAATGCTTCTACATGATGATCTCTTCCTTTAAAAGGATTTTGTTTGCCCTCCCTATTTTCACTCATTGGAGTACGGCCAAATTCTCCACCCCACACTACTAAGGTTTCTTCCAGCAAGCCTCTTTGTTTTAAATCTAATAACAATGCAGTAACCGACCTATCCGTTTGCCTGCATTTATTTACCAGGCCAATATCAATAGAAAGTTCGGCTGCAGTACCATGCACATCCCATCCCCAATCAAAAAGCTGTACAAAGCGAACACCTTTTTCCACCAATTTTCTTGCTAATAAAACATTGTTAGCAAAAGATGGCTTACCCGGAGTGGAGCCGTACAACTCATGAATATAGGCCGGCTCATCAGAAATATCCATTACTTCCGGCACCGATACCTGCATCTTGTAAGCCATTTCGTATTGCGATATACGGGATAAAATTTCTGGGTCATTATATTCTTTGTACGATTCTTCATTCACTTTTGTAATAGCATCAATAGATGCTTTACGGATATCCCTATCCATTCCTTTTGGATCATTAATAAAAAGAACCGGGTCGCCTTCACTGCGGCATTGCACACCTTGATAAACAGATGGCAAAAATCCACTGCCCCATACACTTTTACCGGCATCCGGAAATTTGCCTCCGGAAGTTAACACTACATAGCCTGGTAGATTCTGATTCTCTGTTCCTAATCCATATGTTACCCATGAGCCCATACTTGGCCTGCCCAATCTTGCACTGCCGCTATGCATCAACAGTTGTGCCGGGGCATGATTAAATTGATCAGTAGTAACAGCTTTTAAAATGCAGATATCATCCACCACTGTTGAAAGATGTGGTAAATGATTGCTGATCCATGCACCGCTTTGTCCGTATTGTGCAAAGGTTGCCTGCGGCCCAAGCATTTTAGGAACACCACGGATAAAAGCAAAACGCTTCCCTTCCAGTAATGATTGCGGACAATCCTCCCCATCCAATTTTGTAAGCTCAGGTTTAAAATCAAATAACTCTAATTGCGAAGGTGCACCAGCCATATGCAGGTAGATAATACTTTTTGCTTTGCCGGGAAATTGCGGAACCTTCGGCATTAACGGATGTGCAGGATCAAATTGATTGGAAATAGTTTCAATACGGTTTGAACTGACGCCGCAGGAGTTTAGCAACGAACCCAATGCAAGCGAACCTAAACCAAAAGAACATTCTTTTAAAAAATGCCTTCGTGTATTTAGTTGCGAAGAAGTACGCATAGCCTCCTGCACCAAACGTTGTGTATCTAATTCTTTTCTTGTCATAACCTGTAATTAATAATCATTTTCAGAAATTGTATTTCTACTACGATTTTGTTATCAAATCATCCAAATTCAACATGGCATTGGCCACCACTATCAATGCAGCCAACTCCGGCTTTGCATATTCATTTTTTTCACCGGCCAATTGAAGCATTTTATTTTTATCTTCTTTAAAACGTTGTAAAGAAGTAGTGTATAATTTTTGCAATGCCGTTAATTTACCGGCATCAATATTTTTATACATCATCAACCGGTAACCTGTTCCTATAATTTCCTGGATATTATTTTTATCCCTGCTTTCATTCATCATACGCAAAGCAAAATGTTCCGCCATTTCAATGTATGCAGAATCATTCAATGTAACCAGGGCTTGTAAAGGTGTATTGGTTCGTATCCTTCTTGGTGTACACACTTCTCTCCCTACTCCATCAAAACTTATCATGGATGGATATGGCGCTGTACGTTTCCAGAATGTATAGATGGCACGACGATATTTATCTTCTCCTTCACTTGTTTTCCAATAAGCGCCGTTCCAGGGGCTCATCCATATTCCTTCGGGTTGCCAGGGCATTACACTTGCACCATACATTTTTTCACTCAGCAAGCCACTTATTGCAAGTGCCTGGTCACGGATCTGCTCAGCAGATAAACGAACTCTTGTTCCCCTGGAATAATACCTGTTGAAAGGATCTATTTCTAATACCTCCTTAGAAATTTTTGAATCTTGCCGGTAAGTAGCTGACATGACAATTTCTTTCAGTATTTTTTTTATACTCCAGTTGTACTCATACATAAATTTATAAGAGAGATGATCGAGTAATTCTTTGTGTGTAGGCTCGGCACCCTGTGTACCCAGGTCTTCCAGGGTTTCTACCAACCCTGCACCAAAGAGCTGTTCCCACAACCGGTTCACCATCGTTCTTGCAGTAAGTGGATTTTTTTTATCTGTTAACCATAATGCCAAACCTAAACGATTGCGTGGCAAACCGGCAGGCAAACCGCCCAATGAAGCAGGAATATCCGGCTGCACTTGTTTTCCTTTTACCAACCAGTTACCTCTTTCAAAAACATTGGTAACACGGAACATGTCTTTAGGATTATCAAACATAACAGGCATAGAAGGAATATCCTTTTTAACCAGTTGCCAGTAATATTTCAGGGTTGAGTCGTAACCGGGTTTACCCACACCCGGAAAAGGATTGGTAAAATAAAACCAATCGAACATCATTCCACTCTTATCAGGATCAGTTAAGTTAGGATTGAAGTATGAAAAATAAATGTCGTGAGTTCCTGCAGTCTTTGGAAAATCTATATAGTTTACTTCCCATTTACCATCTTTTATGGGCAATATTTTCATAGTTAATAATACCGGGCCTTCGGGTTTATCCAGGTGAATTATTACAACACCGCCGGGTAGCACGCTTTTATTCCGGAATATCAGTCTTGTTTTATTATCAAGATTGATATGCTTTAATCTTGCTGATGCTTTATTACGAAAGGCCAGCCACTTGGTATCATTCAATTCACAATTAATAAATTGATCTGCCTGTAGCGAATAGGTAGCAGGCTGCCAGGTTCTTGCAAAAAGATTTACTTCTTTTGCTTCTGATGGATAATTATTATTCGTTAACCAGTTAGTTATTTGTACAAGTTGTAAACTATCTTCTTTTTCCATTAAACGAAGAATTGGATAATCCTCATAAGTATCCTCGTCACGGGAGTTATTGAAAAAAGCAAGGAATTTATAATACTCATCATGCTTAAACGGATCGTAAGGATGACTATGACATTGCACACAGGCAAAAGTAGTACCCATTAATCCTTCCCATGTAGCACTGACCCTATCCATCACCGCAGCCGTGCGGAATTCTTCATTATCGGTTCCCCCTTCGTCATTAGTCATTGTATTACGATGAAAAGCAGTAGCAATAAATTGCTGATCGGTTGCTGCAGGTAATAAATCGCCGGCTAACTGTTCAATTAAAAAATCATTGTAAGGTTGATCTTTATTGAAAGCATTTATTAACCAATCCCTGTACTTCCACATATTGCGGTACGAATCTCTTTCGTATCCTTTGGTATCTGCGTAACGGGCAAGGTCCATCCACATAGTGGCCCACCTTTCGCCAAAGTGAGGTGACGATAATAAACTGTCAACAAAGTTTTCATAGGCGCTTGCAGAACTGTCTTTTAAAAATTTTTCTGCAATTGAAGCAGAAGGTGGAATGCCGGTGATATCAAGGCTTACCCTTTTTAATAAAGTAGCTTTATCTGCTTCGGGTGAGGGATTTATTTTTAAGCCTTTCAGTTTATCATAAACAAAATAATCAATATCATTTTTCACCCAATCCCATTTCTTACCAGCAACTAATCCAAATAGTGAAGCCGAAGGCCCCGGGAGTTTCGTTTCCTTAACAGGAACATAAGCCCAGTGCTCACCCCATTTAGCGCCTTGCTTTATCCAATCGGTAAAAATTTGTATTTCTTTTTTACTTAACGGTTCATGCTCATAGGGCATCCGTTCTTCCGGATCTTTTATCGTAAGCCTTCGTATCAGTTCGCTTTTTTCCGGGAAGCCTGGAATAATGGCTGGCTTTCCTGATTCAGTAGTATCAAGCGCTTCTTCTCTAAAAAGCAAACTGAAACCGGCTTGTTTTTTTACACCACCGTGGCATGTAATGCATTTACGATTGATGATTGGTTTTACATCAGCGCTAAAATCAACCGCAGGCTGACGGGTGGCAAAAATAAAAGTGGTAACCATTGCCATAACAGCAATTATAACAAGAAGAATTTTATTTTTTTTAAGTAAGCCAGGCTTTTTCATTACACAAGACAATTACAAAGTTTAAGATACTATAAAAATAGAAACGAAATGAAATTTCACTGTACTTTATCTATCTTGTAAAAAAAATTGGAATGACAACGGAAATCAAATGCCCTAACTGCGGGCACCAGTTTGAACTGAATGAAAGCCTCAAGAACGAGGTTGAAAAAGAACTGCGTGGCAAAATGATCGACTGGCAAAAAAAGAAAGAAGAAGATTTTGAAAAGCAAAAAACTTTGCTTGTAGCAGATACGATGAAAAAAGTAGGAGAAGAAACAGCGTCTAAATTAAGATCACTCGAAGAAGAAGCTAAATTAAAAACCCAGCAATTGCAGGAATTGCAAAAGAAAGAACTCGACCTGTTAAGAGATAAAAATGCACTCGAAGAAAAACAGAAGAACATGGAAGTGGAAATTGAAAAACGTTTTTTGGAAAAGAGAAAAGAGATAGAAGAAACCACCATAAAAAGAGAACAGGAATTATTCGATCTTAAAACAAAAGAATACAAGCTGCAGATGGAGCAGCAGCAAAAATTAATTGAAGAACTGAAACGCAAAAGTGAACAGGGCAGTATGCAGTTACAGGGCGAAAGCCAGGAATTATTATTGGAAGAAATTTTAAAAGGTAATTTCCCCTTTGACCTGATCGACGAAGTTGGTAAAGGCGTGGAAGGAGCTGATTGTATTCAAACAGTAAGGAACAGCAGTGGCGTTAACTGCGGTAAAATTATTTATGAAAGTAAAAGGACCAAGGCCTGGAGCAATAGCTGGATCGATAAGTTAAAAGCTGATAAAAGAAATACAGGAGCTGATGTAGCAATATTAGTTACACAGGTCTTTCCCAAAGACATGGAAAAATTTGGTGAGAAAGATGGCGTATGGATATGCAATTTCAGCGAAGTAAGCAGCGTTAGTTATTTACTCAGGAATGGCATCATAAAAATATACGAAGCACAAAAAAGCCAGGAGAACAAAGGCGATAAAATGCAGATGCTCTACGATTACCTTACCGGTAATGAATTCCGTGGACAAATGGAAGCCATCGTAGAAGGTTTTGTAGCGATGAAACAATCCATTACCAAAGAACGGATACAAATGGAAAAACTGTGGAAAGAGCGGGAGAAACAACTGGAAAAAGTATTGCTCAGCACCAGTGGTATGTATGGCAGCGTAAAAGGCATTGCAGGCGCTTCTGTGAGCAATATCCCACTACTGGAAGGAGACGACAACAGCATTACCGAAGAGTAACCTTATGAGAACAAAAGATAAACTGGTATTATTTTTTTCAGGAACTGTTTTACTGCTGGGCCTGCTTACCCAAAAATGGGATATGGCAATTTTTGCAGGCCTTTTTGGCGGAATCATTTCGCTGAGGTTTTTCTTTCCTTCCTGGTTTGAAGAGGAAGAAAATACCCGGAAGAGTAGTGTTGCCAGATCACACATACATCCTTCTCCTTACCATACTTATTACGGCGAAGCATTAAATTTTTCGGATGAAGAATTAACTGTCATACTGAATAAACGTTTCCCTTACTTTAAGGGGCTTTCAGCAGCAGAGCAAACAATATTTTTAGATCGCCTGCAAAATTTTATGGCCAATAAAATTTTTAAGATCCACGATGAAAATTGTTTTAAGGAAATGCCGGTATTAATAAGTGCTGCTGCTATTCAGCTGACGTTTGGTTTAAAAAAATTCCTTTTACCCAATTTCGAATTTATACATGTATACCCACAGGAATTTATGAGGGTAAGGGAGAGCATTTGTTTTTTAGAGGGAAATGTCTCTGGTCATACCATTAACCTTTCATGGAAGCATTTTTTACAGGGTTATTCCACTCCTGATGATGGACAGAATGTAGGCTTACATGAACTGGCGCATGCGTTATACTATCAAACTTTTATAGTAGAAGAACATGTAGACAAAGGTTTTAGAAATATGTATGATGGATTTGTAAGTCATGGTAACAAAGCTTACCATACTGAAAAAACAGTGGAAGGAGGATTATACTCTGAATATGCCGTAAAAAATTTCCAGGAGTTTTGGGCAGAGACGGTAGAAATATTTTTCGAAAAACCTGTGGCAATGAAAAGCAGTTACCCGGAACTGTATGATACCATAAAGATTCTACTCAACCAGGATCCATACAACAAAATTACCGCAGCAACTACTGCGTAGTTTTTGCTGCTATGGATTGCAGGAATTAACACAAATTATAAAACACTATCCATGAAAATCTGTGTAATCTGTGGCCAAACCTTATTTACGCAGTGAATTAAAAAAACTATCAGTGATCCGTTAATACCCAGGTTAAAAAATTATCATTAAAAAAAAGATAATGCACCTGCAATGTTACAGAATGCTTAAATAAACAATACACAATACCTTCATCCAGGTTGCCGGTAAATTTCTGTATGCGGATATGTTCTTTAAAATCTGTTCCGCCGGTGCCCTGCCATTTGTACACGCTTTCTTTTACACTCCAGAAAAGTGTGGCTGTTTTTTCAATAGCTCCCCGTGGCAGTAAAAAAGATTCTTCGGCAGTTAAAAATTTAGGGATTACAGGCCCGATCTTTTGACTTACCTGTTCTATATCCACTCCCGCCCTTTGCGTTTTACTGATTAAAACCGCTGCATAATCCCTGCAGTGGGATATGGAAAAATGATACCCCTCATCTTCTAAAAATGGTTTACGTGTACTGGCAATTTTTATCAGTTGCAATGGAAAATCCGGATATAATTCTCTTAATAAAAACCGGCCGGCCAAATGCTGTAACCTTTTATGCCAGTGGGTAATTTCTTTTTGCAAAGGCACTGTAGCAAAAAAATCCTCCGTTTCTGTAATATGCCAAACGCCCATCCTGCTTACGGCGTTAATATTTTGTTGATAAACCAACGGCATAAAACGATTTTAGATTTTAGATTGCAGATTTTAGATTGAATATTTGCGAAAGATAAGAAATACACTAAACACAATACACGAATTAAATACACAAATTAACCAATTCACTATACACATGATCTTAAGCGATACAAGAATTCTGGAAGAAATTGAAAAAGGTACTATTAAAATTGTGCCCTACGACAGGGAACAACTGGGTAGTAACAGCTATGACGTGCATTTGGGAAAAGATCTTGCCCGTTATGTAAATAAAGAACTGGATGCCAAAAAACACAATACCATCGAACATTTTGAAATACCCGAGGAAGGATTTGTATTGCAGCCTCATGAATTTTACCTGGGTGTTACCGAAGAATATACCGAAACCCATGCCCATGTACCTTTTTTAGAAGGCAAATCTTCTACCGGCCGCCTGGGTATTGATATACATGCTACCGCAGGTAAAGGGGATGTAGGTTTTTGCGGCAACTGGACATTGGAGATCTCGGTAAAACAACCGGTAAGGGTGTATAAAGGGATGCCGATCGGCCAGCTTATTTATTTCCCTGTAGATGGGGAGATTGAAGTAAAATATAACCAAAAGAAAAATGCCAAATACAGCGGGCAGATCAATAAACCCGTTGAGAGTATGATGTGGAAGAATAAGTTTTAGGGCGGAATGGTTCATTGTTCATGGCAAGTCAATGGTGAATGGTCAATAAGACAGTCTTTAAATTCAACCACTCCTATTCATCATTGACCATTTACCATTGACACCATTATATCTTTCCAAATTTTTTATAATAGGCGATGATAAAGCTGGTCACTTCATCATAACTCCAAACGCCCTGGGGTTGCTGGTTATTTTCTAAATATTTTCCATACATCCATCGTATCACGGGTTCTACCGGGTTTTTATGCCGGCGGTTAAAAGCCCTCCATTCCTGTAAATCTTCTTTTATTTGTGGCAGTAATTGCCCGGCGTACATTTTTGCACTGGCCGTATCTATATGCGCCAGGTTACGGTTACTGTACAAAAAAAGGTCGAGGTAAACAGAGTATTGAAATAAGGCATCCGGCGAATGACTGGCGGCCAGGTAACCTACAAAATTGGCCTCCATTTCCTTGGCATAACCCAGCTGGTGCGCCACTTCATGACTGGCGGTGAAGGGCTGTAAAAATTTGGGTACCGTAGTATTCACCTGCGCTTCGCCGGTAAAGGGATTATAATAACCGGTAAATCCTACGTAGTTGCCCAACCATCCCCACATCGATGTTTTAAGTGACCGATGGTCATATTTCAAAAAAGGATACATACTATCGATGGCCCCGTAATTCTGCTGCACTGCCGCAAATAACTGCTTTGATGATGGGTAGGATGCATGCGCATCCAATAAAGCCTGCTTGGCAGTATTTGCCTTGTTCACCAATATCCCGTTCATAGCCTGCAATTCTTGCAGGCTGTATTTATCCATTTTTAATCCCAGCTGGTAGGCAATTCCTTTACGGTTATAATTGATACCCCAAAGCCCGTTGAATAAAACGTAAATCAGTAAAAAAAGGGTAATTGTTTTCAGTAATCCGTTGATAAATCCTGCTTTGCTGGCTTTTTTCTGCAAAATCACCCGGGTAATTTTTACCAGTTTCCAGGTGAGCCATATGGCTGTCAGTCCGTATAACAGGTCGCCGAAACTAAATGGCAGCCAACCTAACAGCCCTCTTAAAACTGCGCTGCTGTTGTCATAAAATCCAACAGAATAGCCGTTTTCCACCCTTAGGCTATCAGCTGAATACCACTTAATTATGATTGCCACCAACAGCAGGATCCCTATAAAGAACAGTTTTTTTTTGTATCGCATAGCTGCGCTAAAATTACTACAAGCAGCTTTAAAAAGCGGCTCCCGGTTTATTATTTTAGCTTTATGGTTGCTGATATGGGCAACAGGGTCGGTTTTACATCGAAAAAGGTTTTAATTAAATCTGAATTGGCGGTCAAAAATCAAAAAAAATCCCTTACCTTTGCCGTCCTTTAAACTATCCGTAATGGCTAATAAACGGGGATTTGAGATAGCTTTTGTGGGATTGAAGCCCGGCGTTCATGAGTTTACTTACGAGGTAGATGATAAGTTCTTTGCTGAAAAAGGTGTTACAGATTTTACCAACTGCCACGCCCATATCAAATTGACTTTAGATAAGAAAAGCAGTTTTATGCTGTTGAAATTTGAGATTGGGGGCAAGGCAGATGTTACCTGCGACCGTTGCGGAAATCCATTACCGATGGATATCTGGGACGAATTTAACATGTTGGTAAAACTGGTGGAAAATCCTGAAGAGATGAATGACCAGGAAGAAGATCCTGATGTATGTTATATCTCCCGTGGAGAAAGCCACCTGAATGTAACCGACTGGATCTATGAATTCGTACTGTTGAGTTTCCCAATACAAAAAACCTGCAGCGACGATGAAATGGGTGGTCCTTTATGCAACAAAGAAGTGCTGGAAAAACTGCGGATGATGGAAGTAAAACAGCAGGAAACCAATAGCAACCAGTTGTGGAAAGGATTGGAACAGTTTAAAGTGAAGAAGAAAACGAAGAAGTAACAAGTTAAAAGTACAAAGTCAGATAGCAATTTATAATTCATAATTTCAATCAATAAGTCATGCCAAATCCAAAAAGGCGCCATAGTCAGCAACGCAGTGCAAAAAGAAGAACACATTACAAAGCAGTGGAAACTACTTTAAGTGTGGATAAAACCACTGGTGAAACACATGTACGCCACCGTGCACATGTTAGTGAAGGAAAATTATACTACAAAGGAAAGTTAGTTGCCGAAAAAGCGCCGCTTAAAGCCTAATTTATATTTTCAACTTTGCATTCTAAACTCTAAATTCGTTTACGGATATAGTGTTTAGAATTTTTATTTATAGGAACGTAGTGTTTTCATGCTGTGACTGTTAATTACAGTCCATAGCTACAGCACAGCTTCCCGCCATAAAGCAAAAGAAATGAATATAGGTTTAGATATGATGGGTGGCGATTTCGCTCCCCTGGAAGCAGTAAAGGGAGTAGCCGCATTTTTAAGTTCGGAAGCAGCCGATGTTCATCTTACATTGATCGGCGATGAGCCACAAATAAAAGCACATCTTGCAGCACATCCTGTGGCCGCGGATAAATACAGTATCGTTCATACCAGGCAGGTAATTGAAATGAACGAACATCCTACCAAGGCCTTAAAAGAAAAAAAAGATTCCTCTATAGCAATTGGATTTTATTTACTGGCATCAGGTAAAATCGATGCTTTTATCAGTGCCGGTAACACCGGTGCCATGATGGTGGGCTCGCTCTTCAGCATTAAAGCTATTGAAGGTGTATTACGTCCTACCATTGGTGCCTACATGCCGCGTGAGGATGGCACTTTAGGTTTGCTGGTTGATGTAGGATTAAATGCCGATTGCAAAGCAGAGAACCTGAACCAGTTTGCCATACTCGGTTCTTTATATGCAAAGCATATTTTAAATTTTGAGAACCCTAAAGTAGGACTGGTAAATTTAGGGGAAGAAGAAGGCAAGGGAAATCTGTTAGCCCAGGCCGCTTACCCGCTTTTAAAAGAAAATAAACAGGTTAATTTTATTGGCAACATCGAAGGTCGTGATATTTTATTGACCAAGGCTGATGTATTGGTATGTGATGGCTTTACCGGCAACGTGGTTTTAAAACTGGCCGAAAGCATTCATGATATCGTTACCCGCCGCAACATACACGACGAACATTTTGAACGGTTTAATTTTGAACAATATGGCGGTGTACCGGTACTCGGTGTAGCCAAACCCGTTATCATTGGCCATGGCATTTCTCATGCCACCGCATTTAAAAATATGATCCGCATTGCACAACGAATGATTGAAACCGACCTGCTTGAAAAAATGAAAGGCAGTTTTGTAGCATCCGCTTAAAATAACTTCCATACAATCCCAACGCTGTTTTTGCATGTAACCTAAAAAAATCGTTTCTTTATGCGGGCAGTTAATTGCCGCATATCATATGACCATTTTAAAATGCAATCTTGTATTCATCCTGTTATTCGTAATGCTCTCCCGCGGATTCAGTCAAACTATTCAGACTGTTGACAGTTTACAAACCCATTACCTGGGCTGTTTGGATGAAGGGAGCAATATGACGGCCTGCGCAAAAGATTTTTATACAAAGATGGATAGCCTGCTAAATGTGGTATACAATAAATTACAGTCCACTTTAAATGAACCTGAAAAAGCAGCACTAAGAAAAGACCAGGCAGTTTGGCTATTAAAACGGGATATGTATTTCAAAGAAACCGCTTTACAACTGCAAAAAAATAACCAGCAGAAAAGTACCATTAAAAAAACTGGCCAGGATAATGCCATTATGATGTACGATGCCAATGCGAGTTTTTTGAAACAAAGGCTGATCGTACTACTGAAAAAATCAACCCGTAAATAACCTGTTATTAATTTTTTATAGTTAAACCAATACTTACCTAAAAGCTGGTATGTACTTTGCCCTATCTTTATCTACTAAACTTAGTGCATGAAAAAATTATTACTCCCCTTCTCCTTTCTTCTCGTGGTATCCATTACAGCCAAATCGCAAAGTATAGAGCGATTGGATAAAAGCAAAATTTCTTTTTCTGCCCTGGATAAAAAAATTGACTCTTTAATTAAACTGGCGCACGTACATGGGTTGGCCGTAACAGTATTCAATAACAACGAACCGGTATATAAAAAAACCTTCGGGTATAAAAATGCTGTAACAAAGGAGCCCATAAAAGGCAGTACCAATATTTATGGCGCTTCATTGAGTAAAGCTGTGTTTGCAGTAATGGTGCTTAAGCTGGTGGAAGAAGGATTACTTGACCTGGATAAATCTTTACAAAGTTATTTGCCTAAACCAATCTATGACTATACCCCCACTAAAAAATGGCATGATAACTACAGTGATCTTAAAACAGATTCCAGTTATAGAAAAATAACTGCAAGAATGTGCCTCGATCATACAACCGGTTTTCCCAACTGGCGCTGGGATGAACCAGATCAAAAATTAAGGGTGAAGATTGAACCGGGTACCAGGTACGGTTATTCGGGCGAAGGATTGGTTTACCTGCAGGTAGTACTGGAACATATGCTGGGTAAATCACTGGATTCTTTAATGCATCAAAAAATATTTACTCCATTGGGTATGGGCATGTCGTCCTACACCTGGCAACCCCGTTTTGAAAAAGATTATTGCGTTGGTCATGATGCAGCTGGTAAACCATACGAAAAAGATAAAGATAATGATGCCAGGGCCGCCAGCACCCTCGAAACAACATTGGATGATTATACTTTATTTACCAAGGCTGTATTAAAAAATACATTATTAAAACCGGCTACGACAAAGCAAATGTTTACGTCACAGATAAGGTTACGATCCATCCAACAATTTGGCCCCTTCCGGCTGAAAGATTCTACATTTAATGATGCCATCAATTTAAGTTATGGTTTAGGCTGGGTATTATTACAATCGCCATATGGTACCGGTGCATTTAAAGAAGGGCATGGTGATGGATTTCAACATTACTCCATCATCTTTCCTGACCAAGGCACGGGCATCATCATCATGAGTAACAGCGATAATGCAGAGAGTATTTTTAAGGAATTACTTGAAGTGGCTATTGCCGATACATTTACTCCCTGGTATTGGGAAAATTATATCCCTTACAATCAAAAAAACAATTAACTGTTTTACAACAATGGACCTTTTTAGCAGTGAGCCGGAAAGTAGTATTAACCTGTTACCCAGTGATGGTACAGTAAATTACTATGGTAAATTATGGTCAAAGAAAGATGCTGATCACTACCTCGATCGTTTATTACAAACCATCACCTGGCGTAATGATGAAGCAGTTATTTTAGGAAAGCATATCATCACCAAAAGAAAAGTGGCCTGGTATGGCGATACCGATTTTAATTATACTTATTCCAGCGTCACTAAAAAAGCATTGCCCTGGACAACCGAACTACTGGAATTAAAAAATACGATCGAAGAAAGAACAGGCGAACAATTTAACTCCTGTCTATTGAATTTATACCATAGTGGCGAAGAAGGCATGGCCTGGCACAGTGATGCAGAAAAAGCATTGAAGAAAAACGGCGCTATTGCATCGGTAAGTTTTGGTGCAGAAAGAAAATTTTCCTTTAAGCATAAACAAACCAAAGCAACCGTGTCATTAGTTTTAGCACATGGCAGTTTATTGATCATGAAAGATACCACGCAAACAAACTGGCTGCACCGTTTACCTCCTACAAAACTTATACATAAACCCAGGGTAAACCTAACTTTTAGAAGTATAGTATTGTAACTGCTTTATTATTATTATTATTCCCGCCCGGCTTTAATATTCGCCGTTAAACCTATTAAATCACAGGAAATCTTTTTTCGCCGTATCATTGTAGTACTTAATAACAAAGTATTATCATGAAAAAAACAACCTTTGCAGTAATGCTGTTGAGCATTACATGGCTCAGTAGCCAGGCACAGCAATTGTACACGCCACGCAATGTACAAAATGCTTATAAAAAAGAAACCCGGAACCCCGATGGAAAACCTGGAAAAAATTATTGGCAGAACACGGCCGATTATTCCATCAGTGTAAAACTGGCACCGCCTTCAAGAACGATCACCGGCACCGAAACTATTACCTATACCAATAACAGTCCTGATGCCTTGCAAAATATCATCATGAAACTGATCCTGAATATTCATGCGCCAGGTGCCGCAAGGCAGAATGCTGCCTCGGAAGATTACCTTACCAAAGGAATCATTATTGATAAATTTTTAGAGAACGGAACAGAGAAAAAATTACGCAATGCGAATGGCAATACTTCATTAAGGGTACCACTTTCCAAACCTCTTGTATCAAAGGCTTCCATTACCTTAACTTTTGAATGGCATTATGATGTATCTAAAGAAAGCGGCAGGGAAGGCATGCTTGATTCCACCAGTTTTTTTCTTGCCTATTTTTACCCACGTATTTCCGTATATGATGATATACATGGATGGGACAGGATGATATTTACTGATGCCCAGGAATTTTATAACGACTTTAATAACTACGACCTGAGTATTACCGTACCAAAAAATTACCTGGTTTGGGCAACAGGCGAATTACAAAATATTAATGACGTATTACAACCGGCATTTGCAGCAAAATTTCAAAGTTCAAAAACATCTGATAAAACAATTAATATAGTTACGGCTGCAGACCTGGTTGCAAAAAATGTTACGGCACAAAACGAAACCAATACCTGGAAATGGAAGGCTACCAATATTTCTGATATGGCTGCATGCATCAGCGATCATTATGTGTGGGATGCAGCCAGTGTAGTGGTAGATGGTAAAACAAACAGGCGTTCCAGCGTACAGGCCGCCTATTTAGATAAGTCGGTAAACTTTAAGAAATCAGTAGAATACAGCCACCATGCATTGAACTGGTTAAGCAATAACTGGCCTGGTGTACCCTACCCTTTTCCTTCCAGCACTGTAGTAGAAGGATTTGCAGATATGGAATATCCAATGATGGCTAACGATAGTCACCAGCAGGATCCCGGCTTTCAACGTTTTGTTGCAGAACATGAAATTGCCCATACCTGGTTTCCTTTTTACATGGGCATTAACGAACATCGCTATGGTTGCATGGATGAAGGCTGGACCACTGCCTTTGAAAACCTGATCGGTAAGGCCGATGTTGGTGAAGAAGCGGCAGATAAAATGTTTAAGCAATTTCGTGTAGCCAACTGGGTGATGGACCCCAGTGACGAACACCAGCTACCTATCATTACACCTTCCAATACGATGTCGGGCGCAGGACTGGGCGATAATGAATATGGTAAACCTGCACTTGCTTATTTAGGATTAAAAGATATGCTGGGCGATGAATTGTTTAGAAAATGCCTGCATGGTTTTATGGACCGCTGGCATGGCAAACATCCTGTTCCCTGGGATATGTTCAATTCGTTTACCAACCTGGCCGGTAAAGACCTGACTTGGTATTGGCAAAACTGGTTCTTTACCAACTATTATCCTGATCTTGCTGTGCAGGCCGTAAAACCATCCGCTAACGGTTACACGCTTACCATACAAAACATCGGTGGCTTTGCGATACCTACCAACCTACTGGTAGAATATGCAGATGGCAGCAAGGATAAAATACATCAGACAGCGGGCATATGGGAGAAGAATCAAAAAACCGCAACAGTAACTATCGCTACTAAAAAGAAGATACAATATGTAAAACTGGATAACGGCATCTGCATGGATGCAGATGAAAGCAATAACAGTTGGGGAAAATCCAGTGCTGTTGTTTTTAACAGCGCCAATGTTAAACCGGAGGATCTAGATAAATTTTTAGGAGAATATAGTTCGGCCGGAGTACCTATAAAAATTACTTTCGGTAAGGAAGGGAATGTGTTGGTAGCCGATATAACAGGCCAGGGAAAGCTTAATCTAACGCAAACTGCCGTAAACAAATTTGAATTCACCGAAGCAGGTGCTGTATTTGAATTTACTCCCGGCAAAAATGAATTTGTATTGGAACAGGGCGGAGGAAAATTCACTTTCACTAAAAAATAAAATATTCCTTTTTTATAAACCGGCTGGATGCAAGTTCAGCCGGTTTATTTTTGTAGCCTATTTTAAACTATATTCATAAAAATATTTTCTTTGAATTATAAAAAACTAACCGCTATCCTTTTCTTGTTCGCCTGTTTTGCCAAAAGCAGTTACAGCCAGAAAACCAATTCTTTTTCCCGTCATACTGTTTATGCCGACTTTGCCTCACATGGCGCTTACTATTCCGTAAACTACGATAGGATATTCAGCCGTGGTGAAAAACTGGCCAAGACTTATCGTATTGGTTTTTCGGTAATACAAAATGCTGTTGCCATGCCCGTTGGTATTAATTTTTTTACAGGGCATGAGGCGTCGCATGTAGAATTTGGCCTGACCGTAGTACCTTATATTGAAACCTATACAGATCCGTACTGGGGCACTAAAGAAACCGATAAGAAAATATATATCATACCCGGTGCAGGTTACCGGTATCAAAAACCCGAAGGAGGATTTTTTTTTAAAGTAATTGCGGGGCCGGTCATCTATCTTGATCCCCCTTCTGATGATTTCTGGAAAATGGATGGCAAAGTATATCCTGGTATTACTGCAGGCCTGGGCTTTAGCTTTTAAAAAATATTCTGTCGCATTTTTCTTAATTTTAATAATGTTTGTTTTATCCAGTGAACTTATTTTTCCACCGCTTGAATTAGCCGATGAAGAAGGCCTTCTGGCTATTGGCGGCGATTTAAGCACCGAACGTTTATTGCTGGCTTATAAAAACGGCATCTTTCCCTGGTATAACGAGGATGAACCCATCTGCTGGTGGGCACCCGATCCAAGATTTGTTTTATTTCCTGCTGAATTGATCATCAGCAAAAGCATGAAGACTATTTTAAATAATGGCAGTTTCCGGTTTACGATTAACAAAGCTTTTGATAAAGTAATTACCAATTGCCGCTCAGTCACAAGAAAAGAACAGGAAGGCACGTGGATACAACAGGAAGTGATAGACGCTTACACCACACTACATAAAAAAGGTTTTGCGATAAGTGCGGAAGCCTGGCAGGACGGCGAATTAGCGGGCGGCCTATACGGCGTTTTATTAGGCAATATTTTCTTTGGTGAAAGTATGTTCAGCAAAAAAAGCAATGCCAGCAAGTTTGCTTTCATCAACTTTGTAAAGCAACTACAAAAGCAGGGCATTAAATTAATCGATTGCCAGGTATATACCCCACACCTGGAAAGTTTAGGTGCGAGAATGATCGATAGAAAACTATTTTCAGATATTTTACTTAAAGAAATCTAGCCACTGATTACACGAATTAATTCAATTTTATTTATTCTGTCTTCATTCGTGTTAATTCGTGTAATTCGTGGCCATTTCTATTTTCCAAATTTTTGTTTCAATGCTGCCAGTGCATCATTCAAAGGCATATCTGCCACCGATTTTTGAGCAGGTTTCTGTTGCTGCGGCTGCCCGTTGACTTTAGGTCGTTGCTGTTGATTTCTTGCGGGGGCTTCCATAGTTTGCTTAATAGATAAAGCAATTCTTTTTCTTGCTGTATCCACTTCCAGTACTTTCACATTTACTTTCTGATTGAGTTTTAATGCTTCGTTAGGATCGGTAATATATGTGTGCGAAATTTCTGATACATGCACCAGGCCATCCTGTTTAACACCGATATCTATAAACGCACCGAAGCGGGTGATATTGGTCACCACACCCGGCACTTCCATCCCGATCTTTACATCATCAATACTGTAAATATTGGCAAATTCAAATTGCTGCACTTCGCTCCTGGGATCAAGCCCGGGCTTTTTTAATTCGTTTAAAATATCCTTAATGGTCAATTCCCCAATTTGTTCCGAAGCATATTTTTTGGCGTCAACGGTTTTTAGTAATTCTTCTTTGCCCACAATAGCATTCACCGCAACACCTAAATCTTTTGCGATCGTTTCCACCACGGTATAAGCTTCAGGGTGTACAGCACTCGCATCCAACAGGTCTTCGCCATCTTTAATGCGTAAGAATCCCGCGCACTGTTCAAATGCCTTACCACCTAACCTCGGCACTTTTAGTAACTGCTTACGGTTGCTGAATTTTCCAATTTCATTCCTGTACTTTACGATATTATCGGCAAGCGTACTTCCAATACCACTAACATAACTCAGTAAATGTTTGCTGGCGGTGTTCAAATTTACGCCCACGTTATTTACGCAACTGATAACAGTAGCGTCGAGCCGCTCTTTTAAACGAAACTGGTTTACATCATGTTGGTATTGTCCTACACCAATACTTTTAGGATCCAGTTTTACCAGTTCCGCCAGCGGGTCCATCAATCTTCTGCCGATACTAACGGCACCACGTACCGTAATATCTTCATTGGGAAATTCTTCACGGGCAATTTCGGAGGCTGAATAAATAGATGCCCCATCTTCATTCACTAAAAACACCGGGAGATTTAAATTTAACCGTTTGATGAATTGTTCGGTTTCCCTTCCTGCAGTTCCATCACCAATGGCAAAAACCTCGATACCATATTGCTGTGCTAAATGTTTAATTTTTATTTCCTCTGCTGCCACACGGTTATTTTCATGCGGAAAGATCAAATCAGTTTTTTGCAGTTCTCCTTTCTCATCCAGGCAAACCACTTTGCAACCGGTTCTATATCCAGGATCAATAGCTAAGATCCTTTTACTACCCAATGGTGAACTCAATAATAACTGGCGCAAATTTTCAGCAAATACATTGATCGCTTCTTCATCCGCCTTTGTTTTTAATGCGGTGCGAAATTCTGTTTCCAGGCTCGGTTGTAATAATCGCCTGTATGCATCTTTAGCTGCTTTACGTACCTGGTCGCTACAGGTACTCATGCCCTTTATGTACAGGTTGTCTATCAGCTCCAATGCATTTTCTTCAAGCGGGGAAATTTCTATTCTTAAAAACCCTTCTAAAAATCCACGCAGCACAGCAAGCGTTCTGTGAGAAGGGATTTTTGATATCAGTTCACTGAATTCAAAATAGTCTTTGTATTTAATGCCTTCTGCTTCTTTATCCGTAACCAGTTTGCTTTGCATGGTGGCTTCCGTTTCAAAAAGTTTACGGAGTTTAGCCCTTACCTGTGCATCCTCATTTATTGTTTCGGCAATAATATCTCTTGCACCTTGTAATGCAGCATCAGTATTCGCAATTTTTTCATTGATGAATGTTGTAGCAACGGCAATAAGGTCGATATCTTTTTGTTCCAATAATGCATCCGCCAAAGGTTGCAACCCATTTTCCCGGGCCGTTTGTGCTTTTGTTTTACGCTTCGGTTTAAAGGGCAGATAAATATCTTCCAGTTCGGCTAACGTAGTGGCTTTATTTAATCTTTGCTGAATGGCTTCCGTCATTTTCTCCTGCTCAGTGATGGCCTTTTCTATAAAAGTTTTACGCTCGGTAAATTCTTTCAAAAATTTTGCTTCTTCCTGTATCTGCTGCACCTGCACTTCATCCAATGCCCCGGTCCTGTCTTTACGGTAGCGGGCAATAAAAGGAATAGTAGCTCCTTCTTCCAGCAAGGAAAGAACAGCTTCTACCTGTTGTATCTTAAAATTAAATTTCTGTGCTATTGGCTGAATAAAATCTGGCATCTATTTAAATTATTTTTATTGCTAAATATTTTTAATCTTCTTTCTATATGCTTAAGCCTATATTCCGGTATGTGAGACAAGAACAGGGGCAGCGCTAACCATGAACTATTACCCATCAACTATGAACCGGTTTTCAGGGCTGCGAAAATAGTGTTGTGTACCGAAACAAAAAATTGGAATACTGCAATCAATTAATTAAGTGGTATTTTTTATCGGGATTAGCTGCTGCAAAGGAATAAATACTGTTGCGTATATAATCATTATCTGCATAAGGATTTAAATAATCTTTTATTACCGCGGCTGACTGTAATTGTATCTTTTTAGGAATATAGCCCATACCCCAAAAATTTCCTTTTTCAACCAGTAAGCACAATTGTTCTTCTTCACTAATGCCTTTATCTACTACCACAAATGTGGGCAACTGTGTATTCAATGCTTCCAATGCCCGGTTTATTTTGCCGTTATAAATAATGGGATCCTCTAAAAATTCGTAATCCTGTTGCGTAAAAGGCGTTTTATCTACAAAGCATAATTTGGCATTCAATTCAAATTCATCGATCATCTTTTTCAATAACACCAATCCCTCGTGCAATAAATTAAACACATACAAAGCCTGCAGGTTCTTTTTCTTTTTATCAATAGCAAGTCGTTGATAACCCCTTGCATCTTCAAATACATATAAGGCATATTTTTGTGCCGGTTGTTTCTGACTGCGGTTATACAAGGGCCATATTTTTTTTATCTCGGTACTTTCCAGCACCAATGCTTCCAGTTCGGTAGCACATTCCTTACAGGTTACTTTATGAATATTGCGAATAAAATTTTGTCTTTTCCGGTCCGGATCATTATGTGTAAAATGACTGCTTACTCTTTTTTTAATATTGATAGCCTTACCTACATATACGATCTTATCCTTGCTGTTATGAAAATAATATACACCCGGGCAGGAAGGCAACTGATCAATGGCTTTCTTATCCAAATGCATGGGCAGCCATTGATCTTTGGAAGTTTTTTTCAGCATTTCATTAATAAACAATTCGCCGTTGTTGGCCAGGTAATGCTCAAATAAAGTTACGGTGGCCTTTGCATCACCTCCTGCCCTATGCCGGTTTTCAATTTCAATATGTAAGGAGCGGCAAATATTACCCAGGCTATAGGATGGCATTCCCGGAAACAGCTTTCTTCCTAAACGAACCGTGCATAATTTTTTTGCGGTAAGCTCATAACCCGAATTTTTCAACTGGTGTTTTACAAAACTGTAATCAAAATTCACGCTGTGCGCCACAAAGATCTTATCATTCAATAATTCAAATAGTACATCGGCTATTTCATCAAAGGATGGTGCATCGGCTACCATGGCATCATCAATGCCGGTTAATGCTGTAATGTATCTTGGAATACTTTGTTGTGGATTAATCAGTGTTTCAAAATGTTTCACCACCCTTGTACCATCATGTATGTATACAGCAATTTCGGTAATAGCACTTGCTGCTGCATAACCGCCCGTGGTTTCTATATCTACGATCGCATACATCCCTGTTGATGAGTTCTACGTTTTATTTGTTGTTAAGAACTGGCAATTTACTAATTATTTTAGTTAATCAAGAAAAAATAGCCACGGATTAATTTAAAGTTTGCCATCTTAGAAATTAGTAACGAAACAAGGTTTCCAGGTAATGGGTTTTTATATTGAACAGTTTCTTGAGCCCGGCAATCTTTTCCAGGTTTTCGAGCTTAGTTATTTCGGATGTATTGGTTTTTGTACCCACGATCAACACATTTTTAGGCGTATGTTCTGTAGCAATAAAATCAAACACTTTTGTCTTATACCCATGTGCTTCCAGGATCAAGGCCCGTATAGCATCGGTGACCATCTCGGCCTGGCGCTCCAGTAAAATGCCATGCTTAGTAATATATTTTAATTCATTATCCGGTGCCATTTGTTTACGGATCTGTTTATGACAACAGGGTGCACAAATAATTACTTTGGCATTGGCAGTAATGCCTTTATAGATAGCATCATCAGTGGCTGTATCGCAGGCATGCAGGGCGATCAGCATATCTACCGATTGTATATTTGCTTCTTCAATGGTACCTTTTTCAAATTTCAGATGTTTGTAATTGATATCTCCTGCAATAGTATTGCATTTGTTCACCAGGTCTTCCCGCATTTCGATACCGGTAACTGAGGCATCCAGTTTTAAATTGCTGGTCAAATAATCATACAAGGCAAAAGTGAGGTAGCCTTTTCCACTGCCCATATCGGCCACCGTTAGGTGCTTTTCAAATTGTATATCTTTTATAATGCCTTCAATGATCTCTACATAACGATTGATCTGTTTGAACTTATCCTGCATATCTTTTTTGATCTGCCCATCGGCCGTGCTGACTCCTAATTTTTCGAGGTAAGTGGCTGTGGAAGATTTGATCACACGATTCTTTTGTTTATCATGTTGCTGTGTTGCAGCAGCCAGGGATAAACTGGCCGGCCTTGTAATGATCTTTGCCGTTTCATTTTTATCGATCGACAGGTGAAAATCATTGGTTGCAGTAAACAGGTCGGCATTGAAAAATTCTGCCTGCAGCATTTTTTCAATGAGAATAATACTTTCTTTTAAATCATAATTCTTTACCATATCCTGCGTGGGATTACGATAAGTAAAAGATAGTTTGGCTGTATTTTTTATCAGTACGGGCTTTATAAAAACATTTTTCAGCGCCGCTGTTTTATCTCTTTTATTGCCCAAAGTAATTTTAATGAGCTGTTGCCCATTACAACTTTCGGATATTTTTTGCAGGAACGACGGCAATTGATTTGACATGAATTATTATTTTCGGCTTTGCAAAGGTATTTAATAGTTATGTGTTTATTTATACCGTATATTTATCTACAAAACTTTTTGGTAATATGAATATTGACAAATTCCCTTTTACGATCGTTGACTGGACCGATATGGAAATTAAAGAACGTGATGGTGTAACCGGCAAAGCCACATCAAAACTGTTTCAGATGGGCAAGATCCGTGTACGCATGGTTGATTATTCGGCCAATTACCTGGCCGACCATTGGTGCCACAAAGGCCATGTGATCTATTGCATAGATGGCGAAATGGAAACTAAGCTGGAAGATGGCCGTGTATTCCGTTTTGCAAAGGGCATGACCTATCATGTAGGTGACGATTGTGAAGCCCATCGTTCTTCTTCAGTAAATGGCTGCAAACTGTTGATTGTTGATTAAAGACTATGCCGTTTTATTACCTGGTGCTTCCTCCTCTTTATGGGTATCGTCCAGTTTTGAAATGGCATCTTTATGCAGCAACATTTTCACCAGTTGAATGATAGCTGTTATGGCAAATACGCCACCAATGAACCAATGGATATAATCTCCTGCACCATGAATTCTTTCATACAGGTAGTTACCGCCAAAAATAAAAACGGCATTGCCTGCCAGGGTGCCAATACCGATGCCAATGATATACATATTGTAATGGGCGGGCTGCGGCAGTAAAATCTTTTTGGTAAATAAAACAGTGCTCCAGCCGAACCAGAATACGATAACCACCGGGTTAATGGCACAACCTAAAGCACCCAATAAAAACCGGTTCATATTATTATCGAGTATGGGATTTTTTGCATTTTCCCCACTACTTAATGCCGCATAAAAACTTCCTGCAGCCAGGGCCACCACAATACCCAAAGTGATCCATTCCATTACCCGCATTAATCTTTCCTGCTTTCTTATCCAGTCAATGCCAATTAATGAGATCCTTACATAGATCATTTCTACCAGTAAAGAACCAAAGGAGAACAACATGGCAGCTTTTATACTTTCCTGTATGCCCAATTGCATAGCTGCCACATTCAACGTGCCCAACGGCAACGATCCCAGGAAACTAATCAGTAATCCCCACAATAATATCTTTACTAATTTCATATGCCGAATTTTTGGCTACCGAACATCAAATGATTAAAAGCCATAACCATTCGATATTCGTAAATCCGATATTGCTATATTCAACAGTTATCCCATCAGCTCATCTACTTCCTTCATCTTTTTAAACCTCAATTGGGTTTCTTTTAAAAATACCCGTCCTTTTTGAAATGGCCAGGGTTGAATGCCCTGTTGCCTATTGTATTTACTGATCTGGTACAATGCTTTCCAGTGTTTCAAGATTTCCCTGTAAGCACCAAAAAGCGTGTAGCCGGTATCGTAAAAATGATTGGGTTCGGCACCGCAGCCATTGTATTCCAGGATAGTGAAGTTGATACCATTTTTCAGGTCTTCTACATTGGTACACATGATATCGTAACGGCCATAAAAAAAATCATTGATGCCATGGCTGATGGTATCAAAAATACCAGCCAGTTTTGCATCAATATGTTCTTTAAGGTCTACAAAATGTGCGCCACGGTTATGGTTGGCCGCATAGCTCAGCATATACCTTTCGCCTGCGGGGATAACGGTGTTCCATTTATCCTGGTGCTTGCTGTGCAATTCTCCGGTCCTGTTCTTTCCTTTGGGATGTTGCGATACCAGTTCTTCCAGGGTATGTTTTCCATCCCCGGTAACCTGTAAGGGAATTTTATGCAGGAATCCTGTAACAATGCCTTTTTGCTGCAGGGGATGGCGTATATAGAACACACTTACTTCCATGGGATAATGCACCAATGCCTGCACGATATATTCAAACGGCATTAAATTATGATAATGTAAAAAAGCGGCTTCATTATCTATCTTCCTGAATAAGATACCCTGGCCGCCTACTTCTGGTTTTACAATAAAAGGATACGTAATGTTATACTGCTGCAGTTTTGAATTGATGGATGATAGTGCTTCTTTTGGTAATACATTAAAAGTAGCGGGATATAAGCCGGGTGGCAGCAGGTCGTACATTTCCTTTTTGGGCTCGCCTTCCATACCTCCAAAAGTGATCCTGGGATTGCTGGGCGTAAAGAACCAGACAGCGCCTGATTTGATCATATACCAAAGCCATACGGGTGTAATGGGTGCATAAATCAGTTTAAAAGGCCAGGCTTCCCAATTGGTGATTCTCTTTAAAATATGTTTCAAATTTTCAGGTATAATTTGCAAAAATAAACCCTTACTATCAAACAGCAATCGTAAAACTATTAATTACATTTGCTGTACCAAATAAACTTGTATGCACATACCAACAATGGCCGAAATGATGGCAAACAGTGAAAGTCCTGAAATTTTATTTTGGGTAGGCTGTGCCGGGAGTTTTGACCAGCGGGCGCAGAAAATTACGAAGGCTTTTGTTACCATACTCGATAAAGTAGGTATCAAATATGCGGTTTTAGGCAAAGAAGAAATGTGCACGGGCGATCCGGCAAGAAGAAGCGGTAATGAATTCATGTTCCAGATGATGGCGTACCAGAATATCCAGGTATTGAATGGATATGGTATTAAAAAAATTGTAACAGCATGCCCGCATTGTTTTAATACCTTAAAAAATGAATACCCCGAACTGGGCGGTAATTATGAAGTGATCCATCATGCTACATTCATTCAACAGCTGATTGATGAAGGCAAAATAAAAATGACCGACGGCGGTACATTCAAAGGAAAAAAAATAACCTATCACGATAGTTGTTATTTAGGCAGAGCCAATAATATTTATGAAGCGCCTCGTAAAGTACTGGAAGCGTTAGACGCAGAACTGGTGGAAATGAAACGTTGCCGGAGTAATGGTTTATGCTGTGGTGCCGGTGGTGCACAAATGTTTAAGGAAGAAGAAAAAGGTACCGTTAGAATTAATATTGAAAGAACGGGTGAAGCCCTGGCAACAGGCGCTTCTGTTATTGCTGCAGCCTGTCCTTTTTGCAATACGATGTTAACTGATGGTGTGAAGAGTAATGAAAAAGAGGATTCAGTGCAGGTGTTGGATATTGCGGAATTGGTGGCAGCTTCGATTTAGAAGTTACGAGTTTACAAGTTGCGGGTTGTTGATCGTTTTCGAATTATTTAAGCGATGATGGACCTGTATTTATTATCAAAACAACAATAAACAACCCGAAGCCCGCAACTTTTTTAACCCGTAACTGTTCTAACCCGCAACCCGTAACTTAAAAAATTTTACTACAATGATTATTGATATAAAAGACCATATTCCCGAAGACTTTGATGCTAATTCAAGGGTTTGGATCTACCAAAGCAGCCGCGTATTTTTTATGAGTGAAGTTTTTGAACTGGAAGATATGCTGAAATCCTTTGTGAGTAACTGGAAAAGTCATGGTGATACCGTAAAGGGATTTGCCAATTTATTTTTTGGGCAGTTCATTGTGCTGATGGCTGATGAAACACAAAGCGGTGTGAGTGGCTGTAGTACCGATAGTTCTGTTCATTTAATAAAAGACATCGAAAAGAAATACAATGTTGACCTGTTTAACCGTATGGACCTGGCTTTTTTAATTAAAGATAAAGTGCAGTTATTGCCCCTCTCCCAATTAAGTTATGCTGCAGAAAATAATTTTATCAATGCCGATACCTTGTACTTTAACAATACGGTATTGACTAAAAAGGAATTGCTGGAGAAATGGATCATCCCGGTTAAGGAGAGTTGGCTGGCTAAGAAATTACCGGTAAAGCTGTAATTATTTTTTCTTTATTGCCTTAAGCAAGGCCGCTTTATTATTCTTTTTCACTTTCTTACTAAACAAATAACTCACCGATATCCTGAAATTTCTTGTTTGTGTACTGCTGTAGCTTTCTAAATTAAAATTAGGGGCGTAAGTAAAATTTTTATTCTGCTGCTGGCGGAAAGGATCGATGACACTTAATGCCAGCGTCATTTTCTTCTTAAAGAATTTTTGTTGTACACCGATATTCATACTCTGCGAACTTCTTACCGTTCCCTGGGGATTGGCAAAGCGGTTAAACGTAACGCTAATATTGGCATTGAGCAAAGTATTGAATTGGTAACTGCCATTGAAAGTAGAAAATACCGAGCCTCCGTCATGATAGCGGTTTACTTTTTTATCGTGCTCGCTGTATACATTGTAACTATAGCCCAAACTTAAATTTACCTTGGCTTTTTTAGTAAGCGTATACCCGCCCCATACATTTACTTCATATTCTTTTCTGCCGCTGATATTTTGCCAGGTAGTAGTTGTGGTTCCATCAGTTTGTAACGTACGTATGGAACTGTAAATATCCTGCAGGATATTATAGCCCAGCGACATATTTGCATAATACTGCTTCGTCCATTTACCAATGATAAAATCAAAATTATCGGCAAAATATGGTTGCAGGTAAGGGTTACCAAAACGTTTGTTGTAAGGATCGCTGTAATCCACGCTTGGGTTCAACTGGTTTAAATTGGGTCGTTGTATAGTGCGTTTATAGCTTAACGTAATGCTAAGGTCATTCTCCCATTTTTTTACTGCCGTGGCAAAAGGTAAGATACTCCAGTAATTATTGGCATAATCGCTGGTATCATTCACCAGGTTAAATTGCGTAGTGGTTTGCTCCGCCTGCAGGCCGGCAGTAATATTTAATTCCGGTTGTATGGTATAACGCAAAGCGGCCCTGTAAAAAAATATGTTCTGGTGAAATTCAATATCATTACTTAACACATTGTTCTTTACCAAAACATTATCCGGCTTTTTAAGGAAGGAAGTATTTAAAATATTATGGTTATTGCCCCGTATCAATCCATTACCCACGCTGAGGAAAAATTTATTGTTTTTCAGCAACCTGTCGTAATTCAACCGCACACTGATGGTACTGTTTTTAACATTGGTATTCTGCTGCTGTGTACTATCAAGCCCGTTAAAGGTATAATCGGGGTTTAAATATTGCTGGTAATACCCTCTTTCATTATCATTGTTACCAAAGCTCAACCCTGTGATCACTTTAAAAATAGTAGTAGGTAATTTCCCTTTGGCAATATAAGTGGCATTAAAGTTTGGCGACGAACTGGTACTGTTGGTATTTATAAACCTGTTACTCAGTTTATAAATATTACTGGCACTATTGATATTGGTATATTGATTACTATTATTGCTTTCGCCATTACTGCTGTTAAAAAAGCTGGTGAAATTAAAACTGTTGTGCTTATTCATGTCATAATCCAGGCTTACCCTTGCATTGGGCCGCAATGCATCATTGCCATTATTGCCCACCACATTAAAATAATTGGTAGAATCGGCATAAATATTCTGCCGGTTACTATAACTGCTGCCTTCAAATTCATTGTAGCCAAAACCGGCATTGACGTTTAATGCGATTTTATTTTTACGGTAACTAAAACTGCCATTCAATGCATTTTCTCCACGTGTACCATAAGTTGCACTCAACCTGCCGCTCATGCCTACACGACCTTTTTTGGTAACGATATTGATCACGCCTCCCCGTTCGTTGGCATATTGTGGAGGCGGTGTGGTCATCACTTCTATTTTATCGATCATACTCCCTGGCATACTCTCCAGCAGGTCCTGCAATTGTTTACCATTTAACTCTACCGGCTTATCATCTATCAATATCTTTACATCCTTGCCGCGCAATTGTACTTTACCATCATTATCCACGTTTACCAATGGCGCCTGTTTCAATAATTCTGTTGCTGAAGCACCCGAGTTTAATGCCGATTCACCGGCGTTAAATATCATTTTACCATCTTTATTTTCAATCAATGGTCTTTCAGCGTAGATCACCACTTCGTCCATATCCGTGGTTTTCCGTTTTAGCTTAACATCATTCAGGTCAAAATCAAAACGGTCGGGCCGTATATTAATGCTGTCTAACCTTAAATTATTGTAGCCCATCGTGCTTACCTGCAAGCGGTAATAGCCATAAGGCATCTGTTCAAATAAAAAACCGCCATCTTTAGCGGTGATCATGGTTTTGGAAATAGCGGTATCGCCAATTTTTGTGAGGGTTACCGTCGCCGAATTAATCGATTTGCCATTCTCATTATCCAGTATAGTACCGATAATAATGCCCGGGTTGCCGGTTGTCCTGGCACTATCTTGCTGACCTGCAACTGTAAACACCAATAAAGAAAAAATACAGGAAATAATAAATTTCAATGCCGGACAGGTTTTAGTTGAACAAATTTATTACATAATGCCAAGGGCAGAAAGAAATTATTATCAACGGTGCAGGATATTTTCCTCAATTAGCAAGGCCCGGGCGCTGACATCCTGTCAGAATATAGCTGGATTTATTTATCTTTGCCGTCTTAAAATTTAAGGACGATAGTGGAAACATTGACACATAAAGCACACGATGAGGCAAGGCAGGGAGAAGCGTATGCGCCTTTTGTACATGAGGTAAATCCTTTTAAAAAGTATTTTTATATAGAAAGCTATGGCTGCGCCATGAACTTTGCCGACAGCGAAGTGGTAGCTTCTATCTTAAATAATAACGGTTTTGGCGCCACCAAAAATGCGGATGAGGCCGACCTGATCTTCATCAACACCTGCAGTATCAGGGATAAAGCCGAGCAAACTGTAAGAAAAAGGCTGACTGAATTCCGCAAATATAAAAAGACCAATCCCGGTTTATTGGTGGGTGTGTTGGGTTGTATGGCCGAAAGATTGAAAGCCCAGTTCCTGGAACAGGAAAAACTGGTAGATATGGTGGTTGGTCCGGATGCCTACCGTAGTTTACCCGGGCTGATTGAAGAAGCAGAAACAGGTCAGAAAGCAGTGAATGTTTTATTAAGTCGTGATGAGACTTATGCTGATATTGCCCCGGTTCGTTTGAACAGTAATGGCGTAAATGCTTTTGTAAGTATCATGAGGGGTTGCAATAATATGTGTAGTTTTTGCGTGGTGCCTTTTACAAGAGGAAGGGAAAGAAGCCGTGATGCAGCAAGTATTGTGAACGAATGTAAAGACCTTTTTGAAAAAGGTTATCGTGAGGTAACTTTATTAGGACAAAATGTAGACAGTTATCATTGGATAGACGAACAAAATAATGAAACTGTTTCCTTTGCCATGCTGATGGAAAAAGTGGCCTTAATCTCGCCTTTATTGCGTGTTCGTTTTTCTACTTCTCATCCAAAAGATATTACTGACGAAGTGCTGTACACGATAGCGAAGTACGAAAACATCTGTAACTATATTCACCTGCCGGTACAAAGTGGCAGCACAAGGGTATTGCAAATGATGAACAGAACGTATAGCCGTGAGTGGTATATTGCCAAGGTAAACCGCATTAAAGAACTGATACCCGGTTGTGGATTGAGTACCGATATGATCACCGGTTTTTGTACCGAAACAGAAGAAGAACACCAGGAGTCCTTAAGCCTGATGCGTTATTGCCAGTACGACCTGGCCTATATGTATTTTTACAGCGAACGCCCCGGCACTTTAGCAGCAAGAAGATTTAAAGATGATATTCCTGAAGAAACGAAGAAAAGAAGACTGCAGGAAATGATCGACCTGCACCGCATCCAATCTTTACATAGTATGCAGCGTGATGTAGGTAAGACATTTAAAGTACTGATTGAAGGCTGCAGTAAAAAAGACGAGAATGAATTGCAGGGCAGAACCGATCATAATAAAGTAGTGATCTTTCCAAAAGGCAATTTGAAGAAAGGAGAATATGTAATAGTTCATATTGACAGGTGTACCGCAGGTACACTATTCGGCACTCCTGTCATGGATTAATAGCAAAGAAAACTTTGTGCGTCTCTGCAGCTCAGTCTTCTTTGTGTAAAAAACAAAAGCAATGGAATTACAATCAATAAAAAATCGTTTTGGTATCATAGGCAATTCGCCGGCATTGAACCTGGCATTGAATGTAGCTACACAGGTAGCCAATACCGACCTGTCTGTGTTGATCAACGGAGAAAGTGGTGTGGGTAAAGAAGTTTTTTCACAGATCATTCATGCTTTATCTGCAAGAAAGCACAATCCCTTTATTGCCGTAAACTGCGGCGCCATACCGGAAGGCACGATCGACAGTGAATTATTCGGTCATGAAAAAGGCAGTTTTACAGGCGCATTAGATAGCCGTAAAGGTTATTTTGAAACCGTAAATGGCGGTACCATATTTTTAGATGAGATCGGTGAAATGCCATTGGGTACACAGGCCCGCCTGTTACGTGTACTCGAAGCAGGAGAATACATTCGTGTAGGTTCTTCCAAAGTACAAAAAACAGATGTACGGGTAATTGCCGCCACCAATAAAGAATTGATCGAGTTTACACAAACCGGCAGGTTCAGGGAAGATCTGTATTATCGTTTGAATACGGTGCCGATCAGGGTGCCTGCTTTGCGTGACAGGAAAGACGACATCCCGTTATTATTCCGCAAATTTGTATCTGACTTTGCAGATCGTTATAAAGCGCCGCCGGTACAATTAGATGAAGAAGCCAAAAACGTATTGATCAATTATACCTGGCCGGGAAATGTAAGGGAATTAAAGAATATTGCAGAGCAGATCTCTGTACTGAGCCAGAATAAAAATATCAATGCGACACAGTTAAAGGGATTTTTACCGGAACATAATTATTCAAGATTACCGGTACTGTCAGGCGGTGCTGGAGCGGTAAGTCAAACGGAATTTGCCAATGAAAGGGAGATCCTGTACAAGCTTTTTTTCGATATGAAAAAAGATGTGAACGAGTTAAAGAAAATGTTTTACGACCTGTTGCAAAATCCCAATATCAGCAATAACCATCATGCCCCGGTATTTGCAGATGACATGAAGGATTATGGCAACAATACGATGAATGCGTTACCGAATGCATCTTCTTCCCAATCGGTGATCTTACACCATGGTAATAATGAGGATATCCATCACCATGAAGATGTGGAAGAATCCTTAAGCATTATGGATAAGGAAAAAGAACTGATCATAAAAGCACTAAAAAAACATAAGGGTAAACGTAAAGACGCCTCACTGGATTTGGGAATCAGTGAAAGAACTTTATACCGGAAGCTGAAGGAGTATGATATTGAAGAATAAATAGCTCCCTTTGCTTTTATTGAATATTGTTGCTTTTGCATCTAAGCTTATATAACTTACAGCTTATGCAATATTTTTTAAGTTTTTTTACTTTAATTTTTTTATTCTCTTCCTGCAATAATTACAATACAAATTACCGCTATTCCATTAGCGATTTCAAACCGGAGTTTCGAAAACATTTAGAGAACACTGTTACTTCAGGTATCGCACCTGGTATGTATTCCGGCGATAACATTCGTTATGCTGAAGAATTTAATAAAAACTGCTCTGTTGCTGATCTAAAAAAATTATTGCAATGCGAACATCCATTATTAAGAGCAATGGCTTTTCGTATATTAGTTGATAAAGACTCTAATAATATTGAGAATATACTTTTATCGTCTTTGGATGATACAGCAATAATTTCTGTTGATCACGGGGAATTTGGAATACCTACAATGTATTGCGCCGATTATTATCTTGAGATTACAAAAGGCGAAACAAAGGTAAAAAGGGAAAAAATACTCAATATACTGGTTGAAAAACATCTACAGCTTCAAACTACATTTTTTGAATTAGGCATTGCCGATAGTTTACCAGAAAAACATTATTCGTCCGTTAAACAAATGGCTATAAATTACTTTTTAAACCGAAATACAGATAATGGGGCTCCTTACATTACTTATGAAGATGAAAAAACAAGCGACATTCTTTTTGCATTATCGAAGTTTAAAAAGAAAGAGGATATTGATTTTATTAAAAGCAAATTAACACCTCATCAGGCTTACACATGGCAGTTAATAAAAAGAAATCCGGATACCGGCTATTTCAGCATTCTAAATGATCTTTTTCTGGATCTTGAAAAGGCGAAAGAAACAGGCCCTGAATATTTACAAAATTACTTTTCGGGAAAATATGCAGCTGCAAAAGAATTTGAACAGATTTTAGTTGCACTCTCAAAATATACAACCAAAGAAAGCGCTGCAATTTTTTCAAAGATTATTGCCCAAAAAATATATCCTTCTTATTATTACAGGAACCCTGGAGAGTTTGAATGCTTACTATACGATCTTTTAAAAAGAGCGGATACCTGGGCCTTTCAAAGCATAATAATGAAATTAAAACCTATTGCTGAAACCTTTAAGCGACAACATCATATCTCACTCGAAGAATTGACATTTAATAATCGAGACATGGATTATTATATTTCCAACAGGGAATACTGGTAATTTTTAACATCCATAATAAATATTTCTCTTTAATTTGCCCTTAAATGGCCAATCAATTCAAATATCATTTTAGCAGTAACATTAAATTGCTCGCAGTTTGTTTGTTAATCGTATTCACCTGCTCCTACTCCACCTGCAAGTACGGCTTTAAAGATACTTCTCCCATACCTCCGGAGGTAAAAACATTCCGCGTAAATCCATTATACAACAAGGCGCAATATGTAAATGTGCAGCTGGCGCCGCAGTTAACGGAAAAATTAAAACAAAAGATCATTAATACCACCCGCCTGCGCCAAACCAACAGTGATGAGGCGCATTATGATATCAGCGGCGGCGTAACACAATATTATACGAGCACAACGGGTATCAGCGGTAATAACAGTACTACCAACAGGCTGAATATTTCCTTTCACCTGGTATTTAAAAATACTGTAGATGAAAAGAAAAGTTTTGAAGCCGATGTAAGCACCTATGTTGATTTTCCAGCCACATTAAGCCTTTCACAGGCAGAAAGTACCAATGGCACAAAGATCGTAGGCAATATTGTAGACGAGGTTTTTAACAAGATCTTTTCTAACTGGTAAAAAACTATTTGCTGTTTGTACTTTGTGTTTTAGCTTTGACTAATGCCGCACGATACCTTACTTGATTTTATTGCCACACGAAACCATTCAGGCACGGAGCAAAGCCGGTTTTTAAAGGAGATTACCGATCAATATCCTTTTTTCAGTCCTGCGCAATTTTATTTACTACAACAGATCGGGGAAACGGACACTTCATATACTGCACAGGCTGCAAAAACAGCGTTGCTTTTTAATAACCCGCATTGGTTACAGTTCCGGTTGCAGCCGCATGATACAATAGTGGTTCCCTTTAAACATGATGCTGTATCAGATTCACCTGAACCTGTGGAAACGCATGAGTATGCAGGCAATGATAAGAGTAACCTCCCCGTTGAAGAAACTCCGAAGGAAGAAGAATTACATACTGAAGTAGAAAGCCTGCCCGAAGCAGTTGTTGAACCCGCAGCTACGCCCACGCTATCACTCACCCAGGAAGCCCTGATGCTGGCGGAAGATCCTGATGCTACCGACGATGCTGAAAGAGAAGATGAGACTACCCCGGTAAAGATCACAATACCCGGACTGAAGGAAGTACCCGTTAATGAAAACCTGCCGGCTTTTGAACCGATGCATATGGTAGATTATTTTGCTTCGCAGGGCATTAAATTAACTGATGAGGTACAAACAGCCGATAAACTGGGTAAACAGCTGAAAAGCTTTACCGAATGGTTAAAGACCATGAAGAAAATACATATCCCTGATAACGAGGCCAATGCAGGAGTTAGTGATATTGCCATACAGGCTTTGGCCGCCAAAAGCAATAAAGAAGGAGAGATTGTAACCGAGGCCATGGCCGAAGTATTGATACAACAGGGAAAGGCTGGCAAGGCCGTAGAAGTATATAAAAAATTAAGTTTGCTCAATCCCTCTAAAAGCGCTTTCTTTGCAGCCAAAATCGAACAATTAAAAGGATCATAACATGTTAGTTTTATTTGGTGTTTTAGTGATTATTGCCTCTGTAGTTTTAGGTTTAATCGTATTGATACAAAATCCAAAAGGTGGTGGTTTATCAGCCAGTTTAGGTGGTTTCAGCAACCAGTTAATGGGTGTTAAGCAAACAACCGATGTACTGGAAAAAGGTACCTGGGTATTTGCCGCTATCGTAGCCATATTGTGCCTGGTGTCTCCTGCTTTTATACCAAAAGGTGCCAGCAGGTCTACCACCAACGATAAATTACTGGAAGGTGTAGCTCCGCAGAAAAATACGCCTGCCAACACAGTACCAATGCCTAACACTACAGCGCCTGTTGATACTAATAAAAAGTAACTTCATTTTTGCAAAATATTTTACAACCCCGATGGTAACACCGGGGTTTTTTATTTTACTTTGCTAAACCTCAAAAAAACGGGCCGCAGGTTATATCGCATTATCCCATTGGTTCATCTGTGCCTTTAATATTGTATGAAAAAGAAAACAATTGGTCTTATTTTACTCGGTATCATTTTAACAGGCGCTTTTAGTGCCTGGAAAATTTTTGGTCCCACCGTATCTGCTCCCGAAAAAAAATATTTTTATATCCGCACCGGCGATACTTATGATATCGTAAAAAATAACCTTACCGAAAATAAGATCATCGGGGGCGATTTTTGGTTTAACCTGTTGGCGAAAAAATTAAATTATGCTACCAGGGTAAAAGCAGGCCGTTATGAAATTAAAAATGGCATGAGCATTTTTAACCTGGTACGCATGTTACGCTCCGGTAACCAGGCTGCAGTAAACCTGGTGATCACCAAGCTGCGTACCAAAGAAGACCTGGCGCAAAAGATCGCAGTGAACTTTGAATGCGATTCTTTAACGGTCATAAGCCTGTTGAACAATACAGATTCTTTACAAAAATATCATTTAGACAGTAATACGGTAATGACTGCAGTAATTCCTAATACCTACAGTATTTTATGGAATACCCCTGCCGCAAGAATTTTTAAAAAATTATATACCGACCAGGAAAAATTCTGGAATGAAGACCGGAGAAAAAAAGCAGCGGCATTAAATATGACCCCGCAACAGGTATATACCATGGCCAGTATCGTGGAAGAAGAAACGACAAAGGATGCTGACAGAGGTAAAGTAGCCAGTGTATATATCAATCGCGTAAAATCAGGCCAGCGGCTGGAAGCAGATCCTACGATCAAATTCGCCTTGCGCAATTTTGGATTGAAGCGCATCTGGAATACTCATAAACAGGCTGCAGCCAATTCGCCTTACAATACTTATTTTGTTGCCGGGTTACCGCCAGGACCGATTTGCACCCCATCTTCCAAAACCATTGATGCGGTATTAAATGCACCTGCGACCAACTATATATTTTTTGTAGCAAAGCCCGATTGGTCGGGCCTGTCTAATTTTACCGACAGTTATGAAGAACACCTGCTGAATGCAAAAAAATACCAGCATTTCCTGGACAGTGTAAATATAAAATGAGAATAGTATCTTGAGTACGCATGACCAGGCTCGAACGCATAGTATTGACTAAAACACCACTTGCTTTTATTTTAAACAAAAGCAAGCACTGGCACCTGCCCGGTTTTGAAGGCGTTCCTTTATATGATGTATTGAAATTCTTTTATAAGCAGATCAAAACGGTTAACTTAACAGAAAGAGCTTCCGCGGTTTCCTATAATTTCATCATGGCGATACCGCCGTCCTTTTTATTTTTATTCACGCTCATTCCTAACCTGCCCTTTATCTCAAAGAAAAGTTTAAAATTCCAGTTACATGCATTGATCACGGATATTGTCCCTGCCAAAGGGTATAATGGCAACATCATAAAATTTGTAGATAGTTTTATTGATGGCAATAAGATCGGTTTATTATCTTTTGGTTTGATACTGGCACTGTACTTTGCTTCCAATGCCATGATGGGCCTCATGCGTTCTTTCAATAAAAACTATATTGGTTTTGAAAAAAGAAAAGGGGTGCACAACCGCCTGGTCGCAATACGATTAACGGCATTGATCTTTGGCCTGGTATTAGGCTGCCTGATCTTACTCATCACACAGGGTGCAGTGTTAAAATGGCTCGGTGTAAAAAGTGATTTCTGGACAGACTTTATTTATTATGCCCGCTGGCTGGTAATCGTTACGCTGGTATTTTATTCCATCGCTTTCATTTATAAATACGCGCCTGCAGTCCATAAACGCTGGAAACTCACTTCGCCCGGAACTATCCTCGCTACCTTTCTCAGTTTGCTGGCGACTTTGGGGTTCTCCATTTTTGTAAATAATTTCGGCCGGTATAATGCCTTGTATGGATCCATAGGTACCATAATAATGCTAATGGCATTGATCTATATCAATTCCCTGGTTTTACTAATTGGTTTTGAACTGAATGTAAGCATCAAGTCTCTACGCTCCATGGCCGAACACCGGGATGCAGAAGAAAGAGCCAAAGCAGTCAAAAAACAAATTACATAAGCGGTTTTTTGTTGCATAGTATTTGCTGTAACTTGAGCATACATTTTTTATCAAGCAAAATCTTTTTTATGAAAAAAATATTTTTACCGTTGGTGGCTGTTGCGTCGATAGCCGCCATGTCGTTTTCCGTTATGGAAGTTTTACCAATCGGCAGCAGCATGCCTAAAGCCGATGCCAAACTGAAAGATGTTTCAGGTAAGGAAATTACCATTAAAGAAGTGAAAAAAGAAAACGGGGTACTCGTAATGTTTAGTTGCAATACCTGTCCTTATGTTGTAAAGAACCAACAGCGTACCAATGAGGTAGCCGCTTTTGCCGAAAAAAATAATGTAGGTGTGATTATTTTAAACAGTAATGAAGGGCAACGGGCTGATGCAGACAGCTACGAAGCCATGAAAACGTATGCAAAAAACCAGGGCTATAAATGGAGTTATGCAATAGATAAAAATAATGAACTGGCCGATGCATTTGGCGCCAACCGCACACCGGAATGTTTTTTGTTCAGCAAAGACCTGAAACTGGTTTATCATGGTGCCATTGATGATAACCCCAGTGATGAAGACAATGTTAAACGTCATCATTTAAAAGAAGCCATCGGCGAAATGGTTGCAGGTAAAGAAATAAGCCATAAAGAAAGTAAAAGTGTAGGTTGCGGTATTAAGAGAAAAGCATAAAAGATTGTATCAATAATAAAAAAGCTCTTGCAATATTTGCAGGGGCTTTTTTTAATCTTTGTAAAATGGAAAGAGATATCATAGAAAATAAAACATTTAATACGATAGATTTTAAGGAACAGCCTTTACCAATAGCGGAATATGAAAACTGTATTTTTATTCATTGTGATTTTTACAATACTGATTTATCGAAAGCTGCATTTTCGGATTGTACATTTACCGATTGTAACCTAAGCATGACCGGGCTGGTTAAAACAGCTTTTCGTGAAGTGTCATTTACCGGCTGCAAAATGCTGGGCGTACATTTTGAGCATTGCAATGAGTTTGGCTTTGCCGTTAGTTTTAAGGACTGCATTTTAAATCACGCTTCCTTTTACAAAACCCGCTGCAAAAACACCCGCTTTATCAATGTGCAATTACAGGAAACCGATTTTACGCAATGTGATCTTACTGCGGCGCTCTTTAGCAATTGCGACCTTATGAATGCAACATTTCAAAACAGTGTATTGGAGAAAGCTGACTTGAGCTCTGCTTTTAATTATTCCATTGATCCTGCAATGAATAAAATAAAAAAAGCCAGGTTTTCTCTTCCTGCCGTAACCGGGCTTTTAGACCAGTACAATATTGAGATAATCGCTTAAACCGAAGATATAACAGTTGTTAATTTTCCTACAAATCATATTTTCTTAACTGTTGCCGGAATTGTTTTTGTGTTGAAATCAAAAACTTCTGTATGAAAAAAATTTACACTCTTGTGCTGCTCAGCACCGTTATTTTTATTTCCTGTCGCAAATTAAATCCTGAACACAAAATTGTAGGTGCCTGGAAACTGGATGACATAGTAAAACGAAAGTTTTTCAATAACCAGCATGTGAATACAGAATATGGCGCAGGTTTATTCCGGTTTTATGATAATGGTACCGTTACTTATACCGATACTGTTACTTTATCCGGTAACTGGCGCATGCATTATGAAGACAGAGGTTACTATGATAGTGATGGTAACTGGCAACAAAAAAACAATTTAGTCCTGTACATGCACCTGGTTAATTTTTCTACCAACAGGGAAATTGATTGGTACTTTGACGAGGCGCTGTTTAAAAGAAGCAGCGACAGGCTGGATGGTTTTATGTACTATGCCACTACTTCTTACCAGTATTCTTTTAGAAGACAGTAAATATTTAATTGCCCCGGTGCTGTAACCGGGGCAATTAAATATTTAGAGGTTCATTAAAAAAGTCTTAAGCGATTCCACATCGGCGCCTATAAGCGTGGTTTTCTTTTCGCCATGCAGTTGTTCTTTAATGGTATCGGGCACTTCCACAGTTTGACCTATTACGGGTTCCACTACATCAAAGAATTTTATAGGATGGGCCGTTTCAAGAAAAATACCTTTATTGCCCGGATGAGCAGTTAAGTAATCTTCCAATGCCCGGTAAGCTACTGCTCCGTGCGGATCACACAAATAATTATGTTGTGTATAAACAGACAGTAAAGTTTGCCTGGTTACGTCGTCGGTTACACTACAACTGCTTACTTTGGCAGTAAGATCGCCAAATTGCTGATGGAATATTTCCATGATGCGTACAAAATTGCTGGGATCACCTACATCCATGGCATTGCTGATAGTGGCTACAGCTTTTTGAGGCTGGTATTGCTGCGTTTCAAGATACCGGGGCACTACATTATTGGCGTTGGTAGCAGCAATAAAATGTTTTACAGGTAAACCACTGGCATTAGCCAAAAGCCCTGCACAGATATTGCCAAAATTACCGCTGGGCACGCAAATTACCGGCGGCTCATTTTTTTGCAGCCATTGTTTATATGCAAAGAAATAATAGAACTGTTGCGGTAACCATCGGGCAACATTTATGGAATTGGCAGAAGTGAGAAATAATTTTTCATGCAATGTCTCATCTAAAAAAGTAGCCTTTACCATTCGCTGGCAATCATCAAAATTACCTTCCACTTCCAGGGCATGAATATTATTACCGAGCGTGGTCAGTTGTTTTTCCTGTACACTGCTTACTTTTCCCGAAGGATATAATATCACTACATCCACTCCTTCCACATTATAAAAACCATTGGCAACGGCACCGCCTGTATCGCCGCTTGTTGCTACTAATACTGTAACTTTTTTATCGCTTCCCCTTACAAAATGTCCCAAACAACGGCTCATGAATCTTGCCCCGATATCTTTAAAAGCCAATGTTGGTCCATGATACAATTCCAATGAAAAAATATCATCAGTAACTTTTACCAATGGAATGGAAAAATTTACTGTTTCCTTTACAATGGTATAAAGATCTGCCTCGGAAATAGTATTGCCCACATAAGGTTTGATCACTTCAAAGGCAATTTCTTCATTGCTAATATTTGCTATATTTTCAACCAGGTTTTTTTTTACCTGCGGAATAACGGAAGGAAAATACAATCCCTTATCCGGTGCCTGCCCGTTAATGGTAGCTTCTTTAAAATTTACAGCAGGTGATTTTTTATTTAAACTATAGAAATTCATTGTTATTAGTTAATTGGTTCAATGTTTAGGGTTTAGAAGTTTAGATGTTTAGATGTTCGCCAGGGTTTCATTCACTACTCACCACTCACAATCCTCACTCCTTCCGTATTCACTGTTGTTACATGCGTATGATATTCCACGCCTATCTTATCGTAAATAGTCTTCATGATCTGTTCTACATCTTTTGCTGTTTGTTCTTCTTTACTCAGCATAAAAACAGAAGGGCCGCTGCCACTGATCCCGCCGCCTAACGCACCTGCTTCTTTACATTGTGCTTTTACTTCATCAAAACCCGGGATCAAAATGCTGCGTATCGGTTCAATGATCACATCTTCAAGGCTGCGACTGATCAATTCATAATCATTTTGCAAAAAACCTGCTACCAGTCCTGCAATATTGCCCCATTGTTTTATCGCATCTTTCAGTTGTACTTCCTTACGTAATATTTGCCTGGCATCAGATGTCTTTACTTCTATCTGCGGATGCACTACAGTAACATACATGGGCGGTGCACTCAAAGGAATAATATCCAAAGGAAAAATAGAACGGATCAATGTAACGCCACCATAAATGCAGGGCGTGATATTATCTGCATGTTTTACACCACTGGCCACTTTTTCTCCATTCATGGCAAAACGTACCAGGTCATGTTTACTGAAATGATTATTTAATAAGTGATTGGCCCCTACTACAGCCCCGGCCGAACTTGCCGCGCTGGAACCCAGTCCGCTACCGGGTTTTATGATCTTATTGATGGTTAGATCGAATCCAATATTTTTATCTGCATATTCTTCCATCAGGGCCAGTAAAGCTGCACCGGCAACATTCTTTGCAGGCTCTTCAGGTAAATTATACGCATCAATATGTTTAATGCGCAATCCAGGGGTATCGCTTAACGTTAGTTCCATTTCATCCTGCGGATGATTTAAGGCAAGACCAAGAATATCGAACCCGCAAACCAAATTAGCGATGGTTGCTGGTGCCAGTATTTTTATTTTCTTTTTGTCGCTCATTTTTTATTACGCAGTTTTTTTATGTTCTTCTATCTTCTCCATAATCATTTCTCTCCAGCGTGTCAGGGGGTTTAATTATGTGTCGCCCTTATAATATCCGCAAAAACCCCACTTGCGGTAACTTCTGCACCTGCACCGGCGCCTTTTACCACCATTGGTTGTTGCGGGTAACGGTTGGTGTAAAATAAAACAATATTGTCTTTTCCATACAGGTGATAGAAATCATGCTCCGGGTTGATATGCTGCAAACCTACTGCGGCTTTTCCGTTTTCGTAGGAAGCTACGAATTTTAATTTATTGCCCTGGGCTGCTGCCGCTTCATAAATCGCTTTAAAATGGGCTTCTTCTTTTTCCATGGCCGCATAAAAATCATCTACCGATCCCTGCATACAACTGGCAGGCATAAACGAATTATTGTCGATATCATCCATCTCTATGTGTTCGCCGCTTTCCCTGGCCAGTATCATGATCTTACGCATTACATCCTTACCACTCAGGTCCAGCCTCGGATCAGGTTCAGTATACCCTTCATCCTGCGCCTGTTTTACTACGGATGCAAAGGATTTTTGTCCATCATAGTTATTGAACACAAAATTTAATGTGCCGCTCAATACAGCCTGCATTTTATTTATCTTATCTCCACTACTGATCAGGTCATTCAATGTACCGATGATGGGCAGTCCGGCACCTACATTGGTTTCAAATAAAAACTTGGCCGTATATTCCCGGGCACTTTCCTTTAGCTGCTGGTAATAGGTATAAGAAGAAGAACAGGCCACTTTATTGCAGGCTACCACCGCAATACTTTTCTGCAATAATTTATTGTAGCAGGTAGCTACTATATCGCTGGCAGTAACATCAACAAAAATGGTGTTGCGTAAATTTTTTGCAATGATCGTATCAATATATCCTTCAATGGTATTGGCCGGTGCACTGGCTAATTGTTCCTTCCAGGTACCCAGGTCAATACCTTCGTCATTCAATATCGCTTTTTTACTATTGGCAAGACCAACCACTTTTACAATTAAACGATTGCTGTTTTTCAGGAAATCGAGTTGTTGCTGTAATTGCGCCAGTAATTTACTCCCTACATTCCCGGCACCGGCGATAAATACATTCACCTGTTTATAAGTCGTTTCAAAAAATGCTTCGTGTAATACATTCACGGCCTTGGTTACATCGGCCGCAGCTATTACAGAAGAAATATTTCTTTCGGAAGAACCTTGTGCAATGGCGCGGATGTTCACCCCATTTTTCCCCATGGCACTAAACATTTTTCCTGCAATACCGGTATGACTTTTCATATTATCGCCTACCAATGCAACAATGGCCAGGTCGTTTTCCACGATGAGAGGTTCCACCTTCTTGGTTTCAATTTCATAGGCAAAAGCAGCATCTACAGCCTGTTTTGCTACCGCTGCATTCAATGATTCTATTGCAACACAGATGGAATGCTCCGAAGAACTTTGCGTAATTAAAATAACATTAATCTTATTATTGGCCAATGCTTCAAATAAGCGTTTACTGAATCCCGGTATACCTACCATGCCGCTCCCCTCCAGGCTGATGAGCGACATTTTATTAATGCTGGAAATACCTCTTATGGCATTACCGTTCTTCATCGATTCATTCTGAATAACGGTGCCCTCATCTCCTGGTGCAAAAGTATTTTTTATCCATACCGGGATGTTTTTACTCATCACCGGCTGAATGGTGGGCGGGTAAATCACTTTGGCGCCAAAGTGTGATAACTCCATTGCCTCCTGGTAAGAGATCTTTGGAATCAATTTTATATTGTTCACGATGCGTGGATCTGCAGTCATCATCCCGGATACATCAGTCCAGATCTCCAGCACTGCAGCATCAATTGCTCCCGCAAGAATGGCGGCAGTATAATCGGAGCCGCCTCTTCCCAATGTGGTAGTGGTAGCTTTTGCATCGGCAGCAATAAAGCCAGGTAAAATAAATACCGTGGCGTTGGCTGTACTGAAATACGCTTTTATAGCAGCATTTGTTTGTTGAAAATCAACCGCTGCTGTACCGAAGTTGCTGTCGGTCTGAATCAGTTCCCTGGAATCTTTCCATACCACATCCAGCCCGGAAATTTTTAACGTAGCGGCAATGATCTGTGAAGACAATAATTCGCCATAGCTTACAATTTTATCTTTGGTACGACCGGATAATTCGCCCAGCAAAAAAATACCGTTGCAGATATCTTCTATTTCATTGCAGCATTTTTTTACATTACTTAACACGCTGCTTTGTTGTGTTACGGGAACCAGGTCCTTTACGGTACTTAAATGCCGCACTTCTATTTCCTGTAAAATATTTTTATAGGCTTCGTGACCGGTTGCGGCAAGGTGTGCACATTGTAATAGCAGGTCGGTAATACCTCCCAATGCAGAAACCACCATTACTATCTTTCCCGTACCTTCTTTAGCTTTTACAATGTCAACAACCTTATTGATGTTTTCAGCAGATGCTACTGAACTGCCTCCGAATTTTATTACCTGCATTTATTATTTTTTAATGATATACTAATAGTCTTCTTGTAGAAAACAGCTTAAGCCCAGGGGATGATATGAAAATTTGCAATCCGCTTAGCGGATCGTAATGGTAAAAATGGTAGCAGCACTAATAGTATGCACTATCTTTGAAGAGGAGATAATATGTGATTTGTTGTGTGTCATTTCGAACAGGTTTCAAAGATATAAAAAATGATTGGATATTATCAAAAAAAATTTCATCTTTGTTAACCGATTGCTGCTATTTTCATCATTTTTTTGAATATTTAACATAGATTATAATGGATCACCACAGTTCGAGGGGTTTACAGCAGTTTAATAACAATGTAGGTATCAAATACCAGCTTTACAACAGCCTTTTTTCCTCTCTCCCCTTTCATCGTATTGAAAAAACCGGCATTTTATTATCGGTATTACTGAATAATTGTGATGAAGGTTTTAAGAAAAAGATGAGCCCTGCAGCCATTATTGATGAGTTTTTTCAAAAGAACACCACATTGCATGAGGAAAAGGAAAAGCTGGACATGTTGTTCCGCATCATTCAGTTTGTAGAACGGCAGGTGGTATTATTTGATGCGCTGGAAGATGCCGCATTTACCGACGTAAGGGATACCGCCGGTGCCGGAACTTTAAAACAACTGGAACTGGAAGTAATAAAAACCAAAAAGGAAAAAGCCCTTGAAAAAAAGTTACAGGATTTTTCTGTGCGGCTGGTACTAACGGCACACCCTACCCAGTTTTACCCGGGTGCTGTATTGGGTATCATCAACGATCTATCTAAAGCGCTTGCCGAGAATGATGCGGCAAAAATAAATATATACCTGCAACAGTTAGGTAAAACACCTTTCTTACAAAAGCAACGCCCTACACCTTATGATGAAGCGGTAAGCCTGATCTGGTACCTGGAAAATGTTTTTTACCCGGCCGCGGGAAGGATCACTTCTTTTTTGAAAACACAGTTTGACAGTGCATTGCCCGCCAACAGGTCTGTACTTACTATGGGCTTCTGGCCCGGTGGCGACAGGGATGGCAATCCCTTTGTAACGGCAGAGATTACACTAAGAGTAGCCAATGCATTAAGAGGCAGTATTATTAAATGTTATTACCTGGAGATAAGAAGGATCAAACGCAGGCTTACTTTTAAAGGGGTTGATGTTATTTTAAACAGCCTGGAAAAACAGCTGTATGACAATATTTTTATCCCGGGTTATCAAACTGATATCAGCAGTGACTACATATTGGGGGAACTCAATAAGATCAGGGAGATCATCATTTACCAGCACAATGGTTTGTTCCTGCACCACGTAAACAATCTCATCAACAAAGTAAATGTTTTTGGGTTACACTTTGCTTCGCTGGATGTAAGACAGGAAAGCACGGTACACAATACTGTTCTGGAAGCAATACACGGCGAAGTGTACAGTAAACTAAATGATGCCGAAAAAATAAAATTCTGTACTGCTGCCCCGGAAGTGATCGCAGAAAAAAATTACAGCGACAGCCTGGTACAGGATACCGTTACCAATTTGTATGGTATCAAAAAGATACAGCAGCTGAATGGTGAGGATGGCTGTAATCGTTATATCATCAGCCAATGCAACAGCGCCCTGAATGTGCTGGAAGTGTATGGTTTGTTTTTAAGTTGTGGCTGGAAGCCAGCAACATTAACGGTTGATATTGTACCATTGTTTGAAACCATAGATGACCTGCAGCGTGCTTCCGAAATAATGAATGCCTTATACAGCAATCCTGTTTATAAAAAACACTTACAATTACGCAATAACCGGCAGACGATCATGCTGGGCTTTAGTGATGGCACCAAGGATGGCGGGTATTTAATGGCCAACTTCAGTATTTATAAAGCCAAGGAGGCACTCACAAAAATCTCGAAAGACTATAATATTGATGTGGTATTTTTTGATGGCCGTGGTGGCCCGCCGGCAAGAGGCGGTGGCAAAACGCACCAGTTTTATGCCAGCATGGGCAAAAATATCAGTAACAAAGAAATACAGCTAACGATACAGGGACAAACAGTAAGTTCCAATTTTGGCACTATCGATTCGGCGCAGTACAATATTGAGCAATTGATCAACGCCGGTATCAGCAATGATATCTTTAGCAATAAGATCATTACGTTGCAACAGGATGAAGAAGACCTGTTATTACAATTGGCCAAAGAAAGTTTTAGTGCCTATATCAATCTGAAGAACCATCCTGATTTTTTGGATTACCTATCGCACGTGAGCCCGGTAAGATTTTACAGCGAAACCAATATTGCCAGCCGGCCAAGCAAAAGAAACAGTGGGAATAAATTAACGCTGAAAGATCTGCGGGCCATCCCTTTCGTTGGTGCATGGGCGCAGTTAAAACAGAATGTAACCGGGTTTTATGGTGTTGGCACTGCATTGGCCGCCATGGAAAAAGAAGGCAAATTTTCAAAGGTAAAAGACCTGTATAACAGCTCTTTGTTTTTTAAAACGTTGATGGATAATTGCGAGATGGCCATGAAGAAATGTTATTTTCCTTTAACAGAATACCTGAGCAAAGATGAAAAATATGGTGAGATATGGAATAAGATCTACCAGGAATTTGAGCTGACCAAAAAACACGTACTTCAGTTAAGCGGCAGTAACGAATTAATGAGTACATACCCGGTAGATAGTTTATCTATTGCCATGAGGGAAAAAATTGTGTTGCCTTTGCTCACTATTCAACAATATGCAATAAACAGGATAAGGGAAATAGATGAGCAGCTCGTTAACTCTCCATTAAAAGAAACTTTTGAAAAATTAGTGATCCGTTCTTCATTCGGTATCATTAATGCGGGAAGAAATTCGGCATAAAATTAAAGAACCCCTATAGAAATAGGGGTTCTTCTTAACGATTGCTTGCCATATGAAAAAGTCGTTATTAGAATTTATATACTGCTGCTACTAAACCGCTAACAGTAGATTTTGTACCTGAGCCATTGCTCTTCAGGTAAATTTCGCTTTGAGCTGATTCGAAACGCAGCTCAGGAATGATTACTAACGGACCTACTTTGCAATTCACTGATAAAGTATTGGCGAAAATATTCTTCGTTCCATAATAAATAGTCTTGTCATCACTGATATATTCACTTCTTAAAGTAAGCCCTACTTTAGCTGTTGGGTCATAATTTAAATATAAAGCGTTGCCGATCCAGCTGCCGCTGCTGCCGGTTTTAGGTTTCCTCGATTGTACGGTACCGTTATAACCGATATTGAACTTGCTGCTGATGGTACCCAGTACAACCAGGTCAAACTGGCTCAATCCTTTTAAACCACTTGGGTTATATCCTGAATCAGATCCGCCAAAACCAGAGTAATTCAGGTACACTTTCAGTTTACCATTTTTTGTACTGCCGCTGATCTGTGCGATAAAGTTTTTTACATTGGTGGTAGCAGTGCTCTGATCTGTGTAATTGGTAAGACCCAGCATAAACCCAAACTGGCCTGCAGTAATATCAGCTTTTAAACCGGTATGAAAGAACGGACCGTTGGTAAACATATAACTCATACTGTAGTTCCTGTTTAACGGCGCATCCAGTAATTCGTAACCCACATGGGTAGAGAATTTACCTGCAGTAAATTTTATTTTAGAAGAAGGTGCATAGGTAACAAAAGCCTGTTTGATTGCAGCTAAGGTTAAAAAACCATTTTTACCAGCTGTAGTAGCACCGTCATTATAAGAAAATTCTTCTGCCCTGCGGCCAAAGCCTAAATCCACAGTAGCACCTACTTTTCCAGACATAGCAGTAGCTTCGGCTTTTAACGAAGCCATACCTAATTCAAAAGAGCTTTGAGAATTGGTAAAGCTGGTAAAATTGTTGGCTTGCCCGTTAAAATTGTAGCGGTAATAGCCATCTACAGAACCCGAAACTGTGAGGGTTTTTGTAGAATCCTGTGCATTTGCGGAAAAAAAGAATACGGCAGTACTTGCTGCTAAAAAGAATTTTCTTAACATTGTAATTGGTTTTAATTATTAAATGAGAGGTACAACCCATGAGCTTTGTCGAGAAACTCATATATTGGTTGTACCTTTTTTTATACCTTTTTGATTAGTCTGTTGCCAGCGTTTCTTTTACGCCGCCATCTGTTTGAACCAGCAATGTTCCCTGTGTATATTTTTCATCGTGCTGAGAAGCATCCAGGCCAAGTAATTCATCTTCCTGGCTAACACGGATAGGCACTACTAAATTGATAAATTTAAAAATAAGGAAGGATACGATAAAGCTGTAAGCTACTACTATCAACAATCCTTTTACCTGGGTAAAAAAGAAAGCAGTACCACCGTAAAATAATCCGTCAGCACCGGCAGCATTTACACTTTTGGTAGCAAAAATACCTGTCATCAACATACCTACCATACCACCAATACCGTGGCAAGGGAATACATCTAAGGTATCGTCCAATTTGGATTTTGATTTGTAGTAAACGGCTACATTCGAAATGATGGCCGCAACAAAACCAATGAATATACTTTGTGGTATCGCAACAAAACCTGCAGCAGGCGTAATAGCAACAAGGCCAACTACTGCACCGATACAAAATCCAAGAACGGATGGTTTTTTTCCTTTCAATACATCAAAGAACATCCAGCTTAAACCAGCAGCAGCAGCAGCAGTGTTGGTAGTTGCAAAAGCAGAAACTGATAATGTATTTGCACCTAATGCAGATCCGGCATTAAAACCAAACCAGCCAAACCATAATAAACCGGTACCGATTAATACGTAAGGAATGTTTGCAGGTGGAATTTCTTTATGATCAATATGTGACTGTCTTCTTTTTAAAACCATGGCACCTGCCAATGCCGCACAACCCGCAGAAATATGTACTACTGTACCACCGGCAAAATCCAATACACCCATTTTAAACAGGAACCCTTGTGGATGCCATGTCCAGTGTGCCAGTGGTGCATATACTAAAAGACTGAACAATACTATAAATAAAATGTAAGCTGTAAATTTAATACGCTCTGCAACTGCACCTACTACCAGGCCGGGAGTAATGATGGCAAACATCAATTGGAATAATGCAAATAATAACAGGGGAATAGTTAAAGCTGTACCACCCTGTAAAACAGGTGCACCTGAAGCTACACCTTTGAAGAAAAGATGCGTCATCGGGTTACCGATAAACCCACCAATATCTTCTCCAAAGCAAAGGCTATAACCCACCGTTACCCAAAGCACACTCACCACTCCGGCAGCCACTACACTTTTGATCATAGTGCTGATCACATTTTTACGGTGTACCATCCCGCCATAAAAAAATGCCAGGCCAGGCGTCATTAAAAATACCAGGGCGGTAGCAACAATAATCCATGCCACATCCGCACCGTTAAATTTGCCGTCATCAAAATTGGGAAGAGAAGGAATAAAGATAGCAGCTATTGCAACAACTGCTAAAACAAAGAAAGGTGCTAATTTGCTTAAACTTTTCATGCTTGTTTGTTTTTACATTAAAATTTATAATATGTGTTGTGGTCTGAACAAATATATAAGTTTATGCAAGAACATTCATGATTTATTAACCATTTTTTTGAAAATATAGAAAAATACTAATCAAAAACCTTATAATTGGATAATATTTAATAGAATTTTATTAAATATTATCATATAGATATATTTATAATATATTATAAATATAATTAAAATAGAAGGCTCCTTGCAGAAGGGATTATATTATACAGGCAAGGCTATAGCGAAGAAATTTTGTTACGGCCTTATAGTTGCTATCCAGTAAATTGCATATCAACTAATCTCAAATTTTTAATCATGTACATTCGACTACTATTAACAGCGTTTTTATTTTTTGCAGCACAAAATGTTTTCAGCCAAATAGAAAAATACCGGGCAGCAAAAGAAAATGATAACGAAATATTTATTATTACGGCAGACAGCGTACGGCATACGGGCAAAAAATTAAGTTTTCCTAAAAGTATGCCTTCGAGGTTCATTAAACTAGACGGTGTTAAGTATGAATGTAAAAAAGGTGGAGAGATTCTTGCCTACCAGGATAAAGACGAGTATGCAGTTTACATACCTGGCGGTATAACTTTTGCGGCCAGGTATTATAAAGGAAAGATCAATTTGTATACTTACACGGTTAACGTATATGGTGGATCGGGTTATGAATCTACTTCAAGATGGATCTTGGAAAAGCAAAAAGGAGTATACTTGCTTGCAACGCCGGCAAATATGGAAATAGTTTTTGCTGATAATCCTGTAGTAATGCAAAAGTGCAGCGGGTACATTTCAAATATCAGGAATAAATCAGCTTATTTTTCTTCAAATCGCAGAAAAGAAGAATCAGAATTCTCCGATCATATTGTAGAGCTCGTTGAATTGTATAATAAATAAAGTGCTGTTTTAATACTTACCGTTTGCCACATTGTTAAGGGAAGAAAGACTTGGCAGGGAAGACGATTAAAATTAAAAAGAATTTGCCTTCCCTGCCAATTTGCTTTTGTAGTAAATTATGTAAGAAAACTATCTTTAGATTCCAGCAGTGAGGCTCCCATCAGGAATTCATCTACTTTACGGGCACATTCCCTACCCTCACTGATGGCCCAAACCACTAAAGATTGCCCACGGCGCATATCACCAGCCGTGAATATTTTAGAGATACTGGTTTGATATTCTTTTTCAGTTGCTTTTACATTCCCGCGTTCGTCCAGTTCAATTTCCAACTGCTGCACCAGGCCCTCATGCTGTGGATGAACAAAGCCCATCGCCAATAAAGCCAGCTGGCAGGGGATTTCCCTTTCGCTATCCGTTCTTTCCACAAATCTGGCGGGGCGCCCATCTTCGGTAATCTCCCATTCCAGGTCCACGATCTTCAGCGCCTTTAGGTTTCCTTTTTCATCACCTATAAATTCCTTGGTAGCTATAGCCCAGTTGCGGTGCGCTCCTTCTTCGTGCGAAGAGGTAATTTTTAAGGTCATTGGATAAGTGGGCCAGGGCATGAATGGCGTTCTGCCTTCGGGTGGCTTGGGTAATAATTCAAACTGCGTAATCGAAGAAGCATTATGCCTGTTGGAAGTACCCACGCAATCACTGCCGGTATCGCCACCACCGATCACCACTACATCTTTACCTGTTGCAAAAATATCTTCGGCACCCACTTCTGTATTAGATACTCTTTTATTCTGTTGCTTTAAAAAATCCATTGCAAAATGCACGCCTTTTAATTCCCTTCCCGGAATTTTCAGGTCTCTTGGTATCGTTGATCCGCCTGCCAAAACGATCACGTTAAATTCCCGCAGCAATTCATTGATACTTACATCCACTCCAACATTCGCATTACAGCGGAATACGATCCCTTCTTCCTCCATCAATTTTATCCGCCTGTCTATTACCCATTTTTCCAGTTTAAAATCGGGTATACCATAACGTAACAAACCTCCCGGCGCATCATCTCTTTCAAACACCATTATATAATGACCCGCCGCATTCAGTTGCGCAGCAGCTGCAAGGCCTGCCGGACCGCTACCAACTACAGCTATCTTTTTACCTGTACGCACAATTGATTTTTTGGGTTGAACAAATCCGTTGTCGAAAGCAATTTCAATAATATGCTTTTCAATTTCTTCGATGGTAATTGCCGGTTGATTAATTCCCAGTACACAGGCTGATTCGCAAGGTGCCGGGCAAATCCTTCCAGTAAATTCAGGAAAGTTATTTGTTGAAGCAAGGATATCATACGCTTCCTTCCATTCCTTGCGATACACTGCATCATTAAATTCAGGAATAATATTTCCCAAAGGGCAACCATTATGGCAAAACGGAACACCACAATTCATACAACGACCAGATTGTTCATTCAACTTCTGGTCTGTATAACGTTGTATAAATTCTTTGTAGTCAGTTAATCTTTCTTCCACTTTGCGTTTAGCCGGAAGCTCTCTTGTGAATTCTAAAAAACCAGTTGCTTTTCCCATTGTTGTTGTGCGTTTGTATTTCGATATATACTTACCAGGTTGTACAATACCCCGGCAATGATTTAAAATTTTATGCCGGCTTATTATTTCCCTACCTGTTCTTTTATCTTTTTACCTGCCAGCGCTTTTTTATAATCCTTTGGAAAGACCTTCACAAAATTCTTCAATTGATTTTCGAGATCATTCAATACAAATTTTGCTACTGTACTATTCGTCAACTCAAAATGCTTCTGTATCATCTCTTGTAAAAAGGCTACATCTTCCTGCTGTACGGGGTCAAGATCAACCATTTCTTTATTGCATAAATTTTCAAACTGGTGCTGTACATCATACACATAGGCAATTCCACCACTCATACCGGCGGCAAAATTTCTACCCGTTGCACCAAGAATAATTACATTACCACCCGTCATGTATTCGCAACCGTGATCACCTACTCCTTCCACCACTACACTTGCACCACTGTTACGTACACCAAAACGTTCGCCTGCCTTTCCCCTGATGAATGCTTCTCCACTGGTAGCGCCATAAAAAGCCACATTACCAATAATACTGTTCTCTTCAGGCACAAATCCTGCATCTTTGGAAGGATACACGATCAGTTTGGCACCGCTCAATCCCTTTCCAAAATAATCGTTGGCATCGCCTTCCAGTTCCAGCGTTACACCGTTGGTGTTAAATGCACCAAAACTTTGCCCCGCAGTTCCGGTAAATTTATAATGTATCGTTTCTTCTGGTAAGCCCGCTGCTTTGTAAATCTTGGTGATCTCGTTAGATAAAATAGTACCCGTAGTACGATCTGTATTTTTAATATCGAAGGCTGCGGTAACTTTCTGCTGTTTTTCCAAAGCTGGTTGTGCAGCCGCCAGTAATTTCCAATCCAACACCTGTGTTAATTCATGATCCTGCTCTTCCATATTATACAGCCCGGTATAAGCAGAAGCCGGTTCTTTATATAATATTGGAGACAGATCAAGGTTATTGTATTTCCAATGCTGAATGTTTTCTTTTTGCTCCAGGCATTCGGCTTGTCCTACCATTTCATTGATCGTACTAAAACCAAGTTCCGCCATGATCTCCCTTAACTCTTCAGTTAAAAACTTAAAGAAATTCACCACATGATCTGCATTGCCGGTAAAGCGTTTTCTTAATTCCGGATCCTGCGTGGCTACGCCAACCGGGCAGGTATTCAAATGACATTTACGCATCATGATACAACCTTCCACTACCAATGCCGCTGTAGCAACGCCCCACTCTTCGGCACCCAGTAATGTAGCGATGGCAATGTCCCTTGCCGTTTTCATTTGCCCATCAGCCTGCAATACTATACGGCTGCGTAATTTATTTTTTACCAATGTCTGGTGTGCTTCTGCCAAACCTAACTCCCACGGTAACCCTGCATGTTTGATAGAACTGATCGGTGAAGCACCGGTACCTCCATCAAAACCTGCGATCAAAATAACATCGGCTTTTGCTTTGGCAACACCGGCAGCAATGGTACCCACACCAGCTTTACTTACCAGCTTCACATTTATCCTTGCGGCACGGTTGGCATTTTTTAAATCGAAGATCAGTTGTGCCAGGTCCTCAATAGAATAAATATCATGATGCGGCGGTGGTGATATCAGGCCCACTCCAGGCGTAGCATGACGTACTTTACCGATCCAGTCATCTACTTTATGTCCTGGCAATTGCCCTCCTTCACCCGGCTTTGCACCCTGTGCCATTTTGATCTGCAGTTCATCTGCTTCGGTTAAATACAAACTTGTTACACCAAACCTTGCAGAGGCTACCTGCTTGATAGCTGACCGCATAGAATCACCATTGGCCAGTTTATCGTAACGTTTTTCATCTTCGCCTCCTTCGCCGGTATTGCTTTTAGCTCCAAGGCGGTTCATGGCAACGGCCAATGTAGTATGTGCTTCCCAACTGATAGAACCAAAACTCATGGCGCCGGTTGCAAAACGTTTATAAATATTTTCAGCAGGCTCTACTTCATCAATTGAAATAGAAGGCCGGTTCTTTTTAAATTGAAATAAACTCCTGAGCGTAGCCGCTTTTTCTGACTGATCATTTACGTGTTTGGTATATTTTTTAAACACGTTGTAATCATTCATTTTAGTAGAATATTGCAACAGGTGAATGGTAGTGGGATTGAATAAATGGAATTCCCCTTTGCGTTTCCATTGATAGATACCGCCCACAGGCAATCTATCCACAGGAATATTCTTTTTACTAAATGCTACATAATGTTTGGCCAACGCTTCTTTTGCAAGACCATCCAACGTAACGCCGTTAATGCGGCTAACCGCTCCCGTGAAATATTTATCCACCACAGTTTTATCCAATCCAAGTATCTCAAATATCTGTGCGCCCTGGTAAGACTGCAACGTAGAGATACCCATTTTAGAAAACACTTTCAGTAACCCATCACATACCGCCTTGATATAATTCTTTCTCAGGTCGCGCCATTCCAGTTCTGTTTTAATGGCACCGTTCACTTTCATGTTTCGTATAGCTGCCATGGCCAGGTATGGATTGATGGCTGTAGCACCAAAACCTAACAGGCATGCAAAATGATGCACTTCCCATACATCTCCCGCTTCCACTACAATACCCACCTGTCCGCGTAATCCTTTTCTTATCAAATGATGGTGAACTGCGGCTGTGGCTAACAGTGAGGGTATAGCTACGTGATCGCTATCCACGGCCCTGTCGCATAATATCAACACTTCAAATCCATCATGTACAGCATCTTCTGCATAACGGCACAACCTGTCTAATCCTCTCTGCAAAGAACCGGGTTTACCATCTGCCCTAAAGTAAGTCTGCAATGTTTTTGCCTGGAAGATACCCGTATCAATACTTCTTAATTTTTCCAGTTCTGTACTTGTAAGTATGGGTTGTTTTAATGCTACTGTATGACAATGCTCCGGACTTTCATCCAATAAATTACCGTTGTTACCTACAAATGTGGCCAGGCTCATTACCAGTCTTTCCCTTATTGGATCAATTGGCGGATTGGTAACCTGTGCAAATAATTGTTTGAAGTAAGAACTGATATGCTGGGGTTGATCGCTCAATACCGCCAATGGAATATCTGTACCCATTGAGCCAATGGGTTCTTTACCATCTATGGCCATCGGCTTCAGTATCGTATCAATATCTTCGGTAGAATAACCAAATGCTTTCTGGTATTTTAAAATAGAACTGTCAGACAAATGCGTAAACGCTACTCTTGGTTCTTCAATTTCTTCCAGCCTGATCTTATATTGATTTAAATAATCGGCATAAGGTTTTTGTCCGCATATTTTTTGTTTCAGTTCATCATCACTGATTATCCTTCCCTGCTCCATATCCACCACGAACATTTTACCCGGCTGTAGCCTTCCTTTTTCCTTGATCAATTTCTGATCAACTGGTAATGCACCGGTTTCACTGGCCATAATAACCCGGTCATCTGTAGTAACACAATATCTTGAAGGACGTAACCCATTTCTATCCAGCGTGGCACCAATTATTTTTCCATCGGTGAATGATATCGAAGCCGGACCATCCCATGGTTCCATGATAGAAGCATAGAATTCGTAGAATGCTTTTTTTACCGGATCCATATCTTCGTTGCCATCCCATGCTTCAGGAATCAACATCATCATTACATGTGGTAAACTTCTGCCACACAACAATAATAATTCGATCATATTATCCAGGCAGGCAGAATCTGATTGCTGGCTGGTTACTACCGGCAGCAGCATTTCCATTTCTTCTTTACTAAAAAATGAAGAAGTGAATTCATGTTCACCGGCCTTAAGCCAGTTTAAATTCCCCTGCAGTGTATTGATCTCACCGTTATGCGCAATATACCTGAACGGTTGTGCCAGTTTCCAGGAAGGAAAAGTATTGGTAGCAAAACGGGAATGTACCAGGCCGAAAGCACTCACTACCCTTTTATTGGAAAGGTCTAAAAAATAATTGCGTACCTGCGTACTGGTAAGTTGCCCTTTATATACAATTGTTTTATAAGAAAGTGAAGCAATATAAAAACCTATTGCGTCTTTTTTTACGGTACTATTGATCGTATGCGTAGCATAATTGCGCAACACAAAAAGCTTGCGTTCAAATTCATCTGCATTTTTAACATGGTCAGGACAGGCAATAAATACCTGTTCCATCTCAGGCTCTACACTTAATGCAGTAGCCCCAATACCTTCTGTATTCACGGGCACTTTACGGTAAGCCAGTATTTCCATGCCCAGTTTTTCTGCAGCCCGGTTAAATACGGCACGGCATTCTTCACGCAGCCTTATTTCTCTTGGAAAAAATATTACGCCCACACCATATTTGCCAAATGGAGGTAAATGCACACCCAACTTAATACATTCATCAAAAAAGAACTCATGCGGCATCTGTATCATGATGCCGGCTCCATCGCCGGAATTACTTTCACAACCACAGGCACCACGATGTTCCATATTTTCCAACACGGTTAATGCATCTGCAATATGCTGGTGTGATTTGTTGCCTTTAATATTGGCAACAAAACCAATGCCGCAGGCATCATGTTCGTAACGTGAATCGTATAGACCTGGGTTCGGCGCTTCAATTGCGTTGTTATGCTCCATGGCTACTTTTTTTTGTTCATTCATTGTTGTTAAGCAGTTTTATTATCAACCAAATTGCTATATAGCAGGCAATCGTTCAATAAGCCTTATACCAAATAACCAAAGGCATTATCATTATTCTTTAATTCTGTATAGTTAATGTGGTATTGATTAAGCTTATTCAACAGCACATCATAATCTTCTTTTGTTTTCAATTCTATTCCTACCAATGCCGGCCCAGTTTCTTTATTGTGTTTCTGCATGTATTCAAAACGGGTGATATCATCATTTTCTCCCAGTACATGATTCACAAATTCTTTTAAAGCACCCGGGCGTTGTGCAAAACGGATAAGGAAATAATGTTTTAACCCTTCATATTGCAAGCTGCGTTCTTTGATCTCCTGCATACGATCGATATCATTATTGCTGCCGCTCACCACGCAAACTACGTTCTTACCTTTTATTTCTGCAGCGTAGTCATCCAGTGCAGCAATACTTAAAGCACCGGCAGGTTCTGCAACGATGGCGTCTTCATTATACAATTTTAAAATGGTAGAACATACTTTTCCTTCGGGTACCAAATGCATATCATCCAGTACATCTTTGCAAATTGAAAAAGTTATTTCGCCTACACGTTTAACAGCTGCACCATCAACAAAGCGTTCGATATTATCTAACGTTACCGGGTGGCCGGCTTTTAATGCTTCAAACATACTTGGCGCTCCTTCCGGTTCCGTACCAATGATCTTTGTTTTTGGAGAGAAGGTTTTAAAATAAGTTCCTGTGCCGGCGCTTAAACCACCACCTCCAACAGGCACAAATAAATAGTCCACATCCGGCTGGTCCTCTAAAATTTCCAGTCCCACAGTTCCCTGTCCTTCAATGATCTTATAATCATCAAATGGGGGAATAAATACCATCCCGTTTTCTTCTGTATATTTTTTTGCGGCAATGGCACAATCATCAAAAGTATCACCTACCAGTTTTACGATCACATTATCTTCTCCAAACATTTTGGTTTGTGTAATTTTTTGATTGGGTGTGATCACCGGCATAAAAACTACTCCTTTTGTGTTCAGTTTTTTGCAACTGTAGGCAAAGCCCTGTGCATGATTACCTGCGCTGGCACATACTACACCACGTTGCAATTGCTCTGCAGGCAGGCTGCTCATCATATTATAAGCGCCACGCAATTTATAAGAACGCACTACCTGCAGATCCTCTCTCTTTAAAAAAATATTACATTGATATTTTTTTGACAGGTTGAGATTAAAGGTCAGGGGCGTTCGGTTCACCACGTTTTTCAATCGTGCTGCAGCTGCTGCAAAATCCAATATGGTACTCGTAGTTGTTTCCATTTTATTAAGCATTGGTGCTTATTGCTTTCATACTTGTCATCGCTTCCCTCAACTGTGTGCCTATTTTTTCAACCGGGTGAGAACGGAGTACTTTATTCACTGCAATTAAAGTTTTATTATCCACGCCACCATCCTTACCTGTATTGTAGTTTTTACCAATCACATCAGTATCAATTGTACTCATAAAATCAGCCAGTAACGGTTTGCAGGCATGATCAAATAAATAGCAGCCATATTCAGCCGTATCAGAGATCACACGATTCATTTCAAATAATTTTTTACGGGCAATGGTATTGGCAATCAATGGCGTTTCGTGCAATGATTCATAATAGGCAGATTCTTCCTTGATACCTGCATCCACCATTGTTTCAAAAGCCAGTTCCACGCCTGCCCTTATCATGGCAACAAATAACAAACTATTATCAAAATATTCCTGCTCTGCAATTTTCACATCTCCTGCCGGTGTTTTTTCAAAAGCAGTTTCCCCTGTTGCTGCTCTCCATGCCAGTAAATTTTTATCATTGTTGGCCCAGTCTTCCATCATCGTTTTACTGAACTCACCACTCATAATATCATCCTGGTGTTTCTGAAATAAAGGACGCATTATTTTTTTCAGTTCTTCTGATAATTCAAATGCTTTTATTTTAGCAGGATTTGATAAGCGATCCATCATTGCGGTGATACCACCTTGTTTCAACGCTTCTGTAATTACTTCTACTCCATACTGCACTAACTTAGACGCATAGCCTTTATCAATACCTTTCTCCACCATTTTATTAAAGCAAAGTATTGAACCGGTTTGCAATAAACCACATAAAATAGTTTGCTCTCCCATCAAATCAGATTTTACTTCTGCAACAAATGAGGAACGTAGTACACCGGCTTTATGCCCACCAGTTCCGGCTGCATAAGCTTTCGCCTGCTCCAGTCCTTTTCCTTCCGGATCATTTTCGGGGTGTACAGCGATCAATGTAGGAACCCCAAAACCACGCACATATTCTGCACGCACTTCAGAACCAGGGCATTTTGGCGCCACCATTATTACTGTAAGGTCCTTTCTTATTTGTGTTCCTTCTTCCACGATATTAAATCCATGAGAGTAAGATAATGTAGCCGCTTTTTTCATCAATGGCATTACTGCTGCAATAACTGCGGTATGCTGCTTATCCGGTGTAAGGTTCAACACCAGGTCGGCAGTTGGAATCAATTCTTCGTAAGTACCTACTTTAAAATTATTTTCAGTTGCATTTTTCCATGACTGTCTTTTTTCTTCGATCGCTTCCTTACGCAGGGCATAAGAAACATCCAGACCGGAATCTCTTAAATTTAATCCCTGGTTTAATCCCTGCGCACCACAACCTATGATCACCAGTTTTTTTCCTTTCAATGCATTTACGCCATTTGAAAATTCACTAATATCCATAAACTCACACACACCCAATTGATTTAATTGTTCTCGTAGCGGTAAGCTGTTGAAATAATTTCCCATTTGCTGTTATTATTTTTTTTGATTGTTTTTAAGTGTTTATTATTATGATAGATTTTTTCTTATTGCCATTGAATAGCCCAGGTGTAATGAATCATGTATCGCAAAAAAACGGATGGCATCATCGATATTATTTAATTCATACCCATAAGATGTTACATACGGTTGATACTTCACAAACAAATTGTTTTGTAATGCTGTTTCAAGATCATCGATATTAGTAACAGCATATACTTTAAAGCGTTCGATACTTTCCTGGCTGATGAACTTTTCAGGCTTTGTCCCTTTTTTAAATCCTTCGATAAAATCTGCCGGAACATTTAATGCAACGCCGGAAAGTCCATTGCACAAACCCTGCTGCGCAGTAATAATATGCCCGAAATTCCAGGCGATATTATTACTCATGCCTTTTGGGATCTCATTCAGCTGTTCTATAGATAAGCCATTTACCAGTTCTACAAAACGCTTTCTTGTCTGCCTGATCAGTTTAAATTGTTCTTCCATTTTTATTACATTGAAAACACTTCTTCATTCTTGTTTAAAAATTCATTTTCGATAGCTTCTTCACCGGGTTCTTTATATTCAAATTCGCTTAGTTTTTTATGAAACCCTTCACTGCTTTTAATGATGGCGATCCTTGCGCTACGCACAAATTCAATCAGTCCATAAGGTTCCAGCACTTTTATAAACTTGTCCGTTTCTTCCCTCTGTCCCGATACTTCAAACACGGTATAATCCTTGCGTATCACTACCGCTTTAGCGCCATGCTGACTCAACAATCTTTCTACTTTTACTTCTTCTGCAATGATCTCGGTGGGGACTTTATACAAAGCCAGTTCCTGCCAGATGATCTCTTCGTTGGTATTATAATATACTTTCAATACTTCCACCTGCTTTTCAATCTGGCGACATACTTTACGTACCACTTCTTCTGTTTCGTTGATCACTATCGTGAAGCGGTGTACGCTGTCAATTTCACTGGGCGAAGTATTTAAACTATCAATATTAATTTTTCTTCTTGAAAAAATAATTGCGATACGATTAAGCAAACCGATCTGGTTCTCTGTATAAACAGTTATTGTATATTCTGACTTTTGCATAAGTTTCATTTTACTTTATTACTAGCCGCCGACAAGGTTTGCAACCGCTGTCGGGTTTTACAACTCTTCTTTTGAAAGAATAATTTCCGAAACGCCTCTTCCCTGTGGTACCATTGGGAAAACATTATTCTCTTTTCCTACCATTACTTCAAGTAAATAACTTCCTTCATGATCCAGCATTGTTTTTAATGCCTGTTTCAATTGAGTTCTTTCGGTCACTTTCTGCCCATCGATATAATAGCCTTTGGCTACCTGTACAAAATCCGGGCTGGTGATATTTACAAACGAATATCTTTTTTCGTGAAACAATTGTTGCCACTGACGTACCATGCCTAGGAACTGGTTATTCAGGATCAGGATTTTCACATTGGTTTTAAACTGCATGATCGTACCTAATTCCTGTATCGTCATTTGAATACCGCCATCTCCTGCAATAGCCACCACCGTTCTTTCCGGCGCACCATATTTTGCACCGATTGCCGTAGGCAATGCAAAACCCATCGTACCCAAACCACCACTGGTAACATTGCTTTTTGATTGATTGTATTTAGCATAACGACAAGCTACCATCTGGTGCTGGCCCACATCCGTTACAATAACAGCATCCCCATTAGTTAATTCATTTAATAAATTAATCACCTCCCCCATGGTCAATTCTTCTGTGGTTGGATTCAATTCATCATTGATACATTTCTCTTCTTCCTTCTTTTTATATTCATTGAATTTATTCAACCATGCAGTATGTTTCTTTTGTTGCACCAACTCTGTAAGTAAAGGCAATGTTTCTTTACAATCGCCCCAAACTGGCACTGTTGTTTTTACATTCTTATCTATTTCGGAAGGATCAATATCCAGGTGAACGATTTTTGCCTGCTTGGCATATTTATCCAGGCGGCCGGTAACCCTGTCATCGAAACGCATACCGATAGCGATCAATACATCACATTCATTGGTCAACACATTCGGTCCATAATTACCATGCATACCCAACATACCTACACCCAATGGATGATCAGTTGGAATAGCACTCATGCCCATGATCGTCCATGCACTTGGAATGCCAGACTTTTCAATGAATGCCGCAAATTCCTTTTCTGCTTTACCTAATATTACTCCCTGGCCAAAAATCACAAAGGGTCTTTCTGCTGTATTAATCAATGCGGCAGCCTGTTCAATATATTCTTTACGGATAATTGGTTTAGGACGATAGCTACGGATATGATCACATTTTTTATATCCTTCGTAATTGAACAGTTGTAGCTGTGCATTTTTAGTAATATCAATCAACACAGGGCCAGGTCTTCCGCTTCCTGCGATATAAAATGCTTTTGCCAATACTGCAGGAATTTCTGTTGCATCAGTAACCTGGTAATTCCATTTGGTAACAGGTGTAGTGATATTGATCACATCAGTTTCCTGGAAAGCGTCTGTGCCTAACAGGTGGGCAAATACCTGGCCGGTGATACACACTACAGGAGTAGAGTCAATCATTGCATCTGCCAGGCCGGTGACTAAATTTGTTGCGCCCGGGCCGCTTGTTGCAAATACAACACCCGTTCTTCCACTTACTCTTGCATATCCCTGCGCTGCGTGTATGGCTCCCTGTTCGTGACGCACCAATATATGGGTAAGTTTTTCGTTATAATCATACAGTGCATCATATATCGGCATGATCGCACCGCCGGGATAACCAAAGATGGTATCTACCCCTTCGGCAATAAAGGCTTCCAAAACAGCCACAGATCCGCTTACAGTAGTAGTGGCTTTTACTTCCGGCTTTTTTACTTTTTCTGCTATTAGTTCCATAAGAAACTTTTTATGATGGGCTAGGCCCGGTTAATCATTATTTTTTTTCCTGGCCTGAAGGCCGTGGCTACACATCATCAGGCTTCATCAGTTACGCAACCCTGGCTGGCATCTTTTACGCATTGTGCATATTTGTACAACACTCCTTTCGTAACTTTTAAAGCAGGTTGCTGCCATTTTTTTCTGCGTGCCGCGATAATTATTTCGCTTACTTTAAGGTTGATGGTATTGGTGGTAGCATCTAATTCAATGATATCGTTATCTTCCACCAATGCTATTAATCCCCCTTCGTAAGCTTCCGGCGTAATATGCCCGACGACAAAACCATGAGAGCCGCCGCTAAATCTTCCGTCAGTAATTAAAGCCACATCTTTTCCCAAACCTGCTCCCGTAATCGCCGAAGTAGGTTTCAACATTTCAGGCATCCCAGGCGCACCTTTTGGTCCTTCATTTTTTATCACTACTACATCACCTTTTTTCACCCTTCCATTTGCTATTCCTGCTACCAGGTCTTTTTCACCATCAAACACTCTTGCAGGACCTTCAAAACGTTCGCCTTCTTTACCGCTGATCTTTGCTACACTTCCTTTTTCGGCCAGGTTTCCATATAATATTTGTAAATGCCCTGTTGCCTTTAATGGCGTTTCCAGGGGAAAGATTATTTTTTGTGTATCAAAATTTATTGGTTCAATGTCTTTTAAGTTTTCAGCTACTGTTTTCCCGGTTACCGTTAAACAATCGCCATGCAGCAATCCTTTGCTCAGTAAATACTTCATCACTGCGGGTACACCTCCATGTTGGTGTAGTTCCTGCATCAAATATTTTCCGCTGGGTTTAAAATCTGCCAGTACCGGTGTACTATCACTGATGCGTTGAAAATCATCCTGCGTTAAATCCACATCCACTGATTTTGCCATGGCTATCAAATGCAATACCGCGTTGGTGCTTCCGCCAAAGATCATGATCGTGGTGATCGCATTTTCAAATGCTTTCTTCGTCATGATATCTTTTGGCTTGATATCTTTTTCCAACAGGATCTTTATGGCTTTACCTGCATTCAAACATTCTTTTTGTTTATCATCACTTAATGCCGGGTTACTGGAAGAATAAGGTAAACTCATTCCCAATGCTTCAATGGCACTGGCCATGGTATTGGCGGTGTACATACCACCGCAGGCACCTGCACCTGGACAACTATGTTTCACCACTTCTTTAAAATCCTCGGGTGTAATTGTTCCGGCCAGTTTTTTTCCCAATGCTTCAAATGCAGAAATAATATTCAGCTCTTCGCCTTTATAATGCCCCGCATCAATCGTTCCGCCGTATACCATTATTGAAGGACGGTTCAATCTTCCCATGGCTATAATTGAACCCGGCATATTTTTATCACAACCCGGCAACGCGATCAATCCGTCATAATAAAATCCACCGCAAACAGCTTCAATACTATCTGCGATCAGGTCGCGGCTTACCAGCGAGTAACGCATACCGTCAGTTCCATTACTGATACCATCGCTGATACCAATGGTATTAAAGATCAATCCCACCATGTCGGCATCCCAAACCCCCTGCTTTACCGTTTTAGCCAGGTCATTCAAATGCATATTGCAGGTGTTGCCATCATAACCCATACTGCAAACGCCTACCTGTGGTTTTTTCAAATCATTCTCCGTTAAGCCAATGCCATACAACATCGCCTGCGCCGCCGGTTGCGTTTCATCCTGTGTTAATACTTTCGAATATTTATTTAATTCCATTTTTCCTGAATCGCCTTCGGCGAATTATTTTTTTGTTGTAACGAACATTTATTTTCTACTGAACTTCATTGGCGTCGCACGCTTCAACTTGATCTCTTTATCCAGCTTAATTGTGTTTTGCTATAATCCTGTCTGTTGGACTAAAACCTAACCTCCTTATCAGTCTCCGCTAAGCTCTTCTCCATTTCCCTCTCCTTGAGGAGTTCCCGCTAGGGAACGAGCGTAGCTCAGGTGAGGTCAAAAAAAAACCCGCCTTTTGGAGGCGGGTCGCTGTATAATGTGTTTTATTTTTATAAGCTTGTTCCTCCTCCATGCAGTGCAGGTATAATAATGACAATCACAATAATAATTACTGCGATCTTTGTAATGACATTATTTAATTTGCTACTCAACATGAAGGATGTTATTACACAAATATACCTGAACTATAAATAAAAACAAAGAACTTTAATTTATTTTTTCTACCAACATCTCGCTCCTACGGAGCTGCCCTCATAACATAATCTTCTTTTTGATCAGTTTCTTTTAGAGATTAGCGATCTAGTTTATATTATTGTTGACTTCCTCAGCTCAATATTCTCCTTATTCAACCTGCCGGGTATTTTATTACCAATGTAATCGCTGATCAATTCACCAATGGTAGAAGTGAAATAAAAATTGATCGGCTCAATATCTTTTGTAACAAACTGGTTGGCCAATGTCCATTCTACTGCTTCTCTTACCAATGCCGCTTCTTCTCTTAATTCAAAATAATCCAATAACATGGCTGCTGATAATATTGATCCAATCGGATTGGCAATATCTTTTCCTGCAGCCTGTGGGTATGACCCATGAATAGGTTCAAACAACGCTGTTTTATTACCCACAGATGCAGAAGGTAATAAACCCAATGAACCGCTGATCACACTGGCTTCATCACTGATGATATCACCAAACATATTTTCTGTAAGGATCACATCAAATTGCTTTGGATTTAAAATGATCTGCATGGCCGCATTATCAACAAATAAAAAATCCAATGCCACATCAGGATATTGGGGAGCTAAATCCTTTACTACTTTTCTCCACAGCCTTGATGTTTCCAACACATTGGCTTTATCTACCAATGTCAATTTTTTCTTTCTTGTTTGAGCAGACTGAAAAGCCAGGTGTGCTACCCTTTCAATTTCTTCTTTAGTGTAGGTGCAATCATCAGAAGCAATGGTTTGTTCTGCATTGATCTCTTTCTTTCCAAAATAAATACCGCCGGTCAATTCACGGAAGATGATAAAATCAACGCCTTCTATATTTTTTGTTTTAAGTGGCGATAAATGATGTAGTGAAGGATAAGTACTAATAGGGCGGATATTTGCAAACAACTGCAATGCTTTACGAATGCCCAGCAAACCCTGCTCCGGTCTAACCTTTGCCGTTGGGTCGTTATCGTATTTGGGATGCCCGATAGCCCCGAATAAAATAGCATCACTATCCAGACAGATATCGATAGTTTCTTCAGGTAATGCAGTACCGGTTTTATCAATGGCTACTGCACCCAGCAAACAATACTTGTATTCAAACTCATGGCCGAATTCTTCGGCAATAGCATTTAATACCTTAACGGATTGTTTGGTTACTTCAGGCCCGATACCATCGCCTTCAATTACTGCAATATTTTTTTTAAGACTCATAATTATTATACGGATTGTTTTTCAAATTTTTCAATCTCACCAATACTATTCAACAGGTAATCTATATCATCGTACCCATTGATCATACAGGTTTTTTTGTAGGAGTTTATTTCAAAACTTTCTTTTTCGCCTGTGGCATCAATGCTAATGGTTTGTGCCTCCAGGTCAACAGAAAGTGTAGCGTCATTATTTTGTGCAAATATTTTTTGCAGAAAACTATCCGTCACCGTTATTGGCAACAGGCCATTGTTCAACGCATTGTTTTTAAAAATGTCGGCAAAAAAACTACTTACCACTACTTTAAATCCATAATCCACAATGGACCATGCAGCGTGCTCCCTTGAAGAACCGCAACCAAAATTTTTTCCGGCCACCAATATATCTCCCTGGTATTGCGGTTGATTTAAAGGAAAATCTTTTTTAGGTGTTGTTTCATTGTCATTTTCATAACGCCAGTCGCGGAATAAATTCTTACCAAAACCATCTTTGGTAGTGGCTTTTAAAAACCTTGCCGGAATGATCTGGTCGGTATCTACATTTTCATTCTGCAACGGAACAAACCTGCTGGTAATATTTTTAAATCCTTCTTTCATGATACTTAATTCTTAATACTCGATTCTTGATACTTGATACTAATTATTACTCGGTAACATGTCTCTTACATCCGCTACAAATCCTGTAACAGCTGCAGCAGCTGCAGATAAAGGACTGGCCAATAACGTTCTGGCGCCTGCGCCCTGCCTTCCTTCAAAATTTCTGTTACTGGTACTGATACAATATTTACCCGCAGGAATTTTATCTTCATTCATGCCCAAACAGGCAGAACAGCCTGGCTGGCGCAATTGAAATCCCGCGGCTTCAAATACTTTATCAATGCCTTCTTCTATCGCTTGTTTTTCTACCTGCTTACTTCCGGGAACGATCCATACTTCTACATTGTCTGCCTTATGTTTTCCTTTTACAAAGGAGGCCACCATTCTCAGATCTTCTATTCTGGAATTGGTACAGCTACCAATAAATACATAATCAATTTTTTGTCCTTTGATGGGATGACCTTGTTCCAATCCCATATAAGCCAATGATTTTTCCAAACCTGATTTGTCATTATCATTTACTTCAGCCAACGTAGGAATATTTTCATTTACGCCAATACCCATTCCAGGATTGGTACCGTACGTGATCATCGGTGCAATATCTGCCGCATTCAATGTGATCTCTTTGTCAAACACAGCATCAGCATCAGTGAACAAAGTTTTCCAGTAAGCTAATTTTTTATTCCACTCTTCCCCCTTTGGTGCAAATTCTCTTCCCTTTATATAATTAAAAGTGGTTTCATCAGGAGCGATCATACCGCACCTTGCACCCATTTCAATACTCATATTGCAGATCGTCATTCTTGCCTCCATACTTAAACTGCGTATAGCACTACCGGCAAACTCTACGGCATAACCGGTAGCGCCACTCGCAGTAATTTTTGAAAGGACATATAGCACGATATCTTTAGACACCACCCCGTTATTTAATTCGCCTTCAATATTGATGCGCATTAATTTGGGTTTGGTCTGCATTAAACATTGTGTTGACAATACCATTTCCACTTCGCTGGTACCAATACCAAATGCAATGGCACCAAATGCACCGTGTGTGCTTGTATGTGAGTCGCCGCATACAATGGTATTACCAGGTTGTGTGATACCCAGTTCGGGACCTATCACATGTACAATACCCTGGAACGGATGGCCAAGGCCATATAACTCTACTCCATGTTCGGCGCAGTTTTTTATTAAGGCATCTACCTGCAAACGGCTCAATTCTTCTTTAATGGGTAAATGTTGGTTTAGTGTAGGTACATTATGATCGGCAGTGGCAATGGTTTGCTGGGGACGAAAAACTTTAATACCCCTTTTATTCAACCCGGTAAAAGCCTGTGGGCTGGTTACCTCGTGAATAAAATGTTTGTCAATATACAACACGGATGGCCCGCCCTCAATGTTTTTTACAATGTGGGCCTGCCATATCTTATCAAATAATGTTTGCTTCATTCTTCTTTTTTAAAAGAGTGGGGGACAATCCCCCACCACTAAACTAAAACTAAACTAAAACGCATGAGAACAATCAGGCCGTAGCCAATGTCTTTTGCTGATGGTTTTTAGCCATATCTGCAAGATCGCTATCGTCTACCACTTTTTTGCTGTCTGCCACCTGCAAAAAGTGTACGTATAAAACATCTATATCGTTTCTGTCGAACTGGAAATTTAATTTTTGAAAACGGTGTGCCAGTGCACTGCGGCCACTTCTTGCCGTTAGTACAATTTTTGAACTGTCGGCGCCCACTTCTTCCGGTGCGATAATTTCGTAGGTACTGGTGTCTTTCAAAAATCCATCCTGGTGAATACCTGAGGAATGAGAAAAGGCATTGGAACCCACGATAGCTTTATTTGGTTGCACCGGCATACGCATTGTATCACTTACCAACCTGCTCATCGGGTTTAACTTCGTGGCATCGATATCAGTATATAAGCCCATTTCTTTATGTTGTTTGATCACCATCACCACTTCTTCCAGGGAGGTATTACCTGCTCTTTCGCCCAGGCCATTGATGGTACATTCAATTTGTCTTGCACCGGCAATTACGCCTGCAATACTGTTGGCAGTTGCCAGGCCTAAATCATTATGGCAATGGCAGCTGATGATCGCCTTATCAATATTGGGTACATTGTTTACCAGGTAAGCGATTTTTTCGCCGTATTGATGGGGCAAACAATATCCGGTGGTATCAGGAATGTTTACCACGGTAGCTCCGGCTTTGATTACTGCTTCAATAACTCTTGCCAAATAACCATTTTCTGTTCTGCCGGCATCTTCTGCATAAAATTCAATATCGTCGGTATATTTTTTGGCCCATTTTACTGCCTGTATGGCCCTTTCTAAAATCTCGTCCTGGGTAGCATTGAATTTTGCCTTGATATGAGAATCGGAAGTACCAATACCGGTGTGTATGCGTGGGCGTTTGGCATAACGGATAGCTTCACCCGCAGCTTCAATATCTTTTTGCACCGCACGGCTTAATGCACAAACGGTGGCTTTGGTAATTACTTTGGAAATTTCTGTAACGGAGGCAAAATCGCCCGGGCTGCTGATAGGAAAACCGGCTTCAATAATGTCCACTCCTAATGCTTCCAGTTGAAGCGCTAATTCCAGTTTTTCACTGGTAATCAATTTGCAGCCGGGAACCTGTTCCCCGTCCCTTAACGTAGTATCAAATATGTGAATTTTTTCGCCTGGCATAGCTGATGAATTTTAAAATCAATTGGTTTCTTATAGTTTATTATAACTTAGCCCTAAATTTACTTCAGAATATCTCAGGCAGAAAATCAAAAGCAAGGGCATAATACGTTTAATAACACCCCGCTTTTTCGCTAAAACCCTTGCCTGTATTGATTTTAAATGTTTTTTAATTACGATGTCCAACCGCAATACAGATACCTTATTTCAACTGATTAAGTCGCTGGGAAAGAGTGAAAAACGCAATTTTAAACTCTATATCAACCGCAACAGCTCATCGGAGGAACTTAAGATCGTACAGCTTTTTGATGCCCTGGATAGAATGGACGAATATGACGAAGCCGTTTTATTGAAGAAGAATACCAGCATCAGCAAACAGCAACTATCTAATTTAAAGGCCTATTTATATAAACAGATTTTATCAAGTCTTCGTCTCATCAACGACGAGAGTAATATTGATATGCAGCTGCATGAACAAATGGATCATGCCCGTATCTTATATAACAAGGGCCTGTACCTGCAAAGCCTTAAAGTGCTGGATAAACTGAAAGAGCAGGCCAAACATTTTAACCAGCTCACTTACCTGCAGCAGGCCTTGTTTTTTGAAAAGAAGATTGAAGGCTTGTACATCACCCGCAGTTTAAAGAACCGTGCGGAGGAACTGAGTAAAGAGGCCGACCAGGTAAGTAATTATTTGTCCAATATCTCTATCCTCAGCAACCTTGCCCTGCAATTATATGGCTGGTATATTAAAAATGGTTTTGCAAGAAATGTGGAAGAAGAGGAAGCCGTAAGAAAATTTTTAAATGATCAGCTGCCACCCAATGCTTTACAGCTGACCAGTTTTTACGAAAGACTATACCTGTATCAATGTTACTGCTGGAAAGGGTTTATCCGCCAGGATTTTTTACAATACTACCGGTACACCCAAAAATGGGTAGATCTTTTTGAAGAAGAACCTTATATGGTAGCCATTGAAAGCGGCCATTATATAAAAGGAATGCACAACCTGATGGGGGCTCATTTTAACCTGGGTAATTATCAAAAACTAAATGATACGTTAGTACAATTTGATAAATTCTGCAACAGCAAAATTGTAGAACAAAACCAGAACAACCGGATACAGTGTTTCATTTACTATACCATTTCCTTACTGAATAAACATTTTATCAGTGGCAAATTTTCAGAAGGACTATTACTGATTGCAGGTATTGAAGAAAAACTAAAAGAATACGAATTGTACCTGGACCGGCACCGCATTTTAGTGATCTATTATAAAATTGCCTGCATGTATTTTGGCGCCGGCGATTTTGAAACAGCCATTGATTACCTTAATAAAATCATCAACTGGAAAGTAGACCTGCGCAGTGACCTGCAATGCTATGCCCGCTTATTACATTTGATCGCACATTATGAGCTGGGCAATTTCCAATTGCTGGAATACCTGGCCAAATCGGTGTACCGCTTTATGGCCAAGATGCATAACCTGAGCGTGGTGGAAGAAGAGATGTTTAAATTTTTACGTAAAGCCTTAACCCTGCCACCCAATAAATTTAAACCCGAATTTGAAAAGTTGTTACATAAACTACGACAGTTTGAGAACAAACCTTTTGAAACAAGGGCTTTTATGTATCTGGATGTGATCAGCTGGCTGGAAAGTAAGATCAGTGGTGTACCGGTGCAGGAGGTAACGCAGCAAAAATATTTGACAAAGAAATAATAAAATTAAGGAAATAGCATTACAGGATTATGAATATTATTTTGCAAACCAATGCGGGAGAAAGAATAATTGAATTTTCCGATTTTGAAATTTTGACAATACAAATACTCTAATCACTCCGGCTCCTTCACATCAAAAGAATGCTCCCTCGCATTTTTATCCCTTGATACAAAATTATCCCTCGTTAAATACGCCCTGTCTTTATCATTACTTAAATAAAAATCCATTGCCGGTATGTTTTGATTAAAGTCGAGCGCCGCATAGCCAATCATTTGATCTGCTTTTATTTTTTGCCCTTTTTTTACCAGTGCCGAACGCAGGTTGGAATACGTGTACAACAATTTATTTCTTTTTACGATCACCACTTTCATTTCATCTACTTTAACAACGGCAGTAACTTCGCCCTCGCTTAAAGAGAAAACCGAACTGTCTTTGGATTTAAAAGTAACCGCGGAATTCTCTCCATTTTTAAATATTCGCTTCTCATTATTTTTATCAAAATAATCTACTGCCACCACGTTATTCATTGGCATGGAAAAAGTTGGATCGGTAAAAGAGGTTTTTGTATCTGCGATCGCTTTTTTCAATTCTTTTTCAAATTCGGCGCCGGTCATCTCCGCTTCAAAAAATTTACGGTAGCCGGTTTTGGTATTTACAATAATGGTTGCTGGTATGGCGCCGCTCCAGGCCTTATCGATCATTGGGCAAAAATAATCGGCATCGGTTTCTTCCAGCCAGGCAAGGTTGGTCTTAAAATTATTTTTAGCGGCAAATGTTGCAATACGTTTGGGATAAAAAGAAGGCAGGTCTAAACTTACCAGCAACAATTTCACTTTTTGGCTTCTATATTTATTGGCCACTTGTATAAATCCCGGGATCTCTCCTACGCAGGGTTTACAAAATGTAGCCCAGAAGTTAATGACATAAATGCTGTCGTTTTTCTGATCGAAGTTCTTTACCACATCCGCCATTTTTAATTTAGGGATATGCTGCGCAGCGGCCAATACCGTAATACAAACACAAGCTGTTGCAAAAAGGATCTTTTTCATCATACTTAAAAATACGGCAAATTGCACTACCGGGTTTACAGTCGGCTGTTAAAATAAGTCTTAAAACTTTTATGCTACGCATAAAAGTTTAGCCACAGATTACACAGATTTTAACGGATTAATCTGTTCTAATTCGTGTAATCCGTGGTAAAAAAGCCTTCGCAGCCCGCCTTTAAATAGCTTTTGGCCAATCACTCATTTCAAACTAATTTTGCCCAGCCTTAAAAAGCAGCTATCATTCAATCTAAAATCTAAAATAATAATATGGCATACGACGTAATAGTGCTTGGCAGCGGACCAGGCGGTTATCCGGCAGCAATCAGGGCAAGTCAGCTAGGTAAAAAAGTAGCAATCGTAGAAAAAGAAAGCCTGGGAGGCATTTGCCTTAACTGGGGTTGTATCCCTACCAAGGCCTTATTAAAAAGTGCCCAGGTATTTGAATACGCCAAGCACTCCAAAGATTATGGTATCAATATAGCTAACCCTACACCCGATTTTGGTGGCGTGATCACCCGCAGCCGTGGTGTAGCTGATAAAATGACCAAGGGTATACAGTTTTTGATGAAGAAAAACAAAATCGATGTGATCATGGGTTTTGGTAAACTGATCGCCCCGGGTAAACTGGAAATTACCGCAGCAGATGGTTCCAAAAAAGTGGAAGAAGCGGTCAACATTATTGTAGCTACCGGCGGAAGAGCAAGGGCATTACCCAGCTTACCAATCGATGGTACCAAAATAATTGAATACCGTAAAGCGATGAGCTTACCTACACAACCGAAAAGCATGATCATCTGCGGAAGCGGTGCAATAGGAAGTGAATTTGCTTATTTCTATAACAGCATGGGCACCAAAGTTACCATGGTGGAATTTATGCCAAGACTGGTGCCTGTTGAAGATGAAGACATCAGCAAAGAACTGGAAAAACAGTTTAAAAAACAGGGCATGACCATCATGACCAATAGCGAAGTGTTAAGCGTGGATACCAGCGGTGAAGGTGTAAAAGCAAAAGTAAAAACAGCCACCGGCGAAGTTATTTTGGAAGCCGATATTTTATTGAGTGCGGTTGGTGTGGTTGCCAATATCGAAAACATTGGACTGGAAGCACTGGGCATTAAAACTGAAAAAGGAAAGATCATCGTGGACGCATTTCAGCAAACCAATGTAAAAGGTATTTATGCCATTGGTGATTGCACGCCTGGCCAGGCTTTGGCGCACGTGGCTACCAAGGAAGGTATTAATGCGGCGGAACATATTAGCGGCCATAAACCAGAACCATTGGATTATAACAATATCCCGGGTTGTACGTATTGCACACCGGAAATTGCCAGTGTTGGATATACTGAAAAAGCCGCTAAAGAAGCCGGCTACGAAATTAAAGTAGGTAAGTTCCCATATATAGCGAGCGGTAAAGCTGTTGCAGCAGGCGCCACTGATGGTTTTGTAAAAGTGATCTACGATGCCAAGTACGGTGAATTTTTAGGTTGCCATATGATCGGTATGAATGTTACCGAAATTATTGCAGAAGCGGTTGTAGCCCGTAAACTGGAAACAACAGCACATGAAATATTAAATGCGGTTCACCCTCACCCTACCATGAGTGAAGGCCTGAAAGAAGCCACTGCTGCAGCTTATGGCGAAGCAATTGATATTTAAATCATCCAACATATTAAAAAAGAAAAAGGATTACAAAAATGTAATCCTTTTTTTATGGGTTCAAAGCACAAAAGAAGAGTATCCTGCTAATAGCAAAATGTATGCCTTGATTAAATATTAAATTCGAATAATTATCAAAAAAATAAACAACGTTGACTTTTCTTTTACTTTTTTAAAGCCTTGTCGGCTGAAATTTTGTGAATGGTTTCCTGTAATAATTTATTTAATCCGTCCGGATTTTCCAACATGGGAAAATGACATGTCCCGTTCATATGTAATACTTCATAGCCATGCCCGGCATATTGTTTTAAAGGCGCTTCATTCGTTGGTATGTAATCTACATTAATGAGGTATAATTTAAATTGCAGTTGAGGTAATAATTCTTTTTCTGTTTCAAAACTCTTAAATATCTCTGGTGTGGTTGCTATGCCCATAGGTTGATAAGCATTACGGTAATCATTTACCACCCTATTGGTAATTGCTGATGAGGTTTGTTTGCTGAGTAATGCCATTCGTGCATATTGTTCATTGGTATTGGCAAAATCAGTTTTCAGTTTTTCCTCAATAGAATCGGCCTGTTGTTGATATTCGGGTGTTAACGGTGTCGCTGCATTTTTAAAATAATCAATGCCGATAAAGCCTGAAACAGGTTTTAAATATGATGTAGCCACAATCAGGTTTATACCGGCACCCCATGAATGTCCGATGAGGATCACATTTTTTAAATCCAGTTCTTTAATTACTGTTATCACATCTTCGGCAAAACCCTGTGTGGACCAATGTTTACGTGCTGTGCCCGATTTGCCATGACCGGGAAGATCCAATGTAACTACGGTATAGTGTGAACTAAAATAATTGACTTGATTTTCCCAATAAGACTGGTTGATATAGGACCCGTGCAAAAACAATAAGGTTGTATCGCCACTACCTGTGAGCTGGTAATCGATTACTGCATCATCCCGTTTAATTTCTTTCATTTTGTCTGGATTATTAGCTGGTTTACATGAAGCCAGGTGCACAACAAATAAAATAATGCCTATAGATTTTAACTTCATGGCTATGTTTAGTTAAAGTGCTGTACAAAATTGTTGCCAAACCGGTTTTACTACTGAACAAGCTCAACAGGAACCTGGGTGAGAGGATATTGTTAAGAAAGAAAATAAACGCTGGTCGCTGATAAAGAAAGCAATAGCGAAACTTTTACAACCTGGCAAGGTTGGCGAAGAAAAAATCAGGAAGTCAAGAATGAAACAAGTTTCAACAGCGTCAGGATCAAAAAAACAGCGTGCCGGAATTAAAAGGAAGTATCCGTAAGCAAGTATCGCCGCTAATATTTTTTTTACATTGAAAAAACACGACCCAACAAAGTATTGGGTAACAAAAAGACATCCATTTAAAACAAAATGATTGATTGTTGATAGCTGCTTGTTTGTATAAAATTCATCATAATAGTTTATTGGTAGCTTTTAATAGTAGCGCTGAGTATCTTGTTTGGAACGAATTGCTTTTACTAAAGCAGTTCCATGTTACTTAATTATTTTATAATCTTAAAATTGCTTGTAATGAAAAAAAAATCTTCATTCTCCCGGCTATTATATTGCTGGGATTTTTTTCCTGCCAAAAAAGTATCGAGCAGCAACCCACAACAGCAATGGAAGAAAACCCTTTTCAACTAAATGCGTTGAGCAGATCATCTGACTGCGACTGTAACCCTGTTGCGGGAAGTACTTTCTTTGATCCTACCTGCCTTATATCAGTAAGCCAGCATGGGATACTGGACACTATTCAAAAAGGTTTTAGGAACGCTGATATATGGCCTAACGGAATCACCGGAACTCCTGATGGCAAAAAATTATTTGTAAACAACTGGACCTATGATGGCACAGGTAAGATCAGATCTTTTACTATAAATCCAAACGGAACATTATCGGGTATGAAAACATTGGTGGATAATTTAAATTTCTGCGACGGGATGTCAATGGATGAAAACAACAACATCTATGTAAGTGGCGGAGTGGGAGTTAATGCCTATGATCCTAACAGCAAAAAAATTATGACAATTTCACCCGGGGGTGGTACCAATAACGTTTTTGCGGGTAAAGACAATAAATTGTTATTTATGACTGGTCCGGCAGATAGGATAACCTCAGTAAAAATGAATGTAAAAGGAGTGGAGAGATTTGGCAGGAACGAAAATGGACACGGTAACAATTGATAATTACAACAGTATTGAAAGGCAGTTTTTTTGTTAAGTACCTGTTCAAAAAAATAAATATAAATAATCAACTCCCTTTAGAAAAGGGGAGTTGATTATTTATATGATGAACAGAAACAGTAATAAAGTTATACATGGTTCAATAAATTCGTCTGCAAATCCCCATTTCACTTTATAGTAATTCTCAACAATAAAAGAGTCATTGTTTTTTGTAGTTTGTGCTGTAGCATGCTGTAGGTACCAGCCACAAAAAAGTAAAAAATGATCAGCAGTATTTTTTTAATGCTTGTATTGATTTCCATAATAGTTATTATTTTAAAATTGATTATGCTGTTACCGGTTTAGGTTCGTAAATATTTCCGGCAATCTTTTCTACAAAAACTTTTGCAAAAAATTTGGGCAACCAGTCATTTAAATCGGAGAGAAAATTCTATTTGAAGTAAACACTAAAAAACAAACAGGTATGAGCCTTACCGGTCATACCTGTTATTATTGAATTAAAAAACGGGATATTAAAAACCCACCACCGCTTCTACAACGTACCCATTGAACTTACCGTTACTACGGTAATTGCTGGCGGGAAAGTCTTTATATTTCTGGATTACGTACTCCCCTTTCATCAGGATATTTTTGGTAAGAAAGAAACCAGCGGCAATAGCCATACGGTCTACTTTAACCTGCCCGGGGATACCAGCCAATTCGGCCTTTACCATATTATACCGAACGCCTGCAAAAAAGTTTTCTGCAGCACCAAACCTATAGATGATATCTCCCGCCAACTGGCTGGCGTTTCTTTTAACGCTTTCAGTTTTGCTTCTGCCGCTCGAAGTTTCGAACGTCCCAAAAAGTTCAAGGCCGCCTGCTTTCAAAAACCCGTTCAGCATTACCGCGTCAATCTTTTTAGTAAAGCCCGGGTTTAACCTGCCCGAAAATGCAATAGCAGTAGATGCCTGCACCACGCCTGCCGCATCCTTCCATTTTTCAATTACGTTTTGGTAGTTGGATCCGCCACGATCGCCGCCATACAAAGTAAGGCCGCTGCCGGCGTTGCCGGAGTTATGATAGAAACTACCTGATACACGTACCCGCAAATTTTCACTGAGTTGCTTATCAAACCCGCCCTTTACTATAAAGGAAGGTGCCCGATGGGTATTATCATCTATTACTACGCCACCTGCCATGCCTTCAGTAGCCGAATCCACACTACCTTTTATCATACCGTTGGTAACAGATACCACGCCAAACAGCCCATTTTTCTGCACGATCACTTCACCACCAATTTCGGTAGTAAAGGCATCCATGATATAGCTTTCCATAAAAGGATTGTACAGGGCTTGTCCTGCATCAGATCTCCTGTAATGCGCATCACCATAGTTGATCTCCATATGACCTACTTTAATAGTAGTTACTTCCATCAGTTTTGTCCAGAATTTTCCTTTGAAAGGCAGCTTATCAAATTGTATGTAGCCGCCCTTTACCCAGGCTTCGTTATGATGTCTTGTAGATAAATACGTAGTTACATTCAGGCGTATACCATCGGCCAGTTGTATATCAGTAAACAGGTTAGCCATTGCCGTCATAAAGCCCGGGCTGATGGGATAGAGTTTGTTTGCCCCCTGGTCATTATCAGCAGCACTTTGCTGCTGCAGGTTTTGTAGCTGCTGTGTAAAGCCGGCCCCTATACGCACCCTCGCTCCCTGGAAGGGAATGGAATCCGGAACCTTACTGGTTTCAAATACATTGAGTCCTCTTTTGTCATAAGGTCTCCAGTAAGAAGGACGGCCATAAAATTCCCTGTCTACCTGTGCAGTTGATACCAGTGGCGCCAATACAACCAAAATCAACAGTGCTTTGGTAAATCGTTTTATAAATAATGTAGTCATAATAATTTTTTATAGATAAATAGCGTCTTTCTTTAAGCTTTAAATTTCAGGTTATAGGAAATGCTGATATCATTACCTGTTTTAATAGTACCCATCAATGCTTTTGGCGGCTTAACATTATAATCAGTCATTTTCATTTTCTTTACGCCGGTAATGCTAAAGCTTTTATCCGCAGGATTATAAATAGCTGTTGCAATAAGCTCCACGTCTTTGGTAATGCCTGCAATGGTCATCTTACCTGAGCAGTTCAATTTGTAATTATTACCCCCCGCTGCCGCTACCGTAGCACTACCCAGCACAAAACGAATGGTGGGATTCGCCGGTTCATTGAGCGCCTTATAGGTGTTTTTATCCATCCCGTCATGACCACTCTTTAAATTCTTCACCGGCAACGAAAAATTCATGGCCGAAAGCGAAATTATTTTTCCATTGGCTACAGCAAAAGACGTATTGCTGTTACCTGCAACGGCTTTCATTTCCCAATCATGCACATTGGAAGTGCCATTCAGTTTAATGTCGATAACAGTGGTGGAATACGCTATTTGCGCTGTAGCTGCAATAGCCATTGCAAAACCGGCGATAGTTAACAGCGCCATTTTTATACGGGATACTTTTTTCATTATACGTGTTTAGTGATTGATTGAATGAGACTGTTTGTAAAGACTCAAAACTAACCGTAATGAATACGTGAAAATATGACCAGTAATGGAACAATACATGTTTGTAATCAGTTTTAATTGAAGAAAACAGCTAAAAACTATCCAAACGGGATAAAGGGCTTATTATGAATACTTAAAAATCCTGTTGTGTTTGTAATCAATAAAAAAGGAATGATTCTTAATCATTCCTTTTCCTGTACTCCAGGTATATTTTCCAGATTAATTTACTTATACCCGGTTAGCAAAAGCCGCGATACTTTTCTTGATATAGCGCTTCCTGTTGCTGCTTCGGATAAATTATTTCCCCACCCAGTTTTGTAAATGTGCGGGATACCTTGCGCCCTGCACTATAATTTTTGAAGCTGCATTGTCTATCTCCTGTAAATCAACTGCTGTAAGTTCAATGGCAACTGAACCTATATTCTCTTCCAAACGATGTAGTTTTGTAGTTCCCGGAATGGGCGCAATCCACGGTTTTTGTGCCAGCAGCCAGGCCAGGGCAATTTGTGCAGGGCTGGCATTTTTTTCTGTTGCAATTGCAGCCAGCATGTCCACTACGGCCTGGTTGGCTTTCCTGTTCTCTTCCGAAAAACGGGGAACTTTATTACGGAAATCAGTTTTATCGAATGCCGTTTTTTCATTGATCTTTCCTGTAAGAAAACCCCTGCCCAATGGACTGAATGGAACAAAGCCAATACCCAATTCTTCCAATGCGGGCAGCAACTCCTGCTCCGGTTCTCTCCACCATAAAGAGTATTCACTTTGTACAGCAGTAACCGGTTGTACAGCATGCGCCTTACGAATAGTCTCTACTCCTGCTTCAGATAAACCGAAATGTTTCACTTTACCTTCTGCAACCAGGTCTTTTACTGTTCCGGCAACGTCTTCTATTGGTACATTTGGGTCAACACGATGCTGATAAAACAAATCAATAGCATCAACCTGTAATCTTTTTAAAGATGTTTCTGCTACGGCCCTTATTCTTGCCGGGCTGCTATCCAGTCCTTTTGTGGAATCGCCATTTTTAAAACCAAATTTTGTAGCGATAACTACTTTATTACGAAATGGTGCCAATGCTTCGCCTACCAATTCTTCATTGACAGCACCATATGCTTCTGCGGTATCAAAAAATGTTATCCCTTTTTCTACAGCCTTGCGAATCAAATGTATCATGTCATTTTTATCTGCCGCAGGTCCATAAGCAAAGCTCATACCCATGCAACCCAATCCCAATGATGATACCTCCAATCCGTTATTGCCTAATATTCTTTTTTTCATGTTTGTAATTTTTTAAGATGATGTGATATGAAGCTGTAGCAGTTTCATTATTTTTCTATTGCAAAATTGAGCCCAATAAAAATGGCCGTTGGTATATGAATTACTGCTTTACCTACCAATTTCACTGATTGGCTGCCAGGAATAATGCCGGTGCCGCTGTAAGCTGTAAATTTGTATCATCATAAAAATCGTGTTATGCAGGAAATAGTAAAGCTGGAAAGTATAACTGCCTATAATAAAATGCGTGACGTACCAACGCAGCATCCATTGGTTACAGTGATCGATCTGTCCCAGGCCAAACCGCTGGCTGCAGCAACCTTCAATTTTGGTTTGTATGCTGTTTATTTAAAAGAATTGCAATGCGGCGAATTGAAATACGGGCGCAATAACTATGACTACCAGGAAGGCACGTTGGTGTTTATTGCCCCCGGCCAGGTATTAGGTGTAGCACCAAAAGTAAAAACATTTGAACCCAAAGGATGGGCATTGCTGTTTCACCCCGATTTAATAAAAGGCACCGCTTTGGGAAAACATATACAGGAGTATTCTTTCTTTTCGTATGATGTAAATGAAGCTTTACAGCTTTCGGAAAAAGAACGGCAGATTGTATTGGATTGTTTTGGTAAGATTCAATATGAATTGGAACAGTCGATTGATAAACATAGCAAAACATTGATTGCATCCAATATTGAGCTGTTCCTGAATTACTGTACCCGTTTTTACGACCGCCAGTTTATTACCCGTGGTAATGCACACCAGGGAATTTTAGAACGGTTTGAGCATTTGCTGAATGACTATTATTCGACTGATAAACCACAAACCATCGGCTTGCCATCGGTTGCCTATTGTGCCAGGGAACTACATTTATCGGCCAATTATTTTGGCGACCTGGTAAAGAAAGAAACCGGAACAGTTGCGCACGAATATATACAGACCAAAGTTATCGGCCTGGCCAAGGAAAAAATCTTCGACATCAACAAATCCATCAGCGAAGTCGCTTATGAACTGGGCTTCAAATACCCGCAGCATTTTACAAGATTATTCAAACAAAAGCTGGGTGTATCCCCAAATGAATACAGATCGTTGAATTAGAAAAACTTAAGATTTTATTTCAACAGCAAGTTGTTATTCCTTTAATGTAAACCGGACTTTTGTTTCAGCGTTACGCTCTCATTATTATTTTTCAAAACGGTTAGGGAGACCCGCAATGTGACCGTAAAACACCCCGGGTTCACATTTATTGGCATTGATCTTTTAATTGCAGGCAGCTGGGTATTACTGCTTTCTCTATCCATTGGAGTATTATGTATTGCTATATTAGCGTCTCCCCCTATATTTGCGCAAAATTACCTGGTCCGTATTTTTTACCCAAACGCTAACTATGAGAATTATTTTTCTTTCCCTTGCATTTTTATGTTTCACCATTGTCGCTTTTTCGCAAAGATTTATGCATGGCGTGGGACTTGCCGGCACGATGGGTACCTCAAAACAGGATTTTATTGTGGGGGCAGGACTTACCTATTCGCCCCGCATTAATATTATTCAAAATGATGCATTATCTGTATCTGTAGGTATTCCGGTTACCGTAACCTTGACAAGCTATTCACCAAAAGACCCGGGTACGACTTATTATCAGGGTGCAAATGGACATGAACTTAATGCACCGTTGATCATTAACCTTAGCCTGGGCAGGGGATCTACCAGGGACAACAGCAATAAGTTCGGCTACTTTATAGGCGGCGGGGGCGGTTATCATTATATTTATACCCGTAGCGACATGGTTAACCTCTCTGGTATGAGTTTTACCAGCACAGATAACTCCAGCCTTTTGGGCTGGGCTGTAAATGCGGGTCTGCGTGTAGGTATAGGCGAAAGCCATAAAAATCTCGAACTACGTCTTTCTTATATGAAGACTATTCAGGATTACCATAACAACATGATATTCGGTGGGGCAGTACTGTTTAATTTTTAAGCGGTTATTGAAATAGGATGTATAAAATATCGATCGTTTAATAATTAACTGATGATTACCTATTTCCAATAAATCCTGTTAATGCAATAAAAAAGCCTTGAAAGTCAATACTATCAAGGCTTTGAAGCTTTAATCAGTGCCCAGAACAGGATTCGAACCTGCACATCCTTGCGAACGCTGCCACCTGAAGGCAGTGCGTCTACCAATTTCGCCATCTGGGCGGCTTAGTTACCAATTAACTACTTAACCAGTTAACTAATGCGGGTTGCAAATGTAAGGCAAAATTTGTTGCAAAAAACTATACGGGCTTTCTTTTCCAGCCGATCATGATGATGCCCGTTATCACCAGTATGGTACCGATGACCTGCGCTACAAATATTTTTTCACCTAATATAAAATGCGCCTGCACTACTGTGGATACCGGGCCAATACTGGACACGATGGCTACATTATTGGAGCCCATCCTTTTTAACCCGGCAGAAATTAAAAAGCTGGGGATCACCGTGGCAACCACGGCCAGTAAAATACCATATAACCAGAATGCTTTATTGCCGGATTCTATTACGGTAAAATTGCCATTGATAGCAAAATGCAGCAATACACCTATTGCTGCTACCGTCATGGCATAGGCGGTAAATTTGGTAGCGCCTATTTGAGGAATAAGCTGCCCACTGCCTGCTATAAAATAACCATAGGTAATGGCGCATAAAAAAATAAGTGCGCTGCCCAGGTAAAAATGGGGATTGCCGGCATCTACCTTTAATTCTCCAAAAAAAGCAATGGCAATGCCGGTATAGGTAAGCAGCAAGGCCAGCTTTTGAATGGTACTGATCTTTTGTTTAAAAAAGATAGTAGTAATAAAAACGGTAATAGTGGGATATAAAAATAAGATCAACCTTTCGAGCCCGGCGGAAATATACTGCAGGCCTACAAAATCGAGGAAGCTGCTGAGGTAATAACCCGACAACCCCAAAACAACCAAATGCGCCCATTGCTTTTTGGTAAGCTTTACGTTTTGCTGCTGTCCCGTTTTATAAAAAGCAACTATCAGATAAAATGGTACTGAACAGATCATGCGTACCGCAAGCAGGCTTAAGGCATCTACCTTAATATCTGCAAATGCTTTTTTTACAATCACCGCCTTGGTGGAGAATAATATTGCCCCTACAAAAGTTACAACAAACCCTGTAAGAGAGATTTTAATTTTAGCTTCTTTATTCATAAAAATAAAACCCCGACGAATAGTATCGGGGTTTAGAAAATGACAAGTAAACTTTCTTAAAAATGCTGTTAAAAACACAAATGCAAGTCCGTAATTTCACCCCTTCGGGGAATGAGGGTTATGCACTTACATTAAAATCCCTCAACGCATCATTCAAACTAGTTTTTAAATCGGTGCTTGCTTTACGCTGACCAATGATCAAAGCACAACCTACTCCATATTCACCGGCAGGAAATTTTTTGGTATAGCTGCCTGGTATCACCACGCTTCTTGCTGGTACTCTTCCCTTCATTTCTTTCGGTTCGGCACCACTCACGTCAATGATCTTTGTAGATTGGGTTAACACCACGTTAGCGCCCAATACGGCTTCTTTTTCTACGATTACTCCTTCCACTACAATACAACGACTGCCTATAAAACAACCGTCCTCAATAATTACCGGGCTGGCCTGTAAAGGTTCCAATACACCGCCAATGCCTACACCACCACTCAGGTGCACACCTTTCCCTATCTGTGCGCAGCTACCCACGGTTGCCCAGGTATCCACCATGGTCCCTTCATCTACATAAGCACCAATATTTACATAGCTGGGCATCAGTACTACATTTTTTGCCAGGTAGGCACCATATCTTGCTACAGCATGCGGCACAGCCCTTACCCCCAGTGAAGCGTAATCGCTTTTCAATTTCATTTTATCATAAAATTCAAAAGGAGGTAAATTGTAAGTCTGCATTTGCTGTATACCAAAGTACATCAGAATAGCCTGTTTTACCCATTCATTCACTTCCCAGGCACCATCGGCACCGGTTGGGGAAGCGGTGCGTAATCTTCCTTTATCTACTTCCTCTATCACTGTTCGTACTGCTTCAGAATAATGGATATCTTTTAATAATTCCCTGTTAGCCCAGGCTTCTATGATTACTTCTTTCATACCGGTTAATTTTTTGCAAACTTACTATGTTTGTACAAAAACAGGAAAAAGCATTTTAGTCATCTTCGCTGAAAAAGAAAAATTGCCGCGGAGGCCAAAGGAAACTTCGTTTCGGATTCACTGCGTGAATCTTTTTGCCACAGATTACACAGATTGCACAGATTTTTAAGCAGGGTATTTTCATCTGTGCAATCTGTAGCTACCCCATGCTGCGCAGCAGCAAAACTTGATACACTACCTTTTAATCAATAACTTTGCCCCGTTAATGAAAAAAATACTAGTTATACAAACCGCTTTTATTGGTGATGTGGTACTGGCTACTGCGCTAACGGAAAAACTGAAACAATACCTTCCTGCTGCAGAAATTCATTTTTTATTAAGAAAGGGAAACGAAAGCTTACTGGCCAACAACCCTGCTACACACAAAATCCTCATCTGGAATAAGAAAGAAAATAAGACCCGTAATCTTTTTAAGATAATAAAACAGGTACGGCAGGAAAAATATGACCTGCTGATCAACCTGCAACGTTTTTTTTCTACAGGACTGATCACCGTTTTTTCCGGTGCCAAACAAACCATTGGCTTTGATAAAAACCCCTTGAGCTTTTTATTCAGCAAAAAAGTACCGCATGTGGTAAGTACACAGGCACCTTACAAACATGAAGTGGAAAGGAACAATGATCTGATAAAAGAGCTAACCGATACCGTTATAACCCGGCCAAAACTATATCCTTCGGCAAATGATATAACGCAGGTAAAACAATATACATTACAGCCGTTTGTAACGATGTCGCCGTCGAGCGTTTGGTTCACTAAAAAATACCCTGTTGAAAAATGGATTACGCTAATGGATGAATTACCTGCGCAACTGCAGGTGTTTTTATTGGGTGGAAAAGAAAATATCGACGAATGCATTAGCCTGCAGCAACAAACGACAAATAAAAATGTGCAGGTACTGGCCGGCAAATTAAGTTTTTTGCAATCCGCTGCATTGATGCAATCAGCAGTAATGAACTACGTTAATGATTCGGCGCCCTTACATTTTGCTTCGGCAGTAAATGCGCCGGTAACAGCTATATTCTGTTCTACCGTACCTGCATTTGGTTTTACACCGTTGAGCGACCGGTCTTTTATTGTAGAAACAACAGAACCACTTACGTGCAGGCCCTGCGGTTTGCATGGCAGAAAAGAATGTCCGCTTGGGCATTTTAAATGCGGACATGGAATAGCAACTAACCAACTATTACAACATTTACCTTTATAATATGCCATTGGGTTTTGACAACGATATCAAACAATGTATTGAAATATTAGAATCGGGAGGTATTATACTTTATCCTACCGATACCATCTGGGGTATTGGCTGCGATGCCGCCAATGCAACAGCTGTAGCTAAAGTGTATGCGCTGAAAAAAAGGGCGGATGAAAAAAGTATGATTATACTACTTGCCGATGAAAAAGAATTACCCCATTATATCGGTGCGTCGGATCCTAAAATATTTGATTATATCAAAGGCATTAATAAACCCACCACCGTTATTTATGAAGGCGCAAAGAACCTGGCTGCTAATCTTATCAATAAAGACGGCAGCATTGCCATCCGTATAGTAAAAGATGATTTTTGCAAACGACTGATCAGGCAATTTAAAAGGCCGATCATTTCTACTTCAGCAAATATTTCCGGCTACCCGCCACCGGCAGTTTTCAGGGATGTAGATGCCGCAATAAAAAACGGTGTTGATTATATTGTTCAACACCGCCAGGATGATATAACGCCCGCTGCGCCTTCTGCTATAATTAAATGGACCGATGATGGCTCTCTCCACATCATCCGGTCCTGATATTTTTTATAATGCAAGCCCTACACCTAACTGTATGCTCTGGCTTTTCCATTTGTCTTTATCATCAATATCATTGAGGTTGCTTAATCCCAGTGCATAGCGGCCGTATATCCTCAAATGCGAAAATTTTAACTGCACCCCCCCTAACATACTAAAGTCGCCGCTTTTAAAAGCATCTCTTCCATTTTCTACAAAGGTTTTGCTTTTATTGGTCAGGATACCAAACTGCGGACCAGCCTGCAGGGTCAATATTTTACCGGCATTATAATTTAATAAAATGGGGATGGTTAAATATTTCAGCTGTACTTCATCCAGTTTATTCAATTTATATACCGAACTAAAATGATCAGACGTATCTACATTCACCTGGTTAAATAAAACCTCGGGCTGAATGGCAAATCTTTTACTTAATCCTATGGTAGCAAAACCACCGATATGATAACCGTAAGAGAATTCGTCTTTAAATGTTTGCCCGGATAATTTATTGAGTGTTGCACCCCCTTTAATCCCGATTTTAAAACTTTGAGAAAAAGCAACGATACTCATCATGCTGATTACTGCGGTTAACAAGAGCTTTGTTTTCATAAATAATAAAAGTTTAGTTATCCCCTTTACTTTCAAGTAATATGCCAATGGATGTTAAGGTGAACTAATTTTTTGTTAAGACAGTAGCTTTTAAAAACTGAGGCCTGCGGTAATAGAGAATAGCGTGCTCCACCTGGAAGAAGTGGCTTCGGGCAGGTAATAATCTATATATACATTCGGTTGCAAAATAAATTTACCGATGGTATAAGTAACATTCAAAGAAGCTGCAACTGACTGCAGTTTAAATTCATCATCCGCTTCCCTTTTTTTCCTTCTGCTGATGATCTTTTTTACAAATTCCCTGTTTATGGTATTGGTATGCACCTGGTCAAGATGATCCAACCCCAGGTTTAAAAATACAGCAGGTGTAAAATCCAGTTCATCTTTTTTAGAGAAGCATTTATAAAAACGAAACTCGTGTTCTGCACTTATGGACACAGAAAAATAACTGACTTTATTATCGGTAGAATCATAACCCGAAAAAGTAATCGTGGTATCCCTGCCATCGGGATAAGGTAAGGGCAGGTGAATCTTTTTGCTAACGGAACGAAAATCGGCTTCCTTATACTTTCCATTACTAAAGCCGGCCGATAGCCCTGGTTGTATAAATCCCTTTACTCTTTTTACATACCCGTAAATATCATTTTGATAAAGTGATTTGTTATTATATTTATTGGGATCACTTAAGTACCTGGTATAAGCAATCCCGGCCTTAACCTGCTTTCCATAATAATCGTAGCCGGCATTAATACCGGTTTGATATAATTCTAATGCTCTTGCACTATCTCCCGTCAAAAAAGCCGTTATGCCAAAACTGAATCCATTGTTCATTCGGTACATTACCGAAGGCGTATAAATAATCCTGTTATCCACACCGGTAGCATTGGCCGCATTATTGTGCGTACTGAACGAGCCATTGCCCATACCCACACTTATCTCAAGTGAATTTTTCGGCTTTTCATTCATCAGTTTTAAAAACTCATCATTGGCCATCATCGAATCCAGCATGGCCTTATCTGCCTGGGAAAGCGAATCGGTTTGTGCAAAAGACATACTGCTGTAAATACATAAACAGAAGAACAGGTAAATTTTTTGCATACGATCCGTGAATTAGTTATAGACTTCTATTATGAAAAAAGGTTTAAAACCAGTATAAATTCCCTGTATTTAAACGCAAAGTTGAAGATTTAAATTGTTTTACCATATAAAAACCTTAGCTTTGCGCCCAATTATTAATACACTGAGAATTACATGAACATGCTCAGTTGCTGTTGAAAGAGGATTGCTGCAATCAGTTTTCACTACACTAACAACCATTTTGGGCGGTCTGCCATCATGGTTCTCCAACGGCCAAAGCATGAAACGATCCCGGGGGTACTACGCTTATCGAAGTACAGGGAAATAACCATGTGGCTATCACAAAACAAATTTAAATGAATGCATTTGAAGCCTTAGGCTTAAACGAACAATTGGTACAAGCGGTTGCCGATTTAGGATTTGAAACACCATCGGAAATTCAGCAAAAAGCGATTCCTGTATTACTGTCAGGCACAACCGATTTTATCGGTCTTGCACAAACCGGTACCGGTAAAACTGCAGCTTTTGGTTTACCCTTGTTACAATTGATAGATTCCACTCAACGCCATGCACAGGTATTGGTAGTGTGCCCTACAAGGGAATTATGTTTACAGATCACCAATGACCTGGAAAAATTTAAAAAACACAGTAAGAATATTTTTACTGAAGCCGTATATGGTGGTGCCTCTATCACCATGCAGATCCGCAACCTTAAAAAAGGCGTGCAGATCGTGGTGGCAACACCGGGCAGACTGATCGATCTTATCGAAAGAAAAGCGATCGACCTGCAGAAAGTAAAATACGTGGTATTGGATGAAGCAGATGAAATGCTGAACATGGGTTTCCGTGATGATATCGATTTTGTATTGAAGAATACCATCAACAGGGAAAGCATTTGGTTATTCAGTGCTACCATGCCGCCGGAAGTAAGGGCCATTTCTAAAAATTATATGGAAACGCCTAAAGAAGTTACTGTAGGCAAAAAGAACAGTGGTAATGTAAATATCGACCACCAGTATTTTGTAGTACCACAGCAACACCGTTATGAAGCGTTGAAAAGACTGATCGATTTTAACCCCGGTATGTATGGTATCATTTTTACCCGTACCAAAATAGATGCGCAGGAAATAAGTGAGCGCCTGGCAAAATCAGGATATGAAATTGAAGCCTTGCATGGCGATCTTACACAGCAGCAGCGTGATAAAGTGATGGGTCGTTTCCGTACCAAGAGTTTACAGTTATTAATTGCAACCGATGTGGCGGCAAGAGGTATTGATGTGGATGGTGTAACGCATGTGATCAACTTTGAATTACCGGATGACATGGAAGTGTACACGCATAGAAGTGGCCGTACAGGCAGGGCGGGTAAAACCGGTATCTGTTTGTCTATCTGCCATAGCAGGGAAACCTTTAAGATAAAATCCCTGGAAAGAATGATCAATGCACAGTTTCATAAGGTAGATGTACCATCGGGTAAAGATGTTTGCCGCAAGCAATTCTTCCATTTTATGGAGAAGCTGATGCAGGCAGATGTAAGCCATGGTGATTACGAAACCTATATTCCCGACCTGATGGAAAAATTTGCCAGTGTAAGTAAGGAAGAAGTATTGCAACGTGTAGCGGCATTGGAATTCAGTCATTTTTTAAAGTATTACGAAAATGCTGAAGACCTTAACCGTAATGATATCCGTGGCGACAGAAGGCCGGTTTCGGGTATGGGTGACAGGGATGGCAGCCGTAAAGAACGCACTGATTTTAACAGGCGCGATAATGGCTACACCAGGTTATTCATCAACCTGGGTACCAAGGACGGGTTTTACAAAGCCAGTTTTTTACAATTCATTTTAGATGAAAGTAATTTAAAGAAAGAAGTACTGGGTAAAATTGATATGAGGGATATGAATAGCTGGATAGAGATTGATAAAGCCGAAGCTGGAAGAATGATCAGCAGCATCGATGGCAAACGTTACAATAACCGTACGATCCGTATGAACGAAGCCGATGGTGGTTTTAAACGCCCGGCCGACGAAGGTAATGCCGGCGGCAGGGAAAGAAAAAGAACTTTTGCTCCTAAAGAAAGAAGGAGTTTCAGATAAATTTTTCAACTGAATAAAAATCCCCGGTTATGCTACCGGGGATTTTTTATGAGTATATGTTTTGTTTTGTTATAGTACAGCACACAGGTGATCATGAAGGCATACACGCCGCAGCCAAACCATGCTACCACAATATCATCCAGCTTCTGGTGCGCCTTGTCGATAACAACCCGTAGTATAAAACAGCCTGCAAATATTACGATCATACTTCCCCAGAATACGAATATATTTTGCCCGTTCTTTACATCGGTTGCTTTTTTCATCCAGGCAACAAACCACACAATATAAATAGCGCCTGCTACAGAAGAAGCCAGTTGCAAAACCACGTACACCGGTAAGGGCTGGTTAAACACCACGAGTGTTTGATAAAAAGCAACATTCATCGTAACAAAAATGCCGTCTTCGTGGGTAAATGCATCTAAAAATATATGCGACAAAATACCGATGCAAACCGATACCAGGAACCGCAGCCTGTTTTTTTTGAAATAGGCTACCCAGTTAAAAAATAAAAATGGTGTCAGCCGCTGCCTGAAAAATTTCGGCAGGTGCAGGATCAGTGGATTCCTGAAAAAATAATGAAAGATAAAACTGAAGGCCAATGCAAAGGGGATATTAAACCATACTATTCCCGGCCACCGGTGCGCAAAACTATTGGTCTCTATCATGCGGAATAAAAATTCCATATCCGGCGCAATACTACCCATCACCAGTCCGGTTATAGAAAACGGTATTTTTTTTAGTTTGCAAAATGGCAATACAATTGCCGGATGTGAAAAAGTAAAAGGCATGTGCAAAGAAATATCTTATTGACAAATAAATAGCAAAAAAAATGAACAGGGATCTTATTTGATACCTACCGTGACCAAAATTACATATTACCCTTTGGGTTATTAAGTACTGATTTTAAATTAAATGATACTAAGAAGATTATTGCAATTAAAAGAAGGTTAATAGATATATTCAAATTATCGTCATTGGGGAAATGGCCAAATCCAACTTTAAAAGAAAAAAATCTAAAGCTGTATGAAATATCTGATACATTTCTAAGATCAATATTCAAACTAAAATCCGGAAAGTAAAGACTTTTAAATACGTATCCCATTACTTCAATTTGTATTGCCTGAATTAAAATTATTATTGAGAATAAATTTTTTCGATTTGGAGAGTTTACATCTTTAAGATATACATAACTTGAAATTGCATATGCAAGAAAAACTAACGTAGCAATTAAATTTGGAATAAAATAGTAAAATATATTTTCCTGAGACGATAGGTAATATAGATATGTACCTACCGCACCAAGTAAAAAGTAGATTCCAATAATTTTTTTAATCCCATTCATATACTTAATTCAAAACCCTTTACTGACGCAAGTGTGCTGATTTATCGGGTCACTTGCGCCTGGTTAATAATTTTTAACTGAGAAATGAGAGATCGAAATATTGAGTTGCAACATCACCAGGTTTTAAATAAATAGTGATCTTTTTTTGATGCTGTAACTTACTCTTTATAAATGATTCACTCATATGTAAAGGCTCACTTTTTAACTGTACCAGTGCCCCTTTAAAAGAATAATCCCTGCAAATAAGAACAGAGACCACTCTTTTTTCCTGCCGGTAATTTCTCTCATTATCATAAAGCGCATCCCATGCTTCAATCCGGGTTGGATATCCATTATCCACTTCTGCAAAATATTCCCTCGACAAAACAGAAAACATTTTAGCGTCCACCAGTATTTTGTAATAATTTTTAATTATTTCATCGGAGATATTATCTGTTCTACGTCTCTTTTGGCCTATTTGAACGGCAGTTACTAATAATGCAACAATAGTTCCTATCACGTATAAATCCAATTTGCTCACTGTTGTTTTTTTAATAACCCTATTATAATTATTTATTGTGTCTACTTCCGATACAGAAAGTGATTTGAATTGATCATTAATTACTTACGAAATAAAGGTACAAATAAGGTACATATAATTCAAAATCACACTTATCTTCTACCGAGGGAGTGGCCCTTGGCTAACTTCCTTTTCCATACAACTATTTCGTTATTACTTTTTAACCCTGCGACTTAGCCACGCACGTACCGGTTCATCATAGTATTTCAGTAAAAACCAGGATAGTAATATAACAAATACAACTAAGCCAATTCCATATCCCACCGCTAAATTATTGGAAGGGTGTCTTTCATATACCCAATGCGTATAGATGTAGACGAAAGGATAATGAATAATATAAATGGGATAGGATATTTTGCCAAAAAAGCTACAGATAGCACCTAATAGTTTGCCTTCAACAGCACTACCGGCTCCAGCAACAACAAGTAATGGAAAAACGAGTAAAACAGATAAAAACTCTATTGCTCCGTCATACCGGTTGAATGGCCACGCAAAACTACCGATCAATATTATTGACAATAACGGATAAGCAAAGGGCACATTAATTAATTTACCTGTTTTAAAAAGTAAGAATCCAGCAAAAAAAGGAAAGCAAACTCTTACGGGTGCGATCCAGACACTGCCCCAGCCCCAGCCCCAGCCTGCTGCAAGATGCCCATGATTCAAAGCCGTTATACCTAATACTATCGCCGATATACTCACGATAATCCATAGGATTTTCATAGTTAGCTTATTACAAAAAATAGCATACACAATATTTACAAGATACTCCTGCAGGAGAGACCAGGAGGGACCATTCAGCGAATGTGTTTCATCGCCACGGTTGGGCATAGATGGTGCCGGAAGCAATAACATTCCTAAAACGATAGCTAAAGAAAACAGTACGCTATTTACCGGTTGTTTGTATCCTCCAAATGGGTCGAGCAAGTAACCAAGTACACCTAGTATCACGCCCAGTATAACTAAAGGGTGAAGGCGGATCAACCTTATTAGAAAAAAATCCTTTGCAGAAATAGAGTTTGATAGCAGACGATTGTCATAAGCATAACCCACCACGTAGCCGGATAGCATAAAAAAGAAATCAACCGCTAAATGTGCATGATAAAGGGGGTTAGGGTGAGCCACTTCCATTAAGTGGTAAATAACTACAAGTATGGAGGCAGTACCACGAAGGCCATCCAAGACTTCAAAGTGCTTTCTCATAATAATAATAGTAATGAATAGTTTTGAAAATTTTAAGACATTAGTAGGTGATAGTTATACCGGCACCCAATCCCATATCACTGTCATAGTGCGAGGAAAGAGAAAAGTATTTTGTAATGATGTACCTGAAGCCGGTCATATATTCTTTATCAGTGTTTATCATAAGGTTAAACCGCAACCGCTTTGTAACCGGAATATCTTCACGTCCTAACTGAAGACGGAATTTCCCATTACCATCCACTCTGGCATCAGCTACAAATAACATCGGTAGCGTATAAGCGATACCTGCCACGAAAGTTTTACGATTATTTTTATTACTTGCTTGACCGAACCAATTCTTTTCTTCGCTGCCGAAAATGTTTTTAGGGCCGCCTTCCATTTTAAAATGATAGTCGAACCCGACATATGGATACCACCACTGCATGCGTCCCAGATAACGCCCAACCATAGTCTCACTTTCATAGCCATGCATATCATGATAACCTAAATGCCAAAGCGTACTTATTTTCCAACGTGTTTGCGCCAACATAAATTCTCCATCGCTTCCATTATTTTCTATACCAATCCTTCCCATTGGATGAAACCCTCTGTCATCAGCATTTAATCCGCGTTTGGCTATTTTAGCACTGGTAATATCTGTTTTATCTATAAGGGGATTATCGTAGCTGAACACCTTGCCCATGCCACTCATCATGTGATATAAGATATGGCAATGGAAAAACCAATCGCCTCCGGGTTCATTTGCTGCAAATTCTATAGTATCCCGTTCCATAGGCATGATGTCAATAATATTTTTCATCACAGCATGGTCACCCTGGCCATTCAACAACCTGAAGTCATGTCCGTGCAGGTGCATAGGATGCCGCATCATGCTGTTGTTGAAAAGTATGATCCGTATATTTTCTCCTTTCTTAATTAATATTTTGTCCGTTTCTGAAACTACTTTATTATCAAGGCTCCATACATACCGGTTCATGTTGCCAGTTAAGTCAAACTTTAATTCTTTCCAGGAGCCCGCTGGAAGGATTGTTTTTTCCGGAGCCCGTAACATTTCATAATTGAGAGAGATAATATCCGAACTACTGTTATCCATATCAGCATTCACGGTATCACCTGGATTTTCGGGGCCCGTTATCTCAGGATAGACGACCGTGTTCATGTCCATTATTTGGTTTTTCATGACCATGCCATCCATCTCAATCATGTTGCCTTTCATGTCCATCATTTCATTCATCATCTTCATACCGGCGAAATATTTTGGCCGCTGCAGTTTTATTGCAGGCACTTTTTCTCCGCTGCCCAGCCATAGTGAAGCATGCTTTGTACGATCTTCGGGGGTTACTAAAAATTCATAGCTCTTGTTATCAGGAATGGTTAGTACAACATCATAAGTTTCAGAAACAGCGATGATCAGCCGGTCCACTTCTACCGGTTCCACATCATTACCATCAGTTGCCACTATGGTTATTTTGCCGCCTGAATAACTGAGCCAAAAATAATCTGATGCACCACCGTTTGCTATGCGTAACCTTACCTTATCTCCGGCTTTAAATTGCGGTTGTTCATTTTGATTTTTGCCATTGATGAGAAAATTATCATAATAGACATCCGTTAGATCCATTGCATTCATCCGTTTCCATTCATTAATTATTTTTGTTTTGAACTGGCCCTTTCTTATTGCTTCCGAATAACTTTGGGTACTTCCTTTTTGCACAGCAAACCAATCAGTGGCAGCATGCAGGCTTCGATGGACTTCTTCAGGCTTCATATCCGTCCATTCGCTTAATACCACTGGTATAGTTGGTATATCCCATTCTTTCCTTTTATTCATAATGAATGCTCCATACATACCAATCTGTTCCTGCAAACCACTATGACTGTGATACCAATGTGTACCGTGCTGAATGATCGGGAATTTATATAAATACGTACCGCCTGGCTTTATGGGCATTTGTGTAAGAAAAGGAACTCCATCCATTTTGTTTGGCAAGAACAAACCATGCCAATGGAGAGAGGTCACTTCTTTCAGTTCATTGTGTACCCAAATTTCTGCGGTATCACCTTCGGTGAAAGTAAGCGTAGGCATAGGTATCTGGCCATTTACTGCGATAGCACGTTTTGATTTCTTGCCAAACACTACCATTGTATCTCGTATGTATAAATGATACACAACGGTTCGCGGTGGTATCATACTTGTGATGGTTTTTATCCGGCCTAAATTCTTTTTCGCCTTCACTATATTTTCCATAATGGCATTATTATCTGTCATATCCATACCAGCCGTATTCGTGCTATCCATATTTTTCTCCATATTGGATTTAGGTTGCTCTTGCACCAGTTTCATTCCGCATTTAGGACAATTACCTGGTTTATCGGCGTGGATTTCAGGATGCATCGGACAGGTATAAGTCGTGTGTTGTGTTGATTGCATAGTTTCGTTTTTACCCATATCTATTGCCCTTACTTTCGCAGTATCTTTCTCCATGTGCATTGCATTATTTTTTACCCCCCCCTGCTTTGGCTTTTCCTTTACCAGCTTCATGCCGCACTTGGGGCAATTGCCGGGCTTGATTGCATGTATTTCAGGATGCATTGGACAAGTGTAAGTAATAGATTGTGTGACTTGCTTAGGTAGTTTATTCACCTTATTCGTTGCCCTCGGTTTTATAGATTCTTTTGAAACCTGTATAGCATTATCATTTTTCTTTACCGGTTGTTTTACCGGCTTCGGTTTTTCTTTTACCAATTTCATCCCGCATTTCGGGCAATTGCCAAGCTTGGTTGCATGTATTTCAGGATGCATTGGACAGGTGTAGGTGATAGATTGGGCCTGAGCAAAGCAATAAATCGAAAGAAGGAGTATTGCTATAATTATTTTTTTCATCCTTATTATTTTATTTTTTAACTGATAACAGACTTGCGTTGATAGCTACTACGATTGTACTTACCGTCATCAAAACGGCTCCTGCGGCAGGGCTTAATAAAATTCCCTGCCTGTATAAAACACCTGCTGCCAAAGGCAATGCAACAATGTTGTAGCCCGTTGCCCAAATCAAATTCTGTATCATTTTTTTATACGTTGCTTTGCCAAATACAATTAAACTCACAATATCTTTTGGATTGCTGTTTACCAAAACAATACCCGCAGTTTCGGCTGCTATATCACTGCCGCTACCTACTGCAATCCCAACATCAGCAATTGCCAGTGCCGGCGCATCATTTACACCATCGCCTGTCATAGCAACGAATTCTCCTTTGCTTTGCAGTTCCTTTATCTTCTCCAATTTTTGATGGGGCAACACTTCTGCTATAAAACTATCCATGCCCAGGCTGTTGCTTACGCTTTTTGCAACCTTGTTGTTATCGCCTGTCAATAAAATGGATTTGATATTGTTTGCCTTTAAGGTCTTTATGGCCGCAGCAGATTCTGGACGTATTTCATCAGACAAAGCAATGTATCCTGCCAATTGATCATTGACAATTACAAACACAATAGTTTCTGTATCATTAGCAGTAAAGCCTTCAGGGATTTTTAGATTATTTTCTTTTAAATACCCTGGGCTAACCACCAATATTTTTTTGTCTTCAACGGTTGCTTCAACACCTTTCCCTGTTATAGCATTGAAATTTTCTGTTGCAGGAATTATGATAGACAAGTCTTTTACTTTTTGCAAAATGCCTGTTGCAATAGGGTGTTCTGATTTTTGTTCCAAAGCAGAAGCAAACCGAAGTATCTCATTTTCACTCAAGTCTTTTTGCAGGGATACGATTCTTGTTACTTCAAATTTGCCGACAGTCAGCGTACCTGTTTTATCAAAAACGACTGTTGTGATTTTTCTTGCATTTTCAAATGCGGTTCTATTTTTAATCAGTAACCCGTTCTTTGCTGATAATGCTGTTGATTTTGCAACGACCAATGGCACAGCCAATCCTAACGCATGGGGACAACAAATAACAATTACCGTTACCATTCTTTCCATTGCAAAGGCAAGGGATTGCCCCGTTAAATACCAAATTAAAAATGTTGTAATACCGGCAACCAATGCAATCATGGTTAACCATTTTGCAGCGGTATCTACGAGCAACTGGGTTTTAGATTTTGATTTTTGGGCATCATCCACCAGCTTTACTACCTGTGAGAGATAGGAATCTTTGGCGGCATGTGATACTGTAACTTTGATAGAGCCATTGCCATTGATCGCACCGGCAATTACTTTGTCGCCTTTTATCTTTTGGACCGGTTTACTTTCACCGGTTAGCATACTTTCATTGAGATAGCTTTCACCTTCCAGTATTATTCCATCCGCTGCCACTTTTTCGCCGGGCTTTACCAAAATAATGTCATTTGCTTTTAATGTATCGGTCTTTACATCATGCACCATGTTTGCCATCACCATGTGTGCTTCAGCTGGCATCAGTTGTACCAATAATTCCAATTCTTTAGAAGCCCCTGCAACAGATTTCATTTCTATCCAATGGCCCAGCAACATAATAAGAATTAAAGTTGCCAGTTCCCAAAAAAAATCCATGCCCTGCAAACCAAACACAACGGCTACACTATATATATAGGCAACAGAAATAGCAAAGCCAATTAAAAACATCATCCCGGGATTCTTTGCCCTTGTTTCATCTACTAATCCTTTTAAAAATGGAAACCCGCCGTAAACAAACACAATGGTCGATAATGCAAACAGTATGTATTGCGAACCTGCAAACTGCCAATGGACTTTTAGAAAATGTTGTATCATTTCTGATAAAAGCATTATAGGAATCGTAAGGATAAGTACAGCATAAAACCGTTTTCGAAAATCTGCGATCATACCATTGTGATTATGCCCGTCGTGGTCCATTGATGAGTTACTGCCATGCTCGTGATGTGAGTCAGCATCAGTATTGCCTTTTGTTTCGGCCAACACTAGAGTCATTCCGCAAATGGTACAATTACCTGGTTTATCCTGCACAACCTGCGGATGCATGGGACAGGTATATTTTTGTGATTGATGTTGATGGTCCATAATAAATGTTTATTTGCAACAATCTTTCTTACGAAGAAAAATTGCCTTAAAAATGTTGATTACTAAATACTTTATTTTGTGCATTGTTTTTATTCCTTTATTGATAAGCTGTCCGCTGTTTTTGAATCCGTTCTGTTTTCATCGCTTTTCCTGCCTTCCATAAATTTTTTCCATTGTTGTGTGAAGGCCGGATAAAATGGATTACTATAAGCATAATTAATAGTGTCGAAAAGATTTTTTTATAGCGTTTCATACTATTACTTTATTTTTTCTTGATCCAATAAATTATTAGGCCACATAGCCTTTATAAAGTCAGGGGCAAGAAAATATCACTTAGTAAAACTATTTTGCCTCCCGTTTTTTTAAATGTCATATAATCTTCGGCTGTGGGAAGACTATTGTAACTAGCAGTAAGCAATCGATCTATTGAAATAGTATTGCCAATAGATATATTTTCTAAAGCTGTTCGTAGCATTTTATAATAATTTTTGTGCGCATAGAAATAAAATGCAACCATTGACCTTAGCGAATACCCATCCACTTCTGTTTCCTGATAATAAAAGTCCCCAACATCAATCTTTTCAGTTACCTTATGAAAAGTAATACCGTGAGACTGATTAGCAATTGTTGCCCAAAAAAATGGAAAAAGCCCCTTGTTGGTTGGTAGCAAACTTGCATGTTTATTAAGTACGCAAACTTTTGGGATAGATAAAACTTCTTGTTTTAAGATGTGATCCACCATTATTATCAATACATCGATCTTGTTTGCATTAGTCCACGCAATAAAATCGGGGCTATTAGGCGTTGGGGTTTTACCAAAGGGAATTTTATTTACTGTACATAATTTTTTAAAAGAAAGCTGATATTTTCCTCCAAGAAATTTTATGAATGAGAAAAACTTAAAAGAAATTACAAAAGCAGACAATTTAATAAAATTCCATAGTTTAAATGTTCTTAAATACCATTCCCAATAATCAGGTCCTTTTTGTTTTTTAAACTTTTGATCGCAGATCCAAAATCCCATGCATTCATATTCTTCAGTAAATATTCGCGACCTGAAGACATTGTTCCATGCGTATAGCGAGAAGACCGTATCGTCATTGGAAATTATCGCAATCTTTAATTTACCCATTTTCAAATGATTTATAGTCCACTCTATTTTTTCAATGAACACTTAATTATTTAATATTTTCTTTTACAGTGCCGCAATCAGGCATTTTGCTACCTAAATATGGATTCTTAATTTCTTTTACTTCACTTATCCAGGTTGCACCTTTGCCATCGTTAGCCATTGGGCAAAAATCTTTATATAAAATCTGCCCGTCATTACCAACGCTTTTTATCAGGTCTGCTATGTCTTTACTTAACATGATGAAATACTGCCGCTGGAGTTCAATCTTGCCTCCGTGTGCTCCGATATGTTCCGCTTGTTCTTTTATATCACCAGCTACGTCCATATAACTTTTCATTTTTTGTTCAGGTAGGTTTTTAGTATCTACTTTTGACAACGTTGCAATCAGTGCATTTCCTGCGGTAGCGGCATCTTTGCCGTTGTCTTTTGCCAAAGCATTTTTTATCTGCAGGTAATCTGCAATTATTTCTTTAACCGGAACTACCGATACGGTTTGTTTTCCAGTAGAATCTTTTGTTTCCTGTTGCACTGCCACAGAAGTATCTTTTAAAACTTCCTTTTGTTTTATTTCCCTATTATTATTGCAGGCTGTTAGACCGGTGGTTGCTATTGCAACGCCTATGATAATTCTCTTCATTTTAGTTAATTTAAAATAATGTCTTTAGCCCTTCATGACGAAAGGCTGTAGGCGGATAAATAAATTATAAAGTTGTTTTTACACTGCCGCAGGTGAGCATTGCACTACCGTAATAAGGATTTTTGATGCCCTTATCCTTGCTCAGCCAGGATGCTTTTTTCATCGGGCAATATTGCTGGTAAACGGGATCAGTAGAGAGCTTTACCACTTTAGCTAATTCAAACATTTCGTTTGATAAAGTAGAGAATTTTTCCCGTTGTAACTTGATATCTTTTGAGTTGGAGATTGCGGTGGCATCTTTTACCAGGTTTGCCCTGGCAGCATCATTTAAGGTTTGTTGATCTGTGCTGTTGATGGTCTTTACCAATTCTTCTGCATTGGTTGCAGCCATTGCTGCATTACCACTTACTAAAGCGTCTTTAAGTGCGTAGTAAGTATTAAGGAGTTGTGTAGGTGGTGTTTTTAAATTGTCTTGTGCAAAACTATTTTGACTAAATGCAATTGCGATTAATGCAAGCATTAAAAATATCTTTTTCATTTCTTATTGATTAATGCATAAATAAAATAATTACAGGCACGGCAAGCCGTGCATAACTTTTTATACATTAAATCATATTTGAAAACTTCGGATGGCAATACGGATGTCGGCGATGGGGGGATGATGCCCCCGGACAAAGTATCTAGTTGAAGTATTTACTCGTGAAGAATAAGAAACATTAATATGGAAATAAACCGCAACAACTGCTGTAAAGAAAGCAGGGTTTAATAATTTGGCTAACTGTGGTATAGCTTTATCTGCCTGCGAAATTTTTAGTATTTTATCATTGCAGCAATCATCTTTCCCTTTTTCTTCGGAATGCTTATGCTCTTTATTTTTGTGATCGTGCTTTTTCCCATCAGCATGAACATGAATTTTTGAGGCCTTTTTGTCGTGATTGTTCTTAGAATGCTTATGATCTTTCTTTTTGTGATCATGTTTTTCCCCATCAACATGAACATGAATTTTGGGAGCATTTTCATAGTGCCCGTTGTCTGTTTTAAAACCCATATCTAACCCAATTGCACATGCAAAACCTACAACCGTATTAAAACCAAATACGATTAACAGGAACAAAGCTTTAAATTGTATAGATATCCTTCTTTTCATTATACCAACTATAATATAAGGCAATTATCGTGAAATCGGCGTTTCCTACTCCTAAAGATAGTGTCAAAAAGTCTTTCATAGGTTACAGAATCAAGAAAATATTTATAAAATCAGAGTTGTTTAAGGACTTCCATGTCAAAATATCTATTAAGCCCTTAAAAGGTAGCCTTAATTTTCTCCTTTTTCGCTTTAGTCAAGGTCATTCCGCAATTCGGGCATTTACCTGGTTTATCAGCTTTTACATTAGCATGCATAGGGCAAGTATAACTATTTATTGTCGCTCTCTTTTCCTTCGGGGAAAGTGCTAAATTTACTCCACATACTGAACACTTGCCTGGCTTATCACTTACTTGTGTTATATGGGCAGGACATGAATAACTCTTTGTTATATCCCGTTTCATCTGCTCTTTTGCAGAAATTTGCAGTTTCATTCCACATACAGGGCAATTACCCGGCTTTTTCATTGCAATGCTGTCGTGCATGGGACAAGTGTATATTGTCAGGTGTTTCATATTATCTTTTTTACCTGCTTTCTGGGCAAATAGCGTTATAGATATGATGGTTAAGGCTGCCATCAGCAGCATTTTAAGTGATTTCATTTTTTTAAATTTTTGTATGTTTCAATGAATGGTTTTATTAATTATTATTCAAATAGACGAAATATATGCACGATAATTGTTGATAACTATCAGTGCCCAGGATGATATTGATCAGCCGAAATGGGTGTTCACTTTGGGGCCCAGATTTTTAACCATTCGTTTATTAAAATATCTGCAGTTTCCCTTAATCATGGTTTTCATTACTGTATTTAGCCGGTAAAAAGTTACAGCCTTTACAGTTAGCGTAACAAAGTAAGGCTTGGACCAACTTTGGAGTATTGGCAAGTATCTATTAATGATGTCAGTTTTACGAATACAACAACAAATTGTACAGTAACGGTTTTGCAATATTTACAGTAGAGCTTATTATTTGCAAATAAACGATTATAAGCAATAAAGAAATGACTAAGGAAGGGCAAATGAAAAGCCTTATAAACCAGGCTTACAAGCGTATTGCTATATATTTTTGTTATATGCTTATTTATGCCCGTTACTTTCCGATACAAAACTTCCCGAATATCGTTCCCAGAATATCCCTGTCATGCAGTATCTCTCCGGTAATTTCTCCCAATGCCTGTAATGCATGACGGATATCGAGCGATAACAGGTCGCCACTGGTATTGGATTGTAATCCTTCCTGTACTTTCCCTAAGGCCTGTTCGCAATCCAGCAATGCGGCGTAATGCCTGGAGTTGACCACGATGGTTTGATCGGTATTAATTTTTTCGGATAAAACCAGTGAAGGCAGGTAATCGATCAGGGCATCGATCTGTGTTTTGTTTAAAGCAGATATTTCGAAGATGGGATAATTATTTTCATTCATTTCATTGATGCTGAAATGCAGCATACCCAGGTGGGCAGCATCAATGGTATCAATTTTATTGGCAACGATCAATACCTGCTGGTCGGGTTGTTTTAATTTCTGCAGGTCTTCCAGCACTTCCAGCTCGGAGTTGGTATTTACATCAAATACGTAAATGAGAATACCGGCACTGTTTATTTTTTCCAGGGATTTTTCAATACCTATTTTTTCAATTACGTCTGTGGCTTCCCGTATGCCTGCGGTATCAATCAACCGGAAGGCAATGCCGTTGATCACCAGCTTTTCTTCAATGGTATCTCTTGTAGTGCCTGCAATAGCGGTTACAATTGCCCGTTCTTCATTGAGCATGGCATTGAGCAGGGTAGATTTTCCTGCATTGGGCCTTCCTGCAATCACAGTGGTTACCCCGTTCTTTATAATATTTCCCAATTTAAAAGAACGCACCAGTTTTTTTATAGATTGCAGGATTTCTGCTACCAGGTCCTCCAGTTTTTTTCGGTCGGCAAATTCCACGTCTTCTTCTCCAAAATCAAGCTCCAGTTCAATCAGTGCGGCAAAATGTATTAGTTGTTCCCTTAACTGTTTGATGTCGTTGCTGAAGCCTCCTTTCATTTGCTGTAGGGCTGTCTGGTGCACCGCTTCTGTTTCGGAAGCGATCAGGTCAGCCACCGCTTCTGCCTGTGCCAGGTCGAGCTTGCCATTCAAGAAAGCCCTTTGTGTAAACTCCCCTGCCCTGGCCAAACGGGCGCCTTTATGTATACAGGCCTGCAATACCTGCTGCTGCACATAAGGGCTGCCATGGCAGCCTATCTCCACCACATCTTCACCGGTATAACTTTTAGGATTTTTAAATAAGGATACTACTACTTCATCAATCAGTACCCCATTTTCCTTTAGCAGCCCTACATGTATGGTATGCGACCCCTGTTGCAGTAAATTTTTTGAAGGAAATAATTCATTGATGATGGCGATAGCATCTTTACCACTCACCCGTATCACCCCGATGGCACCAATCCCTGGCGCAGTAGCAATGGCAACAATGGTATCTTCCCAACCGGTCAGTTTATTTTCCATGCCGCAAAGATAATTGTTGCTGCGGGGAATAATACCGCCCCATACATGAACCACGTTTTATTGAACACCCGGCAGTAAACTTTTATCGGTAGCATTCATCTCATCAATGAAATAATGTTTGATATTATTGATAGCCACTTCATCCACCATATCCACAAAGTTTTTAAACGCTGATCCCTGGCCCGGTTTTATTACCAATACCATATCATCAGCGGTGCCTTTTGCGGCTTTTACCGCCTGGAGTTTTTGTAACAATACTTTCCTGATATTGTCATTGGTAAAAGACGTTTCTTTAACCACAGGATTATTTTCGGGTATGCCTTCATAATAAAATACCCTGTTATTGTCGCCCAGCATTACCGTTAGTGCGCAGGTCTCGCATATTACCGTAGGTTCTTTCCCGCTGTCATCCGGTGTTACCAGTTTCATAGCACAGGGCTTTGATAATGCGGTGGTGAACACAAAAAAAGTAATGAGTAAAAATCCAAGGTCTACCATTGGTGTAAGATCAACACGGGTACTTTTTTTACATATCCTTTTACCGGATGTTTTTTTTGCTGTTGGATGGTTTGCTATTTCTGCCATAATAAGTAGTTTTTATTAAGACCCTTTCTTCAGCGTTTTCCATATCATTCCAATAAAAAAGTCCCCCGGAATTCCGGGGGACTTTCACCTTTAAATTAAACATTTTTTTATTGCGCCTGTACCACAAAAGTAATCGGCTGACGGCGGTAGGCTGTTACATTACGACCATTTTGAATCGCAGGAGTCCAGTTCTTGGTTTTTTTAATAACCCTGATAGCTTCCTGGCAAATACCGTATCCCGGATCGCTTTCGCAACTGATATCACTTAAGCTACCGTCTTTACTTACCACAAACTTCACTACAACAGTGTAAGTACCTTCTGCTGCACCATTATCATTAGGCACATCTGCATTAAGGTTCTTTCTTAAAAAGTTATTCCAGTCGCCTTCATATTTGGCTTCTACTTCTACCTTGGTAAAGATCTTGCCTTCATCATCATCCACTTTTGGTGTTTCTACCACACCGGTTCCTTTATCTTCAACGGGCGCCTGTACGATCTGTTCCTTATTTTCACTTACCACAGTTTGTGTACTGATCGCTGCATCGTCCTTAATTTCCTCGATCTTTTCTTCTTCTTTCACCTCTTCATCTTTTACAATTTTTGGAGGTGTGAATTTGATCTGGTTGATTTCCGGTGGTGGTGGTGGTACCGGTGGTGGTGGTGGTGGCGGTGGTGGTGGCGGTTCATCCTTTCTTACATCAGCCATTTCCACGTCCTTTACTTCCAGCGCATCATCGGAAGATTTTGTAAATACATTCGCAAATACCGAACCCAGGAATATCAATAAGGCAATAGATGCCGTAATGATAAGGGCTTTCAGCAAACGCTTATTGTACGATTTACGCAGTTCATAAGCACCATATTGCTTATTCTTTCCATCGAATATGATATCGAGGATATCTGCGCTTAAAATTTTATTTATATCCATTGTAAAATGCTTTAGTAATTAGATTCAAAATCCAATAAATTCCATAAACTATTTTATGCCGTTGGCCTCTTCTGTCTTTTTGATCAGCATTTGTTCTACATCATTGATATCCACCTCGGCATAGTGCCCGCTGGGTATCTTGTTGATCTGCATCTCATCCAAAATGTCGATGGCATTTTTAAACTTACTTTCTTTATCGGCCTTAATAATGTACATCAGGTCACTCTTGGATTGGTCTCCGCCCGGAACTGCATTTCTTTTGTCCAGTATAATCTTTCGGATATCCCTGTAGTTGGTGCTCTTAAAAATTTCAGTCGCATTTTCTGCAGTGAGGTTGCCATTGTAATAATACACCTGGTCACCCTTACCCATCAGGATCGTCATTACTGCCGATTCCTTTACTTTCATCTGGTCTTCCGGTTTATCATCCTTCGGCTCATTCATATTCATCGCCGTGGGTTTACTCATGGTTGTAGTAAACACAAAGAATGTAATCAGCAGAAAACCCAGGTCCACCATTGGGGTAAGATCCACCCTGGTAGATAATTTTTTTGGTTTTTTGACGCCGGGGCCTTTTTTGTGACCGCCACCCGACGAGGTATCCATTTCTGCCATAAAAAATATTTTTTAATGAATTAATTACAACTTCTTTTCTTCAGGATGCAGGTACAATTCTGATCCCGGTGGAATAGTTTCAGAATTGGTTACAATCCTGAACTTTAAAAGGTTATTCTTTTTCAATGCATATTTGATACTTTTAAAATCGGGATATAATGCATCCCCATCACCTTTCAATAAAAGTATTTTTTCCAACTCTTTCTGGCTTCCGCCTGCATATACATTGGTGATACTCCTTATCCAGTCTACCAGTTCATTATTTAAAGTATCCTTGATAGGAATACCTTCCATGTTGGCTGGCGGTAAAGGTGTTGTTAAATTAACCAATGATTTCAATTTGCCTAATGGCATTCCGATAAAAGACATTTTACCCAGTTTGGCCAATTCGCCCTCTGTTAATCCCAATCCTTTGGTAGTATTAACGTCTTTGATTATAGCAGCTTTTTTTGTTTCGTCGCCCAGCATTAAAAAAACCTTGCCTTCCTTTGTTAAGGTAATCAGGATAGATTTTTCGGGTGCCGCTTTCGACGATACAGAACTAGGTGCTGCAACCGTTACCGCTTCGGGTGGTTTTTGCTTGGTAGCCAATATAAAGAACGATAACAGCAGGAATGCCACATCGCACATGGCTGTCATATCTATATTGGTACTCTTCCTTGGTATCTTGGCTCTTCCCATGATTGTGTATTTAATTAATTAGATTCAATTATTGATAAAATCCATAAGCAATCATTATACAATTATTTGTACAATGAAGCAAAGCTCTGGGTTAATGTAAACCCGCTTTCATCAATACCATAGGTAATACCATCAATTTTGGTGGTAAACATATTATAGAAAATAATGGCCACAGCCGAAGTACCGATACCTAATGCCGTATTATACAGGGCCTCAGAAATACCTACAGATAATTTGCTTGCAGCATCACCACCGCCTTCGCCCTGACCTAAGGCAGAGAAAGAACGGATCATACCCAATACGGTACCTAACAGTCCTAATAAAGTTGCAACAGAAGCAATGGTAGATAAGAACACCAAGTTCTTTTCCAGCATTGGTAATTCCAGTGAAGTAGCTTCTTCCACTTCTTTTTGAATAGCCAGTACTTTTTGATCAGTGCTTAATTCTGTATTACCTATCATGTCTTTGTAACGGTGTAAACCAGCTTTCATTACATTACCTACGCTTCCTTTTTGTTTGTCGCATTCTGCAATGGCAGCGTCAACATTTTTGTTGGCCAAATGATATTGTACTTTACGGATGAAGTCGGCATTGTTACCGTTACCGTTAGCTTTGCTTATCGTTAAGAAACGCTCAATTACAAAAGTAAGCACTGTTAAAAAACAGCCGATCAAAATAGGTACGATAATACCTCCCAGGTACATTTTACTTAAAGCGGTTTTTGGTCCGTCATGGTCTGGCCAAAATATTCCTTTTCCTGGTACGTTGAAATTACTGGGATTGCCTAACAAAAAACGCCAGATTACGTAACCTGCAATTACACAGATAACTGGAGCCAGCAAAGAGATTGCATTACTTGATTTTTTTACCTGTACCGAAGTAGCTGGTTTTACAGATGGTTTTGTTTCTGCCATGACATTCAATTTTTAGTTAGTGAAAAAGTTGATTTTGGTTATTAAAGTTTTGTTGAATATTTCTACCATAAAAATATAATCAAACAATCCGTTTTTATGCACATTTTTAAATGTAGAGAACGCACAAGTTAATAAAATAATCGAAAGCAACAACTTGCGGAATAATTTTTTTTATTTTTTTAATACTGATGCCTGATTTGTGTTTTTACATAAAGAAATAAAAATTTCCTGCTGCATTCTTTATTTGCCTTTTATCCATTAAAACTGGTACTTTAGCCGGTAATCAATATTTTCGTTTGGTAAAAACTATCTGTTTAACAAAAATCAAAAACATGAATTTTAATTATTGCAATAAGAAGATTAGCCTTGCTTTTTTGGCGCAATCGTTTGCACTTTTTGTAACGGCGCAACAGCCGCCGTCAATCCCCCCCGCCGGTGCCGGCGCCACAGCGCCTTCAGCAGCAAAACCCGGCCCAAAACCTTATAAAGATGTAATTACAGATAAAGCAAAAACCAGTAAAGGTTTATTTATCGTACACAAAGTAGATGATAAATATTACTTTGAGCTACCTAATAAATTATTAGGCCGTGATATCCTCATTATTAACCGTGTTTCCAAATCATCGGTAGAAAGCCCCAAAGCATTTGGCGGGTACGCCGGCGACCAGATCGCTGAGAATGTGATCCGTTTTGAAAAAGGCCCCAATAATAAGATCTTCCTTAAAAATATTTCCTACAATGTAAACCCGGATAGTTCCAAAGCCATGTACCGTTCTGTAATGAACAGTAATATTCAACCCATTGCCCTGGCCTTTGATACCAAGGCCTATGCACCGGATAGTTTAGGTGGTGGTGCCGTAATTGATATCACGGATAATATCACCGCCGACAATGAAATTTTTGGTTTTGCAGGTTTTGCAAAATCACAATTCATGGTAGGTGGTTTTCAACCCGACAAATCCTATATTGTAAGCGTGAGGCCTTATCCCACCAATGTAGAGATCACTACTGTAAAAACATTTTCAAAGAGCGGCGGCAGCCCTTCACCAGGCTTACCCCCTTCCCCACCAAGCCAGGCTACGGTAACACTGGAGATGAACAGTTCGTTGCTGATATTGCCTGAGAAACCAATGAAACAACGTTATGAAGATAACCGTGTTGGATTTTTCAGTTCAGGCTATACCGATTATGATGCTAATCCACAAGGAGTAAAAGATATCAATTTCATCAACCGCTGGAGGTTGGAACCGAAGCCAGAGGATATGGAAAAATACAAACGTGGTGAGTTGGTAGAACCGGCTAAACCTATTGTGTATTATATCGATCCTACCACGCCCAAAAAATGGGTGCCTTACCTGATACAGGGTATCAATGACTGGCAGGGTGCTTTTGAGAAAGCAGGTTTTAAAAATGCGATCATGGGAAAAGAAGCGCCTACCAAAGAACAGGACAGTACCTGGAGTTTGGAAGATGCCCGCAACAGTGCGATCATTTACAAACCTTCTGCTGTAGAAAATGCATATGGACCAAGTACGGTAGATCCAAGAAGCGGTGAGATCATGGAAAGCCATATCGGCTGGTTCCATAACGTAATGAAATTATTGCGTGACTGGTATATGATCCAGGCCGGGGCCATCGACCCAAGAGCCCGTAAAATGGTTTTTGATGACGAACTGATGGGACAACTGATCCGTTTTGTATCTTCTCACGAAGTAGGTCATACATTGGGGTTACCACACAATTTTGGTTCTTCGTCCGGCGTACCGGTTGAAAACCTGCGTAACAAAGCCTGGGTAGAAGCGAATGGACATACACCAAGTATCATGGATTATGCACGCTTTAATTATGTAGCACAACCGGAAGATAATATCAGCGCAGCGGGTATTTACCCACGTATCGGCGAATATGATAAATGGAGTATTGAATGGGGATATAAATTAATTCCGGATGTTGAAACACCGGAAGCTGAAGTTCCTATACTGGATAAATGGGTTGAAGCCAAAGCAAATGATAAACGTTATTATTTTGGAAGGCAGGGACAACCTGATGATCCACGCGACCAGAGCGAATGTATTGGTGATAATGCTATGAAAGCTTCTGCTTATGGTATCAAGAACCTGCAACGCATTTTGCCTAACCTGATCAACTGGACCAAAGAGCCTAATGAAGATTATGGCGGATTAAGCGAAGTATACGATCAGCTGACCGGCCAGTTCCGCAGGTATATCGGGCATGTATGCTATAATTTTGGAGGCGTATACGAAACATTAAAAAAGAATAACCAGGCGGGTAACGTGTACGAGTACGTGAGTAAGGAAACACAGAAAGAAGCGGCAGATTTTATCAGCAAACAGGTGTTTACCACCCCAACCTGGTTGATCAGCAGGGATATCGCCAGCAAAACAGGCGTCAATTCAACTACCACTATTTTATCCATACAGGAAGGAGCGCTAAACAGGATGCTGAGCACTGCTACCATGAATAAAATGCTGAATGCTGAAGCGGCATTGGGTAGCCAGGCATATACCGTAAATGACCTGTTAAGCGATTTGAGACAATCGGTGTTTACTGAATTGGTCACTAAAAAACCAATCGACCTGTACAGGAGAAATTTACAAAAATCCTATGTAGAAAGATTAGGCAGCATTATTAACCCGCCCGCAGCGCAACAGGGTGGTCTCACTTTTACTTTTGGAAATGCTACCCCGGTAATGGATACCAAAAAATCTGATATCCTGTCTTACCTTAAAGGCCATGCCAGGGAATTAAAGGCAGCCATTGATGCAGCAGCAGCCGGCGCTACTGATAAAGCAACCAAATATCACTTACAGGACCTAAGTGATCGTTTAAGAAAAACGCTGGATCCTAAATAGGAAGAGCGAAAAAAATAAATAAAAAATGCCGTCCTGCTTAATGGGACGGCTTTTTTATTATAAGATGGTTAATGGTTGATGGCTATTGCTGAATAACTAATGATGTACATTTCCGGGCAATAACTGATTGAATAAGCCTGCCCTACTATGAACCATCAACTATGAACTAACTTATTCGTACCGTAATGCGTCAATAGGATTAAGCTTACTGGCTTTAATGGCGGGATATAATCCTGCGGCCAACCCTACCAGTGAGCATACAATAATCCCCCCGATGATCCAGCCCCACAGCAATACCAGCCCGGATTTCAGCAGCATGGCAATCAGGTTACCCAGCAGGATACCTACCACAATACCCACTACAGCGCCCATAAGGCTGATCAGTATCGACTCCCATAGAAACTGGTTACGGATATCTTTTTTGGTACCTCCCAGTGCCTTTATCAATCCTATTTCCTTGGTTCTTTCGTTAACGGCTACCAGCATAATATTCATCAACCCAATGGAAGAAGCCAGTAAAGTAATGAGCGCTACACCAATGATCCCTTTCTCTAAAAAGCCCAGGTTATTCAGCAGGGTGGCGGCAATACTGTCGCTTTTATCAATAAAAAAATTATCCTCTTCTGTGATGTCCAGTTTTCGTACAGGCCTGAACGTTCCCCTGGCCTCGCCGGTAGCCACATCCATCAGGTTGATATCATTCACCATAACGGCAATTACAAAAGAGGAATTTTGCGTTGCATATAACCGGCGGATATTATTATAAGAAGTGATGACCACTTTGCCGGTGCTGAAGAATGCGCTGGACCCTTTATCTTCCAGTACGCCCAGCACACGGTAAGGGATATGGTCCACACTGATCACCTTGTCTACCGCTTTGGCCGAATTATCGGGATATAATTTCTCGGCCACACTACTGCCGATGATACAAACATTGCGGCCCGATTCCACGTCTGCAGGGGTTAGGTTACGGCCATAAGCCAGTTTATACCCGTTAAGGTCGAGGTAATTTTCATCTCCGCCGGTAACATTGATATCAGGATTGGTTTTTTTATTCTCGTTATTCACCACAACACTACCTGCTCCTCTTATGGCAAGGCCTACCTGTGCAGGAAAAGGATACCGGTCTTTAAACGCTTTGGCTTCTTCGTAGGTGATGATCTTTCCTATGCTGGAGTTCTTTTCTTTTAAGGCAGATTTATTGGTCTTTTTTACATCCCGTTGCGTGCCTCCGCCAAAACGGATATTCCTATCCTTGTACCGTACACTAAAAGCATTGGCACCCATGGTAGAAAAACTGCTGGTGAGGCTGTTGCTGGCTGCCCGCAATGAAGTTAAAAACCATATCAATGCACAGATACCCAATGCAATGATGGCCACCGTAATTCCGGTACGCAGGCGGTTACTGCTGATATTGCGCCAGGAAAGCTTTATGGTATCTTTAAAAGTCATTAGCCTTGTTTATACCTAAAGTTAGCTACTGCAAACAGATAGCTGCAAAAAATTTTATGAATGGGGTTCAATTCATCAGGACCAAAGCCAGTTGGTAAGCAGGCTGGGATATACACCCAGTACAATGATCAATGCAACAACTACCAGTAATACTATTTTAAAAGCTGTTGTGATGTCCCATTCCTGGGTATTGCTGTCATTGGGTTCTTTAAAATACATGGCCTGTATCACCCTGAAATAATAATAGGCACTGATAGCTGCGCATAGCACAGCAAAGATCACCAGCCACAGGTTACTACCGTTTTGCACTGCGGCGAGCAACATAAAAAACTTACCCTGGAAGCCTGCTGTTAAGGGAATACCGGTTAAAGAAAGTAAGAATACCGTTGCGGCAAATGCGAGCACCGGTTGTTTTTTGGCAAGGCCGTTAAATCCCTCAATGGTGTAGTCATTCATTTTTATAAGCACCGCAAACATGCCAATACTGGCCAGGCTGTAAGCGGCACTGTATAATACCAACCCTTCTTTAGCAGTATTATTTAAGGCAAACAAAGCAAACAGCATAAATCCTGCCTGTGCAATACTGGAATAGGCCAGCATACGTTTTACACTTTGCTGAAAAACTGCTGTAAGGTTACCGATGAGTAATGTTGCGGCGGTGATGATAATAATTAGTTTTTGCCATTGCGGCTGCACGGTTCCAAAAGCATTTTCAAATAAGCGTACAAAGGCAAAAAATCCTGCGGCCTTAACAATCGTAGCCATAAAGGAAGTAAACACCGCGGGTGCACCGTCATATACATCGGGCGTCCAGAAATGAAAGGGTGCTGCAGATACTTTAAACGACATGGCGATCATCAGTAATACCATCCCGATGGCGATCATTGCCGGCAATTTTCCTGTACCCAGGTTGATCTGGTTCAAAAAGAAAGAAGCACTTGAACTGCCTCCATAAATAAATGCAATACCCATCAACATGATACCGGTTGAAAAAGCTCCCATCAGGAAATACTTTAGCGCCGCTTCATTACTTTTTAAATTGCGTTTATCGCTACCGGTTAAAATATACAACGGGATTGAAATGATCTCGATACCGATGAATAGTATCAATAAGGTATTGAATGTGGATACCAATCCAACACCACATAATACAAAAAAGATAAGGGCAAAAAACTCTGCAGTATGCGGACCTACTTTTTCAATGTCTCTTCCGTTAAGTAAAAAATATAACAAGGTACATACCAGCATTACGGTTAAAAAAGTTAAGTTGTACGTAGTGCTGTGCAACATATCCTTTGTATCAATTGCAAAAAAAGATTCCTGGCTTACCAGTTCCATACCATTGGCAATTATGATCAATATCAACCCTGCTATGGCAAGATATTTCGGGGTGCTTTTATTTTTTATAAATGCACCCGACAACATCATTACTATACCCCAAACCGCTGTTAAAATAATTTCATTCATACCCTGTTACTTAATTGGACCTGTTGTGTTATTGTTTAATTATTTTATTACCTGGTATAACTTTACCGCTTCTTTTGTAAGATCAAATACAGGCTGAGGAAATATCCCCAGTGCGAATATTGATATTACTATAATGCCCAGTATAATTTTTTCATTCCATGAAATTTCTTTTACTGTTGCAGTCAGCGTATTCAATTCTCCGTAAAATACTTTTTGCACCATGTTCAACGTATACACTGCAGCCAGTATGATACTTAGTCCGGCAATTGCCGTATACCCTATACTGAATTTAGATAAGCCGTTAAACATCATGAACTCTCCCACAAATGCATTGGTTAATGGCAATGCGATATTGGCGAAAGCAATTACTACCAGCATGATGGTAAGTACCGGTGCCTTATGGGCAATACCGCCCAGTTGTGATATCTTCCGGGTACCGGTTTGTCGTTCTATTAATTCAACCACTATCCATAAGCCAATGATATTGATGCCGTGACTAAACATCTGTATCATCACGCCCTGTATCCCGGTGATAGAAGAGGAAAATATTGCGGCACACATCAACCCGATATGTGCTATCGATGAATAGGCTACCAGCCTTTTCAGGTCGTCCTGTTTTATGGCGAGTAAACTGGCATAGATCATTCCAAATACCGACAACCCTATCACCAGCGTATCGTATTTTTCCACTGCTGCAGGAAATATGGGCAATACCCAGCGCAATACTGCAAATACGCCCATCTTAACCATAACGCCGCTTAATACCATCGTAACCGCGGTTGGCGATTGTTCGTAGGTATCCGGCTGCCAGGTATGAAAAGGGAATATCGGCATCTTGATAGCAAAGGCGACAAAAAATAACCAGAATAACCAAAATTGTTGCGTAAAAGAAAAACGCACCTGGTAAAAAGATGTCAGCGCAAAAGAATGCGCAGAGTCGGTGGAGGTTCCGGTAGTTTGCAGGTACACATAAATAATGCCTACCAGCATTAGTAAAGATCCCGTAAACGTATACACGAAAAATTTAAATGTAGCTGCTATTCTTTTCTCGCCGCCCCAACGGCTGCATAAAAAATACACCGGTATCAATGCCAGTTCCCAGAAGAAATAAAATACCAGGGCATCCAGTGCACAGAACACGCCCATTAAACCAGCCTGTGATAACAACATTAGTCCAAAGAAAGCGCTGGCATTTTTATAGCTGTTTTTATAGGTAGCGATAAAAATTACCGGGAAGGCAACCGCAGTTAATAGAGTAAGCAAGTGCCCCATTCCGTCAAGTCCTATATTAAAACTGGCCCCGAGGTAAGGCAGCCATACATAACTGTCTCTTAAACCGCTTAATTGTTTATCATTAGCGTACAATAAACTGGCCACCGAAATGGCCAATGTAATGAATGAAGAAAATAAAGCCACTGCTTTTGAATTCTTTTCAGCTTTTAAAATAAAACACAGTAACCCGGCAATAAGCGGGGACCATATTAATAATTCAGGAAAACGTAGACCCAAAGTTTGCATATCTGTTACTTCTTATTTCAAAAACAATTGTACTATAAATAAAATTAAAATTCCAATTACCATTAATAAAACATAGTTGCCTACATGGCCGCTTTGCAATAACCGCACCTGGCGGCTACTGTAGTTAACTGCTTTGCCGATGCCATTTACAAAACCATCAATACCTTTTTTCTCCAGTATATTATTGAAAAACGCAGCTAATGACTGAACAGGTTTTACAATAATGGCTTCGTATAATTCATCCACATACCATTTATTTTCCAATACTTTTCCAATACCGGTTTCTGCGGCATCCGTTTTCTGGTATTTGCTGAATTTATTCCAGGCAAACAATAATGCGATCAGTGCACCGGCAACCGATACCCCCATCAGCAAATATTCTGTAGCATGATCAAGCACATGTTTGGGATGATGTGCTGCTACATATTTATTACTACTGTCGAAAATTGGGTCTAAAAAAGCTTCCAGCTTATGGCCGCCTTGCATAAATACTTCGGGAATACCTACAAAGCCTCCTGCAAATGCCAATACTGCCAGTATGATCAATGGAATGGTGATGGCAGCCGGGCTTTCATGCAAATGATGTTCCTGCTCATGGGTGCCGCGGAATTTTCCAAGGAAAGTCATTGCATACAAACGGAACATATAAAATGCAGTCATCAATGCACCCAGTACTCCAATACCCCACAGCAACGGACTTTCTTCAAATGCATGCGCTAATATTTCATCCTTGCTAAAAAAACCTGAGAAAGGCGGAATACCTGCAATGGCAAAACAACCGATCAGAAAAGTAACCTGGGTGATACCCATGTATTTTTTTAAGCCGCCCATATTGCGCATATCCTGCTCACCACCCATAGCATGTATCACACTACCTGCACCAAGGAACATCAATGCTTTAAAAAAGGCGTGCGTCATTACATGAAATACCGCGCCGGTATAAGCACCCACACCCAAACCTAAAAACATATACCCCAACTGACTAACGGTACTGTATGCCAGCACTTTTTTAATATCGTTTTGTTTAAGTGCAATGGTAGCAGCTAATATGGCGGTAGCCAAACCAACAATGGCAACAACACTTTGCGTAGCGGGGGCCATCGTATACAAAATATTGCTGCGTGCGATCATATAGATACCTGCAGTAACCATTGTAGCGGCATGTATTAACGCAGATACGGGTGTTGGACCAGCCATCGCATCCGGTAACCAGGTGTATAAAGGGATCTGTGCACTTTTACCCATAGCGCCTACAAATAACAACATGGTAATTCCACCGATATCGGTCGGGGTAAGGTTGGCAACGTTTGCAAATACAGTATGATAATCAGCAGTACCTAATTTATTGATCAGCCAGAATACTGCCAGTAAAAAACCCAGGTCACCAATACGGTTCATTACAAATGCTTTTTTAGCCGCATTATTATAGCTGGTATTCTTAAACCAGAAACCAATGAGTAAATAAGAACAAAGTCCAACCCCTTCCCAGCCAATGAACATGATCACATAATTGGCGCCCATTACCAATAACAACATTGAAAAGACGAACAAATTGAGGTAAGCAAAATACTTCGCAAAATCCTTGCTCTCTTCGTCATGCATATACGCTGTGGAGTATACATGAATTAAAAAGCCAACGCCTGTAATAATTAAAAGAAAAAGAGAAGACAATTGATCTATTTGAAAATCGAAACCGATTTTCAACGTTTCAATATTTATAAAATTGAAATAATGGGCTACATGCGTATTGCCGCTTTTTACATTGAAGAAAACCCATACACTGATTATAAAGGAAGCCAGGATAACGCCGCTGCCGATAACACCACTTACTGCTTTTGATAATTGTTTTCTGCCCAATCCATTAATTAAAAAACCGAGTAAGGGTAAAAATGGTATCAGCCAGACGATTTGTAAAACGTTGTTCATTTTTGAAAGCTATAAGCTATAAGCTGAAAGCCAAAAGCTATAAGCTTTCAGCTTTGGGCTTTTAGCTTAGTTTTTTAACCTGTTTAAAAAATTTACATCCACCGAGTGTACATTTCTATACATCATCACAATAATAGCGAGTCCTACAGCTACTTCTGCTGCAGCCACCACCATTATAAAAAATACCATTATCTGAGCATCACTTACTACAGCCGCACTGGTTTTGCCAATTGCTGCTGCCGCATGCATTTTAGAAAATGCCACCAGTAATAAATTAACCGCATTCAGCATTACTTCTATACACATAAAAATAATGATGGCATTACGGCGCGTTAGTACACCAATAATACCGATGCAGAATAAAGCTACTGCTAAACCTATGTAATATTTAATCTCCATAATACAGTTTATTACACGAATTAAATCCAGTTACACCAATTAATTCAAACACATTCGTGTAATCGTTTGAATTAGTGTTATAAAATTATTTCTCTTTTTTGCTGATCACCACCGCCCCTATCATCGCACTTAAAAATAATACGCTGCTTATTTCAAAAGGAAAAACATAATTCGTAAATAATACTTTCCCCAGGTTTTTGATCAACCCATAATCTCCGGTTTGTAATTCCATTGAAGCGGTTACTTCTTTTGTTTTAACCAGCGCTGCCATTAAAACCAAAAACAAACTACCGCCGGAGATCACACCTGCAAACTGCAGCAATTTATTCTTTTGCGGTTCGGCAGCCGTATTCAGGTTCATCATCATCACCACAAATAAGAACAGTACCATAATAGCACCTGCGTAAACAATGATATTCACCACTGCCAGAAACTGCGCATTCAGTAAAATATAATGCCCGGATATGGCAAAAAAAGTAACTACCAGGTACAGTACGCTATGCACCGGGTTTTTCCTGGTGATCACCATTAATGCACTACCAATAGCCAATGCCGATAAAAACCAAAATATTATTTGTGTAAGCCCCATTATTAGTTGTTAGTTTTAGTTTTAGCCCTGTTTCCCAAAGCCTTTTGATAGGCATCCGGTTCATTAACCGGGTGAGGTATCAATAATTCTTCTTTATTGTATATAAATTGTTTACGTTGGTAATCAGAAGGTGCAAAGGTTTCACTTAAGTAAATGGCATCTTTCGGACAGGCTTCTTCACATAGGCCGCAAAAGATACAACGTAACATATTGATCTCATACTTTGCAGCATATTTTTCTTCGCGGTATAAATTCTCTTCGCCTGCTTTTCTTTCGGCAGCTTCCATAGTAATGGCTTCGGCCGGACAAGCCACTGCACATAAACCACAGGCCGTACAATTTTCTCTTCCCTCCTCATCCCTGTTTAAAATATGCAGTCCCCTGAACACAGGACTGAAAGGACGCGTCTTTTCAGGATAATTAATCGTAGGCTTCTTTTTAAAGATATGCATGAACGTTATAAACATGCCCTTGAAAATAGCAGGCAGGTATAAGCGTTCCATGAAACTCATTGGCCTCCGGTCTACCTGCTTTATCCTGTTGGTTAATGCTTCCATATTTTTAAAACCTGTTAAGGCTTAATTTAATTATTTTAAAAATAACAATATCCCTCCTGTTGCCAGCATATTAACCAATGCGATTGGAATTAATATTTTCCAGCCCAGGTTCATCAGCTGATCATAACGAAATCTCGGTATCGTCCAACGCACCCACATGAACAGAAATATAAATGCCGATACTTTGATCAATAAACACAATACCTGTAATGCTACAGCCCATTGCCCGATACTATTCTGCAGCGTTTGTTCGTTCACGAAAGGAATGTCATAGCCTCCAAAAAACAAGGTAGACATGATCACACTGCTCACGAACATATTAATGTATTCTGCAAATAAGTAGAACCCCAGTTTCATAGAGGAATACTCTGTATGATAACCGCCGATCAATTCATTTTCCGCTTCGGGAAGATCGAAAGGCGTACGGTTACATTCTGCAAAAGCACAAATTAAAAAAATTAAAAATCCTAATGGCTGGTACACCACATTCCAGTTACCGGATTGTTGCTGCAATACCATTTCTTTAAGCTCGAGATTACCGGTAACCATGATCAATGCGATCAGGGAGATCCCCATAGCCAGTTCGTAACTGATGATTTGTGAAGCGGCTCTTAAACCTCCCATTAAAGAGAACTTATTATTACTCGCCCAGCTTCCTACCATGATGCCATACACGCCCAGGCTTAACACACCAAAAACATACAATATACCTACATCAATATTCGCGATCTGTAATGAAATATCCCTGTCAAAAAAATGTACGGTATCTCCCCATGGCACTACTGCACTGGTCATAATTGCAGTAAGCATGGCCAGTGAAGGCCCCATGATGAATAAGAATTTAGAGGAGAAGTCCGGGATGATCTCTTCTTTAAAAAATAATTTTAATCCATCGGCCAAAGGTTGCAATAAACCAAACGGGCCGGCCCTGTTTGGCCCTCTCCTGTCCTGCAATATCGCCGCTACTTTACGTTCTGCAAAAGTGGTGTACATAGCAATACCCAATGATCCCATCACCACTACGAGTATCAACACTAATTTTTCAATTATAAAAGGCCAGTCTATAGTAATTGCTAAAAGCATATTCGGGTATTAAAATTTTTTATTCTTATGGTAATCCAAACTGGGATGATTCTCCTTCACCTTCCACATGATCGGCAGACTTTGCAAAATCCTGCATATGTGCCGGACCCTCTATTTTACTCAGGTGCACCGCAGGATTATTTACCTCGCTTACATTATGTATATTCATTAAAAGCCGCGGATCCCTTCCGCCCATTACTTCTTTTATAGTTTCTTTAGGCACTACCAAACCTTCGTAATGGCCCTGGGCAATTACAGAATGACGGCTGATCTTCGTAACGCCCTCAATTGTCCAGTCATTGGTTTTCTTTTTATCAAAGCGACAGGTATTGCAGATCCAGCCTGGTTTGCCATCATAGCTCTGTACTTCACCCCATTCATCTTTACGTGCGGTTACCCTGAAAACTTCGTCTCCACGTAACCATAAGGTAGCTTTACCACAGCATTTTGGATTATCGCAGTTGCGGTGTGCATCTACCGGTTTGGTAAACCATACCCTGTTTTTAAACCGGAATGTTTTATCTGTTAAGGCGCCTACAGGGCAAACATCGATCATATTGCCGCTGAAATCATTTTCAATGGCTTTGGAGATATAGGTAGATATTTCTGCATGATCGCCCCTGTCTAAAATGCCATGCACCCTGTTATCAGTGAGCTGATCCGCTACATACGTACAACGGTAACAAAGGATACACCTGGTCATGTGTAATTGTATGTAAGGACCAATATCTTCTTTTTCGAAAGTGCGTCTTTTAAATTCGTAGCGGGTACCTTCTTTACCATGGTCATAACCAAGGTCCTGTAAATGGCATTCGCCTGCCTGGTCGCAGATAGGGCAATCCAACGGATGATTCAGCAATAAAAATTCCACTACCCCTGCTCTTGCATCTTTTACTTTTTCGCTGGTGATATTTTTAACGATCATACCATCCATTACGGTTGTACGACAGGAAGCCACCAGTTTGGGCATTGGTCTTGGATCGGCAGTAGAACCTGCTGCTACTTCCACTAAACAGGTACGGCATTTACCGCCGCTGCCCTGTAACTTGCTGTAGTAGCACATTGCAGGAGGCGTAACATCACCGCCGATCTGGCGTGCAGCATTTAATATTGTTGTACCGGGAGTCACCTCGATAGAAATATTATCTATCGTTACTTTAAAATTTGCAGGTGCTGCAGGTTTTGTTTCGTCAGCCATATAATAATTCGTTCTTTCTAAAATTAATTTACGCCGGTACCGCCACGTGAATCGGATCGGCATAATGCGCCAGGCCGTAATTCTGCGTCAAACATTTTTCCGGGTTCAATACATGCCATTCAAACTCGTCGCGGAAATGCCTGATGGCTGCTGCAACCGGCCAGGCCGCTGCATCACCCAATGGACAGATCGTATTGCCCTCGATCTTCCTTTGTATATCCCACAACAGGTCGATGTCTTTGATTTCTCCTTTACCGCTGTCGATCTTTTTTAATATTTTTTCCATCCAGCCGGTTCCCTCACGGCATGGACTACACTGTCCGCAACTTTCGTGACGGTAGAACCTTGCCAGCGTATAAGTATGTTTAACCACGCATTGGTCTTCGTCCAGTACAATAAAACCACCGGAACCCATCATGCTCCCTGTTGCAAAACCGCCATCAGCCAGGCTTTCATAATTCATCAGTCTTTTTTCGCCCTTGGCTGTAGTCAACAATAAATTAGCCGGCAAAATAGGAACAGAAGAACCGCCCGGGATACAGGCCTTTAATTTTTTTCCATTAGGAATACCGCCACACCATTCGTCGCTGTAAATAAATTCTTCTACACTGATGGTCATATCAATTTCATACACTCCTGGCTTATTAATATTACCGCAGGCAGAAATTAATTTTGTACCGGTGCTCTTTCCAACACCGATCTTCGCATACTCCTCGCCGCCATCGTTAACGATCGGTACCACAGCTGCAATCGTTTCCACATTATTTACCACGGTTGGTCTTTCCCAAACACCTTTTACAGCAGGGAAAGGAGGTTTAATTCTTGGATTACCTCTCTTGCCTTCCAGGCTTTCTATCAACGCGGTTTCTTCGCCGCAGATATAGGCTCCTGCACCACGCTGTACATATATTTCGCAATCAAACCCACTGCCTAAAATATTGTTGCCCAAAAAACCGTTTTGTTTCGCTTCTGCTATTGCTTCTTCCAGGATGTCGACGATCCACGCATATTCGCCGCGGATATAAATATAACTTACATTACTACCAAGGGCAAACGAAGACACGATCATCCCTTCAATCAAATAATGCGGAATGAATTCCATCAGGTAGCGATCCTTAAAAGTACCCGGTTCACTTTCATCTGCATTAACCACCAAATGCCTGGGTACGCCTTCGGGTTTGGCAATAAAACTCCATTTCAATCCCGTAGGAAACCCTGCACCACCACGCCCCCGTAAACCACTTTTCTTTACTTCTTCCACAATTTCGGCGGGCTGCATTTTTAATGCTTTCTCCACGCTGCGGTAACCACCCTCGCGGCGATATACATCGTAGTTGCGGATGCCCGGTACATTTGCGTTTGCTAATAATAGTTTTTTACTCATACGGCCCCCTCCATCTCCCCCCAAAGGGGAGGGTTATTACGTTTTATGATTTATTTTTTTCAATTTATTTTGACTACGCTCCGAATAATAAAAGAAACTTCATTTATCAGACTCTCAAGTCCCCCTTTGGGGGGATTTAGGGGGCTTTCACCGCCTGCCTTGCAAACAACACCCATCTTTTACTTTTCTTTACCCATACCTCCAGCACTTTTAAATGAAAGCTGTTAACAGTGCCTTTCATGGTTGCCGTAATATCGGTCACAAAACGCACATTGGCCATATTTTCGTTTATGCTTACTGTTATGCTGTCTTCTTTAAAAGACTGGTAACTGATATAACCGGTTTCAAAATCCTTAATGATATCAATTTTAGTTTGCACCCAGCCGTTGCTATGGCCATAACTCAATGCTTTATCGGTTTGCTGGTTAATGGAAACCGTATTCTTTTTTACCAGCGCTTCATGAAACTGTTTTACCGTAGCCGTTAGTTTTGCTTCATCAGTTTGTTGCGCTGTACAACTGATCAGCAACAACAAAAAGAATATGCTTATAAAAACGGTTTTCAATCTTTCTTTTCTTTATCGTGGTTAAACATCCAGTTGATACCAAATTTATCGGTAAGCATTCCAAACCTGGCACCCCAGAAAGTATCCTGCAATGCCATGGTGATTACAGCTCCTTCAGATAAGGCGGCAAATGTTTTTTCAATAGAAGGAATATCCAGGAAATTTAAAGACAAACTGATATTGCTGCCGCTGGTTACACTAACCCCCGGCGGGCAATCACTTACCATAAAGGTTAATTTATCAGCCTGGAAAGTAGCATGCATGATCTTATCCTTCGTCTCTTCTGTTGAAGGCATGGGCGATTCTCCAAAAGTTTGCTGAAACACAATAGTTCCTTCCAGCGCCTTTGCATAAAAAGCCAGCGCTTCTGCCGCATTGCCATTAAAATTGAGGTATGGTACTATTGCTTCCATAAAAATGTTATTTAATTATTTCTAGCCGAATTGTTCCTGCACTCCTCAATTATCGCATCCACTTTTGCTTTGGTAAGGTGTTCCCTGTAATGTTTGCCCAGCTGCATCATTGGTGCATAACCACAGGCGCCCAGGCATTCTACCGTTTTTAAAGTAAACAACCCGTCTGCCGTGGTTTCCCCAACAGCAATATTTAATTTTTGTTTGATGTAATCAATGATATCGTCGCTGCCATTTAACATGCAGGGACCGGTTTGGCAAACCTCGAACATGTATTTACCAACGGGTTTTAAATTATACATGCTGTAAAAACTGGCGACTTCGTATACTTCAATAGGTTCGATGCTTAATAAGGTAGCCACATAATCCATTACGGGCACATCCAGCCAGCCGCCAAATTCTTCCTGGGCAAGGTGCAACACCGGGAGCAGGGCGCTTTTTTGTTTACCGGCGGGATATCGGTTGATAATTTCATTAACTTTTGCTAAACCCGAGCTGGTGAATTGCATATTGGCTTTTATTTAAAATCAGGTGCAAATCTACTTCATATAAATCCTTCCAGAAAATAAATATCCCAAAAATAGCCCGAAAAAAGTAAGCTGGTAATTTTTTAGAAAAAATCGGTCATTTTATATCAACTAATTGATTCTTTATGGCATAAATGATAATGCTGGCCGTGTTATGCACGTCCATTTTTTCCTGTATACGGGTGCGGTAACCCTCCACGGTTCTAAAACTCAATTTAATTTTCTGTGCAATTTCTTTATTGGTGAGTCCATCACAGATCAGTTTAATTACTTCTATCTCCTTTTCATTAAACGTAACTTTTACCGCTTTTTTAAAAGGATTGAACCTGCTTTTTGCGATCAGGCGGGTGATTTTGGTGGTGGTTTGGCTGCAATAATAATTTTGTTTGTTATATACCCTGATGATGGCTTCCTGCACTTCTTCGCGGGAGGCATTTTTTACCAGGTATCCCATCGCACCTGCTTCCAGCATATCAATGATCTGCTGCTCTTCTTCAAACATGGTAAGGGCAATTACGCCGGTATCTGGAAAATTGGCCACGATATACTGCGTGGCTTCGGTACCATCCATTACCGGCATTTTAATATCGGTTAATACCACATCGGGTTGCAATTCCTTTACCAATGTGATCAGCTCCTGGCCGTTTTGCGCCATACCGATCAACCGGATTCCTTTTAATGTACTGCTGAGCAGCTGTAACCCGTCACGATAAATCTCATGATCATCCGCAGCTACAATGGTGATGTCCCTGTTCAATTGATAGGTTGTTTTTTTAGCGGCACGGCAAACGTATAGCGTATGCCTTCGCCCGGTCTTGAATAAATAGTATATTTTCCTTCCAGCATTTCAATGCGACTTTTAATATTGGAAATACCGTAACCTGTAGAAACAAAATTATGGTCGGTATATCCAAATCCAATACCATCGTCGATGGTGTAGATCATCAGGTTATTGTCTTTTCTTTCAAAATTAAGCTGCAGCACGCCAGCCTTTGCATGTTTTATAGTGTTGGTGATCACTTCCTGTATCACGCGGTAAATATTCAATTCAGCTTCGGGGCCCAGCGACAGTTCCATATCAGGAAAAATGAAATGGATTTTAAACTGTACATACGCTTCGATATTAAACACATATTCTTCCAGTGCTTTTTGCAATCCTTTTCGTTGAAGCGTATTCGGCATTAATCCATTGGCCATTATCTTTACCCGCATGATGCCGCCATCCAGGTATTTATTGATATTGTCGATTAACTGTTTATCCTGGTCATCTTTTTTAGACAATGCATTCACATAAATTTTGATCGTGGCCAGGATGGGCCCCAGGTCATCATGAAGATCGGAAGCCAGTTTTTTTCTTTCTTCCTCGCTGGTGTATATCTCTGCCCTTATTTTTTCTTTATTGAGTTTACGCTGTTGTTTAAAAAAAGATACTGTAAAGCCAATGATGATAATGGCCAGCAGCACACTAAACAGCAGTATCCTTAAATAAACTTCACTTTCTTTCGCATCCATACAAATGAAATTGCAAATAATAAATTAGTGACCACATTGATTATTACATAGATCAGCATATTCCATTTCCACAATTGTGCTGTAGGATGAAAAAGCGGAGAATTGAATAATGATATAAAAATACTGTATGCATAGTAAAAAATAGTACCTACGCAAATGTATATGTAAGGATTGTATTTAAGTGAATGGTTACTTTTGATCACCACATTATTCAATTGATCTATCGCGATCAATACAATCACCAGCGAATAAGAAATTCTGAAGATAATATTATTCTGCCCCAGGTGATGCCAGTAAAAATTATCGACTATCCATAACAGTGCGAAGAATGTAAAAAAACAAGTTCTTACATAGCGGTTGATATTGGTGAATGCGCCCCAGCTTTTAAACAACCACAGAAAGGTAATGAAATCAAACAGCATGAAGCTGTTGAATACATACAGGTTGTTTTTAATGGTAAGTCTGAATACATGGGCTACTATTTCTGCCAGCAACCCTATCCATATATTGTAAGCCAATGGCCTGAATGCTTTATCAATAAAAGGAAACAACAGTACAGCTACCAGGGCCGGAACTACAATAATAAAACTGGCTACAAAAAACCATTGAAACATTTAAATCATTTTATTTAAAAAATTGGTTCAGGGCGTTGTAGTATAGGTACCCGCACATGCCTGTGGACAAGGCGCACCCATTTCAACGATCAGTTCCAGGGTATTAATACCGCCGCAGGAATCTGAACTGCCTGAAGTATTAACTGCATTACAAGATAAAATATCGTAGCCACTTTCGTTTACGCCTGTCATTACCAAATGCAGCCGGTTGTCGCTATCCAGTCCATTGTATATCCTGAATTTGCAACAGCCTTCCTGGTTCAGAATTCTTTGAATAGCATCTGCCGGAAAAGTTTCGGAATATACCCATCCGCCATCGTCGAACGCACTACACAAAGCGTTGCTTTTTTTTGCTGCCTGCTGGTAATTATTGATTAGTTCATAAGCATATTCCACCGAAATAAAATGACGCTCCATGTCAGTATTGCCGCAGCTGATTATGCTATTCGAATTGTTGGTTTGATTGCCGGAGTTTTTTTTATTATACCCATTGGTAGTTCGATAATAAGTGTCTTCTCTTTTACAGGAAACTACAATCAATGATGCCATTACAAATAATAAAAAATAACCAGTCTTGATTTTCATTTTTGCCATAAAATATTTTTTTCAAAAATATGGTTATTGGCTATTTCAACACTGAGTTGTTATACTTGAAAAAAAACGTATTAGTACGTACCTGGCATTTATATAAACACGAAGTACTATTCACAGTGCTCTTGGCCGGGAGGAATCTAACCCGTTTTTTATAAAAAAAACTGCTTAAAAATGAATACAGCAGCGTAATTGTACACTGCGTATTTTTTTCTACGTACAACGTATTAAATGATTTTTTTTTCAGTGCATCCCCTCTTGTACGGCTTTTATTGCCCGGCTACATTTACATACCGGCAAAATCAACTACTGATCAAGCCATTTTCTCCCAAAAAACTAACTAATCATGAAACAAAAAAAAATGCTGGTTGTTGTTGCTGCAATAGCCGGTCTTACAACATTTTTTTCTTTTGAAGACTCCCCTTCAAAAAGCAATGGTCCGCTGGGTAATGAAAATACCTTTGAACAAGCCCCCCCGATCGCATCGGCCATGTGGGTACGTAAACTGGAAAAGCCTTTGGAGGACGGCAGTAATATGTGCTTTATGTCGGAATTCGAAAAAGGGATCATCAGGGAAAGCTCAATTACGCTTTACACCAGTAGCGAAACAAAAGTGGTATTATACGATGATGGTAAATCCGGCGGCGATGAAAAAGCCGGCGACGATGTTTTTACGGGTGCAGTAAGGGAAGATGTAGATAAATTTGTAGACAATATCCGCAGCCTGGAAGAACGCTTAAGGGAACAGGGACATGTACTTAGTTTTAAAGGACGTGTGGGTAAGATCAGCAGGGAGATCCCTCATTTTAACGTAGAGCTTTTTGATAAGTTTGCAAATACACCATTCGATATTCTATTATTATCTGCCGCTAACTGCAGCACCGGTTTGCTAAAACAAAATTCATTATTGATTACAGATCTTTCTGTGGTGGAAGATCCTTCCCGAACTTATAATATCTGTTCCAACCAGGGTAATCCCTTTGGCGAATGGACATTTGGTACATTGGCAAAAGGAATAGCATTTGAATCATCTACAGGTGTAAGTGCTAAAACTTTAATCCGCAGCTGGATCGGTAACTGGATGACCAACCGCATCATCAACGGGCAAAACCTCATCAATTCCCATACCGGGGTAAGCGGTATACCGGCTACTACGAATTTAAGAGAGAATGAAATGCTTAACCAGATCATCACACCCTGGTTGCGCAATGCCAACAGCAACCAAACACTTTCGGTTACATTAACCAACTGGGTATCGTTGTGGAATGCCACCCCACAGAGTTCGATTTTAAAATTTGCACCTTTTAAATTAACGGCCATTGTTAATCGGTTGGATCTGAGAGGCAACCATGGATATGCGGCAAGTCTTACCAATGCCGGCGAAACCCGTTTTATTTTTTCCGCGGTTAATTCCAATGTATTAAGCGGCAGTTGTGGTATACCGGTAGCCAATGGCGGAAGACAGGGCTTTAATGTGATCTTTGAATATGGCAACCCGCAATCCAATTGTAATGCATTGAAAAATTTTGCACAACAATGGCTTGACATGAGCGATGATGTACTGGGTACTACTAATTTTAACGACCACCTGGAAGCCATTACCAAACAGGTAACCGACTCCGGTAATGGGGGTAGCGCCAAACCAAATAAAAGTGCCATTAACAGGATAAGAACAAATGAAATTGCACTGTCGCAAAATTTCAACCTCTTGTTTGATAATGATAATAATGCAGGCACTCCGTCAGTATTGATCCCCGAAAACAGGTGGCAATTGCTGGAATTTGAATTGAATGCAACCACCCATGTATTTGATGGCGTAGGTGTAAAAGTAACCCCACGTATACACGCTAATGGTGGTGATGGCGGAGTGGCCAACCGCACTGAATTCAATACCACTACCGCTACTAAATTTAATTTTGTGGACAGTATTGGTAAATGGGTGAACGGCCACCAGGTTGCTGTGGGCAATGGTAATATTAATTATCCCGATCTTTTTCCTAACAGCACTAAAAAAATACTCGGTGCTTCATCGGAAATCATTTCACCCGGACCCAGCCAGACGGATCATTTCTGGGATGCTTTTAACAGCAATGTTACCTATGATGTTTCATTAAATGTAATTCCTTCAGTAACCATTACCAATGACCAGGCAAGGCAGCAATTCTCTTTAAATACCTGCGCCGGTTGCCATGGTGGCGAAGCAAGAACAGTATTTACACAGGTAAGGTACCTGGGCTATGGCGAAGCGGCTGATTACTGGAGCCCCACCAACCCGGACTTTACCAATTTTGGATTTGGTGCTGCCAACAGGAAGGTGGAACATGTAGCGCCATTTTTAACCGGTCGCAAATTAACTGATGGATTATTTCCTGACAACTCCAATTCTCCTTCCGGATTATTTGCAGATGATAATACGGATGGTTCAGAAACACCGGATGATGATGCTTTTGACGGATTGTTTTTTGTGAATGATATTGCCGGCAGACTGGATGCATTTAGCAACCCTGTACTATGGGGCTTTAACGACCTGGAAAGAAGAAAAGTTGATCTCTGTCATTTTGTTAATTCAAGCTGCAATCCATTTATCAGTCCTTCTTTTGCACTGGCGATGATCGTAAATTTTCAACCATTCGAACTGGGCTCTCATTAAAAATGTATAAATAAAAAATTATGAAAAATATAATCCCGTTAATAATAATAGTTTTTGCATCAACCGGTTTGCAGGCGCAGGAATATAAGGCCGCCATGGTATACCCGGGTTATGATTATGGCAAACAGGATGAACAGGTGGGCAAATACCTTAAAAAAACGCCTATCGCTAAAGTTGCCCCCATATCGTTTAAGCAATACCAGATCGAAGATGTTTCCTACTTTGAAGTATCCCACTGTATTGCCGGAAGTGATATAGCTTTTTACTCCGGCATAAGCGGCGGCAGGGTGTTAAAAACAGTGACTGCCGATAATACCGGCAAAATTGTAGTGGAAGAAACAAAGAATTTCTCTCCTGCGTTTGCATTAAATCTTAAGAATAAAAACAAGGCCGGCATTAAAGGAAATGGTATGGTGGATTTTGCCGAAGAAAAACAATTTGTAATACAGGGTATAAAGCTGCAAAAAAATCCTGCTGATCAAAATGTATTAAGCTGGAGGGCAAAAGTACTATTTGATAATGCAGTTTTTGACATTCAAAAAAGCACTGATGGTTACAGTTTTAAAACGATCGGCAGCCTGGAAGTCAAAAAAATTACCGATCTGTCGGTATACTCTTTCACTGATGATATCAAGAATACCGATTTTTATCGCCTGGTATTAGTAGATAAAAATGATAAAAATTCTTATCTCACCAAACCTGTTCAACTAGCTGGATTGAGTATTGTAAAATTATATCCTTCCCCGGTTACCGACCGGTTGAATATATCACTCAGCCCTGCAGTACAAAAAGCTGATTATAAAATTGCTGATAACACAGGAAAAGTGATCAGGCAGGGATTGATCACGCAAAAGGCTTTAACGATAGCTGTAACAGGCCTTGCAAAAGGCGTTTATTTTATCACGATAATTACGAAGGAAAAAACTGAGACGAAGAAATTTATTAAAAATTAGGGCTTGAACATTGGATAAGTAAGAATGAGGCTGCGCAAGAAATTGTAGCAGTCTCATTTTTTTTATTGCCCAGAATTTATGCTGATCCGGCCAGCCTTAGCCGTTGTTTATAAGCGGTGGTTTATTATGCATCCAGTTCTCCTGCTATCAGGTTCAAACTGCTCATGGTAATTACCGCGTCGCTGATCATGCCTCCTTTTGTTAATTCGGGATAAGCCTGGTAGTAAATAAAACATGGCCTGCGGAAATGCAAACGGTAAGGTGTTCTTCCACCATCGCTGATGAGATAAAATCCTAACTCGCCATTGGCACCTTCCACGCTGCTGTATAATTCCCCTGCAGGAATTTCTGTTTCACCCATCACGATTTTAAAGTGATAGATGAGGGCTTCCATTTTGGTATATACATCTTTTTTCTCGGGCAGGTAATAAGCGGGAGAATCAGCATGAAATACTTCAGCATCCGCGCCTTTAAATTCCTGCACTTTCTGGTAGGCCTGTTCGATAATGCTCAGGCTTTGCCACATTTCTTCATTACGCACTAAAAACCTATCATAACAATCACCGGTAGTACCCACCGGAACAGTGAAGTTAAAATCTTCGTAGCTACTGTAGGGCGTGTGTACACGAACATCATAATCCACACCGGCAGCACGTAAATTGGGACCAGTAAACCCATAATTCAATGCACGTTCGGCAGATATTGGACCACAGCCTACTGTACGATCAATAAAAATACGGTTACGGGTAAACAGGTTCTCAAACTCCTTTAATTGTTTAGGATATTCCTTTAGGAATTTTTCGAGTTTTTCAAATGCCGTATTTGTGAAATTCCTTTCAAAACCGCCAATACGCCCAATATTAGTAGTAAGGCGGGACCCACATATTTCTTCATATATTTCATAGATTAATTCTCGGAATTGCATCAGGTATAAAAAGCCTGAATAAGCGCCGCTATCCACTCCTACAATTGAATTACAAATTAAATGATCGCTGATACGTGCCAGTTCCATAATGATCACCCGCAGGTAATCCACACGCTTTGGTATAGTAACACCTAGTAATTTTTCGCAGGTCAAATGCCAGCCCATATTATTGATGGGTGAAGAGCAATAATTTAACCGGTCGGTTAGCGGGGTGATCTGGTATAAAGGCCTTCTTTCTGCTAATTTTTCAAAAGCACGATGAATGTATCCCACAGTAGACACTGCAGACATGATGCGTTCGCCATCCAGCTCCAGTATATTCTGAAATACGCCGTGTGTTGCCGGGTGCGTTGGCCCCAGGTTAAGCGTGGTGGTTTGTTTTTCTATCGAACCTTCCGGGAGTAATATATGGTCTGTGTTAGTCATGCCCCTGAATCCCCTGAAGGGGACTTGATTATGTTTTATTAATAATATTTCGTTACGTACATTATTTATTTTCTAATTCCTTTTAACTACTGTCTTCGCTGCAATCTCCTTTTGGTTCCCCTTTAGGGGCGGAGGGGGTATTATCTTCCAAACATTTCATCATCCTTATCAATCCTTGTCTGGTCTTCCAATGGAAATTCTTTTCTCATAGGGAAGTAATCCATCTCATCTACATTCAATATTCTTATTAAATTCGGATGACCGACAAAATTTACTCCAAAGAAATCGTAGGTTTCCCTTTCCATAAAATTAGCCGACTGGTATAAAGCCGTAGCCGTATATACATCAGGTTTTTCAATATCGGTAAACACTTTAAAGCGTATCCTTACATTATCAATAAGATTGTGCAAGTGATATACTACAGCCAGCTCTGCTCCCTTTTGATCAGGATAATGCACGGCCTGCAGGTCGGTTAAAAATTTAAACCGTAAAGTTTCATCATCGAATAAAAACTGTAATACTTTTATGTTGAGGTCTTTTGGAGCAGTAAAAGTTAACATGCCATAAGGTTCTACCCAACCGGTTAACTGGTCGCCAAATTTGTCTGTTAGTTTTTGTTGTATTATTTCGTTGGATAAAGCCATTTTAGATTTTAGATTTTAGATTTTAGATTAATGATTTTAGATTTAATAAATCCAAAATCTGATACTAAGTCTTGTTAATTCAACGTGTGATAGTAGAAGGAAATCCGAAATCTACAGTCATAAATCTTTACTGTATGCCGTAACCAGCCAGTAAATCTTTATACTGATCACTATGTCTTCTTCTTAATCCTTCCTGGTTTACCAGGTCCTGTATCTTCATAAAGCCGTCCAAAATTGCTTCCGGTCTTGGAGGACAGCCGGGCACATACACATCCACTGGTATCACCTGGTCGATACCCTGTAAAACAGAATAAGTATCAAAGATACCTCCCGAGCAGGCGCAGGCGCCAACAGATAAAACCCAGCGAGGCTCTGCCATTTGCAGGTACACCTGGCGCAATACCGGTCCCATTTTTTTTGAAATGGTTCCCATTACCATCAACAGGTCGCACTGGCGGGGAGAAAACCCTACCCTTTCGCTACCGAAGCGGGCCAAATCGTAATGACTTGCCATGGTAGCCATAAATTCGATACCACAACAGGAAGTTGCAAAAGGTAAAGGCCAGATAGAATTTTTACGGGCAAGACTTACCACTTTTTCAAAATTGGTAGCCATAAATCCTTCGCCCATATATCCTTCGGGAATACCTTCGAACTTAACGTGATTATTATATTGTACCGGACGTGACATAAATTAAATTTTAATGGTGGCTATCGAATCCAATTCTTCAACATTCGACATTTTATATTGTTCAATTCCACATCAGCAGCTAGTCTTCCCAATCCAAAGCCCCTTTCTTAATGATATAAATAAACCCTGCAACAAACAGACCAACAAACATGGCTACAGCGATAAAACCTTCCTTGCCCAATTCCCTGAAATTTACTGCGTATGGATAAAAGAAGATCACTTCCACATCAAACAACACAAACAATATGGCTACTAAAAAATATTTGATGGCCATTGGCTGGCGTGCATTGCCTTTTATTTCTACCCCGCTTTCAAAATTCTGCAGTTTATCTGCCGTCTTTCTTTTTGGGCCCAAATAATTAGACAGTACGATGATGGTTGCAATTAAACCTGCAGCAAAAATCAATTGCAAAGCAATAGGTAAATAATTGGTCGCATCATTGTTATTGGCCACCTGGAGAAAGAAAAATTGCATCTCGGATATTATATTATTAGATTATTTGCAAAAATAAGGCAGTGCCTGCAATATTCAATATTTAGAAACAAAAAACCCTGTTAGTTTTCACTAACAGGGTTATATATTTTAATTTTAAATTTTACTTTTTGCTTGCTGCAGGTGTTTTAGTTCCTCCACCCGTAGTTTTTGTAGCAGGTTTAGCCGCCGGTGGCTTTGTTGCGGGTACTGTTCTTACAGGGGCTTCCAACTGCTTTTTAATATCTGCCATCTCCGCGTCTGTAGGTTCTTTTACCAGGTATTTTGCAGCATAATCAGCAGCAGCTTTCCTGTCTTTTTGCACGTTAGCCGCATACTGAACAAAATATTTATAGGCATTCAGTAAATGAATCTTCACTTTGGCAGAATCAGTAGCCCACAATGATTCCCCTACTTCAATTACTTTTTGATAGCTGGGCGCTGCCAGGCCCAATGCCATAGTGGTATCGATCTTAGACTGTGTAACCGCGGTCATATAATAACCATAGGTTTCATTAGGATATTTAGCAATGTACCCATTCCAGCCTTCGATTGCTGTTTGATAATTTCCGGCGCGGCTAAAGTTATTGGCTGCATTAAAAATGTCTGTTTTAGTAGGTACTTTTTTAAGATCCAGTATTTTTTTATACCAGGTGGCTGCATCTGCATATAATTTCTGTGCTTCAAATTTGGTAGCCATTGTTCTCATTAACGCTACTTTTCCAGCTTCTGTGCTATCCAATGCTATGGCTTTATCAATATAAGTTGCTGCGGTAGCTTCGTTACCAGGGAACTTTAATAAAATTTGCGCATAGGTACCAATATCGGTAGGTCCGATCTTATCAGGTTTTTGTAAAGCAAAGAATTTTTCGAAAGCATTTTTTGCATTAACAGAATCTTTCAGTTTATCGTATGCATAACCTTTTAAACCATACAAACGTGGATCAGGAGTTGCACCACCTGCCGTGATACAAACATCTGCCTGTGAAATAGACTCTGCAAATAAACCCTGGGCATATTTAATGGTGGCCCTGTAGTAACAAGCCTGTGGTTCATCACTACCCATCAGGTTTAGGTATTTATCTAAATATTCACCTGATTTAACTACATCGGTATAATAGAACAGGTCGTATAAATTGGCATACACCGGCGTATAATTGGCATCCAGTGCAATAGCATCATTAAAGTATTGCATGTAGATGTCTTTCTGAGAAGGACCTTGTGTCTGGTAAATTTTACCAATACGGAATTTAGCCCTTGCATATTTAGGATCTATGGCCAATGCGCTTTGATAAGCGGTTAATGCAGCACCACCATCACCCAGCTTCCTGTAGGCATCACCTAATAAACACCAGGTTTCCGGATCTTTAAATCCTTTAATGGCAGTAGCTTGTTTTAATTTTTCCACCGCATAAGCCGCATCACCGTTTTTGGAATCAAAATCCCCGTTGGCAAGACCAATGGCATTTAATACGGGGATACTTTTCCCCTGGCTTAAAGAGATCGCAGTTTCAAAACGGTTACGTGCATCCTGTGTTTTACCTTCCAGTAATTCCACATGGCCCATACCGGCTAACAATAAAGGATTGCTGCTGTTTGTTTCCAGAGCTTTACGATACAACTCTTTTGCCCCGGCTATATCACCGGTTTTATCTTTACCCAATAATGTTTGCCCCAACCAGTAGATGGCATCGGCATTATTAGGATTAGCTGCGATCAATTTATCAAATACATTTTTTGCGCTGATGTATTTTTCATAATACAAAAACTTCTTCCCTTCATCAATACTTTGAGCGTTAATAAAACTTACACCCAGCATTGCTACTAAAGATAATACCGCTACTTTGATCTTGTTCATTTTATGTTACTTTTTATACTTTACAATAATATCAATTTTATAAACATGAGGTGATATTTTCCTCGTAAACTTTTTATAAATCTGTATGGATCGATACGTTTCTAAGTCCAAAATCCATTATTGGTCCTAAATAAGCTCTCCGGAAAATCAACTGACCTCTTTCATAATTTAAAAAATCTGCAAAGCCCGAACCAAGGCCAGAATAATTTTCTTTGAGGATATAATACAAACCACGTACCAAAGGGTATCTTTTTGTTATGATGCTCTGTTGCAGTGGTTTTACATACGGTGTACTATCGCATACATTGCATTCTACATACGCAATTTTTACTTTCTTTAACATATTTACCTGCGCAGTATCTTCCGGGTTACCGATCCAGCTGATACCAACAAAACCAATTGCATCCTTGTTGGATGCGATATAATTCAATACTTCACTGCTGTTCTTCACCGCTTTTACCACACTGGTATCAAAACTGGCGCCATGCAGGATACTATCAATAGCAAATCGCACTGTACTCGTTGCATTCTTGCCATCAAATACCACCTGCTTTCCATTATTTGCTTTACCCAGTAACAATTGTTTTAACTGGTCCAGGGTAAATAAAGTATCTACGCTATGCTGGTTGATCACTATGGTAATGGCATCCCATGCAACACGGTTGCTTACCGGTGTGTAACTTAAACTATCAGTATAAAAACGGCTTTCTTTAGTGGTGAGGCCACGTGTAACAATGATCATCCGGTTACTGCTGTCGGAATACAGATCCCTGAAACAATCTGCCTCAGGTTTGTAGTGCGCAATTATTTTTGCATTGGGAAAGGATCCTTCATATACTTTTATCGCTTCTTCTATAACCGGCCTGAAGCTTTCATCCACGCTGATATTAATAGTACCACTGGTGGGGGTATCGGTAACCGTTTGTTTGTTGTTAGCGTTATTATCACAGGAATAAAATGTAATAAAACATAGCGACATTAAAAAAGCAATCCTGTATTTTTTTACCATGATCAATTCCTGTAATAGTTTTTTTTATAGCCCCTGTACAACCTGAACAAGCCATATATCCAGCATATACCGGCAAAGAGTTTAATAGCCAATGGATCATACTGGTTAATATATGCGGCAGTGTACTCAAAAGGAAACATGAAAAAAAATCCCGCCGCAATAAAAAACACCCCCATCGTATAATTGGTAATACTTTTCATGCGCACCAGGTTTTTCTCCCTGTCGCTCATTTGCTCTTTTTCAAATTCTTCTAAAGCCATAATATATTTTTTATAAGCAGAAAGCTTAAAGCTTTCTGCTTATTTTCGGACTGCCAAAGTACAAAATTATGCGGTACAATTTAGTTCTCCGATACAAACTTTACAGGAATGGTATAATAAACAGACACGTTTTGGCCATTTGATTTACCCGGAACCCAATCCGGCATTTTTTTAAGCACCCGTATTACTTCTTTGTTAAATATTTCGCCGCCATCTTCCACAGTGGTGAATGATTTTAATTTTCCATCGTAACCCACCACGAAACGCATCTTAACACTGATCATTTCCCCATCTTCCATGTCGCGGGGATTGGTTAAATTCTTTTGTAAAAACTTCACCAGTGCACTCATACCGCCGGGAAAACCAGGCATTACTTCGGGAGATTCCACTACTGTGTTGGGATCAACCGGTATTTTTTCGGGCTGGGTAACCCCAGGTCCGTCGCCGCCGCCAGCAGGCAGTTTACCTACTACCGGCCCATCGCCTCCATCGGGTACGGTTATATTTACATTACCGATCCGGTCATCTGGCTTAAGTTCATCTATTGAATCCGTCCTGATATTGTCTTTTACGATCACAATATTCGGCACCAGTTTTTTTGTATTCACCGGTTTTTCCGCAGCAGCAACCGGCTCTTTCTTTTTCTTGGGTTCCTCTTTTTTTTCTGCAAGAATATTTGCAGTAACTGTGGTTAAAGTATCCTCTTCTTTGCTAACCTTTTTTTTGGGAATAAAAGTGAAAGCCGATAAAATGATCACTATTGCCAGCATAGCTGCAATGGATTTCATTAAACGGTGATCATAAAATTTACGTAGATTATAAGCGCCATAAGCTTTGTTCCGGTTTTCAAAAACGATATCCAGTATATCGCTTTTTAAAATTAATGCTGTTTCCATTTTTATTGGTTTTACATCCTGCGGTTGCAGGATAATGATTGAATAATTTGAAACAGGCGCTGTTCAATACTAAGATGGTACGCTGGAATAATTCCATAAATGTTGCCCATATTTTAAAACCGGTGCAGTCTTTTTACATAGGGCAAAATACCTTTGGTGTAATAGTGGCTACCGGAAACTAACTGTGCATTGCAAACTCAAAATGGCTGACTATCTTTGCGGTATGAAAATTTTGATGGTATGCCTTGGCAATATCTGCAGAAGCCCTTTAGCCGAAGGTATCTTACAACAAAAAGCATGGCAGGCCGGCTTGAACTGGAGCGTGGAAAGTGCAGGTACCAATGGTTATCATACCGGCGAAGCCCCACATCACCTGAGTATTAAGGTGGCCCAACATAATGGTATCGATATCTGCAAACAAAGAAGTCGTCAATTTATAGCGGAGGATTTTGAACGGTACGATAAAATTTATGCCATGGCCGAAGATGTATTGCACGATATGAAAAAGATTGCCCGGCATAAATTTGATGATACAAAAACTGACCTGCTTTTAAATGAATTATTCCCGGGTCAAAACAGGGATGTTCCTGATCCATGGTATGGCCCCGAAAAAGGTTACCATGAAGTTTTTGAAATGATCGACAGGGCCTGCGAAAAAATTGTACAGCGCTATCATTCATCTGTGCTGATCGGTGAGCATAAATAAGAGTAAAAAGTTTCAACCCATTTAAACGACCAATCTTAACAACTGAAGTATACATGATCAAAAAACCATCCATACCACAGGGCACCCGCGATTTTAGTGCAGATGTGATCAGGAAAAGAAATTATATCCTTACTACAATAAAAACCGTTTTTGAATTATATGGGTTTCAGCCTTTGGAAACACCTGCCATGGAAAACCTGGAAACATTAATGGGTAAATACGGCGAAGAAGGTGATAAATTGATCTTTAAAATATTGAACAACGGGCTCAACCGCGAAGAGAAACAGGATAAAACAAAAGCAGGCTTTGAAAAACTATTGCAGGGAAAGAACAGTCTTGACATTACTGAAAAAGCATTAAAGTACGACCTTACGATACCGTTTGCACGCTATGTTGCAATGAATCATACCAAATTAACCTTTCCTTTTAAAAGATACCAGGTACAGCCAGTATGGCGTGGTGATAAACCGCAACGTGGCCGTTACCGTGAGTTTACGCAATGCGATGCCGATGTGGTAGGCAGTCATTCTTTATTGAACGACGCAGAATTTGCATTGATCTATGATGATGTATTTAACCGCCTGGGACTTACCGGCTATGAATTACGCATTAACAGCCGCAAGATCTTATCCGCATTGGCCAAAGCCTGCAATGCAGCAGATAAACTGGTTGACATTACTACGGCTATAGACAAACTGGATAAAATAAGTATCGACAAAGTAAAACTGGAGCTGGCTGAAAAGGGATTGAACGCCGGCCAGGTTGAACTGATAGAACAATATATCAGCATCAGCGGCAGCAACAATGAAAAGATAGAGCAGCTTATCACACTCACGGGTAATATTCAAGAAACGGGTCGCGGACTGGAAGAAATAAAAAAAGTATTACTGCATACTGCAGGCAAAAATGTAGTGGTTGATTTTACCCTGGCCCGTGGCCTTAATTATTATACCGGCATTATTTACGAAGCAAAAGCACCGGCAACTGTACAAATGGGCAGCATTGGCGGCGGCGGCAGGTATGATGACCTTACCGGTTTATTTGGTGTACCCGATATACCGGGCGTAGGTATCAGTTTTGGTGTAGACAGGATCTTTGATGTGCTGGAAGAATTAAAACTATTCCCGGAAAATTTAAACGAAAGCACCAAAGCATTATTCTTTAACATGGGAGAAGATGAAAGCGCCTTTGCATTTAATATCATGCAGCAATTGCGTAAAGCGGGTATTGCCTGCGAAATGTATCATAAAGAAGAATTGAAAGTAGCGAAGCAATTCAGCTATGCAGAAAAGAAAAACATTCCCTTTGCTGTAATTATAGGCAGTAAAGAGATAGAACAAAATTATTGCCAGGTAAAAAAATTATCAAGCGGAGAACAGCATGTGGTGATTTTTGACAACCTGGTTAATTTTTTTAACAATAACTAAAGGTTACTAAAATAATTTTCACGTATCAAAACCAAAAATCAATTTATGCAAACTCGTTTTCGTATTCCGTTACTGGCTGCTTTATCTATATTGATACTGGCATCCTGCACCAAAACAAATAAGCAGGGAAGATTTGTTCCCAACAATGCCGCAGTGGTGCTGCATATCGATGGCGCTTCTTTATCATCAAAGCTACCCTGGGAGGAAGTAAAACAAAATGAACTGTTTAAACAATTGTATGCAGATACTGCTGTTCCTGCATTTGTAAAAAAGACATTAGACAATCCCGAAAACAGTGGTATTGATGTAAAAGGCGACCTGTTATTTTTTATGCAGAAAGATACATTGGGCAGCTACACCGTACTTACCGGCAACGTTAAGGATGCAGAAAAATTCAGGCTGTTTAATCTTGATGCAAGCGAAGGCGGTTCAGAAAGTGAAAAAGATGGTATCAAATTCATCAGCAGGAACCCGGTTTGTGTAGGCTGGAATAAAGAAAGGTTTGTGTACCTTATGAATGACGGGTATTCGCAACTGACAGCATCATCAAAATCAAGAGATCTTCTTTCAGCCTGTAAAAATGTTTTCGATCTTAAAGAAAGTAATTCAATGGCAGAGAATGAAAAGTTTACTGCTATGGTAAAACAGGCCGGTGACCTTCATTTCTGGATGAACTCGGGAGAATTATATAAGGATGGTATGCCCAACTCCCCGTTATCAATGTTGAGCATGGGTAAATTATACGAAGGCAGTATCACTGCAGGAGCTATCAATTTTGAAAATGGGAAAATTGTATTTGATGCTAAAAGCTATGCCGGAAAAGAATTAAGTGAACTCTACAAAAAATATGGCGGCAAAACCATTGATGAAGAAATGATCAAACGCATACCTTCCAAAGACGTAGCTGCAGTATTGGCCATGAGTTTTCAGCCTGAAGGCATAAAAGAATTGTTGAAAGTTATGGGCGTTGAGGGTTTTGCCAATATCGGTCTTTCCAAAATGGGCCTTGATTTCACCCTGGATGATTTTGTTAAAGCGAATAAGGGCGATATTTTAATTGCATTAACTGACCTGAAAAAAAAGGAGAATGGTGTTTTTGAACCTGAAGCCGTATTTGCTACTTCGATAGGAGATAAAGCAGCCTTTAACCTGCTGGTAAAATCGGGAGAAAAAATGACAGTGCCGTTAAGGATCGATTCGGCAAAAAGCAGTTTTTTAGATAAGTTCGGCTACAATAGTAATGATAAATATTTTGCTATTGCCCTGCCAAAAGAATTAGCTGAAAAATATATTACCGCCAATGGCAATACTAACTTTGATTTTATCAGCAAAATCAATAACAATCCTTTTGGAGCTTATGTAAATTTCCAGTTTATTTTAAAAGCATTTGCTCCGGTTCTTACAGAAGACAGCAGTGCCAAAGTAATATATGATGCCTCTTTAAAAATGTGGGACAATATGTATATCAAAGGCGGCAAATTTGAAAATGGTGCGGTAACACAAAGCTGGGAAATCAATTTAATAGATAAAACTACCAACAGTTTAAAACAACTGAACCAGTACATTGGCCTGATGGGAAAATTAAAAATAGAAAATGATAAAAAACGCATGTCGGTAATGCAGGAGATGTATAACGACAGTAATGCTTTTCCACCACCGCCTCCCGTACCTTCCAACTAATTCATTACCTTACAAACCGTTGAAGTGAGTTCCTCCTTCAACGGTTTTTAATTGATACCATGCAAATACAACTGCAACAGCTTGTGCCCACTTTTATAGAAGAAGAAAAAATTGCGCAGTCACAGTTATGGAATAATCAAGTGGTATTTAATGCCGGCGAAAAGATACAGATCGTTGCTCCCAGCGGCAGTGGTAAAACCTCTTTCATTCATTTTTTGTATGGCTTAAGAAAGGATTTCAATGGCAGTATCCTCTACGATAATAAAGCCATCAATAATTTTAATGCCGAAGATTTTTCGGTTTACCGCCAACGATATATCAGTATCGTTTTCCAGGACCTCCGTTTATTTCCCGAACAAACTGTTTTACAGAACATCGAAATAAAAAGACAATTACAACCTTTTCACAGCGAGAGTAAAATTGCGGCTATGGCTAAACGTTTAGGTATTGAGAATAAATTACACAAGCTTTGTAAAACCTGCAGCTATGGTGAGCAACAGCGCATTGCGATTATCCGCTCCCTGCAACAACCTTTTGATTTTTTATTACTGGATGAACCTTTCAGTCACCTTGATGAGAATAACCGTAAAACGGCAATGGCATTAATGGAAGAAGAAGCTGATGAAAGAAAAGCATCCATCATTTTAGCAGACCTTAAAGCCATAGAATATTTTAATGCTGACAACACCTTATACTTATAAAGCAGTTAAAGAATTAACCAATTCACATGGCATTGACTTTTAAAAATATAAAGCCGTTTTTAAATACCGGTCAAAACAAAGCCAGCCGCTGGTTAAGTTATGCCGGCCTGGGTATTGGTGTGTTATTATTGTTATGCGCTGTTCAGATGTATATTAATATTAACCAGCTATTAAAAGAAAAAAGCAATAAAAAAAATGGGGCTGATTTTATTTCGGTTACCAAAACCATTACCGATGAAAATATAGCAAAGGACAACCGCTTTAGTACCGCTGATATCACCGAAATTAAAACACAGCCTTTTATTGAAGATGCCGCACCGTTACGATCCAACCAGTTTAAAGTAGTGGCAGGCGCCGGCGCCGTAATTCCCTTTAGCGCCGACATTTTTGTTGAAGCCATAAAAAATGACTTTATTGATACATTACCGCCAGGCTTTACCTGGCAACCCGGTCAGTCAGATGTACCGGTAATATTCTCTTCGGACTTTTTGGAGATGTACAATGTATTTGCGGCCAGCTGGGATTTACCACAACTCTCCGAAAGAACAGCCATGGCGGTAAATATTTTTTTACGTTGCGAAGGGCATAACGGCGTACAACAATTCCGGGCACGCATTATTGGTTTCAGCGACCGGATCAACAGTATATTGGTACCCGAAAACTTTTTGGCTACATTAAATAAACAGCTGGAGTCTAAAGAAGATGTGCCTGCATCAAGGATCTATTTAAAAACAGCCAATGCCAATAATCCCGAATTACTCAAATTTTTACAGGAGAAGAATTATCATATCAATAAAGACAAAACAAAATTTGGCAGGTTAAAACAAGTCTTGCAGGCTATTGTAAGCAGCCTTGCAGGTTTTGGTGTGCTGGTGATCTTACTGGCCATGGTATTATTTTCGTTTTACTTACAACTGATGATCGCGAGAAGCAAAGAAAACCTGCAGCTCCTGTTAACTTTAGGGTACTCGCCACAGTGGTTAAGTAAAACGGTAGCAAAAAAATGGATCCCGGTGTACATAATTGTAATGATTACAGCCGTGGCTTCAACTGCATTGTTACACTGGGGATTTCAGCATTTTATAATGGCCGATAAGGAAGAATTATCTCCCTTTATTCACTGGAGCGTGGTAGCTATTGCAGCGGTATTGCTGCTGATAGCGATTACTGTAAATTCCAGGCTGGTAAAAAAACTATTGTACAGGTTATAACGCTTCGAAAATAACAGCAGCGCCCTGCCCTACCCCAATGCACATGGTGGCCAAACCATATCTGGCCTTACGTCTTTTTAATTCATATAATAAAGTGGTAGAAATTCTTACCCCGCTGCAACCCAACGGATGACCTAAGGCAATAGCACCACCATTAACATTTACTTTTTCCAGGTCTAATCCCAAATCATAAATGCAGGCGATAGATTGTGATGCAAAAGCTTCATTCAATTCCACCAGGTCAAGATCGCTTACTTTTAATCCTGCCCGTTCCAAAGCTTTATTGGTAGCGGGTACCGGGCCAACACCCATTATAGAAGGATCAACGCCTGCCACTGCCATGCTTACAATTTTTGCGATGGGCTGCAGGCCATATCTTTTCACCGCAGCTTCACTGGCAAGCAACATTGCCGCCGCACCATCATTGATACCCGCAGCATTACCAGCGGTTACAGTACCATCTTTTGCAAAGGCCGGCTTTAACTGTGATAATTTTTCCAGGCTGGATAAACGCGGATGTTCATCTTTATCAAAATCAAATACATCTTTTCCTATCTGCACCTGCAAAGGAATAATTTCATCGCTCCATTTATTGGCAGCCAATGCCCTTGCATATTTCTGCTGGCTTTCCAATGCAAATTCATCCTGTGCATTGCGGCTGATATTCCATTGGCGGGCTACATTCTCTGCTGTTTCGCCCATGGAATACGGATAATATAATTCTGATAATTTTTTATTTACAAAACGCCAGCCAAGCGTGGTATCAAAAACCTGGTTGTCCCGGGAGAAAGCTGTAGTAGCTTTTGGCATTACAAAAGGCGCACGACTCATACTTTCCACACCACAGGCAATGATGAGGTCGCCATCCCCACAGGCAATCGCTCTCGCTCCATCCATGATGGCCTGCAGTCCGCTGGCGCATAAACGGTTTACGGTATTGCCACTAACGGTAACGGGCAGCCCGGCTAATAAAGCTGCCATACGGGCTACGTTACGGTTGTCTTCACCACTCTGGTTAGCCGCACCGGCAATTACATCTTCAATATCATTTACGTCAATAGCATCATTGCGTTTTAATAAAGCTTTAATTACATAAGCTAACAGGTCATCCGGCCTGATATTACTTAAAGCACCACCATACTTGCCAATCGGTGTTCTTATGGCATCTACAACATAAACTGTTTGCATAAATATTTTTTTATCCTCCTGTTTTTAGGGAGACGGGCTATGAAGCTTTATTTGGCTGCATGGGCGTCGCACTCTTGTACTGTATCGCTTTATTGAACAACGGGCGTAACCGAGCGTTATCCAGGAATAAATTGTACTACAAATAAACGGAAATAGCATTAAATCTACGAAATACTTGTATTTATTAATCACGTCATCCCTGGTCGGTGATACACCGACCAGGGATGACTAAACTCATTTTAAGCACCCTAACGTATCCATTTATTTTGCTTGAAGTATCTTTGCGGCATGTCAGCAGTTAAAAATATACGTACACTTAGTTTACCCGAGCTTAAAGCATACTTCGAATCCATAGGCGATAAAAAGTTCCGTGCCATTCAAACCTATGAATGGATCTGGAAGAAAAGCGCTACCAGTTTTGATGATATGAGCAACCTTTCCAAAGAGTTACGTATAAAATTAGCTGAACATTTCAGTTTACCGGCCATTACTACAGATACCACACAGATCAGCGGTGACGGTACTTTAAAATCACGTTTTAAGACCTTTGACGGGCATTTTATCGAAGGCGTCCTGATACCTACAGAAAAAAGAAATACTGCCTGTGTGTCTTCCCAGATCGGCTGCAGCCTTACCTGTTCTTTTTGTGCAACCGGCAAAATGGAGCGTAAACGCAATCTGAATTTTGATGAGATCTACGACCAGGTAGCCCAACTGAATGCACAAAGCGAAAAAGTGTACAACAAAAAATTAAGCAATATAGTTTTTATGGGCATGGGGGAGCCATTGCTTAATTACGCCAACGTATTGCAGGCAATAGATAAAATTACCAGCAATGACGGATTGGCCATGAGCCCTAAGCGTATTACCGTTTCCACAGCCGGCGTAGCCAAGATGATCAAAAAACTGGGTGATGATAAGGTGAAATTTAACCTGGCATTATCCTTACATGCGGCATCGGATAAAAAGCGGGATACGATCATGCCCATTAACGAAAGCAACAATATTGAAGCATTGGTAGAAGCGTTGAATTACTTTTACGAGCACACGAAGAACGATATCACTTTAGAATACATTTTGCTAAAAGATGTGAATGATACTATTGAAGATGCAGATGACCTTATTAAGATCTACCGTAAAGTACCTACGCACCTGGTGAATGTTATTGAATATAATCCCATTGCAGGAGCAGCATTTGTAAAACCCGATGAAGATACTACCCAACTATTTACCGATCATTTGGTAAAACATAAAGTGAATGTAAGGGTACGCCGCAGCCGTGGAAAAGATATAGATGCCGCCTGTGGCCAGCTGGCGAATAAAGGTTAAACAAATTCCAATAGCCTTATACAATAATTTATTTTCACTATAGAAAATCCCATCAACAGCTTCATTTGCTACAAACTTTGTTAGCTGCTTATTTTTTATTCCTGTTAAATAAAGGTTAGCGTTCCTGTTCTTTTAAACCCTCGTCAACAAACGCGGTCTATCATGCTTAAAACATATTAGCATGAAAAAATTATTAATTGCAGTGATCGCATTGATCACTATAGCTGTTACCGCCAATGCGCAAACAGGTTCCTCTGTAGAAAAACAGCCCAGGACAGAAAGAAAAAGGGACGGGACAAGGCATCACCGTCATATCCGGAAACATCATGGCCATCATCGTATGGCAGCGCAGTTGAATTTTTCTGAAGAGCAGAAAAAACAGGCCGGTTTGTATAAAGCCGATTTTAAAAAGAAGATGGCCGAATTGAACAGTAATGAAAAGATCACCGTAAAAGAACAACGTGATCAAAAAACTGCATTGCTTAAGGATCATAAAGCAAAAATGCAAAGTTTACTAACGCCCGAACAAAAAGATAAAATGGCGCAGTTAAAAGCCGGGCATAAAGAAAAAGCAGCACAGCATAATGCAGCAAGAATGGAGCAAATGAAAAGTAAGCTACAGCTTACTGATACACAGGTGGCGCAACTGAAAGCGCAGCGGGAAACCATGAGCGCAAAATTTAAAGCCATCAAAGAAAACAGCAGCATGGACAGAACGGCCAAAAAAGAAAAATTAATGAGTCTGAGGCAAGAAATGAAGCTGGAAAATAAAAAAATATTTACCGAAGAGCAGTTGAAGAAGATGGAAGAATGGAAAAAATCAAGAACGGAAAAGCAGGCCGTTAAATAAGGCTTATTCACCAATCAAAAGAAGCGGATCGCAAGGTTCGCTTTTTTTTGGCTATATTTGCGGCTCATCCCTGTTGTAAAACAGTAAATCACTTCAATCATGAGCCAGTCTCCATTTCAGAAATTCACTGTAAAGAAAAAAAACAGCGTTATCAAAGAAGAGATACGCCAGGAAAAGAAAACCTATCGTAAGGAGCGGAATGCTTTTTTTGAAAAGAAAAAAGAAGAAGAATACCAGGCCAGGATAGCCAAAAGAAATGGTATGGCACCTAAGGCAGCAGATAATGCAAAAGCTGTTGCTAAAGCGGAAGAAGCAGATAAGGTAAATAAAGTAAATAAGGTGGATAAGCCACGCGGCGCGGCCAAAACACCACATACCAAATCAGAAAAGGTAATTGCTGCCAATGATAATGTGCCAACAGGTGTAATGCCCCTCAATAAATTTATGGCCCATTGCGGCGTATGTTCCCGCAGGGATGCCGTGGCATTGATCGCTGCAGGCAAAGTAAAAATAAATGGTACGGTAGCTACCGAGCCGGGTTATAAAGTAAAACAGGAAGACGAAGTATTATTCAATGGTAAAAAATTATTTGTTACCAAAAACCTGGTGTACATTTTATTGAATAAGCCTAAAGATTATATCACCACCACCGACGATCCGCAGGGAAGAAAAACGGTATTGCAACTGATACAGAAGGCCACTACCGAAAGGGTGTACCCGATCGGTCGTTTAGACAGGAATACATCGGGAGTGCTATTACTCACCAACGATGGCGACCTTACCCAAAAATTATCTCATCCCAGTTATGAGATCAAAAAAATCTACGAAGTTAAACTGGATAAGCCCTTGTTAAAAGCTGATTTTGATAAGATAGTAAAGGGATTGAAACTAGAAGACGGGGAAATCAATGTGGATAGCCTGGCTTATGCGGATAGTAAAGACAAATCCATCATTGGCATAGAAATACATAGTGGACGTAACCGTATTGTACGCCGCATATTTGAGCATTTGGGTTATGATGTAAAAGGACTGGACCGTGTAATGTATGCCAACCTCACCAAAAAAAATGTAGAACGCAGCAAGTGGCGTTACCTGAGCGAAAAAGAAATCCGCTTATTGAAATACATGAATGCTTCAAAAAAGAAATAATTTTTACATGTTGCCCGATTTTTCAGAAAATAAAAAACGCCAGCCGGTTTTCAAACTTCATGAAAGTATTGTTTTTGAGAACGATGATTTTGTTGCTATTAATAAACCAGCCGGACTGTTATCCATACCCGACAGAACTCAAAGTGAAACTTCGCTGAAAGATATATTAATCAGTAAATACGGTACAATTTTTACAGTACACCGTATTGACAGAGATACCAGCGGACTGATTGTATTTGCAAAAAACGAAGCTGCGCATAAATTTTTATCCCTTGCTTTTGAAGAAAGAAGAGTAGAAAAATATTACCAGGGTATTGTACATGGGTCTCCGGCGCAAAAATCCGGCACTATTGATGCGCCGATCAGCGAGCATCCTTTGCATAAGGGATTAATGACCATACATCGCAGCGGCAAGGCTTCCGTTACAGATTACGAAGTGATTGAAGATCATAAATCATTTTCCTTATTACAATTCCAGTTGCATACCGGCCGCACCCACCAGATACGGGTACACTGTAAAAATATGGGTCACCCGCTGGCCTGCGATGAATTATATGGTGATGGTAAACCTGTTTTATTGTCTGCATTAAAAAAGAAGTTCAGGCTCAGTAAACATGATGATGAAGAGCGGCCAATGCTAAACAGGCTGGCCCTGCACTCGTTCTGCCTCAAATTTACTGATGCACATGGCAATGCTTTTAATCTGACCGCGGAATTACCTAAAGATATGCGGGCGTTGTTACAGCAGTTGAAAAAAATATCTTAATCTTATCTACTCAATATTTAGCCATGGCAAAAAAATTACTGTTTGCAGTTGTATGTTTATTATCGGCAATATTTACAGATGCGCAAAGCTTACATCGTGATAGTATTGTAAATGAATTGCAAATTTTAAAAACGGCCATTATAAAAGGAGATAAAGAAAAAGTGGCTTCTCTTTTTACATTCCCTGTTAAAAACGAAGAATTAAAACTTAAAATTGAATTGGCTGATAAGAAAGAAATTAAATTGCCTAAGCTGGATAAAAATGCTTTTGACAAATACTATGCAAGGATCATCACCAGCGAATTAATCAATTGCTTCAGTACACTTGATATGGACAAATTAAAGCGTACCAATAAAATAACAGGAAAATATATTCCCAAATCTAAAAAAGATAAAGCTGCTTATACCTACGAACTTACCATTGAAGCAAAAAACAATATCCGCATCCAATGGAATAGTAACCCGAGAGATGATATTAAAATGAAAGAAGAAGATGCGCCATCGGAATATTCTGAAATCTGGGAGTTAAAATTTACCAATGGTAAATTGCATTTTGCTCAATTTTTCGCTGCAGGCTAATGCCATAAAAAAAGCCGCTCATTACAAGCGGCTAAACTAAAAAATAACAAGAACTGATTAATCGATATTTGGCTGCGGTGTGTAACGCAGGTAAGGTTTAACAATATCAATTCCTTTTGGGAATTTTTTGATCGCGTCTTCTGTACTTACTGCCGGTACTACAATCACTTTTTCGCCCGCTGACCAGTTGGCCGGCGTGGCTACACTGTAATTAGCAGTAAGCTGCAAAGAATCTATCACTCTCAATACCTCTACAAAATTTCTTCCGGTAGAAGCAGGATAAGTAATGATCAGTTTTACTAATTTATCCGGGCCAATAATCACCAAAGAACGAACTGTTGCAGTGGCTGAAGCATTCGGGTGAATAAAGTCATATAATTCAGCCACCTTCCTGTCGTCGTCCGCAATGATGGGGAATTCTACAGAGCAGTTTTGTGTTTCATTGATATCACTGATCCAGCCTAAATGTTTATCAACCGGGTCAACACTTAAAGCCAGTACTTTTACATTGCGTTTGGCAAATTCGTCCTTTAACGCTGCAGTACGGCCTAATTCTGTAGTACAAACAGGCGTATAATCGGCAGGATGGGAAAATAATATTCCCCAGGAATTGCCTAAATACTCATAAAAATCTATTTCCCCTAAAGAGGATTTTGCTTTAAAATTGGGCGCTGTGTCCCCTAATCGTAAACTCATGATAATTTTATTTAGAGTACAAATATAATACTCTACCAGTTAAATAGACTAATATTTGAAGATATTTTTTTAACTTTGCCCTATATTTGTTGCTATGCTTTCTAAAAAAACACAATACGGGCTTAAAGCGCTGGGTTACCTGGCGTCTAAATACGGGCAGGGACCGGTATTAATATCTGAAATAGCCAAAAAGAAAAAGATCCCCATTAAATTTCTGGAAAGTATACTCCTGCAGTTAAAAAACAAAGGGGTTTTAGATAGTAAAAAAGGTAAAGGTGGTGGTTATTTTTTAGCGAATGCACCCAAAAAAACCACGCTGGCATTTGCCATCCGTATTGTTGATGGCCCTATTGCCATGATCCCTTGTGTGAGTTTGAATTTTTATGAAAAGTGCAAGGATTGCAACGAAGCCACCTGCGGCCTCAATAAAGCCATGGCTTTTACAAGAGATGCTACACTGAAGATACTGGAGAAGAAAACGTTGTATGACCTGATAGATGCAGAATAGTGAATGGTCAATGGTGAATTGTGAATGTGATGAACAGTACGACTAATTTAAAAATATTCGACATTAGTTAGAAGAAGCTCTTTTCACCGAAGCCTTTCCAAATCTTTCCTTTACATTATCGATTGCCTTGTATAGGTCCGTTTTCTTTTCAACATCATCAAACAGGTTGGTTTGCACTGCGTCGTTGGTCAGTTCACTTAAACGAACGCCCATCAACCGTATCGGTGTTCCTTTTTTCCATAATTTTTTGAAGAGTTCTTTTGCAACAGGAATAATTTCATCATCGGCGCAGGTATAGGGAACGGTGGTTTGCCTTGAAGTGGTTTCAAAATCAGGATAACGTATTTTAATGGCTATGCAACCGGCTACTTTTTCATCCTGCCGCAATTCATAAGCGACCCTTTCCACCATACGCACCAGCTCACTCATTAAAAAGTTTATATCAGTCTTATTTTCATCGAAAGTATTTTCTGTAGAAATGGATTTGGCTTCGTGGTATTGCGACACTTCGCCATTATGCATCCCCTGGCTTTTATACCAGAGATCGCTCCCCCATTTCCCCAATCGTTCTTCCAGTTCTTCTATTGTTCTTTCGCTGATATCTTTAATGGTAAATATGCCCATTGCTTTCAGCGATTCGTGGGTATGGTCGCCTACACCAGGAATTTTATTTACGGGCATCGGGGCTAAAAATTCTTTTTCCTTTCCAAAAGGGATCTGCAGGTAACCATTAGGCTTGGCCGCATTGGTAGCCATCTTTGCCATCATTTTATTACTGGCCAGTCCGAACGAAATAGGCAACTGTGTTTCGTTGATGATTTCTTTTCGCAGGTCGATGGTCCACTGCAATGGATTAAAGAACTTATCCATTCCCGTGAGGTCTATATAAAATTCATCTACCGAGGCTTTTTCAAACAGTGGTGCTTTGGCAGCAATGATCTGGGTAACCCAGCGGCTGTAACGACTGTATTCTCCCCTGCTGCCATTGGCAACAATTAACTGTGGGCATAACTGGAAGGCTTTTTTTGAAGGCATCCCGGAGTGAATACCAAATTTACGTGCAGCATAACTGCAGGCGGCTACCACGCCACGCTCTCTTCCTCCCACGATCACCGGTTTATCTTTCAATGCGGGATTGTTCAATATTTCTACGGATACAAAAAATGAATCCAGGTCAAAATGTGCTATGATACGTTGCGGCGTTTTCACCATGCTAATTTACGGAATTTGGCGTTGGGGAGGCAGGAAGAAAAACTGGCACGCTGAGGCGCAGGGAACGCAGAGGTTTATTGATAGATTTCAAGTAGTCCGTCGGGTAGGGTTACAAATACTTTACGGTTCCTGGTGTCCAGTTTTTCCAGGCTATCCTCATGCACAGGGATGAGTGCTTCTCTTCCTTTATACATGATGCTGCACAAAATCTGGTGCGGCTGCTCAATTACTTCTTCGATAATACCTATCTCTTCGCCATCATTTACCATCATAAATCCCAGCATGGCAATGGGCGAAGATTTGGCTGCGAATTTTTTAAAATCTTCTGCTGTTATCCATACTTCTTTAGGGGTGAGTTTACGGGCCACTTCAACAATATCAATACCTTCCAGCTTTATCACCGTTTCATTGTCATTCCGGGTTTTGGCAGCCTGAATAAAGTAAGGAATAAAACTTTCTTTCTTATCCTCCAGGAAAATAGCTTCCAGGCCTTTGAGCGCTGTTTTTTTGCCGAGGTTGTGCTGCAGCACCAATTCTCCTTTTAAGCCTGTACTGGCGGCCAGTTTCCCTATTTTAAAATATTCATTCATCAGCCTGCAAGTTACTTGATTATTTGCCGATATAAAACCGCATATATGGAATGATACCCAGGAAAAAAAAGCAGGGCTCTGAAACGCAATTATTTGAAAAATAGAGTATTACAATTTGTCACAAGTATACTGTGACAAATTGTAATACAGTCACCGCATCCTTGTGACAATTGTTTTTGGGACTACCAGGCATAAAAAAAGTTCCGTTAAAAATTAACGGAACTTAAATGAATTAACGAACAGAGGTTACTTATTCTTCTGTTTTGGTTGCTTCTGTTGGTGCCGGAGTTTCGGCAACTTTGCGAACTACAGGTTGGTTACGTTTGTCCATACGTGCTTTTTTATGTGCACCATGGCGTTTTGCAATATGAGCATCATGCTCACTGCTCCACTTCGTAAATTTCTCCATAGCTACTGCTTCATCAAATAAGCCAAGGCCAACTCCGCGTAGTAAATGTTTCAGGTACAACACGCCTTTGAAAGAAAGGATGCGGCGTACAGTATCGGTGGGTTGAGCACCTTTCTGTAACCAATCCAATGCTTTTTGACGATCGACCTGGATAGTGGCCGGTACCGTCAAAGGATTGTACGTACCTAATTTTTGAATAAATTTACCGTCGCGTGGGCTTCTGCCATCTGCTACTACGATGAAATAGAATGGTCTCTTTTTTGAACCATGTCTCTGCAGTCTCATTTTTACAGCCATAAAATAGAAATTTTTGGTTGTTACTAAATAGGGTTTCTTTCTCCTTAAAAAAGGATGTCAAAGATAATTACGAATAGGTGACCAGCCAAATATTTAAAGAATCTTTACAAATAGTTAATTTCTTCTATATTTTGTGGTGTTTTTTGAATAATATTCAGCAAATATCTTAAACAAACCGGCTTTACCAGGTCAAATAGCTGAATACTTATATACTTTCTACTCCATTACCCGCTCTATATGAATTAACTTACCAGCTGCATTGATACCTTCAATTTTAAGCAACAATTTTTTTGATACGTCATTATTATAATATTCAATTTTAAAACTGTTATTCGTTTTGTCAAGGATTATATTGGGATTCCAATATACCGTACTCCGTAAATCTTTTTGATTGGGTTCATTTTTATCTGGCTGTGAATATTCTTTCGGAAAATCATACCCTTTAATATAAACAAAGGGTAATCCTTTTGAGAGCATAGGGCTCTTTTCATTGCCCTTTTTATTATAGATATAAATTGCCCCCGCCGTGGTTTTGAACGATGCCCCGATCACTATGCCGGGAATATATTTTACGTAAGCTATATCAGACATATTCACCATCTCAAACTCCCCACTTATATCATAATTTATTTCTACTTCGTCAAGAAAAATTATGGTCGGGAAAAATACAGGCCTTATTTGATTTTCAACCATTGCATCTCTCCATTTTCCAAGCCGCCCTGCTTTATCCATTTCCAGGCCAGGGCACCGGTACCTTAAATAATCTTTCAGGCTGCTATTTGAGATTGATCCCAGTGTATCATCAATTACATTTAACTGGTAACCCCTTGTACCGCCGGCAAACATTCCAGTAGCATATTTTTTATCCAGTTCTTCCATTCTGTCCCTGTAGCGGTTTTTATAAGCTGTTTTTACTATAACTTCCTTTAATACATGAGCATCATTAAACCTTGCTGTTGTATTGATAAAAGTTTTGAAGAAACTATTTTTTCCCACTGCTCCTGCTGTTTCTTTTAACGGATCAATTTGCAAGGCGTTTACTGACACAGGTATTTTTATGGGCTCTTCTTTATAAACGCGTAACCAATCAGTGAGTTTTTTATTTTTATCCATTTGATAAGCCAGCTTTGCTGAATCAAATAAAATGAGCCCTGTTTTTCTGAATCCTGTTGCATCGCTTGTTTTGATATTGTAAAACTCTTTTCCAATTACACTATTATACAAAATCAAATTAAGTGCGTCATCCTTTGGTAAACTAGGCCCCTTGCTGTTATAACTGGCCGACACAGCAATATAATCATCCAATACTTCTGGTTTTACATTACTTCCATTAACCAAGTTTTCCCGTTTGTATTTTCTCCACTCATGATTTAAAGTAAACAGGTTGATCATTTCACTATTGCCGGCTTTTAAAAAGTGTTCCATGTCTTGACCCGGGTTTTTTATTTGAGTATTCAACACAAGGTCGTGGGTGATAGTATGTATGCCGGCAGGGTTATGAAAGTTTACGTCTGTAACGGAAACGGATAAACTGCTGAACACGGTGTCGGATAAAACAATTTCAATCATGCTTTTTTCCCTGGATCCAAACTTTACGGAATCGGTATGTATAACAGGAACTGCATACAATTCCTGTTCATTGATAAACACATTGCGTTCCTGCAGTTTATTCCAGTATTTATCAAAAACGGTTATTTGCATCAGTCCTGAAGGAAATGAATCAATAGAGAACCCTGCAACTGAATAGTCCATTTCATTCACTAATACAAGATCGGCCTGGTACAGTTTATAATTTCCCATTTGTGCTATAAGATGCAGCATGCTAACGCTGTCATTGGTAACATTTCTCGACAGGCTGTATTGTAACTCTTTACCTGCTACTTCTGCATGTAGTACAACCCCATTATTTTTTATTGCCGGCAAAGCTGTTTCATGAGTACTCCCTTTTATATCTGTCCATATTGCTGTATAATTTTTGCCGGGTGCGGGAGCAAAAATAAATTGACCTAACCCCAGGTTATTGGTAGAAAAATCTGAGTATAGCTTTTTTTGTCCTGTTTCTACAACCTTTCCTTTAATACCTGCAGGACTACCATCTGCATTAGCGGCCTTAACGCCAATATAATTTTGTAATGATGCAATTATCTGCCCACCTTCAGGAAAGAATCGCACTGTTTGTTCCGTATTGGTGCTCCCGGGTGATACTAACTGGCTGTCTTTTGTATACACGTCGAGTATCCGTTCATAAATATTACTGCTGTCATTCAATATCATCGCCTTAGTAAATGCCCTGAAACGGATCCTGCTATCCGATAAACTATCAGGCACTTCAAAATCACCATTAGCACTACCCGATAAAATGGGATACTGTTTTTGCTGTATCAACTTTCCCTGTTCGTTGTAGATGGCCACATAAAAATTTGTTGCTGCCAAAGAAATTTCATTCACATTATAGAGGTAAGCTTTAAACCAGATGGTTTCACCCGGCAGGTAAATGTCTTTATCAAAATGCACATGCATGGTTTGAAAAGAGGCAATGGTATCATTATTTGCGCTGCCGGGTTGTGCAGCGGCATGAGTAGTAATTATTAAACCCAATATCAAGATGCGAGGCAATAACTTTTTCATTGGTTTACAGGTTATATGTTATTCTATGATCTTTTCTATATGGATCAGTTTGCCGGCAGCATTTATACCTTCTATCCTAAGCAACAGTTTTTTTGATACTTCATTATTAAAGTATTCAATCTTTATACTATTGTTTGCTTTATTCAGAAATATGTTGGGATTCCAATAGATCATACTTCGTAAATCCGCTCCTTTAAATTCCTTTTTGTTTGGCTGTTCATATTCTTTTGGTAAATCATATCCCTTAATATAAACAAAAGGCAACCCTTTTGAATGTACAGGTTTTACTTCGTTACCTTTTTTATTATAGATATAAATCGCACCTGCGGTAGCTTTGAATGATGATCCAATCACTATCCCAGGTATATATTTTACATAAGCTACATCGGACATATTCACCATTTCAAACTGCTGGTTTAAATCATAATTTATTTCAACTTCGTCGAGGAAAATAATAGTAGTATAAAATATAGGCTTAAACATAGCTCCGGATTCCCGTTTTTTGTCGGCCAATGCCTTTTTTTTCTTTAGTTCGGGGTTAGTATCAATATTTTCGCTCATCTCGGCTGCATCCATCCCCAGTCTCCATTTTCCCAATTTGCCCTTTTCCATTTCCAGGCCGGGGAAACGATACCTTATGTAATCTTTCAGACTGTAATTTGATATAGACCCAAGTGTATCATCAATTACGTTTAGCTGGTACCCTCTTGTACCAGCAAACATACCGGAAGCATACATTTTATCCAATTCTTCTATCCTGTCCCGCTGCGTATTTTTGTAAGTTGATTTTACTATTACTTCCTTCAATGCCTGGGCGTCTTTAAACCTGGGTATTGTATCGATAAAAGGTTTAAAAACATTATGCTGCCGTACCTTAGTTGCTGCTGCTGTTTGCAATGCGTTTATTGATGTTGGGATTTTTATAGACGCGTCATTATACAGCTTTAAAAAACTGGCCAGGTTCTTATTTTTATCCATTTGATAAGCTACTTTCACCGAATCAAAAAAGATCAACCCTGATTTTCTGTACCCTGTAGCATCAATAGCTTTTATATTGTAAAATTCTTTCCCTGTCATGCTATTGTACAAAATCAAATTTAGCGCATCATCTTTTGGTACCTTAAAATTACCGGGATTGTATTCAGCAGCTATGGTCAAGTAATTATCGAGCGGACTTTGTAGCATATTGTTTTGAGTAACCAGTTTTTGCCAGTTATATTTTCTCCAGCGGTGATTTAAAGCAACCAGGTCAAGCATCTTGCTATTCCCGGTTTTTAACAAAGGCGAAATATTCTGACTGAGATTTTTTACCTGTGTATTTAATAGCAGGTCTTGCGCAATTGTACCTGTACCGGATGAATTATAAAAATTCATATCGCCAACGGATACGGATAGACTGGTGAATAAGGTATCAGATAAAACAATTTCGATGCTGCTTTTTTCTTTAGGCCCAAACTTTACGGAGTCTGTATGAATAACAGGAACAGCATACAATTCTTTTTCATTGATAAACACATTGCGTTCCTGCAGTTTATTCCAGTATTTGTCAAAGAGTGTAAGCTGCATTAACCCTGCCGGAAACGAATCAATGGAAAATGAAACCGTGGAAAACTCCATTTCATTCAGCACCACAAGGTCGGCCTTATACAGTTCATAGTTCCCCATCTGGGCTATAAGATGCAGTATACTTACACTGTCATTAGTAATGTTTCTCGACAGTGTATATTGCAGTTCCTTATCCACCACTTCTGCATGTAGTGAAACACCCTTACTTTTTATCTGTGGTAAAGCTGTTTCATGATTAATCCCTTTCGCGTCTGTCCATACTGCAGTGTAGCTTTTACCGGGCGCCGGTGCAAAAATAAATTCTCCCCATCCCCAATTGTTAGTAGAGAAACCTGAATAAAGTTTCTTTTGTCCTGTTTCCACAACAGCTCCTTTTATGATTGCCGGACTACCATCAACATTAATAGCAGTAACACCAATATAATTTTGCAATGACCCAATTATTTGCCCGCCTTCAGGGAAAAACTGCAATTGTACCTGTTCAGTAATAAGAGGAGAAACATCATCGTTTTTGTAATGTTCTTTTTGGTAGATGGTTAGTGTTCTGTCATAAATATTATTGCTATCATGCAATATCATGGCTTTGGTAAAGGCCCTGAAGCGAACCGTACTGCCTTGTATAGTATCAGGAATTTCAAAATCGCCATTAGCACTACCCGATAAAATGGGATACTGTTTTTGTTGGATCAACTTTCCTTTTTCATCGTAAATGGCGACATAAAAATTTGTTGCTGCCAAAGAAATTTCATTCACATTGTACAGGTAAGCTTTAAACCAAATGGTTTCACCAGGGAGATAAATATCTTTATCAAAATGCACATGCATGGTTTCAAAAGAAATAATACTATCGGTATTTCCGCTCCCCGATTGTGCAGTAGCATTTGCAGTAATAATTAAACAAAAAAGGAATGTGCCGTGTAATAATTTTTTCATCCCGTTGATTTTGGTATTAAAAAAAGCTGTGGTAATTTAAAAATCATTGTGGCTTAAAATCATAAGGTAACATATCTGCCAACCGCTTCCACGAAAGGTACCCGCTTTTTGTAATACTGGCCGGGTCGAAATAATACCCGTTAACGGCTACCATAACCGGCTCATCCGGTGTAAACGACAATGCAGATTCCTGGTATTTTGCAGTGGTTGTAATGGCTTCAGCTACAAAAGACCATTCCGGCTTTGCGTTGCGATACAAAACAGCTACTTCTGTTTGAACCGGTAATATCGTTGCCGTAAGTGTACTGTCGTTTTTAGCATAATTCATAGCGTTGTAATAATTCAACAAGGGGATAGCTTTTTCTTTATGCCCTTCCTTGATTAAGAATTTGATCTCAAAGCCCTCTTCTTTAAGTTGTTTATTATAAAGACTCCTCATGAAATGCAGCATAGAACCTTTATAACTGTTTAACCGGGCTGTTGCCCAGTTATTTGTCGTAACCGAATCAGTAGCCTGCATATCTATAAACAAAGGATATCCCTGGTAAGCAGTAACCATGGTATTGTAATCGAAAGTAAAAGAATCCAGCGTGTATTTTATCGTATATCCAAAAGCTTCATTTAAAATTTCGAGAGGTGCTTCGGCCATTACTTTCAGGCTATTCCTTTTTTTAGAAAAATAAAATTTAAGCACTTCCTTATTCACTAGCTTACAGGAGCTACTGTTCTTTGTTTTACCAATAAAATTGTCCAGGAAAAAAGTACCGTATTTAGCCCATCCGTCTTTTACTTCATTGGACGAAGCAACAATAATATCCTGGAGCAGGTTTTCATTGCGACTTAGCTCGATACTGATATTTTTACCCTGTACCTCAGCCATACTTATCCTTTTAGTTACCGTTTGATAATCCACAAACGTAATCACCAATGTATAGCCACCGGCAGGTAAGCTAAGCATAAAAGAACCATCAACAGCAGTGATAGTGCCAATCGTAGTATTTTGTGCAAATACAGAAGCTAATTCCAGGGGCTGCTTTGTAACGGCATCTATAACTTTTCCGGATATAGCGTAATTGGCGGTTTGAGCAAATGAAGACAAACATAAGAACGCAGCAAATAGAAGAGCAACAGCTTTTCTCATATTTATTGGGTTATATGCATCATGATGCAATATCTAAAAAATTACATATAAAATTATAGGCTATTTCATAACTGTGCACATTGTCCAATAAGTGGTCTTTAAATAAAAAGATCTTCCTTCCGGAAGATCTTCATAAATTATTGATTGAAGTGCACTTTATTATTTCCTCCCCATTCCCGGCATTTTCCCCATGGGCATCTTGTTCATCATCTTCATCATACCTTTCATTTGTTCAAACTGTTTTAAGAAAGCATTTAGCTCGGCAATATCTTTACCTGCGCCTTTGGCAATACGGGTTTTACGACTGGGATTGATCACATCAGGATTTCGTCTTTCCTCCAGCGTCATGCTGTTGATCATGGCTTCAATACCTTTAAAAGAATCGTCGTTGATATCTACATCCTTTATTTGCTTGCCTACACCGGGTATCATACCCATCAGGTCTTTAAGGTTACCCATTTTTTTGATCTGTTGCAGCTGGGTTTTAAAATCTTCAAAATCAAATTGATTTTTGCGGATCTTCTTTTCCAGTTTTCTTGCTTCAGCTTCATCAAATTGTTCCTGTGCTTTTTCTACCAGGCTCACAATATCACCCATGCCCAGAATACGTTGCGCCATACGCTCGGGGTAAAACACATCCAGCGTATCCATCTTTTCACCACTGCTTACAAACTTTATCGGTTTGTTTACCGTGTATTGAATAGACAAAGCCGCACCACCTCTTGTATCACCATCCAGCTTGGTCAATACCACACCATTAAAATCGAGGCGATCGTTAAAGGCCTTCGCAGTATTTACGGCATCCTGGCCGGTCATACTATCTACCACAAATAAAATTTCCTGTGGATTGATGGCTTTTTTAATATTCTCTACCTCGGTCATCATCACTTCATCTACTGCCAAACGGCCCGCAGTATCCACGATGATCACGTTTTTATTTTTACTCTTTGCTGCAGCTATAGCATTTTGTACTATGGACACGGCGTCTTTATTGTCTCTTTCGGCAAATACTTCCACCCCGATCTGTCCGCCCAATACTTCCAGCTGGTCAATCGCCGCAGGCCGGTAAATATCCGCTGCTACCAATAATGGAGACTTACCTTTTTTTGTTTTGAGGTAATTGGCCAGCTTCCCACTGAAAGTAGTTTTACCACTACCCTGCAGGCCGGCAATTAAAATAATAGCCGGTGCGCCGGAGATATTAAACTCACTTTCGGTACCACCCATTAATTCTGTCAGCTCATCCTGCACGATCTTTACCATCTGCTGGCCGGGATTAACCGCCAGTAACACTTTGGAACCAAGCGCCTTATCCTTCACTTTATCAGTAAACTCCTTGGCTATTTTATAGTTCACATCCGCATCAACCAATGCACGGCGAATGTCTTTTACGGTGTTGGCAATATTCAGATCACTGATCCGGCCCTGGCCTTTAAGATTCTTGAACGCCCCTTCTAATTTCTCACTTAACGAATTAAACATATAGATTACTTTATTGAAACGGCTGCAAATTTAAAGAAAGGTTTGGTAATGCAGCAATCCTTTAAAATTGCCGGTAATTTTTATTTCCGGCTTAAATTACACCCATTATCAACAATACAGAATAATTGCTGTTTTAGAGGTTTGGAGAAATGACAAATACCCCAGGTTACAATATAATTTCAGCATGGTTAAATAAGCAGGACCGGCAACCTTTCGCATTCCAGGAACAGACCTGGCAGCATATTTTACAATGTAAGAATGGCCTGGTAAATGCTCCTACAGGTTTTGGTAAAACTTACTCTGTTTTTTTAGGGGCGCTTATCCAGTTTATCAATGCCGACCCTAAAAAATATCAATCCAAAAAAAATAACGGCCTACAATTATTATGGATCACACCATTAAGGGCACTCGCAAAAGATATTGCCCGGGCCATGACGGAAGTGATCGACCAGTTAGGCATGCAATGGAAAGTGGGTATCCGTAATGGTGATACCGAACTTAATGAAAGAGCGAGGCAGAAAAGACAGATGCCCGAAGTGTTGATCATCACCCCGGAAAGTTTACACTTATTATTAGCTCAAAAAAACTATCCCGAAGTTTTTACATCTTTAAAAATAATCGCTGTTGATGAATGGCATGAATTGCTGGGTAGTAAAAGAGGTGTACAAACGGAACTGGCTATTTGCAGGATAGTAAATGTAAAATACCGGCTGTCCAATGCATTGTGTTCCATCTGGGGTATATCCGCAACCATTGGCAACCTGGAAGAAGCGAAAGAAGTGTTATTGAGTTCCATAAAAGATGAAGGCGTAATCGTAAAAGCCAACCTGAAAAAAATAACGGAGATACAATCTATTTTTCCTGACGAGATTGAAAAATATCCATGGGCCGGCCATTTAGGTATCAAACTGGTGGATAAAGTGTTGCCCATCATTCATAGCAGCCGCACTACGTTGATCTTCATCAATACGCGTGGTATGACGGAAAGATGGTACCAGGCCTTGCTTGAAGCAGCGCCTGAACTGGCGGGTGCCATTGCGTTACATCATGGCAGTATTGAACAGGACCTGCGGTTATGGGTAGAAGACAACCTGCACAGCGGTAAATTAAAGGCCGTGGTATGTACTGCAAGTCTGGATCTTGGTGTAGATTTTCGGCCAGTGGAAACCGTGATACAGGTAGGCTCACCAAAAGGCGTGGCCAGGTTTTTACAACGTGCCGGCCGGAGTGGTCATCGCCCGGATGCACCGAGCAAGATCTATTTTTTACCCACACATAGTTTAGAGTTAGTGGAAGCTGCCGCATTAAAGCAGGCGGTAGAAGAAAATTTTATTGAAAGTAAAGTACCCATGTTGCTTTGCTATGATGTGCTGATCCAGTATTTGTGTACGCTGGCTATTTCTGATGGATTTTTTCCGGAAGAAATTTTTAACGAAGTAAAATCCACTTATTGCTTTGCAGCAATTACACGGGATGAATTTGAAGAGATACTGTTGCATATTACTGCCGGGGGAAAAGCATTGCATCAATATGATGAATATAAAAAAGTAGAGATCCTGGAAAATGGATTGTATAAGATCAACAACCGGCGCACGGCCATGCAGCATCGGTTGCATATTGGTACTATTGTAAGTGATGCGATGTTGAAAGTAAAATTTTTCAGCGGTGGTTATATTGGTGTGATTGAAGAATGGTTTATTTCACGACTGGAGCCCGGCGATTCTTTTACTATTGCAGGAAGAAATTTAGAACTGGTAACGATTAAAGACATGACGGTGCTGGTAAAAAAATCCACTTCTAAAAAAAGCATTATTCCCAGCTGGCAGGGTGGCCGCATGAGCCTGAGCAGTAATATGGGGAAAAAATTACGACAAGCATTAGCTACCAGTCAACTAAAAAATAACCAGGTAGAAGAATTAACGGTTTTAAAACCTTTGTTCAATTTGCAAAAAAAATTATCCGCAGTGCCACTGGAGCATGAATTACTGATTGAACATATTGAAACCAAGGAAGGCTTTCATTTATTTGTGTACCCGTTTGAAGGCAGGTTAGTACATGAAGCCATGGCAGCCATATTGGCCTGGCGCATCGGGCAGATCACGCCTATTACTTTTTCATTTGCCATGAATGATTATGGATTTGAATTATTAAGCGACCAGCCGATACCGGTAGATGACAGTAATGTGCATGAGTTATTTACTGCCGATAATTTATTTGAGGATATTCAAAGAAGTGTAAACAGTACTGAAATGGCGAAACGTAAATTTCGCGATATTGCTGTTATAGGGGGATTAATATTCCAGGGCTACCCGGGCGAATATAAAAAAGCCAGGCACCTGCAATCTTCTGCTTCTTTACTATTTAAAGTTTTTGCGGAATATGAACCCAATAATATTTTATTAAAACAGGCTTACCGTGAAGTATTTGAACAACAGATGGAAGAAACAAGATTACGGGATATGTTGCAACGCATTCAGCAAAGCAAAATCATTATTACCTGGCCCGAACAATTAACGCCTTTTTGTTTTCCGTTAATGGTAGACAGCCTGCGGGAAAATATCTCTTCCGAAAAACTGGAAGACCGTGTAAAAAGAATGCAGCAACAATTGACAAAAGACACTAAGTAAACATGCCTTCATTTATCAAACATACTATTCATCAAAATGATTTCCTGTTAAATGCTAACCGTACTATTTTCTGGGAACAGGAAAAGCTATTGATTTTATCAGACCTGCACCTGGGCAAAACCGGCCATTTCAGAAAAGCTGGTATAGCAGTGCCCGCCGCTGTTATGAAGGAAGATATGCAACGGTTTATTGCAGCCATACAGTTCTTTAAACCTTTGCAGGTAGTTATCGTGGGCGACCTGTTTCATAGTGTAGCCAATAAGGAACATGAATTATTTTTAAAATGGCGCAACGATCTTCCACATATCCCGATACTTTTAATAAAAGGCAATCATGATATTATACCAGATGCCTGGTATAAAAAAGCAGGAATAGAAACTATAGATAAAATATGGCGGAAGAATAATTTTTTATTTGTGCACCAGATAGAAGATGCCGAAGAGGAAAAGCTGGGCGAGACCGATTATTTCTTCAGTGGCCATATTCATCCGGCAGTAAGTGTAAAAGGTTTGGGTAAACAATCACTTCGTTTTCCCTGTTTTTATTTCACCGATACTTATGCCGTACTGCCCGCCTTTGGAAAATTTACCGGCACTTTTTTACTGGAGCCTTCTAAAAAAGATACCAGTTTTGTAATTGTTGAAGACAGTGTATTGTTATATGGAAAATAAAAGAGGAAATGCGTATTTATAATTAACTGTATTAAAAAAGCCGATGACGATCACCGGCTTTTTACTATTGATCCAATAATTATTTAACAGGCTTTAACAGCAGGGTTTTGAACGAGGTATTATACGCTGCATCAATAAACGCCAGCATATCATTCCATTTATCTTTAGAAAAAGTTGCCTTCTTGTATATCTTTCTTATTTCTATTGTAGCAGTACCATTTGCCTGTGTAGCATTACATTTATAAGTACCGATTTCGTTGTCGATAGTAGTAGCCAGTTCGGTCAATCCTTCAAGCGTATACCCTTCCGGTATCTTAAAATTTATTTTCCAGCCAAATGCCCTTGCATAGCTTACATCAATATCATTCTTACGGGTTCTTTCATCTTTTTTAAATTGCAGTTGCGAACCTACAAGGCCAGGAATATTCACCAGTAATTTTTTCCCGGCTTTTCGCACCATACCCTGCAATTCAAATTCTTCAGTAAACTTCAGGTCATTGTTCTTCAGACTCCTGCCATCACTTGCAATGGAAAAGTTTTTATACGTTACTTTTTTATCAAACTCCTGCTGTAATTCCTGCTTCACAAATTTTGGCTTCTCTTCCGCGTTTTTTTCTTTCAATCTTTTTAACATCGCAAAATATTGATCCTGTTCCCGCTCTTTCATTTTATCCGCAGGATCTTCGCCATCATAATTTTTATAATCGGTAACCATGTAAGGCACAAATTTTAATGCATCGCTGATATTCCTGTTTTTGCTGATGCCTTTATAGGTAGACGTTCTTGAAACCGCTAAGGTATTCATGTCGGCATTCAGGTTTACATTTATTTCAAACAAACTGGTATTCTGATCCGCAGGTGCATCCGGCAATTTCACCGGTTCTATTACCTGGCCATCACCTTTTTTATTAGGCTCTTTAATTAAGTAGGCATCGCTTGCCAGTAAACTTTCTACCAGGTCGCCGGGGTTGGAGTAATCCGTAAAATTAAAATAGTAATCCTTACCCACTTTTGTTACATAGCGTACTTCGTTATCAAACAAAATATCTTTCAGTTCACCAATACTGTTGGATACAGAAATGATCAGGTCGGATTTGATATCTTTTCTCTCCAACAATGAGCCCAGTAAATATGCGGCTGTCTGATCACTCAGGTAAGTATCACGGAACAATACCATATTGCGTAGACGATAATATACATTCTTGATATATTCCCTTTCCGTCCAATCTTTGGATCCTAATTTTTTAAGATCGGTCCATATGCTGTTTACGATAGCTTCTATATTCATACCGCCCGAAGTATATTCCCCGGTTTGCTGGTAATCTTCCCATGCTTTTCTGGCCAATACTTCTTTGGGAAAGCCTGTTTTGATTTCTCCTTTATTTCCCATTAATACACCTCTTACATCTTCCTTATTGGAATAGATCACCTGGAATTTTGTAAACGGTTGTTGCCTGTAGGCATTGATAAAGTTGACATCTTTTTCCGTAGGCCTGTCGGTATCAGTAAATACGTAACGGAAAAATTCAGCGTTGGTTGCCGCTTCTTTTTTAAATTCAGGTGCCCCATTTTTAGAAAGCGCTTTAAAATAAGATTTATCATCTGTTTCGATAGCAATCTGGTTAAATAGTATGGGATATTTTTTAGAGCATAATTCATACTGCGGGGAAAATTGTATGATACCATTTCCTCTTACATTTAATTTACTCTTGGTAATAGTTACATATTCCAATACATCACCGGGTTCCAGGTCGGGCAAGGCCACTTTATAGTAACGGTTCTGTGCATCCAGTTCCTGGTCGAAAAAACTTTTAAAGAATTCGGGCACATTGCCGGTATTCTCTACTTTAACTGCATCAGTCAGACTTACCTTATTGGTAACGCCGTTATTCTTATAGATTTTTGCGCTAAAGCCGTCTTCTTTATCACTGTAGCGAAAATAAAATTCTGTAAATGCTTTAACTGAATTTTTATCATTGAGTTTTATTTTAAAGCGCACGTTTTCATAAAATACCAGGCTTCTTTCACCCTTGGTTAAAAAACCAAATTTTGATTTTTTATCAATGCTCAACTCTCTTTTAAAGCCCAATACAACGGCTGATTCCTTATTATACTTTGCCGGTATTGCCTCGTTGGAAAATTGTGTAGCTGATTGCTGCCATAACGCCGCTGCATTATTTTCAATGATATCCAGGAAATCTTCGTCAATAATATTTTGAGAAAAGCTGCTGCCAAATAAGGCCAGTGAAAAAAACAATAGCAATAGTTTTTTCATCGGTAATAGTTTTAGGGATTAATTATTTATTGGGTTATTGTTATCAGGTATTTATTAAATTCTTTTATTGATTCTACAAATTTTGTCCAGTTCTCAAAATCTGTTTTTTTGATGATACTGTTTTTGATGGCCAATACTTTCTTTAGTGTAAGCTTATTGTTTACTACAGTATACTCTCCTTTAAATTCGTAGTTATCATTTTTTATTTCCAGGTTTTCCGGTTTATCGGTAAACTTTTTTCCTGCCGGAATCGTCAGCGATATTTCGTCTTCAAATTTCACCACTTCGTCAAGATCGTACCCTTCCACTCTTTTTTCATCCGGGATAAATCTTTCCAGTGATTTGGGGAAAAAATCTATGCCTACATATTTATCTCCGCTGATGGTGTTCACGCTATTGCTCAGATCAATATCTCCCTCAATAGTTACCGCCAGGTCCCTGTTCTTTAATTCACTGGTTTTAATATTGGTGGCCTGCAGGTTATCGTTACCAAATTCAAGAAAATCATTTAAGAATTCTTCCTGGCTGGTGGTAGGTAATTCCTGGTAGCTCTGGTGAAAATCTTTGCGTTCGTTACCGGTTAAAGTAACTTTTACCTTTCCTTTCAATACATCATTTTCCAAAACAAAATCTGCCTTGGTCAATGTTTTGCCTTCGTCTGCAGTTGTTACAGGCACAGTAATAATATCAAATTTATCGCCGTTGGAAACCATTACTTCCTTTCCCTGTATACGAAAAGCATTTTGCCCAAACGGTACATAACTTTCGGTACCATCCAGGAAATAAGTTTTATTATCAAAATACAAAGTGCAGATCGCATGATTATTTACACACAAAGCCGGTAATTTTTGAGAATAAGGCAGGCTCCTTGTGCCTATCCACGAAAAGTGTGCATTATATCCCTGCATCTTCAACATCTCTGTTAAAAGGTTGGCCATGCCTTTGCAATCACCATATTTTTTTGACAATACATCCTGTACCGGTGCCGGTATATAACCGGAATAGCCATCTTCATAAGCGATATAACGGATATTATCCTGTACCCAATAATAGATCGCTTTTATCTTTTCAATATCTGTTGTTTTTCCGGAAGTAATTTTAGTAAGCGTTGCTTTTAGTTTGTCCTTATCATTACCGGCCATTAAATACAAGCGGTTATTCCATGCATACACATCGTCTACTTTATCAAAGCCTTTTAATACCTCTCCTTTGTTCTCAAAAGATTTTATCTGGATAATGATATGCGGATCAGTACTCGCCCTTCCGATCCTCCTGTATTCACTTTTAAAAGCCGGCAAATCGCGGGCAGTAAAAACATAAGTGGTGTAATCGCCTTTCTTGGTTTCCTTTATATCTACTTTAAATCCATCAAAATTCATTTTTATAAACTCTACCGTTAACCAGTTAGGCACTTTAAACTCGAGTACTCTTTCCTTGGTGGGATAAGCAGAATTAAAAAAGAGACGGGTTAAATATTTACCATCGCTGTATATTTTTTTTACAGTAACTTTTTGAGCAGAACCTACTTCTGTAAAACGAAGACCAAAAAACTGTACACGGCTGTCATCAAAAAAGATATCATCGCCGCTTACCGACCTGTCGTAACCACCTTTTTCAAGGGTGTAATACTTATTGCCGTAAAAAAGGGCTCTCTTAAAATTCTTGAGTTCTATAAATTTGTTATAGTACTCGGGATGCGCCGTGCTGCTGTATTTTTTTAAGGCAAGGTATTCATAGTTGGAATTTTCTTCAATTTCAACCACCTTATCACCTAAGGCATTTTTGCCTTTGTCGAAGGTAAAAACCTGGTAAGATGATTTTAACATCACTTCATCGTCCTTATACTTCTTACTGTAATTAACAGCCAGGCCTTCGTCTTCGGAATTCACCTGTGCGTTTACTGAAGTGACCGCAAAGAAACTTAGTAGCATAAAAAGGCATGTAAACAACTTACTGCCGGCAGATTTGGGAATCATAGTATTTTATTGAGGTTAACAGGGCAAATAATAAAAAAATTGATACAGATTATTTATTCGGTGGATGAAATTATAAAATATATTGGAAATAAACGCAATTTTTACATTGGAATTATGCCTGTTAAAAAAAAGAGCTGATTAACAGCTCTTTCGTAAAACATTTTTAGATACTAAACGCAGTATCGATGATCTGCGCCTGCTCTTTTGCATGTATTTTACCATACCCGCTGGCTGTTGAAGCACTGGCCTGGCGGCTGATAATGTAAAAATTAATGTTCTTTAAATTCATCCTTAAAAAGGTAGCTGCACCCATGTTCAACGGCTCTTCCTGTACCCAGTACCAGATGGCTTTACCATATTTTTTGTAGAGTTCGTCCAGTTGTTTTTGAGGCAGGGGATGAATTTGTTCCAGCCGTATGATGGCTACATCAGTTCTTTTTTCTTTTTGTTTTCTTTCTTCCAGGTCGAAATACATTTTACCGCTGCACAACAATACTTTACTGATTGCTGCGGCGTCGGGTACAGCAATATCGTCTATTACTTCTTTGAATCCACCACTGGTAAATTCGCTCACTGCACTGTAAGAACCGGGGTGACGCAGGTTAGCCTTAGGTGAAAAGTTAACCAATGGTTTCCTGAAAGGCCAGGCCAGCTGTCTTCTTAAAACATGAAAGAAGTTAGCCGCTGTAGTTACGTTAGTCACTACAATATTCAATTCTGCTGATTGTTGTAAAAAACGCTCCATTCTTGCACTACTATGTTCTGGCCCCTGTCCTTCATAACCGTGAGGCAGTAACATCACCACCCCGTTCATACGCTGCCATTTGGTTTCCGCAGCAGTGATAAACTGGTCGATCATGGTTTGCGCACCATTTACAAAATCGCCAAACTGAGCTTCCCAAAGTACCAATGCATTAGGGTTAGCCATAGCATAGCCATATTCAAAACCCAGCACCGCATATTCACTCAATAAAGAATTGAAAATCCGGAAAGGGGCTTGTCCTTCTTTAAAATGATCCAGCCTGTTATAACCGGTATTATTCGTTTCATCGTATATCACGGCATGCCTGTGACTGAATGTACCTCTCTTTACATCCTGCCCGCTCATACGTACATCTTTGCCCTCGATCAATAAACTTCCATAAGCCATTAATTCACCGGTAGCCCAATCTACTTTCTTTTCGTCACTGAATAATTTGATCTTATCCTGTATCAGTTTATCAATTTTCCGTAATGGTTTAAATCCTTCGGGCCATTTCATCATACCATCAAAAAGCAATTTAAAATCTTCCTCCTTTATCGCGGTTACCGGGCTCTTGTCAAAATCTTCGGGGTTAGCCTTACGCAGGCTCTTCCATACAATTTCGGGTTGCTGGTAATGGTATGGTAAAGGATTTTGCTTTACTTCGTCCAGGCGTTCCTGCAAATCGGCCAAAAACTTTCTTTCCATTTCTTTGGCCAGTTCTTTTGCGTCTGCTTCTCCATTCTCAATTAAAAACTGGGTGTACACCTCGCGGGGGTTTAAATGTTTATCAATAAGCGCATACAATTGTGGCTGGGTAAACTTCGGCTCATCACCTTCGTTATGTCCATGCCTGCGGTAGCAAACCATATCAATAAAAATATCGCTGTTAAATTCCTGGCGGTATAAGGTGGCGATTTCTGCGGCTTTAACCACAGCTTCTGCATCATCTCCATTTACATGCAATACCGGCGCTTGTACCATGGAGGCTACTGATGTACAGTAATCCGCAGTACGGGCATCGTCAAAATCAGTGGTAAAACCAATCTGGTTATTGATCACAAAATGAATAGTACCGCCTGTATAATATCCTGCAAGGCCACTCATCTGCAACACTTCATAAACTACACCCTGGCCAGCTACAGAAGCATCGCCATGGATCAATATGGGTAGTATTTTATCGTAATCACTCTTGTATAGAATGTCTGCCTTACTTCTTGCAAAACCGATCACTACGGGGTCAACCGCTTCCAGGTGTGATGGATTGGGGCAAAGTTTTAAATGAATATTTTTATCGTGGCCTGTTGTTACTTCACTGCTGAAACCGAGGTGATATTTCACATCACCGCTCCCCATCGTAGTATCCGGCGTACTGGTGCCTTCAAATTCACTAAATATCTGTTCGTAGGTTTTACCCATGATATTGGCAAGTACATTCAGGCGACCACGGTGGGCCATCCCGATCACCACTTCCTGCACATTATTATCTGCAGCAGTAGTAATGATGGCGTCCAGCGCCGCAATGGTGGTTTCGCCACCTTCCAGGCTAAACCTTTTCTGACCAATATATTTTGTATGTAGGAATTTTTCGAACATTACGCCTTCATTCAGCTTTTGAAGGATGCGTTTTTTTTGCGGCAGGCCCACCGGCTGCAGCATGGTTTTTTCCACTGCATTGGTTAACCAGTCTATCTTGGCCTGGTTGCTGATATATTTGAATTCAATCCCTAAATGTGAGGTATAACATTTTTCCAGGTGGCTGATAATATTCCTCAGCGTAGTGGCACCCAGTCCAATCAGGTTACCTGCGTTGAAGGTTTTATCAAGATCGGCTTCGGTAAAGCCGTAAAAATCAAGCTCAATATTAGCTCCCCTGTCTTTACGCTTACGGATAGGGTTGGTATCGGCCAGTAAATGCCCTTTATTCCTGTAGCCAAGGATCAAGCGGTACACCCTTATTTCACTCATCCAGTCAATTGCGTTGCCCGTTGTCCGTTGTTCGTTACCCGTTGGAGCGATGGCTGAAGCAGTACCATTCGGTTTGGCGCCGCTGCTGACTGCAAAATCAAAGCCTTCAAAAAATTTGCGCATTTCTGTATCCACGCTGTTGGGATCCTTCACAAAATCATTGTACAAGCCTTCGATGTAATGGGGATGGGAATTGGTGATGTATTGAAAATCCTTCATAAAATGGGGTAAATATTTTGAGCCTGGCAGCCGTAATTCTATCAACTTCAGTGGCGTCGCACACTTGTGCGTCAACAATAACTGAACAGGAACCTTCAAACCAGGCTTTTTACGAGTTGCAAATATCGTTAATTATGTATTAGAAGTTTCAGGCTTTTTGAGCATTTTATTGAAGCATTTCTAAAAAACCCAAGCCGTAATCTACGACTCCGGATTAGAACATACTACCATATGACTATTTTTTTCAACCATTTCAGCTGCAAAACAGCACTAAACAGGCTCATTTCAAAAAAATATTCGGCATTCATTATCCATTTCCATTATTTCTCCTTATCTTTGCAGCCCAAAAAATAGATTTAAATGGCAAATCATTCAGCTACTAAAAAAGATGTGCGTCAGAGTGCAAAGCGTAACGAACGTAACCGTTATTACGGTAAAACTACCCGTAACGCTATCCGTGATTTAAAAGCAAGCGATAAAACTGTTGCTACAGAACAATTTCCAAAAGTTGCTTCTATGATCGACAGGCTGGCTAAAAAAGGCACCATCCATAAAAATAAAGCAGCTAACTTAAAAAGCAAACTGGCTAAAAAAATTAACGCACAGGCTAAGTAATCCTGTTTGTAAATAATTTATACCTTAACCCATCTTTCGATGGGTTTTTTATTTTATTCTTATCCCGGTTTGTCACAGGCTTACACCATATTTTAACCTTGGTTAAACACAAGTTAACCGTTCTCCTAAAATGGCTTTGAATGTATGTAATGTGTAATGTTGTTGTATTATTTCATCAATAAAATCATCATCATGAAAAAGTTAGTATTATCAGCGCTTGCCTTGATAGGTTTTGCAGGTTTTTCCATTGCACAAACAGCTCCTGCAAAAACTACTGCTCCTGCTGCAGTAAAATCTAAAATGACCGTTGTAAAGAAAGATGCTCCTGCAACTACTGCAAAAGTTGCCGCAATGCCGGCAACCGCTCCAAAGCCGGTAGCTGCAACTACTGCTCCATTGAAAAAAGACGGCACTCCGGATAAAAGATTTAAGGCCAACCAAACGCCGGCGGGTCCTGTAAAAAAAGATGGCAGCCCTGATAAAAGATTCAAGGCAAATAAGAAAGGCTGATACAAAATTTCTTAACTCAAGGCATTAATTAAAAAGGGCATTATTTAAATGCCCTTTTTTAACTCTACCAAAACCACCAGAAAAATTAACTTTATCGTTATAACAAATCTATCATGCTGTTTTGTTAACCATTATTAATGTTGGTTAAGTCCTCGTTAATCCATTACCCTCATTTTTGCGGTACACTGAATCTAAAGCCCATGCCATGTATGGTTTCCAGTACGATATCAGGATCTGTTCTTAATAATTTACGTATTTTGGTCATGAACACATCCATACTTCTGCCCAAAAAATAATCATCCTTTCCCCATACAGCAGTCAGTATTTCTTCCCGTTTTAAGATCCTGTTAGGATGCAGGCATAAAAATTTCAACAGCTCTGCTTCTTTTTGTGTTATGGTAATAGTACCTTCCGGTGTGATCATTTTCAAACTGGTGAATTCAAAGTGTAGTTTACCGGCAGTATATTCCTGCATATTATCTGCAAACATTTTTTTGGTGCGTCTTAAAAATACTTCCATTTTCATCAACAGCTCCTGCATCTGAAAAGGCTTAACAATATAATCGTCCGCACCTTTCTGGTAGCCTTCTATTTTATCTTCCAGTAAAGCCTTGGTACTAATAAAAATAATGGGTATCACATCACTTTGCCGGCGTATTTTTTTAGCCACGGTAAAGCCATCTTTTAGCGGCATCATAATATCCAGCAAACAAATGTCGAACCTGTCTTTATCAAACCTGTCGATAGCCTGCTGACCGTCGGTGCAATGCACCACTTTGTATCCCTCGTCTTCAAGGGTATCTTTCATTACATCTCCCAGGTGCAGGTCATCTTCTGCCAATAACACCCTTCCTTTTATTTCCATATCTTTTTATTTAAGGGGCAATATGATTTTAAATTCAGTTCCAATTCCTTCCACACTATTCACTTCAACCTGGCCATGATGCAGGTTGATGATCTTTTTTACAAAATATAAACCCAATCCAAGACCTTTTACATTGTGTATGTTGCCATTTTGCGACCGGTAGAATTTTTTAAATATTTTCTGTTGCTCTTTTTCCGCAATACCTGTGCCGTTATCTTTTACACTAATAATATATTTTGCCTGTTGAACTGCAGTAGTGATAATAATCCTGGGTGTTTCGGAATATTTTACCGCGTTATTTAAAATATTAAAGATGGCTAAATAAAGATTATCGCTATCGGCAATAACCGGCTCTTTTTTTTCTTCCGGTTCAAAAATAATCCTGCCGTTCTTTTGCGTCACTAACGGTTCCAGTTGCACGATAGCCTGCTGTATCAATTCATCTGGATGTAAGGTCGTTTTTTTTAATGTTAAGCGATAGGATTCTGTTACCACTGTTTTAACAAGCGTCTGTATATGTTTTTTCAGGTATTCATTCTGGTATTTAATCGATGACACATATTTATTGTACTTATCAGGATTACCTGCAATACCGGGCTTTTGTAATGCATCAGTGGAAAGGTCGATTACAGTAAGCGGGGTGCTGAATTCATGCGTAACATTATTGATAAAATCTTTTTGTATATCATTTAAAAATTTTTGACGGTATAAGTAATAGATGCTTGCACCCAGGCCGATCAATAACAGCAGCAAAAATATACTGGTGAATATCCAGCTGCTCATGTTGTTCATGATATACTGGCTCCTGTTGGGAAAATGCAGGTACACATAACTGTAATCGAATTTTTGCAGCGGTGCGTCTATTCCAATGGCGCCGGCATGAACAGAAGCAGTATTGGAAATGTACGCTTCGTATAAATATGCCTTCGTTTTATGATCATATACCGCCACTTTACAGGCGGTATATACTTTAAAATCATCAAATTCATTCACCAACGCATCTACCAGGGAATCTTTTGCAGGAGGTTGATCGATTTTAAAAATAAAAACATCTTCGGCCGGTTGCACAACCATGTCACGGAAACGGGAACTGCTTTCTCCTGATAAATTAAGGTCTTCATATAATCCCCGTATACTCTTTAAAACAGCGATATTGAATTCGTTCTTTTCAAATGAGTAGGTCTTGGTTAACCAATGTAATTGTAACCCAATAATAACTGCAATCAAAATTGTTGTAACAAAAATAAACAGCCTTGTGGTGGATGATCGCATTGTTTTTATTATCTACTGCAAAATTGAAACTTAAATCCTATTACTCCATTCTATTTAAGGTTAAACGTTGGTTAATGGCGATATGCTGTTTTTTACCAGTGGTTATCAATAAATAAAAAATCATTGTAGCTTCACAAAAATTAACAGCAGGTAATGAGAAAATCTTTGGTTGTACTGATCGCCACACTGACTCTTAACTACGGCAATGCCCAGCAATGCCGTTTTGAAAAAACAAACGGTTTGGAAAGCGCTACTTATTTTGAAGCCATTGACTGGTATAAAGAACTGGATAAACAATCTTCGCTTGTATTGGTAAAAGAAATGGGTATGAGTGATGCCGGTTATCCTTTGCACCTGGTACTGGTAAGTAAGGATGGAAAATTTGATGCTGCGCAATGGCACCGGCAAAACAAGGCGGTCATATTGGTCAATAATGGTATTCATCCCGGCGAACCGGATGGTATTGATGCCAGCATGATGCTGGTAAGAGATATCGTACAAAAAAAATATACGCTCCCGGATAATGTAGCCCTGGCATTTATTGCGGTGTATAATATCGGCGGTTGTCTCAACAGGGGCGCTTATTCAAGGGCTAATCAAAACGGACCAAAGGAATATGGCTTTAGAGGCAATGCGCAAAACCTTGACCTGAACAGGGATTTTACTAAAAATGATTCCAAAGAAGCAAAAGCTTTTGCACAGATCTTTCATCTGCTTGATCCCGATATTTTAATAGACAATCATGTGAGTGACGGTGCCGACTACCAGCACGTGATGACATTGCTTACTACACAATATGATAAGCTTGGAGCGGGCTTAGGGGCATGGTTGAAAAACAATTTTGAACCGCAGTTGTACAAAAGTATGGAAGAAAAAAAATGGGATATGGTGCCTTATGTAAACTTTGAAACACAAACACCTGATAAAGGAATGGAGATGTTTTATGATCCACCAAGATATTCTTCGGGGTATGCGGCATTATTTCAAACCATTGGCTTTGTACCGGAAACGCATATGCTAAAACCATACAAAGAAAGAGTACAATCCACTTTTGCATTAATGCAAACAATAATAGAAAAAGCTGCAGCAAATGCAAATGACCTGATTGCGCAACGGAATAAAGCAAAAACCGAAGTGATTAACGAAAACAAACGTGCCTTAAGCTGGGCTGTTGATACCACTCAAAACAGTATGATCACTTTTAAGGGATATGAACAGGGATTTAAACCAAGTGATGCCACAGGTTTGCAAAGAATGTATTACGATAGAAGTAAACCATTCAGCAAACAGGTCAGGTTCTTTAATGTATTTAAAGCATCCGGTTTTATAACAGTGCCTGAAGCATACATTATTCCGCAGGGATGGAGTACAGTCGTTGATCTTTTAAAATTGAATGGCGTTGCGTTCAGGCAATTCAGTAGTGATACTGCAATTGAAGTGGAAGCTTACCATATTGATGATTATAAAAGCTTACCAAGGCCTTATGAAAAACACCATAAGAATTCTGCTGTAAAAACTACCGCTTCTGTTCAAAAGATAAAATTTTTAAAAGGAGATTATTACATACCGGTGAATCAAATAGCAAACAGGTATATTGTTGAAATGCTGGAACCAACCGGGGAGGACAGTTTTTTTGCCTGGAACTTTTTTGATGGGATACTACAGCAAAAAGAAGGATACAGCGATTACCGTTGGGATGACCTGGCTGCAGAAGTTTTAAGAAATGATCCTGGATTAAAAATCAAGCTGGAAGAAAAGAAAAAAACGGATACAAAATTTGCTGCCAGTGGGCCGGCTCAATTGGATTTTATCTATAAAAACTCCCCATATTATGAGCCCGGGCATAACAGGTACCTGTTTACCGTCTGATAAAATGATCAAACTAAACCTACAATATTGTTTTTCAGCTACTTAAGATCAGTTAACCCACAGGTATAAAAATAAGTTACTCCATAGGTAAATTATCCATTATTCATTACCGGATTATCCATTAAAATAGCTACCTTTGCTGCCCGTTTAAAAATAACGGATTAACCAATTTTTTTAATTTAATAAACAAGGGAAATGAACAATTACGAATTGATGGTGATTTTTACCCCTGTGCTGTCTGACGACGAATTTAAAGCCGCTCAGAAAAAATACGCTGACCTCGTTACTGATAACGGCGGTGAGATCGTAAACAGCAATCCCTGGGGATTAAAATCGCTGGCGTACCCTATTGCCAAAAAGACCACTGGTCTTTACTGGGTAATGGAATACAAGGCGCCATCCAGCTTCAATGAAAAGTTGAAAATTCAACTTTTACGTGACGAATCTCAGATGCGTCACATGTACACTGCACTCGACAAGTACGCCGTTGAGTACAATGCCAAAAAGAAAGGTGGCGGACGTTTTACTAACGAAAAAACCGAAGCTTAATCATGGCAAAAAATGAAATAAAATACCTTACTGCCATTAAGCAGGAGAAGCGTCCAAAAAAATATTGCCGCTTTAAAAAAATGGGTATCCATTATATCGATTATAAGGATGCCGAATTTTTGAAAAAGTTTATCAACGAACAAGGAAAATTATTGCCACGCCGCATTACCGGAAACTCTTTAAAGTTTCAGCGTAAAGTAGGTGATGCAGTTAAAAAAGCCCGTCAAATGGCCATTTTACCTTACGTTACAGATTTATTAAAATAATTTTTTAACCACCCTAACCTTTAAATAGAGAAAGTCCCGAAGCTTTCGGGATTGGGTAAAAATGCAAAACAATGCAGGTAATATTAATACAAGATGTAAATAATTTAGGTGGCGTTAATGAGCTGGTAACTGTAAAAAATGGTTATGGCCGCAACTATCTTATTCCTCAGAAAATGGCTGTAGAAGCCAGCCCTTCCAACGTGAAAATGATGGAAGAAAAAAAGAAACAACAGGCTAAAAAAGAAGCTAAATTATTGGCTGAATTGAATAGCGTAATTGCTGTTTTGCAAAATGGGGCATTGAAACTTGGTGCTAAAACCGGTACCAGTGGTAAGATATTCGGTAGCGTAACTTCCGTTCAGGTAGCTAAAGCTATCAAAGAACAAAAAGGTTACGAAATTGACCGTCGCCGCATCACTATTATTGATGATGTAAAAGAATTAGGTACTTATAAAGCTAAAATTGATTTTGGTAACGGTAACGAAACTGAAGTTGAATTTGAAGTGGTAGCAGAATAATTAGAAATACCTATCATATAATTTTACAAGGATCCGCCTTTTATAAAGGCGGATTTTTTATTGCACCAAAACCCTCAGGGCGAAGCTTTAAAACCACTGTTTCCGGGCAAAATCTCAATTTATTAATTTTTTTTTGCTTTTATAGCAATTAATGAACAAAACCCCTATCTTTATATCGATTTAATGGTTTTAGTTTTTCGCTATTAGCTGAAGTAGCTTTTTTACAAGTCCGATTCAGTTCATTGTTACAACTAAGTCATTATCGTTTTTTTTTATTTATTTAAAAGTTTTTACAATGAACATTTATGTAGGAAATCTTAGTTGGTCAATGACTGATGATGATTTAATGAATCTCTTTACAGAGCACGGAAGCGTAACCAGCGCAAAAATCCTTAAAGACAAAATGAACGGCCGTAGTAAAGGTTTTGGTTTTGTTGAAATGGAAGACGATGAGGCTGCAAAAGCTGCAATCGCTGCATTAAACGAAACTGAAGTTCAGGGTCGTAAATTAATCGTTAACGAATCTCAACCACGCCAGGAAGGCGGTGGCGGCGGTGGCTACAAGAAAAGTGGCGGCGGCGGTTACGGCGGTGGTGGTAGCAGAGGCGGCGGCGGTGGTTATGGCGGCGGCGGTAGCAGAGGCGGTGGTGGTGGTTATGGCGGCGGCGGCAGAAGCGGCGGCGGCGGTAGAAGTGGCGGCGGCGGCGGATACAACAGAGATTATTAATATCATGTAAGCATAAAAACATTTTTAAATCCCTTCGTAATCGAAGGGATTTTTTGTTTAATGAATTGTAAGATTGATTGCAGAAAATTATCCTGTATTATTTATAAACTCATACTATAGTTAATGGGTTGAGTAAAGGCATTTATTAAAAATATTTTATCAATATGTCTCTCCACACCAGTACCACCGCCCCTACTATTGCCAGCAGGCTATAAAAGCAACTTAGTGGGCTCAACCGTTTTTTATAAACAATTATACTCACCAGGATAACCGATAGAGGCAGGAGTGAAAAAATAGTGTAGGCAGCTGCGGCGTTCATACGCGTAATGGCCATCAGCGAAAAAGATAAACCAAGTACAGCGCCAAACAAAATCCCCCAAAACAATAGCCATGCCTTTTGTTTATCAAACAGGAACGGCCTAATAAAATCGGAATGCTTATTTCGAATTATATCATATAGCATTAATACCAGGAATGCTGTTATAATCCGTATCCAGGTACCATGAAATGCGGATAGGTTATTTTTATTTTCAATAAACGCCATCTTCGATAAAATAAATGCAAAGCCGGTAAGAGCAGCCGATGCAATACCAAATAAAAGTCCCGGTAAAGGGAATCCAAAATTGTCTTTTTCCACTTCATTTTTCTCTGCGGTACTATTGATTAACAGTAAAAGAAAAGCGGCGGTAAGTAACATTGCCGCAATACCCAACCAATTCATTTTTTCATTCAAAATAATAAGGCCGAATAGCCAGGTAAAACCTGGGCCAAGCGTGGTGATCATACTGCGTCTCCTCGCACCTAAGATCCGAAGAGAGCAAAACCCACAATAATCCCCGACAGACTTACCGATGATACCCGAGATACCAAGCCACAACCAGTCGGATAAAGAGGGGATTGTAAACAATTGCCAGGGAGCCAGCCCATCTAATAAGCAAACCAGTATACCCAATAAAAAAATACTGAAAAAAAGAGCTGCTTTATTCAATATATAAGCTCCTTCAAGCCTTGAAAGTTTTGCCAGGACAAAGGTTGAAATTGTCCAGGCACACAATGTTGCCAACGCAGCGGAGTAACCTGTAGTCATTTCAAAACAAATTAACTAAATACTATCGCTAATACAAGTACCCGCATTCAATAAAATTTGTAATACTTTAATGGAGTTCTTCTGCTGTAACAGGATCAATGATCTGTTTTACGAGGCTTATTTTCTTAGCTGAAAAACCACCAAAACTGGCGTGTTCCAGCAATGCCTCTTCGTCAGGAGCAATGTATACGCAATACAACTTATTGTCTGTAACATAACTTTTTATCCATTGCAATTTTGTGGACATATTGCTAAGCACTTCGCATGATTGCTGCGCTATATCTTTCAATTCGTTTTGCGAAAGCAAACCAGCCTCCGGCCAATCTCTTTCTACCAGGTATTTTGGCATAAGCTATTGCTTAACTAATTTTAAAAATCGAATTACAACGAATACGATGCCCGTAGTGAAGCAACCATATTCCGGTTGTTGTATTGCTTATCTTTATTAACATTAATTAATCCTGGAGTTATGCGAAACCCTACGCCAAATTTATTTTTAAACTGGTATCCAACACCAACCGGAATACCAACATCAAACTTTTGTATCTCGTCTTTTATATCGTTGGTGGTAGTGCCTTTATCTTTTGCGCTTAATAAGAGGCCGGGTTGTACCCCCGCTTCTGCAAAAAAACCATTTTGTTCTCTCTGGTATCGTATCATCACGGGGAAATTGAGATAGTTAAGTCTTGAAGTACGCGATGTCTTACTGTAATTACCACCAGGTATATAATCAGAGGACTCATATTTACCACCCTGCATGGAATATGCTGCACCCGCACTTAAGCTTAAATCATCAGAGAAAGGAATTATTTGGGTTTCTGTGCCAACCTGCATGCCCGGTACAGGATCATAATTTGGAGTGTTTCCTGTCTTTGTTGAAAGAAGTCCTGCGAAGTAAACATGCCAGAACCATTTAGTTTTACCCGTTTTTTTTAATTTTTTGTCCTGCTCGTCCTGTTGTTTAAGTCTTGTTATTTCTTCATCCTCCCTGCGTCTTTCTTCAGGTGTTAAATTAGCTCTACGTTCTTTTTCTTTTTGCCGGTCTTCCCTATTCCTTTTCGCACCCTCATAATTTCGGGCTTCCTGTAATCTCTTAATGCTGTCGGCAATCCTCAGCGTATCAATACGCATCCTTGTTTGACATTCTTTGATTGTTTCATCATCTTTGCAACCAAATTTTTCCCTGAAATCTTTTTCGGGATACCATGTGCCGTTCTTGTATATGAAGTTTGCCTGCGAATAACCCAGTATGGTTAATAAGGTTAACCCTAACATCAAAAATAATTTTTTCATAATTTTAAGTTTTTAGTTTTGCAATAATTTTCGAAATATCTTTTAATGAGCGACAAATAAATCTGCAGGGGTATTAGAGGGTGATTTAAATACCCCAAACCTGATGAATGTAGCCCATGATGATCCTGTAGCTGATAATTTTTTCAGATCACTATACAAACCGCAAGGCGAACCGCCTCTACCAAAAATGAATGGGAACTTTACTTTTGTAACCGGCAGTTTTTCAATACCAGGTAATGAATTAAAAACTTCAAGTACATACTCATAACAATTAAATTTTTTGAGGTGGTATTTCTTTGTTGACTGTTCTTTACATTTTTCCAGTATTATAGTGAACTCATCAACAGTTAATTTTTTTTCGATTGAAGCATTATATTCCCTGTTACAGTTCTCCAAAATCCTTGATCTCACCCGCTTTATAAAAAATGTAACTGGTACTCGTGGATAAAACCCAAATGATCGTGTTATAACTTGCCCTGTTACTCTATCTTGTTTAGATAGCACTAAAAACACATGCCCCGGCTCACCTTTTCTATAAACACAATCCGGGTCGTCGTTAATGGGCAAATCTGCACAAACGGTCACCGAATATTCGGCATCTGACTGCAAAGGATAAAAACATTGTAAATATTCAGATAGCCTGATATTTTTGTGCCTTACCTCTTTTGATGAAACAGGTGAGTTATTGATAGTGCTGTCAATATCATTGATGCAAAATGCGGGCATCCCTAAAACCACTAACAGGAAAGCTTGTAGCAAAAAAATTTTACCCGTTGTCTTTATATAATACAAACGCATCATTATAAATTATTAACTGAGGCTAAAGAAATAGTATCAACCGCGATACTTACTCGCAAGTTGCCGTTGTTGGATAGGTAGTATATTTATATTTAAAATCCGCCTGTTCCTGTTCGGAGCATACATTCTTTGTTTCAACAACGCTGTTAGTGTAAATGTTTTTTGCGGTACAGGTACGGCATGAACTTTCTTTACTCTTGGCACAGCCAGACATTGTAAAGACAAAAACAATAAATACTGTTGCGCAGGATAGTTGTGTCTTCTTCATAATTAAAAAATTAAGCGAGAAAAAAAGATTAGGTAAATGTTATTTGTTTATTGATATCAAAAGTATCTGTTGCACACTCCAGCTACAAACCAACATTTAGCAGTTTTAGCATTTGCAAAGGGCAGTTATAATTTCATTATTTAATGTAATTCAGTTAGTTACAAACCATTTACATAAATTCCTAATGGGCATATTTTACTATTAAAATAATGTTGAAATGAGTATCTTGTATTTAATGAAAGCATCCTTATTAGAAGAATCTTATGAATTAATTAAGTCGCTTAGCAGCACAGAGAAGCGGTATTTTAAATTATTCACCCGTTTCCAGGATGGGGATAAAAGTTACCTGAAGCTATTTGACATTATTGATAAACAATCGACTTACGACGAAAAAAAAATAAATCAGAAATTTATTTCTCAAAATAAAGTAAGCAATCTTCCGGCAGTTAAAAAGTATTTATTTGATCAGATAATTGCCTCTATAAAATCTTATGGTGCTTACAAAGATCTTGACAGTGACCATTCAGATTTGATCGAATCCTACAAGGTTTTGCAATACAAAGGACTGCATGGGCAATCAGGAAGATTATTAAAGAAAATAAAAAACATTACGTTACAGGATGATGCATTCATCAGGCATTTCTATGTTTTATTGCTGGAGTATTTGCGGGAAATGTTCAATACAGATGATTCAAACGTAAATATTGTGAAACAGATACTGGAGGAAAAACAACATATACTGAATATCATACAAAACTATACAATGGTGGGAGATCCTTTTTCTTACCAGCGTCTTTACCTGAGAAAAAAACTCTACTGTCGTACCAAAAAAGAAAAGGATGAGCTCACTATGTTAATGAAGCCTGTTTTGCAAACAACTGAAAACGATATGATGAGCCGGACTGCATTGGGACTGCGCAATATGGGTTTATGCGATTATTATATGGCTATTGGCAACCCAAGGAAAGCATTTGAGATTTCTAAAACATATCTGGAAACGCGGAAGAATGCCGGCGGAGCCGAAAAGATCGATTCGGGGATATTGACAGAGCACCTTCAACATCTTTGGTTATGTGTTCGCAGCGGCATATATGATAGTTTTGAAGAAAATATAAACAGGTTTAAAACCCTTATTGATCCTATACGCAACCAGCAGAAGTTTACACTTGGATACGAACGCTGGTATAATTATTCGTTTATTTATTACAATCGCACTGGCCAATTTGCCAAGGCACTTGAATTGATAGATAGTGAGAAAAAGACAATGAACAGGGTAGGTAATGATTTTAGTATAAAAGCAAAGATCATGCTCTGGTATTTTACTGCCTATAATCACTATGCAATGAAAAATTATAAAGAGGCGCTTAAAATGATACAAAAAATAATGAATAACACCAACCAGGAGATGGAAGAGTTCAGTTTCGCAAAATTGTTAATGATGTTTATACACTATGATCTTAAAAACTACGAATTGCTTGAATACCAGGTTCGTTCTTATCAACGCCTTATGGAAAAAACAGGGAGGCAATATAAATGCGAAAAGATAATAATCGATTTTTTTAAAGCTGTTACAGTTACTGATAGTAAAAAAATGCGGTTACAGCGCCTGCAGGAGGTAAAGCAACAGGTACATGCTCTTTTCAAGACTTATTATGAACGCGGAATCTCTTTCTATTTTGATTTGCAATCGTGGATTGAAAGTGAACTTTCCGGTACAGGGTTTGCCCAAATGGTGCAACTGGTTAATAAAAGAACAAAGAAAATATAAATCTTTCTTTTCTACTCTTCTTTGTTGAGTCATGCCCATAAAAAAACCCGACTATAAATAGTCGGGTTTAAATGAATATGGCAGCTACCTACTCTCCCACATTGTTGTGCAGTACCATCGGCCATGAGGGGCTTAACTTCTCTGTTCGGTATGGGAAGAGGTGAACACCCTCGGCAAAACCACCATAAGACGGTTATGTCGGGTTGGTTAAACAAATAACCAGTGACAATAAATAATATAACATATTGGGATAAATTGTAAGAAAGAGTAACCAGTTTGTTTTTTATTTAATTAAAAATAAAAAGATAAAGCTTACGGGCAATTAGTACTACTCGGCTTTGATGTTACCACCTGTATACCTATAGCCTATCAACGTCGTAGTCTCCGACGACCCTTAAAAGTAAACTCATCTTGAGGAAGGTTTCACGCTTAGATGCTTTCAGCGTTTATCCTGGCCGTTCATAGCTACTCTGCATTGCACCTGGCGGCACAACAGATACACCAGCGGAACGTACGACCCGGTCCTCTCGTACTAAGGTCATGTCCTCTCAATTTACTAGCGCCCATCACAGATAGGGACCGAACTGTCTTGCGAC